>Ga0066256_1000003_pt1 | contig 2225203 bp, 1911 predicted proteins | sample ThiBio_1000_biof_FD_87107 | JGI IMG/M metagenome (GOLD analysis project Ga0066256, IMG submission 87107) | Wastewater bioreactor microbial communities from Cape Town, South Africa - Thiocy_expt_1000_biof (version 2) | ecosystem: Engineered > Bioreactor > Thiocyanate-remediating >... | reverse complement strand
TTCGTCCATTGACCAATATTCCTTACTGCTGCCTCCCGTAGGAGTCGGGCCCGTGTCTCAGTGCCCGTGTGACTGGTCGTGCTCTCACACCAGTTACTGATCGCAGGCTTCGTGGGCCGTTACCCCGCCAACTACCTAATCAGCCGCACAGCCATCTTCAAGTGATAAATCTTTAATAACAAAGTGATGCCACTCCGTTATACTATGGGGTATTAATCCAAATTTCTCTGGGCTATTCCCCGCTCGAAGGAAGGTTCTGTACGTGTTCCGCACCCGTTTGCCGGTCGCCATCAGTGTATTGCTACACCATGCTGCCCCTCGACTTGCATGTATTAAGCCTGCCGCTAGCGTTCATCCTGAGCCAGGATCAAACTCTCCATTGTAAATGATGTTTGATACTGACATTTAACTTCAAAGTGTTATTTGCAGTAAACTGCAAAAACTTTTAATTAACGTGTCAAATCGAATTTATTTCGCTTTGACTTACCTTCTTGGTTTCTTCCCGGTGGCTACCAGGAAGAAGTGCTATTGTTTCCCAACTTTCAAAGATCTTTAGACGCTTTATTTTCGCTTCAGCCGTTTTACCAGCTGCCCCATTTTCGATTGGGAGTGCAAAGGTAAGAGTCTTTTTATTTCTACCAAATTTTTCTTCGAATTTTTTTAGAATTTTTCAGAAGCTTTTGGTTTGAAAATCAACTTGTTTTGTGAAGAACTGACTCCGTTTTTTCGGAGCGGATTGCAAAGGTAAGCCTTTGTCAATTACTGGCAAATTTTTCTTTCACTTTTTCTCTCTTTTTTTACCAGCTTTCAGTTTCACAACCTTCAGAGAACTAACCCGTTTGAAGCGGGTTGCAAAGGTAGGTGATTACTAATTACCGGCAAATTTTTTCATCAGTTTTTTTCAGTTTTTTATTTGCTTTCAGCATCACAACTATCAGAGAACTAGTCCGTTATGAACGGGTTGCAAAGGTAAGTGTTTGATGATTACTGACAAATTTTTTCTGAAACTTTTTCATCTTTTTTTGTCTGCCTTCAGTATCACAACTTTCAGAGAACTAACCCGTTTTGTGTGCGGGGGTGCAAAGATAGGGGTGAATTAGTTCCTGCCAAATCTTTTTTGCAAGTATTTCCCGGAAATAACCCAAACCCCGCGCCAGATAAGGATTACAGGCCCAAAAAAAGTTTACTCACCCCCTCCCAGCTCATACGGAAATACGACCCTTTCCAAAAACAACCCATGCGCCGGCACCGCAAAACTCGCTGCAGTACAATCCTTTGCCTCTATAATAGCCCTGAAACCGGCTATATCCAGCTTTCCCCTGCCCACCTGCAGCATAGTTGCCGTAAGCGCCCTCACCATACCCCTCAAAAACCGGTTAGCCACTACATGATAGACCAGGCAGCCTCCCTCCTCTATCCATTCTGATACGTCTATCCTGCACAGAAAGGTCTTAACCTGCGTATTACGTTTCGAGAAACTGGTAAAATCTGTGTACTCCCTTAATACAGCTGCTGCCTCCTGCAATGCCAGCCTGTCTATCCGGTAAGGAAAGAAATAAGCCCTGTCTGCCAGAAACGGATCCTTCTGCCCATATATAAAGTACTTATACTCCCGGGTCACGGCATCGAAACGGGCATGCGCCTCCGATCCTACTTCATATAAACCATGGATAACGATATCAGCAGGCAGAATCGCATTCATCTTATATATGAACTGGTGATGAAGCCCTGCCTCTGTATCGAAATGGAAAAAATTCTGGCGGGCATGCACGCCGGCATCCGTACGCGAAGAACCGGTCAGCTTTATCTGGCGACGCTCCAGTACCTGCAGCGCACGCTCCACTTCCGACTGAACGGTAATGGCATTTTCCTGGGTCTGGAAACCACTGTAAACTGTGCCCTTATATGACACTTCTAAAAAATACCTTGCCATCAAAATCCCTGATTAAATAAAATAGAGGATATGCCGACCAGTCAGTCACCTGTCTAACGGCCCATCAGCGCCTGGAAACGACGGTTATAATACTCATTCTTTAACTCAGCCCCCAGGCTTTCAAAAGCAGCCGGATCAGCAACCCGCGGATAAGCAGCTTCATAAAACTGGAAACGGGCTGCATCGTTCAGGAACAACACACCCAGGTTGCGGATATGCTTTACTTTGTAACATTTTACTTTAAATGCCTTGCGCGCCTCCGCAATCATGGCATCATCAGCCTTCTGTGCCGCCATCCTCTTGCGCAATTGGAGAAAGTCATTCTCACTGGCTGTAACGGTACAGGTGCTGGTAGTGGTTTTCGCCGTTTTTACACTATCTCCCGCTTGCGAGGAGATATCCTCGAGAAAACGTTTATCCCCCGGCCGGTCATCTGTACGGAGCAGGTTGCGCTGGTTGGGGATCAGGATACGGATCGTATCAGTATGTCCATCTGCATACTGATCTGTATACACGAGCCCAAAACCTTCTGAAGTGCTGCTCTCGGACCGGCGGGTGATCTGCGAGGGAACAAGTGCAGCCGGATTATTAATAGCTACCTGTGGCTCTACGACCTGTTTCTTTTCCGCTATAGTCAGTTCAACCGCCGGAGTGGTTATTAACGAATCTGTTTTTGCAGGCGGAGGGGGGTCAGGCTCTTCTTTACTGATAGAGATAGAGATATTTTCAACAACTACTGTATCCTTCGCCAAACCGGCAACGCCATCATTTGTTTTCCTGTCAACCAGCAGCGTGTCTCGCTGCACCACAACCGTTTTACTTACATATCCTGTATCTGTTACTGCCGGCACCGGTTGTTTTTCCGGCTCCGCAATTATCTTTTCTGTTGATTTCGTAATAGCCACTGCCGAGTCAACTGCTGGCTTTTTGGGTGTTTCCTTAGGAGCAGCTACCGGTGCCGTCTTACGCTCTCTGAGCGAAGGATCGTTGGCCGCCTTTGCCAGCACATCGGTAAAGGCCGAAACCTTTTCATTGCTGACCGGCTTCGGATTCACCTCCTCCTCCCTCTTCTCGGCCTGAATCACTGCCAGGGTTTGCATATCAAATAAGCCCCATCCACTGCCTTCAAACTGCTTGAGCAAAAAACCACGATCGCGCCCGGCTATACGTACACTAAACCGCTGTTCCGGCCACCTGCCGTTGGGGAAACCGACAGCAAGATTATAGACGCTATCCCTCAACCGGGGAAGAATAAGATAGCCATTGCTGGCAGAAGCATAATTACGCTCCTGGAGCCTCACAAAAAAAGGCTGCTCTGCATCGGCCTGGATATAGACAAAATAATCCTTTTGCGCGGCAGCCGGCAGGGTAAACAAAATAAACAGGAGGGTTATCAATCGATTCATTGGCTGATGTTGGCTGGTTCAAAAATAACTGAAATAACGCTACAATGACTTGTTAAAAGGCACGCCATTCATACATTTTCACTCACTTAGCTGGGTGCATATCCTACATTTGCTGACATAAATTCTGAATATGAAGAAGATTTTCTTAAGCCTTATCGGTATCGGCCTGTTTACTGGCAGCCTGCTGGCCCAGGATCCGGGAGAAGTTCAGGATACTTCCTGGAAAAAAGAATACCGGGCCACCCCCACCCGCATCAACGACCTGGTGCATACCAAACTTGACGTAAAGCCCGATTTCAGCAAATCATGGCTCTATGGCAAAGCGTGGATTACGCTGCAGCCTCATTTCTATGCTACCGACTCTCTCACGCTCGATGCGAAGGGGATGGAATTGAAAAAAGTAGCACTGGTAAAAGGCGCTCAGCAACAGGTACTGCCCTTTACCTACGATGACTGGCAAATAAGGATCAAACTCGACAAGACCTATAAAGCAGGTGAGAAATACACCATCTTTATTGACTATATAGCCAAGCCCGATGAATTTGAAAAGAAATATGCCAACGAGCAGATGCTGGGCATCAAAGGCATGTACTTTATCAATCCCAAAGGCGAAGACAAGAAAAAGCCCACACAGATCTGGACACAGGGTGAGACCGAGTCCAGCTCCGCCTGGTTCCCCACCATCGATAAAACGGCTCAGAAAACAACAGAAGAATTATCTGTTACTGTCGACAACAAATACGTCACCCTCTCCAATGGCAAACTGATGTCGCAAAAGAAGAATGCCGACGGTACCCGCACGGATTACTGGAAAATGGATCTCCCCCACTCTCCCTATCTCTTCTTTCTGGGTGTAGGTGAATATGCCGTTATCAAAGACAGCTGGCGCGGCAAAGAGGTAAACTATTATGTCGAAAAAGAATATGCCGGAGTGGCCAAAAAGATATTTGGCAATACACCCGAAATGATGACCTATTTCTCCAAAATTACCGGCGTGGATTTTCCCTGGGTCAAGTATTCACAGATCACGGGACGGGATTATGTAGCGGGCGCTATGGAAAACACGACTGCTACCATTCACCAGGAAACAGCCCAGCAGGATGCCCGCGAGCTGGTAGATGATAATATATGGGAAGGCACTATTGCTCATGAACTGTTTCACCAGTGGTTTGGCGATTACGTAACAGCAGAAAGCTGGAGCAACCTTACCCTCAATGAATCATTTGCTGATTACAGTCAGACACTCTGGGCCGAGCATAAATACGGCAAGGATGCCGGTGATGCCGAAAACTACCAGGGACTGCAGGGCTACCTCATGAGTGGCAGCCAGAATAAAGACCTCGTACGTTTCTATTATAGAGACCGCGAAGACATGTTTGATGCAGTGAGCTACCAGAAAGGCGGTCGCATTCTGCATATGCTCCGCAACTTTGTGGGCGATGATGCTTTTTTCAAAGCAATGAATGTATACCTGACTACGTATCGTTTCAAATCTGCCGAAGCCCACCAGTGGCGCATTGCACTCGAAGATGTGACCGGCCGTGACCTCAACTGGTTCTTTAACCAGTGGTATTTTGATCATGGCAACCCTTCGGTTGAAATAGACTATGTCTATGACGATGCTGCGGGAAAAGTAAAGGTGATCATCCGCCAGACACAGAAATCAGGAAAGCTGTTTACCCTCCCGGTTAATATAGATGTATATGAAGGCAGCAAAAAAACACGTTACGCGGTTTGGGCAAAAAATGCCACCGACACCTTCACCTTCAACTACAGCAAGCATCCTGATCTGGTAAATGTAGATGGAGACAAAATTCTCTTGTGGCAAAAGAAAGACAATAAGAATCTCGACAACTATATTCACCAGTATACCTATGCCGGCAACTATATGGACCGCCGCGAGGCTATAGAATTTGCGGCACGCAACCAGGGTGATGCAAAAGCTGCCGACCTGATGCGCAAAGCCTGTAATGACCCGTTTGCCGAACTCCGCAGACTGGCCATCAACCGCCTGGATATGAAAAAAGAGGCGATCAAAACAGCTGCCGAACCTATACTGGCCAAACTGGCTACCGGCGACCCTTCTTCGCTGGTGCGGGCCTCTGCCATTGACCAGTTGCGCGATTATAAGAAAAATGAATATACAGAACTGTTCCGTAAGGCTACCCGCGACTCTTCGTACAATGTAGCCGGTGCCGCATTAAACGCACTGGGAGATGTAGATGAAGCGGGTGCGTTGAACATTGCGCGTGAGCTGAATAAACAGCCCAGTAAAGGAGCACTCAAATCGGCCATCCTCGCCCAAATCATCAAAACCGGCGATGAAAGCCTGGCAGACCAGGTAATAGGCGAATTTGCCGCTATGCCAGTGGCGCAGTCCAAATTTGACGCCATAGGAAATGTGGCCGACTACCTGAGCATTATTAAAAACACGGAAAAGTTCAAATGGGGTGTGGATGAGATCATCAAATTCCGCGATGCCATACCCGAAGCATACCGTACACAAACCGATATGTTTATCAACGGGCAACTGCTGCAGGGTATTCTGCGCAGCAAGAATGACGCCCTCAAAGCAGATCCCAACAACTCTAATATTCAGCAACAGATCGACTACCTGAAGTCGAAATTGCCGGAAGCGATGCGGAAAGGATTTTGATTTGATGTGCTGATTTGCTAATGTGCTGGTGTGCTAATTATTTTCATTTCGATTAGCTATTAATACCCGAACAGGTTTTGCCTGAACAATTAGAATAAAAAATCCCGGCTTTGCCGGGATTTTTTATTCATTTCTATTTTGACACTGGGCGCTTTTTTGATTTGCTCATTAGCACACCAGCACATTAGCAAATCAGCACATCAACCTCCTACCATTTCCCTCCTGCTCCGCCGCCACCAAAGCCGCCGCCGCCGAAACCACCAAAACCTCCTCCGCCTCCTCCTCCTGACCAGCCACCACCGCCGCCACCTATCCATCCGCCAGTCCAGCCACGGTAACCACGGCGCGACATGTATCCACCACCACCACCGCCGCCACTGAAGAGCGCAACCAGCACAATCACGAGAATAATGACCAGCAGTGGACTCACTCCTTTTCCTTTTCGGCTGCCATAACCGGCAGGCGCTTTATATCTTCCTTCGGCTGCTTTTATGATAGCATCTACAGCCTGGTCGAGTCCGCGATAATAATTGCCCGCTTTAAAATCGGGAATCATTTCATTGTCTACAATGGATTGGGCCAGCAGGTCGGTAATACGCCCTTCGAGGCCATAGCCGGGCGCGATAAATGCATCCCGATTGCCGTCGCCACCGCCGGTTGACACCAGCAGCACCACGCCATTGTCGAAATTTTTATTGCCCACTCCCCATTTACGGCCAAGGGCTGTAGCATAATCGCCCGCGCTATACCCCTTGAGATCATCCACTACTACGATAGCGATCTGGTTGGAGGTACTGTCATCGTATGCGATCAGCTTGGCTTCCAGCGCAGCTGTTTGCTCTGCGGTGAGAAATCCGGGAACAAAAACATTGACAAGGCGCGGAGGATTGGGCTTTTCGGGAATAGCCTTTTCAATCTGGGCAAAGCTGCCCAGGCTGACCAGGAGAAAACATATCAGTAAAATTTTTTTCATGAAAATCATTTTCCGAAAACTATGTCGTCGGGTAATTCATTCTTATCGGTATCGCGATCGTAAGGGAAATGCTGATGCAGTGCCCGGCCAATATCTTCCACGCAGGCGGCAATGCCCTGAGCGATATTGTCTTTATTAAAGATCTCCATCATTCTGGCAATCTCTGCATTCCAGAAATCGGCCCCAACACGTTCATGAATGCCTTTATCACCAAATACCGCCATCTGGTGATCTTTTACTGCTACATATACAAGCACGGCATTCCGATCGGCCGTTTCATCCATTTCGAGGCGGAAGAATACTTCGGCAGCCCGGTCAATAGCGTCCATAAAGCGGCAACGGCTTTCTATAAACACTCTTACCTCACCACTTGTGCGTGTCTCGGCTTCGCGGATGGCATTCAGGATAAGTGCCTGTTCTGCATCGCTGAAAAATTTTCTTTTTCGGGAAAAGGAAAACACTGGCTGTATTTAAAATTTTATCTCAACGGCTTTATCCGATCCGGCATCGGCGGTAAAACCTTCTTTTACCTTAAATCCAAACAAACGGGCGACCAGGCCGGTCATGCTACTGCGAACAGAAATATTGTACTCCGCTACAGCTGCATTGAAATCCTGCCTTGCTACTTTAATTCGACGTTCTGTCCCATCCAGTTGCGTCTGCAAAGCCGAATAAGCCTTTGTCGCCTTCAGTACCGGATATTTTTCCACCACTACTATCAAGCGGTTAACTGATGCTGCCAGCGAATCCTGCAGTCTTGTTTGTTCGGCATAATTTTGTCCGTTTACGGTGGTTGACTGCAATCCGCTCAATGCTTTGGCACGGGCAGCAGCAATCTCTTCAAGCGTGCCCTGTTCAAAATCTGATACGCCTTTTACCACATTGACCAGGTTGGGAATCAGATCGAGCCGGCGCTGATAGGTACTTTGTACTTCAGCCCATTGCTGATTGACGCGTTCTTCTTTCTTAACAAGCCCATTGTAAGCCACCGCCACATAGATCAGCAACAGTACTACGACTCCCGCTATGAGCAGGTAAACTGATTTTTTTGATCGCATGCTGTTGGATTAAAACTGAACCTTGGGGGCTTTTTCCGCACCTTCATCGGCCTTGAAACCTTCTTTGGCTTTGAAGCCAAACATGCCGGAAAGCAGATTCATGGGAAAAGAACGCACTTTTGTATTATACCCGTTGATCGCTTCATTGAAAGTCCGGCGAGAGTTCCTGATATCATTTTCTATGGATTCATTTTGGTCCATTAATTTCAAAAAATTCTGGTTGGCTTTCAGGTCAGGATAGTTCTCCACAACCGCCAGCAGGCGGCTCAGCGCACCAGACATCTGGCTTTGTGCTTCCTGAAACTTAGCCATATTCTCCGGAGTCAGCTGATCGGCCGTAAGATTGATCGAAGTGGCTTTGGCACGTGCTTCTACCAGTTTGGTCAGTGTTTCCTGTTCAAAATTAGCCGCACCTTTTACTGTATTTACCAGGTTCTCTACCAGGTCTGCACGTTTTTGATATTCTGTATTCACGTCGTTCCAGGCCTGCTTCACTGTTTCGTCCTGTTTTACCAGGCCATTATAGCCAGAGCAGCCCCAAACGCCAAAGATGAGCAGTATGGCAACAACAATTAAGATCCCGAGATTTTTGACTCCTTTCATGGTGTAGTATTTTTGATAAAATTAAAATTACCGTTTTTCGTAGTTCGTCCCGGTAATTTTTCGGTATATCAAGTGCAGTTGTCGGTAAACACGCAAAAATGTACCTCTGCGGCATGATTTTGGAACCAACTTTTCTACAACTGACACTTATGTATGGCTCGCTCAAAACCCTGGGTTTCTTACTCGGCCTTTCGTTACTGACCGGCGTATACTGCAGCAAATCGAACAACAATCCTGCTCCGGTTGGCCAGGTACCTTTGCGCGACAGTGTGGTAGCCGGTAACCTGCAGCTTCCGTGGGAAATACTCTGGGGGCCGGACGATCATATCTGGATGACAGAGCGCGGCGGACGTATCAGCCGCTTTGATCCGCAAACCGGCAATCGCAGCACACTTATTACCATCAGCGATGTAGTGAGTAATGGCGAAGGCGGTTTGCTGGGTATGGCGCTTCATCCTTCTTTTAGCTCCACTCCATATGTGTATGTGATCTACAACTATATGAATGGCGGCAATTACCGGGAGAAGCTGGTGCGTTATACCTATAACAGCAGTAACCAAACGCTGGGCAATCCTGCCCCCCTGCTGGATGATATTGCAGCTGCGGGTATTCACAATGGCAGCCGCCTGTTGATTGTGGGCGATAAACTATTTATCAGCACCGGCGATGCCTCCAATACCAGCCTGGCTCAAACAATCAGTTCCCCTAATGGAAAAATTCTCCGGTTGAACCTTGATGGCAGCATACCGGCAGACAATCCGCAACCGGGCAATCCGTACTGGTCCTGGGGGCATCGCAATCCGCAGGGACTGGTGTATGCCAATGGCCGGCTGTATAGCTCGGAACATGGCCCCAGCAGTAACGACGAAATAAATATCATTGAAAAAGGCCGCAATTACGGATGGCCCAATGTAGAAGGATTTTGTGATGAAAGCAGTGAGTCGTCTTTTTGCAGCAGCCAGAACGTAGCAGAGCCCATAATTGCCTGGACTCCTACAATTGCCACAGCCGGCCTGGATTATTACCAGCACGACCTGATACCGCAATGGAAAAATTCGCTGTTGCTGGCTACCTTAAAAAACCAACGGCTGTATCAGCTAAAGCTAAATGCTACAGGGAGTGCTATTGACAGTAGTGCCACTTATCTGAATGGCAATTATGGTCGCCTCCGCGACATTTGTATTTCGCCTGCCGGAAAAGTGTATGTATGCACCAGCAATGGTGGTAATGCCGACGTGCTGGTAGAGATCAGGCCGGCGGGCAACTAAAGATGCTTTACTATTTCACCCAGGCGTATTCGGCATTGACGTTGATCTGCATGGTTGTTGGAGTATCCGGATCCGGAACGGTTACAGATGTTACCATTCTTATCCGTGTGTACAAAGTATCATTGCTCATACGGAGTTTCATACCAATTTTAGCATTCGTAACAGGTACTCCTGTACCAGGTCCCGTGGGAAATTCAAAAGGAGGCTGATCGGCCGTCAGGGAATCGGAGCTGTTTCTGACATAGCTGGTCTGACCATCGCTGGGAGGAGTAAACACATTAACATCATCTTCCTGCTCCATCACTACCACCCCGCCAACAGTATACTTAGTACGCATAACGCCGTCGATATTAAATGTAATGCCCCTTGTTGTCATCTGATTGCTGGTAAAAGTAAGTGTTCCGCCGGGGTCTGTGCTGCCATATTCCAGAACAGATTCAATGCGGTTTACTTCACCATCTTCTGTGAAAGATGCTGTTGTGCTGTTAACTGCGGTTGTACCTGCAAATTTCCAGTTACCTATCACATCTATATTTCCTCCGGGGTTGTTGCCGTTATTGCCATTATTCTCTGCATCTTCAACAAAACCAAGTTCTTTCTGGCAGGATGCCAGGAGGGAGAGAAGGGCCAGGGCCGGAATAAGTCTGCGAATTCTCATATATGAGGTATTTGGTGTTCACAGCAAATATCCAAAATTACCCTTACATATTATAAACAAATATCCCTGCAGCTATTGGATTAACTGCAGGGATTATAGTAATGGTCATTAAAATCAGCTCTTTACTGCTGCTATACCCGGAAGGGTTTTTCCTTCAAAATACTCGAGCATAGCACCTCCGCCGGTGGATACATAACTTACTTTATCAGCAAACCCAAATTGATTTACAGCAGCTACAGAATCTCCGCCACCTACCAGCGAAAAGGCTCCGTGCTGGGTGGCAGTCGCTATTGCGGTGGCTACTGCTTTTGTGCCGTGCTGGAATTTGGCCATTTCAAACACACCCATCGGACCATTCCAGAGAATAGTTTTTGAGCGGCTGATCACGTTGCTAAACTGTTCGACCGCATTGGCACCGATATCAAGTCCCATCCAGCCATCGGGAATATGGTTGCTGGGGGATACAGACGTGTTGGCGTCTGCAGCAAATTTATCTGCGATAATTGAGTCAGAAGGCAGATGAATACAAACGCCTTTAGCTTCTGCTTTCCTGAGCAAGTCTAAGGCTGTATCAAGCCGGTCTTCTTCGCATAAAGACGCCCCGATCTTTCCGCCGGTGGCTTTCATAAATGTATAGGCCATACCACCACCAATAATAATATCGGTAGCACGCTCCAGCAGGTTTTCGATGATCAGAATCTTATCGCTCACTTTAGCGCCGCCAATGATCGCTACAAAAGGTTTTTCTGCCTGATGTAATACACGTTCTGCGCTGGCAACTTCACCTTCCATCAACAGACCAAAGAATCTTTTTTCGGCTGGAAAGAACTGCGCGATTACTGCGGTGGATGCGTGAGCGCGGTGAGCCGTACCGAATGCATCATTTACCCATACATCGCCAAGCTTAGCCAGTTTGCCTGCAAACTCGGGGTTACCTTTTTCTTCCTCTTTATAAAACCGGAGGTTCTCGAGCAGCAGTACATCACCTGGCTGCAGAGCAGCGGCAGCCTTCACAGCCGACTCGCCAATGCAGTCATCGGCAAAGGCTACGGCTTTACCGCCGAGCAGTGCTGAGAGATGAGCCTGCAGGTGGCGCAAAGAGTATTTATCGGTGGGACCTTCTTTAGGACGCCCCAGGTGCGACATCAGAATAACACTGCCGCCATCCTCCAGTATTTTACGGATAGTTGGCAACGCAGCCGTCATACGGGTATCGTCGGTGATCTCAAACTTGTCGTTGAGGGGCACATTAAAATCGACCCGTATCAGGGCTTTCTGGCCTTTAAAATTATGAGAGCTGAAAGAACTCATATGCTAGTTGAAGATTTGAAAATTTGAAGATGTGCTGATGGTCTGTAAAGAAAAAGGGTGATCGGGTAAGGGAAGTCACCGCCAAATTGCAGTGAGTCTCTTTGACACCTGATCACCCCGCTGGGTGAACAATTATTTGCTGATCAGCTTCGCAAAATAGTGTACAGTACGTACCAGCTGACTTACATAGCTCATTTCATTGTCGTACCAGGACACCGTACGTACCAGTTGAGTATCGCCCACGGTTTGTACACGCGTCTGGGTGGCATCAAACAGTGATCCGTACGTGATGCCGATGATATCGCTGCTTACGATCTCGTCCTCTGTATAGCCAAAGCTTTCATTGCTGGCCGCCTTCATGGCCGCATTCAGTTCTTCTACCGAAGTTTTTTTGTTCAAAACAGCTGTTACCTCTGTGAGTGAACCGGTGAGCGTGGGTACACGCTGGGCACTGCCGTCCATTTTACCTTTCAGGTTGGGCAGAACCAGGCCGATGGCCTTGGCAGCACCGGTGCTGTTAGGCACAATATTCTGTGCGGCTGCACGGGCGCGGCGCAGATCACCTTTGGGGTGTGGCGCATCCTGTGTATTCTGATCGTTGGTGTAAGCGTGAATGGTCGTCATAAGAGCATTTACCACGCCGAATTTTTCATCCAGCACCTGAGCCATTGGCGCCAGGCAGTTGGTAGTGCAGGAAGCACAGCTGATGATCGTTTCGCTGCCATCGAGGATGCTGTGGTTAACATTATATACGATCGTTTTGAGATCGCCGGTTGCAGGTGCACTGATCACCACGCGTTTGGCACCGGCTGTAAGGTGTGCAGCTGCTTTATCTTTATCGGTAAAGAAACCTGTACACTCAAGTACTACATCTACTTCATGCTCTTTCCAGGGAATTTGTGCAGGATCCTTCTGTGCATATATCTTTACTTCATCACCATTGACCACTATGCTGTTTTCTTTTGCTTTTACGTCGGCATCAAAGCGGCCCTGAGCGCTATCGTACTTCAGCAGGTGTGCCAGTACTTTTGGACTTGTAAGGTCATTGATAGCTACCACATCAATACCTTCCATTTTATAGATCTGGCGGTAAACCAGGCGGCCAATCCGCCCAAAACCGTTGATTGCAACTTTAACTGTGCTCATTTCCTGATAATTTAGATTTTTTAAGAGGGTCGAAGTTACGGAAATTAGCATGAAAGCCAGAAGATCAGGAGGAAGTAGCAAGTTTTAAGGATTAAGTAATAAGAGGCGGGGGCTTTTGAATTTTATCAATTTTCCTGCTTTTTTTTGGAAGTTTATAGACGTTCCCCCTATCTTTGCACTCCCTAAAAACAAAGGCCTGGTTTTAAAACCGGTCTTACCAAAAGACGGCCCGTTCGTCTAAGGGCTAGGACACCACCCTTTCACGGTGGTGATACGGGTTCGAATCCCGTACGGGCTACACCCTCAAACCCACTCCCACAGAGTGGGTTTTGTTTTTTCCTGATGGCTCATCCCCGTCCGAACATCTCTCATCTGTCCGATAAAGATTAACCCTACAAAGAACCATTAATTTTATTCCGGATAAAGAAACTCATGGGCATTCATTTTTATAAATACGGATACACAACAGGTAGCCTGTTTCAGCTTTCAGATGATGAATGCGTAAAACCAGAACAGGTATTTGATGAGTTTGGCTTCAGAACGGGTATTCATATCGATCACTATGGAAACAGGGATTATACCCGGGCAATTTCAGATTACTGAAGACCATCACCAAACAAAAGTTTGACGGAAAAAACGATGTAACCGTGAGCAATTTTATCAGTTTTATGGATAGCGTCATTACCGAAGACCTGCTTATTAATGCAGCGGGTGATTAATCTGCCTTGTTAATTATTGTCAAATACGATTTCGACGGCGCCGGTAATCGCCGCGGCCCTGCCCTACTTCATCCCCGGTATTTTCAGGAGGCAGTTCCTTTTTCCGGTCACGCCAGTTGCGGACCAGCAGCAAGACAATCAGTGCCAGGCTAATCAAAACGATCAGCACAATGGTGCCGGTGGATGCGTTTTTCATTGTATAATATTTTACGGACAGAAAAAATCAACAGGAGGTACGGAATAGCTTGCAGGACATCAATCAGCCAGGCAAACTTATGATACAGGCAAAACCGGGAAACTGCCGGAATAAAAAGAAATTATTAATTCCATAAAAAGCCGGGAGTCACCTGCAGTCTTTTTGATTTTTTTGCATATCTGTATTGCCGGTAACATTTTCATAACAGCCCGGTATCATTTGATTTTTTTCTATTTGCAGCATGAACGCATTACTGGATAAATCAGCCAAAGCAATCGCTTATTTAAATAACAATATCATTACCCTTCCGGAAGGCTATGTAGCCGGTGTAATACTGGGCCATTGCGTATTTGGCCGGTCAGGCAGTGTAGTAGGAAAACTGTTTGATCAGACCTTATATGCCACCAATGGAGAAATCATTGCCCGGCTGCAGATTCAAACCACAAAAGAAACCGGCAATACCGACCTGATGCGCAGGCAGGCCTGGGAACTTATACAGATCATTAAAGACCACCAATGTCCCTGGATCATCCCCCAAAACAAGTGGTCGGTTCAATCGATTACGACTTTACTGAATTGAACAGGTAAACCGGAAAATTGCAGTTCACCTCCGGCCAATAAAAAACCGGCCCGGATCATCAGGCCGGCAACCGGTCTTATTTTCAGCACATGGTAAAAAGAGATAATGGAGCAGCACCAGCCTGTTCTTTTTAGCAGGATCAGTTCATATCAAACCGGATATCCAACTGGTCGGCAGGTTTAAGCCATACTTCCTGCACTTTCCTGGATACAAGCGAGCTATGGAATGGCTTAATGAGATACTCCCATTGCAGAAAACGTACTGCCGCCAGCGACTCGGGATATTCATGAATCGTGAGCAATACCGGCACAGGTGAATGCCGTACTGCCTCCAGCAGATCAAAAGCTCCGCTCAACTCGAGGTTGGCGATAATCAGGCTGGGATTCTCTTCACGCATAACCCGCAATGCCCTGGTTATTGAAGAAACGGCATTGATCTCTACGGATGGGGCCAGGCTTGACTGGATAATCGTTTTCAGCGATGAAACAGATTCGGGTTCGTCTTCAAAAAAGAGGATGGTGGGTGTACGTTCTGCAACACGGAGGTTCATGCCACTAAGATAGATACGGGTAGCTGCGTGGTTTATAGAAGTTATTTCCATTTGGCATAGAATAAATTCTACAACCCGCCTGTTGCCACAATCATCTGCGTGGAATTATCTTTGTAAAAAGGCCTGCATGAGTGAATTACATATACTGATAGCTGAGGACCACGGCATTGTTCGTCTGGGCACCCGGTTACTGATCAAAGAAATGTATCCACTCGCCCAGGTTGCCGAAGCCACGAATTTCAAATCCACGCTGCAGCAGCTGGAAAAAAAACAGTTTGACCTGCTCATACTCGATATAAACATCCCGGGAGGCGACAGCATTCAGATGATACAGGCTGTGCGGAATATGCAGCAGGACATTCCCATACTTATTCTATCGAGCTACGACGAATCTATTTATGCCATCCGCTATCTGAAAGCAGGTGCTAATGGCTATCTGCAAAAAGAATCTGACCCGCAGGAGATCAAAACTGCTATCCATAAAGTGCTGCACAATCAACCTTATGCCAGCGACACTGTTCAGCAGCAATTATTTCAGTCACTTTCTGCTACCCGCAATCCACAGGGAGCATTTAAACTAAAAAATCTGTCTGACCGCGAAATAGAGATCATGCACCTGCTGGCCAAAGGAGTAAGCCCCACAGAAATTAAAAACAAACTCCATATTCAGCTATCTACTATCAGCACACACAAAGCGCGGATTTTTGAAAAAATGGAAGTAAGCAATGTGGTAGAACTTGCGGAGAAACTTCGGGAAATAGAACTTATAAGAAGAAATGCGGCTGATAACTCAGTCAACGACACTGGCAGCTCCGCTCAGCCATAATGTAACAGAAGAACCCCGTTCTGTACTTTCTGCTGTTATGCGTATACGCAGAAAAAGAGCCAGCCCTTTTACAATCAGCAGGCCGATTCCCGTACCGGCTCCTTTTGCTCCGCTGATCTCTGCTGGCTGTATTTCTTCCTGTTCCTGACTTAGCCATTTTACCAGCGAAGGCGGCATACCAATACCTGTATCCCGCACGCGTATATACCCTCCTGATGCATCACTGGCTGCTTCGATCGTCACTGTTCCGTTTTCTGTTACTTTAATCGCATTGTCGATGAGATTGTGTACCATAACCGCCAGCAGGGGTTGATTGGAAAACAAACTTGTGCCCGGTAATACTTTATTTTCGATAGTAGTATTTACATGCAATGCAATATCATCGAAAATTGACTTTTTATCTTCTACCAGCTTCCACACATCAATAGGCTGAAAACTTACCTGCCCGTCCTTTAGCTGAGTCTGGATATACTGAAGCAGGTTATCCATGGTATGATAAAGCCGTCGTATATATTCATTCACGGTCTGGCTATGCTCAGCATATGCACTGTTACCCTCCTGCTGCAATCCCCGCTGTATATAATCGGCTGTATACATAAGGTACTTCAAAGGCGCTTTTATATCGTGACTTAATACAGCCAGCATTTTTTGCTGCCAGTCTGCCTGCCGCATCAGTTCTTGCTGCGATTGCTGCAGGTCTGTCAAAGCAACCTGCAACTCCGCCGTCTGCTCACGGATACGCTGCTGCAACTGCATATTTTTTCGCTTAATATACCTGGTGCGCAGTTGAATAGCCGCTACTGAAATCAGTATGGCCGTGATTAAATAGATTAAAAACGCAAACGGATGAAGCAGCCAGTGAACAGGCACCTCCAGCGTGACGGCCTTTTCTGTGTAATTATTTTTACCAAATCCCCTGATCTTACGAATGCGTAGTTCGTATTGACCTGCCGGCAGCCTCGAAAGGGTAATGCTGTTGTTCTCAACCGGAAGCCATACTGCCTTATCTCCTTTTTTATTCAATGTATACCTGATGTCGAGGTTGGCAGTATTGCCCAAATAAGGGGTGCTGATAAATAGTTTCAGTTGCTGCAGGTTGCGTGGCAGCTTAAAGCTTTCTGACACGCTGATCTCTTGTTTATCCAGCCATACACGATCAATAAACAAATCTTCAAAGGGAAGTTCCGGCTCCCAGCGATCAGGAAAGTACCAAAGTAGTCCGTTGATAGCCGGAAGGGAAAAAAGACCATTCGTCAGCTGAACAGCACAGGGCTGACAACCTCCATTAAACTCATTGGTCAGCAACCCCTGATCTGTAGAATAGTACTGATAATAAATTTCACTTAACCCGCCCGAAGCATAATCCAGTAAATCAGCCCTGGCCACCTGGAAAAGCCCCCGATTGGTGGTGATCCAGAAAAAACCTTTACTATCGGCGATCATACAATGAGCGGTCAGGAGGTAATCATTTTTGTCTGCCGGAAAACTGGTTAAACGACCGTCATTATACAGATAAAATCCCTGCCCATAGGTAGTGACCCATAACCGGCCATCTTTTTCCAGTAACAGACTGCGCACCTGTTTGTTTTGCAAACCCGGAACAACAGCTATCTGCCCCGAAGAAGCAAAGACCCTGAAAACGCCCGAATCAGTTCCCACATATAATTCCTGGTCATTTAAGAAGGTAATACAATGAATAATTGCCGGCAGCTTTGCCTTTACCACATATGCCTCATCCTTAGCCGCCGGATCAAAAAGCAATAACCGCCCATCCTCCAGGCCGATCCATAATTTCTGCGATGGTCCTTTTGCGATGACCGTAATACCTGCAGGCATCTGCCAGCTTTTTACCAGTTTTCCATCCGGCAAACTGATCTGATGAATTTGTGAATCTCTTTTCACCCATGCCCATTTTCCGTCCTGCAATACCAGACTTGTCTTATCGGAGTTACCGGCTATTGCCGGCAGCACCAATGGTTTCTGTATCAGCGCCGGCGTATACAAATGTCCCTGGCCGGTAAGCAGCCATTCATCGCGCCAGGCAGCCTGCGCATAATACACATGATCGGGGTTGCTGTCTATAGCCTGTGGCACGGAAGTAAAAAAGGGATACTCAAATACATACAATCCTTTGACATGGCTGCCGAGCAGAAGACGTCTGCCGGCGGGATCAACCCATGCTGAAATAATCAACTCCTTTTCTGCATCAAACCCCGATAATACTTTTTTGGCCAGGAGCCCGTTACCGTTTCGATGCATTATGTAGACGTCCCCGCCCTCAAAGATTAAAAGGCGGTTTGGATGATTGCTATTCCACAGAATACGCGACGGCCTGCCACCAGGGTGCCTGGCCGATAACCCTACTACTCCCAAACGTGTTATAGCCCCTGCACTGAATACTGATACGGTATTGTCTGAATGAAAATAACAAAGTTGATCTCCCAGCAGAAAAAAACGCGAAGGATCTGTTTGCTGAAAAGATTTCCGGAAAACAAGCTTACCCGCTGTGTATAATTCTACCTGACCGGGCGTACAGGCATAGGCCATTTGCGAATCTGCCAGTAAAACAGTGGTATCCCCTATTTGCAGCACTCCGTTATCGTTGGCGGGTAGCCCTGTTAAAGTAAAGCGGCTGAAATCTGGCAGGCCCGGCAGAAAGGCAATCGTCTTTTTCAACTGGTCAATGTAAATCGAATCGGCCTGAGGACCGGAAGTAAATACCCGGAAAAAATTCTGTTTTTCATTAAACGCTACCAGGCAACTACGCTTCCAGTCAGTTATTATATGACTAAACCGATCTGACTGCGACCCCTGGAGAGTTGTAAGATACGTGCTGAAATGATGACCATCAAACCTTACCAAACCACGCTCTGTGGCCAGCCAGAAGAACCCATTTTTATCCTGCGCTATTGACTTGATACTGTTTTGCGGCAATCCATCCGCATCTGTATAATGTGCGGCCAGCCGGTACAGGCTATCCTCCGCCGTATATGCCCACAGCGGAATCACAAAAAACAGTATTAAACCAGCAATAACTCTCATTCGGACGCCTTGTCGCGAATATAAATATTTTGACCACCAATACCCAGTTGTCTGGTTGGTGAAAAAACATTTTTCCGCTGTGTAAACACCTGTCACTGACCTCAAAAACAACGGTTTTGACTGATTAAAACACCTTGATAAACACACAGAGCCACTGTTGGTTTGAGGTGTGAAAAAAAATGAAGTTCACATTTTGTGAACCAATGAGAAAAATATACCTTTGTTATGAAAGTTCATTTGATACGGAAAGAAACCCTGGAGGTTTACGCCTGGCTAAATCCCCAGAGCCGTGGACCAATAGAAGAGTGGTTGCATAAGATCAGGCATTCGGACTGGAATACCCCGGAAGACATTAAAGCGGGTTTTGCAGGTGCCGATTTGCTGGGCAGGGGTAGCTAACCGCGTAATTTTTAATATTGGCGGCAATCACTACCGTCTGATTGCCAAATATGCCTTCGATGAAAAGCAGGTCCACTTGTTTATTACCTGGCTTGGTACACATGCAGAATACGACAGGGTTTGCAAAAGTAATGAGCAATTCACCATACAAAAATTTTAAACCTTTATTTTATGAATGGCCTTAAATACAAAGTCATCAGCAACAAAACACAATATGCGGCTTACTGCAAAAAACTCGAAGATCTCGTATTTGCAGGCACCCGCAACCGTGATGTAAAAGACGAAATCGCCTTGCTCACTGTTCTCATCGAAAAATGGGACGCCGATCACAATAGCTTTGACAGCCTTGACCCGGTACAGCTTATTCGTTCGCTGATGGTTGATCATACTATGAAAGCAACTGACCTCGTGGCTTTGCTGGGTATCAGCAAAGGGTATGTATCTGATATTCTTAATTATAAAAAGGGGCTTTCCAAAGATGTCATCCGCAAACTGGCGGCACATTTCAAATTATCACAGGAAGCCTTCAACAGGCCGTATAAACTGAAAAAAAAGCCGGTTGCCTCGAAAGCAAGCTAACCAACCGTTCTGCGCACTATCTGCACAACGTCATTTCCCCCGGAAGCGGCTGGCAATGTTTTTGTACCTTGCAGTGTGTTTTTGACTTCCTGTTGCCATGATTCACGACATCAATTTTCCTCATTCATTAAGCGGACTGTCACTGGACCATTACCTGGCGAGGGGATGGTTTCGAATGGGACATACCATATTCACCACCCACCTGATCTACCTTGAGGAGGAGTTTTTTCCTGTATACTGGCTTCGCATCCGTTTGTACGACCTGCACTGGGGAAAACGTCAACGTGTTATACAACGTATCAATAGCGCTTTTGAAGTACGGTGTACAGCGCTGCTGCTTACAGAAGAAATGGATGATTTGTATGAGCGGTACCGTCAGTCGGTCGATTTTGCCACCTCGCCAGGCCTGATCGATTATTTGTTTAATGGCCGCCTGCACCAGGTGTTTGATACCCGCATGATAGAAGTGCGGCACGAAGGAAAACTGATTGCAGCGGGCATTTTTGACAAAGGGGCCAGAAGCATTGCCGGTATCATCAACTTTTTTGATCCCGCGTATGCAAAATTCAGTCTGGGAAAATACCTGATGCTGCTAAAAGCTGAATGGGCAAAAGAGAATGGACATTTATATTACTATCCGGGATACCTTGCTGTTGGCTTTAAAAAATTTGATTACAAACTATGGCTGCAGCGATCCGCTACTGAATACTTTGATCCTCACACCCAGTTGTGGCTGCCCGCCGTAAACAATACAATCGGATTTTAACTGCCCGGCGAAATCGATATTTTCTTACGGATACGACTGAGCGTTTCAAGCGTCATGCCGAGATAACTGGAAATAAATTTCAGCGGTATACGGTTGGCCAGGTGCTGATGGCGGGTAAGAAAATGACGGTACTTATTTTCTGCTTTGGTCAACCGTGCAATAAAGGCCCGTTGTTCTGCATCCCAATAATAACGTTGCAGCAGTTTGCGGCCGGTAATATTAAAGGAGGGAGATACGCGGTATAATTCCTCCAGATCGTCGTAAGTAAGTGTGAGCAATTCACAATCTTCAATAGCCTGAATATTTTCAGTACAGGGTGCCTGCTCGTTGAGACTGGCAATAGATGTGACCATCTCATTCTCTACAGTTATCCAGGTGGTAATATCCTGCGAGCCTTCCACAACATATCCACGCACTGCTCCCGATTTGATAAAATAAATATGCTGACAGATTTCGCCCTCCTTTAGCAGCAATTTGCGCCGGTTTATTTTAAGAGGCTTTAAATGCGTGGCCATAAACTGCCGGGCAGTTTCATCGAGCGGATGAAAATAATCCAGCATCATCAGTAAGGATGATACATCGCCCTGTTCGGATGCTTTGGCTGAGGCAGCGGATAAGGTCCTGGAGGCTTTCATTAGATATCCTTTGGTATATCAGACAAATATAAGGGATACCCCATAATATAAACTGAGGTAAATCAGTATCTGAATGCAGCAAAGCAGTTTTGGCCCAAAAATCTGACTTTAAACAGCAGAAATCCGCTGTTAATGCCAACAGCAACCGCTAACCCTTACCTGACCTCTGGCGAAGTCAGTCCGCGCGCCTCTGCAATAAGTCCGTCATCATCCCAGCCTGCATCGATATCAGGCAGCGCTTTATTGAGATCTGTCTGTAAAAGGCGCTCCAGTTCTTCTATATGTCCGCGGGCAGCTACTATATACTCTTCTTCGTCTCTGATAGAGGCGAGTTCTTTCAATACCTGTTCGTCATACTTAAGAAATACATTGGCCATACGTTTTACCTTGTAAGCCCTGTGTCCGAGTTGTATGAGCACATCCTGACTCAATCGCAGTGCGGTATCTACAGTCTCCCTGTATACATGCAGCATACCGGCATTCATCTGATCGTATGCATCGAACCGGTTTTGTGCACGTACAAACAGATGCAGGTGTGGAAAATGTTTTTTTACAGTTTCTATCATCTCCAGCCTTTTCTCTGCGGGTTCAATTGCAATAATGATCACTTTTGCCTGATCGGCTCCTGCTGCTTTCAACAGATCATGCCGCGATGCATCGCCATAATATACTTTGAATCCCATTTTGCGCAACACATCTACCCGGTCTGTATCAATATCGAGATAAGTAGCTTTTACGCCATTGGCTCGCAAAAAGCGGGCAATGGTATTGCCAAAGTTGCCGAAACCGGCAATGATGACCGGATTCTTTTCTTCTATGACATCCGGCTCACGCGATTCGGCTGCAATGGAGCAGGATCCAAAGCGGGGCTGTATAAACCGTTCATTCAGCAGCATTACAAAAGGAGTCATAGCCATACTGATGGCCACTACGGCAATCATAGTAGACACGATATCCGGCGGCAGCACACCCTCATCAAGCGAAAAAGAAAATAACACAAAAGCAAATTCACCTACCTGGCTGAGCGCTGCTGAAAATATCAGGTTCTGATCTGTTTTCATTCCGAAAGCCCGGCCGAGAATAAATAATACCAGTGCTTTAAGAAGCATCAGCGCGGCCACAAGTCCAAGAATACGGAAAGGATGATCCATGAGCAATGAAAAATCAATAGATGCACCTACGGCTATAAAGAACAAACCCAACAGTAATCCTTTAAAGGGATCAATATCGCTTTCCAGTTCATGTTTATATTCACTATCGGCCAGAACCACTCCTGCGAGGAAGGTGCCTAATGCAGGACTCAACCCCACCTGGGTCATTAATACGGCAATACCGATCACCAGCAGCAATGCGGTAGCGGTAAAAACCTCCCGCAGTTTGGTAGCCGCTACAATGCGAAAAAGCGGACGTATCAGAAACCTTCCGGCGAGTATGATCAATCCGACCGAACCCAATACAACGAGTGTTTGGGCCCAACCAGGCAAATGGCTGGTAAAACCAACGGCCTCTTCGTGTTTTACTCCAGCCACAGCATTGCCGCTGGCCAGCAGGGGAAAGATGGCCAGCATGGGAATAACGGCAATATCCTGAAACAGCAATACCGAAAATGAGCTTTGACCGGCAGCCGTTTTCATCAACCCTTTTTCATTCAGGGTTTGTAATACGATAGCCGTAGAAGACAAAGAAAGAATCAACCCTATCGCCAGTGCCTGTTTCCAGTGCAGATCAAACAATAATCCTATCGCTGCTACTATTAGCGAAGTACCCAGCACCTGCAATCCACCCAGGCCAGCTATAGAACGACGCATTTTCCAGAGCAGTTCCGGCTCCAGTTCCAGCCCGATAATAAACAGCATCATGACCACACCGAACTCGGCAAAATGCATGATATCCTGCCCTTCCCTGCCAATAAAACCCATAACGGCGGGGCCAATTACAATACCGGCCAGCAGATAGCCCAGCACCGAGCCCAGTCCCAGTTTTTTTGCCAGTGGCACCATCACTACGGCAGCAGCCAGGTATACCATGGCCTGGAAAAGAAATGAATGTTGATCCATAATCAGGAAGATTGAAGTGATTGGGGAATGGGCAACAGATCGTTGAGATAAGCAGCTGCTCCAAGCTGTGCAGGACTCAGCCTGTTATTAACAATAGCGATAAGCAATTGTTCGTATTGTACGGCGTAGAAATCGGCATCACTATCGGTTATGCGATGTGTGCCATGCACTACAAACGGAGGCAGGTATTCCATTTTGCAGAGGCGGGCTGTTTGTTCGAAAGGAACCAGAAACTCACGTACCGTAAAACGATTACGGCCTGCATGGGTATACACGGGCTGTGATGCGCCGGCAGAAATAGCATTAAATACATACTTGCCGGTAAGAGCGTTTCCATGCGAGCCGTAAGCCCAATTGTGCTCCAGTACCAGATCGAGCCACTGTTTGAGCAGTGGCGGTGCACTGTACCAGTAAAAGGGATGTTGCCAGATGATAAAATCATGCTCCAGCAGCAGTTGCTGCTCCTTCTTTATATTGATCTCAAAATCAGGGTATAATTGATACAAATCGCGGAATGTAATACCATCCAGGTGGGCTGCATGCCGAACCATGCGGGCCTGTACCCTTGACCGCTCCAGTGCGGGATGCGCAAAGAGGATTAAAACACGTGCCATACAACAATTTTACCGGATATTTCCGGTACGGCAAAAGCCCCCGCCCCATATCATCCGATTTGGGTATCCGCAACCCTGATTTATACATGCTTTTCCGTAATAAGTCTATGTTCCATGAATGACTAAGAAGCGAAATTTGTGTTGTCAATCAATTATAAAACTCCTGCTAACGACTGTTGCAGGACAACTGATAAACCGCCGGCAAAACCGGCAAAAAAAGAGAGGATTATATGAAACCCTTAATCAACGGACTTCACCATGTAACTGCATTTGCCGATGACCCGCAAGAAAACCTGGACTTTTATGCAGGTATTCTTGGACTCAGACTGGTTAAAAAAACCGTCAACTTCGACGCCCCTGATGTATACCACCTTTATTATGGCAACGAAGACGGATCGCCTGGCACTATTATGACCTTTTTCCCTTATAAAGGAATCAGCAAGGGCCGCCAGGGAAAAGGACAACTGACAACAACTTCGTTTTCGATTCCGGCCAATAGCCTGGGTTACTGGACCGAGCGTTTAAAAAAATTCGGCATCAAACATTCCGATCCGCAGGAGCGTTTCAACGAAGCGTTCATTTATTTTGAAGACAATGACGGATTGGGACTTGAGCTTGTAGCCAGCGATAAAGATGAGCGTCCTGCTTTTTCCTATGGCCAGATCCCGCTCGAACATGCCGTAAAAGGATTTCACAGCATTACACTCAGCGAAGATGGTTATGAAAAAACGGGTGGATTGCTCAGCAACTATATGAATCATGAACTGCTGGGCGAAAGTGCCAACCGTTTCCGCTATAGTGCCAGTGGTAAAGTGGGCGATCTGGTCGATGTGGTTTGCGAACCCGAACGCCTGCGTGGCCTTGGCGGCTCAGGCACTGTACACCATGTGGCCTTTAGCACCAACGACGACAGTAGCATTGTGGAAATGCAGGAACGCCTGGCGTCAAAAGGTCTCAGTGTGACACCAGTGCTGGATCGCCAGTATTTTCACAGCATTTATTTCCGCGAGCCGGGTGGCGTGCTTTTTGAAGTAGCTACCAATCCCCCCGGATTTGCTATAGACGAGCCTAAAGATCAATTGGGACAGGGCCTTAAACTGCCGGCCTGGGAAGAGCCCAAAAGAGCACAGATTGAAAAGGGTCTGGCTCCTATCAGCTTTGACTGGAAAAAATTTATTTAACCTGCAAAGCCTGCTTTTTAAAAACTAAATAATGGAAACATCTTTTCATAACAATGAAGTACTGACCGCCGGCCTGCCACTGGATAAAGCTTCCAAAGCTTTAATACTGGTGCATGGCCGGGGAGGTACAGCAGCTGATATTCTTCAATTGCAACAGCACCTGCTGCTGAAGGATTTTGCCATCTTCGCCCCCCAGGCTACCCAGAACACCTGGTATCCATATAGTTTTCTGGCACCGCCAGCTCAAAATGAACCATGGCTTACTGCGGCTATCAGCAGCCTTGGCCGGTTAATGGAACGTGTGCAGAAAAGTATTGCTACAGATCACATTTACCTGGCAGGTTTTTCGCAGGGTGCCTGTCTCAGCCTGGAATTTGCAGCGCGACACGCCCAACGCTTTGGGGGAGTAATCGCCTTTACCGGTGGTCTCATTGGTGACCGGATTTATGCGGATAATTATCAGGGAAACTTTGCAGGTACGCCAATTTATATCGGCAGCAGTGATACAGATCCGCATGTACCGCTTACAAGAGTATATGCCAGTGAGAATATTCTTAACAATATGGGAGCAATTGTACAGACAGATATTTTTCCCGGCATGGCACACACCATCCTGGAACCGGAGATTGCAGCCGCTAATCGTATTCTGAGTGGCAATGACCAGTCCGCTACGAGATAGTTTATTACTTACATTCTAAAATTTACGTGATATGATCAACATTCCGGATACCGTCAACTGGATCGACAACAAAGAGGCTCATCAATATGAATGGTGGATCGATGGCTACCTGGCCAAAGTGGAATACCGGCACATGCGCCAGGGAGGTATTGCACTCACACATACAGAGACGGCTCCTGAACTGGAAGGAAAAGGTGTGGCAGGCAAGCTGGTAAAAGCCCTGCTTGATCATTTCACAGCAGAAAAAATACAAATATGGCCCTATTGCCCGTATGTATATGCCTACCTGCAGCGCCATCCTGAATATAAAGCGCTGGTGCATCCGGAATTTACGGTATGAGATCAGGTATAAAAGTATAAAGAGTTTAAAGGGTTTAAAGAGTTTAAGAGGTTTTCGCTTTCCTAACTCTTTAAACCCTTTATACTCTTTAAACCCTTTATATTCTTTAAACACTGTCAACAAAAAAGCGCCTGCTGCAAAGGCAACAAGCGCGGGGAAACAAACCGTCCTTATCAACAAATTAGTTTTTTGCTACATCGAATTTTTTAAAGATGGCACGAACGCTGGATTGAATCTCCCTGCTACTGAGATTGCGGCTATCCACTTCGCCTGTAGACCAACCCTGCCAGATAGTTTTATCCGTCTTCGCATCTGCCATCGTAATGGTAACAGTACCTTCCCTTGTAGGGACGCTGTAATCATCATATCCGATAAACCGCGATGGGTAATACACCCTATAAAAACGACGTGCATAGGGATTGTAGAATGTACGGGTAAACGGACGGCTGTAAACCGGATCCGAATTTCTGCGTGATGAGCGCTCTACCAGCACATCATAACTTAGCAATACATCGGGATTATCTGTAGTTTCTTTCCATCCGGCCGAGCGTTCCAGTTCCTTATTCACTGCTTCCCTTATTTTCTTCTCTGCCAGGTCATTTGCCCTACTCCTTTTCGCAGACTCCTGCTTTTCTGTCCAGGCAAATGTTTTATACTGGCTGAAATCAACTGCATCGTCTTTTTCGATATGAGCTGCGGGAGCACATCCTGCCAGCAATAACAACAAAGCCAGCACTCCACTCCCCAGTAGGCTGTTCTTCTTCATAACTCCTCCCTTTTTTAACGTATTTCAAAAAGCGTTCCGGTATTATAAACGAAAAAAAAGAGCCGGCGTTTATTAACGAGTTGTGAAAATGACAGGAGATTAACAATCTGTTAGCAGCAGGAAGATACAATACCGCCATGTAGCGTCGCAATGCTTTGCGACACCATAGCAATGCCTTGCAACACCATAGCAATGCTTTGCGACACCGTAGCAATGCCTTGTGACACAACAGATATTAAAATTAGCGCGCCGGAGCATGACCGCTGATCTTTTGGAAAAGGTCATGCGGACGGAAAGGCTTGTGTATAAAATCAGTAAACCCTTTTTGTATCAGATCCTGTTCAATATCATCATATACAGCTGCAGTAAATGCGAGTACCGGCACACGGCCATCTATTTTCCTGATTTCTTGCAAAGCTGCAGTACCATCCATCTCTGGCATTTCCAGATCAAAAAGTAACAGGTGAAACCTGTCTGGCGAAAATTTTTCAACTGCCTCTTTTCCATTAACGGCTTCCTCCACATCCACTCCCCAGCGGGAAAGAAAACGGCGTGCCACCGACATATTTACGGGATTATCCTCGGCTACGAGCACACGAAGTCCCTGCAGGCTATCGCGTTCAATCGATGCTGCTTCCTCATGTATCGGCTGCCTCGCAGGAGCAATCCCCAGTTCCAGCATGAATACAAATTTTGTCCCCTTCCCTACTTCGCTCTGCATGACAAGTTCTGAACCGAAGAGTTTTAGAATATCTTTTGTAATGGTAAGCCCGAGCCCGGTTCCGCCATACTTGCGTGTGGTGTCGATATCTGCCTGAGTAAAGCTTTCAAAAATTTCTTTCCGTTTATCTTCCGGAATACCAATGCCGGTATCCTGTATCATAAACTGAACAGTAGCATGCGAGCTGGTAGCCAGTATCCGGTTTACAGCCACCGTAATGTGACCCTGATGGGTAAATTTAATTGCATTGCTAAGCAGGTTATTTAAAACCTGGTTGAGCCGCAATTCATCCGTGAGCAGTTCCATATCCAGTGCCGGATCTACAAAAGTTTTAAACTGCAAACCTTTAGCAGACACCTGCGGTGAAAACCGGCTGACCAGTTGCCGTGAAAACACACGCATATTAACAGGTATATTCACCAGCTCAACTTTTCCGGCTTCCATTTTTGTATGATCGAGAATATCGTTGACCAGGTTAAGCATATGCTCTGAAGAAAACCGGAGTATATCAAGATGTGGGCGCTGGGTTTCCAGAAATTCCTCTTCCAGCAGCAGATTGGCTGCGCCAATAATCCCATTAAGAGGTGTACGTAACTCATGACTCATATTGCTCAGGAAGCGGGTCTTGAGACGTGCCGCCGACTCCGCGCGTTCCTTTGCCTTCATCAGTTCAAACTCGGCCGACTTTACATTCGTAATATCCAGAATACTGATTTTTAAAAATGAGGTTTGCCTGTATTCAAAGGATACTACACTGGCGTAGCCAAAAAAACTACGTCCCGTACTGGTAAAGAGACTCAACTCTCCCTGCCAGTTCATATTGACCGGAGTTTGGCCAGCAGGCCAGAGAGCGCTGAACTTACTGATCTGTTCTTTATCGAGCCAGTCTTCGAGCCGTGAGCCTGCCACGCGGCTTTTATCTTTTATTTCAAAAAGCTCTGCTGTACGCTGATTGCAATCCGCTACACTATAATCTTCCATACGCACAATAAATACACTATCAAGCGATGTATTGAAAATAGCATCGGTAAACTGCTTTTCTGCCAGTAACTGATCTTCCTTGATTTTGTTGCTACGCAAAATCAGGTAAGAAATATACATAGTCAGCGAAACCGACAACATGAGACGGGAATGAAAAATACTGTTGGCCACCTCCATTGTCATCTTCTGTATTCCCGTATTGGTAGGCACAAGGTAAACGGTACAGAAAATGCAAAGTATCGTGAATATATAAGTTACAATAAGCTCTCTGTAGCTGGTATATACCCGCACGAGAAAAGCCATAGCAATAAGTGCCGGAAAATAATACATATACGCACCGGTTCGCGCACCTTCCATCACACTGAGTCCGGCAATAAAAAGATTGACAGTAAGTACAAATAACGCCCTTGCACTTTTATACAAATGCCAGTGATTAAACCAGATGGCTACAAAGAAAAGAAAACAGGCGGCTACATTTACAAAAGCACTCAGATAAAGTGCCGCACTAAAGTAGATGACGAGCATGGCAAAATTGACCAGGGTTGCAGACAGGAGTATCCTGTTCATGAGCATTACCGCCCTACGCTCATTATCTGACATTGCAAGAGCTATGCCGGCGCAGCTGATGCTGTGCCATATTGTATGTAACAAACCGGCAGTTAGTTTTCTCATAAGGTTGGACAAATTGGATTCCGGATTTTTTCAACCGCACAAAAATGCCTAATTTGTTTATCATTAACGCCTGAAAAACGTTTCTATTTTCCTATGTCCCTGATTGAAAACACTGACCTGTTCATCTTCGACAAACGTCTTGATAGTAAACACCTATACTCCCTATACGGAAACGATTATATCTGGATTCAGGAAATCTTCCGCATAGCACACGAAAATTTTGCTGCAGACCTTTCTGCCGTTCGCGAAGCCTGGAATAAGCAGGATATGGATGGCTTAAAACGATCGGTTCATAAGATTAAACCCACTTTTGGTTTTATTGGTTTGCCTGATCTGCAGCAAACCTGTAAAGATCTGGAGATGGCCATTGCTGCTGAGGCCCCTTTATCTGCCGTACATAACCAATTGCAGGTACTGTTGACACAATGTGACGAATGTGCCGAAATACTTGAAGGAGAATTATCCCGGCTGATTGCTTACAACAAATCTGCCACATGATTTTATCCTGTGTCATAGTAGAAGATCTTGCCATTGCCGCAGCCTATCTTAAAAGTTGCTGTGAAAGGAATGGGCAAATTCGCGTGACAGGCATTTATGGCACTGTACAGGAAGCATTGGTCAGCTTGCGGGCTCATCCGGCCGATATTGTTTTTCTGGATGTGGAAATGCCGGATGCCAACGGGTTTGTATTACTTGATCAGCTTAACTATCACCCAAAGGTGATTCTCACTACCGGAAAAGAAGAATATGCCTATGATGCATTCGAACATCATGTAACCGATTTTCTTAAAAAACCATTTACTTATCAGCGTTTCGAAGAGGCTATAAAGAAAGTCATGGGTACATTTCATTATGGCCCGGCTACTGCTGACCATATTTTTGTGAAAGTAAATGGATCGCTGATCAGGTTGCCGCTAAACGAAATACTGTATGTAGAAAGCGTGGGTGATTATGTACGATTTGTAACTGCTAAGAATAAATACTTAAGCCATCATACAATAAAAGGCATATTTGCCGAATTGCCTGCTGCTGATTTTGTAAAGATTCATCGCTCTTACATTGTTAATAAACAGGCAGTGACAGCTATTAAAGAGCAATCAATTCTGATTGATGAGCGGGAGTTGCCCGTAAGTAAAGCCAACAGGGCAGTTGTCAAAAAACTGATCAGTGGGAAGTAAGTACCCTCATTTCCAAAAAACGATAAATTGAGGCAGATCATCGAAAAAGGCTGTGATGTTATATATATACTTCGCATCTTTGTAGTGTCAATTTTTGACAAACGCTCTGGACCGATCCATTGCATCCAATTATCTCCCGGAAAGCCGAACTGACCAGTATAACACGAAAAGCCACCGATATCAGATGTAAAAGCCGAGAGGCATGTGCTGCCGATTCAATTCCGGTGAAACCCTGTAAAAGCCAAATCCCTTAGAAGAAGCCCGTTTAAGATCCGGACATTCATGGATAACCCCGAAAAAAGATGCGGTATACCGCATCAGCATTCAAAATCTGAATCCCTACGAGAAAGAATTCTACTCTCTGATTGAACACAAAAGATTTTGAAGACCGTACCATTTCCTGGTACGGTTTTTTTATGCTTCCTCTTCTTTTAATTTAACAGGTTTAATCTGCAGAAAGTCCGATTTCAAAATGCTGTTCAGGAATCACGACATCCTGAAATCCTTTACGCACCAGCCTTCTTTTAAACTCCTGCTGCACGTCATACTCGCCATGCACCAGAAACAGCTGTTTTACCTGGCGGGGATCCTGGCAGGCCAGCCACTGACTCAAATCTTCGTAATCACCATGCGCACTCATGCTGCGTATACTTCCTATTTCTGCATGCACCTGATGTTCCACACCAAAAATGCTGACTTCTTTGTGACCAGCCATCAGCCGGCCACCAAGTGAGTGGGGCTCGCAGTAACCGGTAAATACAATGGTATTGCGGCTGTTTTCTATATTATTACTAATATGGTGTTTTACACGACCTGCATCTGCCATGCCACTGGCAGAAATAATTACCATCGGACCATTCAGGTAGTTAAGCGATTTGGACTGCTCAACCGTCTTTATATATTTCAATCCTTTGAATGAAAAGGGATCATTGTCTGACTGCAGTATCTTCTGTATAGTCTTATTAAAATAAGCCGGATAACTCTTGACCACTTCAGTAGCCTCAATACTCAACGGACTGTCTACATAATAATCCAGGTCTGGCAGACTGTTTTCCAGTTCCAGCTGATTGAGGGCAAAGAGAATCTCCTGTGTACGGCCCACGCTGAAGGCTGGTAAAATGAGTTTCCCTTTTTTCTCCAGGCATGCCCGTTTGATCCAGTGCAATAATAATTCCGGAGTGCTGTCTGCAGCATCGTGCAGGCTATTGCCATAGGTAGATTCGATAATAATATAATCAGCCTGAGGAAACACTTCGGGCGATTTCAATATCACATCTCTGTACCGGCCTACATCACCACTAAAAGTGAGGTGAACCTGCTTGCCGTTTTCATTGATGCGAAGGTGCACACAGGCACTTCCGATAATATGACCGGCGTCTGTAAACATCGCTTCCACGCCCTCGGTTACTGTAAACCAGCGGCCATATTCAATGGTCTCAAAATGCTCTACTGCCTTTTTAGCATCATCTACAGTATATAATGGACGTAAAAGAGGCAGATGCTGGGCAGCTCTGCGTTTATTGGAAAACTTAATATCGTCTTCCTGTATTTCACCGGAATCTTCCAGCAATATTTCTGAGAGGGTGGCTGTGGCCGGTGTACAGAAAACCTTTCCATTGAAACCCTCACTTACCAGTTTGGGAATAAGGCCGGAGTGATCGATATGCGCATGGGAAAGAATCATTACATCGACCGTATGGGGTTCAAATCCAAAATCGCGGTTCAGGCTGTCTGTATCTTTTCCCATTCCCTGAAACATTCCGCAATCCAATAGTATCTTTTTCCCGTTTCTAAGCGTGAGCAGGTGTTTAGAACCTGTTACGGTGCGGGCTGCACCATGAAAAGCAATCTTCATTCGTTTTCAATATGGGGTCGGCGGGTATCAGCCTTTCGCAGCACTTTTAACCCGAAACGACCATGTTATAAAAAATTCGGCCACTACTTCACCCTCTTCATTGCGGCCCAGGGACCGGGCCTTGACAATACGGGACTCGCCCGTTTCAATGGCCTCAGCTATCTGCTGATTAAACAAAAGTCCGTCATCGCAGGTAAAGGTAGTGCGTCCGGTAGCTTTGCGGTGATAATCGCCGTATACATTCACCACCAGCATCGATACAGCCGGCTTTCGTTTGTAAAGATAAGCCATTGCCAGTGCGCCGGTACTCATCTCGGCAGCCATTGCCAGGCAGGCAAAATAGGTAGAGCGAAACGGATTTTTTGAAAACCATTTATACGGTATGCTCACACTACAGGATTCGTGATCGAGGGTGCGTACACGCACGCCGGCAAAGAATGCACTGGGCAAACGAGTAAGTAAAAACAACCGGAATTTAACCGGATGTTTTACTACACTTACAAACTCATCAAAGGATCGATCGGGCATTACTGATCTTTATATTGGGCAGGGTCCAGCGCCTTCACTGTCCAGTCGAGCAGGAAACCCATTACCTTATTCTTATCATAGCTCTTGTCTTTTTCGAGATAGGCTGAATTCTGCGTATGCAATAAATTTCCTTTCCCATCAAGGATCAGAAATACGGGGAAGCCAAAACGCTGGGGAAACTTATACTTCTTCAGCAACTCGCTATTGGTATTTTCTTTACTGTAATTGAGGTGATATACAACATAATTCGCTTTTACCACTGAATCAAGCTGTGGATCGGTTGTTACAAAATCATGAAAACGGGCACACCAGATACACCAGTTACCGCCGATCTGAATAAACACGTTCTTACCGCTTTTGGCAGCTTCGGCCACTGCTGCACTAATGCCTTTGGCACCATCTTCTGTTGGTTTATACAGATTAAATTTTGCCATATCCTGTGCTGAAACTACCTGGGTCAGCATCAGCAGCAGGGCTGCTACCATCATTCTTTTACCATTCATGTTTTTTATTATTTATTTTTTCTCAAGGTACTTTATCAAAAGCAACAATGCTGGCTACAGCTTTGTTGTCGTTGGCATCTACTTTAAAATAAATGGCGCCATCCGATGTATTGTTAAATCTGGCCGAGCGGATGGTCATGCTGCGCAATGCCTGGTTGACCTTATCGGCATAGCTTGCACCGGGTGTACTGCTGATCGTGCGGTTAAGCTGGTCATAGTCCAGTGCTTCTTTGCTCACAACAATGGCTATATAATCCCGTGTGCCGATAGAATCGGCAGTGAGTGACTGGTCTTTGGGAAAAAGCCGATACCCGGTGATACCGCAATAGGGATAATGTTTCGGCGTATAGGGAAACAATACATAACTGGAACCATCTGTTTCGGAACCGAAAATATAGATATAACACTCTGTTTCGTTTTTGATCTCTACCTTGAAACGTGTGCCGGCTTTTATAGGTTCGATTGTCTGAAAGTTGTTGCTGCCGGCATTGCGCAGGCGGATGTATTGTTTGGTATCGTTGCTCACCAGACCAATGCTGCATTCCAGCGGTACATTAGCCACTTCGGTGCGCTTGGGGAGCGGGTCAATACCATAGGCTTCCTTCACATAATTCTGAAAATCGCCATACCTAACCCAGGCAACTCCATTTTTGCCCCACTGTGGCCCCCAACTGTTCATGATCTGAAACGCGCCCCCATATTTGCGGTCATCGTATCCGATCACACACATGGCATGACCGCCCATGCCCACCTGTGAGGCATCCATGCCGGAAGGCTGCCATAATTCGCGCCCCATCATATCCTGCATAAATGACTGGCCCACCATCATACCAATGGCTACCGGTGCATCTTTGGCCAGGTGTTCCTTGATGGCCCTTACACTGATTTTATTAATATTATCTCCACTGGTGAGGCGTGAAAACCCATGGATCACATTTTGCTTTCCTTTTTGTTTATCTGCAGAGGAAGGCTCCCGATCGCAATCCTGATCACTATAGGCATATTCGCTCAGGGGCACACCTCCATTCGTACTCATCGCCTCCATGGCCCGCTGCAGGTACGAGCCCTGGCATCCATCGAGTTTGATCTGGTTATAAAGATAAGATGGGCTGAACCGGATCTGGTTAGGATCCTGCTTAGTGGCAGCCGCGGTTAGTACCGTTTGGGCGCCATAAGCACAGCTCCAGGCTACGCAACTCCCCTGTTGCCCCTGATCGCCACGATCGGGTGCAAAACGAAGCAGCGAGACAGCTTCCGGCAGCGGGTTTTTGTTGTTATCGTCTTCGAGGCCTTCATATACGGAAGCCTTATTAAACTCAGCAGGATTAAAGCTATAGCCACTTTGAGAAAATACGCTCTGGGCTACTTCGGCCAGGTTACACCCACCGCCGCCTTTACCCATTAAAAAATATCCTCCTACTACCAATACCAGCAGTACAAGGATTCCCTTTCCTTTAAAAAGCCCCAGCAACAGGGGTAATAATGCGCCAAGACCTCCGCCGCCACCGGGAAAATTGGGCCGGTTGCCCCCACCCCCGCTGTCGTCATTAAAGTCTTGCTGATTGGAATCCTTCGGATCATCCGTCATTCTGATAGGCATAGCAGAAAATTTTGTACTTAAATGTAAGAAGTTCACCGTAATATTTCGTTAAGTAACTGAAATGGCTTCGCTATTTTTGAACAGCAGCCAGCCTTTTTCAAAGAAGTTTCGTCAAATTTGAACATGCTAATGAATGGAATAAAAAATCGCCTGTTTTTTGCAGCAATGGGTCTGCTGATGGCCGGCTCAGTTACAGCCCAAACGGTGACCGGCGCACTTGGCTTTACACAAGGCCAAACCCTGGCGGTATCGGTAGAACTGAAAAACACCATGGCCCAGCAGGCTATGGGTCAATCGATCGATTTTTCGGCCAGTGGGGTCGCCAGACACCAGTTTATCGTATCCAATCAAACAGCCGATAATACCACGCTGCACCATACCGTACAGGGCATCCGGTTCTCATTTGATGGCATGGGCGCCAAAAAATCATTTGACTCCGATAAATCTTCCGATCTGCAATCGGCCTTTGGCAAACCCATACGCGAGTGGCTGAAACAATCCTACCACCTCATAATCGACACGGTTGGAAAAACGATGATGGTACAGCCTCCCACCATGCCCGTACCGGAACAGGATGATCAGTTTAAATTTATTACGGGATTGCTGGGCGATCTGATGGGCGTAGCCAATCCTCCTGCCAAAAATGAACCCAGCCTCTTTGCAATACTGCCTGCCGGCAATATTGCTATCGGCGACACCTGGAATCATACCGGCAGCAACAAGGAAGAGCAATGGTCAATTGATTATACGCTTACCGCAATAACGGATACAGCGATCGTTGTAAGCCTTAAAGGTATCAGCAGCCGCCAGCAGCAAGCCGATATGCGTGGCATGACTGTGACCACGACTATCAAGAGTATTAGCACCGGAACGGTTTTACTTGATCCGGCTACCAGATTGCTGCAACAAAAAAAGATTCATATAGAATCGAGCGGTACGGCCGAAATGATGGGTAATAGTACACCTGTCAGTTCCAAGACCGATATATTCATCCGGGTTACTCCTCAACCATAACCTATGTTGCTGGCAGTATTGGGTCTGATCATTGTTGCCTGGGTTACACTCACGTTCAGCAATGTGGGCAAACCACGGAGGCATTACCGCTATAAAAGCAGAAATGCGCATAGCGCGCATTCTGCTGATAAATTAAAGAAGTAAGAAGTTTTTTTTATTTCGCTGCTTTCACTTTGAGGCCGGCTTTTGCTGCCATATCTGTCCAGCGATAGAGCTGAAATGTCTTATCAGTACTCATGGCCACAAATAAACCGCCTTCAAAACCCGGCAGACTTACTGCTGTCACATCACTTCCATCACTTTCTTTGGTGGATACAGGGATGCTGGTCAGCAGATCATGCTGGTGTACAGCATTCCCTTTTCCTTCGCGGGGATATACATTAAATCTGCCGGCTGCCTGATCAGATACAAGGATATAACCGGTCTTATCATCCAGCTTATAAACAGAAATACCTTCATTATCGTCACGGAATTGTCCCTGACCAAATAAGGCCAGCTCTTCATTTCCTTTTTCGGGATCAGCATAGTATTTGCGTATACCTACCTGCTCGTCGGAGTAATACACATACCCAAGCTCATTATCTACTGCAATGGATTCGATCTCTTTTTTGCCGGAGTAGCGGCCAAACTTCCTTACCAGGGTACCACGCACCTGTCCTGCTTTATCTTCCTGCAAAAGATACTGATACAGATAGCCATCTGCCGGCCCTGATTTACGGCCTACTATCGCGAAAACAGCGCCATCAGCGGGTCTTGTATACAGAGCAATACCCATGGGCAGATTATCTGTTTCGCCTTCAAACACGGGTATGCCTCCTGCATCGATAACCTGCATAGAGGGCAGGGCAAAAACACGGATGCGCTGGCGATCGCGTTCGGTAGCCACAGCAATATCCACCCGTTTATTGCCAATAGTGAACCCATACGCGATGTCCACATTATTCATCCGTTTCAATCCCAGAACAGTACGGGCACTGTCTTTTTTCCCATTCAACCCAAATACATAGAGGCCACCGTTTTCTTTGTTTTTATCGGTACCAATAATAAAACTGTTGGCCAAGTTACTGCTGTCGATCCAGATAGCAGGATCATCACTGTCATCGAATACGGTATCGGTTACAGCTACAGGTTTTACCGGTAGCGTATCTGTTGCAGCAGAAGTTATTTCTTTTTTGGGCTCATTTCCGCAGGCTGCCAGTAAAGCAAGCATAACAAGCGGAAGCATCGTATTACGTGAAAAAAAATAGTGTGCCATAATCGTAAAGAATGTGTGCCGGCATCCTAGGATTGACCGGCACACGGTATAGGGGGTTTTCTTAGCCTGTTGATTATTTACTCAGATCAAATTTAACACCAAGGTTGAAGCGCGACTGATAATACTCCGATTGCATGGTGCGTGACTTAATGCCCTGGTAGTAACGCAGGGGTTGATTGGTAAGGTTGTTGGCTTCTGCGAAAATGCGGATACGTGAAGTAACTGCATAGGAAGCGTTGGCATCGAGGAAAAACTGGCGGTCATAGTACCGGTCTTCAAATGCCTCGCCACCCAGTTCATCCAGATAAGCGGCAGAGAAATTGGCCGACAGGCGGGCGAGGAATTTTTTGTTTTCAAATGAAAGTGATGCATTAAACATATGCGGTGCAGTACCCGGTAGAGGCAGGTTGGTACGCACTTCACCATCGGAATTGTAAATACCTTTTGCTTTCGATTTGGTATATGTATAGTTAACCAGCACGCCCAGTCCTTTCCAGATACCAGGCAGGAAGTCGAGCTGGCGCTGCACCCCTACCTCGAATCCATATACCTGTACGTTGTCGCCATTGCGGGGCTCAATATACGTCCAGTTGGCACCGGCGGGAATCGGATTGGGTGTAACATCGGGATAAGCAGTTGCAAATTTTGCCGTGCTGAATTGCTCATCGCGGAAGCGATAGATAAACTGATCGATGGTTTTGTAGAAACCACCTACAGATACCACCCCGATGCTCTGGAAATAATTTTCGAGCATCACATCAAAGTTGTTGGCGCGGGAAGCTTTAAGCTCGGTATTTCCCACAAACAATTCTTCGTCGCCAGGGCGCACATCGAAATAAGGTACGAGGTCGTAATAATTGGGACGTGCAATAGAATTGGTCCATGCAGCACGCAGAATGGTTTGCTTGCTCAGATCAAAGCGGAAAGAAAGATGGGGCAGCACATTCAGGTAGCTGTTTTTCACCTCGCGTGTACCTACCAGGTCGTCTTCATCTTCCACAATATTACCTTTGTATTTGCTGGCCGTGTTTTCGAGGCGCAACCCTGCAATAAAGCTTATCTTATCACTCAGGTGCTGGTCCCACATGAGGTAGCCAGCTGTGATGGTCTCGCGGGCATCATAGTTGGCCGCCAGGTATTCTGCCGGTACATCTTCCTGCTCAAACAATGAACTGTTGGTAAGGTTAAGGGAGCCCAGGTATTTAGGATCTACAAACAATCCGGGAACATATTTTGAGCCGGCATTGAATCCGTCGTTGTTATGAAATACAGTGGGCAGCGTAGTCAGGTTATCAAATACAGCTTCGTTGCTGCCGATCGGCGAATATTCAAAGAAGTTATTGTCACGTACTTTCTTTTTAGCCCGCAGGCGTGCACCAAATTTGATATTGCCCATTTGGTCGAATGCTTTTACAGGCAATTTCCAGTTGATCTTACCACTCCACTCGGTCTCATACTGATCCTGAAATTGCTCCGTTATTTCACGAAGTGAATAACTGTCAGGGTTTACATTATCGGCAGCCAAAGGGAAACGGCTATCGTTGTTATTAAGTGTAACCGCTGCATTCTTTCTGCGGAAACTGATATAGCGCTCATTGGGTCTTTCTTCGCTGGCTCGCGAGAAACCGGCCGACCAGTCCATTTTTACCTTACCCAGCAGGTGCTCGCCACGCAGGTTATAGCTTTGTACGCGCTGATCCTCGAGGCGGCGGTTCTTAACACGATCACTACCCAGACCACCTTTTGTCTCGCGGCGAACCTCGCCCACATAGCCGGTGATATTGTCGTTGGCATCATATTCGGGTTCAATATTCGTAGCAGTATAACGAAGACGGTTTTCCCAGTCATCGCGCCAGTTGTACTGACCTTTGAAAATAATCGAATGCCGGTTGTTGAACTGATAATCAACAGTGGCACCAATGCTGCGGCGGGTACGGTCTACAAAATATTTTCGGATTTCCATTTCTTCGGTGTAGACATTCCCGAAATCGTCCTGCTTCCACACCGCTTCCACATCATCTGATCCGTAGCGGTTGCTATTGATAGAACCATTGAGCAGTACGCCCAGTTTATTTTCGGCAAACCGGTTACCGATAATAAATGAGCCGTTGTAACCCATTTTTTCTCTGATCGGATTATAAATTGCTGAGCCTGTCGCAGAGAAACGAAGACCGTTGGGCGCAGCGCGTGTTACCAGGTTTACTGATCCGCCAATAGCATCAGCATCCATATCAGGCATGAGCGTTTTATTTACTTCAATAGTCTGGATCATGTCTGAGGGGATCAGGTCCATCTGTACGCGGCGGTTGTCGCCTTCTGCAGAAGGAATACGATCACCATTCATGGTCACCGAGTTCAGTTCGGGAGCCAGGCCCCGGATAATGATATTACGTGCTTCGCCCTGATCATTTTGCATGGTGATGCCCGGAATACGTTTCATGGCATCGCCCACATTGGCATCGGGAAAACGACCGATCTGATCGGCCGAAACGATATTGGTAATATTGAAATTGTTCTTTTGCTGATTGAGGGCCTTGGCCTGACCTTTCAGCCGGTCGCCCATCACCACTACTTCACGGCCTGTCACGACTTTGCTTTTGAGTGTTTCATCGATATTCAGTTCCTGGGTCTTGAAGTCGATGGATTTAGTCAATGTCTCATAGCCGATATAAGAAATACGGAGTTCATAATGCCCGGCAGGAAAAGCCGCTATTACCCACTCACCATTCTGATTGGTAACTCCTTTGTAAGCACCCGGTTCGAGAGAGATGGAAGCTCCGGGCAGGTTCAGGTTATCTTCGTCTTTTACTTTAATACGCAGTACTGCTTTTTGTGCGGCAGAAGCCAGTGATAGGAAAAGCAATACCGATAACAGGTAAAAACGGGAAACGTTTTTCGTCATAAGCCAGTTGAATTTGGCGCGAAACTATTCCCGCACTGTTACGGCAGCGTTAGGGCAATATGACGAAACTGTTAAGAGCGGATTAGAAAGGTATAAAGGGTTTAAAGCGTTTAAAGAGTATAAAGGGGCCTTATACATATTTTAAAACAGAGACAAACAATTACGCTTTAAACCCTTTATACTCTTTATGCCCTTTAAACTTATACTACGGCTCAAGCTGATTGCGCAGCAAGTCATCAAACGTATCTCTGCGGCGTATGAGATGCATCTCCCCGTCTTTTACCAGTACTTCGGCAGGTTTGAAACGCGAATTGAAATTGCTCGCCATTTCAAAACCATAAGCGCCCGCGTTGTAAAAAACGAGATAATCACCTTCACGTATTTCGGGCAAGGCACGATCCCATGCAAAAGTATCTGTCTCGCAGATATTACCGGTAATGGTGTAGGTGTTGAGCTGGCCGTTGGGATTACTGAGGTTTGCTATACGATGATACGCATCATAAAACATGGGGCGTATCAGGTGATTGAAACCGCTGTTGACACCCACAAACTGTGTGGCAGCGGTTTGCTTCATTACATTTACCTGTGTGATCAGGTAACCACATTCACTTACCATAAACTTGCCGGGCTCAAACCATATCTGCAACTGGCTGGCCTGAGGATGGCTATCAAACGCTTCTTTTACTTTTTGTCCCAGCAATATCATATCGGTTTCACCATCACCTTCTTTATAAGGCACCTTGAAACCTCCTCCCAGATCGACCGACTTCAGTTCAGGAAAATGAGGAATGATATCGAACAGTACCTCTATTCCTTTTACAAACACATCGGCATCCTTTATATCGCTGCCGGTATGGATATGAAGATTGGATATATTCAACTGAAATTCTTTAACCAGTTGCAGTAGCTGTGGCAGTTGCTCCACGGGAATACCGAATTTACTTTTATCATGACCGGTAGATATCTTGATATTACCACCTGCCATGATATTGGGACGAAGCCGTATACCAACCGGATAGCTATGACCAAAACGACGACCAAATTTCTCCAGATTAGACAGGCTGTCAATATTGACACTTACGCCCAGAGATACAGCTTCTTCGATTTCATCGAAGGCGATACCATTTGACGTATACAATACACGGGCTGGGGGGAATCCTGCATATAATGCCAGCTTCACTTCATTGATCGAACTGCAATCTGCGTTTGCGCCAAGCGAGTGGATGTACCGCAGAATATTTACATTGGTAAGCGCTTTACAGGCATAGTAAAATACCACATTACTATCCTTAAAGGCAGCGGTAAGGCGGTTGTACTGTTCCTGAATTTTTTCGGCGTGATAAACGTACAGTGGAGTGCCAAAATGTTCGGCTGCCTGCAGCAGCTGGCTGTTCGATAATGAATTTGCGGACATAGTGAGCGAAGATACAGCAGCCGTATCAATTACACACGACTAAGCACAGGCCGATTAAGACCATTGTGGTTAATTTAATACTCTACTTATTAAATGGAAGAAGTGACGCCTCTCAGGCTTCTGCTTCGTTGTTGTCAGCTTCCGGCTTCTCAACCAGTTCGCCGTCTTCAGAAACAGACATAGCCACGAGTTCGCCTTCTGTAAGGTCTTCGGGCTGACCGGCTGTATTTTCTTCGGCCGAACCCTCGGCCGAACCTTCGGCTTCTGATTCTTCACCGGGCACAGTATCCTTCATAATGGTTGGCTCTACGAGTTGCTCAGCCAGTACCTCTTTGATTTTGGGAAGATCATCGGCCGAGTTGAGACCAAAGTAGTCCATGAAGTTTTTGGAAGTGCAATATACAAGCGGGTGACCCGGCAATTTTTCATTGCGGCCACTGATGATGATCAGTTCTTTTTCGAGCAGTTTCTGAACTGCATAGTCGGAGCTTACACCACGGATAGCTTCGATCTCTCCCTTTGTCACCGGTTGTTTATATGCAATGATGGCCAGGGTTTCCAGTGCTGCTGCCGATAACCTTTTCAGGAATTTATCGCCATTGAGCTGGGCAATGGTTTTATGATAATCTCTTTTGGTAAGGAATTGCCAGCCTCCGCCACTCTGACGAAGCTCGAATGGATAAAACTCGGTGTTGTACTTCTCCTGCACACCCTCAATGGCAGATTCTACCTGGTCAAGGGTGATCTTATCTTCCATGAAGCCAAAGGCATTATTTACCAGCTCAGTGATATCCAGTGAGGTAAGAGGCTTATCGCTTGCAAAAACCAGCGCTTCAATATGCGGTATCAGATTTGTTATTTCCATCTACAAAATCAGGTTATACGAATAAGGTCCAGTGTCAAAAAAAACTTGAATTGGACTGGCAAAATAGCCATAATGACCTAAGAGGTCAAATGAGGTTATTCACATTTTCCACGGGTCAATGCGGATAACTGACCTGTCTGGATGCAGCTGGTTTTAGGTATCTCTTTGCCCCTGAAGAAGGGGGTTAAAGTACCTGAACAATACCACGTATTATCCCTGGAGCGCGGCAGCACCACTAACGATCTCGGTAAGTTCGGTGGTGATGGCAGCCTGACGGGCGCGGTTATAGGAAATTTTCAGGGAGCGCAGCATTTCATTGGCATTCTCACTTGCTTTGTCCATGGCGGTCATACGGGCACCATGTTCGGAAGCATGTGTATCCAGAGCTGCCTTATATAATTGTGTGTTCAGGATTTTGGGCATGAGTTCGGCTACGAGTTCTTCCTTGCTGGGATCAAAAATGAAGTCGGCTTTTTTGTCGCCTTCTTTTTTGGCCACTTTGGGGATGGGAAGAAAACGCTCTACTTCAAAACGCTGAATGGCGGCGTTGCGGAACTGACTGTATACAATCTCAACTACATCAAACTGCTTTTCTTCAAATGCCTTCATAGCAGCCAGTGAGATTTTTTGTACATTTTCAAAGCTCAGATTCAGGAAAAGATCTTTGAAGGTTGCATCGGCCTGATAACCGCTTTTGGCAAAATGCTCGTATCCTTTTTTACCAACACCCCAGATCGTTACATTGCCTTTTCTGAGCTGGCTGGCATATTGTGTATTAATAGTGGATTTAGCCAGTTTAATCAGATTGGTATTGAAGGCACCTGCCAGACCGCGGTCACTGGTCATCAGAATGATCAGCACTTTTTCTACAGGACGTTCCTCTGCCAGTTTCATACCCACTTCACCTTCGCTGTTGCTGACAATATTGCTGAGCAGTTCCTGCAGCTTTTTGGCATAAGGACGCATTTGCACAATAGCATCCTGGGCACGACGCAGCTTGGCTGCACTCACCATCTTCATTGCTTTTGTGATCTGCTGTGTGCTTTGTACCGATTTGATCCGGTTACGCACCTCTTTTAACTGACCAGCCATTGTAGGTATTAATCGTTTATAAATAAATTAGTTAGAGACAAAAACCGGGATCATTCTCCCATACCCGCTAACGGGTTTGGCCAACAGGCCGATTTTCGGCGGCAAAGGTATGGGTAGACGGCTAATTTTCCAGCAGTAAAAATAAAAATGACTGCTATGTGGATAAGCCGGGAACAACCAGTATATCAGTCTTTGAGCTCAAACCGGTGCCTCAGGGTATAGGTTAGCTGCAATTTTCCGCCCTCACGGGTGGTTTGCTGCAGCGGCAAGTCCTTATTACACACCATTTCGAGGTGAACCGGCCCACGGCTAAGAGCCGATAGCTGCCCGCCGGGAATAACCAGCTGCCCTTTTCCAACCCGTTGAAATGTATCTATGCCCCGGCTGGCCCAGGCGGTGTCTGTGAGCACTACGTGCAAGCTGTCTTCCTCCGCCAATCCGGCAATTTTAAACTCAAAATCAACAGGTTGTATAGTACGCGGCAATGAATCGACCGTATGGAAAAACGGGAATTCAAAATTTTCCTCATACTTTTTCCCCGACAGATCGGTATAGGAAATATGATGGCTGCCTTTAAAAGACTCCAGCGGCAACCTTATCTCATAATATGCACCGGAAAAACGGGAACTGTCTACGGCAAGCGCTTCGCCATCAAAAAGCACCTGGCTGGGCGGTTCCAGCACCAGGGTTGTTCCGAAAGGTCCGGCATATTTAAACTGCAGCACTACTGTTACCTCTTCTTCATCATTATAACCCGCCACCCGGTAATCCATGTATACAGCATCCGGATTCACATCCCCACTATTGCCGATTTCAGCATTGTTGCAGGCGAATAAGAAAAACAGACTAACTGCAAGTGCAGTATATATCAACCGGATAAAACGCATAGCAAACTATTATTACAGCTGTTAATACTGGAGGTGCGGGCAAAGTAAGTTAAAGAATCGGTAAATACCCATACCCTCCAGCCCTGAAATTGCCAAATGAGGGTATGAGCAGGTTGGGCAATGCCTTATCTTTGCCATCCTGCCAAATTGACTCTAAAAGGATTGTAGCATTTTTTTTGACAGGGGAAACGGTCACTGCCCGTAGAGGCATATATAATTATAAGACACAACAATATTGAACCATGCTCGGAATTATTTCCAAACTGTTTGGCGGCAACAAATCAGACAAGGATGTTAAGAAAATCCTGCCCATTGTGGAGCAGGTCAATCAGCATTTTGCCTCTTTTGCCAGCCTGAGCCATGATCAGCTTCGTAACAAAACCCAGGAATTCCGCCAGCGTATACGCGAGCACCTGAAAGAAATTGACAGCAACATTGAAGCCCGCAACAAGGAGGCCGAAGCACTCCCCTTCAGCGATCTGTCGGGTAAAGATGCCATCTACCAGGAAGTGGATAAACTGAAAAAAGACCGGAATAAACAGATCGAAGAAATCCTGGAAAAGATATTACCCGAAGCATTTGCCGTTATCAAGGAAACCGCCCGCCGCTTCAAAGACAATCCGGAAGTGGAAGCCACTGCGACCGACCTCGACCGTCAGCTGAGTGTGAAAAAAGACTATATCCGTATTGATGGAGATAAAGTTTATTTTAAAAACTCCTGGACGGCTGCAGGCGCCACCGTTACCTGGAATATGGTGCATTATGATGTACAGCTGATCGGCGGTACCGTATTGCATCAGGGTAAGATTTCCGAAATGGCTACCGGTGAAGGTAAAACCCTTGTATCTACCTTGCCCGCTTACCTCAATGCCCTGCCCGGTGAAGGCGTGCATATTGTAACAGTAAACGATTACCTCGCCCGTCGTGACCAGGAATGGAATGGTCCCATCTTTGAATGGCTCGGATTGCAGGTAGACTGTATCGATAAACATCAGCCCAACAGTGATGATCGCCGCAAGGCCTACCTGGCCGATATCACTTATGGCACCAATAATGAATTTGGTTTCGACTACCTGCGCGACAACATGGTGCACTCTGCCGAAGAAATGGTACAGCGTGGTCACCATTTTGCTATGGTGGATGAGGTCGACTCCGTATTGATTGATGACGCACGTACACCGCTGATCATTTCCGGTCCTGTGGCCCGTGCAGATGAGCAGCAGTTTCATGTACACAAACCCCGTATTCAACAACTGGTGCATGAGCAGGAACGTATCGTACGCTACAGCCTCAATGAAGCCAAAAAACTGATTGAAAAAGGAGAAGATGATCCCAAAACAGGAGGCCTGCATCTCTTCCGTGCATTCAGAGGTCTTCCCAAATATGGCCCCCTGATCAAATTCCTGAGCGAACCCGGTATCCGTGTAAAACTTCAGAAGGCTGAAAACTATTACCTGCAGGATCAGCAGCGCAATATGCGCATCGTGGATGAGGAACTGCTGTTTCACATCGATGAAAAACAAAACTCTGTAGACCTGACCGATAAAGGCCTCAATACTATCACACGTGCCGGTGAAGATGCTGAATTCTTTGTGCTGCCTGATATTGGTGTAAAACTCGCAGAGATCGAAAAAGCCGGATTAAGTAATGAAGAAAAGCTACAGCAGAAAGAAGTTATCCTCAACGATTACGCGCAGAAAGCCGATCGTATTCATACCGTACAGCAATTACTGAAAGCCTATACCCTTTTTGAAAAAGATGTGGAATACGTGGTAATGGACGGTGCAATCAAAATTGTGGATGAGCAAACCGGTCGTATCCTCGATGGCCGCCGCTATTCAGATGGTCTGCACCAGGCTATTGAAGCAAAGGAAAGTGTGAAAATTGAAGCCGCTACACAAACCTATGCCACCATTACCCTGCAAAATTATTTCCGGATGTATCACAAGCTTTGTGGTATGACCGGTACAGCCGAAACAGAAGCTGCTGAGTTCTGGAGCATCTATAAACTGGATGTGGTTTCGATTCCCACCAACCTCAAGATGATCCGCGACGACCGGCAGGATCTTGTATTTAAAACCAAACGGGAAAAATACAAGGCCGTCATTGATGAGATCGAAAACCTGCGCAATGCCGGCCGGCCCGTGCTGGTAGGTACTACTTCAGTAGAGATCAGTGAATTGCTGGCGCGGATGCTGACACAGAAAAAAATTCCGCATAATGTACTCAATGCCAAACAGCATGCCCGTGAAGCACAGATCGTTGCCGAGGCCGGTCTTTCCGGCGCGGTGACTATTGCCACCAACATGGCCGGTCGTGGTACGGATATCAAACTGGGACCCGGTGTAAAAGAAGCTGGTGGTTTGGCCATTATTGGTACGGAACGTCACGAAAGCCGCCGGGTTGACCGCCAGCTGCGTGGACGTGCCGGACGCCAGGGCGACCCCGGTTCTTCACAGTTCTATGTATCACTCGAAGATGACCTGATGCGGATGTTTGGCAGTGAGCGTATTGCTTCGCTGATGGATAAACTGGGTTATAAGGAAGGTGATGTGATACAGCATAGCATGATCAGCAACAGCATTCAGCGTGCCCAGAAGAAGGTAGAAGAAAATAACTTTGGGATACGGAAACGCCTGCTGGAGTATGATGATGTAATGAACAAACAGCGGAACGTAATTTATAGCAAACGTCAGCATGCCCTGTTTGGTGAGCGCCTGGCCCTCGATATCGACAACGCATTTGCCGTGGTGGCAGAAGGCCTTATTTCGGGTTTCCGCGAACAGCTTGATTATGAAGGATTCAAACTGGCCTGTATTGTCAATTTTGGTATTGATACCCAGATCGCAGAGGAAGAATTCAAAAAAGGTGATGTCAACCAGCTGATCGATAAACTCTATCTGGAAGCCAGCGAAAACTATAGCCGTAAAAAAACGGAAATAGGTAAAGCGGCCATACCTGTATTTACAGGCATCCGTCAGACACAGGGCCAGCATATTGAAAATGTGGTGGTACCCTTTACCGATGGGCGCAAAGGTCTGAATGTGCTGGCTCCGCTTGATAAAACCGTACAATCACAGGGAGCCGAGCTGCTGGCTGCTCTGGAAAAAACAATTACCCTGGTGGTGATAGATGATGCTTGGAAAGAGCACCTCCGGGCTATGGATGACCTCAAACAAAGCGTACAGAACGCTTACCTCGAGCAGAAAGATCCGCTCGTGATCTATAAAAGTGAGGCTTTCCAGCAGTTTAAAAATATGGATGCCGAGGTAAATAAGGATATCGTATCCTTCCTGTGCCATGCCAGCATACCAGTGCAGCAGGAAAATGTGCCTTTACGCGAAGGCCGGCCGGAAAAGACCGATTACAGCAAAATGACGGCCAATAAGGACGAAATTGATGCTGCCGGGGAAGATTATGCAGCCAATGAGCGTGACCGGTTTGATGAAAACGAAGTCCCCCGGCAGGAGCCCGTAAAAGTGGCTCCAAAGATCAACAGGAATGCCCCCTGCCCCTGCGGAAGTGGTAAAAAGTACAAGAACTGCCACGGCAAAGAAGCCTGATTTTATTGATAAAAATCAAATTCAAAGCCCGATACAAAAAAAGTATCGGGCTTTTTCTTGCCTCAAATTAAATGACAGACAATCGATTAGACTAATATTTGCTGTTTTCATAATAAATGGGTGAGTAGTTTTACTATTGCATCTGCGTAATTCCTGCAATAGCTTTGCGTCAGATTACGAGGGAAACAAGGTAAAACACATCGAAAGATTTCTTCGTAATCAGATCCGATCCCAACGATACCCGATTAATTCAACCCTAAGTGAAAACAACATGATCCGTATTTCTACCCTTTTACTCTTAGTTATTACTATTAGTTTCTCTGCCAGCGCACAGCGTACTTATGTAGACAATGGCAGCAATTCTTCTTACACTATCAACAACGGCGATAGCCTCTTCATCAAGTCTGGTACCTTTACCGGTTCAATAAACAGCTGGCAACAAGGTGGCAAAATCACTGTGGCTGAGGGCGCTAGCTTCTCTCCCAGCAATTTTGGCTACTTCCAGGGTACTATTATAGTACGAGGTCAGGCAACACTGCCTGCCCTCGACGGACAGTCTGCACGTTTTACGATCAGCAATTATGGTAAAACCACTATCAACGGTAAAACTTACCTGGGTGGTAATGCTACATTCGTTAACGCTTATGGCGCCCTGCTCGTCCTCAAAGGTGCTGTAGACTTCAACAGCAGCAACCTGGTAAACGATGGCGTCATCAAGGCCCAAAGCACGATGTATATGGGCAGCAGCTCTAACCTCACTAACAATAACGTGATTGAAGTGAGCGGCAATCTGGAATTCAACAACGCACGTATCAGCAATGCCGGTAAATTATATACAGCTGGTAAACTTACCGTATCTGGTGGCAATTTTGCCAATGACTGCCGCACAGTAATCGACAACGGTGTGGAAATCAATAACGGTACTACTTTTACGAATAATGGTCTGTTTTGGGTGACCAGTGCCCGCAATAACGCTGTATTTATTAACAGCGGTACTTTTACCAGCACAGCTACCGGTCGCGTAAAGAGTGCCGATTTTGAAAATAACGGCACTGTAAACGGTAAAGGTTATTTCTACTTTACCGGCACTACTAAAATCAATAAAGGCAATGTAGGTACGAATGGTACAACAGCAGATACACTGTATGTATATGATGTAACCCGCCTCAATAACAACACAATCTTCGATTACCAGTCTGGTAATGTGCGTAAAAATGTGGTATACCGCGCTTTCTCTGCCCCTGATACGATCAGCGCATACCCTTCCTGCGGTCTGGCTTACCGTTCTGAGATCATCCTTCCTGTAAAATGGAACTACTTCCTTGTAAACGTAGCCAACAATATTCCTGTACTTACCTGGTCTTCTGAGCAGGACAATGGCACCCAGTTTGAAATCGAGCGCAGCTACGATGGTAATAATTTCTCTGTAATTCAGACTATGGCTGCCACTACTACCAACAACTATCGTTACGAAGACAAACAGGTAAATACACAGGCAGCTGCAGTATACTACCGCATCCGCGCTATCGAGCCTACCGGTGCTGAGAAACTGTCTGAAACACGTGTGGTACGTTTTGGCAACAAAAACGGTATCAAAGTTCAGACAACCCCCAACCCTTTCAGCAGCCAGTTCAGCATCAGCTACCAGTCTGCTACCCGTGAGACAATCAGCATCCGGGTGCTCAATATGGCCGGCCAGGTTCAGCTTACTAAAACCGCCGCTATCAGCACTGGTTACAACAGCGTAACAATCGCAGAAGCTGCTTCACTCAGCAAAGGCATCTACCTGGTGCAACTGGTTGGACAAAACGGTATCATAGCTACAGAGCGTGTAGCGAAGCAATAATATTCAACAATGGACGGTTGAGCAGTGGCTGGCAGACACGATCTGTCAGCCACTTTTATTTTAATGTGCTGGTGTGCTGATGTGAGGAATGTGCTAATGAAGAGAGATTTGAAAATTTGATGATTTGAAGATGGGAAAGCAATGTGCTAAATATGCTATTGTGGGAATGTGCCTATGTGGCATGATACGAATAGCCTGCTTAGTACAGCACTCTTTAAACTCTTTATACGCCTTAACCCCTTTAAACTTTTAAACCTTTATACTTTTTAAACTTCTTCTTTCACTGCGAGCAGATACGCATACTCATCGCCGAGGTTAAAGGGCCGCTTGCGCGGAGTGCTGAAAACCTGTTTAAGGGTCAGGCCGGTTTGTTTCAGCATTTCGCTGAATTCAGCAATGGAAAAAATGAAGTCAGTATCGTTTTTCTCCTCCATCTGTCCATCTTTTGTAATGATGGTGTGCGTTGTTTCGAGACGTGTGGGGAAGAGGTGAAATTTATTTTCCAGGAGGTATTTGTATTCGCCGATATGAAACCACTCATGCTCTTTGATCTTATGACTTATGATTTCAGTAAGCATCCAGGTATTGAGTACAAACACAGATCCTGGTTTGAGGTACTGCGCTACTTTTTGAAAAAGGATAAGCGTCTGTTCTTTATTGAGCGAAGAAATGCTGTTGCCCATACAGATAACAGCATCGAAAGACTGAGCCAGCTCCAGGTCTTCTACCCTGGCAGCAAGTGCTGTTACCGGTAAAGAATCACCTGCCGCCTGCCTGATTTCTTCCACATACTCCGGCGCGCTGTCAATGGCGGTAAGCTGGATTCCTTTCTGCGCCAGGCCAAGTGTATGCCGGCCATAACCGCACATGAGGTCGAGTACTGCATCGCCGGGTTCAAGCCCAGTAACCTGCAGAATAAACTCCAGTTCAACCTGTGTAAGCGCTTCGGGCACTATTTTCCGCCACAGATCTTTATAAAGGCCATCAAATAAAGTACCCGGATTGCTCATAGCACAGGTGGTTGAAAGGGAGAGGCAGTATGATAATTGATTATTCTAAAATCTTATTGCGCATAGCATACATAACCAGACCGGCAATGGTTTTGGCTCCTACCTTCTGCTTCATGTTCTGCCGGATGGTTTCGATGGTACGGGGACTCAGGAATACTTCTTTGGAAATCTCTTCCGTTGTCTTGTCTTCTGCAATAAGACGCAGGATGCGGATCTCCTTTTCAGAAAGTTTTATCGGATTGGGATAAAACTGGCGTACTGTCTTTTTATGTTGCAGTTTGAGAAGAACTGCTTTATTCACCAGCTCGTTGAAATAGAAATCGTCGTTCATGCAGGTCAGGATGGCCTGGTAGATCTCTTCGGGGTCAGTGGTTTTGGTGAGATAGGCATTGGCACCCATTTCCATCATCTTGGTGATCATCTCCTGGTCGTCGTACATGGTGAGGACAATGATCTTAACGGCTTCATACTCTTTACGGATCATGCTTATAGCATTGATACCATCCACTTCAGGCATCCGGATGTCCATAAGGATTACGTCCGGCACCTTGAGTTGAAGTTTATGCATCAGGTCTTTTCCGTCCTCGGCTTCCCAGAGGATTTTGAGATATTCTTTATCCTTCAGCGCCATGCGGATACCGTCCCGAAATATCTTGTGGTCGTCTGCAATGGCCACTTTAATCTGCTGCATGCTCATGAGTAGTCAGGTTTTAGCCCGTATTAGCGGAACCGGGTGATTTTCCGATGCCAAATGTAGTTTTTTTTGCGCGTCTTATTTGCTTCACATTCAAAATTTTGACCGGCCCGCACGCTGTTATCCTTCCGGTCATCCAACTTCCTGCCCCATTCGTATCATTACCCGGCTACCGGCTGGTAAGGCTACGATTGTGGCCGTAAATACCATCTTTCCGGAAGTCCGCACAATTGCTCTTGTGGCGGTAGTGAGACGGGGTTATATTTGTTATAAGTTGATTGACGAGGATCAGCCCCCTCATCATCCAATATCCCAACCCGCTCAACCCGGGAAAACCGTCCATAACATGATTTCCAGTATTCCTTGAAGAACCGTTGCGAAATCCAGTGTCAATCAACTTCTTTTTTGTTTTTCTCCCTCTCCGTTTATCCACAGCTGTGCATAACCCAGGAAAAAAAGTAAAAAATCCTGGTAAGTTTACCTATTTTTACGACCGTAAAATTACGGTAAAACACCAGGGAAAATCCCCATTTTTAGATAGATTATCTACGAGGTAATTTCCCTGAAGTCCTTTACCAGCTTGCATTTCAGGCGATTTGTATGCCACCTTCCGTGTTTCCCCCTATGGAATAACCTGCCGGTATGCACAAATTTTGGGTCAGAATCGATTCAAGAATTCAAAAAAAACGTTACTGTTATGAAAAGGTTAGGCAAAAGACAAATCGATTGGGATTCAGTTCTGATCGTAGAAGATTGGTTCAACAAATAAGTTCCAATTCTTTCAAATCTTTAATTGGTTTTCTATATTTGGGTAAAATCCAAAGTCATAGAAAACCTTTTTTCATATATATCTGGTTACGCGGACTACCTACCCTTCGCACTTTTCCTTCTGTTTATCGGCAAATTACGCAGCGAAAAAGGACTTTGGATCATTTTTGCTTACTGCTCCGTAAGTATTTTGGGCGACCTGTTATTTACTACCCTCGAATCGCTGCCACCCGATGCCAGCCGTTATTACAACAGCTTTCTTACCTTTTTTGAATATATATGCTTTTCCGGATTTATCTGGCTGAGTGTACGCAATAAGATCATGCGCCGGATCATCCTGCTGTTTTCGCTGGCATTCATCACCTTTCTGGCATTTTACTTCTTTACAGCCAAGCGAAGCCGTATCGATTCCATTCCTATTGGTGTGGAGACCCTGCTCATCCTCAGCTTTTCTTTCTATTTACTTTTTGAAATGAGCAACCTCATTAAAGATTCTTACATCAATTACAATTACAGATTCTGGGTGGTGATCGGGTTTATGCTATATTTATCGGGATCTTTCTTTATTTATCTTTACGCCAATCAACTGGCTCCGGGAGAAGGAAGAAAATTCGCCGTCCTGATTGATATTTTCTATATCCTGAAAAACATATTTTTCGCCATAGCCATGATCATCTGTTATAGACAACCTAAACCTAAAAACCCGCCATCATCCATTCCGTTTTTGGACCTGGATGTTAGATAAAGAACTGTACTACCCATTATGTTTTTCCTTCAAGCCACCAACCAGTCAGGAGTTTCCTCAGTGCTTTTTATAGGCACCATGGGGATGTTGGTGCTCACTGTAGGCCTTGTAATGTTCATCATCTTTCACCAGCGCAAGGTGAGCCGCTATCAGCGTACCCTGCAAAAAATGGAAGAGGAGCAACAAAAGATCCTTCTTACTGCCTCAATCAAACTGCAGGAAGAAGAACGTCAACGCCTGGCGGCCGACCTGCACGATGATGCAGGGCCCCTGCTCGCCACAGCACGCTTATACCTGAACGAAAACCTGGTCAACCAGGATAAGGCCACCCAACTGCAATCTATTTTTCAGGCCCGCCAGATCATTGATGATACCATTCAGCTGGTACGTAATATCAGCCACAGCCTGATGCCTCCCACGCTGAAAAATTTCGGCCTGGAGTCTGCCGTAAATGATCTGTTTCAAAAGATCAGCGGCTCGGGTACTATGAATGCAAGCAGCCGGTTCCACGATTACCGCGAGCGGTTAAAACCCGAAAAAGAACTGGTGGTATTCCGTATTGTACAGGAACTGGTCAATAATATTCTAAAACACAGTAGTTCCAGTTTTATCCACCTTACCCAAAATGTACACGGCGATAAATTCTATTTGCGTATTCATCATGACGGACGTGGACTGGTACAGGCCGATTTCGACAAGCTCAACAAAAGCAATATCGGACTTGGATTGAAAAATATCAGTAGCCGCCTCCGTGTAGTACAAGGCAGTATATATTTCGAAAAAGATATTTCTCAGACCTATTACAAGGTCACCATTGAACTGCCCAAAGATGAGCCCTACCAGTAGTTGGGTTTAATTTGCTAATTTTATCTTTCATCTGAATCTATGGGAATGATCAAAGTAGCAATTGCTGATGACCATAAAATATTTCGCAAAGGTGTGATCCTTTCGCTTCGGCCTTTTACCAATATCAAATTTGTACAGGAAGCCGAAAACGGAGAAGAATTGCTGCAGGGATTACCCGAGTCAGAACCTGATGTTGTGCTGATGGATCTTCGTATGCCCGGCAAAGACGGTATTGAAACCACCAAAGTAATCAGCAAACAGTTTCCCGGCATAAAGGTATTGGTGCTTAGTATGTACGAAGACGAGCGTTTTGTCTATCACCTGATGGAAAATGGCGCCAATGGTTACCTGCTCAAAAATGCTGAACCGCAGGAGATCCGCAGGGCCATCATGGAAGTATCTGAAAAAGGATACTATCTCAACAACTTTGTCAACCGCATTCTGCTGAAGAAATCACACTCCCGCCAAAAAGTGGTGCCTTCGCTCAACAATGAGATAACGCTGAGCGATAAGGAAAGAGATGTGTTGCGTTTTATCTGCATGGAATTTACTGCACAGGAAATAGCCCAGAAGATGGAAATAAGTCCGCGCACCGTAGAAGCGATCAAAGACCGCCTGATGGAACGTTTCGGCAGCAAGAATACAGCCGGCCTGGTGTTTTTTGCTGTAAAAAACAACCTGATCGATTAGAAGGTGGGTGTAAAAGTATAAAGGGTATAAAGAGTTTAAGGGGTTTAAGGGGTATGCTAAGTATTAGCACATTCCACACATTAGCATATTAGCACATTGCTTTCCCATCTTCAAATCATCAAATTTTCAAATCTTCAAATCTCTCTTCATTAGCACATCAGCACATTAATCACATCAGCACATCAATCACATCAGCACCTTATCTCCGGCACTTCCCCTTCAATCACCAGTCTGCCCGCCGTCTTTTGCTTTATTTCATCCACACTTACCCCCGGAGCACGCTCCAGCAATCTGAATCCGCCTTCGGGCAATACATCCAGCACGGCAAGATCTGAGACAATCTTTTTCACACAACGCACTCCCGTAAGCGGTAAGGTACATTGAGGCAGCAGCTTACTCTCGCCCTTCGGATTCGTATGCATCATAGCCACGATGATATGACGGGCACTTGCAACCAGGTCCATAGCACCGCCCATTCCCTTTACCATTTTACCCGGAATTTTCCAGTTGGCAATATCACCCTGTTCACTCACCTCCATGGCTCCCAGTACAGTGAGGTCTACTTTTCCGGCACGGATCATTCCAAAGCTGAGCGCCGAGTCGAAAAAAGCAGAGCCGGGCACGGTAGTAATCGTTTGCTTACCGGCATTGATCAGATCGGGGTCTTCGGTGCCGGCCAGCGGGAATGGGCCCATACCCAGCAGGCCATTTTCACTTTGCAGAACCACTTCCACTCCTTCGGGAATGTAATTGGCGACCAGGGTTGGGATGCCTATACCAAGATTTACATAATAGCCGTTGCGCAATTCACGCGCTATACGTTGGGCAATTTGCTCTTTGGTTAATGCCATAACTGATAAAATAAACTAAATGAAAAACTCTGTCAACTGGTGCGTACCGTACGCTGTTCAATTCTCTTTTCATACTGTGTGCCCCTGAAAATGCGGTGCACATATATGCCCGGTGTATGTATACTGTCGGGCTCAAGCTCGCCGGCAGGAACCAGCTCTTCCACTTCGGCTATGGTAATACGGCCTGCCATGGCCATCATGGGATTAAAATTGCGGGCGGTGGCATGAAAGATCAGATTACCCGCCGTATCACCCTTCCATGCTTTTACAAGGGCAAAGTCTGCATCAAATGCCATTTCCATCAGGTAGTCCTTATCACCAAAGCGACGCTGCTCCTTTCCGGCAGCTACTTCGGTACCCACTCCTGCAGGTGTAAAGAACGCAGGAATACCATAGCCCGCAGCCAGGCAGCGCGTGGCCAGTGTACCCTGCGGTATCAATTCTACTTCCAGCTCGCCACTGAGCAGTTGCCGTTCAAACTCGGCATTTTCACCTACATAGGAGGAAATCATTTTTTTAACCTGCTTGTGCTGAAGCATGAGCCCGATACCGAAATCATCGACACCGGCATTATTGGAAATACAGGTAAGGCCACTTACGCCTTTACGAACCAGTGCCGCAATACAATTTTCGGGGATACCACAGAGGCCAAAACCTCCGAGCAGGAGTACAGCACCGTCTTTAATGTCGTGAATTGCTTCATCTGCTGAAGCCACTACTTTATTCATCGGCAATACAATTGTGCGGTAAAATTAGGAAACCTGAAAGGGAAACTGACAGAAATCAGTTTTGTTTTTGCAGGGCGCGTTTCCGTCTTTCCTTTATACTATCCCGTAATATAATGCTGCCCGGTGTTTCGACCCTGATCGAACCCGGCATTTTTGATGTGGTATCTTTTCGTAAACGGGCTGTATCAGGAGACGATGTGGACGAACTGTCTTTGGCAACAGCAGCAGGAGTTGGCTCGGGATCTTTTCTGACAGATAAAGAATCCAGAATACGCTTCATCATATCCGGATGATCGCGGTACCAGTTATAACTGCGTTTGAAATCTTCTTTGCTGATCTGATGAAAGGAATATACTTTCTCGTACCAGCGCTGACTTTCCAGCACTGCATTGATGTTCGTATCGCGGTATAATACATATCCGCTCAGAAACTCACCTGTCTGAATCATATCCCACAACACATCCTCCATCTTATCTGGCTGCAATACACCTTTAGGCACTTTAGGACCGCGGTTACAGGCCATCATGCACAGACATATACTAACGACACAAAGGGAGATTCTCATTTCAATTCTTTATACGCGGCTGCATTGGTTAAATCCAGTTTGCTCAGCATTTCCTGAGCCCTGGTACGAAGATCGGTATCGGCTTTACTAAATACTTTTACCAGTTCTCCGCTACGTCCCTGAAAGAAAAACTGGATGATCATGGAATTAGGATTTTCCTTATTGATATTCGAGAGAAAGGTAATGGCATTCAATACACCGGTGCGTCCTTCATCTGCATTATCAAAAAACAAATCCATACCCGAGCGGTAATAGGAATATACGGCCTCATGCACCTGCGCAAAACGATTGTTATTAAGGTTCTCGGCCAGCCAGTAGCGGTTGCGCTGACTTTCAAACGATTTCCATCCGGTGATATCGCGGCTTTCAGGCGCATTGTTGACAATATTCCAGGCCTTCTGAAAATAAGGATCACCGCCCCGCAATGAAAAAGAGGCATAGTCAAAACCCAGGATAATGTTTACATAATAGGCGAGTACGGCAGTAAGGTTGGCGGCAACGGGATCATTGCCCTGTACACGGTTCTCATTAAACTCGATCGGCTGAAACTCCTGGTAACGAAATACCACATTATCGTCAACATAATTGATCATGGGCGAATCGTACATAGTACCATATACGGGACGGGCTGCCTGTACCGTCAGGCGGGCTTTAAAAATATTATTCCCCAGCTCCTGCTCTACATTAAGCAGGAAGTTGCAATTGATTTTTTCATTGGGCAAAAAAGCGTCTTTTGTCCACTTGCGGGTATTCAGAAAGGTGGTGAGACCTGCCTGAAGTGTTTGAAAGATTTTTTTATCTGTTTGTGTACTGATCTTGCTGGTAAGCACGGTAATCCGGGCCTGCAATTCCTGAGCCCGGGGCCTGGCAAAAACCAGTACAAGCAACAGTAACAGATAAATATGTTTACGCATCATAGCAAATTAGCGGTTATAGTATCAATGATATCGGCAGCCACCTCGTTTTTGCTTTTGGTCTGAAACGTTTTTGTTTCGCCATTCCTCAGCAATAGGGTTACTTTATTAGTATCATATCCAAAACCGGCTCCGCTGTCGCGAAGCGAATTGAGGACAATCATATCTGCATTTTTTTTCTCCAGTTTTTCACGGGCATGTGCTTCTTCATTATTCGTCTCCAGGGCAAACCCTACCAGCACCTGCTCTTTTCTCTTTTGGTTTCCCAGACTACCCAGTATATCGCGCGTGCGGGTCAATGTAAGTTCCAGTTCCTGCTCTTTTTTCTTGATCTTTTCTCCGGCTATGGATGCTGGCCGGTAATCGGCCACGGCTGCGGCCATTACAGCAATATCCATTTTTGGAAATACGCTTGCACAGGCTTCATACATTTCTTCGGCACTGGTAACGCGGATCAGCTCATGCAATGCCGCAGGAACAGGCACTGTTGACGGTCCCAGTACCAGGGTTACTTCCGCTCCTCTGCGCTGCAGCTCGGCTGCCAGGGCCACGCCCATCTTACCCGAAGAATGGTTGCCTATAAAACGTACGGGATCAATAGCTTCGTATGTAGGGCCGGCTGTAACCAGCGCTTTCCTTCCTTTCAGTGACTGGGCAGACAGAAAATAGCCCCGAATCATTTCCAGCAGGTCTTCCGGCTCAGCCATACGGCCCTCTCCCACCAGTCCGCTCGCCAGATCGCCGCGCCCTACAGGCAATATGCGATTTCCGTAATGCTGCAGGCGTTCGAGGTTTGCCCTTGTAGCGGGATGATGCCACATATCCTCATCCATTGCCGGAGCCAGCCACACGGGGCAGGTGGCAGAAAGATAAGTAGCCAGCAGCATGTTGTCGCAAAGTCCCTGTGCCATCCGGGCTATTGAGTTACAACTGGCCGGAGCAATCAGCATCAGGTCGGCCCAGCGGCCCAGCATTACGTGATTAGACCAGCTTTGCCCGTCAGAAAGGTCGGAAACAACCGGGTTGCGGCTAAGGGTAGACAGGGTAAGCGATGACACAAAATCGCGTGCAGAAGGAGTGATCACTACTTTTACCTCAGCCCCTTCTTTTACAAGCAGGCGAACCAGTGTAATCGATTTATAGGCCGCAATGCTGCCGGTAATTCCCAGCAGTATCTTTTTTCCATTTAGTGACATAGACCAAAAATACCATTTATAACCAGTAAAGGCATCATTTGGAAAGAGCTGATGCCCCCGCACATAAAAAAAGCGATCCGCAATGGATCGCTTCCAGTATGATGATTGGCAGGATTAATCAAACAGCTGATCCTGGCCTTTGCGGAAATACACTTTGTCTTCCATAAACTCCTGGGTAGCCAGCAGGGCAGGATTGGGCATACGCTCGTAGGCACGTGAAATCTCAATCTGCTCTTTATTCTCATGAATTTCTTCCAGGCTGTCTGTATGACTGGCAAATTCATCGAGTTTGTTATGCAACTCTTCCTTCAGGGAAATATTGATCTGGTTAGCCCGCTTGGCCACAACGGCAATGGACTCATACAAGTTACCCGTTTTTTTACGGATATCTTCCAGGTTCTTTGTTTCCACATTGTTGGCAATGCCAGCACTAAGCTGACGTCTTAGCTTGCTCATCCTTTATTTTTTTAATATTAGTTTGCGATAAATTTAAGAAATCTTCTGCTTCTTTCCGGTATTTGCTATCAGGATAGCGGTCCACAAACTCGTGGCACTCATCAATCACCTGCTCAAAACGCTGGATTTTTTTGTCTTCGATACTCATTTCGGCAAAACGGAAATAAGACCGGATTATCATCAATTTGTATTCATCTGCACGTTCTGAATCAGGGAAGCTGTTGAGTAAAGAGGTAAATGCCACACCTGCAGCCCTGAACTGACCAATATCATAATACAATTTGGCTCCCTTATAGTCTTTTGTCTCGAGTTTATTTCTGCAGATATCAATAATACCGTTAGCATCTTTGATACGTTCAGAACCCGGGTGGGTATTAATAAATACCTGCATCATACCCATGGCTTTGATCGTATTGGTCTGATCCAGCTCAGGCTTGGGCGATTGCTTATAAAAGGTATATGCCCGCATATAATCCACCTCTTCGCCTTTAGGACTATTGGGGAATATCTCCATATAGGTCTTAAAGAGATTTTCCGCATTGGGATAGTCATGCTGGTAATAGGCGCAATAGGCGTATTTATAATAAATATCCTGAAACTCGGCCCGGGGTTTATAATAAGGCATTACATCTTCATATAATACCTGGGCTTTGTTGTATTTTTTTTGCACGTAGTACTTCTCTGCCATCCGCAATTTATACTCAGGGTCAGGGCTTTTAAGCACTTTCGTAATGCTCTTTTTGCCACAGCTGCCCAGCAGGAATGCCACAATAATAACGGGTATAAAACGCATAAGGGTGTGCAAAGTTAATAGATAAGGGGCAAATCTTGGATAAAAAAGATAGGACGCCAAGGCGACTGCGTTAAGGTTTTGATAAAACACGATAAATCAACACGCTAGCTCTACCAATCGGATTCCTGGCTATAAAAAACAACCCCCGCAAATGCGGGGGTTGGGCGCAAAAAGTTATATGAATGACTTATTTCTTGCGGAGGTTGGGGTGAGGAGGAGCTACCTGAGCAGGACCTTCTTCACCGGCATTAGCACCACGGAGATCAACTGTGTTGCAATCACCACCATCGTTACCATAATTGAAGATGAAACGGTCGGCGCTTACACCTTCTTTCTCTACCAGGTAAGTGATTACTTTGTTTACGTGATCCCAGCTCAGCTGTTGTTCTTTCTTGTTAGAAGAGCAGTAGCCTACAACCACTACTTTACAGTCGGGGTTGTTGCGCATACGGGAAGCTACAGAAGCCAGTACAGCTTTAGCGTCATCAGTCAGGTTGTTTGAGCCTGATTTGAATGTAACGCTGGGCAGAGCTCCCAGTTTGGTAGCACAATCGTTAGACACTGGCTGAATGTTTTTGCAGCACTCAGGATCAGGGCATTTACCAACACCATCAGCATCTACCGGCTGGCAATGAGTGGGGGTAATGAGTTCTTTATCCTTGTAGTCAGGTACACCGTCACCATCTGTATCGCGGCTTACACCACGGCTGTCAACAGGTACACCGGCAGGAGTTTGCTCGAGGTCAAACTGATCAGTTACGCCATCACCATCAGCATCAGGCAGAACGGGTTTGGGGAGCTTCATGAGGCGGGGGTTGCGGATCTCGCTGTATGCGTAGTCCAGCGGATTCAGCCACCACAGGGGCTCAACAGACTTAGCACCCAGGTTGATATTCAGACCAATTGTTGCGTAGTTGTAAGAATCGTAGTCAGGAGACAGAGCGGCATTGCCACCAGGATGCTCCTGCCATTGCTGACCATCAAGCAGATCGTCTTTAACGATGATGATACGATCTTCAATAGCCAGGTTCAGGCGGTTGCTGAGTTTGAAAGCGATACCGGCACCAAAAGTACCAGAGGGTTTGAAGGTCTTACCAAACAGTTTGGGACGACGGTCACCCTGATTCTGGGCATCTGATTCATAGCTGTTGTCGAGCATATCTTTCAGTGCTTTCTTGGTGTCTTTACGATCTTTATAGATTCCCTGAGGAATGCTTGCGAAATTGTAAGGATTATTGTTTTCATCCAGAGCATTCACTTTGGTTTCGTAGATAGTACCACCTATACCGGCGATAGCATAAATGTTCATGCCGGTTTTGGATTTGTGAAAGCGGATGTTGTTGAGCGTGAAAATACCTTGGAGAGACAGGTCCTGAAGTTTTGTTTTGTAGTTCAGGAAAACAGGATCACCACCGGCATAAGGGTCAGTATAACCTGCAGCCATCCATGGCGTGTTCTTATTAATATTTTCTGTGTATCTCCAGGCCAGACCTTTGGCAGTACCATTCAGGTATTCCAAACGCATAGAGAATACATAACCAAAAGCCTTTCTTACATGTAAGCCGAAGGCAGGAGTGGGAAATACAGCAGGTACGTCGCCGCTGATGGTGGTAGCGCCACCCTTAATACCAATTTCCCATTGGTTGCGGGGTTTTGCAGGAAAATTATATGTTCCGTTGAGAAACTCGGTATGCTGTGGCATACGTTTGCTCGGAACCACCGAAGAATCAGAGGGATCATAACTGCCACCCGTTTTCACCTGGGCTAAGCCGTATGATGCCATTAGGCAGAATAAACCCGCCAATAACATGTACTTTTTGCTTACCATAACTGAGGATTAAGATTTGACGAAAAACAATGTCCTAAATAAAACGCAAAAATAGGCTTTGAAGCTTAATTACCAAATTTTTGTGAAAATTATTACGGTCATTGAGGTTATTTTTCAACTACTTAGTCAAAAAAAGTGCCTATTTCGATGCATCGGCCGGCATTAATTTTTTGCGGCGTAAATTGCCGCTTTTATGACCCTTCCCGTCCACCTGATAGAAAAAGAGCTCAAGGAATTTGAGTCGCGGTTCCGCGAAGCGGTCCGCAGCCAGACACCCCTGCTGGATCGTATCATGCGCTTCATTGTCAAGCGTAAAGGCAAACAGCTGCGTCCCATGTTTGTGCTGCTTTCTGCCAAATTGCTGGGTCCCGTTACCGATCCCAGCTACCGGGCAGCCTCCCTCGTAGAACTACTACATACTGCCACACTGGTACACGACGATGTGGTAGACGACAGCATGGAACGCCGTGGTTTTTTTTCTACATACGCCCTCTGGAAAGCAAAAGCCAATGTGCTCATTGGCGATTACTTACTGGCCAAAGGACTACTGCTTTCACTCGATCATAATGACCACCAGGTATTACATATCCTGTCAGATGCAGTCCGTAAAATGAGCGAGGGCGAATTGCTTCAACTCGAAAAAGCACGCTCCCTCAACCTGAAAGAAGATATTTATTTCGAAATCATCCGTAATAAGACCGCCTCATTGCTGGCATCTGCCTGTGCCGCCGGAGCCTGGTCGGCCAGCCAAAACCTGGAACTGACCGAAAAAATGCGCTTATTCGGTGAAAAAGCGGGTATCGCATTCCAGATAAAAGACGATCTTTTCGATTATTCCAGCGAGAATGTGGGTAAGCCCACCGGCAACGATATAAAAGAAAAAAAACTGACACTGCCCCTTATCTATACCCTTAATACTATAGATAAAGCTACCCGCAGGGAGATCATCTACGTTCTCAAAAATAAAAACCAGGACCGCGAGCGTGTAAACTGGGTAATAGACCGGGTAAAAGAAGCCGGAGGCATTGCCTATACGATCGAAAAAATGAATGCCTACAAACAGGAAGCCCTTGATATACTGGCACAATTTCCGGAATCAGACATCCGGAAAGGGCTCGAAGACCTGGTAAGCTATGTAACCGACCGGAAGTATTAATAAAATGGGCAGCCCCTGCAGGCTATGCCCGATTGACTCATTTGTAAAAGGATTGGTGTATGGAAAAGAGATGGTCGGTATTACCCTTCAACGAAACTGCTGCAATCGGCCTGCAGGAAACACTGGGCATTCACCGCATCCTCTGTCAGCTGCTGACGCAAAGAGGGATTAACGATTTTGACAGTGCCCGCGCATTTTTTCGCCCGCAACTGGATCAGTTGCACAGCCCATGGCTCATGAAAGACATGCACAAAGCGGTGAACAGGCTGCTACTCGCATTTCAAAAGAAAGAAGCTGTGCTGGTATTTGGCGACTACGATGTAGATGGCACCACCGCTGTTGCCAGCTTTTATTCATTTCTTAAAAAAATACATTCCCCGCTGGGCTTTTACATTCCGCACCGCTACCGCGAAGGATATGGCATAAGCAGAGCCGGTATTGACTTTGCCAACGAAAACGGCTATTCACTCATCGTATCGCTCGACTGCGGTATCAAATCGGTAGAACTGATTGCCTATGCCAAAAGTCTGGGAATTGATTTTATTGTATGTGACCACCACCTGCCCGATGCCGAACTGCCCCCGGCTGTGGCTATCCTGAATCCAAAACAAAAAGACTGCTCTTACCCATATAAAGAATTATGCGGCTGCGGAGTTGGATTCAAACTGATGATGGCTCTTGCAGAAAAACTGGAACTGGCAGCAGACTGTGTGTGGGAATATCTCGATCTGGTAGCTACCGCTATAGCGGCCGACATTGTACCCATCACAGGCGAAAACAGGATACTGGCTTTTCACGGTCTGCAAAAAGCAAACCGCCAGCCCAACCATGGTATTAAAGCCCTTGCGCACCTGAGCGGCCTTCAGAAAGAATTATTCATCAACAATCTTGTATTCATGATTGCGCCGCGCGTAAATGCAGCCGGCCGCATGGATGATGCCTCCAAAGCCGTACAGCTTTTTATTGCCGAAAGCTTTGAAGAAGCATTGCATTATGCAGAAATGCTGCACAATGATAATTCTGACCGCAAAGAGGCCGATCTGCAAACCACACAGGAAGCCATTTCTTTAATTGAAAATACCCCTGCGTGGCACAATACCCGGTCTACTGTATTGTATCAGCCTCACTGGCATAAGGGAGTAGTGGGCATTGTAGCGTCGCGTGTAATTGAACAATACTACCGGCCTACCATCATCCTTACCAACTCGGGCGACTATGTTGCGGGCAGCGCACGCAGCGTCCCCGGTTTCAATCTGTACGAAGCGATTCATGCCTGCCGTGATCTGCTGCTCGGCTATGGTGGTCACTTTGCCGCAGCCGGTATGACCCTTGAAATACAGCAGGTAGATGCCTTTCGCCAAAAATTTGAGGAAATCGTATCCGCTACCATCGACCCGCAACTGCTGATACCCGAGATCGTCATAGATGCAGAGATTGATTTCTCCGACATCAACTGGACCTTTTATCGCATACTCACACAAATGGAGCCTTTTGGTCCCGAAAACATGCGGCCTGTTTTTATAACCCGGCGTGTAACAGATAGCGGCTTTTCAAAAATTGTAAAAGAGCAACATCTTCGTTTTTCAGTACGCCAGGGCGAAACAGTATTTAATGGTATCGGATTTGGCATGGCCGATAAGTATGCATTACTCCAAAACGGTCAGCCTGTAGATATTGTATATAAGCTGGATGAAAATGAATGGAACGGATCAAAAAGCCTTCAGCTTCGCGTAGTTGATGTAAAGGCGTCGCAATAATATTTTACCCTTAACCGCCTGCAAAAAACCGCACCGACGGTTGATATTATATTACTGTTACCGGCATAATCCGATAAATGCTTCGCGTAGTTTTACTGTGCAAACAAAAACGACAACACTTCTTTTTTGAATGTTGTTTTTCCTTAGCTTAGTTAACCAACCCGCCAGCTCCTCTAAAAAACCATCACCGGTAAGGCCCGGATCTGATAGCACAGCACATTTCTACTAAACCAAACAGCATATGAGAAAAATCTACTCAGGAATTTTTCTTTTCCTTTTTTCATTTCTGCTAAGCAGAGCGGATGCACAGGTCGTCATCAGCCAGGTATATGGCGGCGGCGGCAATAGCGGCGCCACTTATACCAACGACTTTATTGAACTTTTTAACCGTGGCTCCGAGGCGGTGAATGTAACCGGATGGTCGGTACAATATGCCAGCGCTACGGGAACCAGCTGGCAGGTAACCACTCTTTCCGGCACTATTCCTGCCGGCGGTTATTACCTGGTACAGGAGGGTGCAGGTACAGGCGGCACCACTCCGCTGCCCACACCCGATGCTTCCGGCAGTATTAACATGAGTGGCACAGCCGGCAAAGTAGCCCTTGTAAATAACAATACTGCACTTACTGGCAGTTGCCCGGGTACTGTGATAGACCTTGTTGGTTTCGGCAACACGGCCAATTGTTTTGAAGGCACTGCTGCCACACCCGCTCCTTCCAATACGCTTGCAGTATTGAGAGCAAATAATGGTTGCACCGACAATAATACCAATTCGCTGGATTTTGCAACGGGTGCCCCCAATCCGCGCAACAGCGCTTCTCCCCTTCAATCCTGTGCTGCCTGCACTGCTCCTTCAGGTCAGGCTACGGCACTTACTCTTACTCCTGCCATTACCAGTATCGATGGAAGCTTTACCGCCGCTGCAGATGCAGACGGTTATCTCGTACTCATCAGTACAGCTGCGACGCTGAGCCAGACTCCGGGCAACGGAGCCTCCTTCTCTGCAGGCAGTACGCTCGGCAATGCTACAGTAGCAGCCGTTGGCAATACAACCAGCTTTAGCGCATCGGGACTTAATGCAGCTACCACTTATTATATCACTGTATTTGCTTACAAGAATACCGGCCCCTGCTATAATATTGTTACTCCCCTGGCCGGATCTGTAACTACAGCTGCCAATCCCGCTCCCACTGCCAGCGTAAGCGCGGGCAGCAACGCAGCAGAGCCTGCCACTAATGGCAGCTTCACTATAACCTTATCGGCTGCAGCCCCTGCCGGAGGAGTAACCATTACCTATAGCCTGGGCGGAACAGCCACACTGAATGCAGATTATACAGATGCATTAAACGGCAACCTCACTATTGCCGAAGGACAAAACAGTGGCACGGTTACACTGGCTGTAACAGATGATGCTATTGCAGAACCGGCCAAAACGATCAGCATAACCCTGCTAACTGTCAATAATGGTTACGTAATCAGCAATGCCGCTTCCAGCATTGATCTTGCAGACGATGATATACCAGCTGCCCTGCCACTGGTAACCTCTTACAGTCAGCATTTCAACACACTGGCATCAGCAGGCACGGGCAATATCTGGACCGACAACAGCACCATACCGGGATGGTATGCGACCCGGACTACATACAATGCCGCAAACGGCAGCAGTAATGCCGGTGCGTTGTATAGCTTTGGCAGTACCGGCAGCACAGAACGTGCACTTGGATCAGTAGGCAGCGGCAGCACCGGTACTATTTTCTACGGTGCCCGTTTCAAAAACAATACCGGCACCACAATCACCGCACTTAAGATCAGCTATACCGGCGAGCAATGGCGCAATGGTGGCAATGCCAGTGCCCAAACAGTGAACTTTACCTACCAGTCAGCCACAAGCGTCACTTCGCTTGCCGCCGGCAGCTGGACTCCCGTAAGCGAACTTAATTTCACAAGCCCTGTTACCGGAACCACAGCAGCCACCCTCGATGGCAATGTAATTGGTACCAATGCTGTACTCATCAGTTATACTATCAATGGTCTTAATATACCTGCAGGTGATGAAATCATGATTCGCTGGGAAGATATAGACCACAGTGGTGCTGATCATGGACTGGGTATCGATGATTTTACAATCGAAGCCAACCCATCCGATCTCACTGCGCCGGGCTTTACCACACTGGCTCCTGCCAATGGCAGCAGCGATGTGCCCACCAATACCACACTCAGCATTACCTTTAATGAGCAGGTAGTAAAAGGCAGTGGCCTGCTGCAACTCCGCAAGTCAGGCGACAACAGCACGGTATTCAGCATTGATGTTACTAATGCAGCGGTTGTCTTAAACGGCAATACTTTGTCTGTACCTGTCTCCTCGCTGGCTGTAAATACATCTTTCTATGTGACTGCTGATGCAGGATTGGTAAAAGACATGGCAGGCAATGATTTTGCAGGCATTACAAACCCGGCTACCTGGGCATTCCAGACCGGTACTATTTTCTACAGCGCCAATTTCAATACCTGCACCAGCGCGCTTACAGACGGCTTTACCCAATACAGCAGTACCGGCGCCATTACCTGGGCCTGTACCAGCTTTGGCCGCGACCCCAATGCACCGGCAGGCACAGCCGCTTTCCCCAATGCCGTACAGATAAATGGTTTCTCAGGAGGCACCAATGTGCCGAACGTAGACTGGCTCATCTCTCCATCATTTGATCTCAGCAACACTACTTATCCCCTGCTCAGCTTCTGGAGCCGTACAGCTTTTAATGGCCTGCCATTACATCTGAAAGTGTCAACAGATTATACCGGTGGCGATCCGGCCAATGCAACCTGGACAGATATTAACGGTAAATTCCCGCAGCAGGCTTCCAATATATGGACGCTTTCTGCCGACGTCAACCTGGCTGCATTCAAACAGTCCAATGTACATATTGCCTTTGTTTATACCAGCACCGATGATGATGGTGCCCGCTGGACACTTGATGATATCAGCCTCATCAATTCGCCTGTGCCGCCTGCCCCAAGCCTGACACTGGGTTCTACAGATATCCAGTTTGCTTTTGTGGCCGACGGCTCTACTGCAGACAAGCCATTCAGCTTTACCGGCAATGACCTTACAGAAGGAGTAACACTTGTTGCCAGCAGCAACTTCCTGCTTTCAAAAGATGGTGGCAGCTTTAGCTCCAGTATCAGTTATACCCAGGCCGAAGCCAATAACATTACCCTGCATCCCCTGGTACGGTTTGCACCCAACCAGAACAATCAGAATTTTGAAGGCACTATTACTGTCAGCACAGGCAGCCTCAACGGCACCATCAACCTGAAGGGCAGCAGTATCAACCCGCTTACTACACTCGAAGTAGTAAACTGGAACGTAGAGTGGTTCGGCAGTGCATCCAATGGTCCTGTGAATGATGCACAGCAGGAGCAAAATGTAAAAGCTATTCTGCAAAATCTCGATGCTGATGTATATGGTCTTGTAGAAGTAGTAGATGAAAACAGGCTGGCCAGTGTGGTAAGCCAAATGCCCGGATATGCGTATGTAATCAGTAATTTTGGTTCGCATACCAATCCCAACTCCAGTACTGCAGGCCCGTTGAGCGAAGCACAGAAACTCGCATTTGTATATAAGACTTCTGTACTCAGCAATATTACAGCAGAACCCTTACTGTCTGCCGGCATCAATACTGCTGATGATCTCAGCAATCCCAATTACAATTACTGGTCAAGTGGGCGATTCCCTTATATGATGACAGCTGATGTGACACTTAACTGTGTGACACAAAAAGTGCGGTTTGTGCTGGTGCATGCCAAAGCCAATACTTCGCCAACAGCTACTTCGTACGACCGGCGTAAGAATGGTGCCGATGCCCTGTACAGTCTGCTCAACACAACCTACTCCAGCGATAATATCATCATACTGGGCGATTTCAACGATGATCTGGATGTATCGATTACAGCAGGATTTACCACCACTTCGTGGAACTCGTTTGTAAGCGATGCTACAAATTATTCGCCGCTCACATTGCCCCTTAGCCTCGCCGGAAAAAAATCAACGGCCAGCTACAACGACATGATTGACCATGTAGTGGTATCAAATGAAATGCAGGGCTATTATATGCCGGCCACTGCGAGTGTACTCAACGATGTGGCCAATCTGATCACCAATTATGCCAACACCACATCTGATCACTATCCTGTATTTACCCGTTATCGTTTTGCCAATACAACTGCGCCGGTAGTAACAACCTGTCCGGTTGTTTCACCGCTTTGCATTAACGAATCAGGCAATTATACCATTCCTGTATTTACGGCTACCGACGACTGCGACATGGTAGCATACAGCTATGTGATTACGGGCGCTACGGAGCGCAGCGGCAGCGGCAACGATGCCAGTGGTGCCTTCCTGCCCGGCAGCAGCACCATTACCTGGACAGCTACCGATACCTGGGGCAATAGCGTTAGCTGCACTACACAGGTTGTTGTAGCACCGAAGCCTGCGGTAGTCATTCCCGATGCATTTGCACTGCCCGGCGGTACAGCTGCCAATACAGTCTATATAGGCTATACCCCTGCCGGTTCTATCACGCTGATGGCACAGGTCACCGGTGGCACACCCGGTTACAGTTATCAGTGGACAGGCAATTCTTCCACTACAGCCTCGGCCACGGTTAGCCCAACCACCGCCAGTTCTTATACAGTAACCGTTACCGATGCCAATGGCTGTCAGGCTACTGCCAGCAAATCCATTGCGGTAAAAGATGTACGTGTAACAGGTCAGCCGGGTAAGGTAGTAATCTGTCATAAGCCCGGCACACAGAACAGTACACAGCAGGTCAATCAGTCGGCCGTGGCCGATCACCTCTCGCATGGCGATCAGTTGGGCTCCTGCAATGTGGTAAGTTATCCGCCGCTGGCGATGACGATTGCACCCAATCCTTCGCTCAATTATTTCAATATTGCGCTGCGGGGTGGTAATCCGAATGGCACGATCAATATGCGTGTATTTAATATTCTGGGTAAAGTGGTGGAGCAGAAAACCAATCTGGCTCCGGGTCAAACTGTGCGTATCGGCAACAATTACCAGACCGGCATTTATATAGTAGAAATAAGCCAGGGTAATGACCGGGAGTATTGTACACTCTTAAAAATTAAACTCTAACCAGTTTAGGAAGCTATCATAAAGCGGGAGCCCTGGCGGCTCCCGCTTTTTTTGTAAAAAACCGACTTTTATACGATGAACCAAGAAGAACAAACCGCATTTATTTCATTTTCAATTAATTATACCAACACTCCTCAGCTCATCCGGTGAGGCCGCCAGCCTGCTCATATTCAGTTCTTCTCGTATTTCCACATATGGGCCTAAACTCCTATCTTTGCCGCCCCAAATCTGTATTCGCAGATTTCCCTGTCTTTACCGATGGGGACCCATTGGGACGAAATCGAATTTTTTAAAACAAAAAAGAGGTAAATGAACAATTACGAATTGATGGTGATTTTTACCCCTGTACTCAGCGACGATGAGTTCAAAGCTGCACAAAAAAAATATGCAGGTTTGATTGCCGAATTCGGCGGCTCTGTAGTAGCTGAAAACCCCTGGGGACTGAAATCACTGGCGTATCCGATCCAGAAAAAGACTACTGGTCTTTATTGGGTGCTGGAATATTCTGCGCCATCCGACTTCAACGAGAAGCTGAAAATCCAGCTTCTGCGTGACGAGAGCGTGCTCCGTCACCTTTGCACTAAACTCGATAAATACGCCGTCGAGTACAATGCCAAAAAGAGAAGTGGTGTAAAAACTGGAACAGAAAAAGCAGTGGAGGCTTAAGACATGGCAAAGAACGAAATCAAATACCTGACCGCCATTAAGAGCGACAAGCGTGTTAAGAAATTCTGCCGCTTCAAGAAATATGGCATCCGTTACATCGACTATAAAGATGTGGAATTCCTGAAAAAGTTCCTGAACGAGCAGGGCAAATTGCTGCCTCGCCGTCTTACAGGCAACAGCCTGAAATATCAGCGTAAAGTATCTGACGCGGTGAAAAAAGCCCGCCAGATGGCTCTGCTGCCTTACGTAACAGATCTTTTAAAATAAGCTCCACTCACCCTAACCTGGTTTTATTCAACCAGGGACAGTGACCATTTACAATAAATGACACTGGGAAGCGGTAAGTGAAAAAAAAGAAAACAATGGAAGTAATCTTAATTAAAGACGTAGATAATCTGGGTGGTGTAAACGAAGTGGTGAAGGTAAAGAATGGTTATGCCCGTAACTATCTGCTGCCCCGTCAGCTGGCTGTAGAAAACAGTCCCAGCAACCGGGCCCAGCTCGAAGAGCGCCTGAAGCAGGTACGCAAGAAAGAAGAGAAAATGCTGGCAGAAATCAACAGCGTTATCGCTAAACTGAAAGAGGCTCCGCTGAAACTCGGTGCTAAAACCGGAACTTCCGGTAAGATTTTCGGTAGCGTAACTTCTCTTCAGATCAGCCGTGCTATCCGTGAGCAGCGTGGTTACGATATTGACCGTCGTAAGATTCAAATCGTAGATGAAGTGAAAGAACTGGGCACTTACAAAGCCACTATCGATTTCGGCAACGGTCACAATACTGAGCTCGAATTTGAAGTTGTAGCCGAGTAATCTGCATCGTTCCAAATAACTCAAACCCCTCTCCGGAGGGGTTTTTTGTTGTTTTTACTCCGGGTTTTCCCTTTAAAATCAGCCGTTTAGAGGCTGAAACCCGCTCCAGATAAGGCTTTCCTTAAAAATTTTGACCTATCTCAAAAAAAATCCGCTATTTTCGTAGTGATTTGGTGTTCTGTACAGTTCCAGAAGTCCTGAACGTTTCGAAAAACCAGTAAATGTTCACAGGTATTCTCTACTGTTAGCACTTTTATTTTTTTAAACTTCTCAAAATGAACATTTACGTAGGAAACCTCAGTTGGAACCTGAAAGACCAGGACCTGATGAACCTTTTCGCCTCTCATGGCGAAGTATCTTCTGCCAAAATCGTGCAGGACAAATTCACAAACCGCAGCAAAGGCTTCGGCTTTGTAGAAATGCCTAACGATGACCAGGCTCAGGCAGCTATCGCTGCACTGAATGGTACAGAAGTTGACGGTCGCAACATCGTTGTGAACGAAAGCCGGCCCAAGCCTGAAGGCGGCGGCGGCGGTGGCTTCAAGAAAAGAAGCTTCGGCGGCGGTGGCGGCGGCGGCTTTAAAAAAGGCGGCGGCGGCGGCTACAACAAAGGCGGTGGCGGTTATCGTGACCGTGGCGGTTATAGCAACGACTATTAATCTCCTGAACTCGTTTCATACCAAGCAAAAGTCCTGCAATGCAGGACTTTTTTTATTATATCATTCAATACCCATTTCCCTGATCCGTTGCAAAAAAATATCGCGGTACGTACTGCCAATAGGCAACTCCAGTTTCCCTACCCATACACTGTTTTTATCAATAGCCCTGATCTTATCCAATGGCACAATATAGGATTTATGAATGCGTACAAACCGTTCCCCCGGCAACTTCTTCTCCAGAGTATTGAGCGATACCAGGCTCATTACTTTTTCACCTTCTGTCATTATAGCCGCATAATCCTTCATGGCCTCTATGTACAACACCTCGTCGAGCGCCACTTTCACCAGCTTAAATCCCGACTTCACAAACAGATAACCAGGTGGCGCTGCGAGTGACGGTCTGTTTGAATGCGCCGGTTTTATTTTCCCGACTGCCTTTAAGAAACGCTCATACGAAACAGGCTTAAGCAGGTAATCCACCACATTGTATTCATATCCGATTAATGCAAATTCCGGATAAGCCGAAGTAATAATCACCTGCATACGCGGCCCTATCAGATCAAGCAACTGAAATCCGCTGAGTAGAGGCATCTGCACATCGAGCAGCAACAGATCGGCCGGTTGTGTACGCAAAAAAGCCAGGGCTTCCTGCGGATCAGTAAATGCTGCCTGCAACAATAACCCCGGCGTACGGGCTACATAATCAGCCAGCACCTGATGCTGCAATGGTTCGTCGTCTACAATAACTATCGTGGTGGTATGAGTCATGTCAGGCATAAGGGAAGGTTATAACCAGGCGCACTTCATAAATATCATCTTTTTGCCGGATATCAAGTAAATGCCGATGCGGATACAGCAATGCCAGTCGCCTGCGCGTATTGGCAATGCCTATACCCGATGCGGTATCCGTACCCTGTTGCGCCACTTTATTCTTTGCGTAAAAACTAAGCTTATGCGGCTCGCTTTCAATTATAATCGCAGCCGTCTGACCAGTTCCCAGATTCCCATGCTTAAATATATTCTCTACGAATGGTACCAGCAGCAAAGGAGCCAGCCGGCCTCCTGCCGTATTGCCGGTGATCTGCAACTCAACAACACTTGTTCCTGTACCGAAGCGCATTTGCTGCAGGTCTATATAGTTTCGCAGATAATTCAGTTCCTCTTCGAGATCTACCTCTGTTGCGTCACTATCATAAAGCATATACCGCATCATATCAGACAATTTCAAAACAGCCGGAGCTGTTTGTGACGACCCCGTATATGCCAGCGAATGGATATTACTTAAGGTATTAAAAAGAAAGTGTGGATTCAACTGACTTTTCAGAAAAGCCAGTTCTGTAGCCAGCCTGGCAGATCGCAGTTCCTGGGTTTCCTTTTCGTTGGTGAGCCAGCGCCAGGTTAGGTAATACGCTACCGCCACAAAACAATAACGGAGAATGTAAGCACTGCTGTCTGTACTCCAGTAAAGCATATTAGTAGCGGAAAGGCCCGACCCTCCTATCCATTTATAAAAATGCTCTTCAATAAGATAGCGCAATGGCAGGTACAAACCGGCAATAGTTACCACTACTGCCAGTCCATACTGTATATATTTTTTCCGTTCAAAAAAATGCGGGATCACAATCAGCAGATGCAGGTAAAAGAAAATTGCAGTGAGAATAATAGTGGGAGCGTGTGAGATAAAATGATATAACAGCGGATGTACCTGCAGACCATTATCCTGGTAATATACAGAGCCTCCCTGTTGGGCAAACCAGTTGGAGATAAACATAAAATCTACCAGGGCCAGAAGCCAGTAAAGCACATGCAGCCATATCATCTTTCTGTTCTGAAACATACTACTCTCCTTATTCGTTTTTTTAATTAAAATCCCTTTACCGTTACATCACAGCAAATCTTTTTGATACTATCGGAGCGTATCCTTTAATAACCAAACAGGTTTAAGCGGCGTGGCGTCAAGCAGGGATTTTGTATTGCCGTTTTCATCTTTTAATACCATGCCCGACATATAAGGCGGCAACGACTCCCGTTCACTCAGCAAACCCCTGTCGTTCAGCAATTGCAACCGGTTATTATTCTGCGGATCATTCAGCCGGATAGAGGTAGAGCCGTCCTCTATTACTGCCATGGTAGCGGCCTCATACCCGGTGGCGTGATCGAGGCCCAGCACCACACGGTTAAAATTTTCATTTTTCATCAACCCAAAACCAGCCCGCTCACTTCCCTCATCATCATTAATTGTCATGCCCGTAAGCGGGGCAATACGCCCGATCCAACTACTTGGTGCAGGGGCTCCAATGGTGAGACGGTCATGTCCTTTTTCATCCAGTATTACCATGCCCGCACCACTTGCATCAATACTCTTATTAGTCTTATACCAGTCAAACTTGCCACCAAACCTCCAGCCCCAGGCCGCTTTGCTTTTTTCAAAATCGGTACGAATACGCTGATTGCTATGCGGGAAGGGAACTCCAATCAGGATACGGTCTCTCCCCTGTTCGTCTACGATCACTAATCCTCGTGCACGCAGTACACGCGCATTGTCTGTATCCCTGAAAGATAAAAGAAGAAAAGAAAAAAAAGTTGCAATCAACAGGCTGCCAATATACATATAGCGCCTTAATAACCTGCGCTGTTTTTCTACCTGCTGTTTCAGTTCATTCATTACTGTTTCCATGTTTTTTATTCGAAAATAGGAGGCGGAAAATCTCCTTTTGCGGCCGATCGCCGAACTTCTTTATCCGATCGGCCATCTTCGATTCCTGACCGATATACCAGCAATATGCTGATTTTTTACCCCATCATTCCGCCGCAGTTATATCTCATTTTATGCTAATAAATATACCCCGTCATCATACGCCATTTTGGCGGTAAAAATTAACCTCTAATTAATTGAATGTTAATAAATTACTTTCTAATCTAATTCCAATGTGCCACCCGGTTGATTATCCTTAGCTTCGGGCTTTCAGGGCCCACCTGCATGATAGGATGTTTGAAGATATTAGGCCCGATGTTTGACTAAAAAAGGTGTCTGTTTGACCCCGTGTGTCGGTTTTAGCCCCAATTTTTTCACTAAACCCAGGAGGAATTCATGGTAACGGTTATTATACCTGCGCTGAATGAAGCCAATACAATTGTGTCAGTTATCCGGTTCTGTCAGTCGGAGCCGCTGGTTTCTGAAATAATTGTTGTTGACGACACCTCCGATGACAATACGGTTGAACTGGCCCGCGAAGCCGGTGCCCGTGTATTGATAAGTGCTACCAGGGGTAAAGGCATTTCCATGAAGGAAGGTATTGATGCCACTACCAATGACATGGTGGTATTTCTCGATGCAGACATTGATCCGTATCCGGATCAATCCATTCACAAACTCGTTTCTCCGCTTATCAACGATGAAGCCGATTTTGTAAAAGGTTCCTTTGCCCGCAATGCCGGTCGTGTAACAGAGCTGGTGGCAAAACCACTGCTCACCATACTCTTTCCGGGACTTGCACACTTTGCTCAACCCTTAAGCGGGATGATCGCCGGTAAAAAAAACTATTTCCAGAAAATTGAATTCTTCAACGACTATGGAGTGGATATCGGCATCCTGATAGATATGTACCTCATGAAGGCCCGTGTGGCTGAAGTCAATATTGGCTATATTGAAAATAAGAGCAAGCCATGGGAAGCACTTGGTAAAATGAGCCGCGAAGTATCGCGCGCTATTCTGAGTCGGGCCCAGCGGCACAACAGTAACGAATTCTCGCTGGAGAGTGTAAACTCACTGGAGACCATTCAGCGTGAGATGAATAATGCGCTGCGTGAAAACCTTTCTGCCTATCACAAGATGATTGTGCTGGATATGGACGACACTATCCTCACCGATCGTTTTATCAATGTATGTGCTGCCGAATTCGGCTTCAGCAGCAAACTTGACGAATTACGGTTCAATGAAAAAGATCCCATCATTCTCACCAAACGGATTGGACTGCTGCTGAAGAACAGAACCATGGACGAATTACTGCATGTAATCAGCAATATGCAAATGGCAGAAAATATCCGTGAAATGGTAAAAGTCTATAAAGAAAAAGGATACCTGGTGGGCATCATCAGTCACAGCTATACGCTTATTACTAATTATGTTAAACAGCAGATTGGCGCTGACTTTTCTGTAGCCCATCAGCTGGAATTCTTTGAAGGAAAAGCTACCGGCGAAGTCAACCTGCCCTCCTATTTTTTCGGCTCGCCGGAAAGCATTTGCGGACATAGCTTCTGCAAAACCAACGCCTTGCAACATGTGTGTGAACAATATAATGTGAAACTGAAAAATGTGATTGCGGTGGGCGACAGCAAAGACGACCGGTGTATGATCGCTCACGCCGGAAAAGGCATTGCCTTTTGTGCAACCGATGAAATGCTGGAAAAAATAGCTTTTAAAAGTATTAAACAAAGAAATTTTGAACCGCTGCTGGCTCTTGCATGATCAAAACTTGGTAAATTACTACTGCCGGAAACAATAATAAAAACAACTAAAACGGATGCCTATGTCTAACAAACTTTATAACATCCTGGTACCGGTTGACTTCACCAGCAAAAACCGCTGGGCCATCACCAAAGCGATTGAACTGTCAAACAGTTTCAATTGTAATATCCACCTGGTTTATGTAGCAGGAAAACGCCGGTCACTTATGCGCCAGTATAGTGCCGAAACTGCTTTCAGGCGCCTGGAACAATTGCGTGATGCCTACAGCCAGCAATTATGCGGCGAAGGCAGGATGGAGATAAGCGTGCTTACAGGCAGCCGGTCCAAACAGCTGCAGCAATATATTGAGAACTATGAGATGGATCTGGTCATAACCGGCCTTGCTCGTTTCAATGTATTACACCGAATCATATCGGCGGTTTCTATCAGTCGTCTGGCCAACAAAACATATATACCGGTACTGGCCGTGAGGTCAAGCGGACTGGTTTGCCATTACAAAAAAATTGTATTACCCGTATCCGGCGAAATACCTTTCCGCCAGATACGCCTTGCCGCGCTGCTTGGCCGCGCTTTCAAATCAACCGTATATTTTGTCTCCCTCCGCCAAACAGTTGATGAGAAAGACAACATACTGGCCAATGCACTCGAAATGGTACAAAGCATTTCTACTGTACCCGTACAGACCTTCCTGCTCGAAGGAAAGAACCTGGCCAAGAGCACACTTGATTTCAGCAGGCGTATCAATGCCGACCTTATCATGGTAAATCCCGTTAAGGACTTCCGTTTGCCAGGGCTTTGGAGCCGTCTTACCAACCGGTTATTGTCTTATGCATCGCATATACCGGTAGTAACCATTTCTGCCAGCAAGCAAAGTGTTTCTTAATCTTTTCATCTTCTGAAATAAAAAAACAGCCGTGGTCACCCACGGCTGTTTTCATTATATCCTGATGAAATTCGCCTCTTACTGTGTAATCCTGATCACACCCGCACCATTGTAACTATGATACTCGCCATTGTACATGGCATCGGCACTCACGGGTCCCATTTTATATTGCCCGGGCGATACTGCACGTACAGCATAGTAATAAGTCTGCTTATTGTTATAGGCATCTACGAAGAAATGTATCCTGTCGTCTCGTATATCCAGCGCTGTGGGTGTGCTGGCATCTTTGATCCAGTCCATACCAGGTATTTCGCGCGTGCGTGGATTTTCGATTTCGAAGCCGGCCGGCAGCAGATCGGTGATTACTATATTTTCGATCGTTGTGTTAAACGTACGTTCCAGCGTGATGCCTACGATTACAAGCTCATTCTGCTTAAATGAGTTGCCATTGATAGGGCTGCCATATCGGTCATAGAAACGTTTCCTTACTTTGATATAGCTGTCTTCTTCTATATAAGAACCCGTGCTGCTGATACCTTCAGACTGCCAGTAGTAATAAACAGGCCCGGTGCCTTTTGTAGTAATTTCTATGTTTCCGCCTTTAAGGATTGCCTGATCGCCACGCCACTGTCCGTTTTCTACACGGGCCACGGTTTTACCATCCACCTTGATCTCTGCGGTGGCGGTAGAATTCTTAACGCTACGTGCATTTTTACCTAAGGCCAGGAAGGCAAATGCACGCTCCTGGGTACTCAGCCAGCGGCGTCCCTTTAGTTTGTCGCTCACGTGTTTTACCATCAATGGCACCTGTTTATTGCCGGGGTCAACATCCAGCAGCATATTAAGCGCTATAGCTTCATCCCGCACATCGGAATAATAACTGCCTCCCGTCTGAGCAACCGACACCTCTCCTTCAAATGCTGCAGGCAGCAGACTGGCAAATGATTTCTTATCGCCAGCTGTGGCATATGCTGCGGCCAGCAGATATCGGCTGTCGAGCGCCAGCACCGATTGATTGGCTTTATAATAGTTCATCGTAGCCACATTGCTGCGGCCGGCTACAGCCAGTACATAAAGGCTATAGGCCACCTCCTTGGGTGCAATCTTCTTATTCTGATCGCGGTTGTAGGTGTAGCTGATCAATTCCTTATTCTTCAGCCGGAAGTTGATATAGCTGAGCATGGTTTCGAGCAGGCTGTTGTCTACATCAAACCCGGCTTTACGCGCTTCGAGGAGGAAATGAGCGGCATAAATAGTCGTCCACCAGTCTTCCTTACCCTCACCATCCCATAGTGTAACAGCGCCCGAGTACAACTGGCGCATCTTAATCTTACGAATCGCCTCCAGCACATTACTGTTGGCATTGACCTTGCCCTGGCTATTGAGTTGCATAAGATCGGCCATATCCCCATAATACAATTGCGGGAATGCGGCCGAAATAGTCTGCTCTGTACATCCATATGGGTATTGCACCAGGTAACGCAACTGATCGCCCCACTCGAGTACAGGCGAGCGACTCACCACCAGACTGTAGCTGGTACTGCCCGGCATAAACTCCTGCAGGTTAATATTCAGTTTCTGACTTGCCCCGCCGGCAATAGACCCGCTACCAGAGCGTTTTTGCAAAGTAGACGGAGGACGAACCGAAATCTCATTAGCCTCCTCAAATTTTTCACCAAGTCCGCTTACCTGCACCTGCACATTACCTATTCCGATACCTGTACTGGCTACGAGCTGGAAGTTTGCACGGCCTTCACTCTTTGCCGGCAGGCTGATCGATTGTGTAACTCCGCCCAGCGCTTTTACAGCACCCTCCGTTTTAAGGGTAGCTGTTACCGTAGCGGCTTTATCTGTTGTATTGCTAAGTGTTACCGGCATCGACACCGTATCGCCCGGGCTCAGGAAACGTGGCAAAGCACTGCTGATCACAATGGGGTCGGCTACTGTCATGACCGATTCGCCGGCACCAAAGCTATTGCCCTTGTAGGATACAGCCATCATCCTGATCTCGCCGCTGAATGCAGGTATCTCCACATCAAATTCGGCTTCGCCACTTCCATTTGCCTTACGCATACCACTCCAGTAACTTACTACCTTGACTCGTTTGGCCGGCATGGGATTCACCCGTTTCATCATATCCATCTCACCATCACCACCGGTACTGCTCAGTTTGGCACGCACTTCTGCAAACAGTAATGGATACAGGTCAAATGCATTTACCTGCAGCGCTTTTTTCTGATAAAAATATCCGTAAGGATCAGGTGTTTTAAAGTCACTCACCTGCAATACACCATTATCAACCGCAGCAAGGGTGACCATGCTGCCCGGTGCTGCCTTTACTTTTATCTTTTGTTTGGTACGGGACCGGACGCTTTTAGCAGCCGCAATAGACACATCAATATGGCGGCTCTTTTCTTCCACCTTCACATTCTGGAATCCATGAGCCACCGTAAGTGGGATATCAGACAACTCATGTGGCTTTATGAGCGTGGCTGTTATATATGCATTGGGCACATGCTCGCCAGTTAGTTTCAGATCGAGTGATGCGGTACGATTGCTAACCTCTACATACTGATACGACACCACGTGATCTGTCTCTACAGTTACCAGCATACGACCGCTAAACGGAGTCTTGAACAATGCCTTGACGGATTCGCCCGCATAATAAGATTTCTTTTCCAGCGAAATCTCAATATTACCCTCATTGCTCACTTCAAACGAATTGTTGTCACCGCCCCAGCTACCATAGCTGTAGAAGCTACGGCTTACATATGTATTGGACCCTGGCCGGTAAACACGCAACTCATAATTGCCGGGTGAGCGGGGTATATAGGAAAACACCGTGTTGGTTCCCACCGCCATCTGGCTTTCGGTCATCATTTTATCATCCTGCTGCGATTCGTAACGGAAGTAGCTGCCGCTCTTCGCCAGCACGGTGCGATATTCATGTTTGATCACTTCCACCCGGGCCGTTGCATTGATCGCCTTACCATCCTTACTCACCGCCACCAGCGGAAACTTCACTGCCTGATTGAGCGGATAGTAATAGTACCAGTCTTCCTGAATGCCAAAAAACACATCCTGAGTAAAGATATCGGCGCTGGCAGCCCGGCTTACCGGTCTGCCTGTTTCATCAAATACGGTTGTATAAAAAGTAGCCTGCAGTCTTCCTTTATCGAGATAGGTATCGGGCACCTTATATGTGAATGTAGCATTACCCTCTGCATCCGTTTTTCCTTCCTCCACAATCTTGTCGCCAAATGATTGCTGGTTGGCAAGCGTGAAGTTATATTGAGGGAATTGTTCCGGGTTAAAGGAGCGCTGGCGCACCTGTACTTCTGTTTCATAATTGCGGTTGGCAGCAGGCGGACCAAAGAAATTCATAGCATTGATCGACAGTTGCAATGACTCGCCCGGGCGCGCGGCTGCACTGCTCAGCTTACTGTTAACACGGATACGATCGGGCACAAATTCTTCTACGGAAAAACGCTCGGCCGTCAGCAGCACATCAGAAGAAGTGTATACTTCCAGTGTATAACTTCCTGTAATAACTGAGGTGGCCAGGTCGATATTACCTTCGGCAGAGCCCTGCTCATTAAGATTTTTGCGAAACGACTTCAGCTCTTTTCCGTTAGGCATCAGGAACCGGAATTTCAAGGGCATATCTCCAGGCACATTCCATTGCCTGTCGCGTACAATTACCGAAAAGTTGATGCGTTCGCCAGGTCGATAGATGTCGCGCTCAGCATACACAAATGCATCGAGGCCCGATGGGTTATTGCGTTTCCCCCCCACATCAAAGCGCGATGTATTGACACGTGTATTCTGAAAAGGCAGATAGTTGAAGTCTTCTGCTGTTTTGGCAATGATCATGGCCGGTTTAAATCCGGTAAAATCTTTTTTGGTATACGCTACTTCTGCTACTCCATTGGCATCGGCAGCGCCTGTTCCTATCAGCTGATTGTTGCTGGCGTAGACGGCGACATTTACACCTGCTATAGCCTGCGAGGTCTTGATAGAGTTGACGAATACCATAATCTTATCCTGCCCTTCCTTGGCTATCAACCCCAGATCAGATACGGAAATAAAACGGCTGTCTCTTACCCAGTAATCTTCGGTGGAGCGGATCATTACATGATAAATGCCTTTAAAATCAGGCAGACGGTCTTCGAACGAAGAAAGATTGAGGAGTCGCCCACCGGCAGAGCGGGGCAAAGAGCGGGTATCAATCTCCTTTTCGTATACTACATCACCCAGCATGGCATCGCTTCCATAATAATCGTCATACCCATATTCTTCTTCGTAGCCATTGCTGGCCTGCCGTGTTTCCTGCGGATAATAGCCATAGCGTTGTGCCATGAGCAGGTTGTTCTCATATATTTTTGAGATCACCAGTTTTACTTTGGGCACATTGGTAATACGCACCTCAAGGTTACGTCCGCCCTGGCGGGAAAGATATACCGCTTTATTATTCGTAAAATTGATACCGGCTTCCAGTTCACCAAAGGCAACACTATTGCTATAATCTTCTTTCAGTACTCCGCCCAGCCGGCCACGCAGCCCCTTTTTAACGGTAAGCGTATAACTCCGCTCCATATCAAACTTATCGCTGCGGATCACGAAACCTGTTTCGGTATTTTCAACCGTAAATGCTACTGCAGGCTCAAAGCTGATAAAATTCTTTGCATTTTCATTTCCCAATTGCTGACTCGTGCTTACCCGGATGACACCTTCTGTGCCATCGTGCTCGGCTTCTGATGCAAGGATGGTGAGCACGTAAGGTGAAGGGATGGAAAGCGATGTGGTAATCGGGTCGGCAGTACTGTTGGTGCCAACGGTTGGTTTAAGGCCCTTGGCCAGCTTTACGCTTACGGCGTAGTCCTTATCTTCTGTTTTGATTCCATTGATGCGGATGCTGATACGATTATCGGCATTGGTCGTGATCACATCATAGGAGGCTTCCTTACTCTCAACTTCAACTTTAAGTTTTTCCTTTATATCAGCCGGGTTCACCCGGTAGTTGAAGTAAAGATCAAGTTGCGGTTGTGCACTGGCCCCAGATTCGCCTATCCATATCACACGGGCATCGTCCAGACGAAGTCCCGGTGTATGAAAGCTGATCTTATCACCTCCTTCTACTTTATCATATTTACTAAACCGCAATACTTCGCTGTTGACACTGGCTGTATAACTGGTAGCGGGGTCGAGCGGTTGCATGGGCGAAAACACCAGCTGATCGGGACTTTCCCAGCGAAACCGGCCTTTTATTGACGGACTGAAGCTGATATAGGCCGACGAATCCCAGTTATTGAGCAGGCTATCGGCAATCATGCTCTGACTAAACCGGAATACCAGGTTGCCGAGTTGCGGCACCTCACCTTTGGCATTGGTATAAGAAAGAGATACGGCATTGCGGTTACAGGCTGCCAGCAGCAGCAGGGCAAGTACCGCCAGAAGAGGCATACGTCGCATAATGATTAGGAAGGGGTTGAATGGTCAGGTTAATTGTATTGAGAAGATAAGCAAATTCTGCGACGAAAATAAAAAGAAAGTGGCAGTGATAAGTAATCGGTGGCGGGTATTTAGCAAGCGGTGAATAGACGGGTGTAGATGGTATAAAAGTTTAAAAGCATAAAGCTCCTCTTACTTTTATACTTTTAAACTTTTATACCCTTTCAACTATTTTTGGCGGGTGAAATCCTGGATCAGCAAACACAAGCCGCGCCTTTTGCGCTGGCTGAAGCGAGTGGGCCTGTTTATACTGGCTTCTGTATTGCTTTTCCTGCTTCTCAACCTGTTATTTCCGCTGCCCGACCGCGTCAGCTATTCCACGATTATCACCGACAACAAGGGTACCGTCATTCATGCGTTTCTTACCCCTGATCAGAAATGGCGTATGAAAACCGAGTTGAATGAAATTTCTCCTTTGCTGCGCAAGACCATTCTGGCCAAGGAAGACAGGTACTTTTACCAGCACCCTGGCATTAACCTGCTGGCCGTAGGCCGTGCTTTCGTAAAAAATGTGCTGCGTATGAAACGCACTTCCGGAGCCAGCACCATTACCATGCAGGTAGCCCGCGCGCTGGAACACCGGCCGCGGACGCTCATGAGCAAAGTGATTGAAATGTTCAGAGCTCTGCAGCTGGAATGGAAATACAGTAAGGATGAAATATTGCAGCTTTATCTGAACCTCGTACCCTATGGCGGTAATATTGAAGGCGTAAAAGCGGCCTCTCTCCTTTATTTCCAAAAAGATCCTGACCACCTCTCCCTGGCAGAGATCACCGCTCTCAGTATTATACCCAACCGCCCCTCATCGCTTGTGGTAGGAAGAAACAATGACAGGATTATGGAAGAGCGCAACCGCTGGCTGCAAAAATTTGCCGGCGACAACGTTTTTACTGAAAAAGAAATTGAAGATGCCCTGGCCGAACCGCTAACCGCCCGGCGCCACACTGTGCCAAAACTGGCACCGCATCTTGCTTATAAACTAAAACGACGCGGCGACGCTGAGATCAATTCCAGTATTGACCTCAATATGCAGCTCAAAACCGAGACGCTGGTGGCAGAATATGCCCGCTCGCAAAAACTGCGCAATATCCGCAATGCCGCCGTGGTGATCATTGACAACAAAACACACCGGGTACTCAGCTACGTAGGATCTGCTTCATTTACCGACACAACCGATGCCGGCCAGGTAAACGGAGCCAGTGCCGTAAGACAACCCGGCAGCACCCTTAAGCCGTTGCTTTATGCTCTTTGTTTTGACCAGGGACTGCTCACTCCCCGCCAGGTTGTAACCGACGTGCCTGTCAATTATCAAGGGTATGCCCCGGAAAATTACGACCGGCGCTTTCATGGCTATGTTTCTATTGAATTTGCACTTGAACAATCGTTGAACATACCTGCAGTAAACGCATTACAGCAATTAGGCACCGACCGTCTCATTGATGCATTAAGTAGCGCCAGCTTCACGCAGATACAGCATGACCGGCGTAAACTGGGGCTTTCTATGATCCTCGGCGGCTGCGGCACTACGCTCGAGGAACTGACCGGCCTTTTCTCCTGTTTTGCCAGCGATGGAAAGTTTTATAGCCCTGCTTTCACCAACGATCAGCCATTGCAAGCCGGCCGGCAACTCATCAGCCCGGCAGCCACATTTATGATCAACGAAATTCTATCAAAGGTCAACCGCCCCGATTTTCCGATAAACTGGACAGCCACGGAACGAATGCCCAAGATTGCCTGGAAAACCGGCACCAGCTACGGCCGGCGTGATGCCTGGAGTATTGGTTATAACCGGCAATACACCGTAGGTGTATGGGTGGGCAATTTCTCCGGTGTGGGCGTAGCCGACCTGAGTGGCGCCAATGTAGCCACTCCGCTTTTATTCAAGATTTTTAATACAATCGACTACGATAGTGACGAAGCGTGGTTTAGTGCGCCGGCCGACTGCGGCATTCGCCAGGTATGCAGCGAAACCGGTATGGTGCCCGGCCCGCAATGCACACAACTGGTATCCGACTATTTTATCCCACTGATCTCTTCTACCTTGCCCTGCAACAACAGGCAGGAGATAATGATCAGTGCCAATGGTAAAATTTCTTATTGCCGCGCATGCGCCCCTGCTGCCGGCTATCAGAAAAAATGGTACCGCATCATCAGCCCCGATATGCAATCGTGGATGGCCGATAACAATGTGCCTTATGAAAAAATACCGGAACATAACCCCGACTGCGAAGAGCTGATAAAAGGTGCAGCCCCCGTCATTCATTCCCCCTCAAACGGAATGGAATACCTGATCAGCAAAAAAAATCCCGAGCCACTGCTGTTGTCATGCAAAACATCGAACGACGTAAGTAAAGTATACTGGTATATCAACGACAAATTCTATAAAAGTGCAGCCGCAGGCGAAAAACAGTTCTTTCTTCCCGATGAAGGACCTGTGAAAATTTCCTGTACAGACGACAGGGGGCGTACCAGGCATATACGGATAATGGTAAGGCGGGTGAATTTGTAACTCTTCTGACAATTATCAGCCTTTACCCTGATCATTTTCCGTGAGAATTTCGCAGGATATTTTTGAGCCCTATAATCTTCATACGCATAATGATAAACTAAATCAATTCCAAGGAAAAATAATTGATCCCCTCAGCGACATCTGACAATGATATATCTGTTGCAGGCTGGTAGTCATTTTATAAAACAATAGCAATCAGAAAGATATAAATCAATCATTTTAGAGTTCCAAAATATTTTTGTTTTGTATCTTTGCAGTATGGCTAAGCCTATAAAAGATACCCCAACATTAAAAGGGAAAGATGCCAAACGTTTTTTACGAAAAATAAAAAAATCGGAAGACACGAAAGCATCTCCCCAGCAACTCGCTACAATGCGTGAGCATTTTAGTGCATTACGTTCTATTTCCAAATTTTAATGGACTTTAGCAACTTTCAATTGGTTAGATTAGAACATGATTACCCAATCAAGCCCTTTGACTGCGGAGATACCGACTTAAATGATTTTCTGCTAAATGATTCGTGTCCACAACTGAAACAATTGTTTTCCGTAACATACCTTTTAGAAGATTTAGTATCCAATAAAACGGTAGCCTTCTTTACACTGGTCAACGATAAAATAAAGATTGAGGAAAGCCGAAGCAAGAATTTTTGGGTAACCAAAGTTGGTAAGAAAATACCTCACAACAAACGACGAAAAGATTATCCTGCTGTAAAACTGGGAAGACTCGGTGTTCATAATGATTATAAAGCCAACAAAGTAGGTACTCAAATACTGAACTACCTTAAAATATGGTTTGTAGATAAAAACAAAACAGGTTGTAGGTTTATTACAGTCGATGCCTATTCCCAGTCCCTGAAATTTTATGAAAAAAACGGCTTTGATTACCTTACAGATAAAGATGAGAAGGATGGGAAAAATAAAAAGAACGGAACAAGGTTAATGTATTTCGACTTAAAACAAATAGTTTGACCCATCTCCCACTTTATGGATATATATCCAATTTAAAAAATACCAGACACTTTATTTCACCATTTCCGCCGCCTCTTCTCCTGAATTGATCGCTCCTTCCATAAATCCCTGCCAGTCGGCCAGATGCTCGCCGGCGAAATAAGTGTGCATATGCTTTTTGCGTAATTTGGGCATAAGTCCAAACCATTGCCCCGGACCATACATGGCGTATGCGCCATGTGAAAATTCATCATTTCCCCAGTAATAATTTACCTGCTTTTCTAACCATCCCGTTACATTCCCAAAATGCGGACCCAGCGTTTGCTGCACAGCGGCCGAACGCCACGCATCGTCCTGATTGGCCACTACAGCGGCTTTATCGCCGATGGTATAGGAGATAAGTACGCCTTTGGAAGACGCCTGCCCTTTGCTGGCATGATAGAAATAATGAGGCAACTGATCGCTCACCAGGTCAAAGGACTCGTCTTTCCAGAAACGATTACTGAAAAGTAAAGGGTTCTTATTGATACGCGCATATTGCAATTCATTCATCGCCTGAAGCTGTGCTTCCGGCAAACCAGGCTCCCATTGAATTTTGCGGGCCGCAAAAGTGGGAGCTGTACAAATCAGTTTGTCAGCAGTAAATTCTTTACCGTTGTCGCAGTACACTTTTACTCCCTGGCGGTTTTGCACGATGCGTGTAACCCGGTGCTGCAGATGAATATGCTCACGCCCGATCCTGTCGGCGATACGCTCTGCCAGCATTCCGTTGCCTCCCTTTATTTTCAGGTCCATTTCATTTTTCTCACTGCTCTCAGCATATTCAGCCAGTGCAGCAAAGGCAGATACATGGCGGATACTTTCACCAAAATCGGTACTGTCGAGCAACTCGCGCAGGTCTAGATCACGTCCTTCGCAGCCATTATTTACCAGGTAGCGCCACCAGTCAATGCGGTCGATTTCTTCTTTTTGTTTATCTGAAAGATGCTGGTAGTTTTCCAGCATCGCCTGAAACTTCTTTTTCCAGCTTTCACTGTAGTCCCAGCTGCCTTTAGGATGATACGCCCCTTTGTAGACAAGGTGAGTATCGAGCTGATTGTTGAGCAGCGGTAATTCGAACTCGCCGCACAGCTCCTTAATGCGGGTATGCGACTCTCCTACCCATTCGGCGCCCAGTTCTATCACCAGGTTTTCGGCGGGGTCAATAGGATAAGAAAATACCCGGCCGCCAATACGGTTACGGGCTTCGAGTATTATACTGGATATACCACGACGGTGGAGGGCAAGTGCAGCAGCAAGGCCGGCAAAACCGGATCCTATGATAATAACGGTGGGTTTGCGGCCTATGAAAAAACTACTGTTGGCCTGCGACGACAGCAAAACAGCCGCTGTAGCAAGGCCGGCTTGCCTGATAAACTGGCGGCGGGATAACATAGCGAGTCGGTTTAATGGCGCGCAAGATGCATTATTTACGCATATGTGCCAATACCACAAAACGGGTAGATCATCTTAAACAACCAAAGGCCGGCAGTGCCGGCCTTTGACATAATAACTTGATTGTTTTTATTCCACCTTGCGGATGGAAGAAGCACCACTTGTATGGATATTGGTCTGGGCACCACCTTTATACTCGATATCAGAAGCGCCGCTCAGTTCCCCCTCAATCCGTACGCTGGCAAATACATCGGCATTGCTGGCTCCCGAAAGTCCGGCTGATACATTTTCTGCCGGCAGTTCAAAGGCTCGTACAGAAGAGCTGCCAGAACAATCTATGCGGAGGTCGCGGGTCTTGCCTCTGAGTGTAGCCTTGCAGGCACCACTCAGTTCAACGTTTACTACCGGGGCATCTATCTGCAATTCCGCTTCGCTGGCGCCACTCAATTCCAGATCAAAACGCTCGCTGCCCGTAAACATGTTTTTACCAACTACATTACATGCGCCTGAAGCACCAATATGATCAAACGAAGGACCGGATACATACACAACTACATCACGCGTGGGGTTGAGACTGATATTATTTGCCAGGCGAATACGCAACACACCTCCCTCTTTATATACTTCTACCAGTTCCTGCAGATTGCTATCGGTTTCCACTTTTACAGAATAAGCCGAATCCTGTGTTACAGTAAGATGTATGGCACTGCTTACTTCAATTGCGTTGAAATCACGAAAGTTTCTGTCCTGCGAGATCACATTGCCATCACCGTGCACCCGGCGACCACCGATATAATTGCAGGAAGTAAATAAAGCTGTAATTGCAAGTATTAATACAAATCCGTATCGTTTCATGATGTGGGTTTTGATGTTTCGAATAAGTTTTGCCAGATACACCCTGTTTGACGCAGCGTTTGTCTGCCAGGTTACAAGAATACATGATCCCCGCGGATATATAAAACCATCCGTCCAAACTAGCCGCAGATTTTTTACCTTCGCAGCACCATGACGGAAAAAATCCTTATTCTCGATTTTGGTTCCCAATATACTCAATTGATCGCCAGGGCTGTACGAGAGGCCAATGTTTACTGCGAGATCATTCCTTACCATAAGTCATTCACCTTTGAGCCAGGCCTGAAGGGCATTATCCTGTCTGGTTCACCTTTTTCGGTTAATGAGCCCAATGCCCCCGATGTGGATATACAGGCTTTTGTGAAAAAAGTACCGGTTTTGGGGGTATGCTACGGTGCCCAGCTTACAGCCAAACGTTTTGGCGGTGTGGTAGCCAAGAGTAATAAGCGGGAATATGGCCGTGCCATGCTGGAGCGCAAACAGGAAGATCCGTTATTTGAGGGGGTATCGCCACATAGCCAGGTTTGGATGAGCCATAGCGATACCATCAAAGAACTGCCTGCCGGATTCGAACTGCTGGCCGATACGGAGAGCATTCCCGTAGCCGCGTTTCGCCGGGCACAGGATAGTACAGGAGAATGCGCTCTTTACGGCGTACAGTTTCACCCCGAAGTATATCATTCTGCCGAAGGCAAAAAAATACTCTTCAACTTCCTGACCGTTATCTGTGGCTGTGCGCAGGACTGGACTCCCGCACATTTCATTACCGATACAGTAGAAGCTCTGAAGCAGCAGATCGGTAATCGCAAAGTGATTATGGCCCTGAGCGGTGGCGTTGACTCAACTGTAGCCGCCACGCTGATTCACCGTGCCATCGGAGATCGCCTTTATGGAATCTTCGTTGACAATGGCGTGCTACGCAAAGGTGAATTTGAATCCGTACTGGCCACTTATGCCAAACTGGGACTGAATGTAAAAGGTGTGGATGCGAAAGAGCTTTTTTATAAAGAACTGGAGGGCAAAACCGATCCCGAAGCAAAACGCAAAGTCATCGGCAAACTCTTTATCGATACATTTCAGGACGAAGCCCGTCACATCGATGGCATTGAATTGCTGGGGCAGGGAACCATCTACCCGGATGTGATCGAAAGCGTATCTGTACATGGCCCTTCCGTTACCATCAAATCGCATCACAATGTGGGTGGATTGCCCGAAAAAATGCACCTGGAGCTGGTAGAACCCCTTCGTTACCTTTTCAAAGACGAGGTTCGGAAGGTTGGCCGCGAGCTGGGTATTCCTGACGAAATGATCGACCGTCACCCCTTCCCTGGTCCCGGTCTTGCTATCCGCATCCTGGGCGAGATCACCGAAGAAAAGGTACGGTTGTTGCAGGAAGCTGATCACCTTTATGTTAAAGGCCTGAAAGATAACAATCTCTATGCAACTGTTTGGCAGGCCGGAGCTATCTTGTTACCGGTTAAAAGTGTAGGGGTAATGGGCGATGAGCGTACGTACGAATATACCGTGGCACTACGCGCTGTAACCAGTGTGGACGGCATGACGGCAGACTGGGCACATCTCCCCTATAGTTTTCTGGCCAATATCTCTAACGAGATCATTAATAACGTGAGAGGGATCAACCGGGTAGTGTATGATATCAGCAGCAAGCCGCCTGCCACTATTGAGTGGGAGTAATCCTGGAAAGCTGCGCACTGCCTCATTAAACCTTTAGGCATGAAACAACTCTTGTTGGGGCTGACCCTGTTTTGTTTGCTGACTACTGTCAGCCATGCGCAACAGGCTGCAGAAAAACCCCGCATAGCAATTTTTGCTCCGCTGTATCTCGATTCTGCCTATAACCAGGTGAATGAATACCGCTATGCAAAAAATGTATTCCCCAAGTTTATCAATCCCGGACTGGAGTTTTATGAAGGTGTGCAGCTTGCCCTCGACAGTCTTTCGCGTGAAGGCAGCACGCTGGAAGTTTTTATTTACGATACCCGCTCTGCTACTGAAACACTCGAACAGCAACTGGCAAAACCCGAACTGGAAGACATTGACCTGATCATAGCACATTGCAGCAGCAATGAAGTGCGCGCCTTCTCGGAGTTTGGTTATCGCAAACATGTGCCTGTGATTAATACCACGATTCCCAACGATGCCGGCACACAAAGCAATCCCTATTTCGTATTGCTCAACCCCACCCTCAAAACACAGTGCGAAGGTATCTATCGTTATATCCAGAAATACTATTCGCTGAATCCGATTGTGGTATTCCGTAAAAAGGGCGCCACCGAAGATCATATACGCTCAGTACTTGATGAGTACAGCAAAACTGCGCTGGGCTCACCGGTGAAAATAAAATATGTTGACCTGATCGACAGCTTTACAGTCAATCAGCTGCGTATGCACCTCGACAGTACACGTTCGAATGTATGTCTGGCAGGCAGTCTGGATATCAACTTTGGCCGCCGCCTTACTGCACACCTGGCCAGCATAAGTAAAACCTATCGCACTACCATCATAGGCATGCCAACCTGGGAAGGCATACGTGAGTTTACCCGCCCTGAGTTCAAAGGCCCGGAGATTATTTACAGCAATCCATTCTACAATGCCAAGACTGATAAAGTAAGTCAGGATATAAACAACTATTTTAATACTACCATGTATGCGCGTCCAAGCGATATGGTATTCCGCGGCTATGAGGTAACCTGGAAATACGCAAAGCTGCTGTTGCAGCATGGCAAAGACCTGGCATCGAACCTGGGCAACAAACAATATTCTGTTTTCACCGATTTCGATATTCAACCGGTCCTCAGCAAAGGCACCATGAGCCTGCAGTATTTTGAAAACAAACGGCTCTACTTCGTAAAATGGCAGGATGGACTGATCAAGTCCGTCAACTATTGATCCCGCAGTAGTACGGATCGTTTTTTACTGATCGAAAAATACCGGAGATTTACGGCCCATGACGCCGCTGGAATCATCCCCTGGATTTAATGTATTAAATACCTGGCTGCAAAGCCGGGATATGACTCCTTTTGTTTTTCAGCAACAAACCTGGCAGGCTATCCTTAACCACAAAAGCGGACTGGTAAATGCACCTACCGGTTGTGGTAAGACCTATTCCGTATTTCTCGGAGCTCTTATCGACTTTATCAATGAGCATCCTGCACAATACCAGACCAAGCGGGGCAATGGACTGCAACTGTTGTGGGTAACGCCTCTGCGAGCCCTGGCCAAAGACATTGGCCGCGCCATGGAGGAAGTAATTGCCGGCCTGGGTATGCAATGGAAGATAGGCATTCGCAATGGCGATACGGATGTAAATGAGCGGGCACGCCAGAAAAGAAATATGCCGGAAGTGCTGATCATCACACCCGAAAGCCTGCACCTCTTACTGGCGCAAAAAGGCTACCCGGATGTATTGAAAAACTTACGCATTGTTGCCGTAGATGAATGGCATGAGTTGCTGGGCAGTAAACGGGGAGTGCAGGTAGAACTGGCTATCAGCCGTATTTGCGGATTGCGCCGAAAGAGCGACTCCACTGTACCACTTGGCATCTGGGGCATATCTGCCACTATTGGCAATCTTGATGAAGCCTGCGAGGTATTGCTGGCGCCATTACAACAAACGGGCAGCATCATTCGTGCGCAGGTGCGCAAAGAGGTGGAAGTATTGTCTGTGCTGCCAGACGAGATTGAAAAATATCCCTGGGCCGGACACCTGGGTATTAAACTGGTGCATAAAGTACTCCCTATTATCGAAGCCAGCCGTACTACACTCATTTTTATCAACACCCGTGGTATGAGTGAGCTCTGGTATCAGACATTGCTGCAGGTGGCTCCTGAGCTGGCTGGTGCCATCGCCCTGCATCATGGCAGTGTGGATCGCGAATTGCGCGATTGGGTAGAAGAAAATCTGCATACGGGACGGCTCAAAGCGGTGGTATGTACAGCCTCTCTCGACCTGGGTGTTGACTTCAGACCGGTAGAGACCGTAATACAGGTAGGCTCACCAAAAGGCGTATCGCGTTTTCTGCAAAGAGCGGGACGTAGCGGCCACCGGCCCGATGAAACGAGCCGGATTTATTTTTTGCCCACACACTCACTCGAACTGATGGAAGCCGCCGCTCTCAAATCAGCTATCAGCGAATCATTGATTGAAAGCCGTCCACCTCAGCTGCTTTGCTTTGACGTACTCATTCAATACCTCTGCACACTGGCTATCGGCGAAGGATTTGCCGCATCCGACATTCTGGAAGAAGTACGCAACACTTATTGCTACCGCGATATACAGGAGCAGGAATGGGATCAGGTAATGCTGCATATTACCGAAGGAGGGAATGCACTGCAGCAATATGATGAATACCGCAAGGTGGAACGCATTGGTGAGCTCTACCGCATCAGCAACCGCCGTATTGCCATGCGGCACCGGCTGCATATCGGCACCATCGTAAGCGACTCGATGCTGAAGGTTAAATTTTTTAGCGGCGGTTATGTTGGCGTCATTGAAGAATATTTTATTTCCCGCCTCGAACCCGGCGACGTATTCACGCTGGCTGGCCGCAACCTGGAGCTGGTGATGATAAAAGACATGACCGTACTGGTAAAAAAATCAACGGCCCGCAAAGCACAGGTTCCGAGCTGGAATGGCGGACGTATGCCCCTCTCCGCCAACCTGGGACGCAAATTGCGCGAAACGCTCAACCTGGCTAGTCGGGGACAAAAAAATGTCCCTTATGAGATAGCCGCATTACGTCCACTCTTTGAACGGCAACAGGAACAGTCACATGTACCTGCAGCGAACGAACTACTGATCGAGCAAATTGAAACCAAAGACGGGTTTCATCTTTTTGTATATCCCTTCGAAGGCAGACTGGTACATGAAGCCATGGCTGCCATCCTCGCTTATCGCATCAGCCGTATCAGGCCCATCACTTTCTCATTTGCCATGAATGATTACGGCTTTGAACTGCTCAGCGACCAGCCAATACCGGTCGACGACAGCAATGTATACGAACTCTTTTCTCCCAATCAGTTGCTCGAAGATATTCAGCGTAGCGTTAACTCCACGGAGATGGCGCGACGCAAATTCAGGGATATTGCGGTGATTGGCGGCCTTATATTTCAGGGTTATCCGGGCGAGTATAAAAAGACACGGCATCTGCAATCCTCCGCCTCCCTGCTGTTTAAGGTATTCAGCGAATATGATCCCGACAACCTCCTGCTGCGGCAGGCCTACCAGGAGGTAATGGATCAGCAGATGGAGGAAGTACGCCTGCGCGATATGCTGGAGCGCATTCAGCAATCCTCTATCATTATAACCTGGCCACAACAGCTTACCCCCTTCTGCTTTCCCATTAAAGTAGATAGTATGCGCGAAGACCTTTCTTCTGAAAAGCTGGAGGACAGGGTGAGAAAGATGCAGCAGCAGCTCGAAGAGCAATAAGCTTAAAGAGTATAAAGTGTTTAAGGAGTTTAAAGGGTGTTCTAAACAATCAGAAAACATTTGACTGCCTATTTTTTCACTTTAAACTCTTTATACCATTTATACTCTTTAAACTTTTTATACTTTCGCTCCCATGCCTGCCCTCCTCTCTCATACCATCGGCTCTGATCATTTTGTGCTCAGCAGTGAGCGCACTCTTTTCTGGGAAAATGAGCAAACACTTATTGTTGCAGATCTTCATATCGGCAAAACCGGTCATTTCCGGAAATCGGGAATAGCAGTGCCGCAATCGGTATATAAAGAAGATCTGCAACGGCTCATGACGCAGATACTTTTTTTCAAAGCAGACAAATTGATCATTGTTGGCGATCTGAGCCATAGCCATGCCAACCGGGAACTGGATCTTTTTCTTCGCTGGCGCCGCGACTTCTCCTCGCTTGATATTAAACTGGCCCGGGGTAATCATGATATACTGGATGCCAAATGGTATGAAGAAGCTGCGATCGAAGTACATGAAAAACCGTTGGTGATAGGCGGCCATCAATTTATACACGATGTGCTGGAACCCGGTATCACACTTACAGAAGGCCTGCATACTTTTTCAGGACATGTACACCCGGCGGTCTCGCTGAGAGGCAAAGGCAAACAGGCCCTGCGTTTTCCCTGTTTTTATTTTACAGACAATTACTGCATCTTACCTGCCTTCAGCCGCTTCACCGGCTCGTATACTGTAGAGCCCGGCAAAAACGATCACGCCTATGCCCTGGTAGAAAAAGACATTATTCTGCTGGGAAAAAAATGATCTGCTATTTGGATCGTTTCAGCTGATTATAATCCAGGAAGTAAATAAACCGTACAGTCAGTTCGGTACCATGCGAGAGATCGAAAGTTTTACCAAAGTTTGAGAGATAACGTTTATAGGCATTTCCGTCTATGCTATAGGTCTGATCGTCACCAAGCCAGCTCTTGTAGCCCAGTATCAGACGACTGCCATAACGAAAATCCCAGGTGAGGAACGCATCGGTATTAAAGAAGTTTACATTATCAAGCCCCGACAGTGCAGCGGGCGATTGCGGATAACCTTTGGCATCTATGTAAGCAATACGTTTATACTTTACATTGCTCCAGTAATGGCGCACCCGAAGAGTAAGATTGATACGGGGTGTAAAATTGTAAATACCCGAAAGAATGGATGTAACATCCTTGAAATCTACAAAAGCCATACGGGGTTGCCCCATACCATCGCGGCCACCAGACACGATGTAATCTGTTTCTGTTTCGAACCGGTGGTTGAGATCAATAGTCAGCTTATTACTGAAACGGTAACGTACACCGCCAGACAATATGTAATATTCTTTCTCTGGATTTTTAAAGAAATCGGCAGCCAGCACATCGTACTGAAAGTACAGGCGTTTGCGGCTATCAGTACTGCCCGACAGTCCGGCATATCCATACTGCGGACGACGTGCATATTGATCAAACGGGCGGCCGATCACAAAATAATCATGCTGGTCTGGCAGATACCCCACGCGCAAACTGATGTCCCAGAAATTGCGCAGATACCAGAATGATGTGGCTTCGACAGTAAGATCATTAAATACATCGGGTCTGTACAGGCGGCGATAAACTGCCGTAAGCGTATAATTATAATTCAAAAAACTGCGCGTAGGCTCATACTGATAATAACCAATTGACGCCTGATTGATATGCTGATTGGCTGTTTGCAGATAACCCAGATCGGTAGGATTATAGTTGAGCGAACGGATCAGGTTCTGCGCATAATACTGCCAGCGTCCGCTCACTTTGCCCAGGCGCAGCTGTGTGTTATATCCCTCTGTACTGTTTGTACTGAATATTTTACTGTAATGGCCATAGCCTCGTATGTTGAATATATTTTTCTTATCGTAGAAGCTGAAATCAAGACCGGTTACATTGGCATCGCGGGCCTGTCCTTCGCGGATTACATTGGTATTGGTAAATGTGATATAGGAACGTCCGCGCAGAGCCTGATCCAGCACCAGGATATTGTAGTTGGTGAGGGGCTCGGTAAGAATTTTTGTTTTATCGCCCGTAGACTTATCACGGATGGTGGCATACATAGGTGCGCCTACTGCATTGAAGAAACCGATACCTAGTTTAGCGGGAGTGCGACCGGAAAATTTTATGGCATTATAGAGCTGTGTTCTGCCAGGATTCTTTACGATCTCAAGGTTGGGATCAGCATCTACCATATCCTGAACCGCATAATAGCCCGAAGGAGTAGCGCCTACGCGGCGTGAGTAGAAAAGCCCCGATTTATTAAATATTTCTGTACCCTCGGTAAAGAAGGGACGGTATTCATCAAAACGTACTTCGTAAGGAGTGAGATTGTTCACTACATTATCAGAGATTACCTGCCCAAAGTCGGGTACCAGTGTGGCATCTAGTGTAAAGCTTTCGTTGATACCGTACTTTACATCCATACCACCGCTTTTGAGCCATTCTTCGCTGAAGCCTGTATTTTCCGGAGCGCGCCTGTACCCAGTAGATACATACGGAGAAAAGCTCAGGCGCAAAGGCGGTTTGATGTCGATAATATCTTTGAGCAGGCCAAACTGGTTTACAAACCCGTTTACGTTGGGATCAACGGGGTTCCAGAAAGTCGTTTCGTTGTTGCGCCGAACGGAGCGCATAAACTGGATCCCCCAATCTTGCCGCGCATTCTTAGAAAAGCGTAATGAGATGTAGGGAATCTTCATTTCCACTACCCAGCCATCTTCTTTAATAGACACTTTGCTATCCCATACTGCATCCCAGGTTTTATCGCCATACTCGCCATATCCCAGGGTTAGATTAGGAGCCAGCCTTGCATCTGTCTGTACGTTGCTGGAGGTGGCCAGAAACTGAAATCCATTCTGGTGATCGTTGTAGGTATCAAAGAAGACGGAGAAATAATCGAGATCTTTGAGTTGCTCTTCATCTCGTGCTGTGATCTGCCGGCGGATAAGGGCGGGATCATCATAGAGATAGGCGCCGATATAGATGGCGGTGTTGTCGTAAACGACCCTTACTTCGGTACGCTGAGAAGCCTGTTTGCCAACATTGGGAAAATTCTGGATAAAATCGGTAGCTACCGGCGCCAGTTGCCAGACGGCGTCTGACAGGTCGCCATCAATACGGGGGGGCTGATTGGTCTTAACGGAGGGCAACGACCTGGGCTGTGCCAGCAAGGCAGCAATTCCACATAACAGCGTCATACACAGCAGGACAGGTCTTCTATACATACAGTCAGTTCCGCTCAAATATAAAGTTCCGACCGCGAAGGAGAAAGCAATAGGCCAAAAAATTAGCCCGAAACCGTCAAAATCACGCTGACACCGTTAATTCATCCGCTTTTTTAGGGAAACTACCTGCTCCTGCAGGTTGTTGACAATACTGGCCAGCTGCCCCACATCCCACTGATGCTGCTGCGTAGCTTTGGAGATAACCATCTGAGCCTGCCACATTTCCAGTACATCATCTGTATTAACGGTATAGGGATGATAAATGGGATTATCGCTAACCAGGGTAATCTTGCTCTTTGACCGCCCGTTTTTCTGAATACGTTTATATACAATGCCTTCGTGACGGGAGATCACGATATAAGCATTGCCATTTTTCACATCTTCAAGATTATCAATCTTTTCGCCAACAATCACCGACCCACTGGGAGTGGGCAGCATAGAGTCCCCTATTATTTCAAAGGCCCGGTAATTGCCTCCCGAAAGCATGGGAAGGGTGAACGTATTCAACTCATCTACAAACTCAGGGTCAGCATAACCGGCCAGGTAGCCGGCCGCTGCTTTGACCGGTACAAAAGGAATCTCCGAACGGCCGGTGGCCAGTTTCATAGCCCGGCGGCGGGAGAGATAATTACTTTTTGTATCACTCAGGTCTTTCCGAAGCAAATCATCCATGGTAAGCTTAAACATATCACAGACTGTTTCCAGTACCTCCATCCGCGGTTCTGCCCGCTCTTCTTCATAAGCGCCCAGCAGCGATCTTTTGATCCCCAGCTTTTGTGCAAATTCTTCCTGTGTCAACCCGCGAAGCTTGCGCAGGTATTTCAGATTTTGATTGGAAAGTGCCATGAATGACTAATTTATTTAGCGAATTTACTAATTTCCTTGTCTTTCCAAAATTTTGGAGCATTTTTTTTACCCGCAGGTATTAAATTCGTACTTGACACATCCGAAAAATAACAGCACTTTTGCGCTTTCTATGGCTACAAAAAAATCAACCGCCCGCAGCGGAAAAACCAAACCGGTTATTCTGATCACCAACGATGATGGGGTGACAGCACCGGGCATCAGCAACCTGGTAGAAGCGGTGAAGGATCTGGGAAAAATTGTAGTGGTGGCTCCAGACAAGCCGCAGTCGGGTATGGGACATGCCATTACCATTGGCCAGCCTCTGCGTTTGCAACGGGTACATAATTTCGGCGAGATCGAAGCATACTCCTGCACAGGTACGCCTGTAGACTGCGTAAAACTTGCTGTTGACAAAGTGCTGCACCGCAAACCGGATCTTTGTCTGTCTGGTATCAATCACGGAGCCAATCACAGCATCAACGTTATTTATTCCGGCACCATGAGTGCTGCGGTGGAGGCTGCTATTGAAAGCATTCCTTCTGCTGGTTTTTCGCTGCTTGACCACAGTATTGAAGCCGATTTTGAAGGTGCCCGGATTTTTGCCCGCCAGGTGGTTGAAAAAATGCTGAGTACTAAACTCGACAAGCATACCGTGCTCAATGTAAATATCCCTGCGCTGCCAGCCAACCTGCTCAAAGGCATCAAAATCTGCCGGCAGGCCTATGCCAAATATGTGGAGGATTTTATTGCACGCCAGGATCCGCATGGCCGCCATTACTACTGGCTCACAGGCGAATTTGTGAATTTTGACAAGGGAAAAGATACCGATGTATGGGCACTGGCCAATGGCTATGTGAGTGTGGTGCCCGTGCAGTTCGATCTTACACATTACGAACAAAAAAAGAAACTGGAAAAAAGCTGGAAATAATGTTCCTGAAAAAAGACAACCTGCAACTTGGATGTATCCTGGGCTTCCTGGGACCCCTGCTCGGCCTCGTCATTATTTATTTTGCCAAATTTTCTTCCAATAGCTTTGGCATCTTCCTCGAGCAGTTTTTCAGCGATAACCGGCTGATCACTTCTATCGGATCACTGGCCCTGCTGGCAAACGTGGTATTATTTACTCTTTATATCAATACCCACCGCGACCGCACGGCCAAAGGCATCTTTCTGATCACCGTGGTGTTTGGTATCGCCATTCTCATTCTGAAGGTCTTCAACTCCTGAGTTAGCCTTCTTATCTTTAGCCTTTAAAACAGGCCACACGTTAACAGCTCCCGCACGGAGGTGAATCTGACCGCGTATGAAATATTACATTATTGCAGGCGAAGCATCGGGCGATCTTCATGGCAGCAATCTCATTCGTGAGCTCCGGTTGCTGGATAGCGCCGCTTCTATACGTTGCTGGGGTGGAGATAAAATGCAGGAAGCCGGTGGTGAACTGGTAAAACATTACCGCGATCTCGCCTTTATGGGTTTTGCCGAAGTAGTGATGAACCTGCGTACCATATTCCGAAATCTGGCTTTCTGCAAAGAAGATATTCTGCAATTCAAACCTGATACGCTCGTACTCATCGACTATCCGGGTTTTAACCTGCGCATAGCCAAATGGGCCCGGGCACAGGGCATACGGGTGGTATACTACATTAGCCCGCAGGTATGGGCCTGGAAAGAGAACCGGGTAAAGATGATGAAAGAATGCATCGACAAAATGCTGGTCATCCTCCCCTTCGAAAAGGATTACTACAGGGATAAATGGAGCTGGGAGGTGGAATATGTAGGCCATCCCCTGGTAGAAGTGGTAGACCAGCGCATTGCTGCCGGTACCGGTCAGCCACTGGCCGGCAAACCGGTCATAGCCCTGCTACCGGGAAGCCGCAAACAGGAAATCATCAAAAAACTGCCTGTGATGCTGGAAGTAAGCCGTTCGTTTCCCGACTATCAGTTTATAGTAGCCAAAGCACCGGGCATGGATGAATCTTTTTATGACAGCATGCTACAGGCCTATCCCAATGTGACCTATACCCGCAATGCCACATATGAACTACTGCTGCAATCAACGGCTGCCCTGGTCACGAGTGGCACTGCCACACTGGAAACAGCCCTGTTTGGCGTACCCGAAGTAGTTTGTTATAAAGGTTCACCCATTTCTTATGCCATAGCAAAACGGGTGATAAAAGTAAAATTCATCTCACTCGTCAACCTGATTATGGACCGGCTGGTGGTGAAGGAACTGATACAGCATGACCTTACTCCGGCCAATATCAATCGCGAGCTGAACGATATTCTCCGCAATGAAACACGTAAAGAGCAACTGACCCGCGACTATGCAGCATTAAAACAACTGCTTAGCCAGGGAGGCCGTGCTTCTGCCAAGGCCGCACGCAGCATTTACGATTTTGTTACCGGAGCAGCTTGATCGCCAAAATAATCAGGCAAATAATAAAAAGAAAAAGACTGATCCGGTTTATACCATGCATATAACCGACCCATTTGCTGTCCGGGCGGTCAGCATCCTTTTTGCGGATAAACAGGTATTCTGCCAGTTGTTTGAAGACTCCCATAAAAATGCAGCTTACTGCAAAAGTAAACAGTTGAAGTCACCCGAAAGTTGAAAACCGGGCAAACTGTTTGAAAAATGAGCCTGATAAAGAACGGCCGGAGCTACCGCAATATATCATGATTTCGGTCTAGCCACTGTGTTCTGTGTGCCGGGCAAAGCGTCGGAAAAGAGAAGGAACAACGGGACCATTCATCCATGCTTCAATACCTTCTTCAAAAAGCGGAACCCCACAGATTGTATAATGCCATGCCTGCGCATAATACACCAGTTTTTGAAGTTTGAGTGGAGAAATAGGTTCTCCCTTTTCTGCGGAAATATTTGACAAAAAGAAATCGGCAATATGATCGGGCGTGTACATGTGTATCCTTTTAGAATGAATGCAGCGGCAAAAAACCGTTTCACACTGTAAACCTTCTAAAAAAAACAATACTGGCAAAACGCGAAAGCTACCAACTTTTACAAAATAGGTGTTTTCACCCTATTTGATAGCCACCAACCCGCTTTCCTTCTCCACCAACCGCTGCAATAAGGCAAACTGATTACGCGCCCGGTAAAAATTATGCCCGGGATAGGATGCGCCATAATACACATCCTTATTGAGATGATCGGTGAGAAAACGTAAGGCCTGCATATAGATGAGGAATTTACCTGCATAAAAAAGATGCACCCTTTCTGCTTCGCTCAACTCATCCCGCATCTCAGATAAATAGCCTTCTACAATAGCCTGGTAAAAAGAAGCCCTTACTTCTATTTTTTCTACATCCTTTTCTTCCTCGCTTACCGGCGAGAGATAGGTACGCATCATATCGCCCAGGTCGCTGATAAAATAGCCGGGCATTACGGTATCGAGATCGATCACACAAAGCCCTTTACCTGCACTATCAAACAGCACATTACTGATCTTGGTATCATGGTGCGTAACCCGCAGCCTGAAGCCACTGTGCTGTCTGATCTTCGAAAACTCTGTAACAATATCTGCATGGAGCGTAGCCTGCCTGATAAGATCAGCCGACTGCAGGCGCCGTTCCCGGTCACCATTTTCCACTGCTTTCAGAAACTGCTGATACCGCAGTGTAAGATCATGAAAAGAAGGAATGGTAATATGCAATTGCTCAACAGGAAAGCCTGACAGGCGACGTGTAAATCCACCAAATTGCCGGGCCGCTTCATATGCCTGCCCGGGAGTAGTCACCACATCAACGGAATGCGAGCCACTGACAAAGGGGAATAGCCGGTAATACCCCGACCCGGCTGTATATACCAGCGTATCGCCCTGTGGCGTAGCCAGCGGGGCTATAAACCGGTAACCGGGATGATGCTGTTGCAGATAACTGCCCAGGAGTTGCAGATTGTGCGCTATATCGCCCGGCCTTTTAAAGACAGCCTGATTAATGCTCTGTAATATGTACGCCTCATCGCCCTGCTCTATCTTCCAGGTATGATTGATGAGTCCCGACCCAAAAGGATGGATCCGGCATTCGGCCACATTCAGCCCAAAGGCTGGCAGCACCGACATGGGTGATGGCGATAGTGTAGTAGGTTCCAGAAGGGATAAGGTTTAGCAATTAATAGTCATCATTCAGCGCAAAAACCGGTTTGCGGTACATCCATTGGCCGCCGGTGAAATCGGGAAACTCAACTGTTTCAAAGCCCAGCTCAATCGACTGCTCACTCAATGGCGTAATAGCACTCCAGGCTGCTGCATCATACACATCCATCTGGGTAGGCAGTTTTCGTTTGGCCGATTCGATGAATGAATGAATCACATAAAAATCCATGCCACCATGACCGGAGCCCTGAGCCTCCTTGCTCCAGCGTGCCCATAGCGGGTGATCATATTTATCGAACCAGATTTTCTGATCATCCCACTGGTGCGGTTTGGTCGATTTCCCTTCAATATAAACGCCCCGGTTCAGATCCATCCAGATACCTTCGGTGCCCTGCACGCGGAAGCCGAGTGAGTATGGCCTGGGCAGATTGGTATCGTGCTGCAGCAGGATGGTTTCGCCATTGGCACAGCCGATCTGCGTAGTCACTATATCACCCAGTTTGAAATTAACCTTTGCATTGGGATGATCTGCTCCGCCTTTTTTCACGACATAATCATGCAGGCCGCGCGCCTTGGTAGAAAAAGCAGAAAGTGTGGTAAACCGATTGCCGCGATTGATATTGATATAATGGGCAATTGGTCCGATGCCGTGAGTGGGATACAGGTCGCCATTGCGGTGCACGGAATGCTCGGTACGCCAGCGTGCCTCGGAGAATCCTTTCTCGCCGAATTCCACGCCATGTCCATAAGGATTCACGCCATCGTTGAATTTCACATCGCGCAGATCGTGCTGATAGCCTCCCTGCAGGTGCATAAGTTCACCAAACAGTCCCTGACGCACCATATTGAGCACAGCCATCACATCACGGCGGTAACATACGTTTTCCAGCATCATTACATGCGCACTGTAACGCTCAGCAGCTTTTACCACATCCCAGTGATCCTGCAGGGTAATACCCAGGATAACCTCAGTACCCACATATTTCACACCTGCTTCAAGCGCACCAATGATCATGGGTTTATGCCACTCCCAGGGAGTAGCAATGACAATAGCCTCGGGCTTTTCTTTTTCCAGCAGCTTTTTCCAGGCATTCACATCGCCGGTATACACCTGCGGCATTTTCTTTCCGCTTTTGGTGATCATTTCGCGGGCAGTTTTCAGCATACGCTCATCAATATCGCAGATGGCCACCAGGTCTACATCATTTCTGCGAAGCAACAGATCGAGGTGATTTTGTCCACGCAAACCCACCCCTATAATCGCTACTTTCACTTTGGGATCAGCAGCTGCGCCAAAAAGGTTACCGGTTGGCAACAAACTGAGGGAGGCCATGGCCAGTCCTGTATTCTTTACAAATTCTTTACGGTTCATCCTATTGATTTAATCGTATTAAAAAAACTGCCCGGAAATCCGGCGCAGCCCTGAAAGTAAAACATAATTCCACAGCAATCATATGCAAACGGTTGAGTGAATTTCAGCAAACGGTTGATACAATACGTTTAAAGGGTTTAAAGAGTATAAAGAGTTTAAGCGGAGCAGATAAGATAGATAAAGGTCGACAAAACCTTTCGCCCCAGATTCTTAAATTTCTTCATTGACACGTTTTAAACCCCTTATACTCTTTATACCCTTTAAACACTTCACAAAAACATCTACCAATTAAAGACGCTTCCATCCCTATTGCAATCATCTTTTTGCCTGATTAAAGTCAGACTATGCCGATAGTGGTTGCGGATACTTTTGCCCTACCAAAATGAATCATTCATGAAAAGAAACATGTTTACTGCGCTCTTGCTGCTAAGCAGCTTCGCAGTACTGGCGCAGCAAAAGACAAACACAACCTCTACCGACAATCAGAAATGGAAAGTAAGACTGCGTGCCATTGCAGCCGTACCCCCTTCGAGCAGCTATGACCTCTCCGGAGCCGACATTAAGATATCGACCTCTGTAGTACCGGAACTCGATTTTACGTATTTCTTTACAAAAAACCTGGCAGCCGAACTGATACTGGGTACAACACACCACCAGGTAAAGCTAAAAAGCAGCGAAGGCTCATCCAAACTGGGTAAAGTATGGCTACTGCCACCAACGCTTAACCTGCAATATCATTTCCCTGCAGGAGCCATTACTCCTTATGTGGGTGCAGGTATCAACTACACTATTTTTTATGGCGAAAAAGATCAGGCGCTCAAACTGGATTATAAAAACAAAGCTGGTTTTTCTACCCAGGTGGGCTTCGACTATAAACTCAATGAAAAATGGTTCCTTAATCTGGATGTAAAGAAAATTTTCCTGCAGACAGATGTTACTATCAAGGGCGCAACCAATACTGTACTGAAAGATGTAGATGTGAATCCCTTTATTTTTGGACTGGGTATCGGCACCCGGTTCTGACAGTGATCGTCAACAATCCATGTAAAAAAGAGGGGTGCCACGGCATCCCTCTTTGTATGTTCAGTAGTTATTGTTCAAACGGATGGTGTAATGCGGCTGCCTGGCGGCGAAAAAGAGAAACAGGAACTAATCCCGGCCTGTTTTGCCCTTCCCAGATGCCATCGGGCCTTCCGCCAAGCCTCCCTTTTACTTTGGCTGCCTGCAGTCCTATGACATAGTTTACACCAGACACCCACGGATTCTGTATAGCAGCGGCCCTGGCCTTACAGTTCCAGATTACCTGCGTCACCCCTGCCCATCCGTGGCCAGTGCCCCAGTTGCCACGATCCTGCACATTTATTTCTCCATCTGTAACGATATTGTCATACAACGTACCTACTGCCCAGCGGTGATGCGGGCCAATATCGGCATGAGCGCTGACAGCAGCAGAAGCATAAAACACATTTGGACCACAAACACGTGCACCGGTTACATAATCATGCCGCCCGTCTGTTGCACTGCAATACATAAAAAGATTCAGCTGGCCGTCATTATTGAACGAGTACCTGCGCCCTCCTGTAATCTGCGATTTGGGATCGAGAGAGCGGCATTTAAGCACCGTTACCTGCCGGCTTTTATCGCCCAGATTTACACAGGCAAAACCGAAGTAACGCGCTGTCACTTCGCTTACCCACGCATCCTCAATACGATTGAGCGTAATTGCATTCCAGCCATGTGCTTCATCGGTATCGCTGCTGTATGCCGATTCGCAAAGCAGATTTTCTATACCTACCTGGCTGATGCGGCCTTCAAAACTGTACTTGTACAGGTACGCGCCTCCATACTTTTTTTCGAGTGGCATCATGACGGGGTTATCCAGTACGATTTGCTGACCTTCCACACGCAATACACGTCGTTCGAAGTGCAGGTCGTACTCTGCCGGTTTCCATTGCTTAGTATTGCTGTCGCGGATTTCGATGCGATCCATTTTCAGATCGCTGATCCACTCAGCAGTACCGGGCCTGAATAAGACCACCGCATCGCCGGCTTTATACATCTCCGGTTTCGCTACCCGTACAACGGTGGCTCCGGCAGGCACATAATCATCCAGCACCTGCTGCCTGGTGCCGGCTATTTCGGTAACAGATCCCTTCCCCTGTGCAAGGATCAGGCTGTGTTGCTGCCGGCTGATAGCTATCAGGCGGGTCTCTTCGCCTTCTCCCCGCAACACGATACCGCTGGTAGTAATACGAATTGATCCGTCTATTTTCCAAATCCCTTTTTTGAGTAATATGGCTCCCCTAAAGCCATTCTTATCCGGTTTATGCTGCGCCAGCTGATCAATTGCATGCTGCACTACCTGCCGGTCGTTGTTGCCGTTTGGAACAATTGAGATTACCACAGGTACCTGTGGTAAAGGGGCAGCACCCTGCCGGTAACCTACCCGGCTGAAGTCAGGTATTCGGTTTCCTTTTTCATCTTCCATATACTGCAGTCGCCCGTTTATCTCCTGCACCCAGTGCGATTGCCAGGCATCCTGGGCCATCACAGCCGAACTGATTACGGATAAAAAAAGGCTAACTAAAAAACAGGGCACGAGCCATCCACATCTTTTCATGGTCAATTCTTTTTACGCAATTGCAGCGCATTCAGTACAGGTGTACCTTTTACAGGTGTAAACTGCACGGTAATGCCCTGCCCTTCTTTCACATATACAATAGTGCTTACAGAGGCGGCAGCGGCCACCCCATATTCTGCGGCTATATCAAATTGCTGCAGCAACGGCTGTCCGTTGACCGTTACATTAAATACACGCTGTGCACTTTCGCCTGAGGTATTTCCGGACGAAAGATTATACGCCAGGGGTGCAGCTGCGGCCCCCTGCAATTCAGCAAAATGTAAGGTGAGTTCATAGCCACCGGCAGGCACATCCAGCCTGTAACCCTGAATATCTACCAGCTGTGTCTGATAGACCGGATCCTTATCTGTGCCACTGATAGCTTTATCGTTGCCGTATGACTGCCGCGAACTACCAGCCATTTTAAAGGCAGTACCTCCTATTGCTCCCCAGCCTCCCTGTACATAGGGCCTGCCAGGCACCCAGGTAAGCTGCGATTCTTCATCTATGAAATACCGGTTGGCACCAAGCAGCACATTGATACCCGAAGACGGCAGCACAAATCCGGGTCCGGTACTTAAAATATCGTAATTAATCACACACGCATCACGGTACCATTGTCCATTTTGCTGTGCCCGAACCTCCACTACATTACTACCCTGAACAAAAGGCACATTCCATCCGGCAATATATTCAACTGGTTTATGCCAACCCAGTGAGCGGCCATTTACAATTAACTCGGCCGAATCTGCATTTGTTGCTGCCTGCAGCAACTGCGTAGTCACATTTACGTTACCACTATCAGCATACGCAGCACGGTTTTGCCAGGCCGAAGAGGTGATCTTCAGTACCGGATCCTTACGCCAGGCTGCCTGATACAGGTAATAAGTATCCTTGGGTTTCCTGTGCCAGGTAAGCAGGCCTTTGTTATTGATATGCGGCATGGTCTCTTCCCGGGTTTCTGAATTAAAATCGGCCAGGTTCCATACCATGGCAGCTGCCACCCAGGGGCGTTTCTTCATTTCGGCCCAGTAATATTGATGAAAACGAGTGGCATATTCCACGCTTTTATCAAACCTCACGGGTTCAATGCTCCTTATACGCGGATCCGCATCAGCGCCGTATTCTGAAACCACCAGTGGTGTTTGGGGCAGTTCTTTATGATGTTTTTCGAGAAAAGAAGGAAAATCTGCGAGCACTCCTCCATACCAGCCGGAATAGAGATTCCAGCCCAGCACCATGGGGATACGGGTGAGGCCTGCCTGATTATACCGGTCAAAGGCGCCATGACAGGCCATGAACGTATATCGCTCCTTATCCTCGGCTCTTGTAAGACTGTCGAGCCTGCCAGCCAGCCGCGCAATATTTTTAAAGTATTCCTGCTGGCGTTCCTTATCGCCGTTGAAATGCGGACGCAGCAATATTTCGTTCATATAACACCACATGATCACACTGGGGTGATTGAAATTCTGATGAATCATCTCCCGCTGCATGCTGAGGCAGTTGTTGTAAAAGCTATCCGACTCAGTAATCTCATTTACTACCGGAATCTCAACAGAAGTGAGGATGCCAAGCCGGTCGCAGGCTTCGAGAATAGCCGGATCCTGGGGATAGTGTGCTACCCGCAGAAAATTGGCTCCTGTATTCTTCAGCCATTCTATATCCTGCCAGGCCTGTGCATTTGATACCGCATTACCCACACCCGGCCTGTCCTGGTGACGGCTGGCTCCAATGAGTTTAAGCGGTTGGCCATTCAGATAAAAACCGCTGTCGGCATCAAACCGGTACCAGCGAAAACCAAGCGGGTTTACTACCTGATCTATCAGCCGACCGGTTGTAATATCTGTCAGTTGGGTGGTAATGGAATATAGATAGGGCCGATCGGGATTCCATAGCACTGGTTGCTTTACAGCAGGCAGATCCTGACTAAAGTCCAGCAATTGTCCCGCCTTTACAGTAATTTTTTTACTGCTTTGCACGATTATTCTGCCAGCGCTGTCAGCAACTACTGCACGCAGTTCAAATCGCTGTGCGGTATTCTCTTTATTAATAACTTGCCCTTTTACCTGCACCTGTGCCTGCTGTGTGTTCACCTGTGGAGTGTATACATACACGGCATCATTGCCCGTAGGAGCCATATTAAAATGAACAGCCGGCAGGCTTATGAGCCAGGCATCCCGATAAAGGCCGCCAAAAAAAGTGAAGTCTGCTGTTAGAGGCGGCACCTGCAGGTTATGACTATTGTCGACCCGGATCAGCAACTCATTCCACCTGCGCGAGGTATCGGTCAATAAGTAAGGCGACAAATAAGCCTGAAAGGCGGTATAACCACCGGTATGGGTAGCTGCGAGTTGACCATTTACATACACGCTGCATAGCTGGTTGGCACCTTCGAGCCGGAGATACAATTGCCGGCCAGGTATTGTTGCTTCGGCCGGCAACAGCCGGCGATACCAGCCCACCCCTCTGTAATAGCCGGGTTCATCGTCCATCACATCGGCCGTATTCCAGCTATGCGGCAGACTAACCGGCTGCCAGGCTGCCGAAGGAGCAGGGAGCTCCGATCCTCCTTTTACAAACTGCCAGCCGCTGTTAATGCTCATCACCTCGCGGTCCTGTGCAGGAAGTAAAGAAGGAAACATGCAAAAAAATATCCATTCAAAAAGATGCGGATACAAAAAACGCTGGCAAAACCGGGCAGCTATTAAATGCATAACAATCGTTTATCGGGAAACGAATTTATTTGAAATCTGCCAGCCATGGTCAGCGATCAGCGCAAACGATTCCGGTAAGAAAAAGGTATAAGGTTGAAGGTAAAGGGGATTGTGGTAAAAGTTTAATCATTTTTTACCATGTGCCTTATACCTTCACCCTTTCTCCTTTTACTAACAACAATGGCCACCTGCAGCAGGGTGGCCATTTTACGGAAAACGCTTTATCTAAACTTTAAAGCTGCCAAATAGAATATTCCGTTACCAATCTAATCGGTACGGATGCTGCGCACAGGATTCATCAACGCAGCACGGATAGCCTGTATACTCACGGTGAAAACAGTTACAGCAACAATACAGATTGCTACTATCGCAAAAATCCATACAGAAATCTGAATACGGTAAGAATAATTATCCAACCACTGATTCATGAAATAGTAGGCCAAGGGGGCCGCTATCACAAAGGCCAGGGTTGCCAGCAGGATAAATTCTTTCGACAAAAGTGTCCATACCTGCAATACATTGGCCCCAAGTACTTTTCGGATGCCAATTTCCCTGGTACGCCGCTCCGCCATAAAAGCTGCGAGGCCAAATAGACCAAGCAGGGAAATAAAGATGGCAAAAACCGCAAAGAAACCGGCCAGCCTGCCTATACGTAATTCCGCAGCAAATTTCGCTGCATAGGCATCATCTACAAATTTGTAATCGAAGGGAGACGATGGACTGTGCCTGTTAAACACCTGCTCTATACGCGCCAGAGCGTTCTGCATATTTGCGCCCTGCCTGATACGAATCATCACACTGTTTACGCCCCTGTAGTCAAGCGTATAAAGTGTGGGTTTGACGGGTTTGAAGGGATCCTCTTTGATAATGTTGGCCGCAACAGCAATGATACGGTAATCTTTACCGCTATATCTCACTACCTGATCAACGGGATCCTGAAGACCCATAACCCGAATGGCCTCTTCATTAAAGATGATCGCCGAAGTATCTGTAGAAAAGCTGCGTGAAAAGTCCCGGCCTTTTACCAGCTTCCAACCCACGGTACCGCCGAAATCATGTGTGATTCGGTTTGCCATCAGCAGCGGAGATGTTCCCGGAGTCTTTCCTGGCCAGGAGATATCTGTAGTACCGCCATAGTCGGCTGTAATGCTTCCCTGCGACTGAGCCATGTTGTAGACAACACCAGTCTTCAGCAGGTCTTCGCGCAGCACATCATAATGACCGTAAAGCTCCCGGGTATACATAGGCACTTCTACCAGTTGATCTCGACTGTATCCGCTGGACCTGTCCTTTGCATACTGTATCTGTTTGCCTACTACAATGGTGGCAATGATCAGCGCTACAGAAACAGCAAACTGAAATACCACCAGTATTTTACGTGACAGTACATTGGCCCGCCCCGTTTTAAACACACCTTTTAACACAGCAACCGGCCTGAAAGAAGAAAGAAATATAGCAGGGTAACTGCCCGCCAGCAGACCAGTAAAAAGAGTAAAGAGAAACAGTGCCAGCCAGAACATCCAGTTTGTCAATGGCATCCGGATATCTTTGCCGGTGATACTGCTAAAGAAGGGAAGTGCCAGCCAACTCAGCAACAGACATAGCAGTAGTGATAAAAAAGCGATCAGCACAGACTCCGAAAAAAACTGATACAGCAATTGCCTTTTTTGCGAACCCAGGGCCTTGCGGATACCCACCTCGCGAGCCCGTTTCTCACTTCGTGCCGTACTCAGGTTCATAAAGTTGATGCAGGCCAGCAACAATACGAATATACCAGCCATGGCAAATAGCCGCACCAGCCTGATCAACCCTTCGCTCTTTGCCCATCCTGTAAAATCGCTGTATAAATGCCACTTATTCATCGGGTGAAGAAAAAACTGCGGTTTATACCCCGGTGGATTTTCGCGCTTCATCCGGATATCGCGGATTTGTTCAGACAACTGATCAACCGACACTCCATTTTTCATAAGTACAAAAAGCTGAAAAGAATTTTCACCCCACTTATCCAGGGCATAGGCGGCATAACTTTCCATTTGGGTATACAGCGACCAGTTGGCAATAAACTTAATGCCATTGAACGAGCTATTGCCCGGAAAGTCTTTGTACACTCCCGCCACTTTCACATCGAGTTTATCATTTATACGAAAAGCCTGCTCCATCGGCGCTTCTTTGCCAAATAATGTTTTGGCCATAGAGGCGGAGATCAGAACAGCATGCTTATCGGTCAATGCATGTACATTTCCTTCGTTCATCTCCAGTGTTAACATAGCAGGCAGATCGGGTTCTGCAAAAAGCCCGTTCAGTGTCAGCTTTTTTTTATCCTGCATAATCACATAATCCCTGGGATACGAGGTTATACTCGCTGCCTCAATACCAGTATACTTTGTGCGCAACTCTTCTCCGAGTGGTATGGGCATCGAGTTATAATATCCGTTGTTGCCATCAAAGCTCACCATCTGCCAGGCCTGTGCCAGACGCTCATGATTTTTATGACTGCGATCAAATGACAACTCATCCCATACCCACAGTCCGATCATGAGCACTACGGCCATGCCCACAGCCAGTCCGCCAATATTGATGAAAGCGTAACCTTTACTCCTGCGCAGCAGACGCCACGCTATTTTTAGTGAGGAATGGAACATAGCAGTATCTATTAATGGTTTGGAATATGTTTTAGGATATACCGGTTGAGGTTTACGGCGCAGATTGTGCGGAAGTTTTCTCAGATAAAACAATACTTCTATCAGGTAACGTAAACCGGCAATGAGCCTACCAGACCGGCTTATCCAGCGCTGATACATCTCCTGAAGATCACCTTCTACTTCTTCGAGCGCACGCTCATCAATTCGCTTACGAAGGAGGAAATGAATCCAGCGGGGAGGGTTGTGTTGTTGTTTGTTCATGGCTTGTGCTTATCCGGGTATAAGACGCCAGAGAGATTCGCGCACATTTCTGGTATCTTTCAAAATCTGCAATCCCTCTGCGGTGATAGAAAAGAATCTTTTCCTCCGTCCGCCCCTTTCCGCTGTGGCACCTCCCATACAGGAACTTACCAGCTTCTTTTCTTCCAGGCGATAAAGTGCTACATGAACAGCACTGAGTTGCAGACTGCGTCCTGTTCTTTGCTGAATGTCTTCCAGTAATAAAGCACCATATGCCTGGCCATCAAGTGCGGCTACTGTCAGCAGGACCAGTTCCTCAAACTCACCTAAATAATTTCGGCTCATATTATTTGATTCACTTTTGCTAAACAAATAGTCTGCCAAATCATAACCATATATCTATCAATACATTGCCTAATTTAATACGAGTGAAACTGTTCGGATTTGAACAATAAAGTGTACGTTCCGGATACAAACGGGCGTAAAAATCCAGTTATCTACTCATGATACGAGCCCAATACAGGCATTGCCCATTTTCAGGCAAAACCTCTACATGCCGCTACAGACTTAGCCCGGGAGGTTATGCTTAAAAAGAAAAAACCGTCACGAATTTTCTTACTTTTTTTTGGATGCCGTTTTTTTCTTTGCGGCCTTTTTGCGGGGGGCTGTTTTCTTTTTTGAAGCTGTTTTCTTTTTTGTCGCGGCTTTCTTTTTAGGCACTTTAGCGCCAGCCTTGCGCGCCTCCGAAAGACCGATAGCAATGGCCTGTTTGCGGCTGGTCACCTTTTTACCGCTACGACCACTTCGCAATGTGCCTTTCTTTTTTTCATGCATTACTTTTTCTACCTTCTCACCGGCCTTTTTAGAATACTTCGCCATTGTAGTAATATTTAGTGATACAGTATTCCTGCAACTCCTGTACCAGGCCGGTATGCTTAGTCTGCAATCTTTACCTTACGATAGGCGGGGTAATTTCTGTCAAATGGAATACTTTCAATTTTGAATATACTTCTCAGGCTGTCAAACTCATTTTTTGTCAAAGGCCCGATATTCATCTCCAGGTAATTTCTGTACTTATTATTCATATCAACGATATAATAGTTGGTGATAGTGGTATCAGGCATATAACTACCCGGCTCTCTGTTTACCGGATGCTGCCTGACAATAATAAAATCTTCGTTATTACCAACCCCAACCACACTGGGCGGAACTTCCACCCCTGAACCGTTTGAATTATCCTGAAATTGTTTATGCAGCTCATTGAGCATAATTTCTCCATAGATAGTACGGGAAATCTTATACCTCCCGATAATATGATCAGGCTCCTTTCTTCCTCCGCAGGCATAAAATATAACAGACAACAGCAGCAATACTACAGCCGTGCTGCAGAACAAACTTCGGTTTTGCATGAGGAGTTTTTTTGATATTACATCTCTTTTTGCATAATGCAAAATCCGCAGCATATAAGTGCTGCGGATTTTGTATTATGTCTTATGAAATCCTGTTTTATCGCGGACCGCCCGGGCAATGCGTTTTCAGGAAACTGGTAAACAAACGCGACAGGTGTTGTGAGGTTCCCGGACCTTCGCTGATGCCATGACTGCGGTTGGGATAACTCATCATCTGGAACTGTTTTCCCTGTTTCACCAACTCATTGATCAGCATTTCGGTACCCTGGTAATGTACGTTGTCGTCGCCGGTACCGTGTACCACCAGCAGGTTGCCCCGAAGGTTTTTGGCATGTGTAATAGGGGAGCCCTGTATAAATGGTTCTTTATTTTCCTGTGGCAGACCCATGTATCGTTCCTGGTAAATATTATCGTACAACAACTGATTGGCTACAGGTGCAATTGCTATGCCCGTCTTATATATCTCCGGATATTGAAACAGCAGGTTCAATGTGGTGGAACCACCGCCACTCCAGCCATGTACTGCTATGCGTGCTGTATCTACAAAAGGCCATTGCATGATTTTTTTTGCAGCCATGGCCTGGTCGCGGATATTGATAATACCAATATTCTGGTAAATAGCTTTACGCCAGGCTGCGCCTTTAGGTGCGGGACTTCCCCGGCCATCCACGCTGATCTGAATATAACCATCGGCTGCAATATCGCCGGCATACAGCCGGGTACTGGCAACGCCCATTGCATCGCGCACAGTGGCACTGGCAGGTTCGGCATATACATAAAACAGAACGGGATACTTCCTGGTGCTATCAAAGTTTTTAGGCTTTACCATCCAGCCATCCATAGTCACACCATCATCGGTAGTGACCTGAAACATTTCTACGTTGCCCGAAGGTTCCATCTTACGTGCGTTTTCCTTTATCGTTTTATGACCGGGAAAACTCACCCACTCCGATACCGACTGATTCCTGTGATTGGAAAAATTGTGACTGGCATACCTGCCGTTTGGTGAGAGTGTATAATTGTGCGAGCCTTTCTGATCGGCAGGCGATAACAATTCCGGTTTTCCTTTGCCATTTAGCAAAATGCGGTAAAGATACTGTTGGGTAGAATTATCAGGTGAAGCCATAAAATAAACATACCCACCTTTCTCATCAACTGTCTTCAGGCTGATCATGTCGTAATTACCAACGGTCACAAGCTGCTCCTTTCCGTCTTTGGTACTTACGCGGTACAGGTGGCGCCAGCCATCTTTTTCTGAGATCACCAGAAATTCTTTTCCGTTATTGATCCATTTCCAGCCATTACCTTCAGTAGGTTCCACATCTATCCATGTATTGGTAGACTCGTTATAAATAGAACGTGATGTACCGGTAGCAATATCGCAGAGAAATATTTTTGCTTCGTTCTGTTTACGGTTCAATTGCTCCAGCATGATCTGTTTGCTGTCTGCCATCCATTCCATGGCAGGGATATAATGCTGTACTGCATCGCCAGGCACATCCATCCATTTGGTAATCCCTGTAGCCACCGACACTACCCCCACCTTGCAGGCAGAAGGGTCCTGGCCCGCTTTGGGATATTCTACAGGTATGGTAAAGGAATAAATTGAATCGGTATTATTGATCATGAGAAAATTGCGGATACGTGTGGCATCCAGTCGCCAGTAAGCTATGCTTTTGCCATCGGGACTCCAGCGGAATCCATCACGGCAGCCAAACTCTTCTTCGTACGCCCAATCGAATGTGCCGTTAATTATCCGGTCAGTTCCGTCTGTGGTCATGGCGCTCACAGCACCGGTCTGCACATTTTCTACATAGATATTATGTCCGCTTACATAAGCCACCTGGCTGGCATCGGGCGAAAACTTGGCAAACATCAGTGAAGATGCCGGTTTATCTTTTCCGATCTGGCGTAGCGTTTTACCGGCCAGGTCCAGCACCCAGTAATCGCCCCGTGTGTCCTGCCGCCAGACACGTTTACTATTGGTATAGATCAGCAGACGATTACCATCTGCACTGAAGGCGAAATCGCGTACGGCAAGCGGCTTATCACTACCTGCCGGAGTAAGCTGCGCGGGCTGTATCACTTCTGTGCGGTCAAAAGAAGGCAGCGCGTATTGCACAATTACTCCTTTTTCGATAGCATAGTAGGCGGTGCCTTCGGTATTCCACTTTAGTCCGCGCTGGGCAGACAGGCTGCTGCTGCCCAGGCAAAAGAGCAGGCAGAGAATAAAACAGTTGATGGATCGCATAAGCATTAACTTGATTTAAGAGATAGGACGCCTAAGTTAGGAAAGACTGGCATACGATAACCAACGCTTACCCATTGTCGTTATTTATTTAAACAAATCATCCATTGTCAGGCTGTTTTGAACCAGGCGGCTGGAGTATTCATTTTCCTTTAGTCCAAAAGTGGTCAGCATAGTCAGGAAGAGTGATTTTTTAGTACCGGTAGCCTGTTTGAAGACAGTACGTTTGTTTTCCAGTTCGGTGCTGTATTTTTTATCAATTACAAATTCCGATTCGGAATATTTCATTTCGCAGATGTTGATAACCTGGTCCTTTCGGTCGATCAGTAAATCGATCTGGGCACCCGGATTATTCTGCTGCATCTTTCGCCAGGCTGATTCTTCTGTATGTACACCGGAAATACCCAGTGCCTCTTTGATCTGTACAATATGTTTTAAACATACTCTTTCGAAAGCCACACCGCTCCAGCTGCGCCAGGAGGGGCTCGTGGCTAAAGTCTGCCAGGCGCCTTTGCCACTGGAACGGTTGTTTTGCATGAACTTCAAATAAAAATGAGTGAATTCATCTGCGAGTTTAAATAATTGGTCTTTTGATTTTCTGTTATAGGGCAGCCATGCGGTAACAAAGCCGGATTCAATCAACTCATCCAACTGGCTGGTAATCGTTCCGCCCGAATTGACGCCTACCCCATCCAGTATCTGCGTGCGCGTCATTCCAGCATTATTCCTGGCAAGCATTTTTACAATTGCCAGGTGCCGGTCCGCATCATCAAATAATGCCTGGTACAGGTTTTTAAACTCGCCTTGCAAAAGCCCGTCTTTGGTAAAACATATGCGGTCGATGATCTGTGCAGCGCTTTCACCTTTGCGCACTTCTTTGAGATAATGGGGTATGCCTCCCATGACCATGTATAGTTGCAGTATCTGGTAACGATCTAGGCTGGCATTAAGGGACTGCAGATATTTTTCCGTTTCCCGCAATGTAAAAGGCAATAACCTGATTTTTCTCGTAATGCGGTTATGCAGTCCTCCCCGGTTATTGACTACATTTTTGATCATCCAGGAGGCGGCTGAGCCGCAAATAACCACAATGAGGTTAGCCTGTTTATTTGCCCAGCCGTTCCACCAGTGATCGAAAGCGGCCAGGAAACCCGAACGATGGGTATGGAGCCAGGGAAACTCATCGAGGAAGACCACCGATTTTTCTTCAGTCAGTTTAGGCTGAAGCAGGTGGCTCAGCAGATCAAATGCATCAGGCCAGTTAGCCGGCTTCTGATAAAGTTTGGGATTACCGGCCGCTTTGCCCAGGGCTTTATGAAAGTTATCGAGTTGTGTGCGCATGGATGTATCATTTGTGCCGGTCAGTTCAAATACCAGTTGCTTCTTCAGGTATTGTCTGATAAGAAAAGTCTTACCAACGCGCCGCCGGCCGAAGACGGCGATCAGTTCCGGCATCTTTGATCTGAGTACTTCATTCAGAATGGCTGTTTCTGGTTCACGACCGATTAATACGTTCATCAGGTTCTTTATTTGCAGCCAAAAGTTAGGATAAAAGGCAGATTTGGCCGAAAATAATCATACTTATCCGCAGCCAAAACTCATTTCTTAAAATAAATAAATGATTATCAATTTATTAAAAACTAAAAAGATAAACACGGATTGTACCCTTTTCTGCGGAGAATACCGGATCCCGAGGTATCGGGACGAGGTATCGGGACGAGGTATCGGGACGAAGTATCGGGACGAAGTATCGGGACGAAGTATCGGGACGAAGTATCGGGACGAAGCCTCGGGAGAACCGGTGACGGCTTGCATCCCGCCAGCGGCGGGAAGCGCGCTGCCAACTGCGCTACAAACGAAAAAAGGATACAACTGGTGTATCCTTTTCTGTGGAGAATACCGGAGTCGAACCGGTGACCTCTTGCATGCCATGCAAGCGCTCTAGCCAACTGAGCTAATTCCCCTTACATCCCCTAACGGGGACGCAAAAATAGGGGATTTGATCAATTTAATAAAGGGAGTTTTAATCTTCTTTTTTGTTTTCCGCAAAGGGCTGATCGGCCTGGCCATCACCGGCTTTTGTATGGGTAGTATCAGTACCGTTTTTGCCAAGCCAGGAAGCCAGTTTGTCCAGCAATACATCCTTATAACCGGCCAGCAGATGAGAACTCAGGTTTTTGGCAACAAAGGGTATGGCTATGCGGGTGATCCAGCCCGCGCGGCCCAGTAATCCTTTTTTGATGATCACATCGACTAAAAAATCGCTTGCGCCGGTGAGCAGTACATTGTTGCGGTCGCGTGTGGTGAAACGACCCACCCACTCGATGGCCTTCTTTACAGGAGCCAACTCCTGTTTAATACTTTGCACATCCTGCCGCACCAGTTCTTTCTGGGCCTGCAATAAAGCGGTAAGCCGTTGCTTTTCCCGCAGCAGATCGTCATATGTCCTGATTGTCCTGTTCATATACTTTGCGGATGATTAAGTTGCGGATATAAGGAAAAATGATACGGGAGCGCATCCAGAGAATCAGCAATAGTAAAAGGGAGAAAGCAACAGCCCCCAGTACAAAGCCGAGTGCGCGGTTATGCAGGAGATCGCCCAGCCACCAGGAGAGTGCGATACCCAGAAATAAAAAGATAAGAAGCCCCAGTACACATACAGCCATCATCACCACAGTTCCGGAGGCAATATTGGTAGCTTTCTGGGTGATATTTACAACGGCCAGTTTATAGTAGGTATCAGCCAGGTCTTCTACGTGGTCAACCAGATCGGCTGCTTTCTCTTTTAATTCTTCCATGGCGGTGCCGGGTTAGGTGATATAAATAAAAAGGCTATTGAAAGGTAGCTGCAGCAGCGTATCGGTTTTTCACGACCCTTCTGTCAACCCGCTTTCAATAGCCCCTAGGCAAAAATACGATTAGCTATTATAGCTTTCTTTCAGCTTGTTTACCTTTTCTTCTGCGGCAGCACGGGCATGGCGTACTTTTTCTTTTACCTCTTCAGCCATTTCTTCTGCGCCATCTTTGCCCCTGTGCCAGAGTGTTCCAAGGCTATCAGCCCAATCACCGGCAGTTTTCCGGATTTTCTTACGCATATCTTTCCCTTTTTCGGGAGCGATCAACATTCCAATAACGACGCCAGCGGCGGCCGCACCCAGAATGCCCAGCATTACTTTGTTACGGTTAGTCATAATCATACATTTTAAGCGTTAAGGAATCGGTTATCGCAGTAAAGGCATAAAAAACCATACCAGAAACCTCCTTCATCGTTTAGAATGAAAAAAGCCCCACAGAAGGGGCTTTTAAACTATATAATGTGGGGTTTATTCTCCCCAGATATCCGCTTCCTTGTTTAGCCACTTTTTTACCAGATCGGTGGTCACCGACTTGGGTCGCTCTATGGGGAAACCCAGCGCACGGCTCCAGCAAAGATTGGCCAGAACACCCAGGGCCCTGCTTACACCAAATAAAACGGTATAATATTCATACTCCTTCATACCGAAATGCACCAGCAGAGATCCGCTATGCGCGTCTACATTGGGCCATGGATTTTTTACTTTACCGAGCGATTGCAGAATGGGGGGAACTACTTCATATACATTCCAAACGGTCTGTACCAGTTTATCGTCTGGCATATGTTTTTTGCCAAATTCCATTTGTGCAGTAAAACGGGGGTCTGTTTTGCGCAGCACTGCATGACCGTAGCCGGGTACCACTTTCCCTTCGCTGAGGGTTTTCTTCACATATTCGGCAATCTCCTCCTTGCTGGGGCTGTCTGTATTAAGAGTAGCCTGCATCTCAAAGATCCATTTGATTACTTCCTGATTGGCCAGTCCGTGGAGGGGACCTGCCAGACCGTTCATACCGGCCGCGAAACTGAGATAAGGGTCACTCAGCGCAGAGCCTACAAGGTGTGTGGTATGTGCTGATACATTACCTGCTTCATGATCGGCATGAATGGTCATGTACAGGCGCATCAGCTCCTTGAAAGTATCATCTTCATAACCCAGCATGTGGGCAAAATTGCCGGCCCAGTCGAGCAGTCCATTGGGTTGTATATGCTCGGCAAATTTGTATTTGCGGCGATAGATATAAGCGGCAATACGGGGCAGGCGGGCTATAAGATCCATAGAGTCGTCAAACACGGCCTCCCAGTAATCTTTTTTATTCAGTCCGGCTGCATATTTTTTAGCAAACTGGCTTTCAGTCTGCAGGGCCATGATAGCTACCACAAATTGAGTCATGGGGTGTGTACTGAGTGGCAGTGCTTCAATGGAGTGAAATACATGATTGGGTACATGGCTACGGCGTTGTAATACGGAAGTCACATGCTGCACATCTTCTTCCGTAGGCAATTCGCCAATCAGCATCAGGTAAAACAAACCTTCAGGAAGGGGCTCTGTACCTCCGGGAGCTTTGGGTAGTTTTTCACGAAGCTCATCGATAGAGTAACCACGAAAACGGATACCTTCCTGAGCATCCAGCAGCGATGTCTCACTTACCAGGCCGGTAATACCCCGCATTCCCTGATAAATCTGCGACAGCTGCACTTCGCCGATCACTTTGGTACCATGTTCCTTGAGCAATTCCTTGATTTCACCGCCAAGCTGGTCTGCTTTGGCCTTAAACCTTTCTTTAATTATACCCATGACAACGGATTTAAAATTCCAGTGATTATTAAGGGATAAAGGTAGCTAATGCACGTTGGGGTAACAAAAAATTGGATCGGAATGTTCAATTAGAAAACGATAAGAAGCCGCTTTATGGAAAAATGCTGACAGCAGCCTGCCTGAGGCCTCCGGTCAGGCCGGTAAAGTGATATACCTGAAAAACGCTGGCCGTTTACTTGGGTGTTTTCCGGTACATATACCAGGCCACTATGATAAAGACAAGGTTGGGTAGCCAGGCGGCCAGCAAAGGCGGGAAATTGCCTTTGGTGGCAAATACGGTTGAAAAACGATCGGAGAGGATAAACAATACTGCAATGATAATGCCCATTGCGAGGTGCATACCGCTGCCTCCCCTGGTTTTGCGGCTGGCAATGACAGCTCCGATAAGCGTCAGCAGTATAACTGCCGCAGGTGTAGCCGTACGGCGGTATTTTTCTACTTTAAGGGCACTCAGGCCTTCGCGGCCGCGCAGTTCTTCGCGGGCTATATAAGCTGAAAGCTCGGGGGTGGTGAGCTTGTCTTTGATATATTCATCGTTGTGCAGTTCTTCGGGTTTAAGCGGAATACTGAGCAATAATGTATCGCGTAGCTGGGTTCGTTCACCCAGGCTGTCTACATATCGCTCCACTGCCTTAATAAGCTGCCACTTTTTATGGGCCGTATCCCAACGTACGTAATTGCTCCGTACATTGTATACGACCTGATTGTGGCTGACACGCTCGAGGAAAAACTTACCGGCCGATTTACTGGCCGTATCAAAATTTTTAATTCCTACATAGGTGTTGGTATCTACGCGCTGATAAAAACAATTGATGCAGGAGGTAAAGCTCCGATTCTTGGTAGGATCATCGCGGTCGATATAGCTGGCCTGGAAATTACTCCGGATGGCATTGGCCCGTGGTATCAGGTAGCGGTTACCCAGCCAGAGCAGAAAACCGAGAAATATGGCCCCTACAAGATAGGGCCGCAGCATACGGTTATAGCTGGTACCACTTGCCAGTATGGCAATAATTTCTGAGCGGGTAGCGAGACGGCTGGTAAAAAAGATAACTGCAATAAAAACAAATAGGGGAAATAAAAGGCCCCAGATAAAGGGGATAAAGCCGAAATAGTACTGCGTAATGATCTTGCCGGTGGATAGACCTGTTTTCACAAAATCATCTGCCTTTTCGCTGCTGTCTACGGCAACGGCTACCACCATAAACAACATCATGCAGAAGAAGAAAGTGATCAGAAATTTCTTCAATATGTACCAGTCGAGTTTCCCCATTCAGCTTTCAACAGGCTGGGATCTTTAGTGTCAACACCCGGCGCCCGGGCTGCGAAGTAACAGAATTATCGGGGAACGAAATGTGAAAAAAGCAGAACCTGCCGGGTATATCATTATTACTTAACAAAAGAAAATGCAAGATTATGCGTTAATAGTTGCAGAAACCCCGTACCTCCCGAAAACCCGGCATTAAAAAAGCCCATTGCTCACAGGAAGAATCCCGTTTACAATGGGCCATCCGGAAAAGCCCTCAAAAAAAACGATACGGCTAATGGTTAATGGTCTCTTTTAAGACCCTGACACAAAGCTGGGCAATTAAACGATCGAAGTCAAGGTGATTTCAACCCGAAATGACCCCGTTTTTTGACGGTAAGCTATTCCTGATTTTAGCATTAAATTGTAGAAATATTGCTAGCAATATATTGATTATTATTAATTTAGATTTCCAAACCGTAAAAAAACCATCTGATTATGGCAAGCCAACCCATTCCTGTAGCACAGGCAAATGCTATGATGGCCCAGTACCTCGCTTATATGAATAGCCTGGGCGTAGACATGAAAACCCAAACCCACTGTATCTGTTACGATGCAGCTGCCCTTACCAAATGGATGAACGCCGTTCAACCCTATGCGGACGAATTCCGCATCTGTGAAGGCGTGTATCCGGAAGGATTTGTACAGGCGGGACATCTGACCGCTATTATCTGGCCGTATAAAGACGGCAAACCTGCTGTTTTACCCCAAAACGTTAACCTGGGAGGCGGATTGCAGGGGCCTGATGGAACAATCAACCCATTCAATGACGGAAAGACCATGCCATGACCGCAAACAGTTGGGTAGCGTCGATAGTCATTGTCTTATACGATATCATTATTGGCGTTTCGGCTCTGGTAGCTATACTTTTTCGAAAAGAGATAGCTACCAGAAGCCTTTTACCGTTAGCCTTCCTGCTGCCTTATGTTTTTGTACAGGAACTGATTCCTGATTTTTTCCCTTTCGACAATTCTTTTGTCTATAATGTTTACCGCCCCGTAACAACATTAGTGTTTCTACTTATTTACAGCGGCATCCCCTTTATGAAGCATCGGGTCAAACTTATGCGGTGGGTAACTGGCATTTATCTGACACTGGTCATACTCAATTTTACTTTTCTGGAATCTATCCGCGACCCCGGAGGCTACCCCGGTACACTCCGCAATTTTGTTTGTACGTTTTTCGCTTTTTTATTCCTTATAGAATATTTCAAACTCGATGACCGGCAACTCGAAAAATACTGGCTTCCTGTATTATGGGTTTCTATTGGCATTGTCATTTTTTATCCGGTAACTTCAATTAGCATTACCTTTAGAAAATTTCTGATACCCCGTGACATTATCCTGTTTGGAATGAAAGTATATCATTTGATTCCACAGGTAATGAGCATTTTTATGTATTCCTGCTTTATTTATGCTTTTTACCTATGCCGAGTGAGAAAGTCGACTTTATTATCTCAATAGTTGGCAGCAGCCTGTTTATCCTGTTACTGGCAGCTGCTGCTGTTTTGCTTTTCCGGATATACCTGCGCCGCAAAAACAGGTTATTGCTGGAAAAAGAAAGAATGAGTATCCAGTTTGAACAAACCCTTCTCCGTTCCAAGCTGGAAATACAGGAACAGACCTTCAATAACATCAGCAAGGAAATTCACGACAATATTGGCCAGGTATTAAGTCTTGCCCGTATCAATGTAAATGGTATCGATGCAAGTGGTCAGGAAAGCCGCCTGCAGCGTATTGATGACCTGCTCGGCAAAGCGATCTCCGATCTGCGCAACCTCAGCCACTCACTGGATAGTGAAGTAATCCGCTCTGCGGGATGGCTTAAAGCAGCAGAACGTCTTTTTTCGGACCTGGAAAAAACAGGTCAGTACCAGGTATCATTTTCCACCGCTCCGGCATTACCGCCGCTGGGTGCCGACAAGTCCATCATTCTTTTCCGGATGATTCAGGAAATTGTAAATAATATTATCAAACATGCGCAGGCCAGTGCAATTGATTTTTCGGCCGAGCCAATCGAACGTCAATTGCATATACGCATACAGGATAACGGACGCGGATTTGATATGGAGAAAGCCAAAAAAGGCGCGGGGCTGCAAAATCTCCGCAGCCGTTGCAGTATGATCGGCGGACAAATGCACATCGCAAGTGAACCCGGCAAAGGCACACTGGTAACAATAATGATCAATACCTAACTGATGGATACACCTCTTGTTAAACTGGCACTGGTAGACGACCACAGCCTGCTCCGAAGCGGGTTACGTGAACTCATTTCTTTAATACCGGGATTTGAAGTGGCACTGGAAGCCGATCATGGCAGAGATTTTATTGAAAAACTAAAAAGCAACCCTGCTCCCGACATTGTACTTCTTGACATTACTATGCCGGAGATGGACGGTCACGAAACAGCTTTATGGATCCGCGACAACCTGCCCGATACCCGTGTACTGGTATTAAGTATGATGGACAATGAAGTAGCTATCATTAATATGATTCGTGCAGGAGCAAGAGGCTATATTCTGAAAGACAGCAAACCGGTTATTTTCAGGCAGGCGCTGGAAGAAGTACGCGACAAAGGGTTTTATATGAATGATCTGGTCAGCCAGCGGGTGCTCAATCATATGGCCGGGCAGGATGTATCAGGTACCGGTAACAGTACAGCCGGACTCTCTGAAAAAGAAATCCGCTTTTTAAAATACTGCTGCACCGAAATGACCTACAAGGAAATTGCCGCCGAAATGGATTTAAGTCCCCGCACGGTAGAAGGGTATCGCGATGATCTGTTCAGACGCCTGCAGGTGCAATCGCGGGTGGGGCTGGCTATGTTTGCCATCCGCAACGGCCTGTTTACTTTATAAGCGCTGTTTAAGTCTTTCCACCATTTCTGTTTTCCAGGAAGCAAATACCCCCTGGCTTATTTTTTCACGTGCCTGGCCTACCAGCCAGAGATAAAAAGCGAGGTTATGAATGCTGGCCAGTGTAAGCGCCAGTATTTCTTTTGATTTCATTAAATGGCGCAGATAGGCCTTGCTGTAATACTGGCTTACCTCGCAGGGCAAACCCGGATCAATAGGCGAAAAATCGGACTCCCATTTTTTATTGTCAATATTGATTACGCCCTGGGTGGTAAACAGCATCCCATTTCGTCCATTGCGGGTGGGCATTACACAGTCAAACATGTCAACTCCCATGGCAATACACTCCAGAATATTCCAGGGCGTACCCACCCCCATCAGATAGCGCGGTTTCTGATCGGGCAGATGATCGCAACACCAGTCGCATATTTCATACATCACCGGTTCAGGTTCGCCCACACTTAACCCGCCAATGGCATTACCGGTGGCATTTTTAGCACTGATATATTCGCAGGACCTTTTGCGCAGGTCTTTAAAAGTGCCGCCCTGCACTATCGGAAAGAGGTTCTGGGTATATCCATATTTGTCCGGTGTATCTTCAAAACGTGCAATACACCTGTCCAGCCAGCGATGCGTCAGCTCCATTGACTGGAGGGCATACGCATATTCACTTCCCCCCGGCGGACATTCATCAAAGGCCATGATGATATCACCGCCTATTACCCGCTGAATATCCATTACGTATTCCGGCGAGAAAAGATGTTTGGACCCGTCTATATGCGACTGAAAGGTGACGCCTTCTTCCCTGATCTTGCGGGTACCCGCCAGCGAAAACACCTGATAGCCACCGCTATCTGTAAGAATCGGCCCCTGCCATCCGTTGAATTTATGAAGCCCCCCGGCCGCCTCCAGCACCTGCAGTCCGGGTCTCAGATACAGATGGTAGGTATTGCCCAGTATGATCTGAGCCTGCACATCATGACGCAGCTGTTGCTGGGTCACTGCTTTTACACTCCCCACTGTTCCCACCGGCATAAAAATCGGCGTACGTATCTCTCCATGATCTGTCCGGATGATACCGGCTCTTGCCTTTGAACCCGTATCGCGGGCCTGTAATTCAAATGTCAGTGCGGCCATAGCGGTGCAAGATAAAGAAAGGTATAAAGAGTATAAAGGGTTTAAAATGTATAAAGGGTGGATTAGAGTTATACTCTTTTATACCCCTTAAACCCTTTATACTCTTTATACCTTTCCTTCATATCTTCGCGCCATGCCACCAATTAACTGGAGTGAGATCATTTTCTATTCCTTTTGTGCCGTTACGGTTATACAACTTTTCTACTATCTTTTCTTTTTCAGCCGCATCGCTTTTTTTACGCCAAAACCCAAACTACGCAGTCAGCAGCATCCGGTATCTGTCATCATTTGTGCACGCGACGAGGACGAGAATCTGGCCCGCAATCTGCCTGGTGTACTGGTGCAGCAATATCCCAGCACCTTTGAAGTAGTAACGGTAAATGACAACTCGTTAGACGACTCCAAATACATTTTACAGGAATTAAAAAAAACGTTCAAGTCACTTAATGTCGTGGAGCTGACCCAGGAGGCTAAACTTATTTCGGGGAAAAAATATCCGCTTTCGATCGGTATCCGTGAGTCAAAACATGAGATCCTGCTTTTGACAGATGCCGATTGTGTACCTGCCAGCGAATTCTGGATTCAGAAAATGCAGGACGCCTACGATGAGGATACCGAAATAGTACTGGGTTACGGAGCCTATCACAAAAAGTCGGGAGTACTCAATAAACTGATCCGGTTTGAAACATTTCATACGGCTCTTCAGTATTTGTCGTATGCGCTGGCTGGCATGCCATATATGGGAGTGGGCAGAAACCTGTCTTATAAAAAACAACTTTTTTTCCGCAACAAAGGCTTTTCTTCTATCAACCATATTCCCAGTGGCGACGACGATCTTTTTATCAATAAAGTAGCTACGCGCGCCAATACTGCGGTGATCCTTGATCCGGAAGCCATTACCCGTTCTATCCCAAAAACTACCTGGAAAGGATGGCTCCGGCAAAAGTCGCGGCATTATACCACCGCCAAATATTATAAACCCCGCCACAAATTTTTACTGGGCCTGTACTTCACCACTCAGTTTCTGTTTTATCCACTGCTGGCGGCGAGTATCATCTTTTTTGACTGGCGCTGGGCATTAGCAGTATTTGGAGCCCGCCTGCTGATACAGGGCTTTGTTTTTTATAAGTCTATGAAAAAACTGGGCGAAGGCGATCTCTGGCGCTGGTACCCGCTGCTTGATCTGTGGATGTTCTTTTATTACCTGATCTTTGCCCCTGCCCTTTGGCGCAAACCTGATAAACAATGGAATTAAACGCAGGCAGTAATCCTCAACTGGAAATATTACTCCGGTACTTTTCTGATTTTACCCCCACACAACTGGCTCAACTGGGCAGCCTGGGACCGCTCTATACTGAATGGAATGAAAAAATCAACGTTGTATCACGCAAAGATATTGAGAGCCTTTATGAGCGTCATGTACTTCACTCATTAAGCATTGCTGCAAGTTTTCCGTTTGAGCCCGGTATGGAGATCCTGGACCTGGGAACCGGTGGCGGATTTCCCGGTGTGCCGCTGGCGATCTTTTTTCCGGAGGTAAAATTTCACCTGGTAGACAGTATTGCCAAAAAACTTAAAGTGATCGATGCGGTGGCTGAAGCTGCCCAATTGAAAAACATTACCACGCAACACAGTCGTGTAGAAGATATTAAGAACCGCCGTTTCAACTTTGTAGTATCTCGTGCCGTGGCTCCCCTTAAAGATCTCTGGCGCTGGAGCCGCCCTCTTCTCGTAAAGGAACAGCCTCCGGAAAGTGAGCTGCCCGTTCCCGGTCTTATTTGCCTGAAAGGCGGAGATCTGGCCGCCGAAATACAGGAAAGTAATACCCGCCCCCGGCAGCTTCCTATCAGCGACCTTTTTGATGAGCCTTTTTTCCAGGATAAGTATATTATTTATGTGCCGCGCTAGCCGAATTACCTGTTAGTGGTATTGGCTTATTGACCTGCTTGAGCCAACTTTGCAGTATGAAAGATATCTCGGTATGTATTGTGGATGACAACAGGGATCTGCGCAATGCGCTGGAGGAGATCATCAGCATGTCAGAAGGCTATGAATGTGTGGGCACTCTTGGAACAGCCGAAGAGGCGATCCGCCAAATACCTGAACTTCACCCCGATGTAGTATTAATGGACATCAACCTGGGTACAGAAGAAAGTGGTATTGATTGTGTGCGTGTACTGAAACAACAGGTGCCCGCCACCAATTTTATGATGTGTACTGTGTATGAAGAAGATGAAAAGATTTTCCAGGCACTAAGTGCAGGCGCCAGTGGCTATATCCTCAAAAAAACGGCTCCTGCCCGGTTGCTGGGAGCTATCCGGGAACTTTACCAGGGTGGTGCGCCTATGAGCAGCCAGATCGCCCGTAAGGTGGTAGCGGCTTTCCAGGGCAAGCCGGCGGCCAGTTCTGAAACCGAAGCCCTTGACGGCCTTTCGAACCGCGAAAAGGAGATTCTCGAACAGCTTAGTAAAGGATTGATGTATAAGGAAATAGCTGCAGAACTATTTATCAGTCCCGAAACCGTTCGTAAACATGTTTACCATATTTACGAAAAACTGCATGTAACTAACCGCATCGAGGCTGTTAACAAATATTTTGGCAGGTAATAACTACCCGGGAGGTTACCGGGTGGTATAAAAATACCACTAAAGTGGTATTCCCTACCCCATACAAACCCACTAGTTTCGTATAAGAATCGGAAGTTCTACTTAAACCTACCGTTAACCGTTAAACTATTCCTTCGCACGTTGCAGTCATAAACGCGAGGGCCCTAATCAAACTAAAAGCCATCCCGCTATGCGAGATGGCTTTTTAATTTTATTGCTTTTTAACGGAAGCGGTTTATTGCAGCTTCAACTTATTGTTTTGCCGCTCTGTGTCTGCCATACGCTGGCTGGGATCTATTTCAGCTAGCACAAGATCACCGATCCGGCGATCTGTTTCAATCACATACGTTTCACTGGTCCATTTCCAGGCAGGATATACTTTGCGTTTGATCGTATCTTCTGCTGGTTTTGCTCCATACATAAGATCGAGTGGTATGTAATGCATTTCTGAACTGCCATCGCGGAATGTGAGCTGCAGATCAATCGGCATGGGCATCAGTCCCACGCGTTTTACACGTATCAGCGATTTGCCGCCTTCTTCCCACAGGCTATCGAAAGCATAATCGATCGTGCGCGTACCATTTACCCAGTATTCTTTATACCAGTCCAGTTCAATATCACTGTTCTTCTCGGCAATACGGATAAAATCGTTCACATTGGGATGTTTGAACCGCCACTGGCGATAATAGTCCAGCAGGATTCTGTCCCGCACATCTGCACCTACGATATACCCTAACTGCTCCAGAAAAACGGCGCCTTTTGAATAGGCAGCGGCGCTGTAGGCGAAGTTTGTATTAAAATGATCGGCATGAGTGGTAAGCGGTTCTTCTTTGCCGCTCTTTACGAGCGAGAAGTAACCGCGATAACTGCCATCATGCATAAAGCCGGTGGTCTTGCCACTCAGGAAGGCAGAAATGCGGTCATCTGCATAGCTCGTAAAGCCTTCATCCATCCATGCATATAAGGACTCATTTGTTCCCAGGAGGCCCTGGTACCAGTTGTGCATCCATTCGTGCAGCCAGGCGCCGGGGCTGGCGAGCAGGGTAGACATGGGATATTCCATGCCGCCATCGCCACCATGTACAAATGAATATTGTTTATAGGGATAAACACCGAATGTTTTTTCGATATAGGGAAATGCCTTTTCGGCATCGTCCAGAATTTTTTCCCATGCTTTAGCATTGGCAGCACCGGCTTTGTAAAGCAGGTGAAGTGTTACATCGGAACTTACTTTGCGTGTTTTGTGAATGTATTCAGGATCTGCAGCCCACATAAAATCGTGTACGTTGGGTGCAACAAATTTCCAGGTGAGTTTGTCGCCGGCAGGCCTGTTTACTTTTGTTCCGGGAGCTTCATATCCGTAACCGATCTGTGCTGCATTTTGCAGATAGCCGGTTCCGCCCAGGATATAGTTTTTATCGATTTTAATATTCACATCAAAATCGCCCCAGACACCATAAAACTCGCGGCCGATATAGGGTGTGGGATGCCAGCCATCATAATCGTACTCACACATTTTGGGATACCACTGACTCATGGAGTAACGCACTTTGGTGCCGGGATTGTCGCGGCCGCTGCGGCGTATCTGCAGAGGTACCTGTGCCTCAAAGTCCATATCAAATACTACTTTGGTGCGTGGCAGTATGGGTTTATCCAGTGTTACTTCCAGAATAGTTTCCAGTACTTCATATTTCTGGGGGCGGCCATTCATTTTCAATGAAAGGATCTTCTGATACCCGATCTCATCAGGCTGCAGTTTCTGAATCCGGTCTTTTACACGGCCATCCCAGTCAGCTCCGCGGCCAATCTGGATGGTGCCCTGCCGGCGGCTGCGGGTATCCATCATGCTGCCTGGCTGAAATGCATTAAAATACAAATGGTAAAAGACACGCTTCAGTGTGTCTGGCGAGTTGTTCCAGTATTCCAGCTTTTGTTTGCCGGTAAACTGGTTGGTGGTCACGTTCATGTCAATATCCATGACGTATTTCACCTTTTGCTGCCAGCGGTCTGGCTGAGCCTTAACCAACATGCCAACAGCCATTGCTGCCAGCAGGAAAAAGAATCTTCTCATGAGATGCCTTGTTTATTTACGATGAACAAAGGATAAATTTCGGGAAATGCTGGCTTTATGAAAAGAAAAAATGATCGCCGGCAGGCAGAACCCATAAAAAAGCGCAATGCGGGGCATTGCGCTTTTACAAATCTCCTGTTGTTTTATAGTGTAATGCTGGTTCGCAGCAGCCTTCCTTTCGGATTAAAGAATAAATATTTCTTATCCACGCTGCTTTTCTTAGCCCGTACCCGGTATTGTTCGGTACCGCCCGGCAGATAGATCACCACTGTTTCTTCTACTTCCCTGTCGGCGAATTTGCTTTTATCAAATCCATCTTTTACCTCCTGGGGCAGTTTATCAAACTCCCAGGCCTTTTGCGTTTCTTTCCAAACGCCTTTGTTGGTGTAGGAAGCAATCATCTGCTCACCTTCCAGCTCAAAATGCACGTCTACCCGCACCAGCTGGTCTTTGTATTCTACATTCGTTGCTCCTTTATACTGATTGGTAAATGTTTCTTCCACGGCTTTGGGAATTTCCCTGATCTGGGCCCGGGTGGCAGTAACGGTCAGCAGGCCTGTCAGAAAACTCAGCAGAATCAAAAATTTCTTCATGATGGATGTATTTTATTGCTCTTCTGCAAAATTGTTGCCTGCAGACGGCAAATAAACAGGATCAGGGAGATTTTAAAAATAAATTATCATTTCTCTTTACCAGCCAGCACTATTACTATTTCGCCCTTTACTGGTTTTTCTCCGAAATACTGAACCAGTTCAGCCAGCGTACCCCGTTTGTTTTCTTCAAACATCTTGGTAAGCTCCCGGCTGACACTGCATAAGCGGTCTGCACCAAAGTACCCGATAAACTCTTCAAGGGTTTTCACGAGACGCATGGGTGATTCGTAGAAGATCATGGTGCGGTCTTCTTCGGCTAAGCGGGTGAGTAAGGTATGGCGTCCTTTTTTTTGAGGCAGAAATCCTTCGAAACAAAAACGGTTGCCGGGTATGCCGCTATTGACGAGTGCCGGAACAAAAGCTGTGGCACCGGGCAGGCACTCCACCTTAACTCCGGTCTTCACGCATTCTCTTACCAGCAAAAAAGCGGGATCAGATATACCTGGTGTACCTGCATCTGTAACCAGGGCCATTGTTTTTCCTTCCAGCAGCTGGCTTACCAGGTGTTGCAATACACGGTGTTCGTTGTGCTGATGATAGGGTGATAATGGCCTGTTGATCTGGTAGTGTGCCAGCAGGTGACCGCTGGTGCGGGTATCTTCGGCAAGTATAAGATCTACTTCCTTCAAGACCTCCAGCGCACGCAGGGTAATATCTTTCAGATTGCCAATAGGTGTGGGAACCAGATAAAGCATGGGCATTGATGTGCTGGCGCGGCCAGCGTTTCCGCAGCGCCTTTATTAGTTGACCGATACTTCGAAATATTCCATTACCGGATTGGCCAGTAACTTTTTGCTGGCTTCTTCGGCAATCTGCCGGGCTGCATCGGGTGAAGCAGCTTCTACCTGCAGGGTAATATTTTTGCCTACCCGTACATCTGATACTCCATTGAGACCCAGATTTTGCAACCCACCCATCACGGCTTTACCCTGAGGATCCAGCAGGTCTTTCAATGGCATCACTTTTATCTGTACTGTATATGTCATGCTAGTTTCTTTTTGAGCGCCAAAGATACCAAAACGTAAGCGATGAAAATGACCGGAACGGCCAGCCAGCTCAAAAATAATATGGCGGCAATGGCTATTGCGAGTATAATCAGTTTAGGCAGGTTGTTTTGCAGGCTGAAATCTTTGAACTTCAAACTCATCATCGGGATAGAAGACACCATCAGGAATGAAAGCCCCAGTATTACGCCTGTCAAAACCCATTTATTGAGCAATAACTCGCGGGCCCATGGTTCGCCGATATTCCAGTATATAAGTGGAAATGACGCAACGAGCAAACCTGCTGCGGGTGTGGGTACCCCTTTGAAATGATACGTCTGCTCTGTATCGAGGTTAAATTTTGCCAGGCGCCAGGCTGCGGCGGCGGGCAGTATAAATGCGATCGTGAGCCAGAGCATGGGCGTATCGAGGCCGGTGGGCGACTGAGCAATGCTGAGACGCAGCAACTGATACAGGATCATGCCGGGAGCCACACCAAAACTCACCACATCTGCCAGCGAATCCAGTTGTTTGCCCATCTCGGAAGAGGCTTTGAAAAGGCGTGCTACAAAGCCATCGAGAAAATCGACTACGGCCGCCAGTCCGATAAACAGGGAAGCCATCCAGATACGTTCCGGCATATCGATCAACTGCTGCCCCTCGGGTGTGGTATATGAACTAATGCCGTTTTGCAGGGTGCTTACTATTGCCAGGCAGCCAAACACCAGGTTAAGCAGCGTGAAAAGATTGGGAACTTGCTTCATGTGTATCTGTGCGTATAAGTTGGTTCAAAAGTAATCAACTCAGGGCAAAAGCCCCTGCCGGGAATGCTGCATTTTAACGTGCCGCCATCAGCCGTTCGATCTCTTCGGCTGTAATGGGAATATTTTTCATGAGATCTTTATTGCCGGTACGGGTAATCCAGAAATTATTTTCGATGCGGATACCCATTTTCTCTTCTTCAATATAAATGCCCGGCTCAATAGTAAACACCATGCCCGCTGTAATCGGCTCTGTACGGGTGCCCAGATCATGCACATCAATACCCAGGTGATGTGAAATGCCATGATAGAGGTATTTGCGGTAAGCGCGGTTGTCGCGATCTTCATTTTTCACGTCAGCTTTGCTGATAAGCCCCAGCTTCAAAAACTGTTTGGTAGCTTCCCCGCCCACTTTCTCTGTATAATCCACAATGCTGATACCTGGCTTAAGAATGCTTTTTGCATAATTGTGTAAATGAAGACAGGCATTATACACGGCCTTCTGACGGGCAGTGAATTTTCCGCTTACAGGTACGGTACGGGTAAGATCAGCACAATAACCGCCATACTCGGCTCCAAAATCCATCAGCACCAGTTCACCATCCTTACACTCCTGGTTATTGAACACGTAATGCAGGGTGCGAGCCCGGTCGCCGCTGGCAATGATGCTGTTGTAGGCAGCACCTGTAGCGCGCTGCATCAGGAATGAATGAAGAATTTCTGCTTCGATCTCATATTCCATTACACCGGGCTTAATGAAACCCAGTAATCTTCTGAAGGCATTTTCGGTAATATCAATTGCCTGCTGCATTACTTCAATTTCAAACGGTGTCTTTACAGCACGCAGATCGCGCATGATACGTGCAGCGCGTTCAAACTTATGCAGGGGATAACGTTGTTTCATTTCATCCACAAACCGATAATCGCGGGTGCGGATCTGGCTGGCTTTGCGATCATTCTCATTGCTGGGCAGTACCAGTGTTTCGGCCAGGTGAATCCATGTCTGCAGGGGGGCTTCCAGGCTGTCGGCCCACATAATGGTCTGTATGCCGCTGATTGCCCTGGCTTCGTCTGCCCGGAGTCTTTTACCATCCCATTTTTCTTTGAGCTCATTGGGCCGCACCAGCACCAGCACCTCCCTGTATTTTGGGTCGGGATTATCGGGGAAAAGAATTACCAGGGAGTCTTCCTGCACGATGCCCGAAAGCCAGTAGAGATCGCTGTTTTGTTTGAACCGGTAAATGGCATCGCCATTGCTGGGCACTTCATCGTTGCTAAGAAAAATGGCGATCGAATTTTTAGGCATACGGGCTGCAAAACTGGCCCGGTTTTTCACAAAAAGCTGGGAATTAATGGGTAAATTTTTCATGTAGTCCTGTATCTCAATCAGGTAAAGAATGTTATTTGACTCTGCAATGGTAACAATTTATTTGCTGCAGCCGGCATTGATCCTCCTGCGAATAAAAATCAGCTGAAAAGCATGAAATGAAATTCATCGAATGGGAAAAGGGTAGTTTTTAGAAAAAAATTAATAAATATGATTTTTTATAGAATTTTTAAATAATAAACCTGTTTTCTGAAACGTTTTCTAATGTGTAGCGCTAACACTCGTTTGTATTTACCGGATTTTGTGATTTACCTTTGTTCCTTAACAAATTGCTTGCTTCTATGTCAACTACGTTAACCATCCTGTCTCCCACCGATCTCCGGATTTCAGGTATTCTTCATCATGACCGTGTTTATTATCAGGCCACGCCCGAGGAACTGGTACAGGCTACGCTGCGTCGCAATGAAGGGGAGCTGAATGATTCAGGAGCCCTCGTAATCCTTACCGGTGAGTTTACCGGCCGTTCACCCAAAGACAAGTTCATTGTAAAAGATGAGCTCACAGCTGCCACTATCCACTGGAACGAATTCAATCTGCCTATTGATCCCGCTTACTATAACATCATTCACAAACAGGTAACCGATCACCTCAACAGCCTCGATGAATTGTGGGTTCGTGATTGCTACGCATGTGCCGATCCGCGTTATCGCCTCCGCATCCGTGTGGTAAATGAGAAACCTGCCAACAACCTGTTTGCCTACAACATGTTTATCAGACCAGAAGAAGAAGAGCTGGAAACATTCAAACCCGAATGGCATATCTATTCTGCTCCTTCGCTTAAACTTGATCCCCAGGTATGCGGCACACGCCAGGGCAATGCAGCAGTCATTTCATTTAAACACAAAACCGTACTCATTGCGGGATCCGGCTATACCGGAGAGATCAAGAAAGGCATTTTCACCATCCTCAATTACCTGCTGCCGCAGGAAAGAAATGTGCTGAGCATGCATTGCAGTGCCAATAAAGGCGCCGAAGGTGACACGGCTGTTTTCTTCGGACTGAGCGGCACTGGTAAAACGACGCTGAGTGCTGACCCTGCCCGCCAGCTTATTGGCGACGATGAGCATGGCTGGACAAACGACAACATCTTCAATTTTGAAGGTGGCTGTTATGCAAAAACAATCAACCTGTCTGAGGAAAAAGAGCCCGAGATATTTCATGCAATCCGTCCCGGCGCACTGGTAGAAAACACCCGGTTTTTCCCTGGCACCAACCGCATCAACTTTGATGATGCTGCGATTACGGAAAATACGCGGGTATCTTATCCCCTTCACTTCATCAGCAATGCTGCCGAACCTTCTACAGGCAGCCTGCCCCGCAATATCTTTTTCCTTACCTGCGATGCGTTTGGCGTACTTCCTCCCATTGCACGGCTTAATGCCGGCCAGGCCATGTACCAGTTTATAAGTGGCTATACGGCCAAAGTAGCCGGCACAGAAGCCGGAGTTACGGAACCCAAGCCTACTTTCAGCGCCTGCTTCGGAGCGCCATTCCTGCCCCTGCATCCGGGCAAATACGCCTCCATGCTTGGCCGCAAAATGATGGACAACGATGTAAATGTGTGGATGGTCAATACCGGCTGGACCGGTGGCCCTTATGGCGAAGGCAGTCGCATGAAACTGAAATACACGCGCGCCATGATCAGCGCTGCACTAAATGGTCAGCTGGATAATGTGGAATTTATAAAGCACGAACGTTTTGGCATGGCCATACCCGTTAGCTGCCCCGGAGTTCCTGCCGAAGTACTCAATCCACGCAATACCTGGGCCGATAAAAATGCATACGATGAAAAAGCCAAATACCTGGCCGGCCTCTTCGTGAAGAATTTTGAAAAATATGCTTCCGGTGTGAATCAGGAAATACTGGATGCGGCGCCAAAGGTAGACTAATGTTTTTCCCCCCTGGTCGGTGTGGACACCGACCAGGGACGGTTTAATATTCACCGGTTGTTGCTAGCAACAACCGGTTTTTTTATTTCATACACAATTACTTCCTGCTTATATGCTTTCACGCTACGGCCACATTGACTGGCGGATGTCCACTATCCCTGGTCTGTGTAGACACAGACCAGGGATAGTGGTAGACACAGACCAGGGATTTAATCAGTAATTGACCTTAATCTCCACCGGCTGATAAATGCGCGGACGTACATATTTACCATTCCGGTATTCCGGTTTGTGGGCTGGCATGGTGCGGGCTATTTTTTCGCACTCCCGCTGCACAACTGTATTTGAAGGTGTACAGGTTACTTTAAGATCACGTAGCGTGCCGTCTTCATTGATTGTAAATTCAATAAAGGCTTTATAGAGACGTTTGGTGCTGTCTGTTTTCAGGAGTTTGCCGGCAATTACAAGCGACTGTTTTTCCACGTGAGTTAGCCAGCGGTCTTCCCAGCTATTGCCCCGTTGTTTCCAGCCGGTACCTGACTGCACGGTCACCCGGGAGGTCTTTTTATCGGGGTTCTGAGCCGCTTCATTCAGCCTTATCGTATCTGCAATGTTTTTTACTGTATCGTTTTGTGCATACAGACAACCATTTATCAATATGGCGATACTGATCAACCAAAAACGCATAGGGAGCTGCTATTTTAAAACAATCCGTAAAGCTGGCTGTCGACCTTGCTGATGATCTCGCCCAGATCTTCCTCTTTTTCCGCAAACTTATTTTTATCAACGTTGATCACCAGCAATGGCCCTTCTTTATAGGCGTCAATCCATTTGTTGTAGTATTCATTAAGCCGCTTGAGATAATCGAGGCGGATATTCTCCTCATATTCACGGCCGCGTTTCTGGATCTGTCCCACCAGTGTAGGCACCGATGCGTTGAGATAAATGAGCAGATCGGGAGGCTGAACGAGGGTTTTAAGCGTCTGGAAAAAATTGAAATAATTATCGAAGTCACGTTTGCTCATCAACCCCATTTCGTGCAGGTTGGGAGCAAAGATGTTGGCATCTTCATAAATGGTACGATCCTGAATAATGGTTTCAGTTCCTTTTTGAATATCTACCAGTTGCTGTAACCGGCTATTGAGAAAGTATATCTGCAGGTTAAAACTCCAGCGGGGCATATCCTCATAAAAATCCATGAGGTAGGGATTGTGATCAACATCTTCAAAATTGGGTATCCACTTGTAATGTTTGCTCAGCAGTTCTGTCAATGTGGTTTTACCCGCTCCGATATTACCGGCTACGGCTATGTGTTTTGGTTTTCTTGCTTTTGCCATACCATCCCGCCACCGCGCTGGTGGAGTATTTTTGAGGTTTTAAAAAAATGAATATATAAAAACTTTCCGTTTGGTTGCGTATCAGTATTATAGTCCTCAGAAATACCTGAGTCCCATTGCCTCCCGCACCATCAGGATGGTTTCGCCAGCGCTTTTACGGGCCTTTTCGGCTCCCATTTCCACCACTTCCCGGAGATATTTTTCATCATTGTATATAGCTTCCGCCTTCTCCCTGATGGGAGTGATGAACCGGATCATATCATCTGCCAGCTGTGCTTTCATATCGCCATAACGGATACTGGCCTTATTGTAATCCTCATCAAACTTATTGACCACCTCTTCTGCACTCACCAGGCGCATAAGGTTAAAGAGGTTTTCGATGTAGTCGGGCTTAGCCGAATTGGGCTCAGCAGGGCCACTATCTGACTTGGCCTTTTTGATCTTGGTTCGGATCTGATCGTCTGTATCTACGAGATAGAGTGTAGCAAGCTGATTTTCGCTCTTACTCATTTTACCGGCACCATCGAGACTGGGCACTTTCAGGAGCTCTTCGCCAAAATTAAAAGCGGAAGGCTCGGGAAACAGTTGTCCATAGCGGTGATTGAACCGCTGTACATAATTGCGGGCCATTTCAAGATGCTGCTCCTGATCTTTCCCTACCGGCACATACAGCGCCCGGTGAATGAGTATGTCTGAGGCCATCAATACAGGATAGGTCAGCAGGCCTGCATTTACATTCTCGGGTTGCAACCGCACTTTATCCTTAAATGTCGTAGTCTTTTCCAGTTCTCCTTTATAGGCGAGCATATTGAGCAGCAGGTACAGCTCGGCTATTTCCGGAACCGAACTTTGTGTATACAGGCAGGCCTTTTGAGGGTCGAGGCCGGCAGCAATATTTTCTGCCAGAACGCGCATTACACTTCCTCTGAGCTGGGCGGTATCGGGGTGAGTGGTGAGGCTGTGCCAATCGGCCACCATGAAATAGCAATCGTAGTCATTTTGCATCCGCACGTAATTGCGTAATGCCCCAAAATAATTCCCCAGATGCAGGTACCCGGTAGGCCGGATTCCGCTCATTACTCTTTCTTTCGTGATTGACATAATTCTATTTCCGGTGCCGTTTATCTGCACAGGGTCGCAAAGATACTGAGAAGTTGCTGTTTGTATCCTGCCGAAGGGGCAAATTAACCGCTCTCCGGTCATCCTAAATACGAGGGCAAGAAAGTTCAGGATGTTTATATTTGTTGTATGGAAGTGACCGAAGCAATGATCGATAAGCTGTCCCACCTCGCCCGCCTCCGTTTTACAGCCGATGAAAAAGGTCAGATCAGGGGCGATCTGGAGCGTATGATTCATTTTGTTGAAAAACTTGACGAACTGGATCTGAATGGGGTAGAGCCGCTTATTTTTATGACCGACGAAGTGAATGTATTGCGGGAAGATGAAGTAAAAGGTTCTGTGTCCCGCGATGAGGCTTTGCGCAATGCTCCGGCTCATACCGATACTTTTTTTACTGTTCCTAAAGTGATCAAAAAATAATCGTTGCGGGCTCTGCCCTCATCAAAAGTCAAACACCTGATATGTCTGCTATCATTCAGCTCAAGGGTATCCGCAAAAGCTATTTTATAGGAAAGAATGAGCTGGAAGTGCTCAAAGGTGTGACACTTGATATTTTAAAAAATGACTACGTTGCCCTTATGGGGCCATCCGGCTCGGGTAAGAGTACGCTCATGAATATCCTCGGCTGCCTCGATACACCCAGTTCCGGTGAATACATGCTCAATGGAAAAGATGTGAGCAAAATGGAATCCAACGATCTGGCCGATGTGCGTAATAAGGAAATTGGCTTCGTATTTCAGCAATTCCATCTGTTGCCCCGACTCACGGCACTGGAAAATGTAGCCCTGCCGCTGGTTTATGCCGGTGTACCTAAAAAACAACGTACCGAAAAAGCGCTGCACGTGCTGGATATGGTTCGCCTCTCTGACCGCTCCCATCATAAACCCAATGAGCTGAGTGGTGGCCAGTCGCAACGCGTAGCCATTGCACGCGCCCTCGTCAATGATCCTTCACTCATACTTGCCGATGAACCTACCGGCAACCTCGACACCCGCACCTCTTACGAGATCATGGAAATCTTCGAGCATATTCATGCCGGTGGCAACACGGTGGTACTGGTAACACACGAAGAAGATATTGCCAACCATGCCCGTCGGGTAGTAAGACTCCGCGACGGCGTTATCGAAAGCGACAAGCGGAATGAACATGCCGTAGTTCAGAAACAATCCTGAGCGGCATTTACCTCGCGTTTCAGAAGATATGACCGTCCTGAAAAATATACTGGAAATTCACAGTTTATATTATGCATGAATATGTGTCTGAATAATGAGGTTAATTGTTTTTTGACTCCACGACCGGCAACATGCGAACAAAAAGAAAAATATGAGCATATCCGGTAGGTTACTGGATATCGACTCACGCTGAGCTGATCATGCAGCTCAACTTATTGTTCGTATTTTTATACATGATTTGCTGTTTTACGTGGCTGGCACGCCGCTGGCACGGCAAATCCGAAGAATAATCATGTAAACCCGCCTTTTATGGCAATGAAAATATATACCCGTACGGGCGATAAAGGCACTACTTCACTTATCGGCGGCACCAAGGTACCAAAGAGCCACTTGCGGATTGAAGCATATGGCACAGTAGATGAATTAAACGCACATATCGGTCTTTGTCTGGATATGCTTACCGATGAAGCCAGCCGGCAATTACTGCGAGAGGTGCAGGACCGGTTGTTTACCATTGGCTCGGCACTGGCCTGTGATCCGGTAAAGGAAACACGTATGCGTATTCCTGACCTCAAAGAAGAAGATATCGCCCTGCTGGAAAAAGAAATAGACCGGATGAATGAGTCACTGCCGGAGATGAAACATTTTATTTTGCCCGGAGGTCATGTAACTGTATCGCAACTGCATATAGCACGCTGTGTGTGTCGCCGGGCAGAAAGAGCTGTAGTGCGGCTGGAAATGGAAGATCAGGAAGTGGATAATATCATTATCAGATACCTGAACCGGCTGAGCGATTACCTCTTTGTGCTGGGACGTTATACCGGCATGCTGCTAAATGCGGAAGAAATTCCCTGGCGGCCACGCGTATAATGGTTAGCCTGCAGTTAGGTTCTCCACAATCTTCCCATCGCGCATATGCAAAATGCGGTCGCTGAGTTGGGCCAGTTCTTCGTTGTGTGTGACAATCAGGAAAGTTTGCTGAAACTTGCTGCGGAGGTCAAAAAACAGCTGATGCAGTTCCCGGGCATTTGCAGAGTCGAGGTTTCCGGTAGGTTCATCTGCAAAAACAATCGATGGTTTATTGATCAGTGCTCTGGCCACAGCCACCCGCTGTTGCTCCCCGCCACTAAGCTGGTTGGGTTTATTGTCTATACGATGCTGCAGTCCCAGCATTGCCAGCAATTCTGCGGCAGCTGTTTTCACTTCGCCTTTGCGCCGGCCGGCCAGCCAGCCGGGAATACATACATTTTCCAGTGCCGTAAACTCGGGCAAAAGATGGTGAAACTGGAAAACAAATCCAATATGCCGGTTACGGAAGGCAGCCAGTTTGTTGCCGCTCAGTGCAGATACCATCTCACCATTCATGGTCACCGAGCCCTTATCTGCCTGGTCGAGCGTGCCGAGGATATGCAGCAGGGTACTTTTTCCGGAACCAGACGGTCCTACAATAGACACCACTTCTGCCCTGCCAATCGAAATATCCACACCTTTGAGCACTTCTACCGTGCCATACCGTTTATAAATATCCTTGCCTGTAATCATGCCGGGCAGTATTGATTTAATTGCTCAAATATCCATAAAACCGGCCCGGCGGCAAAACTCATTCAGCCTCAAGGGCAAAATCTTTAAGAAAATCTTCAAAAACGGCAATACAACTAAGGATTTGGAAAATTCGTTAATACAATTACATTTGCGGAAAATTTGGGGTATTCTGCCCCGGTTTTTGCCTGATTCTCTTATTTTAATTATTAAACCCTGAGAAGATGTTTTGGACCTTAGAATTAGCTTCGTATCTGGAAGATGCTCCCTGGCCGGCTACCAAGGACGAATTGATTGACTATTCAATCCGTTCCGGCGCACCTATCGAAGTAGTCGAAAACCTGCAGGAACTGGAAGATGAGGGCGATGTGTACGAGACTATTGAAGACATCTGGCCTGATTATCCGACGCAGGACGACTTCCTGTTTAACGAAGACGAGTACTGACACCACCAGCCGTTAACGGCAAAAAATCCCTTATAAAGCAAAAGCCTCTGCTGTGCAGAGGCTTTTGCTTTATAGTTTAGCGGCTTATCAGCTGCTCATTTTGTCGATTACTTGCTGTGTCACTCCGGTAAAGCTGAATCCTCCATCATGAAAGAGGTTCTGCATGGTCACCATGCGTGTCATATCACTAAACATCATTACACAATACGAGGCGCAATCTTCTGCAGAGGCATTACCCAGCGGGCTCATTGCTTCGGCATAGTTAATAAAGCCGTCAAATCCTTTCACGCCACTGCCGGCCGTAGTACGGGTGGGCGACTGGGAAATGGTATTTACGCGCACTTTGCGTTTGGCACCATAATGATATCCAAAGCTGCGGGTTACGCTTTCGAGCAATGATTTGGCATCGGCCATTTCATTGTAGTCAGGAAATACACGTTGTGCTGCAATGTATGTGAGGGCTACTACGCTACCCCAATCGTTGATGGCATCCATATCCCAGGCAGTACGCAATACACGATGCAGGCTCATGGCCGAAATATCAAGTGTCTTCTGATTCCACTCATAATTCAGTTCTGTATAGTGTTTTCCTTTACGCACATTAAGGCTCATACCAATGGAATGCAGTACAAAGTCGATCTTGCCGCCAAAGTGTTCGATTGATTTCTCAAACAGGTTTTTAAGATCGTCCATATTGGTTACATCTGCTCCGATTACGGGTGCATTTCCACAGGCTTCTGCCAGCTTGTTTATTTCGCCCATGCGGAGTGCTACGGGTGCATTGGTGAGCACGATTTGTGCACCTTCTTCATAACATTTCAATGCGGTTTTCCAGGCAATAGACTTTTCGTCCAGAGCTCCGAAAATAATCCCCTTTTTACCTTTCAGTAAGTTGTTAGCCATTGCTGTTGATTTTGTGGCGGTAAAAATAAGAAGTTCTGTTTAAGCAAGCGGAAATAGCTTACCGGTGAGCCATACCAGCAAAAAAGTATAGCCGAAAACCAGCGCCAGCATGACCAGCAGATAAAGCATGAGCCTGCCCAGCGAAAGGCGGGGCTGTACCCATCGTTGCAACGCCTTTTGCAGGAAATAAAAAGGTATCAGCAACGCCAGCAGCAACAGTAATATCAGCAGGGAGCGGGTTTTCATGCGGGTACAGTTTCCCGAACAGCATCGGGCGAGCCTTTTAGCCATTCGTATCCATATACAAGAGCCAGCGAGGCAATAAACAATAACAGGATACAGATAACAAACAGCAATATGGCATACAATGCCACTTCGCGTCCCCGGCGACTGGATTGTATCCGGTTATTAAAAAATACATACACTTTGTACCCGGCCAGTGCGGTAACAATAAATATGAGAAAGAAAAAAAGGAGTTTATATACAACGTTCATAACCTGATTATACCTGCCCGGGCATCTTAACCCTCTACCATTTCGCGTGCATTTTCGATAGCAGCTGCCGTGGGTTTTTCTCCACTCAGCATACGGGCAATACTGGCAATACGTTCATCTGTACTCAACAGGCGGATATGTGTTTTTACCTTATCGCGGCCAGCTTCTTTATACACATAGAAATGAGCATCGCCCTTACCTGCAATCTGCGGCTGATGTGTGATACAGATTACCTGACGGCTGGCTGCAAGTTCTTTGAGGATCAGGCCCACCTGGCGGGCAGCTTCGCCTGATATACCCGTATCAATTTCATCGAAGATGAGTGTGGGCAAATCCATTTTCTGCGCTACCAGCGATTTGATACAAAGCATGAGCCTGCTTAGTTCGCCGCCACTGGCCACTTTTCGCACGGGCTGAAACTGGCCGCTTCGATTGGCATCGAAAAGAAATTCAATACTGTCAGCTCCGTCTGCCTGCAATGCCACGGATTGTACAGACACCTGCAATCTGGCATTGGGCATACCTACCTGTGCCAGCAATTTATTTACTTTTTCTTCCAGCGGTTTTACCTGGCGTGTACGCGCTTCGGTAAGTTGCGCGGCCAGCTGAACTGCCTGTTTTTCGAGTCGCTGCGTCTCTTTTTCTTTTTCTGCTATCTGGTCATCGATTTGGAGAACGGCCTGCAGTTTTTCTTCCAGGCCAGCCTGGATCTGCAGCAGCTCAGCGGTGCTGCTCACACCATGTTTTTTTTGAAGGCGATAGCCCGCAGAAAGGCGTTCATTTAACTGTTCAATACGGGCCGGGTCATACTGCACATGCCCGCTAATGCGATCCAATTCGTCTGCAATATCCTGCAGCTCTACCTGTGCCGCCTGCAGGCGTTGTGTAAGCGCCGGCAAATCCGTATGATAAGCACTATACGGGCTGAGCTGCTGTACCAGACTTTTCAGCTGCTGTACCAGGGGCTGCTCGGCTTCCTCGAGCACTTCATATGCCCTCCCCAAAGCGCCTTTGATATCCTCGGCATGCGAAAGGGTTTTAAGTTCGGCTGCTATATCTTCCAGCTCATTGCCGCGCAGGCCAACTTCTTCCAGCTCATTATACTGAAACCGGTTATAATCCGCTTCTCTGTCAAACTGTAGTTTCTGTGTTTTTAAACCAGTCAGCGCTTTCTTTATTTCCTGCCATTGGGTATAACATTGCTGGTAAGTTTCCAGGCGGCTCTGGTTGCCAGCAAGTGCATCAAGCACCTGCCGTTGAAAATCACTTTCACCGATTTCGAGTGTATCAAACTGACGATGCAAATCTACCAGCAGCGTACTCAGTTCCTGGAGCTGAGAAAGATTAACAGGGCTGTCGTTGATAAAAGCGCGTGATTTACCATTACTGCCTATTTCACGTCTGATCACCAGCTCCTCCTCCACATCCAGCTCCTGTTCTTTCAGGAAACGACGAACACTTTTCTGATCATTTTTAAAAACGCCTTCGACCACGCATTTTTTATCCTTGTTGACCAGGACCGACGAATCGGCCCGCTCGCCCAGGATCAAACCAAGCGCACCTACAATAATTGATTTACCCGCACCGGTCTCACCGGTGATCACATTCAGCCGACCGGAAAAATCAATAACCAGTTCATCAATGATAGCATAGTTCTTTATGGATAATACAGACAGCATCTTATGCTGCAAATTAATAGTTATTGGCAAATGGCGGATATAAAACCATTGCAAACAGTGTATGGGGACTGTGGAATTTCAGGTAAAAATCTCCTGCGCTTTCACCCACGTATAAAAGCCGCGGCTGGCTAACGGACAAAAAAAATCCCGGCGCTGTGCTGACCAGGCCGGGATAACTATTTTATTATAACTACTTATTTGATCTCGATACTGTTAGCCAGATCTTCATCTACCAGGATGCGACCGCAGTTTTCGCAGATCATTACTTTTTTGTGTTGTTTGATCTCGCTTTGTTTTTGCGGGGGGATAGAATAGAAGCAACCGCCACAGGCATCGCGCTCTACGGGTACTACTGCCAGACCATTGCGGTAGCTTTTGCGGATCTTGTCATAGCTGGTGATCAGGCGGGGATCAACACTTTCGCGGGCTTCGGCAGCCAGTTTGCTAAAATGTTTTTCTTCCTTTTCGGTAGCGCCGATGATTTTTTCGAGCTCGCCTTTTTTAGTAGAAAGAATACCTTCTTTGGTAGCGATATTCTTTTTTGCTTTTTCCAGCAATACTGCTTTCTCTGCAATCTCTTCGGTAGCATCTTTGATATGCTTTTCAGCCAGTTTTATTTCCAGCTGCTGCATTTCAATCTCCTTATTGATTGCTTCAAACTCGCGGTTGTTTTTTACGTTGGTACTCTGCTTTTCGTATTTTTTGACCAGGGCTTCTGATTCCTTGATCGCATCTCTGCGTTGCTGAATGAAATCAGTTACACCGTTGATTTCTTCTTCAATCCGTGTTTGGCGGGCATGCAGACCGGTGATTTCATCTTCCAGGTCGGCTACTTCCATCGGCAGCTCTCCTTTCAGGATATGGATCTCATCGAGTTTGCTTTCAATCTTTTGAAGATTAATTAACGCTGTGAGTTTTTCTTCAACAGAAAATTCTTTAACGTTTGCCATGTATTGCTTACTATTTTATTTGATGGTGGCGCCTGTGATGCCGGAATGCTTTATTAAACGGATCAAATATAATAACGCACGGGATTGGTTTCCACCTTTGTTTTAAGGACGGCAAAGTTAGGAAATTTTTGCTCCAAAACCTCCTGAAGCAGGTCTATTGTAAATTGCTCGCTTTCATAGTGCCCTATATCGGCCAAAAGGAGCCGGTCATTGGCATCAAAAAACTCGTGATACTTGAGGTCAGCGGTTATAAAAGCGTCCGCCCCAGCTCTCAACGCATTGGAAATCAAAAAACTACCTGCTCCTCCGCAAAGTGCTACTTTTTTGATCGTCCGGCTGCCAGTGGCTGTATGTCGGATGAGGGGAGTACGAAAACGTTGGCGCAGCAGGTCCAGGAAACCGGCAGGCGGCAAGGGCTCGGGTAGCTGTCCCAGCAAACCGGCTCCTATCTGGGGGTGCGTATTGGCAAGAGGAACCAGGTCGTAAGCCACTTCTTCATAGGGGTGAGCCTCCATCAGGGCTTTTACCACCATTTTTTCGAGGTATGCCGGAAAGATTACTTCAATCTTCGTTTCGGCCTCTTCATGCGGCACTCCTTCTGTGCCCGTAAAAGGCTGGGTGCCGGGGCCTGCAGTAAATGTGCCGGTACCTGCCACATTAAAACTGCATTCTCCATAGCGGCCTATCTGTCCTGCTCCGGCTGCAAACAAAGCGGTTCTTACTGCAGCTGCATGCAGGGTAGGTACAAAGGTGAATAGTTTACGGAGTGTGCCGGCTTTGGGGGCAAGTACCTGCGGGTCGCGAAGGCCCAGCACCTGTGCCATGCGACCATTTACACCATTCATTATATTATCCAGGTTGGTATGTATGGCATATATGGCGATATCTTGTTTGATGGCTGCGATCACCGTTTTTTCAACATAATTATTTCCATTTAATCGCTTAAGCCCTCCAAAAACAATCGGATGGTGTGCCACTATCAGGTTACACCCCAGGCGTACGGCCTCTTCTACCACAGGCTCAGTGGCATCAAGCGAACACAAAACACCTGTACACTCCCAATTGCCCGAGCCCGTAATAAGACCTGCATTGTCGTACGGCTCCTGCAATACCGGCGGAGCCATACTTTCCAGAAATGAGGTGATGGTACTGATACGCATATTGCTGCCTGGTTTATTTGTTTCAAAGATGCGCAAATTTAGGTTTGCGCATCCGCATTGGATGGCGAATAAATATCTTTGGTTAACCATATTATGCAGATCCGCTTTTTCCAAAACCTTCGCAGCAAGATCAGGCTCACTTTGGCGCGTACCGAGTCGCTGGCCGGATACCGCAAAGCCAAAGCCGCCTGGCAAAAAAAGCTCATGTTTCGCCGGGCTTTGCGCAGTATATTATTCATTTTGCTGGGTGTACTTTCTGCCACATTTGGATTAAAGGGGTTTCTGATGCCCAACAGTTTTATTGATGGTGGCGTAACAGGCACTTCGCTGCTCATTAATGCAAAAACCGGGATCAGTCTTTCTGTTCTGATCGTTTTGATCAATATCCCATTTATCCTGCTGGGGCTGCGTACGATCAGTTATGAATTTGGCCTGAGAAGCATTGCCGCCATTGCACTGCTGGCCTTTTCGGTTGCCGTTGTTCCTTTCAAACCGGTTACGGATGATAAATTGCTGGTTGCTGTGTTTGGTGGGTTCTTTCTTGGAGCGGGCATAGGTCTCAGCATACGCGGCGGAGCCGTTATTGATGGCACTGAAATCCTGGCTATTTTCCTGAGTCGCAAACGCAGTCTGAGTGTGGGTGATTTTATCCTCGTATTCAATATTATTATTTTTTCTGTTGCGGCTTATTTGCTGGGCACTAATGTGGCATTATATGCCATTCTCACTTATTTGTCTGCCTCCAAAACCGTTGATTTCATACTGGAGGGGGTAGAAGAATTCACCGGCGTCACTATCATCTCACCCCGGAGTGCAGAGATTGGCGAATTCATCAAGCAAAAAATGGGCAGAGGCCTCACCATCTATGCCGGTAAACGTGGATTTGGGAAAAGAGGAGAGAATACAATGGCTGCTGACATCCTTTTTACGGTAGTAACAAGACTGGAAATCAACCGACTGACTACAGAAGTGGAGAAAATTGACCCCAATGCGTTCATTGTCATGCAAAGTATTAAGGACACCCGGGGCGGTATGGTAAAGAAAAGGCCATTGAAATAAACCAGCCAACAATTGTTTGTTTCAAAAGATCCCTACCTTTAATAAGCCCTAACCCTTTGGCAGCTTACTAACGATTAGGTCCCTTACACATTTTAACCAACCAGTTCATGCTAAAAAGAACCAAAGGCCGCTTGCTATTAACACTCCTGGTTGTTACCGGGCTTGCCGGCAAAATAACCGATACCACCATAACGGCGAAAGAACGCAAACTTCTTGTTGGCGAATTAAAAGATACAAAATCGGCTATCCTGTCAACAGTAAAAGGTCTTTCTGATGCCCAACTCAATTATAAACCCGCCCCCGATCGCTGGAGTATACGGGAGTGTGTATATCATATAACACTGGCCGAAAACAATCTCTGGACTATTCTGGAAGAGGCTATGAAAAATCCGCCTACTCCGGAGAAAAGGAATGAAGTGACCGTGTCTGATGATGCGCTGCTAAAGGGCATAACTGACCGTACCGAAAAGCGACAGGCCCCAGAAACGATACGACCAGATAAATCTCCCTGGAAAAATACACAGGAGGCGCTCGCAGCGTTTAAACTAAGCAGGGGTAATCACCTGAAATATGCAAAAACAACTACTGAAGACCTGCGCAATCACATAATCACCCTTCCGTTTGGCAAAGTGGATGCCTACCAGTTTATGCTGTTTTTGGCGGGGCATAGCAAGCGTCACTTACTGCAAATCAAAGAAGTAAAAGCAGATCCCGGTTTCCCTAAACAATAGTATTCCCTTATTTACGAGCACTTTTACGCTTGCAGTATTGCGGGCAGACCTGTATTTTGTAGTTGTATCCAGACTATGAAAAGACCATTTTACTGCGTGCTGCTGCTACTGCAACTATCGGGCTGCAAAAAAACCATCGAACATATCCAGGAACAAAAAATTCTGGATATAATGGTCAATGGCCAATGGGTTGTTACCAAATTCACGCTAAACGGTACAGACATGACTCCTTCCTTTTCGTCTTATCGTTTTCAATACTATCGTAACATGACCGTAGATGCCATTCATAATGGTACTACGGAAACGACTGGTCAGTGGGATGGCGACATAGGTACACGAAGTACCTGGGCGCTCTTCGCCAACGCCGCACCGCCTGTTTCTTACCTCAATGGTACCTGGCAAATTACCAACAATACACTGACCTATGTAATTCTTATACAGGCAGATGCCAGTAACAATAAATTTATGCGTCTGGATAAATTATAATTTGGGGTATTTTCAAAACTGATTTACTTTCATTGTACGAACGGAACTATTCCGCATACTGATTAAAGTCCGGGATTTTGAATTGAACTTGAAATGGCAGTTTCACGGAAAGGCCTGATCTGGTATACGCCTGTATGTGCCGCTATTAGCAAGTAAAAATAAAGTGCCTGAAAACCTTATCGTACCATACACTAACGAAGACACTGGTGGCTTTACTGCTTATGTGTGCAGTCGCCCTTCCTTCCTTTAGTCAAAACCCTGTTGCCAGTTTTACAGCCAATATTACTTCGGGCTGTGCGCCTCTTACTGTTAGTTTTACAGATCAGTCTACGGGCAATCCAACCAGCTGGAACTGGGAATTCAGCAATGGCACCCTTTCCAGTGTAAAAAATCCGGTTGTTACCTTCAGTACTCCCGGCACCTATTCTGTAAGGCTTGTTGTTCAGAACAGCACCGGTATTGCGCAGACCGAACGTATTGACTATATAACTGTCTATCCTTCACCTACGGTCAATTTTACTTCAAACCTGACCCTCGCCTGTGTGCCGGCTACTATTCAGTTTACGGATGCATCTACCACGGCTACCGGCACCATTGTGAGCTGGGAATGGGATTTCGGAGATGGCGCCACCTCGACCCAGCAAAATCCAAGTCACACCTATAATAATGTAGGCTATTATGCGGTTACGCTTACCGTCACCAGCAGTACAGGATGCAAACAAACACGTGTAAGAAGCAGTTATATCCGTATTGTAGGTTCTATTGCTACTGACTTCGACTTTACGCCACCAGCCACCTGCCGGGCGCCCTATACTGTCAATTTTCGAAATCAATCAAACGGTCCTGGTACAATAAGTTATTCGTGGAATTTCGGAAACGGCCAAACCAGTACCGCCGTCAATCCTACTGCTACCTATACTGCTCCGGGCACTTATACTGTCACCCTTAATACCAGCAGTACGCTGGGCTGTACAGGGTCTTTTCAAAAAACCATTACCATCAACAGTGCCACTACCGATTTTACGGTGCCTGCTGATATCTGCCTGAATGTACCCGTCACCTTTCAGAACACGTCTACACCGCCACCTACCTCCTCCTTATGGTTTTTTGGGGATGGCAGTTCCAGCGGACAGATTAATGCGGTGAAAGCGTTTACAACTCCCGGTACCTATAGTGTACGACTGGTCAACCAGTACAGCACCTGCACCGATTCTGTTACAAAGTCAGTAACGGTAAATGCGTTGCCTGCAGTCGATTTCCGGTCCAATGACAGCACTTTTTGCCAGACGCCTGCCAATGTTCAGTTTACAGACCTTACGCCCGGTGCTGTGTCCTGGCAATGGGACTTTGGAGATGGCACCACCTCTACCCAGCAAAATCCCACACATCAATATACCAGTGAAGGCGCATTTACTGTTACACTCACTGCCATCACCGCCTCCGGTTGTCAGCGTACAGTGGTGAAGCCTGATTTTATTACAGTAAAAATTCCTGAAATTGAAATCAATGCGCCTACCGGTGGGTGTGTTCCTTTTCGTTATACGCCTTTATTAAATATTACTACAATTGACACCGTTGCCAGTTATAGCTGGAACCTCGGCGAGCCTGGCGCTGTTTTTAATGTACGTAATCCACCTCCGTATACCTACAACAATCCCGGCAATTACGACATATCCCTTACCATTACAACAGTAAGCGGGTGTACTAAAACAGTAACTATTCCCAATGGTGTGCGCACAGGAGTGCCTCCAACTGTAGCATTTAATGTAACACCGTTAGATGATTGCGCCAGTACGTTGTTCAATTTTACTGATCAGTCCATAACAACTCCGGGAGCCCTGGTAGAATGGTTATGGGATTTTGGAGATGGCGGCACTTCCACTCTTCAGAATCCAACACATCAGTTTCAGGATACAGGTAGTCTCGTTATTACATTGCAGGTGAGTAACAATAAATGCATCAGGTTTGCCTCTCAAACTGTGCATGTGCAACTTCCTGTTGCAAATTTCCGTTACTCGCTAAACTGTAATACCCGGGAAGTGACTTTTATTGATGAAAGTAAGGTAGACGCTACGCTAACTCCGCTTACCTATTTATGGGAAATGGGAGATCCTGCCAATACTCAGTTTACCACCCAGGTACCGCCTCCATTTACTTATCCGGGACCCGGCAGATATACTGTAAAACTAACTGTAACCAATGGCACCTGTTCGTATACGCAGGTCAAGGGCCTTTTGATAACAAATGAACAGGCTGCTTTTTCTATCAATAAAAACCCAGTATGTAAAGGCGAAACATTCACGCTCTCCGCTACAGGGATTAATGTGCCAAATATTAAAACATTTGCCTGGTCGATAGAAGGGATAAATCTTACTGACAATACCCCGAATGTTTCTTATAGCCTGCCCAATACCGGCAGCTACGATGTAACGCTCACGCTTACTGATATAAATGGCTGTATCTCCACCCGCACTATAGCAGATTACATACAGGTGAATGGACCTGCTGCCCAATTTACTCCATCGGCGCCCGGGGCCTGCCTCGACAAAACGATCAGCTTTGCTGACCAATCCACGCCTGCCGGTTCAATACGTAACTGGCAATTTAACTTTGGAGATGGCACAACACAGACATTTACTGCTCCGCCTTTCACACATACATACCATCAGACAGGATCTTATCCTGTGCAGATGACGGTAACAGATGCTGCTGGCTGTACAGACCGCTACCAGCTTCCAAACAACCTCACGGTATCCAATCCCCGTGCAGGATTCCGGGGGGGGACATTTTATTGTCCCCAGACTCCTTTACAATTTATTGACACCTCATCGGGTGTAGGACTCTCCTATGCATGGAGTTTTGGCGATGGGGGCACAGCTACTGCCGCCAATCCACTTCACAGCTATCCTGCACCGGATGCAGATTATACAGTAAAACTTGTTGTAACAGATGCCTCAGGTTGTCAGGATTCAGTTAGCAAACCGGCATATGTAAAAATCAGATCTCCTAAAGCCGCTTTTACTATCAAGGATACAACTACGCTCTGCCCGCCCTTGCGTACAAGCTTCACTTTCCAGGGCCAGGATTACAGTTCCTTCTACTGGGATTTTGGAGATGGCGGCATGTCTACACTGCAGAACCCCAGTTACTTTTATGGCAACTATGGCACTTTTACCCCCAAATTATATTTAACGGGCAACGGAGGATGTATAGATTCAGCACAGTCTTCCGTAACGGTACATAACCCCGCCAATATCCGGATCAATTATGGACCGCAAACCCGGGCCTGCAATTCACTAAATGTAGATTTCGACCTGACCGTTCCATCGGGGTATAAATTCTATTTTTATTTCGGCGATGGCACTATTGACTCTACCCGGCGTACCAGTTTCAGTCATCTTTACTCCAAACCCAGCTTTAACCGGCCTTACCTGGTTATTTTCGACAGCATATCCGGCTGTCAGAATACAGTTACCGGCAATCCACGTATTGATGTAATGGGAGCCATTCCGCTCTTCGGCAAAGACCGTAAAGAATTTTGTGATACAGGTACTGTTACATTCACCGACTTCACAACGAAAAATGAACCCATCATTTCTACTTTATGGTCTTTTGGCGATGGCGCCACTTCTTCGGCACAAAGCCCTTCGCACCGGTTTACCCAGCCCGGCACCTATGTAGTACGTCTTGATATTACCACACAAAGCAATTGCAGCAGCTTTGCACTGGATACGATACTCGTTTACCGTACCCCTCAACCTTCAATAGTAGCAAGGGATACTATTTGCATTAATGCAACAGAGCAGTTTGGCGGACTCATTGCTGTACCCGACACGCTGACCAAGTGGCAATGGAATTTCGGCAATGGGCAGGGCGCCGCCAGTCAGAATGGTGCGGCTACGTATAACACAGCCGGTAACTTCACCGTTCAGCTCATCACTGCCAATAAAATCGGCTGTAGCGATACGGCTTTCCATCCCCTGTACGTAAGTCCGCTGCCCACTGCCACGCCGCAGCAGGATCCTATCACTATTATTTCCGGCGCCAGCACTCCGTTGCTCATGAATTATACGGGCAATATGGCCAGTTATACCTGGGCTCCTCAATACCGCCTCAGCTGTTTTGACTGCCCGCAGCCAGTAGCAAATCCGCAGGCCAGCACTACCTACCGGGTAAATATGGAAACGGTTCACGGATGCCGCAACAGCGGGTCTGTAACAGTAAATGTTGTGTGCAACAACTTCAACTATTTCGTGCCAAATACGTTCTCGCCCAATGGTGATGGCCGCAATGAATCGTTCTTCCCGCGCGGTACCGGGCTGTTTAAAATCCGCAAATTCACCATCTTCAACCGCTGGGGGCAGGTAGTCTTTGATAAAAAAGACATTAGCCCCAACGATGCCGCTGCCGGTTGGGATGGCACATTCAAAGGACAAAAAGCAAGTGCTGATGTATATATATATCTGATGGAAATAGTCTGTGAAAACAATTCTGTTATACCGGTAAAAGGAAACGTAACACTGCTACGCTGATACCGCCTATGAAACGATGGTATACATATCTGATCTGTTTTATCTGCCTGCTCGCAGCAGGGCGGCCCTTGCATGCCCAGGATTTGCATTTTTCCCAGTTTTTTGAAACCCCACTGCTGCGCAATCCCGGGCTGGCAGGTATTTTCACCGGCGACTACCGCATTCAGACCGTATATCGCGATCAATGGCGCAGTGTGACCGAAGGGTACAAGACTGTATCGCTCAATGGTGAATACAAAATGCCCATCGGCAAAATGGATGATTTTATTACGCTGGGCGGTCAGGTGTTTTTTGACCGTGCCGGAACAGCGGCACTCACTCAAACCAGCATACTGCCCACGCTAAACTATCACAAGGCCCTCAGTGCCGATCAGAACCGCTACCTCTCACTGGGCTTTATGGGAGGTGTTGTGAACCGGCATTTCGACCGCAGCAAGATTACTACCGATGGCACTTATACCGGTGGTGGAGACAATGAACCTGCCATTGCTACCAATTATACCTACCTCGATGGCAGCGTGGGTATGAGCTATAATTCCAATCTCACAGATGACCCGGCCGACAACTATTACCTGGGGCTGGCTTATCATCATTTTACCAAACCCCGCAATTCTTTTTTCCGCGACCCCAATACTACTCTTTATCCCAAATGGGTGGCTTCTGCCGGTTTTCGCTTTGGCGTGACCGAATGGTCATACATTACACTGCAGGGCGATTACTCTTTACAAAACAAATATCAGGAGGTGGTGACCGGCGCTTTGTATGGCCTTAAACTGGGGCCCGAGACCGACAATCCCGACTACGTCATTCACGGCGGATTGTTCCTGCGCTGGAGCGATGCATTCATTCCTGTGATTAAAGTAGATTACAGCGGGTTTTCCTTCGCATTTAGCTACGATGTAAATATCTCCAAACTGCGGCCAGCCAGCCTGGGCCGTGGCGGATTCGAACTCAGCCTTTCCTATACCGGCTTCTTACCCGATCGTAACAACTCGAGTCTGAATGCAGTACGCTGCCCACGGTTCTGACAGATTCAACCTTTTGAAGCTGCATTTGTTACTTTCGCATACTGTTTTTATTCTTAACCATTAATCCAGACAATCATGCAGATCCAGGTAGGCCAGCAGGCACCCGATTTCAGCCTTTATGATAGTGCTAAAAACAAAGTGACGCTCTCTGAGCAAAAAGGGAAAAACGTGTTACTCCTGTTTTTTCCCCAGGCATTTACCAGCGTATGTACAACAGAACTCTGCGGTGTACGCGATAATATTGCCACTTACAATAATGCCCATGCTGCAGTATTCGGCATCTCTGTTGACTCCGTTTTTACGCTGGCCCAGTTTAAAGAAGCCCAGCAATACAATTTTCCGCTGCTGAGCGACTTTAATAAAGAAACCTCCGCTGCCTACGGAGCTATCTACACAGACTGGATTCTGGATATGAAAGGTGTATCGAAAAGAGCGGCCTTTGTGATCGACCGCGAAGGCATCGTACGGTATGCCGAAGTCCTGGAAAATGCCGGCGAAGTACCCAATTTTAACAGCATCCAGGAGGTATTGAAGCAACTGAACTAATTTTTTGTTAAAAGCACTCCCCTTACAAGTTCTAAACCATTGGTTTAGAACTTTTTTTATTTTATCGTAGTTCTACGTTGCATGAATTGTTTTTTGGTTCTATTATTGTCATAATAAATGTAAATTTGTTTCGTTGAAGCGAATTCTACCCATAATATCTTTTATTCTCCTGATTACCTTTAGTGCTGCTGCACAGGGATCACGTGAACCCAGGCCGGAAGCAGATAAATCGGTTAAGTTTTATCCGAACCCTGCTACCGCCAATATCACGTTTGATCTTCAAAAGCTGTATCAAAAAGGTCTTACACTCTCCATCTATAGTTTCCTGGGTAAAAAAATGTACGAATCGCAGAATATCCAGGAAAAAACAACTATCCCCGTTACAGACTACAACCGCGGGGTGTACATCTTTCATATCACCGATGCCAGCGGCAAGCTGGTAGATACCGGAAAGTTCCAGGTATCGAAGTAGGTTTTAAGTTTTAAGTATAAAGTTTTAGGTTATACACAGGCAAAAGGTCGAAGCCGGAAGGCAGAAGGCATGTTTTAAGTTCTAAGTTTTAGGTAATAAGTATCAGGTTGAGCGGGTACTATTTAAACCCTTTAAACATTTAAACCTTTTTACTTTTATACCTGTCCACTGTCCTCCGTTACAGCACCTGTACAATCAGAAACTTCAGGTATTGCGTATTATCCAGTCCCCAGATAATCGGATGGTCAGAGGCCTGGGCCTGAAAGGTTACCTGTCGTATACGGCGCCTCGCATCGCGCGCGGCCATATCGATTGTCTGCAGAAACAGTTCGGGATTGACCAGGTTGGTACATGAACTGGTGACCAGGAAGCCTCCGGGTTTTACCAGCTTCATGCCACGCAGGTTGATCTCTTTATAACCTGTAATAGCTTTCTGAATGGTTTCGCGGCTTTTGGTAAAGGCAGGTGGATCGAGCATGACCACATCATACTGGCGGCCATCTTTGCCCCATTGTTTTAAGACATCAAATGCATTGGCTGTTTCAAAACGGCATATTTTATCGAGACCATTAAGTGCTGCATTGCGATTGGCCTGCGCTACCGCATTTTCTGAAATATCCAATCCCAGCACCGATTTGGCTCCATAATAGGCCGCATGAATTTCGAAAGTACCGGTATAGGTAAATGCCCCCAGCACATCGGCCCCTTTTACAATATGCTGAATAGCCCGGCGGTTGTCCTGCTGATCCAGAAAGTATCCGGTCTTTTGACCATTTTCAATATCTACATGAAATTTCAGCCCGTTTTCATTGATCACAATCCTGGTGTCGAAAGGGGCCGATAGAAACCCTTTAATCTGAGGCAAGCCTTCCAGCTCACGTACCGGCACATCATTTCGCTCATAAATGCCGCGGGGATTAAATATTTCCTGAAGAGCCTGTACTATGGCCGGTTTCCAGCGATCGATACCCAGGGCCAGGGTCTGGATCACAAAATGATCATTGAACTTATCAATTATAAGCTGAGGCAAAAAATCGGCTTCGCCAAATACAAGGCGGCAGTTCTCGACGTATCCTAACCGCTGGCGGTATTCCCAGCAGGAGCGGATACGCTGACGGAAAAAATCATCGTTGATCTCTTCTTTTTGCCGGGTGAGCAAACGTACCAGTATCTGCGATTTGGGGTTAATATATCCCCGGCCAATAAATTTTTTATCGTGTGAAAAAACGTCAACGATCTCCCCACCGGCAGCCTCTCCTTCCACCTTTTCTACCTCATTGCTAAAAATCCAGGGGTGTCCATTCGCCACGCGGGGTGATATGCGCTTTTTCAGGTATACGTTGCTCATAATTGGGCGCAAGATAAGTAAAGTATAAAGGGTATAAAGAGTTTAAAGGGTTTAAAGGGTTGCGACACCGTTGTTCTTATAATTAACTACTATCCTTCCAATAATCTTTATACTCTTGATACCCTTTAAACCCTTTATACACTTGCTGATCAGCCATTTTGTCCTTTCTCCTCCCTTGGCAATATTATTGACAAGCTTACCTTTGCAAACAATTTGGTAAAAAATGGTAGAAAAAGACGTAAACGAACAGATTCAGGAAAACGCTGAAAATCAAGCTGGAATGGCAATTAATTCCGACGAAAACCAGGCCGGCAGTACACATCTGAATAATCCTGTCGAAAATGAACCTGAGACAGAGAAATTAAAGACAGAATTGCAGGACGCTAAAGACCGTTATCTGCGCCTGGCTGCGGAGTTTGAGAATTACAAACGCCGTACGGCCAAAGAGCGGATTGAACTCATACAGACCGCCGGCCGCGATATGATTGTTGAGTTGCTGCCTGTGCTGGACGATTGTGACCGTGCCCAGAAGCAGCTCGAAACTACCGATGATGCACAGGTGATCAGGGAAGGTGTAAACCTGGTCTTTCACAAGTTGCGCAACACTCTGCAATCAAAAGGGGTAAAGCCAATGGAAACAGTGGGCAAAGACTTTGATGCCGATTTGCACGAAGCCATCACAGAAATTCCGGCTGCAACAGAAGACCTCAAAGGCAAAGTAGTGGATGAAGTGGTAAAAGGCTATTATCTCAACGATAAAATAATCCGTCACGCCAAAGTAGTGGTAGGTAAATAAATCTTTTTTCTATTTGAATCATTTAAGCAATTCTTCTGCCCTGCAATATCAAAACAATTTATGAAGCGTGATTATTACGAAATACTGGGAGTAGCCAAAGGTGCGAGTGCTGATGAAATAAAAAAAGCTTACCGCAAAGTGGCGATGCAATATCACCCCGACCGCAATCCGGGCGATAAGGCTGCCGAAGAAAAATTCAAAGAAGCGGCAGAAGCCTACGAGGTGTTGAGTGATGCAGATAAGCGTGCACAATATGATCGTTATGGTCATGCCGGCGTGGGCAACAATGCCCGCGGCGGCGGTGGCTATGGCGGTGGCATGAACATGGATGATATTTTCAGCCAGTTTGGAGACATCTTTGGCGATGATCTGTTTGGCAGCTTCTTTGGCGGTCAGCAGCGCGGACGTGGTGCTCAGCGCAGTCGTGGTGTAAGAGGCAGCAATCTGCGGGTGAAGTTGAAACTCACTTTCGAAGAGATTGCCCGTGGGGTGACCAAAAATATCAAGGTAAAAAAATATGTAGTCTGCGGCACCTGCAGTGGCAGTGGAGCAAAAGACAAAGGCAGCATTCAAACCTGCCAGACCTGCGGAGGCAGTGGCCAGGTACGCAAGGTTCAAAGTACCTTCCTGGGCCAGATGCAAACAGTGACTACCTGCCCTACCTGCAATGGCGAAGGCACAACGGTTACTGCCAAATGTGGCACCTGTAAAGGCGAAGGGCGGGTATATGCCGAAGAAACCGTAAGCATCGACATACCGCCTGGTGTACAGGAAGGCATGCAGTTGAATATTGCCGGTAAAGGAAATGCCGGTGAGCGTGGCGGCGCACCCGGTGATCTCATTATCCTGATAGAAGAAGAACCACATAAAGAGCTGCAGCGCGATGGGCTGAATGTAGCCTACGACCTGCACCTCTCTTTCCCTGATGCCGTATTTGGCACCCAGGTAGAAGTGCCTACTATTGATGGCCGCGCCAAGATCAAAATTCCCGCAGGCACACAAAGCGGAAAAATATTCCGGCTTAAGGGTAAGGGCTTCCCGGCAGTAAATTCATACGACAAGGGTGATCAGCTTATTCATGTGAGCGTATGGACTCCGCAGCACCTGACACCTGAGGAAAAGGCAACACTGGAAAAGCTGGCACAGTCGTCTAATTTCAAACCACAGCCCGACAAAAATGATAAAGGCTTCTTTGATAAAATAAGGGAAATGTTTTCCTGAGCAATATTATCGAAGACGAAATGAGACATGCTGCTGTGTCATTTCGCCGGATCAGTGCTCTTTTTCCCTGTTGTATCCCCCTTTTTGCCCGGGAAAATATGCTAAACTGTCACTGGCAGTCTGGTTAAAACCTGTTGGACGGAAATTTGTTATCATTAAACGCGCTCCTTTGCCGGTCAGCGGTTACCAGGAGCGTATAACTAAAATATCAGCCGGCACGTTGCCATTCATGGATTAACATCATTAACTTGTCGGTCAATTAACTTCTTAATTTCAATAACATGAGTTTTAATTCGGAATTTGAGAAATATGCGGTGAAGCACCGGGGTATCTCCAGCAACACCCTGCATAGCTATGGCAATCACCTTGTAACGGCTATGACACCCAATATTATCGAAGAACGTCCTATGAACGTAGCGGTAATGGATGTGTACAGCCGCCTTATGATGGACCGGATCATTTTTCTTGGCTATCCTATCAACGATGAAATAGCCAATATCGTCACGGCGCAGTTGCTGTTTCTTGACTCTACCGATCGCACACGTGATATTAACATGTACATCAATAGCCCCGGTGGCAGTGTATATTCAGGCCTGGGTGTATATGATACCATGCAGTATGTAACACCAGATGTAGCTACTATCTGTATCGGCATGGCAGCTTCCATGGCGTGCGTATTGCTGGGAGCCGGTACAAAAGGTAAAAGAGCTGCGCTCAAACATTCACGTATTATGATGCACCAGCCCAGTGGCGCCATTGGCGGCCAGGCCAGCGACATCGAAATCACCGTTAATGAAATCCGCAAGCTCAAAACCGAATTGTACGACGTGGTAAACTATCATACCGGCAAACCTGTTGAGCAGATCGAAAAAGATTTTGATCGTGATAAATGGATGACAGCTCCTGAGGCAAAAGAATACGGCCTGGTAGACGAAGTGCTGCTGATCAATCCCCGGAAAGATAAAAAAGACAAGTAAGCATTAACCCCAACCATTTATCTCAAAAATTGCAACATATGATGTTCAATAAAGAATATATCAACAAAGGATGGAGGTCAGACGATGAAGAAGAAGAAAAAGAAGAGCAACCCAAGTCGGACCTTATGATGTTCAGCAAAAAGCTGGAAAAATATTTTTTCGACTCCCGCAGTGTATACCTCTGGGGTGTAGTTGACGACAAAAGCGCAAAAGATGTAGTATCCAAACTGCTGTTGCTTGATGCCGACAAACCTGGTGAGGAAATCAAATTCTTCATCAATAGCCCCGGTGGTGTGGTCACCAGCGGCATGGTCATCTACGATACCATGCAGATGATCAAGAGCCCGGTAAGCACTATCTGTATGGGTCTGGCCGCTTCCATGGGCAGTATCCTGCTCAGTGGCGGTAAAAAAGGCAGTCGCTTCATTTATCCGAGCGGTGAGGTCATGATTCACCAGCCTTCCCTGGGTGGTTTTATCCGGGGGGTAAGCACGGATCTGGAGATCCAGGCCCGCCAAACCAAGAAAGTCAAGGAAATGGGCGCCCGCATCCTGGCCGAAAATTGTGGCAAAACCGTGGAGCAGATCCTCAAGGATTTTGACCGCGATTACTGGATGGATCCCCAGGAAGCAGTAGAATACGGCATTGTGGATAAGATTATTACGAAACTGTAACCGTATATTTATCAAATACTTGAATAAGTTTTAGTAAAAAACCGTCTTTTCACGGACGGTTTTTTAATTTTGCTGACGTCTGATTAGAAAAGCCCAAGTCACCCAAGTAAAAAAAATGGCAAAAAATATTTTACACTGCTCCTTTTGTGGCCGTAGCCGGGACGAGGTTAAGATCCTGATTGCGGGACAGGAAGGGCATATCTGCGAAAACTGCGTAGAGCATGCCCGTGAGATCATTGATCAGGAGCTGATGGTGCGTGACGAAAAGTCTGCTCCCTCCTCTTTTAAACTGACCATCAAAAAACCCGTGGAAATCAAGAAGTTCCTGGATGAGTATGTGATTGGTCAGGATGAAGCAAAAAAAGTACTGGCCGTAGCCGTTTATAACCACTACAAACGCCTGCAGCAAAAATCAACCGACGGAAGCGTCAATGGCGATATTGAAATAGAAAAAAGCAATATCGTAATGGTAGGCGAAACCGGTACCGGTAAAACCCTGCTGGCCAAAAGTATTGCCCGCATGCTCAATGTGCCCTTTGCCATTGTAGATGCCACGGTATTTACAGAAGCCGGTTATGTAGGCGAAGATGTGGAAAGCATCCTTACCCGCCTGCTGCAGGTCTGCAATTATGACGTACATGCTGCTGAGCGCGGCATTGTGTATATCGATGAGATCGATAAGATTGCCCGCAAAGGCGACAACCCCTCTATCACCCGCGATGTAAGCGGTGAAGGTGTACAACAGGGTATGCTCAAACTGCTGGAAGGCACAGATGTACTCGTTCCCCCGCAGGGAGGTCGCAAACATCCGGAACAAAAGCTTATCAAGATCAACACACAGAATATCCTCTTCATCTGCGGTGGCGCTTTTGACGGTATCGACAAAATCATTGCACGCCGGGTACAAACCAATACCATTGGGTTCAATGTTGACAAAGACCTGCAGGATAACATGAAGAAAAACCTGTTGCGTTATGTAAACGCCCAGGATCTGAAAAGCTTTGGCCTTATTCCCGAGCTGCTCGGCCGTTTACCGGTAGTAACCCATCTCGACCCACTCGATGCTGAAACACTCCGTGCCATCCTGACCCAGCCTAAAAACGCTTTGATCAAACAATACAAACGTCTTTTTGAACTGGAAGGCATAGCTCTGGAAATAGAAAGCGATGTACTTGATTTCATGGTAGAAAAAGCCGTGGAATACAAACTGGGCGCACGCGGCCTGCGCAGTATCTGCGAAGGGATTCTGACCGATGCCATGTTTGAATTGCCTTCTTCGCGCGAGAAGAGCTTTACGCTTGACCTTGAGTACGCCAAACGTAAGTTTGACAAAAGCAAGCTGAGCCTGCTCAAAGTAGCGTAATATTATACACCACTGCAGCTACGCCGGCGTCTGTAAGCAGCTTATGCTGCCATTACACGACAAAAGCGACTTCAATACTTATTATAACAGGGCTTTCGGGCCCTGTTATAAGTTCCAAAAACAACCACCATTGCTGGAAGCCGAAAAATTTAAGACCGGACAGATTTGGAAATATATAAACAGAGCCGGAGAAGATGGTTCTGTTTTGACCATTCTTAAAATTGAAAAGTATGATACGGGCGATACAATCCTTCACATCAGAGTTGACGGTGTGAAAATTTACAGCCCCCAATCGGCAACAGGTTATAGCAGTTTTATCGGGCATCTGCCCTTTTCAGAAAAATCAATCTCAGCATCGGTTACCGAACTGGCAGGACAGAATAATAATTTACCTGATTTTTCTGAAGGCTATAATCAATGGAAAGAGGCATGGGACAACGGGAAGGCCGGGTACTGGACAATTGATCTCAAAGATGCTATTGACGGCATTGACAGGATTATGCGGCCCGGGAATTAACTCCCCTTGTTCAGACACACAGATACAGTTGCTTCTTTTAAGGCATAATTTTGCAGGCAAGATGACTGCCTTTCATTTTATTTAATCACTCAACCTAATACCATGCAGGAATTAATCGAAAAACTGAAAGCCGAAGCCGGCCTCACCGACGAACAGGCAAAAAAAGCAGTAGAAACAATCAAAAATTATGTGGTAGAAAAGTTCCCCATGCTGGAAGGAGCCGTAGGGAGCCTGTTTGGACATTAATCTTCTATCGTATAAAGTGTTTAAAGAGTATAAAAGGTTTAAAGTGTTATGGCCAACAGCTCCAGATAATAAGTTTTAAGTAATAAGCATAAAACTCTTTAAACCCTTTATACTTTTTAAACATTTCTGACCACGGTCAACTCATTTGATCGTGCGGCATTTTTTCCCGCGCGGATTGTTGGCCGCTTCATACGGTGTTATAGCACGGCTGCAGGATTGTAAGAAAATAATGATAATAAGAGCCCAGAGTACGGTAGAACGTTTCATGTATTATTGGATTACAGGCAGCAAGATAGAATGCCATTGCCTAAAATCAGAGGAAAAAACCAGCCTGAAATACGCGCGACCGGACATGGGATAAATCCGCAACTATTTACTGGAAATATACCAGACACCACTGAAACTCATTGAAAAAGCCTTTGAATCTCAAAGGCTTTTTCAATATCCATATGTAAATTTTCTGTAGTTCCTAACTTATGCTGCCAGCACCTGTTCAATGGCCGACAACTCATCTGCTGTAAAATCAAGCTGCTTTAAACAAGCCAGATTGTTTTGCAATTGCTCTGTTGAACTCACGCCAATCAGCACAGAAGTTATACGCCGATCTTTTAACAGCCATGCCAGTGCCATTTGCGAAAGAGACTGATGGCGCTGAGCAGCTATCTCATTTAAAGCCCGCATTTGTGCAACCCGCTGTTCTGATACTTCTTTCAGTTGCAAAAAACCGTGTGCCTTGCTGGCACGCGAATCGGCAGGAATGCCTTTCAGGTATTTATCGGTAAGCAGCCCCTGTGCCAGGGGTGAAAAGGGAATGCAGCCCACTCCATACTCCTCGAGCACATCCAGCAAGCCATCTTCTACCCAGCGTTCGAGCATAGAATATTTGGGCTGATGGATGAGACAGGGAGTACCCAGGCTGTGCAATATATCAAACGCTTCGCGCGATTGCTGCGCATCGTAACTGGATATGCCCACATAGAGGGCTTTGCCACTACGTACGATCTGATCAAGCGCCATCATGGTTTCTTCCATGGGCGTATCAGGATCGGGACGGTGCGAATAGAAAATATCGACATACTCCAGTCCCATCCGTTTGAGGCTCTGGTCAAGGCTGGCAATAAGGTATTTGCGCGAACCGAATTCTCCATATGGTCCTTCCCACATCCGCCATCCGGCTTTTGTGGAAATAATAAGTTCATCACGCAGGTAACCGGGAAAGTCCGCCCGCAGAATGGTACCAAAATTTTCTTCAGCAGAACCTGGCGGAGGTCCGTAATTATTAGCGAGATCAATATGCGTAATGCCCTGGTCAAAAGCCGTGCGTATGATCTGCCGGCCATTTTCGAATGAATCAACCCCTCCGAAATTATGCCATAGCCCTAAAGAAATTGCTGGCAGCAAAAGACCGCTTTTACCGCACCGATTATAAACCATCTTATCGTACCGATGCTGATCTGGCTGGTAACTCATCTTTTTATTTCAAATGTAAGTATCCTTTTACAAGTATGTACTACCTTCAACTCACACCTATATTTTTATTTATGCGATCTGGCATCCTCCTATTGTTGTTGCTGACCCTATCGCTGCTGGCCATGGCTCAAAAGCCCCAGCGCGTTCGCGATACCGGCCTCAGGCCTGGTGTGCTTCCTACAGGCAAGCTGAATGCCATTACTGATGTTAGCGGAGTGAAAGTAGGCCATATTACCCTCATAAAAGGAGACTCTGTACGCACCGGAGTGACGGCTATACTACCACATGGCGGCAATATTTTTCAGCAAAAGGTACCGGCTGCTATTTATAGCGGTAATGGGTTTGGTAAACTGACGGGCAGCACGCAGGTGGCTGAGCTGGGCAATATCGAAACGCCTATTATCCTTACCAACACCCTCAGCGTATCTGCAGCAGTGAAGACAGTTGTACAATACACCTTACAGCAACCAGGCAATGAAGACGTACAGTCGGTAAATGCTGTTGTTGGCGAAACCAACGATGGATGGCTGAATGACATACGTGGAATGCATGTGCAGGAAGCGGATGTACTGCAGGCGATACAACAGGCAAAAGAAGAAAATATACAGGAGGGAAATACAGGTGCGGGTACTGGCACTATTTGTTTTGGCTTTAAAGGTGGCATAGGCACATCATCTCGCAAACTGCCTGCCAGCCTAGGCGGCTATACAGTTGGCGTGCTGGTACAGACAAATTTTGGCGGCGTATTGCAGATCGATGGTGTACCTGTGGGCGAAGAACTGAAAAAATTTGCCTTTAGCAGGGAATTGCTGAAGAATGCGGATGGATCCTGCATGATAGTAGTAGCCACCGATGCTCCACTCGACAGCCGCAATCTGGAGCGGCTGGCAAAGAGGGCCATGCTGGGGCTGGCACGTACCGGAGGTATTGCATCGAATGGCAGCGGCGATTATGTAATTGCTTTTTCTACCGACAGTACCCTGCGGATACCTTATTCTGTACAACAGCCGCTGCAACAACAGGCCGTACTGCATAATGATCTTGTAACACCGTTATTTCTGGCTGCCATTGAAGCCACCGAAGAAGCGATACTCAATTCATTATTCATGGCTGCAGACATGACCGGAAAACAGCATCGGAAAATAGAAGCCATTCCGCTTGACAAAGTCATCGCATTGCTGAAAAAATACAATCGTATACCGTGAGTAAACTTTTATCCCGGATCAATAATACACTCCTGCCTGCAGCAGATGCGCATATCCATATCAGCGATATGTCTGTGCAGCGGGGGTATGGGATTTTTGATTTTTTTAAAATCATTCATAACCGTCCGGTATTTCTGAAAGAACATCTTGACCGTTTCTTTGCTTCGGCCAGGGCTATGCGCCTGCATTGTCCTCTTTCAAGGGAAGCTTTGATACAGGCCATTGAGGAACTGATACAAAAAAATGACCTGCCGCAATCCGGCATGCGACTCACCCTCACGGGCGGCTATGCCGCAGATGGATACTCCATTCACGAGCCTAATCTTTTGCTGGTACAGCAACCATTGCAGTTAACAAAGGAATTGCAACCCGGCATCCGGCTGATCACGCATGAGCATCAGCGGCAACTACCTCATGTAAAATCCATCGACTACCTGATGGCTGTATGGCTGCAACCGCATATCCGGCAGCAAGAGGTTGCAGATGTGCTATACCATCAGCAGGGAATAATTACGGAATGTCCCAGATCTAATTTTTTTATAGTTAATAAACACAACGAACTGGTTACCCCGAGTCTGAACATACTGGCGGGCATTACCCGTAAAAAATTGCTGGAGCTGGCGGCCGGGAGCATGACTGTAAAAGAAGCACCGGTGACGATCGCCGACCTGCGCGAAGCCAAAGAAGCCTTTGTTACCAGCACTACCAAACACTTGCTGCCGGTAATACAGATTGACGACATAACGATTGCAGATGGCCATGCAGGTCCGGTCACATCCGCTTTATTCGGTGAGCTGATCAATATGGTGTTCTCCTGAAAAATGATTACTTAACTATAGCACAAACTGCCCCACTCAGGTATACCAGCGGCGCATTCCAGTTGATGGCTATTTCGTTGGAAGCAAAAGAGCACAGCTCATCGCTATACTGTCTTTCTGCCTCCCTGTACCGGTAGGTGCATTTATCCTGCCTGTAAGCATTGGCATTAGGCCCTCCGGCCAGCAAGCCCGGCACAGGTTCTTCAATTTTATCTGCATACGAAGGACGATGGTGCGGGTGCATGGGTGTTTTAATACCAATACCGGTAACGAAGGAATATCCCGTTGCATTTTTCCCTAATAAATAATCAAGATTAGACAACGCCCCATCGAGGTATTTCTGTTCTTTGGTTTGCAGGTATGCATTGATCAATAACATACCCTGATTTGCGGCTACAGCGCTGCTCCCCCACACAAAGTCATTTATTTGTGCGCCCATTACGGTAGCCGACAGACTTTTATCACGAGCCTTCAATAACGAATCGGCCAGTTGCAGGAGTTGCCTGCGTGCTGCTGCGAGCAGCAACGGATCACTGATCCGATCAGCGTGTCGCAGCAAAGTAAATATACCCAGCATACCCACCTGTGGCCAGCCGGGTAAAGTGCGTATAGCAGCAATGGTTTTACTTAGCTGAGGAATATGCGCTGTTTGTCCGGTTGTCACCAATAACTCTGCTGCAGCCCAAAAACGCTCATCATCCAATTGCCGGTCGCCATAACCACCGGTAGAGATTGCCGGCTGAAACCGTTTATTTAATTCGTCCTGTTCATACAAAACGTTTGGGTTTTCTTCGGCCCAGTTCCAGGCGTTCACAGCGGCTTTTATACAACTATCGGCCAAACCCGGCAACAGGGATGTAAACGTCCGGAATACCCGTGAAGCCTGCGCCATGGTAGCTGCGAAATCAAGCGCAGCAGCTGTTGATTTCTGTACTACATACCGCGGTTCTTTTGTTACGCCCGGCATAACCATACCATCAAATGCGGCATTGGTACATTTATGATACACACCCCCATCTGCCGGATCCTGCATCGTCAACATCCAGCGGAGGTTGTAGAGCACCTCATCGAGCAGATCAGGCAGCGCATTGCCACTTTCCGGAATATCAAGCTTTAATGAACTGTAATAAGCAGCGAAGTCTTCGTAAGCGCTAAGCAGGGTACCCATGGTTATGCCCGAGTTCACAATATACTTGTTGTAGTCTCCGGCATCATACCAGCCGCCAGGGGACGCAATGACGGTGCCGGCAGGTCTTTTCTTACCGGCCGCTGAAGCATGTATCAGCACCTGCATATCGGTATGTCCGGCCGGCCTCGCCCATTTACCGGCATAGGCCGGTTGCAATTCCATATCTGATCGTTGAAAGTAAAATGCTTTTACAGAAGCAACACTTAAAGGTTCATATACCGCATTTGCAACAGTAAGGGGCCAAGACTCCTGTACACCAGGAAGCGACAACCAATAATTTCCTGGTTGGCTAATACTGGAAAAATCGGCAAACCTTGCTGTAAGCGTAGACAGCGGAGACTTTCTGACATTGCTTAAGCGTGCGCTGTAAACAATATCCTGCTTATTGGCAGCCAATATATAAAAGCTATCCGTTCCTGCATTCAGGATCATCGCCTCCCTGATGCCCCCGGGCGCATAACCCAGCTGGTTTATTCCTACTACCGGACCCTGTGCCACTACCCATCCTGTCTGCAATAAACCAACTATAAGTGATGATATCTTTTTCATAGCCTTTATCCTTTACTATTGCGCCTGCAGTGAAACAGCAGAAGCCTTTAATCCATCTGCCGACGCCGTGACTGTAATTGCCCCCTTCTTATTACCTGCTCTTATTACAACCAGGCATTTCCCTTTAAAAGCAGAACGCTGTGGAGCATTGAATGACTCCATACTGGTCTGACTGCCGTTATCGACTCCTGCTATGCTGGCCGGGCCTTTTACAGCAAACTGTACGAGATTAGCCGCATCGGGCACAATATTTCCTTCTTTGTCTATTATTTCTACTGTTATAAATGACAGGTCATCATCGTTTGTGCGCAGCCGGGTTCTGTCTGGCGTCAACCGGATGCTGTATGGTGAGCCCGCCGTATGGATTTCTCTTTGCAGTACAGTCTTTCCATTTTTTCTCGATACAGCTATCAGGGTACCTGGCTCATAAGCAACGCGCCATTGTACGTGCAGTTCGTCGCCGGTTTTACTCTTTTTACCCAACGACCTTCCATTCAGCAAAAGTTCCACTTCATCTGCGTTGTTATAATAAGCCCATATATCAACTTGTTGTCCCGGCTGCCAGTTCCAGTGTGGAAATACGTGCAGTACATTTTTATGCGTAAACAGACTTTGGTAGAGATAGTATACGTCTTTGGGGAAACCGGCGAGATCAACGATTCCAAAATAGGAACTGCGCGCGGGCCATGGATATGGAGTAGGCTCGCCCAGGTAATCGAAACCTGTCCACACATACATACCGCTGATATGTTCATAGCGCAGCAGTTCTTTCAGTGTTTCCTCATGTGTACTTCCCCAGGGAGCTGAGCAATTATCGTATGCTGAGCAGCTCATATCAGCATTGGCATTTTCGACTGGCAGATCCCACCGGGCAGGCCATCGGCGAATGCTGTCGGAGGGCATGTCGTAGCTGCCTCTTGTCTGCAAGGCAGACACTGATTCGGTAACAATGAAGGGCTTATTTCCCCATTGATATTGTACCGAGTCCCATTTACCATGATTATAATTATAACCAATGATATCGTTAGCGCCTGTAACCAACAGGTTATTCCAGGCGCCTGGTTCGTTATTAGCCGTCAGCACTGGCCGGGTATTATCCAGTTTTTTTACAATAGTAGCCAACTCGCGCATGATAGTACGCCCGGCTGTATCTCCCTTCGAGGCATCACCCCATTGTTCGCCTATTTCATTGCCCACACTCCACATAAATACAGAGGGGTGATTGCGGTCACGTTTTATAAAGTCTTCCAGATCGCGTTGGTGCCAGCGATCCCATTCCTGGCTAAAGTCATAGGTTGTCTTGGAACGTTTCCACATATCAAATGCTTCGTCCATTACCACAAAGCCCATTCTGTCTGCCAGATCAAGCAATTCAGGCGCCGGTGGATTATGACTGGTACGAATGCCGTTAATACCCATTCCTTTTAATATTTCCAGTTGTCGTGCGATGGCTCGCTTATTCACTGCTGTACCCAGACAACCCAGGTCATGATGATTACATACACCGATTATTTTAACTGGTTTTTCATTTAAGAAAAAGCCTTTAGCCGCATCGAACCGAAATGAACGGATACCAATCACTGTTGTTTTTTCATCCAGTGGTTTTCCGTTACTGAGAATCGTCGTTTTTATGGAATAACAAAAAGGATCTTCGAGCGACCAACGCCTGGGATTGGCTATTGAAACAACCTGATTATTTTCCTTTGCCGCTTGTGATACAGCTGCGTTAATCGTTTTTACCCACTTGCCTGCCTGATCATAGATAGCGTGCTGAAGCTGCAGTTTCGAACCATCCGTCACCTCTCCTTCCCAGGTAGTTTGTATCTGTATATCGGCACGTCGTTCAGAAACAGTTGGTGTAGTAATATAAACGCCATCTTTGGCGATGTGCACCGGCTGCTTTTTAACCAGCCATACATGCCTGTAGATGCCACTGCCGCTATACCAGCGACTATTGGGCTGCAGGGAATTATCAACTTTTACTACGATCGTATTAACTGCTCCGCCAAATCTGAGATATGGCGTGAGCTCATAGCGAAATGAAATATATCCATTGGGGCGTGCGCCTAATGAATGTCCGTTAATAAATACCTCGCTCCGGCAATACACAGCATCGAAATCGATGAAAATGCGTTTTTCTCTATCTGCCGCTGCTACTACAAACTGCTTTCGGTACCAGCCCATTCCGCCGCGCAGCGCTCCACCTCCCGTACCAGTGGGACTATGCTCTTCAAATGGCAGTTCTATACTCCAGTCGTGCGGCAACTGAAGAGAGCGCCATTGCACGGCAGCAGCCGTATCATTGCCCAGGCAGAAAAACCAGTTGTGATCAAATGACTCCCGGCCTGTTTCCTGTGCAGGCGCAGAATTTATAAGCAGTAAACAAATAAAAAGTATGCAATAAAATCGCTTCATGTGTATAAAAAATCAGTTGAGCCGCATCACTATTTTCTTTCCTTTATAACTTATTTTTTTTCCTGCCTTTTCAGCAAAATCAATCCCGGCGGGTTTATTCTTTGTGATATACCGGATATAAAAGGTCCGGTGATTCAGCATGCCGGCAAATGCGCCTTTCCTGTCTTCAATAGTCAGCGTCTTTGCAGCATCGTTGTATGACATTTCGATCTGCGCATACTGCCCTTTTTCATAATCGTAATTTGTGCCTTCATCTTCATATAAGGAGAAGTGACCGTCATTTCCCTCGTACACGTACAGTGTGATGGGATCAGCTGGTTTTTCACCTGTGTACTGGAGCATTGGTCCGGCAGGTATGATAGCTCCGGCTTTTACAAATACCGGCATCCTTTCATACGCAGCTGTGGCAGTGATCGTTTGTCCGCCCTCCGAATACGCGCCGGTGTACAGATCATACCAGCCCTGGCCTGCAGGCAGATAAACGGGTCGGCTGACGGCTTTATACTGATAAACCGGATTAATCAGCAAGGACGGTCCAAACATATACTGATCGCCAGTATTTTTAACATTGCTGTCTTTGCTAAAATCAAATACCAGCGCACGCATAATTGTACCATTTTGATGATAGGCTTCACCGGCGAGGGTATAGATGTAGGGCATGAGCCGATAGCGTAACTGGTTATAATAAACCATGCTTTTGTACGCCGCGTGATCTTCGGGTGCTGTATTATACATTTCTCTTACAGGAAACTGTCCATGCGAGCGAAAAATGGGAACGAATGTACCAAACTGGTGCCAGCGGGTGAGCAGTTCGCGCCATTCTTCCAGATCCGCGCTGCCGGGCTTTTCATATCTTTTTTCTACGGAAAATCCTCCTACATCCATCGTCCAGTAAGGAAGTCCTGAGAGGGAAAAATTCAATCCTGCGCTGATCTGCGCTTTCATATCTTCCCAGCGCGATGCAATATCGCCACTCCAGATAGTGGCTGCATACCGCTGCGATCCGCTGTAGCCGGAGCGGGTAAGCAGGTAAACTCTACGATTGCTATCTGTACCCCGCTGACCTTCATAGATACCCTTCGCATTTTGCAGGGGGTAGGCATTGAGAAATTCTGCAGCCGTTCCAATAGCTGTAGGCGACATCTGCGCCTTTCGGCGATCGGGCGATACGTTTGACAGGATATCGGGCTCGCTGGCATCCATCCACCAGGCGTCTATTTTCTTAGTATATAGTTTATCATGTATCAGTTTCCAGAAACCTTCGCGCGCATCTTTATTAAACGCATCATAAAAAGTAGAGGTATATCCCTGCGCTATCCAGTCGCGCTGGCGATCGGCAATATTGCGTTTATACAGCCAGCCTTTTTCATTGAAATAGTTGTATGCCGGTATGCCTTCATAAAATTTTGGCCATACGGATATCATGATTTTTGCATGGTACTTTTTATGTAAATCATCAATCATTTGCTGAGGATCAGGAAACCGTTTTTCATCAAAATCCTGGCTTCCCCATTCTTTCTCGCGCCAGTAACTCCAGTCAAGAACGATGTTATCAATCGGTATTTTGCGTTTACGGAATCCGGCAATCGCCGTCATCAGTTCTTCCTGGGTTTTGTAGCGTTCCCGGCTTTGCCAGAAGCCCATGGCCCATTTGGGTACGATCTGAGCTCTGCCGGTGAGTTGGCGATAGCCGCTTATTACCTCATCCATATTTTGACCGTAGACAAAATAATAATCTACCTGGCGGCCAGCTTCTGAATCGAAGGTAAAACTTTGCTGGTCCTGTGCTGGCACCGGTGACAGACAATTGACTGTGAGATAAGATTCACTGCCGTCGGGTATCCATTCAATGCGAATATCGTATTGCTTATTTTTTTGCAGGGATAAATTAATCACTCCTGCTCCGGGATTCCAGGCCTGCCGCCATTTATCAAATAATAGTTTCCCATCTATCCATACCCTTATATAGCCGGCATAGGTAAACCGGAACTTATGTTCGCCTGTTGCATCACTGCTGAATTTACCGCTCCAGGTTACCGACCCTTTATCGACTGCAAAGTCTGCCGGCAAATGAAGTTTGCTGTCATTCAGATAAGCGTAGTCGATTACTGACTCGGCCTTACGCAGGTAAATATTGCCTGGTTGTTTGTAATCATTGGCATACGAAGCAGTGAGCCAGCCTTCATTACCTTTTTCATCCAATAACCGCAGCGAAGACAATGGCTGGTATGGCCGCACATCGCCCACACGTGTAAGCGAATAATTTTCCCAGAGTATCCCATAATTTTTGACCGACACTAAATAAGGTATGGCCACTTCTGTATTGTTCTGAAACAGTAGCACTTGTTGCCCCTTGTAATTAAACGCATCTTCCTGGTGCTGACCAAGCCCATACCACGCATCGTCGGAAGTGGTTTCAAAGGCCTGGTGTATCCGATACAAAGATGTGCCTTCATAAACGGCAGGAATAATCTGCCGGCCGGTTACCGCTCTTTCTTTTACCAGCAGATTTCCTTTTGTATCCGAAAAAGAAACAGCTCCGGTTGACAGATCGGCAGTAATAATCATCTGGCTGGTAGTAATCAGCAGTTTCCCATCACTCTCTTTGGTAGTACTGTTAAAAGCTCTGGGCGGAGTGATCACGCTAAGGCTGCTGATCCATGGCTTTACTTCTTTGTCAGGAGAGGCAATCACGTGTGCAATACCATCGCTGACAAGTTCGATTTTAATCAATGCGGCGCCACCGCTAAGTTGTGTATTGGGATATATCACTACTCCATCGGGCACTATTTTATAACTCCCCTCACCAGCCAGGGAGAAAAATGCATTGAAAAGCAGTATAGAAAAAAGGAATATTCTTTTCATTACAATCATCATTTGTTATCAACTACGAGAAATACGGTGGACCGGGCCGGCACTTCTACTTTTATATCACCTGTAGCTGCAGCGCTCCGCGCAGCGAGTGTAGCATAGTTGGATGGACCTCCTGCAACGCCTGCTGCGTTATTACCGTTGACAATTACTTTTCGCGAAAACTCACCATTATCATTATCGCCGGTCAGCGTGTACCAATAGTATTTATCACCTTTGATAAAATTCTTTATATCAATCTTTGTTGTATAGGATGCGGTAGAAGTGTTTACAATAGCCAGTGCCGTTTCTCCGGAGCTAAAAGAAGTGGCATAGACCAGGGTGCCTGGTATGGAATGTGTTGACTCTACCAATCTGTCGCCGGCAGTTTGCTGAAAATAATACATATGGTAAAATGCCGGTCTCGGCTGCCATTTTGTTTCGCCCGAAGCTGCTTCGCCCTGACTGAACATGCCGTGGTCATTTCCGTTGTCCCATCCGTTGGCCAGATCCCAGCGGGCTGTGAGGCCCAGTTGCTGTTTCATGGCTTCGCCCAGTACAAGTACCGCATGCATTCCATTGATATGCGAAACCTGCTGTTGCGAGCCGGTAGAAAAAATATTCCACTCATCGAGCACGAGAGGCTTTACGGAAGAAGCATTGGTGGAAAATGTACTTTTTACAAAATTGGTCATCTTACCCGTCTCCGATGCAGGAGTAGCGAGAATCTCTGCTGCACTGGCATTGGTTTGGAATGCGGTGTAATAATTATGCAGCACATAATAATCGGCACTATTACCAATAGAGCCAAGCAATCCTGTATTCCAGTTGCGATGCGTAGCTGTAGCCCATGCGGGGCTTTCCGCCTCTACCATGACTGCACCGATATAAATCTGTTTGCCGATGGCAGCGGCAGCCTTACGCATCGAATCTGCAAATACTTTAAAATGCTGTCCATATAGCTGTCCGGAGATAAACTCGGGTTGTCCATCTTTGTTGCTGGCAGTTGCAATCCGGTAACCGGCTTCCCAGTCACCAAAATTTTCATTCCCGATCTCCCAGTACATAGTGCGGCCGTTGTCGTAGCGCACCCAATCTGCTGCCAGATGAGCCGCTGCTGCTACGGGGTCAGCTCCGGTTCCATAACGGGCATATCCGTAGTTGATCGTGATAAGCCCTTTACTGTTTGTCTGTTGCAACAACTGATAATAATTGTTTACAGAAAAAGTCCAGCCATCACCGTTTTTACCGTACCAGAAGCCGGCGGTTTCGGTGCTTCCATCTGCTTTCACAAAAGCTGAGGGCGCATCGGCCGGTGGAGCGTCTTTATCACGATTCCAGAAAAAAACATCGCTGATACTGCCACCGGGAAAGCGTATGACGGATGGCGATAGTTTTTTCAGATGGTCCATCAGTACCGGCTGGTCGACTATCTGTGTCATCCACAAGTTGGCATTACTGCCAAAAAGAGCGGGTGATATTTTCGACATTACTTTGCTTCTGTCTACACTGATGGTATAAACAGCAGCGGCTGGAGGCGTAGTGGCTACAGCAGGAGGAACAGTAAAGGTTTTTGGCGTCCACGCATCTAGAAAAAAACCCGTAGTTGATGCTACCGGCGGGTCAACCGCAGGATCGATCACTACCGGCACTTCGGGTTCCGGAGTTACGACTGATTTTTTTTTGCAGGAATAGCCTGCCAGTACCCAGCATGCGGTACAGATTAATATGTATCTACCCCATTTCACCATAAAAAATTATGTGGAACAGTTTACGAGCTTAACAAATAGGTTGCAGGAAGAAAAATCTTCCCGCAACCACCTTAGGTCGGTCGATTGCTGCTATATGAAAAGGAACGACTAAGGATTTTGTCTATATAACAACTGCTTGCACGAGAAACTCTGTTTAAGAAAACTATTTAATCTTTTCAATCCGGATATTATCAATAGCGATCCGAAGTGAGCCGGGGGCAATGGGGCCGGTTGATACTTCATTACCCGCTGCGTTGAAACCATCGGCGGTGGTAAGGCGAAACATCAGCATACCTCCACTTCCGTTTGCATTCATCAGTTCATTCATGTTGGCAGGAGGGTCACCGCCTTTATTATACCGGTTACTTTTTGCCTTATGAAACTCCGACAAAGGAATACTCACCGTTTCCCAACCGGTAGAGCGGTAAGAGCCGGTCTTTTTCCAGGGTGAATATTCTGCTATAAAAGACCAGTCGGCCCATCCCGGCGCGATCCACAGATTGCCGGCAGTCCAGTTATCTTTTACATAAACCTCAAACTTCAGTGCGTAATTGATAATAGCATCATTCATATTGGCCGCCCAGGAAGGCACGGTGTTGGTAATGATGCAGCGGTTGTCCTGCCACCACGAGTCATCGCCCGGCGTTACATTGGCTGCAGGATGTATGGCCACGCAGGTACCGGTTGCATTGGGGTATGTAGCGGAGGGATCAGGTACCCATTCGCCCACCCATTGCTGCTGGCTCCAGCCATAGTTCGGATTCTCTGCACTGGAAGGCGGATTCCACTGACCCGATCCTCCAACGGCATCGAAGTTGGCAATATAACCAACTGTTGGTGACAGCCAGTTATTGAAACGAAACATGGAAGTTCCATTGCCATGATTGGTGTAAATACGCAGTGAGTCGCCCCGCTGCAAACCACCTGTGGGCACGGTCAATGTAACCTCGGTACCATCAGGATTACCGGTTATTGCAGATTCCACCACTTTGTTTCCATTGGGAAATACAATACTGTCGATAAAGTAGAACCCGTCTATCATAAACAGGTTACTGCCTGTAAATTTCACCGACACACCACCGGGAGTATTTTCCAGAGATCCGGAAGTAATAACCGGATTATTGGGCTTGATAGGAAATTCATATGTGAATTCTCCTTTCGAGTTCACGATCCGGATGGTATTGAGAGAAGATACCAGCTCAGAGAGGGGCATAGCAGCCGGTATAGTTACCACCGCTGTGGTATCGCTGAAAAGCGCAGGATTAAAATATGTATCAAAGCCATTAAAGTACAGCTTCCGCAAACTTTCAAAGCCTTCGCCCCGCAATACAATTGTTTGTCCCAGAAATGCCTCCTGCAAGGCAAAATTATTGGGAGCCGGTGTAATGGCTCTAATGCCATTGATGCGGGGACTTTTTCCGCTGTCTTTTGTATAATCACTTTCTGATTTTTTACAGGAAGCCAGCAGACCTGCCAGCAGCAGCAATTGCCACAGCAGGCCGGAGATATAAGGAAGTGTTTTACTTTTCATATCAAATTATTTTTGAGTAATACCTGCAGTTTTAAGTTTTAGCATCATGGATATTCAACCGGAGGTTTATTCAGGTTAGGTGCCTTGGTCAGCTCTTCGGCCGGAATGGGCAACCAGAAATTGGCATCGCTGACAGCCGTCACATAATAATCGGTACGTGCATTGATCGTCCAGGCCGTTGCGTTCGTATTACTATTTGGTACGAGATAATAGTCGCCGCGGTTTTGGGCCTTGATGATATCAAAAGCCTTTGTTTTATTATAATAATAAAGACGTACGAGGTCATACCATGCCTGCCCTTCCATCGCGAGCTCAAGCCAGCGTTCTTTAAAGAGCGCATCCCAGGTAATAGATGACACGCTGTTTAAGCCGGCCCTTGCCCTGATACTGTTAAAGCTGCTCAGCGCCAGTCCATCGTTGGTACTGGCATTATTACCCAACACTGCTTCGGCATAGGCGAGGTATACATCTGCCAGGCGAAGAATATAGGTATTCATGCCTGTGCCCATAAAAGTGATTTCTCCATTGTTGTCCCAGGGACCTCCTACTATATATTTTTTAACCCATGCGCGGTTGTTGCCACCGCTGGCATCTACATCTCTGTTGGGCACAATCATATTCTGCACATCGCCGCCATTGGGTTTCCAGCGAAACCAGTCGTAGTACTCTCCGGGATAAAACCAGGTTGCTTTACGACGCTTGTCGCCGTTTTCATACATTTCCAGAACATGTTTCGATGCACCTACATCACCTCCCCAGCCATCTCCAAATCCTGTGATGGTATTGCTTTCGAAAGCCAGAAAAGCCTGCACATCATTCTGCGTACCATATTGTGCCGGGTTGTTGAATTGCCATTGCAGTGCAAAAAGCGATTCGCTGTTGTTATTGTTGCGGGTCAGAAACAGATCTTTATAATCTGACATGAGTGTAGCCCCGCTGTTTTGAATAACATCTTTGGCAAAGTAGGCAGCGCTGTCGAGGAACTGCTGTACACGTGTGCCGCTGTTGTTGCTCATTACGCCGGCATAGGCGAGGTAAGCTTTTGCCAGCATTCCTTCTGCCGACCATTTTGTGATACGCCCGGGCTTGTATGGGGTTGCGGGAAGGTTTTCTGCGGCAAAACGCAGGTCGCGGATCGCAAACCGCCAAACGCTGGGAATGGTATTGCGGGAAAGTGAAGTATCCGTAAGCAATGCGGTGTTACTTTCAATCACCGGCACCGCTCCAAATGTCTGCACCAGGTAATAGTAAGCCATACCACGCATAAAACGACATTCGGCAATAGCATAGGTCTTCATGTTTTCGGGTATGGCCTCCGAAGCATAGGTCTCAACACCGTAGCGGATCGTATTACTCTGACCAATGATATTAAAGAAGGAGCGCCAGGCCTGCTCTACAGAGCGATCAACCGGGGTGGATGTAAAACGAATATCCTCTGGTATAAAACTTCCGCCGGTGGTCATCATACCAGCGCGGCCATCACCGATACCATACGAAGGCATATCGTTGTATTCAAACCATACCAGGTTATACAATACAGCTGTAGCCGCCATCATACGTTCGGTGCTGGTATAATAGTTACCATCTGTAATCGCATCCTCAGGCGGTCTGTTTAAAAAGTCTTTTTTACAGGATACGAATAATACCAGCAATGCCAGTACCAGCATACCTGTTTTATATGGCGTTATTTTTTTCATTGTCCTTATTTTTTATAAATAATGGATGAAAGTTTAGAAGTCAACATTTACACTGAAAGTGTAGGTGCGTGTAAGCGGATAACGTCCTGCATCCACGCCCTGGAAAATCCTGTCAGCACCGCCTACGTTTTTGCCCACATACGTACCGATTTCGGGATCAAATCCTTTATACTTCGTGAATGTGGCGAGATTCTGCACACCGGCCTGTAAGCGTACCGTGCGGATAAAGCCTGTGGCACGCAGCCAGCGCGCGGGCAGCGTATAACCCAACGTTACATTTTTGATACGAACGAAAGAACCATCTTCTACAAAGAAGCTGTTGATACGTTTGGCATTACCGTTTACATCTGCAGCTGTGATACGCGGTACAGTGGTGCCGGGGTTTACAAGGCCTGTGCGGGAAGAGTTGATTCTTGCAAATTCAAACGCTTCTTCAAACAGGTTACGACCAATGTTTACGCCATTGGGATTAGCCATATTGTAGCGCATATAATTATATACGTCATTGCCCACCGTACCAATTACCAGTACGCTCAGATCAAAATTTTTATAGCTGAAGCTGTTGGTAAATCCAAAAGTGAACTTAGGCCAGGGATTACCAATTACCGTCTGGTCTTTTTCGTTGATGATTCCATCACCATTGATGTCTTTGTATTTGATATCGCCCACCCATACACCGGTTGTTTCGTCTGCTGGCAGGCGGGTCACACCGTCTGACTGTACCGGCACTGCCGATTTATTAATTTCATCAACACTTTCAAATAGTTTTTCTGCGACGTAGCCATAAAATACCCATGGAGCCTGGCCTACCGCAGATTGTCCCATAAAATCGTTCATCCACCATGCCGTAGAGTAAAGAGGCTTACCGGCAAATGTTGATTGAATGGTTGATTTGAAATGGGAGATATTAAAGTTGGAGCGCCAGATAAAGTCAGCTGCTCGATTATCAATATTTACTGTATTTAAAGTAATGGCAAATCCTCTTGTCTTTAGTGAACCGAAGTTAACAATAGGTGCGCCGATACCACCTGACCCTGTTGTGCCGAGGTAAGCCGGCAAACCATCATTGCGGTAGAGCAGATTGTCGGTTGTTCTGTCAAACACATCAGCTTCTATCTGCACCCTGTTTTTGAACATATTGAGGTTGATACCGAAATTGGCCGTTTTGGTCAGCTCCCAGGTGAGGTCAGGGTTACCGAAGTTACCCACGCGGTAAGCGGTATCGAAAGCTGTCCAGGTAGGACGATAAGCTGTATAAATGCCCGACTGGTAAGGGTTTCCGGTTGCGCCATACTCGGCACGTAGTTTCAGCTCATTGAGCCAGGTAACATCCTGCAGAAACTTCTCTTTGGATACTCTCCATGCAACGGATGCAGAGGGGAAATAGCCCCAGCGGTTTTCTTCTGTGAAATTGGCGGAGCCATCTGCGCGGATAGCTGCCTGCAGGATATATTTATCATCAAACGAATAGTTGATACGACCCAGATAGGACTCCAGCGCACCCGATCCTTTGTAAGGTATACCGGAGCGGTTTTTTGTCACCATATTATACATGCTGGGGGTGCCTTTGTATCCCCACTCCTGTGCCTCATGGCTTACCATGGCGCCTATCCAATGCCTGCCGGTTTTTCCAAGATTGCGTTCGTAACGTGCCAGCTGGTTAAAATTCCAGTAATAGTTACGGCCGGGCTCCATAAATAAAGTAGCCTGGGGGTTGTTGTTGTTTAAGCCAAAGAAAAACTCGGGAGTATATGTATAGGCAAGTTTGGAATCTTTATTGCCGTCAAAGCTCACACGCAATGTGAGATACTTCATTGGTTTGAGTTCGGCATAAGCACCGCCCAGTATACCATCTCTGTCGAGATAGTTTTTGATAATGCTGGCCATCGCTATCGGGTTGCGTGGAGCATACTGGGCATTGGAGCCAAACTCTACTGTGGTTGCACCAGCCCATGAACCATCGGGATTTTTAACAGGCAGGTTGGGAGCCGTTGTGAGGGCATCGCGGATTACATCTTCGTTTGTTGTTGACAATTTTTCTTTTGTACCCCATGCGTTGAAAGATGCTCCCAGTTTCAGCCAGCTGGTGGTTTGGTTATCGATATTCAGGCGGAAAGAGTAGCGTTTAAAATCAGAGCCTACCGCCACACCATCCTGCTGGAAATACTCGCCCGATGCATAAAAGGTTGTCCGCTCTGTACCACCTGTAGCACTTAACTGGTGCTTAAACATGGGCGCCGTTTTAAACATGGCTGTTTGCCAGTCAGTACCTTTGCCCAATACAGTTGGATCAGATAAAGAAACATTGGGTGTAAATCCGAGAATGGAATCGCTTATGTTTTTCATAGTAGCCCATTGCTGCAGATCGAGCGTGGAAAGTTGTTTGGGCTTATCCTGCAGTGTACCGAGGAAACCATAAGAAAGTCTTACTTTCTGGTTCTTGCGGCCTTTTTTTGTAGTGATGAGTACTACACCGTTTGTGGCGCGGGTACCATAGATTGCTGTGGCAGATGGTCCCTGCAATATTTCTATAGATTCAATATCGGCAGGGTTAATACCGGCCAGTGCGTTGGATGAACCGAAGCGACCATCGTTGCTGCTGCCCGACAGATCAGGCTGTATCTGCACGCCATCTATTACATATAAAGGTTGTGTAGTACCTGTGAGTGTACTCACACCTCTGATGTTAACAGAAATACCACCACCCGGCTGACCGGAGTTTTGTGTTACATACACCCCTGCTGCCCGGCCCTGTATGGCCTGATCGAGCGTAGAGTTGACTGTTTTATTAATGTCCTGTTCGGAAATGGATACCTGCGCACTGCTCAGGTCTGTTTTTTTCATTCTACCATACCCGATCACAACTACTTCGCTGAGTTTTACATCAGTTACCTGTAGTGTGGCTGTCACCGCTGTCTGGTTTACAACAGACACTTCCTGCGGAGCAGCTCCCACAAAGGAAATAACCAGTGTGGTAGTGGCAGGTGGAACAGAAATAGTAAAGTTTCCGTTGAGATCCGTTTTAGTACGGGCAGCTTTTTCGCCCTTTACGGATATGGAAGCCCCGGCCAGCGGTGCACCTTCCTGGTTGTAAACCGTACCAGAAATTGTTTTACCGCCTTTCTGCTGTGCCGTCAGTTTTTGAGGCAGCAGCATCCATGCAATCGCCAGGCTCCAGCAGAAAAAAAGGCAGAGGCGACCGGAAAGCAGCGCACCATCTGTTAAGCAGTTAGTTTTTTTCATTGTCTTGGCAAATTTGTTATCGTTAAGATTTAGTGCCGGTTCATATACCCAAAAAACCGCTGCTCATACCAGCTGCTGCCCGGTTATGAAGTAATGAATGCCATAAATATGAAGGAGTATCGTGCAGGCAGAACAGAACGTTCCGGCCGCAGAAGACCAGTTTCAATATAGACAGCAATCATTTTTTTCTGCCAGGCGGCAGGCCGATTTCGCAAGGTGCAGGACCCGGCAAAATTCCAAACTCAAAATACTATGCGATTCAGCGGAGCACGGTATGCCGCCGTTTACATATAGGTATCAAAATGTTAACCTATCAAAAAAGGCAGGGGCGAAAGAATTTAAATAATTAATAATCAGCTATTTAAAATCAGGCCTGTTAACAAAACACTACCTTACTTTATTGTTTTTGCAGGCGATAGGCCGAAGGAAGTACCTGAAAAATGGCCTTAAAGCTCTTACTGAAGTTCTTGGGATTGTTAAAACCGACCTCATAAGCTACCTCGGCAATGGTCATATCTGTTTTTTTCAACAACATGGCAGCCTTTTGCATCCGCATATCACGGATAAACTCCAGCGGTGACTTGCCGGTAACCGACAGCATGCGTTTGTATAAAGCTACACGACTCATGCATAAAGTGCGGCTCAGGTCTTCGACCGAAAAATCCGGCTCGGCCATATTCTTTTCCACCTCCGCTATTACCTGCTGCAAAAAAAGATCAGCTGCCGGCACTACCGTTATCTCACCCTGTTTTACTTCTACCTGCTTCTGATACGTTTTTTTCAAAACCAGGTTCTGCTGCAACTGATTGCGGATGCGGGTTTGTAAAATTTCAAAATTGAACGGCTTGGTCATATAATCATTGGCCCCGGTTTCAAGACCGCGCAACTGCTGCTCCTCGCCGGTAAGCGCTGTGAGCAAAATGACAGGAATATGGGAAGTACGTTTATCGGCCTTAATTTTCTTACAAAGGTCAATGCCATTCATTTCAGGCATACTCACATCACTTACCACCAGGTCGGGATGTGCAGCCAGCGCTTTCTGCCAACCGGCCTTTCCATTTCCGGCTTCGATGATATGATAATGCTCCTTCAGGTTGTCTTTGAGATAAAATCGGAAGTCTTCATTATCCTCCACCAGCAATACAATAGGCAGTTTCTTCAGCTTCTTTTCCTCCTTTACCAGGGGCGGTTCTGTCATCTGCTCTTCATCAAAGTTTTCCGATTCGGGCTGCAACTGCTCGGGCATAGGCGCGTCTTCCTTCACAACCGGCAAAGTCACAATAAAGCTGCTGCCCTTATCCGGCTCGCTTTCTACCAGTATATCGCCACCATGCAGCCGTACAAACTCGCGGGTAATAGCCAATCCGATACCACTGCCCTGGTTCACCATATTATCTGGCACCTCTGTCTGAAAGAACCGCTCAAAGATTCTGTCTTGCTTGTCTTTTGCAATACCAATACCAGTATCTGTAATACGTAGTATCAGTTCGTGCCCCTCCTCACGCGCTTCCAGTTTCACATCAACGGTTACATGTCCATTGGGCAAAGTGAACTTGAATGCGTTTGAAAGCAGGTTAAATAAAATGCGTTCAGTCTTTTCGTGATCAAACCGGGTATAAAAAGAATCCACATTACTCCGGAAAGAAAAGGTGATATGCTTTATATCTGCTATGTCAGTAAACGATCGGCTCACATCATGAATAAAAGAAACAATATCTCCACTGGTGGCATTCAGTCTAAGCTCTTTTTCTTCCAGTTTTCTGAAATCGAGCAACTGGTTTACGAGATTAAGCAAGCGTTTAGCATTGCGCTGCAGCATTTCAATCTGCGTACGCGTATCCGCTCCCGGGTTTTGCTGCAGCAGCTTATCGATAGGCGCCAGTATGAGTGACAGCGGTGTACGAAACTCATGACTTACATTGGTAAAGAACCTTATCTTCATCAGATCCAGCTCATGTTTGCGGCGCGCTTCCTTCTTTTCCTCTTCAATTTCATATTGTCGCTTTGCCCGTTGCAGTTCCATTCTCCTGGCAAAATACAGTACTGAAGCTGCTACCAGTATATATAATGCATAAGCCAGGGGTGTTTTCCAGAATGGTGGCCGTACCTTTATTATTAGTGGCGAAGACTCTTGGCTCCATACTCCTTCACTGTTCATTGCTTTTACCCGGAACTTATAAGTACCAGCGTCAAGGTTGGTATAGGTAGCCATCCGTTGACCGGCATCGGTATACAACCAGTCTTTATTAAAACCATCAAGTTTATAGGCATACCGTATTTTTTCCGTACTGGCAAAATCGAGTGCTGCAAACTCTACGGAAAATACATTTTGATTATGCTTTAAAACAATCTTATCGGTATAAGCCAGGGATGCGGGCAATATTATCTGCTTATCTATTTTTTCCCCCACGTCTACCGGCCTGTTAAATACCTGGAAAGAAGTAAGTACCAGTTGCGTCTCAAATCGGCGGTGCTTTGCCGCAGGTGGCATAAACAGGTTAAAGCCACCAGCACCACCAAAAAGCAATTCGCCTTTGCTGGTGCGTAATGCAGCATTTTCATTAAACTCTCTTCCCTGCAGACCATCCCTTTCGTCGTAATTAATAAACCGGAAGTTTTTCAGTTCGCCTTTTTCATCCGGCAGTATACTGGCCAGCCCATTTGGTGTGCCTGCCCATATCCAGCCATTCTTATCTTCAACAAGGGTAAGAATGGTATTGTGCGGCAACCCATCACGGCTATGCAGGGTCATCATCTTTTTGCCGGGTGCTGTGTAAACATTTAACCCATCATGTGAACCCACCCATATCCAACCCCGCTTATCCTGCACAATAGCGGTCAGGTTATTGTTGCTGATACTTTCCGGATTGCCCGACTGATGCTGATAATAGGAAAAGTTGCCCGCGGGATCGAGGATATTCAGACCGTCTGAAGTAGCTATCCATAGATTGCCTGCCTTATCTTCCATAAAATCGGCCACATAATTTGACCGGATTGAATTGGGCAGATAGGGCTTATAATGTTTGAATATTTTCTTTTCGCGGTCAAAAAGATCAAGCCCGTTGCCCAGCGTGCCGATCCACATCCGCCCGCGGCTGTCTTCAAAAATTTCCCAGACCCTGTCATCAGACAGGCTGTTGCTGTCTGCCGGATCGTGCCGGTAATGGGTAAATTTATTTCCATCGAAGTAGTCAAGCCCGCCATAATAGGATCCGATCCATAATTTCTGTTGTTTGTCGATAAATAAACTTACAATGACATTGTTGCCCAGCGATGCCGGGTTGGCCTGATCGTGCGTATATGAGGTGAACGTATTGGTGGCACGGTTAAAATAATTGAGGCCACCTCCGTTGGTGCCAATCCATATATTCCCTTTTGCATCTTCGGCAAAACGGTTTACATCATCATAAGAAAGGCTGTTGCGGCCGGCCGTATGATGGCGATACAGTGGCAGATTAATAATACCCGGATGATAATAGCTGACTCCCTTTTTGTAGGTGCCCACCCACACATACCCTTTATCGTCGCGGTATACCGATACGATGCTGTTTTGCCCCAGCGATTTCACTTCGTCTTCTCTGCTCAGTACATATCTTATTGTATGGGTATTTTTATTATAAATATTTATGCCGCCATGATCCGTTCCAATCCATATTTCTCCTTTAGAAGCTTCTACCACACTAGCCACGATGTTGTTGTTGAGCCGTGCAGTTCCCTGATCTTTGCAAATAAGTGTAGATTTTCCCTGCTGCGGATTTATCCACAGCACTCCTTTAGGATTGGTGGCCTGTGAATAAATCCACAGATCATTATCACTGTCTACAAAAATCTGGAAAGTGAGCAGGGTGCCATCGAATATACGACCGGGCACATCTGTTTCACCGGCTTCTTTGCCGGTTGCTGTATCAAACCAGATCAGCTTTCCATTTAAAAATAGTATATAACAAAGGCCGTTTGCATCAAACTGAAAAGCAGCAACCGGCTCGCTGGCCGGAGCTGAATACACCCGTTTTGCTTTTCGGGTAGCGGGGTCATACTCCCAGAGGTATTGCCGGTCCATCAGGAACCAATAAGTGCCCCCGGCCCGCCGGCGTATGTCCGACACAGCTGTGCCACTAATACCCAGTTCAGCCAAAGCTGCCTGTATGTTGCGGGTCACTTTTTCGGTTCGCAGATCAAGTATACTGAAGAGCGTTTTTGTTTCAACCCAAATTTTATCATGCGGGCCTTCCAGTATACGTGATACAAAATTTTCGGCGAGCGAATTGGTGTCTTTCAGGTCATGGCGGAAAATTTTAAACTGGTATCCATCGTACCGGTTAAGACCCGACAAGGTACCGATCCACAAAAAACCTTTGGTGTCGCGGTAAAAACAATTGACCTGGTTGTTGGAAAGCCCGTTGCTGATATCAAGACGGGAAAATGAATATGGATCGCCCTGGGCAAAAAGCCGTGCGGCAATAAAAACAGCCAGCAGACATATAGCAAACCTTTTACACATCGTTGTCTCCAAATATACTTATTCAGCAGGGAAATGAAAACAGGCAATAAAGGTTTATCTGATTATTTTAGTAGACTATTATCCTCTGCTACTGTATTCGCTTCAATATTATCGGTAATAATATCTTCTGTTTCATGTACCCGCGAAAATGCTTTCTCCATTTTTGTCCTGTCAAACTCTTTCTCGTTATTGGCCAGCCAGATAGTTGCTACGCCATTACCAATAAAATTGGTGATAGCACGAGCCTCTGACATAAAGCGGTCAACACCCAGTAATAAAGCAAGTCCTTCTACCGGAATAACCTTTATAGCAGTAAGCGTGGATGCCAGCACCACGAATCCACTACCTGTAACACCCGCTGCTCCTTTGGAAGTAAGCATAAGAATACCAACGATTGCCGCTATTTGCCCAAAACCGAGTTCTACACCAAATACCTGGCCCAGAAAGATCATACACATTGACAGGTAAATAGTCGTACCATCGAGATTAAAAGAATAACCGGTAGGCACTACCAGGCCTACCACCGGTTTGGAGCACCCCATTCTCTCCAGTTTTTCCATTAGAGAGGGAAGGGCTGCCTCGGAAGAAGATGTACCCAGTACGATCAACAGCTCTTCACGTATATATTTCAGGAAGCGTATCAGGCTCACCTTATACATTCTAAGAATGAAATAGAGGACCAGAAAAATAAAAAGGGCCATGGTAATGTATACAGTGATCATCAGTTTGCCTAATGGCAGCAAGGTATCGATACCAAATTTGCTGATCGTATATGCCATGCCTCCAAAAGCGCCTATTGGTGCCAGCAGCATCACCCGATGCAGGCCTTTAAAAATATAACGGGAGGCCGTATGCATGACATGAACCAGGCGTTCCTTTTTCTGTACCAGGCTCAGCGATACTCCCAGCACAAGCGCCACTAATAATACCTGCAGCGTGGAGTTTTCTTTAAGAAACTTCAGCCAGCTGAAATCATTCCCTGGCTTGGTATAGGCAGAAACATCTGCTCCTCTTACTCCGGAAGTATCCACTCCGTGACCGGGCTGAATCAGCAATGCCACTACAACGCCTATGATAAGTGCGAATGTGGTAACCACTTCAAAATAGAGTAATGCCTTTGCCCCTACACGGCCTACCTTTTTTAGGTTTCCCATATTCACGATCCCCAGTGTGATGGTCAGGAAAATAATCGGGTTGATAAACAGTTTTACAATACTGATAAAACCTGACCCAAGCAACTCACTGAACGTAGACTTGATGCTCATCTCCTGCCCCAGGAGGCGAAAACTATAGCTCTTATCCAGTATCTGTCGCTGGGCTATATCCGGAAAATAATGCCCAACCAGTATGCCGGCCGTTATGGCCACCAGTACCCAGAAAGTGAGATTCTTGAATAGACGAAGCATGATGATTAAAAAAAAGAAGATTAATATCAGCACTATGCTTTACCGATCATGATACGAGCATTTGACCGATGCGGTGTCCCAGCTCGATACAGGCGCGGGAATTGTGATACGGGCATTTCCAGAAACCTGCTTTATCCTGACCCGCCATTTTATGCAGATTTTCTGTGACGCCCCAGTACCATTCACCGTTTTCCTTATCCCTGATATATCGTTTAATAAATGTCCATACACCTGCCGACTGTTGCAGAAAACGATCCTGACCACTCAGTTGCCAGGCATTGAAAAAACCAACCATAGCCTCAGCCTGTGGCCACCAGTGTTTTTCCCTGATCCAGTGATCGGTTGCAGCTTCATATTCATACCATAGCCCCCCATCGGCATCAAGCCCATCGGTTGCAGCATGTGCCATAGCAATTGCCAGTTGAGAGAAACGATCAATATAACTGACATCACCCAGTATCACAGCACACTCCTGCAGCAACCAGGCGGCCTCAATATCGTGCCCGAAGGAAATAATACTGCCGGCTGGCTGCCATGTCCCGGTGAAAAAAAGCCGTTGCCGGTTCGATGTATGATTGATTATCTTATCAGAAAAAATATCCAGCAAATCTCTGATACGGGCAGCGAGGTCAGGGTTGGGCCAGGCTTTATATAAATTGGCATAGGCTTCTATCACATGCAAATGGGTATTCATGGTTTTGCAGAGGTTCTCCTCCTTTTCACTCAACCTGAAGTCTGCCCGTGGTGCCCAGTCCTGCTCAAATGCCTCTATATATCCGCCGTATTGTTTATCCCATGCTATCTTTTCAAGCTGTTCATAAAGACCTATGGCATAATCAAGCGCCGATTGATATCCACTTGCCAGATACAACTCTGATAGTCCATAGATCGCAAAGGCCTGGCCATAAATTTGTTTTTTGCCATCGAACATACGCCCTTCTGCATCTACCGACCAGTAAAACCCGCCATTTATTTTATCCAGGAATGCTGATTCAAGAAAATGAAAGGCTTTTTCGGCTTCTGACAAGTATTGTTGTTGGCCGGTGTAGCGGTATGCTGCGGCAAATGTCCATACTGCACGGGCGTGTAATACCAATCCTTTGGGGGCAATGCTATCGTGTTCATTCGAGTCACTAACACTTCCGTAGAAGCCGCCGCGTTCCTCATCTTTGGCATGATGCATCCACCAGTCAAGAATAGTCTGCAACTCTTCTTCGAGCTGCTGCCGAAAGCCGGCCAGCCACTCTTTCTTTGCTATATCTGCCTGCAGGTCTATACTCATTCTGATAATTTATATACCGGTTCTTCACGTACCGGCTCAGAAACCAGGGAATCCTTAAAATCATTATTAGCGGCTACCAGCGCCTGGATGCGTTTTACTGAGGTAGCCGAAGTAAATTCATCAGCCGGTGTATTCATTACATAATCTGTGAGTATATCCAGTGTAGTGGTCGCTACATGCATGCGCGTATCTGAAGATGCATAATAGATGAATACGGTACCGTCATCGTCCAGTATCCAGCCATTGCTGAATACAACATTCGACACATCACCTACCCGTTCTGCTCCTTCGGGTGCAAGGAAATACCCGGCGGGCTTATAAATAACGCGGGTCAGATCATGCAGATCCGTCATAAACATATACAGCACATATCGCAGACCGGCTGCTGTATTGCGCACTCCGTGTGCCAGGTGCAGCCAGCCATGCGGAGTCCGCAATGGTGCAGGGCCTGATCCGTTTTTTAATTCATATACGGTATGATATATTTTCGGATCTACTATAAACTCTTCGCTGATGACTGCCTGCGTAATATCATCGGCCAGTCCGAAGCCAATGCCACCACCTTTACCGGCTTCAATGAAACCATCCTGCGGGCGGGTATAGAAAGCATATTTACCGTTTACAAATTCGGGATGTAAAACTACATTTCGCTGCTGCGGAGATGGAGTAACCAGGTCGGGCAGCCGTTCCCAACTGACAAGGTCGCGTGTGCGTACAATGCCGCATTGCGCTACAGCAGATGACTGATCGGTCTCGGGCACGTCTTTGGCGCGGCGCTCTGTACAAAACAATCCATATATCCAGCCGTCTTCGTGTGCCACCAGACGGATATCATATATATTGGTATCAGGCTCGTCTGTTTCTGGTATAGTGGCCGGCGTATCCCAGAATACAAAATTGTCAACTCCATTGGGGCTTTCTGCAATACCAAAAAACGATTTGCGATCATAGCCTTCCACACGGGCCATTAGCAGATAGCGGCCATTCCATTTGATAGCTCCGGCGTTGAGCACTGAGTTAATGCCATTACGAAGCAGGAGACGCGGATTGGTGTCCGGATTAAAATCGTATTGCCAGGTAAGCGGCACATGAGCCGTAGTCAGCACCGGATGAAGGTACCGGTGATAAAGGCCATGTAGTGATTCCAGTTTTTTGTTTTCACGTTTCAGAAGCTGTTCATAATCGCCCACCAGCATCTGCATTCTTTCTTTAAACTGCTTATCCATATAATAAGGTTATTTAGTTTTCGAGTTTATTCCACCAGGTTTTTTTAAGAATAATAACAATCACCGCAAGTATGGCAATAGTGATCAACAGCGGTAATTTCATCCACAGCACTACATACATCGGCAACAGCGTGAGGCAACACTGCGCTATGATGCCCAGCACCACATTGAACATATCAAGTTTAAACCGCCGGTTGGGCTCAAAGGAAGGATCATCGGCAACTACCTGCTCGTGCACAGGTTTCCAGAAGCCCCAGGGTTTTACTGTTTTGTAAAATGATTTCAGGGTCTCCATTTCTGTTGGCGGTGCGGTATAAGTTCCTATCAGGCACCCTGCAATAGAGATTACAAAGAGCAGCGGCCAGATGTAGAGAAACAGGCCATCAAACAGTTTGAGGAATACCAGCGCACCAACAATGCCGCTGGCCATGCCCCAGAAAAATCCATGTGCATTGAAGCGCCACCAGTACCATTTAAACAGGTTGGCGGCGATATAACCTCCATACAACCCACCTACAATCCATTGCAGCACACTATTTACATCGCGTGCAAAAAAACCAAGTACAATACCTATGGCCACTACAATCACACCGACCAGGTAATTGGCCCTGATTACCTTTTTATTGCTGGCCGTTGGGTTAATGTACTTCAGGTAAACATCATTAATGATGTAGGCCTGCGCGGCATTGAGTGTACCGGAAAAAGTACCCATAAAGGCGCCCAGCAGACCGGTAAGCACCAGCCCCATAATACCCGCCGGCAGAAACTGATTGATGGTGGCCGGCAGTATGCGCTCGAAGTCGGTACCATCTGCGCCCGTCAGATTCATCTGTTTATAATAAAGCAGCGCCAGCACGGTGAGGCCTATTACCATCGAGTAACGTACCGGCAGCAATATGATCGATACAAAACCTGTCATTTTACTGGCCTCTTTGGGAGAACGCGTAGACAGAATTTTTTGCATATCATAGTTTGGTGCCGGTCCTGCCAGACTTGCAAATATGCCTTTGAAGAGCATCATCATAAAGAATATGCCGAAGAGGCCAAATCCATCGTCGGCAATTTTCTGATTGGCTTCGGGTATAGTAGCACTCCAGTCGAGCCCCAGTTCCCAGCCAAAAAACGGATTGAGCCAGCCATCAGGCACCTGCAGTTGTCCCCCATTCTGATGCAAATGCATCATAGCGATGACAGCCACCGATACACAGGCCACGATCATAATCATGTATTTGATGAAGTCGCCCAGTACAATACTGTGCATACCACCAATGATCGAATAAAACATGGCAAATAACGTAAACACGATGCCATAAAAGTGGGGTACATAGGCAGGCGCCACATCAAAAGGCACATAGGCACTCACGGCCTCCCATGGCACAAATATTTCAATGAACTTACCGAGACCAATAAACCCATAGGCCAGGAAGCCGAAGCAGCCAATCAGCGCAAATATCACTACCACACTATGGGAGCCCTGTACACCTTTACCGGTAGTACCAAAACGTGTCTTTAACCATTCGGCACCGGTATTGGCATTGGATCTGCGTAACCACTTTGACAGAAACATCATCATGAATACCTGGTTAAATACCGGCCATAGCCAGGGTATCCAGATGCTCTTCATACCATAGACAAAACAGAGTGCCACCATCCACATGGTGCCACTGATGTCAAACATATCGCTGGCATCGCTCAACCCCAGCATATACCAGGGCAGCGACTTACCGCCCATGAGATAACTTTCTTTGTTAAGCCTCGCTTTTTTTCTCATCCAGAAGCCCACCATTACCATAGAGGCCAGATAGGTGAGCATGATCAGAATATCAATCAACTGTAGCTTCATATCAATGCCTGTAGATGTGCTGAGCCCGCAGCTTACGTTCAAACATCATCTGGGGATCGTTAAAAAATTTTATAAAGTCGGCCGCCGAAATATGTCCCTTATAGGGCGCATAATGATGCATAGCCTTTTCCCATGATTTATATCCATGATTACGCCATACAAGTACCCAGGCTACTGGTAGTCCGCGAAAGGTTGGCAGCAGGGTTTCTGTCCACCAGCGGGCATCGGGTATGGCCTCATAACCTGTTTCTGCAAAAGCAGCAATCTTCTTTTTTTCAGTCGCCAGCTCACAGATAATCGTCAACCTCCGTCTGGCTTCATCTCTGAACGCAATTCGTTTATCGCCGCCACCATGCTGATACATATCAAAGCTGAGGACATCCACCACATCATCGCCCGGATAACGGCGCAGAAAATCTGCGGCATCTTTAAAATCCGCTGTATTATAAACAAACAGCAGTTGATGCAATCCCTTTACATCGCGCAGGTATTGTACAGTAAAGCGCCAAAGCGCAATAAACTCATCGGGAGTACATACATTGCGGCACCACCAAAACCAGTTGCCGGTAAACTCATGAAAAGGGCGAAACAAAACGGGAATAGCTTTCCCATCACTTCCTTTCAGACTTTGCATAAATACGGCTACCTTATCAAGCCAGCTTTTAAATAATTCGTGCTTCGCTCCGCCGGGCAGTATGGCACCCACACTTCCGTGAGTAGTATCCCATGCGGATTTGAGATTAAGGGGATTGCGCAGATGCCAGCTGATGGTGATTACCGCTTCACGGTCGTAGCCCTGACGGATATAATCACGCATTTTAGTAAATGGAATACCATCGAGATTGCGCGATGAGTCCAGCTCCAGATGGCCCAGATCCCAGCCATAGACTGCAGGATAGTCACCCGTCACAATTTTCACATCACTGTTGCCACTGATAGCCTTCCAGCCCACACCGTAGGCCAGTGCATCCTGGTGTCCAAAGAGTGTATGTGTTTTACTCAGGCGATCGAGGCTCGCATATAAACGTTTTGCCTCTGGCGTAGCTAAGGGATCAGCCGGTTGTTGTGCTTTTAGAAAAAAAGTAAATAGCAACAACACTCCTGCTAAAAGAAAGCGGAAAAAGTTTGTTGGTCGGGCAGGCATATATCCCAACAGTTCCGGCCCTCCGCAAGGGAGGCCGGAACCGGTTGGAATACTGCTTATTGATTGCTTACTCTCTGCCTGTATTATGCTCATTATAAAAACAACTTTTTAATAAAGTCCAATATCGTCAAAGTAGAGCAATTGTTTTATTCCGCTGAACTCCTGGAAGGTAATTGTACTAACTGTGGCAGGGTTGCCCAGCGATGAAAGGGGGATCTGAAAATCGAGCCACTGGCCGGATTTGATCGTAAAGGTATACCCGGTAGCAGTCACACCATTGATCATCAGTTTTACCTTTTTACCTTCAGATGTGGGGCCACCATAAATGGAGAATTTTACCCCGCTATAACCGGTCAGATCTATTGCCGGAGCAGCCTTGCTCACGCGCAGTGCACCCCAGGCAGCCGTGGTCTCCGCTCTTAGTGCTTTCGTTCCTCTTTTCACTGTATCGGCATGTGCGTAGTTTGTTGCGCAGCTAAAGGAAGTATTGGACCATCCGGTCGCCAGCGCCTCATCATATACTGTCAGCTTAAATCCGAACACCTTTTCGGAGCGTGCGGTACCTACGGGAGTAGTTACATACACATATCCATACGTTTGCCCTACAGGTACCTGTACTTTGATGATGGATTTGCTGCTTGAAATAATGGGCACTTCCACATCGTTGAACTTAACGCTGGTCACACCATTAAAGAAATCGCCCAGGATATTTACCTCTGTACCTTCTGGTCCGGCTACCGGATCAAATCCACTAATAACCGGCGGCGGTTGCAGAATACGGAAATTATAGGTAGCTGTTCCATACTTCGTGTAGACCGTAATAGGATTATTAACGGGATCGGGAAGCGTTTTGGGGATTTTCACGGTGATGATTGAGTCGTTGGCATATACCAGCGAATCAAATGCGATCTCGCCATTAAAGTCTACTTTAAAAGTAGTAGCCAGATGCTGCCCTTTGATAACAATCCATTGATCAAAGTCGGCCGACTCCAGCATATTGGCACGATCAAGCAGGCTGGTTACACCCGTGATTATGGGAGGATTGGTATCCTCATTCTTTTCCTTTTTACAGGAAACTGCCAGCACCGTCATCAGCAGCAGTGCCATTACAGCGGGTGAGCAAAAAATTTGGAGTGTTCGTTTCATATAACAAGTGGTTATTGTTTGAAAATTTTATTTACCAGCCGGGATTATTGGCAGTAATGGCGCGGTTGCTGTTGAGCTCTCCCTGTGGTATAGGCAGCAACAGGTTGCGCGTTGCCCTCACTTTAGAAATATTATTCTGACCTATCTGAATCTTATTCATGACATCGAGATAAATACCCCAGCGCATCAGGTCAAAACGACGGATACCCTCCAGCGCAAACTCACGTGCACGCTCTGCAATAACAAAATTGCGGAACTGGTCGCGGGTCATACCTGCAGGTGCATCCGTTGCACTGGCCCGGCTACGCACTGCATTCAGGTAAGTATACGCCTCGGTAGTGGGTCCGTTAGAAGCTTCATTGGCTGCCTCGGCATACATCAGCAATACTTCCGAATAACGCATCAGCGGATAAAAAGCATCGCTATTGGCAACAGTGCTATCAGCTACAGATGCGTACTTAATGATATAGGCACGATTGTCTGTATTGCCGTTATTATTATATGTTACGCCATTTACAACCTGGTAAAGGCTGGCCTGCCAGGAGGGGTAATAATACCGGTAATTGGTATTGCTCTGATAATTGTGCGCTACCCCATCCAGCACACGTTTATCCTGGTCCTCATAGTCCATGTAATGATTATTAGTCATCCATACAGCACCGCGGCCAAAGCTGGAATATGCAGAAAAATAGTTGTGCAGGTTATTGATGAATGCTGTACCAGCCAGCGATTGCACCTCCCACATATGCTCCTGTTTATTGCGGCTGGCTTTATTCCACAGATCTTTCCAACTGGTAAACAGGCTGTATTCATTACTCTGAATTACTTCAAGCGCCTTATCGCGTGCCAGGCCAAAATAAGTCTGCGCATCCACACCTTCAAGGCCGGCCACTACATTTTTAGGATAATCGTAGTAATTGTTATTCTGACCACCACGCACGCTGATAGTACCGCCTGACACAGCCCCCGATGCCATGGTAAGATAGGCTTTGGCGAGAAATGCTTTGGCCAGCCCGCGTGTGACACGGCCCAGCTCGCCGGCCTTCTCATGACCTTTGGGAAACAAAAGTGTTTCGGCCTGCTTCAGTTCTTCAAACACCACTTCATAGGTTTCAACCACCGAAGCGCGCGGCTTGCTCGATTCCTGATCGATCTCCAGCGACTGCAGCCGGATAGGCACTCCACCATATAACTGTACCAACTGAAAATAAGCCCAGCCACGCAGGAAATGTGCTTCACCCATTATGCGGTTCTTGATATCCGGGTCGATATTCGATTCCATCTTACCCACATTTTCCAGCACTGTGTTGGCACGCGCTATCATGGAGTAACAACCCACCCATGGGCCATCCACACCCCAGTATCCCTGCGGGTTACCGGCGCCTGATGTACCCAGGTACCAGTCGGCTCCAGATACATGGTCATCATCCAACACAGTCAGGTTCCAGAAGGGCTGCATATACATGTCCCATGAATAAAGAACATTGTACACACCATTAATAGCGGTTTTGGCATCACTTTCTGACTGATAAAAATTTTCAGGAGAAAGGAAAGAAAAGGGCTTCTCTTCCAGCGCTTTTTTGCACGACACCCCCAGGAGCATCGTAAAAAGCAATGCAGAAGCAATCAGGTATTTGAAATTATATTTCATGATCATTTCTTCTTTTTCGGTTTGGCATTAAAAATTGCAACGAATGCTCAGGTTGTAAGTACGTGCATTGGGATATCCCCCCAGGTCTACACCAAAGAGAGCCGGATTGTCGCCATAGCTGTTCATTTCCGGATCAAAGCCTGAGTAGTTGGTAAACGTATACAGGTTATTTACACCAAAGGCAACCCGCATGGAGGTAACACCTTTCAGGAAAGATACAGGCACATTATAGCCCAGTGTCACATTCTTGATACGTACAAAGCTGCCATCCTCAATAAACCGGCGTGAGAAGAGCATGTTGCGCCAGAACTGACGCATGATTTTAGGCCCAGTAGCCTGGCTATTGTCTTTGCCGCCAGCCCATGCCGTTTCATAAACATCGTAAGAAATATTCTTGAATGAGCCCAGATTACCGTTGAAGCGGGTATTCATGTTCACGATATCATTTCCCTGTACACCGTTTACAAATACGCTGAGATCAAAGCGGCCATATCGCAGGTTATTGGTAAACCCAAAAGTGTAATCAGGGTTTACATCGCCAATAAACGTACGGTCTGTTACCGATATGGACGTTGGATCGTTATCGAAATTGCGGTATTTGACTTCACCAATCATACGTTTGATGATAGCATCAGACTGGTTGGCATACATTGGATCGCTGCGTACTTCGGCTTCATTGTCGTAATAACCGTCCTCTACATATCCGTACAACGCTCCGATTGGTTTACCTGCCACCTGTATGAATGGGGCGTCGCCGGTAGATATATTACCTGCAAACTGCTCCAGTACATCGCTGCCCAGGCTCAGTATCTTGTTGCGGTTGAAAGCAATATTGAAATTGGCAGACCACTCAAAATTTTTGCCTTTGATGATATCGCCACCAAGCTGTACTTCTATACCACGGTTCTGCACTGAACCGGAGTTGCGCAACTGGCGCTCAAAACCGGTAGAGGCGGGAGTTGTGATAAACTGCAGCAGATCTTCTGTTTTCTTCTGATACACATCCACACTCAGGGTAAGACGGTTTTTGAAGAGCGCCAGATCAAGGCCGGCATTATAAGCTGATGTAGTTTCCCATTTCAGGTTTTCATTGGCAGCACCGGCATACACATCATCTGCGAGGCCAGTTTGCAGGCCGCCGTCAAATACATAATTGTATACAGCCAGTTTCGACAGGGAGGCATAAGAGCCGATACCCTGATTGCCCGATTGTCCGTAGCTGAAACGCAGCTTCAGATCGCTCACACCACGCACATTCGACATAAAGTTCTCCTTAGACAGCTTCCAGGCTACGCCAAAGGAGGAAAAACCGGCCCATTTATTTTCACGGCCAAATTTGCTTGATCCATCGCGGCGATAAGACGCATTAAGCAGATATTTATCCTTATACGCATAGTTTACACGTCCCAGGAAAGAAACAAGTGTAGACTGATACCGGCTGTTGATAACCGGCATAATCATTTCGCCTGCAGCCAGGTTTTCATTTTTAAGTACATCGTTGGGGAATGTTTTTGCCTCCGCTCTTTTCCACTGACCATCTGTGCGCTCGTAGGTGGCTGCAGCCATACCGCCGATGCTATGGTCATTGATCGTAGTAGTATAATTCAGGATGCTTTCTGTGATGAGGCTGTTAAAAAGATTGTCGGCTTTGAGCCCCCAGCCACGCACGCTGAATCCTTCATACACCGTACGGGGATAGTACTGATCGCGTGTGCTGGTGCCATAGTTAACACCCAGGTTCTGACGAAACTTTAATCCCTTCATCAGCGCCACTTCGAGGTAGTTGGATGAGAAGATATTTATACCAGTTACACGGTTGAGCACATCGCGCGAGTAAATAACCGGGTTGGTAATAAAGTAACCCTGTCCGGCCTCATCGTATCCTTCCACATCAGAAATGCTGGTAGGATAGGTAGTAGCGGAGCGTATCACCCCGGCGCTGGCCGCATCTGATTTATCGGTACCTGTTTTTACTCCATTTGTAATGGTTTTGGAAATGGAGGTACTTGTACCCAGCTTGATTCGCTTGCCCAGGTTTCGGTTGAGGTTAAGACTTATGCCAAACTTTTTATAGTTAGAATTTATTACAGTTCCTTCCTGATCCAGATAGCTGAAGCCAATGCGGTGATTGCCCTGCTCGTTGCCACCAGAAAAGTTGGCCGTATAATTCTGATACATGCCCTTTCTGAAAATAGCATCCTGCCAGTTTACATCGCGGTTCTGATAATCTTCAGGAGTAGGGAAAGGGATTACATAGTTGGTGCCCTCGTACAAATTGGAGTTTTCGTAGGCCAGGTTCTGATATTTTACATAATCATAGGCAGAAAGCATATTGAGCTTCTTCGATACTTCTGCTATGCCCACGCTGGCATTGAGTTCTACCCTGTCGCGGCCTGAGCGTCCCTTACGGGTTGTGATCAGCACAACGCCATTGGCGCCACGTGAGCCATAAATGGCCGTGGCGGAGGCGTCTTTCAGGATATCGATCGACTCAATATCGTTGGGATCAATAAAGGCCAGTGCATTGAGCGTTTGCTTTTCATCTCCGCCGATCGCCTGCGGCGTGGCGCCACTGCTATTGTTATTGAAAGGCACGCCATCAATTACATACAGCGGTTCTGTACCGCCAAGTACTGAGTTGGAACCACGGATACGGATACTGAGGCCTGCCCCGGGAGCACCATCATTCTGCGTTACATTCACGCCGGCCAGTTTGCCCTGCATAGCCTGCAGTATATTGGTGGGAATGTCTTTTACCAGGTCTTCGCGGCTGATGCGCTGTATGGCACCTGTAAGATCTGTTTTGCGGGCCGTACCATAACCTACCACCACCACATCCGATAGCGTAGCAGATGCAGAAGGCACCAGTTGCACCACATAAGACGTTTGACCGGTAAGGGCCACTTCGAGTGTTTCCATGCTCACATAGCTAACCACGAGCAATTTGGTGTCATCCGATACTGATAGGGAAAATTTACCGTCTTTGTCTGTAAGCACCGATCGCTTGGAGCCCTTCGGGGCTACAGTGGCACCCGATAGCGGCTGTCCCTGCTCGGTGAGCACTGTACCCGAGACAGTCCGGGTCTGTGCCAGTACTGCCGTCACAGACAACAACGACAGAAGAAAAAAAAGCAGCAATTCTTTTCTCATATAGCAACAATTATTATTTGTCCAAAAATAGGCACCCAGTCAAAGCGAGATATAATACTATTATATCCATTACCAATACTTTATTTATACAAATTTGAACAGTGCTTGAAATATTGTTAGCTTTAATTCGCCTGACTCCGTAGAAAATCAAGTATTTCCGGGCCCTGAACAGAAAAAAATCCGGAACTTATTTTTAGAAGACACTGATACTATTTTATCCTGTTTATGCAAAACATCCTTAAGGAGATCACGCCACTGACGAGCAGCGATTGCTTTACCCTTTTCTCCCGGACGAAATCAGAATTCGACTTTCCGCTCCATTATCATGAAGAGTTTGAGCTCAATCTTATTCAGCATGCGGCCGGTGCCCGGCGTATGGTGGGCGACCATATTGAAGAGATCGGCAATCACGAGCTGGTACTGGTAGGTCCCAACCTGCCTCATGTATGGCAAACGCATAAATGCAAAAGCAAACAGATACACGAAGTAACCATCCAGTTTCACAAAGACCTGTTTGATGAAAGATTTCTGCGCCGAAATCAGCTCCACTTTATGCGCGAAATGTTTGAAAAGTCAAAAAGAGGTATCCTGTTTTCGGAAGCTACAGCGGAACAGCTGGCCCCCAGACTCAAACAGCTTAAGACCAAACAGGGATTTGATTCCGTGCTGGAATTGATGTCGATATTCCACGACCTGTCCATTTCCCGGAATATGCGTACGCTTTCAGACGCTTCTTTCAGCAACCTGCAACCATCTTACAACAGCCGGCGTATTGAAAAGGTAATGGAGTACATCAATCTGAATTTTGACAAAACCGTCGTGCTAGCCGATGCCGCCCGCCTTACCAATATGACGGAAGTATCTTTCAGCCGGTTTTTTAAAATGCATACCGGTATCAGCTTCATCGACAGCCTGATTGAAATAAGACTGGGGCATGCCTCCCGTATGCTCATCGACACCAGCCAATCTGTATCGGAAGTAGCCTACAATTGCGGTTTCAACAACATATCCAACTTCAACCGGATCTTTAAAAAGAAAAAGGGCTGTACCCCCAAAGAGTTTCGTGAAAACTATACCTATGGCAGCCGTGTATTCATTTAACCATTCTTTTATCATTGAAATAAATTACCAATGAAAGTACGTTTCCTTATAGCGGCACTGCTGCTGATCAACAGCTTCACCTCTTTTTCCCAAAATACTGAACAGCCTTTTATCAACGAGGTCAGGTATTTCAAAAAACTGGATTCACTGAATGCGCCTCCCGAGCGCCCCATCCTTTTTATTGGCAGCTCTTCGTTTACTTTATGGAAAGATGTAAAAGACTATTTTCCGGGTTACCCCATTCTTAACCGCGGTTTTGGCGGATCCTCCCTTCCCCACCTGATCATGTATGCAGAGGATGTTATTTTCCGTTACAACCCAAAGCAGATCGTGATCTATTGCGGCGAAAACGACCTGGGTGGTGCTAATGTAACCGGGCAAACCATCCTCAACCGTTTTAAAGAATTGCACAGCCTCATCAGGAGCCGTTACCCCAAAATCCCCATTGCTTACATTTCCATGAAGCCAAGCCCCTCACGCGAAAAGAATCTGAAGACAATGAAAGAAGGCAACAAGCTTATCAAAAAATTTATCCGCAAAAAAAAGAATACCGTTTTTATCGACGTATTCCATCATATGCTTAATAAGGACGGCAGCATAATGACTGATATTTTCAAATCAGATAACCTGCATATGAATGCAAAAGGCTATGCCATCTGGAAACCGCTGATTGAGCCACATTTATTAAAGAACTAATTGCCCGCTATGCGCGTTCGTATCTTCTTAATAACTGTAACACTATTGTTCTGTCAGCGCCTGCTGGCCAAAAGTCATACAGACAGCACACGCTACCCTGCCGGACATAAGTATATCAAAATCATCGGCAGAACGGATCGCAGTAATACTGCCGGGCCCCGCTTCTGGGCATCAGGAGTATATATGACGATCCGCTTCAAAGGCAGTTATTGTGTACTGGAAATAAAGGATGAGGAGAAATGGGGAAAATCACACAATTATCTCCACATCATTGTCGACAACAGCACGCCGGTACGTATTCAGACCACAGACAGCCTCAACAGGATCGTACTTGCCAGTGGTCTGTCTGATGGTGAGCATGAAATAGTGGTATGCAAAGACACCGAAGCAAGTATCGGCTTTCTGCAACCAACAGCTGTCATTTGCACACAACTTCTGCCTGTCCGCAAAGTGCCCAAACGGAAAATAGAATTTATCGGCAATTCCATTACCTGCGGAATGGGCAATTATGACGCAGCCATCAAATGCGGTAGTGGCGAATGGTATGACCAGCACAGTGCATACATGGCTTATGGGCCACAAAGCGCACGACTACTCAATGCACAATGGCATCTCACTTCCGAATCGGGTATCGGGCTCATCAAAAGCTGCTGCGATAAAAAGAATATAATGCCGCAGATATTCGACAAAACAAATATTGCTACAGAGGGGATTGCCTGGGATTTTAAACAGTACCAGCCCGATGTGGTTACTGTATGTCTTGGCCAGAATGACGGCATCCAGGACTCCGCCGCCTTTTGCAGCGCCTACGTGAATTTTCTGCAGACTATCCGCAGGCAATACCGCCGCGCAGAAATTATCCTGCTCACCAGCCCTATGGGCGATAAACCTCTCGACAGCACACTTCGCCGCTATATAACTGCTGTTGAACAAAACCTGCACCAGCTTGGCGACAAACGTATAAGCCATTATTTTTTTCAGAACAGATACATTGGCGGCTGCAGCTATCACCCCAATCTGCAGGAACACACAGCTATGGCAGCTGAGTTGAGTGCGTATATCAGGAAGAGAATGCGGTGGTAAAGTAGTTAACAGTGGACGGTTGACAGTGAACAGAAGAGAAATGTATATTCTACCTATAACTTAATACTTATTACTTAAAACTTTCTGTCAACTGTCCACTGTCAACTGTTAACCGTCCACTAAAAAAATCCCGCTCCTTTCGAAGCGGGATCTGGATAACACTTGTGAGACTATAGTGGTTTTCCGTCCGTACGATGATTTAGCTTAACTGCACCCGCCCTGATTGCCGCAGTTGAGACATTTGTAGCAGGTGCCACTGCGCATCATGATATGACCACACACATTACAGGCAGGCGCATCACTCTGCATATTTTTGGCAGCCGCATTTACTGCATCCATACCGCCGTCTGACTTCACTGCCTGCTGCGTGCGTTGCTGCTTGGCGGGCTGAGGGGTGATGGTTCCGGCAGAAGGAGTGATGCGTATGCTTGACAGTTCAGGCTCCCTGACATACTCCAGGTTTGAAGGAATATCATCCCAGTCATCGGCGCCGGTATTCATTACTTCGGGTTTATCCAGCACATGTACCAGATCAGTACGTCCCAGGTATTCATAACCAAGTACACGGAAGATAAAGTCAACAATAGAAGTAGTTGATTTGATATTAGGATGCTCTACAAAACCGGAAGGATCGAATTTGGTAAAGGCGAATTTATCAACAAACTCTTCCAGTGGCACACCATACTGCAGGCCGATGGAAATGGAAATCGCAAAGCAGTTCATCATGCTACGCATGGTTGCGCCTTCCTTGGCCATGTCGATGAATATTTCACCAAGTGTGCCATCTCCATACTCGCCCGTACGCAGGAATACAGCCTGGCCATTGATCTTGGCTTTTTGTGTAAACCCGCGGCGCTTGGCCGGCAGGGTGCGACGCTCTACGATACTGGCCAGTTTACGTTTCAGTTTGGTGTCGGGCGATGCCTGTACACGTTTTTGCACCTCATCCAGCAATTCCTCTACAGTAAGCCGGCTCATGTCAACGATATTGCTGGCCAGCATGGCATCATCTGTTGTTTCTTCAACAGTTTCTGTAGCAGCTGCAACATCTTCTTTCTTTTTCTTCTTGTCTGACTTATTGCTGAGGGGTTGTGAAAGCTTGGAGCCATCGCGATAAAGCGCGCAGGCTTTCAGGCCCAGTTCCCAGCTCAGCAGATAAGCATCAGCAATTTCTTCTACCGAAGCTTCATGCGGCAGGTTGATAGTTTTGGAAATAGCGCCGCTGATAAACGGTTGCGCTGCTCCCATCATGCGGATATGGCCATGCGCATGAATGTAGCGCTGGCCTTTTTTTCCGCATTTGTTGGCACAGTCAAAAACGGGCAGATGTTCCTCTTTCAGGAACGGGGCTCCCTCCAGCATCATGGTGCCACAAACGTAATCGTTGGCAGCCTCAATCTGCTCTTCAGTGAATCCAAGCGCCTCCAGCAGACTCCATTCAAAGTTGTTGTACTGCTCAGGAACAAAACCGAGCCGCTGTAAACACTCCTCACCTAAGGTATATTTATTGAATACAAAAGAAATATCAAAAGCAGTTGCTACTGCTGCATCCAGTCGTTTAATCTCATCGGCAATAAATCCTTTTTCGCTCAACGTCTGATGGTTGATAAAAGGTGCGCCTGCAAAAGAAGCATTACCAACAGCATATTTGATGATCGCATCAGATTCACGCTGGCTGTAGCCGAGGTTTTTCAACGCTACGGGTACCGACTGGTTGATGATTTTGAAATACCCTCCGCCAGACAGTTTTTTGAATTTTACCAGTGCAAAATCAGGCTCCACACCAGTAGTATCGCAATCCATTACCAGGCCAATAGTGCCTGTGGGTGCTATCACTGTTGCCTGCGCATTGCGGTAACCATATTTCTCACCCAGTTCTACCGCATCGTCCCATGCCTTACAGGCCGCTTTCAGCATGTAATCAGGGCAGTATTGCGCTTTCAGTCCAACGGGTTTCAGGCTCAGCCCTTCATACTCATCCGCATCGTATGCAGCCAGGCGATGATTGCGCATTACACGCAACATGGATTCTTTATTTTCTTCGTAACGCGGAAATGCGCCCAGGGTGGCTGCCATTTCAGCTGATGTCTTATACGACACCCCGGTCATAATAGCGGTGATCGCTCCGGCAATACCACGCGCCTCTTCGCTATCGTAGGGAATACCGCTAACCATCAGAAGAGTACCGAGGTTGGCATAACCCAGGCCCAGTGTACGGTATTCGTAGCTCAGTTGCGCCACTTCACGTGAGGGGAACTGAGCCATCAGTACAGATATTTCCAGCACCACCGTCCACAGGCGGCAGTTATACTCATAGCCTTCTACATCAAACAGATTTTTCTCTGCATCGTAAAATTTCATGAGGTTGGCCGATGCCAGGTTGCAGGCAGTATTGTCGAGAAACATGTACTCCGAACAGGGATTTGACGCGCGGATCGGACCACCTGCCGGGCAGGTATGCCATTCATTGATGGTGGTATTGTACTGCGTACCCGGGTCTGCACAACGCCAGGCAGCATAAGCAATCTGATTCCAGAGTTCGCGCGAAGGCACTTTCTTCATCACCCGGCCATCCATGCGGCCGGTGAGTTCCCAGTCTTCGCCATTTTTCAGTTTATCGAAAAAGCTATTGGGAATACGAACAGAGTTATTGGAATTCTGACCGCTGACTGTACGATAAGCTTCTCCTTCATAATCAGAAGAGTAACCTGCATTGATGAGTGCACCTACTTTCTTCTCTTCTTCCACTTTCCAGTTGATGAACTCTACAATTTCAGGATGGTCGAGGTCAAGACATACCATCTTGGCGGCACGACGGGTAGTGCCGCCGCTCTTAATAGCTCCTGCAGCACGGTCACCGATTTTAAGGAAACTCATCAGACCGCTGGAGGTACCGCCGCCACTCAGCTTTTCTCCTTCACCACGCAGGTTGGAGTAATTGGTACCCACACCGGAACCGTATTTGAAAATACGTGCTTCACGCACCCACAGGTCCATAATGCCTCCTTCGTTTACCAGGTCATCATCCACGCTCAGAATAAAGCAGGCGTGAGGCTGGGGACGTTCATACGCATTTTGTGATTTCTTGAGCTGACCATCTGCGGGGGCCACATAATAGTGGCCCTGTGGTTTACCGGTGATACCATATGATTCATGCAGGCCGGTATTGAACCATTGAGGGGAATTGGGCACACACATCTGGTTGAGTATGGAATAAACCAGCTCATCATAAAATACCTGTGCGTCCTGTTTGCTTGCAAAATAATTATAACGTTCACCCCATGCCCGCCAGCAGTTGGCCATGCGGTGAGCGACCTGCTTCGCAGAAGTTTCGCGACCCAGGCTGCCATCGGGTTGCGGCACACCAGCCTTGCGAAAATATTTCTGCGCAAGAATGTCGGTGGCTATCTGACTCCACTGCTTCGGCACTTCAACATTATTCATTTCAAATACTACCTCACCCGAGGGATTACGGATCACCGAGGTACGGTAGTCATACTCGAACATATCAAATACATTTACAGCATCGCTCGTAAAACGACGACGAAACTGTAATCCGCTTTTGGCAGATGACTGCTTTTTACTACTCATAACTAAAAGAATTTAACGGGTCTCGTGGTTTTGAAAAATGCTGTCTGGCGACAGGTCCTAACGAAAGTATTTTTTGCTACTCAAATTTCCATCAACCGAATATCCCCATTGTGTGGAAAAGAGCGTGCCAAACTCCCTAACCGCTTTACCGTGCTGGCTTACAGGACTTTTGCACTTTTTAGCCATTTTTTAGGGGTAAATTTTATTTGGTAGAATGGGCTGGTTCACGTAATAATTTGTTAACAGTTGACAGCAGGTTAAAAGAGTATAAAGGGTTTAATAGGTTTAAAGTGCAGGCCTCTTACATATTACACACGACTTAGAACATAGAACTTAAAACTTATTACTTACCACTTATCTCCTTACATCGTCCACCTTCAGCCTTACTTCCTACTTATCACTTACAACTTAAAACTTATAACCTATTTTTGCCGTTTACCAATTTGCATTGCATGAAGAAAAATATTTTATTGGTTGTAGTGCTGTTCGGCACATCTCATTTACTATACGCACAGGGACAAACACAGTTCTCTGGCTGGCTGGCCACCTTCAATACATTCAAAACCGGGAAGAAGACCAGTATTCACAACGACATTCAGTTACGCAGTGCAGATGAACTTAAACACGTACAGACATTTCTGTTTCGTGTAGGTTTAAATTATCAGGTTAGAAAAAACATGACCGCTACTGCAGGATATGCATTTATCGACAACCGGCGTACGATAGCAGCTGTGACGGGTTATGCACCCGAGCATCGCATTTGGGAACAATTTGTCATTAGCCATAAAATCAAAAAAGCGATGATTGCACATCGCTTCCGGCTTGAGCAACGATTTATTTCGCGCTCCGTGGTGAGTGGTAATGAACTGAAAAATGACGGTCATGTGTATGCCAACCGTTTCCGTTATTTCATGCGGTCTGTACTCCCCTTGCATAAAGGCGGCGGCACTTTTGTAAAAGGTCCTTTTGCCGCGCTTCAAAATGAGGTGTTTGTGAATATCGGCAACAAGGCCAATGTAAATGGAGAGTTTTTTGATCAGAACCGGCTGTATATCGCTGGCGGATACCGGCTCAGCCCCAAGCTTGACCTGGAAGCCGGTTATATGAATCAGTATATCAATGGCCGCAGCAGCGCATTTACCAATAACCATATCGTACAACTGGCCAGTTATATACGACTCTGACGGGAAAATCCACGGATCTGCCCTTCAGATGGGCGGAAATATGCGTCAAAAGACGCAGAACCCCGTGTAACTCAAAACTTTTTCGCATTTTTGCAGTAATCAACCAGTACCGGATGAAGTCAACAATTTATCAATCACTTACGGAAAAAAAACGGCTCGGGCGCAAATCCTTTGCTGTACTGATCGATCCCGATAAAGTGAATACCACGGTGCTGGACGAACTGGTGGCACTGGCCACTGCCTCGCAGGTGGATTATTTCCTGGTCGGCGGTAGCCTGGTAATCTCTAATCACCTGGATGAGTGCGTGCAACACTTGAAGAATAAATGCAACATCCCGGTCATTCTTTTTCCCGGCAGCCCCTCGCAGGTAAGCCGGTATGCAGATGCCCTGTTGTATCTCTCCCTTATTTCGGGTCGTAATCCCGAGCTGCTGATAGGGCAGCATGTGGTATCTGCCCCGGCGGTACGCCAAAGCGGGCTGGAGATCATGTCTACAGGCTATATCGTGATTGACGGCGGCGCTCCTACCACGGTTTCCTATATCAGCAACGCGGCACCTGTACCGGCAGATAAAAACGAGATCGCCATGTGTACTGCCATGGCAGGCGAAATGCTGGGTATGAAGCTTATTTATATGGATGCCGGCAGCGGAGCCCGCAGGCCGATAAGTGAATCAATGATCGAATCGGTTGCCCGCAGTATCCATACACCGCTCATAGTGGGCGGCGGCATCACCGACCCCGAAAAAGCCTATCTCAACTGCAAAGCCGGCGCCGATGTAATTGTAGTAGGCAATGCTATTGAAAAAGACCCGGCACTAATCCGCGAAATGAGCGCTGCTGTTCACTCCGTAGCAGTACTTAAGCAATAATTTATTTTATTTCGGATAAACAACGAGGGGGCGTAGTAAACTACGCCCCCTCGTTATGCTAAAATTATTTATCTCAGCGAAGCTCACTCACATTTACGCGCGAGGGCGTTTCCTTACCAGCTACGATAGAACGCGAACTCAGTGCAATGGACTTTATGATCATAGCCATATTCTCCATGTCGAGTGTTTCCGGGTGATCACTTACCTTATGATAATGCGGCTCACTATCCATCTTCGCCGTTGAAATAGTATGGGCGGGTACACCCAGACGAGCCAGGGTGGCATTGTCTGAGCGATAAAACAGCTGCTGATCAGGATAGGGATCAGGATGGAATGTAAAGCCTGTGCCTTCAAGATTTTTTTGCAGGATGGCACCCATATCCGTTTTTTCATACCCGGTGATATAAGCCGAATTGCGGCCCCATTTACTATCCGTACCGATCATTTCAATATTGAACATAGCCACTACTTTGGCCGGATCAAACTGCTGAGAAAAATATTGTGAACCGAATCCACCTACTTCTTCTGCGGTGAAAGCTGCAAATACAATCGTACGCTCATTATCTTTCAGGGCCTTGAAATAGCGGGCCAGCAATATCACAGCGGTGGTACCGGCTGCATCATCATTGGCGCCGTTATAAATAGAATCGCCATTTACTGGCTTACCTACACCAATATGATCATAGTGGGCAGAAAAGATTACATATTCATCTTTCTTACTCTTGCCGGGCAGTATACCTACCACATTGGCCAGTTGCTGTTTTGAAATTTCATGTGTGGCGGTGATCTGGTAACTCTGCGGATGTTGTGAACCGAGGAAAAATATCACATTACTGGCAGAAGCACTCATTGCTCCGCTCTTGAGCCGGCTAAGACGGGAAAAATTGCGGCTATAGCTCGTATCAACAGCTACCAGCAGATTTTTACCGGAGCGCGTAAGAGCCATTGCTTCCTGGAAAAAATTTTTACCGGCGGGGATACTTACCTTTTCATATTGCTGCGACTGATCAATGCTAACCTGTGGTTGAAAAGTAATCAGCACTACTTCCTTGGGATCCAGCTGGCGGCCATCAAAACTGGCTTTCAGATCTGTTTGTTTGGCGGAAGTAAGTGCAAATTCCTGCCGGTATGATTTTGATTTGTTCCAGGTTTGCAAACCCGCTTTCTTAAATTCATCGGCAATAAAATCGGCAGCCTTATCAATTTCAGGAGAAAAAGTTTTGCGTCCGCGCATGGCATCACTGGCCAGCACATTTTCTATACGTGCTGCCTCGGCGGCCGTAATAATGCCATCCGTTTTTTGAGCAAAGAGAGAAGAGCCTGTTAAAAGCAGGGCTGCAAGAGTAAAGGACTTCATTAATTGTTTTTTTTTAATAAAAAGTGGTAAGTAATCGATATTAAAGGCTCATCATTTCCTTGAACTTGACAGTTTGTCTTCTGCTCACTTCAATTTTTTCGCCGCCCTTTAATTCCAGCAGCAAGCCACCATTGAAATAAGGTTCAATTTTCTCAATCAGCCTGAGATTGACAATATGTTTGCGGTTGGCTCTGAAAAAGAATTTTTCATCGAGCCTTTCTTCCAGCGCATTGAGTGATTTAAGGATGAGCGGCTTGTGGGGGCCGAAGAACACTTTGGCGTAGTTACCTACACTCTCAAACAGGCGTATTTCACTCAGCTTCACAAACCAGCAGCGTTCACCATCCTTTACAAATACCTGGTCGTGCTCGCCCAGTATACTGTTGTTGGTAAATTCTCCGCTGGTCTTCTGCTCCCGTGCTTCGGCCTGTTGCAGTTTATGAATAGCGTCTGCCAGGCGTTTGGGTTCTACCGGCTTCAGCAGGTAATCGAGTGCATTGACTTCAAAAGCCCGAAGGGCAAATTCATCATAAGCAGTAGTGAAAATCACCTGTGGCGCCCGTTCCAGTTGTGCCAGCATATCAAATCCGGTTTTACCGGGCATCTGGATATCCAGAAAAATCAGATCTGGCTGCAGACTTTCAATTTTAGCAATCCCTTCTTCTGCATTCGCCGCTTCATCTACAATTTCCACTTCCGGAAATTCCTGTAGCAGCTTTTTCAACTCTGCTCTGGCCAGCCGTTCGTCATCAATAATTATTGCTCTCATGTGTTTGTTTTTTATAATCAGATGCCAGTGGTATCAGCACCTTTGCTTCCACCAGGGTGGGAGCAACTTGCTTTATCTCAAATTTAGCTTTATTTCCGTAGAGCAGACTAAGCCGGTTGGTAGTACTGCTAAGTCCAAATCCTCCACCACTCGCATAACCATTCAGGTAGCCCGTATTCTGCACAGAAAGCTCGTGAAAGTGATCTTTAATAACAGATTTGATCCGCACCACGCCACCATGAATCTGTTTGCTGATACCATGTTTGATAGCATTTTCGACCAGGGTCTGCAGCATCATGGGCGGTACAGGCAGAGACAATGTATCACTGTCAATATCGTACTCAATCCTCAGCCTGTCTTCAAACCGCATATTCTCCAGGGCCAGGTAATCACGCACAATGGCCAGCTCCCGTTCCATTACTGCCGACTCCGATTTATCGGCCTGCATACTACTCCGCAGTATTGTACTTAATTCTGTAATAGCCCTGCGGGCTCTTTCGGGGTTCTCATCCACCAGTGCCCGGATGCTGTTGAGTGAATTGAAAATAAAGTGAGGATTAATATGCGCCTTAATGGTTTTCAGCTCCAGCTCTTTTACCAGCGATTCCAGTTTCAATGTGTCGAGCTGCTGTTTACGGCTTTTGGTGATATAGTGATAAACAAAGTAGATAAGGTTCCAGATAAAGAAATAGATAAAAAAGTAAAATGCCGAGTTCAGGATCAGCAATACCTTATTATCCATGTATTCTTTTTCATTTTTATTCAGCATGCCATAGCTGGCCAGCAGGGTAAGATCGAGGTAGGCCCCCATCAATGAAAAGGCCAGGGTTACCAATATAAAAGCCACGAGCTGGCGCTCCAGCTTTTGCTGTAAGATATTGAGTTGCAGTATTAGTATCCGCATTACATGGGTCAGTACCACCCCCAGCGCCACAAACAGTCCAAGGCGGCCAAATACCAGGTAGCGGTCAGTAGGGGTAGACAGTTTGTCGAACGAATATGCAAACAGGATATTGAACAGGGCAAATGATCCCCAGCCAATAAACTGGAACAACCAATATCGAGCGTTACCTAATATCATAAGTATCAAAGCTAATAATTCCTGTGTGCCGGTACCCCCGTAAATATACCAGTGGCAGATAAGTTTTACAAATGGGCCATAAAATCAGCCGTTTTTCTGCTTCAGCACCCAACATTTTATCCTGATTTTCCGTTAAAAGCCAGTTTAATATGGCTCACCGGAAAGTACTAATTTTACACTGTTTAAACTGTACATAATGGAAATCACTCCCGGACCTCTTCTTCAGACTATCAACTCGCCCGACGACTTGAAAAAACTGCCAAGAGAAAAGCTCCACCAGATTTGCGATGAACTGCGTCAGTATATTATTGACGTGGTAAGTGTTCATGGTGGGCATTTTGCGGCCAGCCTGGGAGTGGTGGAGCTAACCACTGCCCTTCATTATGTATACAACACGCCCTATGACCAGCTTGTGTGGGACGTAGGTCACCAGGCTTACGGCCATAAGATTCTGACTGGCCGGCGCGACGAATTTCCGACCAACCGCAAATACAATGGCATCAGCGGTTTCCCCAAACGTGCTGAAAGTGAATATGATACATTTGGTGTAGGGCACTCCTCCACCTCCATTTCTGCCGCCCTTGGCATGGCCATGGCAGCAAAATATAAGGGTGAAACAGACCGTAAATGCGTGGCTGTGATTGGCGATGGCGCCATGACGGCCGGCCTGGCCTTTGAAGGCATGAACCACGCCGGTGTAGCCGATACGGATATGCTGATCATCCTGAACGACAACTGTATGGGCATAGACCCCAATGTGGGAGCCCTCAAAGAATACCTCACAGATATTACCACATCACCTACTTACAACAAAGTAAAAGACGATGTGTGGAACCTGCTGGGTAAACTTCCGGTCGGCAAAAACTTCAGCCGGGCCATGGGACACAAACTGGCCGAAGGCCTCAAAGGCATGGTAAGCAGCAGTGCCAACCTGTTTGAAGCGCTAAAGCTGCGCTACTTTGGTCCGATCGACGGCCATAATGTAGCCAAGCTCGTAGACACCCTTCGCGATCTCCGCGAAATACCCGGTCCCAAACTGTTGCATGTAATCACTGTAAAAGGAAAAGGTTATGCCCTGGCCGAAAAAGATCAGACCCGCTGGCATGCCCCCGGTTTATTTGATAAAGTAACCGGCGAGATTTTCCGGAAAAAATTTGATACGCCTCAGCCTCCCAAATACCAGGATGTTTTTGGCCATACCATGATCGAACTGGCAGAGGCCAATGAAAAAATATTCGGTATTACACCTGCAATGCCTTCGGGTTCTTCACTCAAGTTTATGATGGAGAAAATGCCCCAACGTGCTTTTGATGTTGGCATCTGCGAGCAGCATGCCGTAACGCTGAGTGCCGGCATGGCCACACAGGGTATGCGCGTATTCTGCAATATCTATTCGTCCTTTATGCAGCGTGCCTATGACCAGGTAATTCACGATGTAGCTATTCAGAAATTACCCGTGGTATTCTGCCTTGACCGCGCGGGCCTGGTAGGCGATGATGGACCTACACACCACGGCGCCTACGATATCGCCTATATGCGTTGTATTCCCGACATGGTCATCAGCGCTCCCATGAATGAAAGCGAGTTGCGCAACCTCATGTACACAGCCCAGCTCGACAGCAATGAATACCCCTTCGTGATCCGCTACCCCCGTGGCGAAGGTGTGATGCCGGAATGGAAAACCCCCTTTAGCGAAATCCGGATCGGCACCGGCCGCCGACTTCGCGAAGGACAGGATATCGCCATCCTGTCGCTCGGGCACCCGGGCAACTTTGCCGCTGCTGCCATCCGCGACCTGCGCAATGACGGCATTCAGCCCGGCCATTACGATATGCGTTTTGTAAAACCGCTCGACGAAGCCCTGCTGCACGAAGCATGCCAGCGTTATCCTAAACTCATTACCGTTGAAGACGGTACGGTAGAAGGCGGATTTGGCAGTGCTGTGCTGGAGTTTATGGCCCGCCACGGCTACAAAAACGATCTCCGTATGCTTGGCATCCCGGATCGGATCATTGAGCATGGCACACCGCGCGAACTGCACCACGAGTGCGGATACGATACCGCCGCTATTGCAGCAGCAGTTCGCGAAATGATGAAAGATAAGGTCACGGTCTCTGCACTTTTGCAATAAACACGGATTCGTTTTCAGTTTTATTTAACAGCGTAAAGACGATGCGCCGTTGTGGAATGCCGTTTACACAGCATCTCTGTACGGCTAAACCATCCATTATGCGCACCCGGCCACTACTCATCCTTTTTGTGCTGCTGCTCAGCACTACCTGGCTATTTTCATCCGGTTTATTAACTAAAAAAGATCGTCTCCAGGCCGATGCAAGACCAGACACAGTCACCAATAATAAACTGCGCGAAAAACTACAGGAAAAGGCGGCCGAAGCACAACGTTATGCCCGAAGTCGCAGTTTTCATGAGCAGCTCTTTTTCCTGATCGACATGAGCCTGCCCTCCTCTCAAAACCGCTTTTTTGTATATGACGCTACCGGCGACAGTATTCGTCTGCAGGGGCTCGTCACACATGGCCGTTGTAACGAAAACTGGCTCGAGGGACGGCGTTACAGCAATGAAGTCGGAAGCGGCTGCACCTCACTCGGAAAATATAAAGTAGGTTATTCTTATAATGGGAGATTCGGCCTGGCATACAAACTGTATGGACTGGATAAAACAAATAGCAACGCCTTTCAGCGTTTTGTGGTATTGCATAGTCATGAATGTGTGCCCAATGCACCCGATGGTGAAGAACTTTGTCAAAGCGATGGCTGCCCTACCGTATCGCCTGTGTTATTACAACAGTTGAAAAAGCTGATTGAAAGTGCGAAGAAGCCAGTATTGTTGTGGATCTATGAGTAGAGGCAAACGGTGAAAGGGAGAAGGTGAAAGGGAGAAGGTGAAAGGGAGAAGGTGAAAGGGAGAAGGTGAAAAGGAAGACGGGTAGACAACGATGACGACGACCTCACTGATCTATTAATCGAAATAATTTTGCTGAGCAAGCGCTGGTTGAGACGAAAGACAAAAGGCAAACGGTGAAAGGGAGAAGGTGAAAAGGAAGACGGGTTGACAACGATGACGACGACCTCACTGACCTATTAATCGAAATAATTTTGCTGAGCAAGCGCTGGTTGAGACGAAAGACAAAAGGCAAACGGTGAAAGGGAGAAGGTGAAAAGGAAGACGGGTAGACAACGATGACGACGACCTCACTGATCTATTAATCGAAATAATTTTGCTGAGCAAGCGCTGGTTGAGACGAAAGACAAAAGGTAGAAGGTGGGAGAAATTCCCCTTACACCTTCTACCTTCTACCTTCCACCCTATACCTTATCTTATGCCAGAGCAGCCGTCATCGATATCTGCGTATTCAGCAATTTGCTGATAGGGCAATTCGCTTTAGCATCTGCTGCACAGGCTTCAAATTTTGCCGCATCAATACCGGGAACGGTAGCTGTTACATCCAGATGACTTTCCACGATAGCGCCATTTTCGAATGTAATGGTACATTTCGTATCAATATTATCAGCAGTAAAACCAGCTTCATTCAGTACAAAGCTCAGCTTCATAGTAAAACAGCCGGCATGTGCTGCAGCAATCAGCTCTTCGGGGTTGGTGCCGATACCTTCGGCAAAACGGCTATTGAACGAATACTGCGTATTGTTAAGAACGCCTGATTGTGTACTGGTAGTTCCTGTACCTTCTTTGCCGGAACCTTTCCAGTTTGCGCTTCCAAAACGTTTCATAATCTTCCTTTTTTAGTTTATTGTGGTTGGTTTTCTTCTTCTATTTCCGCCAGACGATCTTCCGGCTCATTGTATTCAATGATGAAATTATTTTTGCCTTCACCAATCATGATCTTCATGAACTTTTGCTGTACCAGTTCCAGCAGCGACAGAAACAGGAAGATCGCATGTACCCTGTTTTCGGCCTGCTCAAAAATGCGTTCAAAGGCAACCGTCTTTTCGCGTTGCGCCAGCTCCAGCATATCCTGGCGGCTCACTTCCATGGTATAGCGGTACTGCACCACAGTGTGTACCGGTTTATTAACCCGGTCGGAGTATTTCTGCATGGCCCGTTCAAAGGCTTTCATCAGTTTGAACAGGGTAATATTCTGGATTTCTGTTCCTTCGCCGGCTTCCTCTCCTATAGCTGACAGCTCTTTCTGGATATTGCCCCGTTTTACCATCAGCATGCGCATGGCTTCCATCTCGGCCAGCTGGGCAGATGCTTCCTTAAAGCGTTTGTACTCCAGGATTTTATTAACCAGTTCCTGGCGGGGATCAATCTCATTGCCCTGGGCATCGAGCTCCTTGCGGGGCAGCAGCATTTTGGCTTTGATCCGCATGAGCGTGGATACAAACAGGATAAACTCGCTCGACAACTCGATATTGAGATGCTCCTGTTGATGAATATAATCCAGAAAATCGTTGGTAATCTTTGTAATAGGAATATTATAAATATCCAATTCATCCCGTTCAATAAAGAACAGGAGCAGATCAAACGGGCCTTCAAACTGAGGCAGGCGAATCTGGTAAGAAGATGTGTTTACCATGAAGTACTATTGAAAATAAACCCTGCCTGCGCCGGCTGGCACTGGCAGGGTGTCAAAAATACGGGAAAATCGCTTGCCCTTATTTCTTTAAATTATCGCGGATTTCGCGCAGCAACAGGATCTCTTCGGGCGTGGGTGGAGGTGGTGCTGCCGCCTCTTTTTTCTTAACGCTGTTCATTGCTTTTATGATCAGGAAGAGGATAAAGGCAATGACGATAAATTTAATAATTGCCGACAGAAATTTGCCATACTTGACAGTTCCTCCCCAGGTTAGTTGATCCAGGTTTTCGGCGTTAATGGCTTTCAGTGCAGGCGCCAGCAGCAGCGGAGTGATCACATCGTCAACCAGTGATGACACAATTGCCCCAAAAGCTCCACCGATGATTACGGCTACAGCCAGTTCAACCACATTGCCCTTGAGCGCAAAATCCCTGAATTCTTTAAGCATACCCATAAAAGTAAGTTTTGACGTGAAGTAATGATTGGTTTTATTCCCTATGAAAAAGGTAAGGTAAAAATCAGCACTAACCACGATTTCCGGTTAGCGTTTTTTCAACAACTCTTTATTTTTTGATGCCCGGGTACTGCATTTTCAAGCCCTTCAGCAAATCACGCAGTGCTTTCGCCACGGTGTATTCTTTGTACCAGTTCTGATCTGAAGGCACTATCGTCCATTCAGGTTTATTACATTCTTCAAAACAGGCTTCATACATTTCCCTGTAGATGTCCCATAACTGTGCTTCATCAAAATCTTTCTGATTGTACTTCCACATCTTCGCCGGATCCTTGAGACGTTCAGTAAGCCGGCTTAGTTGCTCATCGCGGGAAATATGCAGATAAAATTTGAGAATATGTGTATTGTTGTGTTCCTGCAGCAGCTCTTCAAAATCATTAATTGCCTTCATCCTTTTTTTAGCCGTCTCATCATCGCACCACTTGTGTACCCGGGTGATGAGTATATCTTCATAATGCGAGCGGTTAAACACCTGTATCATACCCCGATCGGGCGAGTGGCGGTGTATACGCCAGAGAAAATCGTGTGCCAGTTCTTCAGCCGTAGGCGCCTTGAATGACTGTACGCGCACACCCTGCGGATTCATATTACCCAACACATTGCGGATAAGCCCATCCTTACCACTGGCATCCATACCCTGTATGACTACAAGCACACTATGCCGCCCTTCTGCATACAGCAGGTTTTGTAACTCGTCCAACTCTTCCAGTATAGCTGCCGTTTTCTCTTTTGTCCCGGCTTTATCCATATTCTTCGGTGCCCGGGTATCAATTTCCGCCAGTTTTATTTTCGCCATCGTTTTTATTTTTCTTTTGCCAAAATAGGGTTTTTAAATCATCCGGCGCACAATCCTGCAAATCGGCATGATTCAATTCAGGTATCAGCACTCCTTGCTGCTATCCGCAGAATATGTATCCTGTGACCTTCTTCGTTTTCGGGAAATAACCCTGTAGAAAAGCACAGAAACGGTCCTGAAAATTTTCCAATAAAGACAGTCCTTAAAAATCGTTTATCTTATACTCACTATTCCAGACCTTTGCCCTCTTTATGCGCACAACCTGGATTAAATGGCCTCTCTTTATTCTGCTCTGCCTGATATGGGGCAGCTCATTTATTTTAATGAAGGTCAGCCGCGAAGGCCTGAATGCTTCCCAGATCGCAGCGCTGCGTATTTTCTCCGCCGGCATCGCCTGCCTGCCTTTTGCCATTTTTCATTTCCGCAGCTTTCCCTTCAATAAACTACCCATATTAATACTCACCGGGCTGTGCGGCAACCTGCTGCCGGCATTCCTGTTTGCTACTGCCATTTTTCGTATCGATAGCTCCCTCACCGGCATTCTCAACTCACTTACACCTATCTGTGTGGCAGTGATCGGGATAGTTTTCTTTAAAGACCGGATCAGGCCCGCCCGGCTCGCCGGCATCCTTGTTGGTTTTGCAGGGCTATGTCTGCTCACCCTAAGCCAGGATAGTCTTCGCCTGTACAATCTGGGGTATGCGGCACTTATACTACTGGCCACTCTTTCTTATGGTTTCAATGTAAATCAGGTAGGCCATAACCTCAAAGGATATAACCCCTTGCATATTGCCACTGTTACCGTTACACTAATGGCCATTCCTGCCGGACTTGTTCTTTGGTTCCAGGGGTTCTTTGAACTTAACTTCACTGATACCACTATTCAATGGTCGGTACTCAATGCCGTTATGCTGGGCTTTGCGGGAAGCGCGATAGGAACAGCCATTTTTTATGTACTGGTGCAGCGGGCAGGTGGATTGTTTGCATCGCTTGTTACCTACGGTATTCCTTTTGTTGCTCTTTTTTGGGGTGTACTCGACGGAGAACGCATTGGCTGGATCACCATCCTGAGTCTGTTGATTATTCTGGCCGGTGTCTTTCTGGCCAACAGACCGGAAAAAAATAAGGCAGCCTGAAAGCTGCCCTATCATTTAATTTTATGCGGATGGCTCCATTACACAGCCATAATCTCTTTCTCTTTTGCCGCCAGATGTTTTTCAACGGTTGAAATAAACCGGTCGGTCAGTTGCTGCACATCGGCTTCTGCATCTTTGGAAGCATCTTCGCTCAACCCGTTTTTCTGAAGCTTCTTAATATTCTCAATAGCATCGCGGCGGATATTGCGGATAGCCACCTTTGAATGCTCGCCCTCGCCCTGGCAGCGTTTTACCAGTTCGCGACGACGCTCTTCAGTAAGAGGAGGAAGAAACAGCCGGATGATCACACCATCGTTTTGAGGGGTAACGCCCAGATTGGCGGCTATAATAGCCCGCTCTATGGGTTGCAGCATATTTTTTTCCCAGGGCTGAATACTTAATGTACGGGCATCCATTACACTGATATTAGCTACCTGGTTGATCGCCATAGGTGAACCATAATAGTCAACTACCAGTCCGTCCAGCATTTGAGGGTTGGCTTTACCTGCTCTGATTTTAACCAGTTCCACCTCCAGGTGGTTTATCGCTTTTTTCATCTGCTCATCAGCGCCTGAGATAATTCTTGAAACTTCTTCCATTATTCTTGATTTTAGCAAGCGCAAATCTAACGAAAGCATGCCTTTAAAAAAAACATCGCTTCAGCCCTGCGGTCATCTGGCAGAAAAGGGAGTTTGGCAATAAGAGCGGATTAACAACTACCGGAAAATCAGTTATGATCTGCAGTAGCGGCCTCCTGAGTAAGGGTGACTACTTTGGATGTCGATTTGATTTCTGCAGGTTCCAGTATACGGCGGGTGGATACCACCATGGCACTACGGCGTTTGCGCTGATAATAGAGAATAGCTATGGCGCTAAATCCGAAAGTCAGCATGATCAGCAGTACAGCCGTTGAACCCAGCGAACGGAGGGAATAAGCCAGTACCACAAATCCGATATTGGCACATACGCAGGTGAAGGTAACGGCCGCATGACCCAGGCCTTTACTGAGCAGCAAATGATGAATATGATTACGGTCGGGTGTAAACGGAGAACGTCCGTTAAAGATGCGGATAGAAAATACCCGAAGTGTATCCAGCAGGGGGATAAAGAGAATAGAAATTCCTACAGCAGCCGAAGCGCCGATGGGCACCACTACAGAAGGATCGCTGGCTACATTGATAAACTTTATTACCATGATGGAATTGATCAGGCCAATCATTAGGGAGCCGGAATCACCCATGAAAATCCGGGCCGGATGGTAATTAAAAATGAGAAAAGCAACCAGACTACCTCCAAGGGCAAAAGCCAGCAATGCATATGCCTGGTAACCGATCATGAAGAAATAAGTTCCAAAAATGAGCATGGTAAGCAGACCCAGGCTGGCTGCCAGGCCATCCACACCATCGATCAGGTTAAATGAATTGATAACTACTATGATAGTCAGGTAACTAAGTGCAAGACCGAAAGCCTCCGGCAGGGCTTCAAAACCAAATAACCCGTGCATACTGTCGAGCCGGATGCCCCCGAGGTGTATCAGAATAGATGCAGCAATGACCTGGCCTGCAAATTTTTTGCTCGCAGAAAGAACAATCAGATCATCTTTAAGACCCAGGAAAAAAATAACCAGCGCAGCGGCGAAAAAGTATTGAAACTCAGGGTTTAGATAGCCCTGTATAGACAAAAGTGAAGCAAGCAGAAAACCACCAAAAATACCCACCCCGCCTAATGATGCTACGGCATGAGTATGCACTTTTCTTTCATCGGGGATGTCGTAAAGCTTCTTCTGATCTGCAATCTGCAATACAACCGGTATAGCCAGGAATGATATAATGAACGACACCGAAGCTGTTAACAATACATCAAGCATCAAGCAGGGTTTTACGGTACAAAAATAGGCTTAAACCTTTTAGTTTACATTGGGTCTGAACTAATTAATACTTCACCAACATTAATTATCATACCCCCTCAGTCTGGTGGAATTGGAGGAGATTAATATCAACGGATGGATTTTTTCGGAAAAAAGATTGCACTTTTGCAGCGCCCTAACCTATTTGAGGGGGCAAGATACAAAAAGTTTAAAAAGTACCTAATTTTTATGCCTGAACTGAAAGCCATTGCATCGCAAATACGCCGTGATATTGTTCGTATGGTACATGGAGCTAACAGCGGCCACCCCGGTGGTTCGCTGGGCTGTGCCGACTTTCTCACCGCCCTGTATTTCAAGATATTGAAACATGACCCGGCATTTCACATGGATGCCCGTGATGAAGATGTTTTTGTGTTATCAAATGGTCATATTTCTCCCGTCTTCTACTCGGTACTGGCCCGCTCAGGCTACTTCGACATCAAAGAACTGGCAACTTTCCGAAAAATAAACTCCCGCCTTCAGGGGCACCCCGCTACCCATGAACACCTGCCTGGTATCCGCATTGCCAGCGGCTCTCTGGGGCAGGGCATGAGCGTAGCTATTGGCGCCGCCCTCACCAAAAAGCTGAACAACGACAGCAATCTGGTATTTTCACTTCATGGTGACGGCGAACTTGATGAAGGCCAGATATGGGAAGCCGCCATGTTTGCCGCCCACCATAAAGTGGACAATCTCATTTCCACCATCGACTGGAATGGCCAGCAAATTGATGGCCCCACCAGCAAGGTGATGAATCTTGGCAATCTTCGCGCCAAATTTGACGCGTTTGGCTGGACAACCCTTGAAATGAATGGCAACGATATGGATGAAGTTGTAGCAGGACTGGAAAAAGCCAAAAGTCTTACCGGCCAGGGAAAACCCATCTGCATCCTGATGCATACAGCAATGGGTAAAGGTGTAGATTTTATGGAAGGCACCCACGAATGGCATGGCATTGCCCCCAATGACGAACAGTTGGCCAAAGCACTGGCTCAACTGCCCGAAACACTGGGCGATTACTAAGAACCGACACTTACCTATTCACTTCGTAAACTGAACTGGTGCCTGGCAGCCTTGGTAGAAGGCAGCCAGGATGCCAGTAAGGAAATAACCAGCACGGTAGCCCCTACCAGCAGAAAATCGGCAAGCCGCAATTTTATTGGGAAATAATTGATCAGAAACGTCCCCCCTTCGAGCGGAATAAGATGAAAATTAATCTGCAGCCAGGCTATGAGGATCGCCAGTATCATTCCAATGACTGTACCCACCGTTGCCAGCAGCAATCCTTCGCTCAAAAAAATACGCTGAATAAACCGGCGGCTGCCCCCCAGTGCATGGAGCACACCAATATCTTTCTGCTTTTCCAGCACCAGCATCGTCAACGCCCCAATCATATTAAATGCTGCTACTACCAGTATCAGCGATAATACACCATAAATAATCCAACGCTCCATATTCATAACCGAGTACAGACTCTGGTTCTGCTCATACCGGGTTTGCACCAGGTAGCCCGGCCCCATAGCTTTTTCAACTGTTTTTTTTACAACATCCGCTGCATTCGGATCGCGCAACCTGATCTCAATACCACTATATAAATTACTGTCCAGTCTCAGCGCCTGGCGCGCATACTCAAGATTGGTAATGGCATATTTGGTATCAAAATCCTGTTGTATCTGAAAAGAAGAAGAGCTTTGGATGTTGTCGTTGCTGATATCATTCAGCGGATCTATCTGTTCCGACTTACTCTTGCGGGGCAAAATGATCTTGAGATAAAAAAGGTTGCGGTCAGCAGCAATTCCAAGGGCGCCTTCCACTCCCGTACCCAGTATCAGTTTGGGCGCATCGGCAGTACCCAGATCATACTGACCGCTTACAATATGATCCGCCACCCCTGTCACCCGCCGGTATTCATCATCTACCGCCATCAGATGCACCACAGATTGATAGTCTTCATTCTGCAGCAGGGCCTTTTCTTCAATTACTCTCGAAAATCCGGCAATGTCTTTTATAGCGCGGAGGCGACTCAACTGTTCAGCTGTAACTGAGATATGCTTACCAGTTGCCGGTTTTATTTTCAGGTCGGTGTAAAAAGAAGAATAGAGTGATTTTACCAGATCTTCAAAACCATTGAAAACGCTTAATACCAGTATAAGCGCTACTGTGCCCATTATGATAGCCCCGATGCTGATCCAGGCAATCACATTGATGGCATTCGTTGATTTTTTGGCTTTGAAATAGCGCCAGGCAAAGAGGAAATGCAAGGTGATATGCAAATATTAAGTTAAAACTGAAGCAACTTTACTGGTCGCCTTTGATCTTCTTAAACAGTTCTTCCATCCTGAAAACATGATCCAGCGTATCATCCTGGAAGAATTTCAGCACCGGCATACTGCGCAGTTGATGACGCACCCTGCCGGTCAGTTCCTTCTTGATTTCGTGATGGCGTTCCTCAATCTTTTTGAGCGCCCCCTCCACGTCTTTTACCTGAAAGAAACTCAGATAAAACCGGGCTTCCAGCAGGTCAGGGGTCACCTTCACAGACGATATAGAAACCATACCGCCATCAATCATATTAAGGCCAAGCCGCTGAAAGATGAGATTCATTTCCTCATTCAGCAAACCGGCTATCTGTTTCTGTCTTTTACCTTCTTCCATTTTAGCGCATTTTATTGCCTGCCATCACAAACCTGCTGGCAGACGCGGTAAAATTACTTACTTTGCCCCGTTTAAGCGAACACCAGGACCTGATGAAAAAATATTCGCGGATTTTAAGTTATCTCAAACGGCAAAAAGGCAAGCTGGGGCTTTACTTTCTGTGCGTTTTGCTGGCCACCCTTTTTGGAGTTGTTTCTATCGGAATGCTCATTCCCTTTTTTGGGCTCATTTTTGAAACCGGCGTGCCGGGAGGAGTCGCATTCAAAGGCAATGCATTGGGCAGTTATCTCAACAATTTCCTGACAGAAATCATAAGCCGCGATAAGCTGGCAGGTCTTTCTGTTATATGCATCATCATTATCAGCGCTACCATCCTGAAAAACCTTTTCCTGTACCTGTCAAACCGGCTGTCGGTCCCCATTCGCACATCGATCATCACGCATTTGCGTGGCGAGTTATACGATAAGATATTAAGACTCCCTATCGGCTACTTTACCGAAAAGAAAAAAGGCGATATCATTTCCCGTATGACCAACGATATCGGAGAGATTGAAGGCTCTGTAGTTGGCATGCTGGATGGGCTGGTAAAAGATCCCATTACAGTAGTGGGTTATCTGGTATTCCTGATCATCATTTCTCCCCAGTTATCACTTTTCTTACTGATACTATTGCCAATCACAGGCCTTATCATCGGCCGTGTCAGCCGTACCCTTAAACGCCAGTCGCAGGATGCCGCCATCAAACTGGGCGAAGGACTTTCGATCCTCGATGAAACACTCAGCGGCCTGCGTGTCATCAAAGCCTTTCTGGCCGAAAAGATTCTGAGCACCCGTTTTCACCAGGTAAATACCGATTTGTTTAATATCCGGAAAAAAATGGGCGCGCGACGCGATCTTGCGTCCCCCCTTACCGAAGTACTGGGTGTAATGGTGCTCTGTACCATCCTCTATTTTGGCGGTCGCCTCGTATTGCAGGCCGGCACGCTCGAAGGAGAAGAGCTGGTGACCTATATTGCCTCCTTTGCCATGCTGATTAATCCCGCTAAAAATATTTCCACTTCCTTCTTCAACATCCAGCGCGGCGCGGGTGCCCTGCAGCGAGTAGAAGAAGTACTCAATTCGCCCATAACGGTTGACGAAAACCCCGCCGGCAAAAACCTGGATGCTTTCAACGACAAAATCGAATTCCGCAATGTTGTATTTGCATACGACGATGCGGTAATACTCGACCATATCAATCTTACGATCCGCAAAGGACAGACAGTTGCTCTCGTTGGTTCATCTGGCGCTGGTAAGTCAACTCTCGCCGATCTGGTGCCCCGCTTTCATGATGTAACCAGCGGTGAAGTACTGATAGATGGTATCAATATCAAAGATTACTCACTCCGCTCTGTACGCAGCCTCATGAGCGTGGTTACCCAGGAGCCCATCCTTTTCAATGACACCATTGCCAGCAATATAGCCCTGGGACAATCGCATACAGACCTCGCAGCCATTGAGCAGGCTGCCCGCATTGCCAATGCGCACAATTTTATTACAGGGAAAGAAGAAGGTTATCAGACCAATATAGGCGACCGCGGCAGCAAACTCAGCGGCGGTGAGCGCCAGCGGCTTACTATTGCCCGCGCCGTACTCAAAAACCCGCCCATTCTTATTCTCGACGAGGCCACCTCTTCGCTCGATACCGAAAGCGAACGTCTGGTACAGGATGCGATCAACAATATGATGCAAAACCGTACCAGCATAGTCATTGCACACCGGTTATCGACCATCCGGCATGCAGATGAAATTGTAGTATTACAAAAAGGTAAAATAGTAGAGCGGGGTACACATGAGCAACTGATCGCGCTCAACGGTTTCTATAAAAGACTCGTAGATATGCAGGAGGTGAGGTAGAAGGTATAAAAGTTTAAAGGGTTTAAAGGGTTTAAAGAGTTTAAAGAGTTTAAAGGGTTAAACAGATAATCCTCACATTGCGCTCTTTGCGCTCTTCACCTGCTTTGCGTCCTTCAGCTGCTTTGCGTCCTTCATTGCTTTGCGCTCTTTGCGTCCTTCGCGTTACTCAAAAGAAGTTTTTCCCCGGCAATAACGCAAATAAGCAATTATCTCCTCCATTTGTTCCCAGTTTAATCGTGGCGTGGGCTGCAGGCAAACAGAGCCATATCTTTCATACAGATCTTTACCATAAGGTTCATTCTTCATATAGTATGAGGGGTCCTGTAGCCAGCGAAACAATTCCCTGCGATCGGTCCAATGCTCATTGTCAATGGCCTGAGGTAAATGAACGTATCCATCCTTAAAAATGGTGTGGCACATAAGACAGTGCTTTTTGAAAACAATCTGTCCCCGTTCTATTGTGTCTGTAAATACAGGTACCGGTTTTTCAACCCGACTTGCAGCAATGATTTCCGCTTGTTTAGTACTGACCTTAAGTGTCCTTAGCCAGTATACACCCAATAATACCAGGCATATTCCGGGCAGTGCATAAAATATGTGTTTTAGATGGCTGTTCATTTGCTGCAAACAACATAAAATTACAGCAATCATCCCTGCTTTTGACCATCCGGGGAGTTTTAGTCTCAGTTGTGCAGTTTTCATTCATTCCTTCGTATTTTCCGGGTTCACCAACGCCATTCACATGAAAAAGCTCTCTTTAGTCGGCCTGCTCGTTGCAGGCACCAGCCTGTGGGCCATTGCACAAAACAAAGAAGTGACCTACGATCAGGCCTTTCGCAATGCGCCCACCCAACTTACACAAACACTGCCCCAGATCAGCAAGTGGATCGACGACAACCAGTATGTGGAGACCCGTCGCGATGCCGGTGGCAAATCCACTTCCGTGATCGTGAATGTGAAAACGGGCGTATCCACACCTTATGAAGAACCGAAAAGCACCGTTGCTGCTAAAGACTTTGCCGCTCCAAAAGATGCTAAAAACCTTACGTGGAGCCCCGATGGCAAACTGGCCGCATACACGCTCAACAATAATCTGTATGTGCACAATACAGAAACCGGACAGACTTCTCAACTCACACGCGATGGTGCAGAAAATATCAAAAACGGTTATGCATCCTGGGTTTATTTCGAAGAGATCCTGGGCCGGGGCAGCCGTTACCGTGCCTTCTGGTGGAGCAATGACAGTAAACGTATTGCATTTATGCGTTTCGACGATTCGCAGGTGCCCACTTTCCCTATCTATGTAATCAAAGATCAGCATGGATACCTCGAAAACGAGCATTACCCCAAAGCAGGCGACCCCAATCCACAGGTACGTGTTGGTGTGGCCGATGTGGGAAACGGGGCCATTACCTGGGCCGACTTCAACGAAAAAGATGATCAGTATTTCGGTGCACCATACTGGGCTCCCAACGGTCAGCTATGGGTGCAGTGGATGAATCGCGGACAGGATCAGCTGAAATTATACCAGATTGATCTTGCCTCCGGTGCCAAAAAACCGATCTACGAAGAACAACAAACTACCTGGATTGATCTCGACAAAGGAGACCGGATTGATTTTCTCCCCAGCGGAAAAGGTTTTATTCTCAAAAGTGATAAAAGCGGATGGGCGCAGCTTTCTATCCATGATATGGATGGCAAACTGCTTTTCCAGCCCACCAATGGAGAATATACAGTAGGCTCAGTCTTTAAAGTGGATGAAAAAAACAAAGTCCTTTATTTCAACGCCCGCAAAGAAAATTCAGCACGCTGGGATTTGTACAGCGCCAGTTTTGACGGCAAAAAACTAACCCGCCTTTCAAACGGTGATTATTCTTACTCCGGCATGAGCATTTCGCCCGGCAACAAATACTTTATCACCTCCTACTCCAACATATCCACCCCCACCACCATGGTGCTGATGGATATGAAAGGAAAACTGATTCGCGAAATCGGAAATGTGAAAGGCAGTGCTTTTGCTGAATATGCCTTACCACGCAAGGAACTGGTTCGCGTAAAATCTGCCGATGGCCTTTTTGATCTTCCTGTACTCATCACCTATCCAATCAATTTTGATCCTTCCAAAAAATATCCCGTTCTGGCCAGTATTTATGGAGGACCCAACGCTGGTCGTGTTATGGATACCTGGCAAACCAGTGCTACAGAACTCTGGTGGGCCAAAGAAGGGATGATACAGGTAGTGTTTGACAATCGCAGCAGTGGTCATTTCGGGAAAAAAGGCATGAATTATATCCACCGGCAAATGGGTAAATATGAGATCGAAGATTATATGCAATGCGGCAAATGGCTAAAGGAAAAACCGTTTGTTGACGGCAGTCGCCTCGGTATCACCGGAGGCAGCTTTGGCGGGTATATGACCTGTATGGCGCTCACCTATGGCGCAGATGTGTTCACGCATGGTGTAGCCAATGCATCGGTTACAGACTGGCAGTTTTATGACTCGCATTACACAGAGCGCTATATGGACACACCCCAGGAAAATCCCGAAGGTTATAAAAACACCTCTGTTATGACCTATGCCGATAAACTGAAAGGTTTATTGCGGATAGTGCATGGTACGTCAGACGACAATGTTCATATGCAAAACAGCCTTATGCTGATCGATAAACTGCAAAACCTCAAAAAACACTTTGAGTTTATGCTTTATCCCGGTGAGCGTCACGGTATTGGCGGCAACAACGCTGCCAAAGGGCTGCATAACCGTACAGAAGCTTATAATTTCTATTACCAGTACCTGCTGCAAAAACCAATGCCCCAGGAGTTCTGGCAAAATACCGGTACTACCCAGCGCGGTTTTTAACCATACTTTTTGCCTGTATAAATAAATAAAGCCCCGGCCGGGGCTTTATTTATTATTTCTATTAATACAATGTTACTGACGCAGTACTTCTCTTGATATAACAAGTTTTTGTATCTCGCTGGTACCTTCACCAATGGTACAGAGTTTGGCATCGCGATAGAATTTTTCTACCGGAAAATCCTTGGTATATCCATATCCGCCAAATACCTGTACAGCATCATTGGCCACCTTCACAGCCACTTCACTGGCATAATATTTTGCCATGGCAGCCTCTTTCGTAACAGGCAGTTTATGATGCTTGCGGTAACAGGCCTGCGAAGTAAGCAGGTCTGCAGCCATAATTTCAGTAGCCATATCAGCCAGTTTAAAAGAAATACCCTGAAAACTGCTGATGGGTTTATCAAACTGATGGCGTTCCTGCGAGTATTGCAAAGCTGCTTCATAAGCCCCTTTGGCAATACCAAGCGATAGCGATGCGATTGAGATCCGGCCCCCATCCAGCACTACCATGGCCTGGCGAAATCCATCGCCCACTTCGCCCAGCCGTTGGGCATCCGGGATGCGGCAATTATCAAAAACCATCTCAGCTGTTTCACTGGCACGCATTCCCAGTTTATTTTCTTTTTTGCCACCAGTAAATCCCGGGGTGTTTCTCTCCACTATAAAGGCGGTTGAATTATTGCGCGTGCGGGGCTCGCCCGTGCGGCAAACCACAACAGCTACATCACCGCTTTTGCCATGGGTGATCCAGTTTTTAGTGCCATTGATCACCCATTCATCTCCTTCTTTAACTGCCGTGCAACGCATATTGCCGGCATCGCTGCCTGTATTGGCCTCTGTAAGTCCCCAGGCCCCCAGCCATTCACCACTGGCCAGCAAGGGTAAATATTTTTTCTTCTGCGCTTCATTTCCAAACTGCAGGATATGTCCTGTACACAAAGAATTATGTGCAGCAAGACTAAGACCAATGGAACCACACACTTTTGCAATCTCCTCTATAACGGCCTTATATTCAAAATAACTCAGCCCCGATCCGCCATACTGTTCAGGAACGAGTACCCCCATCAATCCCAGATGTCCCATATCCCGAAAAAGCTGACGGGGAAAATCCTGGCTCTCATCCCAGATCATAAAATGCGGACGTATCTGCTGCTGCGCAAAATCGCGCGCTGTTTGTGCTACCTGTCGTGTTATTTCCGATTCTTCAAAATTCATATAGGTTTTCGCTTAATCTATTATACAAATTGTGCCACGCCGGTCAAACCAGTGTGGCACAGTCGGGCCTTCAGATCATGGCCTGGCAATCGTTAAAGGCAGCTGCAAAATAAAACAAAATCAATAAAAAACTAACATATGTTAGTTTTTTATTTTATCTTCTAATTTACTAAAAAAGCAGGAGCCAGGCCCCTGCTTTAAGCATCCACGGAAGAAGTGGCTTACCAGCCGCTTGCTTCACAAAATATTTTAGTAATCATAGTTAAGGTTTTTATAGTAAAAAAAATGTTTTTTATTGATGTCTCCATTTATGAGCCAGATCGGTAAACCCAACCCAAATAGAAGGATTATTTGCCAACTTCCGCCTGAATACGATGTAAAACTCATAATCATTCAGATACGCTACAAATATGCCCCTGAAGAACTGACGAATGAACCATTCATCATGTATGCCTTCTTCCACTCCCAGCGCAATACACTCTAAATGATTAAATATGGATAATAAAGCCGCACGCGCTTCTTCATGACTATCCAGCATCTCCGAAAACTCACGCGATCTGTTTTCCTGTATCAGGTACCTGTACTTTTCGTAGAACTTTTTGCTGACCTTAAGATGATGCACTACAGAAGGCTGATACCATTGTATTGCAGCTGCATAAGCCGCTTGTTTCCGCACACTCAGCTGACTCGCTTCATGACGACTGTAGCTCATTTCATAATTGAGTACTGCATAAAATACGGCAATTGCGATAGAGCCTCCAGTCAATACAGCCATAAGATTAGCAGCACGATACTCGAAAGACGAATGCCGCCAAACCAGTAAAGCCGCCACAACAGTGAGAATTACCGCAAGCCCGACAAATAGCATCCTGTAAAAAAAGACCCACCGGATAGCCTGATTCAGGGTTTTTTCTACACCGGTAAGTGAATAAGATTTATTTGCCGAAACAGAAGCATTCATGTCATTTCACATTTCTTACAATCTCCTCACAAAGCTACACTCCTCCCACAGGCTTTTCAAAGGCTTTTTCACCCTTTCTTTCCTGTTTTTTCATCATAAAAAAAAGAGAAAAAAACATTACATCTGCAACTGCAATCCATCATAAGCAAGATGAATGCCGGCCGGGAGCGAAGCTTCTACTTCTGCATGAAGTCCGAGCTGGTGGGAAATATGAGTGAGATACGCTTGGGGAATACCTAGCTCGCGGATCACTTCAACAGCTTCATCCAGCGTAAAATGAGAAATATGTTTTTCACGACGCAGGGCATTGAGTACCAGCACCTGGCTACCTTTAATCTTTTCTCTTTCGGCCGCATCAATACGATTGGCGTCTGTGATATAGGTAAAATCGCCAAAGCGAAAACCAAGTACCGACATCCGCATATGCCATACCTGCACCGGTATCACAGGAATATCACCCACCACAAAAGGTTCCATATTGATGGTATGCATATTCAATTCGGGAATACCGGGATATTTGGTATCGGTAAAAGCATAATAAAAATCACGCCGCACTGCTTCCTCTGTCAGCGAATCTGCATAGACATCAATAGGCCGCTGCAACAGATAATTAAACGCACGCACGTCATCAAGCCCTGCCAGGTGATCTTTGTGAGGATGAGTAAACAGTACGGCATCCAGGTTCTTTACCTTTGCCCGCAACATCTGATACCGGAAATCGGGCCCCGTATCGACTACCAGCGTGGTAGCAGCCGATTGTACCAGTATACTCGAACGAAGACGTTTATCTTTTTTGTCGGGAGAACTGCATACCTGGCAATCGCAGGCTATCATGGGCACACCACTGCTGGTACCCGTTCCCAAAAAAGTTATTTGGAGAGGCGGACAGGTCACACCGTAAAGATAATGATTTGAAAAATGGAACAACCCGGCTTATTCTCCCCCAGCCTCCTGCTGAGCAGCCTGACGGGCCATTACTTCGAGATAAAGGCGGCGTGCATCATCAGTAAGCGTATCGGGTGCAATATCCAGTTGAGGTATCAGATCAAGCAACGTATTGATCCGGCCTTCAATTTGCAGAAATTTATTCAGCACAACAACTTTCTTGGCTTCCAGAATGCAATAGCCGCTCTGAAAAGTGCCACGCTCATACCGAAGTATGTAACCGGCCTGTTCTGGAATGGCTTCCAGTTTATCTAAGGTAGATTGTGTATACTTCATATTCCGATTAAATCGTATTCGATTACCTGATAATAAATCCGCTACAAAATTACGATAGGCCCTCCAAGGGGTAGCGTCTACTTATCCACACCAGTATGGGCTCTTTTGCCCACTTACCGGCTCTGCATTTTGATTACAGGCACGATCATTTCTTCCAGACTTACCCCGCCATGCTGAAAAGTATTGCGGTAGTAATTCACATAGTAATTGTAGTTATTGGGATAGCAAAGAAACCCGTCTTCCTTGGCAAAAATATAAGAGGAGTTGACCGTAGGCACGGGCAATCCCGCCTCGCGCGGGTCGCGGAAGGCCAGTACTTCCTTTGGTTCATAATTAAGATTACGCCCATGTTTATACCGAAGATTGGTCGTCGTCTGCTTATCGCCCACAACCTTACAGGGTGTCTTTACCCGCACACTGCCATGATCAGTCGCCAGCACCAGCCTGATTCCCTTGTCCGCAATACGCTTCAGCGCCTGATGCAGGGGCGAATGTTCAAACCAACTGGTGGTTATACTGCGGTAACTCATTTCATCACCAGCCAGTTCCTTCAGCACCTCCATTTCCGTACGGGCATGACTGAGCATGTCCACAAAATTGTACACGATTACATTCAGATCATTGTTGAGGAGATTATGCACATTATTCACCAGTTCAAGACCGGCATGGTTGTTAAGCACTTTGGTATAGGACACACGGATATCCCCACGCCCCATCCGCTTCAATTGGGCCCGCAGAAATTCTTCTTCATGCAGATTCTTACCCCCTTCTTCGTCATCATTTTTCCATTGCTGGGGAAACTGCTTTTCAATGTCCACGGGCATAAGACCTGCAAAAATCGCATTACGTGCATACTGTGTGGCGGTAGGGAGTATACTGTAAAAACTATCCTCTTCCAGAATACGAAAGCTCTCTGCAAAAATGGGCTGAATAGCTTTCCACTGATCAAAGCGCAGATTATCGATCAGTACAAAAAATAGTGGTGTCCCCTTTTCGAGATGAGGCAACACCTTAAATTTCATGAGTGAATGACTCATTACAGGTCCCTCCGTACTCTTTGGCCCCACCCATTTGGAATAATTACGGGAAATGAATTTGAAAAACTCTGTATTGGCCTCCCCTTTCTGACTTTGCAGTACCTCCTGCATTTCAGGGCTATCGCTTTTCTGCATTTCCAGCTCCCAGTACACCAGCTTACGGTAAATGTCCATCCATTCATTATAATCAGGATTGCTGTTGAGCGCCATAAACAGGTTCCTGAATTGCTGCTGATAGGCCGTAGTGGTTTTCTCCGCTACCAGTCGTTTATTATCTATGATCTTTTTGAGACTCAGCCACACCTGGTTGGGATTGACCGGTTTGATCAGATAATCGCTGATCTGTGAGCCGATCGCTTCATCCATCAGGTTTTCTGTCTCATTCTTGGTAATCAGTACCACAGGCAGCGACTGGTTGATCTCCTTGATTTTGGCAAGCGTTTCCAACCCGGTAATACCCGGCATACTTTCATCAATCAGCACTACATCCACCGGATGTTCTTTTACATAATCAATAGCATCAAAGCCATTGGTAAATGTATTTACCTCATACCCTTTATTCTCCAGAAACAATTTCTGCGACTGCAGACTTTCTATTTCGTCATCTACCCAGATAATTTTTGCAACTGCCATACTTACGTGTTTGATTGATTGATGCTGTTTATCTACTGCCTGCAGGTAAACGACGGAAACGAACCCGCTGGTTGCCTCCCCAAAATTCGAAATCCTGCGCTTTCCCTTTCTTATCGATTGAAAAAAGTAATTCAGCCTTTTCGTCTTCCCTGATAAAAAACTGATTGGGAGCCGACATCAGCAGTTCAAACTCAAAATCCCTCGCGGGATTGCTGTACCCGCGCAAACGTCCATCGTTTACAGCCAGTATCACCGTATCTGCTCCATTGACATAACGCCCCGCAAAAGGGGCCAGTTCTGCTGCCGTCGCCGGTTTGGCTACGGGATGATATTTGCTTTGCGCCAGCAGCCATGTATAAAAACTATCATTGTTATACGTAGCCGTCCAGCTGTCGTGATTGGCATCGGGATAAAGTGTGAATTTTACTGCCGGATTGTATTTTCTTACGGCTGCTACCATCTGTTCCGAAAGCACAGGCGGCACTACATTATCCAGAGCTCCATGGAAACACCATACAGGCACATGCCGGAGCATCCATGCCTTGCTGGTATCACCCCCACCGCATACAGGAGCTATGGCTGCAAACTCATGGGGATATTCAGTTGCCAGATCCCAGGTACCATATCCCCCCATGCTTAGTCCGGTCAGGTATACCTTATCCGGATTCACACGCAAGTTCTGTTTCAGCTCTTTCAGAAGGCCAATGAGCTGAAATGTCTGCCATCCGTTGGTAGCCTGGGGCGACACCACTATAAAGGGAAACTTCCGCCCTTCTTTGATGAGCCGGGGTGGGCCGTGCACTTTTACCTTCTCCAGATCCGTACCACTCTCACCCGATCCGTGCAGAAAAATCATCAACGGCCATTTTTGGGCAGTATCCTTTTCGTAACCCTCAGGCAAATACAACAGGTAACGCAACTCCTGTACATAAGTCCGCTCCTGTTGTTGCCCCAGTGCCGATTGCAACAACACGAAAAACAAGCCCGTAAGTAGCGTAAATTTTCTGCGCATATACAAATTTGATAAATAAGTGTTAGCAGGATTTCAAAAATACCTTTTTCGGACCAGCCTCAGTACTTTTGCCAACTGGCCTTTAACAAAACACCAACAATGGTACCCGTCAGAAAGATCATTAACGACCCCGTTTATGGGTTTATTACGATTGACCATCCGTTGATCCTTCAGATCATATCGCATCCTTACTATCAACGGTTACGTAATATTCATCAAATGGCATTTGCCCACCTGGTGTATCCGGGGGCCATGCATTCCCGCCTGCACCATTCCCTGGGCGCTTATCACCTTATGTGCATTGCGCTGACCGAATTGAAGAGTAAAGGCATTCCCGTGACGGAAGCAGAAGAACTGGGTGCCAAAATAGCGATCCTGCTGCACGACGTTGGACACGGCCCATTTTCGCATGCGCTGGAAGAAGAACTCATACCCGGTGCCCATCATGAAACCATCAGTCTGCTGATACTGCATAAACTGAACAAGGAAATGAATGGCCAGCTCAGTACGGCCATTGACATTTTTACCAATAAATACCCCAAAAAATTTCTTCACCAGCTGGTTTCCGGCCAGCTGGATGTAGACCGAATGGATTACCTCAACAGGGATAGCTTTTTCACCGGTGTGGCAGAAGGTGTGATCGGGTATGACCGGATCATTAAAATGCTGGCTGTTAAAGATGGCAATCTTGTTGTGGAAGAAAAAGCTATTTATTCCATTGAAAAATTCCTGGTCTCACGCCGTCTTATGTACTGGCAGGTATACCTGCACAAAACAGTTGTAGGCGCAGAAATGATGCTGGTCCGCATCATCCGCCGCGCCCGCCAGCTCATAGCCCGGGGCGAAAAAGTACCCGCTGCGTCCACCGCATTTGACTTTTTCCTGCACCTGCAGGCACAGCAAGAATTTGAGCACTACCTCGACACATTTTGTCAGCTCGACGATCATGATGTAATGGCCACCATTAAAAACTGGGCTTTACATCCCGACAAAATATTATCGCTACTCTGTCGTTCACTAATAGACCGGCGGCTATATAAAGTACGGCTTCAGGCTGAACCCATTGATGAACAATTAGTAATCAATCTGAGAGAAGACCTGCGGCAACGTATGGACCTGGACGATGAGGCCCTCGATTATTTCATTTTTACCGGAGAAGCAGCCAATACCACCTACAACCCGGCCGATGAGCGGATCAATATTCTCTATAAGGACGGAACGGTAAAGGATATTTCGACGGTTGATAATGCCCTCATTCAACAGAACCTGAGCCGCACGGTTAAAAAATATTACATTTGCTGTTACCGGTGGTAACCTGCATCCAGTTCCGGGGTTTATCATTGCTGCTCCGGTAGTTAGAAAAATATAACATGACATTTCCTGCATCTCAGATAGCCTTACTGATCAATGGCCGTGTGGAAGGTGACCCCAATGCTGCGGTTACCGCATTTGGAAAAATTGAAGAAGCGGTAGCGGGTCAGCTAAGCTTTCTGGCAAATCCCAAATACGAAGAGCATCTGTATACCACGGGTGCCAGCGTTATCATTATCAATGAGGGATATGAGCTAAAACAACCGGTAAGCGCAACCCTCATCCGGGTAGCCGATGCCTATTCGGCTTTTGCCACCCTGCTCAGTAAGTATCAGGAGATCATGCAGCAGCAATTGCAGGGCGTACAACAACCCAGCTATATCGCTCCCTCTGCCAGCTATGGCGAGCAGGTATTTATTGGGGCATTTGCCTACCTCGGCGAGCGGGTAAAAGTGGGCAACAACAGCAAGATCTATCCAAACGTTTTCCTCGGAAATAATGTCGTAATCGGCGAAAACTGTATTATCCACCCGGGTGTGCGCATTTATCACGATTGCGTTATCGGCAACCATGTAACTATTCACTCCGGTACCGTAATCGGCAGCGATGGCTTTGGTTTTGCACCGCAGGCCGACGGCAGTTTCAAAAAGGTACCGCAGATTGGCAACGTTGTCATCGAAGACCATGTGGAAATAGGCGCCAATGCCACCATCGACCGGGCTACCATTGGCAGCACCCTCATTCGTAAAGGCGCCAAACTCGACAATCTGATCCAGATTGCACACAATGTAGAAATCGGCAACAGTACAGTCATAGCCGCACAGGCCGGTATCAGCGGCAGTACCAAAATCGGCAATGGCGTCATGATAGGCGGCCAGGCCGGTATCGTAGGCCATATTCAACTGGGTGATGGCGCCAAGGTAAATGCACAGAGCGGCGTCAGCAAATCTATCGAACCAGGCAAAGCTGTAACCGGCTCACCCGCGTTTGATTATACCGCTGCACTGCGAAGCCAGGCAGTTACCCGCAAACTTCCTGACCTCGAAAAACGTATCAAAGAGCTGGAAGCACTGGTAAAACAATTACTGGCAGAAAAAGCCGCCATAAGCTGATTTCTACATCGTCTCCAGGACGATACTCTTCCTTCAAACTGCTTTTTATTCGCTATTTTGCCTCCATGAAAAAATGGATGCTCCTCTCCGCATTTTTGTGCAGCATACTGGCTGGCATGGCACAAAAGAAACCCGCCTATGTCCTATACAACGCAAAAGGCAAAAAAATATCCTACAAAAAAATGATGCGCACGCTGAAAAGCCAGGACATTGTACTTTTTGGTGAGTTTCATAACAACCCCATCAGTCACTGGCTGCAACTGGAGGTGACGAAAGACCTGGGAGAAGCCCGTCAGCTGGCGCTGGGATTTGAAATGTTTGAACAGGACAATCAGTCAGCCCTGGACGCATACCTGCAGGGAAAAATAAGCGCCAAAGGACTCGACAGCTCAGCAAGGCTTTGGCGTAATTATACAACCGATTATGCCCCACTGGTTAATTATGCTAAAGAAAAGAAACTACCTGTAGCAGCCAGTAATGTACCCCGCAAGTACGCCTCTCTGGTTTTTACAGGCGGGCTTGAAGCGCTCGACACCCTGCCCGCACTGGCCAAAAGCTGGATGGCACCCTTACCTATTGCTTATGATCCGGAACTGCCCGGTTATAAAAAAATGAAAGAGATGATGCCCGGTCATGGCGGTGATAATCTGCCCAAAGCCCAGGCTATCAAAGATGCCACAATGGCCCATTTTATTCTGCAATACCATAAACCCGGTTCGTTGCTGATCCATTTCAACGGGTCATATCACTCAGATAACTATGAAGGTATTCTCTGGTATCTGCGCAAGCAGGCCCCTTCGTTGAAATATGCCACTATCAGCACCGTTTCACAGAAAAATATTCAACAGCTCCTCAAAGAAAACAAGCAAAAAGCAGACTTCATCATCTGTGTGGATGAAGATATGACGACCACCTATTAACCTTTTACAGGTAGCTAAGCCACCAGTCTCTGCGCTGCTGTTTTATACGTCCAAACCAGCGGCAGGGGAAATACAGCAATAAAACCACGCCGATCCATACCGCATATACTACCCAGAGACTGAAACCGAAATTCACCGGTCTGAAAAGAAAAGGAGAATTCATGTCAATGATTTCGGCAGCAGTTCTGCCCGAAGCAAAAAAGAAGACGACACAGAGCAGGTGAACCAGGAAGAAATGCAGCACATAATAAAAGAAAGGCACTTTCCCGTATACCATTAAAAACCGGCTTATGGCAGTACCTGATCGTTCCAGTGCCCGCAGCAATAAAATGGCTGTGCCAACAGTAAGACAGGTATACTGAAGAGAAACGGGGTATTTGGTCACATTCACAAACGAAAGCAGACTGTAGAACGGACGTTCCTGTACAGACCATGGGGCAGGGTCACCGTAATGATTGATGAGCCGGAGTACGACAAAAAGGGCAAGCACGCCCAATCCCCATTGCAGCAGTTTTTTGCTGCGGTATTTTATATCAGTATCAGGTTTAAACAAGACTCCAAAACAATAACCGAGCAGCATGATACCCGTCCACGGCAGAATGGCATAAGCCACTAATATTCCCCGGTCTGGCGCATACGGAATAAAACCACCGGTTGAAGTAAACAAAATCCTCATCGCTACAGAACTACCTGCCCCACCGAAATAGTCAAACAGGTTGTGCCCGGCGACCAGCAACACCCCCACACACAGTATAGCTGTATAGGATGTTCTTAACAACAAACCCAGTATTACCATACTCCAGCCAATAGCCCAGATCACCTGAAAGATAAGTACATTATAAAGCGGATTAAATGTAATAGCCAGGGAAATCACTACCAGTTCAACCACTATCAGCCAGAATCCTCTTTTGATAAGAAAAACACTCAACTCTTCTTTGGTCTTGCGCATACCACTGATATAAGCAGATACCCCGGAAAGAAAAACAAAAATGGGTGCGCAGAAATGAGTAATCCAACGTGTAATAAAAAGCTGCGGCGTGGTGGTTGAAAGATTCAGCGGATCGGCAGTCATGGCCGATTCATGAAAAAAATCGCGCACATGGTCCAGTGCCATAATGATCATAATCGCTCCGCGAAGTATGTCAATAGACTGGATACGTGACGGCCGGGCAGTAGTCAGGTTTTGCATGCAGTTGGTTTGGGGGAAGATAATACAGAACGCCTGGTTACAGAAGACAATTACCGACAAAAGGCAAAAACCGGCAGCCCCTGACCGTTTTCAGGCAGATGAACAGGAAAAGGTTGTTACAGACGTAATAATGACGACATAAGGCATTTCAGCTTCAACCTTTTACCCTATACCCTTTCACCTTATCTTTGCGCATTCAACAATTGCACTAAAGCATCATGAATAACCAGTTTAACCCAGACAAACAGCATACGCTCAAATCGGCCATCAGCATTTCCGGCACCGGCCTGCACACAGGCATTATGGCCGATCTGACCATGAAACCTGCCAGTCCGGGTTTTGGCCTGCAGTTTCAGCGTATTGACCTGCCCAATCAGCCCATTATTAAGGCCGATTGCGACCTGGTGACCGATGTAAGCCGGGGTACAACGCTGGAAGCCAACGGTGCCAAAGTAAGCACAGTAGAGCACGTGCTGGCCGCTCTGGTGGGTATGGGCATAGATAATTGCCTGCTCGAAATCAATGGTCCCGAAATGCCCATTATGGATGGCAGCTCACAGCCTTTTGTTGAACTGATAGAAGAAGTAGGCGTACTGGAGCAGGATGCCGCCAAAGTATGGTACAGTATTGACGAGAATATATACTACTACGATGAAGCCAAACGTGTGGAAATGGTAGCCATGCCCGCCATGGAATACAATATCACCACACTTATTGACTTCAACTCACCGGTACTGGGTACGCAGCATGCGGGCCTGAAGCAGATGCGTGACTTTGCTTCCGAAATAGCCCCCTGCCGCACCTTCTGCTTTTTGCACGAACTGGAAATGCTTCTTGAGCATAACCTGATCAAAGGTGGCGATGTCAACAATGCTATCGTAATTGTTGACAAACCCGTAGATGCCACCGAAATGGACCGCCTGAAAAAGATCTTCAAAAAAGATAAGATCGAAGTAAAAAGTGAAGGTTATCTCAACAACCTCGAACTCCGTTTCCCCAATGAACCTGCCCGCCACAAACTGCTTGATGTAGTAGGCGACCTTGCCTTGATCGGCTACCCCATTAAGGCCCGTATCATTGCCAACCGCCCCGGACACAGCACCAATGTGGAGTTTGCACGACGCATCAAACAGTATATCAAAAAAAACAAACACATCAAGGGCGTGCCCACCTATGACCCCACACAACCTCCCGTATATGATCTGAGCTATATTGAAAAAAAACTGCCACACCGCTTCCCCTTCCTGCTGGTCGACAAAATCATTGAACTGAGCGATTCACAGATCGTAGGCGTCAAGAATGTTACGTTCAACGAATGGTTCTTCCAGGGACATTTTCCCAACAACCCCGTTATGCCCGGAGTGCTGCAGATCGAAGCACTGGCCCAGTGTGGCGGCATACTGGCTATCAATCTCAGTGGCGAAGGCAGTTATGATACTTACTTCCTGAAAATAGACAATTGTAAATTCAAACAGATGGTTCGCCCCGGTGATACTATGCTGCTCAAAATGGAACTGACAGCGCCTATACGGCGTGGCATCTGCGAAATGAAAGGAACCGTTTATGTAGGTAATAAAGTAGCTACAGAAGCCGATCTCGTTGCTCAGATTGTAAAACGACCCTGACGCAAATGCCCCCTTTATTTTAATCGGAAAAATAACTTAGAAAAGCCCTGGTTTCAGGGCTTTTTTTTACCCACTTTTTAAGTCAAAATTGTGCAAAAAACAAGCGCTCAAACCGGGCCGGGAAGGGCTATTTCCGTACATTTGTATGTTACCCGATTTTCACTTTTTTATCCTTTGGATTTACGCTTTTTATGAGCACAGAAACAACTGAACAAATACCCGCTACACCCGCCAGTTACGGAGCAGACAGTATACAGGTTCTCGAAGGTCTCGAAGCCGTGCGCAAAAGGCCTGCCATGTACATTGGCGATATTGGCGTAAAGGGCCTCCATCACCTCGTGTACGAAGTGGTAGACAACTCGATTGACGAAGCACTTGCCGGCTATGCCAAAAACATTTTTGTCACCATTCATGAAGACAATTCTGTTTCCGTTGAAGATGATGGCCGTGGTATCCCCACAGCCATGCATAGCAAGGAAAAAAGAAGCGCGCTGGAAGTTGTAATGACCGTACTGCATGCCGGTGGTAAGTTTGACAAAGGCTCTTATAAGGTTTCGGGCGGTCTGCATGGCGTGGGTGTAAGCTGCGTAAACGCACTCAGCACGCACCTGCACGTAACAGTCAACCGCGATGGAAAAATATTCGAACAGGAATATAAGATTGGGGTACCCCAGTATGCCGTTCGCGAAATTGGCACTACCGATCGCACCGGCACCAAAGTTCACTTCTGGCCCGATGGCAGCATCTTTATGTCTACCATCTATAACCGCGACATTCTGGAAGGCCGTCTGCGTGAACTGGCTTACCTCAACCGCCGCATCCGCATTACCCTCACCGATCGAAGGGAACTGGACGAAAACGGTCAACCCGTTTCCAAAGAGTTTTACAGCGAAGGCGGTATTGTGGAGTTTGTAGAAATGCTTGACAAAAACGGTGGCCGCAATGCCCTTATCCCAAAGATTCTCTATGTAGAAGGGCATGACGAAAACAGCAATGTAGCCGTAGAAGTAGCGCTCAACTACAATGATGCATTCAGCGAGCACATCTACTCCTACGTTAATAATATCAACACCATCGAAGGAGGTACCCACGTGGCTGGCTTTCGCCGCGCCCTTACACGTGTATTTAAAAGTTATGGCGACAAAAACGGACTTTTTGAAAAAGCCAAGGTAGAAATCGAAGGTGATGATTTCCGCGAAGGACTGAGTGCAATTGTGTCTGTAAAAGTGCCGGAGCCACAGTTCGAAGGCCAGACCAAGACCAAACTGGGCAACAGTGAAGTAAGTGGTGTGGTTGACAGTACTGTTTCCAAAGTGCTGGACGCCTACCTCGAAGAAAATCCCAAAGACGCCCGCAACATTATCAATAAAGTGATCCTGGCCGCCCAGGCCCGTGCAGCAGCCCGTAAGGCCCGCGAACTGGTTCAGCGCAAAACGGTGCTTACCGGCGGTGGCCTGCCTGGCAAACTGGCCGACTGTTCAGACCGCGATCCCAATCGGTGTGAGTTATTCCTTGTCGAAGGTGACTCGGCCGGCGGTACTGCCAAGCAGGGCCGCGACCGTAGCTTCCAGGCCATCCTCCCATTGCGCGGTAAGATCCTCAACGTAGAAAAAGCCATGGAGCATAAAATCTACGAAAACGAAGAGATCCGCAATATGTATACAGCGCTGGGGGTAACAGTGGGTACTGCAGATGACCCCAAGGCACTGAACCTCGTCAAACTTCGTTATCACAAGCTCATTATCATGACCGATGCCGACGTTGACGGTTCACATATCGCGACCCTCATCCTTACATTCGTATATCGCTATATGAAAGAGCTGGTAGAACAGGGATATGTATATATCGCCCAACCACCGCTTTACCTTGTTAAAAAGGGAAAGGATCAGGCCTATGCCTGGAATGAAGAGCAGCGGAAAGGATTGATCGAAAAATTTGGCGCCGGCAAAGAAGACAGCGTAAACGTACAACGATACAAAGGTCTGGGTGAGATGAACGCCAGCCAGCTTTGGGATACCACCATGAACCCCGATACACGTACGCTCAAACAGGTAACTATTGAAAGCGCTGCAGAAGCAGACCGCATCTTCAGTATGCTGATGGGCGATGAAGTAGCCCCACGCCGTGAATTCATTGAATCTCACGCCAAATACGCCAAATTGGATATATAACACCCATTCTTCATAAATGGTGGAAAACTCAAATATTTTACCATCACAATGATAATCAGCTAAATAACCGGGCAAATGCCCGGTTATTTAGCTATATTTTATGATCTGTTGCCAGCCACAGGCTCCAAAATCAGTAATTTAGCGGTTTACTAACGCTAAAAAACACTAATCATGGCAGAAGTAACACTTACCGCTTACAATGTGAAAACGAAAGAAAAAGGAGTGCCTATTCAGGATGCCGTAATTACCAAAACTGCCAAAGGTGCTTATATGGCTCAGGGTAATGATGGCAAGGGTAATAAGCTCACTACACTCCTGGGCGAAGAAAAAGCACTGGCGGCTATCAAAGCGGGTATTGCCAAACAGGGATGGTAAACCGAAAAGACTGACCTTTTTATAAAACCGTGCGCAAGGCGTACGGTTTTTTCTTTTAGCGAAGCAACACAAAACTCCCCCTTTGACGGAAGCTTTGCTTTAATACAAAATCAAAAAACTCGGTGTAGTATACATAAGCCCCATTGGGCTGAAGCTGACCACGGAAATAACCATCCCAACCCGCAGCCGGGTCAGTGGTCTGAAACACCTGCTCCCCATTACGGTTATAAATAATCAGTTTATAGGCCGGTACCGGGCAAAAACAGGAGGCCTGAAATTTATCATTCAACCCATCGCTGTTGGGCGTAAAGGCCGTGGGAAACTGAACACACTTATCCTGGCATTCAACTGCCACAGTAGTATCCCGGTAACTACCACACATATTTTCGGCATACAACCAGTATTTGCCACGTGCAGGCGCTACAATCGAAATACCGGTACTGCCATTGCTCCAGCGATAAGACGACTCCCCGTCTGCCACCACCTGCAAGGTGATGCCTGCAGCACCGCAGGGAATAATAAATGCTTCGCCCAACTCAAACCTGGGCTTGTCGATCACTCTTACCAATAACGGCACACGGGGACTTTCACAGCCCCTGATTGTCTGTGTGACCCAATAAACAGTACGCCCGGTATCTGCTGTAGATGGCACCGGCATGGTCGTATTACCTGAGCCTCCGATCGGGTCGGTATACCAGCGCACCTGCTGCCCTGTCACCTGCAACGGAGCCGCCGCGCGACCTTTACAAAGTTTGATATCATTTACGGGAGGAGAAAGCAAAAAAGAGTTGAACAATACAGTGACAGTATCACTCACAGAACAGGATCCATTGGTTACTTCTATCCAATAACGGCCATTGACCTGTACCTGAATAGACTGATTGACTTCTGCAGTAGACCAGCTATAAGTAGCTCCGGTTATGGAGGGTGCGGTCAACTGATAATTGGTGCCCTGGCATACAACAATGGTGTCATCAGCAAATAATACAGCAGGAATAGCACAGGGTTGGGCCTGACTCCGGAACGAGCTCAGCAATAAAACAGTTAGCAGAAGGATGATCGGCTTCATGGTATTGGACGGGTGCTTACCGGGTTGCAACGGCTGCTGATATTCAACAAGAATCTTACCAAACAGCTATGCCTCCCCTTTTCGGTATGGATTCTGGTAAAAATACAGGTAAAAAAAACAGCCCTGCTGCGGGTTCTACCGGCCCCTGCCATTGAAAACAGCCCATTGCATCTGTCATTTAATTCTATTAATATTGGGCGCCACTAAACCAACGTCAATGAAGCAACTTCCGCAGGGCAAAGAGGACACCTGTACCTACACCGGCATCTTTGGCTGCCTGCTTACCGCCACTGTACTCATTCAGCATGTACTTATTACTCGTGAGCACTGGCTCACTTTTGTACTCCTGGGCATCTACCTTTTTTCTTTGTTGAGTTTCATCATGCTATCCATCAAATCGCAGTACTCGCCGATCCTGATTGCTGTAAATACCGGATTGCTCATGTTTGCCAATGTAATGGTGTTACTGCAGGGACTCTTCAGCGCAGCACTCATCGCCTTAATGCTTTACTCGACAGCAATCGTATGTTTTCTTTATGTAAGCGGATATCCTGCCCTTCTCAACGAAATCGCAAAAGCGAAAAGAGAAGAAGCGAAGGAGTGGGAAGGAAAAATATAGACGATAAGGCAAACGGCAGAAGGTAAAAGGATTAAGGGGCCTTTGCTTTGCCTTCCGGCTTTTACCATCTGCCGTTTACCTTATCTCATCTCTTCACCACCTTAAACACTTTCTTTCCGCGCGTGCCGGTGAGCTCAAACATATACATGCCGCTGCTATAGGCCGACAGATCAATTTCCAGTTTTTGCACAAAGCTGTTGCCGGTCAGTTTTTGCTGTTTGACAATTATCCCCTGCAGGTTATAGATACGAAGATGCGCCTGCTCATCGGCATTCATCTGGTATACCAGCCAGCTGCTGCCCGAAGTAGGATTTGGATACAGCTGCCAGCTAAACTCATCGGTAAATAATAATGCCTTTACAGCAGAAAACTGTACCGATCCGTCAATACCGGTAATGCGTATACGGTAATAACGCACGCCTGTCTTGCCCGCTTCCGAATCAGTAAACGTGTAGGATTGTGCAGTAGTGGCGTTACCTTTCGAGGGTATTGTACTGATAGCGGTAAACTGGTTCTGATCATAGGCAGCATTCCCTTTTGCCACTTCTACCGTATACTGATCAATATTAAACTCATTATTCATAACCCAGGTAAGCAATGCATCGTTTACCCCTGATTTCACCACATCAAACGACTGAAGCGAAGCCGACGGCGCAGGCTGATTATCGAGCCTCCCCTTACTTAACCAGAATTCAGAAAATCTTTTTGTCTTAAACTCCGCATAGTAACCTACATCAAAAGGTACTTTACGTACGCTGGCTGGATTTGTAAACAGCCAATTGGTAGACGTATTATCGTCCAGGCTGCCATTTTCTGTAGCATTTTTTGCATCGCTGTATTTGGCCACACCCAGTTCATAGGCCGACCCTACACGAGGGCAGGTGCTGCAATCAGCCGCTGCCAGCAATGCCTCCGTTTCCGAATCGGTGAAATAAAATCGTACCAGTACCGAATCTGTCAGCTGGTTTTGCGCCGGAGTGATTACCAGGTTACGGTCATGATAATACTGATCGTTGTAATGACGTACCAGGTCTTCGTTTACATATGCCTGAACACTGGTATTACCCATTTGCTGTCCGTTGGGCTTTACAGATGCCAGTAACTTGTTTCCATCTGTAAAATGAACCCAGTCATTACCCGCGACGGCCGGTTGTACAATCAATTGGCTTGGATAAGCAGGACCGGTGTAAATACCATTCGTATTATCATAGATATGAATATCGTCGATCGCAATACCTTCTTTGCTTACATAGGGATCTGAACTCATTACCACACGCAATCGCAACTGCGAATAGCCAACCGGCAGGGCTGCTGTAGCCACATGCCAGTATGTATAATCCTGTATGCTCCACAACTCATTGCCCGAAATATTCTTATTATACCAGTTGACACCGGATATAGCAGTCCCCAGACGTTGCCATGTTTTACCATCGCCAGAGTATTCGATATAGGCACCATCACAAAGCGAGGTTCCGCAATCTTCCAGGTCAAGGGCAATACTCAGGCTAAGCGTAGGCTTCACCATCCCACTAATATCAAAACAGGGTGAATACAGGTAAGAAAGCTCCCCGTCATTGTAGTTGCCATGCAAGCCTGTCTTCCAGGCATTCTGCCCACTGGCTGCCCGGTTGATTTTTATAGCAGATGGAGTACCCAATTCCCAGCTGTTGTTCTTTCCGGCACTATACCAGTTACCTGCGCCATTTTCAAAATCCTGCAGATAGGGGAATGTGGTAATAATGGGAGAGTTGTTAAGTATCACTACGGCAGTATCATTGTCACGGAAGGTATCGCCAGCCAGGTCAACCCATACCTTTACCTGGTGGAGGTTCAATGAAGACAGGTTGGCGGTGGCATTAAATGTATAGCTTACGCTGCTGTTGCCTGCAATGCTGTTGACAATCTCTGTAACGGTGGGCTGGTTGTCGATCTGATAGCGAACAGGTATCGCATTAACAGTCTGGTTGGCACTGTTTCGCAGCGTAATGCGAACCGGCACAGCCGTTCCCAATCCGCAACTGGCTACTATAGGTGTATCGATACTGATCAGTTGCAGATCATTTACGACCTTATAAAGGCGAATATCATCAAACGTATAACCTGCTGCACTCTTATTGTCTGCCACAAGCATCTGTCCCCATTGCCCCCATTTTACCTGAAAACTACTGGAGAAAGCTTGTCCAGCCTGTGCCAGCAGATCACTCACTTCAATACTTGCCGAACGTTTAAAATCGCCGGGATCGGCCTGGTTCGCATACAGATCATATACCGGCAGCCAGGGTTGCTGATCGCTACCCCTGATCCACACCTGATTGGCAGCATTTGACTGCTGGCCATGATGTTTATATACAAAATCAAGCCGCACATCTTCTGTCAATGCATCGAGCCCCTGCAAATTAAACGTACCAGTTAAAGAATCCACATTACCCGCAGCCGTATACCGATCCACATCGAGTGTAAGTGCACGGCGACCCGACCAGGCTATGCCTGAATTTACAAATGTGCGGATACGTCCAAATGCAGTAGAGCCGGTAAAGTCAAATCTGTCCAGCCCGGGCAGACCGGTCTGGCGCGTAGTGAAAGCTGTATCAACCGACTGCTCCATATCTTCTATCAGTGGCTGAGCAAGGTCTATAAGCGGATTGTCCAGCTGGCGGATAGTAGTATAAAGTGTATCGTTGGCCTTCACAACATCAGTCGGATAAGACACATAAGCCTTCAGGCGGTAGGTACCCGGAGCAGAAAGGTCAACGGGCACTGTAAATGTATACGTATAAACGCCCAGTGCAGCTATCGTTGCGGTAGCTGTAGCCAGTACGGGAGTTTCATTATTCAGCTGATAGCCCACAGGTATTCCGCCCGAAGTGGCGATATTATCCAGATTTTTTACTCTTATCGTCACCTGGCTGCTTCCTGTGTGAGCAGTAGAAGTATGAAGGCGGCCGGAAACAGGGTTGAGGATGGCATCCATCTTAAGATCGAAGTTAGAAATATTGCCCGCGCAGGTGCCTGTAGACGGAATCCTGTTTACTGCCAGTGCCCTTCGTCCGGGCACTCCGTTGACACGCGCCCGCACTGTAACAAAATAACTGGAGTCTTTTGCCAGTCCGCTTATGGTATATGTATTAGCAGCACTTATTGCCACGCTTCGCATATCGCCGCCACTGGATAACATTACTTCATAATCAGTAGCACCGGCTACTGCTGTCCAGTTAACGGCAATATATCCTTCGCACTGTACTGATGCCAGTGTAACTGTAGGAACACCGGCTATCACAAAAGTTTCGCTTTGACTTATCGCTCCGGTACTGCTGTTGGTGAGCCTGATTCTTGCCTGGTTGGTGGCAGCTACTGCCGGCACAAACCATTTATACTGGCGCGTGCCGGCATCTGTGCCCGACGCAAGTGTGGTCCAGCTATTGCCATTGTCCGCACTGAATTCAATGGTAACCTGCTGTCCCTGCGTACCCGCATTTTCCCATGACACATATACGGAATCATTTGCCTGAAAATGCTCACCACCCAGTGGATAAGTAAGCCGGGTGCCGGCCGGCACCGTATCATACACGAGGAAATATTCATACTGACTGCTGGTTGGCAGGCGGGTTCCTTTTACCTGAAATGAATATGTACCCGGCAGCGGATTATTAATCACTACCTGCTCAATATTATTAATATGGTCTTCGCCTGTAGTAGCTGGCTGATCTACGCGCCCGGGCACCGTATCGAGCAACTGTGGCAGCCAGGTGCCACCAGGACCGGCGACCTGCAGATCCAGGTCATTGATGAGCGCCTGCGCTGCTAACGCATTAGCTGCCTCATCATTCCAGTACAGCATAACTTTCAACTGAGCTATATTGGTACCGGCCGGTAAAGTAAAGGTATGGGTATTGACAGCCCCGGCGTTTACCTGTTGATTCACATAATTATTACCCTCCAGCATACTGACCGAACGCAGCAAATTAAGCCAGCCAAAACCATAACTATAATCCGGCCCGGGCTGCCCCAGGTCTGTTGCTCCATTGCAGAGAAGTGCTTTCATTAATCCATTTCGCGGATTAGCGCCACTATGCAGCTGCCGGTATCTTTCATATAATAAGGCAAGCCCGCCCGACACACCGGGTGCAGCCATACTGGTGCCTGAACTAACACCATATGAATTGGTAGGTGTGGTTGAATAAACGCGTGCCCCCTGAGCAGTGATATCCGGCTTAATACGTCCGTCTTTTACCGGCCCTTTACTTGAGCCCGGCGATATCACTTCTATTTCGGTTGCCGTTCCCACACTGATCACATTCTTCGCTGTCTGATACCCGCCCAGCACATTTCCAAAACCTGCTGCATAATTTCCACACACATAGTTTCCGCTGTTTCCTGCAGCAAATACATGTTGCAGTGCGGGCATTTGCAACTGCTGCTGGTCCATGACCCTTGAGTAGAGATCATATACACCAAAACTCAGGCAATCATCTACTACATTGCCATATGAGTTATTGGTAATTACCATTCCGTGATCCTGTACATAAGCAGGCGCATTAGCCAGTATCCCGGAAAAAACCTGCGATACAATAGTCGCTTTAGGAGCAAAGCCTTTAAACCGTTCATCGCGGATACCAGCTCCTGCCAGCGTACCCGTTACATGCAGACCATGTGTACCGCCTGTAGCAGCAGATCGGTTAATAATACGATCCTGTACATCTATGTGACGCAACGGATTGGCATCGTCACCCACACCTACTACCACCCCGGCCCCGGTCAATTGACGCCCGCCCGGCAAATCCGATTGCAATACATTGGCCAGTGCATTTACCGTGCTCTTATTGTTCAACGGCTCATCAATACCGGGCGCACCCTGTATATATTCGATAAAAGGCAATACTGCCAGATCCCTTAACCGTTCAGCAGGAACGGTAAGTGCCATTATCCGGTAGTCTTTATACTGATCAGATGTAATTACATAGCCACGTGCCTGCAATTCCTCTCTCACCTCCTGCTCATTGTAGCCACGGGGAAAACTGATCCATACATCAAGCATTCCACCAGCTTTTACAATACGCTGCGGATACAAACCCCGACTCAGTTGCGGCTGCATTTTCTGTTCGGCATTCAACTCCACCACAGATCGTCCTTTATGACGCTGGAGAACATCCCATTTTATATCGCCACTTACAATTGCCATATAAGCATTGTCGGGCACATACTCCAGCAGCGTAATACCTGCCTGTACCAACTCCTGCCTGCTGGAAAGAGAAGGCATCTCTTCAAACTGAATAATCAGCAACTGGCGACCGCGCACACGCAATTGCCGTTTATTAATCGTTGCTATTTTTTCAGCAGAAATATTTTTGTCGGGAAAAACAGTACCACTTGCGAGTTTGAGCGGATACTGACGCGCAGGAATTTTGCCTGATGCAGGCACTTGAGCAAACGATGCAGCACTCCATAGCAGGAGAAGCCACAACAAGGAGATTGGATTGGGTTTCATAGCGACTTGGTGACTGCGGCTAAAATAGGATAATTACTTAGAAAAATCCAGCATTTGCATAAAATGCGCAATTTATCAGGGGAAAATACGCGGCCGAGGTCTGATTATTTAACCACTGCTTCCTCAAAACAATAGCGGTGCAGCCCACTTAAAAACCGGTACATCTCCTCCATATTCTGAACCGGTTGTACCACCAGCAGAAACAGTCTGCCCGTCTGTTTAAGTTTTGCCTTATTGGTGCCGGTTTGCAGATACGCCAGTACATTGGTAAAAAGAGGTGACTCAAAATAGGGCGAATCAGGGCGGTTGATAAAGAAACAACGCAGCACCTCATCTTTGAGCGACATCTTCTCAAAGCCCAGGTCAACTGCGAGTTTGCGGCATCGCACTGTCACAAACAAATCTTCTACCTGCTGCGGAATTGGACCAAACCGGTCTGCCAGCTCTTCACGCATCAGTAATAAATCTTCTTCCGTCTCACAGTTATCAAGACGCTGATAGAGTGTTAGCCGTTCAGTGATGTTGCCGACATAATCGTCGGGTATCAATATCTCCAGGTCTGTATCGATCGTACAATCCTGAACGAAGTCATCCTGTCGGGCAATTTCTTCCTTAAACAAATCTTTGAACTCTGTACGCTTAAGCTCCCTGATGGCTTCTTCCAGGATCTTCTGATACATTTCAAAACCAATCTCGGCCATAAAACCGCTTTGCTCACCGCCCAGCAGGTTACCTGCACCACGGATATCCAAATCGCGCATGGCAATCTGAAACCCACTCCCCAGTTCACTATGCTGCTCCAGTGTCTGCAGGCGCTTGCGCGAGTCGGCCGGCAGCGTGCTCATGGGCGGCGCCAGCAGATAGCAAAATGCCTTCTTATTACTACGCCCTACCCGTCCACGCAGCTGGTGCAGATCGCTTAAGCCAAACTGATGTGCATTATTTACAATGATGGTATTTACATTGGGAATATCCACCCCGCTTTCAACGATGTTGGTACATACCAGCACATCATATTTTCTATCTATAAAATTCAGGATCTTTTCTTCCAGTTCATGCCCTTCCATTTGCCCGTGGGCATAGCTGACACTCAGGTCAGGACAAAGCCCCTGTATGATAGCCGCCATCTCTGACAATCCGCTGATCCGGTTATAGATAAAAAAGACCTGGCCGCCGCGTTCTGTTTCAAAGTAAATAGCGTCGCGGATAAAATCTTCATTGTATACCTGTACCTCGGTTTGTATGGGTTGCCGGTTGGGCGGCGGCGTATTCATAATACTCAGGTCGCGCGCGCCCATAAGACTAAACTGAAGTGTGCGGGGAATGGGAGTAGCGGTGAGCGTAAGACAATCAACCGTAGTGCGCAGCGTCTTGATCTTCTCCTTATGAGCCACTCCAAACTTTTGCTCCTCATCCACAATCAGTAACCCCAGGTCTTTAAATTTAACTTCTTTGCCCAGCAGCCCGTGTGTACCTACCAGTATATCAATCTTACCTTCTTCCAGCTTCTTCAGTGTTTCCTTCTTTTCTTTAGCCGATTTAAACCGGTTTATATAATCAACAGTGACGGGAAAATCCTTTAACCGCTCACTAAAGGTTTTGTAATGCTGAAATGCCAGGATGGTGGTAGGCACCAGTACGGCTGCCTGTTTGCCGTCCACACAGGTCTTGAATGCAGCACGCACCGCTACTTCTGTTTTTCCGAAACCAACATCGCCACATACCAGCCTGTCCATAGGTGACGGAGACTCCATATCCTTCTTTACATCGGCTGTAGCCTTACTCTGATCAGGCGTATCTTCATAAATAAATGAGGCCTCCAGCTCGGTTTGCATGTAATTGTCAGGTGAGTGTGCAAACCCTTCCTGTGCCTTACGTTGTGCATACAGTTTAATGAGATCAAATGCAATCTCCTTAACCTTCGCCTTTGTCTTATCCTTTAATTTACTCCATACATCGCTGCCCAGTTTATTGATCTTGGGTACACTTCCTTCTTTGCCGGTATACTTGGCAATCTTATGAAGCGAGTTGATATTTACATAAAGGATATCGCTGTCTTTGTAAATAATCCGCACAGCCTCCTGCATACGGCCATTGACCTCCATTTTCTGCAAGCCACTGTATACTCCTACTCCATGATCAATATGCGTCACATAATCACCCGGCTGCAGCTCGCGGAGTGTTCGCAGAGTCAATGCCTTGTTTTTATTATAGGCCTGCTTTACCCGGTATTTATGGTATCGTTGAAAAACCTGGTGGTCTGTATAGCAAAGCAATTTCAGATCTTCGTCAATAAAGCCTTCATGAATGGATGTTGCAACCGGATTGAATACTATTGATGCCTTCAGATCATCAAAAATGGTCTGCAACCGCTCCAGTTGACGGGGATTATCTGCAAAAATGTAAACAGTAAACCCCTTCGCTTCCCAGCTTTTAAGATCGGTGATGAGCAGATCAAATTGCCGGTTAAAGGCCGGTTGCTCACGTGTGTGAAAGCTGATATCAAACGACACGCCGCCCGGAGGCAGGGTGGCGCCAAAGCCAAAAGCCACCACATGATGCGTGGATAATGACTGCTCAAAACTATCGGCACCTATAAAATCATCCGGTTTTACCTGCGCACGCAGCATTTTATCATCTTCTTCTGCGGCACGCGGAGCAGGCGCACCGGCAGTCAACTCCAGAAATCCGGCTATATCTGCTTCGGCATCTGCAATCCGCTCGCGACACAATTCATAATCCTGCAGCCATACTACAGTATTGGCCGGCAGAAACTCAAACAGCGAAACCCGGTCTTCATTCTCAAACTGGGTATCTACATTGGGAATGATGCTCACCTGCAGCAGCTTGCGCTCGCTCAGCTGAGTTTCAGGGTCTACTATACGGATAGAATCCACTTCGTTGCCAAACAGCTCTACACGATAGGGCTTTTCGTTTCCAAAAGAATAAATATCCAGGATACCTCCCCGTATGGCAAACTGGCCGGGCTCGTACACAAAATCGGTCCGCTCAAATCCATAATCGGCCAGCTTCAGCAACAGCTGATCCACCTGCAGTGTATCGCCGCTTTTTATATAGATAATATTGGATGACAGGGTTCCGGGCACCACCACCTTTTCCATCAGTGCTTCGGGGTAGGTTACCAGCACCTTTTTATTGCCGCCGGCTGCAATTTTGGTGAGTGCTTCTGTACGCAGCATCACGTGCGAAGAATTGAGCAGACGGTAATTTTTCCGGTTTTTGAATGAAGAAGGGAAATAGAAAATATCCAGCGCCCCGGTGAGGTTTTCCAGCGTATTGTGAAAATAGGCCGCCTCTTCGGCATCGTTCAGGATAATAAGGTGATTGAGCTGGCTGGCAGCGTCATGAGAAAAAGCAGCTGCGGCCACCAGGGCTGGGGCACTTCCGCGAAGTCCTGTGAGAATCAATTGTTGCGGCTGGGCAAAAGAAAGCCTGTCCACCAGTTGAAACAGGCGGGGGGTTTGTTGATACTGCTGCAGCAATTCCTGAATCATAGTTCCGCGCTGCAAAATTAAGGTATAAAGGGTATAAAGAGTATAAAGAGTATAAAGAGTTTAAAGAGCATTTTTCACATCAATGCATATGGACATTGACTACTTTATGCATTAACACTTTAAACTCTTTATACCCTTTATACTTCTTAAACGCGCAAACGAAAATGCGGCATCATACCGACACCGCATTTTCTACGTCTCCGTTTGTAGCATCAACCGAACTGTGCTTTTTTATTGTTGAAGAGAAATCTCTCCCAGGTCTGTAGCCTGGCCATCTTTCACTTCCACATTTTCAAGCGTCACATCTTTGTACGGTTCTTTGGCATCTACAATCACTTTGTAGGTACCTGCCTTTACTGCCAGTGAAAAACTGCCGGAAGTAACTGCGCTCTTGGCAGAGTCGCTGCCGGAAATTGCCCATACAGTAGAAGCACCATCAGCAGGAGCTACTTTACCAACGATTCCTGACTGCGTGGTGGTGAAAGCAAACAAACCTGCTACCATTGCCAAAGCCACGCCAGTTGTAAACATTCTCTTTTTCATCGTGCAAATTTTTATAGTTAAGAAAAATATACCCTGAGCGATGGGCATTCGGTGCAAAAGCAGTAATGAAAAAACAAGTACCATGCCAGCCACTTTTTTATGTGGAAAACTCATTTTACATTAGAGAAAGCATTAATAAACTATCTTGTAGGGGAGAGCGGAATTTTAACCACATTTTAAATCGCTTGCTATGCCTGTTCAACCATGGCGCACCGGAAAGGTGATACGCATTATTGACGAAACACCTAGTACAAGAAGATACTGGATAGAAGTGCCCGAACTCAGCTCCTTCGATTTTCAACCTGGTCAGTTTGTAACACTGGATCTGCCTATTCATGAAAAACCCGCAAGACGCTGGCGCAGCTACTCCATTGCAAGCTGGCCCGACGGAACGAATGTATTTGAACTGGTGATCGTATTGCTGGAAGGCGGTGCCGGCACCACCTGGCTATTTAATAACGTAGTGGTTGGCAGCGAATTAACACTGCGTGGACCGCAGGGCGTTTTTACATTACCCGATCCTATTGACCGCGATCTGTTTTTTATCTGTACAGGTACCGGAGTAGCCCCTTTCCGGTCAATGGCACACCATGTTTTGAACAACAACATTCCCCATCAGCATATTTATCTCATATTTGGCTGCCGCAAATTCGGTGATGCGCTCTATGCACCTGAACTAAAAGAACTGACCCGCAATGTGGGCAGTTTCGAATACATCACCACCTATTCGCGCGAAGAACCTGGCAACTACGATCACCTGGTCCGCATGGGCTATGTACACCAGGTATACGAAGATATCTGCCGGGCTAAAACTGTGCGCTCGGCTGAGAATCCGGAACAAATGATACCCCCACCCGCTTATTTCTTTCTTTGCGGCTGGAAAAATATGATCGATGAAGCCAAACAACGGATCATGGCACTCGGCTATGACCGCAAGGCCATTCATCAGGAACTATACGGTTAGTAACCTTTTTTTAATATAGTGCAACGTCTGCGTCAACAGAAAGGTCAACGACTCATCTGGTCTTTTGTGCATTTATTTACCGGTTAAATACAGTTGAATACATTTTGTGGAAAATCGTTCCCCAAAGACCGGATTAATCCGGACATTAGCGCCCTGACCTAAAAACTGTCTATTACATGACTATTGAAGTAAAAAACCTGTTTGAGAAAGATGTCTGCGACAACATTGTGGACCGTCTGCAATCATTAAGCACAGCGTCTGTCCGTCAATGGGGGAAGATGGATGTATCGCAGATGCTGGCTCACTGCAGCGTAGCCTTCAAGGTACCCCTGAGTGATAAACCGTTAAAACCCATGATTCCCATCCGCTGGTTTGCCTGGGCTTTCAAGTCCATGCTGTATAATAATAAAATGTGGCGGCACGGCATGCCCACCAGTCCGCAATTTATCATAAAAGATGAACGGCAGTTTGAGCAGGAACGTACTCAGCTCATCGCCCTCGTCAGGAAATTTCAGGAAGCTGGTCCGGGAGTAGCCGGCAAATACCCTCATCCGGCCTTTGGCCATTTTACGCCGGAGCAATGGGGTAAAATGATGTGGAAACATCTTGACCACCACCTGCGGCAGTTTTCCGCCAATTGATATTTACGTCGAAATGTAAAAATATTGTTAAAGCAAAAGGCCCGCTAAGCGGGCCTTTCTCATTCTTCGGAAAAATATTTACAACTGAATGGCTGCTGCCACTTTCTCACGTATCTGCGAAATGGGAATCCGCTCCTGCTCCATACTGTCGCGATAGCGGATAGTTACGGTATTATCCTCTTTGGTCTGGTGATCAACTGTCACACAGAAGGGAGTGCCCAGCGCATCCATTCGGCGATATCGCCTGCCGATTGAATCCTTTTCCTCATAAAAACAACGGAAATGAGGCTTGCACTGGCTGATAATATCCTCTGCGATCTCCGGCAACCCATCTTTCTTGGTAAGGGGTAATACGGCCAGCTTGATAGGTGCCAGACCGGCAGGCAGTTTCAGCACTACGCGGCTGTCTGCTTTTTCAGCCGTACTCAGATCCTGCTCTTCATAGGCCTGGCTGATCACGGCCAGGAACATACGGTCGAGGCCAATGGATGTTTCAATCACATAGGGAATGTAATTGCCGTAAGGCTTGCCCGTGGCAGGGTCCACATCATTATCAAAATACTGTTGCTTCTTCTTGCTGTACTCCTGATGCTGGCGCAGGTCATAATCGGTACGGCTGTGGATCCCTTCCAGCTCCTTGAAGCCAAAAGGAAACTCAAACTCGATATCGCAGGCAGCATCTGCGTAAAACGCCAGTTTTACATGATCATGATAACGATATTTTTCTACAGGAATTCCCAGGCTTTGGTGCCATTTCAACCTTTCCGCTTTCCAGAACTCATACCATTCTTTCTGCGTGCCGGGACGGATAAAAAACTGCATCTCCATTTGCTCAAATTCACGCATCCGGAAAATGAACTGGCGGGCCACGATCTCATTACGGAAAGCCTTGCCGATCTGGGCAATACCAAAGGGGATCTTCATCCGGCCGGTCTTCTGCACATTCAGAAAGTTTACAAAAATGCCCTGAGCCGTTTCGGGCCGCAGGTATACCTTATTATCTTCTTCGTCTGAAGCGGCAGTAGAACCAAACTCGGTAGCAAACATGAGGTTAAACTGGCGGATATCTGTCCAGTTGCTGGTGCCACTAATGGCACACTTCACCTTATTATCTTCGATAAGTTTTTTAAGGGATGCAAAGTCATCCTTTGCCAGCAGGGCATCCATAGCAGAAAGCAACGCATCTGCTTCCGCCTCTTTGCCTTCAGTTTTAAGCCCCTCTGCATGCGCTTCAATCAGGTGATCTACACGATACCGCTTCTTGCTGTCTTTATTATCAATCATGGGATCGTTGAAGTTGTCAACGTGCCCGGATGCCTTCCAGGTAGTAGGATGCATAAAGATGGCCGCATCAACCCCCACAATATTATCCTGCAGCTGGGTCATGCTTTTCCACCAGTAATCCTTGATGTTTTTCTTCAGTTCACTTCCCATCTGGCCGTAATCGTATACCGCCTGCAGACCGTCATAGATCTCGCTGCTGGGAAAAATAAAACCGTACTCTTTGCAGTGCGAAATAATCGCCTGAAACTTATTGGTGTCGTTTGCCATAGTGGCGGCAAAAATAAGCCGAAACGGGCACTTTACAGATATACAAATACTGGCTTATGCCGTAAAATGCCCGTCCGGCCGGAGCTAACAGCTGTTATCATGGCTTATAAAGTATCAGCTGATCTATTTCGCGTTCCGTTTTTTCGAGGGTGAGCCCCAGTTTCTGTACGGCAGCTTTTACTTCTTCCTCTGTACGCAATACATTTTCCGTACGTATATCATACTTACCCTGCAAACCTGTTTCATCCACAACTGGGAGCGGCAACTCGTTGGCCAGATAATCGACAAAGTTTTTGATTGGTATGGCAGTGCCCTCAAATCCACGTCCGCTGAACCCCCAGGAGCTTTCGGCTGCTGCAGAGTTTTTCCAGCTGGCCGCATCTGTCGCACGCAATACATATACCGGCATTAGCTTCTTTACCAGGCGAGCCTTTACAGGCAGCAGTATATTTAACCGCTGCTGCATCAGGATCAGCAGGCTGTCTTCCTGACCTGGGGCCACCAGCATATCGAAACAATACAGATTGCCCTTGTTACTGTAGTCATTTTCTTTTTTTTCATCAAACTCATAAGCTACCTGATTTTGAGACGTAATACCAAAAGCAGTTTTATACATCGCAGTAGCCGCAACATTAAAAAATGTGATCCGCCGGTCTTTGAATGGCCCCTTTGGATAAATGCGGCTCATCGCCCGCTTGCCGGGCACATAAGACATTAAGGACAGATGGGTTTGCAAGGTGCTGTCGAGCCGGTAAAAATCATTGTCATCAGTAGCAGCGGCCACCCCTTTGCTTCGCTCGCCGCTAGCCGTCAATTTCTCCCCTCTCAGCATTTTCTGAATAAATGCGGTGTTGATAGAATCTGTACGGACCAGGCCGATCACCCGGCGCTGACGGTCGAGAATCGCCGACTGCCCTACATAGGTAAACCCAAATTGTTTATACAGATAGAAACTGGTGTCTGCCGCTATCCATACACCAGTGGGCCGTTTTGCCAGGTAGTTTTGTACCCTTTTTTCGTTGTCATTCGCCAGGGCTATTACCCGCAAGTCTTTCCCAAAGCGTTGCTGAATTTCGCGCAGCGAATCCATCTCCGGCAGGCAGGGTGCACACCAGGTACCCCAGAAATTGAGAATGATAAACCGGTCGGTTTGTTTATAGACATCCACTTCTTTGACTGGCGCATTTACGAGATTGCGGATAATAAAATCAGGGAAGGCCTCCTGCAGATCGATGGATTGAGCTTTACTGGTCAATATCGCCAGCATACTCAGGATAGAAAAACATATTCTACGCATACTTTCTTTTTTATACAAAAAAACCGGCTGGCAAGCACTTAACGGGTTAAGGCACCTGTTAGTCTCTGTTAATTTATGTTAAGCGATACCGGCAATCCGGAGACGTCCGCCTATTTTTGAGCAGATGAAAAAACAGGGGCGTATCATAGTGCTGATCTGCGGAGTCATTCTGTTTGGCTTCACCCTGCTGCAGGGAGTCTGGCTGTACCAGTTTTATAATGCCAGCCGCGAGCGCTTACGCAAAGACCTTAACCTGGCTTATGAAGATGCAGTAAAGCGGGAATTCCTGTTGCGCTGCGATACGCTCGAAAAACTGATGTTCCGGTACCTGACAGACACCAGCAAGATCCGGATCAGCAGCAGATGGTCAGAAAAGTTCAACCACACAATCTATCGCATCCGGTCAATGATCGACACAACAGACCGTTTTGAACTATCCCTGCAGGCTATTGACCTGCCAATCTCACAACCACTGGATAGCGTATATATCGAAACGGCGCGGCATCTTGCACATTCTTACAGAAAAGAAAACCTGGAAGAGCATACCATCTATTACTATACCCAGCACCTGGGTAATTATGCAAATACGCTTGTTAAAGAATGGACTTTTGATACGGCACGCCTTCGCCCGCTGCTGGCGGCAGAACTGGAGAAAAGAAATGCATCCGTCCCCTTTCATTTTTATTATGCGGATAAAGACAGCCTGCTCGATCAGTCTGTTTTACCTCCGGGTATTGCCGGCAGAAATCAGGTAGCCAGCCGCTCATTTACCACCTTTAAACAGGAACCTGGGAAAAATTATGTGCGCGCAGTTTTCGATACATCACCCGCCTTTATTCTCAACCGGTTGAAATGGATGCTGCTGGGCGCCGTCGTTTTGCTCCTGGCCATCAGTTACTCCTTTTATTATCTTATTACCCTGCTGCGGCGGGAGAAGAAACTCAGTGAAATCAAAAATGATTTCATCAGCAATATAACACACGAACTAAAAACGCCGGTAGCCACCGTATCGGGCGCCATTGAATCACTCACACATTTCGACGGCCTGGCCGATCCGGCACGTACACAGCGCTATCTGGGGATTGCACGGCAGGAACTCGACCGGCTCTCTTCGCTCATACAGGAGGTTCTGCAAAGCAGCCTCTACGACCAGTCGGGTTTACAATTACGGGAGGAGCGGTTCAACCTGCTTCAGCTGATAGAGGAAGTAATGGCAGCGCAGGAACTGGCCGCAGGCAGCAGGCTCCATATTTCTTTCAATACTCCCGGCGGAGCCGTTTGGGTTACAGGAGATCGGCTGCATCTGCAAAACGCCCTCAACAACGTGATTGATAATGCGGTAAAATATGGGGGAAATCCGGTGAAAGTAATGATCAGCCTGGATACAAATGAGGAGCGCGTCACACTAACCGTCACCGACGATGGCAACGGAATTCCGGAAAAATATCTGCCCCATATTTTTGAAAAATTCTTTCGTGTGCCACAGGGCAACCGGCATGCTGTAAAAGGATACGGCCTCGGACTTTATTATGTAAAACAGGTAATTGAAGCACATCGGGGCCAATGCAGTGTAATCAGTTCACAACAACGTGGCACTACTTTTACTATGATCATTCCGGCATGAGTACGATCCCCACACGCATACTGCTTGTTGAAGACGAAGCCAACCTGGCCACTATTATACAGGAAAGCCTGGGCATACGCGGGTTTGAGGTCACAATTTGTGCTCTTAAAAGCACAGGCCTGGAGACCTATTATTCATTAAAACCACACCTGGTCATACTGGATGTAATGCTGCCCGATGGGGATGGCTTTGAACTGGCCAGGCAGATCCGCAACGACAACCTGCAGATACCTGTCATTTTCCTTACCTCCCGCTCATTGCCACAGGATGTGGTACAGGGATTTGAAAGTGGAGGCAACGATTACCTGCGCAAGCCTTTCAGCCTCGAAGAGCTGGTGATACGGATCAGGGCATTGCTTAATCCGCAACGGCACCTGTTTGATCAGCCACCACAGGAAAAATATCAATTCGGTAAATACACGTTCACTCCGCATAGCGGACTGTTGCTGTTTGGAACAAAACAGACGCAGCTCACTTCACGCGAGGCAGCCCTGCTGCAACTGCTGGCTGGTCATAAGAACCAAACCGTGGAGCGCCAGCATCTTTTACTGAAAATATGGGGACAGCATGATTTCTTTACCGGCCGCAGCCTCGATGTATTTATCACCCGCCTGCGCAAGTATCTGTCTGCCGATCCGGCTGTTTCCATTATGAACGTTCGCGGCATTGGCTATCGGCTGGTAGCTCCGTGATCGGCCGCTGAGGTAGTATGACCCTCTGCATTTATTGCTGCCGGCTGCTCCTGCAATGTAGTGGTCGACTCTACTTCTACCTGCTCTATCCATACGGCATATTGGTTGGGATAAATATGCGATCCGGTATGAATGGCAAAAGCACGGGTAAAACAGGCGCCAAAATAAAGTATGATAGCCGAATAATATACCCACAGCAGGATCACGATCACCGAGCCGGCAGCCCCGTATGCCGACGACATGCGACTATGTCCCAGGTAATAACCAATCAGAAATTTGCCCGCCATAAACAATACTGCCGTAGCAATGGCTCCCGCACGTACATGCCGCCATTGAATACGGGCATCGGGCAGCACTTTGAAAATTAGCCCGAATAAAAAAGTAGTCACTGCAAAATTCAACAGCAGATTAAACACATAGGCCACTATCACTTCTGTTTCGGGAAAAACTTCTGTGAGCCGGTTGATAAAGGCGTCCATGGCTCCATTGATAATAAGTGATACCAGCATCAGGAATCCCAGCGATACAATGATGGAAAAAGACAATAACCTGTTAAGAATCATCTTGAGCCAACCGCGGCCTTTGCGCGGCCGGGCCCGCAACCGCCAGATAAGGTTGATAGAGTCCTGTATCTCACTGAAAATACTGGTTGCACCCAGGATCAGGGTGCCCAGGCCTATCACCGTAGCAAAACTGCTCTCGGGCGAGAGCGTGGCATTGCGGATGGTAGCCTGTATCTGCAGGGCCGCATCCTGCCCTACCAGTCCGGCTATTTGGCCATATACCGTTCCCTCCACCGCCTGCTCGCCCCAGAAAATATCACTCACCCATATCACGATGATAATAAGCCCCGGCAGCGAAAACACGGTATAGTAAGCCAGTGCCGCACTTAATTTAAGTACGCGGCTTTGAAAAAAATCAACAAAAGAATCGCGGATGATACACCATGCTTTTCTGAAAGTCATGTTGAATACGAAAAAAAACTATGCCAGAATAGTTGACATTGCACAGTGGAGAGTTGACAGCAAAACGCTTTAAACACTTTATACTTTTATACCCTTTAAACCTTTGCTACAACTTCGGATTATTCCTGTGCCTGTCTGCATCACGGAGATTTTTCTTTTCAAAATTCCGCTCCAGGGCCTGTGTAAGATCTACCCCGGTCTGATTGGCCAGGCAAATAAGTACCCACAATACATCCGCCATTTCATCGGCCAGATCTTTTTGCTTATCAGCTGGTTTCCAGGATTGCTCCCCATACTGGCGGGCCATAATTCGGGCCAGTTCCCCCACTTCTTCCGTCAGGATGGCCATGTTGGTCAGCTCACCAAAGTAGCGAACACCTGTTGTTTTGATCCATTGATCAACCTGCTGCTGCGCATCCTGAATAGTCATAAAAAATATTTTTACAGTTTTTTTGCAATATAGCACGATTCTTGCCGTTATCCACTCCCATTCCCAATCCGCCCTGCTAACTGCCCTGCTCGAAAGAGTTTGATGAAGACATAAGCTTTTACCGAATCATTCAAGTTATTCTATGACACCAGCCGCCCGGTTCTATTTTATTATCTGCGCCTGCCTGCTATTGCCTCTCGGCAGTATCGTGGCCCAGCCGGTTTATAAACCCGCCAAAGACAGTGTGGTTAAAGCCAAACCTTATAAGCTGCTCACAGCAGGTAAACAGATCACCATACGCAGTAATACAACCAATATTCTCTCGGTCATGGTCTGGACCAGCGGAGGTCACCGGGTACTGGAGCAAAAAGATATTAATGCCGCATCATACCAATTCAGGATCAGCGTCAATGCATCTGCCTATTTTATGATGATCCGTATGGCTGATGGCAAATCCTATTCAGAAAAAATCGGGGTGGCGCTGTAAGGGTTGCCGTTCCGCGTAAAACAAATAAACCGGGCCTGCCCGGTTTATTTGTTTTTAGTATCCATCCAGATGGTCACCGGACCATCATTGACCAATTCAACTTTCATATCGGCCCCAAATATGCCGGTCTGTATGGGCTTGCCCAGGTCCTTTTCCAGCTGCGCAATAAACTGTTCATACAGAGGGATGGCAACCGGCGGCTTACTGGCCTGTATATACGATGGCCTGTTCCCTTTTTTGGTAGAAGCATGGAGGGTAAACTGACTCACGAGCAGCAAATCTCCCTTTACATCCTGCAGCGAAAGATTCATGACGCCGTCTGCATCATTAAATATCCGCATCTGCACAATTTTACTGCTCAGCCATTGCAGGTCTTCGGGTCCATCGGCATCTTCAATTCCTACCAATACGAGTAGCCCGGTATTGATCGCTCCGGTAACTTTTTCATCAACTGTTACACTGGCACGGCTCACTCTTTGTATCACAACACGCATAAGTTGTACCTTTAAGCAGCAAAAATAGGGAAGTGTTTTTGGCGTTATACATATGATTGATCTGAGAAAAGAAATACAGTTTCAAACAACCCGCAGCGGAGGTAAGGGCGGGCAGAATGTAAATAAAGTAGAGACTGCCGTGATCGGCAGCTGGTCGGTAATGGACTCTACCCTGCTTACAGATGAGCAAAAGCAACTGGTGCTGACCCGCCTGGCCAATCGTATTACGGCAGAAGGATTGCTGCAGGTAAAATCGCAAACGGAGCGAACCCAACTGGGCAACAAGGAAGAAGTAGTGGAGAAAATAAATCAACTGGTGGCTTCGGCACTGAAGAAGAAAAAAATACGGATCGCTACCCATATCAGCAAGGCAGCGAAAGAGCGGCGAAAGGAGTCAAAACAAAAAAATGCAGACCGCAAATCCTCCCGCCGCAAATGGAGACCGGGAGATTTATAACACTGACGAAACATCGATGAAGCGACAACTCACCATCCTGATTATTGCCTTTGGCAGCCTGGTGCTGCTGTCACGTGTGCTGGGCTCCTGCCGCAAAAACGACAACCCCAACAATCTGCACCTGCTCTCCTTACCGGTGCCGGATGGATTTCCGCAACCACTCAACAGTTTTGCAGACAACCCGCTTAGTGAAGAAGGTATCGCTCTCGGAAAAAAACTTTTTTATGATGGCCGCCTCTCCAAAGACGGTCTTTATCCCTGTGCCTCCTGCCACCAGCAGATTGCCGGTTTTGGCACCTATGAGCACGATCGCAGCCATGGGTACAACGGCTCGCATACGCTCCGCAATGCACCGGTTTTATTCAACCTGGCCTGGCAGGATCGCTTTCACTGGGATGGGGAATTCAACTCATTGTATTCCGAAGCCGTACAACCTATAACGGGCCATATCGAAATGGCCGAAAGCTTTCAGGGTGTCATGAATAAACTGCAAAGCGATGCAGCGTACAGGAAGATGTTCAAAAAAGTTTTTCGCACAGAATTCATCACCCCCGATCATATCCTGAAGGCACTGGAGCAGTTTACCGGCACCCTGGTATCGGGCAATTCACGGTATGATCGCTATAAAAAAGGAGTACTGAATTTCACCGCCGATGAAGAGGCCGGCTACCAGCTCTACAAAGCCAAATGCGCCACCTGCCATCCGGAGCCATTATTTACCGATTACAGCTATCGCAATATCGGCCTGCCGGTCGATCCGCTGCTCAACGACTATGGACGTATGCGTATTACCGGCCTGGCAGAGGATTCACTCCGTTTCAAAGTACCAACCTTAAGAAATGTGGATGTATCGTCCAATTATATGCATGACGGACGTTTTAATACCCTTGCCCAGTGCATCAGCCATTACCGTAGCGGCGTACAGGCCGGACCAAACGTAGATCCGCTGGTAGCTGGTGGCATTACCACCAGCACCACCGAAACCAATCAGCTGATCCGCTTTTTGCGCACACTCACCGACTCAGCTTTTTTGAAAGATCCTGCCCTGGGCAAACCCTGATTACAGATCAGGGATTGGATGCTGCAGGTACTTTGCGTTTTCCTTTCAGCAGGTCAAGTGAGGCTCGTTGATTCTCAATTTCCTTCTGCTGGCGTTCCAGGTCTTCCTGGTTTTTCTTCAGCTTTTTTTCCAGATCAGCTTTTTCGTCCTGCAGGTCTTTAAATTTTTTCTCGGCCTTTACTACTACCTCATCCTGCGATTTAATCTGAAGCTCGAGGTTAGCTTCTTCAATATCCGGGTAGAGATTGCTGAGAAATGCTTTCACTTTTCCTATTGACGCGGCATCCATGGCCGGAAGCGCATCCTGGCCGTCTTTATTTATGATAATCGAAAGAGAGGACGCATCTTTTTCCTTCCGGCTCTTACGATCCACTTTAATGATATAATCCATCCGCTCATCGCTCACATCACTGATTACCGCATCTTTAAAAACAATAAACCCTTTATCCTTATTAAAAAGTCCCTTCTGTACTTTACCAAGAGTGCCCATATCTTCAATCTTCTTAACAATCGCATTCTCCACAGCCTCCTGCGAAAAGTTATAATCCATGCTCATGGCTTTTTGCTTCTTTTTCTCATAGGTCAGCTGGCTTTCATAAGCCTGGGCAAACGAACCGGCAGGCCACATAAAGGCTGCCAGCAGCAATAACAGTACGACTCTCATATTGTGAATTTTCATCAAAGATAGCAGAAAGGCTAAAACGGTTGCATGGCTACCGGAAGAGCAGAACAGGTAATAATTCGGTTTTTGAACAGGTAGCCGTTACATTTGTACGGAAATCAGTATTCTTTTGAGCGGAATAAAACAACTGGCAGGACAAACATTTTGGTACGGGGCAAGTTCCATTGCCGCCCGTTTTCTCAATTATCTGCTCACTCCGTATCTCACCGGCACCCTTTTTACCAGTGTTTATGGGGAAATGAGTCTTATCTATGCCCTCATTTCCTTTCTGAATATCCTTTTTACCTATGGCCTGGAGACAGCCTATTTCCGATACATCCAGCGCAAAGACCAGGCAGAGGACGTTTACAGTACCATCACTATTTCGCTGCTGGTAAGTACGATTACTTTTACCGGCACGATGTTGCTTTTCCGCAACACCCTGGCCAGTCTCACCGCCGTAGAAGATCACCCCAATTATATTACACTGGCCGCTTTTATCATCGGTTTCGATGCGCTGACCACTATCTCATTTGCCCGGCTACGGCAGCAGGGCCGTCCCATCAAATACGCCTTTGTACGCATCGCCGGCATTATTATCAATATTGGCCTCACCATCTTTTTTCTGAGTGTTTGCCCGGCATTGGTTGCCAAAAACCCTGACGGCGCCATCGCTGCATTTTACAAAAAAGACAATGCCATTACCTATATTCTGATTGCCAATCTTGCCCAGTCCATTTTCACCTTTATCCTGCTGTGGAAAGAGTTTTCGTCCTTTAAATGGAAATTCAATACCGCTCTGTGGAAGGAGATTATGATCTATTCCCTGCCGCTGGTCATTGCAGGTTTTGGCGGTATGATCAACGAAACGCTTGATCGTTTTATGCTGGAATGGTGGTCCACCGCTGCCGATTCCAAAACAGAAGTGGGCATCTATAGCGGCTGCTATAAACTCTCTATCCTCATTACTCTTTTTGTGCAGGCCTTCAGGCTGGGCGCCGAACCCTTTTTCTTCAAGCAGGCTCAGGGCGAAAATCCGCAACGCACTTACGCCCGGGTTATGAAATTCTTTGTCATTGCTGTCTGCGGCATGTTTCTCGTTGTGACCCTCTACCTCGATATCTGGAAACATTTCCTGGGTCAGAAAGTATACTGGGAAGGTTTAAAGGTGGTTCCGATCCTGCTTTTTGCCAATATGTTTCTGGGCATCTATTATAATCTGAGCATCTGGTATAAACTCACCAATAAAACCCGGGCCGGGGCTAGTATTACTCTCATCGGTGCTGGCATCACCATACTGATCAACTATCTGTTTATACCCCGTTTCGGCTATATGGCCTGCGCCTGGGCTACATTTTTCTGCTATGGTTCCATGATGGTGATTTCATTTGTTTGGGGCCAGCGGGAATACCGGATTCCCTACGCCTGGAAAAAACTGGTAGCCTATATGGTGATCGTATTACTGCTATACTGGATTCACCTGCTACTTACTTACTGGATCAGCAGCCCGTATTTTAATTACGGATTTGCCACAGCATTGCTGGCCCTGTTCACCTGGTTTATACTCAATGTAGAAAAAAAGGAGTTTCAGAAACTACCCCTCATAGGCAGGTTCCTGCGGTAGAAAAAGCACTAAATAAATAACAATCAAACAATTAAACTAATCCTGCAAAAAAGGATTGTTACGCCGTTCGCGGCCAATGGTAGTGGCTGGCCCGTGACCAGAATAGACGATTGTATCATCGGGCAATGGCAGCAATTGTGTTTTTATACTGTCAATAAGCGTATCATAGTCTCCGCCCGGCAGGTCGGTACGGCCTATACTGCCCTGAAACAATACGTCACCGCCGATTACAAAATGCTGAGCCGCGTTATGGAAAGAGATGCTGCCGGGTGAATGCCCGGGAGTGAACAGCACGCTCATGCTGTCGCCGCCAAGTTTGACGAGGTCACCAGCCTCGAGCAGGTGCACGGGACCGGTATAGTTTACAAAAGGCAGCTGCCAGCGCAGACCGGCTTCTGCAGCACGATCCAGTACGGGGCGTTCTTTTTCGTGGATATGTGGCTGCAAACCCCAGGTATCGGCTACAAACTGATTGCCAAATACGTGATCGAGGTGGCAGTGCGTATTGAGCAGCAATACCGGTCTTAACCCGGCATTTTCAATAGCCTGCCGCAGCCTGTTCTTTTCTTCGTCAAAATAGCATCCCGGGTCTATAATGCAACAGTCGCCCTGATCGTTATATAACAGGTATGTATTTTCCTGAACGGGGTTAAAAGTGAACGTCTTAACAGTTAACATGATGGGTTTTTCGTATTTTTAAATATAGACTCGTTTCCGGTAAATTTGTAAGCTGCTCAGCCCCTGCTGACAACAGCGCCAAAGATAAAGTTTAAACCAACCAGGCAACTGCGGCAACACTGAATCCAAAAACAACGATTTAAACTGATTAAGAAACAGCAAACGATTATATGAGGAAAATAAAATTAGGCCTGATTGGCTGCTTTCTGTGTGGAACCTGGATGATGGCCGGTGCGCAGGTGAGTACGGTAGAGTTTGGTAAAAACCGGGTGCAATACCAAAAATTCAAATGGAGGTATTACCAGACAGAAAACTTCAATACCTATTTCAGTGAAGATGGCCTCGGACTGGGTAAATATGTGACCCAGATTGCAGAAATGGAATTGCCCGGCATTGAAGAGTTTGTGGAAGAAGCCCTGCAACGCCGCATCAACATTGTGGTATACAACAATTTTGATGAAATGCAGCAGTCTAACATCGGCCTCGCCCTTGACTGGCAAAATACAGGCGGTGTAACCAAACTGGTCAACAATAAAATGCTGGTCTACTTTGATGGCAATCACGATAACCTGCGCCGCCAGATCCGCCAGGGCCTTGCCAAAGTGCTTGTAGACAACCAGCTTTTTGGCGATGACCTGGGCGAATTCGCTGCCAACCAGGCCCTTCTTGACCTCCCCAAATGGCTGACTGACGGATATGTGGAATATGCTGCCGAAAACTGGAGCCCCGCCCTCGACGATGAACTTCGCGGTGTAATGCTGGCCGGCACCTATCGTACGTTTTACCATTTTGCATTTGCCAAACCCAATCTCGCCGGTCATGCTTTCTGGAAATACATTGCCGACAAATATGGCAAAAACAAAGTCACTTATTTCCTCTACCTGGCACGTATTTACCGCAATCTCAACAATGCCTCTCAGAAGTTGGCCAAGATGAAATTTAAGGACCTGCTGAAGCAATTCATGAACGACATGCCTCAGCAGTATTATAAAGACATTCGCGGCCGCCGCAATGCCCCCAAGGGACAACTGGGCGTAAGCGAGGTGATTGGCAAAAAAGATTTCATCCGCTTCAATGCCAATCCCAATCCCAAAAGCTTCACCTATGTGGTCGTAGAATTCAAACAGGGCATCTACTCTGTTGTGCTCAATGAGAATTTTGTGAACCGTAAAGTCCTGTTACGTTTCGGCCATCGCTCAAGAGAAGATGAAAAAAATCCCAACTATCCCATTATTGCATGGGATGGCAAAGGCACCCGAATTGCCGTGCTGTATTCACAACAGGGAAAACTTAACCTGTTTGTATACGATGCCGTACGCCGGGTACGCATCATGAAACAGGAACTGCCCATGTTTGACCAGGTGCAGGATATGAAATATATGCTCGACAACAATACACTGCTCCTGAGCGCCATTCGCAGTGGTCAGACCGATATTTTTGTTTACAAACTCGACAAGCAGAGTTATGACCAGATCACGAATGATGTGTATGACGACCTGGATCCTGCGTTTGTAGCGTTCCCCAACAAAACAGGTATTATCTATTCCAGTAACCGCCCCACGGCACAGGCAGCCAGCACAGAAGACTCTTTACCTGGCCAGCACTTCAACATATTCCTGGTTGACAACTGGAACAAATCAGATTTCAAACAAATATCGCAGCTCACCTCACTCAAATACGGCAACGCCCGTTTCCCCTCACAATACAACAGTTCTCACTTCACTTTTGTGAGCGATGAAAACGGTATCAATAACCGGTATGCAGGTTTCTTCCGTACAGAACGTGCCGGACTGGATACCCTGATTTTTATTGGCGATGAAGTATTACGTAATCCGCCGCTGGCAGAAGTAGACAGTGTACTCAATGAATGGGGTAAAACCGATATCGATTCGGTCGGTTACATCTCCGTTACCAACGATTCAGCGTATGTTTTTTCACTCACCAACTACCAGAGCAGCCTGCTCGAAACCCGTACCGCCGGCGACAACCAGCAGGTAAGCGAGGTGGTAAAACTGGGTGATGTAAAACTGTTGTACCGGTTGCGGGTCGATGAAAATACCCTGCGCCGCCGTAACATCAATGCCCGCCCCACAGAGTATATGAAACAGGTGATGGACAACGACCGGAAAAAATCGTTCAGACCCGTCATCAATGCCCCTTCCGGCAATGTACCTGACAGTACCAAACGAAAAGACAATTTCTTCCAGAGCGAATTCGAAGAAGAAAAAACAGACAGCAAGGTAGGAGAAGTAGTAAGCACCACAGCAGTGGAGAAAGAAACACCACTTCGCAAAGCCAAACTGTATGAATACCGCCCACCCAAATTTTTTGCAGATTATGCGGTAACAGGTTTCAACAACTCAGTACTGGCTGTTAATAAGTTTCAGCCGTACGGGGGTGGATATGGCCCTATACAGCTCTCAAACGGTTCAGATTTCAATGGCCTTATCCGTGTAGGCACTTCCGATCTGATGGAAGATGTGAAATTTACCGGAGGTATTCGCATTGCACCCAATCTTCGAGACAACGATGTACTTTTTGAATTTTATAACCTGCGTAAACGGCTCGACTGGGGATTCACGTATTTCCGTAGCAGCAACTCGGTAACCTTTGATGTTGGTGGTGCAGGCTACCCGGGTAAAGAGTTCTCCAACTACTACCTCGCACGGCTGCGCTATCCGCTCGACCGTATCCGTAGCCTGCGCGCTACTATTGGCCCCCGCTTCGACCGCCAGGTGCTGGGAGCGATTGATCCCGCGTCTGCCGAAGTACCCGACAATAAGCTGACTTATGGCCAGTTTAGCCTCGAATACGTATACGACAACACCCTCAACCCCGCCTCCAATATCTGGCATGGCCTGCGTTACAAAATCTTTGCTGACTGGTTTACCCAGATGGCCAAACGTAACACAGATGGTAAATTCATGTTTAATCTGGGTGTGGATGCCCGTCACTACCTGCCCATCTACCGCAACCTGATCTGGGCGGTACGGGCTGCCGGCGATTTCTCCTTCGGCGACCAGAAGGTAATCTATTACCTGGGCGGCGTAGACAACTGGTTTAATCCAAAATTCAACAATGGCAACATTCCTACCGAGCCATATACTTATCAGTCGCTTGCTGTGAATGTGCGCGGCTTTAACCAGAATGTCGCCAACGGCAATAATGCCGTTGTGCTGAATAGTGAAATCCGCGTACCGGTTTTCACCACCTTCTTCAACAAACCCATCAACAATGCCTTTTTACGCAACTTCCAGCTGGTGCAGTTTGTTGATTTCGGTACAGCCTGGGCTGGTGATCTTAAAAACATCCAGCGTCCGCAAAACTTTTACAATGACCCCAACAATCCCAATACTCCCAGCGTTCGATTTAAAGCTGGCGGTCTTGGTCCCTTTGCCGGCGGCTATGGTTTTGGCGCCCGCTCTACCCTGCTGGGTTATTTCATACGTGTGGATGCTGCATGGGAAATGAATGGCGTATTCCGTAACAAACCCAAATGGTACTTTGCCATGGGATTTGATTTCTGATAAAATTTATACCAATAAAAAGAGGCTGTCTCAAAAGTAGAGACAGCCTCTTTTTATTGATCAAAACCCCAGTTCAATGATTCGAAAATTTGGCGATTTGAAAATCACTGTTGTCCGGAGAAAATAAAAGAGAATAGTTTTATCCGAAACGCTTTACTGTTGCAATGACGAATAGGGTGCTGTCCAGAAGTTTCGGTCCGAAGTTTCTGACCGAGCGGTTAAATGGGAAATGATCGAATTGTTTACGACCCGCAAAAAATTGTACCCCTGCTTCGTATATGCGCTTAATTCCCTCTTTTTGCCGCCACACCCGAAGTACCATCATTGTATTTTTCTCAAAGATTTATCTGCGGTACTCTGCGCCATCTGCGGGAAACTTTGCCCGCTGAAAACACCGAGTACCACAGATAAAGAGTTTCAATAGAGAGCTAAACCGGGCTAAAATCCGAATGTAGCCATTACCGCCTTTCAGTATAGCCCCGGAATCTACCATTTTATTCTGCGTGAGAAATACATGATCACTGCCAGCACCACAAATAATCCAATACTGCCTACCAGCAATGCACTATCCTGCAGTTGCAATACCACGAAAATATATCCGTACTGAAGCGCCAGCACAAACGCCATTATTGCGGCCAACCGGCCCGATTGTAACACAGATTTCAAAAACAGGGTGATTAACCCGATTGTAGCTGCGGCTGCCACTATATATGCCGTATCGAAACCCGCATATTCCGAAACGGAAAGCAGCAGGGTATAAAAAAGAATAAGCGCCACACCCACCAGTCCATAATGCAATGGATGCACCGAACGTTTGCCGGCCGTTTCCACCAAAAAGAATGCGGCAAACGTGAGTACAATACATAACAATGCATACTTAACAGAACGCATGGTTTTCTGATAGCCATTTACCGGTATAAAAAGATTTACGCCCATTGCTGCAGACTGCAACTGATAGGTTTGATTTTTCCAGGCCTGGGGAAAATTGCGTGTATGGGCCATACTTTTCCACTGTGCTGTAAAGCCAGCACTACTGAGTGTATAATCCGGCAATGTAGCTCCCGAAAAACTGGGCTCTTTCCAAACGGAACTTAGTTTTACATCAGTCGATTTTCCGGTAGGCAAAAACAACAACTCACCTGACCCCTGTAGTTTTACCTGTGCAGAAAACGTGATTGTTTCTCCAGGTGCTATGGAGACCGGGGTAGAAAAACCTTCCTTCAAAAACCCTGTATCGAAGCGCGACGGATTTAAGGTATACATGGAATCATTCCATTTCAACTGGAGTTCATCCCGCAACCCCTTTGCATCCGTTACGCCCATAGCCACATATGCTTCATTCCAGATAACTTTTTCTGCACTCAACTGCAGCTGCTGCAGGGGCAAAGGATCAAAACGGCCGTCTATCTGCAGGTCGGAGCTATATAGCATCACATCATAAATACCGCGATGCCTTTGCTCAGGTTTTAGCTGACCATTGATACTTAATTTATCGGGCAGCACATATGCCAGGCGGCGAACCGATTCATTTGAACCATTGCTGTATTCCACCGTTTCCCAATATGGCACAACGAGCACAGGCGCCAGCAGCTGTTGCGAACCAGCCCAGCGGCCGCTTACCTCAGCTATAGCTTCTTTTTGTCGGGCTTCCCGCTCTTCTATAAGATCACGAACAAAATAGGCAGGTATGAGTAACAGCAGTGACAGGGCTCCAATTAACAGTCCCTTTAATAATAATTTACTTTTCTGCCACAAGCTTTCTTTTGTTGTTTGTTCCATATACTGTTTTATTTTTTGTCATAAAATGTTTGCTTAAATCCTGAATGGTATAATAAAGAAGGGTCATAAAAATGGCATACAGTCCTGTCATGCCCCACATCAATACAAAATCACTGGCATATACAACCCGGTAAAGCATTTCGGCAGCCAGTTGCCATGGCTGGCACAAGACATCCCAGCTGTTGTAGCGCAGGTAACGGCCTATATATACACCCACGGCACAAAGCCACATCACTGCCAGAAGAAAGAGGCGGGCGGGCAAGGCTCCCCAGGCCAGCCGGCCCAGTATTTCCATCTGCCATACAGAAAGTATACCCAGCACTACGCCATTCCAGGCAAAAGAAAATAGCAGCAACAGGTCAAACCAGGCAGGCACTGCACTATCCATGTTGAGATGGAAAAGATCGGTTATGATATAAAAACTGTTGGGCAAAAAGCCAAGCCAGGTTATTACAATAATGATACGCAACCATGCCCGCTCCCAGTATTGCGGATACAGCATACATATGCGGGTGATGCTATAAGGCAGAAAGGCTAAAAAAAGATTCCAGGCCAGGAAGAAATAGGACTGCTCGCCCGTTATAGCCACACGCACAGTCATCAGCATCAGGCTGAATAGCAGACTAAGCCAGATCCAGCTGCTCAGGAAAGAGCGCAGAAAATAATAGCTTCTTACAAACATATTAGTGTATGATTTTGGGTATAAAGATGAAAGCAGCCACTGCCAGTGCAGAAAGCGCAGTTACCAGTACCGCAGCAGCTGCCAGATCCTTTACCCGACCGGCACGCGGATGCCATTGCGGATGCAGGAGATCAATGACCTGTTCAACTGCTGTATTAAAAAGTTCGGCTACCCATACCGAAGCGGTTGCAATAATGAGCAGGACCACTTCTGTAGTGCTGAGATGAAAGAAGCAGCACACAATAAATAATGTAACGGTAGCCAGCAGGTGTACCCAGGCATTGGTTTGGGTACGCAGCAGGAAACTGCATCCGGCAAAGGCATACTGAAAACTTTTGATGACGCGTAACATAGTTATTTCGTTTACGGATTATTAAAAAGGCATATCAGGCAATGGCAGGAAATGGAGAGGAACTGTCTGTAGAAGATTTCTTTCTATCAAGAATATGCTCGAGGACAGGAAGGAGCCTGTTTAGTCCCCTGGTCTTAATAATAAAATTCCAAAAGGGTTCGAATTTTTTCCAGCCAATCGTATACATAAGTTGTTTACGCCGCATCACCTGGTCAGTATTCGCAGTTGCAGAGCGCCATACATTCGACCAGGAATAAAAAGCTTTATACGCCCAGTTGTATCCATCCTGCAATTGTTTTGCAGAAAGCCCCTTTGTCTTATATACTACCTGACGGGTATCATACTTTTCCCAATCGTTATGCAGAATCCTTTTCTCCTGCTCCATCTGCCGGTAAAGCCGTGTGCCGGGATACGGGGTCAGGATATGATAAGTAGACGTTACCAATCCGTTTTCTACACCCCAGTCAACTGTTCTTTTGAATACATCCTGATCATCATCGTCAAGACCAAATACAAAACTGCCGTTAACCATTACACCCAGATTGCGCAGCCGGGTTATCGCCCGGCTGTAGTCTCTTCCGAGGTTTTGTTTCTTATTGCTTAAGCTCAGATTGGTTTCGCTCAATGTTTCAAATCCAATAAATACACTTCGCAACCCTGCCTGTGCAGCCTTTTCAACCAGATCGCTACGTAGTATCGCATCAACAGTAGAAGCGCCCTGAAATACACGGTTCATACCCCTCATGCCATCAAACAATGCTGAAGCAAACTTTTGATTTCCGAGTAAATGATCATCCAGAAAATACAGATGCCTGCCAGGAAGACGATCTATTTCGGCCAATGCTTTGTCAACTTGCTGATGATAAAATGATTTTCCTTTCTCAAAAAAAGCATCTTTATAACAGAAGTCGCAATGATGAGGACATCCTCTCGACACTACAATAGAATTAGGTACCAGGTAATGCCAGCGTTTGATAAGATCTCGTCTGATGGGGGGCAGATTGGAAATATCCCTTACTTTATTATAGTAGATTTTTTGTGCAACACCTCTTCTAAAATCTGAAAGAAATTGCGGAAATGTATCCTCACCCGGACCAATAAAAATACTATCGGCATGCTGAATGGCCTCGTCAGGCAACGATGTCACATGTAATCCACCGAGACAAACCCAAATGCCCCTTTTGCGGTAATGATCGGCAATTTTATATGCCCGGAATGCATTGGTTATATAAACCTGAATGATCACCAGATTGGGACTATCCGTTAAATCTAACTCTTCCACATGTTCGTCCTGCAGCACCACCTCATCTGCAAAATGACAATATGCAGCCAGGGTTGCGAGACCCAGTGGTGGAAACAATGAATATTTTATCGGTCTCCAGAACGGACTCTTCGCTTCCATTAAAGCCGGGAGGATCATTTTAATTTTCATACAGGCGTTTTATAAGAATGAAAATCCGGCACCATTCATTCTGCATAATTTTAGCGGAAATCATATACATGCTCGTTTAGGTTTAATGCGTTCTTTTTTTCGGCCTCTTCCAGTTCACATATCCTGCCATGGCAAATACTCAGCGGAATCAGTCCCAGTATTCCAAAACAGCAATCGACCAGGCGCCACCAAAAAGGTATGTTACGCACATAACCCGCCAGCAGGGCCACCGGTATAATCAGCAGGCAGCAGATCATAGCCCATTCTATGATCCAGCGGTTACGCACCGGATCGCGATAAACACCTATAAAAAGCAGAGCGATCACCAGGTGAGCAAATGCCAGCCAGTCATAGCCATAAGCCAGGAAAGAATAACGGCCGTTAGTCTGCGTCCATGCATCGCGTACCTCACCGAACCATTGACCCAGGGTGCTATCTGGCGAAAAACTGCGGGCAAGCATATCAAGCTCAGCCTGAAGTGGCAATACAGTTAACCCACTGATGAGCAGGCTGATCATAAAAAAAAGCAGCCAGCGGCGAATAAGACGAATAGATGTTGACATAAAAAGTACTTTGTATTTCAAAGTATAGGGGTAAAAAAAATTATTTTAACCCCTTTATCATATTTTCAAGTGCGTGCACATGATCCGAAAACGCTTTTTCGCCGTTTCTTGTCACCGAATAGGTTGTATTCGTCTTACGGCCTATAAAGCCTTTATGGACCTTGATGTATCCGTTCTCCTCAAGACTTACCAGGTGAGTGGCCAGATTGCCGTCTGTGACCTCCAGCATCTGCTTGAGGTCATTGAAACTAACCTCCTCATTGACCACCAGGATGCTCATGACGCCCAAACGGATCCGGTTATCAAAAATTTTATTAAGCCCAGTTATCGGATTCTTCATAACACCACAGATTAATCGGCTGATTTCCGGTCATATTTATACCACATAAGCGATCCATATATAATATGAATCACCCCAAAACCAACAGCCCAAAAATACAACCAGTAGACAACAGAATAAGGAATCAAAAAGAGATTAAGCAGCCCCAGCACAATCTCGCAATAACCCATATAACGGATATCGGCCAGCGTATACTTGCCTGCATTTACCAGGGCAAGACCGTAAAACAGCAGACATGCCGATGCCACAAAACGCCATTCATTCTGCCAAACCATACCCAGTATAAATAATCCACCTGCCCCCAGTGGCACGGCCATATTCCAAAAAACCCGGCGCGAACTATGCCCCCACAACGAAATACCCTGTTTCTTCGATTTACTCCAGGTAAAATAAAAAGCAGTAACCAGCGCTACCCCAAATACGGTAAATGCCAGCAGCAGCAACTGATCCCGTAACTGCACAAATGCAGCATTCGTATAATGCCATTCAGAAGGATGGGGACCATAATAATTCTGGATATAGCGGTAAGCCTGCCAGGCTCCCAGCAGGGCGGCCACCCCGGCAGCCAGGCAACTAAGCCCGCTTAAAGTCGTAAATCGGCTCGACCGCTCCATCAGCCGGCGGATATCTTTTACATCCTGCAGTCTGGATTGCTCCTGGTTTTGCTCTTCCATATAAAAGCACTTTGAAATACAAAGTAAGTAGTAGCCTGCCATTATTCCAAATAATCCTTAAAAAAAACTTCCCCGCCACTCCCTGTATCAGAAGTCATCGTTTGTCAATAAATTTGCTCCTGATGGGCCGTGAAAACCAATTACCCCGTATTTCCTTACTGATCGTCTTCTGCCTGCTGACCATACTGGTACAGGCTCAGCGCAAGCAACTCAGCGGCACCATTGTTGACGCTCACAGCGATGAACCTATTCCCTTTGCCTCCATCTCGTTTCCCGGTACCAGCATTGGTACACTTACCGATTCCGTGGGGCATTTCTATTTGAATCTCGACAAATGGCCGGCCGACAGCCTGCTCATTACCTGTGTAGGCTATCAACATTACACCTACTGGGTAGACCCGTTAAGCGATACGCTGCAAATACGCATACCACTCGAAAGAGGCACCTTTATCGAAACCGTACGGGTAAAGGCAAAAGTCAATAAAGGCCTGCTGGTATGGCGAAAGATCGTACAGCACAAACCAAAAAATGACCGCTACCGCTTCAGCAATTTCTCGTATGAATTATATAACAAACTGGAGCTCGATATCAAAAATGTCAATTTCAAAAAAATCACCCGCTTTAAACCTCTGCGCCCCCTTGGCGATGTGATTAATCAGAATATTGACAGTTCGGAAGGCATTAAATACCTGCCCACCTATCTTACCGAAGCCCTTTCTGATTATTACTACCAGAAAAAACCATTGAAACGCCGGGAGGTAATCCGCGCAGCCAATACCAATGGCGTAAAAAATGAGAGCATCCTGAAATTCCTGGGGGGCATGGATCAGAATGTCAATATCTATAACAATTTCATTGCTGTATTCGACAAACAGTTTGTAAGCCCTGCTTCCGATAACGGTGACCTGTATTACGATTATCGCGTACTGGATACACAGGTAGTGAATAATCAGCGGTTTTACCACCTGGCCTTTGCCCCACGGCGTAAAGGCACCAATACTTTTGAAGGCGATTGCTGGGTACATGCCGGCAGCTTCGCCATCCAGAAAATGAACCTCCGCCTCGGCAAAGATGCCAATGTCAACTTCCTCGAAACCCTCAGCCTTATTCAGGAATACCGGCTGATCAATGACTCTACCTGGTTTTTATCAAAAGATAAATTTGTAGCCGACCTTTCTCCCATCGGCAAAAACAGCCCGGGACTCATTGGCCGCAAAACCACCACCTATCGCAATGTACGGGTCAATGACAGCTCGGTGGTAGCAGAACTCAATAAGAATTCCTTACTGGAAGAAATTATAACCCTGCCCGGCGCCGCCGATAAAGACAAGGATTTCTGGAGCCAGTCGCGCCACGAAGAGCTCACTAAAACAGAAGCCGGCATTATACGCATGATTGATACCCTTACCAATGCACCGGTATTCCAGAAACTTGCCCGGCGCCTCAAATTTATCGGTACGGGCTATATGGATATTGGAAATATCGAAATTGGTCCGTGGTTCAACTGGATGACCGCTAATTCATACGAAGGCTTCCGGATGCGGTTTGATATTGGCAGCAACAAAAAATTCGATAAACACTGGTGGTATCACGGCTACCTGGCCTATGGCTTTGGAGATCGTAAACTAAAAGGAAAGGCTGAACTGTTTTATCTGCCCCGCAAACATCCCCGGCGTTACTGGTACGGCTCATATACCAATGACCTCGATTTTGGTCAGAACTACTATGGCGAAGTCACTGCCGACAACATTTTTGCCCTCGCAATCCGTAAACCCAATATACCTGTCAAGTTTCTGAAGGTGAATGAAAAACGTTTTGAGTTTTTCAATGAGCACCGTCTCGGTCTTTCAGAACTTATAGCGCTTACGCACAAGAATTTTACACCGCTTCGCAACATCCCTGTTAAAGACTCCTTTCCCACATCAAACGGAGGCTCACCACTTACCAATTTTGAAGTCTCTCTGCGTCTGCGTTTCGCTTACCTGGAAAAATTCCTGGAAGCCACTTTCCTGCGCACCAGCCTGGGCAGCCCCTATCCTATTGGCGAATTTTATATTTCACGCGGCATAGCCGGTGTATTCAACAGCAGCTATAACTACACCAAAATATCAGGCAGTGTGTCTGACTATATCAAAATACCTCCCTTCGGAAGCATTTCCTATCAGATCTATGCAGGACGTACATTCGGCACCCTGCCCTATGTATTACTGGATATTGCACCCGGCAATGAACTGCATTATTACAACAAATATGCATTCAACATGATGAACCGGTTCGAATTCGTTCATGACAAATACCTTGGCCTCAACGTAGAGCATATTATCGGCAATGGTATCTTCCGGTTTTTCCCCAAGCTGAAATTCCGCCAGTTCTGGACTGCCAAAACACTTTGGGGCAGCCTTTCGGAAGCCAACCGGCTTTACAACTTCAAACAGGGTAATACATTTCAGACGCTTAACGGCAATACCTATATGGAACTGGGTACAGGTGTAGACAATATCCTGCGCGTATTCCGAATCGATTTTATCTGGCGCGTACTCCCCAGCAAATTATCCGAAAGCACCAAACGCTTTGGCGTGTTTGGCAGCTTCCGTCTTACATTCTGATAATTACTTATTCACTGCTGTCACGGAGAAATAAATGTGTACAAACCGGGTTTGGCAACTGAATTTGTACAGCCGCTTTTGCAAGACAGGGAAATAACGATAAAACTGCCCGCGCCTCGGGAACCACTAAGCTTTCATTAGCCCCTCAACACATTAGCACATTTACCTGCATTATTTATTCTTCACTATCGTAATACTCGGCTATCTCTTTAAGATAGGCCTCAAAATGCTCATCGATTTTTTCTTCATCAAATGCTTCCGTGGTATACAGACCTGTAATAGATGTTTTGATACGCATCTCCTTTTCATTCACCGAATAAGGTCCTGCAATACCCAGATATGTCTCAACCTCGTCCTCATCGCCTTCGCCCAGTTGAATCCGATAGAGATAAAATTTTTTGAGTTCCCCCTTATACTGTATCTGTCTTACACCCAGCAATTCCATTTCTGTCACCGGCGTTTCATCATAAGCAATATTGTACATATCCGACTCAGCCATCAGCTCCTGAGTCAGGTATTTTAAAGGAAAAAGCGCCTCTTTTCCCATAGCAATAAGGCTGTCATACAAATCTCTTCTAAACCATCTGTCGGCTGCTATTTTACGAAGCACGTCTGCTTCCACCTTTTGTTCATTCTTTAAGAGCAGCATAGCAGCCTCCATACGGATAAATGTCTGATTTATGGATGTGTACTTTTGCAGCAACTGATAGGCTTCGGGTTGCTTCAGTCTGGCCAGCAAATGTATCCGGCTTCGCTCCGTATACCCTTCGATGTCTGATGAATCAGTTTTTCGCAGCACATTAATAATTGAATCAGTATACTGGTATACAGCCGGCGCATATGGCATCACTATTGCCGGCAGGATGATATTACTATCCAGCAACTCAGCCGTAATCTGCATGATCCTGTCGCCGAATTGCGGACGATCCGCCAGTTTCAGAATTTCCGGAAAGAGCGTGGCCGTTAGTTTAAGAGAATCTGAAATACGATACGACAGCTCATGATCTCCTGCCTCCTGTGGAGTGTTATTCAAAAGCAGTTCTTTCAAAAGCGTATATGACTCCTGCGTCTGGATAGCTGCCAGCAGATTAAGCATTTCCATTTTCAGCGACTCGCGGCTGCCTGTAAAAAACTTATAGTTATCTTTTACAAACCGGAGTGTGCTGTTATCGGCCAGTTTTGCTATTACAAATTGCAGCTGACTTCGGACACTATAATAGCTGCTTGCAGAATCATCGGCATACGGCTTCTTATAGGCTTCATACAACAGGGGAAGTTCTTTTTTTGTAAACGGTGCATCCCAGAGTGCACCCAGGGCTTCTGCCGCAGTAGCAGAATCGGATGATTGCAGATCGTTCAGCAGCATGGAAGCCTTACTTTTCAGCATGTCTGCTTTCTTCTCCGGCTTTACAATCCGGAAATCCTCAAAAAAGGCATTGTGATGAGCTGCATTTATATATGGCGCCGGGATATAGGCAATGACCTTATAAATAGAATCTCCGCTGAAAAAGATACGTATTCTTTTTTCTACATGGCTTTGGGCCGGGTGAATAACCCATTCCATACCTTTCAGCCCATTGTTCACAACAGGCTGCTGACGCAGTACAGAATCATCCCAGGAAATATATGCCTTCACAGCCATATTGAAATATCCGCTATCGCTGGTTGCCCACATATACTTTGGAATCGGCGTTTTCACTACTTCATACCAGACTGCTTCAATCGAATCTGCACTCACATAATGCGAAAGCTGAAGCGGCGTCTCGCCTTCTTCCGTATCCTGATACAAATAAAAAGGTTTAGGCACAGTAGATGAAAAATTACCTTCGGCTGAAGTCTGTTTCTGCCTGGGCAAAGTCTGGTAAGGCAATAATTTGAACGATTGAAAAAACCGGTCCAGAATAGCCTGCGAGTTCTTTCCGGGATTACCGCCTGCATAAAGTGTATAGTTGCGATTTCCTCTGTTCAGAGCCATTACACGAATCAGTACATCACGTTTTTCAGTATATCCTTCCAGGTAAAAAACGGGGAACCCTTCCCACAGACCAGCTTCATCACGGGTAACACTATCAATTGTACTGGCAAACGAACTGCGGTAGGTTTGAAAATAAGAACTGTCGCTGGCTATCACATTTGTAACACGCAGGTCTGCAATCCGCAGCATCATATAAACATCTGCCTTTAAATCTGTCAGATCATACACCACATGCTGTGTTTCTGCATCATCCATCTCTTTTTCCATCTGCCTGTTATGCCGGGGCTTACGGGGAAAATCGACAGACATTCCCTTTTCAGACAACTGCTGAGAATACCAGGGCTGCAACGGCTTTACTACTTCGCGGGGTGCAAAAGACTGAAAAAAGCGGGCCACATCGGCCGATTCCAGGGTCTTCTTTTTTTCTCCGCCTGCCATTAACATATACACCCTTCCCTTGCGGTACAGGTATTGTATACGATAATATGAATTATTCGAAAAGGCATCGCCCTGCAGTCCTTTTAAGCCGGCATTTTCCACCTCTTTCTGGCTAAGTACAGTTACCTTCTTATTGTTGTTCAATGCATCTTTTATACGTTGCGATTCGGCACCTTCGGGTACTTCTATAGAAGCTACCATAAAAAATGTCATGGTAGTAATATCCATACTGTACCGCATCACCAGCGCATCGCCCAGCATGGTGATATCGGACGCTGAAGTAGGCATATCTATCCAAAGAGATTTATCCCGGTCTTCGACTTTTAACCAGGGCGCCTCTGCCAGTTTCGACATGTATTTATCAGGGTCAGGATATTTGGAAGAAAGAACAGGCGTTACGGTATATCCTTTATCACGCAATAATTTTATTACTCCCGAATCGCCGGGCAAATGAGCCGCACCTACAGCAAAAAAAACACTGCGGATCCGGGCCAGGCTATCCATACTTCTTATCATTTTAAGATTACGTCTGACAAATATGCGATCACTTTCTTTCTGGCCCATGCCCGGCTTGGCCCAATCATATAATGCATCCAAATCTCTGGAGCTATAAATCTGGATCATGTTTTCAAGCGTACGTCCTACTTCTGCCGGTGAGGATTTCAGGGATCCCTCATCCATATCACTTCCTACTTCATCAACCAGTGGCAGCTGATCACGCACATCTTCCACACTCCCCAGCCATTTGCCCTGCCGGCGAGCAATGCCATAGAACCAGGCATCCATAATAGTAGGCATCTCCGCCCTCTTTTTAAGACTCATCCGCACGAGTGCTTCGCGCATTTTGATCAGCCTTTTGCGGCTGGCGGGGTCATTCTTATCTTTTACCAACTTTAAGAGCGAGTCGATGGTAGCATTCTTTTTACCGGAAGGCTTTGAAACAGTTTCCTCTTCATCATCCCTGAAAAATTCAGCTTCGTGATCGGTAATCGCACGCTGAATCATTGTATCAATAAAATCGCGCAAATCGACTTCCATGGCGTAACCATCAGCCTTTTCGAGATAGTGGTATAATGAGTCGCTGAAATTAAACACCCTTTTATCCTGCACGTGCATAGTGCCATACAAATAAGAGTCTTTCTTAAGACCATTGCCCGAAATACGCCAAAGCAGTGTTTTGGGGGTGTTGCTTTTCTGGGCATTCAATAAAAGCGGCATTGTGAAAAACTGGCACAGTATGCAAAATAAAAAGGTACGTTTCATGAGTATTTCTGGTGGTTGGGCACAAGATAGAAAAGAAATGCGGGGCGGGAAATACCCTTTCGCCGCAGGCTGTTAATTAGTCAGGCCTGTAGCGCTCTAGCAAAGTTTTGCTTACCTTACTACGACTAAATTCAAACATTGCTTCCATGCCTTCTCAGTACATTCTTGCCCTGGATCAGGGTACTACCAGCAGCCGCAGCATGATATTTGACCACCAGGGCAAAATTGTGAGTGTGGCACAGAAAGAATTCAAACAGATATTTCCGCAGCCCGGCTGGGTAGAGCATGATGGCGAAGAGATCTGGAGCACCCAGTACGGTACCCTGGCCGAAGCTGTTGCCAAAGCCGGCATTACTATGCGCCAGGTTGCTGGCATAGGTATTACCAATCAGCGCGAAACCACTCTTGTTTGGGACCGCAAAACAGGTAAACCTGTTTACAACGCCATTGTATGGCAGGACCGCCGCACTGCTGCTTATTGCGACGAATTGAAACGCGCCAACCTGGCTGAACCTGTACGTGAAAAAACCGGCCTAATCATCGATGCTTACTTTTCGGCGACCAAACTGAAATGGATACTCGATAATGTGAGTGGAGCGAGGCAAAAGGCAGAACGGGGTGAGCTTGCTTTTGGTACTATAGATACCTGGCTTGCCTGGAAACTTTCGGGGGGCGAGCTGCATGTAACAGATGTATCGAATGCCTCGCGCACTATGCTGCTCAATATCCATACCTGCCAGTGGGATGATGATCTGCTCAGGCTGTTTGATATTCCGCGGCAGCTGCTGCCCGAAGTAAAACCAAGCAGCAAGATATACGGTGTGACCGGCAGCTTCGTACCAGACTCACGCATTCCCCTTGCCGGTATTGCCGGCGATCAGCAGGCCGCTCTTTTTGGCCAGTTGTGTACCCAGCCTGGTATGGTTAAGAATACCTATGGCACAGGGTGCTTCATGCTTATGAACACGGGCACAAAGGCCATTTCCTCAAAAAATAACCTGCTGACCACCGTTGCCTGGAAAATCGATGATCAGGTACATTATGCCCTGGAAGGGAGTGTCTTCATCGCAGGCGCTGTGGTGCAATGGCTGAGAGATGAATTAAAGATAATCCGCAACTCATCTGAAGTAGAAGCACTGGCAGCACAGGTATCCGATGCCGATGGTGTATACATAGTACCCGCTTTCGCCGGCCTGGGGGCTCCCCACTGGAACCCTTATGCCAAGGGTAGCATCTTTGGACTTACACGCGGCAGCAGCCGTGCACATATAGCACGTGCTGCTCTTGACAGCATCGCCTATCAGACGCTCGATGTATTAAAATCTATGGAGGCCGATGCGGGTATCCGCATAAAAGAACTGCGCGTTGATGGTGGCGCTACAGTAAATAATCAGCTCATGCAGTTTCAAAGCGATATACTGGATACGGCTGTCATACGCCCTACTGTTACTGAAACCACGGCACTGGGGGCTGCTTATCTTGCAGGGCTGGCAGTAGGCTACTGGAAAAACATGGAAGATATCACCAGCCAGTGGCAGGCCGATCAGACGTTTACACCAGGCATTGCAGCCGATAAAAGAAATGAGCTGGTAAATGGCTGGCAACGTGCGGTGCGGGCTTCCATTGCATGGGCCAATAATCAATAATTTTTTATCACATCTAAACCCTTTGAACGCCCATGATGGACCGGGCTATAATGATTCAGGAAATGCAGGCACAGCCCCAATGGGACGTTTGCATTATTGGTGGCGGAGCTACCGGACTGGGCGCTGCGGTAGATGCAGCAGCACGTGGATTACGCACTATTCTGTTTGAACAATACGATTTTGCAAAAGGCACCTCCTCACGCAGCACCAAACTGGTACATGGAGGTGTACGCTACCTGCAGCAGGGCAATATCCGCCTGGTAATGGAAGCGCTCAAAGAAAGGGGGCTTTTGTTACGCAATGCCCCACACCTGGTACACAATCAGAAATTTGTTGTTCCCAACTACAAGTGGTGGGAAGGTCCCTTTTATGGCATTGGTCTCAAAATGTATGACTGGATGGCGGGCCGCCTGGGCCTCGGGCCCTCAGTATTTCTTTCCAGGGAAAAAACGCTGGAGCTTACTCCCACGCTCGACCCCGAAGGCCTGCGCGGTTCTGTTGTATACCACGACGGACAGTTTGACGATGCCCGGCTGGCGATCAGCCTTGCCCAAACCGCACGGCAGCAGCAGGCCGTAATACTTAATTACTGCCCGGTCATTTCTTTATTAAAAACAAAAGAAAAAGTGACTGGTGTGGCGGTGCGCGATGCCATTACAGGAAATACTTACGAGGTCAATAGCCGTGTTGTCATCAACGCCACCGGCGTTTTTTCCGATGCGCTGCTCCGGCTCGATAATCCGCAACACGAAAATCAGCTTGCACTAAGCCAGGGCATTCACCTGGTGGTAGATCGCGAATTCCTGGCCGGCGATACCGCTATTATGATTCCACGTACGGACGATGGCCGTGTATTATTTGCGGTACCCTGGCACAACAAAGTAGTGCTTGGCACCACTGATACACCGGTGACCGAAGCCCTGCCTGAACCTATTGCTCAGCCGGCAGAAATTGATTTTATCCTCACCCATATAGGCAGATATCTCACCCGCGATCCGCAGCGCAGTGATGTACGCAGTGTATTTGCCGGCCTGCGTCCGCTGGTAAAAGCAAAAGGCAAAACCACCTCTGCACTTTCGCGCGATCACCTGATCAGTACGGCCAATTCAGGCCTTATCAGCATCATTGGAGGTAAATGGACTACTTACCGGCATATGGCAGAGCAGGTCATTGATACGGCTGCCCGTGAGGCCGGTCTTACGGTAGCCCCCAGCCCCACGCGCACCCTGCAACTGGCCGGGCAGAATGAACCACCTCCCGATGTACTGGCACTCGATGACCGTACTATCGAAAAAAGTATCAGAACCGAGGCCTGCCTCACTGTAGAAGATATGCTGGCCCGGCGCAGCCGTATGCTGCTGCTGGATGCCCGCAAGGCAATGGCAGAAGCCCCACGCGTGGCCGCCAGTATGGCCCGCATACTTCACTATGACAGCGAATGGGAACAGAAACAGGTTAATGCCTTCACACAAACAGCACAACAATACATTCTGAATTAAACAGCAAAAACTAACGATTATGTCAGCTTTCCTGGGAGAATTTATTGGCACCGCTTTATTAATACTGCTTGGTGGCGGAGTGGTAGCCAACGTTGTTTTAAAAGACACAAAAGGTAATAACAGCGGGTGGATCGTCATCACTTTCGGATGGGGTATGGCGGTATTCGTAGGTGTATATGCCTCAAACCACCTGGGCGGCAGCGGCCACCTTAATCCGGCCGTAAGTATCGCATTGGCGGCATTCAACAAATTTGATTCTGGGCTACTGGCTACCTATATCGGCGCCCAGATGGCGGGAGCCATGGCAGGCGCCTTCCTCGTCTGGCTGATTTATAAACCTCATTTCGATGCCAGCACCGATGCCGATGGAAAAATGGCAGTGTTTTGCACAGCACCGGCTATCCGCAAACCCGTTTTTAATTTTATCAGCGAATGTATCGGAACATTTGTGCTCTTATTCGGCGCGTTGTGCATTTCAAAGCCCAGCGGCTCAATGGGTGCTCTTGATGCCCTGCCCGTTGCCTTTCTGGTATTAGCAATTGGCCTCTCGCTCGGCGGACCTACCGGTTATGCCATCAACCCCGCACGCGATCTCGGCCCCCGTATTGTTCACTTTATTTTACCCATTGCCGGCAAACGCAACAGCGATTGGAGCTATGCCTGGATTCCGGTAGCCGGACCTATTGCCGGGGGATTACTTGCTGCAGCAGTATATTCAGCTGTTATCAGCTAACCTTTTAACTATATAAAGAAATAGCCCCCGTTTTTTGCGGGGGCTATTTCTTTATAATCTATTGTCTTTATTATATCAATGCCAGAATCACGATCAGCACCCATACACCCCAACCAATCCAGGCCCATTTTACGCGGTTCCGTTTTTTGTCATCATTGATGAGATAAGCGATGAGCACACCTATCAGGCCCAGCAATATGCCCAGGGCAAACCCTCCAATATGAAATCCGGTTTCACCCGATTCCATCTTCTTAAAATACTTGTTTACACGTTTGCTATTGAACGTTCCATCGGGATTAATACTGGAACGAAGTTTCTTCTGTGAGATTTTAAACCCTATTTTATCAAAGAAACCCATCTTTTTACCCGTCAGTTTTTGCAGCTCTTTGGGACTCATCCGCGACAACTCATAAACAGACACCAGTTCTTTGTTTTTACCAATGGGCAAATAGACTTCAGTTGCTTTCAGGGCTTTTTTACCGGGAACCGTTTTGGCAGGCTCGGTGATGGCGTAGGTAGACAGCGATAATGCGCCAAGGACCAGCAGAAGAAGAAGTTTTTTCATGCGGCTTGTTTTGGTTGATAAATAATTTTATTCTTAAATGTATTAATAACATTTAAGTTTTACAATAAAATTTTATTTACCCGTTCCTATCAGACTGCATGAGCAAGCTCAATGGCTTCAAGGATTACCGCACAAGCCTTCCGGATCTCGGCATCGGTTATGGTAAGCGGAGGAGATATACGCAGGCTTTCGGCCGAAAATAGAAACCAGTCTGTAAGAATTCCCCGGTCAATACATGCATCAATTATCCGCTTATTGGTTTCGAAAGAATCGAAGCTGATGGCCAGCCACAGACCAAAAGAAGTAATATTTTTAATAGCAGTATGCTTCAATAGCGTACGAAATAACTGCTCTTTTTCAGTAATACCATTCATCAGTTGCTCATCAAGCAGCACCTGCAGGGCCGCACGGCCTGCAGCACAACTTACCGGATGTCCGCCAAACGTGGTAATATGTCCCAGCACCGGACCATCTGTCAACGTCATCATCAGTTCACGGTCGGCCGCAAAAGCGCCCAGGGGCATCCCGCCTCCGAGTGCTTTTCCCAACAACACGATGTCGGGTACAACACCAAAGTGCTCAAATCCCCAGAGGCGGCCGGTACGGCCAAACCCGGTTTGAATTTCGTCCATTACCAGCAAAGTGCCTGTATCGGAACAGCGTTGCCGCAAGGCCTTCATCCATTCGGGCGACGGCGCTTTCACGCCGGCCTCAGCCTGCACTGTCTCCACAATTACGCAAGCCGTACGCCGTGTGATTGCATCAATGGCTGCAGCTGAATTATAGGTCAGATGCCGTATACCGGGCAGCAACGGGCGGTACGCCTGCCTCCAGTATTCGTCGCCTATTATGCTCAATGCACCCTGGGTAGAACCGTGATAGGAATTATTAAAAGCGATGATCTCTGTACGTCCGGTAGCACGTTTGGCCAGCTTCATGGCGCCTTCCACAGCTTCTGCACCCGAGTTGGTAAAATAAACCATATTGAGTGGGGCAGGCAGGTGCTGCGTCAGCAAATGCGCGTACTGAACCTGCGGGCTTTCCACAAATTCGCCATAGACCATTATGTGCATATAAGCATCGAGTTGCGCATGAATGGCAGCCAGCACCCTTGGGTGCCTGTGTCCTGTATTAGCCACACTGATGCCTCCTATCAGATCAATATACTCCCTGCCCGACGCATCCCATAAACTGCTTTTTTCCGCTTTTACTATTTCCAGTGCCAGTGGCGCAGGTGAAGTCTGCCCAACATGCCGCAAAAAAAGTTCCCGTTGGTTCATAGGGCAAAGGTATAAAGAGTTTAAAGGGTATAAAGAGTTAAAAAAGATTAATAATAACAGGGCTGATTTTTAGTATCATTCGCTCTCCCCTTTAAACACTTTATACCCTTTAAACTCTTTATACTTAAATTCGCTCATGGCACTTATACTCCCTGTAGAAGATAAACATCCCGCTTTTGGCAATAACTGTTTCCTGGCCCCCAATGCTACGGTAGTAGGCGATGTGGTCATGGGAGATGATTGCAGCATATGGTTCAATGCCGTAGTGCGTGGCGATGTAAATTTTATCCGCATAGGTAACCGGGTAAATATTCAGGATGGTGCCTGCATTCATGCCACCTACCAGAAATGCGGTACAACAATCGGCAATAATGTATCTATCGGCCATCATGCCATTGTACATGGATGTACGCTGCACGACAATGTGCTGATTGGTATGGGAGCCATTGTAATGGACCAGGCCGTGGTGCACAGCAATACAATTATTGCTGCTGGCGCTGTGGTGCTGGAAAATACGATCTGCGAACCCGGTAGTATTTATGCCGGCGTACCCGCCAAAAAGGTTAAAGACATTTCGCAGGAGCTTATTAATGGCGAAATCAATCGTATTGCAGGCAATTACATCCGCTATGCTGACTGGTTCCGCGACCAGGTATAAACTTTCCCGAACGGTAAGCAACTGAACTTCAGCCGGCTGACAACGCCTACCAAACTGGCCGTAGTTTTACTATAGTAATTGCAATTTTTACGGATTAAATTCGTTTTACCAATATACCTGAGCAATTATGAAAAACGCCTTGTTATTATCCGTACTCATCTGTTTTCTGACCATGATGGTCTCCTGCAACCTCTTCAAGCCAAAATATGGCTGTCCTACCAACGGGAAGAATGTGGGCGCTGAGAAACTCCTGAGCGGCGATCCCAAGGCTGAAAAAGCAGCCCGAAAAGCAAAAAAATTCAGAAGTTAATTTTAGGTTACCAGGCAGCGATTCGGGGAATTTCCAGGTCTTATAGTAAAACCACTAAACCTTAAATCGCGTACTATGAGCCTTGCCCTACGAACTACTCTCGGATGCACCGAAGCAATCATTACAGAAGATGGCAGCCTGAATCTCTTTTACCAGGTAGCCGGTATCTTGCAGGACGACCTGCGTCTTCGTATTCTTCAGAAAGAAGATGAGTTCGATTCTATCAGTTGGGATTTCCGTTTTAAAGGACATTATCTCACCCTTCATTACAACATCTACAACGGCATTTCCGTATTTCCCACCCGCACCAAAGATGCATTGCATAAAGACAACAAAGCAGTGGTAGAAGTAGCTACGGTTTTGCAGGACAGACTGCCTCTGTTGCAACGCAGCATTGCCTGAGTCAGTAGTTTCGCTCATCAATGGTAAGCAAAAGCGATATATAGCTTTCGTATCGCTCTGCCGTGATGGCACCTTCTTCCACGGCCTGTTTAATTGCACAACCCGGTTCGTTGAGATGCTGACAGTTATTAAACTGACAGTCATTAAGACGGCTGCGCATTTCCGGAAAATAATGTGACAACTCCTGTTTGGTCACATTTACCAGTCCAAACTCCCGCACACCGGGTGTATCGATCAGACTGCCACCACCGGGCAGGTCAAACATCTCTGCAAAAGTAGTTGTGTGCATACCCTTTCCGCTCCAGCCGCTCACGTCCTGCGTGCGCAACTTCAGTTCGGGCAGTATGGCATTGAGTAGGGTCGATTTCCCTACACCCGAATGCCCGCTGAATAAGGATATTTTACCCGTCAGCTTTTGTTTCAGCGCCTCAATCCCCTCTCCGGTCACCGTACTGCATACAATTACTGGATAACCTGCTTCGCCATACATAGCCGCCCATTCTTCATACAGCTGCTTCTCTTTTTCGCGATAGAGATCCCATTTATTAAAAACAATTACCGCCGGCACATGATACATTTCAGATGCCACCAGAAACCGGTCAATAAAACCCTGCGAGGTTCGCGGCTCCCTTAAGGTGGCAACCAGCACCGACTGATCGAGATTGGCAGCGACTATATGATGCTGATACTTCGACTTGGGAGACTGGCGGTTGATATAGTTGCGCCGGTCTGCAATAGAATTAATGATAGCAGTACCCGCTTCCTCTTCTTCGATATCGATCTCCACTATATCGCCAACAGCTACCGGATTGGTACTGGTAATATCATCCATCTTCAGCACACCACGGATGCGCGCATTGAACCATTGGCCCTGCTCGCTTTTGACGACATACCAACTGCCGGTAGATTTATATACGATAGCTTTCATGAAGTTCAAAGATCACGATTTGCCTGCATATCACCAGCTATCAGGGTATTTTGCGGAATATAGTATACCGCAAAACCATTTCGAGGAGTAAGAAACCAAGCGCTGCCAGCACAAATGGCAGAAACAGTTCCTGGTATTTTTTATAGGAGGTCACATCAATTTTTGATTTCTCCAGCTGATCAATCTGGGCATAAATCTGCTGCAACCCTTCTTTATCACGTGCCCGGAAGTAACGGCCACCGGTTTCGTTGGCAATCCGTTGCAGCAACTGTACATCCAGAAAGTCTACGGCTGCGTTACGACTGGGAGTCTCTGTACCTGGCCGCTCCGTAATAGTGCTGGGTTCCACGCCCATACCTATCGTATACACTTTCACTCCCTGCGATCGGGCAATATCGAGCGCCGTCAATGGATCAATAAGCCGTGTATCGGGCGCATCTTCTTTTCCATCTGTCATCAGAATAATCACCTTGCTGCGCGCTTTGCTCTGCGAAAGCCGGTCTACTGCAGTGGCGAGGCCTTCACCTATTACTGTGCCATCTTTTAAAAACCGCCGGCTTTCCAGTGCCTGAATCTGTCTTATGAGCGTGGCCCGGTCTGTGGTAATAGGACATTGCGTAAAGCTTTCACCGGAAAAAATGACCAGCCCGATTCTGTCTACCGGACGGCCCTGCACAAACTGCTGCGCCATCTCCTTCGCCACTTCCATACGCGAAGGTTTTATATCGGTAGAGTTCATACTACCGCTCACATCCATACACAATACGATATCAATTCCTTCGCCCAGCGTCTGCTGCTGATCATTGCGCTGCTGTGGTCTTGCCAGTGCCATAATAAGAGCGCTGATAGCCAGCAGACGCAGTACAAAAGGAAAATGAAGCATGCGGTTTTTCCAGCTTTTTTCTCTGAATGCCTGGCTGCTCGAAACCCGCACTGTTCCCGTTGACCGGTCAGCACGACTCAGCTTCCACCAGATAAGCAGCGGAATAAGGCCGAAAAGCATAAAGTTTTCGGGCCATAAAAAACTCATATGTTTAATCCAGTCTACCAGCATCAGTTCATTCCCTCCAGGGTTCTTATGGTTTCACGGATAACCTGCATCAGATCCTGGTCATCCTGTACAGTTGGCTCAAAACGGGCAAATTTTACAAAATCGCTCAGGCGCAGACTCCTGGACAAATTAGTATATAGCGTCTCGGGCAGGCCGATTGATCGAAGCTGGTTGACCAGATCGTCTGTTGTCTGCTGCTGAGAATGGATCCCCTTGCGCTGATCTGCATATACACGGAAAATATCCACGGCCCTTGAATAATACTCTTTTTTTGAAGGTCGCTGCGCTTCCAGATCTTCCAGCTGTTGCATGGCTGTTTTGAATGGATCCGGTGGTATGACCGGTGCTGCAGGTGGCGGCGTTTTTTTGCCCCTCGCAATAAAATAGACAATAACCAGCACCAGCACCGAACCGGCAGCTACCCACCACCACCAGCGTTGCGGCTCATTTTTGGGTTCTTCCGCCGGCAATATATCCTTGATGTCGTGATAGGGCTTACCGGGATCAAAAGGAGTATAACTTACTTCTACCGGCAGTGTATCTGAGAGAAGGCTATCGCCCAGTGGCAGAGCGGGTATGACCAGACTGCCTGAGTCAAAACTGGTGATGGTCAGTATCTGCCGCAGGCGGGTACCGTTGCCGGTATTACTGGTATCGATCCTGCCGGCATTCACTATTTCAAACGCCCCCAGCGAATCGAGCCGGAAAAACCGGATAGGTTCCGTTTCAGGAATCTCCGCTTCCAGGGTCAGTTTTATCGGTTCACCTATCAGTATCCTGTCTTTGTCGGCCACAACACTGATACGCACACCGGGTTGCGCCTGTCCATACAGTACACCCAGCAATAAAACCAATATACCGGCGGCTCTATGAAATATCTGTCTGCTCATTCAATCTTATCCCGCTTACAGAAAGCGGGCAACTGGTGGTTTATTTATTTCTGCTTAAGAAGAATCGCTGCAACACTTTTACATAATCTTCATCAGTACGCACATGCAGCAGATCGGCGCCGGCCTGCTTAAAAGCCTGCGTACTGTATGCCGTAATTCTGAAAAACTCTCCCTGGTATTTTTTACGAACAAAAGCACTACTGCTGTCTACCCATCTGCGGTCGCCCGTCTCTGCATCCTGTACCCGCAGCAGTCCGGCATCAGGCAATTCCATATCCATTTTATCATACAACTTAATACCAATCAGGTCATGCTTTCGCGATCCCACGCGCAGCGCATCTTCATACTGTGCATCCAGAAAATCGCTTAAGATAAATGCAATACTTTTCTGCCGGGTAATATTAGTAAAATAGCGCAGCGCAGAAGCAACCCGCGTACCTTTCCCTTTTGGCTCCTTACTCAACAACTCACGCACAATATACAAAGCATGCTGCCGGCCCTTCTTGGGTGGAATATACGCTTCTACCTGGTCGCTGTAAAAAATCACGCCTATCTTATCTCCATTATTTACAGCAGAAAAACTGAGCACCGCACCTATCTCAGTAATCATATCGCGCTTGGTAGCCTGATGGGTACCAAATAAGGAACTCGCGCTGATGTCTACCAGCAGCATTACCGTCAGCTCGCGTTCCTCTTCAAAGACCTTACTATAAGGATGTCCAAAGCGGGCCGACACATTCCAGTCAATAAACCGGATATCATCACCCGCAGCATACTCCCGCACTTCCTTAAACGACATCCCCTTGCCCTTAAAAGCACTATGATATTCGCCCGTAAAAAGATCCGAAGCCAGTTTTTTGCTCCGTATCTCCAGTGCGCGAACTTTTTTTAATATTTCAGCGGTTGTAAGCATAGTTTAGTTGACAGTTGACAATGGACAGTGCACAGTTGACAGTGAACAGTTGACAGTATTTTCTGTTGAATGGCAATTACTTCAAGATTTAGAAGTTCCGGAACTGCCTTGTTTTTCAACCATATTCTCAAAATATCTAATTAATCCATTCATTAATCTTATGCAATCGTTTAACTGTTTCCGTACAGGCATTGCGGAAGACTCTTCTATATACTTAGTCATTACCGCGATTTCCAGCAATGTCTCCAACTCGTATAAAGAGCCACGGGAAATATGCAGAAATTGAATGGTATCTTTTTTATGATTTCTCCCTAATCCTTCAGCAATATTGCTTGGCACAGATACTGCGGCTCTTCTGGTTTGCGAGATCAGGCCATATCGTTCATCTATCGGATAATCTTTAGTAATCCCATAAATCAACTCCACAAGGGCCATTCCCTGTTTCCAGGCATCCAGGTTTTTGTAATTTGTCACAACAAGACATTTTCATTGGCGCAATCTATCCAGGTACACTTGTCTATCCAATTACCCACAGAACCATTCTACTAAATTACTATTCTTCGCTGTTAACTGTCAACTGTCAACTGTCCACTATGGAACATTAATCGCTTTCAAAATATCCTCCACCACATCTTCTACTTTCACATTTTCGGCCTCGGCTTCGTAAGTAAGGCCGATACGGTGCCGAAGTACATCGAGCGAAATGCTGCGTACGTCTTCGGGTATTACAAATCCTCGTTTGTTCAGAAATGCCTGTGCTTTGGCGGCCAGTGCAAGATTGATGCTGGCACGGGGTGAGCCTCCGTAGCTGATGAGCGGGCGCAAACGCTCCAGATTATACTGACCCGGTGTGCGGGTAGCAAATACGATATCGAGAATATACTGTTCAATCTTTTCATCCATGTATATCTGGCGGGTGAGGTCGCGGGCATTCATAACTTCCTGCACAGACACCACTTGCTTTACTGCAGGCACTTCGAGCCCCTGCACGTTTTGCCGGATGATCAGCTGCTCTTCATGCATTTTGGGATACCCCACTACCACTTTCATGATAAAACGGTCTACCTGTGCTTCGGGTAAGGGATATGTACCTTCCTGCTCCAACGGGTTCTGGGTAGCCAGTACCAGGAAGGGCGCATCCAGTTTATAGGTAGAATCGCCAATGGTTACCTGCCGCTCCTGCATGGCTTCAAGGAGGGCCGACTGTACTTTGGCCGGGGCACGGTTGATCTCATCTGCCAGTATAAAATTGGCAAAGATGGGTCCCTTGCGTACCACAAATTCATTTCGCTGCTGGTTATAGATCATCGTACCTATCACGTCGGCAGGCAGCAGATCGGGCGTAAACTGAATACGGCTGAATTTTGCATGTATGGCCTGTGCCAGCGATTTAATCGTAAGCGTCTTGGCCAGTCCGGGCACACCTTCGAGCAACACATGCCCATTGCTGAGCAAGCCAATCAGCAGCCTGTCGAGCATATGACTCTGACCTACGATCACATGACCTACTTCTTCACGCAACTTGTCGGTAAACTGGGCAGCATGGCTGATGCGTTCATTCAGCTGCCTGATGTCTTCTGCGGTTTTTAACATCGGTTGGTTTTATGGTGACACAAAATACGTACTGCCAATTAGCAAAATATTTGCCGATATGTGAAATTGTACCGGATAAAACGAAGTTTTTCCGCATTTATTTGCAGAAATCCTTTCATTCAACCCATTGAAAACAAATAAATACGCTATCAGGACAGGTATTTGCCCACGATCGGCACCCGGCGTCCCACGCCAAAGGCTTTAAAACTGATCCGGATGATGGGGCAAAACTGGTTTCGCTTGTACTCGTTGGTATTTACCAGGCGCAATATCCGGGCCACCACCGCTGCATCAAAACCCATGGCTTCTATTTCGCGGGGACCTTTGCGCAATTCGATATAAGCAAACAGCACCCGGTCGAGCAGGTCATACTCAGGCAGGCTGTCGCTGTCTTTCTGATTGGGCCGCAACTCTGCCGATGGAGCCTTCTCTATGATATTAACCGGAATGATTTCCCGCTCGCGATTAATATACCGCGCCAGGGCGTATACCTGCATCTTGTACAGATCGCCCAGCACTCCCAACCCACCAGCCATATCGCCATACAAAGTGCCGTAGCCGGTAGCCAGCTCACTTTTATTGGATGTATTGAGCAGGATATAACCAAACTTGTTGGCAATAGCCATCAGCAGGTTGCCGCGTGTGCGGCTCTGTATATTTTCTTCGGCAATGCTGAAAGGCAGATCGCCAAAGATGGGTTTGAGTTCAGATAAAAATGATTCATAAATAGTGCGAATGGGCAGGATGTCGTAGGGATTATCCAGGTTGCGGCTGAGTACCACAGCATCGTTTACGGAATGATCGGTAGAATAAGGAGAGGGCATCAATACAGCACGCACATTTTCTTTGCCCAGTGCAGCTACGGCCAGTGCCTGGGTCACAGCACTGTCAATACCACCCGAAGAGCCCAGGATAGCTTTTTTAAAACCCATTTTTCCGAAATAATCCCTGATACCCAGTATGAGCGCCTGGTATATTTCTTCTATATTCTTTTCGCCGGTGAGATAGCTGATAGTGTCGTTGCCGGCACCCACCTCCATAGCAGAGAAGTATACCGGTCCACCGGTGAGCGTTTCACCCTGTGCAGCCTGCTCTATAGCCTCCAGATCGAATACACGGTAGTCTTCACTGAAGTATTTCATCTCCGCATGGCAGTTGCCTTTGCTGTCGTACACCAGACTTCCCCCGTCAAACACTATCTCTGTCTGAGAGCCTACTGTATTGCAATACAACATGGGCAGTCTGTATTTGAGGGTATGGGCTTTTACGAGACTGTTGCGCACGATATCCTGGGCATAGTTGTAGGGCGATGCAGAAAGATTGATCATCAGGTCGGGGGAAAAACGGATAAGCTCTTCCATGGGCGTAACCTTATACAATGGATTTTCGCCCATATTCCAGATATCCTCACAAATCGTAACCGCAATACGGCGGCCTTTGAATACGACTACATCCCAGCTATCGGCCGGTTCAAAGTAGCGGTATTCGTCAAATACATCGTAATTGGGTAAAAGAGTTTTATGCACCTCGGCTTTAATCTCTTTTTCATAGAGTAAAAAAGCGGCATTATAGAGATCCTTGCCTTCCTTACGCGGGTTACGTGCGGGTGAACCCACCAGCACACCAATCGTATCTGCCTCTTCCCTGATGCGGTCTATTGCCGCATAACACTGCTGTACAAAATCTTCAAACTCCAGAAAATCCCGCGGGGGGTAGCCACACACGGCCAGTTCAGAGAAAACGATGAGGTCGGCACCATCCTGCTTTGCCTGCCTGATGGCTGCTATTATTTTGCTGGTGTTTGCGTCAAAATTGCCGATATGATAGTTTTGCTGAGCGAGGGCGATCTTCATAGTATCAAAATTACGCTAATGTTTTCTTGCCTACATTCGCAATTACAACAATTTGATAACCGGCACGTTTAGTCACCATGCGTATCAACCGAACTATTTACCTGTCATTGCTGATAGCTATTTCCCTGTTTTTTTCCTGCAGGCAAAAAGAAAAAGCGCCCGATGTATCCGGCATACAGGTGTCTGTTGCTGAAAAAAGATTTGACCGCGACTTCTTTTCGCTCGATACCAACCAACTCGTACAGGGATTGCAGCGCCTGCAGGCCGGCTATCCCCAGTTTTTGCCCATGTACTTTCAGGCGGTGATCGGCTCGGCCGAGCCCGATGAGGTCAAACTGTTTTTGCAGCAATACCGCTTTGTATATGACTCTGCACAGCGGGTCTTTGGCGATATGAAACAGGTAAAGGCCGATCTGGAAAAGGCCTTCCGCTATGTGAAATACTATTTTCCTGCTTATGAACTGCCCCATCAGCTGGTACCCATACTGGGCCGGCTGGAATCGATGCAGGACCTGGCCCGAATGGATAACGGCGAATACACGGCCGCCTTTATGGGTCCTGATATGGTAGGCTTTTTTATGCAGTTCTATATGGGATCGCAATACTCTGTTTACCATAGTGAGGAATTTATAACCCGCGTGGCCCCCCTGTACCGCAGCCGCCGTTTTTCGAAAGAATATATACTTCCAGATATCATGAAGCAGATTGCTGATGATATTTTCCCGGACAAAAGCCGCACGGAACCGCTCATTGTTCAGATGATAGAAAAAGGAAAACGCTGGTGGCTCGTCGGTAAATTTTTGCCGGAAACACCCGACTCCATCATCACCGGATATACCGGCAAACAGCTGGCCTGGTGCCAGGCCAACGAAGGCGATAGCTGGAGCCTGATCACCCGCAACGAAGAATTATACTCACTCGAACCCACCGTCATTCAAAATTATATTGGCGAAAGCCCCTTTACCCAAAGCCTTTCGCAGGAATACTCACCTGGTAATATCGGTCCGTGGTTTGGCCGCCAGATCATCCGCAAATATGCAGAAGCCAACCCTAAAAAGACAATTGATGAAATTATGAAAATGCCAGCCGAGCAGATTTTAGAGGGGGCGAAATACAAGCCGAGGTAAGACAAAAGGTGAAGGGAGAAAGGTAAATGGAGGGGTGATAAGTTGTAAGTAGTAAGTTATAAGTTTTAGGTACTGTCAACTGTTAACCGTCAACTGTCCACTACTCTAATTGTTTTTCATCGGTACGATCATCTCAAATGGAGGAATGTCTACCTGAAACATCTGGCGTGTATGCAGGTTTTCCATTTGATAGGAGCCTTTCATTTTACCCATTTCTGTGCGCAGATTGCAACCGCTGATATACTGATACGATTCACCGGGTTCTATCACGGGTTGTTTACCAACCACGCCTTCTCCTTCCACTTCGCGATGACTGCCATTGCTGTCGAAAATAAACCAGTGACGACGATGAAGCTGAACAGGAAATACATTGTGATTCTCGAGCGTAATTCGATACGCAAACATAAACTCTGACTGGATCGGATTGCTGTAATCCGGCTGATAAAAGGTCTCCACACTCACCTGGACCCCTTCGGAGATGATGCTATTCATACCAATCAGTTTTAGTAAAAATAAGAAAAATAATCAGAGTTATGTCATAGTGGACAGTTGACAGTTGACAGTCAACAGTGGACAGTAGTCGGTGGATAGTTGATAGTCAGCCAATAACTTAATACTCATACCATTCAGCCCTTTCCCTTCGGCCTTTTCCCTTCCACCCTTGACCTTTATACCGTACCTTTGCGCCTTCAAAGCACCTCTTAATTTTTATTTCAATATGAAAATAGCTGTAGCCAAAGGAGATGGTATCGGTCCTGAGATTATGGATGCGGTACTTAAGATATTCAGTGCCAACCAGACGCCCCTCGAGTATGAGTTTGTAGATATGGGAAAATGGGTATTCGACAAAGGATTCAATAACGGTATGACCCCCGAAGCGCGGCAAACCATCGAATCGCTCGGTCTGCTTTTTAAAGGCCCCATGGAGACCCCCAAGGGTAAGGGTGTAAAAAGTATCAACGTAACTGCCCGCAAAACCTGGAACACTTTTGCCAACAAACGTGCCTTTCAAAGCCTGCATGGCGTGGATACCGTATTCAGTAAGGCAGGCATTCCGATCGACGTGACGGTGGTACGGGAAAATATTGAAGACACTTATGGAGGCATTGAGCATATGCTCACACACGATGTGGCCCTGAGCCGTCGCTTCATCACCCGCCCCGGCAGTATGCAGGTGATCCGCTATGCATTTGAAATGGCCCGCCAGAAAAAAGCCCGCCGCATCACCTGTGGTCACAAAGCCAATATCATGAAGCTGACCGATGGTCTCTTCCTGGAATGCTTTTATGAAGTTGCCAAAGAATTTCCTGAATTAAAAGCCGATGATATCATTGTAGATGACCTGTGTATGAAACTGGTTACCCGCCCCGACACATTCGATGTGGTGGTACTCACCAACCTGCAGGGCGATATCGTGAGCGATCTTTGTGCCGGCCTGGTTGGTGGTTTGGGCTTCGCTCCTTCAGCCAATATCGGCGACCATATTTCCATCTTCGAAGCCGTACACGGCACTGCTCCGGATATTGCAGGTAAAAACATAGCCAATCCCACGGCCCTCCTGCTGAGTGGTATCGCCATGCTGCGTCACGTAGGTCTTACAGAAAATGCAGCTGTTATCGAAAATGCCCTCTTATATACGCTGGAAAGCGGTGTACATACCGGCGACTTCGGCGACCGCAATATACCTGCTGTCAATACCACCGAATTTGCGGATGCTATCATTGCCAATTTTGGCAAGCTGCCTGAGATAGGTGCCAAGCCTATTATCCCTAATAAACCAGGCACACCGGCACCATTCAAACTCGAGCAGAACTCTATGATGGTGTCTAAAGAAACAGCTCCTGAAAATATTGTGGGTGTAGACCTGTTTATCGAAAGCGATGAACAGCCAGTGGCCATTGCCCATAAATGTCAGCGCCATGCCGGCGTAAAATTCAACCTGGTAAGTATCAGCAACCGTGGCACACAGGTATGGCCAACAGGTTCTGTATACACCAACCTGGTCAACCAGTATAATGTACGTTTCGAAAGTATTGACGGTTCTCCGCTCAACCAGCAGGATGTGATTGGTCTTTATGTAAGCCTCAGCGGCAATTTCAAAGTATGCTCACTGGAATTGCTGAATATGTGGGGAGATAAGAAAGCGTATAGCCTGGCACAGGGGCAGTAAAGAGTTTAAAAAGTATAAAGGGTATAAAGAGTTTAAAGCGGGTAGTAAAGCACCCTTTAAACTCTTTATACCCTTTATACACTTTATACCATATTGCAGGACGGCCAACTTACCATCGTGACGCCTAAAATAAAAAAAGGAACCGACCAGCGCCAGTCACGCCCTTCTTCATGAATATTGCGGAAGAATACCGACAGCCCCAGCAGACAAACCAATACCCCTGCCCCTATTAATATCCAGCCCATAACTTTTTAAAAATAATAAAAATCGCTATAAGCAGTACCCCCGTTAACCCAATCACCCAAAGCGCAGATCGTTGCATCCACGGACGTCCTTCGTTGTATCCTCTATACCATTGCACTACTCCCATTATAAGGTAAAAGAGGCAGATAAGCAAAGGTATCCCAAATAACGCTAACAGGAAGAGGTGCAATATGAAGGGCATCATCATACTATTTAATTCACTGTCAACTGTTAACTATTTACTGACAACTATTTCTACCCTCCCGCCTGTTTTGTTTGCTTATACCCATTATTAATCAGCCATTGCACCACCTTGGGCCGGTGATCTCCCTGCACAATTATTTCGCCGTCCTTGGCTGAGCCACCACTGCCACAAAGGTTCTTTAGCTTCTTTCCCAATGCCTCCATATCTTCTTTGGTACCCACAAACCCTTCCACCAGCGTCACCGCTTTACCAGCACGTTGTTTGGTATCAAGCCGCACCCGCAATCGCTGCTGAGCAGGAGGCAATGTTTCCTGACTCTCCTGCTCCGGTTCAAAACTGAAATTGGGATCGGTGCTATATACAAAACCCCGGTTATCGGGCTTATTCTTTTTACTCATGACAGTTAAGTTACTGCAATAAACAATGAAAAAAAATCTGTAGCCGGAAGATCAAGACGGAACAGCCTTCAGGCTGAGATCAAGACTCCTCGCCTGGTGTATCAAGGCACCTACAGATACATAATCAACTCCTGTACGCGCATACGCTTCGATATTACCCAGGTTAATACCGCCACTGGCCTCTGTTTCAAACTCACCATTGATCAACACCAGCGCTTCGGTGATCTGTGCCGGATTGAAATTGTCGAGCATGATACGGAATACTTTTCCTTTGCCGTTAGCCAGTACCTCTTTTACGTCGTCAATACTGCGGGTTTCTATCTCAATTTTTAATCCCGGCTTTTTTTCCTGCACATAGGTCCAGCTACGCTCAATAGCTTTTGTAATGCCGCCGCAGTAGTCAATATGATTATCTTTCAGCATGATCATGTCGTAAAGGCCAAACCGGTGATTGACTCCTCCGCCAATACGTACCGCTTCTTTTTCGAGAAGCCTGAAATTGGGCGTTGTCTTACGCGTATCGAGCAGGCGGGTATGGTAGCCCTGCAGTTTTTCTGTATACTGATGCGTGAGTGTGGCAATCCCGCTCATACGCTGCATGCAGTTAAGCACCAGCCGCTCGCACTGCAGGATAGTATGAACAGACGCTTCTACTTCAAAAGCGCGGTCACCCGGCACCATGGGCTCGCCATCGTCTTTCAGCAACTGGAAAGCAGCAGATGGATCTTTATAGCGGAATATCTTTTCGGCAACGGCTACACCGGCCAGTATGCCTGCTTCCTTGATCTTTAATACGGCTTTGCCACGTGCACTGGCCGGAATGCTGGCCAGAGTAGAATGATCGCCATCACCTACATCTTCGCACAGGGCTTCATCGATCAGATGCTGCAATTGACTGTCAAAACTCATAGTTGCAAAAATAGGAATTCCCTATACCACTATCATCCAGGGAAATAAATAGGATAAAAAAGGAGTATTATAGCCATATCTGCACATATTTCCCTGCCTTTTCAGAATGCTAAACTGACAAAACGCAAAGGATTCATTAACACATCAGCACATCGCCCCGACTCTTTCCGGTCGCCAGCAACACGAAGAGTACTGATTTAAATCATATCCTTTAATTTCAACGCAACGATTAAATTGTCTGTATGCGGTCGCGCCTGGTTATCCCCATGCTATTTTTGTCTTTCTCTGTAAAGACCCAGCCAAAGGACCTTCGCTTATGGTATACGCAACCGGCTGCCCGGTGGACAGAGGCTATGCCGGTCGGCAACGGACGCCTGGGAGCCATGGTATTTGGCCGCTATACCGATGAGTTGATCCAGCTAAACGAGGAAAGTGTCTGGGCAGGCAGTAAAATCAATAACAATAATAAACAGGCGGCACAGCATCTGCCGGAAATACAGGCCGCCATTTTCAATGGCGAATATAACCGTGCACTCGACCTGAGCAGCCGGTATATGGTAGGCACCCCGCCCAGAATCCGTTCTTATCAACCACTGGGAAACCTGTATATCCACTATGAACATACGGCACCTGCTACCCGGTACCAAAGATCACTCCAGTTAAACACAGGAATTGCCACTACAACATTTGTTGTAGCAGACAACCCCGTAAAACAGGAAGTATATGCTTCTGCCCCCAAAGATGTTATAATCGTTACCATCAGTGCAGGTAAACCGATGAACCTGTCAGTCGAGCTACAGCGGCAATATGATGTGAACGCTTACCGCAAGAGCGGAAACAATTTATTGTATTATACCGGGCAGATCAACGATGCAGAAGACTCACTGGCGGGCCCCGGAGGCCGGCATATGCGTTTTGCCGGAATTATGAAAATACTGGCCTCTGATGGTAAAACAACCACCACCATCAGCGACTCATCTGCTGTCTGCCACATACAATCCGCCAAAAATATTACCATCGCCATTACCGGCGCAACTGATTACAATGCCAATTTGCTGGATACAGACCCCACTATCGATCCGCTTGCCATTTGCAGAGATAAGCTCAACAGCGTTGCCGGCCTTTCGCCAGCAACGCTGCGCACAGAACACATAAAAGATCACCGCAACTATTTTGACCGGGTACAATTTGACCTGGGCGATCATGCCAATGACAGCATACCTACCGACAAAAGGCTGGAAAGCGTAAAAGCAGGTGCTATTGACCGGGGGTTAATTGTATTATACTACCAGTTTGGCCGCTACCTGCTTATGGGATCTTCGCGCAGTCCCGGCCGGCTGCCTGCCAACCTGCAGGGTATCTGGAATGATTTGTACAAAGCTCCCTGGAATGCCGATTTTCATACCAACATTAATCTGCAGATGAACTACTGGCCGGCAGAAACAGGCCACCTCCCGGAAACCGTTTTACCCCTGGCCCGGTTTGTACAAAAACTGATGGTGCCGGGCGCAGCAACTGCCAGAGAAATGTATAACGCCCGTGGCTGGACACTTCACCATCTGACAGATGTGTACGGACGTACAGGAGTGGCAGATGGTGTATGGGGAGTATCACCTATGGCAGGGCCCTGGATGACCTTTCCCATTTACCGGCATTATGAGTTTACCCGCGATAAAAAATACCTGCGCGAAATAGCCTACCCGATTATGAAGGGATCGGTTTTATTTGTACTCGATTTTCTGATCCGCTCACCGCAGGGGTATCTCGTCACCAACCCCTCCCACTCACCCGAAAATGCGTTCTATGTACCGGGCAGCAACCGAAAACAGGAATCCCAGTTGTCTTATGCTGCTACTATCGACATTGAAATCATAAAAGGGCTGTTTGCCAATTTCGCAGAAGCGGCACATATCCTTCATACCGATGCAGCTCTGCTGGCAAAAGTAGACAGTGTTTCACGTCTGTTGCCTCCCATTAAAATAGGCGCTAATGGAACTATTCAGGAGTGGATCGAAGATTTTGAAGAGGTGGAGCCGGGGCACCGGCATATGTCCCATTTGCTGGGCTTATACCCGCTCAACCTGATCTCGCTGCATACACCCGAGTTGTTTGCTGCCGCCCAAAAAACGATTGAGCGGCGCCTGGCCAATGGCGGGGGGCATACCGGCTGGAGCAAAGCCTGGATCATTAATTTTTATGCCCGCCTGTTGAACGGTAATGAAGCTGGCCGCCAGGTGCAATCACTACTCGAAAAGAGCACCCTTAGCAGTTTGCTGAGCACTCATCCGCCTTTTCAGATCGATGGCAATTTTGGAGGCGCTGCAGGCATCGCAGAAATGTTGCTGCAATCGCAGAATAAAGAAATTCATATTCTGCCGGCTTTGCCGGATACATGGGTTTCGGGAAGTATAACAGGGCTGTGTGCCCGTGGTGGATACAGTATTGATATAAAATGGGACAAAGGAGCATTACAAATGCTCACTATAAGGGCGGCGGAAGCAGGACCCGTCAAAATACGATACAGGAATAAACTGGTGCAACGCACCCTGCAGAAAGGTAATAATCGTATACTGCTTGATTAAGGTAACATTGCTTTACTGAATAGCCTGGAAGCGGATTTCTTTTACCACTTCTTTGCTGCCCCGTGCCTTCAGAAATACGTGCGCGCGAAAACTACCTGATTTGGTTTGCAGCGTGCCAATACAGTAATGACCGCCGGGAGAATCGCCTTTATGTTTCAGGTCAAAGCCCTTTACACCATTTGTTGCAAAAAAATCCTTTACAATCACCTGGGCCTGGGCCTTACTATAGCTGTCGCTTTTAACAGGAAGAGTAAGCTCCACGTTGTCGTCGAAATATTTGGAGAGTTCGGTTGCATTACCGGCACGCAGGGCGCTGATAACACTGTCTATCGCATTTTGATCTGTAAAAGATGAAAACCCGACAAAGGCAACCAGTAAAAAAGAAGTTATAAGTGCTTTCATAATCTTTTTTTCATAGGTCATTAGTAAATAATCGTGCCGTTTTTGATAAAGTAGTTAAACCCGGTACTAAAATAACAAAATCACCCAGTTTTAAACCTTTCGTTCCGAAATATAGGAATGATCTGTAGTTTTACAGCGCATTGTTACCTGATAATGAGTGAATTTATACTCGTTTTCATCCTTTGCCATTGCCTGCCAGCTGAAAAGCCTGCCTGTTAAGCCGGTTAAAACCTGTCTGATCCCGTTATTTTTATTAAAAATCAATGTTTTAAATTCATGGAACCGAAAAAAGTAATTCTGATCATAATGGACGGCTGGGGACTCGGAAAAGTTGCATCTGCCGACGCCATCCAGCATGCCAATGCTCCTTTCACCCGGTCACTGTACGACCGCTATCCACACAGCACACTGGTGACCTGTGGCGAAGCTGTAGGCTTACCCGATGGGCAAATGGGCAATTCAGAAGTAGGCCACCTTAACCTCGGTGCCGGACGTATTGTGTACCAGGAACTGCAGCGCATCAATGTTGCTATCCGCGAAGGCGAATTTGGGCGCAACCCGCAACTGCTGCGTTCCATTCAATATGCCAAAGCCAATGGCAGAGCACTTCACCTGCTGGGTCTGGTGAGCGATGGTGGCGTGCATTCACATATCAATCACCTCAAAGCCATCATTGACGTATGTAAAACACAGGGCCTTTCAGAAGTATATATCCACGCATTTACAGATGGCCGCGACTGCGATCCAAAAAGCGGCCTCGGATTCATCACACAATTGCAGGCCCACCTCAATACCTCTGTGGGACGTATTGCTACCGTGAGTGGCCGCTACTATGCCATGGATCGCGACAAACGCTGGGAGCGTGTAAAGCTGGCGTACGATGCACTGGTAAATGGTGTTGGTGAAAAAGCCACCGACGCTATCGATGCTATTGAAAAATCGTATGCAGCCGGCGTTACCGATGAATTTATCAAACCCACTGTCATTATCAACGAAGCCCAGCAACCGCTGGGGTCAATTCATGAAAATGATGCGGTAATCGCTTTCAATTTCCGTACAGACCGCTGCCGTGAGATTACCGAAGTACTCACGCAGACCGATTTTCCTGAGTACAATATGCATAAGCTTAACCTGGACTATACTACCATGACGCAGTATGATCATAAGTTTAAGAATGTGCACGTAATATTTGAAAATGATGACCTGCGCCAGACCCTTGGCGAAGTATTGCAGGACAATGGGAAAAAACAGATCCGCATGGCCGAAACGGAAAAGTATCCGCATGTCACCTTCTTCTTCAATGGCGGGCGCGAAGTGCCTTTTGAAGGAGAAAACCGGATCATGGTACCTTCTCCCAAAGTAGCTACATATGATCTGAAACCTGAGATGAGCGCCTATGAACTGACAGACGCACTGCTTCCTCAGCTGCAACAAAAAGCTGCCGACTTTGTGTGTATCAACTATGCCAATGCCGATATGGTAGGTCATACCGGTGTGTGGGAAGCTGCAATCAAAGCTGTGGAAACAGTAGATAAATGCGTAGAAAAAGTAGTAACCACCGGTCTTGCCAATGGATACACTATTTTCCTGACAGCCGATCACGGCAACTCAGATTATATGATCAATGAAGACGGATCACCCAATACCGCCCATACGCTTAACCTGGTGCCGTTTTTTGTGATCGATAATGAATGGAAAGGCACACTAAAACCAGGTAAGCTGGGCGATATAGCGCCTACCATTCTGCATATGATGCAATTACCGATTCCGTCAGTAATGACTGGTCAGATACTTACCGATAATGCGTAAATTCAGGTTCAAATAACCACCATTATGATCAAAAAAATCCTCCTTGTTCTGCTGGCTGCATTAATAGTCATCCAGTTTATTCACCCCAAAAAGAATCAATCGGAAGGAGCGCAGCCCAACAGTATTGCTACCGTGTTTCCCGTTCCTGACAACGTGAATCAGATACTGCAAAAAGCCTGCAATGACTGCCATAGCAACAATACCCGTTATCCCTGGTATGCCAAACTGCAGCCGGTTGACTGGTGGCTTACCGATCATGTGAACGATGGGAAAAAAGAGCTGAATCTCGATGAATACAGCAATCGCAGCCTGCGTTATCAGTACCATAAACTGGAAGAAATTGCCGAGCAGGTAAAAAATGGCGAAATGCCCCTGGATTCCTATACCTGGATACATAAAGACGCCAAACTCACAGATACTGAGAAAAATACACTCATTTCCTGGGCCGATGCCCTGCGCGATTCGATGCGGGCGCGATACCCTATTGACAGTCTAGTAAGACCTAAAAAACAGGCCCCCTAAGGGCCTGTTTTTTTTGGTACCCATGCAGCTTTTGTAAGCTAAAATTGTCTAAATTACAGGCAGCCAAACGGGAATTATGACCGAAGAAGCCCTTCTGAAAGGATGCATGAACAATGAGCAGGCTGCCCAGCGGGAGTTGTACAACAGGTACAGTTCCAAAATGCTGGCGGTGTGTTACCGCTATGCGCATAGCAGAGAGGACGCAGAGGATATGCTGCAGGAAGGTTTTATAAAAGTATTTCTGCAGGTGCATACATTCGAAAACAGAGGGGCATTTGAAGGATGGATCAGGCGTATCATCGTACACACCTGTATCAATATCCTGAAAAAGAACAAGAAGTTCAATGAAAGTGTGGATATCATTCATGCCACCAGCATGCAGATCCGTGAAGAGAGCGTATCGGCCATTATTCAGGCCAAGCAGGTGGTAGAATGTATACGACTACTTCCTATAGGTTACCGGACCGTACTCAATCTTTATGCGGTTGAGGGGTACAGTCACCGCGAAATTGCAGGCATGCTGGATATAGAAGAAAGCACCAGCCGAAGCCAGTATACAAGGGCCAAGGCCATGCTGGAAGATATTCTGGTACGGAAGAAGATCATGCAGAAACCAAAACAAGATATCGATTGGCTGGCAGCAGTAAGCCACCGGTAGTTCGTATCCTAAATTAGTAACTGGTTATGGAGAGGAATTTTAGTAACAGGGACTTTGAGCGGTATGTGCAGGAATATGCTGACCAGTACCGGATGTTCCCTTCCGAAAAGGTATGGAAGGGGATACATGGCTCCCTGCATAAACGCAGAAGATGGTACGGCTTTGGTCTGGCTTTTTTACTGCTGATGACAGGCGGAGCAGTTACCCTCGTAATGCGCAGTTATCCTACTTCCAAAAAACAAAATATTGCCTCTGCACCCTCATTTACCCAAATAACCCCTACGCCCGAAGCTTCGGATGCGCTGGCCGACAATAAAAAAGAAAAAGAAGAAAACGGACTCAAAAATCTCCTCGGTTTTGATCAGTCTGCCACAGATGCACAACGCTCTGACGGCAGTATTGCCACCACTGCCAGTTCCACACTTCGGGCTCCTTTCCTGAATAGTTTTGAAGAAAACAGCATCCGGACAACTGCGGTAATCGATCCTGCAGCCATCACCGATAATGAACCGCCTGTACGGCTGTCAGCTCCCCAGCTCGCTGTGGCCGGCCGCAAGAGTGAACAGAATATAACAAATAGCGAAAGAACATTGCCGGCACCCGGTGAGTCACCTGTTATGAGACAGGAAGAAGACCCAGCTTCGCGCCAGTCAGATTTTCATCTTACCAGTGCTGCTATTAAAAACACTACGGTACAAAGCAATGTGCCACTCCTGTTTAGTGCAGAGAATATTACCAATAGCTACAAGCCCCGGCCCGCCCGCGTACAATGGCAGCTGTTCCTGACGCCAACAGTCAGTTATCGCCGCCTTACACAGAATAAATCCTTCAATGGCACTCCTTCTCCAGGGCTTCCTTATCCTTTTGCCCAATTGAAGGATGTTAATAAAGCAGTTACGCATAAGCCTGATCTGGGCTTCCAACTCGGTGTAATGGCACGTTACCCGCTGGCACGTAACCTCAACCTGCGTGCAGGCCTCCAGTTTAACGTAAACCGGTACGATATCAAGGCTTTTGCCTACCCTGCCGAAGTGGCTGTAATCAGTCTGGATGACCCGGCAAGCACAACCGTGGCTACCTGGACACGCTACCGCAGTCAGAACGGTTACCGCTCAGACTGGCTGAAGAACTATTATTTCTCTGTTTCAGTACCCATTGGTGCAGAAGTAATTCTCTTTGGAAATAAAAAGAAAACCAGTGTGGGTATTGCCGGTACGGTACAGCCTACCTATGTACTGAGCGATCGTGCCTACCTCATCTCAACAGATTACAAAAACTACGCAAAAGTGCCCTGGCTTATCCGCCATGTCAATGTGAGCACCGGCTTCGAAGCATTTGTCAACTATGGCAAAGGACACACCAAGTGGCAGATCGGACCACAGGTGCGCTACCAGTGGCTCTCCAGTTTCCAAAACAAATACCCCGTTAAAGAAAATCTTTTCGACTTTGGCCTCAAGATCGGTATGTCGATCAACCCCTGAGAGATGCAATAACCAGGTCCGCTAAAATCATCTTATTGGTTTATTTTTGCAGTCTGTCTGTCAAAGATTATCCCCTTATGCGTCTACTGAATCTATTAAGCCTGCTGGCGATACTTGCCTTTGTTTCCGGCTGCAAAGAAAAAAAACCGGTAAATGAGGAAAAGCTGTTTCCGGTTCTTCCCATTCTGCAAAGCCAGATTGCCGCTGTAGACAGCAGCGTAGTGCCTATTCGCCGGTACGTACAGCGCGACAGTACACATACCGATACTATTTTTATCGATCGCCAGGAATTCAAAAAACTCGTTGCTGACTTCCTCGAGCTGCCCGATATTTCGCAACCCAAATATGCTTCCCGCTTCCGCGAAACGACCAATTACGATGAAAGCCTCGACCTGGCTATTATACACCAGGAGCCAATAGATAAAGAAGATGAATTGATTCAAAATCAGGAAATACTCATCAAGCCTTCCCCCGAAGGCGACAAGGTTAAAAACATTATTATTAATACACAGCTTAACAAGAAAAACAGTTCAGTCCAGAAGCGTATGCTTTGGAATGCCGATCAGGGTTTTCTGATCACTACCATAGCGCAGGAAAGCGGAAAACCGGAAACAGTGACTACTGTTAAGGTCGACTGGGAACTGCTCCCTCAGTAATGACAGCTGCCGAATTTCAACATATTGCACCCGGCCTTCCCCAACAGCCCGGCATCTACAAATATTTTGATGAGGCCAATGAGCTGGTATATGTAGGCAAAGCGAAAAATATCCGCAAGCGGGTCAGCTCTTATTTCAACAAGACCCTGGCCAACTACAAAACGCATGAGCTGGTGCGTCGTATCAGACGCATTGAATTCACTATTGTGAATTCGGAACAGGATGCTTTTTTGCTGGAAAACTCGCTCATCAAGGAGTTTCAGCCCATTTTCAACATCAACCTCAAAGACGACAAGACCTACCCCTACATTGTTATCAAAAAAGAACCATTCCCCCGGGTATACCTGACCCGCAACCGGGAGGCCGACGGTTCCGAATACCTGGGCCCTTATACATCGGTAAAAAAAGTGCGGGAGCTTATTGAGTTTACCCGCCAGACTATTCCTTTGCGCAATTGTTCGCTTAATCTTACCGACAAAAATATCAGTGCAGGAAAATTCAAAGTATGTCTTGAATACCATCTCGGCAACTGCAAAGGCCCCTGCGAAGGCCATCAATCAGCCGCTGATTACCAGGAAAACCTGAATCAACTGAAAAATCTGCTTCGGGGCAATCTGGCTCCGGTACTCAAACATTTCCGGGATGAAATGAAGCTGCTGGCAGCAGATCTTGCTTTCGAGAAAGCAGAGCTTACACGCAAGAAAATAGAGTTCCTCGAAAATTACCAGGCCCGGAGTGTGGTAGTAGGCACCCGAACGGGCGATCTCGATGTATTCTCTTTACTTAAAGAAGGCGAGGCTGCATTTGTAAACTTTCTGCAGGTAAGAAATGGCACCGTTGTGCAAACACATACCACAAGGGTAGAAACGCATCTCGATGAGCCGGCAGATGAGGTACTGGCCTTTTCCATTGGCCGCCTCCGCAGCACTTTCAACAGCGACTCGCCGGAGATTGTTGTGCCATTCCCTATCGAATATCCCGAAGAAGGTGTCCTGCTCACGATTCCCAAAGCGGGCGATAAAAAGAAACTGCTGGAGTTATCGGAGAAAAATGCCGCCTATTTCCTCGATGAGTTGAAGCAAAAGGCCCGGTTAAGGCTGGGTATTAAAAAGGATATGATCCCTGTACTGGAGCAGTTACAGAAAGACTTGTTGCTGCAGGAGTTGCCTGTACATATTGAATGTTTTGATAACTCCAACTTTCATGGCAGCTATCCCGTATCAGCCATGGTTTGTTTTCGTAATGGAGAGCCCAGTAAGGCCGATTACCGGCATTTTAATGTAAAAACGGTTACCGGTATCAACGATTTTGCTTCCATGAAAGAGGCCGTTACACGCCGTTACAGGCGTCTTCGCGATGAAGGACAGGATTTCCCCCAACTCATTATTATTGATGGCGGTAAGGGCCAACTGGGCGCAGCACTGGAAGCTATACAGGAGCTGGAACTGGAAGGTGAATCGACCCTGGTAGGGCTGGCAAAAAATGTAGAGGAAATCTTCTTTGCAGGTGACCGCGAGTCGCTCAAGCTACCGTATAACAGTGAGAGCCTCAAGCTCATCCGTCGTATACGGGATGAGGTACACCGGTTTGGTATCACCTTTCACCGCCAGAAAAGAAGTAAAGGCACCTTTAAAAATGAACTGGAAGAAATCGCTGGTATCGGCAAAAACACCGCAGATCAGCTGCTGAAAACATTTCGCTCGGTAAAGAATGTAAAGGAAAAAAGCCTCGAAGAATTGCAGGCTGTACTGGGACCGGCTAAGGCATTACTTGTTTTCAGATATTTCCATCCGGATATGGAACAGGAAGGGTAAAGGCAAAAAAAATGGGGCCAGGATAGAAATCCAGCCCCGTTTTTAAAATCCAATATCCTATGAAAAACCGAGACGAAAATACAACAATTATCTCATATTCCTATACCCTTCGCGTGTTTTTTGTTATTTTTTTTAAGCGCTTCTGAATGAATTTCTTGAACAAAAAAATCCCCGCCTGAGGCGGGGATTTTTACGATACTTTTAGTTGGGTATTCCGGGTCTTAATAAGACCACAGATCCTGTTCGAAGTTGAAGATCTTTTCTTTGATATTCTCTCCTTCCAGCAGGGCCAGGATGGGATCTTTGATATACTGGCGGATAGCACGGTTAGAGGCATTGTCAAAGGTTGACTTGATAATATAGCTGCTGAACATGCGGCTCTCAAACAGTTCTTCCCAGGTCATGCGGCTGTTGCCCATGTTTTTGGGGTTATACACCTCACGTTTTGCCAGGATCGCCCGCAGGTCGGGGTAGTATACCCAGAACAGGGGAGTTGCACCGGGCCTTTCCTCACCATTGGGGAAGAATTGCGATTTGAGGGGGGCAATACCCAGGATGCGGCAGTACATGCGGCTTGACTCACGGTCAAATACCCATTCTTCCTTGATCCGAAGCTTCATTACCGATTTGGGGTCGAAGCTGGAGCGGGTTACCACATAACGCAGCACCTTGCTGGGGTCGAGCGGGTCTACCTGAGGTACTGTATCCATTGAACCCTGTGTCTGCTCCTGAATAGCTTTAACGGTTTTGGGGGTGCTGAAACGTTCGTCTTCAAAAGCTACCACAGCTCCTGATGTAACGGCCTCCATCAGAATGTTGATAAACATTTCGCTTCCGCCACCATCACCCATTGCTTCATAACGGAATGCCTGGTTCATTTTTTCACGCAGGTCAAGCTCACGCCATACTTTTTCTGCAAAAAGGGCATCATCTACGCGCAGATGCTCATAAGGCAGTGGAGTACGATCGTTTACAAATGACTTGTCAAAGGCATTATCATTCCTCAATGAGGGGGTACCTTTTACGTCTGAAGACGTTGTATCCACTACGATCGGGATATTGCCGTATGGGTTGGCATTTACAGGCGCATTATTATTGGTCTGCTGCTGCGGAGTCTCCTGCACAGGAGTACCGGATGTGGTACGTCTGCGGTTACCACGCTGAGCACTTGCATCTGCTGCCACCAGGGCACCAAAAGCGATCAATAAACACGATTTAACAACAAGGCTTTTCATCTCCATTCAATTTATTTGATATAATACACCAGTGAAGGCAGCGACTGCACACGACCATCAGGTCCCTGGGCTTTCAGGTCATCGATAGTAACCGTACGGCCGGCAGAGAGATTTTTAACGAGGCGTTGTGCACCCGGGCTCCAGAAGTTACCCGTACATCTTTCTTCAACAATGTCGCCAGTAGAAGGATCATCAGCAGTGATCACAAAACTAACAACAGTATATTTCAGGTTAAGCGGGAAATCTTTGATATAAGCGCCCACACCTGCCTGAGCTTTGAAAGCACCGGCGGGAACGCTGGCACCACTCACATAGGCACCTACTGTACCTACAGGCTGAGGAATAGTGCGAACACGGAACTGAGATACACCGGCTACTTTGCCATCAACGCTCACGGTGATCTTACAATCATCGGTTACGCTTTTTACAGTGGCAACGTATTTGCCGGGGCCTACCTTCTGCAGGCTGCCATCACCACCCGTGATTGTAGCTGTTACACGGTCATCACCACCACCGCTGGCTGCAATGGATACTTTGTTGGGATAACCTACGTACAGCACATTCATTTCATCGAGGGCAATTGAAGCATTGGCCTGACCTACCTTATATTCTATATTGCGGGTCACTTCTTCCTGCTTGCCGGTAATCTGATTGAAATACGAAATCTTTACAGGTACCACGTGGTTGCCAATACCACCGCCGGGAATTTTGTGTGAGGCAAAGCCTTCTTCACCCAGGGGCACTGTTGTACCGCCGATGGTGATAACGGGTTTGGCAGCTTTACTAAAAGCACCAATACCAGCTTTGATCTCCACTTCTTCACCAGGCATGAGGTAGTTGGAATTCTGACCTACGATAGCGGCATAGGAGTCGAATACTACTTTTACTTCGCCTACTTTGTTGTGGCATTCGGCCACAATTTTGTTTTCTGTAGTGCGGATATCATTCTGAAACTTGCTCAGGATGGTTAACGCAGCCACAGTAGGTACCATGCGGAAGTAAGCAGCTTCCCAGGTATTATTTCCTTTATTCGAAGTAGGGGGCTTTTCCAGATCGATCTGGAGGTTGCCTTCAAATTTTGATTTGATTTCAGGATCTACTTCCAGCACATCTTTTTTGTATTGTGCCAGCATAGCGTAGAGCTTTTTACCCTCACCTTTTTCTACCATCAGGTGAGTAGTAATATCCTGGTTATCTTCCTTGAACTTTTTGCTGGGATCTTTAATATCACCGCCGGCATCTTTAACGATACGGGCTTTAAGATCCTGGATATAATTATAGACAGAACCGGAAAGATTAACAACTTGCTGCGCTTTAGGCAACCAGTAACTGGCGCGTTCTTTCGTAGCATCTTCTTTTGTCTTCTCCTCCAACGATTTCATGATCGTTTGTGTAGAGGCGTTGACTGTTACGTTGGTGGTCTCCAGGCTCCTGTTTACCGTTTTAAAGGCATTCAAAATCTCAGCTGAGATATTCAGTGCCAGCAGAGCTGTCAGCACCAGATACATCATGTTGATCATTTTCTGCCGGGGCTCACGTGGTAAAGCCATGACTATTTTGGTTTTTGTTGATTAGTAAGAAATGGTGACACTTCAAAAATCACGGGATATGGATTAAATCGAAAAGAACAAACCCTTTATTCCGTTAGTTAATTAGTTGCGACCCTGCATAGCGCTGAGCATATTGCCATAGATATTATTCAGGCGGCCCAGGTTATTTGCCAGCAGAGAAATTTGTTCTTTGGTTTTTTGTGCATCTTCAACGCTACCCTGCATAGCTTCAGAAGCTTTGGTCAGGTTGCTGTAGAAGGTGTTCATGGCTTTCAGGTGATTGTTGGTGTCCTGCAGCTCCAGCTCATAAATTGTATTGAGCGAAGAGAGGTTTTTAGTCAGCACCTGTACCTGCTCATGAAACTGTTTGGTACCATCTGCCGCCTGGTTGAAATGCTGGATGCTCTGAGCGGCGCCCAGGTAAGCATCTTTCATTGAACCCAGTGCGTTGGCAGCTTCTTTTGTTTTAGCAGTATAGTCGCCTGTAGCAGCTACCACGTCAGTGATATCAGCCATTTTCTCAACAGTACCACCAAATTTTTTGAAACCATCGCTCAGGCGATTCAGGTTAGCAGGAGTAATGTCTGCTTCACGCAGCATATCTTCCATTTTGCTGAGAGCAGGATTGCCAGAGTTACCGCCACCCAGTGAAAGGGGGGTAGGTTTGAAGTTGGGATCCAGGTCAGGGTGAACGTTGATGTCAGGGAAATAACGTTGCCAATGGGGTTCTTCGGGCGGAGGCACCAGGAAGGCCATAACCAGGAACACAATGGCTTCTGCAATCAGACCCACCATGATGGCGTAGTCAGCGCCAGGCCAGTGAAGGATTTTCATCATTGCCGCGAAGATTACCACGGCGGCGAAAAAACTGAAAAGGAAGTTCAGTACTACTTGACCTTTGTGGGATTTGAAGAAATTCATAAAGGGTTCGTTTTTGATAGATTATTAAATTTTAACTAAAACGGTAAGACGTATATGAAAATTGTTGTACACAAGGGAAAAAAAGAGGTCGCCAGGCGACCCCTTTCATATGGGAAATTCTTTTATTATCTGCGGCGGCCTTTCTGGGGAGCGGCTGGCAGGTCAATTACACTGCGGAAGCCAATGTAAGACTTCGCAGAGTCTTGATACTCATAGGTACTGGTACCAGTTTGCAGGTAGTAAGCCACATCTTTCCAGCTACCGCCACGGATGATCTTACGTTTCATCAGCGGAGGATCATCGTTCTTGGCATTCCAGCGAACATCGGGGTTCATATCATGCTGGAAGTTGTTGCGGCCTTCGTAATAGATAGATGAAGTCCATTCGGCCACATTACCTGACATACAGTACAGACCATAATCGTTGGGCCAGTAGCCATCTGCACGTACTGTGTAGAAACCGCCATCTTCAGGATAGTTACCGCGACCGGGTTTGAAGTTGGCCATCAGACATCCTTTCTTATTGCGGGGATAATAGTTACCCCAGGGAAACAGTGACTGAGAACGGCCACCACGTGCTGCATATTCCCATTGAGCCTCGGTAGGCAGACGGAAATCGGATTCCTGTACACGTTTTTTACCATCCAGCCAGGCATTCAGGAAGTGTGTACGCCATTCGCAGAAGGCAGTAGCCTGTTTCCAGGTTACACCTACTACAGGGTAGTTTCCAAATGCAGGGTGAGAGAAATAACGTTTGGTCATGGGCTCGTTGTAAGAATACGTGAAGTCACGGATCCACACGAGTGTATCGGGATAAATAGGCTCGTCTTTCTTAATGATAAATTTAGAGCGGGGTTTGCTGGAATTTTCACGTTTGGCAGCCTCTTTCAGATCGAAGGTTTCTGAATGATACACCAACTTTGATACATCGATTTCCTTTTTTCCAAAAACGCGATCCTCAGGAGCGAGTATAAGGTCGGTACCTGCAAGCGCTTCTACCACCTTGGGGTCATTCCATTTGAGCGTTTTCATCTTTTGCCAGTCTATCCGCTCAATACCATCCGCATCAGCTTTTACATAACCCAGCTTGCGGGCGGCTACAGAGTCGCGTACCCAGAATACGAACTGACGATACTCATTGTTGGTAATTTCAGTAGCATCCATCCAGAAACCACTGATAGATACGGATCGGTTACGCGCACTAAAGGCATAAGCAGGATCTTCATCGCTGGGGCCCATGTGGAATGTGCCTTGCGGAATATACACCATGCCGGGAGGCTTGGGGAGTACATAACGATCACCGGGAGAGATACCGTGGACCTGACCATCATTGGGCAGGGCACCACCTTTGTTTTTCTTTCCCAGGATCCCGCAGCTGGACAGCATGGACAGACACACCACCGCGAGGAGTGCGTAGGTAGGGTTTTTCATTTTCATACACTTAAAGGGTATTGGGCAAATATAATATTTTGGTTTATTCGTATACACAAGGTTACAATTTTTATTTGTGCAGCCAAAGCGGATTATACGCCGTAAATATTCTAACGACTAACAAGGCCATTTTATTGTATGCCATAACAAATTAATTATGCTTTCCGCCCCTGTTTATCAGCGATATAGCTGCTGCTGATGAAGTTACAGGCTGTTGACACGCATAATCGCGGCATACATAAATCAACGCCGGCTCACCGGCAGTCTTCCCGGCCAGTAAAGGGAACGTATCATTGGCCTTACTGGTTGCCATGAGCACTTTATATGGTGAAAAAATCCTAAGTATTTTCCCACGTATCTCCTCATATCCCTGCCCCAAAATGGCCACCTCAGCTGTCCCCGTCACCAGTTCAAGCAACAAATTATTCCAACATCCAAACGATGTGGGGTACCTGACTATTGCCTGACCCAGTGCCAGAATCATGGCAATTGCCTGCTCACGCCAGACCGGCCGGTCGAGCAGGATGCTCAACCGATACAAATTTTCAGCCATTACAGCATTGCCCGAAGGTGTAGCACCGTCATACACTTCTTTTTTACGCACAATAATATCGGGTTGCCCGGCTGGTGTATAATAAAAGAACGGCCCGGTTTCTTCCGCAAAATGAGTCAGCACATGCTCCGTAAGCCTCCCAGCCTCCTCCAGCCACCTGGTCTCGCCCGTAACCTCCTGCAAATGCAGCAGTGACTGGATCAGGCAGGCATAATCATCCAGAAAAGCGGGAACTGTAGCCCTACCGGCCTTCCAGGTATGATGAAACCCTCCCTCCGCTGCTTTAAAATGCTTCCACAAAAATTCCATGTTCTTTACAGCCAGTTCGCGGTAATGGGCTTCACCAGTAGCGGCATAGGCTTTTGAGCAGGCTGTATTCATAAGTGCATTCCAGCCCAGCAACACCTTATCATCCAGTTGCGGCCTCACCCGGCTGCTGCGCCGTTTCAGTAGCTTCTCCCTTCCTCTTTGCAAAAGCGCTTCCAGATCAGTCTCAGACATCTCCAGCGCTGCAGCAACTACCGCTGCCCCATCCAGTACCCTGAGTATGGAATGCCCCTCCCAGTTGCCCCGTGCCGTGATATCATAATACCGGCAAAAAGCCTTTGCATCGGCACCCAGGCATTCATTTACCTCATCTTCGGTCCATACATAAAACTTCCCTTCCACTCCTTCACTATCTGCGTCGAGTGCAGATAAAAAAGCGCCGTCGGGGTGATATAATTCTCTTTCAATAAAACGGATAGTTTCTGCCACTACCTGCCGGTATTTCTCATTGCCGATAAGCTGATAGGCTTCGCTGATTACACTTACCAGCAATGCATTATCGTATAACATTTTCTCGAAATGAGGCGCCAGCCATTCTGTATCGGTTGAGTAGCGGGCAAAGCCTCCACCCAACTGATCGTAGATACCTCCGGCAATTATTTTATCAAGACTCAGTAAAGCCTGCTGCAAACCAGCCTGTGCCATGGCCGGCAAATCCTCTCCCGATTCGTGCGCAGCTATCGCAGACTGATGATAATACCGCAGCAGGTATTGAATCGAAAAGGTTTGCGGAAATTTGGGGGCACGTCCAAATCCACCCCATTCCCTGTCGGCCTGCTGCATCAATGCTTCGCAGGCTGCAGCATTCTGTGCCGGCTGCAAAAGATCTGCCTGCTTATTATCGGTTCTTAATCCAAAGCTATTGGCGTTGAGCAAATGGGTGGTAAGATTGGATGCCTGGGTTTCTATCTCATCACGCCGGTCTTTATAGGCGCTGGCCACACCCTGCAACACCTCCATCCACGAAGGACGGTTATGCACACGTTGCGGAGGATAATAAGTGCCGCCATAAAAAGGCTTCAGATCAGGAGTCAGAAAAACATTCAGCGGCCACCCCCCGCTGCCGGTCATTGCCTGCACAGCATCCATATATATATGATCCAGATCGGGCCGCTCCTCCCGGTCAATCTTTATATTCACGAAATGGGCATTCATAAAAGCTGCAGTATCGGTATGCTCAAAACTTTCCCGCTCCATCACATGACACCAGTGGCAGGCTGCATATCCGATGCTCACCAGTATGGGCTTGTTTTCGCGACGGGCTCTTTCCAGCGCTTCATTTCCCCAGGGATACCATTCTACCGGATTATAGACATGCTGTAACAGATAGGGACTGGTTTGACCGGCCAGATGATTGGTTTGATTTGACATAGTCACCAAAGTTCGTGCAAACTGCCTGCCCGGTAAAACAAAAAAGGGATGACAGTTATGTCATCCCTTTCACTTTTATAAAGCGTTTGCTTATTTGTTTTTCTGCGCTTCTGCCAAAAACCGGTCAAGTGCCGCTACCATGCTGGGCGCCTGGGGTTGCGGAGCCTTGATCTCCAGCTTCAGTCCGGCTTCTTCGGCTGCCTTAAAGGTATTGCCGCCAAAAGCACCGATGACTGTACCATTCTGCTTAAACTTGGGCAGGTTATCGAACAGGCTTTTGATACCACTGGGTGTAAAGAAACAGATGATATCAAACTCTGTGTTGGTAAGCAGCTCCTTTACATCATTGCTCTGTGTACGATACATAAATGCCAGGGCAAACTCACAATTATTTGTCTTCAGCCAGTTTACGATCTCATTATCCTGCTGGTTTTCGGAACACACATACAGGAACTTTTCGTTGCCTTTATGCTTGTTGATCACATCAAACATGCTTTTATTGGTACCATCGGCACCATAAAACACTTTGCGCTTGCGATACAGGATAAATTTCTGCAGATAAAGAGCTACCGCTTCCGTAATACAGAAATACTTGGTGTCCTGCGAAACGCTCACTTTCATTTCCTCGCAGGTGCGGAAGAAATGGTCAATGGCATTACGACTGGTGAAAACAACTCCTGTATAGTTGGGTATTTCAATCTTTTGCTTGCGAAACTCCCGGGCTGGTATGCCTTCCAGCCGGATAAAGGGCTGAAACTCCAGTGCCACATCATATTTGCGGGTAAGCTCAAAGTATGGCGACTTATCACTTTCCGGTCGCGGCTGGGTAATCAGGATTTTTTGAATCGATTTGACCTTCTGCATATCGGCCTTTTTGTCCCCGTTTTTTACCATGTTAGGTAGGCTAAATTGGACGCAAAGTTACGTTTTTCTACTTAAAATACTAACAGCAACACTCTGTAAATCAGGAACAGGGGTGCAACCTCTACTGCAGCAATGTATAAAATGAAGTGAAATAGGTTGAACCTGACCTCGTTACGAACGGCTGTGAGGCCCAGCACAAACCTGTAAAGAAAGAGGCAGGCCAGCCCTGCCCAGCTGAGTACAAGGGCTACCGAATAGACCGGATCCTGGGTAAATGCCAGCAAAACAAGGAATGGCAACAGGAAAATTCCGATCACTTTATTTATAATAAAAACGATAAAAATGTAGGAATCGGCAGCCAGTCTGATATTGAACATCCAGCCCATGATCTTGAGCCCGATAAACTTGATCAGATAGATAGCACAAAGGGCAGCAGCGCAGTACAAATACAGCAGCCAGAAATTCTCTACCGGCCGGTATTCAAAGTAATGAAAAAGCAAAAAAGTACTGTAGAGCCCCGCACTGGCCACAAAGAAGATATTAAACATCAGTGAGGGCAACGGCGTCTGCATCAACTGCTCCCTTATCTGCCGTTGCTTGAGCGTAGTGCGGAAGAATACCCGAAACAGATCGTAGACATATTTGGCAAAAGCCAGACGCAACAAGGCAAAAAGCAATACCAGCGACACCACCACATAAAACAACAGCTCTTTGCCTTCAAAACGTTTGTATTGAGATGGTATAAGTACCGGGCGTGAAACGAAATCAAAGAAAGGATGATGCGCCATGATCTGCTGAGTGAGCGATCCTTCCCAGGCGAGCTGCCAGGGTAGTATAGCCAATGCGGGACGATGCGCCACTTCAACACTTATCACTGTATCCGCTGCAGGTACGGTACTCGTATCCGCTACCAATCCCACCGTATCCTTTCGCCCCCCTGCCGTATCTGCCGGCATACGCACGGTATCTGCCGACTGTGTAAATGCAGCCTGGTGTAATGAAAATAGACAAATAAGCAGGAAACAAAAGCGCAACAAAGAAGACAGATTGAGCTGCAAAAATAACTTTCGTAGAATGAAAAACATAAGCAGCTTCCTTTTTTCTGTTAACATATCCGCTTTCGCCGGAGTAATGCCGGTTTAAAAATAGTTGACAAACCCGAAATGAATTTTGGATTGCCGCAGGTTGAATTCAAGATCACTCCTTTTGCCGATAGCCCAGGCCAGGTTAAATATGCCCACTTTCGACTCAAATGCCAGCCCCATACCCACTCCCAGGTAGGTATAGCTAACCCGTGTATTCTGGCTGTTGTTTCGTCCCCATCCGCCATCTGTAAAACCATAGAAATAGGAATTTTGCCCAATCAGGTACCTGAATTCTGCCGTACCAACGGCAAACTGGGAGAGATACTGACTCTCTTCATCAAAGCCGCGCAACAACTTGTACCCACCGATCTGAAACAATTCATTGCGGAAAATATTTCCGCTCTGCAGAAAACCGGCCTGCAGCCCGGCCTTGATCGTGGTACGCTGCTGAACACCCAGTGGAAAGTAATGCGCCGCAGTGACTCTCACTCTGAACTGATAGGTTTTCAATTTTATGGTATCATAAAGAGTACCGAAGTCAAATGAAGGGTTAGCCGGATCTTTCAGCTCCAGGATTTCATTATTTTTCTTCAGCTTTTTAATACCGGCAGTGGTAATAACCCGCAATTCATTGCCCCGTGTAGGATTAAGCCGGTAGTTGGTTGTATTTACCTCATAATCGAGCCCCAGGTTGGTGGTTCCCATATCTGCCGCATCGGGCAGACGATATTGCTGCAGGATCAGATTTTTATTTACCCCGTTTACGATACTTTGGAATCGCTGTATAAAGAGCTTGCCCGACTGTTGCGCATTGACCACATACTGACCACCCAGCTGAAAGTTAATATTCAGAAATGTGCTGTCTTTACGGAACATATCAAACGAAAAATCAAGTCCCACCGGACTGTTAAGCAAATACGGATGCTGATAAATGATATTAAGCCTGGGCGAACGTACCTGCAGCTGCTGCCAGTTGAGTCCGATGGTCTCTCCCATACCCAGCGCATTTTTGAGATTGAGGTTAGCTTCGCCGGTTATCAGTATTTTTTTTGACGACAGCTGGTCATTGTTGGGCAAAAAACCGACCAGCACATTGACCTGGCTGCTGCGTTTCTGTTTCAAAAAGAGTTCCAGCACCGAGCCGGAGTTGAGCCAGATTATCCGCGGCGGATTTTCTTCTTCCACATAAGTCAGTTCTTTCAGGCGACGGCTCACCCGAAGCAGTTTTTCCTTGTTAAATAAGCTCCCGTTGGGTAGTTCCAGGTAACGCTGCAAAAAATCGTTGGAGATCTTTGCCGTACCATTTACACGAATACTGTCAACACGGTATTCCGGACCTTTTTCGAGGTATAACTGCCCTCTTACCTGCTCTGGCGTCTCTACCTGCACACTATCGAGCCACACTTTGGCAAAGGGATATCCATTGTTTTCGAGATAGCTGATTATTTTATCCTGCCAGTTGCGCAATTCGGCAAAATCCATGGGTTTGCCATCAAAGCTGCTCTGACGCCAGCCAATGGCCTGCAATACCTGTGGGTCTGTCTGACGGGTATCGAGCTGGGCCCAGCTATACTTATCACCTGCATAAACTACCAGCCGGGCATGCATGGTATCAAACAAAACGGTGTCGAGAGAAGCTGTTGCATATCCGTATGATTGAAGCATTGCCGGCAATTTGTTTACCCAGGCCACACACTCATTGCGGGTATCAAACTCCTTTACAATATTCAAAGCGGATAAAACAGTAGCGGTTGAAGAATCGGCTGCCTGTACCTGCAGCCTGTATTTTTCTTTCGGCTGCGCATAAAGACAGGTCGTCAGCAATAAAAAAAACGGAAGCAGCCATGCCCGTCTTAATTTTGCCGTATTGTCTTTACACTGGTTGTTCATAAGATCAGTTAGTAAATGGGCGATAAAAGTATTCATTAAAACACAAATCATTGGCGGGCATTTACATACACATTCCATTCTGCAGGCAGGCCTGCCACTATTGTAATTTTCACTTCACCACTTCTTTGCGGTACAAGAACGAATTTATGGCCGCTTTATTGAAAGAAATCACGCTGACAACTCATACTGGTTATGAAATTGAAACAATTTATATCGGTGGTGGCACACCCAGCCTGCTCGATGTTGCCGATATCGGATCTTTGTTAAAGGGGATCAGGGACCGTTTCAGCGTAAAACCCGATGCCGAAGTAACCCTGGAAGCCAATCCCGATGACATCAGCACCGAAAAACTGGAGGGCTGGCTCCATAGTGGCATCAACCGTCTCAGCATCGGTATCCAGAGTTTTTTTGACGAAGACCTGCAATGGATGAACCGGGCACATAATGCCACACAGGCGCGCCAGCAACTGGAACTGGCACTTCGCTATTTCAACAATATTACTGCCGACCTCATCTATGGCAGCCCGGGACTGAGCGACGAAAAATGGAAAAGTAATGTGCTGCAGCTTACAAGTCTGGGTGTGCCGCACTTATCCTGTTATGCCCTTACAGTAGAACCCCAGACACCACTGCACAAACAAATACGGCAACAGCAGTCATCCGACGTTGACCCCGACAGGCAGTCGGCCCAGTTTCTCTTACTGATGCAATGGATGCGTGAGGCAGGCTACGAACATTATGAGATTTCCAACTTTGCCCGTCCGGGTTTTCGCAGCCGCCACAACTCCTCCTACTGGCAGGGTAAACCCTACCTGGGACTCGGCCCTTCCGCTCACTCCTATGATGGCAGCAGCCGCTGGTGGAATGTGGCCAACAATACCAAATACATCAGCAGCATCGGGCAGGGAATATTACCATTCGAAAAGGAAGACCTCACTCCCATACAGCGGTGGAATGAACATATTATGATTGCGCTCCGCACCAGTGAAGGGCTTCACCTGCAAGCCGGCGCCTACGGTGTACCTGCCAGCTGGATAGAGGAACTGATACAGCAAAGTCAGTCTTACATTCAGCGGGGATTGATGCAAAAAGAGGATAACTATCTCCGTCTTACCAATGAGGGGAAACTGCTGGCCGATGGCATTGCTGCCGACCTCTTCCGGTCAGAAAATGATTAATCCTTAAACCAGTACCTGCTCTATTTGCCAGAAACCCTGGGCCGGAGGCAACTGTTCCCACAATACCTGATAAATGGCGTCTACGATAGGCATAGGAGCCTGCACCGACTGATTGACCATGTAGATACAACGTGCAGCATTATAGCCTTCGGCCACCATGTTCATCTCCAGTTGTGCAGTGCGCACGGAATACCCTTTACCGATCATATTACCGAATGTGCGGTTACGGCTGTGTAATGAGTAACAGGTCACCAGCAGGTCGCCGAGATAAACGGAAGCCGCATAGTTGGGTGTCTTGCGGTGTGTAACCGGGTCCTGTCCCTGATGCTCACCCACTACAATGTGTTCGGCACCGAAACGGCGCAGAAATTCGGCCATTTCATCGGCTGCATTGGCGATATAGACACTTAAGAAATTATCGCCATAATCCAGTCCATGTGCCATACCTGCCCCGATTGCATAAATATTTTTTAGCACGGCTGCATACTGTACACCCAGGATGTCGTGATTGACAACAGTATTAATATAATCAGTAGTAAAACAGGCAGCCAGCTGAGAAGCCACCGGTATATCCACACCCGAAAAAGTAAGATAAGACAACTTTTCCGCTGCCACCTCTTCTGCATGACAGGGACCCAGCACGGCAAAGTAATCGTTCAGCGGCACGCCAAACCGCTGGTTAAAATATTCGTTCAGTAATATATTGCTGCCAGGCAAGAGCCCTTTTACCGCAGATAACACCTTTTTTCCTTCAAATGAATTTGCCGGCAACTGATTTAATGTTTCTTCGATAAAAGCACTGGGTATACCTATGACGAGCACATCAGATAAGCTGATTATTTCTTCCAGATCGGTGCTCAGGTGCAGTAAGGAAAGATCAAAATTTACGGAGTTAAGATGCGCAGGATTATGTCTTCTGGCCCGTAGGTGTTTCACATTCGCCTCATTGCGTATCCACCAGTTGACGCGCTGCTGTTTATCGGTCAGTATCTTGGTGAGTGCAGTAGCCCAGCTACCGCTTCCCAGCATTCCGAACTTTTCCATTAACATCCTCATTTATATAAAAGGATAAAGGTAAAAGGTTTGGGGTAATTAGACACCCTTTGCCTTCCACCTTTACCCTTTTACCAGTCAAATCACTTCTTCTCAAATAATTTCTCCTTCGGCACCACGGTCACCTTCGCTCCATCTTTCAGCGTCTTACTGATAGCAGCGTATGGCGATACCACTACATCTTCATTGCCGGTAAGACCGCTTACAATCTCTATATAAGTAATATCCTGGATGCCTGACTTAACCAGCACTTTTTTGACAGTGCCATCTTTCTGTACCACAAAAACCACTTCCTCCAGTTCCGAAGAGCTCACTGTGCTTTCCTCCTGCGAACCTTTTTCATCGTTCTGCTCATTTTGCTCCTTTTTCTTATCGGCCAGGCTTTCGTCACTTCCTTTTACACGTGAAGTGACAGCAATGCTCGGCACCGCCAGTACATTCTCTACCCGCCTGGTCTTAATATCCGCACTGGCATTCATACCCGGGCGAAACGGCCATCTGCGTGGTTTGGAAGGATCAACAAGATCGCTGTACGAAGCCGGATCGAGCCGGATGCGTACTTCATAGTTGGTTACCTCATTGCTCACAGCAGAAGCAGCGGTAGCTTTGGTGCTGCTGGCAATCTGAGTCACCACACCTTTGAATTTACGGTTGTTATACGCATCCACTTCAATATCGGCGCTGTCACCGATATTGACACGAACGATGTCGTTTTCGCCAACATCTACGCGTACTTCCAGCACACTCATATCAGCCACTGTCATCATTTCTGTACCTACATTGAAACTGTTACCAGCCACCCGTTCGCCCTGTTTTATGAGCAGCGAAGAGATTACTCCGTCCATCGGCGCTACCAGGGTAGTACGTCCCAGGTCTTTATTGGCCCGGGTAAGACCGGTTTGTGCAGACTGAACGGTGGCTTTCAGGCTGGCAATATTTTGTTTGGCGGCATTATAATTAGCCTGTGCAGAGCGAAGGGTTGTCTCAAACTGCTCCAGCTCGGCTTTTGATATCACCTTCTCATCGTACAATGCTTTATTGCGGTCATAAGCCTGTTGCGCCTGGCGCAGATTGGCATTCAGGGCTTCGAGCGCAGCTTCGCTGTTGGCTACTGTGGCTTGCGATTGATTTACCTGTGAAGCGGCCTGATCGCGCTGCAGGGCATAGATATCGGCAAAGATGCGGGCAAGGACCTGCCCTTTGCGAACACTGTCACCTTCTGCCACTTTCAACTCCGTAACCTCACCCGATATGTCAGGACTGATCTTTACTTCCACTTCGGGATAAATTTGTCCATTGGCTGTAACGGTTTCGATGATCGTGCGCCGCACTACTTTTTCGACGGCTACTTTTTCGCTGTCATTTTTATTTCCGCCAAACATTTTCAGCGCGGCAAAAATTACAGCCCCCACGCCAACGACGATCAATATCCTTTTTGTTGTTTTACTCATGACCAATAGCAGATTTGGTAGTTCAGTGATTATAAGCTAAGCCCCTGTCCTCTGTAAAATTCCAGGAGTTTCATTTTAAATACGTAGTCAAACTGCGCATACAGCAATTGTGTCTTTGCTGTTAGTAATGCATTCTGACTGTTGAGCAGATCATAGGTCGACAGCAGTCCCTGCTCGTATCTTTTTTGTGCAAAATCATAGGCTTTCTGTGCCGTGGCAGTTGCTTTCTGATTTGCATAAAACTTTTGTATCGCTGCTGTGGCATCTACATGTGCCTTGTAGATATCCTGTTTCAATTGCATATCGCCCTGCTCTTTGGTAAGCTGCAGGTTTTGCAGTGTAAGTTTGGACCGCTCCCAGGCCGTACGCGACTGCCGGCCATTGAAAATCGGAACGCTTAATCCGATGCCAATGTTCTGGCCAAAGTTGGTACGGAATTGTCTGCCCATCGGTGTCACTTCTTCTCCAATGATGATAGTACGGGGTGCATCCACACTATAATCGGTTCCGCCAACAGTAACTGTGGCCCCGGTGGGCGATTTTGGGCCAACCGATGTAATAGGCCTTTTCAGGTTTACATAGCTTGTTCCCAATCCGCCAAATGCGGCGATGGTGGGCATCAGTCCTGCTTTGGCGACTTTTACAGATTGTTCTGCTGACTCAATCCGTAACTGATTTACCTTTTGCTGAGGCAGGTTGGCCATGGCGGAGGCATATACCGCTTCCGGTTCCAGCTCGGCCAGCGGCTTTACAGGAATCTGTGCTACGGGAGGGGTAACTACAGCAAATGGAGAACCTGCATCGAGGTTGAGCAGCGCCTTCAGCTGAAGAATAAACTGCTGTGCCGATGCCTGAGCAGTAATAAGCGCAGAGCTGTCATTGGCAAGCTGTGATTCCAGCTGAGCGGCATTCAACTCGGGCAGTTTGCCGGCATCGACCTGCTTGCGTGTACTCTCCAGTTGGGCACTCGTCTGTTTTACCTGAATCTCTGCCACATTTACCTGCTCATGCGCCAGCAGTATCTGCAGATAGGCCACAGCCACATTCAATGCCACATCATTCTGCCCCTTTTTGGTTTGCTCTTTATCAGCTTCGAGTGTAAGGCGATTGGCTTCAATATTATTGCGGATAGCAAACCAGTTAAAAAGTGTAACCTGCGACTGCATCTGCAAACCCACATTGAAAAATTTGTTGTTTTCCAGAATACCGGTTGTTGGGTTTTCGGAAAGACCAAAACGGTAACCTGCATTGCTACTGAAGCTGAGTGTAGGTAACTGTGCCGCCTTACCCTGTTTGAGAGCAAGTGTCGAAAAACGCGATTGCAGATCAGCCTGTCTTACAGATATGTTGTTGGCCAGTGCATAGTCCACGCATTTCTGCAGGTCCCAGGGCTGCTGGGCTATGCTACCTATTACCAGCAGCAGGCAAACAGGCAGGAGCAGGATTCGGGTCATCATATAACAAAAATAACAGAAAAGGGCTGCCAGCGCCCTGATTTTTGACAAATGGAATTACTGCACCAGTTTAAGGGCCTGCAGCAGGTCTGCCGCCAGATAATCCGGGTCTTCCAGGCCCACATACAACCGCACAAACTGGTGTTCGGGGTTGGCCGCATCAAAATCCGATGCTGGTATACCCGCACATTTGGGGATAATCAGCGATTCATGCCCACCCCAGCTCACCGCCATCAGAATATGTTTCAACGCTTCACAGAACCGGACTATGGAGGCCCTGCTACTGGCACGCAGCTGCAGGGTGAGCAGTCCACCCGCATCTTTCATCTGGCGGCGGGCCAGCTCATATTGCGGAAAACTTTCATCAAAAGGAAAAATCAACCTTTCAACCTGAGGTTGCTGCTTCAGCAATGCCGCCAGCTGATGAGTGGATCGATAGACCCGCTCCATCCGCGCTGGCAATGTACGCAACCCACGGATCAGCAACCACGCATTGAATGGCTGAATGCCGCTGCCGATATTGAGGTATTCGCTGTCGAATATTTTTTTCATCATGGCATGCGTACCACTCAGTACACCTCCCAGCGTATCGCTGTGCCCACTGATGTATTTGGTAGCCGTCTGCATGGCCAGGTCAATACCCATCGGTATCACTGGCTGGTACAGCGGTGTGCAGTAGCTGTTGTCGATCATGGTCACAATACCACGGCTGCGTGCAAATGTGGCTACTTCTTCTATAGGCTGCAGGGCGAATGTCCAGCTGTTGGGCGATTCGAGATAGAAAAAAGTAGTATTGGCGCGGGTGGCTTCCTGCCAGTTGGCCAGCAAGGTGCCATCAATGTAGGTAGTACTCACCCCGAAACGCGGCAGTATCACATCAAACATTTTAGCCGCCCAGGTATAGGGATTTTTAACCGACACTATATGATCGCCGGCTTTTACATTGGCCAGCACACCGGCAAAAATGGCGGCAGCTCCACTGTTGAAGACCAGGCAATCTTCGGCCTGGTCAAGCGCCGCCAGCTTGCGGCGGAGAATATCCACTGTTGGGTTAAGGCCGCGGCTGTACAGATAACCGCCCATTTCGTCTTCAAAAGCACGGGCCAGCTCGTCTACAGTATTAAAGGCGAAATTACTGGCCTGTACAATCGGCGGAGCCACGGCATTGAAATACTGAGACCGCTCTTCTCCCAGTTCATTAAGTATATAAGACAGATCCATGAATTAAGCAGGTTTCTTTCTGAATGATTGTGTCGCAAAATATAATACCAGAAAAGCTACAAATACGGAAACTCCTATCACCGCATACATCGGATCGGTAATGGCAATCACCGTGCCCACAAACAGATAAGCGATAATAAAAATGACCGGCATTACCGGATATAATTTCATAGTATAGATACCGGTACCATCGAGGTGGCGGGTACGTTTGCGCAGGACAAATATGGTAGCAGCTGAGGTAGCCATCCCAATTGAATCGAGAAAAATAGTGAAACTCAAAATCCTTTGGAATTTTTCGGCAAAAAACAACACTATTACACAAATAGCAGCAAACACTGTAAGCCCGATAGTGAGTACACCCCTCTTCTCATCTTTTTTGCGAAATGCCTTCGGCAATATCCCGTCTTCACTCATGGCATACATAACCCGGGGATTACTGAGCAGCAATACATTCACATAGGCCAGCACGGCCACAAAAAGCAGGATGGAAGAAACATACTTACCGGTGGGACCAAACATTTTTTCAGCAATGATAGCGGCTATGCCCGAAGTCTCTTTCAGCTCATTAAATCCAATCACTTTGTAATAGGCAAAACTCACCGTCATATAAAGTGATATAATAACCAGGATGCCGATAAAAATGCCGCGGGGAATATTTCGCTGCGGCCGTTCTATTTCATCCCCAAAATTGATCGTCTGCTGATAGCCGCCATAGGTAAATGAGGTAGCCTTAAGCGCCACCCCAAAGGAGAGCAGGATGGTGCCAAAACTAACCGTATCCATATCCGGTACCGGTTGCGGTGCTGTATTGTACAATACGGGGAAAAACAGGGCTGCGATCAATACTACCAGCATGGCAATCTTGATCATCATCAGCACATTCTGGGTTTGCGAACTCATGCGCAGTCCCAATAGATTGACTCCATAAAAAAGTACAATTGCACCAATTGCCACTATTGACTGAGCAGTTTCTCCAGCATGGGGCATTATAATTGGCGTAATATACTCACTGCCTATTAAGGCTACACCAGCGAGGCTTGCCGCATTCGAGATTAGTATAACACAATTAATGGCAAAAGCAATGGAGGGATGGTAGGCATAGGAAAATATTTTGTAGTAGCCGCCCGTGACCGGATAGCGACTCCCGATCTCTGCATAGGTAAGTGCGCCGCAGAAGGCCACCAGTCCGCCCACAATCCAGGCACCAAAAAAAAGCTCCGGCGTAAGCGCTGCCTGAGCGGCATCTTTGGAGGTCCGGAAGATACCCATACCAATCACCAGGCCTATAACGATCATCGTCAACGAAAAAAGTCCGAGCTTATTTTTGGTTCTCATGCAATGAAGGTAATGAAATAACGTTTTACCTTCATATCGCCAAGCAAGCCAATACTATGAAGAAAATTTTACCCCTGCTTTCTCCTCTCTTTTTTTGCCTCAATGGGCTGGCTCAGCAAGCCGAAAAAGACAGTCTTGTAACCCTCGATGCTGTGACTGTTCGCGCATTTGAGCAATACCGGACTCCCAATAAAACCACCGCACCGGTTCGCATTATTCAATTCAACAATAGCGACCGCAACAATAAACTTTCGCTGGTCAACAGCTTCAACTCCATTGCCGGCGTACGTATGGAAGAGCGTTCACCGGGCAGTTACCGCATCAATATCCGGGGCAGTTCGCTGCGGTCCCCTTTTGGCGTGCGCAATATAAAAACCTACTGGAACGACATACCCATCACCGATGCTGGTGGCAACACCTACTTCAACCAGTTTGCCTGGAATAATTTCTCCAGTATTGAACTCTTCAAAGGGCCTGCCTCCAGCCTGTATGGCGCCGGCACCGGCGGTCTTATCCTGATGAATAATTTTGACAACTGGCGGCCTGGTGCCAGTCTCGAATATGTAGGAGGCAGCTATGGCCTCCACAATATCCTGGCATCTGCCCGGTTTGGCGATACCGAACATGCCAACCAGGTCACTTACGCCCATAACCAGAGCGAGGGCTACCGGGTACAGACGCGTATGCGCCGCGACAATGTAAGCTGGAGTTCGCGTATTAAAAGTTCCGAAAAACAGGAACTCACCGCATCGCTCCTTTATACAGATCTGTATTATCAAACACCCGGGGCACTTAACCTGAATGAATACAATGCCAATCCCAAAGCTGCCCGGCCTGCCGGCGGTGGCTTCCCCAGTGCTGTAGATGCCCACGCGGCTATTTCACAAAAAAATCTGACAGCAGGTTTTTCTAACCGCTACCAGATAAGCCAGCACTGGCGCAATCAGACAACGCTCTTCGGCTCTTTTTCCCAGATAAAAAATTCAGCTATCCGCAACTATGAGCGCCGCAGCGAGCCCCAATGGGGCGGACGCACCTTATTTGTACTGGATCAGAAACAGCAAAAAAATGGCTGGCAATGGATAGCTGGTGCCGAATTTCAGCAAGGCTATTTCAACACACAGGTAGCCAACAACCGTAATGGCAATCCGGATACCATTCAAACCAACGATGACATCCGCAATACCTTATTTACTGCATTTACCCAGGCCGATATAAACCTGGGTGAAAAATGGCTGATCACCGCCGGACTGAGCCTCAACCGCGCGCAGGTAGCCATCCGCCGCCTGAGCGAATACCCGGTTACACTGCAAAAACGCAACTACCGCAACGAATTAACACCACGCCTGGCCATCCTGCGCGAACTGAGTACTGACCTGTATTTGCTGGCCAGCGTATCAAAAGGATTTTCACCTCCCACCACTGCCGAGGTATTGCCTTCTACCGGTGTAATCAGCACCGACCTGGAGGCTGAGCAGGGATGGAACTATGAACTTACTGCACGCTACAGCCTGTTTAACCGCAAACTGCAACTGGAAGCCACTGGCTTTTATTTCAAACTGAATAATGCGCTGGTACAACGGCGCGATCTCTCCGGTGGCGACTATTTCATTAATGCCGGAGATGTGCGGCAGAAGGGTGTAGAACTGCATGCCGATTACACCTACAATCCTGCTTCATCGCATGCCATCCGCTATGTTTCGATACAGACCGATTATACGTATAGCCATTTCCGTTATGGAAGTTTTATAAAAGGTACCGATGACTTTTCAGGTAAAAAAGTGCCTTCTGTTCCCGCCAGCACGCTTTCTGCACTGGCAGATGTACAATCTTCTTATGGCTGGTACAGCCAGATTACCTGGTATATGGCTTCACGTATCTATCTGAATGATGCCAATACAGCATCAGCAAAAGCTTATCAACTGCTGGGCTGGCGACTGGGCTGGCGTAAGAGCCTGTCAAACGGCATACGACTCAACCTCTATGCCGGAGCAGATAACCTGCTCGATGAAAAATACAGCCTGGGCAATGATATCAATGCCGCCGGCGGCCGTTATTACAATGCGGCCCCACGCAGAAATTTTTACGGTGGCGTGGCAGTGCAGTGGGATAAGAAAAAATAGATCAATATGCTGATGTGAAAATGTGCTGATGTGCTGATAAATCAATCATTATCATACTCATTTATCGACGAATACTATATTGATCAATTTATGGTAATCGAACTGTTTAAACCGCCTGACCTTTTTGAGTCATTTGTACCAACTCTTTAAACCCCTTAAACACTTTATCCCCTTTATACTTTTGAATTCGGAAGATCAATTACCAGCAACACCGCATCATTACTCAGCGCTTCCCATTCCACGTCTGCACAATTCCATATCGCCAGCCCATCGCCTGCTTGCAGCAGGCGCGACTGCACTTCAAATGCGCCCTGGATAACGTACACAAACAGGCCGCGATCCGGCGCCAGCCGGCAGCAATCCTCTGACCGCCCTTTGTATTTACCCAATCCGGTTACAAATGGCCACTTATTTTCCCCGTCTTCGCCTACCCATCTCAACTCATCGTTGATTATCCCAAACGGATATTGGCGTACATCTTTCTGCAGCGACTCATTATCCGCCTTTATACCTATCTGGATAAACTGAACCAATTCATCATAAGGATTATGAATGCGCAGGATCGACTTTTTTTCTGCCGGCCATATCAACACCTCCCCTGCTTCTACCTGCCTGACAGAATGGCCGGTGCCACTGCACTGCACCCCGCCCACCACAGGCACCAGCAGCAGATAGGCATCTTCCTCTGCTTCAGTGGTCAGCCTGCGGCCGGGCGCCAGTGTTTCTTCATTGAGCATATAAAGGCTTCCGAAAGATTCCTTATGAGGACTGATATAACAACCCGCATTGAACATATTATAAGTGCGGAACCAATCCGACTCTGTAAGCCCACGTTCACTCGCCAGAAATATCTTTGCCTGTGTCTCTGTCATTTTTCCCGTCATTCTTATATGAATAAATACCTGTCTGCGGCGGCAGGGTAAATAAATGTGTCTGATATCCGCCATCATCGGCTACCGCATCTGCATTCGATAATAACAGCCTTTCGCCAATTATTTCGTGCCAGCGCATGGCATGACTATAGAACGAAATTGCCACCTGGTGCTGCGACTGCTGTTGCAGGTGCGAGGCGACTATCTCGAAGCGATATTGATCAAAAGGCAGAAACAATTGCCCCACACTATCGCGCAGGTCGGGTATCACACCCTGCAGCTGACGCAAATAGCCAATTACCGATGTGCTTACCAGGTGATGCAGTTGCGAGGCTCGCGGCAGTGCCGCCTGCATTTGAGAAAAACTCAGGTGCTGTCCTTCGTTACTAAACAACTGCCCCTGCATACAGAACTCCCGGTAGCTATCGGCAAAAACCATCTTCTCCCACACTCCTTCGGTCTGGGCAGATATATGCTTCTTATAAACCAGTGAGATTACTTTCATAGTTAGCCGAGTCCTTTAGCAGAAGGTTAAAAGTTTAAAGGTGTTGATGCGTGTGCCACTTTTATACCTTTATACTTTTATACCTTTTACCCTTTCACCTGAATATTATGCGTGAGTGCGTACCCGGCTGAGATGCTGCCCGAGATCGTAGCCATCTCTATGTTGCTGGTATCGTCGCTGAATATATTATCATTGGCATTGTAGGTATAGCCCGTCATTCCTTTCGTATACCCGTATGCGGTACCTGCCGAACTGTTTACTGTTGCTACTGCGCTGCTGCTGCCTTCAGGAAAAGATATCTGTGTCACCAACAGAGATGTGCCACTGGCATTGTATACATGTACGTGTATATGCGTGGCCCGTCCACTGTACCAGCCCGGGAAGATGGAAGTAAATTTCACCACCCCATTTGAATCCGTCACCTGGCGGCCGCGCAGAAAATGCACGCCGGTATAGTTGACACTTTGCATACCGGTGCCGCCATACTCTGAGTAGTATCCATCCTTATCGCAATGCCAGATATCTACAATAGCACCGGCCAGTGCTGCGCAGTTGCTATTGAGGTTGCGAATAGTGATTTCGATACTCAAAGGCACCCCGGTACGATCATCACGGATATCGGTACGCTGCAGGCCCGATGGGGTTTTAGTAGGAAACGGCCCTTCTGTTTCGGTGGGCGATGCCGTACAGGTACTGCTGCTGCTACCCGATCCCGATGAACTCTCAGAGCCCGAATCAGCACTTTCATCATTGCTTTTGCGGCAGCCCAGTGCCAGTGGAGCTACAAAAGCCACACCCAGTGCCGCCATTCCCTTTCTTAAAAAAAGTTTTCTTTCCATATCACGGTAGTTTAAATCAAATTTCTACCGGTATCTGTCATTGAGCAAGTATCATAGATGAACAGGAGATTTGTACCGATGAGGAGAAAAGTTTAAAGGTTTAAAAGTATAAAAGTATGAACGGCGCTATTCTTAAACTTAAACAGAGTCACTTATTGCGTATAACTGCCCCCGGTCTTTTCCTTCTACCTCACCCCCTCCACCTTTAAACCTTTATACTTTATACTTTTCAATACCTCACCGGCGGACAATCCAGCATATCTTTTTTACCTATTCGGTAAATAACGCTGATAAAGTGAGCGTGATACGCATCATCCTTATTCGGATTAACGGATTGACTGAATCCATCGAGATAATCTGTTCCTGTGATACGATAACTACTTTCGGCCTGTATACCCCATTTATCAGAAAAATAATAACGCAGTCCCAGGCCAAGAGGAATCACCAGTTTTGCTTTAGGAGTTTTTTGCTGCATATCCGCTTCCAGACCAGTGACTACCGGCGAACCATCTCCAAAATAAGCAGCATCAAACCTGCTCCAGTCTCGCTTCACTGAAAGGAAACTGACACCTGCACCGGCAAATACATAGGGAGCGAGTCCTTTGCTTTCATAATTTTTACCCAGGATATTCCACTCGGGCAACAGAGACAACTCTGCCAGCGGGGTCTTGAATGCAAAAGCCCGGTGAGCGCGATACTCCGGCACATCATATACCGCCTCATCGGCCCGCAGAGCCCCCAGTGCCAGGTTGGCTCTTAGTGAAAATGACCGGGAGAAAAGACGGGCTCCGTATAAATTCAGCGCCGGCCGCATAGTGCTGTAAGATCCGGCTGAGTTGGGCGTAAGGTCTCCCATATAAACAAAACCGCCCAGGCCGATACCCAACTGGTAGCGTGGCACATTTACATTTTGTGCATATACAGACACAACAGCCAAAAGCTGTCCGGCAAGCATGCCGATCAGGATCTTTCTCATGTATAATTCGATTAAAAGAATAAATACCTCAGAAAGCAATTAGCTGTAACGGATAAGGAGAAATAGCAGGTGGGCTGGTTGCTCTTTAACGCAAGCAGAACGCCAAAGATTGAATGGAAAATGTTAAAATAGTGGACAGTCAACAGTGGACAGAAAGTCCTTTAAACTTTTAAACCTTTATACTTTTATACTTTTCCTCGCTTCCACTCCTGCACAAATGAGGCATAGCTATCGCTGATAGGCAGTTCGATTGAGCCGAGGCGGGCTTTCCTGTTTTGAACAGATAATACTTTATCCACGGCTACAATATAGCTGCGATGGATGCGACTGAATTTTTCGGAGGGCAGTTTTTCGAGCGTGCTTTTGAGCGTCATCAGCGTCATGACGGGTTTACCTTCTGTAAGATGTATTTTCACATAGTCTTCCAGGCTTTCTATGTATTCGATTTGCTGCAGTGGTATTTTGATCATCCTGTACTCTGAGTACACAAACAGGTTATCCGGTACAGCATTGCCCGGCTTGTTCTTATAGGCAAAATATTCCGTGGCCTTGGTCACTGCTTTCGAAAACCGGTCGAAGCTGATTGGCTTCAGCAGGTAATCAATCGCATCAAGTTCAAAACCCTCGTGAGCAAATTTTTTGTAGGCTGTGGTAAAAATAATCATAGGCCGCTCTTTCAATGAGCGAACCAGGTCGAGCCCGGTAATATCAGGCATATTAATATCCACAAACAGCAGATCAACTGCATTGCTGCGCAGAAATTCTCCTCCGCTCAATGCGTCGTCAAACGTCTGCAGCAATTGCAGACCGGGTGTCTTTTCGATATAAGCCCGCAGCAGTTCGAGTGCCGGCGGCTCATCGTCTATAGCAATACATTTTAATACCATAGCATCTCTAAATTAATGAATCCGTTTAAAGGGTCTTCGGCCAGTTTTTTCTTATGCCTGAAGGGTTAACTGTACTGTGTAAAGACCTCCTTCCGTATTAATATCTAAAAAATAGCGTCCTTTATACAGATGCTCCAGGCGCTGGCGGGTATTGTCAATTCCAATTCCAGTGCGCTCTACCAGGCGCTGATGCTCATACAGCTTGTTCTGGCAAAAGAACGTAATGCTATGCGTTTCCACTGCCAGGCGTATACGGATGGTAGACGGCTCATGATTACTGATACCGTATTTAAATACATTCTCGATAAAAGTCATCAGCACCAGGGGAGCAATCTTTTTTTCTCCCACCTCTCCCGTTACCGAAAACTCTACATTCATCTTACGCCCCAGCCGCAGCCGCTGCAGGTCGATATAATCCTGCATACATTCCAGCTCATGACTCAGCAGCACAAAATCTTCGCGGATGTCGTCGGTTACATACCGCATGATATTGGATAGCTTCATAATGCTTTCAGCCGTATGTTCACTTTTGGTAATAGCCAGCGAATAGATATTATTAAGTGTATTAAAAAGAAAATGCGGATTAATCTGCGCCTTCAGAAAACTGAGTTCTGCTGTAGCTTTTTCCGCCTCTGCCTGCATGGCCCTCTTCTCTGTTTTACGCCACTGACTGATGATACACAGCGCCGTGCTCAGAGACCAGACAGTAATAAAGAGGATGATACTTACAATATCTGCCTGCCAGTGCCGGGGCCGCCCTCCATCCGGAGGAACGGGAAAAGGGCGATTACTATCAGCGGCCATACCATCCGGAGGCGGTCCAAAAAATCGTCTCTCCAAAGAATCGGGCGACTGAAAATTGCGGCGAAAATTCTGTCGCATGCCGTTCGGGATATTTTCGGTTCGCTCCACCCGCGGAAATCGTTTCATCAGCCGGTCAAATGGCCGCAGCATACTTACACCAGCGAGTAACAGCAGGATAATGGAAAAGTAAAGCAGAAAACGCCGCCGCAGGTAAAACGCCGGGATAAGCACATAAATATTGAGATAAAACAGACTGGTAAATACAGCCGCAAACAATACAAAGGGCCAGGAAAAAACGCTATGCATCCAGTTGCTGCTGCCGGGAGCCCGGTAGGCAAAGCCCAGCACCAGGATGAGCAGAAGCCCCCATCCCGCTACATGGGCTATAATATTAATAAGGCGTTGCTTCATTACCGCAAAGGACGATAGCGGTAAAGGTAAAGGCTATCTGCATAACGGTAAAAAGGCTGATTGTGCCGATGAATTCGAAATCAAGGTCGGAACAGCCTAGCGTCTGAGTATGAAAGAATGATGCTGCACACGCTCATCCGCCTGCACCTGCAGCCAGTAAGTACCTGTTGGCCAGGATGGCGAAAGCTGCAAGACACCATTTACCTGCGTTGTTGTGACTTTAATAACACGGGTATCCAGCACCTGGCCGCTGACCGATATAATCCGCATCGTTGCAGTTGACCCGGGTCGGCAGCCTGCTATAATATATTGAAGCTGACTGCTGGCCGGATTGGGCGACAACTGAATCATTACATCTTCTTTAACCTTGCGCTGTACCCAGCGTATTTCGCTGTACCGATGGTCGCTGCCCGCATCCCTCAGTAGTAAGCGGTACCAGGTCTTCCCTACCGGCAGTTGCTGATCGGTCCACTGATATTGTTTGGTAGCAGAGTGACCGGATGCCGATACAAATCCTGCATGTGCCCAGTTGATGCCATCAACGCTTCGCTGAATTTCATATCCCTGCAGAGAAGGTTCTTCTACTGCAGTCCAGTTAAGCGTTGCCTTATCGATGCCTGTCAACGATGCGTCAAATGATATCAGGCGAACGGGCAATACGAAGTTTTCGACAACAATCCGGTAATCTTCTACTTCGCCCATGGCATAATAACCCGTAGCGTTGGCAGCAGCCATTCCTGCAGAAGCCTGTGTGATGCGTATACGCAGATAAGTATATGAACCGCTGGGCAGGATATTGGGCAGCGATGTCCAGCTCAGATCTACCTGTTGTGTACCTGCAGCGGAAGGCACTGTCATAACCGAGCTGGCTTCTCCTGCATCAAACAAGCCGTTTCCATTATAATCAAGCCAGCCAATAACGGTAGCTGTTACACCACTCGTATTCTGTACATCTACCCGGGCAGTATAGCTGCCTGTAATGGGCGAATAAATGGGTACAAAAGAAAGACCATCTTCGTAATTATCTTCGGTAGTAGTAAATCCTTTCTTCAGCCATTCCACATCTTCTGCCGCGCCGAGAATCATACGGGTCCGACGCCCTGCCACATTAGGCGTAAGCGTATCATGACAGGCAGGCGATAACGGATCGGGATCATAACTTGCCGGTGCATCCCCAAAATCAAGAAACGGGCGATACGGACCAGCAGCATCACCCCAACTCGCACCACTGCCCGTAGGTATAGTAGGCCCCAGGGGCGATGAAATAGTATAGGCCGTGCCTACGCCATTGGTTCCGTTATAGGCCGCAATGGTAGCATCTACATTATACATTACCTCATCCCAGCCCAGTGAAGTCTGACGTGGTACAGGGCCCACAGGTGTATAATTGGTACGGACACCAGTCATCAGGTCAAAATGATAATAATCGATATCGCCGCTACCAGAGCCATCAAAGTCAACAATACGGCCATTGCTGATGGCAAAGTCACTCCAGTCATGTATGTTTTGCGAATTAGTACCATCATCGGAAAGAATACCAAATACCTGTGTAGCCGGCGCAATTGGGTTACCCGATCCATCAAAATCAATTTTCCAGATAGTAGACTTTCTGCTGGCAGCATAGTCTGCGCCCGTATACCCCTCGATACCCAGGTAAAGTGAGCCATTGTAAAAACTGGCTGCTCCGGATTCTACACCGGTTTCGTAGGTAGGAATGCCAAATGTGTTGACATTCGGGATAAGAATCGAAATAGTTTTGGTATCAACATTATACTGGCGAACCGTTTTATCACTCTGTGGCAGACTGCCCCCAGACAAACTGAATGTATAATACACTATACGCCGGTAAGGATCATAGGCCAGCGAGTTGAGACGATTGTGTGCCGGCTCATTAAACAGGAAATAGGCCTGCCCGTTCAACGGATTCACGTAATAAATGTTATTGTTAACCACTGCCAGCACATATTGCGGCTGGCCGGTAAACGGCCGCGATACCTGCTGATAATTGTTCGGAAAACTGCCCGTCACACAGGCACTGATATCAGACAGCCAGATATTTCCTGAAGCATTGTCGAGTGTGATCACCACTTCTTTTACAGGTCCGGCTACAGTTATATTGATAGCGCCCCGTGTATCACTATTTGTATATCCTGTACCGGGCGCAGTTGCTGTAGGATTATTAGTGGTACCCCCCAGTGTTATTCCTGATGTTCCGCTCGCCAGTGCAATGGTCACGGGCAGAGCAGTAGCAGCGGCATTGGTAGCAGCCATCATCACACGCTGCCCATTGTCTACATCAAATAAAGAGAAGCGTACGTTGCTCACCTCTGCATCAAAGGTTAGGGTAATGGTTGTGGCAGAACTGGAGGTAGTTGTAAACTGCACATCATCACCTGCAGTTACAGAAGGGCTGCCTCCATGGGCGGTATTGGTTCCGTTTTCACCATTCAGTGTGATATTGGCCTGCGGTGCCATACTAAATGTTACGGCGCGGGTACCAATAGCAAACCTTTGAGTGTAGGGGAAAGCAACAGACGGGTAATAATCGGTATAACGTGTGTTGTTGGATGGAAGAAAGTCGATATGATCCCAGTTTAATTCCGCCTGCGAAGTACCAGCCGGACACTGGGCCATAGCTGCCTGTGCGGTCAGCCACAACACCACTATAAGACAGAGCCGGGTTTGTTTCTTTTTCATAGTACGGATTGGATTATATTCCCTCAGCTTCCTGATTGATCTGCGTATACCTGATCCGCATGATCAATACAAATTTGTATCAAAACATCCGCACAACTGAAATAAACCCGCAAGTTTTATTTCACATTCAGGAAGATTGCTGATGGTCCTACAGGTAAAAAAGCCCGTTGTTACGTATTTCGTGTAATTCAAACTAAGTGGTTTCCTGTCGGATTGAGACGAAGAAAATTGACGAAAGTCATTTCATTTTCTGTAATACATTAATTACCTGCTCCTTAAACATCAGTATAAATACCTTATTGTTTACATTACGCCAGATGCTACATTTGCAGCCAACCAGGTTCCCCCCAGTGGGGATTAAAAGGGAAGTCCGGTGCAAATCCGGCGCTATCCCCGTAGCTGTAAGGATGGAGTATACGATAATCGTATACCTAACGGTTGCTAAAATGCTACCATTGTTGCAAACAGCCACTGCTCCGACATACCGGATCGGGAAGGCGGCAACAATCATCCAAGCCAGAAGACCTGCCCGGTTGATTGAAACCACATTCGGCTTTCGGGTGAAAAGCATGAAATGTATCAGCCTGTCAGGGCTTTTATATTTCTTTTCTTTTTTGTTCCGGAAGCAGTCACCCAAAATTTCATGTACACATGAAAAAAAGATTTTTGGCGTTGGCTGCTATCACTATCAGCAGCCAGCTATGTGCGCAACAAGACAGTTTGCGTACACTCGATGAAGTTGTAATCACTGCCAGCAAGTACCCGCGCAAGCAATCAGAAACAGGTAAGGTGCTTACCGTTATCACCCGACGGCAGATCGAAGAAAATGCCGGTAAGACTCTGGCAGAACTGCTCAACACTGTGCCCGGCACCAATATCGTTGGCGCCAACAGCAACCTGGGTACCAATCTCACCACCAGCATTCGTGGTGCATCGGCCGGGAATGTTCTTATTCTCATCGACGGCATACCGGTCAATGACCCTTCCGTTATCAGCAATTACTTTGATCTCAACTTTATTGCACTTGATCAGGCAGCACGTATTGAAGTACTCAAAGGAGGACAATCCACCCTCTACGGTTCAGATGCGGTGGCGGGCGTGATCAACATCATTACGCAGCGCGCAGCTACCGGCACACGCAATGTACAGGCCACGCTGGCTGCCGGCAGTTATGGTACTTTCCGCCAGGATGCCGGCATCAATGGCACGGCCGGAAAATTCACTTACACCGCAGGCTACAGTCATCTGCAATCAAAAGGTTTTTCTTCCGCGCATGATCAAACCGGTAATAGCAACTTCGACAAAGACGGTATCGGTCAGCATAGCGGCAATATCCGCCTGGGCTGGCAACTTAGCAAACGCTGGCAGGCCAGCGTAATGGGAAGACTCAACTACTATAAAGCCGACCTCGATGCAGCTGCATTCACAGACGAACGCGATTATACGGTTAAAAATACCCAGGGACAATTAGGAACAGGTTTCACTTTTACGCACGCCAGCGGTAAGCTTCACATCAACTACAATTTCAATTACGTAGAACGCGACTACCACGATGACTCTACCTATAAAAGCAGCCCTTATGTAGATTTCTCCAAAAGCAATTATATTGGTCGCACCCATTTTGCCGAAGTATATAATAACTGGATCTGGAAAGACTGGGAACTGCTGGCAGGTGCTGACTGGCGTCTGCAAAACACCCTGCAGAATTATTTCTCTACCGGTCCGTTTGGCCCCAGCATCTCAGCACTTAACAAACAGATGAATCAGACAAGCCCTTACGCATCGCTTGTATACAAAGCTGTACCCAGACTGCATCTCGAAGCCGGTGGCCGCTGGAATCATCATTCCGAATATGGAAATAATTTCACCTTCAACTTCAATCCTGCTTACCAGGTATCGTCCACGGTAAAAGCTTATATAAATCTTTATACTGCTTTTAAAGCACCTACCCTATACCAGTTATTTGACCCCTATAGCGGCAATGCTGATCTGAAGCCGGAAAAGGCAAAAGTGGGTGAAGCCGGTTTTGAATGGAAACCTGTAGCCGGTCTTCGCACACGAGTTACCGGCTTTTATCGCCGTACCAACAATAGCATCCAGTATATCACTATCGATCCGGTTAACTACATCAGTCAGTATACCAACATCAGCCGCCAGGATAACTATGGTGTGGAAGCAGAAGCCAGCTACCAAAAAGGCCGCTGGAATATTGATGCCAACTACACCTTTACAGATGGCGAAACACGTTCCCGCTACGATGGCACCGGTGCCCCGCTCGGCAAAGACACTACCTATTTCAACCTTTACCGTATACCACGCCACCTGATCAACCTTCAGGTAGGCTACAGGGTTACCAAACAATTACTGATACGTGCTTCACTCCGTTCAGTAAGTCCGCGCGAAGAATTTATTTATGGCGGCTCACCGGAAAAGCTGAAGGCTTATGCCCTGGTTGATCTGTTTGGTGAATACCGTTTCAATAAGAAGTTGCGCATTTTCGCTGATTTCAAAAATATTACCGACAGCAAGTATGTAGAATTGCGGGGCTACAATACCCGTGGATTCAACTTTATGGGTGGGGTAGCAGTACAACTGTAAGCCATCTGATACTGGAAACTTCTATTTACTAATAATCAATCCTTATAGGGGTTCAAAAAAAAATTTAACCCCTATAAGGAATTTTGTAAATTTGGTTATGAGTTTTTGGAAAAAAATATTTGGAAAAAAAGCAGCAAAGAAAGCTACCAGGAAACCTGATACTGGTTTGCGCGGTTCTTTCAATGGTGATCTTTACATTGACAAAGCTGTTTTTTTCTCAAGACCAGAGGTAATAAGGCTGCTGGAATTCATGAAAAATTCTGACGCCTACCCCAAATAAGCCATTTGTTATGTTTCCTTATAATTTGCTTATCCTCCCGTTAACGGGAGGATATTTTTTTATAGCCAATTCAAAGTAAAATATATTCTATAGAAGACACATCTCTTAATCAGATTTGTACAGCCGCTTTTGAAACCCTTTGACAATGCATGTAGGCCCGCGATGCATCGCGGGCCTACAACAGTAAGAATTACCAATGAAGTAGCAGGAACTCTTCGGCTCCTATGATCATCTATTTGTTTTTCGCAGCAATCAACTGCTCACAAAGCCCAAAGCTAAGTGTCATGCCCGCACCACCAAGTGCATTGATAACAGTAACGCCCGATTCTGGTGACACTACCCACTCGGTATGTCCGTTTTTCATTTTTGCATATATGCCATGCCATGATTCCTGTACCGTTTCGTCGGGGAAGCGCGCAAATCCACGCAGGTAGTCAAGAATCAGTTCATTGATAAACCGTTTATCAAAAGGGTCATGCCCCGCACCATATTCGTGTGAATCGCCCACGGTGAGCGACCCTTCCTGGTTTTGCGACACCATTACATGTATGCCCCATTGCAGGTATTGGGGCAATTGCTGTTCGATACGTTCTCTGAGTTGAGCAAGCGAGCCGGCTGCTTCAAAACTTTTGTAATGCAAAAGAGATAATCCTCCGCACAACGCAGGGCCGATGCGCCAGTTGCCCGGTTGCGGAGCCAGGCGCATCATCTGCAGTTTGCATTTGGTGATAGGTGCGCTGGCAAAAAGATGTGGGTACAGCGTTTCGAAATCAGCACCGCTGCATACATATATTTCATCGGCCTCCCATTCGTTGTTGCCGGCGTATACAGCCGGATATGCTACATCCGTGACTGCCTGTCCCCAGACAAATCTGACTCCCCAGCGTTCGCTAAGCCAGGCCGGGATGCGTGCGATTGCTGTACGCGGATCAACGATCATTTCATCGGGACTGTATAAACTCCCCCTCAGGCCCTCGCGTACTACTGCCGGTGAGCCATTGGCTGTTTCCGCCGCATCGAGCAGCAGGTAATTGCGATGCTGAAAACGTTCGCGCAGTTCTTCCAGCACCTGCCACTCATCCGATTCGTAAGCCAGGTGCAGACTGCCTACTTTATCGTACCAGATGCCGGCTTCGCGGCATACCTCTTTCCAGATACGCCGCGAGAGCATGGCCCGCTCGTACAACTGCCCATCTGGTTGACCAATAGGCCATATCATCCCAAAATTGCGGATAGAAGCCCCCAATGCCTGCGGTGAGCGATCAATAACCTGTACACTATACCCTCTCATAGCCAGTGCCCTGGCTGTAGCCAATCCAACAATACCAGCTCCGATAACAATTGCTGTTTTCGACATTACCTGCTATTTTGTGTGTAATATTTTTTATTGAAATAGCCCCAGGAGGCCATAATACCGGCCAGGCTGATGAGGCTACCTATGACCACGGCATGCGAATAAAAACCTGCCCAGCCGGGGTCGATGTCCATAAACTCTTTTGTGAGCATGATAGTAACACTGCCGAGATAACCGAAGGCATCGGCTATGTAAATCAGGAAACCAACATTTCCCTGAATACGGAATGCAGCAATCATACGTTCAAAAAAAATACAGTTAAACGGAATATAACTCATGTACAATCCCAGGCCCACCAATTGCATCCATAGACGCCCATTGATCAACCCCTGTATAAAAAGCCAGGAGGAGATGCCTGCCAGTATAAAGCCAATGGCTATTACGACATGAATCACCCGGAAAGCTTCCATATTCTTACGGATCAAAGCCAGCAGCGCCATAGTACCCAGTAATATGAGTGATATCTGTGTTTCGCTGCGGGCAAAAAGAGAATAATCATCTTTATACCCCAGTTCGCTCCAGATATTGACCATGTAATTATCCCGTATGTCACGTATAATCGTGAGAAACAGATAAGTGATACTCACCATTACTATGCCGACCCCAAACTTTTTAATAAATGCGCGGCGCTCTGTTGCATTCATAGGCTGACGCTGAGTGCGCTCTTTCACATCTTCTTTATCAGGGGGAGGCAGTCGTTCAAGTAAAAAAATAAACAGCAGATAGGGACCGATAAAAACGAGCCCGGTTACAAAGGGCATCCATTTTTCTGTTACGCCCCATTCCGTCATCAGCCAGCCGGCCACGGAGCGGGTAAACCCTCCTGCAAAGATGAAACTGATAGCCATCACAGTCCCTATAAAGTCAGTTGCTCTGCGCCCCTCTACATAACTGAATATGATGCCCCACATAAAGCCGAGCATAAATCCGTTGATGAGCAGCCAGATCATGCCATATGGTGCGGGGGTGATGGCAAAAAAGAAAAGACTGATCCAGGCAATGCCGACCAGCATCACGCTTGTCTTCCACCGTCCGTTACGTTTTAATTCTGCGATGAAGCGGATGCCTGCAAATTTGCTGAGCATATATCCTATTACCTGGCTGATGATAAGCCAGGTCTGATAGCTCACACCCCAGAAGCTGACACCCGTAAATGTGGCTGTGGTAAAAGGCTTGCGATAAGCATATACAGCGCTATAGGCAAGAAAAGCCACCAGGGCCGCACCACTCGCCACCAGTAACTGCCGGCTGCTCCGTGTGCGCGGGTTGGTAGTAGTAATAATCTCAGGCACGGCTAAAAATGAGATAAGGGATGGCAGAAAGGTTGTCTACAATTTCATCAGGCTTATATGGCTCCAGTTGCTCACGTGTGAAAGCGCCTGTGGTTACAGCCACTACCAGGCTGCAACCCGCCTGCCGGCCTTCGGCCACATCCACCTCTGTATCGCCTATCTTCACCACCTGCGCAGCATCCGTAACCTGTGCACGGCGCATCAGCTCGCGGATCATAAAGGGACCGGGACGACCGGCAGCTACTTCATCACTGGCGATATAATCATCGATCAATCCGCGCTCTTTCCATTGCAGGCGCGATACAATAGTATCTGCAATAACCCGTGGAAAACCGGTATTGAGCGCGATACGAATACCCTTCTCTTTTAACTGCAAAAACACTGATTCCGCATCGGGCATGGGGCGCACTGCCGGAGAGTATTCATAATAATCATTCATTTCATTTACAAATGATTCGTGAATAGCATTTACTTTCTCCGTGCTGTCGTCCCGCTTATGGCGGTTGAGCATAACACGTATAGCCTCCGTCTTTTTATAGCCCATCAATGGCTTGACTTCGTCCTCAGTTATACTGATGCCATGCTGCTCAAATGCTTTCTGAAAAGCAGCAGCCACAGCATTATCATCGGCCACGGTTGTACCGGCTATATCAAATACGGCAAGTAGAATAGACATATAGATTGGTTTTAGTGTGGGATAGTTTGCTGCAGATGACGAACCATCATAGATTCATAGTACAGCATTGGCTGCAGTGGCTGATGCTCCAGCTTGGCGCCTTCATCCCAGCGGCGCAGTTTAATATGCAACTCATACAGAGGATCAGCCTCAAACGCAGCAGCTTCTTCGGCCGTCATGCGTCCGCCCTGAAACTCCAGTGTACGCTTACTGGCTTCGGAGAGTTTTTCATAATACTCGGGGTAGCGAAAGGTGAGATACCGCTTGGCTTCTACATGGTTTTGTACCAGCTGAGCGATCTTTTCAGAAAAACCCTGGCTGCGCAAAAAGTCGGCACCGAGTTTCTCATGGTCTACTATACCAAACCCATCCATGTGCTGCACCGGCATTAGGTGTTCACAGAAATGGCCGATGTCGTGAAAGAAACCCGCCAGTACAACTTCTTCATCATAACCCTCCTGCTCCGCCAGTTGTGCGCACTGCTGCATATGTTCCAGTTGTGATACAGGCTCTCCTATATAATCTTCACCTCCATACTGGTTGTACAGGCTGATGATATAGCGGGCCGTATCCTGCGGCGATTGAGTGGTTGTTTGCATCCGGAATTATTTTAGGTAATTAGAATTTTGTAAAATCAATGACAGGCAACACAGGATGTGCAGGTTTAAATTCCTGTCCCAGCAAATGAGCGATCGTAGCAGCAATCTGCCCCTGGTAAGCTTGCGCCGGTTTTTTACTTTCACCCACGGCTGGTATAGAAGGACCAATAGCAACCATCCACATTTCACTGGCTTCTGCTATACGGCTGCCATGATGTTTCCAGTTACTGCCCTCGGCCAGCCCGCGGCCATGATCTGTTGTAACGATCAGTGTGGTTTTATCTTTATAAGCGGGTGTGGATTGGATATACTCCCAGATGCGACGGATCCAGTCATCTGCTTTCTGTGCCGCATCGAGATACATGTCGTAAAGCCCGCCATGGGCAAACTCGTCAGTATCACCCAGGCCCAGGAAGAAAAGGCGGGGTTGTTTGGCTTTCAGGTATTCGAAGCCGATATTGAACGTAGCCACATCGAGCCGCTCACCACCGTGAAAGATCGGTGGCATCTCATGCTGCAGCTGGTTAAACTCGCGCTGGCGTTCGTTGAGCGGACCGGGCATATCGCGAAAGCCATCGTTTACCAGTATACCCGATCTCTTTTCATTAAAAATAGAAGAGAATACATCCCAGGAGCCTACTACCGCCGCTTTATTTCGATAAGCCGGCAGCTTACTCAGGAATTCAAAAACGTTTTCGTTCTTATTGGCAATTTTATCGTTTGAATTAACTGCTGTATCCGGATAGCCGGTAAAAATCTCATTGTATCCGGGATAAGAAAACCAATAAGGATTGGCATTATTAAAGTAGTTGCCAAAATTCCGGTTACCCAGCAGGATCCCTTTTTTCGCAATCACATTCCAGAAAAAAGGCATCAGCTTCTGGCGGCGCTCACTGGCAGTGGAGGCCCAGAAATGCTGCTGTACATAACCGGTACTGTAGGGCACCTCTTTGGCAAAGCTGAGCAGGCTGTCTGCACCGCCGAAAATTTCCTGCCAGCGCAGGCCATCCATCGTCACTACAACAATATTTTCTGTTTTTTGTGCGCGTATTCCCAGCATTGAGGCGAGCGCAAGTACAGTAATGAAGAATTTCTTTTTCATAATTTATTAATGAGTTTGAGTGGCAGTCGAAGATGTTTTGGATGTGTAGGGGCCAAACACGGCTTTTACCGGCATGACCGTGGTCGTGTCATCGAGTATGATCACATAGTAGCTGCTGCCACCGGGCAGTACGCGCACCACGATATGTCCCTGCTGGCTTTTATAGGCGCGATCGATCAGCGGGCCAATCACCAGCCTGTTTGCTTCGAGCATATTCGTAGCAAACAGATCGCGCGGCTCTTTGTAGAGGTAGGGCGACATGAGGCGGATCAGCACTTCATGCCCCGGATGATCAGACGACCAGGTTTGCCCGATCCATACTCTTGGTTTTAATATTTTTATTTGATTTTCATTAATGGCATCGCGGTTGCCGTGATGATCCATGGTGGCGATATCTACTTCACCAATAGCTTTTGCCATCGGCGACTCTACATCGCGCAGCGGGCTATCACCCAGGAATACATTTCCCGGATTATCACCACCGGTATAATAGCTGAAGGCGCCATATCGTAAAAGCAAAGCGAGACTCAGGCTGTTTTCATCGGGCCAGGTGCTGCGATCAGTTTTATTGAACCCGGGAAAATGCTGATAGGTGGCCGAGTCTTTTCCAGTCCATATATCTCCATTCGATTTCAGGTTGCGAATGGAAAAAGCAGGAAAGGCGGCCGCATCGCGGAGCAATACCAACTGGCGGTCGCTGCCCGTACGGAAGGGAGCCATCTTCATACCCTGCTGTTGTTTTTCTTTTATAAAAGCGAAATAGTTATGGATGGTATGGGCAAACTCCAGTTCGCCACCTTTATACAGATCGGCTGTTTTCTTAAAATCAAATGGATAATTGTAAGCCGGGTAAGCACGGTCTATCAATGTGCGGATAGGGATACGCTCCCCTACTCCTGTAATACCGGTCAGTTGAAAAGCGCCCGACTTTGATCGGGGTGCCGCCGGGTACCAGGCACCGAAATGATCGTCGTGAAAATGTGTGATGAGTGCGTAATCGATAGCAGGTGTTTGTCCGGCAGGCGTGACACGGCTGATAAACTGTGCGATCCAGTCAAAAGGTTTTTGTGTGCTGTCGGGTCTGATCACCGCATTGCGCGCCGTAAACGTGCGCTCATCGAGTGGCGATAATTCACCCGCATCTATCAGCATGCTCGTACCATCGGGTAGGAGGAAGTATGCCGCATTGCCACGACCTGTATTGATATGATAAATATCCAGGTAGCCTTTTTGCCAGGCGGGCAAGGGTTTTCCTACTGTGGCAACCTGGGCCGTAGTGGCAGCACAGAAGATTGAAATAAATACGATAGAGAAAAGGAATCGATGTATCATATTCTTTTTTCTAAGTAAAGAAGGCAGGATATGGATATATCCCGCCTGTTACAACTGCTTATTTTGAATGCCTGTTACGCATAGTGTTTACTGAAGCAACCACATTTTGGTATTGATATCATCAGTGCCTCCCTGGCGGGCCACCGCATCCTGGCGGTTTTTGCCATTGAGTGATTGTGCTTCGAGCGGATAGATATAGCGGATGGGTACTTTATTGTTGTTGAGGTTAGAAGGTCCGGGCGTGATGGCAGGCATTCCTGTACGGCGCCAGTCAAACCAGGCTTCGAGACCATTGAAGTAAAGTGCGATCCATTTTTGCAGGGCGATCTTGGCCAGCTTTTCCGTATCTGTGCCGGTGTAGGCAACAGTTGCCTGTGAAAGATAACCGGCAGGCATGCTCACATCCAGGCCATAGGCTGCTGGTACTACCGACTGCCAGTAGCTGAAGTTGGCATTGATACCATTGGTATAATAAGTTTCGGCCACACCTGTTGTGATCAGACCTTTCTGACGAGCCTCGGCAAGCAGAAATTGCAGCTCGGCATAGGTCATCAGCAGTGCACGGGGAGCCGCAGGGTCGGGCGGAGCCTGGTTGTTGTCGTTGCAGACAAGGCAGGCAAATGTGTAGCCTACACGTGACACACCCTGTACACCACCATTGTAAGCCAGCGCATCTACATCGCTCAGGCCATTGGGCACACCTTCAATTTTGGGAGTACCGGCGGCTACCGATTTCTGCGAAGGACGTCCAAACACGTTGATGCGTGTATCACCCAGCGCAGTAAGACGGCCTGTAAGCGTTTTGCTCACGCGGAATTCATCAAATGAACCCACACGTGTACCGTACAACGGCCATTGGTTGGGAGCAGCCGCCAGGTATTTCATTTCTGCATTATCTGCATTGTTTTCAAATACCGGGTTAGCAGAAGGGTTGCTTACAATGGCCTGCAGCTCGGCAGACACATCTTTCTTTTTGGAAATGCGCATGAGGTAACGTACGCGCAGTGAGTTGGCCAGTTTGCGCCATTTCATAATGGCACCGGCTCCACCGCCATACATGACATCACCAGCCAGATTGGTACCTGCCGTAGCCAGTACTTCATTGGCTTTTTTGAGATCGGCTAATATGCCATTGTAGATATCTTCCTGCTTATCGTATGCAGGTTGATACACGGCGTCTGACTTTGCTTTACCAGCCTCGCTGTAAGGCACATCGCCATAGGCATCGGTAGCCAGTGAAAACATCCACGATTTCATGATCAGCGATACGCCATAGTAAGGGCTGGTCTCATCACCTTTGAGGCTGATGAAGATATTCTGCAGGTTGCGGTAGTTGTTGTATACGCTGCTCCAGATATCATTGCGCTCACCCCACAGGTAGCGGTCTTCGTTTACAAACTGAATCTTGGCATGGTGCTGTACCACAATGTTGCCGATGCCCCAGGCTTCGTTGACCTGGCGATCCATCATGCTTTTGATCACGCCGCTCAGCAGCAGATCGGGCGATACGGAAGTGGGATTGTTGCGATTGGTATTCACTTCCTCAAAATCTTTCTTACAGCTTACCAGTGAGCCGGCAAGCAGTAAGGGAGTAAGTATTCTGAACAGTTTCATGACTGTATGATTTTGGTAGTTGAGATTAGAATTTGAAGCTCAGGTTGATGCCATAGCTGCGTGTGCTGGGCAGGGCCATGTATTCGATACCGGGCAGGGCAGTACCACCAGAGTATGACATGGTCTCGGGATCTACATGGGGTACATTATCCCACAGGAAGAGGTTGCGGCCTACCAGGGTGATGGTAGCGCTGCGGAAAGGCAGTTTACCAAACACTTTGTCAGGAATTGTATAACCCAGTTGCAGTTCGCGCAGTTTTACAAAAGAAGCATCATACATTACACCTTCCGCAATGTTGCGGCCACCGGTCCAGGCAGTATGCCATTCGCGGGCAGTGAGCTTTTTGGTATTGGCGCTAAAGCTGCCATCGGGATTCTGAACCACACCCTGACCAATTACACCATTGCCGGGTTTTGACAGATCATAACCATCTGCACGGCCTTCGAGTGTTTCTTCGATGATACCACCTTCGCGGCCTACAGTTTGTGTATGTGAGTAGAGTTCACCACCCTGGCGGATGTCGAACAGGAAGCTGAGGCGTATGCCTTTATAGTTAAGACTGCTACCCACACCCATCAGCCAGTCGGGATTGTAATTACCCAGCAGGATGCGGTTGGTAGTAGCGATGGGACGACCGTTTGAACCATATACCATCTGACCAGCATACTGGCCTGTAGCATCATAATAAGGAGCATTTTTATCGGTGCTTTGTACGCGGGCAAAACCGATACCGTACATATTACCCATGCGCTCATTTACGCGGGCTTCCACACTTACGCTACGCGAAGCCATTACGTAGTTGGTAAGACCATCTGTGAGCTCAAGTACCTTGCTGCGGTTGGCAGAGAAGTTAACAAACGCATCCCAGGTGAGTGATTTGTTTTTGATGATAGAGCCCGTGAGCATTACTTCCACACCATTGTTGCGGATCAGACCAGCGTTGATCTTACGGGTGCTGTAACCCGATGTGATATCAAGCGGCAGGTTGAGGATTTGGTTTTTGGTGCGGCTCTGGTAATACGTCACATCGATACCGATGCGGTTATTGAGCAGGCGGATGTCGGCACCTACTTCATAAGCCGAGCTGATTTCGGGTTTCAGATTCAGGTTGGCCAGGCTGCTGGTTTCGCTGTAGATCTGGTAAGCACCAAAGGGATCGCTGCGGTTGTAGGTTTGTGTGAAAGAGAACGGATCCGTATCGTTACCCACCTGGGCCACGCTGGCACGCAGTTTCAGGAAGCTGATCAGCTCAGGCAGTTTTACCATATCGCTTACGATAGCACTCAGGGCTACCGAAGAGTAGAAGTAAGAGTTCACTTCTTTACCAAATGCCTTCAGCTCTTCGGGCAGGGTGAGGGCACTGCTCCAGTCGTTACGACCGGTGAAGTCGAGAAACAGTTTATTTTTCCAGGATACACCGGCAGAGCCATAGAGGCTGTTGATGCGTTTGGCTACATTGCTTTGCTCAGCAACCAGGGCAATACGTGAGTTGTTGAGGCTGTAGATACCGGGAATGTTGAGTTGTCCGGCCACATCTTCCTTCCAGCGCGATGTCTGACGCATCTGGTTGCCGCCCAGGGTGGCATTTACAGAAAAGTCGCTGTTGATGTCTTTATTGAAGGTGAAGAGGAAGTCGCTGTTGCGTTCTTCGTTTACGATGCCTGTTTCGCGGTATTCACCAAAGGGAAAGCGCTGGGTGCTGAAGGCACGGCGGTATTCGCGGCGCTCATTGCTCCAGTCGGTAGCCGTGCGCAGCTGCAGGCTCAGCCAGCTGGTGAAATCATATTTAAGCGATACGTTGCCGATGATACGATCGTAGTACTGACCATTGGTATTTTCATACGTGGTCAGGTAAGGGTTATCGTGATAATTGTAGTTCCAGCCAAACTGTTTCAGCCCATCGAGGCCGTTTTGCCAGAGGCGTTTCATATCACTTACTTTCACCGATGAAGGCAGCCAGCAGTTGAAGAGATACATCAGGCTCTCTGTGCCGTAGCTGATAGAGGGACGGTTGCCGCTTTCGCTTTTGATATAGCTGACAAATGCGCGGGCCGACAACTTATTGGTCAGGTTATAACCACCGGAGAAAGAAGCTGTGTGGCGTTTCAGATCCGTGTTGGGTACAATACCTTTCTGATCGAGGTTAGTATAGCTGAGGCGGAAGTCGCCATTGCTATTGCTGCCGGTTAGAGCCACATTGTTGGTAAATGTGTTGCCCGTTTGCAGAAAATTTTTCAGGTTGTCTTTATCAGCCACCCACGGTGTAGCCGTGATCACGCTGCCGGCCGGTGCATTCATATCACCACCAAAGAAGGGGATCACCTGTCCGTTGAGTGTGCGGGGGGAGTTGAACTGCGGATAGCTCTGACCTCTGTAAGAGGGGCCCCAGCCTTCATCTGTACCATCGGCCAGACCGCCGCCCGCGCCGTTTACAAAAGCGAAGTCGCCACCGCTACCGTTACCCTGACCGTATACTGTCTGGTATTTGGGCAGCTTCAGCGCTGTTTCCATCGTGTAGTTGCTGTTTATTTCTACGCCAATGCCTTTGGAGCGTTTACCGCTTTTTGTTTTGATAAGAATAACGCCGTTGGCCGCGCGTGAGCCATAGAGGGCTGCCGCTGCGGGGCCTTTTAATACGCTCATGCTTTCCACATCATCGGGGTTGATGAAGCTGGCGCCATTGCCGAAGTCAACCTCCTGGTTGCCGCGGCCGGAACCGCCGCTGATGGAGTTGCTGACAGGCACACCATCTACCACATACAGGGGTTGGTTTTTATTGATATCAACGGAACGCTCGCCGCGGATAGATACGCGGGCCGAACCACCGATGCCTGAGTTGCTGCCTACCACGGTCACACCAGCTACTTTACCAGCCAGCTGATTGACTACATTGCTTTCGCGTGCTACAGTCAGGTCTTCGCCTTTTACTTCCTGCAGGGCATAGCCCAGTTTCTTTTTTTCCTTGCGGATACCCAGGGCTGTCACCACCACTTCGCCCAGGTCTTTGGTATCTGTGCTCAGCTGAATGGAAGCCGCATCGGCTGCATTCACTTCGCGCGAAAGAAAGCCAATGCTACTGATCACCAGTACCGCTTTGTCGTCGGCCAGGATGCTGAAGGAGCCATCGTTGCCGGTCATTACACTTGTTTTGGAGCCTTTAACGAGTACAGTGGCGCCGGAGAGAGGCTGGCCATTGCTGTCGCTTACCTTACCGTTGATGGTGCGTTGCGCCATCGCTACGGTTGACGCTGCCAGCAAGAGGAAGGTAAGTAACACTTGCCCGGCGCGTTGCATGATTTGAGGGAACATAATGAGGCGTTAGTTTTGAAATGAGGGCCAAAACTATTCGCGCAGTGTTACCTCAAAATTTGGGGAGTATTATCGGATGATTAATTAATTATAAACAGAAACTTAAGACATTCCTGATCGGAACAGGTTATATCTTCTTTCGCAACCTGAAAGAAACTTTTGCATTATGCAGCACATTTTGACCATCTCTAAACCAAAAATCTGCAGATCCGGTCACTACACCCGTTTCTCCGCGATCATATCGTGAAAAAATAACCTGGGATGGTTTATCGCTGGCAAAAGAAAAATCTTTCTTTCCATCGATTTCGATATTCTTAATCAAAACTGAATTGAATGTGCCGGCAGTATTTTCATTCGCAGTAAACTTAATTGATTGTTTAGTCCGGTAATCTACCACCTGAATTTTCGTGTCCGCCGGACCATTGTCTGCAATAAAAGTTGGCGCAGTTGCCATTTCGCTGCCCTGGAAACTTCTTGATTCGCTGTCGGTATTCCAGTATAAAAAATAAGAGGGACGATTTAAACAGTTATTGACGTTAATATTTACGGCATTCCCGCCCTTTAGCAACAGCAAAGTATCATCGCCCGTATGTTTTGTATTAAGATTTGTAAGATTTGCGATCCAGGAAGCCGTGATGTCGGGTCTGTCGATAAAAGCAGCATTAATAACACCTTTTTCAACAGGCATATAAATTCTCATACCCGACAACTGCGAACTAACCAATATTTCGCCTTTTTCTATGGGAAGTCCGCTACAATCTGTTGCCGTTCCAGACAGAGAATACACAGAAGGCAAGCTTCCTGAAAGGGGGATTTTGCTTTCTGCAACCTTGCCGGTGCTCGTAAACGTTAATGAAGCAAGTACCTGGTTTTCATTTTCAAAGCTGCCCATCACCTCGGCAGTGAGCTGCGCTGATGAAGGTATAAAAACTGTCGCGTTGCCATTCCAGTCTGTTTGAGCTTCAGCGAGTATTCTATCTACCTGCTTTATACGTACAGTAGCATTTATTACTGGCGCCCCGTTATTGGTTTGCACTTTAATGACCCAATAGCGACCGCTTATAGTATTGGCGAGCAGATAGGCGCCTAATCCTCTTATGTTTGCTTTGTATATCTCGCCCGTTTTGTAGGCATAGCCCCTGTTAATCCATTTACCTTCCCTTAAAAACCAGAGAGCTATACTGTCGGGCTGAAGTTGCCCTGATCCGGAAAACCTGGGGAAGGCCAACTCGGCTACAGACCGGTTTCCCCCATATATATCATAATTGTTTCTATCATTGTAAGCGGAAAATCCTCCGCCTGCTATCCTAACATAAGAAAAAGGCCAAAGGAAATGCCGGTTTTGATTCTCATCCGTCCGCAGATAAGAAGGAAGCTGCTTGGCAAAATACGGATTGGTGGGGGCTAAATAATTTACATAAATCTGGCTACTAAGTTCCGGACCAAAATATCCCGGATAGATGCCACTGCCGCTCATTGCAATTCCATTCACTGGTATTTTAATAAAGCCCTCATCTCCAAATTCAAGATTACTCCCCAAATAATTGGCATGGCTGCCAATGTGTACAAGTTCATTCGTCATTATACGAACGTAATTCGTAGTCCCATCTGCAAAAGGCAACCCTTTTTCTTTTTCGATATTAAGGGATGTATTGAGAACAATTCGACCGTCTTTTTTATCGGTAACAAACTCATTAATATTAAAAACTCCATAATTAACGGGGGAATTACCTGGTTCATAAACAGGAAAACCGGTAAGCTGCCTGTCACCAATGGTACCATAGCCGACAACGCGCAGGGTTACCTCCTCAGGTCGGGGAACCATTGTAGTCACCTCATTCTGACCAACCGGGCCTGGCTTATCATTTTTTTTACATGAAAACAACAAAGTAAAACTCAGTAAAAGGGTAGCGATACGGTACATTATGGCTGAAATTTCAACTATAAAGTTGTCAAAAAAAACAAACTTATGCAAGTATTTGGCCATTACCTATTAAACTTAACTGAAAAAGCATGAGACTGTGTGCGTTCCAATCCGGTTAGGTTCCGGTCACTATAATCCTGGAAATAAAAGAAACCGGTTTTTGGGGGAAGCTATCGCCAGCTTTTACGGTTGATATCAAGTATTCTGATCCGGCCCGAAGTATCGGGACGAGGTTTCGCACGGAGTGGCTAAATTAGAAACAATCGAATCGTTACTATCCGCATAATAAATATTCCCACGTTTCGTATCGACTTCTAATTCATCTTCTTCACCTCCTCGTCCGGCTGGCCGACCACCGAAACGGCAGGGGGCGGTGCTGTGTTTTCGCTGGTCACTGTTAATTGTACTATCCTAAAGATTCAATCGGGCAAAAAACAAGGCAGCGGTGAACCACAAAAACAAAATAAGGGAATAAGGTTCGGAAATGCGTTAATGTGCTAATGACCTTCGCGTCCTTAGCCTGCTTTGCGTTCTTTGGGATCCGAATACGGCAGGGAAATAGCAATAAAAGAGTCGCGTCCTGTACTGAAGGACCAACAATGTTAAAAAGGGGGGCTTACATTTCTCAAAGCCAGCAAAAGCATCCGTACAATTCCGATTATCAAACTCGATTTTTAGCGTATTTATTTTCACCGGACAACAGTGATTAACAAATCCACAAATCGACTCACCAGCTAGCCATTTTCAAATCAACAAATTTTCAAATCTGCAAATCCTCCCCTATAGTGCTATTTTTGCTTTAAACCACTACTATGCTCGACATCCGCGAGATCATCACGGTAAGTTTTACCTTATTCGCCGTTATAGATATTATAGGTTCGGTGCCTATTCTTATTTCGCTCAAGGAAAAGATGGGCGGTATCAATGAGGCGCGGGCCACGATCATCAGCGGTGGACTGATGATCGTATTCCTCTATGCCGGCCAGCCCTTTCTGCAACTGCTGGGGCTCGATGTCAAATCCTTTGCGGTGGGCGGTTCTATCGTGATCTTCATCCTGGGACTGGAGATGGTATTGGGGCTGGAGTTTTTCAAAAGTGATCCGAATGTAAAAGCGGCCACCGTGGTGCCGATTGCCTTCCCCTTGATTGCCGGCAGTGGTACGCTTACCACTATTATGTCGCTCAAGGCTAACTATGGCTCTACTACCCTGCTGCTGGCCATACTGGCCAACCTGGTAGTGGTGTATATCGTGCTTAAAAGCCTGGGAGCCATAGCAAAATTGCTGGGTCCGGCCGGATTAATTGCTGTCAGAAAGTTTTTTGGCGTAATTTTGCTGGCCATTGCCGTAAAAATCTTTACCAGCAATGCCCACGGACTGATATAAGATACTGGCTATAAGGAACTTAAACCTTCTAACCTTTACCTTCTACCTTCCCTGGCCTCGTAGTACAATGGATAGTATAAGAGTTTCCGAAGCTCCAGATACAGGTTCGATTCCTGTCGAGGCTACCCAACCGGAATTTCTGAAAACGATCTCAGAAGTTCCGGTTTCTTTTTCCTCTGTATTGCCCTTCAGACGGGCGATTACAACAAATACCCTGTTCATTTTTGTGGTTCGAGGTTGGTCGTTTTTCTTGTTATAGAAAAATCCTTCAGGAAACACCCGCATTTGCAGCTTCCTTTTTTCAACGTAATTGCTGGAAGCCCATACAGACGGGAGGTTCAGGACATATTCCAATGATTTTTCAATGTAATTTTCCAGGTTCGAGGTGCTATAAACGGTCTTTTCCAAATACTGCCTCAATTCCTCCCTTTCTGCTTTGAATTTCTCTGAATATTTGTGGTACAGATCAGGCTTGATTTCCTCATTTATAAACCTTTCTTCCAGCCGTTCACACTTTTCATCCAGCTCCCTAATCTTTGCCTTATACTGGTCAGTATTGTCCTCTCTTTCTTCATTCAAGGTAGTATAGATCAGCCGAAGCTCCATTTTGTATAACTCGATGTAATCTTCGTGGAGTGTTATATCTTCAAGCAGTGCAGCAAATTTTTTGTGGAGGGACTTGGCACTCACGTTACAAGTACACTTCCCTTTCCCATCGCATTTATAATAGTACAAGTTCTTTTTCTTAACTAAATAACCCCGCAGGTTTTCACCACACCCCTCGCATTTACCATACTGCTTTAACGGCAGGTTGTCATTTAGCGGGTCTGCTTTATATCCATGAGGTATTTTTCCTTTCTCCTTATTTGCTCGCAAAAAGATTTCTTTTGACACCAATTTCTCATGCTTCCCCTCAATTACTCTTCCTTCCAGCAAACCATGCGATATGATGCCACAATAAAACGGATTTGACAAAGCTGCGCTTAACCTATTATGTTTTATCTTCAGACCATGTGCTTCTAACCGCCTAACGATTTCAACCATACTAATACCCTCATTGGCCTTCCATAAAAACGCCTTTCTTAAAATTTTCCCTGTATCATTTATTACTACAGATTTTTCACCATTGATAGTAACATTGTCATATCCCAACGGAGCCTGGCAACACCAGATACCTGCTTCCAAATGCTCTCTCATTCCATCAATTGTCTTTAGTCTTCTTAAATCATTATCATACTGACTGAAAAGAAACAGGATATTTTGTTGAAGCACTCCTGCCGGATTTCTTGTATCAATCGGTTGGGTAACGGAAACGATCTGAATACCCAACTCTCTCAATTGCCTCGATAACCAAATGGCATTATCACCAGTACGGCTAAAGCGTTCAAGACTGTTAACAAGAATGACCATTTTGCCTTTCTTCTTACGTCTGCAAAAATCAATCATGCGCTTGAACTCCTTTCTTTCATCGCTGGCAGCAGATTCGTATGTGCCTCCAAAATGGCCAAGCACGTTTAGCTTTTCTTTGGCAGCATACCCATTACAGCCTTTAAGCTGTGTTTCAATGCTCATTCCTTCCATTTGCTCTTTGGAAGAAACTCTTGTATAAATAACACAATCGGTTACCCATTCAATAACTGGTTCGGAACCTTTTGCGTACTTCTTAAAAACATTTAAAGTCTGCATATTTTCAAGGGTTTAGTGAAAACAATTCAACACAATTATATTGATAATCAACATATTGCACAAGTTTTTTTAGTTAACCCTCATGCGGCCTGGCTAACTGTTTTACTATCATCATTTTCCTGGACTTCCCGGCAGAATAGTTCGTAAGAGATCAGCGCTAGGTCATGAAGCGTTCCGATTATATTTTCAATTTCTTGGGGAGTAGCGTCTTTAAATTGAGGGTGCGACCGTACCTGCCGCTCGGATAAAAATAGGCGTTGATGAGCTTCGGATTTTTCACGTTGCTGGTCTAACCAGTCGTGCATGCTGATAATAGTTGACATAGAGATTTGTTTTAAGAGCAAACCTATATCCTCTTAAAATGGCACTGTCCCGTTTGGAGATGCAAAAGGTCAGTAATCTCCAAGTTTTTTTACGTGAAGGATTCCGAACCAAGAATAACTTCCTACTGATTATGGCGGATCATGGGCAAAATGGCTAAGTTCCTATCAGAAAGTTTCGGCACAATTTGAAAATAATTATCCATGCTTATTAAAGCCCTAATGGAGCACGAAGTTTTTCGACTAAAGATCGAAAAAGATGAGTATGACAACCTATAGTAGGGAACTCAATAGCGGTCTAATCAGCCCCGACCATTTTTTGATAATCATCCGAGGTAAGCAGCATATTAGATTCTGATGGATTTGATAATCTGACCTTGATCATCCAGCCATCAGTATAAGGATTGCTATTAACAAGGTCTGCCTTGTCCTTCAAGGCCGTGTTAATTTCAGTGATTTCACCGCTGACAGGTATAAACAAATCAGAGGTCGTCTTTACCGCCTCTACTGAACCGAAAACTTCATCTTTTGTGAATTTCTTGCCAATAGCTGGTAAATCCACATATACTATCTCACCCAATTCGCTTTGCGCAAATTCAGTGATTCCAATGATGGCAGCTTCATTTTCTATCTTAGCCCAAGTGTGTTCTTTTGAATATTTATAATCGTTTGGAAATTGCATAAAATTTAAATTTATTTTGAATTATTCATGAGTAATGAGCAGATGGGATTTTGTATGCTGGATAACAGTATTGGCAAGACTTTTATGGAAAAACCGGGAAATACCTGACCTGCCATAAGCACCCATAACAACAATAGAATCGGGGTGAGAAGCAATAAAACGCTCTAATTCCTCACGTTCAGTTCCATGTAACATTATAGTCTGCATATTGCTGTACCGTTTTGAAAGCCATGTTCTCAGGTCTTCTTCATGTGGTAAAGCGGAAATCTTCCCGGAGGAAACATTGACTAAAAAAGAGGGCAAATCATTTAATTCAGGAAAAATATAGGCAAACATTTTTAACGCTTTCATACTGGAAAAACTGCCGTCATAGCAAAGTATAATATTGTTGACCTGATCTGCACTTTTAGATACAAGGTATACCGGGCAATGTGAATTAACCAAAAGATCAATCAAATGGTAATGGGTTGAATCGGTCGCCGCATCGGCTACAATAACATCAGCAAAAGCGCTCTTTTCTATCAGGCCATTTAATGAAATGTCAGTATCCGGTGATATTTCATATTCAATTTTTGCATGCCTGCATTCATCTTCGAATGTCTTCTTGTTGCGATCAAGCAGCTCAGCGTTCTCCTCCGCCAGGGTTTTACCTGTAAGCCGGTTCCTTGTCAAAGACAAATCATTAGGGAACGGGTAGTTATAATCCACTAATTCATAGGCATAGTTTAAGAAAAAGGCATGCAAAGTTGATGATGAGCCTTTAGCAATGCCAATAGCCGCACTGATAACGTGCTGTGGAGCGAATGGGCCATTTATGATTACCAATATCTTTTTCATACAACTACTGGTTTGATATTATTGATAGATTGAAAATCCCCCGACAATTGTCCTGTTTTCAGCGCCATTAAATTCATCTTCTAATGAGACCCTGAATTCCCCCTTAACTGTCACAGAGTCAAAATGGGTAATAGTTATGACGCCGCTCGTAAGACGTAAGGGCAGAAAATCGAGTCCATCAGATAACGAGATGTTGTCTATCGAGATATTTGGATAAGCGCCGGTATTTACAATTTGTGGCAGATTTAAAAAGAAACTTTCGAACTTGTACCCTGTGGCGGTGATTGTTGCCGTGTGACTAACAAAATTCCAGTCGCCCTGAACTGTTTCCATTCTTATGTCTTCTTCATCGCCCAAAAATCTGACATTCAATAGTGAATAAGGCCTATGCTCACTGTCTTTTGTGCATCCTGATAAACAGGACCAAATCGACACTATAGTTATAATCAAAACCCTCATATTGTACGTAATTTCATAACCAGGTGATAAAACGATAGCATTTATTCTCTTTATCCCATTTTGTTAGTGACTTTGTGATCGGAAACTTTTTCAGCGTTTCCATGAACGTCGTATTGGAATGAAATGCGGCCGACAGGGTTTTTCTTGAAATAGGATGTATAGGTGTATTTAAGCCGGTGCTGAAATAAAGAAACCGGGATGTGTTCCCGGGCATTCCCTCTACTAAGCTGTAAATGCATACTTTCCCAACATAGTCAACCTGATAAGAATCTGCGTTATAAATACGCCAGTCAAGTCCATTTTTTCTGTAGCCCCAAATCTCATCATAATAGAATTTATGCTTGCTGGAGTCAGTTTTAATGGAAATAAAATGACTGCTGTTATCAAGTAGCTTTATTGATTTAGATTTATTAAATCCATTTGTTAAGTTGTGTTTCTGGAAATCCGAATCGGATAGATAAATGCCATTTGCAAGAGTGTCGGTCCTAACAGTCTGTGCAACGGAACTCACCGCGGTAGTCAACATCAAGATCGTGAAAAAGAGTTTCATTTTTTAAAACTTAGGTTCACAAATCAGTTACTTCCTCAATATCCTTTACGCAACATATCTGCATACTCGTTTGGCAAGGGACTTTCTTCAACTGCTGCTGCTGCCTTTTCAACATCGTATTCAAAACGGACAAATTCAACCTGAACAGTGTTCTTATCTGCAATACTGCTATTGTCATTAATGGTAAGAATAACATAACAGCCTTTCGGATTATTATCCTTCGGTTTACCTACGGAACCGATATTGATTGCATGCCGGAAATGTTTTGTGTCACCTGGCTCTGTTGGCAGGATTCTATGATACGGCTTGTGTGTATGGCCAAAACACATAATATCTGCGTCTGCCTGTTCCATGATGCGTATTAAACTTTTTTCTTCCCGGTCTTCAAATAGATATTCATTGATCTTGCGAGGGCTTCCATGCACCAGCAATAAATTCATTCTATCATTATTGAGTTGAAACTCGACCCGGATTTGCGCTGGTAAGGTTCTTAAATATTTTCTTTCATCATCTTTTACAATTGAGTTAGTAAAAGAAATTGAAACCGCGCCCATTTCTTTTTCTTTATCTGTTTTATAAGCACAGCCGCAATCATCGCTTGTTCTGCCAATGCCAAAATCATAGTTGCCGGCGATCGTGGCAATACCTCTTCTCCTGATCTCGTTAATTACTTCATTGGGCCAGATATTGTATCCTACCAGGTCACCGAGGCAATATATTGCGTCTGGCTTTTTCGATTCGATATCTTTCAGGCAGGCTTCAAGGGCCGGTAGATTAGCGTGAATGTCGCTGAATAATGCAATTCTCATTTTACTTAATATTTGAAACGTTGAAATAATTTACAATAACAATTTTTTCCGACGCCTTTAACTCTTTTTGTTTCTCCTCAGCCCACTTAACCACCTGTTGTGAAGTGTTGTCTAAATAAAAATTGAATATAGGAAGGTTAAGATCCGCAATAACAAAATCATGTACATGCCTTTCTCCTTCTTGTATTACGAAGCTGATATATGTCTTATACTTCCTCATAACCTAAACATTAAAGATGACAAGAAATATATTAGGGCAGCTAACAAGGACGTAATAGGAATGGTGATAATCCAGGCAAGAATAATATTCTTGGTCAGGCCCCAACGTACTGCACTCAATCTCTTTATGGCGCCTGCTCCAATAATAGCACCGGTTATAGTATGGGTTGTGCTAACAGGAATACCTAAAATACTTGTGGAATATAAGGTCAAAGCTCCGGCAGTTTCCGCGCTGAATCCAGAAAAAGGGCTTAAATGAGTTATCCTCATACCCATTGTTTTTACTATTCGCCAACCGCCTAGTAATGTACCGATTGCCATTGCAGTATGGCAGGCGATTACTACCCAAAATGGGATACTATCATTTTCGGTAAGTTGACCAGCGGCAATTAGTGAAACGAAAATAATGCCCATTGCTTTCTGAGCGTCATTTGCACCATGCCCAATACTATAGGCCGCAGCAGAAAAAAGCTGAAGGCGGCGGAAATTTTTAGCTACGCCACTATAGCTAAAGTTTTTGAATGCGTTTAGAAGTATTAATGATATAATCATTGAAACGAACATTCCAATAAGCGGGGCTAATACAATGAAGGCAGTAATTTTCAATATCCCCGAATAAAAAACTGAATGAAATCCTGCATGAGCAATAGCAGCTCCCACAAATCCACCCATTAAAGTATGTGACGAACTCGATGGAATTCCGAACCACCAGGTTATTAAATTCCATGTAATAGCTCCGATAATTCCAGACATAACAACCTGTAGCGTTACCACATCAGGATGGACAATTCCTGTTCCTATTGTGTTGGCAACATGCAATCCAAATAACAGAAATGCAACAAAATTGAAAATAGCAGCCCACAAAACAGCTTGAAAAGGTGTCAGAACTTTTGTTGACACAACTGTAGCAATAGAGTTTGCTGCATCATGAAACCCATTGATTATATCAAATGCAAGTGTTAACGCTATGACTATAATTAGTAACGTCATAATTATTCCTTTAGGCTTACCTTTTTCGAGTTGAGATACTTCCATGTAGGAATTGCAAAACTTGCTCCTGCCACGGTCGCCACTATATACACCCAAAGATGTTCCAGATGCCCTGATACCACGGCAGGGGCAATTGATCTTGCCGGATTCATGCTGGCCCCGCAAATAGGTCCCGCAAACATTGCTTCTAATAAAACGGTTGAACCAATAGCAAGTCCGGCAAACATGCCTTGTTCTTTACTTCCTGTAGCTACATGAATGATCACGAGCATGAGGAAAAAAGTAAGAATGAATTCGAGGATGAAGGATTGCAAAGCAGTACCTGAAGGCAAAGTCGTACCCAGTGTCTCATTTTCAGGGAACAAATACATTAATATTAGGCTTGCTAAAAATGCGCCGACAATCTGGCTTAAAATATAAGGAAGTATTTCACCCACCTTAAATCTTCCAGCTATAGTAAATGCGATGGTAACGGCAGGGTTTAGGTGAGCGCCGGAAATGTCGCCAAAAGTATATATCATTGCCATCACAATCAAGCCAAATGTAATTGCGATACCGACGTGACTAACACTTCCATTTGTTTCCTGATTGATAACTATTGCACCGGTTCCGCAAAATACAAGTGCAAAGGTCCCCAGCAATTCTGCAAGCCATTTTTTCATCTTACTATTATTAACAGCAGCCGCTGCCTGGTTCGCAGTTCAATTGTTTCGGTTTCTCGGCATATACCGTAATGCTGAATATTCCAGTAGAGCCTGTTTTAAAAGAAATAATTTCCTTGTCTGTCAAATACTTCTTCAAAATATCATCTGGAATAAGAATCGGCTTTTCTTTTTGAATGACTACGTTTTGGAAACCATTGACGTGGATCAGTTCCAAATACACATCTTTTTGAACGGCGCCGGAAACACATCCGGCATACATTTCTGCATCCTTCCTGAGAGATTCGGGAAGACTGCCTGCCAGGACAACATCTGAAATACTGAAGTGACCTCCAGATTTCAATACACGAAATATTTCCTTGAACACTGCATCTTTATTCGGCACCAGATTAAGAACGCAATTGCTTACAATAACATCTGCGACATTCGCTGTTACAGGCATTTTTTCAATATCTCCTTGTCTGAACTCTACATTATTAAATCCGCGTGCTTCCGCATTTCTCCTTGCTTTTTCAATCATTGCAGGTGTAAAATCAATTCCAATAACTTTACCGGTTTCTCCTGTTTCGTGTCTTGCAATAAAGGCGTCATTGCCTGCACCACTCCCTAAATCAATAACTACATCACCCTTTTTAATTTTAGCAAATTGCGTGGGTAAGCCGCAGCCCAGGCCCAAATCGGCATCAGGGTTGTAACCCGCCAGGTTTGTATAATCATCAGTCATGATGTTATAAACTTCCGTGCTGCATCCTCCAGCACCGCAACATGATGCTTGATTTATCTCTTTATCCTGTAAGGCAATTTCACTGTATTTCTGTCTTACTATCTCTTTCAGCTCTTGCTCTGTTTGCATAATTGGGTATTTATATTGTAATATTACGATTGACAAGATTAAAAAAAATCAACAACAATTATCCTTATTAATATAGGATACGAAAAAGGTTTCAAACACAGACTTGTATTGGTTCCAAACTTTTGCATCAATACAATAACAGACACTTGTGCCGTCAATAGTCCCTTTAATTAAACCCACGTTTTTCAACTCTTTCAAATGTTGACTGATAGTTGCTTGGGCAAGTCCCAATTCTTCCACCAGATCGCCGCAAATACATGCTTGGGATTTTATAAGATGCTGAAGGATGGCAATCCGCGCAGGATGTGCCAGGGCTTTCATCATCTGCGCCAGCCTGTTTTGTTTTTCAGTAAATATTTCTGTTTTTGTAAGTCCCATTAATCGCAAAATTACGATTATTTCCTGAAGGCCAATTATTTTTTAGGCAAGCTGGTACTTTTCCAATTCTTCTTTTATTGTTTTGACATTGGCTGGGTTTAACAAATCGGTACTGGTTCCTGTGTCAAGGGCAGTAACATAATCCAAAACAGATTGATGATTTTTCCGATTTTCGGATGTTATGAGGCAAATAAGGTCTGCCAGTTGATTATGATAGCCTTCAATATGACGTTGCTTAAATTTTTGTTTGAGCGTTTCAATAATACCGAGTTCTTTTAATAATACTATTTTTAGAGGCAAACTAAGCTCGTTCTTTGTTTCCTTTTCATCCCGGTATTTTTCGAGGGTCTTTTGTAAATCGCCTAGATGTTCAGCCAGCAATAATCCCTGAGCATATAAAAAAAGTTCAAGGAATTTTCTTCTTATGGTTATCATCTTATCGTTACCGTAATTATATGCCTTAAATCCATTGTAAAAAATGGTAAGGAATTTGATCCTGAACGAAGACTTGCCCGGTTGTTCAAGCGTATACTTCGTCCAATTAACTACGGTTACGAGCGTATCAATTCTGGCCTCCAGATATTTGATTTCATCTGTGGCCACTTCAATATCCCGTTTTACTTGATCGTTAATGGTCTGTCTCGCATCTAAAAATTTTTGCAGAATATACTGATTCAGATAAATTCTTTCGAGTTTTGAAAGAGGTCTTATATCGAAGCTGAGCATTTCTTTTTCAATCTGGAAGTTTTTCTGAAGAAGGTTATTGTCACGGCTATCCTGATGGAATATATCAATAAACTGAGAAGTCTTCAGCTCGTTTCTATACCAGGAGGCTTCAATATCGTACTCCGGAAACTCGAAAGGAACAATCCCGAATTCTTTGTCAAACAATCGGACCTTTCCTTGATAATCGAGATTTCTAAACTCTTCCAGAAGGCCGGAGGTAGGTTCCTGTGAGTGATTTTGCATGGTGTCAAAATTATCTTATTGTTAAGTATGTATGTGAAAAGAAATTTGGAATTAGTATTGTATTTTGAAAAAATTTGAACCCCAAAGGGCCTACCAAACTTCCTGAAAATAACAGCCTTAGCTGTTTGCTTAACAATTAATTAATATTCCCGTAATGTACTCATAATACGGCTCGCATTTCTTTGCCCAAAACTTAACAGATGCGCCTTATTTTGACATTGTTGATCTGCATTCTCACTATTGGTTTTACTCAAGCCCAAAATCTTAAATTATCCGGAAAAGTAGTCAATGAAAAAAATGAACCGATTGCTGGGGTATCTATTAAAGTTGCAGGTGGCACCGGAACCTCAACTGATGTCGAAGGCCGTTATAGTCTCAATCTCACTCCTGGACAAAAATATGAGCTAGAATTTTCTGCCATTGGTTATGCAACGAAGAAAGTTAATGATATCGAAGTTGGAGAGAAACTGGATAATGAGCTTAACCTTGTTCTAATTGTTGCAGCGCAAAGCATGGAAGGAGTTACTGTCAAAGCAACTTCCCGCAGACAGGAAAGCACTGCTTCTTTATTAAATTTTCAAAAAAATAATACCGCACTTTCCAGTGGACTGGCTGCAGATTTTATTCGCCGTACACCAGATAAAAATACTGGCGAAGTTTTAAAAAGAGTAAGTGGTGCATCTATCCAAGATAATAAATATGTAATTGTAAGAGGGTTGAGTGATCGTTACAACCAGGCGCTTATCAATGATGCGGTGATGCCAAGTTCAGAGCCTGACAAAAAAGCCTTTTCTTTTGACATTATTCCTGCGGCAATGATTGATAATATCATTATCAATAAGACAGCCACTCCTGATCTTCCCGGTGAATTTGCAGGTGGTTTGGTTCAGATAAACACAAAAGACATTCCCACAAAGAATTTTATATCAGTTGGTGTTTCATTGGGATATAATTCACAATCCACTTTCAAGGATTTTACGAGTAATCCACGCAATCCGACAGATTGGCTGGGGTTTGATAATGGAAACAGGAGCCTGCCATCTGGTCTTCCTTCAATTACCGGTTATCGCAGTCTAAGTGATCAGCAAAAAATAGAGCAAACAAAATCTTTTAAAGGAGATGTATATCAAGAACAGGTTAAGACTGCACTGCCGATAACTACTGTGAACTTAACATGGGCCAACGTCGCTAAATATAAAAACGGTGCAAGTTTCGGAAGTATCGTTTCGATTTATCATCGGCAGGGAATGACTATTTATGATGACGTGGAAAGAGGACGTTATGAACAAGTGCGGACTCCCATTTTTACGGGTACTGAAACACAAAACAGGTATTCTGTAAATGCCGGAGTTCTTGCCAACTTCACCTATATTAAGGGAAAGCACAAAATATCTTTCAAAAACCTATTTAATCAGTTGTACGAAGACAATTATTATAACCGTACCCTTGACAATACAGGCCGCCTACAGATTGTTTCGCTTCGTTCATCTTTCCTTAATCAGCGTTCTTTATATAGTGGGCAATTGGAAGGCGAACATATTCTCAGCAAATCAGGTATAAAATTCAAATGGAACGGAAACTTTTCTTACAATTATAAAACTCAACCTGATTTCCGCACAGCCCAATATGTAAAAAGTTCTTCTGATCCCAATGGAGATTTTGAAATGGATGATGATGACACTCGTCGTTTCTTTTCAACACTACAGGACTACAGCACCGGTGCAAATGGTTCACTTTTTATCCCGTTTAGTATTAAGGGGAGTAAGCAATCTCTGAAAGTTGGCGGTAGTACATTAGTGCGCTTCAGGGATTTTAAGGCACGAGTCTTTAGATACAGGCCCGCATCCGGAAGCACAGATAATACAATACCGTATGATAAGGCTTTCTTGCCTGACAATATCAATGCTAATGGACTGTATCTCGATGAACAGACGCAGAACACGGATAAATACTTTGGAGTATCAGCCTTGAATGCTGGTTATGTAATGCTCGATAATAAAATTGGTCAGAAAATTCGGGTGGTATGGGGATTGAGAGCTGAATTCTTCGAACAGTTCCTTTCGTCTAAAGATCTTTCCTTGAAAAGGGTTGTACTTAATACTGAAAAGTGGGATTTTCTCCCATCCTTGAATCTTACTTACACAGTCAATAATAAAAATCAGATACGAATTTCCGGATCACAAACAGTTGCGAGGCCCGAGTTCAGGGAAATAGCACCTTTTCAGTTTTTTGACTATGAACAAATATGGGGCATAAGCGGTGAAACAGAATTAAAAAGAACATCGATCCTAAATGGTGACATTCGTTATGAATATTATCCAAAATCAGGTGAGCTGATCTCAATTGGTTTATTGGCGAAACACTTCGACAATCCCATAGAATTAAGAATGGATGCTGGTAGCAATGGTGACCGTTGGTTGTTTAACTATGCTAATGCTGATAAAGCGCTGTTGTATGGTGCTGAGGTCGAATTGAGAAAAAGCCTTGATTTTATCAGTGCCAAATTAAAAGATCTCACATTTATTGGCAACCTGACAATACTTGATTCAAAAGTAACTTTAACCACTGAGCAGGCAAATGGTGTAAAATCAGACCAAGACAGGCCTTTATTTGGTCAATCACCCTATCTTATTAATGCAGGTTTTCAATATACCAATACCAACTGGAATGCAACCATTTTGTACAATAGAATTGGCCCTCGGTTATCATTGGTGGGCGATCCAACAGGAGCTGGTTTCTTTGACATTTATGAAAAACCAAGAAATGTTTTAGATGTCCAGGTGTCAAGGAGAATGTTTAATAATAAAGGTGAGTTGAAGTTGACCGTTTCCGACATTTTAAACAATAAGTACGCTTTTTATGATAACCCATCGTCCAAAGTAAATTATAGTTATGCTCAAGGTGACAGGATTAATTATTCGTACTCACCTGGAACCACTGTTACAGTAGGATTTTCATACGACTTTGATCTAAAAAAGAAAAAATAACCCCAATATTTAACTACTCAAATGAGGAAAAAACAATTTATGAATAAGTTTAAACAATTTTTATTTATTGCCGTAACAGCAATGTTGGCTGTATCCTGCGTTAAGGTAAACTTCAACGATGAAGATGGTGGAAGCAATGGTGGCGGTTCAAATCCTGATGACCCGAATGTAAGCCGTGTACTGGTTGGATCCTACGAAAGAGACATCACTTTAGACGGCGGCGTATATACCATTAAAGGTTATGTCTATTTCACTTCGGGAACAACATTGAAAATTCCGGAAGGAACAATTCTCAAAAGCGACGTTTCTCAGAAAGGTGCGCTCATCATTGAGAGAGGTGCTAAAATAGACGCTCAGGGTAGCGCGGCTAAACCCATTGTATTTACTTCCGGCAAACCGGCTGGTTCAAGAGCCCGTGGCGACTGGGGTGGGATTATTCTTTTAGGAAATGCTCCTACAAACAGACCACTTTCTCCTGCTCCTTTGATCGAGGGCGGGGTTGATCGCCGTTATGGTGGTACTAATGCTTCGGATAATTCGGGAACTATGCGTTACTGCCGTATCGAATTTGCAGGAATTGCGTCTGAACCAGGTTCGGAGATAAATGGGTTAACGCTTGGGGGCGTAGGTTCCGGTACTACTCTCGAATACATCCAGGTATCTTATGGAAATGACGATTCCTTCGAATTCTTTGGAGGTAATGTGAATGCAAAATATTTAATCTGCTATGCTTCTTCTGACGATGATCTCGACTTTGATTTTGGATACACAGGAAAAATTCAATTCGCTGTTGTTCAGCGCAGGCCTGAAATTGCGGATACAGATGCTGGAAACGGCGTAGAAGCAGATAATGATGGCTCTGGTACACTTGCGCTTCCATATACAAGACCAATACTTTCAAACATTACCTGGATAGGACCAAATGGTGCGCCGAATACTGAGGCTAATCTCAATTTTGCCAACAGATGGAGAAGATCGGTAAGGTTTGAAGTTCATAATTCTATTCTTATGGGATATCCCAAAGGTGGGTTTTCAATGGAAAGTGCCGCTACAGCAGGTGCTTATAATACAGACTCGTCTGTATTTAAAAATAACCTCGTGCATGCTTTGGCTGATGCATACAAAGTTGATGCGGCTGCAGGTGGCGTAATTACAGCGGCTCAGGTAAAGACCAAGGCCGAAGCTAATGGTTGTATTACTTATAACACGGCGAATGATATCATGCTTGAAGCTCCTTTTAATTTTGATGCTCCCAATTACATGCCTAAAGCCGCCTCTCCAGCTTTGTCAGGTGCTGTGTTTACAGGATTGGATCCTTTCTTCACAACAGTTACCTATCGCGGAGCACTCGGTACAACTAACTGGTTGACGACCTGGACGAGCTTTACACCGCAAACAAACGTTTACTAAAAAACTTGTTTCACATATTTTTGCAAAGCCGCTTATATAGGCGGCTTTGTTTTTGCCTAAAAGAATACAAATGCGATATTTAGTTGTAATCACCTGCATTATTTTGTTTACAAGGTGCAATAACAATGCGGATAAAGGACCTACGTCTACAATAAAGACAGATTCAACTGTTAGAGACAACAATTCAGTTTACAAAAGTGGCATAGATATAGAACCCTCATTAAGATTTATCGATAGTCTGGAGGTAATTTATTACGATAACCCTGACGGGGACTCTTTGAGGTATAGTCGTTTTTACCAATACCTTCCATCTAATGATTCAAGCTTAATTAGAACTATTCATTCAAATCTTGAACAAGCTTTTGAAACAAGAAATAGCCCTATGAACTGCAGGTCTGAAGGGAAGATTTATCTATATAGAGAGCTTGAACCAGTTAAAACCGTATATTTCTCCACCAGGTGCGACACTTGCTGTTATATTTATTTCATTAAGGACGGCGCCTTTTTATATTTTCCATTATCGGATAACCTGAAGCGTTCTTTAAAAGAAAATAAAGCAAACAGCAAGAGGCCATAACAAAAGTCACGGATCGCTAATGTTTGGGCGCATAGACATAAGCAATTTCATAAGGAGCTTTTCTATGTTGGGGCATTAGTTGGCCTAAGTTCAAATCCTCTTTTTGTGGTGTGGGTTCGCACACGGTGTATGCTACCCCATTATATATAATTGGAGTTCCAATTGGTTTATCAAATTTCACAGCAACAGTTACATGCGTTGGAAATACGAGTACAATCATGGGAAGATCGTAAATCTCTCTTACAAGATAAAAGAATAAAGCGGCTCTATCCTCACAATCGCTGTAGTCATACAGAAGGGTTTGTTCTGGTGACAAACGCTTTTCCATTCCAAAGGTTAGTGAGTCCGGCTCAAACAAGAATGCATATCTGGTAAATCTCATTAAGTAATCAACACCGTTCTTTTTGCTCAAACCCTTAACACTTCTTTTTAGTACCGGAATAAGCGACTTATAGGTTTGGTTACTTAAAGGAATATTAAAATATGATTCATAGTCCACAACGGGATAGTTGATGAAGATTGCCTTTATTTCAGGATTCAATTTTACACGGAAATAGTAATCCTGATCGTAATAATTAAATCGAATATCCTTTTCAAGATAATCGCCAGGTCTAAAATCGGGCAAGTGAGTAATTTTATAGGAGAATGCATTTTTTCCCCCGGAAAAGTCTATTATAAATGCAGAAAATTTATCTTTTACAAAATCAATGTTTTTATAATCGTGGAAATTTAAACATACGTACTGTTTTCCGTGATAAATGTGTGTTGGTATGTTATATATATTTTCATCGCTTCGAACATAGAATAAAAGCTGATCGCCTGCAAAGGTCAGCATAGCGTCGTAGCCTGACTTGATTAACAGAAACCATTTATATAAAGTATATCGTTTGTAATTTTCTGCTTTAGGGCTTATTTGTTGAGCCGTTTTACGAATTAATTGATAATACAGCCAGTCATCGGGCTTGTATTTTTCTTTATAGATGTTCAGTGCATTAAGTACAGAAATATAGTTTGATTTTTCGACCTTCTGGTAAAACGAATCTATAGCCGACTGTGATGGGACACCGGTAAAGTCTGTGATGAACGATCTATCCAATATAAATTCAATTTGATCACCATAAAAATCAAAATGAATAGACGTGTCCCTATTTTGGCCGAATAGGATTAGTGACTTGAAGCAACAATAAATTGTAAGGAATAATATGGACGATTTTATTTTCACAGGCAAGTGTCATCATAAAACTACAAAATTAGCAGTTATCACACCTCTTCCCCTAAGCGATTAATAATCAGATGTTTACGAGGCCGTTGTGTTGACAGCCATTTTTTTTCGAGAAACCCATTAAACTACTGCATCATTTTCTTAAGGTGTCCGTCTATATATTAAACGCAATATTACGATGAAACAAAATGAATCTTTGCCAGTAGCAATTGTTGGAGGCGGCCCCGTTGGTTTGGCGGCTGCCGCGCATCTTACGATACGAAATATACCTTTTATATTATTCGAAGCTGGTGAAACAGTGGTGGCAAATATTCGCTCATGGCAGCATGTACGCGTGTTTTCGCCGTGGAAATATAATATTGACAAGGCGGCCAGGCAATTATTGGACACTGCAGGCTGGAATGCACCCGATGATGAAGGATTGCCCACCGGAAAAGAATTGTACGATGAATACTTTAAACCTTTAGCCAATCTGCAGTCACTACGGCCGCATATACATACTAACAGCAGGGTAATGTCAATAGGCAGAAAGAACAGGGATAAAATGAAAAGCTGGGGACGTGAAGAATGGCCTTTTGTTATGCAGGTTCATCATAGAGATGAAGGCGTAAAGTTTTATCAGGTCAGAGCGGTCATTGACGCTTCCGGTACATGGAATAGTCCAAATCCTATCGGTTCGGGTGGAGTGTTTGCAGTGGGGGAAATTGAAAACAGTGAAAACATTCTTTATGGAATTCCAGATGTTTTAGGAAAATTAAAAGACCGGTATAAAAATAAAAATGTAGCTGTAGTGGGCGGCGGACATTCAGCTATCAATACGATCATTGAATTGAATAAATTAAAGAATGAATATCCCGATACGACTATTCATTGGATATTGCGGAAGAAAAATCTGAGAGATGTGTATGGGGGTCAGGAAAAGGATGCATTGGAAGCAAGAGGCGCACTCGGAATCAAGATTGAACAATTGGTAAACGACGATCGTGTCAATGTTTATACTCCTTTCCAGGTACAGGAAATCAGAAGTCATTGGAGATTGATAAATACTTTTATATAGTAATAAGCAACAAATAAAAGAGCAAGTCCACTCAATATTTGAATGCTTTTTCTTAACCATGTAAGTTGAGCAAATTTACTAACCGCCCCTGCAAATAGGCTGACAATCAAAAAAGGCATTCCCCGGCCAATTCCAAAGGCAAGCGCAAGAATAAATCCATATAAAGGTTCTGCTTTCGCTGCGGCTACAGATAAAAGTAAAAGCAAAGGCGCCGCGGAAGTTCCTAAACTAAAGATCAACCCATAAACGAAAGAGCCACTAATCCCTGGTCTTCTTAAGGCCGCCAGTTTTGTAACAGTTAATCGAGGCCCATAAAATGCAAAGGCGGCGGCAATAAGGGATACTAAAGCCATTGATAAAGCCCAATACTGTCCGAAGCTCTCGGTAAGAAAAACGCCAAGTCTACCGGCTATTGCCCCTAAAATTGAAAGGCACAGCACAATGCCTGCGAAAAAGGCAAGCGCCATCAGGAAACCACGATTCGATTTGCTTTCAGTATTACTGCTAACAAGCCCGGCTATCCCAAGCCCTACAGGTAATGTACAAGGACAAACTCCTGTAGTGATAACGCCCGCCCCGGCAGCTATTAAAAGGCTTAAACCGGAACGCTCTGATAAAGTTTGTCCAAATTCCTGGATGAATTGTTCTAAGCTCATTGCTTTACCTGTTGCGGTTTACCTGCCGTAAAGCCTCCTTTATTGACCGCTTGCTGAATTTCTTCCGTCTTGATTAAGTTGGGGTAAAAAACTATGATAGCGTTTCTATTTTCGAGACTTACTTCCACTTCTTTTACGCCATTCAAAGATTTAATAGTTTTTCGTACCGAGGATTGACAAGCACTGCATACCATTCCATCAATAGGAATTTTTATTTTTTCTGTGTTTGCAGTTTGACTTTTTGGCGCGCTTGTGTCTTGTTTTGAGTTGTTTTGAGCGCATGACACAAATGCCAAGGAAATTATTAAGGCAAAAGAAAAGGATAGTTTCATAATTAATGATTTCATAGATGTCATCATTTTTTATTTAAGGTTTCTGATCGTTATATTTCGATTGCATTAAATCCGGATTTTACAATGACTTCCTTGATCTGCTTTTCATTTACTTTATCAGGTTCATAGCTAATCGTAACTTGTTTCTGAATAACCTTTGGCTTTACCTGCTTTACGCCGGGCAATTCATTTACTGCATTGGTAATTTTTTCAGCACAGCCTTCACATACCATATTGGTCACCTTAAAATTAAGCTGATTCAAAGACTTCAATGAAATGGCCTGAATTGTTTCCATTTTTATAGTCTTTATCTGCAACGTATTTATCAGGATGGCAAATATGCTTATGATCATTACTCCAATGGCAAGCAAGGGTGTTATAAGTCCCATTGCAGCCAGCACCATTCCTACAATATTAAAAAGAACTGCTACTATAACATTTCCTGTCATTGTCCTGTAACTGGCTTTCCCAAGTATCAGCGCATTCAGTACATCGATCAGTTTGTCACCAATCAAAATAACTCCGGCTGACTCAATGGCCACATCCGTCCCTGCACCAATTGCAATGCCTACATCTGATTGAGCAAGTGCAGGGGCATCATTGATGCCGTCCCCAACCATTGCCACTTTGGCCCCTTGTTTTTGCAATTCTTCGATAGCTTTTACTTTTTCATCCGGCAGCAGCTCCGCATTCACTTGATCAAATCCTAATTCCGTTCCTATGGAATTTGCTACAGGCTTTGCATCACCAGTAAGCATAACGGTATTGATTCCTCTTTCCTTAAATCTTGTAATTACTTGTTTTGCTTCCTTTCTTGGTATATCCTGTAAACCGATAAGCCCTATGACCTGGTTATTTCGTGCTGTAATAACAACGGTCTTCCCCTGCTCACCTAACTGTTGAATTTTTTCTTTAACAGGATGCGAAAGCTCAATGCCGCTTTGTTCGATAAAAGAAGGCTTGCCAATTGCAATCGACGATCCATCTACCGCTGCAATCACTCCTTTGCCTGGAATAGCCCGGAAGGATTCCACAAATAATTCCGGAGCATTTTCTCTTTTGGCATAAAATGAAATTGCCTGTCCAATCGGATGCTCCGATTTACTTTCCACCGCACCAGCAATTGATAAAAGCTCCAGGGGTTTTCCATTGAGTGCTTCCACATTGGTTACGGTAGGCCTCCCATAAGTAAGTGTTCCCGTTTTATCGAATATAACTGTATCGACAATAGACAATCCGTAAAACACTTCACTTGCTTTTACCAACAAACCAATTGAAATTCCCTTTCCTCCTGCAATGGCAGCAAGCGTAGGTGTTGTTATACCCAGTGCACAGGGATAGCCCATGATAATTGTAGTGAGCAAAACTAAAGTTGCCTGAGTATAATTTCCTGTCAGTAAAGACCAACCGGCAAAAGCAATTCCAGCTACTATAAATACTACGGGGCCGTAATAGTTCATTAGTTTGTCTGCAAGCAGTTCGACCGGAGGCTTTTTTTCTGCAATCCGGCTCATAAGGCCCACGATTTGGCTTAAAAAGCTGTCCTGGCTGATCTTTGAGACTTTTACTTTCAGATTTCCGTCGAGGTTTAATGTTCCCCCGATTACGTCAGAGCCATTTTCCTTTGTGGCTGGAACCGATTCCCCTGTAAAACTGGATTCATCCACACTCGCCATTCCTTCTACAACCATTCCATCCAGGGGTATACGTTCGCCGGGTTTTATCTCAACAGTTTCTCCAACTAATACATCCGCTGTTGGCACTTCAACCGCCTGGTTCCCTCTCAATACTCTTGCCCGTTGTGGTTGTAACGATAAAAGCTTGCGCACAGCTTCAGAAGCTTTTTTTCTTGTGTCGAGCTTAAAATATCCAAAGAACAAATGAAGTGACATCAGCCATGCTGCTACCGGCAAAAAGTTCGGCCAGACCGGGTTGAAAAGCGACAAAGTTCCAATAATAAATGCACCCCATGCACCCGTTGACAGCAGGACATTTGCATTGATAACTCTTTGGCTGATTGCCATAATAGTTTTGCGAAGAACAGGATAACCCACCCATAGAAGTACAAAAGTGGCAACAGCCAGACTAAACCAGGCGCGATATTGCTCAGGGATGCCGAAAACATTCACGGGATCGATCAAAAGATCAATAATGGAAATGATCATCCCGATAATGCCACGCGTTTTAATAAGGTTGAAAATAGCATCATCGGTTTTATACTGTTGAACCTCATTGGCAGAAACATTATAACCTAATTTTTCAACCGCATTAGCAATCTGTTCCTGGTTCATTCTATCTGTATCAGCTTCCACCAATACAATTCCATGAACAAGGTTTACCATTACGTTTTTTATAGCCGGGTGTCTTTTTAAAGCTGTCTCTACGCTCATCGTACAGAACGAGCACATCAGACCTGACACTTTTAGCTGAACAGTTTTAGTGGCCATAGTTGTATAAAGAATAAAAATGTTCTTAGAATAATTAAGCTGCAATGGTTTTGCCGATTCCGGCATTGACCAACTCTATTTCAGAAATCCCCTTGTTTTGACAGCATTTGAGCAAAATGCCATTTACAGCAACGGCTGGAAGGGATTTAATACCGTATTGTTTTGCTTTTTCGATACATTCCTTTGTATCGCAAAGTTTGGACAGATCATAAACAATGACCTCGCAGGATGAACAAGCCAGTTTTTTAACCATTTCAACCGCAGGCTGGCATACGCTGCAACCGGCTGTAAACACCTCAATAACCCTTTTATTTTCCATGATTTATTTTTTATAAACCAAAGATGGGAGGGGTCAATGGGTGTCCGCCAAATTATTTCTGAGAATTTTCCGGATTTTCTTCGTTGTACTTTGCCAACCGGTCGCCTATTTCATTGATTTCCTTCATTTTTTGGGTGAGTGCGTTATCTTCTATTAGCGGAAATTGTTGCTTTAAAAGTTCGATTTTTTCAGCATCGGGGCAGTTTCCCGGGCAGGCATTCATTACCTTAACCAGCTTCAAGGCCAGGCTTTTACGGAAAACCTCATCCAAAAGAAGAAAATGTGCCTTTTGCAATGCCTGATCCGCGGCTTTGAACTGAATGGAGATTTGATCAGGGTCTTTACCTTCGTCCAGCATTCGGGTAATTGCTTCAATTTGTCCCTTGATAAAGTTGAGACGTTTAATCAGATCACCGGTAAGATCACCTGGAAGCATGATTATTTTTTTGCAAGGTAAATTCGAAAGGGCATTATTTCACCGTTAAAATTATGTTTCTTAATCATTTTTTCCGCAGGAGTCGCCTTATATTTAAGTCACAACGAAAACTCCGACGTCGATGTTTCAACGGTTTCTCAGTTGGTAAATTAACCAGATACTTCGAAACAAACACTTTTTGCGCCAGGCCGGAGGTTGCTTATTTTACTAAAGTTTTCAATTAGCATACCATTCCTCTTAGCTTCTTTTTTCGTTAACCATAGTTAGCTCATCAACTTATTTTTCATTCTTTCCATGAAAGCATCCTTGTAGTTTGCACCAATCGGTATCCGTTTCGGAAGCTTTTTAAGTATGAGTTCGTTATTTTCCATAGAAGAAATTTGCTTCAATGCCACGATATACGATTTATGGACCCTCATAAACTGGCTGTTTGGCAATCGCTCCTCCAACTCCTTCATCGTTAGGTAAGCAAGTGTTTTTTGTTGTCCCCGGTGAAAGGCGACATAGTTGTTCATTCCTTCCACAAAATCTATGTCATCCAAATCAATTTTTAACATCTTTCCTCTCTGCCCAGCCTTTACGAATATATAATCATTTGGAATGGCTTCTGGATTTGAGCAGGGCTGATGCGCCACCGCATCGGTAACACGTTGCACCGCTTTAACAAACCGATTAAATTCAATTGGCTTCATTAAATAGTCAATGGCATCAAGCTCATAACTGGTAACTGCAAATTCAGAATATGCTGTGCAAAAGACCACATTCGTACTATCTCCTAAAATTTTCATTACTTCAATTCCGTTCATTTCATCCATCTGAATGTCCAGAAAAACGACATCGGGCTTTTCTTTCTTCACAATTTCAATTCCCAATAGCGGATTAGTTTCTGCGGCAATCAATTCCAGGTTAGGCAACCGATCAATATACTTTTTAAGCACATTAATCGCTGGCTGCTCATCATCAATTATTACGCACCTTATCATAGGTTAAGTGTTTACAGTAAGTTCAAACGTATAAAACTCTTCTCCATCGTCAGCCTTCATTTCATATTTCCCTTTGAAAGCAACGTCCAGTCTTTTGGATAGGTTAGTGATGCCTATATTGTGGGAAGACAATTCAAAATTGTTTTTCTTCTTTTTATTCCGGCAGTAAAAATAAACTTGTCCAGGATGAAGCGACACCCTGATCTTTAAAGGATGTTCCGGGTCTTTTAGGTCGCCATATTTGAAAGCATTCTCTACAACTGTGATCATGGACAGAGGCGGAATCATTTGGTCTTTTATGACACCTTCTACTGCAAAATCAATCACCTTAGAATGTCCGAAACGGATATTATTTATTTCAATTAATAGTTGCAAGTTGTCCAATTCCTTTTGCACAAATACCTTATCGCTTTCATATTCCACACTCTCCATTGAGTAACGCATGATCCGGGAAAGCTTTGAAATATTATCAGCTAACTCCTGAGAATATTCCATAGCCTGCGAAAATAGTACGTTTAGTGTATTGTGCAGGAAATGGGGATTAACCTGTGAACGTAAAAAAGCATATTCTAAAAGAAGTTTGTCTTTTTGTAATTCCAGTTCCTGTTGCTTTAATATTGAATTTTCTAATTCGTTTCGTAGCTTTTCTTCCTGAAGTCTCCTGAGTTCTCTTTCCTTTTTAAAAGATTGCACAACGTAGAAGTATAGCATTGCATAAGAGAAGTATTGAACATATCCCAGAACTGCCCCTTTCAAAAAATCTCTAAAATTATCTGAGGTGTATAATTTAATGCCGGCAAGAGGTAATAGAAGATAGATGTAGCAATAGCCGATAAGCCCCATTACAAAAAATACAATAAAGAAAGAAGCTATGCTCCATAAAACACCAATTCTTCTGTAAAGATTAAGGCAATAGATGCTTACATAAAATGTAAGACAAAATGGAAGAAGGAAAAGAATGGTGTTAATTATTTTGATATTGGGGTTAGCCAGATAATTAGCTATGTATATAAAGCTGCCGTACACAACCCATGCAGAGGCATGTACTAAAATTTGAAAGGGCGTTTTGTTCTCCCCTGGAAGAAGTGATGCCATGTTTTTGCAGGTTTTGGTCAGATTGGAACAGCGAAAGCCGCAGTTTACAGGTACACTAAAACACCCTGTTCGTAAAGCTGATGGAACACGTTATTTTCAAAACATTCCCTTCTTACAGGATGCTCAATACATCCGGTCAACAGATCATACAGCTTGCCATCAACTTCGTAAAATGAATAAGTGTTTTTCTTCAATAAAAAAGGAATATTATGCAATTTAAAAATACCAAATAGCTGCGAATTGAAGCTAATTTTTTCAGTGGGGATTAAAGAATGATTAGAATTGAATGACTGAATTTTGGAGTTTACAATATTAGCAACTTTATGAATATATAGCCAGCCTTCCCATTGCTCTGGATATGATCTTATGATTGGAGCAATAAGGTCATAAATTCGCTGGGTGGTCTCAATGGCAAATTTCTCCCTATCTTTACTTTTATCGGGGTAAATAGGATCAAAGAACCGAAGCCGGATCTCATCCCAGGATTTGCGGTAAGAAGCGACTGTTAGAATTGGCACATTGGAGACATGGGCAAGAAATGAAATTCCTTTTCTGGCGAATATTTGCTGATGAAGGAAGTTAACACTGCAATTATTTTCGTTTTCTGTAGTGGTGGTCCCGGCGCCGCTATTTCCATCAATATATAACACAAGTGTTTTCCCCTGCTTTAGTTCCCGTAGCATTTGTACACCTGCTTTGGCATTTTCTGCATTAATTATTTTAAGATTATTTCCATCTACATTACCTGGAAGATCGTTAAACAATGAGGAAAACAATTCTCCCTCCTTTTCCGTAATGTCTTTTCCTATTACTAAGGTGAATGGAATTTTGTATTTAGCAAGCAAAAGATTTATCACCCGATAAGAACCGGTGTGAAAGGTGCAGATAATGGTCGGCTTAGTTTTTAGTAGGCCAATAATTTCATCATCGAAATTTTCTACTTCAATGAAGTCAAGAATTTGATAGGAACTTTGTTCAAGAATGCTTAGTTTTTTATGCAGCAGAATCTTTTTGTAAATATCCTTATGCGAGGAACAATGAATTTCTGGAATAAAGTTGGAAAGTGATGCACTTACCATGTTAAACTGGCCATTCAGAGGTTGATTATCATCAAAACTAAACTTCGTTTCAAAATCATTTATAAGAGAGTTTCTGGATTCTATATATTCGGAGCGGTTCATATTGTACTTTTTTTGAAAAGGCTTATTGTAGCCCGTTTTTTAATTCAGAAAGATTCCGGGGCGGTGAAAGCCACTAATAAAAAAGGAATCCGGTTTACAGATTCCTGAAATGGTGCAAAGCGAAGAAGACTTATCTTCCTGTACCTGGTGGCAGCGGCGGCTGCGTATCTATACAGCAGCTATCAGTAAAAAATGAAACTACACTTGCCCATACATTTTTAAATCTTGCTTCAAGTTCCTCGATGCTTAAAGGCTTTGAAAACACATTTTCAGTTGTCACCATGATGTTAGGTTTTAAGTTGGTTAATGGCCGCTTTCACGCAGCACTGTTATTTACTACCCAAACATCACGTTAGTAAAGCCCGTGTAAAAACCCGTTACGTGAACTCTCGATTAGCTTATGTAAAATGGAGTATAGCCGCTGTATTATATTTTTAGTTTTCTTATATTGCTTGCTAATAATGAACCCTGATGTAAGATTTGATATTGACCGGAAAAAATTTCCCACTGCGATGTACAGCCGGGAGCTTCTTGGCCATTTGAAAAAATATGCTGAGCCTGCTGCTAAAGATTTTTTCGTAATCGAGGGAACTTTTGGTTGCATATTCCGGCAGGAATTACCGAAAGGCGGTGAATATTTAATCCATGTTCATGATTTTTTGCTTACACAGGAGTTACAGCTATTTCTTGAAGCAAAAGAACCTGTAGTGTTTGTGCTTATGACGATGCAGGGAAGAATTACTATTGATGTACCCAGAGCAGGTTTACAGACTATTGAAGCAAATCAATACAATATTTTTCATTTCACCCCGTGCAAGACAGCAATCAGTTGTTACAAAGGAAACTCCAGAATATTTTGCTTATGTATGACGCCTGATACTTTTAAAAGGCAGGCTACTGACCTGGCATTTTTTACAAGCTCTATGCAAAAGGCCAAGTTGAATTAAGATTTTACATTCGTAAAGTTTGGCAGCGTCCTCATTACGACCATCCTGCTTTTCTCTTTCCCAGCTTTTGTTTCGTATTGATGGTTACTGGCTTTCAGCTATATACTAACGACCGCCTCGTAAAAGAAAGATTTTTGAGTCTTAACCTTAAACTTGTATCTTCCTCTTGAATTTTCATAGGATAAGGTTTAATGGTTAATGGTTTTTGATTAGGCGCAGTCTCTCTTTACGGGGAGACTGTTTTATATTTGCACCCAAACCTGGCTTCCTATGATAAGAGTTCTTGCAATATGCAAAAGCAATATCTTTTTAAATGGTATAAAATCTACCTTATTATCTTCCGGTATTGAAATGGTCTCAATGTGCAATGATAGTTCCGAAGGCGTTACTTGCTATAAAAAGATAAAACCCCATATAGTTATCGCAGATGCCAATTGGACAAACAAAATTTACGCAATTCCCGGTACAAAGTTAATACAACAACTTATTGCTTATGATCCTGCAGCTAAAATAATTATTGCCACAAACATTTATGAACCGGATGTGGTAGAAGAAATGAAACAATTAAAAATTAGAGGCTACTTTTATCGGAGCATGAATAATATACTGAGTGAAATCGTTAATTGCATAAGAGATGTCTATGAAGGGAAAGAGTGCTTTGCCGATTGACCTTTCACGGCATTAAAATATTCGATTAAACGTTTTCAATCCTACTGGTATTTTTGGTCTTATACTTCATCAGGCTGAAGATGAACTTTAGAATGATATTAATATCTACGTCCAACAGTTCTGCGAATCGTACAAGTTCATTATTTGTAAAATCTCCAGGATTGTTAACCTTGTTTCTGAATGTTACAAATCCCATCTTCAACTCTGCGGCTAAGCGGGATTCGACCATTACCGCAAAAATTTGTTCAAAGCTCTTAATTTTTCCTGCTTCAAAATCAGTTTTTATCGAATTGAGTTTATGCTGTCGTTTTCTTGCTTCTTCTTGTTTTTTATCTTTTTCTGATATTTCCCGCTTCTTTTTGGGCATTTCGTCAATATTTAATGCCAAAAAGTAAAACGGTTAAACAGAACTTGAATAACTTTTGATAATTTCTAATTAATTTACGTTATATTGATAATAAAATAGTTTATTTCAGAGTAAATTATTATAAATTTGGAGTAACAGTATCGAAATCATTGACCCAAAGTTATAAACTGGACTAATGATTTTATTTTGCGCTTCATCTTGATAAAAGTAGTAAGCGCTTAACAAGTCTTGCATCCCGAATCTGACAATTCACGAAACGCAAGAGTAAGTTAATGCGCTCAGCCCCATATTAAAGGGGTTGAGCCTACTTACGCATTTGTGTTTCGGCCTTCCGCAAGGAAGGTGGCTTTGTCAGAGCCAGGGATGCAAAGGGCGGGTAGGCTTAACCCCTATTTTTTTACTCAGCCTTGCCGCTCAAGACTTGCAGTTAAATGGAGTTAGTGCTGCAAGAATGAAGAAAGTTACTATCATAAAATCTCTTTCTCATGTGTCACACAGCGGTGTATGCTTGCCGTATGCGCCGCTTTTTCCATTCCTGCACTCTTACAAAATCCTTTATGCTTGCAAGCCAAAGAATCCAGTGTAAGGGTTAGTTAAGGCTCTGATATTTTTAAACTATTTCTTTTTCCATCTAAACTAAACTGCAATGAAAAAAAGCCTTTTTTTCATAAAGGGTATTTTATGGCCCGTACTATATGCTTTTGCGCAGTCCCCACCGGAGAGCATTATGCCTCTCGCTGTCGGGGATTATGTACCAGATATAACTTTCAAAAACGTCACGAACTATAAATCATCTACAGCGAGATTATCTGACTTTAAAGGAAAATTAATCCTTCTTGATTTCTGGAGTAGCTGGTGCGGTTCCTGCCTTAGTCTGTTTCCTCACCTGGATTCATTACAACGAAAATTCAAAGACGAGTTGCAAATTATTCTCGTGAATACAAAAAGCCGAATATCAAAGGACGATGAAACGAAGATTACAAAAATTCTTGATCGTATAAGAAGCAGAACCGATAGCGAACTGAATATTCCTGTGGTGTATGACTGTGAAAAGCTGGATGAATATTTTCCCTGCACAATCATTCCGCACGAAGTATGGATTGACAAGAACGGAAAGATAGCCGGTATTACGGATGCTGCCGAGGTAAATGCCGATAACATACAGGCATTGATAAACGGCAGAAAGGTGAAACTGAAACTCAAGAAAGACCTCCCTGACTTTGACCCTGCGAAGCCTTTATTTATAAACGGCAACGGCGGCGACGGCAGTGAAATACTCTGCCGGTCTTTGGTAAGTTCAGCCATTGATGGAGTGAGCGGCGCAACCGGCATACGGCGAAGCGCAGATAAAGTAACCGGCTTCTACAGTATCAATCAATCGCTGTTGTCACTTACAAGAACGGCTTACAACAAAGAAATTCCCTATGAAAACAATCGGGTTTTTGTCAGCAATAAAGCGAAGTTCAATAAGGTTTACTGCTACGAATTGATTTTATACGATACAACCGTTGAGGCCATGTTCGGCTTTTTGAAAGACGATCTCAAAAGGTATTTCAATATATCGGTAAAAAAGGAAAAAAGAAAAATGCGTTGCCTTGTGCTGAAAGCAGCCCTCCCTGCAAAGAATACTGCTGCCGACAGGCTCCCTGATTTAGATATTGAAGAAGCCAGTTTGCGCAAACACATTTACAATTATCCTCCTTCTTTTGTGGCAAACCTGTTAAATGATTATAGCGCAATCCCGATCATAGATGAAACCAATTTTTCTAAAAATATCTCCATTGATCTTCCTTTCTCTTTGACTGATATAGCCGGATTGCAAGCTGCTTTTAAAAAAATTGGCTTTGAACTGAAAGAAGAGAATAGAGAACTGGAAGTGATTCTTATCAAGGACAATTAAAACACTCCCCAAATCTCTTTCACCATTTATTTACTTATAAAACTTAACTGCAATGAGAAAAACAAAATACTTCTTACTAATGATACTGCTGATTGCGTATCAGTTAAACCTGCAAGCTCAAAACGAAACAGTTGTTACCGGCAAAACAATAGATGCCGACACAAAGCAAGAAATAGCCGGTGTGACCATAAGCAGCAAGAGATTTGAGACGGTCAGTAATAGCGACGGCACGTTTAAAATCTCTGTACAAGCCGGTAATGATACACTCACACTCACACATACAGGTTACCAGCCAAATCGTATTCCTGTAGACAATAATCTTTCTTTCCTTGTCATTGAACTTAGCAAAAAAGAAAATGTGTTAGGCGAAGTAACAGTTAGTACAGGTCTCCAGCAAATACCGAGAGAAAGGGCTACCGGGTCATTCGATCTTATTGACAACAAGACACTAAACTTTCAGACAGGCAGTAACATACTTGATCGGTTGAATGGAATTGCCAGCGGAGTTTTGTTTGACAATACGAAGATAAAATCCGGCAATAAAAAATATGGTTTCTCTATCAGGGGATTAAGCACCATCAACGGCTTGCAGGACCCTTTAATTATCGTTGACAATTTTCCGTATGAAGGTGATATTAATAATATCAATCCCAACGATATTGAATCCATCAGCCTCCTTAAAGATGCTGCGGCAGCTTCGATATGGGGAACAAGGGCAGGCAATGGCGTGATAGTGATAACTACAAAAAAGGGAAGGTTTAATCAGCCGTTAAAAATTGAATTAAATACAAACGTGATAGTTGTCGCAAAGCCTGATTTGTATTCACTGCCTCAGATTAGCTCAACCGATTATATAGATGTCGAGCAATTTTTATACAATAAAGGGGCATTCGGTTCATTAATCAATGATCCTTCACAAACTGCTTTATCACCCGCCCTGGAAATTTTTATTAAACGTGCAGGCGGGCAAATATCTGCTGCTGATTCTGCATCTGCCATCAATGCAATTAAAAGTATTGATGCCCGTGCCGATTATCTGAAGTATGTGTATCAGGCGGCAGTTACCCAGATTTATTCACTTAATGTTCGGGGAGGGAGTGGCAATATGACCTATTTCATTTCCGGCGGTTATGACAAAGGTATTGGGCATCTAAATGAAAAATCTGACAGGGCTACTTTGCGTCTTGAAAACACCTACAAGCCACTGCAAAACCTGCAATTGTCTTTGAGCGTTATTTATACCAGCACAATTTCTAAAAGCGGAAAAACTGGATATAACGAGAGTGGAATAAAAATAGGGAACCGCTTTGTACCATATATCAGCTTAGCTGATAAAAATGGCAATCAGCTGCCAGTGGCATCCAACTACAGGGATGGTTACACGGACACGGCAGGAAGCGGAAAGCTTCTTAATTGGAAGTATTACCCATTGGAAGATTACAAACACAATACTACTAAAAGCAATGGGCAATCTTTTGTTGCGAGGTTTGGATTGCAGTATCAGCTTATAAAAGAACTCAGTGTGGATATAAAATATCAATACGAAAGAGATCAACTGTCCTCACGCAACTTAGCCGATATTGAGAGTTATAGTACAAGGAACATGATTAACCTTTTCAGTCAGATAGATCAAAGCACAGGTCTTGTTTCATACGCCGTACCCTATGGGAGCATTTTGAACCGCTCCGGCAGCTTACTAAAGGCGCATAATGTGCGGGGGCAGCTAAATTTTACCAAAGTATTAAATGAACATAGCATTAACGCTATCGCAGGGACAGAACTCCGGGAAACCCGTAGTGAAACAGATGCTAATACTATTTATGGATATAGTGATGACCTGCTTACCACAGCGACCGTAGATTTTTTGCATGAGCATCCAACATATATTAACGGGTCTTATGGTTTTATTCCTGATGGTATTGACTTATCGGAGAGGTATAACCGGTTTGTTTCATTATTTGCCAACGCTGCCTATACCTATAAAAATAAATATACGTTGTCAGGAAGTTTGAGAAGGGATGCGTCCAATCTTTTTGGTGTAAACACTAATGATAAATGGAAACCTTTCTGGTCTGCCGGAATAGCATGGGATATTGTCAAAGAAGGCTTTTACAAATCTTCTCTTTTTCCCTATTTAAGATTAAGAGCGACTTACGGTGCAAGCGGAAATGTAGATCAGTCCAAATCAGCCGTAACTGTAATAACGTACATGGGTACGTTTTCTTATACAAATTTTCCTTATGCACGGGTAAGTCAGTTCTCCAACCCCGATCTAAGATGGGAAAAAGTTAATACCCTGAATTTTGGAATTGATTTTTCCTTAAAAAAGCAAATTGTTTCGGGGAGTATCGAATATTACCGGAAAAACGGAACAGATTTATTTGGGCCTTCTCCCATAGACTATACGGCTGGAACAATGAGCAATATCCTTACTCAGAATATTGCCAATATGAAATCAAATGGAGTGGAAATTTCGCTGCAATCTAAAAATATTGATCGGGCTATTAAATGGTTCACGACGCTGCTGTTCAGTTATAATCTGAGTAAGACGACAGCCTATTATGCAGCGGAAGGTCAGAAATTCAGGCCCGGCTATGGCCGAGATATTTCACCTATAGTTGGAAAGCCCCTTTACTCCATTCTCAGCTACAGGTGGGGAGGATTAGACCCTGCCACAGGAAATCCCAGGGGCTACTTAAATAAAGACCTAAGCACCAATTACCTCGCCATCTTCAATTCGATAACAAGCCCTGATAGTCTGGTTTACAGCGGACCCGCAACTCCGAAATATTTTGGCTCCATTATTAATACGGTTAACTGGAAAGGGTTTTCAATAACGGCATCCATATCCTATAAGCTCGGCTATTACTTTCGGAGATCATCTATTGACTACGGCAATCTCTTTTCTAATGGTATTGGTCATCCGGATTTTTCGAAAAGATGGAAGCAGCCGGGAGATGAACAGTTTACTAATATTCCTTCGATGTCATATCCTGCCAATTCAAGAAGAAATCAGTTTTATCTGCTTTCGGAAGCCACCGTTTCTAAAGGAGATCATGTGCGCCTCCAGTTTATAAATCTTGCTTACGATTTTGCAAGCGACAAAAAAGCAGGAAATTTCTTCACATCCCTACAGCTATATTTTAATGCCAGCAATCTGGGTCTTCTATGGAAAGCAAATAAGGAAGGGATTGACCCTGATTTTCCATCTTCCATTCCTTCTTCCAAAACGTATGCAGTTGGCATCAGAACTACTTTCTAAAAAATAAAATTGTATAAAATGAAACATACTTATAAAATATTGGTTTTTGTCATGTTGGTTCTTGTCTTCCTTATGCCCTCGTGTAAAAAGTATTTGGATAAGAAGCCGGATAAAGCGTTACAAGTTCCAAACTCACTTAGCGATTTACAGGCACTGTTGGATGATGGATATTTATTAAATGGGACAAATGGAGTATCTTTTGATGAGGCTTCGGCGGACGATTATTATGTTCCGGATGACTTATATAACGATCTCTCAGTTAATAATCGCAATGCTTACTTGTGGCGGAACACGGATTATACAAACTACCCTAATGACTGGGGTTACATATACAACGTGGTAAACATTGCCAATATAGTTTTGGACAATGTTCAAGAAATAGCAATAACGGCATTGAATAAAAATGAATGGAATAATATAAAAGGATCGGCATTGTTCCATAGGTCATTTGCATTCCTTCAGGGAGCGTCTATATTTTGTAAGGCTTATGACGATAATACCTCGGCACAAGACTATGGCTTAGTTTTAAGGCTCACTTCTGACATAACCTTGCCATCCGTTCGAGCGAGTGTAAAAGATACCTACAACAGGATAATTGAAGATCTGAAGTCTGCCGTCCCTTTATTGCCTGATTTACCTGTGCATGTTTTACGTCCTTCTAAGAACTCAGCCTATGCGTTACTGGCAAGGACTTATTTATCTATGCGTAAATACGATAGCTGCGCAAAATATGCTAACCTGTCTTTATTGATCAAAAGTGAATTAATAAACTATAATGCCGTTGACGTCACAGCCTTTGTGCCTTTTGAACGCTTCAACGCTGAGGTGCAATTTTACAATATAATCAACCAGCCCAATTACGCAAGCATTGATCCCTATTATGCACGAGTAGATTCCTTGTTGTATAGCAGCTATGCCAGCGATGATTTAAGAAAGGAAGCGTTCTTCTATCAATCATTTCCTGGCTATACTTTTAAAGGCAGTTATAGCCCTTACCAACTCTTTACGGGCATTGCAACCGATGAAGTGTACCTGATGAGGGCAGAAAGTTATGCAAGGTTGGGTGATAAAGATGCAGCCCTCTCTGATCTGAATACTCTCCTTGTGAAAAGATGGAGGACAGGTACTTTTGTTCCTGTGGCCGCCTCAACTGCCAATGAAGCGTTAGGTATTATTTTAATAGAACGAAGAAAGCAACTGCTTTTTAGAAACCTTCGCTGGATGGACATTAAAAGGCTAAATAAAGAGGGAGCCAATATAGTTCTTAAAAGAATAATAAGCGGAGAAACGTATCTGCTACAGCCCAATGACAATAAATATGCGCTTTCACTACCTGCTGATATTATTAATATGACAGGTATGCAACAGAATCCCTATTGATTATTGCCATAGTGCAAGGATATTAAAAGAGGCTGCCGAAACCCGGCAGCCTCTTTTCGTGGTTTGTACTTAATTTCTATTTGCGACACTGGCATTTGCACCACTTACGGTAGGAAGCCCACTACCGTCCAAAGGAACAGAAGTCGGATGGCCGGAGGAATTTGTAGTGTTGATGATTTTACATCCTTTTACACTACCAGACGGACAACTGAAAGCATTGTAATCATTTAATGTTGACAGTTGCTGCCATTTGTTCATATCATTTTCTTCTCCGGCAGCACCGGTAAATTTATAATAGTAGTCGGTGAAATTACCGGACTGTTTACTGTTTTGAGAAGGGGCTTTGGTAAAGGCAACTGCTGTAAAGGCAATTGCTACGGCAATAATGCCAAAAAAATATCTTTTCATAAAAAATGTTTTGGTTATATAGTTATTGATTCTTCGTTTGATACCACTTAACGCTGTCAAATGGATCGGATTGTTTGGTGATAATTATGTTCCCTTTCGGGAACTATGTAGGGGCTTCTCCTCTAATCCTCATTATGAAACGCCGTCTTGCCAATATGATTCCTGTGCCAGATAGTATAACAAAAAATAAATTAAATAAAACGTGCTGTGGCCAGGTAAGGTCTTTCAATACGCCTCCGCAGCTACAAGGTAGATTTGGTGTGAACAGAATCATGTAGATGAGGTACGCAGTAAGGATTATTAATAACAGCAATGAGGCATACAGTCCTTTGATGCGTAAGGCAGGAATAAAAAGCAATATTACAATCACGAGTTCCAAAAAAGGTAAAGCCCATGCTATGAAACCTGCGAATGGTTTTAATAAAGGAGAGACAGACAATACTTCTTTAAAACTCCGATACTCAATAAACTTGCTGATTGCTGTGTAAAGCAGAAGGAGCAAGAGGATTGCACTGATAATATCTATAACGGCTGTTCTTTTCATCGTCAAAAAACTTTTGGTCTGTTCGCTGATTAAAGATCAGCAACATTATCAGGATGGAAATTGTCATTTTAGGGCATTTTTAGTTGTCAATTTAGGGAATGGTGATTATCGGAAGTAAAAGATTAAGACAATCCACTTATAACAATAGTAAAAGAGAAGTGGTCTTTTCATTTTTTCTTTTTGCTATGCTGACCACCAGGGGAAATACCATATTTCTTTTTAAATCTTCTTATAAAATTTGCTGTATCGGAAAACCCTATCACTTGGGTAACTTCAAATACTGGCAGCTTTTTATCATTTAATAATCGCCTCGCCCATTCTAATCTTTCATCGTTAATAAACTGCGGAACAGTTTTGCCTGTAAGACTTTTGAACTGTTTTGTAAGTGTCTTTGGAGAAATATGGAAATCGGATGCGAGTTGATTTAAACCGCCGAGTTTTGCGTCTCCGAGATTGGACAAAATATATTCTCTCACTGCAAAAGATTTTTCCCTGGCGGATAAATATATTCTGGATGCCGGGCTTCCAAGTTTATATTGCTCGTTATATAATGCCAATATTTCAAGAATGTATTGCCGCAAAGCAAAATCCAATGCAGCTCCTTTCTTATGCAGTCGCTCCATTCTTTTTAATATCCTCCAAACACTATGAGGCAAAGGAAAACTCGTAAGCAATGTGCCGCTTTCAACTCTTTTGGATAAGCGAGTAACTATTTCCTGCATTTGTGAATGCTCGTCAGCCATCCCCTTCAGGAAATTCTTAGGCAAAACAATATAGAGCAATGTGTAATCTTCAATGCGCAGGCTCACTTTATGAGTTCCGGTTGGTAAATAAAAAATATTGTAAGTATTTGCCAGCGTATTGACCTTGCCATGCCCTGAAAGATGGCCGACCAGGTTGCCTTTCAAAAATAATGCTATGCAAATTGATGGTTCATTTACAGCTATATCTAAATACCCTTCCTTTTTGACCAAAAATGTCCAAAGCTCTATCCAATAATCATCTCCGCTAATAGATTGTATTATAAAATCGCCCAGGTCACATCTTGTGCGGTTACATTCAGCAAAGGAAATGCTGTATTTAAATTCAGCAGGACAGGTATGAGTGATCTGTAAATTCTTACATAGTTCCGGAGGGAAGTGAATTTTCAAGGGTGACAGCATAGAATTAAGGTTTCGACACTGATGCGATAAAGTTTTTTACCCGCTATCTAACCAATCCTTAAACTTTGTGGGTATTTGTGATGCTACCTGTAACCAATCCCTAAACTTTATGGCCACTGAATAAATGGCAATTCAATTCAAAATTAAAAACGGCTGATCGTAAGAGAATATACTGATGAATCTTTACACATCGGCTATCAGGCAGTTCACATAAAATTTGCTGTTACTGGATTTTTTGGTGCGATTCTTATACTCTATATCCCATAAATCAAAATCATTTCACGTCTCTAAAGTTTAGCCAACATATAATTACATAGGATTTACTGCTGTAAATCACTCTTCCGGTAATAGGTTGCCCGTTCTCCAACCAATTTCACATCGGCTATACGCCCTTTTGCATAAAAAATTTAGAATTTTCCAAGAATCTTGCAAGATTTACCCGGTTAAGAAGTAGCATGAATATGTGTCAGCAGCAGAACATTTACAAATACTACCCCCATTATTTCCTGTTACTGCTGATTTCTTTGGATGTTCTCCATAATCACGACATTATATTTTATGATTAGTAGAAGCGGTTCTATTGAAACAGCTTTGTAATCCACCTATATAAAACTCTTAAACCAAACTATACCCTATGAGTGCTTCTAAACTTCCAGATCGAACCAATTCAATTAAGCCTTACAGCAAAAAGGAATTAACGGTCATGTATAATGTAAGCAAAAAGACGATGACCAGATGGCTAAAGCCACATCTTCCGAAAATCGGCAAAAGAGAAGGTCGTTACTACAACGTCAGACAAATTCAAATCATCTTTGATTTATTTGGCCTACCAGATTGCCTGGATAATGCAGCCTGATTCTTATCCGTCTATAATTCACATGGTTTCACGGAAAACACATTTTTCCTTTTGTGGGTATTCAATGTCCAAATGATACCAAATGTGACCCAAACGAACCCAAAGTGGGACAGTGGGTCATTTGACCGATAGTATGTTTGTACTCACAAGCGATAAGCAATAAAATTTTTCCGAACCTATGGCAAAACATGAACCTAAAAAGTATTTCGATGAAAAAGGAAAACTTATCATTAAGCCTTACCGGATCATTGACCTTGCGGCCATCTTCGATGTTAACCGGAAAACCATGCGCCGGTGGATGAATAATTTTCCCGGCGAGCTTGGCAAACGGGACGGCAAATATTTTTCCATCAACCAGGTTGAGTTTATGATCGCTCAATTCGGACTGCCCAGGAAGATAGAGATGACTATCACAGAAGGGCAACTAAATAAAGCTGCCTGATTTTAGAATCATCACAAACAGTAACTATGAAAAGTACAGATAACACTTCCCAAAGCATTTTCCTGACTGGTTTTATACTGCTGGCAAATCTTGACTTTACCGGGCTTCTGGAATACGGTCTGAAAGCTGCCATCGGCGGCGGTATCTGGCTCGCCTACAAATTGGTAGCAGATCAAATAGATCGCAGAAAAAGAAACAAGACCAGTCATGACTAAAAACATTCTGACCATTACACTCATCGGCGGCGGACTGATAGCTGGCTACAGCTATTATGTAAAGATGAGAAAGACATCGGCAGAATTAGAGGTAGTCCCTGAAGCAAACATTCATGCAGTGAATTGGGACGGCATCATCATACGGCTTGATTTGTTATTGAAAAACCCTACAAAGGGGAGCTTCTCGATAAAGTTTCCCTTTGTTAAACTCACCTACAAAGGAACAACTGTAGGTAGTTCACAGGTGGTGAACCAGGATATTAAGATACCCGCTTATGGACAGGCAAAAATTGAAAAACTGTTGGTAAGCATTCCGATACTAAGCATTTTTTCTGTGTCCACTTCGATTCTTAAAGCGATACAGAACAAGGAGCAGGTAATGATTACGGCGACGATGAAGACAACAATTGATCTCGGAATGGTAACAGTTCCTTTTGAAGAAAATCATGAAGTGATACTCAAAAAATAATGGAAGCAAGAAAGAAGCGACATATCAGGCCGGGCAATGAATATGATCATTTGTTTCCATCGTCTCAAAACGATAATAAAACAATCAGGCGTAATGCGAATTTAGATCACACCCTTGATTTTATTCCGAAGGTAGTTCAGGAAACGATTGACCAGACAAAGCTGATAGCGCAAAGACTAAAAGGACGAACAAATTATGAAACATGCAAAAATATCTGGCATTTTATATATGGTCATATCAACTATAAAAAAGATGAAGAAGGGTTTGAGCAAATACGCAGCCCGGCAAGAGCATGGCACGACAGAAAACAGGGGGTAGATTGTGATTGTTACTCGGTGTTTATCTCCAGCATCCTGACTAACCTGGGTATTCCTCATATCCTGCGGATCACCAAATATCACCGGGAATACTTTCAGCATATCTACCCCATAGTGCCAAATGATTCGAGGCATATTACGATTGATTGTGTAACTGACCAGTTTAATTACGAAGTACCCTTTAGAGAAAAAAAAGATTACCCTATGGATTTACAATATCTCAATGGCTTTGATGGCGACGGCCTGGCGGAGTTAGGCCGGATCATCGAGCGCAATATGCACGATAATACGCTTGCGGGAAAGGCCAAGCGCAAAGCAAAGAAAGCCGCCAAAGCTGCGGCCAAAGCACAAGCGGCGAGTATGCCCGGCGCACCTGCGCCTAAGAAAAAGAAAGGCTTTTTCAAAAAAGTGCTGAACGTGGTGAACAAGATAAACCCGGCAACGGTGTTACTCCGAAATGGTGTGCTTGCCGCTATGAAACTGAATATAAAAAACGTCGCCGCCAGGTTAAGGTGGAGCTATCTCACTGCCGAGCAAGCGGCGGCTAAAGGCATTGAAGCAGCCAAATATCAAAAGCTGCTCGCTACCCGGCAGAAATTGGAAAACATCTTTTATGGTGCGGGAGGCAAGCCCGACAACCTTCGGAAGGCCATACTAAAAGGCAAAGGAAATAAGGATAAAGCCGTAAGCGGATTGGGAATGCTACCTATGGAAAGCTGGAGCGGGTACATGAATGAAAACACACCTCTCCAACAATTGCTTGGCCCAGAGATCTACTATTCCGAAAATGTGGAAGGCATGGATGGCTTCAAGGGTTTTGGTGAACTTGGAGAACCGGTGACGCTTGCAAGTGTGGGTGCAGCAATGGGAGTAATAGCAGGAATTGTCGCTTCCTTAAAACAGATTGGAAACATTTTTAAAGGCAAGCAGCAGGGATCAGAAGATTTTGATGAAAGCCAAACCGATGCTCCTGAAAATAATGTGTCAGTGCCAGCAAACAGCGCAGCTATTCCTTCTGCAGCAACTAATCCCATTGTACCTACAAATATTTCGGCTGAAAATTTTAGTCCTTCATTACCTACTACTGAATCACCATCAATGTCAAATGATGCTTTGGTAAGAACTCCCAATAACGTCTCCACTGCATCAGCAAACAGAGAATTGATTACTGAAGATGAGTTTATTGAGGAAAAATCAGTTTCACCAGTTACTAATACTAACACTGCAAATACAAGCAGTAATAGCAGCGACAATACCGGTGGTGAAAAACAAAGTTTTTGGGATAAAAATAAAAAATGGATAAAGCCGGTAGCCATTGGCGTGGGCGGATTGACGGTGATTGCAATTGCTTACAACCTATCGAAAGGCTCAAAACATGAGAACAAGGCGTCACCAAAATCGCAAGGATTATCCGGTACGCCGCATAAACGAGGGAAAAAGAAAAAACATCACAACAAACATCAGCATCGAAAAGCAATAGCTCTCCTCTAACCCGAATCCATTAACTATTAAACCTTATTAATACTATGTCAAAAAAGAAAAACCGATACCAGAAGAAAGCTAATAAGAAACACTTTCTTTCTGGTCTGAATGAAGGATTGCCAACAAAAGGCAATACTAAAAATACAGTGCTGGAAACCGGAAAAGATATTTTAATTGGCGTACTTGGTGGCGGCCTCATTGGTGCGGCTGTTGGAAAACCTTCCTTGCTGGTCGGTATCGCTACAACCGGTGTCGGACACTTTACCGGCAATAAGATCGTGCAGATTCTCGGCATCGGCATCATGGCAGCTAATGGCTTTCAGAAAGCAGGAACAGTAAGTGGCCTTGAAGGACTGGCCGGAGTAAAGGAAAGACTGCAAGCCTATAAAGAAAGCATGACCGAAAAGTTTTTCCTCGATAAAATATTAAAGAAAAAAGCGGCCGCCACTACAAGCGGTATTGGAGAGCTACAATACTTCACTTACAATGATCCGATGAACGGTCACCTGGCTGCACTGGATGATATTGAACAACAGGTAGCCGAAAGTGCCCGACAGTTCCAGGGGCAATTAAGAGGTGAGGAAGAACTTTTGGGAGACGATTATGAAGTAGGTGCGCTGGAAGACCGGTTGTACTGATTCATAAAAAACTAAAACAAATTCATTAATCCATAAAACCCGAAAACTATGTTAGGCTTACTCGATGGAATCGAAGAATACAATAATGCAGGTGCATTGATCGGCATCGAAGGTGTTGACGATGGCGAGCTGCTCGGCGCCTTAAAGCGAATGAACCCGATCAAAAGGCAGCGCACTGTAAACAAACTTTCCAATACCGGGTCTCCCAGCAGGGGATCAAGAGCGGAAATGGAAAAGTTTTTTGGCGAGCTGCCTGCTCATATCAAAGAAGGGTTGGCAAATTCATCCCTTCGCCTGGCGGATTCGACCATTTACTCGATCAAACCGGTTACCTCAAAAACTATCAAGCTGTTTGAAACGCAGGACGACAAAGAGATTGGTCTGCGTAATATATCAAATGCCAAGTTGCCCAAAAATCAGGCATTCCTGGTAAGTGGTATCTATCTGCTAGCAGGAGTGTCTGCTGATGGTACAAAAGACAAGATCATTGCTACCGAATTTAAAGGACTGGAAACTTTCAATGCCATCGCTAATGGTGAGTTCAACCTCAAGTCAAACAAAAAACAGATCGTACCTGAGACATCGAACGCTGTATTTAAAACGGCAGCCTACCACCAGGTCCCGATTGGTTACTACAAGCTCGCCAATCCCCGGCTGATCGAAGATGACATATTGATTGAAATGACCGTTGAACTCGGCTCAATGGATGGAGTGGCTGCCAATACTTACATCTTCGCCGGATTGCATGGTACAATCACAACTCCATAGTCACCCGAGTTAATGTTTTTGATTAAATACAAGTGGGCTGCTCTTGCAGCAGCCCTCCTTGTTCCAACACTGGTACTGGCGGGTGTAAAAGGCTCGCAAAAAAGAGGCAGAGCATTAAAAAATCTAAAAGCATTTCTGCTAATGATACAGTATGCAGAGGGAACGATTGGAATGAATGCTTACCGGATGTTATACGGTGGCAGCTTGTTCAATGATTATTCAAGGCATCCTAATATAGCCATTACCAAATGGGGTGTTACAAGTACCGCAGCAGGGGCTTACCAGTTTTTGTATAGCACATGGGCAATAGTACAAAGGGAGTTGCGGTTGCCGGATTTTAGCCCGGTATCACAGGATAAGGCAGCAATAGAACTGATAAGAAAAAAAGAGGCATTAACAGATGTATTGGCAGGCAATATAGTGCAGGCGATTTATAAGTGCAGAAAAGTATGGGCTTCATTTCCGGGTGCAGGCTATGGCCAAAGCGAAAAGAGCTTGCAAAGTCTTTTGTTACTCTATATAAAAGCAGGAGGACAACTATTAACAGCTTAACTAAAAGCAGATGGCATCAAAAAGAATTAAAAAAAGATTTGACATAGATGTTACGGAACAAAATGGGATTCACTCCAAGACCTTTGAACTGGACAAAACTATTGTTAAGGTGCATGGTTTGCTATTTACGGGTGACCGAGACGATCTATTATATTATCGTGGTTCTGGTAAGGTAGAGATTAACCGGCAAGAGATATTCCCGGAAAGCTATGAAACCAAGCTACTAATGACCGGGTTGAATGTATCTCCCAATGATCGGTATTATAATCTCGGAGGCATCGAGCCAGGCAATGGAAAGGTGAAGGTAGAATATAAGGACACGAATACGACGGTGATTGATTTTGTTGCGTACCGTGTTACTCTTTATCTCGACTGTGAAATCAATGAAGCGGCATGATGAAAGAAGAAGTCATATTGCAGGTGATCAAGATTGCCAGTATTGGAGATAGAGTTCATTTCCACGTTCAACTACCGGGCGATGCACGAAGGATCATTGGTTTGGAATACGGTGTGCTTGGAAAAGAAGGTGTCCCCTATGATATAGGCATGAGGGAAGTTGGAGAAACTGGACCTGATCCATTTATGATAGTTCAACCTAATAAGAGCATTGGCAGGCTTAGCCTACAAAGTCCTGGCTCCGAAAGTGTCTTTTTTGAGAATACGCTTTTGGACAATCGTAACCAGGTATTAAACGAGGGAATCAGCTCGATTTCGTTACAGCCTTTTGAATGGACGCATAGCCGTAAAAGAGAAGAAATTAGTTTTTCAGTTGATAACAACACCCGGTTTATTGAAGGATTTTTCCAGGACAGCTTTGGAGTGGATGAATATGAAAGTCTGCAATATAATCTCCACTTGTATTTATGGATTGAAAAATGTAACACATGACTGAAGAACTGGCTTTGGAGTATATCTCAAAACGTGCTTGCGAGCTGGGCTATGGAAACGATTATACTATCCGGGTGCGGCATTTTGTGTTGCAACCACAGGAATCAAGAAAGATAAATAGTCATGATCAGTTCTTTGTATTGCTCGAACCTTATTGTGAGATGAGGATTGAAAGTGCAACTGCTTTATTTGATATGAGCGAAAATCAGATTAATGAATTGCAATATGAACATAAAGGCGAAATCACGCTGACCAATCAATCCATATTCGTCACTCATGCCCGGTTTATCCAGGTGATACCTAAATTCTGTAAAAAGCCATGCCCGTAACAAACGATAAATATGACCAACTGAAGATTGATAAGCTCAAGCATTTCCTGCAAGAGATGGCGGGGAAGGGACAGCCACGGCCTTTTGAGATTTTCGTGGACAATCTAAAAGTTGTAACAAAAACAGAAGACCCAAAGGAGTTTGATACTTATGAGTATTACATGAATGAGGACACTGAGAAGATCCGCATATTGATTTACAATTCCGCTGCTACGCCTCGCAACGATCAATACTGCTTTTACGTGCAACAGAATAAGCCGGAAAAAACACTGAATGGCCTCGGTGATTTGGATGGTATCATTCAGGAAAAGCTAAATGCCCGTGATAAGGAATATGAGCTAAACCGGTTGAAGGAAGAACTTGCAGAGACAAAGCAGCAGCTCGAAGAATCGGAAGAATATGCCGAAGGATTAGAAAGACAACTGGAAGCAGCGAAAAGCAATAAATATAAATTAGGAAAGCTCGACCTGGTAGAGCTTGGTGGAGCGGTGTTGGAAAAGCTGGCAGTAAAGAATGCGGGAGCATTAGAAAAAATAGGTCTGGCCGGATTGGTAACGCCCGGCAATGCTAATGAAGCAACAACCATAGAAGAAACCAATGCCAGCTTTCAGAAGAAAACCGATGGCACATCCGATTTGAAGCCAGAGCATCTTGAATACATTCCTGTATTGCAACAACTGGATGCCGTTTTTGAAAGACCGCAATTGGAAATGGTCATGAAAATAATTGGTCGGTTTTCTGAAGAACCGGCACACTTGCAAACCGTTGCTGAATTATTAAATATTCAAACTACATAACCCTATGAATAAATACCAGTATGAAATCTCTATCGAAGCAAAATCGGAAAGTGAAGCGGAAGCTAAAATGAAAGCCTTAACTGTACTGGCCTCCAGGCTTTCTGAAAAGGAGTTGACCAAGCTGGCGCATGTTATCAAGCATGATCCTGTTAAGACGGCGCTTGCAAAAAAATACTTAGGTGTATAAGCATTAGCAATTAAACCGTAGCCTATGAACACAGAAACTTCCACTTATGAGCAAGACCAGTTTACCCTCGAAGAAAAGATCAAATATGGCATCCTCGGTCTGATGGTGATTGGTGGAAGTTTCTTTATCGGCAGGGCCATTATACGAAAAGCAAGAGCAACAAGTGAAGAAAAGAAAACTTATGAGGAAGGGAATGCAGCTACCTATGCGAAGCAAATAAAGATGGCTTTTGAAAATGATATGTGGTGGGGATGGGGAACAGATGAAGAAGCATTGCGCAGGGCGATCCGGGCAATACCAAGCAAAGACGAGTTCAGGAAAGTGATCAACTCTTATCAAAAGCTATATGCCAGAAGCCTGATGGCAGATATGCAAAGCGACCTAACGACAAGCGAATACAATGAAATGCTCGCCATTATTGCTACAAAGCCGGAAAAGGGAACAATGCCTGTACAAGTGCAGCTATCGCCTCATCAATACCAGTCATGGGCGAAAAGACTGAGGTCGGCTTTTGAAGTAAGTACGTGGGGCTTTCTTCCCTATGGTACAGATGAAGATGCGATTAAAGCAGTTTTTATGGAAATGCCAACACAGGCAGCTTTTTTTGAAACTGCTAAGGCATATAATCAATTGTATGGTGATGATCTGTTGAGTGATCTAAAAGGCGAGTTGGAATATTGGGAATGGGGACAAATGATTTCTATTATCGAAAACAAACCGAAAGCATAATCCGATATTATGAAACGCAAGTTCCATCTGGCCAAAATAAAATAAATGATATTCAGATGAAAGCAAAGACAAAAATTAAAGCACGCCGAAAGCCTTCAGGCAGCAAAAAGCAGCAAAAGAAGAAAATTATTATTGCTTCTATTGCTGTGGGTGCTGTAGGCATACTCGGTTATTTCGGATGGCAGTATCTGAAGAAAAGAAAAGATGCCAGAAAAGCCGCTGAACTGGATGAAGTGTTGAAGACGACCAGTGTTATTACAAACAATGATAACAATTATAATTCCAGCTATACTTTGCCTAAAACAACTGTAGCTCCAAAATCCAGTACCTCTTATTCAGCGGCACAGCCAGCCATTGATAAAAGTTCCTTCCCGCTCAAAAAAGGAAGCAAGGGAGATAATGTAAGGCTATTGCAGGAAGCCCTTATTGCCAAATATGGTAAATCCATTCTTCCAAAATATGGCGCTGATGGTGACTTTGGAACAGAAACAGCCAATGCCTTGAAGAAAGCTGGCCTTCCCGCTACCATCAATGAAAGCACTTTTAATGTGCTGACGCAAGCAACAAGGCCAGATAGTTCGGCAATCGGTAAAGACTTATATCACGCTGCATCAACAAAGAATTACAGCAAGGCAATGTCCTTACTGAAACAAATGCAAACAACAGAAGATTATTCCGCAGCCAATGAGGTCTTTAAGCAATACCGCCTGGGGTCTGTCCGGCAAACAATTGTAAATGGATTATTGAACACCTTCACAACCTCGTCACAAAAGGAAGCGATCAAATTTGAATTCTTGCGAATGGGTCTGCAATTCGATGGCAGTAAATGGAGTCTTTCAGGTTTTGACGGCAGGCCGGTTGTAACTATAGAATCGACAACCGTGTGGATCAACGCCACCGATGGAGTAAAAGTTCCGGCAAGAATGGTGCTGGGCAATGAAGTAACAAGGCGGTTGGATTACACACTCTTTGAAAACAACGGCAAATACTTTTTGGTAAATACCAGGTCTGTTCAATACCTCAATTAAATAAATACCCGACTTATGAAAAGATACATAAAGCAAATAGTGGTACACAGCACCGCTACCTTTGACCCAAAGATCAGCCAGCATTACGGTTTCTTTCACTATGTGGTGGAAAGAAACGGCGAGATCAAAAAGATACACCCCGAAAGCTCTGTTGTCAAACATCTTCCGGACGTTGATAACGAAGCCATCCACATTGCTTACACTGGTGGTCGTAACAAATCCGGCGCACTCGGCGATACCAGGACACCGGTGCAGGAAGAAGCACTGTTTAATAAGCTGGTGGCGTTATCGGTAAAATATCCCGGTGCGGCTATCTGCGGACATAATGAACTGGATGCAACGGCCAATTGCCCTGGCTTTTCCGTAAAGGAGTGGCTCAGAAATTATGAGCCTGATCTTTTACTCTCGGCCTAATCATCATCCATTTCATTTTTTTAATCTTACCTATGAGAGCAATCAAATACATCGTGGTGCATTGCACCGCTACGCCTACAACAGCCACTATTGAGAGCATCAAGCGATATTGGAAAGAAGTATTGAAATGGAAAAATCCCGGCTATCATTATATCATCAAGCGCAACGGTGAAATAGTATGTATTAATCCGGAAGAAAATATTTCCAACGGCGTTGGCGGTCATAACCGCTATTCCATTCATGTATCTTATATCGGTGGCGCAGACGCACATGGCAAACCCTTAGATAACAGAACGGATGAGCAAAAGCAAGCCTTGTTTGATAAGCTCGTAGAGCTTTCTAAAAAATATCCGGAGGCTACTATTCTCGGACATCGGGATTTTAGTCCTGACAAGAATGGCAATGGCATCATCGAATATTTTGAATGGATTAAAGGCTGCCCCTCTTTTGATGTGAGAGAGTGGTTGGATAGTTATACACCTGCATTATCCAATGCTGCCTGAAAATGTTAGCCGCTATTGTTTCGGTCATTCGCTCAAAACTCTACGAGACATATTCCCGGCCATACGAATTAAATATCGTGGGCATAAGGGCAAACAGTACGGCATCAAACCGTTTTGATGATGAAATCCATGTATTCTTTAAAAACAATGCCAATCAATGGATACATTACATATTTCCGGCGACCACTGATCCGGGGACCTACTGGCTAAAAAGCCCGATGCACCCACAGGGAACCGCTATACTGGTACAGGGGCAATACAAGCAGGCATACCAGATCGGGCTGCACCGGGGTAAGTACTATGCCCTGGTACAACGAAGCCCCATAACTGTGATGAGAGACTATGATCGTAATGCCGTACTTGATTTTAACAATGGCAGATTAGATGCCGGAATGTTTGGCCTGAATATTCACCGGGCTTCGGTAAATGGTACAACGAAGACAGTAGATAATTATTCCGCCGGTTGCCAGGTCTTTGCTAATATCAATGACTTTAACTTGTTCATGCAGCTCTGTGAAAAACATCGAACACTCTATGGCAACAGCTTTACTTATACGCTTATTGACAAAAGAGCAATTGCAAGACAACAAAAAAAGATATTAGCAATTGGCCTTACGAGTATTGGAATTGGAACGGGTCTTACGTTTATCACTTATAAATTCTTAACCTAATGAAATGTTTTTTCCAACAGCTATTCAAAGACAAGGACGGCAACTTCAGCTTGAGGGAACTGGTGATTGCGCTATTTATCGTTGTCATTATCATTAGCTGGATAGCGCAGCAATTCTTTAGCCTCAATGTGCCTGAGTTTATGTTTTATTCTTTCGTGAGCCTGGTAGGTGCAGGCTGCTTTGGTTACTCTATCGAGCGAAAAACAAAAATCTAACCCTTTTAAACCTTATTCTATGATTTCTTTTAATCTTAAATCATCACTTGCTATTGGAGTTATTTGTTTTGTCTTAGGCTGCTGCATCACATTTCTCTTATTCGGCGGTTGCAATGATGATGCTCTTAATGAGAACCTGGTGAAGCCTGAAGTATTGCAGCAGAAAGCAGACAGTATCGAAGCCTGTTATCAAATTAAGATCACGGAACTGACGAATAAAAACCAGCAATTGCAAACGGAGCTTTCTGCAACAAAAGTGCAGCTTAATGCTATCAAAGCAAAAACAAAGACAAAAGCAGCTACCATCAAAAAGATGATTGCACCGCAAGGCTATCCAGCCAAAGAGCTGCTTAAAAAAATTGATCCTGCTTCGGTTGTGATGGATAGCAGCTTATCACCTTGCGATTCACTCGTGCAGGAAGTAAGTGGATATATCCAGGACAATGAGCTTAAAGATAGCCTTTATGAATTGCAAATCGCCTTACAGGATAACATTATAGCGGGAAAGGATTCTATCATAGCCATTAAGACTTCACAGTATAATGAGCTGTCAACTGTCTTCGATCAATCAATAAAACAGCAGGAGATACTTTTTTCTGAAAATAAGTCTCTCCGAAAGCAGGTAAAGCGTCAAAAGCGAAAAGGCAGATTGCTTGCACTTGGTACAGCCATCCTATCGGGACTTGCAACACATTATCTAACTCAATAAGCAGTATGAAGGAAAAAACAATTGTATCAGCAAGCACATTGTTTGTGTCTCTTTTGACATATTGGTATGCAAGATCTGCGGGTAAGGATGCAGTACCCTATGTTATGTTCGGAGGCTTTATCGGTTCTATCATTGGCGAAAGCATTGCAGAAAGTTTAAACAAGCAAGAATCATGAGCTACCAGATCAACGATACGGGAGCCAGCCTGCGCTTTACCAGTGGGGATGGCTTTTTCTTTGTAATGAAGCATCACATAAAAGCCATCCGGTATGTGAGAGATGATATGATAAAGGTTGATACGGGCTGTTGCTTTGACAGCTTGTTCATTCATGCAAGTCAGGTAACAATACCAGACAATACAGGAGCAAATAATCTGGCAGATATACTCAACGGCTGGACAACCCAATTTTTGCAGGGTTACCCGGAACCGGGTCCGAGTGATTAATGTGAAATGGTTACAGAAGAAATATAGAACTCTTTACAGAAAGTATAAACAGCAAAACATGAGTTACCAGATCACCGATACCGGAGCCAGTTTACGCTTTGCCAGTGGAGACGGATTTTTCTTTCTCATGAAGCACCATATAAAAGCCGTTCGGTTTGTACGGGACGATATGATAAAGATTGATACAGGTTGTTGCTTTGGTAGTGTGTTCATCCATGCTGCGCAGGTGGTAGTTCCCGTAAACACTGGTGCGGATAATTTGGCTCAAATACTAAATGGGTGGATTACAAACTTTTTGCAGGGTTATCCTGATCCCGGCCCGGTTGAATAATGAAAAGTAGAACAGTCCATACCAATAGTTCCGATTTTTCGGGTAAGGCATTTGTGGAAGAAGTGCTGTCAGAACTCGTAGCCGGAAAAAAGCATAATAAAATTTCTATTGAGAAATTGGCTGCTGCTTATGGTATCACCGATAAAACCGAGGTCAAAGAACTTACCGAACTCGCTATTGTTAACAGGGCAAGGGAGTTGGCCCATAGTCAAGGAACTATCAAGGACAGATTTGATAAGATTGTAGAGTTATATTATTCACAGGTTAATCTTTCGCACCGCACTTCGCAAAGTATCTTATTGCAGCAATATTCAACACCTGCGCCTATCGGATATTTGGCAGGTGTTTTTTGCGGTATTCATAAACCGTTTGTCAGAAGTCTTTATTTTGAACCCTCTGCCGGTAACGGCCTTCTTACTATTGCAGGTAACCCGTTCAATTTTATCGTCAACGAGATTGATCCCACACGAAACAGGAATTTGCAAACGCAGCAGTTTTCAAAAATTTTAAAAGAAGACGCAACCCGGCCCTTCAATGAGTTTTCAAAAGTCTTTGATGCAGTGCTGACCAATCCTCCATTTGGGATAAGCGAAAAGGAGATTCTTTATGATACTTTCCGGATGAGGTCATTAGAGCATGTAATGGCACTGCGAGCATTGGATTGCATGAAAGATTCGGGCAAAGCGGCCATTATTATCGGTGGCCATACAAGATGGGACGATAAAGGAAGAATACAAGCGGGTAAGCAACGCATCTTCTTTAATTACTTGTATAGCCGGTACAACGTTGCTGCCGTTATCAATATTGATGGCCACAAACTCTATTCAAGACAGGGGACCGCTTTTGATGTTCGCCTGATTTTAATTAATGGGCGAAAGCCAGTACCTATTGGCAATGCCCCGGTATATAATCCCGACACAGATGGGGAAGTAAAAACGTTTGATGACCTGTTTGAGCGGGTTATGGATGCAATGGAAACAAACTTTAATGAAACCGACACTATGAAAATATTAGAGTTAGAAGCCGAAGCATTGGCGCTGGAGCTTGAATTATTAAAATCCCTTGATGGCTTGCCAGCGGTTCCGGGTAACATAAATAAAACGATATATTGGCACTATACTTATTTCAAAAAGCAAAAGCCTGCCAGGCATAACCAGCTTTTCCTGTTAAAGAATGAATCTACCGGCGAATATGAAACCTTCGACCTCGATGCTGAGCGATTGGTATATATATTTTCGCTGCCACTGGTAAAGTTTGCCATCATTAACGGAAAAAAAGTACACGGTATTTCGATCACGCCAGAAAAGCTGGCTGCCATCAAAAAGCAGTTACAGGAAACCGGTTACCAGGTATTGGTTGAAGAAGATGCCAATTCGTTTAAGGGGTTGGAAAATGAATCCGACCTCGGTGCACCTTATGAACCAGCATCCGAAGCCTGTACTGTTCTAAATACTCAAGTGCCGGACAGCATGGCTTTTGAAACTTTGGAAGCCGTCAAACTGGTAAAAAAAGAAGTCGGTGGCAACATGGATAATTTTGTACGTCACCGTTTGAAATATCCAAACAAAGACGCTCTTTGTAAAGTGCTTTCCGCTGAACAGATTGATGCGGTAGCAATGGCGATCTATAACATTGAAGCAAGAAGCCAGGGAATGATTATCGGCGATCAGACTGGCATTGGTAAGGGTCGCATCGCAGCATCCATGATTCGTTATGCAGTAATGCAGGGATTAAAGCCGGTGTTCCTGACCGAAAAGGCAAATCTTTTCTCTGATATATACCGTGACCTGTCTGCGATAGGTTCAGGTCACTTAAAGCCTTTTATTGTCAACAGCCGGGAAAGCAAGACGGATATTAAAGATGAAGACGGCGAAGTGATTTACCAGGCGCCGCCGCCCGGCGAGCAGCAAGATATTATTGCCTCCCGCCAGTTGCCTGCCGGGTATGATTTTGTGTTAGGCACTTATACGCAATTCAATTCTGCCGAAAAGAAACCGGAAAAGCCAAACTTTCTTCGTGCCATCGCACCCGACAATATTTTCATACTTGATGAAGCGCATAACTCCAGTGGCTCATCTAATACGGGCGAATTTATGCAAGGGGTAATCCGGGATACCAAAGGAGTTGTGTTTCTATCTGCCACTTTTGCCAAGCGACCGGATAATATGCCTATTTATGCTATGAAAACCTCTATATCTGATTGCAACATGACAAGGGATGACTTGGTGGATGCCATCACCAAAGGCGGTGTTGCCATGCAAGAGGTTTTATCATCTCAACTTGTAGCGGAGGGGCAAATGATGCGGCGGGAAAGAAGTTTTGAAGGTGTAGAGGTAAACTATATTTCCCTTGATGATAAAGCAGAGGAACATCAAGCAATCTCCGATAATATCACGAAAATCCTGCGGGACATTATCGCTTTTCAGGGAACCTATGTCAATAATATGGTAGAGGATTTGGACAAAATCGCAGTAGCCGAGGGAAAGGAAGTGGAAATAAGAGAAGGCACTTCACAGGCAGGAGTGGATAACCTGCCTTATTTCTCCAAAGTCTTCCAGGTTATTAATCAAATGCTATTTTCTCTTAAAGCCGAAGCGGTGGCAGAAAGAACTATTGCCCGGTTAAAGGAAGGGAAGAAACCCGTGATCGCTTTTGCTTCCACAATGGGCAGCTTTATTGAGAGCATGGACAATGATCAGGGAATGCCGGTTGCAGATGGTGATACGATTAATACAGATTTTGCCGAAGTGTTACGAAGGGGTTTAAACGGAGTTATGCGCTACACGGTGAAGGATATTGACGGAAACCCGGTGCATGAGCATTTCGCTATAAACGATCTGTCAGTCGAAGGTCAAAGAGAATACCAACGTATCATGGAGAGGATTAAGACAGTTACGACGGGTATCAGCATTTCACCCATAGATGTTATTATCAAAAAAATTAAAGAAGCAGGCTATAGTGTAGCCGAAGTGACAGGGCGCAAATATGAAGTGCAGGTAAATCTAAAAACCGGTAAAGGAATTGTGCTGTCACGTAAGCGTATTAATACCAATGATGCTTTCCGGCAGTTCAATAATAACGAAGTGGACGTGTTGATGATAAATCAATCAGGCAGCACCGGCGCATCAGCCCACGCTATCCCTACTGCCAAAGTTCCTGCTAACCAGGTACAGCAAAGAGTAATGATCGTCCTGCAGGCGGAACTCGATATTTCTACCGAAGTACAAAAGCGAGGGCGAATTAATCGTACCGGGCAAATCCAAAGGCCTATTTATGATTATGTGACATCTGCGATACCTGCGGAAAAGCGATTAATGATGATGCTCCAAAAGAAATTAAAGTCTTTGGACGCCAATACCACTTCCAATCAAAAGCAATCCACCAAAATTTTAGACGTACCGGATTTTTTAAACAAATACGGCGATAAAATCGTGCGTGACTATCTAATGGAAAATAAAGATGTAAATGATCTGCTGGACGATCCGCTGCATCTCAAGGATTCAAAATCCGATGGTGGCAGCAGTGATGCTTTTGCTCTGGAAGATGCAGCGCACCGGGTATCTGGTAGAGTTGCGGTATTGTCAACGAAGATGCAGCAGGAATTTTATAATGAAATATCAGAGCGTTATAATGACTTTGTTGAATACCTAAAGCAGATTGGTGAGTATGATCTGGAAGTAGAAGCGATGAACCTGGAAGCGGAAACTACTGCAAGCCGGGTGATAAAAATGGGCAAAGGAAGTGATAGTGCATTTGGTGATGATAGTATCCTTGAAACCGTAAAAGCGAATGTTCTGAAAAAACCTTTCAGCAGGAATGAGCTTGCTAATCTCTTGCAGGAGGCACTCAAAGGGAAAGACCCAAAAGAAGTTCAGGAGGAGACTTTAAAAGATTATAAAGTCGGCATAGAGGAACGGCTGGCGAAGGAAGTAAGCGAAGTACATGGCAAGTATGATCTTTTAAAAATGAGCATTCCTGCTGAAAAGAGGATACAAAAGATTCTGGAAACAGAAGGGCAGTCTGCGTGGCAACAGTTGATCGCTGAAAGGGAAAAAGAGCTGGACGAAGCAAGGGAGGCGCAACTTCAAAACCTGGAAAAGACCTTCAATAATAGACGTGATTATCTTGTAAAGTCTATGAATTTCTTTTATCCTGGTCGCCTGTTAAGCTACCCGGTCGAAACCTATGAAGGAGGGAACGAGCTTGTTCCGGCAGTATTCCTGGGAATAGTTATTGATAAAAAGAAAAAGAATCCTTATGCGCCTTCAGCTATGAAGCTCCGGTTTGCCATTGCGAATAGCAGTAAATACCTCGCTATGCCTGCCTCGTACAATGAAGAGATCATGGCGATCATTGGTAGCAGCATGGACATAGAGCAGCCGGATATGGGGGGCCTGTTATCGCAGTGGGAGCAATACACCAAACAAAATAATGTTGATCGCAAGACCCGGCATATTATCACCGGCAATCTCCTGCAAGCCTTTAGCGATTTTAAAGGCAAACTGGTTAGCTATACTACGATCAATAAAGAGGTCAAAAAAGGAATCTTGTTACCAGAGAACTGGAATCCCGGTGAACAGGTGCAAGATAAAGTTGTAGTTCCCATTCTGAAAGCACTCCCGCTAATTAAATCCATTACGCAAAATGGCCATATAGTTACCAATAATGGCATTTCCTTTTTCCGGTCGGGAGAACATTATAGAATCATAGTCGCAGCTTCAAGAATAAAAGGAGGTGGCATTTACCTTGATAAGCAAATACTGGAGCTGGTTGAGAATAACAATTTTGAAAAGACTTCTGATAAGATGGTAGCTATGTTACCAGAAAAGAGTATTGATAAGCTGGTAGAACTATTACAAATAAATCATAGCGCATCTGTCACTATACATTCATCACAAATGAAGGATATAGAAAAGGCGACTACAAGGTACAGTAACCGGAGGAAGATTGAACCACCTGATGAGGAAAAAGAGGAAGGTCAATCCGATAATGTGCGCATACTTGAACTGGAAGCTGAGGCTCTTGCCCTGGAACTTGAATTATTAGCTGCTTAAACTTTTAATCCTATGATAGCTACTAACAATTATTTTAAGGAAATAGAAAAGATTGATTTTTCTGAACTGCCCGAAGCATTCAGGAAAGGGCATGAGTTTTTAGAAAAAGCTACTGACAGAGGAAATAATTGGACTTCTTATCAGTCAAGCGATACAATTAAAAAAACAATTGACATTTATCTTGCCAAACTCAACGAATTTGTTAGCAACAATAAGAAGGCAGATAACAAGCAACGTAAGAAAATCCGTCAGCAACAGTCCAGCAGAGAAATCATACAAGAGGCATTAATAAAGCAAAGCATCGTTAATCCAGATGGTTCATCTAAAAAGAAAGCCAGGCAATCCGCATCAAAAGAAAATGAAGTTCAGCCTACATTAGTAGAACGAATACCGGAAGAACTACGTTTTATCAAACGGTTTGTAAATCTCAATGGCAAATCCAAAACCAAAGAGGAACTATTGCGGTTTATTAATTCGCTCCAAAAGGCAATTCTGGAAAAAAGAATCCGGAAAACTTCACCTTATGCGGAACAAATAAAATCCATTCAGGACAAGTTGGTGGAGACTTATAACAACATGAAGGCTAAGATTACGATTCAACTAAAGCCTGGAACCTATGACGAGTTCAAAAAATTAACCGGTGAAGAAAAAGTAATGCCTTCTATCAATTTTATTAAGAGATATATTGGCATGAATGGTAAGACCGGCATGAAAGAAAAAGCAAAACAATTGCTTCAGCAAATCAACAGGGCTATGGATAAGGGAAAGGTAGCTGATAACGATCCCTACATTACCGAAATACAGGAACTCAAAAAGAATCTGAAAGTATTTACAACTGATAAAGTTCAAAAAACTTTAGAGATTGAAAAAGCTGCCTTGAATGGGTTGGAGGGAATTTTAGGCTGTGCCTGTCAGCATCTGAATGGTTTTGATGGGAAACCCTCTATCATGAATAGTATGGACTTTGCCAATATGGAGTTTGCAACAATAGGACTAAAAGGAAAATGGTATAAACTGATTGGCGATCCGTCTAGCAACTTTACAGCAATGGTTTTTGGAAAGCCGAAGATGGGTAAGTCTTATTTGTGCATTGATTTTGCCGGTTACCTGGCACGTCATCATGGCAAAGTATTGTATGTGGCAAAGGAAGAGGGACTTGATTATACATTGCAACAGAAGTTGAATGACAAAGATGTGGCACACCCTAACTTGTTTGTAGCATCTATTCTTCCGGATAGTCTTGCTCAATATGATTTTATTTTTTTGGACAGTGTAAATAAGTTAGGGTTAGCGCCGGAAGATCTGAACCGGTTGAAACACTTGAATCCAACCAAATCCTTCATCTTCATTTTTCAATCCACAAAAGAAGGCAAGTTTAGAGGTGCTAATACTTTCCAGCATGACGTGGATGTGGTGATCGAAATACCGGAAAAAGGAAAAGCAATACAGATGGGAAGGTTTAACCAAGGTGGAGAGATGGAGATTTTTGAATCTTATTCGCATGCTGCGTAATATAGTAGCCAGTGAAGAATACAAGTCTTGGCCTGTAAACTGTAAAACATAGGAGAGATGCTTTATTTTCGGAATGATCGGTTCGGGGTATGGTAATGAAAAAGCAATTGACTTTCAAGGAGATATTGAAATTTTATAACTCTTTTTCAAAATTATGTAAGGGTCTGCTTACAAACCTTTAGTAGCTTTGTAACATAGTTGACAGAAAAGGCTGGTTTTATTACTGATTTTTGTTTGACACATGATCAAAAAAATTGCCGTCATATTGCTTCTTTCCATTTATGCCCTCTCCTCCTTTGGAATTGGCATGAAGCAGTTTTATTGCTGTGGTAAATTGAAGTCAACCGATATCAGCTTTATTGAACCAGACAGCAAGAAATGTGGGAATGGTGACGAAAGTGATGGCTGTTGTAAAACTAAATATCAAACATTTAAAGTAAAAGATTCTCACTTTGCCTCAGAGAGTACAATCAACCCAGCAAAGTTTTTTACGGATCTGCACTTGCTTACCCCAACAATCGAAACAGCAGCATTGGCTACTGAATCGGTAAGTATTGCCAACGCAATTCATGGCCCGCCACACAATAATGTACCGATTTACATCTTTAATTGCGTTTACCGGATTTGATTTCATTTTCTTGCTCTTTATTCTGCAGGCATTCTGCCTGTTATATTGCTACATAGTATAGCAGTAAGGACTTATAATTATTAAATACAAAACTTATTACAATGAAAACGATAAAAATATTGTTTGCAAGCATATTTGCATTCTTAGCATTTCAATCAGCCAACGCTCAATCGGGTAAAGAAGCCATAAATAATCGGACAAAGACTGAAACAGTAAAAGTATATGGCGAATGTGGCATGTGTAAAAAAAGGATCGAAAAGGCCGCATCATCAGTAGAGGGAGTGCAGTCTGCAAGCTGGAATGAAGACACAAAACAACTTACCATAAAATACGATCTGTTTAAGAAAGATGCAGTTGACGGTGTGCAAAAGAAAGTAGCTGCTGTTGGTCATGATACTGAAAAGTATTCCGCAGATAACGCTACTTATCAAAAACTACCTGGTTGCTGCCATTATCAAAGGAAACAATAATTAGCAATCATAATTTAATAGCATCAGGAAAAAAGAACTTCCTGATGCTATTACTCTTAAACATTTCACTATGAAATCGTATAAATATATAGTATTGCTATGCCTTTTCTTTTCCGGATTTTCAGCTTATTCGCAGATCAACAAGCCTACATCGCCAGATACCAGCATAACATTCAAAGTGTTTGGAGCTTGCGATCAATGCAAGCATCGTATTGAAGAAGCAGTAAAAGGTAAAGGGGTTAAGTCAGCCAGTTGGGATGTGAATACAAAAGAGCTTTCACTTGTTTATAATCCTGCGCAAATGTCATTGGATAAAATTCAGAACAGGATTGTAGCTGTTGGGCATGATCTGGAAACAAAGAAGGCAAAAGATATAGTGTATAACGAATTACCGCAATGCTGCCGTTACCGGGAAATGGAAACAATGATGGAAAAAGTTAGGTCAGATACAACAATACCCGTACAGCCGGATTCCATAAGAGTTGATTCCTCTGCTATTGCTATCCCAGAAACTAAAATGGTCACTCACTCTGTCAAAGGTGTGGTTTTAGAAAGCAATAAGAAAGGTCTCTTTACGCCGTTGGTAGGAGCAAGTGTAGCTTGGCTGGGAACTAATACAGGCACTGTTACAGATAGCACCGGAGTTTTTACAATTAAACACGATGGTACAGCCAGCCGTCTCGTTATCAGCTATACAGGATATAATTCGGATACACTCACCGTTACTGACATGAAAGAATTAAAAATAATTCTTGCTACCAATAAGCAATTGGGTGAGGTGGTGGTTACTTCGAAACAACGTTCCACTTATCTTTCTGCGGTAAGTCTTATTCGCACCCAAATAATGACAGATAAGGAACTATACAAAGCCGCCTGTTGCAACCTTAGCGAGAGTTTTGAAACCAATCCATCCGTAGACGTATCTTACAATGATGCGGTGACAGGGTCAAAACAAATCCAGCTATTGGGATTGAGCGGTAACTATACGCAATTGACCGTAGAGAACCTTCCCGGTCCGAGAGGAATTGCTACACCACTCGGGTTAAACTCTGTGGCAGGCCCCTGGGTGGAATCCATACAACTCACTAAAGGCATTGGCTCTGTTGCCAATGGGTATGAGAGCATAGCAGGACAAATAAATGTAGAGCTGAAAAAGCCGGAAAACAGTGAGCAACTCTACGCAAATGTTTACGTCAATGATTTTGGAAAAACAGATGTGAATCTTAACATCGCCAAAAAAATCAGAAAGAAGTGGGCCGTAGGTTTACTGTTGCATGATGATTTCTTGACCAACAAGCGATTGGATGTGAATAAAGATGGTTTCCGGGATCTGCCGACAGGTAATCAATTCAGTATGGTAAACAGATGGAAGTATGATGATGGCAAAGGATTCTTAACCCAATTCGGAGTTAAAGTATTAAATGATAAAAGAACCGGGGGTGAATCAGCTTATGATCCTGCTGATGATAAATATACCATCAATCATTACGGTTTGGGCATTAACACAAAAAGATATGAGGCTTTTGCAAAAATTGGTTATGTGTTTCCGGAAAAAAAGTATAAAAGCATCGGCCTGCAGTTATCTGCCATTGACCATAAGCAAAACTCGTACTTCGGCCTGACAAGATACGATGCGAAGCAACAGAATTTTTATAGCAACCTGATTTACCAGTCTATTATTGGCAATACAGCACATAAGTTTAGAACAGGATTAAGTTTTTTATACGATAAGTATGATGAAGACTTTAAAACCACAACTTATAAGCGTAAAGAAATTGTTCCGGGCGCATTCTTTGAATACACTTACACTCCTTCTGAAAAAGTAAGCGTGGTCGCAGGTATCCGGGGTGATCATAATAGCCTGTTTGGTTTCTTTGCTACACCCAGGGTTCATTTTCGGTATGAGCCAGTGAAAGGAACTACCATTCGATTTAGTGCCGGTCGTGGGCAACGCACCGCCAATATTTTTGCAGAGAATACAAGTGTATTTGTAAGTTCCAGGCAAGTGAGTATAATTACCAACGAAACAGGAAAGGCCTATGGATTAAATGCAGAAGTTGCCTGGAATAAGGGCATAAGTGTTGATCAGAAATTTAAACTATTCGAAAGGAATGCTCTTCTTAGTGTTGATTTTTTCAGAAACGATTTCAATAATCAGGTAGTCGTTGACCTGGAAAATCCCAGGGAAGTGAGATTTTACAATTTACAGGGAAAATCTTACTCTAATAGCTTTCAGGGGGAATTGAATTTTGAACCTGTGCAAAAATTGGACGTCAGGCTTGCTTATCGTTATTTCGACGTGAAAACAACCTATAACGGCAAACTGCTTCAACGTCCTTTAATCGCCAATAATCGGGCTTTCGGAAACCTGGCCTACGCCACAAACGGATGGAAGTTCGATTATACTATTAACTTCAATGGGAAGAAAAGAATACCGAATACAGAAACTAATCCAGCACAATACAGGCGGGAAGATTATTCGCCTTCATTTATTTTAATGAATGCCCAGATCAGTAAGACTGTTGGGAAGAAACACCCGATGGATTTTTATATTGGTGGAGAGAATCTCACGAACTATTATCAGAAAAATGTGATCATAGCCACCGATCAGCCATTCAGTCCCTATTTTGATGCTTCATTGGTTTGGGGGCCGGTTACAGGAAGGATGTTTTATGCAGGGTGGAGGTATAAAATTAAATAGCTAAAAACCTCGAACTTTTTATGACCCATTAATGTCAGGAATTGTCCGGTAATGTACCCAATTCCCTTAAATCTTGCAGAACTTGGTTCGAGTCTTCGTACCTTGGGGCTACTAGCTAATTTCGAAAAATTAAGTGATTGATTTAAAGCTCTCTTCGGAGGGCTTTTTTGTTTTATGGGTGAATTTTGAGCAATTTGTTTACGGTTTTGTTTTCGGCTTTTGATTTTAGCAATACAACGATCTTGATGTCAATATTTATATTCAAAAAGTTCGATTCCTAAAGCGGCTACATCTCCAAGACCTGATAACAAAAAAAATAGCCTAATGAGTGGAAGATACTTTTGAATGGCACTTTTTTCTTACCGTGTTGTATGAAAATTTCCTAAACCTTTTTCGGCAATGTTTAAAGCAGCAAACTGAAACTGCTTTCCTACCTGAATAAAATCATAAATTTATATGTTAACCGCAATAGCATTCTGCAATGGAAGACTTTAGAAATATTAGCAATCACGATAGAATACAATTGGAAATCGTTTCTGCCTGTCGGGATCTTGGCATTGAAGCAGTCCAAGAGCATTGCGGGAAGGGCTGGAGAGCAGATGTTTTTGTTCCAAATAATGACAAACCAATTGCATTTGAGATTCAATTAAGTCCTCAAACGCTGAAGAGAACTCTTGAAAGACAATCAAAATACATCAGAGATGGAATTATCGGTTGCTGGTTTTTCGAAAATCCTGTCTCAAAACTAAATGAAGAGAGACCGGATTTACCGCTATTCTATGTGGAGGATACAACAGGTTCAAATCTCCAGGTAAATCTTGGCGATCGCAGAAAGGTTGATCTGCATACTTTCCTTAAATATTTTATTTCAAATAGTATTCAATTCAAACCATTCGCAATCACTAAAAAAAAACAAATAGTCAATCTTGTGTTTTATGAAATGGAGTGCTGGAAATGCCATGCATTGAATCACTTGTTTTATGTTGATGGCCCTTTCCATTCAGCATGCAATGCGAAGATAAAACCAGAAGAAGCACTTTGGGAATCAAACAGCATTGAGTACAGGCCCGAAATAATAGAACTTGCCCAACAATTTATTGAAAGTAGAAAAGACCTCAACTTGAAACTCGGAGAAATTAAAAAGCGATACAGTAAAACAGTTGAAAGTTCTTACACATCTTTCGGATGCTATAATTGCGACAGCATTTTTGGAGACTGGTTTGTTATGGAAGCTAAAATTGATTTAATGTATGGTCCGAATGAACTGACTCATAAGCAAGAAATTGAATTAAAAGATAGTTTCAAATTGCCAATCCCTCATTGGTGCTTTCCTGACAGCAACCAATATTGCGGCTAGAACTAAATTCCAATTAAATACAGAAGATATACGCTTGTTTAGAAATCAAAATCGGGGATGTACTCCTGAATCATTCCCCCCAAAAAAAAGAAAATCAAAATAGTGGAGCTTTGCTCTTTTAGCAGAAACAGATTTAAGAATCTTTTCATTCTTAACTATGAAGGAGTGCAATATTTATCTTTCAGATTCGGGCAAATAACAGATTAAATCTTCACCGATCATTCCGTTATTAACATCAGTTGCGTCAAAAGAAAATTGAAATACAGGTAATTCGGAGTATTCAAAACAGGATTTAAACAATCAGAGGGGAACGGGTTATGCTCGACTACGATCTGGCAGAACTTTACGAGGTGGGTAGCAGAGTGCTAAACCAAGCTGCTAAACGGAATTCAAAGCGATTTTTCCGGAATATTTTATGTTTCAACTTACTGATTACGAATAGGCCACTATGACGCTTTTACAGAACAAGGTATAGCAATGCTTAGTGATATTCTCAATGGCGACCGAGCCATCCAAATGAACACCGCTATCATGCGAGCCTTTGTGGAAATCAGGGAAATCCTTTTTACAGGAAAATAACTTAAAGGATCAGCTAAAACAAATCAAAGATCGTTTAGGGGAAATGATGTCCAACTCAACCAAATTTATGATGCCTTGGAAAATTTGTTAGATGAAAAGCAGCCGAAAGAAAGTGGGAAGACCGGAGAGAATTGGATTTAATAACGCAACCGACCGGTAATAGACCGATTTTGAGTAGCCTAAAATTCCAAACTGGGTCATACCATTATCTTATAGTTTTCAAAATATTAAAAAGAATTTCAATATTGTTGTATATTGTCAAATACAAACCTTAGCCAACTGCATCGACCGTGGATTTTATCGCCAAACAACCAAGAGAACGGGCTGGATCAACTGCTTCATCCAGATTCGATTATCAGAAAGATATTTCCATCTGCATGCTTCTGGAATATCATGAAAAAGGAAATGACTACCTTTTTGTATTTGACTACCATGATGACCTTGTCGTACTCGACTCCGAAGTATCACCCACTAAATACAACTTCTTTCAAATAAAGGCGAAGGAAACGGGTTACTGGCAGTTAAATGCGCTTGTAAAGCCCAAGAAAGGCAAAGCAGATGCTGTCCTTCCATCTATACTGGGAAAGATGCATGATCACCTTCAAAATTTTCCAACGGCAACAGAGTCCCTGACATTTTTATCTAACACAAAACTTTCAGTAAAATTAAAAGGACTTAAAACACCGAAACAATATGAGCAAGTGAACCTTGGTAAATTGGGGAATGACACCTGTAGAATCGTTCAAACTGCGTTGGAAAAAGAACTTGCTCCGGGCAAACTCCTCGCCAACTTTTTCAATATTACTTTCTTCGCTTCCCATGCGCTGAGTGTGAATGATAGCAGCACCCACACGAAAGGAAAACTCAGCGAATTTCTTAATAAGCGAACCCAAGGAAAAAAGTACAATGTTGAATCGGTATATAAGAATATCCTGGATGAAGTGAAGAGAAAGTCAAATGACAGTTCCGTTATCTCGGACTTCGCCCAGCTTAAAGAAAGAAAAGGAATTGGCAGATCAACGCTGGAAGAAGTACTCTTATTGATCGGTGCAAGGAAAGATTACGAGCAGATTTGGCAGACAGTTCATAGCGATCTTAAAGCGGAGGGTGTCGGAGCCTCCGACATTTTTCAATTCAAAGATTTATGGAACAAACTTGAAATAGACAGAATGGATCCAACGAATCGGACATTACAACAAGCGATTAAGGAGACAAGGCAATCAATTGATAATTTGAAGTCAACGGGGCAGTTCTCCGGTCAAAAGGTAATGGACCTGCTCGCCATGGTTGTTGCACAGATTAGTGGTAAAGATTATTTGACCAAACTTACGCACCCTTACGTTCAAACCATTATTCTGGCCCATCTATATGAGTAAAGGAAAATTCAAAAAACTAATCAGGAACCTCAGAACAAAGTTTCATGAAAAGATTCATCTTCAACGAACTGCTGATTTGCTCAATGATGGAAAGAAAGGCAAAAAAGGTGACCTTCGATCCGGTAAGAACACTGATATTCGGAAAGAATGATACGGGCAAATCATCGCTGCTAAAAAGTCTTTTCATGACGTTTGGTGCAGCACCTGCTAAGATCAACAGCAAGTGGAAACAACTAAATCCTATTTCTCTTGTACGGTTCTCAGTGGACGGTGATGAATATGCCATTTTAAAGCATGGGAAAAGCTATGCTATTTTTGATGGTAGCGAAGACTTGATCAAAACATTCGACAGTGTAACCAATGGGCTTGCTCCCTTTCTGGCTGACCTGGCAAATTTCAAATTAAAACTACCCGATAAACAAGGCAAGAATATCATCCCGCCTCCAGCTTTCATGTTTCTTCCATTTTATGTTGATCAAGATTCAAGTTGGGCAGCGAACTGGAACGCTTTTTCCGGGATGCAGCAATTCAAAGCTCCGCGTTTACCAGTCATACAATACCATACGGGTATTCGGGGGAATGAGTACTATGACGCCAAAGGGGAACTCGCCCAGTTTAAGGATAAGTTAGAGAAACTCCGGGAAGAAAAGAAAATAACAGACAGCATACTCGCCAACATAAAAGACAAGTTTACATCTGGAGACTTTAACCTGGATGTGGAAGAATTCAAAGAAGAAATCCGGCAGTTATTGGTAGAATGCCAGGTACTCAAAAACCGGGAAGAACAATTAAAAGAAAAACTGATTGATTTAAATAACAACAAGATCGTTGTTGAAAGCCAGATCGAGATCACTCAATTAGCCCAGAAAGAAGCGAAATCGGATTATTCGTTTGCATCAACTAAATTAGATCACTTGGTAGAATGTCCAACGTGTGGGGCGGAATATGAGAACTCGTTTGCAGAGCGTTTCGAGATTGCGCAGGATTCTGATCGCTGTGCAGAACTACTCGAAGATTTGTTCAACGAATTGAAAGAGATTGAAACGAAAGTTGAAAAGGAAAATGGTTCTCTTACAAAAACGATGGCGGAAATTGAAAAGATTGAGTTGATCCTCCAGAAAAAAAAGGGGGATGTTATCTTGCGAGATCTCATAGAAAACGCTGGCCGAACCGAGGTCAAACGCATTTTCGATCAAAAGATTAGCGAGCTTACTAAAGAAATAACTGAAAACACGTTAAAGCAGGGAGAACTGGAAACGAAGATCAAGAGCCTAGAGGATAAAAAAAGGACCCAAACAATTCTCAGTTTTTATAGAAAAGAAATTGCCAGGAATTTGCATACGCTCCAGGTAGAGTCCGTAGCTGAAAAAGATTATAAGAATATATACAGCAAGATAAGCGATACCGGCAGCTCGTTGCCGAGAGCGTTAACCGCCTACTATTTTGCCATCTTCGAAACGATACTTAAATACTCCTCCGCCGTTTACTGTCCGTTAGTGATTGATTCCCCGAATCAACAGGCGTTGGACTATCAGAATATCGACAAGGTATTGTCCTTCATTAATAATAATCAGCCGAAAGACACCCAATTAATTCTGGGACTCGAGGAACTGTATGATGTTGATTTTAATTGTCCGGTTATTGAGCTAAAGGAAAAGTACCATTTACTCCAACAAACAGCATACGACGATGTACGGGCGGAACTAGACCCTTATATCAAACAGCTGTTTCAAAGCTCCAATCTGTTATTCTAACTAAAATAACCAATTTGTCCTAAAAATAAAGCCCGCTTTCTCCGTTTAAATAATAAATCCTAATTGATATACTACTCACAGATGATATTCGACGACAAGAAAAGCAATACGCTAACGTTTAAAACTTCGGAAGCTGGAAGCAGTCAGGTAATAAAAGAGATGCGTCTCTTTCAAATTGTATAGAAAAAAGACTTAGCACATCGCTTTATTCTTTACTGATTTTTTTGATAAGACTATCAAACGCAACATCCATCCAATCTTTCTTCCATTCGCTCCTGAATGCGATATCATTGGAATCGGGCTTGTGTTCTTCCAGGTCCATTATTCTGATAATACTTGGCATCGCAACACTATCACCGATTAGCAGAGCCTCTTGCTTTTCTAGAATGGGAAGAGTATCAGTGATAGCCAGCACGCTATCAGGTAACAATCGTTTCACATATCCCTGGTCCGTTGGATTGGTCAAACGCATCGCTACAAAATTGTTACACTGAGAGAATATTGTTTCAGATATTTCAGATGGTCGTTGGCTGACGATCATCAGGGACAATCCATACTTTCTACCTTCCTTGGCAATACGTTCGATCGATTTCTTTACTGAGCTATAGCGGGAGGACTGGTTTTGGGGGATATAATTGTGCGCTTCTTCTAAAACCATTAAAAAAGGGACCTCGCGTGCGTCGGCTTTGATTGTCTTATAATAAAAGCAAAAATCAAAAATTAATCTACTAATAAGCGATACAACGATACTCAAAACTTCGAACGGGATACCACTGAGGTCAATAACGGTAATATTAGCCTTTTTTTCATCTGCATACCCGGTAAACTGTTTCACAATAGATGCCAAGTCGGCTGTCTGATATTCACTTCCATCTTGTTTTCTAGGTTTAAGAAGAAAGTTTAACCGGTCATCATTTAACTTTGTTTCCAATCTTAGTACAAACCTGTCAAATTCACCAGCGTAAGGACCAGCATTAATCTTGCCAGTTGCCTTCTCCTCGAATTCAATTTTTTCAAATAGTTGATATTCGTCTGCGACATCAGCAATCTTTGACTTTATTTTCAGCTCGCCGGTCTTTGCATCCTTCGTTGAAAGGTTATGATTTGAAATATACCGGCAAACTTCCTCCAGGCTAAAATATACCGGCGTATCGTAATTTGCACCTTTGATAGTGGGATTGTACTTTTTCTTGTTCAGGATGACGGCTTTTTTGAACTGGGATACCTGATTATGAGAATTGGATTCATTGCTTTCAATAAAAAGCTCCTCCAGTTCTTCGGAATTCATCAGCCAGTACGGCAATACAAGGTTCTGAATGGAAATATATTTGCAGGCAGGAAAAGCTTTTTTGTATTCACCGTGCAAATCAAACAGAATGATGTGAGTGTTGTTCAATTTAGTAGCCTTAACCTGCTCATCGTTAGGTTTCATCGCCTCTTGCAGGATCCTCGCAACTGAACCCGATTTTCCTGATCCGGTTGAGCCAAGTACTGCTATATGCTTACTAAAGAACTTGTCGCCATCCACAGGCACTTTGATAGAATGGTGCTGTGCTAGGGTAGCAAACACGAATTCCTTCTCTGGCGCAATTTGCCCATATATACTTTGAATAATTGATTCATCGGCGATTTCTACGTCACTTGGCGGAATCGCAAGTCGCTGCCCGCCCCTTTTAAATTTGCCGCTTTCGTCAACAAAGCCTATCGGTTGAGCGTCCAAAACAAAAGTGGGCATCAAAGTTTCAGCCTCACCGTCTTTGGAATTAAGCTCCTTGATTTTAAAACTTTGCACAATAGCAATAATACAGGCTTTAGAATCATCCGATATCTTTAAATAACTCCCTATGGTAAAATCTTTCGTCTGATCCTTGAATTTTTCAAAATCGAGAACTTCGATTTGAATCAGGTTCGGGGAAACATTGACGATACGAAAGATGTCCAACTTTTGACTCATAAGCTAAAGTTTACAGGATGCTGTGAATATCATTTAATTTGGTTAGGTATTTTGCTTCCACCAGCTGATTTCGATTAAAATGTGGGTAATCAAAATTATCTTCTGAAATAGCGAGCACCGAGAAGGATTTAGTAAATGCTTTGTGATGTGAGTCAAAGGTACTCTTCGAAATAATTCGGATCACGAATGAAGATTTTGTAATTTTTCCCGCGCCGGTATTTTGACGGTTAATCACTGGGTCACTACAAAAGCTGTCGCTGGAAAATTGTATGCTTTCATATCCGTCGTTATAATGAACATGCCTAGTAATCAGGTTCTTTTTTAAATTCTGCATTTCGGCTACATCCAAATCAACTACCATTGTCAAAGGACGAGCAGTGTATTTTACCGATCCCAATCTAAAATATTTAGTTACCATTTCTTCGACAAATGTCGGCAGCGGCATTGCGGTAGTATTGAAATCAATACATTTTCCCAAGAACAGTAGCTTCTCTTTTCCCGGACTGAATAAGTTGGTTTCTTTAAGGCCCTTCCGTAGCAAATCGAGATATTTTTGATCAGATTGATATCTCTTATACCAAGAATAAAAAAGTATCCTCCCGCAGTCGACTTGCTTAAGAAAATCTTTCTTTGAAACAATCCGGTCGGCGAGCTTTCTCTTTATAGCTAGGTCGAATACTGTGCGGACTGCGTTATTGTAGTGATAGTTTTCTGCTTCGAACGAAGTCGATTTGAAATGCGTTTTTAGCAAATTGATGCAGTCTCCTCGGTGGTCTTCGAAATCTTTACCAGTTATCAGCCTAAATTTTGTAAGAAATGCAGAGAGTGTAGCATCATCTATGTTATTATCAACGTGATATTCCTTTTTCACCTTCTTTTCCTTATAGGTAAGGATAGTTTTCAGTTCCTCAATATCGAATTGTTTAATACTCCCGGCGGCTTCATTTTTAAAGTAGCCATAAAGCGTGTATTGAGAAACTGTAGACGATGAAGGATTTCGGTGGTGATCCAACATTAGAATAATTGGATCCTTTATACTAGAATTGGTAAGGGCTTGGGACGAGTAATATTTACATTGAACTGACTCCCTCCCGTTAATAGAATCGATATCTACATCTTCGATTCCTTCTACTGTAATGGTGTCATTGTCCTTTTTCAATGACAATATTTCTTCAATAGTTTTGTTAAACTGGTAGAAGTACCCTTTCAGGGTTGCGTCTGCCGAGCGAATATCCATAAGTTAAGGTTGTTGTTGTTACAACTCGATACAAATCAACGAATGTGAATATATAATAATTTGAGGAATTTTCAAACCTATTAAAAATTCAGAATGATTTAGCTGCAAATAATACAACAGCAAACGGTGATAATATTCGGATAGGAAAAATTTTAAGTACCCTATAACTTTTCTTTTCATGATCCATAAATTAATTATGGAATCCTCCCCGGTTCAGGACTGAACTGGCGTAAGGAGGACGCGGAATAAATGTAGGCATCGTGGCAAAGTCCGGTGTTTATGCCGAACTCCTTATAAGCCTGTTGCAGACATGAGCCGAACTTCGTGGAGAAAAATGAATAAGTAATCAAACACTATAAAAAAGAAGCTATATCCATCTTAACCTGCCAGTAAGCCTTCTCAACTGCTTGTTCATACTCCGTTGCCCTAATCCTGGCCGCCCCTTTTTTACGCATTTTATCTTGGGCAGCTTTAATAAACCAAACCTCCTTACCAATTGTGTGCGTCAATGCCGAAAAAGCATGTAAGTAATGGGTTTTCGTTCCAGGATCAGTCTCCTGATCATGTTGTTCCCGCAGCAAATTTTCTATGCTCTCACATATACGTTTAAAGCTGTAATAACAACCATCCTGGGTTCGCAGGGGATGTAGACTGGCAAACAAAGTTGCCACTGTTTCTTTTGAATTTTCCATCAGTATGTATGGCTTTTGTTGCAGCCATCAATACCATAATAATTCATTCCCAGCAGATTAAAAAATAATATCATCCTGGTTACAAAGAAAATCGACAATATTACTAATTTCAAAAATCCCGTTTCCCGTCGTACTGGGATATATAAAGTAGAACGAGTAAAAGTTATGTCTAAATCACCTTATCCTGATTGGAAGAAATTCGAACAGTTCGTTGCCGAAATAGAACAGGCTCTCCGGAATATGCCCGGAGTAACGGTGACACATGACGCAAAGCAACCGGCCTGCTATGGAGTAGAGCGGCAAATTGACGTGCTCATCAAATACGATACAGGCGTGTTTTCAAAAACCATTGCCGTTGAATGTAAAAATATTGCCTCGAAGGTTTCTATTGAAGTGGTAGACGCCTTTGCGTCCAAATTGAAGTCAATAGGTGCGGATGAAGGAATTATCGTTGCCGCCAATGGATTTCAAACAGGCGCATTGAAAGCAGCTGTCCATTACGGTATTAAAACCTTTCAGTTGTCTGAGGCAACCGCCATCATGGAATACCTTCAGTCTTATCCCTTATTCCCTTTCGAAATCAAACAAGAGGTACTGGAGATACATGCGGGATTTAACTATGTCTCACCCGTTAATGATCTATTTCAAACAAAAAGCGAACTTTGGTTTGAAGGATTAAATGCGGCACTTACCATTGACGAACTTCTTCGCCTGTGTTTGCATCAACGACAACCAGAACTGTCCCGCGCTATGTTCCAAAGTGTACTCGATCCAGGCAAGTCCCAATTGTTAGTTGGCACTAACGAAATCGTTCTGCATTTTCCATCACCCATGTTATTTTACTGCGATAATCAACAAACAGAAGTATCCGGATTCAGGGCACTCATAAAAACAACGCTTATTACAGGACCTGCAACCCTGGAACGAGTATCCGTCTACCAGGATTCACAGCAAACGGAACCGACGACTATCATTTATGAAATGACCATGGAACAGGGGAATTTAGATTTCATATGTGCAAACTGGACAGTCCAAAATAATTCCTCCACAATCATCCTTTTCAAATGAGTAAGACATTTACGACATTATCCCAAAGCGAATGCCGCCAGGTCTTTCAGTCAATACTAAATGATTCGGAGGAACTTTGGGAGTCGGGCAAAATATTAGCCGACAACAAACGCTTTGGACACGCCATTCCTTTTCTCATTAACAGCATCGAAGAACAAATAAAAGCATTGATCCTTTTTTTAGACGGCGAAGGGTTCTCATTTCGACAGACCAAAGGAGTTGACACTTTCTTCCGCAACCATGAGATCCGTCATGCACTTGCCTATCTTATGTTTGTGATGAATCTCTTCGGGGGCGAAGTGCTTAAGTTCCTTCAACAAGTGCGTGACAATCCAGAAAAACTATTGCAACTACGGAATGAAATTATTTCTACGGAAGATTATATCGAAAAAAAGCTAAAATTCTATCTATTTCGAAAGGCAATTTATCTAAAGCAGGAATATCAATGGTTTTCAAAACTTGACCTATTCCGGCAAGATGGTTTCTACAGCAAATACGACGGAACGCTAAAACTACCCATGCAAATCGGCGCGAATGAATTTGATCAACATATACAACGGCTTCAAAAAACGAAGCAAACGATCGCAGGACTTATTGAAGCATTCCAGACAACTGACCCCGGTATGAAAAACCACATTGCTGAACTACGGAAAGATTGCATCCGAAAAAAATATTATGAAAAAATATCGGCCGTTTTAACAAAACTCAGACAGGACAGAGGAAGTGCATTCGAACATTTTGCTACCAATCTAAACAAAACTATAAAGGGAGAATAATTGTATGGCAGTAAAAGAATATCAACAGGAACTCAAAGAGCTCCTAAAAAACCACTTTTCAAATGAAGATGTAAAAACAGAATGGCGAACAAAAATGAAAAAAGGTCTTTATTCGCCAAGGGTGGATGTAGCGATAGGCCCTTTTGCCGTCGACGAAGGAGTACGTTATACTCTAGAACATTCTGACATGTTCAATCGGCATTTGTCACTATTCCACCGTTTGGTGGAACAGCACCTGATTAATCTCAACATTATAACTGAAGATACCAGTAATGAGCAAAAACAATTTTTAATGGAAAAGAAAATGCAAGAAATTCAATGGACGAATTTAAACGGCAGATGCTTCCTTGCCATAGAAGTTGAAAATAAAATCAGCCGAAAACATTTGATGGGCGGAGCTGTAAACGCAGCAGTGCTTGGCAAAATCGGAATCGCAGTTGGATTCACTAAAGATAAGCATAAGGCTTTTTTAAATTTATACCGCTATTTTCAATTTCTAAAAGATGTAGAGAAGCCGACATTCAAAACAGACAATCTTCTTATTATTTCAGCTTCCCAACTTGTTGACATCCTGGATAACTAGTATGAATTTTTATTCTTCTACTTTATTTTCCTTCCATCCGCTCCAGCTTTATCGCTCCAGGTAGTTGCTCCAATAGTTGCGCTGTGCGGTAGATATGATCTTTCTCCACGGTATCAGAGTGAGTTATTTAAAATACTTTGGGTTTTAATAGAAGCGAAAAAGATTGATCAGATATTCTTTACAACACATAGCTCTTATTTTGACCACCGAGCTGATTTCAGTATTTATGAAGTTTCTATTAGTGGTTCAGGCGTGTCTAAAGTGACTAAACCTCAGAAGAACATTTTCTTCAAGAAATTAGACGCTTAAAGAAAATGATTACTCATGATACAGTTTTCAATCGAAGATTTAGACGTCATCATAGAATCTTTAAAGTACTCTATATTAAAAATCGAGAACTACCCTATTTATCTACTATTACAATCCACCACGTCTTACGCTAATTGTAACAATTTATGTGAAAGAGCTTTAAAGATTAATCAGTTAGACCGTGTCCAGGCAGGTAAATATAGCAATACATTCAATAACGCTAATATATTTAGTATTCGAAGGAGATTTATGCCAACCAGCGGGCTACAAACCGTGAAAATCCCCTTTTTTATTTGGAAATAATTACCTTACTTGTAGTCACACATTTGGCCTTTCGCTTATTAATTCTTACCCTACTTGCAGTTTATCGAACTATGGTACATGCCATTGAGAGACTTTTTCTAAGACACTAATTGATTTTACTTTAATTAATTGCATGGCTTCTATACAATACGATCCGGAAGGGATGATCTATTCTAAACTTGGCTCTGATAAATCCAAGTACCCAGTTATGGTTGAACCTTCAACAAAACTTCGTCCATTGTCAGTTGAATTTGATTTAAAAGTCATATTTCGGCCGAAGGAAGTTTGGGCGAACTTTAGAAGTGACAAGTATTTTATTGCCATTAGAAACGCCTCTATTCTGGTAACAGCAGAGAAAGGAAGATGCCTTGATTTCACTAAGCAAGCCTATTATGAAGTAGATTATAGCATCGAAACATCTAAGTCTAAACAATCTGAAGAAAAAGATAATGTTGATGCAAATTTTACTTACAGCCCCGTATCTGTTAATGTTGGAGAAGGTTTTTCATCTAGTGAAATAGAAGAACGAAAAACAATTGGAAGACTAAAAAAAAATGAGAAGCAGTTATCTGTTAAATCAGTAAGTGGTGAAGTTGAATGGCATTATGCCTTGCCAAATATTGATAGTGTGGCATCTGACCTCTTAGATGAGGTTTTGGATTTAAAGGTAGAATTTGAATGGAATCAGGCGCCAATGCAAGGACTTATTCAACTCAGGCCTGGGAAAATTGAGTTTTTTGATTCTGAAAGAAAAAGGTATCCCAAATTTAAAAATGTGGGATATTTTATTGTTCTTTTTCACAAACATCTTCTGATGAATAACATGAATATCAATATAAACTACGAAGTATACTGATGGATAAAATTAAAATAGATTCAGATGTAATGGATATTCTAAATAAAATTGCAAATGCTAAAAATCAGCAAGATGTGGAGGCCATATTGGAATCTTTGGATAGCAGATTAGCGGCAGAATACAGGAGAGCGCTAAGCAATGACGATGATTTTTCGGAAACAGAAGATGATTTATATGTCGATATTAATACTTATCCAGAATTTGAGAAAAGATTTTCTATTCAAGAAAATCAAGCTGTAAAATTTGATTTAACACTACAGAGAAACTTTGGTATTGCCGCTCACATTGATGCGGGTAAGACCACGACAACGGAGCGTATCCTCCGCTATACGGGTATGATCCGCCAGATTGGTGAGGTGCATGATGGCGCCGCTACCACCGACTGGATGGAGCAGGAAAAAGAAAGAGGCATCTCCATTACTTCTGCAGCGGTAAGCTGCCAGTGGAATTTCCCAACCTTGTTGGGTAAAGCGACTGGTGACACAAAGAAATATTCTTTCAACATTATCGATACTCCGGGTCACGTGGACTTTACCGTAGAGGTAGAGCGTTCCATGCGCGTACTCGACGGCCTGATCGTGTTGTTTTCCGCCGTTGATGGTGTTGAACCACAATCAGAAACTGTATGGCGCCAGGCTAACCGCTACGGCATTCCGCGTATCGGTTTCGTAAATAAAATGGACCGTGCAGGTGCCGACTTCCTTAACGTTGTTAAACAAGTAAAGGACATGCTCGGCTCCAAAGCCGTTTCTCTTCAATTGCCGATCGGTGCAGAAGATGACTTCAAAGGTGTGGTTGACCTGATCCGTATGAAAGGAGTTATCTGGCATATGGAAACAGAAGGCATGACCTTCGATGAGATCGACATTCCTGCCGATATGTTGGAAGAAGCAAAAGAATGGAGAGCAAATCTTATTGAATCTATTGTTGAATACGACAATAAGCTGATGGATAAATTCTTCGATGATCCCAACAGCATCACGGAAGAAGAAGTGCATGAAGCGATCCGAAAAGCAACGATTGATCTGAGCATCGTTCCGATTATATGCGGTTCTTCTTTCAAGAACAAAGGTATACAACCACTGTTAGATGCAGTATGCCGTTACCTGCCTTCACCAGTTGATATCCCAGATACCATTGGTACGAATCCTGATACTGGTGAAGAGATCACTCGCAAGGCTGATCCGAAAGAGCCATTCTCTGCATTGGCCTTTAAGATCATGACCGATCCGTTTGTAGGTCGTCTGGCCTTCTTCCGCGCTTATTCCGGTCACCTGGATGCAGGTTCTTATGTACTGAACGTACGCAGTGGCAAAAAAGAGCGTATCAGCCGTATCATGAAAATGTTTGCAAACAAACAGAACCCGATCGACTTCATCGAAGCTGGTGACATCGGAGCGGCTGTTGGTTTCAAGGAAATCAAAACCGGTGATACCCTTTGCGACGAGAACCATCCGATCGTACTGGAAAACATGTTCATCCCCGAGCCCGTAATCGCTATCGAGGTTGGAGCCAAAACCCAGTCCGACGTTGACAAAATGGGTATGGCTATCGCTAAACTGGTAGAAGAAGACCCTACACTGCGTATAAATACAGATGAAGATACCGGTCAGACCATCCTCCGTGGTATGGGTGAGCTGCACCTCGAGATCATCATCGACCGTATGCGCCGCGAATTTAAAGTAGAAGTAAACCAGGGTGCTCCCCAGGTTGTATATAGAGAAGCCTTCAACACAACCGTTAAACACCGTGAAACGCTGAAAAAGCAAACCAGTGGTCATGGTAAATTCGCCGACATCGTGTTCGACCTCGGACCGGTTGACGAGGAATGGCAAAAAGAAAACCCTGATAAGAACTTCCAGTTTGTGAACGATATCGTGGGTGGTGCAATCCCCCGCGAATTTGTATTTGCTATTCAGAAAGGTTTTGAGAGGGCTATGACAACAGGTGTGTTGGCCAACTATCCGGTTGATAACATGAAAATACGTGTATTCGACGGTAGCTTCCACCAGATTGGCTCTGACTTTATGACATTTGAGCTTTGTGCAAAGCAGGGTTTCCGTGAAGCAGCACGTAAAGCAAAACCGGTACTGCTTGAACCGATCATGAAAGTAGAAGTGATCATGCCTGCACAATACTTGGGTGATGTGACAGGCGACCTTAACCGTCGTCGTGGTATGCTGGAAGGTATTGATACACGTGGTGACGCCCAGGTGATCAAAGCCAAAGTACCGCTGAGCGAAATGTTTGGTTATGTGACCCAGTTGCGCTCGCTTTCATCCGGCCGTGCATTGTCAAATATGGAGTTCTCACACTATGCTCCCACCCCTTCGAATATCACTCATGAGATAATTTTTAAAACTTTGGGTATAGTAAGAACAAACTAATGGTAGTCTAGCTACCTCGTGCTGGATTATTGTGGCATTAAAGTATGGATATTTCAATGCGGAGTTTTAGACTCCGTCTCCGAGAATAAACAGGCCAACAGGAATTCCTCGAACCTAGATTGTCCCGTTTGGGTTAAGTGTTGTCGCGGAATGTCGCTAATTCCCTCAAATCCTGCAAAAAAATGGTTCGATTTTTCAACCCTTAGGGCTACATAAAAAGCATTTTAAATATAACCAACAAGCTGAAAAGCCTTACAAAGTCATTGACTGGTAAGGCTTTCTGCGTTCAAATACTTTTTTAATCCCGGGGAAGGATTAAGAATTTCACATCTTATATAATAAAAACTTTTCCTTTAGATCAATCAGATTCTGAACCCCCAATTTTTCTGATGCCCGCCGGCGATAGGTGCTGACAGTGGTAACATCGAGCGACATTTTTTCCGCTACTTCTTTGTTGCCCATTCCCATCACGATGTATTCAACCACTTCCAGTTCCCTGTCTGAAAGTGCGTCAATCGGATTTTGTAATGCGGATGATTTGGCTGGTTGTAATAAGGATGCTTTTAAATCCTGGCTTAAGTAAATTTCACCTTGCAATACAGTCTGGATCGCTTTTTCCAATTCACCAAGCGAAGTTCGTTTGCATACAAAGCCCTTCGCTCCTTTTTGAATCAGCCGTTTTCCATAAATACTTTCCGAATTGGTAGTATAAACCAGGATATTGGTATAAGGGTATAGCTGTATAATATAGTCGACGGTTGAAAGTGTACTGCCATCGGCGAGGAACATGTCGAGAATCAACGAATTTACCTGGCGGGTAGATAACAATTGCATTACTTCTGTAGAGCTGGAAGCTTCAATGCAATCATATTTTTTGGAGAAGCCCTCTATCATGAGGCGGATCCCGCTGCGCACGATCTCGTGATCGTCGGCAATTAAAATACATTCCATAAATAGTATATTCTTTAGGATGCAAGGATTACCAACGGCCGAAACAGGCTACTTACGGCCGAAGACGGCTACAAGATATATAATAAACCGGGAATTTGGAGAACGATCCTGTATGTGCGATGGCGCCGCTAAAAAGCTAAAACTATCATTCAGGTTTTTTGCCGATCACTGGTTCCAGACAGGGGAAACCAAATAGATACCTGGGTTCCGCGCCCCGGTTCGCTTTCTACTTTCATAGTTCCCTGAATAATCCTCAGCAGGTCTTTTATAATGCGGAAACCAAACTGAAATTTTTTGGATTCACCAATTGAATATTCGGAAATAAGAGAGTCCTGTGTATTCAACAACTTAACCAGTTGAGGAGTCATTCCTTTGCCGGTGTCACTAACGGTAAGCAGATAGCCGCTATCTTTTGCCTGACCAGCGATCCGGATGCTCCCGCTATCCGTATGCTTCATCGCATTCATGGCAAGATTATATACAATAACCGCGATTGCTTCTTTGTACTGCACCATGTCAGTATTGTCCGGAATATCGTTGTGAAGCTCGACTCCCTTTCCGGCTGCCAGGGTTGTTATAATCTCAACGGAACCGGCAACGAGTGGGCGTAATTCAAATCGCTCCGGCTGCATCTGACCCTTTTCATGGTGAAAGCGGATCCAGTTGAGCATATTTACCGTCAACGATTCAAGCTCCTGCAATACCGTTACCAGCGTGTCTGCCAGTTTGTAATTGGGATCGTTATCCGCAAAGGCATTCCTGATCTTTTTCCCAACAAGCGACATAAACGTAAGTGGTGTAATTATGTCGTGGCTGATAATAGCAATCAATCTCGACTTGATCTTATTGTCTTCCTCCTGTTGCAGCAACTGGTTTTCCAATTGCCTGCTTTGATCGGCAATACTCTTTGTTTGTTCATCTACCTTTAGCTGTAATTCTTTTTTTCTGGCTGCAATGCTTGCTGTTCTCCATCGCACCAGGCCCCATATCATTAAAATGAGTGCTGCAATGCACAGCGTATAAAACCAGGCCGAACGGTACCAGGGCTTCAGTACATTGAATTCGATCATCGTTGTCTGAAACTGATCCGCCTCAAAGCCATTCCGCACACGGAGATATAACTTGTAACTACCCGGAGGCAGTTGCCCGAATTGCAATACATTATTCCTGACGATATCCTGCGAATTCCAGGCGTCATGGTAAGGTTCAAGTTTATAAGAGAAGTAAATGTTTTCCGTATTGGTGTAATGAGGCAATGAAAGTGTAAATCGCAAATCCTTAATAAATGGTGATAAATTCTTTATTGCACCGCTATCCGGTTGATACCGCATAGTATCGGCGATCACTTCATCTACAAATATTCGGTTGGATGGCGGCCGTGAATGCGGCGCAAGCGGGTCAAACACCACCACACCATTCATGGAGGGAAATGAAAACAGGCCACTGCTCATCTTTAATCCGCAGGGCTGGCATCCACCGTTCAGCTCTGTGTTGAATATCCCGTCTTCCTTTCCGAAATAATGATAATAGATTTCCGGTAAATCGTGTTCGTAGGCAGCTACCAACGCAGTGAAACTTGTTTTAAATAAGCCATGATTGGTACTGATCCAGCAATATCCTTTTTCATCCGGTATGAAGCAATGGGTAAAGGAAAGATGTTGCTGCTTATCCAGCGGCATTTTTTTGATCACTCCGTTCTTATACATGTAAAAGCCCTGTCCATAGGTTCCTATAAAAAAATAGTCTTTGTACTTAAGGAACGACCTTACTTTCGTAGTCAGCCCCGGAATATGGACAGTATCGAGTGTAGCATTCTCCGTATTGAATAATACCAGTTTTTCACTTGCAATCGCTATTATGCCGGGCGTCCATTCGATAGCGTCCGTTGGGTCCAGGTCGTTCTTAAGAGCCCCTCGGGGCAATTGATACAGTAGCCTGAATCCGTCATCGGTTATTTCACCAATACTATAATTAGAGATCGCAAATAGCCTGTTATTGGTTTCCGCATACACCGCCCTGATCGAATTGTCGCGCAGCGCCGTCACTGTTTTTCGTTGCTGACCGGGATAAACATGTAAGAGGGTATCATTCAACGAATACCAGTAGTCGCCGGTTTTAGCCAGAAAGATATTATTGCGCGGAAAATCCAACGGCGCAGGTAGCAATTCGCCTTTGCTGGAAAAGGCCGTTCCACAGGCAGTAACAACAACCCCTGGAACTAATTCCGCCTGTGCATATTCCACTTTTGCCGCATTACTACCGGGGTTGCCGAGAACAGTCTTTATAAACGGGTTTCGCGCCACGTATAAACCGTTCACTTCGCTCGACATAAATATAAGCCCTTCTTCTTCCCACACCTGCATACAGGTTATATAAGAACCGCGCGGATAACACTCCATGCAAAACGGCTCCGTAACAAGGCCTTTACCTTCGCGCCTGACCTTCCATATATCAGTTCCGTTAACCAGTAAGGGCTCTTTCATTCCCGGTTTCCACATAATACCTGGAACTTCTTTTTCACCGGCTACTAAAGCCGGCATTCCCGATATGGACACTGGTACTAATTTTCTTGATGCCCGGTCATATTCCCATATCTCATAACCGGTTTTCTCAAAATATACATGATCGTCAACTTTGAAAAGCCGTTTGAATCCGGGAAACCTTAATAATGTATCAAGTTGCTCATCATAATGATAAGCGTCCTCCGCATAAATAAATGAAAAGCTGTTGAAATCATCCACTTTATCATGAAAAGCGATCCATTCAGGCAATAGCGAATCCGCCTGATGGCGGACCCGGTCGACGATACGGGTGGCAGCAATATTTCCAGACGCTATATCCCGTATACCTGCAGGCGCAATAAAAAAAGTATCAGTGGTTACAAACTCCGGTTTGTTATTCCGGATGCGGAATACGGAAAAGTTAGCGTCTTCACAATATATAATACCCTGCCTGTTTTGCGTCATCAGCGTAATACGCGAAGCCACTGCCCCTCCTTTCACCAATCCGAAATTGGTAAAGTTTCTTCCATCGAATCTCACGAGGCCACCTTGCGTACCGATCCAGAGAAAGCCATTGGTTTTATCCAGTTGAATGCCTGTAACACCGATGGCGGGCAAACCATTTTCATTGGTATAATGCCGGATGTTGTAGGATGTTTGGCTGAATAAAAAACTGAGTGGAAATAATAATAAGATAAAACAAAAGAAGATCCGCAGACCATGCACAGTGATGTCCCTTATGATACGGATAGCAATAATTCTCATAGTTTACCGGCTGTTCCGGTTATGGATAAAAAAATCATGGGAGGACGGTAGCACACAAATATAGTTTGAAATGATATTAATAGCGCAACGGATAAGGGATTAAAAATGCCTACCGGACATCTCTGAAACCTTCCGATATATAAATATTTCCCTTAAATATGGTATTGATGGCTTCTTTCAGTCTTCTTTCAGATTCTGATTTGAGCAACAGACCCTGTGCGCCTGCGGCCAGATAATGCAGCGCATGTGTCGTAACGATACGACCGGAAAACATGAGTATCCGGATGCCTGGTTGCTTCTGTCTGATCATATCCAGTATTTCCCGGCTGTCGGCCCCGGTAAGATCAATATCAAGAATGAGCAGATCGAATTTCGACTGGTCAAGACATACTACCATTTCATCTACGTCTCCTGCTGTAGTAACCTGCGTTCCGGGAAACTGTTCCTGTAATATATGTGTAGTACCATAGCGTACAATTGCGAGGCCATCTGCCACTAGAACATGCGTCATAAAAAGAAGGTATAGGCAATAATTTTTGAAAGCTGTCCCGCCAGTTGGCAGGACAGCATTTCTATCCATCTATCCGTGCCTTAACGCTTTACAATCTTAAAGCTAGTTACGTTATTGCCATTGATCACCCGGAGCATGTAAACAGCCCTGGGCAATGACCCAAGCTCAATGTTACGTACAGTACCCGATCCGGTGACGCCAGGGCGCATTAGCTGGCCTGAAACATTGTACAGTTCAAGTCTCGCGCCTTCATATCCCTGTGGAAGAATCACCTGGACCGTATTATCGGTTACTGTTGGGTAAACTTTCAGGTTATTTAACTGGCACGACGCGCGCACTGCTACCACTGTGCTATAAGAAGAGGCTCCATCGATATCGACCATTTTCAATCGGTAGAATATTTTTTTGTTGTCGTTAACAGGATCGGAATAAGTATAGTTCGATTGCCTGTATGGAATCTGTGCAATCGCGGCGAAATTGCGTCCATCATTGCTACGCTCAATTACAAAATGACTGAAATTAACAGCATTGTCCGTTTCCCAGTCAATCTTCGCTTCGCAATTCCGGATTACTGCAGCAAAACTGGTTAATGTAACAGGAAGTGTGGAATGAAGGGTTACAGTTATCGTATCGCGTACTACGCAACCATCGGGGAAACCCACTGATATATGATAACTGCCAACGCTATTCACAACAAGACTATCCGCTGTGCTGCCATCGTTCCAGGTATATGAAGAAGAAGGTGACCCAAAGAATCCATCGGTACGTAATACGATCGGAAAGTCGCTTGTATTTACGACAGTATCACTTCCGAGACCATAAATTGGTGCAGCACCATTATAAGGCAATATATTCCAGTTGATGTTGTTGCCGAGATCGGTGCTATGCTCCCTGGCAGTAAAAGGGACTGTACCGGCGCCAGTAATCCGTTGCACGCGTACATAATCGAATTCGGCGGTGCCGTTGGTTTTGGTAATCGTTGCGTTGGTGCTGTTAGTGCTTCGTATTTCTGTAAGCCTGCAAGGGGTGCCGCTGCCAAACCATTCATTCCTGATGGTATTGTTGGAACCACCATTAAAAACATAACTGTTGCCTGGGAAGAACACCAGGGTATCCATTACGTTGTTTGTACCATATATACCTCCGCTGCCTTTGTATTCCACATAAGTAAGTGTATTGCTATTTCCATTAATTCCTACTGTTGAAGTGGTGGCAGGGTTTGTAAATACGAGCCTGTTGATGGTAGAAAAATTCATGGCCACATCTGTATTGATAGTGCCGGTTACCAATACGGTATCGTACTGCATTCCCTCAGCTTTAAAGTCGCCGGTTGTAATGCTGGAATTAGCAGCATTCAACGTATGATTGGCCGCAGGGCCCTGGAAGCGCCAGCCAAAGGGCGCAATAATCGTAGAATTGCTGATATCGATGGAAAATACATTAGCGGTTCCACCCGAATTGTCGACCTGAAGAATAGTAAGCCTCCGTCCTGAAGCATTCAACGCCCCCCTGATTAAACCAATAGTAGTTTGACCATTGCTGTAATCGTTCAATATAGTAAGACTGCTCCCCGGTTTGTCGATATTAAAATCGAAGTTGCCCAATACATTCCCTTTCAAAAACACGGGGGCAGGACCTTTAGCTGTTACCAGGGTATTAAATGTAGCCGTAGGGTTAAGAATGATACTGTCGCCCCAGATCTCCATGTTCCAGGTACCGGTTTTGCTCCAAATAGGAGAATTGGGAGCACCTGTCCAGTCTATATTGTGGCAATAAGCATTCCCACTTGCTATCGAAACAGTTTTACTAACCGTGGTAAATCCACTTGCTGCGTCAAAAAACACATTATCATTCACCGTAGGGATACAGGCGCCGGGCGCTCCTCCGCTGGTAGTGCTCCAATGATTGGGGTCGTTCCAGTCGCCTGAGCCACCAATCCAATAGCGGTCGCTACCAGCAGCGGAAGAAATGGCCCATCCCGAATTTCCGCCGGCATCTGCGCCATTGAATGCAATGGGAGTAATCGAACCGGTCGCGTTCATGTTTTGCATATAAACGTTATCGATCAATACAACGGCAGAATTGCCAAACGCTAAAGTTCCGGTAAGGTTACCTCTCATCTCGATCAACCCTGTACAGGCCGCTGATTGTGCTTTCAGGTATTTATTGATGGTGCTGCTTCCTGAAAAAGAATAGTTGCGTGAGCCTGCCAGTATAAGGGTATCGATGATATTTCCTGCTCCAACAAAATAACCCGCTCCTTTGAATTCCAGTTTACGGATCGTGTTGAGGGCATCAATACGCGCTACACTGGTTGGCGATGTGGAGGTAAAAGTCAGTTCCCCGAAACCGGTACCATTAATATCAAAAACATTGACAGCTCCTGCGTATGTCAGGTCGACCTTTGGATAAGTATGAACAGGCGCTCCCGACTGCCAGTTGGTAATAAAGTTCTGGTTTGAAAGGATATACGAGCCGGTAGCCACCAGGAATTTATTCAAACCTGTATATTGCCAGCGAGTGGTGGTGCTGATAATTGCATTACTGATATCCAGTGTACGTGTGACCTGGCCCACACTCACAAAACTCAAAATTGAAATCGTACGTCCTGCCAGGCTGAGTCCACCACTGGTCAGTGTTATACTTCCATTAGTTGGACTGTTCCAGTCATCTACTATCGTGGCAACGCCACTGCCGGTTTTACGTCCGCCCAGCTGAAGTGTGCCGGCTGTGCTGCCATTGATGGTCACCGTTGTGTTGGCAGACCCACTCAATTCAATAGTGGCGTTCATCGTTACAGTAGGCTGCAACACTACAGACCCATACGCGCTAAACATGGAAGAAGAAGATTCGTTGAATATAACATTACCCACTCCGGCCATCCAGTTCATATTCCTGCAAAACGAACTGCTGCTGGTAGTCACTGTACCGGATGCAAGACCGCTGTTGACATCGAAAATAACATCATCATTCATAAACGGTACGCAGGCACCGCCGGCACCGCCGCTGCTTGTGCTCCAATGAGTACGATCATTCCAATCGCCACTGCCGCCTACCCAATAAAGCGTAACGCCAGCGGTAGTAGCCGGGGGAATAATAGTAAAACCAACATTGTTATCGCCATCAATTCCATCGACGGTGATGGGGGTCACAGGGCCATACGCCTTTACACCGGTAAGAATTACATTGCTGAGATCCACCACTGCGCCCGGGGCAAAATTCAAGGAACCGGTTGTCGAGTCGCCATTAATGTCAGTAAAAGCTTCGCAGGGTGCCCCATCTACGTACAGATATTTATTGATATTAAAAGTGCCCCTGAATGAACTGAGATGATTTGCAGCCAGCAACATGCTGTCTACGGTATTGGTATAATTGCCGTTTACCTGGAAACTACCCTGGCAGGTGATCTTATTTACTGTGTTATTCGTTCCGCTGATAAAAGCAGGCATACTAAAAAAAACTTTGTTTACTGTGTTATTGCCGGCAAAGCCCCCCGCGCCGGCAAAAACCAGCGAATCAGTAACTGTATTCCCATTTCCCAACCTGGCCTGTGAGTTTACATTAGCCAACGTAAAATAAAGTGATGACAGGATGGTATTGTTGATACCGATTTGATTATTGAGACCACCGCCACCACCGATTACTCTATTATACGTACCGCCGTCGGTAAATAAATAACTTAATGCGGTGACGGTAGATCCTGAAGCATTGATAGTCTTGTTAAGACCGGTTACCCGGAACTGAAAATTGTAGGTCAGGTTCGCATTGGTCATTTCGAGTGTCCGTACATTATCATTCTGACTGTAAAACATATGACCGGAAAGTCTTTTTCCGGCCATATTGAAGACACCTCTGGTAACAGTGGTAGAATTGGTACCCAGCGAATTGGTCAATGTGGTTTGCACAAGGCTATCCACCACTGTAAGGCTCCCTCCCGCTTTGTCGATCACCATACCAAATTCGCCCAACACATTGCCATTACTGGTGATCGTATTCGCCGTGGCTCCTTTGAACGCAAATATCACCGAGTAGGTAGTAGTTGGACTTAATGAAAGATCACCCCAAACCTCGATAGTAAATGCAGAATTGGCTGTAATGAAGCGAGGGCTGTTCGGAACAGTATTGCTCCACGTCATGTTGTTGCAAAATCCGTTTGCATCTACGGTAATGGTGCGCGTAGCAATGGTTGTACCAAAGCCGCTGTTGGCATCAAAAAAAACATTATCACCCGGCGAAGGGATAATGCTGGGAATTGGTCCAAGGCTACTGCCCAACCTCCAGTGATTGAGATCGCTCCAGCTGCCGCCACCGCCTACCCAATAATAATCGGCAGCCTGCAGCCTGGCAATAAACAAAAGCGTAAACAAATAGAGTAGACATTTTTTCATAAGTAAAGATTTTTAATAACGATTATTATTTATGATACCGGCCAAAGAGATGGGTCACTCATAAAGCAACAGCCTGCATTCCCGTGCATAGATCGGGCAAGGCGGAGGCGAATGCGCGTACACACCGCATCAGCTAAGTCAATTGAAGGAAAATAAGAGTGGGTGGAGCTAAAACAATAAGAGAACTTTCAGAGCACTCCCGTATTTTATTGATGTAAACTTGGTATAAACATTGGATTTATTTTTTTCATGATATGGATTGGCTCAATCGCGGCAACGTATCGTTACCGGTTTTGATGAAGTAAAACTAGGTGGGTGTGACAAAAGAGGCTGTACAGAATGGAGATTGATTTGTACATTTTTTAGTACATGATTACACTTAACGATTCCGGGCTTTGGGGAGGCTTAAAACCTGTTTACAAAAAACATATCGGATCAGTGCACCGCTATGCCCGATGTATGAAAGGAACAGCTCCTTGTTTTCATCGGCCGCTTGCGGTCACCCCAGACAGGCCTCAGTTCAAATCCTGATCAAATGAAATGGCATTACAAAACAATTCCTTCTTGCGGGTCACTTTTGAAATGTTCCGGTTGTCTACGCTTCGGAGGGGGCTAAGTGTCGGGATCCATTGCGCCTTCAGGAGAGCCTCAGCACAATTAATCCGGCAATAATTGCGAGGCTGAAGCTGATCATGGTGCCGATCAGCAAATACTCGGTCTTTTGTTCCGTTCTATTGGATTCGTTGAAACGGATAATGCCCTTTGCAGCAATGATGAGTCCGATGGCTTCAAATTGGTGTTCCAACACCAGCACCAGGATAATAACCCTTTCAATAATTCCGATCCACTGCCCGGCTTTATCGAGCGCACCGGTTTTGTCTACTGCCCGGCTCCAGCGATTCGTGAGCTGTCCTACCAAAATGCCGCATGGATAGCTAACAAAGACGAAAGCCGTAATCTTGATTAGCAGCGAACCGTCTTCTGTGAACTCCTGCCAGTTAGTTTGTAGCCTGCTCCAGTCGTAGAAGGTGAACCACCAGCATCCGAGGATGACCAGCAAATGAAGCAATTGGTCGACAAGAAAAAATATGGTTGTGTCCGGACGATAGGATTTCCAAATGTCAATGAGTGTATGTGTAATCAGAATAATAATGGCCACGAGCCAGTATTCCCAGCCAATGAAAAGCCAGGCAGCGAACGCAGTAATGGTCGTATGGAGGTACAGCGCAACAGACCGGAAGTGTTTGCTTTTACGTTCGGAGATCCATCTGTCGGGCTGTAATAGAAAGTCCGTTAGCAAGTGCGCCAGAATCAGTTTTGTAAGCCAGATCGTTTCCATTAGTCAATGATTGTTGAAACTATATTTTCATAGTAATTCAAAAGTTGTATTAATTCATTCCATCCGGTTGACTGCGTATGCTTGTTTATTGTTGACGGAGACTTTTTTAATTTCTTAGCAACCTCCTGTTGTGTGTCGCCATTGAGCAAATGAACGAGCACCTCTGCTTGTTTCTCGGTAATGTCTCTAAATATATAATCGATAAAAGCAGAAATTGCGTTAAATCCCTGATTCACTTTTTCGTCAGCAGACACAATAGCCAGCCTCCTGTTTGTTTCGGTCAACCTGTCAAAATTACGGCCTGAAAGAACGAAAGCCTCGTCGGTCGAAGTGCTTAATTTTTTTAAACGCGGATTGGTTTCGCCGATGCCAATACAAGCTCTTATATCATGAAGCGACGAAAATTTACGGGCTTCCCCGCGCAGCAGCAAAGCGACTTTCAACGCTTTCCTGGGATCTTTCAGATATACCTGAAAGCTGTCTCCTCTAAAAAATTCATACTTGAAAGGCGTTATGACACGGGTCAGCCTGTCAATCATTTTCTTAGCTGCACTCGGAGGAAGAGTGGTCGAATTAACAATATCCGCGGTGATGACTGCGCTAATGGGCATAATTAAAATTAGACTAAAAAGGCGAATTTTTCGAATATTCGACTAAAAAGGCGAATTTTTAAAATATTCGACTAAAAAGGCGAATTTGCCTTTTTTACTAAAAATCACGTATTCGCCTGCTTTTCCTCTAATTCTGCATGTTTTAGTCGGCAGACGAAAAGCAGCCCGGATTCAGAATATTTATCTGACCATATAGCACATCTTCCGGGGCTACTACATGCGTACCGGCTATTATCACAATGGTGTCATGCTCCTAAGAACTACATTTCCGACTTTGTTACCACCTAATACATAAGCATAAGCGTCCTGCCACTTTTCCCAACGGATATGTTTGGTCAATTAAGGGAACAAATTGACCTTTTCGAACCAGTTCGTTCACGCGGCCCATGCTTCTGGCGACATTTCGTGGGAAAGAAAATCGAAGCGATTTTCCGGATTTAGTGGAGGGAGGCAATGACAGCCATACATTTTGCCAGTATGGACCCGGCTCTGATGAAATATAAATGCCGCCAGGGCTTAGGTCATCAAATCAATCTTCGTCAGATAATCAGGTAAAGCAACTTGCCACTTTTCTGAAAAATGCGGCGGCGGTTTTCGATTTTTTCCTGGCTTAGAACAGACCATTAAACCTCTGCCACCATGAACCTTATCCATTCCCCCACCGGAATGGCATGTCTCATCGCCTTCTTCCTATCCCTTCCTGCTATGTCATCCATGGACCCATTTCCGCGCGCCCTGGGCGAAGCCATTCGCGAAGCAGCCAACTGGCGCCACTATTGCAGAAAATTATTGAAAGGTGAGAAAGGCGGCCACGGCGAAAGCCTACCCGTGACGAAAGCCTTTTTTGCCCCCATTCGCCGTAGTTTGTACGAGCAGTCGTTGTACGGAGATTGTATCTCCGCACAACGACATTTATAATTCCATTTCCTTACAATATTAGGCTTCTGTATTGTTATTGTTTTCCCTGTTATGCGCAGCTCCACTCAACTATAGGAGATGTTATTACATCCGCAAATTCCCGAGATAGTATTATGAAAGCCCCTCACCCCTGCTTCCGCAACTCCCGCAACGAATAAAAACTATTCCGCCAGTAAATGCCTCCCTGCCGCTCGGTAAGAATCGTCGATTTGATAATGATATAGACCATCACCAGTCCGGCAAAGGGTATCATGAGCGCATGCCACCATTTGGCATGGATGCCCTTTTTACCAATCATCAGAGCCAGCTGGCAGGCAACGATGGCCAGGGCGAAGCAGCAGTAAGGAGCACCGGCCATTAATAATAATGGCACCGGCAGGGCCAGGATCAGGAATGTAACCAGCGCTGTACCTAAGGCCAGCAGGGGCCGGTAGTTGTATACGGAATACATGTTTTTCATGAGTCCGTTCACAAAGGCGGAGAGGTTGTTGTACCAGGCCAGGCTGATCTCTTTTTCACCATACAGCACATCCTGCCGGCCACCGGCACGTTTGATGCGTTCACCCAGTTTGAGGTCATCATCGGGACGCAGGGAGATCATGACATGCGTGCCGGCTTTTTCATAGGCCGCACGTTTTACGAGGTTGAAGGCACCCACGCCCATTGATGCGGATGATTGGGGGTCAGCAATCGTCCAGGGTTTTAGTTTTATATCGAGCATGAGGGCAAACACGTTCATCACAGCTACGAAGAGTGGGGAGGGCGAAGTAATCTCTGCCAGTGCGGTAAGATGGTCAAGATTCTTTTGCTGCACATAGTTTATGGCCTTCTGCAGGGCATGGGGTGCAAATTTTACATCAGCATCGGTAAACAACAGCCATTCCTCGGTGCTGGCACAATAGCCTTTGTATAAGGCATGATTTTTCCCAAGCCAACCGCCCGGCAATTCATCGATGGTGATCACGGTAATCCGGGGATCATTTGCCGCCATCCGCTGCAGGATAGCTGCGGTACCATCGGTTGACCGGTCATTGACCACAATGATCCGGAAATTGGGATACTGCAACCCGCACACGCTTTGCAGCGCCTCCTCTATCTCAGCCTCCTCATCTTTTACAGCGATAATAACAGCAATAGCCGGCGCCTCAGCCAACTGTGATGAAAGATCTTTCATAAAACGAATCTTCCGGGTATTAACAAGGAGAAGAAGCGTCACTCCCACCCACAAGACAAGCATAGCAATGGCGTATATCAGTAGTATCATGCGGCAAATCTAGTATGGGCGACCGGAGGTCAATTTGATCTTAGGTCAAATAATAGAAACATACGCTTACATCTTTGCCCTTATCCGGCTCAGCGTTTCCTGGCTTACACCAAGATAGGAGGCGATATATTTCAACGGTACCCGTCTGACAACTTCCGGGTAATGCTCCAGCAGCAGCGCATACCGCTCAGGTGCTGTTTTGAAACGCTGGTCAATAAACCCTGTCTGCAGAGTCACAAGGCTGTGCGATAGTATGCGACCATTGAGCACACTCATATCATGATGCTTTCTGCAGAGATCATCCAGATGCTGGCGCGTAAATATCAGCACATCGGTGGCCTCGAGGGTTTCTATACACTGCGGACTCGGTACCGCACCAAAGAACGCAGAAAGTGAGCAGGCAAACATATGCTCAAACATAAACCAGTCCGTATACTCCTTATCCTGGTGAATATAATATGCCCTGAGTGCACCTTTGAGAATGAAAAACATCCTGTCAGAAACCTGTCCTTCCCTGACCAGGATCGTATGCGCGGGGTAATGTGCTGCTGCAAGGCAGGCGTCAACATCGGCCATGGTTTCTTTACTCAACGGAGTAATGGCATTAAGCGCGGCAAAAAGCCTGTCTTTCATTTTACCAAGATACGGAAAGTACTCCTTTGCCGAAGCCGGAAGAGCATATCGAAATTACCTGTCGAGCCACTTCTTAAATGCCGGTGCTTTCTCGCGGCTTATATCGATCTCCAGCTTCTGGTTAGGCTCTTTGAGCTTTACGATAAGCTTCGAATTCTCAACAGCCTTTACCGTAAGCACGGCATCAATATGAATTATATACTTCCGGTTGGCGCGGTAAAATTTCTGCGGATCAAGGAGGCTTTCCACCTCTTCGAGAGTAGCAAAATCTAGCAGGTACCTTTCGCCGCTAAAGAGGTACAGGTAATTAAGTGTTTCACGGGCAAAGCAGGCAATGTCGGCTACGGCAATGGGCATCCACTGGTTCCGTACATTGGCCATAAAGCGTTCTTTATACTGGCTGGCCGGGCTGCCGCTGATGTTCAGCGCCTTCATGAGGGCGGAAAAATCGGGATTGCCCTGCTTTTTTTGCTGAATGATATTCCTGCATTTATCAATGGCATGCTGTAACTCGGTGGCATCAACGGGTTTTAATAAATAATCCACGCCATTTACCTTAAAGGCACGGATGGCATACTCATCATAAGCGGTGGTGAAAATAATCGGACAGCTCAGCTGAAACTGCTCAAACAATTCGAAGCTCACCCCATCACTCAGCTGTATGTCCATAAAAAGCAGGTCTGGTTCAGCATTGTTCAAAAACCATTTGCGGGCCACTTTCAGACTGGGAATCACGGCTTCTATTTCCACAGAGGGGTCAATACTCTTTATTTTATTCTGCAGCACCTGTGCATTAAAATATTCGTCTTCTATTATGACTGCCTTCATACAATTCGTTTTAAGCTTCAATTAAGGGAATACGAACAACAAAACTTGTTTTTGTTTCATTGATTTCAACGGGTTTTTTACTGAGATATTTGTACAACGAGCGCAGACTGGCCAGCCCCTGCTTGTTCGAGGTTTCCAGCATCTTCTTTCGCTGCAGATTATTCCTCACTTCGAGATAACCATCGGCCGTAGTCATCTCCACAATCAGCGGCGAGTCGGTATCCACTACATTGTGTTTGATCGCATTTTCGAGCAGGTTCTGCAGCGTCACGGGTACTATCTTCCGCTGCTTATCGGCATCGGCGATACGTATCTGCACCTGCAGTCCATCACCAAACCGCGTTTTTTGCAGGCTGATATAGGTCTGCACAAAATCGACTTCTTCCTTAAGTGATACCAACTCACTGTCGCGGCTTTTTAAGATATACCGGTAAATCTTCGACATCTGCCCGAGGAAATTGCCAGCCATTTTCTGGTCGGCCTCGATAAGTCCAGACAATGAACTGAGCGAATTGAACAAAAAATGTGGATTCAATTGCTGTTTCAGACTTTCATACATCACCAGCGCCTTTTCTTTTTCGAGCAGCTGTGCCTTGCTTTGCAGCTGCATTAGTTTTTCTTTCTGACCAATGCGGTAGCGATAAATAAAATAAGCCGCACTCAACAGCAACAATCCTATCAGCACACGAAACCACAGCGTATTATAAAAGATACTGTCGATCCGGATGCGCAACTGCAGCTCAGGACCTGTCCACTGCTCCCTGCCCACAGCTGCCCGCACTTTAAACACGTAATCGCCACCTGGTATACGGGTATAGTCAGCAAAGCGGTTCTGAGTGTATTTCCACTCTTTATCAACGCCTTCCAGTTTGTAGGCATACCAGTTGCCAGCTGCATTGTCAAAATTTATAGCGCCAAAGCCGATACTGAAAAAACCTTCGTTGTGCCGCAGATGAATGGTATTGTCTAAAACAAGCTGCGGTTTCCTGCCAGAAACATGTAATGTCGTAAAATAAGGCTGCAGAAAATGATTCTCCCTTTTATAGCTGCCGGGCGTAAAACGGATAAACCCATTCTGTGTGGGAAACAACAGGTCCCCATTACTTAAAACAGAGGAGGCATGCTCGGGAAACTCGATCGAAGGCAACCCATCTTTCAGGCCAAAAGAGGTAAAATATTTACGGGTACTGTCGAGCATCATAAGCCCGCTGCCGGTACCCATCCACAGGCGATTATCTGCATCAATGGCCAAAGCACTTACATTGTTATTGATAAGACCATTATTGGTGTTGTAGTTCCGAATACGGAGCAACGAAGGTTCAATAGCACTTAAGCCGGTAAACGTACTTATCCATACCACTCCGTTTTTATCTTCTTTAATATCCACCACAATATTTCCGGAAATATCGTTTGCGACATCATTGCCTGCCTTCCAGCGGTAGTGTTTGCCACTGCCGGGGTCGTACATGGCCAGCCCTTCACCGTTAAAGCCCAGCCAGTAGCGGCCTTTGCTATCATGGAGCAGCTTACGCCCTCCAAAGCCGGCATATTCACTCAAACCGGGAAACTGCCGGATGCTATGAAAACTTTTTCTCCGGGAATCATAATAGTAAAAGCCATCGCGATCGCGGCTGCCAAACCAGTAATGGCCTGCCCTGTCTTTGTCGGCAGAAAAATAAAATACAGCCGGTATAGAATCCTTCCCGGTAAAGAAGATCATTCTGTTCTCCTGCTGTCTGAACAGGTTGATACCCCTACCGGTCGCGATCCAGATATTATTATCTTCATCGCAAAGCAATCCCCGTACAGAGTTGTAATGAAGCACCGGAACCTTATTTTCCCGGTTATTCCATTCGCGGTACTCCTGTGTTGCGGGATTGTATTTTACCAGTCCGTCGATGGTGCCAAACCACAATATCCCTTTTTTATCTTCCACTGCCACGCGGGCCACCCGGCGGTTTCGGATATCCGGTTCTTTATCAAAAACGGGAATTATGCGAAAGAGATTTTTATCGGGTTTAAAATAATTTACACCGTTGTTGCCTCCTACCCAAACCGTACCATCGCTGCTATTGTACAGAGCGGTGTGCAGGTTGGTCGATGGCGTCCATACCTGCAGGGGATTATGCAGAAAAGCATCGAAACGGTTGCCGGCTTCATTGTAATAAAGCAGTCCATTAAGTTGAGTGGTCACCCACACGCGCCCCTGCCTGTCTGCCATTAAAGAAGTGAAATTGGCAAGGGTATGAGGCCCCGATTCGAAGTAACGCCCGTAATAGTCGGTGGTATGCCGTTGCAGATTATATTTCAATAAAGCGGTAGCGCCTTTTGTTGCGAGCCAGCAATTGTCCTTATCATCTACCGCCACCGCAATTACTACCTCATCAGCAATAGCAGGAATTTCTATCTTCCGCGTTGTCTGCATGGCAGGATCGAACTGAAGTAAGCCATTAGCCGTAGCCAGGTAGAGTTGCTTATTGCGACATGTCACATCATATATTCTTGAATGCAACAGCGCTTCTTTTCCCTGTGAATAATACAATGCCCGCCGGGTATCTGTATCGTATGCTATCAGTCCTTTGCTGCTGCCCAGGTAGAGTGTATGTTTATCAACAGCTATGATCTGCCCTATCCATATATTCTCCAGGGCTTTTACAGGCAGGAAGCGATCGGTACCGGCATGATATTGCAACAGGCCATTTTCTGTTCCTATCCAAAAGTTGCCGGCACTGTCGGCTGCCATACTGCGGATAAGGGCAGTGGGTAGCGATGTGCTGTCGCCGGCAATATAGCTGTATGTCTTTACAGAATAACCATCATACCTGTTGAGGCCGGAGCGTGTCGCAAACCACATGAAACCCTTTGCGTCCTGCGCAATGACCAGGATATTACCATCGTTCAACCCATCAGCTACTCCCAGCTTTCGGAAGAAATATTGATTCTGCCTCGCCATAGCGCCGCAACAAAGCAACAATAAGAGCGCTATGACGGTGAGTGGCTTTAACATAATCAAATGTATTATTCTTTTACTGATGCTGAAATAATAGCGTCTGAATGAGGGGTATTTCACCTGAAGTGTGGGAAAATGAAAATGAAGTGTAAGCAGGCGAAACTGCCATCCGGGGAAAATGAGTCTTTTAGCCTGGTCATTTTATCTCCATTTATCCCTTTATTATCTTCTCCTTGTGGTTCATAAGCTGCGTTGCGAACCACATCGGCCCGCCGGCCGTGGAGCCCAATGGTTCGCCAACATTTATTAAGTACAGCATAAGAGCAACTAGTTTCCCAAACAACAGTACCCCTACACTTCATCGCCGATATGTTCCTTTTCATTAGCCATCTGCTACGTCATGAGCGAAGAAATTTTCTACAGCCTTACGGGGTTTTCATTTTTGTGCCTCAATCAAAAATCAATCATTGAAAATTTTATTATGAAACAGTTCTTCGCTCTATTGTTTATATTTCTGTCGGCCGCAGCTGTGAGGGCACAGGCACCGATGGCTATCAACTACCAGGGGGTAGCACGTAATACCAGTGGCTCGGCCTATGCCAGCCAGCAAATAACCGTGCGCCTTACGATACATACAGAAACACCGGATGGTGCGGTTGAATACCGCGAAACACGTAATGTGTCTACCAACCAGTTTGGCCTGTTCAATATACAAATAGGCAGCGCCGGTGCATCGGGCATACAGGGAAACCTGGCAGGCATCAACTGGAGCGAAGCCAATAAATTTCTGCAAACGGAGATCAGCGTAAATGGTCAACCCTTCAACAACCTGGGTACAACACAACTGGTGAGTGTACCTTTTGCCATCAGCAGTCAGCAGGCAAAACAGCTGGTTTTTCCGCTCGACACGAGCATTAATGCCAACTCAAGTCCGGTATTTAAAATTAAAAATACTTCGGCCTCCGCAAACAATGCCATCAGCGGTGAGAGTATAAACGGTGTGGCCATAGCAGGATCTTCTGAAACCAAATCGGGAGTGGCGGGCGCTGCCTTTTCAACACTGGTGGGTGGTGTAACGGGTACCAATCCGGCTCTGGGTGGTTATGGTGTGCACGGTTATACATCCGCCGCCAATTATTCGGGAGCCGGTGTATTTGGACAGGCCATCAATGGCGCGGGTGTAAAAGGCGAAACATCCACGGGCAATGGTGTATTGGGTACCGCCAGCGGAGCGGGAGTGGGAGTAAACGGACAGGCATCGGCAAATGGCTATGGAGTTTTTGCATTGACTGGTTCGGGATATGGATTGTATGCAACTGCAACCGGTTCCACCGGCACAGCTGGAAGATTCACGCAAACCAGTACCGAAGGCAAAGCATTGATCGTAGAAGGCAACCTGCAAATCAAATCAGGCAATACCAGCCCCGGTGCTGGCAAAGTGCTTACCAGCGATGCAGAAGGGAATGCCACCTGGAAAACTCCTGCACCTGTTACATCAGCCCCGGTTGGGTTCCTGGTCAGCGGTGCCGCACAGGGCGGCTTACAAAACCTCCCTAATAATGTGGAGTACAAAATTCATCCAGCTACAGAAGAGTTTGACGGAAGTAATAATTTCTCGCTGTACAACGCGACTCCGTCCAGCACATTCACCGCCCCGGTAGCCGGCTTATACCGGTTTACAACAAAGGTGACTATCAAAACAAATAACACAAATACGAATATCACTTACAGCTACCTGCGCCTTACCGTTAAGAGCAATGGCGTGGAAACGGTAAAAGAAGCCACTGGCCACTGGGAACCGGAATACTATTCAGTGACCGCAACGATCGACAAAGTGCTGGTACTAAAAGCCGGTGACCAGGTTTGGTTAAAAACACTGACCAGCACAAAAGACGGCTCCAATCCCATTCTCGAAACCTGCGAATTTGCCGGATACCAGATCAGATAAGTCCTTGTTTGAACCGATCATTTTCACATATTATTTCTATCCGATTAATTAACACCTTATCCATCACATAATTTTTATGAAACAGGCTGTACTCATTATCAGTTATTTCCTAATGCTTTCAGGGTTGATAGCACAGGCTCCCCAATCTTTCAATTACCAGGGCGTGGCCCGCAATGCCTCGGGCGTACCTTATGTCAACCAGCAGTTAAGTATAAGAGCCTCTGTTATTACCGGCTCACCCGGTGGCTCTATCGAATACAGTGAAACCCGTACTGTAAGCACCAATGCATTCGGATTGTTTAATATCCAGATCGGCAGCGCCGGCGCCACAGTTAATTCCGGAAGTTTTGCTGGCATTAACTGGAGCCTGGGAATTAAATATCTGAAAACCGAGATAAGCATAAACGCACAGCCTTATGTAAATCTTGGTACAACCCAGATACTGAGCGTGCCGTATGCCCTGCACAGCAAAGAATCAAAAGACCTGATTTTCCCTTTCAGCAAAACCGGAGCATCTGTTACCGATCTCTTAAGCATATCCAATACAGACAATACACCAAGCAGTTCGGCAGTAAGAGCCATTACCACATCTGGCAGGGCTTTTTACGGAACGGCTACTTCGGGTGTTGCCGCTTATCTGCAATCGAATGATGGCACTGCACTATATGCTTACTCACCCAACAAGACTGGTATTATGGGCATCAGTAATGGGGTGACAGGCACAGGGGTATCTGCCATAAATACTTCAGGCGGCCTGGCATTGGGCGTAAATGGCAACTTACGGATCTATGGCGGCAATACCAATCCCGGTGCCGGTAAAGTACTTACCAGCGATGCCTCGGGCAATGCTACCTGGCAACCTTCGGCATCTTCGGTAGCCACGATTGGATTTATAGCCAACAACCCCGCACAGGGAGGCCTGCAAAATTTGCCGAATGCGGCGCGATATAAAATCCATACCGCAACAGAAGATTTTGACGGAAGCAACAATTATACATTATATAATCAAACACCCGCAAGCACATTTACAGCTTCGGTGGCGGGCATGTATCGCTTTCATGGTAAAGTACAAATATCAACGTCGGGAGGCACTGTTCTGAATTATGCAGACCTCTACCTTGTTGTTAAAAAGAACAACGTAGAAACGGATGTAGCATACACTTTGGGAGGCCGTAACGTAATTTCCACAGACATTGAAATCGATCATAGTGTGTATTTAAACCCGGGTGACCAGGTATGGTTAAGCGAGCTTTCGCGGGCCGACAATGGCACTAACCCCACGCTTACCAGGGCATACTTTAGCGGTTACCGAATTAAATAAACACTGCCAAACTTTTATTATGAAAAAAAATTTAACCCTCCTTATACTGCTGTTCGTACTGGCTACGTCCAGGGCACAGATGATACTGCCATCTGTAGTAAACAGCGCAGGAAGCAGCGGCGTTGCAAACAACATCCATTTTGAGTTTAACCTGGGCGAAGCGTTTAGCAGCACTATTACGAATGACAATATTATCACGCAGGGACTGCTGCAGCCTTTGTCTGCCGCGCAAAGTCCCCTGCCTGTAACCGGCCTTCAGTTTACCGCCAAACGTAACAATGCCACCCAGGTAAAGCTTGACTGGAGTACACTGCAGGAAATGAATAACAGCGGCTTTTATGTGGAACGGAAAAAAGCGGATGAAGCAGACTTTACTCCCCTTACTTTCATTACCTCCAAAGCCAGCGGCGGTAATTCATCAAGCCCTGTATCCTATGCTTACACTGACATAAACGAATACGCCGGCAAAACCTACTATCGCCTCCGGCAGGTCGACATCGATCAGAAATTCACCTATTCACCCATAAGGATTGCCGATGGAATGCCGGAAAAATCGGTGTTCTTAAAAGCCTGGCCTGTGCCCGTAGCGGATAAACTGAATGTGAAAGTAACAGGCATCGATAAAACAGAGCAGTTACAGGTAATAGATATGCAGGGCAGAATGGTAAAAAGATATGGTGTAACAAACGGACAAACTATTATCATCAGCGGACTGCCATCAGGCAGCTATATATTACGATTGAACAAAGACACACCTGTAACTGAAAAGATCGTAGTGCAATAAATTGAATTCAGGATTATTGGAGACGGAAAGGGCTGTTCCTCTTTTGAACAGCCCTTCTTTTTAACTGCTCCCCCTGAACAGGAGCTAAAATATCCCTTCTTTAAGGGAGCTGCTGCAAAAGTCAGGCACCTTATTTTCACCCGGTCAAAAACCGGAGTTATGAAAATATTTATCACTATGCTGGCCATGACCGCTTGCCTGAATAGTATGGCTCAAAAGGAAACATTCGATATCGTATCTTATATCCCGCCCACGGGGTGGACACCCCAAACCGGCACTGGATATATGGCTTACTCAAAGGTGAATGACAGTCAATGGGGGCAGCTGGCAATCTACAAAAGCACGGCAAGCAAAGGAGATATTGAAAGCGATAGCCAACATGAATGGCAGGCATTGGTGCTGGCCTTACGCGCCATTGAAAACGATGAAAAGACAGCGCCACGCGAGCTCAACGGCTGGACCGTTGTTAGCCGGAGCGGAACCTGGAAGTATAATGGCGCCGATGTAGCCACCATTCTTACCACTTTCAGCGACGGCAAAACCTGTGTGAGCCTGCTGTGCAATGCAACGACGGAATTGTATCTGAAAGAATTTTTGCAATTGATAGAGTCGATAGAACTGATCCGGCCATTAAAATCAGAAGCCAGTCTGCCGGCTGCAGCGAATACAGCAGCAACTCATACCACCGGCATTGTTGGTTTGTGGGGCACCTACAATACGGAAACATCCGGCTTCATGAATGGCACACCAATGACGACTGGTGGCTATTTTCGTAAAGAATACCTCTTTTATGGCGACGGCACCTATCTCTACAGGGCCAAAGACTGGTCGGCTTTTGTAAAAGATATCCGCTTTGTATATGAAACCGGCAAATATGAACTAAAAGATAATCAACTAACTCTTATACCAGCCAAAGGCAAAGGTGAATGGTGGAGCAAAGCTGCCAGCGGCCGAACCAGTGAGTGGGGCAGTCGAATAAAAACCTTTACTCCCTTACTGGAAAAAATCACGTACGCCTTTGAGGTAAGATATTTGTCTGGTATGGAAAGACCCTACCTGTACCTCAGACACGGAAAACCAACCGCCCGCGATGGCAGCCAGAGCAACCAGGAAAATGTTTTACATGAATTCAGTTACGGCAAACGTAATCAATCAGAAGAAGCACTGATTGATACCCCACCCGGAACCAAAACAGGTATGGAAGGTAAAAAGTGAGCCGCCATCAGGTTAATTAAACAGGTACAGTACCTGAAACGAAAACGGCACGCCTTTCTGCTTTGTATAAATACGATTCACAGATGAGCCACTAAACCGGGCTGTTACTGCAAAATCAACCTTTGACAAGGCCGTAGCCCCCAGCCTTCCATAAAGCCCCAGCCAGCCTTTTTCGAATCCGGGATAATTATCGGGCTTTGTCACCACACCGGTCTGGTTATTCGTAGAAGTAAATTCATGCGTGGGATAGCTGCTGAAATTGTAACCAACACCAATACCCCCAAATACTTTAACTTTCTGAGATCGCAAAAAATAATCCATTACATAGACTGCGGGTGTTATATTGAATTGTTTGAGCGAAAACTCATTCTTCATTGTGGTAGAAGTAGCGTAATCATTCGATGTTCCCGAGCCTTCAGTTTGTAAGCTGCTAAGTGATAATTCAAGGCGTAAAAAAAGATGCTGCAGATTTCTTGCTGCAAAAAAATCTGCCCCTCCTGTTACAATATAGGAAAACTTGCCTTTGAATTTGATTGAGTGAAGCCTCGCATCGGCCGAATTAAAACCGAAATTGGGGAGCAAAACGCCTCCGCCGGCAAACAACCTTGGTTTTATCTTTTTATTGTTAGCAAAATTTACCTTACCGGAAGAGGTACCTCCATTTACCTGCGAAGCAAACTTCACCAAGTCCTTCTCTTTGTAATTTAACTTGTCAATTTTCAGAGACTGTTCATAACTTAAAGTGCCGTTGGCCGATAGCAAACTTTTTAACTGTACCTTAAAGTCTTCATATGTGATAACATTACTACTGAGCTCGCTGGTTTTCGAAAGCTTATAGATTAGCTCTTCAACCTGCCCGCCCGCTTTTGCTATATAATAATGCGGTTTAAAATTTACAAATTCATAGAGAGTAAGCTCTTTGCCTTCATTTAATATCCGCAGAAATACGGTTTGCTCATGTATTAACTCTTTATTATAAACTGAAACTTCCCAGGCATTGACAGTGTTATCATCTACCGACACGGTGGCTTTCCTGTAATAATCTCTGCCGGTCACTCCAAAAGCGGCAATATCATTTACAGTATATGAGCGCTCAGTGGAACCTGGTTGCAAAAACGCGATTTGCGCTGGGTTCTTTTCCCAGTTGCGATAGTCTATAGTACCCCAGACAGTATCTTTTGAAGGCAGAACAATATAACCGGGCAGCATATTTTTTTGGGAAAATGACGCGAAAGACAAAGCGGTCAGAAACAGGGTGGTGATGAATTTTCTCATGTGGTGGTTTTAACGCCATCAAATATAAGAAATCTAACTACCCGGCAAAACCGGCTGCATGCTGCATCCCCCCCTTTCCTGAATCTTTGGAATCAACAACCAACCGTATAATAACAACTTCACTAAAAAAGCGCTGGCTCATTTTTTCTCATAGACATTCACCCAACCCGGTTTACCCAGCATCTTTAACTGTACTGTCTGCCCTGGCCTTGCAACAAACTCCACCTGAAACCAGTCGCTCCCCAGGTAAAGCGTGGGTGTGACAGGACGTAACAGAAACTGCCGCCCTTTACCGTTGAGATCGTCTATGTATAATTTGTCGTCTTTAATGAAGATTGTAAACCGGTCATAATCGCCTGTATAGGTTTTGAGCGTGGCCAGGTCAATACTCCCATCATAGTCATGTACCTGCAGCGCATGCAATAACCAGATAGCGCGTTGCTTTTCATCATCAGTACCGGCTGTTGTCATTTTTTTGGTAAGAATGATTGTTTGTGCCTGAAGCAGTGCTTTGTCGGCCGCGCAGGGATGATCGGGCAATACACCAGTGCCTTCCCAGTCTGCGCCAGTGATATAATTCACAGACCGCGCCATTGGTATATCGGCCACAAAACCCTGCCCCAGAGGTACAGGGCCAGTTGGGTGTGCACCACCACCGGTGGTATCGCCAACAACAATAGCCCGTTTGGCAGCCTGCAAGGCATAAGTAAAGTCTTCTGCTGCTGAAAAAGTCTGCCGGCTTGTAAGGATATATACAGGCATAAGCAGGTTGGCACTGTCTGCCTGAGCCGGGTCGGCCCAGAACTGCACTGTTTTATTCAGCCGCCTTTCATAAATATCATTGAGGCGCAGGCTGTCTTTGACCAGATAACTGGCAATCTGCTTTACCATCCAGGGACTACCGCCACCGTTTTTGCGCAGGTCAATGATGAGCGCTTCGGTATTGGCAAGAAACCGAAAAGCTGCGGTAATCGTGGGTTTGGCCAGCTCCAACTGGCTGCTGAATCCGTTAAATGCCAGGTAGCCGATATTTCCATTGAGCACCTGCACGTCAGTAAAAGAGAAATTATTGCTTTTCTCCCGGGCTATACCCGCTTCATCCGCCACAGGAGGTGTACGTGGCTTTCTCAACTCCGCCTCAAAAGACGGTTCATAATATATGCGCAGATGTCTGTCAAAATGAACAGCGTTTATATCGTTCTGTACAGACAAAACGAGCAGAGATGGATCGCTGACCTTTTTATATGCCTGCTGCTTTAAGCGACCGTTTAGATGGCGTATAATACTTTCCGACTTATCAGGAAAGATATAAGTACGGAACAGCGCTGTATTAAAACTGTCGATCAGCGCTTGCTGATTTACCGGCTGCTTTGATTGAGCCAGCAGTACCTGCTCAGCCCCGGGTATGCACAACAATGTAGCTATCGTTACGAATGCCTGCAGTTTCATCGTAATAGTTTCCGATTTCCTATCAAGCCGGATGCCGGTCAGTCAGGCACCTGGTTCCCAGAAGCTTAACCACAAGCATTTCTCCTGTAAGTGTACGGAATTGGTACGTATGGTGCCCGCTGGCGTACATTACAACCTGCACCAATACCATGCGTGTACACTTAGTTGTCCACATTTACGTAGTGGCTGAATTATTAATAGTACCTTACAGCATCTGTTGGATAGGTTTCGCCAAATGAAATGTGTTGTATCCGGTATCCAGTAAAGTTGGACCTGACACATTACACATCTGGCATAAATGCACATACTAATAAATGGTCGGCAAGAGGGCAGACCCTGTACCACCCACATTTACAGATTCCTTCGCAAAAGCTTGCCTGGTCTTACCAGGTCTCCGGCAGAAAACTCCACCAATACTCCCGATCAGCATACATTTTATAGTATGTGCCAGGCCTGACTGTGTTCGGGGCAGATAAAGTATAACCTTTATTTTAATTGCCAAATGCAGAAAGAAAACTTCATTTTAAGATGCTGTTTTCTACTCTCTATGCTTATGGGGTTTCACAATTTCAATGGAATCCATAAACGCTATTATTATGCGCAATGAAAATTCAAAAATATTCACAAAAATCCTGATTGGCTTATCTTCATTGTTTATTGTCATTATAGCTTTTCTTTATCTCACCATCGTTGCTGAACGGCCTGGTTTCGAAAACATGATTAAAGGGCAAACCGATTCTTTAAATACTTCTGACACACTGCTATACCCGCTAAAAGATTCTATAAAATAATAAGCTGGAAAGATCAGTACAGACACTAGTAAATGTCGGATATAGCAATTAAAAGCGACCCTTTAAACAAAGCATCTTCGGCCTTTTAAACAAAGCCGACGGTTTCATCGCACGCTACTTTTGTTTCAACAAAACAACAAAAGATGAAACCAAACAATTACCAGGGAGCCTTACAACAACCAATCAGCTCAGGCTTCAACGCAAAATCAACCGCTTCCGATGTCATCAAAGACATTGACCTCAACGGTAAAATTGCCATCGTTACCGGAGGCAATACCGGTATAGGACTCGAAACGACCAAAGTACTGGCAGCTGCCGGCGCCACTGTGATCGTGCCTGCCCGGGATATTGAGAAAGCACTCACCAACCTGCAGGGTATACCGGGCGTGGAAGTAGAATCCCTCGACCTCATCACCCCCGCATCCATAGATGCTTTTGCCACCCGTTTTCTGGCATCGGGCCGGCCATTGCATTTGCTCATCAACAATGCAGGTATTATGTGGGTACCGCTGCGCAGAGATAGCCGTGGCTTTGAATCACAACTGGCCGTGAACTACCTCGCCCAGTTTCAGCTGACTGCCCGGTTATGGCCCGCGCTCAGAAAAGCTCATGGCGCGAGGGTAGTGAATGTTTCCTCACATGGCCATCAGTTTGCCCCCTTTCATTTCGAAGACCCCAATTTTCTGCATCGTGATTATGAAACACTGCAGGGATATGGACAATCAAAAACAGCCGTCAACCTCTTTTCACTCGAACTCGATAACCGCGCGCAACAGTTCGGCGTAAGAGCTTACTCCCTACATCCTGGTTCTATTGGCGGTACAGAGTTGGGCAGAGAAGCTCCGCTTGAGCTGTTTCAGCAAATGGGCTTCGTAGATGCGGAAGGCAATCTGCTGCCCGAAGTAGCGGCATCGCTGAAAACCATTCCTCAGGGTGCAGCAACTACGGTCTGGTGCGCTACAAGTCCCTTACTCGATGAGATTGGAGGTGTTTATTGTGAAGACGGTGATATCGCTCCACTGGCTGCGGAGGAGGGTATGTCGCCCGGCGTAAAAGCGTATTCACTCGATAAAGACGCTGCAAGGAAACTTTGGCAATGGAGTGAAAAGGCAACAGGACTCTCCTTTACACTCGCCTAATCAAAACAATCCTCAGAAAATATAAACAATGAAACCTCTTACTGATAAAATAGCCGTTATTACCGGCGGCAACAGCGGCATAGGCTATGCCGCAGCTAAGCAACTACGTGAAAGCGGCGCTACCGTCATCATCACCGGCCGGAGAAAAGAAGCTGTGGAAAAAGCAGCACTGGAACTGGATGTAACCGGCGTGGTAGCCGACCAGTCAAATCTTGCTGATATTAAAAACCTCGTGAACACAGTTGCGCAGCAGTATGGTCATATCGATATACTGCTTGTCAATGCCGGCATCACCCGGTTCGGTACCATTGAGCAAATGGATGAAAACACTTTTGATGAAGTAATGAACGTAAATTTCAAAGGTGCTTATTTTACCCTTGGCAAATTCATTCCCATCCTCCGCAATGGCGCCTCGGTGATCATGCTCTCATCCACATCCGCTACTATTTCCCCGCAAAGTGCTTCGGTATATGCCGCCAGCAAGGCCGCACTCAATGCAGTAACTAAAATAGCAGCACTGGAGCTGGCCCCCCGGCAAATAAGAGTAAATGCAGTGAGCCCGGGTCCAATCGCTACCGAGATCATGCATAAAATCGGGCTCGACGACAAGCTGGAAGCTCAACTCGTCAACAGCATCCCTCTTTCGCGGATGGGCAAAGCAGCGGAAGTAGCCGGCATGATCAGTTTCCTGGCGAGCGAAGAAGCAGCCTTTATTACCGGATCCAATTTCCTGGTAGACGGCGGCCAATCGATTTAACTATTATTAGCAGCTATATACAGGAAGGGGAATAAATAGACTTTATCCCCTTCCTTTTAAAAATGGCCCTTAAAACAAAGCGAATTATATGATACTGTCTATTTTTGCATTCATATATTCCCTTTTCAGAAATCTTAAAAACGGAAGCATGGAATATAAAGCCCGCTATATCACAGAAGATATTAAGCTCTCCAGCTATGATGATAATTTTTTCAAGTCAGACATTATGTTTGATCACCACATGCTGGTATGGTTCATTTCGGGTGAAACCAAGATTATACAGGCCGATGCTACTTATTTTTTTAGAAAAGGAGACATCTTTTTAATCCCGCGCAATCAGCTCGCCACCATCATCAATTACCCCAAAGATGGACAACCCCACAAAACCGTGGTAATGCATTTATCGGTAGAACGGCTCCGGGATTTTTACAGCAACCGGAAAGTAACCGCAAAACCGCCGAAATCGCAAAAGATCTACAACTTCAACAATCATCCACTGCTGGAAAGCTGCCTGGCTTCGCTGATCCCTTACTTTGACATGAAAGATGTGCCATCAGAAATTGCTTCGCTGAAAATCACCGAAGCCATCAGCATTCTCCGCTCACTCGACAGGGATATTGATAATGTACTGGCTAATTTTGAAGAACCCGGCAAAATAAACCTGGCAGATTACATGGAAAAGAATTTTATGTTTAACCTGCCTATGGAAAAATTCGGATATCTTACCGGCCGGAGTCTCACTACTTTCAAACGCGATTTCAAAAAAATTTTCAACACTACCCCTCAGCGCTGGCTCACGCAAAAACGACTCGAACTGGCCCATTACCAGTTTGTAGAAAAAAGAAAGAAACCTGTTGATGTTTGTTATGAAACAGGATTTGAAAACCTCTCGCATTTCTCCTTCGCTTTTAAAAAACATTTTGGCTATGCTCCGACCGACCTGCTGGCCAGGTTGGATCACTAAATCCAAAAAAGACCATGCTCTGGGACCCGGAAAAATACAATCAATTTAAAAACATCCGCTACCAGCCTTTTTTCGATCTGTCGGCGTTGATTTCCCCAGACGGATTGAAAAATGCGGTAGATATAGGTTGCGGTACCGGCGAGCAAACAAAGATTCTTTCCGAAAAATTCGACACCGCATCTTTTCTTGGCATTGATCCTTCTACGGAAATGCTGGTAAAAAGCAGGGAACTGAAGAGTGAGCATCTCCATTTTAAACAATCAACCGTTGAGGCCTTTGTTACTGCCAGCAAAGAGAAGAGCTGGGATCTTATTTTCAGTAATGCAGCCCTGCAGTGGTCCAACGATCATTTAATTTTGTTCCCCCGGCTTATCTCGTTGCTAAGCCCTACCGGTCAGCTCGCCATCCAAATGCCGGTGCAAAAAGAGAATGTGCTGAACAGGCTATTGCTCGGCCTTGTACAGGAAGAACCTTATGCAGGTTTTTTGAAAGGATGGAAAAGAGAATCGCCGCTGCTTGGCATGGATGAATATGCACAAATAATGTTTGAGAACGGATTAAGTAATCTCCATATCCTACAAAAGGTTTACCCCATTATAGCAAACAGTGCAGAAGACCTGTTTGATTTTATTTCCGGCTCTTCGCTTATTCCTTACCTTGAAAGAATGACAAACAGCCAGCAGGAATTATTTACGGCAGAGTTTAAACGACGCATACAAAATGAATTCAGTCGCTTCCCGGCTATATATGCTTTTAAGCGGTTGCTATTGTATGGAAGAAAAAGAGGCTAATTCTAATGCGGTCTGAATAATTTTATTCAACTCATCCATAAATCTTCGTTTTCCCAGTTTTCGGGAAATCCACACCCAGAAATATTGGCTGTGGGATATTTAGCAATCAGAGTTAAAAGATCATTGGAAAAATGGTTTCCGGGACTGCAACTATTCAGTAAAAATTTTACCGAGCAAAGTTGATTGTAAAGAAGTAAACTATCCTGGTGAACAGCTGGCAAAACCCTGATCCATAAGCGAGAGGAGGAAATCATCTTTTTAGGTATAAAATCAAATTTCCGATTGAGAATACGACTATGATGAGCACAAAAATTTCTCAATACGGAAAGACTTAACATCCAACTTTCTAAATAAACATAGTTAGGAAGTCCATATATACGGGCAATCAAATTTTTCTGTGGTAATGTTGCCTTGATGTTTTTGTATAACTTCGACAGCGTTCCGAAGGATAGTATCTGTAAAGTTTTCCATGCCGGCGGATAATCATCCGTCCCATATTTACGATCATGATGTTTTACGAATTCCTCTTTACTTCTACCAAGCTCATCATCAATACTTTTAATATTTTCCTCAAATAATTTGTAATCATTTGTACATTGTTCATCATTAAACCAATATCTTCCACATGCCATACTGATCTCACAGATGATTACTGAGCGCAATGAAATCTCAATTCGCTCAATTGCATCGTAGACTAATAAACGCAATTCCCGATCAAACTTATATAAGCAAACCACTTCTTCAAACGTAGATCCCTTCCTAAAAATATGATTTCGAATGTCTGATTGAAGAATTTGCCAATAGCCAGCAAGCCTGTAATATCCGATATGAAGCAAATAATGTTCGGCTGCTGCCAAATCTGTTATTTCTAATCCGCGGGACTGAAGAAGACTAGTCTGATCGGCAATCGATGTTGGCTTTTTATTAAATGATTCTTGAGGCATGGACAAAAAAAAGTCTCACCGTGGGACGCTGTTCTAATGGGTAGCGTGGTGAGATCTGTTAATACGAAGATACGTTTTTCAAAAAAATTTTGGTCGATGTATAGAAAAATTATTTTAAATAATAACCACATTAAAGGCTCGCTAATGATTATCAGTGTATTATTCTTACCCATTGTTCAATACTCGTCATCATTCAGAAAACGCAACCATTACATTCACAACACCATTTAGTTGTTTTCGTGCCTATGTAATGGCAAGCTATATCAAGCCTGGGATGCTTAAGAGTGGTCTGTTTATAAGGAAATAATCGAGCACAAAAAGCCGTCCTGTTTCCAGGACGGCCATCTCTGCTAAAAAATACTCCCTCTTTTTATTTCCATCCACCACCCAGTGCCCGGTAGAGCTCTACCTGGGCATTGAGGCGGCTTCGCTGTATCATGGCGAGATTAAGCTCGGCCTGCAGTGCATTGCCCTGCGCTGTAAGTACTTCCAGGTAGCTGGCCATGTCGCTTTTGAAAAGCCATTGCGCATTCACCACCGCTTTTTTCAGCGTATCTGTCTGCGAAACAGCAATAAACTGCTGCTGTTTCAGTTTGTCTGTTTGAACCATTGCATTGGCCACTTCTGTAGTTGCCTGCAATACACTTTGCCGGAAACGGATCACAGCCTGCTCCCGCTCAATCTTAGCCACCTCAAACTGTGTCTTCAATGCCCCCTTGCGAAATACAGGTTGCAGGATCGAACCAGCAGCCAGGCCAAACAATGAACCGGGAATATTAAACCAGTTGCTCGACTTAAATGATTCCAGGCCTCCGCCGGCTGTAATAGTAAGCGCCGGATACATATCGGCCTGTGCCACACCCACACGGGCATTCGCAATAACCAGTGCCAGCTCTTCTGACCGTACATCCGGCCGCCGGCTTACCATCGCTACCGGCAACCCGGTGCTCAGGTTATCATTTACCGTCAACTCGGTCAATGATGTCTGGCGTGCCAGTTTGCCCGGCAACTGACCAGTCAGCAACTGCAGGGCATTTTCCTGCAAGGCAATATCCTGCTCCAATTGTGGTATCAAAATAGCCGTAGCCTGTTTTTGTGATTCTGCCTGCTGTACTGCCAGTGAACTTACTGTGCCTGCATCTTTGAGCAAGCGGGTAGCCAGTACAAAGCTGTCGTTTAATGCCAGGTTTTGCTGCGCAATCTGCAATTGCCGGTCCAGCATCAGCAGATTATAAAATCCCTGGGCGATCTGTGATACAAGTTGTGTCTGTACCGCCTTTAAGGCTTCAGCTGTTTGCAGGTATTGTGTGAGTGCAATTTCCTTTCTGCCTCTGATCTTGCCCCAGATATCTGCCTCCCACGAAAGGGCCACTGTAGCATTATAATTTTCGATATAACTTTTCTGTAAAAAACCCTGCGCACTCAATCCGTTGAGGCTGTTGTCTGATGGCCGGTTGTATTGTCCGGTAACCTGCAGGTTCACATCCGGCAATTGCAACAGCTTTGCCTGCCGGGCCTGACGCTGGGCTGCTTCCAGCCGCTTTACAGCCACCAGCAGATCGTTGTTATATTGAATACCTTTTGTGATCAGCGCTTTCAATGTAGTGTCGGCAAAAAATGCAGACCAGGGCATATCTGCCACGCTGCTGGTATCGCCATAACTGGCGCTCGTGGCTGTATCAAATTGTGCAGGCAACAGCAACTCCGGCCGCTGGTATTCTTTCCCTACCCGGCAGGCAGACAGCAATACGATCACCGCTACGGCCACGAAGGAATGTTTAATCCATGTTTTCATCCTAGTAAATATTATTTGTGTTGGATGGAAGAAACCGGCCATGTAACATTGCTTAAAAAAACATCATCATCGCCACACGACTGTTTCTTCCTTTATTTTCTTAGCTTAATCTGCGAGGGCTATCCCCTTTTGTATCCCATTATTATCCCTGCGCTGTGACCATTTGCGTACCAGCAGCAGTACCTGATTTTTGAATGCAATTAATAGCTTCATCTCATTTAGTTTTTAGAATAACCAATCTTATGCCAGTGCCGGACTAACTTCTGTAACAGGCCTTTTACGGCTCACCCGTTCGTGTAATGCCTGGAAGATGATAAACAAAACAGGTATAACGAAGAGACCAAAGACAACACCAGTGAGCATGCCTCCCAATGCACCTGTACCAATAGAGCGGTTACCAAGTGCGGAACCACCGCTCGCCCACGTGAGCGGCAACAGGCCCACAATGAACGCGAAGGAGGTCATCAGGATTGGTCTGAGCCTTAACTTGGCCGCTTCTATTGCCGATGCTGTCAGCGATTTGCCGGCCCTTCTTCTTTGCACCGCATATTCAATGATGAGGATAGCATTTTTAGCCAGTAGCCCTACCAGCATGATCAGGCCTACCTGTACATAGATATTATTATCAATACCGGTGAGGTTGATGAATGCAAATACACCGAATATGCCTGTGGGTACAGAAAGTATCACCGCCAGCGGCAGGATATAACTTTCATACTGCGCTGCCAGCAGAAAGTATACAAATACCAGGCTCAGCAAAAAGATCACACTCGTTTCGGTACTCGATCCCGTTTCTTCACGTGTCATACCTGACCATTCGTAAGAGTATCCGCGGGGCAGGTAACTGGCCGCTACTTCCTGAATGGCTTTGATGGCATCGCCGGAACTATAACCCGGCTTAGGCATCCCATTAATAGTAACGGCATTGAACAGATTGTTGCGGTTTACGATCTCAGGTCCATACACCCGCTTCAGTGAAACTACAGAACTGGCGGGCACCATTTCACCCTTATCATTTTTCACATACACCGCATTGAGCGATGACTCCTCTGACCGGTAAGGCACATCGGCCTGCACGATCACCCGGTAAAACTTACCAAAGCGGTTGAAGTCAGAAGCAAAGCTGCTGCCATAATATACCTGCAGGGTCTGCATCAGCTCATTCACAGATATGCCCAGCTGTTTGGCCTTTTCTTCGTTTACATCAAGCATATACTGCGGGTTACCAGTATTGAAGGTGGTAAAGGCATAGGCTATTTCGGGTCGCTTCATCAGCTCACCAATAAAGCCATAAGCCGTATTTGCCATCTTATCGAGCGGACCTCCGGTGCGGTCCTGCATGATAAATTCAAAGCCGCTGGTATTACCAAATCCCTGTACGGTGGGAAATACAAAGAGGAATACGCTGGCATCTTTAACGGCTGCAAATTTTTCATTGATCTGCGCCATCACTCCATCAATACTTTTCACTGCACCCCGTTTTTCCTGGGGCTTCATCCGGATAAAGCCCACACCGTAAGCCGAGCTGTTGGCATTGGCTACAATATTGAGACCTGCCACCGCGCCACGACGTTCCACGGCCTCCACAGTTGTAAGAATGCTATCAAATCTTGCCATCACTTTTTCAGTTCGATCAAGCGAAGCACCCGGAGGCAGGTTTAATGAATAAATAATAAAGCCCTGATCTTCGGTAGGAATAAATCCCGTTGGCGTTTTACGCATCAGGAAGATGGTTGCAACGGATACTGCTACCAGCCCTCCTATGGCTACCCACTTGCGACGGAAAAGAAACTGCAGACTTTGCCGGTATTTATTGGTCGTGGCATTAAAGCCGGCATTAAATGCTTTAAAGAAACGTTTTCCAAAGCCCTGTTTCTTTTTCTGTCCTTCGGCAGTATGCTCTTCGTCATGTGTATTACGAAGGAATAAGGCAGAGAGAGCGGGACTCAGCGTCAGCGCATTCAAAGCCGAGATCAGGATCGCAATACCGAGCGTAAAGGCAAATTGTTTGTAAAACACTCCGGCGGGCCCCTGCATGAAGCCTACAGGCACAAATACAGCCGTCATCACAAGAGTAATGGATATGATGGCTCCCGATATTTCATTCATCGATTGTATAGTAGCCTGCCGCGCGTTTAACCTGGTGCGTTCCATTTTCGAATGCACGGCTTCCACCACCACTATAGCATCATCTACTACAATACCGATTGCCAGCACAAGTGCAAAAAGGGTAAGCAGGTTGATGGTAAAACCAAACAACTGCATGAAGAAAAATGTACCCAGTATCGCCACCGGCACTGCAATAGCCGGTATAAGTGTAGAGCGAAAGTCCTGCAGGAAAATAAATACTACAATAAACACGAGTATAAATGCTTCCACCAGCGTATGCAATACCTGGCTGATAGAGGAGTCTAAAAATTCTTTGGCATTATACATATTGAAATACTCAACGCCGGCCGGGAACGAAGTAGCAGCTTTCTTCAGCACCTCATCAACCGAAGTCAGGATATCGTTAGCATTGGATCCTGCTGTTTGGAAAATAGCAATACCAATGCCGGGATAACCGAGAATCCTTGTATTGGCACTATAGGAAAATGAACCAAACTCCACACGGGCTACATCGCGCAGGCGTATTACCCCACCATCGGGCGCCGTTTGCAAAATGATATTTTCATAATCTTCGTTTTTCGACAGTTTACCTTTGTATTTCAGGATATATTCAAATGAAGCGGCACTGCTTTGTCCGAAACGTCCGGGAGCTGCTTCTATATTCTGCTCCTGGATCGATTTGAGCACATCCTGCACCGAAAGATTATAGGCTGTGAGGCGATCGGGTTTCAGCCACACACGCATGGAGTAATCCTTGGCGCCAAAGACCTGGGCCTGCCCCACTCCAGATACACGTTGTATCTCCGGAATGATATTGATCTTGGCATAGTTCTGTAAAAAGGTCTCATCATACGCACTGTCTTTGCTGTAGATCAGCGGCACCATGATCATGCTGTTCTGTTGCTTTTGCGTGGATATACCTGCCTGCACCACTTCCTGGGGTACCTGGCTGGTGGCTTTCGATACACGGTTCTGCACATTCACGGCAGCCAGGTCGGGATTGGTGCCCAGTTTGAAGTATACATTGATAGCAAGTGTGCCATCGTTGCTGGCCGTAGAAGTCATATAGGTCATATCTTCCACACCATTGATAGCTTCCTCCAGCGGAGTGGCTACAGCACGGGCTACTACTTCGGCATTTGCACCCGGGTAGGTTGCCGTCACCTGCACCGTAGGCGGTGCAATGTCCGGAAACAATGTTACCGGCAGGGTGTACAGTGACAAAATTCCTAACAGCGCCAGCAGTATCGACACAACTGTCGAAAGAACGGGCCGTTCTATAAATCGTTTAAACATCTTGGTAATTAACTGGTAAAGAGAATGAGTTGGTAAGTAGACCTGCATAAAACAGAGCTACCACTGCTATAAAGCGAAAAAAGATTTGTTTATAAGGGCCTTGATCTGATAATGCTGTCGAGCGATACAGGTTGCGGTTCAATAAATGCCCCATCTCTCAGGCGGTCAAATCCCGCATATACAATCCGCTGATTGGCCTGCAGCCCATTTTGCACCAGATAATAACTTGTTGTCTTACCTGATATCTGCAGCGGCACACTCACCACTTTATTACTATCAGCCACTGCAAAGACGAATACTTTATCCTGCAGTTCGTAGGTGCTTTCCTGCGGAATCATCAGGGCATTTTCCATGGCATGAGGTACACGGATACGACCTGTGTTGCCGGAGCGCAACAGACCCTCTTTGTTGTCGAATGCGGCACGGAAACTAATGGTACCACTGTTGTTATTAAACTGGCCTGTTACTGTTTCTACTTTTCCTTTGACCGGATATACACTTTCATCGGCCATTACCAGCTCTACCGCCGGAAACTGTTTTAGTTTTTCCTCAACGGTTTTGCCGGCAAACTGCTGGGTGAAGGCGAGAAAATCTTTTTCACTAAAAGAAAAATAAGCATACACCTCGCGCACAGAAGATACTACGGTGAGGGCTGTTGGATTGCTGAGACCAACCAGGCTGCCGGTACGGAAAGGAATGCGTCCCACGTAACCTTCTACGGGCGCGTAGACTGTAGTATAGCCCAGGTTAATAGATGCGGTTTGTACCAGTGCTTCTGCCTGTGCTACCTGCGCAGCAGCTGCATCATAAGCTGCTTTGGCCGATTTTAGTTGAATATCAGATACCACATTGTTTTGTACCAGCGGAGTGAGCTTCGATACATTGATCTCTGCATTGGCCAGGTTGGCCTTTGCTGTAGCCAGTGTGGCGCGTGCCGTATTCAATTGCTCCTGGTAAGGGCGTGCATTGATCTTAAAAAGGGGCTGGCCTTTTTTCACATAAGCACCCTCATCTACCAGTATCTGATCGAGGTAGCCATCTACCTGTGGACGAATCTCAATGTCCTGGCTTCCCTCCAGGGAGGCATTGAACTCGCGGTAGGTTGTTGCCGGCGACACCTGAAGTGTTACAACAGGCAGAGCCGGAGGTGCAGGAGCCTGCATGCTGGGTGCACCGGCAGACGAATTGCAACCATTCAGCGCAGCAATTACTATAAGAATCCAGATAAACAGAAATAAATACCATGCCTGTACTAATACAGACTTGCGGGTTTGGTTGTTGACGGGTTGTTGCATAACACAGTTATTAAGGACAGTGAGGACACTCTCCAGTTACGAATGATTGAATAAAAATTTGTGGGCTGCACCCGTGGGTGGGCGGCTGCAGTTGGGCGGCAATCGGCTATAACAGTACTACATTTCCTAACAGCGTTAACTAATCAGGGCAAAAAAAAGAGCCTTAGCCCTTTAGATTTTTAATAAATCCTTCCATGGCATCATCGAGTACCAGTTTATTGAGTTCATCGGCCACTTCGGGAGTATTTGCAGTCATTTTTATTGATATTAATCCATGTATCACAGACCAGAACGTGTGGTACTTGAGACAACTATTGATCGGTTTATTATTCTTGTTTTCTTCCAGCAATCGGGTGATAGGCTCCATTACCAGTTCACGAAAAGTGATGGATTCGGGCAGGCATTTATTCATTTCACAACAGGCTATGCCCAGACCAAACATCAACTGGTAATATTCTTTATTCCGAAAGGCAAAATTCCAGTAAGCATCTGCCATTGCTGTGATCTGTTTGCCGGGGTCATCTGTACTACGCTTGGCGTCGCACATTTTTCTTGCCAGCAGGTCAAAACCCTGTTTTCCGAACTCCAGCAGGATAGCTTCTTTATTGGCAAAGTGATCATAGATGACCGGCACACTGTATTCAATCGCATCGGCTATTTTACGGATAGAAAGAGATTGCCATCCTTCTTCACGGACGATTTTCCAGGCGGTATCCAGTATACTGGATCTCACCTCATCCTTTTGTCTCAGACGTCTTTCGGCGATTCCCATATCTCATATATTTTACCTAACACCGTTAGCAAAGTTAAAGGCGTTTTTAAATTTCAGACAAATATTTTTTAAAAAAAATGGATGGCGCGTAGTTAACATGACTCTAATGTAATGAATTTTAATCTATTAGAATCCGAAAAAAACTGGTAAAAAGTGGAGTTATGAGAAAGGGTGCTCTTTATTCGGCCATCAGATAGATGGCTATTGCAGCCAGCAATAAACCTACCATAGTTATGGGATGCGGCACCACGCTATAGAGAATGAGTGAAATTATAATGGTAATGACGGGTGCGAGTGCGGTAACCGGTACAACGATGATGGCCTTACCATACCGTAATGCATATACCAGTGTGAGGGCGCCGATGGCATTGAGAAGCTGGATACCGGCAGCCAGCCAGGGACCATTCAGTCCGCGGTTGACAGGTTGAGAGAAATCGGTCATAAACCAGGCCACCGGTATCAGCAGCAGTCCTGTTATAGTCATATAAAAGAAGATACTCTCTGCCTGCATGCTGTTGTTGGCACTTTTCATAAAATAGGCCTGCACCCCCCAGCAGAAAAAAACTATTATCGCCAGCAACAACCACCAGTACCCCCTGGATTGTGCGCCGGTAGGTGTTGTATACGACAGCAGCACCATAGCTACCAGAGCAATAGCTATACCCCAGGCTCCACGCCGGCTGGCTCGTTCGCGCAGCAGCAGCATGGAAAGAAATATCGTTACTACCGGGTATAGCGAAATAACGGGAAACACGATGTAGGCCGGGCCTTCGCGTAACGCCTGAAAAAGAATGAGCTGTCCTCCCGCACCAGTGAAGCCGATCACGCTGCCGAGGAAGATGGATCGCGGGTCGCGATCCAGTTGCCAGTTGACCAGGGCCAGCGCCACGAGTGCACAGGGAATCATGGTAAGCGCCCACACCACATAGCCAAGTGTGGCAGGAAATCCATTTTTCTCCGGAAGTTCTATAAATGCTCCCCAAATACCCCAGCTAAGGGTGGTGATCAGTGCAAAAAGTTGCCAGGGCCTTTTATTCAAGTTGGTTGCGATTTAGCAATGCGCTACACGATGATCACCTTTACGCCCGCATTTTCCAGTTTCTTCCGGTCTTCTACCGGTATACCGGCATCTGTCACCACTACATCTACCTCCGTCACGGGAGCAATAAAGGCAAAGCTTCGCTTATGAAACTTGCTGCTGTCGGCCACTACCACCACCTGTTTGGCAATCTCAATCATTACCCGGTTCAGATGCGCCTCCTCCACATTGGGGGTCGACATGCCATGCGTTGTATTAAATCCGTCAACCGCCAGAAACAGTTTATCGCAGAAGTAATTTTTAAAATTCTCTTCGGCAGCGCCGCCGACCAGCGAGAGCGAATTCTTGCGCAGAAATCCGCCGGGAATGATCACATTGGCTTTCTGGTGATCGGCCATCTGGTTGGCAATGTTCAGCGCGTTGGTGATGACGGTCAGGTTATTGACATTGATCAGGTTGCGCGCAATCTCCATGGTGGTGGTTCCTGAGTCGAGTATGATCGTATCACCATCTTCCACCAGGGCTGCCGCTGCCTTCCCAATCTTTTTCTTTTCCTCCAGGTGCTGCTTGTTTTTGTCTGACAGGTTGAAGTCAATTCCTACCCTGTCTACTTTAATAGCACCACCCCTGGCGCGAATCAGCATGTTTTTCTGCTCCAGCCTGATGAGGTCATTACGGATAGTCACCTCACTCACTTTCAACTCCTGCGAAAGCGAGGGTACGTCTACCTGCCCGTTTTTGTCCAACTTTTCAAGGATAAGGGCTCTGCGACTGACGGTCGAAACTTTGTCTGGATTTTTCATTTCCTGATGGTTCAAGGTTTAATGTTCTAAATACCGGTTTAGCCATATCGGAATACCCGGATTATGAGAACAATGGTAGCACTTTATAATGAAATGAAACAAGATCCATCCAAAATTCAAGACAAATATAAGCAAATACATGAAAAAATAAGAATAAACAAAATTTTGGAAAAGGATTTACAATTATTATCTTTACAAAATAACGAAACGAAAGATATTTAATAAGATAAACAAAATAGTATGACGACAGGAGAGGCCGTAGGAACAGCTGCAGGTATTATTTTGGGAGAACGAGCAGCCGTATGGGAAGAAAAAGGCGCCATTCATACCGCCCGCGAAATTGAACAACAGCCACAGCTCTGGCTCGAAACATATGTCCGCATTCGCAAACAGGCATCCGCCCTACGCGAATTTCTTAACAACAGCTTTCAGTACGAAGACCTGGAAATTATTCTAACCGGCGCCGGCAGCTCCGCTTTCATTGGCGAAATCCTGGCAGGACCTTTTCAGCAATATACCGGTCGTAAGACTTCGGCTTACGCCAGCACCCAACTGATCACACACCCGCATCATTACTTTAGTAAGGAGCGACGTGTATTGCTCATATCCTTTGCCCGCTCGGGTAATAGCCCTGAAAGTGTGGCCGCAGTAGAAATGGCCAATCGTTATAGCCGCGAGGTCTTCCATCTTATTATTACCTGTAGTCCCAGCGGCAAACTCGCTGTCACCACGGGTCAGGCTCCCAATTACCTGTTTCTGTTACCAGAGCAGGCCAATGACCAGGCGCTTGCCATGACCAGCAGTTTTACCACCATGCTGCTGGCAGGCCTGCTCATTGCCCGTCTTGACCAACTCAGCAGTATAGAATCGCAGATACAATTGTTGAGTCAGTATGGCGAGCGGCTCATCCATCAGTATGCAGCCGAAATCGGAAAAGTTGCGGGAATGCAGTTTGACCGGGTAGTATTCCTTGGGTCAGGTCCTCTTTTTGGTACAGCCATGGAGTCGCATCTGAAAGTACAGGAACTCACCAATGGCAAAATCATCTGCAAATTCGACTCCTTCCTGGGTTTCCGCCATGGCCCCAAAGTAGTGATATCGCCCGAAACCGTTGTGATTTACCTGCTTTCCAACAACCAGTATGTACGTCAGTATGAACTGGACCTGGTTAGAGATGTAATGAGTGGCGAGCCGGGACTTTACCAAATCGAAATCTGTGAAAATGCCCGTACAAAGTCCGGCTATACAGAACTGTCTATACACCTTTCCGAAAACGATACACAGACACTCGATGAAGACCTTTTAGCTGTTTGCAGTGTAATACCCGCACAATTATTGGGCTTTTTTAAATCACTTGAACTTACGCTTGAGCCGGATCAGCCTTCAGCCAATGGCGCTATCTCGCGCGTGGTACAGGGCGTAAATATTTATCCGCAACCGCATTGATCTGAATGAACTGAAGTCATTAACTATTAAACCTGCCTTTTCTTCCATACGCCGCACAATATTGGCAAAATCCAAACACGACAATGCGTTAGCTTTAGCGCAAAACAGCAAGCATGCCTGCAAACGAAAAAAAATATGATGTTGTAGTTGTTGGCGAACTCAATGTGGACCTGATCTTAAGCCAGCTACCGCAGCTGCCCGAAGCCGGCCGCGAAATCTTTGCCCGGCGCATGGATCTTACACTTGGCAGCTCGGCCGGAATCCTCGCAGCTAATCTCAGCCGCCTGGGCAACCGTGTCGTTTTCCTGGGAAAAATCGGTCAGGACGCATTCGGCCAGCTCGTGCTGGAGCATTTGGAAAATGCGGGGGTAGATACCCAGTACATTATCCGAGATCCGCTTATACCCACAGGAGCCAGTATTGGTTTGCAACACCGCGATGACCGGGCAATGGTCACCTATCCCGGTGCTATGGACCACCTGCAATTTGCCGAGCTGCCGCTCAACGTGCTGAAAGAAGCCCGACACCTGCATTTCTCTGCTTATTTCTTTCAGCCCCGTTTGCGCGATGATGTCAATCTGCTGTTTGCTACTGCTCAAAAGCTGGGATTAACCACCTCATTTGACATGCAATCGGATCCGGCTGACCGCTGGGATTTTCCCTATGCAAACGTATTACAGCACGTGGATCTTTTTTTTCCAAATGAACTGGAACTGACACGGGTTACTAAAATACCCGATGTTTCAGTAGCCATAGAACATATCCGTTCACATGTGGCTGTAATGGCAGTGAAACGGGGCAGCGAAGGATCGATCACTATTCATGGCAGTCAAACAATTCATCACCCTGGTTATAAAAGTCCCGGCCTGGTAGATGCCATCGGCGCCGGCGACAGTTTTGATGCGGGTTTTATCCACCAGTACCTGCGCAATGGCAGCCTGGAGGAATGCCAGAACCTGGCCAATATGACCGGCGCCTGGAGTACCACCGCTCCGGGAGGTACCACCGCATTTACCGGATTAACAAATACAGTGCAATATGTACGCAATCAATTCCGACACGCCAGCGCGTCCCCTCCGTGATGTTCTATACAACATCAATAAAAACGGCAGCGCCCTCCTGGCCACCAATTTCTACAACTACGAGACATTAAAAGGAATACTGCTCGCAGCTGCCGAAAGCAATTCACCAGTCATTCTCCAACTCACCCGCAGTTCCATCGAATACATGGGCCTTCAGCCAGCCGTTAAAATGGCCCGCGCAGCTGCAGCCGACCACCAGGTAGAAGCCTGGATACACCTCGACCATGGCGACAGCTACGAACTTGCCCGGCAATGCCTCGATGCAGGATTTGATTCCGTTATGATTGATGCGAGCGAACAGCCTCTTAACGAAAACATCCACCTTACCCGGAGAGTAGTACAACTGGCAGCAAGCTATAATGCCCAGGTAGAAGCCGAACTGGGTTATGTTGCCAAACTGGGGCAGTCAACTGCCAAAAAAGGATTTACACAACCAGAAGAAGCCCGTCGTTTCGTGGAAGAAACGGGCGTACACTCCCTGGCTGTTGCAATTGGCAGTGCACATGGCTTCTACAAAGAAGAACCCCAACTTGACCTTGATCTGCTGAAAGCAATTCATGAGATCACGCCCGCCAATCTGGTACTCCATGGCGGCTCAGGCATCCCACACCCCATACTGCGTAAAGCCATCGAAAACGGCATAAGCAAGATCAACCTGGCCACCGAAATCAAAAACATCTTCACCCGCACTTTACAAAACTGCCTGCAGAGCACCGAAGAGATCGACCTCCGCAAATCATTTCCACCCGCTATCACTGCAGTAAAGGAACTTGTAAGAGAGAAACTGGAAGTAGTGAAAGGAAGATGAGCTGATTTGATGATTTGATGAGTTGAAAATTTGAAGATGGGTAACGATTGAAAAAGAGTTAAAGGATGGATGCATGATGTATTTCCATTTCTTGTTCTTCTTTTTCTCATTCGTAGTAGCCTGGCCGGCGATCGGATAGGGTACAAAATGCTAACCCCTGAAATTTTGACCGGAAATCGCGCAGAATACCACAGATAAATATTTATCGGTTTATTAAAGTATTAACGCTCCGGCACATTCACCCCATTAGCACATCGCTTCAAATTTTCAACTCATCAAATCTTCAAATCATTTCTTCATCCGCATCATCACTGATTCGTGTGGTGCCAGTTTATGAACAAATGGCTGAGCCGTTGTGCCCCGATCTTTCTTTTCCCATACATCAAATAATTTATACCGCTGCTTACCGGCATTCAGATCCTGCTGATTTACTGAATAAATTACATTTTCCTTTTTCCAGTCAAAACGAACCGTCCGGGTGCGGTTGCTCCTGTTTACAAAACATACAGCCCAGTCGCCGCCGGCAAGTGGCTTAAACCAAACCTGGAGGCTGTCTTTATTGGAATACCGAAAGCCCTGGCGTCCCAGTTTGTCCTGATTGATGGCAATAGCATCTTTATTAGTAAGTATGCGAATAGTGGTGTCGCTCATCTTCGTAAGGTCATTACCTGCAATCAATGGTGCTGCCATCATACACCAGATGGAAAAATGGGTACGGTCTTCTGTTTCGGTTTGCCCATTACCTACTTCCATCATATCAGGATCATTCCAGAACCCGGGACCCGCATACGGATACAAATCTGCGTTCAGGTCTACAATACGCATCACACCCAGGCTATGCCAGGTGTCATACTGTTTGATGCCATCAAAGACATTACCGATATCGCCGCTGGTGCGCCATAAGTGACCCACGCCTTTGGCCCAGGTCCATGGTTTCGTAGTACCCCACTCACACAGGCTGAAGATGATGGGATGTCGGGCATCTTTCAATGCCTGGCTCATTTTGGTATAGGATTCTTTTGCATCAAAGCCTTCGCTGTAACACCAGTCATATTTCAGATAATCGATTCCCCACGATGCATAGAGGCGTGCATCCTGCGCCTCATATCCGTGCGAACCGGGATATTTGGCACAGGTCATGGTACCACCACAGTTGTACAGACCAAACTTCAATCCTTTGCTGTGTACGTAATCCGCAACCGCTTTCATGCCCGAAGGAAACTTAACGGGATCGGCTACCAGGTCACCGGTAATACTATCCCGTTTACGCATCATCCAGCCATCATCCAGTACCAGGTACACATAGCCGGCATCGCGCATGCCCGATGCAACCATCTGATCGGCTGTTTTTTTCACCAGTTCCTCGCTGATCCGTGTTCCGAATGTATTCCAGCTGTTCCATCCCATGGGAGGAGTTTGCGCCAGATTTTCAAATTTTTGGGCAAAAGCTGTTATTGCCAGGAGCATCAGGGCTCCCAGCACCAGGTTTCTTTTCATCATAACCGAGTTGTTTTATTTATTGTTTAAGACATGACCGGGATCTGCGGATCACTTTTTTGATGAAGCCTGCCAGCGGCTGTATCTAAGCAGTGCTTCGATATAATAATAATCGGCATAGATCAGCGGCACATCTACTTCAATGCCGCCGGGTTTATGCCCTACCGAATGCCTGAGTAAAAAATTATGCATCTCACCCGGTCTATTGCGATACGCATCCGTAGAAAGTGACTGAAGCATTTGTACGGCGGCGGCGCGGTACTGAGTGGCCTTTTTCTTACCCACCATTTCACTCAATTCCAGCAACGCACTGCTGACGATAGCCGCTGCAGACACATCACGTTCTTCATTAGGAATACCGGGTGCATCGAAGTCCCAGTAAGGTATTTTATCTGCCGGCAACCGGGGGTGAGCTAAATAAAAATCGGCAATACCCTGCGCCTGTTTCAGATATCGTTTCTTTTTTGTGAGGCGATACATACTGCTGTAGCCATAGAGGCCCCAGGCCTGTCCGCGAGCCCAGGCACTGCCATCACTGTAGCCCTGGTGTGTCTTTTTTAACACTACATTACCCAGGCTGTCGTAACATACTACGTGGTAGCTGCTTTTGTCTTTACGAAAATGATTGGCCAGGGTTTTATCTGCATGCGAAACAGCCATTTCCTCGAAGTAGCTATTGCCGGTTTCCCGCGCTGCCCAAATCATGTATTCAAGGTTCATCATATTATCGATGATGACGGGAAAATCACAGGCCGGATAATCATCCCAGGATTTCATCAATCCCACTTTCTTATTGAAACGCGTACCCAGCGACTGCGCTCCCTGTAACAAAATCTTTTTATACTCTTCCTTACCCGTTTGCCGGTAAGCATGTCCAAAAGGATAATAAATCATAAAGCCCAGGTCGTGGGTATTGGTAGTATACTGCTCCTTTTCAACGGCCATCGTCCAGCGGTGGGCGGCTTCTTTCAAACGGGTATCGCCACTATACTCATACAAATACCAGAGGGAAGCTCCGAAAAAACCGCTGCACCACCAGTCAGACGGCATATCGCGCAATGATCCATCCGCATACATCGAATGCGGAATCTTATCTGTATTGGGGTGTTCTTTTAACATCAGCTCATATTGCTGCAAAGCCATATCCAGTTGTTTTTTCACATCCAGTGTCTGCGCCTGGGGTGTTGAAAAGAAAAATGACAGAAAAACACAGCTGATAAGAAATCGGTACATGCGATAGCTTTTAATATTGGTTGGTTACGGAGGAAAATTATTTGGCTTAATGACTGGTTTTTTCCTGTTGGTATTGTTGCCATAAAGCTTCCAGAGCCGAAGCCCCCAGCGGTTGGCGTTGTACCACCAGCCGGTAACGTAGATGCAGCCCCTTTTTGGGCAACAATACAGGCGCACTGCCGGGATACAATGCATTCTGCATACTCACGGCACCGGGCCCGCGAAGTATCCAGCTTTGCATAGGTCCGGGGTAAGGTGCTGCACATAACAGGGATACTGCCGTTTCTTTTTCACCGTTAAAATGTCCGCGAAACTGCATCCAGGGACCACCCATTACTGCAGGCTCCTGTGGCTGCACTGCAGAGTCACGGGTTTCGAACCGGAGGTCAGCGGGTAATTTCCAGCGCATCGAAAAACCACCATACCCTTTTATATCATCCGAACCGCCGATAGCGACACTATCCTGCAGAGGCCGCAGATAAATATCAAAATCAATCAGCCGCAACGAATCTTTCGCCGGTTGCACGCGGATTATTGTTTGCTCTGCAATCAATGCTATCGGTTTCCCTTCCACACTATCTGCCTGCCAGGTCATGCTCCAGTCGAGCAGCACATCGTTACCGCTCTGCCGGGTCTTCAGTTGCTGTGGAATAAAACGGATATGATCAGATACCCATCCATCACCCACCTGCTTACCCTTCAGCAATACCTGGTGCCAGGCCCAGAAAATGCCACGGTGATGCGGATGATCTGCCGGTCCATTCTCTGTCAGGATCTTTCCTTCCATATCATATAATGGATGCACAAAACCCGCCCGCTCATATTTACCGCCAATGGCAGCAGGCTGCTTATTGAAGAAAAGTATGGGCATACCATCTTCAAGGACTTCCACGCCATCTGGGGTTTCCCGTATCGTCAGCTTTTGCCCGACATTATTGCTGCAGGATACTATGACCAGCAGCAACAGGATTCTCTTTATACCAACAGTTATTCCTTTTATCATTTTCTCTTCCTTTTACCCGGCGTGATTGTCTGTTGTGTATCGTTGCGGATTACAATCTTCGTTTTTTCACCATCTACTTCTGCTGTAAACGGGTTCATATCCGAATCTCTTTCCGGGCCTACTAATCTGGCGACTACTGTTGCACTCCAGTCACCGGTTTCGCTGGTGATACCTGTAGCCACCTCCTCACCACGTGCATTGCTCAACTTCACGGTCCGGCTTTTGAGCGGCTGTCCTTTGGTATCCTGCAGCCTGAGTTGCAGTTTCCAGCGCTCCTGGTAAGAATGACCAGCGCCTTCTACCTGTATCGACATAGTGTCGTTGATGATTGTATTGGACTCCAGCACTACATCGCGGGCTATACAATCACGGCAATAATCAAATCCCATGCGAAACGGGCGAAAAGATGGCAATGCACCTTCTGTACGGATAATGGTATTGTTGGCGATTCGTGTACGAATCGTTCCACCATACTTTCCGGCTATCCAGAATGCCGGCACATTGGTGCGAATCCTGTTATTGTAAAAGTTTCCGCCAAAACCTTCGGTACCACCGGTTATAAAAAATGCTGTGGCAAGCGCCTTACTGGCCGGCGCCGTATGAATGATTTCAATATCATTCCCAAAAATCTCATTGTCGCCACCACTGGCGCTGTAGAAAAACGCCCAGGACAATGGCACATAGGATTCCGGTTGCGGAAAATTGATTGCCTTCACGGTAATGCGGTTGTTGTATACCCTGTTACCAAATGCGCCATTGGCCGCACCTGGCTTGGCTCGATAGTCGGCAATACGGATGGCATTGGCGCTATATTCTTCACGACCATACTCGCAGGTAGGGGGCGATGACTGTACACTGATCTCGTTATTAAAAATCTCGATATACTTATGCGTATATATTTCAATACCCGAACCGCGTATAGGTATAATTCTGTTATCGAAAATGCGCGAACTATCACCCATAGCCATGATGCTGTAATGGTTGGTAACAGCCTGGTTATTGGCAAAAAAGTTATGGTGTACAGACGAGTGTTTTGCTTTGAATACGAGACATCCCTGTCCACCGATAAAAGTAGAATAAGCTACTTCCGATGCGCCTTTTCCCCGCAGGTCGACTGCGTAGAAATTACTTCCGTGCCGGTTAATCAGGAATGGGTTGTATACCTCAAACCGGCAATTTGTAATAGTGGCCTGGGGCACATCTACCGAAGTGCTGTTATATCCCTGCGAGCGAAACTGTACACGATCCAGAACGATATGTACATCGTTGGCAGAGGACTGCAGGCCCCAGGATATAGCGCCCTTGCCCGCCTGCACAATAAAACCATTACGGATCGTAACAGTACCGGCGCCTTTGACCGGCTTGATAAAATCGACCGGAGCGCCGGACGATGCATCGGCTGTATAATCAAAAAAAGCAGTCAGCTCCGAGTTATACAGATGATCGAAATGGCCCCGGGCCCAGGTACGTCCGATAATTCCCACACCCACATCCATTGCAGGTAAAATATTCAACTCATCGATGAGGCAGTCGGTATCAGCTCTCACGCGTATCCGGTATTTGCCTGCGGGTAATCCCTGCAGGTGGGCATAGATGAAGCCTCCGCCCAACCGGGGTGAGCGTTTTTCCACAATGGCGCTTTCCTGTATGCTGTCAATGTACCGGGTCTTACAGCTTACCGTTCTCCCCTGCTCATCTTCTACAAACACACTCAGTTTCATTTCATTTTTCAGATCGCCTTTCATTTTGGGATCATGAAAATGGCGGCCCGTAATGCCTGCCATTGCTATATAAGACCGTTGGGCAACGGGCAACTCAATCCACTCAGACCGTACTTCATCGCCTTCTACGAGACTTAGCAATTTATCGCCTACAAACTCATGTATATCGGCAGTATTCATAATACGGGCACCCGGTGCACGACTCAGGTCCCAACCTTGTGTACCTTTTTCAAAGCCGCCATTATCCAGTGTATCGTATGACGCTGCTGCATATACAATGCGGTATCCGTTCAGATCAAGGGTTACATCTTTGCCCAGAAAAATGGCACTCTTTTCGGAAATAATATCATTTGTAAGCACATAGGTTCGTCCGGGCTCACCGTAGTATCCGGGTTTAGACACTGGAATTTCGCCTGGCGCAAGTGCCCGATGCACAACCGGCTCCTGCTGTGCTGTAGTCGTCAATGAAATTATCAATGCCGGCAACAGCATCAACTGCAATAACCAGAAATTACGGGCATTTCCGATCCTGTCTTTAGCGGTCAGTGTTTTCATTCTGCCATCATTATTTTTATTATTTCATTTCTGATCAGATCCAGCCTGCGTACATGACCACCTGCTTTAACCTGATAACTTAATCTTCGCAATGATTCACCCTTTTTCTGTTCTTCACTCAGCAATTCCCATTGCACCCAGCCTGCGGAGTCTGTACGCTTTTCTTCCAGTATGCGACCCGAGTCATCAAGCAGTTGCACTATCTCTCTGGCCACCGGAGTACCGCTTTTATCGCTCAGCTGTATGCTAAAGCTCCAATATACCTGATAGGAATGATCCTGTTTCGTTTTTTCGATATTAAATAAAGCCCCTTCTGTCTGGTTTGAACGAAAGGAAACATCATTGGCATAGCAGGTAGTACATCCTTCCCAGCCCATGCGTACCGGCGATACTGCACCGGTCGTATTTCTCATCACAAACAAATTATTGATTAATTGTGAATGGGCAGCGCCACCATAACGGCTGGCTATCCAAACTGCCGGCACGTTGGAGAAAAAGCGGTTACGATAAAATAATCCTCCAAAATAACGCGGCCCGCCGCATACATATAATGCAGCTGTTTCTGTTTTTGAACCAGGATTTTCTTTCCGCACATGAATTTCGTTGTCAAACACCTCATTTTCTCCGCCACTCGCACTGTAGTAAATACCATAAAGCATGGGAATATATTCCTTAGGCTCAGGAAAGTCTTTTGCCAGCAGATCTATCCGGTTGCGATAGATGCGGCTCCCCAGCGAAGCTTTGGGCGAACCGGGTGCGGCGTTATAATCGCCCAGGCGAATGGCGGCCACACTGTACTCTTCGCGGCCATATTCGCAGGTAGGAGGCGAGGTTTGCATGGAAAAATAATTGTCAAATACTTCGGTGTACCTCGACACATAAATACCAGAGCCCTGCCTCGGTTCAAACCGGTTATTGAAAATCCTGGAGCTGTCGCCCGTACCCATAATACTGTAGTGATTGGTCACGGTCTGTTCGTTTACGAACAGGTTGTCATGTACCAGCGATCGTTTGCCACGGATAGTAAGACAACCCTGTCCGCCTATAAAATCATTGCGAGTCACTTCAGATGGTTGAGGACCACGCACAGCCACTGCGCAGATGGATACATGCCGCTGCACCAGGAAGGGCATTTTTACTTCAAAGCGGCAATTCCTGATATCGGCCCATTGCAGTTCTGCGGCGCCGGCACTGATCCCTCCCGCCTTTATTTCCACATTATCCAACTCCAGTTTCACTCCCTTTGCGGTAGACTGAATAGCCCATGAGTGTATGCCTTCAAAGCCCGCTTCAATCCGCCCGTTCTTAATCCGCACCACACCTTCGCCACCGGCACGCGGTATACCGGTTACAGGTAACCGTTTTTCATAATCGGCCGTATAATCAAAAAAAGCGGGGATATTGATCGCGTAACGCTCCTTCGTCTGATGATCATAATGTGCCAGCGGCTGCGTCTTATCAACAATGCCGATACCCACATCCATAGCAGGACGGATATCTACTTCATCTATGAGGCAGTCTGTATCGGCTTTTATCCTGACACGGTAACGCCCCGCCGGCAGGCCGCGAAGGTGCGCGTACACAAAACCTCCTCCCAGCCGCGGCGAACGGTTTTCAACCGGACAGGCCTGCCAGAGGCTATCGCCATAATTGACATTGCAAACAACATCATTTCCTTTTTCATCCTCCACATACACGCTGATGCGCATTTCATTGGCCAGGTTGCCTGCCATTATCGAATCATGATAATGGCGTCCTGTAATTCCTACCATCGCAAAATAAGACCGATCCTGCACCGGCAATTGTACCCAGGGAGAGCGCACTATATCACCAGTCTGTAAACTCAGTAATTTTTTGCCCAGAAACACATGCACATCTGCGGTATTGCGCACCTGGGCCCCCGGTGCTGCCCGAAGATCCCAGCCATTGCTGCCATCTTCAAAGCCGGAGTTGGGCATATGCCGGTATTTACCTTTGGCATAATAGATTGTATAGCCATTGAGATCAAGTTCTACATTTCCTCCCAGAAACAGGGCTGACCGGTCTGCTACGATATCGTTCATCAGAATATAACGCGCACCCGCCTGGCCATAACCGCCGGCTTTATATACCGGAATCTCACCAGCCTGCGGAACACGATGCGGAGTAGGCCGGTACTGACCGGTGAGTGCCGGACAGATTCCGAGCAGCAGTAATAATATGGATGCAGGCTTACGCATTCACCTTACGTTTACGGTACCACTGAATGAAAGCAGGTAATATCAGTAACGCGGGCAGTATCCAGATAGCCCAGTAAGAAAAGCCTTCAAACCAGTTGCTCACATTATATACATGTTTGTGTTTGCCGAATATATCAACCATAAGATCGGTCGTATAGGGATCTACAGCTTCCTTATAATATAAATCGGCCATGCGGCTGTAGGGTTCGCGGGCCAGTTCAGGATTAGCCGTAAGTGCTGCTGTATCGTGTGGCACCACTATACCAAAGTCCGGATCGAGCAACAACACCGAATCGTTGGGAATTTCTGCCCGCACCACTACATGGCGACCGCCCACATCCAGCAACTCTGCCTTTATTCCATATTCTTTCAGTATCCCTTTTACCACTATAGAGTGCGAAGAACAAAGCCCCACACCGCGTTCAAGATTTTTCTTATAATTGGCAAACTCATATCGTTCATAACGTGCGGGCCTGATATACGAAGCCGCCCAGAGCATATAATTCTCCCATACCGGCACACGCATGTGAAAGCGTTCTATTCCTTTTGTCTTCCAGTAATGTGCAAAACCATTATGCACCAGAGCATTTACCCGTATTGCAAAATCATGATCTGACTCGCCGGTTTTTTTCTGCAACTCCTTTTTAATATCCGGATAACGGATCACCACATCATTGAGCCGGTTCTTGATTTCATGCTCAAGGGAATATAGCTCCGGATTACGAAGACTGCGAAAGAGGCCATAAATATTAATGCCCAGTAACAGCACACCCAGTGCCAGCAGAGCGCGGGATAACCATTTCATATAGCGTTGTTGATTTTATTTAAGGGGTGAATGAAAATACAGTTGTACATCCTGCCAGTGACGAAGCATGATCGTACGTTTCAGGTAGAGTTGCTTTAGTAGTTCCGGTCCGAGAATAAAATGATCTTCATAGCGCGGATCTTTGGTCACAATTACCTGTTCTGCCCCCCCTTTTTCAAGCAGGTTTATCAGTTCGGTCGTATTATCCAGTTCATCGCGCATGATGTTATTGAAAGGGATATAATCCGGGTGACCCGACCAGTCAAATTCCTTGCCGGCTGCTTTACCTGCAGGTGCTGCGTAAACCAGTTCACGGTCTTTATCGCGAATGGCCTGTGCAGCCGAAAAATTGGCGCAGCTACGCATGATGCTGCCATGTATTAACAGGCCTGTTGCCATTTTGCGAAACAGATCAGCCTCTGGCCCCTTTGCTTTTAACTGCAGCAGGGAAGAAGATACTTTGCGGATGCGGCCCAGATAATTTTCTACCACAGCAGTTTGTACCGAGGCTTTACCTCCGTGCAGATCCATATAATCCATACGTGCCTCCGTAAGAGAGGTATTAAAGACCATGGGCAGGAAATAATTTTCCTCATCAGGCTTCAGCAACTGGGGCGCCAGCACCAGCGGCCGGTTGATCAGTCGCATAGTCACTCCCCAGTAAAGGGAATGCACCCTGGGGAAGGTGGCAGCCTTGTAATCCATCGCTTCATTGAGGCGCTCCAGTGTTTCCTGCAGCAACAGCGCTTCTCCCTCGCCGGCCCACTGGCGGCAGGATTCTGCCAGGCGCAGCCTGGATTCTACCGCTCCTTTAAAAGGTTTTTGTTTCAACTGTGCTGCCAGCGTCTGAAGAATAAACTCAGTCATATAAAGCGGCTCAGTACCGCGGTCATAAGCGGCTCTGAACCCAATGAATACTGTACTCTGTGGGGCCTCATTAACCTGATTGGCTTTCTCGATCAGCGACACCGGATTAATAATACCCATTACCGGATAGAGGCTGCCAAGGGTACCTCCCATTTGTATCAGTTGCCGGTCTGGACGGCTTTTGAAATAACAGTTGGCAGGAAGTTTCACTTCTATATCGCGGCGCTCTTCTTCCGAAAAATTGGAATTGCCCTCATCGAGATAAACAGCGAGCGGCCGACCCGCCCGTTTTGCGCCTTCCTGAAAAGTTTCGAGCAATAGTTTAACACGGTCACCTGTAGACAGTCCCTTGCAATGGGTAGGGCCATTAGCGCCCGAATAAAGCCATTCGGACCAGCAAATACCAGCCCCTGCATCATTGGTTTTAAATGAAAAAGAAGTGATCTCAGGAGCCTGCTTCAGCATTTCAGCGAGCATCGAGGCATACATTTCTCTCGTGGCTGCCACGCTGATACAGGGAGCAAATGCCTTCTCCGTACTACGGCGCGGATGATCTACCCGTGGGCCCATCATTTCGGGGTGAGCGTCGAAAAAAGCCAGCGGCAGAAAGTTAGGTTCATATCCCAGAAAAGCCGCTTCCATATCATACTTACGCAGGATGCGGATTTTATCCATCAGCAACTGGCGGTTCTTTTTTACAAAATCTGCAGGTACAAATGGGGCAAGATCTTTATGCGGAAAAAATTTAAAAGGAGTGGGATTAGCACTTGCATACTCATGCCAGGAGCTGCCCTGTGACGGAATTTCGTGCCAGCTCTTATCGGCAAGCGTACTTACCGATACCTGCACTTTGCCATAAGGTTTTAAGACTGCAGCCTGACGAACCAGCTTTTCAAATGCCGAAAGATCATTGAGCGGAATATTAACCACAAAAACCCTTCCTTCGGCTGCTGGATGACCTGGCTGACCATTTTTACCGGCAGCCTTCGCAATCCCCAAAAAGAAAAGGAAAGAAAAAAAGAATAACGGTTTTTTCATCATGGAAAGCCTGTATTTTTAAATATGAAAGCAAATGATAGAACCAAAAATAATAAAATAACAAATAAAAAGCACTATTTTTTCTTTCATTAGCTTACATTTATACGAATAATTGAAAAATAAATAACGTTTTGAAACATTTAATTTTCAAAAAAACGCAATTCTGCTTAATTGCTTTAGTCATTGGGACACTTCTCGGCGGGCCACTTTTAGCGCAAACAGACCGCGCTCATTACAGCAGGGTATTTCAGCGTGAAAAACCATACCGGGTGTATTTACCCGCCGGTTATGAAGGCAATCTATCAAAGCGTTACCCGGTTGTCTATTACTTTCATGGCAATAAAGGCGATCACCGCTTGCCCTATGAGGGGGTACAGACGCTGATAGACAGGCATCAGCTCATACTTGTATGCTGGAACGGACGATCTGCAGATAGTGATGAAAGACCTTATAATAACGGGTACCACTCCAATGTCAATTATCCCTACCAGTTTCATGAATACTTTATCGAATTCATGAACCATATAGACAGTGCTTACCGCACCATCGCCGACCGCAATCACCGCGCAGTCTTTGGTCACTCGATGGGCGGCTTCATGGCCTACTACCTGGCGGGAAAGTATCCGCAAAAGGTAGGACTGGTGATTAACTCTAAAGGATCACCAGAATTTTTTGTAGGGCAGCCCGGCAATCACACACTTATACAGCACCGGCATTTAATGAAAAACCTGAAAGGCCTGGTCGTTCGCTTTCAGGATGGTATCATTGGCGAAGAATTGCATCACCTCAACGCCGAAGTACACCAGGCAAGCCTGCTTACAGACGGACTGCTGTATAACTATCAAACCTACACAAGCACACACAATCTTACATCCGAACAATTTTGGGAAGGACTGAATTATGCTGCCGCCAATTTGAGCCGCATACCCCCACCACCCACCGACTGGTATCACGCGGATATGTACCCCTCCTTTACGGTTTGGGATTATGAAATTGAATCAACACTCAAAGAACCGGGCTATATCGAATTAATAGGAGTCAACAAAGCCGGGTTCAAAATCCAAACGCGAAAATGGTTACCAGACGGCATCAGCATACCGGGTGTAGATATTACTGTACGCACAGCAGCGCAATACAAACCAAACCAGCCTTATACTATTACAGATTTTTCGCCTCTTACCGGTCAAAGCAGCAAATGGACAGCACAGGCCGATGCACAGGGGCGTCTCAAAATTGAAACCGACCATCAGCCACACGTCATCGGTATTAGCGAAAAGAAATCTGCCGCATCACCTGCCATCACCCAATTGAGGTCACGGAATGGAAGCCGCTTTTTGTCACCAACCGGTGGTTCACTCAATCTGCGCCTCTGGAACAGAGGTGGCCAGCCACTGGATCAGCTGACAGTAAAAATAACCACGTTAGCAAAAGATGTTGTTATCGACAACCCGGTTATACAGATCAAACGACTTCGTGCGGGAGAAAATAACTGGATGACAGACAGCTTCAAAATACATATACTAAAGCCCCCACCTGCAGATGGTGTCAGCCCCTACATCAACTTCCAGCTGGAATTTCGCGATGCAAAAGGCAACAGCTGGCATGACGAAGCAGATATTCTTCCTTTTTACAATGTGCCGGAATTTGCTGAAGTGGGTATTGATGATGGCGACAGCGAAATATTTGGCAGCGGCAACGGTAATAATATTGCCGAGCCGGGCGAACTGATCATGATCTACCAGGAAAGTCATCGCACCCGGTTGTATTACGATGATCCTTATATTATCAGCGAACGCCTGTACGATGAATTACAGCCAGACAAGTGGGGCGATGGATATGCATTATCATCGCTGGTCCGCATATCACCGGATTGCCCGCCTGGCCATGTCATCCGCTTCCTGGCCTGTTATGAGGTAAAAGAATGGAAAACCATCAAACGAAAAGTAACCTGGGGTCAATTTGCCATTACGGTAGGAGAAACAAAAAAATGAAACCGGTACGTTGTTTTATTGCCTGGCTGATTGGCGCAACAGGTTTGTTGCCAATCAGCGGCTGCTATGCCCCGCAATCGCTGCGGCAATCATCATCTACACTATACACAGAAGGCAGGATCATTACAACCGACTCCGGCAGTATCCGTATCTTCTGGCCCGGCACCAGCATTCAGGCCCGTTTCGAAGGATCGGAGGTGCGGATGCGTCTCTACGATGATGCAGGCCGCAATCATTTCGCAGTTATTATCGATGATACGTTCCACCATAGCTTTCGTGCCGATAAGGGAGAAAAAGAATACCTGCTCGCATCGGCGCTTCCGGCAGGCAGGCACCAGGTGGCCATTTATAAAATGACCGATTGGTTTGATGGCGAATCTGTATTTTATGGTTTTAAATTCCCATATGGAAAGCCTGTTGCAGAAACCCGTAAACCCCGTTACCAGCTGGAATTTTATGGCAACTCCATCACTGTGGGCGCCGGCATGCTCACACGCAGTCATCCTCTTTACGCCGGTAGCAGCACTAACAATTATCTGAGCTATGGCGCCCTCACTGCCCGGCATTTCAATGCTTCGGCCCGTTTCATTGCCAGCAGCGGCATTGGCCTCATGGTGAGCTGGGGTTCACTCATCATGCCTGAAATATATGACCGGTGCAATCCTGCCGACAGCAGTAGCCGTTGGAATTTTTCGTCCTATCAACCCGATGTGGTAATTGTCAACCTGATGCAAAACGATTATGCGTTGCTGCAACAAAAAAACAACAGCCAGTTTATTCGCCGGTTTGGCTCCGCATCGCCAGCAGCAGATACGATCGTTGGCCGGTATGCCGGTTTTATAGCGCAGATCCGCGCACATTACCCCGATGCTTATATACTTTGCTGCCTGGGTAGTATGAGTGCAGTTCGCCCGGAATCACCTTTCCCTGCATATATTCGAACCGCTGTAGCCTCATTGAATGATCAGAATATTGGCACCCATTTTTTCCGGCCTGTTGCAGGCAATGAACACCCAACCCCCGAAGAACATGAGATAATGGCCAGAGAGTTGATACAGGTGCTTACACCGATCCTCAGTAAACGATAAATACATAGTAGCACTTGCACATCATCACTCCCCTTCAAGACTGACGCGTATCTGCTCATTTGTTTTTGCACCTTTCAACAGTAATCTGATCCTGTACAATCTATTTCCCCACACGCTACTGAGTTTTTCATCGGCCAGTGTAATCTCTTCGCTCACAGCCGTGGCCTGCAAAGCGGGAAACTGCATCCGTACCACTTTTCCGTCCATATTAAATGAAATATAGCCACTCCCGATAATGGGTTTTACGGCACACATAAAACTCAACCAGGTACTGTCTTTGTGCCGTGTAAGCTGAAACCGATCGGTGATTATAAACTTTTTTCCGGATTCAGCCAGCCAGTACTTACGGATCCAGGAACTCAACTGAGCACTGGCAGGATACGCGCCGGTAATATCAATGGTCACTGATACACCTTTGCCATCAGACTCATTCACATTGAATGACGATGCGTGAAATTCCTTTCCTTCTTTTTGCTGAACGCCATTAATATTGGGCAGATTATGATAAGCCGATTGCATGGTCCATATCTGGTACCGTTCCTCGCTAAACGTACGGGCTGAATAAGTTTCCACGCCTACATCAATCAATAATGGTTTATTCCGGTAATAAAGAATAAAACTTCCTGCATCGTTGTGGTTATGGCTTTCATTATTATGACCGCCTTTAGCCGCGAAATAAAAATCTCCTTTGCGGTAACCGGCCACCTGCAGGTCGGGCAGGTTGAATTGCTGTACCGGATAGCATACAGTATCTTCTTTCAGAATATCCTGCACATGCCATAGTGCTTCCATTTGTCGATAAAGAGTACCGCGAAGCCGCCCTTTATCCAGGCCCTGCCTACGGGCCATTCGCGCACCGAAAGCCCTCAGTGTTGCATTGCCGGTTCGCTGGCCATACCGGTACACCAGCATGGGGTTATAACGAATCTTCGCAGAAGCGTCTGCAAAATTGACGAAGTAGTCGTCTGCAATCCAGACCGAATGCAAATAGTTTCCTATCCGCCGGATCAATGGTTGCTGAAACAGGTCAATGCCTCCATTGCTTGCTATATACAAAAACTCCAGGCAATCAAAGAGTGCACCGCCGGCACGATCCCAGTAGCCGGGCCCTTCGTCACAACCTCCATCTTCGGGATAGTTATTTAAGAAATTATCCAGCACTCTTGCCATTCTTGTTATATCATTATTACGCCTGGTTTCATTTGTGTCAAGCAATGCAGAAGCCACTACCCAGTTACATACCACCCAGGGGTTCCAGTTATTGGGAATACGCTCCCCAAAGCCCATCCACCAAAAATCATCGCGCTCCCTGTTTGGCGCCAGCACACGACGCTCTACCTCCTGATTGATACGGGCGCATAACAATGGCGATACGGAGTCAAGCGCCGGCTTCAGCAGATAACTTGTCCACGCGAGTAAGGATGCTGTTTCGGCAACTGAAAAATCGACTGTTGGTTCCTGCATATCCGGTAAACCAAATCCCTTTTTCTGCAAATACAAATGTGCTGGCAGGCCCCAGTACGAATCTTCGCAAATGGCCCAGATGCCGTTGGCGATATCACGTACAAAGCGGCCCCTGCCTTCAATACACTCTGCCATCACCAGGCTGCTCAGGGCTTCGCGGCGGGCAAAAAATGCATCCTGATAGCGGCCGCGTACACCGGTTTCTGCAAAATCCAGAAATAAGGTGGCTGAAAGCGTAGGCCATGTATGATTCAGATATTTCTCACCGTTTGCCAACAAGAAAGCTGCGGCTGCCGGGTCGGCCTGTTCCCACGCACTTCGCTGCGAGCGATCGGGAAAAGACGCACGCAGCAACTGTGGGTTTAGCCATTGGGCCGGTTGATTTTTCTGCAGTGCGTTACTCACAAGGTTACGCTGCGCGCAGAGATGAGTTATACCAACGAAGGCAATGAAAAGTGCCAATAAAATTCTTACTGTCATATTATTTACCTGTAGATAAAAAATAGTGTCTTATAAAAGGCCACGCTCCGGCCTGATAGTAACGATGGCCCTCTGCCCCTTCAAACAACTGCAGATGCGAACCAGCACCGGCAGACTCATAAATTTTTCTTAGCTCCTCAAAAGCTTTCCGCGTTTCTGTAATCGGATAAATGTCATCTTTCCTGCCATGTATTACGCTGATGGGGCGGGGAGCTACCAATCCGGCCACATCACTCATGCGACCCCAGTTCATTATACCCGGAATATAATTGCAATCGCAATGAACGATACTGCCAATACTCCCTTCGAATGTAGAAAAATAAGATGCAGGTGCGGCTATTGTAAAACGCGTATCGATAGCCGCTGCAAAAAGCGTAACAGTACCACCGGCGCTATTGCCGGTGATCGCCACGCGCGAAGTATCTACTTCAAAGTTTACGATCGCCCAATCCAAGATGCGTTGCATATCCCACACCCGATCACCGATAGGTGTTCGCCCCAGCAACAGGTCATGCATGAGTTGTATTCTGCAGGAAAAAGGTTTATCCTCCCGTTTATCATCATCGTCGCGCGTATCACCAAAAGCCCGTGTGGTGGGAGCAATGGCTATGTAACCTTCCTTAACGGCCTGCACGGCCACATCACGCTCGCCGGCCCGGATTGAAGCCTGCTCGGCACTATCGGCATACACACCTGCATAGGCCTGCGTGCTTCGCCCATGTCCATGCGGTGTTAATACGAGCGGCTTCGGCCCTTTTTTGCCGGAAGGCAGTAAAACAATAAGCGGCAATGGAACAGTAGGCTCCGTGTTTACTATCCAGAACTGGCGGACAAAGCCATCTGCCTTTTCTTCACGCAACAATTTTCCTGTGGGTCGAAAATCTGCCAGTTGCCGTTTCAGCTGATCAAGCCCAAGCAAGGCTGTTAATGCAGCCCTGGCATCGGCTTGCCATTGCTGCCAGTTCGCCGCTCCCCTGTTTTCAAAAGAAAATCGTTGTGGGGAAAGGGCATAGTTAGAGGAAAAGTGCCTGGACGAACTATATACCTGATCCGGTCCTGCTGGCTGCACAGCCTGGCCAAACATTGAACAGGGTGTCACCAACAACACTATCAATAAGATGAAACTCCTATACAGATTTTTTTCAAAAAAGTACATAAAGAGATTTTACTACCGGCATAAAAAAAAGCTGAGCAGTTGGTAGACACCCACCGCTCAGCAGAGATTGCTAGTATGAAAGAATTGAGTATTACCTGAACTGTTTATTAAAACTCTGGCGGATACATACCCTGGCGTGGATGCAGCATGGGCAGCCCCGCTTTTTTATCCCACCATACTTTACTCATCAATGTGTTGCCCTTGCTCAGCCTGCTGATAGCCTCTTTTACATTTGTCTCATTGCGCAGCAGTTCGGCAACCGGATAAGTGAGGCGGCGGGGAATATTGCCTTCGGTATCACCCAGTGTTTCGCCGGTCCATATGCGGGGGTAACCGGTACGGCGAAATTCTGCCCAGGCCTCATACGTATTATAATAGATGCCCAGCCATTTCTGCACAATGATCTGTTCCAGTTTTTCTTCTTCAGTACCGACGAGTATTCCTGATGCAGAGGCCACATAGTTATTAATATCGCTGCCGGCAACACCATATTGCGACATGGCTGCTTTAATGCCTTCTGTAAACATTGTTTGCTCATCCTCATTACTGAGATTTGCCAGCGCAGCTTCGGCGCGCAGGAAATAAACTTCTGCCGCATTCATCACAACGATGGTATATACAGGCTGTAAAAAAGATACTGCCATGCGCGAAACCGAATCAGTAGCATATCGCTCCTGCTGAGTGGGCCCCAACTGAAGTGGTACACCCCGATAGCCTGCAATAGGCGAATTGGCCTGGCGAGCCAGGATAGACATACGGGGATCATTCAGCTTCTTCAGATTATCTGTAAGCGTAAAAGACACCAGCATATTATTGGGCTGAGTAGAGTTGCGTGTGAAGAAAGGATTGTTATTGGCAGAGTTGCCGTCATTGAGCGTAGCCAGCGTTATATTCTGAGAGTTGGTTGTAATCAATGGCTGGCTGATTACTTCTGAAATATGCTGCGCGGCCAGTGTAGGGTTTGCATAACGTATACGCATGGCCATACGCAGGCGCAATGAGTTTGCAAACCTTCTCCAGGCGTCCGCATTTCCTTTCAGTAAAAGATCGGCATTGCCAAAGCTTATCTGCGAGCTGGAATTATCTAACTGAGCAGCTGCTTCTTTCAGCTCTTTCAACAGATCGGTATAGATCGCTTCCTGCGTATCATATTTGGGTTGAAGAATAGTCTGGGCCACATTATTCAATGCTTCCGTATAAGGCAGATCGCCGTAACAATCTGTCAGCATCTGATATATCATGGCTTTTGAAATACGTGCTATGGCATTCTGATTTGCCTTCAGCGGATCGGATGCCGTCAACCGGATCACTTCGGCCATATTGATCAGATAGCTGCGGAAGAAAGTGTTATAGGGATTACCCCAGTCGCGCTCCAGAAATATGTTACCCGCCGATGGATTTTTATAGTAACCGGAATAATCGGCAATCAATCCCTGAGCCGGTATTTCAAATACCACTCCTTTGATAGCCTGGCTAAAGAGCAGACCCGGCTGAATTACATCGCCAGTTATAAGCGTGGGATTGGTATTGATTTCCTTAAAATCTTTGGTACACCCCCCGGCCATGAGCAGACCGCCTAACACCAGTGTATGAATGAGATGTTTGATTCGCATAAATTAGTTTTTACTGATCAGTTAAAATGAAAAGGAAAGATTCACCCCAACGCTGCGGGTATTGGGCACGCCAGTCGATTCGAAACCCTGTGCCACTGTAAAGGGACCAAAGCCGCCTTCAGGATTGGCGCCCATCTGCTTGATTTCTTTATTCTGATAGAGATAGGCCACGTTGCGGCAAACGGCTGACAGTTTCGCACTCTTCAGGAATTTCAGATTCTTCAGGTGTTTGCCGATATTGTACCCCAACACTATTTCGCGAAGCGCTACATAAGAGGCATCGAGCACAAATTCTTCACCGATATTACCATAACTCATCGCAGTGTAATAAGCCTGACGACCGAGTACAAGAGTACTGGGGCTGAATTTACCATCTGTTCCCTGGATCATACCGTCCGATATCAGGTTCTCACCATTCTCGGTACCCTTACCTGTTCCGTTAGACCATTGCTGCAATTTTGAGTAAGAGAAAATCTTACCGCCTACCCGTGCATCGATCAGGAAAGAAAGGCTGAAGTTTTTATAATTAAATGCGTTGTTGATACCACCCAGAAACTTAGGCTGAATATTGCCGAGTACAGATGTGGTTGTTTCGCGCTGATAACGTCCGTCAGATGTGAGCCATTTGTCGCCATCAGGCGTACGTTTATACGCATAGCCCACAATGTTTCCATAAGGCTGACCCGGACGTGCTTCAATGCTCATTTCTGATGTGCTATATAGGCTCAGTGAATTTATGCCGGGAGAAAGCTCAACAACTTTTGAACGGTTGCGGGAGAAGTTGATAGTGGCATCCCAGGTAAAATTTTTGCTTTGCACCGGAGTGGCGTTTACCATCAGCTCAATACCCTTGTTGGTAATTTCGCCGGCATTGATCAGTTTGGAAGAGAAGCCGGTTCCGGCAGGAATATCTACACGCAGTATCTGATTTTTGGTACCCGAGCTATAGTAGGTAAAGTCAATACCCAACCGGTTTTTGAGAAAGCGAAGTTCAGCACCTGCTTCTACTGATGTTGTAAGTTCGTTTTTCAGATCCACCAGGGGAATAGTTCCCAGAATGGAAGCAAACCGCTGACCGTTGTAGGAAGTAGTAGAAAGGTTGTAACCGATCTCTGTTTGATAGGGGCTTGCATCTTTACCTGCCTGGGCATATGACAGGCGTACTTTACCAAACGAAAGCGGTGTATTTTCCAGTTTGAATGCATCCGTAAATACAAAGCTTCCGCTGACACTCGGGTAAAAGAAGGAGTAATTATTTATACCAAGGGTCGATGACCAGTCATTGCGTCCGGAGAAATCAAGGAAAAAGTAGTTCTTCCAGCCCAGTTGGCCGGTAAAGTAAACAGAGTTCATACGTTTACGTGTAAGACGGTCATTGGCTACCACCACACCTGCGTTGATGATGTTGTACAAACCATCTACATTCAGGTTATTCCCCTGCAGTGTCATCTGTTGCTGATTGCGGTTAAGATAATTGGCACCTACCGAGAAGGTACTGCTCAGGTTGCTGCTCAGATTTTTTGTTGCTGTCAGCAATATGTCGGCGTTTTCTTCCTTCACCCGGATACGTGCATTATCAACCTGTCCGCGACGCAGGTTGAACGAACCTGTTGGTGTATTCACGCCAATTCGTGAATCGCGTACATCAAAGTAAAAGTCAGTACCCGCTCTGGCCTGAAAGGTAAGCCAGGGGGCAATTTTATACCGGGCCAGCAAATAACCATTCACCCGGTCACGACTATCTGAGCTCAGAAACTCATTCAGCACCCAGTATGGATTAAAGGGGCGGCCGTCTGTCCAGTTGTTGGCCTGGCCAGAAGGTGTTTTATAATCTTTCAGCATATCCATTGTCAGGAAAGCCGGAAAACGATTCAGCGACATGGCAATGGTATTGATATCGGTACCATAGCCGGGGCGATTTTTACCACCCTGACGGATGTAGTTGATGCGGGTTTCTACATACAGTTTATTATTTGCCTGGAATCCAAGCCGGGCATTTACTGTTTGCCGGTTGAGTGTGGAAGTAGGGAAAATGCTGCTATTACGCAGATCAGATGCTGATACACGATAATTTACTTTATCTGAGCCACCGCTGATTCCGACTGTATTCGTAAAAGTGCTGCCCGTCTGATAAAACTTGCGTACTTCATCACTACCCTGGCCAGTGTAGGGAATAACGCCCAGGCTGGGCCACATGAGCAGTGAAATGGGTTGTCCATCAAATTTAGCGCCCCACATATCCGGAATCCAGTCGGGCAGGCGGCGTACCTGCTGACCATTTACCGTTACCAAATCCCATGAGTCGATAGATTCATTATAACCTGGACCATATGAGTTCTGGCGCTGGGGCAGTACATTGGGTCTTTCCCAGGTAGCATTTGAATTCACATCGATGGTAGCCCGTTGTCCGGCGCGGCCTTTTTTGGTCGTGATCAGCACAACGCCATTGGCACCGCGGGCGCCATACAATGCTGCACCGTTCGGTCCCTTCAGTATTGTAATATTATCTATATCATCAGGCAGGATGTTGCCGATTCCATCGCCATAGTCGCGACTGGTACCGCGTGAGTTACCCAGGTCGGGTGCGCCAACTGTTTGGTTATCGATAGGCACACCATCTACTACATATAGTGGCTGATTGTCGCCCTGAAATGAACTCGCTCCGCGAATATTTACATAACTGGATCCGCCAGGGCCTGTAGCGGAAGCACTCACAAACACACCCGCCACTTTACCTTTCAGCGCGTTGGCCACATTGGTTTCGCGGGCCTGGGTAAGTTCACTGCCATTTACCACCTGAGCAGAATATCCCAATGCTTTGCGTTTACGTTCTATGCCGAAAGCAGTCACCACTACTTCGGTCAGTTCCTTATCATCCGCGGTCATCACTACGCGAATGCTGGTTCGTCCATTAATATTCTCTGTTTGAGGTTTCATTGCGGAGTGAGAAAAATTGAGTGTGCCACTTAGATTGGGCACCTGCAATGAAAATTTTCCCGCCTCATCGGTTACTGTGGCCTTATCGGCTCCCTGCAATGTAACCGTTACACCAGCTATGGGCGAGGCATCGCTGGCCGACACAACTGTTCCGGATACGACAGATTGCGCCTCCAGTCCGAGGCAGAAAGCAAGCAGCCCCAGACCCAGCGAGAAGAATTTAGTAAGCAGTCGTTTTTTCATTTTAGATTACTTTTTTTAACAAGCGTGGACTAAAAGTAAATAAAAAGAATATAAAAACAATAAAATTTTCATTTCCTTATTATTTTTTTATAAAAAAATTTATTGATTTGTTTTATCCTGGGTTTCCGGTCTGGATCGCACAGGGAAATCCGGTAATATCCAATTTATTTTAAAATTCTATTAATTATCTGTATATCATAACAATATGATTATTTTTCTAAATTGTATTCAGCGATTATCGGGGATTTCCGGCCTGTTAAAAACACCCAAAATGATCAACCGGATTAAGGCTTTCGTTTCCTGATACACCTGGTATGATTCAGATCAGGTCAGAAGCTTCAAGCTGGTTTTTATCCGTATTTACACTTAAGAACACCTTGATTAATAGGGATAAAACATCAAAAAATAAGATTAAACAAAATCTATCGAAAGGTATTTATAATAATTATCTTTACAATAATAAGGAATAAAAAGTCCATTATTCCTTTAATAGCGATTCTCTACAATACAGACCTATTAATATGAATTACAAAACCAGAAGAAATTTTCTCCGGCAAACCGCTCAGCTTGCGGCCGGCGCCTGGGTGTACCCCTATATAATAAAACATACCAACAACCCGAGCGATGAGATCCGGATGGGTATTATTGGAATGGGTAGTCGCGGAACCGGACTGGCAGTATTAATGAAAAAGATTCCCGGCCTGAAAGTAATTGCCTGCTGCGATATCCTCCCTGAGCGTCTCGAAGCGGGTATCCGTACCGGCGCCCCGGGAGCAAAAGCCTATACAGATTACCGGAAGCTGCTCGACAGTAAAGAAGTGGATGCGGTATTAATTGCCACTCCCCTTTTCCTTCATTTCCCGATGGCAAAAGAGGCACTGCTGGCCGGAAAGCATATCTATCTCGAAAAATCGATGACCTATAGTATTCCTGAGGCACTGGAATTAACCAGGCTGGTGCGTAATAGCCCATTGATTTTTCAACTGGGCTTTCAGTACCGGTATTATGGCCTTTACAAAAGGGTAAAAGAAATCATCCGGCAAAACTGGCTGGGAAAAATCACCCACATCGAAAGCCAGTATAACCGCAACTCTGACTGGCGCAACCCCGTTACACATCCCGATCAGGAAAAGATTATCAACTGGCGTATGTATAAAGAATATTGCGGAGGACCGTTGTCTGAACTATGTGCACACCAGATAGACATGGTACAGTTCCTGCTCGATGCCCGCCCGGAATCGGTAGTGGGCATGGGAGGTATCAATTACTGGAAAGACGGCCGCAGCACCTATGACCATATCCGTACGATATACGATTATCCGGGTGGTATAAAATCAAGTGTCAGTTCTGTTTTGAGCAATGCCTATAATGGATATAATATAAAAATATATGGCGACCGGGCTACTGTAGAAATCCAGCGCGAAGAAGCTTTTATCTATGCTGAATCACTCACTAATGAACGCGGTATAGTAGATGGTGTCACGGGCGCCACAATCAGTACCGCCACACAGGGTAAAGCACAAAAGATCGAATTTCTGCAAGCAGGCGAAACGTTACTGGAACCAACCACCTATGCACTCAGCGAGTTTCGGGACTGCATTGTGCAAAATAAAAAACCGGCATCCGGTATCGACAATGGCCGAAGCAGTTCTATTGCCATCCATATGGGAAATATTGCTGCAGAAACCGGGCAGATCCAGTACTGGAAAAAAGAATATGACCTCTAACCATCATCACCATAATTCCCACTTATTATCATGTCTACATCTTCCAGTCAAAATAACAGGGGCAACTGGTTGCGCCTGTTGGGTCCCGGCATCATCACCGCTGCCATTGTATTTGGCCCCAGTAAGATCACCATCACTTCCAAGATGGGGGCCAGCTACGGCTATCAGCTGATCTGGCTGGTAGTAATTGCCATAGCATTCATGCTGCTTTTTACGGAAATGGCTACACGTATTGCCTATGCACGCGATGAATCGCCGCTGCAGCTGATGCGCAACAAATGGGGAGCCACTCTTCCCCTTATTGTAGGCAGTGGTATCTTCCTCGTTACTACTTCTTTTCAGGCAGGCAATGCCATTGGTGTGGGAATTGCCATTGGCGGCCTCACCCATACAGCTTCCTGGATCTGGATTGCGCTGTTTACTGCCGTTGCCATTAGTATGCTTTTCTTCAGAGGGTTTTACCGTATTCTCGAAAAATGGATGATCGGACTTGTAATACTAATGCTGATTTCATTTCTGGTTACCCTTTTTATCAGCCATCCTTCGCCTGCAGGAATTGCAAAAGGATTGTTGCCAACAACTCCGGCCGGATCGCTGGGGCTGATTATTGCCTTTATGGCCAGTTGCTTTTCTATTGTGGCCGCTTTCTACCAGGCCTACCTGGTGCAGGAGCGGCGGCACAACCAGCAGAGCGATGCCATGAGGTCTGTACGCGAAAGCAGGCCCGGCATCATACTACTCGGATTACTTGTACTGATTGTGATGATTGCCGCGGCAGCAGTTTTGAATCGACTGGGGCAGCCCGTGCTCACAGCCATGGACATGGCACGTGCACTGGAGCCCCTCTTCGGAAAAAGCGCCTACTGGTTGTTCTTACTGGGTCTCTTCGGCGCTTCTTTCTCATCGCTGATAGGGAACGCCACGGTAGGAGGTTCGCTGATGAATGATGCATGGAACCGCAGCAGCCGGCTCGACGATTCGCGTACACGTATTCTTATTGCAGTGGTAATGATCGTTGGCGCAGTCATCGCAATCAGCTTCGGAAAAATTCCACTGCAGGCCATCGTGCTGGCGCAAAGTGTAACCATCTTTATCGTACCTATCATAGGAACGGCCCTCTTCCTGCTTGCCAATGACCGGCATATTATGGGATCGCTTCGCAATAACCGGTTTCAGCAGATTATGGGTATTGCCGGCCTGTTGCTACTGGCTACACTGGCCGTCATCAACGCATTTCAACTCTTCACATAATTACTTTCAATCATGACAGAAACAGAAAAACAATATCAGCAATTACTGGAACCCAGCAATGCATTGCTGCAGGATATGCAGGAGCTTGATGGCGATATCATGATACTGGGTGCCGGCGGCAAAATGGGACCCGACCTGGCCGTACTGGCCCAGCGGGCAAGCCGGCTTGCAGGAAAACAACGCCGCATACTGGCTGTGTCTCGCTTCACTGACCGCGATGTGATCAATCGCCTGGAAGCCGCAGGTGTAACCGTAATGCAGGCCGATCTGCTAGACCGCGAACAATTAAATGCATTGCCCAACACACCCAACCTGCTTTACCTGGCAGGTACAAAATTTGGCACTACCGGACGCGAACATTTTACCTGGGCTATGAACAGTTTTCTTCCCGGACTGGTAGCAGAAAAATTCCGCGACTCCCGCATCGTAGCGTTTTCAACAGGAAATGTTTATCCGCTGGTTCCTGTATTGTCAGGCGGCGCTACAGAAAATGATATACCCGAACCCGTAGGCGAATATGCCCAGTCATGCCTGGGGCGTGAGCGCATTTTCCAGTACATGTCTGAGTTGTACCAAACACCTTTACTGATCTACCGCCTCAACTACGCCAACGATGTAAGCTATGGTGTACTGCTCGAAATTGCACGTATGGTATGGGAAGAAAGGGAAATCGACCTGAGTATGGGGCATATCAATGCCATCTGGCAGGGAGATGCCAATGAAATGGCTTTACGTTGCCTGCTGCATTGCGATTACCCGGCCAAAACGCTCAACATTACAGGCCCTGAAGTAATTGCCGTACGAAAAGCTGCTGATTTTTTTGCCGGAATCATGAACAAAACAGCACGGTTCACGGGTGTTGAACAGGATACTGCCCTGCTCAGCAATGCAGCGCATAGCTTTCAGCTCTTCGGCTATCCGCTTATGCCACTTCATCGCATGATGGAACTGCAGGCCAGATGGCTGATGGAAGGCGGACGCCTCAAAAATAAACCCACCCATTTTCAGGAACGTTCAGGAAAATATTAATACCATGTCATCATTTGCACGATTATCACCCGCTATTCATAAGCAACTCCTCAAAGGAGTAGTCATACCCGCACATCCGCTTGCACTCAATGCAGATGGGAAAATGCATGAAGCCTCACAACGTCGTCTTACGCGGTATTATATGGCTGCAGGTGCCGGTGGTATAGCCGTGGGCGTACATACCACACAGTTTGAAATACGTCAACCTCAGCACAATCTGTATGCCCGGGTATTGCAACTGGCGGCAGAAGAAGCCGACAGGGCAGGCAACCCGTATTTTATAAAAGTGGCAGGAATCTGCGGGCCTACCAACCAGGCGATTGAAGAAGCTACCCTGGCTTTACAAACAGGTTATCACCTGGGCCTGTTGAGCCTGGGAGGACTCAATAATTACACAGAAGCCCAACTGTTGACACATGCAGAAGCCGTAGCAGCTATCATTCCTGTATTTGGATTTTACCTGCAACCCGCAGTTGGAGGTCGCCTTCTTTCATATGATTTCTGGCGAAAGATGGCTGATATTCCGGGTGTATACGCCATTAAAATTGCCGCCTTTAACCGTTACCAGACAATCGATGTGGTGCGGGCAGTAATTGAATCGGATCGCCGAAACGAAATAGCACTCTATACAGGTAATGACGACAATATCGTAGCAGACCTGCTCACTCCTTACCGCTTTGATGTAAATGGTCAAACTATTGAAAAATATTTCTGCGGCGGTCTTTTAGGGCACTGGGCCGTATGGACCAACAGCGCCGTTAGGCTGCTGGAAAAAATTCAGCAAACCCGTAGCAAAAAAAATGCAGCCTACACCGGGCTGCTGCAGACAGGCATTACTGTTACCGACATGAATGCGGCCCTGTTTGATGTCGCCCATCAGTTTCATGGCTGCATTGCCGGCATTCACCAGGTATTACACCAGCAGGGACTATTACCCTCCATCAGATGCCTGAATCCTGCAGAAACACTTTCGCCCGGTCAACTGGATGAATTAAACAGAGTAAGAAAAGCATATCCTGAATGGATCGATGATGATTTTGTCCATACTTTTATCGGAGCAGACACTAATGCGTAGTGTAATTAACTCCTCAATTACCGGATATGGATTCATTCATTGTTACTAAAGAATATTTACACAATCTATCGCAGCAATGGAGCAGCGATACTATCCGGCAGCGCAGGCAGTTGCATGCCTCGCCCGAATTATCCTTCCGGGAAACGAAAACAGCAGCATTTATACAGACCTGCCTTACCAAATGGGGTATATCCTGGAAAACTATGGCCGGCACAGGGGTGGTGGCACATATACACGGTGAAGGGTCAGGAAAAAGCTGTGTTGCGGTGCGAGCCGATATCGATGCCCTGCCCATTCAGCAAGACAGCTGCCAGCCTTATATCTCACAACAACCCGGAGTTATGCACGCCTGCGGGCATGATGCGCATACAGCCTCCCTGCTGACTACAGCGCGTATGCTGCAGCATTGCCGGTCGCAATTTGGCGGAACCATTAAACTCATTTTTCAGCCCGGAGAAGAAGTATTACCCGGAGGCGCCAGTCTGCTTATCAATGAAGGAGTACTGGAAGACCCAAAACCTGATTGCATACTGGCACTGCATGTACAACCGCAACTACAGGCTGGCCATATTGCCCTGCGTGGCGGCGCCCATATGGCATCAATGGACGAGCTTCGCTTTATTATTCGGGGAAAAGGAGGACACGCGGCACAACCCCATACCCTTATTGACCCCGTTTATACAGCTGCTCAGCTTATTATTGCATTGCAACAGGTAGTGAGCCGCAAAGCCAATCCCGCCTCACCCACTGTTTTATCCATTGGCCGTATCGTAGCCGATGGCGCTATCAACATCATACCACATGAAGTAACGCTGGAAGGCACACTTCGCTGCTTTGATGAAGAATGGCGCAGCCGGGCGCATGAATGGATCAAACAAACGGCTACAGCTATTGCTGCAGCCAGCGGTGCCACTTGTGAAACAATTATCCGGTTGGGCTATCCCGTATTGAAGAATGATATTGCGGTAGCCAACAGAATTAAAGTACTGGCAGGCGAGTTTCTGGGAGAAAAACAGGTAGAAGAAGCTCCCATTTGGATGGCTGCAGAAGACTTTGCCTCTTACATACAACAGGTGCCCGGGTGTTTTTATTTACTGGGAGTAAGAAATGAAAGCAAAGGAATTACTGCAGGCCTGCATACACCGCAATTCGATCTGGATGAAGAGGTGCTGCACTTTTCACCAGCCTTAATGACCTGGCTCGCGTTGGGTATGCTGAAATAAAATAACCCTGCGCGCCTGAACGCTAACAGGGTTATTGCTGCCTAAGAAGAACGACTAAGAAAACGACATTTTTTATTCTAATCAGTTACAGAAAAGACAATACCCTGGGCCAGCGGCAGGTCTGAACCAAAATTGACAGCATTGGTTTGCCGGCGCATATAGACCTTCCATGCATCGGACCCGGACTCACGCCCTCCTCCTGTCTCTTTTTCACCACCAAAAGCACCTCCGATTTCGGCTCCCGATGTGCCGGTGTTAACATTAGCTATTCCGCAATCGGAACCCGCAGCCGACAAAAATGTTTCGACTTCGCGCAAATGGAGCGACATAATGGAAGAAGACAAGCCCTGGGGCACTGCATTCTGCAATGCAATGGCTTCGTTCAGATCGCGATAAGTTAATACGTACAAAACCGGCGCAAAGGTTTCTTCATGCACCACGGGCACCTGCTCTGCCACACGCAATACGCAGGGTTTTACATAACAACCGCTTTCATAGCCAGCTCCCGACAATACGCCACCTTCAACCCATACTTCCGCACCCTGTTCTGCTGCTTTGCGTAGTGCTTTTTCATAGTCCTTTACTGCAGCCTGATCAATCAGTGGACCGAGGTGGTTGTATTCATGTAGCGGGTCACCAATCCGCAGCTGTGCATAGGCTTTCTGCAGACGACTTTTAACTTCTGTCTCTATGGATTCATGTACAATTAACCGACGGGTTGATGTACATCGTTGCCCGGCTGTGCCTATAGCACCAAATACTATAGCAGTTATAGCCTGGTTGAGGTCTGCATGCTGCGAAAGAATAACAGCATTGTTACCTCCCAGTTCCAGCAGGGAGCGTCCCAGTCTGTTTGCCACCGTCACTGCAATTTGACGACCCATCGGCACAGAGCCTGTTGCAGAGATTAACGGCACTCGTGTATCTTCTACCAGCTGGTTGGCTATGATACGATTGCTGACGAGCAGACAGCTTACTCCTTCGGAAATGTTGTTGTTATGTAAAACACCAGCTACAATCTGCTGGCAGGCTACTGCAGTCAGTGGGGTTTTGGAAGAAGGCTTCCATACACATACATTGCCACAAACCCAGGCCAGGGCACTATTCCATGCCCATACGGCAGCCGGAAAGTTAAAGGCTGTGATAATACCAACCACCCCCAACGGATGATACTGTTCGCGCAATTGATGCATCGGTCTTTCTGATGGCATTACCAGGCCATACAACTGGCGCGAAAGTCCCACAGCAAAATCGCAGATATCAATCACCTCCTGCACTTCGCCTTTGCCCTCCTGCAGACTTTTTCCCATTTCCCAACTGATCAACGCTCCCAGCGATTCTTTGTGCCGGCGAAATGCATTCCCTATTTGCCGTACTATTTCACCACGTTGCGGAGCAGGTACCTGTCGCCATGTCCGAAAAGCATGAGTGGCCTCGTTCATCACCCATGTATAATCATCCTGGCTGGCTACTGCCACACGCCCCAGCAGGCGGCCATCAATAGGCGAAAAACTTTCTATAAACTGTGTGGGCCGATGCCATTGCATGCCGGTGCCCACACCCGGATTATCCTGTTGCAATCCAGGAAGCTGATCCAGTACTGTTGTCTGCATAAATAAAGGCGAATGAAAATTTGTTAAAAAATACGGGCACTGGCAGATACCGGCCGATCCTGTGATGGTACTGTCACCGTCTGTTGTTCATATACTGCTTTTACAAAACGGCCGTTCAGAAACTCTTCTGCATCGAGATGACTTTGCAGAATCACCCCTTTGCGATTGCCGGTTAATAACATAGATGCACACTCTGCCATGGGGGCCGCTGTGGTAGCCTGAATGGCGCGCAGGGTATAACGGCCTACCTTTACCGGCGGAATGTTATACGATTTGTCGAGCGAGCGTAAGACACCGCTCTTATCGAATCCCCGTACGGTAACGTAAACCACAACGCGATCCTGCTCCATTACCGGTACATGCTGCATCAGTTGCTGTTGCAACCAGGCAATTTTATTTTCTCCTGTATATTCCTGTAAGCGATCGTTGACCCAATCGTAATGTCCGGGATGACGAAGTGTCTTGTAATCCAGGTGGCGCACACGTCCGGCAAGTGCATCGGGCAGATCAGCTGCACCTCCCGAAGTAAAACTTTCTTCATATAACTGGCCATCTATTAAAATAGAACGCGACTCAGATAAAGAGGGCACCGTGATTTTTCTGAAATCTCGAACCACAACAGCCGGTTTAAGGTATTCAGTAGCTACGCCCACGGGGCTCCAGGTTACACCATAGTAACTGGGCCAGCTGGCATAGTCTGACAATGCCCCCACTTTCATACCTACATATTCGAGTTTATCGAAACGATAGTTGCGCTCAAACTCATTGATCAGGCGACAGGCCAGCACGTTGACGAATCCGGGTGCCAAACCCGTCTGCAGTATAAATCCCGTTGATGCGCCTGCGCCCAGCCGTTGCAACTCCTCGGTTTCTGCCACGTATTCCGTCAGATTCACATAGTGCATCTCATAATGACGGGCCAGTCTGCCGAGTGCTGGTGCAAGACTCCCAGGCAGACAATCGAGCAGAATGTCTGCCTCTTCACAAATAGATAAAAACTCGGGTGAAGGGGAAGCCGCATCAAGAGCGAAGGGATGCACCGTTGCATTACCATGTGCATCATTTAACCAGCGCGCTGCTTCACGGGCAGCATCCGTTTCGCGGTCGCCAATATATATCGTGGACTCAAAATCGCCCCACTCCGACAACAACAGGCCTACTGCGCGGCCAATACCGCCCGCGCCGGCAATCAATATAGTGAAATGCTTACGTTGACTCATATTTTTATTTCAGCATGATTAGCGTGCTGCAAGGGCAGCATCGGTACTTTCAAAAATTTTATCAGCAGAAGCGGCAATGAATCCCTGGTAGATATTGCCATTCGCATCCGGATAGCGGCGTGCAAATTCATAATAACAGCCAGGCACTGTATACTGGCCTTCTGTAAATTGTACGAGAATGCGATCGGCCAGAATACTGGATTGCTCCAGCAGCTGAGCGGGTGTACCTTTAATTGTGCCGCCTGATTGATTCATCAAAAACCCATGTTGCACCAGAAAACCGTTGACTGACTCCAGCGAAGGAAAATGTTGCAGCGTATTCGTGTATACCGTAAAGTGATTGGCACAGAAACCGTAGGCATACACCCAGGCAGCATATTCCGATTCTTCCTGAAGGCTTCGGTAAACAGTATAGGAAGGAGTACCCCACAAACGTCCGGCATAGGGCAGCTTATTGGCTACAATCGCATCTTCGTTTATCTCATTCAGAAATGAACGAACAAGTCCGGCTGATTTATTACTCAGCTCTTCCACTTTTAACTCACTGATAAAAATGCGGGGATAACCGGCTTCAGGATGTTCATAATGCCGTGCCAGCAATTTTTTTTCAGGAAACAGGTACGAGCCCTTTTCCACATACCCCATTTCAAGGAAGGCAGTTGCCAGTACCGGGATACCAATGCGCGGATCATTGAACGTGCGAAAAGCGATATGATCGTTATCCACTTTTTCGCCCCGGGCTCCGAACAGGGCATGAATCCGGTGGGCCGATGGCGCAAGTCCTGCGTATTGCTCCCACAACCGGTCAAACAAAGCCTGATGTGCTGCTTTCATGATCTTTTTGTCAAAAATAAGATTTTGAAAGATATAATATCTTTCTTTTCGTTATTTTTTACAAAATATATCCTTTCTCTAAGCGTAGGCGCAGGCATCACTAAGGTGAGGCAATGAGGTCTCTTCGATGCAGGATCGGCCTTCCGGGGGTGGCAATTCTTATTCCATCCACCCGGCCGACCATTTCCAGTAAGCCACGGTTTTGAGATATTTAATGCGCAGATCAATCAATTTCTTCTGGGCCTCCAGCAACTTGTTTTCGCGGCTGTTGACAAGAAATAACGAGCTTTCTCCCTGACCAAATTTCAGATCCTCGAGACGCAGCAGTGACCGGTAAGATTGCTGCATGGAACTTGTATTGAACAGTTGCTCCTGCAGCAGCCCCAACTCAGTTGTATACTGGCGGATTTTATTAGATAACTCCCAGCGTTTTTGCTGAAGCGCCAGATCGGCTTCCTGGATTTTTATTCGTGTTGCCCTGTATTCGCCGCGCGCCTGCCGCAGCAGCAGGGGAAAATTGACTTGAATACCCCATTTATAGTTATTGTTGAAATAAGCAGCGTCGAGCCCCTTATACGTAAAGTATTCTTTGCTGAGCAAATTAGCTTTCAGCAGTACGGTGGGCAGCAGTTGCTGGAATTTATACCTCTTCTCCACGCCGAGTCTGTCAAGTTTGTAACGGGCTGATTGCAGCAAGGGGTGGTCTTCGAGGCGCTGTGCAGCCAATGCAGAGTCGGGCACAAATACCGATTGCAGGAGGGCTAACGTATCAGGCAGCCAGCCTGGAGGAAGCAGGTAAGGCGAGCCTTCTTTCGTCCACAAATAATTCGACAACTCGAGCGATTTGATATTGTACTGCTGCAGGGCTTCGAGTTGCAGCAAATGAAAACTCTGCCACTGTGCAAATGCCTCCACTGTATCGCCCATAGATCGCTCACCGTTGCGGAATGAGATATTTACCAAACGCATCCGCTGAGAAGATACATCCAGGAAATAATTGTAAATCCGATAGACTTCGTAAGCCCCCGCCCAGTCCCAATAAGCCGCATAGGCTTTCAGAAAAAGATCATTGAGCATAGCTTGCCGGTCAGCCTCGCTTTGCTCCCTGAATATGCAGGCTTGCTGAAGTGCGGCGCGCTTCTTATCCAGCAGTAATCCGTTTAACAAAGGCACTTCCACACCCAGATAGCTGGCCACACCTTGCGTGAGTTCGGGATTGATATATTGGCCACTACTGTTTTCAAAACCTGCTTTAACCGTTACACCAGCAGCAGTAGGCAACTTCAATTCAGCCTGACGATACCGGTAATAAGCGGTGCCATCAAGCGTTTTATTCATATTACTGTAGTCAAGCTGCGGATCAAAATTGCCCCGGGCAGCCAGCAAATCAGCCGCCGCCTTTTGTGGGGTCAGCCCCGCCTCAATTGCAAGTGGATGAAACGATTTCACTTGTTCAATAAAAGACTGCTCTGTAAGCAGCATGCGGTCCTGAGCATACGGCTTACCGGGAGTACACAAACCCAGCAGCAGTAAAAAATATATAGCTGTTTTTTTTGTCATGGTTTCTCTTTTCCGGCGTTTGTCTCTTTGCCTGACTGATCTGCCTGGTAGTATTCGGGAGGAAATCCGTTAATATTCCGCCACAATTCGTAGTAGATAGGTACATCTTTAAGCAGCATAATACCATCGGCTCCACCGCCTACCCTTAACTGTTGCGGCCACTTACGATCGGTTGAATCTTCGACTATCAGCACACGAAAATTGCCGTTGTAGCTGACAGATCTTTCCACGGCCAGTACCCTGCCACCAAATGTGCCATAGCTACCACCGGGCCAGCCACTGAAAACAATTGCCGGAAATCCATCGAATACAAATCGTACAGTTTGCCCCACACTCACCAATGGCAAATCCATCGGCTTTACAAATAATTCTACCGCATACTGAGCCTGGTCAGGTACTATTTCAACCAGCATCTCTCCCTCTTTTATCACTTCTCCGATACCCGCCTTGCGGGCTTTGGCAATCTGACCACTTTGTGGCGCCAGCACAAAATAAAGCTGGTTGCGTGCATCATAATTGGCCAGTTGATTTTCGAGTTTAAACAACTCGGCCTCGGTACTGGCTGCACTGGACATGGATGAGTACTGCTCGCCCTGTGCTTTAGCAATTTTATCGGCGTAGTCCTGCATAGTGGCCTGCTGCTCCAGTCGCAGATTCACCAGCTCCTGCTTACTCTGTTGTAGCTTATTTTCAGCGCTGTTGACCTTAGCCAGGCTATTCTGATAATTGATGCGTTTGCGTTCAAATTCGGTCATCGAGATCGCTCCGCTATCCAGCATTATTTTTGCCGCCTCTATCTGTCTTTTATAGGCGGTTAATTCATTGCCGGCAGCCTGCAAGTCCATTTCTTCCGTGCGAATCTTCAGTTGCTGTTGTCCGATTTTATTATCGAGCGACTGAAGCTTTAACTCCCGTGCCTGCTCCAGTGCTTTTGTTTGTAAAACGCCGGTACCTGCCTTGCTGCGGTAGCCTTCTGCTGATTGACGTTTGGCCGCTATCTGCTCCCGCGTACGCCGCAGCAGTTCAGGATCAAGATAGTCAACCTTAACCTCTGTTAGCTGGAGTATGGTATCGCCAGCTTTCACAAAATCTCCTTCTTTTACATACCATTTCTTTATGCTGCCGCCGATAATAGCATTCAGCTGCTGAGGGCGCTGCTCCTGCCGCAGTGTTGTGACGGTACCACGGGCCCGCACATTCTGCGTCCAGGGCAGAAAAAGTACTATGATTAAAATGAGCAGGAATCCCCATAACCACGCTTTGATACGATTGGTTCTGGTGATCTGATAAATATGTTTAAAACAATTCAGCCTGCTCTCGTTGGCGATTTGCTCCGTTTCTTTACTCAAATACTTATTCATATCTCCACCGTTTATTTTATCGATACCAGGTATCCCTCGTTGTTCAGCAAAATATTTCTGTCACAATCTTCGGCCAGATCCCCTTGAGCAGATGTGATAAAAACAGTAGCCCCCTTACGCATACGGATATAATTAATCATGTTTCTGCGGTAGGGTTCTGAAAGATGCTCAAAGGGTTCTTCGAGCAATAGCAGGCGGTGCTCACCCAGTAAAGCCCGGATAAGTAATATATTTTTCCGCACTTTTGCGGGTAGTTTGAAGCCTACAGGCATCAATAGCGTATCAAAACCATTTTTGCTGTTGCGCACAAATTCAATAAGCCCCGACAACTCACATAAGTGCTCTACCTCCGACTGCTGTATTGCCTCATTGCCCATAGTCAGATTGTTCCACAACGTGTCTTCAAAAATATCCTGCGACCCCAGCAATATACCCGTACTACGGCGCAGGCTTTCGGTCTGATAATTGGCAAGTGGTATGGAATCAAGTAAAATGCTGCCGGAATAATTTCTGAATGCACCGGTGAGTAAGCGCAGCAGGGTTGATTTACCAGCCCCGGACTGACCGCTTACAAGTACCATTTGACCAGGTTCCGCCACAAAACTGATATTATTAAGAACGGGTGAATATGAACCATATCCGAAAGTCACTTTTTCAAACACTACGGCCACTCCATCGTGTTTTGCCGGTAGCGGCAGATTACCACTTGTTTCCACTTCGGCTTCGGTAACAGCACTTAGTTTTTCGACCGACACCAGCGAATCATAAATAGTATCAAGATTGGTAATGATCTTTTCAATGGAAGCTATTATGGCAATAATTACAATATCAGCAGCTATAAACTGTCCCACATTGATCTGTTGATTCACCAACAAATAGGAGCCTATAATAAGCATGGCTGCTATAATGAGTATTTTAAAAGAGATGAGACTCCAAAACTGGATAAGGAGAATTTTAAAATGACTCGTTTGGGAATCAAGGTACTGGCTCACGAGCCCGTCCGTTTTTCGCATATGAAGCGAGGTTCCTTTTGTATACTTGAAGGTTTTGACAGATCTGGCTATCTCCTGCAGCCAGGCAGCAACTCCATATTTATACGAGCTGGCCTTAAGCGCCGTTTGAAGCCCGCGGGGCGATGAGAAACGTATAATCGATAGTACGATTACAATCAATACCAGACCAAAGGCAATAAAAATGGGATGATAAAATGAAAGTAAAATCAGCCCCAGCACTACCTGTATGGTTGCCGCCGGCAAATCAATCAGCAATTTATCAATTCCTTTCTGAAGTGATACACTATCAAAATAGCGATTCACCATTTCAGGAAGATAATAATTATCGAGCCGCTCTATATCCAGCCGCGGAATACGGTCACTGTACTCCAGCGAATAGCGGACAAACAGTTTTTGCTTGACTTTCTCAATTACCTGAAGCTGGCGAACCTGCAGTAATCCATTGAGAAAAACACCAAATACGACCAGGCCTATCAGTACCACAATAGAAGTAGACAAGCGCCCGGCCAGTACAAAATTTATGATAGATTGTATGCCCAGCGGCAGAGACAACTGCACCAAACCTGCCAGCAAGGCAAATACATAGGCATTGCCAATATCTTTCTTATCCAGCAGCAACAGCCGGTTTAACCGGGCCAGTGCTTTTACAAATGAACTATCCTGATTTACCATATCACCTATTCTGAATTATTACACCAGGTAACCAGAAAATCCTGCCTGGTTATACAAATATAAACAAGCTTTCACATATGATAGTATTACTATCACATTAAATAGTTATTAAACTTTTGTTGAAAGTTGTAATTTCGCTTCGATTATCAGATATGGAACTTCAGCTTCAAATCAAAATGAATCCCAAGCTCTTCCTGCGTGACCCGGAGCAGTCGGTTCTCGGAAGAAGTATTATCCAACATAGTATCAACATGATACACAAGATTGGTTTTGAAGACTTTACATTCAAAAAACTGGCACAGGAAATAGGTACTACTGAGGCAAGTATCTATCGGTATTTTGAAAATAAGCACCGCCTGCTTACCTATCTCCTTGCCTGGTTGTGGACCTGGATGGAATACCAGTTGGTTTACCATACCAACAATGTACCATCACCCGAAGCACGTATACGCTTAATCCTGAAATTGCTGACCTTCCAACTGCCCGACCTGTTCACTTTTCAGCATATCGACAGAAGCCGGTTATTTCAGATTGCCATCATGGAAGGCAGCAAGCCTTATCTGACCAAACACGTTACGGAAGACAACAAAAACCATCTGTTCAAGCCCTACAAAGATCTTTGTGCACGCATCGCGGGTATTTTTATAGAATATAATCCCGATTATCCTTATCCGCGCTCCTTATCCAGCACCCTCCTCGAAATGGTGCATTATCAGTATTTTTTCCGCAACAACCTGCCCTCCCTTACCGATTTCGGAAAAGACAAGGATTACTCCGGTGTAAACCGATTTCTGGAACACCTAATATTTAGTGCATTAAAAAACAAGGGTACCCTTTCCAAAAAATAGATACCCTGCACCATCTGAAGCTAAATGCCCGCACAGACGCATTATTGTAATGCGCGAATGGCTGCAACGTGATCATTGTCACACAAACAGGGCTTAGTTTCGTAACTACTGTCACCAAAATTCATTAACAGCACAAATAGTTTTGCTCCTGCAAATAAAGACAGGATGAAAAAACTAAGCTTGTTATGTGCCAGTGCCCTCTACTCCTTCTTCGGTCTGGCTCAAACACCTCTCAAACTGGAAGATGCGATTAAGCGGGCTACGGATAGCAGTCGTCAATTGCAGTTATCGGCCAATGAACTGCAAACAGCCAAAGCCCGCTATAAACAAACCGATGCCATTTTCCTGCCTCGTGTGGGCCTGGAATACAATGCCCTCGTAACTGACAATCCTTTGAATGCTTTCGGGTTCAAACTGCAGCAGAGCGGGATCACACAAAATGATTTCATGCCCAGCCTGCTCAACAATCCCAAAGCCACGGGCAACTTTTCCACCATGGCTACCCTTATGCAACCTATTTATAATGCAGATTTACTGGCCATGCGCGATGCTGCCCGCAAACAGATAGAAGCATCCCAATATCAGCAGCAACGCACAAGAGACTATGTGCAGCTGATGACAGAAATGGAATACTTGCAATTGCAGCTTTCGTACGAAATGGCGACCGTGAGCGATGAGGCCATCACAACCCTTCAGGCCATTTACAAATGGACAAAAGACCGCTACGATCAGGGCTATGTACAAAAATCGGATCTGCTTAATGTAGAAGTGCAGCTAAAGTCTGCTCAGACTCAAAAAGCAGCAGCCGAATCGGCCATACAGGAGCATTCCGATAACCTCAGCCTGCTGATGCGGCAACCTGCCGGCACACGTTACCAACCAGATATACTGCAGCTGAACTATGCCACACAGGGGAAAAAGGCATTGTCCGACAACCGTGCCGATTTCAAAGCCTTTCGTACGGCTATTGCTGCTTACGACGACATGATAAAGAGTACACGCCGAAGCATCATTCCTAAGATCAATGGATTTGCTTCCTACCAGCTGAATGACAAAAATGCACTTGGATTCGGCAACGGCTCATACCTCGCCGGCCTGCGCCTGTCATGGAATATTTTCCAGGGAAATGAGGTACGTAATAAAGTCACCACCCAGACACTGGAACAGGAAAAAATCAGACTGCAGCTTACGCAACAAAAAGAACAGGACGATAAAGCACTTGCAAAAGCTTATCTGCAGTTAAAGGATGCCGACTTTCAACTCAGCCAGTATCAGCTGGCCAGTGAGCAGGCGGCCGAAGCACTCTCTATTCTTCAAAACCGCTATAACCAGGGATTGGCGGGTACTACTGATATACTAATGGCGCAAACGCAGCTGGCTCAGCAAAAGCTTTATTATAAACAGGCAGTGATGATGCACAACAGTACACTTGCCTATATCCATTTCTTAACAGCTGAATAAACTCTTTCACCTACAAAAATAGTACAGACATGAAGCTCAGACATTTCGCATATACCCTGCCACTGGCGGCCATACTCGCCTCCTGCGGCGGTTCTAAAAAAGAAAAAGAAACAGGCAGTACAGCGGCTATTACCGTCAGCATTGCCAAAGCCGGCATTATCGCTGACAACAACCTGCTGCAGGTGAGCGGACAATTGGTTGCCAACCAGTCGGCCGCCATCAGTACCCGCATAATGGGTTATATCACGCAAATGCCTGTAAAGATTGGCGATAATGTGAAAGCAGGTCAATTACTGTTTGCAGTAAAATCAACAGACATACAGGCCAAAGACGGACAGGTAGCTGCTTCGATAGCGCAAGCTGAGGCAGCTCTGGCCAATGCCAAAAAAGACTATGATCGCTTTGTCATACTCCGTCAGCAAAACAGCGCCACCGATAAAGAACTGGAAAACGTAACACTGCAATACCGTGCTGCACAGGCACAGGTGCAGGCAGCTCATCAAATGCGTAATGAAGTAAATGCAAACCTGGCATATGCCAATGTCACCGCTCCTTTTAGCGGCACTATCACCCAAAAAATGATGGAAGCAGGCAGTATGGCAAGCCCGGGCATGCCGGTGTTAATGCTGGAAAGCTCCGGCACGCTGCAGGCAAATATCCTGCTCACCGACGAGCAGGTGGCGCTTGTTCATAAGGGCCTGGAAGTAACTGTACTGGCTACGCCCAATGATGCTTCGAAAAACAACATCACGGTACAGGGAAAAATCGCGGAGATAAGTCAGTCGTCGGTAGGAACCGGCGGCCAGTATCTGGCAAAAATCGACCTCCGCAGTCACGAAGGCCTTCTGTCAGGCATGTATGTACATGTGCAGATACCAGTGAATGGAAAGAATATAACTACAGCAGGCCCTGTTCGCATACCGGTACAAAGCCTGGTAAAACAGGGTGATCTGACTGGCGTGTACACGATTGCAGCCGGCAATAAAGCCCTGCTGCGCTGGCTCCGTACAGGTGCAGTAAATAATGGACAGGTAGAAGTGCTGGCTGGCCTGAGCAATGGAGAAACATATATCAGCGATTCAGATAGCCGGTTATATAACGGTGCAACTGTAAAATATTAATCACGCTGTCCTGTTTGTTTTAATCAATCAGAAAAGGCATTTAAGAAATAGTTTATGGAAAATGGATTTTCAGGAAAAATTGCCAACGCATTTATCCGCTCCCGGCTTACAATTCTGCTGATGATAGCGGGGCTCTTGCTGGGCGCGTATAGTATATTCATGATCCCGCGTGAAGAAGAGCCGCAGATTAAGGTACCGATGATAGATATCTTCATCGGGTACCCCGGTGCTTCTCCCAAAGAGGTGGAGAATCGTGTATCTGCCCCCATGGAAAAGATCATTTCCAATATCAGGGGCGTGGAGCATGTATACTCTACTTCTATGAACGGACAGGCCATGCTGATCGTACAGTTTAAAGTAGGCGAAGACATCGAACGCTCGCAGGTAAAACTGTATACAGAACTCATGAAGCATCTCGATCAGATGCCACAGGGAGCTACCACACCGCTCATCAAGTCACGTGGCATTGATGATGTACCCATTTTTGCGCTCACCCTATGGAGCCAGCAGTACTCTGGTGCGGAACTGCGCAAAATCGCGCAGCAGACAGGAGCTGAGCTGAAAAAAATTCAGGACGTTTCTACCGTGAATGTAACGGGCGGCCAAAGTCTTGAACTGCAGGTGATACTGGATAAGGAAAGGATGCGCGCACTACAGGTTGACCTGAGTTCGCTGCAACAGCAGATTCAGGCCCAGAATGTACAAATGCCGGCCGGCGAATTGCTGATGCAGGACACTTCTTTCGTTGTAAAGACTGGCAGCTTTTTGCAGTCCGCCGATGATCTGGAAAACCTTGTAGTAGGCACCAATGGACAGCAACCGGTTTTTCTAAAACAGGTTGCACGTGTAAAAGAAGCGTACGAAACGCCACGTCAATATGTGAGTTTTGGCTATGGCAAAGCATCAGTAGCTGAGCAGCAAAAATTTCCTTCTGCCTATCCGGCTGTCACTCTTTCTGTTTGCAAAAAATCGGGTGCCGATGCCATGGCACTCACCAAACTGATCGAAAAAAGACTGGATGGATTGCACAAAACCTTAATTCCGGACGAAGTTCAAACGACCATCACACGCAACAGCGGCGAGTCCGCCTCTGAAAAGGTTTCCGAACTGTTGTTGCACTTAGCGATTGCCATCGTAGCTGTTACCGCATTTGTAATGCTGGCCATGGGCTGGCGCGGTGGCATGGTGGTATTCCTTTCCGTACCGGTCACTTTTGCACTTACCCTGGTGGCTTATTATTTCCTCGATTATACACTTAATCGCATCACGCTGTTTGCGCTTGTATTTATAGTAGGTATCGTGGTAGATGACTCAATCATTATTGCGGAAAATATGCACCGGCATTTTAAACTGAAAAAACTACCTTTTTTACAGGCAGCTATATTTTCCATTAATGAAGTAGGTAATCCCACCATACTGGCCACATTCACGGTGATGGCAGCCGTATTTCCTATGGCATTTGTAAGCGGTATGATGGGCCCCTATATGAGCCCAATGCCCATTGGCGCAGCTGTTGCCATGCTTTTGTCGCTGATAGTGGCACTTACACTTACTCCCTACCTGGGCTATATTTTCCTGCGTGAAAAGGAAAAAGCCGGAGCTAAACATAAAAAGGGTACTGTACTGGAAGAAACAATGATCTATAAACTCTACCGCAGGATTATTGAGCCTATGCTCAACAACCGCGCCCGCCGCTGGGGTTTTATGATCACCACCACAGTGATACTGCTGGCCAGCTTCGTATTGTTTTATACAAAATCGGTGGGCGTGAAAATGCTGCCATTCGACAATAAAAATGAATTTCAGGTAGTAATCGACATGCCCGAAGGCGCCACTCTGGAACGCACACAGGCCGTGACGATGGAGATAGCAGCTTATCTGTCTACACAACCAATGGTGCGCAACTTCCAGACCTATGCCGGCACTTCCTCTCCTATTACCTTCAGCGGACTGGTACGTCATTACGATATGCGCCAGAGCAGTCATACAGCCGATATACAGGTAAATCTGGTTGACAAAAAAGATCGCTCTATCCAGAGCCATGCTATCACCCGCAATATGCGCGGCCCTATACAGGATATAGCCGCCAGATTCGGTGCAATTGTTTCGCTGGTAGAAGTATCGCCTGGTCCTCCTGTGCGATCTACACTCGTAGCAGAAATCTATGGCCCCAATGAAGCAGAGCAACAAAAAGTAGCCCTGCAGGTAAAGAACCTGCTGGCTCAAACTCCCGATGTGGTAGATCTTGACTGGAGTATTGAAGCACCGCAGCCGGAGTATCAGTTTGTTGTAGACCGTGAAAAAGCCATGCGCAATGGCATTGCTCCTGCCCAGGTGGCAATGGCTGCTCATGGTATGCTGTCCGGGATAAATGCCGGTATACTGCACAAACCCGAAGCTTTTGAACCAGAAAATATCCGGCTCAAAGTCCCCGATACCAGTCTCACCAGCTTGCAGGCTATCAATAACCTGCCCGTAAAAGGACAAATGGGCAACCAGGTATTGCTGGGCCAGTTGGGACAATGGCAGCGCAACACCGTAGCCCAAAGCATCAACCGTAAAGATCAGAAAAGAGTCATCTACCTCACCGCAGATATGGCCGGCAAATTGGAAAGTCCTATCTATGCCATCACAGCTGTTTCTGATAAACTAAAAAGCATTCAGCTACCTGCAGGCTATCAGCTCAATGAGGAATATACCCATGCGCCGGAAACAGAAGATGATTATACGGTGAAATGGGATGGCGAATGGCAAATCACCTTTGAAGTATTCCGCGACCTCGGCGCTGCCTTTGGCGCAGTCCTCATCATTATTTATATCCTGATTGTAGGCTGGTTCCAGAATTTCAAGGTGCCGCTGGTGATGCTGTCGGCCATTCCATTGTCGCTGATCGGTATCATCCTGGGCCACTGGGCCATGGGGGCTTATTTTACCGCTACCTCTATGATTGGATTTATTGCGCTCGCGGGTGTGATGGTGCGTAATTCCATCCTGCTGATTGACTTTATTGATATCCGGTTGAAAGAAGGCGCTTCGCTGAAGAATGCCATTATCGAAGCAGGTGCGGTACGTACGATGCCTATCCTGCTCACAGCCGGTGCGGTGGTTCTGGGTGCCGTTATCATCCTCACCGATCCGGTCTTTCAGGGTCTGGCCATCTCGCTGATGGGCGGCACAGTCACCTCCACCTTCCTTACGCTGGTGGTGGTACCATTACTTTACTTTAAAATGCTCCGAAAAAAATATAAAGCCTAAATGCTTATTGTATGAAACTATTAATTGTAACCGCCATTCAGGAATGCCAGGAAGCAGTAGCTGGCATCTTTGACCGGAACGGCATAAAGAAATACAGTATTTCTAAAATACGCGGTGTGGACAATGAGAAAGAGTCAAATGAAATGTACAATTGGTTTGGCAGCCCGCGTCACGAAGACCTGTTTAGCTCCATTATGCTATTCAGCTTTACTTCCGATTCTATTGCCCGGCAAACCCTCCAGGATCTGACACAATATAACCAACAGGAGCAACCCGCTTTTCCTGTAAGAGCGGTGATCCTTCCCGTAGAACAAACAACCTGATATAATATATTCATTATGACAAACGAACACATCATTCGCGCTGTAGCGGGTACACTGGTACTGACCAGCCTGGCACTGGCTGTATACGTTAATCAAAACTGGCTTTGGTTAACGGCATTCGTAGGACTCAATCTCTTACAGTCTTCTGTCTCTAAATGGTGCTTGCTGGAAACAATCCTTAAGAAAACAAGGGGAAACAGATAGCCTTTGCGCCAAAGCAGGAGACCTATACCGCTATGTAAAAGCAATTAATCCTTCTCATCGTTTCGCCTGAAGCCGATTTTATTGCGAACCGGCGGTTTGGCCTGTTTTTCGATCAGTTCCTTCAGCACGATAAAGATATTCGCAATGTCTTTGCTATTGCCATTTACTTCTTTCTCCAGTTTTGCTAATTGAAGAAGGATTTCTTTATGTGTAAGCCCATATTCACGGAGCTTTGTAAAGACCCTCATAATCTGGATGTTTACGGCAATAGCAATGTCGCTGCTTAAAACCCCCGATAGCATAGCAACTCCCTGCTCTGTAAAAGCATTTGGCAGCTTTCTTCTGCCGCCCCAACTTGAAGTCGCATTTTGCGACTTCAAGTTTTCGTACTCTTTTGGTGTAAGGGTAAACATAAAATCGTGGGGAAATCTTTTCATATTGCGCTTTACCTGCTCGTTAAGACGCCTTGTCTCCACACCATACATAGCCGCCAGATCTTCATCCAGCATAACTTTTTGCCCCCGCACCACATAAATTCTGTTCAATATCTTCTGCTCCGCTACCAGCGTCTGCAACTCCTGGTTCTCCATAAACACTATTTTTTTTGTTTTACACCTGGCTACAGATATGATTCCCGTTGTAAGGGCCCGGAACTTTATGCAAAGAACTATCATTCAGGCGACTGAAAGCAGGTTTTTTCACCATAAAAAAATGTTTTTTTTAACGGTAGCTATAGAGCGTTTATACCGAAGGAGAGAACCCAGGGATGTCGCCAGCTAAGGATAACTCAGGACGACTCACTATAAGAATTAATAAAAAAGCAGCTTTCTACCCCACCGAACTATAATTCGGAATAAAAACCGCTTAACAACAAAACAATTTAAACCGCTTTTTGAAAGCTACAGACACCAGCCTTTTTACTTTTAATGAGTTAAGATTTGTCTGCCCATTTACTACCGTATGACTTCGGTCATGCATGTAAAAATCGGGTTAGTACATCGAATCTGCCTTCATATCGGATTGAGAAACTTTATTTTGTCTCTTTCACCATCACATTACTGATATGATACACATTCTTTTCATTTACCTGGAAGCGAATTGTCTTGAAATGGAGACTGGCGGGCACAGCCCTTGCGCATTCAAATACCTTCCTGCCATTACATAAAACCGTCATGGTTTCTCCCTGGCGCCGGATGGCCATATTTACTTTATTTACACTTTTGCTTCCTGTAAACTCTGGCAGGGAGTAATAGCTTTCTATTTTACAATCACGGTAACCTTCGGGCATCTGACCTCCTATCATAACCCATCCGGCAGCATCACTCCTGTTCATATCGCCGGGAGACACATCAATTCCGAAGCGGTAAGAGCTGCCTTTATTGCCTGACGGTTCGCTGGTATAAAGATCCAGAGCGATGCCCGGTGTGCCCCATGGCACATCACCTTTCTTTGTCAGTATATCAAAGCTGATGGTAAAATGATCATTTTGTGGGAGCGACAGACCGGTAGGATAGGCTGTGCGTTTAAATTTCAACCATTTGCCGTTGTCGCCTTCTACCTCTGTTACTTCGGGCTTATTTCCGCTAACCTCACTTTTCTGTGTATACCAGTTTGCGGGTGTAGCACCGTTAGGTGTTGCAGAAAAGTCTTCAAAATAAAGTACGGATTTATCCGCCTTAATCCTTTGCGCTTCTTCCGACAGCGCTATTGTAGTCTGTTTATTTTTTAACTCCTGTGCATTTACAAATGGCAGCGGCTTATAAGGCTGTATGACTTTTTCTTTACCAAAGAAAAAATCATACACATAGTCGTAATTGAAGCGATTAACAAATGTTTCCATCAGATGGATTTCCCCTGCATTGCCCGCACTACCCCCTTTTGTGAGCCGGCATACAATCCATTGTGGGCCGCTGGCAGCCAGATTTTCCTTCACCCCCTTTTTCAATCGCAGCAGCGGGAAACTGGTAGACGTATAGTCGCGGTTTTCCTGTGTCACGGCCTGCGTTCTGAGCCAATGGATACTTTTCCCCTCCTCAATCTGGGCCAGGCTGAGAATATCAGGCTGAAATGCGGCCCCCAGTATATACACAAACTCGCTTTGCTGATCTTTGAATTTTCGTTTCAGTATCTGTATCCCTCTTTGGGCATCAGCCAATAAATTATTCAGTTTCGTATCATTGTTTATGGCTATTGTATGCATCAGGGGCAATTGTTTCTCCAGTTGGCTGATAAACTGGGCCACTGTGACCTGTTCGAAAGGAAGCGGCTGATTGTCCCTGGTCAGAATAACGGTATAGTAATACTGCCTGGTATGATCAATAGCACCGGAGGGTATCAGATAGTGGTCATATTTCTGAAGTGCCGGGCTACTGGTAAAATCGCGGTAATTGGCATACTGAATCATCCAGTCCTTATCATATTCGCCTTTCATTCCTATGGTATACCTGGGCATGGTGCAATAATACTCGTCTGGCGATGACAGCAAGACCATTTGTTTGGTAATCATTTGTACATTATTAGCCATTATTTCCCAGGTAAAATAATCGGCCAGGCCATTTATGGGCCAGAATTTTTTTGTGCTGGTCTTTTGAAGAAGCATATAAAATTTTGCATACGCTCCGTAGGTATTAGGAAAAGCTTTACGGTTATTTTTTTCTGCTTCATTGAAGGTGTAATACTTGCTGGTAATGGATTCGGAAGGTTCCGGAGCCAGTACAGACAGCTTCATTTCTCCCAACATTCCGCGTGGGTTGATGGTCTGTTGTATCCAGGTCGCTATTTTCTGTGTTATAGCTGTCTGTCTGGCAGTATAACTCCAGCCATTTTGAGTAAAGGGTTTAGCTGGTTCCTTAAATTGAAGCGTTTTAATCCAGCCAATTTCCACCTCCTCAATATCTGACCGTTCATACCAGCCCCGCGCATTGGTGGGCTGGGCAGAAACAGTAACCAATAATAGAACCATCCCAACACTGAATGCAATTATTTTCCTGATAAAATTTTTCATCAGCGTTTATTTGATGGGGTAAATCCGGTAAAAATCCCACTACCGGCATATTCTGCATCGTTGAGCCATAAGACCCTGCCACCGGGTATTGCAGAAAAATAAGCATCATACGTTTTGGGTTTCCCTTCCATTTCTGAAAACCGGATTTTCCATTCATTGATCAGTTTAAAACTTCCTTTTCCAGTTGCCTTTGCAAAACTGGTACGTCCACCCCCAGAATTGGCTGCTACCAGCTCCCATTTATAGGACTGATTCTGACCAAACTCAAAACTCTGTGAAGAAGAATATGTACTCATGCCTTCGTAAGCACCTGTATAATAATTGGAATAAAAGGTATTGCTGGAAAAATGATCACTCCATTGTCCTGTGTTATTTAAGTCTTCCGCAGCAATTGCAAACCTGTTGTATCCGGCCATCCCGGCTACGAGATTGGAAACAGCTATTTCGGAATTATGATCAATTGTTTCCGGATCAAACTTAAACTCCTCTATAAAAGCATTTTTATCGGGTGTAATACACTCAATCCATCCGCCGTCACTCCGAAACAAAAGAACAAAAACGGATTGCTGCGTACTGTTGTCTGTGAGGTAGCCCATTCCAAAATGCTGCCGGATATAACTGGAGATATAAGCGGTTCTGTAATTCTTAAGACTGGAATAACGTGGCGCTACGAGTATATTCCAGGCTGCATTGGTAAGCGGTGCAGGATCTGCAGGGAATATAGTACCTTCTTTCGGATAATGCAGCAACACTTTCACTGAACCTTTCTTAACTTCCACCCAGTCAGGCTGAATAGTACTTACCCAACCATCAGCAAAATTGGTGGTATTGTATTTAAACCGGTCGTTCACAACTGTAGTCGTTGTATTTGCTGCGGGGTCGCGGTTAACAGGGTTTTGAGTACCGGCATTCTCTATATTCAATAGTATCGTACCAAGCAAATCCTGGTAATTGGAAAAATAAGGCTGAGCGGTGACATTACATAAAACACTTACACAACGCTTGCTGTTGCTATAGGTTGTAAGTATAGTAGCTACTGTAGCACCGTTATACTGCCAGGTGCCGCTACGGCTGGCGATGGTCCAGCCATCCATCTGCATGGGTTCGGTTTTCTCCTCATCCTGTACGGAATGCTGGGCAAGTACAATAGTCTCCCATTCACTTTGCAGATCTGATTCGATATTGCCTTTACTGGCAGTGCTTTTGTAAATAGCCATCTGCGCCCAGCTTCCACCATCTATACGGGAATATATTCTTGCGGAATTCTGATCTTCCATTTTCCAGCCTTTCGGGGCAGTATACTGCACGATATCATACTTTTCCTGCGATTGTGTGCAGCTGGGAAAAAAGGGTAAAATCATCAATAGAAGCCAGATTTTTTTCATCCTCGATTATTTTATTTTGTCAAATGCAAGCAATCAATCTGAACATTTCTGTCGAAAGACTATTCCTGCAATTCGATTAACCAATCAAAAATGAAAATTCCGTTGCTGCGAGTCAATCGCCCAAACCGGTCATTATGCCGGCTTTTAACATCCCCCAAAACAGGGAGTCCTACAACAACAGGTTATAAAAGGAAACTGCTGAGAAGCTAATTTTGCTTAGATAAAAGAGATTGGGAAGCACTGACTTTTGTCAGCGTTTTAAAGGTACCTCACCAGACCGGCCTGGTCCTGAAGGCGCGGATCTTTTGACCGGATGATAACCGGCTTTCCTGTTATTATTTCTGCACATCTCTCCAGTACATCCTCTTCAAGCCGCGCCATTGCCTCTCTGGTATAAAAGGTGAGATGAGGGAAGAGCAGAACATTATCCATCCGGAAGAGTTGTCTTAATGGATGATCAGTCCGGTTTAATGGTTCTATACTATATACATCCAGTCCGGCCCCGGCTATCTGTTTATTTTCCAATGCGGCTAAAAGTGCCAGCTCATCTACCAGGGCGCCCCTGGCGGAGTTTATAAATATGGCTGTGGGCTTCATAACCGAAAACTGTCCCGGCCCTATCAGGTATCTTGTATCATCATTCAAAACAGCATGAAGGGAAATAAAATCACATTGGGCCAGCATACTATTCAAGTCATCTATTTTCTGAATACCGCAATCTGCCAGTTCTGTAGAGGTTTTACCCGGGTCGTAACCAAGAACACGCATACCGAAACCTTTTGCAGTGATCCTCGCCATGCTCGCCCCTATTTTCCCGCATCCCACTATTCCAATAGTTTTACGCGACAAATCGAGACCCAGCCATTGCTGCTCAGGCCAGGCCCAACCCTTTGTTTGCATTTGACTGTGAAGCATGGGTATCTTTTTGGCCAATGCGATCAGCATGGCAAAAGCCCCCTCTGCTACCGTTTGTTCTGCATACTCCGGTACGTTTACAACAACAATGCCCCGTGCGCGTGCCACGGGAATATCAATCGCATCAATACCCACGCCATACTTAATAATGGCCTTTAGCTTTGGAGCAGCCTCTATGACTTCTTTAGTAACCGGCGTATAACACATGAGTAGGATATCGCACTCTTTCACGGCCTCGCACAACTGCTGTTCCGATACCGATTCAGATAGCAAAATCAACTCATGCCCTTCCTGCCGAAGTGTACTATCAATGACGGGGGTCTGTAACTCGCTATCTGTTCGTACGATTTTCATTTTAACTAACTGATTGGCCAAGTTAGTTCTTTGTTTCGCAAGTCAGGATTAAGGCAATGTTATCAAAATAGCTGTCACCCCCTCACCGGCCTTCAAGAAAAAATATGTTCCTGAAAGCGTGAGAGCTTTGTTATAAAATCAGGAAATTTTAAAATAGCAGCGGTATGCCCTGGCCAGAAATGCAGAGCACAGCGTATGACAGCCGCTGAAAGGATAAGATTATACTTTCATTATTGCCTGGAGACGCTATTGTCTTCATCTTCATTGTCAAGGCTGTAGGAATTATTCTCTTCATCCTCCTCCCCAATATCCTCATCAGCATCATCTTCTTCGCTACCCGGCACATCAAGATCACGCCCACTGAGCCCGGTTCTTTCATTCAGCAATTCGCCATCTGCATCGCGATCGTCAAGACGTGCGTCCTGCAGATTTTGATCATCCATTACACCCGGAGTTTTCTCTGCCGCATCACGCAAAGCCTTCTTCTCGGCGGGTGACACATTGCTTTCTTCAGATTCAATATCATCGCTGTCAAATACCCTTTTACCCTCTTCATCATCAGATGACAAAGTAGTATCGGCCAGCTCGCCCAGAGATGGCACATGTACATGCTCCTGTCCGGGAATATCCCTTACTTCAGGAAGGTCGAGTGTGGACTCGTCCGGTTTGAGGTGTTTTCTGTCATCGGCAGAATCATCCAGTCCCGGTTTTGTCTTTTTTTTATTATTGCTCATATCTGTTCGCTTTAGCACGATTACTAAAGTTAGTCATTTTATCTGTTGCGCCAGTTCCTTCAAGGCCTGCAGCTTTTGTTGGATGAGTGCTTTCGTCTTCTCATCTTTCAGCCTCCCTTTTTCATCAAATTTTTCTTTTGCCTGTGCTACAAATATTTCTGGTTTGTAAACGGGTCTCATATCGAGGTATTGAAACAGGGGATGAAACTCCTGTTGCATGCGTGTAGTCCCCCATAATCCCTGAGTCGCTCCCATTAGTGCGATTGGCTTTTTTAACAATGGGGAATCTTCTCCCCTTGATGCCCAGTCAATCGCATTCTTAAGTACCCCGGGAATCGAATAATTATACTCCGGAGATACAATCACAATCGCGTCAGCTTCTGCCAGTTGATCGCGAAAATACTGTACAGTACCAGGTCTCATGGAAGCATCGGGCTTATCAAGATCCGCATTATATAAAGGAATATCGGCAATTGACAGAATACGAAGCTTTACTCCTGCTGGCAGAAGTTCTTCTACATTCTGCAAAAGCATTGAATTAAAGGAGCTCTTTCGCAAACTACCCGATATGCCGGCAAAGAGAAGCTGACTGTTCATTACTTTCTCATTTTAGAGGCGATAAAAAGCACCAGAGCCACACCCAGAATCACCAGAAAAAAAGCCCACCACATGCCCGCTTTAAAAATAGGTTCTACAACCCCGCAACTGGCAAATGATAACATAAGAATCAGCAGAACAAGAGATAGTAAACGTAATTTCATATACTTCAAGTTTAATCCGTTTATCTGTTTTCAAGGATTATACCAGATTCCTGTCACATACCCGGTAGTTTAATGCCGGCATTCTTCAAACCGGTAATTATTTTTTCCAGCAATATCAGTCGCGTATCATAAAAGCCATGGGCATCTACCCATACATTTACCATCATCACATAACGGTCTGGTTCGAGTGCAGATATACCGATGCGGGCCGTTGGCTCAGGCAGAATTTCTTTTGCTGAATGGATAGATTCGCTGAGCGCACTCTTTGCCTGCGCTATATCGACTCCGTATGAGAGTTTTATTTCAATATCCAGGCGTCTTTTACCTTCGCGGCTCAGGTTTATTACCACATTGTTAGACAACTGCCCATTCGGAACAATAATTGTTTTGTTGTCGAATGTAAGCACAGTCGTATAGAACAACTGAATCGCCGTCACTGTGCCCTCCTGCCCTTGTGTATTGATATTATCTCCCACACGGTAAGGTTTTAAAAAAAGGATCAGGATGCCGCTTACAAAATTCTGCAGGGTGCCTGACAAGGCAAGGCCAGCCGCTACTGTGATACCAGCTATAATAGCCGACAGGAATGTAACCTGAATACCTGCAATCTGCAGGGCCATTACAATCAACAATACCTGCAAACTGATTGCAATCAGGTTTTGAAGAAAATACCGTAAGGTGGCATTGACCCTTTTCCCTTTTAATACTCCTTTTACCCATCTGTTTAATATCCGTATCAACCAGAAGCCCACGATTAGTACAATGCCGGCGATGAGTATCTTAGGTGTATACGTTACTACCAGGCTCTGTATCCTATCCCAGAATTTTTCCCAATCCCATTTCATAAACCCACTGATTGATCATGTAAGGCAAAAAACTGTGCCGAAACCGAGGAAAAGATCATAAATGAGGAAACCCTGCTTTCGCAGGGCTCCCATCATTCTCTTTTTTCCCTTCGCCGGCATTGCCCGGATCAGGTTCATTGGGTATATTCTCAGATTCCGAAGAAACACCCCAAAAAAGAGAATACATAATAAACCACAAACATTATACCTTACCTGTGCACATGCGCACAAAAGGATACATAAAAATTTCCGAACTATTATTACCGACTCATTGAACAACTATTATACAATACTGTTTCTATACTAACTTATCTACTGCTTTACTCAAAATAAAGGAACCTGAAAATCATAGCTATCTGCGGGGAAGTAACCGGCAAAACGATCCACATTCCTTACTCAGATGGAGATTATTTTTCCTCCCGGTGAAATCGCTTCTTCAATACCGGCTTTACGCGTTCAGGTATTTCTTTGCGTGAGGCAGAGAGTTTTTTCTTTCCCTGGTTAATATAAAAATTAAGCATTGACATTACCGATGGGCAGGGTGTTCCTTTTCTTCTATTTCTGCGCATGGCGGAGCGCTTCAGCGAAGCAGCAATCTTTTCCGGACTTCGGACGGCGAACATGTCCTTTTCCATATCCAGCGCATGACTATGTTCGGTAACCTTACGCGACCCGTTCTTTTTCCCGGCACCTGTTACTTTTCGCCCGGAAACGCCGGAAGACTTACGTACGGCAGCCATTGTATCAGGTTTTAATAAGAAACTGTTTCATCAAAAATGGCTGAAAAGAATGTGCCAGAAAATATTTTTTTTGACAGAAACACCACTCATTCAGATCGCAAGGGCACAAAGCAGGCCAGGGGAAAAATGAAACACTTTTCATGAAAAGAAATCAGCGTACCTACGCTTTGCTACCCCGACGGAAGCCAGTAGAAACAAGTGCATTAACTTTCCTGCGTAAGGATGGCAACCCGGCAAAAAGACTTCGAAAGAACCTTTATCCGCAGAGCGGAAGCAACACAAAAGAATCCAGACCCGGCAGGGGGCAAAACACCAGCATGATATCCTTATCCTTCAAAATATTGCATGTTGTATTTGTTTGCTACTTTCTGATCTTCAGCAATCCCGCATTTATCGCCACTATAACCGTGCTCAGGCTCATTAAGACAGCACCCACAGCGGGGCTGAGTAATATACCCGATTTATACAATACTCCTGCTGCCAATGGCAGGGCTATTATGTTATAACCGGTGGCCCATACCAGATTCTGTACCATTTTACGATAGGTGGCTTTACCAAAAAGAATCAGGCTGACCACATCATTGGGATTACTGTTTACAAGTACTATCGCTGCCGTTTCTGCCGCTATATCTGATCCCGATCCTATTGCAATACCGATATCTGCCTGTGCAAGTGCGGGCGCATCATTTACCCCATCGCCCGTCATTGCTACAAACTCTCCATTAGCCTGCAATTCTTTTATCTTCTCCAGTTTCTGATGTGGCAGTACTTCTGCATAATAATGATCGATTCCCAATTTTTTGCTTACGCTCTCCGCTACCTGCTTATTGTCGCCCGTAAGTAATACAGATTTAATGCCTTCTTTGTGCAGTGACCGGATCGCTTCGGCCGACTCAGGTCTTATCGTATCTGCCAGGGAAATATAACCTGCAACCTGTTTATCAATGACTACAAACACAACTGTTGCTGCAGCGTCCTGATTTAACCCTTCGGGAAACAGCATACTATGCTCTTTCAGGTAACCAGGGCTTACAACCTTTATGGCCTTCCCCTCTACGGTGGCTTCCACTCCTTTGCCGGTGATAGCCGCAAAATCCTGTACAGATGGTATCACCAGCGATCGCTCTTTTGCTTTTTGTATAATACCTGTTGCAATGGGGTGCTCAGAATTTTGCTCCAGGGCGGCAGCAAAACGCAACAGATTATCGTCTGTAATATCTGCAGAAAAAGTTTTTAACTCCGATACTTCAAATTTCCCAACAGTAAGTGTGCCCGTTTTATCAAATACCAGGGTCGAAATTTTTCTGGAATTTTCAAATGCCGTCCTGTTTTTTATAAGCAACCCGTTTTGAGCCGAAAGAGCGGTTGACTTTGCCACCACGAGGGGAACTGCCAGACCTAAGGCATGCGGACAACAAATCACGATGACAGTCACCATTCTTTCTATGGCAAATGCCAGGCCATGGCCCGACAGATACCAGATCAGAAAAGTAACTACCCCTGCAACGATTGCAATCAGCGTTAGCCAGCGTGCAGCATTATCTGCCAGCAACTGTGTTTTGGATCTCGACTGCTGGGCATCCTGTACCAACCTGATGACCTGCGACAGATAAGAATCTTTTGTAGCATGCTGCACAGAAATCCGCAAAGCGCCATTACCATTGATGGAACCGGCTATCACTTTATCTCCCTTTCTTTTTTCTACAGGTTTCGACTCACCCGTCAGCAGGCTTTCATTCAAGTAGCTATCTCCATCTACCACTAAACCATCAGCCGCTATTTTCTCACCAGGCCTGATCAGTATAATATCACCTTCTTTAAGACTATCTGTTTTCACATCCATTATGTGATCTCCATGCACCAGGTGTGCATCATCAGGCATAAGTTGCACCAGCAACTCCAGCTCACGCGAGGCCCCGGCCACCGATTTCATTTCTATCCAGTGGCCCAGCAGCATAATCAGGATCAGTGTGGCCAACTCCCAGAAAAAATCCATCCCTTTTAGTCCAAACACTGTCGCCACACTATAGACATATGCTACTGTGATGGCAAAGCCAATGAGGGTCATCATGCCGGGATTACGGCTTTTCATTTCACTCAACCACCCTTTCAAAAAAGGCCAGCCTCCATAAAAAAATACGATAGATGAAAGCAACAACAACACGTACCCGTCACCGGCAAAACCGATATGAATTCCCAGCCAGTGCTGGATCATCTCAGACAACAACATAACCGGTACCGTTAAGATCAGTACTATATAAAATCGTTTTCTGAAGTCAGCAATCATCATGGCATGATGATTATGGCCTGCGTGGCCCATAGGCGGGTTATCGCTCCCATGTCCGGCATGCATATGCGTATGCTCCGTTGCCGGCCTGGCGGTTTCATGTTTTACCGGAACCAGGTCCATACCGCATTTAGGGCATTTACCGGGCGTATTTTTAATCACTTCCGGGTGCATGGGGCAGGTATATTGTTGCAGCTGGTTCATCGTTTAATTTTTTATAGTTACGGGAAATTCAATCCTGACCTTCTCCCAGGCCATTGAAATTTTACCAGCATTTCCTTTGGCCGGCTCTATAAAATATTGAAGCCTTTCTGTATGAGGGTGCGCAACCGGCTTCACCTTAATCCTGAGCACATCCTCTTTTTCATCATACTCCGAAGCCAGGTGTTGTTTCCAGTGTTTATTAACAATAACAATCCATTCCTTTTGACCAGGAATGGTAAACAGGGCATACTTGCCGGGGGATACGTCTTTTCCGTCAACAGAAAAAGGCTTATCAATTTCAATGGTAGTAGCATCGTGTGCGCCTGTTACCCAAACTTCATCATAAGGCACCAGTCCTCCCCAGATCACCCGCTTGCGTACACCGGGTGAGTGGTAGTTTATTTTTATGCTATCACCCCCTATTAATCCCACAGCCATCGACTTAATACTCTTTTTGGTAGTATCCTTTACCAGGTTAGGATTATAACACACTTCACCCGCTGTCTGGGCATAAGCAGACTCACCATTCGGCAAATGAAGGCACAGGATAAGAACAAGCAAATAATAATGTCTCATATTGTTGGTTTTACTAAAATTATATCGCTATTTTTTGTGTCAATGTGACTCAACTATTGTATCCACCCATTGCATTACCTGCTTTTTCCCATCCGGTGAGCTATTACTGCCTTTCCCGATACCGTGCCAGTATTCATTTTTGGCCGGATAAGCTGTACCGTAAAAGTAATACCAGCAGTAGTCCGACAATTCTCTTGGGCAATCACATACAATTGCTTTTAATGGTTATGTCCCGCCATTGGATCCGATCCTTTCTTAAACACATATTCGCTATGCAGCAGATAGGCACCCGTTAGCACCACCACATCACCCGGTTGTAATCCCGACCTGATCTCTATCCGATCATCCCTTTCCAGTCCGGTTTCGACCATTACACTTTTAAACGTGTTCTTACCCACCTTAGTCCATACTGTTGCGCCTTTCGCATCGCGTATCACAGCATCAATGGGAAGCGTGAGCGAATTTCTTACAGGACTTTTAAGCAATACATAAGCCGGCATGCCAGGCCTGAGTTGTGCGTTGGTATTCGGAATAGTAACCCGTACAAGGTTAACCCTGGTATCGGGATTTATTTCAGGGTTCATGAACTCAATTCTCCCCTTAATTTCCTTCCCTTCAAAATCAGGAAGCTGAACAGTTGCCACACTGCCTGCGCTCACCTGTGCCAGCTGCGAAGTATATACTTGTGCCTCGGCCCAGAGTGTAGACAAATCCGCCAGCTTTATAATAGTGCCACCTTCCATTACATAGTCCCCTTCGCGAATATCAAGTTGAGTAAGATAGCCGGCAGCTGTGCTGTAAAATGTTGTTACCGGTGTAGCTTTCCCGGTTTTGGCCAGCTCATCTATCTGCGATTGCGTCATCCCCCATAAAAGCAGCTTATTGCGGGCACTTTGTATGAGCTGATCAAAATCTATCACTACCTCGCCAGAAAATGCTTTCCTTTTGTCAATTGCCAGCAGGTATTCCTGTCGGGCATTATTAAGCTCTTCACTGTACAAATCATATAACGGTACCCCTTTTTTTACATAATCGCCGAGCGCCTTATAGTATAGTTTTTCTACACGCCCCATTACTCGTGAACTCACCGAAGTAGTCTTCATCTGGTCAAAATTCAGGGTAGCTGTCAGCACCAGCTGGTCGCCAATTGATCCATTTCTGATGGTATCAGTCTGAATATTGCCCAGTTGTACCTGTTGCTCACTTAGCTGCAGCTCATCGTTATTTTCTCCATTATTTTTCTTTACCGGCGTGAGGTCCATTTTACAAATAGGGCAGCTTCCGGGTTTATGTGAAATTACTTGCGGATCCATTGAGCAGGTGTAATACACATCCGGATCGGCCGGCAGTTGTTCCTTGCTTTTACAGGACCACAAAAAAAGCGTAATCGCTGCTAGCGCAACCAGCAGTAACCCCGGCTGGCTAAGTGCAGTACGACAGACATCGTGATATTGCGCTATTGCATTGCTACTTTTATTCATTTCTCAGCTTTTATTTTGATAAAACTTTCACTATCCATCAGGTACTGGGCATTTATTGCCACTGAATCGGCTTCAGATAAGCCACTCAGTATCTGGATGTGTTTTTGATGGGTAATGCCTGCATTAATCCTTACGGCCTCAAATCCATTACCTGATTTCCTGAAAGCCACTTTATCCATGCCCAGCGACAAAACAGCTTCTTTTGGCAGCCAGTACGCTTCTTTCGAGTTTCCAAAAACCGTGGCACGTACCTGGCTGCCAATCGGTATCCGCAAAGTTGTATTATCGAAGTAGACACGTACGGTGAGGGTTTTACTTTCCTTCCGATAAAAGGGTTCAATGAAATCAATACGTGCTCTGAAATCATTACCGGGAGACGTTTCGGGAATCACCCTGACGGTATTGCCTGTTTTGATCAGCGATTGATTGTCGCCGTAAATATTCAGCACCGCCCAGGCACGACCGGGATTAAACACCGTAAATATGGATTGCCCTTTCTGGATATACATCCCTTCCTTCAATGAAAGCTCTTCCGTAATGAGCGATATGTCTTTCATAAGCCCGGCAGGTATACTCATGTTGGCCGTTGCGGCTGCTTCATGAATATGTCCGCTGTACTCACTATATACGGCTATAGTCATTGAAGGTTTGCCTGTTTTTATGACCTGCTGCAATTGGATGGCGCTCATACCCAGCAACAACAGTTTTTCTTTCGCCGCCTCAATAAAAGTGATATTGGCCGCATCATTTTTTAACAGAAACAACAGGTTTTGCTGAGCCGTCAGCAACTCAGGACTGTAAATATCCAGTATATGCTGTCCTTTAGTGACCCGTTGATAACGATAGCGCACATATAATTTTTCAATACGCCCCGATACCCTGGCCGAAATACTTCCGGCCTGCCGGGTATCATAGGTAATATTTCCCAATGCTTCTATCTCTATCTGCTCGCCTCGCTTTTCGATGCTTGTTACGGGAATAGATGACAGCACAAATTCGTTGGCCGGTTTCAGTAAATAGGCCAGTTCTGCATCGCCCAGTTTTTGATTGCCCGTCTCCTTTTTCACCAGAGCCATTCCGCAGATGGGACAGGCACCTGGCTTATTACGTATAATTTCCGGATGCATGGGACAGGTGTAGACGACATCCGCAGCTTCATCTTCCGTATGTTCCATTTTCACCAGGTCCATTCCGCATTTAGGGCACTGACCGGGTTTCTCACTGTAAACCGAATCTTCCGGCATAGGGCAGGTATACATTTCTTTTTGCACTGACTGAACGTGTTCAGCATGTGCACCTTTTTTATCCTTACACGCTGCCAAAAAGACCAATACCAGCAGGAGCCACAGCAAATAACTTATTTTCATTTTTGCTCAATTAAGCGTTCGATACCGACCTGCATGCTCAATGCCTGCTTCAGTATTTCAAAATATTCCAGTTGCTTCATGTTAAGCACTTCCCAGGCATCGTAAAGCATATATAACTCCTCCGTGTTCTGTTCATATGCCAGCTGCATAGTGCGGTAGTTATTCTTCAAAGCCGGCATGATTTCCTGTTCATAGAGTTTCAACTGCTCTTTCTTCAATTCCAGTTCATTGCGCATTCCATAAGCCATGCCGCTATATTCATTCAGCATCATTTCTTTTTGCGCCTGCAATGCATTGGCTTTCCATTTCAGGCTTTCTATGTTTGCTTTATTCATTTTTGACGACCACTTAGCCATTGGTATTTTTATCATAGCCATAATGGTGTATTGCATGGGCTGACCGCCAAAGCCAAACATATTCTCATAGCGCACGCCAAACTGAGGCTGCAAACCGGCTTTTTCTGTAGCCTGTCTTAATACGGATACATTCATTTCGCGATCCAGCGCTTTCAGGTCGCTCCTGATGGTATAAAAAAGGGTGCTGTCAAATACAAGACTGTTATAATCATTTAGCTTATACGAAGTATCGATATCAAAATAGATCAGGGCATTCCTGCCCATGAGCGCATTGAGCCTTATCCTTTTTTCGCGGATATCGTTTGCATACATCAGTTGCATACTTTTCACATCACCAAGCGCCGCTTTTGCTTTATAATAGGCATTGATCTTCTCCAGGCCGTTCTTATATCTTATTTCTGCATTCTTAATCATAAAGTCCAGCATCTTCTCATTTTCGGATAGTACAGTAAGTTTTTTCTTAAGTACCACCCATTCGTTGTACAGTTGCCTGGCATCATTTACCAGTTCATTGAGCGTTGCCCCCTTCTTTTCCTTTTCTACAGACGACATAGCTTTCATATATTGCTCATCGGCGTCCAGTTTTCTTTTTGAAGGAAACATCTGTTCGCCCGAGATCATAACAGAGCCCATCCCCGTCATATCTCCTTCTTTACGCCAGAGACGTACGTTGTAAGGTGTCATAAACTGACCGATACCGATCTGTGGGGGCATCCAGCTTCGTGCTCCTTTGGCCGCTTCGTCCATCGACCTTATTTCACTGTCATACATCCGAAGCGCGGGATGTGATGATTTCACACTGTCTACGATGGCTTCCAGCCTGAGTACCTGCGCAGACGCATATCTTACCAGTAGGGCCATCAGTAGAGAGAGAACTAATACATTTTTCATCCTTTGTATATTTAATGATGTGCTTCCAGTACTTCTATTTTTCCGAGTTTTCGCAGTTCATATTCTTTGGTCATCAGGAAAATGATCGGCGTCACCAGAAGAATATGAATAGCCGAGGTAAATACCCCACCTATCATGGGCAGCACGATCGGCTTCATTACATCGCTACCCACGCCGCTGCTCCAGAGTATAGGCACCAGGCCAAATAACGACACCGCTACAGTCATCAGCTTCGGGCGCAGCCTTTTAGCGGCACCGGCAATAACATATTCCCGCAGATCTGCTCTGGTGATCAATTCACCTGAATTTCCTTTTTTAGCCACCAGTTGCTGCATGGCATCATTTAAATAAATCACCATTACAATGCCCGTCTCCACAGCCAGGCCAAACAAGGCGATAAAACCCACAGCCACTGCTACAGATAGGTTTACATCCCATATATATATCATATACGCGCCGCCAATGAGTGCAAAAGGAATGCTGATGAGACTAAAAAAAGCTTCGCGTATTGAATGAAAAGCCAAATACATGGAAAAGAATATGATCACTAATACAATCGGCAGTATCGTCATCAGGGTCTTTTCGCCCCTGATCAGGTTTTCGTACTGTCCGCTCCATTCCAGAAAATAACCTTTGGGAAGTTTACCGATCATCTGGTCAAGTTTTTCCCGGGCTTCTTTAACTGTACTGCCCAGGTCGCGATCACGTACATTAAATAAAACCGTACCGCGCAACATGGCATTTTCCGAATTGATCATGGGCGGTCCTTCACTCAGTTTTACCTCGGCCACAGCCCCGAGCGGAATGGGGCCAAAGCTCATCGTTTGCACCTGTAGCCGTTTCAAGGCTTCCAGGTTGTTCCTAAAATCCTGACCGTAACGCGCATTTACCGAAAATCGTTGCCGTCCCTCGATAGTAGTCGTCAGTTTCATTCCGCCCAGCGCACTCTCCACAACGGTATTCACATCATCCACACTCAATCCATAGCGACCAATCTCTTCTCGTTTGATAACTATATCAATGTATTTACCTCCGGTAATCGGTTCTACATACAGGTCATTTACGCCATCGATGCCTTCCAGTTGTTTCTTGATCGTTTGGGCAAATACATAGATACTATCCAGGTTTTGTCCATATACTTTCACCCCTACATCTGTACGAATTCCTGTTGAAAGCATATTGATCCGGTTGATAATGGGCTGGGTCCACCCATTGGTAACGCCGGGTATCTGCATTTTTGAATTGAGTTCGCCGATGATCCCTTCTTTGGTCATTCCTTTACGCCATTCTGACTTTGGTTTCAGCAAGATGATTGTTTCAATCATGCTGATGGGCGAGTTGTCGGTAGCAGTATTGGCACGACCCGCTTTACCCAGCACATGTTCTACCTCGGGCACTGTACGAATAATCTTATCCTGTACCTGCAGCAGGCGCTTGGCTTCTGCATTTGACACATCGGGCAATGTCACCGGCATAAAGAGCAGAGAGCCTTCATCCAGTGGCGGCATAAACTCTCTGCCCAGCCGCATAATGAGAGGAATGCTGATCAGCAGTGCCAGTAGATTAACTGCAATCACCGTTTTTTTCCATTTGATGCAAAAACGGATAACTGGTTCGTATATCCGTTCCAGTCCGCGGTTGATCGGGTTTGACCGTTCGCCCCGAAAGCGTCCCTTCATAAAAAAGGAAATCAATACAGGAGCCAGTGTCAATACCAGCAACGCATCTACTACCATTATAAAAGTCTTCGTATATGCCAGCGGGTGAAACAATTTACCTTCCTGCCCTGTGAGTAAAAAGACAGGCAAAAAAGATGTGATAATAATGATCGTTGAAAAAAACACGCCACGCGATACCTGCTTGCAGGAGCGCTCTATAATACGCATCCGCTCCGGTTCCGGTATCCGGTAATAGTCAGGAGCCAGTGTATTTTTTGTTTTTCTGAATAGTTGCTTAATCCATTTCATACGTTACGATTTACCCGGTTTATGCTGTTCCTGCCACTCGGCCAGATTGCGGTAAGAGTTTTCGGCCATAATGATTCCATTATCTACAATTACCCCTATAGCCAGAGCAATGCCAGTGAGCGACATGATGTTTGAAGACAACCCGAATGCATTCAGTAAGATGAAGCTGATAGCAATAGTGAGCGGTATTTGTATAATGATGCTTAATGCACTGCGCCAGTGAAAGAGAAATATGATTACAATAAGCGACACTGCAATCATTTCTTCGATGAGCTTTCCTTTAATATTATCAATAGCGGCCCCAATCAATGTACTCCTGTCATAGGATGTCTGAAAAGTTACGCCCTCTGGCAGGCCTTTCTGTACTTCTTTCATCTTTTCCTTAAGCGCTGCAATTACATTGCTGGCATTTTCCCCATACCGCATCACCACTATCCCCCCTACTACTTCTCCCTTACCATCTACATCAAAAATGCCCAGCCGCAGGTCTCCGCCCATCTGTACGCTGCCGATATCTTTTACGCGCACCGGTATACCATTGTAGTTGCTCAGCGCTATATTCTCTACATCTTCTTTGCTTTTGATATAACCCAAACCACGAATGATATAAGCCATATCGGCCATTTCAAACTTGCGGCCACCTACATCATTGTTATTTGCCTGCACTTTAGTCATCACATCCATCAGGGAGACATTGTAAAACTGAAGTTTTACAGGATCGACTACCAGCTGATATTGTTTTTCGAATCCACCAAACGACGCCACTTCCGCTACACCTGGTACAGTTTGTAATGCAAACTTGATATACCAGTCCTGCAGCGCCCGTTGCTCACCCAGGTCCATCTTTGGTGCATCGAGGTGATACCAGAATATATGTCCCACGCCTGTACCATCCGGGCCAAGAGTAGGTGTTACGCCCTGGGGCAGGAGTCGTTGTGCAAAATTCAGGCGTTCCATTACCCGTGTACGTGCCCAGTAGATATCTGTATTGTCTTCAAAAATCACATACACAAAACTCATCCCGAACATCGATGAGCCGCGGATATTTTTTACTTTCGGAATGCCCTGCAGATTGCTTACCAGCGGGTAGGTCACCTGATCTTCTATTACCTGCGGACTGCGTCCCATCCATTCTGTAAATACAATTACCTGATTTTCGCTCAGGTCAGGAATGGCATCAATAGGGTTCTTCTTCACCGCATATATCCCAAACGCAAACAGGCCGGCTGCTAAAACCAGCACGATATACCTGTTGCGCAAGGACAGTTCAATTAATTTCTGAACCATGATTTATTTTTTTATGAGCCCGGCCTCAGTAATTCTATCCGACGTCCGTTGCTGCCGGCCCCACTCTGTGGGGTTGCACACTTCATCGTCCGGTTCCCGGATCATCTTTTTTACTCTATCACTTCTTCCACTTTACCGCAGGTCAGCATGTCTGCTCCGAAGTAGGGGTTCTTTACATCTTTGATTTCACTCATCCACATTCCGCCCTTGTTGTCGTTGTACATCGGACAATGATCGTGATACAGCGGGCGACCGGCCCCGAATGCCTTTACCAGCGAATACAGCTCCCCGCTCATAGCGGCAAAATATTCACGCTGCTGTTTGATATTGCCGCCATTTTTACCAATGCGTTCTGCATGTTCTTTGAGATCATCCTGTGCGGCATCAAACACTTTTTTCTGTTCTGCAGTCAGCAATGACTTATCCATTTTATTAATTGCCGGCAACATAGCTTCGCCACCTCTGGCCGCTTCTGCTGCATTATCACTGGCCAGGGCATTTTTAATATGCAGGTAGTGATCCACTATTTCTTTTACCCCTGCAGCCGCTTTCCCGTCTACATTGGTAAAAGTTGCCTGTACTTTTTTAATTCCGGTCTCTTCGGTAAGCGGGTCATGAGCAGTTGTATCCTGTTTTTTTTCACCCCTATCATGACCTTCATGCCCTGCTTTGTCTGTATTGCTGTTGCAGGCTGTAAAGACGAGGGCTGCAAATGCCGCAAGAACAAAAAATTTCTTTTTCATTGGTTGATTTTTTTAGGTTGATCAATTTTTAGGCGTATCAGTCTTTTTACCCGTTTCTTTTTTCTTTCTTTCATACAGGCAGCATCCGGGCAGTTTCTCGTACACTTTATCATCTGCTTCAAATTTTTCAGTATCATGTCCTACAGCAGCTATTTTTTTCTGAATGCTATCGTTGCTGACTTTGGCCGCATCATAGGTAATAGTGAGCATTTTTGTCTCAGTATCCCAACTGGCAGCACTTACGCCATCGCCCTTAGCGGTCTTTTCAATACGTTTTTTACACATTCCGCAATTGCCATACACTTTAAAAGAATCCGTTTTTTCCTGGGCAATAACAGATACAGAGAGCATGGCGAAAGCCGCCAGCATGAGCAGTTTAACTGATTTCATATTGATTGTTTTATTTGTTGAAATAGAATAGTCAGGCATACAGAAATGCCTTTAGCCCGACAATATCATTGTCCGGCCAACACAGAAAAGCGGTCTTTAAATAAGGAATGTACGGTGAAGGATATAAACAGCAACGGTACTACTTCGCGGAGGGGCGTTGCTAACAGGGTTTTCCTCTGCAATAGAAGGGAGATTGGCTTCCGTCAGCTCAAAGAAAGAAGCGGGAACTGCTGTGGCGGCCACCTGCATGAGCTGAAAAGCGGCTTCAGCAGTTTTCTGATCTTCTTTACCCTTTACAAACTTGTGCTCATCCTTACAGCAACCGTTGTCTTTGGCATCTTTTTTCTCCATGCCACAACTGCCACAGGTTTCGGAAGGCACATCTTTCAGTCCCCAGCCTGCCAGTTCACCCATACAATAGTGCAGACGCACCGTAGCACCTGTAGAAGTGCCCAGGTAAACAAAGAGGAGTATAAAGGCGAGGACCTTTTTCATTTCAGGACAAAACTAGAATTTAATTTTGCTAAAAAAAATAAAAAAACCGGCAAGCCGGTTTTTAATTATTGATTATGCCAGGGACTTCCTGATTGTCAATACCAATTAAGGTATTGCCTGATCTGCCGGTCGCTTTTGATCATGGCTTCAGTATGGCATCTCCTTCAATTGTATTTACGCTTACTTTGGTATAGGTCAACTTGCCACCTTCACCCGAATCGGCTTCCAGGGCTACCACTATACCAGAAGGCTGGCGGGTATGTTTGCTGTAAACTGTTTCTACTTCCATATCCTGCCCCTGCACGTTAGCTGTTTCACTCGTTTTCAGCAGATACCATGTAGTGGGATCCACATAGCAGGTATATACTTTATTATCCGGATTCGTCACTTTCAACTTATGACAGGATACGCCGTTTACATTTTCCCTGCCCTGCAATTCAAATTTGGCATTCCGGCGGAAAGACGTCATCAGCTTATTTTCAAAACTCAGGTCATTGCCCGTGCCCTTCATTTCATCTGACGACATTGCTACGGGCGCTGTGTCTCCTTGTGGAGGTATGAATTTCCAGCCGGCATTGGCCGTCAGAATAACATAACACTCACTTCCCATTACAGAAAAATCCTGGCGCATTCCTTTATCGCGGATATAACTCATTTTAAGAGGCATATCCAGGCCCATTACACTCATAGTGCCTTCCAGTACAAATGTTTTTATGTTTTCCCATTTTTTTAACCCACCCATAGCTTCGTTATGATTTTTAACGATCGTCTGGACATCCTGGGCAATAACAGTACTGGTTAATATCAGCGCTGATACAAAAAGAAACAGACCTGTTTTTAACTTCATATAGATTTATTGACAACTCTAATATACTACTTCCTGAAAAATAAGAAGCCGATAAGATAAATGTAGGGAAGAAGGCCACACTGAAAAACTTAGTGATTATTCCTGAGCATTTGGCCCATCATGATGGGTCGCTACAGGCCAGATCGACTCCCCAAAAGCTGCTTCCAGTTTACCAATGGTTTTTGATGTAAAGTTCTGTACGCCATTAAACCATTTTGAAACCTCTGCCTCACTCTTTCCAAGATGTCTGGCAAGCAGCAATTGTTTTCCTTCAAAATGTTTGTCCAGTAAATAACGCAGCCTGTCGAGCGTCATCATAGAGCGCCTGATGTGCTCACGCTGACCAGGGACAGTATTGGTCAACTTACGTTTAAATGTTTTTTTTTCATTCATATCTCAAGTTCTATATCGGTAAAAGGAAAAGGATCGTCCAGATTAATTTCTCCGTCAGCGATTGCCTGATCTATTTTGGAAGCAATCTTCAAAGCCCGCTTAAAATGATTACCTACATTAGGACAGTCACGTGGATTCTGAACGGTTTTGACGTCTCCATTAAATAAAACCAGGAGATCATCTTCTCTTATGTAGCAGTAAAGCCGAATACCCTGATCAGCAGAATTCCCATCCTGCTCCCGTATATCATCTATATCATCGTATAACACCGCTACGGCATTTGCATTTTGTTCAAACCTGAAATAATGCTTTCTACAACCTCTTTCGGTGATTAATTCTATCAAATCATACAAATATGCCAACTCCCCATCCCTGCCTGGAAATTCCTTATTCTCGAATTTGTCAAACTCAGACTCCTTGCTATCACCCAGAATAACTGAATATACACGCACTTTCTGTGTTGAAAGCCCATCCCAATATTGAAATGAAACCTTCAACTTAACTTATAAATTAAGATCAAAAATAAATACACAATACCGGATTTTCAAATTTTTCTTTTAAAATGCCCTCTTACGCTCAGAAGAATCGCTTTCAGGCAATTACATAATCGACTAAATCCGGTGGTGAACGGATAAGCAATCTATCATTATAATCAGGAATCTGTACGGTGAAAATCACCCAATTTGGACTGCCTGCATACTTATAGTACCTCTGTATCAAAAAAGTTCATCTGTTGTATCATAACCGGACAAAGCCATTTTACCACTCTTTATTAAAAAACTGAGTCTCAACTTATTTGATCAATGGCATATTTTAGGTAAGAAGACTCAGCAGCTGTCTTTACCAACCAAAAACCATCTTATGCTGAAGAATTATATCAAAATCGCCTGGCGGAGCCTGACCAAAAGCAAGGTCTATTCATTCATCAATATAATGGGGCTGGCCAGCGGCATCACCATTGCGTTTTTGATAGGACTTTGGGTATGGGATGAAGTAACCTTCAACTCCTATCACAAACAGTATAAGAAGACCGCGCAGGTAATGATTAACCAGACCGAAAACGGTGAAGTCTATACCGGGCGTACGGTTTCCATGCCTATGGGAGATGCATTACGCGACCGTTATAAAGACATATTTACCCATGTATCGCTTGCCAGCTGGCCCGATGCCCACCTACTGTCTATCGCCGATAAAAAACTTCAACGCCAGGGATTGTGGGTGCAGCCTGATTTTGTAAGCATGTTTGATCTCAAAATTATTTCAGGCAGCGGTAATGTTCTCACTGATCCCTCTTCTGTCCTGATCAATCAATCATTTGCCAAAAGTCTTTTTGGTGATGCAGATGCTACGGGAAAAACCGTACGTCTCGACAACGATGCCGACATGAAAATAGGGGGCGTATATGAAGATCTTCCTTATAATACCAGTTTTTATAATACGGCAATTCTGCTGCCCTGGCAAAACAAAGCCAACCGGCTGAATACAGCCAACGATTGGGACAATCATTGCGGACAGTTGTTTGTGCGCCTTTCCGACAAAGCCGGCTTGGCCGAGGTTAATGAACTCGTAAAAAATGTACCCACGCCATATATAAAGGAATGGAAAGAAGAGATGATGCTGCAATCCATGAGCGATGTGCATCTCTATAATAATTTCAAAAACGGCAAAGTAATAGGGGGCAATATTCAGTTCGTATGGCTGTTTGGTATAGTAGGTGTATTTGTATTGCTGCTTGCCTGTATCAACTTTATGAATCTCTCCACTGCCCGTAGCGAAAAGCGCGCCCGCGAAGTGGGTATACGTAAAACCATCGGGTCGATGCGGCGCCAGTTGATTTTTCAGTTCCTCACAGAGTCTACTGTGGTGGCTTTCCTGTCGCTGTTTCTGGCACTGGTGTTTTGTCAACTGGCACTTCCTTATTTTAATACGCTGGCAAATAAGCAGCTATCACTTCCCTGGGGCAATCCATTGTTCTGGATCGTTGTGCTCACATTTACCCTGGCCACGGGCCTTATTTCGGGTAGCTACCCCGCGTTTTATCTCTCAGCTTTCAAACCCATTAAGGTATTAAAAGGCACTATCAAAGCCGGACGTTTTGCCTTTGCGCATCGCCGCATACTGGTTGTCTTTCAGTTCACCATTTCCATTACGCTTATTATCGGCACTATTATGGTCTTCCGTCAAATCCAATATGCCAAAGACCGGCCGGTAGGCTATAGTCGCGCGGGACTGGTGACCATCCCTGCCTGGGCGCCAGAAATCCAGAAACACCTGGAAGCTATTCGTACTGAACTGCTGCAGACTGGTGTTGCAGAAAATGTTGCTCTCTCCTCACAGTCTGTAACCCGCTTCAACAACAATAACAGTATAGACTGGGAGGGGAAAGCTCCCGGGCTGGTTGCCTTTTTCAGAAACGTGAATATATCTCCCGAGTTTGGAAAGACTGTTGGCTGGAGCGTGCGGAAGGGGCGCGACTTTTCACGCGATTTTGGACTCGACTCATCGGGTATGATCATTAATGAAGCAGCGGCAAAAGTCATAGGCTTTAAAGATCCTATTGGGAAGCAGGTAACTTTTGACGGCGAAAAGTACAGCATCATTGGCGTAGTCAATGACATGATCACCCAATCCCCCTATGATCCGCCGGAGCCTTCTATATTTTTATCAAACGGATTTAAAGGACTGTTTAATGTACGGGTGAAACCAACCGAAAGTATGGCGGGAGCACTCGGTAAAATGCAAACTGTTTTTAAAAAATACAATCCCGAAGTACCATTTGGCTACAGCTTTGTAGATGATGAGTATGCACAAAAATTTGCTGCTGAAATGCGAATTGGTAACCTGGTGACGCTTTTTGCCGCACTGGCCATCTTCATTTCCTGCCTCGGCCTGTTTGGGCTGGCATCTTTTGTGGCAGAGCAACGCACCAAAGAAATAGGTGTCAGGAAAATACTGGGCGCAAGCCTCGTAAGCCTTTGGCAGCTTCTGTCCAAAGAATTCATATTTATGATTATCATTTCTTTCCTGGCCGCCATACCCCTGGCTTATTATTTCATGAATGAATGGCTCACACATTATTCGTACCGGGCCGATATGTCGTGGTGGATATTTGCCGCTGCAGGTATGGGCGCCCTGCTGGTCACACTCATTACCGTAAGTTTCCAGACAATGAAAGCTGCCCTCAGCAACCCAATCAGGAATCTGCGTACCGAATAATCCCAATACAGCCGCCTCTCTCATCGTCAGTTGAATATAAGATAAGCCCTGCCGCGCGGCAGGGCTTTCTTCATATATGCACCAGACCAGCGTCAGTAGCAACCATGTTTTTTATTCTCCGATGAAAAATACTGGCTGATAAGGGCGTATAACTGAGAGTCATATGTCTGCAATTCTGCACGGGTATTGATGTTGTTGTGCACGCCATTGGTTGGGATGGCTTCTGCATTGCAGTTGAACCAGCATTGTACGCCTTCGGCCCAGTATTCCCTCACATCCGTACGGGCATACGTATTGGCCCACAACCCCGTTGACACCGCATGATTGTAAGCCGCCTGCAGCTGGCTGTCAAAATTGGCATTGGTAAAGCGGATACCCAGTTCATGTATGGCATGTGCAAATTCGTGAGTAAGTATTTCTTCGCCCTTATACCAGTCGATCGACTGCTTGCAAAGCATGCTCTCTTCCGGTGCAGCCGTGAGCGGACGCTGAATGGTGGCGCCATAGGCACGTGCCCGTGTATCCCAGTCAGTACCCGGAAAAGCGGTGTACAGATCACTGTATTCCGGCATCTGGGTAGGCCGCTCATTGATACCAATAATACCTACCCGTAGTTTGTTCTGAATCATCTTCTGTTTTTCGGCAGCTATATTGCTTACCATGTCATTGATGATAATCCGGGCCTTAAGCAGAGCCTCGTCTGCCACCTGCCCGGAACTTACAATGGGTATGCCACTGGCATCGACATATTTTTTGTAAAAACTATTAAGCCCCAGCGATGCTGGCGGCGCTGTCACCTCGGAGCCTGCCGGTTCTTTATCATCCGACTTGCTGCAACTGGTGATGAAAATAAGCGTGAGTAAAGCGATTAAGGTATATCTCATATAGAACGATTTTGAACGTTAAAAGTCCTGTTATGAGACTGATCGGGCAATACATAATCTTTAGTAGCCGCTAACAACCCGGAGTAACCAAAATCCTGATTTTTAAAGAACTAAGTTCCGCGACAACACCCCATCGCGCTACTGCTTTCTATAAATAAAAACTCCGCTCTTGATCTGAGCGGAGTTTTTATTACTACTTATCGTCTGTTATCAGGGATTCTTTTTATATACCCGTACATAATCTACTTCCATTGTTGCCGGAAATACTTTTTCATCCACGCCCATTTTACCACCCCAGTTTCCGCCTACAGCCAGGTTCAGGATAAAGAAAAAGGGCTTATCGAATGGCCATTCTTTCTCGGTGAGGTGTTCATTCTGCACGCTGTTGTATAACTGATCATCTACGTAGAAATCCATCCTGTCTGGTGTCCATTCTATAGAATATACATGATACGCGGTGTATGGATTTTTGATAAAAATGGCCTTCGTCTTCTGTGTTCCCTTCACGTGATTGTATGTCTGTGAGTGGATAGTGCCATAGATGCTGTCTTTTTCATAGCCCACATGTTCCATGATATCAATTTCGCCGCAGGCAGGCCAGCCCGCTTCGCCAATATTTTCACCCAGCATCCAGATGGCCGGCCAGGTGCCTCTGCCAGGAGGAAGTTTGGCGCGTATTTCCATACGACCATATACGAAACTGGCTTTTCCTTTGGTAATCAGCCGGGCCGAAGTATAATTCTTATCTCCTGCTTTTTCTTTTCGCGCAGTGATCTTTAGTATACCATCTTTTACCCAGGCATTGGCTGGTTTCTTATTGGTATAGTATTGCAGCTCATTGTTACCCCAGCCATAGGCATTGCCAGCCGTATCAAAGCTCCAGATGCTACTATCGGGCAGCCCGTTCTTATTAAACTCATCAGACCAGTGCAGTGTCCATCCTTCCTTTTGAGCAAACAGGGCTGTTGCTGTCAACAGCAGGGCAAAAGAAAAAACCAGTTTTTTCATGACTTTATTATTTATCACCATCCTTACTGCAATCTACAGAAGAAACCGGGAACCTGTACAATTGGTTCCCGGTCTGCATAGGGGGTTATTGAAGTAACCACATTACTTTATTCACTTCATCTACTCCGCCATACTGACGGTTGAGGGCCTCCATGAGATTATTGCGGTTGTAGGTCGACTCTGTACCGGGATACAGCCAGCGAACGGGAATGGCATCTTTCTTATTCTCATTGAGTGATGTAGCAGGATTGATGGGAAATTCGGGATAACCTGTACGCCTGTAATCGTAATACGTCTGAATAGGATCCTGCATGAAATTCAGAAAATAGCGCTGTATCCATATCTGCTTAAGCTGATCAGCTGCCGTAGCCTTGAAAGCAGCTTCGCCGGTGAAATAATTATCAATATAGGATTGATTGATGGCCATACCATGCGCGTAAGAGGCTGCTGTCGCCATCAAATGCCCAAGGGCTGCTTTTACGCCTGACTGATAATAGCCTTCTGCAGTACCGGTCGATATCCAGCCCAGCACACGTGCTTCGGCCAGTATCAGTTGCTGCTCGGCATAGGTCACCATCATACGGGGTTCGCTGGCCACCTCTTTAAGGTAACGGGAATTAATCAGCGAATAGGTATTGGCAATATGCGCAGTGGTGATGTCATCATAGTTATCAGAAACATTGGCGCCCACATAAGCAGCCGGATCGTTTTCTGTTTTACCTCCGGCCAGTTGTGCTTTAGACGGATCGGCATAATAAAAAAGCCGGCGGTCATTGTAGAGTTTCAACTGATCTACCAGCAGCGAGCTCACAATAGTGCGACTGGTAAACAAGTCATTTGTTCCCGACATGGGATGCATATTTATACTGGAATAGGCCAGTCCCAGGTAGCCGGTATTTGCCTCCATAAGATTGCCGGCATTTACGATGTCGGCAAACTGCTGTGCCACATTGATGGAGCTTCCTGTTTTCTTACTTAAAGAAAGTAATACGCGCAGGCGGAAGGCGTTTGTGGCACGACGCCATTTCTGCGGATCACCTGCATAGGGAGTAGGGTCGCCATCAAACTTAATGCCGCTGGCAAATGCTTCATCGGCTTCTTTGAGGTCGGCCAGTATTCCTTTAAATACTTCCTCCTGTGTATCATACTTTGCAGTGATAAGCCCTTCCTGTCCTTTGCCTGTTTGTGAATAAGGAATATCGCCCACTTTCATGGTTGCCTGATAAAACATATACGCACGGCTGAATTTGGCCAGTCCCTTATAGGAATTTTCCATCACGCTGCCGGTAGCATACTTCAGCATGTTTTCAATATTGGGCAAAATGGTCATATTACCAAAATCTGTAGTGCCCATATAACCATATTGCGAAGGCATTATTCCCTGGTTGGCATAGGCCACATACTTGGCCATGCCATTATCTGACAGGTATGCCATGGCATCGCGCCCATTGAATCGCAGGTTTTTCAGGATGATACCAGTAGCCAGCATACTGGCATTTACCTGGCTGGTAGCATCGGGATTATCATTAAGCTCATCAAACTTGTTGCAGCCCGGGCCCACCAGTAAACTAAAGGCCAGTATGGCTGTCAGTATTTTAGTACGTTTCATTGTCTTAAGTTTTGGGTTCATTAGAAATCTACCCGGATGTTAACACCAATGTAGCGGAGCGACGGATCAATAAAGTTTTCGGTACCGCCGTCAATATCTGAATACTTAAACTGTTTGGCCCAGTATATCAGGTTCTGGCCTACAGCAGATACCGAGATATTCTTTGCAGATACCCGTTTTGACCAGGCTTGTGGCAGTGCGTAAGAAACAGACACTTCACGCAGTTTCATAAATGTGGTAGAATACAGGTCAACCGGCGAAGGAGAGCCTCCCCATGCGGTTCCCTTATGCTGCGCTTCGATATATGATTTGTAGGTAGTGTATACATCATTGGGAGCAAATACACGGGTATCGCTCACCACTTTGTAATTGGCGTCGTATACGATGGAACCAGATACTACTTTCACCCCTTCGCCGAGGTAATTTTTTGTACCGGCATTGGTCGCATCCAGGTAACGCTCGGGTGTGAGCGATTTGGGGTGATTACCCGACCGCCACATATACATTTCCGTTACTGATTGTGCCAGGCCACCCACACGGCCATCGAGCGAAATATTCAGTGCAAGATTTTTATACTTGAATGAAGTATTAAAACCCCATGTCCAGTCAGGATCAGAATAACCAGCCAGTGAAAGAATAGGCTTATAAGTAGGTACACCATTGTTGAAAACGATATTACCACTGTTGTCTGTCTGATATTCATTGATGGTATAAAAATCAGCACGTTTGCCTTTCTGCACCCAGTCTCTTCCTTTTACGGAGTAAACGGAATCCATCTGGGTATAATAAGTGGCATAGGTTGACCAGTTGAAGCCTACATCCCAGCGGAAGTCTTTATTCTTCACCGGTGTGGCATTGAGGGTGATTTCCAGACCGCGACGTGTACGTTCTTCATCGCTATTCGTAAACACACCGGTATAGCCGGATGACGGGCTGATAGTAGAGGTAACAAGGAAGTCATACATACGCTTCCAGTAACCGGTCACATCGAGCATCAGGCGGTTGCCGAGGAAACCAAACTGAGTACCGATCTCCGTGGTATTGGCAGACTCCGGAAACACGTCATCGGGGCGGATGGTGGTAGGATAGGTAGCCGTACCCAATCCGGCCCATTGGTTGGTAGCAATGGAATACACATTATTGATGGCATAAATAGAGGCCGGAGTTCTGTACATAGTCCAGGAGCCACGGAGTTTCCAGATCGACAACCAGTCGTACCGGGGCAGCAGGTCTGAAGCGATCAGGCTGCCGGCCACAGATGGATAAAAGTAAGAACGGGTTGAGCGCGAAAGTGTGGAAGCCCAGTCATTGCGGAAAGTACCTTCCAGAAATGCCAGGTTGCGCCAGCCAAAACCAATACGGCCAAATACGCTATTGGTCTGTTTACGGAAAATAACCGACTGCACAGCTACGGGATTCAACGATGCTTTAAGTGAGTAATATCCGGGGATAGACAGACCACCCTGCGTACGTGCTTCCAGTCCTTCGTCCTGGCGGTAAAATACCGAACCACCTACAAAGCCATCGATACGCCAGTTTTTATACTGGGTTTCGCCGAGCAGCAGCGCTTCTGTATTGGAGCTGAATCCACGGCTGATACCGATATTGTAAGAGCCTCTTTGCGACTCACCCCATATCTCAGTACCGGCATTCATGACTTTAGAGCTACCACCACCCTGGAATGAACCTTTGGAAATATTTACCTCCTGTTTATTACTATAGGTATCATAACCGGTACGCACCGTAGCCTTAAGTCCTTTGATAAATTCATAATTCAGTGTCAGCTGGCCATTGAAGATATCCTTATTATAAGAGCGTGTACGTTCGTAGCGATCAAAGTAAGGATTATTATTGCCGGCTGTGTAACTGCTGTTTTGCACCTCATTGGGTATCATCCAGTAGTCTTTATAATCCCGCACATCCCAATCGGGCGATCCCCAGATGAGCATGCTGTACATCGGATCGTAACCGGTATATCCATTAAAGCCTACGTTGGGCGATTCATGTTTGTTGTAAGAGAGCGAAGTGCTGAGTGAGAATTTTTTTAGTTTTATATCACCACCTACACTGTAGGTCATCTTATCAAACAGCGAGTTGGGATAAGTGCCTTTGTTCTGTACCCAGGTGGCAGAAGCACGGAATCCGCCCATCTCACCCGTCTGCGCAATGCTCAGGTTGTTGTTGAGGATATAGCCCTGTTGCAAAAAGTTTCTAAAGTTGTCTTTTCCACGGGCAACAAACGGCATGGGCTTCATGCTTCTGGAAAAAGGATCCCACTGTATTACTTCCTGCCCTTCGAGTGGCGCTCCCCAGGAGCCATCACCGGAGCGCACATAGGTATTGGTGGCTGTATTTACCACGCGGCCATATTGCGATTGCATTTCCGGTATGGCCAGGTAACCGGCTTCAAACATGCTGCTGCTGTTAAAAGAAATAGCCAGTCCTTTAGCCGCAGCACCGCGCCGGGTGGTGATCATCACGGCACCGCTGCCTCCACGCTCACCATACAGCGCAGAAGCCGTAGCACCTTTCAGAAAATTGATGGTTTCAATATCATCTGGCGGTACATCGCGAAGAGTCATATTGCCGTAGGGCACTCCATCAATAACGATCAATGGCGTTTCTCCGCGCAGTGTCAGCTCTGGTTCAGCACTGAACTCAGAACTGTTTTTGACGATCATACCGGCTACTTTACCGGTCAGCGAGGTGGCTACATCCACACCTTTTACCGTTTGAAGGGTATTACCTTTTACAGATTGAGTGGCATACCCCAATGCTTTTTCCTGGCGTCGTACACCAAGAGCCGTTACCACAACATTCTGCAGGTCTTCTACTCTTTTTTTGAGTACAACCGGGCTACTGCCCGCGCTTGCGGCAGTAACCTCCACAGCATCGTGTGCAATGCTGCTGAATACGAGTATGGCATTGTCGTCTGGTACAACAATGGAAAAAGAGCCATCGGCTGCAGTTACTACCGACTGGCGGGTGCCTTTTACCGTAACAGTGACGCCGCCTACAGGCTCACCGGCGTCATCGACTACTCTACCTTTTACTGTTTTTTCGAGGTGGACAGGCTCGTTGTCTGTCTCACTAACCGTACGTACAGGCGCCTGCCTAAACAGTACAATTTTATCTTCCACTACCTGGTAGCTTATTTGCAAAGGGGTAAGATTGTCGCGCAGAAAAGTACCAATGGGCTGATTGCTGGCATTAATGCTAAACTGGCGGCTTGCATTAATGGCGTTTACGCTATATGTAAAAGCCACTCCGGTTTGTTTCTGTATTTCTGCAATGACCGTACTAAGCGGTTTATTTTCCATGTGCAGCGTAAACTTCCGGGAAAGAACCTCCTGGCTGTTAACTTCATTTGCGTAGAGGGAACTTATCGAGATCAATATCAGTGCTATTTGAGCAATCGTTATTCTCATGGCAAAGCATATTGAAGCAACAAGTCGTTGCTTATTTTTCATATATTTAAACAGTTTTTGTTTTGAGAATAGATTTAAAACGAAAACGGAGCTGATTCAGCTTCCCGGAGCCGGCCTGTGCGTCACCACAGCCGGCTCCTCTTTTATACTATGTTGGAAATCTTTTTTTCATGCGGCAATTGTTTTGGTTAAGCAATTATTCATTATTCACAGCCCTGCCCCTTTATAAGTATACGGGTGCCATTGAGTTCGTATGAAGAATGGGTGGCGAGGCAAATGATCTTTAGCTGGGTATACAGATCATTGCCGGAAATGTCGCCCGTAAACAGGCATTTTTCCAATGCGGGATTATCTGTGATAATCTCTATACCGTAAGCTTTGGCGAGATCAGCGAAAATATAGTCGAGGTTCTTCTGATCGTATTGAAATGCCGGCAACGGCTGCTTTTTCTCTTCTGCTACTTCTTTGCGAACCAGTTGAGGCTGAGAGACGAGCGTGGTCAACAAAGCGCGTTTGCCGGGTTCATATACGGCCTTTTGATTGGGGGTAATAATTACGGGCGACAATAATGCAGTAGCCTCTTTAACCACCCGTGTATTTTCCGATACCTGCACACGGCCTGTACGTACCGACACTTCTTCGTTGCCTGTTTGCGGATCGGTGCTGATAAGAAAACTGGTGCCCAGCACCCGGGTAATGATATGCCGGCCGTATACAAGAAATGGTTTATGTGCATTGGGAGCAATATCGAAAAATGCGCTACCGTCCATATAGACTTCACGTGCTGTATCGGAAAAATGAGCAGGAAAATAAAGCGTAGTGCCGGGATGCAGCGTCACCTGGCTGCCATCTTCCAGCACTATTTGCTGCAGACTATCGCTCTCATTCTTTTGTTGATGCGTCTTTCCTTTTATCTGTGCGCTAAACTCGCTGCCGGCAGATTGGGGGCGCCATAACAGGTAGCCTGTGGCCAGAGCAGCAGCCAGTAGTATGGCGGCTGCCATTTTTCGCCAGCCAAAACGGTTGCGTGATACAGGTATAATAGCCGCTGTATTTTTTTCGGCATCCAGGATATTGCGTACAATCTCCTGCGAAATATGAGGGGGAAGTTCGGCACCGGCAACCTGACTGTCGGCCAGGCTTTGCGAAATATGATCTCCCAGTCCGGTATCATACCGGCCGGAAGCCAGCAGGTCAAAGAGTTCTTCTCTTTCCTGCAAGCTGGCATTACCAGCTACATATAAATCAAGTAAATAGGCAAAACGATCGTTTGAGCTCATAGAACGTGCGGTTCGGCTGTTTTACGTTAAAACAACCAGCCCATCTGCACGGAGTACAGGCTCAGAAAAAATTTTTCAGGAAAAGAATAACCAGCGGGATTTCGATACCCCGGCCAGCCAGTTGCACGCGGATCTGTTGCAGGGCGCGTGCCATATGTGTTTTAACGGTAAGTGGAGAGATGCGAAGCCGCTCTCCGATTTCTGCATAGCTCAGTTTTTCGTGCCGTGCGAGTTCAAATACCTGTCGCTGCTGCTGAGGCAATTCCGCTACCACCTCTTTCAATACCCGGCCGTATTCGCGGTCGTCGAGCTGCTGCAGGGTATGTTGATCGGAAGAAACTGATTGATTGCCCAGATGATGAAGGGCTTTCCACTCTACCGCCAGCCTTTTGAGGCGGTTCATAATATTATTGCGGGCTACAGTATAAATCCAGGCTTCAAGCGATGAGAAACGCTGCAGGTCATGCCGCTCAAACCAGAGCTTCATGAATACATCCTGAACCACCTCCTGTCCCAGGTGCGGCGATTTCAGATAACGCACTGCCGTCTGGTACACCCGGTTGCGGTGCCGGTCGTATAGCAATTGAAATGCATAGTGACTATCCTCAGCCAGCAATGATCTCAGCTTATATTCTTCATATTTAGAGCCTTCAGAATCCACTCGCTACTTTCGTTAGGGGACGAAAATAAGTGTTTTTGCAGACATGCTGCCGTGTGTAACAATTAGATAGTAACCCAATTCGAAAGCCCCTGGAAACTTACCTGCGCCATCTGCGGAAAATTTTGCCAGCAGAACGCAGCAAACCAGAGATATAAGGCTGCCAATGGGAAACCCTACTGAATCTGAACCACTATCAACGGCTTAGTCAACAATTAATCTTTTTTATAGATACATAAACTTTTCTACTATTACGAAATTTTCATAACTTTACGAACACTTCGTAACAATGGAGAAATTAACCGAACATGAAGAAAAAGCCATGCTGGCTGTGTGGCAAAACGGCCCCGGCTTTATTAAAGACTTCCTCGACCACATTCCCCGGCCCAAACCGGTCTATACCACTTTTGCATCCACTATCAAAAACCTCGAAAAGAAAGGATATCTGAAAAGTGAAAAGATGGGGCCGGCCATACGCTATAGTGCCAAAGTGAAAGAAGCGGAGTATAAGAAAAGGTTTATGACCGGCGTGGTCAATGATTTTTTCCAAAGCTCTTATAAAGATGTGGTGGCCTTCTTTGCCAAAGAAAAAAAAGTGAGTGTGGAAGAACTGAAAGAGGTAATTAAGCTGATTGAAAACCCCGAAAATTAAGCTATGCCTGCCCTGTTTATTGTATTACTCAAAATCAATATAGCACTCCTCTTATTTGCGGCTGCTTATTACCTTGTATTACGCCGCCTTACATTTTATTCAATCAACCGGGCCTTCCTTGTTTTTGGTATTTTGTTCTCCACCATTTACCCCTTCATTGACCTTACAGATTTCTTTTACCGCCATGCAAACAATGCCCTTACACTGGTGCCGGAAATGAATCAGCAGATGGTGACGCTGGCAAACAGCAACCAGTACTGGAACTGGATCATCCTGTTATTCTGGCTGGGGGTTGTAGTAATGGGTTTCCGTCTGTTGCGTCAGTTCATGGCTTTATACAGTCTCCATACCCGCTCACAGAAAACTATGCTTGGCAATCATACGGTGCGTGTTGTAAACGAAAAGCTCAGCCCGTTTTCATTTGGTAAAAGCATTTACATCAATCCTGCTCTGCATGGAGACGAAGAGCTGAATCACATTCTTACACACGAAAGTGTACACGTAAAAGAATGGCATACGCTCGACATTATCCTGGCCGAACTGAGTGTGGTCTTTTACTGGTTCAATCCCGGTGTATGGCTCATGCGAAAAGCCGTAAAAGAAAATCTTGAATTTATTACGGATGAAAAAGTGCTGCGCAAAGGTATTGACAAAAAAATGTACCAGTACAGCCTGCTCGATGTGGGTAGTATGCAACAGGCCCTGGCTATTGCCAACAGTTTTAATCTCTCTGATCTGAAGAAAAGGATACGCATGATGAATGTAAAACGTTCATCACGGCTTACACTGGGCCGATATATATTCCTGCTGCCTGTACTTTTATTTATCTCGCTGGCATTTACGGTAACCAAAAAAGAAATCAGTAAAGAAGAAAGCGTAAGGCAGCCGGCAACCCGGCTGACTCCGGACAATATTCCCCATACAGCCGGTCAGCAGTTGTCTTCTTCACCAACCACACCCAAATCAGCACTGGCCACACCAAAACGCCAGCGCGCTCATGGCAGTAATCAACGAACTCCAAACCACTCAGACAAAACCGTTTCCGATAAAACAACTGTCGCGTCTTCTGTGCCTGTAAAAAAAGTACAGGGTGTAATGATACCTGAAAGCAGCAGCACAACGCCTTCCGCCACAGCAGATGATGAAAAGGTTATAACTGTTGTAGGCTATCCCTCTCCCAAAAACCGCAGTACCCTTTCCGATGCACCTCGCATTACAAAGGACTCTGTTTCCTCTTCAGGAAACATCAGTACGGAACAGTCAAATCCGGTGAGAGTGGTTATGGGTTATAAAACCCCTCAGCGGAATTAATATATGGAGGCATCAGTTAATGAATGGTGACACTCATTACAACCCCGGCTTTTCTGTCGTACGCATATAAAACAGTATCATCATCAGATACTGTAAAACACATAACCGGCCTGTCAAGATTCAGCTTTTTAACCGGTTTGCCATCCCAGCTGTATACATAGATCGTTTCATTATCATTAGGTCTGTCGGTTTCATGCTGTTTGCCGGAATATAACAGGTAAATAAACCCGTCTGTAACGGCGCCATTCGAAAAAGCGAAGCGGGTTTTATCGGTACGTACCGACACGTCGACACCTGCTGTCTGAAAAGGCTCAAAGGCAAAATCAAAGTTTTCCGGCCCCTTTATGAGTTTACTGGTTTGGGTTGCGAGGTCAAAAATTTCTATCCGGTCGCTGAAACGTGAGGCCAGCACCATTTTTTCGCCTGCAGGTTTCAGAAAAAGAAAACCTTCCTGGGCATGCTTCCACGAACCAAAAGGTACTCCGGCCGGTTCTTTATCAAACGCACCATACAGTTCCATATCTTTTCCCGAAACCAGATCAAGCTCTTCTACCTTGGATGGTGTAAGCTGTGCGCCGGCTCCCAGTAAACGGTTGCCAGTTGCTAATTGTACGGAATAAAAAAAGCGAGGCAACCGATATTCTTTTAATACAGCAGAGTCCTTTCCAGCTTTATTCTTCAGGAGTTCCGCGGTAACCAGCTTATCAAGTACCACATCATGTACCCATATTTTATTTTTCTGAATAACCCCGGCCGACATTGCCCCTGCTATCTGTCCGTAACCCTGACCGGCTTCTATCAGTCCGCCAGATAATTTCTGACCGGCAGACGAGTAGCGATAAAAAACATAATCACCCGAATTCCCTTCGTCCCAGATATACAACAAAGAGTCTACCAGAAACATTCTGCGGGCTACGGGTTCTTTCATGCGGAAGACGGTTTTTAAAACCAGGCGGGTTTCTTCCGGAAATTTCGAAAAGCTGACCACCTCTGCCCCGCTTTGCGCCTGCCCCGGCAGACAATAACAGCCTGCGATTAAACAAAATAATAATTTCGTTTTCATATGTACTAGAGATTAAAAGTAGCTCGCAGTATAAAAAGTCTTTGCCTTATATCATACCGGTTCGCCGAAAAAACAGCAGACGAAAGAGAATACAATTTATACGTTTTCTGATTGGCTATATTACAAACATCCAGTTCCAGATCAGTTCGCCATTTGGCCAGCCGGTAGCGGGCATTAAGATCAAGGAATACATAGTTGACTGTTGACACACCAGGTTGACGGCTGTAAATATGCGTAGCTTTCGCATTCACCAGAAACCCTGCAAAAACGGAATATCCGGTTGCGAGATTTTGCTGCAATCGCAGCATCTTATTGGCACCGGTCGCCTGTCCGCGGCTGAGTCGCAGTTTGCTGCTGCTCCAGAGTACGGCGCCATTATAGCTCACCGATAACTTTTTAAACAACTTTGTCTCCACTCCAGCCGCCACCTCACGGCTGGTATTATAAAACGGAAGCAATTCATTGTTGATATATTGCTCGTAGCGGCCCTTATTGAAACCAGCTTTTAGGGATGCTGTCGTTTTCAGCGCAAAAATATACTTACTAATACCGGCTGATGTCTGAAAAGCACTTTGATCGTTGGAATAAGGCAAAAGAACCGTCTTCTGAACATTATCTGTCAGTATGCTCGACAGGATAGAATTAGCTCTTATCTTATTGTAACTAACCACAGCATTGATGAAGAGCATGCTGATGGAGCGCTGGAAATTATAAAACAAGCGGGGGCCGGTACTGTATCTTTCCTGGAGAGCTGCATCGTTGGCAAAAAGACTGCGATAGTTGGTCAGGATCGCACCGCGGTAAATACCAGATATATTACCCACGTTGTTGGTGTAGCTATAGCTTAACTCCACATAATTTTCTGCCCCTGTCATAAGTTTTACCGCCCCAGTCGGGTTAAACAAAAACTGGCGCTGCTTCTCATTAAGCAGGTATTCTTTTTGGCGATAATGAATGCCCTGCTGAATAAGCGGCAATGACAGACGAAGTTGCCAGCGGTTATTACCGAACCGGTAAACCGGATTAAGATAAAAACGCGACCGGCTCCATCTTAATGCATTTCCCGCATCTCCTTTATAGACTGTCTCTGTAGCATCGGACTGCAGTAGCGATAGTGTGGAATTCAGATCCTGCTCTTCCTGAACATATCCAACTTCATACGTCTGGCTCACCAGCGCCTTACGGGGCATATAGGATACATATACGTGACTGAATAAGGTAGGCGTAGCCGCTTTTTGCAGAATAGCCTCAAATGGCAGTCCTTCATTAAGCAGGTCGGCATTCAATCCGGTATCAATACGCAGACGCTGGGGATTATTGTAGCTGTTGACATACCAGTTAATACTGATAATACCTTTTTTCACCGCCGGAGTCCAGTTAAAATGATTGGAAATATCAAACGTCCGGCTACGCAGATACTGATAAAAAGCATGGCCATTCAAATCCATATTACTGGCATTGCGCTCGCCAGCAAAATTTAAGCGCAGGGTATTATTCAGGTAATACTTTTGTTTATTTATCATCAGGTTGAGCGCTGTATTGAACTGATAGGGTTTGCGCACCGAGGATTGATTTTCGTAGTACCGGATGGTATCGGCACCCAGGTAGTTATCGACCATACTGGCATAATTAAACCGGTTACGGTCAACCAGCAGTTGCATATTGAGGCGCCATTGAAGTTTCCGCTTAGTGTTAAAGAGATTGTTGATACTAATAAGACCAGATCGGTTGAAATAAAAATTTTTGCGGGGAATATCGGGGCTACCTGCTGTACCGGCAGACAGCAATGTTTTGGGGCGTGTATTGCCCGTTTCGTCAAGAAAAGATGATGCGCCAAACTGCGCAATATCTCCTGTGTAATCGATGCCGGTATTATTCGCTTTGAGCGAATTGATCATTTTGATTTTTTTATTGAGCAGTATCAGATCCGTTCCCGTATCAAATAAGCCGGGCAGGCCGGCACCTGCCATGACCTGGCCGGAGAGTTTTATACTGTTCTCATCTTTCAGTACCAGGTTGAGGGCAACATTATCTGTAGCCACTTTATCCTGCAGTACTTTTACCGGCTGATGGTTTTGTATCACCTCTATCGATTTGATCATGTCTTTGTTAACAGCTTTTGTAGCCAGCTGATACCGGCCATCCATCAGATTATCACCGTCTATATACAGGTTAAAGATGGGCCGGCCATTATAATAGATCATACCATTTTCACCTACCGTAAGCCCGGGCAACCTTTTGATTACATCACCAATGCTCCTATCTTCTTCACGCGAAAAAGAGCTGACATTGTAACTCAGCGTATCGCCTCTTGAGTTGATGAGCGGTTTATTCCGGGTCTTTACTTCGGGGAGTGATACAACTTTACGTACCAGCGAAAAATCATAATTCTCCCGGCCTGGCTGCAACACCTGTTTCACCGCTTCGTAGCTGAGGTTGCTTATCTCCAGGTAAAGCTGACTCAGCTGCTGGCTGTCGGGAAGGCTGAAACGATATTGTCCCTGCTGATCGCTATAGGCAAACGCAACCACTTTACCACCGTTGTTTTTGAGCAGTACGGTAATATGCGCCAGTGGCTGACCAGTGTGATCGGCCAGCCGGCCGGCCACCTGTTTTTGCCCGGATACATTTGTATGCAGCGCTAAAAGAGCAGCAATTAGCCAAAAGCCTTTCATCGCTTTTTCAGTTCAATTGGATTATTGTTGCGGAGTTTAGCTTCTTTTTTATTTTTCTCAATCAACTGAGCCGCTTCTTCTCCTGTACCGGATGTACCCGATCCATCGCGATAGGCTAGTTTAACAGTAGGTGAGCCGGGGGGTAACTGCGCCTGCATACTGGCTACCGGATTCTCATAAAATGCGTCTTTAGCTTTGGCGAATGCAGCTTCGCTTACTTTAATCGGTTTTTTGCGGCCATATCCCAGATCTGTTCCGAGACTGTCTTTATAAATCTCTTTCACCAGGAACTGTACTTCCTTTTTATCATCTTCCACTTCGAGTATAAGACCCGGTAAGCCGGAAAACTTCCACGGTCCGCATTGAAACGGAAGTTCGCTGGTAAACCAGGCCGTGTAATTGCGGCCAGCATAGTAACCTGTGGCTTTCTGACAGGTATAGGCATCAATCTGTCGTGTTTCATCTTTTACCTTCCAGTCTATCTGAGGCAGCTTTCCTTCCATGAGATAGCGCTGCATACCCAGTGAGGCGGTGACGTCAAGTTTTTTGGCGCCGGGGTACTGGTACAGTTCAATTTCAGTGATACCGGGACCATTCACTACTGCCATTGGACGGCCTACAGCGACTACTGTAGGACCTCCACCGGTATTAACAGGCTCGGGCCGCGGTTTATTGGCAGCTCGTATATACTTACTGCTGGTCTGCCCCAGCATTAAAAGCATGTCTTCGACCAATGGCCGGTCACGATGGTTCGTGTCATTTACATGTACGGTTTTATATATTACATTCAGTACCACCTGTTCTGCTTCCTGCGCAAAAGCCTGATTAAAAGATAAAATTGATAGCAATAAAACAAATAATATTGATTTCATAATCATTAATTTATGTTACGATACTTTCGTAAAACTACGACTATATCGTAAATAAACAAATCATTTTTTTTTTGAGAAGGTTGACCCACAAAAAAGCGTACCGGCTAAAGCCGGTACGCTTGTAATGTGTCTCGTCAAAGATGGTCTCAGCGCATCATTCGCGCCAATTCCCCCTCCAGCTTATCCATATTTTCTTCATTCTTTTCGGTGATGATACCACGTAGCTTTCTGCACTCTTCAGAGTAGGTGAATTTCATTTTAAAAACTACCCTCGTTTTATCAGCTGCGAGTGATTCAAACAAGGCTTCGACCTGAAACTCATGCGGCGCACCTTCATGATTCCACACTACCTGAGCCGGTGGATCGATCTGCACAAAAGTGCACTCATTGGGATAATTCGTCTTATCAGGTGCCTGGATCACAAACATCCACTTACCGCCTGGACGCAGATCGTATTTATCAATAATCGTTGTAAATCCTGACGGCCCCCACCAGTTTTGCAAATGTACAGGATGGGTCCAGGCTTTAAAAACGATATCCTGTGGCGCATTTACCACACGGGTAGTAATAATAGTATCAGACTCGGGTATTTGCCATATGCTGATTTTCTCCATGGCAATTGTTTTATATCCAGTCCTGGGTTTTAACGGTGAGTTCGGTTTCGACCTCACCGGTATGCTGTGTTCCTTTGGGTTCAAACAGGAGATTGAAGACTACTTCGCCATTGGTTCTGGGGCGATGTTCCACCCCCTTAGGCACTATCAGTATCTCCCCTTCGCTCACATGCACGGTACGGCCATCGCTGAAATCCATAATGAGCGTGCCTTTGAATACCATGAACAGCTCATCTTCATTTTCATGACTGTGCCATACAAACTCGTCTTTGAGTTTGCATAGTTTCACATACTGGCCATTGAGTTCACCAATTATATGCGGTGTCCATAATTTGTCGAAAAGGGAGAATTTTTCTGCGATGTTGATAGCCGCAATTTCCTGCATGACGTAAATTTTATTTCATTAGGAGAAAAGATACAAAATAAAACATTCTGTATATTGTAAATCACCGACATACAAAAAAGACCGTAACCATCAATGTTTACCCCTCCCGATAAGACACTGATCCGATATTTACTTGATAATTATATCCAGCTAGTACTGGTTGAAAATAAACAAGAATATAAAAGATTAAGAGACAGTCCATCCGATGACATGAATAGCAATAGACAAAAAAGGTACGATCTCGAATTATTTGAAAAAAACATGGCAGAAAAAATACTGCAAGAATATGCCTATGATGTGATTGTCAACAAATGTCCTAACTGCCAACAGCTTGCAAGACCCCCCTTTGCCAGACAATGTCCGCATTGTTTCCATTCCTGGCATGGCAACTCAGCATCTTTCAAGATCAATCATACCATGAAACTTACCGGGAGAGGATTTTATATCATTGGAAAACATGTGTCCGGCGCAATAAAAGCAGGTATGAAAATAGCCTTCGATCAAATAGGCATAGCTAAAACAGGTGCCATCATGTCATTTGAGTTTGTAAGAGGCCCGAGAGGGTTAAAAAATATTGAAGAAATAGGTCTTGAAATTGAAGGCCTAACAGAACAAGAAGAAAAAGAAATATCACTCAACTGTCCTTACTTGATCCCGGTTCCTGTTGTTAAATAAAAAATCATATCACGTAATTCTCTTATAGAGAATTAACTACCTGCACCGGGGTCCTAAATAACTGCACAAATAGCCAATGCGTATATTTGAAATATAAAACCGGCTGATGCGAGAAATTTTCCAACGACAGGGATTTTTCATCAAAGAAGATATCTTGTCAGCAGAGCAAATAGATGAACTGACTTTTATCATAGAAAACAGTGCGTCTGTAAAGTCTGTAAACGCCAGCTTTCGTCGTTCTGCCGGCCTTTTTGCAATCAGAAAAATTTTACTGGAAATTCCTGGCATCCTGGATCTGCTAAAACAGACCGGCTTGTTCCAGTTTATTGAAAATTCTTTTGGCAAGGATTATTTCATCGTAAAATCCATTTACTTTAATAAGCCTGCCGCATCCAATTGGTTTGTGGCGTGGCACCAGGACCTGACTATTTCCGTTAAAGAAAAAGCCGATATTGACGGCTTTGGGCCATGGACGGTAAAACCTGGCCAATTTGCAGTACAACCACCGTTGTCAATTCTCGAAGATAATTTTACAGTACGCCTGCACCTGGATAATACAACGGTACAAAACGGTGCATTAAAAGTAGTACCTGGCTCGCATAGAAAGGGGATATACAGAACCGGGGATAAGAATTGGTCTTCTGAAAACGAAGTTATATGCGAAGTGCCTGCAGGAGGCATGATGTTGATGAAGCCTTTATTATTACATTCTTCTTCCCGCAGCACCAACAATCAGCAGCGGCGGGTCATTCATATTGAATTTAGCCGTCAAACGTTGCCTGCGCCATTAAGATGGAGTGAAATGATTGAGTAAGAAAAATATTACCTCCTTTTGCCTTATACCCTCTACCTTCCCCCTTCCACCCTTTCTCCTGCCGCAATCATTGCTTCGGCCAGCTGCTGATAGCATTTTCGCCAGGCAGATTCCACTGCCGGGTTCCAGTCGGTTCCCAAACCCTGCTGTAATGTCCACAATAATGCATTGCCTACCACTTTATAGTGCCCGGGCCTTACGCCGTACTCCACATGCCGGCGGGCCATTGCTGCTATATCTCCCGATAAAACCGATATGTCATCCAGATTTGCCACTATACCACTCAGCATATCCACCAGCTTTTTATACTGTGCATTCATTTCTGCAGGAAACATTTTCCGTACAGCCGGTGCATCTGCAAACAGCTTGCTGTAAAATGCATCCCCAACTATGTCGGGATTGATACTTCGGAAAATCTTCCAGGTTCTTCGGATAATTGTAATTTCCTGTTGTGTCATAACCATCGTTCTTTTTCAAAATTGAAGCCGAAAGGCCTGCCCGTCAAAACTTCTTTATTGAAATGTAGATATAAAGGGTTGAGGCGGCTATAATACCGATCCGGTCATTCAGAGGAGTCTCAAATACAAAGCGGCCTGCCGCACGGCAGGCCGCTTTTCATGGATATTAATACAGCCACGCTGTACCCATTTAATCAAAAACCGACTTTATTTACTCCATTTTGTAGCTCAATACAGCTGTCTTTCCCATCAGGGGAAATTTACGGATCTCTTTAGTAATATATCCTTCTGCATCGACCTGAAACAAGTTTTGAATATGTGCATACAAAATTCCATCTGCCTTATACTGTTTCACCTCGCTTGTCATATTCTTATATGACTTACCAAATAATCCATCAACCCGGTAAAGTGCAAAATAACTGCCGGGCAGGGTATTACTGATCGCCGAGTGAGTAAACTCATATGTATACACCAGCTCGCTTCCGTTGTACTCCTTTGCGGAAAGTAAATTACCATCCTTTACCTGCAGATCAACGGTGTTGACATTTCCAAAACCGGATGATTTATATTTTACCATATACCCGTTCTGATCATAGCCGTAATCGATTGCCGTGAGCAGCGTGCCTGCAGCATCGCGCATATCGATGTGCGTTATATACCCTTGTGCATTTCTCGTGCACTCCATTACACGTGCAACCGAATTGTCGGAGGGCAAACGGAGCGTGATAATCAGTTTTGACGAAGACAGAAAATCAAAACTCTCTGTCCCGGTTTCACTTTTTATGCTGGCTATCCGGCCATTTGCATTATACGTCATTTCTGTAATTACAGGTTCCTGGTTTGAGTAGGCATACTCATATTTTACCAACTTCTTACCCGTCTCCTGCGGGCTTACAGCATTCCTGTCTTTTTTACATCCCCACAGGGTAGCGGAAGCAATAACGGAAAACAATAAAATTTTTTTCATACTAAGGTCTTTTGCTGCGCAAATTGCCACAGACCAGTCTGGCACAGAAAAAAAGCCAACTGAACCTTCCGGATTTATAATTTAAGTGTGTAAAAAAAAGCTTTGCCCGTGACTGACTTCTTACCGCGGCACCGTTTTATCATTAATTTTACCCGGCTATGAACAAACAATCCTTCACGATTATCCTGTCATTATTTACCCTGACCGGTTTTTTATCAGGTTGTGAGTCCCCGCAGCAGCAACGTCCCGTCGCATTCCAGGCATTTGAACATACCCGGCTTCCAGGTTATTCCAGCCAGCAACTCGAAAAAGATTTTAACCTGCTCGTCAGCAGTCTTAAAGAGGGGCATACCGGCTTATATGCCTATACCAGTCAGGCACAGTTTGACAGCCTGATCAACGCACGCCGTCAATTGCTGCGCGATGGGCTCAATGGCCTTGCTTTTTACAACATCGTTGCCCCGCTGGTAGCAGCTACGCGCGAGGATCATTGCGACATACACCTGTCGGAAGAAGTTAAAAAATATATGGTCAGTGATGGACTGTTTTTGCCCCTGGTGGTTATTAACCTGCAAGAAAAGACATATATCCTCAATGACTCTGCCGATGGAACACCGTTGAAAGGATTTGAATTACTGGCTGTAAATGATCTTGACATCAAAGCTATTAAAGAGCGGCTATTTGCCAGCTTTGGCGCAGACGGATATATACTCACCTCAAAATACCGCTATCTCGATTTCCGGGGATTGGCACACGAGTATGCCAAAGTAATTGATCAGCAGAAAGAAAACACAATTATCGTACTGAACCCGGTTACTCAAAAAAAGGAAACACATAAACTACACGCCATTTCTGCAAGTGCACTGGCAACTTTACATTCCGCCGTACTCAAAACCAATACTATCCGGCAGGAAACTGACCGGCCAGCCCAGTTGCAGCTTATGCCTCATAATACTGCCTTACTTTCATTCCGGACCTTTGCCAATAGTCAGTACCGTAAATACCAAATGGATTTCAGGCAGTTTGTCGATTCATCGTTTCGGATGATAGCTGCAAACAATGTGAGCCATCTTATCATCGACATGCGCGACAATGGAGGCGGCTCCGAAGGCAATGAAGACTTCCTCTTTTCCCACCTCACTGATCAGCCATATACAAAGTACAGGTACGTACAGGCAGCTGATACGAATTTCTCATTTTTACCTTATACCGATTATGCTGCTGAAGCTGATCAGCGTGAGCTGAGGCTGGAGCTGACAGAAGAAAATGAGTGGGCTACTGATGGGAAGCTCTACCGTAAATCCGGACTGTATGCGCCTGCGGCTCCCCGCCGGGATGCGTTTAAAGGAACGGTATATGTGTTGATCGGCGGCTGGACCTATTCAGGCGGAGCCGAATTCGCCACGCTTATGAGAGAACACACCAGTGCTGTATTTATCGGGGAAGAAGGTGGCGGCGGCTACTCCGGCAATACCAGCGGTACCATACTGGAACTTACCCTGCCGGCAACCGGGTTGAAGATAGATATCCCCATTATCCGTTTTTTTCTGGATACAAAGAAAGACAGGTTTGGCCGGGGCCTTATTCCAGAATATGCAATACAACCTGCTTTTACCGAATTTATAAAAGGTTATGATGCAGAACTGGAGTTTGCCAAAAAATTAATTTCTGCTCCTTCCAGTCATTGATCCTTTACAACCGGAGTTTTTTCAACTGTTCTTTTGCATTGCTGTTTTGCGGATTCAGTTCGAGTGACTTTTCATAATAACGTATGGCCAGTTCCCTGTTACCATTTTCCATATAGCCTTCGGCCAGGCTATCCCATACGTTGGCCGAGTTGGGATAATCTTTTGTATTCTGAAGAAATAACAGAATAGCTTCGTCCTTTTTCTTTTCACGCAGCAAATTATAACCCATGTTGTTAAGCATCTCTTCGCTTATCGGCCCTACCCTCTCCCGGTTATAGGTCTCCAGGGCTGTTGCCACCCCGCTCCGCTGAATATTCTCATATAAACGAACGGCTACAGGGTCAAACTTGCCATAGGCAACAAACTTTAAAATATCATGTTCGCCTTTACCAAAAGCGATTGCCACGAGATCAGGAGCAACCGACAATCCATTGGCACTATTGGTAAAATACACCAGGGCATTACCGGTTTTGGTATCCGCCATAAAAAAAGCCTTGGCATCGCCCTGATCTCCCCAGTGCCAGCCATATTTCTTCTTCTTATTTACTTCGAGTCCAACTCCCAGGCCCCAGGCCAGGGTAGGCTGACTTTTATCTACTCTTATCTGCTCACGAAGCATATCCTGATGCATCTCTGTTTTTAACCCCTTTCCGGTTAGCAGTGCAGAAAGAAAAACAGCATAATCGCGCGCAGTAGTGCGAAGGCTGGCGGCTGCATTAGCATCGGCATAATCTGCCAGTCCGGTAGCATTACCGATCCAGTCATGCCTCCATGCATATTTATCTTTAAGTGCAGGCAGAAATATCATACTGCTATGCTTCATTCCCAGCGGCGCAAATACTGTTTTAGCAATAATTTCCGCATAAGACATACCTGTCACTTTTTCCATTACCCGGGCCAGGTACACAAAGCCTTCTCCCGAATAGCTAAACCGCTCGCCGGGAGTAAAAAGTATGGGCAGTATCGTATCCGAATTGTTACGCCAGTTGGGGAAACCAGCCGAATGGGATAATACCATACGCGCGGTAATCTGGTTAATACGCTGATCACTTCCCGCATCATAATTGTTTCCCAGATATGAATTTAATGGCTTATCGAGATCGAGCGAGCCTATTTCCACGAGTTTTAATGCCGCATAGGCGGTAACAGCCTTACTGAGCGAAGCCGCTTCAAAAAGTGTGGAATCGGTGACAGCGTTATTTTGGCCTGCATGTGCTGTTCCATAATTTCCCGTCCAGGCAATTGCTCCCTTGCTGATCCAGGCAATACTCATTCCAGGGATACGATCGCGCTCCATCAGTTGCGGAATCACCTGCTTCAATTGCTCCGGCACCGGTTGCCTGTGCTGTGCCTGTAAGAATGAAACCAGATAGAAGAAGAACAAAACCAACAAAGAGCCTTTTTTCATACCATTGCATTTATTATAATACAGCTAAAATAATCCTTCATCCCAAACCGGGTCTCACTTTAACGAATTAATACCACATTCATTAGCCGTTCATTGTTTCCTTATGCAGCTGATCGATTTTTTCCGATCTTTTACCGCAGGTATCTCTTGCTAGTTGCCGGTCTTAAATTTAACTACATAATTACGAATCGGATAACCATCGCTGCTGCGGAAGGAAAGGCCGGTAAGCACCATTTCATATTCGGTATTGGGTTTCAGATCAAGCTCAAGACGGATGGCTTTATTATCTTCCGTATAACCAATCACCGATTTTAACGGAAAAGCCTGCCTGCCCAGCGATCCGTAATTAATGGAGTACCCCTTACCACGCATAACGCGGTCAAAGCGAACAATCAGCTCCTTTGTGGAGGGATCTACCTGTTGTGCGCCATTAACAAATGGCTCCATAGCAGCTATCTGCGGCAGATTTGATTCGTAAAGTTTTTTTGTTTGTGATATTTTTTGCGATGCTGTATGGAAAAATTCAATAATGGTTGGGTAAAAAACATCGACGGTGGTGTACCTGTTCCGGTTATTTTCGTATTCGCCCAGCAAGGCTACAAGATCTCTCATCCATAAAAAGCCGCGATTCTGTTGAATAATAATCTCTTCTTCGGCAATGGATTTATCTGCGGGGTTATTCTTCATCAGATAGCGTACCACTGAAGCCCTCACCAGCGATTCATTCAATACCGTATGCCAGTTACGGTATGCCTGACCTTCCATTTCAGCACGCATCGTATCCAGCAGTGTCTGCATGCTTTTCTGCAGTTCGGAATTGTTTTCATACTTAGTCAGCAATGGGTTTATGAAGGAGTGGTTAAATTCATGGATAACGGTGGGCAGATAGCTCTGTTCTTTAAATACCGGCTCGCCTTCTTTATCGAAACTCCAGCTGCCCATAATGGCATATACCTGGTGTGTTTTGTTCTTCAACTCCACCGAAGGGCCATAGTTTCCACCCCCATTTCCACAGCCTACTACAATGGTAAACTGATCTTTGGGTGCTATGCCATAATACTCCTGGTACCAGGATTGATTGAACCGTGCCAGTACCTGCCCGAATGCATTGATTACTTTCTCATAATAGGGCTTCTGCTGGCTGAAAAAAGCCTCAGCTTTGGCAGTCTTGTAAAACTTATTCAGTAGCCGTACATATTCATGCACCGCCCCGGGTGTCCATCTTTTATCTATATCTTTCTGCCAGTTGGGTTGAAGGGAAAACTTATGTCCCTTCTGCTGCAGGTTCACCGCAAAAGACATGACCGCATCGAAGCCAATGCCCAGTTGCTCCCGCACCGTGACCGCATAGCGAATGAGCGTATCTGTTTTGTACGGGTCAAAATGAGAATGGATAGCCGCTACATATTTTTCAGCATCGTCTGAATTATATTCTTCATAACCGGCCAGCCGGGAAACCAGGCTGAGTATTTCTATCCGTTTATCGACCGAAGGTTTGAGCACCTGCGCGTGGGCCAACAGTGCCATGACTGCGAGCAAAGCCGTTAAGTAAATTTTTCTCATGACTATGACTTTTACAATATCTCCAAAGATATTGCCTGTCTATGTCCGGTTTTCCAAATATGGATGAGCGGAAAGCCGGAATCGATGAGGCGTCGAATCAGCTAAACCACCTGTCTGTACTTTTCCTTCCCGGCCAAATTCCGATAAAGGCAAGTGGTCCAATAGCCAGACCTCCGGTCTGGTTTTCCACAGTCGCTGACTTACTTTATTAGAATAAACCTGGTTTACAAGACCGGGCAGTTATAATCGAACCAACTATAAGAACGAGCGTACAACACCTCATCCCAACCGCTCTGCAGTAAAGGATTGTGCTGGTATGGCGATTGACGATCTGTGATGCATGTTCATTTGCCAATTTTTCATTTCCAAAACAACTCCTTTTTCTTATCTGCCATACTATATACCCATATCAGGAAATAATGCAGACAACCATACCTTTGCCATACCTGTGTACACTGCCAGCAAACCAGCAGGCTGATCGTCATATCCTGGCAATCCACAAGGGCGATACAAAGCCAAAAACATCTGTTTACATCAACCAACAATTATGACAGCAACTAAAAACGCAAAAGCATTTGGCACGCATGCTGCCGAAAAACCTCTGGAAGCGCTCAGCATAGAACGGAGAGAACTTTCGCCTCACGATGTGGAAATTGAAATCCTTTTTTGTGGCGTATGCCACTCCGATCTGCACCAGGCACGTAATGAATGGCACAATACCGTGTATCCCTGCGTACCCGGGCACGAGATTGTGGGCCGTATTGCTGCAGCAGGTAACCATGTGAGCAAATTCAAAGTCGGCGACCTGGCCGCCATTGGCTGCATGGTAGATTCCTGCAGGGAATGCGACCACTGTAAAGAAGGACTGGAGCAGTATTGCGATAAGGGGCCGGTTTTTACTTACAACAGTCCCGAAAAACAAACCGGCAAACAAACGTATGGCGGTTATTCAGATAGCATTGTTGCCGACGAAAATTATGTACTGCGCGTGCCGGCCAACCTTGACCTGGCTGCCACTGCTCCCCTTCTCTGTGCGGGCATCACTACTTATTCGCCTTTGAAACACTGGAAAGCAGGCCCCGGTAAAAAAGTAGGTATTGTAGGCATCGGTGGCCTTGGTCATATGGGTATCAAACTGGCCAAAGCCATGGGAGCAGAGGTGATCGTTTTCACAACCTCAGCTTCCAAAAAAGAGGATGCCAAACGCCTGGGAGCAGATGAGGTGGTAATCTCTACCGATCCGGAACAAATGCGCCGCTATTCCAGGAAACTTGATTTCGTACTGGATGCCGTATCGGCCGTTCATGATATCAATGCCTACCTCGGCTTATTAAAACTGGATGGCACGCTGGCATTGGTAGGTCTGCCAGAGTACCCGCTCTCCATCATGCCATTCAATGTGGTAATGCCGCGCCGCAACTTTACCGGTTCTGCCATTGGCGGTATTGCCGAAACCCAGGAAATGCTTGACTTCTGTGCCACGCACAATATAACGGCCGACATCGAGCTGATCAATATTCAACAGATCAATGAAGCTTATGAACGTATGCTCAAGGGCGATGTACGTTATCGCTTTGTAATTGATATGGCGTCTATAAAAGGTTAAAGGATAAAGGTAGAAGGTTAATTGCCTTCTACCTTTATCCCTTTACCCCCTACCCTTATGCTGCCCGCGCCCAATAGCAGCAGGCAAACCAGTACAGCACTTACTTCCAGTATTTCTACAGAACCCTCCCAGCCATATCCTTCTGCCAGGTTGGCAACGAGGGCCACCAGCATAACCAGCAACATCCCTATGGCAGCCGGTCTTACAGCCACTCCCAAGATCAGGCAAATGCCACCGCCTACCTCGATCAGCATGGCCATAAATCCCCAGAATACGGGGAAAAAATTAATTCCAAAATGTCGCATTACTTTCCCCAGGCTTTCCCATCCTTCTGCTCCACCCATCATTTTAAGCCAGCCGTGCATAAATGCCATCGTGGTGCCCAGTACTATACGTAATATCAGCAGAGCAATATCCATTCTCCGTTGTTCCATACCTGTTATTTATAATTGGGAATATGAAATCCTAAATTGATAGCCAGCGTACCCCGCCACACGGCCTCATTATCTTTATTTAAATGAATGATCATATCCCCACCTCTTTTCTCTGCTTTTTCCCGTAATGCGGAAGTGACCAGCGGATCATCATCAAACCATACTTCATCAATATAATAAAGCGTCTTACCCGGTTCCTTTACCAGGATGTGCAGATGAGCAGGTATATTTTCCCCGGGATAGGGAGCAGGACGTATGGTATTAATCTGAAAATGACCATCGGCATCTGTCTTCAGCCAGCCACGCAGGTGGCCATGCCTGCGACCATGCCGCTGACCGGGTGCCGGTGAATAGTAGCCGCGGGCATCTGTATGCCAGATGTAGAGAAGAATATCGCGGGCGGCCGTAACAGCATCGGGCTTATATATACTGCCCGTTATCAATAACCGGTCACCCGGCTCGTTCTCACCTGATATATTCGCTGAAGAGGTAATACTTTGTAGCGGGGGCATGCCTTCATACATCGCTTCGCAGCCATCACAATAGTCACCCACCACCTCATCGCTGGCCGGGTCTGTCAACAACGAATCGGATTGCATACTGACAGAACCCCGGCTACAGCATGCTGCAGGAAGCAACAGAGGCATGGCAAGCAGGCCAGGCATCATTCGGATGAATGTATTTCTCTTCATATTCGCTATTTATCCAAAAATGCGGGGTCATAGCAGGAAGCAGAAAACATTTACACCATCTGTGCTTTATGCTTGATAAACCGGAGACTTTATCTGAATCGTACCGGCTCCTGAAGCCGGTACGCAGATTATTTATTTACCGCCGTTATTAACGTCGTCATTAGAAATGCCCCGTTTGTTCTTTTTAATGCCAGCAGCCAACCGGCCAAACTTATAACTCAGGCTGAAATTGAAGTTGCGGTAAATGATATGTTCTGTATTTGATTGATAAAAATCGGGCGTAGACGAATACTGTTTGAATGAATAATGTTTCAGGCCAAAATTATTGAGAACAAGGTTTAGGGACAAACGTTTATCAAACCACATCTTACCAGCGGTTACGGAGTAGTAATAATAATCATCCGAACTGCCCTGCAGTGTGATGTACCGCCTGTTGAATCCTATATTGGCTCCGAACGTCCATTCACTGCCTGGGCGGTATGTAAAACTGGCAAAGCTGTTGGTACGTATGCCCTCATTGCTGAAAAACCGGCCATTATAGGGCCCCTTCACCCATACATAAAACGCCCCTGTATTGAAACTGACAGAAAACTTACCCATCGGATAGTTGCCGGTAATGTTTAGACGAAGAACAGAGTTGACACCAATATTATCGTAGGTAGTTTCGGTAAGCGTATCTGACAGGATGCGTACCACATTCATAATTGTGCCGCCTGAGTACAGGTAACTCGCCCGGAGATTCAATGTGCCTTTTCCTGTTTTGGTATAACCCAATTCGCCCTGATAGCTTTGTACTGCTTTCAGACCGGGATTGCCGGAGGAGATCAGTTGCGGATTGGATTTATCTACAAAAGGATTGAGAAGCCAGATACCCGGCCGTTCTATACGACTGCTAAAACCGGCTGTAAGTGTTTGATTGCCGGACAGTGAACGCATCAGGGATAATACGGGGGTGAAATTAGTATACTGCCTGTTTATACCTGTACCTGTTGTTTTAAAATCGGCATCAATCAGGGTATGCTCCAGCCGAACCCCCAACCTCACCGTTACCGCATTTATTTTCCAGTTCCAGGAGTTATAAAAAGCCAGCACGTTTTGCTGATAGCTGAAATCGTTGGTACGGCCCGGGTCTTCCACTGGCCCCTGCGGCTCCTGATTATATACTGATGCCCGGCTTGTATTACTACGCAGAATAACTTTTATACCTGTTTCCATACTGGCTGCACCAAATGGATGCATATAGTCCAGCTGAAGGGTATTTTCTTTTGCGGCCGAGCGGTTATACTGATCGTTGTCAGGGCCGTTGTAATTTGTTTTATCTGTAATACGGCTCGATACTGTGTAATTATTTACAAAAACATTGTACCGGTATGAAAACGTGAGCAACTGCTGTGTTTTTTTCCGGAAGCCGCGCTGATAATTGAACCCGATGTCTCCTGACTGCCAGGGTGTTCGTTGATTATTGGTAATTGTATACAACTGCTGTTCCGCACCCGGATCATCCTTACCAAAAACAGAATTAAGGGTTGCGATTCTCCGCGAAATACCTGATCCTATATAACCGGAAACGGTAAACAGGTTTAAACTGTCTGCTTCGAAACTGAGTTCAGCATTGCTAAAGAATGAACGTCCCCACTGCTTACTGAAGTTTTGCTGCTCAAATACCGAAGCCGGGTCATAGGTTTGGCGGTAATTGCCGGAATACACATCGGTTTTGACCCGGTAGCTACGACTGACCGACGCACTCGCACCCCATTTGTTTTGCCGGAAAGTGCCAGTACCTGTAGCACTGGGACCGAATGGAATGCTGTTGCGAGCGGTAATAGTTGCATTGTAGCCATTATCTGTTCTTTTATTTAAAACAATATTTATAATACCAGCGAGGCCTTCGCTATCATACCTGGCCGGTGGTGTAGTGATCACTTCTATCTTTTGCACAACCGATGCCGGCATGGCCCGCAAGGCATCTTTTGGACTGTTGGTCAGCAATGCAGATGGTTTACCATTAATGAAGATGCGGTAACTACCGCTTCCCTGCAGCTGAATATTGTCGTCGCCGTCAACCGACAGCAGGGGCACCTTCCGCAACAACTCCATTACCGTCTGCGCCTTGTTGTCGGGATCTGCCTGCACATCGTAGCTAAGGCGATCTATTTCCTGTTTTATCAGCGGACGACTACTCTTTACAATGACTTCACCAAGATTACCTGTTGCAGGTTGCAGCCAGATTCGACCAATATCAATTGTACTGTTCTGTTTAAATAGACTGTCTGGCAAAAAAACAGTCTTACCTGAATACCCTATCAATGTGATCGCCAGCAGATGACTGCCCGTTGGCACCTGCAGCAATTGAAAGCGGCCATCGGTGGCACTCAGGCTAGCGGCTACCTGTTTACGATTTATATCACTTCTTATTTCGAGGCTGACCATTCCCAACGGCTGTTGGGTACTGGAATCTCCAACGTATCCATTAATAGTATAGGAAGCAGGCTGGCGAGCCTGTACAATCACTGAAAAAAGTGTGGCCGTAACAAAGAAAATCTTTCTCATATGTAATAATGTATCACTCCGGTCAGTAATGGCAACTGACCCGGAAACCTGAATAAACCTGTTTTAACATCCAGAAATAATAGCTGTATGATTACCATGTCTGCCTGACGACAGACGGTGTATTATATGGTTATTAACAAAGTCGCAGGATGTAGTAAAATGTTGCATGAGAAAGGTGAAGATTGGAAGATAGATGCTTAAGGGATTTCTTTTTTTTAGCATCATGCTACCAGAGCAATGAAGGTGTGTCATTTTCTACCCTTTACCTTCCACCCTTCACCTTTTATACTTATCTTTCTAAAAAAAGATGGGCCTGCTCGATCGGTTACTGGGAAAAAATAAACAGGAAAACCCTCCCGTACATCCCGTAAGTAAAGAAGAGTTTTCGGAGATGATCAGGCAGACCATTGCATGGTACCAGGAGGTAGCCTGTCCCTGCGCATTTCCCCGCTTTATTCAGTATACCCGTATCGATTGTGTGGATTGGGGAAAATCATTTTCCATGTATGAAACTGAAATGATCATCGCACATGCACTTACCTTTTATATTAAGGGAAATGAACAGGGAGAAGGGGCCATTTACAGCTGCAAAAAATGCAGCTCTACTTTCCAGTTTGGCTGGTCCGACTTCAGCATTCATGTAAGCAGGAGTTATTTTAAACCCTTGCAGCTGAATGCTACACAGGTTGGGGCGGATGCTCAAACGCCTATACCTTATTATGGCGGATTTTCGGGTCACGCCCTGCCTGATCAGCAGCTTTTTCGTCATGTAGACGCACCTGCCTTTATCACCTATATCAGGGCGCTCAAATCATAACCCGATATATTGAGAAAGAAAGGCCGGATCGCCTATCCGCATCTGCAACCGTCCATCATACGCGTCCCTCAAAAAGGTGATTTAAACAACTAGCAAAAACCGCTAAAATCCCACAAAAGAGGGAGAGAATACCTGCGTTTTCAGCTGTTTATTTGTAAAGGGGAATAGTACAACCCATGTCCTGTTTGCCTGCCACCAATCTGTATCCGGATAACGGAGAAAATAATTTCTGACGGATGATTAATCCCCACTGCTGAATTATGAAAGATAATCTGATTATGAATGCCGACATGGCTCATCGCTTTGGCCAGAGCCTGCACCAGCTGGGTCATGCAGTACTGGAATTACAAAAACTGAGCTATACCCTGGCACCCGAACCGCTTGAACAACTTGGGCTGGATGGAGCTATGGAAGAGCTTTGCCGGCAATACAGTGAGCCGGGCTTACAAACCATCAGTTACCAGCCCGCCGGTATCGCAGCTGAGCTTATCACTAACGCTGTTTCAATCGCTATCTACCGTATAACTGAGGCACTGCTCAGTACAACAAACAGACCTGTCAGTATCAAAAAAATAAGCACAGGCATAGACCCTGTTCGCCAGTCGGTCAATTTAACACTCACCGATGTCAGAAGCAATTTTGACATCACTTATGCGAGTGGCGTGCAAAAGGATCTCTGGTTATATGTGAATCATTATATTATATACATGAATGGCAGCATCCGTTTTCAACCGGCTGATGATGATGGCACAGAAATCCGGATATCCTTTCCTGCATGAAACAGTTTTAGTTCCGTACTGCCCGGCCCGAAATGGAAAATGTTGTTACAGAAACGAAAATACTTTATCAAAATGGCGAAGCGGCTCGCCATGGCCTCCTGCATAAGCTTCAGTTCATACGGATATTTAAAGCGGGGGGCCTGCGGCCGTTTCATCATTTCACCGGACAGCAGCAAAGCAGCTCCTTTTATATTTCCTATCCGTACTGATGCCTAATATGGCGAGGCCTGGCAAAAGCTTTATACTATTCGGATTTCAGACTTCTCGCAGGGCTGGTAAGTGCGGCCTTTACAGCCTGTATACTTACCGTTGCGAGCGTCAGCAACAACACTCCACCCGCAGTAAAAAGGAAGATGGTCCAGGAAATGGAAGTGCGGTAATTATATTGCTGCAGCCATTGATGCATAGCATACCAGGCCACCGGTATAGTAATGAGACAGGATAGGGCCACCAGTTTTATAAAATCGCCCGAGAGCATACCCCATACCTGGGTTACAGAAGCCCCCAGCACTTTGCGGATACCGATCTCACGTGTACGCTGCTCGACCACATAGGCTGTGAGCCCAAACAATCCCATACAGCTGATGAAAATCGCGAGTAGCGCAAAAGCGGCGGCCAGTTTGCCCACCCGGGCTTCCAATGCAAATTTGGCGGCATAAGTCCGATCTACAAACTCATATTCGAAGGGGGCCGAGGGGATGATCTTTTTAAAAACCTTTTCGATACCCGCCAGCGCATTATTGACCGATTGCCCTTTATGCAACCGGAGCAGCATTACATTGACATTGTCTGGCTGCATAAAATACATGGTCTGCTTCACCGGATCGAATGGCGACTCCATCAACAGATCCTTTACGACTCCCACCACATGATATTCGCGCAGCCTGCCATTTACCTGCCAGCGTACCATACTGCCTATGGGGTCTTTAAGTCCCATAAATTTTACCGCGGTTTCATTGAGTATAATTGCATTGGCGTCGGAAGGGTACTCGCGTGAAAAGTCGCGACCCGTTTTCATCTGCCATTGTACCGTTTTACCAAACTCGTGTGTTACGAAAATGGTATTGAAATTACCAGTTAAATCCGGCGCCTTACCAGGCCAGTCAAACTCTGTATTGGTTGACCACACACTGGTAAGCGGACTCGATGACTCCGCCATCTCCGAAATCAAACCAGCCTGTTTCAACCCGGTACGCAGCAGGTCATACTTGCCGTAAAAATCAGATGATTTCATTGTAATCATCACCATACCACTGCGGTCGTAGCCCACCGGCCGGTTACGCGAATGCTCCACCTGGCGGTATATGATTATTGTACCAATAATCAATGTAAGCGAAATGGCAAACTGTGCTCCTACCAGCACCTGGCGCGATAACACAGCGCGCCGGCCCATTTTAAATGTACCCTTCAGTACTTTTACTGGTTGAAAAGAAGAAAGATAGAGCGCAGGATAGCTGCCTGCCAGCAGAGCGGTCAGCAATGCAAAACCGAGTGCCATCAGCCAAAACAGCGGTTGTGCCCAGGGTATCAGCATATGCTTATCGGCAATTGCATTAAAAACCGGAAGAACCATCTGCACCAGGCAAAGACTTAACAAAAAGGCCGATAGCACGATCAGCAGAGACTCTGCATAGAACTGAAAGATCAACTGGCGGCGCATAGATCCGATTGCTTTCCTTACCCCCACCTCACGTGAACGTTTTTCGGACCGGGCCGTACTGAGGTTCATAAAATTGATACAGGCCAGCACCAGCACAAATACACCTACCAGTCCAAAGAGCCATACATACTCTATCTGTCCCCCCTTCTGCACACCATTTTCCCAATATGAACGCAAATGCCATTCATTCATGGGGTGCACAAATATTGCCGGGTTATACAATTTTTCAGCTTCCGATAAATGCTCCTTTTTAACCGACCTGATCTTCTTATTCACTCCTTCAAAACTGACCTGCGGTTTCAGTTTTACAAATGCCTGAAAGGAATTGTTGTTCCACTCTGCCCTATCCCGGGCCTGTGTTACCCATTGCTCCGTGACTGCGTAAAGGTCCCAGGGTGCTATAAATTTTACATTGCGAAAAGTAGTGTTGTAAGGCAGGTCTTCATAGATCGCAGCTACCTTTACGGTTTGTGCATTATCGATCTTCATCAATTGCCCCATCACATCGGTTTTCCCAAATATGGCTTTTGCTGTAGAGGCTGCCAGCATAATATTTCCGGGCTCTCCCAATGCCTTGTAATCGCCCTCTATCATTTTCAGTGACAGCAGTTCAGGGGCGCCTTTATCCATATACATTCCCCGGCGGCCAATATGCTTATCGCCTACCGACAAAATATGATCGTCTTCCCAGGAGGCCATCACTATTTCATCAAAATCACTTCCATACTGCGCCTGTAAGGCAGCACCAAGAGGAAAGGGAAGTGATTCCTCGGTGTGAACAACGCCATTAAAAGTCTGCTGTTGCATGACTCGGCCTATACGGCCATGATCAGCATGATACCTGTCAAAAGATAATTCGTCATAAATCCACAGTCCGATCAGCATGGCTACTGCCATACCTACTGCCAGTCCGCTGATATTTATAAAAGAAGAAGACTTGTCGCGAAAAAGATTGCGCCAGGCAATGCGGATATAACTCTTAATCATACCTATTATTTACTGAAACCGGTGAATGACAGCTGATTGCTGTCTAAAGCAATGCCAATTGCTCAGGCTCTTGCTAATCAAACTATTAATTAAATTAAATGGCTGTTGAGTGTACGCTTTTGGTACAGGCAATGTACGCTAATGATTATGAGTTGTAAGTTATAGGTGATAGGTTATAGGTGATAACAAGATCCTTTATACTTTTATACCTTTATACCTTTTACAGCAGCCTCAAAGTGGTTCCTTCTACATACAAAAACTGCTTGCCGGCCGGTTCTATGGCCTGATCGATACCCGCCAGCACTTTCATTTCGCGGTTAAAATGCGACTGGTCTGTATAACCCAATTCAAAAGCGATGGACCGCCAGCTACGCTCCGGCTGTAATTGTTTCTGACGCAGCGCCCGCCTGCTACGTGCAATTCGCAGATATGCCTGTGGTGGAAGACCTGTACGTTCAGTAAATACGCGACGAAACTGCCGCTCACTCAGATAACATTGTTTTGCCATCTGCGCCACAGCAGTAAATGTTCCGGCATCTATCGCAGCAAGCATTTCTTCGATTGCATTCTTTTCGTATCCTGTATTTTTTTGCCATTGTCTCAGCAAAAAATTTTCAGCAATTAGCTGCCGTTCAGACATACACCTGGCTGTTGCAATCTGCTGCCCCATCGTTTCCCAATGGCAGCCGAGCGAAACCGCCGCGGGTATAAATGCATCGGAAAAATGAAGCGGGGGTATACCAAACAAACGATAAAAGCCCGAAGGCTTAAAAATGATCACAAACATCGACAATACACCCTGCATGCCCAGCTGAAGCAGTGAGCTGCTTACTGCGCCTCTTACATTGCACAAATAAGAAGGAGAAAGCATATCCTGCCTGTGCCGGGTATCATGCACATGAGTCACAATGGGGGCATGTCCCGTTGTTACAAACAGGCATTGCTCCAGTTTGGCTGGCAACAGGCGGTTAACCCATTCACCTGCAGTACCCATACGCACATCGAGATAACAGCGGATATAGGGCTGCAGTATACTGCACGGGTAACCAAGATCATGCTGAGGCGACATATACTTCTTAATAAACGCAGAGAGTCATCATAAAATGTCCGATAAATACTACATGACTACCGGGCTCTGCTGTTAAATTTACAGCAGTTGAAAGCCTTTCTAAAAAATAACTGATGAAAAAAATTGCTAAAAAGCTCCTGCTTCTCCTCCTCTTGTTGCTGATGGCTATGGGGGCACATCTCCTCTACCTCAACAGCCTGGCCCCGGATGAAAATTACCCCAAAGACACCTATTTTTTACAGGAAAATAATAAACGGGCGCTTATCATCATGGCACACGATGACGATGCCGTGGGCAGTGCCGGCACCATGTCTATGCTTTGTGAAAAAGGATGGTCGATCCGTGAAATGTGCTTCTTTCAGCAAGGCGGATTATATGCCCGCAAAGACAGTATCAAAAACCCGCAGCGCAAAATAGCTCTTCAAAAGGTCGCACGCATACAGGGACTGGCAGGAACAGATCCGGTCGATTTCAACTTCCGGAACGATATGAATACAGAAGCGGCTTATATGCCCATGCCTTACAGCATGTTTGCAGTCAACTATAAAACCGATTCACTTACAGAAATCATCGGCAAATATATAGATGAGCATAAACCCTCCGTGTTATTTACACTCGATGATAAAATAGGTGGGTACGGCAACCCTGATCATGTGGTTATGAGCCAACTGGTACTAAATTATTGCAGGCAACATAAAAACGATCCTGGTTTCACCGTAAAAAAAATATACCAGGCCGTATTCCCTCCATCGCTTGCGGAGAGGGTGCTGGGTAAAATGCCCGTATACAATGAAGCTAAAAAAGTATACCAGTGCAGCGGCATGCCATTACCTACTGTTGAAATAAATATTACGGCCTTTGCGCAGCAGAAGAAAACATGCATGCAAACTTATACCACGGAGCAAAACTCCATAAAAAAGATATGGCCGTACTACAACTGGTATCCTTCCTGGATCTATTTCAGGATTTTCGACCGGGATTTCTTTCGTGTGCTGGATGTATCTGCGCTATAGAATTATTACTCCTGTGTATTGAAATAAACAAAGCCGGTGCGCGCATTAAAATACCCATACTCCTTATAATTAAGTGAGTAGTTGCCGGTGACCAGGAAAAAGCCATTTCCATAGGAACTAAATTGTACCGGTTGTAATGGAAACAGTACCGTACCATCCGTTTTTATTAATCCGTTTTTATCATCCTTCACTATTTCGAGTATGCCAGGTTCGCCTGTAAAACGGATGCTCTTGTACTCGAGCGGCAGGATTTGGCGCCCGGTCTTATCAATCAGTCCATACAGGTAGCTATAGCCGTCTGAATGTACAATAGCTACCCCCTGTTTAAACTCAAACTGAAAATCATATCCTTTCGGAAAAGCAAGTTTTCCCTGCTTATTGTAGGCGTACCATTTTTTGTCGCGGTGGCGGAGCGTCACTATGCCATCTGAATAATGCATCTGGAAAAAAGTGCGTACATAGGCGTTCTGAGCAGCGCGGCTGGTATCTTCATAACTCACCAGTTGTGCTATACGCTGACCTGACACATCCAGCACATTATGTACATTATTGATATAGCTGATGATTGCCACACCATCGCTAACAGGGTTCGGCAATATGCCCCGGAAAGTAAAGGCGACACGTCCATTATCCATATCAAAATATGCCGTTGAGTCGGTCGTAGTGCGGTAGTTGGCATAGGGTTGCCATTCAGACACCCATAGTTCTTTGTAGCGGATTGGAAGGACTAACTGGCCATACCGGTTAACAGCACCGTACAGATTATTGAGTTTAACACGTGTGCCATAGACACCTGCAAACAGATCGTCGACCTGGTAACCGAGCAGACCTTTGGCGTCACGTCCATATAACCAGTAACGATCATTTTGCTTCATCCCTATCACGCAGCCACCTGGTTGCCAGAGGGCATCCTCAAAATCAGCGGCTACTTTCATTCCGGTATAATTATATAAATGTGCGATAGTTGTTCTGCTGCTGCCCTTCTCTATATACTTAAAGGCCAGAAAGACGCGAATGTTGTCGAAGCGGTGTACCGATGCGTATTCAAAAGGAACGATTATTTTTCCTGTGCTGTCTGTCACTCCTGCACCTGTTTCCTTACGGCCTTCTGCCAGTCCCTGTTTCATTGGCTGCCCCGACTTAAGGGTAGAGTCATAAAATGCCCAGGTGCCATTTTCGCGTACATAACCTCCCCATATTCCGTTTATGACAAAGGCATATCCTTCGCTGAAAGGGGTAGCCCATTCAAACATATATTTCAGCCTTTCCGTATTGCTGGCATCCACATATCCATATTTACCCTGGAGCCGGGAAGGAAACAGGGCCGGCTGTTGCGCCGCAAGATGCATCGCAAGTACAAGCAACAACACTGTGCACAGCAGTCTGAACATATATTTTTGCTGCCAAATTAAAGGGCGGTAAGCTCCGGTAGTATACCTTAGGCAGGGTATTTTGGGAAGTTTTAAGTTTTACGTGGTACGCTTTAAGTTAGGTATGGGGCAGAAGGCGAAAGGTTAGGGGGATTCATCAGCACATTAGCATATCAGCACATTGTTCTGCCATCTTCAACTTTTCAAATCATCAAATCCATCAGCACATTACTCACCTCAGCACATTATTTCCTGATTTTCGCCAGTTCATCTTTCGCCTTATTGATCCAGGTGCGGTTACGGCTTTTTTCCCGGCCCGACAAATGAGTCACTTCACTCAGTATTTCAGTAAATATTTTCTGCGCTTCTGCAGTACGGCCCTGGCGTATTAGGAATGAACCATATTCACTACGAGGTTCATAGTTGGCAAAACGTCCATTCATAAGACGAAATTCTTTTTCGGCCTCCTCTGTGCGACCGGTTTTCTCAAGTGCGAGTGTATATTTAATATGTGCCGGAGAGCGTGCAAACTGAGGCGACCTATACATTTTACGCGCCAGCGGAATCAACTCTTCATATCGTCCTACTGCTGCATAAGCCATTACCATCTGCTGAAGCAGGTGTTCGTTTTCCTGAAACACGCCGTTATAGCTGCTTTCATAGAGCTCAATAGCCCGTTGGGTATCGCCCCGCTGCAGCAGTGCATCTGCCAGCGCAATCCTGTTTTGAAATGTATCTGAAAAGCGCAGTTGCTCCTCAAGTTTCCGAACAGAAAGTCCCGGCACCACAGCCGATGCCACACCCGAGCGAAGTTCATTCACAGTGCGACGGGTCAGTATCTCTGAATAAAAGTAAACCAGGCAGCCAATCAGCGGAAGAAAAATGATGATCCATACCCATTTGGTATCATTTCCCTTACGCATACAATGCCACACACAGACAAGCTGGATGATCAGTATCACATAATAATACTCAGAAAGCAGGTACATGTATATATTGATGGTGGTTAGGGCCAAAAATAACCAGTTTTTAGAAAACAGGTAACGCCACCTTCTTAAGCGCATTGAGGAGTTCCGCAGACTTTCTTTTCGTGTAAATGAAGGTATTGTTGATTGCAACACCATCTAATATGTACTGCCTGTCTGCAACAGAAATGTTACAACCCTGCTTTTACAGCGATAATTTTTACAGAATAAAAACAAACAATCTCTAATGGTTTACACCTATTTGATTGATTTAAAACGAGTTGCAGCATTTTTTTGATTTTTATCAAATAAAACCCACAGCACTCCGTTCTATCTTGCAATTCAAATATCCTTTACAGAAAAACCACTAGCATGTATCAGCATACTCACGAATCCTGGCGCAGTGTCTTCCCTGCCTGCCTTGCCAATTTACATTGCATGATCTTATTTCCCTTTGACATTTAAGTAAACAAACCACCAGTATCTATGAACCAGTTAGTCCGTTTTGGGCTCGCGGCTTTATGTCTGTGGGCCGCTGCCATCCACGTACAGGCACAGACCATTCCCACTGATATTACTAACCTTCAATTATGGCTGGATGCGTCCGACCCCAATGGAAATGGCACTTCGCCTACGAATGGTGCGGTAGTCAGCAGTTGGAAAGATAAGTCGGGAAATAATCGCCACACGTCTCTTTTAAATGCCGGATCGGGTTATACATCGCCCTCCTATTATAGTAACCAGATCAATGGCAAAGCCATTATCCGCTTTACCCGTACTTCGGGTGTTATAGGTTCAGCTTATTCGGCTCCCCTCGACATAAGGGCTATGACGAGTCCTGAGATTACGATCTTCACTGTATACAAACAGGGAACCCGCTCGGGAGATCAGGCAGTATGGGGATGTGATAACGGAGGCTGGGACCGCTTCTTTTTCAGCAGCCGTTCTACTGACTTTGACATGGGGTCTGTATCTTTCGGCAATGTGAGTCCGTTTACAATTAATGTAAGCGGAGCCGGGCAATTGGGCCAGCTGAAATGCCTTACTGCGGTATACAGCAAGGCTGGCGGTACTGACGGTTCAGCTATATACTTCAATGGACAGCTGGTAACTAAATTCACGGATCAGACCACAATGGGTTCCGATGCATTAAATGCCATACGCATTGGTCTTGATGGTGATGACAACTTTTTTAATGGCGACATGGCCGAAATGATCGTTTACAACCGCAAACTCACTCTTTGCGAGATAACACAGGTAAACCGGTATCTCAATCAGAAATATGGCGTTACTTATTCGGCAGTAAGCATTACAGCAAGCGGTGCCACCACATTTCTTGACGGCCGTTCGGTAACCCTGAGCAGCAGTAATACAGGTACATCCTTTCAATGGTTGCGTAATGGCGCAGCTATCAGTGGCGCCACGAGTAGCAGTTATGTGGCAACCACCAGCGGCGATTACAGCCTGGTTGTAACCAATGGCTGTAATGACACCTCTGCTGCTATTACCGTAACGGCCACCATACCGGCACCTCCTGCAACAGCATTGCATTTTGACGGCGTAAACGATTATATCGATTTGGGCTCTTCCGTCACCGCGCAGAGCATCAAAACACTGGAATGCTGGGTGAGGTTCAACAGCCTCACCGGCACACAGGAAATCGTTAATAAATCGCGCAACAGCAACGGTATCGAACTGCTTATATACAACAATAACCTGGCCTTCTTTTGCATGAATACCAGTACCAACGTAAGCCACATTGACTATCCGCTCAGCAACCTGCAAACCGGCCGATGGTACCACCTCGCTGCCACCTGGAATGGGTCAGACCGTACTACCATGCGGCTTTATGTAGATGGTGTATCGGTAGGTACACGTATTGATGCCGGCAATGTGGGCTCCGTAGGTGTATCTGACCCCGGTGCCGGTACCAAACTGATGGTTGGCAACTGGAATGATGATAACCGGTACTTCTCCGGCGTGATTGATGAAGTACGGGTATGGGACCGCTTACGCAGCGAAACGGAAGTGCGTACCTATGCCTATGATACACTGCCCCGCAACACAACCGGGCTCCTCGCTTACCTGCGCATGGATCAGGGTATTGCCGCGGGCAACAATACAGCTGTAACACGTGTAAAAGACTACAGCAATAATAACCTTACCGCCAACCTGATGAATTTTACACTCTCTGGCACTACATCCAATTTTGTGGAGAGTTATGCACTGGTTGCACCTATGCCGGTAACCGCCAGCCAGATAAATTCTTCCGGCTTCACCGCAAACTGGACAGCCCCTGCTGTTGGCACTCTGGATAATTACCAGCTGGATGTATCGACCTCTCCCAATTTCAGCAGTTTTGTTGCGGGCTACAATTCACTCAATGTGGGAAATGTTACCAATTATGTGGTTAGCGGCCTTACTACGGGCACTACTTATTATTACCGTGTACGCGCCAATAAGACAACGCTGGCCAATCAGGGTGCCAACTCATATGCCTCCATCAGTGCGGTGCCCAGCACTACGCTGCCGGCACAATGGGGAGTATTCACTGCCACTGCAGCTGGTACAACTGCAAACCTGCACTGGACTACCCAGACAGAAATCAATAGCGATTACTTTACGGTGCAACGCAGTACAGACGGTATTCAATATACCGACCTGAGCCGTCACACAGCCGCCGGTCAGTCTGTAGAGAAGAAAGAATACAACTATACCGACAATCAGGTTGCTGAAGGCCTCAATTATTATCGTATCCGTCTTACTGACAAAGATGGCAGCCAGACTTATTCTCCTATCCGGTCTGTCAATTTCAGGAATGCTGCGGAGGCTACAGTACGATTATATCCTTCGCCTGCCAGTGAATATCTGTATATAGATATCCAGGACGCAGCACTGCACAACAGCATTTGCACCATCTATAATCTGCAGGGGCAGGTAATGATGCAGTTTAAAGTAACCAGAGGAACAGAAAAGAAAAACATCAGCTCATTGCTGCCGGGATATTATGTATTGCGGTTTGCGAATGGGTATAGTAGTAAGATAGAGAAAAGATAAGGCAAAGGGTAGAAGGTTAAAGGAATATGATGTTTGTCAGTCTTTAACCTTCTACCTCTTTCCCTTTACCTTACCAATATCTTCCACACCTTAATTTTCTCCCGCTTCCAGGTATAGGAAATCACCAGTTGCCCTGGTGCGGTTTCAATAATAGCCGGATACGAGTATTCGCCAGGTTCGGTTTCTAGTGTGAGTACAGGACGCCAGTTGCGGCCATCTGTTGATATAGCCAGTGCAAGCGGATATCTTGGTCCGCCCCATTTGCCCGGGTACCGTTCTGTGGGATTATATACCAGTACCTGTGTACCATTACTCATCGTCACCGCATCGGTGCCCGAGTTGGGATTGGGAACAGATAAGGTATCTGGCGCCTGCCAGTGTTTGCCTCCATCCGTTGACCAAACGGACACTACCCGGTTTTCCATACTGCGGCAGACGAGTTGCAGCGAATCGCCGCCATACAAAAGCAGGCTGGGTTGAATGATATGAAACCGGAGGCCATCGTTGAGCGGTGCTGTTTTAGTCCAGGTACGCCCCTGATCTTTGGTGACTTCGAGATGTATCTGCCAGCGTCCGTCGGTTTTATTTTCCGTACTGGAAGGACAGATAAGCCGGCCATCTTTTAATAAAACAGGTTTGTTTTTAACGGGTCCCAGTATACCATCGGGCAATTTTTCTGCAGCCGACCAGGTACGTCCCTGATCATAGGAACGCTTCAATTCCCCCCACCACTCTACCGGATCAGCCCCTACTTTATAAAAAAGTAAAAGCGGACCATCCGGATATTGATATAATACGGGGTTCCAGCACGGATAACGGGTACCATTTTGCTGAATACCATTTGCCACCGATACAGGCGGGAGCCATTGCCCATTTACTTCGCGACTGAACCAAATTTCCACATCCGGATTTTTTTCTTCGGTGCCGCCAAACCATGCTGCAACCAATCCGTCTTTTGTTTGTGCCAGCGTGGAGGCATGGCAACTTTTAAAAGGAGCCGTGTCATAAATAAACTGCGACTGCGTACTTATCTGCTGCGCATTTACGGTCCCCCCGATAAGCAGAACCAGGCAAATCACCGGCAACAGTTGACAAAGTCCGGTTATAGGTCCTTTTCTTTTCAAAAAACTGCCTGGCATACAAAATCGATTTTGGTAAAAAATAATCTTTCGCAATGCACAAGATAGCAGGATTCAGAGAAACAATTTTCTACTTAATTGGCAGATAGTATGCTGATCTTATCCTGTTTCCTGGTGAAAAAACAAAAATATCATGTGTAAAACAACTTTCTTTTCCGGTAAAAAACACTTCCTGAGTTGCTGTGCTATGCCGACATTTGCAGCTGTTGCAGAAATAAGTCAGGTATGAGTGGTCAGTCATTAAATAATCAGGAGAAGGAGGTAACGGCAGAGCCGTCGTTTACAAAAGAGCAAAAGCAGATCCTGGCATCGGCAGGCAATATCCGGATCAATGCCGTAGCCGGTTCGGGAAAAACAACTACTATTATTGAATATGCGGCAAGCCGACCGCCCGGTTCGCGGATCTTATATCTCGCCTTTAATAAATCAGTACGTCAGGAGGCCAGCCGCAGGTTTGCCGAGCGGGGGCTTAACGGTGTGCAGGTAGAAACCGCCCATTCGCTGGCATTCCGTTATATCATGCGGGGCAGTCCTTATAAGGTGCGCGCTCAATCGTACAAAACCCATGAAATAGCCGATTTGCTGGGGCTTACTGCCACCGGCGAAAAACATGCTGAGTACATTATTGCAACGCATATCAACCGCTTCGTTACCTACTTCTGTAATAGCGATGCTGCGCGTGTGCAGGAGCTGGACTATCTGTCAACCATTACAGATAGCAAAGCCCGCAATTTTGTAAAACAATTTTATCCTTATATAGAACAGGGCACAAGACAATTCCTGGCCCGTATGGATAAGGCCGCCATTGAAATCACACACGATTTTTATTTAAAAAAATTTCAGCTGAGCCGCCCGCAATTACCCTTTGACTACATCCTGTTTGATGAAGGACAGGATGCCTCTGCTGCCATGCTGAGCATTTTTATGAGTCAGCCAGCCTGCAAAGTAATCGTTGGAGATACACATCAGCAGATATACGGATGGAGGCATGCCGTAAACTCGCTGGCCCTGGCGTCCTTTCCCACTCTTCAACTATCTGCCAGCTTTCGCTTCAGGCAGGACATCGCCAACCTGGCCATGGCAGTGCTTGACTGGAAAACCAGGCTTGGCGCATATTCGCCTGTAGCCATAACCGGAAAAGGACTTCTAAGGTCGGAGAAAACAAAAGCCACTATTGCCCGTACCAATCTCGGATTACTTTTACGGGCTATTGCCTATATAACCGATAACCGGAAGGTTAAGCACATCTATTTCGAAGGCAATATCAACAGTTATACCTATGCCGAAGATGGCGCCTCGTTGTACGATGTACTCAATCTCTTCAATGGCAGGCACGACAGAATCCGCGACAAACTGGTTGGCTCCATGCAAACCATCGAAGATCTCGAAGAATATATCGAAAAAACGGAGGACCAGCAACTGGCCATGATGGTGGAACTGGTGAAAGAATACGGCAGCGAAGTACACAGCATCATTCAGCAACTAAAAGATTTGCATACCGGTGATGCGGACCGGGATAAGGCCGAAATGATTTTTTCAACCGTACACCGCGCCAAGGGCATGGAATATGATGTAGTGTACCTTGTGGATGATTTCATAACCAGCCGCAAACTGGATCGTTTGCTGGCCGAAAATGCCAAAAACAATCAGTCAGCCGATCTGGGCAAATTGAATGAAGAGATCAACCTGCTGTATGTAGCTGTAACACGGGTACGGTACCGTCTGCATATTCCAGAATCTCTATTGCCGGAGAGTGTGGCAGCATCACCGCATATTGTTGTTGAAAAGAACATAGCCGAGCCGGATCGTACCAAAAGCGCCCTTCGTGGAGGCCGCCAGGGCGTTGCCGGCTGGCGCAGTACCGGAAATGCATCTCAACCAAAGGGAAAAACGCTTGCCGAACGCCAGAAAACCGATAAATCTGCTTATCAGCCCTGGACCGCCGAACTGGACGAAGAGTTAAAGGATTTTTGCGACCGCGGTGCTTCTGTTGGCGAAATGGCTGAGTATTTTGAACGTACCAAAGGAGCTATCATAGCACGTTTGAAAAAACTGCAGTACCTGCCAGATTGATTGCAATCAACAAATAAACAATTCCTGCTGCTTCCTGAAAAAGATTGGCCTTGCCTGCAACCTTTCTGTACCGCCTATTGTCTGAATAGCACGGAAAGCCCGTTTTTGATCCACACCTGCAGAAGACTGTTTTATTAATCAGCAGCCAAAGAAATGTTTAAACCTCCGTGAGCGTATTCGATGCAATCAGCCTGGTTATAGCTTTGCTTTGAGCGGTACCTGCAACTGCAGCGTGCAGCCATTACCAGGTGTACTGCGTATATCCATCTTCCCCTGGTACAGCGACAGCCGGTTGCGCATATTGGAGAATCCCAGTCCGCCTTTGTAATCGGTCAGGTCAAATCCTTTACCATCGTCTGTAATGGTCACCTGCACCAGGGGACCTGCTGCTTTAAATTCAAGCCAGACATTTGTAGCTCCTGCATGACGTCCGATATTATTCAGCTGCTCCTGCGTAATACGGTAGAGTGTAAACTGCAGGTCTTTTCCCATCACATCATCTGGCAGTTCGAAGCGCAGATGCGGTATAAACTTTCCGACTTTTTCGTAGGAATGAAGCATATCCTGCAAGGCTTCTTTAAAACCCATATCTTTTAAGCCGGGAGGGGTAAGTGAATGGCACAGGTCTCTTATATCATTGATAGCCTTGTGTACCACTTCGGCGCTTTTGGCAATCAGTTCTGCACGATCCGGTTCATGTGTACGTGCGTAGTCAAGATAAATTTTTGCGGTAGACAGTTGCTGATTCACTCCATCGTGCAGTTCGATACTGATCAGTTGCCGTTCTTTTTCCTGGCCATCGATCTGTGCTTTATTAATCAATTGCTGCTCGCGGATCTTACGGCGTGCTGTCTGGCGCAGATAGAATACCACCCCGGCAGCCAGCCCCAGCAACAGCAGGCCTGTTAATATTTTGAACCAGATGGTCTGATAGAAATGTGGTTGTACAGTAAACTCCATCACTACTGTGGGAGACCATTCTCCATACCGTTCGGCCCTGACCTCAAATATATATTTGCCCGGCTGCAGGGCAGAGAAGTAAGCGATATGACGGTTGCCGGCGGCCGTCCATGTATCGCTCAGGCCTTTGAGCCGGTAATGATATTTGATATCAGAGGCTTTGGCAAAATCTATGCTTGTATACCGTATTTCAAAATTATACACCCCTGGCGGCAGACTGATTGATTTATCACCAAAGAATTCTTCATCGCCAAACCGGAGTGACTGGATCTGGATATTCAGCTTATTGGTTTGTTCCCGCACCAGCCTTGAGTCGGCAATGGCCACTCCACCTGATGTAGGGAACCATAATGTGCCGTCCAGCATGCCCCAGCCTGCAGGAAAAAAGCCGCCATTGGCTTCTGCATTGGGCATTCCATCAAATTCATTAAACAGTCTGACGGACATATGGGCCGATTCTCCTATTGTATGTTTGGCGAGCAGCAGATCATGCAGTGCAATACGCTGCAACCCCTGGTTACCACTTAACCAAATGTATCCATCAGGGTCCTGCAGTATACGATATGTTTCATTAAACCGCAGACCCGATTCCTGTCCAAATACACGAAAGCGGCCTCGCTGCATTACCACAAGTCCCTTTTCTGTTGCCATCCAGATATCACCATCACTGTCCTGAAAAAAAGAGTATACAATATCTGCCGGAAATCCATGGCCGTGATTGTAGGTACTGATGCTTCCCTGCCGGTCGATCCGGAACATACCGGCACCGCGGCTACCAAACCAGCGATTGCCCTGCGCGTCTTCAAATGCACACAATAATGTGGCATTGGCAACATCGGCAGGCAGGGTTAGCTGCTCAATCCGGTCATTCATATCCATCCGGTGTAAACCACCCTGGCGGGTAGTAATCCAGACAATATTTTCCGAATCGGTAAAAATGCTCAACACACCATTGTTGCGCAAGCCATGGTGAGTGGTATAATGCCGGTCAAATACGCCGCGGGAAAGATTAAAACGATCCAGTCCGTTTGACGTACCTACATAGATATAATCGCCCCGTCCGTAAACGGAAAGTACCAGGTTATTGGACAGCCCATTATTCTGCTGATAGGTATCAACTTTGCCATTGGGCTGCAGACGGGTAACGCCTCTTCCGGCTGTGCCTACCCAGATATCACCATTCGGATGCTGATAAATTGCCAGTGTAATACGCCCGTTAAGCATACTACTGGCCGGTGGTATGCGGATCAGAGCTGGTTTAATCTGAATAAGTCCCGATGAATTGGTGCCTATCCAGGTCACTTCACTGCCTGCGGAAAGAATTACCCGAATACCATCATGCGCGTATCGTCCCTGTTCGGGCGTATGTAACAGATTCTTTTCATAAATCTGAAATCCTGCACTCCGATAACCAATCCACAACCGGCCATCCGGGGCATAATACAGACTGTTGATATAATTTTCGCGAAGCCCCTGTTGTTCGGTCAGCACCAGTGTGTCTTTGCTCAGGCGTACCAATCCGCTGCCACCCGTACCTACCCATACCTCCCGGTCCTGTCCCACAACCAGCGATGTAATGGTTGTTTTGGCGAAATAAGAAATCGCCAGGGGAGCCGCGCCTGTTTCAGGCTGTATCAGAAACAGGCCACGGGTAGTTCCTACAAGCAGACCCTGCGGCGACCAGCGCAAAACGTCTACCGAGCCAGCCTGACTCTGGTTCCACATGGATGCCTGTCTTACCTGGCCGTTATAATAATAAAACAAATTGCCATTGCTGGAACCGATCCATATTCTTCCAGCCTTATCGATTTCCATACACTTGATCCATCCTCCTTGTGTATACTGGCTGAGATCGATGAGTTGCTCTACTTTTTTCCCGATTCTCACGAGTGCGTTCCTATTACAGGCCCATACATTGTTGCCCCGGCTTGCCAGCGCATAAAAAGTATTAGACTCAATACCGGGTGTAGTGCCTTCATTGAAAATGGTAAAATCACCACCATCGAAGCGGAAGAGGCCTTCTTCGGTTGCTCCCCATAAGAAGCCTTCATTATCGAGCGTAAGGTCGTATACCGTATTTTGCGGTAAGCCAGTTTGATTATTCCAACCCCGATATACAAAATTGGATAGAATAGAATCCCCATCGGCCTCCCGGGCCAGTACGGACTGAGGTAAAAAATATAAAGTGGCGCCCAGCAAAAGCAGCGCAGAGTGTACTAATCGTCGCATTGTTGAGTTTTCAAGCAGTGCCAGCCTTAAGGCATACAGGGAGTGTTACATGACCGGTCTGAAATAACCGGCAGAATCCTGCATAATCCGAGGATTTGAGCCGGTGACAATTTAGTACATTTCGAATCGGCAAAAAAGAGGGCTTTTCCCACAAATGGGGAGAAAGGTAAAAGCCTGGTTACCGATGAGGGATCCGGCAACCAGGCTTTAGCTTGTTCACCTGTTCTTACACCCAAATGTCGCGAACAGGTGTGCGCAGTGCCTGGGCAATTCTTCGCAAAGTGAGTACTTTGAGGTTTACCTGCCCCGATTCAATACGGGAAAGGTTTGCCTTTTCAATACCGCACTTGTCGGCCAGATCCTGCTGGGATAGGTTACGCTCCAGGCGCTTTGCGCGGATGCGTTTCCCGATTTTCTTCAGAATTACGTCTTCTTCAGCCATAAATAAATGTATGTGTGAACCAATATGTGATATTACTAATGAATTTCCAATCTTTCTTTGATAATTATTTATTCAGTATCTTGATCCTGCTCAATTTGTTGGTTTTTGCATCAACATTTGTTAAAGGCCTACGGTGATAACACGGCTTTACAATCAACAAAAAAGATTTATCTTGTTGTAGTTAATGCTACTCCCGGCCGGGCTTACTGCTCATTGCCGGCTAAAGCAAAGCCTCCGGAAAGGCCTTTCAACCTGAAATCATTAAGTGAGCGGGCATGGTAATACCCGTGCTTCAACTATATTTCTCGTTATGGCCCGAACTGCATCCATCTCCCAGGTTCTGACATTTACTCTTGCCCTGGTTATTATAACCATTGGAAGCGTTTTCGTTATATCCTTTCGTCAGTCACAACGGGCAAAAGATACCGCCAACTCTGTATTGCACACTGAAGAGGTATTGAAGCATATCCATGATTTTGAAATCGGTATTATGGCTAATGTATCGGCTTCGCGGGGTTATCTCATCACCGGGAGGGATTTCTATCTCGAAGACCTCCGGCTCTCTGAAGAACTTATTGAAAAGCAGATCGAACGGCTAAAACATCTTACTCGCGATAATCCCCTTCAATCCCGTCGTTGCGATTCCCTGAAAATGCTTGCCTGGGACCGCATCGCTTTTTCGCGCCAGAGCACAACCCTGGCTCCAAAAAATGAAAATGATAGCAGCCATGCCGCTATCATGACCCTTATGGGACGGGTAAAAACAGACAGTGTACGTAACCTGACTGCCAGCATGAAAGCCACAGAGCAGAATCTGCTGCAGGTTCGCTGGTCTGCCAACGAACGCACTGTATCCACACTTAACATAATCCTTTACTCGATACTGGCCGCAGGAGTATTATTAAGCATACTGGTTATTCACCGTATACGTACCGGCATACGCCGGCAACAACTCAACGAAGAAAAATTCCGCGCCCTGCTGGATGCCGCCCCCGATGCCACCGTTATCGTAAATGAGTCTGGACTTATCAAAATGGTCAACCATCAGACCGAAAATCTTTTTGGCTATAACCGTAATGAACTTCTGGATAAACCAGTTGAGATACTAATGCCGGTCAGTCTCAAATCTGCGCATGAAACGCATCGGGGTAATTATATGAAAGCCGCACGTGTAAGATCCATGGGTGAAGGGCTTGAACTCAATGCTGTCAAAAAAAATGGCCAATCCTTTCCTGTTGAGATCAGCCTTTCGCCCATCCGTACTCAGGAAGGCATGATGGTATCCGCATCTGTAAGGGATATTACCGTTCGCAAAGCGCTGGAAACAGAGCTCAAAAAAAGCAATGCCGAACTGGAAGCTTTCACCTATTCCGTTTCCCATGATCTGCGGGCTCCACTCAGGGGTATTATTGGTTTCACCACCATACTCGAAGAAGATTATGCCAGTAAACTCGATGATGAAGCACGCCGCATTACCGGTATCATTAAAAATAATACCGAAAAAATGGGGCACCTCATCGACGACCTGCTGGCTTTTTCGCGAATGGGCAAACAGGAGCTGATGAAAACCCAGCTGATGACCGACAAAATGGTGGAAGAGATTATCGCTGAACTATCGATCCTCAATCGGTTAGAAACTCCTGGCCGTATTAACTGGAACGTCAGTCCTTTGCCGCCCATATTTGCCGATAGAAATACCCTGCGGCAGGTTTGGATCAATCTGCTTTCAAATGCTATCAAATACAGCAGTACAAGGCCTCAGGCAATCATTTCTGTTGATTCTTACCGCGAAAACAACTTTACTATATTCCGGATAAAAGATAATGGTGTGGGATTTGATGCACAGTATAGCAGCAAACTGTTTAAAGTATTTCAACGCCTGCACAGTCCCGAAGAATTTGAAGGCACGGGAGTGGGACTGGCCCTTGTAGAAAAAGTGATCAGCCGCCATGGCGGACGTGTGTGGGCGGAAGGAAGGGTCAATGAAGGCGCAACATTTTACTTTTCACTGCCCGATCAATAAACGAAAACCAAATACACAGCTATGAACCCCAACTCAGTAGAAGTACTGCTGGTTGAAGACAATATTGCCGATGCCGAGCTTACCATACGGGAGCTGCGCAAACACAATATGGCCAATCACCTGGTGCATGTAAAAAACGGCGAAGAAGCTCTGGAATTTATTTTTGCAAAAGGCAGGTATGCCAGCACCCGCGAAGTACAATACACTCCTAAAATGGTATTGCTCGATATCCAGATGCCCAAAGTAAATGGCATAGAGGTATTGCAGCAGATAAAAGATGATCCGCGTACACGCTCCTTACCCGTTGTGATTCTCACAAGTTCGAAAGAGAATCCCGACATTCAGCGTTGTTACGACCTGGGTGCCAATAGTTATATTGTAAAGCCGGTAAATTTTGAAAGCTTTGCCCAGGCTATCAAAAATCTTGGATTTTACTGGCTATTGCTCAACCAACCACCTGCTTAGGTAATGAATCTGCCATTACGAATACTATTGCTCGAAGACAATATTGCGGATGCAGAACTGATACAGCGGGCCGTTAAAAAAAGTCCGATCTTATGCCAGTTCAGGCATGTCAGCAACCGCGAAGAGTTTCTGCAGGCGCTTGACGATGAAGTGCCGGACCTCATCCTGTCTGATAATACCCTGCCCCAGTACAATGCAACTGAAGCATTACAGCTGGTAAGAGCCAGGTTTCCTCACCTGCCTTTTATACTTATTACAGGCACGGTGTCGGAAGAATATGCCGCCAGTATTATCAAACAGGGAGCCGATGACTACATTCTGAAAGACCGCCTCATCCGCCTTCCTTCGGCCATTGAAGCGGCCCTTAAACAACGGCGTGCTGAAAAAGAAATCGCCGATTACCGGTATGCCCTTGATCATTCTGCCATCGTAGCTATCACCGATCAAAAAGGAGTTATCCTCTATGCCAACGACAACTTCTGCACAATTTCCAAATACGATAAAGAAGAACTGCTTGGCCAGGATCACCGTATCATTAACTCAGCTTATCACCCTTCAGAATATATCCGCGAGTTGTGGGTCACCATCGCCCATGGTAAAATCTGGCGGGGCGAATTTCGCAACCGTGCCAAGGATGGTACCTACTACTGGGTAGACACTACCATCATTCCTTTCCTTAATGAAAAAGGCAAACCTTATCAATATCTATCTATCCGTATAGACATCACTGCCCGCAAGAAAGCGGAAGAAGAACTGCAGGAAAGTAATGAACGGTTCAAATACGCCACCCAGGCTGCGTCAGATATCATCTGGGAGCTCGATTTCGACAACCGCGAAACCCTGGTGCATGAAGGAATGGAAAAACTGTATGGCCCCAGCCTGGACCTTGACTGGCAAATAGCGCAGAGCAGCAACTTTGTTTTTCCTGCAGACCGCGAGCGTGTGCGTGATGGATTCAGAGCGGCCCGCAATGATCCGCAACGTATGCACTGGCAGGACGAATACCGTATTTATAATAAAGACGCACAGCTGCTAAATATCATCAACAACGCGATTTTTATTCGTGACAATAACGGCAGAGCGCTCAGAGCTATTGGCGCCATTACAGATATTACAGAAAGAAAAAAACTGGAAGAAGAATTAATAGACCGCCAGCGCCGCGAACAGCAACGCCTTACCGCTATTGCCCTGGAAGCTCAGGAAAAAGAACGTAATACAATCGGCGAAGAACTGCACGACAACGTTAACCAGATACTGGTAGGTGCAAAGCTGCTGCTCTCCATGATAAAAAACAATCCCGAAAAGCACCTCGATATGATTGGCACCTGCATCGGTCATATCCAGAACGCCATAGAGGAAAACCGGAAAATAGCGCATGAACTGTCAACGCCCGATTTTGGAGAGCAGAGCCTGTCTGAGCTCATTGTACAGCTCACTCAAACCATGCTCGGCCATTCGGGGGTGGAGGTAGACGTCATTAACAAAGAGCTGAATGAATCGTTGCTGAGCGATGAGCTCAAACTCACTATTTACCGTATAGCACAGGAGCAATGCACTAACATTGTAAAATACGCTGAGGCGCGTCTGGTCACCATTGAGGTCATTACACACAATAACCTGCTGCATCTGCGCATTACAGACGATGGCCGCGGCATGGACAGCAGCAGCAACAGCGGGGGTATCGGCCTGCGCAATATGAAAGGCCGTGCCAGTATTTACAATGGTAATATCAGCATCCATACTGCTCCCGGACAGGGCTTTACACTGATGGTTGATATACCCCTCCGCACCAGCGATTGATGCACTCCCGCTGTAATCCTCCTGAATATCATCCCGGCAATAGTGAAAAACAGCAAAACCTGGCCGAGTGGCCAGGTTTTGCATCCCTTGTCCGGTACAGCTACCCCAACACAGTCCGCAGATATTTCAGCAAAGTATCTCTCCTGCTTTCGTAAAAAATTTCTTCCCATCTGTCTCTTCCCGCATCTCCCGAAATATGAGTAACTTCCTCTTATAAAAACTCAACCCGCTATGCCTGGTTCCACTAAACCTTCTTCTTTTCTTATTTTTCCCTGGGGACTGCTTTCTATTCTGCTGATCCTAATTCTTAACCTGACACTCAGCGACAGCTGGTTTGGTAAAAACTGGAGTTGGATCACGTTGGTGCTGATTATCCCTGCCGCTATTTTTGAAAACTTTAAAGTGGGCTATTCCACCATGCGTATCATGTTTATGAAAGTGGTCTATTCTCTCCTTTCCTTTCTGCTGGTGGGCATGGCCTTTGGTGCAGCACTCGCTGGCTGGCAACTGGAAAAATTTCAGAATATTACCGGCATAGATAAAGTAAAACTTCCCTGGTATGTATTGCTGGCACTGGTGGTAATGCTGCTCATACAGGTAGCGCAGCTGTTTAGTATGTTAAAAGCTGTGAAGCGGGAATTTATGCAGCTCGATCCCGATCAGTAAGGAGATTTCTTCTGCAGGGCTGCTTTCAGAAAGGGCCAGGTGGGCAAACTGCTGATGAGCCGGAGTTCGGCCGGCAGCCTGCTCTCATTGTCCAGAAACCGGAAGACCTTTGCTGCCGCATTGGCCCGAAACAGGCGCGCAAATACCCGGTGACCCGGGTACAGTTGCCGGTATAATACTTCCAGCAGTACTTCATCATAAAAACGAAACCGCGCAGCAGTTTTTCCGGCCTCTTCTATAGATTCACCCCGCAGTAGTGCCGCCGCCAGCCGGTCTGACTGCTTTTGAATAAACTGAAATGTATAGCCGCTTGACGCCTTGGTTTGACCACCTGCTGTACCCAGTTGAAATACCCCATCTGCACGGCGGGGAAAACGTGTATTGGTCATGGGTATGACGCCAAACTCCTGTTCCTTCACTGTATAGCCGGTAAGTTTCAGATATTGTTGGATATACTCTTTTAAACCCTCATCGTATTGCTGTGGCTGCAGGAGTGAAGGTGTAAAAAGGGTATACTCCACGAGCGCCTCACGCTGAGAAAAAGGCAGCACATACACAAAGGCGGTACCATGCTGCTGACTGATCCGAAAATCCATTAAGGTAGCGCGGGCAGGATCAAAGGCGGGTTGTTCGGTTTGAATAACCCATCCTTTAAAATGCTGCAGCAAATGAATAGCATTGGGTTGATTCGTGACGGGCATAGGTATTGAACTGAATGCCTGTGCACCGGCAAACCACTTTTCTTCTTCCCCTTCTGTCTTTATTCTTACCCCCTGCGCTGTTGCAGTCATTGATTGCACCGAGGCCTTCAACCAGGTGATATTGGGATGTGTCTTTATAGCATTAAAACAATAGGAATAAAAATCTATGCCGCGGATGAGTTTATACTGGTAGGGAGCAATCGTAAGCGGTCCGGAAAAATCGCTGCTGAAAAAATCAAGATTTGACCAGCGTCTGTATACAATATCTTCAAAAAAACCGGCATTGGTTTCCCAGAAGCACCAGGTACGGTCATTCTGCACCTTCGCGTCTTTGTCAATCAGCAGTACCCGGTTATTTTGCAGGTAGCCGTTACTGATGAGCCTCATCAGCAGGCTGAGCCCCGATGCTCCTGCACCGGCAATAATAAGTTGATAGGAAGTTGGCTGATTATTCATGTGTATTCAGCGGCAAACAAATGGCTTGTCAGTCGGCAGAGGTTTCCGGTGCATATTCTACTTTTTTGTTGCCCGCCATCAGCTGTTTGTCGCGGCGTATTTTATTCCAGTATTTACGGGCCACCAGCAGCATTCCAAAACTTTCTCCATCATGTTTACCCAGATGTTTATGATGCATTTTATGTGCCCAGCGAATAGCCCTTACATAGGTGTTATTGCTGCGGGTAAACCATTTGAAGCGCTGATGAATGATCACATCATGAACCAGGAAATAGGCCGCACCATATGCCATGATGCCGAAGCCGATTGACTGCATCCACCACACATGGTCAAGTGTGCCAAAAAGAATGAGTAAAAAACTCGGAACTGCAAATATGATAAAGAAGGCATCGTTTTTCTCAAAGAACCCAGGTTCTGTCTGATGATGATCTTTATGAAGATACCAGAGAAACCCATGCATCACATACCGGTGAGTGAGCCAGGTCACTCCTTCCATGGCTATAAAAGTAGCCAGTAATACTAATATGTAGAATAAAACTGTCATCAGGCTGCTATTTGTGCGTATCTCGAAGACCACCATAGCCGGATACGCGGGTAGGCAATTTTAAACCAAACAGTAAAAGCATCGGGTTCTGTTTCCATCCACTGCTGAATGGCAGCCATATTCATAAAACGGCTATCCATTACTTCGTCGGGATTAAATGGCACAATGCCGGTATACTCTCCGGTAAGTACATGATCAAATTCATTCTCCACTAATCCATTTCCACAATCTGCCTTATATATAAAATCAAATATCTCCGTAAGTGGTACAGAAAAACCCATTTCTTCCTGCAGTCGACGGGTAGCTGCCTCTGCAACCAGTTCTCCTTCGCGGGGATGGCTGCAGCAGGTATTGGTCCAAAGTCCTGCGCTATGATATTTTTCAAGCGCCCTGCGCTGGAGAAGCAGTTGACCTTCAGGATTGAAGATGAAAACACTAAAAGCCCGGTGAAGAAGCCCCTTAGTATGAGCCTCCATCTTTCCAGCCAGGCCAATCGCCTCATCCTGTTCATTTACCAGCACTACCTGCTCTTCCATGATCTGTTAATTTCCGTTGTTAATGCAAATTTATTAAAAGCCGGCACACCATTTTCAACGATTCCTGTTATTTAACCCACTACCGCGGTAGGTGGAGCCGCATTGATCAGGCGTAGCTGATTCTTTACAGCTGCGCGTAAAACAATCATCCATTTATAATGATTAGGAATACGAACCCGTTGATTAAGTATAGAGGACGGCTGCAGTCCTTTTATTTTCCTGAAGAGAGACAAATAGTATTTGTAAGCTACGTATACGCCAAAACGGGCTTTTATAGGCAGCCTTAAAATTCCCTCATAAGCTGCTTTAAAATCTGCCTGGATATCTGCCTCTATCTGCCTTTTATCTTCGCAGGTAAAATTATTGAAATCGCACTTGGGGAAATATACCCGTGCGAGGCCTGCATGATCGGCCCGAATGTCGCGTAGAAAATTAACTTTCTGGAAAGCGGCGCCGAGTGCACGCGCGGCTGGTTTTAATTCCAGATAGCGCTCCCTGTTTCCTTCGCAGAAAACAGTGAGACACATCAGACCCACCACCTCAGCCGAGCCATAAATATATTCTTCATAACCTTCCTGATCGTAGGTTTTGCGTGTCAGATCCATTTCCATGCTCTTAAAAAATGCCAGGATCAGATCATGATCAATCCGGTACTCATTAACCGTACGCTGAAAGGCATGCAAAATGGGATTGAGACTAATACCTCTTTCAATGGCTTCAAACGTTTCTTCTTTAAATTCCCCGAGCAATCTTTCCTTATCAAAATCATGAAAGCTATCCACGATCTCGTCGGCAAAGCGTACAAAACCATAGATATTGCAAATTGGCGTACGCAAATCTTTATGCAGCATGCGTATGGCGGAAGCAAAAGAAGTACTGTATCGCCTGGTTACGATGCTGCTACATTCTTCGCTGGCAGTATGAAACAGTTGTATCATGCAGACAGATTTGTTGAATCCGATAAATAAGTTATTAGTGAATTAGTTTGACCAGTTCTTTTGCCACCACCTCGCCGCTGATAAGGCTGGGGGGCACACCTGGACCGGGTACGGTAAGCTGGCCTGTATAAAACAGATTTTTGACTTTTTTGCTCTGACAGGACGGACGCAGTATCGCCGTCTGCCGCAACGTATTGGCCAACCCATAAGCATTCCCTTTGAAGGAATGATAATCTTTCACAAAATCACTTACTGAATAGGATTGCCAGCAGGCAATCGCATCTCTGAACGTTTCACCACTCTGCTCCTCAAGCCTTGTAGCTATATGATCAAAATACTCTTTGCGCAGCTCCGTTGTGTCACCCTGCAGACCCGAAGCCACAGGCACCAGAAATACAAGTGTTTCTCCGCCATCGGGTGCCATTGTACGGTCAGTCAGCGACGGCACACTCACATAAAACAACGGACTGGAAGGCCATTTCGGATCTTTATAAATCGCATGGCCATGTGGCTCAAAAGGTACATCAAAGAATAAATTATGATGACGTAAACGGTTAAGCCGTTTATTTACTCCTACATAATATAACAGACAGGAAGGTGCCATGACCCGCGAATCCCAGTATTTTTCTGAATAACTACGATACTGCGACTGCAGCAGATTGGTTTCAGTAAAATGATAATCTGCCCCGCTTATTACCGCATCGGCCTGGTAACTTCCTTTATCCGTAGTAACACCGGTAGCACGGCCATTGACCACATTTATCTCTTTCACTTCTTCTGCATACCTGAATTTTACTCCCAGCTCTTCGGCCAGTTGTACCATAGCATTGACAACACTATACATTCCCCCTTCCGGATGCCAGGTTCCCCCTTTAATATCTGCGTAGTTCATCAGACTGTAAAGAGCCGGTGTATCCTGCGGCAACGCACCGAGAAACAATACCGGAAACTCCATGAGTTGCCTGATACGGGGATGTTTGAAATAGCGGGCAATATGCCTGCGTATGGAAGTGAACACATCAAGCCGGAATGCGCCGCTGATGGTGGGCCAGTCCATAAACTCCGTCAGTGATCTGCCGGGTTTATATACCAGCCTGTTGATTCCAACATCATATTTGTATGCTGCACCTTTCAGATAGCGATCGAGGCTTGCTGCGCTTCCCGGTTCCCAACTTTCAAACAGCTCTTTTATCTGGTCGAGTTGCGCAGGTATATCCGTATGAGTATCGTTCCAGTATACCCGGTAAGAAGGATCAAGCCTGTACAATTTGTAATAATCACCTACCTGACGGTTAAACTGTGCGAAGTATCTTTCAAATACGTCAGGCATCCAGTAAAAGCTGGGGCCTTTATCGAAGACAAAACCATCCTTTATCCACTGAGCGGCACGCCCACCGGGTGTATTATTTTTTTCAAATACGATCACCTCCCAACCCTCACGGGCCATAAAGGATGCAGCAGAAAGTCCTGCAAAGCCACTGCCTGTTACAATCACTTTTCTGCTCGCTGCCATACCTGTAAATCAATCAATGACGACTGATTCTTTCCTTTAAAAGTTTACGCGCAAAATGTATACGGCTCTTTACCGTACCCAAAGGTTCATCCAGCAGATCAGCTATCTCCTGATATTTGTAGCCATCGAAATAAAGCTGAAACGGAATTTTGAAAATTTCAGGCAACTGATGTATCGCCGCATAGATTTCCTTCATACGCAAATCAGTCTCCGCCCCATTATTAACTGATGCCTGCTTGAGGTTAATCAGGTAATCATTGGGTGTGCTGTCAAAAATAGTGCGCTGCTTGGCCTTGCGGCGGTAGTCATTAATAAATATGTTGCGCATGATTGTAAACAACCATGCTTTAATATTGGTACCTACATTGTATTTCTCTTTATTGGCAAGAGCTTTATACAATGTTTCCTGATACAGGTCGTTGGCTGCTTCACTATCCCTTGTCAGATTAATGGCAAAGGGCTTGAGAAAGTCAGCATTCTCAAGCAAAACCTCATTAAAATCTGTAGTGGGCATCTTTTTGTTTAATTTTATAGGACCTAAAGTTAAACAAAACAAATACCGTAGCCAAACATTTTTTGTTAGGGAAATGTGAATGGGCGAAATCGAATCTTAATCTATTGATTATAAAATGATTCGACGAAACTTGTCATTTCGGGAAGGCTGTATTTAAACAGCACATTTGCGGGGGGAGTATGCCGGCAATCGTTTACAATACTGCCGGAAATGCAGGTGAGAAGGTCGGGCATATTTTGCTCAATCTGACGTAAAAGCCTGGCAAAATTGAACTGGGGAGAAGTACTTGTGAGATGTATAAACGCCATATCGGGCTTCAGGCTTTTGGAGACACTGGCCACATCATCCATTGGCACATTAGCTCCCAGGTAGATAATTCGTCCACCTCTGCTTTTTACGATATAAGTAAGAAAAAGAAGGCCAAGTTCGTGGTGTTCTCCGGGGGGCAGATAGAGCATGCATTTCTTGCCGTCTGGCTGGTATGGAAGTCCATCAATAGCCACAATCAGTTTCTGCCGTATGAGGTTAGTTACAAAGTGTTCCTGTGCAGGCAGGATATGCCCGGTTTGCCAGAGAATGCCGATTTTTTCGAGAAAGGGGAAAATGATCTCTTTTACGGTTCGCTCCATTCCGTTGGCAGCAATGTATTTGTTGAGCGTTGATTCGAAGGTATCGGTACAGAGATCCACCATGTCCTGCAACAACTCATTCACGATCCGCTCCTGAGCGGCTTCGGCTTCACGCAGTTCCAGTATACGGCTGCATATTTCGTCAGGATGCATCCTGTCAATATGCGATATTTTATAACCGTACTTATTAAGTAAGGCAATATTCAGGATGGTCTTTAGCTGTTCATTGGTATAATAGCGGATATTGGTACAGCTCCGCTGGGGCTTGAGGAAATTGTAGCGCTGCTCCCACATCCGTATCGTGTGGGCCTTTATGCCGGAAAGATTCTCCAGGTCTTTAATGGTGAAAGCGCTCATAGTACTATTAAATACAAAATATCAGAGCAAAGGTTTAGGGCAAAGGGCTAAAGGCAGAAGATAAAGCTGTAACTATTATTTACAGCTTGCTGGCCAACCTTTTACCTTTCACCTTCTATCTTTTACAATTCTTTATTCAGTATCCTTCCCTGCTCTATCAATTCCATCAATAACGGATGTGCAGGTACCGATTTGAGTTCTGCCAGATGCCGTGCATGGTGCAGATCGGTGCCCACGAGGTCGTAATAGCCCTGCTTCAGCAGGTACTGGGCCAGCTCGGCCACGGTACGGCCATAGTATCCTTTGATGGAAAGAATATTTAACTGAAACAAACAACCGGCATCCCGCAGTTCGTCGTAAAATTCTTTGTTGCGTTGCAGATAAGCATACCGCTCGGGGTGTGCTATTACCGGCTGATAGCCCTGCAATACCATTTCAAACAAAAGTTCTTTGATGTTGAGCGATGGAAAAGCCATCGAAAATTCGGCCAGGACTTTATTGCCACCTATCGTCAGCAGCGGCTCTTTGTTTTTGAGCAGCTCTTCTACATGTTCATCGAGAAAGTATTCGGCAGCCGCACTCAGTTCTACCTTTATGCCGGCCTCCTTTACAGCAGCCTGCACCTGTGCCAGGCGCGCCTGGATGATTTCGGGTGTATTGCGGTACATATCCCACATTACATGGGGGGTAGCCACCAGCCTGGTATAACCTAATTCACTCAGCCCCCGGATAAGTTCAACAGAAGCCGTCAGTTCTGCGGCACCATCATCAATACCTGGCAGAATATGCGAGTGCATATCGGTTTCCAGCAGCGAAAAATCGAAGCTGGCAGTCCGGGCCTTTGATTTTCCAAACAATCCAAACATAGCAGCGTAGAGTTCAGCGAAATGAAATTACTTAATTATTCCCTGCCTGTATATTAAAAATTACGGGCCGGCAACGAGGGAAACACTTTATGCACCAGGTTGCTCTTTGAAAAAACAATATACCATGCGGTAAGAAACAGCACCATAAAATCGGTATAAAACGAATAATGCTGCTGATACCACATCTCCACTGCGCCCTTATAGGGCAGTATTACCTGCCGGTAGCACTCATGGGGCGGCAATGAACTATGTGTAATGATCAGCTCTTCATCTCTGAAAACAATTGAACCGATCCCGGTAAGACCGGGCTTTACCTGGTATACCCGCTCCTGCAATTCGGGACTATACCGTTCAAAACCTGCCCGTACCAGTGGCCGCGGACCCACAAAAGACATATCACCTTTCAGAATATTGATCAGCTGCGGCAGCTCATTGATCTTGCTGATCCGCAAAAAACGACCAACAGCTGTCACCCGCGGATCATTGCGGGTTGTTACATCACCACTGCCCATATTGGGACTGTTTTTGAGCATGGTGGCAAACTTCCAGATATAAAACTCACGGTTCTTATAACCGATCCGTTTCTGCAGATAAAACACCTCGTGTTCGCCGGTTAATTTCAGCAGGATAATGATCGGAATCAGTACCGGTGAAAGGATAACCAGGGCAATGAGAGAAAACAGAATATCAAAAAAACGCTTGATTACAGGATACATAGATCAGAATAAAAGTGTACTGTCTTATCAGAAAACAGATTTGATCTTATCAGCAACCGCCTGCAGCTCTTCATCCTTAATATAGGTTGAGCAGGGGATGCTCAGGCATTGCTGATACACCTGGTTTGACTGATCATTGTTGCTTACATAAATATCTCCCGCAAACATGCGCAGCTGGTTCATGGGTACCCAAAACGGCCGCGACTGCATCTGGTTTTCGTTCAGTACCCGCAGTACCTCTTTCTGCTTACCGGTACTGAATGTAAACAACCAGCAGTTTGCATCCACTGTATCAGCTACATCCTGAAACCGGATATCACCCACGCCAGTCAACTGCTGACGATAGAACTGATCGATTTCTTTTTTCCGTTTGATAAAGGAGGGCAGCAATTCCATTTGTGCAACCCCCATGGCTGCCAGCACATTTACGAGACGATAGTTGTAGCCAACCTCATCATGAATATATTCAAAGGCATCGCTTTTTGCCTGGGTGGTCAGATGTTTGGCTTTTTTAGCCAGTGCTTCATCATCGGTCACGATCACGCCACCACCGCCGGTAGTTATAATCTTATTACCATTAAAGCTGAAGCAGCCCATTTTGCCAAAGCCACCACTGTGTTTTCCTTTATAGTATGACCCGAGTGCTTCGGTAGAATCTTCCACCACCGGCAGCTTATATTTGTCTGCAATAGAAAGCAATTGGTCCATGTTGCACATGTTGCCCAGTACGTGTACCGGCATAATAGCACGCACCACACGGCCCGAATCTGTATGGATCAGCTCCCCTTTGTCATTGGTTTGGGTTTGCTGCTGTAACCAGTTTTCCAGCACAGCCAGATCCATCTGCCAGCTTTTTGGGTCCACATCTATGAGAACAGGATCGGCACCGGTGTATTTTATAGAGTTGACAGTAGCAATGAACGTAACATTCGGCGTGATCACGAGATCGTTGGCCTGTACACCGGCGAGCATCAAAGCAATATGTAATGCAGAAGTACCATTGCTGGTAGCTACTCCATAGCGGCAGCCGGCAAAATCAGCCACCATATTTTCAAACTGCGTTACATATGCGCCTACAGAAGATACCCAACCGGTATCAAGGCAATCTTTCACATATTTCCATTCATTACCGGCTATATTGGGTCCAGACAGCAGAAGCATAAGGGATAAAATTAATGGTTGACAGGGTTAGGAAAATGAGCTTAAATATTGCTGAATTTTTTAGACCGCGGATCTTCAATGATTTTGCTATCCATCAGTTTGATGATTTCGCGGATACCATCGGGTACACGTTTGGTAATGGAAAAACCCAGCTCGCGGTTAATCTTATCGCAATTGACCCGGTAGTCGCGGGGATCCTCTGTACGATCTACATAAATAGCTTTGGCATTGGGCAGTTGCTTCTGGATTTCTTCCATGAGCATACGCTTGCTGTAGTTTTCAGAAGTATCGCCCACATTAAACACATTTGATTTCACTTTTGCCTCAGGTGCCTGCAGAGCCAGTACGACAGCACGGGCCAGGTCATCTACGTGGCAATAGGGTCGATTGAACTGAGGGCCCCATATTTCCTGCTCACCCGTGAGGCATACATTGCGGGTAAATTCATTTACCGTAAGGTCAAAACGAATGCGGGGAGAAAACCCATATACGGTAGAAAAGCGCAGAGCGGTAGCGCAGATAGCTGCATCCTTACGCTCCTGCAGCAGGTAGTTTTCAAATTTCACTTTCAACTCGGCATAGAGCGATACGGGGCGTAATTCGGATGTTTCATCAACAAAGGCATCGGGGTCAGCCATTTTTCCATAATTGCTGCAGGTAGAAGCAAACACAAAACGCTTAACACCCGCCTTTTCGGCTTTTTCAAACAAGGAGACAGAGCCATCCCAGTTTACTTCGCGTGCTTCGTCGGAGAATTTGGAGCAGGCGGGGTCACCTACGATGGCGGCAAGGTGCGCAATGCCATCAATATTTTTTTTCAGTACGGCGTCTACATCTGCTTCGTTACGGATATCTCCTTTAAAAAATTCAAAATTAGGATCCTGTGCCACATCATAAAGGGCTTCGCCGCCGAATTTGAGCGAATCCATTACCACTACTTCAAATCCCTGACGCAGCAGGATTCGCACCAGTACTGATCCGATATAGCCGGCTCCGCCGGTTACCAAAACTCTTTTAACCATTTTCCGGTATTTTATTTTGTTTGTTGTAATAGTCAATAAAATGCTGTTCAGACTGCCGGGGAAAGGCAGACTGATCATCTATATGATAAAATATAAAATAGTCTTTAAGCTCAAATGACTGTCTGCCCCTGAATTCCTCAAACTGATTCATCCAGATGCTGTAATGATTGATGAGTTCGATAGCGTCATCCAGCAGTTCATGCGGGATATGAGTAGGGTGATTGATCAGCAGTTCCTTTATTCGCGTGTTGGCTTCGTAGATATTAAGCGCATGCAGCAAAATCTTATTGGCCATGTACTTTTTATAGGCCCGGTCTGAAAGTTTAAAATAGAAATAAAGCGGTGCAATCAATGTTGCATATTGCTCATCGCGCGTTGGTGTCATACAAATAAAGGAGTAGCATGTGAACACGTCACATGCTACTTAATCACTTAAAGCTATTAACGGATACAAATATAAGGAAGAGGCTCCAATCAGGCAGCTGCCAGTTTCTGAACTTCTGGTTTTACCAGTACACGCTGAGGATTACCTACTACAATTGTATTGTCAGGAATATCGCGGATCACTACAGTACCTGCTCCGATGGTTACATTACTACCTATGCTCACACCCTGCTTTACTACTGCATTTGCGCCTACGAAAGTGCCCGCACCAATCCTTACGTTTCCACAGAGTACAGCACCAGGGCCCACATGTGCAAAGTCATCAATTGCGCATTCATGATCGATGCTGCAGGATGTATTACAGATCACACCATGACCGAGTGTAACCAGCGGATTAAGGGTGGCATTGGCAGAAATCATTACCCCATATTTCATTTCTACCGATGCAGATACAACAGCTGTGGGATGTATGGCATTGATAGGCTGACCTAATATATTCACCAGGGCTTCCTGCACTTTGCGGCGGATACCGTTATGTCCCACTCCAATGAAATAATCATAGGAACGAAGCGAATCCAGCACAGCCATTTCTGTGCCCAGGTAATTGAGATGATAGGGATTTTTTTCTTTTTCAGAAGAGTCGCAATATGCGGTCACAATTCTGCCGGCATTCAGGAGTATGTCAATGATGACGTAGGAATGACCGGAATAGCCAACAACGGCTACAGGCTTTTTGAGCTTGGATTTCATGTAGATTTGGATTTCGACTATAAAGTTCTAAAAATCCCTGAATCCAGAAAGAGTAGATTTACTCTGATTTAGCCTGCGGAAAATACGGAACGCGTTCTTCACCTCTGATCATGTAAGCCCATACCTTTTCGCCATAGGTTGTGGCTTTTATACGTCGCTGAATTTCAGCCTCTGGCATGTCGGGATGCAGCTCACAAAGCGCATTCAGCTCCTTACGTGTATATGGCTTGCGCAGCCATTTTTCGGAACTCTGTGGCAAATCGCGCCCTTGCAGCAGCCCGGTCATAAGTTCATAAAACAGGTGCCATATTTCTGAATAACAGCGCTGAGTGATAGTAAACACGGTATCTGCCGGCAATACAGGAAATTTTCGTACGGCTATAATAGATCCCGAATCGACCCGTGCCAGCATATGATGGCAGGTAATGCCAAATTCCCTTTCGCCATTATAAATAGCAAAATTGGTACAGCCTATACCGGGATAAGCGGGCGGCCCCGTATGGAAGTTTATTGCTGCATACCGGGCTTTACTCAGCAACTCGCCAGGAATGATCCATTGAGCGAGGTAAGAGATCAACAGGTCACCCTCCCATTCCAGTACACTGGAAGGAATGGGTTGTGTACGTTTTGAAAAAACAATTTTTGCTCCGGTAAAATGTCTGCCGATAAAGTCGGCCGCCATTTTGGAACAGTAATCATCCTGTTTACCTATAAATAAAATGCGAAGTTTTTTTAGTTCATCCATTCTTTCACGTATTCGATTTTCCGGATGCAGCCAGCAATGCTTCATATTTCTGCCTTAACTGGTCCTGCACATACCTGCGGTCAAAATTAGCTTCTATTTTTTTACGGAGCTGCTGCCCCAGCGCTTTCATTCGTTGAGGCTCCCGAAGTGCCTGATTCAGTTTCTGATACAAATCTTCTGCATCCTGCACGGCAAAGACGAAACCATTTTCCTGATCATCCACTATATCTACATTCCCCGGGATTCGCGATACCAGTACCCCACATTCCATAGCACCAGCCTGCAATACTACATTCGGAAAGCCCTCGCGGTAAGAAGGATGAATAAACAGGTCGGCCTGGGCCATGAAATATTCCACATCATCGTGCCATCCTGCAAGTATAACAGCCGGGTGTGTTTTGATAAACTGCATGGTATCTCCATCAAGCGGATCGAGATGTTCTTCAAAACTGCCTACGAGTACGAGCCGGACGTTTTTATCCTGTTCGTATATCCGGATAAATGCCTGTGTGAGTTCGGCAATCCCTTTATCTTTTACAATACGCCCAACCGCGGTTATATAGATACAGGCAGGATCGTATTGCATTATTTTTTTTACTTCCCCGATGCGCTCCGGTCTCAATGCACTGCGTGAGAAACGCTCCAGGTCGATTCCATTACTTGATCCTTTACCTACCATATCCAGCTTGCGTGGCGAAACAAGCTTTTGTTCCACTACATAGCTGCGTAGCGAGTTGCTATTTGGCCATACATGAGTAGCCATGCGCCCTGTAATCTTTTCCATTGCCACCAGTATGCGCCTTGTAAGCCCTGCAGAAGTCATAAACCGAAGACCGGCAATAGTGTGAATACGAACCGGTACGCCGGCCATTCTGCCTGCCATCATAGCCAGAAGTCCGGCCTTGGGAGTATGTGAATGAACGATATCTGGCTTTTCTTTCTTAAAAAACCGGTACAATTTCCATAAAGAACGAATATCGGCCAGGGGCGTAATCTGCCTTGTCATATGAATACACTCATGCCGTACGCCTTCATACATCTTTACATCTTCCAGTTCTATGCCATCTGCGCTCACCATCACTACATCAAAACCATGGCTGGCCATATATTTCATCTGCCCACGCAGCAAAACCTTCAGGGCCATGGGAACTGTCGTTACTCGTATCAGTTTCATCAGAGAAGCAAACTTTTTTTATCAAGGTTTAATGTGTATAAGGAGTTTAAAGGGTTTAAGGAATACTCTTTATACCCTTTAAACTTTTTAAACACTTTAAACTTTTCTCTTCCACACCTCCAGCGCAAACAGGGACCAGATCATTTTAGCGCGTTTTTCATCGCTTGTATTCAATTGTCTGTTCCAGAGTTTTTCTATAAAATCTGGTTGTACAAACTGACGGCAATAAGCATTGTCCGGAAGTATATGATCAGCAATAATATCTTTCAGTTGTGTGTCAATCCATTTCTTCAGGGGAATTTCAAAACCACGCTTGGGTTGATGGATCAGTTCAGCCGGCAGATACTTTTCTGCCAGTGTTCTTAACAGATACTTTGTCTGTTTACCTTTTATTTTATAGGAATCAGGAAGGCCGGGTACAAACTCCAGCAATTCTTTACTCAGCAGCGGACTTCTTCCTTCGAGCGAATGGGCCATGGTGGCAATATCCATTTTCACCAGCAGATTGCCGGCCAGGATATTGTCGAAATCGAGGTTCATCAGCTTTTGCAAACCGGTAAGCGACGATTTGTTCATTCGCTCAAAATCGGCACGAATAGCATCCAGGTTATGCGGAGGTGCTGCCAGATATTTTTCCATCCCTTCGAAGCTATCGATCGTTGCAGAGAGATAGGTATCCAGTCCATTCTTACGAGCCAGGTCTGCCAGGCGATAGATGTAATTGTATTTACTCTTTTTATTATGCGGTACGGGCAGCAGGGCATGTGCTGCTGCGGCAGCTGATCTCACCAGGAAACCCGGATTGAAAAAATCATATTTAGCAAAGGGTACATAACGGCGGTAGCCCCCAAAGAGCTCATCGCCTCCATCGCCATTGAGAATAACGGTAAGATGTTTGCGCGCCTCACGGCTTACATAGTAGCTGGGTATAGCTGAGCTGTCAAAAAATGGCTCGCCATAGTTTCCCAGTATGGTTTCTACTTCGTTGACGAGATTGTCAAAACTGATCCGTATCTCATGATGGCTCGTACCATATTTATCGGCAACGAGTTTAGCCAATGGGGCTTCATCATATTCTCCATCAAATGAAACGGTAAAAGTTTTTAGTGAGCGGTTATATTCTGTGGCAATAGCTGTGACCAAACCGCTGTCTATACCGCCACTGAGAAACGAACCCACTTCCAGGTCAGATGATTCTACTCGACGTCTTACTGCGGCATGCAGATAATCATCTGTCTGCTTCAGGGCGTCTTCAAAATTCAGGGTATTTTTCTGCTGGTAATAATCGTGGATATTCCACCATCGCACAGATTGCACCGCAGGCTGCTGCAATGAGACACTGGCATAAGAGCCAGCCGGCAGTTCACGTATTTCCTGATACGCCGTTTTATTACCATAAAAATAACCGAGTCGTACATACTGATGCAAGGCTTCTTCGTCAGGGCTTAATGTCATTTGCCCTTTCAGTGCATTGAGTTCGCTGGCAAAGAGAAATACCCCATTTTTCAGGTAATAATACAATGGCTTTTTACCTGCCCTGTCGCGGGCCAGAAAAAGTGTTTGATTTTTTCTGTCGTAGATAGCGAGGGCAAACATGCCGTCAAAGCTCTTCAGGCATTCTGCGCCCTGACTGGCATAGGCATGTAATATAGTTTCGGTATCCGAATTGGTTTTACAAACAAGTCCATATTTTGCCCGCACATCGAGGTGATTATAAATCTCTCCATTGAAAATAATGGTGAGATGCTCATAGTGCATGGGCTGTGCGCCACCGCCGATATCAAGGATGGCAAGACGATGGTGATGCAATTGCACATTATCCTCCGCAAAAGTAGCCTGTGCATCGGGCCCACGATGCCAGAGGTCGCGGGTGAGGCGGGGGATATCGAGTTTGTAATTAATTGAACCGGCTATGCCACACATAATTTATCAGAAAAGGCTTTTTTTAAAAACGTATCTGGAAGAAAACACTCTTGTCTTATGACCGACAATAAAAATCAGCATCAAATAAAATGGCAAACAGGGAATCCGGTACCGGGATAACGATCCAAAGTTAAAAGTCGTTACTCCTACAAAACCTGCAAATAAAATGGCGAATATCAGGCAAAAAACAAGTATAGGGTCAGCCACTATCGTTTTTATCGTTTTTGAGAAGCCCGCCCGCCTGAGAAGCATAATTGTCAATATAAGAAGCCCAAACGATTCAAGAGCGCTCAAAACCATAAGCGGGTTCCTTACCTCCCATGGGAAAGGCCTGAAAAGAGATGTTCCAACACCAGCAGGAAACAGATACAATAAACTGCCGAAACTATTCTCCACATTCCCGACTTTAAAAAACGACCCCTCACCTTCTGTAGTCTCGAAACCGGCTTGTACACCCTGCATCGTCTTAATGATGTTTTCTGTGGTATACTGCGATGATATCTCAAAAGCGGCTAATGATTTTAAAAGAAAGAATACCCCGCCGATGGCTATTACCAAAAAGAAAAAGCGGGAGGCAGATCTCACCGTTTTATTCTTTATTCGGTTGTTAAACATCAGGAAGACGGCAACAACAAATGCGAGTAAGAAACTCAATACGATATACGGCTTAACATAGTACAGGATCACTGACGACACTATCAACCATAGAAAAGTATTAAAAACTTTTTTTCTGAAATAAAATAAATCAATGGCTGCGGCCACAAGGAAACCAAGCGCGCCCAGACAGATCGAATCCTTCAGAAATGAGCTCCCCCAGAAAAGAAGAGATGGCAAGAATAATGTTGCCACAGCAATCTTCCTTATCAGTTCAGGATATAGCGCTGAGAAAGTTTTAAACAATCGCCAGCAACCTCCGAAAGCAAACAGACTAAAGCAAAAGGAAATTCCCAGATAGCTCTTTCCAAATAACAAAGAAAAAGGAAGAGCAAATTTGGGTACAGAAAAATTATGTACGTTAGTCATGTACAGGTCTGTGAACCCTGCACCATCAAACTGGAAGTATGGATATATGCGATCAAAGGACTGCAACCGTTCCATGCCAATAATATCTTTAAAAAAAAACACATCATCGCTGACAGCTCTGTGCATATCCTGTACAGCATTATAATACATTATTGTATCTCCGTACCCATAATAATACTCAATAATGAGACCATATATTACAGCCGAGATCAGCCTTAGATTGAGGGCAGGAAAAAAATAAGGCGCCGTGTTGAGGTCATGCTTATATTTTCTATACTTAAAGTAAGAAAAAAGGTATACCACAATGAGACTGAGCGGTACCCAAAAAAAATCTGACTCCTTAAAAAGTCTGGGATCATTTAATTCATTCATACCACGATCATGGGTTGAGACATATTTTGGTAATATTCAGCATAATCGGCCGCCATCCTGTTCATCGAAAAATGATCATGTAATGCTTCCCATCCATTTTTTATCAACTTATCCTGCAATTGTGCATCTTCACATAGTTGCATTACTTTTTGTGCAAGATCTTCTGTATCAAAGGGCTTCGCCAGCAGGCCCGTACAACCATCCTCAATAATCTCATTGCCTGCAGGCAGATCGAAAGCCACTACAGGAACACGGGCCGCAAAGCAGTCCAAAAACACCATGCCAAATGATTCATAAAATGAAGGAACCACGGCTATATCGTACTCTCTGAGTTCATCAAGCAGCTCATGTACATAACCATGAAAGAAAACGGAACTGGTTAGCTGCAAACTGCTCACCTCCTGCAATACCTGCTGCTTAAACGGTCCGTCACCAAAAAAATGAAGTGTTGCTTCCGGATATTTTTGTCTGACGATATCCAGTACGCCCAGTGCATAAATATGCCCCTTGAGTTTAATAATGCGTCCCGGAAGAACTATGCGCGGAGCAGTTATAACCTTTGTAGTTTTTGTCAACTCATCATTAGTTGTATTACTGACACTGTAGCCGTGATGAATTACTCTTCCGACACCCTTTTTCACTAGACGTGCCTTTATAAAAAATGATCCGAGACAATTGCTGATAAAAATGTAACCATCCAGGTTTCTCAATATAAAACGGGTAATCCAGTAATAGGATGTTCTGAAAATATGCTTATTTACAAGCAGGCCATATGTATTCTGATAAGAATCACGGTATCCGTGTAACGTCGTAAGAACAGTGATCTTAAGCTGTCGGGTTTTCCTTAAGATTGCCATCCATAAATTGGCATACTGTAAATGAGAATGCACGATACTATAGTTGCCACTTTTAACAAACCTCTGCACATTCCTCAAATGCTTAATTCCAAATGCCTTTTTATACGGTATTAGATGTACTCTTATATCCCTTTCGGTCAGATCTTTTCCAATTTGCTCAGCAACGGTACTATTCTCCTGCCGGAAGCACAACAGGCATTCTGTCTCTACAAAATCTGCCAGAGCAGGAAGCAACTGTGTAAGCAGTTTTTCTGCCCCCCCAAATCCTCCGATGTTTATTATATGTAGAATTCTTACCTGATTCAAAATATATTCTCTTCTATTAAGCCGGTCATCTGCCAGAATGTATCCGATTCTTTTCAGTCATTTATTTACGTGCCTTCGTATACCTGTATGTATTGCTCAAAGAGTCTCCCAAGAGAATACTTTGAAATAGCCATATACCTTGCATTCTTTCCCAGCTGGTCGCTCAGTTCCTGATCCTCAATCAGCCTGCTAATCGCAGCGGTCATACCATCTACATCCTCAACTGTCACCAGCATAGCTGTTTTCCCTTCATCAAGCATATTGTTCACTCCCCACACATCGCTGGCCACAATGGGCAATCCACAGCTCATTGCCTGCATAATAGAGTTGCTCAGCGTTTCGCCATAAGTAGCATGAATATAAATATCCAAGTTGTTCATAAAATGAATAAGCTCTGTTTCGGCCAGCATTCCTAAAAAATCCACATCTCCGACAATATCCAGTTCATAGGCTAGCTGCCTGAGTGCAGGCATTGTATTTCCATCGCCAGCTATCTGCAAACGTAGCTTACGCGTTTTGTATTTGTCTCTGAGAAGCCGAAAGGACTTCAATAAAGTCGGATGGTCCTTAATTTTCTGTAACCGGCTTTGCATTCCCAGTATGATTGTCCCGCCGTTCTCCTTTTTAATCGCCGGAGAAAAACGTTCCGTATCAATACCACTGGCGATAACAATTGATTTTGATTGTACCTGCAATTGTGGAAATTTCTTCACTACTCCATCCAATGATTCTTTTGTCAGAAAAATCAGTTTATTGGCTATCCGGATCGACCACTTCAGCCACTGCCAGTCTCTTTTTGTCTTAAGATGGTGAGCTTGTGTTTCTCTTACGATTATTCGCACTTGCCTGTTTGTTAACCGGTATAGCCATGCCGGAAATACAAACGAAGATCCGTGTAGTACAATTACTGCAGGTTTGATCTTTTGAAGAACAGAATATATTCGGAAATACGGACTAAGGTCAGGGCCTGGCTCTTTCCTGAAGGCCGAATAAGCCACCCCATATCTGCCGCACATTTCAATATAATCGGGGTTGACTTCTTCAACTCCACAGAAAATAGCATATGTGGCAACGGTTTTTTGCTTATCTGCTTTCACTACTGAAAAGAAATCACTTCCCTGCCCACCAAGACCACTATAGAGAATATGAACCACCATTAACCTCATTTCAATACTTTATTCGGGAAAAAAGAATGACTCTGGGTCCCGACTCAATAAGGGAGGGACACCAGTGAAATAAATATCGTTTAACTGACTCAGTATTCGCCACCATCCATAACTACCTTCCTTGACTTTTATTTCTACTAGCCGACTTTCCTGGGTTGAATAACTCGTTCGTGTGCCTGCCGGATCCAGTACTTGCAGGTACTGGGTCTTGGTTATATAGAACACCTTTGTTCCTTTTGGTATGTAGATATAGTAATTGTTGTAAAATGATCCCCTGATTGGAAAATCAGATGAGGCGACAATTGAATAACGCATTTTTTTAGGGAAGTATAAATATGCTCCTGTTGTACTGCTGTCAGAAGAAAGTATAAGATATTTGTTTCTTGGCAATGAAGACAGGCTTACTTTTCGAAATTCTTTACTCGCCTGGAATCTTGCTGTAAGCAATGGCTTACCTCTCGGTACCAAGTCATCACTCCATTTATATACCCGGACTGATACTATCCCTGATAGTTTGATCCTACCGCCGCTGATCTGAAGATCCAGGGAGTCTGAATTGCGCGTATCCACTATTGACAGCAAAGTTGCATTAAAACTGACAGCCTGCGATTTATTGGGTGCTTTGAACTGCCTTGAGAGGCTGGCCATTTCCTGTTTGTCCAGAAATGGAGCATTCTTATATTCTTTCACAGGCTGCATTCTTTGCAGGATGGACATCTGCCCATCCAAATAGGCATCCCATTCCTTTTTGCTGCCTGGCACAACGACTTGCCGCGATTTCCAGATTGCAGCTTTACTATTATAAGCGAAGTTTGCGCCGAGTTTGGGAGCCATTGTATTGATGCCTGCATAAGAAGCCACCACCCCCTTCTCCATCACCTGATTCATGTAAGCAAAAAGATCAGTTGCCGCTTCTTTTGCTTTTACCGTATCTGTTTTTACATCATCATAGGCTTTGAACAATGTAACATATTTCAGGTAAAGAGCCAGTTGATGAATCCGTTCCAGTTCAGCAGGATCGGTAGTTGAGTTGAACGCCTTTTTAACCTGATACAACCAATTGTAAATATCATTTTCTGTGAAAATGGGTATTTTGATCCAGCTTTCAAAAACAGGCCGTATCCACTTATGTGTATTAGGAAAGCAGTCGCTATAAAACTTGTCCAGAATTGGCCCGATTGCCAGCCCGGGATTCCAAGCAAGGCGTGAAGCAAGGTAATGCGACAATCCTTTCGGGATCCAGCCATAGGTTGATTCTGCCTGATAAGAAATAATGCCTTTTTTCGAGTACTCCTTCATTTTGAAGGCAACCATTTCAAAATTGCCGGCAAACCCCTTGCCTGGCATTTCATTGGTCCATTCAAAAACACTCATGTAGTCATACATACCTATCCTTTTTACCTTTTTCTTCCAACGATCAATTAATTGATCGATCGAATAAGGTGAGGGGTTAAACCCACTTGTCAGTGTTACAAATATGTTATCCATCATTGGATAACAGGGTACGTCGATATGATCATTATATGCCAGTACTCCAATCAGCTTGTCAGGATGTGTCCGTTTTAGCTTTTCAGCAACTTTGTTGGTGAAATAAAATATCTGGTCACTTGCGTTATCGCCTATCTTCAAGCATTCTGGCAGATCACAGAAATTTGGACCGTCAAATGCTTCCAGTGAAAGCATCGGAAGATACTGGTCTTTCTTATTTGCCTGATCAAACTGCTCTGCGAGCCATCTGTAAGCCAACTCTGCTAATCCACCGGAAGAAAAATTAAAAGCCGTTTTACTTTGCAATTTTCCATTCACTAGCGGTTTGGAAAGATAATCGGGGTGTTTCTGAAATTCGGCCAAGTTGTCTGTAAGAATTTTTTGATAGCTATGGCCCGCTTTCATCTGCAAGCTCCCCCCCATTCTGTTTGCGCGTTCCCAGAATAGATACCGCTCCTTCAAAATATCTGATCCGTATCCCCAACCCATAAAAATATTTCTATACTGGAAGGCCGGCTTTTCCGTTGTCTGAAAGGTTTGAAACAACTGCAGTTTTTTGGGTATAATATGCCATGCCGGATCAGGAAAATAGAATCTAAAACCGATTTTATCGAGATAGGTAAATACAATATTTGAAAACCCTTCAACAGAATTAGCCACAGCGTACACGCCTTCTTTTCCGGATGAGACATACACACCTTCCGCTCCCATTTTTTTTAATGCTACAGGAGCTTTCCGGTAATAATCATACGCTGCAACAGTAAAGTAGATTCCTATGCCTCTGTATTTGTTCAGTGAATCGAACTGTATGCTTACACCTGGAGATGCTCCAAGGATATCTCCCATTTCCTTTACAGCCTTTTTGGCTGTTTGCGGCAACCTGGAATCCAGAAATATCCTGACAACACTTTGTGCTTCAACATCTTCTGTATTTAGCAGCCCAGCCAGCAGCAACCCTGTAAATACCAGAAAACTCCTGATTATTCCACAACCCGGCATTTTAATCCTACTTTGATTTTACAAAAACAATGACCCATCGCTACAATTTTATTAAATCTCTCCCAATAACCTCAGTAAAACTGGTCCGGGCCTGACAGGTACTTATTATTCAAAAAGCCGCCATCCTTTTTATTATACCCTGCAGTATTTGAAGCACTGTAAATTTTACTCAGAAAAAAACATTAGCCCTTTTTTCTGAAGAGCCAGATACCCAAGGGGAGAATAGGGGTTTTGATCCGCATGAACCTGAAAAAGCAATATAACAAACCCAGAAAAACAGTTGTAATGATAAGGACGACAACCAGCTGCGGAAATATACATTCCAGCAGGGGGCGCAGCAGAAACTCAATGCTAAACGCAAGTAACCACGCCGGCATCAGGATAAGATAGGAATGCCGGAATATGTTCTTCACGCCTATTGCCTTTTCGCGATCTACGGAATAAAAAGAAAGGTGATTCTCAATAAATGAAAAAAAGATAAGAATAAACACAGTAACGGTCATGCTAAGCTCATTGGCGAAACGGAAGTAGAAAAAAATAGTTGTAATACGTACAATGCCTGTTGAAGCCTGAATAATAAGATTATTACGTGGCTTGCCAATGCCGGCAAGAAAATTTGCGTTGATGGAGTTAAATATATACAGAGAGCTGAGCACGATAAACCATTGAGTTACTTCAATCATTCCATTCCATTTATCCCCCAGCGCCCATTGAATAACATATCCTACCAGAAGATACATTGGAGGAAAAGCCACTGCAGCAACAAGCGCCATTGTCTCCAGAGCCCCCAGATAACTTTGCCTGAGTTCCGGCTCATTAGAATGAAGTCTTGAAAAAATAGGGAAATATGACCTGCTCACAATTCCCACCATCACCCCGGATGGCAATAAGCCATAATCCTTACCACGGGAATAATACCCCTGCATACCCAGCCCCATGGACCTTCCTGTTAATAACAGGTCTATGCGGCTATTCAGGTAAATGAACAGGCCGTTCATAAATACGTTGGACCCAAATTTCCACAGATCCTTTACAGCCGATGGCTCAAACACCCATGAAGGTTTAAATGCGCCAGGTTGAATCCATAAAAAAAAGCTCGTCAATGCAGCCTGCCCCAGCATCATTATCACCAGGCTCCACACTCCTCCCCCCTGTAGAGCATAAAAAATTGCAGTGACTCCCGCCAGCACACTAGCCCCGATCTCTATCATGGCAAGTGTCTTAAATGCATGGTCACGCATCAATAAGGCTCGCTGCACCAGTGATACCGATTGAACAATGTAGACCATGGAAAGGACGCGAGTTACCGGGACAATTTCCCGGCCGCTTATAAAATCCCCAATAATAGGAGCCAGTGCAAAAAGTGCTATTGAGCAAAGAGTCCCAATTCCTACGTTAATAAAGAAAACAGTCGATAACGCTTCCTCCGAAAGTTTATGAGATTGTACAATAGCGCTTTGAAATCCGTTGTCCACAATTACCTGTGCTACCCCGGTAAATACGAGAATGCTTGCTATTAGTCCAAAATCTGAAGGGTTTAAAAGCCGTTGCAATACAACTGTTATCAGAAATTTTAATCCAAGATTGACACCGTAGTTGATGGTATTCCACTTGAGGGATCGCTTAGTGCTAATATTGGCTGAGGGTTCCAAGAATGTCAGCTTTATTCAGCTTCAAATTTATACGCCTGCTTAAGATCAGGGCATTTTTGTATAGTGAATTTTCCAATATTGGGATTAGCTTCTTTCAACCTTTGCCGGAGCGCCAGTAACTGATCCAGTTCCAACGATTGAAATTTTCCCATAAAATATTTTTTACCAACCCGTACATTCTTTTTCAATTCCGATGGCAGGAAATTAATAAGAAACGGATATTTATAAATTATATCCATTTTGAATTTTGTTTTTTTGTATTCCGGGTCCATCTTATACATGAATTCACCGCTATTCAGCTCCGATACATGTTTTACAATAATGTCTGATCCGCTGGTATCTACATTGAAGAAAAACTCTTTTATAGCCGCGATCTGATCTCTATTTAATGTATAAGGCTCTGCCGGGTGTTGGATATAATATGACACTTTTTGTACCAGTTGCTCGTAGGTAAACGCGTTCATACTTGCAATATTGGGTAAAAGTTTGTCATACTGATCATCTTTTACTTCCTGGTAAGCAATAACCGGTACACCCATCATCGCGGCCTCCAGGCCTGTAGTGCAGCTATTGTGTAGTACAACCTTACTGGCAAGCGCCCATGCCCTTGCACTATATGAGTCGTTAATAACAACATTTGATAGCCCTTTAAAAAAATCATAATAATGGCTGGGATCTTCTGAAGGGTGAGCTCTGATCACAAATGTTTCATCAGGGAAATCAGCTGCCAGCCTTTTGATGGTATCGTTGAGATTATAATACTGTTTTGCATAGTAGTCAAACTCTTCAGGGGCCTGGGCGCGATAATTATCACTGATGATTTTTGATTTGTGATTGGGTAAAGAGAGCCGGGAATTGAACAATATATATGAGCGGGGGAATTCTTCTTTCAACTTCCTGACAAGGTCCTGATAAAGTGGCTTTACCTCATTAATATCAAACCAGGGTGCTCCGCTCACTTTTATCTGTTCCGGAGATATTACGTCCATATCCCTGATAATAGATGCTCCTTTTTCCCCCCAGGCAAAGAAAAGATCAGCCTGCGTCAAACCTGGTGCATAATGCCTGGTCTTGTACTGATCTTCAAGCATGATGCCTCCTTCCGTATCCACTATTACAACTTTACAGCCACTTTTCCGAAGCGTTTTAAGGAGGCCATAGTTAGTTTCATCTGCACGTGTGCCAATATAAATATTGGGTTTATATCTTTTCAGGCAATAATCCAGCTCATATTTAGGGCCAAGGAACACCTTATGCCCTATAGAAGCCAGCTTTGCTGCCACTAGAAAAACTCCTTCCAACTCCCGCCTGGTTATTTCTATGGGATAGAATATTCTTTCTGATTTCATCTTGTGATATTTGATGAATACTTATTAAGTAGTGATCGCTTTCCCAAAAATCCTGGACACAGGGTCATGTCCGTCAAGCAGCCATTCAACAAATTCCCTGAAGGCTCCTTCTCCGCCTTTTTTTGCGGTAACATATTCTACCAGCGATTTGACGTATTCAGGAGCATTGGCCGGAGCAGCAGACCAGCATACAGCCTGCAGCAATTCCATATCCCCCAGATCATCGCCAATATAAGCTACCTCTCCGAGCGTAATGCCCATGTCTTTACAAAGGCGCTGAGCCACTTTCAGTTTATCTGTCACTCCCTGAAAAAGATATTCAATCTTTAACTTTTTAGCTCTTCGGTCAACTATTTCAGTATCCTCACCTGTAATGATGGCAACCGGTATGGAAAAAGCGTGGCAAAATAAAACCCCGGCACTATCAGAAGTATTGAACTTTTTCCACTCGTTACCTGTCTGGTCATAATACATGCCTCCGTCAGTCCAGACGCCATCAATATCAGTAATTACAAGCTTGGGGAGTTTTGTTATCATTCTATAATACAATAAGACTGTATTCCGGAATAGCGATTCCGTTTAATAGATATATTACAAAGGCCAAGAGCCTCACGTACAGCAATAGTTTCTCCCGGAAACTGCGGGTCATTTAATTCATCAAAACCTATGACCGTACCTTTAGTAAGATAGGGGCGAATCAGTTCGAGGCATCTAAACGTGGGCTCATAAATGTCAAAATCGAAATAGGCGAATGCAATTATCGTCTCAGGATGTTGCCGAAGATATTCCTGCAGTTTATCTATTGCATTACCTTTTACAAGAAAATTCTTTTTTATATGAGGAAGAGGCGCCTCTGTTTCATGATAGGCCAGTAGTTTTTCCAGATAGGTTTCATACCCAGTTGTTACCGAAAAAGCTCCTTCCTTAATAATTTCATGTGCTCCATCCTTGGTATTAATACTTTCGAATCCGGCAAACGTATCAAACCCGACTATTCTTCTGGAATAATTGAAGGGCTCGAGGATTGAACGCAAATTATGCAACGTTACAAGGTTTTGTCCCCACCTTGTACCAAACTCCATTATCACGCCATGCACACTCAGTATCTGCTGATATATTTCATGAAAAAAAAGCTGCTTTGAAAAGTCCTGCCTTTTTTGATATAATCCCACATTGGCCAACAATTCGCTGTCCGTTACCGGCGACTTTTTATACAATTCAAAAAAAGCCTGTCTGTTTTCCTTTTCACTAGTTGATGCCAGGGTTTTTATTGTAATAGACATATTTAGGCGTTTAAGTGTTGAGGATATATAATTTCGTCTGCTTCAATATCACTTACCACAGCTTTACCGACCACCTTATCCCGCTGCTCCCACTTAAAACCATCTCCTGGCGATAACATATGAAGATCTGCTTCTGTGATCACTGTACCGGCTTTTATGCTTTTATTAGTGGCCAGTGATCTTTCAAGTTTTACTTTTGCGCCGGCCGTTGCCTCTTCAATAAAAATATCCTCAACTCCCATCGACAATTCCATGACTCTGATGTCTCGAACCAACCTATTGATACCATCAATGCCAAGTGAGCCCGCCTGATCTGTCCCTTTCATTTTTCGATCAAGAGTGATATGCTTTTCAATGACCCGGGCACCCATAGCTACAGCAGCTACTGGCGCTGAAATGCCGATTGTATGATCAGAATAGCCAATAGTATATTGCGGATAATTCTTTAACAGGTAGGTGATAGTCCTCAGGTTGGCATTTTCCGGCTCTGTAGGATACTGAGACACACAATGAAGAATAGAGATATTGTCGTGATAATGTGTTATCGTTTCTATTGCTGCATCCAGCTCATTTTTACCAGCCATACCTGTTGAAATGATGATAGGGATTTTTGTCTCAGCCAGCGCTTGTAGTAGTGGAAGGTTGGTGAGGTCACGACTCGCCACCTTCAACCTGTCAGGCTGAAACAATTTAAGCATAGACAGGCACCCTTTTGCACAAAGTGTTTCAACGAAATCAAGTCCCAGAGATTTGGCATGCTTGTATACTTCAAAATGCTGTTCATCATTTAATTCCAAAGCAGCCCGATGTTCACCATAGGTTTTACCAAAAGAATGCGGAGAATCGTACGACCGGCTCATTTGTGAAGCCGACAATTCTTCTTTAAGATCGCGTTTGGTCAATTTTACCGCATCCATAGGCTGCAGTTTAAGTCCAAACAGCGCTTCCTCTGCAGGTCTGGCGGCTACTTCTACCAGCAGTTTGGCCAGATCTACCGAACCATTGTGATTTTGTCCGATTTCTCCGATGATATAGGTATGGTTATTATTTCTCATTGCTTTGAATATTTATTCGCATTTCGTTTTTAATGTAAGGATTATTCTCCAGATAATGGTAAATGTCTTCCGGATCAATGTTGACTCTGCCCCCCGAAAGTTTTCTGAACAACGATTCTGCAATGTCAAAGTCGGAAGAGGTATCAATTGTAAGTCTTACACCCGAATAAAATGATTCCCTTTCGGGCAATAAGGGAATCCTGAAAATCTGAAAGATATCCGGGTTATTGTAAATAAAATTGGTCACATGCTCATGAAATAAAACATCCGATGTAGATACAGCTACTTTTTTCAATGCTTCAAAAGACACCCATTCTGCAAAAAAACCACTGTGAGACCTGATAGTTGGCAGCCCGTTGCTAAAAAATGCACTGACATAATCGCTGTGAGGATGCGCCGCCCCTGTTTCAATCAAACGACTGATGAACTTAACGTCCAGAAAGGGATTATCCGCACATACCCTTACGGCATGCGTAAGTGAATGAGCGGTTGACGCCTGAATAAACCGATCCAGCACATCTTTTTCACTTCCCCTAAATACATATACCCCTTGTTTATCGCCAATCGCAGCAAGGGCATCGTCCGATTCATTGTTAGATGTCGCCAGTATGATCTTATCAGCGGAGAAAACATCTAGTAGTTTTTGCAGTATAAGGTCGAGCAGGGAAAAGTATCCGGCAAATGGTTTTATCATTTTCTGAGGCAGCCGCGATGAGCCATGGCGGGCCTGGACAACAATTCCCCATTTACTATTCTCTATTCTCCCTTCTGGCATATTGTTTATCGTTATAAAGAAAGCACTTTTTGCAGATATTTCCCATAGCCGCTTTTCTCAAGAATTCCTGCAATCTTCAAAAGTTGCGCCTTGTCTATAAACCCATTTCGGTAGGCCACTTCTTCTATACATCCGATTTTCGTACCCTGTCTTTTTTCGATAACTCGTACAAATTCGCTTGCATCGCTCAGCGAATCAAATGTACCGGTATCGAGCCACGCAGTTCCTCTGTCAAGTACAGAAACTTTTAAAGAACCTCTTCTGAGGTATTCCCTATTAATATCAGTGATCTCATATTCACCACGACTTGATGGCTTTACTGCTTTTGCAATAGCGACCACATCATTGTCGTAAAAATAAAGGCCTGGTACAGCATAATCGGACTTCGGGGCAGATGGCTTTTCCTCAATACTTACAGCGTTCATCTGTTCATCAAATTCCACCACTCCGTACCGTTCGGGATCTGATACTCGATAGGCAAAAACATATCCACCACTCACATCTGCCAGTTTTTTGAGCTGACTGCCCAACCCAACTCCATAAAAGATATTATCACCCAATACTAATGCCACTTTATCTTCGCCAATAAATGATTCCCCAATAATAAACGCCTGTGCAAGCCCATTGGGCACCTCCTGTATGGCATATTCAAACCTACACCCCAGCTGACTGCCGTCACCCAACAGCCGTACAAACGATGGATTATCCTCCGGAGTGGTTATTACCAGTATTTCGCGGATTCCCGCCATCATTAGCGTTGACAGCGGATAGTAAATCATTGGCTTATCATAAATAGGCATCAATTGCTTTGAAATCGCTTTGGTAATAGGATAAAGACGTGTACCGGATCCGCCGGCAAGGATGATTCCTTTCATAAAGGTTAGATGTGAGTGGTAAAGGTTAAAATGTATAACGAGTCAATACATGTCAATTAGAAAAAGATAAATACACACAAAATACTGCCAGTACTTTCGTTCTTTCTAGGACTGATACTGTGTTTCGTAGTACTTCAGGTATTCACCACTGGTTACATGCTTCAGCCATTCCTGATTATCAAAATACCAGTCAATAGTCAACTGTAACCCTTCTTCAAAAGAAACAGACGGTTTCCATCCGAGTTCTTTATTGATCTTCGACGCATCTATCGCATAACGGCGATCATGACCGGGCCGGTCTTTTATGTAGGTTATCAGTTGATCACTGGTGCCGGGTGCATTGTTAAGTTTTTTATCCATCAACGAACACAGCAATTTAACCAAATCAATATTTTTCCACTCATTGAATCCGCCGATATTATACGTACTGTGATTTTCCCCTTTGTGATAAACTAGATCAATGGCGGTAGCATGATCTTTTACAAAAAGCCAGTCCCGCGTATACAAGCCATCACCATACACCGGCAACGGTTTCTTCTGGATAATATTATTAATGAAAAGAGGGATCAATTTTTCGGGAAAATGATTGGGGCCATAATTATTAGAGCAGTTGCTGATTACCTGCGGCAACCCGTAGGTGTCTCCGTAGGCTCTCACAAAATGATCGGACGAAGCTTTAGAGGCACTGTAGGGCGAGTGTGGATCATACCGTGTTTCTTCTGTAAAAAATCCGGTTTCTCCCAATGCCCCATATACCTCATCGGTCGACACATGGTAAAAGCGTTTGCCCCTATATTGTCCCTGCCATGCTTCTTTCGCTGCATTCAAAAGATTTACTGTGCCTATTACATTTGTATACACAAAATCAAGTGGAGAATGAATAGAGCGGTCTACATGAGATTCTGCAGCCAAATGAATAACGCCTGTTGGATTGTACTGCGCAAATACCCTTTTTAACCCTGCCTGATCGAGAATATTTACTTTTTCAAACACATAGTTTGGAGACGATTCAATATCGCGCAAATTTTCCAGGTTACCTGCATAAGTAAGATCATCCAGATTTACAATACTGTAATCTGGGTACTTTATAACAAACAGGCGTACTACATGCGAACCAATAAAACCGGCTCCACCTGTTATTATAATTGTTTGTTTCATCGGGAAAAGGTTATAATAAATTAAACGGTTTTAAAAATATCTGCATGTTGTCTGTACCATGCATAGGTCTTTCGTAATCCCTCCGCAATGTCTACCAACGGCTGATAGCCTAAGAGAGTACGGGCTTTTTCTATAGACGCCAGACTGTGTTTGACATCGCCTTTGCGTTCGGGGCCAAATACAGGCTCTAAATCCGTACCGGCTTCTGTTTTCAACTTTTCAAAAAGTTCGATCAGAGATGTTTGATGACCACATGCAATATTGTATACCTGATTTACTGCCGCTGGGTTGGTTGTCAGCAGTGCAAGAATGTTGGCACTGACTGCATTGTCAACATAAGTAAAATCACGGCTGTGGCTTCCATCACCATTGATATTTGGCGCTTGACCTGTCATTAGCCCTTGCACAAAGAGAGGGATTACAGCTGCATACGGTCCCTGAGGATTCTGGCGGGGGCCAAAAATATTAAAATACCGCAGGCCAATAGGCTCGAGATCATACAGACGGGCATACACCTGCGCATATAATTCGTTTACAAATTTTGTAACCGCATAAGGCGATAACGGGTTACCTATAGCATCTTCCACTTTTGGCAGACCAGGATGGTCCCCATATGTTGATGAGCTGGCTGCATACACCACCCTTTTAATTCCCAGATCTTTTGCGGCAGTAAACAGATGAAGTGTGCCGGTAATATTAACCTCATTGCTGGTTAACGGATCATTAATTGAGCGAGGTACCGATCCAAGCGCGGCCTGGTGTGAGATAGCATCTATTCCCTCACAGGCATTCAGGCAGGCCTTAAAGTCCCTTATATCTCCCAGGATAAACTCAAAACGCTGATCGCTTTCATACTCTTTAAGATTATCCAGAGAGCCAGTAGCCAGATTATCCAACACGCGCACCAGGGTAATATCTGTCCTTGCCAGCAAGGCGCCAACAAGATTTGATCCAATAAATCCGGCACCGCCGGTCACCAGTATTTTCATTGTGTTATAAACTATTTTCGTTACCGCTATAACTCACCCCGATCACCCTTTCTTTCCAAACCAGTTTAATGGATTAAGTTTCTTAAGAAACCGATCTGCCAGACCCGATTTCGGAGCAGTCTCGGCTTCATAATAAGATTCCTTTTCTCCATAGGTATAGCCATAACCATAACGACCGTACCCATAATATCCATAACCCGGCTTGAGTTTTACATCGTTGATTACAACGGAAACACCGGGCAGTTTATTTTCTCTATATACTTCATCAATCAACCCTATCTGTTTTTTGTAGGTATATCCCTGACGCGCAAGATAAAGAGTGCAGTCTGCATAACGCCCCAGAGCCATAGCATCGCTGACCATCCCAATGGGAGCCGTATCAATTATGATTACGTCAAATTTCTCTTTAAGGGCTTCAAACAATACATCCACTTTAGGGTTCAGGAGCAATTCTGAAGGATTGGGAGGAATAGGTCCACACGGAAGTACAAAGAGACTATCTGTCTCGGGTACAGGAAGAATAAGTCCTTCCAGTTCACTCCCACCAGCCAGAAAACTTGTAATCCCTTTTTGCTTTCCCATTTTCAGGCCAGCAAGTACCCTGGGTTTGCGGATGTCAAATTCCAGGATAATTGTTTTTTTACCCGCCAGGCCCATCACCGCTCCCATATTGGTGCTTACAAATGATTTACCCTCCCCGCTGAAGGAAGAAGTGACCAGTATAACGATCGGTTTTCTCTTTGTGATAAAAAAATCAAGATTTGACCGAATAGCTCTGAACTGTTCTGCAACCATCGTGCGGCTGGTCTTGGTAACGACCAGGGTGTTAAGAGAATAGGAATGTCCGACTTCCCCAATGATAGGCGCATTTGTAATCCGTTCAATGTCGTTACGGGTAGTGATCTTATCGTTGAGTATTTCGACAATAAATAAAATAAGTGCGGGAATAGCTAACCCAATCAAAGCCGCAATCAATTGAATCATCCGCTTATTGGGCTTTACTGGTACAAGATTAACACCGGCCTGATCAACAATTGACGTATTAGAAGTAGTGGCTGCTCGCTCAATACCTGCCTCTTCACGTTTACCTTCCAATAGGGTATATAGTGCCAGTTTGGTACTGATCTGACGCTCCAGGTCAATTAATTCTTTCGCTTTGAAAGGCAGGTCTTTCAACATCCCCTTCTGCCTGGCAATATCTCCTTTTATTTTACTCAAGGCATCCAGATAAGACAGTTTTATATTACGGAGATTTTCTATCAGATCCTGTCTTTGCTGTTCTATGGTAGTCTCCAGTTCCCGCACTGCCGGATTGGCTACTGGTATATTGGCTTCCAGCATGACCTTCCGCTCCAGTTGAGCCTTATTATAACCAGCAATCAAATCATTCAGTACAGCATCTTCCAGACCAAGCGATGATGGCACAACAGACTGGCTGAACTGGTTGCGTTTATCCTTCAGGTACGAAGTAATATAATCCACCAGTCCGATCTTTATCTCCTGCGTCTGAACGTTTTGATCTGCCATATCAATACGGGCGAGGGAACTACCTGACTGTACAGTCACGTCTACAATATCATTACGTCCTTTATAAGTCAATGCAATATCCTGCAGACTATCCAGCTCCCCTTTGAGGCTGGTTAAACGGTCGTCAATGAAACGGAGTTTCTGGTCGGTAGAGTAATTTTTCTGTTCTATTGTTAAAGAATCGTATTGCACCATCAGAGAGTTCACAATATCGGCTGCCAGTTTTGCATTATCCGCTTCAAGGCTTATCAGAAGAATGCCTGTACCACTCGATTTTGGTTGTACACGAACATTGCCTGCAAAGCTCCTGGCAACCGACTCAGTAGGTCGCCACTTTATTTTAAATTCAGCACCCACAGCCAAAGCAAGGTTTTCAATCAGAGTAAACTCGCCTTCAGGCAATTTAAAACGTTTACCAAAAACCACTGGCTCATCCAGCCCATTAATTTTAAATTTCCCCTGGCCAAGGTATTTCAAATCGATAGTAAACGAATGGGTTGAGTCGGCAATGTTATGAGTGAGTAGCCTGAAAGGATGCTGGCCATAAGCATTTCTGTCGAGAATACGGCCAATAACAGTAATATTGTATTGAAGCCCCAAACGATTAACCACGCGTGCCATCACAGGTCTGGATTTGATGATCTCCATCTCACTCTGAATGTTCTGTGCACGATTATTACCGGCAAGCAGGTCTTCCACCTTATCTGACTTCTGGCTGGTTTGCTGACTCTTGATCTGCAAACTTCCCGACGCTGAATATACACGGTTAGTATACCTTAAATAAACAAATGCGGCCAAAAGAGCCAAGGCCACCGATAAAATAAAATAAGGCAGGAATCGGATATACCGATAAAACAATTCCTTGATAGTCAGAGACGACCCTTCTGACCTCTGTTCTTGTTTCGCTATCTTAAACTGATCTTCCATTACTCCTAATTAGAAAACAATTATTGAAACAATCTCACCACTACAGCCATAGCTGTTATAACACTCAACACAAAACCTGCCTGACGAAAGAAAGCTTCCTGTTCTGTTTTTTTCGCCTTACGTATACTGGGGTCTACCAGAATCATATCGTTTTGTTGTAAATTATAATAGGGAGATGTGAATAAATCCCCTGACGACAAATCCACAATACCGACTTCCCGCTTCCCATTTGATTCCCTGACTACTTTCACCGCTTGTTTTAACCCAAAATCGGTTACTCCGCCAGCGAGACCAATCGCTTCAAGAATATTTACTTTCTCCCCCGGTATCTGTATCACCCCCTGACGTCCAACTTCACCAAGCACCGTAATCCGGAGATTCTGAAATCTTATAATGATTGAAGGGTTGGCAAGTACAGAATCTTTTTCATTTATTTTCCGAAGAATTGAATCCCCCAACTCCTGACGGGTTAACCCTTCCGCATGTACTTTTCCAATCATCGGATAATCAATATCACCACGGGCATCGACCAAAAAACCGTTAGAAGCAGATGCTCCATCTGGACCTCCTGCCGCACTCCCAGGCAGATTGTACGGCATATCCGAAATCTCTCTTTTTGTACTGGCACTATAAACCTGAATGCCTAAAATGTCATTTTTCTGTATTCTCAACTCCGGATACAGCACTGCCGCTGTACGGGTCGTATCAGACACCTGTTGCAGATAATTAGGAATACGCTTTTGCGTACCACAGGAAATAAAATAAAAAGGGAAGGAAAGGAATAATAAAAACCGGAATAGTTTCATGAATACTTCTTTAAGGATTACGGTCCTTCTTTTTGCCATTTATTTCTGGCCGGGCCGAAGTTAGTTTACTTCTTTCAATATGGGCTACCAATACATAACCGAGGCTGTCGATGGCGACCTTGACTGTTTTATGCCGTACGTCCACCACCTCACCCTCCTGATCCATCAGCGGACCACTGGTTATCTTCACCCGTTCATATTTTTCAATACTGATTGGTTCTACTTCCACATTCTCATGCTCATTCAAAAACCGCTTGATAGCCTGAATCTCTTTTTCACGAATCACAGCTGGTTTACCATTCCAGTAAACGAAATTGACCACACCGGGGGTCATTCGAACCACAGCGCGGTCTTCATCGTCTACCCTTACAAATACGTATGATTTGAAAAGCGGCTCTTCTACCAGCTTTACCCGATCACTCCATTTACGCCGCACCTTATTAAGTGGGCAATAGCTTTCTAATCCCTTGTCTGTCAACAGCTGATTGACTTTTTTTTCCCATCGGGGGCGGCTATATACTGCTAACCATTTACGCGACACAACTTATTTATTTAGATGGCTTCGCCATCTCGGTCACATAAATTGTTTTTTACAGGACCGGTTAATTAAAGCGATCTATCAACGAAAAATACCCTCGTCTATTGTCGCACAGGTGCAAATATAATCGCCTAAATGTGACTGGCAAAGGAATAAAATGAACAGATTTTGAATGATTTGTTATTGACTAACGATTGTTAGTTTAAAATAAGACTTCATATATCTGCTATCTCCCAAAGAATGCAATGACCGCTTTTTCCTACATTTATAAAAAACCAACTGCAGTGAATCAGCGCTTCTATTCGCTCGATGTTTTTCGCGGAGCTACTGTTTGCCTTATGATCCTGGTAAATAACCCCGGCTCCTGGTCGCATATCTATCCGCCGTTGAAACATGCCCCCTGGCATGGTCTTACCCCTACTGACCTGGTATTCCCTTTCTTTTTATTTGCCGTGGGAAATGCCCTGTCATTTGTGATGCCGCGCCTGGAAGCTGGCGGAGCTGCCATCTTCTGGAAAAAAGTGATCAAACGTACTGCCCTCATCTTTCTTATCGGGCTCTTCCTTAATTGGTGGCCTTTTGTACGCTGGCAGGAAGATAATCTCCGGTTCATTCCCTGGGTAAACGAAGAAGGCACACGGGGCGTACGCATACTGGGCGTACTTCAACGCATTGCTCTCTGCTATTTCTTTGCAGCCATTCTTTTATATTATCTGAAACCACGCAAAGCATTTTATGTGGGCTTGGTAACCCTTTTAGCCTACTGGGCTATCTGCTATACGGGCAATCCGGCAGATCCGTATAGCCTGGCGGGCTGGTTTGGCACAGAAGATATCGATAAAAAAATACTGGGTACCGCACATTTATACAAAGGCGAAGGAGTGCCTTTTGATCCCGAAGGACTGGCCAGCACTGCTGCTGCCATCGTGCAGGTACTATTTGGGTTTATGGTGGGTGATTATATCCAGAAAAAAGGAAAAAATTTTGAAATGGTTACCGGCCTGTTTGTTGCCGGAGTAGCCCTTCTCATTACCGGCTTTATGTGGGATATGGTATTTCCGATCAATAAAAAGATATGGACCAGTTCCTTTACGGTATATACATCCGGCCTGGCCACTATTACAATCGCCACAATGATCTATATGATCGAATTTCGCGGTTACAAAGGCGCAGTTGCCCGCTTCTTCGATGTTTTTGGCAAAAATGCCCTTTTTGTTTTTGCGTTAAGTGCTTTTTTACCCAAAGGCCTTTCACTGATCCGGCTGGGCGATGGTGTCAATCCCTGGAACTGGCTTTATACACGTGTATTCAGGTTTATTCCCGGTGATCCGCGTCTCCCGTCATTATTATACGCTCTGTGCGTCATCACCTTTATGTGGATGATCTGCTACTGGATGGATCGGAAGAAGATATATATTAAAGTGTAAGAGCAATATGCTGATGTGCTAATGCTGATGAGTTAATGAAGGGGTTCCTTTAGAATAATCAATTAACAAAAATGAATACAATGAATAAGAATGCCGGTGTATGCCGGCATTCTTTTACCTTCTTGTCATTATGTATAAAGAACAACTCAGCCACCATTCAGCTTTAAAAGTCGGCAAGGATTTATCTGCGTAAATCTGCGCCATCTGCGGGAAATCTTGCCCGCAGAAAACGCAGAATACCGCAGATAAAGGATTTCAACAGGAATAAATCATGCTGAAATCTGAATAGAGTCGCTACTGCATTTTTCAGGATTTCTCCGGACAACAGTGATTGCCCAATCATCAAATCTCATCAGCACATTAACACATCAGCACATCAATCCTATCCGTCCATCTTCACTATTCTCGGCGTAAACCGTCCAATGGTGGTAACCAGTTGCTTCTGGGAATTCATGACTTCATAAATATCCTTGTAAGCAAACGGCGCTTCATCAAGACCACCTCCCAGCAATTTTACACCGGTGCGTTTCAACTCTTCCTTCAAGGCCGCATGAGAGATCGATTGCATTGCTGCACCGCGGCTCATTCGCCGTCCTGCTCCGTGTGCCGCTGAATTAACGGCGGCCGGTTCACCTTTTCCTTTCACGATAAAGCCATCGGCCGTCATGGAACCCGGTATAATTCCCAGTACATCCCTGCCGGCCGGAGTAGCACCTTTGCGATGCACAATCACTTCCTGCCCTTCCCATTGTTCTTTCCAGGCAAAATTGTGATGATTCTCTACCACCTTTATCGGTTTACGTCCCAGTTCCCGTGCGATCCTGGCGTGAATTACATCATGACAGGCTTTGGCATAGTCGCCGGCGAGGTTCATGGCCAGCCAGTACTCCATACCTTCTTCCTCATCAAGCATAAGCCAGGCGAGGTTTTTGGCATCGGCGGGAAGCCGGCGTTTACTGATAGCAATACTGGTATAATGATTGGCAATCTTTGCTCCGAGTGCCCGTGAACCCGAGTGCGATAACAGACCCAGGTATTGACCAGCTTCTACTCCCAGCACCGCATCCTTTTCTTCGATGTTCACTGCGCCAAACTCCACAAAGTGGTTGCCGGATCCGGAAGTACCCAGTTGTTTCCACGTACGGCCGTGCATATTTTTCAACAGCGGCAATTGCTGAAACAGGGGATCGTCCATAACGGCGTGATTACTTGCCTGCTTAAATTGTGCGCCGCTGCCAAACAGTGTAGCCTCATCGAGTATACGGGCAAACTGATGCTCCCGTTGCGTGAGTTCTTTTGGCGCAATGTCAAAAATACTCAGGCACATGCGGCAACCAATATCAACCCCCACACCATAAGGTATCACAGAGTGATGTGTAGCCAGCACGCCACCAATCGGCAAACCATAGCCTGCATGTGCATCCGGCATCAGCGCTCCTGCTACTGATACAGGTAATTTGGCAGCTGTATACATCTGGTGCATGGCCGTTTCTTCAATATGTTCGCTCCCGAATACATTAAACTGAATACCGCTTTTATTAAGCGAAGCAGCAATTGGTTCTTTCTCCGCAGGTGGCATGAGTTTTTCCGCAATCACAGCGAGTATCGCATCCTGGCTGTATTCAACCGGAGCTGCCAATACGCTCTTCAATAAATTCATAACCACCTCCTTTTTTTCGAATCTGCAATTCTTTTCCATTACCTGCATGGCCACACTGATTGCCGGTCCTTCCGGAAAACCAATGCCGCGCAGTTCTTTTGCTATTAATTTTAATCGTCCCATTTTTTAAGTTTTTAGTAAGGTAAAAGGCAAAGGGTGGAAGGTTAAAAGAATAAGAAGATAGCCCCTTCTGTTTTCAATATTACCTTTCTCCTTTTGCCATTTACCTTATCCCTTACTGAATATCCCTTTCAGCTGATCGAGCAATGCACCATTACCCTGGATACTGATACTGCTGATTTTTTCAGCAATCCTTTCCACATATTCCATTTCCTTCATTTTCCAGAGAATGGCATTATCCTCCATCAGCCTGGCGGTATTGAGCAAACTCCTGGTCTGTGCAGTTTCTTCGCGCCGCAGGATGCTATTGGCCTGTGCTTTCTTTTCAGCTACGAGTACCTGATTCATAATAGCCCGAACTTCTCCAGGCAGGATTATATCACGTACACCAAAGCTCATCAGGCTCACACCCAATCCAGCTGCAATTGTTTCCACACGTTCCTTTACAGCAGCAGCCAGTTCTTCTTTTTTCTCCAACAGTTCATCGAGCGTAAATCCGCCTACATATTCCCGCAGGGCCAGTTGCAGCGCAACATATAGTTGCTGATCGTAGGCCTTATTGGCAAGCACAGCCCGCTCAATATTTTCCACCGCATACTGTACCCAGGCATTCAGCCGCAGGGCGGCTTTGTCTCTGGTAAGAATTTCCTGTCCGTTGATCTCGAGTTGCTGTACCCGGGTGTCGATACGTACCAGCGCAATACTGCTGCTGTTTTTCCACCAGTAATATGTACCGCCAGTCAGAATTTTCACCACGCGTCCATCCATAAAGAGCGCCGCCTTTTCATAAGGCTCTACGGAAAGACTGCGCAGATAGGGCACCAGCAGCGGATGCTGAAACAGATTCCTGTCCACTTCTTCGGGAATATCTGTTTCACCAATATTCACCCGCACGAACCGATTTTTAAGAATACTTTTCCAGAAGGCGTATATGCCAGTAGTCAGCACTTGTTTCAGCAGCCCGTTTTCGAAACGGAGTACAAGTTGACCGTCCCCCACTTCCACTACATCCAGTACACTTTTCAGTTCTTCATTTTCCAGCAACAGCCGGAGGTCTGTTGGTGCAGCAAAAGGTTGTGTGATGTCATATTTATAGACCTGTTCTCCTTTCCAGAACCAATAGGTACCTGTAGTGATCATACGTACATATTCTTCGTTTTTAAATACCAGGCCGATTTGCCAGGCATTTACAGTTACTCTTTGCATTTCTTTTACTTTTTAAAGGTTGTCAAACAAACAAAACAGATGACCGGCCACTCTTCATCGGCGGAGAAAACCTGTAATAAGTGTTGTTGAAATCAATAACAATTCCCTTAAGGAAAATTATTGTCCCATATCCACACCTGTCAGTCAGTTTTCTGCAGGCTTTTGCCGGGTGTATCAGTAATTGAGTGCATTACCAATCCGCCGGTCACCGTTTTGATTTTCATCTTTGATAAGGAAGTGATGGTCTCCCTGCGTTCGCTACATCCTGATTGTAGTGCTCGTCCATTGAGCGTCCTCCTCTAAGGAGGGCAGGATTCGAACCTGCATCACACTGTTGCTCTACCAACTGAGCTATCGTATGGCGGATCTACGAAGGGGATTCGAACCCCTGACACACAGCTGCAGATCGGTCAGTGCGACAATGGCATACAGCTGGTTATTACCGCTGCACCAGGGTGCTTCTTTGAAGCACACCTCCGGATTGCCTCTTAACTGCTTCACTGCCTTCCGATACGGAAGCTTTTATTGATTACCGGCTGTTACCGGTTTCACATCAATTCATAATTTCCTGCGCCCGCCGGAATCCTATTACCTGTTTTTCCTGCTCCTTTCCTGTTCTTTCGTTGGGATGAGCTATTTCTGCAATAGTTGCAGGAGCTTCAATCTTTGTATCCAGGCCCAGGTGTTTAGCCAGCCGCTGTGCCTTGGTCACACTCAGGCGTCCAAATTCATAACGCGCTATCAGTCTCCCCTGTCTGGTAAGCGCCTGGTCTACCAGGGTGAGCGCATTATTGAACGTACAGATCAACTGCACATTCAGGAAATCGGCCAGCAGTCCATCTGATATATTCAGCAGGTTTGACACAGCAGAACCTGATCCATACCGGCGGTCTGTCAGAATATTTTCTGCATCCTCAATGATCAGTACCGTATTGGGGTGACTGATGAGCAATTGTACGAAGGATGGATCGACCAGGTGCTCTGCTACAGATGGTGAAAGAAAAAGCACTCTCTTCTTTAATCTTCCCACCAGGTATCGCAGATAGGTTGTTTTACCTGTACCCGGCAATCCATGCAGCAGTACAATGCCCTTATCATTTTTCCGGTTGAGGCGGTTGCAAATGGTTTCGTCAACAGCTTTAAAATCGTCCTCATAATAGAGATCCAGATCAAGCCGCGTACGTCGTATATCCATCGATCGCAATTCCACCCCACTGCGCGTTTGCACAACCAGGTTAATTTCGAGGGGTTGTCTCTTTTGTCTTTGGCGGTGCCGGAACAACAGTTTCACCAACTCTTCCACCCGTTTTGGTTGTTGCCCGTCATGCAGAATCTCGCAACAGCTGCCATCAAAACTCAGCATCACCCGCCGGTGGAGGATCATAATCGATTTATCCAGATAGGTTGTTTTATTGCCGGCCGTGCGCCATTGCATCTGGTAGACATCCGCTATTTCATCGGCCAGTTGCTTTCGGATGGTTTCGCTTGCCTTTTCGCTATCAATGCGAAAGAGCTCCTGTATATTAGGAAGCCTTCCAAATTGATAGAGATACAGTTGCCGTGCATCCAGGTAGTCATCACCGATCAGCCTGTTTAATGCCAGTGTCTTTTGCTGGCTTATAGTATCCATTTGATTTGTCGTTTATAATTACGCCCGTTTCATTGTACCATTTTATTGGCGCACGCAGAACTGGCAAATGCGTGCGGTTTGGCGCGAAAACTGAATCCCATACCCCGTATGTAGCCCATTGCTTCGCGTAAGGCTTCATTACTTTTAAAAGCAGGATTGGTATTGATGTCGGCATGCACTTCCATATCCACAGAAAACCTGGAGAATATATTGCACACCCTGTATGCCACTTCAATACTTTTGGCCACTTCAAAAAGCATGCGTTCCTTAACAGTCATCTTCTGGCGGGTTGTGTCGTGCAGTACATACATAAAACCTCCTTTGCCTTTCCGGATCAGTACAATCACTGTGGCAAAATGGATCGTGCGTCCTTTCACCTGGCTATCTGTACCAATGCAGGCTTTCAGTAAATGGCCATCGCTGCATTCCTGCTCCAGTCTTCCGATGAGTTCATCTTCAATCGTTCCGGTTATCCGCTCGCCATTGAGTCTCCTCCAGATTTGTATCTTTTCCATGGCTTTCGTTTTTTAATTTTTTAAAAGAGTGGCCGGTTTGCCCTGCCACATTTCATAGTTAAGGCTTAATGGAAATCTTTGATTTAAGGAAAGCGGCTCCGCTGCATCTCACGGAGCACGCTTATTTCCCTCCTTCTGCACATAATATCATCGCATAGGAAATTCAGCAGGGTGTATCACCCGTTCATTTCCCGTTGTTGTTTTTTCGTTTTTGATTGGCCGCCACTCAAAAATGAGAGACAGTAAACAAATACCCAGCAGTCCCATTATCCATATCATAGTTACCTCCTTCGGTTTGATACAATGGGCAAAAAAAAGCCCGGTTGCATTATACAACCGGGCTCAAATGACGTTAACAGATAACGTCAATAATATCTCCGGTTATAAAATATATTTTCAAACACTGTATTATGTTTAGACATACCATGGCCTGCAGCCGAAAAAGATTGTTGTCTTTCACAAGCTGGCCGGCTCCATGTCTGACTGCAACATAGTTCGGCGAATAGTTTATATGTTTCCGATCTGTTTATGATCATATTTTGTTCTGTTTCATACTACTGACAGGTTGGTTTATTCCTTTACACTGAAAAAAGTAACCCATTTAAAATAAAAAAACCCCGCAACTGCTTGCGGGGTTTATATTTCGTTGCATCTGAATCGTTCTTACGGATTCGTGGCAATACCACCGCACCAGCATTGATTCCCTCCCAGAGGAAACATGCGTGACTGTTTAATATGTGCTATTACCTGATACATGTTGTTTTTATTTGCGATGCAAAGATGAAACCTTTTTTTTGAAGCTGCCAAATTTTTGTGAAAAAAAATTTTCACCGCCTTACACCCGTGTTGTTAAGATCATCACAAAGCAGGATGTAGCAGCTGTGTAAACAGATCTGACGCCGCATCTGTCTTTTAAACGTCTTTACCATGAAATGGATTTTAGTTTCTCTGATCACAATCTGTAGTCTGGAGTTTTCGCAATTCGAAAGTCATGCAGCAAAAAGGCAGAACCAGTTTTCTTTAAGCAGCGATGAATGGATACTGGTAGCTATTTCGGGCGACACATCATGGAGTCATCTGCCTGACAGAATTCCTTTTATTCATTTTGACAGCGACAAAAACAGGGTCAGTGGTTTTGCAGGGTGTAACCGTTTTAGTGGAAGCTACATGCAGAACGGTGATAGTATCCACTTTTTACCGCTTGCATCTACACGAATGTATTGCCAGGAAAGCCAGCCCACCGAGTCTGCTCTTATGGAGGCATTGCTGCGGGCTGACAAAATAGTGATCAGTAAAAATCAGTTGCGCTTGTTTGGCGGATCTGCAGAGCTTCTTCTGTTTGAGAAAAAAAAGTGAATTCAAAATTCGAGCTCATCAATTTCTACTTCACGGATATTCCAGTATCCGTTGATAGTATCAAACTCAAGTAATACCCGCCAGTTTGCTTTGGTAAACCAGCTTTTGCCGTTCAGGCTGGTCAATATGGAATAAAAGCCTTCGGTATAACAGAACGGATACATGATCTGACAATCGGTACATACAACTTCATTGGGCATCAGGTCTGTATAATACCGTTTGAATCTGTTGACGACATCTTTCAGTTCATCACGTGTAAGGCCGGTGTGTTGGTTAAGGCGGAGATTATCTTCCCAGAAATGAAAAGGAATATGCATGGGTTGATTATCCAAAAGAGCTTTTACCCCAAAATGGCAGGCGGTTTGAGTTGCTTCGTAAACAGGATCAGGAAAAAACTCATCGTACACAAAACAGTGAATAAGGTTGGGTATATCTATGTCGCTTACATCAAGCTCAAGCATTTCGCCCAGTGCAAACCGGTATAAATCACGGTGAGATACGCGGGGGCTGCTGGCGGTAAGGCTTATACCATGTTGCCGCATATAATCGTGCAGATTATTCCAGGCCAGTTCCATTTCATTTTCAGGAATTTCATTGATCGGTTTAAAATGACGGGGATAGCCAAGACGCTTATCTACTTTAATAAATTTCTTAAGCGCATACTGCCGTTCAAACTCCATCACCCGGTTAATAAAACCTTCACAGCTATCCGGAGAAAACCCCTCTCCGTATTCATCATCAATAAACAGGAGTTGAAATGATTTACTGGATGGAGTATGTCCGGATTCTTCCGGAACCGGCTCCTGCTCTTCTGGCGGAATTTGTTCAGAATTATCTTGCATAGGAAAAAGTTTAGGACATGAAAGTAAATAGCCGGAGGGCAAGTACCATGAGAAAAAAACAGGAAAAAGATGGGAAAAAAACGGCGGCCAGATCAGATTAATGACATATTATTAAGCACAGATTTGTGCATCTGGATATTTGAGAAGGCGAACCAGCTGGCTACTGCCAACTACCCCAGGTTCAAATTTTCAAATATCCAGATACATAAACCTATGTACTGCCACAAGCAGCTCAAAAAAGTCTGCCCTGCTCACCCGGTCTTCTGAACTGAGAAGTATCCAGGCTCCATTCCTCTGCATTCATCCCATACAGCCTGCCATATTTTTTATACTGCTGTGCTACCAATTCCGCAATACTTCCTTCACCACGCATTCGTACTCCCCAGCGGCTGTCGTTTACCTTACCATTATGCGATTGCTCTACCAGGTGCCAGACTTTATCTGCCCGTTCAGGAAAATTTTTATATAACCAGTCATGAAAAAGAAGTTTGATTGCTCCATTGAGTCTGATAAATGTATAAGCTGTGAATGTAGCTCCGTTATCGCGCGCTTCCTTCATGATCCGCTGCATTTCATGCTCATTCAGCCCTGGTATCATTGGCCCCATCATAATTCCCATTCTGATACCGGCTTCGCTTAGCTCGCGGATAACCCGCAATTTTTGCTGAGCAGTGGTAGTACGTGGTTCCATAACCCGGCGAAGGTCTTCATTAAAGGACGTAATGGAAACCATAGCCGACACAATGTTTTTAGCAGCCATCTGCTGCAGTATGTCCTTATCTTTCAGTATCCAGCTGTTCTTCGTAAGTATGCCTACAGGCTGATTAAATTCGTTGCAGACCTCCAGCAATCGCCGCGTAAGCCGGTATTGCTGTTCTGCAGGCTGATAGCAGTCTGTATTGCCACTCAGCATAATAGGTATTGGCTGCCATTTAGGATTCATCAGGAACTTACGCAGCAGGGCCGGAGCATTTTTTTTGACAATGATCTTTCGTTCAAAATCCAAACCTGCGCTGTACCCCCAGTATTCATGTACGTTTCGTGCATAACAATAAATACAGCCGTGTTCACAGCCGGCATATGGGTTCATGCTGTATCCCATACCTACATCAGGGCTGTCCACTTTGTTGACAATACTTTTTGCCTCCTGTTCCAGATACTGGGTAGATATATTTTCTTCTGACCAGTCATCAATACCTTCTACATGCTCCCGCGTTCGCTGATCTTTTAAAAACCGGTTGGGAGTATTGATCTGCGCTCCCCGCCCCTGCAGGTATTGGGTGACTTCTTCCTGGCTGGCCGGCTTTACTTTGTAATGGTCCTGTTTCAATTTTGACATAGGTAAGGGTTAATAGCTAAGGGTAATCGATCGTGAATATTGTATAACATAGGGTACGGCGCTGAATACCGTTATATCAGTTCAATTTTCTGATGTTCATAAAACATTGTACAGGACTCAGGTGAATAAAAACTGCCCCTGCCGGGTGGCAACCGGCATGTTTTCAAAAGAGTAGGCTCCGGCGACACGAAACGGCCACTCTCCTGCCTGTCGCTTCAGCAATAACATGCGGTCGGCAATAAAGCGCCCGCTGAATGCCTTCTGGCTGTATTCGGGCCAGCTCTTTTCATATTGCCAGGGTTTGAGCCGGGCTGCCAGTGTGATATGAGGCTCCAGGATAAAATGCGGTTTATTCTCATCATTCAGCTTCATAATCCGCTGCGTTTCCTGTCTTATTTCCTTTACCAGCTTCTGTACAGGCAACCGGCTGGCTACCTGTACATATACGCTGTGGCTGGGAAAACTTCCGAAATCTTTCAACTCCACTTTAAAAGGAGTCACCCCCATAGCCAACTGACGCAACCGGTTACTGATCCGCTCTTCCATCATTTCATACTGTACAAAATTGACCAGCAGTAAATTCGACCGGCCAAGCCCCTTGCCTTCTATCTGATAGGCTGTATTGTACTCCTGACGCAACTGGCGCACTTTATCCCGCAACACATCAGGAAGCGGAATCACCAACTGATATTCAAAGACCCGATAACCCGGAATTGTTAACCCTGTTACTTCCATAACCATGGTTTTTTAACGTCCATTATAAACTACTTTCATTAGCATAAATTTACTAACTTTTTTAGTTTTTCAAAAAAATATTTCCCACCTTTAAGTAAATTTTTCAGCAGCCTTTTATGTCAAACATTTAAATGATTGTATATGAATGAAGATTATTTTTTTGGGTCTGCCTATACGGGCAGTAAACAGTTTTCCCAGCAGGAGATTAAAACGGCCAATGCAACCGGTTTTGGCGCTGCCGCAGACGACTATATGGAAAGAGGGATTGACCTCAACGAAGAACTGGTCAGGAATAAACCGGCTACTTATTTTTTCCGCATGAAAGGTGATGCCATGCGTGAAGCCGGCATTTTTGATAATGACATACTTGTGGTAGACCGCTCTATTCGTCTTGCCGAAGGAAGGATCATCGTTGCTGTACTGAACGGAGAACTGCTCGTTCGCCGTTTTCATAAAAACTTTTCTTCCGCATTTCTGATTCCCGAAAACAACCGGTACAAACCAATCAACCTGGCAGAATTCAGTGATTTTACTGTATGGGGTGTGGTCACATTTGTAATCCACGACCTCAGCAGAGGCTAATATTTATATAAATCATTTTGTGTATGAAAGCCATTGTGGATTGTAACAACTTTTACTGCAGCTGCGAACGATTATTCAGGCCCGCCCTGCAGCATAAACCCGTGGTTGTGCTCAGTAATAATGACGGTTGCATTGTATCGCGCAGCGATGAGGCCAAAAAACTGGGTATTGAAATGGCCGGCCCTTATTTCAAAGCCAAACCACTTATACAGCAACACAATATCACCGTATTCTCATCCAACTATAATCTGTATGGCGATCTGAGCTGGCGGGTAATGGAAACACTGCGTATGCTGGTTGGCGCAAACCGGGTAGAGGTTTATTCGGTAGATGAAGCATTTATCGACCTGGAAGGATATGCTGAAGAAGAATGGCATAAGCTGGGCGTGCGCATATGTAATACAGTGTGGCAGTGGACGGGCATTCAGGTATCAGTAGGCATTGCCCCTACCAAGGTACTGGCCAAAGTGGCTAACCGGCTGGCAAAAAAAGATAAAAAAGCAACCGGCTGTGTGATGGTACTGGATAGTCCCGAATCGATGGCAGGTGCCCTGCGCCGTACCCCCGTTCAGGAGGTCTGGGGAGTAGGCTACCAGTATGCAGACAAGCTGCGTAATCAATGGGGTATTTATGATGCCTGGCAACTGAGTCAGCTACGCGAAGAGTTTGGCCGTGTGCATCTCGGAGGTGTTGTGGGCGTACGTCTGCTGCGCGAGTTAAAAGGGCAGACCGGCTATGATATGGAAGACGAGCTGATCGCTAAAAAAATGATTGCCACTACCCGCATGTTTGGCAGCCCGGTCGGCGAACTCAATGCCATCCGCGAAGCCGTGGCCACCTATACCTCGCGTGCCGCAGAGAAGCTTAGACGTCAGTATGGCGCAGCCAGTATCATCCATGTGTTTATCGTCAGCAAGGAACAGGATCATTCGGTCAGTTTCAGAGGTGCCACACACAGTAACCAAACCAGGTTGCCGGTCGCCACTTCTGCCACCCATGAGCTGATCAAACCCGCAGTAGCGCTTGCCGAGTCACTCTTCGAAAAAGGGAAATTGTACAAAAAAGCCGGTGTTATGCTCAGTGGTATTGTACCTGACCAGTCCATACAGGGCAACCTGTTTGCAGACCCCGCGCACAACAATAACCGGTTATTAATGGATATGATCGATAATATCAATTTCAGCCAGCGTGATGATATTCTCAAGTTTGCAAGCAGTGGCACTACGCGCAACTGGAAAATGCGCCAGGAGTTACGCAGTCCACGTTATACCACCCGCTGGGATGAATTATATAAAGTCAGTTAAGTCCGATGCTGATTGTTCTTAACAACAACTATCTGTCGCAGGGCACCTGTTGCCAGGCCTGTGCACTGTCAAATTGCAGATGTACAGGATCTGAAAAATAAAATGTATCCTGCTGTTGTTTCACCGGTCCTGAAGCCGGCCACAAACTATTGTCTACAACTTTCCAGGCGACCTGGCGTACCGACTGACGTCCTTCAGAATTGAAAGTGTACCACCCTGCCAGCACATTTTCATCCATCGTGCCTTTCCATACTCCTTCATTCCGGTCTTTTTCCGCCCAGGCATATACCAGCCGGCCATTCCGGATTCCGGTCCCCAGCTCCAGGCTGAAATAAATACTATCCTTACCCTTTATCCAGGCATAACAATCTTTTGCGGGCGTTGTACTGAGTTTGCCCGGCCTCGAAGTTGTATCTGCAGGTGTTTCTGCAGCTGGTGAGTCCTGTTGATTACAGGCCGCGAGTAATAGCAGCAACGAAACAAACAAACCTGATTTTTTCATACAGACAATATTTTGTCTAATATAGGAAAAGTCAGGACACGCCTTCACGATCTGTAATCCTTTGCACAGGTTCCAGAAGCGCCCGTTCATTTTCTGTAAACACCCGCGATTGTATGATAAAGCGAACACCCAATGGTATTTCGAGCGAAAAACTGCTGCCTCGCCCCGGTGTTACATCAAGGATCAATTGCGTATGTTGCCAGTAGGCAAACTGATCGGCACTCATATAAAACGGGCAGCCTTCTACATATCCCAGGCGCACATCGCTGCTGCCCAGTTTAAATTCTCCGTCCGAAAAACACATCGGCTGACTACCATCGCAGCAGCCACCACTTTGGTGAAACATTAGCGGGCCATGCATTTCTTTAAGCACCGCAATCAGGTTAGCAGCGGCATCATTGGCCAGCACTCTCGGTATAGCCATGATTAAAACATTTAGGGATGAAATAAAAAACAGTGGCTTACGGGCCACCGTTTTCTTTGCCTATAAACATTGCTTGCCTAAAAAAAGCCCAGTTTGTCTTTGCTGTAGGATATCAGCATGTTTTTGGTTTGCCGGTAATGCTGCAGCATCATCTTATGTGTTTCCCGTCCAAATCCTGATTTTTTGTATCCGCCAAAAGGAGCATGAGCAGGATAGTGGTGGTAACAGTTTACCCATACCCGACCGGCCTGAATAGCTCTCGGTACCTGGTACAACTCATGCGCATCGCGCGTCCACACACCTGCACCCAGGCCATAGAGGGTATCGTTGGCTATATCAATAGCTTCTTCCACAGTTTTGAATGTGGCAACAGAAGTTACCGGACCAAAAATCTCTTCCTGGAAAATGCGCATTTTGTTATGGCCTCTAAAAATAGTGGGCTTAATATAGTAGCCATGTTCAAGACCACTATTCTGATGAAATGCCTCTCCGCCGCAAAGTATCTGGGCGCCTTCCTGCCTGCCGATATCAAGGTAGCTGAGAATCTTCTTATACTGATCTTCGCTGGCCTGTGCTCCCATCATCACAGTAGAATCAAGGGGATTACCCATTTTTATAGCCTTGGTACGTTGAATTACCCGGTCCATAAACCGGTCGTAGATATTTTCATGCACCAGAATACGAGAAGGACAGGTACATACTTCACCCTGATTGAGTGCAAACATCACAGCGCCTTCTACAGCCTTATCAAAAAATGCATCATCGGCATCGGCTACCGATTCAAAGAAGATGTTTGGGCTTTTGCCTCCCAGTTCCATCGTTACGGGTATCAGGTTTTCGGAAGCGTACTGCATAATCAGGCGGCCGGTGGTTGTTTCACCTGTAAATGCGACTTTATTTACACGGGGTGAAGTTGCCAGTGGCTTACCGGCTTCGGGTCCAAATCCGGTCACAATATTCAGTACGCCAGCAGGAATCACTTCTCCTATCAACTCCATCAGGCACATGATAGATGTAGGTGTTTGTTCGGCTGGTTTTACTATAACGGTACAGCCTGCGGCCATGGCAGGGGCTATTTTCCAGGCAGCCATCAGCAGCGGAAAATTCCAGGGTATAATCTGGCCTACCACACCAATAGGCTCATGCAGGTTAATGCTTACGGTAGTCTCATCATGTTCGCTGATGGTCCCTTCTTCGCTACGGATAACACCGGCAAAGTACCGGAAGTGATCCACCACCAGGGGCAGATCGGCCGCTCGGGTTTCGCGGATGGCTTTCCCGTTATCAATGGTTTCGACTGTAGCCAGGTAGTCAAGGTTGTCTTCAATGATCTGCGCTATCCTGAGCAGGACATTACTACGCTGTGCCGCGGCAGTTTTACTCCAGGTTTTAAAAGCCCGGTGAGCGGCTTCGATAGCTTTTTCGATATCCTGCGCATTACCGCGTGCGGCCTGGGTAAAGACTTTACCATCTATAGGTGACACATTATCAAAATATTGCCCACCCGACGGAGCTACCCATTCACCACCAATATAATGATCATACCGCGATTTGAATTGGGGACGCGCTGCCACATTTCCTTTAGGAGCAGCTGTTGTAGTTGTACTCATTGCAAGCATTTTAATCGTTAAAGAATAGGTCAATTTTCAATTTTCTTCCTTCTTTCTATGATAATTTTGTACTTTCTTTTAGCATAATCGTACCCCCGATTAAGTGGGGACGGTTGGGATGTAGTACCTTGAACAGTGAAAAACGGTGCTGTGCCAGTAAAGCATATTATAAATAAAATCGACCTCACACAACCCAGGCATCTCCAGACCCTGGTTGAAAACCGGCGCATTTTTAATCTGGAAAACTGCGAATTGAATGTCTTTGAAAGTTACCAGGAGGCCTACCGTGTTCCACTCACATTTCATGATTTTGTAATCACCAGTATGGTGCGGGGCAAAAAGGTGATGCATCTCTTTGATAAGCCTTCATTCGAGTATCTCCCCGGCGAGTCGGTAATCGTACCGGCCAATGAAACGATGGTGATTGATTTTCCCGAAGCCCAAAAAGGCAACCCAACCCAATGTATAGCTCTTGCAGTAGATGCGCAGTATGTCACTCAAACTTTGCAGTATCTCAACAATTATTATAACAGCGACCCACAGGATCAGCATGACTGGAAACTACAGTTCAATAAATATCACTTCGATAATGACACGGAGGTTACGGGCCTTATCAATAAGCTGATTCGGGTATGCAGCAGCGGAGACCGCGCAAAAAATATTTTTGCAGACCTCAACATCAAGGAGTTGCTCATACGCCTGGTACAAAGCCAGCATTTACAGCAAATAGAGATTGAAAAACAGGATAGCGCCAATCACAGCCGGCTGCACTATGTATTGCATTACATACACGAACACCTTACAGAAAAGATCGCCGTTGATAAATTAAGCCGGAAAGCTTACCTGAGCCGTAATATGTTTTTTAAATGGTTTAAGGAGCAGTTTGGAATTACACCACTGGAGTATATTAACCGCGAGCGTATAAAACTGGCTAAACAGTTGCTGGAAGATCCGAAGCAAAGCATTACGGCAGTAAGCCTGCAATGTGGCTTTGCCGATGTCAACTATTTTGTGCGGCTTTTCAAAAAGCAGGAAGGCATTACGCCTGGCACCTACCGGCATTGTATAACAGGAAAGCCGGAAAGCGAATAACTTCCCGGCTTTCCTGTCTTGTTTTCTGTATTTATTTATTCTACTACAAATTCACGGGCTGCCATTATAGTCTGGCCGCTGTCGGAAAGCCCTTCCAGCACAGCTACAAATCGTCCCTTCTGGTCAGATGTATAGAACTGTATTTCCGATTTTCCGCTTGCCGGTATTACCTGGCTGGGTATCCACTGAAGGGTAGTTCGCATATCTGGCAGGCGATTGCCGGTAGTACCGGCTTTGGCATAGTCAGGGGCATAAAACTCGCGTCGCAATTGCAATCCTTCATAATCTACCATAATTACAGAAGGATCCAGATCAAATGCATCAAACTTGCCTTTATAGGTTTCAAAGCTTACGATACCGGAAAAGGCTGCAGCCCCCAGCACATAACGACGGGTGACCACATCCAGTCTTTTCAGTTTAATCGGGTCGTAACCGAATATCTTATTATGATCTGCCAGAGGTATGCCATCCAGCAACACCAGCACATTCTCGTCATATGCCTGCCCATACAAACCGTCATGCACCACTATATTCGGTTTTCCATTACGCATCGATATGGTAGTCGGAAACACATATTCTCTGAAAGTCTCTTCCACCGTGCTGAATCGTTTATAATCATCCATTTTGTAAACATATTCAGCCTTGCCATAAAAAGGCAGCGTATCGCGCAGGGCGGGTGAAAGAAAATGACGCAGGCTATCTGCCAGGAACAGGTTTTGCGCCTGCATGGCAACGCTTCGTCGCACCAACGCTTCTTCCTGTTTTTTATCCAGAACCACCAAGGGCAACTGCTGAATAGATCTGTCTTCGGCAAAGGGGTTGATTACATCAATCCGGTACTTGCTCATGGAGTCACTTACCACTTTCATGACGACCTCACCAGGGCCATAATAATTATTTACTTCAAAAAACACATATCCTTCGCTGTTACTTCTGGCCGCCTGAAAACTATATGGTACTGCCGGAGCAGACAAATAACAAAGTATGCTTCCGACCGGCTGGCCGGTAGTCTTATTCATCACCCGGCCTCCTATCAGATGACCTCCTACTTCAGGCATGTGTTTCCAGGGTGTATTGCCGCCCGGTGTCCAGGCAAAACGACGCCAGCCTTGTGTCAGCAGCAGATTATCGGTGGCCTCTTCTACTCCCGCATCGCCAGAAAAATAATATCCCGGAGATTCTATAGCTCCCAACAGATCGTCCTGCAGCCAGCGATAGGTCTGAATACTGGCCACATCTAGCCCGGTATTTACCGGCACCTGATATACTGCGATTGAATAATTTATACTGTCTGTAGCCTGCTGACCAGTTGCGGTTACGCCCAGAATTACTTTATCTCTTTTTGTAAACTGGTTTTTACTGAGCGAAAGATCAGCATTCAGTTTAGTGTCGGGGCGTACGAAGACGAGTCGCTCGGCAACGGGCTGTTGCTGGCTATTAAATAATGTAATGAAGTTAATACCGGGAGCCAGGCGCGATCTTTCCAACTTTGCAGTCGCCTCTGCATTGTTTCCCGTCTGTAACTGTACAGCCTGACGAACTCCTGTGCGGGTATGCGCCACTACCGTCAGCAATTCACCTGGTCCGGTTGTAGCTGCACGTACCTGCAGCCCTGATCCGCCAGTGGTAGTTACATTCAGCAGATAACCGGTTGCTACGGCTGCCGGAATGTTTTGAGTAAGCATCCGTCCATTTTCCAGTTGTACGCGCACCCGATAGGTCTCATTGGCCTGCGGCGTGAAGCTAAAACGGCCAATTCCAAAACGATGGGTCTGAAATTGGGTTAGCGTATCGCCTTTTGCGTTCAGTAATACACCCGTTGCATTTGCACCACGTCCGTCTTTGCCTGTCACTTTAAATGCAATGGTTGACTGGTAACCCTGCAGCAATTGACCACCTTCGGGGTAAAAATCAATAGCAGCAGAAAGGCTATCGATTCTATCAGCAGTGGGAGTTATACTAACCGTATTGGTAACACCGATCGGAGTTTCATAAAAATGAGGTGTTTTCTCATTACGCATCAGGCTGGTATAAGCGCGTAACAGATAATGATCTGTACGAAGGTTGGTAGGGAGATAAAACGAACCTTCTCCCCCTCTTTTTGACAATGACACCTTAGCCTGCAATACCGGTTTGCTATTGCGATCCAATAGTTCTACATATGCTACTTTACTGAGGCCGGATGGCTTGTACGACAATGCTTCCATTCCATATACCTGAAACCAGATAATCTCACCTGCCAGGTACTGTGGTTTATCAGTGCGTACATATACCCGCTCCTGGTAGTCTGTACCTGCCGCCGTTGCAGCCTGGGCATTGATTCGGGCTTCGGCAGTGGTTTGAGCCTGTATATCTTTTAAAGCTCCCGTAAGCGTTATCAGCATCAATCCCCCAATCAGCTTTTTCTTATTCATTGCAGCACACTTGAACATGTATACTTGGTTTTGGATGTGTAATTGTAATAAGGTGGTTAATTATTTTTTACCAGAAAGACGGGCGTGTTCGGGTTCCATTACGTTTAGTACAATCCACACAAACCCCGTATGAGCCAAAGTAAGCCTTGGGTACAATGGTACCCGGTGGTATATCAGCTTCGAAAGGTGAATAGCCGAGTATTTCGAAATAATAAACAACGCTGTCGGGAGTGACTGTCTGTACTTCACAAATCTGTGGAAAACGCCAGTCCGGCACCTGGCTGGCACTGATGAAGATTCGCTTCTCTTCTATAGAAGATGCGGTGACATAACCGATAACCGGTACAGATGGGTCGGTGAGGCAGGTTATATTTCCTTTTACCTCAGAAGGCTGCGCATCAAAAATAGTTCCGATGCTTTCTGTGTTCTTACGCAGCAGATCATAAAACTCGTAGGCATCTTTATCAAGGGCATACTGGCGTACAAGTATGCTGTATCGAACACCGATCCGGTCATCCCCATTAGAGAAACTGGTGACTGGCATTTTTGAAATTACATCAGACTCCAGGCGGGTTGTTGTACCCACCAGGATATTGGTGGAGCTACGGTTACGCCAGCAGGTCGACACATCTTCGGCCGGCATTACCCTTTCACGCACACGTCTGTTTTCGTAAATGTATTTTGAAAAAAAATAGGTGCGAATTTCCCAGGTTTCATCATATTCCCAACGGTAATATTTTGTTTTATTGGCATCATCATGGCTATTAACCTTGATATCTACCCCTCCGGTTGCCGACCGGCTCCAGGTCACACTGTCAATAGGGGGCGTTGTCTTTGCCACTACGTAGGCCGAAAGATATTCCTTTCCATCTGTGGTTTTTACTCTCAGCCGGTATTCATTACCAATTACCAGGTTAAGGTTAGGGTGTATATATAAACCATTTCCCTGATAGGCTAATGGGACAGCGGAATTGTCTTTACCCTCAACGGTAACCATTGCACTGGCTTCACCAATGATTGAACTTGTTCTGTCTATTTGTGTGGTACGGGTAAGGCGCACATTGGTCGCCCCCTGACCGGCATTCAGTACTCCTTCGATTACCAGGTAATTAGGAGCTTTTGTTACAACTTCAGGACGATACGGATCCCGGCAGCCTGTGGCCAGCAGCAGCGCAAATGAAATGCTAAGGAGAAAAAATTTATACATATTTAAACGTCTGAATAAACTGAACTAATAAAGCGACCTTACCAAAAGGAAGGCCGGGTTGTTGTGCCTTTACGATCCCTGCAATCCACACAATAATCATACGAGCCCATATAACTTTCCACCCGATTGGTAAGTGGATTAATATTCGCATCAAACGGCTTATACCCACCTATTCCGAAATAATACGAAACACTGTCAAGGGTAACCAGCTTACTTTCACAGTCCTGAAAATAACGCCAGTCCGGCACGTCACCGGAAGAAACGAAAATCCGCTTCTCCTGAACCGAAGAAGCAGTCACAAAGCCCAGAACGGGCTCTTCCGGGTCGTTGATGCAGGTAATATTCCCCCTGACCTCAGAAGGCTGGGCATCAAAAATAGTTCCGATACTTTCCGTATTCTTGCGCAGCAAATCATAAAACTCATAGGCTTCTTTGGTAAGCGCATACTGACGCACCAGTATACTGTATCTAAAACTCAACCGATCATCTCCCATCGGAAACCCGGTAAGCGGATACATTGATACCTGATCAGACTCCAGCCTAGCAGTTGAGCTCAGCATTATGCGTGTGGAGCTTGTATTTTTCCAGCATACCGATACATCTTCTGCTGGTAATACACGCGTGCGTACAGACGCGTTTTCGTATACATATTTCGAGAAAAAAGTTGATCGTATTTCCCAGGTCTCATCATACTCCCACCGGTAGTACCTCGTTTTACCGGCATCATCGTGACTATTTACATAAAAGTTTATTCCGCGATCAACAGTGCGTTGCCAGCTGATACTATCAATTGCCGGTGTGACTTTTGCTATTTCATATTCAGATAAATATTCCTTTCCGTCACTTGTACGTACCCTCAGCCGGTATTCGTTGTCGATTACCATGTTCAGATCGGGATGTACATAGACACCATTACCCTGGTAAGAAAGCGATACTGTTGAATTATCCTTTCCCTCCACTGTCACCAGCGCATTTGCTTCACCAACGATGGCGTTTGCCCGGTCTACCTTTGTTGTACGGGTAATACGTACAGCCGTACCGCCCTGCCCGGCATTAAGTACTCCCTCTATCACCAGGAAATTGGGTGCTTCGGCAACAATATCAGGCAGATATTGCTCCCGGCAACCTGTACCTAGCAGCAAAACGAGTGAAGCAAACAGAAGAAAAGACTTATACATTTTAAAACCTGATATTATAGTTTATAAATGGTATTACACTCCCAAAAATTGAAAGCTTATATCCATTCACCAAACCGTTCTCAGACACGAAATAAACCGAATACGGATTCTTGCGCCCCAGGAGGTTATACAATCCGATTGTCCATGAACCGTGTGTACGCTGATGCACTTTGTGGTTGCCATCTATGTTCATAGAAAAATCCATCCGGAAATAATCTGGTATCCGATATGCATTCCTGTCAGAATAAAGCACACGCTGCGATCCTGCATAATAATAGCGGCCAATGGGTAATGTTATCGGACGGCCGGTGCTGTACGAACCATTTAATGATACGCTAAAGCGGTGACTTACTCTGAAGTTTCCGGTAAGCGTTACATCATGGGGCTTGTCGTAGTTGGCAGGATAGAACTTTCCGTTGTTGACGAGGATACCCAGATCCGGATCGTCTGAACGCAACAATACACGGGAATAGGTATAGCTGATCCATCCGTTCAGTTTACCACCGGGCTTTTTAACCAAAACTTCCACGCCATAAGCCTTACCACGTGTGTTGATTACATCGGTTTCTATGTTTTGATTAAGCAGCAGGGTGGCGCCTGGTTTATAATCAAGATAATCCTGTATCCGTTTATAGTACAGCTCAACGGACGTTTCGATAGTATTTTGTTTAAGGTTCTTATAGAATCCCAATGAAACCTGATCACCACGTTGCGGCTTGATATTGGGATCGCTTAGTTTCCAGATGTCAGTCGGCGCAATAGCGGTTGTATTAGACAACATATGGATATACTGGCGTTGTGAGTTGTAACCAGCTTTTATTGAGAAAGAAGGCGTAAGCGAGTAGCGTATCGAGAACCTGAATTCGGGCCCGGAATAACTATTGATCGTTTTACCTTTTCCATAAGTGCGAGTTTCTGTACGGTTACCTTCCGTTACCGGCAGGCCGGGTGCATAATAATCCACAGACTGCGGACCCAGGTACTGATAGAAGGAGAACCGCAGACCTGTATTAATCGACAATTTGTTGTTGGGATTAAACCGGTGTGTGATATAAGCGGCTGATTCCTGCGCCTGCTCCGTTTCTACTTTCTCCTTTTGTACCAGCGATCCTTTGCCATTAGGCTCATAGATTCCCGGATCCAGTTTGTACCTGAGTGTACTGAGACCAAAATCGAAGCCATGCTGCTGGTTGAGATAATACACAAAATTGGTACGCAGATACAGCTGCTGGATGGCGAATTTCAATATAAACGCATTGGCTTCATTGGCATCACTGGTTACTTTATACTGGTAGTTATCGTAGCCCCCGATAAACTCACCTGTAAGGCGCCTGCTGAAATTACGTTTCCATTTCAGCGAAAAGTTTCGGTTTGAATACCCATAAACTGTATCACTGTTGAGCGCAAAACGGTCATTGCTGAAATAGCCTGAAAAATAAAGATTATTGGTACTGTCGATGCGGTGGCTTATACCCAGGTTTACGTCCTGAAATGCAGCCTTACTGTTCTTGTATTCATCCGGAAGGATTTTCAGCAGCCAGTTGGCATAGGTAGTACGGGCACCGAGGATGAAAGATGTTTTATCCTTATCAATTGGGCCTTCAAGGTGTATACGGCTGGTAACAGGTCCCACGCCCGCCGATCCGGTTATCTTTTTCTTGTTTCCTTCGCGGCTATTGATATCCAGTACAGAAGCCAGACGACCGCCAAATTTGGCAGGTATGCTGCTTTTATACAGTTCAATCTCATTGACTACTTCTGGATTAAATGCGGAGAAAATACCGAAGAAGTGGGAAGGGTTATAAATAGTAGATTCATTGTAAAGGATCAGGTTCTGATCGGCCGAGCCGCCACGTACGTTAAAGCCGGTACTGGCTTCACCCACTGTTTTCACCCCAGGCAGGCTGGTAATCACGCGCAGGATATCGGCCTCCCCAAATACGGAAGGTACTTTACGGATGGTTTGGATATCCAGACGCGCCACACCCATATTCACATTGGTGACGTTAAGTGTTTTACGCGATGACACTACCACCTCTTTAAGAGTGGTAACCTGCTCAGCCAGTTCTACATCGAGCTTTCCATCGGAATAAACAGCCAGTTGCAGTTTGGTATCGCGCATGCCGAGTCCCAGGATATTGAGCGTATACTTGCCTGCAGGCACCGTGAGCGAGTAGTTGCCGTAACTGTCAGTAACTGTATAGTAGCGTGAATCAATGAAGACAGATGCATTTACAACAGGCTCTCCTGTTTTGGCATTACGGACCGTACCGGTTACAATTGCATTGCCACGTACTGTATTCGTTTTTATTCCGATTTCATATAGCTTATTCTCAGAGGTTACAACCCGGCTTTTTTTCTGTGCCAGATCATAATCAACCAGCGAATCGGCCGTAGGTACAGGCACTGGACGACCCGGAGTGGGGAAAAAGCCGGCTGGTAATGTAGTAGCTATTCGCGCCCCCCTGGTTACAAATATGTTGTTGTCGGCATCAACAGCAAACTGAAGAAGCGTTCCTTTAAAGGCTTTTTCCAGTACTGAAGAAAGCAATTCATTGTCTGCCCGCAGATTTACCTCGAGTGAGTCGAGTTTTTTACTGTCATAAAAAAAGTGAACCGGCGCCTGGGCTTCCAGTTTTTCAAAAAATTCGGGCAATTGCATCTTTTCAAACACTCCAGTGATGCGAATCTCCGTTTTCTGACGGGCCTGAGCCTGGGTGCCCAGCATTAATACAAACAGTAGGAAGGAAGATAAGATTCGCATGCTAGTGATTAGATTGGTTGAAAGTGTGGGCAATGATTTTAAGCGCTTCGGATGGGTTCTTTTTAAACCTGACTCCGGCAGATTTAAGTGCCTGCTGTATTTCCTGGCGTTTATCGCGGGTAATTCCTGAAAGTTGTTTTTGACTGTTCACTGAGATTACCTCTCCTTTCCAGACTGCATAGTAACGCGATTTATTCATAAACTCTTTTTCTACATGCTGGTCAACTATCCGTTCTTCCAGCAAACAGAAACGATAGGCATATATGGTGAGTGGTCCCTCTTCCAGTACTTCATAATATCCCGTACGGGGCATACCAGTCTGCCCAGCAGATAAGCGGACAAATTTCAGGTCATTGAATTGAAATGCCTGAACGCGGTCTCCATATAATACCAGAGGAATTCCGCTTGGATGACGAATCAAAAGTTCATCCCTGTATATGTCATACAACTGCGGGATTTGATGATACCAAACACCTTCATAACAAACAGACCCTAAAGTCCAGTCTTTTACACCATAGAATGCGCTGCCCTTGATGGCCGCATAGCCACTGGAAAACTGACGTCCATTATAAATAGGTAAAAGTTCTCCCCGGTTTGAGAGGTAACGGGAAATAACACTGTCTTCGGCTGGATTGGCAGGCCCATTGTTTATAGCAACAGACTGTGCAGCAGCAGTAAAGGATAGGGCCAGCATGACGCATAACCCCTGCAATTTTCTCATGTAAAGCATTTTATTAATACGAACCCGATGGTGACAACGAAAAACTCCAGACCGTTGCAATGGTTTAAACAACAACGGTTTCAGGAAACGATCGTTAGCCATTCCGTCCAGAGCCTGGCAGGTGTCCGAAAATACGGGCTTTCTGTTTTATAACAATCGCTTCTGTCTATATTTCCTGACCGCTCAGCAATTAATCTGTGCCAGTCGTCAACTTTGCAGAAGAATCACCTACGCCTTCGCCATATTCACTGATTAGTTCAGCCACAAGTGCCGTCCAGCCTGTCTGGTGGCTTGCACCCAACCCACGGCCTGAATTGCCATGAAAGTATTCATAAAATGAAACCAGCTGCTCATTGCCCGGTTGTTGATAAAACCAACTGTAATCTCCATACAATTTTCTTTTTCCCTCTATATCCTGTTCAAAAAGGCTGATAATCCTTCTGGTAAGGCCCTGAGACACCTGGGTAAGGTTCATCATAACACCGGATCCCGAAGGGTATTCTACCTTCAGACTATCACCATAGAACTCGCCATATTTTCGTAACGATTGGATAATCAGAAAATTAATAGGCATCCAAACGGGGCCACGCCAGTTGCTGTTGCCCCCAAACATATCTGAAGTAGAATCACCGGGGTCATATCGTATACTGTACATATTGCCCTGTACTACAACGGAGTAAGGGTGCTGATCGTGATATTTAGACAATGCCCGTATGCCTCCGGTAGAAAGGAAGCCTTCTTCATCCAGTAAACGCTGCAGCATTTTAACCAGCTTTTCTCTGGGCACCAGCGACAACAGCAATTCCCCATCATCACTACGCTCTTCATTTGGCCAGAACTTGTTGTTCTTTTTCCGGTAATTCTCAAACCAGGTAATACGCTTATGGAAATCGGTGAGGCGATCCAGGACTTTCTGACTGATGCTGGAAACAGCATATAGAGGCGTTATACCTACTACAGACTGAATACGAAGCGGTACAGGGTCAGCTCCGGTAATACAAAGCACATCATAGAAGAAATTATCCTCTTCATTCCAAAGACCATGTTCATTGAGCGATTCAGCTATCAATACAAAGTGTTCAAAAAACTTTGTTGCGGTGTCTTCAAAAGACTGATCGTGCATGGCAATCTCCAGCGCCATTTCCATCATATCCAGCGCATACGTCCCCATCCAGCTGGTACCATCTGCCTGCTCCAGTTGTATTTCGCCGGGAAAATGAAAGCTGCGGTTAAATACCCCAATATTATCCAGGCCAAGAAACCCGCCTTCGAAAATGTTGTTGCCATTCACATCTTTGCGGTTGATCCACCAGGTAAAATTGATCAGCAGTTTATGGAAAACCTTTTTCAGAAAAGCTACATCCCCAGCACCTTTCTGTCTCTTTTCAATATTATAAACCTGCATGGCAGCCCAGGCCTGTACGGGAGGATTGACGTCACTGAAATTCCATTCATAGGAGGGTAGTTGCCCATCGGGCTTCATATACCATTCGCGCATCACGAGCAATAACTGGTGTTTGGCAAACGTGGGATCCACCACAGCCATTGATATACACTGAAAAGCCAGGTCCCAGGCCGCATACCAGGGATACTCCCATTTATCAGGCTTCATAATGATGTCCTGATTTTTGAGATGTTTCCAGTCACTGTTTCGCCCATGCTGCTTCGAAGCGCTAATGGGCGTAATACCATCGCTGTTACTCAGCCATTCCTCTACATCAAAATGGTAGTATTGTTTGCTCCACAATACACCTGCCAGCGCCTGCCGCTGAATCTGGGCCATATCGCGGCTCATTCCCTTCGGAAGAATAGCTGCATAAAAATCATCCGCCTCCTGTTTGCGCACTGCAAACACATCCTTAAACCCATTGGCAAAAGGGTTATCAACCCATTTATTGTTGAGGCGGCAATAAAATGTGCGCGTAGCTCCGCCAGCCAGCTTCATCTTATAGGATGGTGAAAACTTGGTGCCTGTCTTTCGTTTGGTCAGCTCTGCCACATTTTTACCCTGTATCACTGCACCATGAAAAGCATCTTTGGTAAAGATGCTGGTATTGGGCGTGCCCGTAACTATTTCTGTATTGGTCTCATTCTCCGTAAAGAAGATTTTATCGGCAGGTTGAAAATAAAAGTAATATTCTCCGAGTCGTTCATGTATCGCCTTTACCGTTGTTTTGTTGACATAGGAAATAGATGGCTTCTCCTTAAAGCTGCCCTGGTCCCAGCGATTATAAAACCAGAGTGTGGGCAACAAAGTAAGTTCTGCCGGCTTATTATACCGGTTGGTAATGTCTATTTTAATAAAAATATCCTGCGATCCCTGCTTGGCATAGGTAACCAGTACATCAAAATACTGGTTGTTGTTAAAAACACCTGTATCCAGTATCTCATATTCCGGATCTTCTTTGCTCAGACCGGCATTTTTCACCCTCAGCTCATCGTATGGGAATGCCTGCTGCGGATACTTATACAGGTATTCCATGTAATAATGTGTAGGCAGATTATCGAGGTAATAATATAATTCCTTCACATCCTCGCCATGATTACCCTGCGGGTTACCCAGGCCAAAAAGCCGTTCTTTCAGAATCGGATCCTGTCCATTCCATAAAGCGATACAAAAACAGAGATTTCCAAAATAATCGGATATACCCGCCAGACCGTCTTCGCCCCACAGGTACGACCTGCAATGAGCATGTTCAAAGGGGAAATAATGCCAGGCATCTCCATTTGTACTGTAATCTTCACGTACAGTTCCCCATTGCCGCTCACTCAGATAGGGCCCCCATTGAGCCAGTGGTATTTCTTTAGTGGCATTAACAGCCAGTCGTTGATGTTCTGCAGTCATAATAAAATATACACGCGCCTTCCAAAATGATCAAATAGCAAAAATAATGTTTATGTGCCGATACACATTCCCCAGAAACACAGGAGGCCCTGCCAGTAAGTATAACCAGCGGGGCCAATCGTTAGAAAGTATAAGATACGAAAAGTACCGTTAACAGCTTACTGATAACGCTGCTGAAGGCTTACCAGTATCTTTTTCTCTGCTTCTCCCAGTTGCACAGAAGAATCGGCAGGAAAAAAATGAAGTTTGAATGATTGTATGGCAGCGGATGGTTGCTTTACATTATAACCGATGATACGCAGTGCCTGCAGGGGATCGAACCCTACGGGCACCTGCACAGCAGTAGTATCGTACCAAAGACCATAGCCTTCTGTAGCCAGGCGTTGCCAGGGGAAAGAGCGATTGGGATCAACTTTTCTACCCGGCGCCACATCGGCATGTCCTACAAAGTTAGCTGCCGGAATACTGTAAGCTCTTTTCAATCTGCCCAGCAATTGCAGGAGACTGCTTATCTGCGCTTCAGAAAAGCCTTCGGAGCCGTTGTTGTCGAGTTCGATCCCAATACTGCTGCTATTGATATCAGTTGCATTTCCCCATTTGCTGACACCGGCATGATGAGCTCGCAACAGGTCATTGAGCATGTGAAAAACAGTACCATCGCGACAGATCACATAATGTGCACTCACCTGCGTTCGCGGAAGTGTAAATGTACGCAGGGTTTGATCGCAGCTGTTCTGTGCCGTGTGATGGATTACTACAATATTGGGGCGACGTATACTGAAGTTGGTGGTTCCTACCCAGTCTTCTGCATATGGCAGGCCTACCGAGTCGCGCAGGGGATACTTGCGCAGCAGGCGGGCCATCTGCTTTGCCTGCTTTTTATAATCCCCGTTGGTGGTAGCATACTGACTTTGTTTACATGCTGTAAAAATTACAAATGCCAGTAACGGCATAAGCAGCGGCCACTTTGAAAAATACTGAATCGGGTATTTCATATACATTATTTTCCTGCAGCAGATCCCCGTGACCAATCGGTCAGGATTGCCTGCTGTAATGCATCAGGATTTGCGATCTTTTTAATTTCAAAAGAAGCTTTACGCTGTACTGCAGAGCGGATGCTCAGTTCTTTTAATATACCGCCCTGTATGATTTTCAACTTTATTTCTGCTCCAGGCTCGCTGTTTTTCAGCCAATCCTCCAATACGGCACGTGTCGCTTTTTGTCCATTGATTTCTGTTATGACGTGGCGTCCTCTAATACCTGCTTCCCAGGCCGGCGACTGCCAGTCAACCTGACCTGCATAAAGACTGTCGTTGCGTATTTGGGTGGTGAAGCCCAGCCAGGCTCCGGGTTGAGCGCGTGCTACCGTATCAATGCTCAGGCCGGCATAAGACAGTATCGCAGGATAATCGAGCTCTTTGGTGGTATGCGTATACTCAAAGAATGAGGCCAGCGATACACCAGCCGCCGCCTCACAGGCTATCTGAAATTCAGCGTCAGTATATCCGCGGCCTTTTTCTTTGTAATATTTATAATACAAAGTACGCATCACATCATCGAGCGACTTTTTATTCTGACTGTGATGACGAATAGTAAAATCAAGCAACATGCCTACTACGGGGCCTTTGTCATAATAAGAAATAGTCTTATTCACCTCGTCGGCAGTACGGCCAAATGGTCCATCAGACCAGGTATCGTAGCTGGCCTGTACCAGTGACTGAAACAAACGTCCGGGTTTGCCTTCAAATGCGAGAATATTGTTGCGAAGGTTACTGATCATTTCCTCTTCGGTAGTAATGCCGGCCCTGCGGAGGATCAGGTATTCATAATACACCGTAAGCCCCTCTGCAATCCAGAGCAGGTTGGTACGGTTGCCATTCAGGTAATCAAATGGTCCCAGTTCAAAAGGACGTATACGTTTAGCATTATAATGATGAAAATACTCGTGTGCAATGAAATTGAGTATGCGTATCCGGGCGCCCCGTTCGTGCAAACCGTTGCCGCTAAAACTAATGGTAGTGGAATTAAGATGCTCTATGCCACCCTGGCCAGGACCTATACCTATAATGGTATAATGGTTAAAAGGAATATCGCCGATAAGATCTGCAGCTGCCGTGGTGATTTTTTTCAAGTCGTCCATCAGTGACTGTCCATCAAACTCTCCCATTTTATAACCAACAAAATAGTGAGGAACCCCTTTTACTGAAAATGGTGGCAGTGAGTCGAGATTGCCTGCCAGCAGGGGGCTGTCATAAAGCACATCATAATCGGGGGCGGTGAAACTATGTGCCTGACCCGGCACTTTATCCAGGCCGGTGACGACCTGTTTCCAGGCCTTATAAGGCTTTACGGTAATCTTTACGGGCTTTTGTATACCTCCTTCGGGATACATACATACAGATGCAGGAACTATATAGCCACGGGAGGAATCCAGATAGGAATTGGCTACGAAAGCCCTTGCGGCCTTTACATCATAGGTTACTTTTACAGCTCCTGCGCGCGGCCAACTGATCTTCCAGCTATTGCTGTCTGTTTTTTCCCATTTGAGCGGACGGCCTGTGGCATCGGTGGCGGCAAAATTGCTGACCTGCCTGGCATAATCCAGTCGCTGATAATAGCCGGGCGACCATACGGGCATGTGCAGCAGCAAAAAGGCAGATGTGCTCCGAGGCACCTGCATAGAAACCCTGATTTGCTGAGAGGCTGGCTGCTCTAACGAAACAGTAAACGAAACAGGAGCTGCTGATTGAGCAGTTAACGTAGTATATACGCCTATAAGACATGCCAGAAGCATGCCGTGGCGTAAGTAATGGTTGAGCATAGTCAGAAAGGTATGCAATTGGCTTTAATTTTCCGGACCATTCACCCCTATTCCAGTATCTGTTCTATACGGGTGAGTTTTCCATCGCGCGTCATCCCTTCGATTACTACCCGGAAAGCCTGGGAAAAATCATTATTATAAAAACTAAAGTTGATCGTTCCTTTACCGGGACTGGCCATCAATTGCGGATTCCAGTAAAGAGTGGTGCGCATATCTTTCTTATCCTGATCCTGCTTGAACGAGCTATAGTTGGGTGAATAAAACTGACGGATAGCCGTATAACCGGTAACCACATTACTGGGCAACCCTTTACCTGGTTCAGATTTTACATCATTGCCCTTACGTGTATAAATAGCAATAGCGCCATTGGCACCGTTGACAGACCCCATAAATGGCGGGCGTAATACTTTTATATAGGCCACATCGCTTGCGGATATGGAAGATATCATGGTGGCGTCGGTGGGAATTTCATTAAGGAAAAGTTGGGGCGTGCCACCTCGCCACTGCATAGACGGGTTACCTCCTGCCGCATTGGTTATTTGCAAACCTGCTACTCTGCCCTGCAGATAAGTAAAAATATTGAGATTGGCAGATGCCAGCGGATCGCTCAACAGGTCAAACGAATATCCATCGCCACCCGAAAAAAGTCCGGAAGCATATTTTTCATCCATCAGTTGCTCGGGCGTCTTTGTTCTTGATTTTACTACCACATTTTCCAGCAGTTTACCTTCGTAGAGTTTTAGCAAATCCTGCTCCTGTTTTGCCAGTTGCATATGCCGGTAAAAACCGGTAGTATCTGGCGAGGGATTGGCGAAGCGCCCGCTGGCACTAAGGTTTGAAGTGAGGGCCGGTAGCTTGTTTTCCAGGAATCGCACGCTCGCACTGTTCATCTTTTTGCCTTTCGAAAACTGGTAATAGATCGTGGTGGAATCGAAGAGAATAAGGGAGGGTTCCACAAACTGTCCATCAGGCTGCAGGGGTACCACCATCACATTTCCTTCTGCATTTTTGGGTTTGCTCATTAAGATGATGGATTGCGCCTCTTTCAATTCAGCAGCTGTAGCTCCATATACCCGGCCTGACACTGTCAGGTAAGTTGTGTCGCGGGGGTAACTGATAGTGGGCAATTTACCGCTGGCTACGTCTTCCCATTTAAAGCGACGCCAGCCATGGGTTAGCATTACCAGATCCAAATGGCGGGCCACGGTATCGCTGGTGCTGCTGAAATAATAGCCCGGCTTATATACCTGCCCTTTCAGATCCCCGGTAAGCAGCAAGCGGGTAATGATATTATCGCTGCTGTCTGTTTCTATGCCGGCATCTGTGATCGATACCGAAAGATTGGCTGTAAGATTATCCGGAATGGTTACTTCAATATCATTGCGGGCTCTTTTGTTCATGCCCCAGTGTTTTACTTCTAATCCGGGCGTAAACACATACTCCTGGTTATTGATATAAGTGATACGCTCGGCCAGCGGTTGCCATTTGTCGTCAAAAGCTGTAATAGTCAAAATACCGGAAGGCAAATCCTGTGTTGGAATCACCCCCTTTATCTCGCCGGCCTTACTGTCTTTTGCCAGTTTAAATACCATTACCTGTCCCATAGTGCCAACGAGATAAATCTGTCCGGGATCAAATGATCCGCCCCGCTCTACCGACACTGAGAAATATCTTTTGTCTTTGATGGGAGATACCTGCAGCGTTATACCCGTAGCTTTTACTGCCGGCAGGGGTGTTTTCTTTTCTGTGCCACGTGCATCTTTCCATACAGCTGTAAATGCATCACCGGCATTGGGAGTAATAAATACCACACCCATACCATCGTGCTGCACACGCAGGCTGTCTATCACCTTACCTGCAGCGTTGGTCACTACTCCTTTTACATTTACAGGAATACCGTATTCGTCATGGGCTTTAAACGCTACCTTATTCACCAACCCCTGTATCATATCACCGCCTTCAGGAAAAAATTCGAGATAAGTGGCTGGCTGCGGCTTGTTTTTGGCAACACCGGATGCCTGTAGCACACGTATATCTTTATTGTATAAAAAGGCTGAATCAAAATTGAGCATCCACCGGGTATAGCCGCGGGCATGAATGTATTTTCCGGTATAACCGGCCGGCAGATCAAACTGACCGTTTGTAGTTCCTTCGTAAAGCGGGCTTGATGTACGCCCAATAAGCTTTCCTGTCTCATCGGTCCAGTCGATATAGAAATTCTTGCTCGCATCGGCCGGAAACGGGCCTTCCATAAGGTATACCTTAAACCAAATAGTCTCACCAGGCGAATAAGCAGCCTTGTCGTAATGCAGATAGGCCCGCTCCTGTGAGAATTCTGTTCCGTAGCGTTCCAGTGTGGATTCAAAATTTTGCGCCTGCAGCCCGGCAAAGGTCAGGAATAGAAGTAGTAACGTACAGCTCAGACGGATCATCAGTAATCAGATTTACGGACAGGAAAGAAATGACCCTGTAAATTAAGTTAAGAATGGAAAGTAAACAAAGAATGAAGGAATAAGGCAAAAGATAAAAGGTAAATGATTTCTTAACATTCCTTTACCTTTTACCCTTGTCCTTTGCTCCTTAAACCTTCGCTTACATATTCCTCCTGTACTGCCCGCCTACTTCATACAGCGCATGCGTGATCTGCCCCAGGGTACAATAACGGACTGCATCCATAAGTGCCGCAAACAAATTGCCGTTTTCAACAGCTACCTGCCGGAGATGGCGGAGACTGATTTCTGCCTGTTGTGCATGCCGTTTTCTGAAGGCCTGCAGATTGTTTATCTGCAATTCTTTTTCTTCGGCAGTACTGCGTATGACCTCCCGTGGTACTATGGTAGGACTTCCCTTACTGTTGAGGAATGTATTTACGCCTACCAGCGGCAACTCGCCGGTATGTTTAAGATGTTCATAATGCAGGCTTTCTTCCTGTATCTTATTGCGCTGATACATCCGCTCCATAGCGCCCAGTACTCCTCCACGCTCGGTAATGCGATCAAACTCTGCCAGTACAGCTTCTTCCACCAGGCTGGTCAGCTCTTCGATGGCGAAACTGCCCTGGATGAAGTTTTCGGTACGGGCTGTTCCCATCTCCCGGTTTATAATAAGCTGAATAGCCATGGCCCGGCGTACACTCTCTTCGGTAGGAGTAGTGATTGCCTCGTCGTATGCATTTGTGTGCAGCGAATTGCAGTTGTCGTAAATGGCATATAATGCCTGCAGCGTGGTGCGGATGTCGTTGAAGTCGATCTCCTGCGCATGCAGGCTGCGACCCGAGGTCTGAATATGATACTTCAGCATCTGGCTCCGCTTGTTGGCCTTGTATTTATATTTCATGGCTTTAGCCCAGATGCGCCTGGCCACCCGGCCAATCACGCTGTACTCCGGATCCATACCATTGCTGAAAAAGAAGGAAAGATTAGGCGCAAAATCATCAATATTCATTCCGCGACTGAGATAATACTCCACATAGGTAAACCCATTGGCCAGCGTAAATGCGAGCTGTGTAATGGGATTGGCACCTGCTTCGGCAATGTGATAACCGCTGATGCTGACGCTATAGAAATTACGCACCTTTTGTTCAATAAAATACTCCTGCACATCACCCATCAGCTTGAGGGCAAATTCTGTAGAGAAAATACAGGTATTCTGCGCCTGGTCTTCTTTCAGAATATCTGCCTGTACGGTACCCCGCACCTGCTGCAGAGCAGTTTGCCGGCATTGTTCATATACATCTGCAGGCAGTACTTCTTCTCCGCTTAACCCCAGCAGGCGAAGACCCAGCCCATCGTTGCCCTCGGGCAACTGGTCCGGAAAAGCCGGATTAAAGTAACGGGGGGGCGTATCACCGAATTTATTTCGTTTCAGTTCTTCTACCTGTTCCCATAAGCCCAGTTCCGTTATCTTCTTTTCACATTGCTGATCAATTGCTGCATTCATAAAAAATGCCAGCAGCATGGGAGCAGGACCATTAATGGTCATAGATACAGAAGTACGCGGATCGCAGAGATCAAAACCACTGTAAAGTTTTTTGGCATCGTCAACCGTGGCAATGCTCACGCCACTGTTACCGATCTTACCATAGATATCCGGGCGATAGTCGGGATCTTCGCCATAGAGGGTAACGCTGTCAAAAGCAGTAGAAAGCCGCTTGGCCGGCTGTCCTGCACTTACATAATGAAATCGTTTGTTGGTCCGTTCGGGCCCGCCTTCGCCCGCAAACATGCGGGTAGGATCCTCTCCTTCCCGTTTGAGCGGAAATACACCAGCGGTAAAGGGAAAATGCCCGGGCACATTCTCCTGCGCCTGCCATTGCAGCAGGTCTCCCCAGTCTTTGTAGCGCGGTAATAATACTTTAGGAATACGTGTACCGCTCAGACTGGTTGTAAACATGGGTTGGCTTATAACCTTATCCCGCACGGTATACTCGTAATAATCTTTTTGATACTCGTTCCATTTATCCGGCCAGTTCTGAACCAGTTTGCGGCTGACAGGAGTGAGCTGATCGCGCAGGGCATCTATCTGTTTTTGGAGGGCCTGGGTCAATTCTGGCGGAGCCGCTGATTCCTGCATGGCGTTCAGCGCCCCCTGCAACTGGTACAGCCGGCTGGCAATAGCAGCCTGCTCTTTTACCAGCTGGTCGTACCCGCGGTTGGCTTCGCTGATCTCACTCAGGTATCTTGCCCGGCTGGCAGGGATTACGGCTTGCGACACAGAAGCTGTTTCGGGAAAACTGAATTCACCAAAATGCACACCGGTTTTTGCCTCTATTTTGGCCAGCAACCGGGTAAACAAGCGATTTACGCCTTCGTCATTGAAGCGGCTGGCCATCGTACCAATAATGGGCAGCTCGGCATCGGTCGCCGTCCAGAGGCCATGGTTACGTTTATATTGCTTGCGTACGTCAGCCAGCGCGTCGAGTGCCCCGGCTTTATCAAATTTATTGATACAAACCAGGTCGGCATAATCGAGCATATTGATCTTTTCCAGTTGCGATGCCGCACCATACTCAGGTGTCATGACATACATGCTCACATCGCAATAATCCAGGATAGACGCATCGCTCTGCCCCACACCAGCCGATTCGAGGATAACCAGGTCGTACCCGGCCTCCCGGCATATTTCAATGGCTTCTTCCACATGTGCACTGAGTGCCCTGTTATCGTCACGCGTGGCCAGGCTGCGCATATAAGCCCGGGGATGCGAAATGGCATTCATGCGAATACGATCACCCAGCAGCGCACCACCCGTCTTTTTCTTGGAAGGATCAACGGATATCACCGCTATGGTTTTATCTGCAAAACTGTTCAGGTAACGGCGCACTATCTCATCGGTAACCGATGATTTACCGGCTCCTCCGGTACCGGTGATACCCAGTACAGGTATGCGTGTTGCCGGTTTTTTATGGGATTGCTCCAAACCATTTTCTGCATTGGTGATGCGGCGGGCCACCTGGCGGATATCATGCGCTTCTCCCAGCTGCAGCGGTTTTGTGTATACGCCGGTACCGTTGAGGGATATATCACACTGACGAATCACATCTTCGATCATTCCTTCGAGGCCCATTTTGCGGCCATCGTCGGGAGAATAAATACGGGTAATGCCATAGGCATGCAACTCTTCTGCCTCTTCGGGCAGAATGGTGCCACCACCACCCCCAAAAATGCGGATATGGCCGCATCCGTTTTCCTCCAGCAGGTCTTTCATATACTTGAAAAACTCCACGTGTCCGCCCTGGTAACTGGTAATGGCAATACCATGTACGTCCTCTTCTATGGCCGCTTCCACTATTTCCTTTACAGAACGGTTGTGGCCCAGGTGAATGATTTCGGCGCCTTTACTTTGTAAAATCCGGCGCATGATATTAATAGCGGCATCGTGTCCGTCAAATAATGAAGCGGCCGTTACCAGGCGTATCTTATGAGAAGGTATGTATGTCATGAATTTTTATTCGCAAAGGCAAAAATAACAAAATCGGACTTCTACAAACAGGTGTTAGCCATACATTTCCGAAAAAACAGCCGCTGATTATAAACAGACTGGCTGCCGGATTGAATAAGCCCTTGTTCAGGATAGCGGAAAAAACGTTTAATTGCTGTAAGCGGGCCACAGCTGGTATAATGCCCGGTCAGAGGAGTATTTTCCGGTAAAGTGGAGAAAAACAGCGCAAATATGTGCTGATCAAACAGCAAAGGTCAAACAATAATTTACTGCATGCGCATTAGCTGGTTTCTTTCTACTTTTGGCCACTTTTATGGTTAACACCTGTCTGGTTATCGTTTTTAATCACCGGTATGATAAAAATATACCGGTTCTGGAAAAAATATATGCTGGTCGTTTCCGGCATATCCGTTTCCTGGTGCCTTTTTACAACGGCACCAATCCGCATGTGATCCCTGTATATGAAAGTTCCAATTACTTTCAGTCTTATTTTGCCCAGGGATTTTCGCGTTTTTTTGACCCCTCTTTTACCCATTATATTTTTATCGGCGATGACTGTCTGCTGCATCCCTCAATCAATGAGCACAATGTGCTGGAGCAGACGGGGCTTGCTGCCGGGGCCGATTTCTTGCCCCAGTTAAACAAATTTCAAAGTACCTCCGGCGTAACCTGGTGGCATACATTTAAGGGAATTGATTTTTTTCACAACCGGAAGGGGGCCGAAATTGCACGTGAACTTCCTTCGCGCGAAGAAGCCGTTGCCCGCTTCAAACAGCATGGCATTGACACAGTACCACTGAGCATGGCCAATATTTTTGGCACCAAAACACCTCCCGGGAAAAAGGCTTTGGAATACTGGCTGTTTAAACAGTACCATTTCCGTTACAAATGGAAAAAATACAGGAAGGGTTCACATATTGAACTCCCCTATCCCATTGCCGGTTCTTACTCCGATATACTGATCATTACCCGCGATACAGTAGCCGATTTTTGCCGTTACTGCGGCATAATGGCAGCTGCCGGTTTATTTGTGGAAATAGCAATACCCACCGCACTGCTCCTGAGCGCCCGTAAGATTATGCTCGAAGACCATCTGCGCCTGCAGGGCAGGGCATTGTGGACCCCGGAAGATATTCAGGCCGTTGAAAAACAATTCAACAGCTCACTCAAAGCGCTTATGGAAGGTTTTCCTGCAAATCAACTTTATTATCATCCTGTCAAATTATCGAAATGGAAAAACGATCTGTAAAGAAATATATCGTCATCACCAGCATCTTTGAACCTACCGAAGCCGTCAGGTCCTTTGCCCGCCAGAAAGGTTACCAGCTGATAGTAGTAGGCGATAAGAAAACACCCGCTCACTGGCAGCAGGATGGCTGCATTTATCTGAGTGTGGAACAACAACTGGAGCTGGCTCCTGCTTTTGCACAGCGTATTCCCTTTAACCATTATGGCAGAAAAATGCTGGGCTATGTATATGCCATGCAGCAGGGTGCCGAAGTAATCATCGATACAGATGATGATAACATCCCTTATGCAGGTTGGGAATTCCCTTCCTTTGAAGGTGATTTCACCGTGTCTCAGCCTAACCTGGGCTGGGTAAATATTTATCAGCATTACACCAGTCAGTTTATCTGGCCCAGAGGGCTTCCGTTGCGTAATATCCGCGATAGCCGCGAAAAACTGCAATGGGCTTCCCCGGGCCCGCAAAAAGTAGGCATCTGGCAGGGCCTTGCCGATGAGGATCCCGATGTGGATGCTATTTATCGTCTTACCGACAATACCCCCTGCATATTCGATGAGAAGGAACCGGTGGTTCTTGCCAGTGGCACAGTATGCCCCTTCAATTCCCAGAACACCGCTATTCGCCGCGAATTGTTTCCCTTACTTTTTCTCCCTTCATTTGTAACATTCCGCTTTACGGATATACTTCGCGGCATTGTAGCCCAGCCCATACTCTGGAAACATGGTTACCGGTTAGGATTTACCAAAGCCACGGTGGTACAAAAACGTAATGAGCACGATTATTTCAAAGATTATGAAAGTGAAGTACCCATGTATCTGCATGGCGAAAAGGCCCTGAAGCTGGTAGCCGATTCCCTGTCTGCTTCGAGCGTAAGCGATAACCTGCGCGAGGCGTATGAAGCCCTGCATAAAGCAGGTATAGTAGAACAAAAAGAACTGACTGTACTAACCGAATGGCTGGCCCATTGTTAACCCATCGCTCATTTTATTTTTACTTTTGACAGATGCAGGAAATCATTGACAATATTAAATCTCTTTACCGGCAATGGAAAGGCAGTGACCCGGCCAGCCTGGATGTGTTGCAGCAATCGGGTAGCGAACGACGTTATTTTCGCCTGTCGGATGGCAACGAATCAGTCATTGGTACCTATGGAGCCAATACAAGAGAAAATGAAACATTTACTTATTTCTCCCGCGATTTTAAATCGAAGCAACTGCCGGTACCGCAACTACTGACAATAAGTGAAGATGGCATGTACTACCTGCAGGAAGACTTCGGAGATATCTCCCTGCTGAATCATCTGGAAACAAAAGGCCTTGTACCGGAGGTATATGCGCTTTTCCGGCAAAGTCTCGAAGCCCTGGCTCAATTGCAGGTAAAAGGCGATAAAGGTCTCGACTACAGTAAATGTCTGACAAACCGCGAGTTTGGGAAACAGGCCATCATGGCAGACCTGCTGTATTTTAAGTACTATTTTCTGGATGCATTACGCAAACCGTATGATAAGCAAAAGCTGATTGACGATTTTGAGGCGCTAAGCAACTACCTCACACATACCGAATATAAATATTTCATGTTTCGCGACTTTCAAAGCCGCAACATCATGGTCACGCCAGACAACCAGGTACATTTTATCGACTATCAGGGAGGCATGAAAGGTGCGCCCCAATATGATGTGGCGAGTATGCTCTGGCAGGCGCGGGCTAATCTTCCGGAAGACTGGAAACAAAATCTGCTGGAAGATTATATGAATGCGTTTGAAAAACTTATTCCTTCCACCCTTGACCGCGGTATTTTTCGCAGCCAGTATAACGGTTATGTGCTCATACGATTGCTGCAGGTGCTGGGCGCTTACGGATTCAGGGGATTGTTTGAGCGGAAAGCTCAGTTTCTGACCAGCATCCCACTGGCGTTGCGTAATCTCCGGTCTTTCTTTGGCAATCAAAGCCTGGGTATAGCTGTGCCCGAATTCAGAAAGGTACTCAACATTTGCGTGGCCGATGAGATCATCGACCATTTCACGCCTGTGCAGGCTACTGACGATACGCCACTGGTAGTGCATGTGGCCAGTTTCTCTTTTAAAAAATCAATGCCCGAGGACAGCTCCGATAATGGAGGCGGTTTTGTTTTCGACTGCCGGGGTATCCTTAATCCCGGACGTGTTGAGAGTATGAAGACGAAAACGGGGCGCGACAAAGAAGTAAAAGATTTTCTTGAACAGCAAACACGCATGCCCGATTTTCTAAATAGTGTCTTTGACATTGTAGATATTACCGTAGAGGACTATATTAAACGCGGATTTGCCAGCCTGATGGTAAGTTTTGGCTGTACAGGCGGACAACACCGGAGTGTATATGCAGCTGATGCGCTGGCCCGCCATTTGCGTAATAAGTTTAAGGTAAAAATAGAGCTTCGTCACCTGGTGCAGGATGCCTGCAACTGGCAAAACCCTTTACCCGGTAAAGTATCATGAAAGCAATGATCTTCAGTGCCGGACTGGGCACACGTTTTAAACCCTGGACCGAACATCACCCCAAGGCGCTGGCCCCGATCAATGGCAGGAGCCTGCTGCAGCGGAATGTAGAATACCTGCAGCGTTATGGCATTTACGATGTAATTGTAAATGTGCATCATTTTGCCGATCAGATTGAAGAAGCTGTACAACAACATAACGGATGGGGTAGCCGCATACAGCTCAGTGATGAGCGCAGGGAGGTACTGGAAACCGGCGGCGGCCTGCTCAAAGCAGCGCCTCTTTTCACTCCCGGCGAAGATTTTCTGACCATCAATGTCGATATTCTCACTACACTTGACCTCAATGATTTTATAGCCTTTCACCACCAGCACAATCCGCTTGTATCACTTGCGGTAAGTAATCGCAGCAGCAGCCGTTGTTTTTTGTTTGATACCAGCATGCGCCTTACCGGATGGAAAAACCTTCAGACCGGAGCCGAGCGTATTGCTATTGCATCGCCCGAAACCCGGCCTTATGCGTTCAGCGGTATCAGCCTGTTCAGCTATCGGGTATTTGAGCATCTAAAATTGGAGGGAAAATTTTCGCTGGTAGATGCCTACCTGGCTCTTGCGCCTTCTCAACCAATAATGGGTTTTTTGCATCAGAATGACAACTGGGTAGATGTAGGCAAACCCGAAAGCATACCCATTGCAGAATCCATGTTTCGCTGACAGGCGATCTTCCCATTTATCGTAAAAGATCAGGTCGTGTAATACGGACGGTTTTCGCTTAACTTCGTTAGCATTAAACTAGTTCCGCCTCATGATGAAATGTATTGCTGCAGCCATTACGGCCAGCATCATTACCCTGCTGGCCTCCGGCCAGAGTGCATTTGATGCCAAAGAAGCCTTCAATCCTCATTTTTATCCTTATCCCGGCAACGAAATGCGCAGTGCGGGCGGCGAACCCGGGCCAGGCTACTGGCAAAACCAGGCCAGCTACCGTATCAACTGTACACTTGATACCGGCCAGAAGCGTATTACCGGTTCAGTTGATATTGAATATGTAAACAACAGCCCCGACAACCTCCGTTTTCTGTGGTTGCAGCTTGATCAGAATATCTATAAAAAAGATTCGCGTGGCTCGGCAACAACTACAGAAGCCGGGGGACGTTGGGCTAATGATGGCTATACAAGCGGGTATATCATTACAGCTGTAGAAGCGGAAAGTGCAGGAGGAAAATATGCGGCCCGCTACCTGATCAATGACACACGAATGCAGGTATGGCTGCAGGAACCATTACAAGCCAAAGGCGGAAAAATAAAATTGAGCATTCCTTTTGCATTCACCATACCTGAATATGGCACCGACCGTATGGGACTCCTTAATTCTCAGCATGGCTGGATTTACCAGATAGCTCAGTGGTTTCCGCGCCTTTGTGTGTATGATGATATACAGGGGTGGAATGTTGACCCTTACCTGGGTGCCGGTGAGTTTTTCCTCGAATACGGCCATATCGAGTATGCCATAACCGCACCTGCCAATCTGCTGGTGGTGGGATCAGGCACCCTGCTTAACCCATCCGAGTGCTTTAACGCGGAAGAATTGGTCCGTTATAACCAGGCAAAGGAAAGTGATAAAACTATACTCATTCGCAGCCTGAAAGATGTAACAGCACAAGTACGCAATAGCCGTATGGGAACGATTACCTGGAAATTCAGTATCGAGAATGCACGTGATGTGGCCTGGGCCGCTTCCGGCGCTTTTATACTCGATGGCGCCCGCATTAATCTTCCCAGCGGGAAAAGGGCACTTGCCTTAAGCGCTTACCCCGCAGAAAGTGCACGGGAGAAAAAGGAAGAGGACTGGCGAAAATCTACCGAAATGGTAAAAGCCTCCATTGAATACTATTCGGGGAAATGGTATGAATATCCCTACACAACTGCTGTTAATGTGGCTGGCTCCGTAGGAGGTATGGAATACCCCGGAATTGTATTTTGCAGCTATTCTTCTACCGGCAGCAGCCTGTGGAATGTAACCGATCATGAATTTGGACACACCTGGTTTCCGATGATCGTAGGCAGCAACGAACGTAAATATGCCTGGATGGATGAAGGCTTTAATACATTTATCAACGATCTTTCTACGGAAGCCTTTCGCAATGGCGTTTATAACAATGCCAATCTTTTCAGCAATCCTTCATTGCCGTTTATGATCCAGGCCACTTTTGGCGATGAAATGGATGCCATGTTTACCTCACCCGATGTAATACAACAGCAAAACCTGGGCATTGCTGCCTACATGAAGCCTGCCCAGATGTTGCATGCCCTTCGTGACGTGGTGCTGGGCCCTGAACGATTTGATGCAGCTTTTAAAGAATATATCCGTCGCTGGGCATTCAAGCACCCTACCCCATGGGACTTTTTTCATACCATGGAAAATGTGGGTGGAGAAGACCTGGCCTGGTTCTGGCGTGGCTGGATATTCAACTCCTGGAAACTCGACCAGGCCGTAAAAGAGGTGAAGTATGTTAAAAATAACCCGGGCAATGGTGCAGAGATAACTATCGAAAACAAGGAAAAAATGCCCATGCCGGTTGATCTGCTCATTAAAGAAAGTAATGGAAAGGAACATCGGCTGTTACTACCCGTAGAAGTTTGGCAACGGGGTGCTACCTGGACCATTCACCTGCAAGTCACCAGCGAGATCAAAGAGATCATCATTGATCCTGACAAGAAATTGCCAGACTGGAACCGGGAGAATAACCGGTGGAAAAGAGCCTTCTAAATTAAAAGTTTAAAGGTATAAGAGTATAAAGGGTATGTAGGTTCGTTCATACTTTTAAACTTTTATACCTTTAAACTTTTCAGACTTCTCTCTTCAAGCACCATACGCAATCCTTCCTGCCGGCTGCTCCATTTGACAAGTCTTATATAGCCGTTTTCGATTTCTATACCGGTAATATCGCCGTCGGCGAAACAACAGCAGCCCGTATTGAAGTAAGAGGGTTTCATTTGTAAATAATCTACCGATACAGTGGTAAATTCCGATTCTCTGAGCCGGATCTCGGTCTCCAGTTTTGATTTCTGATCATTATCGCCAGCAGCTATTGCTTTCTGCAACTGTTTATACAATCGTTCGAGGTGAGTAAGCGAAGCAAATACAGGTTGATGGGTGTGGCCGGTAATAAGCAGGGTATCTGACCTGGTAGCTGACCATTCATACATGATCTCGTTGTGCAGTGTTTTCTTTTCGCTATCGTAGGCCGGTGTATTGGGATTGATACGCAGATATCCCTGAAGAGGCGCCCAGACCTGTGCTACAAACCATTTGCTAAACCAGTTGCCATCACTTTGTGCATCGCCCTGGTGTCCGTGTGTACAAAAGATCTTCAGCGAGCGGCCTTCAATAAGAGTGGTGAGTATAACACCCTCATATACTTTCAGCGGTTGCTTATAGATATCTTTCAGCTGCCACCAGGCAAAAGGATCATTATCCCAGTACAGATCGTGATTACCAAATATTTTCACAAAGGCTTTGCGCGCGAGGAAGGCTCTTTCGAGTTCAAAATTTTGGGTATTCATTTTTTTAACACGGCTCAGGCCGTTTTCCCATAACTCCTCACTATCACCCAGGCATATCAACTGGTAGTCCTGCCGATTGTAGTATTTGAGCGCTTCGAGATATACAGGTTCAGCAATAGCAAAATCATCAGCTCCATCGCGTGCTCCTTTATGCTGGTCAGAAAAAATAATAAACCTGCCTTCCGTTTCTGCAAAAGGAATGACGAGCCCACGCTTTCCGGGGTTTGTTTGTATTTGTTCATATAATGCATCCAGCGCTTTGAAAATGCGGATACGACGGGGTTTGGATGCCAGTTTACGGGTGGCCCAGTTTACCGGCCGCAGCAGAAAAGACCTTATCCAATCTCGGAACATAAGAATACCGTAAATATAACAAATTAAGACACAATCTACTGATAATGAAAGCCTGCTTTATAGCCATCGCTTATTACAATTTTATAGATTTAGTGCTTATTTTTACTTACTTATGAGAAAAGCAACCTTACTACTGACTGTGCTGCTGCTGAGCAATATGGCCCTGCATGCACAACAGATCACTGACCTCTTTGAAAAGCGCACTGCCTTATCCCGCAACTTTTCAACAGTAGCTTCAAAATATGAAGCGCTTGAACTGAAAGCAGAACGCTTCTCCAGTCTGCAACGTAATCGCCCTGAATCGTTTGAGCTGAAACTTCCGTTTGAAAACCGGGAGCTGAAGTTGAAACTGAAACAGGTAAAACTTACGACTGATAATTTCAGTGTTATGGAGGCAGATGCCTCAGGAAAACGCGCAGTTCAATTTGACAATACGGGCGTTTTTTATCAGGGCACACTGGAAGACGGTACCGGCTTTGCCACCATCAGCGTTATCAACGATCGTGTAATGGGTGTGATAGCCGATCAGCAAAGCAATATTGTATTAGGGCCTATCGAGGCGAATGGTAAAGCCACTTCAGAATACACGCTGTACCGCGAAACTGATCTGAAAGTAAAAAATCCGTTGGTATGTGCTACACCAGATGCTGATATTTATGCGGATGTACACTCTTCAGCAGCCAATACACCACAGCCACGCGGCCAGCTTGTAGGTGAGCCTGTTGAAATATATTTTGAGTGTGATTATAAATTCTACCAGGACAAGGGAAGTAATACTGTTGATGTAATCAACTATGTACTCGGTTTTTTTAATAATGTAGCGCTGCTATATGCCAGTGAAGATATTAAAGTACAGGTATCACAGGTTACTGTGTGGACTTCGCAGGATCCGGAAGCTGCTGCAGGCCTGAATACCACCGGGACTGTATTGCCTGCTTTTAGAGATCGTATGGCCAATACAAACTATGTAGGCGATTATGCCCATTTCCTCTCTACACGCAGCCTTGGCGGAGGTATAGCCTATGTTCTTGGCAGCCCCTGTAATACCGAGAAACGTTATCGTACTGCGGTAAGTGCTATTTACAATACGTATTCTAATTTTCCCACTTACTCGTGGACGGTTGAGGTTGTAACCCATGAGTTAGGCCACAATTTTGGCTCCAACCATACCCAATGGTGTGGCTGGGTAGGTGGCGCACTTGACAATTGCTATCCTACAGAACCCTACCCTGCTGGTACGGCCGCGTGTCCCCCGGGGCCAGCCCCTTCAAATGGTGGTACTATTATGAGTTACTGCCACCTTACCGGTTACGGTATTAATTTCAACAATGGCTTTGGTACGCAGCCGGGGAATCGTATCCGACAAGTTATTGGCAGTGCGTCCTGTTTTGGCTCCTGCCGTATGACGGTTGATATCAGTAAAGTGGATGCCTCGTGCAACCAAAGCAATGGTTATGCTACTGTTACTACCCAAAACTCAACCGGAGCGCTCAGCTATCTTTGGAGCAACGGGCAGACCTCCGCAACACTTTCAAACGCTGCTCCCGGTACCTACCACGTTGTTGTTTCCGATGCGGCAGGTTGTAAGATTACCAAAGATGTGGTAATCGGCAATTCGGGCACCACGCTCACATTCGCTGTAAATCCTTCTCCCATAGCTGCAATTTGTGCGGGAGGAAATATTACACTTAATGCTACCAGTAATCCAGGCTACACCTACCAGTGGTATCTGGGCAGCAATCCTATTGGAGGCGCCACCAGCAGTTCTTATAACGCTACTGCCGCGGGCAATTATTCTGTACGCGCAGTCTCCGGATCCTGCAATGGAACACAAAACGTACAGGTGGTGCAGGTAACTCCCCCCACTGCCACGATTACACCAGCCGGCAGCACTACATTCTGCAGCGGCAGCAGCCTTATCCTCGATGCAACCGCCGGCAGCGGGTATACTTACCAATGGTATAAAAACAATGATGTTATTTCTGGCGCAACCAGTGCTACCTATACGGCCATATCATCTGGCGCTTATACTGTAAGAGTGGCCGCAGGCGCTACCTGTCAGTCTACTTCTTCGGCTGTTAATATTACGGTCAACCCTTCCCCTTCAGCTACGCTTACTACCACAGGCAGCCTGAATTTCTGTAGCGGCAGCAGTGTTAAGTTTGATGCCAGTACAGGTACTGGTTATTCTTACCAATGGTACCAGGATGGAGACCCTATTCTGAATGCCACCCAAAGTACTTATTCTGCTACTACATCGGGTACGTATAATGTACAGGTAACCCTGGGAAGTTGTAATGCTTCTTCTGAATTTAAAACCGTAACGGTCTTACCACGGCCTGCCGTAGCAGTTACGCCCGCTTCTTCAACCATTGAAAAATTCCAGACACAGACACTTACAGCCACAGGCGCCAGCCAGTACAACTGGTCTTCGCTGCCTGATATGGTTAGCAGTACAGCAACTACCGGCACCTATCGCCCATTGTCGACTACTACCTATACTGTAGAAGGCACTGCCAGCAATGGATGCCGTAATACAGCTACCGCTGTCATTACCGTGATTGGCTGCGGTGATGTCACCAATTTCAGCGCAACCGCCTATAGCCCTTCGCGTGTATTGCTGAAGTGGACCAATCCGGCCGGTGTAACCACAGATACTTTACAATATCGTATTGCGGGCACTACTGTATGGACGCGCCTTTTTGTAACAGGAGAGCAATATGAACTTACAGGCTTGCAGCCGGGAGCCAGCTACGAATACAACCTGATCCCCATCTGTACCACCTCTACGGTGTATGTACCTTCTGCCAATCAGAGTATTCAAACCAGCAGCCTGGTAAATGGACGTTATGTTCGTCTCTTCCCCAATCCGGTAAGCAGTGAGGCCCGTCTGGAAATCATCACCTCGTCTGCTACATCGCTGAGCATTGTTATCTACGATGATGCCGGAAAACTGGTACGTCAGATACTGAACAGACAAAACATGCCGGCGGGTCAGCTGATTCAGACCATAGATGCATCCAGACTAAGCAATGGGCTCTACCTGGTTTCAGTGACCATCGATGGGAAAAGTGAAATAATTAAAATGGTTGTAGCGCATTAATTATTCCTGAAATAGAAACAGAAAAGGTCCGCTATGCGGACCTTTTCTGTTTCTATTATTAACCGTTAATTTATTTTACGGCAATCATGCTTATCTCCACATTCACAAACTTGGGCAGTGCCGATACCTGCACGGTTTCGCGTGCCGGGAAATCGCCCGAAAAAAAAGATCCATACACTTCATTGATCTCCGCAAACCGCTTCATATCTGTAATAAAAATGGTTGTCTTTACTACATTAGAAAAAGTCATCCCGGCTGCCTTTAAAATGGCCTCAAGGTTGGTCATGCATCGCTTTGTTTCCTGCTGCACATCGTTATTCTCCAACTCGCCAGTCTGTGGGTTAATACATATTTGCCCGGAAATATAAAGTGTTTCTCCAGCCAGTATCGCCTGATTGTAGGGGCCAATAGGCGGAGGCGCGTCTGCTGTTTTGATAATAATCTTGCCTGACATGCTTATAAATTTGATGAAGCGAATATAGCTTTATGCGCTTTCTTTGCAAAAAAACGGATATGAACGTATGGGTGATTACAGATGAAACGTTGTACCAGGAGATGATGGCTACAACCGTTTCTCCTGAAATCAGTATAAACCGGATTACCAACCCAGACCAGATTGATGAGGAACAAACAGATTTTGCAGTAATAGATTTACTATTTGACAGTAAAGAGCCCGATCGTCTGCAGGCAATCCTTAAAACAGGTGCAAGCCTGATACTGTTAAACGAGGTAACTGAAACATGTGCCGGATGGCCCGATCATGTTATCCGTTTTAATGGCTGGCCCGGATTTCTTCGTCGCTCTGTGATGGAAATGACTGGAGGAAGTCTCCATAGCCGGCAGCGGACGGGTGAAATCATGCAACTGTTGGGACGTGAGACTGAGTGGGTACCGGATATACGGGGAATGATTACCGCCCGTGTGGTGTGTATGATTATTAATGAGGCATTTTTTACACTGAATGAAAAAATAAGCACCGAAACCGAAATAGATACCGCCATGAAACTTGGAACCAATTACCCCTGGGGCCCTTTTGAATGGTGTAAACTATTGGGTATTCGCACTGTTTATACTCTTTTGGAAAAGCTGGCTACTGAGCACTCTCGTTATCAACCCGCTGCATTATTGCAGCAAAGAGCTTTGGCACAATAATGGCAATTATTCTTAATATAGATACGGCAGGCAATACCGCCTCAATATGTGTGGCAAAAGATGCTATAGCGGTGGCTGTGGCAGAAAACCCCCAGCAGCAGGATCATGCTGCCTGGATGCATGGTGCTATTGAAAATCTTCTGTGGCAAGAAAATTTACAATTTCATGACATTGAGGCGGTGGCTGTGAGTAATGGTCCGGGATCATATACGGGTTTACGCGTAGGACTGTCGGCAGCAAAGGGTTACTGTTACGCGCTCAATATTCCGCTGATTACGTTACCAACACTTCGTATAATGGCGGAAGTTCATAAGGATGAATCAGTTGATTTCATTTGCCCGATGATCGACGCGCGAAGAATGGAAGTGTATATGGCCGTTTATGATCAGGAGTACAGGCTATTACAGGAACCTGAAGCAGTAATTCTGGAAGAAAACAGCCTGTCAAAATGGACAGCTCAGGGAAGGATAGTAGTGAGTGGCAGTGGCGCCGATAAAGCCAGTCATATTTTAACTGCTGAAAATGTTCTATTCAGCAACATCAAAGCTAGCGCTATCAATATGAGCGGATTAGCAGAGTCTGCTTTTATCCGGAAGGAGTGGGCTAACCTGGCCTATACCGAACCTTTTTACCTGAAAGAGTTTTTTCATACGGGCCGTTAATTAATGGTTTGTACTGAGTCAGGTATTAACATTTTTCTTTTTAAAAAGCAATCATACATAGTTATTTTTGCAATTTATATTTAACCGGTCATTACTATGAACAACTACACGTTAACGCTCAATGCGGCTCCGGATAATAGCAACTCCCTGAAAGTGGACCTGCTAAATGTAAAGAAGGCGTCATTAGTACTGCGGGCAATCAATCACAAACTCAGACAACAGATCCTCAAACTCATTGATGAAAATGGCAGGATCACCGTTACTGAAATTTATGTAAAACTCCGGTTGGAGCAGTCAGTAGCCTCTCAGCATTTATCAATCCTGCGCAAAGCAGGCTTCGTGAATACAGAAAGGGATGGCAAATTCATTTACTATACAGTAAATACGGGCCGGATCGAAGAACTCAACAATTTCGTAGAATCCTTGTTGAATTAAGGCAATCTGATCACTGATTTAAAAGGAAGCCACTGGCTTCCTTTTTTATTGTAATATGAAGTAATTTTGATATTTAATCATTTGTATGTACATCCAGCAATTATATACCGGCTGCCTGAGTGAAGCAGCTTACTACATCGAAAGCGACGGCGAAGCCGCCATCATAGATCCCTTGCGCGATATTGAAGTGTATCTTCAACTCGCTGCAGAGCGTAAAGCCCGTATCAAATACATTTTTGAAACGCATTTTCACGCCGATTTTGTGAGCGGACATCTTGACCTCGCTAAAGCCACACAGGCACCCATCGTTTATGGCCCGGGTACTGTCACCTCTTTTCCGGCGCAGATAGCCAGCGATGGAGCTGAATTCTCTATCGGTCGTCTGAAACTGGTGGTATTGCATACACCTGGTCATACACTGGAATCATCCTGTTACCTGCTCAAGGATGAAAACGGCAAGGATTATTGCCTGTTTACAGGCGATACACTGTTTGTAGGGGATGTAGGCAGGCCTGATCTGGCGCAGAAAGACGCAGAGATCACCACAGCTGATCTGGCCGGCATGCTGTATGACAGCCTTCAAACTAAATTAATGCCCCTGGCCGATGATGTGCTGGTATATCCGGCTCATGGCCCCGGCAGCTCCTGCGGCAAAAACCTGGGACCCGATACGCATAGCACCATAGGCGAAGAAAAACGGAGTAACTACGCCCTGCAGGCAGCAGACAAACAGGCTTTTATCGCGGCAGTTACTGATGGTATTCCTCCCCCACCCGCTTATTTCCCTATCAATGCCCGCATTAATCGTGAGGGATATGACAGTCTCGATGCAGTGCTCGAAAAAGCACTTCGCGCGCTGAGCATTGATCGTTTTAAAGAACTGGCTTCGCAAGACAATACCATTATTCTTGATACACGCCACTCAGATACTTTCACGCGGGGCTTTATTCCCGACTCTATCAGTATTGGCCTTAACGGACGCTTTGCCGAATGGGCGGGTAGTCTCCTTCCTTTTAATGTGCCAATCCTGCTGGTAGCAGACGCCGGGCAGGAAAAGGAAAGTATTATCAGGCTGGCACGTGTTGGGCTTGATCAGGTGCAGGGTTACCTCGACGGAGGATTTGAAGCCTGGCAAAAAGCAGGCGAGACAATTGACCTTATCATAGATGTAGAAGCCGATGAGTTGCTGATGGACCAGCGTTTTGACGACAACCTGGTTGTGGTAGATGTACGCAAACCGGCGGAGTTTGCTGAAGGCCATCTCAAAGATGCAGTTAATCTGCCCCTGAGTGAGATGACAGACCCGGCTAAACTTTCAAACTTTGAAGATCATCATAATATTTATGTTCATTGTGCTGGCGGATACCGCAGCGTTATTGCTGCATCGCTACTTAAACGACAGGGCATCCATAACCTCCGCAATGTAGAAGGCGGATGGGCGCAGATTAAAGCACAGGAAAAAGTTGAGATCGTAAAAGAAACAAGCATGCTGAATTAAATGAAGAAGCGACTCCGGGGAGTCGCTTCTTCATTTATCTAAATACCGTTAAAACACGGTTGTGCCGCGATTTGCACATAATAGTTTTGGCTTTAAGTCACCAAACTTACAGCCGCTATGGAAGAAGTAGTAATGTACACTGTAACACAGCTTACAACCCTTTTGCAAGACAGCAATGTGCCCGCCAGTGAAATTACCGCAATCATTAACCAGGGAAACCCTTACGACAATGACACGGTAAGTCTTTTTGCCATATCACTGGTAGGCGATCCCATCAGGCCAATCAATGTAAATGCCGATCCTGTTATTTATATTGTTCGCGACGACAGTACAAACCCTGCCACTCATACCTTGAAAATAGAACCGGCTTCCGGATCTCTCCTCGCTATGGATCCGCCGGATCCCGATTGGGATATCAACGGAAAGGTTCCCCCGCGCAACGGATAATAAGGTTGCTTCCGGATCAGTGTGTATACCCCATTTTTTTGCCAGCAATATCTATCAGCTTATACCAGTCAAAAGGCAGTTCACTGGCTTTGTAGCGCCTGGTGTAATCGGTGAATATTCGTGTATAATAAGATTTTTTGCCTTTCGGAAGATAAATGGATATGCCCTGGCAATTGCTGTAAGGGTCTCCCTCAATTGTTATTTTATCGAGTATCATATGCTCAATAAGCCGGAGCATTGCCTCAATATGTTCTTTTACTGCGGGAAATGCAGGCAGGCTTTCGCCTATTTTTTGCAAAACAAAACTCATGTCTATCAAATCAAACGAAGTGACATAATGCATCCGCATCTCCTGCAGCAATGAAAAATACCAGTTGGCCTGATTATAAAACTGCCGGATCAATAACCCGCTCAACGTATTAAAGATGTTCAGCAAGCGGGGCATTTGCTGTAAGTCTATCAGAAAAAGAGATGCACCGGTCATTCCAGGTGCTTTACTGCCATACAAAAAGCCGGACCTCGCTGCCTCAAATGCAATAGCCGCCATGGTATGGTCATCTGACTTCCCATCACACATAGCCAGTTTGTTGATCAGGACATCTAACTGCAGCATGCTGGTATTTACATAGTTTTCCGTGGCAATGATGTATCGCGAAATACCGCCATAGAAATAAAGTGAGTCAAAATAATTTACATGGCAGTTATTAAAATAAAGAAATGCCGGGCGCAGATGAGTAAGGGCCCTGACCAGACTTTTATTCCAGATAAGAGAAGAATAGGGCGAATGCTGATTGCCGGATGGCAGATTGCCTGTACCGGTCATTTCAACCGGCGTGTACTGAATAGCGCCTAATCCATAAGCACTCCCATGACCGGAAGTACAGAAAAAAAATCTTGTACCGGGTGCACATAAAGATGCTATTCTCCTGAAACTGGCTTCCAGATCATCTTCAAACTTGAAATTGTAAACTCTTTCACCGACATTGTAAAAGGATCGTCCATCGTTTGTAACCTTCAACTCATATAGAAAATCTTTATATTCGAATGGACTTTCACTATTCATTTTTAAGTAAAATAACCTAAACCGATCACCAGCCCGGGATGCATGCATCTCTGCCTCCAGGCGTTGAATAGTAGAAATATGGCCTGTTGTATCAAAAAGAAAGATGAAAGCAAGATTCATGCTCTATTGCTTTTTTTGCTGCTAATCAGTTGCCATTTTTCAAGCATGGCCCAAACCTTTTCAAAGGTACAAATAAAGAAATTTGAAGATGATGCCATCGCGAATGTATACGCCATTGAAATGGACAATCAGCATTTCATCTGGCTGGCAACCCAAAACGGCATCTTCCGCTTCGATAGCCGTTCTTTTGAAAAAATACCGGTAAAACAAACTAACGGCGAAAACGCGGAATGGACAGCAATAGGCGCTATCTGCTACCAGCCTGCCTCTAACCGCCTGGTAGTTATGTCGCCAGACAAAGGCCTTGCCGTGCTGATGCGGGAGGCAGATAGTCTTCATTTTAAGGAAGTACATTTACCTGCCAGCATAGAAGCGAAAGACATTAAAAGACTCACCAGGGCTGGAAACGATTTTGCCTTACTAACCGATCGCGGATTGTATATTATTGACATCAATCCTTACCAGACCAGGCAGGTAACCGTTCTCCATACTATTAACAGACCCTATCTGAGTATCAACAGCCCCTCACCTGCCAAAATCTGCGGGCTAACCGCTAATGGTACCATTGATACGCTCTACCGGGCAGCTTCCGGCCAGTGGTCTTCAGGTTCGCTGCCTGCATCTGATAAAAAAAATCTTTTTGACCCGGGTGACGAGATTTTTGACTTCGTTTCGGTTGATTCGGTCTTTTATGTGGGAACCAGCCGCGGATTGGTTATCTACCGTGCAGGCGCAAAAGAAGTAACTGCGGAAAAAAGATTTTCAGACACCATTATTCACGCCATTACCCCCCTCGCTCCAAACTTAATTGCTGTTGCCAGCAGCAGGGGTTTATATTTCAGCCAGTCAGGAGGAGCTTTCGAAAAAATCACTTCGATGTATTCTCCCGAAAACAATCACTGGTTCAACTCAACCTATGCCTTATTTGCGGAAAAGACGGGCAATTTGTGGCTTGGAAGTCAGAATGGTCTCGCTCTCCTCAAACAAAAACCAGACCCCTTCATCAAACTCACGGGAAGTAATGATGGCAAATACAGAATAGGTCAAACCTATCATATACTGCGCAAAAAAGATGGCAGTCTGATTATATCTGCAAGTAATGGCTTAAGTGTTGCAGACAGGCAACTGCAGGTGACGCCTCTTTTTGAAGACGAAACTTTCTTTCTGTCTTTTGAAGGGCCGGATAACCAATTATTCGTATCTGACCGAAACAATACTTACATACTCAATGGCCATCGACTGATTCCATGCGGCCAGCGTTTTCCGGAACTATTACCCTTTGAAGAGTTTTCATTTAATGACGTAGAAGCCATCGGAGATTCCTGCCTGATGCTGAGTACAGAAAATTATAAGGGAGTAGTGATATGGAACTATAAAAAAAGACAGGCCAGACATTTGGCAACCCAGGCCAATCCACCGCTTTCACAAACCAACAGCCTGTTTCAATATGAAGGGCAGATTTATATTCTGACCGATAACTTTATCTACCGATATGACCCAGTTAAAGGGACGCTAAACAGCTTCCGTATTCAACAGCCCGGCCGGACAGACTATTATGCACTTTTCTTTGATATGGTTGCCCTCCATAACCGGTTTTATATTACCAGTTACGGAAGCGGGGTGATTGAAACAGATCAGCAATTCCGGGTTATTCAAACTATCAATGAAAAGAAAGGCCTTACCGACAATGGCACCTATAAACTCTTTGTCACCGACAGCAATACCATCTTTGTGAGCAGCAATCACGGTATAAATCTCATTCATTTTCCTGATCTGACGATAGAAAACCTTACAGCAGATGATGGCCTGCATGGTAATCTTTTCGAGGAGTTCAGTGGGCTTTTGTCCAATAACCTGCTCTACTTTGGCGGAAAGGGGGGGCTTACGCTTATTGATCCCACTCTTCTTGATTTTGCTCCTAACCGCGGACATTTTGTTTTTACAAAATATACAACGGCCGATAACCGCAATAGCCTGCAGACCTATTCGCTAATTGACAAATCTGCAATATCTATCGAAAATAATGTGGCGCAAACCACGCTTTACTTTCAAAATATTCTTTATCCCGGCAATAGCCGTATCAGGTATGCCTATAAGATTAACGGAATCAATGATGACTGGATCGATCTGGGTAACCAGAATTTTCTGAACCTGATCGGCATTGCGCCCGGTAATTATACAGTGCACGTACGATCGACTGATGACCAGGGCAACTGGCAGGAAGCAAACGCGCTATCCGTATCCATACTTCCCAAATGGCATCAGACCTGGTGGTTTAAGCTTATATTATTGTCAATGGCCCTCGGTTGCATTTACATCATCTACCGGGTTCGTATCAATCAGCTGAAGCAGACTCAGGCTATCAGGACCAAACTGGCAGGCGACCTGCACGATGACCTGGGTAGTACATTGAATAGTGTGAAGGTATATGCCAACCTCGCTTTAATGGAGAAAGACAGCAATAAACACGCAGGTAAGATAAAAGAGAGTATCCAGGAAGCTATTACCGGTTTGCGGGATATGATATGGGTACTGGACGACCGCAAGGATACTCTTGAAGATCTCACCGGACGTATCCGTCAGTTTGCAGCACCCCTTTGTGAGGCTTCGGGAATCCGCTATATAGAAGACCTCGACAATGAAGCAAGATCGCACCGGCTCAATAGTGAAGAAAAACGCAACCTGTATATGATCCTGAAAGAGGCTATTAATAATTCACTCAAGTATGCAGATGCTTCGGAAATAAAAGTGAGCGTCCGGATAACCGGACATAAAAATCCAGAAATCAGTTGTAGCGACAATGGAAAAGGATTTGAGCACAGCACAACCCAATCTGGAAACGGACTTGCGAACATGCAACGGCGCGCCCGGCAATTACGTTATCAATTGATCATGCAGTCGGCAAACGGAGAAGGCTCCTCTATTACGCTGCGTAAAGCTTAACGAACCTGTACCAATCCGCTACGTATGGCGTACAACACAAGCCCTACGCGGTTTTTGGTATTTAATTTTTCAAATAAAATATCTCTGTATCCGTCAATGGTGCGTGGGCTAAGGTGCATTTTTTCTGCAATTTCTTTATACGTCAGCTCAGTACTGGCCAGTTTCAGAAATTCTATCTCCCGTTCGTTGAGCTGTGGTGCATGTATAGGAGGAGCAGTTGCAGGTTCTTCTACCTGGTAAATAGAATGCAGCAAACGTCCGGTTACAACTTCTGAGTAATGTACGCCTTTCCGCAACACATCATCGATAGCGGCTTTCAGATCGCGGGGGTCAGCGTCTTTCATGACGTAACCTTTTGCGCCATTGTGCAACATGCGGATAATCGCCTGTTCATCGTCGTACATACTTAATGCAAGCACAGATATTTTGGGATAATTATCCCTTACCCATAATGTGGCTGCATAACCATCCATTTCGGGCATATTGATATCCATTAAAATAATCTGGGGCTCAGGCGATACTTTCAGTTTTTGTTTTAGCTCCAGCCCATTGCTGCATTCAAACAATACTTCATACCCCAGGTTGGATACCAGTCCGGCCAGCCCGTTACGAAGTAATACATGATCATCTACCAGTGCTACTGTAATATTTTTCATACAAACCTGTTGTAATTAAGATGGATTAATAGCTGATTATTTTCCGGGCCGATCGGTTCCTGCTGCCAAAGGCCGCCAGCTTGTTTTATGAGGCCTGGAAGCGGGGATGATGCAGAAAGATGTTCCCAGTGCAACGGTTTACCCTTATACAACACCTGTACATGTATACCGGCATTATCCTCCTCCATCAGCAACGAATCAATGGCATTTTTCCGGGTCCGGTGCAGCTGTCTGAAAATCTTTAATAATATACTGAATAAAAATAAACGAAGCTCTTTGCTTCCTTTGCGGTGAGTAGACTGTGCAGGATGCTCCTGAAAGCAGGCAGCGGGGAAGTACCGGTGCAGCTCCTGTTGCAGTAAATCGCGAAAGCCCTGCGCTTCCTGCACGGCCAGAGGCCATTGCAATTGCTGGCAATGCCGTCGAAGGTCACGTATAGCCTGCCCGATTAGCTCTCCCGACTTCTGATCCTGCGGAGCGCCCGGCTGCAGCAATTGAATACGGGCCAGACTAAGCAGTTGTGCCGTATTCTCATATACTTCTTTTATCACTTCTTCGATGCAATGATCCAGGATGGCCTGCCTGGAAGATAACATGCGGTTTTGCAACAGAAGTTCTCTCTGTGAACGGATTACTTTCATATAGCAATAATAGCTCATTGATCGCGTCAAACAGACGTGAAAAACACTGGAAAGCAAAAAGTGTAAAGCAGGGTGAAAGCCCTATTTAATGTGCTGGCTTACAATATCGTCCTCAATTACAGGCCCGTATTCGGGTTGCCACTCATGGCGCCAGCGCCGGTGGGTCCAGAGATAATTGGAAGGATTCTGGCGGATAAACTTTTCCAGCGCCTGTTTGTACAGTACCGTCAGCTGTTCCGGAGTATAGACACTGGCTTCTTCGGTGATGGGTATGGTTCGGTAGGCATAATATCCCCTTTTTATCCGCTCAAATCCTACAAAGACCACGGCGGTGTTGTTTTTAACAGCACCTTTTGCAGGACCGGTCACAAAGGGAGCCGGCTGGCCAAAGTAGCGCAGCCAATAGCCGCGCGAAGCGTTGGAAGGATTCTGGTCAGCCGCCAGCCCCAGTACATACTGCGAAGCAAATACATGGTGCATACGTCCTGTAAACTGGCGGGTTGATATAAGAATAGTGCCGTAACGGCTGCGCGTTTTATAAAAAATACGGTCAAATATCTTGTTACCTATGGGTGCATATACACCCACAAATGGAATTTTCATCCGGCGGGCGTAGACTATATTGGCAAACTCCCAGTTAAACTGATGACCTACCATGATATGAATGTTATGCCCTTTTTCGATCAGCTGGTTAATATAATCTATATCGATCTGGCTACGTCGCGCTGCCTGCTTTTCGCTCATGGAAATGAGTTTGATCGATTCAATAAATGTATCGGTAAACTGGCGGTAAAACTGGCGGGCAATTTTTTCGCGTTCGGCCTCTGTCTTTTCAGGAAATGCAATAGACAGATTATGCATGACTACCGCTTTACGGTATCCTTTTACCCGGTATATTATAAACCAGGCAAAATCAGATAACAGGTAAAGTACCCGCAGCGGAAGCAGGGATACGAGATAAAGCAGTCCATACACTACATAATACATAATTGTGCAAAGATAAACTCAGAGCACGATGTTTTGAACCAATTCTGCTTTTGTGGGATAATCGGTAGTAAAATGCAATCCACGGCTTTCTTTGCGGAAGGAAGCGCCTTTGACAATCAGGTATCCTACGGTAATCTGGTTTCGCAGCTCCAGCAGCTGTGGTGAGAGGGTGGCCTGCTGATAGAGTTGTTCGGTTTCCTCAAAAAGAAGATCCAGCCGTTTCATGGCCCGTTGCAGGCGAATGGTGTTGCGTACAATACCTACATAATCGCTCATGACCTGTTGCAGCTCCTTAAGACTTTGTGTGATCAGGATCATTTCGCGCGGGTTGGATGTGCCTTTGGCATTCCAGTCGGGTACACTGATTTCCCACTCGCCGTGTACCAGGTTTTCTGAGACATCGAGAAAACAACGATGTGCAAACACCATAGCTTCCAGTAATGAGTTGCTGGCCAGGCGATTGGCTCCATGCAGGCCGGTACTGGCGCATTCTCCGCAGGCATGCAGGTGGCGAATGGAAGTGCGCCCCCACTCGTCTGTCTTGATACCTCCGCAGCTATAATGTGCTGCGGGAGCCACAGGAATCATCTGCTGACTGATGTCGATACCAATACTCAGGCATTTCTGATAAATATTCGGGAAATGCTCTACAAATTTTTCCCGGTCAAAATGCCGGCAATCAAGCCATACATGTTCTGTACCGGTACGTTTCATTTCACTATCTATGGCGCGGGCCACAATATCACGCGGGGCCAGATCCTTTCTTTCGTCATATCGCTCCATAAAGGCTTCGCCTTCTTTATTGCGCAGAATACCTCCATCGCCGCGTACTGCTTCAGTAATCAGAAAAGCCTGTCCGCGCAGCCCCGGTTCATACAGGGCGGTTGGATGAAACTGGATAAATTCCATATTCTCAATCCGTCCCTTGGCGCGGTATACCATGGCCACACCGTCGCCGGTAGCAATAGATGGATTGGTAGTGGTACGGTATACCTGACCATTTCCTCCTGTAGCCAGCAGGGTAGTGCGGGCAAGTATCTTTTCAATCTGATTCGTTTCGAGGTTTAGGGCATATACCCCATAGCAGGTAATGTCTGGCGATGCCTTGGTGATCAGGTAGCCCAGATGGTGCTGAGTGATGATATCAATGACAAAAAAGTGTTTGATGATTTTAATATTCGGCTGGCTGTAGACTGCTTCCAGCAGGGCGCGCTCCATTTCCCAACCAGTCACGTCTTTGTGATGAATGATTCTGAATTCGGAATGCCCGCCTTCTTTGCCCAGTTTATAATCACCGTCTTTTTCTTTATCAAACCGGGCACCCCATTCAATAAGCTCCCGCACCCTGTCAGGGCCTTCTTTTACCACTATCTCCACCACCTGTTTATTGCAAAGGCCATCGCCGGCTATAAGCGTATCCTCAATATGTTTTTCGAAACTGTCTTTCTCGAGGTCATTTACTACCGCCACCCCACCCTGCGCATATTTTGTATTGGTTTCATCTGCTGCAGCCTTGGTCATCACCAATACCTGCTTGTCGGGAAATCGGTTAGCCACTTTCAGCGCATATGTCAATCCGGCTATTCCGGAGCCTACCACTAAAAAATCTGTCTGCATAGCATTCATTGAGGCATCAAATTTAATGGAAGGATCCGGGAAGGCAATCAGCTTGCCCGTTAATTTGCCGGATCAGTATAGGTCACTATATCAATTCCCACGCCATTAGGATCCACGATGGCAAAATGCCGGTCGCCCCAGGCTTCATCCCTGATGGGTATGCGCACCGGCACACCCATTTTTTTGATCCGCTCATACACGGCATCCACATCAGGCACTTCAATGGCCAGAAAGACACCCTCACCTGCATAGGCGGGTCTGAACAACGTATCCTGCGATGGGTGCTCCGGCTGCAGAAAAGCCAGCTGCGATTGACCACCCGGACTGTGCATCAATATATACCACTCCGACTCAAATACAACTCCAAATTCAAGTACCCGGCTGTAAAAATCCCGGCTTGCCTGCAAATGAGGCGTAATAATTCCAGCATTCATTTTCATAGTAGCTGCTTTTTTAATAAAGGTTTCTTTGGAGGTACCTGCCAGCAATACAACTACCAGCAACGACCACATACAATAACGATTCATACGTAAGAGATAAAAAGGAAAAACAATTACTGTACTATACCGACCTGCACCTCGGTGATATTCTGCGCCGGCAACTCCGTATCAATCAGCAAATACTGTTCTCTGCACACACCACTCATCTGCTGTCCTGCAGCTTTTACTTCATCGATAAGGCGATCGTAGGTTTCATATAAATGCTCCCAGGGGCCTGAATGAGTTGCCACAAAAGCGGTAAACGATGGCAGTTTCCGGAAATCGAATACAGAAGGCTTTGAAAGCTTCCCCATTACCGGCAGGGCTATTTCCAGCGTAAAAACGGTATCGGGTTTGCCATCTGCACCGGTATAGATCCACTGCAGGGGAGCCACTGGCATTAAGCCCTGGCGGGCAGCTTCCTGGTAAAGATCATGGGCTACCGTGACCACATATCTGCCGATTTCAGCGAGAGAAGTCTGGGTGCTGAAAACAAGGGCTGTGAGAGAAGGCATTGTTTTTTTCATGTTGCTTTGTTGTTGATACAATGCAAAGCAAACGGTCGCTGGTGACAGCCTTATGTCAGCATCTATTCCGCCGTAAAAATTATTTATAATGATTGTTGAGCTCCAGCAGCAGGCCCTGCACATGTTGCCGCAGCGATGCGGGATGCTCAATGCGGGCAGCATTTGTATACATGAGCAGCCATCGGGCCAGAGAATCGGTATGCGCTGAAAGAAAACGCATGAAAATACGTCCATCCCGTTCTTCCTCAGACACATACCCGTAGTAATATTTCTGAGAAAACATATAACGGGCCATCTCTTTATCAAAACTGACAATGACTTCCGTAAGATCCCGTTCGCGGGTCAACTGGCTCATATATTCCTGCAGAGAGGGGTGTGTCGACTCATCAAAACGCGTATCCATGATCTGCAATCGTCTGATACGATCCATCCTGAAATCGCGGTAATCCTGCCGCAGTCTGCACCAGCCTATAAAATGCCAGGCCTGGCTGTAATGCAAAAGTCCAATAGGCTCCGCCTGCCGCTCGGTGGTTTCTTCTTTGTAAGCGGAATAGTACTGAATTGTAATAACCCTTTTTTCAACGATTGCCTTTCGCATGGCAGAAAGATGAAGCTCCATACTATCGTCAATGGGAATGGGACCGGTTTGTACAGCTACCCGGCTGTCGAGTTCTTCTACAAATTCTTTGTCCGCAGAGCGTAAAACTGCTTTTATTTTAAAAAGAGCGGATTCAAAATTTCGTTTATCCTGCTGATCGGCAAACTTCTCGGCAAATTTGCTGATCAATATCAGCGCAGCTGCCTCGTCCTGCGTAAACATGACCGGCGGCAGACGATAGCCTTCCATTACAGAATAGCCTATACCTGCTTCGCCAATTACCGGTACACCACTTTCATCCAGTGCTTTGATATCGCGATACACTGTGCGCAGGCTTAGCCCAAAGCGATCTGCCAGTTCCTGGGCTGTCACTCTCTTCTTGCTTTGAAGATGCACCAATATGGCATGCAATCTGTCTACCCTGTTCACAGTTGAAATAATTTGAAAACGAAGATACAGACTCATTCTTCTCCACGCGGCGCAGCCTGCCGAAGATAAAGAAGTATACCGCCGATAATGAATAACTGTGCCAACCCATACGTAAGCATAACAATTGCTCCGGCCGCATTAAACGAATAGTAAAATTTATTAATCGCCAGCACAGAATCTGATACTACAAAAAGCAGTGCGCCTATTGCCATTTCGCGGCCAGCCCTGCCAATACCGGCAAACGCAAAATGTGCTGCCAGCAACAACATGACACTGATCACCAGTCCATATATCCGTACCGGCCATAGCAATCCGTCGAGATGTGGGGTCAGCAGATACAGCAAAAAACCATAATATGCCAGCAACAATATGGCTATCCAGCTTTTAATCTGTGTACCCAGGTAATGCATAAGACGATAAAAGAAAAAGATATAACACACATGTGCCAGCAAAAAAGCCCCCAGCCCCAGCATAAAGAACAGGCTGTTTTTAGCTTCCAGCATCAGGAATATATCGCCCAGCCACGAAAAAATCAGGGCGGCTGCTACCAGACCCTTCAGCCGTGGACGCATAACGCCGGCCTGCAACAGAAACCAGATCAGGAGCACAGGCATCAGCAGCGGCTTGCTTACATAACGCCATTCATCGAGCCTCAGCCAACCCAGCAGGATATCGAGGGCCAGTAAAAAAAGAAATAATAACGGCAGCCATTCACCCTGCCTTTCCTGTTTAGTACCGGACGGTGTAGACATATTTTTCGGGATGTTGGTAGATATCAAGCAGACTTCCTTTTTGCTCCAGCACGAGGCCATCTGACGATGCCGTAAGGCTGGATCCTTTTATTTCTTTTGCCTTATTCGGTAATTTGATCCGATTTACAAAGCTGGATGACCCAAACATACTCTGCGCCATTTCATCTTCCAGATCGAGCGTTTTTTTCATCTCGGCCATAGCAGCATCATACTTCTCCTTGTTCAATACACAACTTATAAGACCTTTACTATAGTTGCAGGTGAAATAATCGGGAAAGATTGATCCGAAAATATTATCATTCTCCCGTTTTGACTCTGGTTGATCCCCTTCCGATTTACCCAGTTCTGTATTTGACATTGCTTTATCAAATACCTGATCAAATTCCTTACTCGACATGATCTGATTGATTTCCTGCAGCTCTTCGGTATTTTTGAAAGGAGCAAGTATTTTAAACCGGAATATATTATCGTCTGAATTGATTTTGAGACCCAGGGTAATATTGCGCAGCAATTCTTTTTGCCGTGTTGTAAGGCTGGTACTTGTATCTGTAAAACTGCTGAACCGGATAGTAGAGTCAACTTTTACTTCCTCCTCTGCCGACTCGCTTTGTTTCATGGATTTCAGCATCTGAATCATTTGCCCCATATCCACCACTGCCTCCAGCTGACCGGAGCCGTCTTTTTCGATAGTGGTAGTTGTTTCAGTTTCGATACAGCCGATAAGCAATAGCGTTATCAGCACGCAGTAGATAAGATTTTTCCGCATAATAAAGCTGGTATGGTTGGCCAAAGATAGTCAGGAAGATCTAAAGGGGAAAGGTGGAGGACAAAAGGTAGAAGGTCGAAGGTGTTGGGTTATAAGTTTTAAGTAATAAGTGGTAAGTAGGGCTCCCCTTATTATCTTCAAATTTTCAAATCGCCAAATCTTCAAATCCATCAGCCCATTTATCACATTAGCACATTTTCTTCCAGTCACTTCTCCACCCACGCATCATTCTCTTTCAGAAGTGTTATTAGCTCTTCTACGGCAACTTCGCTGTTTACATTCCTTTTCACTACTTCTTTTCCTTTGTATAGCGTGATTTTGCCGGGACCGCTGCCAACATAACCAAAATCAGCATCAGCCATTTCGCCGGGTCCATTTACGATACAGCCCATGATAGCGATTTTAACACCTTTCAGGTGATGGGTAACTGCCCGAATGCGGGCCGTTGTTTCCTGCAGATCAAACAGCGTACGGCCGCAACTGGGACAGCTGATATACTCGGTTTTGGAAATGCGTGTGCGGGTAGCCTGTAAAATGGAAAAGGCGGTATTGTTGGTAAACTGATAGATGTCATTTACCGGAAGATAAGTACGTCCGGTGGTTTGCAGATTGCTCATAGTTGCGCCGGAAGAGTATCCCAGGCAAATACCATCGCCCATGCCATCGAGCAGCAGGGCTCCTGTTTCTGTTGCGAAGTGAATCAGGTGCTCATCAGGCGAGTGGCCGGCGCTGTCGGTAATGAGGATAACCGGGTTGTGTATCCCCTGCTCTTCGATATAAATAAAAAGTGAACGTACTGTCTGCATGGCATTTTGGGCACGACTACTGAAACAGAGTACTACAGAAGGATCATTAGCCAGTTGCATAAGCCAGGGCTGGCTTTCGGCATCCGCATCCAGCATCACAAAGTTGAGTGTCGGATGCCTGTTCTCTGCCTGCACGAAACCACTATCTTCATAGATGGGATAAAAAGATGCCGGATCTATATCTGTGCGCAGCTGCAGCTCCTGCCAGGCGGCAGGATACACGAGTACACGTAAGGTGCCGGGCAGAGCAAAGGCGGGCACCTGATGTCCGGTGAAAAAATAATCAGCTGCACCATCGGCAATCGACCATTTATCGGTGTCTTCGTGGTAGGTATACCCAATACTTTTGAGGCTGGCGGGAGTAATTGCATCCAGTTTGCTCAGGTCAGCCACCACTACAGGCACCTGTTTGCCTCCTATGTTGCCCACTTCAAAACTTTGCCGGCGGCGGTAGGCAAAGGGATCGTAAGGCAGTTTTATTTTCTCCCGCAATGGTTCAGCAGCGGGCCGCTGACGCTGAAGCGGATATCTTTTAACGAGGTCGCGGCATACAGGTATTTCAAACTCGGGGTCTTCGGTGAGCGATACACGGATGGTGTCGCCAATACCATCTTCGAGCAGGCTGCCGATACCGATCGCGCTTTTTATACGTCCGTCCTCTCCATCACCGGCTTCGGTCACACCCAGGTGCAGCGGGTAGCATTCGCCAAATTCTGTATGCATGGTTTGAATCAGCAACCGGTAGGCCTGTACCATAACCTGGGGGTTACTGCTCTTCATACTAAGCACAATGTTGTGATAGGACTCACTCCGTGCTATGCGTAAAAACTCCATGGCACTCTCTACCATGCCTACAGGCGTATCGCCGTAGCGGCTCATAATACGGTCGCTGAGTGAGCCATGGTTGGTACCAATACGCATAGCGGTGCCATATTCGCGGCAGATGCGCACCAGTGGCGTAAATCGTTCACGGATCCGATCTATTTCTTCTGCATAATCGGCATCGGAGTATTCAATGAGTTCAAATTTCTTTTTATCAACATAGTTACCCGGATTCACTCTTACTTTTTCTACAATACGTGCGGCAATTTCTGCAGCATTGGGTGTAAAATGAATATCGGCTACCAGCGGTGTGTGGTATCCTCTTTTGCGCAACTCATCGCGGATGAGCAACAGGTTTTCAGCTTCCCTGCGCGATGGGGCGGTAATACGCACCAGTTCAGCGCCGGCTTCGATGCAACGTATGCTTTGCTCAACGGTGGCCAGCGTATCCATGGTGTCGGTGGTAGTCATGGTCTGGATACGGATGGGGTGGTAATTGCCTAATAACAGATCACCTACACGCACCTCACGTGTGGCCAGACGCTGATAATGTTGAATGGATTCAGTATACAATTGCATGTAAGCAGAAATTATAGCCTATCCGGAACCCGGTATGCGTCTGCAAAAATAACAAACATTGCTGAAGGAGGTTGAAAGCAGATTTACCAGTCGCGGCCACTGCCACTACTGTTTTTAGATCGTTCTTTCTGAAGTCGTTCCTGTACGTTCTTTTCTTTCTGCTCAAGCAGGCGCAGTCGCTGCCGGGCCTCCTTTTCGTTCATCCGGGGCTGAGGCTGCTGCTTCTTTTGCTGCGGCTGGGGTTTATTTTCCTGTTTTTTCTGGGGTTGCCTTTTCTTTTGTTCCAGCAGCGCCTTCTGCAGGTTTTCCCTGGCCTGGCTGTCTGCGGGATTCATCATAAGGGCTTTTTTGTACGCTGTTATACTTTCGTCGAGTTTGTTTTGCCCCGAATACACTACGCCTTTATTGTAATAAGCCTGCGCCTTAATGGCATTATCTGTGCTGCGAAAAGCCACTTCATCAAACTCTTTTACGGCTTCATCCATCCGCGACAGGCGTACCAGGGTATTGGCCCGGTTGAAACGAGCCTTCATATTGGCTGGCTGCAATTCGATGGCACGTGTGTAGGTAGCCTCTGCCTCCCTGTACTCCTGCCGGCTGTACTGGGCATTGCCTTCGCGCAGCAACTGATCAGGATCCTGTGCCGCGGCATAAAGACCAGACATCAGGCATATAAGCAATATGATACCGTGGCGGCGAATCATGCCTTTTTCTTTTTGATTTCCGGAACAAACAATTCTGCCAGCAACAATAAAAGCATCAGTCCGGCAAAGATCCAGTAGAAGCTTTTAAAGTTAACAAGCGACACATCGCCATATGCTTTCTTTTCTATCTGCCCTAACTGCCCTGTCAGTTGACGGATGGCCTCATCGCTGTTTTCAAGATGTACGTAAGTGCCATTGGTGACACTGGCTATTTCTTTGAGTGTTGTTTCGTTGAGCTTTGATAGTACATCGTTGCCCATTTCATCTTTCTTATTACCACCTGTTGATGGGTCGGGAATATAACTGCCCTGCGAGGAACCCACACCCACGGTATTGATCATCATACCCTGTTCGGCCAGATCGCGGGCTGTAGCCACAGCATCTTCGTCCTGGTCCTCACCGTCAGAAATCAATACCACGGCCTTGAAGCGGCGTTCGGCGGCATTAAATGCACCGGCACTGCGTTTCAGGGCTTCGCTGATTACGGTGCCCTGTGAAGGGACTGCATCAGGCGAGGCGGCCGATACAAAAAGTGCAGCGGCTCCATGATCTGTGGTAAGCGGCATTTGCAGATAAGCCTGACCCGCAAAAAGAACCAGGCCAATGCGATCATTGGGCATGGCGTCCATCAGTTTATTGATTAGCTGACGGGCACGGTCAAGACGACTGGGAGCTATATCTGTAGCCAGCATGCTCTTACTTACGTCGAGCGCTATGACTACATCAATACCCTTTCGGCTTACAGCACTGGAGTCGCCAGGTTTGCGCAGGTGCATTACGGCCACAACGCCTGCTGCAAAAGCAAGGCTCAGCAGGCCGAAACGAATACCGGCATTATAAGGTGCATAATGGGAAAACAATTTTTTGACCAGCACCGGGTCACCCATACGGCGGATAACCCGTCTGCGCCAGCGCATGGCCATAAAGAAGAGGCCACCAGCCAGCAACAGTCCGGCAAAAAGCCAAACCAGTTCTCGGTATTGAAAATGTAAAGTCAATGATTCTTAATGAATATGGGCCGCAATGGCGGCTTCTGGCTACTGCAATAATCCTACCAAATCGCCTACATCTTTCCTTTCATAAAGCCCATATCGCCCAGAATTTCTTTCAGCATTTTAATACGCACAGCCGGCATATCGAAGTCCTGCTGATGCGATTCTATGTTAAGTACGAAAAAATAGGGGTGTTTATTTTCCTCAATCCACCCTATTATCCAGCCGATATGCCGCTGGCGTACCGGATCCCAGCCGCTCCAGCCGGTCTTGTAACCCAGCCGATAATCAGGAGTGTCTTCAAACAACATCGCTCGTTTCACTGTTTCCTGGTATATTTTAAAGAAGCCGAGCTGATCGAAATACAGCATTTTCACCAATCCCAGCTGCTGATCGGGCGTAACCCGGAGCGAATTATCAAGCCAGAACGTATCTACAGCTGTTTCAATGTGCACTACATCCGTATCCGTACGTGCACCATAATGAATTCTGTTGAGCCAGTGCTCCATGCTATCCTTACCGATCCGTCTTGCCACCTCCTGGTAATAGGGAACTGCCGATACGCGGAAGGCATCGTACATATTGAGATCCCTGTTCCACGCTGCAACCGGCCTGGTAATTCCATCCCAGGGAATAACCATGCTGTCGCTGCTGATAACGCCCGTCTGAAGACCAATAAGGGAGTTGACGATCTTAAAGGTGGAAGCGGGCAGATAGCTGCTGTCGCGATAGCGGGCAAGGTTATAAATGGTGAATTTGCCCGTACCATTATTCATAAGCCCAAAGCAACCGGTCACCTTATTTTCTGTAAAATATTTACCCAGACTATCGTCTACTTTCACATTATTGGGCGAGCAGCCGGCCAGCCAGATCAGCAGAACCGTGCAGCAGGAAAAAATCAAACGCATACGTGCAAATATATTTGCGCAAAGGTAACCATCAGGGTTCTCTTCGCAATACGGCTTTTTGATATCCCTGCAACCGATAGCTGTCTACACGCGGTGAAGACGCTGTACCTTCTCCGCTGGTGCTTACAGGTGTTGCACCCATGGAGTAAAATTCTACCATCAGGCTGTCGCCCTGCAGGTAATAGCTATTTACAAGTGTGGAGGATTGTACAGTAAATGCACCCGAAAGCCGGTCGCCTGTCCAGAACTGATCCAGTACAATACCATTTCTTTCATCAATAACCCAATGGCCACGGGCGCTGTCACGTGGCAGGAGACGGTAAGGCCGGTAGTCAGCCGCCTGTGCTCCATAGGTGAGTTGCCAGTTGTAACCCGTATCTGCGGCTGTTATGTGCAATTGCATGGGCACCAGTTGCGGAGCATCGGTGCCCGGCCGGTACCAGGAAAGTGTTCCTTTCCAGCTTCCCAGCCAGCTGCCGGGAAAAGTACTTGTCTGTGCTTTTACCGTAGCACCGACAACCAGTAGCAGCACACATAACAGTACGGCTCTTAAAGGGGCGGAATGATACATAACTGCAAGTAACCGATTTGTTTCCATTATCCGCATTATCCGTTGCTGCACAAAAAATCCCGCCGGCAATGGGCGGGATGATTATTTTCTTCCGGGTGGTATTACAAATAGAAACCACCTTTTTGTTTGTAATGTTTTACTCCCTGGCAATCGCGTTTGGTTGCCGCGCAAGACGACAGGGTAAAGACCACTACCACAACAGCCATAAGGAACAGCCACGTTCTTTTCATGAAAACGATTTAAACTTTTGAACAATAAAATTGGAGGAATTCCAGAGGAGTATTCGGTAGAATTAAATCATCGTAGGAGAAACGAATGTACTATTTTATTATTGTTACTGCGAATATTGTGCCGTTGTTTTTTGAATGAGATTAATATTCTTTAATGTAACAGCAGATCGTAAAAATCCGATTTTAGTAAAAAAATATTTATAATACCCTTATAGTCAAACACTGTAATAAAAAAGGCGGACATATTGCCCGCCTCCTGAATTTATTAGCTCTTCACATTTCTGTTATCCCTTCAGCACACCCAGTTCCTTACCTACTTTGGTAAATGCTGCAATAGCCCGGTCCAGGTGTTGCTGTTCGTGAGCCGCCGACAGTTGCACCCTGATGCGGGCCTGTCCCTTTGCTACCACAGGGAAGAAGAATCCAATTACATAAATGCCCTCATCGAGCAGTTGTGCCGCAAATTTTTGCGCCAGCACAGCATCATACAGCATGATGGGCACAATAGGATGTTCTCCCGGCTTGATATCAAAACCTGCCTGGGTCATTTTATCGCGGAAGTAACGGGTATTGTACTCGAGCCGGTCGCGTAGCTCCGTGGTTTCGGTAAGCATGTCGAGTACGGCAATAGATGCGCCTACAATAGAAGGTGCCAGTGTATTGCTGAACAGATATGGCCTTGATTTCTGTCGCAGCATATCAATCACTTCTTTTTTACCGGAAGTAAATCCACCCGAAGCACCACCCAGTGCTTTGCCCAGTGTGCCGGTAATGATATCGATCTTACCCATTACACCGCGGTATTCGTGTGTACCGCGTCCGGTTTTACCCAGGAATCCCGAAGAGTGGCATTCATCGACCATGATTACCGCATCATATTTTCCGGCCAGTTCCACAATCTTGTCCAGTTGGGCGATGGTACCATCCATACTGAATGAGCCGTCGGTAACAATGATACGGCTGCGGCAGGTGGCAGCTTCCTGCAATTTCGCTTCCAGATCGGCCATGTTATTGTGCTCGTAACGAAACCGCTGAGCTTTGCAAAGGCGCACGCCATCAATGATTGAAGCATGATTGAGTGCATCGGAAATGATCGCATCCTGCTCATTGAAGAGAGGTTCAAATACGCCACCATTGGCATCAAAAGCCGCTGCATACAGGATCGTATCTTCTGTGCCCAGAAATGCAGATATCTTCTCTTCGAGTTCCTTATGTATATCCTGCGTACCACAAATAAAACGCACACTGCTCATACCATAGCCACGCTCATCAATTGCTTTATGAGCCGCTTCTATTACCCGGGGATGACTGGAAAGGCCCAGGTAGTTGTTGGCACAAAAATTCAGGACCGTTTTGCCGTTTACGGTAATCTCAGCACCCTGCGGACTGGTTATTATACGTTCGGTTTTGTACAGACCTGCCGCTTTTATCTCTTCTATTTCGCCGGCAATGCGCCGGGCAAATTGTTGATTCATATGATTGATTTGGAATGCAAATATAATGTGCTGATGTGCCGATGGATTTGAAAATTTGAAGATTTGAGGATTTGAAGATGGGATGGAGGAATGTGTTGATGTGCTAATGTGCTGATGTGCTGATGGATTTGAAAATTTGAAGATTTGAGAATTTGAAGATGGGATGGAGGAATGTGCTGCTGCGGCTTTGCTATTTATCCCTTTAAACTCCTTAAACTCTTTAAACCCTTTAAACGTTTAAACCATTTATACTTTCTTCTTTCACCCCCATTTTTCCGCAGTTCATTGGCAAAAATCGGCTGTCTGTCAACTTGCCCTTCCCGACTGCCCGGAGAGATTCTATTTTTGCTGTAACATTTTTTGGAGAGCTGTCGTCAAATGATAGTAACCCGCCAACACATGAGACTGAAATTGAATATACAAGTCCTCCTTTTTGCCTTACTGCTGACCGGCACGACGCTGGTACTGTGGGCCTCCCAGCCGGCAGCTACAGGCGCAGGATCTGACCAGGAATCGCTGGAAGAATCCTGCAAAAAGGAAGAAAAAGGCGGGAAAATGATCTGGGAAAACCTCCCCAACCAGTTTTTCTCCGCTTTCTGATTTTCAGGCTTTTTTCGTCCTGACTGTAACTTTTTTGTACACTATCTCGTATTAATCATAAATCCCGGGCGGGTTGATTAACTTTATTGCCTGCCCACTACTCCGGCTGTTTATGACTGAAAGGGAATACAATGAATGCGTCAGCACCTGGTCTGACAATGTGTATAGGTTCATTCTCAAGAACTTAAAACATGAAGAGGATGCGCGCGATGTGGTGCAGACCGCTTTTGAAAAGCTGTGGCGCAACCGGGCTGAGGTAGATGCCAGCCGGTCCAAGTCTTATTTATTCACCGTAGCTTACCATCAGATGATTGATCATATCCGCAAAGTAAAGCGGATAAGCTTGCGGGAAGAATTCAGCGAGGACAGCCGGGTGCAGGACCGCCCGGTCTCGAACCTGCGCAAGGTGCTGGAAAAAGCGCTTGACCGGCTGAGTGAAACCCAGCGATCGCTGGTATTGCTAAAGGATTATGAAGGCTATAGCTACGATGAAATAGGCCAGATAACGGGGCTGAGCGAAAGCCAGGTAAAGGTATACCTGCACCGTGCCCGCGTACAACTGAAAGAATACCTGGTGAAAATTGAAAATGTGATTTAAGAAAACGATGGCTAGCTGCCAGTAAAACAAGTAAAGATGATCACACGTCATAATTACGAAGAATATTTCATCCTTTATCTCGACAGGGAACTGGATGCGGCCACCAGCCGTGAGGTGGAGGCTTTTGCCGCCCAGCACCCCGACCTGCAGGCCGAACTCGACCTCTTGCTTCAGACCCGCCTGCAGCCCGATATGGACATTTCCTTTGCCGGAAAAGAAAACCTGCTCCGCAGTGGAGCTACTACTGAAATCAATGCCGGCAATTACGAAGAATGGTTTTTCCTTTATATAGATAATGAACTTACCCCTCAGCAACGGCTGGATGTAGAAGCCTGGATAACTGACAAACCTGGTTATGCAGCCGAACTACAGGTACTGCAGCACACACGCCTGCAGCCCGATACCAGCATCGTATTCCCCGACAAACAAAGCCTGTATCGTACAGAAACGAGGGTACGTGCCATCTTTTGGCGCCGTATTGCTATTGCAGCATCGCTGATATTCGCAATCGGCACAGGCACCTGGATGCTGATCCGAGACGAAGCCGATCAGCAGAACGGTGGCAGCATGGCAGTCACCAATCCTCCCGTTGAGCAGTCAAAAACTACCAGACCAGCCGGCAGCACAGAAAACAGTAGCTCCGGGCAAAGCAGTGCCGGCACAGAAAATACTGCCCAGCCAGAAAATCCCATCAATACAACTATTGCCGATCCTGCTAAAAGCACAGACGCTTCCACTGCCTTTTATCAGCCGTCTTCAACCAACGATATACATCGCAATACAAATAATGCAGGCAAAATAAAACCCAGCGAAGACCTGAACAATACAAGCGAAGATGCTGTGACAGCAGCCATTAATACAAACGAAACTGCAGAAGATGTTTTTATTCGTCCGGTTGCTCCTGAAAGCGCACCATTAACATTTTCGAAAGAAATAAAACCCGTTGCGGCTGTAACTCCGGCCAATATTCAGCCGTTAGACAATAGAATAGCGGACGGCAATGCAGCTAATGAAGAAGATGCAGAGCCCGCCAAAAAGAACAAGCTCCGTGGATTTTTCCGGAAAGTAACACGGACCTTTGAACGAACCACTAATATCAAGGCAACGGACAGCGATGACCGGTTATTGATTGGTGGGGTGGCCATCCGCCTGTAATTTTACAAACAGAATCAAAAGATTTTTATGAAAAGGATTTTTACCCTGTGCATAGCTCTATGCACAATGATCACCGGCTTTGCTCAGCAAGACAGCAGCAGCAAACAAAAACCTGATACTATCAAAATTGGCGGCATGGTCATCATCCGTGAGCCCGGTGGCGGTGGCGGAGACACTACACGCAGAGGCAACCGTGTATTCCGTTTCACCAAACGCTATCGCGACAAGCCATCGAATATCAGTACCAACTGGTGGATACTCGACCTGGGGTTTGCCAACTATAGCGACCAGACCAATTATGCCAGTGCAGAAGCCCAGGCCATTGCGCCCGGCAGCAATGAGGACTGGTTTAAACTGCGCGGCGGCAAATCAAGAAGCGTCAATATCTGGTTCTTCATGCAACGCATTAATATGATCAAACATGTGGTCAACCTGAAATACGGTCTGGGACTCGAACTCAACAACTATCATTTCGAAAACAAACATATCCGCTACAGCAAAAACCCCACGCTGATTGATCTCGACAATCCGGGTACGGGCAAAAACAAACTGGCTGCCGACTACCTGACCATGCCTGTAATGATCAATTTCAACTTCACCCCCGATCGCTCACGCAACTATGGCCTTAGTGCCGGTATAAGTGTGGGCTACCTGTACAGCGCCCGTCAGAAAACAAAAATCGATGGCGATGTGGAAAAAGTAAAAAGCGACTTTGATCTGCGTAAATGGAAACTGTCATATGTAGGTGAACTATCGCTGGGCCTGGTGAAACTGTATGGCAGCTATGCGTTCAAAAGCATGTACGAAAAAGGCCTTGACCATACTCCTTATACTGTAGGATTCCGTTTCAGCAACTGGTAACAGAAAATACGGTCGGGCCGGTTTTACTACGGCTAAAAACTACTACATCTATTTTTTTTCAAATATCAATCCCTGCAACGAACCTGTTGCGGGGATTTTTTTGCATCATTTTTGCAGCAAAGACGACTTGTAAAACTATCGTTAAAGCAATCGCCGAAAAAAATAATCCAAACCTGTCAGCCGTTTCTTTTGTGACGGTAAGGTACATCCATGAAAAATACTTTAATACTCGGATCTTTTTTAGTGAGCAGCGGACTGCTTATTGCTGTGCTGCCTTCATCACATAATCGCAGCGCAGCGCCTGTGCCGATGAAACGCAGTAACACAGCGGGACCAGAAGGCAATGTGTCGATCATTATCGACAAGTCTGACTATGAACTGAGCGTATACGATGCCAAAGGTTGGTATGCCACTTACCCGGTGGTGTTTGGCAATAACAGCCTGGAAGATAAAAAAATGGAAGGCGATAAGAATACGCCCGAAGGCAGCTTCCGGATAGTCTCGAAACGGGTGCATGAAAAATGGAATCGTTTTCTGGCTATTGATTATCCAACTGCAGAAAGCTGGGATAAATTCAAAAAACGGAAAGAGCGGGGCGAAATTCCTTCCTCTGCAGGTATCGGCGGCTCTATTGGTATTCACGGCACCTGGCCCAACGAAGATTTTGTGGTCGATAAATATAAAAACTGGACCCTGGGTTGCATCTCCATGAAGAACGCAGATGTGCAGGAGATTTACAATTTTACACCTGTTGGTACAAAGGTTGTGATCAGAAAATAACCAGATTGGTTTTCCCCAAAATCAGAAAGGGGTATAGTTTTTGCACGAAAAACACATTGCAACTATATTTTGGAAAAACCTTGCAAAGCAGCTTATCCGGGCTGCTTTGTTACTTTGATAAGGTAAAAGGTGGAAGGCAGAAGGCAAAGGGCAATATGATTTCCTTTTACCCTCTACCTTTTACCCTCTACCTTTTATCTTCCACCTCTCTCTATAGCTTTCCTTCCTTAATCTGATCAACCACTCCCGGATCAAGCAGCGTAGACGTATCTCCCAGATTTTGTGTTTCGCCTTCGGCTATTTTGCGGAGTATACGACGCATGATCTTTCCACTACGGGTTTTTGGCAGACCTGATACAAACTGAATCTTATCGGGTTTGGCAATAGGTCCGATAATACGGCTCACGGTTTGCAGAATATCCTGACGGGTAAGATTTGCATCTCCGTGCAGATTACCATATATAACATAGGCATAAATGCCCTGCCCTTTTACATCATGGGGGTAACCCACCACGGCACTTTCCACTACGCCCGCATGCATATTAATAGCATTTTCCACCTCTGCGGTGCCAATGCGGTGACCGCTTACATTCAACACATCGTCTACGCGGCCGGTAATGCGATAATTGCCCGCTGCATCGCGCAACGCGCCATCGCCCGTGAAATAAAGATTCTCGTAAGTGGCAAAATAGTTTTGACGACAACGTTCATGATCGCCATAGGTAGTGCGTAATATGCCTGGCCAGGGACCTTTGATACAGAGATTTCCTTTATAAATACCCTGCTCATCGGCCTCCGTGATCTCCTTACCATTCTCATCAACCAGTACAGGCTGCACACCGGGCATGGGCAGAGTAGCCCAGGAAGGCACACCGGGGGTAATACCAGCCATATTGGAGATCAGTACTCCGCCTGTTTCTGTTTGCCACCAGGTATCCACAATGGGACATTTCTTTTTACCAATATGCTCATCGTACCAGTGCCAGGCTTCTTCGTTGATCGGCTCTCCCACAGTTCCCAGCACCTTCAGCGACGACAGGTCCTTGCCCGCAAGCGGTTCCAGGCCAAAACCCATCAGACTGCGGATGGCGGTAGGTGCAGTATAAAGAATATTCACCTTATGCTTATCGACAATATCCCAGAACCGGCCTGCATCGGGCCAGGTAGGCACCCCTTCAAACATCAGCGAAGTACCACCTGCACTCAGCGGACCGTATACTATATAACTATGCCCGGTGATCCAGCCAATATCGGCTGTACAGAAGTGAATATCGCCGGGGCGATACTGAAATACGTTTACAAATGTATAGTTGGTCCATACCATATATCCTCCGCAGGTATGCACCACACCTTTAGGTTTGCCCGTACTGCCCGATGTATACAAAATAAACAGCGGATCTTCTGCATCTACCTGCTCGGCAGGGAAAGAGACCACACCATCCTTTTCGATCTGTGTTTCGGCATGTTCCATTTCATCTTCCCACCACACATCGCGGCCCTTGATCATTGACACGGGAGTGCGGGTACGGGTATATACAATCACACGTTTTACGGTGCGGTTGCCGATGAGTGCGTCATCGATTACATTTTTCAGCGGAATATCTTTTGCTCCTCTGTAGGCGCCATCGCACGTAATGATAAATTCGGCCTGAGCATCCTGCAGGCGATCGGCAATACTTTGCGCACTAAAACCACCAAAGATCACACTGTGAATGGCACCAATACGGGCGCAGCCGAGTACCGCATAAACCAGTTCGGGCACCATGCCCATATAAATACACACGCGGTCGCCTTTCTTCACTCCATTGTTTATAAGCATCTGGGCCACCTGGCATACACGCTTGTGCAACCGATTATACGTTACCACCCGCACACGCTCTTCGGGATTGTTGGGCTCCCATATGATAGCGGGTTTATCGCCAAGCGCAGGCAGATGCCTGTCTATGCAGTTTTCGGTGATATTGAGTTTTGCACCTTTAAACCATTCAATTTTCGGTTCCTTAAAATTCCAGTCAAGTACTTTATCCCACTTGCGGTGCCAGTGAAAATGCTCCGCCACATCGCCCCAGAATTTTTCGGGTTCTTCTATACTTGATGCGTACGCTTGTTTGTATTGATCCAGACTGCGTATCTGGTAAGGATATGACATACAATATTTTTTTGGGTCCTAAATGTACTGAATGCTAACGCTCGGGAAAAATTATATCCGTAAATGAGTATATTTATGCTAACCAAAGCTGCTCTGATTTTATCTATGCCAGCCACATTACCGATTGCCTGTTGCCTCTGTCCGGTTTCTATGCCTGCACAAAACCCTTATGCGCCATCGGCACCATCGGATAACTGCTGCGGATATCAGCCATCTTATCTATTTTATCATTAATAAAAAAGGACAGGCGTCTCTCTCAATCTTATGCAGCATTTAATCAGGATATATTTCTGTTTGCCCGCATGGCTACTGCCGGCGTAATTTTTTTTCCAAACCATTATTCATAATTAATAATCCCTGTCTGGAACAACCAACCCATTTATGAATTCAGTAAGTAATAAGAAAGGACTGGCCGGTATCATTGCCGCTTCGTCGGTAGGTACACTAATAGAGTGGTACGACTTTTACATTTTCGGCAGCCTGGCACCCGTTATTGCCACCAAATTTTTTCCCGAGGGCAATCCCACACTTGCGCTACTTTCCACACTGGCCACTTTTGCCGCCGGCTTTGTAGTAAGGCCTTTTGGCGCCCTGGTATTTGGCCGTCTTGGCGACCTGGTAGGCCGCAAGTACACCTTTTTGCTGACGCTGGTACTGATGGGTCTGTCTACTTTTCTTATTGGCTGTGTTCCTGCATTTGAAACAATCGGCTATCTGGCCCCGGTGCTGGTACTCGTTTTACGCCTGCTGCAGGGTCTCGCCCTGGGCGGTGAATATGGTGGCGCTGCCACCTATGTGGCAGAACATTCACCGGCGCACCAGCGTGGCTTCTGGACCTCATGGATACAAACTACGGCTACAGTCGGACTCTTCCTTTCGCTGCTGGTGATTATTTCAGTTAAAGGAATGATGAATGAAAATGCCTTTGCCGACTGGGGCTGGCGTATTCCCTTCTGGGTATCCATTATAATGGTAGGTATTTCGATCGTGATTCGCATGCGCATGCATGAATCACCCTTATTTGCACGTGCCAAGGCGGAAGGGAAAGTATCTGCCAATCCACTGAAAGAAAGTTTCGGCCATCGTTTCAATTTCAAGTTTGTACTGCTCGCACTTTTTGGTGCTACCATGGGCCAGGGTGTGATCTGGTATACCGGGCAATTTTATGCATTGAGTTTTGTACAAAATACATTGTGGGTAGACGTGTCGCAAGCCAGTCGGCTTATTATGTGGGCGTTGCTGTTTGCTACACCCTTCTTTGTATTCTTTGGCTGGCTTTCGGACCGCATTGGCCGCAAATGGATCATGCTGCTGGGTATGCTGATAGCAGTTGTATGCTACCGGCCTATCTACTCGGCCATGTATAATGCGGGCAGTGTAACTCAGAAGCAGGAAACAGACAGGAGCAGCAGTATGCAAATGGCCGCCGACCTGCATCATGCCGGCGACAGCATACGCAGTACGGTTACTACTTATCAGTATAACGATGGCACTGTGATGGAAGAAACGGTGAAAGAAAAAATACATGCCAACCCGAGCATGGCAGATAGTAAAAAAGATATTGTCCGCAGCCGTGTGGTCACACTTGATGAAGGATCGTTTCGCAAACTGGCCTTACTTGTTTTTATCCAGGTCATTTTTGTAACGATGGTATATGGGCCTATTGCAGCTTTTCTCGTGGAAATGTTCCCCACCCGCATCCGCTATACGTCCATGTCACTCCCTTATCATATCGGCAATGGTATTTTCGGAGGCCTGTTGCCTGCCATCGCGTTGTTTCTTACTACCAAGGCTACGCAGGCCAACGAAGCGGCCGCAAAACTGGGCAAAGAATTGCCGTATGACAAACCTTATCTCGAAGGATTGTGGTATCCAATACTATTAGCCGCTGTGTGCTTTGTAATAGGCGCACTGTACATCAATGGAAAAGACAGACGCATCGACGATTAAAACATTATTCATTTTTTTAAACGCATTTGTATATGAACTCAATAAAAAAATACCTCGGTTTTGTATGGCTGGCGCTGGCTGCTGCTGCCGGTTATTACCTGATCATTTCGCAGGCCATTCCCAAGTTTGAAAGTGATAAGCCCGAAGACAGGATACCGGCCATTATTTATGCGTTTATCCTCACACCCATCATTGTAGGAGGCCTGGGGGTGTTTGGTTATTATTGTCTGCGGGGTGAATATGCTGATGATTCCAAAAAACAAACTCTCTGATAAGGGCTGCTTATCAGAGAAACCTGCCCATACCCCGGATTACTACTATTTACTAAATATCTATTTCTAACTTTATGCCGTAACCTTTTCGTAAATAAAACCTTATACCTATGGGCGAGAGAATTGAAGTACTTGAAAAGTCAGTTTTGGCTATTGATGCTGAAATCAAAGCAGTGGGTCAGGCCATTACTGCCGGTTTTAAAAAGACAGATACCAATTTTGAACAAATTGTGAAAGAAATAGCGTCTATCCACAGAGATTTGGACAGGCTGAACAAGAAAGTAGATGACTTAAAAGGCGATACACATGACGGCTTTGAAGATGTGGGAATGAAGCTGGAAAATCTGACCGATGAAATTGTAAAAATTGGGAAAGTGACCGGATATGACGAAACTTTTGAAAATCTTAAGGGGCTAAATTAAGCCCCGTTTTATTTTCCTTTTATCGTTTAAGAAACCTTTGATGAGCCGCGTACGCGAACCACTATCAGTCAAAAAGCCGGTTCACCCCTCAAATTTTAACAAACAGGCGTTAGGCAATTTATTAATAATGAATACCTTAGCGCCTGTCTGATTTCTGTAAACTTTACATGAACAAGTTTCAGTATTGGCTGTTATAGTGTATTTTTGCCACACGTGAAAAAAAGGAATTCATCATATAAGCTACGGCAGATCTTCAGCAGCCTGTTCATGATTATGACGCTGCTGTGGATGACGGTGAGCGCCCCCTTCGTGGTAGCTGCCAGCCATCTGCTTGCACAGGAGCGGCAGGTACACTGGAGTGACCTGTCTGATAATGATGAGCAGTCCTGCAATCCATTTGGCAACAATACAGAAGAAAAAGCTTCTTCGCCTTCCACTACATTTTCGGAAGAATACCTGCATCATACCGATGAGCATTTTCACGCGGCCGAGCTGGCCAGCCAGCATTCCCGCTGCCAGGCAGTAAAGGAATATGTGGCTTTTCATGGCGAAATGTTATGCCCTCCCCCCAATACCATCGCCTGATGGTGTTTATCCGGCCTGAATAAGCCTGGCTACGGATTTGTTATCTCTTTTTTGATCTGAATTTTTAGTACAACCTTTTTTTGAGTGTATACGTGGGTCTATCCGTGTCGCTAAGGCAATGGTGATGGCCGCGCCAGCTGCATAGCTGGTGACCAACCTGTAATTATTAACCCTATAATATTATATAGACAATGAGAACACATACCAAAGAGTTTCAGGAAAACCTGACCCCCGAGCAAGCCTTCGATGTTTTAGTGGAGGGCAATAAGCGCTTTACGGGTAATCTGAAAGTAAACCGCGACCTGCTGCGCCAGATGGATGAGACAGCTACAGGACAGTATCCTTTTGCAGTAGCCCTCAGCTGCATGGATAGCCGTACATCTGTTGAGCTCATTTTTGACCAGGGCATTGGCGATATTTTCAGCATTCGCATTGCCGGCAATGTGGTCAACGACGACATTATTGGCAGCATGGAATATGCCTGTGCAGCTGCCGGTTCCAAGCTGATTGTGGTACTGGGTCACACACGCTGCGGTGCTGTAAAAGGTGCCTGCGAGCATGTAAAGCTCGGCAAACTCACATCGCTGCTGAACAAGATTGAACCGGCCATTGAAAAAACAACAGCTGCCCGCGAGCATCTGCCTACACACGAATATGCCGAAGTAGTGGCCCAGGCCAATGTGTTGCATAGTATGGAAGAGATACTGGAACGCAGTGCCATACTCCGTGGTCTGTTTGAAGAAGGTAAGATCGGCATTGTTGGCGGTATATATAATATCGAAAACGGCCGGGTGAATTTTATCAGCAAAATGTTTGAAAAAGCAACTCAGCTGAAAGAAATGGCGGTATAAGCCATTGCAATATCCAAATCCCTTTTATATAAATATCATATTCTCTCACATTAAAATAGTTATTCTATGTCAGCACGTCCAGGTGCAAAAGATTATCTCAAAAGCCTTTCCAGCGATTTACCTGCATCCATTGTGGTATTTCTGGTGGCGCTGCCCCTGTGTTTGGGTGTAGCTCTGGCCTCTAATGCCCCCTTGTTTAGTGGTATCATTGCCGGGGTGGTAGGTGGTATTGTGGTTGGTATTGCCAGCCGTTCACATCTGAGTGTAAGTGGTCCGGCTGCCGGCCTTACTGCTATCGTTGCTGCAGCCCTGCTTACCCTGCCATCTTTCGAAGCCTTTCTGGTAGCTGTGGTCATAGCCGGTGTATTACAGATCCTGTTCGGCTTTCTGAAGGCAGGTATCGTAGGCGATTATGTACCCAATGCCGTGATCAAGGGCATGCTGGCCGCAATTGGCCTGATCCTGATTCTGAACCAGTTTCCGCATCTGCTGGGTGATGATTCACATTTTGAAACAGATGAAGGCGTGGTACAGGAAAAGGGAAATATATTTTCCAATTTAGTCAATGCTTTTGCCCATATCACACCCGTTGCGCTGCTGATTGGTGGTGTATGCCTGGCCTTTCATTTTATTTGGGAAAAACTGGTAGCTGGCCGCAAAGGTTTCATACGCCTGGTACCCGCTCCGCTGCTGGTAGTACTGATTGGCGTGGGCATCAATTTTTTCTTTGTGAATTCGGGCAGCAATGCCTTAAAAGGCGAGCATCTGGTAATCATTCCCCAGGCACAATCTGCCGGCGAGTTTTTCTCTTTCTTTGCCCGCCCCGACTGGAGCCAGATACTAACGCCCCAGGTTTGGATCACGGGTATTACCATTGCTCTTGTAGCCAGTCTCGAAAGCCTGCTGAGTATTGAGGCTATTGACGACCTCGACCCTTATCAGCGTGTAACACCCACCAACCGTGAGCTGAAAGCACAGGGATTGGGCAACCTGGTATCAGGTCTGCTGGGTGGTCTGCCGGTGACAAGTGTGATCGTACGCTCATCGGCCAACGTAAACTCCGGTGCCCGTACCAAGATGTCGACTATATATCATGGTACATTGCTGCTGCTGTGTGTGGCCCTGATTCCAGGCCTGCTCAACCTCATACCCAAAGCAGCCCTGGCCGCTGTACTGATCTTTACCGGTTATAAACTGGCCAAACCTGCCCTGTTCGTGGCATTTTATAAAAAAGGAATGGATCAGTTTATTCCCTTTGTGGTGACCATTGCCGCCATCCTGGCAACCGACCTCCTTAAGGGGGTAATCATTGGTATTGGCGTGGGATTATTCTTTGTGATCAGAAGCAATTTCCGCTCTGCGGTATTTGTGGTAAATGATAATAACAAGTTTCTGTTCCGCTTGCGCAAAGACGTGTCATTTCTTAATAAACCTATCATCAAACATAAACTGGAAAAAGTGCCGGAAGGATCTTATGTACTGATTGATGCATCGCGCGCAGACTTTATTGACAAAGACATTGTAGAGACCATCGAAGATTTCATGATACATGCGCCGCTCAAACAGATTCGCGTAGAACTGAAACTGAGTGGCAACAAAGATCAGGGCTTCTCTAAAAAACTCATCGAGTCATACAGCACGGATGGTCATTATACCCGCACACACGACAAACAGATAAAAGAAGTAGAATTGCAGAAACAATAAAGCCATTTTCTTATATGCACTCATACGAAAGACTCTTACTGGAAAACAAAGCCTGGGCCGCTGAAAAAATCGCGGATGATCCCGATTTTTTCAAACGCCTGTCCAAAATCCAAACGCCCGATTTTCTATGGATAGGCTGCAGCGATAGCCGTGTGCCTGCCAATGAGATTACGGGTACCCAGCCAGGCGAGATATTTGTGCACCGCAATGTGGCCAACCTGGTGGTAAATACGGATGTAAATTTCCTGAGCGTGCTGGACTATGCAGTGAATCACCTGAAGGTAAACCATGTAATTGTATGCGGGCATTATGGCTGTGGGGGCGTGCAGGCTGCTATGACACGCAAGGACTATAAGCCGGTGCTCAATATGTGGCTGCGCAATATCAAAGACGTGATCCGCATCCATAAAGCCGAGCTCGATGCTATTACAGATGAAGAACAGCGCGTAAACCGTCTCGTAGAATTGAATGTAATCGAACAGGTAAAAAATCTGGCCCGCAAATCAAGTATTCAGCGCGCCTGGAGAAATGAACAGCGGCCACATCTGCATGGCTGGGTATATGGACTCAAAGACGGGCTTATCAATCCTGTATTTGAGCTGCCTGCCGGCTCCGATGTAGACGATATCTATACGCTCGACGACCTCTGACACATTTGCATAAAAGCCATGAAACCGTCCCACAGCAATGCGGGGCGGTTTTTTATTTTAAAAGATGAATGATGTAGGTTTGTAGTATGTCAATCGAAGTCAAGAGCCTGCTGAAGCAATATGACGGGCAGAAAGCTGTCAATAACATTTCATTCCGCGTAAATAAGGGCGAGATTGTAGGTTTTCTGGGGCCTAATGGTGCCGGCAAATCAACAACCATGAAAATCCTGACAGGTTATCTGAATGCCACCAGTGGCGAAGCCTGGGTATGCGGTATTGATGTCAATAATCGCCCACTCGATGCCAAGAAAAAGATTGGCTACCTGCCAGAGCTCAATGCACTTTATTACGACATGTATGTTCGGGAATACCTGGGTTTTATTGCCGAAGTACATGGGCTGGCCCAACGCAAACAGGCTGTGGAAAAAGCAATTGAAACGGTGGGACTAACACCTGAAGCCAACAAAAAAATTGGTCAGCTCTCCAAAGGTTATAAGCAACGCGTGGGACTGGCAGCCGCCCTGATCCATGACCCCGAAGTACTCATCCTCGATGAGCCGACCTCGGGTCTTGACCCCAACCAGATCATCGAAATACGCGAAGTGATACGCCGCCAGGGCCAGGAAAAAACTATCCTTTTTTCATCACATATACTACAGGAAGTAGAAGCCATCTGCGACCGCGTCATCATTATCAACAAAGGGCAACTGGTAGCAGACGATACTTTACAGGGCTTAAAGAACAGCCAGGCAGGAATTGAAGTGGTGATCGTTCAGTTTAAAGAGACCGTAGATACTGATACCCTTGCCCAGCTACGGCCCGTTGAAAATATAGAGCCCGTGCTTATTCCTTCAGGCAGCCAGTTTAGAATAGAAACCACTGAATCGGAAGCTATCCGCAAGCAATTATTCGCACTGGCTGTAGAAAAAGGCTTTAATATCATATCACTGCAGAGCGAAAGCAATAAGCTGGAAGATGTGTTCAGACAACTAACCGGCAATACCGCTGACCGGTAATCATAGCGCATCACACACAATTGTTAGTTAACCAAAACCTGTATTAACATATAGACTGGCAGGGTTGTATCCAGCACACTATTGTTATATTTGCTCTATAAAATAAAATCAACCAATAAATCATGAGTTACATTTCCGAGATTTTTGCCAGACAGATATTGGACAGTCGCGGTAACCCTACCGTAGAAGTGGATGTATTGACCGACGAAGGCGCTCTGGGTCGCGCTGCTGTACCCAGCGGAGCCAGCACCGGTATACACGAAGCGGTGGAACTGCGCGATGGTGATAAGAAAAAATATCTGGGCAAAGGTGTGCTGAAAGCTGTGAAGAATGTAAATGACCTCATTGCTCCTGAGCTGCTTGGTTTTGATGTGGCTGACCAGTCAGGCATTGATCAGCTTATGATAGAGCTCGATGGTACGCCCAATAAAGGTAAACTGGGTGCCAATGCCCTGCTTGCAGTGAGTATGGCCGCTGCCAAGGCTGCTGCCGAAGAGGCATCGCTGCCACTGTATCGCTATATCGGTGGTACCAATGCCCGCACAATCCCCATTCCCATGATGAATATCCTGAATGGTGGTGCGCATGCCGATAATAAAATCGATTTTCAGGAATTCATGATCATGCCTGTAGGCGCTCCAACCTTTAGCGAAGGTCTGCGCTGGGGTGTTGAAATATTCCACGCACTCAAAAGTGTACTGAAGAAAAAAGGATACAGCACCAATGTAGGTGATGAAGGCGGCTTTGCTCCTAATATCCAGAGCAATGAAGAAGCTATTGAAACAGTACTGAACGCTATTCAGGCTGCAGGTTACAAAACCGGTTCACAAATCGTGATCGCTATGGATGCAGCCAACAGTGAACTGTGGGACAGCAAGAAGAAAAAATATGTATTCCATAAAAGCTCCGGTAAGGAAATGAGCAGCGATCAGCTGGTAAAATACTGGGCAAGCTGGGTAAAACAATATCCCATCGTATCTATCGAAGACGGTATGGCCGAAGATGACTGGGATGGCTGGAAAAACCTGACCGAAGCCGTAGGTGATAAATGTCAGCTGGTGGGCGATGACCTGTTTGTAACCAACGTAACCCGCCTGCAGCAGGGTATCGATAAAAAAATTGCCAATGGTCTGCTGGTAAAAGTAAACCAGATAGGCACTGTTACCGAAACCATCAATGCCGTTACCCTGGCACAGCACAATGGCTACAATACGATCATGAGCCACCGCAGTGGTGAAACAGAAGATACTACCATTGCCGACCTGGCTGTAGCACTTAACTGCGGTCAGATAAAAACCGGCTCTGCCAGCCGTACCGACCGGATCGCCAAATACAATCAGCTTATCCGGATCGAAGAACAACTGGGGCTGAGCGCTATTTATCCGAAAGGAAAGATTAAATTTGGTCTGTAAGATACCGGGTGGTTTACCCGAGCGGTAAACCACCCTTCTTTAAAACTATCCGTCTTGAAACTCCTGCAACACATCCCCTCGTGGGTCAAAAACAAGTACTTCATAGCCATAGCAGCTTTTGCTGTTATCATGCTTTTTTTTGATAAAAATGATGTGTTTACCAAGTCAGCCCGTAATCGCCAGCTCCGTGAGCTGGAAGAAAGCAAAGCATTCTATACCAAAGAGATAGAAGAAGAACGCACCATCCTTGAGCAACTAAAGTCCAATCCCGCAGCCCTGGAGCAATATGCCCGGGAAAAACACCTGATGAAAAGGGACAATGAAGACCTGTTTCTGATACCGGAAAACCCCGTAAACGAGAATAATTGAGGCGATTGGCACAATAACGCCGCTTTATACCCGTTTTTATACCGGACTTTACTTAATTGGACACTGATTTTTAGGACATTAATGGTTTGCCCATGACAAATTTTACTCCGGAGGAGCTTATACAGTATTTGTATAAGGAATCCTCGCCTGCGCAAGCGGCTGCTATCGAAAAGGCGTTGCTGAGAGACTGGACATTGCGGGAAAAGTTCGAAGTGCTCAAAGCTTCTCATCACCGGTTGGATGCAATCACTCAATCGCCCCGTACCGAAGTTATCCTGAATGTACTGAACTACGCCCGCGAAAACTCAGTTGAGACCGTTTAACTAACACAGGCCTGATTACAACTTTTTATCCCGTAGTACTCCGGTACTACGGGATATTTTATTTTAAGCCGCTTAATTTCGCGACAGCTTATATTTCTTTTTTATGACCCGGCAGCAACGTTATCACTTTGTAATCGATTATTTCCAGCAACACAGCCCCAATGCAGAAACAGAGCTAATCTATGACTCTCCTTATCAGCTACTGGTGGCCGTGATCCTTTCTGCCCAGTGTACCGATAAACGTGTAAACCTGACCACACCTGCCATCTTTGAACAATACCCCGATGTATATGCATTGAGCCATGCCAGCTTTGATGAACTCTTTCCCCTGGTGCGCAGCATCTCTTACCCCAACAATAAAACAAAACATCTGATAGGGATGGCGCAAAAAGTGACCAGCGATTTTGAAGGGCAAATACCCATGACCGTAGATGAACTGGTACAACTGCCGGGCGTGGGCCGTAAAACTGCCAACGTAATAACTTCGGTCATAGATGGCCAGCCCAATATGGCCGTAGATACACATGTATTTCGGGTAAGCAAACGGCTGGGGCTGGTGCCTCAGAGTGCCTCTACCCCACTGGCGGTAGAAAAAGAATTACTTAAACATATTCCACGCGAGCTGGTACATAAAGCGCACCACTGGCTTATTCTGCATGGCCGCTATACCTGCCTGGCACGTAATCCCCAGTGTGAGCAGTGTGGGCTGCGGGAGGTATGCTTCTATTTTAAGAAGGTGGAAGGTAAAAGGTAGAGGGCAAAAGGCATACTCATTACCTTCTACCCTCTACCTTTTACCTGTTCTTATAAAGACAAATGCGCCTTAAGGCGCATTTGTCTTTATAAGAACAATCTTTCCTTTCTTAAAACGCTTTCTTCTCAACCGGATTTCCGTCTGCATCGAGGAAAATGATCTCGTATCCGAGTTTTTGCAGACCGGGCAGGATCTTTTCTTTGTCACCTACCAGCAGGATATTCATTTTATTGGCATTGACCCATTTTTTGGCCAGTGCATCAATCTCTGCTTTGCTGATGCCTGCTACGATTTTGTTTTGCTGATCTACATAATCGCCTGGCAGGTCATAATCGAGGATATTGCCAATAAAACCGGCTTTCTGGAAACCTGTTTCATAACGCAGCGCATCACGCTGACCAATGGCGCTTTTCAGGAAGCTCAGTTCTTCTTCTGTAATACCACCCTCACTATAATTTTTCAGCTCCTTCATCACTTCAATCAAAGCGCTGTCTGTAGCATTGGCGCGTATACCGGCACTGAATTCAAAATCGCCGGTTTGTTTACCGCCTGTAAATCCACTGCGTGCTCCATATGTCCAGCCTTTGTCTTCGCGAAGATTGAGGTTAAGACGGCTGTTGAATGCACCGCCCAGGGCATAGTTCATCAGACCAGTACGATAGTATTCGCCAGTGGCATCATACTTAAGACCGGTTACATAACCTACGCGGAACTCAGTCTGAGCAGACTTGGGAACATCCACCAGGTAAATCTTTGTTTTTTCAACAACCGGTGCGGCAGGTACAGCAGGGATGGTCACCTTTTTATTGGGGAGGTTGTTGAGGAAAGACAGTTTAGGCAGAATTTCATTTTCAGAAATATCACCTACCACTACCACCTCAGTACCCTGAGAAGTCATGTAATTGTCGTAGTACGACTGAATATCGGCCAGTGTAAATGACTTAACGGTTTCTTCGTTTCCATCTTCTGACACACCCAAAATATGATTTTTGCCATAATTAAGCTTGGCAAAAACATCGCTGGCAACAGCAGCCGGCTGCGTTTTAGCCACTTTGAAGCTCTCCATGGTCTGCTTCATAAAGCGGTTAAAGGCATCCTGTGTAAACTTGGGACGGAACATTCTTTCTTCGAGCAGGCGCAGTGTTGCATCCAGGTTTTTCTTCTGGCTTTGTACCTGAAAAGTGATGTCTTCCATACCGCTGAATACGCTTACTGAGCTGCCCAGCTTCTGCAACTCACGGCTCATCTGCTCAGCTGTATAGTTTTTGGTATCATCATTCATCATAGTTGTAAAGAATGATGCCAGGCCAGCTTTTGACAGATCGTTGGTATTAAGCAGATGTCCGCCGGGTATTTTGATAGAAAGTGTAACAGTAGGCACTTCGGCATTTTCTGCACCAATAATCTTTACACCATTGGCCCAGTCTTTTTTCCAGAAGGCAGGCACTTTCACCGTGGGATTGGGGCCATTGGGCGGCATTTTGCTACGGTCAAAGTTGTCTTTTGCCTTGGTATATTTCAATCCTTCATAGCCATAATGAGGGGGCTGATAATTGCTCTGATCAACCGTAAAATTGTCGTTGCCAACCAGCATTTTGCTGTCCTGATTTTTGGGCAGCACACTTACTGTAACAGGGTGTTTGAATTTGATATACTGGTTATAAACCCGCATCACATCCTCTTTGGTCACAGACTGATATTGTTTGAGCAGCTGGCCAATCATGTTGGGGTTGCCGGTGAATGTCTGGAATGCTGCCAGTTGCGATACCTTGCCGGATACGCTTTGCAGGCCATTGATCAGTTGTGATTCATATCCACCTTTGAATTTAGCGATATCATCATCCGTTACACCACGCGCTTCAAAGCTGTCGAGTGCATTTTCGAGCAGGTGATACATGCTGGCGAGCGATTTGCCGGGATAGGGAATGACCTGGAAGGTGAAGGAGCCAGCCAACTCATTCAAACCGCTGAAACAGCTGGCCTGAAGTGCCAGTTGTTTTTTTGTCAGCTGCTGATACAGAACAGAGTTATTGCCCTGGCCAAGCACCTGAGCGAGGCAGGCCAGTGCAGCCATGTCCTTATGATAGTTGGGTACGGTAGCATATGAACGGATCATCAGGGGCAGACGCGCATAGTTGTCGGTATAAGACACAAAGCGGTGCTTATTGATCTCTGGCACCATGGGGGCCATATTTTCTACTTTGGGCCCGGCAGGGATTGGGCCAAAATACTTGCCAACCATTTTCAGCACTTCCTGGGGGTTTACATCTCCACCGATGGTAAGGGTCGCATTGTTGGGACCATACCAGCGAAGGAAAAAGTTTTTCAGGTCGTTTACACCTACACGGTTCAGGTCTTCGATGTATCCAATGGTCAGCCAGCTATAAGGGTGGCCGTAAGGATACATTGTTTTAGACAACAGCTCGCCGGCAAGGCCATAAGGCACATTATCTACACGCTGACCCCGTTCGTTCTTTACCGTTTCGCGCTGAATCTCGAATTTCTGTTGTGTTACGGCATCGAGCAGAAAGCCCATACGGTCGGCTTCGAGCCAGAGCATTTTTTCCAGCTGATTGCTGGGTACAGTTTCAAAATAGTTGGTGCGGTCGAGGTTGGTAGTACCGTTGAGTGTACCGCCGGCTTCTGTTACTATTTTGAAATGCTGCTCATCACCTACGTTGTCGCTACCCTGAAACATCATGTGCTCAAAGAAGTGGGCGAAACCGGACTTGCCGATCTCTTCGCGGGCCGAGCCTACGTGATAGGTAACATCTACATGCACCACCGGATCACTATGATCCTCATGGATAATGACGGTGAGGCCATTGGGGAAAACATATTTTTCGTAAGGAATCACCAGTTCATCTCCCTGGCGGGTCACTTTCTCAACCAGCTTTGCCTGCGAGAAGGCAGTTGAGCCGGCAAGCAAGGCCAGGGCGCCTAGCAAAAAGACTTTTTTTCTCATAAAGGATTGTTTTTGGAGAGGTCAGCAAAGTAAGGAAAAGACAGCTTTTTACGACACCATTTATCAATTAAAAGACGGTTTTCTCCGGTTATTTTACCGGTTGTGGAGCAGTGACGGCAAATCGGTAAACAGCCCTCTTAAAACCGGTGAATGAAAGGGCAGATAACCAGCGGTCTTATAACTTTGGGTAAAATTTTATGCTATGGCATTGCGTGTAAACCATGATATTGACTATAAGATTTACGGGGAAGAATTGCAGTTTGTAGAAATCGAACTGGATCCTTCCGAAACGGCTATCGCCGAAAGCGGCGCCATGATGATGATGGATGACGGCATTCAGATGCAAACCATTTTTGGCGACGGCTCCTCACAGCAGCCTACCGGCCTCCTGGGCAAACTGATGAGCGCCGGCAAGCGGGTGCTCACAGGTGAAAGCCTTTTTATGACCACTTTTACCAACGTGGCACAGGGCAAGAAAAAGGTAAGTTTTGCCGCTCCTTATACCGGCAAGATCATACCTATTGACCTGCAGCAACTGGGCGGCACTATCATTGCCCAGAAGGACGCTTTTCTCTGTGCAGCCAAAGGCGTAAGCGTGGGAATCCATTTTCAGCGACGCCTGGGCACCGGCATCTTTGGCGGCGAAGGTTTCATCATGGAAAAGCTGGAAGGCGATGGCCTTGCCTTCATGCACGCCGGTGGCTACGTTATCGAAAAACAGTTACAGCCGGGTGAGGTACTGAAAGTTGATACCGGCTGTATTGTAGCCTATACGCCAACCGTTGACTTTGACATTGAGTTTGTACGTGGTGTAAAAAACTGGATGTTTGGCGGTGAGGGACTCTTCTTTGCCCGCCTGCAGGGTCCCGGCCATGTATGGCTTCAATCGCTCCCCATCAGCCGCCTGGCAGGCCGCATCATGGCCTATGGCACTTACAATAGAAAAGAAGAGGGAAGTATCCTGGGTGGCCTGGGCAATATTTTTGATGGCCGCGAATAATTTTTAATCACAGATATACAGTATTAAGTTCTAAGTAATAAGTTTTAAGTAGTTGCAAAAGACCGGAACTTTTCCTTTTACCTAAAACTTATCACTTAAAACTTATTACTTAGAACTTATAACTTTCTTAAAAAACAGAGCTACCACCCTGTTTTTTCTTTTGTTTTCTGCGTATCACGGTTAATACTGTCGGGCAGTACATCTGCCGGCAGCGTATCATACCGGCGTCCCTGGTTCGTATCTGTGGTAGTAGAAACAGCCTGTATGGGTTTATCGCTGACAGAAAGGGATTTACGCGCTGCTATGGCCGGATAGGCAGATACCAGCGATAACTCATAATCATCTCTGGCTTTCAGTTTCTGGATAAATGTGCGCAACTGAGCCGAATCTTCGGCCCGGCGGTATACCTGGTCATGCGCCAGCAATACCAGATTGTCCGGAATGCGGGTTTTGCCTTTGCTAAAGAGGCTATCGACCTGCTTCAGCAACTCATCGGCTGTGCTTTTGACCTGGTAGGTAACAGGATTATAATGCCACTCCAGATCCCATCCCAACACAATGAAACCCGCTTTCTGCAGCGAATCCATTGCCAGCGCGCTTTTACGGATATCGGTAAACTGGATGCTGTCGATACGCCAGCTATTGCGGCCCGGCGCCCGCACAATCGATGTTTGCGGTAATAACTTCTCCTGGGTACGCTTCATATCATCGACCACCGTACCGGGATTGGTGTAGAATTTATCATAACGATTATGCGCATGGGTATAGCTATGATTACAGATTTCGATATTTCGGGCAGTACGCAGGCTATCCCAAAGCTGGGCCTGGGCCTTACTGGCAAACACATGTTCGCCTACAATAAAGAAACTGACGGGCACATCTTCCTGTTGCACAATATCCAGCACATTGCGGGTACCATGGTTGGGGCCATCGTCGAATGTGAGATAGATCTTCTTTTTCTTCGAAACCGGTTTGGGTTTTGCAGGTGGCGGAGCAGCAGTATACTGCCGTGCTTCGGCCAGTTGGTGTTTTTTAACTTCAGGACTGGGGGCTGCCGGCTGGTTGCAGGCGGCAAGTACCAGCAGCATTGCTGGCAGCAGGAGGGCCAGGGGCCCCGATAATCTGGGGGAAAGCATGGTAGGCGGTGGTTAAAATACCGCTATGAAACTACATCACGCATATACTGTTTTGCAAATCTGGCTGGTTAAAGATTTTATAAAAGCAGCAGCAAATCCAATCCCTGTAGTAGGCGAAACTATCCTAATTTTGCGGAACAATTTTTTAGCATGGTTCGTAAGCAGGAAACACTTCATGATGTAGTCATCAAATTTGCCGGTGACAGTGGCGATGGTATGCAATTAACAGGCACGCAGTTTACCAATAATACAGCCCTTTTGGGTATTGATCTGTCAACTTTCCCCGACTTCCCGGCCGAGATACGTGCCCCACAGGGCACACTCCCCGGTGTGAGCGGTTTTCAACTCCATTTCTCGAGCGAGCGCGTATATACGCCCGGCGATGCCTGCGATGTGCTGGTAGCCATGAATGCTGCAGCCTTAAAGACCAACCTGGGTGCTCTTAAAAAGGGTGGCAAAATCATTGTAAACACCGATGGTTTCGACGCCAAGAATCTGCGCCTGGCCAACTACCCCGAAGGCGAAAACCCGCTCGAAAACGGCAGTCTCGAAGGCTACGACGTGCTCCGCATGGATGTAACCAAGATGACCCGCGAGGCCCTTAAGGAATTCACCATGGGCATGAAAGAAAAGGACCGGGCCAAAAACATGTTTGTTCTCGGTTTTCTTTACTGGCTTTATGGCCGTGATATGGAAAGCACCATCGGTTTTCTGAAAGATAAGTTTGGCAAAAAGCCCGATATTTTTGACAGCAACCTTAAAGTGCTGCAGGCCGGCTATAACTATGGAGAAACCACTGAAGCCTTTACCACTACCTATAAAGTAGAAAAAGCGCGGATGCAGCCCGGCAACTACCGGTCGGTAATGGGTAACCAGGCATTGGCTTACGGGCTCATTGCCGCCGCACAAACCAGTGGGTTGCCCCTGTTTCTGGGCACCTACCCTATTACACCTGCTTCTGATATTTTACATGAACTAAGCCGTCATAAAAATTTTGGCATCCGCACCTTCCAGGCAGAAGATGAAATAGCTGCTATTACTTCGGCTATCGGTGCCGCCTATGGCGGTTCGCTGGGTGTAACAACTACTTCCGGTCCCGGCATGGCCCTCAAAGCAGAAGCCATGGGACTGGCTGTAATGCTCGAAATACCATTGGTGATTGTAGACGTGCAGCGTGGGGGGCCATCTACCGGTCTGCCCACAAAAACCGAACAGTCTGACCTGCTGCAGGCATACTACGGACGTAATGGCGAATGCCCTATGCCCGTCATTTCTGCCTCTACCCCTGCCGATTGCTTCGATGCGGTGTATGAAGCCGTGCGTATTTCCGTCCAGCACATGACCCCTGTTATCTTCCTGAGCGATGGATATATTGCCAACGGTGCCGAACCCTGGCGTTTCCCCCAAACGGCCGACCTGCCCCCTATTCATGTCAAATTCAAAACAGAACTGGGACACGGCGAAGAAAAACTACAGCCCTATCTGCGCGACGAAAAACTGGTGCGCCCATGGGCTGTACCCGGCACTCCCGGACTGGAGCATCGTATCGGCGGACTCGAAAAACAAAACATCACCGGCAACATCAGCTACGACCCCGATAATCACCAACTGATGGTGAAAATCCGTCAGCAGAAGGTTGATAAAATAGCCGAATATGTGCCTGAACAAAAAATTGACAGTGGCGCAGATAAAGGCAGGGTGCTGGTGTTGGGCTGGGGTTCTACCTACGGGGCTATTAAATCGGCAGTGGGCGAATTGCAGGCAGCTGGTCATTCAGTAAGCCACGCGCACCTGCGCTACCTGCGTCCTTTCCCTTCCAACCTGGGTGCGATCCTCTCAAACTTCGACACAGTTCTTATCCCCGAAATAAATAATGGCCAGCTCATCAAGATCATCCGCGATGTATTCCTGATAGACGCTAAAGGCTATAATAAGATTATGGGAGTACCGATTACGAAGACAGAGCTGGTAGAGGAAATCAGAAAGCATCTGTAAAGTCAGAAGTATAAAGTGTTTAAAGGGTATAAGGGGTTTAAAGAGCTATTCCCCTTTATACCCTTTAAACTTTTATACTCTTTAAACCACTCCTACTTCGCATGCTCACCAATAAGAGCAAAAAATCCATCCCGGTAATTATCGCTCACCGGCAGTTGCAGATTACCAATACTCACCGCCTTACGGGAGATGGTATTGAGTTTTCTTAATGACACGATATAGGAACGGTGAATGCGGATAAACTCCTTGTCTTCGAGCAGGTCTTCAAAATACTTCAGGTTATGCAATATCAGCAGCGGATTGGGGCTGCCCGAGAGATGCACTTTTGTATAATCCTTATACCCCTCCAGATAAAGGATGTCATCAAAAAATATCTTATGCATCTTGTGCGATACATTGATAAAGAAATAATCCTTTTCCTTCTTTTCTTTTAGTTGTCTCGCCGCCAGAAAATCATTGACCCGGTTGCAGGCCGTCAGGAATTTTTCGTACGAAATAGGTTTGAGCAGGTAATCCATCGCCTTCAACTCAAAACCATTGATCGCAAACTCGCTATAAGCTGTTGTAAAAATCACCTCAGGTTTATAGGGCAGCGACCGGTAAAAATCAATGCCGGAAATATCGGGCATCCGTATATCCAGAAACAATAGATCAATCGGCTGTTCTTTCAGCACCTGCAATGCCTGCAGCGGCTCTTCAAACTTACCAGCCAGCCTGAGGTAGGGTGTTTTGCTTACAAAATCTTCCAGTAGCTGCAGTGCCAGGGGTTCATCGTCGATAATTAAGCAGTTAAGCATTTGACAGATCCAGTTTTAAGTTTACAATATGTGTGTCTGTTGTACGGATAATATCCAGTTGGTGCCGGTCTGGGTATAATAATGCCAGACGGCGTGTTACATTTTTTAATCCCAGCCCTCCGGGGGCAAACCCATCCTTTTCTACCAGCGGATTATGAACCAGTAACTGCAATTCCTGCCCGGCTGTTTTGATATGGATCAGGATAGACCCCGGCTGGGTATAGCTGATACCATGTTTAAAAGCATTCTCAATAAAACTGATCAGCAGCATAGGCGCTATACTGAGCCCATCCATATTTCCTTCTACTGCATAATCCAGTTGAATACGATTGCTTAATCGCAGCCTTTGCAGGTCTATATAGTTGTTGATATACTGTATGTCGCGCGTCAATTCTACTTTCTCTGCGCCGGAATCATACAACACATAACGAAGCAGCTCCGACAACTTCAGAATAGAAAACTCTGTATTCTCTGAACGCGAATGCGCCTGGGCATAGATGCTGTTGAGTGTATTGAAAAGAAAATGAGGATTGATTTGCGATTTCAGAAAATTGACCTCTGCATTAAGATTGGCATTTTCGAGTGCTTTTTTTTCATTCTGATTACGAATAAATGAGTACGCCAGTCTGATAAAACCGCCCATCAGCAGCATTAACACAAAGGAACTAAGGGTCCGGTTAAACGAAAGCATCACCATGGGTTTCGGAATGCCAAACAACATCACTTCATCCGGCATTACTCCTATGGGCATGGCTGACTGACCCATTACAGCTACTCCTTTTTCGGCAAACTTTCGCCGAAAGGGCATATTAGTGTCAAACCTCACTTTCCGCACTCCACTTTCGATAAACTCACGATATACCACCGGAGACACCAGCGTATCGGCCGTGCCGGGTGCCGGATTAAAAATACGTACCAATGGCCCTCCGACGTCTCCCATAAAATTAAAACGCAGCGCCATATGCGAACCCAGGTATGCTATAAATGCCAGCAAAACACTGCCAGCATAGGCCAGGTATTTTTTCCGTTCAAAAAGCCGGGGTATGAGTAAATAATAGTTTGTATAAAAGAGAATGATCAGGATTGATTTATCAACGATCTCGCGCGTATAGAACCAGTTGTCATTGATGCGTACCGGGTAAAGCAATACCGGCAGAAAGAAGAGGAGACACCAGCCCGCCACATGAATCAGGATAATCAACAGCAGATGCCCCCTGTTAATGGTCTTCTTCATCCCGAAAAGGGAAAGCAAAAAACTATTCAGGCGTTCCCTGTTTGTCATATATGAGCGTGTCTTTTTCACAAATCTGAGCCATGTCAAAACTAGTGAGCCTGGGGTGCCCTCCATTTTCCATTTTGTTAATTATTAGACGGGAAGCCTTTTCAGCCCACTCTTTATGCGCAAATCCCTGTCCTCCACCTGTTACCGGCATCGACTCCTGGTGAATGAACAGGCTGTCATTTACCAGTATATCATATCCCCAGCCTGTTTCAGTCCGAAACACACGCGCAGAAAGAGCCGGTCTGGCAGGCCGATTGACCCGCCAGGCCAGTCCCCATATCCCCGCCGAGATCAGCAAGGCCGTCATGAGTATCCAGAATGACCACCTGTTTTTACTATTAGTCATTATCCACTTGCTCTTCATCAGGTAAAAATTCATACATATTATCCATCATAAGTGTGCCGCTGCGACCGGTAAGCACAAAGCCACGATTGCTGATCGTAAAGGCCACTGCACCAGTACGACCGGTTTGCTCAAACCCGGTTTTTTCTACCCAGCTATCATTGACCGGATCATAACGCCACGTGGTTGAGTTGATGGAACCATTTTCGCCTGTAGCCAGGTATACATAATTACCAATAGTGAAAACAACTGCGTTGTGACGGGCAATGGTACCCCAGTCGTCGTCATAGCTATCATCTGAGTAGTTATAAATCTTTGTTTTCTCGGCCCAGGTATCCGCTACCGGATCGTATTGCCAGAGATCCTGCTGCACTTCTCCATTGTTAACGCCGGCACATATATAGGCCTTACCGCCAAATGTGAAGGACATGGCCGCTGAACGTTTACTACCACCCACACTCGCTTTTTTGGTCCAGGTGCCGGGGTCTGCACTACCAGCTCCGGGCGTATACTCCCACAGATCTTTCAGCCAATTACCATCGTATCCGCAGGCCACATAACCATTGCCATCTATGGTAAATGCAGAAGCATCGGTACGTGCACTGCCGCCAAAGCCGGCTTTCTGGGTCCAGGTATCACCAGATGGGTCATACTCCCAGAAATCCGACAGCCTTTGCACACCATCATAACCCGTACCCACATATCCTTTGCTGCCAATGGCAAATGCTACAGCAGAGCTGCGGGCGGCTCCCGGCAGATCAGCCTTTTGCACCCAGTAACGGCGAGTCACATTATACTCCCACAGATCTTTAAAGCGCTCTGTATTAGTAGACCCTGTGCCCACATACGCATTATCCCCGATCACAAAACTCACAGCTTCGCTTCTTGCATTGCCTTCAAAATCATCGCTTCGCTTCCAGTTGCCTACCAGCTCGCTATCATCATCGGTAGACTTGGTACAGCTGGGTGCTGCCACCAGAGAAGTTATAATCAGTGAAGCCCCTACCCAATAAGCATACGTCCTTTTCATCTAGTATTAGTTTAGTAGTTTTTATAAAGGCCAATGGCCCGTGTACAGAAGATTTTCGATAAAAGTATCGGCGCAGACCGGGAACATTATCTTAAAATAGATGAACCGGCCCAACATATAGACGAAGCCGGGAGGGGCATATACGATAGAGGAATTGGCGGCAAAAGAGCCATTACACAGGGCAAACAGCCCATAGTCGGCGCAGACATCCTGTTCACCGATTAATCTGCATCATTGATATACTATAACAATTCAGGAGCTACACACCCCAATAAATTGCAGCATTTGATCCTAAAAGCATTTGCGCATGAACCCGAAGCTGATCAGGCTTTCTTTATTCCCCGCTATTATTACCAGCCTTTTAATTGTACAAAGCTGCACACGCAATGAAGTATTATTTGGCTCCGCGCCAGATGAAGGTTATACCAAACTGATTTCTGTCGACTCCGTCGGCATCGAGATGGCCACGGTATTCAGAGATTCCTTCGAAACCAATAATATCACTTCCTATCTCATTGGCCGCTACAGAGATCCTTACCTGGGCACGGTCAGCGGTAAAGTATACTCACAATTCACTATTCCTTCCGAAAAACCGGAGATACCCACTTCAGCAGTGTTTGATTCACTTACCCTGCTGGTGCGCCTCAATAAATATTATTATGGAGACACTACACAAGCCCTCAACTTTCGTGTGCAGGAACTGGCTCAGCCCATTTTACATACCTACAGCTCATTCCTGTATAATACCAGCCAGATAGCTGTAAAGCCTGCCATACTGGGACAAAAACAGATCCGCATCCGGCCTTCTGTCACCGATTCATTTTATATCCGCCTCGACGATGCCAAAGGCCGGGAACTACTGGCCAAACTACAACAGCAGGCCACAGAGCTGAGCGATGAGGCCAACTTTCTCAATTATATGCAGGGCCTCCGTATAGATGTGGACGATGCGGATCTGGGTGCCGTATTTGGCTTTAGGGGTTCAGCTGGTGATATTATTATCCGGTTACACTATCATCATACATTTCCTTATCCCGAAGATCATTATGTAGACTTCACCTCGCTGGCCAACGACCTGGCATTTAACCAGCTCACACCCGATCGCAGCGGCACAGGACTCAACTCAACCGGCGGATATGTAACCGAAATACCGAGCGCTCAGACAGATCACCTCGCATTTATGCAGGCAGGTATGCGGATGCGTATAAAACTTACATTTCCCACACTACGCTCATTGCTGTACAACAACAGCCTGGCGAAACTATTAAAGGCAGAGTTGATACTTCGCCCGGAGCCGCTCTCGTATACAAATGACATGTACAGGCTGCCTTCAAAACTATACCTTACCACTACAGATATTACGAATGTAGAAGGGCAGCAGGTATACGATTCATCGGGCTCTTACCTGCTGCAGGTAGATCCTGTAATTGATGCCATCTATGGCGAAAACACCTATTACCGTTTTAATATCACTCCTTATATAAACTCGTTACTCACTACAGCCGGTACAGAGCAAAGCGGTTTTTTTCTGAACCACGAAGACAGCACCTCTAATCTCAGTCGCCTGGTGCTCAATGACAGATGGCGTGGCAACCAGTCTTCGCAGCTGGTTCTTTCCATGCTCATCATCAACAACAAAAAAGACTAATCTATGACCAGCTATACATTCCGTATACTACTAACAGCAACAGGACTTATCGGCACTCTTCACAGTACGCAGGCACAGAATATGAATACGCCTTATTCTATCTATGGCCTCGGCGATATCGATCATCATGTATATAATCGTACGAGTGGCATGGGTGGTGCCGGCCTCGCCCGTTTATCTTCTTTTTACCTCATTGACAATAACCCCGCTGCACTTACCGGCCTTACCCGTAGCTTTTACCTGATCGATGCCGCCGCCACCGGCAAAACCATCCGTTACCGCGGCTCCGGTATTGATGCCAGCAATAGCAACAACAAAGATTTCTGGATCAAACGCCTTTCCGTGGCTGTAAAGATCAATGGCTTTTGGGCCAGCAGTTTTGGCTTTGGTCAGTTCAGCAATGTCAATTATGCCTATAGCGATAGCAAAGCAGTTGAAGGTTCAACTACCAGGTATACAACCACTCAAACAGGCGACGGAGGCCTCAATGAGTATTACTGGATCAATTCGGTAGCGCTGGGCAAGCATCTTTCGCTGGGCTTACGCTCCTCGATCATTGCCGGGGGTATCAATCGCAACGAAACCATTACTGATGCCGGACTTTCGCAACCGATCCTGACCAAAGTGCAGGACTACTATGGCTCGGCCCGTTTTCAGGCCGGCGGTATTTACACACATGATCTCGGAAAGAAATGGAACCTGGCCCTGGGCGCACGCTTCAGTCCCCGGGTGAAAATGGTGGCCGAGCGGGCTCTCACAGTTGTTGAAGGCAGCACCAGCCTGATCTCAGACAACTTTGTAGGTAATGGCCGATTCGATCTGCCCCGCTCATGGGGTACCGGACTTGCCTTAAAACACAACAACCGCACTACCTATGCCCTCGACTATACATACGAAGACTGGAGCAGCGTGGCAATCCGTAAGCAGGGGTGGCAGATGGTAAGCAGTCATAAATTGTCGGGGGGTATAGAATTTGCCCGCCAGGCCGTCGTAGGAAATATGCTGCTCGAAAAAAGATACTTCCAGGTAGGAGGATTTCTGGCTAAATCGCCATTACAAATCAGTAATAAGTCCGTCAACGAATTCGGCATCACTGCCGGCATGGGCGGCGTATTGGGCCGCAACCTTATTTATACCCTGGCCATCGAAGCCGGTCAGCGCGGCACTACCCAGCAAAACCTGATCCGCGAAAACTATGGTCAGCTTACAATCAGCCTTTCTTACAGAGACTTTTTTCTTAGTAAAGGAAGGAAATACGATTAGATCAATGTGCTAATGTGCTGATGTGCTGATGTGGTGATGTGGTGATGTGCTAATGACGTCTTTGCGTTCTTTGTTCGCTTTGCGTCTTTGCGAACTTTATACTTTTAAACCTTTCTACTTTTTTTGCCCGGCTGCAGTACTACTATCATCGTCTGTTGCCACGCTCGGTTCAGGGTTCCGAACGCTGATCAGCAATTAAGGACTCCCTTTAAACACTTTAAACTCCTTATACCCTTTATACTTTCATACATACCCTTTATACTTTTATACTGTGAATTTGCAAAAAGAAAAGCGGCCCCATTTCAGGGCCGCTTCGTCCGCTAAGCAGTTAGATAGGCGGATACAAAACCAACTTTTAATACGACAAGTTTAATAGCAGTCAATCAAATGCCTCAAGCAGAAAGGCACACTAAAGAGACAAGCACCTGCTTTTATATGCTGCTTGAGATTAAAAAAAAATTAAAAAATCTAAAAAAATAGGCGGACCAATTACGGCCCGCCTATTATACTTTATTGATTTACAATATATTAAAACCAGCTGCCCACAAAGCTTTCATTCACCCGGGCGTCTTTTAAACGGGCCGCACGGCGGCGAACCTTGCGGCGATGAACGATTGCTGTAATGATCATAAGCGGGATGAAGAGAAGTGTGAGGGGTGGAATTCCTACAAAAGATATCCATTTACCACCAAACATATTCCGCATGGGCCGGCGCAGCCTTTCCGCAATCAGGTACATACTGGGCACCATGATCAGGGTCATAAAGAAGGCGAATGCCAGACCAAAGATGATCGTCCACGACAGCGGTTTCCAGAAGGCGGCATTGTCACCTCCGAAGAAAATGCGTGGATTCAGTTCTGCAAACAGGGTTACAAAGTTGATATTGAAACCAACTGCCAGCGGTATCAGCGCCAGGATGGCAGCCAGTGCAGTCAGCAGTACCGGTATAATACGGGTTTTACCCGCCTGCACCACCGCTTCATGTGTTTTTAATCCGCGCGCCCGCAACTCGTCGGCAAACTCAATTACCAGGATACCATTTTTAATTACGATACCCGCCAGGCCCAGGATACCCACACCGGTCATTACCACACTCACCGTCATGCCGGTAATGGCATAACCCAGCATTACGCCTATCACACTAAATATAATTTCCGTAAGGATGATCACCGACTTGCTAACCGAGTTGAACTGCAATACCAGAATGAGCAGGATGATCAGCAGGGCCCCCAGCAGGGCTTTGCCCAGAAACGCAGATGTTTCCTGCATTTGCTCTTCCTCACCGGTTTGTTTGATTGTGACACCCGGGGGAAGCGTGCGGCTGAAATTGGTAATATGCTTGGCCAGCTCGGCATTCACACCCTGCGGTGTAAAGCCCTGTGACAACAACACATTCGAGCGCAGGGTGATTACCCGCTTATTGTTCTTGCGGTTTACACTGCCAAGTGTACTGGTCAGGTCGTAGGTTACCAGCGATGAGATCGGTACACTTTTAAATTGCCCTGAGCTCATATCCATGAAAGACACTTTCATGTTGAGCAGGTCTACCAGGCTATGACGCTGTAGCTCATTGTTGCGCACCTGTATCTTGTATTCATCTTCGCCATCCTTGATCTTGCTGGCTTCAAAGCCAAACAGGGCTGTTCTGATCTGCATGCCGATTTGTGCTGATGAGACCCCTTCAGCCATAGCACGCTCACGATTTACACGCAGTGATACCTCGGGACTTTGCAGGTCGGTATTCATCTTGAGCTCTTCCACACCAGGTGTCTGAATGCTATCGAGATAGTTTTTGAGTGCTACTGCAGACTGAATAAGGTTATCAAAATCTTCGCTGGCTACTTCGATGTTTACAGGTGGTTCGGTGGGCGGACCATTAGCTTCTTTATCAACCGAAATCTCTGCACCAGGTATTCCTCTCATCGCTGCACGTATACTATCGAGGTATGGCGCCGATGATTTGCCATGCCTTTTTTCAAATTCTACAAATGATACCTGTATACGACCCAGCTCGCTGCGGGTACTGCGATCACCACTATTGGGATCTGCCGCACCTACAGCCACATTGGTGATCACACTTTCCACAATGGGGTTGGCAACATTCTTTGCCGGATCCATTCCCAGTACTTTATATACCCGGTCTTCGAGCACACGGGTCACACTATCCGTATATTCCACACGTGTACCCGTAGGCAGTTTGAGGTATACATAGATTTGATTGGGGTCTGCACTGGGGAAAGTCACTGTAGCAGGTGCTCTCAATACAAATGCAAAAACGGATAAAAACAAAAGACCAATTGCTCCGAGCAGCATCCAAACGGGGCGCCATCCTTTCAATACCCAGCGCAGCAGGTTTTCGTAATGGCTCATGATCCATGGCAGTACCCTGTTCTGGAATGAGTGAATCCATTTATCAATAAAGAAATGATTCAGCACAATACAGATCATGATAAAGATGATCAGGTTGCCCAGGAAAGGCGCACCCAGTACATCCAGCAATATGCCCAATGCCACCGGTATCCAGAATCCCCATTTCTTAAACAAGCCCCATTTGCTGGCACTGTGATCCTTTTCCTCATGATTCATAAAGTCAACCGCAAATACAGGGTTCATCAGAAAGGCCACGATCAGCGATGCCGCCAGGGTGAATATGAGCATCAAGGGCAGATAAATCATAAACTTACCGATGATGCCCGGCCAGAGCAGCAGCGGAAAGAATGGCGCCAGGGTGGTAAGCGTACCCGCCAGTACGGGGATAAACACTTCGCCTGCTGCCATCATCGCCGCTTTTGTGGAAGACACTTTGCCTTTCGCTTCCATGAAGATGCGGTGGGTGTTTTCAATAACCACAATGGCGTCATCCACGATAATACCCAGCCCGAAAAGCAGGGCAAAGAGTACGATAAAGTTGAGCGTGATGGCTGTACCCACCACCATATTGCCCAGTGGCAGGAACATAAATGCCACAAACATACTCAGCGGTACACTCAATGCCACAAAGAAGGCATTGGTTACCCCCATAAAGAACATCAGGATCAGCAATACCAGGATAAAGCCAATCACGATAGAGTTTACCAGGTCGTTGAAAGAGGTACGGGTAGAGTTACTGCTGTCGCCCGTAATACGTACGTCGAGGTTGGGAGGAAACTGTGACTCCTTCAGCTGAGCGGTTATCTCTTTTACCTTATCACTGGTTTCGATCAGGTTTTCACCCGCGCGTTTGATGATGTTGAGAGTGATTACATTCTTGCCATCGAGGCGTGCATAGCTGTCTCGCTCCTTAATAGTGTCTTTGATCACAGCCACATCGCGCAGGTAAATCGGGTTTCCTCTTGAGTTGCGCACGACGATCTGCTCAATGTCGCTGGCTGTTTTAAACTGGCCTTTAAGCTGCATGGTACGCTGCATATTACCTACCTGCAGCTGCCCACCGCTGATGTCCATATTTTCGTTGGCTACAGCGTTGGAGATATCATTGAAGGTGATACCGGATGCCTGCATCCGGTAATTGTCTACGTTGATCTGAAACTCGCGCTCCGGAGCACCTACCAGGTCTACGCGGTTGATCTGCGACATGCTTTCGAGCTGATCCTTCAAATCATCGGCATATCTTTTCAATTGCACCGGATCAAAATCGCCGCTCAGGTTCACATACATGATCGGCATTTCCGAAAAGCTTACCTCCAGTGCCGTTGGCTCCTGGGTAAGATCGGTTGGCAGATCCTGTTTGGCTTTGTCAATGGCATCCTTGACTTTCTGAACCGCTATATCCACTTTTACATCAGTACCAAATTCTACAGTAATCGCCGAAAAGTCGTTTACACTGGTACTGGTAACCTTATTGACCTTCACACCGGTAATACCCTTTATCTGCTTTTCGATAGGTTGGGTCACCAGGTTTTCGATGTCTTTGGGAGAGTTTCCCACATAGACGGTTTGTACATAAACCGTCGGAATTACGATATCAGGATACTGCTCCTTGGGCAATGCCACAAACTGGTATACTCCCCACAGCGTCACGATGAGCATGAAGAGATACATCGAGGTTTTGTTCCTGATAGCCCAGGAAGTAGGTTTAAACTCCTTAAACTTCCCGCTATAGTTTTCTAATGCAGACATACTGTTAGTTTATCTGTTGCAGCTTTGAGTCGGCGATTATCCGGCGACTGGCCTGCTGCTTTGCTTTCAAATATTGTTGGTTTCGTCTGGTACATTACTTCGCTTATTGCGCCGAGGTGGTGATCAGCTGTCCGTCGTACAGACCCTGAAAACCTCCTACAATCAGCTTTTCGCCACCGCTGAGTCCTGATTTTACTTCCAGGCGCTCTCCATATAGTTCACCAATGGTCACGGGTTTCTTACGTGCCAGCATCTTGCCATTCTCCTGCGAAGCCACCATCACATATTTGCCGGCCTCGTCATTCTGCAACACATTTACCGGAATAGTAATGGCTGCATTGTTGGTATAGTCCAGCAGCTGTACTTTGGCCAGCTGGTTGGGGCGGAAGTCTTTATCCTGTGGTATCGGAGCTTCAATAGTGAATGTGCGGCTTACAGCATCAATCAGCGGACTCACTACACTTACTTTTGTTGTGATCACTTTATTGTTCAGCTCAGGCAGTGTTACACGGATATTTGTACCCTGTTTTATTCGTCCGAGATAATTTTCTGGCACCTGCACCTGTACTTTCAGGTTGCCCGTATTTACGATACGGATACCTGAGGAGGGCATAGCTGCCGATTGCGGAGAAAAGAACTCACCAATCCGCACGTTTACCACATCAATAGTACCATCGATTTCAGCATATACATTGGCGAGGCCCGCACTTTCCTGCGCCATGCGGAGGTTGGCCTGGGCTGCTTTGAGCTGTGCCGCAGCATTCTCTGCATTGGTTTTAGCCTGCAATACCTGTACTTCAGTGCCGATATTATTCTTCCAGAGATTTTGCTGACGCTCATATACGCTCTGAGCCAGTTTTACCTGTGCTTCTATGCCGGGTATCTGAGCCAGTGCAGCATCTACCTGTTGCTGGGCAATGGCATTATCAAGGCGCAGCACGAGCTGGCCTTTGCTTACGCGCTGTCCCTGTTTTACATGTATGCTGCGTACCACTCCACCTGCGCCACGAGGCGAAACCATAGCCACATTCTGCGCATCGACTTTACCCTGCAGGTCAATATAATGACTGAATGAGTCATTGCCGATCGGTTCAACCGCAACGAGTTTGGGTTTTGTGATCACGACTGAAGTATCCAGCTTGGCGATTTCCTTTTCGAGTGTGGAAATTTTAGTTGCCAGTTCATCCTGCTCTTTTTTGAGCTTTTCCAGCTCCGTCTTCTTTTTAGTCAGCTCTTTGTTGCCGTCTGCAGCACCGCAGGATACCAGTAGCAGCACCACCGTAGCAACAGCAATTATGTTCAGTAATTTTTGCATATCGGTTATTTTTCAGTGTTTGGGTTGGGTTTAGCTTATTAAAGTTTGCCGGTGGCCTTCAGGAAATCCACTTTGGCTATTATTGCGTTATAAAGTGCGTTGATATAGTTGGTCTGAGCCAGCTTGAGATCGGTCTGAGCCGTATTGATCTCTGTTTGCGAACCCGTACCTACTTCAAACTTCTTTTTGGTTTGCTCATACACCAGCTCGGCCAGTTCCATATTCTTTTTCTGATAATCCAGGTTAGATACAGCCGTTGTATAATTGTTTCGGGCTGTCTGTACCTCATTATCTATCTGCAGTTTCAATGCTTCGCGCTGATTGATGCTTTGCTGCATCGACAGGCGTGCTTTTGAAATGCGGGCATTCGTAGCAAAACCAGTAAAGATCGGGATGTTAAGATTCAGCGTAATCGCAGAGATGTCGAACCAGCTGCCGCCCGATTTGAAAAAGTCAAATTCATTTCGCTGCGCGTTTTTGTTATAGTAAGCGCTGAGCGACAGGGTGGGTATCTTGCTCATTTTGTAACGCTGCACATCGAACTGCCGCAGTTTTACACCCATATTGATATATTGAAAATCACGGCGCTGATTGTAATCAAACTGAGATGCGTCCAGTACACCATCGCGTATCATATCATTCGAAAGCGTATCTGTCAGTACCAGCTCGTCCCGTACAGGCATACCCATCAGCACTTTGAGACCCAGGTAGCCGTTGCTGATCTGGTTCAGTGCATTTGTCTTTTCTGTATTCAGGTTTACCAGTTGTACATCAAGCTTGTCGAGATCCAGTTTTTCGGCAAACCCATTGTCGTACATGATACGGGTATCTTTTTTCAGTTTTTCGAGCCGTTCGAGGTTGGCATCGATCAGGTCGAGCTGCGTTTTGCTTACTACCAGCTGATAATACACTTTGTGGATGTTGGCGCGGATAGTCTCCTCGGTGATCTCTACATTCTTTTGTTGAAAATCAATAAGGGTTTTGCGCGCCTGCAGACCCGTGAATACCTGTCCGTCAAACAACAGCTGATTCAATGTAACGCCACCTGTGGCATTCCATTTCACACCAAATGCCAGCTCTTCGAATGTGCCGGGGGTGCCACCAAAAAATTCGGCCGGCACCAGGCTTACGGGCAGCTTGGCATTATAGGTCATGGAGCCGCTGGCACTGATCTGCGGATAGGCGCTACCCGTCACCTCGCGGTTGGTTTGCTGCTGTATCTGTACATCCAGCAACGCATTTTTTACCTGCACATTATTTTTGCGGGCATAATCGATCGCCTGTTGCAGACTCATTTCGTGTCGTGTCTGCGCCATGCTGATTACCGGCAACAGGGCCAGTATCAGTATCCATCTTCCCCGCTTACTTCCTTTCGTCATGGTTATGGTTTTTATTTCTTGCTTGATTATATTTCTGTATCAGCTTCTGTCCTTTTGGAGTACAGATTCCATATAAAAAATTGAGCGTAAGCTCGCATACGATCGCACCCAGGTCCGATTTGCCTGCCGGAAAAGCTTCCGGATTAAATACCATGAACACACTCAATAACCGGTATTTGGCCAGTATATTCACATTGATCTCCGGCCGGTACAATCCCTGTTCCACTCCGCGCAGCAGATTTTCCCTGATCAGACCAAACAGGAAACCCTGCTGGTGGTTTTCCAGTTTCCTGTACGACGAGGGGTGATATTTCTGCATATCATAGATCAGTGCCGGATTGGTCAGCCGCAGCATGTCATCCATCATCTCCATGCCCAGGTATATTTCATGCACCGGGTTTTCGCTACGCTGGGTGCAGATGAGGCATTCATTCTCATTGCTGTTCAGCTCCATATCTACCACGGCCTCTACAAGTGCGTCTTTGTCAGTGAAAAATTGGTAAATGGTCTTTTTGCTCATGCCGAGATGGTGGGCTATCTCGTCCATGCTGATACTGCGGATGCCATACCGCAAAAAGAGTTCGTGCGCCTTTTCTATAATTCTTTCCTGATGATCCATAATCACAAAATCGGCAGCAAAACTATGGAAACTTTTTTCGTTACGAAAGTTTCCATCCTTTTTTTTATCCGTTTATCCCAATCACTTTTGCGAACGCCCGTTGGTCAGAACGCCTGATCTATTTCCCTAACTTTGCCAGCAAATGCCCCCTTTGCAAAAACCCATAAAGACGTCTAACCGGTTGCAGCTCAGAAAGCTGCTTCGCTATTTTGTGCAGGGACTGATCATCCTGGCTCCTATTGCCATCACCGTCTGGGCCGTGGTAGCTGCCTTCAATTTTGTGGATGGCCTGCTGCCCAATCTTATCCACAATCTCTTCCCTTCCCTGCTTGATGTTGACGATCGGGGTAATCCTAAAAAGATTCCCGGCCTGGGCTTCGTGATCATGATCGCACTGATTGTACTGGTTGGCTGGGTAAGCAGCAACTTCCTGATGGGCAGTGTTATCAATATTTTTGATCACTGGCTGGAGCGGACCCCGGTCATCAAATTCATCTACTCATCGACAAAAGATTTCTTTGAAGCGTTTGCCGGCGACAAGAAAAAATTCAATAAAGCCGTACTCGCCAACGTATTTTCTACCGATGTATGGATAGTAGGTTTCCTGACCGACGAAGAAATGGGCAAATTTGAAATGGGATCCGATAAAGTGGCCGTTTATGTACCACAGGCCTACAATTTTGCCGGTCAGTTATACATATTGCCCCGCGAAAAAGTGCGCAAGATCGATGCAATCACTTCGGGCGAGGCCATGAAATATGCCGTAACCGGCGGTGTGGTAGATCTTGAAGAAGAACGAAAAAAACCGGAACTTAGTAGCGACAAGGATTAAGCTCCCTTACGGTTTGGTCCATTTTATTCACGACTAAACCGTAAACTCATGCGTACATTTCTTCGTCTTGCATTCCTTTTATCTTTTACCCTCTGCCTTTCCCCTGCCCACGCCTGGGGTTTCTTTGGACATAAGCGCATCAATTTCCTGGCGGTATTTCTATTGCCTCCGGAAATGCTGGTATTTTATAAACCCCATATTGCTTTTCTGGAAGAGCATGCCGTAGACCCCGACAAACGCCGCTATGCAGTAGCAGAAGAAGGCCCGCGGCATTATATCGATATGGATCGGTATGGCCGCTACCCGTTCGACTCACTGCCCCGAAGCTGGCAGGCAGCACGTGAGCGGTTCACCGCAGATAGTCTGCAAACACATGGAATTGTCCCCTGGTGGATCCAGACCATGCTGCACCGGTTGACGGAGGCATTTCGCGCCCATGATGCCAAACGAATCCTTAAACTCTCGGCCGAACTGGGACATTATATTGCCGATGCCCATGTACCGCTGCACACCAGCAGCAATCACAATGGCCAGTACACCAACCAGCGGGGTATTCATGGCTTCTGGGAAAGCCGTATTCCCGAACTGCTGGCCGATCAGCACTGGGATTTTTTGCTGCAACGCGCCGCTTACCTGCAAAATCCACTTGGCTTTACCTGGGACCGTATACTGGAAAGCGCCCTGGCTGCCGATTCTGTATTAAAACTGGAAAAGGAACTTTCTCAACGCTTTCCTCCCGATCGGCGTTATGCTTTTGAAGAAAGAAATGGCCGCCTGGTACGCCAGTATTCCACTGCTTATACACTTGCATACAATCGTCTTATGGGGGGCATGGTGGAGCGGCGGATGCAGCAATCCATTTTTGGTGTAGCCAGTTTCTGGTATACCGCCTGGGTCAATGCCGGCCAGCCGGATCTGCGGCAATTGGCTCCGGTAAAATGGGATCCGGCCGATGAAGCCGGTTTTGAATCCCTGCAACAGGCCTGGAAAGCAGCTTCCATCAAAGGACGCACGCACGAATAATTGTTATTGGAAAGCTGCGCCACCAGCCCTTCTTTCCTTGTTTATATACTGCAAACCAATGATTGAAGCTTATCTTTGCCCCCTCAATTAAAACCCGGTCAAGCGTGACTACAACTGAAAAAAAGTGGATGCATAACTTCAATGCAGGCCCTTCTATCCTGCCCCGCGAAGTATTTGAAGAAGCCAGCCAGGCTATTCTTGACTTTAACGGCACCGGCCTCTCGATCCTGGAGATCGGCCATCGTACGCCTCTGTTTGAAGGAGTTCTGAACGAAGCAGTATCGCTGGTAAAGGAACTGATGCAACTCGATGAGCAGCATGAAGTGCTGTTTCTCCACGGTGGCGCCTCCACACAGTTTATGCAGGTACCCATGAACCTGCTCAATGAAAATGAAATGGCCGCCTATACCGATACAGATGTATGGGGTACAAAAGCTATTAAGGAAGCCAAACTGTTTGGCCACGTCGAAGTAGTATGCAGTTCAAAAGATAAAAACTATACGTACCTGCCCAAAGGCTTTCACGTACCTGCTACCGCACGTTATCTCCATATTACTACCAACAACACGATCTATGGTACGCAATGGCAGGATCTGGATGCGTTTTATCAGTACAAAGTACCCCTGGTGGCCGATATGAGCAGCGATATCCTGAGCCGCAGCATTGATTTCAACCGTTTCGACCTGATTTATGCAGGTGCACAAAAAAATGTGGGGGCCGCCGGCGTAAACCTGGTGGTGGTGAACAAAGACATCCTGGGCAAAACCACCCGCGCCATTCCCACTATGATGGACTATCGCAATCATATTGCCAACGGATCCATGCTCAACACTCCCCCCGTATTTGCCATTTATATCTGTATGCTTACACTGCGGTGGCTGCACCGCCAGGGCGGAGTAAAGGTGATTGAACAAAAAAATCAGGCAAAAGCCGACCTGTTCTATAATACACTCGATCAGCTGCCACTGTTTCGTGGTACGGTAGCAAAAGAAGACCGCAGCCGTATGAATGGCGTATTTGTGATCGACAACCCCGAACTCGAGAAAGAATTTGGCGAACGCTGCAAGCAGGAAGGCCTGTATGGCGTAAAAGGACACCGCAGTGTGGGCGGATTTCGTATTTCGATGTACAACGCATTGCCGATCGAAAGCGTCATTACACTCACCGATCTCATGAAGGATTTTGCACAGCAAAAAGGATAACCCGTTTTTTTACAAAAAAGGATAAAAGAGTCAATAACCAACTGATGGCAAATATTAAACCTTTCAGAGCCCTTAGACCCCAGCAAAATGTAGCTGCACAGGTAGCTTCGCGCCCCTATGATGTACTTAACAGTGAAGAAGCCCGCACCGAAGCTGCCGGTAATCCACTTTCTTTTCTGCATATCACCAAAGCAGAAATCGATCTGCCCGCCGATACCGATATCCACAGCCAGGCCGTATACGATCAGGCCAAAACAAATCTCAATGACTTTCGCAACAACGGCACCCTCATACAGGAAGAAGTGCCCTGTTACTATATCTATCGCCTCATCATGAATGGCCGCAGCCAGACCGGCCTTGTATGCGTATCATCTGTTGACGACTACTTTAATGATGTGATCAAAAAGCATGAGTTTACCCGGCCCGAAAAAGAAAAAGACCGGATTGACCATATGCAAACCATCCGCGCACAAACAGGTAATGTATTTCTGGCTTATAACAATGTGAGCGAACTGGATGAGCTGGTCAACAACTGGAAATCAACCCATGCTCCTCTTTATGATTTTACTGCCGCCGATGGCATACAGCATACGGTGTGGGCGGTAGCTGATGAAACTGCCGTAAACCGCATTACAACCCTTTTTGCACAGCAGGTGCCAGCCACTTATATTGCCGATGGGCACCATCGTGCTGCTTCTGCTGCCAAAGTAAGCAAGGCCCTCCCCGATAGTGCCGATGCCCGTTATTTCCTGACCACTATTTTCCCGGCCAGTGAGCTGGCTATTATGGACTACAACCGCGTGGTAAAAGATCTCGATGGCAAAGACAGCGATGACTTCATCAGCGCCCTGCAGGATGATTTTATGATCACACAAAGCCCCGAACCGGTAAAACCCGGTCAACTGCACGAGTTTGGCATGTATCTGGATAAACAGTGGTATATCCTCACCGCCCGCAAAGACACGTATACAGAAGACCCTATCGGTGTACTGGACGTGACCATTCTTTCAAACAATGTGCTGGATAAACTGCTCGGCATAAAAGATCAGCGTACCGATAAACGGATCGACTTTGTAGGTGGTATACGCGGTCTCGGTGAGCTGGAGAAAAGAGTAAACAGTGGCGAAATGAGAGTGGCATTCAGCCTGTATCCTGTAACTATTCAGCAATTGTTTGACATTGCAGATAGCGGACAGGTGATGCCGCCTAAAAGCACCTGGTTTGAGCCCAAACTGCGCGATGGGTTGCTGACCCATCTGATCTGATCGGGCAAAGGCTCAAATAAATGTTATAAAAAAACGGCCCGGAAGCCGGGCTGAGTTGATCTCATTAATTTGCGACCATGAAAAAATATGCACTTCTTTTCATTGCAGGACTTACTGCGCTGGCCAGCCTGGCGCAGGGAGATGACCCAAAAACCCTGCACGAAACAGCCAAATCATTCATGCGGTCAGGCGATTTTGACAATGCCGTAGTTGTACTCAAACGGGCACTGAACCAGGATAAAAACAACCTGGAGATGCAAAAAGACCTCGTGATGAGCTACTATCTCAAACGCGATTATGTACGCGCACTGGAAGGCGTAAAGGTATTGGTAGACCGCGATGATGCCGATGAGGTTACTTTTCAGATTGCCGGCAACGTTTACAAAGCACTCGAAGAAGTAAAGGATTGTGAGAAGATGTATAAGAAAGCGCTGAAAAAATTTCCTAAAAGTGGACCGCTCTACAGCGAGTATGGCGAGCTGCTGTGGGCCGGTAAAAACTTCTCGGCTATCGATCAGTGGGAAAAAGGCATACAGGCAGATCCCGCCTACGGCGGCAACTACTACAACGCTGCTCTTTATTATTTCTTTACCAAAGACAAGGTTTGGAGTGTGATTTACGGAGAGATTTATGTGAATATGGAAAGCCTTTCGGAACGCGGATCCGCCATGAAGGGTTTGCTGCTACAGGCCTATAAAGAGAAACTGTTTGCAGAAGCAGACCTGATGAAAGGTGAGGAAAAAAATAAAAGTGAATTTGCCAAAGCCTTCCTTGAAACCATGAGCCGGCAAAGCGGAGTTGCCAACAAAGGCCTTACCATTGAAACACTCACCCAGATCCGCACCCGTTTTATCCTTGACTGGGACGCCAAATATGCGGCTAAATACCCTTTCCGCCTGTTTGACTACCAGCGTCAGCTGCTGCAGAATGGAATGTTTGAAGCATATAACCAGTGGCTGTTTGGCCCTTCCAACGACCTGGCCGCCTACGACAACTGGACAAAAACGCATGCAGAACAATTTGAAGCGCTTGATAAATTTCAACGCAACCGGGTATTCAGGATGCCACCCGGCCAGTATTATAAAGTCAACTGATTTTTCTATACCTGCCAAAGCCCTGCCGACCTACTCAGCAGGGCTTTTTTATATATCCATTTTTACCTAATTTGTCCGACCATTAGCCATTATCGATTTTCCGTTTCAGCTGCCTCTTATTTACTAATAACGATTGTATGATGACTGAACCCCGCAGATTATTTGATTGCATCAACTGGCACCTCGAAAGGCAACCCCTCGATGTAATGCTCGCCGGCAAAGAAGGCGGTCAATGGAAAAAATACAGCACAAAACAGGTTGCTGCCATTGTAAACGAACTGAGTGCCGGCCTGCTGGCACTGGGCATCGGACCCCACGATATGACCGTGGAAGGCCGCGATAAAGTAGCCATCCTCTGCAAAAACAGGCCCGAATGGCTGATGGTAGACCTGGCAGTACAGCAGATTGGCGCCATCCTCACCCCGGTATACCCAACGATCAATGTCAACGAACTGGAGTTTATCCTGCACGATGCACAGGTAAAAGTTGTTTTTGTCAACGACGAAGAGCTTTATCACAAAGTATTAAGCCTGCGCGATAAAGTACCCAGCCTGCAGCACATCTTCACCTTCGAACATGTGGCCAATGCCCGGCACTGGAAAGAAGTACAGGCCCTCAGCACTGCCGCTCACCTGGCAGAAATAAAAAATCTATCCGATAAAGTACGCTACGAAGATGTAGCTACCATATTGTATACCTCCGGCACCACCGGCACACCCAAGGGAGTAATGCTCACCCATAGCAATATACTGTCGAATGTGGTGGCCTGCCTGCCCTGCTTTCCTCCGGGCGACAACCAGACCGCATTAAGCTTTCTGCCCCTCAATCATATTTTCGAAAAAATGGTAAGTTACCTTTACCTCTTCAAAGGCACTTCCATTTATTATGCCGAAAGCCTGGATACAATTGGCGACAATCTCAAAGAGGTGCAGCCGGAAATGTTTACCACCGTGCCGCGACTGCTCGAAAAAGTATATGACCGCATCATGCAGAAAGGCGCCGAGCTTACCGGCATCAAGAAAAAACTTTTTTTCTGGGCGCATGGCCTGGCCGAGCGGTATGAGATCAACCGCAACCAGGGCTTCTGGTACAACCTGCAACTGGGCATTGCCAATAAGCTAATCTTTAGCAAATGGCGTGAGGGGCTTGGCAATCGCGTACGCTGCATTGTGACCGGTGGCGCAGCCTGCCAGGTACGCCTGATCCGTATCTTTACCGCTGCCCGCATTGTAATTATGGAAGGCTATGGTCTTACCGAAACATCTCCCGTTATTGCCGTAAACCGTTTCCAGGAACCCGACCGGAAGTTTGGAACCGTGGGTCCGCTTATTGACACTGTAGAAGTAAAGATTGCCGAAGACGGAGAGATACTCAGCAAAGGCCCCCATATCATGCTGGGTTATTATAAACGCCCCGACCTCACCCAGGAAGCCATCACCGATGGATGGTTTCATACCGGCGATATCGGCACCATGGTAGAAGGCCGCTTCCTGAAGATAACCGACCGCAAAAAAGAACTCTTCAAAACCAGTGGCGGTAAATATGTAGCACCGTTGCCGGTAGAAAATAAACTCAAAGAATCACCCTATATCGAGCAGGTAATGATTGTGGGGCCCGAACGCAAATTTGTAGGCGCCCTGATTATTCCATCCTTCCCCAACCTGCGCGACTGGGCTCGCCAAAATCAGGTACCCGATGGCAGCAATGAAGAACTGATCCGCAACCCGCAAGTCATCAGTTTCTACAAAGACCTGGTTGAAAGTTTCAACAAATATTTCAATCACGTGGAGCAGATCAAAAAATTTGAACTGCTGCCCAATGAGTGGAGCATCGATACCGGCGAACTCACACCCAAGCTCTCTATGAAAAGAAAAGTAATCACGGAAAAATATAAAGATGCGATTGAGCGCATCTATGAGTGAGAGAGAGCTCGAAGGTAAAGGGTAGAAGGCGGAGGGTAAAAGAAAATAGCGAAGGGGCTGCAATTGCAGCCCCTTCGCTTAATTACGATTTTACATCCGAATATCTCTCATTAATGTTCAGGATACCTGATCAGTCTTTTATTTCCTGCCCGACGAAGGCGCTGCGCGTTCCGATCGGCTTACTGATTCTTCACCTTTACCACCTACCTTTTACCCTTCACCTTCTACCTCATTTAAAACCTATAACTCAAAACTTACTACTTATAAGTCCGTAATCGGCTTATACTTTGGTACGAGCGATTTCATGATGACCCAGCCAATCAGGTAGGCTATGGAGCATACAGTAAAGATGATAAAATAACCCGATTCAATTCCTTCGAAGCCGAATACTTTCATATTGGTGTTCTTCGCGTGATCAAATAAAACACCCGAGCTTTTATTGATAATATAAGAGCCCACTCCTCCAGCCATTCCTCCAATACCAGTGATGGTGGCAATAGCAGATTTAGGAAACATATCACCCACCGTTGAAAATATATTGGCCGACCATGCCTGATGTGCAGCTCCGGCTATACCAATGATGATTACAGGAATCCATACTGAGATACTTCCTAGAGGTTGTGCAAATAAGGTTAATAGTGGGAAGAAAGCAAAAATCAACATCGCACGCATGCGTCCGGCATAGGGATTCATGCCTTTTTTATCTACGAAGAAAGTAGGTAGCCAGCCTCCAACAATCGACAAAAGCGTAATCAGGTATAAAACAAAAATTTGTGGAGCACTTTCTTTGGCTGAAAGCCCGTATACAGAGCTTAAGTAAGCGGGCGTCCAAAAAAGAAAGAACCACCATACACCGTCCGTCATAAATTTCCCAACTGCAAATGCCCAGGTCTGCCTGTATTTAAAAGCTTGCCGAAAAGGCATTTTTCTTGCCTGGATCTTCTTGCCAGAAACAGCATCGTTTACCTGGTAATCCTGTTGAATATAGGCCAGCTCAGCAGCATTGATACGCGGGTGCTCTTCTGGCTTCCGATACATGACTAGCCAAAAACCCAGCCAGACAAAACCCAATCCTCCTATTACTATAAAAGCCATCTCCCATCCCCATTCTTTCGCAATAAATGGAATAGTTAGTGGCGCTGCCAATGCGCCAACTGTAGCCCCCGCATTAAAAATACTGGTCGCAAAGCCGCGGTCCTTTTTAGGAAAGAATTCGGCAGTGGCTTTAATGGCAGCTGGAAAATTCCCCGCTTCCCCAATAGCCAGAATAATACGCGCAATGATAAAAAGTGTCACACTAGTAGAAGCGACCAACGCTACATTGCCCACCGTTTTGATCTCTTCAGCTGCACCAGTAAACCCAACCAGCCATTTGCCTGTCAATAGACCAGAAGTAGCAATACCGGCAAATGCATGCAGACAAGCACCTATCGACCATATCACAATGGCCCAGGTAAACCCTCTTTTGGTGTCTAACCAATCTACAAACCGTCCAGCAAACAACATCGAAATAGCGTAAACGATGGAAAAAATAGCCGTAATATCTCCGTAATCACTGTTTGTCCAGTGAAACTCCGGCACTATCTCATCGGTCCAGGTCAGAGAAAGAACCTGGCGATCGAGATAGTTAATAGTTGTTGCAAAAAACAATAGAGAACAGATGACCCAGCGATAACTGGTCATTCGGCTATTGCCGTTGGTTGAAAGCATATCGTTTTATTTATGGAGTGATCGCAAGATTTCCAGAGCCTCTTTCGTTTTACGTTCAATAGTATCAAAACCTTTGTCGTCCAGCAATTGCTTACTAATGAGCTTGCTACCAAGTCCTACGGCGCAAACACCAGCATCAAACCAGGATTTCAGATTATCACGGCTTACTTCTACCCCGCCGGTGGGCATAAAACTCATACCAGGAAAAAGTTCTTTTATCGCGCTTACAAATCCGAATCCCAGAACATTCCCTGGAAATAATTTAACAAATCTACATCCCGCACTTTCCGCCACATGAATCTCCGTAGGCGTCATACAGCCGGGTATCCACAATACTTTACGCAGGTAGGCTACATCACATACATCGTTATCAAATACGGGGCTAACGAGAAAATCGGCACCTGCATCCAGAAAACGGTTAGCCTGATCTGCTGTGGTAATGGTGCCGGCTCCTATGATCAGGTCTGGCAGCTCCTGCAGCCGCAACTGATGCAGCTGCTTCAGGTTTTCGAGCGCCTGTGCGCCCCTGTTGGTGAATTCAACAACACGAATACCCGCCCCGTACAAGGCCCTTACCACATCTGTGCATACTGCCGAATCCGCATGATAAAACAAAGGCAACAGCCCCTGCTCACTGATCTGCCGTATCAATTGCTGATTACTTTCCATATTCATTTATTAGGCCGAAGCCGTTTGCATTTCTGCTAATCGTTTTTCAATAGAAGCCACTGTCTGGCGTGTAGCATCACCTACCTCAAGCAACTTGCCCACAGCTGCAGCTGCGGCAAAGTTGATCAGGTGCTGGGGCAACAGTTGCTGCTGCATGCCATAAATAATTCCGCCCATGAAACAATCACCGCTTCCCACTTTATCCACTACTTCACCGATCGGAAAGGTGACTGATCGCTTAAAGCGCCCTTCATCCTGGTAAACCGCCCAGTATGTATCCGCCAGCCGGAAGGTATAGGCCATTTGTTTTACCTGCGGAAACTTCAGTTTTACTTCCCGCATACTGTTCATGGCCGCATGTACCAGCTGCTCTTCTGTGAGCCCTGTACTTTCTTTAACAGGAGACGTTACGCCCAATAAACTTTCGGCTGCCCAGCAATTACCCATTACTACATCGCAATGACTCACCAACCCGGGCATTACGTCTGTCGGGCTTACTCCGTATTGCCATAGTTTGGCGCGATAATTAAGGTCAACTGAAATAGTCAACCCCATAGTGCGCGCGGCCTGCACTGCTTCGAGACAAACGGCCGCTACTTCTGCATTGAGCGCAGGGCTGATAGCGCTGAAGTGAAACCAGTTGCAATCTTTTAACACTTCTTTCCAGTCGATCATACCCGGCTTTAATCCGGCAAATGCGGAGTAAGCTCTATCATAAATAACGCCGGCATGTTTAAGATCGGCGCCTTGCGGTAAATAATAAGCTCCTATACGTTCACCACGCTTTATGATTGCGCTGGTATCAATTTTCTTTTGCTGTACTTCAGCTACAATTTCCTGACCCAGATAGTTGTCGGGCAAGGCGGTTACATATTTAACCGGCAATCCCCAGCCGGCCAGCGCAGTAGCTGCATTGAGCTCCGCACCGCCAATGTACACGGACATCGAAGTATCCTTTATCCATTTGCCTTCCAGCGCGGGCGAGTAGCGCAGCAGTAGTTCACCAAAGCAGCAAACTGTACCCGGCCTTACTCCATTATCAATATGTTGTTCTGTACTACTCATTGCTATTATCTATAGAAGCGTGGCTACAGGAGCCGGATCCATATCGGTAAATGTTTTGTTTTCGCCTGCCATACCCCAGATAAAGCCATAGTTGGCTGTACCACATCCGAAGTGTACACTCCAGGGTGGAGAAATCACAGCATCATGATTGGCCATAGTGATATGGCGTGTCTGCTGCGGCTCTCCCATAAAATGGAACACCCGATGGTCAGGATGTACATCAAAATAAAAATACACCTCCATTCGGCGGGTATGTGTATGCGGCGGCACAGAATTCCATACACTGCCAGCTTCGAGAATGGTCAATCCCATCACCAGCTGGCAGCTCTGCAGGCCATCGGCATGAATATATTTATAGATCGTACGTTTATTGGATGTAGAAATATCACCCAGCGATACGGGCGATGCTTGTTCTTTGCTGCAGGCTTTTGTCGGATAGCTTTGATGCGCAGGGGCCGAAAGCAGGTAAAATACAGCCGGAGCAGCAGCATCTTTACTCACAAAATTTACTGCGCGCGTACCCTTCCCTACATATACAGCATCGAGTTTGTTTAATTCGTAGCTCACGCCATCAGCCTCCACAATACCAGCACCACCTACATTGATTACACCCAACTCGCGGCGTTCCAGGAAGTAATCGGCACGCAGCTCAGGATGATTGGGCAGTTCAACAGCTGCCGTACCGGGCTGCACACCGCCAATGATCATGCGGTCATAATGCGAATAGGTAAGCCGCACTTCACCCTGACCAATAAGTCCCTGAATTAAAAAATGTTCCCGCAACTGCTCTGTTGTCATTCCCTTCACTTCAGAAGGACTGTTACCAAATCGAATATTCATGAATGTTTAAATGTTTAAAAGTTTAAAGGGTTTAAAGAGTTTAAGGAGTTTAAAGGGATAAATAGCAAAGCCGCCGCACCACACTCCTCCGCCCAATCCTCAAATCTTCAAATTTTCAAATCCATCAGCACATCAGCATATTTTCACATCAGCACATTGTTCTCTCATCGCCCCATCCATCCTCCATCTACCGTCACTATCGTTCCCTGCACATAGCTGGCTGCTGCAGAGGCCAGGAATACCGTAGCGCCTTTCAGGTCATCAGCTTCGCCCCAGCGGCCGGCGGGTATCCGATCGAGGATCGATTTGCTTCGAACCGGATCATTCCGCAAAGCTTCGGTATTGTCGGTAGCAATATAACCTGGAGCAATTCCATTTACATTCACTCCTTTGCCAGCCCACTCGTTGGCCAGTGCTTTTACAAGACTGGCTATTGCCCCTTTGCTGGCAGCATAGCCGGGCACATTAATACCGCCCTGGAAGCTGAGCAGTGAGCAGGTGAAAATGATTTTACCCCCGCCCTGTTCCAGCATTCGTTTACCTATTTCGCGTGCCAGTATAAACGGCGTGTCGAGATTGATAGAAAGCACCTGATCCCAGTCTGCATCGGGATGCTCGGCAGCGGGAGCCCGTTTGATGGTGCCGGCATTGTTGACCAGGATATCGATACGACTATGTGCTTTTTTTACTTTCTCAATAAATGCGTAGAGACTATCGCGATCGGAAAAATCTGCCTGATAGGGTGTGAATTTACGGCCGAGTACCTGTACTGCTTTTTCTATTTCGCTGCCACTGCTTTCGAGTGAAGCCGATACGCCGATGATGTCTGCTCCGGCTTCTGCCAGGCCTATCGCCATTGCCTTACCTATCCCTCTGTTGCATCCTGTAACCAGTGCCTGTTTGCCTGTGAGATCGAATTGCTGAAGTATTCCCATATTTTTTGAATTAAACGGTAGCCTTGTTCAGGCCTGCCGTCTGGCTATTGAGTTGCCAGTTGAAATAATTTTTATTGTTGTTATAGCAAATATCCTGGATCACTTTACCTACCCATGGCAGATCGTTGGGCAATTCGCCCTGCTCGATTTCTTCGCCAAACAGGTCACACAAAATCCGGCGGAAATATTCATGGCGGGGGAACGAAAGAAAGCTGCGCGAATCGGTGAGCATACCCACAAACCGGCTCAGCAGTCCCATATTTGAGAGCGTATTGATCTGTTTGATCATACCGTCTTTCTGATCAAGAAACCACCAGCCCGAACCCCACTGAATTTTACCTGCCACAGAACCGTCATTGAAATTGCCGATCATAGTGGCAAAAAGGGCGTTGTCAGACGGGTTGAGGTTATAGATAATGGTGCGGGCGAGTTTGTTGTTGGTATCGAGCTTATCGAGAAAGCGGGCCAGGCTGCGTCCCTGTTTGAAGTCGCCCATTGAGTCCCAGCCGGTGTCTGGACCCAGCTCCTGCATCATACGGGAGTTGTTGTTGCGCATAGCACCCAGGTGAAACTGCTGCACCCAACCTTTTTCCCAATCCCATTCTGCAAAATGAATCAGCATGGCTGAACGAAATTTGCGTTGCTCCGCTTCATTGAGCTCTTTACCGCCATGTATCTTATGAAAAATGGCATCAATCTCAGACCCGGTAAAATCATCGGCATAGATTTCTTCGAGACCATGATCAGATACCATGCAACCCATAGATGCAAAAAAGTCATGCCGGTTCTGAAGCGCATACAGAAAATCGTCGAAGGATGAAATAGCAATATTTGTAGCAGCCTCCAGTTTACGTACATAATTATTAAACACCTTTGGCTGGCTTACCTGCATAGCCATATCAGGGCGGAAAGCCGGCAATACGGGTATTTCAAAACCATCTTCCTGTATTTGCTTATGAAATTCGAGTGAATCGACTGGGTCATCGGTAGTACAAACCAGTTTCACATTCATCATGCGCAGCAACTGGCGAACGGAATGCGAGGGTGATTGCAGCATCTCTGTACACTGATCGTAGATACGACCTGCACTTTCCGGGTTCAGTATTTCTGTGATGCCAAAATAACGCTGCAATTCGAGGTGCGTCCAGTGATAAAGCGGGTTGCGCAGTGTATAAGGAACCGTTTCGGCCCAGCGCTGAAACTTATCGCGGTCAGGCTGGTTGCCCGTGCAATAGCTTTCGTCTATACCATTGGTACGCATCGCTCTCCACTTGTAATGATCGCCGTACAGCCATGCCTGGGTAAGATTGCCAAACTGTTTGTCTTCAGCAATCTGCTGGGGAGGCAGGTGATTGTGATAATCGATCACAGGCATCTGTTTAGCATATTCATGATAGAGCTGCTGGGCAGTTTTGGTTCGCAGCAGAAAATTTTCGTCTAAAAATTTTTTCATAACAACCGTTTAGGTTCTGATAAATGTCTGGGTCAAAGTGATACACCACGTTTCCAGGGAATAAAGTCATCCTGATTCAGCTGAACAGCTTTGGGAATCACTTCACCGCTGGCAGCCTTTATACAATACTCCAGTATTTCGGCACCCATTTCAGCAATGGTTTTTTCGCCATCAATGATAGGGCCTGTATTAATGTCAATGATATCGGCCATGCGGGTTGCAAGTGTCGTATTGGTAGCAACCTTGATGGTGGGACAAACCGGATTGCCCGTAGGTGTTCCCAGGCCGGTAGTAAATAAAATGAGCGTGGCTCCACTGGCTGCTTTGCCGGTAGTAGCTTCTACATCATTGCCGGGTGTACATACGAGGTTGAGACCTGCATGAGTGGCTGGTTCGGTATAGTCGAGCACATCTTCTACCGGCGAAGTGCCTCCTTTTTTGGCAGCACCCGTACTCTTAATAGCATCTGTAATGAGACCATCGCGGATATTGCCGGGTGAGGGATTCATATGAAAACCTGAACCGGCCCGGTGTGCGGCATCATTATAAGTGGTCATGAGGTGAATAAACTTGCGGGCTGCAGCTTCATTGCGCGTACGGTCAATCAGCTCTTGTTCTGCACCGCAGAGTTCGGGAAATTCTGCCAGCAATATCTTTCCTCCCAGTGCCACTACCAGGTCGCTGCAATAACCCACGGCGGGATTGGCAGAGATGCCGCTGAAACCATCGCTGCCGCCACATTTCACCCCAATTACCAGTTTGTCGAGCGTAGCTGGTTTACGTTCAATTTTGTTTATTTCAATCAGTCCGAGAAATGTCTGACGGATGGCTTCGGTAATGAGTTGCTCTTCGCTTTGCGATTGTTGCTGCTCAAATATGAGCATCGGCTTATCAAAATTTGGATTCCGCTCTTTGAGTGCATCGAGCAGTTCGCGTGTCTGCAGGTGCTGACAGCCCAGGCTCATTATAGTCACGCCAGCCACATTCGGATGGTCGGCATAGGCAGCCAGCAATTTCCCCAGTACTTCAGCATCCTGGCGGGTGCCGCCACAGCCTCCCTGATGATTCAGGAATTTAATACCGTCTACGTTTTTAAAAATGCGGTTGGCCGGCACTACGGCTTCCCGAATGTCGAGTGTAGCTGCCGCAACGTCTGCTCCCTGCTGATATAATCTCAGCAGTTCTTTTGTTTTCTGTTTATACTTATCAGTAACCGCATAGCCCAGTTCATTGTGCAGCGCTTCACGGATCACATCAAGATTTCTGTTTTCACAAAAAACGGTCGGAATAAACAGCCAGTAGTTGGCTGTACCTACTCTGCCATCTGACCGGTGGTAGCCATTAAATGTACGTCCTCTGAATGCTGATACATCCGGCGCCTGCCAGTGATATTGAAAAGGACGGTATACAAAGGGATCTGCTTCATGTTTTGTATTGGCCGTGGTCATCAATCCACCTTCCGGTACATCATTTTGCATCCGCCCCACCGTTACGCCGTACATAATCACCCGGTCGCCCTGTTTCATTGATGTGGTGAAAAACTTATGTTTCGCCGGTATATCCTCTGTCAGCGTGTACTTACGGCCTTCATATTCCACTACACTTCCTTTTGCCAGCGATTGTAATGCCACCAGCACATTGTCAGCCTCATGCACTTTCAACACTATATGTTTCATCTATACAAGTGATTTATTTAAATATTCGATAGTCAGCAATGCGGCAGGATCACCTTCCTGCAATTGCAGCAGGTCTTCTGTAACCTGTGCCTCAAAGCCCGGTAAGGTTGCCAGATCTGTACCCCACAATTCTGCATGGCTCAACACAGCATGCACCAGATCACGTCCGCTTATCAATGCCCATTTTTCCGCAAAGAAATCAGCATGTTCATCCTGGATGGTGTAGCTGCGGCCATTCCACTTGCCTGTAAAGTTGCCATCCGGCTGCTCCTGCACACACATGAGCCGGATATATGCAGCAAAACCCAGGGCCATACAAACCGGCACCTTATTGTGCTGTTGATAATAACGCAGCAGCAAAGGTATATTTCTCATGCGCATTTTGGCGGTATAGTTCAGCGCTATGCTCAGCCAGCGGTGTTCGAGAAAAGGATTACGGAAACGGTCGAGTACCGAGTTGGCAAACGCGCAGGCTTCATTGTAACTGGCCAGCGTACTGTCTATTGACTCAGCTATTTCAAGAATAACCAACCTGCGTACAAATCCAGCCATAGCCTCATCATGCATGGCTTCTTTTACAGAAATAAAGCCGTTGAGATGAGCCAGGGCGCAGGTAAATGTATGGGCGCCGTTTAACAGGCGCAGTTTAAGTTCACGAAATTTTTCAATATCAGGGGCTATTACTACCCGGTTATCGGCAGTAGCAAATGACAATAGCTCCTTTACACGGGCAGATCCCGATTCGATCGCCCAAAGGGCAAATGGCTCGGCTGTGATCATAAGCTCATCCGTATAGCCCAGGCGTTGCTCAAGCTGGGTCTGTTCAGCTGCAGGCAATTTGCCCGGCACGATTCGATCTACCAGTGTATTACAAAAATGATTGGCTTCGGTCAGCCATTGTATAAAATCATTGCCCAACTGATTGAAAACTGCCAGCTCAATTACTATGCTTCGCAGGCGGCTACCATTATCTGCCAGCAGTTCTGTAGGCACGATCACCATACCACTATCTGCAGAGCCGCCCAGCGCGCGAAAACGTTCATACAGGAATGCCAGGAGTTTACCGGGAAAAGACTCGGGCACACGGCCCACTACCTGCTCCTGCACCAGCACAATGCCTACTTCTGTTGTATTGGATACAACCACCTGCATATGTGGTGATGCCGCGCAGGCCAGTACATCCTGCCATTGCTGACTGGCAGACAGCACACGGCTTATAGCAGCGTTGACAACAAAAGTTTCTACTTTATGATCATTCTCAATACCACGGATGCAGGTAGTGAATAAACTGTCCTGTTCTGCAAAAGCGTCTGCAGCACCCTGGGTAGTCGACTTTACCACTACTATACGCCCGTTGAAAATACCGTTGTTATTCGCCTTATTGATAAAATAATCGGGTAGTCCCCGCAGCAATACACCGGTGCCGAATTGCAACACACGTTCCGGCAGATCAAATACCCCGGCAACCGGCAATTCCAGCTCCGGTTGCGGAGGTATCTGTGTAAGATTTTGTTTGTTTAATTGCATCACACCTCCTTCAGTTTTCTTCGGGATTCCAGCTTTTGCCGAATACCCATTTTACAGTAATATCAGTAGCCTTAAGGCCCGACGGCAGATTATCGCGGTACCAGCTAAAATCTTTTCCTCCTTCGCGGTGGCACCCGGTATAATAAACCCGGTGGCCCCAGTTGAATGCTGCGGGGTTGCTAACCCTGTAGATAGCCGAGTCGCGCATGTTGGCGGCAAATACGCAACCAACGAGGTAAAACTGTGCATCGCGATGATAGCGGCCCAGCAGGAAGTTGTCGTATCCGCTGAACCGGCAATTTTTCAATACTGTCTTCGCATCAGCTACAGCAGAGCCATCATGCCAGATGGCAGCAGTGCCTCCATGTGCGATGAAATGACAGTTTTCGGCCCAGGCCCATCCACGGGGACAATAGAGATCCACTCCTCCTTCCATAATGCAGTCCTTAAAATACCATTGCCCATTCTTTACCTCCCATGGACTCACTGTATCGCCACCCCTGGAAATAAAGTGACAGTTAATTGCCTTCAACCGTGTAACATTTAGGGTACGTAAAGCCATTTGATGGCCATCGGTACGAATTACCCGTTTTGCACCTGCAGTATCTAATGGGCAGCTTACGATCCGCTCATCAGGGTTTTCCATTGCATATGTATTACTGACCGTCAGGTTTTTCAGCGCTATATCGTCGGCGCCTACATTGATCGTGGCCACACCCCAGTCATCCAGGTGACTGCAACGCCACTCATCTCTTGCAATGGATGCCTGCAGTATTGTTTCTTCGCGGCTCTCGCCCTCCAGTATCACTTGTGGTTTTTCGATATAAATCTTTTCACGATATATTCCTTTGCGGATATAAATGGTTCGTGGCGATGATGCTTTTGCCGGCAAGCTGTTGAGCGCACCCTGCAACGTCTTAAAATCGCCCGAGCCATCTGCCGCAACTATTATCCGCTGCTGTGCCATCAGGGGCAGCATGGTAATAGTCAGTACCGATATGAGGACCTGTTTTCTCATTTCTTTGCCTGCTTCAGCAGCCAGTAAGCCAGGTCATCTGCTGCGCCCAGGTTATCAAAACTGGCAGGCAGTCTGCGCCCATCCACATACTCGTTGTATAACCAGGGATCACCTACCACCAGCACCCTGCCTTTTCCATAAGTTGCCACTGCCATGATTACACCGTCTTTATCTTCTATCAGAGCTTTGGCCGGTGCCTTTACCGACAATGCGCTGATCTCTTTCAAAAACATGCGGCGCTGTTTAAATACAGCATTGTGTGCGGGCACAGTTACCTCACCCATCGAAAACACATCGTCTTTCACCATATTGCGGCTCACATCGGTAAAACTGATGCCGAATTTTCCGGCCAGCAGGTTGAACTGTTTCAACTCGCAGTTGGCACTGTCGTTACCCATCAGCAGCAATACTCCACCAGCCTTCACCCAATTGCTGATCACGGTAGCATACTCCGGCGTCATATAGTTGGGCTGCGGATTATCTTTTACATGATCAGGATCTACAATGATATACACACTGGCTTTACGCAGGTTTTCTGCGGTTGGCGCTACATCAAGATTGGCCAGTTTTGCACCATACTTGTTAAATCTGTTACCGAAAAACGCAAAACCCGGGTGTGACCATTCTGTCCAGGTATAATGCCAGTAATCGTTTTTACCACCGGCATCTTTTCTCTTTTCACTGTTGAAAAAACGATCGAGCAATACTGTTTTACCTGCACCTGTTTTTGGTGCTTCGAGCAACTCCATTTCTGTGGCACACAAAATGAATGCGCCTATCCCTTTCGGATCATTCACTACCACCGGCTCGCTCATGTAATAAGAAAAACTTCCATCGCGATAAGGAGTGCCGCCAAGTCCGGATACACTCACCGTACCTTTCAGATCGAGCTGGTCGCCATTGTGCTGAAGAAATTCTTTTTTTATTCCTTCATAACCTTTGCGTGCTTTGACCAGGTACGATGCGGGCAGGTACCCCTTACGCACACCTTTAGCCACCGTATAAACAAGCATAGCAGAGGCAGATGCTTCGTGATAGTTGCCCGTCTCACGCGGCTTATCGGGTATATCATACCAGAGCCCTGAAACAGGATCCTGCACATTCGTCACCGCTTTTGCAAAACGTTGCAGAATGGCCTTCATCGTATCGCGGCCCGCATAAGTATCGGGAAAATAATCAAGCGCATCTACGAGTGCCATACCATACCAGCCCAGTGCGCGCCCCCAGATATTGGGAGAGTGGCCTGTTTGTTTATCTGCCCACTGTTGTGCCCGGCTTTCATCCCAGCCATGATACAGCAAGCCTGTTTTGGGATCGCGTGCGTTACGTTCCATCAACGAAAACTGCCGGGTGATATCTGCAAAAGCCGTATCATCATGAAAAATGCTGGCATACTCCGCATAAAACGGTTGCCCCATATATAGTCCGTCGAGCCACATCTGGGAAGGATAAATCTTTTTGTGCCAGAAGCCACCGGCCGAGGTGCGGGGGTGTGTACGCAACTGGTCGCGCAGCAAGGTAGCCGCCTTGCGGTATTTATCTTTACCTGTTACCTGAAACAGCAACAGCAACAGTTTGCCATTGTTGACATGATCAATATTGTATTCTTCCGCTTTATATCCTTTAATACTACCATCGTTCTGCACATAAAAATCCATGCTACGCTGAATGTAGTCAAACCATTTCCCCTCACCTGTTTGTTTCCAGATAGCCTCCACCCCTTTCAATATTACACCCTGATCGTACCGCCATTTGGCCACTTTATCATTTTGCAATAAAAAAGAATCCGGCCATAGCTGCATGGCCGTGCGGGCCATCTGCTGCGAGAGTGGTGCAGGGGATGTTTGCCGTGCAATGCCCGTCATTACCATCATTGTACATCCTATCCAAAACAAATACTTCATATCCTGTCAGTTTTTCTGATCACTGGCTGCCACTGCTCCCAGTTCGTAACTGATGAGCTTCTGTGCAGCTTTTGTGTCAATATTTTTCCAGTTCACCGCAGCACTCCGTTCGCCGCTCACCCGAAAAAGCAACGGAGTACCGGGAAGGTATTTTAATCCATCAAAATGAATACGGTCGCTTTGCAGAATATCAACCAGCGGCTCCGCTGCCGACGACTCGATACGCACATTGCGGAAAGTGATATCACTTGCTTCCTGTATATCGATACCTTTTCGTGCACTGATCACCATATTCTCCATTACAATACCGCTGATGTGCATCTCTGGAAGGCCTCTGATAAAAATGCCTTTCTCCGCTCCATTGCAGTATACATCGCTGATATGAATGTTCCGAAACACCGGAGTGGTTTCATCCACAGGTTTGAACTCTGCTTTTGGCAATTCCCTTTTTTCACCAGCCAGTGCTATCGGATCCTTTGCTGCATAATACATGTCAAACAGGATCGCCTCACCGGGTATATCCTTCATATAAATATTACGGATAAAAATATTTTCCACTATACCCCCACGTCCGCGGGTAGTTTTAAAACGAAGGCCAATATCTGAACCTATAAATGTGCAGTTGTTTACAAATACGTTGCGTACTCCTCCGCTCATTTCGCTGCCTACCACAAAGCCACCGTGCGAAGCATATACAATACAATCACGAATGATAACCGATTCGGTAGGTCTACCCCTTTTGCGTCCTTCCGCATCACGACCACTTTTCATACAAAGAGCATCATCGCCCACGTCAAATACACTTTTTTCGATCAGTACATTTTTACAACTTTCCACATCAATGCCATCACCATTTTGCGCGTACCAGGGGTTTTTAACAGTAATACCCCGCACAGTCAGATCTTCACACATCAGTGGATGTATGCACCAGGCGGGAGAATTCTGAAAAGTAACTCCTTCGAGTAAAACATTTTTACATTCGGAAAACAAGACCATATTGGGCCGCAAAAAATCCTTGATACTATTGAAAAAAGCTGCGTCTTTTTCGGGAGAGAGTACACCGGGGTTAGTGAGTTTGGAACCGGCCAGTGATTTCTGCGAAGGATACCAGGTCTTACCATCTTCGCTCAGCACACCTCCGCGCTCCTGTAGTTTCTTCCACTGACTGCCGGTAAGTTTATCTTTTTTAACCATGCGCCAGGCATCGCCATTACCGTCTATAATACCTTTTCCGGTGATACCGATATTGGTAGCACCAGTTGCTGAAATGGGTGACTGATTACGCATTTGCTGTAACCCTTCCCAGTTTGTTTCGAGTAATGGATACTGATCAAAATCGGCTGTAAACAGCAGGGTAGCTCCCTGTGCAAGGTGAAGATTAATGTTGTTTTTTAAAACAACAGGACCGGTGAGCCACAATCCGGCAGGAACCAATACCACGCCACCTCCCTTGCGATGCTGTGCATCAATAGCCTGCTGAATGGCTTTTGTATTGAGTGTGTTGCCATCACCCACGGCCCCGCTGCGCACAATATTGCTGGTGTCTTTCTTAAAAACCGGCTGCCTGATGACTGGTGGCCGCATCCCGACCTGCCCATGTACGAGCAGTCCGGCAGCAAGTGCCAGCGCCACAGAAAAAAAATTCTTTTTCATTGCAGGAAATCGTTTTTTTTCACCGGTTTGTGCTTACAAGTTTACCCCCAAACACGGTCATAATCAATCATTTCTATCTGTTTATTTACGCAATCGTTACCGGGAACGGTAGCGTTGCAAAAGCTTATGAGACTTTCACTGCCTGACGCGCGAGCAACTGCCAGCCAGCTTTCGTTTTCTGCCAGACCAATAATATCCGCAATTGCACCTGACCGGGGTTACCGCCATCGTTGGTCGTCGCTTTTAACAGGTGACGCACAATCGCTGTCTTACCCACTACCGCAATCGTTTGATCAAGCAGATCAATGGTCACAAAATCTGACTTACCGCTAACAAGCGTTTGAATAAATGTGGCTTTGTCTTCGAGTTTACCGCCACTGTGCCCGTAACTCAGCTCTGGCATTACAAGCCTACTGAGTTTAGCTTCTGTAGGATCGATCATTGCCTGGCGCAACTGTTCCACTGCGTTGGCCACTGCGGTTTCCTGTTTTGATTGTGCCTGGCTGGCCGAGAAGAATAATGCGCTCATGATCACTAAAAATAATTGCTTCATGGTATGTTGTTTAGCTTTCATCATAGACCGGGCAATGACGGATCAGGTTGCCAGCTACCCAGTATCTTTTGGATGGTAAAATTTTTGAGATCCGCTTCGGTTAATTGCTTTGCCCAGCTCACACGCCCTGCAGACTGCCCACCGGGACCAGTACTTTTATATTCTGCATAGCGAGCCGTAGCCTCATTGGCAGCATTGCGCCAGTTGTCCCAGCCGGCTGCCGTAATATGCCGCCCCATCCAGCAACGTATATAGGTAACGCTGGCGGTGGGCGACCAGGGCCGTCCCAACGATACTTTGTTGATATTGCTGTCTGCCGTAAGCTTACAATCTATAAATACAAACCCATACGGAATGATGCTATTGGTAGATGCTGCCGTAACATGCGAATTCTTCTTGCTGTGAATATGACAATTACGAAAAATCGCAGTTGCTGCTCCAAAAATGAAATCGGTTGTGCCTTCAATATAGCAGTCGCGGAAATAATGTTTTACTCCACTGCCACTCAGGAATAAAACGTCCTGAAATCCCGTCATGCGGCAATTAATGAAAGAAGCCCTGTTGCCTTCTATCCGAAGTGCTACCGCCTGGCCCGCAGTGAAGCCCGCATCGTTGGCAAAACTGATATTTTCTGCACTGAAGTCGCTGGCATATACAAAAAAGCTTGCACAGGTCCAGGTATTCAGTGTATCGCCATTCGGCAAACGCGTGCCGGCATGGTTATTAAAAACAAGAATAGTTGAATCTTTTTGCTCACCAATCAATCTTACCGGAGGTTTACGTGCATCTACAATCACTACTTCGCGATACACCCCTTTTTTTACAAATATCTCTACCGGCTGTGTAGTGCCGGGGCTTATTGCATCGAGTGCAGCCTGCACAGAACTGAATGCTGCCGACCCGTCTGCCGCCACCACCAGTCTATGCTGAGCCCGCATTGTGGTACAAGTCAGCATTATTAGCAGGATATATGCAGGGATCAGCCTTTTCATCATCAATCTGTTTTAATGATATGATCAGCCAGTTCTGGTAATGCTTTACGTATATCTGCCAGCACCAGTTGAGCTATCAGCCTTGCGCCCAGTTCGTTGAAATGCGTGTTATCTTCTTTTCCCTGGGGGTAATTGGGATGCTCGCCGGGTTTGAGTTGTAAAAACAGGAGGCGCGATCCCGCCTCACCCAGTTCCTGATACAAAGCCCTGCTGCGCGCATCGAGATCAATCAATGGCACTTTCATGTCGGCTGCTACTGCTTTCACAAGGGGTGTATACACACTGTGCGTTTCAAGAGCCAGACCAGACTTATCAAACTTACGTCGCGATACAGGGGTAAATAAAACAGGAGAGGCCTTACGAGCCCTCACTTCTGTTACAAAACGACGCAGGTTAAGCTGAAAAGAATCCGGTGGAGTATAGCGTTCTTTCTTTTCTACAGACTCATCGTTATGACCAAACTGAATGAATACGTAATCACCCGGCACCAATGCTTCGGCTATGGACTGCCAGCGGCCTTCCAGTATAAATGTTTTGGTGCTTCTGCCATTCATAGCCCGGTTATCTACGACTACCGTTGAATCCCAGAAAGTGGAAAAGGGCATTCCCCATCCGGTTTCGGGCCAGGCTTTTTTCTGTTTAACCGACATGGTAGAATCGCCAGCCAGGTAAATATGTATACGCGATGTTGCAGGCATTTGAAATGAACACAAGATCACCAAATAAACAATACAGAGCAGTGCTTTTTTCATACTCCGGTTATTTTCCTGAAGTCTTATCAGACACCAGGCTGTTAATGAAAACTTCTATATTGGTATATAATTTATCCAGTGTATATATGCCTGCATCCGCCGCATTGTTTGGGTCAAGCCCTTTGCTTAGCTCCCAGTCATCCGGCATGCCATCGCCATCCGTATCGGCAGGTGCGGTTGCTGTAGTCAGCACCGGCCATGCCGCCTGGCTCACTTCATAGGACGTGCCATGTGTAAAGCCTCCCTGCACGTCAATAATTCGTCCGGTGCGGTTTTTAACTTCTTCCACAATACGCGTATCCACTGCATCACGCCGCGGCAGACTGGCTCCGGCACATTGCAGTACACAGGTATAGGCATCTGCTGCTGTTTGCCAATTTGCAGACAGCGCAGCCGCTGGTTTCGCCAGTGTGGCAGCGCGCTTATCCGCATCGGTTGCTTTCTTATCCAGATGTATGCCCAGGTAATTGTTGCGGGAAACATCTTTTGCGCCATCCACATAATTTCCTTCTACATAAAATTGCCCGTAATAAATAGCGGGCTGATCCTGCCGTGTGGGGTTTACAATTCGGTACCGTACCGAAGAAGAGGTGGATGGCCCGTATTTGTAATAATTGTTAATCATGGTATACCGGCCTCCTTCGCCACCATACACACTATTGTGCCCCCAGTTGTAGATCACGTTGTTGGCAAACTCAACCAGTTCTTCGGGACTGCTGCGTATACCGGCAAAACGCGGATTACGGCTTATGCAATGGGCAAAAAGATTGTGATGGGCTGTCAGGTGACGACCTCCCCATATACCTCCATAACCATGATTTTCGTAATCGGTATCACCTTTTTCGAAGTGATAAGAGTAGTTCAATGGTTCAGAAATAATATTCCATTGCAGAGTAGTACTATCTCCATCGTATACCGTAAAAGCTTCATCGGTGCTCCAGCTCATGCTGCAATGGTCGATTACGATATGTTTTTTCCGGTTTCCGCCAAAAGCATCGTCGTGTCCGCTGCCATGTACTTTTCCTTTATTCTGAAAACGATCGCCCAACCGGAAACGGAGATAGCGCACAATGATATTGTCGCCACCAAGCGATACGGGATAGTCTGCCAGGCAAATACCATCACCAGGTGCGGTTTGCCCGGCAATAGTCACATCTCCCCTGATCACTACTGCCGAGTTTAAGTGAATGGTTCCCGACACACTGAACACTATTATGCGCGGGTAGCGGGCTGTAGCAGCCTCGCGAAAGCTGCCCGGACCATCATCGTTCAGGTTGGATACCAGCATCACTTTCCCTCCACGCCCTCCGGTCGTATATTTTCCATAACCTTCTGCACCGGGAAAAGCAATGACCTGTGCCTGACCATACTGGACCAACAGGCATAGTAGAAAAGCCAAAAGGCCGCTGCGCGCGGCTTTATGACTAGAGTGTGTAAACAGGTAAGTACAGTTCATGGGGTATTCCCTCATTGATCAGGTGCAGCACGACGCCGCACCTGATCCTGGATTAATAAATATTATAATGCCCAGCGCGGATCACCTATGGCGCCTCCGCTGCTGCTGGCCGTCCGCAAATCAGACCCTGCCGGTAATGTGAATGTATTCTGGCTCTCTGTCCATCCAAGGTTGACGGTTGTATTGTTTTGCTGGGTAACCAGTGCCGGAAAACTGAGGCTGGTGGGTGTAGCCGCACCATCTGTAAGATTAAAGTAATTGCAATTGCGCATGGTAGCAGTCGTTGCCGAGCCTCTTATAAGGCTGGTGCCGGTGGTTTGTCCGCTCATGGGCGTATTGGCAATAATAGAATTTTCGATAGTCAGTGTGAGCTGGTTGGCATTTGCGTCAACAAAGAAGTTGTTACGTCCATCGCGGCCAAAGCTATTGATCGTACACTGATCAATTACAATACGGGGTACTACAGGCACGGTAATGTTTGTACTGTATCCTACTATAGCGCGTCCCAACCTGTTGAATGTGGAGTTGATCATTTCCAGGCTTTTGAATTCCAGTTTTTCCATGGTAAAGAAAGTATAGGGACTGAGGTAGCGGCTGTCAGCTATAATGCTGTTGGCAATCCGGATGGTATCGATTTTATGCGCATTGTTTGCTGCACGATTACCTCTGAAAAAGCAGTTGCCCATATTGCTCACTACACAATTGTCTACTATTACATTCTTAAACGTTGCCGCCTCTGCATCGCTGCCCAGGCCTACGAGATTGATGAAGTAAGCGGATGCAGTACCGGCAGCCAGACCATCAAAGCCAATACCACGCAGGCGTACGCCTGCACCTGTGCCCTTCAGCGTCACCTCGCGGTAATTGACTTTAGTATCGGCGGGATTATCAGATACGGAAGCAATTCCTACTGTTTTACCTTCTATCACCAGGTTGGCATATGCGCCTGTACCATCAACACAATTATAAGTGCCGGGCTGCAGACCTATCAGATCCCCGTCGGCAGCCGCTGCTACGGCAGCCACCAGATCATCGGCAGGTGTAAGTACAATTGAGTAAATGCTGGGCTCTTTTGTTGTAAAGGTGATGACACCTTTGCGTACATTATTCTGGTAAATAGTGGCCACATACGCCGTCTGTGCCGTAAGCCCTTCGATTAGCTTCATCGCATCGGTCACATCATCGGCAGTAAGCGGTATTTCACGGCTTGTGCCGCCGGCAGCAGGCGTAAGCATGATGCGCGTAAGGCCGGCATAGGAACGCCAGCGCAGAATTACAGATTTGTCTTTCAGCTCCGCATCCAGTACAGCCGAAAATATCTGCTCACCGGTAATGCGGAATCCATTACTGTGTACCCAGTAAGATTGGGCGGTATTGCCTACAGCATTGGCTTTTACACGGGCAAAATATTTCGTTTCAATCTCGAGCTCGGTTTCTGTGAGGGTAAGCGATGGCGTTTCTGTCTGTTTTGAAATAGGCGCCGGTGTCTGAAACATAGTATCGGTCGATACTTCTACAGTATAGGTCATACCTGCACTGGCAAACTGCGAAGCTCCCCAGTCCAGTTTGGCCTGTGTTTCACCTGCAGTAACCTTGATAGTGCCCGGCATAAACTGGCGGGGCAGGTTGAGGGTTTCATCTTTTGTTTTTTTGCAACCTGCCAGCAACAGCAGCACCACAATGGGAGTGAGCAGGCGGAGCAAATTATTATATGTTGTTGATTTCATCTGGCAATATTTTTTAGGAGTCATATCAATAACCATAGTCCTGTTTAAGGTTGGGGTTGGCATCAATACTTGCCTGCGGCAAAGGCAGCAATTCACTCTTATTGGCAGTGAAATTGGATGCAATGATGTTGATGAGCGTAGTGGTAACGCCACTTCCCACCCACGCTACCTCTACATAGCCAGTAGGCGCAGTAGCCGGTGCCGGCTCATAAAACGAATTACTCCATACCAGTGTGGGTGAATTGGCCAGGTAATACATTTTAGCAGGCAGATTTTCGTAAGGCGCTTCCTTATTGACCATAGCCTGCATGGCTGCTTTTGCTTCGGCAAGACGCTGACCCAGCATATTCCAGCGAATCAGATCGTACTTGCGGATACCTTCACCACCCAGTTCGAGCATACGCTCATTCCGCACAGCAGCAAAAAATCCGGCATAGTCAGTGGGTGTTGTGCCGATGAGCGAAGCATTTCCACCAAAAGCACGTACCCGCACTTTTTCATAAGCCGCAATGGCCGCTGCACTGGGACCATTGTTGAGTTCATTATCGGCCTCTGCAAACATGAGCAACACATCCGAAAAGCGGATCATAGGCCAGTTGGTGCCAAAATACTGCGCCTGCGAAGTGAGCTGCGAAGTCCAGTCGCGGCGGAACTTGCCATCGACCATGGTCTGCAGGGTACGGCCTGTAAGGTTTAGACTCTGCGTAATGTCATAGGGAGCGCAGGTCACATCACGACGGGTATCCTGCGGATCAAACGAATAGAAATAAGTAGGTAAAATAGTAAGTGCAGAGTTGCCGGTATTGTTGTAGCGCGGACCGTTATAATAACCCAGCTTACTGTCTCCAAAACCACTGCCACCACCAGTCATGCCTACCTCCCAGAGTATTTCTCCATTGGGTTCCTGACGGTGCGCACAGATAGCATCTTTGAATACAGCTTTGAAGCTGGGATTAAGATTGTGATCCTGCTGACGGGTCATAATGGCTTCACACTCCTGCCGGGCTATCTGGTAAAAATCTTTATAATTGGCTGCACGCTCCATTTGTTTGCTCCTGCGCAGTGAATAGCCGCCACGGTAAAGCGCAATACGTGCACGCAGTCCGCGTACAGCGCCCTGTGTGATGCGCTCATTGGTAACCGTACTTTCTGTACGCCAGGGCACCAGCGTAGTAGCTTCGGCCAGGTCGGCCAGCAGCCGGTCATAAATCGTATCGCGGTCCGTTTTAGATTTGAAAAGATCCGTTTCGAGACTGGAAGGTAAAAACTGGGCTGGCACATCGCCCCAGTTGCGGATCAGCTCCATATAAAACTGCGCACGCAGGGTAAGCGCTTCGCCATACAGATGGCGCAACTTTTTCTTTTCAGATTCCGATCCACTGTTGTACATGCTCATGCGGGGAATATTGTAAATACAGATATTGGCCCGCTCTATGCCCGCATACAATTGATTGAAGGGATTGGCCAACTGCGTATTACTGGGCTTTGCGTTGTAGCGGGCAATATCACGGCGCTCGTTGTCGCCGGCTGCACCGCTTTGTCCCATCATTTCATCATTATCATACGGATAATACATGCTGATGCGGATACCATAGCCCTGGTCGCCACCCAACGCCGAATAAGCCCCCATCACTGCCAGGTCGGCATTGGTAGTATTGCTGAAAATATAATCTGTGCCGAAAGATGATACCGGCTCTACATTCAGATATTTTTTACAGGACCCCAACAGCAAGGATGCGCCTGCAGTCATGAGTACTGTAACGGCCCATTTTGAAAATGCTTTTGCTTTCATTTTATTCTTTGTTGAAGGGTTTAGAAGGTAAGATTAAGTCCACAGATAAAGGCTCGGCTGCGCGGATATGCAGAGTAGTCCACACCGGGAGTAAGTGGAGTGCTGCGGCGCGTATTCACCTCCGGATCATAACCCGTATAGCGGGTCCATACCGCCAGGTTATTGACCGTAGCGTACACTCTTAAGTTTTCAATCTTCGCCTTCTTCAGCAATCTGGAAGGCAGCGAATAGCCGAGCGTAATATTATTGACCCTAAGAAAAGAACCATCTTCGATAGCCCATGAGTGCACGTAGAAAGAACTGGCACTGCGAAGAGGCGCCCAGAGTTTTGCATTTTCATTCAGTTTGGCCAGGGCCGCCGGATCTGTTACCACTACACCATTTTCATCCACCGTGCGCCAGCGGTCATTCATACTGCTCAGCAGATTGGAATTGACTGTGTAGCCACTGGTAAACTCCAGCTTGTTGGCATTATACACATCATTACCTACCTGGAAGTTTAAGAAAATACTGAGATCAAAATTGCGGTAAGAAAACTGCTGATTCAGACCACCAAAGAATTTGGGCTGTGTGTTACCAATGATTCCACGATCCTTATCATCGATCACATTATCACCATTCGTATCCTTAAATTTCAGCATACCTGGCTGAGGTGCTGTAGCTGTGATACCCGAGTTGTTGGCCACATTTGCCTTCAGCGTATACACACCATTGTTGTAATCGAAATCATTCACTGTATAATAACCATCTGTAAACAGTCCCCAGATGGTACCCACTGGCTGGCCGGGTTTTACGAGATAGTCCGCCGGCTGGTTGGCACCACCCCATCCAGACGAAAACAGGAAGAAGTCCTGGTATTTGCCCAGTGTTTCGATATTGTTTTTATTAAAGGAAATATTGAAATTGGCGCGCCAGGTAAAGTTGCGGTTTGCAACAGGTGTACCATTGATCTGCAGTTCAATACCTTTATTGGAAGTAGCTCCCACGTTCTGAATCTGCTGCGTGTATCCCGAACTGGTGGGTACGGGTACATTTACCAGCAGATCGCTCGTTGTATTTTTATACGCATCAGCTGAGATCTGCAAGCGGTCATTGAATAACCCTATATCAAGACCCAGGTTACGCGAAACCGTTGTTTCCCATACCAGGTTGGCATTGGCCAGTTCGGAAGGCCGGAAAGCTGTAATCAGCTGGTCGTTGATACTGTAATAGGTATTGGCTACAAACTGTGTGAGATAAAGAAAATCGTTGATGCGGTTATTACCTGCACGTCCATAGCTCATACGCAGTTTCAGATCACTGATAGTGGGCTTCAGGTTCTCCATGAACCGCTCTTCAGAAATACGCCAGGCGAGGGTGCCGGAGGGGAAATATCCCCAGCGGTTACCTTCGGCAAACTTGCTGGACCCATCTGCACGCAGGGTGAAACTTGCCAGGTATTTTTTATCAAATGCATAATTGACACGGCCGAAGAAAGAGAAAACACGGCTGGTAACTTCGGTCGAAGTAGGCGGGGGCTGTGTGGCACCGGTAGGAGCACTGCCCAGGCCCATATTTCCCAGCGCTGCTTTGGGTGTAATGCCTACTGGAAAATAACGGGTTTCGATACCATAGGTCTTATATACTGTTTCAAACAACTCCTGGCCCAGCACTACGCCCAGATCGTTGCGGTCGCTGAAAGCAGTACCCGACTTGTTCATAGTAAAGCTGAGTACATTGGAATTATTAAGCGTATTGCGGGTTTGTGTGTTGATAGAGGCCGTGGGCATATTGGAGTTTTGCCGGGCTATAGAAGTAATGGTATCATTAAATGCATTCTGACGCACGTTGCTGATATCGTAACCCAGTGTAGATCGGAAAGACAGGAAACGATTGATCTCATAATTGAAATAACCGCTGAAGTTGGACGTGCTGTTGTAATTACGGCGGTATTCTGCCTGGTTGAGCAATATAGGATTGACCAGCGAAAGACTGTTGGCATTTGTTTCCAGTGCATAATCCGGATCATAGTCCATAATATCCTGTCCGCCCATAAGAATAGGGCGGTACTTGATAGCATGACGCAGGCGGTTGGTAGCCGATGATCCGGCGTTGGCTGTACCCGCACCATTTACAGTCGTATTATTGTACCGCACTGTCATACCTACTTTCAGTTTGTTATTGACTGTATGGTCGAAACGGAAATTGATGAGTTTGCGATCAAAATCGGAGCCCAGCATAATGCCGTCTTCTGTATTGGAAGTAACGCTGAGATTGAATTTGGTAGAGGCGGTGCCACCCATTACACTTACATTATGCGTTTGCATGAGTGCATTGCGGCCAAACATTTCATCCTGCCAGTCTACAAAGGGCACATTTTTATACAACTCCAGATCTTCCCAGCGGCCATAGGTGTTTTGAAAACCGTCTCTTTCTGACAAACTGCCGCGGGTACGTTCATACTGATACATCACAAAATCGTAAGGATGCATCACATCCAGCGCATTGGCGAGCTGACGTACACCAACCAATCCATTATAATTGATACGAGTTTTCATGGCTTTGCCACCCTTGGTAGTAATGATCACCACCCCATTGGCCCCACGGGCACCATAGATAGCCGTAGCAGATGCATCTTTGAGTACATCGATACTTTCAATATCCTGTGGTGCCAGTACAGACAGGGCATTTTCGACCTGAATACCATCTACCACATACAACGGCGAATTGTCTTGTGTAATCGAACCGCCACCACGTACCCTGATCACGGCACTGGCATCGGGTGAGCCTTCTGACTGCGTGATCTGCACACCTGCCAGGCGGCCGGTGAGTGCTTCAGAAACAGAATTGACAGGAATATCTTTTAAATCGCGGGCGCCAACAGAAGATACTGAACTGAGCAGATCACGGCGCTTTACGGTCTGATAACCGATGATGACTACATCATCGAGCGATTTTACTTCGGCTACAAGTGATGCCTCTACCGAAGATTTGTTGCCAACTTCCAGTTCAACAGGTACAAAGCCGGTGTGGGTGATCACCAGCACTGCTTTATCGTTGTTGATAGAAATGGTAAAACGCCCCTGCTGGTTGCTGAGGGCGGTAATTTTGGTTCCTTTTACCGCTACCGTGGCTCCTTCCACAGGTTGACGGGTATCGGCGGAGGTGATCACACCCGATACCTGGCGATCCTGTGCAAATGCCCTTAGCAGGCAGGCATTCAGCAACAGGCACAGGAACAGTAACTTTTTCATACTGCAATCGTTTTGATTAGAAAACTGGTTTGGGTTGTCGCAATCTCACCAACGGAAAGAAGAAGTACCTGTCTGATTATCCTGCGGGATGCCGAAGATCTCTGACAACGCCGCAGTACGGGTAGAACAAATAGGAATTGTTTTACACATGACAAGCAAAACCTGTGACCGTTAGTATCGACAAGTCTAGGCAGTTTTTATTTATTGAGTCAAGATAATCAGCGCTTTATTTACGCAATCGTTCCCGGCAACGATCTCATTGGCGTTCCCGGATGCGGCTTTTAGATCGATGTAGCTGCATTCGTCTTTATATGCTCCTGTAGTTAGTGCCTGCCACTCCGCTTAAATTGGTTATTTTTAGGGGTATTTTTTTCCGTTATAAACGGCTCTAGACCCTGATCACCATGAAGTTTGAAGCGGTAACCATAAAAGATATAGCAAAGGCACTCGGATTATCTACCTCAACCGTATCGCGGGCACTGCGCGATAGCTATGAAATCAGCCCTGAAACAAAACGCCTGGTACTGGAATATGCCGAAAAGATCAATTACCATCCCAACCCGATTGCCCTGGGTCTTAAAGAACGCCGCACGCGGTCTATCGGTGTTATTGTGGCAGAAATAGCCAATAGTTTTTTCTCCCAGGCCATTGATGGTATCGAATCCATCGCTTATCACAACGGATATAATGTTATCATTTCTCAAAGTCGTGAATCGAGTGAGCGGGAACAGATAAATCTCAATTATCTCACTTCGCGCTCTATTGACGGGCTGATCGTATCGGTATCGTCCGAAACAACCGACTTCAGCAATTTCCGCGAGCTGTTTGAGCGTGGCATGCCGATCGTGTTCTTTGACCGGATTGTAAGCGAAATAAAAACACATAAGGTAATTGTAGACAGCTATCAGGGAGCTTATGATGCCACGCGGCACCTGGTGACCAACGGTTATCAGCGCATTGCAGCCATTGCCAGTAGTGAGTCGCTTTCCATTACCCGCGACAGGCTGGCAGGTTACCGCGCAGCATTAGCAGAGAGTGGCCTGGCGCTGCCCGATGAATATGTACGTTATTGCCCGCATGGCGGACTTATTCAAACAGAGATCAGCGATGCAGTAGCGCAATTGCTGGCCATTGATCCCCGGCCTGATGCCATTGTGGCCATTTCCGACAAGCTTACTACCGGCTGCCTGCGCGTTTTAAAGACACGTCAGATTGCTGTGCCACAGGATATAGCACTTATCGGATTTTCAAACTCCGATCTCACCGAGCTGATTGACCCTGCCCTTTCCATTATCAAGCAGCCTGCTTTTGAAATGGGTGAAATTGCCACCACCCTGCTGCTGCAAATGATCGAAAGCAAGCGGCCCATTACCGAGTTTGAAACCCGCAGCCTGGCTCCCCAGCTCATAGTAAGGGCTTCGTCGGCACCAGCAGGTTCCCGTTGGGAAACGAATGTGCCACTCACTGCCCGTTGATTTGCAAAATGATTGTGTCCGGCATAGAAACGGAAACTATTGAGCAGTGATGCCTGATAAAATATTTTTCAATTGCGATACTGTATGCCCGACCGTAGCACCGGTTTGAGTGGTCATTATTCTTACAAACGGGCTTTTTTCTTCCCGCTCAATATGGCCCTGCAATATCTGTTTTACTCTCTCAGTTAATGAAGTATTGGTAGAAATAATCTTCCTGATTTCTCTTCCGATAACAGTAGCTGATATTTCCTGTAAACTCTTATCTTCTATATCTCCCCTGAAAAGATCAAGGTGTTCTTCGCTGTAAATCAATGTGGGCTGAATATCAAAAAAGTAATGGATTATATCCGCTATGTCTACTGCGTCCTTCATTCTTCTTTCCGGCCTGTCATCATAAGCAATCAGTTTAAGAAGAATAATAGAGGGCAGGGTTGCTATCCTAAATTGATGTCCTGTTTTCAATTCCATTGCCTGGATACCGGAATTATACACCTCCATAAATCCATTCACCTTAATATTATTCAATCCCTCGCTGGCAAATGTCACACTGTTATCTATTTCAATTTCACCAAAAGGCAATATATCTACCTGTATACCTGACGGAGACAGCATTACAAACGCATTAGTGGCTGCGTTTGTAAAATTTTTCTTTTCCTTTAAATAGTTTCTGATCGTTTGATATTTTTCCGGACTTCCTGCCAACACTGCAAAGTCCACATCTTTTGTTTGTCTTGATACTATATCTCCTTTTGCATACCAAATATCTTTTGCCAATGCGCCAATGATATAATAGTCAACTTCGGCAAAAGCAAAAGCTTCTTCCAGCGCATCAAATATCTCCTTCAACTCACCCTCTCTTATACTACTCCAATCCATCTTTCAGATATTTATTGTAAATCATTGCGGCCGTTTCCTGGCACCTGGGATCATTGGTCAGCATCAGGTCAGCATATACCAGTAAGGGTGGCGCATACGGGTTTCTGTCCAGTTCTTCATCTTTCCAGAATTTCTCGTAAACATGTACATTCCCTTTTTCATCCGGAACAAGAGTCCATTTCGCAGCCAGCTCATTATTTTGATGAGTATATACGGTAAGGCCGGCTGGCACCAGGTGATTGGTAAGCAACTCGCCGGCAGGCTCTCCTCCCCATTGGGTTTCGGTTGCATCCAGTTGTAATGCCTGCCAGTCTCCCAACCTCTTTTTATCCCAAAACCTGTATGTGCCAAGGAGCAATGCAGGTTGAAGCGTCTCCCTGAAACCCGTTAGCCATCTGTCCAGCAGAGCTGCTTTATTCTGCAGCTTTAAGGTAGTATCATTGATAGCAATTATAAACCCCGCATCTTTAAGACCTTCTATTATATTTTTCACATTTCCGAGCGCTACCCCTGTCGCATCGGCCAATTTCCGATAGGGCATATTAATGGCTGCATCGTTGAGAAGCAGGTAAAAAACCATTTTCAGGCCTGTCTTTGTAAAGGCCCGGTTATTGGCCATTTTTTTCTTTTCCTGTGGTTTATGACCCTCAATCCAGATGAAATGATTTCCCTCATTTATGTATATATTCCCTGCAGCATCTATGTATCCGATTCTTTTATCTCTGAGCCGTTCTTTTAATGCCGGGAAAATCGTTTCTGCCACCACTATAAAAGGCCGATACCTGCCAGCCAGTTCAACTATTTTATCGAGCTGATGCAATCTTAGCTCCCTTCTGATTTCTGCAAATAACTGCAGGTTTCCCTTAGGGAAATGAAAATCAACTTCCCCATCTACCTCACCATCCTGAGGTTTCCAGTCAGCTTTTAACCCGGTTTGATTGGTAAGTTGCGCTAAAGCTGTGTTTATAATTTGATTATCGTTCATATGCTATACATGTTCACGGTACGTGAACACACAAATATAATGAACATTTCCGGGTTTTTTACACCTTCGCATCTGATAAATATTTAATCATATTATTATCAATATTTTACACACGTAAATTTATCACTGCGTTTTCAGGTGCAGACTTTTATTCGCTCGATGAGCAGGATATGGAAGGAGCGCTGATAAGAAATAAAAAAGAATATTTTTATTCTGTACATACTGACATAAGGCTGTCACCAGCCGGGTGTTTCTTTGAATTCTAAAACAAGAATATTATGGAAACAAGTACTGCAACAGGCATCACCATTACACCTCATCAATGGCTTAAACACTGGCAGGGCCACCGTGCACTAACCCGCCGTGTCATCGAAGCTTTCCCCGACGATAAGTTATTTTCTTTTTCCTTAGGAGGCATGCGCCCCTTTGGTGAAATGGCTATTGAAATGCTGATTATGGCCACACCAACAGTAAAAGGAGTGGCGACCGGTGTATGGGAAGATGCTAATAAACTCTTTGGCCCCGGCGAACACCCCAAAGACAAAAAGAGCCTGCTGGCAGAATGGGATAAAACAACAGCGCAACTCAATGAACTTTGGCCTACCATCCCCCCTCACCGTTTCCAGGAAGAAGATGTGGCATTTGGTCAGTGGAAAGACAGGACTTCCGGCACCATCCTGTATGTCATCGACAATGAAATTCATCACCGCGGACAGGGTTATGTATACCTGCGTGCGCTGGGTATAGAACCTCCGCATTTTTGGGAGAGATAAATACAAAATATAAAGGGTTTAAAGAGTTTAAAGGGTATAAAGGGTAGAATCAAACCGATTCTTTATACTCGTTAAACTCTTTAAACCCTTTATACTTCTTAAACTTTTTCTACAACTCCGATTCGTCTGGCACAAACAGCCAGCGTAATAATGATCAATTCTTAGCCCTTAAGCGGCTGGCCTGATTACTACTCATACTAAAAGGTATTAAGCCTTGTTTTTCCGATTTGATCTGATGGATTTTGCTTCCTGCAGAGCTATGTCTGACTGGTTGGGTCTGGCTATCCATGGCTCTCGCAATTGATCTATCCATTCGCTTACCTCCGCCAGCCGTTCCAGCCGGACTTCACAAAACCGCTCCCGTCCCCGTTGCCGCACTTCTATCAGCCCGCTTGCAGTCAGTAATTTAATATGCTTGTATACGGCCATCCGGCTCACGGGAAACTGGCGCGAGATGGCATTCACATTACGCGGCCCCGAAGCAAGGTACCCCAATATGGCCCGGCGGGTGGGATCTGCTATTGCCTGGAAAACATCGCTGTTCATATACAACGGTTCAGTTGTAAAATTAATGCAACCTTTAGGTTGCATTAATTTTTTTTCCCCGCAGGCTTTCCAATCTCGAACTTTAGCCCGGCAAGGTCAAAAAAAACATACCAGTATATACCAGTTTATAATTTCAAATAAAAACCCTATTTTTACGCACCATTAAACCTTGCCTCCCCTGATTATGACAAAGTCAAAAAAAATAACCGACCTGATTCAGATTGATGCTTCGCTGACTACCCCAGTGTACAAGCAGATTGTGCAATCCATTCACCGCAATATTGACCAGGGCATCCTTACAAAAGACGATATGCTCCCGTCGGTAAACCAGATTTCCGCAGAATTTTCGCTGGCCCGCGGATCTGTTTTTACGGCTTACAACGAATTGCGCTCATCGGGAATTATAGATTCCATTCCTGGCAAAGGTTATTTTGTGACCAGCACGGAAACCAATCTTACCAAAAAGATCTTCCTGCTGTTCAGCACATTCACTCCTTATAAGGAGACGTTGTTCAACTCACTGATCAATCATTTACCCAAGACCACATCGCTCGATATCTACTTTCACCATCACAGCATGAAGATGTTTGAATCGTTGATACGTGAGCAGGCTGGTTACTACAACACATTTGTGATCATGCCCGAAGTGCATCCCGATACCGCATCTATCCTGTCTAAGCTCGATGCCCGGCGCACTTTCCTCCTCGATGTGGGCTACAAAGAATACAACAAACAATTTCCTGGCGTATATCAGGATTTTGAAAACGATATCTATTCCATACTTATTGACTCACAGGACCTGGTCAGAAAATACAAACGTCTTTTCCTGGTATTTCCTGAATCGGTGCGCACCCGCGATATCATTGCAGGCTTCAATAAGTTTTCGCGCCGCAAAATGGTACCCACATTTGTAGTTCCGGATGCACCGTTGAGTACAATGGAAAAGGGCGATGCTTTTATAGTCATTGAAGACCGCCACCTGGTAGATATTGTGAAGAAAACAAAAGAACAACAATGGCAACTCGGTAAAGATATCGGGCTTATTTCCTACAACGAGACCAACCTGAAAAGCATTATTGCCAACGGGATCACCACCATTACAACTGATTTCAATGCGATGGGCAAAACCATGGCAGACATGATCATGAATGGCAAGCGCGACGTGGTAGAAAATCCCTTCATCCTTATCGACCGCCAGTCATTTTAAAACATCTTTTCATGTCTGAGATCGCAGATCAGCTGGTTCGTTTCTCCGGCACCACACTTACCGGCCCTTCCATCGACCGCCTCAGCCGGCAATTGGGTGACCTGGGAGATATTTTTGCTGATAAGGCCGCCTGGGCCGCCATGCCCAAAGAGCAGAATGTATATGAAGTAGCTTCTTATTTTCCTGTAGCGGAAGGCACACTGGCCGGTTTATTCTTTGGCATAACTTATATAGCAGCGGGTAAGGTGGGAAATGAATATTTCATGACCAAAGGGCATTTTCACCAGCTACGCGACCGCGCCGAGATTTATCACTGCATAGAAGGAGAAGGCATGCTGATCCTGATGGATGAGCAACGCAATACCTGGGCTGAACGTATGTACCCGGGCAGCCTTCACTATATAAATGGCTATACCGCACACCGTACTGCCAATACCGGCAACACCACACTGGTCTTTAGTGCCGTATGGCCTTCTGATGCGGGGCATGATTATGCCACCATCAGCACAGAAGGCTTTTCGCGAATACTGGTTGAGCAGGAAGGTCAGCCGGTACTGATCAAGAACCCTCTTTCCTAATCGCACCTTATGGTGCTCTCCTTTTCCTTATGCTTGCTAACAACAACTATTATATCGGCATTGATCTGGGCGGCACCCGCATTAAAGCGGGACTGGTAGCAGATGGTAAACTGCAGGCGCTCGAAGTTGTACCTGCGGTAGCTGCACAGGGATTGAAAGCCAGCCTGCCACTCATGCAGCAGGCTATAGAGCAGCTCATCCATTCGCAGCAGCTTGACCGCGCCGGCTTATCGGGTATTGCACTTGCCTTTCCCGGCCTGGTCAATTCGGTTACGCAACGCATTCTCTCTACCAATCAGAAATACAACGACGCTATAGATACCAATCTGCCTGCCTGGGTACAGGAACAATGGCAGGTACCCTTTTTTATAGACAACGATGCACGCATGGCCACTGTGGGAGAGTGGAAGTATGGTGCCGCACAGGGCACCAATGATCTGGTTGCAATGACTATTGGTACCGGCGTGGGCTCATCGGCGATCATCAACGGACAGCTATTGCGTGGCAAACATTTTCAGGCAGGCTGCCTGGGCGGCCATATAAGTATTCATTATAAAGGCCGCCAGTGCAATTGCGGAAATATCGGATGTGTGGAAGCGCATGCATCTACCTGGAGTCTGCAGGAAACCATTCTGCAGGACCCTTCACTGAACTACAGTCTGCTTGCACAATCTCCCTGCCTCGATTTCAGCGCTCTTTTTGAAGCGGCTGAAAAAAAAGACCCGTTGGCCATTCGCATTCAGCAGGAATGTTTGGATGTATGGGCCACAGGCGTCATCAATCTCATTCACGCCTACGACCCCGATGTGGTTGTCATTGGTGGCGGTGTAATGAAAAGCGCACATATCATTTTACCCTATATACAGGAAAAAGTTGCCCGGCATGCATGGACACCCTGGGGCACAGTCACCGTCAAAGCTTCCAATCTTACAGAAGAAGCCGGTATACTGGGCGCCGTATACAGCCTGCAGCATCAGCTTTAATACCTGAAGTCATCCTGATTATGAAACCTCCAATTATATCCAACTACGACAAGAAGCCCTTTATTGACATTGCCGCTGCACAAGGTGAAGCGGTGAAGGGCTGGAACGCCTGCCTCGCACGTATCAATCAGAAAATTGATGAACTGCCTGCAGAGAAAAAAATTGTGGTGCTCGAAACTTATCAGGGTGTACGCGACTCAGAGCTCATTGCCCAGCTCAGTACAGATCTGGATGGAACCTTCTTTTATACCCGTGACATTTTTAAAAACGAAGAAGAACTGCAGCAACTGATCTACCCGGATGTGACCGACGACGACATCTTTGGCTTCATCACCCGCCTGGAGATGAAAGATTTTATAGACCCGGCAAAGCTTGCAAAGACGCGTGAGGCGATTGATAGCAGCAGCTCGGGTACCATTTTTATTTATGGTCCGGGTGCTGCACTCATACCAGCCTGCTACGACCTGCTCGTGTATTTTGATATGCCCCGCTGGGAGATTCAGCTTCGCTTCCGCAACAATGAAGTGGGCAACCTTGGATTCAATAACAACAATCTTAAAACATCGCTGCAATACAAACAGGCTTTCTTCGTAGACTGGCGCGTATGCGACAAACATAAGAAAACGTTGATGCAGCATTGGGATCTGCTGGCAGACACTACGATTGCCGGCGAACCAAAAATAGTATCGGGTGCTCTTTACAACAAGGCGCTGAAACAGGCTACGACACAGCCCTTCCGGCTTGTGCCGTTCTTTGACCCCGGTCCCTGGGGCGGCCAGTGGATTAAGGAATATTGTGATATGGATCGCAGCGCCATCAACTATGCTTGGGCCTTTGACTGTGTGCCCGAAGAAAACAGCCTGCTGTTCCGCTTCAACGATGTAATTGTTGAAACGCCATCACTCAACCTGGTATTTACACATCCCCGCACATTACTGGGCGATCCGGTACATGCCCGTTTTGGTGACGAATTCCCTATCCGCTTCGATTTTCTCGACACTATGGATGGCGGTAATCTCAGCCTGCAGGTACACCCGACCACGGAATATATCCGTGAAAAATTCGGTATGACCTATACGCAGGATGAAAGCTACTACATGCTCGATACGGAGGAAGATGCAGTTGTATACCTGGGACTTAAAGATAATATCAACAGCGAAGCAATGATCGACGATCTGCAAAAAGCTCAGCAAACGGGTGAGGCTTTTGATGCAGAGAAATATGTAGAAAAATGGCCAGTCAAAAAACATGATCATGTACTGATCCCCGCCGGCACTATTCACTGCTCCGGTAAAAACAGCATGGTACTCGAGATTAGTGCCACTCCTTACATCTTTACATTCAAATTGTACGATTGGGGTCGCATGGGTCTTGATGGCAAACCACGACCCATCAATATTGAGCATGGTAAAAAAGTGATTAACTGGGGATGTACGCCTGAATTTACCCGCCGTGAACTGGTCAATGCTGTAGAACCTGTAGCAGAAGGTGATGGCTGGAAAGAAGAGCGCACCGGCCTGCACAAACGTGAATTCATTGAAACAAGAAGACACTGGTTTACCAAGACTGTTCACCACCACACCAATGATAGTGTGAATGTGCTGAACCTGGTAGAAGGCCGCGAAGCAATTGTAGAAAGTCCTACCGGTGCCTTTGCTCCGTTTGTGGTGCACTATGCCGAAACGTTTGTAATACCCGAATCTGTAAAAGAATATACAATACGCCCCTATGGTGAAAGTGAGGGTAAAACCTGCGGCACCATTAAGGCATTTGTACGTACCAAACCCTAAAACATCAATTATTATCCATGAGCGATTATGTAACCAAACCTATCCCCGGCAAAAAACCCGATGTGTCTTTTGTAAGCAGACCCTGGGGCAGTTTCAAACAATTTGCCAATAATGAAGATTGCACGGTAAGTCTTATGACTGTATTACCGGGTCAACGGTTAAGCCTGCAGTCGCATACGGGGCGGGCAGAGCTCTGGATTGTAATTGATGATGGCGCACTGGTGCAGGTAGGCGAAGAAGTGAAAGAGTACAAAGCCGGTGATGAAATCTGGATTCCGGCCAGCGAAAAGCATCGCCTTACCTGCACAGGCAATCAACCCGTGCGTGTGCTGGAAGTAGCCTTTGGCAACTGGCAGCAGGACGATATTCAACGTTACGATGATGATTACAGGCGGGATTAACCCTCCCGCTTGTTTTTATATCCTGATCAACCTTTAAAAACATAAAAAACGATTGCCATGTCTTCACACGTAGCCCGGCAGCAATTCATTTGCATTACTGTCGCTATAGGCGGCCTCCTGTTTGGCTTTGATACAGCCGTTATATCCGGAGCCATTACACTGATCAAAAATCAGTTTGCACTGGATACCGTCATGGAAGGCTGGCTCGTAAGCAGCGGACTGGCAGGCTGCATACTGGGTGTGCTCATCACCGGACTGGTGAGCGATCGCATTGGCCGCAAAAAAACCATTGCACTGGCCGGTATTATGTTTTTGATATCAGCGGTAGGCTGTGCCTTTCCTCCTTCGTTCAGCGTACTGGTAATTGCACGCATGATCGGTGGTGTGGGCGTAGGTATGGCATCGGTAGTATCACCCATGTACATTGCAGAGTTTGCACCAGCCAGTCACAGGGGTCGCATGATCGCTTATTATCAACTCGCCATTACCCTGGGCATACTGCTCGCCTATTTTTCCAATGCCCTGCTTGTCAACTATAGCCATCACAGCTTCAACAGCGACTGGTCCAACTGGTTTTTTCATACAGAAGCCTGGCGCCCTATGTTTCTGGCCATGGCTATTCCCTCTGTTGTATTTCTTGCCTTGCTTACACGTGTACCGGAAAGTCCGCGCTGGCTCATGAGCCGGCAGCAGACCGCAAAAGCAACTGCTATCATGCAGCAGGTACGCAGTGCTGATGAGGCCGCAAAAGAACTGGCCGAGATCAGCAAAGCGGCGGGACGCGCTTCTGCACGCCGTATCTCCCTTACTTCGCCTGCCATACGCCTGCCATTAATGATTGGTATAGTGCTGGCCGTATTTCAGCAGTTCTCCGGCATCAACGCTATCATCTACTATGGCCCCAGCATTTTTGAAGCCGCCGGCATCGATAGCAGCAATGCCTTGTTGTTTCAGGTTATTATTGGTGCGGTGAACATGCTGTTTACCATCCTGGCTATACGCTGGGCTGATAAATACGGGCGCAGAATTTTACTCATCGCCGGCCTTACCGGCATTGTGGTATCGCTGGTATTGTGTGGATTGCTTTTCTATACCAACAATACACAGGGGCCGCTGCTGCTGATTCTGATGCTGACTTATATAGCGTGTTTTGCCTTTTCGCTGGGACCGGTAACCTGGATCGTGATTAACGAAATATTTCCCACAGAGGTACGGGTAAAAGCAGTGGCTGTATGTACGCTGGCACTGTGGATTGCAGTGTGGATGGTAGGTCAGTTTTTTCCCTGGCTGCTCGAAAAGACTGGTGCCGCCGTCACCTTCTGGATGTTTGCGCTTTGCAGCCTTATCAATTTTGTTTTTAGTCTGAAAGTAGTAAAGGAAACAAAGGGAAAAACGCTCGAAGAAATGGAAGAAGTATTTATTGCACCTCATTAACAGATAAAACTAACCTGATGTTCTAATACAAACCTTATTGCTGGCTGAATGGTATCTCATCTAATCAACTTAAACTAGTTTACCATGGTACAATCTGCTCTCCGGAAAGTATTACCACTGGCCCTGATGATGGGCCCGGCAGCGATGCATAGTGCTGCGCAAACTACGCCCCTGGTAGTAGATCATCGTTACAGCATCCCCTGGTGGCAAACCTCTGTATGCCTTCCCGATGATCCTGTAAAGACACTTGTAGGAAAAGAAGGTCAGCTCTTTGGCGATTATGGCTACAAAGGCGGCCCCCGTAGTTTTTCTTTCTCACTCCAGTTTGATAGCAGGACTCCTGCCACCTGGAAAGACCAACAATTGCAATCCACCAACTTTCCGCTTTTACAAACAGTAAAAAACAGCGGTACGGTTCAGATCACGGAAGAGACCTTCCTTGAAATTCCCGCTGCCGAAAAAATGTACAGCATTGTGCGCTTCGACAGCCGCCGTGCACTGCGCGACTGGTCAAAGCCTTCTGTACCCTGCGATGCCTCTTTCCAGGATGCCGCCATGGGTGTAAAGGGATTGTCTGGTGAAGGACTGGTAGAATTTCACATTAAAGTACCCGCTGGCGCCCGCCATGCCGTCGCCCTTGGCTTCTGTGAAGGAAAATATGAAGAGCCCGGCCAGCGCGAAATGCGTATTCACGTAGAAGGAGCATCACAAAAAGATATTGACCCTGTAAAGGACTTTGGCTATCGCAAACCCGGTGTGTATACGTTTGAAGCAACAGACGCCGACAAAGACGGCATCCTGACTATCGTAATCACCAATCGCCCTGGCGCCAAAGACCGTGATGCGATCGTTAATGGCCTATGGCTATTCAAAGGCAATGTACCCAGTGCCGAAAACATTGTTGCCGGTAACGCCAACAACCAGGCACTCCTTTATGCAAAATGCGCCAACGTAGGTATGCCCGAACGCCGCTATCATTCAGTCGTTACACTCAAAAACACCGGTAGTACGGCTGCCTCATTTCAGCCTGTACTGCGTTATGCAGGGCTGGATGAGCTGAAAAAAGAAAGCAACTATATTCAATTTGACGAATATACCCGCCTCGCTACCAGCATTGGGTTGGGAGAACTGGTAAAGGACTCCGCAAATCATTACAGCATCCAGGTGCCTGCTGTGCAACTGAAGCCCGGCGAAAGCAAACAGATTGCTGTTACACTCAGCCGTTTCTTTCCTGCTTCGCTGAAGTATACCCCTACTGTGGCTGCCAGCCGTCTGCAGCAACAGAAAGCTGCTGCCTGGTGGAAAGTCAATAGCCCCTCTGCCAACGCCATACAGGTACCCGATGCAGGCATTCAGGCAATGGTGGCCTCCAGCATCCGCAATATCTTCCAGGCACGTGATATCCGCAAAGGCAATAAATCATTTCACGTAGGCCCAACCATCTACCGCGGCCTCTGGCTGGCAGATGGGAGCTTCCTGCTCGAAGTAGGCACCATGCTCAACTATGTAAAAGATGTACGTAGCTGCATCGACTACCTCACCCATTTTCAACTGCCCGATGGTGGCTTTGAGATGATCACTACTTTCCATAAAGAAAATGGTCTTGTGCCCTTTATGGTCATCCGCCATGCCATGCTCACACAGGACCGCAAGTGGCTCGAGCAAAACTGGAGTGTGGTGGAGGGCTGCCTGCGACGCATCAATTACCTGCGTGCAGAAGCATTGAAAGACCCCGCCAAACCTTATTATGGACTGCTACCCAACGGCAACGTAGATGGTGGCATTCAGCATGGCAACGATTACAGCAATACCGAATGGTGCCTCAGCGGTATGAAATGGGCCATCAAGGCTGCACGCTGGCTCGGTAAAACAGCCCAGGCCGATGAATGGGAAAAAGACTATAACAACTGGTTCAGCTTCTTTGTAGAAAAAGCACGGAAAGATATCCGCAAAGATGAAAAAGGAAACACCTACCTGCCCGTAATGATCAATAACGAACAAAATCATGAAGCGCAGCGCGGCCAGTGGGCTTTCTGCCAGTCAGTATATCCAGGACAAATCTTTGACGAAAACCCTGAGGTAAAAAAATGGGCTGAGCAAACTGTGGACATGCTGACCGACCACCGCGAGCAGGGCCTGGTTATTTCCACCGGCTGGATGACAGATGGCCTCTGGACTTATTTCAGCTCTTTTTATGGCCATGCCATGCAGTGGCTGGGTAAAACAAAAGGCATTCCCCAATTACTCTACGACTTCGCCAATCACTCCTCACCCACTATGGTTTGGCGTGAAGAGCAAAAGCCCAATGGTAAGGGAAATGAAGAAGTAGGAGACATGCCACACAACTGGGCCAGTGCTGAATTTGTACGTATGGTAATCCATATGCTGCAGATAGACCGCGGCAATGACCTGCACCTGTTTGAGGCGCTGCCCAAACAATGGACAAAGCCCGGTGATGTGACCAGACTGAATGGTATCCGCACCCCATTTGGCCGGATTAACCTGCAACTGTCTGTAAACAATACGGGGGACAAGGCTACTATGCAACTCAGCTTCCTGGACCCCGGCAATCTGCCCAACAATGTGGTTGTTCATAAAGACAACTGGACAGCTACAGGTGGTACAGACGTGCTGAAAGGTATCAGCAAAATCACTCATACCATTTCACTTAAATAAATGATCGGTTAATTTTATTTCATGTCAAGCAGACGAACCTTCTTACGGCAATCGCTAGTAAGTTCAGCAGCAATCATGACCGGCAAACAGTTGTTTGCCGGTTCTTTTCCTGATGCATCAAATGCCGGCTACCCGGTAGTCGTTTCCACATGGGACTTTGGCAAAGCAGCCAATGCGGCGGCCTGGGAGATACTGAGCCGCTCTGGCCGTGCACTCGATGCCGTAGAGGCAGGCGTGCGTATACCGGAAGCCGATGAAACCAATCAAAGTGTGGGTTATGGCGGATTGCCTGACCGCGATGGGCGTGTTACACTCGACGCCTGCATAATGGATGAAAAATACAATTGCGGCTCTGTGATGTGCCTGGAGCATATCAAGCACCCGATCTCTGTAGCCAGGCTGGTGATGGAAAAGACCCCGCATATCATACTCACCGGCGAAGGAGCATTGCGATTTGCACTGGCCAATGGTTTTAAAAAAGAAAATCTGCTTACCCCCGCTGCCGAAAAGGCCTGGCGCGAGTGGCTGAAGACATCTGAATACAAACCGGTAGCCAATATCGAAAACCAATTGTACCAGCCCGGCAAAGACCCCATGCCAGGCAGCAAAGACAACCATGATACGATCGGAATGCTTGCCCTCGATGCACAGGGCAATATAAGCGGAGCCTGCACTACAAGCGGTCTCGCCTATAAAATGCAGGGCCGGGTGGGCGATTCACCCGTGATCGGTGCCGGCCTTTATGTAGACAATGAAGTGGGAGGCGCTACCGCCACTGGTGTTGGCGAAGAAGTGATCCGTATTGTAGGTGCCCACCTGATAGTGGAACTCATGCGCCAGGGCCGCAGTCCGCAGGCTGCCTGCCGTGAAGCCGTGGAACGAATCATCAAACGTAACCCCGCCCGTGCCAAAGAAATTCAGGTTGGTTTCCTCGCATTGAACAAAAAAGGAGAATATGGTGCATATTGCCTTCAGAAAGGGTTTACCTACGCTGTACGCAATCAGCATACGGATACCGTTATTCATTCCAACAGTATTTATTAATTCATATCAATACCATGACCCCAAAAGCAAGATTTGAACTTTGCGCTTTCAATGTGCAGTCGTGCATCATGGCCGAGCAGGCTGGTGCTTATCGCGTAGAACTTTGTGATAACCCTGTAGAAGGAGGTACTACACCCAGCTATGGCCATATCAAACGTACCCGCGAAAAGATCAGCATCAAACTGTACCCCATCCTGCGCCCACGCTGCGGTAATTATTTTTATGACGAAGACGAACTGGCTATCATCAAACAGGATATTGCAGTTTGTAAAGAGCTGGGCTGCGACGGCATCTCTATTGGCGTACAAAAAATAAACGGGGAAATTGATATCGACCGTCTGAAGGAATTTGTAGAGCTGGCTTATCCCATGAAAGTGACCTGTAACCGCGCTTTCGATGCCACACCCGATCCCCTTCAGGCACTCGAAGACATCATTGCTGCCGGCTGCGAACGTATTCTTACTTCCGGTCAGCGCAGCGGAGCGCCTCAGGGCAGTGCCCTGCTGGCACAGCTGGTAAAACAGGCAGGTGACCGTATTATCATCATGCCCGGTGCAGGTATTACAGCCGGCAACATTGCACAGCTGATGCAGGAAACCGGTGCACGCGAGTTTCATGGTTCGCTGAGGAAGGCCTCTGCCAATCCCATGACCTTTTCCAATCCTGAAGTACTTGACTTCGGCAACGTATACCTGCCAGATATGGATGAACTGAAAAAGATCATTTCTATTTTGCAATAAGCCTATTTAGCAGCATGCAATGGGATAAAAAAAAGAAAAAAGTCGCAGTGGTGCTGGCAATACTGATCCTGTTGCCGGCATTACTGCTTCTTATTCATTTCCGCTGGCAGCAACGTATTCTCATCAATGCATCTGTATATGAAGTAGGGCCGCAACTAACCCAGCCGGCCAATCTTATAAAGTGGTATCCCGGCGCAGACAGTTCCATTTTCCCCGATTACATACAATTGCATAATGGACGGCAACTGCTGGTAAAGCCTCTTCATGCTGCCGCCGTAGAACTCACGGATAAAAAAGAACAAACCGGCTCCGTATGGCTTGCCCAACCCACCGGGCAGGGATTTCAAACGACGGTTACACGCAGCCGCCGCGTATCGCTATGGACATGGTTAAAAGAAACACTGACCAAACCGGCCGGCAGCGAATCCCTTTCATTACTTAAAATGCAGTTGGAAGATCCTGCACGGCATTATGGGTTCTCCTTACAGATTATCCCCGTACAGGATACGCTTATTCTGACAGCATCGGTGACGGTAGCCAGCGGACAGGACAGTACTGCTATCACATATCTGCACACACAACTGGCTGACTATTTAAAAGAAACAGGTGCATCTGCCGGCAATTATCATTTTATATCGCGTCATAACCGGCCCGGCGATAGTGTGCTGGTTGCGGTAGGCCTGCCTGTTAAAAAAGAAAACAAAACCGTCAGCGGAATCTCCTGGCTACGGTTGCCGGGCAATGGCCGCCTGCTTAGCGGCAATTGCCCCATTGATCAATTACCTGCCCTGTACAAAGCCATGAACCAGTATTGTATTGACAAGGGCTTGAAACGGGTGGCATTGCCCCTGGAAAAATATACGGCCCCCGATCAGCCCGTCACACTGTTATTCCCTATTTATTGAGGCAGCAGCCACTGCAGGCTGGCATTGTTGCGTGCCACCAGCAACAGCTCGCCCTGTACGGTACGGATACGCCGGATAGCTCTTACCTCTCCGCTGATGGGAGTATACCCTCCTCCTGAAATAAACATCAGTTGCGAGCCGGCCTGCAGACCTCTGAGCAATGAGCCGCGGTTGGCATCATAACGTCCCTCATAGGGCATAACGCCATAAAAATTACCGGCTGCCAGGATATCTGCGGGTCCCTGGTGATCAAACTGCCCGGTAGCCCACGCAAATACTGGCGATACCTGTGCCGCCACCGGTAATGCTTCAAACGACAACAAGCCCCTGCCCTTATTCCAGATAATGCCCGACCGCAGGTCGGTTGCCTGCAGCACCAGCGCATTATCCAGCTGATCACCAAAAACTTCCCTGACGGTTTTACCGGCAAAATCAGCATAACGGAGAAACTTTTTCTTAATGGCCGGCCATTGATTCTCCAGCTCATCTTTTCCGAGAAAAGTAAATTCACCTTCGGGTCTCGTATAGGTAAGAATGGGATCTATCTGGCCGTTTTCATCCAGGTCCTTCAGATACAGTTTTAACGGAGCAGCCGCACTGGCCTGCAACTTCGAATTAAGCCCGTAGTTGCCGGCAAGGATGTCCATATCACCATCTCCATCCAGATCAGCCAGGGCCAGCGATTGCCACCAGCCCGCAGGTAATCCTGCATCTGTTTTGTGCAACCGGCCCTGCTGATTGGCAAAAACAGTAACCGGCATCCATTCGCCCGCAACAATCAACTCGGGGTAACCATCACTATCCAGATCAGTCCACACAGCCGAAGTAACGATACCCAACTGTTCGAGATCGGCCACTTTTTTGTCAGCAAGTACAAAACGGCCATGCCCGTCATTGACAAGCAGGTAACTATTTTGCGGTTGGCCATAAGCCATGGGGTCTGCCAGTCCGCCTACAAACAGGTCTGTATCTCCGTCTTTATCAAAATCAATCGCCGCAACACACGATTTATTTACGGCAAAAGCAGGAAGAGCATTTGCGGCCTTTTCAAAAACACCCCTTCCGTTATTGAGGTATAGCCTGTCCTGTAAAACAGGGTGATTGCTCCTGTACTCGTTGCCACCCGCCACTACATACAGGTCCATATCACCATCTCTGTCTGCATCAAAAAACAATGCATCTACATCTTCAGCAGCACTGTCAGCTGCCAGTGCGGGTTGCGGACTGATGCGAAAACGGCCATCGGGTTCCTGCAAGGCGAGTATGCCGGGTTGCCCTGCTGCACCGCCTGCATAAAAATCATCCCTCCCATCGCCATTTACATCGGCCACGGCAAGTGCGGGCCCCCTTGCAGATAGCTGGTGCGGAATAAGGCGCTGTACATTAAAATCGTTGAACACATCTTCTTTATGCTGCCAGCTGAGTCCGATAACCGGCGAAAGATCCTGCATCCAGTTACCCATCATTGCCGGTTTTTGTAGTAGACCGGCCCTGGCATTTTTCTGATGCAGGGTTAGCCGTTGGTTTGCTGATACATTGTACAGCATCTGCCATTGCTGGTTGGGCCATATCACCAGCAGGCTGTCAACAACACTGGCTGTATCTAATCCAAAATGCAGTAAAGGCGCTACAGACGATTGAAATCCCCGGGTCAGCATTAATTGCTGGTACTGCTGCTTGTGTTGATTGAACAGATATACTTTGGTGCCTATGCCAAATGTGTTAGGTGCATTGCCTTCAAAACTAACCTGCAGATAATGACGCCGGCCAACTCCATTATTACGGTAGATACCTGCCGGTGCCAGCAGGTTATTTACGACCAGATCCATTTGACCATCATTATCCAGATCGGCATACGCAGCACCTGTTGAATAATTTAAATCGGTCATTCCCCATTGGCTGCTCCTGTCTGCAAAAGTGCCATCGGCTTTATTCTGATAAATAAAGTTGTGCATGATACCATCGGGCATTCGCGAAAGTGCAGCTTCATCGAGGCTTCGGGTTTGCTCGAGGTTCTTTTGCACATAGGCACCAGAGATAAACCGCATATAATCCAGGTCGACCGGGCGTTTTACGATACCGGTTGATACAAAAAGGTCTTTATACCCATCATTATCCACGTCGGCCAGCAACGGACTCCAGCTCCAGTCAGTAGCAGCGATACCGGCCATAAGGCCCGTTTCTGCAAACCATTCTCCATTACCCATATTATGCTGCAGACTGTTGCGCGAAAACTGTGGTTGAAAACCGTTGCGCTCCACTGTGTATTTGTAAATATCCAGCGCATCGCCGCCACTGTATGTTTTCAGAAACTTTTCCTCAAACGGCAACATGTCGGCGGTAACAATATCCAGCTGACCGTCATTGTCGGCATCTGCCGCATCATTACCCATACTAAAACGGGAGTAATGACCGAAATGCACCCCGCCCGATTCTTTGAATGTGCCGTTGCCCTGGTTGAGGTAGTAATAATCATTTTCATGAAAATCGTTACCTATATAAATATCATCCCAGCCATCGTTGTTAAAATCGGCAATAGCCAGACCGAGTCCATAACCCAGGATACTGTTGTAGATACCAGCCTCACGGGTTACATCTGTAAACCTGTTACCCTCATTACGCAACAACACATCGCCTGCCGCCCCGCCGGGTACCCGCCGCAGCGATGTATCGCGATACATTTCCACTGAATGCGCCGACTGGTTGAGCAGATAACAATCGAGGTCGCCATCGCGATCATAATCAAAAAAAGCAGCCTGTGTGCTGAAGCCGGAAAAATCCAACCCATAAGCTACAGCACTATCGGTAAATGTTCCGTTGCGGTTATTAATAAAAAGCTGATTACGCCCCTGCAATCCCAACTTGCCGCTTACCGCACATACATAAATATCCAGCCAGCCATCACCATTTACATCGGCCATAGTCGCTCCGCTATGCCAGTCGGCCAGGCCGGCTGTACCTGATTTTGCAGTTATATCTTCGAAAACAAAATTTCCCTTATTCAGATAAAGCCGGTTCGCCTCTTTGCGGTTGGCCGTAAAATAAATATCAGTCAACCCATCGTTATTAATATCACCCACTGCCACACCGCCCCCATTATAATAATAGAGGTAATCGAGAATGTTCAGCGAGTCGTTTGCTGCCGGCTGATTGCTGAAGCTGATACCCGTCTGATCGGCTTTCAACATTTCAAACAAAGGTTTTTCGTCATGACCGCATGCACAAAGCAATGCTGCCACACTCATCATACCAATCCCTTTCGCCAGTAGTCTGTACATATCAGTTTTTTCGGAATAACAACAATGCGTCATGATTTCTGCCGGCTGCAATCAATGTGTCTTTTGCCCGTGGCAATATCTGCAGGGAACGAACCTCACCCGGCATACGCAGTCCGGATAATTGAGCCGATACAGCGTGAAACGATCTTTTCTTATCCTGCAAGAGCAATATGCCTTCGCTTGCATCGAGCCGGCCCTGTTCTGGTTTTAAGCCAAACAGGTTACCTCCGAGCAGCAAATCGGCCAGCCCATCTCCATTCATATCTTTTACCAGCACCGCATAGATAGCGCTGAGCTGCGCATCAACCGGCAGCGCTATTTTCTCAAAACTATTCTTTCCTTTATTATAAAAAATACAGGACCGGCCTTCCTGTACCCGCAGCACCTGTGCCTGCCTTAGCTCTTCGGGGGTCAGCAATTCCTCAATCTGCCTGCCGGCATAGCTGGTATAATAAAGAACCCGCTTTTTGAATGAAGGCATCTGAGCCACAAAATCACCCTTCAGGTTAAACGGATAGGGCTTACCATCTTTTTTATAATACACCTGCAGACATTCAGACTGACCGTTTTTATCAAAGTCGCCTACATACAGGCTGGCGGGATGATCTGCATCTGCCCGTATGCGGGCATTAAGCCCCGTATTGCCGGCTATCAGATCCTGTCGGCCATCACCGTCTACATCGGCTACCGTAATACAATTCCACCAGCCGGCAGATTCTTCCAGCTCTTTTTCCTTACTGAGTTTTCCTTTAGTAAAATGAAAAAGAGTGACTGGCATCCAATCGCCGGCAATCACCAGCCGGGGTGCTTCTCCCTTTTCCAGTACAGCCCAGGCGGCGGATGTAACCATGCCCAGTTCCTGCAGCTCAGGCGCCATAGAAGCTGTTACATTTACAAATACGCCCTTACCTGTGTTGCGCAGCAAAGCAGACCCCGGTGCTTTGCCATAAGAACCCGCTATACTGCGCCCTCCAATAAAAATATCGGTCAGACCATCACCATCCACATCGGCCGTCACTACACAGGATGCATTGAGCGATACCAGGGGCCAGCCCTTAAATGCCCGGCTGAAGTTTCCTTTGCCATCATTTATATACAACCGCGCCAGCAACTCCAAAGCGCCCGGCGCATGTTCGTTACCGCCCGACACAGCCACGAGGTCCATATCTCCATCACCATCTGCATCAAAAAATGCGGCGCCCGTTGTCTCACTCTGTTTATCCTGATCCCATACAAATTGTGGTAGCTGCTTCAGACTGCCATTAGATTGCTGCAAAAAAATGCGGGCAGACGAACCCGCTCCGTTTCCCATAAACAAATCCATCAATCCATCTCCGTTCACATCGCCGGTGGCTAATGGCGGACCATCGGCCGATATCATCTTAGGAATAAGGCGCTCGCGGTCAAAGTCTATAAAATCATTTTCTTCATGCTGCCTGTTACCAGCTATCCACGACGAGTCGAGCACCTGATACAAAGGCACTGTAGCGGGTTGCTGATATGACCAGTTATTTTTTGCCTCACTTACACGTACGGTAACCGTAGTATCAGCCGCAAGATTGTATAATGTCTGATACTGATGCCGAGGCCATATTATGCGGATGCTGTCAACCCGCTTTACAGTATCCAGTCCGAAATAAACAAATGGTTCTACCGCACTCTGAAATCCCCTGCTGGAAATATTTTCGGTCGTTTGCATTTGTCCGCCTGCAAATACCTGTACACGGCTTCCGATACCAAAACGATTCAGGCTATCGCCTTCAAATTTTATTTTCAGAAAATGTTTCTTCTTTTTTTCTGAAGTCTGATTGCGGTATATAAACGAGCGCATGTTTACATTATTCACTACCAGATCGAGGTCACCGTCTCCATCGAGGTCGGCATAGGCAGCTCCGTTGCTGAATGAAGGCGCACCCAGGCCCATTTCTGCTGCTTTATTCTTAAAGGTGAGGTCATGCTGATTTACAAAAGCATAACTGGCTATAGGTGTTGATTTTAATTTTTCCAGAAAGCTGCGGTAACTAAACCCTTTTTCGATGGCTTTATTGCGCATATCGGCCGCGCTGTAGAAATCCAGAAAATCCTGGTCGGTCAGATCCTTATTGATGCCATTGGATACAAAAATATCTTTCCAGCCATCGTTATCAAAGTCGAAACTGAGTGCGCCCCAACTCCAGTCTGTTGCTTCTACGCCGGCATAGCTCGCTATTTCCCGAAAACTACCATTACCATTGTTTAGCTGCAGGCAATTGCTTTGCACCTGGTGGTGAAAGTCGTTGCGCAGTTTCGCCTGCTGTACGTCGTAGTCATCAAAGCGTGTGGTGGTTTTAAGGCGGTAATCGCCTTCGGGCAACATGTCGGTAGTAAAAATGTCGAGCCAGCCATCGTTGTTGATATCCATTATATCGCTGCCCATGCTGGCCAGGCTGGTATGCCCCATGGCATCGGCTATCACCTCTTTAAAAGAACCGTCTTTTTGATTTATATACAGATAATCTTTTTCAAAAAAATCATTTGATACATACATATCCGGCCAGCCATCGTTATTTACATCGCCGATGCTTACCCCCAGACCAAACCCAATTTCGCTGCCGTAAATATTAGCTGCAGCGCTGATATCTTTAAATATACCATTGTCATTTCGGTAAAAACGGTGACCGCCACTTTCGCTTCGCATATGTCGTATGTTGCGGTCATATCCAAAACTTTCTATCGGCCGAAAGCTATTGTTGAGAATAAAACAATCCAGGTCACCATCCAGATCATAATCAAAAAAGGCGGCCTGAGTGCCAATGCCTTTATCGGCCAGGCCATAAGCCCCTGCCGACTCAACAAACTTTCCATTACGCTGATTGATGTACAATTCATTTTCTCTGAATTGTCCCGATACATCGCCGCTATTGCAGACATAGATATCGAGCCAGCCATCTGCATTGATGTCGACCATATTAACGCCCGTGTGCCAGCGGTTAATCCCTTTCACACCCGCTTCATCTGTCACATCTTTAAATCTCCAGTTGCCCTGATTGAGATAAAGTTTATTGCTGCCCTGGTTTGAGCTGAAGTAAATATCCGGCAATCCATCATTGTTTATGTCGCCTATAGCCACCCCGCCGCCATTGTAGAAATTGCGGAAGTTGAGAATATTACATTCATTGCTGTCTTTTACATTATTGGCAAAACTGATGCCGGTAACGGCAGCATCCAGTTGTTCAAACAGGCCGCTGTTTTCGTCCGGCGCGGCAGCGGGTGAGCCGCAGCGTGTGAGAAGGACAACTGCTCCAAGCGAGCTAATGAGTGCAAAAAATATTTTCATATAACAATGCAATGTAAAAATGTAAAAAGCAGGCGAAATACACGCCTGCTTTTTTATAATCACCAAACTAACTGTTAGAAAGCAGGATAGCCGGGATTTTGTACCAGATTGGGGTTGGCTGCATGCTCTGCCCTGGGTATCGGGAAGATCTCCAGGTAGCGACCGGGGTCAGCATTTTTGGCAGGTACACGTGCATTACCGAACGTACCAAAGCGGATACAATCCTGGCGGCGATGATTTTCCCAGGCCAGCTCGCGGGCACGTTCTGCCAGCAGGTTGGTAAGGGTTACATCGGCCAGTGCCCAGTTGTGGCTGGCATCACCACTATAAGCCCGCTCACGGATCATATTCACATAACCAAGATCAGTGGCACTCAACGCTCCCATGCGGACCGATGCTTCAGCACGCATCAGCAGAATATCTGCCAGGCGGAAGATGGGCACATCGTTGCTTTGGCTGGTAAGGATACCGGGATTGGGAAAGTATTTGATATTACGCAGACCAGCCAGGCGGAATGTATCGGTCGGATTATTTACCTCCTTAATGTTGGCATAGAAGCTGAGGAAACGACCTGTTTGCGCATCCTTAATCTTCAGCGCATCGTTGGTACTTGCTACCAGCACATTTGAGTTGGGGGGATAGCTGTAGCGCTCTGCAAACTGCTGACCAATCAGGTACTGACCACTCCGCTGATCGAGGAAGGTGCGGTATGTATTCTGACCTCTTACTGTGTAAACAGAATTCGTGTCGTAATTGCTGTAAAACTCAGCGTTGCTGCAATAGCCATTCCACGCACCGCTGCTCAATCCAAAGTTGATATTGTTCTGATAGTGCAGTGTCTGGGCCTGGTAGTTATTACCGCCAATGTTTACATTATCAAATGGCACTACAAAAATATTTTCTTTGGAACCTTCATTGTTTTGTGAGAAGTTGTCGTAAAAGTTTGACATCAGGCTGTACTTACCCGACAGGATCACTGAGTCGCACATATCACGGGCCTCTGCCCAGCGTGCTGTACCTGTGTAGATTTGTGCGTTCAGATACAGTTTAGCCAGCACTGAGAACGCCATCCATTTGGTAACGCGTCCATAAGTAGCCGTACTCACATCAGCAGATACGAGGCCGATATTGTCTTTGATTTCTTTTTCTACAAAGTTGAATACCTGCACGCGGGGTGTATTGGTAACCGTATTGGGATTGGTCGCAAAATCTGTTACCAATGGCACATTACCATACAGATCCAGCGCCCAGTAGTAATACAATGCACGCAGTATCTTCAGCTCAGCATTGATATTGTTCAGATTGGGTGGAGCAGGATTCAGGCTGTTGACGATGCTGAGGATAAAGTTGATCTTGCCGATACCTGAATAAAGGTCGGGCCATGTATTTACCACCGCTTCTGTTTCGGCAGTCCAGGTATGCGTCCACATTTCGATGTGCTGACCGGCACCCAGCCAGTCATTGCCGCGGGCCGGAGCCAGCATTTCATCAGAAGAGTGCTCCTGCAGGTTTTGAAATTCGCCACTCGGAATTTGCGTCAGCGAAGCATAAGCTGGTGCAATACCAGCAGCAATCTGCTCGGGCGTGCGCCAGAAATTCTGGTTGGGAATCACGGAATAAACTTCCTGATCCAGCTTGGTACAGGCCGATAAACCCAGCATAAGGCCTGCTGCCAGCGTGATTTTATATACGATATTCTTCTTTTTCATATCTAATCTTTTTGTTGATACAGCAAGCAATTATTATTTAAATGCCACATTTACACCAAAAGTGAATGTGCGGCTGCGCGGATAAAAACCAAGACCTGAAACGTTGGCATCGATATATGACTGTGCACTGTTGCCCGTGGCAATCTCAGGATCCTGCCCTTTATAAGAAGTGATCACAAACAGGTTGTTGGCTGTTGCATATACCCGCAGGCTTTCGAGTCCTTTTACGTTCGGAATATTGTATGACAGCGTTATGTTGTCGAGGCGCAGAAAGCCAGCATCCTCGAGCCAGTAATCAGATGCCGTTTGCGAACCGCGGATACCGTTGGTAAGCGCATCTTTAGTTACGTTGTTGCCCGGCAGGCGGGAAAAATTGCTCGTGATATTGTTATAGTTGTTAAATACTTTCTGTCCGGCTACGCCACGCAGGAAGAAATTCAGTCCCCAGTTTTTGTAGGTCATAGAACTGTTAAAGCCATAGTTGAATTTGGCAGTGGGATCAGTATATTTTCTGCGGGCTGTACTTACTGTAGCCAGCTTTGATCCATCAGCAGCATAATACAACTGGTTGCTGTTGGTAGCAGGGTCATTGGCAGGTGCCAGACCTGCAAACTCAGGCAGGTAGAATACATAAGGGGCATAACCAACTTTCAGGAAGGTAATATAGTTGTTGGCATATCCGCGGCCTGTAGCCTGACCTACAGGAACCTGGTCGGTAGAGATAGGTGTGCCATCATAAGTTCCGGACAGGCTGGTGATTCGTGTTTTGTTGAATGTAATCTGACCACCGAAGTTCCAGCTGAAATCACGTGTCTGCAGAATCTCACCACCCAGTTGCACTTCCACACCTTTGTTGGTAAGTGAGCCCACATTGGCGAGAATGGAGTTATAGAAGAATGGCGGCACAGGTACAATGTAATTGAAGAGCAGGTTCCTGGTCTTGTCATTGTATACATTCACACTACCGTTGAAACGGTTGTTGAGAATAGCAAAGCTCAGACCTACGTTTGTACCATGACGTTCTTCCCATTTCAGATCAGGATTGGCATTCTGATTGGGCGCATACGACTGTGGATACAGGTAGTTGCTGCTGCTGGGGTCATAGTAGCGGCCGGCACCACCCAGCGTCAGCAGTGTATTATAAGGATTGATAGCATCCTGGTTACCCACCACACCATAACCGGCAGTGAGTTTAAGATCACTTAACCAGCCCACATTATCCATAAATGATTCGCCTTTGATACGCCAGGCCACAGATGCTGAAGGGAAATTACCCCAGCGATTGTTGGCACCAAACTTAGATGAACCATCGCGGCGGAAACTCACTGTAGCATAGTAGCGTGAGTCATAGTTATAGGCAAAACGACCCAGGAAAGAAATGATCTTGAACTGTTGTTTATAAGAAGCAATCTGATTAAGTGCGGGATTACCTGCACCCAGGTTGTTAACACCCGACTCTTCGAGCAGAAAGTCCTGGCCCGAAGCACGGAAGTTATAATCTGTAAATTCATTGTATTCATACACACCAGTAGCGCCTATATTGTGTCTACCGAAACTTTTGTTGTAGTTGATATGAAAATCGCCTTTTTTGGAATTCACATTACCCGCATACTGGTTGCCGCTGTTCACATTGTTTACGCCTGGCAATGTGGGGCGGAAAAATTCAGTCTGAATATTATAACGGGATATAGATCCCAGCACACCAACTTTGAGTCCGTTGATAAGTTCATAATCGGCCCTACCCATTAACTGGGTGAGGTTTTCACGCCCCTGGTTGGTCTGCATCATCTGCTGTGCTACCGGATTCTGCTGTTCAAAATCGTAGTAAGCGAAGTAGCTGCCGTCAGGGTTATACACAGGGTAAGTAGGGGGTGTAGTATTTACATACGCAAAAATGGCATAGTCGGTATACTTGCGCAGGTTCTGGTTGTTGAAAAGTGATACCTGCAGATCAAGTTTATTATTGAGTGCTTTTTGCTGTGCAGTAAAACGAAGGCCGAGCTGTTCTTTACCGCTGTTGACCACAATGCCCTCCTGGTCCATGTAGTTGACCGAAGCACGGTAGTTGAATGAACCCGTGCCGCCTGATACAGCCAGGTTGTGGCTATGCGTGATGCCGGTGCGGGTGATGGCCCCCAGCCAGTCTGTATTGGCGCCTTTATCCAGCGCAGCAATAGTAGCTGGTGTAATGCCCGGCACTGTAGGTACAATTGCCCGCCATTCGTTGGCAGTAAGCAGGTCAAAATCTTTTGCCAGTTTATCGGCAGATACATATCCATTGTATTCTACACGTGAGCGGCCTGCCTGGCCTTTTTTGGTATTGATAATAATAACACCATTGGCACCACGTGAACCGTAGATAGCAGTAGCAGACACATCTTTCAGTACATCATAAGAAGCTACATCGCCGGGAGGTATGCTTGATATCTGGTTGGGGTCATCGAGGGGGATACCATCGAGCACAACCAGTGGTGTCTGGCCGCCACTCAATGAGGTTTGTCCGCGCAGGCGGATAATAAGGTTGGCATTGGGATCTCCGCCCGCCTGTGTGATGGTGAGGCCGGCTACCTTACCCTGTATCTGCTGCAGGGGATTATTAATCACCCCCTGGCTGAAGTCTTTGGCCGAAATGCTGGATACGGCACCGGTGGCATCTTTCTTTCGTACAGTTCCGTAACCAACCACCACTACATCGCCCAGCGAGCGGGCATCTGTTTGCATAGTGATATCTACTGTAGTGCGGCCATTGAGTTGCACCTCCTGCTCTGCATAACCCACAGCAGTTACTACCAGTGCGGTGGCACTGGCGGGCACTGTAATGGAAAAGCGGCCGTCTGTATCAGCAGCTACACTTATGGCAGCGCCTTTAACGGCTACAGTGGCACCGGGCAGGCCTTTGCCCTGATCATCGGCAACCTTACCGGTTACCTGTCGGCCTTGAGAAAAAGACAGGAAGCCCTGCAGGAGCGCCAGGAAGAAAAACATACTCCTGAGAAATGATTTCTTGATTAGCATAAACAATCGATTTGGTCAGAATGACGTTGAGGTTTTTCCGGTTGCACCTTTTATATACTGGTACATACTGGTATACAATATTAATCCTATTTTCGTATTTCCAAAAAAAATTTTAAGTGTTTTTGTCTTTTTCAGTTCTATAGTCCCCGCAACGGGAGTAAATTGGGCACAGGGTCAGTGAGGGCTGACCCTGTCTTATTCTTTATAATATATGTACCAGTCTGTAACAGCTCATTCTTCAATACGTCTATCGCTGGCCGAATGGTCGCTGCACCGGGCCATCGAAAACAGGCAGATCGACCACCTCGGTTTTCCACAAACAGCACGCGAGGTCTATGGTTTTGAGGCTGTAGAATATGTAAGTGGCTTATTTGGGCATAGCAGCCTGACCCCTGCCGACAGCCTGCGCAGCCAGGGTTACCTGCAACAGTTGCTTCGCAACAGCAGCAACGCTGGAGTAATTAACCACCTGCTGATGATTGACCACGAAGGTCCGCTGGCGGGTGCTGATACAGCTGCACGCCTCCGCGCTATTGATGGTCACCGGAAATGGCTCGATGCGGCCGCTTTTCTTGGTTGCCGGCATGTACGTGTAAACCTGCATGGAGAGGGTACACGTCAGCAAAAGTTTGATGCTTCTGTTGATTCATTACTACGGCTCTCTCAACTGGCCGGCCCCCTGGGCCTGAATGTACTGGTCGAAAATCATGGCAATGAATCATCGGATGCCAACTGGCTGGTAGCTGTGATGCAGCGCGTGGGGTTACCTACGGTGGGCACATTACCCGACTTTGGAAATTTTTGCCTCACCCACGCCTGGGGTACTACGCAGGAGCCCTGTGGTGAAGCCTACGACCGCTATCTGGGCGTACAACAACTGATGCCTTATGCAAAAGCCGTAAGCGCCAAATCATACGACTTCGATGAAAACGGCCTGCAACCGCTAATCGATTATGAACGCCTTATTGAAATCGTTACCGGCGCAGGATTTACCGGCTATATAGGTGTGGAGTTTGAAGGATTCACACAGGATGAACCGTCTGGTATACGACGGACAAAAGCTTTATTGGAGAAATGCCTGAAAAGGGAAAGGATAGAAGGTGGAAGGTAAAAGGAAAAGGGGGAACGCTAGAGTTGTAGGCCCGCCATGGCTGGCGGGCCGGTGTAAAAGGTGAGGCACATACCGGATTCCTCCTCACCATTACCTAGCCGACTTCTTTAGTTCAATCGGTCAGACCGCTTCGCGGTCCGATCAGGTTCCTAACATTATCGTCCTGTTATTACTTTCTCCCGATCTCCCAGGAAAATACATAAGTTCCTGCCTCAAGGGGAAATTCAAGAAGACGGGTATTTTTTATATTAACAGGAAAAGTTGGATGCAATGATTGAAAATATATTCGGCTATCTTTTGAAATATTGAATATTGTCTCTCCATTCATCTTCATGTGCATAGATGGTTCTACAGGAATTTGCACGGTGGCAGAAGTGCCCGGCGGAATAACAACGGTATACTTTCCACGCTTTTTCTCTTTGGTCCAGGCAGATGTGATTAGGCCATACGGAGACCTGTGCGTAGCAGAGAAATTTTTTAACCCGTCTGCCATATGAGGGCGAAGATAAAAATGCCGGAAGCCCGGTTGCGCTGTATCTGGTTGTATACCTCCCAGTGCTTTGTAAAACCAGGCGCCAATTTCACCAAACATGATATGATTACGGGAAATGTCTGACTGTGCATCTATCGGCCAGTTCTCATATAATGTAGTGGCTCCATTTACTATCCACCACCCCCAGGAAGGGTAGGTCTGTTGCGTGGCAACCTGATAGGCCAGATCTGCATAGCCATTTTCGCTGAGTGCATTGAGGATTGCTTTGGTGCCCAGCAGGCCTACATCGAGGTGATTACTGTCGGTCATCACTCTTATTGCCAGGTTTTTTGCTACCCGTTCTTTATGTTCCTCCTCTACAAGGCCCCAGTATAATGCCATACTCATGGCTGTTTGAGTGCCATCGCCATACTGCATGGTGGCTTTATTAAAATATCGGGCATTAAATGCGTCTTTTATTTTCCGGGCCAGCTGTTCATATTTTTCTGCATCTGCATTATTTCCCAGCAATCTGGCACTTGCAGCCAGTATGCGCACATCGGTATAATAATAGATGGTTGATGTAAGCGGCACCGGTGTTTGTGATTTGACGGGCACCCAGTCGCCCAGTCCCCAGCTGCAAATACCCTCCGGACTTCGCTCCGTGACCTGGTCCACATAACGACGCAATGGTTCGTAACAGGAAGCCAGCAAGCTGGTATCGCCGTAAAACAGGTATACATTCCAGGGAATGATGGCCAGGGTACTCGTCCAGTCAGGCCCATTGCCCCACTCATAACCCCAGCCGCCGGTAGGAATGATAGAAGGCAATACACCATTTGGCTGCTGCTCATCGCGGTGATCGGCCATCCACTTTTCATAAATGGTGATCACATCATAATTAAATAATCCGGTTTCACTGGCAATATGTGCATCGCCGGTCCAGCCGTTTTTTTCGCGTTGCGGGCAATCTGTGGGATAACCAAAGAGGTTCGAGAGATAAGAATTGTTGGTCGCACTCCATATCTTATTTATGATGGTATTGGAGCTGGTTAATCTTCCGGCTACCGGCACATCGCTATGCATAAAATAGGCGCTGAGTGAAGTGCTGGTAAGTTGGATGGGCTGACTGCTGTTTATTTCCACATACTGAAATCCTTTATAGTTAAACCGCGGGCAAAAAATCTCTTCGTCTTTTCCGGCAGTAATAAAAATATCTGTCTGAAAAGGATCGGTGTTATCTGTTGGCCGGTAATGCACATCAATATTCGACATGTCTGTATGACCATTGGCATACAATCTTTCGCTATGCCGCAAACGTATGGTGGTGCCGGCCGGAGCTTTCACCCGCAACTCACTCACACCGGCTATGGTACGACCCAGATCATACACATAATTTGTGTCGCTGAATTTTTTGAGACTCACCGGCTCCAGTTTTTCTGTATGCCGGATGGGGTGCATAGACTGCGCTGCAATAAGCTTTGCCGGTGCGGCGCGGAAAATCACTCCCCGCCATTTACTGTCATCAAAACCCGGCTTGTTCCAACCCACCTGCTCAAGCCGTGCATCGTAATGCTCCGCTGTATAAATGCTGTTGAAGACAAGCGGCCCTGTACTGGTTTTCCAGCTTTTGCCTGTACCGATTGTCTGAACAGTGCCATCGGTATAGGTAATCCGCAAGTCCATACAAAAAGCGGGGCGTTGCCGCCAGGGTGCTACGTGAAAATTCCATACGGCAGTAGACTGATGATTGTACCAGCCATTGCCCAGTAGTACTCCCAGCGCATTGCTGCCCTGCCTGAGTTGTGCTGTCACATCGTAGGTCACATACAGCAGGCGCCGGTCGAACCGGGTATAGGCTGGATCCAGTACATGATCGCCTATCCGCTGGCCATTGATGGAGAGTTCATATAAGCCAGCCGCGGAAATATAGACTCTTGCCGAGCTGACGGGCTTATTGAGTACAGCAACAGTGCGGAAATAGGGAGCCGCTTTCTCATCCACAGACTTATCGTCGCTGATCCAGGCACCCTGCCAGTTGCCCATATTCATCATACCTGTTTCAAAAACGGCTACTTCAGAAACAGCCGATTGATTGTCTTTGCCCCATATCTGCACACTCCAGTAATAACGGCTAAAGGGTTGCAGTGGCTGACCGGCATAACGGATGCGTTGATCAATACCAGCCTGCTGCAATTGCCACATATTTCCCTTTCCATTTACTACCGCCAGCGAATCGGTACCTACCGTAATGCTGAATGACTGCTGACCGGCACCGGTGCGGGTATCCTGCAATTGCCACGAAAGACGGGGATTCGCTGCATCAAGACCCAGCGGGTTTTCCAGGTATTCGCAACGCAACAAAACAGGGCGGCAGTCTTGCTGCGCCTGCAGGGTATGGGCAGCGATGGAGAAAAGGAAGGCAAATAAAAAAAATCTCATTCGCATGAGAGACATAGTTTGGGGGAAGGTAAAGGGAAAAAGGGGAATGGTAGAAGGTTTTTTATCATTTCCTTTATATCTTTTACCTTCTATCTTCGCCCCTATACCTTTCTGCTGCGTCTGATCGCTTTTTCTATCTCCACTGCCACAAATACAAGCGAAGAAAGTATACCCACGAGTAAAAACTCATTCAGACTAAGCGCCTGTGTATGAAATATGTGTTGCAAAAAAGGAGTATAGGTAAGTGCTGCCTGCAGCACAAATGCCAGCAACACTGCTCCTATGAGATATCTGTTAGAAAACAAGCCTATCCGGAAAAGCGATTGCGAGTCGGACCGTATGGCCAGCACATGCCCCATCTGCGACAGGCACAATACATTAAACACAATTGTCTGCCAGTGCAATCCCCTGTTTATGGACCAGGCCTGTGTAGCCAGGGCAATGGCCCCCATCAGCAATCCGACCCATAATATATGAATGCCCATACCGTTGGCAAAAACAGTTTGCTGCGGAGGGCGTGGCGGCCGGTTCATTACATCTTTTTCTGCCTTCTCAAAAGAAAGTGCAACAGCTGGCAACCCGTCTGACACCAGGTTAATCCATAAAATATGAATCGGCAGCAGAGCCAGCGGTAATCCCATTAATGGTCCCAGCAAGAGTGTCCATATCTCTCCTGCATTGGTGGTCATGAGATATTTAATAAATCGCAGAATATTGTCGTATATGCGCCGTCCTTCTTTTACAGCCCGCACAATAGTCGAAAAATCATCATCGAGCAGTATCATATGTGCCGCCTCCTTTGATACATCGGTGCCGGTAATACCCATGGCTATACCAATATTGGCTCTCCGCAAGGATGGGGCATCATTAACTCCATCGCCAGTCATGGCTACATAATGTCCTTTCTGCTGCAATTCTTTTACAATCTGCAATTTTTGTTCGGGCGAAACGCGTGCAAACACTCTCACACGTTCAATCTGATGAGCCAGTTCGCCAGGCTTCATTTCTTTCATTTGCTGCCCGGTCAGCAGCAAATCATCATCGGTCAGTATGCCGATGCGCATGGCAATATTGCGGGCGGTGAGCGGATGGTCGCCGGTGATCATAACGGGCACAATGCCTGCAGAGCGGCAATCGGCTACTGCCTTCATAGCTTCTTCCCTGGGCGGGTCAATAATACCTGCCAGTCCCAGCAATTGCAGTTCCTGCTCTGCTGTTTCACTGTCGGGGTTATCGGGCATATTGCTCCAGGAGCGCCAGGCAAAACCCATAACCCGTAAACCTTCGGAAGCCAGTTCATCGACCTGTGCATTCACCGCTTCTTTATCGATGCCGGCGCATCTTGCCAGCAACATATCTGGAGCGCCTTTAGTAAACGACACTACCTCGTTGCCTGAGCGGTGAAAAGTAGTCATGAGTTTACGATCTGCATCGAATGGCAACTCGCCAACACGCGGCCATTCCTGAATCTCCGACAGTGGTGCAGCTATTTTCATCAGGGCAATTTCTGTACTGTCTCCCTGCCATTTGCCGGTATTGTCCTTTACGGCATCATTATTCAGTGCCATGGCCAGCAACAGTCTGCGGCCATCGTCATCCTTTGCCAGTTGTGCTGCTTCCTGCGCCGTATAGGTCTGCTTATGCAGGCATATCTTCTCTACCTCCATTTTATTGCGTGTAAGCGTACCGGTTTTATCGGTGCAGATATAGGTCACAGAGCCGAGGGTTTCCACGGCGGGCAGTTTACGTATCAGGGTATTCTTGCGCACCATACGTCCGGCGGCCAGTGCGAGTGATATAGTAATAACAGCAGGTAATGCTTCCGGAATGGCCGCCACAGCCAGCGATATACTTGTCATTACCATCGTTACCAGCGATTCGCCCCGCAGCCATCCGGTAAGGAGAAAAACCAGGCAAAGTGCTATTACAATAAGCGAAAGTTTTTTGCTGAATGCGGCCATGCGTTGCTGCAGGGGTGTCTGCATTTCTTCTTCCTGCAGCATGCGGGCAATTTGTCCCAATTGAGTCTGCATACCAATAGCTACTACCAAGCCTTTTCCATGACCATTTGTAACAAAAGTGCCTTTAAAAGCCATGTTATACTGCTCTGCCAGTGGCAGGTCATCGTCTTCGAGCTGCTGGCTGATCTTATCAACCGGTACCGACTCACCGGTGAGTGCGGCTTCTTCTATGCGAAGACCTGCTGATTCCGTTATCCGCATATCCGCAGGCACCATATTGCCGGCTTCCAGCATTACCAGGTCACCGGGCACCAGGTCTGTAGCAGACAGTTGTTGCAATTCCCCATTTCTCCACACATGCGTATGCGTAATGGCCATTTTGCGCAGGGCGGCCATCGACTTTTCGGCACGCCACTCCTGCATAAAACCGATTAATGCGTTGATTAATACAATGATGAGAATAACGATTGTATCAGCCATATCACCCAGCAACCCGGATATGACGGCTGCTACCAGCAGAATCAGTATCATCAGGTCTTTGAACTGATGCAGCAGCACCGCCCAGGGAGATTTCTTTTTTCCCTGTTCCAGTTCATTGGGGCCCCATTGTTGCCTGCGGCTTTCTGCTTCAGCTACCGTAAGACCGGAGGATGCCGTCTGCAACTTTGCCGTTACCTGTTCATCTGTGAGTTTATACCAATGCATGGAAAGAATTTATACCCACCTGCCGCTGGCAACCGGGAGCAGGTCGGGTAATACAAAAATGAACCGGATGTGGCACACAGTTCCTGATCCTTATCAGCTCTTCTGTTGACAGGTTTCAAGTATTATACCAGATATGCCCGTGACTTTACACATGCTATCCGTTTTTTCACCAGATAATTTCCGAAAAAAACAGGAAATCTCTGATGAAAAACACTTGGTCTCCCCTATGCAGCGACCGTAATATTGTATCAGTTAAATGTTTGGTCATAGCTGTTGATTTGGTTGCTAGTGTGTTTTGTGAATTAGTGTGGTGAGCGGGTCGGATTGTTTCGGAAGCTGGGAAACGTTGTGTTTTGTAAGGGAAAATGCACTTAACGTGACTGGCTTTACTGGTAACCGATCTGTTAACTAATACCTCACAAAAAAAATGGGCCGATTAATATCGGCCCATCATTTTATACGTACCTGTAACTTTTTTTCAGAGACGGCTTATCCAGTCAAGAATATAATCGGCATCCTCTTTCCAGGTTGGCTGCCCCAGTACAAAGTGATTACGTCCGGCAAATTCTTTATAGTCCAGTATGGAGTTGTTTTTCCGGTATTTTTTATAATTACGGATATTCAGGTGTGCCGGAGTAATTGTATCCTCGCTGCCTGATGTAATCAGCAGGGGTGGATGCTCTTTTTTATAATCCACACTGGCGGCGCTGGTAAGCCCTCCTCTGGCTACTGTTTTTGATTCCGGCACTATTAATTTTTCATAAGTCGCTCTTTGCTCTGCCAGTGGCATGCCATTTACAAAGGCATATTGCCAGGTTTTAAACGACATAAGATAGGTTTTGCGCAGCGATGTGAATAATCCCAGTGATCGCCAGCCGGCTTTCAGAAAGGAAAATTCATACGGGAACACACCGAGCGTAGGTACCGGATGAATGGCAATGCCGGCGGCCGGCAGATCACGGTTTGTAATGATCTGGGTTATAAGGCCACCCAGTGAATGTCCTATTACAATGGGTTTTTCGGGAAATGATTTAACGATGGCTGCATAATGATCAACCAACTCGCGCAGGGTGAGTTTTGCAAGAGCTACATCATTGGGGCGACGGCTGCGCAATTCGGCCGGGCTGGCATCTTTGTGCGGCCAGGGAGGTGCAATTGTCTGGTAGCCCTTTTGTTCAAAATAATCGCGCCACTCATCCCAACAGTTATTACCCACAAAAGCGCCGGTTACAAATACAATCTGTTTGCTGGTAATACTTGCCATGTTAATGGTTTTGGTAATAGCGTTCACTTGTTCAACGGCTGCTGGCTCTCTTTCAAAACTAGTTGACTGCACCTGTTATATCAATACACAAAACCTGTATAGAATTATACATTTCCGCGCCGGCTTCAGGATGTCTGCCCGGGATCACGCAAAGCGATCACCTCTTTTCTGATCCCCAGTTTCCGCATCCGCGAATTAAGGGTTGATACATTTATACCCAGCATCTCTGCGGCTCCACCAGGACCTGATATTTTGCCGCCTGTTTGCTGAAGTGCAGCGATGATATGGTCACGTTCATTCTCTTCGATGGTTTTGAGAGGCTTTGATGCGGCAGCCTGGCGAACAACAGCCGAAGCCGGTACGGCGGGCATTATCATCTCTTCCAGGCTTGTGCCTCTTGCCATCAGCACACTTCTTTCTATTACATTTTCCAGCTCTCTTATATTTCCCGGCCAGTCATACTGCATCAGCTGCTCCAGGGCATCTGCTTCGATACCATGCACACGCCTGCCCAGCGATGCAGCGCATTTTTCAATAAAATGAACCGCCAGCAGCGGGATATCTTCTTTCCGGTTTCTGAGTCCGGGCAACTCAATAGGAAATACATTGAGCCGGTAGTACAGGTCCATCCTAAACCTGCCTTCTGCAACCTCCTGCTCGAGATTGCGGTTGGTAGCTGCGATTATCCGCACATTGAGACCAATGGTATTTCTTCCGCCAATGCGCTCAATCTCTTTTTCCTGCAACACCCGCAATAGCTTTACCTGCACCTCAAGCGGCAATTCGCCTATTTCGTCCAGAAAAATAGTACCGCCATCTGCCTGTTCAAACTTGCCGATATGTTTTTCATATGCTCCCGTAAATGCGCCTTTTTCGTGTCCAAACAATACCGATTCTATCAATGTTGCAGGAAGTGCTGCACAGTTTACCTTGATGAGGGGTTTGTTTTTTCGTGGCGACAATTCATGTATGCCCTGTGCGATGCGTTCTTTACCTGTACCACTTTCGCCCAGAATAAGCACAGACAACTCGGCTGGAGCAACCAGCAGCACCGATTGCAAAACTTTCTTCAGTGCGGCACTGCTGCCAATGATGCCAGCAAGCGCCGGAACACTCGCCGGAGTTTGTGCCGTCCGGCGCCGTTGTGTTTCCTGCTCGCGCGCCATTCGCCCCTCCTCATGCAGATACCAGGCAATATCGAGTGTAACCAGTATGTCTTTTTCGCGAAAAGGTTTTACGAGAAATCCATAGGGCTTCGTGATCTTGGCGGCCTCAAGCGTGTCTTTATTTGAATTGGCCGAAAGGTATACAAAGCCAATGCCCAACTCATTGAGGCGGTGTGCCATGTCTATGCCGGTAAGATTTCCCTGCAAAAAAATATCCAGCAATACCAGGTCAGGTTGCTCACGTCTTACCAGGTCAAGACCAACTGTGACAGAACGAGCAATACCGCATACATGATAACCGGCTTTTTCCAGTATCATCTGCAGATTGTTTGCTTCAATAAACTGATCTTCTACAATCAATATTCGTTTACCCGGCGGTATAGATGCTTTTCTCACTTTCCGTATTCGTTATTTTAGTAAAATCTGTTTTATCAAACTCCAGCCTGATAGAGGTACCTGGTCCGCTGCTGATCTGCAGGCGGGCATTGATATCATCGCTCAATCCACGGATCAACCGGAGTCCCAGCGAATCCTGCTGCAGGCTTTCCCAGTGGGCAGGCAGGCCAATTCCATTATCCGCTACTTCAAGCATTATCTTACCGCCTTCTGTACGGATCATGCGAATACGTATTTCGCCTGAGGCACCATCCGGAAAAGCATACTTGATAGAATTGGTAATTGCCTCGTTGAGAATAAGCGCAATTGGAATAGCTTGTGAAATATCAAGGCTGATATGGTCTATCTGTGAATCAAACCGTACATGCCCTTTCAGATCAAAACTATCGCGCAGGTACGTTAACAGTTCCGGCAGATAAACGGCCATATCAATAGCCGTTACATTGGCAACCTGATATAATTTCTGGTGCATAAGCGACATGGCATATACACGATGCTGGCTGATACGTAAAGCCATCAGGGCATCGTCTTTGAGGTAAGCCGACTGGGCCTCCAGCAGACTCATAATCGTATGCAGGTTGTTCTTTACACGGTGATGTACTTCGCGCAGCAACCACTCTTTTTCTTCCAGCAGCTTCTGCAATGCTTCATTTTTTCTGCTGATGGCCTTATTACTCTTCTGCTTCAACTGATATTGATTGTATAGCAGCCCCATAATTACCAGCATTAGAGCAGCTCCTGCAATTGTTACATTGCGTGTGATGGTGGACTTTTCCAATTCCAGTTTTCTTTTATTGTTGGCCAGGCTCAACTCATTTACACGGGCTCTCGACTTGGTAAGTTCATACTCTGCCTGCAGTGCGTTCATATTTTCTGACATCGATTTATACAAAAAACTGTCGGCCAGTTCATGTTCACGCTCCTTGGCCGCATATGCATTACGGTAATCGCCCTGCTCCAGATAAATGGGCGTGATATTTTTCAGAAACCGTATTTCCTGCCGGTAATTCCCTTTATCACGTGCCAGCTTCACCGCCTGGTCAAGATAAAGGATGGCTTTTTTCGGTTCGTCTTTACCATAGGTTTTGGCCAGGCCGGAAAGACATTGCAGCTCGCGCAGGTAATTTCCAATGCGGCGCGACCGCTCCAGCGCATCCAATTGCAGCTGCACCGCCTGTTGCTTATGTCCTGTTCGGGCATATACCGTTGCCAGATTATTCACAATGGTGATGTTGAGTCCCTGGTACTCCGGTTTATTGCTTAAGGGTAATGCTTTCTCGAGGTAGTTGCGTGCCTGGGAGAGTTTACCTGTTTCGCGGTAAATAACTCCCATATGATTGTAGATATTGAGCGTTGTACCGGAGAAAGGCACACTATCAATTAGCCGTTCGGCCTGTTTCAGGTATTGCAGCGCAGGCTGGTATTTATGCTGGTCAAGATATGCCCAGGAAATACTGTAATATGCTTCCATTTTACGGAATGCATTTCCATATTTCTCTGCATCTTCCAGGGCTGCATAGAAATATTCTCCCGCTTTGTCATACCGGCCATTACGGAGTTCAACCACACCCAGCCTGATACGGGCAGATGCCCGGCCATCAGGTATCTGGTACGCCGTGAAAAGATCTAATGCCTGTTGATACTTTTTTCTTGCCTGTTCAAATTCACCCTGGTTATCGTCAATCATGCCTTGTTGTACAAGTATGAAAGCCACACCGGCACTATCGCCGCCTGCACGCGCCTGATTCAATGCCTTATTTGCGAGATAAACCGCCGAGTCCTGTTTGTAATAGCGGTAATAGCTGATTTGTTTCTCATAATCAGCTATCGCAGGCTGCTGTGCATACGCTCCGGTAACGAACAGTAATAAAATTAATGATCCATTAAATTTCATATAATCAGTCAGGCTCAGGTATTATGAGCATAAGTGACGGGCCGGGCAGCAATGTAGCATAACCCATACTGCTGTCGATTGCCATTTGCTGCATTTCCGTTTCCTATTCAGGGTTTATAATTGAACAGTTTACTTTTTGCTATCCCCAGTTTTTTGATCTTTGAATTGAGTGTAGATACAGGCAGGCCCAGTATCGCCGCAGCCCCGCCTGAACCATAAATCCTGCCCCGGCAGTGGTTCAGTACTTTCAGGATATGATCCCGCTCATTTTCAGCATGCGATTTAAGCTCCTCTTCTGCCGGCAACCCTGCCTTTTTTATCTCTTTTGCAGAAGGCAGAAATACCTGCCTGATCAACTGACCGGGCGCCATCAGTATACTTCGCTCAATGATATGCTCCAGTTCGCGCACATTTCCGGGCCAGCGGTAAGCCATCAGTTCTTTGAATGCTTTTGCCGACAATGATTTGGCGGGCTGACCGGTGACGCGGGCATATTTTTCCAGGAAATGAGTCGCCAGTGCCGGCAGATCCTCCATTCGCCCGCGAAGCGGTGGCAGGGTTACTGGAAATACATGCAGGCGATAATAGAGATCATTCCGGAAGCGGCCGGCGGCCACTTCTTCTTCGAGGTTGCGATTGGTGGCCGCAATCACGCGTACATCTATCTTTATCGGACTTTTTCCGCCAATACGTTCTATTTCCCGCTCCTGCAATGCGCGTAATAGTTTTACCTGCAACTCCGGCTGAAGTTCCCCGATCTCATCGAGGAACAACGTGCCTTTATGAGCCAGTTCAAATTTACCGATACGCCGTTCGGTAGCTCCGGTAAAACTTCCTTTTTCATGACCAAATAATTCGCTCTCGACCAGGTTGGCAGGCAGTGTTGCACAATTCACTTTTACCATCAGTTTATCTGCTCGTGGTGATACATGGTGCAGTGCCCGTGCTACCAGTTCCTTACCTGTACCCGTTTCGCCAAGGATCAGCACCGTACTGTTTACATCAGATACCTTCGTGAGCTGTTCAAATACGTGTTGCATGGCCGGCCCCACACCTACTATATCCTGATAAGTATAGCCCCTTCCGACCTCCTGTTGCAAATAACTGCGCTCTTCCTCCAGCTGTTCTTTATACCGTTTTATTTCTGCCAGCTGAGTTTCAATCTGTTCATAGGCCATGATGTTGCCGACAGCAAGTGAAAGCTGATCCGCCATAGCTGCAATCAATCGCAGATGCCGGGGCGTAAAGTGATCGGCCCCTTCTGACCACAACATCAGCAATCCCAGCCGGTCATTGCCCTTCTGCAGGGGAGCGGTCAGACATTCTTTCAATCCGGCTTTCAGTGAAACAGTTACCAGCGAAGAAGCCGATTCATTCGCATCAACAGAAGCCAGGTTTTCAATTCGCGGATCTCCGGCATCAAGCAGCTTCTTTATAAAACAATCCGCATACAATAATGGCTGATCCAGCAAAGTGCGATACCGGGCCTGCAAACGACGCGCACCCGATGATATGCGCAACGAGACATCCAGTGCCTGCGCCTTATCATCTATAAGACCTATACACAGATCCTCCACTTGAAATAGTTGTTGTAAACGCGGATAGACTTTATGCAGTAATTCTTTTCTGTCTCTTATAGCCGTTATTTCCCTGTTGAAAGAAAGCAGCATATCGCGTTCTTCCAGTTCCAGCAGCAATTCAGCTTCCATGTCGCCATACATCAATCCATTTACGTGTATGCTGTTTTCTTTTTTGCCGCTGTAAGCCATGGACTAAAGGTAGGCTAAAGCAGTTATCAAATACCGCAGGGAATGTCACCAATTTACGGTATTTCGCTAATTTTTACTTATTGAAAATGATATAAATAATTGATTATTAAATATTTAAAGCCTGGCACAAGTATTGGCTAATATACTCAGGAAACCACTACTACCACTACCAAAAACCAGGATTATGACTGTACAGTATTCTACCGCCATCAGCCCGATTGTTGTGCGCCCTGTCTCTTTTATTCGTCAGCACAGCCCACTTCAGCCCGATTTTGATATTCAAACGATCGAGCCGGGACATCCGGACCTGCCGGTGTCGCGTATTTCACGTTATGAGATTTTCTGGATGAAGCAATCAGGAACATCGCTGCACGTAGACGGGCAGGATTATCCGTTAATGCCGCATCAGCTTTTTTGTGTTGCGCCGGGCCACTGGAGGCGTCTTAGTATGTCAGGCCCCGCTCATGGCTATTACATCAGTTTTGCACCCGATTTTTTACTCACGGGAAATAATTGCGCAGGCATGTATGAAGATAATTTCGCGCAATTGCAGGTACTGGATGCAAGCGGTTACCTGCAGGCCGAGTTACAGATGCTAATACACAAGATGATTCGTGAAAACAATCATTCCTTCCAGCGCAAAACGGAGTTACTAAAGGGCCTGGTACAGATTTTAATGATCCATTTTGGCCGCCAGGAGCAACGCACCCCTGCCATTCATACAGATACGCGTGAAGTAAGCCTGATCCGTCAGTTTGTGCAATTAGTAAGGACACATTTTATGGAAAAGAAAATGGTGAGCGACTATGCAGATATTCTTTGCGTAACTGCCAATCACCTCAACCGCACGGTTAAAAAGCTGACAGGGCAGACGGCCAGTTATCATATCCAACAGCAGGTGATCCGCGAAGCGAAACGTATGGCCATCTACTCAGAAACCAGTATGAAAGAAATTGCCTATAGTCTTGGATTTGATAACCTCGCACATTTCAGTAAATTTTTCAAAAACAATTCCGGCAGCAGTTTTTCAAATTACAGAAAGAACGCAACCATGGGGTGATTTGAAAATGCGCTGTGCTAATACAGCTTTGTGCTCTTGGCGCTCTTTGTGTTCTTTGCGCTCTTTGCGTCATAAGGACTGATAAAAATGCCGGGCTTCTTCCATCGCATGACCGCATATGCGCTTCAACTCAGCAATAAGGTGGCCAAATGAAGAAGGATCCTGTTGTTGATGTTCCAGTTCATCCAGAATGGGGCTTAGCACAGGGAGTAATCCCATTACAGAGACACTGGTACGCATATTATGCGCCAGCTTACCAAGCAATGTATACTGTTGGCGGGCCAGGGCCTCTTCCAACTCGTCAAGAGCCGCCGGCATTATTTCCAGGAATTGTCCGGTCACAGCTTTTTCATAGTCTGTATTACCAAGGCTCACTTCACGCATATAGTCAAGCTGGATAGTCTCATAGTTTTCTGCTGCAACGGGGAAAGAACGGGGAGAAAAATGAGCATCCACAGAGCCCTGTTTGCCGAACTTTGTCAGCAACTGATAAAGCTGACCTTCCCGAACGGGTTTTGACAGGTATTCGTTCATACCGAAACTGATACATTTTTCACGCTCGCCGGGCATAGCATGTGCAGTCATCGCAATTATAGGTATGTCTGACTTCAGCACATGGCGTATCTCCTGGCTGGCTGTATAGCCATCCATTACCGGCATTTGTATATCCATTAATACCACATGAAAATGATGGGCCCGCAGCTGTTCTATACAATCCTGACCATTATAGGCAAAAGAACAGGTGGCCCCCCAACGATCGAGCAGGTGCCTGATGAGTGATTGATTGATTTCATTGTCTTCTGCCACCAGTATTTCCATACCCTGCAGCGAGCCGGCTGCTGGCTGATTCTGCAGCTGATCGGTTTGTTGTACATCATTGTCTTTTGCAACACCAAAAGGAATTACCAACGAAAACTGTGTGCCCTGGCCTGGCCGGCTTTCTACCGTAATGCTACCCTGCAGCAGAGTTACCAGATCTTTTACAATGCTTAATCCCAGTCCTGTTCCGCCATATTTGCGGGTTACTGAATCTTCTGCCTGCTGAAACCGTTCAAAAATGCGGTCGAGCTGGTCTGATTCAATACCGATACCGCTATCGGCAACACTAATAGCCAATAGCAATTGTCTGTCACGCCAGCCCTGCTGGGAAACATGAATATGAATGTATCCTTTCTGTGTGAATTTGATTGCGTTATTTACCAGGTTGACCAGTATTTGAGTAAGACGCATGGGATCCCCTTCCAGTATATCAGGCAAAAGCGGATCTGTTTCGGAGGTCAGCTGCAGTTCTTTTTCCGCCACCCGGGTGGCAAACATGGTCTCTACAGCATGCAGCAGGTTGCGCAGGCTGAAGGGAGCCGTCTCCAGCCGTATCATACCGGCTTCTATTTTGGAAAGGTCGAGTATATCGTTGACAATTGCCAGCAGATTCTCGCCAGATTGCTCAATGGTTTGCAGATAGTGGCTCGACTCTTCATCCATTTTTTTGTGACGGAGCAGATTGGTGAAGCCAAGGATAGCATTGAGCGGCGTACGTATTTCATGACTCATATTGGCCAGGAAATTTTCTTTGATACGCGCCGCCTCACGTTGTTTTTTTTCAGATAGATTCAGCTGCTGGATTAAAAGTTCCTGCCGGCGCAATGTGTGAATGATATACCAAAACAGTCCTGCTGCACTTATGAGCACCAGCGATATGAGGATGATACTAAAACGAAGAGCCCCGCGTCCGCTCTGGTCCATCGAGAGGGTGACTTCGGCCAGGTGCCGTTTACGGGTACTGTCGACCAGGCCGGTGACCATGATGATGGAATCTGCAAGGCGCTTACTGGTGGGGTCGGCAATCATGCGCAGGGCCACGGGCTGGCCAGCCAGGAGCAGGCTGTCGAGCACTTCGTTGCCAAAAGCAATTTTTCGGCGTACAAGTTTATCGAGCTGATCGATGTATTTGACGGAGCTATCATCGTCCGTTACTTTCTGCAATTTTTCCAGATCGGCATCAATTTCAGCCAGCTGGCTTTCTATGCCTCTGAACAGTCCTGTATCGCTGGTAGCTACTGCTCCCCGGATACGGCTTTCGAATGCGATCACATTTTTTCCCAGTTCCTGCAACTGCCTGCCGGTACTAAGCTCCTGTAGCAGCTTTTCATTGCCATGGATGAGTGTATTGATGTTTTTAGAAGAATTGAACTGAATATAGACCAGCAGCAATGTGCCTGCGATAAAGCCTGCCAGGATAAAATAGATAAGTCTTTTCCCTTTCATTGTCCTGATTATGGCTCTAATTTAGGTTAATTCAGGAACCTGATTTGTGCGGAGGCAGCTTGAGGTATCTGTTAAAAAAATAAATGAGCAGCAGGATTGACAGCACCAGTGCTGCTGCCAGCAATAAAATGGAAGAACGGCTGCCGCCCTGATCCAGGAGTTTGAAAAGCAGGTAACTGAGCAAAACCAGCACCAGGGTATCAGTAAAAAACAATATGGTATAAACGAATTTCATGGGTTATTTAAAAAAAGGCCCTGGTGGAAACCAAGGCCGTAAACCAAAACCAACTGCTATGAGAAAAACTCATTACGTTTTGTTCACTATGAGAAGTTTCCAGTTCAAAATTAGCAGCCGCGGGCTGGCTACCGCAGATTCAATCGGCCAGCGGGCAAATACTATCGTTGGATGGGGTGCATTTATCTGTCCGCCCTGGCAACCGGGGAATGACCGCCGGACACAAAAAAACCGGTTGCAGGAAAGGCTCCGGCAACCGGTCTGAATATTTTATTCCGCTGATACTAAAGAATATTCATCCGTTTATTAAGCGTAGCGCGGTAGGCATCGGCTACCGGCACCGGCTTGCCCTGAAGCACCAGGGCGCCATCCTGAATGCTGTCTATTTTGTCGATAGCCACGAGATACGAACGATGAACCCGTTGAAACCGGCTGGCAGGAAGATGTTCTTCCACGGCTTTAAGTGTGGTGTGAATGGCGAAGAATTTTTGGGCGGTATGCAATTTTACGTAATCACCCATGGCTTCGGCAAAAAGTATATCCTGCACTGCCAGGCGTCGTACAATATTGGAATCGCGAATAAAAATAAATTCACGTTCGCCCATGTCTACCTTTTCGCCCTGGCTACCCAACAGCTCACGCACACGTTCAATAGCCTGTACAAAGCGGGCAGGGGTTACCGGCTTGAGCAGATAATCTGCCACGTTGAGTTCAAAAGCTTCGAGCGCATATTCCTTTTTTGAAGTGGTGAATACGATGAGCGGGCGCCTGTTGCCCAGGTTGCGTGTCAGCTCCAGCCCGGTCATTCCCGGCATTTCTATATCCAGCAATAGCAGATCAACGGGTGTTTGTTGCAACTGATTATAGGCTTCAATCGCACTTTCGCATTCAGCCATGACCTGGAGGTCGGCCACATGACTCGTCAACTGGCGCAGCGTGGTACGGGCAATTTTATTATCATCAACAATCAGGCAGGTGATCATGCTATTTTTTTTTATAAAAGTAATTCTCTTTCGGCAAAGAACGCTAAGGGCGCAAAGCGATACAAAGAACGCAAAGAGCGCAAAGCGATACAAAGAACGCAAAGAGCGCAAGGCGATACAAAGAACGCTAAGGGCGCAACGAAATAAAGAACGCAAAGATTTATTAACTGTGGGTACTTCTCCCGATTATTCACCGATCGTTTTTGCCCTGTGGACGATCGCAGGGTACCATACCTTTAACAACTGGATAGTTTTGCAAAAAAAGACATGCAAAGCTTTACCAGCGATATTTCCCAAAAGAAATTTCCTGTAGAGGAGTTCGTATCCGGGAAGGCAATACGCAATGGTGTACTGAAGGAAATTCAGAAAGATTACCCTGCATTTGACGAAGAAAGCAAACTGGCCGCTTCTGAACTAAGTTATTACCGGCAATTATATATCCAAAATCTGTTAGCACGCGAGGTAGGCACACTGACTGAGCTGGAATTGACCGTACTGGACAATATCAATCAGAATCACCTGATCTCTGATGAAGCCAGTGAAATTAAAAACCCCGGATCACGCGGGGAACGCTGGGCGGATCGTATTGCCAGTTTTGGCGGCAGCTGGAAGTTTATCGGATTGTTTGGCTTATTCCTGGGCGGATGGATGGCTCTTAACAGTTTTTCCCTGCATAATAAAGGCTTTGATCCCTACCCTTATATTTTACTGAACCTGCTGCTTTCCTGCCTCGCTGCCATTCAGGCTCCTGTGATCATGATGAGTCAGAACCGGCAGGAAGCCAAAGACCGGTTACGGGCCCGCAATGATTATATGGTCAATCTCAAAGGCGAGCTGGAAGTAAGAATATTACACGAAAAAATTGACCACTTAATCATCTCTCAGCGGGAAAGCCTTGCGGATATCCTGGAATTGCAACAACAGCTTTTACAGGTCAGATAATAATTAACGCAGGGAAGATTACATAAACGCAGTTAATCCTTTGTATTCCGCCGACAGGTTTTGCCCGTTCACCGATCGCCCGCCAATAAAAGCCTGTATACAACGTAGGTTTATTGCAGTAAGTACAACTATTCATTATGCTGTTAAAGCAATTAAAATATTTTTTACCACATGCCGGCAGACCGGACGGGAGACACAGACGCCCCCTCAGGATCAATATAGATTTTGAAAAAGGGGTGATCAGGATCAGTGGCAACTACCGGCATGCTTTAGCTACCGCACGCGAGGGCATTGAATCGCTGCCCGAATGGGTACAGATAAACGCCAGTATTTATCCCAGCGAAACACTGGAGCTGCAAAACAGCGATGTAACAAATGTGATACTGGCAGTAGACGGCCAGCTAAATGAGGGAATGGGTCCTTATCCCTGCGCCGGATTACTGGTACTCGGGGCTGTAAGCGGCACCGGCGGTTGGGATCTCACACTCTACCTGTATGATCAGCTGGCTGCCTGCAGGGAAGTGCGTATACGACTTCCGCTGCCCGATAACTCTGATTCTTTCTACCTCAATTAATCATTAAATAAACAGACCATGAAAAAAACAGTTTTAGCGCTCGCCATCATTGCCGGTTTTTGTACCGCCTCTTTTGCACAAAACAATACAACTCCGGCAGCATCTGCTGTGCAGACAAAAAAACACCCGCATCCAGTTATGCACAAGCAAGCTGCTTTAACCAGCAATGCCGCGTCTGCCAATAAAAAGGCGCCGGCCAAAAAAGAAATGAAACAGCCAATGAGAGCTCATCATAAAAAAATGACATCGGCTGTCAAAAAAACAAAAACGACAAACAGTAAGTAAGGAGTGAGATAGTTCATGACGCCCTGCCCTTTTGGGCGGGGCTTTTTTTAAATAATACCCGCGGCTTCACCTTATTCTTCCTACACGTTGCTGCTACCGTACATACCGGATAATTCACCTATAGATTTTGCCTGTCTGACGAGTTGACCGATGCCTGACTATACAGGTAGTCTAACTTTAGCTTGTCAATCGCAGATACAATAACCTAAAATATGTTACAATGAAAAAGCTTTTATTACTCGCAGCCATCTGCTCATCTGCAGTTATTGGCTTATATGCCCAAAACAACGATGTGGCGCTTGCTAATACATCCAAAGCCAGACAGCATAAGACATTGCCTAAACTGAAAGGCACCGATGTAAGCTATCAGACGAAGGAACAATTCAAAGTAGATTTCCCCAATGTACCCGTTAAATCATGGAAACGTGGTGAGTTTTTTGACGAAGTAGTATTTGTCCGAAATAATACACAGACAACCGCATTTTATGACGAGAATGCGAAACTGGTAGGTACTACTGAAACAAAACAGCTTAGTGATGTACCGCAGAAAGCGCGCGATTATATCAGCAAAAAATACGCCGGCTATACAGTTACCGATGTGATGTTGTTTGACGACAACGAAGATAATGCCACCGATATGGTGCTGTTTGACCGCCAGTTTGAAGATGCCGACAACTATTTTATCGAATTACAAAAAGGTAAAGAAAGGATCGTACTGGCATCCGACCCTGCCGGTCAGGTATCATATTTTACCCGTCTGTAATAATCCGTTACACTTCCATATATAAACGGCGCTGCCCGATGACAGCGTCGTTTTTTATTTAAGGAATTATTCGCCGGTAAGATTATATATCCGTTGTATATCGTGCAGGATAGATTCGAAATCCAGTTGCAGGTCTTTCAGTAGCCCTGATGCCAGATCAAAAACCCAGCCGTGTACAACAGGATAGCCGTGCTGAAGATAGGTTTTCTGAACAGCGGCTGTCTTGATAATATTGATGGCCTGTTCTTTTACATTTAACTCCACCAGTCTGTTGTAACGCTCGTGCTCATTGCCGATTGCATCGAGCTCTGCCTGGTGTAACCGGTATACATCCCGGATATTTCTTAACCAGGGATTAAGTATACCCAGATCCAGTGGCTGCATGGCGGCTTTTACACCGCCACAGTTGTAGTGACCACATACAATGATATGTTTGACTCCCAGATGACGTACTGCATAATTAATAACAGCCATCACGTTCAGATCGGTATTACTTACTACATTGGCAATATTGCGGTGTACAAATACTTCGCCCGGTGCAACACCCATTAACTCTTCTGCAGTAACCCGGCTGTCACTGCATCCTATATAAAGATATTCCGGCTGCTGATCGCGGGCCAGCTTTTCAAAAAAATTGGCATCCTTCTGCAATTGAGCAGCCACCCAACGTTTATTATTCTCAAATATCTCCTGGTAAGTAGTCATAGCTGTTTGGTTTTTTTTGTTTCGGGAACACAATTTAAGTCAGTATTAAAAACACCCCACAAACTATTTTTTACAATTAGGCTGATTCGGGTTTTTTCACGGTTGAAGGATGAAAAATACTAAAATATTTGGCAGGCCGGGGAGGAGTAAATATCTTTGTTGTGTTCCTGGATGTGGCTCTTTACCGGGCGTATTTGCCTGTCACCCGTCAGTTACTCCCTTACTCTCTGATCGGTTGCCGCATTCTGTTTATTTCTTTCCTTGCTGGTTTAAAAATTTGTTGGAGTTCTTACAATTCTTCATTGCTGGCTTATTAAGCCGGTAGCAAATCTATTATTATGACAACAAGATCTGTGGCCGCATGGCCGGTGCATTTTTTGAATCGTCTCAATATGGAAGAAGTAGCCAACGAGGGTGTTATTCACCCGCTTAGTGCCATACACGAAATACATGCTTATGCCTCCACCGGAGAGCTGCTGGATTTATTTGCTCATTTTTGTGATTCGGCCCGTAGCGAACGTTATAGCTGGAAAGAAGGCTCTCCCGGCAATTGTCTTTTTTTTGCCGAGCGGCTTGAGCTCCTCATAGAATCCTGCTACCTTATATATACCCGGCACCCGGGTTGTCCCCGTGTGGCAGACCTTCGCGGCTTTTTTGTTTATAAAGGCCTCACTGAATGGAAACACCTCCTTCATTGCTGGCTGGAGGCTGCTTTAAGTGACAGTAGCATTCATGACGAATTTTCCCGTTTCGATCAGGAGCGTTTTGCCGATCATATCAATCGGCTCATAGCAACTTGCCAAAGAATTCCGTTTATGCCAGTAGATCCTTTGCCTGAGCAGCTTTCTTAAACTGGTTTAAGTTATTTACCTTTTGGCCGGTTTAGTTTTGTTCCATCAAAAGAAAATCAAATGGAAAAAAGAATCAATCTGCAACAAATTGAACCTCTCTCGTTCAAAGCAATGTATGCCCTCGAGGCCTATTTAAAAAACACCCAGCTATCGGCTTCACATAAGGAATTAATTAAAATCCGTGCTTCTCAGATAAATGGCTGTGCCTTTTGCCTTGATATGCACACGAAAGATGCTCTTGCCCTGGGAGAAACTCCTCAGCGTATCTTTCTGCTGGATGCCTGGAAAGAAACCGATCTGTATTCGGAGGAAGAAAAGACAATTCTTGCACTCACAGAGCATATCACTCTTATCAGCAATGGAGGTCTGCCTGATGATGTGTATAATCTCGCTATTCGTCTATTTGGGGAAAACTATGTTGCACAACTGATAATGGCCATTGTAACGATCAACAGCTGGAACCGGATTGCCATCAGTACCCATAAACAACCCGGCGAATAAGTAATTACTGCCCCCCCGAGGCAAAGAGGCCGGTTAGCATAGTATGCCCATTTATCCGGGTATAATATAAAACAACAAATCCTTCAGTATTACCCGGAGGCAGTGCTTACGTAATTACCAATTGTTCATCTGATCTTTATTGATCCGCTCAGGTACGGCTGGCTCGTTAGTCTGCCAGTTTCTGTCATATCGTACAAAAAAAGACAGCCAGACAGAACGCGCCAGCCTCATCAGGAATGGCTGTAAAACAACCAGCAACAGCGCATTTGCAATCAACCAGTAGAAAAAACGATTATCAGAAGTACTTAGTCCGATAAACAACCACCAGGCAATCAGCGATGCCACACTGATAGCTATTGAAAAAGCATAACTTACATAACTCGAACCATAATAAAAGCCGACTTCTATATCAAATGGCTGACGACATACCGGGCATCGTTCATTCATTTTCATGGTGGTCTTAAGGCGGTATGGATTTTTTTCGGCAAACATATTACCACTCCGGCATCGCGGACACTTACATGCCAATGCTGCAGGTATTCCGGATTTTTTTTCCGGCAATTCCTGTGTGGCCGGTTGTATATGCTGATTCATATAAATGAAGTTTAGTGTAAAGATTGCTTTCTGAACTCTTCAGGTGTCACTCCCGTATACTTTTTAAAAAACCGATTGAAATAAGAATTGTCTTCGAAATTGAGCGCATAAGCGACTTCGGTGACCGTCATTTCCGCATTGACCAGCAACCGTTTCGCTTCCAGCAATATCCGGTCACGGATCAGCTCGCCGGCTGTTTTACCCAACAAGTCCTGCACCAGCGCATTCAGGTGATTGGGAGTTACATACAACAAATCTGCATACTCCCTCGGCAACCGCATGGTGCGGTAATGTGTATCGATCAACCGCCGGAAACTTTTTAATAACAGCTGTTTCTGTGGCGCCACCGGACGGCTATCAGATGGCCGTTGTACATTATCTATCTGAATAAAAAGCTGCAGCAGCAACAGACGGATACGATCAAAACGATGCCTGCCTTCGTCTGAAGAAACAGCAAGAATAGACTCGAAAAGATTCACTGCCTCTTTGTGCCGGGCCGGGGGCAACTGCCGCACTCCTTCTTCACTTATACCATTAAAAAAATCAAACTGATCGAGGTAATGCTGATTCTGCAAAAACGATTTGAAAAAGTCTGTAGAAAAATTAACGATATAACCATCCGTAACGCCTGTAAAATCCCAGCTGTGAACCTGACCGGGTATCATAAAATAAATCTGATACGGTTTTACCGCAAACTGGTTGAAGTCAATGGTATGTGACCCACCCCCTTTTGTAAACAAAACCAAATGATAAAAAGAATGCCGGTGCGGAAAATGCAAATGATCGTAATGCCTGTGCAAATAATCAGCAAACCGGTCTGCCAGAAAATGATCATCCTGATTGCCCACCCTGTTGAGGCTGCAGATATCATATACCGGTATTTGCTTCTTTGCCATTGCACAAAGCTACCATTGAATAGTTCAATATGCGTGGACCGATTGGCAGATATTATGGCACTTTTTACTGATTACAGGAGCAAATCAGTAACTCAGCTCAAACTGTTCCTGTAATTCCCAGGCATTCTCTCCCTGCTGACAAATGAGGCTGATCTGCTGAAAGCGCAGCCGGGTGGGAAAACGATACTCTTTTAACTCGTCAAAAATAGCCGTTGTGCAGAGCCCGTTACGGGGATGGATAAGGGTTATATGTGGATGCTGATGACGGGGGATAGCTACCACCCCATTCAGCAGTTGTGTCCGTAATTCATGAAAACCAGTATTCTCACCCACACCCGGCAGCCATAAGCCCCTGCCGTCCGCAAAACGTGCCGGAGGGCCGAGTGTTACAGTAATTGGTTGTAAGCGTAAACTCCGGATATTATCAACCACTTTTGGCAACAACAATTCGTCTTCCCTGCATAAGGTGATATGCGCTGCTATCAATGCGTGTTGGGCTGGATTATACCGGACGCGTATGGATTCAAAAAGCCCCCGCTCTTCGTTGATAAATAAAGTCAATTGTTGCCGGCTGTGCTGCATCAGTCCAAAGGTAAAATTGTTACAGGATATCGCCGTTTCTGCAACTACCCTACTTATTTCAACCTGCTTAATGTACCTCAATCAGCAGCGGTCCTATTCGCTGACAGCAACTTCAATCTTATTTACATATAACTGCGCACGGTCGAAATTGTTTAAAAACCAGCCGGCCATAAACTCCTTTGAAGCTGTCACTTTATGTTCAAATACCTTTTTACCATTTATCACTACACTGACCGGTTTTTGAAGATCAACCATCAATGGAGAAATATATAACGTAACCATATCCACCTTTGAAGCAGTTATAGTAAACGTATTATCCAGGTAATGTGCACGAACCTGACCGGTTTTTTCACCATATAAATAATCACTGCTCTCTCCGCTCATAGAATAGGTATGAATACTATCGGTGAAATGCACGGCTGTAGCAGGGCGTTTCGTATCCACACTGATCTGCAACCAGTCGATACCACTGAATCCAGAATCGTTATACCCCCTGTCGTAGGTGCATGAAACAGGCAGGGCTTGCCGGCTGGTCACCTGCATATGCCTGAACAATACGGGCACTACTTCGCTTGCGTATTTGTGATAAAAATGCTTTTTATCTGCCAGCTCCCGGTAAATCCAGCTGGCGCCCATGCGGTTCGCGTATTCGGCTTTGCTTTTGATGCTTTGCGGCACCGTCAATTCATCCTTTTCGGCCACTATGGAATAAATTGGCCGGTTAATAAAATTAGGAAAGTCGGGGCGCGAAGGAAATGAGCCATTGATGGGATAAAAACAGGCAAACGGCGTTTGTAAGAGAAAGGATGCATTATATACAGTTTTACCACCGTCCGAAAAGCCAGCTAAAAAAACTTTGTTGTCGTCAACATTGAATCGCTTCTTTGTTTCTGTCAGCATCGCCATAAGATGCTCATATCCATATTTACCGTAGATAGCCAGATCCTGGCGCAACGCAGGAAATATTTCAATCATATTATATTCATCCAGGTAGTCAAAGGTTGGATTATCTGTCACCATTTCCTTTATATAATTGCGGGAAAATTGCGAACGCGATAGCCAACCTCCTTTATAATAGATGAGTACGGCTGTTTTCCGTGACGGATCATAGCCCCGGGGGATATAAACAAAATAAGGTACGGAAACCGATGGAGTAATTTTTATCCAGTAGCGGCAAATAATACCATTCCTGACCGGCTTCTGATAGCGATTCCAGCTGATCAATAAACTGTACAAACTATCGGCAGAAACAGCGGGATCATTTTTCCATTTCCCGATCAGTGTAAAGTCGGGCGACTTATCTAACCCATATCGGGCGGGATCAACCGCCTTTTCAAAAGCAGCACTGTCCAGCTGTGCAGCCATTTTTTTCCATTGATCAACCTGGCCGCTTACCAGAATAGTTGCAAATACTGAAATGATGAGCAAAAAACAGTTAGTAAAAATTTTCATGGCAGAAGTTTTATGATCAACGAAAGTATTCGTATTTTTGAAACATGCCCGCTCCTCCCCGTAGTTTTTTTTAAACAGTACCAGGAAAAGCTACTGGATAATCCTGTCCCATATGCAACTGCTGTAGCAAACCATCTTTTCTACTCCGTAAAAGATATTGTTCCGGCATCACCCAACTACTTCATTTTTGGTATTGTTGTTTCAGCAGACAACCCACGGGTATCACAATACTACAAACTCAGTATTCGCGGCTTTTATACAGGTAAATATTTTTGTTTCATTCCATCATTTAAAACCTGAGAAGATGAAATATCTATTTGCGCTATTATTGTTTACAGCATCTGCCGCTAATGCTCAGCTTAGTTATGGCCCCAGGGCTGGTGTTAATGTTGCTAAAATTAAATTCAGTAATGATCAGTTTGAAACCAAATCACTAATCGGTTTTAGCATCGGTGCATTTGCCAACTACAGGCTATCCGCCCCTTTTGCTATTCAGGCTGAGCTATTCTATTCCGGCGAGGGAACAAAAGAAGAACGAAGCTCAACCGGTACCAAAGGCACTATCCGTAAAGGCTATCTGCAAGTGCCTATTCTGGCACAGTATACGATAGGCTGCGGAGTCTTTGTAGAAGCCGGACCACAGATTGGCTTCCTCCTGTCATCTAAAGAAAAATATGGTGGTCAAAAAGCGAATATCAAAAAAAATTACAATTCAACTGATCTCCGTTTGCCCGTTGGTGTGGGATATATATTTCCCGAATCGGTTTGTAAGGGTTTGCGTGCCGACATACGGTATTCATTCAGTTTCTCTAAAGTAAATAAGATACCCGTAGGTGGCGGAGAACTCAAAAATCAGGTATTGGGTTTAGGATTTTTTTACACGCTGCCTGCAGGGAAGAAATAAGTCTTCTTTACCATACATTTCTCATAAAAGAGTCGCATGTGCGGCTCTTTTTACTTTCTTCCTTTAAGAAGCGAAGAGAAAATAATGGGCATGGCCTTTTTGGATTGGTCCACAGCTTCCGACTTTACTTCTTCTGCCATAAAATAAAAAAAACCTCCTAATGTAGTTACTCCAGTAAATAATGCCACGAGCCCACTACCAATCATTAATATAAACGATACAAGAACATAAAAAACAAATGACAAAACGGCGAATACTGCAAGTACCTGGACAGTATACCAAAGAAAAACAGGAATAACCGCCAGAAGCGAGTCTGCAGAAGACCGGAAATACTGAATAGCCAGCAACCCGCTACACAGGACCACCAGCAATAATACAATACGCCCAAACCAGAATGCTTTACCATCATCAGCATACCAGAAACCTCTGCACCATCGCACGACCTTCTCTTTAGCAGTAAGCTCGCGAACAGTCAACCCTCTTTTTTGCGTAAAAATCTCATTTAAACCAGGCAATTGTTGTTTATCGGACGGGCCTGGCTTAACAGCTGGAGTGCTGCCTGTTTGCTCACTGTCAACAACTGCTATCATTCGTGTGCTGCGCAAATCCTGATAAAGTGTAAAGGGAGAAATGACCTTCATATTTCCAAGCACACTGGCTGCTACGGTATCTGCAGATTTTGAAAAAGATTCCCAACTGGTCCAGCCAACCCAATGCAATAACAGGTTAATCACATAAAGTGCCAGTGACCATACAATTACTTTACGCAAAAAGTGCCACCCTCTTTTCAGCAAAGAGGTATCTGATTGTGGAGGGGGAGGCGGCTGTCCCATACACTTACATTTCACTAAATATAAGCCCAAAATCTGGTTAATAACCTTTAAAGAAAACTGAGCGCCTTATTAAGGTGCACTCTCTTTACTCCTTAACCAGATCAATACTGTCTGAAAAATCACCGTTTTAAAAGCAGGGTTTTATAACCAGACCCACAAAGATGATAGTGGATCCTTTTGAAAATGTTAGCCTGACCTGGCCAGATCACCAAAATGGTAGTACAGATTCCCCCGCCTCTACGTTATTATTTCTACCACAGTAATCCGGTTGCCATACAAATCTTGACAATGAAAAAAACGGCTACCCTCTGCTGTTACCAATGGCTCCATAACTGTAACACCATTGGTTTGTACCTGTACATATAACTCTTCGCAATTATCGGTGTATACAACCAGCGTGGGCTGTCCGCCTGTTTGCCTGCCCACCAATGATGTTTGCTGACCCTTGTCGGCTTTCAGAAACCATATCCCAGTCTTATCATCCGCATTAAAACGAACATGCAGATAACGCTGACCATCCGGAAGAGTAGCATCAAATAATTTTTCGCAACCAAAATTCTGCTGATAAAATGAAAAGGCGTTGTCGTAATCATCAACCAGAATGATCACCCGGCCAAGGCTTGTTGTCATAGCAATTGTTTGATTAGTGATCAGTTTAATATAGTTACCAGCCAGACAGGTGTGATTAGGGGATCAGACTGTAATGCTGGATTCATCAGGATTGGATCTTAAATAACAGTTTTTAGCCGCACTCACCCACTACAAAAGCAAATTTATATTTAATTGACTATCATTATTTTATTTTGAAGTGCCTGTTTTTGCGGTGAATACCATTTCTATTCACCGCAAAAAATACGTAGAATATTAAAATTGCGGCGAAAATCACGTATATTCATCGCATATTTTGCGTAGAATATGCCTGTTTATATCCATCAACTACCGCAATGGCCACAGTTTATGTGGGATCAGGATGCTGTAACTCCGCTGCTTGCCGGCGTCCGCTACAAGCAGGGCCGGCTGCTGGGGCGTATGGAAAATCTTGGCTTCCCACTACAAATCCAGGCCAGCCTCACTACACTTACCCTGGATGTTCTGAAGTCGAGTGAAATTGAGGGGGAGATATTAAATGCAGATGCGGTACGATCTTCTGTTGCCCGCCGGCTGGGTATAGAGTTGGCAGGCCTCCCACCTGCTGACCGTTATACCGATGCCGTAGTGCAAATGATGCTGGATGCGACGCAGCACAGCGAACAGCCCCTTTCCGCAGAAAGACTTATTGGCTGGCAATCGGCCCTTTTCCCTACTGACATGAGTGGTTTCTATAAAATAGCAGTGGGTGCCTGGCGCAACAACCCACCGGATGATCCGATGCAGGTAATATCCGGTGCCATGAGCAGCGAAAAAGTACATTTTGTAGCGCCCGAATCAGCCAGGCTCGAAACAGAAATGAAGCGTTTTATCAACTGGTTCAATGAAGACCGTAAAATGGATCCGGTATTGAAAGCTGCCGTAGCTCATCTCTGGTTCGTGACCATACACCCTTTTGATGACGGCAATGGCCGCCTGGCACGCGCCCTTACGGATATGCAACTGGCCCGTGCCGATGGTACGCGGCAGCGTTTTTACAGTATGAGCACCCAGATAAGGAAAGAGCGAGACTATTATTACGATATACTGGAAAACACACAAAAGGGATCGCTTGATATCACCGACTGGATCACCTGGTTTTTAAACTGTCTGGATCGCGCACTGGAAGCCAGCATGGATCACCTGCAGGCCGTACTCCAAAAAGCCCGGTTCTGGGAAAAACATGCCGGCACTCCACTAAACGAACGGCAACAGGCATTGCTCAACAAATTGCTCGATGGCTTTGATGGAAAACTCACCAGCTCCAAATGGGCACAACTCGCAAAGACCTCACAGGATAGTGCCCTGCGCGACATCCAGGACCTGGTCGCTAAAAATATGCTGGTAAAGGATAGCGCCGGCGGCAGAAGTACCGGTTACCTGCTGGCTGATTGAATTGAAATACCTGCATCTTACTGATTTTCCCTTTTGCGAAACAAATGAAAAAGCAAAAAAACTATGCCCACACCCGATAACCACATCAGTTTACGGGCATTGATCGTATAGCCAAAATAACCCATAGCCGCAACGGCCGCAATGAGGATAGTATAGACAATGATGCGACTTTTCATGCGTACAAAATAGACACGGGCCACTACAATTGCAAATGGTGGGATGTTGCATTTATTCAGGTTTTTTACCTGTAGTGTGTTTGTTAATCTGCCTCACCCAAAAGGGCCGTTTATCCTACTTTTCACTTCACTTACACTTGTTCGTTTTTGCGACCCGTTCTTTTAAACTTCGGAGTTTAACTATACTTTTGCAAATATTGGTATAGCCGGCATTTCATTCCGGCCACAATCTTTTACTACTTTTGGCATTGAAATGAGAGCCGTATTTTTCTTCGTATTCCTGTGTTTGCTGACCCTTGCGGGTACGCAGCCAGCCCATGCCACAGAGCGATCTGTGCTTTCTGGCTATACGCAGCACTCATTTACCAAAAAACTTCACTGGACCAATTTTAATCACGCTCCGGCCAATCTCTCTACTATACGCAGCCGGAATATTGATACAGAAAAAGAGTATTTCTTTACTGACGGAGTCGAAGATGAGGACACTATTGATCTTTCTGCACGCAAATTCAGACTCTTAGCACGCAGTCTGACTGTGCTGCAGGCCCTCTTCTTTGTACCAGCTCTGCAGCAGCGGCTATCCTGTACGTCTGGCAACACAGGTCTGCATGCCGATATCTGCATCAAACACTGTATTCTCAGAGTCTGATACCCGTCTCCACGGTATCAGTTTAGCCCGGAAGAAGCTGTACGCACCAGCGTCCGGATGTATTAGCACCTACATCATCTCCTCACCCCGCTTGCCTGTTCAGGTGATACCTGGCCACTGATACCCCCTTGTGTCCGCAGTCCTTACGCATAACGTGCTGGCTGCTGCACCACCTTAAGCATTCATTCGATTCACCACAATTGTAAGTATCATGAACAGACTGGTTCTTTTAGCAGGCCTATCGCTGGCCTTATTTTATCAAACAAGCTGCAAATCAAAAGCAGAAGAAAAACAGGAAGTGGCACACTATGCTGTCACCAGCCCTTTAACTGTTGACACATCATTTACCAAAGAGTATGTGTCACAAATCCGTTCCGTACGGAATATTGAGATCCGCGCCCAGGAAAAAGGCTTTCTTCAAAACATTTATGTGGATGAAGGTCAGTATGTAAAAGCCGGACAGGTTCTCTTCCGCATCATGCCCAAGTTTTACGAGGCCGAACTGCAAAAAGCCGAAGCAGAAGCTAAAGCAGCGGAAATAGAGTTGCAAAACACCCGCACCCTGGTAGAGAAAAATGTAGTTTCTAAAAATGAGCAGGCAATGGCCGAAGCCAAACTGGAGCAAGCCCGTGCAGAAGTCTCACTGGCCAGGCTGCACCTTTCTTTTACAGAAATAAGGGCGCCCTTTGATGGCACTATTGACCGCCTCCCCAAAAAACTCGGTAGCCTCATCGATGAGGGCGAATTGCTCACCAGCCTGAGCGACAACAGCCAGATGTTTGCTTATTTCAATGTATCTGAACCGGAATACCTGGAGTATCAGACAAACATCAAAACCCGTGGCAGCAGTAAGGTTAGTCTGCTACTGGCCAACAATAAGCCACTCTCTGCCAAAGGCGATGTGGAAGTAATAGAAAGTGAGTTTGACAGCGAAACAGGTAATATCGCCTTCCGCGCACGTTTCCCCAACCCTGATCGATTACTCAAACATGGCGAAACCGGCAAGATATTAATGACGCTTCCGCTTAAGAATGCCCTCGTTATTCCGCAAAAGGCCACGTACGAAATACAGGACAAGATTTATGTATTCGTTGTTGATAAAAACAACACACTTAAATCCCGCCTGCTTACCATCGCCGGCCAGCTACCCGATATCTACGTAGTTGAAAGCGGCCTGTCTGCCGATGATAAAATTCTGCTGGAAGGGGTACAAAAGGTGAAAGATGATGACAAGATCGCCATTGAGTACCAGAAACCGGAAGAAGTAATAGCCCACCTGCGCCTGAAAGCAGAATAACTGATCATCCCTAATTAGCGAACTAATGTTTAACAGATTTATACAAAGGCCTGTCCTGTCTATCGTCATATCCCTGATCATCGTATTTCTGGGGGTACTGGCCATCACGGGACTGCCTGTTACACAATTCCCCTCCATTTCTCCACCCAAAATAAACGTGGTAGCCGACTACCCGGGTGCAAATGGAGAACTTATGATCAAATCGGTGATCATACCGCTGGAACGTGCTATCAATGGTGTGCCCGGCATGAAGTATATGGCTTCTGATGCGGGCAACGATGGCGAAGCCACCATACAGGTTATTTTCAACCTCGGCACCGACCCCAACGTTGCCTCACTCAACGTACAAAACCGCGTGGCTTCGGTTGTAAACAAGCTGCCGCCGCTAGTGGTACGTGAAGGTGTAAAGATCTCGCGCGAAGAGTCGAATATGCTTATGTATATTAACCTCTACAGCGATGATCCCAATACCGATCAGAAATTTCTTTTCAACCTCGCCGATATCAATATCCTTTCAGAACTGAAACGTGTGGATGGTGTGGGGTATGCAGACATCCTGGGCAACCGGGAGTATGCGATGCGCGTGTGGCTCAAACCGGATCGCATGCTGGCTTACAAAATTTCGGCCGATGAAATCATGGAAGCCCTCAGCTCGCAGAGTCTCGAAGCTTCGCCGGGTAAAACGGGCGAAAGCTCCGGCAAACGATCTCAGTCATTTGAATATGTACTGAAATACAGTGGTCGTTTTACCACCAAAGAGCAATACGAAAACGTAGTGGTACGATCCAGTCCCAATGGAGAATTGCTGCGGCTTAAAGATGTGGCCAATATTGAGTTTGGAAGTTCTATGTACGACATTTATTCCAACCTCAATGGCAAACCTTCCGCAGCGATCGTTCTCAAACAATCGTATGGCAGTAATGCCAGCCAGGTAATTGAAAATGTAAAGGCCAAGATGAAAGAGATCAAGGCCAGCACTTTCCCCAAAGGCATGGATTACGAGATCAGTTATGATGTGTCGAAGTTTCTTGATGCGTCAATTGAAAAAGTAATTCATACCCTGGTAGAGGCCTTTATACTGGTGGGTCTGGTAGTATTTCTGTTTCTGGGCGACTGGCGATCCACACTCATTCCGGCCATGGCTGTACCCGTATCACTCGTCGGCACGTTCATGTTCATGCAGTATTTTGGCATTACACTCAACCTGATCACGCTGTTTGCGCTGGTACTGGCTATCGGGATAGTAGTAGATAATGCCATTGTGGTGATAGAAGCAGTGCATGCCAAGATGGAAACTGACCACCTCAGCCCGCGCAAGGCCACCCAAAAAGCCATGCACGAAATTGCCGGCGCCATCGTTGCCATCACCTTTGTAATGGCGGCGGTATTTATACCGGTAGCTTTTATGTCGGGGCCCGTTGGGACTTTTTACCGACAGTTCTCTATCACAATGGCCACATCGATCATCCTCTCTGGTGTGGTGGCACTTACGCTCACTCCGGCACTTTGTGCCATGATCCTGAAAAACAATCATGGTAAACCAAAGAAAAAGTCGCCGGTAGATCGTTTTATAGGCGGCTTCAACAGGTGGTTTGATAATACGGCTGGCAAATACATGAAACTGCTTGGCCTCATGGTCAACCGCAGATTAGTCACCTTTTTGATACTGATTGCCTTTTGTGCAGGTACCTGGTTGCTGAGTGGCAAAGTGCCGGCTGGCTTTATCCCCAACGAAGACCAGGGCATGTTCTATGCAATCATTCAGACTCCTCCCGGCTCATCGCTCGAGCGAACCAATGAAATAGCCGAACGTCTGCAAAAGATATGTGAATCGGTAGATGGCGTAAAATCTGTTTCTTCACTGGCAGGTTATGAAATCCTCACCGAGGGCACCGGTGCCAATAGCGGTACCTGTCTTATTAATCTTAAAGACTGGAAAGACAGAAAGCAAAGCGTGACAGAAATCATGGAAGAGCTGGAAGAGAAGTCGAAAGATATTACCGGTGCAGCCATTGAGTTCTTCCTGCCGCCAGCCGTGCCCGGTTATGGAGCCGCCGGCGGTTTTGAACTGCGTCTGCTCGACAAAGCCGGTTCGGGTGATTATAAGCTGATGGAAAAAGTGAATAATGACTTTGTAAATGAGCTGAAAAAACGAAAAGAACTCTCCTCGGTATTCAGCTTTTACAGTGCCAGCTTTCCGCAATACATGCTCCGCATAGATAATGATATTGCGCAACAGAAAGGAGTGAGTATTGAAAATGCCATGAACACTCTTTCCACGCTCATTGGCTCTAACTATGAGATCAGCTTCATCAACTTCGGACGGCAGTACAAAGTAATTGTACAGGCATCGCCGGAGTACCGTGCATTGCCCGAAGACATCCTGCGACTGTATGTAAAAAACAACAAAGAGGAAATGGTCCCATTCTCTGCCTTTATGAAGATGGAGAAAGTATATGGTCTGTCGGAGATTACGCGGCACAACATGTACAATGCATCTGAAATCAGCGGTTCGGCTGCACCGGGCTACAGTAGCGGAGAAGCTATTAAGGTGGTCAGTGAGGTGGCGCAGCAGACACTTCCCCGTGGCTTTGGTATCGACTGGGCAGGTATCTCTAAGGATGAGGTATCGCAGGGCAATCAGGCGGTATACATCTTCCTTATCTGTCTGGGGTTTGTATACCTGATTCTTGCAGCTCAGTATGAAAGCTTTGTTTTACCACTCGCAGTTGTGCTTTCACTGCCCACCGGTGTATTTGGAGCTTTCCTGCTGCTCAGTCTGACCGGCCTTGAAAATAACATCTATGCCCAGATCGCTATGGTGATGCTGATTGGTCTGCTGGGAAAAAATGCTGTATTGATTGTAGAGTTTGCCGTACAGCGGCATCGCGCCGGCGCTACAGTATTGCAGGCAGCCCTTGAAGGTGCACGTGTGCGTTTCAGACCCATCCTCATGACATCTTTTGCCTTTATTGCCGGTCTGATACCGCTGGTAATTGCTACCGGCCCCGGACGTATTGGCAACCGCACTATCGGTACCTCTGCGCTTGGCGGTATGCTGCTGGGTACAGTGTTTGGCGTTATCATCATCCCCGGTCTCTATTACGTCTTTGGCAAAATTGCCGAAAGGCGGCTGGTGATAAATGAGGAAGAAAATCCATTAACAGAAGAAATTGATCATAATGTTTAAAGCTAAATTATCTATACCAGGCACAGGCCTGCTGCTCATTTGCCTGGTCTTTATCAGTTGCCGCGTGCCGGCACTGGTAGAGCCGGCCATGCACAGACAGATTCCCGATGCCTTTAACGACAATAAAGACAGCGTCAATACCTCCAGTATACAATGGCGCTCATTTTTTACGGATCCCGATCTGCAAAGCCTGATCGACACTGCTCTCAGCAATAATCAGGAGCTACAGATTACGCTGCAGGAAATTGAAATTGCCCGCAACGATATCCGTCTCCGCCAGGGAGCCATCCTGCCTTCCGTTGCGCTGCGTGCAGGAGCTGGTGTGGAAAAGGTAGGCCGTTACACCAGCCAGGGAGCCGGCGATGCAACCACAGAAATAAAACCCGGCAGGGAAATGCCCGATCCGCTGATGGATTACACGGTTGGCGCCTACGCCAACTGGGAAGTAGACGTCTGGCGCAAACTGCATAACTCTAAAAAAGCTGCAGTAGAGCGCTACCTGGCAACAGTGGAAGGCAGAAATTTTGTATTGACCAACCTGATAGCCGAAGTAGCCAATTCGTACTACGAGCTGCTGGCACTCGACAATCAACTGGCCATTGTAAAACAAAATATAAGCCTTCAGCAAAATGCGCTCGAAGTAGTGAGAGTGCAGAAAGAAGCCAGCCGCGCTACCGAACTGGCCGTAAAAAAGTTTGAGGCCGAGGTATTGAAATCACAAAGCCTGGAGTTTGACCTCATGCAGCAGGTAAAAGAAACGGAAAACCGGATCAACTTCCTGCTGGCAAGATACCCGCAGCCCATTAAACGAAATAATGGCACTGATTTTCTGCAACTGCCGATAGCAGCTGTCAAAGAAGGGATACCATCTCAACTGCTGGCCAATCGCCCAGACATCAAACAGGCAGAACTGGAATTAAATGCGGCCAAACTGGATGTAAAGGTGGCGCGTGCAGAATTCTACCCTTCGTTTGGCATCAGCGGCTCAGTGGGTTTTCAGGCATTCAAACCGTCATACCTGGTAAAATTCCCGGAATCGCTCTTATATAGCCTGGCTGCCGACCTTGCTGCACCACTGATCAACCGCAATGCCATCAAAGCAGAGTTCAGCAGCGCCAATGCCCGGCAGATACAGGCCCTGTATAATTATGAACGAAGCATTCTGAACGCATACCTCGAAGTATCAACACAGCTTTCCAATATGGGAAATCTCGAAAAGAGTTATACGCTGAAGTCAAAACAGGTTGATGCACTTACCCGGTCAATCGAGATATCAAACGATCTTTTCAAGTCGGCCCGTGCCGACTATCTCGAAGTGCTGATGACACAGCGCGATGCACTGGAAGCAAGACTGGAACTGATAGAAACTAAAAAACAACAATTAAACACGGTAGTAAATATCTACAGGGACCTTGGTGGTGGCTGGAGATAGGTGCTAGTTTAAGGTGGAGGCCGGCCCGCGAGGGTCGGCCTTTTTAATTTCGCCAGGTGATGTTTTTTATATTGTAACTGAATAGGTCTTCGCAATATCCATTTAACAGACCTTTTTGCCTCCACGGCTGGCGGCAATTTGTGAACCATAAAAAATAAGAAAATACCGTAAGAAAATGAGATAACTTAAACCTGACATTGATCTGAAGATTTGAGGCCCGTATTTTGCTTTCTGTGCAGCAAACAAAAACATACCGCATTGGCTTATCCATATACCTGTGCGTATCTGTTACACCAGTAAAATTGCTTAACTTATATCACTAAGCCCGGTATGAAGAAATATTTCCCTTTTTTCCAAAACTATAAAAAAGCCCTGCTGCTGGCTCCCTTACTGGTGCTGGTGGATGTAGCCTGCGAAATTGTGCAGCCGGAGCTCATGTCCAAAATAGTAGATACAGGCGTCATGCACAAAGACATGTCCTACATCCTCCGTACGGGTGGCCTCATGATTCTACTGTCGCTGATTGCCATTGCAGCCAATGTCGGCAATATCTATTATTCATCGCGGGTATCGGTAGGCTTTGCAAGCGAACTCCGCAAAGGGCTGTTTGACAAAATACAGACCTTTTCTTTTTCCAACCTCGACAAATTCAGTTCGGCATCGCTGGTTACACGTATCACCAACGATGTCAACATTATTCAGCAGGTCATTATGCTGTCGCTCCGCTTGCTGATACGCGCCCCGCTGATGCTGTTGTTTGCGGTAATAATTGCCGTACGAATAAATCTGGGACTGGCTACCATTATTGCAGTTGCGATACCGGTACTGGCCGTCAGCATCTACATCATTCTGCGCAGAGGGTTGCCATTCTTTGAAAAAATGCAGCGAAGACTGGATAAGGTAAACGAAGTGATCCGCGAAAACCTGATCAATATCCGTGTGGTAAAATCATTTGTGCGCGAAGATTTTGAAAAGAAAAAATTTGGCCGCACCAACGATGACCTGCGTCAAATGGCTGTCAGGGCTTCGGGGATGGTGGTTTTGATACTGCCGGTCATGCAATTTGTGATGAATGTTTCTATTGTGGCTATCTTATGGTTTGGCGGTAACAAAATTGTGCAGGGCACCTTCCAGGTAGGTCAGCTTATGTCCTTTATCACCTACATTACCCAGATACTGATGTCGCTCATGATGCTGGCCATGATGATCATGACACTCTCGCGTGCCACGGCCTCCTCCGAGCGGGTGCTTGAAGTATTAAATACCCAGGCAGACATTACAGACTCGGCACTGGCGCTGGAAAAGAATCTGACCATCCGGTATGGAAAGGTAGAATTCAGAAACGTATGTTTTAAATATCAACAGGACGGCAATGAATACGCGCTGAAAAATATCAACCTCATTGCCCAACCGGGCCAAACAACAGCCATTATTGGAGCTACCGGATCTTCCAAAAGCACATTGGTAGAACTGATACCAAGATTATATGACGTGACACAGGGCAGTATACTGATCGATGGGGTGGATGTACGCGACTACACACTTCGAAACCTGCGCACTCCCGTAAGCCTGGTACTGCAGCAAAATGAGTTATTTTCCGGCACCATCCGGCAAAATCTGAAATGGGGAAAACCCGATGCCACCGATGAGGAAATTATTGCCGCAGCTAAAGATGCCGCTGCGCATGATTTTATTCAGTCATTTCCTGAAGGATATGAAACCGTACTGGGACAGGGTGGCGTAAATCTTTCGGGCGGACAAAAACAGCGGCTCTGCATTGCCCGGGCTCTTTTAAGAAAGCCAATTATTCTTATCCTCGATGACAGCACCAGTGCAGTAGATTCTGTGACCGAGGAAACAATACGCAAAAGTCTTGACAATCACTTCCCGGATACGACTATTTTCATCATTGCACAACGCATCAGTTCAGTACAAACTGCCAGGCAAATCGTACTGCTCGACAATGGCGAAATTGTTGCATCCGGCACACATGAGCAGCTTATGAAAGACAGTTCCATATACAGGGAAATATATCATTCACAACAACTAAACGGAGCTACCAGCGTATGAGTACATCCGGCAATACTAAACTGGCCCCCGCAGGACTTCCCGGCCGACGCGGTGCTGTATCCGTAGAAAAACCCAAAGACAGCCGCCAGGTCATTGGCCGGTTATGGGGATACCTCAAAGTTCAGCAAAGTGCATTGATCCTGGCGGGCCTGCTGTTATTAATCAGTACCGGCGCTACTATTACAGGCTCTTATCTGTTACGCCCGATTATTAACAACTACATCATACCACACGATATCAATGGTCTTATCAAAATGATCGTTCTTTTGCTGGCTGTCTATGTGCTGGGTTCAGTGGCCAGCGTATGGCAAAACAGGTTAATGATCAGAATCGCCCAGAAAACCGTGTATAATATCCGCGCAGATCTGTTTCGTCATCTGCAAAGTCTTCCCATACGTTTTTTTGATACGCGCAGCCATGGGGAGCTGATGAGCCGTCTTACCAACGATGTAGATACGGTGAGCGATGCATTGAACACAAGCATTTCGCAACTCTTTACGAGTGCCATCACACTCACAGGTATTTTTACACTGATGCTGTATATCAGCCCGCTTTTATCCGTCGTAACGCTGGTGGTGGTTCCATTTATGCTTTGGGTGGCAGGAAGGATCATTAAAAAAAGCAAACTATTCTTTATAGCGCAGCAGGCAGCGTTAGGCAATGTAAATGGCTATGCAGAAGAAATGATTTCGGGACAGAAAGTAATAAAGGTTTTTGGCCACGAAGAGACGGCAAGCCGCGAGTTTGAAGTACTGAATGATGAACTGAGAGAAAAAGGCACCCGCGCTCAATTGTATGCAGGTGTAATGATGCCCGTCATTCAAAACCTCAATACCATCAATTTTGCCCTCACTGCCACAGTTGGTGGGTTATTATCGTTGTTAAAAGGTCTTGACATCGGCGGACTGGCGGCCTTTCTTCAATACTCGAGGCAGTTTGGCCGGCCGGTCAATGAAATCTCCAGTCAGTATAACAGCCTCCAGGCAGCATTGGCCGGGGCTGAAAGGATATTTGAAATACTCGACGAAGCTCCGGAGCAGAGCGACAGTGCCGATGCGATAGAGCTATCGGATATAAAAGGGCAGGTCTCTTTCCAGGATGTAACATTCGGTTATGTGGCCGGCAAAGCGGTGTTAAGAAATATTTCTTTCCAGGCAGAAGCCGGACAAAAGATTGCCCTGGTCGGTTCCACCGGTGCAGGCAAAACTACCATTATGAACCTGCTACCGCGCTTTTATGATATTCAGTCTGGATCCATCCGCATAGACGGAACGGAGATCAGAAACATTAAGCGAAGCTGTCTGCGCCAAATGCTTGCCATTGTACTGCAGGACACACACCTGTTTACCGGTACCGTAATGGAAAATATCCGTTATGGGCGGCTAACGGCAACAGACGAAGAAGTAATGCATGCAGCCTTAATATCCGGCGCTGATTCATTTATCAAACGATTACCGCAGGGCTATCAGACATTACTCGAAAATGATGGAGGCAATCTGAGCCAGGGTCAGCGGCAATTGTTAAACATTGCACGGGCTACCGTGGCACAGCCCCCTATACTCATACTGGACGAAGCAACAAGCTCAGTAGATACGCGCACCGAGCAGATCATTCAAAATGGCATGGATAAGCTCATGCAGGGGCGGACCAGCTTTGTTATTGCTCACCGGTTGTCTACAATCCGTAATGCCGATATGATTCTTGTACTCGAAAACGGCCAGATCATTGAGCAGGGTACGCATAACGGATTACTGCAACAGAAAGGGCGATACTACGAGCTATACAACACCCAGTTTGATTAGTTGACTTTAGCAAATAATACCCTACCTTTTACTGAAGCCCCGAAATGATTACGGCAGCTTGCTTAGGTACTGTTCAATTTCTTCTGCCGTTGGATCTACTGCTACAATTTTTCCGGCTTTGTCAACCAACACGGTCAGACCTCCGCCATTGGGAACCGTGTATTTATTCCAGATACCATTTTTATCATCCAGTTCAAGCAGGTTGAGCCAGCTGAATTTTTCTTTATTCAGTCGTTTCAGTAACTCATCGGTATTATCAAACTCGCGCGCCACACCCACTACTGTAAATCCCTTTGACTGATACTTTTCATACAAGGGCACTACCTGTCTCGACTTTACAATACAGGGTCCGCACCAGGATCCCCACAGATCGATGAGTGCTGTCTTACCCTCAATCAGTGACGACAGGCGGTATTGTTTTCCATTGAGGTCTGGCGCGGTAAAGTCTACAAATGGTTTACCGGGATAAATCTGCAGCAGTCCGCGCAGACCATCTGTTACCAGCTTTGTATACTTATGATCAGGAAAAGCTCTTGTATATTTTATATAACTATCCTGTATCAGGCGCAGTACTGTTGAATCTTCTTTGGCCCGGTATTGCATATCCTCCACAATCATGTAATACTTTGCAAGGTTAGGTACCTGATCTATCTGCAGGTATTTCCAGTTGGCAATTTCACGATTGAGGCTGTCTAACGACCTTCGCATTTTCATACCCTGCGCCGTTAAATGTTCACCTTTCTTTTCTAACTGATGTCTTTTTTCGTAAATAAGCTGCCGGTCTTCTATGGCGGATAACTTGCGGAGTTGTGCATTCAACTCCATATAAGCAGGAGAATAAAACTGATCTTTTTTAATAAGCGCCTGCTCCTGCGCCACCAATCGGTTAAATGCGGGAGTAAATAAGGCTTTCCTTTCTTTTTCCATTCTGTAATATTCACGGTTGACATTACCTCCCTTTATCTCATTATCATCAGCTTTCGCCATTTCATGTAACCGGAATTCTACAATGGACGTATCGGGGAAAAAGGCAATATGCCGCCATGCACCCGCATCCAGTTCATCTTTAAATATCAATTCGTAGGCTTCCAGTTCGGTCGCATTCAGCGTATACTGAAATTTGTTGTTGACAATGGGTATTTCAATCTTGTTTTCCGACCTTACAGATTTTGTACGTGGCAGCAGGTAGATGGCTTTGCTGGACCTGCCTGCCACTGTTCCTTTCAATACTGTGTTGTATTGAGCATTAACTGCAGAAAGTTCAGACAATAGAATGCCTGTCAGCAGTGCTGTTTTGAAAAAATTCATACTGTTATGTTTAGATGATTATTTCTTTCGTTTCTTTTTTGTATCAAGCAACTGACTCAGACTGGTGAGCTGAAATCCATTCTGTATCAATACACTTACATCATTTGCTTTATAACCACGCTCCTTTAATCCGATAGCTTCTGCCAGTGTCATATCAGTAAATCCTAATTGCTGAAATGACTGAATATAAGAGGGGCTTACACCTGCATCTTCCAGCTCTGCAAATTGCCGTACAGGTACGTTAGTAAAGCCCAGTTTTAATATAGCCTGCACATCAGCCGGCGATACACTATTCGATTCGAGATAATACAATGAATCCAGCGATACCTGCTTCAGACCTGCTCCATGATAACCCTGTATACGTCCAGCCGAAAACTTTCTTTCCTTAAGCCAGATCAGGCGATCTACCGAAAGATCTTTTAGGCCGATGCCCTGGTATCCCTGGATGATGGCGGCGCTTACATTGGCTTTATAAAGTCTGATCAGGTCATCGGCCGGCACATTTTTCCAGCCCACACTTGCATAGCCGGTTAATACAGCTATGCTGATACCAGCTTTTTTCAGTTTATTGATATCGCTGAGGGAATATCCTGTGTACAGTTCTGTTGTAACTGGCGGCAGTATCGTATTTTTTTCATCCCCGGCTACCGGCTCTTTTTCCGCTTCCGGCGCCAAAACCGCTACAGGCGGCTGGCTGCCGCTATCGCGATCGGCGACTGATACGTGCGTATGAGCGATGGTATCGCCAGATACCGGAGACAATACTATATTCTTCGGGGTTCTGACTGTACTACCGGTATCTGGTAGTTGCTGTATCTGCTGATCCGCTACCAGCGGGTTATGTGTGATGGGCAATGCGCTGATATTTCTATCCAGATCATCATTGTTCCATTCTATGGCTGCCGGATGGTTTACCACAGATAGTGTCAGCAATAACAGTGGCATCAGTGCCAGGTATTTCCACGAACTATGCAGGTTAGATCTTTGCCGGTTCATCATCCGGATGCGTTGCTGCAGCAGTGATTGATTATAGGCCGACTGAATACGAAGCAACTGATTAGGGGCAGCTACCTTCAATAAATTGAGCTGATAAACCGCCGGCTCTACCTTACCCTCCTGTAGCAGGTCACTATCTGTCTGAAATTCGAGATTAGCCTCTATAGAACGATGCAACAGCCAGGCAAAAGGATTAAACCACTGAATGACGACCAGCAGCTCTGCCAGCATCAGATCAATAGTGTGCTTTTTTTGTACATGTATTTTTTCGTGTGCCAGAATCTGCTCATATACATCCCACTCATATCGCCCGGGATTAATAAGTATCAGATTCCAGAATGATCCTGGCGACTGATCGCCTTTTTCTTCAAGAATAATAACACGGCCATCGCGGATGGCGGGTAATTTCCAGCGCTTGTAAACAATGGCTGCCAGTTGTATCAGGAAGTTGACAGTAAGTATTGCCACTCCAACCCAGTAAGCCGGCAGAAGCCATTGAGTCCAGTTGCGGGATGCGGCAGGTTGTACGCTGAAATGTTTTTTATCGCCCTGTGCAGTTACATGGCTTAACGGGGTACTGCCGGCTACAGGATAGTCTTCTGCTGTTGAATGAAGTATTTCATTCTGAAAAAATGCCTGTACCGAAAACTGCCTGGGTATAATGAGTAATGGTGCTGCAAAGGAAATAAGCAGCAGCATCAGCAACAGGAATCTGTTGACCGAAAAAAATGTTTCACGGCGCAGCAGTGCTGTATACAACAACCATCCCACAGCAATCAGGGCAGCCGCCTGCAGCAGATAGGCGATCATTTCGCATCTCTTTTGATCAGCCTCAGTATATCCTTCAGCTCCTGTTCCGAAATTTTGTTTGACTTCGTGAAATAGGTAAGCATTTTGGAATAGGAGTTATCAAAATACTGACTCAGTATATCTTTCATGGCTTCGTCCTGATAGGCTTCTTTACTTATAAGCGGACTGTAGCAATGCATATTGCCTACCGTTTCGTGGGTCAGAAATCCCTTTTCTTCGAGTATTTTGACCATGGTGGCAACAGAGTTGTAATGGGGTTTGGGATCAGGCAGATGCGGAATAATTTCTCTGATAAAAGCTTTACCGGCAGTCCAGAAAGCCTGCATGATCTGCTCTTCGCGTTTGGCCAGTTTGGTCATTTTTGGCAGGTTTTGGTCAAATCTACTAATCAATTAGGAGTATTCCTATTTTTTTAGGAGAATTCTTTTCCAGCTTTTCCCTGACTCTTCGTAGTGTTGGCGCTCTTATAAAATAACAGATGATCTTAGTCGTCTCTTATTCGTAATTGCCCCGTTGCAAAAGCAGCACATTTATATATAATGATATTATCGGACAGTAACCATACCATCGGCTTTACTCGCTGGCTGTCCTTTACCAGTAGTAATCAGGTGCAACAGGATCTCTCCTACCTAATAGTTCCATCCACCTGAGCAGGCTTTGAAACATTCACATTGTGGTGCCAGCCCGTGATGCGTAAACAACAATTGTATCTGATCACCCTTCGCACTGATCTCAAAGCTGATCTTAGTGTCTGTCCATTCGGCCATGTGCTTAAACATGCTCAGGTCGCTGCCGGTAACTTCCCATACTATTTTTTATACGGCACTGCTTCTATCCATTTTTATCACCTGTAACACATAGGGGAGGAATCATTATGCTATGCGCCTGGCTTCTCAAAAAGCCATGCTGTACCTGTTGCCATAAGACAGATACCGGTGTTATTACCTGATTTTATTTTCCGGTACTTCTACCTGACCACTGCCCAGCGCGTGGCTTTTACTTTGGAGCTGTTTCAAGAAGCTTCTGAACAAAAAAAGCGGATGCCGAAAAGCTATAACAGAGTAGGCGTAAAACTTAAACCTTCTCTTATGCCAACAGTAAGTGTTTATGGCAACAAACCCGATACAGGTCCGGGTATGCTGGCCGCCAGGGCCGTTTGTGATGATCTCAACCTGGCTCATCCCACATGGGGAGTGCAGGTAGTCTGGACCAGGGATAATACGCAGTACACTACAGCTGTACCAACGCGTGCAATACTGGTAGCAGCAGTGAGTGCAGAATTTCCACAGTACAACGTGGCCTGACCAACTCGCGCAATCCGCCCTTGATAACCTGATCGATTTTTTAACCTTTAAACCTTTTTTATGGCTTCAGACATCACGCCTGCACAACAGGCATTTATTAATGCCATTCAGCAGAAAGTCAGCACTTTTCTGGGTACAAAGCTGGATGGTAATTTTCAGGTCGTCAATTATCCTGCGGGTTTCAATTACGGCATTACTTATGGGGCTAACGCCTACTGGAATGAAGCAACACTTCAGGACATTGACACATTGCTGAGTGTTGGCGACAACGGTCAGCTGCAACTCAATGGCGGTGGCTTCTCGGGTTTTTATGCCCGCTTATTGCCTTCGGTGACATTCTCTTTTTCATCGGCCGACAACAATACCATGAATCAGCAGGATCAGGCTGCACAGGCTCAGATAGCTTCTGTGCTCACTGAGTTTACCAATGCCGGTGGTACATTCACGAATCCGCTTCCCTTTGGCGGAAAAATCCAGGATGTATTCAACCAGATGATCTCGGAATTTGGCAGTTTATCAGCCATCCCGGCTTCGCTCAATGCCCTGCGCAATGCTATTGCAGCTTACCAGGCAATAGCCGCTGAGAGCTATGCTTTGCACAACAAGTATTACACGGCTACGGCTTACCTCAATGCCGCTATCGCCAATGTGACTGCACCCACTGCCAAAAATGGTGGCATGCAGGTTGATTCGGCTAACTATTATGTGGGTTATACCCCTAATAAACTGCCGACGGCCAATCAGCTTATCGGCAGCCTCAATACGGCAGGCAATTCCGTAAGTGTTGACATTGCCATCTCCAATTTCCGCTCATCTGCTTCGGAAATGAAGATCAGTGGTGGCGTGGGCTTTTCCATTCCTATTGCCGAGATCATCAGCTTTTCGCTGAACGCTTCTGCATCTTACGATGTTTCAAAGTATGTGTCTTCCTCCTCTGCACTTACGATGAACATCAGCTATCCGGGCGTAACCCTTTTCCCATCCATTCCTTCTATTGTATCGATCGACAACAGCCAGGGCTGGTATGCCAATGACATACTGCAGGAAGTGGTGGCCAATACGGGAAAAGACGTAACCGGGTACAAGCTGCAGGGATCTGAGTATAACATCAACGATGTGTTTGGCGTGGGTAAACTGTTCTCCCGCCTCAAAACCTTTGTGATCAGCCAGCAGCCTACTATCAAGCTCACATTTACCGGATCTGATGTAGACGACATCGTCAGCGATTTCAAGGTGAATGCATCTGCCAAAGTAGACCTGTTTGGTTTATTTACACTGGGCTCGGCCTCAGGCAGCTACAGTGTGCAAAACGTAGATACCAAATCGCAGGCTGGTGCTGTGATTGTAACTTTCGGTCCCCCTGCTCCCAGCGGTACAATCCCCTTGCAACAGCAGGTTGCCTATGTTATGGGTGGTGTTCCTTCTTACCCGCCTAATAATGTATGACGGGTACCTGTACCGTTAACAGCGCAGTCAGTCACCGTAAAAGGTGGCTGACTTTTTTGTGCCGGTCACCGGCTTAGTACGTTTCAATAGTTTGCGATCCAAAATCAGTGATATGGTAACTGGCCAGGGGAGTTTCCATGCTATTCCCGTTTGTAAAAGCAAGTACGGTCATCCCTGCGCTTTTAGCGGCCAGCATGCCGGAGTGGGAGTCTTCGATGGCAAAACAATGTGCTGGCATTACATTCAATTTCTCTGCTGTAGTTGTATATACCGCGGGGTCTGGTTTACCCTTTTCTTCAGATTCTGCCGACGAAACAGCATCAAAAAGATGGCTTATCCCCAGCTTATTTAACACTACAGGTATTATCCGTTGTGGCGAGTTGGTGGCCAATCCAATTTTGAACCCTTTTGCTCTGTGCCGTTCAATAAAAGCCTTTACACCTTCAATAGCACAATCCTGCTGCTCGATGAGTTCTATTACTCTTGTCACAACCATTTGCTCTGCCTGCTGCAGTTCGCCGCTCTGCCAGGGATATTTTTCGTACCAAAACCTGGCGACCTCTCCGGTCGTCATGGTTTTGGTCTGTGCAGAAAATTCTTCGGTGACTGTGACTCCCAGCGATGAAAACACTTCTTCTTCGGCCTGTTGCCAAAATTTTTCGGAGTCAATGATAACCCCATCCATATCAAAAATAATTGCATGCATCTTTAAACACTGCTTTTACGGATATAAATATACAGCAGTTAATAAACTCCCCCCTAATCATTCGTTATTGCCTTTGCGATACAAACGAAAGGAGATAAAACATACCCAGGCCAGGAAAGCGGCAAAAGTTATTTTTTGAATAACAGGCAAACAAAAAAGCAACTCCTTATTATAATAGACATAGTTATTAACCGCTACCAACAGCAGGTTCACCATGCCCCAGGTAAACAGTCCAAACCATTTCCTGGCATATAGTCCAATAAGCGTACCGGTCACTGCCAGAAGGCCCAGGGTAGAAGATATATTGATAACCAGATCGTGATCGGTTGCCGTCAATAAAAAGAACATGCCGGCCATCGATAATACGCCGGAAACACCAATCACATACTTCAGTACTTTGCCGGTACGGATGCTGCCAGCAAACAAGAGCCAGAATGCAGAAAGTGTACTGCCCAATACGATCATGGCAAGAAGTGCGATGGGTCGTGCAGCATTGGATCTCCCGTTAATGGCTTTTTCATTGAGCAGATTACACCAGTAGTTGTTTACCCAGCTAAATCCTCTTGCATTTGCATCGGCCTGTGAACCGCCGGGATAAAAACAGGCGGCCAAAAAATATAATGCTGCAAACAGTAGGGCACCTCCAACCGGAAGCAATAGCCAGTTCCTGTTTTTTCCATTTATAGCCAATGCAACATTTTATGAAGGAGCAGCTACACCTAACTGCCCCTCATAAATATACAAAAGACATTGACCGGGACGATGCCGTTATTTGACTTTCTTCATCGGAAAACGCTGCGACCTGGGCTGACCATTCCTGGTACCGGATATTTCGGCCAGCAATGAATCGGAGGTTATACGGGTATAGGAAATGAGCTGGGGAAAATCATGAACCGGGTTTTCAAATACCAGTGAATTTTCTGAAATGGATTTTAGGGCAAAACGAACCGGCTGGCCCTCATTCTGATTTTTAACTACAGGTATATAAAAAAGCTGTTCTTTTTCCTGCAGCAGGCGAATGGTTTCAAATACCATGGTGTCCTTATCTTTCACCATATAACTTTTGCCGGAAAACTCATTTTCGTTTAGGGGTATCCATGTTTCAAAAAGTGAGCCCCGCTGTGTTTTATTTTCCCAGGTACCAATGAGCCAGCCAGCTTTTTTAATATCGTTATTAAAATAACCTGTCCAGCTGCAGAGCATGAGTATACCCACAACGGCAACGATGGTTGTTGTTTTTTTCATAGTATTAATGCATGGAGTGAACAGCCATTTTGTTTCCTTCTGTATCTATAAACATACCAAAATAACCCATTTCGGGACTGATCTGTGTTTTGGGAACGATCACCCTGCCCCCCGCAGCTGTTACTTTTTCTAAAACCTGCTGCAGATCGCTGCCCCCATTGAGGTAGGCCAGTACTCCTTCCGAAGAGGGCGTGTAATCGGCTCCCTGTACGATGGCTCCGGACACATTTGTGCCGTCTGAAGGGAAAAAACCCATCCAGGTACCAAACATCTCCTTCTCTTCGATAGTTGCGCCGAGAATAGTTTGGTAAAATATCACTGCCCGCTTAAAATCAGTTGCCGGTATTTCAAACCAGTTGATCAGATTATTCATTTCTATGCTTTAGGGCAAAATAACAGTACGGCCTGCATGCAAAATTGTAAAAATGCGACAGGGCTAATCGGTACCAATGAAAAGAGAAGAAAATTTCAGGTGGTCGCCATAAAACTCCCTGGGAGTATGACCGGTAAACTCCCGGAAATCTTTTATAAAATGAGCCTGATCATAATAATTACCCTCGTAAGCCAGGGCGGTAAGACTGGTAAACTGGTTAGTAAGCAGCAGACGGAGTGTTGCCTGCAGCCGTATAATCCGGGAAAGTTGTTTGGGGCTAAGTCCAACGGCTTCTGCAAAATTGCGCTCCAGTTGACGGCGGTTTACTTTAAGCCGGGCCGACAATTCGTTGACCGAAAGCTGGCCATTGGCCGTTAATATCGTATCGATCGTGGATCTGATAATATTATTTACTGTTTCTGCTTCCTGCAGTTTTCGGAGCAGAAATGCTTCTACCAGTACTATCCTTGATTCGGCAGAAGGGGCCGCCAGCACGGCATTTTCAAGTTCCAGTCCCTGCTCACCATACAGCTGCTGAAGCGAAACGGCTTTATTATCCATATCCCTGATAGGCATAGAAGCAAAGGGCAAAAACCCATCGGGATAAAAACGAACAGAAAATATTCCGGAGCTGCCGGTGGGTTCTATTTCAAGTGTATCGGTAATCTGGCCAAAAACGAAACAGCGGGGTTGAATGATACTTTCGTCTGCGGACAGATACTGTTTGTACAGGTCGCCGTAATGAAAGATCATTTCCATACAGCCATCAGGTACTATTCGTTGCCGTACAGGTATTTGCTCTGCCGGGCTTTCCAGCACCCAGTAGCATTTCACAAAAGAGGCCAGTTCTGTATCTGCAGTATAAGTTTGATAGATCATTCACCTCAATAATTAGATCAATCGGATATCGTTCAGCCGTATGGAAATACTGATACCCAGATTAAGTTACTATCTAAAGATACAACGGTAAATACTCTCAAAGGTGATAACTTTGGAGAGCGATTACACCCATACCTGCGCTTGTCATGACCCCGCAAATCACCAGTGAAAATTTTTATCAGTTATGTGACGGGCTCGCCGCCCGCGATAAAGAGCTGTCGCAAATAATACGCGAACACGGCTATCCGCCGCTCTGGAACCGTCCCAATACTTTTGAGTCGCTGGTACATATTATACTCGAGCAGCAGGTTTCGCTGGCCTCTGCGCTGGCTGCTTTAAACAAACTGAAAGAACGTTTGCAGGAAGTGACACCGGAAAGTTTTTTATTGCTGACAGATGAGGAACTAAGAAGCTGCTACTTCAGCCGTCAAAAAACGATCTATACCCGGGGACTGGCAAAAGCGCTTGCAGAAGGAACGCTTAACCTGCACGGGTTGACGATGCTCGACGATGCAGCTGTAAGAAACAAACTGGTTGCACTCAAGGGTATTGGCAACTGGACGGTTGACATTTACCTGCTATTTGTACTACAGCGAGCCAACATCTTTCCCATGGGCGACCTGGCAGCTATCAATGCCCTGAAGCGTATCAAGAAATTACCGAAAGACACTTCGCACGAAAAGCTGCTCGCCATTACCAGCAAATGGCATCCGCATAAATCGGCTGCCACCATGCTGCTTTGGCATCATTATTTATCCTCATCCGGAAAAAAATGAGTCAGTATTCTATCAACATTAAGCGGGTTTACGAGCCCTACAGCAAAAGTGATGGCTTTAGTATACTGGTCGACCGGCTATGGCCACGCGGTATCCGTAAAGAAGATGAACGAATAAACCTGTGGCTCAAAGAAGTAGCGCCTTCTGCCGAATTAAGAAAATGGTTCAATCATGAAGCGGAGAAGTGGTCCGCTTTTACGAAGAAATATCGTGCAGAGCTAAAAGGCTCTCCGGCATTAGCAGCACTTATTGCCCTGGTAAAGAAACACAGGAAAGTCACACTCCTGTATGGAGCCAAAGATGAGGAGCATAACCAGGCAGCAGCGCTGGCGCATATGCTGCATTCGCTTATATAAGATTATTCTTTGCTGCCATTTTAATAAGCGAAGCAGTATTATTTACTCCAAACTTGGTGAGCAGATTTTTCCGATGGCTATCGACTGTATGCAGGCTGATAAAGAGTTTTTCGGCTATCTGCGGATTGGTGAGTCCGTCTGAAATCAGCTGCAATACCTCCGCCTCTCTGCGGCTCAGCACGGGGACATTTGCCATATCCTGTATATCTATACCCGCCATACTGACATCAAGATTCATATACAGTTTGCCTTCATGTACGGAGAGCAACGCTTCTTCTATTTCTTCGCGGGAAGCACTTTTTATAAGGTAGCCAGAAGCACCATTCTTTATCATCTGCGAGATATAGCTACGCTCTCTGAATGTACTCATGGCCACCACCTTCACTTCAGGAAATTCTTTTTTTATTTTCTCTGTGAGTTCAATGCCGCTTACTTCCGGCATATTAATATCGGTAAGCACAATTTGTGGCGGATGCTGTTTTATTTTCTCTATGGCCTCAAACGCATCTGAGGCCACACCGGTGAGTTCCACAAAACTAATCTGCGACAGCATTGAGCGCATTCCTTCCAGTACCATGGGGTGATCGTCGACTACCAGAACTTTTATTTTATACATCTTTTTCGATTGTGCATTCGATATGAACAGAGGTGCCTCTGCCGGGCGCAGACTGAATATCCATCTGCCCCCGAAGATAGTGTACCCGTGATTGGATATTTCTGAGTCCGGCTGTTTTCATCGCGTCTACCTGCTCTTTATCAAAGCCTTTACCATTGTCTTCTACGGTGATGGTAAGCCTGCTATCCTGCCGCATTACCTGTGCCAGAATCGTAGTAGCGCCGGCATGTTTCACGGCATTGTTGAGCAATTCCTGTACGATGCGATATATCACTACTTCCGATGACGGACTCATTCGCCGGTCGAGTCCATAAAGCTGGCAGTTGATCACAAACTGCTGCGATTCGGAAAGGCCATCGCAGTAGTCCTGCAAAGCCTGCGACAAACCGAGATTCAGCAGGGCCTCCGGCATCATATTATGTGCCACACGCCGCATTTCACTGATCGATTCATCCAGTTTATTGAGCGCATTATTAAAGACCCGCGCATTGTCTTCGGTCATTACCAGATTCCCTTTCATAGCCCCCAGTTGCAGTTTGACGCCACTCAGCAGTCCGCCTAACCCATCATGCAGGTCGCGGGCCAGGCGGCTGCGCTCATCTTCCTGGCCTTTGAGCAAAGCCTGCGTAGCCAGCAATTGCTTTTCCTTTTCCAGCTCGCTGATCCGTTGTTGCTGCAATTTTTGTTTATTACGGTAGTTACGGTAAGAAAGCAGGGATATGATCAGCAAAGCCCCTGCGCTTCCGATGAGGATATAATTGAGTGTATTTTTCTGCTTTATAGCCGCTTGTTGCAAATTGATCTGTGCTTCCTTTTTGGCCGTCTCATACTCGACTTCGAGCCGGCTCGCATACTGTTTATTCTGCTCACTCGATGCCGAATCTGTTATTTCTTTAAATTCTTTGTAATACGTCAATGCTTTTTTATAATCGCCCCTGGCTTCATACAACCGGCTTTGATAGTCCAGTAAAATCTCGAGATGTACTTTGCCGGTTGTTTGGGCAATCTCTTTTTCGGTTGCCAGGAGTATTTGTTCTGCCTGGTCATATTTTTTTTGAAGGGTCAGCACTCTTGCCAGTTGCAGGTTGGCCTGTATTCTGCCGAAGATATTCTTATTCTTTTCGGCCAGTTCAGCTGTTTTCCTAAAATGCTCATTGGCCTGATCGAGCTTGTCGAGATTCATATAAATGAGGCCGGCGACGAGGTGGTAACTGGTCAGCGCCGATTCGTTATCTGCCGGGGAGTAATACTTTCCGGAAGAATCGATACAGGCCTCTGCTTCTTTATACCGGTTTTGCATGGTGAGCGCGAGTGCAATTGCATAATAACTCCGGAAATAAGCGGTGGCAGTATTTAGTTTACGGGCTATTGCCAATGCTTTACGGGCATATTCTTCCTCTTTTACAAATTCATACATTTCTTTATAAATAGAGGCGATATCGATAAGCTGATTCAGTTCCAGATCAGGCTTGTCCAGTTTATTGTAGATACGTACTGCATTCATCGAATACTCGACCGCAGTTTTATATTTCCCTTTAAACCGCTCGATCGAAGAGTTGGCACCATAGACCTTTGCTGTCAGTAATTCCCGGTTGGGATGATCGGTATGCGCCAGAAACAGCAGGGCCGAATCAAAACACAGGCCAGCCCTTTCATAATCACCACCTGCTCTAAACAGGTACGATTGGTTCTGAAAAACAAGTGCCGTGATGTAATCAAATTTTTTACCGGTCGAAAAATGCAATGCGTCTCTATAGTACCTGGCAGAAAGAGAGGTATCAACCGTTTCGTATTGTATGGCCAGGCGCATCATGGTCAATGCACGCGATGTATCGGGCAGCCCCTGTTTTGCCAGTTCATTTTTCAGGCTGTCGATCGGGTTTTGCTGAGCCCGCAAGGCTGCGGATGCGCAAAAGGCTACCAGAAACAGGCTTATCCATCTCATATCGTAAAATAAGCCTATCCGCTTCATTTTACAAACAAAGACAGACAGGCTATTAATAATATCCCCTGTTCGGGGGAGGTTGAAGGCAAAAGGTATAGAGGAAAAAGGGTATTGTATTCTCGAAATCCTCAGCCATTTAATCCGGACCACCATTCACATGTACCCCGAGTAACGGGGTTTAGCCAAAATCAGTCCCAGTATGTTGAACCATCAGATCCAATATAGCCAACCAATCGACTCTTTTCGTTAAACACGGCAATAAGATACCGGTATCCGCAATAATTGTAAGAATAATAAGGAAGTTTGTGCGCCCACCCAATCCTTCCGGTATAAGGCTCAATAATCGCCCATTGGCTATCGGTGGCTACGAGGAAAAGATTGGCGAAAAAGCCGTCTACAATATTTCTAAATGGCCCTGCTTTTGACTTTATCCTTTCTGACAGATCATTTGTATCGTAATTAATTTTTAATATATACCAGCCAGCTTTCTCTTGATACACAGCAATGAGATCGTCACGGCGTAGTTCATAAATTGAATCGTACACACAGGGCAGCAATTCAACTCCATCATATCTGCGGATCAATCCCCAACCTTTCTCATCCTTTTTAAAAAACATCCCACTACTGCACCGAAGGCGGGAAATGTTAGTCGCCGAAATCAGATAGCCATGTTTCGAATTACTGGTGTCCCCGTAATTGCTCCAGCTTATCTCAAAAATGCCTTCACCCTTGTCAGCAATTGAATAGCTGCTTTTGCCACCATCACAAAGAATAACAACATCACGAAGCGGCTCCAGAATGGGCAATGGGCTTCCCGGGGGATGCTCATGTATCTTGCCGGTGACATACGAATAAAGAAAAGTTTTTCTCCCTTTTGTGAGCACAAACTTCTCATCATATCTAAGGTCGATTAGGTTTATGTTGTCATAAATAGCTGGTAAAACTATTTGACCAGTAATATCAATAAGGCCCATCTTCTCCTTTTTAACAACAAGGGCCAGATAAAACTCCTTCTTTGTTACCGAATTATAAATTCGCTGATAAATTGAAGCGCTATCGTATGCCGGTTTTATCACTACCCGCTTTGCACTGTCACAATAACCCCATAGATTACCTCTGCGATAGGGAATCAGGTTAGGCAGGTCAGGCTGTGTAAACGCCGAAAAAAATGGCAGCAAAAAAAGTGCAGACAATAAAAAACGGGAGAACATCAGCAGATAGGTTTAATTAACAGCAAATGTAGCCGTAAAATCTATTAGCATTACTCCAGCGTGGTAACCCCTGCTATCTGTGCCGGATTTTCCTGATGCAGATCAAAGACGATAATTTCATTGATACCTTTCTTCAACCAGGAAGCCGGACAATACAAGCGGTATTGTGGACCCAGGTTCCAGAAGCGTCCCAGGTTATGCCCGTTGACGTATACAACACCCTTGCTGTAGCCGCTCAGGTCAAAATAGGTATCGCCGGTCTCTGTCAATGTAAAATTGCCTTTGAAGAAACGGCCATTGCTGTTAGCTGCTTCCGTTTGTGAGGCCGGCCGCAGCGTTTTGATCATTTTTTCATCGAGGGGCAGTTTATATATTTCCCAGTTCATGAGTGTCATGCCATTGAGCGTAACGCGGTCGGTGATGCCTTTGCGATCAATCATGAACTGGGCAAAATTGATATGCCCCATGCCTTCGACAAGAATATCCAGCACGGGATCTTTTACAGCTGTTTTAGGCAGGTTGACTTCCCATTTACCCCCATCGCGATAAACGGTGTCGATAAATTTTCCATTCAGGAATACCAGTGCATAATCATGCGGCTCCCAGATTTTGAGCTTCCCGCTTGTATGCCCAATCAGTTTGGTACGATACAACAGGAGTCCCTGGTTCTGATCCAGATCTTCCATGGTTTTGGGTTGCGGAGAATATACCGGTTTGGGCAGGTTTTGCCAGATGCTGGTAAAGGGCTGCAACGAAATAGCGGGTATGGTAATCGTTTTTACCGGCTGCGGCACCACGGGTATCGGATAAGAAACATACTGACCGATAAGCCGGCGAAGCATAAAATACTTGGGCGTGGGTTGTCCCTGCTCATTGATGGGCGCGTCATAATCGTAGCTGGTAATATCGGGCTGATATTGTGTAGGCGTAAAGGCATTGGCACCGGCTGTAAACCCAAAGTTGGTGCCACCATGAATCACATAAAAGTTGAAGGACTTTTTATTTTCCAGCAAATAGGTGATCTCTTTTTTGAGACTGGCCGTATCGGGTTTGGCATATTTCTCTCCCCAGTGTGTAAGCCATCCCGGATAGGTCTCGCTGCTGAAAGATGGCACATTGGGATTACGTTTGGCAGCCTGTGCAAAATCGCCATCATTGCCACCGCTATCCAGACCAATGGCCGCTCCATCTATATTGCCGGCTTCCAGCATATAGGCCGTGGCTCCATCTGCCGTATAAAAGGGTACAACAATCCCGTTTTTAACCCACATGTCCCGCAATTCTTCGAGGTAAGCCTTATCGTTGCCATAGCTGCCATATTCGTTTTCTACCTGCACCATTAATATTGGGCCGCCATTGTTGCACTGGAGGTTTTTTACCTGCGCCGAAATAGCTTTTACATACTCGGCCACCGCCTTCATATACCGCGGGTCGCGGCAACGTATTTTGATATCGGGGATCTTCAGCAACCGGGTGGGCAATCCACCAAAGTCCCACTCCGCACATACATAGGGTCCCGGACGAAACAATACCCACATACCTTCTTCCTGGCAGGTGCGGATAAATGCTGCTACATCTTTGTTGCCCGTTTTAAAATCAAATATCCCCGGTGCCGTCTCGTGATAATTCCACATAAAATAGGCAGCAATAGTATTGCAGCCCATAGCTTTGGCCATTTGTATACGATGCCGCCAGTACTCCCGCGGAATACGGGCCGGATGCATCTCACCGCTGATGATTTGAAAAGGTTTACCATCGAGCAGAAAATCCTGTTTACCCAGGCTGAATACATGTTTACCTGTTTGGCTGTACACACTTACAAAACAGAGAAGGCCGGTCAGTGCCAGTAGAATCTTTTTCATTGCGCTTATTAAAAGTCAGGAACTGCAGAAAGCAAATACTACACAAGATTAGTGTATTACCCGTTACAGCATAGCCACAAACGATTGCGTGTTTTTCAGCTATTCGCAGCCACGATTCCTGTCAGACGGCAGTTAGATTTTAACGATCCCGGCGCTATTGGCCAGCTATTCATAAATAATAGTTTCATTGTTGCAATATCTGCGACCAGTGATTATCTTGGAAGGATTAATCATCCATTAACCGCAACACTTCATTTATGAAACGCCTCATCCTGTTTATTTTATTCCTTACCCCTGCTTTTGCATTTTGTCAATCAGCCGATACCCCGGTAGAAGCCAGTCTTTTTTTACCGGCACATGTCGTAAAAGGCCTCACTGCCGATCAAAAACTCACTATCCATTATGTGCTCGAGGGCCCGGAAGAAAAATGGGAGACGAGTAAGATCATGGCTAAAAAAGTAAAGGATAATGTTTACAGTTTTTCGTTAAAACAGGGAATGTATTTCCGGCTCGTTTTTGTCATTGGTGACTATAGTTACAACATGAGCTGTATCGACAATCGCTCCGGCGAGGCTATGGATAAATACAACTTCAACGTCCTGCTGGAGAAAAGAAAATTTAATCCGGATGAGCTGAAGTTTATTGCTCCCTGTATAGCAAGAGATGATGAATAAATAGTTGCTGGTGAAGCCGTGGAAAAATACTCCTGGTAAAACAGGAGAAAATAAGAAACGGAACCCTGCAAACTACCAGTAAAACAGTTGCAGGCCCGCGATGTATCGCGGGCCTGCCTGTGCATTCAGCATCCACTTAGCTCCCTATTTTTTTTCACAACCGGCCTTATACCAGAAATAAAATAAGCCTATGAAAAATAACCCAGCTAATGATAATTCTTTTTTCAATAGCCGGATTTCATGATTCAATCACAAATGCCAGGTTGTCTTTATTCGCTTCATAATACTCCAGCAGGGCAGCGGCCAAAGCACCGTCCTGTTCCATTTTTTTGAAGCAATATTCCCGCACGCCTTTGAGATAAAGATCCTGATTAACAAACAGGTTTATATACGTGCGCCTGCCTTCTTCAATGAAGGATAAAAACCGGGTGATGAATAAATTCTTTACACCCGGAGAGACATAGTATTTTTCGAAAATGGCTTCGAAACAAAAGGCTTCCAGCAATGACTGATCCGGAAATGAGCTGAGTTCATTCAATCCATTTCGCCCCACACAGATAGCAGACGCAATACCGGAATCAGAACGCACAGACTGGCAGTAGAAAAATCTTGCTGCCACTGCCATCAGTTGCTGCTGACTAAAGCGGACAGACGGATTTTCCTTTCCGGTAAAAGGTGCAGCTAACAGACCATATACCCGCATAAAGGAGGCATCCATGCGCAGGCTGTCGGTAAACAGGCGGTTGATCCTGATTGTATCGGGATAATATTTTTCATAGATGCCCTGAAACCTGGTTTTATTCATCAACACATACCGGAAGCGCCGGGGGTATTTTTGCATAGCCAGCGAAAGCACATCCCGTCCTGAGCTAATCAGTTCCGGGCTTACTCCCAGATAGCGCTCCCCTTCGTCCTGATAATACCGCATGCTGAGCCGGATATAGGTGGCGGGGTCAGGCTGTCCGGCCACGGGATCAGGCTGTGTAAAAAAGAGAAGCAGCAACGGTAGTATTTTTTTCATGGCAACATTTTCTCCAAAAGTCGCCCATGCAGGCCTGGCGCCCTGCATGGAAAAGGTTTAGAAAACCTTTAGAATAGGTTTAAACTGGCAGGAAAGCCTTGCCTGCCGCAGGTATTTAACTAGATTTGTTTCAATGGAAACGAAGGAATTAGTGATTGATAACCGGTTTCGTATACAGGCAGATACGCATCTGCTCACCGACCTCAGCAGCCATGCTACTACCCGGCTGGAGCCCAGACTGATGAAGCTACTTTTTTTACTGGCCTCTCATGCCGGGCAGTTGGTAAGCCGGGAGCAGATCATCCGGGATATCTGGAACGACTATGGCGGCGGCGAAGACGGACTCACACAGGCCATTTCTTTTCTTCGAAAAATGCTGGACGATATGGCCAAAGACCGTATCCGTACCATCCCCAAGAAAGGGTACCTGCTAAATGCTGTGGTAACGCCGGCAACCAAAATAACGGAAGCAGAAGAAAAAGAGAAAATCAACGTTGACACAATTCTGCCGGCTGAGGAAGAGCCCATACCAGCCCTTCCGGAAAAGAAAAAGAATTTCTGGACCCACCCGGCTGCAATAACACTGGTAGTTACGCTGCTGGTATTCGTGCTCATTGCGGGAAGAAAAACATTTTTCCCTTCGCCTGTCAAAAGCCGCGAGCCTGCTGGCGGCGTTGAAGACACGTTGTATCAATACCAGGAACTGAAAGAGCAGCAGCAACGGCAATCTACCAATCCCTGATCCGGCTTTTTACTGTTACAACAGCCGCAAACTATACCGTGAGATCCACGGCATACCGGAAATAAGCATCACTGTGCCTGCAGATCAGACTCCACTTCCAGACTGTTGTCATTCTTTTTGAAGTTTTCTTTTAACCGCTTGCCAACTTCTTCCAGTTTGTCTTCCGGAATCCGGATAAACTGCTGCTGAAACATCAGTTTAGGATCGGCTTTCATTTTTTTAGTAAACTCTCTGAACTCATTTCTGTCGGCAAAAGCTGTTATAAATGTACCTTCCCATTTCTTCAGTTCTACCGGGCGTTTTTGCGCTACCAGGCTGGTTGCTGTAAATACATGATGTTTTTCGGTATCATAAATGGAAAGGATCAGTCCGGGCAATCCGCTAAATTTATACGGACCATCGCTAAGCGGAATATCCGTAGCATACCAGGCAATATAGTTGCGACCGGCAAAAGATGTGGTTGCTTTTTTGCAGAGATGTCCCAGCATGCTCATCTCTTCGTCATGCATCGTCCAGCCGAGCACAGGCAGGGAATCGGGATAGTAAACCTGGTGCAGGCCAAACCGGGAAAAGAAATACATTTGACGGTTTTCCTGGTCTTTAAAAACTTTATACATCACTTTCACTTCGTAAGGCCTTGTAGTCCCTCTGGGCATGACACCTGTAGCATCGGCTTCTTTCGCCATTTCTGTAATAGTAGAATCGTTGAGGTATTGATTCTTACTAATATAATTGGAGGCCGTTTTACCCACCTGCAGCATCATTACTTCGGTAATACGTTGGGTATCGCTTTTAGATGGTTGTAGCGTATAATCATACAGAAGTGTATAATCATACTCAACTGTTCTGTTGATTTGGGCTGTGGCTCCTGTGGCCAGCAGTGCTGTACAAAAAATGGTCAGTAGTTTTCTCATTTGTTATAGGTTTAGTTGGAGGTGGATGGTTTCCGGATGTACAACTAAAACTATAGTTATTTGAGTAATTACCAAGGTTAATTAAGGTTAATGGATCATGTTAACGACATCTCTGTACCTGCTGAAATAGCTACTTTATAGCGTCTTTCAACTTCTGTGCATCCTCCATCTTAAAGAATCCATTGGGCTTGAAATTTTCAATACAGTAATCAATCGCCCGCCGGGCTTCTTTCTTTTCCAGCTTTTTATCTACCAGGTACCTGGCAATTGTATAATTGAGATAAAGGGCAAATTCCGGTCGCTTTGCCGACCATTTTTTTACAAATTCAATGGCCTCTTTGGGTCGGCTCAGTTGATTCATCAGCAGATTGAGCGGCCGTTGAAAATAAAAGAAAATGCCTGTCTGTCCGTTCGGGTCTTCCAGGTTATTGTTCCAGTATTGCAAGGCATCTTCATACGCTTTTACCAGCTCCAGTGCCTGGGCAAAGGAGGTATTGTAGAATTTATCCCTACCCAGCAACTCCGCCTTGTAAGCAAAAAAATCTTCGACTTGTTTTTTATTGGATAGTATAGCAAAGGCCGTAGAGAAAACGCCTTCCTCCCGCGGAATAATATCCAGGTTATAAATACGCTTCACTTTTTGCCGATAGGCTTTTACCACATCCACCGGATTGGTACCGGCCTTCCGTAATGAATCGAGCAGGGCCTCATTCCAGTCATTGTCTTCCAGAAAGTCTTCAAATACAAATGCAATACCATCGGTCAGGGCGCGGTTGGCTACTGCAAAATGGTCTACTTCATAAATGGCCGACTTAAGATGCAGGTTAGGATTCTGAACGGTTTTAAACAGGCTGTCTTCCACAATCACGGCCTTCAGTCTTCCCGTAGCATCTTTTGTACCGGATGCTATAAAATGATAAAACTGATCTGGAAAGTTTTGCTCCGTAAACGTCTTTATTTCCTGCAACAGGCCTTTTTCCAGTTGTGGACTCAGCGATAAAACAGCCCGGAATGGCTGGCCCGGCTGCACCATCGCTTTTTGCGAAAAAACAGCTCCGTCAGAATGACCAATCAATACGGGAAATGCAGGCATAGTGATATTGTTGCTGAGGTAAGCAAATAACTCTTTGGTCAGGTAATGGCAAAAAGCCCGGCTGGCGGTTGTAAATCCGCCATCGCTACCCATGCGCAGATCCTTTGAGCGATTGTTGCTCTGTACGCCTATTACTATAGATGAGGGAATTACTTTAGCTTCTGTCAACTGTTTAACGGTAACCATCACCGGCTCAAACATCCAACTCGCATCAAGGGTAATAAAGACTGGATATGTTTTTTCGCGCGAAAACTCCTCCGGCAAGGCTACTTTAATAAGACGTGTCTCTTTGAGCGTATCGGAGTAAAGTGTATCGATCCGGTAATCGTACGAAATAGTGGCCGCAGACGACCGAACCTGTGTATGAGCCGTATGGATCAGAAAAATAAGAATGACAGACAAAAACAGTTTGTTCATTTTCAAGGCTTTTAAGTTGAATGCGGTAGCGATAACCACCCAAAATTGATTTGTTTGAAAATGAAAAACTTGTAAAAATGGGACATGTTTTATTTCAGCAGATGCCAGAAAGTATCGGTATGTCCGAGCAGTGTGCCCCGTTTAAAAAACTGTGCGGGTGTATTAGCGGTAAATTTCTTGTAAATCTTATTGAAATGCGACTGATCATTAAAGTTGAATTCATAGGCCAGCCGGGTAAAATTTTCCTGGGGCGTTACAAATAACTTTTGCTTAATAGTTTTCCGGAAAAGTACAATCTCATAAAACCGCTTTACCGATACACCAAGGTGTGTCTGAAAAAGCCGGTTAAGGTGGCGTCGGCTCACCTGACTGTGTGCCGAAAAGTCTCCTACCGAAAATCCTTCGGCGTGCCGGAAAATATAGTTGATACAATGATCGAGCAGGTCAATCTTAAATCCGGTAAACCGATCGAATAAAAACCGGTCGAGGTAGTTGATCAGTTCATTGGTATCTGTTGTACCCAGCAACAAATCCAGTTCCTGCGGCGAAAAAAAAGCAACGTCCTTTATAAAGTCTGTGAAATCGATACCGGCATAAAACTGTTGTATGCCCAGGGGATGAAACACAATCACCACCCGGTGCAGGGGTCCCAGTCGTTTTACCAGTAACACTTTTTCGCGCAGCGGAGTAAATAATTGCAGCGGCTGCCCTCCCGGAGTAAAGACCATTTCCGCATCGGCAGTACGCACATGTGATTTGTATAAGGACAGGGTGGTATTGAAATGAGGGAAGCAGATGAATTGATTGGAAACATTGGCTGGTTTAATCTCCAGGTAGTAATAATCTACATACCGGGCTACCAGGGGGTGCTGAGGCTTGAATGTCTGAAAAATATCCGTCATCCTGCTGCGGTTCGGTTGGGAACAGTAGTTTAACGCAGTAATCTCATTAAAATTATTCACTTTACAGGACCCTTCAAAACAGCTGCTTATAAAATGCTGATTTTTTTACTTTTTTAACTATTTCAGGATGACAGAGCCGTCTGCTGCGAATCGGATATATCCCCTGCGGCGGGAAAAATTTTATTTTCATTTAACTTGCATGGGTTAATCAATCTATCATGAGCCAGGCATTTGTAAAAGAAGAAGATGGACAGTGGCTGCACGACCTGCCCCCTACTTTAGCCGCACTGATCAATTATCTTACCCGCGAAAACAATGGCGTACGCGTATATGAGCTGAAGACCTCTTTTTCCAAAACCGGAAAAGAGCTGCACCATATGAGCAATGGGCTCAATTATTTTGTAAATGATAAGCGGCAGTGGGAAATTGAGTGGTAGTACTCCCTGCCAGTGTTGCCAACCATCTGTACCTATTCTGCCTCTTTACCGGATAAGTACTTTCACCGCCATATCTCCTGCTTTTACCCAATAACTTCCCCGCGGCAAATGCGCCACAGATAGGTTATGCAATCCGGCGGCCAGGCTTTTCTGCACTACCGTAAGCCCCGACATATTAACAATACGCAGCCCTGCAGCTTCTTCCAGTTTTACGTATAGCATTCCATTCACTACGGGGTTGGGATATACCAGTACTGCATTGCGATTAGTGGCCACAGCAATTAAGACAACCTTACTGAAGCTATGTTTTCCATCCGCATCTATCTGCCTGATGCGATAGTAATTGCTGCCGCTTGCCGGACTGGCGTGCAGCGCTTCATACTGCTGCACCGTAGTGCTATTACCCGACGCTGCTATGGTGGCTACGCGGCTCCAGCTGCTGCCATTGGTGCTGTGTTCCACATCAAAATGTTTCGAACCTTCTTCGGTAGCAGTACTCCAGCTGAGCAATATACCCTGTGCCTGCTGGCGTGCTGAGAAGCCAAGCCAGTGCACAGGTAGTGTTCCTGTAAGTACGGTGGCGGTTACAACATCGCTGTAGTCATAGGTGCCATAGCCGTTGTCGAGACGGGCGCGGTAATAAGTAGTCTGGCTCAGTACCCCCATTTGCGCGCCTGTAAGCGTGCCGGCTGTTGCACCGCCGATGCCCGACCAGGTATTGTTATCAGTAGATCGCTGCCATAAAATACCGGTGTAGGGATAATTGCTGATCGTAATATCGGCCGGTTGCGTGTCTTCATTGATTGACTGATTGGCCGACACAGTGCCATTGGCATTTTTTGTAACAGCAGATACCTGCCAGGCTGTACCGCCTACCAGCGTGCCATTCCGGCCATTGCCGGTATTGTCTGTAACAGTTGTACCTGTGTTGTTGGTCATTTTATAATAAGCCAGCAGACCCGATGAGTTGGTCGGCACCTGCCGGTACTGGTTATCAACCAGCTGGGTATTGCTGCGCACACTGTTCCATACCCGCACCTCATCGAGCTGGCCGGCAAAAAAACCTGAGGCCGTTGTATTGTCCCACTCCTGACCCAGCGAAAACTTATCGGTACTCTGTACTACATCAGCCGCAGGCAGCGTACGTACAACATCAGGTGTAGTGCTACCATTGAGGTACAATTGAATCGCCCGGGTACCCGAGTTAAATGTTAGCGCTACATGATACCATGTATTGGTACTGATAGCTGCACTGCCATAAAGTGTACCGGGGCTTGAATTAGGCGAATAGATATACATTTTATTGCCTGAGCTTGGACCTACACCTATTTCAATCCGGTTGGTACCATCAGATGGATTAAAGGCAAGGATAGATTCGGTATACGTCACCGTGCGTGAAGAGCGAAACCAGAATTCGATTGTCCAGCTATTGCTCCCTACAGCAGCCGATACGGTGTTGGCAGCAAAATAGTCATTGGTGCCATCAAAAGATAACTGATATCCCCAGCGGGCATCCTGGGCAGAGCAGGTAAGACCTGTAATGAATGCAAAAAACAGTACTGTACTGCGCAGATGTTTTTTCATAGTTAGCATATTGGATAGTGAATGTCCTTGCAGACAGCTCGCAAAATACAGTGCTACATCTGGCGTATCAATAATGGTAAAACCTTAGAAACGGTTTTTTTGACAATTGTCGTATAAAACGAGGGTTATCTGCTAATGAAGGCTGATGACCCTTGTTATCTTCCATTCACCGTTTATATGTTTCCATATAATGGTAAATCGTCCGGCCTGAGATGGAGTGCCGGGCGGTTCTTCGTTATTGTGAAATTTATGTAACCCGATTTCCACTGCTCCAAAATCTTTGATCGGATATACTTCAATACTTCCTTTTACCAGTTCGCGACTCACTTTTCCGCAAACATTGCGCCGCGTGGCTTCGACAATATCATTTTTGGAGGTCATGAGGCCGCCTTTATCATGATAAAACTCGATATCCTCCGAAAAAAATGAGGCATAGGTTTCCAAGGCTGTATCACAGGTATTATATGCGTGAAAAAACAGGCTGTCGAGTTTTACAATAGTGTCATACAGTGCTTTGTCGTCGGGCTCATAGGCAGCTGCAGGCTGCTCGTTTTTAGTGGCAGGTGAAGAACAGCCAGACAAGATGGCGAGCAGCGAAACCAGCATTACAGAAATATAGCGCATGAAATGGGATTTTAAACAATTAAGGAGCCTTAAAATAACTGGTATTCTGCGGCCACCAGCTTTACCTGTTCAAATATCCTACTTTTTAGGATTACCCACCTGTCCCCCACGATAAAACTTCTATGTTGCAAGCAGAACATATAGTCAACCGTATATTTAGTAGAAGAAACAACCAGCAATAGCCTTCCTTTTACTACTTTTTACTTCCTGTACTGCATAACAACAATGTTTTGTTATTCTTAGATATACCGTAACCCAGGGAAATGGAAACCCTTTTAAAGACAATGAAATTCTATTCTCCGGAGAAATGTCTTTTTTTAAAATCTAAGCAAATAAACAAAGCATGCCTGATAGATTCAGGCTTATCCAATCTTAACAACGACCTGTCTTATTGAGGTATTTATTGCGAAAAAGGATGGCAATGACCGGTAAGATCACCTCTGAACAATCTATTCCAAATGGTGGTATTAGTGCTGCGATTTCTTAGCTGCTTCTCCTTTATAAATATCCAACTGACCTTTCCGGTATCCACTTCGGTGGCCCAGCCAGTAGAAGAAAACAGGAAATAAAATAAATACAAAAAGAATAATCAATTCATTGAGGTCGATAATTCCCAATAGCATAGAAGTTTGGTTTAATGGTATTGCAAAATTGTAAAGGTTGATTAAATCTACAAAATTTACCTCAATACCGGATTACCACCTGCACACATCACTTATTTTAAACTGACCGACGTTCTCCGATACCTGCTGGCCGATAATAACGGAAAAATCGTTGATAAAGACGCCAAACGCACGGGCAATGAGCAATTAAGGCTGCTATTAAAGTCCTGCGGGACACCCAGACACACCAGCTAGAGAAAAAATAGCCCGGGCAGAAATAATTGCCAGGCTAACCATTGTCCTCAACAACAAAGCCGTGTCTTTGCAGACACGGCTTTTCATCTACCTAAACCACCTATGCAACTTTTTATCAGGACTGGCGGCCCAGATAAAAAGGAAAATCGTTGGGAGACTGCAGGCCACTTTCATAAGAGCCGCTTGAAGAGCCGGAAGGGTCAAAATAAAACTCGATCCACTCTGTGAGATTGGAGGCACTGCTGGCACCAATAAATACTTTTTTTGTAACGCCATTTACTTCACACTGCGCGGTAATGCGGTAAGTCGTTACCGGCACATCGCCCATATAATAGTTCGGTTTGCCATTCTGGATAGTAAACGTTTTCACTACAGGCGTAGTAGCGGCCGAACCATCCAGGTATTTTGCTCCATTTACTGGTGTAAGTGTAACCGTGAGTTTTGCACCTGCAGGCATTTCGGGTACCACATCGTTGTAATTGACCAGGCGCAGGGAGGCACCAAAATAGCCCCAGCCATTTTCAAAACTGGCGCTACGGTCAGGAATTCGCCCACTTAATTTCCACACAAAATCTCTTACCAGCGTTTTACCCTCGGTAGCAAAAGCATCATAGTCCTGATCGGTCTTCATACCCAGGCGCAGGTGATATACCTGGTCCTGATAGGTCACTTCTTTCCAGGCATAGATCTTCCAGCCGCCAATAGAGGTCAGTTTTAATTTATAACGGCCATCGGCTCCCGTGGTGCCATCGATATGAATATTATCGCCCGTAGGGTTTTCGGCTCTTACTTTTACACCTGCCAAAGGACGACCCTGCGCATCTACGGCAATACCAGTGACCACATTGGCCTGATCGGTGCCGCCGCCAGAAGGCTCTTTGGCCGATGATTTGGAACAGGAAGAAAAACCGATGCCCAGCAACAAGGCACCCATTAAAAGGTAAGGTTTGAATGGTAATGACTTTCTCATTTGTCTTGATTTACTGTTTGTATTTAAATCGTTTTATTTAACACAGTAAAACTAGACGGGGCGCAGGCAGGTATACTACCTATATGGCATTAACTGTAAATAAATGAAGCTGGTTTGCAGCAAACCGATTATGAATTGTACAGGATAACTATGCGGCTGGTTATATATTCGTAAAAACGGGATCCAGCCTTTATAGCAGATCCCGTTTTTATTTCTCGTTTCAGCCACACTGGTCCATTACCGCACTAATAGCTTTTCCTGTTTCCTGCAGCACCGGATAATGACAAGCAGGATCAACAACAGCAGCAACAGCATGGCATAGTATAGCCAGCAGGGGAAGCAGTTCTTTCCGTCTCCCTTAATCGGATCAGTTGCTTCAAAGAGTGATACATAACGAGTAGCCTGGCGGGGCACCAGCTCTCCCCGTTCATTTATACCTTTTCCATTGAAGAAAAACCGGTAGCTGCCTTTCAAAGCTGTTTGATTATAAGTACTCGAATAGGTACCGTCACTGGCTTCCATATCGCCATGTGTACCATCATCGTAGAGTTTGAATGTACTGCCGGTACCATCGGGACGGGTAGCGGTAATTTCTATTTGCCCGCCTGTACTTGGCCATCCCCTGTCAGATAACTGCGCCGTAAGCAGCACAAGTGCACCTGGTTTATAATGATCGGCACTGACCTGAACCGTCATCTTGTAATCACTTTTCACCGCTGCACCAAAACCAATGGGCACAATACCGCGGTAGGGATTTATCCATTCGCCCGCCACCTGGTAAGGTTTAAATTCCTTGCGTGTGCTATCGGCTCTCCACTTACCAGTAGGTGATAAACGCAATACCCAGTCGCCTACATAGCTGCTGGCCTGACTTATATCCGGAAATATGATTTTATACACCGTATGGCCTGCTCTCTTCAGCATCTGTATAGGGATGCCAGCCACGCTGCTTGCAGGATCAATGATGGTACCGTGCGGATCAATAAACTCCAGTTTATAGTAGCCCGCCAGTGCCGGATCATCGAGCACCATAAACACTGCATAACGGTCAGACGATACGATCCTGGCCCGGTTTACTTCTACGGGGTTGCCACTTGCCAGATTCACGCCCGATGTAGGATCCACAATAAGATCTGCACCCGAAGCATTGGAGTAAATCTTAAAATAAAATTCCTCCAACGCAAAGTGATTATTACCCAGCAAATCTTCAGACACATGATGATAGCCGCCATTACCTGCATTGGTAATACGCTGCAGCAGGCCTTCATTAATATCATTGCCCAGGCCAAGGCTATAGATCATCAGATCCGGGTTGGCCGTTCCGAGATCGTTCAGAAATGTATTGGTAACTCGTGGGCCAGCAGTTTCATGGCCATCTGTCATGACCACCATTACCTGTTTACGACTATCAGGTGAAGACAGCAGCTGATCGGCTCCCTGTGTCATACCACAGCTGATACAGGTGCCTCCCGAAGGCTTAAGCCTGGAGGAGTTTGTAATAGATGCCTCAGACAACAGATCGAGTACACCTGGCTCGTTGGCCGAATTTTTTAGTTGCAGTGGCGTTAGATAAGAGCTGGCAGAGCTATTGTATTTGATCAATGCTATCTGATCGCCTGAGCCATCGCCCGGATCGGATCGTAGCAGGTCGTAATAAAGCCGGGCTGCTTTTTGCAGGGCATCTATTTTAGTACGTGCGCCGGCAGACTCATCCATACTTCCACTCCGATCCAGTACCAGCACATTGTCCATCGGTACGGGAGTTATGCCATTCCCTATTAATGTAATATTGACCGTTTCATTATACGTGCCTGCTCCACCTGTACCCAATGCCTGCATTTCAAAACCATAGGCTCCGATGGCCTGTGGCTTAAACCGCTGCAAAAAGGATTGCTCAGCACCTGCCGCTATCGTTACATTATTGGGCTCATTGATCTCTGACCACTGTGACAGATCCGGATCAAGCGGGTCAATCAGGTTGAGAGTAAGTGTCAGCGGGGCATCGCCGGAATTTCGCACCCTGATTGCTTTCGTATAAGTAAATCCAATTTCCACATCCCGATAGTTGATCACATTCGAGCCTGGCGGATCAAAATAAAATTCCATTTTGGGCTCAGGATGATGAGCCTTTGCTATAAAGCTGCAGGTCTTTGACTCTTCGCCCGGTGAATTACTGATGATCACGATAGTGCCGGTATAGGTTTGTTCAAATGCCGGCGGTACAAACCGGATAGATACCGGTATACTTGCCCCCGGTGCCAGGGTAACCGGTGCCGGGTTCGACACCAATGAAAAAACACCACCCGGATTGGCATTCAGCGAAATACTGCTTACCTGCAGTGGCGCATTCCCCTCATTTTTGAATGACTTGCTAAACGTGCCGGTAGTACTTACAACATAGTCGAGCGAATAAACGGCAGAAGACACACATTCTATATCCGGCACTAACGGTTTGGTCGTGCCGGTAACAGTAATTGTCTTATCGGGCACTTCAAGACCCGAAGCGTTGCTGGTAACAATAGTAATGGTAGATGAAAATGTACCCGCAGTAGTACCCGGTTCAAAACGTACAGTAAAGTTGACAGAAGCCGGTCCTCCCATCCGCAGCGTAGTGCCTGTACCACCAGAAATTACAAAGTGCGTATTGTCTGTGCCACTGATGGCGCCAATAGTCACATCGAGGTTGTCGCCAGCGAGCGCTATTGTAAACGTATGATTAACGCCACTACTACCCGCATCGCGACTGCCAAAATTGAAAGTGGGCGGTGTAACCACACAGTCGGGCTCCAGGTTATACTCAATGGTATATGAACCCGGGCCCATAAGAGCTGTGTTTATGGAAATAAAATAACTGCCTGTAGCCGGCAGCAAAAATGTTCCGGAATTAAGCCCGGGTACCAGGGAAGTACTAATGGCAATATCCGCCATATTGGATGCTCCTGACGAAAGGTAAAAATCATTACCCTGCCCGCCCGAACCATTATAGGTAGCGCGCCACCTGACCAGGCGCGAAGTAGCCGCAAAACTCCCTGTGCCCGTAACAGTACAGGGTGTACTCAGGCAATTCTTGGTGGCTGTATAACTGATGGATGCCGATAGTGTTTGAGGCGAAACAAAAAGCAGTATAGTAGAAAACAGGCCAACATTGAGCAGCTTCAGTAGATAATTTTTCATGATGATAAGGTTTGGTAAATAAGAAAAGGAATCCGGAGGTTTGGGTATACTTCAATTGCCAGGGCGGAGAATGCCCATACCAGTAACAGGCTGATATATAACAGCACACATCTTTCTTGAGAGAAGGTGCTGGCATTTTCGGACAAACAAATAGATTATTGCGCATCCATTCAGCCATAACAGTAAGATTTATGGCTTTCACAAGGCGTTATCCTTTTTCTTTCACAGAGCTGGGCAGGATAGTAAATTAGTAAGTTGCTGCACTACCCACAACTATAAAAACCCCTTTTTTTTAGGGTGTTTTCACCTTTTATTACCATTCTATAAACCCATGTAATCCCTTTCACCCGATCGGAGGTTTATTTGCTACAAAAATGTGCAGTTATATTATTCGTCATATAATGGCCTGCCAGCAGTAATACAGGCTGCCGTTTTTATTAGCAATTAGTCAGCCTGATTATCATTTAACGATGCTTGTGCGCAAATTGCCAGACAGGTAGTAAATAACCAGTCCGTATAAATAATACTGTTGCTTTCTACAGCATTAATATCAGTTAGAAAATGATGCCGGGGGTCTGATTCAGTATTTGTATTATTAAATACGGCTGTCTCTCTAGCAGTGCCAGCAGACGAGCTCAGCATGGATGCAATAAGTGAAAACATAAAGAATGTTTTTTGATTATTAAACGACCTGGCAGACCTCACCCCGATCGCTGCAGCAGCAGGAGGAATTTTTCTTATTTAAGTAAGGACTGCTGCAATTCCAGCAACTGGCGGTAGGCTGAGTAGTGGCGGTAAAACCCATGGCCCCGGTAGCTTCGCTGATATCTGCCGGCAGCATGTCTGCCTCAAAACCCAGCGCACCAGATTGTGTCGAATACAATTTGCCTACATACTGAAAGCCTGCTTTACGAATACCGTTAAGTGATGACCGGTTTTCTGGTGCATGAATGATCCAGAAGCGCTCCGCTTTATCCCATTCCGCATTTATCATAAACTGTAATAATGCGGGGTAAATACCCTGACCCCGGAATGGCAGCATTGTACGGAAATTCCAGAGGTACCGGTTGTACAGCGGTAAAATGAATTCATGATTGAGTTCACCCAGCCGCGCCCGGCCTCTTGCCATCCAGCCAAAAGCAGCAGGCGCGCCATGTATAAAAGCTACATAAGCCAGGTTATCGTTGGCCAGCCGTCGCAACACTTCAGATTCGGGTACCTCACCCACCCTTGCAAGCAGGGTGATATCGGTACACTCTTCAATATGCAGTCCGGCAATGGGTTTTAAAAAAGGGAGTTCATCTTTTGTTGCAAATGTATAAAGCGACATAACAAGTTGTTTAGGAGATTAAAAAAGGGGCACAGTTACTGTGTGCCCCGATTGACTCAGGCAGCACAGGCGCAACCACAGGTGCAGGTACTACCGGGACAGTTGTCGCCGCAGTTGCAGATGTTATTGTTTTGAGCGGTTGTGCCACAGGCGCATTGTTTAGTTTCCATTGTTTGTTTTTTTAAATTGTTGAATAATTTGATACTGCAAAGCTAGCCCGCACTGGCAGCGGGTCCGGTACACTTTGCAGGGTTTGATGTATACAATTCCCTGCTTGTTTTGCACTGCTAATAACAATACATTTACAGCATAACAGGCAAATGAATGCATCCCGCCAAAGCATCTATGTATTTCAGTTCCGGCCGCATGATGGTCATTTCTCCATTTCTGGTGGCCGATGTACATCAGCATGCCGTGATGCAGTTTACCTGCTCACTCGATGGGTCTCCTTTTTCAGTCTGGACAGAGCGTGATGGCTGGCAGAAAACAGCAGCTGTTCTTATTAATTCAGGAGAGCCGCATGGAGTAAAAGATTTTGCAGGCTGGCAACTTACTGCCTGCCTCCTGCCCGATGCCAGTACGGGAAAACTATTGCAGCAGAAAATACTGAACCATGAACCGGTAAGGTATTATAAGCCTACCGAGGTGGCCCCCATCCTGGAGTCGCTGCAACAGATCAATAACGAGTTTCTGAACCGCGACAGTTTTTTTAGCCTCAGCAATGCCATCTTCCATCACCTGCTGGGAGAAACTCCTTTTACACCTCCGCTCGACAGCCGTATCGGAAAGGCGCTTTATTTTATTGAACAAAATATTCATCAGCCAATCCAGGCCAGTGTACTGGCTGCGGAAGTGCATCTTTCCGAAGACCGCTTTCTGCACCTGTTTCGCGAGCAAACCGGCACTCCACTCCGTCAGTATGTATTATGGCAACGGCTGATGGCCGCCACCCAGGCTTTTGTAGAAGGCCGGTCGGCCAAAGAAGCTGCCTATGAAGCAGGTTTTTCTGATCCCGCCCACTTCTCCCGCACTTTTTTACAAATGCTGGGAGGCCTGCCTTCTGCCTATGCCAGCCAGAAATCGCTTTTCCACTTCGCCTTTTTCAATGAGAAATAGCCGGGAGTATTGTAAAAAATAGCCAGTTTATTCAAGCCGGTAGCTGTTTTGTTCAAGCCTTCGGCATCGGCGCGCCGTTATTTTGTGCTCCTAAATAAGGAGGAGAAACATGAAACCAACGATGTCTTTTTTAAAAAATGGCTTTTCAACCGGCAGCAGCTCTCATCGTGCCGCCGGGAAAGAACTTTCCATAGACTGGAAACTGATACTGGCTGTAGCCCTCATCATGGGCCTGAAACTCGCCGCTGTCATTGCGTGGATTATCCGCATCTGCTAATCCATCATTACACTCAAAAAAGTACCGATGACCACCACATATAGTCTGCATGTAAAAAATATGGTTTGCCAGCGATGTATTCTGATGGTTGAGCATTTGCTGAGCAGCCTGCAAATAGCCCATGCCAGAGTAAGTATGGGTAGGATCACGCTTGTACAGGAACCTGGTAGCGAACAACAACAAAAACTGAAAAGCAGCCTGCAGCAGGTAGGGCTTGAGATCATCGAAAACCGTATGAGTCAGCTTATTGAAGGAATAAAACTGGCTGTGAGCGATTACCTGGCCCTGGGCGATGATGCACAATCGTATAAACTTTCGGGTTTTATTGCAGCACGTCTCAACTACGACTTTGGCTACCTCAGCGACCTGTTTTCGCGCACAGAGGGTATCACCGTGGAGAGCTATTTTATTCAGCTGCGGCTCAGCAAGGTAAAGGAGCTACTGGCCTATGATCAGCTATCGCTCAGCGAAATCGCCTTTGAAACCGGTTTCAGCAGTGTACATCACCTGTCGGCCCAGTTTAAAAAACTCACCGGCATTACTCCCTCAGAATACAAACAAAAAATGGCTAAAACACATGGAGTGTCAGAGATACTCAATAGTTAAGTTCAGCCTCCCGTAGCGGTAATGAATACAATCAGGATCAGGTAAAGTCCCAGCCCAATAAATGTCCATTTTGATAACTGCCGGGCCTGCCTATCAAATCCATCGCCTTTAAGCAAACCTGATACCATTAACTGGAATATGCCGGGGAAAATTATAGCCAGAATTTTCCAGTGAAGATCAAGGGCCGCATTGGCTTTTTCTGCTTTTATCCCCTGTTGGGTCGCAATATCGTTTTTGGCCTTTTCGACCACCCCTGCCGAAAGATTTCTCCGTGCAAATTCTTTTTCGGCTTCGACGATAGCCCCTTCCTGATAATCATTCCGGTCTGTAGTTATTACTTTTATCAATTCTACATCGGATAGCGCCTGCATAGATGATTCAAAATCGAAACCCATATTAATATTAGATTATGCTGTCTTGTTACCTGCTGGCTCTCCCGAAACGTTGGATTGTTCTAAAACTAAAATTAATATTTACTTTCATTTTTTGCATACTCATTCAAAAGCCGGATTTTTCTTCTTTGAAAAAAACGGCCGGAGCAGGTTTTATAAATGATCCAGGTCCCTTCGATCCCTTCTGACTGATAAATAAAAATATCTCCTGGTTGGTTTGAGTGGAGCAAATTCCGCAAAGGATTCGCAATCTCGGATACCTGTACCCAGCCTATATCCCCTTTCAGCTGGTTATCAGATTCTGGCAAGTCATCAACCAGGTGATAATCAAGCCTGTTCCACGCTATACCCCTCTTAAGTTGATTTTTAATATCCGTATAGAAAGAGTCAACCGCTGAAAGAAGACTGCCCGAAAAAAAAATGACGGCAAATCGCTCGCACAATACCGAGTCAATTTGCAGTACTTTAGAATACTCAATAGCAGAATCCATTCGAATACTCGATATACCATTTGCCGGTAGGGACATCAACCGGTTTATCACTATCCTAGTGGCCTCACTACTATCGGCCGGATACCGGAAAACTGTTGTTCCATCTACAACCAGGGAATAAGCCGTTACCTCAATCTCATGAAAGCTGAACCGGTGTTTTAAAGAATCACTGAGTAATAAACTTGAATCGCCATTTAATAGCCAGGCTTCCAGAATGGAGTTCTGACTTCTGGAAGATATTGAAACAATACTGGCCAATAACACTAACGCGATATAGCGCATAACCAAAAAAGGATTTGAAGTGAACCACATCCCGCATACCCAGCGGAAATAACAATAGCAATTTCTGTTACTTTTTCTGCATGATTTGTTAAAGCCTGTCAATAAAATAGAGAGTATTAATTGCCAGAAGTCATTACCGCCACAATACTGTAGAGAGATAGTCTGTTTTGTCTATAAAGCCAATATAGCGCGAATCTTCGGAGTAAGACCGGTTGTCGCCCAGTACAAAATATTTACCCGGCGGTACGATCACCGGGCCAAAATGATCTTTATTCCATGGCCTGGAAAATTTATCGCTGATATATTCGTCTGGCTCACCCGGCGGTAGAATTTCCCTTCTTGCCTTTATCGCATGTTTCACCACATCTTTATCTGTCAGGTACCAGGTCATAGAATCACCCAATAGTGTCGACACCAGCAAATCTTCCGGCGGCTGTACGGCCTTCACTTTTTCCCATTCTGTTGCAGGGAAAATGTAGTTGTGCGTCAACGAAAGCGAGCCATCCGCATACTTTCCGTTTATCCATAAATCACCATTGCGTATCTCGAGTGTGTCGCCCTCCAGGCCACAGAGCCGGTGTACACGCAGGTGCCGGCCCATTTGAGGGTTGGTGCCGTAGTAGCAGATGAAATCAAACAGCTTTGGCTTCACCAGGCTGGATGCAAAGAACCGGTCATTCATCTTTATGCCGGGATGGTTCGATAAGTTTGGAGCAGAAAATAACTGAAAGGCATGGGTTACATTGCCCAGCGTCCAGAGGCCGGCCAGTATAGCCACAATGATGATTAAGATTTTTACTTTTTTATTCATCCGCAGAGTTGTTACGCTGAATGACGAAATACGGCAGATCCATTCCTTATTCGCGATCCCCTATTCCACATTTTTCAGCTCAAAACCGTAATCAAAACTGATCCGGTTGCGCTCATTTATATTTTGCTGCCAGGCCGGCTCTTCGTGGCTGATGTCTACAATTTCTTTTGTAGACAATCCCTTAAACCGGTCCGACACACGAGCCAGCATATCGAGTTCTGTTGTCGTAAACAACTCTTCGTCCGGCTGCAGGCTAACGATATCATCCGCCACAAACCTTTCGCCCACATAGTCGCCAAAATCCACTTCTTCTACCCAGGCCGCATGATTGTTGACCACATGACTGTAAAGCGCACCATAGTTTTCCGGCACCGGCCCCCGCTGTATGGCTTTGTAATATACACCACTTATGCCCTGGCCATATTTTTTATAATGGCCAAAGTCGGCATAAAACATCAGCTTGTTGAGCGCTGTGGTAAAGGGCCGGTTATGCTTCGCAAAAAAATGCACCATAGCGCTCACTTTGGCCAGGCTGGGTACCCTGAAGCCATTATGAATAGTGGGGAAACCGCTGCCAAACAATAAATCGCTCCACGACTCCTCCGGCCGCATGCCTCCATCTCTGTTTTGATCGAGCTTCTTTTTTACACGGGCATACTCATGCGGTTCCAGTGCATTGCGGCTCATCTCGACCAGCTTCGCAAACTCCGTAGCATCCTGCGCCAGCCTGATGAGGCGGCCTGTAGCCACACTCGGCATCTCACCTGCTTCATAATTGCGGTATACATTTACACCCAGCCCCAGCACCTCGCTCATCTTGAATGCACTGAGGCCATATTTTTCGCGGATGTTTTTTATCTCATCGGTAAACGGTATACCGTATTTTTCGCGGTATTTGTTGTGCACCTGGGTGATGTTGAGGGTATCGATATCGGTAGTGGTAAACTGCTCGCCGGAGTCTACGCATACATAATAATGGTAAGACACCTCGAAGGAGTCTTTTCTGAATTCGAGCACACGGCTCTCCTTTTTCAACACTGCTGCACCGCCTGTAAATGGACTTTTCATACACTATGTTTTTAAAGGATAACTTAAAGGGTGTTCTGCCAGATGAAAAGAAATACAGATGACCTGTGCGCCTAATAAGCCGGTCGTGATCTTTATGTATACTTCCTGTCCTTTTATCATTTTTCCAAACACCCACATATCGGCGCCACCATATAGTTTTTCCTCCAGGGGGCCCTGGCAATAATCGGCCTGCTGCAGCTCCTGCAACACAGCCTGCCGCTGAGCGGGTGTGATTTCGAGCGATAGAAGTGCCTGCGCATTTTTGCCCCGGTCGTCGCGGAAGACCACGCCCCACACGCCCAGTTTAGCTTTGAAAGCCTCCAAAAATGCCTGTACCTCTGCCGCCGCTGCCATCACTATTTTGATAAGATAAGGTAAAGCACAAAAGTAGGAATTTTCCCAATAATTCAACTAATTAGTTGAATTATTGGGAAAATATAGTCATTCAGCCACTTATAGCACTAGTTTAATAGAACCCTAAAGGCCTCAACCCATATTTAACTTTACTGGCCCATCCTTAAATATAGATTTCCATATTAAAGGGGAATGGGGGTTGCGATAAAAATAGGGAAGCAATTTACAGGCAAATTGTATCGTAATTACAGCGCTGAGAGACTCTTTCAACACGGTCTAATTCATAAGACTATTTCCGGTCATCGATTGTCCAGGCATAGTCATCGAAATAAAGAGGAGGAACAGATCGCTTACCCGCTGCTTCCCGAAGTTGGGCTTGTAAACGATAATACGTTGTTCTATCCACGCTCTTTATCGAATTAGGCACATCTTTGATTTGAAAAGATCGAAGCGAAACGAATATTTTCTTATCAAATGGAACGTGCAGAAAATGCCTGACCTTTTCACTGGCTGTAGTAGAAAAATAGGGACTGAAAAAAACAAGATGACCAAGAAATAGGTTCAAAATTTTGGCTGCATGGCCATAGCGGATACCTTCCTCTCCTATTTCCGCCAGATTATTCCCAAAGCCGGATATGCTCTTCGAAACTTTACCCAGTTGCGTCTTATGCCAGCTGTCAAACAATTCTCTTGTTTTGAGAGCTGGTAACTCATCGACATCAATTTTCTGTAAACAATCAAAAATGGCCAGCTTGGTACCAGCAGTAAAAACACGAATTACAGAATTAGGGAGTATTATTCTAGCTACCCGTTTTTTACAATACTCTCGATAGGCTTTACCATCCTGAAGATGTTTGAACACAGCATCAAGATCCTGAAACAGCATTGTTTTGGACATCCAGTTGAATTTATCATGAAGAATAAGGTTGTATAGCCGGATACGGATGTAGGTTTCATTACGCCTCTTCAAAATAGTCGCCATCCAGCCGCTTTATCTCATAGGTACGCTGTAATGAAACGCCAAGGTTGTGATCAATCATGAGCTGGGCCAGTTGCACGCCATCGATCAACACAATTTTCGTTTCGTTTTTGGGTGCATAGCCAAGCGCATCCTTCGTGAAAGAAGAGGTGGTAATAAAAATGCCCTTTTTAGCCCCCTGTCCGGCAAGTGCTCCTACAAATTTTTGGAGTTCAGGCCGCCCTACTGTATTACCCGCCTGCCAGCGCTTGGCCTGGATGTAAATAATGTCGAGGCCGAGTTTATCTTCCTTAATGATGCCATCAATACCTTCATCACCTGTTTTACCCATGGCCCGGCCAGCATCTTTGATAGAGCCACCATAACCCAACCTCACCAGCAACTCTACCACCAGCCTTTCAAAAAAAGCCGGACTCATGCTGCAAACAGTATCGAGCAACTCCTGCGCCAGCGACTGGCGAATACTTAAATAAGCTTCATCAATTGTCTCCTCCGGGGTCTGCTTCTCTTCCAGGGAGGAGCCAACAGCACTGGCCTCTTCCACCCTGTCATTCTTAAGATTCTGAAATTCTAAAAATTCCGGAAACTGTTTCAGCAGATTATTGTCGATGCGAGTTGGTTTACTTTTTAAAATATCGAGGCCGCGGGGAGTTATGGCTACCACACCCCGTGCCGGATACTCAACCAGGCCGGCTTTCTTCATATAAGTTCTGGCCCAACCAACCCGGTTGGTAAATACAAAGGCCTGACCGCTGGAAAGCAGCTCATTCATTTCTTCTTCTGAAAGCCTGAACTCCTGCCCCAAAATGGCAACGAGTTCCTTTAGTTGATGATTCTTTCCGTCACTCAACTGCCTCAGCAGCGGCAGCATGATGGTTTGATAGTCGGGGATGGGCATAAACTCATTCTTTTATCTATACTATCTATATTTTCAGTTATCAGTTTTTGTTTCCACAGCATCGTTTCTTACTTCGAAGTGCGGTGTAGTGAAATTACGCAGATACACAAATAACAACTTAAACAAATTTGTTACAGATTTCTCAAGATCAGCTAATGTTTTGAACAACACATATAAACCGCTAAAACCGCGAATACCTTACCGCCTCACTTCTAGCAGCTTTATCAAACGAATCAATCAAAACTGCCATTGCTTGGTATTCAAGCTCTTTTCTATTTTTTAATTGATTCAAATAAGCCATTTTTCTTTTTTCGTAATCTGGAATTTCAGCAACCACATCCTTATCAGTAATTGTTTTATCGAAAAACTCATACCATTTTCTAATATTTCCATTTACATGTGTTTGATGCCGATTTTCAATGTTGTAGATATCCAACCAAGCTTTTAGCTCTTTATTCTTTGCATCCTTATTAGAGTATTGAATATTCCACTGAATTTTTGAAATATCATTTTGGTGATTTTTCTTAATTGATATACTAATATCAATGCCTTTATGTTTTTCATCAAAAGGATAAAAAACTACGCCAGAATATTTTAATATATCCTTATTGCTTTTAACTTCAATTGAATTACAATCAATGCAAATTGGCACAAGGTTCCTAAAGTTGACGGAGGAATAGGGATATACATCTTTCGGCAGATAGTGATCATGTTGATCTTTCTTTTTGTCATCAGCGTTTTTCATTTCAACCAGACCACAAGCCGGACAAAACTCGAAGTCGTTGGCCTTGTCTTTACGTACCATATGGTAGTGATCTTTCAAACTACCATATTTTGCAATAAAGTATTTCCCTTTGATTACATCGTCGTACAAAGAAATGAACAAATCCTGTACTAACGGCATCATGGTTGCCGGTATGGAAGCTGTTTTCAATGGAATGCTTTTCCCTCCGCATATATTTTGTATCTCATTACTGTCCCTGATCGCCTTACAAAACTTCGTTCTTGCTGCCTGTGTCAAAGTTTGTGTTATAGCGTAAATGTCCTTAAATCGTTTACCTAATATTTTTCGATGATGTACTACCAGCTCATCGTAAAACTCTTTTTCGTAAAACGAGTTATCAAACGCACCTGTTTCAAACTCTATCCGGTTAAAAAAAGCCATTACAAACTCATGCAGTTTGCTGTGTGGAGTATCAATGTATTTATAAGTTTTTATCATTTCCTTCTTACTGCTTTTTTCTTAACCGCTTTGCGGGAAGTCCGGCCTATTACAGAATTCTTTGCAGTGGTCTTTTTGGCTGCCCTGCTTATTGTCTTTTTCTTTGCTACGCTTTTCTTTACTGGCTTTTTTGCAACCTTCTTTTTTGAGACAGCTTTCCTTTTAACACGTTTAGGCTTTCTCTTCTTAAACTCATCCTCCAGCATCAGCAGCTTTCTGAACAATAAGGTTTTTTCTACAGAGTCACCCAGTATCCTTGCATCTTCTTTGGCCTCTTGTATTTGAGCGAGATTTTTAAACTTCCTGCCTTTAATTTCATTAAGGATAGCCAATGAATAATCTGCAATACTCTCATTTTTATTAAATACCTCTTCCGTAAGTACATTTACAGAAGCCCCAAAAGTGTTCAAGCGTTTTTGTGCAGCTGTTTCGACCGTCATTTTATTACCCTGGCGGTTAAAAATGTAAACATTGTTTGGCTTGCAGTCTGATATAATGAAAGGGGAATGTGAAGTAATAAAATAATCCTGTTCGTTATTATTATTTTCATTGTTCTGCATAATGAGGCTGATCATTTTGGCCCGCCATTCCGGGTTAAAATGCGTTTCCGGCTCATCCAGTATAAAAAGAACATCGCCCTCCTGCATCAGCATAAGCGTACCCATTACGTGCAATAATTGATGTTCTCCATCGCTTAACTGCTTGTAAGCAACAGGCTCGTTAGTATTGGTCTTCTTAAAAAGTATATTATCAATTTTAAAAACAGTTTCTTCCGCTGATGGCCTGGGGATCAAATCACTAAGATTGGTTCCTTTAGGGGCATTCTTTATTGAGTTTCTTGTCGCATTTGTATAGCAGTATATATTCAGCAAGCGAAGTAAGTAAAGCAACCGGAATAACTCTGCCGGTGTTTTAAATAAGTTCCTGAATGCGCTTCGTACAGCCACATCTGTAAAAAAATGCAACTCTATCACCCGATCCCTCAAAGATTTCGGGCTTTCCTTGTCCAGTACGTTTTCATTATCCGTCCAGACGCTGGCACATTTCTTTAATTTTTCAATGCCAACATATAGCTCAGATGGTAGCTCTATAAAAGCTTTTTTATGGTCCCGAAACTGAATTCTGATAGAAAACGAATGCATGTGATCAATGCGCAGCTTTTTATTAAAAGCAATACGGTCTTTCCAGTATAGCAAACTGTTTTCCTGGAATAAATAATTAGAAAGTAAAACAAGCTGATTACTCTCATAATCCATAAAGAACATCCGGTTTACATCCAGGTCTCCGGAAACATTGATGCTGCTGCGCCTTTTCTGAAATTCTTCAAAATAATGAAAGTCGAGTTTTATGAATGGATTGCTGATGAGTTCATTTTGTCCGCTGCTATAAGCTACTATTCTGTTGGGTAGAACAAAACCTATTTTATCATTGGGTATATTAAATTCCTGGTTATAAGATGCATAATAAGCTCTGCAATTAATTTTTTCTCCAACAGGCTTTTTGAAATTAATAATGATGTTTTCCTTACCTAAATCTAGTTCCTTTAACTCTAATTGAGAAAATGCATACTGCCATTTTAAACGGCTAATGGTATATTCTATTTCAAAACTTAGTGAATGATATCGCTGGTTAATTTTGTTTAATTCCTTTTTACTGGCAACATTTTGTATTTCGAGATAATAGAATATTTCACAAATCACTTCCAACACATTGGATTTGCCGCTTCCATTTAAACCCACCAGGCAAACCGGCTCGTTAATATCTTCCGGCAAGTAATTGTCTTGCCGAAAATGGAGTTCGATGCCTTCTTTTGGAAGTCCTCGAAATGGGCTTGCTATTTTAAGGCGGAGTAATTTCATTTGGCTTTATCTGTTTTATTTACCAGAAACCAAATACTTCCCTCGCCGGAAAACTCAGGGCCACCCGGAGGATTAAATTTGGGATGCCGTATAGCCTCCATCCATTCTTTAGTGGCATAGTATTGCACCAGTTCTTTTTGCTCCAGCTTTTGAAAAATAAACTCTTTTATTTCTTTAGCTGTATAAGCAATCTTTTCAGTTTTTAAAGCACTTTCGAATTCACTGAAGCCAAAACCTGTGTTTTGCTTTGAAAAAACCTCATTAATGATTGCATTCCCTTCAAGAGAATTAAACTTTATCGTGGTCGGTCTTAACCCACTGCGTTTTGACTGTAACCAAACAGATTCATTTTCTTCTTCAATAGTTTTACCATGCAGCCGTAACCATTCATTGTAAAACCAAGCCCCTTGTTTTTTGGCAGTAACCTCATCTACTTCAAATGGGTCGCCATAACTGGTGTCTTCTTCATCAGTTTTGGGTTGTTTATCAACTATTCCGGCCTGTTTTCTGCCTTTTAGTAACTTTTCGATTTTTTCATCAATAACCTTGGATTTTATACGATTTAAATCCAAGTCACCTTTAAATGCCTTTTGACTTATCGAATTATATAAATCCTCTAAGTATTCCAAGCTAATTTTGAGCTGGTCGTTAAGAATGTCTGCCTTCTCAACTATTTTGGTGAATTTTTTTTGCAGTTCAATTGGTGGAATCAATATTTTTATTTCATTAATTTTTTTAAGAGTCAAACGCTGGATAGCACCGCCAGCCATCATTTTAAGAACTTGTTCCTTAACACTCTTATTATTCAACCAATAGCATAAATAAACAGGAAGGCACATATTTATTTCAGGACGCAGCAATGCCAGGCTAGACAGCATACTAAATTCAAAATCGTACTTATTAACTGCTGCAAAACCTGTAGTTGCTCCATCCTTAATATAAATCACATCCCCCTTTTTAGGATCACATCGTTTATAAATTTCCGCATGATTTTCTTCTGATATAAACCAAGGATTCGCCCAAAAGTCTATCTTGTTTTCTCTAACATGTTTTGCAGTTAAATAGGGTTTCCCTGTTTCTACTATAGGCGGAGAGAAATGAGTACCATCTGTTATTTTATTACACACTTGGCTCAAATTCATTTTCTTCCAACCCCTTTCATTCTTCACCGGATCTCCAAACATTTCTGCAAACACACTCTTTACATATTCCTCCAGCAGTTTTATGCCTTCTTTACGCTTGTTTATCAGTGCTTCTGCTTTACTGAGTAGGGTTGCAATGCGGATTTGGTCTGCAAAAGTGTTCGGTAACGGGATAGGGATTTTATCAAGAGCAGTTCTTGTGAGTTTACCTCTAGTTGTACCTGTTATGAAGCTATTGAGATTTGCATAGTTTAGATAGTATTTTATATAATCAAGGTATGCTTTGCCATTTTCAACTAAAACATGGGCATGGTTGTTCACCCATGTTTTGCCTTCATATATGACAGCGCATTGTTCTCCTGCTCCCCAACTCCCGCCATCCTCTGCCACACACAAAATTTTCTCATCAAAAATATACTCGTTAATAAAGCCAACAATATTATTCGCCCCAATATATGGATACTCCCCATCTATACTCTTAGCCTCCCTTTCAATTGAATTAAGAGGAATCCGTTTATTATCGAGATTCTTAACAATATTTCCTAATCGTTCAAATTTCATTTGTTCCTTTTATAAGCTCAATAATAGTATAAGCGATGAAAGTATTGCGACGCAACGATGCTGCTATGGAAAACCGGTGCCGGTATCAAAACATTTCTTTTAACTCTTCAATACCTTTTACTATTTCATTTTCAATATTACTCAGCCGGGTTAATATATCCTTTGGTTTATCGTATTTCACTTCCTCATAAACCTCTTCTTTATACTTACTTAGGCTTAAATCGTAATCATTTTCAACAATTTCCGTTTTAGGGATAATAAAATGCTGCTGGATGCGGTCAGTGTTCTTTTTCTTCTTTTTAAATTCGTTAATGATATTCTGGAGGTCGCCATAGTCACGTTCGCCATTGGATTTAAATAACTCATTTCGCTTATCATCCAGGCTGCGGCCATCATTTTTCATTTCGTAAAACCAAACATTCTCTGTGGCACCCGCCTTTGTAAAAATAAGTATGGCCGTTGCTACCCCGGCATAGGGTTTAAACACGCCGCTGGGCATGGTAATTACGGCCTTCAGTTCGCATTGCTCTACCAGTATTTTACGGGCTTCTACAAAGGCTTTACCGCTGCCAAACAATACGCCCTGGGGTACTATTACACCAGCAGTACCGCCCTTGCGCAGCATTTTATAAATACGTTCAATAAAAAGTAGTTCGGTTTTGCGTGTATCTAAGGTAAATGTGGGGTTTATCTCGCCTTTATCAAGGCTGCCGGTAAAAGGCGGATTGGCCAGCACTACGTGATAGTGTCCGTCTTCATTATAATGCTTACTCAGTGTATCGCTATAATCAATTTTCGGGTTTTCAATGCCGTGCATCATCAGGTTCATCAGGCCCAGGCGAATCATGGTAGGGTCAATATCAAACCCATAGAAAGTGTCTTTTTGTAATTGCTCTTTGGCGGCAGTGCTTACCAATTTATCGGCCATGCTGCCCCGCATAAAGCCATTGTCATCTTTTGAAATGTAAGTATCACTTGTAAACTGCGTAATAATATATTTTAAGGCAGCCAGCAGGAAACCCGCAGTACCACAGGCAGGATCCGCTATCCGGTTGCCCAGTTTTGGCTCCACCAGTTCCACCAGCAATTCAATAATATGGGTAGGCGTGCGGAACTGCCCGTTTTTACCGGCCTGGCTCAACTGACTTAGCAGGTATTCGTACACATCGCCCTGTGTATCTATAAACCGGTCTTCAGTTTTTATTTGCTTGTACAGTTCATCAATTGTATCCATTGCCTCTTTTAACAGGCTGGCCTTGGGTATCAGAAATACTGCATTAGCCATGTGTTTGGCAAAGGAAGAATCGGTTTCTCCCAGGTCACGGATAAAAGGAAAGACCTGCGTTTGCATTTTGCGGAAAATGTCATCAGATGGACCACGGTTTACATTGCTCCATCGTAAATCGTTTTTCTTAATGGCATTTTCTTTTATTCTTTCAACGCCCGGCGGATAGTACACGCCATCAAAAACGGATTTGTATTTTTCGCCTTTAAAATCTGACTTGCGGCGTTGTGAAACATCGTTTTCATCCAACTGCTTCATAAAAAGCAGGTAAGTAATTTGCTCAATAGCATTCAGGGGGTTGGAGATGCCGCCGCTCCAGAACTTATTCCAGAGGTCGTTTACTTTTGATTTTATTGCGGGAGTGAGCATATTATGCAGCTAGTTTTTGTATAAATGTTATGATATCTTCTATTTCTTTATCTGAGAAAACGCCCAGTATTCCGTCCGGGTGTATCCGAGTAAATGGAGCGGTAATTAAATCCCGTTTTTCTACATCGCCTTTTTCAATTAAAAAAGAACGCAGCAGATTCATGAATTCAAGTTGTTTGGAGTTCAGGTAGCTGTGTTCCGCAATGAACTCATCGAAGGATTGTGATACAGTTTCGGGAAACGTTTTCAGTATTTCAATACCGAGTATATGTTTCAGAAATTGTACCAGTTGAGCTTTTCGATGATTATACACCCTACGAAGCAAGTCCACTGTAATATGAGGATGTTCGTCATGTAATTGCTCTGCCAGCAATTCCGCCTCTTCGCTACTGATTTCCTGGCCCTTTTTTAATTTTTGCAATAAGGGGCTGGCTGCTACCAGTGCGTTTATTTTTTCTTCTACCAGGTCCCGGTAACGGGCTATACTCAGGCTTTCATGCTGTGGCCCAAACTCCACATATTCCTTGCTGTGTACAAAGTCCTGAAGATTAAATTTGGCAGGGCCCAAAGGCACTACAAAGGACTCCCGGTAATGCATTAAAGGAGCCAGTTTTTCAATCAGTTCATCAAACTTATTTTCATTGATGGTGGACCAGTAGTGATTGGTTTGGCTTTGGCGTATCAGTTCTTCCTCTTTGGCTACAATATTAACAGATAAGGGTAGTTCGCCTATTTCTTCCACAATACTTTCTTTCAGGGTTTCAAATTTATCGTTTTCGCCTGCCAGGTGCGCCAGCGACACTTCCACAATATCTTTTTCAAAACGCATGGCTTTAAAATCGGTAGTGGATACTGTGCGGAACAAAGGTTTCACAACAGTTCTTAAAAATTCAATTTTATCTGGGGAAAGATGCGTCCAGAAATTTTCATCTTCCAGTCTTTGCAGTTCATTTTTTGCATCCAGTATCACTACAGAGTTTTGGGGTAGTTCAGTAATCTGCTTTCTCAGCTTGCCCATTTCTTTGGCTGCTGTTTCATTTTTCTGAAGTTCAATTGCTTTTTCAATTTTATCCAGGCGTACGCCAAACAAACGAACCGGCAACGGTATTTGTGCCTTTATTTCTTTGCCACGGGGATTGAGTTTAAAGTATTCAAAGTTATCCCAGCAGTCCAGTATCAGAAATTCATCTTTTTCCGTGCACCAGGGTTTTATTTTATCCTGCTCCAGCAAACGGGTACCCCGACCGATCATTTGCCAGAATTTTGTATAAGAATACACAGGTTTGGCAAATACCAGGTTGGTGAGTTCTCTTATATCCACACCAGTATCCAGCATATCCACGCTAATGGCAATACGGGGCATGTCCCGGTTGGTAAACTGATCGAGCAGGCCGCCCTTTCCATACACCCGTGGGTCATCGCTTACCAGCACTTTCGCCAGCTCACCTTTATATTCCGGATACAAAGCATCAAAGATTTGTTCTATCCTTCTGGCATGTGCCTTGGTCATACAAAAGAAAATGGTTTTACCGGGCAGTACCCCATTGGCATCTTTGATACACTCTTCCATAAACTCCCGAACAATGAGTGCATTGGTACCCCGGTTGATCACTTTCTTTTCAATGTCTGTTCCTTCATAATTAATCTCAGCTACCTCTTTTCCTTCCAGTATCAGATGCTTTTGATCTTCGAGTGAAATGGTCCGTTTATTAATGCCTTCCTCCTGGAACTTTGTTTTAATTTTCATTACCTGGAAGTTGCAGAGGTAGGGAGGAATATGGTTTACCGCTTCATCGTAGGAATAGGCAAAAGTGGGTACGCCATCTTCACATTCAAACAATTGAAAAGTATTGTGGTCAATTACATCGGTTGGCGTGGCAGTAAGTCCTAACGTAATACAATTAAAGTAGTCCAGAATTTCCTGGTAGGTATTATAAATGCTACGGTGACTTTCATCCACGACAATCAAATCAAAAAAGTGTGGAGATAGTGGATTGTTCTCATCCCGGATAATATTCAGCATCGTTGGGTAGGTGGATACATACACCCTGCGGTCGGTACTGATTTCTCTCTCCGCTTGCTTTGGCCAGCGTGGTTCGTTGGGCAAATGCTCTTTAAATGCATCGAGGGTTTGATCCCTCAGGGCTATTCGGTCTACCAAAAACAAAGTTCTTTCAATCCATCCTCCACGCATTAACGCATCCACCAGTGCAATACAGGTTCTGGTTTTGCCGGTACCGGTGGCCATCACCAACAGGAATTTTCTTTTGCGCTTTTCAACAGCTTCCATCACGGAACGGATTGCTGCAATTTGAAAATCTCGACCAGCAATTTTAGTGTTTATTAGTTCACTTGCCAGGCTTTTTCGGGCTTTGCGGATATAACTGTACCGTTCTAAATCTTCCCTTGTGGGAAAGCCATGTATTTTTTTGGGTGGATAATTTTCCAGATCCCAGAAATAAATATCATGACCATTGGTATAGAAACAAAATGGTAAATCGCCACCTTGCTCAGATTGTATGTTATAGCAATATTGCTTGGCTTGCTCCCGCCCGATGGCAGCATCAACGGCTGTTTTTTTAGCTTCCACTACAGCCAGCGGTTTGCCATCTTTTCCTAACAAAACATAATCGCTGTATTGGTGCCCTCCATAGGGTGCAGGAGCTTCCTGTACCAGGTTTTTGTCAACAATAATGTCAAACTCCTCAATTACCTGGGTCCGGTCAGCAACATTCCAGCCGGCTTTTTTAAGCCGGGCATCAATAATTTGCTTGCGGGTATGTTTTTCGGTATTCAAGAAATTGGCCTAATCTAAAGGATAATTAATTGGCTTTCAATTTCAAATCGCCGTACAAAGTATTCATTACTTCACAAGGCTCCACCCCAATTGCCAGCGCAATAAGATACAACTCATCTGCCCGCAATTTTGCTGAGGGATTCAGGGTAAGTTCACTTAATCGCGGCTTGCTCAAACCCGTTTTCCTGGCTACCTCTGACTTATTTACCGATTTAGCGAGCAGATATTCTCCCAGCTTTGTCATTGATTATTAAATAGATTCTGAAAAGAATTACTGAAGCAATATAAAAAAGTTCAGAAAATCTGTAAATAAATTTGCTGGCAGTTTTAGATTTATGTAAGTTAGTACAGAATTTCTTTAAATACTTAACCCTTTTATGAAATCTAATTACAACAATTCAAGCTGATCCAAGCTTCAACATAGTAAAAGCGTATTCGCTTTATTCACGCACTGAAAACTACGACCTTTCAATAACGGCGGAATAAATAAGGTGAATCGCTCGCGTTTTCCTTCTTAACTTGAAGGTACAGGCGTGGGCGTTCTTATTTCGTCGTTAGGGTGTCGTAGCCCTTCAGTGCGATAAGGACCTACCCACGTCTCTTTTTAGTGGGTAGGCCTGCCAGCCCGTAGCTCCCTTACACTGCAGTACTGGTAAAACAGATCACTTATTACGTCACCCACTAAACTGTGTAAGCATGGAAAACGCGCGCCCCGGCCGGTTTCATAAACCCGACCATTTTTTAACCCTCGCCACTGCCAGCCCGGTACGGGCACTGGCAGATATCATAGACACCTACACCCTCGATGATCTGCGCCAGGAGCTGGCCCTCTGGCAGGAGCTTGCTCTCTGCAACGACGATAGCGCCTACGCCGAAGCACCTGCCCGCGAAAACCTGCTGGCCTTCTTACAGGCCTTTCAAAGAACCATCGAAGCCCTGTACGCTACCCGGCTCAAAAAACTGAACTATCAATCACCAGCCCTCGCAGCACTCAACACACCCAGCCTGCTCACCCTGCAGGAGCAGGCCCAGCCCATGCCGGTCATCCGCCAGTTTGCCGAGACCTTCACCGCTGCCTACACCCAGGCCGAACTACTCGACCTGCTCGAGGCTGTGATCAGCTACCGGGGCAAAAAGAAAATACAACTGGGGAGTGTTGTGTTCTTTTATCAGCGGCTTTGCCTGTTGGGTAATCTGGTTTATAAGATGCCGTAGAGCCCCTTTACGCCTCGAAATTATTTAGAGCAACAGGAAATATTATGCCATCCGTAGTTGCAAGACAACCGCAATACTCTCTAAACATAGGCGAAAACGCAAGTAAGTCTGAATCTTCTATGGAGTTATGAATGTGAGTACTTAAATCATCTCCGACAAATGAAAACCGATATTTAATACGCTTAGTATTATTGTCTTTGGGTAACCGACTGTATACACCAAAAATCCCAAAGTCAAACAAGTCATCAAAAATTTTGTCAACTTCACTAAAATCTAAATCTTTGAAAACTCTTCTGATCTTATCTCTGAACTTCGAAGACTCTATTATCATTGGCGACCCTTGCCATGATTTAAGAAAACTTACTATGTTTGGATATATTAAAGAAAGTTGATCGGCTACTTTGTCAGCCATTAGTATATTGTTTTTTGCAATTACTTGAGGAATAAAACTCGGAGGAACTTTATCTGGACCCGAGGTTTGCTCATTCCATAATTTGAAAATATTTTGTACGTGGCTTAATATTTGACGCGGTCGATATAACGTGTGTCGAAGAATATATTCAAAAGTGTTTTCCTCAACATTATGCACACTATTCATAACTTTCTCGGGCATGAATTCATTCCATATATCATTAAATTTTGTTGAGCGCTTTTTGGAATAAATGCTTAATCTTTTCTCCAGGAAAATTTTAAAATCCTCTTCATGCCAACCTAGGTAATGAATGTTGTTTGCATGTTTATCGCTATCCCACGCCGTTGCTTTGGCGTCTGCTGTCAACTCGTGAGGCAAAAAAGCTTTAAAACAAAATGCTTCAGAGATTTCGTGATTTAGACGGATTTTAAAAATGGCATCAATTAAACCCGCTAATATTGTCCTCCGGGATTCCTTAGAATGATCAACAATCGAGTCAAAACCATCCAGGCAAACTAATACCTTTTTCTTGGTTCTTTTAATACACGCTATTGATTCGCTTAGTACTCCTGTCATATTTTTATTTACAGGAAACTGACTGATTATATGTTGCTGCTCCGGGGTCACATTGGTCAATGTTTTTTCTTTATAAACGGGTGCTGATACGATTTTGTGAAAGATATTTTCAATCGTATTTAATATTTGCAAATAAGAGTCAGGACTTGAACTAACATTAGCTTTGTCCACAAAGCCATCCTCATTCAATATTTCTACTATCCTTCGTTTAAGGTCACTTCCCTTATCAAGGGTATCAACAAAAGATAAAAGGCCATAACTTAAAATAATATTCAACCAAGTTGTACGTGCTAAGGTTGTAATTTCAGTATATGACATAGACGTCAAAGCACTAAGTCGATGATGAACGCCTTCAAAGCTGATATTTCCTAAATCTATTGTTATTGTATTTAAATAGTTTTCAGTATTAAATTCTGTAAGAGCTCTTCTCAAAGCTGTTTTACCAACACCTTTTGCGCCATAAATAATATCAGAATCATAAGAAGTGATCCTTCGCAAATATTTCGTCTCAATAAAGTGCTGAGCAAAGTATTTGTCTTCTTCTGCACTCAGGGTGCCCAAATCAATTGCGTTAGGAGTAAGCATATTATCCTTATTTAGACTGTTGCAATAACTTTGAACCAGTAATTAGTACCAAAAATTTCATTGAAGAGACTATAAAAAGTACTATCCGAATAACTATAGCGCTTATTGTTTCTTCTTCAAGAGATAAATATGCATTGATCGTTGATCCAACAATCAGAATCAGGCTAAGAATTGAAATCAATCCAAAAATTGGCTCAAATATTCTCCCTCCGCTCTTTTCTAACGAGCTCCGATATCTACTGATGCTTATAAAGGCCAAAAAAATTGTCGCAATCGACCATTCAGGTGTAGTAATAAAAACAATCCAGCTTTTTTTATGTATTGCTTCTAGCATAACATAAATAGCAACAGGCAGGGTAACAATCAAATACTCATACAATGCGGTCCAAAAACCTTTTCTGAAATTTTCTGAAAACTGTTTAATCATAGATCGGGTTATCTATTAATTTATGTGAAGACGTTGTATAAAATAATTTTTTGCCCACTATACAATACCACCCTATTTCCCTTTCTCACAAACCCATAAATTGCAAATTTTCTATTCTCGCCATCTCAGAGCACCATGCCCAAAGCTGACATAAAGACACACCCACTCATATTGATTATCGACCATCATGAAAAGATCAATATGGATGATCAAAGAGATTTTATCCCATTCCCCAATATCATCTGTTAAAAATTTAAATAATATGGCAGATTAAAAAAGGTGAAAACACGGTATTGTTATAAGAAGAGATAAGTTGACCGTAGTGAGTTGGCTATCGTATTCCGGAAAACGGGTGCTTCCCGCCGGTTAAGAAGTCTGCTTTACACCATCCAGAATTGCCACTTGAAGTATATCGATATTTATGTCTTTTAACTTTTTGAACTTAATGCAATAGCCTGTTACACTGGCCCTGCCGATGGTTTTTGCATAGGTATGGGGCAAATAGCTTTTGTCTTCAAGCCCCATTATATAAACAGATATGCCCGTGGTATTTGCGCTAATGCCAACCTGGTAAAAGTCTTTGGTCTTGCCATCGGCATATTTTATTGTCTGATGCCCATACCCAATATTGGGGTTAGTAACAATCCTGCCCTTTTCGTCTTTCCCATCCAAAAACCACAATCGGGCATTGGGCAACAACTGAAGCAGGCAATGGTGCAACGCTTCCAGGTCTGACCGTTTGGGCTCAGGCAGGCTGTGAATGTATTGTTTAATCTGCTGACCGGTGCTCATATACGCACAGTTATTTGTTTGGGCAGTTTAGTCCGCTATTATCATTTGCAACAATTAAATGATCAATGCACAATACTTTTCACCTTATCAAAAAAGGCCTGGCGCTGGCCATTTGAATAGTTGTATACGGTAGAGGTTTCGCGAAGTATCTGGAGCAGCTCCTGTGTTTTTGCATCTGCCGCAGTGGGTTGGATTATCACCGAGATAGCTTCTACATTTTTGCTGCCCCGTACCCAGCCCAGGTTTTCGAACATAAAAGCGGCTTTGGTGGTATTGGCATTGCGGTCTGTATTGCTAAGATCGATAGCTTCGATTACATACAGGCGGCCATTTTCGTAGCTAAAATCAAGCTTGTGCTCCAGGTTGCCGGAGTGAATGACCCGGTTGACCTCCAGTTTCTTTTCGCCGATCAGGTTTTGCTCCTGAAGGTCATCTTTGAGGCGGGTCTTTAAGCGTTGCTGAGGCGTCTTTTCCTTTATCTCTTCCACAAAACTGGTATAAAGATATTCGGCTTCCTTTTCTGCATCTGCTGTAGCCACGGTACCAAATTCGGAAAACTGAAATTTGCCACGGGTCTGCTCTATGGTCGTCATCAGCTCTCTGGCCCCCACCGGTCGTAGCGATTCGAAATACTGAGCATACCCTTTCAGCATATCGCGGTCCGCGGCAGCAAGGCTATGGCCGAGCTTAGCAGACAGATTTTTTGAAAAAAGGGCTTTATATTCATCGCCGGATTCGCTAAAGAAAATGACACCAATATTGCGGGGTTCATTTCGCAAAAGATCCGGCACATACCGCGCAATGGCAAAGTAATATAATTTATCGGGTCTCATGGCTGAAGTAGGTTTGGGGTCCAGTCAGGAAGATTAAGCTATCTCCGAAAATTCATATAGATCAATTTTATTCAACAAATAAGAAAGTTCAATATTACTATAAGTCATGTTTGTTTGTATGCTGTCAAGGCAACTCTGTAAACTACTGTATTTAGCAACCGCTTCTAGCTTTGATTCAATTGTTGCTACCGATTTCCCATCGTCATTATATTTCAAAAGAGTTTCTCGTCTTCCGTAGTCGAAACAGTTGTTATAGAATTGTAGCAAAAGTGCCTCAACATACAAAAGATTTATGCCAAATGGGGAAAACGAATTAGAATCAATGATGTCAAAAAAAGCATTACTAAGTTCCTGAACAGTCAAATTCTTTTTTCTAATCTGTTCGTATAAGACATTGTTTATCTCTTTAATAAAGATCAAAAAGAAAAGAAGATGCGCAAAAACATATTGCCGATGATCAAACAATTTAATTATCAACCTTGTGCGGCCGATAATTTTTTCCTGTTGCCTTAAGGTAGGTTTGTATTTACCAAAAAGCAATTCAATCATCATCAATAAAGTCTGACTATCGTTCCGAAACTCATCATATACGCTACGGTCCGCGGATTTGAAAAATTCATTGAAAGAAAAATAGTCAAATAAATATCGGCAGAATATCTCATTCTCGGGAGGAGGAATCGAATACTCGAGATCAATAAATCTTCTCAAATATTCATCAGTATTTATTTGTTCGCTTCCGTAAAATCCTTTGACCGAACTCGCAAGGTGCTTTTTATCTATAGAAAGTGTAAATACTATTCCCGGCACCGAAAAAAAATGTTTCATCTTTTCAAGCACCTCTATTGCATAAAACGGTTGGCATCGGTCCAATTCATCAACTATAAAAATCAATGGTTTGGGTCCCTTCAAAGCAAATACAAAAGCCTCTAATCTTGTCTTGAATTCAACAATTGATTTCTTTTTAACAGAAAACTGTTTTATCTCTTCTTCAAGAAACTCAACTGCAGTTTTAGCGGTATTCTCTACAACTTCTCCGGTCACATCACCCAAATACTTTTTAGTTGCGGCTTTCAATAGTGCGGGGGCTACATTCTTTATCAATGCTGCACCTTTCTCTACAAGTTTTTGAAATCCATCTGTTGAGGTTGGATCTATTAAGGTTTTTAGCTCAGATATGATTGCAACAAGTGGATCTTTATTAAGATCATTTTCCCATGCATTAAAATAAATGGTATGAAACCCGAACGCTTTTAACTGTTGTTGCCACATTTTAACAAATGTAGTCTTGCCAGTTCCCCATTCATTATTGATGGCTAAAACAAACCCGTCAGAATATTGCTTCACAATTTCAGTTAACGCCAAAGCATATTTTTTCCGATCTAACATGCAGTTCTTAAACGGATCGTCTTTATCAATGACTAAATCTTTATGTTTTATATGCATAGTACTTATTACTGTTTATTTTTTACACAATTTAGGCTGAAATAATATCAGTTTTAAAGGGGGAAAAAACGGTTTTCTTGGGAATGCCTTCTCTATAATTACAGTAATATGTCAGGTCATTTCAGGAGAACCTATGGCAAAAACCGTTTCCCTTATCATTTTGTGATTGTCCCGGCCCGCCGGCCGTGGAGGCAAAAAGGTGGAACTAAATGACTGCGCGAAACAGGAAAAGAAACTATTACAGGTAATTCGAATATTTCCTGCATTACTGCACGAAAAGCAGCTAATCTTCTGACCTTCAGCAATCGGCACTTATTCTGAAATAAATACAGGCATTACAGGCATTAGTCCGGTTTAATAGCCTATCTTCGGTAAGACTTACAAGAGCACTTCAACATCCGGTTAGGATCAGTTTTAATTCTTACACTTCGTACAGTAAAAATTTTCTCTCCTCTTTTCGCTTGCTGCAGTCCTTCTGTTATTTTTTAATCAATTATTTTTTACGTATGAACATGTATGTATCCAACCTGGGTTTTCAACTGCAGGAATCAGATTTGAATCAATTATTCAGTGTATTTGGCGAGGTAGCTTCTGCCAAAATCATCAAAGACCGCGAAACCGGTCGTAGCCGCGGCTTTGGCTTTGTAGAAATGCCCTCTGCCGATCAGGCCAACTCTGCCATGCAGGCATTAAACAACCGCGAGATCAGTGGTCGCGCCATGTCTGTATCCATTGCAAAAGAAAAGGAACCACGTAGCGCACGCGCCTGGTAACCCCGCCCGTTGCTTCAGACAAACACTTATTGAAAATACTACCACGCGCAGCGACCATTCGCTGCCGTGTTTTTTTTAAATAAACCCGACACTATGCAGTTTCAAAAAACAGATATGGAGTTTACGCACTACCGGTGGGAACATGAGCCTGTGGATTTCGCAGTTGCCTTATCGAAAGAGCCAACACGCAAACCATTCGATCCTCACAATGGAATGCAGGTGTTATATATTATCAACTACTTCCTGGAAGCTGCAGAGCGATTTTCGACCAGAGAGGCACGTGTTATTGAAAGCATCATTGCCCATCAGCTACCCAAAGACATGAAAAGTGAGCGATCGGTTTATAACTGGCTCTTGCAGGTTACGCAATAAGTGTTTGAATGGCAGAAACTGCTGCTGCCATTTTATTCCCGCCCTATAATTTCGTTTACCCGGCGCAGACCAACCACCGGCAGATTCACCCCGGCCCGCTCCTTCCGCACAGAAATATCAGCTTTTAGCAAGACAACTGCTCTGCTTCCCGAAAAATCATTCTTTTTAAGGATTTACCGGTGTATGCCCCGTTACTACTTTTATCTGGTAGTCTTCAAACAATCATCTTTCAATTATCGGGTATACAATGAACAAACTGCTTTTTTCTATCCTGTGTCTTTTATCCGCAGCAGCATTTGGGCAAAAAGGAAATTTTGGCATCCTTCAATATACCATACCGCCGGGTTACCAACTGGCAAAAGCCGATAACCTGCTTACCTATTTCAGGCAGGATGATAAAAGCGGCGCTTATTGCAAATTTGTAATCTATAAAACCCTCCCCGGCCAGGGTAGTCCACAACAGAACTTCGATTTCTTCTGGGATAATATGATCAAAAAGGCGTTCAACGTGACCGGCCCGGCAAACATGCAGCCCGCGGGAGTCTTAAAAGGATGGCAATTGCTGATGGGCACAACCGTCTACGCAGACAATGGTGCAAATACAATGGCCATTCTTACCACTTTCAGCGGCAAAAACATCATGCAGAATGTATGTATCATTTCGAATGCCGATATCTATAAAGCCGATATCGAAAGCTTCATCGCCTCTGTAGATGTATCCGAACAAATTACTACAGCAGCCCCAACCACCAGGCCGGCTACTACACCGACTCTACCAGCTACAACAACCGCCTCTGCCAACATAAAATATGAAGTATGGATGTGCCATTGCTTTACTCCGGGTACGCTGTCTTCCACGGCTTTTAAAACGGTGGTAATTTCTCCCGATGGCAAGTGCCTGTATTATCTGCCCGAAAAAGGGTTGAACGGTATTACTCCGGCCAACAGCAATGAGAGTGGCAGCTGGGGCACCGTAACAGACAAAGGCAAGATGCTGCAGTTGCGCAACGAACGATACGGAAATATAGAGTTGTACAAAATATCCGCTACCGCCATGAGCCGGTACGCCGACCTCAAAAGTTCTATTTATAAAAAAGTAAAACAGGTAGACGGCTTACGGTTCGAAGGAGCTTATTCGCCGGAGCTTTCCTATTACAACGGGAAGACAGATGTTATTTCGCGGCAGACAGACCCCAATAAGCGCCCCATTATCTTTTTCAAAAAAGATGGTACTTATATCAATGAAGGCATCGAATTCAGCAACCTCACATTCGGTGACCCCTATGCACTGGGCAAAGGGACTTATGAAGTGGTGAATTACTCACTCATACTTACCACCCAAAGCGGACGCAAGCTGCAGGTAGCATTCACCCCGGTACTGGATGCAAACCCTGCCGCCAGCAACAATAGTGGGCTGATCATAAACAATAATTTATTCTACAGGCTGGGCAAAGATTTTACTCCACATAATTAAACCATAGCCGTACAAGGGCTGGGAAAAAATGTATTGTGCTATTCTGCTTTGCCAGAAATATTCCCTTTATCCTGCTCTGTAAATACCGAAGGCATGAGCTCAATATGATGCCGGGCTGCCACTTTTATCAATATGGGCATTAAGATAGATGCGCCGGGAATGAGTACAAACGGAATGCCGATGCCGGCCAGTTTTAAAGTGTCGTACAACTGCGTTTTCAGGAGATGCTCCTGCTCAGCACTTACGCTGCCGGTTGACAGATACTGCCCGATGATGAGCAATGCCTCTTTATCATCGCCATATTCGGTTTTTAACCCCTGCAGAAAATGATGGGCATGCTCTTCAATAATGGCTTCGATGTGCATGATTGATGAAACTTCAACAGACAGTAAAACAGTTTCCGGCGCCCAAACCTGTGCAGTATATTAATACCTGTAACACACTGCATTTATATTCATACCCGCCCCTACGGATGCAAACAACACCACATCGCCGGTATGCAACGCATGGCCGGGCACCTGGTTTTTGCGCACGAGATCATACAACGTAGGAATAGTAGCCACGGAGCTATTGCCCAGCCAGTGAATACTCATGGGCAAAACGTTGGCCGGCGCGGGACAGCCATAGAGTTTATAAAACCGTTCGATGATGGCTTCATCCATCTTGGCATTGGCCTGGTGTATAAAGATCTTTTTGAGTTCCTGAATGCCCACCCCATTACGATCGAGACATTCCTTCATGGCTACGGGCACATGATGCAGGGCATACTCATATACTCTTCGCCCCTGCATTTTGATATACTGCGTATGCTGATCCACATCGGGATTGGCCGATGGCCCCATGCCGATATAATTTACTTCTTTGATAGCGTGGGTTTGTGCCAGGCAACCCATGACGCCCTGTCCGGTAGCTTCCACATCTTTATACTCCAGCACCACGGCGCCGGCGCCGTCGCTAAAGATCATACTGTCGCGGTCGAAGCGGTCTATAACCCGCGAAAGGGCTTCTGTACCCACAATCAGTGCTTTTTTGGCAATGCCGGCTTTAAAAAATGCATCGGCCTGTATCAATCCCTGCAGCCAGCCGGGACAACCAAATAAAATATCGTAGGCAATACAGTTGGGGTTTTCTATCTGTAAGTCATGTTTGATGAGGCTGGCCAGTGAGGGCACCGCCACCGACTGCACGGTATGTGCCGATACATTACCGAAATTGTGCGCCACAATGAGCTGATCAATTTCTTCCTTATTCACGCCGGCATCCTGCAGGGCAGCAGCAGCAGCAAGACTACCAATGCCAGAGGCGGTCTGGTCATCGGCAGCATATCGCCGCTCTTCTATGCCTGTGATGGCAGCAAACTTGCGAATGATCTCGGCCCCATCCTGGGGCAACTGTTTACCATCTGAATAAAATGACTGATGGGCAAACGCTTCGTTTGCCTGAACGTTGCCGGGGATATAAGCCCCTGTACCGGTAATAACAGATTGAAACATATAGCTAAGTTAACCTTTTATATAAACATGGCCTGCCCGCCAGGCAGGTAATGATACATACCTGCACCGGATATTTAAGCCAATTTCAGAAAATAGTACAGTGTGGTTCGTGTTAACCGTTGCGATCTGTAAACCGGATGAGCAAAGAGGTAGTTGATATCTTTAAAAGCCATTTAGAAGACCGCTACGCAGGTGATAATTGCCTTATTAACCGATGGTAAATTTAAGACAATTAATCATACAATACATATTTACCTGCCGATACAATCGTGCTATTCAATAAAGCCAGAGAAAGAATGATGGCTGTTTTTTCTTATCTTCAGAGACATTGCAGGAATCGAACCCGGCTATCAACAATTCCTCCTTATGCGCCTCACCAGCATCTCAATATCGCTATTTTTATTATGCAGTTTTTTACCTGCCCGCAACAGAATAAAAGAATATTACCGGCTTATATATGCAGCCGAAAAAGCACTTTGCAAAGAAGATTACATGACTGCCTGCGACTATTATACAGCCGCATTTAAAAAGAAAGAACCATTCTATGCCGACATCCGAAACGCCTTCACAACCTCCCTGTTGACAAAAGACAGCCTTAGAATCCGGTATTTCTGGACACTTACAAGCCAGCACCCCGACCTGGTGTATGAACTAAAAAATAATCAGGCAGCACTTCGTATATGCTCGCCGGCCTTGCAAAGGCAGATTGCCGGCTATAACCGCACACGCAGTGTGACGGCATTCGAGCGACTTATAGACTCTGTACGCAATGTAGACCAGCAAGCGCGGCATGAATGCCCGAACAATATGAAGGCAGCCTGCAAAGAAAGATTTTATAAAACCGACAGCGCCAATATTCATTTCATCGCATCACTGTTGCGAACCACCGGTTATTCGGAAAGTATTCATGGCGAACAAAGCCTGAAAAGCTGTTTTCTTATAGGCTGGCATGCCCGGCGCTGGGGCTTTACAGAACTCGATGCCATTCTATATGAACTTGTGAAAAAAGGACGTATCAAACCCTCCCTTCCAGCACAGCTGATCGAATACAAAAGTGACATTGACAGCATTAATAAGCGCTATCTCGACAATAGCCCCGACCTTGGTTTTGAATCAACCTGCATAGTTATTGGTCCTCACCTGATAGAAATGAATCAAACAGATAGCAGTATTGCAGCCATCAACAAAAACAGAAGCCGCTATTTTCTGGATAATGTCTTAAATGATATAAACAAAAACACGCTGATACTAAAAAATCCGTTATTTAACGGCAAGGCGGGCGATTTTAATCTAAACCTGTTTAACCAAAACATGGCAGAAGAGGAGTTTAAACAATTTCTGAATAGTCTTACCCAAATGGGAGCAGTCAAAAAATGTTGGTTTTGATCGTTTCTGCGAATAATACCTGAAAATTAATCCAGGAACAGCGTACCAACCCTTACTACAAAAACCCGGCAATAGTTCATTACCGGGTTAAAGAACAGCAGCACGCCATCAATCCGTCATTGCTGCCAGCACGGCATCCCACAGCGTGTCGCCGCACTCTTCCTGTACAAATGGAGTATACTCCTCCAACCCATCTGTATCCATTTGCAGTGTTGTTGTTGTTTCATTCATATTCAAAAATTTTCAGATTATTGATTCATTCGTCTCCGGAGAAATAATAGAAAACAGCTGCTTTTATGTTGTACCTGAATAAAAGTTTGCAGACACTGGTTAATTGAGCTTTTGCCTCCACGGCCGGCAGGCTCCCGCCGCGGCGGGACCGGTGCTGTGCGTTTCTCCGATTGAATCTGTCAGCAGTATTTTCTTATACCGTTGCCGCTTCGAGCGGCTCAGCCACGGGAAAGTCAACGGGTACCTGCGTAAGGTTATGCAAATAATTCATGGCCACTTTATCACTTACCTGCAGTACCAGGTCTACGAGGTGACCGTCTGTATAGCCGGCGGCATAAAACGCATCGACGCTGGCAGCACTGGCCCTGCCTTTATTTTCGGTAATGTCTTTGGTGAGTACAGCCAATGCATTCAGTTGGGGATTTTCGCTCCGGCCGCCGCGGATATCCAGTATCTGCTCATCGGTAAATCCATTCATCTTACCAATAACCGTATGCGCACTTAAGCAATAAGTACAACCATTTACCTCACTTACTACCAGGTTGATCACTTCTTTCTCTTTATTGCTGAATGGTGTTTTGGCATTCTGAAAAGCCAGGTATTTCTCAAGGCCGCTATCAGACAAAGCAATGGTGGCGTAGAGATTGGGCACAAAGCCCAGCATTTTCTGCAGTTTATCAAAAATGGCCTGGTTGGTTGCAGATACCTCTGCTCTTGCGGGAACGTTAAACGTTTTCATAAATGTGTTTGTTGATTGAATATTTATTAATGTATTTGTTTCTGTTGCAGAAATGTTTTGATCAGCGCAGCCGCCTGCAGGTGATGCTCTTCGAGTGCAAAGTGGCCGCCGTTGAGCAGGTGTATCTCCGCTGCGGGATTATCCTTTTTAAAAGCCAGGGCCCCGGCGGCAACAAAGAGCGGATCATGCCTGCCAGATATCACGAGTGTGGCGGGATGGTACTTGCTGAAATAAGCCTGCCAGGTATCATAAAGTGCCAGGTTGCTGCTATAGTTGCGAAAAAGCGCCAGCTGAATGACATCATTGCCCGGCCGGTCGAGGTAATACTGATCGGTAATGTAACTGTCGGGATTGATTGCCGCTATATTTTCGGCTCCATCGGTATATTGCCAGCGGGTGGCTTCGGGCGTGAGCAGAGCGCGTGCTCCCTTTTCTGTATCCGCATTGGGATCCTGCATATAAGCAGCAAGCGGAGCCAGCGCCTCTCCCAGGCCTTCGGTATAGGCGTTGGCATTTTGTATAATCAATGCCTGCACCGCCTCTGGTCTTTGTGTAGCTATGCGAAAGCCAATGGGGCCTCCATAGTCCTGCAGGTATAAACTAAACTTCTTCAACCCGAGCTGGTCGATAAAATGACTGATCGTAGTCGTGAGATTGTCGAACGTATACGTATAGGCAGTAGTAACCGGTGCGCTGCTCTGACCAAAGCCGGGATAATCCGGAGCGATGAGGTGATAACTATCTGCCAGATCGCGCATGAGATCATTATACATACGCGAAGAAGAGGGAAAGCCATGCAGCAGCAGGATGACGGGTTTGCCGGGAGTACCCGCCTCTCGATAAAAAATAGCAAGCCCGTCAACTTTTATGCTCCTGAAAAATACCTGTTTGTGTTCCATATCGTTTTCTTTTTTGTTGGAGAGAATAGATGAGTCAGTAAACTGCCCGGCAGCGAAAACAGTATGCTGCAGCGTGGTAAGCAATAGTGAGATATAAAGAATACGTGATTTCATCATTTATTAATTAATATATACAGACCGGTCTGTCTATATATGGGTAAAAAAATTATAACAACTTCTCGGCCATTTTTTTGGCGGTTTTGACCGGCCAGCTGCCTTCATGTACTTTACCGGTCACAAGGGCTGCATCGAACAGCAGGTAAAGCTCATCGGCCAGTTTTTCCTTACCGGCCGGTTTCAGTATCCCGGCAAACAAACTACGAATACTGTCCTTCTGCCGGCGGATAAGCTGGCGTACCCTTGCGTCATCAACCGGAACCTCTGCCGCTATATTCAAAAAATTGCACCCATTAAAATCTGCCTGCTTTGAAAATTTGAGGATAAAGTCAAACACCGCCAGTGCCTTTTCTTCGGGTGTGGAATATTTATCAATAAAGGCCCGCAGGGATTTTTCTGTATTCTCAGCAGTGACTCTGAGATACTCTACCAACAAATCTTCTTTTGATGGAAAATACTGATACAGGCTTGCTTTGGCCACCTCCGCCTCCTTTATTACCTGGTTGATACCGGTACTATTATATCCCTGCTTATAAAACAGCCGGGAAGCCACATTCACTATACGCTCTCTTGTATCCATTGTGTAGATTGACAGGGCAAAGATAGGAGGAGTTTTCGAAAAACAGACAAGTCTGTCTATATTTTTTTTTGTCCGCATCTCCTGATCTGAAGTAAGGTACCGTTATACATCATACCTGTAGGATTATATCTACACGGGTGCCTGGTATAAGATCGGTGACCGACACGGATCCCCGGCCATTGGCTGCCGGGGAAAGCTGTTTGATACGGGCCTGCGTAATAGCGGTGCCAAGCGATACATGATCGCCGGCTTTCTGACCGGTAAGTTGCCGCCATTCCTATCGTGTAGCTAGCAGACTGGCTGACTCGTCATCTTCTCTATTAATTGCAAGGCTCTTTGTGTGGCATCAGACTCCCGGATTAATTCTTTACAAACACATTGCCGTAAATAGTTTCAACTACACGTTTTTACGAAAATCGCGCTTTCCGAAAGCTATTCCATATTGATTATTGTCCGGAGAAACAGTGCAATAAACCGGCGTTTTTATTTTCTACCTGAAAATTGTTTGTGTATGCCAGCTAATTATCCGAAAGCACAGGAAAAATATATCCTAACCTAATCGAAAACAATGAAACCATCGATGCCCCCAAAATACAGCACCCGGCAGCAAACTATTGCCGGGTTTACGAACGAGAGAAGAATTCAAACCAATTCTGAAAAATCTGACCCGGACTGACGTCACCAAAAAAAGTGGTCACACGAGGGCCGGGAATACCGGTCGGAGTTGACAATAATAAATCTTTCGCGTAATTTCAGACATCAATCTGACCGAATGAACCGCCTATGTTTATTCTTTATTTTCTGGCTGCCATCGCTGATTTCCGTTCAGCAGTTACATGCACAGTTTCCAGAAACGGTTTTTTATGATACAGTGAGTAAGGTTTCAGGTGAGGGACGGGTTTCTGGTGGCATTGTTGCTGACAACCATATTTACCTTACGGGAGGATCCTTTTCCGATGAGTGGCCACTCCCTTCGGTGACCAAATTAGACACATCGGGAATGGTTATCTGGACGGCTATAGACCCGAGCTGGACTGGCCAACTCAGTGCGTCGTTTCCCATACACACCATCAAAGGCGAAAGTTATTTTCTTATAAAAGATAAATCCCGACTTTATACGACTGTAAGAAATGAACGTTTATGGTGCATCTCGGATAGTGGCGGGGGTATTATCTGGGACATTCCTCTGCCAGAGGCTCTTCCCGTAAAATTAATTGACTACAGTGAAGAACAATTGATTCTGCTAACCGGCCTTTCAGGTCTCAGATATTATCTGGTTAATAAAGCAACCGGCAAAATTGATTACAGTAAAACTCTGATCAATTCCGGGGCCTATGAGTTTCGATTCGGAATTCTGGTTGATAGCAATCGTAATGTCCTCATCGGATTAGGCGACACGGTTTATAAATACAGAGATCGTGAACTAAACGACCTTTCATGGAAATCAGCACTCCCGTTTTCTTTTCCGACAACTGTACGATGTATCAGGGCCAATGGAAGTGAATACCTGATTGGTGGCAGCAACTACTTTCGTAGTATTGATTCGCTTAATGGTAATACACAATGGTACTCAGAAATTCCTGTTGGCTTTGTAGATGGCATACAAAGCGGAAGTACCGGAATACCACAAACCATTCTCTTCAGAGACTCGCTGATATATGTCAGTTGGATACTGGAGCATGTCGGTGGCATAGATATGCGCAGATCTTTTGCTGTCAGTTGCATAAATCGCAACACCGGACATATAAGATACAATGTTTCATACGATTTCGTTGGTATACCACCCGACCCGGCTGTTCCCTCATCGCAGGAAGAGCTCGACTGGCCCATAGACATGGCAATGGACAGTACCGGTAATTTGTATCTAACCGGATCCTATGATAGGAGTGCGGGCCCATCCAACCCAGGCAACTGGGGAATTATGAAAATAAGCGGTATTAATGGTGACAAGTTGTATGAAACCACTATTACAAGCGACCAGTTACACCGTAGCAATGTATCGCAAGGAGTATTTATTGGCTACCTAAATGGCAGAATGTACGCGAGTGGCAACCTTTCGAAAGTTGTGGAACCAGCACAAACAAGTCCCAGACTTGTAATATTTGATACAACTGATTTATATCAGCAGCGGTCGCTGAGTCTTATAGAGTACACAATACGTTATGCTTCATCGCTGGCAGGTATGGTTCCATTTGGGGAATCGAAAATGGCCCTTCTTAAAATGGTGGGCCGATCGGCTGTTGTGGAATTGAGAACAGGATACAACCAACTAAAATGGAGTAAATTCTTTTCAAGCCCGGGAAAATTTGTTGCTCCTCATCTCATACAGTCTATAAAAGACACGGCGATAGTGGTATCACTTGCACTGTATGACGAAGAAAAAAACACCCGTGTCATTATGGGTCAACCCGATTCAATTGTTTTTATTAAACTGGATGTAACAGGCCGATTACTTTTGCGCCAACAGTTCCCATTCACTGAAGAGGAAGGTCTGATACCCATACAGGCCTATTCAGACTCATTTGGCAAAGCTAATTTTATATACAGAAGAAATGAATACAACCCAATTTTGCTAACTTATTTGCCGTACTACGTAGGTTATGAGCTGGGAGGCCTTGCCAGCCGCTTCGTATCACTCTCAGGTGATCCAATCCCCTATCAGGAACCTCCAATTCGTCGTACTATTTTAAATCATTACGACAAAGACACCATGGTGATGTTTCGATCACCCGAAGGCGTATACCCAAGCAGCCATTTTTGTTCAACCAGCCCAAACAACATACAGTACCCTGGTTTTTACACTAAACGTGTTCGTAACTTTAAGACAATTTTTTCGTCTTTAAAAACCGATTCACTAAGTCTGCTTGTTTTAGGCTCCGATTCAAGCGGCCAAAGACTGATTGCTAAATATGATTTCCGCAAAGAAATGCCGTTAATCTGGAATCAACCCGGATCTGCTGGCAAAATACTTGCAGCAGATCAGGGCCCTCATTTCATCTATACGATGGGACTCAATGATGAACATAACGCGATTGAAATCAGTAAACGCCAAATTTCAACTGGCATGTCCGAATGGGAAGTCACCCATGACGCCAACCCGAAAACTCATATCGAAACTATTGATTACAGGTATGATCCTGTCAACCGTCTCTTCAGCTATGCCGGCATCCTCATAGATTCAAGTCTTACCCCTGTCAATGAAGGCTATTTTTATCGCACTCTGGACTCAACAGGTCAGATACAAACCTACTTGACACAGCCTGGTGAACTTCCTCGGTATACAAAAATTAAAGTAGTGCAAACACTTCCTAATGGTACTCATTTCTACGGAGGACAATTGAACAAATATGAAACAGGCATTACTGGTTTTTACAACAGTATTTGCTTTTTAGGATCTCCTGCAGCAGAGCCATCCCTTGCCATTACAGGCAATACGACAGTGAGCCCCGGCGCCAGCAGCACTATTAATAGTATTATTTCCAATAACGGCAGCGACAACGAATATCAATGGCAAGACAGTATTCCTGCCATTGGCTGGAAAAATATTGCCGGGGCAACCGCTGCTTCACTCACGTATGCGCCTCAGCATAATGGAGACAAACTACGCTGTCTGTTAAACAGCAATATTGGATGCACAGGCGAACATGTTGCCCGGAGCAACACACTCGTTTTTAGCATTAACCTACCTACCGCTACTTCCGACCCCGCCTATTTATCTGGCATAAAGATGTTTCCTAATCCAGTAACAGATATGCTCTATATTGACAGTCTGCAGCTCTCCGACCAATGGCAAACCCTTGAGATACTGGGCGCAGATGGTCATCTTGTAATGGGGCCACTATTTATAAAAAACAAACAACAACTGAGAATTGCAACTTATGGATGGAACAGAGGCCTGTATTTTATAATACTAAGAGGAAAGAAAAGAAATGTCTATAGCCGCGTAATCCGTTAGTCACTTTTCAATGGAATACTTCACCTGAGGACTACCAGTAACTGGTACGTCCGGCACGGCATCTCAACGAAACATCTATTGGGTATGATTTTATAGACACCGCTGTTGAAGTATTGAGACTCCCGCCACTTGCCCATTAAGGCATGTCCGCAATATTCGCCTGACTCATCTGCCAACAGGCTTTTATTTTCCCGGTATCCCATATTCAACCTCCAACCCTTCCGAATGCTGAACCGAAAAGTTTTTTAGCGTAATCCTTCGCATTCCGGGCATCAATACCCGTTACTTTCCTTTATACCACCGGCCGAGTGGCTCTTGAGCCTCCCCCGACCATTTCCTGTGTGAGACTGGTACTAAAATGACCGCTTTACTATAAAACCAGTACGCTGCTTGGAATGAAAATGCTCAACTGCTGGCAAACTTTGCTTCTTCAAAAGCTGTATCTTACTGCAGCAATGCAGCGCCCATGTTATTAAATCATATACCCCCCAGTGCTTCGCTTTCTGCCTGGGTACGCTGCTACCGCATCATCGAATTTAAATTTGATTACCGGCTCTCTATCCCGCCAAAGATGTATTCTCCGCGGCCGGAGCATTGCCTGCAATTTTATCCGAGAGATACAGAGCAGGTCAGCTATAGCAATGCAGCACAAAACATCTCTGGTAAAAGAGTAACTCTTTCGGGACAGCATACCAAACTGCAACACCGCAGTATTGGTCATGATTTTCTGAGTGTGCAGGTGGTGTTTCAGCCTGCAGGCCTTTATAAACTCACCGGCCTTCCGGCAGCTACACTCACCAATATCTATACTGCTGCAGAAGACCTCCTGGGTAGCGGTGTCCATTTCGTCAACGAAGCCTTATCCGAAGCCGGTTCTTATCCGGAAATGATCGGCATCATAGAGCGTTTTCTGCATACACTGATCAGCAAATATGAACGGACAAAAAACAGCAACCCGGCCATTGACAATTGTGCCCAACGAATGCTGCAGACCGAAGAACGGTTTAGTCTCGATGGCTTCCTGCAGGAGGCCTGTCTTTCGCATCGTCAGTTTGACCGTCTATTTGCCGAACGCATAGGCATACCGCCCAAGCAGTTTCTGCAACTCATTCGTTTCGATAAGACCTACCGGCTTAAAAATCGCCGGCCTGGCCTGGACTGGTTGTCGGTGGCGGTACAAAGCGGTTATCACGACTATCAGCATCTTTCGAAAGAATACAAAACCTTTACGGGTTATACACCCACTCAGTTTTTTCTGCTCGACCAATCGGCACCCGAAAGAAGTTTTGGCGAAGCTGAAATATAAAATGACCAGTTTTTACCACTAATCAACCTATCGGCTGCCGGATGTTTGGGTATAAAACAACTATACCATGCATCGTAAAAAATTTATGGCGACAGCCTTTTCATTCATCCCCGCACTGGCCTTTGCCCGTATGGCTCAAACAGGAGAAGAAACCCATGAGCCCTTTATTGTTCGCGCCGGCGAAGCGCGTTATGGCAAACCCCTTTTTTACAAGGGCAAACATCCCAACAATGTGGTGATCGCCAAAACCGATACCGGTGGCGCGTTCAGCGTATTTTCCTATACAGGACTCGATAAGATTGGTCCATCTACTCATCTGCATGAAGAGCAGGATGAAATATTCTGGGTCACCGAAGGCTCTTATCGTTTTATGGTGGGTGGGCAATTGCATGAACTTGCTGCAGGTGATACCATCTTTTTACCCCGCAAAGTTGCTCATAGCTGGATACAGCTCACTGACCGCGGCAGCCTGCTCTATGCGGTACATCCTGCCGGCTCTATGGAAGAATTTTTTATTGAGATGAGCGAACGTACCACTCCGCCTACCGAAGACGATGCAAAAGCCATTCACCGGCGGCACGGTATGCAACTGATTGGGCCGGGATTGAAGTTGTGAGAGTCAGCCCGGAAATCAATTTTATCGTTATCAAATATTTACAAAGTTGCTTTTTATAAAAAGCATTTTTACAATAAAATGATTTATCTATTAATCATTATTTTGTATTTTTGATACATATAAAAAGCAATTAATGGACCGTTTATTTGAAAAATCATTTAAAAAGCTGGATCGGATCCCTACCGATTTTAGCCGCTACCTGCTCGATCAGGTTGATTTTTCAAGCCGGTTGACAGGAATAAAAGGAGCACGCGGAGCGGGCAAAACGACTTTATTGCTACAGCATGCGCATCGCGAACTGCCGCTGGATCATCAAACATTGTATGTGAGCCTCGATGATCTCTGGTTTACGGAAAATAAACTGGCCGACCTGGCTGACACTTTTGTAAAGAGAGGCGGTCGATATCTTTTGCTTGATGAAGTGCACCGTTATACCGGCTGGTCGCAGGAGTTGAAAAATATTTACGATGACCTGCCCGAGCTTTCAGTAGTCTTTACCGGATCATCGATGCTGCATCTCGATAAAGCCCGCGCCGACCTGAGTCGTCGTGCTATTATGTATGAATTACGCGGTCTCTCATTTCGCGAGTACCTGCGGCTGATGACCAATGCGCCTATCCAAAAAATAGAATGGGAAACCCTGCTTCGGGATCATGTTTCTATAGCACGAAGCATTGTACAAACGCTGAAACCGCTGGAGCATTTCGGCAACTATCTGAAGCACGGTTACTACCCTTACTTCCTTGAAAATATAGATTTGTATCCCCAGAAACTGGAAGAAACAATTTCGCTTGCACTCACTACCGACCTGCCCCCTTTGCATGATCTCACCCCGGCCAGCATTGAAAAAATCCGTCAGCTCTTATACATCATTGCCGGGTCGGCTCCCTTTAAACCCAATATTTCCAAACTAAGTGAGCGTACCGGAGTATCCAGAAACACATTAATTCATTTTTTACATCACCTCACCGACCTGAGGATTATCAACAGCCTTTACCATGCCAGCACGGGTATAGGCGCATTGCAAAAGCCCGAAAAAATATTCCTGCACCACCCCAATCTTCAATACGCTTTGTCGAGCGTAGGAGCAGAAAAGGGCAGCATCAGAGAAAGCTTTTTCATCAATCAGGTAGAAGCGCTGAAAACTGTCACGTACACAGCAACAGGTGATTTTGCCGTAGCTGACGATATATTTGAAGTAGGTGGCAAAAACAAGCAACAAAGTCAGCAAAAAAACAATAAACGATTCTTTGTGGCTGCAGACGATATCGAAATAGGCCACGAGCATAAGATACCCTTATGGATGTTTGGGTTGCTGTACTGAAGCTGGTGACTACTCTATTTCAGAAAAGCTGATTGATTTTGTCTGTCCATTGAGCATATAAAGCGTTTTATCATCAGACGAAACGGCAAAATCAATAATATCATTCTTCAGGTTTATTTGTTTTATGGGGTTGCCTTCCCAGTCATACACCAGTATTTTATTGCCAAAAAACTGGTGAGCCGACCTGAAGTATCGTCCGGAAAACAATAAATAGAAAAACCGGTCCGTCACATGCCCCTTCAGAAAACCGTAGCGGGTTCCTTCATCGGGTCTAGCCCCTCTTTCGCCTGAATTATCTCTGAAAGACGCCAGCTGAGGTGCAAAACCTGTCGGGCCATGTCCTCGTTTATACTTTCCATCTGCCAGACTCAACAACTCAAACTGATCGCTATACCTGCCTGCCAGCAAGACCTTTTGCTTATCTGGTTTCAGTAGCATAAAACTTTCGTACGACATCTTATTGAACCTTGATGAGCCTATCGCGCTATCCTTTGCATAAGGCAAGAGTACTTTTGGGGCGCTGATGTTGGCAAAATTGATATAAACCAGTTTTTCATCTGTATCATAATTGCCGCTCAGCAATGCTTCCTGCCGGTTTAAAAGAAGGGCGTCATAATAAAAGACCTGTGGTGTGATGCGGTACTCCGAATAATACTCCACTCCTGCATTACGTTCCAATACCGTATTCAGGCCGGCTGCTATAAATCCGTTTTTTGCTACGTCGAAAACCCATACAAGGCTATCGGTAATACCGAAAGACATAAAGGCAAGCGTACCCCCCTTTTTCGAACTTGCCGGGAAAAGATCGTTAACTGCTTTTTTTTGCTTTATATCAAAAACACGTACATGACACGGATTGCTGTTTAAATTGTTTACTACTAACAGCAGCGAATCACGGTACAGGGTCATCAATTGCGGTGTGGGCAATTCTGTTGAGACCAGCCTGGTTTCTGACTGAACCGAAACAGATGGGAACTTTTCGGAATCCTTTATGCCTTTCACGTTCCTGCCGGCCGGAGAACAGGCATATACACCTGCTGAAATGCTGAGGAGATATAAAAGTCTTGAAATTTTATACATGGCTATTTTTACAAAAGGAAATGTATTAAGTATGCATCAGGTCTGTGGGCGCCTATTGATTAAATATACAAAACTCTGCCCGGCCTGCATTTAACCCGGTATTACTAAAATATATTGAATTAAGAAACATCCACTCTCCCGATAGTTCCTTGCCTTTATGAAAATTTAATGGCACAGTCTATCAGTTTCCCAAAATCCGTCTCAACGCTTCTTCGCTTTCCGCATTCTGAGGATTAAGTTCCAGGGCTTTCCTGTACATGCTGATGGCCTCCTGCCTGTACCCATTTTTGAACAACGCCTCGCCATAACTATCGTATACATTATAGCTGGACGGAAAAAGCAGGGTATTTATCTTAAAGACTTCCAGAGCAAGTAACTGGTGATTTTCAAAACTGGCTTCATACAGCAATTGATAGGCCAGCAGATTCATTTGCGCTTCATCCATGTAATAATGTGCTGAGTCTGCCCTCAACTGAAACAACCGGCAGAAGGCCGCATCCACGCCTCTTTTTACCAGGTCTGAACCATAGTCCTGTGTCAGCGATTTTTTACGGGAAACCACTGGCTGATGATCAAGTATCCGCAGCGCGTTGACGCCGTTCTGGTACATACCCTCGCTGAAAGCATTATCCAGCACAATTACGACCTGTTTTTGTGTGATATTTCTTAGAAAAATAGCCACTGCACCGGGAACACCGCCCCCATGCCACACAATTTTTCCAGCCGAAGTATCTGTAAAAATGAACCAGCCCAACCCGTACGATGCCTTACCGACGCCAATATCTGCCTTCACATTTTCACCATTGTTTAACCTGGTTGGTGTAAACGCTTCTTCCAGTGTAGCAGCCTTGAGGAGTTTGCCGGCATAAAGAGCCTGGTCAAAATTCAACATATCCCCTGCGCTTGTAATGATGTTGCCCTGGCCAACAAATCCACTAAGGTTATAGAGCCTCCAGCGAACTTTTCGGATACCGCTCACCTCCTGTGGTTCGGATGCAAATAGTGCAGGATACTGGTAATTACTCACCCTGTTTTTGTCTGCCAGCTGCATTGTATCGGTAAGAAAGTAAGTGTTCAGCATTTTTGCCGGCCCGAAAATTTCTTTTTTCACATAGTCCTGAAAGCGCATTCGTGAAATTTTTTCTACCAGCAGTGCCAGCAGGGAAAAATTGGTATTGGAATACTGCCATTTTTCACCCGGCTGAAAGTACAGTGGCTTCTCCCAAAGATTTAATGAAGGGAGAATATCTGTGTTGAAGAATACTTTATCGGGGGTTTCATCTACCAGTTTACCATAGAGCTCATAATCCGGCAGGCCGGAGGTATGCGACAGCAGGTGCCTGACGGTGATGTTGGGGTACCGGAAAGCAGGCAGATATTTTACGAGTGGGTCATCAAGCCGAAGCCTTCCTTTTTCCTTCAACTGCAGGACAGCGATCGAGGTAAAGATTTTTGATACGGAGCCGATTGAAAAACGGGAATCTGCTGCATTGGGCCTTTTGGCCGGAAAATCGGCATACCCAAAAGACTGACTATATACAATATGCCCCTTTTCTGCTGCCAGCACATTTCCATTTATCTGACCATGCCGGTACAGAGACTGAAACAAACTGTCGAGCCGGCCAGCCGCATCACTCTGCGCTGTCGCTTTAACACTTAGAACCACCCAAAAAAGGAGAAAAAGTATACCTTTCATACGTATTATTATTTGAAACAAACATAGAGCGGTCCGGTCCGCTTTCCGCTGAAGAAAGCTTTAGAAAAGCTGAATAAAGCTTTAGATTAGTGCATAAAGCCCATCAGAAACATGAAAGAAGGCATATTTCAACTAAACGACCGTTTTGTAGTTGACCGCAGCAAAAACGAAGTGCGGGACAAAGAAAGTAACCAGGTAAGCCGGCTTGAACCCCGCCTCATGAAATTGCTATGCCTGCTGGTGGACCGGTGCGGAGAAGTGGTGACGCGGGATTATATAATAAAAGATATCTGGAACGACTATCCCGGGGCCAATGAGGGGCTCAATCAGGCCATCTCCTTTCTGCGGAAACAATTGGCAGACGACAGCAAAACCATTATTAAAACGCTGCCCAAAGAAGGGTATGTCTTTCATGCCAGCATTTCACGGCCCGCCGAAAATCTGCCGGCACCCGCCAAAAAAACAGCAACCAGGTGGCCGAGGTTAATAACAGTGGGCAGCCTTTCGCTTGTATTTCTTTTATTTATTTTTTATTACGCCCAACGCAAAATGGGCCACACACAGGATGCCGATCTTAAAGTGAAACAGGCCGCCGAAACGGCAAGGCTCGATTCTCTTCACCAGGCCGAAAGAATGAAGCAGCTAAACGGAAAGTAACCCGCTACGGCGCCTTCTCCTTTTACAGCGATAAAACCCTTGTAAGTAAGAGGCAAGCCTGAAGGATACAGAAAGCATGACGCCTGCACCAGATTCCTGCCCAGGCAGCCAGATTCACAACAGTTTACTCCGGATTCCATTCAGGTGTTTTTACAGAAAATTCCTGCAGAGATATTTGGCTAAATATTACATATGCCGAAAATCGCCGTGGCGCTGTTGCTATTCTGCATTTCCGCAACACCCCTTACAGCCCAAAAAAAGATTGAAATCTCCATCCCCGAAACCTATGAGCTTTCCAATATTATCCTCGCACTGACAGAATATGGCCGGGCCGATGAATGGGAAGTGCAGAAACACACGGATTATTATAATGAGGTTATCCGTTTTTTTGAGCCGGTCAAAGCACACCCTTTATTACAAAAGGTCAATTATTCAAGAACACTTTGGGAAAACTATCTGAGCTTCCGCACAGACGCTGCTGCTTTCAAATTTGACGAGAGGGGGCAACTGGTGAGAACAACTGAGTTTTATGCCAATAAAGGACACAACCCTTTCGATGTAAACCTTGACCTGATCAACGATTTTGTACAACAATCGAAGTACCGGGAGTTTTACGACGCTCACCGTCCTCTTTATAATTCAATTGTTGCCAATTACTCCGGCTACTATATGCTGGACACAATGCAAATGTTTCTGGAAAACGAAAGCGGGATAAAAGCCACGACTACAGGAAAATACCAGGTAATCTTATCACCCCTTGTAGGCAGAATGAATTGTCACCGGACTATCGACAGCGTTACAACAGCCGATTTTCCGACCCTGTCCACTGCTTTAATAGAAAACAATGCATCGCAAATAAATGATCAGGCGCAGCGGGCCATCGAAATCCATACCCTTTTTACCGAAATGGATCATGGGTATGTAAATCCCATCACGGATCGCTTCAGAAAAGATGTTGCCCAAAAATTCAACCCGGCATACTGGGACAGGCAATCGGGCTACGAAGGACTGAACTGCTTCAATGAATATATGACCTGGGCCCTGTATGATATTTTTGTTGAAAAGTACTTTCCGGCTATTGCCGACAGTATCAGTACACAATGGCACTATCAAAATGCACAAAGAGGTTTTTATGCCTCTAACCTTTTTGCAGCACAATTAAAGACACTGTACCGTCATAAACAATCAACGGAGAGCCTGAAAGATTTGTACCTCCGGCTGCTCGACTGGATAAGCAAACATCAGTCTAAGAATAAAGAACTTAAACTGCTGCTGCCTAAAGCCGATAGCTTATACCAGTTACCAAACAACGGGGAGATTACACTCAGTTTCTCGACCGCATTGAAAAGAAATTTTGAAAAGATAAGCTGCATTGTACTGAAACTAAATAACGGCAAAGCAACAAAGGAACGGAGCGTTATAGAGATAACCCCGAAAGACATCATCAGATGGAACAGCGATCGCTCTTTTGTGCTAAAACTGAATATTCCGCACGATGAATTTGCCTTAATCTTTAACTGGTGGGGTTGCCGGTACCCGGTTTTAAGCGACCGGGATATTATGCTGGCGAGCCAATCCTATATCCTGCTAAAACGATGATGCATCTGCATAAAAAGTAAAGGACGACCGCATTAATGATTAATTTAGTTTACCGAATGAAAATAGTTATTCTTTTCTGCCTGCTTCTGATCAATGCCGGAGCCTACTCCCAGCTTGACTGGAAAAATTATTCCACCTCGTTTAACGGCGGTAAAAATGCCACTTTAGGTGTAGCCATTCCGTATAATGGCATTTACGACAACACAAACGGAAATATTGTTGGCATAGCTCACTGGAACCCGCAGTACAACATCAACATTGACACTGCGCTTAATGATTCGATTCCGTTAAACTTTATCTATGACACGGCCGGCGTCTTTTTTTTAGCTCCGGGTATTCATAAAGAAAATGCCGGCCAGTTTGAATATTGTGTTTTATTGAATAATAAAACGACTATCACCCCCTGGACTGTTATCAATCAGTTTACACAGACAGGCATTGGAGAGATGGAAGCCGGTAGCGGCATGACCGGAAGCTACAGTATCAAACAGGGCGAATACCTGGTTGCTCACCTGCGGGGCAAGACGGGCAAACTGACCTCGTCCTGGGTTGTGTATTTTAAAGAAAGGAAGCCAGCAATCGCCTCTTTATATACTTCCAATAATCCGCGGGAATTTTCACAGCTCGTAAACAATAAAGATCTTTTCGGAGGCGGGCCCACCGAGATTGGCTGGCACCGTCAGTATAATAGTATTTCGCAAGGCGCAGGCAAGCTCCTGCACCTGCCCTACAATGAAAATTCCCTGTTGCTGAATATCGATGCTAAAATTTATAAAAAGGAGGTACTTGAATACGCAGTTTGGTGCGATGGAAAAATAATAAGAGACTGGGCACCGGGCGACTATGATAATAATTATATTCTTTTAAAAAATCTTGACCCCGGAAATTATACGATTCGTATCCGGTTTAGGCAGCAGCGGAATAATATCACCGAACTGAGATTTACCATCGCTTCGGTATGGTATAAAACCGCAGCCTTCAGGATCGGCGTGCTTACTTTGCTGATTTTAGCACTGGCATTTCTCCTGTTCTTTTTAAAATACCGTAAACAAAAAAAAGCGCTGGAGCAGCTCCGCAAAAAAGCTAATGAATCTGCTGAAGAACTGAAAAATATTCATTCTCTTTTAAATCCCCATTTTACTTTTAATGCCCTCAGCTCTATACAGGGTCTGGTAAATAAAGGCGACCTCCCTGCTGCCAATAAATATTTGGCCTCCTTTGGTGAGCTCCTGCGCGAAACGCTGAAAGAAAGCAAAGTCCAACACCTCTCTCTCCATAAGGAGTTAGAAAACCTGGGCATTTATATAGCGCTTGAGCAATTGAGGCATGCTTTTGCCTATAATCTACGGATAGCTGAAAACATTGACCAGTACTCAACGACCATTCCTCCCTTCCTGCTACAGCCATTTGCAGAAAACGCTATTAAGCATGGATTATCTGCAATGAATGGACAGGGAGAGCTTACGCTCCTTATTGAAAAGAATGGCGATGCCCTGCTGATCACGCTAAGCGACAATGGCAGCGGGTTTGATACGACCCATTTTAAAGAGGGATACGGGCTTAGCCTTTCGAAAAAGCGGATCGCCCTGTTAAATGATGAGTATGGTGAGGAACTGATTAAATTACAAATAGAAAGCAATAGTAACGGTACGTCTGTTTTACTGCTTTTCAAAAACTGGCTATAGATGTTAACAGCTATTATAGTAGATGACGAGATCAGCAATATTGAAAACCTCACAATTCTGCTCCAAAAGTATTGTCCGGGCATATCCGTGGCCGCCACTGCTACGAACGCCGAACAGGGACTCTTGCTCATAAGGGAAATAAAACCGGCTTTACTATTCTTAGACATCCAGATGCCGGGCAAAAACGGCTTTGATCTGCTCAAAGAAATTGCCACGCCCGACTTTGAAGTGATATTCGTAACGGCCTATGACCAGTATGCCATTCAGGCGATAAAATTTTCTGCCATTGATTATTTGCTAAAACCGGTAAATATCAACGAACTGGTAAATGCAGTCGACAGAGCCATTGTTGCTGCGCAGAAAAAAAAGCATAATGAACGGCTGGAAAACCTGATCCTTTCCATCAACAACAAGAATCAGTTACGTATTGCCATTATCTCCAGTAAAGAAACACTGTTTCTCCATCCGGACACCATTCTGTTTTGCAAGTCCGACAACAACTACACTACTTTTTATTTAAAAACAGGTCAGAAACATATTTCTTCCAAACCTATTTTCGAATACGAAGAGCTTTTAAGCCCGCATGGGTTTATCAGGTGTCATCAATCCTACTTGGTAAATAGCATTTTTATCCAAAGCTGGATAAAAGCAGATGGAGACCGGTTGCTGCTGGAAGGTGGGCATGAAATTCCTGTTGCCCGCAACCGGAAGGAGAAAGTGAAGGAAGCTATTGGCATTAAATGACCCGTCCTGGCAGACTGGCAAAAGACATTATTTTTCCAGTTGCTGCCGGATATAATCGATCCATTTTGCCGGAGCTATTTTGTCAAGAAGCACATCTGGTGTAAAACCCGTTTTGTCGATCGGGTTGCTGTCTGTCCAGCTTGATTTAACAATAGGAATAGCCAGCCGGAATCCCGGAAAAGGCAGTGTGGTGGGTGAAGCCCCTTCATAGTCCATCATTCCAAATGTATGGGATCCGTAGGTCACCGTCTTGGCACTCTTCTTTGAGAGAAAGAAGAAATACTCCGTAGAGCTTCCGCATAAATTATCCACTACCAGCGCTATCTTCTTAGGGTTTACTGTTATAGAATCGAGCGGAAATACAACTCCCGGTGCCGGATAAAATGCCGCCGTAGTAGTAGGTAGTTCGGCATAGGCATTTTTATAGCTGGTAAGGATGGAGTCGGGAAAATACTTCTGATAATCCGGCGGTATAGGATTCGTTACGTACGGTTCGATATCGGCCAGTTTCAATTTTACATTTTCCGGCGATACCCGCACGTATCCATTTTCCTGCATGACCGGATTTGTCATAAAGTATCCCAGAAATGAGATCCAGCCCGTGCTGCCGCCGCCATTGCCGGTAAGATCTACAATCAGGTTTTCGGTACTACGGATGATGGAATCGTTGCGGGTTATCAGGGCTGCAATCCGGTCGTCATTGTTAGTAAAACTGGGGATCTTTAAGAGTGCGGTTTTCGGAGATAATTTATAAAAATCAAGGCCATGGTTACCGTTGCGCCATGTTTGCTGTTCCCGCAATTCATCCGCAGTCATTGAAATGGGATATATTCTCCCAAACAACTCATCGCTCCAGCCCTGCAGGAGGTTTCCTTTTATTTTAATGGGGTAGTCGGTTGACGATAGACTGTTATGATACTTTACTGCAAGGCCCCGTTTACCCTGTGTAATGGTCATATATACGAGTCCCTGTTTTATTTTCGGATTCTTTGAATCCAGCACAACAGCCTTGTATTGTTTATCGGGATACAGGAGTACAGCCAGCTTTAAACTGCTATCCTGGTTGATCCAGATACCATCCAGCGGGGTGCCTCCTTTTTTCCTGAGTCTTTCTTTTACTGCTGATTCTGACAAACTGATAAATTCTGCATGAGCATCCTGTTCGTCGTAATACGACAATTGAAAATGGCTGTCGTAAAAAAACTTAACATACTCCCGCAATACGGGAAAGCAGGTAGTGGGTGTATTGCTGGCAACGGCTTTTTCTTTTAAATGGGTCTTCAGTTTTTGGTAAGCCGCTTTTGTACCTGCGTTTACTTTGGCAGGAAAGCCCGCATAGTTCACTTCTGTCTTTGCGATGAGCGTATCTAAATTTTCGGAACAGTTGCAGGCGGCAACCTGTGCATTTCCTTCAACAATTGCGGCAGTAAAAATGAATACCAGCAGCCAGGTCCGGTGAATTGTCATTTCAGATTTTTGCCGCCAATTTATTAAAAAATCAGAATTTAAAATCGGGAAGCAGCGATGACCTGCCCAGTGGGTTTAATTTGCATCAACCTTCACTCCATTCTGATAGGTCGTGCGGGTAGCATTACCGTTTTCGTCGTAGGCAATCCATACGCCGTTTCCATTTCTGAGAGTACCTGCGTTGCGTTTTTCTCCATTGCGGGTGTAGGAGGAGATAACTTCCCAGCGTAATCCATCGGGTTTTCTGGTGTCTGAGTATTTGTAGATGGCGGACTGCTGCAGTTGTCCATTGTCGTAGAACCATTCAGATAATCCGTCGCGGCAAAAATTCCGGAAGATTGCTTTGAAAGAAATCTTCCCATTGGGATGATAGTAGGTCTGCGTGCCGGTGCCATTGGTCATAACCGCTTTTCCGTTGCTATCAAAATAATCGGCTGGTTTGGTAAATACTCCATTGGAATAATGGTTACCGCCCGCTACTTTGCCGTTGGGATGATAAAAGGTGATGACTCCGTGGATCTGACCATTTTGACGGGTCCCTTTTTCCTTCAATTGCCCGTTCGTAAAATAGATTTTGTATTCTCCCTGCAAATTGCCATCCTGTGCAAAGTTTTCTTCCTGCGAAAGGGTGCCGTCTTTAAAATAGTATGCCCATGCTCCGGTTTTTTTATTGTTGCTATAATTGCCTTTAGCACTGATGGTATTGTTGTCATGAAAATAGACGGCCGGTCCTTCGAGTTTACCTTTATTGAATTGCAGTTCGCTTTTCTTATTACCGTTTGCGTAATAGACTGTACTGCTACCCTGTAGTTCATTGGTTTTCCAGTCGTAATTAGTTTTCTCGAGCAACACTTTTTTTGAGCCCTCCAGTCGATAATACTCCCAGGCACCTGTGCGGAGAAAGGAGGAGACATATTGCAGGTCGTTCAGCGCTACCGTATACATTTTCGGCGACGATCCGCTCACCACTTCTCCTGGCAGGTGCAGGTAGCGATCGCCGCTACCGTAATAGTCTACTACCCGTTCGTTTTTTTTATAGTACGGAAAACGGTCTATCCGCCGGGCATTGACGGGTTTGATTTCGCCGGTAGTAAAATTGAAACGGGTAGCTTCGGTGCCATCTTCCCACCAGGTAGTCCATTGTCCGGTCACAATTGGCCGGTCCATATATGGCTTACCCATCATATCAAAGGTTTCTTCGTTGATCCGGATTATATCCGTCAGCCGAAAGATCTCCGGGCCACCCTGCCTGGCCTCCAAATCGCTGACGAGGCAGACCAGTTCTCCTTTTATTTTAGGTTTATTATTATCATCCTGATAACCGGTATAGTATATGCGCTCGTAAGCACCATCGGCGCAGGTGCCCTGAAGTATTATTTTACCCCAGTTGTTGAATACCCGGAAGGCTCCATGCAAGCGGCCATTTTTGAATGTATAGACAGCCCGCTGTGCCAGTGTAGCATCACCATATATCCATTCTCCATCTTTTACCATTTTATAATTCCGGCCTGTCAGCTCTTTATCTACAGTATGATCAATTGGTAGTTCGCCATTCGCGCCTTTGAAAGGGATGAGTGTGCCACGGGCCACACCGGTAAAAATGGGATCGCCGGCCAACGTTCGTTTATCGACCTTGATTTCTTTTTGCAGAGATTGCGCCTTTACTACTGCCGGAAAAATAGCTGACAGCAATAACAGTACGCGGAAATTATTTTTGATGTTGTTTTTCATTTGCTGGTACTTATAACTTACAGGCCCCGTCGCAATTGGCGCATTTTTTATTATTGGTCATCCGCATAGAGCGCTCTCTTTCGGCATGTAGTGTATTTTTCATCTCCTGTACTTCCTGTTTGGTAAAGAATTCGTTGCCCCCGTAATATGCTTCTATAGCGGTACTCACCAGATTTTCCATTGCCTTTTTTTGTTCTTCCGTCACAGGATTTAGTAACCCTGTTTGCCACTCCGGTTCTGTAGCGGTGGTGACAGTTTTGCTCTGCAGATATTGCCAGAAAGCTTTTTTTACTCCGTCGCAAAGCTGGCACTTGGTTATATACAGTTGCGGGTTAACGTAGAGCTTGCGCACATCGGCGGTATTGAAGTTATGCCGATCGATGAAACTGTAAATGGCTGCTTTCACGATACCTACGGCATCTTTGGGACGGGTAGCTTTGTGATATTGCTGATATTCGCGGATCTTATCAAATATCCGCTCAGTTAGGTTCCTGATCCGGCCAGCCCGCATCTGGCATTGCACCGAATTGACATAAGAAATGCGCCCCTCCTCCGGCAAACGATAATGGCGTATGGAGGCCGACCTGGTAAAAAAAGTAGTGGTGGTATCAGCCCATCGTTCCGTCATAGAGTCGATATCCATCAGCGGAATGTGGTATACCAAAACGATATTGCTATCAGGCGTATTCGCCTTGTGATATTTATAGATGATCTCCAGACCCCGCGGGTCTACTTCTATATACTGCTTCCACAGCTGGCCCACACTGTCTTTTACCTGCGCATACAGCCCCTGGTGCATCAGAGTGGTTGCTTCGGCCAGTCTGTAGCGGGCATTGCTATCGCCCACAGTAGCTTGCTGGGCACTGATATTGCCAGCGGCAGCCAACCATACCCCGGTGAGCAATAAAATATTTAATGGCTTTTTTGTCTTCATACTAAATGAGTTTAAAAACAGACTCTATCTCCGAGATTTTTTGGAGTAGCGGATACAGCATTCTTATAGATATAGCCATCCTCCATATCCACGGTCAGTTGCCATGCGCCCGAGCTGGTTCTTTGCGAGCTGATCACAAAACCACATTTGCCCGAAGGGTCGTATGACTTTTCTTTGTCTTTGGAACAGGAAGATATCCCTGCAAAAAGGATTAAAACAGTGAAACAGGTCAGTAAGAATTGTCTTTTCAGATAACCGGAGGGGATGCTATGCATACAATTGATTTACGACACTGGTAATCGCTATAAAAAAACCAATGAAAGTAAATTTATTTCTATGCTGCCTGCAATACTCCTTTTGGGGGACAGTGTCTTACTGCGGAAATGCTGCCTTTCTATAGTTCTTCCGCATAGCGTTATGTCCTGCATTAAGGCAGACTTCCCGTATTTTCAACAGTCCAGCCTGACAAATGCGTTCTGGCGTGTACAGCTATGCGTCCACATTCAGTATCGAAACACTTAGCGGATTTTCTTCAATAGCAATGCATCACTACGAAATCTCCTTGTCCGGGTTATTTCACTGTCCAGGATATTTTTGCAACGGCAATTTTTGTTTTCCCAAAGACACGATCGTCTCTGCCGACCAGATACATATCGCGGCCCATTACCGATGCCATACGTGGCATGGAGGTAGGGGTATCTGAATTGGAAAAAAGCATCCTCCGTTCCACCCTGCCATCAGCCAGGCTGAACTCAGCAATAAAACAATGCGACTTGCCAAAATTTGTTGCCATTTTGACTTTTGACCCGGGTTGAGTTATCGTAGCATTCTTAGGATTGTCGTTGAAAAGAAGCTGGATCGAGTTTTCTGTTTGCATGGCCCCAAAGCCAGAATAGAAAGGCCGGTTTACAGCATCAAAATAACCGGCATACACAAAACCAGAGTACATACGTTCTTGAATCATTTCGCGCTGTGCTTTTGGCAGTACCCGCAACCAGCCGATGTTTCCGCCTGCATCTACCTTAAACAGCAGCAAGTCGCCATATTCATACACCGTATAGTAGGTCATGGTCGTTTGCATGGGTGTTGTACCGGTGCCGCCGCGGGTGGTTTGCCTGATATAAGAATATGCATGTACCTTTTCGGCCACCATCACCAGGCCATTGTCTGGCGTGTAAAAGATTCGCTGAAATCGCATATATCTCGAAAAGGCTTCTCCCTCATCCTTCATCTTCTCCAGGCTCTCCCGCTCCTTTCTTTCTGCTTTGGTTTCGTTCTCATCGGCCTCATCGTTTGCTGCATCACCTTCACTACCCAGCATAGAATAGTCAATATTTTTTTCGCTGGTGCTGATTACGTCACCCGTCACCGGGTTGATGCGCTGAACCAACATGCCATCTGTAGTGCGGCCTTTTTTTGTATTACTATAAAAGGCGGCCAGTACCAGATCGTTATTTTTCTCCTGCACCAATCGTGTGCTGTTGAGCCAGCGGCCGTTGATATTTGTATTGATCTCCTTTTGCTGATTCCCTTTCTCATCGTACAGGCGGATATTGTAATTGGCAAACTCCAGAAATTTTTCCTTTTTCTTTTTGCCCTCCTGGTATTCGTATACCCGGCCAACCAGAATTATTTTCCTGTTATTCGTGAAAAGAACATCCTGCAGCTGGAAGGTTTTGGGGTCAAACTCATTGCTTATTTTAACCGGTTTGCCGATCGGTTTGAGTGCCTTATCAAATTCACTTACCGTGTATTCATTTTTTTCGCGTCCCGCGATGGTGCTGATGATAATAATATGTGTACTATCTGCACTGAAATCGATTTTAAAATTGACTTCGTCTTTTTTGCTATCCTTCGTAAAACCTGATACCAAATTCCAGCTGCCGGTCATTTCTCCGGAGTTTTTATCCAACTCTGCTGCATACAGGTCGATCCTTGCCTCTTTTTTGTCGTAGTCAGTAGCAAACACATACAAGCGATCCTGTATCACGAAGAACTGCTCAAACTCTTTTCCTTTTAGTTCCTTATTAAAATCATTGCGGTAGAGCTCCATCAGGTTTTTATCGAGTTTGACCAGGGTAGCCGATGAGCGTACCGTGCCACCGATTACGAAATAACTTTTTACAGCCAGGTGTCCTTCCTGCAGATACACCCCGCTTTTATCGGCATAAATTACTTCCAGATCGGTGCTACCTTTTTTCAGTTTGAATTCATCGCCCCAGGTGAGCTTTGGTTTTTGTGCAAAAGCAGAAAGACTAAAGAGGATGGCAGCAGCCAGCATTTTACATTTCATATAACTCGCAGGATTATTTGGCAGGTAAAATAGGAAAAAATATGGGGGAAACATAACCCCGGTTACTTTCCCTGTCTCTGGAAGAAGATTGCTGGTCTGAACAACCGGTGAGAACGATACTTACTTCTGCAATTCGCACCATTCCTAAAATTGAATGGTTTAAAAGGATCGCCTGGTTAACTAAAAACCATCAGATTCCCCTATTTGTGACAAAAGGATTGTCAGGTGTGCTGCTTTCATGTCTTGTCCTGAAAAGTTTTGTGAGTGCTATTCAGGAATTTGAACTCCACCAGCTAATGTGTTATTGAAAGTTAAAAATGCGGGACCATAGAACCTGGGCCATCTACTTTGCTATTTGCAATATTTTTAAAATTGATATATTTGGGAAAGACCTTTTTCAATGAGTTTTATAACATCTGAAGAGTGAAAGTTTATGAAGACCTCTCTTTTTATATTGATTCTTGTTTGCGCTATGTCATGCGGAGTTGCTGACGATGCGGCAAAATCTACTGACCAGGCAAACATACAAGGAGTCTGGCTGGCGCAATCGGAAATCCAAAACGGCATCAAAAAAGATGTGACCTACATTTATGACTTCAAAGGAGATAAAATCACCTTCACAGACGAGACCGGAAAGGAGATGAAGTATTCGTTTAAGTTGGACACTGGCAGCATCCCCAAATTGATTACTATTCAGCCAGCGGACACACTTACCGATTCGACACCCGTCAGCGTAGCCTATGAGCTGAACGGAGATTCACTGAAGATTGTAGTGGCACCGCCAGGTTTGCGCCCCACAGAAATATCAGACAAAAACAATCAGGAGTTAATTATCTGTAAGCGAAAGGGTTCATGAAAAACGACTAACCAGCATGCCTGCGAAAAGGGCATCGCTATTCATACCTTAAATTATTGAACCGGTTTTGTTTCGTTTAGCATAGCACAGAACGGCTATGGATTGGCCATGTGGCAGTAAAAAATAGAAGTATTTGCCGTTGCCGAACAGGTTTTCAGCTAATGCTTTTTCTTATCCGGCTCAGGGACGATTGGGTAATACCCAGGTAAGATGCGAGGTAGGAAAGTGGGATGCGATTGACCAATTGCGGGTATGTGTCCATAAATGCCAAATAACGGGTGGTGGCATCTTCAGAAACCATTGGACTGCGTCTTTCAATTTTTTGGATCAGCGATTTTTTGATGATTTTGTTTATTATACTATCCCAGCCTACTATGGTGTCGGAAATGTCTTCCCAATCACGCTTTGAGAAAACAATGAGTTTACAGTTAGTAACGGCCTGCACATATTCTGAAGAAGGGATTTTGTTGTCAAAACTCGTCAGATCTACAACAAAATTATTTTCATCGATGAAATATTTGGTAACGTCGTCGCCCATGTTGTCGTAGTAACAGACCCTGAGGATACCTTCCAGAACAAATCCGACCTGTTTTGCAATCTTTCCCGCCTCCGAAAAATAATCGTCTTTTGTAAGCGTTAACGTCCTTCCCTTTTTCGTTATGAAGTCGATCTGTTGCGGGTTCAGGTTTCCAAACTGCAGCAGATAGTTAATTACTGTTTCCATATTATTTCATCTGGCCCATTATTAATTTGTCGAACATTCTGTCTGATAGTATTGCTTTCAAAAATAACATAAGTTTAGCGCCCGAAGCTCCCGCGTATCTCGCTCCCGGACGTTTGGCCTCGATGCTCTTTTTTATGAGCCTGGCAATCACAATCGGGTCAGATGCATTTTTCTCAGTCGCCGCATACAATTTACTGACCCCTTTTGCTAAATGGCCGTAGGCTGTTTTGCCCGAGATACGGTTTAGATATTCAGTTCCCAACCCCGTCATTTCGGACTTTGTTCCGCCCGGTTCGATCACGATGACATCAATGCCAAACTGTTTCACTTCTTTGCGCAGCGCATCACTCAATCCCTCAATGGCAAATTTACTGGCGTGGTACCATACGCCCATTGGCAATGTCACTTTGCCACCAATTGATGAAATATTTATGATCTTACCGTATTTGTTTGCACGCATGGCTGGCAGAACCAATTGTATCAGGCGGGCTGCGGAGAAAACGTTCACGTCGAATTGGTATTTTGCATCAGACATCGGCATGTCTTCCAATGCTCCATAGTAGCCCGAGCCCGCATTGTTGATCAAAATATCTATTCGGCCGGCTTCTGTCAGAATTTGTTCCACACAAGCCACAAGGCCTTCTTCTTTCGTAACATCCAAAAAGAGAGGTTTAATACCGAGGGTTTTCAACTCTTCCATTCTTTCCACCCTGCGTGCGGTGGCGTACACATTATACCCGTTTTGTGCCAAAAAAATGGCGGTTGCTTTTCCAATACCAGATGATGCTCCGGTTATCAATACTGTTTTCATTTTTTATTCTTTTAACCCTGCAAAGGTTACCCATTTAAAAACCGGAATATTTGCCATTTGGCAAAAAGCGATTTCAAGGGTTGGATACGTAAATTCTGAGAGATTGGACCCGAACAAATAATTAATTCACACTAAGCAACTTGCAAGAATGTGCAGAAGGTATCAAAACAGGAAACCCTATCCTGGAGGGGGGGTAACGTATTTGTGAGTTCTATGGATCGAAGACTTGAAACTGTTCCTGCAGGATTGGAGGGAATTAGGAACAATTAAGGATAATACCCAACCTAAATGAGGCATGAAAAGTTCGAGGAATACCAAATCTATTCAAAAAGCCGTAGATATGGTTCAAACACGAATCGCCTATACCGTTCCGAATCGCCCATTTTTCTAAGCCATTCGTTTTCTTCAAAGGAGCTGACAAGATCATTGGCGGCTTTCGTGCTAAGTTGGCAAACTTGCTCGACATCCTTTACATTTACAATTGGCTTTTTGAATAAATGGATTAACAACTTTAATCCGCTATTACTTCTTCTGCCAAGTTTATCATGAATTTCCTTTTCCATTTTTGACTTTAGCACCATGATTGCTGTCAGAGTCTGAACTGCTCGAGTTGCAGTTTCTTCTACTCCAATCAGAAAATACTTCAGCCATTGAAGCAGATCATTTTTCTCTCTTACACGTGTAAGATTATCATAGTATAGGGTTTTGTTCTTTTCAAAAAATACGCTCAAATAAAGTAGGGGCTTTTCTAAAATATTTTCAGATACCAAGTACAACGTTATCAATAGCCTACCAATCCGCCCATTTCCATCAAGGAAAGGGTGAATAGTTTCAAATTGATAATGAGCGAGGCCAACTCGAATAAGCGCTGGCACCTGTATGTCCCTATTGTGAAGAAAATTCTCAAGATCACCCATCAATGGATTGACGTAATGAGGTGCAGGCGGAATAAAAACCGCATCCGCCAATGAAGCTCCACCAATCCAGTTTTGACTACTTCGAAATTCTCCAGGCATTTTATGTTCTCCCCTTACCCCCTGCATTAATATTTTATGGGCTTGTCGAAGTAATCGTGATGAAAGTGGAAGCCTCTCTAATTCCTTTATGGCGTTATTTAATGCATTGGTATAATTATGAACTTCCTGCCAGTCGTTTCTTCTTTCTGGTCTGATTTCTTCTTCTGGCAATAGCGCCTCGTCCATATTGGTTTGAGTTCCCTCAATCCTACTTGAGACGACAGCTTCTTTCGTTACATGCAACTGGATAAACAAATCTATGTTGGGAACCAGGCGGGCAAACGAATTCAGCTCCCCCAATTTGATAGAAGCTTTTTCCAATAAAGTATTGAGGCCGGCATCTTCCCATACCCATAGTCGATTTATTTCAGATGGTACAAAATATCGGTAGTCTATCCCCTTTTCAAGATGCCCCGCATCAAACTTTTCGACTAGAGCACTCAGTTTTTTCATGTCGCAAAAGTAAAATCATTTTTCATTAAGTTTACTTTATTCAAATAAAGTATCTTTATAAAATTATAAATTTACTTTGCACTTTTATTATAATTTAGTCATAAAAACAAGATTATCAATAATATATGACCCTTCCGATACGGCCCTGTCCCGGAAATTATAGCATTCGATACGTCAAAAGTTGAAATAGAAGTTGTTACATCCACCGGATGATTTCCTTCTACATTTCCTTTCCCTTTCTTGAGCAGGAACAGGATCTTAACACTGGTTCATAATTCAGATTTCATGGTTTTAAAATTGACGTCATCAGCTGCGTTTAAAACGGCCTGTTCAAATTCTGAAGCGGCGTTTTGTTACCGCTCTTTTCTCGGTCTACTGACCCGCTCGAAAAGGGCACTATTCGGGCGGGGATTTTAAATCGGTTTGACAAGGCTTTTTTAATGATTTTGGAGCGGTTTGGGAAGTCGAAAAAGTAGCCCCAAGGGTCGAAGACTCGAACCAGTTCCTGCAGGATTTGAGGGAATTAGCGACAATTCCGGATAATACATAGCTCAAATGGGAGAATAAAAATTCGGGGTAGCGACTCTCGATTCGACCATGCTCACTAACGAGCTGGGCCTTTGCAGGCGTAGCATTTGGAATTCTTCTGCCGGAACCGAGGCCGAATATAGAACAAAATGATGCCGCTGACGACGTCCAGCCATACTTGCACAAGACCCGATGTTGTACGCCTCTTTGTCAACGGATTTTATCCATTAACGCCAATAGTCCATTTTTTGTTCCCTCAAAATAATTTCCCTTTTTAAATTCTGGGAGTATGATGTTGTCAATTATTTTCTGTGTTTCAGTATCCGTCAACCTTGTCTCAATACCATAGCCATTATTAATTCTTATTTTCCTATTTCCTTTGCTGATGCCAATTACAATTCCGTTGTTGCCCCCTTTTTTGCCAACTCCCCAATCATTTGCGATTATCAAAATTAAACTGTCAAACTTTTCTTTTGTCGTCCATAAACTATCAATAGTTACAATTGCTATTTCATTTGTAGTTTCTTTCTCAAACTTGCTGATAATTGAGTCTAACTCTGCTATTTGGTCGCTTGTGAAGATGTGTTCATAGTCACTTGTCCAGCCTAACGCCTTTATTGGAAATTGAACTTTGTATGGTGATGAAGCAAATTCTCCGTAACTGAAAATCGAAGTGTCGCCTATTGATTTCAGAAAAGCTGTGTCTTTTAATAAACTGTCGACAATCTTCAAAACGCTGTCACCATAAACTTTTGCACCCTGGTTTAAAAATGCGGTGTCTTTAAGTGGGTTTTCTCTGCTGTCAACAGTTTTGATAACAACAGTTTCTTTTGACTTTTTCTTTTTTGGCTTTTGCCCATAGGAAGTGTCAAATAGTGCAGTGCAGAAAAATAGTATGACTAGTAGGCGGGTCATTTTAAAGTGGCGTACAACGATCCGGATGTTTTCGAAGTGGTATTTGGAAAAAGATCGAAAGGTTGAGTTATTTAATTATTGATGCAGTTTCAATTAAAGCCTTTGCTGGTCAGCCCACCACAACACAAAACCCATGTGAGCCGCCGTATTGCTCAGTCTTGAAGGTGCAAAATTTTGGTCTCAATGTTTAAGAGTTTAGCGTCGTCTAAATGCTCAATGTTTTCTATTAGTTGTTGCATGACTCCAATGATTTTCCCAGATTTTGAACTTTCGCGTGGTGAATGCTTGCCAACAATTTTTTGTCCCTCGTTATAAAGTTTCGATAACCTATAAACAACGCCGTCTAAAGTAAAACCATTTGCCGTCGGTTGTTTCGCCTCAATGATGGCTTTGTCAAGCAATGAAAAAAGGATATCCCCAGTTTTTCTATTCAATTCAGACTTAACTGTAACTTTTGGAACGTCCATTATTTTATTGTCGGCATAAAATAAAGTCCAATAATTTTTTGTCAAAGTTAGATGTATCAACAAGTACCTGTCATTTTGTTTTTCCAGCGTCAGCAAGTTTTCCGGTTCAAATGATGGTCTAACCAAAAAATAAAATTGTTTGTCTCTGATTTTGTCGAAAAGGAAAATTTTATTCAAATTTTTCTCATACTGACTTACTATATCATCACCTAAACGTTCCGTCACAGGTTCAAAATATTGCTCGTCTTCAATGTGTAAAAGATGTTTTTCGTATTGGTTCTTACAAATAGCAAGTTTTTCAGCGGTGTCAATTTTGCTGAATTGTTCAAAATGTCTTTTGTAATCTTCAAACGTCACGGAGGTCATATAATATGGCGGCTTACTCGTAAATATACGCAACTCAGCAATTAAGGTGCATTATTCATGCTGGTCTGGTTTAGGCGTTGGCGCATCTCAAATCTAAAATCCAATTCAACAGCAACGCATCAAGTCAGGTACATTTGCAAGGCACACAAAAGCTAACAAGACATATTGTCTATTGTTTTTAATGGAGAGAATTTCACTATCCCTCATCATACACCACCAACACATCAAAACTAAACTGCCCAACCGAACCCAATAACTCCACAGTTACTTTTAGGGGATAATGAACTTCGTAGAGATCATCAGATGTCAGGGATTTTGGGATAGTGATAGGTTGCGACAATGTAAATACCGGCTGGAACAGGTACGGATTATTAAATCCTGAAAGCGTATAAGGCTGCTTGAAAATACTTCCCTTGTTTGTTGTTATTGTGACCTGCATGTATAATCCGTCCTGAATGAGCTTTGCCGCCCACTCATCAGGTTTCACCCATTCAAATTTTGGAGAAAGGATAATCTTCTTTATATTGATAAAAGAGCTATCATTTTTTAATAAAAAATCTTTGGTACGTTCAGCATCAGTAAATTTCATAAGCAGATCTTTTTTAACTGTTATTACTTCCTCTATCGAATAATTGGTTCCTGCCCCGGTGCCATGCCTTTGCAAAAGTTTAGAGGCCACCATATCAGCTAACAGCCTTTTAATAGTAGGTAAAGGAATGTCGAGTTTTTCAGCAATCTCACCTGATTTGGCTCCGGGATGATTATCTATAAACTGATAGATTTTTCTTTCCCTCGGCGACATCCTAGAGGCGACATTTTGTGTGTCCAGTTTTTTCATTAACAGTCCCTGGATATTGGCGAGGCAATCCAGAAAGAACAGTACCCAATCATGAATATCTTCTCCCGGCCTTTGACGCTGGCAATTCATCAAAACACGGTAATATTCCGATTTCCGGCTTTCGATCTCATGTTCAAAGCTGACATACTCAATCCATGAATAACCCTGCCTGAGTAATAGCAGTGTGGCGAGCAAGCGGCTCAACCGGCCATTGCCATCCTGAAAGGGGTGTATGCTTAAAAAGTCATATACAAACGTTGCGGCTCTCACCAATGGGTGTGCTTCCGTGTCGGTCTTATACCATTCCACCAGGTTGCGCATGTCTTCTTCTGTTGCCAGGCCGGGTTCGGTGGTTTTGAAAATTGTGTATTTGCTGCCATCCGGATTGGTGGCCTCTACTTCATTGCTAACCTGTTTATACCCTCCTTTATGCCAGGCATCCTTCTCGCTGTATTTCAGCAGGAGATTGTGCAGATTTTTCAGGTTGCCTTCTGTGATCTCAATATCCCGGTATGATTCGGAAACCAGGTCGAGCGCCTCAAAATACCCTGCTACCTCCTGCTGATCCCGCTCTTCCAGCTTCGAAATCTCTAGGTTCCTGATCAGTGCTTCGACCTCATCATCGGTCATTTTCGAGCCTTCTATGCGTGTAGAAGCCCCGATGCTGCGAACTGTGGCAATCGACTTGAGTTGACGTAGGGTTTGCCCTTCCCGGCGCTCAATAGCTGACCAGGAGCCGCCAAAACGGTCTATAACGCTGAGCTGGTTAATGAGCTTCCAGTCAGGGGCAAGCTTGAAGGTGTATATCTGCGGATTCATAACTTAATGATACGAAATGATACGCAAATATCCGACCTTAATCCGGCATTTCCAAATAAAATTGATACGAAATGATACGATTATATTCGATTTTAATACGGTCGTTCCGAACCGGGAAAGCGTTAGGGCCTCCAGATTCGGAACGACTACAACGAAGCAAACTTGGAACGAAAGGCTATTTTCCTTTTTTCCCGGCTGGCTTAGGATTCATTTGATGCCCCCTGTTACCCTGGTTTTGAGAATATTGCTTGTTTGTACCCGGTGTGCCTTTGTTGCCGTTTTGCTGATTGGCACTGTTATCAGCAGGCTTGATTGCTTTTGACATTGTTTAATTTTTTGTAAAACTATGAAGCCCGTTAACGATAAAGTTTACAATGTAACGAAACTGATCTTTTTGTAACGAACCAATATGATGGTAAGCATTCTTCTTAGCTATGAAATCTGCGACATGCCTTTTTGAAAGCTTAATGTGGGAATATTTATCGAATAAGCTATTCGCTATCTTATCAGTTATAACTTCAAATGTTTTAATAATCAATTAATTAATGTGAAATGAATGAAGAGGGGAGAGTGGAGAAACATTCAAAATGAAGTATTTACAAGAGAGTAGTCCCGGCAGGAATCGAACCTGCATCAAAAGTTTAGGAAACTTCTATTCTATCCATTGAACTACGGGACCGAAGAAAAGGCAGAAGGTGAAAGGGAGAAGGTCTGCTATTTTTCCGGACGGCAAAACTAAGGCTTTCAGGCCAATTTTAGCTAACTTACCGGCTGCTTAAGCCTCCTGAATGAAACGTATACACACGCTTTATACCCTGATAGTCATGTCACTACTTGCTAACCCGGCACAAAGCCAGGCCCAGACCAAACCCCACCTCAACCATATAGCCCTTTATGTGGCAGACCTGCAGACCAGCACCCGGTTTTACCAGGAGGTGATTGGCCTCGATACCATCCCCGAGCCCTTTCACGATGGCCGCCATACCTGGTTCAGCATTGGCCAGGGCCACCTGCACGTGATCAGCGGTGCCACGGCAGCTACCGAGCATAACAAAAATTCACACCTCTGCTTTTCGGTCAAATCCATGCCCGCCTTTATAGCCAACCTGCAAAAACATAAGATCGCCTACGAAAGCTGGGCCGGCGAAAAAAACGGCATCACCAAACGCGTAGACGGCATTCAGCAGATCTACTTCAAAGACCCTGATGGGTACTGGATTGAGGTGAATGATGACTACTGAGAACAATGTGCTGATTTGCTAATGTGCTAGTGTGCTGATGCAATTTGAAAATTTGAGGATTTGAAGACAGAGGCCTTTAAAACACGTGCCCACCCCTCAAACCGTCACCTTTTACCATCAGCCTTTTACCTTAATCCCTCCTTTAAACTTTTATACTTTTTATCTTCGCCGCATGACAGGCATCGACGACGTACAGCTGCTACAGGTAATGGTACATAATGTGGGCAACCAGAGCCGGGGCGAAGAACTGCGGCTCAGCACAGAACCCCTCTTGATAGAAGAAGATATCACCACGCGGCTGCTCACCCGCTACTTCCTGGGCTCATTCAACGAAAATGAACTCTACCGCTTTACCCACCTGAGCGACCTGGCCCTCAACGAGGTCTATACCTACGTGAGCGCCATCTTCGAAGACCGCGATTCGCTACCGGAACAAAGCCGCAAACTGGCCGAGTTTCTCTACAGCAAATCGACCCATGTAAAAGTAAAAGACGGCGAGTTTTATGTGGCCTTCTTCCAAAACATCCCCTTCGAAGGAGAGACCGTCAACGCCATCGGCCTCTTCAAATCAGAAAATAAAGAGACCTTCCTAAAACTGCTCCTGAATGGCGAAGACCGCCAGATGATCAACGAAGACGGTATCAACATCAACAAACTCGACAAGGGCTGCCTTATCTTCCACACGCATACCCACGATGGCTACAAAGTATGCGTGGCAGACAGCACCAACAAAGGTCAGGAAGCACAATACTGGGTCACCGACTTTCTGCAGGTCACCCCCTGGGCCGACAGCTACCACCAGACCGACAAATACCTCAGCCTCTGCAAAAACTTTATCACCAGCGAATACCCTGAAAAATTTGAGGTAAGCAAAACCGACCAGGCCGACCTGCTCAACCGCTCCATCGACTACTTCAAAAACCATGAGCAATTCAGCCTGCAGGAATTTACCCAGGAGGTGATGCACCACCCCGAAGTGGTAGATGCCTTCATGGACCATAAACGCAACTTCGAAGCATCGCGCCACTTTGAGATCGAAGACGAATTTGCCATCCACGTGGCCGCCGTCAAAAAACAACAGAAAGTCTTCAAAAGCATCGTCAAACTCGACCGCAACTTCCATATCTATATTCATGGCCGCCGCGACCTGATCGAAAAAGGAGTAGACGAACTGGGGCGTAAGTACTATAAAATTTACTACGAAGAAGAGCAGTAACAGACTGGAGGTATAAAGGGTATAAAGAGTTTAAAAGGTTTAAAGAGAGTGGTACTAACTACGGGTTGCTACAAAAAAGCAACGCCAATAAAATGAATCACATAAAATTGATTGCCAACAATTTAAATTCTATTTAAACTTATCGTACCCTTTAAACACTTTACACCCTTCAAACTCTTTAAACACCATATTGCCTCCACCTTCCCCCTTCCTCTTATTTCCCTAACTTCGCGAACTCAAATAACTCGTCAATATGAAATTTTACAACCTGCTGATCAAATACCGTCTCTGGATCGGCATTGGCCTGGGCCTGCTGGGTGGATATGTGAACTATGCCGCTGGATTCTGGCCCGCTTTCCCGCTTTATTTTGTAGGCCTGATACTGATATTGGGTCATTTCTTCTTTGGCCCCCTGCGCCTCATCCAGGAATACATGGAAAATGGCGACATGGATGGTGCTGAAAAAGTAATCAACAGCATTCATTTCCCCAACCTGCTCTATAAACCCATTCGCTCCGTTTACTACACCCTCAAAGGCAACATCGCCATGATGAAGCAGGACTTTGACGGAGCTGAAAAAATGATGAAAAAAGGCCTCGACCTCGGCATGCCCATGAAAGAAGCCGAAGGCGCCAGCCTGCTGCAGATGGGAATGCTGGCCATGCAGAAAAATGATCTGCGCCAGGCCGAAAGCTATATCCGCAGCGCCCTCCGCAAAGGTCTGCCCGATAAAGAAAATGAAGCCGCCGCCTACCTGCAAATGTGCAGCCTCATGATCAACAAACGCGAATTCCGCGCCGCCAAAGACTTTTTTCGCAAATCAAAAGCACTAAAGCCAACTACACCACAAATAGTAGATCAGATCAAACAGATCGAAAAATACATCTCCCGTATGCCCGGATAAGTTTTAAGTGGTAAGTTTTAGGTAATAAGTTATAACGAAGAAGCGACCGGTTTAACCGGTCGCTTCTTCGTTTACAGTAGCGCAAAAACTTATCACTTACAACTTACCACTCCTAATTCAGCTTTTCAAAATGCGCTTCCATCTTTTTATCCTTCTTATAATAGTCAAGAATCAGCACCTGGCCCTGCTTACCAGGCAACACGACCGACTTGCTGGCCTGTGATTTGGTTTTGATCTTGTCGGTAGTAATCTTGCCATCAGCATAAGTGATAGCATTGAAAGTGGTGCCCTTGTAATCCTTACCACGCTCATAGTCAGAGAAACAAACGGTAAACGAAGAAAAGTCTTTGTTCATCTGTGTATAGGAATAGTCAAAAACACCAAAATCGCGCAGAATCTTTCCGATCAGCGGCGTACTCACAAACTCATAGCCACTGGGCAGCTCCTGTTTATTGGCGTTCTTATCAAAAATCTGCGCGCTTTTTACATTAAAATCTTTATCAAAACAGATCAGAATCATATCGGTCACCTTCATCTTCAATACGCTGAAATTGTTACCGCCACGGGAGAGCAAGGTTGTTGCAATGCCCAGAGCACTGGCCGTTTTCTGGTAACCCTCACCGATGGCAAATATGGAACCGTCAGCTGTCTGTACCATATTATGCAGGAACATGAAACCAAAATCATCAATCTTTCCTTTTGAACTTACACTCAGATGTTTGCCCATATCCAGATCCCAGGAGTTGTATTTTTCGCTCAGCACTTCTCCTTTCTCATTTACATTCCAGAAACCGAAACCGAGTGACTTATCCTTAAAAATATTTCCATTGGGGTTGAAGTATTCACCAAAAATGTACGCTTTTCCATCATTTACGACCGACATGGAGGCGGGATAAAACTTGAATTTTCCCTGCTCGGTGCTTTTCTCAAATAATTGTTTGCCGGTTTCGAGATCAAGGCCAACGAGGTAAGAATCGGGCTTCTGATCCATCATGCCTGTAAACTTCAGTACTTCGAGATAAACTACGCCATTAAAGGTGCCGAGGTAATCGCCAATAAAGCGTTTGGCGCCCACGGTGGGAATGTAACTCCATTGTTTCCGTTTCTCTGTAGAAAAATAATCGAGTTGAAACGTATAATCCTTGTCTTCGCGGCTGGGCATATTGGAAATAAAGCCACGACCCTCTACCGGATACAGACCTTTATAATTTTTGTCTTCATCGTCGTTGAGATAAGAGGCTTCCAGGAAGCGCTTCTCCTTCTTACTCAGCTGGCGATTGTAGGTATACTTTTTCTTGCCATCGGCGCCATAGACCTGGTATTCGAAAGTACGGGCGTCATCATTGTACAATAAGAAGATGAGATCGGTACCATTAAATGAGGATTCAATGATCGATACATCTTTGGAATCCAGAAACTTGACGTCTTTGAGCTTTTTGAGTGACTGGTCAGTTATCTGAAGTGTATACTCATTCGTTTTTTTATCGATTTTGTCGCTTACATAAAAGAAATAATATCCCTTTACTTCAGAGCCTTCTCTGATGGCATCTGAGTTGCGGAGAGCTACTTTGTATACATTTTCAATAGAAAGGTTTTGTGCTGTGCTGACGGTAGCGAAGAATATCAGCAGCAGGGCAATGGTGCTTAATTTCTGCATGGTTTGTTTTGGGTGGTTTATGAAAATTGAAGTCAAGATAGTAATTCAGTACTGATAAGTAAAATAGCTACTGCAGACGAGCCCTTTTTTCTGCAATACGGGCCTCTTCCAGAAAACCGGGATAGGAACGTGCCTGCGCTACATACCGGCGGCAAAACTGAAAGTTGAGCTGTGCCAGTTCCTCTAGCCGGACACGGTTGAGCATCCGAAGCAGCTGATTATAGCCCGCGCTCCACTCCTCTCCTTCCTTATCTACACTGGAGCCGATCTGATGCTCCTTTGTTTTTTCATAAAGTGTATTGAGGCAACGCGCTACAGACCATGCTGCCAGTGGCACATATGCAGAATCAGCCTGCAGCAGTTGCAGACTGTAATATAAATGCCGGCTGAGTTGGTTTTCACGATAACATTGTGCGGCGATTTCGAAAAACAACTCTTTCTTCAGCCGGACAAACATATTTTCTTCGGCCTGAAATAATTGTCCCCGGCCCTCACAGGCGGCCAGCGAGTCGGTCAGTAAGGCAATCCTTTTTCCGCAATCGGGGTGAGTGCGCAATGAATCTTTCTCGCCGGCACCATCGGCCGTTTCTAGTTGACTAAAGATGGCTGATTCTTTCTGAATCCACCTTGTCTTGAATGGATAATCGGGAAAATTGAATACCTGGTTAAGTACAGGTGATGGAAAACTCTCTGCCTGGTCTATCTCGCTTAAAAGTTGCAGACAACTGCGAATACCATTGCAATCATACCCCGTACGCCGCATCCACGTCAGGGCCTGCCTGTCGGCCTCTGCTTCATTATCGCGGCTATGCCGGCGTGAACTTAGTAAAAAACCACTCGACAGTTTTTCCAGTTGCTGATTGACACGATAGGTTTCTTTTGAAAGACGTTTGAGCTCGCTCTGGTATGCATCGCTATTGATCGTTTCCACATACTTGCGGATAGACTTGCCGGTATGATCAAGTTTATAATGTGCCAGCTCGTGACAAAGAATAAAGATCAGTTCTGCCTCATTGTTTAGATGAATCAATAATCCGGCATTTACAGCAATACTCCCATCGCCCATGCTGTAAGCATTGGGCCACCAGTCGCGCGTAAAGATGACTCTGGCATCGGAGTTGACCAGGTCGGGGTTTACCGCAGTTATTTTATTGACCAATTGTTGCAGGTATTGCTGTACCTGCGGGGCAGTAATAGCACGTGTACCCGACCACAACTTGCCGATTTCCGCAAACTGATCTTCATATATTTTTTTATACTCACGTGCGTAAGGGCCCGTGGCATTCTTTATCAAAACGTCCTTTTTCTCCTGCGACTGCGTTGCCATCTCTATGCGCCGAAGCGAATCATCTCTGAATAAGTCAGTATTATAGGGTTGGGCCATAGCTGCAGAAAAGACTGCCGTACAGAACAATAGGATAGGTATGCCGATAAATCGCATGGTGGTGGCGGTGGTTAATGACCGGCAAATATACAATGCAAAGCCGCTATGGTGGTAACCAACGTTGTAAGGAGTGGCCTGCCCGGTTCTGCGGTCACCTTATCGCAAACAGCAATTTTCCCGAAAAATCTATCCGCCAGCAGTTTATGAAATTTATTTATCGCCTACACTTATTCTGAACGCAGACTGCGCACGGGATTAGCCAGCGCCGCCCTGATGCTTTGAATGCTGATCGTGAGTAAGGCGATACCTATCGCCAGTACACCTGCCAGTATAAATGTTCCGGCCGACAAAGACGTGCGGTAAGCAAAGTCCTGCAGCCAGCGATCCATGGCAAACCAGGCAACAGGAATAGCCAGCAATATGGCTATGAGCACCAGCCTGATAAAATCAGTTGCCAGCAGCCTTACGATACCCGGCACAGAGGCTCCCAGCACCTTACGTACCCCTATCTCCCGCGTGCGTACCTGTGCGGTGTAAGCCGCCAGTCCCAGCAGACCGAGACAGGATATTATGATAGCAATAATCGAAAAGATATTAAACAATCTGCCTACCCGCATTTCGCTGCGGTATAAATGTTCGAAACCATCGTTGAGAAACGCGTAGTTATAGGCAAACTGCGGATTATAACGTTTCCACTCCGTTTCCAACGCTGCCAGCGACTGGCTCATTTCTTTGCCTTTGGCACGTACATACACCCGATACAGCTCATCTGGTTTATAATAAAATACCGCAGGCTCAATCTGCTTCTTCATAGAAGTGAAATGAAAGTCTTTTACCACCCCGGCAATCACTCCCTTTGTTCCCCATAGCCGAAGCGGTTTACCAATAGGATTTTTCAGTCCCATCTGTCTGACAGCCGTTTCATTGAGCAAAAAGCGGGCACTGTCGGCGCCCGTACCTGTAAAACCCGTTCCCTCTTTCAACTGCATCTTAAAAAACGAAATAAAGTTCTGGTCTACGGCCATCGTACTGAGAAACAGGGTCTGATTGGGCGCCTTTCCTTCAAAATCATTATTTCCGGTCTGGTTAGAAATATCAATAATAGAACCGGCACTTGTACGCGTTACATCCTGTACCGCAGGATTATTGAGCAGGTTGGCTTTTACAGCATCGTAGTGTTTAAACATATTACGCATGGTTGTCGTAAAAACCTGTTCCTTATCATACCCCAGGTTCTTGTCCCGCATAAAGCGCAGTTGGCGGTTTACGACCAGCGTACCTACAATAAGGATTACAGAGAAAGCAAACTGAGTGACCACAAGTACACGGCGGAATAATTTATCATTGATGCGGGCCGCCACCTTCCCTTTCAATGCCTTAAGCGGGTCAAACCCCGAAAGCAAAATAGCCGGATAAATACTGGATACCAGTAATGTGCCGAGGATAGTACCCCCCGTCAAAATCCAGAGCTGCGGATTGGCCAGGTCAAACCTGAGCTCTTTACCGGCCAGGGTATTGAAGTATGGCATCAGCAGCGGAATGATAGCCATAGCCAGTGCGGCTGCCAGCGCAAACAAAAGCGCGGTCTCGGCTACAAACTGTATGAATAACTGCCGGCGCCCGGCACCCACGATCTTGCGCAGGCTTACTTCTTTTGCGCGCAGCAGCGACCTTGCTGTTGACAGATTCACATAATTGATACAGGCAATCACCAGGATGATAAGGGCGATAATGGTAAACAATCGCACCGTTTCCATGCCAGCTTCCTTACCATCTGACTGAAACAGGTGTGCTTTTTTCAGGGGTAAAAACAGGTAGGCCACATCCGTATCATCCGGCTTCATACGCAGATGAATATTACGGATTCGGGTCGACAGCGATTTCAGGTCAGCATCGGGACGCAACAGCAGGTAAGTGCTGTAGTTAAACATGTGGAAATCATTTTCGAAGTTGAGCCCGGGATCTTTGCCTTCATAAAACTTTTTCGCAAACTGGGTGATAGGAAATAACATGTCGAACCGGAATCCGGAATTGGCGGGAAAATCTTCTATCACACCCGATACAACAAATCTTGTGCTGTCTTCGGCAGTAAGCACATTACCTATCACATCAATATTTCCGAAATACTTAACGGCGGTTGTGCGGGTCAGCACAACCGATTCATTGCCCGTAAATGGCTGGCCAGTATTTCCTTTAATAAGCGGAAAATCGAACATGGTGAAAAAGGACGGATCGGTAAATACCGTATTATCCTCTTCAATCACTTTATTAGTACTCGAAAACTGGGCGTAATATCCATTATAGCAGATACGCGTCATATCTTTTACCTCAGGAAGCTCTTCTTTCGACAATCTGCCGATTGGTGCTGTAGTAACCGTCCATATCTGCCGGCTTTCATCTGTGCCGGCTTCATTTTCTAACTTATAGATCTGTGATGCCTGGCGGTGAAAGCTGTCGAAGCTTAACTCATCCTGCACCCAGAGCAAAATGAGTATGCCTACTGCAAGACCGGCTGTAAGACCGGTGAGGGTTACCAGCGAATAGAATTTATTGCGGAGCAGGTTGCGCCAGGCAGTTTTCAGATAGTTTTTTAACATACGCGTAGTTGTGTGTTGTTCGGAACACCTCAGACCTTCCATAACAATGCCAGACGTTTAAATACTTGTTTCCCAAATGATAACGCTAAATACATGCGTGTAAACTGTTCGCTTTCGATACGTTGGGTGTACTGTTATGAAAAACGGTAAAGGGCAGAAGGCGGAAGGTAAAAGGATAAATGCCATCCTTCCACCTTCTGCCCTTTACCTTTTGCCTTATTTTGTGGTATGAAAAAACTTCTCTTTCTGGGTCTCATGGCCCTTACCATGAATGCTGCTGTGCAATCGCAGGAACTGCAGCAACGATTATTGCCCAAACCAGCTTCACTTACCCCGGGTGATGGGCAGTTTACCATTACTGCCGCTACTCCTATAGTGGCTACCGATAAAGCACTGGAGCCGCTTGCCCGGCAACTGGCTGCCCGTCTGCAACGTGTAACGGGTTATCCGTTGACTACGGGTAAGACACCAGGCTCCAATGCCATTACACTCTCACTCAAAAACGGTTTGCCTGCAGAAGGATATGAGTTGAGTGTGTCTGGTAACGGCATCACTCTGCAGGCGTCTCAACCTGCCGGTATTTTTTATGGCATTCAAACCCTGTATCAGCTGCTGCCTCCCGAGGTGGAAGGAAGCGGCCTGGCCCGGGCCAGCTGGCAGGTACCTGCGGTGAACATTACCGACCAGCCCCGCTTTGGCTGGCGTGGCCTGATGCTCGATGTATCGCGTCACTTTTTTACCAAAGAAGAAGTAAAACGCTATATCGATGATATGGTGAAGTATAAATTCAACATCCTGCACTGGCACCTGACCGATGACCAGGGCTGGCGGATTGAAATCAAATCATACCCCAAACTCACTTCAGTAGGCGCCTGGCGCGTAGAAAAAACGGGCACCTTTGGCAACTTCATTCCTCCCACCCCCGACGAACCACGCAACTACGGCGGCTTCTATACACAGGACGACATCCGCGAAATTGTGCAGTATGCCAAAGAGCGCTACGTGGAAATAGTGCCTGAAATAGATGTACCCGGACACAGCCTTGCAGCCATTGCCGCCTATCCCGAACTTACCTGCACACCCGGCAAATATGCGGTTAGCTCAGGCGATCGCTTTATGGTATGGCCCGGCGGAGGTCAGCATTTTTATGGTCTTGTCGACAACTCACTCTGCCCGGCCAAAGAAGAAGTGTATACCTTCCTCGATAAAGTATTTGGTGAAGTGGCCCAGTTGTTTCCATTTGGTTACATACATATGGGGGGCGATGAAACTGCCCGCAACTTCTGGGAAAAAAGTCCTGCCATTAAAGAGCTCATGAAACGCGAAAAGCTGAAAAACCTAGATGAAGTACAAAGCTATTTTGTAAAGCGCGTAGAGAAAATTATCAATGCCAAAGGCAAAAAGATGATTGGCTGGGACGAAATTTTACAGGGAGGCCTGGCTCCCAATGCTGCTGTAATGAGCTGGCGTGGTATGAAAGGAGGTATTGAAGCCGCCAAACAGGGCCATGAAGTGGTTATGACACCTACCGATTTTGTTTATATCGATTATATGCAGAGCGACCGCATCATGGAACCACCCGTATATGCTTCGCTGCGACTCAAAAAAGTACTGCAGTTTGAACCGGTACCTGCAGGAGTGGATCCCAAACTCATCAAAGGCGGGCAGGGCAACCTGTGGACCGAGCAGGTTTATACGCTTCGCCAGGCCCAGTATATGACCTGGCCACGCGCACTGGCCATTGCAGAAATTTTATGGTCGCCCAAAGAAGAACGCAGCTTTCCAGCTTTTGTAAAAAAAGTAGAAACACAATTTGTCCGCCTCGATGCCGCCAAAACAAAATATGCGCCCAGTATGTACGATCCGGATTTTGCAGTAGCTAAAAAAGACAGCGATCGCGTACTGGTCACATTAACGCCAGAGGTAGAAGGATTGCAATTGCATTATAGTTTTGACAACTCTTATCCCGATGAGTTTTACCCGGTTTATAAATCACCTTTACTCGTACCCAAAGATGCTTTCCAGCTGCGCGTGATCAGTTATCGCGATGGTAAGCCCATTGGCCGTATGATCACTATGCCCGTTGAAGAGTTGAAAAAAAGAGCCGGCATTATCAAGAAATAACTTTCTCCACATACTCATAACCCCGCACTGGCCGCAGGTATTGCTGACTGGTGCGGGGTTTTCCATGCCCCGAGCAGTTCTTCCACTTTTTGATAACGATATTGAAAAATACTGTCCAGTTTCTTTCGTACCAGCAGCCTGTGTGCCAGCTGGCCAACAAATGCCAGGGGTAGTTTGTAATGTACTATATCTGTCATTTCCACCCCACCATCTATGCTCCTGAAATGATGCTGATGGTGCCAAAGGCTGTAGGGGCCAAAGCGCTGCTCATCAACAAAAAACCTGGCCTCCTCTACATGCGTGATCTCTGTCATCCAGTATACAGGTATACCCAATAGCGGTTTTACTTTATACTCAATAATCTGGCCCGGGTAAATCTTTGTGCCATGATGGAGTGAGATAACCTTAAAATCCATTTCCGGAGGGGTTATCAACTGTAAATTTGCAGGACTGGAGAAGAAATCCCAGGCGCGGTCGATAGAAACGGGTAGCTGCTGCACAGCTTTGAGCGAATAGATGGCCATGTTCTGAATTGGATTAACTTGTATAGAACTACTTATTACCTTAAAAGTTCAGCCCGGATGTCGATAAATCACGAAAAACTGGAAGTCAGGTTCCTGGAAGAATATGAGCGTCTCAATGAAATGCAACGCAAAGCCGTTGACCAGCTGGAAGGTCCGGTAATGGTGATTGCCGGACCAGGCACGGGCAAAACGCAGATCCTGGCCAGCCGTATCGGCAAAATACTGCTCGATACCGATGCGCTGCCCGAAAATATCCTTTGCCTTACCTATACCGATGCCGGTGTGGTAGCTATGCGCAAACGGCTACTTCAGTTTATTGGCCCCGATGCCTATAAAGTCAATATCTATACATTCCACGCTTTTTGCAACGATGTAATACAGGAAAACCTTTCCCTGTTTGAAAAAACAAGCATGGATCCCATCTCGGATCTGGAAAAAATCCAGCTCTTTAAAGACCTGATCGATGCATTTCCCAAAAACCATCCGCTGAAGCGTTACCGCGGCGATGTATATTATGAGATAAATAATCTGACCCAGCTTTTCAGCACCATGAAACGCGAAGGCTGGACCCCGGCTTTTATTCACAGTCGTATCGATGCCTACCTGGCCGACCTTCCCAACCGCGATGGCTTTATTGCCAAACGGGCCGTAAAAGAATTTAAGAAAGGAGATGTGCGCACCGACAAGATCGCAGAAGAAAAAGAGAAAATGGATAAGCTGCGTGCCGCCGTTGACGAGTTTGACCGCTACCAGGCACTCATGCGCCAGCGCAACCGCTACGATTTTGACGACATGATCAACTGGGTCATCCGTGCCTTTGAGGAAAACAAATCATTACTGGCCAATTACCAGGAGCGTTATCAATATATACTGGTAGATGAATACCAGGATACCAGCGGCACTCAAAACCGCCTGGTTGAATTGCTGATCAGCTACTGGGATCAACCTAATGTATTTGTAGTAGGCGATGATGACCAGAGCATCTACCGCTTTCAGGGTGCCAACGTGGAGAATATGCTCCAGTTTGCCGACACCTACCGCGCTCATCTTATGACGGTAGTGCTCACCCAAAACTACCGCAGCACGCAACCCATCCTGAATATTTCAAAGTCGCTGATCGACCGTAATGAAGAGCGGCTGGTAAAACAAATTGATGGACTCAGCAAAGACCTCAAAGCTTCCAATACCAAACTGCTGCATCTGCAGCATGGTCCCCTCATCAGAGAATATGAAACGCAACGCCAGGAAATGATCGGCATTACCCGCGAAGTACAGGAGTTGTTGTCTGGGGGTGTGGCTGCGGGACGTATCGGTATTATTTATAAAGAAAACAGGTATGGCGAAGAGCTGGCACAATATTTCAAATTGCTGAACCTGCCGGTATACAGTAAGCGCAATCAGAACATACTTGATCTGCCACTTGCACAGAAATTATTGCAACTACTGCGCTATCTCGAGCAGGAACATGATCAGCCCAATGGGGGTGATGAATTGCTGTTCGAAATTCTTCATTACGACTGGTTTGCCATACCACCTGTAGAGATAGCCCGGTTAAGCATGGAGGTGGCCGATCGCCAGTTTGGCGACCGCCGCACCAGCATCCGCCAGTTATTAATAGAAAAGGCGAATGCCCCGGCACGCGACCTCTTCAGCAGTGGCCTGCATCCGCAGTTGCGCCGTGCCAGTGATTTTATAGAAAAAATGATTGGAGAAGTGCCCAATGTAACCCTGCAGCAATTATTTGAAGCAGTGGTGCGCGAGGCGGGTGTATTAAGCTATATCATGAAAAGCCCGGAAAAGCACTGGCTGCTGCAGGTGCTCACCGCCCTTTTCGATTTTATAAAAGAAGAAACCCGCCGCGATCCGCGCTTGCGTCTGGCTGGCCTCATTCGCCTGATCGACCTGATGGAAAGAGAAGAGATTGCCATTCCACTGGTACAGGTAAGCGGTAGCGATAAAGGCGTAAACCTGCTCACGGCACATGGCTCAAAGGGTCTTGAGTTTGAGCATGTCTTCTTTGCCGGCTGCAATGCCTCTTCGTGGGAGAAAAAACGGAAACCCGGCGCTGGTTACACCCTGCCCGACACTCTGTTTAACAGTCCGGCCTCACATAAAGACGAAGAAGAGCTGCGACGCTTATTTTATGTGGCACTTACCCGCGCCGAACAACATTTACATATTTCCTATTGCCGGTTTAAACAGGATGGTAAAGAACTGGAACCCTCTATGTTCATTGCCGAAATTCTGGAACAGCAACCGCTTCCGGTCGAGAAAGTGGTGATCGATTCAGATATTCTGGCTCAATTCAGCAGCCTGCATTTTGAAGAAGCGCAGGCCCCGGAGATCGAAGCACTGGAAGAAGCTTACATTCAGCCACTGCTGGATAAGTTTGTGATGAATGTAACCGCGCTTAACAACTACCTGAAATGTCCGCTTGAGTTTTATTTCCGCAACCTGGTCCGCATTCCCTCGCCCAAAAATGAGGCTACCGAGTTTGGCTCTTCGGTACACTATGCACTGGAACAATTGTTCCGGAAAATGCAGGACCGGGGCAAGGAAGAGTTTCCGCCCAAAGAAGAGTTTGTGAGCGATTTTATCTGGTATATGCATCGCCACCGCGAAAGCTTTACGCAGGAGCAGTTTGACCGCCGACTCGAATATGGGCAGGAAGTACTGGCAAATTATTACGACAACTATATCCATACGTTTAACCGGATTGTGGCCATCGAGCGCAATATCCGCAATGTGGTAGTTGACGGCGTACCCCTCAAGGGAAAACTCGATAAGCTGGAGTTTGATGGCAAGACCGTAAACGTCGTGGATTATAAAACCGGTGACCCCGACAAGGCTATTGCCAAACTCAAAGGACCAGGCGACAAAGACCCGCTGGGCGGCGATTACTGGCGCCAGGCCGTTTTTTACAAACTGCTGGTAGACCACTACGAATCACGCGACTGGAAAGTTGCCAGTACCGAATTTGACTTCATCGAACCCGATAAAAAGAAGAATTACCGCCGGCAAAAAGTAACCATCAGCCCCGACGATACCACTATTGTAACCGGTCAGATACGCGAAACCTGGCAAAAAATACAGGCCCGCGACTTTTATACAGGTTGCGGCAAACCCGACTGTCATTGGTGTGAGTTTGTGAAAACCAACAATCTGGCCGTACGTCTGCATACACTTGAGGAGCCCGATGAGGAGCAGGATTAAATACTACATTAAGAATTCTAAAACATCCCCTTTGCGGCAAACCGCCTAAGTTTGCAGCCTGATTATGCGAGTAAAAGCTATCCTTTCTTTCCTGGCCATCAGCATTATACTGCTGAGTATGCTTACCGGTAGCCAGGGTTGTGCCAATATAATGCCGCCTACGGGTGGCCCGCGCGACAGTTTGCCTCCCGTACTCCTGAAGGCTACGCCACGCGACTCCACCCTTCGCTTTGCCGGCAAGCAGATCACGCTGGTATTTGATGAATATGTGGACCTGGATGATTATTATAAAAATCTGATCATTTCACCTGTTCCTAAAAACATGCCCGCCGTAAGTCGCAAACTGGAGACAATTTCGGTACGGCTGAAAGACGAACTGGAACCCAATACCACCTACACCCTTGATTTTGGCCGCTCTATCAAGGACGTAAACGAGGGAAACATTTATAAAAATTTCACCTATATCTTCTCTACCGGCAGCTACTTCGACTCCCTGGAGTTTAAAGGCAAAGTAATACTGGCAGAGACGGGTGGCGTAGACTCTACGCTGACGGTGATGCTGCACCGCTCTGGCGAAGACACGCTATTGCGTGACCAAAAACCCCGGTATTTAACCCGCGTCAACCCCAAAGGCGAATTTCATTTTCATAACCTTGCTCCCGGCACCTATTATGCTTATGCACTCAAAGATGAAAGCGGAAGCTATCGTTATTTCCCCAGCAGCGATGTACTGTTTGCCTTCGCTGACAGCGCTGTGGTGGTAGGCTCCGCCACTCCGGATCTGACACTTTATGCCTTTGTGGCAAAAAAGAAAGATAAAGCCCAGGATGAACCGGTCACCGGTGGCAATAACAGAGGTGGCGCTACCGATAAGCGGCTCAAGTTTTCGGTTAACCTGCTGGGAAGCCAGCAAGATCTCTTATCGCCTTTTACTTTCACGTTTCAGAACCCTGTGCGCAATTTCGATACGACTAAGATCAGGGTGTCGACCGACTCCACCTATACCCCACTTGCCGGCTCAACTAAATGGGAATCTGACAGTACCGGCCGTAAATGGTCTTTTCATCCGGCCTGGAAGCCCAACACATTGTACCATATCATTCTGGAAAAAGACTTTGCAACCGATACCCTGGGTTATCAGTTGCTGAAAGGCGATACGGTAAGCTTTTTCTCCAAAAACACCACCGACTACGGCAAGCTCAATCTTCAGTTTCAGAATCTTGACCTGAGCCGTCATCCGGTATTGCAGTTTGTTCAAAATAACCAGATCGTAGCTTCTTATCCGCTTACGACGACCACATTCACCCGCGAGCTGTTTCTACCTGGCGAATACAATCTTCGTATTCTGGATGATGAAAATCAAAACGGCATCTGGGATCCGGGCAGCTTCTTTGGTACCCGCCGCCAGCCCGAAAAAGTAAAACCACTGGCCCGCACCATCAACGTAAAACCCAACCTCGACATTCCCATCGAAATTGATGTGAATGCCATCCAGGAAGCCGGCACTGAAAACAAACCGGGCATCAACAGACGCACGGGGACATTGAGGATAAACCAGTAAACAGATGTGCTAATGTGCTGATTTGCTGATGTGTTTTAGGCCATGCTGTCTTATCATTACTCATACAGTCAATATAGCCAAAATGTTAAGCGATGCTGTCGGCGTAGCCGACAGCATCTATTTCCTTCATTTATTTTGTACTTCAGTTTACAACCCACTTCACGCATTAGCACATCAGCAAATCAGCACATTAGCACATTTTCTCTCCCTATCTTTGCCCCATGCAATTCTCCTCTGCTTTATTGGAAAATGCGGTGAATGAGTTTAGTCGCTTGCCGGGCATTGGTCGTAAGACGGCTCTAAGGCTGGTATTGCACTTATTGAAACAGAATGCTGCCGATGTACATCACTTCAGTGAGGTAATTGACCGCATGCGGCGGGAGATCAAGTTCTGTAACCGCTGCTTCAACGTGGCCGATGCCGATATCTGCTCCATCTGTGCCAACAGTCTGCGCAAACAGGAGATTATTTGTGTAGTGGAAAGTATCCGCGATGTAATTGCTATTGAAAGCACACAGCAATACAACGGTATTTATCATGTACTGGGCGGTGTTATCTCCCCGCTCGATGGTATTGGCCCCGATCAGCTGCATATCGAAGCCCTGGTACACCGGGTTGAAAAGGAAAAAACAGAAGAACTCATTTTTGCCCTTAACCCCACTATACAGGGCGATACTACTATCTATTACATTCAGAAAAAACTACAGCCATTCCCTATCCGTATTACCACCATTGCCCGGGGCATTGCTTTTGGCGGCGAGCTGGAGTATGCGGATGAAATGACGCTGGCCCGGAGTCTGCAAAACAGGCTGCCGGTTGACAGGTATGTGAGCGGAAGGTAAATGGTAAAAGGTATAAGGTATATCTCAGCATCAATACCCTTTGCCTTCTGCCCTCACCCTTTCACCTTTTTCCCGGTCTTCCTCAACTTTCCTTACCTTTGCTACTCGCAGGCGGATTTGTTTATTGTTCGGCCTGGGTAAATAAACGGAACTAATAAACGTCCACAAAACTCCCTTCCGGATTTTTCAACGTTTATAGTCCTGTCGTCTACTACCCCGGCACGCCGCTGAATAAGCCGTCTTAAAACTTTGTATATGGATATTCGTCAGGAACTCGGGAAGCGCATTCTTATCATTGATGGTGCCATGGGCACCATGATACAACGGTATAAGCTGTCTGAGGCCGATTACCGGGGTGAACGATTCAAAGACTGGCACCTCGATCTCAAGGGCAATAACGATCTGCTGTGTATTACACAACCACAGATCATTACCGCCATTCATTTGCAGTATCTCGAAGCCGGTGCTGATATTATTGAAACCAATACATTCAGCAGCACTTCTATTGCCATGGCCGATTATGATATGCAATCGCTGGCCTATGAGCTGAATGTGGCGGCAGTTAAATGTGCCCGCGCCGCCATTGAGCAATCAGGTCGCCAGGCCTGGGTTGCCGGCGCAATCGGACCGCTTAATAAAACGCTTTCCCTTTCGCCCGATGTGAATAATCCCGGTTACAGAGCCGTTTCATTCGATGAGGTAGTTGCCGCGTATTATGACCAGGTACGCGGACTGGTGGATGGCGGCGCCGACATCCTGCTGATCGAAACCATCTTTGATACGCTGAATGCCAAAGGCGCCATTTTTGCTATTAAAAAATATTTCCGCGACTCGGGTAAAGAAACGCTGCCCATCATGATCAGCGGTACAATCACCGATGCTTCGGGACGTACGCTGAGCGGGCAAACACTGGAAGCCTTCTATACATCCGTACAACATGCACGCCCTTTGAGTGTAGGCCTTAACTGTGCACTGGGTGCCCGCGAAATGAGACCGCATATTGCAGAACTTTCGCAGCTGGCATCCTGCTATGTATCGGCTTATCCCAACGCAGGACTGCCCAATGCCATGGGAGAATACGATGAGCATCCCTCCGATACCGCTCATTACCTCGAAGACTGGGCTCGCGAAGGCTTTGTAAACATTGTAGGCGGCTGCTGTGGCACTACACCAGACCATATTCGTCATATAGCACAGGAAGTAAAAAACATCGCCCCCCGCAAACTGCCGGTGGTGGCGGAGACTTACTAACCGATTGCTGTAAACGACTGCTGATAAAGAAACGAACAAATGAACGACAACACGATCATCAAACCTTATCTCCGCCTGTCAGGGCTGGAGCCGCTCGTCATCAGACCCGAAACCAACTTTGTGAATGTGGGGGAGCGTACCAATGTAACGGGTTCCAAGAAATTTGCCCGCCTGGTACGGGAAAATAAATATGAAGAAGCACTGAGTGTGGCCCGCCAGCAGGTAGAAAGCGGCGCACAGGTGATTGACGTAAATATGGATGACGCCCTGCTCGATGGCGTAAAGGCCATGACCACCTTCCTGAACCTGCTGCAGAGCGAACCCGATATTGCACGTATACCGGTTATGATCGACTCTTCTAAATTTGAGATCATCGAAGCAGGTTTGAAATGCGTGCAGGGTAAATGTATCGTCAACTCCATTTCAATGAAAGAAGGCGAAGCCAAATTCATTGAGCAGGCCATCATCTGCCAAAGCTATGGCGCCGCCGTAATTGTGATGGCTTTTGATGAAAAAGGCCAGGCCGATACCGAAGACCGGAAAGTGGATATCTGCAAACGTGCCTACCAGATACTGACTGAAAAAGTGGGGTTTGCTCCGCAGGACATCATTTTTGACCCCAACATATTCGCTATTGCAACGGGACTCGAAGAGCATAACAACTATGGTGTTGATTTTATCAATGCTACCCGCCGCATCAAGCAGGCCATGCCACTGGTAGGGGTGAGTGGCGGCGTAAGCAACCTCTCCTTCTCTTTCAGAGGCAATGAACCGGTACGCGAAGCCATGCACGCCGTATTCCTGTATCATGCCATCAAAGCAGGTATGAACATGGGTATCGTAAATGCCGGCCAGCTTATCGTTTATGATGAAATTGAACCGCAGCTGCGCCAGCTCTGCGAAGATGTAATTCTCAACCGTAACAATGAAAATAACGAAGCCACAGAAAAACTCCTGGCGTTTGCTGAAACAGTAAAAGCACAGGATAAGGTGGAGAAAAAAAACGATGCCTGGCGCCAAACGCCGGTGGAAGAACGCCTGAAACATGCCCTGATCAATGGCATTACCGATTATATTGACACAGATACTGAAGAAGCGCGGCTTAAATACGCCAAACCTCTCGATGTGATCGAAGGCCCGCTTATGGATGGCATGGGCGTAGTAGGCGATCTCTTTGGTGCAGGCAAAATGTTTCTGCCACAGGTGGTGAAAAGCGCCCGTGTAATGAAACGTTCCGTAGCCTGGCTCACTCCTTTTATCGAAGAAGAAAAAAAGAACAATGCATCGGCCGGCAATGGCAATGCAAAAAAAATATTACTGGCCACAGTAAAAGGCGATGTACATGATATCGGTAAAAACATCGTAGGCGTGGTACTCGGGTGTAATGGTTATGAGATCATTGATATGGGCGTAATGGTGCCTACAGATAAAATCCTCGATACTGCCGCCAGCGAAAATGCCGACATCATTGGCCTGAGCGGCCTCATCACCCCTTCGCTCGACGAAATGGTAAACGTAGCGCATGAAATGAAACGCCGGGGCATGAATCAGCCACTGCTGATCGGCGGAGCTACTACCTCGCGGATGCACACTGCTGTAAAGATCGCGCCGCAATATGATGAAGGCGTGGTACACGTACTGGATGCCAGCCGCAGCGTAACAGTAGCCGGCTCACTGCTGGGCGATCAGAAGACTTCTTTTCTGCAAAAAACGCAGCAGGAATACCAGAAGCTGAAAACAGATTTCGAAAATAAAAAACCGGTAAAGAGCTACCTGAGCATTGCCGATGCACAGGCCAATAAAGTGCAGGCAGACTGGGATCATTATACTCCTCCTGTACCATCTTTTACCGGCAACAAACAGTTTATCGACTTTCCGCTCAGCACAATCCGTCAGTATATTGACTGGAAGCCGTTCTTCATTTCCTGGGAGCTGCATGGCAACTTCCCGGCTATTCTGACCGATGAAAAAGTTGGTACTGAAGCTACCAAACTTTACGAAGACGCCAATCGCATGCTCGACCAGATCATCAGTGAAAAATGGCTAACCGCACAGGGCGTGATTGGCTTCTGGCCTGCCGCCCGTACAGACAGCGATACGGTGGCTGTACAGGCTGACAACACCATTAAGCTGGAATTTTTACGCCAGCAGATTCAGAAAGCTCCGGGTCAGCCCAATCTGAGCCTGGCCGATTTTATCAAACCGGGCACAGCTGCAGATCCTGCTGATTATATCGGTGCCTTCTCTGTGACCATTAAAGGTATTGAACCGCATATCAGGCGGTTTGAAAAAGAACTTGACGACTACAGCAAAATCACCCTGCAGGCCCTGGCAGACAGGCTGGCTGAAGCTTTTGCGGAATGCCTGCATGAGCAGGTTCGTAAACAGTATTGGGGATATCAGCAACAGGAAACCCTCACCAACGAACAGCTTATCAAAGAAGAATATGTAGGCATTCGTCCGGCACCAGGTTATCCTGCATGCCCCGATCATACAGAGAAATACAAACTGTTTGAACTGCTGGGTGGTGAGGAAAATACCGGTATTCACCTGACCGAATCACTGGCCATGTATCCGGCTGCTTCTGTCTGCGGCTGGTATTTCAGTCATCCGCAAAGCCAGTACTTTGGTGTAGGTAAAATACAACCCGATCAGTTTGAACAATACCTGCAACGCAAAGGAATGCCCCGCGCAGAAATGGAACGCTGGCTGAGGCCGGTAATGGAATAATCAGCGGCGAACGTTGATCACCGTTGTCTTTGTCCAGGTGTCGTGCCAGGGGCGGCCTGCCAGTGCACTGAAGGCTTCGAAAGGCACCAGCCTGCTCAGGCTGCGCAATACAGCATCTTTCAGTGTGAGTTCGCTGCCATCTGTACGTATTGCACGTGACCCGCTGATAAGCTTTCCGAGTGTATACCCCTTAAAAGCTTTCTCACAAAGCGTATAGTACAGGAAATAGTTGAGCATACCCACTATATACAGAAACAGAAAGGTCGTAAACCTGTCTTCCTCATATACTACCTGATATAGAAAATCGGGAGCGATGGCTACAAGCAAATGCGCCACGAGATAGCCAGTGGCATAGCTCAGTACGTAACGCATAAACAGGTTGTCAATAAGCCAGTTTACAAACCGTTTGGTGCTCGATGCCTCTTCATACTGGAAAATTTCATCATCAAAAAGGGAGGTCTCCTGCTGTGGTTCGTTTTGCTCGTACATGGTGGTGTGTTGGCGCTGTGGGTTGTTGTTGTAAACATTAAACTTACAAACCAAAACCTTAAAATCATAACGAATTGATTAAATTCTTCAGCTGCTCTATCCAGTCGGTATCCGGATTCAGTAAAACAGATGGACTAACCCCCACATCTTCATATCTTAGGTCTCTGGCGGAGCCCTTCATATCGGTTATATACAGCTTATACCGGCCGCCTGATAATTCTTTCACCACATCCGTGTTGCTGCCATAGGTGATCATGCCACGGGTAGTTTCCCCCACAAGAGTAGCGATGCCGGCATCGCGCATGTCGAGCGCAAAGGCTTCTGCATTGCTCATTGTATTGTAGTTGATCAGCAAATACACTTTTCCCTTTTCCGCATATTTTCTCAATAACCTCCTAAACTGGCCCGAAGTCTTGTTGCCGCCGCCACCATTGTTGCGGATATCCACGATTAAACAGGGTGCGGTGAGCGAATCCCTGATCTGCTCATAAAACTTTGTTGCACGGGCAATATTAGCCGGATAGGTAGCAAAACTGCCTAAGCGCAGATATTGGATTTTGTCTGAAAGGTTGCTGAATAAAAAAGGCTCTGTACCGGCTTTCACATCGGCATATACCGGTTGCCGGGGGTATTTTTTAAACTGTAAAAGCGGCAGGGCATGACGCACATATCTTACATGCCGATAGAAGCCGAGCGTTTTTTGCGCCAGCTGATAAAAAATGGCTGAATAACGACCTGCTCCCCGATGCTGCAGGGCAAACACCACCTGTCCCCGGCCCCAGTTGGGAAAATCGGATGCCAGTACTACAGCTTTATATTCACCGGCACGGCCATCGTTATACACAGCTACTTTGAGATTTTGCTGATAATAATAAATCCCTTCTACACTATTGCTATCGGCCCGCTGTGCCTGCTGCTCCAGCGAGTCGAGATCCAATGATACAGCGGGAAAGTTCAGAAAAGCTGCCGATGTGCGGTAGGCACGCATAAATGCAGTATCTCTAAACTGTGCACTGGTGATTTCCTGTTTGGGCTGTTCGTACAGGAAAAGGTGATTATCGCGTAGCGGCTCTACCATTTCCGCCAGCAAGCGAAAATATTCGTAATCGTTTTGGGGGTGCTGGTGCTCCAGGCTATCCACCATATTATAATAAGTTCTCTTTACATCTCCATTAATCTGGTCTTTATAGCTATATGTTTTACTTAAAACATCGTGCATGGCTTTCAAATCCTGGCTCAGCATCTGTTGTGCAGGGAGCGAAGAAAACAATATGAAAAGGAGTGATAAAGTCAGTACAAATCGCATAAAAAAAGGTTAAGGGTGTAAGGGTAAAGGGTAGAAGGAGTTTAAAGGGTAGAAGGTAAAAGGTATAAAGAATTTAAAGAGTTTAAAGAGTTTAAAGGGGCTTGAAGCCTTTTACCTTCTGCCTTAAACCCTCTGCCTATAGAGATAAAGTGAGTACAAATCGCATGAAAGGTTAAGGGCGTAAGGTAAAAGGTATATGGGGTTTAAAAAGTTTAAAGGGGCCTGATGATGCCTTCTTCCTTCTACCATGTGCCCTTTACCTTTTACCCTATGCCCTTCACCTCTTCCCGACCAGATCTTTCAGTTCCACTACTTCAAATTCGGGGCTGCTTCTGAAAAATTCATTGAGGTGAGCCATGTGTCCATTGCCAAACAGTACTACAATACGATCTGCAGGTGCTGGACGCGTTTTCAAAATATTATTAAAAATGCGCAGGTTGCGGCTATACCACCAGGTGGCCAGGTAGTCAGGCCCATCATTATTGGTAGTAGCAAATCCGGTGGTAAGGTAAGCCCCATTATCGCGGCGCTGAATTTTGGGATTGGCCATAAACAGGTAGTTCTCCAGAATGGTCAGCTCTTTATCTATTGAGTCACCTGCATCATATAATTTACTGTATCGTTGTTGCCACATGCGGTCGCGCCGCGCATCAACAGCTGGTGAAGGATTGGTATCACTGGCAAACTGAGGAATTTTTTTATAATTTTCTGAAAGGAAACTGGATGCATCCACTGCGTACACTCCCTCCAGGCCCTGTTCTGCCGCTACCCGGTAACCCACCTGAAATATCTCATTTCTTTCCAGCTGATATTTACCGGCCCGGTATTGGGCATATAATGAATCATGAAAAGGCTGGCGGCGAGATTCAATGTATACCCGGGTAGGCTTAAATCTTTTGATAACCTCTGCCAGTTCTTTGATCTCACGCTGACGCTGGGGCGACAATACATCTACATAGTCGGCCGAATCCGTTTTATGCGCATCCTTGTTAGGATAATCGAAGTGAAAAGTTCCCAGCAGCAATACCTGCGTGGGGGGAGGGGTTTGACTGCGCAAAATCAGGTCAGGGTCAAGGCTGTTAATCTTTTTCCAGTTTACTTTCTGTGCACCGGCAACATTAAAAACGCTAATGGCGGCCAGCAGGTATATCCATTTTTTCATGTCTCAATTGTTTCCTCAAAAATGCGACGATAAGCCAGGGCTGGAAAAAACGATCTGCCTGCAGGCTTTTTATGTCTGCAAACCATGCAAATGGCTAAAAATGGGGGTTTGCAGACAAAAAAATGGGATTGGCAGACAGCCCGGTAACTATGCCTCGGGTAGTACTATTTTAGTAGTATGAACCGGAAACAACGCCTGTTGGTATATGCGCTTACCATCTTTATGCTGGTATGGGGCTTTGACCTGATCAGTATTTTGAAAAATGGCCACCCGGCCGATTGGGATGAAGCATTCAATATTTTCAATATTTGCCAGATCATCTATGTAACCAGCACCTTACTGCTTACCAGATGGGTTGGCAACCGCTTCTTCACCTCCCGCCGCTATAGTGCTTTCTGGGTGGGCATGTTAGCGGTAGTTGTTCTTTTTGCCTGCCAGCGTTATCTGCTGGAACAGGTGATCCTGGGTCGATTCTTTAATATCTGGAACTATCCCCCTTCCACCCTGCTTTCCTATTATTTTCTCGACAACCTGTATTACGCCTTAACCTATGTTTTGCTGGGGTTTCTGATCTATCTGCTCGATGCACAGCTAAGCAATCAGCGTAAGCAGGCATTATTGCTTCAGCAATCACGGGAGGCCGAGCTTCAGTTTCTGCGTTCGCAAATCAATCCTCATTTTTTATTCAATACGCTTAATAACATTTATTCGCTCGTATACGAGCAGTCTGCCCGCGCACCTGAAGCGGTATTGCAGTTGTCTAACCTGCTCCGATATATGTTGTATGAAAAAAAAGAGCATGTGCCGGTAGAAAAGGAATGGGGCTATATCGATGATTTCATCACCCTGCAGCAGCTACGGTTCGATTATCCTGTACGGGTGATGCGCGAAACGCATATTGAAGCGGAAGGCAAAAACATTCCTCCTTATCTGTTAATTCCTTTTATTGAAAATGCCTTCAAACATGGCGATTTCAGGCAAGAGCCGCTGCGTCTTTCACTTACCATCAGCAATAAGGAATTACTGTTTGAAAGCAATAACCGTATTCAGCAATCCCATAAAGATGAAGCCGGCGGTATCGGTCTTGCCAATGTGCAGCGCCGGCTCAATCTTATTTATCCGGAGAAACACTCCCTGGAAGTGACTGAAGCCAATGGTTATTTTATAGTACGGCTGCATATTAAGTTTTAAATTTACCTGCTATGATCAGATGCCTGATAGTAGATGATGAGCCCCTGGCCGTAAAGCTACTGAAAGACTATGTGAGCAAAGTTCCCGACCTGGAGCTGGTAATGGCCGGCAGCGATGTGTTTGCTGCCCTTCAGCTTGCTCAGCAGGGTGGTGCAGACCTTGTTTTCCTGGATATACAAATGCCGGAGCTGACGGGTATTCAGTTTATGAAAATTCTGAATGGCCGCACCAAAGTGATCCTCACGACCGCATATGAAGAATATGCGTTGCAGGCTTTTGATCACGATGTAGTGGATTATCTGCTTAAACCTTTTTCGTACGACCGGTTCCTGGCAGCCGTCAATAAAGCTAAGGACCGGCTACAGACAAACACAGCGGCTGCAGGCTCCTCAGCTCAGGCAATTGCCGATCACATTTTTGTAAAATCAGAATACCGCATTATCCGTATCGACCTGCGGGATATTTATTATTTCGAGAGTCTGCGTGACTATGTGGCTATTCATCATAGCGGGGGCAAAACACTCACACTTCAAAGTCTCCGGAGTTTTGAAGAAGAACTGGACAGCCATGCCTTTCTGCGTATACATAAATCCTACATCATCGCCGTGGGTAAGATTGATGCTATTGAACGCAAGCGTGTGATCATCCAGGGCAATTATTTGCCGGTAGGCGAAACCTATCTCGAAGCTTTCTGGAAAAGACTGCCGGTTAAATAAGTTTCCGCTGCTGCAATTCCTGCTGCAGTTGAGCAGGCGATTGAAAATGGATACTATCAATACCCAGGTCCTGCGCCGCTTTTACATTGCGGAGATTATCGTCAATAAAAACAGCTTTTGCGGGATCTACCTCATAGCGATTGAGCAGGCGATGATAGAATTCAGGAAATGGTTTGCGGGTCTTTTCCTCACCACTTACGACCCGGCCGTCAAACCAGTGCAGAAAATCGTACCGCACCAGGGCAATGTCAAAAAGACCGGCCTGCCAGTTGGTAAGCGCATATATTTTAAAGCGGTCATTTTGCCGTAGTGCCCGGAAAATTTCTACCGTATCGGGAATAGATGATTTCAGCATATCTGTCCAGCGGCCATAATAATCGCGGATAGCCGTTTCCCATTCAGGAAATTTCTCTACCAGCTCCTGCGTAGCCGTCACAATAGAACGCCCGGCATCCTGCTCTTCGTTCCAGTCATTGGTACAGATATGATTAAAGAAATAAGCTCGTTTTTCTTCCGACTCAAAATAGTTGTCGTCAAATACATACCGCGGATTCCAGTCTATCAGTACACCCCCAAGGTCGAAAATAATCGTATTGATTGCACTCATACGTTTTGTTGATTATATCGGAATTTGAAATAGATCATTGTACAGGACATGACAAGCAATATCGAGTTGGTGGCAATGATGACCCAGTTGACGGGGTTGAGCAGGGCCGCCCAGGCGATCCACATTACTTCATTTATTGCCGCTATCAGAAACATGAATAATGACACATCTCTGGCAGACTTGTCACGCCAGGTTTTGATAACCTGGGGTAAGAAAGTGAGGGTGGTTACTGCTCCGGCTGCGTAGCCAAGCGCATCAACAGCTGTCATGTAAATTGCTTTGCTTACAAACCTACACGAAAAAGCCAACTTTTCAATAGGCCCTTTTGCAGCCCTGTTGCCTCATCGCTTTTCAAACAGCCACCAAAGCTTGCGGCGCGGCCTGATTTTATAATTGGTGGTAATGTATTGCTTGATATGGTTGATGGCTTCATCCATATCATCCGTTACCAGTACCAGGTTCATATCTTCCTTCGAAATAGTGCCCCTTACTGCCATATCATTCATTGCTTCTACCAGTTCCCTGTAATATTCTTTGCCAAAAAGAACAATGGGAAACTGGGTGAGAGTTTTTGTCTGCACCAGGGTGAGTGTTTCAAAAAATTCGTCCATAGTCCCAAAACCGCCGGGCAGGATGATAAATGCGTAAGAGTATTTTATCAGCAATACTTTGCGCACAAAAAAGTGCTCGAAGGTCACGGATTTATGCACATATGGATTTACATGCTGCTCGAATGGCAGCTGAATATTACAGCCTACAGACAGACCACCATTTTCGAATGCTCCACGGTTGGCTGCCTCCATAATACCAGGCCCTCCGCCGGTCATGGTGGTTAGCCCCATTTGAGCAATCCGCTTGCCGCACTCAACAGCCTGCTGATAATACGGGTGATCTTCTTTGAAACGTGCCGAGCCGAATACCGTGATACAGGGACCTACAAAGTGCAGTGTCCGGAAACCTTTGATAAACTGACGGAATACGCGAAATGCAAATGCCAATTCATAACCCCGGCTTTTAGGTCCTTCGAGATATACCTGTTCCTTACCGGGTATTAACCTTTCTGATCCTTTCATGCTGATTCGATTGTAATGGATAAAAGTAAACCTTTTATCCACTTATTTTTATTAAAATACAGTAAGAAAACAGCTTATCGTACAGAAGGTTCGTTTTTGGCAATACAGTTATTTATGCTGTAATTTTGGATCAAACTCAAGGATCGTATGCGTATTATCAGTTACAACGTGAATGGCATTAGGGCTGCTATCAATAAAGGTTTTATAGAATGGCTTAAAACCGATCCCGCAGATGTTATCTGCCTGCAGGAAACAAAGGCCCTGAAGGAAAATGTAAACCATCAGTTGTTTACTGATCTGGGTTATCACGACTACTGGTTTAGTGCGCAGAAAAAAGGATATAGTGGTGTAGCGGTACTTACCCGCATTAAGCCCGATCATGTTGAATATGGAACCGGTCATAAGATAAGCGATGATGAAGGCCGCGTGATTCAACTCGATTTTGGCGATACCCGCCTCATTAATGCTTATTTTCCCAGTGGCACCAGTGGCGATGAACGGCAGAGTTATAAATATGTATGGCTCGATGAATTGTTTGCTTATGTAAAACAGTTAAAAAAGAAATATCCCAACCTTATTCTGTGCGGTGATTATAATATTGCGCACAACGAAATAGATATTCATGACCCCAAAGGCAACAAAAACTCTTCAGGTTTTCTGCCCGATGAACGCGCCTGGATGACTAAATTTCTGGAAAGCGGCTGGATTGACACCTTCCGTGTGTTTCACCCTGAGCCTCATCGTTATAGCTGGTGGAGCCAGCGTTTCCCTTCGGTACGACTCAATAATAAAGGCTGGCGTATCGACTATATAAATGTTACAGAACCGCTAAAAAAGCGATTGACAGACGCAGAAATATACCCCGATGTGAAACATAGTGATCATTGTCCGGTATATTTAAATATTGATCTGGACAATACCGGATCTCAGAAAAAAGCAGCTAAAAAATAGGCTGCTTCATCGCCACTACCAACCCGATTGACAGCTGCTGCGCGCAGCAACAGACGTTGGCCAGATGAAGCGCCGGCTGCGTTTTGCCGAACCAAAATCATCATATGACAGGATTGACCCTTCTGTTTGTGCTGGTGGTTATTGTACTGTTGCTATTGTTGCTCAGCATTGCCGCCCGCATTAATCGCCAGCAGGAATTGCTGGAAAAACTGGATCGGAAAATTGAAAAACTCATTAACCAGTCTAAAGAGACCCCTCCCCCACCACTTACGGCAAATACATCTCAACAGATGCCGGTCACGGCACCAAAACCTGTAGTAGTTAAAGAAGCTGTTGAGCCCGCACTGTCAGAAAAACCCATTGAAGAAAAGCCTCCGGTAGAACCCATTACTACACCTTACCCGGAAGAAGAATATATCTCTTCTCCAAAAGTGATCAGCGAGCCAGTGAGGCCTAAGGCCCGTAAAAAAACCGGCGAGCGGGATCTGGAAAAATATATTGGTGAAAATATTGCCAATAAAATCGGCATTGGCGTACTGGTACTGGGCATCGCATTCTTTATCAAATATGCGATTGATAAAAACTGGATCAACGAACTGGGGCGTGTGCTCATAGCCGTTGCCAGTGGCTTATTACTGATTGGCATTGCACATCGTATCCGTAAAAAGTATCGCTCATTCAGTTCTGTACTGGTAGGGGGTGGCTTTTCTGTACTGTACTTCAGCGTGGCTTTTGCCTTTCATGAATATCAGCTCATAGGTCAGCAAACCGCATTTGTCTTAATGCTGGCCATTACCAGCCTGGCGGTGGCCTTATCACTAAAATATGATCGGGCAGAGCTGGCAATACTGGCCACACTGGGAGGCTTTGCCTCTCCTTTTCTTGTTAGCACCGGCAACAATAACTACCATGCATTATTCATTTATCTCGCCATTTTGTGTACCGGCATGACCATTCTTTCATGGTTTAAACGCTGGCCGGCTGTCAATATCATTGCCCTGGCGGGCACATTGCTCATTTATGGAGGCTGGCTGGTAAGCGGATCGATCAATGATGGTTACTCGCCCTTCCCGTATAAACATGCCTTCCTGTATGGCACGCTTTATTATTTCCTGTTTTTGGGTATGCATCTGCTCAATAACCTGCGTTTGCGCCGTCAATTCGCTGCACTGGATTTTGTATTGGTACTGGGCACTAATTTTCTTTATTTCGTCGCCGGATTACATGTGTTACAAAACTGGCAGCACGATCAATGGAGTGGCGTCTTTACCGGTTTGCTGGGTGTGCTGAACTTATTACTGGCGCTCGCATTTTATCGCAAGCCTGCCGTAGACCGCAATTTTGTGCTCTTGCTGATTGGCCTGGCCGTAAGTTTTATTTCACTGATTGCACCTGTGCAGTTTGAAGGACGCCAGATTACCCTGTTTTGGGCAGCAGAATCAGTGATACTGCTATGGATATACTTACGTAGTGGCATTGGCCAGTTGCGTATTGCACATGTTCTACTTGCAGGTGGCGCCTTTCTGAGTCTGTTATGGGTATGGATAGATGTATATGCATTCGGTGATGGAACCATTCCTGTACTCATCAATACAGCTGTACTAACAGGATTGCCGGTAAGTATTTCTTTCGCGATCAGTCACCGGCTTCACCGTACTGCAGGCCGTGCGGTCAATAAAAGCTACAGGGCCTCTTTTTTCTCTTCGTTATTCCTTGCCGCATCATTGGTGGCCGGGTATATGACTGGCATACTCGAGATACTGTATCAGTTTAGTGTGCATTTCAGCAACAGCAGCCTCGAGGCGGTTTATTGCCTGCTTTTTACACTGGCTTATATGCTGTTTACGCTCTGGATTTACCGGAAGCGGCTATTTATAACACAATTATGGCTACTGTTTGCAGCAGCCGGTTCATTTCTTTATTTGTTAGCCATCGGCATACAGGCAGATGTCACTGTTTATCTGTTAAAAGAAGGTCCGCTTTATCTATACCTGGGTCATTGGGCCGGCACGGCATTACTACTGTATATGCCGGCTTATATTATTCAGCATATTCGTAGCGGGCAGTCCGGCTTTGCAGCATATCAGACACCGTTTTTTACATGGATTGCTGCCATAGTTATTCTGGTGATATTGAGTGCCGAACTGTACCAGGCAATGTTATGGCTTGGATACCGGAATCGGGCAGACTGGATCTGGTGGCAGAACCTGTATTATAAAGCGGGATTGAGTATTCTGTGGAGTGTTTGTTCATTTGCACTTATCTGGCTGGGGTTAAAATACCGGTACAGGCCTTTGCGCATTATTTCGCTGGGCGTATTTGCCATCACCCTGGGCAAACTATTCCTGTACGATATCCGGAATGTGCCTCCCGGCGGAAAAATTGCAGCCTTTATTCTGCTTGGCGTGTTGCTGCTCACTGTATCATTCATGTATCAGCGCCTGAAGGCTATGCTGATTGACCAGACCGATCACCCAAATGACGGTACGGCTAAATGAGTAACAAGCAGTAATTTTGAGTATGATTATTTACAATGTAACCTCACGGGTCGATCATTCTATTGCAGAGCAATGGCTGGCCTGGATGCAGCAGGAGCACATACAGGATGTAACCCGCACCGGCTGTTTTACCCATGCCCAGATACTGGAGCTCATCGAAACAGATACTACCGAAGGGCCTACCTATGCAGTACAGTATCATGCAGAAAGCAAGGCTTTGTACAACCGGTATATACGGGAGTATGCAGAAGAGATGCGTAAAAAAGTAATTGATAAATGGGGTGATAAAGTAATCTCTTTTCGTTCTGTACTGCAGGTTGTGAATTGATTGTGCAAAAAGATAAACCCAGATTTCTTCCTTTCAAAAACAATTGTATATTCTGCTGAAACCCGCTGCTGTATTGCATTTCATCACGTACTGCTTAAAACCCGCCACCAGCAAGGGTTTCAGTGTATCATAGCACAATCGTATCGTAAAACCACGCACTGTCAAATCCGTTAAAATCCTTGCCTGTAGCGGGTTCGGCGGGTTTTTAATAATCCATTAATAAGGCAAATATTTTTCTATCTCCGCGAAAAAGCTTCTAAATTTGTCGCCGTTACAAAATCTTCTAAAAAATCGATTATGAACAAAGCTGAATTAATTACGAAAATCGCCGAAGATGCCGGTATCACCAAGACACAGGCTAATGAAGCGCTTGATTCTTTTGTGGAAGCCGTTACCAAGACATTGAAAGGCGGTGGTAAAGTGACGCTCGTTGGCTTTGGTACTTTTTCCGTTTCCAAAAGAGCGGCTCGTAATGGCCGTAACCCCCAGACCGGTGAAGTGATCAAGATCAAAGCAAGAAAAGTGGCTCGTTTTAAAGCCGGTAAAGAACTGTCTGCAAAACTGTAATCGAATCAATTATTCGTAAAAAGCTCCAGTGCTTCACCCAGTACAGGAGCTTTTTTAATGAAAATAACTACCTTTATATTTCAAATTTTTTTAACCATGGGAAGAGGAGATAAAAAAACTGCCAAAGGCAAACGTTTTAAAGGTTCATTCGGCAAAAGCCGTCCGGCCAAAAAAGCAGTTGCCAAGAAAGCTGCAGCTAAGAAAGCATAATTAATTTGCTGATTTGCTAATGTGAGAATGTGCTAATATGCTCGAAACATTAGTTTAAAACTTACTTAAAGGTCGGGAAACCGGCCTTTTTTAATGTGCTGATGTGCTAGTGTGCTAATGAATTTAATTGATTTAGCTTTCCTGCTTTCAACAATCCTGGTGATTGCTACTATGTAATGGTAATTTTATTTGGGTCCCTTTATCATTAGCACACTAGCACATCAGCAAATCAGCACATTCCTCAAGGTGCGAGCCTCACTCTCACCCAATTGCCGTCTGGCCCGAGTGAGTATTCGAGACGGTCGTGGAGCCTGGATGGTCTGCCCTGCCAGAATTCAATTACTACCGGCTTTACGAGGAAACCGCCCCAGTGTTCGGGACGCGGAGGATTCTTGCCGGAAAGATGCTGCTCTGCCTGCTTATATTTTTCTTCCAGCCATTCGCGGCTTTCTATCAGCTGACTCTGCGGAGATACGCTGGCTCCTATCTGACTGCCCAGCGGGCGGGAATGAAAATAAGTATCGCTTTCTTCTTCGCTTACTTTATGCACTATGCCCGTGATGCGCACCTGGCGCTCGAGTTCTTTCCAGAAAAAGACCAGGCAGGCTTTCGGATTCTCCAGCAGTTGCCTGCCTTTATAGCTATTGTAATTGGTGAAAAAAGTGAACCCTTCCTCCGAATAGCCTTTTAATAGTACGATACGGGCAGAGGGCACTCCGTCGGCAGATGCAGTAGCCAGCGTCATGGCATTTACTTCATCTAATTCGGCGTTCACCGCCTCCTTCCACCAGCGGTCAAACAGATGCAGCGGGTTAAGATCGGTATCGGATTCAGACAATGACCGCTGTGCATAGTTCTTTCGGATGCCGGCTATATCCTGCGTCATAGAAAAGAATTTAAGAACAATATAAAAATAGGTTCATTGTGCCCGCCAGTGCAAATACGGCAGCTATGCACAACTACATTGGCAAAGTTAGGAATACGAGCGGGTGTGAAAAGTGATTTGAATCAGGTCAGGCTGATTTATTTCCTGGCTGGCGGCGCATGAGCTGATCACGTTCTTCAGATACAACATGCAGCATGCTTTCCAGCTCGCTAACCCGGCGCAACTGGCTTTCGAGCTTTTTATTGGCCTCAGATACTACCTGCAGATCGTTGTTCAGCTCTTCGAGATAGGCTACACGCTTCTGCAATTGCTGGCGCTGTACATTTACTTCGCGGAGTTTATCTTCTGTTTCGCCCAGCAATGACTGCAACTGCTGGTTTTCGAGAGAGAGGCGGCTGGCTTTCGTTTTTTGCTCATCCAGTTCACGTACAATGCGGGTATGTTCTTCGCGCAGGTCCTCCATTTCGAGATTCATCATTTTGGAAGCAGTGAGCTGCGTTTCCAGTTTCTGTATCTTACCCTGCAGTACGTTAAACTCACTGTATGCATTATCGAGCATTGAGCTCATTTCGGAAGTAAGCTGCTGTTGCTGGCGAATGGAATGAATTTCTTTTTCTTTTTCGCCCAGCATGTTTCGCATATCCGTCAACTGAGCGTAGAGCTCTTCGTTATTGCGGAGTATCTCGCGCTGCTTTTCTTCTTTCTCCTTGATGATATCGATATTTCCCAGCAGATCATTAATTTTTTGATTATGTTCTGCCAGGCTTTTCTGCGCCTGACGCAGTTGTTCGAGATAGGAGTCGTCTGTGCGTGGTTTTTCGGCTTCAGCCGTCATCTGTACGGCCCGTGCTTCTTCAAGTTCTTTGCGGAGTTCGGTCATCTGCTGCTGCAGATTATCAATGGTACGCAGCTGGTACTGATGCTGGGCCTCAATAGCGCGGGCATTGTTGAGATCGAGCTGCAGTCGGCTCACCTGGGCTTCAAGATCCTGTATGATTTTATTTGAGTCGTCCTGCTGTGGGGCAGCGTGCCGGGCATTGTCCAGTTCTGCTTTAAGTAACTTGTTGTTGCGGCGCACATCTTCCAGCTCCATGGAATAAATGCGGCTGTTTTCTTCTGCCTCCTGTACCTGCAGTTTGAGCTCTGTCATTTCCTTATCACGCGTCTCCATGTCGTTGAAATATCTCAACTTCCACTCATCGCGCGCAAAACTGGTACGCTCCATCTCTTCGGTGGTGGCTTTGAGATTTTTACGACTGGCTATAAAGAAATGAATGGTGATACCCAATATGATCGCGCCAAATAATAGCAACACGATCTCGAGAATTGAGAGGGTCAGGGTGGCGGCCATAATAACTGTTTCGTTAACGTGTGATGAAACTAAATAAAATTACCGGGATTACGGTTATTTGTTTTTCACAATAGGAGGGAAAGCACGCGCAAGATAATTGCTATCTTTAACACTAAGAAAAACAGTTTATCCTCAGATGCGGAAAATTCAGCTATTGGTGGCATTTGGCCTCCTTTTTCTCCTGCCCCAGACCAGTCGCAGCCAATCGGGCTGGTTTAAGACTTTCACCGGACAAATTGATAAATACCCCTTTACCCTGCACCTGCATAAAGCCGGCAGCAGCTATTCGGGTTTTTACTATTACCAGCGGATACAGCAACCCATTTATGTTTCGGGCGAAGATACCAGTGCTGGGCCCGGGGTAATCAGCCTGCTGGCATTCGTTCCGGGTGCTGTGGATATGAATGAGCGGTTTGAAATAAAAGCTGATACCCTTACCGGCCTGTCGGGTCAGTGGAAATCACATGCCGACAGTGCTGCCAAAACGGTAATAGCCGCCGTAAACAGAGACCTTTCTCCGCGTTTTGATTTTGTTTATACAATGGGCGATACCCCTCTGCGTCCAAAACTGGCAGAATCACCACAAGCCAGCTATTATGCAGCTACTGTATGGCCGTCTGGCAATAGCGCGGCTACGCAGTTTGTTCGCCGGCAGGTTGCTTCTTTTTTTGATCTCAAAATTGCACCTGTTGCTATTGGCGCCTCTCTTTTACAACTCAGAAATCATTTTCTGACTGATTATAAGAAAGACTTCCGCGATGTGCCAGACAGCGATATTGTTTCTTTCCCCTCAGGCTACACCATGACCCAGGATCAGTCTGTGCTGATTATGTATCAGCATGCGCAGATTCTTTCGCTGGCCAGCACCAGCTATTCGTATACAGGCGGTGCACATGGCTTTGGAGCTACCCAATACGTAGCTATCAACCCACTCAGCCAGAAGAAGTATAAAATCACCGATGTGCTGCTGCCAGCCGGACGTGCCGCTTTACGCAGCTACCTCGAAAAATGGTTCAGAATACAATATAAACTGGCGCGAAACAGCAGCCTGGAGGAAGCAGGCTTATTTGAAAATAAGATTGAACCCAATAACAATTTTTACCTGACGGCAAAAGGGATCGGCTTTGGCTATGCGCCTTACGAAATTGGTCCATATGCCATGGGAGAGATCAATATCTTTATCCCCTTCAGCGAACTAAAGACTCATTTGCAGCCGGCATTTGCCAAACTTATTGCACAGTAAAAAAGGATTAGCTGGTTACGAGCGTACCTACTTTTTCGCCGGTTACCACGCGGCGCAGATTCCCTTCCTTGTTCATGTCAAAAACAATGATTGGCAGGTTGTTTTCCATGCAGAGTGTGAATGCCGTCATATCCATAACACGAAGGTTTTGGCTCAGGCATTCCTGGAAGGTGATAGTATTGTATTTAGTAGCAGTAGGATCTTTTTCGGGATCGGCAGTGTAAATGCCATCAACTCTTGTGCCCTTAAGGATCACATCGGCATTGATTTCGATAGCACGCAGGGAGCCTGCAGTATCTGTCGTAAAGTAAGGATTGCCGGTGCCGGCGCCGAAGATTACCACACGTCCTTTTTCTACGTGGCGGATAGCCCGGCGGCGGATATAAGGTTCGGCAATCTGTTCCATTTTGATGGCACTCTGCAGACGGGTATATACACCTACGCGCTCAAGGCCGGCTTGCAGGGCCATACCATTGATCACAGTCGCGAGCATGCCCATATAATCACCATGTGCCCGCTCAATGCCAGTGTCGGCTTCATTCATACCTCTGTAAATGTTTCCTCCGCCAATTACGATGGCCACCTGTACCCCCAGTTCGGTAATGGACTTGATATCCTGCGCATACTGTCCAATGACAACAGGATCCATACCAAAGCTCTTATCACCCATTAATGACTCACCGGAAAGCTTAAGAAGAATGCGTTTGTATTTGGGCAGCATGCGATTGAATTTAGCGCTGCGAAGATAGGGGAAAAGGAGCAAGAATGCCAGAAGTACCGGGAACCCTGTATGAGCTCATACCAGGCTGGTAGCCAGTATTTACACCCAGTTGTTCTTGTGGGCCAGTGTGATCACCTGTGCCCGCGAATTGACATGCAGTTTATCGTAAATATTTGCGATGTGCTTACGGACTGTAAGAACACTTAGCTGCAGTTCAGATGCAATCCGCTTGGCATCCCAGCCATTGACCATATGCTGCAGTATCTCCTTTTCGCGATCGGTAATATTCAGGGGCATCTGTGGTGAGCCATTGCGTTGCAGATCGGCATGCTCAGTAGTGCGGCTAAGCATTTGCAGCGCTTTGCGGGCAATGGCCGGACTCATGGGTGCACCGCCGGTTTCGAGCACATTTACAATAGCATCTTCGAGAACGGATGCAGGCTCATGCTTGAGTAAATAACCGGATGCGCCGGCTTTGATGGCTTCGAATATTTTTTCATCATCGTCAAAAACCGTGAGTACAATGAAATGCACCTGTGGATACAGTGATTTAGCGATGCGGATAGTTTCAATGCCATCCATTGCCGGCATTTGAAGATCCATAAATACAACCTGGGGCAGTAGAGCATGCGGGAGTCCTTTGAGTTCTTCGAGGCACTCATTTCCATTGGCCGCTGCAAACACAAGTTGCAGGTTGCCCGATACTTTTATTTTCTGCAAAAAGGTATTCCGGTTTACGGAATTATCTTCTGCCATTGCGATTCTGAACTGCATAGGCTTCAAATTTGAGGTGTTCCGCTGCCATGGCCAATAATCAAATTGTAGTAGGGCCTATCGATACAGTAGTGCCGGAAGGAGTGGCCGGTTTCCAGTTGACCACCCATCCGCCGGTGGAAGCCCGTTTGCGCATATTTTCCATACCATTGCCTCCGCCAGTTAATTTACTATTTTCTGTCCAGATGCCCCGGCCATTATCGGTGATAATTATTTGCCAGCTGTCTGCTGCTTCAATATGTATCTGCACCCTGTTGCCTCCGCTATGCCTTACGGCATTTACCAGGGCTTCCTGTACAATCTGGTACAGGTGAAATGCCTGCGTGGGAGGCAGGCCGGTATCCTGCACCACGTTCTCAGTAACTTCTATTTCGATCTGCGGATAACTGGGGGCAATTCGTTTTACAAGAATCTTTAACCGGTCGCTGATGGCTGTAAGCGTGAGCGCTTCCTTATTAAGTGCCCATATGGTGTCGCCCAGTTGTGATACAATAGACCGGGAATTGTTGTGTAATTCATGGAGTGCTATTATTTCCTGGTCATCACGTCCTTCTGTATGTATCACATCGAGATTTGAGGCGATAGAGGCGGCATAGGCGCCAAGGTTGTCGTGCAGGTCAGCCGCTATCCGTTTACGTTCATTTTCTTCTGCTGTGGCCACAGCTTTCTGTGCCATATCCTTTTCTTTTTCCAGCATGAGGCGCACTTTGAGTTTTTCGCGCCGGCGATAACTTTCAAAAAGAATGAGAGCCACCACCGCTACAAAAACAACAGCAGCCACAGTGAGATAAAAAAGGTTGTTTTTTCGGGTCAGATCCAGTTTCTGTTGTATGATCAGGTTCTCCTTTTTCTGCACTTCATACTTAGTCTGCACTTCGGCAATCGCCTGGGCTGAATTGGCGAGATAAAAGGAGTCTTTTGCGCTAATAATACGCTCCAGCGTTTCCTGGTACAAAGAATCTCTGCCTGCATATTTATAGGCCCGTGCCAGTGCCTGGTAATAGTCGAGTCGGAGGTTCACGTTATTGGCGAATATACGACCCACCGGTTGAGAGGAATCAGCCACATTCCCCCGGAGAAGGGCCTGCCGGCACAATTCAATTGCCTTGTCTGCCTGTCCGGTTTCGAGGTAAAAATCCACGAGGGTGAGGTTATCATCCAGCCACATGGCACCATCATTGGTCTGGCGACGCACATCGATCATTTGCCGCAAGGCCATCTCCGCTTTATCAAACTCTTTTTTACGGATATAAATTGAGGATTGACGTTGGAGCGCATGAGCCAGGTTAGACAGGTTTTGCTCTTTGCTAAACAGGCCCACTCCCTTTCGGATATAGTATTCGGCAGAATCGAGCTTTTGGAGCTGCAGATATGCATCGGCCATGTTGGTATAAATAGCTGCCAGCACCGGCTCATAACGCAGGTCATGGGTATTATAGATCAATGCCCGCTGCAGCCAGGTAAGTGCTATCCGTGGGGCGCTGCGTTGCAGGGCCACTGAACCAATGGTATTGATATTGGCGCCAATGGTGAGTGTGTCGCGGTATTTTTCAGCTTCATTGACGAGTTTGTAGAGAACAGTCAATGCATCGGAATAGCGTAGCTGACCGCCCAGGTACAGCGCTTTCTGCCGTTCCAGTTTAAATTTTAGATCGCGGACATTGTTATCTTCTGTGTGCAGGCTTTTGATCACAGGATCGATAATAGCGAGTGCTGTATCGATCCAGCCCCATCTGTAATTCATATTGGCAATGGCTAGTTCAGCCAGGACACGATCGCGCTGGTCTCCTACTTTTGCTGCCAGCCTACGGGCATAGTTTGCGTAATATTCCAGTGTATCGCGATGCAGGCTGCGGCTTTCTTCACAAAGCTGTAATATGGCTTTAAGTTTCCCCTGCTCGGTTGATTGTGTCCAGACCTGTCGTTTCAGGCTATCGATAATACGGGTTTGGGCTGTGCCGGAGGCGAGCCAGAAAGCAATAGTGACGAGGAAAAGAGTAGCCTTTTTCACTTACACCAAATATATTCATTGGTAGCTGCTTTTCCGAAAGAGAGGGGTCGGCTACTACAAATTGAGTATATCCTGCTGTAATAAAAAAGGCCATCCGTGCTACGGATGGCCCTGAAAATATTTGCCTGCGGGGATTTTAGCCCAGTGCTACGCGTTTAAACGCAGTAACCTGTACATCACCGGAATCTTTGAGGTATTCACCCACTGTTTTGCCGCCATCTTTAACGAAAGCCTGCGCAGTGAGGGTATTTTCTTTGAAGAATGCACCCAGTTTGCCTTCAGCAATTTTGGCCAGCATTTCTTCGGGTTTGCCTGCCATTTTGGGGTCTTGCTTCATTACGTCTACGATGATAGCTTTTTCACGTTCCACCACTTCGGCAGGTACGCTGCTGGCGTCAACCGCTACGGGGTTGAGGGCAGCGATCTGCATGGCTACATCTTTACCGGCTTCGGCAGCTTCTTTATTAAGACCTACCAGCACACCGATACGGTAAGCGCCGTGAATATAAGAAGCTACATAAGGAGCATCTACTCTTTCAAACTTGGTGATACCGATCTTTTCGCCGATAGCAGCCAGTTTATCATTGATGAGGTCAGCAATTTTTGTACCGCCAACGGTAGCATTGCTGAGTTCTTCTGCAGTGTTTACGTTATTAGCGATAGCTGCATCGGCAATGCTTTGGGCAAATGCGATGAAGTCAGTGTTTTTGGAAACGAAGTCTGTTTCGCAGCTGATGCAAACCACGATACCGCTTTTATTGTCAGCAGTAGTCTGAGCGATCACTACACCTTCTTTCGCTTCACGGTCACTTCTTTTAGCTGCTACTTTCTGGCCTTGTTTGCGCAGCCAGTCAATGGCGGCTTCGAAATCGCCATTGGTTTCTGTAAGAGCTTTACGGCAGTCCATCATGCCGGCGCCAGTAGCCTGACGCAGTCTGTTGATATCCTGAGCACTGATTGTTACAGTTGACATGTTCGTTCGTTTAAGATAAAATTGAAAAATGGGATGCGGGTTTTCTGTGTGGCGGCTTCATTACTCATGAAAGCGGAGCACATTACAGAGAACCTGGTTCCTTATCTTCTGCCACCGGGGGCGCCACCACCACCGGGAGTGCGGCGACGTTGGCCACCACCCTGTCCGCCACCAGCACCGGGACCACGACCACCGCGGCCACGGCCACCACGACCACCTTCAGCCTGGGCTTCAGCCTCGAGGCGGGCAGCGCGTTTTTCTTTTTCGTCATCGGCATTATCATCGCTGTCTTCGTCTTTGGCAGCCTGACGCTCAGCCAGACCTTCGGCGATTGCAGCAGTGAGGTAATTAACGATAATAGCGATTGACTTGGTAGCATCATCGTTGCCGGGGATAGCGAAGTCAACTTTATTGGGATCGCAGTTGGTATCAACTACACCAAAAGTTGAAATACCCAGGCGTTTGGCTTCAGCCAGCGCGATATGCTCATGACCGATATCTACCAGGAAAAGAGCGGCAGGTACACGACCCAGTTGAGCGATACCACCCAGCACCTTCTCCATTTTATCTTTATCGCGTGAAAGAGTGAGACGCTCTTTTTTAGTGATGCTGTCGAAAGAACCATCGCCCAGCATTTTTTCAATGCTTTGCATTTTTTTCACGCTCTTACGAACGGTGTTGAAATTGGTCAGCATACCACCGAGCCAACGTTCTGTTACGTAAGGCATATTTACACGTCTGGCGCATTCGCTGACGATATCCTTAGCTTGCTTTTTGGTACCTACGAAGAGGATTTTTTTACCGCTGCGGGCAATTTGCTTCAGCGCGGCTGCAGTTTCCTGCAGGCATTCAACGGTCTTGTTCAGATCGATGATATGGATACCTTTCTTTTCAGCAAAGATGTAAGGCAACATCTTGGGGTTCCATTTCTTTTTGAGGTGACCGAAATGAACTCCAGCTTCCAGCAGTTGCTGTTGTAAGGATGTATTATTTTCCATTGTCTGTTGTTGTTATTAGTTGATGATTGAACCGGGCGAGCACCAGGCCAGCAGCCTGACAATCGAAACCGGCAGAACAAAGCCATTAGCGTTTGCTGAACTGGTAGCTTCTTCTCGCTTTCTTGTGACCGAATTTCTTTCTTTCCACAGAACGAGGGTCGCGTTTCAGCAGACCGGCAGCTTTCAGTGCAGGGCGGAACTCAGGATTGAGGTCAACCAGTACACGAGAGATACCCAGCATGGCAGCTTCAGCCTGACCTTTAATACCACCACCGGCTGCATTGATCTTAACGTCAAATTTGCCAACAGCGTCAATGGTTTTAAAGGGGCGCTCTACCTGATTTTGCAGGTATACCAGCGGAAAATATACTTTGTAGTCTTTGTCGTTTACAGTGATCTTGCCGTCTCCTTTGCTCAGGAAAACGCGGGTCACCGCTTCTTTCCGACGTCCTACGCCATTTTTTTGCTTTTCCATTTATGTTATTTTGTAGAATGTAAAAATTGAGGCTCATATCCGGCTGGCCGGATGCTGATACCGGTTTAGAATTTCAACTCCTTGGGTTGTTGTGCAGCATGCGGATGCTCAGCACCTACATACACGAATAATTTTTTGTACATCTTGCGACCCAGTCTGTTTTTAGGCAACATACCTTTTACTGCACGCTCGATCACCACTTCAGGACGACGCTTGAGCAGGTTGCTGGCCGTTTCTTCTTTCAAACCACCAGGATAACCGGTGAAATGATCATAGACTTTTTGATCCAGCTTGTTACCGGTAAGTACAACTTTCTCACAGTTGATCACGATGATATAATCACCAGTGTCAACGTGGGGAGTGTAAGAAGCTTTGTTTTTTCCGCGCAGAATGGCGGCAATACGGGAGCACATACGACCTACGGTTTGATTAGTACCGTCCACAACATACCAGTTGCGCTTAACGGTAGCCTCGTTCGCATGTTTGGTAGTGAAATGTAATTTACTCATTTTTAAAACTTTGTGCCGATTTACCGGCGGTTCTTGATAATTTGACAACCGAGCTATCCCTCAATTATCACCCTTCCGGTTGCCCGGAAATTGGGGTCGCAAAGATAGCGAGGCGACCATTGTTTTCCTACAAACGGGATAAGTATTTTTTATCGCACTTTTGTAATAAATTGAAAATCAATAAAAATATTGTAGTGTAAAAAAAGTCTTGCGAGAAGTTGGTAGGTTGCCAACTTTTTGTAGCTTTGTGACGGCTCTTTGTCAGGAAAATACCATAAAACTGTGTTTATTTTCCCCATGCCAGGTATGATGTCATAAGTAGGTTGCACTTCCTTAAACCTTATTTTATGACAATAATATATTTGAACCGTGTGAATGAGTTTGCACAAAAACATGCGGAAACCCGCAAAAACCTGGCTACCTGGAAATGGACAGTGGAAAATGCCAGCTGGAAATGCAGTAAAGATGTGCTGTTCGATTTTCCCCGCGCACGTATGCTCGGAAAGAATATGGCCCGTTTTGAAATTGTCCATAATAAATATCGCCTGGTGGCTTTTGTGGATTACGAAGATCAACTGGTAGAAGTGCGGTTTATTGGTACACATGCCGAGTATGACCGTATAGATGCTGCCCATATTTAAACCTTATAAACCTTCATACTATGAAACAATGGTATCTCATCGAAAATGCGGATGAATATGCCGCCGCCTGCCTTCGTTACGAACAGGTACGCGAAGCTGCCAAAGGCAGTGAAGAACATCGCGAAAAAATGCTGCTCGCCCTCCTTATCAGCACTTACGAAGAAAAACAATGGAATGCGCCTGACCTTGATCCCATTGAACTGATCAAAATACGCATGGAAGAGTTTGGCTATACTGCCTCAGACCTTGCCAAAGTATATGGCGATAAGGGTACCGTTAGCAAAGTACTTCATTATAAACAGGCCCTTTCACTGACCATGATCCGTAAGTTCAGCAATTTTCTGCGCATCCCTCCCGAAGCGCTTACCCGTGAATACTCGCTAATCGGCCAGGCCTGATCCTGCTATTTACTTTTAATGCAGCGCTATTGCCCGGTAAATATGGGGAATGCGCTGTTTTTAGATTTGGCTGGATAAACATTTGCATAATCGGGTTAATTGACCTTTACTGCCAGCGTGCCCGCCGCGACAGTACCTCGCTGTGCTTCCTGCAAACAGCAGTGCAAAAGGCCGACCGGTCAATTGAATCAATGCGTTCATATAATAAGACAGCCGTATTGCTTAAATTGCCGGAATCAAATTGCGAACGATTATGCTTACCCATGCCCTTGGCCGCTCCAGCTTTGGCGACCCTGCTCACACCGGCAACCTGCTATCTGCTGAAGAAGCGAATGCCCTGCTTGAAGAGTGGGTTCCTAATGAACGGCTTCGCCTCCACATGAAGCAGGTTGCTGCCGTTATGAAAGCCTGGGCTCTCCATAAGGAACAGGCCGACGCACTCACCGCCCGTAAATGGGAGCAGGCCGGACTCCTGCATGATGCTGATTGGGAAAAATATCCCAACGATCATTGCCGCATTATCATCGAAGAACTCGAACGCCGCCAGATTGACCCGGAAGTCATCCACTGTATTGCATCGCATGGTCCACGCTATTTTGGGGTGGAACCGCAAAGTAACATGGATAAGATGATCTATGCCTTTGACGAACTGTCTGGTTTTATTCATGCAGCCGCACTGGTAAGGCCCGACAGATATGAAGGACTGGAAGTAAAGAGTGTGCTGAAGCGATTAAAAAGTCCCTCCTTTGCTGCACAGGTCAGCCGCGAAGACATTGCAGATGCTATAGCCCGTATTGATTACAGTCTGGAAGAACTTATTCAATTCATTATTGATCATCAACGCAACGTACAATGAATAAAATCATCTGCATCGGCGAGGCATTGATAGACATGATCTGTACAGACAGAGGCGAAACCCTGTCGAACGGACAGCATTTTGTCAAAAAACCGGGAGGAGCCCCTACTAATGTGGCAGCGGCTGTTGCTGCTTTGGGTGGCCGGGTAGATATGCTGGCAAAAGTGGGAACAGACCCTTTTGGTCAGCATCTCAAAGAAGTACTGGAAACTTTTGGTGTGGGTACCCGATGGCTCCTGCAGGACTCCCGCTATTTTACAACCCTTGCATTTGTGTCATTGCTGCAAAACGGCGAACGTGATTTTTATTTCAGCCGGGGAGCAGACGGACAGTTAAGTACCGCAGACCTTCATCAAATCGACCTGGAGGGTTATAGTTTTGCCCATTTCGGTTCGGCTACGGCTTTTCTTCCGGGACCATTACAGGATACATATGTGACTCTCCTGCAGGAAGCTATCCGGAAAAAGCTTTTTATCAGCTTTGATCCCAACTATCGCCACCTTCTTTACAGAGATTGCCGGGATTCCTTTATTGAACAAAGCTGGAATTTTCTGCGTCAATGTAATTTTTTCAAACTAAGCGATGAAGAAGCATTACTTATAACCAGCTGTTCCAGTCTCGAAGAAGCTGCAAATCATTTGTTGCAGCAAACCAATTGTGCTTTTGCCATTACACTGGGTAGCCGGGGTGCTTTACTGGGTTACGAAGGCGCTATTTATACTGTACCGGGTATAGCTGTGAAGCCTATTGACACCACTGGTGCCGGCGATGCTTTTGTGGGAGCTGTATTATACCAATTGCAGCAGACAGGTATGCACACAGCTAAAAAGGAAAGCGCAGCTTACTGGCAACAACTAATCTCGCTTGCCAACAGAGCGGGAGCACGCACCTGCGAATACCTGGGAGCGATGGAGGCATTCAAACATTTAAATAAAGGCATTTTCGATTGACTGCTATGCGATACGTATGCCTTTACAGGTGATAGCGATGTGTGAGATCAATATAGATACCATTGGTCCAGCCAAACCCATCCTGCCCGGCATATTCACCCCCGCCTGCATCCAGCCCAATATCTACTACGTTGTATTTCTCCATCATCTTACCACTGCGCTCATAAACTTTCCTGTTTAGGGAGACCCAACGCGCTGCTATTTCTTTGGCGAGTTGCGTAAAGCCATACGCTTCCAGCCCCTGTATAGCTATCCATTGAAGCGGAGCCCATCCGTTTGGTGCATCCCATTGCTGTCCGCTTACATGCAACGTGGTAAGAAGCCCCCCTGGTTGTAAAAAATCGCTGGCGAGCTGACGAGCCACATGCATGGCCTGCTCTGGGGTTGCTATGCGGGCAAATAGTGGAAAGACGGCTGCCAGTGTGCGACATGCTGACCGGCTCCCGGCAACAAAATTGTAATCGAAATAAAATTCCCTCTTATCATCCCAGCAATATTGCTGAATGGCGGCTGCGCGCTTCTCTGCTTTTTGTCTGAATAATGCTGCCTTTTCTTTTTGAGCAGTTCTATCTGCAGCAAAGGCTATCAGCTGTTCCTGCAGATACAGCAGGCAATTGAGATCGACCGGAATAATATCAGTTGTATTAATACTCTCAAATGAGTCGGGGTCCATAAACCAGCGGCTGCTGAAATCCCAGCCCGATGCTGCTCCGGCGCGAAGATGCCGGTAAATCAACTGATCTTGCTGAGCACTGTTAGCAGCCAGTTCCACATCCTGACGGTATGCTTCCGGACGAGGCGTATCATGTACGTCCCAGTAACGATTAAGATATTCTCCATCTGGCATACGTACTACCTGCAGCACTGCACCCGTACCGTCCAAAAAATCTGCATCACTCATCCACCATGTATATTCCTGTTCCAGTGGTTCAAGATAATGGCTCAGCACCTGCTCTCCTTTTACCTGCATCAGCAACTGTACCATTTGGGAAAAAAAGGGAGGTTGCGAACGACCTGTATAGTAAGTACGATTACCGTTGGGAACATATCCGATATGCCGGATGAGATAGGCAAAATTGTTGACCATATTTTCCAGCATAACAATCTGTCCGGTCAGCGGTAATCCCAGCATCGTAAAAAAACTATCCCAGTAATATATTTCACCAAAACGCCCTCCAGGAACAATGTAGGGAAACGGCAACGTTATGAGTGAGCTGTTTTCTTGCACCGGCATACGCGTAAGATGAGTCCACAGCAATGCCACATGCTCATCGATGGTGCAGGTTTCCTGATGTAAGCAGGAAGAGCCGGCCCGCCCGGGCACGCTGAAATACTGTGTCACGAATGCAGCAAGGTCAAAGTCATCCTGCCGGCGCAGCTGCCGGTATGCTTCCAGGATTACAGGTATCGGTTGAAGCGGGATACAATCTACAAATGTCTTACTGTCTGCAAAGACGGCTCCCAGCTGTACATCTTCAAAAAGCGGATGTGCTTCATAAATTGCTGTTGCCATTATTAAATTTCTTATTAAAGAAACAGATTACGGATGATGTGGCACCGCCAGCGAACTGCTTTGCTGCTTTACCATTTTGTGGCGGCTGAAAAAAATTATACACAACACCAGAATGGCCATGGGTACGAGAGAAAAGTAAAACGCTTTTGCCCCTCCGATGTTCTTGAACAGATAACCTACCAGCCTCGAACCCAATGTGCCGCCAACGGCCGAATATACCACCAGCAGCGAAGCCATGGGACTATGCAGGGGCTTTTCAGTCGCGCTCAGCACAAAGGAATTTATTAATGGATATAAAGGAGCCAGAAAAAAACCGATCATTGGAAATATATATCCGATAAGCGGTACATCTGCCAGCGAATCGGTACCCAATGGCTTTACATCTTTCGTTGCTGGTAATACCAGTATTACCATTAATGCTGCTCCGGCCAGGCAGGCCAGCAGTATCCAGCTCCAGGGTATTCGTTTAACCAGTTGCGAGGCTACATACCGGCCCAGCGCTATCGACAGCATCAGAATGACTGCCATATATACGCTGGTTTTCTTGCCCAGGTGTAAAACCGTTTCATTGAAACGGGGCAGCCAACTCATAATTCCCTGCTCTGTCATTACATACATAAAAGCGGCGATAATAAACACGATCACCAGCGGACGGCGTTGGAGCAGCAGCATCTGAAAAAAATCGTTTTTAAAACTGGTGCCAGGCTTTGCATACTGCAAGTCAAATTTTGTACTGAGCAGCAGCAGAAACGAAAGCGCAATCAGGCCGGCGAGTAATAAATATATCCTCAGCCATGCGTCGGGATCTGTATCACTGTAAAACTGCGGAAAGATGATGTAGCCGGCAGCTATGCCAATCATGAAAAAACTTTCAATAGCACTCAGGAGACTTTTATGCTCACTATCGGTTGAAGTAACCAGGCCTATCAGCGTATACACGGATACTTTTACCACGGCAAAAGAAATACCCACACAGGCAAACAATAACTGTACGGTACCAAAAGAGTTACCGAAGTACATGGCGAGGCTGCCTGCAAATACCAGACCTAACCCTATCAGCATTCCGCGTTTATAGCCAAGGCGGGGCAGAAAAGCGCCAATCACAAAAGAAACAGCTGCGATAGACAGGTCTTTAAACGCCTCGAGTGAGCTGGCCTGTACTTCATCTACATGATACGTGTTGATTGACTTTTGAATAAGTATGCCAACGCTGTTAAGCAGAATAGCAAATACGAAATAATTAATAAAAAGTGCGAGCTTAATCCTGGAATTTGACATAAACAACCGTTTTGAAGGCAGGGATTAAAAACGCTTCAGCAATGAGTCGCCTTATAAGGAACCACCCGGTACCAGCACAGCATCGAGTGTGACTTCCCGGGGCGTGGTATTATTAGCCAGGCAGGACAGCATTTGTGAAAACGCAAGTTTACCCAGTTTAAAGCCACTCGTTTCCACGTAAGTAATCTTTGGCTTATACAGTGTGGGTATGAGTCCATTACTGATACTGATGACGCCAATATCTTCCGGCACACGCAGATTGAGCTCATGAATAGCGTACATAACACCAATCAGGATCAGGTCGCCCATACAAAAGACCACGTCATACTTTCCTTTTTCCTTCAGGGCTTCGAGGGCAACCCTGCGGGACTCTACAATACTTTCGGGGTAATCGATGTCGATAATTGTATCGGGTGACTGGCTCGCGAAAGTTTCTTTGAATGACGCACAACGCATTTTAGTAATACTGAGGTGCGGATGCCCGAAAAGGCCGAGTACCCGCTTTTTCTTTTTTTCTATTATCGCATTGGCGGCAATAGCTGCGGCAGTATTATCTGCCTGACACACCTTATTATAACCTTCGGCTTCGGGTACACGGTCAAAAAAGACAATAGGCACATCCATTTCACGCAGTTTGCGGAAAGGAGTCATATCTTCTATTTCTGTAGAAATTGAAACGAAAAGCCCCATGATCATCCGCTTCCGAAACAGTTGAAGATTGGCCATTTCGATCTGTAGCTGATCGCGTGACTGCATGATGAGAAGTGAATAGCCATGCAGGCGGGCTTCTTCTTCTACTGCCGCAATAAAGGAGTCGTAAAAAAAATTGTCAACAGAAGGCACGAGTATCCCCAATACATTGCTTTGCCTTGTACGAAGCTGTACCGCGTTATTATTAGGCTCGTATTCCAGCGCTTCGGCCAGTTCTTTTACTTTTCTTTTGGTGGAGTCGGCAATATCAGGGTGGTCTTTAAGTGCCCTGGATACAGTAGAAACACTTATACCCAACACAGTGGATAATTCCTTGAGAGTGCTTTGCTGCATAATTACCCCCATCGTTTAGTTTGATACCAAATAAGCAATCGTACCACAATATAAAAAAAATATGCGCACCAGTCCAGTGGTTTTCACCTGACTTTGGTGCGCATACTTCTTTATTAATAAATACTATTAGTAACGACTGCCTGCGGGTTGAAAACTGCGCCAGCTATGCCAGAACTCCTGGTAAGCGGGAAGAGGTTTTAAGGAAGGCAGGTTGTCAATAGATGTGCCATCTATCCGATATCGGTTGGTATTCTGATACAGGGTATCGCCTGAAAGCTTAAAAAAAATATCCATCTGCGGTCTCTGCAGGGCAAAAAAACTTTGGCCATCGGCAGCAAGGACCAGCAGTAGTGGCTGTGCACCCAGTGTATCCTGTATGAGCCGCTCCTGCCTGAGCCTGTTCCAGTCATAGGCGCGGCGGCTTTCGCCGGCACTTATTCCTATGACCCATGATTTTTCATTCCAGGAAAGACTGTCTGAACCGGTCAGTGACTTTCGGCTACTGCCATTTTCGTAATTGAATGTGCTGTCATAATTGGATACGAATGCCGGATCGGGCTGCATGATGAGAGATCCCGGGTTGAGCTGCAGCCATTGCTGCAATGTGGTTTGGGTGCTGAAGAGCTCCTTTAGTTTTGTGCCTTTTAGTTTACCAGCTACCGCCTCTCCCGTTGCCTGGCGCCACCAGCTATGTGTTTCTTCATCTTCGAGCATGGCATTGAAGTGATCCATACCAACCAGCCTGAAACGTGCGGGCTTTCCATTTACGATGGGTTCAAAAATGCGACCAGTACGGCATACGGTGCAATAAGTAACCAGCACCGGTTGTCCGTTGATGCGGTCCTGCACCTGATGGTGATACCCTATAAACTGAATGGGATAAGCTTTTGCCACCTCTCCGATACGTATGCCGATCACCAACCTGTTTGTATCAACCTGGTTTGAGGCGGCATTGGCCATGGCCAGGGTTTGCGGCTGGCGAAACATCTGATCGGCCGCCATTACGAAGTTGGCAAAATAAGCTACCGCTGCCAGTAATAATAATGGAGACAGCAACAACCATTTTCTGCGCCATGATGAGCGAAAAAGTCCTGCCAGGAGCATTACTCCAAAGACGGCTCTGAATACCCAGCGCCAGGTATACAGAAAATAGGCCAGCGGCAGACTGTTCATACGCTGACTGCCTGGCATGGGCATAATAAAATAAACGTTGGCAATTTCAAACAACAGGAGGCCCAGCCAGCCGATCCAGAATATTTTTTTCATGGAACTCCGTTTAGTTTAGATAAATGAGGCCTGCCGGCCCTTCCTGAAACAGGTATCATTTTCCCGTTATCCGTAATGGTTTTATCATAGCTATTTGTCGCGGTCAAAGAGCGTTTCATCCAAAAACAACCAGATGTTACTTTGCTTCGCTCTTAATTAAAGCCGCACTATAAAAGAAACGCTTCCATTGCGGCCATCAGATGGCCATATGCCGGGCCCCGGATAAAAGGTAGGCCGTTTGGTAAAATACTGGTTATTGAACAGGTTATTGATATTGGCTCTTACCTCGAGATTACCCGAAATGCGATAGGATGCGTTTGCATCCAGCAACCCATATGATGGTACCAGGCCTACCGCACCTGTGGTCTTCAATGGTTCCTTTGTATTCAATGCATCGGCATACGAGCTGGCAGTAAAACTGTACAGCAGCGAGAAACTGGCCTTGCGATAACGTACAGAAGCTCCATTGCGGGTAATGAGTGCCGGAGCAGACTCTACCCTGTTACCGCTTACATCAACATTATTATTGCCGGATTTCACAAATGCATTTCTGTAGCGGGCATCCGTAATGGCTGTGGAGCTGAACAGGGTAAGCCCCATTTTACCAGACAACATAAAGTCGGCCTGCACAAACATCTCCAATCCTTTGGTAAAGGAGTTGCCGATATTGGTACGATAGGTATAGAAATTGCCCAGGTTATCTGTTTCGGACAGTGTGCCGAAACGATCCTGATAGCGAAGCACAAACGCACTTACATCCCAGCGCAGAAAACGCCAGCTGCCCCTGAAGCCGAGTTCTGCATTATATCCTTTTGCATCTTTGATATTCGGATCAACTTTTTCGTATAATGAACCCGGAATAAGATCCTTAAAGAGCATGGGATGATATGCCTGCGACCAGCCGCCGTAAAACTCACCGGCATTATTGAGACGATATGAGAAGTTGACACCCAACAGCGGGAATCTGTGCCGGATGCTAACCGGCAATTCACTGGCCGGATAGTATACGATTGTGCCACTCATATCTGTTTTGCCCGATTCAACCCGCACACCGGCATTAATGCTGAGATGCGAAGTGATTTCAAATTTATTCTCGGCAAAAACAGCCATATTGCTGGTACGCAAATGCACATCTCTGCCCCATACCGGATCTGCCAGCGTAAGATCGTACTCGGTACCCGTTGTGCCCTTACCCAGTTGTGTACGGTGCAGGTCATTGTTCATATACTGCAGACCTGCTGCCAGTGTATGCAACCTTGAACCGGTTTTATACTCCTGCAAGACCCGTAATTCTGTTGTGTAACTATTGAACCGGTCAATATCCACCTGCCGGTTATTGTACTGCATGGTGGTGGCATTGATGGTGTCCATTACATTGGTGGGCTTATCAAACTGCACACTATTACGCCTGCCCAGCACAGCTGAACTCAGGAGTTGAATGCGGGTGGCATCGGCGAGTTGCCAGTTGACCGTAATGGAAGGCACGTGAATATCGGGGCTAAAATAATTACGCGAACGGGTTGCCTGTCGTGGATCCTCATAAAACATACTATCTGTCAACGCTCCCGGTATCCGATACAGGTATTTGGATCGCGACCAGTCGAGCCGTACAGAGAAACGGGGAGAGGCATCATAAGCGAGCATCACAGATTGAGCTTCCGATTCTGTACGTTCGTTGTGCCGGTAGCCATTTCTTGTTTTACGATGCATATAGGCATAATACCGGAATTTGCCTGATTTTCCGCCGATGGCATTATAGGTGCTTAATAAATTAAAGCTACCAACGGTGTTAATGCTTTCGAACGAAAAGGGGCGCGTTGTATCACCCTGTTTGGAAATATAATTGAGCATACCGCCAAACTGTGCACCGTATTGCAGCGATCCGGTACCGCGCACCAGCTCAATGCGGGCAATACTCTCCATCGGCATACTATAGTGGCTGGCAGGGTAGCCATACATATCTGAATTGGTCAGTGCGCCGTCTTTTCGGATATTGAATTCCCAACCCCGATGCGGGTCAAGTCCACGGGCTGCAATATTTACCTGGTTGCCTGTACCATCCATATCATATACAAATACGCCGGGGATTTTGGCAAATAACTGACGGCCTGTTTTGTTGGTAATATCTGCCGGGCTTTGAGCGAGGTCAATGACCTCCGTTTTCTTTCCAGCGAAAATAAACGTGCCCTGCACAGACGGCAGTGGTTTAATAATGTTCTGATGGAGATAAGCTGTTATTACTACACTATCAAGTGACCTTGTTTTACCGATGGTATCCTGCCGGGCTGCCAGCAGCATGGGTAAGAGAGCAAAGCCTGCTCCAAGAATTTTTTTTCTCATAACTAATAAATTAAAAAGAGGCGTCTGTAAAGAATTACAACGCCGTAATCGAATGCTTATATTGTATCAAACTTATGTGGCCGGTATAGCATTGAAGCTATACCGCAGGAATTGGTCTGTTTTAAAAAGGGGGCGTCCGTAAAGAATTACAACGCCGTAAAATCGAATGCTTATATTGTATCAAACTCTTGTGGTAGCAGTGGTTTAACTTTTTTACGGTTTTAAAAAGTGGGCGTCCGTAAAGAATTACAACGCCGTGACGAATGCTTATTGAAATAACCGATTTACAATTTTATTCGGCACCATCGGTTCGGGCTCTGTCTACCGCATAGTTGCCTACGTTTGTTCCCACTACCAATCCAATTTCACAATCGCTGCGGTAATGAATGCCGCCATACATACGCGACAGAGATGCTTCCTGTGCCATAGCCTTATAACTTTCCGCTTTATCGGGTACAATATGACCCAGTATAGCCGCTGCAGCTCCACTGAATGTGGAGTGACCGGAGATGAATGCGGGGAAATTGGGAATACCGGTGAGTGTTTTAATACGTGGATCTAACTGGGCAGGCCGGGGATTGAAATAATGATATTTTGTATCCCAGCACACAATAGCTGCATCCATCAATGACATATTCAGTAATGCCATATTGCGCGCCCAGCGCACTTCACTAAAATTGAGCTTAATAAAATCTTCCGCTGCAATGAGATCCCAGTGACCGGGAGGTGTGGAAGTACCTACCCCATCGGCCCAGTAATGCACAATACGAATTCGCTCACGGGTCGGGTTAGTGACGAAACTGAGAATCTCTTCCGTTTCCTTTTTCATCAGATCACTTTTTACCGGAGGAGGTGCATCAGGGCGAAGCGAAATGGTGGTGAGTGAGTCAAACAAAAACGCTTTTACTTTACCAAACAGGGGCAGCATAGGCGGACGGCGGGGCACTTCGAGGCTGTACCAGGGAGTTTCGCCACGTGCAATACAATCTGTTTCAAGCTGTGTCCACTGCTGCTGATTACCTGCGGCTGCACCGGCCCGGTCGCCGCGGGCACGTGTTACAAATTTTTGTGCCACGGCCCTACCGAGTGCTTCGCCGGCTTCCAGATCGCTACGCACATTTGCTCCGGCAATAAGACGGGCCCGTTTGTGTTCTTCTGCTTTCTGATTGATATAATCCTGCTCGCCGGGAAATAATAATTTCAGCAACTCCACGGCTGCGCCGGCTACTACCGCATCTTCTGAGGGATAAGAAGGCAGTGTATTTTTGGGAACCAGCACTTTCAGCGTAGTATCTACCCGGTAAGGAGCCGCACGATTGTAGGTAGTTTTATAATGCCAGGCTGCTACCAGCGCGTCATATTGGGCCGCACTTACGTAAGCGTAGGCGCGTGCCGCATAGGGCGGATTGGCAAAAGGAAACAGTGGATAGGCCAGCGGGTTGTTGGCACTTGGAAATGGATAAGTACCATCGGCATTCTGATAGGGAGGCAGGTTATATTTAGCCACCAGCTCGCGCAATATCTCATTCCAGCGCAGTACAGCGCCCGCACTCCAGTATTTAACTATACGTTGTTCTTCGTTGCTGATATTTTCCTGCCAGCCTTTGATCTCATTAATCTGTGCAATATACTCGGGGGTATTGGTAGCAATAGGAGCAGCTACAGGAAACTCGGAGGCACTCGTGAGCAGCACGGGTTTCCAGGTACCGGCATTCAGATCCTGATTAGTTGGATTAAGTGCCGGAATATTATCGGTACGCCCTTCTACATCCTTATTACAGGCAGTAAAGAAAATAGCCAGACTGCCCAGTGCAGCAATGCCTGTGAAAATGATTTTTTTCATACTAGTTGGTTTTTGAAGGGGTTTTTGCAGTTGTTGTTTTCTTACTCAGGTCAAACACATAAAACAGGGAGCCATAAAAGCCGGTAGCCTGGCCCATGTTGCGGCCTGCAATGGTAGTATTGCCTCCGGCTACAACAGACAGCTGGGGCAGCCAGGGCAACACATATTTAAAGTTGGCCCCCACAGTAGTTGCATTCATCCGGTTGCTGGGAAAAGGCATGTTATTGCGGGTAATATCAAACCCACCCAGCGTAGTCCAGTTGTTGACGATCGCCTCTGCAATGAGCCGGTTATTGCGCCATCCTGTTCTGAAATTGAAACTGGCCGCATCGGGCATTTCTACCTTATTGGTATTATGCATGGTGGTGGTATAGTAAGAGTCACGGTCTATCTCGATATTGCTACGCAGCACGTAGGTAGCAGATCCGGTTACAAACCAATTACCCTGCTGAAAATCTGCCATCACACGAGCCTGGAGCGTTTTGCTGCGCATACCAATAGAGAGAGGCAGAAAATCGGCTACGTAATTGGTAAGCGGAAATGACACACCACCAATTCCAAACAGGGTAAGTTTGCCACCGCCACTGGTGCGGTGCTCATAGCCTCTCCATTTAAGGAAGAGACTGAGATCCTGCAGGCCATCGAGACCATGCAGGGTGCCGGCAGTAGCTTTTGTTTTTACATATGGTACAGAAAACAGTGCATTCAGCTTACGGCTGATGCCGTAGTTGCCCATCACACTATACATCTGTGTGGATACACGGCCGAGGTTCAGGTTTTCGCGTTTGCGGGTGCCTTCCCAGTAGTTTTTCCAGCTGCTGTAGCTGTACATGGGTCCCACACAAAAGGCATTTTTTTCCATCATAAGACCATCTATTTCTGTCTGGGCCCGAACCTGTGGTGCCAGCGCAAGCAGCAGTGCCGGCATTAGTATTGTTGAAAGCGTTTTACATCGTGGCATAGTGCAGTTGTTTTGTTGTTTCAGTTGCGGATGAGATTAAAATTTTATGCTCATTCCCAGGTTGATCACATAATCGGCAAAAGCAGCATCACCCTGTTGAAAAGTGCCGGTGGCTGCTGATCTTTCTTTATCGGTAACACTTTGCGTACGGTTACGTGCAAGGGCAACCGGCACAGTGAGGTACCAATTCGTCTTTTTACCCATGAGGCTTACACCGGGTTCAATTGCAATGGCATAGCCTGGTCTTCTAAACCCCTCGCTGCCGCCAAACAGGTCATATACGGGTATGCCATCGATACGGCCACCAGCCATTACGGTAAATTTTCCTGTCATATAACTGAAGCCTGCGCGTGCCATATACTGATCAGGTACACTGCAAATAGTTTCATTAGCCAGAGCCGGAGTGAGTGTTTCGCGATAAGTGCGGGTGCCATTTACCTCACGTGGATTGATCAGGTAAAACGCACTGGCATATACACCAAGGTTACGTGCTACATGGCGGTAAGCATTGACTTCGGCCGTAAAACCGGTGCCGCCGTCACCCAGTTGAATGGATTGGTCTACAGTGCGCAATTCGCTGCTTCCGTTAGGCCCTACATTGTGCCAGTAGTCCTGGTAATTGTAATCACCGGTAGCGAATTTGATACCCATGCCTACCTGTACATTCCCTTTATGTGCCTTTTTAGGATCAAATACCCAGTAATAAGCACTGGCCCGGATATCACCAAGACCAAAAGATTCGGTATTGCGGCGCTCGCGTTTTACGTATACACCATTCACGAGCCCGTGCTCATACAATGAAGAGCGTACGTTGGAAAGTAACGGCATATTAAGACTCAAAGACCAGCGGCTATTGAGCTTACGTACTATAGAAAGATCAAGTGAATGTGAATAATTAATAACTTCTGTATGTTGCTCGAGCCTTTCTTTCTGCTCCTCTTTGCCTTTGAAATGGCGGAAAGATCTGAAATAACGGTAGTTGGCATTGAATTGCCATTTGGTATTATCGGCAACGGGTTCCTGCAAGGAACAGGAAGAGCCAGTGCTGCGTATAGCCACGCAGCCCTGTGCTTCGCTACGCTGCTGTACGGCCAGGAGGCCCAGCAGCATAAAAAATTTTATGCGACGCATAAGTAAGTAGTATGGTTTTCGGGTGCAGGAAGACTGATTACTTCCTGAACTTCAGTTTCTGGACAATAAAATCGCCCACTTTCCGGCCATACTCTGTACTTACAATGCATGAACTGTGATAATGAATACCTCCATAAAAACGGGCCCAGTTATTCTCTTCTGCAGCCTGCCTGAAGGATGTATAGGATCTGCTGGGTATTCCGAATTCCAGCTCAGAAGTATCAGTATATGCAAAGTTGTCACCAAAGACCGATGTCAGTGCTTCTGCATTGGCAGCCGACACGGTAGAGTGACCACAGGTATATTCGGGGAAAGGGGGAGTTTGCAACAATGGTTGCCACTCGGGATCAATATATTTATTGATCACTGTTTCAGGACGCACGGTATTATGGCGGAATTTTTCGTCCCAGCAATGGATAAATGCATCAAACTGGGCAATAGCCGTAATTGCATAGGCATATACAGTAGCGGCATAGTCGGAGCCGGCTTTTTTTGCTGCAATACCTACTATGGCCATCCAGTGACCGGGAGGCGAAAACTTCTTGGTACCAAACATCACGTGCCCTGATACGTTTAACTTGAATGGATTGTCGTCCCAGAAATTAGCGATATGCTTTTGCTCATCGGTAAGATTGTCGACAGCTTTTTTAATAGCCATTACTTCCTTATAATAAGCGCTGTTGGTGTCTTTAATGTTGAAAGGAATGGGAGGCGGTGGTGTAAACTGATCTGCACTATCCAGCACGGCGGTGCGTATCTCCATCCAGTGGGGTTCCATGGCTGAAGTATAAGCAGGCGGTGTGGGCACCCAGCGGCCGGGTGTATCCATTACGGTATACTTGGGCGCACTGCGGGTCTGTGCATAGTTGTCGCCTTTACTCCATTTGATGATATGCTCTGCTACCTGGCTGGCGTAGGCCGATGTGGCTTCCAGCTCTTTAGCCGGCATGCCTTCATCGCGCATCAATTGCTTGAGGCTGTCTACATAGTCTTTCATGCTACCGGCAGGGAAAGTCACCGCTTCTCCTACCTGGCAAAAAGCGAGGAGTGAAGCGAAATTGAAATTTATGCCTGCTGTAGTATCAGGCGCAGGTGCGGCTTTCAGATCGTTGATCTGACCCGCCAGCGAATAATACCGATCAGGATAGCCTGCAGCGATGACTTCATAGGCAGCTACACTGGCATACATGTAATTACGTGATGCCACAATAGGACTGAAATTATTACCCATCACCACCGTATTCAGTTCGTGCACCATCTCGCTGAATTGAATAGGATCAGCCGCCAGTTTTTTATAGTTGTCTCCTTTACCTGTGCATGAAGTAAAAAATACCAGTGCCAGCAGAGAAATACCAACAAATGTTCTCACTTTCAATAATCTTTTATCGCTAAATACAATTCCTTCCATCTGCTTTTGCAGAATGGAAAAATAAACGTTCAATCTGATTCAGGAAAAACGAATGCTTATACATTCATTTCGGGAGGCTGACCGGTTACCTCTGAGTAACAGACAGGAAGTGTTTGAGTAAAAATGGGGAAAGAATGCCGTGATTGCTCTACAATCACAGACAATTCGGGATAAACATTTTTGTTGCTGTATTCACTCCAGAAGCTTTTTGCAAAACCTGCATAGTCACCGCCTTTTTTATCGGATGACTGCTGGTCAAGGCCATTCGCCTTTTTATAATAGTTGGAGCCAGCTGCTTTGATCTCATCTTTAGCACTGTTGGCAATACATTTCAGTACAAGGAAGCCATCTACCACTTTACTTTTTACATAGGTGTAATGTTTGCCATCCACTTCTACTTCGCCATAATGACGCTCAAATTCGGGCTGACTGATCTGGTAGGGAACCTGGAGGGGAATTTTTACTTCTATGAGTTCTGCCTCATCGTATTGCTGACTGTCGAGACGGGCCTCCAGTTGCTGATCTGCCTGGCTCTCCATCAGACTGGTAATAATACGGTAGCCGTACCAGTTGAAGAACAGCATAAGCAACAGAAATATGGCAGCTAATTTTCTCAAGGCAAATAATCACCAACAAGGTAAGATTTTTTTCAATAGTTATAAGTCGTCCCCTTATTTTATTTCACGGTAAAACTCTTCTTGTCCGGTTCATCCCCCCTGGCTGTCAACCGCTTCCGGAAAATGGGAAAAATCGATCTGTCCTGCAGCATGCCTTCAGGGCATCATGCCGGGCCATTAAAGTCAATGAACCTGCTTTGCAAGCACGGACAGAAAACAGCGAAACTATCCTTTCACACAGATTGTTTTATTAAACTCTGTGGTAAATTTGTTTGGGTTGCCTAACTACTAACCTGCATCTTCCATATGAAAAAAATATTCCTGATACTGCTGGCACTGGTTGTTGTTACTCTTTGCTGTATCTACCTCTTTATCCCTAATGTGGTGCAGCATTCCAGTGGTCATTCATCCCCTTATCGCTACGACGCTGTATTGCGCCGGCTCAAACAACCGGCCAACTGGCTTTGCTGGGCCGACAGGCAGTCTCTGCTGACAAAAGACGGGCTGCTTCACCTCAGCGATGTCAGTTTCCGTGCTGATAGTTTTTCGCAATCGGCTCTTTACTTCAGCCCGGTGGCCCCTGCGCAGGGCTACCAACTGCGCCTGGCTATCAGCCCTGTCAATGGCGACTCAACCCGCCTGCAATGGGAGTACCGCTCCGCCACTTCCTATAACCCCATTCAGCGGATCAACCGTTACAGGGAGGCTCAATCGGTGAGGAATGCACTTGATCAGCTGTCGGCCCATACCAACAGGTATTTCCGGCATATCGAAGGCGTGTACGGTTTTGCGATCAAGGAAGCCGTTGTGAGCGATTCATTGTTAATTTCCACATCCGGCAACAGCAGCTCCTATCCCGATATTCCTTTTATTTATTCCCTTATCGATAAATTATATAGTTACCTGCAGCAACAGCAGGCACAAACTTCAGGCGCTCCCATGCTCAATATTCTGCAGCAACCCGAAGGCGGTTATCTGACACGTGTGGCATTGCCCGTAACCCGTGAGCTGCCTCAGCAGCATGACATCAGCTTCAAACGCATGCTGGCCGGTGGTAATATTCTCATCACCGAAGTAAAGGGCGGTCCGGCTCAGATAGAAAAAGCATCGGCACAGATAGAGAACTATATCAAAGATTTTAAGCGCATGTCGCCCGCCATACCATTTCTGTCGCTTGTAACAGATCGCCGGCAGCAGCCAGACAGCACACAATGGATCACCCGCATTTATTATCCGGTGATGTAAATAATCTATTTGCCTGCAAAATCAATCAGCAAAGCGCTTCCGTTGTTGCGCACCACGAGGAAACACTGGCGGCCTGCTACCCGCACTCCGCGTATGTACCTTACCTCTCCTGTAATGGTCAGGCCAGGTATGGCCTGCACATCGAACCTGCCCGCTCCTTTGTTGATCAGCAGCTGTCCATAACTGGCATCGTAACGACCCATCTCAATATTATTTCCATAATAATTGCCGCCCACCAGAAAGTCAGGCAAGTTGTTGCCATCTGCATCTACCGGCACTGCGGCCTTTAGCGGCGAAAGCTGGGCTTCAAAAGGCAATGGCTCAATGGCGAACTGAAGATTTCCTTTATTAATGAGCACCACACTACTGAAATAGTCAGCCGACCATTTACCTGCATCATCCAGTTCTTTGCTGCCAAACAATTCCTGCAGCGATGCTTTTGCAAAATCAGCGGCGTATAAAAATTTCTTTTTCAGAATGGGCATCTGCTTTTCCAGTTCTGCTTTATTGGCAAATGGAATCTCTTTGTTTTGCAAATAATAGGTCAGCACCTGTTCCTTGCGGCCATTATGATCAAAGTCGGCATAGTAGAGACGTACGGGTTGAGCTGCACTGGCCTTCAGCCTGCTGTTCAACCCCAGGTTGCCTGCCAGCAGGTCGGGAAGTCCATCGTTATTTATATCAGCAACCGTCAGCATGTTCCACCATCCTTTTTCCACTGTGAGTGCCCGCCGGGTAAATCTGCCCTGCTGATTGATATAGGCTGTAACCGGTCCCCATTCCAGTGCGAGCAGCAGATCCTGATCGCCATCTTTGTCAATATCAGTCCACAAGGCCTGTGTCACAAATCCGGCTGTAGCCAATTCCGGAGCCACTTTCTCTGTCACATTGGTAAAATGACCTTTGCCGTCGTTTTGCAACAGGTAGGAAGTGGGCATTTGTCCATATGCCCAGGGCACTGCACGGGCGCCTATAAAGAGATCAACTGCCCCATCGCCATTAAAATCGCAGGGCTGTATGGTTGATGCGGTAAGATATAAGCTATCAAAAGCATCCGTCTTGCGGGTCAGCAACCCACTTGCACTACCCAGGTATAACCGGGGGGTGTTATGAAAATCCTTTCCATAAAACTCATTACCCCCACTCGCCACAAGCAGATCGGGATATTTATCATTGTTTACATCTGCCCACCAGGCATCCACATCTTCGTATACACTGTCTGCCAGCAATGCAGGCTGAGGCATAAGCGCAAAGCGACCATTTGGGTGCTGTACAAATACCGATGCCTGCTGATTGCGGGCGCCTCCGAGAAATATATCATCGAGGCCATCTCCGTTTATGTCGGCTACTGCTGCAGCAGGTCCCTCGGTTGATACCATATGCGGGATCAGCGGTTCGCGGTCAAACTCTACAAAATGATTTTCACGGTGCACATAATTCAATCCCGATGCAGCAGTAACATCCTGCATATTGCGACCTTCCGGTTTATTTCTGTTTCTGATACGACTCAGATCAAATGACGGAAGCCCCTGCCGGTAGGTCAGCTCCATCTGTCCTCTGCTGGTATCAAGCAGCAACGGCTCATAGGTATTATCGGGCCATATCCAAAAAGCCGAATCTGCCTTCACCTGGCTGAGGCCTATGAGCAGCGGCGTTTCCATGCTGGAAAGAAAGCCGCGAACAGGATATTTTTCATATACCTGTACTTCCTTGCCGGAGAAAATAACCGCGCGGGCGCCAATTGCGTTTTTATTACCGGGCTGTCCAATTGGCTTGACGGACACAGAAGTACGGGCGCCTCCTTCGTTTCTGTTATTCTCATAAATAAATACCGGCGCATCAATATTATTTACCACTACATCCAGATCTCCGTCATTATCGAGGTCGGCATATACAGCGCCATTTGAAAAGCCCGGCAAATCACCTTTTATGCGATCGGCCATGTCGGCAAAACTCATGTCTCCTTTATTAAGAAAAAACTTGTTGGGTATGCGGATCTCCGGAAACTTGCTGATCAGTGAAAGATCCCGCCCCCCCGCTTTTTCAGTATTAATGCGTTGCGGCACCTCAGTATTGGAAACAAAATTTACATAGTCAATATCATTCATCCGCTTGGGAATGCCATTGGAGATAAACAGGTCTTTTCGGCCATCATTATCAAAATCCATCCATAAAGCAGCCCAGCTCCAGTCGGTCGCCGCCACTCCGCTATAAAGTCCCGTTTCGCTGAAATGTCCATTGCGCTGATTATACTGCAGGTTGTTGCGTGTATACTGATACGAGTAGCCTACACTTATTTTGTGAAAAAAAATATCGTAAGAATCTTCGCCGAGTGATCGCTTCAGGATATAAGGATCTGCCGGCAGCATATCTGTGCTGATAATCTCCGGATAAGCATCATTATTTACATCAGCTACATCCACACCCATGCTAAACTGCGAAGTGTGCATAAGCTCGCTGGTACCCTGCTCGGAAAATGTACCGTTTTTCTGATTGATATACAGATAATCGTTTTCATGAAAATCATTCCCGATATAAATATCAGGGTATCCATCGAGGTTTATATCGGCAATGGCTATACCCAGTCCATAGCCGATGGCAGAGCTGTAAATACCTGTTTCGCGCGTAACGTCGGTAAAATGGCCTTTATCATTTTTATAAAACCGGTCGCCAGACAGTTCATGATACTGCCCGGCAAACTCAGCCCGGGGCTTGAATGTACCATTCTGATGTACAGAATGGTTAAGGAGAAAAAGGTCCAGATCGCCATCGAGGTCATAGTCAAAAAAAGCAGCCTGTGTAGAGAAGCCCGAAAAATCAAGACCATATTCTGCTGCCTTATCTGCAAATACCGGTATGCCTTCTGCGTTAACGCCCTGGTTGATGAGCAGCTGATTGCGGCTATGCAGCGTTTCATAATTTCCTACCCGGCATACATATATATCCAGCAGACCGTCCTGATTAATATCAACGACAGATACGCCGGTTGTCCATCCACCATCTGCTGGTATAGCAGCTGCTGTTGTTATATCGGTAAACCGGAGCTTTCCCTTATTAAGAAACAGTTTACTGGCTCCCTGATTTGATCCGAAGAAAAGGTCCTGGAGGCCGTCATTGTTAAAGTCGCCGGCGCCCACGCCGCTTCCGTTATAGAAATAGATATACTTAAACAGGTTGAACGACTGGTCAAAGGATAGCTTATTAACAAAGTCAACCCCGGTTTGCTCTTTGCTCAGCAATGTAAACAATGGCGATCCGCTTTTTTCTTTTTTGCTGCGGCAAGAGCCCAGTAGTGCGGCCGTAATAAATACCAGGGCTGCTGTTTTAGACATATTTTTTCGGATCCATTGCATGTTTAGTCTCATTCATCGGGTTAAGGCTGGTGCTTTCCGGCACGCAGCTGATACACTTGTGGTTTTTCATTATTTATAGCTGCCAGCAGTAATAATCCCTGGTCTGTTTTTACCAGACTCATATCTTTTACGGCTCCTCTCATATGCAAACCGGCTGCTGCAGGTGCCAAAAGTGTAAAATTAGCTTTCCCATCGTTAAGGAGTACCAGGCCATAATTGGCATCGAGCCGTCCAAATTGCGGCGGGAAACCAAACATGTTGCCGGCAACAAGGAGATCATTGCTGCCATTGCCGTCTACATCTGCAATCAGCAGTGCATTTACGCTCGACAGTTGCGCCATCAGCGGAAGCTCGGTTATTTCAAAATGTCCCCCGCCTTTATTAATAGCTATAATACTGGCATTATAATCAAAACTGCGGCTGGCCGATGAATGTACAATGGCTTCGCCAAAAAGATCTGTAATAGTCTTGCCGGCATAGGCATCGTGACGCAGGTGTTGCTTTTTAAGGGAAGGGAACTGGTCTGTTATTTCTTTTTTGGTGAATACAGGCACATCCTGATCGTTTACCGTATAGGTAATGAGCTGCTCGCGCTGACCGTTCTGATCAAAATCATTTAGCCAAAGACGCACGGGCATGCCGGGGGTCGGGCGCAGATAAAAGTTCTTGCCTATATTACCCAATACAAGGTCTGTAAGCCCATCGCCATTGAGATCTGCAGCCGCAAGACTTTGCCACCACCCATGCAGGTTTTGCAAGCCGGTTTGTTTCCATTCTTCAAAAACGGCTTTTTCTTTTTTGTATTGAAAAATGCGGGGCTGCATCCAGCTACCCGTGAGCACCAGTTCTTTTATACCATCTTTATCAAGATCTGTCCAGGCGGCTGCAGTAATCATTCCGCCCTGCAGCAGATCGGGACAAAGGCGGGCCGTGGCATCGGTGAAGTGACCTTTGCCATCATTTACAAAAAGATAGCTGGGTGGAGGTACGCCATACTGATAAGGCATACTGCGGCTGCCAATAAACAAATCCAGATCGCCATCACCGTCAAAATCGCAGGGCACAGCTACCGATATATTTGTATTGTTGACAGGAAAAGCATGCGAGGCCAGGGAATACCGGCCTTTACCATCGTTGAGGTAAAGACGATGCTGCAATTCACGCGAACCTGGCTGCGCATTATTGCCACCGGCGCCGATATAAAGATCAGCGTCGCCGTCATTATCTGCATCAAAAAACAGCACCGCCACATCTTCAAAGTCGGCATACTGCTCAAACACCGGCTGTTTATTCCTGACCAGTCCTGCTGGTGTATTGAGATATAACTGACCCGCCTGTCCTTTGGCCCCTCCAATATAAATATCTTCACGGCCGTCTCCGTTCACATCTTCTTTTGCAATCCGGGGCCCTTCTGCAGATAACATCTCGGGCAAATTACGTTCTGTATAAAAGTCAATATGATCGTCTTCCTGATGAGCATCGAGGTTGACAGGCAAAGACGTGAATAATGAATTAGCTGCTGCTACTGATTCACTGCCCGCCGATCCAATCCGGCCCTTACCTGTTGGTGCCAGCGTATGCAGTTGCCCAGGCTTTAGTGATCCGAAATTATCCGTCGTGCGATCGGGCCAGGTTACTACTACAGAATCGATACGGTTTATTTTGCCCAGTCCTATTACCTGGCGATAATCTACCGATGACTGAAAGCCGCGGGTAGGTATGAGTTCGCGCGAAAACACCTGGCCCCCCGCGTATACGCGTATCAGCGAACCTATGGCAAATGAATTGGCGCCCTGACCTTTTAACTGAATGCTGATGGCGCTGGCTGTGGAATCCAGTTCCTGCTGATGATTGCGGTAAACGAATGCCGGCCCGTTTACATTGCTTACTATCAGATCCAGATCCCCATCATTATCCAGGTCGCCATAGGCAGCTCCGTTTGAAAATGAAGGGGTGGTAAATCCCCATGCCTTTCCTTCATCGCTGAACTGCAGGTTGCCGCGATTGCGAAATGCTTTATTCAGCACTGGCGTGGAAGGCATTCTGTTTACGATACTGTCAACCTCTTCTTTTTCACCCGTAAGCACCATACGTTGTATGATATTGTCCGCAAAAAAATCGATAAAATCCTGGTCCGTCACATCGTGATAAATACCGTTGCATACATAAATGTCCGGAAGGCCATCATTGTTCATATCAAAGATGAGGCCACCCCAGCTCCAGTCAGATGCAGCCACGCCACTCAGAAAAGCCGTTTCGCAAAAGCTGCCATTGCCATCGTTGATCTGAAGTGTATTTTGAGTAAACTGGTTATAGAAGCCGTTCTTTTGTTTCAGCCGGTATACGTCAATCCCTTCAAATGAAGTGGTTTTCTTAAGCCGCTTATCATCATCCGGCAGCATATCAGTGGTAAAAATATCCGGATGGCCATCGTTATTTACATCAGCCATATCGGCTCCCATCGATGACAGGCTGGTATGCTGTACCCAGTTTTCCAGTTCATCTTTGAAAGTTCCGTTTCGCTGGTTGATGTACAGGTAATCACGTTCAAAAAAATCGTTAGATACATATACGTCCGGATAATGGTCGCCGTTTACATCGCCAACGGTCACACCAAGGCCAAAACTCATCAGACTGCCGTATATACCGGCTTCTTTGCTGACATCGGTAAAACGTCCATCATCATTTCTTAGCAGGCGATCTCCGCCTCCTTTGAGAAAATCGCGTACAGGCCAGTCAGCAGCACGCAGGTCGCGCCGGTTGGCATAATTTAGTGTATTTACCGGTATAAAGCTGTTATTGATGATAAAACAATCCAGGTCGCCATCCATATCGTAATCAAAAAAGGCAGCATGTGTGGCATACCCACCTTCGTTTTCTAACCCCCATGTTTTGGCCTCTTCCCTGAATGTAAGATCATGATTATTGATAAATAGCTGGCTGCGTGGCGGCGCTCCGTTTACATAACCGGCATTGCATACATAAATGTCAAGCCATCCATCGTGATTGATATCCACCATCACCACACCGGTACTCCAGTCTGGTTTATCTGCAAAACCCGCTTTGGCCGAAATATCATCAAACTGCCAGTTGCCTTTATTCAGAAAGAGTTTATTAGAGCCCATGTTGGCGGTAAAGAATACATCGGCCAGCCCATCATTGTTGATATCGCCAATAGCCACGCCGCCACCGTTATAAAAATTCCGGTAACTGAAAATATTGAAGTCTTTCCGGTTGGTAATGGAATTGGTAAAATTGATGCCGGAGTTTTCGATCTTTTCAAACAGCACAGGCTCTGCCGGTCTGTCTGACTTACAGGCAACAAGAAATGATAATAGCAAGCAATAAAAACTGATCCTGGCAATTTGCATAGTCGGATGATAACAACCCTCTGCAGAAGGTATTTAAAAATACGTTCATTCCTTCATAGAAACCACTCAATAAAAATAGAAAGGTCAATTTTCATTGACCTTTCTGTGACTGCTTATACTTGAGACTGCTTAACGATAACGTCTTTATTAATATCCGGGATTCTGCGTGAGATTGGGGTTAGCGGCCAGTTGTTGTGCCGGTAAGGGAAACAACAGGCGAGACTCCGGTGAAGCGGTTGTGCGGAGTTCATCGGGGTTCAGGAATTTGCCGAAGCGGATCAAATCCTGGCGGCGCCAGCCTTCCCAGTACAGCTCACGTCCGCGTTCATCAAGCACCTGATCGAGTGTCACACTTCCCAGTGCGCTGGCACCGGAGCGTGCACGCACGGCATTTACGAGATCGCGGGCTGCGTTGGCATTGGCGGGGGAATTGCGCAGGTACGCTTCTGCCTGCATCAGCAGTATATCGGCGTAGCGGAAGATCACAAAGTCATTGTCAACATTATCGCCGTTATTATAATCAGGCGGATATTTTACTACGCGGATACCTGTTACCTCCAGTGTATTGGGATCGGTTTCTACCGCTTTTACGGCTTTTGTAAAGCTCAGCGGGTTTCCTTTACGATCTTGCAGTGCCCCGCCAGACTGATTGTATTGCTGACCCAGCAGCAGGCCTACACGCAGACCTGACACATTGGTAACACCAGTGTAACTGTCGCCCCTGCGCTTATCTGCCGCTTCAAATTTATCGTAGAAATCGCCCAGTGTGGTAAAACCATTCCATCCGCTGGGATTATTGTTGTAGTGAAGCGAGCAGAAATAACGTGAGCGTACGCCGCCACTGCTTGAACCGCCCAGATTTTCACCGGTAAAGATATTTTCCGTGCTGATGGTATTATTGGTGGGGGCGAAATTGTCATAAAAATTGGAAGTCAGTGTACGGCCTGTTATATCATTTGCCAGGCTGATCACTTTGGCCATATCGGCGGCATCAAAGGTGGGTGCATTGCGATTGGCGATGACTCCTTTGGTGAGATAACATTTCATGAGCAACGCGCGGCAGGCATTCTTATTGGCGTTGTAGGTAGGGCCGTTGGGGAGGTTGGGAAGTGCCGCCTCCAGCTCTGAAATGATATAACTCATACCATCGGCGCCCTTACGCACCTGAGGTACAGCCAGCGGATCGCCACCTGGTTCGCGATAAGGCGCCTGATCCCATCCCTCTATCAGGAAAAAGTTGGCAAAGGCCCGCAGAAATTTAGCTTCTGCTTCCTGCTGGGGTGTGGGGCTAAGGCTCAGTACCTGAGTAGCGTTGTAAACGATACGGCCCAGGTTTTCAAACGCCCCTCTTACATAGTTGTGGTTGGCATCCCAGGTATGTGCATGCAATACACGCCAGATACCGTTGTCGTCCCAGTCACCGCCACGGGTAGGGCCAACACATTCATCGGTCGTATGCTCCTGAATGGCCCAGAGGTTATCCTGGTTCTGAAGCGCACGCATATCATTGCGGTAAATATTCAACAGAAGATCCGCTGCAGTAACGGCACTTCCGGAATTGGCTGCAAGGCTGTCTTTAAAACGCTCGTCTATTTTGTTGCACCCACTGGCCAGTAAAACCATCAGGGCTGCTATTAAGACAATTTTATATTTCATAGTAAAAGAATTTGTTCTTGATTAAAAAGAAATATTTACGCCCAGCAGGAATGTTCTGGCAGAAGGATAACCGATATAGTCAATACCTACTGAAGGAATTCCATTCACTTGCTTATCTGTGTTCACTTCCGGATCAAAGCCGGAATAGTTGGTAAGTACAAACAAATTCTGGCCAGTCACAAATACATTCAGGTTGCTGATGTTGTTTCCAATACGGCCCACGTTGTAAGAGATGGTGGCATTCGCCATTTTCAGATAATTGCCCTTTTCGAGATAACGTGAAGAAGAAGTAATGGGATTGGTAAGTGATTCGCCGTTTTTAAACAAATTGGAGGACAGGTTACGTGTACCCAGGTTGCCGATAGGCAATACTGAGTTGGCGGTATTGTTGTAAATCACATGTCCAAAAGCACCATTCATATTGGCTGACAATGTCAGTTTCTTATAGCTCACAGAGGTGTTTATGCCAAGTATGGTGGTAGGATTGGGATTACCCATGAAATAAAATACGTTACCATCATCTACATAAATCGCCTGACCGGTTTGCGGATCAATACCTCTGTAATCGCGTGTATAGAATACGTTGATGGGATGATCATTTGCAATCAGTTGCGAAAGCGTACCCGACATACCCTGGCCGTGCAGTGCACCTGTCTGGATAGGAGCGGGCAGGCCGCTTACCTTGTTCTTTACAAATGTGGCATTCACACCCAGATCCCAGTTCCAGTCATTGGTGCGAATCACATTTCCATTCAGCGTCACTTCAAAGCCTTTATTTTCTATCTGGCCATCGAGGTTGATCCAGATGGTAGTACCGGGCGAAGGTTGCGGGGAAATAGAAGGGAACAGCAGCTTCTTGGTAGTACGGTTAAAATAATCTACCGTACCGGTTACGCGGTTATTCCACAAGGCAAAGTCGAGACCTATATTAGCCTGAATATCCTGCTGCCATTGCAGATCCTTGTTGGGCAGCTGATTTTCGGAGAGGCCTCCGTTGTTTTCATTAAAGTTGTACTTGGCCAGTGAGGCTCCCGAAGGAAACTCCTGATTGCCGGTGATGCCCCAGCCTGCACGGAGTTTCAGCATATTGATCACAGTAGAATGGAAGAAATCTTCCTTGTTGATATTCCATGCTGCAGCAAATGACGGGAAATAGCCATATCGGTTGTTGGAGCCAAATTTACTGGAGCCGTCTGCACGGAAAGTTGCCGTCAGCAAATATTTGCCTCTGTAGTCGAATCCGAAGCGTGCGAAGTAAGAACGAATCTCCTGCAGCGGATTACGAAACGATGAAAAACGTTTGGTGTCATTTGATCCAAACTGCAGATAGTCGGTATAGTCCAGCTGATAGGCGCCAAAATCGCGACCGGTAAGGTTGGTACCTTTAAACTCTTTGCGATAGTATTCATAACCCAGCAGGGCGTTCATATTAAGATCGCTGCTGAGACGTTTGTTGTAGCTCAGCGTTTGGGTTACCTGTTGTGTAAGCAGTTCGTTATTGGCTACATTGGCCCAGCCACGCCCGTTGGGATGCGATGTGCTGATACCTACGTTTTCGAGGTTTACCCAGTTGCGCAGCGATGTTCTGCGAATACCTGTACCGTAGTTGAACCCGTAGGTGAGTTTATACTCAAGATCGTCGGTGATCTTATAAGAAGGAGAAATGCTGCCGAGAATAGTGGTGGTAGTGGCGCGGTCATTGTATCCTTCTACCAACTCGAGCGGGTTAACCGTTGAACCATCAAAATAGTTATTAATAGATCCATCTGGTTTGCGTAGTGCCCGGGTTGGATTAAACTGTAATGCTGTAGAAATAACGTTTCCTGTAAAACCGGCATCGGTACTGATTGCGCCTATTTTTTCTTTGGTTTGTGAAGTAACGAGGTTGAAATCGAGCCCCAGGCGGCGGTTGTTGAGCAACTTCATGGAAGAGTTGAAGTTGGCGGTAAGTTTTTTGAGGCCGGTACCTTTGAGTATACCTTCCTGATCGAGATGGCTGCCGGAAAGACGATAGCGGGCATTTTCGTTGCCGCCGCTTACCGCCACAGATGTGTTGGTGGTAAATGCTTCCTGAAGAATTGCATCATACGCATCTGTATTAGCACCATAGTCGCCTGCAGTAAGTCCATATTCTGCAAGCTCCTGTTTGTACATAGAAGCATCCATGATATCGATCTTCTTCATGATCTTGCTGATACCCACACTACTGTTCAACTCCAGGCGGGGCAAGCCCGACTGACCTTTCTTGGTGGTTACGATCACTACGCCATTGGCTCCGCGTGAACCATAGATAGCTGTAGCGGAGGCATCTTTCAATACATCAATAGAAGCGATATCGTTGGGATTAATAAAATTGAGCGGGTTGGCATCGGGAGTGGCTCCCACACCCGATGCATTTACGCCGGGGCGGGCATTTGTTCCATCCACGATCACTCCGTCTATTACAAAGAGTGGCTGGTTGCCGATGCGCAAGGAAGTATTTCCGCGGATTTTAAATGTTGTAGCACCGCCGGGCTGACCGCTGTTATTAATAACCTGTACACCTGCCACCTTGCCCTGAATGAGCTGGTCAGGGGCTATCTGAATGCCCTGATTGAAGTCTTTGGGCTTTACGGAAGCAACTGCACCGGTAAGATCGCTTTTACGTGCAGTACCATAACCGATCACCACAACTTCGCTCAGGCCACCTGCGGTACTTTTCAGGGAAACATCAACAGCGCTCTTCCCAGTTATATCCACTTCCATGGTTTCAAACTCTACCGACGAAACCACGATGGTATTAATACCTGATGGTACAGTCAGGCGGAATGAACCGTCTGAACCTGTGGAAGTACCTGTACTGGAACCTTTGGGCTGAACAGATGCACCAACTACCGGTGTGCCATCTTTTGAATCGGTAACCTTTCCGGTCACCACCCTATCCTGCGCAAATGAGGGAACAGCCATGCACAGCAGGAGGGGAAAGCAGATTACCTGAAGTAATCGTTTCATTGACATAAGCATTCGTTTTTTGGGTTTTGCAGATATGCGGCATTCAAATTGTGTCGTTAACACCATCTGAATTTTATTACATCTTTAACAAAATCCTTTAGTAGTTGTCTGAAACCTATACCTCCTCAGGCCATTCTCTGCAGCTTTGTGCTGCATCACTTTTTTCTGGTAAATCCGGTTGTTTTAGGGCAACTACCGCTGTCTTATAAAGTTAGTTTTCAGATATTTATAAAAAACAGCCGTTTCACGCAAAAGGGGTGATAACGATTTCGCAAACGATTGCGGTAATATTTTCGGGGGATAACTTTTAAAAAAAAGTTAAAGAAATGCCGGCCTGACCGCCGTTTATACCGCATTTCCGCCGTTAATGGACAAAAATGGGCCATCCGACTGCCTTTCGAAAGTGCAGGGGCAGGTTGTTTGCAGAGGAACCAACTTCACAGTGGCCTTATTGTCGTTCGAAACATCGTTGCCGCTACGCCCAGGCCATCACCAACCGGCAACTAATTAAAAAGCAGGAGCCGCTTCTTTGGGGAAGCGGCTCCTGCTTAACATATCGGACCGGTTTATCAGTCAATCCGCATAGTTTGTGTATACTCATTGAGTGTAATAGTATAGGTGCCGGCCACCGAAGGTGTTTTGAAATCACCTCCGCCTTCCCACTTTATAGCGCGGCTTACGCCAACGCCATTATTGCCTCCGCTATTGTCTTCGTAATCGAAGGCACCCCAGTCATTGCCAGCCAGGAATTTGATAGACTTATCTGCTTTGAGTGCTACAGTAAGGGTCCATACTCCATTGCCGGCATAAGTCATTTGAGGTGAGCTACCCGGGCTCCAGTCGGGCACACCCTGTATACCATCGCCCACAAGACGCATTTCTGTAGCAGGACTTATTTCATATTTAATATTGTCAACATTGCGGCCATCCCACATCACACGGTAACGGCCTGCCGCACTTACAGCCGGGAAGTTGGCTCCTCCATTTACTTCCATTGTGCTGCCACTGCCACCTGAGGTTCCATAGCTGCGTGTCAGGTCAGCATCTATAGATCCGTTGTTCCAGCTATTATTATCAATCATTTTCCATTCGCCAGCGGTAGTGAGATTGGTAAGTCCCACAAAGAGATTGGTAGCGGCTGCTCCCATTGCATAGTTGGGGAAGGTATTACTGGGTTCCCAGTTTGCACCTGTACCACCGCCTACAAAGCCCATACGCCCCGTACGAATATCATATTTCAGGGTGGTGCGGTTAATGCTTACCCGGTATACACCGGATGTTGCTACGGTAAAATTATCGGAGCTATTCTGCACAAGATTGCCGCCTGTACCGCCATAATTGATATCCCAGCTGCGGCCCTGTGTTACTTTAAACTGTGCTCCGGCCGGCAGATAGATATAGATAAAGTAGGTGCTGTTGAGTACATCACTGCGCAGATCACGAATCAGTTCAGGCGCTGTTTCCGGAGTCCAGTCGTTGCCATAACCTGAAGCCGACTGGTAACTGCCGGGCAGGTAAAAACGTGCGATAGGGAAATAGCTTTCGACACTTACATTATAGGCTGCAGAGTAAGAAACCGCTCCCTGCGCGGTAGTGGCTTTGAGACGATAAGCGACTGTACCTGTATTACCACCGGGAATACCTACGGTAAGCGCCGTGGTATTGATCTCGCCCTGTGTCATGGCACGGCTGAAAATATTTGTGCCCAGGTCTATTTCATGCACGGTGGCAAAGTTGCGGGTGGCAGAATCGTACTGCAGTACATAATGCACATTACCCGTGTAGCCATTGAAAGCAGCCGTCCAGGAAAACGTAAGTGCATTTTGAGATGCGGTTGCCAGTGCGCAGGTCACGGAAGACTTGTCGCTGGTCAGCACAGCGGGATCGTTGTAAGGCGTAACAGTGAGCTTAATGGTATTGGAAACGTAACGCTCATTGTTATTGGCATAGGAGCTGAATACCCGTACATCCAGCTCATAGGGTGAGCCCAGCTGAAATCCATAATTCAGCAAAATGGCGTTGAGCTCTTTGCCTGTAAGCGATGTATGCAGATCGCCTGTAATAGTTTTAGTGGCAGCTTTTGTAAAATTGCGATTGGTGGAATCGATCTCCAGTACATATTTTACCGTATTGCTGTCTGTTGCATATTTGGGGTCTGACCAGTTGAAATTAACCACACTGCTCAGCGAATCGGCTGGTGTGGGCGCAATGCTGGTTACATTGGCTGTAAGTGTCACGGCCGTCCCGTTTTCGTAATAAGGTAAATCTTCTACCTTATTACAGGCGCTGAATGTGGTGAAAGCGGCTGCAAAAAGGAGCAGGAGTTTATTTATATTGTTGCGCATGTTAGTTGGCTTTAAAAGTGATTACAGTTTGGTGAGTGTATACTTGCCGCGCTGGAAGTCTACTACAACTTTATATTTACCGGTAGCTGCAGGAGCTTTGAGATCACCGCCTTCGGCTTTAAAATCATCACCATTTACATTATTGCTGTTGTTGGCACCAACACCGCCATACTTATGTGACCAGTCGCCGTATACCGGCACGAACAGAAAAGAGCCATCGCCGGTAAGTTCGATGCTGGCCAATTCATACAGCGTGGCACTCACCTGCGTAAAGCGCTGGCTAGCCAGCTCTGCATCGCCTCCACTCATCCAGCTGGCAGGAGTAGCCCCACCGGTAATAAAGAGTTTGCCGCTTGAAGGCGGTGTCACTTTGGGAGGAATGGCATAGGGAGTAACAGTATAACTCAGCTTGTTTGAATAAAGCGTACCGGCATCTGTTGAACCAATGCTGGCTTTTACGCGTACTTCCACATCGCGCTGCTGACCAGGTACCAGTAAAAGCTGATTGAGCAGATAGTCATTGAACTGTGCTATCGTAAACGCAACAGTAAGATCACGGCTTACAGCCACTGATTGTTTATTGGCACTGTTGAAATTGGCTCCTGCCAAATCGATTTCTACCACGTAATTGACATCCTGCGAGCTTACTCCGGTATTAAACCTGTACTCAGGATTGGTCCAGGAAAGTTTTACTGCCTGGTTATCTGCATTAGCAAATGCCAGGTTGATGGTATTGCTGGAAGCGGTCAGCACAGGAGCCGTGCCGCCCTCAAATGTTACTTTATTCTCATCCTTCTTGCAGGCAGCAAATAAAAGCGCCAGTAAAAGTGAAAAGAAAATAGAATATTTTTTCATATCGAATCTTTTTTCTAGTGACAATTAATAACCGTCGTTTTGTGTAAGATTAGGATTGGAAGTACGGTTGGCCGATGGGATAGGAAACAGGTTGTACTTATCTGAAACAGCCGTACCCGACGATACTCCTCCCTTCCAGGGCCAGAGATAGCTACCGGTCGTCAGGAGACCATAACGAATCAGGTCTGTACGACGATGCCCTTCCCAATACAGTTCGCGTCCGCGCTCATCCAGTACAAAACGCAGGTTGATATCTGCCTGGCTTACATTTCCGCTGTTTCCTCCGTAAGCCCTCTGTCGCAGCAGATTTATGTAGCCAGTAGCAGTACCCAGATCACCTCCTGTGCCTCCACGCAATACCGCCTCGGTATAAATAAGATACATTTCCGGTAACCTGAATATGGGAAAATCGATATCAGAAAACTCCCGATTTACATCCGAAACAGCGGCACCGTCTGAACGGATATTTTTATACTTGTTTACATGCAGGCCATTGGCAAAATTGGTCACATCGCTGATGGCAATCTGAGCCGGGCTGGTACCGAAAGCAGATGTAGTAAACAGAGCCCGTTTGTCTGTGCCACCGGTAAGATCAGTAAAAAGATCTGCCAGGCCTTTGGTGGCTCGGTAACCAAACCAGCCACTACCTACTCCAAAATCATTATGATCATCACCAGAGGCTGCATGCACAAAAAAGGTCGTATTGCCATAAGCCTGCGTACGCTGACCATCGCAGTTAATTGCAAAAATGAATTCGTTGCTCCATTTGTCGTTATCAGCCATAAACAACTGAGCATAGTTTGAATGCAGTGTATAGCCTGCATCTATTACCTTTTTCGCATAGGTCAGGGCATCCGTATAATGTGGAGTGCCGGTATACACTTCTGCGTTGAGATACAAACGAGCCAGCAGTGCCCAGGCGGCCGCCTGGTCTACTCTGCCATATTCAAGCGTACGTGGCTGAGCCATTTCAGTTTCAACAGCCTTCAGTTCCGTTTGAATGTATTCAAACAATGCCGGGCGATCAATCTCTCCGGGTATGTCTGTTCCAATTTTATTTTCTTCAGTAATGAAAGTGGATTTGCCAAACAGATCCAGCATCACCCAGTAGTTGAAGGCGCGAAGAAAACGGGCCTCAGCCCTGTTTCTGCGGATGTCATCAGCATCCACGCCAGTTATATTGCGCTCTGCCAGTTTTTCATCGGTAGACTCACGCAGGTATTCATTGATCAGTGTAATATTATAAATGGGTCGGGCATAGATTCCGAGCAGAAACGGATCGGCCGGAGTCCAGCGGAGGTTATGGAAATCCTGGATGGTCTGGTCGTTCCAGGCAACCACCGCCTCATCGGTAGGAAGCTCCTGACAGTTAAAGAACATTCTGATGAATGCAACCTGAGAACCTTCATCCAGTCCACCTCTGATATCCGGATCCCCTGCGGGACCTGTATTGCCTGTAATAGACAGCGTGCTGTAAATTTTTGTAAGCACTGCTTTATACCCGGCTGGTGTGCTGTATGTTTTTTCCGGTGTAAGATCGTTTTGGGGAAACAAATCCAGCTTTTTGGCGCAACTCGAAAACAGCAGCAGACCAAACAGCCCTCCCAGTATTGTTATGTTTATATAACGTTTCATATCTTTCAATCGTTTTAGTTAGAATTAAAAATCTACACTCAGACCAAGCGAAAACACCCGGGGACGGGGATAGATATTATTATCTATACCGGCATCGCTTGCATTCTCCGGATCAAGCCCTCTGTACTTTGTAATCACAAACACATTCTGAACATTCGCAGATACACGAAGATTTGTACCGGCTCCCAGTACACTTCCTGCATTATAACCGATGTTGATATTGTCGAGACGGAAGAAAGAACCGTTCTCAATATAGTAATCGGAGAAGTATCTGTTATTTACAAATTGGGTGTAACGGTAATAGTCTGAAGAAGCATTTCCAATGAAATTTACCGGGTTTTTGATAGCCCTAAGCACACCGTTATTGGAGTTGAAATTGTTGTAGATATAATTACCAAAACTACCGTGACCCGCCAAACCCAACGTCCATTTATTGGCCGTAAGCTGTGTATTTATGCCCAGCAATACATCAGGAGCAGCCTTTTTATAAAAATACCGGTCATCAGCCTTACCATCCCGGTTAATATCTTCATAAAGGCCTTCAATCGGCTTGCCCGTCATGGCATCATATACCTGTTTGTTGGGATAAAAAACAAAAGGAGCATAGCCTACCGCAAATTTGCTTATATAATTACCAGTTCCGCCAGCGATACCTCCCACATCAATACCCGCAAATGTTGGATCCTGTTGCTTCAGGAGTTTTGTAATTTCACTTTTGTTATATGTTATGTTGAATCCAAAATCCCAGGTCAGGCTTTTACTTTTTACAGGTGTTGTATTTAATACAAATTCAACGCCTTTATTTTCTACACTTCCCACATTGGTCAAAAGCGCTATATCAAAGTTGGAGCCAGGCGCAACCGGAACTATGCTCAACAGATTTTTTGTCTTTTTCTGATATACGTCCACGTTACCTGAGATCCGTCCGTTATAAAAGCTAAAGTCAAGGCCCAGGTTTATTGTTTGGGTGCTCTCCCATTTTACGTTAGGGTCATATGCGGAAGGACGCAAAAACTGGTAGTACGTACTGCCAAACATATACTGAGCGGAGACTGTACTTTGAGAATAGCGGGGTAAATAGGAATAGTATGCAATGCCATCCTGCTGGCCGGTTTCACCCCAGCTGGCTCTGAACTTTAAATCAGACAGGGCACGGGAGAATTTGAAAAATTCTTCCTTAAGTTTCCATGCAACGGCTACTGCCGGAAAATAACCCACACGATTTTGCGGTGCAAATTTTGAACTGGCATCGCGTCTGATTGAGGCTGTCAACAAATACTTGTCTGCTACCGTAAAGTTGATACGGCCCAGATAAGACTCCAGCCTGTACTGCGGCTTATCGGTCGCAAACAAAGGAGTGGTGTTTACTATCGTATCCTTTCGTTGCGGGAATGCCGGATCAGCTATTGGACGGTAGCTAAAAGATGCATAATTGTGCACGTTTGTAAAGAAATCCTGGTAGCTATGTGCAACGAGGACATCAAACTTACTGTTTATACTCTTTAATTCTTTGGCATAAAACAATGAAACATCTACGAGATAGTTCTCTTTACTTTGTTTATAATAAGTGCGGCGGCCACCAGTTTTGTAATTGGTAGCAGAATTAGAGTCTATATTGTCATTGCCTGTCCCCCAGCCATTATCCATACCCAGGTTGGCCTGCAGATGCAGGTCTGGCAGAAAATGGAATTTATAATCAAACTGCACATTACCGATGAGGCGGCGTACGCGCGATGTATTGTCGCGGAGTTTAAGTAAGGCCACCGGATTGCGGGTAGAGAGGTCAATAGGCTTGCCATCCGGCTGCAGCCATTCATAATAGCCGCCATATTTGCCGCCATAAACCGGTTGTGTGGGATCAAATGCCACGGCAGAACCAATAGCACCGCCATCGGCAAAACGATTTTCTGTCTGGCTGGCTTTTACGTTAAAATTGATTGCCAGATGATCATCAAAAAATTTGGGGGAAAGATTCAAACCGGCGGAGTAGCGGTTAAACTTATCTGTTTTGAGAATGCCCTCCTGGCTCAGGTAACCCAGGCTGATACGATAGGGCATATTTTTTACCGACCCACTGGCGCTGATATTATGATTGGTAGTAAATGCCAGCTGATATATCTGATCCTGCCAGTCTGTATTGGCTGTTCCCAGTAGGTTTTTATATGTGTTATTGCCGGTAGCAATAGCATCATCGGTAATTACCTTACGAATCTCATCCGCAGTCATCACATCCACCTTTTTGGCAATCCCACTCATAGATAAAAGAGTGTTATAATTAAACCGGGGTTTGCCTTTGACTCCTTTTTTAGTGGTTACAATGATCACCCCATTGGAGGCGCGTGAACCGTAAAGAGCCGTGGCTGAGGCGTCTTTCAGCACACTCATCGACTCGATATCATCGGGGTTGATCGTATTTAGCAGGTTGGCCGAACCGGCAATACCATTACTCTCTACAGGTACCCCATCAATCACAATCAATGGATCATTGCTGGCATTGAGTGATGCACCACCTCTGATGCGGATACGGCTGCCGCCACCGGCCGAGCCACCACCCGAAGTAATCTGCAAACCGGCTACCTTGCCCTGCAGCAGTTGCTCCGAAGAAGGGATGTTGCCTTTTTGAAAATCTTTGGCAGATACCGAAGTAACAGCGCCAGTCAGGTCTCCGCGTTTACGTGTACCATAAGCGATCACCACTACTTCACCCAAAGCAGCATTGTTAACCTCAAGTCTGACATTAATCTGCGTTTTTCCCTCAATACTCAACTCCTGTGAGTTGTATCCAATAGAAGAAAAAATAAGTGTAGCAGCCGATGAGTTCACCGGAATACGGTAATCACCATTGGCATCGGTTTGCGTGCCAGTGGTGCTGCCTTTTACAGATACAGAAACACCAGATAGCGGTGAGCCATCCTTCGAGTCCGTAACCTTTCCGGTGATTACCCTGTCTTGTGAAATGGAAACGAGCGATAGAAAAAGCATCGAGAATGCCATCAATGCCTTTTGCAGGTTGTTGCAGGACATAAGCAATCGTTAAGTGTTAAGCAATCAGAATTATTAGCAATACAACAATGTGTATTTAGAACACAATGTTAAAGCATTTTTATTTTAGAAAAAATAAATTTTTCAAAAAAACCGCTATGGCTGGGCTTTTCAGGGCTTTCAGGCAATAGCTACACGTGGGCCTCCGGCTTTGCGGCGGCCCGCCTTACGTTTAAATTCGGGCTTGAGTTTGTACAACTTACCGGGGCGATGAGGCACATCTTCTTCCATCTCATTAAGGTCTATGAGCCAGTCCTTAATAGCAATCTTTTTGCGGAAATTGCGCCGGTCAAGATCTACCTGCAGAATGGCTTCATAGAGTTCCTGCAACTCCCTTAACGAAAATTTTTCGGGCAGAAGATTGAAAATCACCGGATGTTCCATGACCTGCTCCCGCAAGCGGGCAAGACAGGTGTCGAGGATCAGCTTATGATCAAAGGCCATTTTGCGGATATCCTGCACGGCATGCCACTGCAGCTCATTATTGGTAATCCGGAGTTTCTGATGTTTTACATCTATCAGTGAATAATAGGCCGTTGTAATAACGCGGCCGGAGGGGTGACGGTCGATGGTTCCAAATGTATGTACCTGCTCGAGGTACACGTCTTCCATACCTGTGCGCTCCCGCAAAATACGATAAGAAGCGCTGTCCAGGTCTTCATCCGGCCTTACCAGGTCACCCAGAAATGAATACAATCCGGAAAATTCTTCGAGGTCAGACTTTATCAGTAAAACCTTCAGCTGCTTTTCATGATAACAAAAAATGACACAGTCAACAGAGATCGCAATATTAAAATACTCGAGGTGGCTGATCTTTTCCAGCTCCGCCGTTTTCAGGTTTGTTCCTTTTGCCATATCTGAGGGTTGCTAGCAGTAATTATTGAATGAGTACTTTGACCAGGCGGGTATGATTCCGGGTCTGAACTTTCAGCAAATATAGGCCGCCCGGTATATTTGCCAGTTGTTCCCCAATCGGCAGTAACTGATTACCCCGGTTGAGTGTACCTGCAAAAACTGCTTTTATCAGTTGTCCCTGGTTATTAAGCAGGGTTACTTCTGTGCGTCCCGCTTCGGGTATATTCAGCTCCAGTATACTCGCTCCTTTTACGGGATTGGGGTAAACGGCCGCCAGCAGCGTATTGGCCGGATTGTCTACATCAAACACGGGTGTCACGGGTATATTATTCACGTTGCGGTTTACATACACATGGTATTCACCCGGCTGCAGCGTGATGGTTTGCGGACCTGCGGTAGCTGTAAAGGAAGTATTGCCCAGGTAGTCGAACCAGGTACCTGCTGCAGGGAAAGTAAACGTTGCCGTTTGGGCCGTCACATCAAAATTGCCGATTATGCAAAGCAGCGACGAATCCGTGGCAGAACGCAGCTTGAGCCATTTGAATGCTCCTGCCAGGCTGCGGTCGATCATTATATTATTGGCAATAAACACATCTTTATACCAACCATGATTCCGCAGGCGTGCCATCTGGCTGTATACATCAAAAAGCTGCGTACGTCTCGCCTGCTGCTGGTAATTCCAGCGGATGGGTTTGTTACTGGTCCGGCAGTTGTCGTTGATTGAACCGTCGGGACAGTAGTTAATGGGATAATCATACCCTAGTTCGCCAAACTGCCAGATCATTTTAGGCCCGGGCATACCCAACAGAAAAGCGGCATTCTGTGCCATACGTTTCAGTGCAGTGGTTGTATCTTTTGTGGAATAGCCGCCCGACACACTTCCAAAATTCACGTTTTTGTACATGAGCCTTTCCTCATCATGGCTTTCCATATAGGCAATCAGGTATGGCTTGCTCCAACCGCGAACACTATGCAGGGCGTTCTCAAAATTGGAATTGGCAATATATCCCATGGCTGCTTCACCAAAATTGTAATTGGCATTTCCCCACAGCATCATACCATAATCACTTAATTCGATCTCCTCTGTGTTAGCGGCAAAGTGTTCCAGAATTACATAAGAACCGGGCGATTTTAACTGCAGTGTATCGTAATAGCGTTTCCAGATAGCTACACGACTAGCGTCGTAGTTGCTCCAGTTGCCTACATTACAGTTGCCGCCATTGGCATCGCAGGTTTGGGTTTGTGTAAACCCTTTCGACAGATCAAACCGGAATCCATCGAGTTTATATTCCTGCAACCAGTGCTCCACAACCCGGCTGAAGAAATACCGGGTGGCCAGGCTTTCATGATTCATATCATAGCCAACATTGTATGCATGTTTGGCTACCGGGTTAAACCAGGGGTTGTTGGCGGCAGGGCGGTTATTGGCCGCATCCCAGTAGAGCTGTACCATGGGCGATAGACCAAAGGAATGATTGAGCGCAATATCCATTACGACTGCAATACCCTGACCATGACATACATCAATAAATTCTTTCAGTGTGTTTTTGGGGCCGTAGTATTTATCGGGTGCAAAGTAGAAGTCGGGATTATATCCCCAGCTTTCATTGCCCTCAAATTCATTGAAGGGCATGATCTCAATCGCATTTACCCCCAGCCGCTTCAGGTAAGAAATTGTATCGCGCAGCGTTTTCCAGTCATGAGCAGCCACAAAATCGCGTACCAGCAATTCGTAAATAAAAAGATTGCGCTTATCTGGCCGTACAAAGCCATTATTGGTCCAGCTATATGCCGGCGCATTTGTTTGCAATAAACTTACGATACCGGAGGTAAGACCAGTTGGGTAAGAACGAAGATTGGGATAAGTAGTGGATGAAATATGCTGATCATTGTTATTGTATGGATCGAGAATCTTTTCGGCATAGGGATCGGGGATGCGCAAACTGCCATCTACCATGTATTGAAAGGCATATTCTGTGCCGGGAGTGAGGCCGTTGATCTGCAGCCACCAGTAATTGCCGTCAGGTGTTTTATTCATTTGATAGGCAGACTGCTCGGTCCAGTTGCTGCCCGCAAATTCTCCAATTACGTTTACCCGCGATTTGCCGGGAGCATAGAGTACGAGCACAACAGATGTATTGCCCGATAGATAATTAATACCATCGCGCACACCCGCCGGCAGGGGCGCCACATTTACACCGCCGCCTGCAAAAAAACGGATCGTGTCTTTATCACTGACAGACCCATTCACCGCCTCAATCACCAGTTCTGTATTACCTGCTGCAGTTATAGCAGGGGAAGCAGAAAGACTGGTCACTCCACTGGCCTGCTGCACTACGGTGCCATTGAGATAAATCTTCATATCCGAAGCCTGGCTGGCAACTGCATTCACCGCAATATTATCGCCTACTGCTTTATTAATAGTTTCGGGAACCGGAGTAAAGTATGGCTGAAGAGGCGGAGCAATAAAACGCACATGCAGGCCATTGTCGTAAACAGGCACATACATGTTGCCATTGAATACGGATAAATCAGCATTGCGCTGCACGCGGTTGCCCGCAGCATCGCGAAAAAGAATAGCAATAGCCCGAATGGTTTCCGAAGCATTGGTAACATTAAAAAAACTGCGGATATTATTGATCGTATACGACCATTTATCTGTGCCGGCGGATGTAGCCTGGCCATTAGCGGGACTGGTGGCCCAGGTAAAAGGCACATATTTCCAATCGTCCTGTGAAGTACTGAGGCTGGTGATAAGTCCGATATGTACATATACGTTACCGGTATACCCCATCAGGCCCTGGTTGCCCTTTGTAGCATCTACCGTGATGGTAATATTATCACCCTCTTTGGCAAAATTGGGTGTCCAGGTCAGCAATTGAGCCGTCAGCGGACCGGCAAAAAGTAATACAATGACAACTGTCGCAAGCAATCGTTTCTTCATACGCATTCAGTTTTTGGGCAAACAGGATACCGAAGATAGGGAAATATGTACTTACGACACATTAATTTTTTTACAGATAGCCGCTGCTGTTAACCAGTGTTTTGCCGCCCGGTGCTACCTTTAAGCCCGAAACCATTGATCATGTATACCAAAGAGCAGACCCTGCAATTGCAAAAGCAGACACAATCCCTGCTGGAGCAGGCAAAAGGGAAAAAAGTATCTACAGATGAATTAAGTATCCTGCGCGATGTGCTGCGTTTTCACGAATACCGCTATTATATCCTCAATGATCCCCTGTTGGCTGATGTGGAATATGACCAGTTGTATAAGGAACTGGAGCGGCTGGAACTGACGCATCCTGATCTGATAACGGCAGACTCGCCTACCCAGCGGGTGGCGAAAGGACTGACCAGGGATTTTCCTCCTGCGCAGCACCTGGTGCCCATGTTATCGCTCGACAACTCTTATAATGCCGATGACCTGGTCGATTTTGACCGCAAAGCGCGTGAACTGACGGGTCTCACCGAAATCGAATATTGTGTAGAACCCAAGTTTGATGGGGGTAGTATATCGCTTATTTATGAAAACGATCTGCTTACCCGTGGGGCTACCCGTGGCGATGGGGTGGAGGGCGATGATATCACTACCAACATCAGGCAGATACGCAGTCTGCCTTTATCTGCCGCTTTTTCGAAATATGGCCTACAGACGGTAGAGATCCGTGGCGAGGTGCTTATCAACAAACAAAATTTTACAAAATACAATCAGCAGCTCGTTGACCAGGGCCTGGCCCCACTTGCCAATCCGCGTAATGCAGCTGCGGGTACACTGCGCATCAAGGACTCGACCGAAGTGGCAAAACGCAATCTGGAAGCCTTCGTCTATCATGTAAGCTACTACAGCCTGGCAACCACTCAGGATATACCACCTGCTCTACGCACACATGCTGCTTCTCTCAAAATGTTATGGGACCTGGGATTTCGCAGCCCCGAAAAAGAGAAAAAAGTATTCCGCGGTATTCAACCCGTCATTGACTATTGTAATGCCTTTGAAGCAGGCCGCGATGACCTGCCCTATGAAATAGATGGCATGGTGATTAAGGTAAATGATTTTGAGCTGCAGGATCGCATGGGCATGACCTCTCACCACCCCCGCTGGGCAATTGCTTACAAATTCAAAGCCCGTCAGGCCACCAGCAAACTGATCAATGTAGAATTTCAGGTAGGACGTACGGGCTCCATTACACCCGTTGCCAAGGTTGAACCGGTGCCTATTGGCGGAGTTACTGTAAGCAGTATTTCTCTTTTTAATGAAGAAGTAATACGGGAAAAGGATCTGATGATTGGCGATACAGTGCTCGTAGAACGTGCAGGCGATGTGATACCTTATATTGTTAAATCGCTGGCAGAGGTACGCACCGGCACTGAAAAGAAAATTCATTTCCCCCATAAATGTCCTGTCTGCCACAGCCAGCTTTTTAAAGAAGAGGAAGAGGCGGTATGGCGCTGTATAAATATTGAATGTCCCGCACAGGTAGTGGAACGAATCATTCATTTTACCAGCAAAGATGCCATGGACATCCGTGGTTTTGGAGATGCAAATGTGCGTAAATTCTATAGCCTTGGTTTATTGAAAGACATTCCCGGTATTTATAAACTTGATTTTGATAAGATCGGGCAAATGGAAGGCTTTGGCAGTAAATCGATCGATAACCTGCGGACAGCCATAGAAAATTCCAAAAAGCAACCGTTGCACCGGCTCATCTTTGGACTGGGTATCCGCTTTGTGGGCGAGACCACGGCCAAGACACTGGCTCAGGCTGTAACCCATTTAAAAGAGTTTGCCCGGTATTCGCCCGATCAGTTAAAAGAGCTGGAAGATGTGGGACCCAAAGTAGCCGGCAGCATTTATCATTTTTTCAGTAATGAGCAGAACCTGTCGATGCTCGATGAACTGGAAGCGCTGGGTCTTACTTTACGTAACGAAAAGAAAACACAGCCAGCCGAAGGTGGTCTTAATGGTCAGACATTTTTGTTTACAGGTACACTACCCACCTTAAAAAGAAGTGATGCCGAAGCTATGGCCGAAGCACTGGGCGGCAAGATCCTATCGGGTGTAAGTGCTAAGCTCAACTACCTGATAGTAGGGGAAGATGCCGGCAGTAAGCTCGAAAAAGCAAAAAAAATTAATACGATAAAGATTATTTCGGAAGCGGAATTTCTTGAACTGATCAGACAGAATGAAAAATAAAATATGCTAATGTGCTAATTTGCCAATGTGCTAATGTAAGATCAGTATTTGCTAAAGCTTTTTTGTGTTAATGAGAAAATAAAAAAGTACTCCTATTAATGCAACAAGGCTATTCCATCAACTCATTAGCACATCAGCACATTAGCAAATTAGCACATTAACCAAAAACCTTTTACTCAAATGATAAAGCCCTCCACCCTTCAGTTTTTAAAGTCTTTAAAAAAGAACAACAATAAGCCCTGGTTTGATGCAAACCGAAGCAATTATGAAGCGGCGCGTGCCGATTTTGCTGCTTTTATACAACAGGTAATTGACCGGCATGGTAAAAAGGATGAAGGGATCAGTCACCTGGTAGCACGCGATTGTATGTTTCGCATCAACCGCGATATTCGTTTTGCAAAAGACAAGTCGCCTTATAAAAGCAATTTCGGTGCGAGTATCAACCAGGGTGGCAAACAGGCTATGACTACGGCGGGCTATTATTTTCATCTGGAGCCTGGCCAGTCTTTTGCCGGCGGTGGCATCTGGATGCCTCCGGCAGAAGCCCTGCGTAAAGTGCGTCAGGAAATAGATTACAATTACAAAGACTTTCTGCGCATTTTACGCAACCGGAGTTTTCAATCGGTATACGGCGATCTCTCGCATGAAGCAGAATATAAACTGAGCCGCGTACCCAAGGGTTATGAGGCCGATAACCCCGCTGCCGAATACCTCAAACTCAAAAGCTTTATTGCCAGCCTCCCGCTTCGCGATGCCGAGTTGACGGATAAAGACCTGGTAAAAAAGACTACCGCCGCATTTGCTGCTTTACAACCGCTGATAGTCTTTATAAATCAGGCAATTATCGAATAACTCCCACCCTCCTTTTGCTGGCCTCTTTTTTGATTCCGAAAAGGATTAACAAAAAAGATTTGGCTATATCAATGTTTAAACATTAATTTTGTATCACAATTAAAAAAATTAATCATGGCAACCTGGACAATCGACACCGCACACTCCGAGATCGGGTTCAAAGTAAAACACCTGGTAATCTCTACCGTGTCCGGTAAATTCAACAGTTTTGATGGCTCAGTAGAAAGCGATAAAGAAGACTTTTCTGATGCCAAAATCAGCTTCTCAGCTGATATCGACAGCATTCATACAGGCAACGACCAGCGTGATGGTCACCTGAAATCAGCTGATTTCTTTGATGCTGCCAACCATCCCAAACTTAGCTTCACCTCTACTTCGTTTGAGAAATCTGGTGATGACTATAAGTTGCTGGGCAATCTTACACTGAAAGGCGTAACACGACCTGTAACCCTCAATGTAGAATTTGGCGGTGTGCAGCAGAGCATGTATGGCCAGACAGTAGCCGGTTTTGAAATCACCGGTAAAATCAATCGTCAGGACTATGGTCTGACCTGGAGTGCGGTGACTGAAGCTGGTGGTGTAGTAGTGAGCGATGAAGTGAAGCTTCTGATCAATGTGGAAGTGGTGAAACAATAATTCAGGTTAAGGTTTATAGAAAAGCGGCTTTCCTTATGGGGAGCCGCTTTTTAGTTATGGCTATTATCTTTGCTCAGAGCGTTCGCGTTTTGCAACTGGCACATCAGGTAAAAAGCTGTTCCATTTTTATTTCTGCCTGAACCCGCCCTGTATAGTAGTCATTCTGTTTTACGCCATAGGTGGTGATCATTGTGGGAAAAATGGTTTTGCGTGGCTGAGCTTTTTCTGTAAACACCTTTACTTTTTGATCCAGTTCGGCAGCATATTTTTTATCTATCACAAACTCGCCAGTTGAAAATTTTATTTCGCAAAGATTTATACACTGGTCTTTGCGGTCTATCAGCAGGTCAATCTGGGCACCGGTTTCTTCTTTTACCGGTACGTATCGCCAGGCCGATGCGGTAGTTTGTACTCCTGCAATACCCAATGCCTGCTTAATCTGAGCAATGTGTTTCAGACAAACTGCTTCGAAAGCAAAACCACTCCAGGTTTTATAAGATTGCGTTGTTGACAACCGAAGCCAGGTACCGCTACCCGAATTTCTGTTTTGTTCAATAAACCTGAGATAAAACAGTGAGTACTCATCAGACAGTTTGTATATGCTGTCTCTGAGTACGCGGTTAAACGAAATATGCTGCGTGATGAAACCAGACTCTTCGAGTTCCTGCAGGAGTTCTGTAACTCCTCCTCCTGTTGTGAAACCAGTCGCTTTCATAATTTCTGCCCGGCTCATTCCCGCCGGTTTTTTTGAAAGCGCTCTCACGATCGACTCATGCCGGTCTGCCTGATCAAACAGGGATTTATAAAGTTCTTTAAACTCCGTCAGCAACATACCCGTTTTGCCAAAACATATTTTATCAATAGCCTGCACAGCACTTTCGCCTTTACTCACCTGCTTCAGATATTGAGGGATACCTCCCACAGCCATGTATAATTGTAATTGCTGATAGGCATCCAGCCGAATACCCCTGTGTTGCAGAAAGCTGGCCGCTTCTCCTAATGTGAAAGGAAGAAGCCTGATCTTTCGGCTTACCCTGTTATGTAATCCTCCCCTGTCGTTGATTACATTTTTGATCATCCAGGATGCTGCAGAGCCGCATATAACTACTTTGAGTAACCGCTGCCTCGATGCCCAGCTATTCCACCACAGGCCAAATGCAGGCAAAAAACCTGATTTAGGAGTGTGTATCCAGGGGAGTTCATCAAAAAGAAGCACAACAGGTTCCTTATCAATTTTGGTTTGCAGAAAGCTGATCAGGAACTGAAAAGCCTGTATCCAGTTGCCTGGTGGCGCCGGCGGAATGGGGCTGTTCATAGCCTGTTGCAAAGCAAGGCTGAAATTTTGCAACTGATTGCGTAACGAGGCCTCATGAACACCTGTAAATTCAAATGCCAGGTACTTTTGATAGAAATTGCGGATCAGATAGGTTTTACCTACCCTTCTACGACCATAAATGGCAATCAGCTCCGCTTCACCGGAATAAAGCAATTCTTCCAGTAATTTCTTTTCTTCTTCCCTGCCGATAACAATATCTGAGGTCATAGCATCTATATTTCGCCATAAACATATAAAAAATAGAGATATGGCGAAGTATAAAAATTTATAATTCGCCATAAGTTACAAAAAAGAGTAATTATGGCGGTATATACAAAATTATACATCGCCATAATTTTTATTCCGACTACAAGCTCTAAGGGCGAATTTTTACAAATAGTTGACTTTCAATAAAAAGAAAGGGGGTGACCAGTAATCTGGCCACCCCCTTTCTTTATTTTACAGAACAAAATTCTTACAGTAATCCCTTTTTACTAAGATACTCGGCGATTTGCACGGCATTGGTAGCCGCACCTTTCCGGAGATTATCAGATACAACCCACAGGTTAAGTGTGTTGGGCTGGCTTTCATCACGGCGCAGACGGCCCACAAACACTTCATCTTTTTCATGTGCATCCATCGGCATGGGGTATTGCTGTGACACGGGATCATCTGTGAGTACTACTCCGGGAGCAGCACTCAGCAGATTACGTACTTCCTGAAGGTTAAAATCACTGGCAAACTCTACATTCACTGATTCACTATGACCGCCCATAACGGGAATGCGTACGGTAGTGGCCGTAACACGAATGTTGTCGTCGCGCATGATCTTTTTCGTCTCATTCACCATTTTCATTTCTTCTTTGGTATATCCATTGTCGAGAAAAACATCGATCTGCGGAATCACGTTAAGGTCAATGGGATATTTATACGCCATGGGATACGCGGTCTCCTCACCTTTTACAGCTTTGGCCCGTTCGCCCTGCAACTGGTCTACCGCCTTTACACCGGTGCCGGTTACACTCTGATACGTTGATACTACCACACGTTTTATACCGTATTTATGATGCAGTGGATTAAGCGCTACCACCATTTGAATAGTAGAACAATTGGGATTGGCAATGATTTTATCATTTGCAGTAAGCACATCTGCATTGATCTCGGGTACAACCAGTGGTTTGGCCGGATCCATGCGCCAGGCAGATGAGTTGTCGATAACGGTGATACCTGCTTCTGCAAAACGGGGAGCCCACTCCAGTGAAGTGCTGCCACCAGCAGAAAACAGTGCTACGGCGGGCTTCGCTGCAATAGCATCAGTCATGCTCACTACCTTGTAAGGTTTTCCTTTAAAGATAATTTCTTTACCAACTGATTTTTCAGATGCCACCGGTATCAGTTCAGTTACCGGGAAATTGCGCTCGGCCAGTACCTGCAACATTTTTGTGCCAACCAGGCCAGTGGCGCCTACTACTGCAACTTTCATGTTTGAGTTTCTCCCATCTCCGTTTGTTTGCAACGGAGTTTTTTGATGAATAAATATTGGTTATAAAAAAACAGGCCCTCCGTAAGGAAGGCCTGCTCATTTCTTTATGCTGATTGTCATACATAACGCTGCAAACCTTCCTCTAGGGACGTTTCTTAGTGCGCTTTGTATGTTTCATAATACTCATTTCCTGATTATACTATTTCTTTTAATGGTTAGCAAAAATAATGGCTCGTTTTATTCACGCCAAAATTTGTTTTTTTCACCTTGCCATGCTTCGCCTCATTTTTACCTTCATTCGATGAAACAGATAACGTGTGTTAGTCTTCTGTTGGTGATGATATCTGCAGGAGTACGTGCGCAGCAGCGCTATGATGTAGTGATTAGTGAGATTATGGCAGATCCAAGTCCACCGATCGGCCTGCCCGGTACTGAATGGATTGAGTTGCATAACCGCTCGGGGCAGCCTGTAAATCTGCAGGGCTGGCGACTGGCCGATGCGGGTTCGCAAAGCGGACCCTTACCATCCTACACCTTATATCCTGGCAGGCAGGTAATTGTATGTGCCAACAGTGCTATGGCCGCCCTGTCTGCTTATGGATCCTGTATTGGAGTGAGTAGTTTTCCGTCGCTCGACAATGAAGGAGATCAGCTTATACTGACGAGTGCAACGGGGCAGGTGATACATGCCCTGGTATACAGCAGCACCTGGTACCAGAATGATGTAAAGCGGGATGGCGGCTGGTCTCTTGAAATGATCGATACAGATCAGCCCTGCATATGGGCAGGCAACTGGGCTGCCAGCATTCATGCAGAAGGAGGCAGTCCCGGAAGACCCAACACAATAACGGCTCAACTGGAAGATATCAGTGCACCGCAAGCCCTGCATGCTTATATGCCCGATAGCTTATCAGTTATTATACAATTCTCTGCACCTGTTGATAGTCTTTCAGCAACAATCACGCAGCATTTCTCGCTGACTGATGGACCCACTATTGCAGAAGCAGGCATTATAGAACCCCTGGCTATACAGGTTCGTCTGTTGCTGGCAGACACATTGCTGCCAGACCGCATTTATCAGCTAACGGTTACTGATCTGGCTGGTTGCACAGGCCATCATCTCGCTGGTGTGCAGCAGTTATCTGTCGGCCGGATTGGACCCGTAGCGGGTGCAGGTATTGTTATCAATGAAATTCTCTTTCATCCCCCTCCAAATGGTTTTGATTATGTGGAACTGTATCATGCCGGTAAAACAATCGCTGATCTGTCGCAGCTGCTGATTGCCCGCAGGGGTTCAGATGGTCAAATTCAGCAGTTCTATTCGTTATCAGGCAGTCCGCGATTATTTTTCCCGGGTCAGTACCTGGTATTTACGACCAATGCGGCCAGCCTGGCTCATCATTATCTGGTACGATATCCTGAACGTGTAATCGCTCTTGCGGCTCTTCCTTCGTATCCCAATGATATCGGCGTAGTGGTATTGGCTGATAAACAGGGGCAGGTAGTGGATGAGGTACCGTATTCGGCAAAGATGCATTTTCCGCTTATCCGTAATCCCCAGGGGGTGGCCCTGGAGCGGATTGATGCTGCCGGCCCTTCTGCCAGCAGCCACAACTGGCATTCGGCAGCTGCCTCTGCCGGTTATGGTACGCCAGGTTATGCCAATTCGCAATTGCAGGCACAGGCGGCTCCTGACTTAGGCGGCCTCAAACTGAGTAATACCCTGTTTACACCGGATAATGACGGACAGGAAGATGTGCTACTGATCAGCTATCAATGGCCGGAAAGCGGGTATATGATACGCATGCTGGTGTTTGACGACCAGGGCCGGCCTGTTCGTGAGCTCGTAAAAAATGAGTTGATGGGAACAACGGGCAGTTGGAAATGGGATGGTCTGGACAATACAGGCCGGGCTCTTCCCGCCGGCATCTATATCATCTGGGCCGAACTTTTTACACTTAACGGCAAGAAGGAGTTATTTAAGCAGCCGGTAATCCTGGCCCGGCGCTAAAGCAGCAGCCCGGCAGATTTTGCCGGGCTGCTGCAGATATTTCACCAAAAGATCAGAGTAGTTCGATTTCGAAGTTTACCAGGTCCTTAAATTGTTGTATACGCGCTTCTATATCGGTTTTGGTGATCTCGCGCAAGCGGGTAGCACCGAATTTTTCCACGCAGAAGCTGGCCATTGCCGAGCCTACAATAATGGCGCGCTTCATATTTTCAAAGGAGATATCGCCGGTTTTGGCGAGATGCCCTACAAATCCACCCGCAAATGTGTCACCTGCTCCTGTTGGGTCAAACACATCTTCGAGTGGCAGGGCGGGAGCAAAGAAGACACTATCCTTATCAAACAGCAGAGCGCCGTGCTCACCTTTTTTGATGATGAGGTATTTGGGACCCATCTGTAAAATGGATTTTGCTGCTTTTACGAGCGAAAACTGACCAGTAAGCTGCCTGGCTTCTGCATCGTTGACGAGCAGTATATCTACATGCTTCAATACTTCTTCGAGGTCGGGCAACGCTACTTCCATCCAGAAGTTCATAGTGTCCATTACGATCAGCCGGGGACGCTGTTTGAGCTGACGAATCACGCTCAATTGTACCGCAGGCACCAGATTGCCCAGCATCAGGAATTCTGCGCCCTGATAGCTATCGGGGATTTGGGGATTAAAGTCGGCCAGCACGTTTAGGTCTGTAACCAGGGTATCGCGACTGTTCATATCGGCATGATAGCGACCGCTCCAGAAAAACGATTTCTTGTCGGGCACAATTTCAACTCCATCAAGCTGTACGCCGCGGCTTTTCAGCTCTTCCAGTTCCTCTACGGGAAAATCATATCCCACAATAGATACCTGTTGTATAGGTTTTACAAAATTTGAAGCAGCATAGGCCACATAGGTGGCAGAGCCGCCAACTATCTTATCTGTTTTGCCAAAGGGTGTTTCAATGGCATCAAAAGCCATAGTGCCTACTGTAATCAATGACATGAAAAACGTTTTATTTTTTATAGTAATGTTTTCCAATTTAGCTATCTGCCGCCAATACAAATCCGGACTGGCCTTTTCCGCAGGAAAACGAGGGGCTGAAAGGGCGTGCAAACGTACATGAAAAATCGTATCCTGGGAAGTTTAAATGCATCCATTTAAGGTCCGGCGATATGACTGGAGAGCGCTGCTTCAAACCGGTTTTGGTAATATTGACTGAAACCTATATATCTTTGGGTATGGCCAAATCAGTAAGAAAAAAGGCATCCAAGAAAGATCTGATCCTTCAAAAGGCTGCCATCATGTTTAGGGAAAAGGGCTTTGCAGCCACTTCCATGCGCGACCTGGCTGAGTCTGTAGGCATTGAGGCCGCCAGCCTGTACAATCATATCCGCTCTAAAAACGAAATTCTCGAAGCCATCTGTTTTGACGTTGCCAACCGGTTCAACACAAATATGGAACAACTGGAAGCTGGCCACACGGGATCCATCAGCAAAGTGGAAACCCTGCTCCGCTTTCATATCCGGCAAATGATCGAGCATTATGAGGAAGTGTATGTGAGTGATCGCGAATGGAAACACCTGGAAGAACCTTACTTATCTAATTTCCAGACCCAGCGCAGAGCTTACCGTAAAAAATTTGCCTCTATTATTGAAGATGGTATCCGCAAAAGCGAGATTCGCAATATAGATGCACCCACAGCTGTACTTATCATGCTGCATGCCGTAAGCGGCATTGAATCATGGCACCGCTCCAAAACCAAGATCAATGCACAGGAGCTGGAGGATAATATGGTCATGATCATGATCGATGGATTAAGAAAACAAGGTTAAGCCATGTCCATTCATTTTCACCCCGTACGCGTAAAAGAAGTACGCAGGGAAACACCTGCCTGCGTGTCTGTATTGCTTGATATTCCTGCAGAACTGCAGGCCGACTTCAACTATCGGCAGGGACAAAGCCTTACCATCCGCACTTTTATTAATGGCGAAGAAGTGCGCCGCACCTATTCGCTCTGCAGCTCGCCACTCGATCATGAATGGCGGGTAGCGATCAAAAAAGTAGATGGAGGCCTATTTTCTTCTTTTGCCAATGAGTTGCTTAAACCCGGCGATACACTGGAAGTAATGCAGCCAATAGGCCGTTTTTATACAGAACTGAATCCTGTACATCGCAAACGGTATGTTGCATTTGCAGCAGGCAGTGGTATTACCCCGGTTTTATCACTTATTAAAACCACGCTGGCCACTGAGCCGCTCAGCCGCTTCACGCTGGTATATGGCAACCGGAGCCGTCAGGATATTATCTTCTTTGAAGAGCTGGAGGCCCTGAAAAATAAATACCCCGACCGTTTTCAACTGATTCATATCCTGAGCCGCGAAACACAGGACGCACCGGTGCTGAATGGCCGGATCAATGCAGAAAAGCTCCGCGACCTCGACAAACTGATAGATTACATACTAACCGATGAGTTCTTCATTTGCGGGCCCGAAGCCATGATCTTTGAAGTAAAAGAATTCCTGGAATCACGTATCGCAGATAAACGGCGCATCCATTTCGAATTGTTTACTACACCGGGGCAAAACCAGTCTTCAATATCCGGGAAATCGGCTGCCTCTGCCAGCGCACCCTCTGGTGGCTGCCAGGTACGCATCAGGCTCGATGGGCGGTCTATTGAATTTACCATGCCTGCCAGCAGTGAAGATTCTGTACTGGATGCCGCCCTTGCTGCCGGAGCAGACCTGCCTTACGCATGTAAGGGTGGCGTATGCTGCACCTGCAAGGCCCGTTTACTCGAAGGAGAGGTAAAAATGGATGTGCATTGGGGGCTGGAAGAAGAGGAGATCAAACAGGGTTTTATACTTACCTGCCAGAGCCACCCGCTTACCTCCAACGTATCGGTCGATTTTGATGTCAGATAAAATAAATGTTGTTTTTATAGAAATGGCCTGCTTATGCAGGCCATTTCTATATATCATTTCTCCTGTCAGGGTAAAAGGCTAAAGCTGTCTTTTAACCGTATATCGGCAGATGAAGAGCCGATCATCAGATCAAAATCGCCTGGCTCTGCATCCCATTTTAATTTGGCATTGTAAAACGATAACTTTTCTTTGCCAATCACAAACCGGATCGTTTTTTTCTCACCTGGCTGCAGCAACAGTTTTTTAAAATCTTTTAATTCTTTGACCGGGCGCACTACTGAGCCCACCCGATCGCGCAAATAGAGTTGTACTACTTCCTCACCGGCATAGCGGCCTGTGTTGGCAACATCCATTGTGACCACAATGCTATCGGCTTTTTTCATTTCTTTTTTATTCAGCTTAAGATTGGAATACTCAAAGCTGGTATAACTGAGGCCGTATCCGAATTCGAATTTGGGATAGATAGATTCATCGATATAAGCAGAGCGGTAAAACCGGTCTTTGTCGCTGGTAGCGGGGCGGCCTGTATTGAAGTGGCTGTAGTAAACAGGAATCTGTCCTTCGCTTCGGGGGAAGGTAATCGGCAGTTTGGCCGATGGGTTGTAATCGCCAAACAAGACATCGGCAATGGCATTGCCAGCTTCGCTGCCCAGCCACCAGGTATATAAAATAGCAGGAGCATTATCGGCTACCCAGTCAAATACCAACGGGCGGCCGGCATTGATCAATACCACTACGGGTTTGCCGGTAGCGATTATGGTTTTGATCAGTTCTTCCTGCACACCCGGCAGGCGAATGCTGCTGCGACTTTTTGCTTCGCCGCTCATATCGCGACGCTCGCCCACACTCAGCACCACTACATCGGCCTGGCCGGCTAACTGCACTGCTTCTGCAAAACCGGCACGGCTGCTGTCTTCGATACCACAACCTTTTGCATACAGCAATTGTGATGTACCGCCCAGTTTGTTGACCATACCCTGCCATTGCGAAACTATATAGCTGGAGTCGTCGGGCATTTCTATACTCCAGAAACCGAGGTTTTGTTTTACTTCCTTTACAAGCGGGCCAATGAAAGCAATCCGGTTATTCTGTTTTTTCAGCGGTAACAGCTGATTTTGATTTTTCAGCAATACAATGCTTTTAGCTGCCATGTCGCGGGCCGCACGTGTATGAGCGGGATTATTGAGCGCCGCCTGCTCGCGCGAGGCATCGCTAAACCGGTAGGGATCGTCAAAAAGCCCGAGTTCAAACTTTTTACGCAAGACGCGGCGCACGGCATCATCGACCAAAGCGATAGGTACTTTCTTTTCTTTTACCAACTGTGCCAGGTGATTTTTGTAACTGCGGCTTTCCATATCCATATCGCTGCCGGCAGTAATTGCTGAAAGTGCGGCTTCGTAATTGTTTTTTACATAACCGTGCTGTATCATCTCACCCACCGATCCCCAGTCGCTCACTACAAAGCCGGTAAATTTCCATTTGCCTTTCAGAATATCGCGTTGAAGATAACTGTTGCCGGTAGCGGGTATTCCGTTAAGATCGTTGAAAGAATTCATAAAGGTGGCGGCGCCTGCATCGAGCGCTGCCTTAAACGGAGGCAGATACGTTTCCCATAATTGCCTTTCACTCATATCTACACTGTTGTAATCACGGCCACCAACTGCTGCACCATAGGCTGCAAAGTGTTTGGCACAGGCCATGACGGCATCTGTATACCCCAGTCCCCTGCCCTGAAAACCATGCACACGTGCTTTGGCAATCAATGAACCGAGATAAGGATCTTCACCTGCGCCTTCCATCACCCGACCCCAGCGCGGGTCGCGTGCAATGTCGACCATGGGTGCAAAAGTCCAGTGAATACCAGCGGCGGAAGCTTCTGTGGCTGCTACCCGTGCTGCCAGTTGTATAGCATCCATATCCCAGCTGGCGGCTTCTGCCAGTGGAATGGGAAATGTGGTTTTATATCCATGAATCACATCCTGCCCAAACAAGAGCGGAATACGTAGCCGGGATTGCATCGCCATTTCCTGCAGTTGACGGGTATGGCGCACGCCCATGATATTGAGCATGGAACCGATCTGCCCCTTACGGATCTGATCCTGCTTATCACCGTCGCTGGTAATAGGGCCGGTCGAGATCCAGTCGCCGCTATATTGATTCAACTGGCCTACTTTTTCTTCCAGCGTCATGAGGCGCAATACGGAGTCTACACGCTGATCAATTGTTTTACGCTGCGCAAGTGCCGGCAACAAGCAGGCCAGCAGACCGGTTGTTATCAGCGATTGTTTAAGTGATCGGTTTTTAAACATTGACAGGTTGTTGATAGGTTGAAAAAAGCCGCCCGGTATTCTTGAAGTCTTTACAGGGCGGCTTTACAGTACTTTATTATAAAACTATACAGGTGTTTTATCAAAACACGAGTGTGGCAATAGAACGGGGTTTTGCTTTCAGTTCAGCAGCTTTGCCATTGATCCAGAGAAAATAAGGTGTTTCTGCATTGGACTGGTTCATGACCACAACCACTGTTTTGCCATCCGGATTGCGGAAAGCAGTTGTGAGCAGCTGACTGCGGCTGGCAGCACTGCTGATGCGTTTGGCTCCGGGCTGAATAAATTTGCTGAAATGCCCGATATAATAGTAGGCATTGGTATAAATGAGCTGTCCGGTTTTGGTATCGCCATGTACGGGGGCAAAACAGAAATTCTGTACGTGGTTGGGGCCACCTGTTTCATCGAGCAATATATTCCAGTCAGTAAAGCCCACCATGCCGTTGTTGAAATCGTTGATCATACTGCGGCCATATTCTTCGCCCAGCGCCCAGGCATTGTAACGTTTTGCATCAAAACTTTCAGCACATCCTTCGGTAAAGAAAATATTTTTGTCGGGATAGGCTTCGTGTACACGTTTGATATTTTCATACATGGGCTGACCACCACTCCAGTCTTCATACCAATGAAAACCAATACCCCAGGCATATTTGGAAGCTTCGGGGTCGTCAAAATAAGTTTGCGCGCGTTGATAAATCAGGTCGCGGTTATGGTCCCACACAATGATCTTCTTTTCTTTTAGTCCTTCTTTCTCCATGGTAGGACCCAGGTGTTTTTTCAGAAAATCGCGTTCTTCTTCGGCAGAATAGATACAGCTTTCCCAGCGCTGTTTGGCCATTGGCTCATTCTGTACGCTGATACCCCATACAGGCACCCCTTCTTTTTCATATTCTTTGATAAACTTTGTATAGTACAGTGCCCAGCTGTCATAAAACTCTGGTTTGAGTTTACCACCCTGCAGCATGTTATTATTGTCTTTCATCCAGGCCGGGGGGCTCCAGGGGCTGGCAAAAAGCGTGAGTTTGCCACCCGCTGCCTGCATTGCTTCTTTAATAAAAGGAAGTTTGTATTTACGATCGGGATCTATATTAAACGACTTCAGATCTTTATCGTTGCTGTCTACATATGTATAACTGCCACTGCTGAAATCACAGCTATTAATATTAGTGCGGGCAACAGTATAACCAATCCCGTTTTCCTTATCGAAATAGGCTTTCAGAAACTCCTGTTGTTTCTCTTTGGGCAATTTGTAAAACGTTTCGGCTGAGGCATCGGTAAGTGCGGCGCCTATACCAAAGAAGGTCTGAAAGGTTTTGTCGGGGTCTACAAATACACAGATCTGGGTTTCGAAAGGCTGACCCATATCTTTAAATGAAAGTGTATCAGTAGCAGTAAGGCGCAGTTGTGAACTGTCGGCTGTAGTATATACCAGTACTTTTTTCCCTTCTGCTGAAAAATGGCTGCTGTTGGTTTCAGCCGCCGGCTTTTCCTTATTTTCTCCGCAGGAGAAAAGTGCAAGCGCCACAATGGCAATGGTTATTTTTTTCATTCTATTTAAATTAAAACTGGTTGCTTACCAAACATAGGTACCTACGGAAGATGCGGGCAGTGAAGCGACTACCCATTTATTTTTGAACTGGATATTAAATGACTGGGCATTGGCTCCATCATTGAGTACAATCAGTACTTTTTTCTTATCGGGCCGTTCAAAAGCCACACTGATCAAGTTGCCGCTGCTGGTATTGCTGGCCACGCGTACGGAACCTGCTGGCACAAATTTGGATGCCTGTGCCACTATATAATAGGCTACATTTTTGTTGACCGTAGAGCTGCCGATGATGGTGAGTGCGCCTTTACAAACCGTACATCCGCCGGGTGTGTGGGGGCCAAAATTGCCATCATTGGCCAGGTTCCACTCCAGCGCATTACGGCTCCAGTTGCGCATAGAACCGATGATTACATTGCGGATATGCCATTTCAGGTCACCGCTGAAATCGCCGTTTGATGCGGTATATTGTTCGGTGAAATAAACATTCTTATCGGGGTGCGCATTACGAACCGCACTAAGCGCGCTGATGTCGCCGGCATATAAATGAAATGCCGAACCATCTACAAAGGCTTTGGCAGCCGCATCGTTGAGAATGGTAAGCGGATAGTTGGGGTTATCGCAATTGTGATCCCAAACAATGATTTTGGTAGTAATACCAGCTGCCTGAAATGCTGGTCCAAGGCTATTCTTGATAAAATCACGCTGCTGCTCGGCTGTCATTACCATGCTTGGATTGTTGCCGCCATGCAGGGGTTCATTCTGGGGTGTGATAGCATCTATAGTAATACCCTCGGCTTTCATGCCCTGAATATATTTTATCAGATACTGGGCATATACATCATAATACTCTGGTTTCAGGCTACCACCTACTGAACTGCCATTGTCTTTCATCCATACTGGCGCACTCCAGGGAGTGCCCAGAATTTTGATAGCGGGGTTGATGGCCAGTATTTCTTTCAGTAAAGGAATAAGGCCCGTGCCGCCTGCTTTTTCTGCATTGAGACTGAAATTGGCCAGTGTGGGGTCTGTTTGTCCGGCGGGCATATCGTTGTAGCTGTACACTGCTGCACTCAGGTCAGAAGCCCCAATCGCAATGCGCAGATAACTGATACCAATCCCATTGGTTGTAGAGAACAGATCCTGCAGCAAAGCTTCTTTATTGCCGGCGCTAAGGTTATTGATAAGAGTGGCACTGCCGGAAGTGAGCGTATATCCAAACCCATCTACTGTTTGAAACCTTGATGTTGTATCTACGGAAATGACAGGGTTGTAGTTAGCTGTAGTGGTAAATGAAAGAACAGTAGATTGTTTCTGCAGCAATGCAGCCTGATCGCCCCGTGTGAGCCAGTAATCCATTTCATTGACCTGCGGCTCAGGTGTTGGCGGGTTGGGATCAGGATTATCACCACCGGATTTTTTACTGCAATCTGCCTGTATAAATGCCAACCAGATCAGAGCGGCCAGCGCCAGTTTACTTTTCATAGACAACCAATTTTAATACTGCGGAGCCGCTTCAGAGAATACGGCATTTCCCTACTATAGACACTAAATTTGTCTGATTGTACTAAACCACGGCCTTATTTATGCTGAGAAAACAGCCATTTGAGCAGCCCTGGCTCTTTAAAAGCGGAATCCCAGCTGTTATGATTGGCTTCCGGGTATTCGGTATAGCGAACCCGGGCGCCTGTTTTTTTCAGCGCCGCCACCATCTGGCGTGAAAATGAAGGCAGTACCACGTCATCTTTTGCTCCATGAAATATCCACCAGCCCGGCTTCCGGATTGAAGCCGCCGTTGCAGGGTCTGCACCGCCACAAATGGCAATTGCCCCTGCAAAGAGTTCCGGTCTGCGTCTTGCCAGCTCAAACGTACCCATGCCACCCATACTCAGACCCATAACATATACCTGCTGGCGACGGATCTTATATTGGCGAAAAAGGTTATCTGTGAGTGATAGGAGCAACCGCATGGAGCGTGAAGGCTCCCCATCGGCTACAAAATAAAATGTGCGTTTCCCATCTTTGTCGGCTACTGTTTGCACATTGCTCCAGTAATCGGTAGCGGCACATTGCGGAAATACCACAATTGCCGGATATTGCTGCCGTATGCTATCTGCCAGAAACATTCGTGCACCGTGTGTGAGCTGCTTTTTGTTATCGGTACCACTTTCGCCACGGCCGTGCAGGAAGATCAGCAGCGGATACGCTTTTGAAGAATCGTAGCTGGCAGGTAACAATACCCTATAAGGTAGTGTATCGCCACTCTGAACAAACTTCTTATATTCATATTGCTCCAAATCCTGTGCCTGTATGAGATGTAAACGGCAAAAAATAAACAGGATAAAAGTGATAGTGTATTTCATGATTATGATCCGGTTCATTATTAATGACTATTTATTACACTCCGTAAATAAAACAGCCCGGTTTAGCAGCTGTTGCTAAAATACCGGGCTGTAAAACAATATCGGCTTATAACAGCCGGCTTAGCGGCTCCAGTTAAGTTTCGCTTTTTTTACATCGCGCGAGTTGCCACCGATCATAATCTCAAACTCACCCGGCTCCCACACGTATTTAAGATCGTAATTATAGAATTTCAGCGTTTCGGGAGTAATTGTAAAGCTGATAGTCTTTGACTCGCCCGGCTTGAGCGCTATTTTCTGAAATCCTTTCAGCTCCTGTACTGGTCGGGTTACAGAACCTACCAGATCGCGCAAATAAAGCTGTACTACTTCTTTTCCTTCCGCTTTACCGGTATTGGTAACCGTTACACTGGCGGTGACAGACTGATTTCCTTTTGGATTGGAGGTACTCAGTTTTACATCGCTGTAACTAAACTGGGTATAGCTCAAACCAAAGCCAAAAGGATAAAGTGGGTCATTAGACACATCGAGGTAATTGGACCGGAACTTGGAGAACCATTTGCCTTCGCCCAGCGGGCGGCCGGTATTTTTATGATTATAAAACAGCGGTACCTGACCTACATTTTGAGGGAAAGTAGTACTCAGTTTTCCTGAAGGGTTTACATCGCCAAACAATACATCGGCAATAGCATACCCGGCTTCGCTACCGCCAAACCATACGTTGAGGATGGCGGGTACATTGGCCTGCTCCCAACTGAGTGCCAGTGGGCGGCCGGTAAACAAAACCAGCACTACCGGTTTACCGGTTTTAAGTAGGGCGGCCAGCAGGTCTTTCTGTACCTGGGGAATTTCGATATTGGTACGGCTGCTTGATTCACCGCTCATTTCGGAAGCTTCGCCCAGTGCAGCCACTACCACATCAGATTGATTGGCGATAGCTACGGCTTCGGCAATGATATCAGCGGCAGGCCGCTCATCGCGCGCAATTGTGCGGCCAAACATGGTACCGCGATCCTGCAAGTCTTTATCTGCTTCTACATTTGAGCCTTTTGCATATAAAATTCTGGCTTGCGATCCTACTGCTTCTTTAAGACCTGCCAGCAGTGAAGTGGCATTTTGGAGGTTGGCGGCCACACTCCAGGTACCCGGCATATTTTCTTTCGAATCGGCCAGCGGTCCTATGAGAGCAATGGTACCTCCTTTTCGCAGGGGTAATGTATTTTTATCATTTTTCAGCAATACAAAACTTTCGGCTGCAATCTTGCGTGCTTCGCGGCGGTGTTCGGAAGTAAAGATTTCCGTTTTTGAACGGTTTTCATCGCAGTAGCGGTATGGGTCTTCAAACAAACCAAGTTTATATTTCGCCTCCAGTATGCGGCGGCAGGCAGCATCAATCTGCTGCACAGTGATCTTTCCTTCTTTAAGTGACTGAGGCAATGTGGTAAGCAATCCCTCTCCCACCATGTCCATATCAATACCTGCTGCCAGGGCGCGGGCCGATACTGTTTTGAGATCACCAATGCCATGATCGATCATTTCGTTGATGCCGGTATAGTCCGTTACCAGAAATCCTTTAAAACCCCATTGCTTGCGCAGTACATCGGTAAGCAGCCATTTGTTGGCCGTGGCCGGTACGCCATCCACTTCATTGAAGCTGGCCATCACACTACCCACACCTGCATCAACAGCGGCCTTATATGGAGGAAAATATTCGTTGTACATGCGCTGATGGCTCATATCGGTTGTATTGTAATCGCGGCCGGCTTCGGCTGCCCCATAAAGTGCATAGTGTTTTACACAGGCCATGATGGTATTGTTGCGCGAAAGATCAGTACCCTGGTAACCGCGTACCATGGCTTTGGCAATTTCTGAACCGAGGTAGGCATCTTCACCATTGCCTTCCGAAATACGGCCCCAGCGTGGATCGCGCGAAATATCTACCATGGGTGAAAAAGTCCAGTTGATACCATCTGCACTGGCCTCAATAGCCGCAATACGGGCACTGCGCTCAACTGCAGCCATATCCCAGTTGCAGCTAAGGCCGAGAGGAATCGGGAATACAGTCTCGTAACCGTGTATCACATCCATACCAAACAGCAGTGGAATTTTGAGCCGGCTTTTCTCAACAGCCAGTCTTTGCACTTCCCTGATCTTGGCTACTGATTTTATATTAAACAATCCACCTACCTGTCCCTGCTCGATTTTTTTTGCGATATCTGAGTTGGAAGCCTGCCCTGTCACAATATCTCCCGCACCCGGCAGGTTGAGCTGACCAATTTTTTCCTGCAATGTCATCTTCTTCATCAGTGCATCAATAAACGCTTTCATCTTCGCGTCATTCGCACTTTGTCCCATAGCCATCGTGCCTGCAAGCAGGGCCAGGGTCAGCATTCCAAATCTGTGTAACCTTGTCATTGTTGATTGTTTTATTATTTCAATAAATGAGGTTCGATGAGTTTTTGCCAGATGGCATATCCCTGTGCATTCATGTGCAGCTTATCGTCAAGGAAAATATCGGGACGGGGCTTACCATCATCTGACAGCATGGGGTGATATACGTCTATAAAAGTGGTTTTCTTTTTCTTCTTTAAGAACTGGCGGATAGCTGTGTTGGCTTCAAGCATTTTGGGCAGGAGGTGCTGGCGGCTGGGACTTGGCTTCAACGATACAAATACAATGGGTACGCGCGGAAAGCGCTGGCGGATCATTGAAAAAAGTGTTTTAAACCGCTCTGCTACGGTAGCTGCTGATACAGTATCAGAAGCACCCAGGTCATTTTCTCCGCAATAAATCACGATCTGCCTGGGAGCATACTTAAATATTACATCTTCGGCATAACGTATTAGATCTGGCAGAGAAGATCCCCCAAATCCGCGGTTGATAATCGGATGCGATGGAAAATAGGATTGTACATCTTTCCACATGGTAAAAGAAGAACTGCCTACAAAAAGTATTTGCCCGGCAGCAGGTGCATGCAGGCTATCTGCCTTACGAAAAGCAACTATATCGTTCCAGAAAGCTGTACCCGGCTGTGCTTGTACCTGTGCAAAAACAGCTACGAAAAACATCCACAATATCAGCCGGCGGTTCTTATTGCTCATTATACTCATTTCTTTTATTGATCAATGTACTTCCAGCGTTTTGTAACGGGCCGATACCCCATTCTCATTGATGGCTTCAATTGTAAAATAATAGGTTTTTTCACGGTCCATTGCCTTAAACCAGTATTCGTTGAGGTCATGTACCATCACACAGTTGTACAGGCGGTCGGGTGAGGTTCCATAGTAAATATTATAAGCATAGGCATTATCTACCGGGCTCCATTTGATATAGGCACTTCGCTTATCTTTTTCGGTACGCAATACCATAAACTGTTTTACAGCTGCCGGTTTCTCTCCATTACCATTTCCAAATACGCGCAGGCCGCTGATGGCAAATTTGCCTGTAGGCATATGTATGTTTTCGAGTTTGATGTAACGGGCCTGCACAGGTTGTGATAATTCTATGTAATCGTGTGGCACATCTGTTTTATTGGCACTCTTATCGGCAATTACGGTCCATTTGCGTCCATCAACCGAAGCCAGCAGACGATATTGATGATACTGATCGAGCCGTTTACCAAGCCGGTCATCTGCCACATCCTGGTCGGCATAATTGATCTGTACGGCATTTACTGCCGACAACTGCCCCAGGTCTGTCTGTATCCATTCTCCCTTGTTAGCAGAAGCTGCGCTCCAGTAGGTTTTAATATTTTCATCTACTGCATTGTTGGCAAAGTAACTGCCAAGGGTAGAAGATACGGTCACCGGTTTTTTGTAGTTAAGCAGCATCCAGCCCGTAAAAGCCTGTGTGCTGTAAGGTGCAGCAGGCAGATCTTTTATCACATGTGGCAGGTAATGCGGATAGTCGCCGAAAGAAGTATTGCAATACATCACATCGCTGGCATCGAAGCCGGTAGGCCAGATACCCAGTCTTCTTTCGAAATTGTTCTTTACAGACAATACAATTGTGGAGACATGCCAGTAGTTGTTGAACTTATCCTGAAATGTGGCGCCATGGCCTGCCCCACGGGCAAAACCTCCGGGCTTGAAGCTAAGGGGATCTGATTGCGGTGTAAAAGGACCCAGCGGGCCATCACCTACCAGCAAACCATCGGCATAGCCACTGAACTCTGTGCCGGGAGCGCCATATTGCAGGTAATATTTGTTTTTGTATTTCGTCATGTGCGATCCTTCGATAAAAGGATCGAGAAATGTATTGTCCATATACTCACCAAAGCGCTGCCATCCATACCGCCAGTCTTCGAGAAAATACATTTCTTTACGGGCACCCAGTGGTTGCATTGTCTTACGGTTGAGCTCCACGCCGTACATGGGATAGCGGTTGCTGCTGCCATTGTACATATACAGCCGGCCATCATCATCTGTAAAGAAAGAGGGATCCCAGCCCCCAATGGCGAAAGAATCGACGAGGGGTTTCCATTCATCTGCTTTAGGGTTCGTGCTCATCCAGATGGTAAAATTGGATGAATAGGTAGAGCCAAATACCAGCATGGTATCGCCAATAATGCCTACAGCCGGTGCACAAAGTTCATCATACACTTTATTCCAGGGACGCAGAAAGCGGCGCGATACGAAGTTCCAGTTGAGCATGTCTTCGCTCCACCAGTACCCCCATTGGTTGGTGCTAAACAGAAAATAGGTGCCCTTGTATGTAACAATTACCGGGTCGGCTGTAGCACGATGGCGTCCCCATTCGCTGAAATTGGGAATGGGTGTATATCCGTAGTCAATATTGATGGGGTTGCAGTAGGTACGTTGTTGCGCATGGCTATCAACAGGCAAAAAGAATAGCCCCAGCAATACAACAACTGATACAATATTTTTTTTCATACTTACTTCAGTTCCGGGATTTTGTTCTTGAAAATAAAAGAGCATCCAGACTAAGTGCTCCGGGTCCGCAGCAAAAAAACAGGATGGCCAGTAATACAAACAGGAAAGGATGCTGGTCGGAGTACCACACCTGCCCATGACCTACAAAAAAAGTGATATAGCCCATGGTTATAACTATGCCCAGAGCAGCAATACGGGTAAGCAAGCCGAGCATAAGCAGCACACCCATTACCAGTTCCATTGCCTTACCTGTATATACCATGGTAGCTGGTGAGGAAAACCTTTTGAAGGCATCCCAGTCAACATATCCTTTCATCGTAGCTGCATCAAATAGCTCTCTGCCATGATAAGCCAGAAAACCTCCTGTCAGTATCCGGACGATCGCCAGACCTGCGGACGGCCAAATGGGTTTTGAGGAGAAAAATGCATGCATAGTACAATCATTAGGAGAAGGAGAATCTGCTGCAGACAAATTTACGGTTCTTACTGCTAAAGTATTAAGGGTTTAAAGGGTATAAAGATTTAAATCAACCCTTTAAACGTCTTAAACTCTTTATACCTTTTAAACTTTATTTTATCCACGGACTTTGAAATCACCGTTTTTCATCCTTGATTTTTGCATTTATATAACAGGCCATTTAAACCCAGACTCCAGATTAATGCGTTTGCCGCTGCGTCCTGATTCTCTTGCTGCTTCAATTATTTCCAGCACATGCAGTGCATGTTCGGCATTGATCAGCGGTTCTTCGCCCGTCACCAATGCTTTTGATATTACGGAAGCGCCTTCCTGCCATACATAACTGCCCGGATCAGCAATGAACCGTTCTGTTTTTTCATGATCATGTGTAGCCATATCCACGCCATGTGGTGCCCAGTCGTAGCCGGCCATTGCCATATTTCCATGCGAACCCCATATCTGGATAGTAGGCCGCTCCTGCCCTTTTCCCTCATGTCCATACGGATCAAAATAATTAAAGCCACATTGTACATGTGATAATATACCATTGCCGTGATCCATTATCAACATGGCATTATCTTCAGCTTCTACTTTTATTTTCCCTTTATTATCTACGGTACGCTCTGGTGTTACTATACTCGTCATAGCTACAACCGAAGCAGCAGGTCCGAGCAGGCCGGTGAGTGTAGCGATATTATACACACCCAGATCAGGCAGGCTGCCGCCTCCTTTTTCATAAAAGAATGCCGACCAGCCGGGTCCGGTATGTCCGTAATGTGCGTGGGCGCAGGCTACGCGGCCAAGCTTTCCTTCCTGCAACGCCTTTGACATAAAAGCAAACTGGGGGCTGTTTACAACTGCCGGCGCTCCCCAAATGCGCAGGTTTTTGCTTTTAGCAAACTCGAGAAGTGCTTTTCCTTCTTTATATGTATTCGCCATTGGTTTTTCACTCCACACATGTTTGCCTGCGGTAAGGGCAATTTTATTAAGCCGGCCATGCTCCTGCATATCTGTAAGATTAACGAGCAGGTCAAACGGAGCTCCGGCCAGTTGCTGATCGATATGCGGATAGTGATTGGGAATTTTAAACTCAGCTGCCCTGCTTCTGGCTCTTTCATATACGATATCACAGGCGCTCACAAGCTCTACGTAAGGCGATTGCGATAAATGCGGGAGGTATACGCCCGATACACTTCCACATCCAATAACAGCCAGCCGGACTTTTTTCTCACTTTTTTGATGAGCAAATCCTTCGAGTGAGGAAAGCAATAAGGCTGCACCGGCCATTGCCGTGCGTTGCAAAAAAGCCTGACGGGAGATAGTATCCATAGCAATCGTTTTTTATTAATGATAAATGGAAGCCTATTTTTTACCCTGTCTTTTACCTGGTTTTGTAATGCAGCAGGAAAGCCGGTAAGAGTGTCTGTTGTGTTCTCTGGTTGAAACGAAACTTATTTAACGGTTTGCCCTGCTGCAGTGAGCCAGGGGCTTTCAAAACCCAGCCGGCGCAGGCCGGTTTTTATTTCGGGGCAGCTCATAAACAGTTTCCACAGCAAGCCACTGCGATAATTTTCGATCATTACAATAATGGGTCCCTGATCAATAGCCAGATGGCTTTTTGCATACCAATCTTTTGTTTCATTAAATGCATCGGTAAAGCCATATTCACTCCAGATAAGATCGCCTTTTTTTTCATAGAAATAACGCAGCGCCTTCATCGACTCTGCGGGTGTATAGGGAAATGCACTCAATGCGGCCGTAGGCGTAATGGTACCCAGGTCTTCTGTGGGCGAGTGAGCAGCATAACCGTTATAGGTGTCGCTGGCGGTGAGTCCCCAGCAGGAATCTCCATACCCTTTATACTTTAGCGGATTGTCGATACAATATGCCCGGTTGATAAGCGTATGATGGGTATTTTGTTCCCAATAATCGGCATAGCGGTCTTTTAAACCCCGGGGGTCAAGCCCCAGAAAAGAATACTGTGAGAAGAAGAGTGGTCCCCCGTAATCAAATCCAAGAGGCAGTTTGTATCCATAAAACTCTTTACCGTTTTTGAAGAAATTGCTTTCTGCCCATCCGCGGTGGTATACGGCCGGCGACACGGGATATTGGGTACCCGATGCTGCCAGTACATAAGTGATCAGGCATTCATTAAATCCCCGTAGCGGAAAGTTCATGCTCCAGCCATTATTGGGACTCCAGTGCCAGTACAAGACTTCCTGACCATCGCGTGTAAACCAGTTCCATTCAATATCATTCCAGAGCCAGCCAATACGATTGCGCAGTTCCCTTTCGGTGTCGTCGGCGCCATTGAAATACTGGCGGGCACACAAGAGGCCCTGAAACAGGTATGCCGATTCTACCAGATCAGCCCCATCATCTTTGCGGCTAAAAGGAATGGTCTTGCCGGTAGAGCCATTGAGCCAGTGCGCAAATACACCATGATAGGCATCTGCTTTATGGAGAAATTTTACCATTTTCAGCAGAAACCGAGCGGCTGTATCTCTTGCGATCCATTTACGTTCGGTAGCTACAATGACGGCCATAATGCCAAAGCCACTGCCTCCTGTAGTTACCACTTCATTACCATACCCAAAAGACTCATTGCTTCGCTCCCGCGCCAGGCCTGATACGGGATGTGCAAAATCCCAGAAGTAGCGAAAGGTCTGGCGCTGTACGATGTCAAGCAGGGCAGAGTCGCTCAATGCCGCCGGACGGGTTTTGGCATCAAAGCCGGCCGGTATTGTCTTTTTCTTTTGTGCTTCTGCACAGCAAATGCCCAATATAAAAATAACAGTAAGAGATATGGATCGTAACGTTGTCATGCTGTAAACTTATAAGTAAGGAGCGGTGAATCCCAGTGTTTGCATACCTGCTTTTACTTCAGGGCAGCTGGTAAATAAATTCCATAGTAATCCGGAGCGGTAGTTTTCGATCATCACAATAATCGGTCCCTGGTCAATAGCCAGAAAAGATCCTGCAAACCACGCATCTTTTAGTGAAAAGGCATCAATGAAGCCATATTCTTTCCATAATTTATCGCCCAGCACATAATAAAAGAATTTCAAGGCAGCCATTGACTCTGCAGGTGTATAAGGAAATGAAGACAACGCGGCTGTGGGAGCAATCACTCCCAGATCGTTGGTGGGCGAGCTGGCCGAATATCCGTTTGGAATGTCGCTGGCAGTAAGTCCCCATACAGAATCGCTGTAACCTAACTGGCCACCAGGATTGGCCTTGCAATAACTATAATTAATAAGTGTATGATTGCGGGTTTGCTCTTCATAGTTGGCGTAGGGGTCTGAAAGGCCATTGGGGTTTATACCAAGGAATGAATAGTGCGAAAAGAAAAGAGGATGTCCCATGCTTCCGAGTGGTAAGCGATAACCATAGTAACTGGTGCCATTTGTAAATGGACTATTACCATTGTTGGCCCAGCCGTTGGTATAGACGATTTTGGGAATGCTATGAGTAGGTGAAGAGGCTGCCAGCACATAGGTGATCAGGCATTCATTCCAGCCGCGAATGGGCAGGTTCATATCCCATTCATAATTGTTGCTGTAATGCCAGTAAAGTACATTTTGTCCGCCGCGTCTGAACCAATCCCATTCCACCCGTTGCCAGATAGTATTGATATCATCGCGCAGGGTTGCTTCTGCCGGAGCAGCCTGATTGAAATATTGACGGGCGCAAAGCAGGCCCTGTATCAGGTAAGAGGTTTCTACCAGGTCGGCTCCATTGTCTTTGGTGCTGAAGGGAACAATCTGACCGGTACCACCATCCAACCAATGAGAGTACGCCCCTTTTACTGTCTGTGCTGTATTTTTTAAAAATGCAGTAATGGTTTGTAAACGAGACAGTCCTTCTGCACGGGTAATGAATCCACGTTCAATACCCACCAGTATCGCCATGATACCAAAACCTGAACCTCCGGAAGTGACGACGCTGGCATTACCATTGCTGCGCTCGCGGGCTAATCCGCTGGTAGGATGACCAAAGTCCCAGAAATATTTGAACGTTTGCTGTTGCACTTTGTCAAGCAGCTGGGCATCGGATATAGCAGGAAACTTGCGGGAAGAATCGATCCCTGTCATCAAGGTTATCTCTTTGGGGTTGGTAAGCGCTCCTCCCGCCTTGGAGCGGAGCGAACCGGCAACTGCTACTTTATACCGGCTGAGAGCCGTAAGTGGCGCAGAGGAACTGAGTACTACGAGGCTATCGCCTTTTTCATAAGAAAAAGCGGTATTTACCTGCGTACCTGAGGCCTGACGCAGGGTAATATTGGCCGCTGTGCTGGCACGGTCAATGGCATTGTTGAACTGAAGCCTTAGCTGAAAATTAAGACTCGTGCCTGTATATTCTGTTTTAGACAGTACGCCATTAACCGACCATGATACCAGGCTGTAATTATCGGGTGGGGCCGGCGTTTCTTTACCACCGCCCTTTGAACATGATATACCAAGTACAGCAATCGACAGGCTGGTGGCCACCAATATAGCTTTAGCCGGATAAAAAAAAGATCGAAGATTCATACGTTTCATCTCTTGCTTTCATGGGAGGCGCATCCTGATTTATAAATAAACTGCTGCTACCTTTTATGCGCCTCAGGAGGTAGCGGCAGTTGAATTATCTGGTGGCCGCAGCAGGAGCTGCTTTATAAAAAAGCATCCGGTCATCGTTGCGGGCAACTGCCATTACCGGTGCACCAGCTATTGTCAACCATTTAATATCCCTGATCTCTCCTGCCGGCATAGGTATAAATGCGGTATTTTGAATATGCCCGTTTTGTTTATTATAGGAAAAAACGGTGGGCAGCTGTGCATCATACCGGCCTTCGTAAGGAATGACTCCATAAAAATTACCTCCCGCAAGATAAGAGCCATAAGATGGCAAAGCTGCAAACGAAAACAAAGGAGCCAATTGCAGTTCGTCGGGCAATACCTGAGCAGTGAAACCGCCCTTGCCATCGTTGATAAAACAGGTTGAGCCCAGCGTTTCTGCTTTCAGCTCTTTATATCCTTCAAACAGATTGTATAAAATATAATCAACTGTCTTGCCGGCTATATCCTTATAGTAGAGATACGATTTTTTAAGAACCGGCAGCGGACGTTCCAGCTCATCTTTTGCCAGGAAAGGATATTCTTTTCCTTTAATGGTATAGGCCATGATCTGCTCTACGGAGCCGTTGCCATCAAAATCCTTTACATACAGTTTTAAAGGACCATCTTTTCCGGCATAAAGCTTACTGTTCAATCCCCAGTTGCCGGCCAGGATATCGGGTTTGCCATCATTGTTTATATCGGCTATTTGTACCGATTGCCAGAGTCCGGTCGATGCCGGCAGGTCTGTGGCAGTAAACCGTCCCTGTTTGTTCATAAATATTTTTACGGGCATCCACTCGCCGGTGACCACCAGGTCCTGCCAGCCATCCTGGTCGAGATCAACAAAAGAGGCAGCAGTAACCATGCCAACAGAATCGAGTGCAATGGTAGCTGCAGGCGCTGGTTTGAAGCTGGCTGCGCCATCGTTGAGCAAAAGATAAGAAGGCTGTGCAATACCATACTGCCGGGCATCGGCCAGGCCGCCTACAAACAGATCTATGTCACCATCTTTATCAATGTCGGCTGCGGCAATACATGATTTGTTGCGCAGTAATGCCGGAATGGATGCAGGAGATGCTGTGAAATGCCCTTTCCCATCGTTGAGGTAAAAATGATCGGCCAGCACGGGATTATTATTATCGTACTGATTACCGCCCGACACTACATACAGGTCGGGGTAGCCATCGTTGTTGGCATCGAAGAAAATGGCATCTACATCTTCGCTCGCCGCAGCGCGGTTAAACAGGGCTGTATCTGCACTTACAAACCTGCCACCTGCCGTTTGTATCATGAGCTGTCCGGGCTGACCAGCTGCACCACATACAAAAAAGTCATCGCGCCCGTCTTTGTTTACATCGGCTACGGCCATTTTTGGACCACGGGTAGACAACTGATGCGGGATAAGGTATTGCCGGTTGTAATCAAAAAAGTCGTTTTCGCGATGCGACCAGTTTATGGATACCTGGCTGCTAATGTCATTAAACAATGGTGCAGGTGCCGGAAAGAATTTCTGATAATCAAATACGCCTCCTGCCTGGGCATGAACAGCCTGAATGTTTTCAACCGCCGGAACGTTTTTCATCCACTGATATTTCTGATCGGGCCATACAACCAGTATGCTGTCGATATTTCGAATACTGTCTGTACCAAAGTGCAGTTTAGGTTCTACCGATGACTGAAATCCCCTGGTCAGTGACAGTTGCTGATATTGCATTTTGCCTTTTGCAAATAACCATACTTTGGCGCCTATGCCAAAGCGGTTCATGCTATCGCCTTTAAAAGTGATATTCATCATCATCTTTAAAGGCGCTTTGTTTTTCAGGATTACTGCAGGCTCATCAATACAGTTTATAATTACATCCAGATTGCCGTCATTGTCGAGATCGGCATAAGATGCTCCTGTATAATATCCTTTCATTTTTTCTGTGCCCCACTCTGCACTTACGTCTTTAAATCTGAGGTTGCCATCGCCTTTGTAGAAAAAAGGGTGTGAGCTTCCATCGGGCATGCTCTTAATTGCTTTATCATCATATGCATCCGTTTGCTGCCTTCCCTTTTTCATATCCAGGTCAGATACAAAGCGTATATAGTCCATGTCTACCGGGCGTTTTACAATGCCGCTGGTTATAAACAGGTCCTTGTTTCCGTCATTATCAAAGTCGGCGAACAGTGGCGCCCAGCTCCAATCGGTAGCCGAGATGCCGGCAATTAGTGCCACATCACTAAAGCTGCTGCCGCTGCCGTTATTACGCTGCAGGCTGTTTCTTGAATATTGCTTCTGATAGCCATGCATATCCAGTTTCATTTTATAAATGTCCGGATTCTCATCGCTGCCATAGGTTTTCAGCACGGCTTCGTCGTAAGGAAGCATATCTACCGTTACCACATCTGGCTGGCCGTCATTATTATAATCAGCCACATCGTTGCCCATACTAAAGCGGCTGTAGTGGCGGAAGTGGGCTGCGCCGCTTTCGGTAAATGTGCCGTTGCCGTTGTTGATGTAGTAATAGTCGTTTTCGTGAAAATCGTTGCCAATATAAATATCATCCCATCCATCGTTATTCATATCTGCGATGGCGATGCCCAGTCCGTAGCCCAGATTGCTTTGGTAAATGCCGGCCTGGGCGGATACATCTGTAAACTTTCCGGTTGTTGCTATATCATTGCGAAACAGGCGGTCGCCCGATGCCGGGTCAAAACGCCGGCGATTTGCCGTGTCTATAATATTGGCATGCGGGTGGTGCGATTGATTGAGGATATAAACATCCAGATCTCCATCATGGTCGTAATCAAAAAAAGCAGATTGCGTGGAAAGTCCTGAAAAGTCAAGACCGTATTTTGCGGCACTCTCCGTAAAAGTGCCATTGCCATTATTTATAAAAAGTTCGTTACGTCCGGTAAGTCCATACTTGCCGCTGACAGCAGAGGTATAAATATCCAAAAAACCATCGCCATTGATATCTGTCATAGTTACTCCTGTACACCAATCGGCTGTTCCGGCCACTCCGGCTTTAGCAGTAATATCTTCAAACTGGAAATTGCCTTTATTGAGGTACAGTTTATTACCGCTTTTGTGGTTGGCGGTAAAATAAATATCCGTCAGTCCGTCATTATTGACATCGCCGGTAGCTACACCTGCACCGTTGTAATAATACAGGTAGTAGAGGATATTGAAGAGAGGCTTTTTTGCCAATGTATTGGTAAAACTAATATTAGTCTGCGAGGCTGGCATGCTTTCGAAAAGGCTGTCTTTGTCCTCTTTTTTGCTTTCGCAGGAGCTTAACATTAACGCCGCACCCGCCGAAACGATAACAGATAAAAAAAGCGACTGCTTTTTTACAAACATAACAGGAAGTTAGAGAGGTTTATAGATTTAAAAGGGCTGAAACAATTAAATGTTCAGCCCTTTTACTTGCTTATATCCGCTATTTAATAGAAACTATTACTGCTTGGCATTATACAGGGCCTGAATTTCTGTGGCAGATAATGCTACGCCGTATAATCTGAACTGGTCGATATCGCCTTTCATAGAAGCGGCCAGCCAGTCATCAGAAGCATAGTTAGTAGAAGGACCTGCTCCTACCCGATATTCTTCGATAAATGTAGTAGATAAGCGTAAAGCACCATGACCTGTCCAGGTTTTTACGTTGGGGTTTTGTACGCCATCGATATACAGTTTGGCCGTGCTGTTTGTTTCGTCATACACGAGCACCATGTGGTGCCATTGATTGTTGCAAAGACCGGCAATAGATTCACCGCCTTCCCAGGTAAACCATGAGTCGGCCGGAGCACTGTTTGGATCAGATGCATTGGAAGGGCTTACGAACATGCTTTTTACAGCGCAGGCCGTATTATTTCCTTCAAGGAATAAGAATCCGACAGCATTGCTCCAGTGGTAATCCGAATTATCAGATTTCTTCTTGGCTTTCAGTGAAAAAATGTATTCTGGCCCGTTAGTACCATTATTATTCTTTGTTTGTCCGTCTTTTTTAAACCACACGGAGATAGTTACGCTGCTACTGCCGGCCCAGGTGTTGAAAGAAGGGTATTTCACAAAGGTTTTGTTTACCCCAGCCAGCGCTTTCCCGTTAATACCATCTGTAGTGGTAAAGGGGTTATCGTTGGGAAACAGGGCCCTGATGCTGTCTACGGCATTCATCAGCGGATTAGTGCTGGTGCCGTCAAATGCCGCATAAAATTTCAATGGACCGTCAGGAGGGTTGCTGTCTACCGGATAATCACCCAGTTTGGGTTCTTTCATTTTCTGGCAGCTTGTCATGGCTATTACCATCAGAGAAGCCGACAGGAAGATTTTAGCTATATGTTTCATAGTCATTTTTTTAACTATTGATTATTTGTTATGGCCACTCGGGGTTTTGAACAAGGTTGGGATTAGAATTCAGTGCCGAATTCGGAATGGGATAATACCTGTGTTTGTTCTGATAACCATTACCGGCAAGAACGGTTATAGCATCACCCCATCTTACCAGATCAAAGAAGCGTTCAAACTCCATGGCAAACTCAGCTCTTCTCTCTCTTTTGATTAACGTACGCATTTGTGCCTGGCTTGTAAAGGAAATATCACCAAGACCTGCTCTCGTACGTACCATATTTACCCAGGTAACCGCATCAGCCTGATTTTGTGCGCCCCCTACTTCATTTGCGGCTTCAGCTGCCATCAGGTATACATCAGCCATTCTGAAAACACGATGATTCACCCAGGTATTCTGAGCCTCATTGTTAGGTGTACCCAGGCCTGCAGCCTGATAATCGGAATACTGATTGTATACTTTTTTGTTCCAGTAAAGTGCGTTGCTGAGATTGGGTACTGTCTGACCATAACCACCAGTAGCAGAGCCTCCGTCTGACTGACCGGAATAAAGAATTGTTGCAGCTTTTCTTTCATCGCTTACTTCGTAAGAAGCTTCCAGCGCTGCGGTAGGTGTATTCCAGCCCCAGCCCAAATCCCATGTGCCGGAACCACGTACGCCCTGGCACTGGCCGAGACGGCTCCAGTAGGTATCGCCATCGCCGGCTTTTTTATAAGCCTGAATCTCAAAAATTGACTCTTCAGAAAGCTCACCTTCTGTTTTGAAGATTCTCCAGTAAGGAGCATATAACGGAGCGTTGGCGCCACCGGCCCTTGTGGCCATCACTTCCTTACACAAAGTGAGCGCTTCACCCCATTTCTGCTGGTAGAGTTTCACTTTGGCCAGGAATGTACGGGCCGCAGATTTTGTCAGCCTTCCGGGATAATCCAACCATGCCACAGGCAGGTTTTGCTCTGCATCTGTAAGATCATCTTCGATAAGCTGATAAATCTCTGCTACAGTAGATTTTGCTTTATAGCCATCAGCAGGAGCATTGATTTTAAAATCAATCTTCGGTACTTCTCCAAATGTTCTTACCAGGTCAAAGTACGAATAGGCCCGGAAAAATTTAGCTTCCGCAATGTTTATGATAGATGCAGGATCGGTGTAATTATTCTGCGCTGCATCGTCCAGTACATTATTACAAAGACCGATAAAAACATAGTGTTTATCCCAGTAAAGGCCAGCACCCCAATCATCTTTGGTATACTGGAAGTTGTCGTAAGTCTGGTGCCAGGCCGTTGCACCGGGATCGGCTACGATTTCCGCATCATCGGAGCGGAAACCATTCATGGCCACCCAGGCAATACCCTCAAAGCCATCGCCACAATAAGGCTCTGCCTTTGAATTGCGGACAGCACCATAAAGACCAAGGGCTTTCCCTTCAAGAGCACCCACATTCAGGTCATCCTGTGTGGCCTGCAAAGGCTCCCTGTCGAGGAACTTTTTACACCCTGATAATGAAGTAATCGCCGGCAAAGCTATCAAAGCACCTGCGATCAGTTTTATTATAGTTTTCATTGCTTTTATTTTAACTAGTTACCGGTTATTAGAAATTAGCATTCAGACCAAAAGTGATAATACGGGGTAATGCACTTCCGGCATTGCCGTAGTCAATTCCAAAGCTCAGTGCGTCGCCAGCAAACTCAGGAGAGTAACCCATGTTTTTCTTCCAGGTTTTCAGGTTTTGTACGTTGAATGAAAGACGCAGGTTCTTGATACCCGTACTTCTTGGCAGTTTGGCAAATGTGTAACCCAGGTTCAGGTTTCTTATACGGAAGTAACTACCGTCTTCGATACCGTATGTAGAAGGTGCCCGGTTAATCAGGTGCAACTGGTTTACGATAGGCACTGTGTTGGAAGTACCTGCAGCAGTCCATGCCTCTGTATAATACTTAGGATAGTTGTACAGAGAGTTTTTCTGCTCAGAAGTACCCCATACACGGTAGATCTCACCGCCGTAGCTTCCACCGAAATCAATACCCAGGTCAAAGGATTTATATTTCAGTTGTGTTGTGAAGCCATAGGTAAAATCAGGTGTGGGGTTACCGATCATTTGGCGGTCATTGTCGTTGACGATACCATCGCCATTCAGATCTTTATATTTCAGGTCACCGGGTTTGGCGCCACCGCCATTGATAGTACTAACCGGAGAACCAAGAATGTCTCTGTAAGACTGATAAACACCTTCAACTACTAAACCGTAGAAATAACCGATCGGATAACCGGACTGGGCCTGGTTAGGAGTTTGCTCGCTCGATGAAATGTTTGGTCTGCTGGGATACTCCAGGTGCAGTACCTTATTCTCATACGTAGTCAGGTTACCTGAAACGTTCAGCGTAAGGTCTTTGCTGAAGTTGTGTGTATAAGCAGCGCTGAATTCAAAACCGTTGTTGCGGATAGAACCGTTGTTGGTGAGCGTACGCAATACGCCGGAAGGCTCGAGCAATACGATCAGGTTCTCGGTTTTCTTATAATAATAGTCCGCCTCGAAATGCAGCTTCCCTTTCATGAACTCTGCTTCTACACCAATTTCGCTTGATTTAACTGTTTCCCAGCGCAGGTTGGGGTCATACAGGTAATCGGGCTCATATACGGGTACGAGGTTTTCACCAAATACTGCAGATGAGTTGGCAGAGATAGTGGGATAAGCAGGATAGTTTTTACCCTGAGCGGTAAAGTTACCCAGCACGCCGGTAGAAGCTTTCAGCTTCAGGAAGTTGACAACATCCTGATTGGCCATGAAATCTTCTTTGGTGAGTTCCCAGGCAGCACCCACAGCCCAGAAGTTCTGGAACTTGTTTTTATAGTCGCGGCTGATCTGGCTTGAACCATCACGACGGAAGCTTGCATTCACATAATATTTACCCTGATAGTTGTACAGCAAACGGGCCAGACCAGATACTGTAGCATATTCCGACTGATCGGAAGGGATTACACTTTTCACATCGCCAAATCCTGTATTGATATACCAGAATCTTTTGTTGTTGGGTATAATGCTTCTGCCTTCTCTTGACTGAGATACGGTAGCAGAACCCTGCTCATATTTATAATAATATGTGGTAAAGCCTGCAGTTGCTGTCAGGTTGTGATCGCCGAACTTCTTTTTATACGTAGCAATATAATCCTGCTGAAACGCCTTGGTGTTGATGAGATCCTGTCTTACGGCAGTCAGTGTGTTTTTACCGATTACCTGATCGCCTGTAAAAGTGGGATCGTACAGATCATATAAAGGAGTATACTCGCGGTTATTTCTCCAGCTCATATCGGCGTACCATGTGCTGCGGAAGTTCAGATCTTTTGTAATGTTGATATCAACATACATATTACCTACCATACGGTATTTGTCATCAATCTTCTTGTCGCCATTGTACATCAGGTTGGCCAGCGGATTGGTTTCAGAGTTCTGAATGATAGGAACGGTAGAATAGAGGTCGAAGTTGGCTGAATCTATCCCATAAGGATTTTTGGTGTAGTACTTAGTGGTACCATCTGATACGATGGGTACGATACGGCGGGCCTGCTCGAGTGCGCCGCTGTTATAGGGCAGCCTTTCTTTTGAACCTATGATATTGAAACCAAGCTTCCAGGTCTTGTTTATTTTAAACTCATCGGCCAGGTTGATGGTAAGACGGTCGTAACGCACTTTTTTCACCAGACCTTCATCATAGTTATACCCCAGGCCCATGTGGAACCTGTTTTTTTCTGTGCTTGCATCAACACTAAGGTTGGTTGTGCTGAATTTTGCCGTGCGTGTTACCGCATCGATCCAGTCTGTATTGCCTGTAAATGCTCCCATACCCGGACCACCTACGTTATTCACGAAGTTGAGGAGAGAAAGTGCACTGGGGTCATCAAATACACGGTTATTAGCTTCAAAGGTTGCCAGAGCTCTGAACTCGTCAGCATTGGCCAGTTGAATCTTATCAACCAGATTTTTTACACCATAAGAAGTGTTGAAGTTGATATTGGTCTGGCCGGCTTTTGCTTTTTTGGTGGTAACGAGGATAGCACCTGCCGCACCTTTAATACCGAATACCGCCAGTGAAGAGGGATCTTTCAGGATCTCCATGCTCTCAATTTCACTGGGGTTCACAAAATCCATGTTGTCGCTGAAGATACCATCAATAATATACACGGGGCGGATAGAGCCCACACTGATAGTACCCCTGATTCTTACATCGGGAGCGGAACCGGGGATCGCTGTGTTTATGATATTGAGACCGGCTACTTTTGACTGAAGTGAAGACAGCGGGTTTGAGTTGGGTTGAGAAGCGATTTCATCGCCTTTTATTTTCACGATAGAACCGGTCAGGTCGCGCTTTGAAGCAGTACCATAACCGATCACCACTACCTGGTCCATTACTTTGGTAGAGGTAACTAGGGTCACATTCACATCTGTGCGGCCACCCAGTGCTACTTCCTGCTCATCGTATCCGATAGATGAGATAACAAGTGTAACATTGGCATTGGGAACACTGAAGGAAAAGGTGCCATCTGAGTTGGTAGTTGTACCTATGGCAGTACCTTTTACCACGATAGATGCTCCTGCTACAGGAGCGCCGCCTTCGCCGGTCACTTTACCGCGCACCACCACATCAACCCGGGGGGCATCTGTACCATTACCTTCCTTTATCACGATCAGGTTGTTGCCCATGAGCTGATACAGGAGGCGGGTTTTGTTAAGCATGAGGTCAAGTACTTCCTTGAGCTCGGCATCCTTTACATCAATGGAAATTTTTTCCCGGATGTCCTGGAGGTTGTTGTTATAGAGAAAGCGGTACTGGGTCTGCTTTTCGATAGAACGAAGCAGGCCACCGATCTCTGTCTTTTTTGCACGCAGGCTTATCTTCTCCTGACCAAAGCCATGAGCCGATGCGTTCAGTGTGAAAAAAAGCGTCAATAAAGCGGTTAGCCTCATAAGTAGCAGCGCTTTTGATTGCAACGGTTTTTTACCAACCGTTTTAGAACATTTCATACTTTTAGCATATTAGGGGTTAAACAATCCGACTTTTCCTGAATAGTTGGTTCATTCCAATTTTTCTGCGTTTGGCCTTCTATACGGAGAATGCTGCAACATTCTCCGTTTTTGCCTTATATAATCACTTGGGATGCAGTCTATTTAGATGACCCAACAGATATAACATGGTTATTTATTTTGTAATCAAATAATGGAACGGCTACCCGAAGAGCTTCAAATGCGTCCTCGATAGACTCCCTTTCAAAAGAACCGTTGAAAGTCAGATTTTTGACTTTCTCATCTGTAAAATCGATCCGAACATTGTACCAGCGCTCCAGCTTGTAGGCCAGTTCTTCAAAATTATCTCCGCGAAACTCAAGCCGGCTGTATAACCAGGCTGTTTCAAATCGTTCTTTTTCCTCCTTGGTGCTGTCGATGACAGTTAAAAGATAGTTGGCTGCAGATAAATCTCTGGCGGGTTTCAAATCATCAGACAATGTTTTGGCCAGCGGGGCTGCTTCTTTTGGAAGAATCAGTTTCTGATTGGGCCGCATGCTAATGGCCTGATTTTCTGTTTCTGCCTGTCTGAATACTTTCACGATACCACGGTAAAGCGTGGTTTCCACGTTTTTATCTTCAGGATAGGCTTTTACATTGAAAGCCGTACCCAGTACCTTGATATCAATACCGCTGGTATGCACAATAAACGGCTGATTCGGCTTCTTTACAACGTCAAAAAAGGCTTCTCCGTCGAGCCGTACTTCGCGGGTTTTGCCGCTGAAATCACTTTCGAAATAAAGTTTGGAGCCTGCATTGAGCCATACGGTGGTGCCATCGGGCAATAAGGAACGGGTTCGGCTGCCCTTGGCTGTTACGAGCGATTCGGGTTTTACGGAATCGTTTTCGGAGCTACGGAAAGAAAAATGATAGGTGAGCCATCCGCTAAGACCCAGCAAAACAACCACAGAAGCTGCTACCAGCCAGTTGCGACGACGAATGCGGTGACGATTGCTATCAATAGTCGCAAATACTTCTTCTGTTTCGGCTTTGTTGATAATGCGGAGAATGGTCTGACGGGCATTTTCTTCATCTTCCACGGTGCTGTCCTTTTCGTTCCAGACGCGGGTGAGAAGCTCAAATTGCTGCAGCAGTGACGGGTCCTGACTTAAAGCAACTGACAGCTCTTCGAGCTCCTGGGAGGAAGCTTCGTGATGAAGAGCCCTTGCTATGAGGTGCCAGATGCGGTCGGTTGTGGTCATGCAGCAATCGTCGTTGTCCTTATAAGGACAGGACAATCAGAACGATCTACTAAAAAGGAGTTAATTTTTTTTCAGATTTTTTCCGCGGGGGGTACCGACCTGCTGACCGAAAGATTTTTCGGGCTTATCAATATGCAATACGGTGCAAATCTTGCGGACGGCAATAGCCATTTGTGCATCAATGGTGTTAACTGAAATATTCAGGATCTCAGCCACTTCCTTATACCGCAGACCATCCTCACGTATTAGCTTGAAAATCATTTTACAACGCGGGGGCAGGGTGTCTACGGCCTGGTGCATCCGCTGCATCATTTCAGCTGTAATCATCAGTTCGTAGGGGTCGGCAGCAAATTCGTGTACAGCAGTATCCAGGAAATCGAAGGGTGCCGAAATAAGGTCATGGGCCTTCTGAGATAATGCGTTGAGAGAGCGGTTTTTAACAGCTACATATAAGTAAACGCGAATATTTTCGATGGAGGCTGCCTGGTGGCGATTTGACCAGAGTTTAACAAACACGTCTTCCACTAGTTCTTCAGCTACTTCTTTTGAACGAACCAGCGATAGAGCGAACTGCGTCAGTTTTTTACCGAAGTGGAGATAAAGCTGCGTAAAGGCAGTTTCATCGTCATTGGCAATCCTTATTTGCAGTTCCCTTAACTGAATAGTATGAGGGTCATTTGCAGGCAATCGGCAATCAACAATTAAGCATTCAAGCAAGTTTCAGCAATACTAAATTAGAGAAACTCTTATAAATCAGCCAAGTTTTATTTCGCAAGATGGGGTTTTAAACTACTAAAAACTACAATTATGCTATTAAAAAGGGGCCGGTCAGCGAGGCCATTTTGATCAGAATCTTACACTTACAGTCGTTAGGTTACTTACATTTGCAGAGGGCTCTGCCCCTTAAAAACTGTTTGCCCATGCCAGCAACCGATCAGGAAATACATTTTCAGGCAAAAATAGACGCAGAAATCAAGATTGAACCGCGCGACTGGATGCCGGATGCCTACCGCAAAACACTGATCCGCCAGATCAGTCAGCATGCGCATAGCGAAATTGTAGGTATGTTGCCGGAGGGCAACTGGATAACCCGTGCCCCCAGCCTTAAGCGCAAGGCCATTTTGCTGGCCAAGGTGCAGGATGAGGCAGGACACGGCCTTTATCTTTATTCGGCGGCCGAAACACTGGGCTCTTCCCGCGAGGAAATGATCAATGATCTGCATAGCGGTAAGGCGAAATATTCCAGCATATTCAACTATCCTACCATTACCTGGGCCGATATTGGCGCCATCGGATGGCTGGTTGATGGCGCTGCCATCCTTAACCAGGTCATGCTTTGCCGTACCTCTTATGGCCCCTATGCACGGGCCATGGTTCGCATATGTAAAGAAGAAAGTTTTCACCAGCGTCAGGGTTTTGATATCCTGCTCACACTTTCAAAAGGCTCTCCTGAACAGAAAGCTATGTGCCAGGATGCCATAAACCGCTGGTGGTGGCCCAGCCTCATGATGTTTGGCCCGCGCGACTCCGAAAGCACCAACAGTGATCAGAGTACCAAATGGAAAATCAAACGCAAAAGCAATGATGAACTGCGGCAGGAGTTTGTTGATATGTGCGTACAACAGGTAAAAGTACTGGGCATGCAGCTGCCCGATCCTGAACTGCGCTGGAATGAAAGCCGTGGCCATTATGATTTTGGTGAAATAAACTGGGCCGAATTCTGGAATGTCGTAAAAGGCAACGGCCCCTGCAATAAAGAGCGGCTCGATGCACGCCGCAATGCCTGGGACGAAGGCAAATGGGTACGCGATGCCGCCCAGGCTCATGCAGCCAAAAGGCAAAACCGTCAGACCAAAGCAGCCTGACCTCTTTCTAACCCTGCAATCATTACATATGAATTTCATTCGTAAATATTATTATGGCGATATTCCTGAAGACAAATCAGGCGCAGCCATATCAACTACACCCATACCCCGCAGCGACTGGCCTCTTTGGGAGGTTTTCATCCGCAGTAAACAGGGACTCGATCATAAACATGTTGGCAGCCTGCATGCCGCCGATGCACAAATGGCCATTGAAAATGCCCGCGATGTGTATACCCGTCGTATGGAAGGTGTGAGTATCTGGGTCGTAGAGTCACGTTATATTCATGCAAGTCAGCCGGGCGAGGCAGAAAGTCTGTATGAACCTGCTTTTGATAAAATTTACCGGCACCCTACGTTTTATGAATTACCAGATGAAGTGGGGCATATGTAGACAATGTCCTGATGTGGTAATGTGCTGATGTGCTGATGTGCTGATGTGCTGATAGGCCCTTTACCTTTCCCCTTCTCCCTTACTTAAAACTTATAACTTAATACTTATAACTTTTTTATGGCAAGCCTTCCTTATCTGTTACACCTGGCCGACAATGCCCTCATATTGGGTCATCGCAATAGCGAATGGTGCGGCCATGGGCCGGTGCTGGAACAGGACATTGCTATCACCAATATTTCACTCGACCTGATTGGCCAGGCACGCAATCTGTACCAGTTGGCAGCCCCTCTGGCAGGCCCTGAAGCCACAGAAGACAGCCTCGCTTTTTTGCGTGATGGTCGTGAGTTTCGTAACTGCCTGCTCGTAGAATTGCCAAAAGGCAACTGGGCAGTAACGGTATTGCGCCAGTTTTTTTTCAGCAATTATCAATCCTTACTCTACGGGCAACTGCAGCAATCGTCTTCCGCAGCACTTGCTGCGGTTGCCGAAAAAGCAGCAAAGGAAGTTGCCTACCACCTCCGCTGGAGCAGCGAATGGGTCATACGCCTGGGCGATGGCACAGAAGAAAGTCATGAAAAGATCAGCGAAGCACTTACTGCACTCTGGCCTTATACCGGCGAATTATTTACTCCTGCTGCTTATGAAGACATAAAAAGTATAGGGTTTGCACTGGAAGAATTGCGCACATCCTGGCTGCAAACTACAGCAGAAGTACTGCAGGAAGCAACGCTGGAGATGCCGCCCACCGGCTGGAGCCAACAGGGAGGAAAAGAAGGTATACATACCGAACATTTAGGATTTTTGCTGGCAGAAATGCAGTTTCTGCAGCGTGCCTATCCACAAGCACAATGGTAACCGACACTACCATAGAAACAAAAAAGGCATGGAAAGTGCTGGACGAAGTCATGGATCCCGAAGTACCGGTTATATCTGTGACCGACCTGGGGATTATACGTGAGCTTCATTTTGAAAATGATACGGTTTTTGTAACGGTAACGCCTACCTATACAGGATGCCCGGCCACTGAAGTGATCAATATGCTGATACGTGCTGCATTACTGGAAGCTGGTTTTGCCCATGTACATATAGAACAGGTACTTTCTCCGGCATGGACCACCGACTGGATGAGTGAGCGGGGAAAACAGCGACTGGAAGCGTATGGCATAGCCGCCCCGCTACCCCGGCAGCAGGTGTGTCATCCGCAGCGGTTTGCGCTGGAAGAAGCAATACGTTGCCCGCATTGCCATTCCTACCATACCCGCCGTATCAGCGAATTTGGTTCTACAGCCTGCAAGGCTCTTTATCAATGCCTGGATTGCCAGGAACCTTTTGATTACTTTAAATGTCATTGACACTAATCCCCCATTCAATATTCATTTATGTCATCTATACTGTTTGAGGTAAAAGACGGAATTGCACTTATCACACTCAACCGGCCCGATAAGCTGAACTCTTTTAACCGCGAAATGGCCTTGCTTCTTCAGGAAAAACTCGATGCCTGTAAAGACGATGCCATCCGTTGCGTATATATTACCGGCGCCGGTAAGGCGTTTTCTGCCGGTCAGGATCTGGCAGAAGTAGTGGATCCTAACGGACCAGGTATGCAACGGATACTGGCAGAGCATTATAATCCGGTTATTATTCGCATCAGGGAACTGGAAAAACCGGTTGTAGCTGCTGTTAATGGAGTGGCCGCCGGTGCCGGCGCCAACATCGCTCTCTGTTGCGATATTGTAGTGGCCGCCCAATCGGCTTCATTCATACAGGCATTTTCCAAAATCGGTCTCATACCCGATAGTGGTGGCACCTTTTTTCTTCCCAAACTCATCGGATGGCAACGTGCCTCGGCTATCATGATGCTGGGCGACAAAGTAGACGCTCCGAAGGCAGAACAATGGGGCATGATCTACCGGTCTATTCCCGATGAACAATACCTGACAGAAGCCTGGCAGATTGCACAAACACTTGCCGGCATGCCTACGATGGGACTGGCTTTTACCAAAAGAGCGCTGCAATGGGCCTTTACACATACCATGTACGAACAACTGCAAAACGAGGATAAGCTGCAGCAACGCGCCGCCCAAACAAATGATTTTAAAGAAGGCGTAGCTGCTTTCCTTGAAAAAAGGAAACCGGTTTTTAGTGGTAAGTGATAAGTTTTAAGTATTAAGTTGTAAGTATTAAGTTTTAAGTAAGGTAGGAGGTGAAAGGTAAAAGGCAGATGGCCCTATCCGGATCACTGACCACCAGCCACTGATCACTTCATTAGCACACCAGCACATTAACATATTAGCATATTTTCCCTCAAATCTTCAAATCTATGTTTACTCCTGCGCAGGTAGTCGATCACATGATGCAGCACGATCTTTTCAGCCAGTGGCTGGGTATTCGTGTGCTGGAAGTAAAAGAGGGGTACAGCCGTATTGAAATGGATGTGCGGCCTGAAATGATCAATGGTTTTGGTATTGTACATGGTGGTATCGCTTTTTCACTTGCAGACAGTGCATTTGCCTTTGCCTGCAACAACAGGAATGTATTGTCGGTAGCCCTTGATACATCTATTAATTTTACCAAACCTGTGCATGTAGGTGACCGTCTCACAGCCGAAGCCATTGAATTGCACAATGGCCGCTCCACAGGACTGTATCATATTACCATCCGCAATCAAAACGGGCATACGGTAGCTCTTTTCAAAGGCACCTGCTTCAGAACCAATAAAGCGCTTATTGGGAAAAACGATTCAAAGTAGCTGGCCGGCTTTCTCTTTTATCAACGCAGCCGCCTGCTCCACAGCCTGAGTGGCATTAATGTCGCCCCCAACAAGTGATACGACTTTCTGTATTCCCATGGCTGCAAGACCGGCCTCATCCAATTCCGTCTGTCCGCATAGGGCATGACAGGCAATACCCCGATCCTTTGCCAGCCGGGCAATATAGCCAACTACTTTGCCAGAAGCCGTCTGATTATCGAGTTTACCTTCTCCCGTAATAAGCAAATCTGCCCCTGTTATCACCTTTTGCAGGCCACTGGCTTTTACCACCATTTCGATACCCGGAAGAATGGTCACCGGAAAAAAAGCCTTTAATCCTGCCGCTATGCCGCCCGCGGCACCAAGCGAGGGCTGGTCCTCTAAGTCTATACCGGTTTGTTGCTTCAGCACTGCCGCCCAGTTTTTCAAGCCGGCATCCAGCTGCATGACCTGCTCAGTCGTAGCCCCTTTTTGAGGAGCATATATAACCGCCGCTCCATCAGGACCTGTGAGTGGGTTGTCAACATCGCAGGCCAGTATCCAACTTGCAGCAGGCAGGTTTTCCGGAGGTACTATCTTTCTTACAGACAACAATGACTGTCCGGTTGGGGGCAGCAATTGCCCTGCTGCATCCAGCAATTGAAACCCCAGTGCCGAGAGTATGCCCGCGCCGCCATCGTTGGTAGCACTGCCGCCCAATCCCAGTACTATAGTCCGGGCGCCTGCTTCCAGCGCTGCTTTTGCCTGCAAGCCGGTTCCATAAGTAGAGGTATGCAGTGGATTACGCAATGTTTCCGGCAACAATACCAGTCCGCTGGCAGTTGCCACTTCAATAATGGCGGTAGCAGTATCGGGCTGCCATTGCCAGGCGGCTTCAATCGGCTTGCCCAAAGCGTCTACTGCATTTGAGTGTCGAAGTTGTGCGCCTGAATAGTAGCTCATTACTGCGGCAAAGCCATCACCCCCATCAGCCATGGGAAAACTGTGTATATCCAGGTAGCCATTTACAGCCCTCAGACCATCTGCCACGGCTTTTGCTACCTCAAAACTTGTAAGGCTGCCTTTGAATTTATCCGGGGTAATGATGATTTTCATAATAATTGAAACTTCTTTAGTAGTTGACAGTGGACAGTTGACAGATGACAGTAAGAAATGTTTAAAGAGTATAAAGGTTTAAAGTGTTTTATTGAACTTAAAACTTATTACTGACCACTGTTCACTGTCAACTATTCTTACAACTTACTATTTTTACCTCATGTTTTACGAATTCAATGGTTTTCGCCCGGTCGTGCATGCCAGTTCATTTGTGCACCCGCAGGCTGCTGTAACAGGCCAGGTTATTATCGGCAAAGACTGTTATATCGGACCTGGCGCCGCACTGCGGGGCGACTGGGGTCAGATTATGCTCGAAGACGGCTGCAATGTGCAGGAAAACTGTACCATACATATGTTTCCGGGCGTAACTGTACGGCTCAAAAAAGGTGCCCATATTGGTCATGGCGCAATCATACATGGCGCCACCATTGGCCGCAACTGTCTTATAGGAATGAATGCCGTAATCATGGACAATGTGATACTGGGCGACGAGTGTATTGTAGGTGCATTAAGTTTCGTGAAAGAAGGGGAGAAATATGCCAAACGCAGTCTTATTGTAGGCAGTCCGGCGCGTCTGATCCGAAAAGTCAGCGATGAAATGATGTCGTGGAAAACACAGGGTACCCGCCTCTACCAGGCCCTTCCCCTGGAATGTATTAACACCCTAAAGCCTTGTGAACCACTTAGAAAGGCATCCTCCCGTAAAAGCACGAAGCCCGCTTCGTACAAACCATGGAAACAGAAATAAGGTCTTTTACGATAATTTTTTTGTGAAATTACTTGCATATTCCCGCAAGCCATAGTAGGTTTGTGCTGATCTATTGATCATCCTATCTCAATACCCTCTCAGAAGAACTCCAGTATTATCCGTTTTATTATCCCGCGCAAAACCCTGATCTCAAATCCTGTCAATGCCGTAGAAATCCCGTGCCGGAAAACCCCCGTGTCCGAACACTTTTGAATTATCATATCTAAACCCTACGAGCATGAACAAGTTCTACACTTTGCTGATCGCCTGCGCATCAGCTTCTCTGCCAGCAATGGCCCAAATTCCTCAGGCACCTTCGCCTGTATCCTGCAACGCCAACAGTTGCTTTACCAATGCGAATATTGACGTATGCCCTCCCGGTAGCAATACGGTAGTAACCGATCACCGCAATGGCGTATACAATCGTGGCAACAATGGTAATAACCTGGGAGCAAATGCCGTTTGGCGCTTCCGCAATATTGCCACTGTAGGTGGTGTAACCATCAATGGTGAAATCAAGATCGATCAGCTTTACCAGGCTGATTTGGTGACAATGGATGATGACGGCGCTGTAGATCAGGCCAACGTCTCCATTGCCAGCTTCTTCGCTCCCCGCATCCGTCCCGACCAGAACCTGAACGGTACCGATCGTCGCGGTTATGTACAGTTCACTATGACTTTTTTCAGAAACCCAACAGGTGTTAATAACAATAGTAATACCGACTTCAGCCAATCTGTTAGCCTCAGCAACATCAACTATGTACACTACGATATTGATGGAAACGATGCCGGCAATGTAAATAGCGGTTCGGCTGGTAGCTGGTTCCGTGAAACTGGTGTAGCTCAGAAAGTAGCTGCCAACAACCCCATCGTTCTCGCCAATGGAGTTACAGACCTGAGCGCTTATACTTATACCCAGGGTGGTTCAGACTGGACTGGCTTTGCCGGTACCACCTGCGAGCGTGATGGTGTATCACGCTGTGCCCAGGTAGCTTCTTCTTTTTCTTACAATGGTGCTCTTCCCGGCATCACTATCCGGATGGGTTACGATTATAATGCCGGCAACAACCAGGGTCGCCCTACACGTCAGTATGGCTCACGCCTGGGATGTTTCAACTTCCCTTCTCAAAGTACACTGCCGGTGCGCCTGCTCGATTTCCACGCCAGCTACCGCAATCAAAGCACTACCCTGGCCTGGACTGCTGAAGGTGAGTCTAATTTTGAGAAATTTATTGTGGAAAGAAGTACAGGCAACAACGTTTATGAGGCAATTGGTGAGCGTGCAGGCGTAGGTAGTGTAACACGCACCAGCTATAGCTTTGTAGATGATCTGAGCGCACAAAACGGCACTACTTATTACTACCGCCTTAAAATGCTTGATAAAGATGGCACTTTTAAATACAGCTCTGTGTTACTCGTTAAAAAAGAGTCTAAGCAGGTAACAGCATTGATGATCAGCCCCAACCCGGTACACGGCGGCAACAATACCGTTCGCTTCAGTGCCAATTCGGCCAGTACTGCAGACGTACGGGTGGTTGACATCTCCGGTAAAGTAGTAGCGCAACAACAAAACAAGGTGTACCCTGGAAACAACAGTATCACTATTAACAATTTAGAGCGACTGCAGCCTGGAACTTATGTCTTACAGGTAATCAACGAAGGTGAGCTGTCTGTAGTTAAATTCTCTGTGGTGAAATAAGCCACATCACTTTCATGCTCAGGGTTTTTATACCTTGACCCCTTGTGCCTTTTGGCCGAGGGGTTTTTTATTTTGTTGGCAATTTGCCTCTTCGCACAAAATCAGATTAATTGTACCTTAATAGAACCAATTCACCTTAAAACTGCGTCATGAAAAAACATCTACTTATCCTTTCTCTTTTTCTCTCTCTCATCAGCTATGCACAGAATGATCGCTTTGCCTATGCCATCACCGATCTTACCAGGGATGGAATAAGCTGGAGTTGCCTGCGCAGCATCGATCTCCAAACCGGCACATACAGCGATGTATTGCTCCAGGGAAATAATATGGAAACCCCTGCTTTTGATGCAGCCACACGCAAGCAGCTTACCGAGCCATTAACGGATGCCCGTTATGGACGTATTGCCCAGGCACCCTTTGCTACGGGTGTAGCTGCCATTGCATATGACAAAAAACATCAGCGGTTATTCTATACTCCCATGTTCATCGATCAGCTACGCTATGTAGACCTGAAAACCAATAAAGTTTACTTCGTCAATAATCAGGAGCTGACCGGCCCGGTGCAGAAAGCCTCCGACCAAAGCAATATTATCACCCGAATGACTATAGCCGCAGATGGTTACGGCTACGCACTTACCAACGATGGCAACCGGCTGCTGCGATTCAGCACGGGCAAAAATATTACCATCACCGACCTGGGAGCTCTGGCAGATGACCCGGCTAATAAAGACATCTCGATTCACAACTCCTGCACCAGCTTTGGCGGAGATATGATTGCCGGCGACGATGGCCAGCTTTATATTTTCACGGCGCGCAATCATGTATTCAAAGCTGACCCCGGCACAAAACTGGCAACTCACCTGGGTGTTATTAACGGCTTACCTGCCAGCTTCTCCATTAATGGTGCGGCCGTAACGGGAACAAAAGAGATCCTGGTGAGCAGTGCCGTAGATAATTCAAATCTGTATGTGATAAACAGTGACGGATGGGTTGCCAAAGCGGCTCATGCGGGCCCCTGGCGTACATCGGATCTGGGCAACGGTAACCTGCTAGCAGTAAAGCCAACCGCCAATCCCACACCGCTGAGTTTCCTGAAAGAAGAAGCTCCCGATAGCCGCATCCAGATATATCCCAATCCGGTCACCCAAAAAAGCCTTACTACAAGACTCTATCTCGACCAGGGTCGCTATACGTTGCAGATACTCGATATTGCAGGTAAACAATGTGTACAGTCAGTCATTCAGCTAGACCATGCCGGCCAGGCCAGTACCATTCAGCTACCCGCCCAAACAAAACCGGGCGTATACCTTGTTAAAGTGCTGAATGCAACGGGGAAAAGTGTAGTGAGCCAAAAGCTGGTAGTGGAGTAAAGAGTAATGTGCTGATGTGCTAGTGTGCTGATGTGCTAATGAAAGGTTAGCCCCAACACTTACAAATTATAACTTAACACGTACAACTCAACCCTTCACCTTTTAGCTTCTTCCTTCTGCCCTACTTCACTTGTTCCTGAAAAGTCTTGATCTTATTATACAGCGTTTTGCGGTCGATGTTGAGCAACTCGGCCGCTTTTTTCTTATTGAAATTGACCTGCTGCAATACAGACATGATTGTTTCATATTCTGCACGGATAGCAGCATCCTTCAAATCGAGCTCTTTGCGTGGGGCTCCCTGCGAAGGCTGCTGTACAGATGCTGCGAGATCTGCAGGCTGAGCCGGCGCCGGTGACTGATTCATTTCCCAGGGCAGAGAACTGGCCTTGATCTTTTCGCCGGCAGGCGTAAGCAATACAGCACGGCGAACAACATTCCGGAATTCGCGGAGATTGCCCGGCCAGCTATAGTGATGGAAAGTATGCAGCACGTCGTCGTCGAAACCAATTACATTCTTTCCCAGCTCTTTATTTGTTTTATCGAGAAAAAACTCCGCAAAGGGGCGGATATCATCTTTTCTTTGCCGTAATGGCGGGAGATTGACAGAAAATTCATTGAAGCGGTGATACAGATCTTCGCGGAAACGACCCTTGCGATAAGCATCCTGCAGGTTTTCATTAGAGGCTACAATGATGCGCACGTCCACATTCATTTCTTTATTTCCGCCCACCCGTTTGAACCTGCGCTCCTGGATGACGCGCAGTAAGGTAGCCTGCACATCAAGCGACAGGTTTGCCACTTCGTCGAGAAACAACGTACCGCCATCTGCCAGTTCAAAATGACCTTCCTTATCCTGCAGTGCCCCTGTAAACGCACCTTTTACATGACCAAACAATTCGCTTCCGGCCAGTTCTTTCGAAAGCGTGCCACAATCCATCGCCACAAAGGGTTTATCCTTGCGCATACTCATATTGTGAATCGTACGGGCTATCACTTCCTTACCGGTGCCACTTTCTCCATACAGGATGATGCTGTAATTGGTAGCCGCCACCACGTCAATCTGGTCGTACAATGCCCTGGTGGAACTGGATTTGCCAACCATATATTCGTTGCTCACCGTAGAAGCGACCGTACTGCGGCTGGAGGCTTCGGCAGGCCGTGGACCGGCAGCAGGCGGCTCCATAAGGGCTTTATTCAACACACTCAATACCTCATCGGGAATCAGGGGCTTAACGATATAATCGAAAGCTCCCATTTTAATCACTTCAACTGCCGTTTTAATATCCGAATATCCGGTAATCATCAGCACGCGTACCAGAGGGTCCTGCTTGCGCAGGGCTGTCAGTACATCCATGCCCTCCATATCTCCCAAACGGTAATCGCAGATCACAAGATCATACCTGCCTTCATTGAATCTGGCAATACCTTTATTACCCGTGTAGGCTGCATCCACTTCATAATCGTTACGCGACAAAAACCTACTGAGTAGTGCACATAAATCCATGTCATCGTCAATAATGAGGATTTTTTTACTCATAAAGCCGCTTTGAAATCTTGATTAAAATTAAATCTTTTGTCAGGAACATTTCTCTATACGCTCAAATCATGCCGAAATCATCAAATTCCAGCAGTAAATAAGGGAAAACATTAGTTTTTGGCAATAAAATTGTTTTCAACGGAGTGTGAACAGTTACCGTGAGACATACAATTACCCTTCTCTGGAAATGGCGAAAGACACCGATCTTGGCCCACAAGCGCTCATCATTGATGATGAAGTAGATATTTGTTATCTGCTAAAGGGGATTCTTCGTCAACGTAACATCCAGGCAGATCATGTCACCAGTTTGGCAGCAGCAGATACTTTTTTAAAGGAAACAAACCCTCCTGTTATCTTTCTCGACAATCACCTTTCAGATGGCCTTGGTATCGATTATGTACGCCGCCTGAAAGAAAATCACCCGCTTACCAAAGTTATCATGATCACCGCACATGATACTGCGCATGACCGAGAAAGAGCCTTTAATGAAGGAGTTGATTTCTTTATCAGCAAGCCATTCAGTCGTGAAATGATACTTCGCACGATTGAGAAGATCTCTATGTAGAAACTTGTGTGGAAAAAAGTCTACAATTCCCGGCGGGAAGGTGTTTCATCATTAAGGGCCAGTGTAACTATAAATACTGAGCCCTGCCCTACCTTGCTTTTTACCTGAATATTGCCTTTGTGATTGAGGATAATGTTTTGTGTATTGGTGAGTCCCAGCCCGTTGCCACTAAGTTTACCGGTAAAATAAGGTTCGAAAAGGCGTTGAATGGTTTCTTCATCCATACCTATCCCATTGTCATGAATCTCCACCTGGCACTTGGGCCCCACTTTACGCGTTCGTATTTCCAGCTGTCCGGAAGTACGCTCCATGGCCTCAATGGCGTTTACAATAATATTAAGAAAGGCCAGTTTGATCTTTTCTTTGTCGACATATACCGTACAAAGATCGCGGGCATAAGATTTAGACACCTGGATGTGATTAAGGTCTATCCGGTCTTTGGCCAGCTCAAGCGTTTCGTCTATCAGATTATTGATATTTTCATGGGTATACTCCAGTTGGGCAAAGCGCGTGGAATTGAGCAGGTCAGAGACCAGCTGATTAATCCGGTTTACGTTTCTTCCTATCATATCCAGCAGCATATCTGCTTCTTCCTGTTGTCCGGTAATTTCCTTAAGCTGCTCAGAGGCCAGTGAAATATTGGTAAGCGGATTACGCACCTCATGTGCCATGGTACGCGCAATACGACCGGTAGCGGCGAACTTTTCAATACTTTTCAGCTCCTGCAACTCATTATTGACCCTGTCGAGCTCTACTACCCGCTCTTCGAGTTGTAAACTGTAATTGCGTGCATTTGAAATGGCTTTTTCTTTGGCTTTATTTTCCCGGTTATAGATAATTACAGAATAGGAAATGGTGATGAGTGCAATCACCAGCGATACAACGGTACTGTTTGCTGTATTCCTGAAAATGCCGGAAAGATTCTTGTCACGATGCGTCACCAGGGTGTTTTCCTCATCCTGCAGCTGAGTGATTAGCAGCCGCACACTATCCATTATCAACCTGTTCTCGTCTCTATTGGCCAGTAGCTTTTCATTTAACTTAAATCCCTGCTGCTGGTATTGCCGTACCGTAGATGAAAGCGAAGCAAGCCTTCGCCTGATCAATACCCCCAACGTATCGAGCCTGCTTTTGTACCGGGGATTATCTTTTGAAAGTGATAATAGCTGCTCATACAAGGGTAGTGTATTACGGATGCCGCTATTGTATGGCTTCAGAAAAACATAATCGTTGGTAATTAAATACCCTCTTACACCCGTCTCGGCATCGGTTATTTCAGACTTAAGCGATTCCAGTTTATTAATGATCATATAAGAATGCGTGACCCACCCGGTTTCGCGTACGAGCCGGCGAATGATCATAAAGATCATGGTATAGGATACCAGCATCAGTATTAAAGCAATAAGATAACCCCAGCGAATTTTGACTCTTGATAAAGGCATCAGGAAGTAGTTGATAGAAAATTACAAAATGATTGTCTATCCTGCAGCACAAGCCTATTTAATCTGCAACGGCGACGGCAACAGCGCAGCTCCAGTTGAAAAAAGCTGAATCAGGAACCTGTCTGCCGCCCGGCAATAGCAGACCTGGGACAAATCATAAGCCCCTGCATACCGGCTACAGCAGCCAGCATCAGCAACAAATGCCTGAGCGCTCCCCAGGAATAATAAAAAGTACCGAATGCCCATGTTATTAACAGTAGTATTGCCAGTATAAACAGAAAGAGCCTCATGCAGTAATTTTTCGGATATGATGAAAAAATAATGCCAGCCCTTGAGTTTATTTCCTGATCCGGCTTCAATTGTCATTAAATGAGCAACAAATTCCCCAATTTGATTAAAACAAAGTTTTTTTACCGATACCCTTCAAAAAAAACGGACAGACCGCATACCTTCCTCATCCGGCATCTGAAAAATCTTCCGTAAACACTTATTCTTTTATAAATAAGTCCATTTCAGATTCATGCTTTCTGAAGAACCTGCAAATCAGACGTTATTGCTTATTTATTTCCTGTAATAAAATATCATCACTGCAAGTGTCAGTCATGGCCCGTTTAACACCTCACCTTATATTCCTGTTTTTTATTAAACAAAATGAAAAATAACTATTTGCAGTCCAATGCCACTGCTATTTAAGTAACCCGCTAAAACCCTGCGAGTGCCAATTGATATTTATTATTCTGAACGATTAATTCTGGCAAGCGCTTTGCCCAAAAGAATAAGGAAAAGTGAAGATTATGATAAAGAATTCAACTACAGAAGATATGCGAACGCTGGCTTCCTGTTTAAATAAACTCGTCAGTGATGGATATACAGAAGATTTCAAAGTATCTGAAATGGGTCTGCTATCGCAACAGCAGGAAAAGATTTACCAGCCTTCAGAAGTAACCATTGTAAATTTTTATCGTTTTGAAGGTGCCAGTGACCCGGCAGACAATTCCATTATATATGTTATTGAAACTGCCGATAACATAAAAGGCACATTGATTGACGCCTATGGCCCTTATGCCGATCCAGTTGTAAACCGGTTTGTTGAAGAAGTAGCATCTATTAACAAAAAAGCCGTACACAGTGATTCAACAAAGAACTGAACCATACATCCGCGTATGTATGAAGACCTGGCTTCTTTGCGAGTCAGCTATTCACAATGAAATGAAGCGCAGACGTCCCCGCCAGGGTCTTGTAGAAGCCTGTACCGAATGTGCCCGTATATGTTTTTCGCTGGTATCGCAACTGGTGAGCGAGCAGGCAGCCGATTACAATACCGGCCCCATGGCATTCGATTGCTGGCTAAGCTGCCGCCAGTGTGCAGAAGCCTGTTTCCCCTATTTAAGAGAAGAAGATTTTCAACTTTGTGCAGAGGCCTGTGTTGATTGCAGCGAAGAGCTGAAAGATATTTTCCGTTTCCATCTCAATTGAGAGGGTAAAAGGTAAAGGGTAGAAGGCGGAGGGTATTGTACCTTTCTCCTTCTACCCTTTACCTTTCTCCTTTTATCAGGTTCTGGCTGAGCGCCCAAATATCATAGACAGAATAAACAGCACGGGAACCGGTATTATACCTTTCACCTTCCACCCTTTACCCTTCTCCTTTTTATCAGGTTCTGGTAAAGCGCCCACATATCATAGACAGAATAAACAGCACAGGGAACCCTGTATTATACCTTTCACCTTCCACCCTTTACCTTTCTCCTTTTTATCAGGTTCTGGCTGAGCGCCCACATATCATAGACAGAATAAACAGCACGGGAACCTGTATTATACCTTTCACCTTCCACCCTTTACCCTTCTCCTTTTTATCAGGTTCTGGCTGAGCGCCCAAATATCATAGACAGAATAAACAGTACCAGGAAGATGAAGAATAATATTTTAGCTATAGAGGCAGCACCTGCCGCAATGCCGGTAAATCCAAGAATGCCGGCCACAATCGCAATCAGCAGAAAGGCAATAGTCCAACGTAACATAATAAGACAATTTTGAAGTTAATAAATTACAACTCCTCTTTCTTCTCAGTCCGCTGCTTTATAATTGAAAATTTCATGCCGGGCGGTTATGCTGCCCTGAAAATGTCTAAACCCTGTTTTTAGGACAGAATCGGGCAAATAGTTCCCCATTTTCCGATAACCTCCCAGCTTTCCCGGTTATTACTCCGCGCTATGGTATATTTGCCGGGCAGTTAAAGCATTGTCAAGTTGGAAAAAAGCAATTTTGTAGATCAGATACGCATTTTTTGCCGCAGTGGCCATGGAGGCCCGGGCAGCAAGCATTTCATGCGCAACAAATTCACTGCCATGGGAGGTCCGGATGGTGGTGATGGCGGCCGGGGTGGCCATATTATCCTCAAAGGAAATCGTAATCTGTGGACCCTGCTTCACCTGCGTTATTTCAAAAATGTACTGGCCGAGAATGGAGAAGGTGGAAGCGGAAATAACAGGACCGGCCGTTTTGGTAAGGATATCATCCTCGAAGTACCCCTGGGTACCATCGCCCGCGATGAAGAAACGGGTCAACAGGAAGCGGAGATACTCGAAGACGGACAGGAAATCGTGTGGATACCGGGTGGGCGTGGCGGACTGGGCAACAGTCATTTCGCCACACCAACCAACCAGGCACCCGAACATGCGCAGCCCGGCCTGCCGGGCCTGGAAGGCTGGAAAGTCCTGGAATTAAAAGTGCTGGCCGATGTTGGACTGGTGGGTTTTCCCAATGCTGGCAAATCGACCCTGCTGTCTGTAATCACTGCCGCCAAACCCAAAATTGCCGACTATGCTTTTACTACCATCACACCCAACCTGGGCATGGTGGAGTACCGCGATGGGCGCAGCTTCTGTATAGCCGACCTGCCAGGCATTATTGAAGGCGCTGCCGAAGGCAAAGGGCTGGGACATCGTTTTCTCCGTCATATTGAACGCAACTCTATTTTATTGTTCCTTATACCGGCCGATAGCGAAAATCATTTACGCGAATTTGAAGTGCTGGTAAACGAACTGGAGCAGTACAACCCCGAACTGCTGCATAAACAGTTTGTGATCGCCATCAGTAAAAGCGATATGCTCGATGCCGAACTGACCAGGGCGATAGAAGCGGAACTACCCGCTGATATACCGCATCTTTTTATTTCATCGGTCACCCAAAAAGGACTCACCGAGTTGAAAGACCTGCTCTGGAAGGTACTGAATACACCACCTCCTGCACTGGAGTCGGTTAATCTGCCGGCTTAGGAGTCAATATCCATATCAGTTGCTTTTTGTAGGTTTGTTTATCTAAAAACAAATGCATGAAAAAGCTTCTGGTCGCAACTTTTTTTTCGCTGATCCTTGTTATACGTGCCGCCGCCGATGAAGGCATGTGGCTTCCGCTGCTCCTGGGCAAACAGGTATATGGCGATATGGTTAAAAAAGGGCTTAAGCTTACCAATGAACAATTATATTCCATCAATAAAGCCTCGCTTAAAGATGCCATCGTAATTTTTGGTGGCGGCTGCACGGGTGAGATTGTAAGTGCACAGGGTCTTTTATTCACTAATCACCATTGCGGTTATGATGTTATTGCCGGCGCCAGCAGTATAGAACACAATTACCTGCGCGATGGCTTTTATGCCGCCAATCGCGCCGAAGAGATTCCCACTACTCTTTCTGTTCAGTTTTTGCTCCGGATCGACGATGTAACCAGCCTGGTACTCGACTCGCTAAAAGGACTGAGTGGTGCTGACCGGCTGACACGGCAAAATGCCGTAATAGCTGCGATCAATGCACGAATGAGCGACCCGGCCCGGTCAGTTGAAGTACGCGTAAGTCCTCTTTTCAAAGGCAACCAGTTTCTGGCATTTGTATATCAGCGTTATTCTGATGTTCGTCTCGTAGGTGCACCGCCCGAAAGTGTGGGTAAGTTTGGAGGTGATACAGACAACTGGGAGTGGCCCCGCCATACAGGCGACTTTTCAATATTTCGGGTATATGCCGATGCCAATGGACAACCAGCCAAATATGCAGCGGACAATGCGCCCATTAAACCCAAATGGTATCTGCCTGTATCACTGAAACCCCTCCGCGAAGGCGAATTCTCGATGATCTGGGGCTATCCCGGAAGTACAAACCGCTACGAAAGTTCCTTCGGCATCTCCCTTGCCACCGACATCAATAACCCCACACTGGTGAAGCTGCGCGATGTCAGACTGCGGTATATGTTTGAAGAAATGAAAAAAGATCCGGCTGTTAAACTGCAGCTGGCTGCTTCCTACGCAGGTATTGCCAATTACTGGAAGTTTTATGATGGCGAAACCAAACAGCTGCTTAAATATGATATACCCGGCCAAAAGAAAAAAGCAGAAACAGCTTTTCAGGCATGGGCCAAAGGCCGGCAGGAATATGAAAATCTGCTGACCGACTGGTCAAAGACGTATGAAGCCTGGCGGCCTTATGCAAAACACCGCCAGTATATTAATGAAGGTATACTGGGCTCTCCCCTCATCGCTTATGCCGCTTCACTGCTGCAACTGGAGAAAACACTACTGAAGACAAATGCCAAAGCAACGGAAATAAAAAATGCGCTGGATGCAGCTGATCAGCAACGGAAACGTTTTCTGGAAGGCGAGAACAAAGTTTCCGATCAGCAGATACTGGCAGCCATCACCCGGTTGTTTTACGAAGATGTGCCGAAAGATCAGCATCCTGTTGGTTACTACGGCGCACTCAAAAACAACTACGGGCCCTTAAACGATGATGCAACCTACAAAAAACTGGCTGCCGATATTTTTTCAAAAACGATGATTTTTGATGACGCCAGGTGGAGCAGGTTTATTGCCAATCCCGATCTGAACGTGTTACAAAACGATCCGGCATTTTCTTATGCCAGCACTTTTATTGTTAATTACAACAGCAAATACCTGCCCTTATTCCAGTTGTTTACTTCACGCAATGCCGATTATGGACGCATTTATCTGAAAGGCATTATGGAGATGGATCCCAAACGCGCCGCTATGATGTATCCCGATGCCACATTTACTATGCGGGTAAGTTATGGCAATGTAAAACCCTATCGTCCGCGTGATGGTGTTTTTTATGACTATGTGACAACCAGTAAAGGCCTGCTCGAAAAATATGTACCGGGCGACTATGAGTTTGATCTGCCTGCCCGGCAGATAGAATTGCTGAAGAAAAAAGATTTTGGACAATACGCCGATCCCATCCGGAAAGATCTCGTTATTGGTTTTATTACTACCAACGATATCACTGGCGGCAATTCCGGCTCACCGGTGATTAATGCGCAGGGTGAGCTTATCGGGCTTTGCTTTGACGGCAACTACGAAGCCCTTAGCCATAAGCTGGCATTCGACAAAGACCTGAACCGTACAATTTGCGTCGACATCCGTTATGTACTATGGTGTATAGATAAACTGGGCGGAGCAAAGCATATTGTAGACGAGCTGAAACTCGTAAAATAAAAGTTTTAACGTATAAAGGTTTAAAAGTATAAAGAGGTGAGACACATTCATTATACTTTTAAACTTTTATACTATTTAATGCATTAAACTTGTGCTCAAATAATCTAAACATTAATTTGAACCGTCCCGGACCATTATTTCTACTGTTATTTGTACTGGCAACTACTAATGCCAGGACCCAGTTTGTGTCAAGTATGGCCACCGATTTTAGTGTGCAACGGAATTTTGCCAATCAGCAACGCTACTGGAGTATCGGACAAACCATCAGGGGCGAGTGGCATATGGATGCATTGAATACCGCATATGCCTGGTTTTGCTATTACAACCGGGGAAAGTTTACCAACAATCTGACAGCCGCAGCGAAAGATCCTGCTACTACTCCTTCTGCTATTGAGTACCGCAACCGGGGCGCTATCAGTTTTTCGCAGCTTTCTTTTGGCTGGAAGCGCTATATAGCAGGAAATGCATTTGCCGAAGAGGGCGTCAACGTATATGGGCTTGCAGGATTTGGATTGCTTTTCGGAAAAGTGCTGAATAACCACAACACGGGGATAGATACCGCTCTCTACGAAGTACCTGTTTTGTCGGGACGAAGTAAGTTTAACAGGTTAACGCTCGACCTTGGTCTGGGAGTAGAAGCACCGGTAGGTGGTGATTTGTTTATATACGGTGAATGCAAAAGCTACGTACCGGTTTCCACCTTCCCCAATCGTTATCTGCTCAACGACAAATACACACCCTTTCCGGCACTGCTCACAATCGGTGTGCGGGTTCTTTTTCAATGATCTACTATAAATAACGATATGTCTACTCCGTCGTCTCTTGTAATTACCCAGATAGAACTCTATAAGCTCTTCATACCACTTAAAGAACCCTTTGTTATTTCCCTTGGTCCCATTTACAATGCCGAGAATGTGCTCGTAGTTATAAGGACCAACCAGGGTATTACCGGTTATGGAGAGTGCAGCCCTTTTATGAGCATTAATGGAGAAAGTGCAGATACCGGTCTGGTAGTAGCACAGTATTTTGCCAAAGTGCTTAAGGGTACTGACCCGCTGGCTATCGAAGAGCAGATAGCCCGCATGGACAAAATCATTTATGGCAATCACAGTATAAAAAGTGCCTTCGATATGGCACTTTATGATATTGCTGCACAGCACGCCGGTATGCCGCTGTATCAATACCTGGGTGGCATCAACAAAAAAGATATCATCACTGACTATACAGTAAGTATTGGCGAACCGGCTCAGATGGCAAAAGATGCCTTACGCATCCAGGCAGAGGGTTATCCGGCCATCAAGATAAAACTGGGCAGTCATGGTCCAACAGATGTAGAGCGTATCCGCGCCATTCGTCAGGCTGTTGGACCCGACATTCCACTGCGTATTGATGCCAATCAGGGGTGGACGGTATCCGAAGCCATTGCCACCTTGCAGGCTCTTGCGCCATTTGATATCCAGCATTGTGAAGAACCTATAGCCCGGTGGGCCTTCATGGAGCTACCACAAGTGCGTGCAGCAAGTCCCATCCCCATCATGAGTGATGAAAGCTGTGGCGACGACCACGATGCGGAGCGTCTGATACGCCTGAAAGCCTGCGATTATATGAATATCAAACTGGGTAAATCTGGTGGCATATTCAAAGCGCTGAAAATGGTAAAACTCGTCGAAGCGGCCGGCATGCATCTGCAGGTAGGAGCCTTTATGGAATCAAGGCTGGCTATGACAGCCTTTGCCCATTTTGCCTGCTGCTCGCCCATCATTGAGCATTATGACTTCGATACAGCCCTTATGTTTCAGGAAGATCCTGTAAGCGGAGGTATTATTTACCGGCCCAATGGCCTGATCGAACTTCCCACACAACCCGGCCTCGGCGCCGGCATTAAGCCCGAATGGGAAAAAAAGATGGAGAAGATAATATGCTAATGTGATAAATGTGCTGATGTGCTAATGAATTTGAGAATCGCTGAATCAGCTGCTTACGGGTTATTTTGAACGATTTTAAAAGTAAAGATCCCGTAAAATTGGCAGCTATGTAGTGGTATGCCTGAGACTTTTTACATTAGCACATCTATCACATCAGCATATTTAGAACATTGTTTTCGTCTTCAAATCGTTTTTACATTTGTACAAACATTTCCCGGTGCAGTACATTCTTCATTTATCAAAAGATGCTAAGCTACGGCGGCTGCTTGCAGGTGCAGAAGGATTTAAACTGAAAAAGAGGCGTAATATCTGCAACTATCTCTGTGCATCTATTATGAGCCAGCAGTTATCAACCAAAGTGGCCGCTGTAATTCATCAGCGCTTTCTCGGTTTATTTGACGGAAAAGAGCCTTCTCCGCAGGACATCCTCGATATGCCCTCGGAGCAGTTGCGGGCAATTGGTCTGAGCAATGCCAAAGTAAGTTATGTAAAAAATGTGGCCGCTTTTGAAATAGAACATGGCATGGACCCTCGCCGCCTGGCAAAAATGGATAATGAAGAAGTAATTGTATATCTGACGCAGATAAAAGGAGTGGGGCGGTGGACGGTCGAGATGCTGCTGATGTTTGCCCTTGGCCGTGAAGACGTATTTGCCGTTGATGATCTGGGCATTCAGCAGGCAATGACACATCTGTATAAGCTGGATGCATCGGATAAAAAGAAGCTACGCCAGGATATGCTGCGTATTTCGCAAAAATGGTCGCCCTACCGCACCTATGCATGCAAGCATTTGTGGACCTGGAAAGACAGCAAATAAGAAATGTGCTGATGTGATAGTTGTGCTAATGAATTTGAGGATCGCTGAATCAGCTGCTTACAGGTGATTTGAATGATTTTACAAGTAAAGACCCTGTAAAATTGGCAGCTGTGTAGTGGTATGCCTGAGACTCTTTACATTAGCACATCAGCACATCTATCACATCAGCACATTATCCTCAAATCACTACTTTTGGTTGTGGATCGCAAAATCATTGTTACAGCCGATGGCTCACACAGCGTACAGATAGAAGGCACTGCACTTACGTATCATTCCCTGCATGGCGCCATCCAGGAATCGCAGCATGTTTTTATCGAAGCAGGTCTGATGCCCTGGTTGCAAAAGGAGCAGAAACAACTGCGAATTTTTGAGATGGGCTTTGGCACCGGACTGAATGCCCTGCTCACCTGGCTACAGGCAAAACAGGCACAACAATCTGTGCACTATATCAGCATTGAGCAGTTCCCTTTAAATGTACAGCAGGCCACCTCATTAAACTATTGTACACAACTCAACCTGCCAGACTGGGAGCCGGCTTTTTTGTCTATGCATCATTCCGCCTGGAATCAGGCAAATCAGCTGGACCCTTATTTTACCTTACATAAAATTCAATCCAGCATTAGCGACCTGGTTCTGCAGGCCGCGCCTTTCCATCTTTTTTACTTCGATGCATTTGCGCCTACAGCGCAGCCGGAATTGTGGACAGAAGATATTTTTAAAAAATTATTTACACTGGCAGCTCCCGGGGCCACCTTACTTACGTATTGCAGCAAAGGCATCGTACGCCGTGCCATGCAGGCTGCGGGCTGGCAGGTCACCAAGATTCCCGGTCCGCCCCGTAAGCGGGAAATGGTACGCGCATCGAAAAACACAGCGCACTAGCTTTCAGCCCAGGTCCTGAATTCTGCAACTCTGTCGCGGCTTATTACCATACCGGACTCTTCAATACTCATGCCTTTTAAAGAGACTTTTAACCTGTTGTTGTAGTAAGGCTTTACCTGGCTTATCATGCTCATTCTTACAATAAACCTGCGGTTGAGACGGAAAAACTCAGCCGGATCAAGCAATTGCTCAAGCCGCTCGAGTGTGTAATCGACTATAAACTGATTGCCATCCTTATCTACCAGGTATACAATTTTGTTATCTGCCTGAAAGTAGGCTATATCTGTACTCTCTATAAAAAAGAGCCGTTGACCTACTTTTCCCAAAAACCTCTTTTTACAGGTGCTTTGTGTAAAGGGGCGTTGCAGTAAAGTACCGGTATCTGTCCCCGTATTCATACCCCACCTTATGTTGCGGTATTTATTCAATGCAGTGGCGAGCGCCTGCTGTGTTACCGGCTTAAGGATGTAATCAATGCTGAAATGGCGAAATGCTTCGAGCGCATAATTATCATAAGCGGTAGTAAAAATCACAGGACCCCGGTAATGAACCTGTCTGAAAATCTGGAAACTGTGGCCGTCTGACAAATGGATGTCGAGGAGCATGATATCTGGCTGTACATGTGCTGATAAATAAGAAACCGTATCCTCTATACTTTCCAGAACGGCTACCACCTCTATGCCCGGATCATACTCCGCGAGGAGTGTTTGGATACGTTCGGCGGCCAGTTTCTCATCTTCTACAATGAGTACTTTCATACAGATTCAGTTTAGGTTTAGCAACGGCAACAGTACCTCAAACTCCTCGCTGCCCTTACGGACTATAACGTCGCGATCTGTAATCAGTTCGTATCGTTGAAAAATATTTTTTAAACCCAGCTGACTGGAATGCTCCACCTCCTGCCTTGGCTGAATATTGTTGCGCACTACAAGCACCTGACCATCACTTACATGAATATCGATACGCAGCGGTTTGCTTCGGGAAACAATATTATGTTTAATCGCATTTTCGATGAGCATCTGCAATGCCACAGGAATGATGTACATACTTCTTGCCGCCTGTGGTATATCAATATGTACATGCAGCCCTTCGTTAAATCTTTTATGCAAAAGAAAGAGATAAGGTTCAACAAAACCCAGTTCGGCTTCGAGCTCTACCAGTTCTTTATCCTGGCAGGCCAGTACGTACCTGTATACTTTTGCAAACTCTTCAATAAACTGATTGGCGGCTGGATTTTCCTTAATCACCATTCCCGACAGCACATTCAGGTTGTTGAACAGGAAGTGGGGATTGATCTGGCTTCGGATAAGCAGGAGTTGCGCCTGGATACTGCTCCGCCGAAGCGATTCAGCCTCTGTCCACTGCTTCTGATAAGCGGAAAAAAAGAAAAAAATCGCATGTAGCAGGTGAAAGAAAAGATTTATCAGAATAGCATAGATAATATTCAGCTTTAGCGGATTAATGTTCTCCGCCCAGGTATTATCATGGATAACAGACCCCACCAGCAATACGGATACCAGTGCAGCCAGGCAGGCAATAAATCCGCCAGTAAGGAAAAAAACGATCAGGAATTTTATTTTTTGCTTCGCAGGAGATATCATCCGCTCTGCCAGCGGTTGCACCAGCCGGCTTCCCTCCCAGGTCAGAAATGTTACGAAACAAATAGTTGCCAGCGCATAATACCATTCTACATCTATTCCGAAATAAAAATACACTTCACACAACAGTGTGTTCAAAAATGTATAGGCGGAAAGAATGAGTATAAAGATATACCGGTATTTATGAGAAAACATACACAACTAACTTAAATGAAAGTAAGCCAGCTCCTGCTAGAGGAACTGGCTTTTGTTATTCACATCACCACTCAAACAACCTGATGTATTGCTGTTTAACAATATCATCCGATATGATCATTTTTCTTATACATTTTTAAGGCAGCAATACACGGTCAATGAGGTGTACAACACCATTACGCGCCATAATGTTCGTAGCAGTGATATTAGATGCAGTGCCGCCATTTCCGTTGCCACGAATAGTAGGTCCGCCACCAGTTCCATTGGTCAGATTAACCGTAGTGGTGCCATTGGCCAGCATTGTTACATTGCCGTTTGCCAGGTCGGATGAAAAAGCACGACCAGCCACTACGTGGTACTGCAGTACGGCTACAAGTGTAGCAATTGGAATTTGATTGATGTCTGTGAGGTTAAGCGCCTGCAGCAAATTGGTAAAGGCCTGATTGGTAGGTGCAAACACGGTGAGTGTGGCAGTGCCAAGTGTATTGGCCAGTCCGGGTGCACCATTGGGGTCGCTGTTGGCGCGCAGGACTGCTTTTACCAGTGAGTCAAGGCCGCCGGCTACAGCAACATCCACAATGGTATTATTGCCCGGAGGCAACAGTACTCTTGAAATTTTATGTATGACGCCATTATCTGCATCAATATCGGCTTGTGACACTTTAATACCATTGACAAAAACGCCATTGGCATTGCGGGTTACATACACGGAGTCGCCGCTGGCTGTGGTCACTTTTGCATTTGGTCCCTGGGGTACGCTGGCTGCTTTTATTTCACCAGACAGCGCATGATACAGGATGATGGATTTGGCCTGGTCAGACGTAAGTGCACTCAGGGAGCTGGCAGTAAGACCGGAAGCAGCAAAGGCCGCATCATCCGGAGCAAATACTGTGAAAGGACCGGTGCCTTTGAGTGTAGCGGCCAGGTTGGCTTTTACAACGGCCGCTTCGAGCAGACTGAAGTTAGCATCGGCCACAACCAGATCGGTGATGGTATTGGATGCAGGTGGCGGATCATCGTCTTTATCGCAGCTGCTGAGCAGTATAGTCAGGCTGGCAGTAACCGCCAGCATTCGGGGGGCAAAGAAGTCCTTGAATTTCATAAATAGATTGTTTTGTTTAATCATTACAACAGGATAAAAGCAAAAGGGATTCACTGAAGGGAGTGAATCGTATATAAGACGGAGTGAATGGCGCAAATAATGGAGCGGGTTTGTTTAAGGTAATTTCTGCTTATCGCTCTTAGTCCTCATTTTTTATTAAATTCATCCGTACAAAAAACCGATTGCATATGTCATCCCGCAGAAAATTTATCCGGCAATCTGCCGCATTGCTTGCCGGCAGCACCGTATTACAAAACTGGAGTCAACCTCTTTTTGCGCGTAACCCGCCTGCCAGTCAGCTCAATATCGCTGTTATCGGAGCCAAAGGCATGGGCTGGTCCAATACGAGGGCTGCGATGAAAATACCGGGCGTAAATCTCGTGGCTATCTGCGATGTTGACCAATCGGTAATCAACGATAAAATGGCTGAGCTGCAAAAGCAGGGCATCAATACCGGTAATATCAGCACAGGTGGCGACTACCGGCGCCTGCTCGATAATAAGGATATCGATATTATTATAGTCGGCACCCCCGATCACTGGCATGCGCTGCAGACTATTCACGCGCTGGAAGCGGGCAAACATGTATATGTAGAAAAGCCTGTAGGCAATTCTATTGGCGAATGTGCGGCCATGGTAAAGGCGCAGCAGCGTTATGGCAAACTGGTGCAGGCTGGTCAGTGGCAGCGCAGTCAGCAGCATTTCAAAGATGCCGTTGAGTTTGTACACAGCGGACAGTTGGGAATGATACGCACGGTAAAAGTCTGGTGCTACCAGGGCTGGATGCGTCCGCAGCCAGTAGTGCCGGACAGCGCACCTCCTGCCGGAGTTGATTACAAAACCTGGTTAGGCCCGGCGCCATTACGACCATTCAATACAAGTCGTTTCCATTTTCATTTCCGCTGGTTCTGGGATTATGCAGGCGGCCTCATGACCGACTGGGGTGTACACCTGCTTGATTATGCACTGCTGGGCATGAAAGCAGAAGTACCCAAAACCATTGCAGCCCTGGGTGGCCGTTTTGCCTATCCCGAGTTGTATGAAGAAACACCTGATACGCTCACAACGCTCTACGAATTTGATGGCTTCAATATGGTATGGGATTCTGCAATGGGTATCGACAACGGCTCATACGGCCGCAATCATGGCATTGCATTCATTGGCAATAATGGAACCCTTGTACTGGACCGCGGCGGCTGGGAAGTACTGGAAGAAAAACAAAGTAAGAATAAAGTACTGAAACCGCTGGTCAAAAGCAGTGACAACGGCCTGGAGAAACACTGGGTCAACTTTACTGATGCTATCCGCAACAACCAGCCCAACAGCCTGCATTGCCCGCTTGCGGCAGCTGCTCATGTGGCCAACGTAGCACAGATGGGCAATATCGCCTATCGCAGCGGACAAAAGCTGAGCTGGAACAAAGAAAAAAGCCGGTTCACTCAAAAAGAGATCAACCGGCAATATCTGGTAAAGGAATATCACAATGGTTATAAACTACCCGTTGTCTGATACACTCTTTTAATCAAACGTATAACTGGTGTTGCCATCCTTTTCGTCTTTGAGAAGGATACCCAGCGCAGTGAGTTGATTGCGGATCTTATCGGATGTTGCAAAATCCTTGCGGCTTTTGGCTTCCTTACGGATATCGATCAGCAATTGCATAACCCCCTGCAAGCGGTCATTATCTGCCTCGGTCACCGACTTCAATCCGAGAATATCATTGATATATAAACGGAACCGGGTAAGCAACCTTTCAAAAGTAGCTGCGCTCAATGCCGTAACGGGTATTGTTTTATCCTTCATGGAGTTAATTACCGGTACCAGTTCAAACATATTGGCCAGTACTTTGGCAGTGCTGAAGTCGTCATTCATGAATTCATCGAATTCATTTACGAGGCGCAACACTTTCTCATCCATTGCTGCATCTCCTGCCTGTGCCCCTCCTGTTGATTGCTGACCCATTTTCTCCAGTGCCTCATAAGCATCCCACAGGCGACGCAATCCTTTTTCAGAAGCCTGTAAGGCATCGTTACTGAAATCGAGTGTACTGCGGTAATGCGTTTGCAGCACAAAGAAACGGATCACCATGGGGTGATAGGCCTTGGTGAGTACAGGATTGCTGCCATCAAACATCTGGGTAAGGGTTATATAGTTGTTATAACTCTTACCCATTTTTTTACCGTCGATGGTGATCATATTATTGTGCATCCAGTAGCGCACAGGGGCCACATGATTGCAGATGGTGCTTTGTGCAATTTCACTTTCATGGTGCGGAAACATAAGGTCCATACCGCCGCCGTGGATATCAAACTGGCTGCCGAGGTATTTGGTAGCCATGGCCGAGCATTCAATATGCCATCCCGGAAAGCCAACACCCCATGGGCTCTGCCAGCGCATGATATGCTCGGGAGCAGCGTTTTTCCACAAGGCAAAATCGGCACGGTCCCGTTTTTCTTCCTGCCCTTCGAGATCACGCGTGGTCTCGAGCAGGTCTTCGATTACGCGGCCACTCAGCTTACCGTAGTCATGTGAGGCAGCATATTTTTTTACGTCAAAATAAACCGATCCGTTCACCTCATAGGCATATCCTGCCCGGATAATCTCCTGTATCATGCCTATCTGCTCCACAATATGACCGGTAGCAGTTGGTTCAATAGAAGGCGGCAGTGTATTGAATTGCTGCATTGCCCAATGAAACAGATTGGTATATTTCTGTACCAGTTCCATTGGCTCCAGTTTTTCCAGTATCGCTTTTTTAGAAACCTTATCTTCTGCTTCACGCCCCTCTTCCTCGAAATGGCCGGCATCGGTAATATTCCGCACATACCGTACTTTATAACCCAGATAGGTTAAATACCGGTATACTACATCAAATGTGATATAAGGGCGCGCATGACCAAGGTGGCTTTCGCCGCTTACGGTGGGTCCGCACACATACATGCCTACATGGCCCGGCGTGATGGGCGTGAATACTTGCTTTTCCCTGGCATACGAGTTATAAACCTTTAATTCGCTCATTGCTTAGATCCTTTTTGGCACCCTTTGGGGCTGGCGCAAAAATAACGCTTCCCTCATTGCCCGGCCAATAATTGGGGGCAGTGATTTCGTTAAAGCGGGTCAAAATAAGGTCAGGGTTTGGTTTTCCGGAGCTCTACATCCGCTACCAGCATATAATGATCCGAGTAATGCTTATTGATTCGCTTAAACTGATCGATCCGGAACTCTTCGCCTGTAAAAATATAATCGATACGCAGTGTGGGCGAAAGTGAAGTGAAAGTACGCCCTATTCCAAACCCTTTTTTCAGAAATGCGTCCTGCATATCACCTCTCACCTGGCGGTAAGTATAGCTATTGGGCACATCATTAAGATCACCGCAAAAAAGAACCGGGAAGGGCGAGTCGCCCAGTACCTGGCCAATAATATCAGCCTGAATCTTACGGTTGGTAATACCGGTGCGCAATTTCGAAAAAATAGTTTTCGAATTGCTGACAAGGCCATCATCGCCATCTTTAATATGCTGAATGGTCTGATAATCGCTCTGCTTAAACTGTACCGACTGCAGGTGCGTGGTGTATACCCTCATGGTATCATCACCTACTTTTATATCAGCATGCATGAGCGCTTCGGGCAGTGTGGGGCGGGGAAAGCGTATTAGTCCACTGTCAATAATCGGATAGCGCGAAAAAATAACGCTGCCGGTAAAATGTTTGTCGCCATCCACATCATGCGAAAAATAATAGTACGGATAATTGAAATTCTTGCTGATATAGGTAAGGTTGGGATACCAGTCGGAGGCCAGTGAATGAAAAAACTCCTGCATGCAGATCACATCGGCATTCTGCGCCTGTATCTGCTCCATCATACGCAGGCGGGTACGGCTACCCTGGTTGAAATTGCGCCGCATTTCAATAAATCGGGCAACATTCCAGGTGGCAATGCGTACCGTACCCGGCTTTTTCTGCTGATTAAAATCCTGTGAGGTATGAAAAGCAAAAAATACAGTGATGCTCCTGAAGCCGAGCAGCAATGCACCTGCCGATATCAATGCATACCTGGGCTTTACCATTAACCATCCCAGCATGATAAGAACTACCAGCAACAGTAAAAAAGGGAATCCAAGTGTCAGTACGTACAATACCCACCAGCGTTCGGGATCAAGATAAGGCGCCAGGCAGGCCAGGAGAAAAAAGAATACTACCAGCAGGTGCAGGATGAGAAGAAATCTTCTGGTAAATATGCGGAATTTGCTGGCCATAACATCACGAATTTCCTGAATTCCGGGCAAATGGCTCGCAGCAATGGGATGAATTATGAAAATCTGTGGCAGACGGCCGATTATTCCTTACTGGCACGTTTCAGCAGCTCTTTTTCTTCATCGGTGAGGGCCTCAATTCCCTTCTGGCTGATTTTGTCCAGTATCTCATCAATACGCTGCTCGGTAATGTTGGGGGTGCGCTTATAAGGTTTGGTGGTGGCTTTATAAAAAAGCTCCTGTTTGATATCCGCTTTTCTGGATGGTTTTTCGGGATTAAACAGGTTATGACACCAGTCAAAAAACCGGTTAATCCATGCACCTCCGTCATAACCCCGCTGATAAAAGAATACAAAAAGAAATCCTGCCAGGGCGCCTGCCAGATGGGCAACATGCCCGCCTGAATTATATCCGCCAACGCTGGCCAGATCTATCAGCAAGTAAATTACCGTAAGTATCCAGATAGGAAACCCGCCATTGAGCATGGTGAAGATGCGATAACCCGGGGAAATAGTAGTAACGGCAACCGCTACAGCCATCACACCAGCCGAAGCTCCCAGTGCCACATTTCCCGACAGGAAATCGTGCATGCCCGGAGCCAGGTTATAAAATAAGAGGTAGGCCAGTGCGCCCGCCAGACCGCCATATAAATAAATTGGAATGATTTTCTTGTTGCCCGTAAGATCGTGAAGAATAAAACCGAATACCCAAAGCCAGATCATATTGCCCACAATATGCCACACATCGATATGGGTAAACATATGCGTCAAAACCGTCCAGGGGCGGGTAGCGAGTTTGCTGAGGTCGGCCGGCAGACTAAACCAGGGCACTACACTGCCCTGAAATTTTGCAGTACCCACCTCCAGGCTACCATACTGAACACTGAGGATAGCACGAATAAAAATGAGGATCACAAAGACCACCAGATTGATCGCAATAAGAGTGATCAATGAGTTTCGCTCCTGTGCCAGCGAGAGACGTCTTTCATAATCTCTGTCATGAATTCCCATGGCTCACTTTTTCTACTAATAAATTTAAGCTAATACGCAAAAGGGATCATACCTGCTACCGATCAGCAGATAATTGCCCCATCCTTATTGTTAAAACGATTTTCGCTTTGATTTGTTCCAAATCAGCAATATTATCAGGCCTGTTATAGCTCCACCCAGGTGAGCAAAGTGGGCTACCGTATCACCGGCGGAGTTGCGGATACCCAGGAAAAACTCTATAGCGCCCAGTATCAGCACATACCATTTGGCCTTGATAGGTACAAAAAACCAGAGATTAATAATCGCATCGGGAAACAAAAAGCCAAAGGCCAGCAGGCATCCGTAAATAGCACCGGAAGCCCCTACAGTAATTGAATTAAACACTGTTCCGCTGCTATTCAGCAGATTCTGCTGCTCTTCGGGCGAAAACTGGCGAAGCATATCATAGTAGGGCATCATTTCAAAATGCAATACCACCATGTGTAAAAGGGCAGCGCCAACGCCGCAGGCGAAATAATAAAAAAGAAACTTGCGTGAGCCGATATAATTCTCTACCGAAGAGCCAAACATAAACAGGATGAGCATATTAAAAAACAAATGCTCAAAACTGCCATGCATGAACATGTAGGTGACCAGCTGGTAGAACTTAAAAAATACGGACTGAACGGAATGGAGGGCAAATAAGTCATTGATGGCAAGAGACTGCTCACTAAACGTTTTTTGCGCAAAAAAGACCAGCGCATTTACAATGATAAGATTCAGTACCACCGGCGGGAACATACGTTGCCCGGAAAACTGGAATTGGCTCATTGTGCAAAAATAAGGCAAATAGAGAAGGTAGAAGGTGAAAGGCAGAAGGTAAAAGGTAATGTACAATAGTCAGGGTTTGCTCTTACAGGCAGTATCTGATAAGCTTAAACTAATCGTACAGTTTTGAACCCTTAATACTGAGTTTCACAGGTAATACGCCCTCAACCCTTCACCTTTCCCCTTTTACCTCTTCTTCAGCTGCACCACATTTTCAATATGCAATGTATGCGGAAACATATCAACGGGTTGAATACGTGTCACTGCATAACTGGCATCGAGCAGCTGCAGATCGCGTGCCTGGGTAGCCGGATTGCAACTCACATATACTACCGTGGGCGCCTGCATTTCCAGAATTTTCTGTACCAGTTTTTCGTGCATCCCTGCACGCGGCGGATCGGTAATGATTACATCCGGACGCCCGTGCAGCGCAAAAAAATCATCATTGCAGATATCGATCACATCGCCCGCAAAAAATGCTGTTTTTTCCAGGCCATTGAGCGCCGCATTTTCCTTTGCATCATCAATGGCTGCAGCCACCAGCTCCACGCCAATAATACGGCCTGCCTGACGGCTGCAAAAGATGCCGATACTACCCGTGCCACAGTACAGATCGTAAAGCGTTTCATTGCCCGTGAGCTCAGCAAAGTCGCGGGTCACCTGGTACAGTCTTTCTGCCTGGCGGGTATTGGTCTGAAAAAAAGATTTGGGGCCCACTTTGAATGAAAAATCCTCCAGCTTTTCAATTACATACCCTTTGCCATGATAAGTTACCGGCTCCAGGTCATAGAGGCTGTCATTGTGCTTGGTATTGATGGTATACAGGAGAGTGGTAATTTCCGGAAACTGCTGCAGCAGGTGATCGAGTAAGGCCTTCCGCTCAGCTGGCCTGTCTTCGCCAAAAACCATATTTACCATCAGCTCGCCTGTAGTACAGAGCCGTATCTGCATGGTACGCATAAAGCCCTGGTGAGCACGGATGTCGTAAAAACTATACGAGTGGCTGCGGGCAAAATCACGGGCGGCGAGCCTGATAGCATTACCTGGCTCTGCCTGCAGATAACAGGTATCGATATTCACTACTTTATCAAATAATCCGCGGGCATGAAAGCCTGCCACATCCTGCTGTCCGGTAATAGTGAGATCACTCAGCTCTTCGCGGCGCAGATAACGTTTGTTGCCAAACGTGTATTCGATTTTATTGCGATAATACTCGGTTTCGGGTGCTCCCATAATGGGAAGCATTTCGGGCAATTGCATCTTACCGATACGCTGCAGGTTGTCGCGCACCTGCCGTTGCTTATACCCCAGCTGTTTTTCGTACGGCAGCATCTGCCACTGGCATCCGCCGCATACACCAAAATGCGAGCAAAAAGGCTCCACCCTGTCGGGAGAATAACTGTGAAAACGAATGGCCCGGCCTTCGGCCCAGTCTTTTTTGCTGCGTCCCAGCTGTATATCCACCACATCGCCCGGTACGGCACCTTCTATAAATATCACTTTACCATCTACGCGTGCCAGCGATTTGCCTTCGGCCGCATAATCGGCCACCAGCACCTGGGGCAATACTATGTTTTTCTTTTTTCTGCTCACGGGCGCAAAGCTAGCGTAATAAAGGTTAAAGGGGGAAGGCGGAAGGTAAAAGGTCTATTTTACCTTTCACCGATGCAAAGCCGTAATAGAGGTCAAAGGGCGAAGGCGGAAGGTAAAAGGTAGGAAGGCCGAACCCTTTTGCCTTCATCCTCATCTACCTTCTGCCCTCTACCTTATACCCTTTACCTTTCACCAATGCAAAGCCGTAATAGAGGTTAAAGGGGGAAGGCGGAAGGTAAAAGGGCTATTTTACCTTTCACCAATGCAAAGCCGTAATAGAGGTCAAAGGGCGAAGGCGGAAGGTAAAAGGGAGGAAGGCCGAACCCTTTTGCCTTCATCCTCATCTACCTTCTGCCCTCTACCTTATACCCTTTACCTTTCACCAATGCAAAGCCGTAATAGAGGTCAAAGAGGGAAGGCGGAAGGTAAAAGGGAGGAAGGCCGAACCCTTTTGTCTTCACTCTCATCTATCTTCTGCATGTTACGTATACTCTATCCTATAAAACCCTCTACCTTATACCTTTAACCTTTTACCTTAACTTTACAGACCATTCGAACTATGAAGAAACTTCTCCTTATACCTGTCCTGCTCATCAGTGCATGGGCCTGTGCACAAGCCGGCTACGAAATCAAAGTCACCTTTAAGCCCTTCCGCAACCAGTATGTCTACCTGGGGCACTACTCCGGTAAGCAGTTTCCTATCATCGATTCTGTAAAGCTCAACGATAAAAGCGAAGGTGTTTTCCGCGGACCCAAACCCCTCGGAGGCGGTATCTATGTAATTGCCTATCCTACGCGCGACCGCTTTTTTGAACTGCTGATTGATAAAAAGCAACATTTTGCAGTGAGTGTGGATACCGCTCATCTTAATAAACCTGTTTTTACCAATTCTCCCGATAACCTGGTTTTTCTTTCCTACCAGGCCGAAATGGCCAAAAAAGGAATGGCTGCCGACATGGCCAACCGCCAGCTTAAATCTGCTGTCAACCCGGCCGATTCTGCCCATTGGGATGCCGAACTCAAGAAGACCAAAAAAGAAATTTCCGGTTACCGCAAAGACCTGATTAAACAACATCCCAATACACTGATCGCTGCCCTCATGCGGCTGATGGAAGAACCCGAAATACCCCCTGCAACCCAACACCCCGGCGGGCATTACGATTCCTCCTTTGCCTATCGCTACTTCAAGGATCACTACTGGGATGGTATCAACTTCTGGGACGACCGCATTACCCGCACGCCGGCCTCCCTGTTCGAAGACCGCCTCGACAAATATTACAATACACTCGTGGTACCACACCCCGACTCCACCATCAGGGAACTGAACTGGATGCTGGGCTATGCCAGTGCCAGCAAGGAAATGACACGCTACCTGCTGGTAAAATTCATTACCCGTTATCTCAATCAGAAATACATGTGGGAAGATGCCGTGTATGTGCATCTCTTTGAAAAATATTTTGCCAATAAAGATTACGACTGGCTCACCCCTCAGGGCAAAAAGATGATCACAGAAAGGGCCTATAACCTCATGGCAAATATTATGGGTAATAAGGCGGAAGATATTGCCCTGCCTGACTCAGCCGGCACCATCCGGATGTTATATGCCGATACGGCTACCTATACCCTCGTGTGCATCTGGGATCCCACGTGTGGACATTGTAAGGAAACGCTGCCAAAACTGGATTCGATGTACCGCAGCAAATGGAAAGCTGCCGGTTTGCATATTTACGCCATGGCCCGCGAAACGGAGGGCAAAAAGAAAGACTGGACTGCTTTTATCAGCGATCATCAGCTGCAGGACTGGACACACGTATACTACTCGAAAGAAGATGAAAAGATGCGGGTCGATGCCGGCATCCCCAGTTATATCCAGCTTTATGATGCCCAGACGGTACCCACGTTGTACCTGCTCGACAGAGATAAGCGGATTATGGCCAAAAAACTCAGCTGGGACCAGATAGACGAGATACTGCAGCTGAAGCTCAAAAATCAATAAGGGCCAATAAATAAGCTCGTTCAGCGTTATCAAAAACCACCTAAAATCCAGGGAATATGAAAATGAGATGGCTGACTGCAATGGCATTGGGCTTTAGCCTCACCGCCCAGTCACAAACCCTATTTACCTATGGAACCCATAAGGCCGATGCCAAAGACTTTCTCCGGGCCTTTTCCAAAAACAATCAGGCTGGTCCGGCCGATAAGGCCAATGCCATGCGGCAGTACCTTGACCTGTATGTCAACTCGCGCCTCAAAATACAGGAAGCCTATGACCGCAGATACGATACACTTCCTGAAATAAAGGCAGAGATCAGCAACCTGCGCGATCAGATTATCGACAACTACCTGAGCGATCCCAAAGCACTTGACCGCCTCAGCCGTGAAGCTTTTGCCCGCAGTCAGAAGGATATTCATGTAGCCCATATTTTTATCAGCCTTACCAATAGCAGCGGCCAGACAGACACAACTGCCGCCCGTAAAAAACTGGAGGAAGTAGAAAAACGCCTTGCCCGTGGCGAAGATTTTGGCACTGTCGCAGCCAAATACTCCGATGACCCATCTGCGGCCGAAAATCGCGGAGATCTCAATTATATCACCGCATTTACCCTGCCCTATGCCCTGGAAAATGTGATTTATTCAACACCGGCAGGTAAAACATCAAAGCCCTTCACCTCGCGCGCCGGGTATCATATTTTCAAGAATCTGGGTGAACGTAAGGCGCTGGGGCGTATCAAAATTCAGCAGATACTGCTGGCGGTTCCTCCCGGAGCAGATGCAGCTGCCGTTCAGGCCTCTTCGCGCCTGGCCGATTCCCTGTATAAGCAACTGGCAACAGGAGCCGATTTTGCCAAACTGGCCACCACCTACAGTAATGACCTCGTGAGCTCCATTGCCAATGGTAATGTGCCTGAAATCGCCGTTGGCCAGTATGACCCTGCTTTCGAACAGTACATAGCCGGTCTTACTCCGGGCATCCTTAATAAGCCTTTTCAGAGTAAACATGGATTTCATATTGTAAAACTGCTGGAGATAAAGCCCGTGAGCACGACCGCCGACGAGGCCACGCTCGAAGCCCTGCAGCAAAAAGTGATGACAGATGACCGGTGGAAAACAGCCCGCGACTTCATTTATGCCCGTGTGGGACAGAAACCGGGCCTGCGCAAGGCAACTATCTCCGAAACAGCCCTGTGGGCCATCAGCGACAGCCTGCTGGATTATAAGCCGGCCGGGCTCGGCCGCAGCCTCACTCCCGCTACGGTAGTTTTCACGATCGGCAAACAATCCTGGCGTATTGCCGACTGGATACAGTATGCACAAATGAACCGGTACCGTACTGATCGTGGCGGCATTAAACCCTACTCCGAACTGATGGATGAATTCCGTCAGCAGGCCATGTACCAGTACTATCGTGACCATCTCGAAGAATACAATGAAGACTTCCGCCTGCAAATGAGCGAATTCACAGACGGCAACCTCTTCTTCGAAATAATGCAGCAGGAAGTATGGAATAAGGCACAGGCAGACAGCATGGCATTGTTGTCGCTTTATCAAAAGAATAAGGAGAATTACTACTGGAAGGAAAGTGCCGATGCCATTCTTTTCTTTTGTCCGGATGAAACAACAGCCGGCAATCTCATGAAGGAGCTGGAAAAAGATCCTGCGGGGTGGCGCCGTATCATGGAGCCATTGCGTGATCGTGTGGTGGCCGACAGCAGCCGTTTTGAATGGAGCCAGCTGCCCGGCCTCAACGGCAATGCGCCCAAAGCAGGCACACATACTGCTACCGTTATCAATCCTACAGACAACACGGCTTCATTTGCCTATATTTTTAAAGTGTATACCACCGCCTCGCCCCGCAGCTTTGAAGAGGCAAAGGGCCTGGTGATGAACGATTATCAGAATATTCTGGAGGCCGAATGGATAAAACGCCTGCGCGCCAAATATCCGGTGAAGGTCAATCAGCAAACACTAAACAGCCTGACCAAATAGGGTCAGGCTGCATCTCTATGCGGTAATTGTTTCTATTAAAGATTTTTAACTACTTCGGCTACCATCATAGGGCGGCCCAGGGTGTAATAGTGAAGTACCGGCACTCCATTTTTCTTAAGATCACGGCTCTGTGCCAATAACCACTCGGTACCAACTTTTTCTACTTCCTCGTCATTTTTGCACTTGAGTATGGCATTGGAGAGATCGGTTGGCAGGTCGATATGAAATGTCTTTGGAATGACCGTGAGCTGCTTGCGGGTATAGATCGGTTTTAATCCCGGAATGATGGGCACTGTGATGCCTGCTTCGCGGCAGGCTTTTACAAAAGCATAATACCTGGCATTGTCGAAAAACATCTGGGTTACGATATAATCGGCGCCGGCATCGACTTTGGCTTTCAGGTACCGCAGATCGGTCTCCATATTGGGCGCTTCAAAATGTTTTTCCGGATAGCCGGCCACACCTATACAGAAAGTGGTTTTGCTGGTACTTTTCAGGTCTTCCTCGAGATAAACACCGGCATTGAGATTAACTACCTGCCTGATGAGGTCACTGGCATATTTATGACCGTCAGCCTCGGGCTCAAACGCTGTTTCATTTTTGGCGGCATCACCCCGCAGTACCAGTACATTGTCGATGCCCAGGTATTGCAGATTGAGCAGCGCGTCTTCTGTATCGTTGACACTGAAGCCGCCGCAGATCAGGTGCGGCACCGTGTCTACGTCGTACTTATTCATAATAGCCGCACAGATACTTTCCGTACCCGGCCGCTTGCGCACAACTACTTTATCAAAACCACCATCGGCCCGTTTTTTAAATACGTGTTCACTCCGATGATAAGTTACATTGATATAGGCAGGCCTGAACTCCATAAGGGGATCCATATGGTTGTACAGTGCTTCAATGCCCTTGCCTTTGAGCGGGGGCAGCACTTCAAAAGAAATCAGCGTTTCTTTGGCCTGGCGGATATGGTCTATTACTTTCATTGGGCAGCAAAGCTAGTATAAAGTGATAAGTTTTCAGTTATTAAGGAAGGAAAGGCAGAAGGCTAAAGGCGGAAGGTGTGATATAACGCCGGAGAGTTTCAACCTTTACCTTCTACCTTTAACCTTACACCTTTCTTAACCTGGCCCTTATTACTCAGAGCATCGAATCCCTTAATTTTGCCTCCCATGCCTATTACCATTTATGCAAAAGACCTGGTGAAGCGATACGGCAGCCGAACAGTCGTTAACCACGTATCGTTTGAAGTAAACCAGGGAGAAATCGTAGGATTGCTGGGGCCTAATGGTGCCGGTAAAACCACCTCCTTCTACCAGGTGGTGGGTCTTGTGCGGCCTGATGAAGGAAGTGTCTTCCTGAATGAGCAGGATATCACCAAACAGCCTATGTACAAGCGGGCTAAAATGGGCATTGGCTACCTGCCACAAGAGGCGTCTGTATTCCGTAAGCTAAGTGTTGAAGATAATATCAGTGCCGTGCTGGAAATGACGGGCCTCTCAAAAAGCGAGCAAAGAGAAAAGCTGGAGTCGCTGCTCGATGAGTTTCGCCTGCACCATGTACGCAAAAGCAATGGAGACGTGCTAAGCGGCGGAGAAAGACGCCGAACCGAAATTGCCCGTGCACTGGCCGTAGACCCCAAATTTATCCTGCTCGATGAGCCTTTTGCGGGCATTGACCCTATTGCCGTAGAAGACATTCAGGCCATCGTAGCACGGCTCAAATATAAAAATATCGGTATCCTCATTACCGACCACAACGTAACAGAAACACTTTCTATCTGCGACCGCGCCTACCTGCTTATTGAAGGCAAAATTTTCAAACACGGTACCGCCGAAGAACTCGCCGGCGATGAGCAGGTAAAAAAACTCTACCTCGGCCGTGATTTTGTGCTGCGCCGCAAAGACTGGCTGCATGAAGAAGCACGCGGAGAAAATCAGCAGTAAGTATAAAATGTACTGCAATTTACCGGCAAACACCGCGCTTAAAAGCATGCGGGTTGCGATACAACTCAGATTTCTGCATGATTGAGCTCCATATTAAATTCTTTTATCTGCGGCAGTCAGCGTTTTCTGCGGGCAATATTTCCTGCAGATGGCATAGGTTTAAGCAGATTAATCCCTGCCGGCCTTTCCAGCGGAGTCATTACCGCATGCCGCATAGTCTGCTAAATTCCTTATTTTGCCGGCAGCTATGAGCTTGCTAAGCCCCGCCATATCATCACTGGCACGTATGCGTGCCTGGCGCATTGAAGGATGGAAAAACCACCCCGGCGACACCCAGCGTGAGGTATTGCAGGACCTGGTCACCTCTGCCCAATACACCGAATTTGGCCGGCAATACCGTTTTAGCGAACTGTTTAACATCAAATCGTTTAAAGATGCGGTGCCGGTGCACGAGTACGACGACCTCAAACCCTACATCGAACGAATGATGCAGGGCGAGCAGAACATACTCTGGAATACGCCCGTTTACTGGTTTGCCAAAAGCAGCGGCACTACCAGCGACAAGAGCAAGTTTATACCTGTGAGCGAAGAAAGCCTCGAAGATTGCCATTTTAAGGCAGCCAAAGATGTGCTCACTATGTATTACCAGTACAACCCCGAGTCGGCCCTGCTCACGGGTAAGGGCCTGGTAATTGGAGGCAGCCACAATATCAATCCCATGAACAATGAAGCCCAGTATGGCGACCTGAGTGCTGTATTGCTTCAAAACACTCCTTTCTGGGGACACTGGCTGCGTACACCCGACCTTAGCATTGCACTCATGGATGAATGGGAAAGCAAGATCGAAAAACTGGCTGCCAGCACGATTCATGAAAATGTGACCTCCATATCTGGCGTACCCACCTGGACCCTCGTACTGTTTAAACGTATACTGGAGATAACCGGCAAAAAAACAATGGCGGAAGTATGGCCATCTTTGGAGCTGTATATGCATGGCGGCGTATCCTTCACTCCTTACCGGCAGCAGTTTGAAAAATTGATCGGTAAGCCTATTCATTACCTCGAGATGTACAATGCATCGGAAGGTTTTTTTGCTGCCCAGGAGCGGCCAGAAGATGATGGTATGCTACTCTTTACCGATCATGGCATCTTTATGGAATTTATGCCGGTAGGAGAATATGGCAAAAAGCATCCCCGCACTATCGGTCTGGCCGATGTGGAAACCGGCCGCAACTATGCCCTTATTATCAGTACCAATGGTGGCCTGTGGCGATATCTGCTGGGCGATACCATCCAGTTTACCTCACTGGCTCCTTACCGGGTAAAGGTATCTGGCCGGCTCAAACATTATATCAATGCATTTGGCGAGGAGGTCATAGTAGATAATACAGATAAAGCCATAGCCGAAGCCTGCCACATCACCGGCGCTGTGGTAAATGATTATACAGCTGCACCCGTGTATTTTTCAGCCGAAGCCAACGGTGCCCATGAGTGGCTGATTGAATTCGAAACCCCGCCTGCCTCGCTCAACCAGTTTCGTGATGCACTCGATGCAGCACTAAAACGTATCAATAGCGACTACGAAGCCAAACGCTACCGCGATATCGCCCTTGGCCCTCCCGTGCTGCATGCATTGAAGCCCGGCAGTTTTACTAGCTGGCTCCGCCAAAAAGGCAAACTGGGCGGCCAGCATAAAGTACCGCGACTTTGCAATGACCGGAAATATATTGAAGACATCCTGGAGCTATTGAAATAGCTTTCATACAGAAGCCTCCATTCAACCAGAAATTCGCTTTATTTGCGCTTTATTGAAGACATTTTTACTAAAAATAACAGCATGAAACTTCTCGACAACAAAGTAGCTATCATAACAGGTGCCGCACGCGGTATTGGCGAAGCCATTGCCCTCAAATTTGCTGAGCATGGTGCTCACGTGGCTTTTACCTATGTGAGTGAAAGCAGCGCGCCCAAAGCCGCCGCCCTCGAAGAAAAATTGAAAGCACTGGGTGTAAAAGCCAAAGCGTGGCAGAGCAATGCCGGTGAAGCAGCTCAGTGCGAAGCCTTTGTTGCCGATGTGATCAAAGAATTTGGTACCGTCGACATCTGTGTAAACAATGCCGGTATTTCAAAAGACAACCTGCTGCTGCGCCTTACACCCGATCAGTGGGACGAAGTGATCCGTGTAAATCTCAACAGCGTCTTCTACATGACCAAGCAGGTAATCAAACCCATGATGAAAGCCCGGTCAGGCGCTATTATCAATATGAGCAGTGTGATTGGCGAAATGGGTAATGCCGGCCAAAGCAGCTATGCTGCCTCCAAAGCCGGTATCATCGGTTTTACCAAAAGTGTAGCCAAAGAACTGGGAAGCCGCAACATCCGTTGCAATGCTATTGCCCCCGGTTTTGTAGAAACCGATATGACTGCTTATCTGAAAGAAGGAGAAGCCAGCGATAAATACAAAGCCGGTATTCCTCTCGGACGTTTTGCCAGTGCAGAAGATATCGCCAACACTACCCTGTTCCTGGTCTCTGATATGGGCTCCTATATCACCGGGCAGACGATCAGCGTGTGCGGAGGACTGAATATATGATTTGAAAATGTGCCGATTTGAACATTTGAAGATGGCGAGGAAATCTGCTGATAAATAGAACAATGTACTTTATAAATATAAATGCGGGCTATGCCCGCATTTTCCATATAATTAACTGCTGATATGGCTTACCGGTTTCTTTTCCGCGGGCTGGTTGGTTTTTATAAACGTAAAGTCGGGTTTCTTCTGCAGGCGGTATAACTTCAGGTATTTCAAGAAATGATATCGCGCCTGGTTGACAGCAATCTGCCAGCCCCGATAGCCATTGAGAATACCTCTGCGAATAAACAGGTCATTGATAAAGAACCAGGCTGGACTTGCCAGTATTTTGAGCCAGTTTGTACGGCGTCCGGCGCGATACAATGAACGCGCCGCGATGGTACTGAAATTGTCATTGCGCCGCTTCAATTCTCCCACCGTACTACAGATATAATGCAGCAGATCGCCTTTCAGCGGACATACGGCTGTAGTAGCTGGTACAATGACACGGTCGTGCGGGTCAAGGCCACCCCAGTTTAGCACGCGGCGATCAAATAATCTTACTTTGGGTTCGGGGTACCACGCCCCATGGCGTATAAATTTGCCACAGAAATTGGCACAGCGGTTCATCTTATATGCCTTAAAAGCATACCCCCCCTTTTTGACTTTCAGGATGGATTGCTGCAATGTTTTGCTGAGCTCTTCATCCGCATCCAGCGATAATACATAATTATTTGTTGCCAGCGATAAGGCCTTATTCTTTTGTGCTATGTAGCCTAAAAATTTCTGCTGGTACACAAGGGCTCCATACGATTCTGCTATTTCTACGGTATGATCAGTAGAAAAAGAATCCAATACCACAATCTCGTCTGCTACGGGCAGCACCGATTCAAGACATCGGGCCAGATTGCGTTCTTCATTGTACGTAATGATAACAACTGATAAACGTTCCATGGCTTACTGATTAGGATACAGGTGTTTATTGTTAATCTTTTCTTTTTTCATGGCCAGTTGATTTACGCAATTATTTTTGCAGGTAAATCATTACCGGTTCTTATGAATATTCGGTCCATCATATTTCCCGCACTGCTCTTACTCTTCTTTGCCTCACTGTTTTTGAGTGTGCTGGTATCACTCAAGGTTATATTACTGGGCCTTCTGTTGCTCTATGCGCTCCTGGCCGGTAAGTGGACCCAAAAACTGACACTTTTCCGCGGTCGCCCGCATATCTGGTGGATGCTCGGTTTTGCGGCATGGCTGCTGATCAGTGCCTTTATCTTTTCTGACAACCCAAAGGATACATTTCGTTTCCTCCAGCTCAGAATTCCTTTGTTAATTTTTCCACTGGCCTTTGGCATTCTTTATATAGATCGCCAGCAGCGTAATCGCTTATTGCTCTTCATGGCCTGGCTTACAACGCTGATGGCATTTGCCTGTCTTGTTGCCGCCGCCATCACTTATAGCCGTACAGGCGATTCGGCATTTCTTTACAACGATTCACTCTCCCTGCTCGTTGGCCAGCAATCTATTTACACATCGCTTTTCGTCAATATATCTATCTACATATTTGTATTTACGCTATTATATGAAAAGCAATCTTCAGGCCGCAAGGCTTTACAGACCATAGCACTCATCTTTTTGTTTGCCTTCAGTTACCTGCTGGCCAGCCGCAATATGATGCTCATATTGTATATCAGCACATTGGCCTTCCTTTTTTACTATCTATTTGCAAGAAAAAAGTACCTCGAAGGCGCTACGCTGCTGATGGGGCTATTTATTGCAGGTTTTCTCGTGTACAAATTTTTTCCCAAAACATTGAACCGATTCAAAGAGCTGACTGTCACCAGCTACGACTATAAAAGCCTCGCTGCCGAAAGTCATTATGCCGGCACTTTCAGTGCCGATCAGTGGAATGGTGCCAATTTCAGGCTTGCGGCCTGGCCCTGTGGCTGGCAGCTGTTCAAAGAGCACCCGGTAACCGGTGTTGGCCTTGGCGACAAACGCGATGAACTAAACCGTGTGTATGCCCAGCGCGACTTTCAATTTGCGATCAAAACCAAAAAGAACGTTCACAACAACTATCTCGATATTCTCTTTTCTACGGGCCTTATTGGTTTTATTCTGTTTTTTACCGGCTGGCTATTGCTACCGGTTATCCGTCTTATTCGGGCGCGTGATATGTTGGCCCTTTTTATCGTTGCCACACTCGCACTGGCCATGATCACAGAGGTTTACTTTGACCGTAGTCTGGGTGCCATGGCATTTGGCTTCCTGATCTGCTTTTTGCTTATGCCTTACAGCAGGCAAAAGGATCACTGATTGTCGGCGAGGTACATTTCAATGGCTTTATCGGGATCTCCGAAATAAACCAGTTCTCCGTTTTTCATGAAGCCGACACGTTTGCAGTATTTCTGGATTACTTCCATACTGTGGCTAATCAGCACCACTGTTTTACCCTCTATCCAGGATCCCTCAAACACCTTCACTGCTTTTTCCTGGAATTTCATATCACCTACAGCAAATATTTCGTCCAGGAACATGATGTCGGCTCCGGCATTCACTGCTATGGAGAAGCTTAGCCTTGCCATCATTCCCGAAGAAAAGAACTTGATCTTAGTATCTACAAAATTTTCTATCTCTGCGAAAGCAATAATTTTCTCAAAAATCCTGTCGATCTCTTTAATCTTCAGGCCCAAAATAGATCCGGAAACATAGATATTCTCTCTTGCGGTCAGTTCATAATTCATTCCCACACCAAGATTCATGAGCATTGTTGAGCCATCTATCTTAAGATATCCCGAATCAGACGGATAAACACCTGCCAATACCTTTACCAGGGTAGATTTACCGCAACCATTCCTACCTATAAAACCTACACACTCGCCCTTTTCAATGTCAAGGGACAGCATCTTAAGCGCTTCTACTCTTTTTTTTCTCAATGGATTGAAAAGACTAAATAACCTGTGTTTTACTGTATTATGACTATCCTCAGACACAGTAAACGTTTTACTTATATTTTTTGCTTTTAGCACTATATTACTTTCCATAATTACTTTTAAAGTTTTTCAGCAGCCTTTCTACCTAACCTGTTTAACAAAATAATTGCCGTTAACAACACAAATGCGGCATATATCCAGTCGAACAGAAACAGATCCCATTCGGGAAGTTTTTGATATAGCAATACATTACGCGCATTGATGATTATTCCTGAAATAGGATTTATATAATCGACTCCAGGCAGGGTTTCTCTGAATGTTTCGAGTTTGAACAAAATTGGGGATATCCAGAAACCCACTCCAATTACAACTGTCCATATTTGGGCAATATCTTTTGCAACAATATAAACCGATGACAGAATAATTGAAAACCCCAACGCAAATACAAGAAGATTGAGAAATATTGGGATAAATAAAAGAGCATTCCAGGTAAGGCCGGGAGTATCTTTATCAATAAACTGATAAAAAATTAAGAAAAAGAGGAGATTAAAAAAGAACCCTATACAGTTAGCGAGTATGGTTGAAAGATATATTTCAATCTTATTCATATTTGTATATTCATACAAATACTTCTTTGATTGTAAAATCTGAACAGTTCCTGCGGTTGATTCAACAAAAAAATTCCACTGTATGAGTGCAATAAACAAAAAAGAGACAAAATTGGGAATTCCCTGTTTAAGAATCAGTTCAAACGCAATATAGAAAATAAACATATCGGAAATCGGCTTTATCAAAGCCCATAAGAGTCCCAGTTTATTCTCATAGTATCTGAGTTTAAACTCAATTTTTGCCAACAACCATATGCGCTCCAGCTTATTGCTCTGTCTTATCCAATCCTTTACAACTCGTAAGGTCATAATCTTATCAATTAAAAAGTCTGTATATTTTATATGCGATGGGTCTTAAAAACTTATTTCTTTTTACAAACGATGCTGCTCTTATTGCCAGTTTTCCGCCAAAAGGAATTTTATCCGCAAAATCATAGTCGAGGCTTGGGTTGTCAATCTTGAATGATTGTCCATTCTGGGAAATAAGGTTTAAGAGTTCTACTCCATATTTCGAATATATTATTTGGTGTTTCGATCTTATATATTCAGTAAGGAGTTGTTTTTGATAATCGGTAATTCCCCGTACCATTGAGTTGTATCTGACCCGGTATTCAAAAAGTGCCTCTGGCAACACTACACCATACATGTTATTGCTGATCATAGAGATAATCATATCGTAATCTTCAAGTCCTTTAACCGGCATCTGCTCATCATTTCCATTCGAAAGCAAATAGGCAGACCGTCTGAAAACTATACCTGCCGAGTTAATAGTGTTATGATAAAGTATGATCGGAGGCTCCGGATTAAATGTAGGCCATATGCCGTTGGACTTTCCAAAATAACGAGTCCATGCACCGACAAACTGAATATTCCTGAACTTTTTCAAAACGCTGATAGCCTTTGAATAATAATCTGGTTTTACCAAGTCATCAGCATCCAGAAAAGCTATAAACTCGCCCTTAGCAATTCTTGCCCCTTCATTCCGGCTGGCGGCTAACCCCCGGTTTGAATGCCTGATAATTTTAAGAGTATCCCCAGGTATCAACGCCGCCAATCTCCTCAGGCTATCGCTGTCGGTGCTTCCATCATCGACGATAATTATTTCTACCTCCTTATAATCTACCTGAGACAGATTCTTTAATACGCCATCTAAATATTCCCCCGAATTGTAGAATGTGATAATTATTGATAACAATCCCTTCTTTTCTTCATCTCCGGAATAGTTGACTACTTCTCCTTTTGATCTTATTAACGGAAAAACAGTTGATAAATGCTGTCGTTCTTTAACCTGAGACAATAGTCTTATTTTTTTCCGGTAAATTTCTGTTGGAGAATACCTGGAATGAATCAATTGTTGTGCATTTTCGATTATTTGTCTTTTTTGATCATCAGCAAGTGTCATTATATATAGCACTTGTTTAATAAAATCTCCTTCTACTTCATGATCAAACAGAAAACCGTTCATTCCATGTGTAATAATTTCGGATTGTCCGCCCTGCTTTGATGCCAACACTATTTTCCCCATAGCCATCATTTCAAGCACAACGTATGGCAGATTGTCAATAGTGCTTGGCACAATAACCATCGCTGCTTTTCCAATCTTCCGGATAAACTGGGTAGGAGGGATTTTTGCATCCAGCACTAATTGACCTGTGCTGATCTGTTGGGCGTAACGGCTTTTAACTATATCTGCCATTGTTTTCCCCAAAGGATGGTATACAATTTTCTGATCGCCGATCAATCGAAGTGTAATGTTTGGCCTGGTCTTCCAGGCCTCTTCCATATTCTTCAGGGTGATAAAAGTTCCCTTCTGAGCCGATAGTTTGCCTAATAAGACAATCTCTTCCGAAAATCCCATTTCAGGAACAATTTCTTTACTTATCGCAGGTTTGAAGGGATTTGCTAATACTGAAGCAGGCGCATTTATTGAGATATCCTTATTAATCTGGTCTAATAAAAACTGGGTAGGAGATATAACAAAATCGGCAGCCTGAAGACAAAACCTTTCCATTTCTCCTATCCAGAAAAGAGGGTATTTGTATGTGGAAATATGATTATGCGGTAAGTATAAAAAAGCGGGACTATGTGCAGTAATAACCACTGGCACATTTTTAATCCACTCATATCCCAGCCATTTAAACTGTAGCAGATAATAGGCAATTCCTAAGTATTCCTGCGATTCAATAATATCCGGCGCTCCTTCTTTTTCGATGTACCGCTTAATAACTGTTGCATACTCGTAGCTGATCTGGGTTGAGTATCCGAGATACCCTTTTGTAAATGTCTGGTTCGGGCTGAATCTTACAATTCTGTACGAATCAGACTTTATAACAGTATCCTTGCTTGCTTTATCATATACAAAGACGGTCACCTCATGCCCATTATTTGCCAGCATTTCTGCTGTTTGCTGGCAATATGTGCTGATTCCTCCACCGTAAAACGGTGGAAACTCCGATGTTAATAACCAGTACTTCAAATTAGTTTCCCTTTTTGCGAAATAATGATCTGAATGTTCTTTTTCCAGTAATTACTTTAATCACATGCCCCAATCGCTTATACCAAAGAGGCAGAACCTCATACTCCTCCCAGTAGAATCGCTTAATCCTGTTTACCTGATGTATCACGCCGCCTGTTCCAATAGTTTCCTGCTGAGGAGTTTCCTGGAGCCAAAGTGCCTGATATTGCTGAGAAGCATGGAGTGCTGTAGTATACTCCCTTAACTTTTGTTGCAGTGAATGTTTTTCTTTCGCATCGGTTGTCAGTTGCAACAACAGTTGATATTGTACAGGGTTGCAGGACTTAAAATAGTTGACAAGCTGATCCAGTTCTGTGTACAGATTTTCAAGAACAATGCCATCTGTTTGTATGTAAATTGTTACAGGAGCTACAGCTGTTGTGAGCATTCTTTCCATTTCATTACGATTAGTATAGCGCCAGACAAGACCAGGAAAATTTGTCCCGGATACCTCGTTACCAGATACCGGATTTTTATCTAACCATATAGGCGTGAACGAAAATCCATTTACACTACATATAGATTGCAGCTGCGAAACCCATTCTGTGCTATTTCCCGAAACCTGAGTTCCATTGCCTATAAAAACAATTCTCTGACTGTCTTCCCGCAAATACCGGCAGTGAGCCAGAAGAAACATGAAGTCTTCAAACCATCCTGTGCTATACTTAATTTCCTTCTCAGGAGAGAAAAGTGTAAGTGCAAAATGAGATGGCTCGACAGCTGAGTATATAAAAGAAAAAGCCGCTTGCATATCCTGAATGCTGCCTGCTACTACTTCAATAGCAGGTAGCATCCTTTTTATATCTATCCGTTCCTTTAAGCAAACAGACGGACACCCATATATTATGTTATTGAAAACTCTATAATCCATAAACCTTATATCCCTGACTCGTAGCAATCCAGCTAAATATTCTTTCCCATGCATGTAATCTGGTTCCTTTGCTAAAATCCAGTGTATTGCCAGATTCTAGCCTGGAATGGATGTTCCAGATGTTTCTATTACCGAAAAAGCGGCTTAGTAATTCAGAACGTATCCAAAAAATATTACCTGCTATAAAATCGTAGTCATCAGTTGCGATAGCGTATTCGTTTCGTAATTCTTTTAAAAGAGGAGAAGACGTACACATAAATTCGTCGCTTGAAGCAACATATTCATTTGTAACAAACCGAGATGCCCCTATCACTCCAATTCTGTCATCATCCTCAAAAACATTAAAAACCTGTCTTACCTTTCCGGTCTCAAAAACAGAATATAGCTCCTCTCTCCATTTGTTGCCATCGACCAAATGCGGACTCTTTTTATCATGTACTATAAGCGTATAGTCAGATTGTATTCCTAACCGAAGCATTAAAGACAGCAGCAGCAGTTTGCCTCCTATATCTCTGCCCACTGCCGGACTCCTAAGAATAAAGCTTTGAGGAAACCGCTGCCTAACCTGCTGCACTATCTCAGTTGCCATTAAGGCATTTTCCGGAACATTAAAAAAGTGGAAGGTTTGCTCATCTGTTATTGCTGATAATCTGGCGAGTAAATCCTCAACCAGATCGTAATAAAACAGATGACATATAATTGCTTTACGGATCATTTTTTTTGATTGACAACATTTCTCAATTTCATCCTCAGCATGTTTCTAGCAGTTTCTTTGCCAGCTTTAGCACCTGGGTGTCCGGAAAAGGCAGATAAGAGTTTGATTCTTTCTTTTCAAAATGGATAATTTCATCCAAAATAGCTTTTCCATATTGCCGGTTCTGATCATAAATCACAGCAAGCGCCTGATGATACTTTGCCAGCCACAGCATACTGTACTCAATCACACTTGATTCGGGTTTAAATAACAATTTCTTTTTTATCATCTCATAAGAATTTTCAAAGCAATCAGCCGCCTCAGAAAAATTATGTTGCAGATTTAACTCATAAATGCCTTTATAATAATAGAGAAGTGTCGCACAGGCAATCTCCACACGATCAAAGTCTGCAAGTGAGTGTATATCAGAAATTTCTTTAAGTGAGGGCAGCTCGGGTAAAGGATAATTTGAAATTAATTGCTGCGCCCCTTTATAATATCCTCTGTCTATATACCATCGAAACAACCGATACTGCACTCCCGTATATGCCAGACTTTCTTTGGGTAATTGATTAATTAACAATTCATAATAGTGTTGTAATGCAGCTTCTATATCAACATGGCCGGACCAGTCTTTTTCTGTTACCGAACAGGCAACCACAAGACTGTTACCCGAATTACGGACATGTATATAGGAGAATCCTGCTTTTTGCAGGAGTTTTCTGAGAGATGCTTCGCTAAATAAAACAACATGTGCCCCGGGCGACAGAAGTGCCAACTCAGAAGGATTATTCATATCGCGCTGAAGCAACTTATAGTCCGGGGTCGTCAGAATCAACACTCCTTCTTCATTGAGACCAGATTTCAGCAAATTTATAAAAGATGCCGGATCGGTTACATGCTCCAATACTTCTGAAGCGAAAATGATATCGGCTTTAGTATACCTGGATATTTCTTCGGAAAAATAACCCCTGTTAATTTTTACGCCCAGCTCTCGGGCTCCATACTCGCCATACAACGATGGCTCAAAGCCGATTGCATTCATTTTCAATGCCCGTCTGCAATAATCTAGTGTAAATCCAAAACCACAGCCAATTTCAATTATACTCTCAAATTTACCCTTTGGTACAGATTGAACAATATTATAGATAAGCCCCTCAATGTTGGAATTTAGATGCACATAATCCCTGATGGAAGCAATCGAGTCGGTATGACTGGAATAGTCTATTTCCGGGAAGGGGTTATAAAAGACAAGATCGCAAGTAGTACATTTGGTCAAATTCCAGGTTTCGCCTGCAAAGACAAACGACCAAAAATCCTCACACCCCACCTCCGTTAAATGCAACGGACAGATTCTTGATTTAATACTCATTTTTAAAACATTTTAAACCTATCTATACTTTTCCTGTAGGTTAACAACTTTTTCGATCAAATCGTGTGGTGGGTGGTCAATGTGATTGTAAAATTCTTTTTGGTGATACCGCAGTTGGTATGCTTCCAGGTTTGCCTGCTGCGTTTTTCCCTGGTAATAAAGTGCTAGTATTTGATGATATTTTGCAAGCCAGACAATATCTTTTTCAATCGTTGATACTTCGGGGTGGAGCTGAATTATTTTAGAGCACAGATAAAAAGATAATTCAAAAAATTTTTCTGCGTATTCCACCCTGTGCAGATGATTCAAAAACAAAATAGCTGTATAATAATAGATTATGCCATCGGCCGCAGTATTTAGCTCAAATAATTTTTCCGGCTTGCTGATGGCATTGATTTCTTCTGCAGACCACACATCAAACCAATCAACAGAAGTAAGCATTTCAAAAGCATCCTGGTAATCACCTTTATCTATCTTCGTTCGATACAGCCTGTACCAAAATCCATTAAAGTATGAGGAGCCGGGTTGTAATAGCCGCAGTTTCTTTATATAATAGTCTGTTAATACCTCCGGATTGAGTCTGAAAAGATCAATATCAGAAAGATCTTTTGATCCTGCGAGTGCAAATAAATGGCCATTATACCTGAATATAGCAGTTTCTGTAAATCCAGCGGAAGTCAATGCGGCCTGTAATGATTCTTTGCTAAACAGCTGTCTGTGCACTCCGGGAGAGAATGCTGAAAAATAATGACTTACCGCATTATCGTCTTTCAGTTTTTCATTATCCGGAGTTGATAATATCAAAACTCCGTCCTCCTTTAACCCTCTTTTAATTTCCTGCAAAAACGTCAATGGATCGGACACAAGCTGTAAAACCTGGAAACAGGTAGCAAAGTCCATGTACTGCCCCTGAAGATACTTCAGGTCGAAATAGTCGGGTACAACATGCAGTTTTAGTACATTGCTCCCTTCTTCAGAATAATCCGGGGAAGGTTCAAATCCAATCATCCGGCATTGTCTCATCGTAAAAGCAAAATCCATAACAATGCCAACTCCACAGCCTATATCGGTTCCAAGTTTCCAACTCGGGTTTTCATGCAGAACATTGTAAACTACTGACAATGTCTGTTCCATATCAGCAATCTTTTCAATATATCCCCTGATGCTCCTTTTATGGACAAAATCCTCTCGGAAGTTGAACTCAACAGTGTTTACATAAAACAGATGCGCGCACGACAAGCATTGATTGAGTTCAAAGAGAAGCCCTCCGTGGTCAAAGCGAATGGCGCCATCTATGACCTGGTTTCCTGTACAAATCGGACAAATCCTCATTTTTTATTTTTTAATGAGTTTCTCACCAAATCGTTTATACCATTTCGGTAAAACTTCGTATTGTATATGATACCACTGGCTAATATCTTCGGGAGTCTCTTTATAATTCTCCTTCCCTCCTTTTTCTACGAGCTTAATTTTTATGCGCTTATTACCCTGCATCAATTTAATCAGATGCCCCAGCTTTTTATACCAACCAGGTGTTTTTTCATATACCTCAAAATACATTTGCTTAATCTGAAGGTATTTATCCCTGTTCTCCAGCAATGGAATCTGGCCGGCAAACAATGGTATTGCCTGATCAGACACCACTCCATTCGTATTCAAAAAATTTGTATGGCGATTGTTACCAAGAGCATCATTCACTACGGCCGCCAGGCTTGGTCTGCTAAAAGAAGCTACACTTCCATGTCCATGCATAGAAAAAATATAGTAGAAAATTTCTTTGACGCGATGTCTGTTAATGGGGTATAGAAATTCCTTCTCGGTCATTATCCCTCCTTCCCTCAATTGGAGAAGATGTGACACCAGAACCACCATTCCTTCGCTGGGCACAATTACCAATGGATTGGGAAGTTTCTTAAGCATAACCCTTACGCGGTTAAGGTCAGACATTTGCCCTCTTGCTACTCTCTCATCGATATAGATAAATGAGACAGGAAATCTTCCTTTCTGCTCAGTTATAATTTCAACAGGCAGAATCCTGATGCCAAACTCCTGCAATATTTCATTATCTGCCTCAAATGCAGGCAAAGATCTTCTTTCAGACGCTAAAGATTCTATATAATCAAATAGTGTAGGATCTTCCCGGTTATAAATTCTTTTTACCAGCTTTTCCCGGGTTTCTTCCCCGGCAGCAGATGCATAGGAGACCTTACCCAGGTCCGTAAACAAGGCGGGTAGTGCCCGATGTAAAAAATAGTCAACCAGAAAAAAACGGATCAGGTTAATTGGATATGTCAATTTTTTTTCGGTGAAAACCGGCATCCACATCTCATCAAGCTCAAACTCTTCAAACAGATGTTCATAAATCAGCAATTCTCTTTTTAAAAATGGAAACCGGTGATGCACCATAAGTTCTTTCCACAATAAGGCGCATGGATTAATAAACCGGATAATCCGCTCATTATTATATAGCACCTTTTCTAACCACCTGGACCGAAGAGACTTACTTTCGGCTACTTTTCGTACAATCGATTCAAAACTCGTCGTTTTTGTCCAATCTGACCAAATGTAGAATTCAAATCCTGCCGTACGCAGCATAGTCGAAAACCCAATTTCATAATGCTCAATAATCTTACTCCGTTCCGTAAAAAGTTTTAATTCTGTCCAGAAAGAAATCCATGCATTACTTTGACTTACCAACGGTTTAATACCTACAAAGTAGCTTTGAATATGGTATGCGACACCCTGATGTGAATCAGTTATTCCCATTACCGGCTGGCCCACTTTTTTAAACTGATCATGCAACGAAGCAAACGGAATAAAAGGACCGAAAACACTGTCATTACACAAATAAAGGAAGTTTATGTACCGTGTACAGCCCAAATAACGCAATACCGTACACCAGCTCCCAAAGTCAGTACCGATGTTTTCCCTTTCAATTATGCAGACAGAAAAAGTAGAAAGGCGGGGCAGGTCCACGATTGAAACAGACGCAGTACTTATAAAAACAATATCAATACCCGCTGCCTTTATGCTATCCAGATATTCATAAACATATTCTGGTAAAGCCGGCGAATAAGTATGACTGGCAAATATGCATATATCTGCTGCCGTTTTAAACGCCTTTGATTCATAAAGCACACTGCAGTGGCCAAAATCTTTGTCTATAAATTTTTTTACTGCCTGCATTATGCAACGATTATCTTACCTGATTTTTTAAAAAATTTATCAGTCCCGATTTCCAATCATTCATTTCACTAATTCCCAGTTTCTTAAGTGCTTTATTCTCCATGACCGAGTAAAACGGCCTTTTTACCGTAACAGGAAAATCCTTTACACTCGCAGGGTATAATGGAGTCGTAAGCCCCATAGTATCCCAGATAGCACGGGCAAACTCATACCATGATACCTGCCCTTCACTACTCATGTGATACAAACCATAGGCATCGGTTTGTATCAATGCCGCCGTAGCTTTGGCAATATCGGCTGTAGGAGTCGGCGTCAATACTTCATCATTCACTACTCTTACTTCCGGTTTCTCCTTAGCCAGTTTCAGCATGGTTGTGACAAAATTTCCTCCTTTCGCCCTGCAGGGAACCTTGCCATAAATACCTGATACACGTACCACCCATGAGCGGTCTGAATAATTAAGTGCAAATTGTTCGCCGGACAATTTGGTGGCGGCGTATACATTTAACGGGTTGGGGCTGTCTTCCTCCACATAAGGAGCCTGTTTTTGACCATCAAACACATAATCAGTGCTGTAATGCAGCAACCGGATACTTAGATCCTGACTTACACGGGCAAGATTCAATGTACCGGTACCATTTACCGCAAAAGCAGCATTGGGATCCTTTTCCGCCTGTGGCACTACATGATAAGCCGCTGTATTAATGATAAGATCAGGAGATACTGCTTTAACCGCTGAATTTACACTGTCAATATCCGTTATCTCAATATCAGCATGGTTCCATTCTACAATCTGATGCACAGCTGATAGTTCTTTTACGAGATCGGAACCCAACTGGCCATTAGCACCTATAATCGCTATTTTCATTATTTAATGCCTTTAAAGACGTGAATGTTGTAATAATTAGGGTTGTCAAAATCACTGAACCTGTCGATGTTTACGATCAGATTATCAAGAATGGCCGATACATCGTGTTTGGGTTTAAAACTCAACGTTGTGATGGCTTTTTCATTGGTTACTTTATAGTTCCTGAAATCCTTAATATTCTTGATATTCAAACGGACCGATTTGCCCAGCTTCGCTTCCACAGATTCCTTTACAAGGTCTGCAACTTCTCCTACTGTATAGTTACCGCTCGAAAGATTGAATACACCTGTAATCCCATCTGAACTTTCAATTGCCCTGATATAACCACTCACAGCATCTTCGATACTGAGAATAGGGCGCCAGATGCTGGGGTTATTTACAGTAATTACTCCAGCCTGCACAGCTGTTTTAAACATCGTGTTTACAATGAGATCGAGTCGCATACGAGGACTATAACCGCTAACCGTTCCTTTCCGGAAACAGATGACAGAAAAGTCTTTATCTGCCATACCAAGCACGCCCTCTTCTCCCTGCAATTTGGAAATGCCATAGGGATAGCTGGATACTGCTGGCGCTGTTTCATCATAAAGCTCATTTACTGTGTATCCATATACAGAACATGAACTGGCATAGATAAACTTTTTTACACCGGCTCTTTTGGCCATATACGCCAGGTAGGTAGGAGATGATGCGTTGTAAATAAAGTTCTTGGCAGGAGAAAACTCCGCCATCGGGTCGTTTGACAGGCCGGCCAGAAACATTACCTGATCGTAGCCTTTCAGTTCTTCTTCGTTAAGATCAAAAATATCCTTGTTCAAAAGCTTTACATCAGATGGAAGGTGGTTGCCAAACCACAAAAGATCAATTACATCAATAGAGTATCCTCTTTCCTGTAATTTAGGAATAAGTGCAGAGCCGATATAACCAGCTCCGCCAGCAATCAAAATTCGCATTATTTAAAGATTGATATTAATAAACAAAATTCCTTGAGTCCGGATTTTGAGCCCATTGCTCAAGTGTTTGAGCAACTTCATCTTTTTTGGAAAGAATCGGATCCTTTACAGGCCAATCAATGCCGATAGCAGGGTCATTCCACAGTATTCCCGATTCAGCCTTGTTACTGTATATACCTGTACATTTATACTGAATTTCTGCAAACTCGCTTAATACACAAAAACCTCTGGCACAACCAGCAGGCGCGTATACTTGTTTTCTGTTTTCGACAGAAGCTTCCACACCTACCCATTTACCAAAAGTCGGCGAGCCTATACGAATATCTACCGCCACTAAAAAAGCAGCGCCCTGAGTAACACGCATCAATTTTCCCATTGGCGGCTCCCATTGAAAATGAAGCCCCCTAACTACATTTTTTGCAGAACGGGAATGATTGTCCTGGACAAACTCCATGTCAATTCCCATAGCCGCAAATTTGTCTTTCCGATAAGTTTCAGTAAAAAAACCCCGCTCGTCTTTAAAAATTTCCGGAGTAATAATGTAAACGTCTCTTAATTCTGTTTTCTCAATCTGAAATTCCATTTTTGGTTTTTGGTTTGGTGTATAAATAGCAATTGTAACCGATGGTTATTTTAAAATGGGGGTAGGATAAAGCAGCTTAATAAAAAATGAATTGAACTTTTACTTTCGGCGAAAAAGTTTTTGCCAGATTGTACCAATCAAACTTCTCTTTTCATACGTCCTCCGGTACCACTCCACATCCTGATTGAGCCGGTCAATATCACCCAGCAGCTTATTGATCAGTTGCCGGTTGCCTTCACTCTTACGCATGCTTTCCAGCAGCTTTTCTTCCACATCAGCAATTACCCGGGTCTTTTCTTCCAGCAATGCCTGCAGCCGGCGCAGCTCTTCCTCCTGCCGGTCTATTGTGCGTTGCTTGGCGCTGATCTCCGCTTCCATCTTTTCTTCTATCCCTTCCAGCACCTGGCGAATCTCATGCATCTCCAGCACGCCGCTGGCAGGGGGTATTACAGGTATTGCATGTTTCATGGCTATAGTTTTTCTCATGTATGTCAGAAGCTCCATTTGGGACGCACCAGGCCCTTGCCTGAAAGTATTCCCTTATACAGCTCTCTGTACGATTTGAAATTCTTTTTAACATCAAACTCAGTCGCACATATCTCACTGGAATATTGTCCCATCACATCCAGCATCTCCCTGTTATTGTAATACTGCAGCAGTTTCACAATAGCCTCGTACGAAGAATTGAACAGATCTCCGTTTACACCCTGCTTCACCAGATCCATATTGCCGGTACAGTTACTGAGTAACACAGGTTTTTTTAATGACAAGGCTTCCAGTACGGCAAATGACAGCCCCTCATATACAGATGTGGAGATATACACATCCGAGCGGGCTACAATACGATGCACCTCTGTACTGCTTAGCCAGCCGGTTACAGTAATATTATCCGCTACCAGATGCTTTTTGTCTTTACCCTCGCCAATCCAAATAAACTGCACATCTGCAAACTCGCGGAAGTAACCGGCAATCTCATTAAACAGCAAGGGATTTTTCTGCTTGTCGATACGCCCACTGGTCACTACAGTAAAACGCCGGTTAGCAGCTGATGAAAATATGTGCTGGGGCTTTTGCGACTCAATACCATTGCTGATATACTGGGCATCAATCCCCAACTCGTGGTAAGCATGAAGTTCTGAGGGTGAACAGCAAACAATACGGCCTCCCAGGCGACTGCCCAGGCGCTCAAGCTGACGGTAAAAAAAACGGGCCAGACCATTACGCGCAGAAAGAAAAGAAGCTCCATTAGGTGTGTATATCACATTGCTGATACCTGCCATACGAGCCGCCGCACGTCCAAGCAACCCGCTTTTGGAGGAATGAAGATGCACCGCATCTACCAACCCTTTTCTTTTCAAACGACGTAAAATGGTATATAATTCCGAAAGAGCTAAAATATCTTTGAGAGGGTCGATCGAACGCTTGGCAGAACGCCAGCGGATAAACCGTACATTTTCGCGGGGAAAGTTCTTCTTTACTTCATCGGCTCGCATCACCTCCTTCCGCTCCCCATGTACAATAATGTGCATATCATTCGGCATTGCCTCCGTCAGCAACCTGACAAAGACAGCAACACCAGTGGCAAAGGGCTCAACTATATGAATGATAATCATAGGACGTTGCTATAAATTCATGAACATACCTGCATTAGATGCAATAAAATGCCGATTACATTATCAAATGCAAATAATATTATTGGAATAAGTTCTACAGATCAGCTGAGCACCTTAACGGAGAAACGGCTGTCATCGACAACCTTGTCTGACAAACGGAATCGTTGAAACGTTGCACTATTCTACTTCTTCAACAATTTGAGCCACAAAATTAAATTAGCAGGAATTAAAAACAATGTTAATACCCGTGTAAACCCTAGTACTTTTCTTATTGTATGAGAAGCGAATTTTTTTATTACTTTCCAACGGGCCTTTAATTGTTTTCTCTTATTCTTCCATGAAATACCCGTATGTGAAATCTCGCAGCACACAAGTACTTCTTCCATAATATGGCCCTCACCTTCATTCAGTAAACCCCAGCAAAAAGCATAGTCTTCAGCATATTCGAAATCTTCAGGATAATAACCAATTGCCTTTGCTGTTGTTAACCGAAAAATAATAGTAGGATGGATAAACAGATTTCTGTAATGCATGCCTCTTACTATCGCCTCATGCTCAGTTGGTGTGCGGTACGTATACGCTTTACCGGTAACGGGATCACGAAAAACACACCATGTTCCCGACAACACTATCTGCTTATTGATATTCAGCAGATTAACCTGTTTATAAAACCGGTCTTCCATACAGGTATCCCCACAATCGAGCCTGGCCACATACTGCACATCATTACGTGTTTCAATCCATTTCAATCCATCATTCAATGCCTTTGTAATACCTTCATTGACAGTCTTTCGCAAAACATATAAAGACATTTCCCTATCAATCTCCGTTTTCAAAGAAACTACCTCGAGCGCCTCTTCACTCCCGTCATCTACTATCAGTACATAATATCGTGCCGTATCATAGTGTACCGACTGTAAAGACCGCAACAAACCCTGCCTGTTGTTGTAACAGGGAATCAACAGACAAAAGTCAAACTCTTTCTGAGGTCCCATATTAAAAATTGATTAGAATGATATTAGAAATAAACTAATGCCTGTTGTACTATAAACCAACATTTGATAGACAATGGTACGAAAGGAAAAGCATACCAACAGATAGCCGCCGCTATTTTCAACTATATCTCTCTGATTCTCTTTCATATTGCTCTTTGGTGTAAGATCAACACTTAAAAAATGTGCCCTGTTATCCACAACAGCATCCCGCCCTTTGTCATGAAAGACAACATACCTGAAACCCATCGTTGCAGCTGTGATGATTCTTTTTATCCTTACCGAAGTAATAAAATAAAAATGCCTGTCTGGAGATTATAGCTTCTGCAGACAGGCATTGAATAGATTAACTGATCTTATTTTTTCCGGAACCCTTCGACCGCTTTTCGGGCAAAATCGGTCAGGACCAGTTTGCCGCTGATGGCAGCACGCTCCGGCAAGAGGGTGTCCCAGTGTGCAGTACCTTCCCAGAACACTTTTTTAAGTTCTGCCATGGCGGCGGGGTTGGAATGGCTTAACGTATGCAGGAGACGGCTGATCGATTCGTCCATGCCGGCCGCAGTAGGATGCACTTCTGCAAACAATCCTTTACGGCGGGCCCAATCTGCATTCCTCCACATACCTGCATCAATAGCCAGCTGTGAAAAAGCTGACTGTCCTATTTTACGCGCTACGGCCGGTCCTACTACAAACGGACCGATACCTACCGCCAGCTCACTCAATTTAATTTCGGCTTCTTCAGTTGCAATCGCATAATCAACGGCAGCAGCAATACCCACACCGCCACCTACACAACGCCCATGAATACGACCCACCACAAATTTGGGCACTACCCTGATTGCATTGATCACCTGGGCAAACCCGTTGAAAAACTGTGTGCCCCCATCTTCATTATCAATTGCAGCCAGCTCATCAAAAGAGGCACCTGCACAAAATGCCCGCTCACCGCCGCTCTTCAGCAAGATCACTTTTGTTTCCGCATCATTACCTGCTCCATGAATTGCCTGCGCCAGCTGCTCGAGTATACGCCGCGGTAATGAATTGCTTTGAGGATGAAAAAATTCTATCGTTGTTATTCCATTGTGAAATTCACTTTTTACATAGCCATCTGCCATAATCGAAAAAATTTAATTAATCAAAAATAAGGTAAAAGGAAAAAGGTATACGGTGAAGGGTAATCCGCCCTTCCACACATTTATCCTTTTACCCTACACCTTCTACCCTTTCTTCGCTACCATCGTCAGAATCGTACCCACTCCTACCAGCGGTTCATCGGTATCGTCCAGTATCTCTACCAGCCATTTTACAATGCCTTTGGGAATATCATTTTCATCCTTACTATCCTGTGGTAGTTTTTCTTTGCAGGTAAACCGTATATGAACTGCCGTACCTGGATAAACAGGTTTGGTAAACCGTAGTTCGTCAATACCATAATTAAGCAGCACGGGATTTTTTTCATAGCTGTCTACAAAAAGACCGGCTGCGGCACTGATAATAAAATAACCGTGAGCCACCTGCCGCTCAAACATAGTACCTGCAAAATCTGTGTCACGCAGATGCGCATAAAAATGATCGCCGCTGAGATCGGCAAAACGATCAATGTCATCGGCCGTGATGAGGCGCTTATCCGTAATCAGCTGATCACCGATGACCAGCTCTTCAAAATATTTTTTGAATGGATGAATGCCCGGATCTTTTCCATGTGCATGTGGCTGATAGGTATTGGTAATCGCCGTGATCATATCAGGCGAAGCCTGCAGGGCCACGCGTTGCATATAATGTTTTACACCTCGTATTCCGCCCATTTCTTCGCCGCCACCTGCCCGGCCGGGACCTCCATGCACCAGCAGTGGCAAAGGCGAACCATGCCCGGTTGATTCTTTTGCGCAGGCTTCATTCAACACCAGGATGCGGCCATGATAACTCGCAGCGCCCAGCACATATTGCTTCGCTATTTTCTCATTTGCAGTTACAATAGAGGAACATAAGGAGCCCTTACCCATCTTGCTGAGTGCGATGGCTTCATCCATATTGGTATAAGGCATAAGTGTGCTTACCGGACCAAATGCTTCTACTTCGTGCGCTTCAATATTAACAAAGGGCTTTTCATTCAGCAACAGCAGGGGGGAAAGAAATGCCCCTGCATGTGCATCGGCATCCACTACTTCCACACTTTCGAGACTTCCGTAGATCAATTGTGAGGAAGCCAGCAGTTTCTGGACCTGGCCTTTTACTTCGCTTCGTTGGGTTTCGCCAGCCAGCGGCCCCATACGCACTTTATCGTGTTGCGGATTACCGATAGTAGTTTGTGCAAGAGCCACAGCAATGGCCTTCTTCATATCTTCCATTTTGCCGGCAGGTACAAAAATGCGGCGGATAGCCGTACATTTCTGACCGGCTTTGACCGTCATTTCCTTGCGTACTTCTTTTACAAAAATGTCCCACTCCGGCATACCCGGCACCACATCATCACCCAGCACAATGCAATTAAGCGAATCTGCTTCCATATTAAAAGGTACCGACTCGCTGATAATACGCGGATGAGCCCGCAACAGCTGCCCGGTTGTCGCACTGCCGGTAAAAGTCACCACATCCTGCGACTCTACATGATTGAGCAGATCACCGGCACTGCCGCAAATAAGCTGCAAAGCCCCCTCGGGCAGAATGCCTGAAGCAACGATGCGGCGCACCACTGCCTCTGTTAAGAAAGAGGTTACGGTTGCCGGTTTAACCAACGCGGGCATACCCGCCAGAAGATTTACCGCAACCTTTTCGAGCATGCCCCACACTGGAAAATTAAAGGCGTTAATATGTACAGCCACACCTTCGCGTGGCACCAGTATATGTGTGCCCATAAACGTATTAGCCTTACCCAGCACATGACTTTCGCCATCCAGGCAAAAGGTTTCATCGGGAAATTTGCGACGCAGCGATGCGTTAGCGAACAGGTTGCCGATACCACCTTCAATATCGATCCAGCTGTCTGCCTTTGTAGCTCCCGTCTGATAACTTACCTGGTAAAGCTCCGGCAAATGCTCACGCAGATAAAGCGCCAGTGCCTTCAGCATATTACCTCGCTGGTGAAAGGTCATACTGCGTAATGCAGCTCCGCCCCTTTTACGGCCATAATCCAGTATGTCACCAAAATCAAGTCCGCGGGTACTGGCACTGGCTACGGGCTGCCCGGTGACGGCATTGTACAGCATCTGTCCTTCACCCTCACCTGCTACCCAGCTACCTGTCACATAATTCTGCAATTTATTCATAGTGCAAAGCATAGTTTAATGCCCACGAAAATAGCTTAAAACCAACATTCGTTATTATTAGCGCATGGGTTGTTTTACAAACTTTTAGTAATCCAATACCAGTACCTTTGTACAGCATTTTATTTTTAAATACAATTTATGAAATACCTGTTTTTTTTTCTGGCCGCCAGTCTCCTGGTACTCACGGCCTGCAATAATAATGATAGCAAAAAAGACACAGCTTCTGCCGAAACGGTTCTGGCAGACAGCCTCAATAAACAGGTAGATGATGTACACATTAAAGGGATGGCCAAAATGGCCCGCCTCTCCAAAATGCAGCAACGCACGCAACAGTTGCTCGACTCATTGGGAAAACTGCCGGCCAAAGCCCGGCAGGCAGCCACACCTGTAAAGGAAGAACTGGAAGGACTGCTCAAAGAACTCAACTATGCAGATTTTGCCATGGATAAATGGATGACTGAGTTCTATGTTGATCATAAAGACACGCTGAAAGATAATTTATCTGCCCGTATCGAATACCTACGCAGCCAGCAAACGGTAGCAGGCAAGGTGACCGATGCCATTCTTGGCAGCCTGCAAAAAGGAGATTCCCTGTTGCAGCGAATCCGCTAAAGCGGCGGGGGTTCTATTCCAAACTGGCGCAGGTGGTGCAGGGCGTGTTTGTATAATAACTGCACATTTTCTTCAAAATTAAGATCACCAAAAAATGGGTTACGGGTTGTGCGCAATGGCGCATCTTCAAATGCCCGGAAGAAATAAATCAGTTCTGCCTGCAATGCGCTGATGGCGGCCTGTGGGGTATTGTACCGGAGTGTTCGCGGGTCTTCGGGTAGTAATGGGTTGCGGAGATTTTCCTTAAATGGTTTATCACTCATCAAAAATTGCCGCATCCGGGGCAGTTGCGCGGGCGTTGTAACCAATTGATCAATCTTCAGCCGTCCGCTGGCGACTGGTATTGCATCAAAAGCCAGGTGTTCGATCATCTGCTGCACAGACATCCTGCCCCAGCGTGGCGGGGTTTTCGGATCCAGCTGCTGCAAATAGCGAATCAGTTGCGCACGTAGGAAGTTTTCCCTGGCAAGGCTCATGATGGCGAGCGATTAGAAAGCAAAGTTAATTAGCGGATCTTCTTTTCGATCTGGCTGCTGAGACGGCCGAAGATTTCATCGATGGTACCCATACCATCAACATTCACCACTTTTTTCAGTTTTGAATAGTGTGCAGCCACCGGCAATGTCTCTTTTTTATATACGTCCTGGCGTTTGCGCTGGATGTTTTCATCTGCATCATCTGACCGGCCAGAAGTCTTGCCGCGGTTTATAAGACGGGAAATCAGTTCCTCTTCATTTACTTCGAGGAACAATACCAGGCTGATAGCCGATTTTTTCAGCTCAAGCAGCTTATCAAGCGCCTCTGCCTGGGCTTCGGTGCGGGGAAAGCCATCAAACAGAAAGCCGCGGGCTTCTGCATTGGCATCCAGTGCCGAACTGATCATACCAATCACTACTTCGTCCGGAACCAGCTGGCCTTTGTCAATAAACTGTTGTGCTTCAATTCCCAGAGGTGTTTTCATTTGACGCTCTTTTCGCAGCAGATCACCGGTAGAAAGGTGGACAAGTCCATATTTTTCAACGATTTTCTCCGACTGAGTACCTTTTCCGCTACCGGGAGGGCCAAAAAGAATCAAATTAAACATAAGCCTTATGTATCCTTGGTGAGAAACAAATATACAGTACCGGGGGTTAAAAACCGGCGTTATTACAGGTTTTATGAAAACCACAGTTGTTGCCAATGTGTTAATCCTCCTGTGCAGGTTGATCACGTCCAAACCATGCAAACAAGCATCCCGTACATTTGTTAAACAGTAAGAGTGATTATGCGCATTTTAAAAACGATACTGGTACTGGCCTGGATCACAGGCCTGCAGCAATGCAGTTATTCTCAGTCAACCAGTACACCTTCAAATCAGGCAACTATGGACAGCAGCAAAAAAGATAACCCCGTTTATTCCCGTACAGACACTTCCCAGGTCAATATGACGGAAGAGCAATGGCAAAAGGTTTTGCCAAAAGACGTATACTATATTGCCCGGCAAAAGGGAACAGAACGTCCCTGGAGCAGTAAGTATGAAAATTTTTCAGAAAAAGGCACCTATTACTGTGCGGCCTGTGGTAATGCACTTTTCAGAAGTGATACCAAGTTTGAAAGTGGTTGTGGCTGGCCGAGTTTCTATGAGCCTGTCAGTAAAGGCAGCATCATCTATACACCCGATCATACACATGGTATGGACCGCACCGAAGTACAGTGCGGCCGTTGCAAAGCTCATCTCGGTCACGTATTTGACGATGGCCCTCCCCCAACCGGTCTGCGCTATTGTATAAATGGAGTCGTTCTCGATTTTGCCAAAGCAAAAGAAGCGGAGAAAAAGTATGAGGAGAAGAAACCTTGATCTGATGTGCTGATTTGCTAATGTGCTAATGACGGTTAGATTGTTTATCAGGATATCAACTCATACAATTGAAATTCTTTAGTCAGTTTGTTCCAATATTGAATTTTCAAACAACCCATTAGCACATTAGCAAATCAGCACATTAGCACATTCCTCATATTATTGGTTATTTTTGCGGCAAACTACGTGGTATGAAACTGTCGCATTTATCTGAAACACTGATTGGTTCTGAAATTGTAAAGCTGGGTGCCGATATCCGGGAGAAGATCCGTCAGGGTGATAAAATATACAATTTCACTGTTGGCGATTTTGACCCTTCCATTTTTCCTATTCCCAAAGAGCTGGAAGATGCGGTAGTAGAAGCCTACCGTCGTCACTTTACCAATTATCCTGCGGCAGAAGGCAATCTCGATCTCCGCGATGCCATCACTGCTTTCACACGCGATACCGAAGGGCTTTCTTATCAGAATAATGAAATACTGGTAGCATCAGGCGGACGCCCGCTGATCTATGCAGTATTCCGGGCTATCTGCGATGCAGGCGACAAAATAATTTATGCAGTGCCCAGCTGGAACAATAATCACTACACGCATTTTGTAGGTGGAGAGCATGTGGTGGTAGAAGCTACCGAAGCCAATAAATTCATGCCCACAGCGGCCGACATTGCTCCACACATAAAAGGCGCTACATTGATTGCGCTTTGTTCTCCGCAAAACCCCACCGGCACTACTTTCCGCAAAGAAGACCTCGAAGCTATCTGCGACCTGGTGCTGGCAGAAAATAAATCGAGAGGTGCCGGCGAAAAGAAACTTTACCTGATGTATGACCAGATGTACTGGCATCTTACTTATGGCGATATCAAACATTATAATCCGGTATCGCTGCGCCCCGAAATGCGCGAATACACTATTTATATTGATGCCATCAGCAAGGTATTTGCGGCTACAGGCGTACGGGTGGGCTGGAGTTTTGGACCTGCTGCAGTCATCAGTAAAATGAAAGCGATTCTTACGCATGTAGGTGCCTGGGCACCCATGGCCGAGCAAAAAGCGGTAGCTTATTATCTGGGCAACCGCGCCGCTATTGACCGTTTTCTGACTCATTTTAAAGGAGAAGTTTCAGAACGGCTGACCCGCATTTATACCGGACTGACCGGACTTAAAAATGAAGGCCTCCCTGTGGATGCTATTGCACCGGAAGCAGCCATTTATCTTACGATAAAAATTGATGCGGTTGGCAAAACCACCGCAGATGGCAAAAAACTGGATACACAGGGCGATGTAACCGCCTATATCCTTAACGAAGCCAAACTGGCCGTTGTGCCTTTTTATGCATTCGGCGCCAGCCGCCAGTCGGCCTGGTACAGACTGAGCGTGGGTACCTGTAAAAAAGAAGAGATCGATGCCATGATCAGCCAGTTGCGCAAAGCCCTGCAGCAGCTGTCCTGAGTCAGGCTGATAAACAAAAAAGCCACTGTAAACAGTGGCTTTTTTTAATTCTTATTAATAAGAAATTGAAACGGCCGCAACTCCGAAAACCGGATGGCCTTTAAGATCTTTTTAGGATTGGAGGTAATCCGCAACCGGTTAACCAGCTCATGTGCACGGCAAAAATGCTCATCACTTTCTGCTTCGTGCAGAATGTGGTTGAGGCATTCCACTTCCTGATCAATGGCCTGTTGGCTCATGAACTCATTCTTCAACAATACAAGCAGGTCGCGATTGGGAATCTTCATCGCCGGTTATTTTTTAGTAGCCAGACATTCCTTTAGTGTTCGGACAACCGCAGCCACCTCCTCCTTTGCCTGTACCGGAATAATAGTTTCTGTTGCATGCGCTGAACAGGACCATTCCTGCAAAGAGAAGCAGAAGTGTTATCGTTTGTGTTTTCTTCATAGACTGAATTTCTAAATTAAAACTATTTTACAAACAAATTAGTATACCCGGAAATTAAAAATGTCAAAAATTGCCCCGGATCAGGAATTTACGGCCACCCCGCTTCGGAAACCACGGGTGCTGGTTGCACCACTCGACTGGGGGCTGGGTCACGCTACACGCTGTATTCCCATTATTTACGAACTGCTTGAACAGGGTGCCTCGGTGTGGCTGGCTGCAGAAGGTGCTCAGGCTGATCTGTTAAAAACTGAATTTCCTGACCTCCCCATTCTCCCTTTGCGGGGATATGAGGTGCGCTACAGCCGCCAGGCACGTCATTTTACCCGTACCATGCTGGCACAATTGCCCCGCATCAGCCGGCGTATAAACCAGGAACATCACTGGCTGAAGGCCATGATGCAGCAATACCACTTTGATCTGGTGCTGTCAGACAACCGCTATGGGCTCTATCACCCGGATGCCTATTGCATTCTTATCACACATCAGCTGCAAATACAACATCATTGGGGCAATAAAGTTAAACAGCTGTTGCGCCGCTGGCATTACAGCCGCATCAGCCGTTTCCGGGAATGCTGGGTACCCGATCTCCCCAGACCCGATGACCTGGCTGGTGAACTGGCCCATCCGGCAGCGATGCCCGATATACCCGTTTATTATATCGGTCACCTGTCGAGATTAAAACCAGTTACAACCAGTATACTACCCCGGCATTTGTTTATTTCTCTTTCCGGCCCTGAGCCGCAGCGAACGTTGCTGGAAGAAAAAATCATTGAGCAGATCAGCCATTATGCAGGCACAGCTGTCATCGTACGCGGTCTGCCCCAGGCGTCCCGTTATATTCCGTCTACCGGAGATATTCGTTTTTATAATCATCTCGACAGCCGCGACTATGCCGCAGAAATGCAAAAAGCTCAGTGGGTAATCAGTCGCAGCGGATACAGCACAATCATGGATATTGCCCGTATGGGCAAAGAGTCAATTCTCATACCCACACCCGGTCAAACGGAGCAGGAATATCTTAGCTGGTATCTGCAGCAAAAACATTGGGCGCTGGCCGGCAACCAGGATACATTTGACCTTAACGAATTGCTGGCGGAAGCAAAGCGGTTTCCGTATAATATGTCCGCAGGTAAAGAAAACAGGTTGAAAGAAGAAATAACACGACTGGTCGAAAGATATAAAGGTATAAAGGTATAAAGGTTGTTCCTGCATACATACCCTTTGCCTTCAGCCCTTCACCTTCTACCTGTTCTTCGGGTAATCAAAAAACCAGAATTCTTTTTCAGCTTCAGGAAACTGGCTCCACCGTGTAATAGGGATTTTTACAGCGAAAATGCCGCAGGTGGGAATATTGTCGATGCGTATATTAGTCAGTTGATTGGCAAAATCGGTAAGTCCGTTGTTGTGCGAGAAAACCGCAACGAAATCGTGTTCATCGTTTACCCGGCTTATGACCTGTGAAAATACAGATGGGGTTGCCAGGTATAACTCCTGTATCCAGTCAATTTTTGTACGGGGATAGTCGAGTTCTTCGGCAAAGATTTCAGCAGTTTTGCGGGCCCGTTTGGCAGGACTGGCCAGCAGGGCATCGGGTTTAAGCCCTTTCTCCCTGATCCGTTGCGCCATCATGGGTGCATCACGTTTACCTCTGTCATTGAGAGGACGATCAAAGTCCTGGATGGAAAAATCGTTCCAACTGCTTTTGGCGTGCCGTATTAACATGAGTGTTTTCATCGCAAAAGCGATTAAAGGTAAAAGGATGAAGGTATAAAGATAGAAGGATTGGGGCCTTATAGCTTTCTCCTTTTACCTTTCACCATTCTCAATAGCCCCGTACATTTTTCCCTTCCATATAATTCATAAACGCCCGGTTTACTACACGGTTACCGCCTGGGGTGGGGTAATTGCCGGTAAAGTACCAGTCGCCCGGATTATTGGGACAGGACTTGTGCAGGTTTTCGATTGTCTGGAAGATAACCTCTACAGGAATATCCAGCCCTTCGGGTGTAATGAGCTGCGCTACTTTGGCTGAGATCTCTTCGGCAGTAAATTGCTCGTACAGGCGACAGACAACATTCTCTGTATGCAGCTCATTGGTAGCCTGCAGTTGCTTGCAGCGATCCAGCATTTCCTGCAGTACATCGGCCTGACCGCGGTCTTTCAGTAATTCTACCGCAGCATTAAACGCCACAAAGTCGCCCATTTTGCTCATATCGATACCATAACAATCGGGATAGCGTATTTGCGGAGAGGATGAGACAACAATGATTTTTTTGGGTTTGAGACGGGAAAGCATGCGAACAATACTTTCGCGCAGCGTTGTACCGCGTACGATAGAATCATCGATTACCACCAGTGTGTCTTCATTTGGGCGCACCGTGCCGTAAGTGATATCATACACGTGCTGCACCATCTCATTGCGGCTGGCATCTTCGGTAATAAAGGTGCGCATTTTCACATCCTTGATGGCGATCTTTTCGAGACGAACCCGGCGGTTGATAAGCTCCTGCAGTTTTTCTGGATCTACATCACGCCCCCAGGAAACGATGCGTTCCAGCTTTATTTTATTCAGGTAGTCTTCCATGCCTTTTACAAGACCGTAAAAAGCAACTTCTGCCGTATTGGGGATAAATGAAACAATTGTATTCTTCAGGTCGTAATCAATTGCCTTCAGCACCTGCTCACTCAGGTTATGACCAAGAGCGGTACGCTCGCGATATATCTTTTCGTCGCTGCCGCGTGAGAAGTAAATGCGTTCAAAGCTGCACGCTTTACGCTCTTTGGGTTCCAGGACCTGGTCAAATTCGATCTTACCGTTCTCATCTACGATCAATGCCTGACCGGGCATCAGTTCTTTCACCTCATTTTCACCAACATTGAATGTGGTGCGGATGGCAGCGCGTTCAGAAGCTGCTACAACCACTTCATCGTCTATATAATAATAAGAAGGTCTGATGCCATGCGCATCGCGGAAAACAAAGCCCACGCCACTACCGGTAAAACCACCCACATGAAAACCTCCGTCAAAAATGGGCAATGTAGTGCGCAGCACTTTTTTGATATCCATTTTATCGGGCGATACCTCATCTTCTGCACAAAGGTGTTTGTGCATGAGCTCGATCATCGCTGCCAGGTCGCTGAAACGCATGGTCTCACTCGGTTCTTTGCCTACAAGCGTAAACAGTTCATCTGTATTAACAATATTGAAATTGCCGGCAAGAGCCAGGTTGCGGGCAGGAATCGTATCACGATTGATAAAGGGATGGCAGTATTCCAGCTTATTTTTCCCCTGTGTGCCATAGCGCAGATGCCCCAGCAGCACTTCTCCCAAAAAATTCACGTGTCCTTTCATGAGCCCCGGATGATTGCGTATACCGGGATGATATTTTTCCAGTTCTTCTACCTCCTGGCCCACCTGCTGAAAAATATCGGCAATGGCCTGAGGTGCATTGCTGCGTTTACGCGACATAAACGGATAACCAGGCTCCACATTCAGTTTCAGTGTGGCTATGCCCGCACCGTCCTGTCCGCGGTTATGCTGCTTTTCCATTAGCAGGTAGAGCTTATTAAGGCCCCACATGACTGTTCCGTAGCGTTGCTGATAGTATGAAAACGGTTTCCTTAACCTGATGAATGCCAGGCCGCATTCGTGCTTTATAGGATCGCTCATGAGATTTGTTGCGGAAAGGCGCAAAGGTAGTTTATTTCATGCAAGCAAAAGACAGGAAGAATGGTTAGGGTTTGTTAATGATATTAAATAACTGAAAATCAAAAATTTAAACTTCCTTACATGTGCTGATGTGCTGATATGTCAATGTGCTGATGCTGGGTACAGGATTATAATAAAACTGCCGGCTAAGCCGGCAGTTCAACTTTGACATTCTAATAATATTACGACTGAATACTCACAAAAGCCGGTTCTCTGAATACTACATTAGCACATCAGCACATTAACCCATTAGCACATTGTTTTACAGTCCTGCCGTCTCTTCACTTTTATATCTCTGCAGATTGGGGCATTCCTGCGCCGTTACTCTGTCTACATTAATGTAGTAGAGGTCCATTTTTGTCTCGATCCATTTGCTCAGCGCTTCTCTTTTCTTTTCCTCAAGGGCGGCTCCGGCAATCTTGCTGTAGTCATCACGGAGATTCATTCTATGGGGTTCTGAACGTGATTTGAGGTATACGATACGTACGCCTTTTTTACCCTGGTCGGCAGTATAAGGAGCCGGAGTCGAAATCTCGCCTACTTTCAGTGTGCGCAAAACGGCTACGGTCTCATTATCCAGCTGGTCAATGGTGATATAAGGAGAGCCATCGCGATTGGTAAAAAATGGGCCGGCAAATTTGGCTGTAGGATCTTCCGAGTACTGTCTGGCCGCATCATTGAAAGCAATGGAGCCCGACAGGATGCGGGTGCGGATAGAATCGAGTTTCGCTTTGCCCTGTACGATTTCGGCATCGGTTACAGGGGGTATACGCAGGATCATACGCACATCTGCATCATCGCCCCGGCGATCTACCATCTGGATCAGGAAATAACCAAAGTTGTCTGATTTTACCGGTACGGATATTTCGCCGTTTTTAAGACGGAAAGCGGTAGACAGAAATATAGGGTCCCAGCTTTTTTCGTTTCGGTTGATCTGATAAAAACCGCCCCGGTCCTTACTACCCGGATCCTGTGATACCTGCTTGGCCAGCTGCTCGAAGGAAGTAGCCTTACTTTCTATCTGCTTCTTATAGTTCAGCATTTCCGTAAAGATGTACTGCTCCAGGTCACGCGAGGCTTTTGGCAGCAATACAATCTGCCCCACTTCCAGCTCCGATTCAAAGAAGGGAAGGCTGTCTTTGGGTATGCGGTCAAAAAAGGTTTTTACTTCTGTGGGTGTGATCTTGACACTGCCAACGATTTTTTGCTGCATGGCTTCTGCCAGTTTGCGTTCACGTACCGATTCGCGGGCATCGTCTTTGATCTGGTATACTGTTTTTCCGGCTACACGCTCCAGTTCTTCTTTCGAACCAAGCTCGCGGATGAAGTAGCGGATACGCTGGTCCAGTTCGGCTTCTACATCCTCATCGGTCACGGGAAGTGAATCTTTTTCTGCCTGCAGCATCAGCACTTTGGATACCAGGGCCTGATCCATGAGCATACAAAAGGCATTGGGAGGTAGTGTGGCTCCCTGACGCTCGGCATCCTGTAATGAAGTCCTGATATCAGACTGCAGAATCACACGGTCGCCAACAACGGCCACCACTTTATCAGCCACTACTTTTTTTGACTGGCCCTGCGCCATCAGCATCCCGGAAAGCATAAGACAGATGGCAGTCAGTATTTGTTTTGTGTACTTCATGGTACTCAAAAATAGTTGACCCTTTAAGCCCCTACAGGGGCCCGGGGGTTATTTAACAAAAGTTTCAGGTGCACCGCCGCAGGGGCGTTGCTTACAGTGTGCGTTTTACTTCTTCCACTTCATAGGCTTCCACTACATCGCCTGCGCGCAGGTCAGCGTAGTTTTTGATGGTAAGACCGCATTCCATACCGGCCTGTACGTCTTTTACATCGTCTTTGAAGCGTTTGAGAGAAGCCAGTTCGCCCACTACATTTTCACCGATCGGGAATACCACGATACCATCGCGGATCAGGCGCACTTTAGAGTCGCGTTTGATCTTACCGTCACGCACGTAGCAACCGGCAACGGTGGCTTTGTCGAAGCGGTAAACCTCGCGTATTTCCACATTGGCCACGATTTTTTCCTGTACGGTTGGTTCAAGCATGCCTTCCATGGCGCTGCGAATCTCATCGATAGCCTGGTAGATGATCGAGTACATCTTGATCTCCACGCCTTCGGTTTCTGCCAGGCGGTTGGCCTGTGCAGAAGGACGCACGTTGAAGCCAATGATCACGGCATCTGAAGCAGCGGCCAGTACCACATCACCTTCAGAAATCTGACCCACACCTTTGAGCAGTACGCGTACAGCGATTTCTTCGGTCGACAGTTTCTGCAGTGAGTCGCTCAGGGCTTCTACCGAACCATCCACGTCACCTTTGATAATCACGTTCAGTTCCTTGAAGTTACCCAGGGCCAGGCGGCGGCCAATCTCATCGAGTGTGATATGTTTCTTGGCGCGCATGCCCTGCTCGCGCAGTATCTGTGCACGGCGGTTGGCTATATCTTTAGCTTCGGCCTCGTCTTCATACACTTTGAATTTCTCACCGGCCTGGGGGGCTCCGTTAAGACCCAGGATTACGGCAGGTGCAGAAGGACCGGCAGCATCTTCGCGTTTGTTACGCTCATTGAACATGGCTTTTACACGGCCATAGTATTGTCCGCTCACCACCAGGTCACCGGCATTGAGGGTACCATTTTCTACCAGCAATGTCGCTACATAGCCACGGCCTTTATCGAGCGAAGCTTCGATGATAGTACCGGTAGCTTCGCGATTGGGATTGGCTTTGAGGTCCAGCAACTCGGCTTCCAGCAATATTTTCTCCAGGAGCTTGTCGATATTGAGGCCTTTTTTGGCCGCAATTTCCTGGCTTTGATATTTACCGCCCCACTCTTCTACCAGCAGGTTCATCTGAGCCAGCTGTTCGTAGATTTTTTGCGGGTTGGCACCGTCTTTATCGATTTTGTTGATAGCAAAGATCATGGGTACACCTGCTGCCTGTGCGTGGCTGATGGCCTCACGGGTTTGGGGCATTACCGCATCGTCTGCGGCAATCACGATCACAGCTATATCGGTTACTTTAGCACCGCGGGCACGCATGGCCGTAAAGGCTTCGTGACCGGGAGTATCCAGGAAGGTGATTTCTTTGCCGTTGGGCAGGCTTACCTGGTAGGCACCGATGTGCTGGGTGATGCCACCCGCCTCACCGGCTACTACGTTGGCATTGCGGATATAGTCGAGCAAAGATGTTTTACCATGGTCAACGTGACCCATGATGGTCACAATGGGTGAGCGGGGTTCCAGTTCATCTTCGGTGTCGGTATCCTCCTCTTCCTCCATCTCCATTTGTTTTTCCATGTCGATGAACTCTACATCGAAGCCAAACTCGCTTGCCACCAGTTCGATTACTTCAGCATCGAGACGCTGATTGATCGACACCATGATACCCAGGCTCATACACTTACTGATTACTTCAGCAAAGTTTACGTCCATCAGGTTAGCCAGTTCGCTTACACTGATGAATTCTGTTACCTGCAGTTTGTTGTCCTGGCTATCATCCCCCATGGCGTCTGCCATTTCCTGGCGTTTTTCGCGACGCAGGCGGGCTTTCATGCCCTTGCCTTTACCACCACCGCCAGACAGCTTGGCCTGAGTTTCCTGTATTTTCTTTTGAATTTCTTTTTCGTCGATGAGTTTGTCTTCGCGACGTCCGCCACCCGGGCCACGGTGCTGATTGCGACCGGGACCGCCGGAGCGCCCGCGCTGGTCATGACGACCTCCTCCCTGGTGCTGACCGCCCTGGCCACCCGGACGACGATCGCCGGGACCTGCGCCACGGTTTTGCATGTTGGGAGCTCCGCCATCATTGCGCACTTCTTTCTTCTCGATCGGTATACGCTTGCGTTTGCGTTTTTCGTCTTTTTTGGGACGTGTATCGCTGTCGACAGGCAGTTCGATCTTACCAAGAATTTTGGGGCCTTCGATTTTTTCGGCCCTGATATTTTCGATTACGGGAGGAGCTTCTTCTTCTGTTTTGGGCTCTGCCACTTCAGATTGTTCCTGTACAGGTTCCGGCTCGGCGACCACAGGTTTTTCTTCCGCCTGAACCACTTTTTTGGGTTCTTCGGGCTGAGCTTGCGGCTCATCCGATTTTTTGCGGATCGTTTTCTTCGGACGTGTAGAGGAGTCGATAGCCGACAGATCGATTTTGTCGATGATCCTGGGCGTAGCTATTTCCGGCGCATCCACTTTCACCACTTCTTCTTCTTTTACCACAGCCGGTGGCGGAGCCTGTTCCTCTACCGGTTCGGGCTCGGGCTCGGGCGCTACCACGGGCTTCTCTTCCACTACTGCGGGTGCCGGTTCTTCTTTTTTGGCTGGTGCCGATTTTTTCTCTTCTTTTTTGAAGAGTACTTCTTCGTCTTCTTTCTTCTTTTTGGCTTCCGCTTGCGACCCTTTGGGAAGATCCACCTGGTCACTTTTCAACTTAGCGGCCTTATCGCCATGGAATTCCTGTTGCAAAGCCCGGTACATGTCCTCCGTCAGCTTGGACGTGGGCTTCAGGTCATCTTTGGAAAAACCTTTCCCGGCCAGGAAGTCGATCAGCGTATCCTGTCCTACGTTGAATTCCTTAGCGGCTGCTAATAGTCTGGGAAGTTTTAATTCTGCCATTCGTATGATTAAAATTTAGTTGGCGTGCGGCGGAAACAGCCTGTTATCATTCGGCTATTCCGTTTTATCCGTTCACCCTTTTATTCTTTATCAAATTCAGCCTGCAGTACGCGGCGCACCTCATCGATCGTTTCTTTTTCGAGGTCGGTACGGCGTTCCAGCTCGGCTGGTGTGAGGTTGAGTACGCTGCGGGCCGTATCGCAACCAACACGTTTCAGCTCATCAATAACCCATGTTTCGATCTCATCGCTGAATTCTTCGAGATCGATATCAAACCCTTCTTCTTCTTCAGAATCGCGGTATACATCAATTTCATAGCCAGTAAGTTCACAGGCCAGTTTGATGTTAACACCGCGGCGGCCGATAGCCAGCGATACCTGGTCGGGTTTGAGATATACACTCGCATGTTTGGCATCATTATCCAGCTCCATGCTGGTAATTTTGGCCGGCGTGAGCGAGCGCTGAATCAGCAACTGCGTATTATTAGTCCAGTTGATGACATCGATGTTTTCGTTTTTCAGTTCGCGTACAATGCCATGAATACGGCTACCCTTCATACCCACGCAGGCACCAACGGGATCGATACGATCATCGTAGCTTTCTACCGCTACTTTGGCGCGCTCACCCGGATCGCGAACGATCTTTTTGATTACAATCAGGCCGTCAAAAATTTCAGGCACCTCAATTTCCAGCAGCTTGGCCAGAAAATCGGGTGAGGTACGTGAAAGGATGATGACAGGATTGTTATTTTTCATATCCACTTTCTTCACTACGGCACGGGTATTCTCTCCTTTTTTGAAATAATCCTGCGGAATCTGCTCACTTTTGGGCAGAATCAGCTCATTACCTTCTTCATCCAGCAACAGTATCTCTTTCTTCCATACCTGGTAAACTTCTGCGCTGATGATTTCGCCTATACGGTCGCCATATTTTTTGGCGAGTACATTCTTTTTAAGATCGCTGATACGGCTGGCCAGCGTTTGTTTGGCAGCCAGGATGGCTCGGCGGCCAAAGTCGTATAAATCTATTTCCTGAAACAGCTCTTCGCCCACTTCAAAGTCAGGTTCAATCTTAATGGCTTCAGAATAGGCTACCTGGGCCAGCGGGTCTTCTACCTGGCCGTCTTCCACGATCATCCGGTGGCGAATGATCTCAAGGTCACCTTTTTCAGCATTCACGATCACATCAAAGTTTTCATCGCTGCCAAATTTTTTACGCAGCAATGTTTTGAAAACGTCTTCCACCACTTTCATCATCGTAGGGCGGTCGATATTTTCTGCATCCTTGAATTCCTGGAATGCTTCGATCAGATTGATACTTGCCATAACTCAAATTTTGAACCGGAAACCTGCTGACAGATGGTACTGCCGGCGGTGTCCTGCTGTTGCTTAAAATTTAATTTGAAGATTTTTGTTTTTTGTTGCTTTCCTCATTACGCGATGGGGTCAGCGGTTTTAAAATTTAACCTGAATCTTTGCCGTCTTTATATCACTATAGGGGATGGTATGTGTTACCAGCTCCTTTTTTTTGCCTTTTCCTTTCTCTTCTTCCAGCGTCAGTTCCAGTTCGGCGGCAGCCAGCAATTTGCCTTCGCGGCGTGTGCCGTCAGAAAGCATAATCTCCAGCCAGCGGCCGATATTTTTTATATACTGTCGATGTAATTTCAGCGGCTCATCCAGGCCGGGAGAAGATAATTCCAGCGAAAAATCACCATCGGGATAAAGGTTACTTTCTTCCAGATCCTTGTACAGCCGGCGGTTATATTGAATAAGCCGGTCAATGCTGATTCCGTTATCGGCATCCAGAAAAACCTTGATATTGTTGGTGGGCTTGATCCGGATGTCTACCAGAAACACATCTGGGTCGGCAGCGATCAGCGCTGCCACTTTTTGTTCTAAAACCTGTATTTGACCGTCCATATTCAGTGCTGGGAAAAGAAGAAGGGAACGGTCTCCGTTCCCTTCTTCTGATCTTTTTCCGGTGCGAAGGTAAGTAAAAAACAGTATTCGATCCAAACAAGGTAAAAGGTAAAAAGCGAAAGGCAGAAGGATAGTCGCAAAACCTTTATCCCTCTGCCTTTCACCCTCTGCCTGTCTTTACAGGCCACTCAGCGTCAGCCCAATGGTAAATGGCCTGATCTCAGCAGCCACGCCTTCTTTGAAAAGCGTGGTAATCTGGTAGCTGCCAAACAGGGAGAAATGCCCCAGACCCACACGTGCCGTACCTACCAGGCGAGTGGTGTTAAAATAACTTTTATCGTATTCTTTAACCATGTAGTCATTGATGGTGCCGCCGCTCTTGGTTTGCAGAGTCTTGCTACGGGTATAGGCTTTGAGCATAGTACCTACACGCACTCCTATGGCAAATTTGAAGCTCTTGTCGGCATTTTCCGGGTCTTTCGTATACCGAAACTCTACAGGTGCCTCCAGATATACGGTCGCCAGCTTGTTTTTCTTGAAATGGTTGGTATCTGACACATCCCTGAACTGCAGGGTATTTGTACGCTCGGTAATGCCTACATAGGTTTTTTTGAACTTGATATGATCTGAGGCAATACCGGGACCAAAGGCCATGCTCAGACGCGGATTGGTCTTAAACGGGAAGTCGAACATGAAAAAGATATTGAAGCTTTTGGAAAAGCCGCCGGTGCTGATGGTGTCAGGACGGCCTGCCCAGCCTGCCGAGCCCAACTGGATCATAAAATGATCATTGGCGCGTCCCGTAAGGTTGATAGCCTTCTTCTTTTTGAGTGTAGCAGTAGAGTCCTGGGCCAAAAGCGACTGTATCATCATCAATGAAACAGCAATCAGTACTATCTTCTTCATATAATAGTTAAGTAGTGGACAAATGTATTGGCATCGCGGTTAAGAAAAGGTTAAAGGCTTGCTTTATAAATAAATGCGGAACAGGTTTGTTCCGCATTAGCAAGTCATTGACCGGTGCTGCCGGCGGATTGAGCGGATCGGATGACCCGTCTATCCGTTTTCACCTTTCTTTTCCTGTGGACCCTGCTGGGATCGAACCAGCGACCCTCTGATTATGAGTCAGATGCTCTAACCGTCTGAGCTAAGGGTCCCTGAAAGTATTAAGTTGTAAGTGTTAAGTTTTAAGTACTTATAACTCATAACTTATTACGTAAAACTTACTTTGGGCTGCAAAAATATGAGAAATAATGTAAGAAGCGTTATTTGACCTCTTCAAAATCAATATAATCTCCGGCAGGGGGCGCCTTGGGCCTTTGTGATTCCTGAAAGCCGGGAGCCGAAGAAGCCTCTTGCTGACGCCGTTGCTCTTCCTCCATCCGCTCACGCACCTGGTTAAACTGGCGCTTCATCTGGCGGCTGGCACGGTAAATGGGTATGATAAACCGGAATACCAGATTGTACAAAAACCAGATCAGCAACGCATACAATATGATTTTCATGGCAGACATGGCACAAAATTAGGGAAATGTGCTGTTAATGTGCTGATGTGCTAGTGTGCTGATGTGCTAATGAAGTGTTAAGTGAATGAAGCTTATACTGCCTGTATAATTAATATCTTTGAAACTCTAAAAATGAAATTACCGATTTCTCCGGCAATCCTTATTTCATCTATTTATTTTAGCAGGTTAGTTTATAAGCCAGTCGCCAGCATTAGCACATCAGCACACTAGCACATTAACACATTACCCCCTCCTTTTCTTACTTTTGCAAACTCAATGCTCGACAAGAAAAATACCATACAAAAAGAAGAACGGGCCGTACTGGTAGGCCTGGTGCATAAGGATCAAACGGAACCGCAGGTACAGGAGTACCTCGATGAGCTGGCTTTCCTGGCCGAAACAGCCGGAGCCGTAACAGTAAAACGATTCACGCAAAAATTACAGCACCCCGATAGCCGCACCTTTGTGGGCAAAGGCAAACTGGAAGAAATACGCCTCTACATTCAGGGAAAAGATATTCGCGTCGCCATCTTTGACGATGAACTCACCGGTGCACAGATCAACAATATCGAAAAAGTACTGGGCATAAAAACAATCGACCGCTCAGACCTTATCCTCGACATCTTTGCCCGTCGTGCCAAGACGGCCCAGGCAAAAGCCCAGGTAGAGCTGGCTCAATACCAATACATCCTGCCCCGCCTGCGCGGTATGTGGAAACACCTTGAGCGCCTGGGTGGTGGTATCGGCACACGAGGGCCCGGTGAAACAGAAATTGAAACCGACCGTCGTATCGTGCGCGACAAGATTTCACTGCTGCGCAAACGTCTCTCTGAAATAGATAAACAGGCACAGACCCAACGCAAAGACCGCGGTGAGTTTATTCGTGTGGCCCTGGTAGGATATACCAACGTGGGCAAAAGCACCCTCATGACCCTGCTCAGCAAAAGTGATGTGTTTGCAGAAAATAAACTCTTTGCCACACTCGATACCACTACCCGCAAGGTAGTGTTCGAAACAACACCCTTTCTCCTGAGCGACACGGTTGGATTCATCCGTAAGCTGCCCCACCACCTCGTAGAAAGTTTTAAAAGCACGCTCGATGAGGTGCGCGAAGCCGATATCTTACTGCATGTGGTAGATATCTCTCACCCGGCTTACGAAGACCAACTGGCTGTCGTTAATAAAACATTGTTTGAAATCGGTGCCGCCGAAAAGCCAACCCTTACGATCTTCAATAAAATGGACCTTTACGAAGAGCGCACTTTTGATGAATGGCTCGAGGAAAGCACCCGCAAAGAACTGCTCGAAGACCTGCGCGAACGCTGGCAACATGAAACCCAGGGCAATGCCGTTTTCATTTCCGCACTCGAAAAAAGAAATATCGATACCCTGCGCGCCACCATCCTGCAAAAAGTGAGAGAATTGTACAGAGTGAGGTATCCCTACAAAACAGAATTCCTGTATTAAGTTGACAGATGACGGTTAACAGTTGACCGTATAGTTTTAATGAGAAAAGCTTTCTGTTAACTGTCGACTGTCAACTGTCCACTGTCAACATTTCTTCTATGTGGCACAAACTGGCCGAACACCCCAACGAACTTGATTTTGGCAGCAACAATATTGCAGCCGCTGAGATAAATGGCAAAAAGATCTGCATCGGCCGCCACCAGGACCGCTATTTTGCCTTCGCCTATAAATGCCCCCACGCCGGCGGCTTATTGTCGCAGGGTTTTATTGATGCACTGGGACAGGTAGTATGCCCCCTGCACCGCTACCGTTTCGACCTTAAGAATGGACGCAATACCAGTGGAGAAGGTTTTTATCTCAGCCATTGGCCCGTAGAATGGCGCGAGGAAGGCCTTTTTGTAGACCTGCCCGATGAGAGAAAACCTGGGTGGTTTTAATGATCTCCGCTTATTAGTATCTCTTACTCTTTCGCAGTGTCCCGCTTATGCGCTCCTCAGCAAATACACGTATTTCACCATTCAAAAATCGACTAAGTAGATACTCTTATATTCTTGATTTAAAATTTTGAGATTTATCAAATAATTGAGATTTAAGAAGTTACAGATAGATATTTCAGCCTACTCTATGCAATAAGAACCGCTAACGGCGTTTAAATGGGCAAATTCATGCCTATGCGAAAAATGTACGTATTGCTCGGCCTGCTGTCTGTACCCTTCTTATTACCTGCACAGAATATTGTAAGTGTGGGTGCCGGTACAGATCTGCATATTGCAGCAGGCACCAGCTTTTATGCTGGCGGACTTGTGCTGGAGCCGTCCTCTTCTTTTGTTTTAAACAACAACCAGCTTACCCGTGGCAGCACCGTGTCTCAGTTTACTGTCAATGCTTATGCAAGCCGCGTGTACAGTTTCGGCAACCTCACAGCTCCTTTTACCGGTAGCATTCGTTTTTATTATGATGATGGAGAGCTCAATGGGCTGGCCGAAACGGGTCTTATTATTAATGACTATAATGGCACCTACTGGCAGGCATTGACAACCGCCGGTTACGATGACGGGGCCAACTATGTGCAGACACAGCCACTGAGCAATGTGCAGCTGCGCGAGCTCGCGCTGAGTGATGCATTGCATACCCTGCCGCTGCAATGGGGACCCGTAGCAGCTTGGCGCCAGGGCTCAGCCGTACAGGTACAGTGGACCACCCGCCAGGAAAGCCTGGTACGCGACTTTATTGTAGAGCGGAGCCTTGACGCCCGTAGTTGGTTACCGGTTAGCAGTGCCGTTGCTGCCAACAACAATAGTGGCGAAAACAGTTACCGCCAGCAGGATGCCGCTGCCCCGGCCGGGCGCCTTTATTACCGCATCCGCCAGACCGACATTGATGGACGCAGTACTTACTCTGCCGTTGCCAGCGTGGCTGCCGGTCTTATGCCCGCCCTGTATGTATTCCCCAACCCCACTGCCGAAAGCTTCCGCCTGCAGGGCATGGATGCCGGCGATATTGTGAAAGTGGAATTGTTTGCCGCCAATGGCGCCCGCGTGCAGCAATGGCAAAAACCGCAAACGCAGTACAACATCGCTACACTGAGCCAGGGCATCTACCAGCTCACTGTAGAGCTACGCAATGGCGAGCGCCGTCATTTCAAACTGAATAAATATTAATAACCGACCATTTCATCACCACCCTTTTACAGGCATTTATTACAACACCATCCTCACGTATTAAAACCACCGATATGAAAAACTTTTTTACCGCTCTCGTGCTTTTTGTAACCATCAGTGTGCAGGCCCAGGTAGGCATTGGCACCAACAGTCCTCATGCCAGCGCTCAGCTTGATGTAACCAGTACCGATAAAGGTGCCCTTATGCCGCGCCTCACCGAGTCGCAACGTACCGGCATCAGCAGTCCCGCAGCCGGTCTGCTGGTCTACCAGACTGATGGTGCTAGCGGCTTTTATTATTATACGGGCAGCGCCTGGACCAACCTTACCACCGGTGGCACCGGCGGTGTACCCAGCGGCACCATCATGGCCTATGCCGGCACTACAGCGCCCAGTGGCTGGGTTTTGTGTAGTGGCGCAGCGATCAGCCGCAGCACCAATGCCGCATTGTTTGCCGTCATTGGCACCACCTATGGCGCCGGCGATGGCAGCACCACCTTCAACCTGCCCGACCTGCGCGGCCGTACTATCTTTGGCCTGGATAATATGGGTGGCACCGCCGCCAACCGCCTCACAACAGCAGGCGGGCTCAGTGCCGACAATACCCTGGGCGCTACCGGCGGCAGCCAGACGGTGACCCTCAGCACCAACAACCTGCCCAGCCACAACCATAGCTTTACCGGCACTTCGGTAACCACCAGCAGCAATAGCCACTACCATACTTACCTGGATGCCTACTTTGCCGAAAACTTCAGCGGTGGCACAGGGGGCAACTCCCGCTATGGCACCAGCGCAGGTACCGATAGCGACAACAGTTTTTACTGGCGTACCAACAGCAATACGCATAGCTCCAGCCCCTCCAGCATCAATACAAGTACCGAGGCGCATACCCATACCGTTACCGCTGCCGGCACCATCGGCAATACCGGCAATGGCACTGCGTTTGGCGTGGTCAACCCTGCGCTGGTACTCAATTATATCATTAAACTCTGAGCGGGCCCTTTTACAAATCACCATTCACCAACGGGCGGCCTCAGGAGCCGCCCATTTTTTCAGCAAAAAATTGATTGTGAAGTGTATGTCCGTAAATTAAAATACCCTATTTTTGCCTCCCCAAAACGATAAGGCACCCGCCCCACCCGTTTCGGCTCTTTGAAAATCAGCCTTTTGACAATCTTCAAATCAGCTCATTTTCAAATTGTACATATTCCTCCTTAGCTCAGTTGGTTAGAGCATCTGACTGTTAATCAGAGGGTCGCTGGTTCAAGTCCAGCAGGGGGAGCTGAAAATCAAGCGATTATGAAGGAGCTTCATAGTCGCTTTTTATTTTGCACACGGTTTGCACACAAGCTCGGGATTTATCTATGAAGCGCAAATTATTGGGCGTGCGGTAAATTGCCATTTATATTGTTACAATCACCTTTAATTATCCAGAATCCATAGCTAGATTTTGGATTCTATTTTTTGAAGCACGTATTGTGTTGCAGAAGGCAAGTTATTACGAATTAGAAACTCGTCAACAGGTATTAGAGTCGTATTATCTTTACTATTAGATTTTCCTTCCAAAGTCTCATTAATTGGAATTGCTGGGCGTAACGGGCTTGATATTGCAATCAAATACTCCCGTCCTTCATAATTTGCAGCAATTACTCCAGATTCTATATCCTCAGACGCACCGATTCCCAATGTGTATCGTATACCGCTTGATGTCACCCTTCTTAAATCTTCAATTAGAGCAATCATTGCATGTTCGACACGTTTAGAATTAAGGCTAGGCAATTTGTTATCAAGTATAAACTTGGCTAACTCAATACCAACATGTCGATCTATCAGACCGTGCTCAAACTTATTGCGGAATATTCTAAGGCATCGGTAGCAAGAGGAATCACAATTCTCTGCACATGATTCCATGATGGATAATGCACGTTCAAAAAGCTCTTTACCACGACCCACAAGTTGTGGAGAAAATCCTGCGCCACCTGCTAAAGTATCGTAAAGAAATATTTCTACTTGCTCCCCTGTCTTCCCTTTAGCGTTCAGTGTTAGAGCAGGGCGATACTCTGCCACCACATCATTTGGTTCTATCTCGAGCATTTGTGAAGCTGCTTTTGACAATGCTTCGCACAAAGTGCGGAGAGCTACATCAAACGTATAGCTTCCAGGAGACAAAGCGATATATGGGGAAAGGTCTAAGGAAAACAATGCAACATCTGTAATAAAATCCGTCCCTAAAACAATAGTAGAAGTTAAGTTTCCTTCACACATAGGTTTTTCATGTGGGAACGGTTTTTTATGCTCTCCACCTAGAATCCCCGAAGCATTTGCCTTTGATTCTATACGTCCACATCTCACGCAATAAAAATATCCCTCTCTGTCGGGTCCGGTATTTGAAACTAGAAGATGCGTACGCTTTTTTAGGCCCGATATTCTTTCATTAACCTTCTCCCAATTTTCCGCAGCCGGAAAAGGCATATAGAGTTTTGCGCGAGTAGCGTAACCTACTTCAGGCATGCCGTCAGGTGATGTCTCTTCTTTGATATCGACAGGATGCGCAAATCCCGGCGGGCGAAACCAATTAAATGGCTTCCCAAGGGGATGGTCGCAAGCATCGCATGTTGACTGTTCTGTTTTCTTTTCTGGATTATAATCTTCTGTCTTTGCAAATCCACAATTCGTGCATTCATAATATAGTCTTTTTCTCTTCCATGCTTCAGGCAAATCAGAACTTATTGGCGAATATATAGCGCCCGAAGTATAGCACTTATTCGCAATCCAGACTTGTCTGTCAGGAGCATACTGTGTCAACGCTATTGGGAGACCTTGAGATGGTGCAAAGCGCATAACAGTTTTGAATGAGTTAGATTTATTTTCATCGAAGACATGAAAAGTGGCGACATCTGTAGGGAATGCATATCTTGGAAGCTTACCTCTGTAAAGTAAGCGATCTAATAAACCGTCATTGATATTTGCCTTACCAAGATCCTCTTCTTCAACAACCTCTATCGTATCGTCACTATTCTCAGTGACAGATGTTTGTCCGTCAGAATTACTGGAAGAGCTTTTCTTGAAATCTGTAGCATCATCAACTGCGTCTAGAGTATCTTGAATGGCATTCTCAACAATATCCTTTCTGTCAGCTTCACTTAATTGAGTAGGAATCCAAGATTGTATTCGTTCTTGCAAATGAGTTATATTCTTTTGTAGCCAATTTTTAAAATCCTCTCTATTTAAGGTTCCAGTACCACTCACGAAGTCATGAACAGAACCTAACACTGAAAATAAGTTTGCGCTATGATGAGAAGGAAGAAACTCAGGTAATTTTTCTTGATGATATTTTTGAAGAATAAATGCTCGAACGTGTCGTCTTACGATTTCGACATTGTTCAACGTAATAATCGGGTCAACAACCTTACCCGAAATCATCTCTTTTGGATGCGAAAAATAGTGTTCATCGTGACTATCAACGCTCCCAAATGCAATAACAGAAGCCACGGCATTGCCTCTTCGCCCAGCTCGTCCGGCCCGCTGCTGGTAATTAGCTCGGCCCGGCGGCATGTTGCGCAAAGCAACTCCTGAAAGTGCTCCAATATCAATGCCGACTTCCATCGTAGTCGTGCTTGACAAGATATCTATAGCGGTGGTGTTCCCTTGATTGATAGGCCATGTAATGTCAATATCTTGAAAAAGTAATTCATTTTCTTCTCCTTTTGAGAAGATATCTTCACTTTGTGGCGCATTTAATTGTGCGGTATGTTCGGCAGCGATGATTGCCATCGGAACAAAAGGTTCATCCAATAGAATCTCTTTAACTGAACGACGGTAATATCCTTTACGCGCAATAAAAACCTGATCATTCTCAGTATCGAGGACATAAACTTCTTCACTTTGGCAGTCCAAGCATTTTGAATGTCCTGGAATTGGTCTATGTACTGAGGAGCAGGTTTTACATCTTATCCATGGTGATGAAAAATCCAAATCTAAATGCTTCGCAGTAATTCTGAGTGTACCGTTTAGATCATCAGTAAGTTTTATTAAAAATGGTAGCCATTTTTGCTTAAAAATATCTTTTCCAGCTTTTGAACCGATAGTTTTTTGCAAAGACTTAAACCAACCGCTTTTATGACCCTTTACACCCTGTTGCGACTTTTCTTGCGCAGGCTTCCACCAAGAGTCTTTCATATCTTTTAGCCAGTAGCCTGGCCCTTGCCAGCATCGAATCCAGTAATTAGCCAATGCAATCTTTGCTTCATCCGTTTCAGCTATAGTGGGAATATTTGGGAGTTCTTTTATTTCTTCAAAATATTCATCTTTGATACAGGGTGAGGCAATTGCAAGAGCTTCTAGTCCTGTAAATTTATCAAACACCGCTTTTACTATCTCTTTTAACAAAGCTTCGGGGGCTTCCTCCGTACGATACTTATTAAAAAGCTTATTGAATTTGACATCATCTTGCAAAGCACCGTTTCTGACTTCTTTTCTAATAGCCTTTGCTACCGTATCAAAGTTTTCAGATGAGTTTAATTCAGGTCGCAATCTTATATCAAAATGACTTGCCGCAATGAGTACAGCCAAGTAGCAATTATCTATGCTGAGTAGGTCAGCAATTGATGAATTTGATTTCAATTTTTTATACCCCCAAACAAGTAAGGGTCTTAGTACGTCTCGAAGCGAATAATTTTGCAAATTTGGAGCGAGCTTGGCTGCTACTTGACGCGAATCCGAAAAAACTAAAACCTTGCGGCCCCGAAGGGGGGCGAATTGTGTCGCTGCGTTCGCATTTGGCGGTTGTATCTGTATTTGTTTAGAGAGCAGGGATAGAAAGGGCTGATCTCCCTTTGTCTGATGATCCTGAACCGGTGTTTCCTGTCGACCGCCACCTTTGTTACATACCGAACAAGTAATGAACTGACCAAAAGCGTCTTCAGAGGAGTCTTGGTCCTCTTGATCATCGTTGGAGATAGGATCGGCAATCCTGTCTCGCCTAATAAACACCTTCCGCCAATTCTCTCCAAGATTGTTTGCGTTTAGTCGACCTGTCTTTCTGTCTAAGTATGCAGTTTCAACTTTAACTAAATCTGTTGGAGATTCTAAGAGAAGATCAATCGGATAAAGATCTCTGATTTGAGATGAAGTCAAGCGTATGCTTTTTCCTTGCTGAGACCATAGCGAACTAGGATTTTCTAAATTATCAGTGTAGGCTCTTGCATAAGCTGTACCACAATTTCTGCATGTGTATAATTCGAATACCCTACTTCCACACTCGCAGTACTCTCTTGGTTGTCCATACAACTTCCCACAGAAGTCAGACTTCATACTCTGATCGATGGCAGTACAATTTTCGTCAATACATACCCATAGTCCCGGTAACCCTCTAAAAAAATTATGAATTCTGCAAGGAAGAAGGCCTGATGAAGTTTGCGGATCTTTTGCCATACTTCCTAGTGCAAGTAGAGCGGCTAATGCTTTATCTGCAACCTCCTTTTCAATTGGAAAAATTGCTTGGCCCAGTTCGCTTAGAGGTGTCGCTTGACCCATAGTAAGATTAACTAACTTATTAAGCGGTTCGTAATCTTTCAAAGCCTGATACAAAGCCGCCTCTATTGAATTACTATACTCTACATCACGATTCGCAAGGAAAGGCTCTATATAGGAGAGACGATCTTCACCGACAGCATCGTAAAAACGTTTTAAATCTATTGCAGATAGCAGTGTAATGTCATTCTGTGTGGCGCTATTCTCGTTAGGCTTTTTATTAAAACTACTAGTGATGGGAATAAAGCTTTCGGAGGATACACCTGAGAGTTGACTTGCAAACTTTAAAGCATATTCCTCATCCCCAAAGCTTGCAGTGGAGCAGATAACTTGGAATCGCTCTGGCGGTATTGAGAGCCGCTCTCTTAATCTTCTTAATAATAAACCAACTTCAGCACCAGCAGCACCTCGATAAAGGTGGGCTTCGTCAATTACTATTAAAAATTTTTCCTCCGGGTTTTCACTCAGCCAAGCTACAGTCTTTTCGAAAATACTTCTCTCAATAGGCCTCATCAACATATACTCAAGCATTGAGTAGTTCGTTATCAAAAGATCTGGAGGAGAAATTTGAGCTTCTTGTCTTGTTATCAATTCAGAGTCATCTGACAAAGTATTTGCTCTTAAAAAACTGCCGTCCTTATCCTGCCAATGAGAACCTTTTCCTCCGTACCATTTTGACAGGCTAGGTTTTGCAGGCCACTTACCTTTTGCCTTAAGTTCTTTCATCAATTGTAGAGCGGCTTCGCGCTCCTTAATATCCGTACTTGTTGTCGCTTGTTCAATCTCAACATAAAATTTGTCGAAAGAATCTAATTTAGACTGATCTTTCTTTTTTTCTCGGATGCCTGGATAAGGTGTACGACTTGTATAACGAGCAAAAGTTGGTACTCTGTCGGCATTTAATCTGAATAATGATTTTAATCGTGCGTCTTGGAATAGATTTCGTACACGACCGAGTTGATCGTTAACAAGCGCATTCATTGGGTATAAAATCAAAGCCCTTACAGCATTATTTGTCTTAAACGCATTGCTGTTTTCAGCCGCCTCTCGCATTAATTTTCCTAAAATTGGAAAAAGAAATGACTCTGTCTTTCCTGAACCAGTTCCAGTCATAATCATTAAGTTCTTACGATCAACAAGCGTACCCTTAACCGCTTCCAACTGGTGTTTATAAGGGGGATCAAAAATTATTTGTTTCTCGGTTTCTGAAGCCTTAGACAACTCAGAAAATAATTGCAAAACAGCAGGATGAAGACCTTTAATTGACGAGAACTTTTCACCGCTTATATATTTTGGAGTTGACTCCAAAAAAGCTTCTTGGTGAATAACACCTAAAGTGTTCAGTAACGAACGTCGCTGCTCAACAAGAGCAGGATCGCTAATATGATACGTTGCCTCAATATAGTCACTTAATGCCGAGTGCAGCTCTGAGACGTTATTTGAGATTGATGAGTTCATATGGATAAAAGTTTATTGTTTACGGGAAAGCCAAAGATTCTCTTTTATAAAACGCTCTTCTGATTGGCTATCTGATTTGGGAATCAAATAGGAAAACAAACAATTCTTTGATTCTACCATTTCACCAAGTGCAATAAATCTCCGTTCTGCCCATAAAGGTATTGGTGAAAAGAAATCAAATATATCGCCGTTTACATCTTCTCTAATATCATATAGCTGAGGATTTCCTGCGCAATAATCTATTGCCATTTGTAACTGCCATGCACCGTCGCATCCCCTTTGGTTAATACTATTATGTCTAAATGGTATATCTATGAATCGGACTAAATGCCCATCTTTCAATTCTACATAGCACCAAATAATGCCACCATAGAGATGTGGTCGCTTACCAACATAGTTGCCTGTTTGATTCGTCGGATTTGTCCAGCGTCCACGATAATAAATATTAGACTTCTTGCCGTCGAGTATTACCAACTCAGAAATTTCTCCGCTTTGGGTTGCATTGGAGAGCTTCTTATTCATCGCTAAAAGATAGTCTTGGGCACTGCTAATCTTAGGTAATTTTAACCAAGCGGATTCGCTTATTTTCGTCAGCCCAAGGTCACTTAAAATGTGATCTAAATCTTCGCCTTCGTTTTGATTAATAGTCCTTTTGCAGCCAGCGTAAATAATTCTATGCGCTAATGATGCAATAGGAGAAATCTCGTCAGGCACGATACCAAATATCAAAAACCTTCCGTTTGGTCTCGGCAAATAAGAAGGATGCGCTGGAAATATCCATGTACCTTTCGCAGCAAGATCATTTGTAGCTACTTCATTTAGCTCTAGTAGGTCTCCTCCTATAATCAGTTTTTCGACAATTTCTTCCAAACGGACAATAAACTCTTCGATTGGTATTTCTATCAAATGTTGAAAGGATTGACTGACTGAAGACACTAAAGTTATTTTCGAACAAGGGCATTGGAAACCCGCTTGCCGACGGATACAAGAGGCGAGTAACTCATCGTCTACCTCTGGTTTAAAAGAATTTAAACCAAACGACTGTTTTAAATTAATCACCAAATCAATATTTCTTATTTCCTCTATCATTTTACACCTCCTGGCGACAAGAGCGCAAAATCTTTAAATGGTTCTGATAATTTCGATACCCCTAAGACAAACATTCTAGACGCACGAAGTATATCTGGGCTTTCTTTTATTTGTCGAGCTAATGAATTTAGTTCCTCTGGTGATGCGATAAAGGACAAAGGATCTGATGCGAACTTAATTGAAGAAAGTGCTAAAGAGCGCTTCTCCGTTAATTGACATCTCTTAGCTGCATTTACAAACCATTCCACTTCTTCAGTATAATTTAATTTGCTCTTTTCATTATTTATCATTCTGTACCGTAATACATTTGACATGCTTCGATTGATTATTTGATCAGATAATGCTTCCCATGCATCATTATTAAAATTCGAGGGAGTAATAAAATCTGCTTCGTGTTGTGCCCACAGAGCACCACAAAGTTCACCGTAGAGTTTCCCAACTAGGACTGATATTACTTTCGCAAGATGGATTTGAGTTATAAACGAGGTAGATTGAGCATTATACCAAGCTTGAATTATTTTTAGAAATGACAATAAATCAAAATCGATACTCGGGTTAAGTTTAGGAGATATTGAAAGAAACTTGAGATCTTTTGCTCTAGTAGCGCTATCACTCAAAATTATTCCATGTTCATAATTTTGCTTTTTCGCCCAAAAAAGACCGTTATAATTTTTTACATCGGTCGTACCAGAAAAGTCTTTTTCCGACAGCGATATCGGAGTATCGGGTTTTAATATATCATAAAAGAAAGTGTCTTTTTCCTCAGAACTATCGATTTCATCTATTAATCTGATACTTTTATTATCACCTTTTGATAGATTAACCCATCGAAACGGTTTGACATTTCGAGTTAAAATAAATTCTCTTTTGCCTATATCCTCACAGCTCACAGTTAATCTTGCTTTTTCTGCAATGCCGTAATTTTCTCTTTTTTCTATTTGAGATCTGATTATTTTTAGTTTTTCATCATTAAAAGGCAAATTAATAGGCTGGCTATTATAGGTTTCGATAATGTCAGTACCTAAAAAAAACTCAATCTTAATTGAAACAATGCTGTTTAGTGGCGCATTTAACTTCAGGTTAGTTTTACCATGGAAGAACGAATCAAAATTATCATCATTCGGGTCCAATATGGCCGTTAATCCGTTATATAATATACTGCCAGGAGTCCAAATTACAGGCTCTCTGACATCTAGGCGATGTAGCCCTTCGCTAGCCGATACAATTCTGGATTTTGGTTTGATGCTTAAAAAATGCTGGCCTGGGGGCAGGGGTGCAATTTTAATGAATGTTGCTTCACCCGCACGCTTGGGTTGAATGGTAATAGTCTCAGACGCAATTTTTACTTGAATTTCGTTCACGTCATAGTCGTGAATAATTCCAAAACATGGACTCTCTGTTGTTAGCCACTCGCTGGTTCCTTCCCCATCCCAACCTCTGGGATATAAACCGGCTGGCCATATGCTCAAGGTTTTAAAGACTTCGAATCCTAGCGACTTATAAGTTGCTTCTAAATCATCTGATACGACTTTAGGTACTAGGATTTCTCTCGCTGAGATATTACTACAGTCGATGGAAACTTCGTGTTGTAGCTCAGCCGGAATTTGATTTTGATCATTATAGATCGCAATATACTTTCTTCCAGGCCTCAAAAACTTACCTTCAATTTCACTTGCTGTTCCATCAGCATTTATTCTGAAAAGCCAAGGCTCTTTTGTAAGTGTAAACTTCTCTTCGAGTAGTTTTTCTAAAAGAAAATGCTGTTGCTCAAATTTTATTAAACGAGTTGTGTCTGGCCATTTAGTGAATCGCTTTTTCAAAGAACCGTATAATAAGGATTCTGCTGGATGCCAATTCCCCTGAACTCCGGCAAGTTGAAATCTAGTTCTCTTTAAGAGTTGGCCTAATTCTGGATAGTCCGATGAGTCTGTTATTTGTGGTATTTCAATGATAACAGACCATTTTTTTTTCTCAGTTTGATAGAGCTTTAGTTTGGGTTTAAGTAATAGGTCTCTTTGGGGCGCCAATTCCTTTGCCTCAACTTGCGAACTTGATTGATTTGCAAATGAGCTTACTGTTCCCAATATTTTAGGAGTAATTTCTTTTCTTGTTTCGCGAACCCACTCTTTAGCATTCCTCTTAAGTTCCAGATCATTTACTATTCTTTTAAGTGTTTGTTCGTGGATTAATTCAAAAGACGGTACCGCGGCATTTGTATCAAGTAGAGATAGTGCAATTCTTCCGACTAACTCTTCTTGCTGTAAAAAATTTTGAAATCTTGAAGAATTTGAGACAAAAGAATTTGCGTTTAGCAGTTTGCCAATATTCTCAGGATTTGCGAAAGATATTTGTCTTAGCTTATAACGGCAGAAGAAAAGTAAGCTTGCAAAATGCGACTGTAAGTCCCTTGGTAGAATTGCATGTGTTATTGGTAGTGCAATTATTGAGAATTGATTTGCCCATGCGCCTGTAGGCCTTAGTCCTTCGAAACGTCGAGTAAATTCTTTAAATGACCATCGGATATCTTCTCGATTTTTTTGATCCCAGTTTTGAATCCGTTCCTTAAATGACTGCCAGTACTCTTCGCCAGTATAAGTATATCCAATTTCAGTTGAGTAAATCACCCAAAGCAGCCAATAGGAACGATTAAATCCATTTTTGACAAAGTCTTTTATAAGTAAGTTGGTAATGAGTTCAATATGAACATTGGAAAAACAATGCTCAAGGGCGAACACTGGTAATTTTTTTTCCTTTTTTGAATTTGATAGGGTAGTAAAGTGCGCAATGGCATGCTTCTGCCATTCATTTAATGACAAGTTCGTCGCATCAGATATTTGAAATTCTTCTGATGACATTATTGTTGCTCGAGTTTATATCATTATTTATAGTGGCTTTTGCCGTTAGTATCAGTTCCTTTATTTGATCTTTCTTCCAATTGAGATATTCGGTTCGGGCTATTGATCGTGGGATTATCCATCTATCTATCGCTAACTTACCTACCTCTTTAACACTAAGCAAAGTCGAAGTATCAGGACGTCCCTTTCCAGTTTCTAAAATCTTAAGCGAATTACTAGCTAACGTACAAATAAAAACTTCTCTGCCTATCCCATGCTTTAGCAAGTCTTCTCTAAAACCTAGAGCGTCGAGAGCCGCTCGTGCTGTTCGCAGGCGCCAGTTTGGTCCATCACCGAATTGATGCAAATCGGCATAAGTATGCTTGATTGCACGCAGATAGTCTCTCATATCGGAAAAAATATTTTCTGGAATATGAAAGTGTCCCCAGCCTTTGGTATAACCAATCGGTTTCAGGTATTCGATACCATCCAATTTTAATCGATTATAGACTGACGATTTGCCCATCGACGAAGAAGTCGTGATTGCTAACAATCTCGGGGCTTTTTCCTCGCCCGAAATAATTCCTGTTGCATTCCCATACTGTTTGCGAAAATCGGCATAAAGCTCTTTCGTCCGTAACAATGATGCGACAAGCTTTCCCCCTAAAAGCATGTTGTATGGAGGAACTGCACCCAAAACATAGGCATCTAAGAGGTTTACAAGACGTTTAGTTCGGTCTTTCGAATTCCATCCGATATACTTATCACGGACTGTCAAATTGAAAACCGGATCACCAATAGCAATCAGCCCAATCAGTTTATCATGAAATTCATCCCATACCAAATATCTAAGTCGTCGACCAAATCCTGGCGAGACAGGTACTGACCAAGTCAACGAAGCAAGTCTAAACACGTCTGACTCCCAGGTACCACTATGTACTCGTTTAAGTACTGGGGATATGAGTGTCGGATTAATTTCGTTTCCGGAGGCGAAATATTTTAAAAGTTTTGGGAGTTTTTGTTCGATAAAATCGACACTTGCTTTTACACGTTCGTCCCGCTGCGAAGAATGTAAATTTCTAATAATTTCTTTTTCTGTTGAAGGCAGGCTAAGAGACCCATCATCGAGCTTAATAAAGCCTATTTTTTTTAGGTGCTGGCGAATCTTGCGCTTAAGCTTTGATTTTGCAGTTAGTGCTTCAATTACTCTTGCCGTCATTATAATAATCCATTTTATTGTCGCTATTACTCAATCTACCTGATTTGGTATTTCATTCAAAGGGTTAAAAATAGGAATAGCTGGAATGTACGGATCCTTGGATAAAACGAGCGATTACCGAGAGCAGTAAGCCAGGACGGCTAGAGTTGGTAACTAGTTTCATTTTCAGTAGTTTAAGGTGCTTTAAAAATAGGTTTTTTTTATCATTTAAGATACTTGTCAGTCTCTTTTTATCAAATAGCAGGTTCCGCCAGAATAAAGACGACATCCGAGCCTAAAACTTTTAATTAATTTCATCTCATGATAAAACCATCCGACAATCAAATTGCCTTCATAAACGACTTAATACACCATTCGTTGGAAAAATTGGTTGCAGAAGATAGTGACATCTTTAAAGCCAAATTGATCGAACCGCCAGTTATTTCTGAGGGTGTCCGACTGTTGAATCGAGAGCTACATGAGACGGCGATTAATCATCGGCTTGCATATTATTTTGAAGAGTACATGCAAGGCACACTTACTTGAATTATCATACTTCGAATAAAAAATTTGATTGGGAAAAAAATGGCAAATCTAACGCCGCTTGAAAAAAGACAAATTGAAGACCTTCTAGGGATGTCGTCAGGGTATGTCGGCAGTTTTTCTAACTCTACATTTGGCCAACTAATTCACGCTACGGTAGGAAAAGATATTTTTGACGAAAAGTATAACTATGGTAGCGGCTCCAAAGCAAATCGTTTCCGAAGTTTCTGGGATAAAGAGCCGGATTTGATAGTGGGTAAGGTTCTGAAGGCTATACTGGATATTTGGGAATACGAAAACGATATTAGCCAGAATACAAAGGCGTATGATGCATACAAAAATATTGTTAGCCGTTTATTAGGACGTAAAAACGAATCGGTGCGAAATGAAGATGAGTTCCTTAAACAAGATTTTGGGGATATAACACTAAAGAACCTTCCGTTGGATTCATCGATGATATTAATATTGGAAGGCCGCTTAATGGAGGCTTTTAGCGCATTGAACAATAACGCCTCACTATCAGTAATCTTTATGTGTGGAAGTATCTTAGAAGGGGCGCTGTTGGGGATCGCCTTAAAGAACCCGAAAACTTTCAACACTTCGAACTCGGCACCGAAGGATAAGGAAGGTCGAACAAGACAATTCCAGGATTGGAGTCTGGGGCATTTTATTGATGTCTCATGTGAAGTCGGCCTACTTAAAATTGATATCAAGAAATTTAGTCATTCATTACGTGACTTTCGTAATTATATTCATCCTTATATGCAAATGGCATCGGGGTTTAATCCGGATCTACACACAGCTAAAATCTGTATGCAAGTTCTGAAGGCTGCGATTGCTGATTTGAGCAGGCAGCGTTGATGACGTCAACTTTATGTGCTTATTCATATACGTTGTTGATATTTTACCCCCTATTATAGTCGTAAGTTGTTAAATCCGGAAGCTACACTTAAGCTAAGTTAATGAAATACAATCTTTTTATATGTTATTTTGCATGACTTTTCAATCCATATTCTTGCATTTTGGCATAAAATATGCTATATTTGAACTGTAATGAAAAAATTAGACACCCTTAGAAAGCAGTTGAAACCAGGCAAAGTCTACCGCAGGGCGGACCTGTCCCAATGGTCGAATGCGGTGGATCGTCACCTGGCGCAACTGGTGGAGGAGGGGAGCCTGAATAAGCTGGCTCCCGGTCTATACTATGCGCCGAAGCAGACCGTATTTGGTGCTGCCCCTCCCGAGGAGCACGAATTGGTGCGCAGCTTTCTGAAAGAGGATGATTTTTTGCTGACCACGCCTAATGCCTATAACAGTTTAGGTGTTGGAACCACGCAATTGTATAATAAGCGTGTAGTTTATAATCACAAACGACATGGCAGTTTTTACTTGGGTGGAAGAGAATTTTTCTTCCACGTCAAACATAGGTTCCCTAAAAAGCTAAGTCCTGAGTTTTTGCTGGTTGATCTTCTTAATAACCTGAACAGCCTTGCAGAAGATAAAGATGAGGTTTTGAAAAAGACGCTTGTTAAAGCAAAATCGCTAGACAGAAAAAGCCTTCTGCAGTCGGTAGCTCGCTACGGCAATACGAAAACCAAGGCATTACTTTCTCCTGCTTTAAAGGAATCTTCTTATGCCGTCTAAATACCTTCACGAACTGAAAGAGTTTCCGGATCTGCCGTAACAGTGATGATACTTGTTCTGAATGCCTGGAACACCCAATGCTTTATAAATATTTGATTTGCTGCTGTTCTAAATTAAAAGCGAGAGCTCCCCATTAAATCAATTGCCATTTCAATAGACGCACACCGTCATTTTACCCTAATTCATTGTTGGTTTTTAGATGCCTCCAGGCCAAACTTTTCTTTAAGTGCCATATATTGTTCCCGATGTTTCTCAGGATTTTTGTCTTTCAACTTTTGAAGGTTCTGCAATTTCCAGTTAATCGAGGGGAAACGCTGGAAATCATAGATGCTCCAATCCGGGGTTACGTTTTTTACACTTAAGAGAAACGCTTTATCCTGGTCGGTCAAACTCTCGTGGATTATTGCAACCAGTTTTTCGCGAATGCTTTCGTATTCTTCATAGCTGAATGGTTCATCCGTCATTCCTGCAAACTGATTGTCAAGTGCTGAACGCTGATCCTGAAAGTTCGGACGAATGACTTCATGTATTGGTCTGTCGCTGCAAAGCAAACAAAGCAAGAAACCCTCTTTTATTTCTGGCGAAAACCCTTCCTTTTCCAGCATATATTTTACATCGAACAGATCCCGTGGATGCTGGCGGTCAAGGGCTGCCACTACCTTACCGCCGAAAAGTTGCCCTATCGGGACAACCGGCATCGTGCAAAACGCTTCAAACGAGGTTTGTGCTTTCTCACATAGCGGCATCTCTTTCGGTTCTGCTATGGCGCCACGATTGACTAAGTTGACTTCAAGTTTCACCTCAACCCTATTGGCGGAAATCTGCAATTTTCCTGTATCTAATCGAGGTGTAACCCGGGCACCAGGAACGACTTTCTCAATATTTCGCTTTATCCTTTCCAATGCTTCTGCAATATTTTTCAAGGACGTTTCTCTATCCTCAATCGGCAGATAAGTAAGATCAATATCAACAGACAGGCGCGGCATGTCACGAACGAAAAGGTTGATCGCCGTTCCACCGTGAAGCGCAAAGCATTTTTCTTTCGCAACCTCCGGCAGCACCGACAATAATACCTGTACCTGTTGTCTATATATTCTTTCCATGCTCTTCCAATTCTTTCGGAACGGTGATGCCGTATTTGTCCACGAAAACACCGTTCTTCACGATGCTGCGCTTACCCTTTCCTAAATCTATTTTCGCTATATCCAGATAATTAAACCAACTATGATTTGCCTTTTCTGCCATGTAGAGGAATAAACGCTTCACTTTTACTGATTGGCAATCTTCCAGTAATGTTTGAACTTGTTTTGGCGGTAGGTTATTCAATCCCTCCATCAATTCAAAACATTCCGTAAGCTCCTGTTTGCGGGGAGCCAGGTATAAACATTCCATGAGGGCGCGGGCCGCACCTGAAACTTTTATCGAAAAATTCTTAACCTCCACTTCTGTAAGTCCTAAGCCTTGTGTAAGAAAGGAGGTTTCATAGTAATCGACTTTGAGTCCCCAATCATGCTTTTTAAACCAGGCCGGGAGTTTTTCGCCGCTACCGCCGAACAGAACGGCTTTTCTTGCTGCCAGTTCGAGATAATGAGCCTTACCCAAAAGCGATAGGGCTGTCCGGCCTCCGGGATGGATCGTGAGGCCGCCTTGCGCTTGCAGGGCATATATTGCTCCTTCATAGCCCACCTTATCGTTGCTGCGGATCACTGCCCCTGTTCCTATGGGTCGTAGCCAGTTGCTTTTCTTGTAGCGTCGCTGCAAATCATGGCTATACCCGTGCTCTACCAGCCAGGAGGAAAGCATAACGATCCCCGGCGGTTGCGAATTAAGAAGCCTGTTTATTTTGCTACTCACTTCAGTACTCATGGTACGAATATACCATATAAAACAAACCAATTCAAGGAAAAGGTTTATTTGTACCATGTTTCACGGACTTAGAGTACTTAAATTCAAGTATTTTTAAACCAAATCGGTAAGACCCCTTCTGGATTAGCACGAAAAACTAACTTTGCGCGGTACTCAAAAAACAGACCAAATGCCATTTGATAAAGAATTCATCGAAGTCTTATTGGAAGCTTCTGATGACTATAAGGAAAGCATGATTCTAGATTATACTGCGTTGGAGAACCATGTTCCTACAAAAATGTATGCTGACTTTGTAAAGGCTAACGTTAATAGCCCGATGTATAAAACAAGGATTGCTCCATTTGAGCTATTTCTTCTTCTCCATAAAGAACCGAATGCTTGGGCGTGGCTGCATAACGATAAGTATGTAATGTGTATACATCTCTCGCTATTTAAGCTTATTGAAAAGAGAGTCAAAGACAAACTACAAGTTCTCCCTGAAGATTGCCAGCAGATCATTTCTCGTTGCTTTTTCAAAGAGGATGAGCACGCAGATTATCTAATATATCAGTTTGCAACTGTTTTCACTCATTATCATGAGTTGGCGCATCTTTTTCAATTTAGAAACGGAGAAGCCGGTGCGGCTACCTTTGAAAGATATAACCTTACAGAAGGAAAAGAATTCGATCAACTGGCACACGCTATGGAGATTGACGCAGATATTTTTGCCGCAGAACATATGAATGCGCATTTATTTCAATTTTGGAACACGATCCCGGAGGATAAGAAAACCAAGGAGTCGTTAGAAGCCAGGATGTCTTTACAATTGGTCTCAACTTTTATACTATTTTTTGAATTATCTAATGGCTGGCGTGAGTGGTACATACTTAATTACGACCACCCAAATCCATTAATTAGAGTTTCCTATATCCTTGATGTGCTTGTTCAAACAGCAAATACCAACGGTCAAAAACTCGACTTCGAGATTGACGCAAAAGGGGTACTGACGCAAGCACTGACCTTGGCAAACCATTTCATTGTAGATGATAAGAAAAATGGATTCGACGACTTTGTAAAACTTTTCCAAGAGCATTCTGAAGAAATCAACGACTACCTGAAGGCGAAAATGTTTCCGTATATGAATGAAGTTGCATTTTTAAATTGTAACAATAAAGGATAATCCTGATTTCTTGTTGAGGAAGTTTCATGAGTACTTCCTCGCCTAGCTTCAAGTATCATTCAAAAAAACGGGTCAGAGGCACACCCCTGACCATACCTGATTTTAAAGTAAATCCAGCACCACTTTAACCAGTTGTATAAGCTTTTCAAAAAACTCCATCATTAACACAATGGCGGCGACTGCTCCCATCACCTTTTTTACAGTTCTCTTTGTCATGTTTTTGGTGTGCTCCATTAGAGTCGCACCTAATCAGAGGCGGCTGGTGACGCATGAACAGGTAGTGGAAAACATGAAAACCGACTTGGCATTTTCGTTGACCCTTCTTTCGAAAGGTATGCCTTGGCCTAACGCTAATGGGCGTGTGCGCGGCACAAAATTACAGTTTTCCCAATAACGCGGTAGGCCTTTGAATTACTAACATTTGACGCTAAAATATAGATATTAGAACCTGCCTTTGGGAGAGCTTTTAGATTGGATACATCAGAATATTGAGCGGCTTTAAAAAAGTTGCTCTATCCCGCAAACCTTAAATAGGCTTGGTGACAAAAAGTGCGTCAGCGCGTTTTTAGCTGAATTTTCGCCAACCACTCCAATTTTTGCTTTAATGAAGCCCCATCGCCGTATGAAGGCCGGTTGAATTTATGCCCCATCAAATCCGCCTGGACTCGGTCCGGTGCGTTTACAGATAACAGTCTATCCTGAAAACTATGCCGCAGCGAATACACCGTATGGTGTGGTGTTGGGAGAAGGTTGTTTTCCCGGAGATAGCTGCTCAATACGCCTGAGAGTGCGTCGGGACGGTCCCGGTAATGCGTAAACCCATCCGGACAGGCCTTGAAGGCCTCAAGCGCATATCCAACCAACGGAATCGAACGCTTGCGGTATTTTGTTTTCAGCGCCTTTTTGTGACGAGGCACGATCACAATATGAGGCACCTCGTGATCCAGAATGATATCTTCGGGAAGTAATCCCACCTGCTCGGAAATACCCGCGCCTGTTTCTGCAATTGCATGCAACACCCATCTGGCCTGTTCATTCAGCCCTTTCAGGTTTTCCGGATTTAGAAGTGTTTCTACGATATACTGGCTTTCAAAGGGAAGTCGCCGCAATTGAGTGTCGTTTTGCAAAAGCATTTTGCGAAACATATGACGTATATCGAGGCCCAGCGCTAAATTGTCGTTGAGCGATTCCAGGATTGTCTTTGTCAGGATCATATTTTTGTTTACGGTTAATGGTCCCACTTCTTCTCGGGCCACCCTTTCCATCCACCATTCACGAAATGACAGCATGTCTTCGCGTGTGATTGCGGCCACGGGCCTATCACCAATACAGGAGATGAGGTTTTTGATGGCTAGGATTCGAGGATTCTTCCATTTTCGAATTTGGTTGTCTGATTTGTTCAGCGTTTTGGGCTTCTCAAACCGCCAATATTTCTCCAGGCAGTTGGAAAGCTTTGCGTTGTTCGCGGGTGGCGATTGCGAAATCTCAACGACGGATGGCCTTGGGGCTGTGGGAACGACATAAGGTATGGAAGGCGCATTGTCGCCGGTGACGAGGAAACGGGCCAGCCGGGAAGGGCTGTTAAAGTCCCTCCAGAGCGCGGTGTGGTGCCGCTGGTTATTTTCAATAAGATACTTCCAGTAGGACTCCAGTCGCGCATTCTGACTACCGATCAGCTGGAGAGCCTCCCGCTTGCTATCCGTCTTGAGGGCCGTCCGCACGTAAATGCGCGAATCAATGCCCTTTAAATCAAGGGGAACCCGGCGGTTGAAATAATAGCGGCCATGAAGATGCAACAGGTAGTTCACGTGCCCTGCTTTCTACAATGTTTTCTGTTTTGTATTAAAAACGCAGGGAGGGTATAACACAGCTTTTGTGAGAGCTGCATTTTAACCATTGATATTAAACCGGAATAATGTCCATTAAAGCGGGTTACCGCAGGCCGGTGGCGGACAGGAAGAGATTTACCATTTGGTACAGTCGTTCCGCAAGTCATTGTATTTTTTCAAAGTCCGCAGATTTCAATTTCTATTGTCTTACATTTTGTATTGTAAAATGTTTTATCTATAACGATTGTAGCATACAGCCCAATCACGTCAAGAAAAACTTAGTCGGTTTCTCTCTTTCTAATCTTTCCGGTAATGTACGAACGATGAACTGATTTGAGCAATTTTGTCTTTTCCATCAATTTTATTCTAGCATCGTCCCAATCAGTAAAGACACTTTCCTGGGCAATTACTTGATCCCCATCAGATGCCATTACGCATAGACCAAAATCCGAAAGCCCCGTTTCTTCTGTGTACTTACTCTTGAATTTATCAATAACCATTCGCGCTTTGGTGGCATACTTGGTAGTACTAGAAAGCATAAAGGCATATAAATCGGATAACTTGGATAAATACACTCGTAGTGCGAAAACTAGGTTTACCTTGTCTGGCATTTCGTCCAATACGCTCCTTTTAAATTTTTTAGATTGCCCCAGACGCTTCTTCCAAACCTCAAGAGAAATTGAATTTGCGTGATCGGTTGTTTCAGGATCTTTCGTATCCCAATAGCCTTCTATTGCGTAGTTGTGTAGCGGGAGGGCTTCATGTTGTACATGGTTTCGAAGTGCGCAGATAAACCGATACTCAAAGCAGCTATCATAGATTTCATGCGTCTTAAGCTTAAATTTTAACGCGAGTTCTTTGCCTCCCAGACTCCCTAATACATGAGGCGCGGTATCAATGAAATAACGGAACGCCGATAGCAAGCTGGTTACCGGTGTCGTCATTTTAATAAAAGCATTCGCTAAATCAGGATAGGCATACTTGCTAAACAGCATATGGTCCAACTCTAGTTCAAATTTGGCCAGCTCGAATGCCCTATAACTTTCAACGACAAGACCATAATTTTCGGTCAGTTTGTAGCAGTCATGAAGCTGCTTTTTTGCAAGAAGAATACTCTTGTATTCCTTTTCTGAAATCGGGAGTGATTGTTTGTCGTTAACAAGACGACGATTCAATTCATATCGCATGGAACTCGTTTTTCATTATTATTTCTTCATTCTGTAATTTGTTCTTTGATCCTTTTTTCTCTTATCATTTTTACTGAGATTATTCTTCTTTAACACGCCGAACTTTTTATTGAAGTTAACTTTTCAGCTTCATAAAAACCTCTTCGCAAATGTCAGATTCGTTCTGACATTTCATGTTTCGGAAGCAGGTTCAAAAGGAGAATACGATGCCAGAGCTACAAAAAGATCCATTATTAGATCGAAAGACAGCCGCCAAGTATTTGGGTGTTTCGCCCGGCACTCTCGCTGTATGGGATTGCACCAAACGATACGACCTTAAGCCGAAGCGAGCGGGCAGGTCGGTGCGATATCGCAAGTCGGACCTTGACAAGTTCCTGGAACGCCAGACGGGCCTATAGGCCTTTCTAAACGCCTTCACTTTCAATCATTCCATACTTAGGAGAACTCAATGAATATTGAGCAGGCGAACGCTGTGCCGCTTTCAACCATTATCGAAAAGATGGGACAACAACCAAAACATAGCACAAAAACCAAGATCAAATACCTATCCCCTTACCGTGACGAGAAAACGCCCAGCTTCTACGTCTTTATTCGCGATAACCGTTGGTATGACTATGGCATGCAAGAAGGCGGAGATGTAGTTAACCTGGTATGCAAGTACCTAGCCTCTCAGAAAGTCGGCTCATCCGTTTCAGACGCGCTTCGTTGGGTCAAAAACATGGTCCACTATTCGCCGGTGGAAGACATTCCGGTCAAAGACCATCACAAACAAGAGAAGCGCGACACATCGCTGGTGCTCAAACGCACAGGGCCTTTGCAACATAAAGCCTTACTTGCATACGGGCGTAACCGTGGGCTATCGGATGAAGTTTTGAAGGGTTACCTGACCGAAGTTCACTTCAAAAACACAGCGACAGATAAAACCATCTTTGCCTTTGGTATGAAAAACGAAAGCGGGGGTTACGAAGTTCGAAACAGCTTTTTTAAAGGCTGCGTAAAAGCAAAAAACGTAACCCTCATTCGGGGCCAGCCAAAGCCTTCGGGTGTGCATGTCTTTGAGGGCATGATGGACTTTCTGACCGTCATTGAATGGCGGAAAGGCCAGCCACTGGATGACGATGCCATTATCCTACACTCCCTGAATTGCATGAACAAAGGCTCAGCCTTTATCCGAAACTATGGATACGAGTTTTGTTACACCTGGATGGACAATGACGTTGCGGGAAATCGGGCAACACAGATCTGGGCCGAATTCTGTCGGGAAGAGTCGGGTCTTACCCATGTTCCGATGAACAAGGCCTATCTGCCGCATAAAGATGTTAACGCAGCCCACATGGCCAAGCTGGGATTGTGAGGTGGATAATGAAGAAACAATCGCCTTGCGGCCTTTATACCGTTACGGAAATCGAAATCACTTATCGCAATAAGCGCCCTGCGCGCGAACGGCCAAAACTCCATACCTCGGAACATGCCTACCAGTACCTCCTTGATGCCTGGGACTTAAACAAGATCGAGCTTGTCGAGCAGTTCAATATTCTCCTGCTGGACCGTTCCATGTCGGTCATAGGCTTTAGCAATCTGGCTACCGGTGGCGTTTCGACTTGCATCGTTGATCCCAAACTCGTCTTTGCCACGGCGCTCAAATGTCGAGCGAGCGGGATTATTGCCGCACATAACCATCCTTCCGGAAACCTAGTGCCAAGTAAAGCCGATATGGATTTAACGGAAAAACTCTACCGGGGAGGCCGCCTGCTGGACATTTCGGTGCTGGATCATCTGGTGCTGGATAACCGGTCATATTTCTCCTTTGCCGATCACGGACTAATGCCCTGATGGGTTGAGGGGCATGGCTGATCACGTCTTTCGTCCTTTCGGATAGGGAGGGCAAATGATTCTCGCAGTCATGCTGCCAAAAGCGCTCCCTTGCTTCCAACAACAATTTTCGCTCTGCCTACGGCATTCACCCGCCCAACCAAAATTGATTGCCGGACGGTCGCTTAGCCTTTGGCTTTCGCAGCCTGCAATCATTCACCCCAACCGAAAGGAACTTAACATGACTGCAAGCAATGCCACCCAACAATCCAACCTAACGCCTCGCCGTGATATTCACCAACAGGTAACCGACACGATCATCCGCCAGCTCGAATCCGGCACCGTACCCTGGCACCAGCCCTGGAACGGCGGACCGGAACGTCTTTTGACCATCCCTAAGAACTTTAATACCGGTAAAAAGTATCGCGGCATCAATATCCTGCTTCTCTGGGTATCTGCCCTCGACCAGAAATTCGACTCCGGCGAGTGGGCCTCATTGAAACAATGGAACGAGCGCAAGGAAAGCATTCGCAAAGGCGAAAAGGGCAGCATGATTGTCTATTACGACACCTTTGAAAAAGAAGTCGAAGGCGAAGTCCAGCAAATCCCATTCCTGAAAACATCCTATGTGTTCAATCGTTGCCAACTGGCCAACTACCAGCCGCAGGAGCCGGTGCAAGCCAGTCCCGTTGAAAGCCTGGTCGAAAAGGTCGATCAGTTAGACCGGTTCGTTCAGAACACTAACGCAATCATCGAGCATGAAGGTGGGCAGGCATATTACCGCCCGTCCCAGGACAAGATCGTACTACCAGCACCGGATGCTTTTATCGACACCGACAACTGCACCGCTACAGAAGGCTACTACTCCACCCTGCTGCACGAACTGACGCACTGGACCAGCCATCCCAGCCGCCTTAACCGAAAAGTCGGCAAGAAATTCAGTGATAATGGCTATGCCGTCGAGGAACTTGTGGCCGAGTTGGGTGCTGCGTTCCTGTGCAGTGAGTTTGCTATCCAAACCGCCGACAAAGGCAATCATGCCAGCTATATTGCACACTGGCTGAAAGTCCTGAAAGAAAACAAGCATTGCCTCATCACCGCCGCCAGCGAAGCTTCCAAGGCCTGCGACTATCTGCAAGGGCTGCAGCCCCAGTAAAATTCCATACCAAGGTCAGGCAACGCTTTTTCAGCGTTGCCTGATTAATTTTAGGGAAGCGAAAATCATGCTTGCGCAACTACTATTGAAAACCGAGGCCTTTCCTTTTATGGCTCGCAGGAAAAGCTTTCAATCGTGGGCGTCGTTTTTTAGTTTCGCCACGACGTGCCATTTCAATGTTATATTCGAGTTGAATAATATGCCATTCATTGGGATCACCTCCAAAAACTTCGGCTATTCGGTTGGACATTTCCTCGGTAATACCTCTTTCATTTTTAATCAAAAGGGATAAATGCGGTTGACTTACACGAAGCCTGGCGGCGGCAAATGTTATCGAGATTCCATTTTGTCTCACGATTGAATCATACAATCTAGTGCCGGGAGTATTCGCGGTCGTCTCAAAATCAATATACGGCCTAACCTTCATACAACATTCTCCTGATTTCGAAGCGCTTATAAATAGCATAATAAATTTTGCGAAAACAACATATAATTATTAAATTGTGTTATTAGTACACAAGTACACGAAATCACATTTTTAATCCTAAATGGTAATCATGAAAAAGTTCCTTTTAACTCAAAAGCTTAACGTTGATCATTTCGTTCGATGCAACAAAGAAGTAAAGACTGCGTATAACGCTGTCGGAATTCTAACCCTTAAACAGTTAACAAATGAAAACAATTTTAAACAGCGAACGCTTTGGACTTAATAGAATAACCAGCACATCAAGTTTTGTATTTCCAGGTTCGCGACAAAACCACTTCGTAACGAAGTTTTTAAAAAGCGGCAGAAATTTTCACAAACTGCCTGTGTCTCTTTTTTTATTTCATTTTTTTTCAAAGGATGCTCTCTACCAGATCTCTTTCATTAACCCTCAATTGCCGCAGTTTTTGCGCGCCGCATCCCTTTTTTATAGAGTAAAGATCCCTGACATCAATGTCAGTCACGTTTTTCTGCACGAGATCGGTATTTCAATATTTCGAAATTTTTGCGTTTTTATAGATTCATTTTTGGTTGCTTGCAAAATCGACAACAGGACATCATATGGCTATTGTTCGACAGAATTATTTCATCGGTAGCGCAAAGTGACATTTAGCGCCATACGCTGACGATTGTGCTAAACTCTAACGGTGCTAGTAATTCATACATCCTACCTTCTGAGAACGACGATCCTTTTTGTTGGATAGCAGTTTGCGCTATTGCTTCCACTGAAAAGCACTCTTGACAGTATAGTCCATTCTTGGACTGCATACTGCCGACGAGAATATGCCATTTGGCGAATGACGCCTTATGCACGAGCAAACCTATACCCAATGAAAAAGCTGCTAAGGGCCAAGGCAATTAGTCATTAGACGTTTGCCAGGAAAAAAGCGAAGCAGAAAATTATTCAAACCTCGAAAACCAAAAAGGCATGAGTAGTGAAAAAAAAGGAGGGCCCCGCCAAGGACCCTCGAAGATGCTCGAACGACTGCTCCGGTTCCTGAGAAAGTATGAACCCTATTTCAGGAAATCCTTGGAGTACTTCGTCCTGTTCGTTCATTTCACGCACATCATCAAATAAATGATGTGCTTGGCTGAGTTATAACTCTGACGAAAATAACTCGGCTGCAAAGGTCGGGAAGGTGAGCGAGTCCACCAAATCTGGCTTACAGGGCATGGTTGGCGCAGCCATGCCCTGTTCCCCTCCTTTTGTCTAACGTCATGATTTACTGAACGGTTGGCGCGATGGTTATACTTAAATGCAGTTTGAGGTACGAATAGGCGAAATCGCCAATTCGTATGTCTGATGCAGAAGTAACGGCCGGAATACCCGGCTTTCCTATTACCTAAATTTTAATACAGTTTGGGGGTTGGACATCAGCTTGTAAGTATGCCGACAAGGGCAGCCTTTGTTGGTGTCAGCAGCCTAATAACTCATGTCTATTTTAAAATATTACCAGAATCTCAAATAAAAAGGTCATCGGCAGATTTCAGTAACAATGTTTTTAATCTCATGGACAGTATCTAAATCTTGTTGCAGCCAACCTTCAATATCTTGGCAAAGCCTAACAACCTCGCGGATATCTTTAGTCCGTGTACCAGTGTACTCCTCGAGCGAACCGAGGCCAAGTATGAAAATTTGGTCTCCTCTGAGTGCTGCCATAATATCCCCTAGGTCTTGTACCATACTTTTCACTTCGTGATTGACCTCTGAGGAAGTGATTTTGAAGAGTCGACCATAACGACTTAGAAGTTCGATGCTCTCTAAGTATGATCCCTTCGGGTCGCTATCAGCCCGATCAGCAACCGCTTGAATCCGCTCCTTCCATTCCCTGCCGTTGGAGGAAAAGTGTTCGGAGAGTTTTCGTTCCTTTACGACATTTAGAGTAGAGTCGCGGGTAATCGGTATGATATTCTCACTTCCTGAGCGTTGAAGTGTGAAGATGTTATCAAAATCGCCAATGTAAAAAACCTCTACACCAAAGGATTGAAAAAAATCTCGCCAACCCAAAAAATTTCCTTTACCTCCTATATCCAAAATTGAAATATCTCGACTTCTCGTAGGATGCAATGCTTGAAATACAGCTTTAAAGAAGTATCTGTCAGTGTCACCTTCCACTAAAACGACCTTCTTTCCAAAAAAGGCATAAGTTGATTTGGTATTATCTAAAATTCGAATGAGTGTTTTTTCGGAGGCTGTTATATCGGGTGAATGTACTACGCAATTATTGTTCATGTCCAACGAGAATCTAGTTACACTATCGATGGTATTAGAATTGATAAATGCATCGGAATGAGTCACAATAATATACTGGCAATTCTGCTCCCTCATAATGTCAGAGAGGACAGCTAAGTATAAGTGCTGGAATTGATAATGAAGATGCAATTCTGGTTCGTCAATAATGACCAGCCCTGAATTCAGATCAGCCCTTCCATAAGTCTCAAAGACCAAATGAATAATTGCCTTTTGACCGGCACTTAAACTGTTGATATCTCGAATAGGGGCACCATTATCCATTGTATAAAAGGAAAATGCATATTCCCACTTGCTTTGGTTTACAAATTCGAGACGAACTTTTAAACCGATACGTTCTAATCTATTGTTGATTGCAGAAATAAATCCCGCGCTATTTGCTGCTCGTAGTGCTGCTTCGCTATCTATGCTTGTAAGAACACTCTTGAAATGGATGTCCGCGCACCTAATCCTTACCAGACTAAAAACGGAAGGCTCATTTTGCTCAATACCATTGAAGCTCTTGGAAAATTCAACCTGCTTTAGTCCTTCGAGATATTTTTTTGATGGAGTTGCTAGTGAAATAACTGACGAAAAGTTCTGATAGTTTCGATACCCGGAGATCATAACAAACGGGCTTTCCAACTCACGTAAAATGTCAGTTTTATTTTCAATGTTGTGTAGGTAAAGCAACGCGCTATAATAGTTAAATCTAACAAAGTAATTAAACGCTGAATTATTCGTCCCTTCTTTAACGATAAATGTCCCGTTATTTGAAATTGTAACTTCAATATGCAACTTTAATCCAGGCTCACCAACTTCTTCAAAACCCTGATTTGAGTACTTGTCGGCTACAGTCTTCAGTTTTTCTGAATTTTCTCGTAGAAATTGAATATTGCGACAATCAACATCATCTAGCTCAATTTCGATGAGTATTTTTCTATCGGCTGTTTCAGTACTCCAATTCGCATCAAGGCGATAGCCTATGACATTATCACCATTGTGATCACCCAATTGCAATACTAAACGAGCATGTTCAATTGACCTTTGACTCCGGGACTCATAGTTGTCAAGGTCAAGTATATAATGCCGAAATAGAATCTTTTTGAAGAGAAAGTTTAAAATCTCGAGGGCGGTCGACTTACCTGCGCCATTTTGCCCAATCACAATATTCAATCCGTCGTTCAATACGATCTTCTGCGCATCTTCAATTCTTTCCCAATACCTGAAGGTCAGGATATTAGAAATTTGGAGGTATTGAATTTTCATTAAACTGCTATTTAAAACAATAACTGAGCCAGCCAAATACAGTGTTTAAATTTTAGAATTTCATAGCCTTATGCCATCGCCGACTTCATTAACATATAGAACATTGTATTTCGAACAACTAGCTAAAGAAAAAAATTGATCCTGATTTCTAACGAACCTGAATTTGTGCGTTCTTATTATCGAAAGGCATTTTCTTGTGATCTTCTTCACACCCTACAACTGTTATCCTTCCATAAATATAGCCGGCAGAAAATGCCAAGAAAGACACACATAAAATGATGTCAATCAAATTGTCTTTAAATCTTGAATATTCATGTTCACTAGCCATCTATGCCTCCAAAATATGTTAATATACTAATTGGCATTTTCCGCGTGTCAAGAGAAAATGCTTATATCTTAAGTAACTATATTAGTTCTACTTTTTGCCTTCTTTACCCAGCTATCGAAAACCAGTCTTAACTCGTTTGCAATCTCAGAGTGGTCATCTGCAGACAACCTTAGATAAAAAGATGAGGTATCTGGCCTAGTCATTTTGTAGGAGTCTGTCTCCCAGTTTGCTAAAGACAAATAAATACAGCCGTTGCTCATCCTAAAGCCATGTATTGCTGGTAGGTGTGCAAAAGGATAGATACGGATATGAACAGCATTTTCCTTAAGAAAGTTCCCGTTTTTTTCTTGAAAGGACTTGATTTCGCTTAGGTGGCCAGATAATAGCACCGCCCAATTTTGATCTATATCTTGACTAGCAACGATATATGCGTGTTCCAAATGATAGAGATTGAAAGTTATATTTTTCAGTATCGCTTTAGCCTTCCATTCGGTTAAACGCGGTGAAACAGAAAATAATGTATAACCGAGAATGTCGATAGTTACATGTTGTCCTAAGTTTGTTTGTGTCGTGATATCCTTTATAACCTCATCATAAATACCATGTGTGCCATTTCGAAACAGCTTATCATCTAGGCTACTATTAAGCTCTTGTATTTTTCGATTGAATGCCTCTGAAATAATTTCAAATTTGTCATTTGCTTCACCTGCTCTCTTGCCAGCCTTATAAATGAAGATAAAAATAAAACTCAACGTTGTTGTTAAATAAAGCATCAGGAAACTTAGCTGATCAAGCTCTAGGGTTCTTAGCAACCAGTTTCGAAAGCCAGAATAAGAACACAATAACCCTACGAGAATAATTAAGCCAATCACTATTTGCAAAAGATAGGGCTTTAACTTTTCGATCAATTTAATTGTATTAAGAATTTCTCGCATAAATTTTTGGCTTTATATATTAAAATAATATAAATGAACCCATACCGCAAAATGTTTATCTGTATTATTTCTCAAACTCCCTCATCAGGAAGTTGGATCACTTTAATTTGAAAAACTATGGCACTATCATTTTCTAGAAATGTATTATATCTGCTGCTTTGTACGACAATTTCTTGCGTCTTTTGCGATAAGAAAGATTTAAAAAGCTCTCCAGTATTGCATCCCTCAAGTATTATTCTATGGGAAGTGAAAATTAAATTGATCGCCCCTATTTCGTGAATATACTCACAGAACAACAAGTGCGCATAATTCAAAAATATCCTATTGCCATTCTCAAATACAAAACACACATTCCTTGCGTGTCCTTCGGTTTCGTAGTAGGTAACACATTCCGATTGCTCCAGGGGCATGTTGTCGTTTGCGTTGATTTCTGGCTGGATTTCATTGTATCGGAGGTTAAATTCCTGGCTCATAGTCGCGTTCGTAGTTTTGCTGTTTGATAATGGTGAACTCTCTCTGCCGTTCAGCCTCTTTCAGTTGTTCCTGATTCCGGATGATGGCAATATGCTTGTCGTGGGTTTTGGTTTTCTCCACCAGTTCATGCGCCGACTGGCGGTCGCCCAGTTCCGATACGGTTTCCAGTAAAAGCTCCTTGTCGTCAGTGTATACTTTCACGCCCGTTTTTCCGCGGGACACAGAAACATAGAACTGTTTGGCGTCCGACGCTCCGAAGGTGCTGGAAGGCTGGGCGATCAATACCGTGTCTACCGTCCGGCCTTGGGAAGCATGAGACGTAATGCAATGGGCGTGATTCAAGTGCCCGTATTCCTGATCCAGAGCAAACCGTGACCGACCGTTTTCGGTTTGCAGTTCAATCTGTCCATTTTTAGAGACGCGCAGCACCTCGAGGTTCATGCCGTTGTTCAGCCGCTTTTTGTTTCGGTCGAACCCATTGCGGGTAATCATTACTTTATCACCTTTACTGAGTGGGATTGTTGCTTTTTCAAAAACATCAAACTTTTTGGCCGAGCTAAATGAAATCTTCTGTTTCTTACCTAACGTATTGGTCAGAGTTAAGCGCTTCTCACCGACTTCCTCGATCGTCCATTTTGATCCGCGTTTCAGGGTTGTTGTGTTCTGGTTAAGTTGGATGACCTGGCCGGGCTGAAAGTTCTTCGGGTCGGATTTTTCCGCTTCAGTATAGTTGAGGTTGGTATATCGCGTTACCTCAACTTCTTTCTTTCCGAGCTTACCGACCTTTTTCAGACGCTCGCGAATTTTTCCAGAAATCTCATCGCCCTGTTTGTGGGTCGGGCAGATCACCAGCGACGTCTTTCCACCTTTAATCGATTTCAAGTAGTCATCGACTACCGGTTCATGCGGATTCAGTGGATCGACCGATTTGATAAGTCCGTCCTGGTCCAACTTGGTGAAGGCTTTTCCGACATCGCCACGCGAAAGCCAGGCCACCACCTGACGATAATCGGCTTCTTTCTGACGATGAATTTTTCTCACATAGGCGGACTCAATTTTGCCCACAACGTTTAGAATTCGTAGAGCGTCGCCTCTTACTACTGAAGCGTGTTGCCGAGTGTCTCCACTTAAAATTACCCTTGCATTCTTTTCTGTTGCCAGTTCCAGCAAGCACCGCATATCATGCGTGCCGAGAAGTCCCGCTTCATCGACCCACAGCACCTGGTTTTGGAGCGACTCTTGAAGCTTTTTGTCCACCAGCAACTTGGCTACTGTTTCTGCTTCATAGCCCTCGGATTTTAAGACGCCTCGGGCCGCTTGTGCGGTCGGCGCTGTTACAATAACCTTTTTCCCAGCATGCCCAATTTTGCGCACCGCTTCTTTCATCAAAGTGGTTTTACCGGTGCCCGCCCCACCCATGATGATCGACACCCGGTTCTTGGTAGTCAAAATATGGGATACGGCTTCCTTTTGATCGTCCTTTAAATTCATTGAGGGAGGTGAACTGTATAGTGGTGCCAGCCGGGCGATACCATTTCGGGCAAGTTCAACCATTCGCTTTTCTTCCTGAAGAACCTCTTTGGTGGTACAGAATTCGCGCCCCATATCGTTGATCCGTAAAACACGTTTGTCCTGCCTTAGGGTGTCAGTGAGAGCATCCAGGGTGACTCCACGGTGACCAATAGCGGCCTTATAGGCCACTTGCAGGAGCTTGCGCTCTTCCATGACGGACGCCCGCTCAAAGACGTGCCTCAGGGCAAAATCGACGTGTTTTTCGGCCCTTTCCAGATCGGGCTGGGCTTTGCCCGGCGCTAGGTGCCGGATCGGCGTGCTGTCGTCCAAATTCAGGTCCTCGGTCAGCTGGCGCAGTTGCGCCTTCCAGTGACCCCGAAGCTCGTCCATGGTAAAACCTTTCTGTTTTTTCGACCGGGTGAGGGCTCCCAGTTTATCCTTCACCCGTGGATCAAAAATTCCCTTTTCGGCAGCAACCTTGCCGATCTGTTCGGTGCGCTTGGAAAAATAGTCAATCACCTCTTTGGGCACCCCCTCAATCTCGAAGGCATGGGCTGTTGGCCGGACCCGGTAGCCCAGATCAATCATGCGGTCGGCCAACCGCTTTTGGAACCTGGCCTGGTAGTAGGGCATGCTACGTTTGATCTCTTTGAACTTGGCCGCCTTAATCCGCCCTTCCAGTTCATCAAACGTTGCGTTTACGACGAATACATGGGAATGTAGGTGGGGATCGGGCAACTCGCTGTCCACTGGCCGGGCGGTCTGGTGGATAAACTCCGCCCAGGCTAATTCCCGGGTGTTACGATCCGCATAAATACCATTCTTGCGAACACGCGTCTGACAATCCTGTTCGATATCCGCCATCGTTTCCCGTACGGATTGCTGGAAGGCGTTCAGGATTTGCGGATCGTTATTCAGGGCAAATACCACGGACAGCGATTTAGGGCAATGAAAATTGATGTCGTATCCGACAACACGATTTGATAGGGTTAAGGGAGTAAGCTGCTTTCCTGTTTGCGGGTGCTTGTTCTCGCATAAAGCAAAGAAGCTTTCCTTCGTAACGGTCTCCTCCAACCCGAGACGTTTTGACAGTTTGCCAAAATAGCGTCCCGGCAGTTCCTGATCGCTTAGGTAGTAATCAGACTTCTCCAGGCTTTCCGAAAAGTAAGCTTTCGCATGACTTGCAGAGCTGCTTTGGATCATTCGTATCATGGCGCGAAGTGTATATGGGTTTTTTAAAATGCCGGAGCTGTTTTGCTCCGGTTTAAAAAAGAATAAGCGCGATTAAACCGGTCAAAAAACCTGAAAATGCGAGTGAAGCTGTGCAGGAGTTTGCTTAATCTGAGTTAAAGAGTTGACCATCAGACATCTTCCCGCTGCACAGCACCGGGGGGAATTTATTCTGCAAAAATTGGAGGCGAGGCTGTGTCAGGTCCGTTTGTCAAATTCGCTAATATCTGACGGTGTTCCATGCCGCTCGGACGGGTGCCATAGAAGCGCACACCTTGCACCTGAGGGCCATCTTTGCCGTGAATAATCACATCAGCAAGATGCCGTTTCATGATCATTTCGTCGATGATGTCGAGCAGATAATCATCTCCGATTTTGTAGGCAGCAGCATAGCTGAAGCCATAAAAAAGAGCCGACCATTGCAAAAGATTACCGACAGTTTGTCCGAGTAAGGAAAGTATCACACCAACCGCAAACACGAGCAGGGGCTCATAGATCGTTTCTACATTTCGGATGTTGGCGGGCTTTCCCCATAGCCGGAGCTTAAGAAAAACGGGTAGTATATCGCCCGAATAAACACTGAGCTTACCGCCGTCAAACGTGGAGGGTTGGCGCTTGACTTCACGCCGACGCAGAAAAGAGAAAATAACGAATAGCAAGGTGAAGATATACCAGCCTGTGAAGTCAAAAGGAGGGCGTTCGAAATAATTTTCTCTTGGTAAAGACTCCCAAGTTATCTGAATCAGTCGAGGTGTGACTAGTAAGAAAATTAATACAACGATGACCGAAGAGGTTGAATAATACCGCTGTCCAACGTTGCGGCGAATAAAGACTTCGATCATCAGGCGGGGAAAAGAGGCAAACGTTAGGGCAAGATCAAAGAAGAAGTTTTTAACATGATTCTGACGGCGCATAACAGCGCGGAAGTAGGTTGTCTTTTGCATCGTTTTTGGTTTTAGAGTTTATTATTGTCGGAAGGTGATCCGTTCGTGGTTCCAACCGGAGCTGAAGGTTCTTGATTGTAGGTGGACCAGAGCTTCGATCAGGTGACTATTATCGACGCTGCCATTCTTGAGCCGGACGAAGTCTTCAGGTCGAACCATCCGCTCCAGTTTGTAGGATTTAGCACTCCCTAAATTGGTATTCTCCCCGATATTCTGGCTGACAGACACGTCTTCGATATAGGCATCGCCAATCAATTCTGAAGCATAGCGGTTGGTTTCGATATCGGCGTTGGCGTGGAAAATCTTCGTGCCAAGGGTTCCAAGGAAGCTTTTAACGCGGTGCTCAAATCGCTCACCGCCCATGCTGGCGTAGTAGTTCGGAAGGTTCTGCGAGATATAGACGGTTGCGATCCGGCTGCTTCTGGCCGTTGCCTGAAACTCGGAATCGTATTCGTGCAGGAAATGCTGGGCCTCGTCCGCCCATAGGAATACCGGTCGGTCGTTTTCGGCAATATCCCTCGATTCCATGGCGCGTTGCCAGATGAACTTAAATAAAATCTGGCAATAATGGCCCGCTTTGTGAAACGTTTTGACAGGGATATTCAGGAGAATGATTTTCCCCTTCAGAGAATCTTCGGGAGTAAAATTGGACGTCTCGTTACAAAACAGCGAGCGAACCGGTTCGTTAGATAGAACGAACAAAAAGCCCGATAAATAAAAATCAATAATGGACCTGGTTTTCTCGCTTAGGCTTCGATAATGCCCGATAAAGAAATCATCGACCCGTTTCAGGCGTTGGGCAAGGGGGACATGCTTGAGGATAAAACTCTCATATTCCTTCTTGTTCATCCTTTCCAATTCCCCGGCGGGCATATCATTCTTAAGTGCTTTGAGCGCCTCATTAATATGTGCCTGGGCGGCACGCATTGCCAGATGGAAAGCCGAGTCCTTGTCCTTGGCAGAATCACTCTCCTTTTTAGGTGCCGACGCGGCAATATCATAGAGCCGTTCCACACTCAGCGTATCGTAGGCAATCAGGCACAGCTCGACCACATTGTGAATGAGCATATCTAATGCGCTTTCCCAGAAAACGTCGTCGGATTTGCCCGTCGCTTTCTCCTGGCCAGACCGGATAACAGTCTTTAATACCTGGGCGATGTTTTGTGTAGCACCGAGTTTAGAAGCCTTTCGCTGCGCCTCATGGCCTAAGAAATTGAAGTGATATTCGCCGTCAGGTTCCACGACAATCAAATCTTCTAATCGACCTGTTTGATAGCAATAGTTCCGCCATGTACCCGCTTCATCGGGTTTGGCGCAAAGAACGAGACCGCCGAAGCCTGCCTGAAGAAACTTAAGGGCAATAAATCGGGCCGACCCGGAGGACTTACCGGCACCTATTGAACCCATGATAGAAACACCTTCGACAGCTTGGCGAATGGTCCAGGGGGTGTCCCCCATCCTGAATAGACAGGTGTCTAAGGAGAAGTGTTCATTCATAACAGTGTGGTTTAGTCGTGAGACAATGGCACACCAATGAATGAGCATAGCTATCCTGATCGGTGAACCTTAACCAAGAGAAAAGATTCTAAATGATGCATCATGTTGAAAATTGTGGATTTAAAAGGCAGAGGCTCGACAACCCCCGCCGTTACCAGATCTTACCATTTTGAACTGTTTTTTGCGCCAGAGGTTGAGTTGTAGCTTGAGTCTTTGATTTTAACACTTTGTCCCGTCTCGGAAAATTTAAGGAAGCCGCCTGACTGATTAATCATTTTTGTTTGATCAGAATTCCAGGAGTAGCCTTTTTCTTTAGCTACTTTGATGATGTCGTTGCGATCGTTTGAATTTAACGCCATGATATATCTATTTAAAGGTTAAGAAATGCAGATTTTATTTGACAGAATACTTTGGGCGAATTATACAGTTATTCAGATTGAACTGGAGTTAGCAATGCCTAAGAAAAAGCCACTCACTCAGCGAACACTTTACACATATTATAAGGCGAACGGCAAAGATGCCACGCGTGGCTACGGTGATTGCCTTAGACTGTACATGGAACACTTGGAAAATATGTATACCAAGTGCAAAAGCGTTGATGAATTTAGAACAGAATTAATCTCGACGGTTACTCGAATGAGTTTCCTTTCATGTCAACTGTCGGATTTGGTTAAAGAGAACTCGAAACATTTCGATAATATAAGGCTTAAGGAGCAGTTAAATGACGAACAAGAAAACCCCAACCTTATATTAAAAGTCCATGAGATTATTACCAACGGCCTAAAATAATCTTTGCCTCCTTCCATTTTTCAATTTTAAAGAACTCATTTGTAGACCGAAATTAAACCTCACAAACTCTCAAACCAATAAATATCAATCAATTATAGTCACGACATGATCACGATTGTCAGAACGAAAGGATTTTTTTGACTTTCGTGACTTTCGTGACTTTTCGATATTTTGTCGAATCTTTCTGAACTAAACCTTTCGTATGAAACTGCTTAATGTAGGCGCTTCAACGGCGACGAGAAATCTATTATATTTTTTAGTCGAAAATTTTAAACGGTTAAAAGAAACTAGAGATGTTTCAGCATTAAAAGTTGAAGAATTCATTCCCTTAAATCTTCAAGGTATTTATTACTATGGACGAAAGAAAATATTTTACGCACTAATTCAGGAACATATTGTAGGGTTCAGCATTGGTACTCTTAAAAACACATTATTCTTTTCTAGGCATCCACATATAGGCCCGGAAGTCTGTTTCTACATTGGAGAAAACTATAGGCGTTTACGGTTACTCATTCAGAGTAATATTGACATTTATCGCTTATTTGAGGTGTTTGATGAAGTATTTGCTGAATGGGAAGGATTGGTAGAAAAGTGTCCAACTATAACAAAGGAACAAATAGATAGTTTAAAGCAACAAGACCAAGGTACACATGTAAGTAATCCCCCGTATGTGCAACGACCAATTTCGTCTATCAATTCACTTTTATCATCCCAAGAAGCTAACAGACCAATCCTGGAATCATTTACAAACACAAGATGGTTTTCTTACGAGCGGCTGGATCAAAAAAGGATTGCGCTCAAGATAATTGAATTTGGAACGTTTAGCGAAACTTCATGCGAAGTGATGATTAATTTTTTCTATAAGGGTGTTCCACAAACTTGGAAAGGATCGGCTATTTATAATAATTTCGACAACACCCTGATCATTACAGTACTGAATATCACAAGTCATCAGAAAGGCTATATCCATTATCTTATAGATGTCAATGAAATAAAAAAAGTGGATCAAATTTGTATCGGCCATGTAACATATAAAAACCCCAGGAACCTAAATATAGTCTCAAAGACGACTATACTTTGCAAAGCTTCAGACGAAATCAAAATAATACCTACAGCATATGAGTTACATGATCCTACAATCCCAGCAGAAATTTCGGAGTTTTTTGAAGTTAGATTGCTTAATCGCCTGTCATCACCGCATAAAAAAACGGTTACCGACCTTAAATCGTTGCGAGACTGGATAGACAAAAAGAAATACGACCCTAAACATATACACAATGGAATTCTGGGAAATTATAAAGTATATTTTAAACGAGAGCCTTCGGAAACAGAGATTCAGACAGGTTCACTAAGTATCGATAAAAACGGCCCCTACGATACAGAATTGAGATACCAAATAGGTAATGATGAAGAAGTATCTCTTTTCGGTCGTGGTTATGTAGATTTTATCAGTCATTCATTTTGCGCTTTACTGAATACTGAAAATAACGAATACGAACTTAAAATTGGATCACCGCAAAAAAGTGCAGATACTTTTTTAATTATCGCAATTCCGCCACAGAGCATTAAGAGAGTTGAAGTTCTTATTGGTATTGCAACGGGCGTAAGAGATCAATATCGAGGCACCGTTAGTCGTTTGATGATATTTATCAAATATGATGGAAAAAACTTGCCGTCGGACTTTGATGAAAATATCCTAAAGTCCTTTTTTGATGAGTTTAGTAACCGTATTTGGATCAGGCCTCCTGTAAGTGATAAATACACAATCGTGTATAAACTTGCAGATCTAAAAGATGCCGAGAATCCTAAAGGAAAATAAGTGTGCGTTGAGCTTAAAAATCATCTTTATCGGTTTCTGGCTCATTTTGCTCCTCAAAATTTTCCCGATATCCTTTCAACCAATTCGGACGATTGTCGCCTTCAATATCCTTGGTAAAATCGTCAATGGTTTTCTTGTTTTCCGAATGCTCTTTGAGCCATTGCGGACGTTTCTCTTTTTCCAGTTCAACAAACCGCTGTTCAATGCCAGCTTTAAGCCCTCTAACTTCTAGAGAATCATTCTGCAGTGAAGCAAGAGACTTTGCTAGGCTTGGTTCATTAGATGCAAGCAAATAACCTTCGTTGAAACGCTTGATGTATAGCGGGTCTATATTTTCGGAATCATCCATATAGTAAACGAAATTTACTTACAAGTTAGAAAAAATGAACCATATCCTGCAAAGACAGTGATATATATTCTTAACTCAGAGTTCTCCATTTAGTCGATCATCTATCTTCCTGGATTCTTCGTCTAAAAAAACACCCATTTCATCGACCAGCCATGTGATCTTATATGGTCTACCTGTGATATTTTCTTTCAGAAGTATCCAAAGAATTTCCCGTCTTTCTTCAGCCAATATCTTGAACAGTTCTCGTTTAATGCGGGCATACACTTCCATTTTTTGGCGTCGTCTCATATATTGTGTTTATGAGGCAATGTTACAAAGTGAAATGTCTACTCTATTAGACATTCTTTACGCTCTTACGCTATGACGAGTGTCTACTTTTGTAGAGTTCACCAAGACGGCCACGTAAACTGAGAGAGATTAAACCGCCATCGTGCGTTAGAAAATATGTCTGATAAAGACTGAACGGTAGTTATCGGTGGAGGGTGAAACGGATAACTTGCGTGGTCGTAGTCGAGAAGTCGAATTATACCGAAATTGTCTAGGCCGGAAGGGAACCTGCCCGGCATCTGAATAATCGTCTTAACGGGTCGCCGGTTTCCGTTTGCAGGAATAATGTTCTTCCCATCTTCGCGGTATATCCAAATTTGGATTTTACCGGCTGTGTCAGGATTTGCTACCTGGACATCGCTCGTGTAATGGTTCACATTTGAGAAATCAACCTCGTAATGAGTGTATTGAAAGGTGGTTAACCGGGGTGTTGCTGTCATTACACCGAGATGAGCATTGACCAATTTTGTGCGAACAACAGTAGATAAATCGAAAGTCATTCGCACGGCACTTGAATATCCGTCTGCACTTAAGAAGTCTGTAGGATTTCCTTGGCTATCTTTAAGATAAAAAAGACTAACGCCCGATGTGCCTCGCATAAGGGTGACTCCATCATTATTTGGATAAGCCGCCTGTTTAACAGCAACAACCTTTGAAAGTCCGCCACCTGTTATTGTAACTGTCCCGCTTCTTTCGATAGTATCGGTATTTCGCGTGACAGAAAGGACAAAGCTTCCGTTGTTACCTCCGCTTGCAGAACTGGTGGTAATCCACCCTTGATTATCGCTGACAGCCCATGTCACATTACTATTGACGTTCACAACGATGCTACTGTCCCGATCCGGGAAGGCGACTATCTCGGGAGCTACGGATAACTGTGGCGATGTCGGCTGCGTAGGCGGTGCAGGGGACGGCGGTTGTGACGATGGGCTTTTGCTACAGGAATGAGCCGTTACCGTGATTAAGATGGCCGTGATCAACCGAAATTTGCCGATTCTCATAAACGAACAGGGTTTGACTATTTAGGGAATACATACAAAGACAGACGGCGAATATGCCCAAACGTAGGAGTGCGAACCGTGGCCAACATTTCTATTTTCTCGTCGCTTACAACGCCAAATCCGAAATCGCCACCTAAGGAAATAATTTGCTTTGCGTCTTTAGGGATAGAATAGGTATCAAGCAGCTCATATTTTTGATTGGGAGTAAAGTGATAAAACTCAACCCTGTCATCAAAAACGACTAGAACCCCTTCACCGCCCCCAGGGAAGAAATCTTTGCAACCTTGCGGTGCTGTAAATGTAAAGCTTGGCTCCAGCCTGCCTAGATAAGGTGCTCGCTCGTAAATAAACTCCAGCGTATTACCTTTCTTGAAAGCCACTAAATCCGCTGCCATATAGACCTTCTCATATTCACTTGAAACAGTCATTTGTCCTTGAGAGGACACTTCCCAATAGTTCGGGGCCGTCAATCGGTATTTGACAAACTTGTTATCCTTTTGAAGCACACCGATTTTATCGTCTCCAAGAAAGAAAGATTTTGCGTTAGCGGGTATTTTAAAATCCCTATCTGTCAGTTTCTCCCAGCGGTTTTCCCCCTTGTTACCAATGAAAGAAATCGTTGATCCGCTTTGAAACCCGATAAACGCCCGGGAAACCCCATGAATTTTTTTGTTTGAGCTGCTGTTGCTTCCGCCACAACCAACAATACTCATAGTTATTGTGGCGGCATATAGGAAAAATCTCATTTGGATTTGCAATTTTCAGAATTGAAAAATATTGTTCGTGAGTAAGGAATTTAATCAACACCAAAGGCAAAGGCATCTGCGCCTTGGCCGCCATAGGTGGATAATGTGCCTTTATTGACAAACAGGTATTCACCCTTTTCAAGTTTGGTGTTGGGTATAATCTCATAGCACCCGTCTTTAATTTTTTTGACGGAGTAGGTGATGACATTTGACGCCGTAGCGTTCTTTCCACCGAATACAGCCGTTTTCATCCACTTGCCAATGCGCTTCTTTTTCTTGATATCCGCTTTATACAGACCGAACCAGCCTGTAGGATCACCGTTCGCCTCGACCATCGCAACAATAAAATGGACGCCGTCTGATTGTGCCAGGCGGACGGAAGAAGCGACCCCGTCCATCTCAAAGACAGTTTCAGCACCGCCCATTCCAAGGGCTTTCATTTTAGTCGTAAACTTTACCGGGTTTTTCTCCAGCTTTTGTAGGACATTCTTCTGGGCGTTGTAATAATTGATTTCATTGAGAGTTTCAGGAACGGGTTTTGTTTGAGCTTTAAGCGATGCTGAAAATAGCACCACGAATGCAAACAGGAGGTTCTTACTAAACATAGTCACGTATTTAAGGTTAAATTTTCAATTCTTTTGAGTAATTGGTGGACAGTTTGTAGGTGCCACCTGTGCTTACCTTTGCGATAAGTCAGTATATGTTCACGATTAAGTTCATCGACAATGGAGCGGACAGATAACAATCCTTTACTGTTCAGCCTCTTGATGGTCGGTGCAAGGGACAAAGCAAACAAATCCGCGTTGTTCCGGTTACGAGCCGACAGGATAACTTTACCATAGTTTCCAAAGCTGCGGCCTTGCTTCTTTGCTGCAGCCATGGCTTCTTTTGTCCGAACACTGATCTGTCTTCGTTCATACTCCGCAAATGCTGCCATAATATGGATCATGAGGTCATTTGCGTTTGGCAGATCGACCGCAACAAACTTCACCTTGGACTTCATAAGAGAGGAGACAAATGCAACATCGCGGGCAAGACGGTCAATTTTAGCAATGAGAAGAATAGCCCCATCTTGGCGACATTGTTTAAGCGCTTTCCGAAGTATTGGTCGTTTGTCGCGGGAGCCACTTTCAACTTCAATAAACTCACTTAACAATTCAAACCGGGAGGCTGTAGCGAAGTCTCGCACAGAACGCTGCTGAGCTTCTAATCCAAGACCGCTTTTGCCTTGTCTATCCGTAGAAACACGGTAATAGGGTATCGCTTTTGACATGGCTGACCAATTCGCACAAATGAATATCGAAGCTGGGTAATAGCCTAGCGTTCAGAGGTAAAGGAACCCTTACCTTTGAACGCTGCGCGTCATTTGTCCGCATATGTGGTGCTATTGTAACTGACAGAATTTCTTACAAATCAATATCCTGCTGAATTGCCGTCGATGCAAGTTCATTGATACAGGCAGTATTTTGTTCAACTACGAAGGTTCCTTTGTATATGAACAAATTTTTACTTAATCATTTTGGGGTATAAAAAATCGTATGAGATTTTGCTAGAATCAAAAAAGATTTAGATTTGTCTCTCATTATTCCTAACCACCTAAACCTTCTACTATGAAAAGAAAGTCGATCGGCATTTTTATGCCGTTTTTCTTGTGCCTTATTACTTTTTTGGCATGTCAAAAAAGTAACTCTAATTTATCCCCGTCAACCGATTCCGAGATTTCATCTTCACTAAGCTTGGCAGAAGCAAAGGCTTGGTTTACCAATAGCCGGAATTCGGCTGCTTCGAAAAACGGTGAAGCAAGCCGTCCATTCTCGAATCCTATCCCAGACTGGTCAAAAGCCATTAATACAGTAGACAAAGACTGGTATGTGATTGAACTGCCAATACGCTTCGACAAATCTGTAGGATTTAATACGCGCGCATCCGACAACGTTGAAGAAAAACCCACAAATACCAAAACCAGCCTGGTAATTTTAAAGCATAAAAAAACCGGCGTTCTACGATCTGCCCTTATGCACCTTACAGCAGGATCTGAAGTAAATCTCCAAAATATTAATTACGGTAGGAGAACAAATCTCAGTGGTACCGTCTTATTTACTACAATGGAAGGCGAATTCTTAAATGGATGGGTTTATGAGAATGGAAAAATAAAATCAAGTATAAAAAATAAAACAGAAAATACAGCTAGCCGCATGGAGCTGCCAGATGATTGTAGGACGATACAGATTGATTGGTATGAGCAAACCTGCACGACATACCCAAACAATACTGAGATTTGCTCGGGCTGGGTCTATACCCATTCCAGCTATCAGACCGTATGCACAAGCGATGGGAGTGGAGGGGGTGGAGGCACTGGAGGTAGCGGTGATGATGAATTTGATCTAGCCGCTGAAGCTCTTCTTTTTGCCGAGATGATGGATAAGTCAAGCAGCCCGGAGGAGAAAAGTACCACGTTCACAACGTCGACAATGGCGCAAAAAGCGTTTCAATGGATCGTTGTTCAACAAAAAAGCGGGTCATGGAAAGTGACATCGTATGATATTGCAGAGGGATACAACTCGAATAATACCGGAGCAATTATTTATAACATTATTCATGAACGGTCTAGCATATCTGGTAATACGTCTCTCTTTAGAATTCGAAAATCGCCAATTGTCCCCCAAGGACCAGGTATTCCTCTCTTATTGCTAGGCTGGAGTGAGTTCACTAATTCCGTGTCAATTGCTTCAGATTACAAGTCTGGAACGGTTACAGTGGCAGGTTCTTTAACGAATTTTGGTGTTCCGGTAAGTTTTCATTCGCAGTATTGCACAGTTCGCGTTCATTAAAATAAATACTAGTAATTTTGGTGGAATCAATTAAATAATATGTTATTGCGATCAAGCGCTATTGTCCTTTTCCTGCCAATTATCGTATTGTTAAACGGTCGCTGTAACTTATCGAGTAAGTCAAAGGATACGCCACTTAAGGAGGTTGAGGGATATGTCGAACTTTCAAATCAATTGTTTGAAAAAACCGATAGCAATGGCTCACCGATAAATTTGGCAGGAGGAGATACAGCCTCTTTGTTTAATAATGATAGAAGATTGATTATCTGGAAACATTTTTTAATAGACGTCGTTTCCAGTAGGCTTTCAGATGAGAGTGGATACTTGAGAACGGATACCGTTGGATACACCTTTTATGATTTAGATAAGCAAAGTTATATTTGGTTTGACAAACTTTCTCTGGATGCGAGCGTTACGCGAAAAGGGAAAATGTCTGAACCTGGAGGTTTTTTTTCAAAGACCGCTCAAGTGGATCCGTTTAATTCCATTGCAGATTCTACCTGGACTGTATCAGCATCGGTGCTTGATGGGAAAAAAATATCCATAGTAAACTTTATACCCTATGGTGGCGAATACGATGAATATGCTTCTCGTGCACGGGTTTGGGTAGATATGGAGATACAGAATTTCCCCCTTCAGTTAAGCTACATCCTTTCTGAAAAAATAGGAAATGGGTTTGTTTATAAAATGCAATTTGCCGTTCCCGAAAGTTCGGCAGTAATGGTTACTTCTTTGAAATACCAGCAAGCTAAACTCGATGATACGATGATTGCTATATTTAAGGCTTGGTCCAATAAAGTAGACTAAAACAGAGTTTTATCTGCTATCACAAATAGAAGAGCGACTGCAGGTATCCTGTAGTCGCTCTTTAACTGAATAACGTAGAAATTTAGAGTGATCGCCTCGTTTTCCTGAGTCTAGGTGTCAAATTATTCAAAGTCAATCCGGAAATAGCATTCAAATGAAATTGAGAGCATTTTGGTTCAATATAGGGACGCGTTGGAACAACGCAAAACCTTGGAGCGAACTATAGTATAGGTGCTTTGAATGAAAAAACTCCTGGCAGCGGGTGTTAATTTCAAAACACCTACGTTCCATTTAAAGGAGAGAAACCAACTAAAATAATCAGAGTAGAAAAACATAGAGCATTTGCCAGCATTGCGAGAGAGTTTGGGCTGCCTGCCGACCGTATTTCAATTATCTGCCATGCAATTGAAGTGAATAAAAAACAAAACAGTGCCTCAGTCATATGCAGGCCATTCCTCAAACTGGGATCACTCACGTCTCATTCAGAATCATTATCTCTCCCGTTAAAACACCTGCTTTTCTCATAAATTAATACAATAATTTTCACTGTTGTATTTCGCCGGGTATATTTTCTGATAGTTAAAAATTAGCTATATGGATTCATCCTCTACCATTTTACAGGACAGTGTTGCACTGTGGGTTTTTTTGAAAAATAATGCTGGAATGGACAGTGTATTCTATGACCAGTTTTTACTTGATGGAGAGGTCGGGGCGCCAGGTTTGTATTTTAATCTTGGAATCCCGAAAGGGCGAAATGGTTTTGAACGGGATTTGTTACAACACGGGATAGGGTCAGAGAGACTGCTCGTTGCTTTTTTTAAAACCTTACAGCCATTTTCGCAGTTAATGAGTGAATTGTGTGTGTTTTTTGAAAAGCATAAAATTAAAGAGACTGGGAGTAGCCTGAAGGTCGTATTCGACTTTGATAAGGCTGCCGGCGCAGGGTTGGAATTCGATCTGAAACATTTTCGACAAACATTAGAAAAACTAACAAAGGCCAAGATGCTGCTTGGTTATTATCATCTAACCAATAATCATTTCTGGCCTCTGATCCATGTTTTCCAGGATAAGCTTGTGGGAAAAACCGCTGCGAACCCAACTGTGAGGCGTTGGGTAGATGGCTATAAAAATAATGCCCAGAGGATTAGCGAACCATCAATTGAAACGCCTGTGACAGGTAATGTGAAGCTTGATAACGGATTATCACGGATCATGGTACTTTGGCGAAACTATATTGAAGCCTGCCGAAGATTAGGAGATACACACGAACAATTCAGGAAAAAAATGAGTGAACTACTTGACATTAAGGATGATTGTCAAACCGCCAATGAGGCCGTGGCACCTTGGGACGCAACTGACCTATACTATTCTGAATCCGATTTCTGGCCCGGCACTTTTCTCGATATGATGTTTTTAACCTTAGAGGATATCGAAGTCCTCCCGGATATAGAAAGGCAAAAGGAATATGAACAGCTAGGGAAAAAATTAGAAATGTATCTTAATACGCTACCGATACAACAGCATGAGACCGATGTATTTTTAAAGGAGTTGATTGATCTACTGAACCTACCTGTCTGGAAAAGACGATATGAACTATATGCTGCCTGGGTGCTCACCTTGATTGATAAAAGCTTCACTTCCATGTCGACAGTATTTCATTCTGTAGATGAAAAACTTATCCTGAGTTTTAGAGCTACGCATTTGGCAACGGTGGATGCCGGAGGGGAATCGTTGGAGCTATGGTCTGAGGTACGTAGTCCAGTACACCAGCCATCAGGAAAAGGTCGGAAGGAGAATGTTCAGCCGGATTATTCCCTTTTTGTCGGAGCCGACCATCTTCCAGATCGTTGTCTGGCAGCGGTAGAAGTCAAACAGTATCGCACCCCCAGCATCAATAATTTCAGCAATGCGCTTAATGATTACACTAAGGCGTTACCTAATGCGCATGTGTTTTTGGTCAATTATGGTGGGATCCCCGGGGCGCTACCTTCTAGATTGAACCAGCCAGAGCGATCTTTTTACTTCGGACAGATCAAGCCCGCCTCAACGGTTGTCGATAAATTTATTAACGCACTCAAAGCGAGGCTACCGGCTTCTGGTCCTATACCATTTGAAAATTTTTCCAACTTGTATATAGATGAATTGTTCGTGGATATCTCCCAGTCTTTAAATAATCGTGAATACAAAGAATTTCTTCAGACTTTTTTGACGGATAAAATCAATAAAGGCCAGGTAGGCCGTCTTATAGCGGTCGACACTGATATTCGTGGCGATTGGAACAAACCTACAGTAAAAAATGTCGAAGAAATGCTACTGTTTTCTTTCAGTGGGTCCACGGATTTTGTCCGTTTTATTACGCCTAATTTCAAAGGGCTAGTAATTACAGACCAGGACGGCGTAAGCGACATTAAAGAAGCAGGTATTTCTATACAAGTAATCGAGTTTCCAAAGGATAAGAAGTTATGTGTGAGAAATTGATCAAGAGAAGCTTCAGCTTACATTCTTTGCCGCGTTATCTAGATAAACGTTTATAGAGTCGGAATCATAAAGAATAATTTTCTTTTCTGGCTGAGTGAAACGGATTTTCCCTTCGTTCCGAAGTTTTTGGAGTGTTGTTTTGCTTGTTATATGAAGACGCAACATTGCCTCTTCACCTGAAATCCATTTATCGCCTTTAGTCTCTAGGTGCGCCTTTATGTGATCGACGGCTCGATCCAGCAAGGCGAAAAAGGCTTTATCTTCCATGCAAATGACTTCCATATCCGTTCGGTGTAAAGCAATTTAAGGATTATCCGACAATCCGGCTATTGTACTCGTCCAGAACATTAGAAGGGAGACTTTTCAGATAGATTTCAGTTGTTTTCAAACTGGAGTGCCCAAGCATGGCGCTGATGGCATTCATCGGAACTTCGGCCAACATTGCCTGCGTTGCAAAGGAGTGGCGGCTCACGTAGCTGGTCAGATTGCTTTCGATACCGCAGAGCTGGGCAATTTCCTTTAGCTTTTGGTTATAACGTTTTCGTGCCCATTGAATGTCTCTGTCCATGAGAGCAGGGGTATTTCTGTTGACAATCGGGAAGATATATTCAGAGGAAGGCTGAGCGGTAAGGTAGTAGTCCAGGATTTCTTTTAATCCGCCTGTTACACGAATGTCGTATAGCTTTCCCGTCTTGTTCCTGCGATAAAATATTCTACCGTTCCGCAAGTCTGTTCTTTTCAGACAGGCCATGTCTTTAAAGTTCATGCCATACATCATATAGCTGGCGAGGAAATAGTTTCGTGCATGGAAACAGGGATGAGAAGAGTCGAGGCTTAGGGTAACGATCTTTTGAATATACTCACTTTCCAAAGCCCGTTTTTCTGTAGGGGTTGTTCTGATCTTGTATTGTTCAAACGGATACAGCTCTTCTTCTACAACACCCGACTTAATTCCTTTATTGTAAATGGCTCTAATGGTTCGCATATATACAGCCAGACCGTTTAGCTGATTGCCGGCAGCAAGATGATAGTTTTCAAAACTCATCAGGAAGCGATAAGTGATCTCACTAAATTTTAAATCCTGAATCCGGTCGTCCCAGGCGTTGGCCTCCTTGGTTCTGGGCCCGCCTTTTCGTTTGGCAACGGGACGACCTTTATTGTACGTCTTAAGCGCAGCAACTGTTCCCTCGTATGATTTGGCGGTACCTATCCGGTTAGCTTTTCTTAAAGCGGCAATTTGCTCGGAAGCAAAGTCAAAGAAGGATGGCGACTGATCCTTCTGGTCAATTCGGCTGCGTAATTCTGCGACGGACAGGGTGGATAGAATGCCAGACTCATGGAGTTTCAGAATAATGTCCATGGCATCCGCCCTCTTTTTCTGAATAATGTTGTTGAGCCGGGAAACCGTTTCTGTGCCGGTATAGGATCTCTTGACGACTTTAGCTTTGTCGTCCCAGTCCTTTTCCTTTAAGCTAATGCCCAGGGGCAGAGAGGTAGTGCGTCGGAAATGGCCCAGCCGCATAATAAGTGGGTATGCTCCATCAAATCGTTTGCGCCGAGTGTCGAGCGCAATCACCACATTTGTGTGTTTCATAGTTGCAAGGTACAAATTCATTTGCACACCATTTGCACACGCTTTTTGGTTTAAAGTGATTCAATATGGTATCGCTAATCGAATTTAGTATTGATAATCAGTATTTTAATTTCATATTGGACCATATCGAACCACAAATCCCGCGACTGTTAATCAGAGGGTCGCTGGTTCAAGTCCAGCAGGGGGAGCGGTTGAAAAGGGTCATACTCATAAGTATGTCCCTTTTCTATTTCTCCTTGTAGCTTTGCTGCAGCATTTAAAAGCATAAGTTGATTTCTAAAACTGGAGAAATGAATGAACAAAACCAAGGCAATCTTTTTGCTGCGACAGATATCGCTATTTACCATCTAATTTTTATCGGTAATCTTATAGAAAACACGATTAATTCATTTACAGAAATTATTGGAAGAATCGATGATTTAGCTGAAAATTCACTTTGGGTGTCTACTAACTCAATTATTATCATTCATACGATTTCTTTTTTAGATGAGTATAATAATTTTATTAAATCTGAAGATTCGGATTTAAATGCCACAATTAAAGCAATTAAGAAAACTGTAAAACCTGCTATCAAGCAAATTAATGAATGGAAGGATTTGAGAGATTTTAGAAATAACGTCCTGGCACATAATTTAAGAAGTGAGAAGATGGCGGTTTCAATCTTTAATCGTGGTTTGGGTTCTTATGATATACCACAAACAGGTGCTGATTTCGCAGTTTTAGTTAATTGTGTATCTATGATTAAAAAGACTTTTCAGTCTGCGTTTAGAGTTAAAATAGAACAAGTACAAAGGAGAATAGATCAGCAAGAGTATGCTTTAAAAGAAAAAAGATTTAAAAATGGAAGTGAGGCGGAAGTGGCTATTTCAAGAATAACTCAAGAAATAAATGAAAATATTTTAAAGTTAAAATCAGATAGCGGGGCTTAGTTGGATTATTCCTGTTTAAGTTTCAGTATGTAGCAGAATTGTTAAATAAGCCCTGTTTTACCCACCTGATGATCACCGTCTTCACTTTAATAATGTCTGGTTCATCTGTACTACTCTCCATACGTACTTTTCATCTTTCTCAACTTTAAGGTAGTACCCATTCATATTAACATATTGTCTATCATTTAGATTTAAAATATCTGTGCCAAATAAAACTGGCAAATTAACAGACTTGCTTATAGGGACGAATCTGTTTGTTTTTTTGGCAAGTCTTTTCATATTTTCATCAGCATCAACGAACTGACTTATAAATACATCGAAGTACCCATTACAATAATCAATGAGAACATATAGGTTCAGCGTAGTTAGATCTTCTGTTTTATACTGTTTCTTATACCAGTCAACGACATACTTAATACTGTCTATCACATCAGATTCCTTCCCAAAATCATAGTTGATCTTCTGTGCGATAGCTCTGAAAGAAGCAATTGAAAATAATGTTACGAGAATGAGGACTATTTTTTTCATGTTTTTAAAAACTATTTTCCGTTAAAAAGAAATGGTTTTAGTTTGAACCACTCTGTAAGATTTTGTTTTTCCGTTGTATGAAAAGAAGTACTCTCTACCGCCACCAAAGGAAATATTAGCCCCTTCAGTTCCTTTGGTAACAATAAAATTACTTAATTGAATAACAATTTTACCGCTACTAATCTTTATTGGGTGTACTTTGATCGCATGGAGTGAGGAGGCCGATCCTAAATATTTAAGAGGCTCATCTCCTAACAACTGTATAGGATGTCCATCAATTTTATCAGGCAACTCAACCACATCCTCATTTATCAGATAAATAGTGGTAGCTGCGCTTCCATTATTATACTTCGGTAGAGCTGATAGATGATTTTTTATTGCCATTTGATACAGCCTTGCTGTGTCATCATTTTGTGGCAATCGGAAAGAAAAGAGGAAGATTGAAAATATTATTAATATTTGTTTCATTTTTTAGTTTTTGAAGGTGCTGATTGGAATAGTTGCAACAACCCCAGTTTTATTATAGATATAAATGGTACCATCTTTCATTCCAAATACGTATTCGGTCTTTTTTCCAGTAGTTATATCCTGTTTTGAAGGTGGCTGTACCCACATTGCCGTAGCGCCTGGTACTTTTTTTGTGCCGCTAGGATGGCTATGAAAATCAACATCACTAATTGAAGCTACCTTGCCTTTTGAAGGATCTCCTACGCCTCCCGACTTACTTGCCTTTACATCTCCATTGACAAGGTTTCCACTATGTTCTTGATTATTACTTGCTTTTGTCCCCCCAGTTCCATCATCTTTTGAGACAATTTTGACCATCTTTTCCATTTTTTTTTCTGGTTGTATCTGCACTACGTTTTTCATAACATCTCCAGAAAAATCTCCCTCATTTATTTTAGTTTCGGTTTGAGCGGCAGCTTCAGCAGTAATAGGCTTAGTCCATCCCTTTTGGGCATAATTATCTTTGCCATACATTTCCGTAGTCGTTTGTGTGGTCTTAATAACATAAACTTTATTATCATCTTTACCGTCAGTTCCAATATATTGACCTTGCTCGTCATAAAAATCCTCAGGTAGTCGTCCATCAGGATCGTTGTATCTAATTGGGATATTGTATGCAAAAATGATAAGGCGTCCAGCTTATCTTATCATTCAAAGTATTCAAAACTTTCACTTTAGAAATTTTTTTTGCCGAAAAGGCAAACCTGCTTCTTTTATAATAAATCAGTATTACCGAATGGAGTAGTATTTCAACTTAGAGTTTTCTATGGAGGATAGAAATCGGAGACAGGATTTAGGGTTATTTGCACCCGATAAATTATCAAATTTCAAGCATACCAAATAAATAACAATTGGAATTTAACTTGCTCATTCTACCTTGGAAAGCCTAAACTCGAAGCGTTTTTGATTATTCATTATATAGCCACCGTTGTTAAAAACCATTTTTATTAAGGCTATTTTCCTCCAATAATAATTTATCTGACGTCACTGTATAGACACGGTGTTAAAATGATACGTCTAAATAGACTTCAAAAACCATTAGTATTCAACAAAAACCATCGCCCCACTTGTTAAGTAGTTATTTTCATTTTATTAAGTTCTTTTTTTGTAAAAATGCTTTTAAATCATCCATTGAAACGAACCGTTCAACAACTTTGCCATTTCTATCAAAGATAACCCCTTGTGGTATAAAAGTAATGTCCATATAATCACCAAGTTGTCGTTCAGAATCCCAGTAGCTCGGCCACGGAAATTTTTGCTTTTTCTCAGCGCCAGTCCAATCTTCCATCTGTTTTTCATCTATTGCCATTGAAACAAACGTCATTTGTCTTTTATTAATTTGGACGAATAACTCTTTCAAATCCGGTACTTGTTTAATGCAAGGGACACACCAGGAGGCCCAAAAGTCAACAAAAGTAAATTCCGATTTCGATAGCACGTCTTTTAAGCGAATTTTTTTTCCTGAATTGTCTTGAAATTCTAATTCTTGGCTAACCCCAATTTCTATTATGCGTTTTTCACGTTCCGAATAACTTTTTAATTTATTCCAGGAACTACTAGATCTGATTCGGCTGGAAAAAAGGTAGAGGCTGGAATCAATTAGGCTAAGGGGAAGCATTTGCCTCTGATCATAAAGCAAAGACAAGACATAATTTTTGTCGGGATGGTCTTTGATTTTGTTTAATACAGCACGTTCGAACTCAAGGTAGCGTCCATAGATGTAACCCGACCGGGGTATGAAACTGTATGATTTGCGTAGTTCTTTTTCGTTATATTCCTTACCTTTTAATAAGCTACCTGGTATATCGAAATATAAAAATCTATGTTGATAGATAAACTCGTTTTCTCCTCCTGTTACTAATACGTCATCAAAAAATTTTGTAAAATAGACTTTGATTACTTCGTCGCCTTTGATATAAAAACGTCCCGCCCACGCAGCACTATCGTTACCGCTTTCAAGTTTCAAAAGGATCCACCTGTCATCTAAACTATCCTTGACGGAAATTTGTGTGATTGAGTTATTTTTAATTGAATCTAAAAAAAAGGACACTTTTTTCTCATCATCAAAAGCGACAAGTTTGAAATCCTGAATATCTCTTTCGAACTGAGTGTAAACGATAATTTTGCCATTTAAAGATTGCGAGTTCACGCACAACGTTACAAGTTGGAAGATCAGACTAGATAAAAATAATCTCATATATAGAAAGTATAGAAAATAAAAAGAGAACGACTCTTGTCGCTCTCTTAAATTGACTTTTTTCAGTAAGCGCACTCTCCATGATAGAACCCTTGAGATTGGTTTGTATCATAACACTCGCAAGACGTGTCGGGAACACTGGGTGTACTTCTACATAATCCACTATAGTACTTTCTCACGATAGCATCATAGCCGGAACAGGTGGTGTTTGTTTTACAAACTGCCGGATCACCGCCGGGGTCAATATTACCTCCTTTGATTTCTCCGAGTTCTTCACGGCTTAATTGCTGGAACCCGCTTGGGATGTTGAAATGATATTGTTTTCTCATAAAATTAAAGTTTGAAACCGAATCTAGTTATTTCAGGCGCCATTAAAAAAAATATTTATGCATGATGTAGGGGATATACTTAATCTATACTACTAATCTCGGATTTTGTAAGTGTTTAAATTATTAACCAATTTTACTTCATTACTCCAAAAAATTAATTGCTTTGGATTTTCTCTGTCAAAATTTTTAAAACTTACTGAGTTATAGTTGAACCCTAGTTTTACGGACTCAACTTTTGATTTTCCTTCCTTTAAAGAAAGAGCAATATTAAATTCGATTGCTTGATTGGGTTGCAAAGTTATATACTCCATTTGCTGAGCATCACAATTTACATTTGTTAAAAAAACGTTTTCTGAACTCGTTACCCAATTAATAAGTGGCCATGCACAACCAGGCAAAGAAACCTCAATTGCAGTATCTTGCAAATTCGTAATTGTAGCAAGTGCAAAAAAACATTCATTCTTTGACGTCTCATTCCCCACACTGTAAGGTGTTCCTTTTGCGACAACTGATAATCTCACATTTATTAAATCCAGAGATTTACTATTCTGCGAATAGGATAAATCATTTGAAACAATAAATAGGAAAAGAAACAATGTTTTATACCGATTTGTAATTCCCATGACTTGTTGTTTTATTAAATTAGTTGCTTTTAGTAATGATCGTACTGGTCAAGAACATCTAAGGCATAGGTATAATCAGTTATTACTTTCAGGAGACCCGATGCCTCATCAGTGCTTAGAACTTTCGTTCCTGTCACATTAGCTAAAAGCCTAACAGTATGTTTTAATTCTTCTAATTGCCTGGATTGTTCCTGTAGCCTTTTTTCATTTACGGCATATCCTTTTATTAGATAGTCTTTGAGTATCTTGTTGGCCCAAATTCGGAACTGGGTTCCTCTGGGAGACTTTACCCGATAACCAACGGAAGTGATGACATCCAGGCTGTAGGAAGTGACGGGTTTGTCTGAATTTGCAATATGCAAAATATGCATATTGCTTTTTTCTTCGAGCTCTTTCTCCTTGAAAATGTTGCGAATATGCCTGGATATAACAGATTGATCCCGGCCAAATAGCTCAATCATCTGAGCTTGGGTAAGCCAAACCGTTTCATTTTCCAGCTTTACGTCAATAGCCGTTTGACCGTCCACGGTCTGATAAATTATGACTTCGCCTTTGTTCTCCATAATTATAAATTTATTGTTTCTGTTTTAAATAGTGTTTATTCTTATACTCGTTCCTACAAGCGCTACTCATTAAATGCCACCACCCAAGCGCCTCCCGGATAAACTCCGTACTGGCCCCGGAACGCTTCATAACGGTCGAGAATGCATGCCGTGCCACATAGGTCGTTACACTTTTATCTATTCCTACCTTCTTCCGGATTTTTTTCATCCAGTCATTAATCGACTGGATAAAAACCTCAATTAACTCATATTGGAGTATGGGTGTAATATCAGGCGATAATACCGGGAAAATGTAATTACCTGGACTCGTGTCCTGGTTAATCCACCGGTTTACGATAACCCTAATTCTTTAGCAATAAATACCGTGATAGGCTGGATACTGCCATCCCGGTCCGATGCTCCTGTAATAATTTATCGATGCAATAAAGTACAATAGATAATAACCTCCCTGGCTCAGAAAGTGGTTCTCTAAAAATTGGAAAGCGATGTACTGACCCGTTTGGGAGCCGGGTACCCAATGGGGAAACTTCCGTATCAGTCTTTCCACTTCTTCGCCCATGTCAAAACCAGCTGACAAAAAACCAACGAATACAAATAGAAACAGCTTCATATATACTCACAACATTGCTGTTCAGACTCGGTGAGAATGAAATCACCAAAAAGTTGGCAGAATTTTCACGTCCAGCGTCCACGCAAATCCATCCGCCCGCAAGATCACCGAACCTTTATATGGCCGCTACCAGAACAAATCCCGCATGTAATCTGCCGCAGCTTATTGCTGCGCGCATAGTGGCCGGTGTAGCTGTTCATATCGTACCAGTCGTACTCCATAAAATATCCCTGACCGCGGCAGTTACTGCAAACAATGAAGGGTGAAGCGGAACTTTGTTGCGCGTTGGCGAGCGAAGCGACCGGGATATTCTTGTCGAAAACCAGCTTTCCTTTCGCATCCAAATAACAAATCGTGTAGGTGTTGCCGGAACATGAATACGCAGAAACGAGCGCAGTGGTTCCGTGGTAGGTGATATAGTGACCCGGTTTGTGCTTTAAATGATAAATCTCCTTTCCGCATGGATCTTCCGGAATCTTTTCCGCAGCCTGTTTTTGGTACTGTGCCACGACCGGATTTTTTGCCGGCTTTTCAAAAGATTTATAATAAGCATTCAGTTCCGAACCTGCGGTTTTGCTGATACGTTCGCGTTGCCCTGGTGTTAATGCCGCATGAAAGTCTTTTACGTAATAGGGCCGGTTCAGCACAAAAAGGTAACCGGCATAAAAATCATGATTTATCACCTCCTTCACCACTGGCATTATGATCTCGACCTTTTCCTCATTAGAGAATCCCTCGATCTCCAGGGCTCCATAGAACTGGTAGCTGGCCGCCATCGTAAATTCCTTGTTTTTGAGAACCGGCAGATACAGGGAAACCAATGAATCCCGGATCTCCTGCCGTGAAGCAGTATGCGACTGATTGAAGGATATGCGGAGTTCCAGCACACATTGATCCTCCCACGACCGGTCAAGGCTGCTATAAGTAAATGTCTCGCCAACCGCCTTTTTACCGGTAAAAGAATTGAGTAACGTATCAATGGTGAGTTTTAGTTTTCTTACAGCAGACGTATCGGTCATTTTTTTGGATTCGCTAACAAATCGTGCACACCATTGCCATTCCGATATTCCTTTGTCCAGATTATTCGAAACCATCTCAACGGTCGTGCTGATACAGCCCGGAAAAACGATAGCTGGCGAAAGTACAGGCGCTCCTGTCTTCGTCACCGAATCCAGTGACCCGGCCAGCAGCGCCAAATGATCTTGCGGCTTGTCGAGCACGGCATACACGCGATTTACGGTTGTAAGCAGGTTGCGGGCAAATTCATCGTCAGCTATTGGTACCCGGCGCTGACTATTTGCCTTTGTAATCACTAATATGGAAAAGAAAAAAATAAGGGGAATTCTCATATATTAAATTAACAATTACCCGACAACATAAAATACCGTTGACCGGGTATTTATAGTACAAACCCGGCTCGGTTGCGTTTCCATGCGTAAAACAATACAGGCACATATTAATTACTACTGCCGGACGATAATACATACCTGTTCACACCCCTATGCGGATTCCTTAGCACTTTAGGGTGGAAGTCTAGTCTCTTCCGGATTGTAATGATGATATTGCTGGTATGATGCTGCCACTTTTCGTTGCAGGCACATCTGCCGCCACTACTACAATAATCAACGGCGTTTCAAAATGACAGCAACTACCAGCAAACCTCCGGCCAGGACCTCAAAAAAATAAATTTTGCGCAACCGATCGGCTTCGCATATATTTGCAACCGAACGGCTTCATATTAATAACACATGAGACGAGACATTTTTCAGGCAATTGCAGACCCCACCCGCCGGGCTATACTGGTACTGCTGGCCGTACAGGCCATGACACCCAATGCCATTGCCGAGCATTTTGAGATTAAAAGGCAATCTATTTCCAAACACCTGCGCATCCTCTCCGAATGCGACCTGCTCAAACCGCGGCAGGAGGGCCGGGAGATCTTCTACGAACTCAAAATCGATAAAATGAAAGAGATCGATATCTGGCTCGACCAGTTCCGGAAGATTATGGAACAAAGCTTCAAACAACTCGATGACGTATTGTACACTTTAAAAAATAAGAAAAAATGAACTTGCTATTTGATTTTACCGTCGACAAAGCGGCTCAAAAGGTATTCATCACACGCGAGTTTGATGCAGACCTGTCGCTCGTATGGGATGCCTTTACCACTGCAGAACTGCTCGACCAGTGGGTAGCGCCCAAACCCTGGACATCGAAAACAAAATTTATGGACTTCCGGGTGGGCGGACGCAGATTTTACGCCATGGTAAGCCCCGAAGGAATGGAACGCTGGGCTATTCAGCAATATACTTCCATTAGCCCCAAAACCAATTTCAAGATGCTGAATACCTTTGCAGATAAGGATGAAAATCCTCAGCTGCCGGGTTCCGACTGGGATTACACATTTAGTGAGCAGGACGGCAAGACCACCGTGCATATTATCATTTACAACGAATCGCTTGCCCGTATGGAGAAGATGATTGAAATGGGCTTCAAAGAAGGGTTCACGATGAGCATGAGCAATCTGGAAAATCTGTTGCAGACCTTGTCTAACCGGTCCTGATCATTGCTACCTGGCGCATCAAAAACAAAATAAGCGGCACCTACGCTCTCACTAATCTCATAGTTTACCCGGCAGGTAATGGCCGGGTAAACTATTTACGGCCTCCGCTATTGTTTGCCTGCACCGCAGCTACGTTTCGGAAAAAAACAATGTAACCGGGCATTGCAATTATGTTGTTAAAAACAAGTACCGCGTACATTAAAACTTCATTAAATCCATGGCGGACATTATGAAAACTTAGTTTCCCCGCACCTCCTTTTCTACAGAAAGAAGTATTTTTATCGAAACCGCTGTATATGCCCACCACCCTCCTTACTGCATTGCTTTTTATAACAACACTGGTTTCTGCATCTGCTAACCGACTCACAGATGCGCCAACCCATTCAACCCAGGTAGCTGTAGGCTCTTATCACGTGCTGACTATCAAAAACGGGGCGCTCTATGGCTGGGGCGACAACACACAGGGCCAGTTGGGCCTTGGCGCCGTAAGTATGGAGTATGCTCCGGTACGTATTGGCACAGATAATAAATGGAAGATGGTGGCCGCCGCCAATTTTCACAGTCTTGCCATCAAAGAAAATGGTACACTTTGGGCATGGGGCTGGGGCAATAGTCATGAAATGGGATTGGGCCAGGCTACATCCAAAACACTGGTACCTCTGCAGGTAGGAAAAGATACCAACTGGATGTCGGTATCTACTGCACCCGACAACTCGGTAGCACTTAAAAAAGACGGTAGTCTCTGGGTATGGGGCAATAACGTGAATGCAGCCCTGGGCGTGGGCAAAACGGCCAACTCATCCGTCTACATACCCACCCGGGTGGGCAAAGACAATGATTGGGTAAAAGCTACAGCCTCCCAGCATATGATACTGGCCATTAAAAAAGACGGCAGCCTATGGATATGGGGTCGAAGAGGTGGCAGTTCCATCTTCGGCGTACCGGCTGCGCCCGATGTGGTCACAAGCCCTCAAATGCTGGGTGCCGATAAAGACTGGAATCATATATACGTACACAACCGGCATGGATTTGCATCAGTTGTTGCTGTTAAAAACAATGGCACCTGCTGGGGCTGGGGCTCCAATAAAAGCGGCAAACTGGGCCCGGGCCACAAAGAAGATATAGCAACCCCTGTAGCTTTACCCCTGCCAACTCCCGTGGCCTCAATGGCTATTGATAACAATCATAGCATTGTGGTAAAAGGAGATGGTTCCCTCTGGCATGCCGGCTCGTTTCTGAAAAATATTGCCGTAAAAAGCAATGAGATCAATCAATCTGTGAGCTTCATACCACTGCGCATCGATGGTAAATGGGCTGCTGTATACAAAGGCATGAATTTTACACTGCTGCTCGATCAGCAGGGCCAGTTCTGGACCTTTGGCACCAACGACAAAGGCCAACTGGGCAATGGGTACAAAAACAGTAGCTATACTCCAACAAAAGTAGCCTTCCCCTAAGCAAAAATTATCTGCCGGCTCATCTAAGGGAGTTTATTTATAATAACTATTGCCGCCAAACTCACTATTTCCAAAATCGCCAGGAGCCTGCGGTTTGGAATGACCTGTTGCGCAAGCAGATCGATAAGCGCCCCTATTATCAGGACAGGAAGAGCATATGCCGCCCCTATGTACCTACCGGGGTCACCCCCTCCCCGCACCAGGGTAAATATTACATATGGCAGATATAACCCAATAAGTATGTTCCAGATAGTAAGGTTATATTTCATTTTCAACCGTTGAAGCCTGAAATCAGATAAACTATTGACCCTTAAAATACACTATAAATTTTTATTGATTTCTGCCAGTGCGCATCTATAGCTAAATCTGAATAGTTTTAAAAATACAAACAACCTCCTATTCGGCCGCTGCATGACTCAGCACCGAAATACTCCAGGCCCTCCAAATAAAATACCTTACCAATTGCCTGAAACCTTCCAACCGACCTACGAGGGGACGAAATCAGCAGATATTTAAATTTTGGCCAGTAATAAAATTTATTACTGGCCAGAATAAGTAAAAGAAATTGGCCATAAATAAATTTTATTACTCGCCAAAACTTATATTTTTGTATATTTATATGAAAATAAGTAAGTTATGCGGAGTGTTATCGGTCGAATAGAGGAACAAAAGATCCTAAACCAGAAAAAGAACTCCTCCAAAGCGGAGCTTATTGCTGTGCTGGGACGCCGACGCGTTGGCAAAACGTATCTTATACGTAACTACTTTGCCACAGACATTGTATTTGAACTCACCGGCATACACGATGCCAGTCTCCGGATTCAACTGCAAAATTTTACTATTGCCCTGCAAAAGGCCACTAAAAGTCCGATACTCGCTACGGTTCCATCTAACTGGCTCGAAGCCTTCACGATCCTTGAGTCCTTCATTGCAACACTCCCCACCACGCAACCAGCGGTGATTTTCCTGGACGAGTTTCCCTGGCTGCACACACATAAATCCAATTTTCTGCAGGCCTTTGATCACTGGTGGAATAGTTCGGCTTCCAAAAACGCTCATGTCAAAGTAGTAATCTGCGGCTCGGCGGCATCCTGGATGATCGATAAGGTAGTAGAAGCAAAAGGAGGTTTGCATAACCGGGTAACGCAAACAATCCGGCTTCTCCCCTTCACACTGGCAGAAACCGAAGCCTATCTCAAAAGCGAGGACATTAAGCTGGATCGCTACAAGATACTGCAACTCTATATGGCAATAGGCGGCATACCTCATTACCTGCAGCATATTAAAAAAGGAGAAAGCCCGGCCCAGATCATCGACCGCCTCTTCTTTACCAAAGATGGTCCGCTGCAAAAAGAATTCTCCCTGCTATTTGAATCCCTGTTTGATCAGTCGCCACAACATGAAGCAGTCATTCGCGCTCTCGCCAAAAAAGGAATGGGCCTCACCCGTCAGGAGATCATTGATGCAACAGGAGCCAGCTCCGGCGGAGGCATGAGCCGTATACTAAAGGAACTGGAAGAATCTGGTTTTATCACACCCTATATCCCTTTTCAAAAAACGAGCAACGACAGCATTTTTAAACTCTCCGACGAATACTCACTCTTCTATCTGAAGTTCGTAGATAAAGTAAAGACGATGGGTGAAGGCAGCTGGCTATCACAGTTCAACACTCCCTCGTACATCAGCTGGAGTGGTTTTGCTTTTGAATCGGTCTGCCAGAAACATATCAGGCAGATCAAAGCAGCTATCAACATTGGCACAGGTATAAGAACGGGAGTGTCGGCCTGGCGTTATTCACCGCCAAGAGGCAGTAAAATGAAAGGAACCCAGATCGACCTGTTACTTGATCGTAATGACGGCGTCATCAATCTTTGTGAAATGAAATTTTCTAAAGAAATATTTGTCATCGATAAGAGTTATGCGGATGAGCTCGACAATAAGCTGCAGGTATTTGTGCGGGAAACAAAAACAAAGAGTACCATTTTTCCAACTATGATCACTACCCGGGGTGTAAAGAAAAACAGTTACGCTGCCGGTCGCGTGCAAAATGAAGTGACTATGGATGACCTGTTTAATCTTTAACAGAATTAAAGATCGTAATCACAGAAAGTCGGCAACCACTTTAAACCCGATTCCTGTTTAGCCCGCCACACCGTTTACGCTACTTATTATTTCCTGACAAACAATCCGCTAAGCGCCTTCAACCGCAATGTTTTCAAAAAATTTGGCCCGATCAATTTATTCATCGTAATATTGCGATATGGGACTGACGAAATCTGAAATGTTCACCGATAAGCAGAACAGGCTGGCGCAAATGATGAAAGCCCTGGCACACCCTGCGCGTATCGCCATCATTCAGCATCTGGTAAAGGCACAGGCCTGCATCTGCGGCGACCTGGTAGATGAGCTGGGCCTGGCGCAGGCTACCATCAGCCAGCACCTGAAAGAATTAAAAAATGCCGGCCTCATACAGGGCACCATCGAAGGTACCAGCGTATGCTATTGCATCGACCGTAAAGTATGGCAGCAATACCGCAAAGAATTTGACACATTCTTCGTCACCCTGACGATGAATGAAAATTGCTGCTGATTTTTTTTACTCTGATTAATCGCAATATTGCGTTCTAACGATAAAAACAAATAATATGCAAACAGCTGATCAACTCAAAGAGATCGTAAAGCAGAAATACAGCGAGATCGCCCTGCAGGACAAAGAAACCAATGCCGCCTCCTGCTGCGGATCTGGCAGCTGCTCTACCGAAGTGTACAATATCATGACCGATGACTACTCCGGCATGCAGGGCTACAATCCCGATGCCGACCTGGGCCTGGGCTGCGGCCTGCCTACCCAATTTGCTCAAATCAAAAAAGGCGATGTGGTGATAGACCTGGGCTCAGGTGCAGGAAACGATGCGTTTATAGCCCGCGCAGAAACTGGCGACACGGGTAAGGTCATCGGCATAGACTTTACACCTGCCATGATTGAAAAAGCCCGCATCAACGCCGATAAACTGGGATTTAATAACGTAGAATTCAGACAGGGCGATATTGAACACATGCCGGTGGCTGCAGATACCGCTGATGTGATCGTGAGCAACTGTGTACTGAACCTGGTGCCCAACAAAGATGCGGTACTAAAAGAAGTCTTCCGCGTACTTAAGCCGGGCGGTCACTTCAGCATCTCAGATATCGTACTACAGGGAAATCTGCCACCAGCCATCCAGGAGGCGGCTGAGATGTATGCGGGATGTGTATCCGGAGCCATCGATCAAACCCTCTACCTGCAACTTATCAGCAATAATGGCTTTAAAAATATAACTGTTCAGAAATCGAAACCCATCATCGTACCCGACGATATCTTATCGAAATACCTGACGGCTGAAGAAATCCTGCAATTCAGAAACAGCAGTACCGGTATTTACAGCATTACGGTATATGCAGAGAAACCTGTTCAAAGCGCGTGCTGCGAGCCTGGCTGCTGCAACTAAACGATTGAAATATGTCTGCTAATAATTGCGCGCCTGCTGCTCACCGAAAACGCCTCGGTTTCATCGACCGGTACCTGACACTGTGGATATTCCTGGCCATGGCCACCGGTGTGGCCTTAGGCGCCTTCTTTCCTGCTGCACCCGATTTTATCAATCGCTTTTCGAGCGGCACTACAAATGTTCCCCTCGCCATCGGTCTCATCCTTATGATGTATCCGCCTCTGGCCAAAGTGCGTTATGAAAAAATCGGGCGCGTGTTTACCAACACCAGGATTCTCGGCACTTCCCTGCTGCTAAACTGGGTAATTGGTCCGCTTCTGATGTTTGCCCTGGCCATCCTATTCCTGCACAATCAGCCGGAATATATGATCGGCCTCATACTGATCGGCATTGCCCGGTGCATAGCCATGGTCATCGTGTGGAATGAACTGGCAGAAGGTAACCGGGAATATGCGGCTGGGCTGGTTGCCCTCAACAGCATTTTTCAGGTTTTGCTGTATAGTGTGTATGCATACATTTTCATCACAGTACTGCCACCACTTTTCGGACTCAAAGGAGTTACTGTTGATATTACCATCGGGCAGATTGCAGAAACGGTTGCTATCTATCTGGGCATTCCATTCGCTGCTGGCTTCTTAAGCCGTCTCTTGCTAACTAAACTGAAAGGCGAGGCCTGGTACAATGAAAAATTCATCCCGGCTATTTCTCCAATAACCCTGATCGCTCTCCTTTTCACCATCATCGTAATGTTTAGCCTTAAGGGCAGCCTGATTCTGCAGATACCGATCGATGTACTGCGGATTGCACTGCCCCTGGCTATCTATTTTGCTATCATGTTTCTGGTCAGTTTTCTGCTTGGTAAAAGAATGGGCGCAGACTATTCGCAAAATGCGGCCATTGCATTTACCGCCGCCGGCAACAATTTTGAGCTGGCTATCGCTGTAGCTATCGGCGTATTTGGCATTAACAGCGGGCAGGCTTTTGCCGGCGTTATCGGCCCGCTGGTAGAAGTGCCTGCCTTAATAGCACTGGTCAATGTAGCTTTCTGGTTAAGAAAAAAATATTATTCGCCCGCGCAAAAAACCATCTGATATGAAAATTGCCTTCTTCAGCGACATTCACGCCAATCTGCCCGCCCTTGAGGCCTTTTTTGCTGATGTTGAACAAAAGCAACCCGATGCGCTGTATTGTCTGGGCGATCTGGTGGGTTATAATAGCTGGCCCAACGAGGTGGTACAGGAAATCAAAAAGCGTAATATCCCCACCATCGCCGGCAACTACGACTTTGGTATCGGACGCATGAGTAATGATTGCGGTTGTGCATATAAAACAGAGGCGGAGAAAAGCAATGGCCAAATCTCTATCTCCTACACCAATGAACGAATGGGCGAAACCGAAAGACAATATTTACGAACGCTACCCGCTCATATAAAACTCGAATTTCAGCTCAACGAAGACAAACTCAATATCCTGCTCGTACATGGTAGCCCCCGCCGGATCAATGAATACCTGTTTGAAGACCGGGAAGAAAAAAGCCTTTTACGCATTATGAAAGACGCAGATGCCGACATCATGTTGTTTGGTCATACACATAAACCCTACCATCGCGTCATACAGGAGACCAGCGATACCCAAACCACCTACCGCCATGCAGTTAATATTGGCTCGGTGGGAAAGCCGAAAGACGGCGATCCCAGGGGCGGCTACGTGCTGCTGACGATTAACCCCGATAGCTCTATCACCCGCTCCGACAGCATCACCGTAGAATTCATTCGCTTCACGTACGATGTGGAGAGGGCAGCCAAAGCAGTAGAAGACAGTCCGCTGCCCAATGAATATGCAGATATGCTGCGAAGAGGGTATTAGGCCTAAGATCCGTGATTTCGCTAACAGAACATTTCTATAGAGACGCAGCAGCGCGAAATTCTCAGCAGAGAATGGGCAATCTGAAATATTCACTTCTACTCCCAAATTCTCCAGATCCAGCATCCTCGGAAAGAATTAAATTTTCTATGAAGATCAAATCCTCTTTTTCCAATTGTTTGTTTCCAACAAAAAAGAAAATGGGTATTGTACTAAGGAAAATGGCAAATGCCCACCACATTGAATTTCTCTTGCCTTTATTTACATCCTCCACTGTATTTGAAATTTTAGTACCCGGGGGTATAATAGCATTATTTTCTTTGCCGCTCAATTTCTTCAAACAGGCCTTCAATCATTTCGTGAAGCTCCATTTGGTTGCAATAGTAGTTGCCTATTTCCCCATATTTTTTGAATGTAGAAAAGTTATATCCACCTTCAATATCATTGTAATAGATAACTGATTTGCCAAGTATCGCTACAACCCAGAAACCGCCACCATCTTCACCCATCGTATTCTCTTTCCATTTCTCGGGCTCTATTTTTATATACTCCCAAAATTTTAAACAGTCAGGCTTAGCAAATAAAATGTCACCACAATACTCAATATCCTTTTTTATGCTTTCCTTTTTGGCAGGTATCCACATATTAAAAATCATATACTGTTACCGAAATTCCTTTGTCTGATAAGCTTTCTTTAATTAAGGGCTCAATTCTATCCCAACTACCTCCCGCAAGTCCGCAGCCAATTCTTGGCATATGCACAGTAGCTTTTTTCTCAAAAGCAAATTGGGCAACCTTATATAACCCAGATTGAACTGCTTCGTAACGGATAGGCGAATTGCCCAGCTCGTCTTTATTAATTTTGTGCTGTCCAATTAAATTCGCAATCCAAAACGAATGTTCAACCTCTACAAATTGTACCTTGCCAAGCACAAAATCCTTCTGAGATCTGAACCATTCTCTATACTGTCGCTCTGGTTCTTTCCAGCGTTTTGAAATGGCCATCACAAAACCTTTTCCCCAGCCACCGATGTTATTGCATACATGTACTAAAATTTTATTCCCCTCTACCTGTGGTTTAGTTGCGTCGCCTTTTATGTAGTTTATCTCCATTTTCTATTGGGTAACAATTTTGTATAACTTTTATTGGTGGCCACCCCGGCCTTTGCAGGGAGTATACAGTTGTTGGCAGATAACTGCGGTTAAATTTATAACTAAAAGTCAAGTCTGCATTCTATTGCCTGTTGTTATTTCCGGGCATGTGGCTTTATTGAAAAGAATTCAAACTCCAATTCTGGCATGCCTTATCTACGCTAAAGCATGCCACTAACATAAACATACCCATCCTCAACAAAACACCTTCTACTTCAGCAAAATAGGTCCAATCAAAAAAAATATTTCGCCGGATTCGTTCATTTTTCTTTTACTTTGTATTTCAAAGTACTTTTTAATTATTTGATTAAAATTCCCGACGCCATGAAGATTAAACAAGTGTTCGCGCTCGTACTATCCATGACCCTGTTTGGCAGCGCCTGTGCCCAGCCACTGGATAAAGCAAGACTCGATCAGTTTTTTGATCGGCTGTTTGAAAAAAATAAAGGTATGGGCAGCATTGCCATTGCCAAAGACGACAAAGTCCTTTACACCCGCTCCTTCGGCTATAGCGAGGTCACTGAAACAAAGAAGACACTCCTGACTGACCAGACAAAGTACCGGATCGCATCGATCACAAAAATGTATACCGCAGTAATGATCTTTCAGTTGATTGAAGAAGGTAAACTAAAACCCGGTGACAAACTGGATAAGTTCTTTCCACAGGTACCCAACGCTGAGAAGATTACCATTGCGCAAATACTATCACATCGCAGCGGAATACCTAATATACCTCCCGATGGTTCAGGCATGCAGCCAAGAACAGAGGAAGAAAGGGTCGCCGAAATCGCCCGGCTGCAGCCCGATTTCGAACCGGGCAGCAAACATCTGTACAGCAACTCGGGCTATGTGCTGCTGGGTTATATCGTAGAAAAAGCGGGCGGCCAGCCTTATCAGCAAGCACTAAAGGAACGCATTGTATCAAAACTGGGGCTACAGCACACTTATATGGGAACGGGAAATACCAGTACAGACAGAAACGAAAGTCTTTCTTACCGGTATATGGGCGGATGGAAAGAGGCCAAAGAACCGGATTTTAGTATTACCGCCGGCGCAGGTGCAATCCTTTCAACACCTGTGGATATGGTAAAATTTATACAGGGTTTGTTTGATCTGAAACTGATCTCCCAAAAGAGTCTTGACCAGATGAAAACAATGACAGATGGCGAAGGCATGGGAATGGAGCCTTTCACATTTGCCGGCAAAAACATGTATGGTCATACCGGAGGCAGTTCAACATCGGGTGCATGGCTCGCCTACTACCCGGAAGAAAAACTGGCACTGGCCTATACTACAAATGCAAAGATCTATCCGGTAAAGGACATTGTCAGCGGCGTTTTTGATATTTACTGGAACAGACCTTTTGAAATACCCGGCTTCGATGCATTTAAGATAAGCGCAGAAGTCCTCGACCAGTACACAGGTATTTATACAGCGCCTGGTGCGCCGGTAAAATGGATCGTTACACGGAAAGACTCAGCACTTTTTATTGAGCAGGAAGGAGGAACGGCTATCCCGCTAGAAGCAACGGAAGAGAACAAATTCACTATTACTACAGGAGTGACTATTGAATTCAATGCCTCCAAAAAGCAAATGACCATCAAACGCCCACAGGGTGAGCGGGTGTTTACGAAAGAAAACTAACTATATCGGCCAGATTATTATTCGATGATCCTGTTGTATTAAAAAGAAGAACACCGGCAGTGTAAATCATATAATGACATTTACTGGCCGGTGCCACGCTTATATTGCTCCACCTGGTTTTACCATTTCATCAATTTTATATACGGCAAAAAAAAACAAACAGCAGCAACACAACAGAGAAAATAAGCATGATCCAGTACCCCCTTTTGGGGCTTACAATAATTTTATCGGTCTTACCGGGGAGATATTTTACGGAAATGGATTGCCCCACCCGAAATTTATTATGCTTTGCTACAAAACTGGCTTCATAATACTGGCCAGCCAGAACACTGCTGTACCGGGTATGCACCCTGTCTGTTGCCGGACCTCTTTGATAGCGTGTAGTGTGTATATGTGTGACAATTCCGGAAGTTGAGATTCCCTCCTTTCTTATCTTTTCTTCCAGCCGTATAAAACGAATCGTTTTCCAAAGCGGAATAGCACCGATTATACAAATAAGAATGTATACGCCGATCATCTGTCAAACAATTGGTTTATTTCATTTTTGGTAAGCCGGCACCTGCCTTTATCTGTCGAAAAAATAATTGCTTTCTGCTGTATTAGTCCCGCGGCCTTATATACACTCACTTTTGTGTTGCCAAGAGTAAAGATTTTAATGTATTCATCATTACGCCAGTTTTCCTTTTCGAAAAAAGAAATAAGAATCGTATACAGACTTTCCAGTGTGTTGCCCCGGCTGCTGAAACTAACGCTGAAAAAGTTTTTCAGTTCCTTTCGCTCATCTTCCAGTAACAGGAGAAAGGTAGTGTCTGTTTCATTTACCCGATAGTCAAGAGTAGCTTTGGCTACGCCGATACTTTTTGTCTTGCCATAGCGTTGCCATTTCTCTTTACTAACCCGCTGCTCGGTAAGCTGGGCCAACAATACGGTGGGAGTTACTGATAGCAAAATAGCCGCAATGATCATTCCTGAAAGAAACTTCATCTGTGCAGTTTTATTTTTATTCTAAAAACCATTCCGTATGCCCTTTTTTGTCACAAATCTCCTGAAATGGACAAAGTTGTTGGGGTTCTTAACCTTACCATCATGGTCATCTTTCATCTCTTCCGGCGTATATTGAGTCACATAGCAGGGCATTATTTGCAGTGCCTTATTTTCTTCGTCCTGTGTATACTCTATTTTTACATTAAAATATTGCTCATCGAGATATCCAAGTTCTTCCATAAAATTTTCCGACTGTTCTTTTGTCCACGCCAGGTAGTACAAGGGGTATTTATCTACCCAGCCTTCCTGCAATAACAATTCGGTAATCGTGGCGCCGGTAACAATGTGCTCAGCATGATGTGTATCGCCATCGGGACCAAAGGTGATAATGATGTCAGGTTGAATAGCGGGTATTAATTTTTTTAACGTATCTAACAGACGTTTATGTTCTCTGAAGTACTTTCCTACTCCAATCTTTGTATCAAGGCGATCGATCCCTAAAAATAGCGGCTCTTCAATGCCCATAATTTTGCAGGCACATCTTGATTCTTCTTTTCTCAGATTTCCCAGGGAATCACCGGCAGGAATTTTTGTCACCCTCGTTCCATCTTTTCCATCGGTAGCAATGATAAGTTTTACATTATATCCCCGTTTCTTATATTTTATCAGCACCTCGGCCACGGCTGTTTCATCATCCGGGTGAGGAAAGATCGCCAGCAGGGTTTTTGTATCCTGGGCAAACATCTCAACTGAAAACAATAGCAACGAAAACAATAATGCTTTGCTGCATAATAACTGGTTCATGGTTTTACTGTTTAGATTCATGCAGGTTTTTCAGAAACCCTATAACCCTTACATGGCGAGAAGAAAATTTTTGATACACGGCATCATCCTGCTCTCATCATCGGTCTCGTTAAAATAGCTAAGCGCAATGAGATATATGAGCTTTGATTGATCATTGCGGGGTCAATTGTTTTTCCTGATGGCTGTAAGGGTACGTTGCAATGATGCTACTGCTTTGTCAGAGGTTGGATGGCCAGCTGTGCAGCCGTTAGAAATTTTTCAGCAATAAGAAAACAGCTTAAAGCGATTGTGAAAAAACTTTTCTGTACAGGAAAATAGCACTTATTAGTTACATTTTGCAGTAATAATTGAGTGGATGGGATTAGTATTCCCCTTTTTCAGCCAAAAGTTGATTTTTATAACGGCGACACTCCTACAATGATAGTAGCCTGATTATCATTTCGGTCTGGCCGGATCCCCTGATTCTTTAATACGATCTGATAGAGAAGTCGTTTTTAGTCATTCAACGAGTTAATGCCCTGTTCTTTCAGCTTTTCCAGGGCATCTTTCATTGCCCTGACCTGTGCGGGCGGATGACCCTGCCAGATTGTTACTTCGCCAACTACTTTGAACGGATGGATGGAGCGGAAGGATTGCGTGGGGTTACCGGGAAATTTCCGGTCTGTCAAATCAGGATCATCTTCTATTTCTCCGGTAGGTTCTACCAAATAAATCCTTTCCCTTCCCTCGCCGACTGCCAGTTCGGCTCCCCAGATTGCAGCATCGAGTGTTCCGGTAAGAAAAATGTATTTCGCATTCTTTCTTTGCCCGTAGTTTGAATTATAACCAGCTTCAACGCGGTCACCCACTTTAAGATCAGCCTTAGTGCCATGAAAGTAGGTACGGGCAAAAGGAGTTTGAAAAGGACTGCTATCCTGACTATTCGGCTGCATAGGTCTTGATTTATTGCTACTACTTATTATCTACTATATAACTCAACTCGGTTACACCGCTGGCAAACTGCCGGGTGGTTTGTAGCTGGAGTTTTACTTTGTCTTTTATCCCGGTAAACAGGGGAATACCCTGACCCAGAATAATCGGGTTCACAAAAAGCCAGTAGCCGTCAATCAGGTTTTGCTCCATAAGGGCATGGGTAGCTGTGGGGCTTCCAAAAAGCAGAATCTCACTGCCGGGTTCTTGTTTTATTTCATTGATACGTTGCACTAAACTGTCACTGATAATGGTGGTATTCGTAAGCGCCGCCTCTTTCAATGAACGGGATAGAACAATTTTGTGTGCTCCGTTATACCAGCCTGAATGTGCTACATCGTGTTTGCTCGCTCCCGGGCGGGCGCCGGCGGCGGGCCAGTAATTTTCCATCATCTCATAGGTCACCCGGCCATACAGTGCGGCCTCGGTCTGACGGATACGATTGCCCACATGGTCAAAAATTTCTTCATCAATTTTAATCCAGTTCATTTCGCCATTAGGCCCGGCTACAAAACCGTCGAGCGAGATATGCATAAAAGAAATGATCCTTCTCATCTGGCGCTGCTTTTTATTAGCTATAAATATCCGAAATTCCGGCCATTTTTCATTCAGCTTTCCCCAACTCTCGCAACCTGTTTCTGGCTTCTTCGTATGTTGGCGTTATTTCCAATGTCTTTTTATAAAACCGGATTGCATCAGACTTTCGGCCCAGCGCCAGGTAAATATTACCCATCGTTACCATCACAAGATCCCTGTTGGGAAATTCAGCTACATTATTTTCAGCAATGATCCTGGCTTCTTCATACCGCTTTAAATCATACAGCTGCTGGGCCAGGAAATTCATGGAGATCCAGTCGATATAGTAACGGGCTGTATCGAACTTCATGATTTTGTATGCATCAACCGCCTTTCCGGCTCCAACCGTCCCAATTAAGGTTTCAACTCTTTTGTGAACGGGTTGCTTCACCCTTACCGGTACATTGTAAAGAACCTTTAACAGGTTGCTGGTAATACCAAAAAAATCGGTGGGTGAGCTGTTACAAAGAATAACAACCATACTGTTAGTAGAAGGTATTCTTCGCATAAATGAAATAAATCCTTCGGTCATGCCGAGGTGAAAATTAGAAGCCACACTATCAGTGGCCGTGTATTTAAACGGCTGATTAAACCAGCCAAAACCGTACCTGGCCGGAACTATACCGGGAGTAAACATCTGGTCTGTCAACTCTTTATTCAACAGGGTGTAGTTGGATAATGCCAGATGAAACTTAAACATATCCTCTACAGTAGAATAAATATCGCCCGTACCCATGGTGTTGGTCTGGTCTCTGAAATCGGCAGAAGTAAAGCCGCCAAAACTATAGTCATAACCGGTGGCCCGGTTGGGCACAATCTGCGTATGGTAATAAGAACCAGAGTTGTGCATGCCGGCTTTTTCAAAAATATCCTGTGTCATCAGATCGCTGTACGATTTACCGGTCACACGCTCCATTATATAACCCAGCGTAAAATATCCCCAGCTACTGTACGCATACTGTGTGCCGGGCTTAAAGGCCAGTGGCAAATCAATATATATTTTTACATACTCCCCGCGCGTATACTTCTGCCGGCTTATGCGTGGAAAAAAATCACTGATCACATCATAATTGGGCATCCCCGAAGTGTGGGCGAGCAACTGGCGGATAGTGACTTTAGCCGCCGGGTTGTTTTTAAACTCCGGCAAATAGCTGTCGACAGTACTATCGAGGCTCAGCAATCCCTTTTGCACCTGTATCAGAACCAGGGTTGCCGTCAGGGGTTTGGAAATGGATCCCAGCATAAACTTAGTACTGGTAGTATTGGGGATATTCCATTCGCGGTTGGCGAGGCCAAAAGCTCCTTTGTAGACAACCTTGCCATTCTCCGCCACGAGTACAGCGCCATCAAACATATTGTAGTCATGATAGGCCTTCATGACAGATGCTATCTTTGACGACTTGCTTTGCGCGAAAGAAAAAGCTCCCATCAACAGGGTTACTAAAACAAGATATCCCTTCCGCATATGCATTGTTTAAAAGTTAATTAGTCATGGCGTGATGTCTGTTACTCTATCAGTCAGCAGTTCCGTTCTGGCGTCTCCACCGCTTTACTAAAAGCTTTAAAGCGACTTTTTATATATTTTCACCTTATCGCTCAAAATGGTGGCACTGGGAATTATTATTTTATCTCCGTTATCATCCTGAATAATGGTGGCATTGAGGCTAATCTCCACCACCCTTCCTTTACTTCCCTGAAACTCTATGATATCATCTATTTTAAATGGCTTGTTGAGAACGAGGAAAATACCACTAAAGAGGTTACTGAATATCTGTTGTGAAGCAAATCCGAGTATCAGCGTGGTTGCACCCGCCCCGGCCAGCAGCGAATGTGCAAATGTGCGGGTTATTGGTAAGGTAAGCAGCGCCCAGCCAAATCCTAAAAAGTAAACGGTGGCCACCACCATGTGTTTGATAAAAATAAAACTGGTAATGTCCATCTGGTGGCCCTTCGTTTTTTTGACAATCAGTCGTTGAAGATACTTGCTCAGCAGTGTTGCCGAGATAATGGTAAGCGCAATAATGATCAGGAAAATTATCAGCGATTCAGAATCACTAAAAATTCTTTTAATATATTCCATCTTTTTTATTTAGCGTTGCACCGGTGCCCGGTTTGCTTCATTAGGTTTTACTTCCTTTTTCCAGCTGTTCAATTTTCTGCAGAATCTGCAGAATCATCTCGTTTTGATTCTCGAGGTGTTTTAATATCGTTTCCACCTCCGTTTCTGCCTTTTTGTTGACATTGAAATCTTCTTCGGCTCTTGTCTCGGCATGTTTTGACTGTAGGTTTTGTCCTACCATAATCAATGGCATCAGAAATATCTGGATCATATTCGAGATAAACAGCCAGAGCACAAAGGCCGGAAAAGGATCAAACCGCCAGGCAGCCGGTGCCAGGGTATTCCACCCCAGCCAGATAATAGTCCAGATAAAGATCAGGAAGAAAAATTTCATGCTTCCCACATGATTGGTAATCCATAATGCAAGTTTATCGAGCGAAGACAACCGGCTTCTGTGCCGGGCATTTGCATTATGAATCGGGGTAAGCCTTCGCTTCAGTTCATCCAGTGTTTCGACCTGTTTATACTTCATTCTACAATTTAACAATTAACGTGAGAACCGCAATGAACCGGGAAAGTACATCCGCGTCAGTGTGCCTATCGGGAGTTTATAGAAAGTAAACCAGCGGGAAGCAGCTTATTTATGCTTACTCTTGCATACCTTGGGCTAAAACTATTTTTTGCATGAGAGGGCTTTTACTGTTCTTTTTGCTCAATATTATCATTCAATCAAGCGCCCAGGACAAGAGGGATTACTGGGAAGCGTATTTAGCACAATATGATAAAGGCGTAGGCTCGATCCTGGTCAATATGTCACTAAAAGAAAATGCGCCTATTCTTGAGTTCCCTTTCTTATTGTCGGCCAGAGTGAAAATAAACCATTGCTCAGCAGAGGGCCTGCCCGAGCAGGACGGGTGGGACAATCTCTATAAAATATCTGATAAGATCAAAGCCGAAATCGACAGTCATATACCTTCAATAGCTCCGGGCGTCTTTACTTATCAATGCTGGCGAACCGACTACTATTACATCAGAGATACTACTGGTGTACGTCAGCAATTAACGACCGTTTTTAAAGATTTTTTCCCTGATCAGGAGTATAAAATAGAATTCAGATCGGATAGTAGCTGGGCGGCTTATCTCACTTTCCTTTATCCGAATGAGGAAACCCTAGAATACATTTCCAATGAAAAAGTATTATCACAACTGATGGAATCGGGCGATAAACTTATCAAGGCAAGGAAAATAGACCATTGGTTATATTTTAAAACAGAAACGGGTCGCAGTAAGTTTATCATATATGCAACTGAGCAGGGTTTTAAGGTTGAAAGCCAGGAAAACGGTCAAAACAAAGAACGGAATTTTAGTCTTCGCCTGTCCAGAACTGACAAAGTCGATATTAAATCCATTTCGGCTATTACGTTACAGTTAAAAAGAAAAGCCCGGCAATATGGTGGCGATTATGATGGGTGGGAGACGTTTGTAATAAAAGAATAAAGCGGCCGAAGGGTCTGGTATTTTTCAGGCAGTACTTTGATACCGAAAAACCAGCGCCTACAGCCGCTCTTCATTTCTACGGCCAATTCTACTAAACTGGCCTTTATAACTTTTAATAAACCGGCAATCTCAATTGATTGGGCGGTTGGTAATAAATGGGGTAAGCGGGTTAAAGTACTGGTCTGTTTTACAATACAGCTGCCATTTTTTAAAATCGAGATACATTTCTGAACCGGTAAAATAGATGGTCTTTGAGCCCATTTCCGGATGTGCATTTCCGTTCTTATCCTTAAACTCAAGCGTCACTCCCACTTCTTCAATCTTCCAGGCATCGAGGGCAAAAAAAGGACCGTTGCCAACCGTGTTGTAGTTAATATCGACCATTACACCGGTTTGCTTATAGTTTGCCAGGCTGTTGAAGCTCTGATCAAAGGCGGCAGCGCGTGGCAATGTAAAGCTGTTAGTGCTCCATATCTTCAGTTCATCCGCATAGTTTTCCTGATTGTACCCCTTGCGCCAGTTGTCTGTGCCCGATGCAGGATACACCCGGAAAATCAGTTTCGATCCCTTTTCCTTATTGTCTTTGCCTGTTTTAACAGAAACCTTTGCTACTGCCAGAAAATAATCGGCATCTTTAATGACTGGAGCAACCGGAGTGGTTGACGGCGTTTGCTGGGTGCCGGAATTATTTGTTTTGGGCTTTTGAATGATGGGTTGGCTTGTTGTCCTTTTTATCTGTGCATGAGTCATTGCTATCATGCATATACCGAATACTGCGAGAAGAATTTTTTTCATTGTAGGCTGTTTTAGGAGGTAAAAGTATCCGGACAGCATAAGCCCATCAATCATCAAAAAAGATGATTTTGGAGAGGAGTGTATCATTAAAAAACAGGAGAAAGCGGTTATAGAGTACTACGTCTGTCTGGCAGCCATCGCGCCCCTGCAGACCCACCAGGCATCGCAGGTTATTGGAGAATAAATTTCTGATCCGAATCAGGCGTGATGAATACAATACCTGGGAAATAAATACTGCTAAGATGGAAATAGCTGTACACTGCTTACCTTATCGCAGCTGATGCATTACGTAACGCACAAATTTATCACGGGGTCTTGGGCGCTCCATTTTTTTGCAACAGGAGTCAATCGCCTGGCGTATGGCCTGCTCCGGTATTGACGGATACATTTTCAGAATCTTATCTGTCAGATAATCCAGCTCCCAGGGTTCGCCACAGGAGAAGAAGAACCGGTCGGTCCGGCGTCGCTTTCTGCAAAGATAAAAACACGGAAAAAGGATCTTTAAAAGAAGACACGCCAAAACTTATTAATAACCCTTAACGATGCTGTTATGAAAATGATTGTTGCCTGCTGTCTGACGTTTTTATTCGTCTCCTGTTTAAACACCAGCCCAACTGATGCACAAACCGCAGCACTAAAACGGCGTATCACGATTCTTGAACAAAGAATAGATTCGTTTATAAGTACAAACTCTTCATCTAACCGCATAACAAAGACAGGCAGCAATGGCATCTCCTATAGTGCCGTCCGTATGACCAATCGTTGCCTGGCAATTACTAAAAAAGGAACTCAGTGCAAAAGAACCGCTAAGAATAATTACTGCTGGCAGCATGGAGGATAATTTGAAATTATTTTTGCGCCGCTTCGCCTCCTTTACATTCATTCGATAGATTAAATACAAATCTGACGCATTCTCCCCACAGTATTGTCTCTTTCGCCCGGCTTTTGGCAACAACCCTTCTCCTATCTTTAACAAAAGAAGTTTATGCGAAAGATTATCGTAACTCAATTCATCACCCTCGATGGTGTGGTAGAAGCGCCCGGAGGCAATGAAACCCCTCACCCGCATGGCGGCTGGCAGTCTCAATACAGAAATCCGGAAAGCGGCCAGTATAAAGTGGATGAGCTGGCTGCTGCAGACGCATTGCTGCTGGGCAAAAATACCTATCAGCAATTTACCGGCTACTGGCCTGGTCAGGCGGGCAACTGGTTTGGCGATCGTATGAATGAATTACCGAAATATGTAGTATCACGCAGCCTGCTGCAGGCCGACTGGCACAATAGCCATATTATTCGAGATGTAGCAAAAGAGCTGGCTGCACTGAAACAGACCGATGGCGGAAATATTCTCGTCTATGGCAGTGCCACGCTTGTCAAATCGCTGCTACATCACGATCTGGTAGATGAGCTGCGATTGATGGTATATCCTGTCTCCGTTGGTGGAGGACTACGGCTTTTTGATGACAACCGGGAGTTAAAGAAATTTGAGTTGAAACAGGCGCGGACGATGGAGAACGGAGTAATTATTCTCGAATATCTGCCGGTACGCTAACAGTGGTGAGTACGGTAATTTATTAATACAGATTGCTCACTTTATCTATGTACGGGGCTTCTTCTTATACAATACCTCCCGGTATTCGATGCCCCACTTCGCAATCTCATCAATGATTGGGGCAAGCGTACGCCCATGTTCTGTTATCTCATATTCAACCGTCACTGGTTTTGTATCCAATACTCTGCGCGTCACCAGGCGGTTTATTTCCATATCCTGCAACTCCTTCGACAACATCTTGGCCCCGATGCCGTCTACCTCGCGCAACAGGTCCATAAAGCGCAGACTATGGCTTTGCATCAGCGTACCCAGGATATGAAACTTCCATTTGCCCGACAATATCTCCATCGTATCCCTGATAGCCTGCATTCTTTTTTGACAAACAATATTGTTGTTGAGTATGGCTTTCTTTTTCATATACATATCGCTGAACCGCAAAATTACGCTTAAAATGACCGGCAGGAAAGCTGGTTTCCTTGAGGAAACTGGTTTCTGAATGGAAACAACTGGCTTTCGTAAACCAATCGGGGCATAGTTTTGTTGTACCAACACAATAACTAATCAATACGCTATGACTTTCCCGGAATACAGTACCCTCTTTGAAGATATCATACATACAGACACCCCCCGGCCACCTTACGACAACCCGCAGTACCTGGATTATGTAAAACTCAACTGGTCGCGCATGAACCGTTGGTTTAAAACAGGCCGGCTGCTCGATGAAATGGTCACTCTCATTCGCCAGATCGATCAGCCTCAACACTGGATCGTGATTACCGAACCCTGGTGTGGCGACGCTTCACACAGCATACCTTTTTTTGAAATGATGGCCCGCGAAAATCCACTCATCACCCTTTCTTACGAACTTCGGGATGCCCCCCCCTTCCGGATCGAACAGTACCTGACCAATGGCACAAGGTCTATTCCCAAACTCATCATCCGCGATGCGCATGGCAGCGACCTGGCCACCTGGGGACCAAGACCCCAGGATTGTCAGACCTTGTATCAGGCATTGAAAGCAGAAAAAGCTTCTTTTGATATGGTAAAAGTGCAACTGCAAAACTGGTACAACGCCAACAAAGGACTGGATATTCAAAAAGAACTGATCGGATTGCTTTCACCCGTTATCATTCCGCGTTAACAAACTGCCTATATAAAGCAATACGGGTTGCTATTTTTTTCACACGCATTTCCATCAACTATTGCATGGCTCAAACAAAATCAACTATTATTATGACCACGAATACAACCAGTAATAACCCGCTTATCTGTGATCCGGCAGAAGGTATCTGCGGCATACCCGATAGTGTAACTGGTAAACCGGTTACTATACCAAATACAGAAAAGCCGGTCAAGATCATCTACTTCACAGACCCTATTTGTTCCTCCTGTTGGGGTATAGAACCCCAGTTAAGAAAACTGAAACTGGAATATGGTCAGTTTATAGAGATTGACTACCGCATGGGTGGCTTACTTCCCGACTGGAGCTACAACAGTGGCGGTATCAGCAAACCATCGGATGTAGCACATCACTGGGATGAAGTGAGTCTTTATTATGATATGCCCATTGATGGCGATGTGTGGCTCGAAGATCCGCTCCACTCCTCTTATCCCCCTTCTATAGCCTTCAAAGCAGCTCAAATGCAGGATAAGGATAAAGCTATCTTATTGCTGCGCGAAATGAGGGAAATGCTGTTTCTGCAAAAGAAGAACCTGGCCAAATGGGAATATATGGCAATTGCTGCCAGCACGGTTGGGCTGGATACCACTCAACTGAAAACAGATTTTGAGGGAAAAGCAAAGGACTTATTTGAAGAGGATCTTAAACTGGCAAAAGAATCCGGCGTTCGCGGATTCCCAACGATGTTTTTCATCAATGACGCAGGCGCCAAAGAAATCGTGTATGGCTCAAAAGCCTACTCCTTTTATGAAACAGCCCTGCTGAAACTCTACCCGCTGGCAGTAAAAGCTGAATATGCTAAAACACCGGAGTTTTTATTTACCAGATACCCCTCATTAACCGCCAAAGAATTTGCAGAGCTGTCTGCCACTCCCCGCTCAGAAAGTGAAAAGATACTTGACACTCTTGCAGCAGAGGGCAGACTTGAAAAAATTATAACAAAAAATGGGGCGATGTGGAAGGTAAAGCGCTCAATTTCCTGATTCGGAAACACAGCAAAATTGAAAATATTCAACGCGAAGGTCATTAGATCTTCCTTAGGGAATCTAACCCGATCACCGTACGTAGGCCCGCGAAGCATCGCGGGCCTACGCTATAATGCATGAGTCAGTAAGATCATATGACCACTTTACCTTACCTCGTTTTTTATTCGCATATTTTCTTGCTAACCACATTGGCCCCGGAGTCCACGGGGCAAAGGATCGATTAACCCGACGATGCAAACATTTATCCAACTGTAACAAAGAAATTAACTTTCATGATTTACCCGCATACCGGCGATGCTTTATATTCCTGATATACATGAACAAAACTGATATCCGGCAGGAAATCTCCCCCACTTGCAAATACAGGGGATTTTTATTTTATTAGTGTTCAGTTTAATAAGTTCTGGCCTGGTTATTTAGCAAATCATCCGTCAAAAACGATCCGAACCATGAAAAGAAATGTCCTTACTACTGCTTTACTCCTGGCCTCCGTTACCGCTACTCTGGCCCAACAGACAAGCCAGGTATCGATAGGTGCCGGCCTTAGTCGTTCTTCTTCCGATATAAAAAAAGAAGCTTATGCCGGCAACGGATTTAACCTGCAGGGCGATGTATTTATTCCTTTTTTAAGTAAAAACCGGTTTGCGCTTGGGGTTGTCGCCGGTGGTAGTTTTTATACTTCTAAAAGTCTTAGCCCGGATGCAGGCAGTACGCAAGCTGCTTATAAATTATACAATGGTAGCCTCACGGTTACCAATCAGCAGAAAGGATCTTCCACCAACAATGGCTTTACCGCCTCTGCCGGCCTGCAAGTCTCTTTCTCAATTGGTCAGCTCGCTTTGTCGCCTTCAATCAGCGGTGGCTATTTTAATCTGCAACAGGATGGCTTTACGCAACAGGCGACAGTAGAGGGTAAACCCGTCGCCCTTCGTGAATCAGTTGCAGCAAAGCATTCGGGTTTCATCACCATTCCGCAGATCCGGGTCAGTTATCCGCTCACTGGCCGGTTGAGTATATATGCATCATCTGCATTTATCATGGGACCCAAAGTCACTACAGAAGAGCGTCGGCTGGTGCCAGCTGGCGGGTTCAATGACCAGCATACCTACGAATCGCAGCAGCTTTCTACCGGCTCTATGCAATCTCAAAAAAATGAAACCAGCTATCGGGCATTGAATGTAAATGCCGGTCTTAGCTGGGCATTGAGTAAAAATCCCCGTCGCACAACAAAAAAAGAAACCAACCCGGTTTATAGCGGAGGTGGCAATTCGGGAAATAATCCACTTTATAATGGTATGGCCAAACCCGGCAATCCTATCGGTGGTATCATTGTCAAAGGTGGCAAAAACCCGGGTGGAAATATGCTGGTAGTTTCCAGCAATGAGAACGGTGAATTTGAGTTAAATGGATTGGAAACCGGCGAGTACCAGTTTGTACTATCTGCACCGGAATCATCGCAGGGCAAAAGCATCAATGAGAAAGGAGTTAAACGGGTCAACGCATCTGAAATGGCTAAACCGGGAAATCCTATCGGTGGTATCATTGTCAAAGGTGGCAAAAACCCGGGTGGAAATATGACTAACCTGACTGTTGACAGCAACGGCAACATACGATTTGAAGTGCTGGAAGCAGGCAATTATAAATTCATGGTAGAAACGCCTGGCAATACCAATCAACAGAAAACAAAAAAGAAAACTGTCGAAAAAGCTACCAGTGGCCTGAAAGATACGCTGAAGACGAATGTTTGACGGGATTCGCTTATGTTTCAATCGTGACCAGGGTTCCTTCCCGGCTACTCTCCATTACCAGCTGCCATTTTAACTGCTCAGCCCGGTGCCGGATATTTTTTAAACCATTACCAGCAGATACAACACCAGGATCGAACCCATCGCCATTATCTTTTATTAAAAGTTTTTTCCGTTTTGCTTTTATGATCAGCAGCAGTTCTATTCTGTTGCAGTTAGCATATTTAATAGCGTTATTGATCACTTCTTTAGCAATCAGTAACAGATTCCGCTTCTCCGGTTTTGTAAGCAGGTCTTCGGAATTGGGTGATTCGAAAGTGCAGCTGAGTTCGATATTTTTTGCCAGGCAAAGCGGGTGAGCAAATTTTTTGATCCGTGCAATCAGATCCTCTACGGTGTCTTTTGAATCATCCAGTATCCATATCATATCTCTCAGCCCGGCAGTCGTTTGTGTTAACGACTCTTCAATATTTGCCAGATGGCTTTGCGGGTTCCCGTCCTTTTTTGCCAGGTGAGTAAATATTTTGATTGAATTGAGATTGCTGCCGATATCGTCATGAAGGTCAATGGCAATACTTTTCCGAATCTGCTCCTGCTTGCGTAATTGAGTGATCCGGAACCGGTAAAGGAGGTATATAGCAGCAGCGATAAGTGCCAGTACTGCCAGCTTAAACGTCAGGGTCTGAAACCATTTGGGCGAAAAGAAAAGCGTGGTTGTTATAAAATGCCCCGGCCAGTCATCGGTCCTGTACCTGGCTCGTATGTCGATCGTATACTTTCCCGGTGCCAGCCCTATAAATGAAATGGAATTGCGACTGCCCAGATCAATCCACCCCTCGTTCAATTCTTTTACCCTGTACTGGTATTCAATTTTAGCTGTCTGAAAAAAAACGGGTGCCGAAAAAGTCAGGCGGGTTTGAGTCACGTTGTCCGGAATTTTAAAATATCCGGAACGAACATCCATGGTATCGATTTTTGCCCCATTTGCGAGATCTGCAACAAGGTTGTCGAAGAAAAGCGGTATTTCTGTTCTCCTTTCGCCCAGTAGTAAGGGATCGATAACAGACAGCCCCTTGGTGCCGCCGGCATAAATAAGATTATTAAAAACGGCTCCGGTATTCTCCTCAAAGCTATTATTCTGCAAGCCGTCATTTTCAAAATAAGACTCATATCTGTCAGCTTCATTGAGGTGAAAAACAGATAATCCGTTGTTGGATGTTACGAATAACAGGCTGTCATGATAAGGAAGTAGTTTATAAGTACTGTTACTGGAAAGACCAGTGCCTGTGGTAAGTTCACCTACGATATTGAATTTTTTGTCCAGCACAATCACTCCATGTCCGTATGAGGCCACATAATATAAAGGTCCCGAATCATAGACATCAAAAAAAAGAGAGTATGTTTTTTTAGATACCGGATTAAAGGGGGAAAAATTTTTAAGCGGTTCAAGTTTTCTGTTAAATACTGTAATAGAATGATCGCCGGTCACCCAAAGGTTTTTGTCTCTGTCAACATATAGTGCGTTAATAACATTTTCAGAAAGCCCTACCGAAGAATGATCGTCAAACACACGAAGTATCCCTTTACCGGCTGCCAGATAATAACACCTTTAAAATTTCTTGTTCCCAGAGCAATCACTGAGTCGCTCAGCCATGCATGGCTATTAAAAATAAACTGCCGGCCCGCAAATTCCTTATAGAAGTTTGCCAGGGGGATAAGCTGATCATTTTTTATAACAAAACTTCCTTTGTCGTTAGAAACAATGCTGTTCCCTTTCAGATCTGTAAAAGAATGATAATAGTTTATCCCGGGCTTAATATTCCGGATCATTCCGGTTTTATTATTTATCAGATAAAGTCCATTTTGCCCGCCTGCATAAGTTATCGAATCATTTTTGGGATCAATATAATACAGATGTTCCATTCTGTCGGTCGAAGTAGCCGACTGATACATACGATAGAACGGTGAAACGTTGTTTTTTGCAAAAGCAAGACCCTGGTGACAGCCGAGCCAGAGATTATCCTGGCGGTCGATAAAAATTGAATATACAGAGCCAATCCAGTCTTCTGGCGGAAGACTGGTATTTTCACTCAGTTGCTCATAGCTGTTATCTGACAGGTCTATGCGAATAACTTTTTTTGCATCGCTTATCCAGATACGGCCGCTTTTTTCCTGGAAACAGGAAAAGACTATTTGACCAAGAACACCGTTAAGAAAGTTCAGTTGTTTACTTTTCAGAACGATTTTATTATCAGGGTCCAATTCCAGCAGTTGTAATCCGCCGGTGCCGGCAACAAGTACTTTCCCGTTTTTCAATACACAGGCGTCGAGGGTTCTGAATAAAGCCTCCGGACTTTCAGCGTGTCCGGCTACTTCCTCTTTTTGCATATCCATCACAAATACGCCATCACTCCTTGTAAATACCCAGGCCAGTTGCTCCTGTAAAACCACTCTGTCAATAGCCTGTTGCTTCAGGCGAATGGAAGTTGCTGCCGGTATTAGTACGGGGCGCTCTCCGGCAGAAAAGTCAAGCGTAAAAATTCCGGCCGTACTGCCAATGTAGATACGACCACCGAAACTAAAAAAACAGTTGAATACCAGGCTGCGCATTTCCGGATCGCGTTGCTGATCGTACTGAAACCAGGTGCTGGCAGTACGATAATCGATGCCATCAATGCCGCCATAAGAAGTAATTACCCAGATGCTATGATGGATAGTGTCAACAATAAGATCGCGGATATCAGAACCCGATAAAGTGTGCTTATTTCGATTATCTTTATTGAAGATTATATTTCGCCGGCCATCGTACCTGTTTAGTCCATCCTGTGTTCCTGCCCAAATGAATCCATATGGATCCTGTACTATCTTCCTTACATATGTGCTGCTCAATCCTTCGTTTTGAGAGACGTGATTGATCTGATAGCGTAAAACGTTTTGGCTGAAAGCCTTACCGTACCACGCAATAAGAAGGATAAGAAGAAATAGTCTGACAACTAACATAAACAGCGTTAAATGAAAATACAACAAAAATGCGAGTGGTTATTTGTCTTCTATATCCAGGAAGATCAGACATTAAGCATAATTCTAAACAGGCTGTTCCAAACAATTTGTGAAGCCGGTAATAAGCCAGCCCATTCCATCTGGGTAATCCGTCAGAAAATTGTTGCCGAAGATGGCATTAAAGGACGTTTCATTCCAGATGTCCAAACCTTCGATGCCGATGGCAATCCATCGGTGCTGGTATCTGTACCGATGGAGCTGATGGGCACACGTGCAGACGATCCGGATGCCTGGATTGCAGCACTACGATATATCCTTACTACCGTAATACACGACCGGAAAGCAATATTTACCTGGTCGCATGGTTGCGGATTCGGAGTAAATGTGGGTGATTATGAAACGGCAAAGTCCCTGAGAAACGAATTAATCCGGTTTCCCGATAAAATTGACAGGAAAGGGGGAATCGTAGAAACAGTACATAAAAACATTCTGCTGAATGCCCGGCAATTTGATGAAATAAATCATAGCTCGTTCAGGTTCCTGCTGGATAATGAAAACATGAAGCCACTGCCTACAGATAAAAAGCTACAAAAAAACGAGTTTTACTTTGTTGAAAAGGGGGAAAGTTTTGATTGCGCAAAGCTCGAATTGCTGTGGATGTCAGATTTTGCAAAAGCACTGGAAGACCTGAACCTGAACAAGCCTTTTGACCTGATGATCATGATAAACTGCTATATGCAGCTGTTCGAAAACGGATATATGCTGCGTCGTGTGGTGGATGTATTGATTGGTCCCGAAACAACCATGTGGGCCTATGGATATGATTACAGAAAAATTTTCGGCTACGTTGAGGAGAATCCGGGGATTGGCACGGCTGAACTTGCTCAGAAAATTGTAGCGGATTACATAGCCATGCATGCAGACATGGGGCATCAGCAATATCTGAATGAAACAATGCTGTTTGCCAATAAGCTGGATAAGTATGAACTAATTAATGCAGAGCTGCAACAAACAACAGAAGAGATGTGCACCAGGATAGATGAGCTCAAACCTGTAATTAATAACTTGCGCGGCATCCCTTATTTTAAAACAGTCTCTCGAAGAGGTGGTATCTTCTTACTCGATCTGGAGTTGTGGATAAAGACGCTGTATGAAAAACAAATGTTACTGGACTCGGATACCGACCGGCTTAAAGCATTTCTGAAGTTAACAAAAGAAACACGGATTGCAGAACATATAGGGGCCGAAATTATTAGTGCTGATAATGCCGGCCCCGGAAAATTCGGTTATGGAGGTTGCTCGCTTTTCTTCCCTGCCGGCATCACGCTTACTGCTGCAGGAAAATTTGGCTGGTGCGAATATCTAAGCGGCACAAGGACCTCACCCTTTCAGCAGGATTCGAGTTGGGATGAATTTTTGAAATTGCTGAATGGGTGATGCCTTAACTAACCAAGATCTGGCGGTATCTTTACCTCCTTCGATACAATTTCCACATCTTCAAAAACCTTTTTTGGTGCGAGTGATTTGAACGAAATCACATTTACCTTTTCACCGGTTGCCAGCTCTTTAAAAACCACGGTAACCGAATACGCGGGATTTCCTGAAAGCTCGCGGCCCAAAACGATGGTCCGGTGTTTTTGCTCGTCGAGTTTCATGTCATGTTCTGCCATGTTGGTAGTTTTAGGTTAAATAATAGAACTATTAAAACAAAGGAGTCAGTTAATAGATATGAGCTGTCTTCGCACCGCCTCCAGGATCATTCCTACACGGCTCTGAACATTCAGTTTCTCAAAAAGGGCTTCGCGGTATCCATCAATCGTGCGGGGCGACAGGTGCATACGGGTTGCAATCTGTTTGTAGGTAAGGTCGCTGCCTGCCAGTAAAAGAAACTCTTTTTCCCGGTCGGTGATTTGTGGTGCTGTCTCCACAGATTTCAGCAGGCGCCGGTAATTAATGTTTGAAGCATCTCCATTATACAGCCCGGTGGTATATACCTCATTCAATGCACGCTCCAGCTCATCGGGATTCACATCTTTCAACAAATAGGCGGAGCATCCTGACTTAAACATATTGATAACCGTAGTGTCATCGTCACGTACCGACAGGGCTACTATTTTACATTGCGGATAAAGATCACGGATTATCCTTGCGGCTTCAATCCCGTCTTTTTCAGGCATATTCACATCCATCAGCAGCAGGTCTGGCTTAGGTTCAGTTTTCGCCAGCTCTTCCAGCAGCTGCTCGCCATTGGTAGCCTGCAATACCACGGTGAAGTGTTCGAAACTATTGATAAGCAATGTCAGCGATTTTACAAAAAGCGACTGGTCATCGGTAATTCCTACGGTGATCTTCATACCTGTTAAATTAACCAAATTGGCTGAATGAACATTTCTTTCCAGGAAAACCATAGATACGAATAAATGGGTGATGACTGCAAATTCGGTCATCCTCACTTTTCCGTCAACCAGTAAATCCACGGAATAAATACGGGTTTTTTCCCCTTGCCTGTGACCTTTGACCCGGCGTACTTTAGCAAGCGAATCAGTTACTCCTTCTCTCACCTTAACCTATCTACCATGGCCAAAGCCAAAAAAGGGAAGCCGGCTCCCAGGAAAAAAGCCGCTCCCACCAAAAAAGCAAATAAGTCTGCCATCACAATGGTAAACTTCAACGACACTATCTCTTCCATCCCTGCCCGATTGACTGCTGTATCAGTGGCAGCAAATGTCGGTGTCACTTTTTTTGGTGGTGTGGGAACAGCCACTGTGGCACTATTCCGAAGCGGTTTGCTGATCAATATGCAAACACTCACCGCATCCGGATCAGTCAGCTTCTCAGATGTTGCACAGTTTGACCGGATTACGGTCGATGGAGTCGGCACAGGTGCAGGACCCAACGCTACTGTGATCAATATCAGTGTGCCCACATCACCTGCTACTCCTACCAATTTCCCCGCCGGGGAGTTCCATATTGGCTATATCGTTATTTAACCTGTCAACCTGCTTTTTATGAAACCAAATCGGATATTACTGGTTCTTGCCTTCTTCTTCATGGCAATGGGTATTAAGGCACAGACTGAAGAGAAAAAAGGTGTGTTTACCGAAGAAGATCTTTCGTCGGGAAATTATAAAGACGTATTCCGCAGCTTTTTTCAGCTGGCATTCAATCAGCTTACTTCAGAAAAAAAAGAGTTTGCTTTTACTACCAACCCTTATGCCATAATGGTAAAACTGGATGAAAACAAACTCAAGACCGAAGAATATTTGAAATATACCTGGCTTCGGAGGTTCAATATTTCATTTGCCGGAAAGCTGAATGAAGCAAACAGATTTAATGGCTTCTCCTCCGGTATAAAATATTCGATCATCAACCAGCGTGACGAAACAGTCTCCAGATTGTTTTTGCAGCAGGCCCTGAATGCAAGTGCTGAACGCACCAGCCTGAATCAGGCATTAAGTGCCTACATACAATCTTTTTCCGGTGATGGCGCTTCACAGGCCAACACTGAAGTAAACAGCATTATGAATGGCGATGCCAAATTTAAAGATCTCAGTCCGGCTCTTCAAAGTAAGTTAAAAGAACTGGCCGGTAGCGGCAATTTCAATAATCTGAAAAAGCTTATCGACAAAAGCAATGATTTTAACCTGAAACAGGTAGCTATCGATGATTACAATGCCATTAAAACGAATTTCCAAAAACGCTGGCTGGTGACTCTGGGTGTAAGCGATACGACTTATACGGATAAGTTCAGGTTTTCAACAGTCGTATTATCAGCAGAGATCTTAAAAGGTATTTCCAATCCTGGCAAAAAGGTAGATGTAGAACTTAGTATCAACGGCGGTTACAATTTCGTCAACGACACACTCAAAGCAGGTCGCGATCTGGACCGTCGGGCACTACAGGTCGAATCCGGCTTCAACTTCATCTTCAATGACGGGGCTGTTTCCTGGGCCGAGTTAAAGGTCAGCGGTGAGTACAACCGGGTTTTCAAAGGACTGTATACCGACGAGCGAAAAGATCTGCTTACAATCAATGGCACTTTGCGCCTTCGTTTATTCAGAGATCTCTGGCTGCCCATTGAAATAAAATATGATCCCAAAAAAGGTCGCGTCTTTGGCTTCCTCGATGTACGGTTCAACTTTACAGCTTTAAGCAGGAAATAACCTTTTTATGAAAGCAGTTGTCTTCATTATCCTTATGCTGATTTTTGTTGCATTAACTGTTGCCGGCATCAACGTAATCCGGCAATCGGAAAAGGCCTATGAGACTTCGGTAACTTTTTCACTAAAGACACTGGAGAAGCCTGCTGTTACTCCTCCCAGCTATAGCGTAGTGAAAGACGGTTATGCACAGGCTTTATTATATTTTACACTGGCCATTGGCGTTTGCATTTTTGCCCTTTTGTCTGACCGGCTCACGAGTATCACCTTCAGTCCTGCCGGAGGTGTCAGCCTGATCTTAAAAGATCTTGCCAGCCAGGTCAAATCACTTACCCAGGTAAGCAATGAGCAGCAGCGTGTTTCGGTCGGAGCAGGCGGGGCGGCGCCGCAACCACTGATCAAACACCTGAGGGAGGAAAACAAAGCGATCGGACTCATAGGTGATATCGAAAAAAGCCATCAGATGACTGATAGTCAAAAAGGCCGGTGGGGTGGCTCGGCTGTCAGTAATGGACGGGCTCTTTCCGCTTTTATTTATCCTGATGACGACGGCCTATTTAAAGTACGGCTTGAAGTGAGCAGCACCGATCCGGGCAAACCACTCAAAAACCTGGTGAGATTCCATCTGCTTGATAATTTTAAAAACCCTGATCCGGCAATCATTCCTGTTGATGGCAAAGCCGTGTTACTACTCGATAAAGTGTATGGTCCCTTTACAGTAGGAGCCGAAATAGCTGAAGAAGCGACACAACTCGAGCTCGACCTGCGGCAGGTGAAAGCAGCACCAAAAGAATTCCGTTAAATTATGTTATAGCTATCTGATCAATTCGTCCACACCTGTATGCCAAAAGCAGGGAGTTCTATCGGTAACGTCCCATTTTGTAGCCGCCTTTTTCCCTTTGCACCAAAGAGACTTTTCATTTTCCTACTGCCGTCAACAGACAGTACTGTCTGTTGTGCAATGCCCGACAGGTTGACAATTACTATTGCTCTATTCTTACCTTCTCGTCTGCCAAAACTTAGTACCTGGTCATTACCATTGGCAACAACCTCGTATTTTCCGGAAGCCAGTGCTTTATGCCCTTTTTTTAAGCGGATCATTTGCCTGTAATGATTCCATAGCGAAGCAGGGTCTTTCTTTTGTTCCTCCAGCGAAATACCGTCATTTGGCTTCATGCTGGTGCTATCCCACCATGGACCGGTATTTTTATACCATAATGCCATACCCGGGCCATTGGCCCCGGTGTACCAGTCAAACGCTTCGCGAATGGGAATATCATTTCCATCGGTCATACCCTGTATGGCTTTCCCTTTCATGCCAATCTCCTGTCCGTAGTAAATAGATGGAATACCTCCCATAAGCAGATTGAGGGTTGCTGCAATCCGGAGCTTTTGCTGGTTGATGTTTTTCACTGAAGCAAACCGGGGCGTATCATGGTTTTCCAGAAAAACAACCTGTTGTCCGCCGGCAGGCAAATGCAGAAAAGTACTATCGGCCGCGGCCAGTATTTTTTTCTTGTCAAACGACTCAATGGCAAACTTCAACCTGAAAGCGAAAACGCGATCCACTGCGCCTTTGGTAATATAGTCGTATCCATAAGATCCCCAGTTGGCCTGTTCGGCAACAATCTGCAGGGCAGGATTCTTTTTTCGCAGGTCGTTGAGTAAAGGACTCCAGAAATCGTGAAACAGGTTAGTAAGACGGCCGGCGTAATCCAGGTCATCCATCATATGATCGAGGCGGAAGCCGTCTACGCCATCGTCAAAGCGGCCATCTCCGTTGGGGTCCATCCAAAACTCCAGCACCCGCTTCGTATAATCTTTTACTGCCTGGCTGCGCATATCCACTACGGCAATCTGCTGCTTCGAATTGTTGTAGGTGGTAAATTCTGGAAAGTCAAAAAAATACCAGGGCTGGCGTTGCTCTTTGTCTTTATAAAATATGTAAGGGCTGTAGGGCGATGCGGGATTCTGATAAGACTCTTTAAACCAGGGATGTTTGCCCGTTACATATTGCATTTCCACATCCTGATAAATTTTCATCCTGCGCTGGTGCACTTCTTTTACAAGGGTCAGGTATTCCTGTATCGATCCATAGGCGGGATCGATCTTTTCAAAATCAGTAGCGAAATAGTTATGATAAAAATCTGACTGGTAAAGCGGTGTGAGCAGGATGGTCGTTACGCCCAGCTCCTGCAGATAGTTGAGCTGCCGGCGCATGCCTTCGAGATCGCCATGCCCATCGCCATTGCTGTCAAAAAAACTGCGTTGAAAAACATGATAGATGATTTCCGGCTGGCTGTAACCGGCTGCAAACTGTATCGAAAAGACAAGGCAAAGCAATATTTTTTTCATATCAGCTCATTTTTCTTTGAACGTAACCTGCCTCAAGATGGTTTGCGCCACCGGCTGCAGGGTGATAGTTTCAGTCTTTTTGCTGGCGGGATTGAATACGGTTGTTTTAAACAACAGCTTTTTATTTTTAACCTGCTGTAAGGGTTTACCGTCGTAGGTATAGACCACCAGTCGCGAAGGCGTATACATTAAATCGCTGAATCCCTTTAATGGAAACGATTTCGTATGTTCGGCTGTAGCTGGCAGCGCATGAGCCAGTATCAATGCGCCATAGGTGAAATAGTATTCATTGTTACTATCCTGCTCCACACGGGGTGCCGCCATTAAGTCTAACTTTACTTTCTCCGTTCCCTTCCATTTTTTTCTAACAACAATGTATTCACCTTCCATAACATATGCGGTACTGAGCTTGAAGGAAGTTGCCCAGGCGGGTTTACGAATTTTTAGTGCAAAATCCGCATCGTTGGCGCTCACTTCAAAAACGATGCGGTTTGAAAAAGGATAACTGGTTACCTGTTTTATGGTAACTACTTTGCCATCCACAGATGTATTCAGTTCAGAAGGGCCGAGCAAAGAAGCAACCAGATCCTGTCCCTGTCTGAGCCACATATACTGGATATAGTAGGGCGTTATCCTGCCTGCATTCGGCACACAGCATACCGCCGCATCCTGATGCACAGGCGAGTATTTATAGCGGGTTTGATGTTTTACCAGTGTGTCGCCATTCAAACCACCTGTCATGTAATAGGAGTTATCCGATTTGAGATAGGCAATACAGCTTAGTTCCGGATGACGCGCTCCCTGCGCTGCATTGAAAAACAGCCGCTCAATCTTATCTCCATAATCTTTTTCTCCGGTTTTGATCAGTAGTTCGGCATAACTGTGCAATAGCTCATGCAGAGAACAGTACTCATATCCCCGCGTAGTGGCATCTGCTTTTTTGCCACCAATCCATTCATCACCCACGGGCCCGCCGGTGGCTGTAGTGGTTTGCGCGATCTTTTGCAGAAAGTTTTTCAGTGCAAGGCCCAGCTGCGGATTTCCGGAAATATAGTAAGCCGCAGCTACGGCACGTAAATGTTCATAGGTATGCACACCATGCCCTTTTAACGGAAGGGATGCGTCCATCAATTTTTTATATTGCGCATCTTCATTCAATATGTGTTGCGAAAAATCTTTATAACAGAAGAGCGCATAATCGAGGTATGCCTGTTTGCCGGTAATACGATACAGGCTTTCCAGTACATCTGTAAAAGTGAGGCCGTGTGAAAGACCTCCCACATCCGGCTTTTGCGAATAAAATGGACGCGATTGATTGATGGGATAATGTTGCATTACATTCTGCACTGCTCTTTCAATAGCTGTCAAAACGGTTGGGTCCTTCGTGTAATCATACCAGGCCAGCAGTCCCCGCAATACGGTTGTCTTGGCCCATAGTTCGCCGTTTTCATTATCAAACTGATAACGTAAGTCCCTGTCATAAATACCGAGATAACCATCGGCATCCTGCGTGGAAAGCAGGTAATCGACAGATTTTTTTACACGGGCCAGATGATAATTATCATTGGCCAGTATGGCGCTGCGGATATATCCATCGAGCCAGTTGCCCTGTGTTTCACTATTCCACCAAAGAAATTGTACCTGCCAGTCGCCTTCCACACCCAGCGCACCTACATCTTTGCTTTTTACATTTTTAGTGAGCCGTTGGCTGCCATAAATATCATCCTTTAAAATAAGGTCGGGCACCAGGCTGTCGAGGTGGCCGGTAAAGCCAGCCAGATTTTGCTGTAGCTGTGCCAAAAGCCAGCCTTCGGGCTTCACTGCGCCGAAAGGCAGCGGCTGGTACACTTCTTTTATTGATTGCTGCTGTTGAAAAGGGTCTGTTGACTGCGCCATCAGGTAAGTATTATATAAACAATAACTGATTGTAAAGACTATGAGTTGTTTCCATACTGGTTTTTGCATAACTACTTTTTTGTGAATACAGATATGCTTTCTGCATTCCATGTACTACTGTTTGGCAGCCTCCACATCCGGCTCGCTGGCCGGTGATGGCCGGGCTGTATGCCAGAGTTCATCCATTTGTTCGAGTGTCTTATTTCTTGTTTCGGGTACATATTTTCCTACAAACAACAATGCCAGCAAACAAAGCACTGCGAAGAGCAGGAACGGGAAGGCACCATGAAATGTCTGTTGCAGCCACTTATCGCCGGTGAGTAAAGGGAAGGTTTGCGACACCAGAAAGTTGGCAATCCATTGTACAAACACGGCAAGCGATAAAGCCAGGCTTCGGACTCTGTTGGGAAATATCTCGGCCAACAATACCCATACAACAGGGCCCCATGAAATAGAAAAAGAAGCCATGAATAATAAAAGGAAAGGTAACAGCCAGGCACTGGTAATCTGATAATAAGCCGCTATGCCTACAATGGCCAGCGCAACAAACATTCCTGCCGAACCAATATAAAGCAACGGTTTGCGGCCCAGTTTATCGACGAGATAAATAGCAACAATGGTAAATATCATATTCACGACGCCCAGCAGGCTGGTTTGCAGCAATGAGCTATCTGTATTGCTGCCAAAACTTTTGAATATTTCAGGAGCGTAGTAAAGTATGGCATTGATACCGGTGATCTGCTGAAATACGGAAAGTCCAATACCCACCAGCAATGCCAGCCGGAGACTGGGCTGCAACAGCGCACGCCAGCTTGTTTTTTCCTGATTTTTCAGCGAATCAAGAATTTGCTGTCCGGTACGTGCCGCTGTTTCTTTATTATTAAACCGTTCCAGTATGCCGAAAGCCCTGGTTGATTTGTTTTTCATGAGCAGCCATCGGGGACTTTCAGGAATAAAAAAAAGCAATACCATATACAGTATGGAAGGAATGGCTTCCGAACCAAACATCCATCTCCATCCCTTTTGCAGGTTCCATTCTTCATTACCCTGTAGGGCTATAAGATAATTCACAAAATAAACAGTGACGATGCCGATCACTATCGCCAGTTGATTATAGGCCACCAGTGATCCTCTTTTTTCCGCAGGTGCTATCTCGGCTATGTACATTGGTACTACCATGGAGGCAATACCCACACCAATGCCGCCGATGATACGATAGATAATAAATGAAGTAAAGCTATCGGGCAGTGCGGTTCCTACCGAACAGATGAGGAAAAGAATGGCCGATACTATCATACACCATTTCCTCCCAAAACGTGAACTAAGGTAATCGGCCAGAAGAGCGCCGAAAAGACAACCTACCAGTGCACTTGAAATAGCCCAGCCGGTTTCCAGTGTATTCAGGGAAAAGTAGATGGTTAGGTTTCCGATAGCACCGGAGATAACAGCTGTATCGTAACCAAACAGCAGTCCGCCTATGGCGGCTATAAGCGCAATCGGTCGCAGGTTATTATTGGTCGATGCGGACATGTAATTGTTTTTTAAGCGTGTTCATTAAGCGGACATTTATAGCCCATTGATCACCGATAGGTTGTTGCGTAAATGGCAGGAGGGGCATATAAGGCCGTGGGCCAAATTCCGGACAGATGGTGAGTTGCGGCCGTTGACGCGAGAGGTTGCTGTCAACAATCTGCTGCCACCAGTTTATAAACGCTTTTACATGTTTAGCCCACTCTGGAGCAAACGGATCGCTAACCTGGGGAGCCTGTTCGTGACCCACGCGGGCATGCAAATGTGATACATATGGAAAGATGTCCTTTAATATATGCTGCTGGTCTTCGAGCAGGCTTTCCGATACAGTACACCAGTGCGAAAGATCGGCCGCCAGCTCAAGCTCCGGAAAACGCTGCAGATAAGGCAACAGGCTGCTGGCATGAAAAGAAAACCGGCCACGATGTGTTTCATGTACAATGCGTACGCCGGTTTGCTGTGCTACTTTCAGACTGGCTTCAATAATACGGCAGTTGTCATCAAATGAAAAATGATCCCTGCCGGTATGTGAGTTAATAAAGTCTGGCCTTAATGCAATCAGCTCATTGAGCCTTTTTATCATGCGGCTTATATACTGATCAACCGTTTCATTTGCCGGAGGCAATACCTGCTGGGCTATGAAGATGAATTCCTTTTCGGAACGCAGAAAGTCGAGTTCGTAATTGAGTTCCTTAATAAATGTCTTCGATTCAGGAACGTTGATTTCGATACCATCAAAAGCCGCCTCCTGCACCCGCTCCAGAAATGCGGTTGCACTCAGCTGCTCCTGTCCCCAATAGGGACAAACATATTTTAGTAGCATGAGCAGCTTATATTATGGCTGATACAAAACGGGGTTGATAGGGCTGTTGATGATCTCACCAACGGTCGCTCCGGGGCACCAGGTATTCCAGTCGTGTTCCTGATTTTTGTTCTCCGGCTTCTTCAGTATCATATCGCGATCCATATAGATGATGGTCATCACCTTTCGCATCTCGCTGGTGCTATTGGCGCCGGCGCGGTGAAATACCCAGCCTGAGTGAAAGCTTACTTCGCCCAGGTCAAACGGTTCGATAATATGTTTGAAATCTGTAACGCGCAGGCGCTGCTGGATGATGGTTTCGCTTTCATCGCCAATAGCCAGCTCGCGGCCTTCTACTATCTGGTGACTGGCTGCGCTGAACTCAAGAGGCCCCATTTCGAGCGGTGTGGCCTGCAGGGGAATCCAGGCAGTAACGGTTTTATCGGTTTGCAGTGGCCAGTAGTACTGATCGGCATGCCAGGGAGTAATGCCCCCGCCGGCTTCCTTGTACAATGCCTGATCGTGATACAGCCTCACACCTTCTACCTGCATCAGGTCGGCCGCTATTTTGGCGATGCGCCGGCTAAACACCAGTGCTTTTATACGTTCATCTTCGCGCCAAAGATTAAAGAGCTGCAGAAAGGCCTTTCCATAAGTGTCTCTCTCTTCGAGCTTTTGAGTAGCCGTATTAAGCGCTGTTACCCTGGCCGAAATTACTTCGTTAAAGTAGGCGAGTGTGGGTGCATCGAGCACCTCTTTGAGTTTGATATAACGATTGGTTTGGTAGTACGCGATCTGATCATCGCTAAGCGCATAAGGAACATCCAGCACTTGCTGAATAGTAGCAGGTATGGCAGACATATCGTATAGTTTATACAAACATAGACCAGGCCCCAGCAACAATCAGGCACAGCAATGCAAATACTAACACTATATTGACTAAATTTGAGCACATAGTGAAATTTCAGGCATATATTGTATGTATTATAAAATAAAGAATAGGGTTGAAAGCGGCATATGAAGATATAGACAGTAAAAAAGGGGATGCGTCTTTCCTCGCTTATGAGCTAAACGTTCCTTATTTCCCTTTCAAATGGCATTATCATCCGGAATATGAGCTGACGTTGATAGTAAAGGGAAGCGGCAAACGAATGGTAGGCGACAGTCATATGAACTTCGAAGCGGGCGATCTTGTACTCATCGGTCCGGATATGCCTCATACCTGGGTAAGCGATGATCAGCGTAAACGAAACCGTTCAAGTGCGATTGTGATACAATTCAGTGAGCAGTTTATAGAATCCTTACTGCAGCCGGTGGAGCTGGCGGCAATAAGCCGGCTGCTGGCCGACTCTGCCGATGGTCTTTTTTTTACGCAACAGTCTACCAAAAAAATCCGCGACCAGGTGCAGGCATTACCTTCAAAGCAGGGAGTGGAAAAGATCACCGCCTTACTGCTCATACTCGATCAGCTGGCCGCTCAGCGCAAAAGCCGGCTGGCTTCTCCTTATTATACCGGGGTAAAAGGGAAAGAAAATGAACATCGCCTCAATAAAGTGTGCCGCTATCTGCAAAAACATGCCAGTGAAAAACTGAGTGTAAATAATGCCGCTTCGCTGATTCATTTATCAGACAGCGCCTTTTGTAAATTCTTCAAACGGGCCACGGGCAAAACATTTTCGGATTACCTCAACGAGATCAGGGTAGGTCTTGCCTGTCAGCAATTGACCGAATCGGATAAGCCGGTGGCCGGTATTGCCTACGAATGTGGATTTGAAAGCCTCACCTATTTCAATCGTGTCTTTTTAAGAAAGAAAGGAGTGACGCCAAGGGTGTTTAGAAAAGACTATCAGCGCTGAGTAATATCGATCTCGTCAGCAACAAAGCTTGTTTCTTAATCCCTGATCAGCAATAATAGCCCCGATCATTTTTTTTCAAACAGCTTTTCCAACGCTTTCTCCAGTTTTGGTCCCCGGAGGTTTTTGTCAATTATGCGGCCCTGGGGGTCGAGCAGGAAGTTTTTGGGGATGCTGGTAACCCGGTATTTTTTTCTGATTTTACTGTCTTTATCCATCAGCTGTGTCCAGCTAAGTTTATCTTTTTTGATTGCTGCCAGCCATTTTTCGCGGTCTTCGGGCAGGTCGATCGTCACACTCAGTATTGTAAAATTTTTGTTGTGGTAGCGTTCCAATGCTTCCAGCAAATACGGGTGTTCGGCACGGCAGGGTGTGCACCAGCTGGCCCAGAAGTCGAGTAACACATATTTTCCTTTGTACGACTCCAGCGGCACCAGCTTATTGGCGGTATCGGGCAACTCAAATGCCGGCGCGGTTTTACCAATAGCCAGCGTCTCATCATAAGCACGGGCTTTTATCCCTTTGCCGTAAGTGCTGTTCTTCTCTTTTTCAGACAGAGTTTCATACAGCCTTCTGACCTCGGGTTCAACTTTCTCTTTATCAGCTGCAAAACTGAGTGTTTGAGACAATGCATATATCATTGCCGGAGAATGCGGGTTTGTGCCCGCATAGGTTAAAAACTGTTCCGCCATTCGCTGGCTAAGCGAATCAATTCTGGCATCCAGCAGGTTTACAGCTTCTTTATCGCCTTTTTCTTTATTGATTTTCTGTTCGGCCAGCAGCAACATTTTTTCTTTTGAATAGGGCAGGCGCAGTTTTTCCAGCTTTACGTATTCGTTATATGCCTCCGAACCCTGCACCCGGATATTGGAAAACGAATCAATAGAAGTAATGCTCACATTGGTTCCATCCAGTATAAGGACGCGCATATACCGGTCTTTATACGACTCCGGGTTTTTGGGCGAGCGTATAAACATGGTCATAAAACAGGGACGGTCAGTACTTTTTAACTCGTATGTATATTTGTTTCCCACAACCGGCGTACTGTCCGTATTGTTGTTGCCACTATAGATAAAATAAATGTAAGAAACAGGCTCGGGTATATTTCTAAGCTCTCCCTCAATGACCATTTTATCGTTATCGTTTTGTGCGAGCGTTGTGGTAAAACAGCAAAATGTCAGAAACGCAGTAAGGAAATAGCAGGATAAATACATGGGAATAGCTGGTTTGGTTATAATTAGAAGCTCTGCGGGCATAGGCCGTATTTACATAAGAAAATCCGGTAATGGTTCCGTTGAACTATTAAAATAAGATGATACCCGGCTTATATTCCATAAATACAGCTGCTTATTTTTTCAGCAGTTTCATCAGCAGTTCATAGACCTCTCGCGGCCGTTCTGTTCTTTTGTAAAGAATTTTTCCTTCGCGGTCGATAATGGCATAATGAGGAATGCCATTGATGCCGTTTTTATGCAGAAAAATTGTTTGTCACGCCCAAACACCTGATCACGGTGTGTAAAAAAGTATCGGAAAAAACGCCGGGCACTTTGATTGCGGAAGCAATGCTGGCCGAAGCCAGGCTATTACTGGCTATGCCCGAGCAGAACATTAGTACGGTAAGTGCCGCGCTGGGCTATAGTTCGGTAGCTGCTTTCAGTAAATTCTTCGGAAGAATACAGGTGTTGCGCCTTTGATTTTTAGAAATGGGAAATAAGCGCGACGCATTCTTTCATCTGTTGATGTCTAATTATTATAACCATTTATCAGATTGACCACCACCTGTGTCATTACATCCTTTTCGTCTGGCTTACTTTCCGCAATCATTAGTGTGAGTGCGACCAGTGCATTATCAGCTATACGTTTGGAACCGTCTTTACGATACAGCAATCTGTTTCGTTCAAGAAACCATACAAACAGAAACGCGGCGATGCGTTTATTGCCATCCGAAAAGGAATGGTTCTTGACTACGAAATACAGAAAGTGCGCTGCTTTTTCTTCTACGCTGGGATAAAGGTCTACTCCCCCAAAAGACTGATATATTGTTGCGATGGAGCTTTTGAAAGATTCGTCTTTTTCATTACCAAACAGGCTGCTGCCACCAAATTTATCTTTCAGGCCCTGGATAGCCCTCATCGCTTCATCGTAAGTAGCTACAAAAGAAGGCTGCCTGCTGGTAGCTTCAATTGTTAACGTCCGGTGATCATACCTGTCCAGTACATCCAGCGCGTATGTGTAATCGGTTAATACTTTGAGCAGGCCATTTGCCTCATCCGATGTGAGAGATTTTGATTCCAGCACATTGCCCAGCAATCGGACAGTTTGCTTTAAAGTATCCAGTTGCTGCGCCTGTTCGTTCAACCGCTTTTCATTGAGTGAATACCCTTTAATGAGATAGTCTTTCAGAATACTGTTGGCCCAGATACGAAATTGGGTACCTCGTTTTGAATTTATCCGATATCCGATAGAAATAATCAGATCCAGATTGTAATGCTCAAGCTGCCTGGTAACCTGTCTTTTACCTTCCTGCCGAACAGTTCGGAAAATCCGAACAGTTGAGCTTCTGTCCAATTCACTGGAACTGAATATATTTTTTATATGCTCGCTTATGTTGGCCTTACTGGAATCAAACAACTCAATGATCTGTGCCTGTGTCAGCCAAACCGTATCCTGATCCAGGGTAACATCGATGGAGGTCAGGCCATCAGGAGTTTGATATATGACAATAGTTCCGTTTTCCATGCCTTTCAGAAATACATAAAGTTAACTTAGTTGGCCGGTTTCTACGGGTGTTAGCTCCAGCAAACAGAAATTTGAACCGCTACCTCAGTCCTTACATCACATGCTGATATATCGCGAACAGTTTCCAGAACCGCATGCTGTGTTTAAAATCGAAGGGTTGTTTTTTGAAATCATTCAGCACAAGATCGATTTTATCTTCCTTCATTTCATAACGCCCCAGCATAATGGTGCGATCTGAGGTGTAAAGTCCGGTTTTGTGCTGACAAAGATGAATATTCTCCTGAGTCACTTCTTCGAAGATGAGCACATCGTGCAGTTGGTACTGGGGCAGTGATTCGTGGTGGGGTATATTGGGGTTGAACGTAAGCGCCATCATATTATGGTTATTCGCTTCGGGCAATACCAGGCGGGGAAAAGCAGCCCAGTCGTTGAAGGCCAGCTCCTGATAGCAGCATTTCACATATATGTTATCATTAATAAAAGGAACCTCGCGCAGCTGTAGTTTGATGATATGATTTTCGTCGGCTATCAGCTTATCGCCATTAAACTTCAGAATTTCATTAATAGTGAGGTGCTGCGAAATGAACTGGCCAACCGGTATGCAAAAATAATTGGCAATTTGCAGCATGGTTTCAATCCGGGGTTCGGCCCTTCCTTCTTCATAGGAGGAGATATTACCCCGGGTCAGGTTAAACAGATCGGCAAAGGCCTGTTGGCTCAAACCCTTTGTAGTGCGTATTTTCTTGATATTGGCCCCTATCTTGGTCATGATTGCAAAGATAGGTGTAATTTTTTTTATCTTCAATGCAAATATTTTTTGCATTTTGCTGTTTTTTTGTAGATTTGTTGTGTCAAGCTGAAACCAACGCGCATGAATTATATAGATACCATTGAAGATTTCGCCCTAAAGCTGAATTGCAGGATCATCTACAAGAATGAGCCGAACGGCATTCTGAAGATCGATAACCAGCCCGATGGCATCCATAACCTGATCATCGGCATCGCTCCCCCCATCCTGATCATGGAACAGTTCCTGTTTTCCTTCCGGGATGATAATATGGACATGTTTAAAAAGCTGCTGCAGAAAAACAGAGATACCATACACGGCGCCTTCGTGATCAATGAAGAAGGTGATAAGGTCCTGTTTCGTTATACCATGCAGCTGGGCAATATCGATTTTAATGAGTTTGAAGGCGCCCTCAATTCTCTGGGCCTGCTGCTGAGTGAATATTCACAACAGATCATCGATTTCTCTAAACAGTAATTAATAATAAAACGGCTATTATAAACCTATAAAAAATTATCAGTCATGAACATTTTCAAACGTCTCTTCAGAATCGGACAGGCTGAAATTCATGCCGCAGTAGATAAAATGGAAGACCCGGTCAAGATGACCGAGCAGGGTCTGCGCGAACTGCGGCAGGACCTGGCAGAAGCAACCGAAGCCTATGCACAGGTAAAAGCACTCGCTATCCGCACCGAGAATGACCAGGCCCACTGCCTGCAGGAGTCTACCAACTACGCAGAAAAAGCCATCCTGATCATGCAAAAAGCCCAGGCCGGCCAGGTTGATATGGTAAAGGCTGAACAGCTCGCCCGCGAAGCCCTTTCGCTTCGCAGAAGATTCTATACAGAATCGGAGGAGCTGGGTCTGCAGGTAGTAGCATTGCAGCAGTCATCGCGCGAAATGCTGCGCAATACTGAGATCCTGAAAGAGAACATGGAGAAATGGGAAAAAGAACTGCGCACACTGAAGGCAAAGGCTAAAGTGAGCAAAGCTACTGAACAGGTTAACAAACAGTTGGCACAACTGGATACCAATGGTACGGTGGCCATGCTGGAGCGCATGAAGGCCAAAGTAGAAGACCAGGAGGCCCTGTCGAAAGCCTATGGTGATATTGCCCGCGACAAAAACAGCCTGAAAGACGAATTAAACAGTATTTTGAAGGACGATTCCCTGTCGATCGAAAAAGATCTGAAAGCCATTAAAGAAAAACTGGGGATTTCCGAAAATCAGTAACTACTATGCTAATAAGTATCACCGACCTCTTATTCCACCCACTCAGTAATGCGATTATGACGGTTCTAGCCGGCATCACCGCTATCTACTGGATATTTACATTCATTGCCGGCGACCTGTTTGGCGATGCCGATGTAGATGCCGGGGTTGAAATGGATGGGGCCGATGTGGATACAGACACTGAAACAGATCTTGGCGACTCAGTAGGTGATAAATCGGCTTTCCAGAAAGCACTTGAATTTGTTAACATTGGAAAAGTGCCCTTTATGGTAGTTTATTCTACCTTCAAATTCATTGCCTGGATAGTCACACTCACTTCTTCCATCGCATTTGGACTGGCCAGCTGGGGCTGGAAATCGATCCTCATCCTGATTCCGGTTTTCATTGTAGCCTTTTTTATCACGCGGTATGCCACCAAACCACTCGTTAAAGTTTATCACGCTATGGGATACAATGGCGAAGAAGCACAGGAACTGCTGGGCAGAATAGCCCGCATGAAATCTACCATCTCCGGCAATACCATCGGCGCAGCCGAGGTGAAAGTGCAGAGCGATATTATACGCATCAATGTAAAAAGCAAAACGGGCGATACCATCCCCTATGATGCGGAAGTAATGATTGCCGACGAATCGGCTGATAAAAAGTTTTACCTGGTTGTACCGGAAATCAACCTTACCAACGTGGTGTAAAAACCATTTTCATAACAAGTCACTATTCACTTAAACCTTAAAACAAACATCAATCTATGGGAGCAATCGGCGGAATCAGCTTACTGCTTATTGGCGGCATTGTATTCATCTTATTTATCATCCTCTTTGCATTTGCTACTTTTTACAAAAAAATCCCCCAGGGCAAAGCCATTGTGCGTACCGGTGTGGGCGGCGGAAAAGTAGCCTTCAACAGAGGTATGTATGTGATCCCCATCCTGCATAAAATGGAGATCATGGATATTTCTGTAAAAAAACTGCAGATCGACCGGATGGAAAACGACGGCCTGATCTGTAAAGACAATATCCGCGCCGACATCAAAGTAGCCTTCTTTGTAAGGGTTAATAAAAATGTAGACGACGTATTGAACGTGGCACAAATCATTGGCACAGAAAGAGCCAGTGATGTAGATACCCTGCGCAACCTGTTTGAGGCCAAATTCTCCGAAGCGCTCAAAACCGTAGGTAAAAAATTCGACTTCATTGAACTCTATGAAGCGCGCCGCGAATTCAGAACCGAGATACTCGACATTATCGGTACCGACCTCAACGGATATATCCTCGACGACTGTGCCATCGACTACCTGGAACAAACGGAAGTAAAATTCCTTAGTCCCCAAAACATCCTCGACTCACAGGGTATCAAAAAGATTACAGAGCTCACTGCCGAGCAAAATGTGAAAGCCAACCTGATCAAACGTGAAGAGGAAAAAGTAATTAAAAAACAAAATGTGGAAGCCCGCGAAGCCATTCTTGAACTGGAGCGCCAGATGGCCGAAAAAGAAGAGAAACAACGCCGCGAGATCGACAACATAAAAGCCCGCGAACAGGCAGAAATCACCAAGGTTCGGGAAGAAGAGCGCCTGAGAGCAGAGACCGTACGCATCAGAACAGATGAGTCGCTCGCCATACAGGAAGAAAATAAACTGCGCCAGATCATCATTGCAGAGAAAAATAAACAACGCACCGATGCGGTAGAAACAGAACGTGTGGAAAAAGACCGTGCACTGGAAGCCACAGAGCGTGAAAAAATTGTAACCCTGGCACAGATAGAAAAAGAAAAGACACTGGAGGTAGAACGCAAAAACATCCAGGATGTAATCCGCGACCGGGTTCGTCTCGAAAAAGGTGTGGTAGAAGAACAGCAGGGTGTGAAAGACCTGGAAGCCTTCCGCGAGGTAGAACGCAATAAATCGGTTGGCATTACCAAGGCCAGCCAGCAGGCAGAAGAAAAACTGATCTATACTGTAAAAGCTGCAGAAGCAGAGAAAAAGGCGGCGGAAGAAAAAGCCAAACAGCTGATCATTGATGCAGAAGCTAAAAAAGAGGCGGCCGTGAAGGAAGCTGAAGCCCGTAAAATACTGGCCGAAGCCCAGGCCCGCGAAGAGGCCACACTGGGTCTGTCTGAAGCAGAAGTAATGATGGCCAAAGCCGATGCTGCCGAAAGACAGGGTTCAGTAGATGCTACTGTAATAGAAAAAATTGCTGAAGCCAAACGTAAGGAAGGACTCACCCAGGCCGAAGTGACCAAAGAGAAAGCCCTGGCAGAAGCAGCCGGCATCGAAGAAAAAGCCGAAGCGATGAAAAAACTGGATGCTGTAGGTAAAGATCACGAAGAGTTTAAACTGCTGCTCAACAAAGAAAAAGACATAGCCCTGGCTCAGATCAATATCCAGAAAGATATTGCCGATGCACAGGCTGTAGTACTGGGCGATGCGCTGAAGTCTGCCAGGATTGATATCGTGGGCGGCGAAACGATGTTCTTCCAGAACATCATCAACCAGATATCAAACGCCAAAGGCTTTGACCGCCTGATCAATGAAAGCGAAAACGCTTCGCAGATCAAAACGGCACTGATTGGTGACGGCTCCAATAGCGGCGACCTGCTCGATCGTATCCGGGAATTTGCTGAGAAGTATAATATTTCAACGAACGATATCAAGAACCTGACCATTTCAAGCCTTATCCTGAAAATGCAGCAGAAAAGCTCAGAAGGCGACCGCTCTTCTTTGCTGAACCTGGCAAACCTGGCTAGCAGCCTCGGTATTTCCAACAAGAAGCTGTAAAAGATTGATATCTCCCATTGCCTCCTGCTGTTTTGGCAGGAGGCGATACCCTGATGAATCGTTTCGATTACCTGATGTATGCCTGCCCGACCCTGCACCCGCAAAGTCGTGGCACTGTTTTAGAACAGGCATTCATTCCGAAAGCATTTTTGAACAATGGCAGTTACTGAAAACAACAATACCGCTATACTGGATTCAGGCACCTATGAGATTATCCGTAACCGGCTGGAAGAGCAGCGCCTGCTTCTGGCACAACGCCTCGCAAAGCTGAATGCTGCGCGAAAAGAAATCTTCAACTCAAACGGATTTCAGCTGGTAGCCAATCAGCGAATCACCACGGCCAACAACGGAGTAGCCCGTGGCATCATGGCTTTTGGCGACCTGACCATCTTTGCCTATAACGTTCACTTCGGACTGCGCGAAGACATAAAGCTGAGCGATGTATTCAGCATTTATAAGTTTACGGAAGATCATTTTGAGCCACATCCGCTGACTCTTATTGAAGACGAAAACTTCATCACAGACTTTACCAACCTGTACAAGTATTACCGCGACTCCATTTTTGCACGTTTCACAAAAACGGAGAACTATCTGTACATGATCTTCCAGACCAGCAAAAATCCCGACGACCGTAAGGCGTTTAAATGGCTGATCAAAAACAACCAGCTGGTCTATATCGACGACCGCAGCATTCATGAAGTAAGAAAAGCACCCCAGCACGACTTTGAATGGATTAAAACAGACCTCAGTCACCGCCGCCTGGGTTTGCATCCGCATATTTCGGTACTCGACAAGGTCTTTATTGAAGCGCTCAATGGCGATATCACCTTCAAAATCGAAAACAATACCGACACGGGAAGAGGCATCTTCTCTGAGCCGGTACTCAACAGAGATCAGCAGCTCGATGATGCGGAGTATTACTATGCCGATCTCGGCAACCTGATCGCGATAAAAATCAAACCCTATCAGGAAGCGTTCCGCTCCTATATTTTCAACGTTCGCACCAAACAGGTATTACCCATCCCCACCCTGCTCGATGCAGGAATATTACTGCCCGATAGCCAGGGTGTTATTTTCCCTAATGGCTATTATCTGCAAAACGGAGAATACAAACTATTTGAGTCTGCCATTACCGAACTGGAATTCATCCGCAGCATTGCTTCGCCCAATGGCGAAGATTTTCTGTACGTGTTTTATCAGAAGACCAGCAATACCTATGTGCTGATGTCGTATAATATGATCGTGCAGCAGGTAGAGACGCCGATCGTCTGCAATGGCTTTACGGTATTCAACGATGGTACTCTTATCTATTTCCGCTCCGAAAACGAAGCGGTGAGGCATCACCAGGTACAAATCTGGCAAACACCCTATACCGTTACACTGAAAGAAAATACAGCCATGAACAATAATGTGCTGTACAAGATCGGCAACAAGGACATCGTGAGTGCGATGAGTGAAAGCCAGGAGGTAATACAGCTGCTGCAGAAAGAAGACAGCTACGAAGACCTCTATGAAGACATTCATAAGCGCACCAACGACATCATCGATTCTTATTTCTGGTTAAAAGATGAAGCAACTTTCAACCTGGCCGCTCCTCTGACCCATATCCGCGATATCGCCAGTACCGCTATTGATGAGTTTGCCAAGGTGCAGGCACAGCGCCAGCATGCAAAAGACACGCTGGTGGCCATGCAGAAGCGGGTAGACCAGCTGGTAGTTGATGTAAAAAATGCCACGATCACCTCGCTCGATCAGCTCGTTGAGTTGCTGGCGGCTACCCGCAGCATGCAGGGCGCTGTGATTGACCTGCAAAATGTACGTTATATCGATACAGCTGCTGTGAGTGCGCTTCGCGAAACCCTGCAGCAATACAACGCTTCACTCTCCGCAGGATACGGTTCAGTTCCTGCTTAAAGAAGAAGCGCTGGCACCCTACGAGGCTAAAGTAACAGAGCAGAAGAAAGCGGCCGCAGCAGTAACTAAAGTAATAGATGCACAGCCCATAGAAGAAGCGGTTAAAAACATCGCCGCGGGTCTGGAAATGCTTATAGACATCCTCAACAGCCTGAAGATTGAGGATACCACCCAGACTACCCGTATTGTAGAAAAGATATCACTCATCTTTGCTTCACTCAATGAAGTAAAAGCAGAGCTGGTACGTACCACTACCGCACTTCGCACACAGGAGCTCACGGGTGAGTTTCATGCACAGCTCACCCTGCTTGATCAGAGCATTGTCAACTTCCTCGATCTGTCCACCTCACCCGAAAAATGTGAAGATTATTTTACCCGGATCAGCATACAGGTAGAAGAGCTGGAAAGCAAGTTTGCCGATTTCGAAGAATTTGTACTGAAGATTGCCGACAAACGCGATGAGGTTATTAAGGCTTTCAATGGCAAAAAAGAAATGCTGGTTGCCCAGATCAACAAGCGAACTTCTTCGCTGGAGCAGATTGGCATGCGTGTGCTGAAGAATATTGAGAATAAAGCACAGGCTTTTTCTGATAAAGAAAGTATCTATGCTTTTTTCTCCACAGATCTCATGATCGACAAGGTGCGCAACCTGGCAGATGAGTTGAAAGGGCTGGGTGATGTTGCCAAAGCCGAAAATCTCGAAAACCTGGTAAAAGTTGCCCAGGAGACAGCTCTCCGCAACCTGAAAGACAAAACCGATCTGTTTGCCGACGGACAAAATATTATTTCGCTCGGTTCGTACAAATTTGTAGTGAATAAACAGGTGCTTGACCTCAGCATCGTTCGCCGCAATGACCGGTTATTTTATCACCTGATTGGCACCAGTTTTTATAAGGAAGTAAATGCCGATTCGCTTTACCAGCACCGGGCTATCTGGGAGCAGGAGCTGATCTCGGAAAACAATACGGTATACCGGTCTGAATACCTGGCTTACCAGGTCTTCGTGGAAAGTATGCAGCAAAACGATCAGTGGAGTTTTGAAGCATTCCTCAACGACCGTACCGAGCGCGACTATGCTGCCGCCTATCTGAAAGGTGTGCATAATACCGATGCAACAATGATCTACCAGGGCCTGAAAAAGCTACAGGAGGCCCTTGGCATTCTGCAATACCCGCCCGCAGTGCGTGTAGCGGCTCAGCTATTCTGGTTTGGTCTCGCGGAGGCATCCCGCACGCGGTTGCAGCAACTGATCAGTGCCGCTCACGCTATACAGGAGAGTTTTCCGCAAAGCGGCCGTGCTTCATTTGTAGAAAAAGAATTGTGTGCCCAGTTTCTGCAGTCAAAAACTGCATACCCCGCTGCAGATGCCAATGAAGTGGCCCACTACCTGTACCAGGAGTTTGCTACGGGAAAATTTTTTACCTGCAGCCAGCAGGCGCTTTCGCTCAAAAAAGCATTTCGTGAATACCTGCAGGCCCATAAAAGGAGCGAACTGTTTCTGCAGGAGGTGGACAATACCGGCTTTGACGTGACGGAACGCTTTTATATTGTTCAGAGCTGGGTGCAGGCTTTTCTGCAGACACAAGTAACCGATGCCGATGAGCAATACCTCGACGAAACCGTTTGCCTGTTGCTATTCAAAGACTATTCGTATCGGGAGAGAGCATCCGCGGATACACTGGAACTGACGGGAATAAAAGGTACACACCCGGTGATACAGGCCGGAGGAAAGTATTTACTGAATTATCATCGGTTTATTGAAAAACTACGCAGCTATACCAATACGATCGTGCCGGCATTCACTGCCTTCAATCAGTTAAAGGAACAGCTGGTACAAAATTACCGGCATCAATTAAAGATAAATGAGTTTGAACCCCGGGTATTGAGCTCCTTTGTACGCAATCGCCTTATCAACGAAGTCTATTTTCCGTTGATTGGCTCCAACCTCGCCAAACAGATTGGTGCTGCCGGCGACGATAAGCGTACGGCACGTATGGGTATGCTGCTGCTGGTATCTCCTCCCGGCTATGGTAAAACAACCCTCATGGAATACCTGGCCAAAACCATGGGATTACATTTTGTGAAAATAAACGGTCCCACTATCGGCCACAACATCACTTCTATTGACCCGCAGGAAGCCACCACCTCCGGCGCGCGGGAGGAATTGAAAAAAATAAACCTCTCTTTCGAAATGGCCGACAACGTAATGTTGTATATCGATGACATACAGCATTGCAGTCCGGAGTTTTTACAAAAGTTCATTTCCCTGGCCGATGGTCAGCGTAAAATGGACGGCATTTTTGAAGGCGAAAGCAAAACCTATGACCTGCGCGGTAAACGTTTCTGTGTGGTAATGGCCGGTAACCCTTACACCGAAAGCGGTGAGCAGTTCAAAATTCCCGACATGCTTGCCAACCGTGCCGATGTATACAACCTGGGAGATGTAATTGGCAACTCAGACCTTCTTTTTAAACTAAGTCTGATCGAAAATGCCATCGCAGAAAACAGTTACCTGCAACGTATTGGCAACCGCAGCTTTGAAGATTTGTACAAACTGATCAACTATATTGAAACAGAAAGCGAGTTGCTGCCCGAGTTGGAAGGTAACTACAACCGCCAGGAAACAGATGATGCAGTTGCTGTATTAAAAAGTATTATCCGCATCCGCAATATCGTACTACTGGTCAATCAGCAATACATTGCCAGTGCTGCTATGAAGGATGCCTATCGCACCGAACCTGCTTTTAAGTTGCAGGGCTCTTACCGGAATATGAATAAGATGGCAGGCAAAGTGGTACCACTCATGAATCCCGAAGAGGTGGATACACTCATTCTTTCCCATTATGATGGCGAATCGCAGACACTCACCTCTGATGCAGAGGCCAACCTGCTAAGGCTGAAAGAAATTGCCGGTCTGCTAAAACCCGATGAAGCCACACGCTGGCAGCATATCAAAGAGGTATTTGTAAAAAACAATCGTTTTGGCCTGCTGAGCGAGACTGACACCTCGGGGCAAATGCTGATTCAGTTAAGTTCGTTTAATGAACATTTGGAAGCGATTGCAAAAGCGATCAGTAAGAAACAGATAAAGTAAAGAGGGGCTTTGCTTTTTGACAAAAGGGCCTGTTTTATGAAGAAGAAAATACAATTCACTGATTTCCGGAATTTATGTATAGCCAATAGTAGTAGCAAATATGTATCACAGATACTTGACATTATTTACAACGGCGATTGCATTTTTTACCCCGGTATTATTATGCCCCGGACACAAATGTCAAGCCTATATCGGCTTCGATTGGAAATCCAGAAAGATAACGAAAGTGCCGAAAATGAATTTCTTAACGACTATGAGAATACCGTGGTTGCAATGGAAAACAGTGAATCGGAAGAGATAGGAATCTGCAGCCTAATAACCGACCAGGAAAGTTATTTAGTTTTTTCGGAACCGGAAGAAGGTAAAATTGCAGGCATTATCAGAACGCAATATTCGGGCAGCATAGCCAACTGCGAAACTGACATTGATGAGTCAATCCGGCGCGGATACACCTCCGATGCAGAAAAATACACAAGCGGCATACTCGTAAGAGAATGGCAGCACTTGTAATGGCTATATATATGTTAGCTTTGCTGTGATATTTATGCGAATCTATCACACCTTAAAAATTGGAGAATACCATACAAATTACTGTGAGGATTACCTGATAAACTGCGAGATTGGTGATCAAAGAATATTATGTGCAGTAATGGATGGCTGCTCTGCGGGCACCGACAGCCATTTGGCTTCAACGCTCACTGGAAAAATTCTAAGAAAAATTTCTTCAGGACTTAGCCACAAAGAGTTTATTTCCAAAGAAACCCCCTCCCTGATTCAATTGATGGAAAGTGTAATAAGGCAATTGTTCAGCGAATTACACACCATTAAGAATACGCTCCTTCTGGAACGAGAGGAGCTTTTGAACACGCTGGTGATTGGTATCATTGATGCCCAAAAGCGTTGCGGTGAATTTTTATGTATCGGAGATGGGCTGATTTGCATCAACGGACAGTACTTTGAGTTTGAACAAAATGATCACCCCGATTATCTGGGCTATCACCTAGAAGAAGATTTTGAGAAATGGATGGAAAATCAGCAACAAAAGATATCTGTGGATAGCATTAACGATTTCAGCCTATCGACAGATGGGATCTTTACTTTTAAAAAATTTGATGGCGGAATATATGAGCCTCCCGGCAATATCGTCGACTACCTGCTTGTTGACAATACCGGTAGTGCTACAGAAATGATGCTTCACAAAAAGGTCTTAGATATTGAAACTGAATGGGGCTTAAAACCTTCCGACGATCTTGCTATTATAAGGGGGATTTTATAATTCGTGGTAACCTGTAAAATACCTGACAGCATACACAGAAAAGTCAGTAGGCGGTAATGGCACTTTTGAAGAAACATTACAGGTCATTTCATGGCTATACTTTACCTGTTTTAGTATGAGTACTACACTCCCGCCCCTGACCAATTCTTTCTATACTATTATTTTTTACGACCCCATTTATTCATCACCCAGTGATCAACACTCCACTTGCCAGGGCCAACAAGGAAAAAGATGGCAAACAGAAACAGAAACAACAGCGGATGCTCGCCTTCATAAATCTTCCCATTATGCACCGTATAAATAACACCGGCCATCGTGATCATAAGCAATGGGGTGACCCAGCGGGTAAATAAACCGAGCATCAGGCAAATGCCGCCCAGCAGCTCGATGAGCTTGGCTGCATAAGCTGAAAATACCGGTAAAGGAAACTTTTTACTGGTTAAGAAATCAATTAACCCACCGATCTGAAACAGCTCCCAGGAATACCGGAAAATCAGCCAGCCCGTTATAAACCGCACTATTGCAAGACCGTCCGGCCATACACCCGCTGAAGAAAATAGTTTTTTCATCTTTTTCCAGCAATGATAAACGACGGTCTGCCGGCACTGGTAAAACAGCTGTAAATTAAGTGTAACCAAATGTAAATTTTCACCAATTACATACATAAGTAACTGATTATGTATGCGCTGCAGACCAGTCATGCTTATGCCGGTGATCAGCAGATGCTATAAAACGATACATTTGATTCATGAAAAAGCGCTGGTTATACTGGGTTATACCTGCCCTGGTTCTTGTCTTAATCGGTTTTAAGGCCCGTAATGTAAATGACTGGTCATTTAGCCAGGCCAGTGAGCTTACGCGAATGCGGAATATCGCGCATCTCGCATTGCTCAGTAGCGGAGATGCCACATCGCGGGTGCTGCCGGTGCAGGAAGTTTCACCGGGCAGTTACCTGCTTCGTTTCGAAAAACCTTTTACCCCCGTAACCGATTCGCTGGTGAAGATGGTGGTCAATCAGCTGGGCAGTCAACGAGCCTATTCACTCGAGCTAAGAGATGCCAGTCGCCCGGACATACTCTACAGTTTTGTAGTATCGGAAGATAGCTCAAAGACTATTATACCCTGCCTCGATCGGCCGCTGCCACTGGGTCAGTATGAACTATTGATCCGCTTTCCGGTCGGCCAGTCCAAAGCCGGTTACCTGACCGGTGCAGGGGTACTCCTTATTTTACTCGCTGGCGGGTGGTTTCTTTTCAGCAGAAAGCCTGCTCCGCCTGCTCCCCTGCCATCAGATGATGAAGAAAAAGAGCATCCCTTTCTCAGCCTCGGGAGATACCGTTTTTATACCGCACAACAAAAACTGGAACTTGACGGAGTCGAAACAGAACTGACCGGAAAGGAAAGCCATTTGCTTAGCATTCTGGCTAAGTCGCCCAATACGATGGTAGAGCGAAGCCGGCTTCAAAAAGAGGTGTGGGAAGACAATGGCGTAATCGTAACCCGAAGCCTGGATATCTTCATTTCAAAACTGCGGAAGAAATTACAGGATGATCCCGGTATAAGGATTGTGAACGTGCATGGCCGGGGGTATAAGCTGGAGATTGTGTAAATAACTGCTGCCTGCAACTACTTCTTATCATCTCTCTTCTTCATAAAATAAAAATTCATGGGCCGGTTTACTTTAAAGCCCAGTCGCTCATACAGGGCGATGGCCCGGCTATTGTCATCGCGTACATGCAGAAAGGGTTGTTGGTTCTGAGAAAGAATCAGGTGCAACTGATGCAGGAGCAGGGCAGCTGCATAACCTTTTCCTAAAAAATCAGGGTGTGTACACACGGCGCTGATCTCGGTATTAGTATATACATGCATGCGCTGACCGGTCATAGCAGCCAGCCGACCGTTTTCGAAAATACCGTGATAATGGCCAAACTCGATCGTTCGCTTATCAAACGGGCCGGGTTTGGTAAGGGCTGTGAGTTGTATCATCTCCTGCACATGCGACTCGTTGAGCGGCACCGGCGTAATGGCAGGGATAGCTGGTATTAACCCTTCGGGAAAAATAAACTGCAGTCCGCTGATCCGGGCCCTGAACTCCCAGCCTGCCGGCTCACTGATTTGCGTGGGTGTGGCATACAAAATGCGGCGGCCAGGCGGCAGCAGGTCATATAATTCCTGAAAACCTGTGCTGTTGCCGGTTTCAAAACCCACAAAAGGAGAGACCTCTTCATCAAAACACCTTACCCGATCTGTTCCGAAGCCGAGATGCTTATCTCCCGACTGCAACGCATTAAATACCGGGTTATATAAGATGTCTTCCACGAATGCAAAATTAGGAGGTTCGGCTCAGACCGCCGGACTACATATACCTGGAATGGTCAGGTGATCTTCTTTTCAAAAAAGTATAGCAGAATCGTAGCAAAAGATGTGTAATAAACGGAATGGAAGACAGCGCATTGGTAAGTTTACATAAGTTTCCGGCAGGTATTGGAAAGTGATTTCGTAAATTTAGCATCGAAACGATAACCTCCCTCCCTGCCGGATTAATCTCCTCAACACTATTTTATCACCTTCTTAAATGAGAATAGTATGAAAGCAGTTCGTTTTTTTGGACAAAAAGATGTGCGGGTTGTCAATGATATGGAAAAGCCGACACCTACCGGCGATGAGGTCTTATTGAAAATTGGTGGTGCGGGCGTTTGTCATTCAGACCTGCATATAATAGATGAAGGCATTATTCCCGGCCTTCAATTTACTCTCGGTCATGAAAATGCCGGATGGATCGAGGAAGTAGGACCCGCCGTAAAAGGTTATAAAAAGGGAGATGCCGTACTGGTATATGGACCCTGGGGTTGCGGGCACTGCAAACCCTGCCAGCATTCGCAGGAAAATTATTGCGACCACCAGTCAGAAGCCGCCTTTGGTGGCGGCCTGGGGTTGAACGGTGGCATGGCCGACTATATGCTGGTACCTTCTTCGCGGCTACTCGTTCCGATCTATGACCTGGATCCGGTAATAGCAGCCCCGCTTACAGATGCAGCTCTTACTCCCTACTCGGCCATCAAGCGTTCTCTCCATAAGTTAATGGCCGATGAATTTGTAGTAGTGATCGGTATTGGTGGCCTGGGGCATACCGCTATACAGATACTGCGGGAGATAAGCGGTGCAACGATTATTGCCTGCGACATCACCGCCGATCGGCTCGACTTTGCACGGTCACTGGGTGCAGCCTATACTGTCAACTCCAAAGATGCCGATGCAGCCGATCAGATCAAAAAGATTACCGGTATTAAAAAGGCCAAAGTGGTGATCGATTTTGTAGGAGCCACTTCTACCATCGACCTGAGCACAAAAGTAGTAGGCCTCGATGGCGACCTCACCGTGGTGGGGCTGGGTGGTGGTGTGTTCTCGTACAACATGATGGGACTGCCCTTTGGTGTTAACCTGTCGAATCCTTACTGGGGTTCTCGCACCGAGCTGATGGAAGTAGTGGGACTGGCACGGCAAAAGAAGATTCATATCAATATCGAAAAATATAAGCTCGATGATGCGGTAGAAGTTTATGAAAAACTTCGCCAGGGCAAGATTAAAGGCAGAGCAGTGCTGGTACCTTAAGCTTATTACACTGTATATAATATCTTTGAAAGCGGCCCTGGTGGCCGCTTTTTTCATGAAAACAGCTACGGCAGAAAGCCTTATCTTAACAGCTTATTTTTACACGATAAATGAACCGGCTATGACAATGCAGGAAGTAATGGCCCAACTGGAAAAACTGGGCTCCGAAAAAATGCGCCAGATAAATAAAAAGACCGGCGCGGGCGACAACCAGTTTGGTGTTAAAATGGGCGATATCCGCAATGTGGCTAAAAAGATCAAGAAAGATCATGCACTGGCCCTGCAGCTGTGGAATACCGGCAATGTAGATGCCCAGCTGGTAGCCGCACTCATCATGGATACCAAAAAGCTGACCCTCGACGACATGAATACCCTGGTCACGGGTATTGCCTCTACCTGGGTAGCCGACTGGTTCAACTCCTATATCCTAAAAGAATTTCCGGATAAAGAAAAGCTGCGCGAAAAATGGATGAAATCCAAACACCCCATGACTGGCCGGTCTGGCTGGAGCCTGATGTCGGGCCGTGTAGTGCGCGAACCGGAAGGCATTGACCTGCCAGCCCTGCTCGATCGTATTGAAAAAGAAATGCCCAAAGCGGCTCCCGAAACGCAATGGACCATGAACAGTACGCTGGCACAAATCGGCATCCACTTTCCCGAGCATCGCAAGCGTGCTATCGCTCTTGGTGAAAAGCTGGGCATCTACCGCGACTACCCGGTCTCGAAAGGCTGTACCTCCCCCTTTGCTCCTATCTGGATTGAAGAGATGGTAAAAAGACAGAAATAGTGAAGTGAGTTTCATTGCTCAATGTGCTTATACAAAGACCCTTCGATTAATGCAGTAAATTTGATGATAGCAAAAAATCTATGTCTGCAACATGATCAGACAGGATGCCGAGATACAACTGCAAAAACTGTTTGGGTTCAGGCAGTTTCACGATCTTCAATGGGAGGTAATCAATAACCTGCTCGATGGTCGCAGGGTATTGTTTGTTGAAAAAACAGGGTATGGCAAATCGCTTTGCTACCAGTTTCCTGCTACACAGCTTGATGGTGTTACAATTGTATTTTCACCACTTATTGCTCTTATGCGCGACCAGGTACAAAGTATGGCAACTAAAGGCATACGAGCTGCCGCCATCAACTCCAATCAGTCGCATGACGAAAACGACAGAGTCATAGCGCTTGCCCAAAACAACCGCCTCGACATTCTCTATATAGCGCCCGAGCGAATGGAAAATATAACCTGGATATCGGCTGCCATGGAAATGAAAATTGCGATGATTGTAATTGATGAGGCGCATTGCATATCCATGTGGGGGCAAAGTTTTCGCCCCAATTACCGAAGAATTGTGAATCTGGTAAAGCTTTTACCAAAAAACTTTCCTGTACTTGCCACAACGGCAACTGCCACCCCGCGCGTACAGGAGGATATTGTAGCGCAGATAGGCAGTGATCTAATTCCAATCAGAGGAACACTCCTGCGGCCCAACATCAGCCTTAATGTAATACCGGTGGCCAGCGAAGAGGAAAAATTTTTTTGGCTAGCCAGCCACTTACCCCAATTGCCCAAAACTGGAATAATATATACAGGCACCCAGGCAAACACAGATATTTACTCTAACTGGCTGCAGTTTCTCGGATTCAGTTCCGCTTCATACAGTGCCCGCCTGGATGCCGAAAGCCGCATGAGAGTTGAGGCTTCGTTTATGCAGAATAAATACGACTGCATTGTATCTACCAATGCACTGGGAATGGGTATCGACAAACCGGATATTCGTTTTATCATTCACACCCAGGTGCCACAATCGCCTATTCATTATTATCAGGAGATTGGTCGTGCAGGCAGAGATGGAATACCTGCATTCGCCATACTATTGTACAACTCTCGCGCCGATCAACAACTCCCTCGCAGCTTTATTGATAATAGCAAACCATCTGCCGCCCAATACGAAATGGTGATAGAAGCGGCCAAAAAAGAGCTGCTTGGCAGAAATGGTATTATAAAAGCTACCAACCTCAAGCAAACCCAGGTAACTGTAATACTGGCAGATCTCATAGACCAGGGCATAGTGAATGAGCAGTCGGGCGGGGGCAGCAAAAAATATTTTTATAACCCAAATGCTCCGGCGCTTGACCTAACCGTATTCGAAAACCTACGACAGCAGCAGTACAGAGAACTGAATGAGATGCTGACTTATACCGAAATTACCAGCTGCCGAATGCAGTTTTTATGCAGCTACCTGGGCGATGTAACAAACGAGCTCTGTACAATCTGTGATAATGATACCGGATCTTTCTTATCTGTTGAAACAAATGATGGGTTGAAAAATCAGTTGAAAGCATTCAGGGAAACTTTCTTTCCGGTACTGGAAGTAGAAACGCAACGAAGTAATTTGGTAAATGGCGTGGCGGCTTCTTATTACGGCGTCTCTAATGTGGGTGCGGCCCTACACCATTCCAAGTACGATGGCGGTGGTGACTTCCCGGACTGGCTAATAACACTTACTTTAAAAGCATTCCGAAAACATTATGGTAGTTTGCAGTTTGATCTTATAGCATTTGTACCGCCAACGGAATCCGGAAATCTTGTCAAAAAATTTGCAGAAAAGATTGGAGCTATTCTTAATATTCCGGTAACAGATGGGTTAGTAAAGATTACGCCCACTCAGCCGCAAAAGATTTTTCACAGTGGTGTTTCTAAAAAAGATAATGTACAGGGAAAATTTAGTTTTGTTTCGCCCGATTATATAAAGGGCAAAAAAATTCTTCTGTTAGATGATATTTTCGATAGCGGACACACGATTAAAGAAATCGGGCTGTGCCTCACCAAAATGGGTGCCGACCTGATTGCACCCCTGGTCATTGCACGAACAGTAGGAGGAGATTTGTAATTTTGTGAATCAATATGAGCCAATTTACTGATAATACATACTGGATAGCTATTGCCCACCTGCCCAGGTGGGGTACCGAACGTATTAACCGGTTAATTATCGACGTAGTACATGAAAAACAGATGACCTGGGATGCGTTTTTTACCCTAAACAAAGATGAGTGGCAAAAAATATTTCCGTTTACAGATAAGGAGCTGACCGACCTTGAAAACGTGAAGACCGATATTCCCCGTTTGGCTTTTATTGCCGAACAATTGCAGAACGAGGGGTTTGAGGTAATTCCTATCAATGATACCGCTTATCCCACCCTGCTCAAAGAAAACCTTAAGATCAGGAGCTGCCCACCTGTTATTTATATAAAAGGACGTAAAAGCCTGTTGCAGGAAAAAGCGGTTGCCATTGTTGGCTCACGCAAAGCGGGTAAGGCTGCGCTGGAGTTTACGGACGCTGTGGCAAAAAAATGTGTGGCTGATCAAAAGGTAATCGTAAGCGGCTTTGCTAAAGGAGTAGACCTGCAGGCGCTGGACAGTACACTTGCCGTCAACGGGAAAAGCATTATCGTTTTACCCCAGGGTATTATTACTTTTCAATCGGGGTTCAAAAAATATTATCAGCCAATCGTCAGTGGAAATGTGCTTGTTGTAAGCACCTTCTTTCCTAAAGCCGCCTGGGAAGTAGGGCTTGCCATGGCTCGTAACGTTTACATCTATGGTCTCGCTGAAGAAATCTATGTAGCCGAGTCTGACAATAAAGGCGGTACATGGGAAGGCGCGATGAACGGAATAAAAAGACAGCGCAAAATCTATGTGCGTATACCAGAACAACTGGAAAAAAATGCCAATCTCGAACTGATACGACTTGGCGCAGTACCTGTAGACGCTTATGGAGCAGTCATGGATATAAACTCCGCCACTACAATACAGGCAGCAAGCCTGGTAGCCGAATCAACAGAACCATATCACACAATAAACAGAGATATCGAAAAGGAGATACTTGGACTCCTCAAGACCGGCTCATTTACTGTAAAAGAAATTACCGAAACAGTTAAACCCGACTGGGATAATCGTAAACTGTCGGGATTCTTAAAAAAGAATCCCAACATCAAAACGGTCTCCGGCAAGCCGGTGCGGTACACGATACAAGATGTGATTGTAACATCCTTGTTTTAGAAGAACCTGCTAGTGAAGTTGCTATTGCTGGATAAAGCATATAAAAATAGTTTGTTTATCACCTTCGTGTTTAGTTAATTCTACATATAACTAGCCAGCTCCGGCAAGAATCTTTAATTTTTTTATATGAGTTTCCATTTGATGTGATATCATTACATCGTAATCTGTTGGTCTCTCATGCCTTTTATTCATTACCACGAAAAGCTCCAGTCCCAATAACAATAAAAACCAAATACAATAAACAATCAAAGCTGGTACTGATTTCGATAACAATCCGAACATTATATTTAGTTCATCGATGAAACCTGTCTTAGATTTTAATGATACCTCAATCGAATTTCTTAAATTCGCAAGCGAATCTCCTTGAGCAATAATCATTCTTTGAATTGATTTTATCTGGGAATCAAGTGGGGCAATTAGTAGAATATTAGGGTTCGGTGTTTGTGTGTTCAACGTTGTCGGCTTAATAACATAGCTAGTTTGAGTTTGGACTCTACCCAAGGAGTCTGCCTTAGATGTTGTAACAGGAACAGGGTTAGATTGTACAGTAGTGATATTAATTAAAGGATTACGCTGGATATTATTGTTCAAGGCCGTCCGTTGACTATCTTTATTTACAAATTGAGCCTTTAATTCATCTATTTGCCTTTGCCTTATTGCAGCTCTTTTTGGATATATATTTTCAATTTTATCATTAATAAACTGTTCTTTTTCTAGATCAATATCGTCTTTAAAAATAATCTGGTCAATAATGATTGACCCGATTAAAGCCATCATAACCGCAATTAGACCTCGAAACACTTGGAGATAATTATTCTTATGAGTCTGCATTATTATCTGCCGTTCAACTTGTATAATAATAATTACAAAAAGTATAGTTGCAAAAAGACTGTATATTGAAGACACGTGCAAGTACCTTTTAGCAAATGAGTATCCAATTAACCCCCATAGTATACTTAGAATAATCATCGCGGCGGTGTAACGTTTCACTGTTTTTTTAGCAACCTCACTACAGTTCCTTAGAATAGAATAATTATATCCCGTTAGAAAGCAGCCCATTCTTATCCAAGCTTCGTGCATAAATTCTTTATTTTAAAATTTTCGTTTATTACTTTCATGGATAGCAATAGCTGCCATTCCATTTTGAAACCCCCTTTTATAGCTAATCACCAACCTATGCGATTCGCCCAGGTCTATCGCCTGTTTTTGTATTTCGATTATTTTTCTGTAATGGTCGTCCGCCTTTTCCTTTCTCATTTTAAGCTCATCAACGACATCCACCATTCCTATTCTGTTTCTACTTTCGATAAGAAAGTCTAGCTCTCTTATTGCATCCTCATAGAATGTTTTTGCCTTGTCAACAATTATTCCCAGTTCGCCCTGAATTTCTTTAATCTTTTCATTCCTATAAGAAGTGTCTGGATGAGCAAGTGCGTCCTCATATCCGCTTTGTTGATAGTCTTTTGATAAAAAATTATACACCATGTAAATATTATTCTGAGCGTTATATTCTTCATCTAACACCTCAGCCGTATTATTTGGCTCATTTTTTTCAATAAAGACCTCTTCCGGTATATCCGGTTGAGGGGTTTCAACTTTCATTTCATTTAATCTTTTATTACCCGTAAATAGTTTGGATAGCCACGACATATAAAAAAATTTAGATTATTAGCGACGGGACTTTAAACTTTGAATGCCCCCTCGAATGACATTTTGAACAAAGTGTTATAAGCAAGCTATTATCATAGTCCCAGGGCACTTTAAATTTTTTTGTTGCATAAATAAAGTGGTACTGCCGATGATGGACTTGAAGGCCTTTTTTGCTACTGCATATAATACACCTATGGTTATCTCTTTCTATAATTTCCTTTCGTTTCGATTTCCATTTCGGATGAAGAATAAGGCCTGCATACGAACCATGCGTTTCTGGGATAATGCTATTATCTACATCTAAAACTATAGACTTACGATTGTCATCAAGGGCCGTTTTTGGGTCGAAATATCTACTACGTTTAACTGTGTTTTGCCTTCCCTTTAGTGATATATAGGTTCGCATGTCAATTTAATTACACAATGTTTGCTATTATTTACTCGACAGCAATTTTAGACCTCACTGAAAACGCCACCACCTTTACTTCGACATCATGCCCATTAAGAGAACTATTGTTATTAAAGGCAAGTATTAGGTCAGATGCATATTCTTTAATAAGGGCATAATCGGTGGTTACATTTGTCGCACTTCTGAATGCATATTGTCGATATGATCTGTCATTAAGAAACAATTGGGAGTTTATGTTATCAACAAATCTATAATCTAATGTTGCGGTTGCATTCATCATTGGGAGCGAGGGGATAAGCTTAAGCCCAAACATTACCAAGGGATTTAATGAAATTAAGCTGCTAGCCTTGGAAACAGTACTCGCGAAGTTTCGCATTTTTTCCATTGACTCTTGCCCAACACCTATCCAATACACCCAGTAGCTTGTGTTTTTAGGCAGGTTTATAGTCAGGAGCGTTTTATTAGACCTGCCACTATTTACTGAATATGCTCGAACCTGAGTATTCAACACCTCCGTACTGATAGTATCATATACCTTTTTTGGTGTCGTATTAAAATCAACACTGCTTGTCGGTCCGGGTATTCGATCCAGAAAAATTTCTGCATCTTTTCCAAATAGTGCATCAGTCGACATGGATAGCTGATAGACGCCTTTCATGGGAATTTTTATTCGGCCATCTGTGATACTGTTTACAGACTCTTTTTTATACAGCTCCGTCCCTGTTTCATAATTTTTAAGCAACACCGATCCAGTCCCTTTCTTATTCAGGATCGAAAAATTGATAACGATTTCGTCACCCTTATCAAAGGCAATCAGATTTTCTTCTGCTTCGTTTACAATTAAACCGGTCAGATTTACTCGTTTGTTTAAAACCCTTATCGCCTTTGAAGAAGATTGTTCAGCATTACCACAGCCCACCTTGACTATACTTTTTAGGCTAGAATCTACGACCAGGGTCATGTTAATCTTCTCATTCTCTACTCTTACTTGTAAGTAGTGTTCTCCGTAAGAGAGTTTTTGGCGGGTAACATCTTCCGCTTCAATTTTACCTATTTCTATTCCATCAATCAGCAAGGTGCCCGTGCGGCAGCTTACTATTAAAACATCTTTATCCAGAGGAGCTTGACCCCAAAGACTCGTTAGGGTAAAAAGCATAATAAGAGAGACAAAGGTCCTGTAGACCAGTGAGGATGCTGGCTTTTTCATAGTATTGGTTTAATCTATCGAAGATTAAAAGTAATAGGCTGCTATAAAATTTGCAATAGTTCGTTTAATAAATTTTCATATTTAAAGTTCAACTATCCGTGAAAACACGGTAGATGCTTTGCATTAACCTTCACAAAAGAAAAATTCGTTGTGCCTAATTGGTCATATATCTCTTTACCGAGGCTATTTGTCCCTTTTCCCTATTTTTTGTAGGTTTATCCAATCTGCTGTTTACAGCACCATTAATAACCCTACGCTCACCCCCTTTCACATGCGCAACCCAAAATGGCACCGTGACGAAATCATTCTGGCCCTGGATCTTTATTTCGATCCTAAAAGAGGCTCTATAGACGATAAAAACCGGCGAATAATTGAACTAAGTAAATTATTAAACAAGCTCCCGATATTTAGCGACCGACCAGATCAAGAACGATTTAGGAATCCTAACGGAGTAACTTTAAAACTATCTAACTTTTTGGCCCTTGACCCAAACTATCATGGCAAAGGAATGACGAGCAGTTCGCAACTCGATAAAATTGTATTCAATGAATTTTCTGGCGACCGAGAAAAACTACACCGCATTGCCAACAATATTCGCGAAATCGCTAATGATGCGCGGCTCATTAGCCAGCTTAGAACTGTGGAAGAAGACGATCAAACAGTCAATGATAGCGTAATAGAAGGCCAAACACTCTATCGACTTCACAAAGTAGTAGAGCGAGATAGTCGAATAATAAGAAAGAAAAAAGAGCAGGTTTTTGGACAACTAGGCAAACTGGCTTGTGAAGCTTGCTCTTTCGAATTTCAAGCATATTATGGCGAAATTGGGTATGGCTTTATTGAATGCCATCACCGTACTCCGCTCGCCAGCTTTAAAGCCAATACTAAAACCACACTCGACGACTTAGCGCTAGTCTGCTCCAACTGTCACCGAATGCTCCATCGCAAAATTGATACTCTTACAGTAGACCATCTTAGAACCCTAATCAAAAAAAATAGAAGGCCCCCGATCAATTAAGCATTATCAGTAAATTTGAAGCTTTGCTCCGGTAAGCGTATACAAAATGTAATTACGCAATGATCGGAGCATTTCAATCCATTAGAAATGATGATAATTGACGGAACAAGCTACCCCCTCCCCAACTCCCTCTTCCTCTTCGCCCTCGAATCCGAAGCCGGCGATCATTTTAATAATCACAACAAGCTGATCACCGGCATTGGCAAGGTGGCTGCCACCTATGCACTTACCAAAGCTATTCATACACAAAAGCCCAAACTGATCGTGAACCTGGGTTCTGCAGGCAGTAATTTTTTCAAAAGAGGCACCGTTGTTTGCTGTACACAGTTTATACAAAGAGATATGGATGTGCGGCCGCTGGGATTTGAGCTGTATGAAACACCTTTGTCAGGCATTCCGCCTGTATTGAAATACGGACTCACTATGGATGGCCTGCCCGAAGGCATCTGTGGCACGGGCGACCATTTTGATACCAATCATACTACCACGGCCTACAACCTGGTAGATATGGAAGCCTATGCCCTGGCCCTGGTAGCCATGCAGGAAAATATTCCCTTTCTATGCCTGAAATACATCTCCGATGGAGCCGATGGGTCGGCGGCAGAAGACTGGACCGTGCAGGTACACCGCGCAGCCGAAGCCTTTGCACAGCTGGTACTATGATGATCTATTGTATATACTAATGAGTGGCTTATAAATGTTGTTTCTACATTCATATTGACATGCCTATAAATTTTTTACCTTATCAGGTATTTTAAATAAGCGGTGAAATGTCTATTTTGTCAGCATGGATGATGACCCCCTCCGGAACCCAAACCTAAACAGACGAAAGTTTATTCGCTGGGCTGTTGCCGGCACTATAGTGGTGGGAGTACCGGTGTTTGTATTAAAGCAATGCGATCTGTTTAGCCACCAGCATCTGCGCCCCGAAGATGTGTTGTTAGATCTCTGTGGTGTGGAAACAGTACATATCATTGGCAAAAAATGGATCGACGATCATCCGCAGGAAGCTACTGCCAGCCAGCTTAAACAAAAATTGTTGCAGGGGTCGCGCATCAACGATTATGATCAGGCCAGCCAAAACGACCGCAGCAAACATTTGCAATCCAGGATCAAAGCAGATTTTGCCCAATCCAACACATTGCTTACGGAAGGCTGGGTACTCACACCCACTGAGTGCAGGGTAGCAGCCCTCTATTATCTGACTCAAGCTCAACAATCCTGATATGCACATCGATGCACGGCAACTGGAAGCTGATAGTCTTGTAGAAGGAGACCTCTGCATTGTGGGAGCCGGCCCCGCCGGCATCAGCATAGCACTGGACTGGATGGGCCGTCAACAAAAAGTGATCCTGCTCGAGTCAGGCGGATTTGACTACGACGATACTATACAGGACTCTTATAAAGGCGAAAATACCGGACTGCCTTACTTTTCGCTACGCTCCACACGGCTGCATTATTTTGGCGGCACTTCCGGCCACTGGGGCGGCTTCTGCGCCAAACTTGATCCGATAGATTTTAAAAAACGGGCCTGGATCAATGACAGTGGCTGGCCCATCTCACTACAGGATATAGAACCTTATTATCCAAAAGCCCATGAGCTGGTTGAGCTGGGTCCTTATCAATGGACTGCCGATTACTGGACCAAAGAAAAGCCGGCATTTAAATCGCTCTTCCCCTCCAACAACTACCTGTGGGATAAAATCTGGCAAATAAGCCCGCCCACCCGCTTTGGAGATAAATACAGAGACGCTATCATTCATGCGCCAAATATTCATCTTTACACGTATGCTAATCTAACCGATATCACTACCAACGAAACCGGCGACTATATTACAACGGTAACCATCAAAACGCCGGCAGGCAAAAAGTATACGGTAAAAGCCCGGCAGTTTATACTGGCAGGCGGCGCTATTCAGAATGCGCGGATGCTGCTTGCCGCCAACAAACAACAACCGAATGGCCTGGGCAACCAGTACGATGTGGTGGGAAGATATTTTATGGAGCATATCGAAATCAAATCGGGCGAATTGTGGCTGCTCGAGCCTCACAGCCTCGCCTTTTATATGCTCAACACAACGGCCCGCGCAGAAATAGCCGTCAAAGAAGCAACGCAGGAAAAGCTGGGTATTACCAATGGAACTATTTCACTCAGCCCACTTAACGTTGCTAACCGCCTGCCCTCGCAAAACCAGTCATGGTCTGGCGATGACCCCCGCAAAAACCTGAAAACACTTCACTCAGATGTAGAAAAAGCTGATGAAAACAAACTCCTGAAGCATCTCAAACAAAATTATCGTACGGCCTTTGGCATGTTTAGCCGTTTTGAATCGGTGCCAGACCGCGATTCAAGAGTTTTTCTCGACAGGAAAACAGATGCGTTTGGTACACCCCTGGCCTCGCTGCACTGGAAGCTCAGCGAACTGGATAAAATAAGTATCCGCCGCATGCATGAATTGGTCGGGCAGCAATTGGGAGCAGCCGGATTGGGAAGAGTAAAACTGGTCAGCCCCATTGCCGACCCCAACAACAATAGCTGGGCAGAAGATGCGATCGGTGGCTGGCACCACATCGGCACCACGCGTATGGGAACAGACCCACACATGAGCGTGGTAGATCAAAACTGCCAGGTACATGGCATTCACAATCTCTACTGTGCCGGCGCATCCTGCTTTTCAACAGCAGGTGCCGTCAATCCCACACTTTCACTGATAGCCCTGAGCCTGCGTCTGTCTGATTTTTTGAAAAATAAGCGCAACTTTTAATTGCAGCCGACCGAAGGCTTACCAGTAATATCCAAATATAAAATCTCTTTCTTTTACGGCTTCGCCCTGAAACTCCACGCCAGATTTGCCTGACCACAGCAGCCGGTACAAAGAAGAACCGCGGGCGCGCGAGATCGTGAGGTCCACTTCATAACTGCCATCTGCCTGCAGCCACGTAGCCTTAAAACTGCCCACAAAAGGGTCATCGGGCTCAGTACCGGCGGCCACTCGTTTAGCTGTTTCGGGATACGGCTCAGTAGTATCTGTATTAAAATAAGTAGTGGTCAGAATCTGATGATCGTGCGAGCGCATTACAAATGCACCCAGGAAAGGTCTTTTTGCTGACATAGATTTTGTTTTATTGAAATTGTCATTTTAACTCCTGCCTGATCTGTACATCCACGGCCACATCCTCGCAGCGTACTTCATATTTCTTCTCCGGCCGGGTATATACATTTACCGACTGGTGCGAGGTGGCAAATGCATTATCATATACATAGGTTTTACTGCCAAACATTTTTTCCTCTATTTCCTCCGAAGCAAATACAGCCAGCCTGTCAGCCGCATAACTATGTGCGAGATTTTCAATCTGCTTTATCTTATAGAGATTCTCCACATCAGGTGTGGCATCGTCAGGCATCAGGATAAAAAGATAGTCTCTGGCACGGCTGATAGATACATTCAGAATATTTTGTTTGTTAAGAAACATGGCAGGCGACCGGCTGATATTAAACGGAGGATTAAACAGTGAAATAATGATATCGCACTCATCACCCTGAAAACCATGTATGGTACCTACCATCAGCTCCACTTTGGCCGACCCTGCTTCCTGCTGCGCCAGCAGCTTTTCAATAAGCGTGGCCTGTGCCCGGTACGGGCAAATGATACCGATCCGGAAACTGTCCTTATGTGTTTTAGTAATCTGGCGAACCAATTGCTGCACAAACTCTACGGTGAAAATAGATGAGTATACCTGGTAGTTGGATTTGTTTAATGTATTGGGCTTGTAGATACTCTCATGTTTGGAAACGGGAAACTTTATAATCGTAATATCTTTAAAGGCCAGGCCGGGAATTTTTAATGGCTTTTGCTCATCGGCCCTGCGGTGATGCTCCAGTATACCATTGTAGGTAAAATGACTGAATACATTTCCGATACTGGAAATAGCCCGGTACTGCCTGTGCAGATTTTTTATCTTATAGGGATGTGGCACAGTTACGGGTGCCACAAAACGATCGAGCTGCACCATACTGTAAATATTCAAATCCTTCCATTGCTCAATCTGCGTGATCGGCTGTATCTGAAACGGATCGCCGGCTATTATAAAACTGGCCTGCGGTTTCTGGTACAGCACATACGCCACACTGGCCAGGTTGACCATCGAGGCTTCATCAATAATAATATAGTCCCAGTGCAGAAATTTTAAATGACGCCGCTCCTCTGCTCCTGCCGGCTGAAAATAATCGTAGGCAAAACGGGCAACGGTCGTCACTACTGTATTCCTTGATTTGCTGGTAATATCAAATGTTTTATCTACCACCAGCGAGCCGGCTTCCAGTTCTGCATCGCCGGTAGTACCAAAGCGCAACAACCAGTGGTGATACGTTTCATCTGTACCCATTTTTTCGATGATGCGCCTGGTGAGCACATCGGCCGCTTTGTTGGTGGGTGTTAGCACCAGTACTTTCAGTTCTTTTTTGCGCTTCATAAGCGGTATTATCTCTTCGGTAGCCAGGTGAGTCGTCTTTCCGGTGCCGGGAGGCCCAAACACAAACCGGATATTTTCCGTGAGGTTTTTCTGCAGGTTGGCTTCATCGGGCAGACCAAGCTGGTTAAACGCTTTTCTTAATTCATCGAGAATAAATACGGGGTTTTTTACATCTACCACCGCCCTGCTTATTTTGCTGATATCGGTCACGGCATCATCGGCCGATTTTTTCAGCTTTGCACGCAACGTATATTCCTTTACACTCACTACTTCTACCGTTACAGACGTGTAACTGTCGCCTTCATATAACCTTATTTGCAGATCACCGATATCTTCTATACTCTGGGGAATATACCGGTTTGGATGTTTTAATACAAGTATCCGCTCCGAGCCAGCTTCCTTTTCAACCTTCGTAAATTGTATCGTGATGGCCTTGTTTTGCGGATTATTGTCTGAGCTATTCAGGTATTCAAGTTCAAGCAAGGCCTTAAACCAGGCGTACGAATATTTCTCAGACTGGTTAGCCACTTCGTTGAGCTTCTCAATCCTGGTGAGATCTTCGATCTGTGCCTCTGTCTGCTCTTTCAGCTTTTCGATCTTACGCTGCAGGTCAACAGAAGGCTTTGAGAAGTCGTCCTGATCGGGCTCAGGTTCGGGCAGCAATAGTTGCTGTTCCCGCTCCTCTGTATCCGCAGATTCTTCTGTCCTTTTTTTCCTGATATCCTTTTTCAGCTTACTCATCATCTGATCGAGATCATGATCGGCAGAAGCTGTTTTATCATGTAGTTTATCCGCCGTTGATGCCGCTGCTCTTTTCTTTGCGGCGAGTATACTGATCACCTCATTGATCTCATCCTGCGTAATACCTTCATCCAGCAATTTTCTGCCCAGTGCCAGGGCCTGTTTCTGTTCTGCTGTAAGATCCAGATCTCCATCGGGATTTTTAATGCCCAGATATTCCAGCAGGGCTTCAGCCTGCGGTTCTTTTAAATTATATGACCTGCTGAGCGTATCGGGACGCATATCTTCCACGGCCACGAGCCTGCCATCGTTATTATACAGCCATTTTTGGGTTTTCAGTACGCGGGTAAGTGTTGAGTCGAATCTTACAACCTTCAGCAAAGCCTGACTTTTTGGTAAAAACTGAAAGGATCCGGAAAAAAGCGTTTCTGCGCCAATGGTACTTTTCCCTTGCAGATGCGCCAGCAGAAAATCCCAGATAATAACCGAACGTTCCGGCGTAATGCCGGCAATCGCTTCTTCCAAACCATCCAGTACCTTATCGGTCACCAATTGTTTTTTGAAAAACTTTTGCGACAAATCCATATTGCTGATCGAAAACTTCATCTGCGTTTCGAGCGAGGGAGCAAGCTCTACCTGCTGTAGTTTGGGTATGGTACCCACACCCAGTTCGCGCAAAAAGTGCTCAAACAGTTCCTTCTTTTTTCCTTTAAAAAATTCGGAATAAAACTGCTCATCCAGCAGGTGGGCACTCTTTGAAACGCCAAAATAAACAGTGAGCTTATCTGTACCGAAATAAACCAGCTCTGGCTGACAGAAATAACGCATGCCCGGCTCTGCCGGATTAAGGGATGCCAAAAAGGGTACTTCTTTGAGTTTCTTTACAAATTCATTGAGCATGGATACGGAACAGGTTCCGTAATAGGTAAGAAAGGATTCGAGATGAAGCAACAGCTTCTTCTTATCACCATAGTCAAAACTGTTGTAGTACTGTGGTATGATGTTGCTTAATATCTCTATCCGCAAATCTGGCTGGCCAATACCCAGGCTATGGAAGAAGTCAACCGCTTCCTTATTCTCCATAAACGGCTTGTATATGATACTGTAACTGGTGGGATTACCGGTTGCCAGAAAAATATTGGGTGTATCATGCGCTTCATTGTAAGGCGTCACGGCTTTGCGATCCTGGTTGAGAAGAATTGGCTTTCTTAATGCCAGGCGGTCTTTGTCATCCCAAAGAAAGCGGCGGCTGCCCAGGTAAGCATATAATTTCAGCAGCCATTCATCTGTTTGGGATTCGATAAATTTTGCTGTAAATCTTCGCAGTAATTTTTTGGCGTCCAGCACGTCTACCACCAGCGAACTTATATAGGCTTCCAGGGGTTTGTTGGCCTGGTTCAGTTGCTTTTGGCCTTTTGTTACAAATACCAGTCCTGCATTATATACGATCATCAGCTCGCTGATCTGCTGATCAGAAAACAGATCGGCCAGTTCGGGGTCAGTAACCCAATAGGCTTTGGATGATTTCAGGTAACGGCCATTGCGGCCGGGCAATAATTCATCTTCCGAAAGTTTTTTCAGAATAGATGTATAAAAAGGGCGGAATGAAATTTTGGCCTTGTTGCCCACTTCGGGAAAATCGGCTGGCCGATACGGAATAAGGTCCAGTAAGCTGTCGTTAAGTAAAAAAGTTTTTTCGCGTGTACCAATCATTTTCAGCACAGGAAGTGAATCGGCAGCCAGTACAGCCAGCTGATTGATGAGCTCCACATTCCACGGATCGCCGGCCTTTATTCCCTCCCGGTTATCGGTGAGCAGAAAAGGAGCCTGGATAATAAACCCCAGTTTGGTTTCTTCTTTGGTCGGAAAAAAACAAAACGCATCATATAGCCGGCCGGTTTTCAGCATTTTCGTGTCTGTCAGGAAATATCCGATTGCCAGCTGATGGCTTGTATTGGCCCTGGGGTGAATGGCCTTGCGCGAAAACAACCATATCTGTTCTTTCCGCGAGGTTCCATTCAGCATACCCGATACTTCCATCAACGAAGCAAGGGTTTGGTTGAATGGCTCTGCCCGCAATACCTTCCTGGAGTATTCGCCTTTCTTCACGATCGACTGCCATTTGATACGCTCCAGGTGGGAGAGAAATAAAATGGGTTGAAATAAGGAGCAAAACTTTTCCTCAATATCGAGATAGGCTTCACCCTGAGGCTTATCCTTGTGATTGAACGGAAAATAAAAGAGTGTTTCTCCCGGTTTGCGTTTAGCCCCAATAGAAGGAATCTCTGCCGGTACAATATAATTTTCCAGCTTAAAGTTTATAGAATCATCATACACATGGGGAGTAAGGCTATAGGCAAAAACGGCTTTGAATCCGATACCGAATTTGCCGATCTTTTGTTCATCAATCTTCGTTGAGTTGCCGATGGAGGTGATGGCGTTGATATGACCCAGTTTTCCTTTCTCTGCATCCTGGTCTTCGGTTTCGGGATCAGATATGGAAAACCGTACCGTGCCATTATGTTTAAACCACAGGCCACCGGCTTCGAGGTTAAACTCGACCCAGGTAGCTTTGGCATCATCCGCGTTTTGCAGCAGTTCGTATACGAAGTGGGCGCTGTCGGAATATTTCTTAATCGCCGTCTCCCAGATACCGCGATAGGCTTTTTTGAGCAATACTTCTACGTCTTGCTTTTTTATCTTTTGAAGGGTGGCCAGGAAATTGGATGGCATGGAAATAAGTGGTTCTTGGTTAATCGGGATATTGGAATGTGGAAAGCAGCGGTATCAGCCCGGTTCTTTGCTATGAGCTTTTTGGGGCAGTACCTGGCGGGCTGCCTGCAAAACGTTCGTATACTGGCCAAAATAAAAAGTGATAACTGGTGCAGGCGGTTACTGGTTGGTTCATGGTATTGGTTTTTATTTTGGTGCTGCGGCTAAGGAATAGAAACGGGTAAACATTCGCAATAGCCTGTTTTTAAACAGGTTATATAAAAAAATTTAATCCCGTGATGTCTTAGCCAACATCTTCTTCCTGTTAGCAACAGCATAAAACGATTAAAGACAGGGGCGTATTGTATAGCAGCTTATACTATCTGATGATGATGAGACCGCATCGTATACGAGTACGGTTGATTACGGTTTCCCTCAGACCTAAAACCTGGTTATAATCTGACCGGTATAATGATAGGGCTTATAATTTTTCCATTCATTGATTTGCTTTGTAACCACCTTTACCCAACCCGATTTATACAGGTATTTGGATACGCTTCCCTCTTTGCCGGTTTTCCGTAGTTCTACAAGTCTGGTGCGGCAGATATTGATCTGTTTCCAGAGGTTGTCGATAGTTGGTTGATCGGCAGTATATCCGATTGCAATGGCATACAGGTCGATGGCCCATTCCAGCGACAGGCGGCTGCGGAAAAAATCGGCACATTCTGTCAGCACTTTGCTTAGAAGTGGATTGGGCGAAGGAGTAAGGGGTATTCTTTCTCGCAGCTGATAGCTTATTTCTGTAATTCTTTCCAGCGAATCGCGGCGGCTCAGTTTCAGAATATTCATAGACTGAAACGATGTTTTATTCTTTTTTTGCAGAACAGCGGCTTCCAGTATACGCTCATGAAACCATTCGCTGTTGTAATGTGAATCAGGCTGTAGCTTCAATGATTTGCGCAGGTATTCGAGTGCTCTTTCAGGCTCTCCCATCAATTCCAGGGCCACGGCCATATTAGCATTTAAGGTGTATTCATTGGGTCTTTCTTTTAACAGGTTTTCCAGTATGGGAAGCGCATCGCGGGTACGTCCGAGCTTGATCAGAAAGGCACAGTAATCCGATACATTCTCAAAACGGCTGTTACCACTGGCTTTTTTGATCTTCTGCTCCAGCTCTTTCAACCTTTCTATGTAATATTTAGGATTTAAGTCAAGGTTCGATGTAGGATAGTCATCGTGCATGTGGCGCCTGCCACTACTGTCAATAACGTAGAAATTTAAACAGGCCTGACCATACTGAGTTGCTAACAGCAGGAGGGTTATCGTTAGCACAATTATTTTTTTCATAGCCGGTAGATAAGATCAAAAAGATACAAAATTTTCATGACCTGTCGCCACCTTACATAACGCTCATCTGCCAGCCTCTGGCTATTTCATGTTCTTTTTTACCCCAAACAATATCCCTATCCATTGCACCCTTCTGATGAGCAGGTCATAAGTGCCCAGGCTGCCTGCTATTGTCATTAACAACACTACGACCAACTTGAGCCAGGCCGCAAGATGCAGGGGAAAGATGAGCCACGATGCCAGGTATAAAAAGAGCATATGCAGAATATAGACCGGGTAAGCAGCCTGACTCAGATAACGAAGGTACCAGCCGGGCCGGTTGAGATACTTGTATGCAAAAGCAAAAATGGCAAATATCCAGCTCAGCGATTCCGGCACCTGCAACAGGTTGGGTACCCGCTGCGGCAATTGCAGCAAACGCCAGCTGTATAGTAAAATGGCCAACACCAAAAACATCCAACGCCCCCTTAGCAACATGTCCCGGAACGATTGTCCGCCCCAGGCCATACAAAACCCACAAAGGAAGCCCAGCAGACCCAGAAAAAATCCATGCCAGGTCATTGCATACAGTTCATACAGCACCGGGTCTGCCAGCCATACCTCTGCAACAAACGCTGCCAGCATCAGCAACAGGCTTACCGGACTACATAACCATTTTCTGAACCGTGCAATGGCTATTCCATTCTTTCCCGATTTGAGATAAAAGAAAAGCGGCGAAAGCAGCAGAACATACACAAAGATGTTGCCCAGAAACCAGAGGTGTGCGGCACCCGGATTATAGCTCAAAGGCTGGTCATAACAGGCCTGCCATACCAGTAGCTGAAGGGGTACAATCACGAAGAATCCGAATATGTACGGTATCAGTATACGCTTTATGCGTTCGGTGAGTAATTGTAACACGTTTCTGTTTTGCAAAGCAAACCACACACCCATACCCGATATAAAAAACAAAAGTGGTATGCGCCAGACATTCAGTAACATCATAGCAGGCCACAACCAGGTACAGGCTTCCTTATTTGTAATAAAACCGATGAATGTACCCCAGGGCTGAAAAGCAATCGCCACATGATAAAGCAGTAGCAATCCAATGGCTATTACTCTGAGCCGGTCAATATCATAGCGTCTGTTATCAGACATGGTAGCAGGGTTTCGGGTTAAATTATCGGAGTAATGCAGCTATTACCGGGCGCGTTTTTTGCAGCTGTGAATAGTCGAGTCTAAGCCCCATTGGCTGCAGTATGTTACCAAGGCTTTCATAAATTGGTTTTACCTCTGCAAAAGCACCTTCTACCGATTCATATGCGGTCTTGCCATAGTTATTCCTGATCGTTTTGTCGGCCCCTTTTTGCAGAAGCATCTTTACAATTTCCGGATGACAGAAAAAAGCTGCTGTATGCAGAGCAGTTGATCCTTCATTGTTTTGCAGGTTGAGATCGGCACCGCCATCGATCAGCATACGCGCTATTTCCGTTTTGCCAAACAGGCAGGCGCTGATTAATGGACTGGAGCCTCCAATCGGGTCTTTAGTATTAAGGCCGGTACCTGCGGCGATATATTGCTTTATTACAGCTGTGTCTTCGGTTATCACCGCTGTTTGAATATCTACCGCCGGCTGTTTAACTGTTTCTGTGGGCTTAACTGCGTCAGGAGATGACTCCTTTTTTTCTTTACAGGCATTTAATACAGCTAAAAAAGTCAGTACAGTAAAGGCAATAGTCAGCCTGCGCCAATTGTTGATTTGCGTTTTCATGATTGATTATAATTGTTATATGGTAAAAAGTACAGAGCGGAAAGTCTGCCGCCCCTTGCTGTTGGGTTCTTCTCTACTTGTCAGGTTTTATGCTTTGACATCACAAATGTCAGAAAATATTTATTGAAAAACAATAAATTTAAGGTGTTTTTCGACAATTACTTCCTGGCCAGCTAACTTCAGGAAAATGAGCCGATTGGAAATTTGAATATCTGAAAACCGGCCTTGTTCGGGAAAAATAAATGCGATAACTAAGAAATTTGATAATCAGAATTGTACAGATGCATTTGTAGCCTTTGAGAAAAGCAAGCCCCCCTTGTAACATTGTTGGCACTGCAGTACAGGGCGCCAACTATTTTACCACTATTTCCCTGCCGTATTCAGATCGCAAAGAACGCAAAGCAGGCTAAGGACGCGAAGGTCATTAGCACATTAATACATTTCCCAACCATATTCCCTTATTTTATTCTTGTGGTTCGCCGGTGCTGTGGAGGCAAAAAACGGAACTAAAAACAGACGCAAAACCTGGAGACCGTATCATATAGACAGTAAACTACCCGATCATTTCCTGTCTAACCGCTCGGTCAGGACGCTGTGCGTCCGGACCGGTACCGAATACTTCAATTCAACAGTAAAGGAAGGACGATAACTTTCCGAAAAAAGGCTACCTTTTTATTTTCCCCGGACACTAGTGATTTGAATATCTGATAATCGGCATTGTTCGGGAAAAATAAATGCAGCAAAAAAGAAATTTGATCACCGGATTTGTACAGCTGCTTTTGCAGGCTCTGGGAAATAATGCAGGCCCGCGATACATCGCGGGCCTGCAACTGGCAGAGGGCTCTGACAGGATAGTTATTTTACCGGCACTCCCTTATCTTATTCACCTATTTTTTTCGATCCATATCGGCCCGCGGCTGATCTCTTACGGCCAGGCTAACAAAACGGAATCTTAAAGGATGCTATTGCGAAACCGGTGCGCCTACCATATCATAGTAGGTATAATCTTTTGTGATCATTCCATTCTCGATGGTAAAAATGGTACAGATAGGCAATTCGATCTTCATGCTGCCCGAGCTGCCTACTGATACAAACTCAGCTACCACATGTTTATCGCCCGAAGGATAGAGGACCAGATTTGTCATGCTGATATCAGGCATAAAGGTGTTGAGCTGCTGATAATGATCTGCAATGAATTTGCGGCTTTGTTTCACCGTCTTTAAACCATATGCGGGATCTTTAAACTCGGCGGAATCAATATACATCGCCGCCATTTTTTCCCATTCATGTTTATTGAAATGTTCAAACAACTGGGTAATTACTTTTTGATTCTCGGCACCAGCGTCTCTTACCGGTTCATTCGTTTTGTTATTGCAGGCGGCAAGCAACAGGCCACACAGCAAAAGAGAAAATAAAGCTTTCATTTTTTTGCAGATTTTGTTATTGGTTTAATTGCTGATACAGGTGATTCCTCATCAACCGTATCCAGAATTTTTGTCTTTAAATATAATAAAATAAGCCCCGGCTGTATACGAGCCTCCGATACTTTATGTAAAACTCAGATGATCAGGTGCTTTCAAAGCAAAAAAGCTACTATAGGGTTCCGGCCGCTAGCGTTGAGGTATTTGCAAATATTTGCCTAAAATAGGTGGGCGGTATCATCGCATTCAGCAAATAGGGTATCTTTTCGATTGAGGTACTACCATTTCCTGTTTTAAAATTAATTCAGATGAAGCAGCTTGCCTTATTGCTTGCCTCTCTTATCATTTATACGCAGATCTCTGCGCAAGCCATCCTGTTTGAACCAGGCAGTATCTCCAACAATGATGTCTTTGCCAGCAGTCTTTCTCCCGACGGAAACGAATTTTATTTTGTAAAATCCTATCGGGGCCGATCCCGGCTGGAAATCTGGAAGTCTGAAAAGAAGAAACACGGCTGGCAATCGCCTGTTGCAGTATTTGATTCACTGCCCTACCGGTACATAGACCCTTTCATTACACCGGATGGGAATACGCTTTTGTTTAATTCCGACCGGCAGGCACCAGGCACTCCTCCGGCCAAACGTTTCCATATCTGGAAAGCCGAACGAACCCCACAGGGCTGGTCGCAGCCAGAATATATGTACCAGCTCAACAGCGATTCTGCCGATTTCTTTGCCACTGCAGATGCAAAAGGGAATATTTATTTTACGTCCGCCAGGGACGGAAAAGCGGGAACCACCCGCATATTAATGGCCGAAAAAAGAAATGGCCTGTTAAGCGATCCTGTGATCCTCGACACCCTCATTAATAGCAGCGGTACAGAATCAAATCCTTTTATAGCCCCCGATGGCAGCTATCTAATCTTTTTACGATCTGACGGAAAAGGATTCGGCGATTCGGATCTCTATATCTCCTTCCGGAAATCCGATGGCAAATGGAGTACACCCGCTAATATGGGCGCAGAAATAAATACAGATAAAGGAGAATTTGCTCCCTTTGTTTCGGCCGACAATAATATTCTTTTCTTTACCCGCATTGTACGCGGCCAGCCACATAGCGAAAATATCTTTTACATCAATGGTTTCAACCGATATCTGAACCGGTTCAAAAAAGATGCAGGCGAGTAGCATATACGGGCTGGCAGTGGCAGATTGAGTGGACTCATTTCCTTTTTTAATTGGTAATGCTTATGAGGCATACAACCGCCAGCTACTCTTTTAGTAATACCTTGTTGTCACTCAAATTGGTTATCTCGTTTTTATACCACAATTTTTTTACAGCTCTGATCCATCTATCTTTCTAAATCAACAAATTTAAATAAGCAGGCCCCGGCTTCCTTATTTTTCGGATGCCGGGACCTGCTGTGTTCCAAACCGTCTTGTGTGCGTCAGCTATTTTAACCTGTTGATTATTTTAATTTCTTTGTTAAGCCGGTTTAAAGATAATAGGCATGTAAAATGCCTGTATTTAATCTGTGAAGGAATTAACCCTTATTTTCTAAAAAACGGAGAATAGCCTGTGTTGCCGCTAAGAACATCCTCCTAAAAAAGTCGGCAAAGCTGTCCGGAAGTTGCTGGTGCGAAGATGCCAGGAGCTTCCGTTTTCAATACGGAATGGCTGAGACATATAGCTGACCGATAGTTTTTGCCTGTCTGGCTATTAATAAACCTGTTTTTCTTCTCTTCCCGGTTCTTTTGCTAAAAAGAATATGAAAAAGTGGGAAAGCCGCCCGATTTGGTACGGAAGTCTGCTTATTCTCTCCATCAGCGGTGGTTTATTTTTGTGGGGAGGTAACCCTCAGGCCAGGGCGGTGTCTGATACAACTATGAGTCTGGGAAAAGCCGCCCCGATAATGCCTTCCGGAGTTACAGACAGTTTTTATCATGTGTATCTCAGTTTTGATGACGGCCCACTGCCTGGAAGTGAGCATATCGACAGCCTGGTGCTGGCCGAGCAGGTACCGGCAAGTGTGTTTCTGGTAGGACATAACATGAGTTACAATCCCCGCATGGATTCGTATTATAAACTATACGAAGCCAATCCCTTTATTCATATCTACAACCACAGCTTTTCACATGCGGCTGGTCATTACCGGTTCTATTACAATCACCCCCAAAATGTACTGGCAGATATTGATCAAAACCAGCAATACCTGCAGTTGCACAACAAGATTGTGAGGCTACCAGGCCGTAATACCTGGCGTATCGGCAACCGGAGCAGAAATGACACAGCCGGTGGGGACCAGGCGGCTGATCTGCTCATGCAGCAAGGGTACAGGTTGTTTGGCTGGGATCTTGAATGGCAGCACAACCCGGTAAGCGGTGTGCCTTTACAATCTGTTGCCACAATGGAAAAAGAGATCATGAGCCGGCTTGCAAGCGGAAATACATTTACAAAAAATCATATTATCATCTTACTGCACGACGAAATGTTTCGCCGGCCCTGGGAAGAAGACCAATTGAAAGCATTGATTGATACGCTGCATAAACAGCCCATGATAGTCTTTAACGATCTCAGTACGTACCCGGTATTATCATCAAACCAGACTTATGCACATCCATAAACCTTTTCATCATTTCTGGCATTCATTCCGCAAACCGGGGGTGTTTATGTTTATCGTTATTGGCGTACTGATTATCTTCCTCACTTTTCTAACTACCAACAATGCGCTGGAAATTGCCATATCCGGTTTGGCGTCCGTTTTTATTGGCATTGGAGTAAATAATCTCACCACACAACAAACCCATTATGCAGATGAGCTGCAGCTTCAAAAAAATTATACCCGAAGTCTGAAACTGCTTGAACTGCTTCAGTTACGAATGAAAGCAGCTCATCGGCATCTTTACTTTAATCATACCGAATATCTCGGCGATGACCTCGACGAACTGGACCGGATCGTGGATATGCTAAAACAATTGCTGGAGCAGGGAGAATCTTTCTCGTAAGAGTTAACCGGCTATTGGTTTTGCCCATCCGCCGATTGGCCACCCGATTTGCTTTACCAGCCCGGTAGGTTTGTATCAGTAATCGCTTCACCTTTAAATCTATTACAATGAAAAAGCTATTCATACTTTCCGCGGCAGCCTTGCTGGCCGGCTATAATCTGCAGGCACAAAATCAGGAAGTGGCTATTCGTAAAAATGAAAAAATGCTGAGCCGGCAGGAAAAGTCAATTCATCAGGAGAAAAAGGCAGATCGAAAAGAGTTAAAGGAACTCAAAGGAAAGGAAGTAAGTTATGAAGCCAAAGAACAATTTTATCGCGACTTTGGAGACACCCCGGCCACCTGGCGTCGTGAAACACCTTATGATATTGCCACCTTTACAAAAGATGGTGTGTTACAATCTGCTTACTATGATGCCGATGCCCAACTGGTAGGTACTACATTTCAAAAAAACTATGCCGACCTGCCCACAAAAGCAAAAGAGACGATTGAAAAAAAATATAAAGGATATGCCGTCGATGCTGTCATCTATTTCGATGACAATGAATACAACGATACAGACATGATCCTGTACGGTCAGCAGTTTGCCGATGAAGATAATTATTTTGTTGAGCTGGTAAAAGGCACAAAAAAGATTGTGCTGAGAAGTAATATGGCAGGAGATGTGAGTTTTTTCAGCAACAGATAAGAGCGTTTTGGTGGGAAATGCCGGGGTCCGGAGCCGATGGCTTTGGGCCCCTTTTTTTAACTGATAAAATAATACAGCATGACCACCGACATATTTTGCCTACCCAACGATCGCCGGCTGTCTCCTGAATGTTTATGAGGTAGCTTTAATTAAGAAGCCGTTAAGAAACCGGCCTCTTTAAAACTTTGCAACATGAAAAAGATGATTCAACTCATGTGCGTTGCAGGTTATTTTCTTTTGTCGGCCTGCAACGTCCCTAAAAGCATGGCACAGACTTCTGTATCAGCATCTATTACCTATCAGACTTTTTACGATGAGCTTTCCCCATACGGTACATGGATTGATTACCCCAGTTATGGGCAAGTTTGGCACCCGGCCACCACAGGCGATTTCAGACCATATCTCACCAATGGCTACTGGGATTATTCCGCACAGGGATGGCTCTGGATGTCGGACTATGCGTGGGGCTGGGCTCCCTTTCACTACGGCCGCTGGATCTACGATGATCTCTACGGCTGGCTGTGGATACCCGGTTATGAATGGTCGCCTGCCTGGGTCACCTGGGGCAGCTTCGATGATTATTATGCCTGGGCACCGCTGATGCCTGAAGTTTATGCAGGATTGCAATTTGGTCACTGGAAGCCGGCAGCTTTTTACTGGAATGTATGTACACGCGATCATATCTATGATCGGCATATAAACCTGCAGGTGATAAATCGTGATATAGTCAGCACCAATATCAACCGTATCACTATCATCAACAATTTCAGCACTACAAAAACACATAACCAGTATTATGCACGCGGCCCGCAGCTGGAAGACGCACAGAAATATGTATCACACAAAATTGAACCGGTGAATTTGAAAGAAGTCAGCAGAAGCAGAGATATGGTACATAATAATAATGAAGTGCGGATATATAAACCTGCCATTTCTCAGCCTCAGCCGCGCGAGTTCAGGAGGATGGATCGCGAACCTAATCCCGTACGCAATGAAAATGACCGTGTCAATACTATTCGCGAACAACAGAATCAGAATATTGACCGGCTGCCACGCATGCAGCTGCCACAACAGGGTGGGCGCAACGAAACCGGCAACTCAGGGAGTGGCGCACACGGTCGCAGGCACTGATCAATTATTAACTCTAAAAAATATGCAGTATGAAAAAGATACTGATTGCCCTTGACTATAATCCAGCTGCACAAAAAGTTGCAGAAACAGGCCAGCAACTGGCCAGGGCCCTGGGCGCCGACCTGATACTGGTACATGTCATTGCCGAGCCCGCCTGGTATGCACTGGAATATTCTCCTGTTATGGGATACCAGGGTGCTTATACCGACAATACAGCCATCCTCGGCAAAGAAATAAAAGAAGAAGCCTCGTCTTTTCTGGCGGCTACGGCCAGTCACCTGGGTAATCCTTCGTTAAAGACAATGATACTAGAAGGCGATGTGGAAGAAGCATTGCTGGATTGCGCAGAATCAGAAAATGCCGATCTGATTGTACTGGGCTCTCACAAGCATCATGGCATAGACCGCATCCTTTCACCCGACCTGGCTGTGCACCTGGTAAGGCATTCAAAAATTCCGGTGCTATCTGTGCCAACGCTGGTGTAACGCCTTTCGATTACCCGACGCACTTAACCCGCCCCTCATGCCGCAACAGCGGCAGAGGCGGGTTTTACCTGTAATATCCGTAACCACAGCTTCTGCGCCGGCGGCCCGCAATTCTGCTTTAGAAGTTATCATTATCTTAGTAGCACATTCAAGCTAATCGGAAGAAGTGGACAAATTGCGGCAACATATCGAAGATATCACTGCGCTCAGTGATGAAGAGTATGCGTATATAAAAACATTCTTTACTGCCAAAAAAGTTCGTAAAGGACAATACCTCTTGAGCGAGGGCGACGATGCCCGCTATGAATATCTCGTACTATCGGGTATTTATAAGGTCTTTTATATAGACGAGCAGGGGCGTGAGTTTATTCTGCAGTTTGCTAAGGAAAACTGGTGGATGAGCGATTATGAAGCTTTTTTCAGAGAAAAAAAAGCAACTGTATTTATTGAATGTATCGATGCAGGCGAAGTATTGGTTAACACCCTGCAGACGAGAGAAAAACTGGCAACCGAATTCCATAAGATGGAACACTTTTACCGTGCAAAGCTGACCAACGGTTATATTGCCCTGCAGCAAAGAATAAAACTTTTGCTGTCCAGCACGCCGCAGGAACGTTACGAAACCTTTTCCAAAATGTATCCCGATTTGGGGCAGCGTCTTCCCAAAAAAATCATTGCCGAATACCTGGGTGTAAGCCGTGAAACGCTTAGCCGGTTATACAGCCGGTAAAAACGGCCCTCCTGGCGCCCTACCCCTTCCTTCAACTGCTGTGATCCGGATCACTATTTTTTTGTGACTACGCTCCTTCGCAGCAGGGTGATTGCTGAAATAGTTTTGTGAAGAAATCAAAACACAGCAATCATGAACCTACAACTTACCAACAAATCTGTCTTCGTATCAGGATCTACCGCTGGTATCGGCTACGCAATTGCCCGCACATTTGCCCGGGAGGGAGCTACTACCTACCTCAATGGACGGAGCAGAGAAAAAGTAGAAGAAGCCGTAGCAAAAATTCTTACCGAAATACCCGAGGCCCGCATAAAAGGTATCGTAGCCGACCTGACTACGCAGCAGGGTGTTGAGGAATTATTCGGTCAGCTGGCACATGCAGACATTCTGGTTAATAACCTCGGATTGTTTGAGCCAGTGGCATTTTTTGACTCAACCGATGCCGACTGGCAAAAACTATTCGACATCAATGTCATGAGTGGAGTACGTCTGACCCGCTTTTATCTGCAAAAAATGCTGGAAAAAAACTGGGGCCGCGTGATATTCATCTCCAGCGAATCAGGACTGCAGATTCCAACCGAAATGATTCATTATGGCCTATCAAAAACCGCTCAGTTATCGCTTACCAATGGCCTGGCCCAACTTACAAAAGGCACGGGTGTAACTGTAAATGCCGTACTTCCCGGTCCTACTTTTTCACAGGGAGCGGAGCGTTTTTTTGGTGAGCTCGCCACTCAACGAGGCTCCTCCATAAAAGAGATAGAGCGGCAATACTTTACCGAAACCAGGCCGCTTAGTTTATTGCAGCGGTTTATCACACCCGATGAAGTAGCGGCTACCGTAGCCTTTATTTCGAGCGAATGGGCTGCTGCCACCAACGGTGCCGCCATAAAAGTTGACGGTGGAATACTAAAAGGGCTTCACTAAAAAATGTAACTCCTCTTTTTGAATGCGCCGGCCCTATATAGCTCCATAATTGTTTTTGAATTACCACTAACATATAACCCTTCACCTCTAAATTTTTACAAAATGAAAAAGAAAATCTTAATCATCGTATCGAACGCCAGCAGTATTGGTCCACACAACAGAAGAACAGGAACTTTCCTGCCCGAGGTAGCACATCCGTATGCCGAATTTGAGAAAGCCGGTTATGAAATTGACTTTGCCAGTCTCACCGGTGATACTCCGTTTCTGGATGCACTGAACCTGGCCGATGATACCGACAACCTTCGTTTCCTGACCGGTAAAGGATGGGCTGATATGCAAAAAGCAAAAAAATTGTCGGAAGTAACTGTGGCTGCGTACGATGCCATTTTTGTACCCGGCGGCCTGGCTCCAATGGTAGATATGCCAGAAAATCCGCTGCTCAAAAAAGTAATTGCCGATACCTACGAGCGAGGAGCAGTAATTGGAGCCGTTTGTCATGGTCCTGTATCGCTCCTGAATGTAAAACTCAGCGATGGATCATACCTGATAAATGGCAAAAATATAGCCTCCTTTACCACAGCAGAAGAAGATAATTATGCACGAGCAGATGTGTCTTTCGACCTGCAAAAGGCTTTAACAGATCAGGGCGCTATCTTTCATGCAGCTGCCCCCTGGAGTGCCAATAGCATTGCCGACGGCCGTATCGTAACCGGTCAAAATCCGGCCTCTGCAAAAGGCGTGGGAGAAAAAATAGTGGCACTCCTCAACAGCTGAGTTTGTCATTATACGCCATTGATAATGCTTTGTACTATCACTACAAACGAATTTTAAACCCCTAATCGTTACTAAAATGAAACAACAGGCTATTTATGTCTTCGCCAAATGGCAGGTAAAAAAAGAAAACCTGCAGGAGGTATTGAAGTTGCTTCCTGACATGGCCCATAGTAGTAAAAAAGAAGACGGCAACTTGTTTTACAACGTGCATCAAAGTGTGGCAGATCCTTATACGCTCCTTTTATTTGAAGGTTACCGAAACGAAGAGGCGCTCGATAAGCACCGGAATTCAGCGCATTTTAACACCCTGGTAGCCGATCAGATTGTACCCCGGCTCGAAAGCAGAGAGGTATTCATTACCCATGAGCTTTGGCCTGACGAGCCCGCAACAGTTACCAGTAGATAAACGATCTGCCTGCAGAATGTTTTGTTCTATCTGTGACAGCTCCTTCCGGATAATGGAAGGAACTGTAGTACTTATCGCCCGTTTATCTCTTCCAGCTATCATTTTTGCCAGTTGAACGATTGCCTGGGGTGCCAGGTTTATTCGTTAACTAAGTTTGGCCTGAAAAGCCTTCGTAAACAGTTTAAATACTTATAAGATGAAAAAAGTACTTATGCTTCCCATAGCATTATTGATAACTGTTGCAGCTCTTCATGCCCAGCTGGCTGGCGCTGCCAAAAGTGTTTTGGTCTCATCCAAACCGGTTATCAGCCCTCATTTCGCCTCCGATTTTCCGATGGCTACCGATGTAAACTGGACAAAAACAGCGGGCTACAATACGGCCAGTTTTGTCAATAATGGCGAGCGATCGCATGCTTACTACAACGAAAAAGGCATACTGGCAGGAACCATTATTGACAAAAAGTTTACGGACCTGCCGCAACGTTCTCAATATTTCATTACCGACCATTATAATGATTACGACATTTCTGCAGTCGCATTTTATGACGACAATGAAGAAGAGCCAGCTGGGTTAACGCTCAATTCGCAGTCGTTTGATAACTGGGATCATTACATCGTAAGACTCCAGCACAAAAAAACGAAGCAACAACTGATGTTGCAGGTAAGTAAAACCGGAGATGTATCGGTTTATAAAAAGACAAAATAATTCTCATGGACGGTACACCAGCCACGTGCTCTGCCGGTTTGCGGCAGAGCACTTTATTTTAAGATTTTGGGGAGGATCCATAAACTGGCTGAAGGTTGATGACCTTTTTGTGCGGGATCGATTTATACAAAACATTCAACCATGTACCGCCATTCCCCCCTTTCTCTGCTGGCAGTGGCAGGCCTCCTGCTGCTTTCCAGTGCATGCAGTAAAAATAACGAAAAAGAAGAGGTCCTGCCCGAACTCGGTCTATGCAAACCCGTTTCGCTGAGCAGCCGGCTCAACTATAATAGCGCTTCCGGAGAATATACGTATACTACCAGTGGGGGTGGAAAAATTTCGATCAGTCTCAGCTCAACTATCAAAATCGGACATAGGGATTACGAAGGTTTCGGTATCGAGCTATGGGGTACTCTCACCACATCAGGCGGTATAAAACTTTCGGGTAATCATGAAAATCTGAATGGAAAACACCTCAAAGACCGTCTGGGAAATCGTCGTACGATTGTTTTTCCCGATGGGGCCAAACTCACCATCGTAACAAAAGGACCAGCCGATGAAATCATCTCCTTCAGTATTTATGACGTGGCAGAGAGTCATCATATCAACTTCGGTTGCAACACAGTGGAGTACAGCGGACAATCTGCTTTCGTAGCCAAAAGCCTGGACGATGCCGAGGCCGATGGCGAAACGGCTACATTTGAACTAACCGCCACGGGGTTGTTGTTATATAATATTTACCACGAAGACGAGCCCGGCAACAAGGTATATGAACGCGTAATGCTGGGTGAGTTATCCAGGTCCCAACCTAACATGGTCAATGATTATTTTGACGACCCCCGTCTGGGTCATACCTGATTAATCCTTATGCTGAACCTTTTTTACGAGCCAGGGCAACAGCAGGCCCTGGCCAAGCAGCGTAAAGAGTGTAACTGCTACTGCAATAAATATGATTGTGTGCCGGTGCGGAAAAGGCTGCCCATCCTGCAGATGGGTGGGCAGCCCCAGGGCAATAGCCAGCGATACAATACCACGCATTCCCGCCCAGCTTATGACCAGGCTGGTCCTGAAATCAAGCAGGGCTTCTTCTGAAATTCTTCCCCGCACTTTAGGAGAGCGGAAACCACGTTCCAGCCGACGCTGCTGCAAAAAAACCCGCGCCATCCTGATGGCAAGTGCAACTATAGTAATCACGAATGCATAAAAAAGATTAGGAAGGATATGCTGAGCGTTGATGTTTTTAAGTACAAAGGGTAGCTCCAGTCCAATAAGAATAAATATCAACCCATTGAGCAGGAAAATGATGATATCCCAGATATTTTTGGATTGCCGTTTGAGTGGTTCAGGAAACTTCTCCCGGCTCAGGCGTGACATGGTCAGTCCAAGCACGACTACGGCAATCACACCTGAAACGTGCAGCTCTTCTGCGAGCAAATATGTTACAAACGGCATCAGCAGCAGCAGGCTGTTTATAAGCAGATCATACTCGCGCAACCATCGTAGTACACTCCCAAGCAGGCGTCCTACCACAAGGCCAATAGCGGCACCACCGGCCAGTAACAATAAAAAGGTAAGTCCGGCCTTCCAGAATACAAATACACTACCCGTTACGGCTGCCACAGCAAACCGGTATGCCACCAGGGCCGAAGCATCATTGATCAGACTCTCTCCTTCCAGTATTGTGAGTGTTTTATGAGAAAGTCCCAGACCCTTTGTGATGCTGATAGCTGCAACGGCGTCTGTAGCTGAAAGTACCGCACCCAGTACAAATGCCACAGGCCAGGTCATGTCGGGGATCAGGAAATGTCCGACAGCGGCAATACCAAGTGTTGTTAGGAACACAAGGCCAAAGGCCAGCGAGCTTATGGTGCTTATATTTTTCCTGAAATCTTTGAATGAAATATTAAAAGCAGCATCGTAAAGAAGCGGAGGTAAAAAAATCAGGAAAACGACCTCGGGGTCAATAGTAATCTCGGGCATGGAGGGAACAAAACCTGCTATTATGCCTCCCACAATCAATACAATAGAAGACGGCAGTTTTTTCTTTTCTGCAATGGCAGACAGAGCAATGAGCAATGCCAGTAAAAAAAGTATGATACTGTAATTCTCCATGTATGGAGCAAATATCAGGAAAAATGGCGGGTGGTTGCGGGTATTGGATCTGGTTATACGTTTTAAGTACAGAGTAGTAAGTTCTAAGTTATAAGTAATACTAATGATCCTACTTATAACTTAGAACTTATTACTTACAACATCAGCTCAGTCTTCGCGGCTTCCATCATCGGCCATTCGAACCAGCCGGGGAAAGAAAGTGGCCACTGTATCAATCAGTGATTGCTGGGCTTCCATTACCTGATGTATATTTTTATAGGCCATGGGCGCTTCATCCATACCACCCCCTATCAATGTTACCTGTTTTTCTTTCAAAAATGCTTTTAGTTCATCTTTCGCCAGGTTTTTGATCGCTGCAGTACGGCTCATCAATCTGCCTGCACCATGTGAAGCAGAGTTAATAGCATTTGAATCTCCTTTTCCTCTTACCAGGAAGCCGGGTGTAGCCATTGAGCCTGGTATGATCCCCATTACATCTTTGCCGGCAGGTGTGGCCCCTTTGCGATGTACGATCACATCGGTACCATTCCAGTTTTCTTTCCAGGCAAAATTGTGATGGTTTTCTACCTGCACCAATACAGTAGCGCCAATGGCGGCTGCCATTTTCCGATGAATGATCTCATGACAGGCTGAGGCATAGTCGCCGGCCAGGTTCATAGCCATCCAGTACTCCTGTCCTGCTTCTGTCGACAAATCCAGGTAAGCGAGGTTAGCTGCTTCATAAGGCAGGGGGCAAAGCTCTTTTGCTATGCGGGTGTAATGCCCAGCTATTGTGGCACCCATTCCACGCGAACCGGAATGCGACAGCAATGCCAGATAACGCCCGGCTGCCATGCCCAATCTCTCGTCAGCTTCGGCAAATTCCATAATACCAAATTCAACAAAGTGGTTACCACCGCCGGAAGAACCCAGTTGGGCCCAGGCTTTATCTTTCAAAGCATTCAGAAATGGAGTAGCCGCAAATGCTTCATTGTCGAGCACTGCATGCGAAGCACGCTCATTGCCACGGAAGCCATTGCCAGCACCGAAGCGGGTCTGAGCTATGAGCTCACGCTGAAATTTATCTGCATTGGCAGAAAAATAGGTTTCAGAAATATCATAGACAGACAATGCCATGCGGCAGCCGATATCCACTCCCACACCATAGGGGATAACTGCATTTTGTGTAGCCAGCACTCCGCCGATAGGCAACCCATATCCCTGGTGTGCATCGGGCATAAGAGCCCCGGCAATGGTAACAGGCAATTTCATGGCCACATTCATTTGGGTTTTGGCACCCTGCTCTATGTTATCGGCTCCATACACAGAATAGCCGATCGCATCTGTACGAAGTGGTACCAGGTTGCCTTCCGGCTGGTTTTGCTCTTCAATAAGCGCAGTAGCCAGTTTTCCAAACAAAACATCTTCGAGATACCGTTCAGGTGCATTTAACACCGCAGCATACTGTGATAGCATTTGTTCACGTGTAAACTCATTTCGTTTACGGTTGGCCCTCAAAGCAACGCCGAGCGCCTTTCCGGGTTTATATCCCAGCTCCTGTAAATCGTTGCCGTTAATTGGTTGTGACATTTTGTTTCTTTTTAAAAACTGTACTTCAAATTTAAAAAGTACCAGCGCTTGCATTTCTTATTATGGTTGCTCTTGTTTCCCTGGGTCTTTTAACAGGCTGCTGAAATACTTTTTCTTGACATCACAAAAATGGCCGCACATCTACGCAATATATTTGCGTAGAATAAAGTTTTTTTTGAAAATAATATTATATATTGTTTATCAATATTTTCTTAAAAAAATTGATACAATTATTGCCTATTTCAGAAATGACTGCGCATTTATATTGCGTAGTATTCTTTTTATCTTTATAGCATGTCTGTCAATAAGCTTGCATTAATCCGCTACAAAACCATTGATCAGTGTTTGCGCAACCGGTATCGTCGCTGGACACTTGAGGACCTCATTGAAAAGGTATCGGAGACGATTTATGAATATGAGGGAATCAGGGATGGGGTAAGCAAGCGTACTATCCAGGCTGATCTGCAATTGATGCGGAGCGACCGGCTGGGTTATAATGCTCCCATAAAGGTAGTTGACCGGAAATATTACATCTATGAAGATGCTACGTACAGCATCAGTCACTCACCGGTAACCGATGCTGAACTCGAAAAAATGAATGAACTGGTGAGTGTATTGCAGCAGATGAGTGGTTTCGATTATTTTACTGAAGTAAATGAGATCCTCGCAAAGCTTGAAAATTCCTTGCGTAAAAAATCGTCCGCCGGTCAAAACCTCATTCAACTGGAAACCAACCGGCAGTTGAAAGGCATTGAACATGTGACACCACTATATCATAGCATTCTGAAAAAAGTTCCCCTGCTTATCAGCTATCAGTCTTTTCGGAGCGATGCGCCGCGGCAGCAGGTCTATTTCCCTTATCTGTTAAAAGAGTATCGCAACCGCTGGTTTCTGATCTGCAGAGCCCGTGGCGATGTGCATCTCATGACGCTGGCACTTGACCGGATAGTGGAATTCCTGGAAATGTCGCCGCAAGACTTTGAGCCTTATACCGGAGTTGACTTTGAGCGGTATTATGAAGATACGATAGGTGTTACCAGGACTGAAAAAGACCGTGCACGCCGTATTATCCTTTGGCTGAATGCTGCCAATGCCCCATATGTTCTCACCAAACCCTTACATCACTCTCAGCAATTGCTGAAGCAGGATGAGGAGGGCTGTATAATACGTCTTGATGTAGTCCTCAACTTTGAACTGGAGCGGGAAATACTCGGTTTCGGTGAAGCAATCAAAGTACTCTCTCCCGCATCGCTGCAGGCACGTATTCATCGCCGGTTGCAAGCTGCTGAAAAGCAATATAGTTGACAGTAAGGAATGTTGAAAGGGTATAAAGAGTTTAAACGTTTAAAGCGTTTTAAACCTATTACTTACAACTTATTACTTAGAACTTACTGTCAACTACTCTCCTCCGTGTTTTCACTACCCAAAAAACACTGAATTTTTAAAATACCGGGTTTCTACCTAGGACACAATAGTCCAAAACAGGTCTATATAATAGGAGGCCTGTGCCGGATCATGCGCGCCCCGGCAGGGTCTCTGATAAAATGGCTGCAGCCGCCAGGGGATGCCGAAAACCTGGGTAAACAGAGTAGGCATAATAATTAACCAAAAATCAAAAAGTATGAAAAAGATTATCTGGGCCATTCCCGTATTGGCACTGGCCGTTGTATTCAGTGCATTTACATTGCGTGGCCAAAAAGCAGAAAAGGCGATGGCGACGGACATGTTTTTCAAGTATGACCTTAACAATGTGCCCACTACGCTTGATCCCGACGATTATCTGGACGCGGATAACTGGACATTTCAGACCTCACCACCAAACACATGTGGAGTTGCGGGCAATGCAACCTGCTTTATTACTATTCCTGCGTCTGCACTATCCAGTTTTTCCGGTACCAATGCAGAGAAGCTGGTACAATTCCTGGAGGCACAGAATGGTGGAATCGGTGAATTCAGCGATCCGGTAACTGCCGTTGTCACACTTCGCGATGAACACACGAAAACAGAACAATAAAACACTGGGGAGTGTTTGAGTAATAAGAGGCGGTCTTCAATCAAGATCGCCTCTTATAATAAAAATACGGGTGAAGGCTCTTCTAGTTCTGCGACATATTGGTAAATTCAATTACCTTGAGGGGGATAGGTAAGGCAAAGCGCGGATCATTAGGTGGAAGCTCGTACAGGTTTCCGTGGATCACGCGGCGTATTGTAATATTATAGCCTTCTTTATTCAGTCGCTTAATATCCATCCATCTCAGGCCTCGAAAGATTAGTTCTTTTCTGCGTTCCTGAAGAATTATAGCCAGCGCGTCCTGCGCAGTAGCTGCCGTCAGGTCGGTAAAAGTTCCATTTCGCCAGCGTTGTCGCAGCAGTGTATTCAGTGATTCCATTGCTTCACTGGTCATTCCTTTACGTGCCTGGCATTCGGCCAGCATCAGCCAAACTTCGTCAGTAGCTATGCCTCCAAAAGGACTTCCAACGCTCCCTGAGTAAGTTCCCCTAAAAAAATAAGTGCCATTATTATTGCTGCGGAAATAAAGCAACTTGCGAAGATCATTTGCGTCAAATTGATTGTACAATACAGAATCAATTTTCGCACGATTAGGTGCTATAGTGGTTGGAGCGAGCCTCGAAGTAAAGTGTAGCACTTCTATATGACCAATCGGCATAGGATAAGTGGCTGTACTGCTGGCAAGGGTATTAAAATCCAGCAAATCGCTTTTAATAGACAGGCAGAGTTGAGCATAGTGATAAGCGCTATCGTACTGGCGCATCGCCAGGTAAGTACGTGCGATAAGGCCATACGCTGCCGGGCGGGATGCCCGTACCGGATGAATGGTGGCATCAGGCAGATTTTGGGCAGCTGCTTTTAAATCGGAAAGTATCTGGTGATACGATTCGTAAACACTGGCCCGGGTAGATACGGTATTAAAATCCGGATCAAGACGAATCGGAATACCCATATCCTGTTTGGCTGTTGTCTCATCATAGGCTTTTGCCCAAATGATCACCGCATCCAGGAAACAACGGGCACGCAGGTAATAAGCTAACCCTTTAGCCAGATAATAGGCTTCCCCATCGGCTTCCGCCGAGGATACATCATCGATACTATGCAATACCAGGTTTGCTCTCAGTATATTGTCGTAGCAATACCGCCAGTCAGACTGTGTCTGACCCGAAACCTCGCCATAAGGGTCATCTGTAGACCAGATATAGGGGCGCTGAAGCCAGTAAGATGCTCCAAAATTGTCCCAGTCATTATTAGACAGATAATACTCATCTGCTGCTACATCGGCCAGGACAGGTGCACTTCCCTGAGTAAATGTGTTATTGAGGACGGCCTGTATATCTCTGATATTTGTCAGTGTAACGAGGCGTTGATTGGATTTCTCATCCAGGAACTTTTTACAACTGCCAAAGCACAGCAGCATAATAAACAGGTACCCTGTTTTAATATTTTTCATATACAAATAGTTTAAAGGCTGGCACGCAGGCCAAATGAATAATTACGGGCAGGGGCAGGTTGTTTGTAGTTTTCGGGGTCCAGGCCATATTTGTTCGCTTTCCACAACAGGCCTACATTATTGACATTGCAATACAGCTGAAGCGACTTGATAGTGCGTTCGGCTCGAACAGGCCAGTCGTACGACAGGTTGATATACTGCAGACGCAGATGATCGCCGCGTGTCGCCATTTCCTCGCTTAAAAGATAAAACCTGTCACGGTTAGCCACACCGGGATATACAAAAGACGGCACCTGTGTATGTAGTTCATCTCCCGGTTTTTGCCAGCGCTCATAATAATCGGCATGACCGGATTTTTTACTAATGAGGTCCGTATAACTGATAGAGCCTCGATTAAAATAGTAACCCAGTTTATAAATCATACGGAAGCTGAGCGAAAAGCCTTTATAAGCAATGGTATTTCCCATTGAACCTGTCCAAGTGGGAACATACACTCCCAGATACTTTAAATCATCGATTGGATAGTCTGGGCGAAACATTGCCGTATAGTTTTTGCTCAGTTCTTTGTTGACATATCCCTGAGGATCACCTGTAAGCGGATCCAGGCCGCCCCATGCATAAGCAAAATAACTATAGATAGATTGTCCTTGGATATATGCACCATTTGCCACATTTGCTGCCGTATTTGTAACATATCTTTTTTTAATACTGTTACTATTATTATTAACGATAATATCCGTTCGCCAATTGATAGCTCCGTTTGTATTAATCGTATTCAATTGTAGATCCCAGCCGGTACTTTTCAATTCAGCGGCGTTCTGAACCACAATTGCAACCATTCCAAGACCAGTTGTAGGATCAAATGGTAGATTGTCATAAACATCACGGGTATATTTCCGGTAACGCTCTACGGAGCCGGTAATACGATTGTTAAACAATCCAAAATCCACGGCCATATTGAGCATACGGGTTTCTTCCCAGCGCAGGAGGGGGTTGTAGGCATTGGTGAGCGATGAATACGGTTCGCGCAGGTATGAATTAAGCGAAGAGCTGTAGGTAAATGTACTTACCGCCACTTTTGAAGGGTCCACATTACCCATCGCCCCATACGTAAGCCTCATGCGAAGCATATTTAACTGATCAAGTTTATAAAAAGGTTCTTTGCTGATATCCCACTTAACGCCGGCCGACCAAAGTGGATTCCAGCGGTCATTGGTACGCAGACCAAACAGGTTGGAGGCATCGCGGCGGGCGCTGGCAGACAGCGTATATCTGCCAAGCAGCGTATAGGCCAGGTTGCCATAGGCGGAAACAGTACGGTTATTGGTCTTTTGAAACTCGGTCGCATCCTGAAGAATACCACTGCCACCAAACATATCGGTGATAAAATTCACATAGTCAACCGGCGTGTAGGTCATGATATCAGGGTTATACCCATATACCTGAAACTGATTTGAACTTCGTTTGGTTTCAGATAGCTGACCGCCCAGCATAGCTGTGAGCTGGTGTATGCCCCAGGTTTGATTAAATTGGATCTGCCCACGTATATCCTGCGCCTTCTCAACCGAAGCCGACTTAAGCAAAATATCACCCATTGGTACGCCATATTTTACCAGTCCGGTAGTGCGATTGATCTGGGTATAGTAGTTGACCTGATCGCGGACTTCAAAACTCTCTATACCTGCAAGTCTGCTTGCTTCGTTTGCCTGTTGCTGATATCGTGCCCGTACATCGATAGTCAGATAAGACTTTAGTTTATAATTAAACCCGAGGTTGAGGTTGATATTGGAGCCGGCATTTTTCTGATTAATGTGTTTATAGTCGGTGAGCGGGTAATAAGCCCAATCCAGCATCCTGCCTCCGCCCAGTGTATCCACAAACGTTTTTCGGTACTTCAGGTATAAGGCCACGGGATTGCCCTGCTCATCGGCAAACTGGGTATAGGGCGAAAGCTGTGGACTCACCACTGATTTTCCGTTGGAGGACCTGCTTTCTACATAGTCGATGCCGGTTGTCAGCTCAAAGCCTTTGAAAAGCTTCCAGGCACTCTGACTTTGCACCGTAGTGCGATTATACGGAGCGGAAAAAATATCGCGCGTACGGTCATGCCCGACAGATAGTCTCCAGTTAGCTTGTCTTGTACCGCCCTGCAGACTGATGGCATATTGCTGATTGACGGCGTTGGAGTAAATATATTTTTCGTATTGTTTTCTTATATCCCGCTGCCGAAGCACATCAATCCGCTGCTCAGCTTCCGCGGCTGTAATCGCACCCCTGCGCTGAAGTAAAAGAATTTCATAGACATCTGAAAAAGCCGGGAAAGTAGGATTAAGGGTATCGGCTAGCTTGTAATTCTGGGAAAAAAGAAATTTCTCCAGGTCTATAATATCGGATGTGCCGATGATTGGTTGCGAGAAAAGATCCGGTGGAGGTGTAATCGTTATATTGTTGCTGAAGCTGACCCGCAACGGCTGTTCATACTTCCCTTTTTTGGTAGTAATGACAATGACCCCATTGGCAGATTTTACCCCCCAGATTGAAGCAGCAGGTGCATCCTTCAATACGGTTATACTTTCGATGTCATTGGGGTTGATATTCTTCAGGTCGCCTGCGTAAGGAAAGTTGTCAACCACTATCAATGGATCAGCAATTGAAGCACTAAAAGTGCTGACGCCACGAATCGTTAATCCAGTTGCAGAAGGGTTGCCGTTGCGCGCTTTTATGGCAGCCGTATTATTTGCCATACCATTAGTAATATAAGCAAGACGACCCAGCGCTTCAGTACCGACTTGTTGATTATACAGTGCACTATCTACAAAAGCAAATGACCCTGTTGCCCGCTCACGTGGCAGGCGTTGATAACCTGTATTGACCTGCACCTCTTCCAGTTCCTGTACCTGAATGGATAAGCGAATAATCCATCCGGTAATCATTTGTACAGGAAGCCGGAGAGGTACATATCCAACAGCTGTAACCAAAATAGAATCACCAGATCTCGTTTCCTTCAATGTGAAATCTCCATGTACATTTGTATGCACCTGCACTCGTGTACGTAATAGTTCAATAGTGGCGCCAGCCACCGGTTTTTCTTCCTCATTAATAATTTTTCCCGATAGCTGGGCTGATGCCAGCCAGGGGAGCAGGGTTAAAAATAATAGCAGTCTTCTTTTCATAACATAGTTTTGGTAAGGTTTAGTAAAATGATATTTCAGAACATCGTAAACACCTGATATCACTCTTATTCGCATAAGCGTTCTCGTGTGCTGTTAATAGTTAAACAGCGTGTCGATATTCTGCCGCCTGATTGAAATGGAAGAGCCTTGGTTGTGCCTGGAGTTTTGCCTGATATAGTATAACTTTTATCCAGAAGGTTCTCTTGTACAGATCACTATCGATTAATCCGAAAAATGATCGTAAAAGGAGAGAAGCAGGTCTCATATCGCTCTCATATACACATCAAATAAGGGGTATTAAATAGAATTAAAGCAAGAATGACGATAAACCGACTTATTGAAGGCCCATAAAAAATCTGATCCTGTCGGCAGTCAGTTCATCACTCTTAGTGATCTGCTACAATACTCCTTTTCGTATCCATACATAGGTAGGAATAGTATTAAAAGAAAAATAATGACTAAACGTCGTATCGTTTACAATATGATGTAGCCGGTCCATCCATGGCGCAGAATCTCTTCCATTATTGTAAAACTTCTCTATCTTATGACGAGGGGTATTTGTGACCAAAAACACCTGCAAACCCGGATATGCCTGCTGTAGCGAATCCAACTTAGGCAGGTTTCTGACACAGGGCAAACAGGAAGGACGCCAGAAATCGAATATCACAAACTCATTGCGCAGGTCGGAAAAATTGCCGGTTGGCTGACTATAATTAAAATATTCAAACGGCGTATCGGGTATACTGTCGCCAATTGCCAGTGGCTGCGTCTTTAGCTGGGCCCGGGATAATTGAATGAGGCATAATAATGCCAGTATGCAAAAAAAACTCTTCATACAGTGTTTGTTACTGTCTATAAATGTTTGTTGAAAAACCGAAGTCGCTTCAGTAAACTGATTTATTCGAAAGCCATAAATGCCCTGACCCTGTCGGCTATCAATTCATCTCCCCTGGTTACACGCCATAACACTCCTTTTCGTATCCATACATACGTGGGTATGGTTTTAATAGAAAAATAAACCCCGAACTTATTATCATTTACAATATGGCACAGTCGGTTTAGCCAGGGTAGCGAGTCTCTTTTTCTGTTATAAAACTTTTCTACATCGCTTCGGGTCGCATTAACCAGAAATAAGCGCAAGTTTGGAAATTCCTGTTGTAATGAATCCAGTTTGGGTAAAACTCTGACACAGGGCAAACAGGCCGGCCCCCAGAAATCGAATATCACAAACTCATCACGCAAATCGGAGAAGTTACCAGCAGGTCGACTGTAATTAAAGTATTCAAGCGGTGTATCCGGTATACTGTCACCAATAGCGAGTGGCTGAATCGTTGGCTGAGCATCAGAGGTCTGAATCAGGCATACCATTGCCATTAAGCAAAAAGCTTTTTTCATGCAGTTCTTTAAGAAGATTAATAAAAACGTTGAAGAGACAAAAAGCACTGCTTTACACAGGCCCCTTCGGCTTGCTGGCAAAATGAGTGAGCAACAAATGCAAACCCCGGTGAACAAAATGAATTTTCATATATAGCAGTTTAACCTCACAGGCCTATACCTATGATCTTAATAATATTATCTAAATGACTGCCCAATAACATAACTATTCCATATCCGCAGTGCCAATCTGTTGTTGTAAATAATAGACTGCTAATATACCAGTGACGTATAGCTGCAAACTCTAAAAAGACCGTATTCTGTATAAAGCCTTTACTGCCCCTGAAAAACGCCATATTCGGGAAAGAATTTGGTCGAAAAAGACCACGGCATAAACCTACTAACTTAGAAAATGTCGTCATCTTTTATCCAATACCCCGTTCCCTGCATAACGGAAATATGTTGACCGGGTTAACTATCTTGCAAGCGATGCAAGAACTGATTCAACAAAAACTGGAAGAGATCGGCCGCCAGAAGCTCACCCTGCTCTATGCCTGCGAATCAGGCAGCCGCGGCTGGCAATTTCCTTCACCAGACAGCGATTACGATGTACGCTTCATATTTGTGCGCCCGCTGGAATATTACCTGACGGTAAATGAACTGTCCGAAGACCTCCAGTTTCCCATTGCAGATGAACTGGATATCTATGGTTGGGACCTCCGAAAAGTGCTGCGGTTGATGGCTAAGTCAAATACCACTCCCTTTGAATGGCTGCAGTCGCCAATCGTTTACAAAGCTCAGCCAGGATTCAGAGAAGATCTCTGGAATCTAAGCCAACACTACTTCTCGCAACGATCTCACCTGTTCCACTACCTGGGCGTAGCCACATCGGCTATGGCTTCCTTCAATGACAACGGACAAATCGGTATCAAAAAACTGTTTTATATCCTTCGCCCATTACTGGCAGCCAGCTGGTGCTTTCACAAAAAAACAATTGCTCCTATGACCATTGGCCCCCTGATGCAGCAACTGCCACCAGACCTCCAAAATGAGCTGGCCGCCCTCATCGACCAGAAGACCCGCACGCCAGAGCATCAACTGGTGTCTTTGAGCCCGTTGCTCAGCAATTATATTCACTCTACATACGAAGACTTACGCTCCCGGTCGGCTGAAACTGAAAAAGCTGAAGCAGATATAAGCCCGCTTAATGAATTCTTTCGTCAACATGTTCGCCGCTATGAACATTCATGACATTAAATCAAATGGGCTGCTTTTGCTGGAATGTATCAGTGGCAGCCGCGCTTATGGGTTGGATACCGCTCAATCCGATACCGATATCAAAGGAGTCTTTTATCTGCCACGCTCCATTTATTACGGCATTGAATATATACCCCAGATAAGTAATGAAACAAATGATGAGGTATACTATGAACTTGGACGGTTCACAGATCTTTTATTAAAAAACAATCCTAACCTTCTGGAGCTGCTGGCCACCCCGGCAGACTGTATCCTTTATCGTCATCCATTGCTTGATGAGCTTCCATTACAACTGTTTCTGTCGCGAAAATGCAAGGACAGTTTTGCCGGTTATGCCCTCGCACAAATCCGGAAGGCACAGGGGCTCAATAAAAAAATTAATCATCCACAGCCAACAGAGCGTAAAAGCCTGCTCCAGTTTTGTTATATCCTGCACGACAACAGCTCCATACCTCTTACAGACTGGCTCTTACAGCAAGGCATTCAACAGGAGCAATGCGGGCTGTCGGCCATCGCTCACGCCAAAGGTATATACGCTCTTTATGTGGCCGATAACAACGAAACCTGGTGCCAGGGTATCATCAGCAGCACAGAAGCCAGTGAAGTATCTGTCTCCAGCATTCCAAAAAACCTGCCCGTGCGCGCCTATCTTTCTGTGAATGCAGATGGTTATTCCATACACTGCCGGGAGCATAAAGAATATTGGGACTGGGTAAAAAAACGAAACGAAGTACGCTATAGCAACAATATGAATCATGGCAAAAGCTATGACGCCAAAAACATGATGCATACAATCCGGCTGCTACAAGTGGGCAGAGAAATCGTTCAAACGGGACAGTTGCATGTACGCCGATCCAACCCCGCCGAACTGCTTTCGATAAAAAACGGAGAGTGGGAATATCAGCAACTGCTGGATTATGCCGAAAGACTAATGCAGGATATTGAACTCGCCTATCCCGATAGTCCACTACCCGAAGAGCCTGACCAGGCGGTGGTGCTGCAAAAACTGATCAGCATACGCGAGCAGCTCTACTGCCAGTAACCGTGTCTATACCTAAACCGTTCCATTTTACAGTCTTTCTGCAATGAATACAAGAACAATAACCCTCCCTTTGTGTGTACTGCTGTGCCTGTTGACAGCCTGTGCAATGAAGACCGGCAAGAGTACTTTTTTTAATGAAAAACAATCCGGCATTGCACGTGTTACCAAATCTAGCCAACTCAAAATAGCCAGTTTACCACCCTCGGTATCATCCGCAGTTTTTGATTATTATACCCGTTACAAAGGCTTTCCGTTCAGCCTCGATGAAGCTATTATAATGCCGGAGGTGCGTAAAGATTTTGAGCTTTTTAAGCAGCAGGGGCTTGACTGGACGCGCCTGTTATATCGCTCCGCAGATTCACTGGTCTTTGCATTTTCGTTTGATGTGCGCCGGTATGCCAGCTATATGGGACGAAGTGGTAACCCCTATCCTGGTTACTTTGAAGGTGCCTATATTTTTCTGGCCGATACTCAGTTCAGATTGGTTCGTATACAATTAGACAAATACAGTAAACTCGAAAAAAAGTACCGGTAGAATAATAGTAACATTGTTGTCTGTCGCGATTTGTCGCACATTTATCTAGTTCTTTCAGTCAATTGTCAATGATTGCTGGTCACTCATCACAACCGACCCGGGCTGTATCTTAAAGCTTTGTAATTTGTACTAATCTCCTTTTTATGATACGAATTGAAGGCACACAACCAATACTGAGCGTGAGTGATATGAAACAAAGTCTTCACTTTTACTGCGATATTCTTGGCTTTAATGCTGCAGAATGGGGCTCAGAAAATTTTACCAGCGTTAATAAAGATGGTGGAGGTATTTACCTGTGCAAAGGAGCACAGGGGCAACCCGGCACCTGGGTCTGGGTAGGATTTGATGGCGATATAAATATTTTTTATTCTTATCTGCTAAGCCATAACGTGACCGTCTTGCATCCTCCAGTTAATTATTCCTGGGCACAGGAGCTGCAGGTGGAGGACCCTGATGGGCATATCCTCCGATTTGGAAAAGAACCCGATGCTGCTCTGCCTTTCGCAGATCAATAGCTGATTCAAATAAAACAGGCCGGCTGTAGTCGCATTCAACCATAATATTTTGCCCTGCTTTTTTTATTTTACATATACTCATTTTCCGGCACACTCCCCGCTTTTACCGGATGCTGAGACGCCTGCAGTCATTTGCAGGATCAGCTGATTTATGTTCCTTATTCATCACAGCATTTGCTGCCTAAACTGCTGCTTATGCATGGAGTGTATGCCGATCATAACCTTTTTGCTGCATTAATAACTATCGGAGAACCGGCTTTCCGAAAGCTGTGTGATCACTATTATGCCCCGTTATTTTCACTTTGTCTGCTTAAACTTCGTCAAAATGAAGCAGCTCAGGAACTGGTAATGGATTGTCTGCTGCTGCTCTGGAACCAACGCGAACAGGTGGCTCAGCTGGAGCAACCGGAACAGTGGTTGTTTCAGACCGCACATAAGCTGGCGGCTGCAGCACGCCGGCGTTTATCCCAAAAAAGGGAAAGCTATCCACTACAGCAGGATCCAGTCCTACCTGCAGAAGCTGCTTTTCTGCGTAAACTGGAACATCGGGATGTCCGGCTGCTTTTTGACCAGGCGCTGGCCCGGCTTACACCGCAGCAACAGGCTATACTACAACTCACGCTGCAGGGCGTAAACCGTAAGATGATTGCCGCACAATTGAGTATTTCAGAAAAAACGGTCCGAAATCATATTACCAGTTCGTTCCGCAGGTTGAGGTGGCTATTATGGGAAATGTACCAGAGCGAAAGGTAGAGGGTGGAGGGTAGAAGGAAAAACGTTTACGCTTAACCTTTTACCCTCCACCTTCTACCTAAATAAAAAAGGCCGGTATAGACATACCAGCCGTAGTGAACGCTTTTGTATTCGCATTATTGACCGTTCACATGAGAATTAAATCCAGGTTTTATACCATCACCTATAAATATTTATTTTAAACAGATAAAGGTTTATTTATCCCACCACATACGCGTGGCCAGTTCGTCGGGCCCCTGTGCAGTAACGACGGCTTTGTAGTTATCGCCATTCAGATCTTTTTCTGTAGTAGGATAACACTGGCGGCGTGGTATCTGACCATCTGCGCTAAGCGGGTCTGCGGCGGGTTGTAGTACGGGGTAACCTGTGCGGCGCCATTCGGCCCATGCTTCAAAACCATTATTCATGTAAAAATTGATCCATTTCTGCGATTGAATGCGATCCAGCTTTTCATTAAAGCTTAAAGCATTTACCGCAGGTAATGCGTTTTGCGGCAACGCCAGGTATGTTAATTTATCCGTTTCTGTAATCGTCACAACAGGGCTGCGTGATACAGAAGCCCATTGATCCATTGAGGCCCGTACACCTTTATCATACCATGCAGCTACTTCTGCATCGCCGCCAGGTATCCAGCCACGGAGTGCGGCTTCTGCCATTGTAAAACAAATCTGTGCATAGGTTGTGATCTGCAACGGCGCATTTTGGGCATAAATACTGGGAGCAAAGAGACTGAAGTCGCTGGTAGTATAGCTGTCATTTTTGCCATAAGGAATACCTACATATGTACCGGTATTGGAAGCCTTGCTGGCAAATATCGGCAGACGCGGATCATTGCGGCTGACCAGGAAATTCATTACTGTTTCCGAAACGCCATAGTCTCTCCGGCCCTGACGGATGTAGTTAGTATACCATGGGTTTTCAAAATTGCTGTTGGTCAGGTATTTGAAAATTGCATTGCCTGCATTGCTGCTGATTAAGCCGGCAGTTACTGCTTCGTTAAATGCTGTTTTAGCAATCGCTGCATCCTCGGTATCGGCCATACGCAGCGCTACTATTGCCCGAAGTGAATTGCCCCAGGCTTTCCATGCGGCTGCATTGCCGTCAAAAAGAGGATCATTGGGCAGACCGGCGGTGATTTGGGCACTGGCCTCTTTCAACTCTTTCAGCAGGTCATTATACACATCGCGCTGCTTGTCAAATTTTGGCTTTACATTTTCCACTCCCTTCAGAGATTCGCTGTAAGGTATATCTCCCCAACGGTCTGTAATATGCAGCATTAAAAATGCCTTTAAAATACGGGCCGGGCCGAGCTGATTGGGATTCGTTCCATTTTCCACTACTACCTTGGTTTCCTTTGTCTCCGGATCAGTATTAAGATCTATCACGGTCTGAAGATCCATGAGAGGGCCGGCATAAATAGGATCATAAGTATATATCTTATTAAAATATCGGGACTCTTCGTTGTATTCAAATTCCGATGCAAACTGTACATACAGATTGCCGGAGGCAGCCTGGATGCCTGGAATATTCACAACGGCATTGCCAAACAGGTAGCGTGTGCTGGGACTTGAAGGGCCATTGGGGCTGATATTGAGATCGCCAAAATCTTTCTGGCAACCGGTGCTGCCGGCAAATGCCGATAGCAGTAGTATGTAGTTGAAGAATTTTCTTTTCATATCAAATGAGTTGTAAGCTTAAAAAGTGATCTTGAGGTTAACACCCATTGTACGGGTTCCGGGCAGCTGACCGCCTTCGAGCCATGACTGCTCCAGCTCAGATGGGTCAATTCCTTTTACCTTGCTGGAAATCAGCCAGAGGTTTTGCCCAATCAGCGATAGGCGGGCACCTTGTATGCGGGTTTTACCAAACAGTGTTTTGGGCAGGTCATAGCCAATACTCAACTCGCGCAGCTTCATGTAAGAAGCATCATACATCCAGTTTTCCCATACAGAAAACAGGGCACCTTCATACAGATCCTGCGTTTCCACATATACTTCATTGGCTTTGCCGGTAGTTTGGTTGATACCATCCAGTCGCACACCACCACCACTGGCCACTGGATCACGTTTGGGCTTACCGCGATCATTCAAACCAGCAGTTTCTTCAGCGAGGCCTGAATAGTGATTAAACATTTTGGTAGTGGAAATAAAGCGGCCTCCTTTTTGAAAATCAACTACAAAAGAGACAAAAAATCTTTTATAGGAAAGCGAGCTGTTGAAACCGCCGGTGAATTTGGGAAGAATGGAACCCAGCTCCATATTGTCCTCTGTTACATAAAAACCATTGTCATCGATCAGGCGTTTACCGGTAGCTGGATCTTTTTTGATGCCGTTGCCAATAATCATTCCATAGGGCTGGTTGATTTTGGCATTAAGCGATACGGCCGGCGAGCCCACAAAGCCGAAAGCTATATTGGAACCATCCAGGCCGGTTTGAATATTGTCGATGCCATAGGCCAGTTCTACCACTTTATTGCGATTCACACCCAGGTTGAAATCGACATCCCATACCAGGTTTTCATTACGCACAGGAGTGCCGCCAAGTGTAAGCTCAAAACCATAGTTGCGGATATTACCGGCATTGATCAGTTGTGAAGTATAGCCGGTTGAGCCAGGCACACTTACAGACAGTATCTGACCTTTGGCTTCGCGGAAATAATAACCGGCATCGAGGCGCACCCGATTACGGAAGAATTTAAGATCCACACCCGCTTCATAGCTGGTAGACAAGGTTGGCTCCAGGTTAGCATTGGGGCGCTGGTTGGGGATTGTCTGTGAAGAGTAGGTGACGGTACCAGTGCCTACGGGTTTCACATAGTTGGTGCCGAGACCATATACGGCCTGCGTATTGTAAGCACCCACATCTGTACCCACACGGGCTACCGATGCACGTAGTTTACCATAAGACAGTACCGATTTGTCATTTAAGAGCTCTGTAAAGATGAACGATGTGCTCACACCGCCATAGATATAGGAGTTGTTGCCTTTGGCCAGCGTAGAAGACACATCATTGCGCATATTCACATCCACAAACAGCATGTTGCGGAAACCGGTTGAAATATATCCATAAAGGCTATTAACACGACGTACGCTCTGCGAATTGCTGGCAGACTTTTCGTTAAGCGAGTTGCTTACATTATATACATTAGGAAGGATGAAGCCGCCATTAGTTGCTGCAGACTCGTTAGCAGCCTGTTGTTTCATGAGCTCGCCAAAAGCTGCGGCGCGGAATGAAAACTCTCCAAAGTTGCGTTCATAATCCGCACTCAGCAGCGTATTGGTTTCCCTGAATTTATTGGCAAAAGTGGAGTACCGGGGGGTGTTAAGCGTATAAGAAGCTACCCGGCTGTCGCCATTGTTATTAGTAAAGTTGCCCCGCACAATAGCATTTATTCTCAGACCATTCAGCAATTTATAAGAAGCTACTAAACTTCCATAGAATGCCTGGTTATAACCACGCGATGTATTTTCATATACTTCGGTATAGGGGTTGTCCCAGTATTTGGGTGCCACATTGGTGGGCGAGCTGATGTTCCAGGATGTAAATGTGCCATCGGGGCGTTTATATCTTTTCAGCTTATGCGTTTCCACATCGCGCTGAAACCACTGGTTAAATGATCCGGTGGTCTGTGTACCGTATCCTTCAGAAGGTACGTTGTACAGGTATTGATAAACGTAGTTGATATTGGTATTTACTGTAAGGCGTGTTCCCAGCTCAAGAGTATTGTTGAATGCCAGCCAGTTTTTTTGCTGTCTTGAATTGGGCACAACGCCTGAGCGGCTCAGGTTGGTAAAAGATACGCGGGTTTGGCTTCCGTCGCCTGCTTTTGAAAACGCCACTGTTGTGTTGTTAGCAATGCCGGTTCTGAAAAAGTCTTTTACGTTATCGGGTTGCGGATTAATCGGCTTCAGCTTTCCAAACTCAGGATCACTGGGATCCCATGCATACCAGGGTGCATGCATAGAGCCGTCCATACGCGGACCCCAGCTTTCATCCACATCGAAACGGTGATATTTGGCACCGTCCAATACCTGCAGATAGGCAGGCATGGTAGCGGGGTTAAATACAAATGTGTTCCATGTTTGTGAAGAACCGCCTGCATATTCATTCTGATAATTGGGCAGAATATACACACGTTCAAAAGTAGTGGTATGGTTAAACTCAACACCTATACCCTGACGGCTACCCTTTTTGGTGGTTACCACAATGGCACCTTCTGAACCCCGCTGACCATACAGAGCGGTAGCAGCAGGCCCTTTGAGTACGTTGATATTTTCAACATCATCGGGGTTGACGTTGGAAGCGCTCGAAATCACTCCGTCAATTACATAAATAGGATTGCCGCCGCCAAGTGTATTCACACCGCGCAGCCGGATAGTGGATGTACCAAACTTGGCACCTGATCCACTACGTACCTGCACTCCGGCTACCTTACCAGCCAGCGCCGTATTCAGATCCGCCAGTTTGGTGGTGGATAGTTTTTCGGCACTGATCTGCTGGCTGGCATAACCAACCGAACGCTGCGTACGGTTTACGCCAAGTGCGGTAGTTACAATCACTTCTTTCAACTCATTAACGGCCACCTCCAGTACGATGGGGCCTTTGAGCAATTCGGCCAGTGTTACCTCTTTTGTTTTAAATCCCTGGCTACTCAATACAATCACTGCATTGTCCGGTACATTTTTTAATAAAAATTCTCCATTTTCATCGGCTGTCATACCTGCCGATTTCCCTTTAATTGTTACTGAAACAAAGGGGATTCGTTTTCCTTGCTCATCTACCACCTGTCCTTCTGCCTGCTTTTGAGCAAACACAGAAGAACCCAACAGCAGACATCCGAGCATACATGTCAGTAGTTTTCTCATGTCGTTTTTTAGTTTATGGTAATTAGTAAACCTTACAGATTTACATGCAGAGCCATGAAATTATCCATTCGCTGCGCGCACAATCAGCGCTTTCAACATAGAACCATAATGTGTAAACGAACAGGGTGTAAGTGGAAATTGAATGCGTTGGGAAGGAGGTTTGGGTGTTTCAACAGCTATAGTATGCCTGTTGTAACCCAATCTTTCTAAACTCTCCTGGTGTAGTTGGGTGAAAAAAATGATAGCAGCTCCTACTGAATGTAATCGCTATCGCTTTCACATTGAAAAGAAAAATAGCCGGCCTGCCGTCAAAGGATACTGACGGATCGATTAGTTCGGGAAGATATTTTCAATTATTGGCTTACGACCGGTTTTTAATTCAGTCTTTTCTCTGCAGCCGGCATGAGGTGATATGGCTGGCAATACAAACCGGCGGATGCAGCGATTATATATGATTGTAGTGCAATTGCTACAAAAAACCGGGAGAAAGTTTTTATTCTTTATTGTTAAGCACACCCAGCACCAGCTCTTTGTAGCTTCGGCCGATGGGTATAACCTGGCCGCCCAGTTCTACTTCAGCCGCATTGAACGCTTTTATTTTATTACGCGCTACAATAAAAGAACGGTGAATACGCATAAAAGAAGCCTTATCGAGTTCTGCTTCTATATCAGTCAGCTGATACTTGGTCAGATAGGATTCTTTTTCTGTCACAATATTGATGTACTCCTTCCGGCTTTCTATGTAAAGGATTTCGTCGTAAAAAACCTTGATCTTTTTCTTATTGATATTGATCAGCAAGTGAGGTCGCTCGCTGGTATGGGGTACTGCCGCAGAAGACACTTCCGATTCGTGCTGATTTTTCAGTTTATTGACGGCCATCAGAAACCGGTTAAAATTGATGGGCTTGAGCAGGTAATCCGTCACATTCAGTTCGTATCCATCCAGTGCATACTCGCGGTAGGCAGAAGTAATAATTATCTGTGGAGGCGACTTAAGAGTTTTAATAAAATCAAGGCCTTTTAGTTTCGGTAAATGTATATCCAGGAAAATAACATCTACCTTTTGCTTTTTCAATGCTTCGAGGGCAAACAGGGCGTCTTCATAGATACTGACCAGGTCCAGGAAAGGGACCTGTTTTATATAGTCTTCTAGCACTTCGGCCGCCAGTGGCTCATCTTCCACAATAATGCAACTAAGCTTTTCCATAACTATCGAGGTTGATATATAAACTTACTTTATAGGTTTTTTCCGTTTCACTGATCTCTATATAGTGTGTTTTGTAAGTGAGCTGCAATTGCCGCTGTATGTTTACGAGGCCTATATTGCCGGTAGTAGCCGCAGGCTTATCACGCTCCATTGAGTTTTCGATCATGAAATTAAAATGCTGTTGTTTTTGCTCCAGGTGCATGCGGATAAATGAATCAAACCGCGTTTCGCTGATGCCGTGTTTGAATGCATTTTCTACCAATGGCAATAGTAATAATGGAGCAATCAGTTGATCGGGGTTATCTATCTGCCGGGTAAACTCTATAGAAAGACGGCCTGTATATCGTATGCGTTCCAGCGCAATATAATCGTCGAGGAAGTTGACTTCACGGGCAATCGGGATCGAATCACGGCCTGCTTCATACAAAATGAAACTCAGTAATTCAGACAACTTCATCACTGCCTCTGGGGCCTCGTCCGATTTTTTTCTGGCCAGGGCATAAATATTGTTGAGTGTATTGAAAAGAAAATGCGGGTGCAGCTGGTTGCGCAGCATTTTCAGCTCTGTGCTCAGCTTTTCCCGCATCAATGCATTTTCGCGGTCGCGCGAAGCCACCTGACGCCGGAAAGATTTGATAGAAAGCGCAATGCCTGAAGAAAAGCCCAGGAACAGTACTACCCGCAAAATCACATTGGGATCCCATATTCGCGTTTCTGCAAAACGGCCTCCATAAGCTACATGGCCCAGTACATAATGAGTGGTCAGCCGTACCGCCATCACACCTAATGCAAACATGACCAGGATCTCGGTAATACTTTTCCAGTGAGGAACCGCAGGGTTCATAAATCGCTCCGACCCCCGGTAAAGCATATAATAAGCAAACAGTATTTCGGGGGTGGATGTGAAAATGGGCGCCATAAAAATATGCGGCAGCAGCTCACCTACGGGCTCATTGGGCAAAGCCACTCGTACCCACATGTATTCAATGAGGATGCAGAGAGCCAGGTAGCTTAACCAGAATCCGACATGCAGCATCCATCTTTTCATACTTCGAAAATCGGATAAATTATGCGAGGATACAAAATCGCTGCCAGCGATGCATTTAACGATACCAATTACCCAAAAGTGTCAACCAACGACAAACAACGGGTTACCCGCTTACAATTACAACTGTCACAAGCAGGCTTTTATAGCACTCATACAAGGGCTGACATTTCACAATCATAATAGATTTGTAAGCAGGCCCATCGAGACCTGTTTGATTTCCTAATTTCTTAAACCGCATATTTATCCGTTGGCACACCAAACCACCATGTTTTCGCCCGCGCTCACCAGCTGGCTCAACAAAGGCCGATACTTGCGTTACGGTCCGCACCAGATTTTTTATATTGATGAGGGAGAAGGAGAGCCTTTGCTTATTCTTCATGGCTATCCGTACAGCAGCCTCGAATGGCAATCGCTGCTGCCTTCACTTACCAGCTATTATCGGGTAATAGCGTTCGACTACCTGGGTATGGGGTTCTCAGATAAACCCCGCCGGCATCGGTTTACTTATGAGGAATATACCGCTATTGTGCAGGAATTGCTTCAAACCCTGCAAATAAGCAGCGTGCATGTGCTGGCGCATGACCTGGGTGTAAGTGTAGCACAGGAGCTGATTGCACAGCAGCAGTCTAATCCACATGCCTATTCTTCTATAAACTCAGTCGCGTTTGTAAACGGTGGATTATTTATGCATCAATATAAGCCGCGGTTTATTCAGCGCTTATTATCGCAATCACCTTCATGGTTGGGCTATATAGTAAATAAGGCAATCGGCCGCCGCCTTATCGAAAAAACGATCTGTAAGCTGTTTGGTCATCAGACTCAGCCAGGTAAAAGCTTCCTCAATGACCAATGGTATGCGCTGACCTTTAAAAAAGGAAAATCTATTTCGTATCGCATCGGTCGCCTGGTTTTTGATAAATATAATTATCAGCAACGATGGATTGGCGCTATGCAGGACACAGATATACCGCTTTGTTTTATCAACGGACCTGCCGATCCCAATTCGGGCAGAGCCATGGCTGAGCTGTATGCGCGGCTCATTCCGCATCCCAAAGTTTACCTGCTGCCTGATCACATCGGGCACTGGCCGCATATCGAAGATCCCGCAGCATTTTTGAATGCCTATCTTCATTTCAGAAACTATGTGAGCGGGTACAGTACAACATCCTTTATCAAATCAATCGGCCGATGATCAGGATATAACATTAACTGAATAAATATTATTATGCAACGATCTTTCCCTTTTATTTCATTACCGGTAACATTAACCGCGCTGCGTATTTCGCTGGCTATCGTTTTTCTGGCTCATGCCATTGTTCGTATTGCCAACCATACCATTCCTCAATTCGTATTATTTATGGAGTCAAAGCATATACCGCTGCCTTTGGTGACGGTATGGGCGATTACCATTTTCGAAATCGCCGCCAGCATTTGCCTCATTCTGAAACGGTATGTAAAAATAGCCTGCATGGGTCTTATTCTCATTCTGGCCGTGGGTATCATTCTCATCCATGCCAGCCTGGGCTGGTTTGTAGGTGAGCATGGAACAGGAGGTTGTGAGTATAGTTTTATTCTTATAGTGGCTTTGCTGGTGGTCGCAGCTGAATAAGGTGAAGGGTAAAAAGCTAAAGATAAAAGGCCGTAGAGTATCTTATAAAGCCCGTTTCTGTACATTTTGGAACTCGCCCCTTTATCCTTTTACCTTCTACCTTTACCCTTATTAGTCCTATCTTTGCCTCATGCCACAGGCTCAGCACATATTATTTCTTCCTGCTGCTTCCGTCCCGCGGATGGCCAATGGCTTTGTGTTCAATCGCTTGCGTACTTTCTTTTTTGCCAATAAAGTCTTTATTACGAAGACCCCGGCCTGATTCCAGTTGTTGTTTCACCCGGGGTTTATTCCTTGCAGTGACTAGTGGACTGCACTATCCATCAATTTTCTGATACGGATTAATGGGTTTTTGTTGCATTATATAATGCAATTAAATACCCCTTATTCTGTATTACCACTTGCCATTTTTAATCCATAATTTTTTCAATCATGATCACAGAAACACAACTTATTCTATGCAAATCCGATTTTGAACTGTTGAAACGCCATGTACAAAATATACGCCATGCCGCTACAGTTGAGGGACGTACCGCCGCACGTCTGGCAGCTGAACTTGAACAAAGCAATATTGTTGAAGATGCGCAAGAGATGCCAGCCGATGTAATACGTTTGTACTCCCGCGTTACCATTGATTTTACTGAAAAGGGGCAGACGCTGCATATTCAGCTGGTTCCTCCCAGTCAGGCCAATCTTAGTCAAAACCGCATCTCAATTTTGACCCCATTGGGCATGGCTCTTATCGGATACCGGCAGGGACAAACTATCAGCTGGGAAATGCCCGCAGGAAAAAAGACGGTTTATATTAAGGAGGTGGGGAATGAAGGCGTATAAAGAGTATAAAGGGTTTAAAGAGTTTAAAAGGTTTAAAAGGCTGCCTTCTTTTTCTTATAATCTCTTACTCTTTAAACCCTTTATACTCTTTAAACTTTATTCTTCCAATTCCTCTATCTCCACCCCCACTTTTGCAGCGGCAGCAGTCAGTAAAGCAATATCCACTTCGGCTGCCTCTACCCGCAGCACATTATCACAATCGTGAAGATCCACATTGATGCGGGCCCGCGGGTACAGTTGCTGTAAGCGTTGAATCAGTACAGTGGCCTCACAACTACTGGCAGCTGTTGATTTAAACACATATACCATTGTTCATTAGTGTGCTTTCAAAAGGTGTTTGTAATCTTACAATATGGTAAAAGGTATAGGGTAAAGGGAAAAAGGGTATATGTCCCGCACCTTTTACCTTAAACCTTTTACCTTCTTCACAAATATTGATCCTTTATATTATTACAAAGGGGTGCAATTACGACTCTTTCAAAGGGCTTTCGCGACAAAAGCATAGCTCTTTCTTAAATTGTTAATTATCTTGCCGCGTACTTTCTGGTAAAACATGTCCCGTATTTACAGTTACATAATTCTTTTTCTTTCTGCACTGGCACTTGCCTACTGCATCTACAGGGATATCAGGTTAGAACGGCAGCATCCCGGAGACCTGCCTAACCGGGTAATCGGTGCCCGTCTGCAGAAAGATGGCATATCGCCTTATTTTTATGGCTGGGATTCTACACAACCGATGAGGTACTATGACCCTTCAGGTTACCATACCATTGCAGCTTCCAACGTAACGGCCTCGCCTTTTTTTCATCAACTATTATATCCGATTGCCGATTTACCGCAACGCACCTTTTCCAGGGTATGGTTGCTTATTCAGTACCTGGTTTGGGCTGCAATGCTGGGTATGGTAATAAGCTTTACTAATACCAGCCGGCAAAAATTACTGATCCTTGTTATTGGCACTACTTTTTTATTTACCCGCTTTTGGGTAGACACGGTACTCAAAGGACAAAACTACTTTCTAATTGGCCTTTTTTTCCTTGTAATAACATTATTACTGACAAGGCCCGGTCGGCTGTTGTCTATGCTAATAGCAGGTGGATTGATGGCAGGAGTAGTACTGATAAAACCTACTGCAGTCTTTTTCTTCCCCCCTTTTTTATTTATTTGGAAACAATGGCCTGTTAAAAGCCGTCTTTCACTTTTAGCCGGATCGCTACTGGTCATCGTTTCAGCATTTGCATCCGGTGAATCACGATATTACTGGCTGGAATATCGGCATGCATTGAATGAGCATATAAAATTGCATCAACGTTTACAACCAGATTCCGGGCAGAAAGCCCTTTTCAACCGGCATCTTAATTATGAAGGATGGGATATGGATCTGTCGGATAGTGCTGCACTCTCTTACCGTTATAAATTCAGGGGGGAGAATTCGAACATATTCGTGTTATACGAAGAAATTTTTAAGCGCCGTTTACCCGTTGCTTGGATGCTGGGTTTGTGCATCGTTGTAATTAGTGCATTATTACTATTTTATTATCGCATAGTCGTTTTGCCTGACGGATTTACCCTGGTACAGGCCGCTTTGCTCGGTGTTTGTATGTACATAATTGCAGACCTTTTTTCACCCATACACCGTTTTACTTATAATGGCGCACCCTGGCTCGCCGCTTTCCTGGCAATTGGCTGGTACAAACGGCTACCGTATATAGCTTACATACTGTTGACAATCGCACTATTCCTGCAAGTTACAATTCGGTATATCATGCCTATGCAATACAGTATTGGCGAGTATTTAATATTGATTAGTTTTCTTATTATAGCCATCCAAAAACCTTCAGAACTACGTGCCTAAAACTGCCATAATAATAGGAGCCGGTCCTGCCGGGCTTACGGCTGCATATGAACTGCTAACCCATACGGATATTATTCCGGTTGTGCTGGAAGCGGGTTCACAGGTCGGCGGCCTTTCCAAAACCATCGATCATAGGGGGAATAAGATTGATATCGGAGGACACCGCTTTTTTTCCAAGTCAAAAAAAGTTGTAGACTGGTGGCTCCATTTTCTGCCTCTTGATACCCCTTTTGCCGGTAATGCGGTACAGCTGCAGTATCAGAACAAGACAGCCTCGCACATATTACCCGAACACAACAGCGTAGCTACACATCAGCGTATGCTGCTGCGACCGCGAAAGTCACGGATTTATTTTGAGAAAAAACTATATGACTACCCCCTTCAGCCGGGCATAGCCACTATCCGGCGGCTGGGCTGGGGACGCTCACTGCGCATCTTTGGCAGTTACCTGGGCGCTCGCATTATGCCCCGCAAACCCGAATCTTCTCTCGAAGACTTTTTCATAAACCGCTTTGGGTCTGAACTATACCTTACTTTTTTTAAGGATTATACGGAAAAAGTATGGGGAGTACCCTGTCATCAGATTCCGGCAGACTGGGGGCGACAGCGTGTAAAAAATCTCAATATCGGCAAAGTCCTTAAGCACGCACTGCGTTCCATTTTCGTACGAAACACCAGCCTGCAGCAAAAAGGTACCAGCACCAGTCTTATTGAACAGTTTCTTTACCCATTGTATGGCCCCGGGCAAATGTGGGAAACAGTTGCTCAGGCTATTAAAGAAAAAGGGGGCGAAATATTACTCAACACAGCTGTGACCAGTCTGAAAGGAAATGGTCAGGATCAGATACTGGCAGTAGAAGCGGTAAATAGCCATACCGGAGCGACCCAACATTTTGCTGGTGATTATTTCCTATCTACCATGCCCGTACGTGAGTTATTGCAACAGGTGCATCAACTGCCTGTACCAGCGGCTGTAGCGCAAATTGCCGGCGCTCTTCAGTACCGAGACTTTTTAATTGTAGGAGTACTCACAGATGAGCTATTGCTCAAAGAGAAAAATGGTAACGATGTATCTGACAACTGGATTTATATTCAGGATCATCATATAAAGGCTGGCCGGCTGCAATTTTTTCATAACTGGAGCCCCGGCATGGTGCAACAGGAAGGCTGCAAATGGCTGGGTATTGAATATTTCTGCGAAGAAACGGAGCCTTTCTGGCAGCAGTCAGATGAAGAAATAAGCCGGCAGGCTATTGCGGAAATGCAGCAAATTGGCATTCTTTCTACTGAAGCTGTAAAAGATACGCTGGTAGTCAGGGTCAAAAAAGCCTATCCTTCTTATAATGGCGGTTATCAGCATTTCGACCAGCTTATCACTTGGTTCAACAGCATCAGCAACCTCTTCCCTATTGGTCGTAATGGCATGCATCGTTACAACAATACCGATCATAGTATGCTTACTGCCATGGCTGCTGTAGAAACAATTATCGCCGGATCTGCCGACAAAAGTGCCCTCTGGGAAATTAACGCAGACGACGCCTACCACGAAGACGCTGAATAACCTTTTTACCATTTTTTCATTTTCGCTGGCGGCAGATATTGAGTATATTGATCCACCTAATTTTTATTCCCTCCCATGCTTACACCCCTACCTTATCACAGGCAGGTTCGCGACTATTTTCGTCAGCAAACCAAAACCTGGGACTATTTTGCGCTTGCCAAAAACAAGGAAGAGCAGTTAAACGAGTTTAAGACCGAGCTACTTAAAAATACCTACAAGTTTGACCCGGTCGCTGATCATGCTATTTACAGCAAAATAGACCTGGCAAAAAACAAACTTGGACTGACAGAACTTCCCGTCACTGTATACCAGGCACAGTATACAGAAGAGCTGAATGCCGCCATTGTATATATTAACCGGGAAGCTCATATTGTATTCAGCGGACCGGTAATCAGCCTGCTTACCGAAGAGGAGTTGCTGGCAGTACTGGCTCATGAGCTCACTCATATCAAACTTTATTCCTTACTAGATGGAGAACTGGAGATTGCTGACCGTATCATTACCGCCATTGCCAACAATCATAGCAGCGAAGCGGCTTATTATGAAACGGCGCGTCTTTTTCGCCTGTATACAGAGATTTTTTGCGACCGAGGGGCTCTCCTCGTTACTGGCAATCATGAGCCGGTGATCACATCGCTGGTAAAAATGTCGACCGGCCTGCGGCAGGTGCAGGCAGAAACATACCTGCGCCAGGCCGATGAGATTTTTGCAGCCGATGCAAAAACACGCTCCGCCGGTGTGTCTCATCCGGAAAACTTCATACGTGCCAAAGCCCTCCAGCTCTGGCAGAGCCAGGTTGCCGATGTCGAAAAGGCCATCAGTGATATGGTAGAACATATTATTGAACTTGACCGGCTCGATATATTTCAACAGCAGGAAATGGCGGCGCTTACCCGCCGCTTCCTGCAACTGTTTCTCAAACCAAAATGGATCCAGACCACACTCGTTATTAGCCTGGCCCGCCAGTATTTTGCCGACTTCTCACGGGATGAAGCTGCTGTGCTGGACGCACCGTTTATTGAAAAGCTGAATGGCTTTCATAGCAGTATTAAAGATTACCTCGCTTATGTGCTGTTTGATTTTGTGATGGCAGACCCTTCTCTTGAACAGATACCGGCGGGTTGGGCCTTTCAGTTTGCCGAAGATGCGCAGCTGAAAGAACAGCTGGATGCTATTGTCAAAAAAGAAGGCAAACTGAGCGATAAAAAACTACAGCAGCATAAGCAGCAATCACTGGCTGCCTATTATGCTGTAAAAGAAAACGAAGGTGAGCAGATTTATGAGTAGTAAGCATTAGGTTATACGTTTTAAGCAAGGTGTATGGTTAAGGGTAAAAAGTATATGACTCTTACCTCATTAGCACATCAGCACATTAACACATTAGCACATTAATTTAGATAGTCCATGTCTTCCGATAATCAATCCCCTGTCAGTTTCGAAACGTTCTTAGGCACTGCCTTTGATCAGGGCAATTATGCTACAGATGATGTGATCGCATTTGTAATGCCGCTCTTTGAAGAAGTGCTGAGCTTTCATGAGAATGGGCTGGTAGCTCCTTTTGGTATTGACCGGGCACTTTTTATAACCGGGCAGCATCTTGATATAGACGAAAGGCTTGCGCACGCCCCCCTATCCAAACCGGGCGCTCTTGAACCGCTTTTTGAAGCATTGCGCGCGCAGCAGTTTGACGTAATCGGTAAAAGCCGTCTCGAAACCGATGTTGAAACCGGCACATACCGGGTAGAATCGCTGCAGGTGCATCCTGATAATGCGGCACCATTGCAATCACCTGCCTATCTGAAAGGATATCGTTGTTTTGAACAATTGCTGGGCCATCATGACGAACAGACAGATATATTTTGCCTGGGACTGATACTCGGTAGTATGGCGCTGTCACTCGACCTCTATGACGAGGAAGATCTCCGGCTCTTTGCAGAATATCGCAACAATCCGGTACAATACAATCAACGCATACACCCTACCATCAGTGCCCTGATCACTGAAATGACCGAGCTGGACCGCCATAAACGCTGCTCCAGCCTCTACGAGGTCATTCACCGGCTTCATCACTACCGCGATTATGATCCCGACAGGCTCACCGACCTCAGCACTGTTCCCGGATGGATCAATAAGGCCCTTACAGAGCGGAGTCAGCTTATTCTGAATAAACTCCGTAATCGTCTCTTTGATACCAGCCGCCGAAATCGCTTATTGTATTACAAAGGCAACATGCGCTTTGTAAATCTGACGGTAAGCAGCGTACCAATCGTTTTGCATTATCAAAGCATCAGACCCGACCTGCTTTTTACCTGGAACGATGATATTTCTTCGAAAGTAAAAGGCATGAAAGAACTGGTGCTTAATAAATACCTGCGCTTTGAAGATCATGCCTACCTCCCTGCCGCTCTTGATAAAATACGGGTAGAAAGCCAACGTGATGTACAGGAGTATGGATTCAGCCAGCTGAAACTTGTGATCACTTTTTTGAACTGGCATAATCTCAAAGAAGACGCACAGGAGCGTATTCAAAGCCCACTCCTGCTGGTGCCTGTGGAAATACGTAAGACACGACGACTCAAGGAAGATCATTATACCTTGAAAGTGCTTGACAACGCTGCCGAAGTAAATCCTGTACTGGCCAATCAGCTGCGTGAACTCTACGGAATACGCCTGCCTGACTTTGTAGACCTCGACACGATGGACCTTACACAGTTTTATCAGCAGCTGAAAGCACAGATAGACGCAGCCAACCAGGGTATACAGCTCCGTTATATCGATAAACCGCGCATTAAGCTGGTACATAGCGTGGCCAAACTTACGGTTGGTAATTATCGCCGCCGCCTTCGACGGAGTGGCAGTCAGCTGGATAGTTATAAAAATATATCCTATAGCTATCAGGCAGAAAATTTCCGCCCACTTGGTCTTGAGATATTCCGTCAGCGTATTGAGCACCGCGCCAGCTTCCTCGAATTTCTCATCAACGACGATATAAAAATATCCAGCAATCAACTTACCGGCGATGATACGCGCGAACGGGCTCTTTTTGAAATGGCGGAAAGCGAAAGCAATCCCTATAGCTGGGATTATGACCTTTGCAATATCGTACTGGGGAATTTTAATTATAAAAAAATGAGCCTGGTGCGCGATTACAATCATGTAATCGACAATAATGTGCAGCACGAGGTATTCAACGCACTCTTCAGCACCGAGCCCAGGCAACCATCTTCAGCAGTTGCAGACCTCAATGATCCGGGCAGCTGGCATCATGTGATTGCAGCAGACCCTACACAAACCCAGGCTATCCTGCACAGCCGTACTGGACAAAGCTTCATTATTCAGGGGCCTCCGGGCACGGGCAAAAGTCAGACAATTACCAACCTGATTGCCGATTTTGTAGCACGTGGCAAAAACATTCTCTTTGTATGTGAGAAAAGAGCCGCTTTGGATGTTGTATTTCACCGGCTGAAACAAAACGGACTCGATGAGCTTTGCTGTTACATTCACGACAGCCAGGGCGATAAACGCGATTTTATCCGCGAATTGCGCACTACCTACGAGTCGTTTACCACGCACCGTATGGATCTGGCAGCATTAAAGCAACGCCACGCACAATTGCTGGCAGGCCTGCAGACACAGTTGCAACTATTACAATTATTTCACGACACACACAGCAATACCCCCGAAACAGCCGGTATCAGCATTCATCAGCTCATTGAGCGCGTGATAGAGCTCAAACAACAATTAATACCACTTAGTGCAGTTCAACTGGAAGCCCTGCCTCACTACAGCAGCTGGACTCAATTTGGCGATACTATCGAACAGCTTTCTGCAGCCCTGGAAGAACAGGGTGCGGAAGCCGCTTTTGCACAACATCCACTCAGCCAGCTCAACGATGGACTGCTCAAAACCGACAATCCCATTTCACAGGCTTATGATCATTTGCAGGCAGCACTGCAGCTCATGACTCAACTGCAATCGCTTATCAGCAGGAATTCCATTGCGCCACAGCACAGCACTGACCTTCAGCAGATAAAAAATCTGGTACAGGACGCACAATTATTGCAGCCGCTTGCCGAAAACGACTTGTTGGGAATGGTAAAAAAAGATAATAACGCCGCCCGTGAGTTTGACCGGCATATGCAGCACTACCAGCAATTGCGCGAGCAAGCTGTTGCAGCAGCAGCGCGGAATACCAACTGGCTACAGCGTTTTTCCGAACAGGACCTGAGCACCGCACTGCCTGTTGCAGAAAAACAGGAAAAATCATTTTTCCGTTTTCTGAATGGCGCCTGGAAACAATTGAAAAAACAGGTTCATGCTTCCTATGATTTTTCAAAACATCAGGTAAAACCATCTGTCACGTCGGTTTTACAGTTACTGAAAGCAGAGTATGATGCCCAGGCGGCCGCCAGCCAGTACAGGCAGGAGCTGCAAAGGCAATACAGGCTACAGAATATTGAAACAACCTATCTCGGTATTGAAGTACTGCGCAATAAGCAGGGCGACCAGGAGATCGACTATCTGCTGGCTCATCCGCAGGCCAATGAACTGGTAAAACGTCTCAGCGCTTTTCTTCCTTCTTTTCAGCAGCTGGAAAATCATTTACACCAGAGTCTGCTGGGTTATCAGACCAAATCGCTCGCGCAGATCACCGATGAGCTGGATAGTCTTCTTGTAAACATGGAAGCTCTGCAGGAACTGCTTCCCGCACTGCGTGAGTACAGCCAGTTGCCTGAACCCATAAAACAGGCCCTGCGTCTTATACCACTGGGGCCGCGCCAGGCAGAGGCAGCTATGGCACAACGGACTCTGCAGGAACTGTTGCGGCAGCACCGGTCTTTTGCAAGTGCCGATATGCCCGCCATTGAACAGGCTGTAAAACAAATACGACAGGCCTACAACCGGCTGCTGCGGCTCAATGCAGATCTAATTCGTGCAACGGTACGACAACAGTTTCTGCAAAATCTTGAACTGAGCAATACCGCTTTAAGTCAGCTCAACAACGAACAAAAACAGTTTAAAAAGATCTACAACGAAGGGCGCAAGATTCTGGAAAATGAATTTGGCAAAAGCATGCGCTTCAAAAGTATTCGCGAACTGTCTGCACGCGAAAGCGGGCGGGTGCTGAAAGATCTTAAACCCATCTGGCTCATGAGCCCATTGAGCGTGAGCGATAGCCTGCCTCTTGATACGGAATTTTTCGACGTAGTCATTTTTGACGAAGCCAGCCAGATTACACTCGAAGAAGGAATTCCTGCACTGTATCGCTCTACACAGGCAATAATAGTGGGCGATGACAAACAAATGCCGCCGACCAACTTCTTCACTGCCCGCGCCGAAGACCCCGATGATCTGGATACCACAGATACGACAGACGAAGAAGAATTGCTGAGTACAGAAGCCGACAGCTTGCTGGTGCAGGGTTCGCGTAAGCTGGGTAGCACCATGCTCAGCTGGCATTACCGCAGCCGCTATGAAACGCTGATCAGTTACAGCAACCACGCATTTTATGAAGCAGGATTACTGACCATTCCAGACCGCACCATTCACCACGAAAGCAAAAAAATAATAGAAATCAGCAAACCCGAAGAAGCCGTACAATATGCAGATACGCTTTATGACCGCAGCATCAGTTTTCATTTCCATACAGATGGTCTTTATGAAAAACGCAGCAACAATGCCGAAGCTACATATATCGCCCACCTGGTGCGTGAACTCCTAAAGCGTAAGGTGAAAGAAAGTATTGGTATTGTGGCCTTCAGCCAGGAGCAACAGCACACAATAGAAGATGCTCTTTCTGCTCTGGCCCAAACCGATCCCGAATTTGAAATACTGCTGGAAGATGCCTACAACCGAACAGAAGAAGATCAATTTGTGGGCCTCATTGTTAAAAATCTCGAGAATATACAGGGCGATGAACGCGACATTATCATTATGAGTGTATGTTATGGATTTGACACACGTAAACGCATACTGATGAATTTTGGCCCTATTAATAAAAAAGGGGGCGAAAAACGGCTGAATGTGATTTTCAGCCGCGCCCGCAAACACATGGCTGTGGTCAGCAGCATTCATTATCATCATATCACCAACGAATACAATGAAGGAGCCAACTATTTCCGCCGTTTTCTGCACTATGCTGAAAACGTAAGTGCCGGCAACATGGATATGGCCCGTACTATTCTCGATAGCCTTGTTGTTAATAAACAGGATACGCGGCGGGCCGCAACGGGTAATATTGTGATGCGCGAGCTTCGCCAGCAACTGCAGCAGCAGGGCTTTGTGGTAGCAGAGCAGGTAGGCCAATCGGGCTTTAAATGTTCGCTGGCCATAAAAGCATCGCCCCAAGACCTGGAGTACACGCTGGGGATTCTGATTGACGACAATCAGCACTATGAAAACAATAACCTCGTAGAGCAGTATTATCAGCGTCCTGCTATTCTGCAGGCTTTTGGGTGGCGCTGCATGCATGTGTTTGCCAAAGACTGGCTGCAAAATCCACAGCGTGTTGTAGAGCAGGTGATCAGAAAGCTTAAGGAGACGCCACAGGAAGAAACCCTGCCGGCAGAAGAGGAAACAGCTGTGCCGGACCCGGTAAAACCAGCTCTTTCGTCAGAATCACCCGTTGCATCTGCCTCCGCTTTATCCGCTACTGTATCTACTGCGGCGGTACCGGCTGGCTATGAGCATCTCACCTTTACCAGGCTGGAGTTTACAGAAGGCACCAGCAGCAAATTCTGGGAAGTAGCCACAGATGGCAGTAAGCTATATGTACGTTTTGGAAAAATCGGTACCAAAGGTCAAATACAGGTAAAAAACTTTGAGTCTGGCGACAAAGCGGAGCGGGAGCGGGAGAAGCTGATTCGGGAAAAAGCAGAAAAAGGATACCGGCTTATATAAAATAAATGCGGGAGGAAATGATCTTTCCGCATTTATCTATCTATCCTAATCCTGTAAAGACTGTTACTCCCCTTCATCTACCAGCTCAAGGCTGGAATAGACTGAGTATGCCTTTCTGTAACGGTCTGTTATTTCCTTTAATCGCTGACTGCCGTTAACATTTACGAGTATATTCAACACATCTCTGAATGCTTCATTACTGAGCTCATTCAAAAGGTTACGCAAGGGCTCATGATCATCGCCCGCATAGCTATTGTCCGTAAACACCGTCAATCCGTATTTCAGAAAATGATCAGAAATGAGCTGACGACCCTCCTGCACTATCAGTGGTACAGGTCTGCCCTCGTCGATTTTGCCCGAATAAAAGATTTCCTCTTCAATAGAATCATCCAGCCAGTTGCGCAGATCAGTAACCATATTATGATAAGCAAAAAAGAAATTACCCAGTCGCAATTGATTTTGAAACTGCAGCCTTTTTTCTTCTTCCACAATATGCTCCCAGCTCTCATATCTTTCGCGATATTTCGCGCGGTACTGCTCAGGAGCATGATGGCTTAATATGAGACAGATCTGCTTATTGAATACGGCATCGGATATATTTTCAAACTGCTCCTGGTACGAAGCCATATACTCGATTACGTGGGCCGGCAGTTTCTTTTCATCTTTATTAATCAGTGTCTGAATATAATTTTTGGCCAGTATAAGATAAGAGTTGAAACGCTCATTGCGGCCCGACCGGTTAAGTATCTGTTCAATCTGATTGTGCAGATGTTGATTGTTTGGGTCCACATCGAGACAGGTTTTTAGTACCATTGGGTAACAGGGATGTTCTTCGGCATGTGCCCAATCGCCCAGTATCTTGCCGGTACCTTCCTGGCGTATAATCTCATCTGTCTTTTGACTAAAACGCCGGTATTGAATAAAACCCTCTATTTCATTTCTTATCTCTACATCCTCCAGCCTTTCACTACGCTCGTGCACTGCATGTACAAGTTGTTCGAAGTTGGCCTTGGTAAAACAGGTTGAATTCATAAGGTGCAGAGTAAACGTATCCAGTTCATACTCTTCCATATCCGGAAGTACATCGTTTTTAATAAATCTTATAAAAATGTCGCTGTTGACCTGGTCCTGCTGAAAACCGCTCATTTGCATATTAGACAGCCCATGATAGAATACCTGTATAAACAACAGCTCATGATAAATATGCCTGTTTGACAATCTTGGTTCTATAATCTTTAGTCCGTTTGAAAAGTATAATGCAGCGTACAGGTTATGAATAGTGTGCACTTCGGCCGCTATCATCAGGTTGGTAATAAATTTATCATACACAGTTGGATTAATGAGTACCGGAAATTCTTTATAAATAACACCGCGTACATCCTGAAACTCATACTTGTGACATATCAGTTTCAGATGAAACATCCGGAGATTGAGTTCATTTTCAAAACCTATAAAATCAAGGCCATGCCATACAGCACCGGTTGACTGCAGCAGCGAGACGGTTTTGTTAATCGTTTTATACGTCCACAGATCAGCCATTTTACCCACGGGCTGATATTTAACCTGAAACCATTTATTGACAATCAAGATCAGTTCATTAAATGCATCAACCAGGCCTTTGGGCTCATCGGTACCGTAGAGGCTGGCAGCCATTACATGGCCCGATGCCATGGCAATACCTGCAATCTCTGCCATCATGGTTTCGAGGAAAAACTCGTTGCTGATTACCTGGCGTTGGGTACGGAAGCGGTCTTCCAGCACATGTTGTAATACCGACGTAGCGCCATTGATGATCTGCGGAAATACCGCAATATCTTCCCGGCTTGCATATCCTGCTCTTACACCTACGGCTACTGTCCAGAGTGCAAGCGGATAGTTTACAAAATCTGTCAGGCCAAAAGACCGGTCTGTAGAAGAACAAATTACCTCCTGCAGCCGGGCGGCCGTTTCAACTACCTGCCGGTAATCTGATTGCTCAAAAGAAGCTATCAGCAGATCAGCTTTGGGGCCGGGCAATTGTTTAAATAAAAAACCAAACAACTTAGCCTGCAGCCGGATATGGGTTTCTATGGATTCTACCTGCGAGCGGCTGGCAAACAACAACTGGCCGGTTGCATGATCGCGTACATGTACAATACTTTCCGGAGCAATCAGTTCTCCGTAAATCACCGCATGATTATCTGTTGCCGTTTCTATTGGAATCTCCTGCGGCAGTTTAAATGCCAGTTCATTGAGACGAGCCAGTTGTGGAATTATTTCGGCATGGCGAAGGCAGATATAGGCTGTCCAGCATGCCGCATACAGGTTTACACACCAGCTGCGATATAAACGCCAGTCGCCGTCTGTGCCTGCATTACGAATACGCAGACCAGACTGAATCTCATCTGCACCTGCTACTGCACTCTTTACCAGGTCGGGTATACTGACACGGCGGAATGCGGCTGTACGCAATACGCCATTGATGGTATAGATATATGCTTCGAGCAGGTAAAAGAGTACTGTATTAATCGGATAAGCTTCCAGCTCGCTGTTATGCAATTTGCGTAATGTATCGAATCCGGTATTGCATAAATGAAAAGCCAGCTTATCAAACCAAAACATCTCATACTTATGTTGTGCCCGCAAACGGTCAAACCAGTAAAGCGCCCAAAAGGCGTGCCCTACACGGCTATCCGGCAACCGCAGGTTTTCAAAAAAAACCATGCGGCCCGGCACGCGGTAATATGCTGAACTGGGGTTTAGTACAAGCTGAGCTTCCCTGACCACCCAAATGGTATTATTTTCTATTGAGATGAGGTCTTTCAGATGCTCATCTTTTATCAATGCATCTCTGATACTTTGAATACTCTGGTTGGTAAATGTGGCCTGTCTGAGAAATACTTTAAGCAGTTCTGAACGATATTTATTATTCTTAAAAACGGTGTCCATTTCAAAATCGCCGAACTCAATCCTGCCCGTATCTGAAGTAAGTGCAAGCAGATAAAGAAGCTCCAGTTTGCCAAACTGATCAGTAGCTACCTGCTGCTGACGGTAGGCGAGCAATTTCTTTTCTACCCATTGCAGGTTGCTGATGTCTTCGCATACTGCCGAGACGGTTACGAAATGAGCCTGATCATCGGGGAAGCCATTATCCACAGTAAGCTTTTTCTTCTGCTCGAGTGTGAGTGGTTGCAGGTCATAATGTACGATCTTCTGAAAAACAGCACTGTTGTGCTGCAGCAGTGGTTCAATTAAAAGTGATAACCGCTCATTATCATCGCGTTCAAATATGATCCAGCTTTCGTTCTGCCCCACTGTGCGGCTACGCGGGTCATCATATTGAGAAAAATATTTCCGGACAACGTAACGGGTAACTTCATCCAGGTCCTGAAACTTATCAACGATTACCAGTTTGGGTTTAATAGCAAGCATTTCAAAGGCCATGGCAGACAGCAACATTTCATACGCATTATAATTGTCTGGTTTTTTGCCTTCCCTCACCTGGCACACAAAAGATTCCACGTCATTTACCAGTTGATCCAGCGTGTCAGGCTTTATGCTCAGTTTGTCTTTTTGAATAAAATACCTGGCCACAAAACAGAGTACCAGACTCACGGCTGCTATAGAGAGGTATAATGGTTTCAGCAAATTGGCAAAACCGCCGGTAGCGGATATATCGTTGGTGACAAGACCCACCAGTACTGGTGTAATAAATGAGCCGAGGCAAATAAGCAGCGTTGACAACCTGAATACGGAATAAAAGTCGCTCACCAATCCCTGTTGCTGCGCCAGATCAGCAAAGCGTTTTGTGCCTATCAGCTCAACCACCTGCGGGAGTTTACCTTTTAGCTGCCTCGAAAGGCATACGATATGAAATACAGAGCGCTCTTTGCTTATCCATTCTGTAGCACGTTCGCGCACCAGCTCGGCCGCCCAGGTCATACCATCTTTGGGCTTTACAGTTATACAATTGATTTTGAGGTCAAGCTTTTCGGAAAGAATTGCTGATTCGGCCAGTGTTTCGAGTTTGGCGATACGCCCATCGGCCTGGTTTCTTATCTGTCGGGAGGCCACTCTTTTTTCTGATACCTGACCCTCCTGGCAGAATTTAGCCAGGTCCGTAATGCTTAAAAACGTTCGGTTCGTCCTCATGGTTGAAATGTGCTTGCTGAGTTAATATCCGGGTATGGAGCGTGCTGGATAGTTTAACGAACGGTATCGGATAAGGCAGGCGGCAGGATACCTAATTTAAGCTGAGTTGACGGAATATCAAAGAAAATAATCGATTACAGGCTTTAAAAAATCGAGGCTGCCTCAACACTATGAGACAGCCTGGTTTATAATCCGTGTTTACCGTGGCTAACCGCGGCTGATAGAGCCTCCAATCTGTGTTACGAGGCTACTGGTTGTAAAATTTGTGCCGGCTGTACCTGGAGTATATATGCCGGATGTATACAACCCATTAAACTGAACAGCACTGGCAACACTGCCACCGGTATAGATCGTATAGGTGGTATTACTTTTAAATTTTGATCCTGCTACAAGCATAGTACTATAACTCACGGGAGCAAGAAAAGTGAGGGCTTCGCTTCCATCTGCCGCGCGTATATGCATCAGTTCACTGGCGTTGCCGGCACCACGTATCAGCGATGGCACGGTTGATACACTGGCAGTTGGACCACTCGTAGCACCACCAATTGCAACCAGCTGACCACCCGTAATCTTAAGTGTTCGGGCATCGCAATCAATACCCGCTTCGGGTGCCCGGGCTCCAATAGCCACTATCTTACCACCGGTAATTGTAAAAATACCGTTGCTGTCCATTGCATCATTGCCCGTACTATAACTATACACCCGTCCGCCATTTATATAAATCGCCGTACCTGCATTTAGTCCATCATCTGCCGTCACGGTAGCTATGTCACCGTTGTTGATGGTAAGCGCAGACTTGCTTTCAATGCCCTCACCTGCCGATGACTGCACACGAATAGTACCACCGTTGATCGTCACATAAGGCGTTATATCCGGATCACCCTCTTCATAACTGGCCGCAATACCATCATCACCTGTCTGTAAGACAAAAACACCATCATTTATTATAATATAACCTTCTTCACACTCTATACCATCGCTTGCGGCAGTAATCGTAAGACTACCGCCATCTGCAATAAATGCATCGTTGCTATGAATGCCATCTGTAACTGCGCCGGTGATTGTAATTGCCCCGCTTCTTACTCTTATATAATCATCGCTGCAAATAGCATGCTTGTAATTGCCTTTAACTGACAGGGCACCGGCGCCACTGAATATGATCTGTCCTTCGCTAAACAAGGTGCCTTTCATGTCTTCATCATTTACGGCTGCCGCATACGAAGCGCCATCGGTCAGGCTGTTACTGCTATTATCTGCGAGTACGATAAATGCCCGTTTGGATGATTGTATGTTAATAGCAGGTCCGTCTGTATTTGTCAGCGAAAGTCCGTTGAGTGTGAGCTTGAATTTTTTATCACTATAAATCTTCACTGATCCATTGCTGCCGGATCCGCTGAGTATATACTCTACTTCGGCAACGGTAGCGGTAATTACCACGTCACCATTGGTGGTCGCAATGGTTACACCATTCCCATCAAGAGGATTGTCTATACTGATCGTACTGCCAAACTGTATGCTGACAGTTTTGGAAAAAACGGAGTTTTCGACAAGGTCATCCGGATCTGCACCTACATCTGTTGACCCTTCTGCTGTACCGGACACAATGCCTGTACTGTCAATCGAAACACTCGTACCACCCGCAGTACCGCTGCCGGTATCAGTTGAATCTGATTTGGAGCAGCTGTTAAGTACAATTAAGATAAAAAGAGAAATAATTGCAAATGGCTGTTTTGCAAGCCGGCCTGGTTGGCGTGTCATGGTTTACCAGTTTTAAGTAAGGAAATATGTTGACGAAGCAGGCAGTTTGGAGGTAATTCAAACATAGCCTGCATACATCTTTATTCCCAATCTGTACCGGTTAACCGGTTTATTGTACCGATTATTTCCTTATATTAAAATCAAAGTACCCGCAAAAGATTATTCAGTTGATAAGCACCGCCGGCTTTCATTGACAATGTGATGGTTTTGTCAGCATATTTTATTGTAAAGACTCCGCCGAGCCGGCTATGTAATTTTGCTCTTACCAGCTTTCCTTTTTTCCAGGTAATATCGACTTCCACTCCTCCCTGGGCGCATAGTCCGGTCACATGGCCATCGGCCCAGGAGTCGGGCAATGCGGGTAAAAGCTGGATATGCTGCGCCTGGCTCTGCAACAACATTTCGGCTACTGCTGCCGTGACGCCCAGGTTACCATCTATCTGAAAAGGTGGATGCAGATCAAAGAGGTTGGGTGCCGATTTTTTTATCAATACTTCATTGATCGCTTTCAATGCTTCATTGCCCTGAAGTAACCGTGCACGTAAACTACCCACCCAGGCGGCACTCCATCCGGTATGCCCGCCTCCGTGGCTGAGGCGGTATTCCAGTGAGCGGCGTGTGGCCTCTGCCAGGGCGGGCGTTTGTTGCATCGAGATAGCCTGGCCGGGATACAGGGCATACAAATGTGAGATATGCCGATGCCCGGGCTCAGGTTCACCGTAGGGTTGTGCCCATTCCTGAAGGCGTCCGTCTTTACCAACAGCGGGTTGCAGCAATCGGCTGCGCGCTATGCGTATTGAATCAACAAACGGATCTTTATCATTTAACACAAGCGCAGCCTTCTCCACACTGCCAAACAATTCATCAATCACTTCCTGATCGTGCGAAGGCCCCATGCTGATGGTGCCGCGGCTGCCATCGGGTGCTTCAAAACTATTTTCGGGGCTGGCTGCAGGACCCGAAACCAGTTTTTGGCTCACGGGATCAGGTACCAGCCAGTCCATATAAAAACGTGCTCCTTCTTTGAGCAGGGGATAAACTTCGCGCAGATACGTTTTATCGTTTGTAAACAGATAATGTTCCCACAGATGGCGTGCTATCCACCCACTGGTGCCGGGAGTAAGCCCCCAGGAGGGATGCTCGCCGGGGGCGGTAAAACCCCATACGTTTACAATCGTGTTGATACACCAGCCACGCATACCAAACTGAACCGCAGCAGAGCGGGTGGCAGGGGCCTGAAGCGACTGTATAAAGCGGATTAGTGAAAGATGAATATCGCCCAGGTTGCATACTTCTGCCGGCCAGTAATTCATCTGCACGTTGATATTGGTATGATAGTCGGCATTCCACGGTGTCTGGATCTTATTGGCCCAGATACCCTGCAGGTTGGCCGGCAGCGTATTTGGGCGCGCCGAAGCAATCAGCAGGTAACGGCCATAATGAAAATATAATTGAGAAAGAAACGGATCATCGCCCAGACTGCGTATCCGCTGCAGACGCTCATCGGTAGCCAGTGTATCTGCCGTAGCAGGCGCCAGCTGCAGTTGTACCCGTTTATAATAATACTGATGATCTCTTATGTGCTGTGTACGCAGCGACGAATAGGTTGTTTTCAATGCCTGTTGCAATTCTTTGCTGAGTTGCGCCTGATAGTTATTTCCTTTATAAACGGGGTATACGGGCAAATAATCGGTAGCGGCAGATAAGAAAAGAATTACTTCATCGGCACCTTTCACATACACGCGGCCATCACGGAAAAGAAGATTGCCCCCTTTATGCTGAGCCTGTAGTCGTGCAGCATATTGCATACCTGCACCTCCGCTGCCATTATTTAACACCCCTTTCATCTCCAGTGCATCGGCAGTAGCCGAAGTCGAAAAACGCTCGGGCCGGTCAAGCGAAGCAGTAAATGATATGGCGGCTTTCTTACTGGCCCTGATACGAACGACCAGTACAGATGGTCGTGTGCTTACGAAATACTCGCGTTCAAATAAAACGCCCTGTTGACGGTACTGTACTTTAACCATCGCCTCATTGAGATCCAGTTCACGGCGATAATCGGTGTAGGCTCCAGATTGGTCAAACTGCAGCCGCAGGTCGCCGAGTGTTTGATAGCAACCAAAAGGTACATTGGCGCCGCTGCCGTTGCCTGATCCTGCTCCGGCACATACCTGGGTTTTATTGGTCAGCTCAGTTGCCTCTTTGAATTTTCCGGCAAACAAAAGTGCTCTTATCTGTGGCAGATACTTCGCCGCTTCGGGATTATCATTGTCGGAAGGTCCTCCGCTCCACAATGATTTTTCGTTGAGCTGCACACGCTCCTGGTTTACATCTCCAAATACCATAGCACCCAGTTGTCCATTGCCCAGGGGCAACGCCTTTATCCATTCGGGGTCATCGCTGTACGGCGGCATTGTATCCGGCACCAGTGCATTTGCCGGCTGCCGGTACCAAAGCCGGGCAGGCTGTGCCAGCAATGCTGTATTACTTACTAATAACAGGAAAAAAAGAAGAACGAAGAGTCTGCTGTTCCGCATCCGGATTTTATTTAAACTAAATTAAGTCCATTCGGCGGATTGGCTGCATGGTTCTCCATTAATCTGTACTGCCTTTAAATGCAGCGGCCACCTGTTCTTTATAATGGCTGCTAACCGGCACTACCTGGTCTCCGGTAAGAACCAGTTCTGCTGTTCGCATGACGCGAATCGCCGAAAGATTTACTATAAAAGATTTGTGCGTACGCACAAACAATGATGAGGGCAATTCCTCTTCCAGGTTTTTCATGCGTTGATAAACGAGATAGGTTCGCTGTACTGTCACTACTTTTACATAATCACGCGACCCCTCTATATACAGGATAGCTGCAAAAGGAATACGAAGCCAGCCTTCCTTTTCCTTTACAGACAGGAAATCGACAGGTGCAGTACCAGAGAACGCTTGCTGAGTTGCAGCATGCTGCAACATATCTTTCACCTTATTGACCGCCTGCTCAAAACGCTCATACGAAAATGGTTTTAGCAGGTAGTCGGCCACATTCAGATCATAGCCCTGCAACGCATATTCGGCATGAGCGGTGGTAAAAATTACCTTTGGCGGATTGGCAAGCGACTTAAGAAATGTGATACCATTGACCAGGGGCATATCAATATCCAGAAATATCAGGTCGGGCCTGTTTTGCTCCACTTTGGCAAAAGCTTCCATAGCATTCCGGCTTTTACCCACAAGCACTAATCCCTCTGTACGGAGAATATACTGCTCCAGTATCTGGTGTGCGATCACTTCATCATCTGCAATAAGACATTTAATCATTTGGCCAAACTGATTTTCAAATTTACGATATACTCACCCTGTGTTTTCCGGATCTGAAGTTCATACCGGCCGGGATAATACAATTCCAGCCTCTTCTTTACATTTTCAATGCCCACACCGCCATAATCTGTAGGCGTATCGGGAGCATCGGGCCAAATACTATTAGATAATTCAAACAACACTTCTTTATCCAGACAGATCAGCTGCCCCCTTATGAAACCTGCGTCACTCACGCGCTGTGAGCCATGCTTAAAGGCATTTTCAAGGAAAGGGATAAACATTAAGGGAGCTATCTCTTTTGCCGGCTTTGTTTCATTTCTGATATCAACACTGATCGCAGCATCGGGATAACGTTTCTTTTCCATTTCCAGATAGTTTTTTAAAAACGCCACGTCTTTTTCCAGAGGTACATAGTTCTTGCGGCAGTCATAAAGCATATACCGCATCATATCAGACAGGCGCAGGATAAATGACGGCGTTTCTTTTTCACCCACCAGACTCATACCATAGATGCTATTGAGCGTATTGAAAAGAAAATGGGGATGCAGCTGCATTTTTAAAGTCTGCAACTGCAATTGAAGGTTATCGGTTTCGAGATTGTGCTTTTTTTGTTCGAGTACTACGGAATGTCTTAAAAACATAACGGAAACAAAAGCCATAATGTCCATCATCATTTCCGGCAGCCGCCATCCTCCCTCCTTTAACCCAAAGCCAAAAAAGCCGAGCTCATGCTGAAAAAACGGCTGCATGGCTTCGTTGACATTGAACTTATTGAAGCTATATGAAACAATATAGCCCCAGGCGCGGCTTACGAAAATGAAATAAATGATGGTAAAGAAAAAAAGCAGTACATACCATTTACGTTTCAGAAACCAGGGACCAATCAACCGGTAGTAGGGTATTACATATAGCGTAAGTGCTATGCCATATACAAACAGGATCGGAAAAGGAAAATTGGTGCGAAGCCGTGGCAGTTCTGGATTATCGGCAAAATCTGCATACTTGTAAACGCCGGCAAAAAAGAACCATATCATGACTTCATACGCTGAGATGAAGCGACGAGCCGGGTTGTTTTTGGAAAAGAATTTCATTGCAACAAATCTATCTATTTATCATATGGGCGGAGGCCCCGTTTTCGACAAAACGGGCATTTTCTTCTGCAAAATATGCCCCTTCTTTTTTCGTATAAACTAAGCCCCCTCTTGCCGAAGCGGCCTTGTCAGGGGCATTTCGCCGCCTTTGTTTTGTGTCATCAAACCATAAAAACAGGTAACATGAAACAGACATTTATCGCTCTTATCGCAGCCATGCTTTTTGTCCATTATACGGGCACAGCCGCAAATGCACAGCAATCTTTTACCATCAGCGGTATTGTCCGCGACAGCATCAATGTCCTTGCAGGTGCTACGGTAGAACTCAGCAACGCAGCCACTCACAAACAGGTAGTGTGTGACTCTGCCGGACATTTTAGTTTTGGCGGTATTGGTGCAGGTAATTATCGCCTGCAGGTAAAAATGGTGGGTTATAAACTTTTTATACAGGAGAACCTCCTGCCGGCCACTGCAGGCTTTGTGACGGTAATACTCGAAACCGATCCGGCAATGCTGGGACAGGTAGTCGTGCAATCGCAGGCACGATATATAGAAATGAAATCGGGTACTACCGTTGTAAACCTCTCGCAAAGCCCGCTTGCCGCTACAGATAACCTGTACGATGCTGTAAAACGCGCGCCGGGTGTCACCAGCCTGCAGAGCTTGCAGTATATGGGTAAAACAGTAACTGTTGCCATCGATGGCCGTCCGCTGCGTTTATCCGGAGCTGAGCTGGAAGCCTATCTCAGCGCTATGCCAGCGAGCCAGGCAGAGAAAATTGAGCTGATCAGCCACCCTTCTGCCCGCTATGAGGCAGGCAGCAATGCCATCATCAACATTAAAATGGCCAGGAATAAAAACTATGGCACCAATGGCCGCCTGCGGGCCGGCATGGGAGTGGCGCATAATGCCCGGCTTAATGCCGGCGCTTCTCTCAATTATCGCAATGCACGTCTTAACCTGTATGGTAGTTATGATATTAACAGCAGCAAGACACGTAGCTACAATACAGCTCATCGTAAACTACCCGGCAACGAAACACTGCAGGAGTCGCAGCATTGGAAAGACCGGCCGGTTTCTCAGCAGTTTACTGCCGGACTCGACTATACGGTCAATAGCAAAAGCAATGCAGGGCTGCTGATAAAAGGACTGTTCTCCGATAAAAAGCGGACTGGCAACATTACCTCTTCGCGCTATTTCCAGGAAATAAGCGCAGACTCCTCAGCCTGGCAACAGCAGGCTATACAGACCAGCCTAACCCTGCCCAGCGTCACAGTATTCTACAATGCGAAACTGGGTAAAACAGGACAACTGGCACTCTCTGCAGATCAGCTCTGGTATAAAAAAGGAGGTGGCTACGACTATCGCACTGCTTATCTGAACGTGCAGGGAGAGCTGCTGTCACCTGCTGCCAGTCAGCGCAGTGAGTGGCCCGGTGAAAAAAGTATCAGCACTTTTTCGGCGGATTACCAATGGACAGCCGGAAAAATAAACTGGGAAAGTGGTCTGCGGGGAATTTTATCACACTCCAACAATAAAGCCAACTGGTATGTGCAGGAAAACGGGGACTGGAAAACAGATGTACAGCGTACCAACAATTTTATTTATGATGAAAATATCGGTGCCGCCTATCTCACTGCACGCCTTGCCTGGAAAAAGATAGAGCTCAGTGCCGGTCTGCGTTATGAACAAACCTGGGCTACAGGATATTCTGTTCAGCTCCATCAAAAAGACAGACGCAACTATGGCAGCCTGTTTCCTCAGGCAGATATGAGCTATGCTATTACCGACGATCAGCAGCTTTCATTTTCTTATAGCCGGAAAATTGAGCGCTTTGGATTTGATCTGGTCAATCCCTTCCGTATATACCAGGGTGCTTATGCCTACTCACAGGGCAACCCCCGGCTTCGTCCCGGATTTTCAAACAACTTTGAAGCCGGCTGGAGCAAGGGTAATCAATGGATGGCCTCTGTAAGCTATAGCCACTTTACACAGGTGCTGGCAGAAGTATACCGGCTCGAGCCTGGTTCTATAATGGTGAGCTCTTACGAAAACGTAGCCGCTGCTACACAATGGATGGGCAATCTGAGTCATATCCGCTTCTTTATGCAGCAAAAACTGCAGAGTATATTTTCATTGGGTGGTTTGTATGCTGCTTACCACGCACCTGCCGGCAGCAATCTGAATAAATCCATAGCCGCCGCTTTTCTCAGCAGCAACAATGTCTACAAAATCTCCTCCTCTTGGAAAATGGAATTAAACGGCTCTTATTACAGTCCCCTCCAGTTTGGTGTTTACCGGTTCAGGGAGCAATTTGAAATGAATGCAGGCATTTCGCATACACTGCTTAAGAAAAACGGCACCATTTCGTTTAGTGTAAGTGATATTTTTAATACCAATAAACGCCGGTATACCCTGCATTCCTACGATGTATACGCCAGCTACCGCAATAATCCCGAAACACGTGTTTTCAAACTGAGTTTTTCCTGGGCTTTTGGTAATAAGCAGGTGAAAGCTGCCAAAAACCGTAAAGCAGCGATTGATGAAATGAAACAACGGATTGATCAGTAAATAAGATCAGAGAAAAAAAGACGGTTTACCGATACAGAAAGGTCATTCATCTATTCGTTGCTGCCTGCAGAAAAAAATCGGGATAAGTTTGAATAGGTCCGGTTTGAGGGCAAGCAGACCGGACAGGTGAGTAAGTCTCTGTGAACATGTCATAAATGGTTCTGTTTTGTGGTTCCTGGTTATGGTTAGTGGTTTCTGGTGGTTCAAAGCCCCGGAGGTGTTAATTCACTCCGGGGCTTTACTTTTCAGAACAGCTACTGCGTGACCTCCATCACAGACCAGGTCGGCGCTCTTTGCCAACTTTGCCTGCATATATTGCAGTAGCATGGAAATAGTTGGTTATGCAGCCTCGCTGGTAATTGGTTTTTCGCTGGGACTTTTTGGCGGTGGCGGTTCAATTCTTACCGTACCCGTACTGGTTTACCTCTTTCAGATAGACCCGGTAATTGCCAGTGCTTATTCTCTTTTTATTGTAGGCACAACCAGCCTGATGGGCGTATTTCCCAAATACCGTGCGGGTGAGGTACATCTGCGCAGCGCATTATTGTTTGGAATACCCTCACTCGTAGCAGTATTTACCACCCGTGCCCTGATAGTACCTGCCATACCTTCGGTAATTGGCCAGATCGGTGGCTTTACTGTTACCAGGAGCCTGCTGATGATGACTCTTTTTGCGACCCTTATGATACTGGCATCTTTATCCATGATCCGTGGCCGGCGAAATGAAGCAACTGGCCTTCCTGCACAAACCGGGTCGTTCAGTTATATTATTCTGCTGGCTGGTCTTGCAGAAGGGACACTGACAGGACTGGTAGGCGCCGGAGGAGGTTTTCTGATTATACCCGCTCTTGTACTGCTGGGTCATTTGCCTATGAAACAGGCAGTAGGCACCTCACTGCTCATTATATCTGTAAAATCATTAATCGGTTTTACGGGCGATCTGGGTCATACGCCCATTCACTGGAATTTATTAGTTGCGGTAACGGCTCTGGCCATAACCGGTTTCTTTCTGGGCAACGGACTGGGCAAAAAAATAGCAGCGGCACAGCTCAGGCGTGCTTTTGGATGGTTTATTCTGCTCATGGGGATTTATATCCTTATCCGGGAACTTGTGCTTAACTCCGGCGGTTCGCATTAAAAAATTTTTAGCACTCTTTGCTCTCTCCGCATTTATAAAAAAATTGTGCGCATACTTTCATCAGTATGCGCACAGCTATCAATAAAATCATTATAACTTCTTATAAACTGCTCCGGCATTTGAATGCCGGCACCGGTCAGGCCATTTGCGGATCGGTACGGCTGGTTTTGCCTGTATCCACATGTCCTGCATACTGCCAGCTTACCGGCTGAGCATCCTGTTGCAGCAAGGTGAAATCGTACCAGCCATGCTGACGCCCCAGCTCAACCCGATGTTTTGTAAGTCCCGGAGCGCATACCAGCTCACGCAGCGGATTGCCATAGGCATTGTCGCGCATAACAACAATGGCAGCTTCTTTGCCGGGGTTGCTGATATGCAAAACGAGGTTGCCCGTTGGTTTTTTCCCTTTTACTTCATACAGCGCACTCACCTGCACGGAAGGCAATAGCTTTTTGCCGGCGATTGCGCGGTAAAAACCATTGGGGCCATAAACACGCAATTCATAACCGTCCTGATCAAATGCGGCTAGCTGCCAGTTATCGCTAAGCTTATCTCCCGGTTTCACCGCATACGCACGTGGCGGAGTGAGCTGTCCTTTATAATGCCCGGTATTGTGTACCTGAAAAGGCGCTCCCGCAGCCGATTTGCCAAAAAAAGTATTACCGGCCTGCATGGTCAGCTGCAGTTCTCCTGCTGCATTTGTGCTAAAATCTGCATAGAGTTCATAAGGGCTGGCGCAGGCGGGGCGGGTTCCTTTCTCCTGTACGGGCATGGGCGATGCCTGTTTGGATGAACTATTAATGAGTGCCATGTCTGCCGCGCTCAGCAGTTTGTATCCGGTAGGCAGTTCGCGAAACTGTGCCTGATGAATAGATGCAAAAAAGCTGTCTTTATCCACTGGCTTGGGCAGCTCCATGCGCTCGCCGTTATAAGGTCTGAAGACCGAGGCCAGGTTGCCGCTTACAGCACGGCGCCAGGAAGAAATTTCTTTTACATCAATTTGTTTTTTGAACCGGGCATTGAGCCAGTGCTCCATAAACTGGATAGGAGAAGTAAGGTCACATACCTCTGAATTCACATAGCCCCCGCGGCTCCAGGGAGAAGCTATTACCATCGGCACACGAAAACCCATGCCGATCGGGCCTTCACGATCACTATCCTCCGCTTTCTTCTGTTTCATCCAGGCCTGGTTTTTATTTACATATTCAGCCGCTGCATTAATACCGGCCGACACCTTTCCCGATTCAGGGCGGTATGGGTCAGGTGCAGTAAAGGGAGGAATATGATCAAAGTATCCGTCATTCTCATCATAGTTGAGCACAAAAATGGTTTTCTTCCACAGCTCTGGATTACTGGTGAGAATATCCAGCACTTCGCTCACATACCAGGCTCCGTACCAGGGCGATCCCGGGTGATCTGAAAAATTGGACGGAGCCACGAGCCAGGATACGGTGGGCAGTTTATTACCACGTACATCTTCACGAAACTGATGCAGAATATCGCCTTTGGGCAATTGCATTTTCCTTTCTATATCACCTTCTTTATAGCTGACTTCTTCGAGCCGGCGATAATCGGGATCGCCGCTGTTACTGGTAAAGGCGCGCAAGTGTAGTTGCTGCTGTGCGGGTGTCAGCTGTTCCCAGGCCTGATCGGTATATTTTTCCTGTACGGAACGGGCTTCGGTCAGCCATCTTTTTTTTCGTTCGATAGTTCTTTGAAGCTCTTCTTTCTCTTTACCACTCAGGTTGACCAGCTGTGCTTCATGTTGTGCGAGCTCCTGTGGCAGGGTCTCGGTCAGCTTTTTCATCCAGGCGCGGTGCGTGCGGCTAAAGCGTACACGATATTGCGAAAACCATTCCATTGGGTTGTCGGTAAAGTTGGCCAGCCAGTCGTCTTCCTCGCCTGCAAAGCCGGAGGGAACACTTATTTCATTCTGGTATATCTTCCAGCTGATATCGTTTTCCTGCAGATATTCGGGAAATGTTTTCCATGTTTTTTCGTTGCCGTAATCGATATCGGAATTAAACACATTTGCTTTCAGATCGGCATCTTCTGCACCACGAATGGTACCGCTCCAGAAATAAGAGCGATTGGGTGTGGTACCGGTTAGAGAAGAGCAGAAATGCTGATCGCATACGGTAAAAGCGTCGGCAAGGGCATAATAAAAAGGAATATCCTCGCGATTGTAATAACCCATTGTTAGGGGAATGGTTTTACAATCATCGCGGCCGGAGCGTTTGGCATCGAGCCATCGGTCGTTATGCCCCTCATTGCGTGCATCGATCATATTGGGCCAGGAATGTGGCAGTGAGCCCAGCCAGGTGGCTTTGCTTTCTTTAATATTAAGGCGGAAGGGTGCATAACTCTCCCCTGCCTGATCGGTCTGTATCCAGACCTTGTTTTTATTGGGCAACGATATAGCTCGCGGATCATTGAAGCCGCGCACACCCTGCAAGGTGCCATAGCAGTGATCGAAAGAGCGATTTTCCTGCATCAGCAGTACAATATGCTCTGCATCGAGATAAGTGCTGCCCGGTGCGGGATCGAGCGCAAATGCTTTTTGAATAGATGGAGGCAGGCTACCCATGAAGCCTGCACCGCCAGACAGATACGCTGCTTTTTTAATAAATTCCCTTCTGCTGTTCATAACCTGTTCAGTTGTTTTTTTTCTTCTTTTTCTTTTTTACCGCCAGCAAGTCGTGTACCATGGCGGGTTTATCGGTAGTAATAGCCCGTACACCCAGATCTCTCATACGCAAAGCAACTTCCGGATCATTGACTGTCCATACCAGCAGCGGCATGCGTGCTTTGCGGCAGGCAGCAGCAAGGCCAGCCGTAGCGGTACCATAGTGTACATTGATACCATCAATACCAGCCCTTTTTACCGAATCTATTATCACCGAATACTGCGTGCTGTCTATTTTTCCGGCGAGCCAGTAAGCAGGAACCGAAGGCATCAGTTTCTTGAAGGCTGCCACCGCTTTAAAATCAAATCCAATAGCGATGCATTGTTTCATTTTACCCGATGCCAGCACCGCATCTTTTACAGGTTCTACCACAGGCATACCCGCTTTAAGTTCTATAACCAGTTTTTTACCTGCCGGCATTGCATCGAGCACTTCGGAAAGAAATGGCACACGCTCACCGGTAAACTGCGCACCCTTCCATTTACCCGCATCGAGCGTGCGGATTTTCTCTGCCGGAGTGGCCGCAATTTTATAATCAACTCCTGTAGTGCGTTTGGTATTATCGTCGTGCATGACAACAAGCTTGCCGTCGGCCGTCACATGTACATCCAGCTCTACGGCATCTGTAAGCTCCCATCCTTTGCGAAAAGCGGTGAGTGTATTTTCCGGGGCATCGGCCGAAGCGCCGCGGTGCGCAATCACCGATGGCTGACCTTTTCGCTGGGCTATGGCTGGCTGAAGAAAAACAAGTGCTGCCAGCAATGCCAGCGAAACTTTCAATCTTTTCATGATACGTACAATTTGATGGCAGCTAAGTTATTCAACATGAGCTGAAATAAAACTTAATACTCCATTAATCTTGTCAATGCCAGACAAATGTAAGTAAGTGGGAGAAGGGTGTGTATTATTAAAATGTGAAGCGAGGAAAGGAAGTATAAAGGGTATAAAGGGGTTTAAAGGGTTTAAAGGGTTTAAAGGGTAAACCATCTTGGCAAAAAATAATATAGTACGCACTCTTTATACCCTTTAAACACTTTATACTTTTTATACCTAATTGAGCATTTCCTTATTATACTTATTCCTGTATTCTACCGGCGACACGGATGTTACTTTTTTGAAAACATCGCGGAAGGCTTTGGTATCGGTATAGCCAACATCATACATTACTTCACTCACGGTCTTGCGGCCGTTTTCGAGTTGCTTCTTGGCTGCTTCAATTTTTACACGTTGAATATATTCCACCACAGAGTTGTTGGTGGCCTTGCGGAAACGACGTTCGAATGTACGGCGGCCAATCCCAAACCGGCTGCAAAGCTCATCGATGCTGATACGCTCCTGGTAGTTGGCCTCAATAAACTCCTGGGCCTTCACGATCTCATCATCTTCATGCAGTTTCTGTCCCTTGAAAATATTAAAGGGCGACTGGCTTTTGCGGTCAATATCCAGTACAAAAAACTTGGATGCCAGGATAGCCATATCGCGATTGGTGTATTTTTCTACGAGATGCAGCAGCAGGTTCCAGTACGAATTGGCGCCGCCACTGCTGTATAAGCCACTTTGCTCCGTTATGACCTTGCTGTCAACGAGGTCTACTTCGGGAAACATAGACCTGAACTCATTCACAAAAAGCCAGTGTGTGCTGCAGGAGCGGCCATTGAGCAGACCGGTTGATGCCAGCAGGAAAGCACCCAGGCAAAGGCTGGCTACTTCGGCGCCCTGTTTGTATTGCTGCACAATCCAGGGGATAAATGCTGCATTGAGCCGGATGGCCTGTTCAAGATTGCCGCTAAGCGCAGGGATGATAATAAGATCAGGCTTCCGGGCATCTTTTAATAGCGTATCTGTATGAATGGAAAAAAGACCATCGGCCAGTTTTACTTCCTTGCTCAACCCGACCAGTTGCACATGAAATAGTGGCTGCTCGCCCCGGCTTTTTAAAAACTCATTAACGGCAGTAAACATATAACGGGGATCGGCTACAGCTTCTATCACCGCTGTTTCCACTACCAGTATGGCAACATTTTTCATCACTGAAATTTTTAAGTCCCTAAAAATACGATTACCTGCTGTCGCAAACAACCCCCGATAATGGCGCAATACCACAGCGGCGGCTACACAGGCGCGTTCTATGTTTGTACAGCATTCCTAAAGCACAATAACTATGACACTTATACACGCCTACCTGCACTTTAACGGGCAATGCCGCGAAGCCATGAATTTTTATCAACAGTGCCTTGGCGGTGAGCTTACGCTTCAAAAAGTGGGGGAATCGCCTATGGCAGCACAACTGCCTTCCGAAATGAGCGCCCATATTCTGCATGGCCAGTTGCTGAAAGAAAATCTGGTACTGCTGGCCTCTGATATGTGCAGTATTTCTTTTCCGCAAAACAATAACAGTTCCGTAGCGCTTTGCCTGCAATGTTCGGAACTGGCAGAAGCCTACGCCTATTTTGAAAAACTGGCAGAGGGTGGTACAGTCAAAACACCTCTTCATCAAACCTTCTGGGGTGCTACGTATGGTGAACTTACCGATAAGTTTGGCACACACTGGCTTCTTAACTGCAGCCGCAATTAATATACTTAAACCAACAATCATGAAACGCAACAAAATCATTTACTGGATAGCCACGCTGCTGATTTTCCTTTTTGAATCCGTTATGCCTGCATTTACCTTCAATAGCGAAATGGCCAAACAGGGCATTAGTCACCTGGGTTATCCCGATTATTTCAGAGTAGCTTTTTCGTTATTTAAAGTGGCCGGCGGCTTATTGCTGGTACTGCCCTTCTTTCCGCCACGCGTAAAAGAGTGGGCTTATGCCGGCTTCACCTTCGACTTTATCTTCGCTTTTATATCTCTTTGGGCAGTAGATGGACTGCAGGCAATGACGTTCTTTCCGCTCATAGTGCTCGCCGTTCTGGCCGTCTCTTATATATTTTATCATAAAACATATGGCCGGAAAGCGTAATCAGGTCTTTGAATGTACCATAGTTTAATTCCGGCTGTAGCCTGTCTTTCGGCAGGCTACAGTGTTTTTATCTTATCCAGTGCAGCACTGGTCTTTTCAACCCATGCACTTTTTGTGCTGCCCTGCGCATTGAACCCACTGTTCATGGAAAAGTCATAGCCAAACTCAGCTCCTACCACCCCATTTACAAGATCACCCGATGCGCCGCCACGCAGGCCGATATCCGAAAACTGGTTGTTGTGATCAAATACAATGTATAGCTGTTGTGTAATGCTGCCACTGGCCATACTGCCAAAGCTGCCATCTATTCCTGCTCCAATATATAAGGTAGAGGAACCTGTTTTGAATTTTTTCTCCATCCCAAAAGTGAGGAGACCATAGGCATCTGCCTCCAGTGTAAAGGCATCGCAATCGAGATTGAGTTTGGCAAATTTTATGGAGAGCTCCAGCTTCAGCCAGTCAGGGCATTCAATTTCTACATCATGCCGGGCCTGCAGGATTGCGTCCGCCTGCTCAGTAGTAAGCGGCACATGACATTCCGATGGCGGCAGATCTTTCACGCCGGCATTGGAGGCCTGCTGCAAAAAAGTGAAATACTGGGCTACAAAACTATATACCTTTTTTTTGTTGGCGGACGAAGGGTCAAGCTGTACAATACTTACCAGTGCATTTATATACTCTTTCCACCTGGTCTGGGTTATTTTTATGCGCTCAGTGATATAACTGTTGTATTTGTTTATAAACTGATCTTTTATTGGAGTCTTTATATCGCAACATTTTTTCTCATAAGCCATAATGACCTCGGGACCATCTCCTGCTTTGGTCACTATGGGCGGACATGGAGCAACAGCCATTTTTTGCTCAAAATCTGCTCGCATACTGAGGAGATGATTTATATCATCCTCTTTCAAAAACTGCAACAGAGGCAAATAGGTTTTATCAAGATCGGCCATCAACTCTCCTGCCAGATCCTGGTACAATCCGGGATAACGGTCACCGGTAAGCGTTTCATTAGGTGCTGTAGACGCCATTATCCAAAAACGATATTCGGCTTCGATTGACTTAAAGAATGACGCATTCTGCTTGAGATAGGGGTCGCTTTCAATTGCTTTTTTGGGCAGGTCGGGCAACGAAAATTTACCCAATGCTATTTCTTCAAAAAAATTGCGCTGAGAATGACCCTGCCGGTTCACTTTCTGTAAATGCAGACGGGCATAATTGAGGCGTTCTCTTAATCCGCTTTTGCCGATGCCGGCGAGGCTGGATCGGCGCATGCTTATCTGCAATTCTTTTTCAAAATAGGTCAGGGCTTTGTCCGGCTCATTCTGCATCAGACTGATCATAGCCATGGATCGGTTGGCTTCCGGATGCAGGGCATCTGCGGTCAGGCATTGGTTGAAGTAGCTGGTAGCTGTACTTACATCTCCCAGACCGAGATAAGCCTGGCCCATATTATTGAGTAAAGTACTGTTGCCTGGCTTTTTTGTCAGGCAATATTTCAGAATGGGTACGGCCTGCTGCTGTATGCCACACATGTTAAAAAGCGCAGCGAGATTGTTCCAGGCTGGCAGATGATCCGGTATCAGTTGTGTTGTCTTTACCGACATCAGCAGTGCCGTAAGAGGATTCTGGCCATACCAGCTGCTGATCATGGCACTGGAAACCTCCGATGCTTGTCTGCCGCGAGCCGCTTCACGGGCCTGCGCCAGCTGCGCAGGCGTCATCATCTTTTCAATCACCTGCTCCATTGCCTGTGTACGGGACATGAGCTGAGATAATGTGGGCGGTTGAACCGCAATACCTGCCAGCCTTTTTACGTCTTTTACAGGTAGTTTGATAGAGAAAGATTCAAAAACACTTTCATCCAGTACTATTCCTGCAGAGTCGGCAAAAGCGGCCGCCTGCCCTTCCAGCTGCCTGATGAGTTTCTGCTGATACCTGGCAAGCTCTGCAGGTGTCATTTTCGACATCCTCTGCAGTTCTGCTGCGTCAGGAATACCCGCCGATGCTTTCGCCGGCTTCTTTTGAGCGCTTACAGAAAGCGTTGCCAGAGACAAAAACAACAACAACCATTTATTCATATTATCGTATTTCTATAGCAATTTGATATCAGCCTCCGGCATTTAATACGGTAAACTGAATGGATTGTCGTTTTTCGTAGTTGAAACGAAATGATGAGGGCCAGATTAATGGAGAACCAACAATTTTACAAAGAGGGCTTACATTTCCTAACGCCAGCAAATGCATCTGTACAAAGATGATTATCAAATTTTTTTGTTGTCGCTCTTCTTTTACCCGGACAACAGTGATCACCAAATCTTCAAATCATTAGCACATCAGCACATTAACCCCTCCCATATAGTACCTTCGCGCCGGTACTGCCATGTATAATCCTTTTGTTTTATTAAGTCCTGACCTGCTGGCTCATAAAATTGCGGCCGGAAAACGCTTCTTTGTTCGCCAAACCTATTTACGTGGTTTACAAGCCGGCATACGCGCTGCCTTTTTATTTCGTGCATACCCGGAAACAGAAAAAGAGCCGGCATTGCAGCACCTGCAGGCTATTAACTCAGACAGGCACGCGCATATTTATGATATAACAGACGAAGACGAATTGCAAAAACTGCGCATTGCTGCTACACAGCCTGCAGGATACCGGATTTATTATGCGGGAAAAATCGGTACAAAGTGGAGACCGCCTGCCGCATATGAATACCGGATCAGGCAATATATTCGCCGCCGGCATCCCGAATGGCGACCCACAAGAGGTCAGCAGATCAGGATAGGCCTGTTTGAAGAATGGGGCAACCTGTGGATACGACTTGAGTTTGAAGAAGAAATTGAAACCATTCCCTTATCACAATTTGAAATGCCTGAATAACTATGTGCCTCGATATTTCATTTTATAGCGAACTGGAACAGATTGACAGCTTTTTGCCCGGATTGCGGAGTGAAGATGATTTTGATTTCGATCCCATTGCCGGCGCACATGTGATGGCACTCGGCCACAAACGTTATCCGGTAGTTTTACGTGAAGGCGACCAGTATGTGCGCCGTGGATTTGAATGGGGCATTATTGCCGAGTATATGAACACACCCGAAAAGGTGAATCAATACAGACGATCAATGGTGAATGCCCGCAGCGAAAAGCTACTGGGCGATAAAAACTCTTTCTGGCACCGGATCAGACAGACCCGATGCCTGATTCCTGTAACGGGTATTTATGAACATCGTGCTATTAATGGATGGAAAAATAAAGTACCTTATCATATCCGGCTACAGCAGCGCCCCTTGTTTTTTCTTCCGGGACTTTATCATTACAATGTCTTACGGCCTTCCAACCCTGAAACGGGTGAAATGCGTGGTATGTTTACACTGATCACGCGGCCGGCCAATGAAGTAATGCGGCAAATTCATAATGATGGCGAGAATGCATTTCGCATGCCTCTTTTTTTACCTGAAGCGCTGGAACAGAAATGGCTGAGTCCAAACCTCAGCGATGCCGAAATGCAGTATATCCTCAATTTCGAAATGCCGGCAAATCAGCTGGAGCACTGGCCTGTATACAGCATTCGCGGACGTAAACCCCGGCCCGATGGTCAGCCACCCCATACCGCTTTCCGGTACGAACTACTTCCCGCACTGGGGTCAGATGATGCCATCGCCCCGCAGATCTCCCTTTTCTAATTTCCATAAACAGGAGTATCAGAAACTATTGGCATTGCGCCTGCCGGTTTAACTTATTTAAACTATGGCCCTTCTCCCGGCTCAGGAGGTTCATATGGTGGCAGATCATCAGGATCCTCCTCTTCTACTATCTCATGATCTGGTTCCTGTAGTTCATGTACAGCATCATCTGCATCAACAGGGTGATCAGTATCGCCCGGTTGCGGCACTGGTTTTTTTGAATCTCCTTTTTTCTTTCCCTTATTCATAAAAATAATGTTTAAGGTGTTTGTATTGCTGGTTTGTTATCCTATACAATACAAATAAAAAGCCATGTTACGCTTCTGCAGTTGCCGCCTGTCAGGCTATTGCTTGATTCTGATCAGCCGGAAGCCGTTGACCACACTCATAACCCGGATTGATAGGCATCAGGCAATGGGTCTGTAAGCGGGGATAGATTTGGGACGATATCCTCTTGTTTAACATAATAAACCTATGTCATGCTGGGAAAGTTAACCGACGCTCAAATGCAAAGCCTGCTCACCAGTCAGGCCCTGGGCCGTATTGCCTGTACGGATGGAATTCAGCCATATATCGTACCCATAACGTATGCATACGATGGTCATTACATTTATGGGCACTCCAATGAGGGGCAAAAGATCAGCATTATGCGCAAAAACCCCCACGTATGTTTCGAGGTAGACCGGATGACCGATATGGCCAACTGGCAATGTGTTCTGATCAATGGAGTTTTTGAAGAGTTGACGGGAAAGGATGCAGAAAAAGCGCGGGGCATATTTTTTGACCGTGTATTTCCGTTGATCACCAGCAGTACAGTACATCCGCACGAACATGGGGTAGAACATACTATTGATGACAGCAACCGTATCAAATTTGTGATGTTCAGAATCCGCATCACGCACAGTACCGGGCGTTTTGAAAAGCAATAGGAAAATCTTTTATATGCCTTTTGAGTTAACATTTCCCTATGCTATTGATGAGCGTTACAGCAAGCGCGTGGCTTATTTCTGCATGGAATATGGCATTGATCAGCCGTTGAAAACCTATGCCGGAGGTTTAGGGTTCCTGGCAGGATCACATTTGCGCAGTGCCTGGCAATTGAAGCAGGCTTTTGTTGCTATTGGCGTATTATGGAAATACGGTTATTATGATCAGATACGCAAACAGGATCAGACCATGGATGTTTTTTTTATGGAAAAGGTCTATGGCTTTTTGCAGGATACCGGCATCCGGTTTACCATCACAGTATCTGATCACCCGGTTAAGGTGGCCGCTTATTATTTACCTCCTACAGTTTTTCAAACAGCCCCTCTTTTCCTGCTCAGTACAGATCTTCCCGAAAACGATTACCTGGCACAAACCATTTGTCATCATCTTTATGATGCCAACCCGGAGACACGTGCCGCTGCAGGCATACTGCTTGGAGAAGGCGGTGCCAAATTGCTGGAAATACTCCAGTGGCAGCCGGATACCTATCACCTCAATGAATCGCATGGGTTACCGCTGGCCTTTTACCTGTACAATCAGCTCCGTAGTGCAGAGTTGTTGAAGAAAAAACTTGTTTTCACGAATCATACACCGGAGCCTGGCGGCAATGAGCGTATACAGACCAGTCTGCTGTATAAACTGGGGTACTGCAATGGCCTTTCGGCAGATTTGGTGCGATCTGTCAGTCATACAGAAAATGGCGTAATGGATCTTACTCTTACAGCATTGAAGCTGGCAGGCAGGGCCAATGGCGTATCGGCACGGCATGGCCGCTACCTGCAAAGCATCCGAACTGCCGATTCATGTGCGACCATTGCTATTACCAATGCACAGGATTTTTCCTACTGGCATCACCCTGCCATGTACCAGGCCTTGCAGAATCATGATGATGGGGCGCTGCTGAGCGAAAAGGCCAGGGGTAAAAAGCAGCTTTTTGAGGTGGTGGCCGATCAGTGCGGCGAAATTTATAATGAGCATGTGCTCACCATTGTTTTTGCCAAACGATTTACAGGATATAAACGACCTGAATTACTGTTAAACGATATGCAACGCCTGCACCGGCTGCTTACGAATGCAGACCACCCGGTACAGCTGATCTGGGCCGGCAAACCATACCCGATGGATTATAGCGCCATCGCTACATTCGATAAGCTCGTACACCTGACCAAGTCTTATCCTAATTGTTGCGTACTCACCGGATACGAAATGAAGCTCAGTCGTTTATTAAAACAGGGGGCGGATGTATGGCTCAATGTACCCCGTCTGGGCCATGAGGCATCCGGTACCAGTGGTATGTCTGCTGCAATGAATGGGGCGCTCAATGTTTCTATTCCCGATGGATGGTTTCCCGAATTTGCACAGGATGGCATCAACAGTTTTGTAATTAACCCCACCGACCCCAGTCTGCCCGAACATTTACAGGATGAGAATGATGCACATGAGCTGTTTGAAATCCTGGAAAAGCGGGTAATCCCTCTGTATTACAACGATCAGGGGGCCTGGCTTTCTATGATCAGGCACAGCATGGAAGATATCAGGCCCGCATTCGACAGCCTGCGCATGGCCGATGAATATTATACGCGGCTCTACAGCGACTGATCAGGGTCAGCAGCTTCGCTGACCACCATTCTTTTTATCAGCCGCCTTCCGCCTTTAGCTTTACTCAACAATTCAATAACAACTATTCTAAAAAGGAGGAACTATGTCAGCAAAATCACTGGCCAGACTGAATGAAACCATTCCATCTGTGTTTGACGATTTCTTCAAACCCTGGAATGAATGGTTTGAAAACGGTGGCATGATCGGCCGCATGCTTAAAGTACCCGCTGTTAATATCACAGAACATGAAAAGGAATACCAGGTAGCACTGGCGGCACCTGGTCTCAGAAAAGACGATTTTAAAATTGATATGGATGGTAATATGGTTACCATAAGTTCGGCAAAAGAGGAAAGTAAAGAAGATAAAGACAAACGTTATACAAGAAGAGAATACAGCTATTCCTCTTTCAGCCGCAGTTTTACCCTGCCCGAAGATGTAAACAGAGATAAAATTGAAGCGCGGTATGAAGATGGCGTACTCACACTTTTACTCCCGCGAAAAGAAGAGGCCAAAAAACCGGCTGGCAAACAGATTGCCATTAAATAGCCGTCAACTATTATCCATCCGTTCCCTGCCCGCCGGTCTTTCCGGCGGGCTTTCTGTAACCGCTTAGTGTTATTTATTATGTCTATGCCTTATAAAAAATTTGTACAGTTCCATCCACATCACACCGGCAAAACCTACAGTCAGGCATAGCCAGAACTGGTTCATGCTAATGGGGGCCAGATGAAAAATGGTGCGCACAGCCGGTACGGTAAGCATTAGTACCAAAAGCAATGTAGCGGCCAGCAACACCACCGGAGCCAGGTTATTGCGATGCCTCAATGTATAAATAACACTATGTGTAAATGAGCGGTTGCTGAATGTAAGAAAGATATTACTGATGATGAGTGTAGAGAAAACCATGGTGCGTGTTTGCTCCAGTGTGGCCTGCTGCTGCATGTAATAGTAGTACAGGCCAAGCACAGCAGCGGTAATCATGAGTCCCTGCACAACACTTATTATCATTTCGCCACGGCTAAATAAACTACCAGCCGAAGATCTGGGTTGTTGCTGCATAATATCTGCCTCTACCGGTTCCCGTTCAAAAAATATAGAACAGGTAGGGCCCATGATCAGTTCTAGAAAAATGACATGGATAGGGGTGAAAATATTGGGAAAAGTCCACCCCAGGAGTGCGGGTAAAGCAGCGGTAAGAATAATGGGAATATGTATGGAAATTATGTAGCGGATCGCCTTTTTAAGATTGCTGAAAATTTTTCGTCCTTCGCGTATGGCCAGGACCATTTTTCCGAGGTCATCGTCTGTAATAACGAGATCTGCGGCCTGCCTCGCGATTTCGGTCCCCTTTTGTCCCAGTGCAATGCCAATATTGGCTGCTTTCAATGCGGGGCCATCATTTACACCATCGCCGGTCATGGCTACAATGGCTGCATTTGCTTTGAGTGCTTCTATTACACGCAGTTTGGCTTCCGGAAACATGCGTGCAAAAAGCGTGTATTGATTTACTGCTTTCTGCAATTCTTTTTCATCCATCTGCAGTACCTGATCGCCCGTAATCATTTTATCAGTATTCCGTATTCCGATCTGGGTGGCAATATTGGCTGCTGTAGGTGCATGATCGCCTGTCAGAATTTTAACATCAATATGTGCCGAATAAAACTTCCTGATCACTTCCGCCATGTTGACCCGTGGTGGATCATACAATGCAAGCAGTCCCTGAAACTGCCAGTTGTAATCATCCTGTTTTTCCGGATAAGGCGTTTCCACTTCTGCACTTGCAACGGCAATCACGCGATAGCCGTTTTTGGCCATATTCTCTATTTTTATCTCTATCTGCTGCTGCTGCTCTTCCGTCAATCCGCATACGCGCATCACCCGCTCTGCCGCTCCTTTTCCTGCTACCTTATTATTATCATATACGTGGGTCATCATTGGCGGACGCCCTTCCAGCGGATATTCATGGATCATTGAAGGCAGCGACGACTCTTTGTCCGGCAATTGCCCCCAGGCTTCCCAGATGGCTTTTTCCATGGCATCAAATGGTCTGCGTTCACTGGCCAGCACAGCGAAGTATAAAAGCGATGTGGCTGCCGTTGCGCTGGCAGGATCCCATTCGCCGGATTTTCCGGTTGTGAAATCATACCACTCCCTCAGCCGCATTTTATTTTCGGTAATGGTGCCGGTTTTATCCAGGCATACCACCGATACGGCGCCCAGGTTTTCAATTACCTGTGGACGGCGCGATATGATACCCAGCCGACTCATTTTATAGGAGCCCAGCGCCATAAAAGAAGAAAAAGCTACCGGTATCTCTTCGGGTATGGCCGACATGGCCAGGGTAAGTGCCAGTAATAAACTGTTTTGCCACTGCTGATCGTGCAGGTAATTGACCAGCAGGATGACGACAAATCCCGATATTCCGAAAATTGCAAGACGCCTTACCAGTGCGGAAGTCTGCTGCTGCAAAAGTGTGGGTGGCATTTCATAATTGCCCACCATCTTTCCCAGTTTTCCGAGTACGGTATTATTACCGGTAGCCGTCACCTCGGCCAGGCATTGCCCGCTATTGATGGTTGTGCCCTGGTACAAATGCCGCTGTTCTCCCTCACCTGATTTTTCTACGGGCAATGATTCGCCACTAATCACGGATTCGTTTACACTCAGGTCATGTTGCCGTACAATGTCGGCATCGGCCGGTACGGTCATTCCCTCTTCGATCTGCAAGAGGTCGCCGGGAACAAGATTTTCTGCCGCTATGGATTGTAATTTTCCATCGCGTATGACATGTACATGCGGGGCAGTCAGCTGCTGCAGTGCTTCAATCGCATTGTTGCTGCGCAATTCCTGGTACAATGAAATAGCGGTCACTATCAGCATGGCGGCCAGCATGAGCAGGCCTTCGCTCATTTGTCCGAGTATAAAATAAAGCAGGCAGGCAATGCTGAGAAGAATGAACATGGGCTCCCTTACAATGCCCGCTATGATCTTTAGCAAGCCGCCGGACCCGGCTGTTTTGAATTTGTTGTAGCCAAATTGCTTAAGCCTGCTTTCAGCCTCTGTTTGTTTAAGTCCCTGCAGAGACCGGGCAAGCTGGGTAGAATCCTGCATCGTGCCGGGTTGGTTAAATGAAAAATAGAGAAGTAAGTTACAAACTAGTTTGACAATTATCCGGCTTTATGGTGCCGGTTAGCCAGCTTTTGCAAAAGCCAGGAGGCCAGTTTGCGATACATGAATTTACTCACACTCTCTTTCCCGGAGGATTTGCCTGTGAACTGCTTTTTTTCAAGTACGGAGCGAAGTATGCCAGACGGGCTTAGCACAGATTTTAATGCCTGCCACTCTTCCCGCAACTGGCCTTCCTGCTGCATGCGCAGTAGCTGCAGCCGTTGCTTTTCGGCCCTGAGCTGTGTAAGGCTATTGATCTTTTTCATGGTCATTAAAAAACAGCCGGAGCATTGCATTCATTACAGGCAGACGAATAAGTCTTTGGCGAGCTTTCCAGACAACGAAGCCAATAAGCAGCCAGAGAACGGCCATCAGCAATAAAGCCAGCCAGTAGCTGCCTACCACTGGGGCAAGTGCCAGCGCTGCTGCTATACCGGCAAAGAGGAAAAAGAAAGCCAGGATCATGGCTACAAAGAAAGCTGCAGCCATATTTGCTATGGCAGCAGAACTTTTTTCTGCTACGGAAAGTTTTACACTCTCGATGCGGGTGTCTGCATATTGATGCAGCGTGTCTGCCAGCTTCTCTGCTGCGGAAAAAATCTTTTCCATATTCTTGCTTTATAACACCTGCCTTAAACCATCTCCTGAACCTTATCTTTTACAGCCTGTTCAAACTGTTCTTTAAGATCATCAAATTTTTGGCGGCCTTTGGCAAACTGATCTTTCATGCCTTCGGCCATTTTGCGACGTGTTTCGCTTCCCTTATCGGGAGCCAGTAAGATACCTGCTATTGCTCCGGCCAGTGCACCGGCAGCAAATGCCAGGATAATTTTGCCTGTATCATTCATAACAAATTATTTTAGACCGGTAAGATAGTTGCTTTGTACAACCCTGCGTCTGACGCACCTCAACAGCACCGCTGATAGTCATCAGGATTTTACAACTGCCAGGTCTTTCTCTGCATCTGTTATATGCTGAAGGCCTTCCAAAAAAGCATCGGGATTAAAAGAAATGCTGTTAATGCCTTCATGAACCAGAAAATGTGCATAGGCCGGGTAATCGCTCGGAGCCTGTCCGCAAAGGCCGATAGGAATACCGGCCTCACGTGCTTTATGAATAGCTTCGGCAATAAGTGTACGTGCAGCCTCATTGCGTTCATCAAACAAAGAACTGATTACTGCCGAATCGCGGTCGATGCCCAGTGTGAGCTGTGTGAGGTCGTTTGACCCGATCGAAAACCCATCAAAGATTTCGGCAAACTGGCTGGCCAGTATCACATTGCTGGGTATTTCCACCATTACATAAACCTCCAGGCCATTTTTGTGTTGTACCAGTCCAAAAGACTGCATGGTATCAATTACCTGCCGACCTTCTTCGGGCGTACGGCAAAACGGGATCATTACTTTTACGTTGGTGAGTCCCATTTCATCTCTGACACGACTAATGGCAGCACACTCCAGCCTGAATCCTTCCCGATACCGCTCGTGATAATAACGTGACGCCCCTCTGAAGCCAAGCATGGGATTTTCTTCTGAAGGCTCAAAGGCACGACCGCCTGTAAGGTTGGCATATTCATTTGTTTTGAAATCGCTCATGCGTACAATTACCGGACGCGGATAGAATGCGGCGGCCATTGTGCCGATAGCCTGAGCCAGCCTGTCAATAAAAAATTCTTTTTTATCTGAATAAGGACGTACAATACGCTCAATAGCGGCCTGATCATTTTCACTTAGCTGATTAAAATGTACAAGCGCCATGGGGTGTACCTGTATGGAGTGTGTGATGGCAAATTCCATTCGCATAAGACCAACGCCGTCTGATGGATAGAAGGAAAGCTGAAAAGCCTTATCGGGGTCGCCGGCTATGAGCATGGCTGCAGTATGTGCTGGCCGGCTAACCGCTGAGAAGTCGGTACGCATTATTTCAAAATTGATCTGACCCCTGTACACCCGGCCGGTTTTTCCTTCTGCACAGGAGATTGTAACCCATTCCCCTTCTTTGATCACAGAGGTAGCATTGTTGCAGCCAACAATAGCGGGTACACCCAGCTCTCGGGCTACTATAGAAGCATGGCTGGTGCGTCCGCCTTTATTGGTAATAATGCCTCCGGCCTGTTTCAGCAGCGGATCCCAGTCGGGGCTGGTCAGATCTGTTACCACAATATCGCCTGGTTGCAGCCGGTCTGCCTCGGCAGGTGATTGCAGAATGCGTGCTATGCCAGTGGCAATATGGTTGCCGATGGCCTGACCCTGTACCAGTACTTCGCCGGTACTTTTCAACCGGTATTCTTCCAGCTGCAATCCTTTTTCGCGGGCATGCACGGTTTCGGGCCGGGCCTGGATGATATACAGCTTACCCGTTTGCCCATCTTTCGCCCATTCAATATCCATGGGTTTGCCATAATGTTTTTCTATGATTACACCCCAGCGGGCGAGGTCAGTTACTTCCTGATCAGTAAGTACATACTGCGCTCTTTTTTCCGGTGTCGTATCAATATTCACTACAGCCGCTTCTGGTGTAGTACCATAGATCATTGTTTTTGCCTTTTCTCCCAGTCGTCGTTGCACTATGGGCTGATATCCCTTTTGCAGCATGGGTTTGAATACCCAGTATTCATCTGGCGTAACGGTGCCCTGTACAATGTTTTCGCCAAGTCCCCATACACTGCTGATATGAACAATATTGGCAAAACCCGATTCGGGTTCGAGCGTAAATAAAACACCAGAACCAGCCAGGTCTGAGCGCACCATACGCTGCACGCCTACCGACAGGGCAACTTTGGAGTGTTCAAAGCCCTTATCCTCCCGGTACTTAATAGCCCTGTCTGTATATAAAGAAGCATAACAATCCTGTACGGCCCGCAATAATGCCGGTGCACCGCTTATGTTAAGATAAGACTCATGCTGTCCGGCAAAGCTGGCTGTAGGCAGGTCTTCTGCAGTTGCGCTACTGCGTACGGCCACTGCAAGACGTGCATCTGGCTGCAGCTGACGATACGCGTCAAGTATTGCGTCCTGCAGGTTTTGTGGCAAACGTGCCGCCAGCATCAACTGTCGGGCACGGGCGCCAATGGTGCGGAGGTTGGCATATGTTGTCTTATCCAGCTCCTGCATTAATTGCTGCAGTGGCTTATGCAACTGATTGTGCGTTAAAAAATCTTCGAACGCTTCTGCCGTTACTGCATAGCCTTCCGGTACGGGAATATTCCGGGAGGCCAGCTGGCTGATCATTTCTCCGAGGGAAGCGTTCTTGCCGCCTACAGCCGGTATATCTGAAAGGCCAATAGTATTGAACGATCGAATATAAACAGACATGGTATTGATTTAATCGTGAAAAAACAAGACAGGTATATTGCTGTGAAGCGCCAGGGCCCGGGTATGCCCGGGAAAGAACAGCTGTTTAAAAAAATTGCGCCGGTGCGGAAAAACAATCAGCATATCCAGCTGATATTTCTCTGCATACCGGCAAAGCCCCTCTTCCACATTTTCCTGGTATAGATAATGGTACTCGGGATCCATTTCTTTCAATATTTCAGACAACCAGCCGGCCTCTTCTTTTCGCTCTCCGGCCAGCGGTGCGCCAGGTACGATGCTGATATGAAATACATAGAGGGCGGCGTGAAACTGCTGTTGCAGCCGCTTTATAAAATCAACTGGTATGGTTTTTATCACCTCGTTGAGTTCAATACCCAGGCCAATTCTTTTAAGTTTCGAATAGCGGCAATCTGCAGGCACTACTATAACCGGGTATCGGCTCTGCTTGGCAGCAGCCAGGGTATGGCTACCGGTAAGCAGGCGCTGCAAAGCCCCTTCGTGCTCGGGGCCCATTACTATGGCATAAGGATCTATTTTGCCAGCCAGGCTTTCTATCTCGAGCAATACATCGCCCTGACTTATTTGTGTATGGATACGGATACTGTCGTGCGTGTGCTGCAGCAGCTTTTCTTTCAGTTCCTTCATGCGCTTTACTGCCCGTTCGTGCATATCCTGAATCATAGAAACCGGTGGCGGTACTTCGCTATAGGAAGCCGGCAGGGGACTTACATGCAACACATATAATTCAGCGCCGGATACACAGGCCAGATCGGCCGCCCAGGTCACTGCATTTACAGAGGGGTCAGAAAAATCGGTAGGAGCCAGTATTTTTTGCATAACCAGAGTTTTATAGCCGGCCGGTAGGCGCCGGGCAGATCAGTAGTACTGAATAAGGGCAATCCGCTCATAGCCGGTCATTACACCGGGATCAACAAATTCTACATCGCCGCCACCTTCGAGCACTTTTTCAATAATGTCGTCTACGGCATCTTTTATATAAGAAAACGGGTGATAGACGCCATTAACATCCATGACAGGAGCCTCGCGCTCACGGTCGCTGGTAGGATACATATAATCTTTTTCTACCACAAGCAGGCGCCCCTTATGCTGCTGAGCTGCCTGCCATACATCTTTGATGCCGACAGCCAGTTTTTGCGAACCTGCGGCTTCTTCGAGATGATGCATGATATCTGCCTGCAGCACTTTACTCCAGTCGGCCACAAACGGCTGCAATGCATGTTTGAGAAACTCGGGTGCAACCTGTTCGTAATTGCCGTGTATATAATCAATGACCAGGTGGCCATGGCGTGTTAGTTTTTTAAAATGACCCATCATTCTTTCGGATCCCATTACAAACAATGGCAGTGGGTACGCGTGCAAAACAAGGTCGAGTGAGTTATCGATATGGCGCAGAAATTTTTCCATCAGCACTTCCTGCCGGGCCGAAGGATCAGAAAAATTGGCTACCCGCTCAGGTGCATCATTTTCAAAGGCGGAGGCCGGCTGTGGGGTATCGCTGAGTATACGCACGAAACTGCGTGTATTGCCTACAAACATCCGGCTTTCGTTGCCGCCCAGCACCAGTACCAGGTATTTGTGAATCTGTTTTTTACTATATACCAGATCGCGGATTTCGAACGAGTCATCCACAATCACGCGCTCTTCCACCGGAATGTCGAGGTATAATACTTTCTCAAATATGGGCGATACATAGAGTGCTATACTTTTCTTATGTGTGTTGAAGTTTAGCTGCTTTATGAGCCTGCGCAGCTTCAGCATCACCGGGTCAGCAACCATGGCACTATACTGCTGCTGCAGCTGGCGTTGCACCTTATTGGCCGCCAGTTCGAGTGCATGCGTTAGCTCTGCCTTCAAACTCATTTTAGGCTCAAACGGCAATATGATGGATATAGCCGGCCGGTAATGCGCTGTATTCAGCACCTCATTGATTTCGGGAGAAAGAACTGGTTTCATTGCGCTGGATTTAAGGTTTCGAAGCTACCCCCTTCGAGTAGCAAAAAATCCTGATACCCGTCACAAAAAGCTTTGATTGTACTCATATATGCCAGCCGGATTATGAAGTACCCGGCCGGCATACTGGTCTATTTATTATGAGCAATGAATAAGGGTAGTTTCAGTCCGCGCATTAACGTATCTGCCATACTTTCTCTAAACCAGCGGCTGACGGTACCGCGTCTGTATGCGCCCAGGACGACCAGTGTCTGGTCACCGGCTTTCTGTAAGTGCTTAATAATCTGTTCTTCTGCATTTCCCTTTAACACAGTAAACCGTGCGGAAGGAAAATGTCTTTTCATCAACTCTTTCATGAGTTTATTATCTGGCAGGTGGTGGCCGCCTTTTCCGGTATTGACAGACAGTACTTCTGTTTCCAGCTCTTTGAGTTCGGGCAGCAGGTAACTGAACATTTTAATAGCATGTACTGATGATGGCTCACCATCATACAGTAATACGAGTTTTTTAAACGGTTTAAACCTTGTTGGCGTCAGCAATACCGGGCACTGGGTGTCTGTAAGCAGATCACGGATAAATCTTGTTGGCGGTTTTTCTGCATAGTGAGTAAGCGTTTCTTTTGCATCTATCAGCATAAGATCGGCATAGATGCTTTCATGTTTTATTTCCTGGATGGCAATACGTCTGTTGTGATGCAGTGAATATACAATGCCTGCTTCGCGGCATGCCTTTTCGAAGGCTACAGCAGCTGCATCGCGCGTAAGGCGGTCTTTTTCTTCAAATTTTTTAACCCGCGCATCGGTAGCGCCTTCCTTTACGACCAGGTCATAGATCTTATAGCTGGTATAAGTAGGATCGTCCATAAAAGCGCCTACGAGGTGGGCTTTACTCAGACCGGACAAATAAAGTGCGTAATCGCGCGTGCCGGTGGAAAACTTCAGTCCGTCGAAAGCGGCTACCATTTTTTTCATACGTATAAATTTTGGGTAAACAGGTGCTGGTTTGGTCTCCAAAACTATTGGCTAAGCAGGCCGGGGGGCATGATGCATATTAGCCGTGCCGCTGATTATGGTCAAGCCATTATTATGCCCATCTGAAGATTTCTTCAAGTTTTCGTACAATTTCAGATCTGACCGATCCATCATCGGGCCGCTGATGGCCGGCCGGACTCAGCAGGTAATAGCGGCGGTCGGCGTCTGGTACAAAGATGGCGTCTTCGTTATCTATCCGCACCACAATGTAATGACGGTAGCCAGTCCGTCTCAATTCGGAAACAAACTGTTTTTGTACTCCTTCATGAAATATGATGAGCGTAAATATTTTGATCACTGTGTTGGGCATAGGTCACTGAAAGCGGAATGCAGTTTACGGATATAAACGCCGTGTTGCAAAGAGAAAAAACTCGTTTCTGGATGTTTTTTAACCATTAAAAACGGGTGAAAAAACATCTTTTTGGCGTTAAAAAACCTTCGGTACCGGTCTGCGTTCGTTTCCCTCACTTGTTTGTAGCTTTATTTGTATGATGGATTTTGGTCAATATGTGCTTGATTTCTATACTTCTCTGCAGCCAGGAAAGCTGCCCCGCGGTTATGGCTGGTTGCATCCGCAGCAGCAAACGGCAGTACGTGAAGTAATGGCTGCTTTTTACGCACGTTTCTTTTCCGGAACCGACACCCGCACCCTGGCCTTCGGCATCAATCCCGGTCGCTATGGGGCCGGCATTACCGGTATCAATTTTACTGCGCCATTGCAGCTGACCCAATATTGCGGCATTGCCCACGGCTTTGGTCCGGGTACCGAATTATCTGCCATCTTTATTTATGAAATGATTGAAGCCTATGGCGGCCCTGCTGCCTTTTACCGGCATTTTTTTATCAGCTCTGTGTGTCCGTTGGGGTTGATAAAAGACGGGCGAAACATCAACTATTATGATGACCCGGTATTGCTAAAAAGGCTGACGCCTTTTATCGTTAACTGTATTGAAGAGCAATACCGCTGGCCCGTAAACAGGCATAGTTGTATCTGTATCGGAGGCGAAAAAAACTTCCGGTTCTTTAATGATCTCAACCAAAAGCATGGCTGGTTTCAGGAGATTCTTCCTTTGGCACATCCCCGTTTTATACTTCAATACCGGCGCAGGGAAAAACAGGCATATCTCACGCAATATCTTGAAACATTTGCCCGCGCTGCAGCGGCAGGTTAATCTCCGACCGGAATGGTAACAGTAAGTGTACAGCCTTTACCAGGTGCGGCTTTAATATCGACCACACCGTTGTAAAACTTGGTACGCTCGTAGATATTGGAGAGGCCAATGCCCCGGTAAGTTTGTTTAGGTTCAAATCCGGTTCCGTTGTCTCGTACCTGCAGTACTACTTCGGCGGGATTATATTGCAGCATGATTTCTGTAAGCGTTGCCTGACTGTGCTTAATAATATTTTTCAGTTGCTCCTGCACTATTCGGAACAGGGTCACTTTTTTGCCGGGCGAAAGTTGTTCTACCTCCTGATCGTGGGTAAATCTTATCTCCATGTCGTGTGCCATCTCAATATCTACGGTGAGTAGACGAATACTATCTATCAGGCTTTCTTCCTTCAGCTGGGGAGCGACCAGGTCGCGGGAGAGTTTGCGTATTTCTTCAATAGCCAGTACCAGGTAGTCGGCGAGTTTATCTTTTATCATCTGCTGGTCCTTATTGGCCGGCGAGAGCATGTCGGCAAATAGTTTGGCTGTGCTCAGTATCTGGTTCACATTATCGTGCAGCTCATGACCAATGCGTGTGCGTTCGTTTTCTGCTACCTGTATCATGGTCTCAGAAATTTCTTTTTGTTTTTGCACCCGCTCATCGCGCAGTTTTTCTTCAAGTTCTTTAAGCGCCGATATATCCTGCAGTGAACCGATCATTTTTACGGGCAGCCCATTTTCGTATACTACAAAACCGCGGTCCTGGATGTATTTGTAAGAGCCATCGGCGCATTTGAAACGATAGGCATCCTGCCAGGATTGCTGCATATTATCGGTCGCTTCCTTCACTTTATCCGATACGCGGTTGCGGTCATCCGGATGCACACGGCGCAACCACCAGCTGAGTCCACGGCTATTGTCTGGCTGATAGCCGATCATATCCATCAGCGTTTCATTGCGAAAGATCTGACCGGTTTGCATATCCCATTCCCAAATGGCATCGGAAGTAGCGCGGCTCAATGCAAATACACGTTCCTGTGCATTGCGCAGTTCTTTTTCCATTCGGCTCTTATCGGGCAGGCTTACAGACTGTCCGCCGATGAGCCTGCGGCCAGATGGCAGGTTTACGGGAAAAAGATTTATATGTGAAATGATGTTCTCTCCATTGGCCAGCTTGAGCTCCTGTGTTGTCTCCACTGTGCGGCCAGAGTCAAGCACATCCAGGTGAAAATCATATACGGCCTGTGAAATGGCTGGAGGAACGAGAGAGGTTACTTTTTTACCGATGGCTGTTTCGGACAGGTTAAAATAGTCGAGAAATGCTTTACTGGCAAACAGCAGGGTTTCATCTTCGTCTACCACCCAGGCCAGGTTTGGTGTTTCCTGCAGAAAAGCATGCAGCAGAATTTCCTGTTTCCTTAAATCATGCAGCAGTTGCCGCTCCTGCGTAAGATCGATGACACTGGTAGCCACCGCATATTCTACCTGTTCGTTGTTGACATGCGATAGCGGTTGCGACTGCATCAGAAACCAGCGCTGCTCGCCCGAAGCCAGCCGTATCAGCATGGTTTTACGTTGTATCTGTCCGGTCTGCAGAGCCAGGTACATGGGTGTTTGCTCGTAGGTGACACGCTGACCCGATTCATCGGTTATAAGCCAGGTATTGTCCCACATTTGAGCTACATCTTTCAGCTGGTAGAGCCGCTCGAGTGTAGTTCCGAATAATGCGGCCAGTTTTTGATTGGCGGCAATCAGCTCACCGGCTGTATCCTGAAATATGATGCCGCTGATACCCTCCATTAATAACTGACAATGGTGTTGTACCAGGTTGTAAAAGCGTTCCTGGCGCTCATCATCGAGCAGTTTGTAGCCAAGGCAAAAAAATGTAGTGTTGTTGTTGCCGTTTTCGCGCAGGCAGTTGAGCTGCCACTTCATGGGATGGTATTGTCCATTGCGCACATACAGCTCTATATCCGTTGCACTGCCAGTAGCAGCAGCTTCTTCCATCTTGCGGCGGAGATATTCGGCATGCTCAGGGGGAACGAGATCAAAAAAGTTAATGCTGTGTGCACGGGGATCCTTTAGCTCAAGGCTTCGCAGCATGCTGGCATTAGCGGTACGGATCGTTCCCTTTTCATCGATTAATGAAAGAAACAGCTCCTTGTCGCTTTGTGAGGCATTAATAATCTGTTTGAACGTTGTCCAACTCTTCTTCATTCGGATCCTGATTTGTGGTACTCTTCCTGGTATATTGTTCTTTAGCGTCGTATCCTGTGCCTGGGTATCGGATCAGTTGTTATTGAATCTGTCAATAATGCCTGTTACTAATTCGTATTCCGTGGTTTTATCGAGAAAATAATCTGCGCCCAATCGCTTACACTCCTGCTGATAATAAGTAGCAGACAGGTTTGAAAGCATGACGACTGTACTTTGACAATTATTTTGCGAAATATATTGAAGCAGGTCCATGCCATTTTTATCGGGCATGCTGATGTCGAGTAAGATTACATCTGGTTTGTGCTGCTCCAGAATATGTACGGCAGCCTGATAGCTGCCAGCAGTAGAGATGCGGCTGGTACCGCCGGCCTCATCGAGGAGACCGACCATACGATCTACAAAGTTTGTATGATCGTCCACTATCAGAACTGATGCCTTTTTATTCCTCATGGGTTGGATTATTATGCCTTAAACCTCAACAAAGAAAGGATTATCGGCGATCATAAACAATAGAAACAGGGATGAATGTTTTGTCTGCAAAGCAATTACATTCATGTAGAATATATACTACATGAAATTGCTTAGATACGGCATCCGTATACCATTACAGAAAGGCGACCGGGAATCTAGGGAGTGTTTGCTTTGGCGGCATTAATGATTTGATAGACGGCCTGAAGCAGCTCGCCAGGCAGTGTGTCCTTGCATACATAGGCCTGTGCACCGGCTCTCAAAACGCGGTTGGCATATTGCTCTGCCGGATAGGTGCTGATTACAATAACAGGAAGGTTGGCGTGCGTTTTACGGATGGCTTTTAATGCTTCGAGTCCACCACCGCCGGGCATTGCCAGATCAGTAATAACAATATCCCAGTTGGCCAGTCTGACTTTTTCAATCAGCATTTGGGCATCTTCTGCTTCTTCGAAGTGGGCAGGCGAAAATTCTTCACGCAACAGCTGAATGAGACTCTGCCTGACTACTTCATGATCGTCTGCAATGATCATTCTTAGCATGAGATACAGATGGGTTGATTTTGTTTGGCAAAAAAGGCTTTTGAATGCCCGCACCAAGGTAACCTAAGCCCTGCTCAGTTATTGTAGCGTAGCTCTTTAAACTGATGTAGATTTTATACTACATGGTGAGGGTTAAATCAGCTTATGTTCGAGGGCATAGCGGGTAAGATCGGCATTTGACCGGATATTCATTTTACTCATAATACGTGTACGGTAAGTGCTCACCGTAGTGGTGCTAAGCGATAGCTGAGCTGCTATTTCAGAGACCGAGCGACCGGCAGCCAGTAGCTTGAACACATCAAACTCACGGTCAGAAAGCAGTTCATGTGGCTCCTGGTCGGTATTATCACGTACAGCATCGGCCAGTTTTTCTGCCACGGAAGGGGTAATAAATTTTTTGCCCAGCATGACCGTCTGAATGGCATGAATCAGATGCTCATGAATGGTTTCTTTACCCAGATAGCCGGAGGCTCCGGATTTAAGCACCCGCAGCGCATACTGGTCTTCGGGATACATGCTCATGATAAGAACAGGAAGCTGGGGCGCAATCTGCTTGATCTGGCTCAGGGCATCGAGACCGCTGCGGCCGGGCATATTCATATCGCAAATTACAAGGGTCCAGTCTCCGGTTACCACCTGGGTTATCAGACTTTCGGCATCGCCCACTTCACCTACCTGGGCAGACGGATACTCTTCGATTAAAATTTGTTTTAATCCCCGTCTTACAATGGCATGATCGTCTGCAATCAGAATTTTCAGCATAGCTTCTTGATTAGTCTATTCTGTTTTTAACTCCTCTAGCGGCAATGGCACTGATACTTTTACCGTTGTTCCCCTGCCGGGCTCTCCTTCAATACAATACTCTCCTCCCATTCCCTCTGCCCGCTCACGCATACCTATGAGCCCGAGTGTTTTTCTTTTACTATCACCTGTATCAAAGCCAATGCCATCGTCCTTAATTGTTAAAATTAACCGATTCTCATTCTTTTGCAACTCTACTTCAACATTTTTTGCGCCGGAATGCCTGGCAACATTTGTCAGTGACTCCTGAAAAATGCGGAAGAATCCGATTTTCACCGAATCGGGCAGTGATATTTCCTGATCTGGCAGGTTGCAGTAACCCTTTATATCGGAGCGTTTTTGAAATTCTTCAAAGTGCCATTCCATGGCCGCTAAAAGGCCCAGATCGTCAAGCAGGCTGGGCCTGAGCTCCGAAGAAATACGCCGCACTGTTTTTACTGTTGTATCGATCAACAACAGCAAATCGTGGATCTTATCGCTTACAGGTCCGGGTCCGGGAGATAATTTTTTATTAAGCCACGCCACATCCATTTTCAATACCGTAAGCAATTGCCCCAGTTCGTCATGAATTTCGCGGGCAATATGCATGCGTTCTTCTTCCCGCACATTATGCAGGTGCTCTGTAAGCTCGCGGATCGATTCATACGACTGCTTCAGCCGCTCCTCGGCCAGGTGTTGCTCTGTAACATCAATACCCAATACAAGCCGTACAGGACTTCCTTCATAATGCGTGTCATATGTGGTAATATCCACATACAGAATTGAACCGTCTTTTTTCTGATGCCTCCATACGCCTGCATAATGAATACCCCTGAAATTGCGGTTGGTATAACGCTTCAGTTTATCTTCATCGTCTGCCGGACGCAGTTTGAATATATCAAGCGACAGAAACTCTTCGCGGGTATAGCCATATTGCCTTAAAGTCGCTTCATTCGTTTCAATAATCTTATATTCTGGCAGACTCAGCATCCACATGGGCATGGGATTGCTATGAAACAACAGACGGTATTTCTGTTCAGACAACTTGATGTCTTCTTCCGCTTTTCGCTTTTCTGTCATATCGAAACCTGTACCCAGCAGACAGGTTCTGCCATCGTATTCCATACGTACGGCTTTGAAAAAATAGGGTATCTGGCGGCCATCTTTGGTCGTAAAACAGGCTTCGGCATCGCCCGAACCGGTTTCAAAAACCTCTTTGATACGATGGATGATATGTTCTTTATCGGCACCCTGGAAGAACTGGGCCGGATGCATTACAGCAATCTCTTCGCTGCTATATCCTGTTACTTTTTCGAACTGTTTGTTCCAGCGAATGAATTTCCCTGTTTCGTCGTAAAAATAAAATACACCGGGCAGGCTGTCGATAAGTGTTTCGGACAATGATCGCATGCGGGTGATCTCATTTTCGGCACGCTTACGTTCAGATATATCGCGAATAAATACCGACAAACCGTTGGCTGAAGGATAAATATGATTTTCCTGCCAGATTTCGAGAGGCTCAAAGTGATCGGTATTGGACACATACACCTGTTCCTGCATGGCCTTCATAAAGGCCGCATAGGTAGGGGTATTCACTGCATCGGGAAATACCTCCCATACATTTCGTCCAATCAATTGTGAAGGGTCATGATTTGTCAGGTCCCCGATTTTCTTGTTGGCATAGGTGTAGCGAAATTCTTTGTCCAGCGCTATGAAACCATCTGTGACCCGCTCCAGGATATCGGTTATTTCTTTTGTTTTTTCTGCCACCTGGCGGGTTAGCTCTTCATTGAATTGCTGAAGTTTTTTATCGGTCTTTTTCTTTTCGCTGATATCGCGGATAAACCCGATAAAATAGCCTTTGTTGTCAAGCGTAAACGGCGATATCCGTAAAGCCACGTCAATATGTCTTCCGTCTTTACAAACAGCCCATATATCAACAGTCTGACCGATTATTTTGCTCTCTGCCGGGGATAAATACCGCTGCAAGCCTTTGCGGTGAGCGTCACGCAATTCGGGAGGTACCACAATATCGGCCAGCTGCTGATGCAGCACTTCTTCGCGTTTCCAGCCAAACAGGCGCTCCGACTCTGGGTTCCATTTCACAATACGCCCTTCACGGTCTATCACTACAATAGCATCCGGTGCGTTGAGGAAGATGGCGCTTATTTCCTCTTTACTGTCTTCCAGTTCCTGCTGAATCTGTAGCTGTTGCAGATCACGTTTATTAAGTGCGATCGTCGTATACCACCCTATTACCGCCATTACGATGATGGTAACCATGGAAAACAATGTAACTCCAAATTCATTGTCATAAAGGCCTTCCCAATATCCCCAGAGACGTATAAGTCCAAAAAGAGTGGGTATCAGTATTGCTGCCGGCAACAATACCCTTGCAGCAATAGAGCCGCTGAGGGTGGTAGTAAGATGCTGCATATAGCCCCTGCCTGATTCGCAATACAGTAAAACAAGACCTGTCAGGAAAAAACAGATGGCGGTGTTGAGCGCCATCGGAATGTAGCTTATGAGGCCAAAAAAATTCTGCGTCTGGTACAGGTAGCTTATCAGCGACAGCAACGCAAGCAGCAATAACAGGAAGGCAGCGAGCTGACCGGCCTTCTGCTTCTTTTCCGATTTGCTTTGTATAAGCAGCAGGCCGATGGCCGATATAAAAAAAGACAGGGCCGTATTGAACGTCATACGCGATGGGCGACCCGGATGGTTTTCTGCCATCACTTTTTTATTCAGTAAAATGCTATCAATGCCGGCATCGATGCCAGCCATAAGAGCTGCTATCCGCGAAAGGGCTATCAGTATTAATAAGCCCAGCAGTAAATGCGCAGTTGTGACCAGTGAAGCGCGCCCTGAACGTAATAACAGAAAGGAAATACCAAACAACAAAAAGCAACAGGCTGTAGTGGGGTTCATAGAAGCAACCGGGCTTCCCATTTTTTTTAACCACTCCACTTCCATAAGCCAGCCTGCCAGTACGAGCAGGGCAATAGCCAGTATGAGCCAGATATGGATATGAGCCCATTGCGCGAACTTCCTTTGCAGGTATAAATTGGGTGGCAAGTACATGCGTATTTTTGTTTTCCGTTTTGCGGATGGCTTTATTCAATTTATTACAGGTAGCAACAATCATTTCTCCCGGCAATTCATACATGCCATGAGATTGTTCTGCTGGTCACTACTACATTCAGATTAACCTGTACTTCTTTTTTTAAGGGCCAATTTCCGCAACCCGGAAGAAAGGCCGGCACCATCAGGAACAGCGCCGGTGGCAGTTTGGGTTGACAACTGCCGGGAGATTTAAACTTAAAATAAGTAAAAAACTCATTTTCATCCAACTAGACGCTCAAATTCCTTGGCATTTATCAAGGATAAAATTTTACAGATAAGTATATACACTTACTTTTAGGGGCCTTTTCTGTTGCGCCATCACTTCCTGTCACTTTTTATTCCCGCTCCGGTAGCTCTTTTTTACCATCCGTCCGGCTTTTTGGCTGATCTGTGCAGCCGGCTTAACAGGCTGCTGAACATTTTCCTACATTTGTATTCTTCAAGCATCGCATATGAAAATCGCTTAGGTTCGTCTTCCAGATACCAGAACCTCACTTATACAATCTTTCTTTAAGCGGCAACAGGTATGCCGGGTTCCGGCAACTGTCCGGGCCAAAATATATTGTACCATTTTTTTTCATTTTGTAATTGTTTTTATGTCGAAACCGACAAATTCTACCAATAAGGTAGCACAGGCTTTTGCGCTGCTCCGTCAATCACTGCGTGGTGTGGAGCATGATTATACACAGGGCAGCATACGGCAGGCTATTATTTTACTGGCTATTCCCATGATACTTGAGCTAAGCCTCGAAAGCGTATTTGCTGTAGTGGATATGTTTTTTGTGGGCAAGCTGGGCAAAAATGCCATACAGGCTGTAGGCCTCACCGAATCTGTAGTATCGCTGGTATATGCAGCGGCTATCGGGCTCAGTACGGCTGCCACAGCCATGGTGGCCAGGCGCATTGGTGAAAAAGATGCAGCTGCAGCTTCGCATGCAGGTGCACAGGCGCTTATCGTCGCTTTTATCGTGACTGTGGTCATTAGTATTACAGGAATCATTTTTGCCGGCGATGTGCTCCGGCTTATGGGTGCCGATGAGGCTGTTGTAAGAGAAGGCACCATCTTTGCCCGTATCACACTGGGCGGTAGTGTGGTGATCATTCTGCTGTTTCTTATCAACGGTATATTCAGAGGCGCGGGCAATGCAGCCATTGCCATGAAAAGTCTCTGGCTTGCCAGCCTGCTTAATATTATATTATGTCCGGTGCTGATTGATGGCCTTGGCCCATTTCCCCAAATGGGACTGGCCGGTGCGGCAGTAGCCACTGCTTTCAGCCGGGGTATGGGTGTGGTTTATCAATGCTGGCATCTTACCCGGGGCAAAAGCATGATCAGGATGGTACCGGCTCATTTCAAACCTAATCCGGCCATTATCCGTTCACTGTTTAGTATTGCCTGGCCAGCGACCTTCCAGTTTCTTATCGCTTCAGGCAGCTGGATCGTACTGGCCTGGCTGGTAGCCCATACAGGAGGTACCGAGGCTTCGGCCGGATACCAGGTAGCAATCCGCAATGTGGTTTTCTTTATCCTGCCGGCCTGGGGTCTCAGCAATGCAGCTGCTACACTGGTGGGGCAGAATCTGGGTGCCGGTCAGCCGGAGCGTGCAGAAAAAAGCGCATTGCTTACGGCCCGTTATAATGCGTTTTTTATGGCGGGAGTGACCTTGTTGTTCCTGTTGCTGGCCGAGCCAATCATCCGCATTTTTACGCAGGAGGAAGTAGTGGTGGCCTATGGAGTAAAGGCGCTTATGATCATTGGATCGGGTTATATCTTTTATGGAATCGGTATGGTGATGGTGCAGGCCCTCAATGGCGCGGGCGATACGCGTACCCCCACTCTTATTAATTTCTTTTGCTTCTGGATATTTCAGATACCACTGGCTTACCTGCTGGCTACATACTGGAAATTGGGACCTATCGGCGCATTTATAGGAATACCCATTGCCGAAACACTTATTGCCGTTATTGCCTTTATTTATTTTAAACGTGGTAGGTGGAAGTTAGTAAAAGTATAAAGGGTATAAGGGGTATAAAAAGTTTAAAGGGTAATAGTGGTGACCAGGCCCTTTATACCCTTTATACTTTTATACCCCTTATACTTTTAGTTTTCCCCCTACTGAAAATGACGCCGATCAAGTGATCGTATTTTTCGTTGTGTAAATGTGCGTGTGCATTTACGTAAATGTTCGCAAAAGTCTATAAAACAGATAATTATTCTTTGCATTTCAAAAAGCCTGATACTATTTTAGCTCCCGATGGCGTTTGATACGCTATAAGCTGCTCCGGTAGCTTTTTAAAATCCAAAATCCGTATTCTGTTGAAACACCTGGTACCACTATCCGTGTATTGCCTTTTCTTTGCTTGGCTGGGACTATCCTGGAAGCCTGCAAACGAAAAGATCCACACTGGCAGCCCGGTTTCTATCCACACTATATCGGGCATTGAATCATCTGAATTTCCAGATAATCCCTATGCTTCTTTATACGAAGCAGCAGACCTAAAAACACTGGGGCTTTCCCGTGCGGCTTTCGATTATGCCTGTAAAGGTTATACTGAGCTGATGGAAAAGAAACAGGTTCGCCGCAACGACTATCTCACTATCTGTGACTTCAGTCAGTCGGCACGCCGCAAGCGAATGTATGTTATAGATATGCAGGAGCAGCGCGTACTGATCAATACCTATGTAGCACATGGACGCAATTCGGGTTCAGAATATGCAACCCGGTTTTCCAACCGCGCAGAATCACACCAGAGCAGTCTTGGATTTTATGTAACACGCAACACGTATTACGGTGAGCATGGTCTTTCGCTGCGTGTAACCGGCATGGAACCCGGCTTCAATGACCTGGCTATGCAACGGGCAATAGTTGTACACGGCGCCAGCTATATTGGTGCAGGCAGCATGGGTCGCAGTTATGGATGTCCGGCTGTGCCACAAAAAGAAAGCCGCCGTATCATACAAACCATTCAGGGTGGTACCTGTCTTTTTATTTATCACCCCAGTAAACAATACCTTACTACATCGAAAATACTAAACGATTGATTGGACACAACAACAAGGATGGATGAATCAAAGGCCCAACTGTAAAAAGGTTGGGCTTTTTGTTTGGTTAACAGATGACAGTTAACTGTTGACCGCTGGCCTGCATTTATATTGCTGAGTTAATTACTAAATAGCCATACTGAGAATACTGTCAACAGTTGACTGTCATCTGTCAACGCTCTTTGCTTACCTTTACAATTGATGGCGCAATTCAACTGGAGAGATACACGCAACCTGGCTACCAAGCTTACAGCACGGCGGGTATGGAACGGACTGAAAGTATTGAGCAGTTATTACCTCAGTAAATGGACCAGCCGGCCCGTGCAGTGGGGTATGCCTGTGTCTATTTCCTTTGAACCAACCAACTTCTGCAACCTGCGCTGTCCCGAATGCCCCAGTGGTCTCCGCTCCTTTACACGACCAACCGGTATGCTGCAACGCGATTTCTTTTCACAGACCATCGATGAGCTGCACCGCGAGTTGTTGTATCTCGTTTTTTATTTCCAGGGAGAACCGTATCTGAATCCATCGTTTCTGGATATGGTGAAATATGCTGCCGGAAAAAAAATATATACCGCCACATCTACCAATGCGCATTACCTCACAGATGATAATGCCCGGCGTACGATCGAAAGCGGACTCGACCGCCTTATCATCTCCATCGATGGAACCACGCAGGACGTGTATGAGCAATACCGCGTAGGCGGACAACTGGAAAAGGTACTGGCCGGTGCACGTAACATCGTTCGCTGGAAAAAAGAATTGAACAGCCGTAAACCTTTTGTAGTATTTCAGTTTCTGGTAGTAAAACCCAACGAACATCAGATAGAAGAGGTAAAAAAACTGGGCCGCGAAATTGGTGTGGATGACGTATGGTTTAAAACAGCCCAGATATACGATTACGAAACGGATCCCAACGCACTTATTCCCACACAGGATAAATACAGCCGTTATCGCAAAACAGCCAATGGCACACAGTTCAAAGGCAAACTGGCCAACCAGTGCTGGCGTCTGTGGCACGATCCCGTTATTACCTGGGATGGACTCGTGGCACCCTGTTGTTTTGATAAAGACGCGCAGCACCGTATGGGCAACCTGCGTGAGCAGCGTTTTAAAGATATCTGGCAAAACAAAACGTATAAAAAGTTTCGGGCACAGCTATTAAAAGGACGTAAGAATATAGACATCTGCGCCAACTGCTCGGAAGGAACCCGCGTGTGGAGCAATAGCTAAAACCTTATTTATTTTCCTAACCACCACCACTATGCCCTTACCTTCTTCTGTATCTACCCGCCTCCAGTACCAGCATAAATCGCTGCTGGAAATTATTGACGGTCTCACGGATGAACAAATCCGTCGCCAGCCGACTCCCGGCAAATGGAGCATCTTTGAAAATATCGTTCACCTGGCTACTTATCAGCACACTTTTGTGGCACGGGTAAAACAACTACTCGAAGGAAATAATCCGCAGTTTGGCGCCTACAGCGCCGAAGCTGATCCCCGTTTTGCCGATGCCTGTCACCTGTCTACGCGGGAAATCATGCAGGATCTGCTCGGGTTGCGTAAGGAAATGGCTGCTGAGATCATCAACTTTCCTGATGCAGACCTTATGAAAAAAGGCACACACCCTGTATATGGCGAGCTCAGCCTTCTGCTCTGGCTCAACTTCTTCCTGCTGCATGAGGCCCACCACCTTTTTACCATACTTAAGCTGAGCGCATTGTTGAAAAATAGTGGGCAGTAGTTGGTAGTCAGTGCCCGGGATAGCAGAACCGGCTACTGACTGACAGAAATCGTTAATAAATTTAATTTTTCATCAAATTTGATGTTATAACATTAATTTTGCGGGTTGGCAGGGTCAGGGTTCAAAAACCTGTCATTGCCAGAAACTTATTACATTTAGCGCATCAAATCCTTTGTCTATGGGTATTGACCAGGATATACATCAGGCCAAATTCAGAAATGAATATCAGAAGGCTTCGATAAATCTCATTTATACGTACAACTGGATTGTAGAAAAGACAAAAGAAATCTTTGTGGCTGAGGATATTACCTCCCAACAATTTAATATTCTGCGTATTCTGCGTGGCAGTCACCCCGAGCCGCTTTCCACACTTCAGATTCGGGAACGAATGCTCGATAAGATGAGTGATACCAGCCGTATTGTGGACCGGCTTATTGCAAAGGGTCTGGTTAAGAAGGGGGTTTGTAAGGCAGACCGCCGTCTGGTAGATGTGATGATCACCGACAAAGGCCGCAAGCTGCTCGAACGCCTGGACCAGCGCCAGGACGAAATGGACAATATTTTAGGCAACCTCAGCCGCAAAGAGGCCGCCCAGCTGAGTGAACTCCTCGATAAGATCAGGAGTACGGTGGAAGGGTGAAAGGTGGAGGGTAAAAGGTATGGCCTGAAAAAGCATAGACCCGCCTGATACGGTGGGTCAGCAGGAATCTTTTATTCTTTTGACAAAGAAGCAAAATCAATACTACAGGTTTTCAGACCTCCCTCCAGCTTCCGCCTTCTACCCTACACTTTCTTTTACCATTTGATTAACCTGATAATCAAATACCTTTGCGTTAGTATTCACCTATCCCTATTTACACTATTGCGCATGAAGCACCTGCTCACCTGTATTGCACTTTTGACTTCATTGACGGTACTGGCTCAACCAGCACCTGTATCTGCCTATGAATTCAGAGGCGTCTGGATTGCCACAGTAGATAATATCGACTGGCCGCAGCGCGGCGATACCAATCCCGCTACGCAACGCGCCGATTTTATCCGCCTGCTTGACCTGCACCAGAAAAACGGAATGAATGCTGTGATTGTGCAGATACGTCCGGCAGCGGATGCTTTTTATCCCTCTGCACTTGAGCCCTGGAGTCAGTGGCTTACTGGCGTACAGGGCAAAGCTCCTTTTCCCTATTATGACCCGCTGCAGTTTATGATCACTGAAGCACATAAACGCGGCATGGAGTTTCACGCATGGCTCAATCCTTACCGCGCCAACTTCAATGTGAAAACCGCCTCTATTTCATCTAATCATATCACGCGCATACATCCCGACTGGTTTCTTACCTATGGCGATAAAAAATATTTTGATCCTTCTAATAAAGATGCGCAGGACTTTGTGGTAAAAGTGGTACGTGATATCGTCAACCGCTACGATGTAGATGCCATTCACATGGACGATTATTTTTACCCATATCGTATTCCCGGCAAAGAATTTCCTGATCAGGCTGCCTATGTACGCTCGCATAGCAAACTGTCGAAAGATGACTGGCGCCGCAGCAATGTGGATTCCATCATTTATAAACTAAGCGTGGCTATTAAGCAGGAAAAGCCGCAGGTAAAATTTGGTATCTCCCCTTTCAGCGTATGGCGCAATAAAGACAGGGACCCTATGGGCAGCGACACCCGTGCCGGTCAGACGAACTATGACGATCTGTATGCCAACATCCTGCTATGGATGCAGAAACAGTGGATCGACTATGTAGCACCCCAGCTTTACCTTGAGATGGGACATGATAAAATTGCCTACGAGACCATGGTTGACTGGTGGAGTCGCCACAGTTATGGCCGCCATGTTTATATTGGTCATGGCGTATATCGTGCCGGTGAAAAAAATCCTGCCTGGAAGAACCCCTCTGAATTACCCAATCAGATCAAGTTGCTGCGCCAGTATCCCAATATTCAGGGCAGCATCTATTATAGCAGCAAGATATTTGACCGCAATCCCAACGGATGGAACGACAGCCTGAGAAATAATTATTACCGCATGCCGGCGCAGGTACCGGTGATGGAGTGGTTAGAAAGGTGACAGGTATAAAGTATAAAGAGTATAAAGGGTATAAAGGGTTTTAATAGCACTTTATACCCTTTATACTTTTTAAACCCTTTCAACTATTGATTTATCGCACTTCTTTTCTCTTCCCTTCCAACCGGTCTACGTACTCCAACGATCCCAGCCTGATACGCAGGGGAATGCCGGTGTTTTTCTGAAACTGCCATTCCTGGCGACAGATAAAACTGAGGTTTCTGATATAAAACGAAGGGGCTACCGGCTGTAGCTTTTTCTGAAAAAATGAGGGGACCTCTACACTTTTTTTTGCGGGAAAAAATGCCCCGGCCAGACGGAGGGGTAAAGAGTCGATTTTCCGCGATGCGCTTAAAAATGAAGGCAAAGCAAAGTTTTTTTCCACAACTTTTTGCTGGGCAAAAATTTCCCCGTTAAACGGAAAAATCAGCACAACAACTACCAAAAAAATGCGTTGGGCCATTTATATCTCTTTGTTTTGTAAATTTACGGCCTGATTTTTGATGAATGGCCGGATTTTTGACTTTTTAAGAGCCTCAAATTATCTGGCCACCTAAAACGTTTGGACAAAATTATGGCCCTTAGCCAGTCACTACAACAGAAGCTTTTACAGAAACTTTCACCACAGCAGATTCAGCTGATGAAACTGCTGCAGGTGCCTACTGCCAACCTGGAAGAGCGGATCAAGGAAGAACTGGAAGAGAATCCCGCCCTGGAGCTGGATGATCAGAACCATGAGGAAGGCGGAGAAGAAATGGTGGATGAGTTTAGCGACAATGCCGAAACAGAATTTGAAGAGCAGAGTGGCAGTGAAGACGAATACGATAATATAGACGTAAGCGAATATGTGCAGGATGGAGATGATGAAGTAGCGGATTACAAAACACGCGACGACAATTATCCGGAAGAGGATAATAAGCAGGTGCCATTTAAAACGGAAGCGAGTTTTTATGAAACGCTGCTCAACCAGCTGGGGCTGCTGAAGCTGGATGAAAAACAGCAAAAGATTGCTGAACAGATTGTAGGCAGTATTGACGAAGATGGGTACCTGCGCCGCGAAACGAGTGCAATAGTAGACGACCTGGCTTTCCGCCAGAATATTAATGCTACCGAAGAAGAGGTAGAAGAAATGGTGCAGCGCATTCAGCGGTTTGATCCGCCAGGTGTGGCCGCCCGCGACCTGCAGGAGTGCCTGCTACTGCAATTGCAGCGTCAGAAAGAGGAAGGCAAGGATGTGGAAACTGCCATGCAGGCCATCCGCAAATACTTCGATGAGTTTACCAAGAAGCACTATGAAAAGATTCAGCGTGGACTGGCTATAGATGAAGATGAGCTCAAGGATGTGATGCAGCAGATCATCCGTCTCAACCCCAAACCCGGAGGCAATGTAGGTGGTATCAACAAAGCAGAAAGCTACGTGGTGCCCGACTTCTTCATCTTCAACAATGGCGGTAAACTGGAACTCACTCTCAACTCGCGCAATGCCCCTGAACTGCGCATCAGTGAAGGCTATCGCGATATGATGAAAGAATACGAACGTGGCGCCAAAAAAGATAAACGCCAGAAAGAAGCCGTACTCTTCATCAAACAAAAAATAGATGCAGCCAAATGGTTTATCGATGCCATCAAACAACGCCAGCATACACTGCTGAGCACTATGACGGCCATCATGAACCATCAGCACGATTTCTTCATTACCGGCGATGAGACCAGTCTGAAGCCGATGATCCTGAAAGATATTGCCGAAAAAACCGGTCTCGATATCTCTACCGTAAGCCGCGTGGCCAACAGCAAATTTGTACAAACCGAATTTGGTACATACCGCCTCAAGTTCTTCTTCAGTGAATCACTCAGCACCGAAAGCGGCGAAGAAGTATCTACCCGCGAAGTAAAAAAGATCCTCAGCGACCTGATTGAAGGCGAAAGCAAAAAACGCCCGCTGAGTGATGAGCGCCTTACCGAATTACTGCAGGAAAAAGGCTATAATATTGCCCGCCGCACAGTAGCCAAATACCGCGAGCAGCTCAATATTCCTGTGGCGCGTCTGCGTAAGGAGTTATAGCAGGGTGGAGGCTAAATAGTCAAAGGTATAAGGAGAACAAGGGATAATTGGTTAAAAGACCGTCAAGCCTTCTCCCTTACACCATTTACCTTTCTCCAACTTAACAATACCAGTACAGTAAGGCGGAAGCTAAATAGTCAAAGGTGGAAGGACAACAAGAGATAAATGGCTAAAGGTTCGTCAGGCCTTTTCCCTTATCCCATTTACCTTTCTCCAACTTAACAATACCAGTACAGTAAGGCGGAAGCTAAATGGTCAAAGGTGGAAGGACAACAAGAGATAAATGGCTAAAGGTTCGTCAGGCCTTTTCCCTTACCCCATTTACCTTTCTCCAACTTAACAATACCAGTACAAAGCAGACAATCATCAATACATTATATTCCATGCCACCCAGTGTGTGCCCCACTACAAACCAGCCATTCTGGTAATGCACGAGGATGATGCCGAACAATAACTCTACGATAAAGAAGATACAACAAACTTCTACAAACAAGCCCACGATCATCAGCAAGCCAAACAGCAGCTCACCAACTGTAAGCGCCCATGCCAGCAGGTGACCGGCAGGAAAATGTTTACTGTCCAGAAACTCACCAAAACCTTCCACTCCATGGGTTACAATACGGCTGATGCCGTGCAGGATCATAAATACAGCAATAACGATGGCCAGGATGCGAATGGCAATAGAAGGCTTCATAATGGCTTTTTGCTGAAGATACGGGCTCGCTGCCCTTTTTGACTCTGGCGTCAACAGACAGTGGGAAAGGGCAGACGAACGGCGTGGAAGCAAGACATCTCAGCCCTCCGGGATTTCATCTTTTATGGTGTGAAACGCCTTCCAGTAGCGCCGCAATGCATTGCGGCGCTACTGGCGGTTAATGATTTTGCATTCTTATACTAAATGGTTAGGAATTGCTTTCAAATTTTACTGTAGCTTAGCTCAGACACATTTTGCAGAAACTTATAGAATCCTGCAACCTTCTTTTTCCGGGGCTGAGTTCTTAACTTTTTAAAAGCTTCCGGATGCGATCGTACGAAACCGCATAATGTAGAATAGTTATCAGCAGAAATATCCGGCCCGCGTTTTCCTGGCCAACTGAAAAAAGCATGTAAACCGCCAGCGCAAAAAGAGTGGCTTCGAGTAAAAGTCTCAACCATCCGGGAATGGCTACCGTTGCAGGGCCGGGGTCGCCCGGCACTTTGAAAATGGCCCATAATGCCGCTCCCGATAACGGTAACAGTATACATAACAGCATGCGTGGCAAACCCTCTAAATAATGATAGGGCCAGTAGAAATAGATCGCCAGCAAAGCAAGTTCGAGTAAAAAGCGAAGGGCAAGATTGAGTGGGTGGTTACTCATAACGGTTTCCTCTTTTTTTGATCAATCCAACCGTTTATAATAAATAATAGTCCCCGTGAGTCCGCCATGTGGTTTCAATGCATAGTCCGGGATCAGCCCCACCCGTTGATATCCCAGTTTTTCATAAAATCCGGCAGCTCCTTCTTCTTCGGCAGTATCCAGGTTAATCAGTGTGCGCCCTTTTTCCTTAGCAATATACTCGGCTTCCCTCAATAGCATACGGGCGATACCCTTTCCCCGATGGCTTACCGCCGTCATCATTTTGGCGATCTCTGCACGATGCGGCTGATTGGGTGGACAATCAACCAACAACGTTACTGTACCCACCAGCAGCTCTTTATCAAAAGCTCCGAGCACCACACGTTTACCCTTCGCAGCTGCGGCCAGTGAGTTTTGCCAAAATTCGCCGGCATCGGCCGGTTGCAGAGGATGCATAAAACTGACCGATCCGCCCTGTGCTACTGTTTCGATAAGCAATGCCGATAATGCCGCTACATCTGCTTCCGTAAGCGACCTGATGGAGATATCTGTGAGGGACATATATAAAAGAAGTTGATCAAAGATAGGTAGTGGAATTGCTTTTTTGTAAATTGTAGTTCTAAGTTGTGTGGCAGATGTCAGTGAGAAAGAAAATACATTATCCCCGTAAGCAATACCGCGCCTGGTGGTGGGATTACCGTTTTTCGAAAGCCTATTTTGTTACCATCAATTGCAGCAAACGCCTGCCATTCTTCGGATCGATTGCGGGCGAAACGTTTTTCCCTTCGGAAATTGGCCAGCTAACAGAAAAGGAGTGGATAAAAACTCCGCAGACCCGTCCCGATATGCGTCTTACATTAGGCCCATATGTGATAATGCCGGATCATTTTCATGGCATCGTACATATCGGGCATAATCAATTTAATCAATCAGATCAGAAGGAGGTGTCTGCTGTAGCGCCGCATTGCAATGCGGCGCCGCAAGACGCCGACGTAGCGCCGCAAGACGCCCATGTAGCGCCGCATTGCAATGCGGCGCTACAGAACCCTTTTCTTTTCCAGAAGGCACCGGTCCGATCCTTTGGTCCGCAATCAAAAAACCTCTCGGCGATCATTCGCGGATTTAAGGGCACGGTTACTTTAAATGCCAGAATGATCGACCCCGCCTTCGCCTGGCAACCACGATTTTATGACCGCATTATCCGGAATGAAAAAGAATATGATGCCCTTGCCTGGTATATAGGAAATAATGTGAAAAATTATGATCGCCATCTGTAGCACCGCATTGCAATACGGCCTACAGAATTTAATCCAACGAATCCCGGTTCTACGTAGCACCGCATTGCAATGCGGTGCTACAAGATTTTTTGAACGAACTGAGTCTCTGTATTGCCGCGGTACGCTGCGGCCTAAAGGATTTAATCCACGAAGCCGGTTCTCTGTAGCACCGCATTGCAATGCGGTGCTACGAAATTTATTGAACGAATCCGACTCTCTGTATTGCCGCGGTACGCTGCGGCCTAAAGAATTTAATCCAACGAACCCCGGTTCTCTGCAGCACCGCATTGCGATGCGGTGCTACAAGATTTTTTGAACGAACTGAGTCTCTGTATTCCCGCAGTACACTGCGGCCTAAAGGGTTTAATCCACGAAGCCGGTTCTCTGTAGCACCGCATTGCAATGCGGTGCTACAAGATTTTTTGAACGAACTGAGTCTCTGTATTCCCGCAGTACACTGCGGCCTAAAGGGTTTAATCCACGAAGCCGGTTCTCTGTAGCACCGCATTGCAATGCGGTGCTACGAAATTTATTGAACGAACCCGACTCCCTGTATTGCCGCATCGCGATGCGGTGCTACGGAGAGTTTTATTTTCTTAACAGCCTTTCTGCTATACCGGCCCCATGCTTTTTTATCCACCAGTGACTGATCATTAATTGCAGCACGATAATGATCAATGCGGTTAAAAGAAGCTGCATCCTGCTCAGCTGACCAAACAAGCCAAATCCGGTGTAATAAAACAGAACCGCACAAACCACACTTTGAACTAAATAGTTACTTAGCGATAAGCGACCCAATGGTGCAAATAATAACCAGAGCCCCTTACCACGACCGCTTTGCCATATCCAGATTAATAAGCCCAGCAAACCCAACGAGCGCAATGTGCGGGCGAGCTCATAATATTGCCAGCGTGTATCTTTTATAGTAGCTATTGGGTCAAAATTGTTTTGCCAGGCTGGCTGCACGCGTTGCCAGCATAAATACAGACCAGCGATTCCTGCCAGAAATAACCCTTTATACAATTTAGGCGGTACTTGACCCGTGAGCCATTTCAGTTTATAGAAAATAATCCCCAGTATAATCCAGATCAGTATATCCCATACATAAAACCCGGGGAAATCGACAGTCTCCACCTGCCATGCACGTTGCAACTGTTGGTGATACAAGCGGCAAAAGGAAGTGGTCTTATCTATTATCTCTCGTTCGGATTGAACTCTTAATAGCTGTGTATTTAATTCCTTTGGAAGTTGCTTGTATGCTGTGGTATTATTCGGGAGTTCGTATTGCTGTATGGCCATTTTATCATCAAGCAATTTCCTGTTACTGTTAAGATCAGCAATAAAGACACAAAGCAGAGACAGGCAGGCTAATCGGCTAACAGACCATTTACGTACAGTGAATAGCAGCATTCCACAAAGAGCATACATAAATAATATATCCCAGAACCAAAGCAACAGGTAAGCATGGCACAGTCCCAACAACAGCAGTATGCTCATCCGGCGGAAAAATAATTGACCACCCTGAACAGGTGGTAGTCTTTCCTGCCAAAGCATTAATCCGGCTCCAAACAAAAAAGAAAGTATTGCTCTGAAACTTCCATCCAGTAAAACAGATGTAAGCAACCAGTTGTAGGCGTCAGCGGTTTTAGCAGTTGCTAATAAATATGGGTTATTGAGCGCAGCGTAAGGAAGGCCAAATGCATAAACATTTACGAGCAGGATACCGGCGATGGCTATGCCTCTCCAGGCATCCAGATGCAGAAGACGGCAGGCAGAAGCTGGTGTGTTGGCTGTGTACATGCTGCTAATAAAATGCAGTAATCAGCAGATTCCACAAGAAAAGGATCACGCCCCGCCCTACACTTGTTTATTCAGCAAGTAAACGAGTTGTGGAAAGCTGCTGATGTTATTGCGACTCATCATCCGCCGGCGATGTGTTTTTACCGTCTCGATGCTGATGTCGAGCCGGCGGGCAATTTGTTTGGATGAAAGCCCCTGTGCAGCCAGTAAGGCTACTTCTTTTTCTCTGTCAGTAAGCTGCAGTATGGGCGTACTTGTCGTATTGCCATCGGTTTGCCGAAGAATACGAAGGCAGGCCATTTGTACGGCTACGAGCAGTTGAGAATCTGTATAGGGTTTTACGAGGTACATAACGGGGTCTGTTTCCGCAGCAGCCCCTACTGTTTTGGTATCAGAAAATGCGGTAAGAAAGATGATACTGCAGTTATAGAGTTGTTTCAATTGTTCCGCCAGTTCAATACCACTTACATCGCCACGCAAGCCAATATCGCAGATGACTACAGTAGGCCAGCCCTGAGGCTGACTGCTAAGGCGCAGGGCTGTGGCTGCATCACGGGCAATGCCAATGACTGTATAGTCCTCTTCTTCCAGCAGCACAGAAATGCTTTCTGCCGTGAGAAGCTCATCTTCTACGATTAATATTTTTTGTTCGATCATGTCAGTTTATTGTTGATCTGTATCCGGAATACCGTGCCGGCTGCAGCTGTCGTCTCCAGTTGCCCATCGAGCTGCTGCACCAGTGTACGTACCAATTTCATTCCAAATGACTGCGATTCGGTCGTGGTTTCGTTCATACCCCTTCCATTATCTGCTACCATCAGCTCAAGTGCATTTCCCTTCTGTTGCAGGCTTACCTGTACATGAGGCTGCTGACCGCCGGCAAAAGCATGTTTAAATGCATTTGTGATCAGTTCATTTACAATAAGACCGATAGGAATGGCCCTGTCTATATCCATGGTAACCATGGGCAGGTCAACGGTGGTCTCTACGGTCTGTGGTGAATGTCCAAAGCTTCCTGCCAGGGAGTTGCCCAGATTTCTCAGGTACTCTGTCATATCCACGGCTGCAAGTTCTTTATCCATGTAGAGTTTCTGGTGTATCATGGCCATGGCTTCCACGCGCGACCGGCCCTCATCCATTGCCTGGCGGGCTTCTTCATTTTCTGTCCGGTAGCTTTGCAATGACAGTAAACCCGAAACTACCTGCAGGTTGTTTTTAATGCGGTGGTGCAGTTCGCGTATCAGCGTTTCAATCTGATTGTTTTTGGATTGCAGTTCAGCGGCATGTTTTTTCTTATTGCGGTAGCCAAAATAAAAAGCTGTCAGCAGCAATAATGTCAGTGCCAGTGCCAGTAATAAATAAAGGAGTTGCTGATTTTTCTGGCTTAATAATGCTGCCTGCAGTTCCCTGTCTTTCTGTGCCAGTGCCAGCTCGGCTTCTTTTTTTTCTACTTCATACCGCGACTGGGCACGCAGAATACCCGTTATTTCATCCTGGGTTACCAGTGTATCACGCATGGCTATATAACCAGCCTGGTATTTATAGGCCTCCTCGTAATCGCCGGCTGATTTATAGTGTTCTGCGAGAAATTTATATGCATCCTTTTTACGGCTGCTATTCTCATCTTTCAGCATATCCAGCGATTCCAGCAGCAGTCGCTCTGCCTCTGCTTTGCGGCCAGTGCGCGAAAGCAGGCCTCCCAGCACATTCATGGTAGAGGCAATATCGTAGCGGGCCTCTGTTTGGCGTCTTATGGCAAGCGCTTCGCGCAAATGATTTTCCGACTCGGGATAGTGCTGCTGCTCCATGAGAAACATTCCATAGTTGTGATGCACCAGGCCGAGTCCTGGTTTTTCGCCGGTTTGTGTAAAGGCTGCCAGTGACTGTCTGTAGAAATAGTCAACCGAATCGAGTTTTTTCTGTGAAATACTAAGGTTGGCAAGATTGGAAAAATTATATCCCAGTGTTGTTTTGTTATTATACCTGGTAGCGAGCGCATTGGCCTGAAGAAAATAGGAACGGCTTTTTTCAAACTCATTCATGCGCATAAATACTAAAGCAATATTGTTGTACGACTGCATGAGGCCTCTCTCATCGCGCAACTTCTCTTTTATTCTTACACTTTCCAGATGCATATTAATTGCCTCCTCATGTCTTGCGGCTTCGTTGTACGAGTTGGCTTTATTCATGTAAAGGATAGAAAGCAATGTCTGATCGCCTGTCTTACGGGCCACTGCAATCCCTTCATCATAATGTTTCAGTGAGCGGGGAATATCTGCCAGGCGGCGATAAATGATACCCAGCCGGTTGTGTGTATCGGCTGTTTCGCTCTCCAGCCCTGCTTCTGTAAACAGCCGTAATGCCTGCTGGCAATTTTTTTCTGCATCCCGCAGACTGCCCATCGAATACTGATTGCGGGCCATCTGGCTTAATGCCTGTGCGCGACCTTTTGTATAATGAATATTGCTGGCCAGCTCAAGTGTAGAGGAGTCAACAGTAAGGGCCAGTTTGTATTGGTTCTGCCGGGCATACACTGCACTTATCTGCAGGTATGCGTCTACCTGGCCTTCCTGATTTTTTGTTTGCTGATACAATGCAAGCGCCTGCTGCGCATCTGCCAGCGGTTTATCTGTTTGCGTAGAAGGCCAGGCCTTACTGCGTTGCAGAAGGAGTACAGCCTTTTCTTTGAGGTCTGCAGAGCCCATTAAGAGGCTTGTGAGACTATCTGTACGAGATGGCTGTGCGTGCAATGCGGGCAACAGCATCCACACACAGAGTGCTACAATCAGGTTTTTCAATGAAATGTGTTGGTTTTGGTTTGGTCTCCAAATTTATCAATACAATTTCATTATTGACAGGTAGCAGCAGCATTTATCAGGTAAATGCTATATATATTTTAATTGTATTTTAAAAATTCATCAACTGTTGTACCGATTCATGCAGCCTGCTTTTGGCAAGAAAGTTTTTTTCGAGTTCAATATTGAAAGGAACGGGAGTGTCAAGCGATGCACAGCGGATTACAGGAGCATCGAGCCAGCTGAAGCAGTGTTGTGCAATCCATGCAGCTATTTCACCGGCAATACCTCCTGTAAGTGTGTCTTCATGCAATAACAACACACGGCCGGTACGCTGCACGGCCGCTTTGATGGCATCATAGTCCAGCGGCAGCAGGCTGCGCAGATCCAGTATATCAATAGATAATTGAGTATGTGCTGCTGCATATTCCTGTGCCCACAGCACGCCAGACCCATAGGTGATTATGCTAATATCTTCACCTGCCTGCACATGACGGGCTTTGCCTATTTCGATTTCATAATATCCATCGGGCACAGCACCGCTTACACCGCGATACAGCGCTTTATGCTCAAAAAACAATACCGGATTGGGATCATTGATGGCTGCAATCAGCAATCCCTTTGCATCAAATGGTGTACTGGGATACACTACTTTGAGTCCGGGTGTATGTACAAACCAGGCTTCATTACTTTGACTGTGAAAGGGACCAGCTCCCACGCCGCCGCCGGTGGGCATACGCACTACCACATCGGCCGGTTGTCCCCAGCGGTAATGTATTTTGGCAAGGTTGTTTACAATCTGGTTGAAGCCTGCTGTCACAAAATCTGCAAACTGCATTTCCATCATGCTTTTAAAACCCTGCAGGCTGAGGCCGAGTGCTGCACCTACAATTGCACTTTCACATAATGGTGTGTTGCGAACGCGTGCCTTCCCGAATTCTTCGAGGAAACCTTCGGTGATCTTAAAGGCCCCCCCATACCCCGCAATATCCTGACCCATCAGCACCAGGTTGGGGTGCTGATGCATGCTCATGCGCAATCCGCTCTGGATTGCGTCAATAAATCGCTTTTCGGCCGCAGGTTTATCGGCAGGTAGAGTATAATCAGCTGCAGCATTGTCAAGCCGATGGGCCGGCGTGGCTGTCACTTCTTTCCATTCTCCTTCGTGCAATACCCAGCTTGATGGTGCAGGAGCATATACATCATTAAGTTCGGCCTGCGTGTTTACCTGCAAGGGAGCAGAATCAAATCCCATAGCCAGTTCATGCTCTATCTGCTGCTTCATCTCTTCGCGTATGGCCGTTACATCGTCGGCCGAAAGTACCTGCTGCTCCAACAGGTATGTTTCATAGTTCTGTACGGGATCTTTTTTCTCCCATAATGTAAAAAGCTCGGCCGGTACATATTTGGTGCCGCTTGCCTCTTCATGTCCACGCATCCGGAATGTCATACATTCTACGAGATAGGGCTTTTGGTGACGAATGCAATAGTCACGTACACCACGTATGGTATCGTATACACCCAGCAGGTTATTGCCGTCTATCTGCACGCCTTCCATTCCATAACCGCGCGCACGATCTACCAGGCTGATGCACCGGTACTGCTCTGTAGTAGGTGTGCTGAGACCATATCCATTATTTTCTATTATGAAAATGACGGGCAGGTCCCATACCGCTGCCACATTGAGTGCTTCATGAAAATCGCCTTCACTGGTGCCCCCTTCGCCGGTAAAGGCAACAGAAACCTTGTTTTCGTGACGCAGCTTATGTGCCAGCGCCACTCCATCGGCAATAGCCAGCTGTGGGCCCAGGTGCGAAATCATACCACAGATATGATGAGCGCGGTTCCCGAAATGGAAACTACGCTCGCGGCCTTTACTATATCCATCCTGCGCACCCTGCCATTGTTTAAAAAGGCGGCTAAGCGGCATTTGCCGGGTAGTGAATACACCCAGGTTGCGATGCAGCGGCATGATCCATTCGTCTTCATCAAGAGCCAGTGTGGTACCCACAGCAATAGCTTCCTGACCAATACCGCTAAACCATTTAGAGATTTTTCCCTGGCGTAGCAGGATCAGCATTTTTTCTTCAATCAACCTTGGATAGAGGATGCTGCGGTAAAAATGGACAAGCTGCGCGTCTGTTAAATTTTTTCGATCAAAGGCCATACTGCGAATTTCATGGATTCGTTCTTAACTACCAACGGAGTTTTTGCCGTTTGCCCGATGGGTGGCCGGCAGGGCTGCTGTATTATTTTTAAGTTACTTTACACCATGTTTTCACCGTTAATTTCTTCTTTTCGCTGCCGTAAATCAATCATCTGCATTCTTTTGCTGGCCAGCATCCTGGCAGGCTCTCCTTTGCAGGCACAGCAACGCAGCAGCGATCCCTACTTTGTGACTTTTGAAGATCAGCTTACCACCCGGCTCTACCTGGCTAAAAAATATACTTCCCTGTCTCTCGAAGCACCGGAAGGTATTCAAAGCCTTAAATACCGTCCCAACAGCCTGTTGACGATGGGCATAAATGGCTCCTATAAATCCCTTTCCATGAGTCTGGGCTCAGGATTTGGTTTCCTGAATCCTAATAAAGACGAAAAAGGCAAAACAAAATCGTTTGACTGGCAAACACATATCTATACCCGCGATTGGGTTACAGATATTTATGGCCAGTTTTATCGTGGTTATTACCTCAACCAGGGTGTGCAGTCGGGCACGCGCGACCGCAGTTTTTATGTACGGCCCGACCTGCGGGTCAATCTGCTGGGCGGATCCGTATACCGGTTACTGAATGGGGAACAATTTTCTTACCGTGCCGGTTTTCTGCAAACGGAATGGCAAAAAAAATCAGCCGGTTCAGCGCTGATCGGCGCAGAAATCTATTATGGACGAGCCAAAGGAGACAGTGCGCTGGTACCGGCTGCGGTGGAAGGCTATTATCCACAGGCAGGCATTGATCGGGTACGGTTGATAGAGCTGGGCCCCGGAGTGGGTTATGCTTATACATATGTATGGCAGGAGCATCTTTTTGCAACCGGCAGTGTTACGATGAACGGTGATATCAGTTTTGTAAAAGAAGAAAAACCCGAAGGCAATGCAAACCGGGTCAGCTTCAGTCCAAATGCCACGCTGCGCGTTGTAGCTGGTTACAATAGCGAGCAATGGGCCCTTACCGTATCCTGGTTGCATAATAGCACCAATGTAAAAGGGCGGTCTTCTAACCTGGAGTACCGGATTAAAACAGGCGATTTCCGTATTACTATTGCCCGCCGCTTTACACCGGGTCGCAAACTGAAACGCGACCTTGATTCGGTGATCGAAAAACTGCCCTGATTTTTCTGAAATGGCCGGCTGGCACAATTTTTTACCCATATCCACATGCAGCGATATTTCTTAACGGTTTTTTGTCTGGCATTTTCCATGCTCACGGCTCTTGCGCAAACACCTGCGGAGAGGGATTCTTCTGTAAGCCGTCACTATGATACCTACCGGCGCCATATTACTGCACGTGGATTTCTTTCCAAGAAATATACGGATGTAAGCCTGCGGGGTCCGCGACCCTTTCGCGCACTTCACTACCGGCCCAATAATGCATTCAATGCCGGTGTGGGAGCCAGCTATGGAGCAGTCACACTTAACCTCGGATTCAATCTTGGATTCCTGGACCAAAAAAGAGATGAAAGGGGAAAAACGCGTTTTCTCGACCTTCAGTCGCATATTTATACGCGCAAATGGGTCATAGATCTGTATGGCCAGTTCTATAAAGGCTACTACCTGACCCCGCGAGGCACTGCTGCGCCGGCCAATCATCCTTATTATCTGCGCCGCGATATGGATGTGATGGTGTTGGGAACATCTGTATACCGGCTGCTGAGTCCCGCCCGATTCAGTTATCGTGCTGCATTTTTGCAAACGGAGTGGCAACAGCATTCTGCCGGTAGCTGGCTCGTTGGTTTCGAAGCGTATCATGGCCAGGTAAAAGGCGACAGTGCACTGGTTCCTTCACTGATTGCCGCCAATTATTCGCAACGAGATATACATAAACTTCGCTTTACCGAGTTTGGTCCGGGAATTGGCTACGCCTATACTGCTGTATGGAAACGTCATTTTTTTATAACCGGTAGCCTTAGCCTGAATGGTGACCTTAGTTTCGTACGCGAATACAAAGAGAATACATCGCAGCAAAAAACCTCGATCAGCCCGAACATCAGCTTTCGGGCGGTAGCCGGCTACAACAGTCATCGCTGGAGTGCAACGATTTCGTGGGTAGATCAGGCACTCAATCTGCGCGGCCCGCTGTCATCGCATGAATACCTGGTACGCACGGGTAATATCCGTTTCACAGTAGCGAAACGTCTGCAACCCGGCAGACGTCTGCGGGAGCGTCTTAAACGTATTGAATAAAAGAAAATATCAGCCCTGTTCCCGCTCACGCCGCTGCCGATCTTCTTCGCGGAAAAGAGTGGATGTAATAAATGTAAGCAGGAGGCTGAAAAGAAGACCCCAGCCAAAAGAGTCGATCTTAAAGCCATCTATCCACTCGCTGGCCAGTAAAACCATTAGCGTATTGATGACAAACAAAAACAGGCCAAACGTAAAAAGAGTGAGCGGCAGCGTAAGTAAAATAAGTACAGGACGAAGAAATGCATTCAGCAATGCCAGCACCAGTGCAAACCAGATGGCAGTGCCATAACTTTTTATGTGCACACCCCGCAATATCTGAGATAAGATATATGTCACAGCGGCTATAACCAGCAATCTTATGATGAGTCTCATACTATAAATGTATTACAAAGGTGCCGATATTTTGAATAGTTAACAGTGAACAATTGACAGGAAACAGGATTCCTGTCAACCGACCACTGTTAACTGTCAACTATTATACAACAACCAGTTCATAAAATTCCTCTGGCCGCAGATATTTCTGTGCCAGCTCGCGCAACTCTTCTGCTGATACATTTTTAATCGTATCAATAGACCGGTAAAAATAGTCTTCGCCCAGGCCATTGAGGATAATATTCTTCCAGCGTGAAATAATCTGGAAGGGGCCATCGAGGTCGCCCAGCAAACCACCCATCATATAATTGCGTACCAGCAACAGCTCTTCATCATCTACCAGTTCTTCACGCAGCTCCTGCATTTCTTTATATACTTCTGCAATGGTAGCATCTGTTACATCTCGTCCGGCTTCGGTGCTGATCATCCAGGCAGAATGCTGCTGATGATTTTGCAGATAGCTGTGAATGCCATAGGTATACCCCTTGTCTTCCCGGATGTTGAGCATGAGCCGCGATCCGAAAAAGCCGCCAAACAATGTGTTTAAAACAAGTGTTTTCAGAAAATCGGGATGATGCCTGTTGGGGAAAGGACTTGCCAGGCGGATAGAGCCCTGCACACCTTTTTCATCATTGATGACGCGATATTTTTTTTCACCCGAGGGGTTCAATGGATGGTCAACCGCCGGAACACTTCCCTGGGGCAGATCGCCAAAATTATCATTGAGCAGCTGCTCGAGGTTGGCGGGCAGCCGGCCGGCCACAAACATGATCAGCCGGCCCTGCTGATAATAGCGCTTATAAAAATCAACCAGCTGGTTCTGCTGCACAGTATCGAAATCTTCGAGCCGGGTATACTTGCCATATGGATGATCTTCGCCAAACAGGTAAGCATCAATAAGGCGGTTTGCCACAAAATCACTTTTCTGCAGATTTACCCGCAGCCGCTGTTTCATATTCTGTTTGTAAATGGCCAGCTCTTCTTCGGGAAGTGTAGCATCGGTGAGCAGTTCACGCACCATGGGCAGCAGCTCTGTCACATACCTGGTAAGAGTATGCAGCGAAAGAGTGGCTGTTTCATTGTAACAGGCGCGGTTGAGGTAAGAACCATAATAATCAAAATGCTCATTTATCTGAAATGCAGTGTGGCGGGTAGTGCCGTTTTTGAGCAGAAAATTGGTACTGGCTGCTATGAGATTCTGGGTTTCCATGGCGTTGCCGGCATAAAACACCCATTCAATCGACATCACCTCTTCTGCACCAGCTTCTATCGTATATACTTCTACCCCATTTTTAAGCACCAGCTTATTATATGGTTTCAGGTGCAGGTTGAAGTTGACCGCATCTACTATGGCGGGAGCGTTTTTCCGATCGGGCATAAATATTCCTTTCTTCTACTTGTTTAAAATGATTGATCAATTGGCCGCATGATAATAAATAGTGTTGCTGTTGCTGTCTTTAAACAGGCGGCGGCTTTCCTGAAGAATATCTTCCGGTGTTACAGAGGCATATTTCTCCAGTTCAAAATTCATCCACGCAGCATCGCCCAGCAGTTCGTAATAAGCCAGGCTATTGGCCCGGTTCATAACGCTCATGTCTTCAAAAGCAATCATGCTTTCCGTTTTATTCTTCACCTTCTGCAGCTCATGTTCGCTGACCAGCTCTGTCTTCATCTTTTCCAGCTCCGCTTCAACAGCGGCTTCGGCTTCGGCATGTGTTATTCCTTTTACCAGCTTTCCTTCGATACAAAGCAGACCGGCATCTGTGCTGCCGAAATGATAACATTCAATATTGCTGAATAATTTTTTCTCTTTTACCAGCACCTGGTGCAAACGCGAGGAAGCACCGCCACCCAGGATATCGCTCAGCAGATCGGTAATATAATAGCGGCGATCGAGCCGTGATGCCATATGCCAGCATTTGTAAAAAGCATCCAGCGGCACAGGCGCTTTAATATCGAGACGATGCGCTTCTTTTTGTTCGGGCTCTTCGGGCAGGTTACGTTTATATTTTTCTCCGGCAGGAATCTCGCCAAACCATTTTTCTGTCAGTGTCTTTACCTGCTCTGTAGTCACATTGCCGGCAACGACCAGCACGGCGTTTACAGGGCGGTAGTGTTTAAAGAAAAAATCTTTTACATCCTGCAGTTGAGCATTTTCGATGTGCGACAACTCACGGCCAATGGTCATCCAGCGGTAAGGATGGCGCTGAAATGCCAGCTCACGCATTTTATGCCATACATCGCCATAGGGCTTGGTAAGATAATGTTCTTTAAATTCCTCGCATACAACCTTACGTTGTACATCGAGGCTTTTTTCACCAAACGCGAGTGAAAGCATGCGATCGCTTTCGAGCCAAAAAGCTGTTTCCAGGTTTTCGGCAGGCAATTGTATATAGTAATTGGTCAGGTCATTGGTCGTATAGGCATTATTCTCTCCTCCTGCCATCTGCAGGGGTTCGTCATAACTTTCAATGTTGACAGACCCGCCAAACATGAGGTGCTCAAACAGGTGAGCAAATCCGGTTCGCTGCGGATCTTCATCTCTTGCGCCTACATCGTACATAATATTCATAACAGCCATAGGAGTGGATGTGTCGGGATGTACAATTACCCGCAGTCCATTGGCCAGCGTGAAGCGTTCAAACTGTATCATAAGTGGAATAACATCTGTTAATGTCAAAAGTTGATCTGTGCCTGGTCCGGCATCCTTTACACCTCAGGCCGCCAGGCGCTTTCTTCGGTATAAACGTATGGAATCCCCGGGCCGGGGCCAGCCAGCAAAAGTATTGAAAAACACACAGATCGGTTTTGTCAGGGGTGGTTTCATTGCGCTTTCAGCATCATTTAGCCCACTATTGAAGCCCTTTATCCGGGATATTTTGCGTTTCGGCGGCAAAATCTCCTGCAGAAGGTGCAGATATGCGGAGATAAACCCTGCCCGCCTTTCAGACCAGGTACTGCTGTTTAGCGGATTACCTGAGTTAAGCGGCCTGCTGTTATTTGATGCTTTTTACTTTAAAATCAAATTGCACGAGCTCTCCGTTTCTCCGGATAATGAGGCGCAGTTTTTCGTTGGTCGACTGCAGGGCAGATTTATACTGGTCAAAATTGAGTGAAAAATTATTATTGACCGCCATTACTTCATCTCCTTCTTTGATTCCCGCTTTTGCGGCAGGTGAGCCAGGCGCTACATCGCCGATCATGATCCGGTCTCCTATATAGTATAATTCGATGCCGGAGTAAGAGTAATCGAAAGGATCGCGGAAATGTGAATTGGGTGTAATGTGAATATCGCGCTTATCATAGTTATAGATCACATTGAACCGCCGGAATATATCGTTTCCGATAAGTCCACCCAGATAGGGATAAGAGGTAACATTATAGTTGTCGTCAAAAACATAGGTAGGTACATTCCGGAAACGAAACGGGCCTATCTTAAGTTCCTTTACCACGGTTACAAACATGTCGAATTTGCCGCCGATGCCTTCTCCCTGCTTGGGCAGCAGTTTGCGTTTGCGGTTCAGCAGGGCACTGTCTTCTATAAAATCCTGTGTGAGCATCAGGCAGAGTCCGGCGCCAATATCATGCAGGAACCGCGCATTGTGAACCCCGTCATCTTTGATGCGCGCGTAATGGACAGGCAGTGTACCCAGAAACGGCTTGATGAGATAGCCTCCTTTAGGATACCGGATCATTCCTTTGCTGCAGATCTCAATACGCAGGCTGTCATAATTCACTTTTACAATATAACGGCTCAAAAGGCCATAACCAATGATTCCGTCTACCCGTATTCCATAGACGCTGGAGAGGACAGAATAATCGTTGACATGGAAATTGAGGCTGTCGACATTAAGATTGGGGAAACGGAGTGTGCGGTTATAGAGAAAACCAACCTTTCTGATACCGGCAATACCACGTATCGTGCGGTCCGAAGGCTCTGGCTGAAGACCAAGAGCTATGACGGTAGAAGAATCCAGAGAAATACCGCTACTACCGCTATCCAGTACAAAATTGAGCGTATCGGGAAACTTATCCAGCAGGGCAGAAAGAATCACCACACCTCCTGTCATTTGCTGAAAGGGTATGCGGGTAAGCAGGCGTGATGTAGGCTCTACAAACTCTTCCTGTCCCTTTGCCCCAAAGAGGCTTAGCAGGCAACATAAAAGAGCCAGGGCCTGTTTTCTCATTTTCATATGACAATACAGGTTAGCAGTTCTGATTGATTAGGACAAGCCCATTCTCCCAAAAGATGCAGGAAAACCATAATAACTCTAAATTTAATTAATCAGGCCCCCTTTCCCAAACCGGCGCCCCCTTTTGTTGTTATAGCATCGTATTTTTGCACCTGGCGGGCCTAAGCCCCTAAAATTGAGCCGCATGGTATTATCCGAACTTTTGGAAAAAGCAGCAAACTTTGGTTTCCTGACAGTAGAAGAAGGAGTTTATCTCTATCATAATGCACCGCTGACCGACCTTATGTTTGTGGCGGATGAGCTGAGAAAAAAGCAGGTTCCGCATGGCAAAGTCACCTGGCAGATAGACCGTAATGTGAATACAACCAATGTGTGTATCGCCAACTGTAAGTTTTGCAACTTCTTCCGCATTCCCGGCCATCCCGATGCCTATATCACGGATATGCCCACCTATCGTCAAAAAATCAGCGAAACGCTCAAATATGGGGGCGATCAGTTGCTTCTGCAGGGCGGCCACCATCCTGAGCTGGGACTTCAATTCTATGTAGATACATTTCGACAGATAAAAGCCGAGTTTCCCGATATCCGCCTGCACGCCCTGGGACCTCCGGAAGTAGCGCATATTACCAAACTGGAGAAAAGCACCCATCACGAAGTGCTGAAAGCGCTTAAAGAAGCCGGCCTCGACTCTTTGCCCGGTGCCGGTGCCGAAATCCTGATAGACCGTGTTCGCCGCCTGATCTCAAAGGGAAAATGTGGCGCCCAGGAGTGGCTCGACATCATGCACGAAGCACACAAACTGGATATTACCACATCTGCCACGATGATGTTTGGCCATGTTGAAACCATCGAAGAGCGTTTCGAACACCTGGTACGCATCCGCGAAGTACAGAGCCGTAAGCCCGAAGGAGCCAAAGGATTTCTGGCCTTCATTCCCTGGACATTTCAGGACGTAGATACCCTGCTTACACGCATTCGTGGGGTACATAACCTTACTACGCCCGAAGAGTATATCCGTATGATCGCCCTGAGCCGTATCATGCTTCCCAATATCAAAAATATTCAGGCCTCCTGGCTTACTGTAGGTAAGCAAACTGCACAGGTTTGTCTGCAGAGTGGGGCCAACGATTTTGGCTCTATCATGATCGAGGAAAATGTAGTAAGCGCAGCGGGTGCGCCCCACCGTTTTACCTACAAAACCATACAGGATGCCATCCGGGAGGCAGGCTTTGAGCCACAACTGCGCAATCAGCAATATGAGTGGCGCGCCATTCCCGAAACCATCGAAGAGCAGGTAATCAATTACTAAAGCACACGTATTAATGAAATCGCCCAAAACGTTTCAGTTGTTTCGCAAAGTAGCCCTGGCAGAGGGAATCTCTTTCCTCGTGCTTCTTTTTATAGCAATGCCGCTTAAATATTTTGCATCTATTCCCATGGCCGTAACCATTGTAGGCGGATTGCATGGCCTTTTATTTGTCGCTTTTATTGTACTTGCCTGGGAAACAAGAAATGAATATAAACGCAACTGGATCTGGCTGGGTAAGGCTTTTGTTGCTTCCATTCTTCCTTTCGGCACATTTGTAATGGAAAAACAGTGGAAACGCGAGCAGCAGGAAGCCACCGGTATCAGCAAGTAATCAGTTTATCAGTTGCAGCAGCTGCAATTGTTCATTTATCAATGCCATAGTGGCCCGGCTGCCTTTTTGCAGGCTGCCCGTTACAGTTGAATCATTCAACAGCTTTGCCGGATACAACGAACACATGCGGATGGCTTCTGCCGGTTCTATACCCGCATGTTGAACCAGGTTTTGCAGCGCTTTGATGGTTGTCAATGCCGACCCGCTCAAAATACCATTGGCTTCATATTTATCTCCCGCGAGGTAATGCTGATAATAACCGCTGGTTGTATCTGTAACGGCATCTGTAATGACAAAAAGGCGATCGCCAATTACTTTTTTGGCAATACGCAGCGCGGCATAGTCTACATGATAGCCATCGGGAATAATACTCACCATCACCCGTTCATCTTCCATAGCAGCACCCACCAGGCCGGGTGCGCGATGCTGTAGCGGTGTCATGGCGTTATACAAATGTGTTACCGCAGTTATGCCCCTGCCAAATGAGCGCCTGGCTTCTTCGTAGGTTGCATTGCTATGGCCTGCTGAAATGATCACGTCATATGAGCTGATCAGCCGTAGCAGCTCTTCGCTTATCAGTTCAGGAGCAAGCGTGATAAAACGAATCACTCCACGACCGTAATCAAGCAGTTGTTTTACCTGCTGAGCAGTAGGAATGTGAATGAATTTCTCTATATGCGCCCCCTTACGCAGGGGGTGAATCCAGGGGCCCTCTGCGTGTAACCCCAATACGCCCTGCCCACCAGCCTGCCAGTAGGCACGCACAGCATCTATGCTATTATAAAAAACGTCATAACTATTGGTAGCCACGGTGGGCATACACCAGGCTGTGCCTCCGCTCCGGCAATATTGTACCAGGCGTGTGAGCGATTCTGGCTCCGGGTATTCTGCCAGCAGCCGGCCACCGGCACCATAAATCTGCAGATCCAGAAATGCTGGTATAAGCCAGCTGTCTGCCGCGTATGTTTCTATTGCTACTCCCGGAGGAATCGCGTTTTGTGGTATAAGATCTGCAATAATACCGCTCTCATCGGCCAGCACAGCATAATCCTGCAGCCAGTTGTAACCGGTAAATATGCGTGGAGCACAATGTGCAATCATAGTTTCGTCTATTTGAAAACTCCGTTTAGTCAAGCGACCAGAACCGGCCAAACAAACCCAGGTATTTCTCTTTGCTGCGCGGTACGGCTATTGCCGCTTTCTGATCTCCCTGCAGAGGTACCGGTACTTCGCGTTTTTCAAAATAAGTAACCTGTACACGCGAAAACAAAAAGCTATTGGTAAACTCAATTACAGGAGGCGAACTGATCTGCGCTTGCTTGTCGGCCTGGAATTTTACAAAATCATCATAAGAAGGCCGGGTAAACCATGCAGCCAGAATAACCGCTGCTATAAAGAGGAATACCACATTTCTGAATTTCATGCGGGCATTTTTTTAAAGGTAGGAATTTGTATTGGTTGACAGTTAACAGTGGACAGTTGACAGGCATTTCTTTTAAACTTTTGAATGAATCCCCTTCATTAGCACATAAGCACATTTATCACATTAGCACATTAACTTCAAATCCATCTCTATTATCCTGTTACAAACCTGTACCCTATCCCTTTGATCGTAATTATCTCCAGTGCAGGGTCATCTTTAAGGTAACTGCGTAGTTTGGTAATATATACATCCAGATTGCGGCTATTGAAAAAAGAATCATTACCCCAGAGCAGGTTAAGAATGTCTTTGCGGTCAATTACTTTATCCCTGTTTTCAGCAAGGAGTTTCAGGAGCTCGCTTTCGCGGTAAGAAAGTTTCCGTTCTTCCACGCCATTGCTCAATACCTGGCGGTTGAGATGAAACACAAGGCGGCCAAGATTTACACTGTCGCCTGTCAGCTTTTGAGGCGCTTCGGTCTTACGGCGAAGCGCATTCTGAATCCGCACAATCAGCTCTTCCATACTAAATGGTTTGCGGATATAATCATTGGCCCCCAGCCCAAATCCCTTTACCACATCTTCGGTCTGTATTTTGGCTGTAAGAAAAATAATGGGCACTTCTTCGTCGAGCTGACGAATTTCGTCTGCAATTGCAAACCCGTCTTTATTGGGCAGCATTACATCCAGTACACATACTTCGGGTTGAAATTTTTTGAAGAGGTCTACAGCCCGGGCGCCATCACTTTCCATGGCTACTTCAAAGCCCCTGCTTTCCAGACTTTCTTTTACAATTTTGCCCAGGAAGAGCTCGTCTTCCACATACAGTACTTTTATGTTGCTCATTTGTAAAGGGTGGCGCTGTCAGACACTGCGCTGATTTTTGGGTATGATAATGGTAAAGGTACTACCAATTCCTTCATGTGAGTCAAGGCTGATAGTGCCGCCATGCTGTTTTACCACCTGGGCCACATAACTCAGGCCCAACCCATGTCCCTTTGCATTGTGTGTGTCGCCGGTAGGCACACGGAAGAATTTTTCAAATACTTTATTGAGATAGCCGGCTGGTATGCCAATTCCATTATCGCTCACTTTCAACTCTACTTCGCCTTCGCGGCCAGTCAGCTGTACCCGGATGCTGGGATTTTCCTTACTGTACTTGAGGGCAGTGTCGAGTAGATTAAACACCACACTTTGCAGGTGCAGCCTGTCGCCCCTGAGTTGTAGTGAGCCACTGGTCTCAACGGTTATCTGTCCCCTGTATTTTTCTGTCTGCAGACGCAGAGAAGACACCACCTCATCTACCACCTGGCCCAGGTCAAATACTTCCTGCTTCAGCTCTACATCTTTCTTTTCAAACATTGACAGTTTCAGCACCTTATCGACCAGCAGGCTCAGGCGCTGCAATTCATTCTGGGAAATATCGAGATACTCTCGTGTGCGCTGGGGATCCTGTATGGCATTGAAGTTTTTGAGCGCTTCTATGGCCACGCCCACCGTGGCAATCGGCGTTTTAAGCTCGTGGGTGATGTTGCTCATCAGATCACTCTTCATCTGCGAAAGGCGTTGCTGACGTAAGAGGTTGCGATACAGGAAAATAAAGCTCAGCAGGGTAATGCCGACGAGGAAAACAGAAAACAGGATGGGTAGCCGGATCTTTTTTAATAAAAAGGGTGCCGGAGAGTCCATCTCTGCCTGGTAACGTTGGTGATTTAAAAAAGAGGGCCTGAAAGTAACCGAATCCATCTGGGCAGACACATTGGGAACGGCCTTATGAATAGTAAATGATACGTTGAGTTTTTCCTGCTGCATCGACTGGCTGAGCTTTTGTGTCAGTATCGGCAGGGGCAGGCTGTCTGTCAATAATGAGTCGAGCCGCAGCAGTACCTGGTCGCCGCGGTCGTTGGTGATATAAATTGTGTTGACCTCGACAACACCCGACCGCCGGGCAGAGTCGTTTGACTCGGGCTTTCTGACAGAAACTTTTTTAGGACTCAGTCTGCCTATTGAAATGGACTGTGGTGCCTGCATCCAGGCAGCAGAATCTCGCCCAATATTTTCCCTGACAGGTGGCTTTATCACGACCATTTCACGGATGCGCGAAGGATCAATGGAATCGAGATTAAATTTGAATGCATGACCCGAGTCCGGCACCACCCTACCTGTCGATGACTGGAGCGTGATTTTCATATTAGCTATGCGCGCCTGCTTGCGACGGATGCTATCGGCGATGGAGCTTTGCGCGAGCAGACGTACTACATTGCTGGCTTTTTCATTATAAGCCGTCCTGGGCATCGCTCTTTTTATATTAACAGCAGCAGCAACGGTATCTTTCAGCACCCGTTGAATCTGGCTCAGGTTTATAGAATCCTGCACATCGCGTACAGCCTCCCGCAGCAGAAAGTTGACCCGCGTTTCAAGCACGTTTTTTTCCCGACGGTAATTTCCCCTCAGCCAATAGGCCTGAAAACCGGTAATGATGAGCATTACCAGCACCATCAATAACACCATCCATCTCAGTCGTACCATTGGTTGCAGGTTGTTGTGGAAACAAAAGTAGGTAATCGGTTTTTAGCAGCCATTGCATCTTAACCTTTATTAACCTAAATCCAAGGTGTATTAACCTCCTGACCTGAACAGGACTTTTAGCTTTGGGCACTAATCATTTTATAAACAATGAAGAATGTAATTCTGGGTGTTGCCGCCCTTTGCGGCACATTTGCCTCTGAAGCGCAACAGAAAGAAGGCAGGATCGTTTACCAGCGCAAAGTTGTTATCAATATTCAGTTCGGCGGACCCGGTACGGGTGATATTCCCCCGCAGACAAGGGTTACGCAGTTTGAGCTCAATTTTGCCAATGGCCAGATGGTCTTTCAGCAAATGGAAGATGATGCTCAGGATGAGTTAGCCGGCAGCAGTGGTGGTGTTGTAATTCGTACGATTGGCAGTAGTGCAGAAGATGTTACTTTCTTCGATTTCGCCCAAAGCCGTAAGGTAGAACAACGCGACTTTTTCGATAAACGATTCCTGATAACAGACAGTATCCGTAAAGGCAACTGGAAACTGACCGATGAAACTAAAACCATTCTCGATCACCAGTGCCGCAAAGCGGTCTCACAACGTATCGGAAAACGTTCCATCATGAATATGCAAAATGGAAAAATGGAACGTAAAGAAGTAGATGATACCACCACCATAGAAGCATGGTTTACCACCGATATTCCGGTAGCGGTAGGCCCCGATGTGGCCGGACAACTGCCTGGCGCCATTCTGGAGCTGACGAGCGACAACGGGCGCTCCGTATACCAGGCTATTGAAATTTCTCCTAAAGCCAATATCAAAGCCATCAAAGAACCTTCCAAAGGCAAAAAAGTGAATCAGCAGCAATTCACGGAAGAACGTAATAAAATGCTCGATGAAATGCAACGCAATGGAGGGGGCACAATACGGTTCCGCAGTTCATAATAATTAACCGGCATATATAAAAAAGGGGCAGCACGCTGTCCCTTTTTTATTTGAGAAAATATCTGTCTCCTTTAACAAACAAACCACTATGAAACTGGCCGGCTATTGCTTAATTTTACGCTTATGAAACAACTTGCCTGCCTGGTGTTACTTTTCTGTCTCGGCTCTCATACGCTGTTGCGGGCAGATAATGTGAGCAGCATTACTGCGCAGGATCCCATCGTAGCATTCTGGACCTGGTTTCAACAACATCAAAACCGGCTTCGCCTGTTTGAATCAGATCCCGGTAAATACCTGCAGGAAATCCATACCCAGGTCAAAAAAATCGGCGATGGGCTTACAATCGAGCTTGAACCGCCTCAAAACGGCATTATCAACCTCACTTTCTCTGCAGATGGCGATCAGGAGCTTTTTCCGCTTGTACGCTCCATCGTTGATAAAGCCCCTCCCATCAAAGGCTGGCATTTTATTGCCTTCAGGCAGCGAGCAGATCTGTCGCGCGCAAAATCTATGCAGCTGAAAGTGGGTACACTTACCCTAGATCCGCAAAGCATGAAGTTTTTTCCGGTTGTAACAGGCGACACGCTGGATATTATCATATATGTAAAAGGGCTGACACAGGCCAACTATGCAGATGTATCCTACCATGGCCTGCTGCTATTAGACAATCTGCTGGGAGAATATGATTGTGTGATGAAGGTGCGCAGTTATGACTTTCATCCCATGCCGGCTAAAAAAGAAGAACTGGATACCCTGCAGCCACTTCTTGAAATAGCCAGTTATGTGGATCGTTTTCATGCCAGCCGAAAACCCCGATAATTAACCTGCCATGCACCTTCGCATTTTTTCGCTGCTGACAATATTACTTGCATGGGCACATACCGGCCATGCACAGCAAAGCACAGAGACAGTTCCTGTTTTTTTTAAAACCAATAGTTCTGTTATCGATCCACGCTACTACCCCAAACTGGATGCTATTGGCAGCATTTATGCCGGCGATGAGTCTGCTTTTCTCAAAATTTTTGGTTTTGCCGATCCTGTCGGCAGGGCCACTTACAATGATTCTCTTTCCGAACGTCGCGCCCGGGCCGTATTGGAATATCTCAACAAACGGTTTGATATCGACAGCAGCCGGTTATTTGTAACCTGGCTGGGCGAAGAAACCGATGCATACGATCTGCACTTTCCCGAGGCTCATATACAACAGCGCTGTGTAGATGTGGTAGTCTATTTCCGTAATCCACTGGTCCGGTAATCGTAAACCGCCTATAAGTAAAGAATCATCCTTACAAACATCGCCTTGCATTCTGCTGCACGTAATTCTACTGTGGAGATTTTTTCTGCCTGCAGCATCTTCTTCAACATAAATATTTGATTATTCCGTCTTATCTTTCTCCTCCATTTATCAACAATGCACAAGCCGCTTTTCGAAGATCAGGTTTTTGAAAAAAAAGATTTCAGTGCAACCGGCTTCCCACTGGGAGAATACGATAATTGTCATTTTATCAACTGCAACCTGGCAAACACCCAGCTGGACTCATGCGTATTCAGTGAATGTATTTTTACCGGCTGCAACCTGAGTACCGCCGGTCTTCAGGCAACCTCGCTACGCGATGTAAATTTTGAGCAATGCAAGCTCCTTGGCCTTCATTTCGACACCTGCGATAAGTTTCTTATTGAATTTTCGTTCGACAATTGTGTAATGGACCTTTGTACATTTTATCAGCTTCGTATCAGGAAAACTGTTTTCCGCAACTGCTCTGTAAAAGAAGCCGATTTTACGGAGGCTGATCTTGGCGCCGGTGTTTTTGATGGGTGTGATCTGCAGCATGCACGCTTTGACCGTACCAATCTCGAAGGAGCCGATTTTCGTACTGCATTCAATTATATCCTGGACCCCTCTGTCAATAAAATCAAAAAAGCACGGTTTTCCCTGGCTGGCCTGCCGGGATTACTGGCGCATTATGATATCAATATCACTCATTAATTATTTAGCCACCTGTAAACCTTTCCCAAGCACCACCCATCATCCAATGCAGCAACTAATCCTTCCCCGGAAATGGACCGGCTATTTTCGTTTTGGCACCGCCTATTCACTCAATCAACAGTTATTACGCGTTGCCTTCGAGCTGGAACTTAATTTCAATAATTTCCTGTTTGACGGAATATGTACAGATGAATATACTGCACAACTATTTGACGGTCCCGCTCATGTAAAAGGTGAGTATGACGAGCATACAGTTCAGTTTGTAAAAAAATATCCGGCATTACTGGCCATTGATGACAATGACAAGGTATATGTTGATCACAGCCAGCCGCCCGCACCCATTTTTTATAAAGGAAAAATCAGGAAGCACTGGTGGACCCGTCGCCTGTATGCAACAGGCATATGGACCATCACCGTGCTGGCTCCAGATTATAATGGGTCGCCTGTAACACGCACTGTTGACGGTCGATGGAAAATGTGGGCCAGCTCCTCTAAATAAAAAGCAACATCGGAATACCGGTGTTGCTTTCAATAAAACTTATACACGTTCAGCAGCGTTCGTTACTTTAATTGCTCCGCTTTGTAACCGGCTTCCGTTACCGCCTGTATTACCACGGCCCCTTCTATAGGTGCCTCTACTGTCAGCTTTTTATCAGGGTCTGTCACATCTACCGTCCAGAGCCCCTCACCTACCCGCTGGTTCAGGTAAGGCGTTACTTTTTCAATGCAGCCACTGCATTTGATATTCGTTTTGAATGTTTTTGTTTCCATATTTATTTCTGTTTAATCGCTTTTGCAAAGCTATCAGCAGTCTAAAAACACGTTGTTACATAATATAGGCACCGGCTTATATAATTTTAAGCCCCTTATAAACGCGTCCATTTCAGCCGCAGGCTATTGGCTACCACACTTACGCTGCTGAGCGCCATGGCCGCACCAGCCAGCATTGGATCAAGTTGAAAACCGTTTATGGGCGCGAGTGCCCCTGCTGCTATAGGTATACCGATCAGGTTATAGATAAATGCCCAAAAAAGATTCTGACGGATGGTGTTTACGGTTTTACCCGAAAGGCGGAGTGCATGAGGCACGGCCAGCAGGTCGGAAGTAACCAGGGTCATCCTCGCTACATCCATGGCTATATCGCTCCCTTTGCCCATGGCTATGCTCACATCGGCCTGCGCCAGTGCCTGGCTGTCGTTGATACCATCGCCCACCATGGCTACTACTTTGCCCTGTACCTGCAACTGTTTAATAAATCCGGCCTTATCTGCAGGCAGCATCTGCGCCCTTACCTGTTTGATGCCCACTTCGGCAGCGATGGCCAAAGCAGTGGTTTCATTATCGCCGGTAAGCATAAATACTTCAATACCTCTTTGCTGCAAAGCGGCAATCGCTTGGCGCGAAGATGGCTTGAGTTTATCGGCTACAGCAATAGCCGCCACACGTTTATTATCTTCTGCTACCTGTATAATTGTATACGCCTTTTGCTCCCAGTCTTTCAGTTGCTGACTAAACTGCATAGAAGGTCCGTCGGTTGCTTTTTCCAGTAATTTATCATTTCCCAAGCGGTATTCTTTCTGGTTATAAACGGCCCGAATGCCCATGCCTGTGATGTTTTCAAACTCATCCAGCTCAACCGGTTTTACCTGGCGGCTTTGCAGGCCTGCTACAATTGCCTGCGCCAATGGGTGGGCAGATCTTAACTCCATGGCAAGCAGCACCTGCAGTACCATGCCGGCATCAGCCGCAGGCTCAAGATAAAGGCCTGCCAGATCAGGATGCCCCTGGGTGATGGTGCCCGTTTTATCCAGTACAATGGCGTTTACCTTATGAGCCAGCTCCAGACTTTCGGCATCTTTTATCAGGATATTGTTTTCGGCACCGCGACCAATACCTACCATGATGGCGGTGGGAGTAGCAAGACCCAGTGCACAGGGACAGGCAATGACCAGTACGGTAATAGCCGCCAGTATACCTCCACTCAGTCCATTGGGCCCGCCCCACACAAGCCAGGCCAGTAAGGTAACCAGTGCAATGCCCATTACCACAGGCACAAATATGCCGGCCACCTTATCTGCCAGTTTTTGTACAGGAGCTTTACTTCCCTGCGCTTCCTGCACCATCCGGATGATCTGCGCCAGCAAAGTCTCTCCGCCTACTTTTTCTGCCTCAAATACAAAACTACCTTTTTGATTAAGCGTACCGGCAAATACGGCCGCTCCCGGCCTCTTTTCAACCGGTATGGGTTCGCCCGTAATCATGCTTTCATCTACAAATGAATCGCCACGCTGTACACGGCCATCTACAGGAATTTTATCACCAGGTTTTACCAGTATTTTATCACCGGCCTGCAGCACATTTAAGGGTACTTCTTCATGATCGCCACCATCATTCACACGTGTCACAAACCGTGGCTGCAATCCCATCAGCTTATGAATAGCAGAAGAAGTCGAGTATTTAGCTCTTTCTTCAAGCAGCTTGCCCAGCGAAATAAACGCGATGATCACCACAGCTGCTTCATAATACACATGGGGATGTTGTCCGCGGGCATGCCAGACCTCTGGAAAGAATGTATTGAATACACTGAATAAATAAGCAATACCGGTACTCAATGCTACCAGCGTATCCATATTGGCTTTACCGTGGCGTGCCTGCTTCCAGGCATTGATAAAAAACCTTTTACCTACAAACACAAATACGGGAGTCGACAGTGCCAGCATGATGTAATTGGCAAAAGGCATGTTCATAAAGAACATAGCTATGACTACAAGCGGTACAGCAAAGATCAACGCCCAGATAGTACGCTGCCGCAGCTGGCGATACTGTTTCAGCTGCGCCTCTTCACGAATGGATTCTTTATTGTCTGTATCTATTACCAGGTCATAACCCACGGAGCGAACTGCAGCGCGCATGGCGGCTGCGTCTGTCTGCGCCGGGTCATATAATACCCAGGCCTGCTGGTTGGCAAAGTTGACGCCGGCATCGCTCACACCAGCAACCGACCTGAGCATTGACTCCACACTCACGGCACAGGCCGCACAGGTCATTTCCAGTACAGGAAATATTTCTTTTTTTAATTGCTGAGCACCGCTTCCGCTTACTGTTATATTCCGTACCATCGTCAATCTTTTTACAAAATTGCAACAGGTACTGCAGGGGAATGTTACAGGATTTGACGCCGGATGTATAAAATTTGAAGCGGAGAATTATACCTTGTCAAGAGGTTTACGCAGGTTCTGCTTCAGCTCTTTAAAGGCAGTAGGAGTAAGACCGGTCACTTTCTTGAACTGTTGCGAAAGATGCTGTACACTGCTATAACCCATTTCGAAAGCGATATCGCTCAGGTTTTTCTCATCATACCGCAGCAGCTCCTTTACCCGCTCAATACGTTGCAGAATGGCATATTTCTCAATAGTCACCCCCTCTACGGAAGAAAACAGATTGGATAAATAATGATACTCGAGGCCCAGCCGCTCCTGCAGTATTGCCGACAACTTGAATGACTGATCATCGGTATCGTTGCTGTGTACGAGGCCAACAATGGTATTCTTGATCTTTTCTACCAGGCGGGCTTTTTTATCATCCAGCAATTCAAATCCCTGCTGCTCCAGTTTCTGACGCAGCGTTGCCAACTGATCTGCAGACGGCTCCTGATCCAGCTCCACTTCACCTAATTGTATGCGGCGATATGGCAGGCCGGTTTCCTGCAGTTGCTGTATGACCGACATAATACACCGGTCGCATACCATATTTTTTACAAATAATACCATTTATCCACCTTTACAGATGCAAAGTTAATTAATAACACAGCAGCAGAGATTTGGTTACACCCCCCTCCCGAATAAGTCCGTCATGTATAAGGACCTGAAATTTAAAAACCCCAGGCAATCAGTTGATCACCCGGGGCAGGTACACAGAGAAAACTGTCTTTGATTAGCGGGTAATGATCCGCATATTGCCACCCTGATTTGCGCCCAGTCCGGTTTTGCTGAGGCTGTAGGTGAAACTGATCATGGCATAGCGACGCAGGGTATTGACCCTCGAGTCTTCGATATAGTTCTGATTACTATTGCGGCTCACTCCTATATTTTGATTCAGCATATCATTCACTCTTATCTTCAGCTCACCTCTGTTGAACTTCAGCATCTGTTTACTGATAGCGGCGTGCCATAGTGGTACTTTTGTATTGAAGCCTGCTGCCAGCTGATTATTGATATTGTAGGCAAACTCGGTGCTGAAGTGAAAGCCGGCAGGAAGATCCCACTCAACCTGTACCTCATACAGCTGTGAAAAATAACGGGTGTTGAAGGCCTTTTGCAGCGAATAACGGGTATGATTAATATTACCACCAGCTGTAAACGTCAGATTCAGTTTTTCATGCGGGTTCAGGTCAAGGGAAACACGGGGACCTACAGAAAGCATATTGATACCGTTGGCCTGGCCATTGATAAACTGGCGGCTTTTATTGTAAACAGTATTCGTGCCCAGTTGCAATGAGCCTTTCAGGAAACGAATCGGCAGGCTCAGGTTAAGATCGGAAGCAAGTGTATATACGCCATCGGTGTTAACCGGCCGGCTCTTACGTACACCATTACTGAAAACCGAGTCGCTGTTTACAATTTTATTGTCGGTTCGCATGAAATTAATAAACGCGAAGAAGTTTTTATTTTTAAACGGATTTACCCCGGTATAGTTGAACTGCAGGTTGTGCGAATACTCCTGCTTCAGGTCGGGATTACCTTCGCGGATAGCCAGTGGGTTACTGATATCAGGTACGGGCTGCAACTGCTCTACCGATGGCTGGTTGGTTGAAGTACGATAATTGAGCGTAAGGTTTTTGAACCGGGTGAAGTTATATTGAACGCGTGCATTGGGCAGCAGGTTATAGAAAGTCTTACCGATGATGGTATCTTTTATTCCTGAGATCACTTTACCCTCCAGTGTGGAGCGTTGCCAGTTGAGGCCTACACTGTAATTGTATTTACGTTGCTGCGTGCGCAGGCGTATGCCGGCATTATTATAACCATAGGTATTTTTGAAATTATTGGTAAGCGAATCATTCAGCTGATCATACTTACCCGATCCGGCATCATAGTCATACGTAGTCTTGTCGGACCGGCTGCGGGTATTGCTATTGGCCACACTCAGCTCTATTAACGAGCGGCGGAAAAGCGGCTCAGTGTATACCAGGCGGCCAGTATACCCGGTGAGGCTGCTTTCGTTATAACTGCGCTGGTTGATAGAATCGGTACGGTAACGCGTGCCCAGGCGATCATAAAACTGGTTTACTGATTCAAAACGGCTGTCTCCATCACTGTTGTTGAGTGTGGTCTGCAGCGCCAGCGAAAGGGTGCGTCCCTTGCGGCGGAATTTTTTACGAAAGAGGATATCGTTGCTGAAATTGAAGGCATCGTTATTGGTCGCCCGGTTGTTGTAGCCCTCGTTGCTCAACAGGCCATCTTCACCCATCTGTGTATAGTTACTGCTAACGCGGTTGCGCGTTTGCTGATAACCCAGCGATGGATTGACTTTTATAGAATGAAAAGAGTCAATAAAGTAATCAAAACCCAGGTTAAGCCGGTGCGAGTTATTGTTGTTGTCCTGAACAGATTGCTGATTGTATAAGTAGGAGGAGTCGGGTAGCAGATACTGCCGGCGCACATCCGAATTGACCCGGGGGTTGAAGTGATTGTAAAAGTAGTTGCTGGTAAAATCCAGTTTGGTGCCAATGATATTATTATAATTGATACCGCCCCCCCAGATGGTACGGATGCCCCGGTTGTTGTTGCCCATGAGTCCGGCCAGCGAGTTGTCAGACATATTCATACTCACATTACCGCCGCCATTGCGCATCATGCGCGACAGCTCGCCGGTAAAATTCATCATATCCATAAAGGAGAAACCTTCGGTATTGTTATTATTCCCCAACCCTACCACCGACATCTGACGTGCTCCTTTGAATGAGTTTACGTTGAAGCGGCCTTCGAGCCGGTCGCGTGTGCCGCCGCCGGCCATTATTTTTCCAAACACTCCTTTCTTCTTATCCTTTTTCAGCTTGAGGTTGATCGTTTTTTCGCTGTTGCCATCGTCAAAGCCCGTGAGCTGTGCCTGGTCGCTCTGGCGGTCATATACCTGTACCTTGTCGATCGCATCGGCCGGCAGATTTTTGGTTGCCATTTTGGGATCCTTACCAAAAAACTCCTTGCCATCTACCAGTACTCTGTTCACGGTCTGCCCCTGCGCTTTTACTGTACCATCTTTATCTACCTGCACACCGGGCAGTTTTTTGAGTAGCTGCTCTACGCTGGCATTGGGCGGTGTTTTAAAGGAGCCGGCATTGTACTGAACGGTATCACCCACCAGTGTAACTGGCGGTGCCTCACTGCGTACAATCACCTCATCGAGCACCTGGGTGCGGTCATTCATTACCAGCTGACCCAGGTCTGGTTTAGTGACACTGTCTGTTATGGAAAAATGTATACTGCGGTTGTGGTATGCCACGTGGGTAATGAGCAGGCGGTATTCGCCCGTTGCCAGATCGGTAAGTGAAAAACGACCGGCATTATCGGTCATTACAAAGCCCACCAGCGATGAATCCTTTTTTTGAAGTACGGTGACGGTAGCATCTGCAACCGGCCGCTTTGCCAGTGTGTCATAAGCCACCCCCTGTACCGACCCCTTTTGAGAAAAGGCCGGGGCCGCCAGCCATAATAAAACAAAAAGCGTAAAGCAATATCTCATAGCCTGGTTTTTTAATCGGCTACGAAAATATTCGCATTACGCTCCGGCCCGGGTTAATTTGGTTTGGATTAATGTTAATGAAGGTTAAGAAAAGGTAAGGGGTATAAGGTGAAAGGCATATGGCTTTATGTGCAATAGTCAGGACCGGCCTTACAGGCAGTGTCTGATAAATTTAAACTAATCGTATAGTTTTGAACCCTAATATTTTCCTGGCGATCTGCGTTTTACTCCTTATGCCTTTCTGCTCATACCTTCTACCTTACTTAGTCGACCATCTCTCCCCGCTCCGTATCCTCCCGGTCTTTTTCATAAATAAGTACCCGCACCTTCCATTCCATCAATTCGTATTGAAGGGAAACCTCGAGCCGCATTTTATCGGTGATACGATCGGCCTGCTCAAAGCGGAGTACGGTGCTGGCAAATGTTTTTGACTCGGTTGGCTCCTGGTATTTTCCTTTGAGGTAAAAGGTCATTCCATAGTCCATCTTTACCGCCATGTTGTTGAATTTCTGAAAAAGTGATTTAAACCTTGCGCGGGCGGTTTCAAAATCATCTGAGGTAAACATCAATGCCTGCCAGGAGTAAATCTGTTTGTTGGTGGCAGAGTACCGGGTAATGGTTACGCTTTCTGCACCTTGCACAGCCAGGCTGCATTCATAGTTGGTGTACTGAGGGTTTTCGTCTATCACCGCACCCAGCATGCTATTGAACTGATGCGGATAATCACGAATTACTTTTTTCATGTCTGCCGCAAATTCGCCGGCAATAGTTGGTTTAAACTGAGCAAAGGAAGAGGAAAGTGAGAGCAAAAAGAGGCTGACAGCCACTAGTGGTTTTACGAGTTTTTTCACGAGTATGGGATTAAACGGGTTAAATAAGCAGTACAAATATTATAAAATATTCAATTTGTTACATAATTTACCGTAATTAATTACGTTAAACCTTTTATCAAACATATCCAGATATGAAAAACAGAGGCATTGCTCATGCACATGAAGCAGCCAGAATTTATCAACGCTACTACAAACCCTCTTTCAACATCTTGCGTTTACTAAAGTCGGTACTGGCTGTTTTTATTTCCGGATCATCGCCTGCGTCAGGTGGACTCGTCCGTCGCAAATGAGCCTTTTCAGCATTACTAACCCCTTGATTATACTGAAGTCTGCCGCCTTATGGTGCAGACTTTTTTTATTAAAATAAAGAAGCCGGCAGCTGCCGGCTTCTTTATCACATACATATTTATTTATCGGTCTTACTGTACACGTATACGGTCTGCATTACGATTCATCATACGGTTCATACCGGGTCCGCCAGGCATTGTCATTTGCTGACCACCATTGCCCCCCATCTTGTTTAGGTTAAACAGGAAGCTAACCATAAAGTACCGGCGCAACACAATGCTGCGGGTATCCTGCACATAGTTGTCACTGGCTGTACGGGCAATGCTCTGGTTTTGATTCAGGATATCATTTACAGAAAACTTAAGCTCTCCATTTTTCTTCTTAAAGAGCTGTTTGCTCAGACTGGCATTCCACAAAGGAATATTCTGGTTATAACCCTGCGCACGACCGGTATTGATCAGGTAACTGAAGTCGGTAGAGAATATAAAGCTGGCCGGAAGGTTATAGGAGAAATCGCCGGAGTAGGTCTGTGTCCAGTAATCTTCATTCAGATTGGTGTTGACCGTATACTTTACATCATTATATGCGAGGTTGGCACGTACGCCCACATCAAATTTTGTTTTATTGATGTTTATACCCACGCCTTGTGATACATAAGCGGTTTTGGTATAGTTCTTACGGGCACTTACCATGCTCACATCGCGTGTATAGGAAAGATTGTTGGTGATATTTACACTCGATCCTTTCCATTTCGGATTCTTGAAAGGAAGACCAACGGTAAAGAAAGAGTTACCGCGATAATACCCATTCAGGTTCTGATAATTGGTGATCTGTACCGGACCATTTACGGTGATATTATTCACGATCTTATTCTGCGTGGTGCTGAAACTCAGGTTGGCAGCGATCAAACGGAAGGTGAGAATGTTGAAGGTATTGAACCCGATATTGAAATTGTGCGAGAACTCCTGTTTCAGGTTCGGGTTACCGATCTTGATATTAAGTGTATCGGTAGCATCCGGTACATTCTGCAATTGAGATACGCTGGGCTGATTGGTACGTCCGTTGTACGAGAATCGCAGGTTTTTGCTGCGTGTGGGGGTCCAGTTAAAATTGGCTGTGGGGAAGAAGTTGGTATATGACTGGCGGGTAAGCGAGTCTTTCTGCGTCAGCGCCTGGTAACTCTGGCTTTCGAGTGTGGCGCGTTGTACACCTATACCAAACTGATAGTTGTATTTCTTTTCCTGCACCCTGAAGTTGGTACCAAAACGATGGGCAACAAAGCTGTTTTCAAAATTATTAGTCAGGAGCAGATTGGGCGTCTCGTATTTCTGCGAAGAAGGATCAAAATTGTAGGTCTCCTTTTCAGAAGTACTCTTATTCCGTGTATAGGCATAGTTAACTTCCAGCAGTTTATTCAGACCAAATGGTTCTGTATAAGATGTGCTGAACACGTTGTTGTTGGTCGTTGTCTTCTGCTCATTGGTCTGGTTTTGATTCACCGTGCGGTAAAGGATGCCATCCTGAGTATAAAAGTCGTTGTTGGAATAGGTCAGCCCATCGCTGGTGCTGCGGCCGATTGTACCATTCCAGCCGAGTGTAAGCGTACGACCCGTTTTTCCGAATTTGTGGCGAAACAACAGGTTGTTACCCCAGTTGAAACCATCGCGCTCATTCTGGTTATTGGTACGTGCCGTAACAGCCAGAAACTCTTTGGCGGGAATAAGGGAGCTACTGAACGATGTGTCATTGCTATAGCTCTCTGAGTGCTGCAGGGTCAGCGATGGAGTATACAGAATAGAGTTGGCCGAATCTATCTGGTATTCAAACCGCACATTGAACCGGTGATTCAGGTTTTTACTCTGCGAAATACTTTGCTTGTTAAGTGTAACTATTGAATCAGGATAAGTAGTGCGGCGCAACATATCCTGTTGCTGACGTGTGTCTGAATTGGACAGGAAATAGCTGCCTGTGAGTTTCATTTTACCAGCCCATTCATTGCTGTAGTTAAGACCTGCAGAGAGTGATTTGATGAGGCCGGTGCTGCCGCTGCCGCCACCACCGCCACCAAACATGGCGCCCATGCCACCGCGTACCTGCATGCCACCCATCATACCACCACCGCCGCCGCCGCCACCGAATCCGCTAAAACCGCCCATGCTGCTGATGATGTCTGAAAATGAAAAACCCTGCTTATTGATATTATTACCATTAAATAGTATTGAAGTACGCTGATTACCGTTAAAGCGGTTGATGCTCAGGTTACCTTCATAATGTCCTTTGTCGCCATAAGCAACAAGCGCCCGGCCAAAGTAGCCTTTGTTACGATCCTTTTTCAGTTTAATATTAATCGTCTTGCTGCGGCTTCCGTCATCAATCTTGGTAAACTTTGCCTGGTCGCTCATATCGTCAAATACCTGTACACTTTCGATCATATCGGCTGTCAGGTTTTTGGTAGCCAGTTTGGGGTCATTTCCAAAAAACTCCTTACCGTCTACCAGTACCTTTTGTACAGACTCGCCCTGTGATTTTACGTTACCCTCTTTATCTACTTCCATACCGGGGAGTTTCTTAAGCAGATCTTCCGCTGTGGCATTGGGCTGGGTACGGAACCCGCTGGCATTAAACTGTACTGTATCGTTTTTTACAACTATAGGAGCCTCATTGGTTACAATAACCTCACCCAGCATTTTGGTTGCCGGGAAGATATCGCCCAGGTCTATTACTTTCTTTTCATCGGTGATGGCGACCTTCCGCACCGTTTCGCCATAGGTCTGGTGAGAGAGAATCAGGCGGTAGTTGCCATTGCTGAGGCCTTTAATTTCAAAAGCCCCCTGTTTGTTGGTCAATGTAAAAGTAACCAGCGAAGAGTCTTTTGCCTGCTGCAAAGACACGGTAGCATCCGTAACTGGTTGTTTAGAAAGGGAATCGGTCAATTTTCCGCGAATAATACCATCTGTTTTTTGGGCTTGTGCCGCAAAGGATAGTAAAATAAGAGCTAATGCAGTTAGAAATTTTCTCATATAATAATATAGGTATACGAAATTAGACGTAAACAGGCGTAGAAGCCTGCGCCCAATCACGCAAAATGCATGAGAGAATAGATGAACTGCACAAAAGGCTCGGTGAACGGGTTATCAAATGGCCAGCCGGTTGGGACATTAGCTGAACAGGTATTCCACGTCTTCGCGGGTAAGGCTTTTTACAAAGCTGGTATCATCGGCTATCAGCTCCTTGGCCAGGGCCCGCTTTTTCTCCTGCAATTGCAGGATTTTATCTTCAATGGTATCCTTACAGATCATGCGATAGGCAAAAATGTTCTTGGTCTGGCCAATCCGGTGCGTACGGTCAATGGCCTGTTGTTCTACGGCCGGGTTCCACCAGGGGTCCACTATATATACGTAGTCGGCTGCAGTAAGGTTAAGACCCACACCACCGGCTTTAAGAGAGATCAGGAATACACGTACGCTGTCGTCGTTCTGAAAACGCTGGATCGCTTTTTCACGATCGGGTGCCGATGTACTGCCATCAAAATATTCATATTTCACCCCCAGCTCGTCCAGCTTCCCTTTGATCAATGCCAGCATACCCAGAAACTGTGAAAAGATCAGCGCTTTGTGATTGCTGATGTTTTCTGTGATTTCGCGGCCTATCTCTTCGAGTTTGATGGAATGATTTTCGAACTTTTCTTCCTCGTTGAGAATCGCGGGTGAATCGCAGATCTGGCGCAGCTTCATCAGGCCCTGCAGGATGGTAAGCTGTGAGCGCTGAATGCCCTGCTCCTGTATGGTGCCCAGAATTTTATCTCTGAAATCGTTTCTGTAGGCATCATAGATCTTGCGTTGCTCATCTTCCATTTCGCACCACAGGATCATCTCCTGTTTTTCGGGCAGGTCTTTGGCCACCTGCTCCTTGGTGCGCCGCAGAATGAAGGGATAAAGTATTTTACGCAGATGTTCTTTCCGGTCCTGCTCACCAAACTTGTCGATGGGAATGGCAAACTCCTGCCGGAAAAACTCCATCGTACCCAGCATACCGGGATTCAGGAAATGCATTTGAGCAAAAATGTCGAATGTATTGTTTTGCAAAGGCGTACCACTCATGCATAACCGGTGGCGGGCATTGAGCAAGCAGGCCGCCTTGGTTACCTTGCTCGAAGGATTCTTGATAGCCTGGCTTTCATCCAGTATCACATAGTCAAAATTGACACTCATCAGCAGTTTGATATCGCTGCGCAGTGTACCATAGGTAGTGATAGTGACATTATGATCCAGTATCTCTTCGCGCAGCCGGGTGCGGGTAGCACCATGGTGAATGCGGTAGGTGAGCTTGGGGGTAAATTTCCGGATCTCACTCTCCCAGTTATAGATCAGTGTAGTGGGACAAACAACCAGTGCCTTTACCTGACCCTGGCCAATGTCGGCCCGGAAGTGTTCGAGAAAAGAGAGGGCCTGTACAGTCTTACCCAAACCCATATCATCGGCCAGAATACCGCCCCAGTTCACCTCCTTCAGGTAGTTGAGCCATTGAAACCCTGCTATCTGATAGGGGCGCAGGATTGGTTTCAGGGTAGCGGGTGGGTCAATCTCATTGATTGTATTAAACTGACGAAGACGTTCATATTTTTCTTCGAGCTGCACAACGAGCTCTTCTTCATCGCGGTTTTCGTACAGTTCATCAACCACACTCAGATGATAGCGCGATAACTTAAGGTTATTGCTATTTCCTTCGCCCACTCTGAAAAGAAGCGAGTACTTCTTTAACCATTCTTCAGGCAGAATGCCCAGCGTGCCATCATTGAGTTGTACAAACTGCTGTTTATTGGCCAGCGCCCGTTTCACCTCTGCCACCGTCACTTTCTGATCGCCAAATACTATGTCGACTTTGGCATCAAACCAATCTGTATTGCTGCTGATGAAAATGCGTGTTTGCGGTTTAGCGGTATTGAACCGGAAGTTTTTCAGTGCTTCGAAACCAAACACTGGTGTATGCATTTCCTTCATAGCATCCACAAACAAAAAGAACCAGTTGTTTTTTAAAACATCTGTTCCCTTGAGTACCAGCGAGCCGTTGTCTTCATTCACTATAAAGTTGGAATGCAGTGCCTGCAGTTTGGCAATAAATGCATTTTCTGCTTCGCGGTTGCGATGAACGATCAGCAGTTTTTCGCCCTGCGGTACCACAATCTCATCGCGGTCGCGCGATTTGGTTTCATATCCTTTATAGGAAAATGAAGGCTGAAAAACGAGAAAGTCGCCTTTTTCTACAAGAAATAATTTTACCTCGGGGTCACCGTCCTTTACCTCCTGTATCAGCGACCGGTCAAAATCGACTTTATATTCACGCGCCAGCGGCATTACAAATTCCTGCAGGGTCTTACCCCACTCGCCTGCCGGCACCGTTATACGGCCACCGGGAAGAAATTTTTCTACAAGGTGTACCACCTCATTGTTTTTCCATAAAAACAATTGATGGTTGTAAAGAAAAAATAATGGACTCACGCTTTCATTGTCATCCATGTTATACTCCATAATGCCTGCCTGTACCTTACAGATTATCTGGTAGTCGCCATTCTTTTTCACATTAAACTGCGGACGGGCTTCTGCGTCGGCAATTGTGAGCGGCTGCAGGTTGGCTGTCTTAAACGATTTGCCTTCGGGCAGCAGGTAGTATAGTGGCGCTGTTTCGCGCGGAGCAGATAGTTGTTTTAGGCGCGGAAAAAGATACTCGGCCACCAGCTCTTTGGTTTCTGCCGGCAGGTCATCTTCTTCCTGGTGAATGATATTTTCCCATATTCCTGAAAAGGGAGAATTGCGGCTTACAAATTTATTGATCTCCGACTCCTGCAGTTTCCTTAAAAGGGCCAGCAGGGTACGGTCTTCTTCAGGCAGCTTGTCTGTCTCTATATAGCGGCTGATATCTGCTTTTTCGGCCTTGCCGGCAAAACCGTCATTTTTTTCGTTGGGCTCGCCCAGCAGGGCATCGATAGTAAAATGCGGATAAGCCTTTTTATTAAAATTAAATACAAGACCCAGCCGGAGGGATGGGCGTACGATTTCTTCTTCTTCGGGTTCGGCTACTACCGGTTCTTTTTCTTTCACCGGCAGTAATACCGGCCTGTTTGGATTAGCCATAGGTGTCACCCGCTTGATGCTGCTGTCAAGTACACGGAGAAAAGGCTTGCCTTCCTTGTAGGCAAACTCAAACTTACCGGTTAGATCGTCAGAGAGAGAGTAACCATACGCCTCCAGTAATTTATTTTTTTCTTTATCCCAGTTGCGGATGCTGTCAAAGTAATTGGCCCCATATGCATTGAGCAATTGCAAAAACACAATCACTTTGGGAAGACATAGCGGATGATCGGGATCATGATAATCGCAGCTGGTGTCAAAGTTGCGTTCTTCGTTTTTGCGGATCAGTACGGCGTACGATTTGCCATCGAGCATGACGGTAGCTTTCACCATTTCATTTTCGGCCTGCTCAATATTAGCCTTTTGCGTACGCAGATATTTTTCTGCATCCAGCATGGTGGTAGGCGAGCATAGAAGACGCAGTGTTTTGAGATCAATGGTCTTCATCTTAGCCACCGTATGACGCTGGTCATAATGTACCTCTTCTGCCTGCAGATGACCTTTATCGATCATTTCCTGCAGTTGAAATAACGCGGCTGTCTCGTGACGGCAGATGTCGCCAATATTATAGGGGCAGCTGCAGCGAAGTGAAAGCCCTTTTGGATCTTTGAATTTCTGGATATAAACTTTATAGTACGTAGAGTAACTGTCATCCTTCACACGGAATACGGCTGAACCAAAGAGGTCATCATATTCTATCAGCTCTACAAATCCTATTGCATGGATCTTCTTACCGCGTCTGATCACTTCATCAGTTCCATGTGTGTATACGTACTTCAGTAAATGAGGTAATGCCATAAAAACATTTACAGTTCACAATGGACAGCCCCCGTTTTAAAAAGGCTTGTCCCGCCCCCGCTTCGAAAAGGGCAATCGGCAAATGTAAAGGAATGTAAATGGGATTTCCTTGGAAAAACGGGAGCTTTTAAAAAAAATTTTGTTCCGCCAGTACTGCCAGAAAAATTCTTTACCTTGTATGATTTTGCCCGTTCGGGATTAGCCCTGATGGGCAATCAAACGGCCATCTTTATACAATGGCAATACATTGGCAACATCCGGGGTAAGACAAAAGCGGATATCTTCTATAAGACCGAAGCGCTCTACCAGGCGGTGGTAGTGAGTGAGTTTGGGAGCAAAGCCTGTAAGGTTTCCCTTTTGTTTATTATACATCAGCTCGGCCATGAGTGAGCTGTCGCAATGAATGGTAAAATGTTTTTTAATCTGGCTGATAACAGCACCGGCAAACAGGGTGTCTTCGAGATTAAAACGATCTTTCCAGCCGGCACATCCCAGCACTACATTTTTCTTTTCTGCAATCAGAAACTCACATACAGCACTCAGGTTGGGAAATGAGCCGGAAATAATGGTTTCTGCTCCACGGTCGAGCGCCATCTGCAGCAGGCGGGTACCATTGGTAGTGGTAAGCACCAGCGTGCGGTTTTCAATAAAATCACGACCATATTCAAGGGGTGAATTGCCATGAGCCAGACCTTCCGCAATTTTTCCATCCCGCTCCCCGGCAGCAATGCCATCGATGCTTCGGCTGATCTCAATAGCTTTGGGTACTGAGTCGACCGGTATCACGCATTTGGCGCCGTTATGAAGTGCAGATGCAATGGTAGAGGTTGCCCTAAACACATCAATAATAACAACAACACTGTTGCTGAGATCATAAAGGTGTAATAATGCGGGCGATAGCGATGTATGCAGAGAGGGCTTGTTACTCATAATCAAGGCGGCAAAAATAATGTTTTTCGCCGGATGGGCCTCTGCTCACAGGATGAAAGGCCGGAGCATTTACTTATGCAGCAGCTTTTGCCATTTATCCGATTCAGCAAACTCCTTAATAGCCTGATTGCGTTTTTCGAGCAGGATTCTGAGGTAGCGGGTCAGGTAAAGGCGGTTAAAAACACGGCCAAGCATGCCATAGGGAGACTCAAACTGCAGCAGATCAATCATGATGGTACCATTATCGCAGGGTTTGAAATAATGCTCATGACGCAGCTGGCGGAAATCGCCTTCTACCTGCTCATCCACAAACATATCGGTCTTTTTCATTTCAGAAATGCGGCTGCGCAGCAAGCGATTTTTAAACAAATGACGGGCGCGCCAGGTCACCGTTTCATCTTTTTCAATAAGGCCAAAGCGTGTACCGGCCACTGCTTCTTCAGAAAAAGAAGACATCGACTGCTTATGAAGTTCAATACTCCGTGAAAGGTCAAACACCCTGTCTGCCGGGGCAGCAATAAAGGTTGTAAGGTGGATGGTAGGCATTTTCTTCATCTGGCTTTTGATTGTTTGGCAATCTCCCCCACAGCAAAAATCCAACCACACCCGCTTCTATCAGGCAAAAGGAATACGCACTACGCGGGCGAGCAGTAATTTATCACGCACTTTTATGAAAATTTCCGTGTCAATGGCAGCATAGGCGGTACGAACATATCCCATACCAATGGCTTTGCCCAGGCTTGGTGACTGTGTACCACTGGTTACCACACCAATAGTTGCTCCCAGCTGATCCTTGATTTCGTATCCATGGCGGGGAATGCCACGGTCAATCATTTCAAAACCTACGAGCTTGCGCTCCACGCCATCGGCTTTTTGCTGCTGCAGGATATGGCTGGCAGTAAATGTTTTGGAAAATTTGGTGATCCACCCCAGGCCTGCTTCGAGCGGCGATGTGGTATCATCAATATCGTTTCCATAAAGGCAATACCCCATTTCCAGACGCAGGGTATCGCGAGCACCCAGGCCAATGGCGCGAATACCGGCAGCAGCACCGGCTTCAAATATCGCATTCCAGATACGGTCCGCATCGTCTCCTTTGTCTTCAAAATATATTTCCACCCCACCAGCTCCGGTATAGCCGGTAGCACTTACCAGCACATTGTCGACTCCCGCAAAACGGCCTTTTACAAATGTGTAGTATTTGAGATTGAGAATGTCCATGTCTGTAAGCGACTGCAGAATGCGTGTGGCATTGGGACCCTGTATAGCGAGCAAACCTGTCTTATCAGAAATGTTATGCATTTCTGCGCCGTTTGTATTGTGGCGGCTGATCCAGTTCCAGTCTTTTTCGATGTTTGATGCATTTACCACCAGCATATAGGTTTTATTAGGCTCAATGCAATAAACCAGGAGGTCATCTACAATACCACCTTCATCATTGGGCAGACAGCTGTACTGCGCCTGGCCGGCAGTGAGCTTTGAGGCATCATTGCTGGTAACACGCTGTATAAGATCAAGTGCCCGATCACCCTTCAGGATAAACTCGCCCATATGGCTTACGTCAAAAACACCGGCATTTTTTCGTACAGCAGCATGCTCATCGTTGATGCTGGTATAGCTGATGGGCATGTTGTAACCGGCAAAGTCAACCATTTTGGCTCCGAGGGCAATGTGTTTTTCCGTAAAGGGCGTATTCTTCATAAATGCATTTTGATGCGCAAAGGTAAGATTAAGGAGCTAACGGTTGTTGGCCGTTCGTCGTTTTTACAAAAAGAGAAAGCCCTGTTGCCAGGGCTTGCCCACCCGATCGACATCGGGCTCAACTTCAACCGAATTTATACTAGAAGCTTTTCAGCAGCGAAAAAACGGTGGGTGATCCTATTTCGGTGATCACATCTTCTTTTCTCACTGCTGTACGGCCAGTTTCTTCTGTAGTTTCATCAAGCTGTTCGCGACTACCGGAATCATTACTATAGCGATAGCCATCTTTTATCTCAGCCTGTTTACCATTGGTATCTTTCAGCGTGCGATCGGCCTGCATGGTATACTCCACATCGGGTTGCAGTTGAAAGCTTCGGTCTTCGTCCCACTCAATACCCACCACACGACCGCGGCGATAGCTGCGTTTTACCCTGAAATCGTTCAGGTTGAGTTTTCTGAAAAGCGTACGGTCCAGGGTGATCTTTTTTCCCACAGGTACTTCAATATCCAGCACCACATGCTGCAGACGGTATTTGCTGTTTTTGTCCACAGCAAAGCCATTGCCCAAATCGAGCAGGTTGCCATTTGACTGCACTCGGTACTGGATATGTGACGCACGTTCACGGGCTGCGGTTACAGTATTTCCATAAGCCACTTTGCGGATGGTTACATGATAATTGCTGTCGGGGCTTTTATCTACGTTGAGTGATACAAAAGTGAGCTTGAGGGTATCATCGCTCAGGTCCCAGCCACCACCATCATCATTGATCCAGTTGTAGCGACCCTGGTATTCCAGCTCGGGCTCCGATACCAGCACGGTCATTTTGCCGTTGGCGGGCTGCTGTATGGTTTGTGTTTCCAGTACCTGACCTTCTGAGCTCAGATCGCGCGTCACACTGGAAGCAAACATTACCACACATACCCATCCAAAAGCCCAGAGTGTACCAAACACCCAACCCAGGTAACTGCCGCGTGACCGCACATTCATGATCCTGCGTACCACCCATACAATCAGCGCTATCAGGGGTATTATCAGGAAGAAAATAAGCGTACCCCAACCCCAGAGCTGCTGCCATTTGCTGGTCCATAAGAAATTATTGACCGGCCACCAGGCAATGCCACCAAACAGCAGGGCCAGCAGGGCTACAAACAGCGCAAAGGCAATAGTACCCGCAATGAACAGGAAAAAGGCTTTGAACAGTACACCAATGGCATGACCCAGGCCGGTACCACCCCTGCGGGCTGTTTCACCGACTTCTGAAGCAAAACTGCGGCCACGGGTTTGTGCAAAGTCGCGGGCACGCTCGCTGAAGTTTTGTGCTGATTCACGCACTTCTTCGCCCCAGTCTTTCATGCGGTCGCGCATATTGCCCATGCCTTCCTGCACATTTTGTCTGATAGAGTTAACATCAACCTTTTCGCCACGCATTTCCATTTTTTCATATTGGGTACGGGCTTCGGGCAATACGATCCAGAGAATGATATAGGCCAGTGTAAATGTGCTGGTAAGTGAGCCGAATACAATGTTGGGGAAGAAATCGAAATTATGACCCCAGCTAAACCAGTCGAGCATGCTCAGCACAATACTGAGAATAAGGGGCGCAGCAAATATCAAACGCACATTGGTGGTGCGTACATTGAAATACGCAGCCAGGCCGCCGGCTACCCCGCCCAGCACACGATCATCGGGGTTGCGGTACAGGCGTTTGCCGCCGTAACTATCGAGATCACGTGTGGGTAGTATCATCCAAAGCAGGATATAGATCAGGAAGCCCAGGCCAAAACCACCAAAGGTGACGATGGCAAAGAGTATGCGTACGATAGCAGGGTCTACATTCAGGTAATTGGCAATACCGCTACACACACCTGCGATAAACTTATCGCTGGTATCACGATAAAGACGTCCCTTTGCCCGGCGTGATCCCTGATTGCTGTATTCCTGGCGCGGACCCGATTGCTGCGACTTTGACTGATTATCGGTTTCTTCTTCGACTGCATCGAAGTCTTCCGGACGGCCCATGCTGCGAATGATCTCTTCCACATCTGCATCTGTGATAGCTGCAGCACCTTTGCATACCTTATCATTCATCAATTCGGCCAGCCGGCTTTCAATATCATTAATGATTTCATCACGACCCTCTTCATTGGCAAAATAGCGGCGCAGGCTCTCGATATAATCCTGCAACTTTTCATAGGCAGAATCCTCTATCGGTATTACGCGACCACTGAGGTTGATGTTAATAATCTTTTTCATGTCGGGAATATTTTGGTTGAAGTCTAATTGATGGGGTTAGTCGAATTTTTGCTGGTGAGTGCATTTACCCCGTTTGACAACTCATTCCAGGTTTGTTCCAGTTCTTTATAAAACTGTTCGCCTTTTTCTGTGAGCGAAAAGTATTTGCGGGGAGGGCCTGAATTACTTTCTACCCAGCGATACGTGAGCATATCTGCATTTTTCAGCCGGGTGAGCAACGGGTAAAGTGTTCCTTCCAGGATCTGGAGATTGGCGGCCCGCATCTCCTCTACTATATCACTGGGGTAGGCCTCACCCCGGCGAATAATGGAGAGAATGCAAAACTCCAGTATCCCCTTCCGCATCTGGCTCTGTGTGTTCTCTATATTCATACAACTAGGTTTGTTAAATGCAACTGGCCGGTTCGGGCTTCAGGGCCGTGTTCTTTTCACCTCGGTCTACCCTTTCCTGCCAATCACAACACAAATCTAAGGTGAAATATGGTACTATGCAACACATAGTACCATATTTTTAAAGGTAACTTTTAAAGCCTACGGCCTTTCGTACAACTATTTATATGATTTTCAATAAAATATGTGTATAAGCGACTTGTGTTCTTTTTTTACATTTGGGATAAATGGAGAAAAAAACAGATGAATGGGGGTTAAAAGTCAGGGAAATGGCCGGTCTGTGGGCTACCATTCGACTTCAACAGAGCAGGCCCGCGAAGCATCGCGGGCCTGCAATTATGGAGGTGCCTGCCACTGATCACCGATCACCTACCACCAACCTCAATATCTCCTTATCCGTCTCATCCGGCGACAGGATCATATATTTCTCTACTTTATTGATCAATGCTTCATCCATGGCATTTATTACCTGACTGTAACTGGCATTTGCTGTTGGCTTTATCAGCAACATCAGGCCCGCACGACCTTCTTTAAATACGCCCGGCTCATCGAGCCATTTCTGCAATGTCCGGATCGCATCTCCCACGCCTCCTCTGGGAGAGAAACTACTTTGCTTTGCGAGTTTTTCTTTCAATGCCTTATCTGCCGGACCATGATAATAAGCAATGCGGTTATCGCCATCAATAAGAATCGTAAATGCGGCCGATTCGCCCAGGTGAGACGGCGGTCCCTCTTTAGGCATATTAAGGCGTGTAACTGATGGTTTGCTGAGCTCAGTTGTCATGACAAAAAAAGCAACCAGCAAAAAGCCCAGATCTACCATAGGGGTCATGTCGATCCGTAAATTATTCTTTTTCATTCGGGCAACACCTGCTCGTTGCCTTGCTGGCGCAGAGGTTTCGTTAATAGTGGCCATACTTAATTTTTCAATTGAGATGGTACGTTGATCCTTTTCCACACTTTTGTCAGCCCTCCGGCTGACCGGAATCATGCCGCACAGGCATTGTTATTGCTAGCTTTACGGTATAAATCTTTTTTGAAATGAAGACCATCATTGTTCCAACCGACTTTTCTCCCGCTGCCATCAACGCTATGAATTATGCGGCCGATATGGCATTGCAGATAAATGCCAGTTTAATGCTGGTAAATATTTACCAGATTCCTGTTGCTGTTACCGATACTCCACTGGTAATGGTATCTGTAGAAGAACTGCGCAAAGGCGCAGAAGATCGCCTGGCCGAAATGAAACAGGATCTTACACATGTTACCTCCGGTAAACTTAAAGTTTATACCGAAGCCATCCTCGGCGATGTGGTAGACGAGTTGCAGGAGCTTTGTGAAAAGATCAACCCCTTTGCAGTGGTAATGGGTTCAATGGGACATACAGCGCTGGAGCGCACACTCTTTGGCAGCACAACCCTCACTGTTATAAAACACCTGAGATGGCCGGTCATTGCAGTGCCCAAAGGAAAGGAATATGGTGCCGGCATCCGCAAAATCGGACTTGCCAGCGATTTTAAAGAGGTAGTGGACAGCGTACCGTTTGCTGCTATTAAAGATTTTGTATCCACTTTCAATGCAGAGCTGCATGTACTAAATGTGGACTATGAAAACAAACAATTCAAGCCCGATACTCCCGAGCAGTCTGTACTGCTGCACACCGAACTGGAGTCGCTGAAACCACAATATCATTTCATTGAGCATCCTGATATCGAAGACGGCATTAATGCCTTTGCAGAAAAAAATAATCTCGATATTATCATCGCCATACCGAAACGACACAAACTACTGGAGGGATTGTTCCGGAAAAGCTCTACCCGACAGCTGGTGTTTGAATCGCACGTACCAGTGTTGTGTATGCATTGATAAAAAAAGAGGTCCGCGATGCGGACCTCTTTTTTTATTCTTCGTTTCTGCTGTTGATTAAAATTCTGCGTTCTTGGGTGTGCGCGGAAAAGCGATTACATCGCGAATGTTGGACATGCCGGTCACAAACTGCACCATACGCTCAAAGCCCAGGCCGAAACCTGCATGTGGCACTGTACCAAAACGGCGTGTATCGAGGTACCACCAGAGCTCTTCGGTAGGTATGTGCATCTCTTCCATACGCGCTACCAGGCGATCGAGCCGCTCTTCACGTTGTGAGCCGCCTACAATTTCGCCAATGCCCGGCGCAAGTATATCCATCGCAGCTACGGTTTTGCCATCATCGTTCTGACGCATATAAAATGCTTTGATGGCAGCAGGATAGTTGGTAAGGATCACAGGCTTTTTAAAATGTTTTTCTACGAGGTAGCGCTCATGCTCGCTTTGCAGGTCCATACCCCAGCCGGTGATGGGATACTGAAATTTCTTTTTCTTATTATGATTGCTCTCGCGCAGTATGTCGATTGCTTCGGTATATGTGAGCCGCTCAAATTCGTTATTGACAACAAACTCGAGTTTTTCAATCAATCCCATTTCGCTGCGTTTGTCCTGAGGCAGTTGTTTCTCTTCATCAACGAGGCGCTGCGCCAGGAACTCAAGATCTTCGCGGTTGTGCTCCATCGCATACCGGATCAGGTATTTGATAAATGCTTCGGCCAGGTTGGCATTGTCTTCGAGATCATGAAAAGCCATCTCCGGTTCAATCATCCAGAACTCAGCGAGGTGACGTGCGGTATTGGAGTTTTCTGCACGGAATGTGGGACCAAATGTATAGATCTCACCAAAGGCGGTTGCCGCCAGTTCTCCTTCCAGTTGTCCGCTCACGGTAAGGTTAGTTGAGCGGCCGAAGAAGTCTTCTGAAAAATCAATACTGCCATCTTCCTTACGTGGTGCTGTACCATCCAGAGGCAATGTGGTTACTTTAAACATTTCACCAGCACCTTCTGCATCACTGGCCGTGATGATAGGCGTATGCATATATACAAATCCACGCTCATTGAAAAACTGATGTACGGCAAAGGCGAGTGCATGGCGTACACGGAAGACTGCACCAAATGTGTTTGTACGAAAACGCATATGCGCCTGCTCACGTAAAAATTCAAGACTCTGCCGCATCGGCTGAATTGGAAATTTTTCCGGGTCGCTGTCGCCCAGTACTTCTATAGTGCTGGCAACAAGGTCCATCTTCTGTCCCTTGCCCAATGAAGGTTTTGCATTGCCAGTTATTTTAAGTGCCGCTGACCTAGTAATCCGTTTCAGTAACGTCTCATCGAACTTTCCCAACTCTACAACGATCTGTATATTCTGATTGGTAGAGCCATCATTAAGTGCAATAAACTGATTGTTGCGAAAGGACTTTACCCAGCCCATAACGGTTACTTCCTGACCCGCCGGCTCCTGTGCCAGCAGGGCTTTAATTTTGATTCGTTTGTTGAACATAATGTGAAAATTGGGATAGCAAAGATAGCTACCAAAAGCTCCCGAATGCAAGGTTTTCAAGCCTTTGCCGGGGTTTTGAGGTATTTTGATACCATCCAAATATTTTTGTTTTTACGAAATTCTGCGTATACTTGCAGCGGAAAGACGACTGGTTAGTTCTACAACTCCCTTAGATAAGCTCATCAGGTTTTCCCATTTCCATTCAAAATAAACTCAACCTTTTTTCATTTTTTTCAGACTTGTGATCAAGGCTTTGTGTTAAACTTCAAGACTTTGTATGTACGATATTCTGCAACTGAACGATATGCTCGTTCCTGAACTGCTGGACATTGCCGAGCAGCTCAACATCCCCAATGCTAAAAAGTTAGATAAGCAGGAGCTGGTATACAAGATTCTGGACAGCCAGGCCATTGCCGGCTCCAAAGGATCTGCCGCCCCCGAAGAAAAAGGTAAGCGTAAGCGTATCATTAAAGCCAGCACAGGCATTACTACCGAAGAAGCTGTTGTGGAAAACACCGGCGGCGAAGAAGAGAAGAAGGTGGTTAAAAAAGCTGCCGCTGCTCCCGCCCCACCCAAAAAAGATGACAAAGGTGGCCCGCAGAAAAGAGGCCGTAAAAAAACAGAAGAGAAAGAAGAACAGGTAGCCGAAGCCGCTGCCCCCGAAACACCTCCCGCAGCTGCCCCCGCTCCTGCACCCGCTGCACCAGCAGAAGAACAGGCTCCGCAGCCACAACAACCTGAAGCCCCCGCCCCCAACAAAGTATATCCTCAACGCCGCGAACAGCAGTTCAACATCGAATTTGACGGCGTTATTCTTTCTGAAGGTGTACTTGAAATGATGCCGGACGGTTATGGCTTCCTCCGCTCATCTGATTATAACTATCTCTCTTCTCCCGACGACGTATATGTTTCTCCTTCACAAATAAAACTCTTTGGATTGAAGACCGGCGATACCGTACAGGGTGCCGTTCGTCCTCCCAAAGAAGGTGAAAAATATTTCGCCCTGCTTAAGGTTGATGCCATCAATGGTAAGAGCCCTGAAGAAGTTCGTGACCGTGTGCCTTTTGACTATCTTACTCCGCTCTTCCCCTTCGAAAAGCTTAACCTTTTTACACAGCCCAACGATTACAGTACCCGCATTATGGATCTCTTTACTCCTATCGGTAAAGGACAGCGCGGCCTGATCGTTGCCCAGCCCAAAACCGGTAAGACCATGCTCCTCAAAGCAGTGGCCAACGCCATTGCCGCCAACCATCCTGAATGCTACCTCATGGTAGTACTGGTAGATGAGCGCCCTGAGGAAGTAACCGATATGGAAAGAAGTGTACGTGCCGAAGTAATTGCCTCTACCTTCGATGAGCCCGCAGAGAAACACGTAAAGGTTTCTACCATTGCCCTGCAGAAAGCCAAGCGCCTGGTAGAGTGCGGTCACGATGTTGTGATCCTGCTCGACTCGATCACCCGCCTTGCCCGCGCCCACAATACAGTAGCTCCGGCCTCCGGTAAAGTACTTTCCGGTGGTGTGGAAGCCAACGCCATGCAAAAGCCCAAACAATTCTTTGGCGCCGCCCGTAAGATCGAAAACGGTGGTTCACTCACGATCATCGCCACAGCCCTGGTAGATACGGGCAGCAAAATGGATGAGGTGATCTTTGAAGAGTTTAAAGGAACCGGCAACATGGAGCTTCAACTCGATCGCCGCCTGGCCAACAAACGCATCTACCCCGCCATCGACCTTACAGCCTCTTCTACACGCCGCGACGACCTGCTGCTCGACCGCGATGTACTGCAGCGTATGAACCTGCTGCGGGTTTACCTCACGGATATGAACACCGAAGAAGCGATGCGCGAACTGCAGAACCGTATGAAGGGAACCAAGAACAATGAAGAGTTTCTGGCGAGCATGAACCGCTAAGAAAACGTATAATTCCGCAAGGATCAATGAATAAAAGCCTCCTTTCCGGAGGCTTTTTTGTGCCCGTATATACCATGGTGACCGGCTTATCCGTTATTAATACTCATTTTCCTTTGTAAAAAACCATACTGGCTCTTATCATGAGAACCTTTGTCCTGATCTCCCTTTTTGTTGGGGCTGTCCTCACCGGACGGGCCCAAAAGTCGGTGACCGGCCTCTGGACCGGAACACTTACCAACGACAGCACAACCGCACGCCAGGATCAGTCTTTCGAGATCGCCCTTACCCAGTATAAAGAAAAAGTGTACGGCTACTCCCGCCGCACATTCATTGTAAACGACACCCTTTATTATGTCCTGAAAAGAGTAAAAGGCAAAGTAGATGGTGATATCTGTGAAGTAACCGATGACGAATATATTTCCTATAACTTTCCGGGGCAGGTAGACAAGGGCGTAAAAGTAACCTACTACTTCCATCTCAACCAGCACGACAGTACCTGGTCGCTTGACGGACGCTGGAGCACTAATCGCGTTAAGCGGAATTTCTACGCCATGAGTGGCACTGTAGCAATGCGTGAAGAAACCAACCTCGACAACTCAAAGCTGTTTGCGCATATGGAAGAGCTGAGAATAGCCAAAGAGGTTCCTTTTTATGCTGCTTATAAAACACCCGCTGCACCTCCTACCGCATCGCCCGCTTCCAAACCGGTTACCAAACCAGCAAATACGGAACTGGCCCGTGCTGAAAAACAAGCACCCAAACAGGAAGCCGTAAAACCAGCAAAAAACACCCGCAGAGAAGAGAACGAACAGAAAAAACAAACCGCTGCAATCAGTGCAACTGCAGAAAAGAAAGCAGACGACTCCGATCAAAAACAGGCTTTTTCCAAAACGGTTTCAGATAGTAACCCGTCTTCGAACACTGATACAAAACAGGTACAAACAGAGATTGCCGTCACCCCTGCAGGTAAGAAACAACCGCAGGAAACAAAAATCAACACATCACCTGTTGCTGTTAACAGTACCCCGGTTGTAAGCGCCCCAGCTGCACCCCGCAATCCGGCAGCGGCCGAATTTGTACACGAACGGACCGCAGCAGCGCCGCAGGTGGTGAACTTCCGGTCAGACAGTCTCTCACTTGCCCTTTATGACAATGGAGAGATTGATGGCGATACGGTGAGTGTACTACTCAACGACGAAATCATACTGGCCCGCCAGGGCCTCAAGGCTTCTGCTATTAAAAAGACAATACAAATCCCTGCCGATAAAGACGAAGTGAGGCTGGTGCTGTATGCAGAAAACCTGGGACGTTATCCTCCCAATACCGGTCTGCTGGTCGTTCACGATGGCGATGATGTATACCAACTCCGCTTTACTGCTGATCTGCAGCAAAACGCCGTGATAGTGTTTAAGCGTAAACAGAAATGAGTTAATTTGGATGAAGCCATTCATAACCACCATGAGCCGCTTCATCCTGTTACTTTTCCTGATTAGCTGTGCACAACCGCTATGGGCCCAGCGCATTCAGCGCAGTACCGTTTACTCGCCCCAAATAAAAGACAGTTTCCTTCTACAGGTTCGCCTCCCCAAAGGATATAAGCCGGGAATCGCCTATCATCATATTTATGTGCCAGATGGATCATTGAAAATGGGAAATTATATCCTGGGCAAAGACAGCAGCTGGCGGGCCGATGTTCCGGAAAACTGTATTATCATCAGTATTGCCCATACAGGCAACTGGCATGAGCAGCGGCAAAGGGATTTTCTGCCTTCCGATGCCGGCGGATACAGCGACAAAAACTTCGGTCATGCCCGGCATTTTTATCTTTTCCTGAAAAACACATTGATGCCTTCGGTACGACGCCAGTACGGCGCTTCAAAAAGCGCAGCATTTATTGGCCATTCGTTCAGCGGGTTGTTTTGCCTGTATACGCTTTTCCAGGAAGATAAATTATTTGACCGGCATTTTGCAATCAGTCCGTCTGTCTGGGCCAACAACCGGGAGTTGCTTAAAATAGAAAAGCTGCATGCCGTTAAGAGCAAGCAGCTTTCGGGTGAAGTATCGTTACTGGCCGGCGGTCTTGAAGTATTTAATAAGGTACTTTCATCGACACGGGAGTTTTATGATACTACGCTGGCCAGAAAATACCTGGGTTATAAGGTCACGTTTGGTACGATCAACAATGCCAATCATTATTCCATCATCAAGCCTGGTGTTGATCGCGCCCTCGCGAGTTTTAAAAATTAACTTACCAGCGCATCAATCTTTGCCGACAGTTTACGGTCTTTATCAGTCACCACATCTCCGGCATCGTGTGTGCAGAGCCAGATCTCTACCGTATTCCACACATTCTTCCATTCCGGATGATGATTTGCTTTTTCGGCTTCCAGTGCTACCCGCGTCATAAAAGCAAACGCTTCGCTGAAATCGGCAAACTGAAATTTTCTGTACAGTTTATTTCCGGCTTCTGTCCACATAATTTGAATTTTTAAAAGACGAGGTGCTCTTTATTTTTTATTTTTTCATGAGTCAGCTCCACTACAAGTTGTACGCCCGAAATTGATCTGATGGCATTGATATGTTGCTGAAGGTCTTCACTGCTTACAATGTCATCTTTCATGAGCCATAAAAAGTCAAGGTGTTTGAACTCAGGTAGCAGGTACTCCCCTTCATGCTGATTCTTGTACAGATAGTGTGCCAGCGATCCTGTTGGCTCGAGATATTCAAAAACTGAAAAAAAATAATCGCGTCTTTTCTTCTGTAGCCTGATCTCAATTTCATGATTGATGCGGAAATCGACGCCCAGCAAATTATTAAGCTGCCAGCAAAACTGGTAGTCTTTTACGGGGGCCATTATTCCCAGCAACCGGCTGTCTTCAAAAAAAGCTTCAGCCAGGTCATGGTTGTTGATAGAGAGTTTCAGACTTTTATCAGACACGCCTCGTTTTTTATTTTTTATTAAAACTGTACTTCCGCCTGCATATCCGTATTTCCACGTTTGAATTTGACTACCGTTTTTTCGCCTTTGTTGAATTTACCAAGAGCCTGCATATAACTTTCTACCGAGCTTACCTTATGATCACCAATCTGGGTTATCACATCTCCGGCTTTCAGTCCGGCACGGGCTGCAGGGCGACCATCTGTTACTCCATCGGCACGCAATCCATTACCACTATAGGTATAATCCGGCATTATGCCCAGTGTAACCTTAAACGCAGTAGAGCGTGCCTGCTCTTCTCTTGTTTTTAAAAATCCAAGTTTCTGATTTTGTTTATCCAGTTTGGCGATCAGGTTGCTTATGTAATTTACGATATGCAGCTCACCTTCATAATTGATTCGGTCTGCATCATCGGTGGGGCGGTGATAGTCTTTGTGCTGGCCGGTGAAAAAGAAAAGTACGGGAATATCTTTCCGGTAAAAAGAAGTATGATCGCTGGGGCCGGTACCGCTTGAATCAAGTTTTATCGCAAACGGCAGTTTCTTTTCCTGCGGATTGATGACGGTAGACCAGGTAGCAGAAGTGCCATATCCGCCTATAGCGAGGGTATGTGTGCTATCACTCAGCCGGCCGATCATATCCATATTGATCATATAGTTTACCGACTTCAGATCTACCGTTGGATTCTCGGTATAATATTTACTGCCATAGAGCCCCAGTTCTTCGCCGGAAAATGCCAGCAACAGGTAATTGCTGTTTTTTGACTTGCTGCTTTTGAGAATACGTCCGAGCTCAATAAGTGCGGCGGTGCCGCTCGCATTGTCATCGGCACCATTATGTATCAGGTGCTCGCCGGTGCGGAGCATGGAGTTACCGTCTTCGCCATAGCCCAGGTGATCATAATGCGCACCCAGCACTACGGTAGAGGGGGCCCCATTATCAATATATCCCACTACATTATAACCTGTTCGTTTTGCTTCGGCCAGTTTTACATTCAATTTAAGCTGCAGGCTGGCAGTGGGGTCATTGAAAAAACGGGTAGCGGCTTCTTTTTTAACGTAAATGACAGGAAGGGGTAGTGTGGCAGATTTATCCTTACCATCAAAGCGAAGCTGGTCATTTATATCAGACGTATTATATAATATGATCGCCGTGGCCGCTTTATCAAACGCCTTACGTGCGTTGTTACGGATATACTCCTGCACATCAAAATGCGGGTTCTGGCGATTTTCTTCCAGCACGTCCCGAAGGTTTACAAACCAGGGCATATCTGCTTCCTGTAAAGCTATGGCGGGTTGCGCTTCTACCGCTTTCCCGGCGCTGTAGGGTAATGGAAAAAAGTCTTTATCAACAGTAAGCGCTGTGCCATTAACCGAAAAAAAAGTAGATGGGTCGATTTTTTTCCCTTCATTCACTTCAAATGCCTGGTAATATTCATTGCTGCCTTTTGGCGCAATGCCCAGTGCAGAAAATTGAGCACTGATATATTCCATAGCCTGTTTTTCACCCGGTGTGCCTGTTCTTCTCCCTTCCAGTTTATCATCGGCCAGCAGGCCGATATGAGAACGCAGGTTGGCAAGGGTTAACTTATCAGCTTTTTTAAGTTTTTGGGCCAGGCCCTGCTGTACTGTCAATAACAATAAAAGGGACGCAGAAACACGAAACAGATTCATAGCGGGTAAAATTTGTAGTGCAAAGGTATTGATGCCAGTAGTTTTTTGGCGATTTAGCCAGCTTATTCTGGCGGGCGGCAAGTAAGAACAATTTGCGGGTTACTTTGTCATTTAATCGTAATTCGTAAACGCATCTAGTCCCCGCACTCTATTTTTGCAGCCTTTTACAGCCAGATTTGAAAAAGAAACCGCTTCATATTGCATTGGTTGGTAATCCCAACAGTGGAAAAAGCTCTCTTTTCAACAGCCTTACAGGGCTGAACCAAAAAGTGGGTAATTTTCCCGGCGTAACCGTCGACAAACGTACCGGCCACAGCAGCCTGGCTGGTACAGATGCCCAGATCATTGACCTGCCCGGTACTTATAGTCTTTATCCGCGTCGCCTCGATGAGTGGGTAAGTTATAAAGTGCTTTTGCAGCAGGATGCTGGTATCAGTACCGATGTAATAGTGGCGGTGGCCGATGCCAGCAATCTGAAACGCAACCTGCTTTTTGCCACGCAGCTGATCGATCTCAAAATGCCCGTGGTACTGGCGCTGACCATGATGGACCTGGCGCAAAAAAAGGGAATCCATATTGATCTGGCGGCTCTGGAGCGGGAACTGGGTGTCCCTGTTGTGGCAGTAAACCCACGCAAGCAAAAGGGCATTGCGCAGCTCAGAAAAGCAATTGAGCAAACCGCACAGGGCCTGTACAAGCCCCCCGTCAATGATTTTATTGATATAAAAGGACTTGCTCCGGCTGCAGTAGATGCTGTAAAAAAATTATTTCCTGGCCTTAGCGATTATGGCGCCATTCATTACCTGATCAATCATGAATCTTTTGACCTGGACAGACAGACACAGGAGCAGATTGAGGCAATAGAGGTAAACAACCAGTTTAACCCTACCAAAACACAGGCCGAAGAGATTCTCAATCGTTATAGCCGAATCCGCCACATTATGCAGCAGGCCGTAAGTGAGCCTGATCCCCGGCAGCAATCCCTTTTTACTGAAAAGCTGGATAATATTTTACTGCACCGGCGCTGGGGTTATGTAATTCTGCTTGCCGTGCTTTTTTTGTTGTTTCAAAGCGTGTTCTGGCTGGCTACCTTTCCCATGGACTGGATCGATGCCGGCACGGCATCGTTTAGCAGCTGGCTTGGCGATATACTTCCGGAAAACAACTGGACCGACCTGCTCATCAATGGCATCATTGCCGGCCTTGGTGGTATCATCATATTTATACCACAGATCGCTATTTTGATCGGACTCATCACCATACTGGAGGACACTGGTTATATGGCACGCATCAGTTTTCTGACCGACCGGCTTATGCGTACAGTGGGGCTCAACGGAAAAAGTGTGATGCCCATGATCAGTGGATTCGCCTGCGCCATTCCGGCGGTAATGAGTGCCCGCAGCATCGAAAACCGCAAGGAGCGGCTGCTTACTATTCTCATCACTCCACTCATGAGTTGCTCGGCACGCCTGCCGGTATATACCATACTGATCGGGCTGGTTATTCCCAATAAATACCTGTTTGGTTTTATTGGGCTGCAGGCCCTGGTCATGCTGGGACTTTATATTCTTGGTTTTGTGATGGCGCTTATTGTTTCGTATGTAGCCAAGTGGTTTATTCATATCCAGGAAAAAAGCTTCTTTATACTGGAGCTTCCTATGTACCGTTCACCACGCTGGAAAAATGTGTTGCAAACCATGTTTGATAAAGCCCGCATTTTTGTGGTAGATGCCGGTAAGGTAATTATGGTTATCAGCCTTCTGCTGTGGGCGCTCAGCTCTTTTGGACCCAGGGGAGAAATGCATGTGGCTACTGAGCGTTATGAGCAGGCGCTCGCACAACCAGGTGCAGATACTACCACGCTTGAAAATGAATATGCCAATGCCCGTCTCGAAAATTCATATATCGGCCATTTTGGTAAATCCATTGAGCCGGTAATACAACCATTGGGGTATGACTGGAAAATAGGTATTGCTCTGCTCACTTCTTTTGCAGCTCGTGAAGTATTTGTAGGTACAATGGCTACACTCTACAGTGTGGGTGGTGAAGAAAATGAAGGTCCTTTGAAAGAAAAAATGAAAGCGGCCGTTCGCAGCGATGGCACTCCGGTATATACACTGGCCACAGGAGTTTCACTGCTTCTGTTTTATGTTTTCGCTATGCAGTGTATGAGTACGCTTGCGGTAGTAAAACGTGAGACCCGCAGCTGGAAGTGGCCAATGATACAGCTGGTTTATATGACCTGCCTGGCTTACCTCATGAGTTTTATTGCTTACCAGGTCCTGAGCTGACCGGTCAGGGTTGTGGCGCACGCCATTTATCGCGCGGTTCATAATGCTGATATACCAACGCGGAAAGTTTTCGCGCCAGCGTCCATGCCTCGTTGCTGCGCTGCCAGCTAATGTCTTTATTGTTTTTGGTAAATATGCAAAAGATATACGGATTGTGCGGTGCATTTACCAGCAGCACTTCACTTCTTGCCGCATTTACACAACCATTTTTACTAAACACTTCTATAGTGGGTGGAATCTGAGAAATAGCTTCGGCCTCATCCCAGTAGTTACGTCCGAGGCAACGCATTATACGATCGCAGGCCGCTGGTGTATATAGTTTATTTGTATAAATCAATTCAAACAGGCGGGCAATCTCTGCAGGAGTTGTTTGCCCCCAGCCATAGATGCTGCGGTTGGGCTCTCGTCCGGGAGTGCGTGAATTGACCCTTGTTTGCCTAAGACCGGCACTATCCAGAATTTCATTGATGCGTGTGCCTGTACCGGCCAGCTTTTGCAACCAGAGGCTGGCTGTATTATCGCTGGTAGTAAGCATGAGCATGATAATTTTTTTCAGCAGGATGGGTTCGCCGTCTTTGAAAGACCCCAGAATATCTTCTCCTTCATATAAGAGTGAGTCACGGTATACATGTGCGGAATCATAATGCAATTCTCCCCGCTGTATTTTATCCATAATGCCCAGCATAATGGGTACTTTCACAATACTGGCGGTAGGAAAATGGGTATCTGCATTAATCTGTGTAACACGTCCGGTCCGCAGGTTTTTTACATATACGCCCACATCGCCATTAAAGCCCTGTACAGCCTGCCTGATTTTGTGAAGTAGTTGCTGGTCCTGTTTTTGCGCCTTAGCAGGTTGCGCTGTAGCGGTCAAAACGATAAGAGCGATCAGGAAAAATAAATGTCTCATTTCAAAAAATCTGTTACGAGTGCACAAAAGGCAATGATGCCTGTTTTCATGGCCGCATCATCTACAAAAAAGTCGGCCGTATGGTGTGGTGGGGCTTTGGTTGGGTCTGTGCCGGCGGGCATACCGCCCAGGTATAAAAACAACGAAGGCGCTTTGGTACCATAATAAGAAAAGTCTTCGGCTCCCGTCACCCACTCCCGCTCCTGCACATGAGCATTGCCCAATGCCAGCTGCAGCGATGGAAGCATGCGGCGCAGCAGGACCGGATCATTGTATGTGACCAGGGTTTTGGTATCGATCGTCACCTCCGCCTCTGCGCCCGACGCCCGGGCAATTGTTTCCGCTGTATGGCGAATACGCCGATGCACATCCTGCTGCATAGCATTATCCAATGTGCGGATAGTGCCATCGAGGGTACAGGTTTCGGGAATAATATTGTTGCGAACGCCACCCTGTATTTTGCCGACCGTGATCACAACCGGACCACGGGTGAGTTCGCTTTGCCGGCTTACAATCTGCTGCAGTCCCTGGATGATTTGTGCCGATACCACAATGGGGTCTATACCCAGCCACGGCTGCGAGCCATGACTGCCACGACCTTTTACTTTAATTGAAAACCAGTCGGACGACGCCATAAAGGCGCCTGACTTGTATTGAATGGTCCCCACCGGAGTTGCAGAGTTGATGTGCAGGCCAAAAACGGCATCTACTTTAGGATTCTCCATTACTCCTTCTTTCACCATCAATGCAGCACCACCTTCTTCACCCTCGGGCGGACCTTCTTCGGCTGGTTGAAATATAAATTTGATTGTTCCCTTCAACTCTTTGCGCAAGGGCGCCAGTACTTCTGCCACACTCATAAGCATGGCTACATGCGTATCATGCCCGCAGGCATGCATCACTCCTACTTCCTGTCCATTATAAGTTGTCTTTTCCTTAGATGTCCAGGGCAGATTGCCCCGTTCTGTAATGGGGAGGCCATCCATATCGGCACGCAGGGCAATGCAGGGTCCGGGTTTTGCGCCACGCAAAATACCGACCACACCCGTTATGGCCACTCCTTCTTTTACCTCCAGACCAAGTGAGCGCAGATGGTCTGCTACCAGGCGGGCAGTTTTTACCTCCCGATTGCCGAGTTCGGGTTGCTGATGCAATTGATGGCGCCAGGCGATACAGCGAGACTCTACTTTATCAATAGCAGCCAGCAAAGGCTTGCTGAGCTGAGCCTGTAAATAAATACCTGCGAGCAGGGCGGCAGACAAAAGCAAAATGCGCATGTAAAAAATTTCCTGAATTTACCATAAAAATCTCTTTAATCATTTACCTTCAAACGAACGTGTAGACGGTTAGGTTCTATAAAACTGCCTCAGTTTACTTCAGGAATGCTACTTAGACATTTACATTTTCTAAGAGCTGTGTTGCTCCACAGTGTAACGGCTTTTGGTGGCCCACAGGCTCATATTGCCATGATGATGAAAACTTTTGTAAAGGGCACACACTATGTGACCGAGCAGGAGTTGATGGAGTACAATGCTTTTTGTCAGTTGCTGCCCGGGGCATCCTCTACACAAACACTTACGCTTATTGGTTATAAAAGAGGCGGTGTGCCGCTGGCTGTGCTCACGCTTATTGTATGGATACTGCCCGCCTGTATATTTATGGGCGCGCTTTCTTTTCTGCTCCATTATATAGATCGGACTGCGCTGCACAATGATATTTTTAAATTCATTGCTCCCATGGCTGCGGGTTTTCTCGTATATGCCTGTTATGCAGCTTTTCCGCACGCCATCCGCAATACCATTACCTGGGTGATCATGCTGATAAGCGGCCTGGTTACATTTTTCTTTTTTAAAATGCCCGCCGTGTTTCCGCTGCTGATCGTAACCGGGGGAATTGCCACTAACCTGAGTCGTAAACGTATACCACAGGTTGAGCAAAAGCCACGGAAAATAAAATGGTGGAATTTCTGGCTGTTTGGGATCATTTTCATTGCAGCGGGTATTGTGAGTGAAACAGCTAAAAAGAATGACTGGCCCGACCGTAAGCCTATCAACCTTTTCGAAAATATGTACCGGATGGGCAGTTATGTTTTTGGCGGTGGACAGGTACTGATGCCCATTATGTACGAACAGTTCAGTATCCGGCCGGATGCCATCAGGCAGAAAGATCAGAATGTAGTACAAATCGATAAAGAAGAAATGTATACCGGTATGGGCATTGTGCGTGCAGTACCCGGACCTGTATTTTCTATCGCGTCTTTTGCCGGAGGCATGGCGCTAAAAGATATGGGGCCGGAAATGCAGGTGCTGGGCTGTGTAATTGGAACAATCGGCATTTTTTTGCCAAGCGCCCTCCTGGTCCTTTTCTTTTTCCCGATCTGGAATAACCTCAAAAAATATGCAGCCGTATACCGATCGCTCGAAGGCATCAACGCCTCGGTTGTTGGCATCATGATCGGTTCTACTTTTTATATCCTGAAAGATATTTCGCTTATTACTGCACAGGCTATCAGCGCTATCAATCTTGGCGTGATACTTGGCACTTTCCTTTTACTCTGCTATACGAAAATTCCTTCGCCGGTGATTGTAGCTATCTGCGTGGCCCTCGGCTACTTTATAAGGTAGAGGGTAAAAGGTAGAAGGGTGAGGGTTAAATGGGTTGCTTTTCCAGAAGAGATAATAAAGATTTCGTGTATGGCTGGCATGAATGATGGCTGTACATTGCTTTTGCCTTCCGGCTTTTAGCCTCTACCTTTTATAGTGGCCGGCGCGTTCTATTTCTTCGCGCACCGCATCGGGCACCATATAGCGAATGGATTTGCCGTTGCGTATAAGCTGCCTAATTGTCGTTGCCGACAACTCCAGCAGGGGCGCCTGCAATGTATGCAGTTTTGCGCCGATGGTATTACTTACCGGAAAGCCGGGGCGCTCATATACATAAATAGGATAGTTGTCTATTATATAAGAGGCGTTGTTCCATTTATGCAGATTCTGGAAACTGTCGCTGCCCATGATTACGGAGAAATTATGTTCAGGATATTTTTCGGAAAGATGAGCGAGGGTAACACTGGTATATGACGGGCGGGGCAGGGAAAATTCCACATCAGAGACCTTAATGCGCTGATCATCTGCAATAGCCACACGCAACAGATGCAGGCGATCATATTCGTTGAGAAGACTATGATTGACCTTAAAGGGGTTTTGTGGAGAGACCACAAACCAGATCTTGTCTATTTCTGTCTCATTAAGAATATGGCTGGCAATGATCAAATGCCCTGTATGTACAGGATTGAATGAACCGAAATATAAACCAATATTCATTTAATATATTGACAATCAATCAATTACATCAACAACAATATGTGCTGCTTCATCTAAACGCAGGCTTAGCCGGTAACCGGCCACCTGTACCGACACTGGATCGCCGAGGGGAGCGATTTGCTCTACCGAAATCGTTTCGCCGGGCAAACACCCCATTTCCATTAATTTCAGGTGAATCTCATGGCTGTTTACTTCTCTGATCACGGCATGCTGACCAGGCCTTAACTCGGATAATTTTTTATTCATACCAACACGGTTGGAGCAAAACTAACATTGATTTTTCTGCTTTGTTTACGAATTTTGAAAATATGCCATCAGCAACAAAATCAAATATTTGTTTCTTTTTTGAAACCCCGGTAAGCCTTCGCAACCGCACACAATTAAAAGAAGAAATCGTACGCATTTTTAAACGCCATGGCAAAAAGCCGGCCTCATTGAACGTTGTTTTCTGTACAGACAAACGGCTTCTCGAGATCAACCGCCAGTATCTTCAACATGATTACTATACCGACATTATTACTTTTGAACTCAATGCTCCCGGCCAGCCTGTAGAAGGCGAGGTTTACATCAGTGTAGACCGGGTGAAGGATAACGCCCACCAGCTGGGGCAACCCGTCTACCACGAATTGCACCGCGTAATCTTTCATGGCGTACTGCACCTCAGTGGTTTCGGCGATAAAACAGATGCCCAGGAGGCAGAAATGCGCCGGCAGGAAGACCTCTGCCTAAAAAGGTATTTTAAATAAAAAGGAAGGTTAAGGGACAGGGGAATTCTGTAGCCACAGAGATCCTTAGCCTGTTGTATTTCCAATCTAGGCCCTGTAGGCCCGCATTGTAATGCGGGCCTACGGCAAAAACGCTCTTCCAAAAGGATTACAACAGATTCTCGACAGCAGACCTGGCCATCGCACTCCCGCATATCCCCAGTAGGCCCGCATTGCAATGCGGGCCTACGGCAAAATCGTTCTTCCAAAAGGATTACAACAGATTCTCAGACAGCAGACCTGGCCATCGCACTCCCGCATATCCCCTGTAGGCCCGTATTGCAATGCGGGCCTACAACAAAATCGTTCTTCCAAAAGGATTAAAACAGGTTCTCAGGCAGCAACCTGATCGTCGCACCCCAGGATGTCCCCCTATAGGCCCGCATTGCAATGTGGGCCTACAGCAAATACGTTTTTTCGAAACAGATTCTCAGGCAGCATATCTAGTCGTCTCATTCCCGCATATCCCCTGTAGGCACGCATTGCAATGCGGGCCTACAGCAAAATCGTTCTTCCAAAAGGATTAAAACAGATTCTCAGACAGCAGACCTGGCCATCGCACTCCCGCATATCCCCCGTAGGCCCGCATTGCAATGCGGGCCTACAACAAAAACGTTCTTCCAAAAGGATTAAAACAGGTTCTCAGGGCAGCAACCGCCGCCGCATCCCGTATCCTCCTTGTAGGCCCGCATTGCAATGCGGGCCTACGGCAAAATCGTTTTGGAAACAACGGTTGGAAGAAAGGGCCCCTGTTAAATGACCAGATCTACAACGTCCTACATATTCCCTGTAGGCCCGCGTTGCAATGCGGGCCTACAACAAAATCGTTCTTCCAAAAGGATTAAAACAGATTCTCAGACAGCAGACCTGGCCATCGCACTCCCGCATATCCCCTGTAGGCACGCATTGCAATGCGTGCCTACGGCAACGTTTCGCAAAAAAGTCTTACGGAAATGATTATCTGAAAGGGTTTAATGGGGAAATATGCCTGTTTCACGTGAAACTTCAACCAAATAATAAGCAGTGAGCCATTTCTTCGCCTGAATCTATTCGTCGATTAGGGGGAGACAGGTCATTTTACTTGTTCCACGTGAAACTAATAAGGATGGGTTTATACGATGTCTCCTGCAAACAATAGCCCTACTACTCATATGGCAACAAAAAACTTCGCGTTCCACGTGAAACCCCTCATAACCCTATTTCCTTTAACCCTTCAATACCTTATCTAAAACCTTAGAACAACCCTCCAATAAGGCAGATATTCAATGTTCCACATGGAACACCGTCCACCCTCTGTGTTTAATTGCTTTACCTTTGCAGGATGTTTCCAAATTATGATGTAATTGTTGTAGGCGCGGGTCACGCCGGTTGTGAAGCTGCCGCCGCAGCCGCCAATCTGGGGTCTAAAGTGCTTTTGGTTACCATGAATATGCAGACTATTGCCCAGATGAGCTGTAATCCCGCGATGGGAGGTATTGCCAAGGGGCAAATAGTACGCGAGATTGACGCTATGGGCGGATACTCGGGAATCGTTACTGATCTTTCCATGATCCAGTTCAGGATGCTTAACCGAAGCAAAGGGCCTGCAATGTGGAGCCCCCGCGCACAGAGCGACCGGATGCTCTTTGCTTCAAAATGGAGAGAAATGCTGGAGAATACTCCCAATGTTGACTTTTACCAGGATATGGTAAAGGGACTCATTGTTAAAGATGGACGAGCATGTGGAGTCGTTACAGGTCTGGGCCATCAAATAGAATCAAAAGCAGTAGTCCTTACTAATGGAACTTTTCTGAATGGAGTAATACATATTGGTGAAAAGAACTTTGGAGGCGGCCGTGCTGCAGAAAAAGCTGCTACAGGAATAACAGAACAATTGGTTTCCCTTGGGTTTGAAAGTGATCGCCTTAAAACAGGAACACCCCCACGTATCGATGGCCGTAGCCTTGACTATACCAAAATGGAAGAGCAGCCTGGCGATGAAGAGGTGGTTGGCTTCTCTTATACCCAAACTGTTAAGCCAACCCAGCAAAGAAGCTGCTGGATCAGCTATACCAACCAAACAGTCCACGATATTCTGAAAACAGGTTTTGACCGGAGTCCAATGTTTGCCGGCCGGATCGACGGCGTTGGCCCACGCTATTGCCCCAGCATTGAAGACAAGATCAACCGGTTTGCCGAGCGGGAACGTCACCAGCTATTCATTGAGCCCGAAGGCTGGAATACAGTAGAAATATATGTAAACGGATTTTCTACTTCTCTCCCAGAAGATGTACAGTACAAAGCATTGCGACTTGTACCAGGATTCGAAAATGTACGCATCTTCCGTCCAGGCTATGCCATTGAATATGACTACTTTCCTCCAACCCAACTTAAACACACATTAGAAACAAAACTAATATCTAATTTGTTCTTTGCGGGACAAATAAATGGAACAACGGGGTACGAAGAGGCCGCCTGCCAGGGACTCATGGCTGGAATCAATGCCCACCAGAAAGTAAAAGAACTCGCACCTGTAATATTAAAACGCAGCGAAGCATACATTGGAGTACTTGTCGATGACCTGATTAGTAAAGGAACCGAAGAACCTTACCGGATGTTTACCTCCCGCGCAGAATATAGAACCCTGCTTCGCCAGGACAATGCGGACGCCCGCCTCACACCACTTAGCTATAAACTGGGCCTGGCAACCCAGGAAAGAATGGATCGTGTATTGGAAAAAACACAGCAGGTACAGCAAATAAAAGATTTTCTCAAAATCAATACAGTTACTCCAGAGCAGATCAACCCATACCTGATGAGTCTTAACTCATCACCCATAACCGAAAAACAGAAACTGGAAAAAATATTGTTACGTCCCGACGTAGAACTCGATACGCTTTCAAAAGCAGTACCCTTCCTGGCAGAAGCCCTTATCACCTACACACGCGAATCAATAGAACAAGCCGCTATCCAGGTGAAGTATGATATATATATAGAAAAAGAAAAAGAACTCGTACAACGAATGAGTCAGCTTGAAGATCTTGAGATTCCAGATAGTTTTGATTACAAAAAAATCCAGGCCTTAGGTAATGAAGCCCGCGAAAAGCTGAATCGCATCCGACCCAGAACACTTGGTCAGGCCAGTCGTATTTCGGGTATTAATCCGAGTGATGTACAAATATTAATGGTATACATGGGTCGTTAAACACCGGCCCTTGTACTAACCGAATTTCCCACTACCCCATTAATGGTGCCCCTGCAATTAGTCGCACCACAGCGACATTCAAAAGGCTCCATACTTTCATCAAGAAAAGAACTATAGTCGAGCGTAAGCTCCTCATGCATGCGAATATTTCGTAATGCAATAACATTTAACCCACTCATCCCGGTATTGGCATCGCAGCTATGATTCTGTGGCGACCACTCAGCCGGATTATCATCCCAAAGAACAAATACCTCATTGCTGAGAGCGTAGGCATACCTGCGAAAATTCAATTTTTGTTCTTCATTCCAGTGTTTCTCTACATGCAGGCGCGTTACTATTCTATGCTGCCGCTCTTCTCCCTGAAAAACAATCTCTCCCTTTTTAATATGGCGGTTTGCATAAATACCAAAACCCGAAATAGAATTGCCCCGCATAGAAAAAGGTTTCTTCCTTCGCTTATGCCTTGCAATACCTTCGGCTATGATATGATCGAGAAAACCCTTTTGCCCCGCGTCATCAAACTTAAGAATGAAATCAGCCGAACCCTCATACCCATCTGTATAAAAGACAGAACAGGTAAAATTAATTTCGAGGAAAAAAATCTCCCCGGCTTCATTAACCCTGAAATCCATCCTGGCATAACCAACCCCGTTGAAGCCTTTGAAAATACGGCTTGCTGCTTCACGCAACTTTTTATCCAGTCCCGGATCGGTGCACGGAAAATTACAATCGGGATGCAACTCCGACGTTTTTAAGGAATACGTTTTGAAAAACTTTCCATCGGGAAAAACATATTCAACCGGCTTAAAAACCCGGCAGCTTTTACCATCAGTATCAGCTGCAACCAATACGGTAAACTCACGACCATCAATATATTCTTCTACCAGCAAAGGACCATAATCGTTAAATATCTCAACGACCTTATTCAGAAGATCCTGCTTATTATACAAAACAGATCGCTCATCGATACCGAGGCTATCGCCTGCTTTGGCCGGCTTTATAAATAAGGGGTATTTCATAAACTCATCAACCCGATCAATATCTTCTGGTTTTTCAATAATGAAATACGCTGGTGTAGAAACCCCCTCGCAGTAAGCCACATATTTCATCAACTCCTTGGTGGGATCATATAATAATGCTGTAGGCCCCGTATAAGGCAGATCAAGCAGGTCGAGACTGTGAATAACATCGATAGAAGGAACCTCCCACTCCAGATACCCTTCGCACAGGTTAATGAAAATGTCATAGTTCTTTTTCTTCAGCTCCTTCAGTTGTCTGTAGGTAGTAAGCTTGTTAAGAAACACATGATCAACCTCGGCATCGGGTAAAAGAGCCGTAAGATGCCGGGGTGGGTCATAGTTTTTGTAATCCACACCTGTAGTGGAATAGTCTGGTTGCAGCACACAAACACGCATAAAAATAGTATTGTAAGAAGGAAAAATTAGTACGCGAGGCCTCTTCTGGCAAATGCATCATCGATGATCAGCTTCACCACCTCTGCAAAGGAAACACCAGCGAAACGAAGGATTGCACCGATAGAAGTATAATTCTCATCTTCGCTCAACCCACATTGCGCATTTACTTCCAATACGAATAACTTCCCGTTGTTTGAATCCATACGTATATCCAGCCGGCCATACCCCACTCCCCCAACAGCCCGGTATGCTGCTACGCTAACTTCACTTAATTTATTATCCAGTTCCCTATTCACCGATTGATATTCATAAAAATTTGCGTTGCCGGGCATTGGCTTTTCTTCTTCATAGATTTCCCATAAGCGGTCAAAAGACAAAAACTTTTCTTCGTCGGGAAGGCTTTCATGAAAAATGCGCTCCACAGCCGGATAGCAGCGCACCGAATCACCCGAGCCAATCACAAACGTGGTAAACTCACGCCCTCTGACAAATGACTCAGCAATGAGTCCATCTGCCAACAAATTCCAGCCACGGTATCCGGCTTCTATCTCCCGCACACGGTCCTCCAATTCCGCATCCGTATATACCACATTTTTTACAGAAACACCCATACTTCCTCCAGATACGGCAGGCTTTATAATAACGGGAGCACCGAGCTGCTGGCAAAGACCAGTATGCAGGTCTCCTGCAGAACGGATCATTTTCCATGGCGGGGAGGGTACGCCAGCATTATCAAAAGCTTCCTTCATCGGAATTTTTGAAGTTGTGACACGGTAAAAATAATCGGACGCACCCGTATAAATCAGGCGGTTCTTTTCGAGCTCACCGATAACTGAAACACCAGGAGTACCGTTGATTTCATCACCATCGCAAAGATTCAGCACTACGGGAACCTTGCGTCCGGATCTCTTTCGGATGCCCTGAATTATTTCAGCAAAATTATTTATGGTAACGGGCTGCCAGACCCAGTCAACCCCAAGGAAAGAAAAAGCCCGTTTATATTCCTCCAGGCTCTGAGAAAAATCATAATAATACTCAAGGTTGGGATCTGAGGTTTCCAGATGTGGTATCAATACCCAAACCTTTAATTTCCGGATGGGTTCTGCACTGACCTTTTGTTTTGCACTGCGCTTAAGCCCTTTCTTCCCGGTTTCTGCGATCATTCAATTGCTGTTGTATAAAACGAGTGAGTTTGTACTGATCCAATACATCCTGGCCAAGATGTGCTGCCCCCTTAATATCTCCAAGGCAACGGTGACTGCCGCACAGGCATTGAAAGGGCTGGGCCATACTCCATTCTGTAGAGGGATAGAAAAAAGTCATTTCATCACCCGTTTCAATTGGCTTAAGCGCAATAATTTCATAGCTATGGGTATCAAAAAAAACATTCGGATCACAGCTGTGATTTATGTATTGCAAATGCTCCGGCTCCAGTAAAATATGCTGATCAACACCTATTTGCACAGTTAAATAAGAAGGCGATGAAACAACAGCACCCGCACTGAATGTGGTAATTACATCGCCCGGCCGGTACGATCGTTGGGCGAAAAAAGCTTTCTGGTTGTTAGAGGTATTTTGCCGCACCACGGCAAAATGATGATCGCTGATAGTGAGGTAGGCGGAGCTGGAGGCAGTTACCATAATTTATTTGTTATGAAAAGATAATTATAAAGCATAAACAAAAACAGAACTGCCCAATAAATGTGAACAACTACGACAAGAGGTGGAAAAGCCGGGCTGAGCAGCTAATGCAACAGTTCTTCCTGGTACCTCGCGCTATGACTGATAACACTAAATCCATTATCAAAACGAGGACTGGCCAATAAGAGAAAGGACCCTATCTTTAAATGGTGAAGGCCGTCCTGCTCACCTTTAAGACCCTCGTACTATACCTTGCTATAAGCATAGCAAGTCTGCTTATGCTAAGTATGATAATTGATTATGCCAGTTTTGAAACCGATATTCACTTTTTGCGCAGCAAACAGGGCTATCTGCAAAACACAACATGGACATGGGCTTTCTATATTCATGTCTTTACTGCAATAATTCCCTTAGTGGCAGGTCTTACTCAATTTTCGCCCTATCTTTTGCGAACCAATAAGAGGCTACACCGCACAGCAGGCAAAATCTACATCCTCGCCATTTTACTCATTAACTTTCCAACCGGACTTATTCTGGCCATCAACGCCAATGGTTATTTACCCACCAAACTCGCCTTCCTGTTACTTGACTGCCTCTGGTTCTTTTTTACCCTTCGGGCATGGCTGGAAATAAAGAAAGGAAATATTACGGCGCATAAAAACTTCATGCTCCGGAGCTATGCTTTAACCTTTTCTGCCATTACACTTCGCACCTGGAAAATTATACTTCCGGTTTTCATTACGATAGATCCTCTAACGCTTTATCAGCTTGATGCCTGGCTGGGTTTTGTGCCAAACCTGTTTATAGCAGAATGGTTGATCAGCAGGAGTCACCGCTCGAAAGAGAAAAAATACATCAGCAGCAAATAGGCTGCTCCCACAAAAAGAAAAGCGGTCAGAAGAAAAGAGACGATAGACCAAACCCAGGGCGATTTTTCCTCTCTAACCAGCTTCCGGTATACTGATGCCGCTACAGCCCATGAAACTAGTAGAAGTACTATTATATAGAGGATTAAGACACTCATAACGGTGGGTTGATACTCAAATATCAATGATCTTACCGATATTGCCCGAAACAGGTTTCCTTTTTAACAATTATGCCAAACCGGTTGCCGGTTTGGCTTATCCCCAGTGCCGGACAAAACATCATATCAACGCATATACCTCCTAATGGGTATTGCAAAAACCGGCAAATTGAAGTTCTTTTAGGCAAAAATCAGAAAATGCGCTCCCTACTCTACCCAATTTGCCTGCTATTACTCCTTACGAGCTTGCAGGCCAATGCCCAAACCGTCACCAAAAAACTCAAACAATCCCTCGAACTCCAGATGCAAAAGACCGACGAAGATGATATGGCTGGTACCCGGGGTGCTTCTGTAGCCTGGCACCCTGTGCTTAAAAAATACTACGCGGCATTTGCCGGAAATACGGCTTATCCACTTGCTGTTTTTGATGAAAAAGGAAAAAGGCTTAATGATGAAGACCTCGCAACCATGACAGATCTACGTGGCCTTTGGTACAACACCGTCACCAAACAAATCTGTGGGAACGGTTATGATGCCTTTGGCTGGTTCACCTATCAACTGGATAAAAACGGAATCCCTACAGACGTAACTGACATTACAGACGATATGCGTCAGCCCAATGAACAGGCCGTGGGTACTTATAACTTTACCGAAAAACAAGTGCTTTTCCTCGGTGGCAGCCAGGTATATAAATACAATGCCAAAGGAATAGCTGTTGACTCTGTAGTTATTCACTGGGGCCGTAAAAAAGCAGATGGCCCGGGAGAGGAGGAGGATCCAGCCTTTGGACATGAAGATTATAACGCTACATCACTTATCTATACAGGTATTAAAGGACAGGAATTGGGTTTTCTAAACGTAGCTGAAAATCAAATTGAACTTTACGATATTAAAACCGGCTATCTTATAAAACTGCTGACCCTGCCAGAAACAGCCACTGCAGAGTTAAGTTTCAATTTTGCCTACGCCAACGGTACTTACTGGCTATTTAATATGGAAGAACGGAAATGGGTGGGATATAAATAAGGAAACAGTATTGCCGCATCGTACAAAAAACTATTCGATCCATAATGACCCGGCTTTGGCCGGGTCATTTGTTTAAGAAATCATCTACCAGCAAATCCGAAATTTTAAAGCACCGCCACTACAGTTAACACACAAAAAAGCCTGCTGCTTTCTTAACAGGCCACTGTGCATTGGTCCCGAGGCTTCGGGAGGGATCGAACCCCGGCTAAAATATCTTACCCTTTCTCAGTCTATCGCAAACAAAAAAGCCTGCTACTTTCATAACAGGCTTCTGTGGTGTGGTCCCGAGGCTTCGGGAGGGATCGAACCGTCCACTAAAATATCTTACCCTATCTCAATCTATCACAAACAAAAAAGCCTGCTACTTTTGTAACAGGCTTCTGTGCTGTGGTCCCGAGGTTTCGGGAGGGATCGAACCCCGGCTAAAATATCTTACCCTTTCTCAGTCTATCGCAAACAAAAAAGCCTGCTACTTTCGTAACAGGCTTCTGTGCTGTGGTCCCGAGGTTTCGGGAGGGATCGAACCCCGCCTAAAATATCTTACCCTTTCTCAATCTATCGCAAACAAAAAAGCCTGCTACTTTCGTAACAGGCTTCTGTGGTGTGGGGCGGGATCGAACCGCCGACTCAAGGATTTTCAGTCCTTTGCTCTACCGACTGAGCTACCGCACCATCCTTTAATCATTTGACATAAAGCCAAATGCGGGCTGCAAATATAGGCTGATTCCTTAGAATACCGAAAAAAACAGGGAAATAATCCTGATTTTTCAGTTTTACATGCCGTATTCGCTCAAAAACTTGATCCGCATGATTTTCAACTGTTCCCAGTTAAAATTGTGCTCAGAAAGCTCTTCCTGGGCTACCTGCAATGAGGAGGTATCACATCCTTTAAAATATTCGATGATTTCGTCCTGCTCGGTCTCGTCCAGCATTTCGTCTATCGCATAATCGAGATTAAGCTTGGTGCCACTGGCCGCAATAGTCTCCATCTCCTCCAGCATCTCATCCATACGCCATCCTTTATTACGTGCGATAGTTTCGAGGCTTACTTTTTTATCGGTATTCTGAATGATATATACTTTATTCCCGCTTTTATTCACCACGCTTTTCATCACAAAATCATCGGGCTTCACTATATTATTATCTTCTACATAACGCGCAACCATTTCAACAAATGGCTTACCATAGCGAATTGCCTTGCCTTTACTAACGCCCTGGCACTTTTCCAGATCGGCAACAGTAGTTGGATAGAGCGTTGCCATATCCTGCAGCGATGTTTCCAGGAAAATCACAAAAGGCGGCAGGTTCTTCTTCTTTGCCTCTTTCTGACGAAGCTCCTTTAGCATTTCAAAGAGCTTTTCATCTGTAGCCCCTCCGGAGCTGGCTTCTGTACCTTCCTCATCATCGGCATTGGCCTCTTCGTAAAGATTATTCAGTACTATCTTAAACGATTTGGGCTTTTTCAGAAATGCCTCTCCCTTCTTTGTAAACTTCAATACACCATACTCCTCTATATCCTTACTCAGCAAACCTTCCAGCAGCATCTGCCGTATCAGAGAATTCCAGAAATGTGACTCCTTATCATTTCCACTGGCAAATACATCCAGCCCTTCGTGGCGGAACATTTGTATCTGTGGAGTGAGCTTACCGCCTATTATTTGTACCACATATTCTGTAGCAAATCGTTCATCCAGTGCGCGAATGGCTTTCAATACAACCACCGCATCCTCCTTGGCCTCTATTTTCTCCTTCGGATGCTTACAGTTATCACACTCACCACAGTTTTCTTTCTCGTACTCTTCGCCAAAATAACTCATCAATACCTTACGGCGACAGACTCCGGCTTCGGCAAACGCAACGGTTTCATTGATCAGCTGGGCACCAACTTCACGCTCACTAAGCGGCTTGTCGCGCATAAGGTGTTCCAGCTTGCTTACATCTTTGTGTGAATAATAAAGAATACAGCGGCCTTCCAGTCCATCGCGACCAGCGCGACCGGTTTCCTGGTAATAGTTCTCGATCGACTTGGGTATATTGTAATGAATTACAAACCGGATATCCGGTTTATCTATTCCCATACCAAATGCTATAGTGGCACATATAACCTGCACTTCTTCATTGAGGAAAAGGTCCTGGCGTTCGGCCCGCAGTTTACTGTCAAGACCCGCATGATAGGCTACAGATTTAATACCGTTTGCATTCAGCAGGTCAGCCATTTCCTCTGTGGTCTTCCGGTTGAGCGTATATATAATACCACTCTTACCCGCCATTCCTTTTATAACCCGCACAATACTCTCATCTGTCTGTGCCTTTTTTATTTTGGGTAAGACTTCGTAATAAAGATTGGGGCGGTTAAAAGAAGATATAAAAATATTGGGGCTACGCAGATCCAGATTCTTTACGATATCGCTCTGTACCTTTGGAGTAGCGGTGGCAGTAAGGGCAATAACCGGTATATCTGGATTGATCTGAACCATCATTTCTCTTAACCGGCGGTACTCTGGTCTGAAGTCGTGTCCCCACTCAGAAATACAGTGTGCCTCGTCTACAGCAAAAAAAGAAATTTTAAGGTCGGAGAAGAACTCCAGGTTTTCCTGCTTGGTCAGTGTTTCGGGCGCCACGTACAACATCTTTGTTTTACCCGTCAGCAGGTCGTCATGTACTTCCTTTATTTCCTTTTTGGTAAGGGTGGAATTCAGAAAGTGAGCGACCTCGTCATTACTGCTATAACTACGCACCAGGTCAACCTGATTTTTCATCAGTGCGATAAGTGGAGAAACGATGATCGCAACACCCTCACTCACCATGGCCGGTAGTTGATAGCAAAGACTTTTGCCGCCACCGGTAGGCATGATCACAAATGTATCATGACCTGCCAGCAGGGATTCTATGACCTTCTCCTGCGTACCTTTAAACTTATCAAACCCAAAATACTCCTGTAATTTTTCGTGCAGATCGAAACGAGTTTTACCAGAATCAGATTCCTTAACCTTTGCCGGCTTACGTGAGCCGGATTTTTTGACTGTAGATGTTGCCATTATTCATTTATTACTCTACCGCCGGCAATACAGCCGGTATCTCCACCTGCGCCTGTGCTCATTAAGATACTCATTTTATTGCTGTTTCCCAGCATATTAATGAATATACATCTCAAGAATGGTCCCCACCGGACCCTAATGACGTCGCAGCAATCCTTCGCACTAGCTAATCAGTGGTAAAAAGAGGATTGCGAATTTACACCAGAATTAGCGTATTACGTAACCCCTGATCGTTAAAATTGACAGGGTCACAATAGAAAACGCCCGTTCGTAACAAAAGCTATAATTTTGCCCCATTGTACTGCAATAAGTTATGTCTATTCAACTCTCAGAAATTGCCCGCCGCACTATTGAATTAGAAGCACAATCGATTGAAGGTCTGAAGGCTGCCATCAATGCAGATTTTGAGGCGGCCGTAAATGCCATAGCAAATTGCCCCGGGCGGCTGGTTATCAGCGGTATCGGAAAAAGCGCTGTGATCGCTCAAAAGATTGTAGCAACGCTTAATTCAACGGGTACCCCTTCTATCTTTATGCATGCTGCAGATGCAATTCATGGCGATCTGGGTATGGTTCAGGAGCATGATATTGTACTTATACTCAGCAAAAGCGGAGAAAGCCCCGAAATAAAAGTACTGGTTCCCCTTATCAAAAACTTTGGAAACACACTTATTGCAATGGTGGGTAATACCCAATCATATCTCGCCCGGCAGGCAACACTTATACTCGACACAACTGTGCAGCAGGAGGCATGTCCCAACAACCTGGCACCTACCTCCAGCACAACAGCTCAACTGGTAATGGGCGATGCTCTAGCTGTATGCCTGATGGAACTAAAAGGATTTCAACCAGACGATTTTGCCCGCTTTCATCCCGGCGGTACCCTCGGAAAAAAACTCTACCTGCGCGTAGCAGACCTCTATCCCAACAATGAAAAGCCAGCCGTTACATCTGCCACAAACCTGCAGGATGTAATAATGGAAATGACGCAGAAAAGACTCGGTGTTACAGCTGTAACAGATTCAAACGACCAGCTCCTGGGCATAATTACCGATGGTGATCTGAGAAGAATGCTCCGGAAAAATACAGGATTTGACAAAAACCTGCAGGCTGCAGATATCATGACTGCTAATCCTAAAACAATCAGACCCGATGCACTTGCCGTTGAGGCACTTGATCTGCTCCGTAAACACGAAATAACCCAACTTGCTGTTGTTGAGGAAGGACGTTATCTGGGTATGATACACTTACATGACCTGATTCGCGAAGGCCTTCTTTAAAACTATTATTGAAACACGAAGAGAAATGAACAAAAAGAACTATGTAGCAATAATGGCCGGAGGTATCGGCAGTCGCTTCTGGCCTATGAGCAGGGCTAATTATCCCAAACAATTTCTCGATATCCTGGGCACCGGCAAAACCCTGATCCAGCAAACTTTCGACAGGTACAGCCAGCTTGTACCTGCTGAAAACATATTTGTTATTACGGCCAAAGAATATGTGGATCTTGTTCACCAGCAACTTCCCTCACTCCCAAAGGAAAACGTCCTTGCCGAGCCTTCCCGCAAAAACACTGCCCCCTGCATTGCATATATAGCATTTAAACTGTTTCAGAAAGATCCTGATGCACTTATGATTGCCTCACCAGCTGATCATCTAATCCTTGATCAGTCGGCCTTCCTCGAAACAGCTCAAAAAGCCCTGCACTTTGTAGATCATATTAATGCCCTTGTAACAATTGGTATAAAACCTACCCATCCCAATACAGGATACGGTTACATACAACATGAAGATGCAGAAGTAGCTCCGGGTATTTATAAAGTAAAAACCTTTACAGAAAAACCTAACCTGGAACTTGCCAAAACATTCATCAGCAGTGGTGATTTTTTATGGAACGCAGGCATTTTTACCTGGAAAATAAAAAATATCATCCATGCATTTGAGAACCACCTCCCTGAAATGCATGAAGTCTTCGCGGCGGAAAAAGATTTATTTAATACCCCTTCTGAAGCCGAAGCTCTCGAACGAATATATCCCCAATGCACCAATATCTCTATCGACTTTGGCATTATGGAAAAAGCCTCTAATGTTTATGTAATTCCCGCTTCATTCGAATGGAGCGATCTGGGTACCTGGAACAGCGCCTGGCAAAACATGGAGCGCGACTACTACCACAATGCGGTTGTGGGTAAACATGTAATGGTATTCGATAGCCTCAACTCAATGGTACATGTACCCGACAATAAACTGGTCTTATTGCAGGGACTCGAAGATTTTATAATCGTTGATACACCAGATGTATTACTCATCTGCAAAAAAGAAAAAGAACAGGAAATAAAGGATTATCTTGCCGAGGTGAAACGAAACAAAGGAGATAAATTCCTTTAACAAACCCTATATGTTCCAGAAACTCCGTACCATTATCTATCACACAGCAGACCTGTCTGCCGCCAAAGCCTGGTATACTAAAGCAACAGGTAAAGAACCTTATTTTGATCAACCCTTCTACGTTGGTTTTGATATCAACGGATTTGAACTGGGTCTTGATCCGGACACCACCCATGCCGGAACCGGCAATCACAGCGTAGCTTACTGGAAAGTAGAAAACATTGACGAAGCTGTTGCTCATTTATTAAGCCTTGAAGCAAAACTGGTTCAGGAAAAAACTGAAGTCGGACACGAGATGTATGTAGCCATTGTAGCAGACCCCTTTGGCAATAACATTGGCCTGATCCAGCACGGCTAAAAAAACATTTTTTTTCCGTCTATTTCCCATACGCCGGTATACTGAATGCGTAACTTTAGCATTCAATTATCGCCATGCCTAATTACCCGCTTCAGAACATTCTCTTTCTGGATATTGAAACCGTGTCTCAATACCCGGACTATACTACTATGCCTGCAGAATGGCAGGAGCTTTGGGGTAAAAAAGCCGAGTCACTGCTGCGCAACCGTGAAGAAGAAACACGCGAAAGCATCTATTCACGTGCTGCTATCTATGCTGAGTTTGGAAAAATTATTTGCGTAAGCTGTGGCGTAATGCACGGTACGGGAAACCAAAGAAAAATAATTCTCAAATCATTCTCCGGAAATAACGAAGCAGAAATACTGGTTGCCTTTGCAGAAATGCTGCGCAAATGGTCTGCCGAAGAAACCAGGTTCCTTTGCGCACATAATGGCAAGGAGTTTGACTTTCCCTACCTCTGCCGACGCATGCTTATAAACAATATTTCCATTCCGGCCATACTGGATAGCAGCGGTAAAAAACCATGGGAGGTAAATTTTCTTGACACCCTGGAACTATGGAAGTTTGGTGATTTCAAAAATTATACTTCCCTCAACCTGCTGGCACATGCACTGGGCATACCTACACCCAAAGACGATATTGATGGCAGTAAAGTGGGCGAAGTATACTGGAAAGACCAGGAGCTCGAACGCATCGTTACCTATTGCCAGAAAGATGTACTCACCGTAGCTCAGATCCTGCTTCGCATGCAGGGAGAACCGCTTATTCTTCCCGAAAATGTGGAAATAAAAAATTAAACATACAATGGAAAGAACAAACTATTCATCCGGTGCCAAATGGGAAGAGTATGGGTTGCTTCATCATGAAGCTTTTAGCATCGTTAACCTCTGCACCAGCATGATAGAAGTTTCTCCCCTCACAGCCCCTTCTTACCAGATAGAAATTGAAGCCACTGCCATTCTAAATTCATAAATCATGCATATAGAATCGCTACGCGAATACTGCCTTTCAAAACCAGGAACAGAAGAAACTTTTCCTTTTGGACCAGATACCCTGGTCTATAAAGTAAATGGTAAAATCTATCTGCTGGTCGGTCTTGATGAGCAGCCGGCACGTTTCAATGTAAAATGCGATCCCGATAAGGCCATAGAACTGAGAGATGAATACCCGGCCGTACTTCCGGGATACCATATGAACAAAAAACACTGGAACACCATCATCCTGGATGGTTCTATAACAGATCGACTGCTCAAAGAATGGATCGATCATTCATATGAACTGGTTAACAAAACCGTGACAAGAAAAAAATGACTCAAAAAAGCAATCTCCCGAACTTCCAATCCAAGCTACCCGAAGTAGGAACAACCATCTTTACTATAATGAGTTCACTGGCGCAGGAATACAATGCTGTAAACCTTGGTCAGGGTTTCCCTGATTTTCCTATGGATCCATTACTGATCGATCTCGTTGCAAAAGCAATGAAAGATGGCCATAATCAATATTCACCTATGCAGGGTTATTTACCGCTGCGCCAGGTACTGGCCGACAAAACAGCCTTTCTCTATAATCAGTCAATCGAACCTGCAACTCAGATCACCATCACCCCCGGAGGCACATATGCCATTTATACCGCTCTTACCATTCTACTTCATCCAGGCGACGAGGTAATTGTTTTTGAACCTGCTTATGACAGCTATATACCTGCTATTACTGTTAATGGAGCCGTACCGGTACGTATACCGCTTAGTTATCCCGATTACAGTATCGACTGGAGCGAGGTAGCCAACAGAATTACTTCAAAAACAAAACTGATTATTTTAAATAATCCGCACAATCCAACCGGATCCATTCTTAGCGAAACGGATATAGAACATTTAAGAGAACTGGTAAACAGACATTCGTTGTATATATTATCAGACGAAGTATATGAACACCTCGTATATGATAAACAGCCACATTTGAGTATACTCCGTTATCCCGATCTTTTAGAACGCAGCTTTGTCTGCTTTTCATTTGGCAAAGTATATCATTGTACCGGTTGGAAACTTGGTTATGCCATCTCTTCGCCGGCTCTTATGGCCGAATTCAGAAAACTGCATCAGTTCAACTGTTTCTCCTGCCATACACCTTCGCAGGTTGCACTTGCTCATTTCCTGCAGAAAAAAGAAACATATCAGACCCTGGCTGATTTTCTACAGCAAAAAAGAGATTACTTCATCTCATTATTAAAAGACACACCATTCAGCCTATTGCCCAGCCGGGGCAGTTACTTTATCTGTGCGTCGTATGGCCATTTTTCTGAAGAACCTGATCTTGAGTTTGCCAGACGCCTCACAAAGGAAGCCGGTGTTGCCAGTATTCCATTATCCGCATTTTATCAGGCTGCCACAGATCATAAAGTAATCCGTTTCTGCTTTGCCAAAAAAGCAGAAACACTAAAACTTGCAGCCGACAGACTCAGGTCAATTGTGTGATCTGCAAACTATTTCGCCAGCTTGTCAAAACATACCATCTTTGTTTAATAAATATCCATCCATGCAGCCTAAAACACTTTCCCTTATAGAAAAACTAATCCTTCTGCTCATAGTAATGATACTGGCACTGGGATTCTATTTTTTTAATACGAATGTACCCCGGTTCGAGACCTATGTACAGGAAGATGGTGTGGTAGAGTGGTTGACAGTGCTGGGTCTTATACTTGGTTCAGTCACCTGTTTTTACCGTTTATTTATACTCCGTAAACAACGAAAACCCTGGTTTCTTTTTGTAGTATTTATAATGGGCCTTGGCCTCTTCTTTGCTGCCGGCGAGGAAATATCCTGGGGACAACGCATTTTTCACATCCAGAGTTCAGAGTTTTTTCTAAAAAATAATGCCCAGGGAGAAACCAATCTTCACAATCTTGTTGTGGGTGGACTTAAGGTAAATAAGATCGTTTTTTCTATCGGGCTTGTAGCAGCAATGGGACTGTATCTTGTATTCTTTCCCCTTATTTATAAAAGATCTGCATCTTTCAAAAGATTTGTAGATAAAAGTGGTATACCCATTCCTTTTGCCTATCAGGTCATTTCCATACTTGTAGTATTTGCACTTACCGAAATGATACGCCATGGTAAACGAGCAGAGTTGCTTGAAGCCGGCATAGCCCTTCTGTTTTTTTTGATTATTTACCGTCCGGTAAACAAAGAAATATTCAGTAAATAGATTCGTCCTGTTATCTGGTCTATTTTAAGATTCGCGCCAGCATGAGTGTGTCCAGCTTCGATTCTCTTGTTTTCGGATTGAGGAATTTAAGCTTTAGTGTAGATACATTATAATCTACATGACTGGCAATCGTATCGATCCGGTATCCTTTTTCGACCAGGTTATTGGCTATAGGACTACTTATCAGATAATACATACTGCTATCAAGCAACTCAGGTTTTAATACATCTGCCACATGATGATTATGCCCCAGGTAAAAATCAAATGTATGCGCATTATTGTCGAGTAAAAGTATTTTTTCGTCAGGTATTTTAATACCCTTCTCTTTCATCACTTTTACCAGTTCATTACCACCCTGGTATTTAAAGAGATTCGGAAAAAAACTGTAATTGGCAAAGAAGTTAAAGAGCAGCGAAAAACCTACCGACACATATACCAGCTTGAGTCCTTTATCGGCTGCCCTTTGCCACATCAGATTCAGCAGACCGATCATAAGAATACCGCCACCAATCCATACCCAGATAGAAAAGGGTTTGAAGAAATAAAAGTTCAAAGCAATTGTAGCAATAAGTACCAGCACAGCAAATACCTGGTGAATAGTAAGAAACCATTTAGCTGCCGTTTCCCTGCTTAACAACTGCCGCAGATAAACGGCTGTAAAAATAGAAGCAAGTGGCATTAACATAAAAATGTAATGTGGCATTTTAAACTTCGAAAAGGATATTCCGAATAAAACCAGACCAAAAGTTAACGCTGCAAAATTGATAGATGTATTCCATTCCCTGTTCACCAGCATTCGCTTTATCCAGTATACAAGAGCCATATAAGCAAATAAACACCAGGGAAAAAATGCCCATAAAAAAGTATGATAAAGGAAAAAATAGCTGCTGTTACGGCCACCTTTATTGAAATTATCGCCTCCGAAACGCTCAAAGTTCTGTTCCCACAAAATGAATTTTACACCCGATATATTGGTCATACTTCTTATAACCTTGTGTGGATGCAGATCGTACTGATAATAGTAAGCATATATCACCGGTGATATAAAAAGAAACAACAACGGAATAAAAAACCAGGTACGGATATTTGTGAGTACATCCCATTTTTTCTGAAAAAGGATATAGAAAAATGTAGCCACGAAAATAATACCCGGTCCTACCCATCCTTTAGTACTAAAGGCAATGGCTGCACCCAACGCAGCAAAAATCAGGTTTAACCATTTTCTTGTATCCACATAACTGATCAGCTGCCACATGCCCAGCATAATGCCTGCACTGAGTGGTGTTTCCATGCGGGCATCATTAATAGAAAGAATAAAACCCTCCGCAGTAGCCAGCATGATCGCCGCCAGTCGGGCAGTGGATTTATCTGTAAGACGCAGCGTGAGCCGGTAAGTACTCAGTAAGGTAATAAGCGCATAAAGGATAGCCGGCAGACGATGAGCAAATGTATTTACCCCAAACAGTTTAAAACTTAATGCCGAACTCCAGAAAAGCAGATGCGGTTTATCAAGATAATCCAGGTCGCGGTCTACCAGGCTCAGATAGTCATTGTACTGCAGCATGTGCAATGCAATATTGGCGTGGTGCGCCGCATCTTTATCCATTAGCGGAAAAAAAAGAGATCCCACATAAACCAGCAGACATAAAAAACCAATCAGGTATACACTGCGGTTTTCCTGCTCCAGGTTAATAGCATAATTTTTAAACATAATATAGGAAATTAAAGACCAGCCTTGGCACTGATCTCAAGCATTCGGTCGATGGGTTTACGGGCAGCAAGACGCAGTTCTTCATCCATAATAATCTCCGGTGTCTCATACTCCATACACAGATATAATTTCTCCAGCGAATTGAGCTTCATATGCGGGCAGTCATTGCACGCACAACTGTTATTGGGAGGGGCCGGAATAAATGTTTTATCAGGGCTGGCCTTCATCATCTGGTGAAGTATACCAGATTCTGTAGCTACAATAAACTCGGTAGAAGGATCTGTTTGAGTGAACTTGAGCAGTCCTGTTGTAGACCCGATGTAATCAGCCATTTTAAGAATTGGCTCTTCACATTCGGGATGTGCTATAAATTTAGCATTTGGATGCCTCATTTTAAGTTTCGTGATCTTTTCGAGGCTGAATATCTCGTGTACCATACAGGCCCCGTTCCACAAAAGCATATTGCGGCCGGTCACTTTGTTGATGTAGGCGCCCAGGTTTTTATCAGGGGCAAAGATGATGGGCTGATCTTTAGGAAAACTATCCACGATGATACGGGCATTGCTGCTTGTGACAATTACATCACTCAGCGCCTTTATACCTGCACTGCAGTTGATATAACTCACCACCACATGATCTGGGTGCTGATCCCTGAATTGTTTAAAAAGAGGCGGTGGACAGCTGTCGCTAAGCGAGCAACCTGCTTTCAAATCCGGAATCACGACCTTTTTGGTCGGGTTGAGGATCTTCGCAGTCTCTGCCATGAAATGCACACCGGCAAAAACGATCATATCGGCATTGGTCTTTTGCGCTTCCTGAGCCAGCCCCAGGCTGTCGCCAATATAGTCAGCCACATCCTGAATATCAGCTTCCTGGTAATAGTGCGCAAGCACAACAGCATTTTTCTCTTTTTTGAGGCGCTGTATTTCTGCAAAAAGATCCAGTTTAGGATCAATGTCCACATCCAGAAACCCTTTTTTGTTCACTGCATCCATCGCTGTTTTCAATGCTGTTGTGTTCATACTGATCGTTTTTCGAGAGAGCAATATTCCAACTGCTTTTCCGATTTTTCAAAAGAAAATCTTTGGCCGCCCTTTTCTCTAATAATAATTGTATTAATATATTTTTTATAAAAAAGCTTATTATTATTACGGCTGTGAATTCGTGGAAAAGTCAGGATACAAAATTATTGTTTTTTCAATATCCACATTTTTCACCCCATAATTCACATCAAATATGCGCGCTCCACCTGCATTTGAGGCAGAAATCCACAATTAGTGAATAACTGAAATGGTACTAAAAGAAGCAGATTTTTGGAACCAAAAATTGTGGATAGACATGGGAAAAATCGGGAATTAGTAATACGACGGTGAGCGTTGACCCGCTACTCACTATTTTGTCGCCATTAATTCTATTTCATGTTCACGTTTCACGCCGCATTATTCACATATAATAGTGGATATCCACAGGTCATTGGGAGTAAATTCTTTGCTGCCGGCCAGGTTTTGGGTACGTTTTGCATCGCCGGTTCAGACTAATCCACCATTTCCTCAACCGTAAAATGGCCTACTTTTAAGCCTTAAAACGTGTTTACTATATGAATAAGCTTAAATCTATGTTACTGGGCCTCTTGCTGCTTCCGGTAATCTGTTTACGTGCCGAAGAAGGAATGTGGCTTCCTTTTTTGCTGGAAAAGATGAATGAAAAGGATATGAAGAGTAAGGGGATGAAGATTAGTGCAAAGGATATATATAGTATTAATAATGGCAGTCTGAAAGATGCTATTGTAAGCTTTGGTGGGTTTTGTACCGGTGAAGTGATCTCTACACAGGGCCTGGTGCTTACTAATCACCACTGTGGTTTTGATGCCATTCAAAACCACTCCAGCCTAGAACATAATTATATAAGAGATGGTTTTTGGGCTATGGATAAGAGCCAGGAACTTAGAAATCCAGGTCTTTTCGTAACATTTATTGTACGTATCGATGATGTGAGCGCCCAGGTGCTGGCAGGTGTAAAGCCAGGAATGGCGGAAAATGAGCGGCAGTCTGTTATTGATAAAAATATAAACCAGGTCAATCAGCAGGTAAAAAGAGAATCCTGGCAAAAGTCGTTTGTGAGAGCCTTTTTTGAAGGAAACCAGTATTTTCTTTTTGTAACAGAAACCTATAATGATATACGCCTGGTAGGCGCTCCGCCCTCTTCTATCGGCAATTTTGGAAAAGATTCTGATAACTGGATGTGGCCACGCCATACGGGCGATTTCTCCATGTTTCGCATTTATGCTGGTAAAGACAATAAACCGGCCGACTATTCACCCGATAATGTGCCCTATGTGCCAAAAAAAGCCCTTTCTATCTCCATGTCGGGCGTGCAACAAAATGATTTTACCATGGTTTTTGGCTTTCCCGGCCGTACCATGGAGTATCTGCATTCGGCAGCTGTAGAGCAAACAATGGATGTAAATGATCCGGCCAAAATCGCCATTCGCGATAAGGCTCTGGCCGTAATCGATGGATTTATGCGTAAAGATGAAGGTATCAAAATTCAGTATGCTGCCAAATACGCCAGTATCAGTAATGCCTGGAAGAAATGGCAGGGCGAAGTGCTGGGGCTCAAAAGAACGGGTGCCGTGGATAAGAAAAAAGCCTACGAAGCCGAGTTTCAGAGAAGAGTAAATGGTAATCCACAATGGAAAGCAGCTTACGGTTTCTTGCTGCAGGAGCTTGGTGCGGCTTATGAGGAACTGAAACCCTATGGGCTGGCCCGCGATTATTACCTGGAAATAACCAGCAAGATTGAGGTTTTTAGCATTATCAACCAGCTTTGGGCACTGGGTAATGCTAAAGGGAAGTCTAATTATAATACAGTGCTTGCCCGGGTAAAAGACCGGCTTGCGGATCTGTACAATGAATACAGCCCTGTGGTAGACGAGCAACTTTTTGGGCGGTTGATGGAAATGTATGCAGGTCAGCCCGCAACCTATGTGGCCGCATCTGCCAAATCCGGAGATTATACTGCCCTGGCGCGCCAGCTCTACAGCCAGACCAGCCTGACCAATGGCAAGGCTACTCTGGCCGCCCTGGAGCAGAATCCGGATGACTTACTCGGCCGTCTGCAGCAGGATAAACTTGTGGCCATATATAGTGATATGGCCGACCTGTACAACGAAAAAGTAGCTGCCCGCCTCAACCAGATACAGGACCGTATTAATCAGCTGCAACGCACTTATATGCAGGCACAGATGGACGTGATGAAGGAAAAGAAATTCTATCCCGATGCCAATAGCACCCTGCGGGTGACCTATGGAAATGTAAAAGGATACCAGGCCCGCGATGCTGTACAGTATGATTATTATACCTATCTCGATGGTGTGATGCAGAAATATGTGCCCGGCGATTATGAATTTGATGTGCCTGCCCGCCTCCGCGAGCTGTATGCAGCCAAAGATTATGGACCTTATGGATCAAATGGTAAAATGCCGGTTTGTTTTATTGCCAGCAACCATACCACCGGCGGCAACTCGGGCAGCCCGGCTCTTGATGCATGGGGCAACCTGATTGGTCTCAATTTTGACCGGGTTTGGGAGGGCACTATGAGTGACATTAACTATGATCCTTCTATTTGCCGTAATATCATGGTAGATATCCGCTATGTATTATTTATTGTAGACAAATACGCAGGGGCCGGCCACCTGGTTAAGGAAATGAAACTGGTGAACCCCAAAAAAGGATCCTGATATTGACGCGAAAAGCGGATTGAAGGGCTGTTTACGACAGCCCTTTTTTATTCTGCCCAATGCCCGTAAACCCCTGAAAAAACAGGCTTTCCGGCAGTTATCCACAATTTTTTCATATCTATAATTCCCCTATTTTTGCCATCCGTTTTTTTAAACCCTACATAATATAATATGTCAGTAATCCAGCAGATCCAGGAGAAGTATGCAAAACTTATGGCCATTATCATTGCCCTGGCCCTGATCATTTTTGTTGTAATGCTTGCTTTTGAAAATGGCGGCAGCCTCTTTCGTGGTGGCAACAGCACATCTGTAGGGAAAGTAAATGGAAAATCGATTGAGCAGGCAGAGTTTGCCAACATGGTAGAGCAACAGAAAAACTACATGATCCAGCAGGGATATCCCCAAAGCGAAGCGCTCACCCAGCAAGCTGTGAGCAATGCCTGGAACATGGAAGTAAACCGTATACTGCTTGAAACAGAAATGAAAAAACTGGGTATGCAGATCGGTAAGAAAGAACTTGGCGATATCCTCTATGGCGCCAACCCTCCTGCAGACCTCCGCCAGCGTTTTTCTGATCCCGAAACCGGTGTATATAATGCACAGGCAGCCAAACAGGCTATCGACAATATGCTCAAAACAGCAGATGCCAAATCAAAAGAGCAGTTCAACCTGTATCTGAACAGCCTGGAGAACATGCGTCTCGAAGAAAAATATACATCACTCCTTAATAATAGTATCAACTTCCCCCGTTGGCTTATAGAAAAACAAAATGAAGACAATAGCCTGATGGCCCGTGTTTCTTTTGTTAAAGAATTTTATTCTAATGTGGCCGACACTGCGGTGAAAGTAACCGATAAGGAAATCGAAGAGTATGTTGCAAAACATAAAAGCGAATTCAAACAGGAAGAAAGCCGCAGTATTGCCTATGTAGCCTTCAGTGCATTGCCCACCGGCGAAGACAGTGCAACTGCTCTTAAATCGATTGTAGATCTGAAACCCGAGTTTGATACAACATCTGATGCCGGATCATTTGTACTCCGCAATGGAAGCTCACTTGAATACTCAGACAGCTATTTCCCCAAATCGCAGCTTACAATGGCCAACATGCAAATGGGTCTTTCTTTTAAAGACACCATCCTGTCTCTGGCGAAAAATGCGGTATACGGACCCTACATGGATGGTAATAGTTATGTACTGGCCAAAATGCTCGACAGCAAAGTGCTGCCCGATTCAGTAAAATGCCGTCACATTCTGATCAGCACCAATGAGCAACAGGGTGGTTTTGCCGACAGCACTGCCAAACGTAAGATTGACAGCATTGAAGCTGCTATTAAAGGTGGTGCCAGCTGGGCAGCACTCGCAGCCAGTTATAATCCCGATGGCACCCGTACTACTGCTGGTGAAATGACGTTTTCTTCTACACAGATTCAGGCAGAAGGATTTGCACCTGAGTTTGGACAGTTCATTCTTTTTGATGGCAAACCCGGCGAAAGCAAAGTGGTAAAAACCTCTTTCGGTTATCACTATATCAATATCATGAGCTTCATCAAACCGGAGCAGCATTATAAGATCGCTTACTTTGCCCGTCCTATTGAAGCCAGCCAGGAAACAGACAACAACGCCAATAACCTGGCCAACAAATTTGCTGCCGACAGCCGCGATGCCAAATCGTTTGATGCCAGCGCAGAAAAACTGAAAGCAGAGGGTATCAATAAACTGATAGCTACAGATATTCCGCCTACCGGATCACAAATAGTAGGTCTGGGTGTATCACGCAATTTTGTAAAAGAAATCTATGCCGCCGATAAGGGCGATGTGCTGGCTCCTGAGCGCGTGGGCGACAACTGGGTGGTAGCCATGGTAACAGATGTACAGAAAGAAGGCACTATGCCCGCAGCCAAAGCCCGCTACATGGTAGAGCCCCTGTTGCTGAAACATAAAAAAGCAGAGGTAATTGCCAAAAAAATAGGGACCATCACCACACTTGAGGCAGCAGCAGCAGCACTCGGTGGCCGTAATATTGAAACAGCCGACAGTCTGCGTTTTGCCGGCGCACGCCCTGCATCACTCAGCAGCGAAACCCGCGTAATCGGAGCTGCCTTTAATATGCAGAATAAAGGAAAAGTAGTACCGCAGGCGCTCGAAGGAGCAGAAGGCGTGTATGTACTTCGTGTGGATGATATTTCTGCTACAGCTAATACAGACAGCAATGTGGCCGAACAGCGCAAAGCACAGTATCAGCAGGCCAAAATGCGCGGTTCTTATCCCCCACTTGCCCTGCGTGAAGCAGCAACTATCAAGAATAATTTGTCTAAGGTGTATTAATTTGCTGACAACCAAAACTAACTGCACAACCCCGGATTATATCCGGGGTTTCTTTTTGTACCCTGTGCCAACATCTGCTGGCAGATAGATGTTATCTTAGCAACAGATAATGCAGTTATGTCAGAAATCATTGTAAATAAGGTAGCCGAAAGCGGGATAGTGACGATTGATCCGGCCAGCCTCCTGCCCTCCGCAGAAATAATCACTTTTGATATAAAAGAGTTCCTCTTTATGGGCCTTATTCTGAAAGAAAAAGATTTCAGGGAGGCACTGAAGAATACAGACTGGCAGCAATATGCCGGAAAACAGGTAGCCCTTACCTGCACTGCCGATGCCATTATACCAGCCTGGGCCTGGATGCTGGTCATGACATATCTGCAACCCGTAGCCACCGATGTGATAATGGGTGACGAAGCAGAGGCCCGGCGCCAGCTTTTTCTCCGTAATATCCAGCAACTGGAAACAAGCGGCTATGCCGATAAACGCATCGTGATCAAAGGTTGTGGAGATACGCCCATTGCCGATTTTGCTTATATGGAACTCACCAAAAAACTGTTGCCGGTGGCCCGGAGCATCATGTTTGGTGAACCCTGCAGTACAGTGCCGGTATATAAAAAGCGTTAAAACCAGCCACGTTTTCTGAATACCATGATCATCCATACAGGTATGATCAGCATGATGGCAACAGCAACCCAGAACCCGTATTGATTGTGCAGGTACGGAATACTGTCAAAGTTCATCCCGAAAATGCCTCCTACCACGGTGGCTGGCGCCAGCAGGCAGGTCACAATAGCCATCACCTTCATTACTTCATTCATCTTCAGGTTTACGTTATTGATATACAGGTCCTGCATGCTCACCATAATATCGCGGTAGTTGTCTGCCAGGTCAATCGCCTGCACAATATGATCATAGATATCTTTAAAATATTTGGTGTTGCGGTCATCGAGCAAATCGCTCTCGCTGCGCAAAATGCCGCCAATAAGATCGCGTACAGGTACCGTATTGCGTTTTAATACGATCAACTCCTTGCGCAGCTGGTTGATGCGTGCCAGTGATCGTTTATTGCTGTTGCGAATTACTTCTTCTTCCAGCTGCTCAATACGATCGCCGAGTTTTTCCATGACAAGGAAATAATTATCGACAATCAGATCAAGCATGGTATAACAGAGATAATCTGCACCACGCTGCCTGGCTTTGCTGCTGGGCATTTTTAACCGCTCTCTCAACGGATTAAATACATCGCGGCTGGCATCTTCCTGAAAGCTGATTACAAAATTGGTACCCAGCACGATGCTGATTTGTTCCTGCTCTACGGTCTGCTTTACTTCATTATAATAGAGCATATTCAGCAGGCAAAACAATACGCCCTCCACTTCATCCATTTTGGGCCGCTGATTGATGCTCAGGATATCTTCTATCAGTAGCGGGTGTATACCAAAATGGGCCGACACCTTATCTACTTCAGTTTTACGGAGCCCATCTATATTGATCCAGGAAATGCGTGGACTGTCTTTATATCCAAAAGTATCTTCTACACAGGTCAGCTTCTTTTCCTCCATACTCTGGCCATCGTAATCAAAGGCAAAAACCACTACATCGCGGGCTTCTTCGCGTGTGGGGATGATGGTGGGGTTTACAGAAAGAATCTCCTTCGTTCGTTGTGTACCAAAGAGTTTGGGCAGGTTGAGGTACCGCAGGTATTTTTCTGGTTTCAGACGCACATTCATACAAGAAAGTTAACAAAGATCGATTAAACCCCGCTAAGTACAGGGGGTCAAAAAGCCATAAAATCGCGTAGTTATGAAACGAATACTCCTGATTTTTGGTCTTGCAATCATGATAAGTCAGTCTCTGCAGGCACAACGCGTGCGTGTACAACTCGATTTTCCCGTAGGCATTGCGGTCCGCGCACCTGGTCCGCCACCTTTTCGCGGAGCCATTTGGGTTGGCCCCGAATGGCGCTGGCACCGCGGACATTATGTAGCTGCACCAGGTTACTGGACCCGCAGCCGGCACGCCTACCGCTCACCCGGCTACTGGAAACATACCCGTCGGGGTTATGTATGGGTGCCCGGCCGCTGGCACAGATAAAAACGTTTGTTGTGATTTTTATAGTTAAAAAAAGGCCTCTTCATTTGAAGAGGCCTTTTGCTTTTTGGCGGAAAAATTATTCGTCATAGAGATCGACCTGCGAAGCAAGAATCTCGCGGTATTTATTAAACACTTTTGTTTTGCTTAAAAAACCAATAAAATGCCGCTGCCGGTCCAGCACAGGTAAATACCAGCTTTGACTGATATCAAAAGAGGTCATTACCGAGTGCATATCCTGGTCTGCAAAAAGAGTAGCAGCTGGCTTTTTCATAAGTGAATGCACCAGCACCGTATCGAAACGGCTGTGATCGAACAACAGTTGTTTTATATCATTTAGTTCAATAATACCAGCAAATCGTCCCTTTGAATCCGTAACAGCAAAAATATTTTTTTCGCTGCGCTTGATAAGCTCTACCAGGTCGCGCAGTTTCTTATCCAGTGGGATAGTATCATATTTATCCTGCAGCATATCTTCGAGCCGGATGGCTGTCAGAATATTTTTTTCTTTCTGATGAGTAAAGATCTCTCCTTCAATAGCCAGTTTCTTTGTCTCCATGGAGTAACGCTCATAGCTTTTTACAATAAAAAAAGAAATAGAAGAAACCAGCATCAGGGGAATGAACAGCTCATATCCGTTCGTGATTTCGGCAATAAGAAAAATGGCAGAAAGGGGACAATACATCACACCGCTCAGTACGCCGGCCATGCCGACCAGGCTGAAATTGCCTTCTGGTACGCGAAACCAGCCAATATTGTTCATTAGTTTACTAAAAAAGAAACCGAGATATGCGCCGGTGAAAAGTGAAGGAGCAAAATTGCCTCCATTACCGCCACTGCCAATGGTAATTGCAGCAGCAATCGGTTTTAAGAGAACAATAAGCCCCGCAAAAATAACCAGCGACCAGTTTTCTTCGATTAATGAAAACAGGGTGCTCTTATCGTTCATAATATCACCACTGCCATTGGCCACTGTTTTTACACTATCATAGCCTTCACCAAACAGCGGACTGAAAAAGAAGTAGAGCGTCATTAGCAGCAAACCGCCCACAACAGCCTTCAGATAAGGATTAACACTCCAGTGATGCAGGCGTCCTTCAGTTTTTTTAAAAACACGGGCATAGTAGAGCGAAATGAAGCCCGCTCCCACACCCAGCAGGATATAAAAGGGAGTATTGTGATAATCGAAATTTTCCTTCAGAACAAAATTGAAAAGAGAAGACTCCTTCAATATTATTTTGGAACAAAGGGCCCCAACTACAGAAGAAATAATCAGTGGAATAAAATAACTGACAACAACAGCATCTGTAAGCAACACTTCAATGGCAAAAATGACTCCGGCAATGGGCGCGTTGAAAACAGCAGCAATACCGGCTGCTGCACCGCAGCCAATGAGCAAAGTGCGTTCACGATAATTAAGATCACTCAGCCTGGCCGTATTGCTGCCAATGGCAGAGCCTGTGGCCACAATGGGTGCTTCGAGACCTGCAGAACCGCCCAGGCCCACGGTAAGTGTGCTGGTGATCACATGCTGATAGGTATGGCGCAGGGGAATAAAAGACGATTTACGGGCAATGGCCTTCAATACCATCGCAATGCCTTTTTCGAGGTAACTGCCAAAGAAGAGCCGCACTACAAGTACGGTGAGCACAAGACCAATGAGTGGAAAAAGCAGGTAAGCAAAACGGCTCACCGGAATATCACTGATCCAGATCTGCAGATGATGCACCAGTGTTTTCAGTAAAACGGCCGTGAGCCCCGAGAATAATCCTACCAGTGTAGCAATCAGCATAATGTATTGCACACGCGTGAGCTTGGTGCGGAGATAAAGAACGATATGCTGATAAATACTCTTTAAAGGCCTCATGCAGACTAATCCTTTGGTGAGCCGGGCAAAGATAGTAAACGAGAGGGGTTATGTCGTTTTATTGCAGGAGAAAGTAAAATGAGGAATCTTTATTATATTTAAAAACACCTGTTTAGTAATTACCACATATGCCACATCAATCCTCCACACTGGATATATCAGCTATTACCGCCGATCATCGCCAGGCGTTGTTACTGGGAACCATTCAGCTGCTGAAATGGTCTTTTCAATATTCAACGGATAATATTATTGTTGCGCACACTATACGATCGGCCTGGAAATGGGAACAGGAAATTACTCTTGTCATAGAAGCCGAAACACTGCAAATAACCAGTGCTACCATTCACGGGGAAGTGATGGATATTAAAAAACGCAATCAGAAAAATATCGAAACTTTTCTGCAGGCCTTTCAACAGGTTCAAAAAACGCATACAACAGAAGACATAGAGAGGTGGCAGCTGCAACTACATCAAAGCGAGGAGGAACTGGAACTGGTAAGGCAACAGGTAATACAACTAATGGAGCACCCATCACCACAACCAATGGTTACGTATGCAATTGTGGGAGTTAATGTGCTGATTTTTATTATTATGACCATCAAAGGCGTCCATATGTTTAAGCCAGGTGCTATAGAGATACTCAACTGGGGAGGCAACATAAGCACGCGTACCCTTAGTGGCGAATGGTGGAGACTTTTTACTTCCATGTTTGTGCATATCGGCATTGTTCATCTTATTGTAAATATGCTTGTATTGCTTATGACCGGCATTTACCTGGAAGCACTGCTCGGCCACAGGCGCTTTTTGCTGGCTTATCTGAGTACGGGTTTATTTGCTTCGCTGGCCAGTATCTGGTGGCACGATCCGCCGATTGTTTCTGCGGGCGCTTCAGGAGCTGTCTTTGGCATACTGGGTGTATTGTTGGCATTACTTACTACCAGATTATTGCCCGACATGGTCCGCAAACAGCTTCTCGGATCATTGGCTATTATGGTAATTTATAATCTTGCAAATGGATTAAAAGCAGGTGTTGACAATGCAGCCCATATCGGAGGCCTGCTTTCGGGTCTGCTCATGGGTTACGGTTATTACTTCAGCCTTCGCCCGCAGAAAGAAGAAAAACCGCGAAACCATATTCCGGATCTGGTTATTGCAACAGTTACAATTGCAACCACCGTTTTATATCTCAATGTTAACGAAAGAACGGTTGTGCGCGATGACAGCGAAGCCTTTTTCAAAAAAATGGAACATTTCAGTATTCTTGAATCCATGGCACTTGAAGCCATGCAACCATCAGATACAACAAGCCAGGAAACGTTTATGAACGAGCTGCGCAAAACGGCACTCAGTAACTGGGCAGATTGTGTAAACCTGATGGATGAAACAGAAAAAATGATCCTACCGGAAAACCTGATTAATACACGCACGCAAATGAAACAATATGCAAGCCAGCGTGTACAACAAACGTTGCTCTATATCCGGGCACTGGAAGAAAATACCAATACGTATGATCGGCGCATGGACAGCTTGCGCAATGAGATTGATAAAACGGTAAATGAGTTGAGGCAGACACTGCAGCAGTTTCCTTCCATATCGGGCGAGGGCTCAAAACGACTTTGACTTCAGATCAGCCCACGGGCTTTGTCAAGATCTTCCGGTGTATCAATTGCCACACTCAGAAAATCTACTTCGGCCATACGGATGGGCACACCATGATCGAGATAGCGGAGCTGCTCGAGTTTTTCGGTCTGCTCCAGTGTGCTCTGCGGCCATTGCGTAAAATGCAGCAGGGTTTCTTTTCTGAAACCATATACACCGATATGCAGGTAGTGTGCAGCAGCCACTTCCAGGTTGGCATGATAGGGAATTACGCTACGGCTGAAATAAAGCGCATCTTTTTTCTGATTAACCACCACTTTTACACAACTGCTGCTTTCAATCTCTGCGCGTGTAGTGATGCGCCGCATCAATGAACCTACCTGCACCGACGGATCATCAAAAAGGCGTACCAGTTTTTCAAGTGGTTCCTTACGGATAAACGGCTCATCGCCCTGCACATTGATCACCACGTCTGCATCCATTTCTGCAATAGCTTCTGCAATACGATCGCTGCCGCTTTCATGCGCGCGTTTACTCATCACGGCCTTACCTCCATGCTGCGTTATCTCATCAAAAATCAGTGTGCTGTCTGTAACAACCCATACTTCTTCAAAAAGTCCGGTTTCTACAGTAGCGTCATAGGTATGCCGGATTACCGGTTTATGACCCAGTATCTGCATCAGTTTGGCGGGAAAACGAGTGGCGGCATAGCGCGCCGGAATCATGGCAATGATCTTCATGCGGCAAAATTAACCCTCAAAACAAATCAGGGCTCCAGTTTTTGAAAAGGCTTTTTCAGAAGAGCTACAAAGTCTTCATCTTTTTCATTAGGGTAATAACGGTCAAGTCCATAACGAATCTCTTTGGGGTCAAGCTTGCGGAATGTACCCAGCAGCCGGTCCCAGATAGAAAATACGGCGCCATAATTACTGTCTGTAAAAGGCTGCTTCCAGTGATGGTGCACTTTGTGCATATTGGGAGAAATGAGAATAAAGCTCAGCACATAATCCAGCTTTTGAGGCAGCCGGATATTGGCATGTGTAAATGCTGTGGCAAATACAACCAGGGTTTGATAGATCATCACACTGTACATGGGTGACCCGGAAATAAAGATCAGCAGTAAAAAGAAAATACCGCGCAACAGACTATCGCCCGGGTGGTGGCGCAATCCTGTAGTTACATCTACTTTATTATCGCTGTGATGCACCAGGTGAAAGCGCCATAACAACCGGTTTTTATGCATAACCCAGTGTACGAGCCAGCTGCTGAAATCAAGCGCCAGTACGCCAATAAGAATAGTGAGGCCAATACCGGCGCCTGTCCAGTATACAAGACCAAAATCCTGCGCCCGGCACCAGTCAGACAATTTCACAATAAAAATGGCCAGGATCGTATGAATGATCAGGTGAATGACAGTAAACCCAAAATTGACCAGCGCGTGGTTAATCTTACGGCGTTTGTACTGAAGTGGGAAAAGCGGAATAGCGCCTTCTATGATCCAGAAAAAAAGAAGGCCTCCTACCAGGATGGCCATTCGCTCCACCGGGCGGGTTTCCAGATTTTCAAAATAATGAATGAGGCGATCCCACATACAGGGCAGCAATTGATGCAAAAGTTACGAAGGAAAACGGGAAAGGGCAAGTTATAAATAGCCCAATCATTCACCAGCTGTCTCCGCTAACAAAGCGATAGCCTCTTCTACCCTGGTCTGATCCACCATCAGTTTGATACCCCCCAGCGCATTGGAGAGATAGGGAGTAATCGTGGCGGAATGCTCATCGACGAGATAGCAGTCGATTCCCTCATGCTGCAATCTGCCCAGTGCTATATGGGCCGATACATAATTGTCAAAACTATACAGGAGTTCAAATTTCATGGCCTATTTGCTTTCATATGAATGTAATAAAAAAGCTTTCCTTTTTGGGGAAAGCTTCTGTTATTTTTAACGGAATAACGATTATTGATTCAGCATCAGCGGCATTACCAGCATCAGCAAATCTTCGTTTTCGTCCTGCTCTACCGGCTTGATAAGACCGGCTTTTGTAGGAGTGCTCAATTCCATATTTACTTCATCACTATCAGCTGCCGAAAGCATTTCGATCAGGAATTTGGCATTGAAGGCAATCACCAGGTCTTCACCATTGTACTGGCATTTCATACGCTCATTTCCTTCAAAGCTGAAGTCCACATCCTGGGCAGCCAGCTGCAGTTCACTGCCACTGATGCTCAGAGCAACCTGGTTGGTACTTTTATTACTGAAAATGCTAACCCGGCGCAGGGCACTTTGAAAATCGCTCTTGCCTACGGTAAGACGATAAGGGTTATCGGCAGGGATCACCACTTTGTAGTCGGGGAAACGGGCGTCAATAAGGCGACAGCTCATTTGCGTAGTGCCGTGTTTTACAAACAGGTGATTATTGTTGTAGCTGAGAGTAAGCTCATCTTCATTGGCCGGAATCGCTGCTTTAAGCAGGTTAAGAGGCTTGCGGGGCACAATGAAGTTGTCGGAACGGGGGCCGCTTACATCCTTGCGTTTGTACCGTACCAGGCGGTGCGCATCGGTGGCCACAAACTGTAATCCGTTTTTATCCAGTTCAAAAAATACACCGGTCATGGCAGGACGCAGATCGTCGTTGCTCGTGGCAAACAGGGTCTTATTGATAGCTGTAATAAGTGCAGAAGCTGTAATGGTAAAGGAGGTGGTATCGTCGGCAGCGGGCTCTTTGGGGAAATTGTCGGGATTTTCGCCCATTACCTTATACTTACCGTTGTCGCTGGTGATTTCAATACCGAAGTTTTTGTCAATATTGAAAGTAAGCGGCTGATCGGGAATGTTTTTAAGCGAGTCGATAAGGATACGTGCGGGAATACAAACCTTGCCACTTTCCTTGGCTTCAATGTCGAGCTGTATACGCATTACGGTTTCCAGGTCAGTGGCGACTACCGTAAGCTTGTTTTTTTCGACTTCAAACAGAAAATCTTCCAGGATGGGAAGCACCGTATTGGCATTAATAACACCGGCTATATGCTGCAGTTGTTTCAGAAGAGAAGAAGATGATACAATAAACTTCATCGTAGAATTCGTTTGGGGCGAAACTACTGATTTTTACCGTAGGCACAATATTTCCCCCAGGCTCATTCCAATCTGGTCCGAACCTCCTTAAAACCCGCATGTTTTGTATCTTTCAGGCGCTCAAACTTTTTGTTTTTCATGTTGGATAAGCTCTTCGGTTGGAACAGAAAAAAAACGGAACAGTCGCCCCAGTTACCCTTTGGCCGTTATTCGGACAATAATAAACCGGTTGCCAAGGTAAACCGCTGGACCGATGCGGAAAATCATTTTAAAGCCGGCCGGTATGGACTGGCATTCGATGCTTTTTTTGATTACCTGGCAGACGACAGGGTGCAAAATGTGCGCTATGAGCGGCAGGGCGATGCCGGCAGCTTTTCACTTTACCAGGGATCCAAAATTGTACGCGGTCGTTTTGATCAGGACCAGTTGCTGGCCGAAGTGACGCTGGCCCGTATGCCCCAGGCTTCGGTACCGGTGATGCGTCGCCTGCTCGAAATGAATTTCAGCCTTCGCTATACCCGGTTTGCACTTGATGAAGACCGGCTTTGCATGCGTTTTGACAGTACACTTGCAAGTGCCGGCCCCAGCAAGCTGTATCACGGCCTCAAAGAGCTTTCTACAAAGGCCGATAAGCAGGACGATCTGCTGGTGCAGGACTTTGCTGCCCTCCAGTCGTCAGACAGTGACCATGTGCAGATTATTGCCGATGCAGAAAAGGCGGTGAAGTACGATTTTTTACAAAAATGGATAGCGGAAACACTCGAGCAGGCTGCCAGCCTCGATGCCGATAAGTTTGCCGGTGGTATATCTTATATGCTGCTCTCCCTTATTTACCGGATCGATTACCTCATAACCCCCGAAGGCAACCTGCTGAATGAGCTGGAAAAGATTGCCGGTATCTATTTCCGCAAAGACGACCGCCAGCCTACCGAAAAGAACCGCGACATGCAGGAAGAGCTTCGCAAGCTGCAAAACCGTAGCCGAGAAGACATTTACCAGTACCTTTTTCGCTCACGGTACACGTTTTCGATAGTAGCGCCCCAAACCCACAAGGCGATTGCAGACTCTATACATGCCGCCAACCAGAGCATGATCTGGTACCGCGATAACGGCTACCCGCATGTTGCCAGCCAGATTATAGAATATGGAATCGCCTACTGCCAGTATTCCTACAGCCTGCCCCGCGTTATAACGGATTTTTTTCATTTCTATATGGAAATCAATTATGCCCCTTATTTCAGTGCACTGGGATATAAAAAGCAATACTATGATGCGGCTACCAACCGCTTTGACAGCGATGCCATCCTGGACCGTATCCGGAATATTCAGGAACAGTGGAAAGAAAAATTTCCGTTGATGGATTTCAAGACACAGAACCTGCGGTTTGACAACCTGGTCAATTTTAATCAGACCTTCACGACCGAGCTGGAGTTTTTAAATATGGAAAATAAGTAAGTGCACACCTATGGATCCACAGCAGATCATTGAACAATACCAGAAAGCCATTATACAGATTGCAACACAAACTGGTACAGGTACCGGCTTTTTTCTGAAAGAATACAACCTGATTGTTACCAACGATCATGTTATAGACAACAATGCCGAGGTCACCATTGCCGGCAAACTGATGGAAAAGACCCTGGCCAGGGTCTGGTATACCGATCGCAAACATGACCTTGCTTTTCTGGAAGCACCGGGTCTGCAGGAGTGGCCAGATGTACGGCTGGGCTCCTATGAAACACTCAAAGATGGAGACCGTGTACTGGCCATAGGGCATCCTTATGGGCTTAACTATACCGTCACCCAGGGAGTGATATCCAAAGTAGACCGTATACGCGATGGCCTTAAATATATACAGGTAGATGCGGCTATCAACCCCGGCAATAGCGGGGGGCCGCTGGTAAATGATGCCGGAGAGATAATCGGCGTAAACTCACTGGCTATCCGTGGTGGCGACAATCTGGGATTCGCGCTGCCCGTCAGCTACCTGCAGGAAGCTTTGCGGCTTTACCTGCCTCACCGCGGCCAGGCATCTACCCGCTGCCATAGCTGCGGCTTTCTCGTAACAGGCGATACAATAGACTCTGCCCGCTACTGCCCCAGCTGCGGCACAGAAGTAAAACTGCCGGAACTACCCGAAAAAGAACTGCCACCCGTGGGCGCAGCACTTATGATAGAAGAAATTCTGAAGGAACTGGGAAAAAATGTGCGGCTGGCACGCGAAGGCACCAATCACTGGTCGGTAAAAGAAGGTTCGGCCACCATCAAAATCACGTATAACCCCGAAAACTATTTCGTAACCGGCGATGCCTACCTGTGTCAGATGCCGGCCAATCCGGCTAATATAAAATCTCTTTACCAGTTTTTGCTCCAGGAAAACTTTCGCGTGCGTGGCCTGGTACTTAGTTGCATGAAGCAGGACATCATCCTGAGTGCAGTTATGTATGATATGGATATGACAAAAGAAAGCGGCCTCGCTGCATTCCGTAATCTCTTTACACAGGCTGACTATTATGATGATTACCTTAAAAAGGAATTTGAATGCCGTGACAGACTGGAAGAGTAACTTTGCAAAATGGCCGTATTCCGTAAACAACTGACTCCTGAACAGGCTTTGCAGAAGCTGAAGCATTATTGTGCTTACCAGGAGCGCAGCCATAGCGAAGTACGCGACAAATTGTTTAACCTGGGTGTGTGGAAAAAGGATCATGATGCCATCATCGCCACACTTATAGAAGAAAATTACCTCAACGAAGAACGGTTTGCCATTGCTTTTGCCGGAGGCAAATTCAGAATGAAACAATGGGGCCGTGTACGCATCAAATATGAACTGAAACAACGGCAGGTCAGCGATTACAGCATCCGCAAGGCATTGCGGCAGATAGAAGAGCCGGTGTATTTACAAACCCTGCAGCAACTGGCCACTTCGAAATACGCCTTGCTGAAGGGAGACCAGTACCTGGTACGAAAAAAGAAAACCATCGATTACCTGATTCAGAAAGGTTATGAACCAGAGCTGGTAAATGCAGCTATTGCGACCCTGACCAACACCAAAAAAGAGACAAAGGAGTAAAAGATATGTCCTCAATTACCATTACACTTATACAAACCGACCTGGTCTGGGAAGACAGGGCCGCCAATCTGCAGCAGCTGGAACAAAAAATCCGCCCGCTGGCCGGCAAAACAGAACTGGTAGTACTGCCCGAAATGTTCAGTACGGGTTTCAGCATGCGTCCCGGGTTGCTGGCAGAGACAATGGATGGGCCTACCGTGCAGTGGATGAAAAAACTGGCGGCAGAATGCCGCATTATTCTTACCGGAAGTGTGATTATTGAAGACACGCCGGCTGGTGCAGAGAAGCCGCATTATTTCAATCGTCTGATCTGGATGCTGCCCAATGGGCAAATGGGTGTTTATGATAAACGCCATCGTTTTGCCTATGCCGGAGAAGATATGCATTATACAGCGGGGCAGAAACGCCTGATTGCTTCTGTAAAAGGATGGAAGATCAATTTGCTGATCTGTTATGATCTGCGTTTTCCCGTATGGGCACGCCAGTCGGCCGCCGGCTCCTCACCGGAATATGATGTGCTTATTTATGTGGCCAACTGGCCCAACCGGCGTATACATGCCTGGAAAACCCTGCTGCAGGCCCGCGCTATCGAAAATCAGGCGTTTGTGGCAGGCGTGAATCGTGTGGGAAAAGACGGTAACGGCATAGAGCATAGCGGACACAGCATGGTAGTAGATCCGTTGGGTGAGATACTCTATACAAAGGAAGAGGCCGAAGATGTATTCACTATTACACTGCAAAAGTCAGCGCTCGAAGAGGTGCGCAGCAAACTGCCTTTCTGGAAAGACGCTGATGGGTTTGTTATAAGTGATAAGTAGTGAGTTTTAAGTATTGGGTAAAGGGTGAAAGTTAAAAGGCAGAGGGCGCCGTTTCTTTTCAAATCTTCAAATTCATCAGCACACTAGCACATTAACCACATTAGCACATTACTTCTTCTTGTCTTCATTAATCAACTCAAGCGCTTTATCCAGTTTATAGTCTGCTCCTTTTTTTACAGCATCTATAGTGGGACCGGAGTATATTTCGGGCTGCACCCCCCGCCCGTTTTTGGGAATATCTTTATTAATAACGAGTCTGAAAAGAGGCAATCTGAAGCGCACTTTTGTTTTAGGCAACGTCACATCCGGAATAAGCCAGGCCGAGTTGCCATAGGCGCCTCCACCTGTTTCTTCGCCAATGAGAGTTACATTTTCCTGTGGCCGTAATGCTCCGGCAAACAGTGTGGTTGCAGAAAAAGAATTGCCTCCGGTTAAGATGTATGTCTTTCCATCGAAATGATTTTTTTTCTTTGGCCTGAAACGATGCCGTTCAAAATAACCAAAATGGTAATTGCCATCTCGTTTGTGCCGCGTGAAGAATGTGATGAAAAGCCGGTTAAAAAAATCGTTTTGGATATAGCGGCTGTATTTTTTGTGCTTCGCAACCGCATAAAGCGTATCGGCTATTTTAAACGGAGCACTGCTGATATAACGGGTAATAGCCGTACTGTTACTGACGCTTCCGCCACCATTGCCCCGTACGTCGATGATGAGATGGGTGATCTTATTTTTTTTCAATGCACGGAAAGACCGGCGGTAAAAAGCTTTTAATCCATAGCCACGGCTAAATGACTGGAGGTCCATCATAGCTACATGACTGCTGCTATCTATTTTAAGCAGCCGGACGGCATTGCGCCGCATATTTTTCCGGTCGCGCCGGCTGGGTTTCGGTGGCCGCACTGTAGCCGGAGGTCGCCGGGCTGTTGTATCACGTACGGGAATAAAAGGCCGTATCATGGTTTTTCCCGGCCGCCCCAGGCTGTCTGTATAATCGATAGCATACAGGTTGGTGTAGCCGAAGATGGTGCTGTAAAATGAACCAAAGAAACCACGGTTGCTCAGCGTTTGATATTTATGTGTTCTGTTGTAACCATCGGTCGACAAAAACTGGAAAAGACTGTCAACGATTACCGGCATGCTGAGGCCATTGATACCCGTAATCTGTACTCCCCGCAGCAATACAGAGTCGCGCCGGTTGAGATTGCCGGCTACTACGCATGTATCGTCCCATAATTTTAAACTGAGCGGAAAGATGCGTGATATACGGGCTGTATCGGAATATCGCTCATAGCCTTTGGAGGGACGTACAGTGGTATGTCCGCAATTAATCTTTGAGGTTACATAACTCAGTATGCGGCGAAACTGTGGTTCTGTGAGTGAATCGGTGAGTTGCGCTGCCCCCCAGTCAAAGAAACGATTCATGCTATCGCGCGAAGTATACCAGTAGAGGCCTGGATGTGCCTGCTCCAGTACCTGCCGGTATACCGCATAGTCATGTTGCAATACCTCCGGGCTGTATTTTTTTGCAGGAGATACAGACAGCCTGCCCGAACTGCATCCGGTAAAGCAGAGCACACAAAATGCAATGAGAAGTTTCTGCATGGGCTGGCCAGTGTTTCGATTATTTCAAATGATTCCAGCCCTGCGCAATAAGGGCATGTTTATTACCTCCTTTGGTAATAATATGTGAACCTTCTTCTGGTGCGGTCATATAACCAACCACACTTATCTCTTCCTGCAGAGTGAGTTTTTCATAATCTTCCTGCGCAATAGTAAACAGCAGTTCGTAATCTTCGCCGCCGCTAAGCGCACAGGCTGTGGGGTCTATTTCAAATTTATACGCAGCATTGCGCATGGCATCGGCAATGGGAAGCTTTTCTTCGTACAGCACACAACCCAGGTTGCTTTGTTTACAAATATGCAAAAGGTCTGAACTCAGGCCATCGCTGATATCCATCATAGCCGTGGGGCGGATGCCGCTGTTTTCAAAAAAAGCGATGATATCACGGCGCGCTTCGGGTTTTAATAGCCGGCCAATCACATACGATTCGTTTTCGAGGTCCGGCTGTACACCGGGACTTTCCATAAAGATCTTTTTCTCCCGCTCCAGAAAAAGGAGACCAACATAGGCTGCTCCAAGATCGCCACTTACACAAATAAGGTCTCCTTTGCGGGCAGTACTGCGTTTTACAAACTGGTGAGGAGCCACTTCGCCCAATGCAGTTACAGAGATGACAAATCCTTTTTGCGATGAAGTGGTATCGCCACCAATCAGGTCTACTCCATAACGCTCGCAGGCTGCATATACGCCCTCATAGAATTCATCCAGGGCCTGCAGGCTAAACCGGTTGCTGATGCCCACACTCAGGGTAATCTGTGTGGGTATGGCATTCATAGCATAGATATCGCTCAGGTTTACAATCACACTCTTGTAGCCCAGGTGTTTGAGCGGCGTATACATCAGGTCAAAATGTACTCCTTCGAGCAGCAGATCGGTAGAGATTACTGTTTGCTTGCCGAAATGATCGATCACGGCAGCATCATCACCCACTCCCAGCAGCGAGGAGGCGTTTTGCAGTTCAATATTCCTGGTCAGGTGATCGATGAGGCCAAATTCACCCAGTGAGCTTATTTCTGTTCTTTCTTCCATAATACACAAAAGTTTTACACAATGGCCATACAGGATGGTCATCTAAAATTAATCATTGGTCAACACAGCCCGAAATGGATTGATCAGAGTTCTTTACGCTGATTGATCACATCCAGCATTTCTGCATGTATATGGCCATTGGTAGCCAGTATCCGGTGCTGGTAGGGTGAAAAAGGATTGCCGTCAAAATCGGTCACAGTGCCACCCGCTTCCTGCACCATCAGAAATCCCGCAGCGCTATCCCAGGCTTCCAGCTTATGTTCATAAAACCCGTCGAAGCGTCCGCATGCCACCCAGCACAGGTCAATGGCGGCAGAGCCAAGGCGGCGCACGGGAACCCCTTTGCGTATAAACCGTTCAAATACCTCCAGGGGGCCATTGGGCATATTGATATAAGTATACGGAAAACCCGTGACCAGGCATGCATTAATAGCCCTGTCCTGTTTGCTCACATGAATTGGCTGGTCGTTTAGCGTAGCGCCTGCACCCTTTTCGGCCAGAAAAAACTCTTCGAGGTGCGGGTTATATACAGCTCCCAGAATCATTTCTCCATTATGTTCCACTGCAATAGAAACACAGTTGAGAGGTACGCCATGCGCAAAATTGATAGTGCCGTCTATAGGGTCAATGATCCATTTGTACTGGCTGTCCTGCACTATTTCACCCGCCTCTTCGCTCAGGATATAATGATCCGGATAAGCAGCTTTGATCGCTCCCAGGATTGCTTTTTCAGCAGCATGGTCTGCTTCAGTCACCGGATTGTTGATCCCTTCTTTATTAGTAACCTTAAACTGGCCGTTAAAAAACCTGCGGATTTCGGCGGCCCCGGCCCGGGTCGCCTCTATCAATGTGGATTTAAGCATGCCCAAAGATAAACAGCAATTGCTCAGTATCAGGTGGTTTTCTGGGGCCGCTTCATTTTGCACTCTAGGCAAAAACGTCTTACTTAGCGGCCTTAAGTCATTGATTATTGGATGTATCGGTTATTATAGTCAATTATAATGTGAAGCATTTCCTGGAGCAATGCCTCCGTTCTGTAGTGCAGGCGATGCAGGGTATTGAAGGGGAGGTGATTGTGGTGGATAATGCATCTAAAGACAATAGTATTGACTATTTGAAGGAGCGCTTTGATGACGTACAGTTCATGGTCAATACAGAAAATGTGGGGTTTGCCAGGGCCTGTAACCAGGGCTGGAAGGCTGCCCGCGGGCGTTTTATTCTTTTTCTTAATCCGGATACGCTTATCCCCGAAGACTGTCTGCGGCTTTGTATACAGTTTATGGATACACACCCCGATGCAGGAGCCATGGGCGTGCATATGATAGATGGCAGCGGCCGGTTTCTCAAAGAATCAAAAAGAGCGTTCCCTTCTCCATGGATATCTCTCTTTAAGCTGTCTGGCCTGGCCAGACTGTTTCCACATTCCCCCGTATTTGCCCGCTATCATCTCGGGCATCTGGCAGAGCATGAAACACATGAAGTGGATGTACTTGCCGGCGCCTTTATGCTGCTGCGCAATGAAGTGCTGGAAAAAACACAGGGCTTTGACGAAACCTTCTTTATGTATGGAGAAGATGTGGACCTTAGCTATCGGGTAAAAAAAGTGCCGCTGGAAAAGGAGAAAGGTTTTTATACCAACTATTATTATCCCGGTACCAGCATCATTCACTTCAAAGGCGAAAGTACCCGTAAAGGAAGCATGAACTATGTGCGCATGTTTTATACGGCAATGAGTCTTTTTGTGCGCAAGCACTACGGTGGGAGCAAAGCCGGTCTCTTTAATTTTTGTATCCACCTGGCAATCTGGCTAAGGGCTGCTTTATCTGCAACCGGCCGTTTTATCAGACGCATTGGGTTACCCCTCATCGACGCTGGTCTTATTCTCCTGTCTTTCTGGATTATGAAGGGGTTCTGGAGTGAGTACATAAAAACAGATACCCGGTATGATTTTCGGCTCATATGGATCGCTTTTCCCGCGTTTACCCTGGTATATCTACTGGCCGCGTACTATGCAGGTCTGTACGATCGATGGTATAAAAGATCGGAGCTGGCACAGTCTACGCTTGTAGCTACCGTGGTGGTGCTGGCGGTCTACTCCCTGCTGCCGGAGCAGGTTCGTTTTTCGCGTGGCATTATATTATTTGGAGCAGTACTTGCCTTTTTCTTTATCAGCATCCTGCGCCGGTTACTGGTAAAAACTGGCGTATTGTCTGGAGTGCGCCCCCAGTCAAATCACGCCAGCACTGTGGTAGCGGCTTCTGCAGCCGAGTTTGAAGAGATCGATAAGCTAATGCGGACTGCGGGAAAAGAACAGCAGCTGCTTGGCCGCATTGCGCTTGCTGCAGGCGAAACGAATGTGCTGGCCATCTGGCCCGCCGTTCATGAACTGCATAAAACACTTCCGTTTCGTGAAATAATTGTTGCCGGAGGCACACTTTCAGTAAAAGAAATAATTGCCGCCCTGCCGGAGCTGCCTCAACATTGCCGTATAAAAATTCATTTACCTCATACAGACAGTATTGTAGGTAGTCATTCGAAAGACAGCAGCGGAGAGGCACTGTCGAACGAAAACGGATACCAAATACAGAATCCTTATAACCGGCGCTTAAAGCGGCTCATAGATGTGACTACGGCCGTACTGGGTCTGCTTACTTTTCCCATTCACCTTTTTTTTATTAAAAAACCAGTTCACTTTATAGCCAACTGCGTATCCGTGCTGTTGGCCCGCAAAACATGGATTGGTTATTCACAGCCGGAGCCTTATCTGCCCGCGTTGCGCCCATCAGTACTGGCCAGTAATGGAGTTACTCCAGCAGCCAATGCAGTGCTGCCTGCAGAAAGCAGGCAAATGATAGATTACTGGTATGCCCGTGATTATGAGCCCGTGACCGATCTGCGCCAGATTCTCGCCTCTTATCGTATACTCGGAGGCTAAGTGACGCATTCTAAAGCAGGTTTAAGCCGGCTATAAATGATATGATATTCGTAACCGTTTCGTTCTTAACATTGCGTAACTTTAAAGACAGTTCACAGCCTACTATACATGGCCACAATTATAGATATTAAAATACCCAAAGCCATTGCGGCAGCCCTCCGCATCCCTCCCAATGATGCAAGGCGCCAGCAAATCCGTGTCCTAAAAAAATTGCTGAAGAAAGCCCGCTTTACCGAATTTGGCCAGCGCTATCGGTTTGATGAGGCACTACTGACCAGGCATCCCGGAAAAAGCTTTCAGGAGCTGGTACCGGTGCATGATTACGATAAGATTTATGAAGAATGGTGGAAGAAAACACTCGATGGAGTGCCCGATGTGGCCTGGCCGGGCAAAATCAAGTACTACGCACTCAGCTCTGGCACTTCTGAAGCAGCCAGTAAATATATCCCTGTTACTAAAGACCTGCTTCGCAGCAACCGCGTCAATTATGTACGTCAGCTGATCAGTGTTTTCGGATATGAAGAAGCAAATAAAAAAGCACTCACCCGTGGTTTTTTAATGCTGGGGGGCGCCACCGACTTACAAAAAGGGAAAGCCGGCTGGTATGCCGGTGATCTGAGTGGCATCCTTGCCAAAAAAAGACCTTTCTGGTTTCAAACCTTCTATAAACCCGGCGGCCGTATTGCTGCCATCCGCGACTGGAATCAGAAGCTCAATGAAATTGTAGAACACGCACGCGACTGGGATATTGGTTACATAGTAGGTGTGCCTGCCTGGTGCCAGATGTGTATGGAAATGATTATTGCCCATTATAAGGTCAAAAATATTCATGAGATATGGCCCAACTTCGGCGTGTTTGTGCACGGAGGTGTTGCCTTTGAACCCTATAAAAAAGGATTTGAAAAGTTACTGGGCAGACCAATCGTATATATTGAGAATTACCTGTCGAGCGAAGGCTTTATCGGCTTTAAGACCCGCGAGCACGCCAAAGGCATGCAGCTTATTTTAAACAACAATATATTCTTCGAATTTGTACCCTTCGATGAAAAAAACTTTGACAGCGATGGGCGTATTATAGCCAATCCAGATGCCAAAATGATTCATGAAGTAGAACAGGGAAAAGAATATGCATTGCTCATGAGCACCAATGCCGGTGCGTGGCGATACCTCATAGGTGATACGATCAAATTTGTGGACATGGAAAAACATGAGGTGGTGATTACCGGTCGTACCAAACACTTCCTGAGCCTGGTGGGTGAGCACCTGAGTGTGGAGAATATGAATAAGGCGATAGAGCTGGTGAGTGAGGAATTTAATATCAGTATTCCTGAATATACCGTAGTTGGTTTTCCCTACGAAGGTCTCTTTGCCCATAAATGGTATGTGGCCACCAATGATACGGTAGACGCTGAAGCTCTCCGCAACAAGATAGATGGTCATCTCCGCAGGCTAAATGATGATTATGCCACAGAACGCGATAGCGCCCTCAAACAGGTTTTCCTGGAAGTACTGCCTGAAGAAAAATTCATGCGCTTTATGGAACTCAAAGGAAAACTGGGCAGCCAGCACAAATTTCCCCGTGTAATGAAAGGGAAAATGCTGGAAGACTGGAACAAATTTTTAGAAACCGGAACACTTACCTGAAACCAACCCCGGGCCGGCTACGTGCATTAATGCAGCAAAGGCACGAACCCAATGCCGCTACGGGTAGTATGATCTGAATTATGCTGGATGCCCTGATAAAAGGTATTACACTGGGATTTCTGCTGAGTATATCAGTGGGACCGGTTATCTTTTCTATTATCAAACAGAGTATTAATAATGGGCCCCGCGGCGGTATGGCTTTTGTACTGGGGGTTTCTGCCAGCGATATAGCACTCGTACTGATCAGCAATGTATTTACCGAAGTCTTCAAACGCATAAGCAACCTGCGCACCGAGATTGGTATTGCCGGCAGCATCTTTCTTATTGGCATGGGCATATACCTGCTTTTCTTTAAGAAAGTGAAGGTGAATGAGCAGGGTAAAAAAGTTCCGGTCAGCTTTGGGCATCTCGATTATGCGCGTATTGCGGCTTCCGGCTTTTTAATGAATATTCTTAATCCGGCTATTTTCATTTTCTGGATAGGAACCTCCACCACATTTATTGATCACACCGTACAGCAGCGCGTGATCATCTTCGTCACCTGCCTGCTTATTGTACTTGCAGCAGATATCGCCAAGGTAATGCTGGCAGGAAAAATCCGAAACAGACTTACTCCTCACAATATTCATATCATCAACCAGATAAACGGACTTATCCTCGTTGGTTTTGGTATTGCCCTCATCTGGGGCCTCCTTACTTATTTTTAATCTGTAAAAGCTATTTAACAATTTCACAGGCGCTGCTTTTGTAAGTTTGCCGCATGAACCGGCTGCTTACGCTGTTTATTTTTTTGCTGGCAGGGCACATAGCCCAGGCACAAACAGGATACCTGTTTGTAAAAAAGGGGCTTAAGAAAAAAAGAACCTATACCGAAGGCGATCGCATTATGATGCGCCTCGGTGGCGATACCATTGCGGCCGGCCTCATCACTCATCTGCGCGATGATACGATCTTTTTAAATGGCCACCCAATACCGCGGGCATCTGTAAAAGCAGTCATCGTAAAAACAAAAAAGTCCAGGTCATTTCACATTCCCGTTAATCAACTATTGCTTATTACCGGCGGTGTAGCACTCACTACGGGCGGACTAACACTGAGCAAACAGGCCAGTTTTAAAGAAGCACTTACGGCAGGACTCGTTATTGGCTATGGACCACTGATCATCAATTATATTGCCAGCAAACTATCACTTGGGCGCAAAGAGTTTAAAATGGGCCGCAAATTCCGTCTGCAGATGATCGATTTTCACCTGCCGCGAAAGCGTGCTTTTTAGTAATCCCGCTATTAAGTTTATATATTGCAGCGCTGATCAGCTATGAAAGATTTCCTATTAAATCTGTGGCGCTGGACAAAAAGAATCTTCCTCATTCTTTTTATTGCCCAGTTTGTATATATCCTGCTGCTCAAGTGGGTGAATCCCCCAGTTACCATTACACAACTGGTAAGCTGGGTAAGCGGCCATGGACTCAAACGCGATTATGTGGATCGCGATGAGATATCGCCCAATGCCGGACTCGCAGTAATTGCATCGGAAGACCAGCTTTTTGCCGACCACCGGGGCTTTGACTGGAAGAGTATCAAAAAGGCCATGGAATACAATGAAAAAAAACCAGGTCGCATGCGCGGAGGAAGTACCATCAGTCAGCAGGTGGCCAAAAACGTATTTCTGTGGCAGGGGCGAAGTTTTATCCGGAAAGGTCTCGAAGCCTATTTTACTTTTATGATCGAGCTGGTGTGGGGGAAAAAAAGGATACTCGAAGTATATCTTAATGTAGTTGAAATGGGCGAAGGCATTTTTGGAATTGAGCGTGCCGCAAATATTTATTTCAACAAAACGGCCAGTCAGCTTACCGCCCAGGAAAGTGCGCTTATTGCGGCCTGTCTTCCCAATCCCAAACGATATAAAGTAAAGCCTCCCGGAAAGTATGTGGCTGCCCGCTCCAGACAGATTGTACAGCAGATGAGCTTCCTCTCGCCCGATCCGGATATTCAGGAAATCATTGGCCGCAAACCAGTGCCGGTTAAAAAGAAAACAGCAAAAACACGTTAGCCAAGAATAGCGTCTGTAGCCCTGATTGCTTTTTGAAGGCGATCCTCGTACGTGCCACCGATTTCTACCCACGGTACATCCTGGTTTACCATCAGGTCTTTGTAGATAGCGTATAATTTGCGTCGCGTATGCGGGTCGGGATATTCGCGCAGATCATCGGGCTCCCAGGGCAGATCTGTCTGGCACAACAGGTAAAGATCATACTTGCGCGCAACAATCTGATCCAGTATAAAACGATGACATTTACCATAAACAAACTCACACCACACTTTCATTACATACATATCTGTATCAATAAAAAGCGGAAGATGGCCGCCTTCTTCCAGCATGGGTAATGATTGCAGTTCGAGATTGGAGGCATACTCGTCTTCGAGTGCCAGCTGGCCTTTGGCAATTGTGAGCAGATCGTCATACTCATAATCTTTGCCATTGCTGTGAAGAAATTCACGCGCAAACTCCGGACACCACAGCGTTTCAAAATGATCTGCCAGCTGTTGTGAAAGTGTACTCTTACCAGTACTTTCCGGACCAAGGATGACAATTTTTTTGAGCATGATAATCCTGTTTTCGCCATAAACGCCTGTAATGTTATTCAAAAAAATGTGCCTGAGCAAATACTGGCGGCATTAGTCACGCAGCGCAGGAAAATACTGGTAAATAGTATTTACCGAATCCCGAAAACGCTGCTCCCAGTCGCCATTAATAAATACAACGGGCCTGCCACAGGCCTCATAATATACACGATGACGATCGCTGAGCCTGTTACGCCGGTCCTGGTCCAGCCGCGTACCATCCTGTATAAAAGGGCAGTCTGGTTCCTGGAAAAGATAAAGGTCAAACCGGTTGGCTGCACCGATCCATTCAGCAGTGTCCAGGTCCTGGCCTAATAAAAACTGACTGTACGATTGCGTAGTGATGAGATCGGTATCAGCGAGCAAAATCCGGTTGGCAGCCGGTAACCTTTCAAGTATGGTACGTGCATGCAACTGTGCAATTTCCTGTAAGTGTCTGGGTGTAACGGTAAGCGTTTCTTCTACTATTTCACGTGCCATTTCCGGCACATATGCAGTATGAAAATATTCAGCCAGGCGTTGGGTTAGTATTGATTTACCTGTTGACTCAGTGCCCACAATAGCCACTTTGACGGTAAAATAGGGTTTCGCCTCATCGGCGAGGTAATGCCAGCATGCCAGCGGATTGTTTCGGATTTGTGTAGCGGATACAGGCACGACCGCGCGGACTGTATCATAACTGATATGCGTTATGCGCAGATATTCGGCTATATAATCGCCATAAGGCTCCGAAGTAAAGACATGGGTAAAAGCCGGCAACTGCTGCTGAAAAGCCTCACTCCAGAGCCGGGCTACTTCACGATCGCTTACTGAGCTGTTGGGAAGGATCCGGTCATCGTAAGGAAAATCAATTACGTTGACTGAGGGATAAGATATTGTCCAGTTTTTTAGCCATTGCAGCCGCACTCCTCCGCCAATTGGCTCCTGCGCAGTGTGGCAAAGTACTACCAGCAACTCATCGCAGTGCTGCAACGCAAAGCGAATGAGTGCCTGGTGGCCTTTATGCAAAGGCATAAACTTGCCAAAAACCAGTCCCCTGTTCATGATTGCTGAACGGATAAGGTTCGTGCTTTTGCCTTCCAGGCAGCCAGGCCCCAAAAGGCAAATGCAAGCAGAATAAGATAGTAAACGCTGGTAAGTGCGAGCCCTTTTACAAAATATAACGGAATGCTGGCGATATTGGTAGCGATCCACCAGTACCAGCTTTCCACTTTTTTACGCGCCATAAGCCACATACCGGTAAAGGCAGTAGCTGTAGCAAAAGCATCACCGGGGGGAATGGCTTCCGGAAAAAACGATTTTTTGAGATATACCAGTGCCAGAAATACCAATACAAAGGTGATCCCGAAGAATAGTAATTGATTGATCCAGTCACGCCGGTTAGAAAAACTGATATGCAGAATCCTTTCTTTCCTTTCATCTTTTTTGACCCACATATACCAGCCGTACACGCTCATTACCGTATAATAAAAATTCACACTGGCCTCACCAGCCAAATGTTCTTTTATACTGATATAGATGTAAAACGTAGTATTGATAAGTCCCACCGGATAGGTAAGAATACTTTCTTTGCGGCTAAACCAGACACTGGCCAATCCACTCAGTACAGCAATATACTCCAGCCAGCCAGTGTGTAAAATCTCGGACCAGAACTGTTGAAAGAAATTTGTCAAGTGTTAAGCGCTTTGATTGTAAACATAGCTAAAATAGATAGCCGCCATTTATGCATTAGGGAAATATATCAGGGAGTGCTGCCTGTCGGGCGCGTATATTTTTTCCAGCTGCGCAGGTATTGTGGGCCTTTCCTGGTTTCAAACCGCGTGGGAACCTGCTGCCAGCCTGAGGCACCAGACCTCCACACCATAAAATGTAAATGAGGCACAGCGGCATAGCCAGTTTTGCCACTTAATGCAATCACCTGTCCCCGGGCAACAGTATCTCCGACATTTACAAGTGCTCCGTCTTTTTGCAGATGCCAGTATCCTGCTCTTGTACCGTCAGGGTGTTCGATGACAATGTTGTTGCCATAAGGTCGGTATTTTTTATTCCAGCCGCCGCGGTCGCCATCTTCTTTTACCCGCACCACCACGCCTTCTCTTGCCGCGCAGATTTTTGAGCCTCTTTTCATTTTAAAATCCAGTGCAGCCCGCTCCCGGTGCGAAAAGTGGCTGAAATAACCCTGTATCATCCGGTAAGACCGCCCATCTTCATAAGGCAGGGCATACACGTAGCTGGTATCGTCAACGAGCTTTCCTTTGCGGAGCAGAATGGTTTGTTGGCGCAATGGATTTTTGCTCACGGCACAGGAAGATAAAATTGCAAGTACACAACAGGCCGGCAGGATCAATTTCACAGATGATATCATTTCTTCTTTAAACAACAGTACTTATTATACTTTGTTGGATGCCGCCTCGCTGATTTCTTTCAGATTGGCCAGCCCCCTTTCAACCTGATAGCCAAGATTGCGGTTTATTACCGGACCCATCAGGCGCGCAATTGGCCAGGGCAGACCTCCGTTTTTTTGCCAGGTTACTTTTACTTCACTTTCGCCCCATGGCTCAAAGACCCAATGATCCTGGGCTACAGACGCCCACGGTTTTTGATAACGTTGTTCAAAGTGAAGATGCCGCTCACTGATGTCAGCAACAGTAATCGTGCCTTTGCCTATTTTTTTTCCCGTCCATTCCAGCACATGCCCTTTTGAAAACGGTGCGCCTTTGATCGTAATCTCTGCAGACTTATCTACCTGCAGCCAGGGGTTCCACAAGCTGTGCTGATGAAAATCTCCGACCAGTTGTATAACTTTTTCGGGAACCTGTTTGAGAATAATTGTTTTTTCGATGCGATACGATCCCGGCATTAAAAAAGCAACAATCAACGGAGCCAGAACCAATGCACTAAAAATGAGCAGAAAAAGCATGTAAGGCTATTTAAAGAGCTTAAGATAGTACATGCTGCCAACCTGATCAAAGCAATTTTACAGGAGGAAATTTATTGCGGATGAACAGTGCGGTAAAAACGGCCCGGTCTAAGGTACCGCACTCCTTTACGCGTTTGAAAACGGGTGGCCAGTTGTACGATTTGTCCATTTTTATCAGGCCCCTGCACTTCGAAGTGTAAATGAGGAAAAGCAGAGTATCCTGTATTGCCGCTCAATCCGATCCATTGCCCGGTTACCACACTGTCGCCGGTAGCAACCTTTACTCCATTGTAACCGAGGTGCCAGTAATGGGCCACACTTCCATCGTTATGCCGTATAGAAATGTAATTGCCATCCGAAAGATTTTCAGGCTTCAGCCCACCTGTTTTTGAATCGCCCCTGGCTGCCACCACCACTCCGCTTCGTGCAGCACATATACGGGTGCGCTTTTTTATTTTGAAATCAAGCGCCCGTTCTCCCCGATGGCTCATTTTACTTTCGTAAGCCTGTATCAGAAAAACTTTTTTACGATGTTCAAAAGGCAATGTATAAATATAACTGGTGTCTTCTTTGAATCGTCCGGCTTTGAGGTCCCGTATACCGGGTTCATCTATTTGAGCATTGGTCATATAAGGCAGACCAATCAACAGGTAAAAAAAGCAGCAATACCGCATAAGAGCATTGTTGAGGATTATTATCAAGATACAAAAGCTCTTTTTTTCCAGAAAAAAACGTCTTTTTTCTCGTGAAAAACCCCTGATTACCTGAAATCACGCCAATATGTTTGTACTCTAAACCTTCATCTATGAAAAAAACAGTTGAACAATGGCTTGTGCCAGACACCAATGTGCTGGAGGGCGTTCATGTGATAAGGGGGCAAAAAGTAATGCTTGAAAATGATGTGGCGCTGCTGTATCAAACCTCCGTAAAAGAACTTAAACAGGCGGTTAATAAAAATAAACTTCGGTTTCCGCCCGATTTTATGTTTGAACTTACCAGTGAAGAACATCAATTTTTGGAGTCACAATTTGCAGCTTCAAAACGGGACAGATATCATGACCGGGTACGGCGTCCGCCAATGGCATTTACAGAACGCGGTATTTTAATGTTAGCTGGTTTATTGAAAACCGATCAGGCTATTGCCGCCAGTATCCAGATCATTCGCATCTTAACCCGGCTCAGAAATGCCGCAATTGTCAATGATGCATTATATAAAGAAGTAGAGGCGTTGGAGAAAAGAATGAAAAAACCAGATAAGAAATGTCAGCAGCTGTTTAAGTTATTAAAAGAGCTGCTGCAACCAGTTGATGTATCGCAGACTCAGGATTTCCGTATCGCAAAAAGAAACAAAACCGGTAAAACAAAGTGATCAGATATAACGCGCTGCTTCATCTGCAATACGCTTCCAGAAACTATTCTTAAAGCGGCGCGAAAACATACTGGAGTGCCCTACTTTTTTTAAATGATAGTCTTTGGCCCGGTGTTTTATCATACGTATGCGGGTGCCACGGTAAATACCGGTCAGGTCTGTTACCGTCTGATCATTGGCAATGGCATCATCTTTAAAATAATGAATAATGAAGGGCACCTTTAACGGATAAAAATCTTCTTGTGGAATAGATTCACCCAGATGACTCCCAAAATAAAATGAGCTCCGGCACCACCGGCTCCATTGCCTGATCACACCACGCGGCAGATCTTCCATAATACCTAAGCGTTTGAGGGGAGCATAACCAAAAACAGGAGTCAGCACAGGGTTGATAATGTACCATAAGAGGAATGACCGCATATTTCCCGGCCATTTCATTTTCCACCAGGTGCCGGTTGAGCTGGCAATACCAATCACCAGTTTTAACCGGTCATTGTTGGGCGTAAAACCGATAAGCTGTGTACCAATACTGTGTCCGATCAGCAACATCGGCAAATCAGGATACTGCTTTTCTGCATAGGCGATGGCTGCTTTCATATCCAGCTGAGCCCAATCCATTAAAGAGGCATTCAGACCTTTGAGAGAACCATGCAGGCTGCCACCGATACCGCGGTAGTCATATGAAATGACTACAAAGCCCTGCTCACGTAAAAAATCGCAGAAGTTGGAATAAAACTCTTTTTTTATACCCGTACCTCCCTGCATTACTATAACGCCCCCGGCAGGAGCCGAAGGCTCAAATAATAACCCATCCAGTTCATACCCATCTGAGCAGTAGAGCGTTATTTTGGTTGCATCGCTATCCATGCCGGTAAAATACAACGCTTTACAAACTTTCAAAAGCGCCGGCACAAAGTTATTGGATATAAAAGTTTAATAAAGGGGCGGCCATATTCCGGAGGGGGAATAGTTAACTTTATTACTTTACAAAGCCTGATTGACTATGACGATTGCTGTATTAGGAGCGGGTATGGTAGGAAGTACCATTGCTATTGATCTGAGCTCGCGTCACCAGGTTACATCACTTGACCAGAATGCAGATCAGTTGAAAAAACTTCAGACCCGGTATCCGGCTGTTCAAATTCAACCCGCAGATCTTGGGCAGGCCGATCTTTCGGCGATACTGGCCCCTTATGACCTTGTTATCACCGCTGTACCGGGATTTATGGGTTATCAATTGCTGAAACAGGTGATAGAGGCCGGAAAAAATGTAGTGGATATTTCTTTTTTTCCCGAAGACGCTCTTGAACTGCATGAACTGGCGATAAAAAAAGGGGTAACGGCAATCACCGATTGCGGCGTCGCACCCGGCATGAGCAATCTTATAGCAGGCCACTACGATGCTCATATGGAAATTTTATCATTTGCCTGTTATGTAGGCGGACTACCTGTGCATCCTCAACCGCCATTTTACTACAAAGCCCCTTTTTCTCCTGTAGATGTGATACAGGAATACCTGCGTCCGGCACGGCTGGTCGAAAACGGCCAGCTCGTTACAAAACCGGCACTCAGCGATCGCGAGCTGCTTGATTTTGGTGAAGCGGGTACGCTTGAAGCATTCAATACAGACGGTCTTCGCTCGTTGGTGTATACCATGTCGCATATTCCCGACATGAAAGAAAAAACACTTCGGTATCCGGGTCATATCGATCTTATTATTGCACTGCAACAAGCCGGTTTTTTTGATACTAAACCTGTAATGGCGGCAGATAAGCAGGTAATACCTCTTGACCTTACCAGCACCCTGTTGCTCGATCAGTGGAAACTGCAACCCGGTGAGCCGGAGTTTACTGTTATGAAAGTAATACTGAGCGGGCCGCAGCAAACGATCACCTATTCGCTGCTTGACTACTATGATCCTGCTACAGGCTTTTCTTCTATGGCCCGTACCACAGGGTTTACGTGTACAGCGGCGGCAGAGCTGCTGCTGCAGGGTTTATTCAATGAGAAAGGAGTATTCCCTCCGGAAAAACTTGGTGCGCAGGCCGGGTGTTTTCAATTCATACTCGACTACCTGGCCCAACGGAAGGTGATCTGGAAAAAGGAGACAGAAAGAAAATAAAAAAGCGGAGCCGCTGACTCCGCTTTATAAAAAAGTATAGCTGTAAAAATTATTCAGATTCGGCAACCACTTCTTTTACTTCGGGTATCATTCGCTTCATCATGCCTTCGATACCGGCTTTAAGGGTAATCATAGAAGAAGGGCACCCACTGCAGGCTCCCTGCATACTCAGGTTAACAGTACCTGCTTCATAACTTTTAAATTGAATGGCGCCTCCATCCATTTCTACCGCAGGGCGCACATAGTTGTCGAGCAACTCCTTGATACGTTTCACCACATCATCGTCATCGGCAGCCACCTCATTGGTGCTGGCGGGACGTGTAGACGCAAGCTCTTCTTCATTTACAACTGGCTTGCCTTCTTCGAGGTATTCTTTCAGAAACTGGCGGATGGCGGGAATTACATCCTGCCACTCCGTTTCGGGAGTTTTGGTAAGTGTTACAAAATTGCTGGCTACAAAAACCGCTTTGATAAAAGGAAAGCCGAAAAGCTCAATAGCCAGTGGCGACGGTTTAGCGCTTTCAGCATCGGGAAAGTCAACGCTTTTGCCGGGATACAACAGTTTGTTGGCCACAAACTTCATTGTTTCCGGGTTAGGGGTCATTTCTGTATAAATGCTGATAATAGGATTACCTGTTTTGATCATGACGCTGTGTTTTCATGCTTCCGGCTATGGCCAGGAGGCGTATTTATGCAAAAGTAACAAGATTTTCCGGGTAATGTTCAGGACTGCTCCATTCAGATCCAGGGGGGTTATTCCCTGAACTTACCCGTCTTTTTAAGGTACCGGATCAGGATATAAATCAGTAAAAGTATACCCAGAATGATGCCGGTAAGCCAGTTGCGCAGTTGCGTATCGTGCCCAGTGAGCTCGGGATAGTTAAAAAGCAGCAATAAGGTGATACCTATCAACCAGATAAACTGGGTAGTATGCTCTTTCAGGATCCAGCGCCGCCAGTTGAATGACATGCTGGCAAACGTTTCTCCCAGGCCGGAAAGCCGGGGTACCCAACGGTTTACATGGCGGCAGTATTCATCAAAACCAGGCCCGAATTTGCCCCGCAGAAAATTCTCTTCTGCAAGTACAATTGCCTGATAAATAAAGAGAAATACTGGAATTACAACAGCCACATACAAAAGGGAATTGGCCAGTATGCCCACACCCAGCAGCATGAGGATATTACCCACATAAAGGGGATTGCGGCAATGACGGAAAATACCATCCGTCACCAATCCTTCTGCATAAGGTTTACCCTCTTTGCCTCCACGCACTATATAAGCCAGGCCAATGGTGAGGCCCCTGATCAGCTGACCGAGCACAGTAATAAATAATCCCAGGCCAATGGGCAGCAGGTAGTAGTATTCGCCAAACTGACTGGCAGAAAACAGAGGCCAGGATGGAATAAATAACGCACCGTAAAACAGGATAAAGATCCAGTTGCGGTACTTAAAGAAAAAGTTTCCAATAGCAACCATAAAAAAGTTTATTGAGCCGGTATTACTCAGTCGCGCATGCAACCGGCCACTGCAGCGATCAGAACCCAAGACAGGGTGTTATTTTTTTACTGCAATAAGGCCGGCAAAATTATACCACTTGAAAAAAACTTCACAATGTGCAAAGCCCTGGTCGCGCAGCAGTGAAATGTTTTCGCTCAGCTTGTAAGGAATCAGTACATTTTCGAGTGCTTCGCGTTTTTGAGAAATTTCCAGCTCACTATATTGATTCCGGCGCTTGTAATTATAATAATAGCGGATAAAATCGCGGTTAAAACTGCTTTCTTCGGCCAGTATTTTCTCAATCAGGATAAGCGCGCCTCCGGGGTTAAGGCCTTTATAAATATCCTTTATAAGCCGCTCGCGGTAAATGGGACGCACAAACTGAAGTGTAAGGCAAAGTACCACTACAGAAGCGTTTTCAATCTGAACGCCCTGGTTAAGATCGGCGCACCGTAGATCGAAAGGACGGGTAAAGCCGAGCTCAGTAAGTTTGGATTTGCATTTATCCAGCATCTCTGCCGAATCGTCGATGCCAACAAAACGGATACCAGGGTTGACGAGAGTATTCATACCAACCATAGTAGTACCGGTAGAGCAGCCAAGATCATATACATCCGATCCTTCGCGGGCATGATCTGCAGCCAGCTCGGCCATCATTCGCTGCATCTCGCCATAATAGGGTACAGACCGGTTGACCATATCATCAAATACACTCGCCACATTGGCCCCAAACTTAAAATCGCTTACCTGCTCAATCTCAGATTTAAATACTTCATCTTTGCCCATATAACTTTTTTGAATAAGTTGTACAAAGTAAAGCAATTTGCACATTGTGTCAACCAAAACACATTGTCTGTATTTAATCTTATATGAAGAAAATCTACCACCTGGCCAACTGTACCACCTGCCAGGCCATTATTGCCAGTACCGGCATCGATAAAAAAGGCTTTGAAATGCAGGATATCAAAACTGAACCGATAACCCCTGCCCAGCTGGATGCCATGAAAAAAATGGCGGGATCGTATGAAGCCCTTTTCAGCCGGCGTGCACTTAAATACAAAGAACTTGGACTGAAAGATAAACAGCTTACAGAGGCCGATTACCGCCGGTTGATACTCGAAGAGTATACATTTCTAAAACGTCCGGTTGTAATAATGGGCGACAAAATTTTTATTGGTAGTGAAAAGAAAAATGTAGCAGCGCTTACTGCCGCCCTCTCCTGATCAGCGACTACCCGGTGCTGAGCTCTCTGCGGGACCATCAATAAGTTGAGGCAGTGCCGGATTTTCTCTTTTTTCGCGCCGCAACACATCAAAGGTGATTACCAGGCTCACCAGCATAATAACACCTGCCAGCAAAAAGAAAGCACCCGGAAAGTGAATGGGGGCATTCTTTTTTGTAAACTGGTAAAAAATATTGTTCATGATCGGCGGACCGATAATCGTGGTCAGGCTCATAAGGCTGGTGAGTGCTCCCTGAAGTTCGCCCTGCTCATTGGGAGGAACGTGGCCCGCAATGACAGACTGCAAAGCCGGACCGCAGATACCGCCCAGGCAGTAAGGAACCAGGAAGGCAAACATCATCCAGGTTTCTGTTGCAAAAGCAAAAAGAATCAGCCCCAGCGCATACAGGAAAAGACCGAGGTAAATACTTTTATCATTTCCCAGCCGGGGATTGACCACCCGCGTGAGTCCGGCCTGCACCAGGCCCACCAGCAAACCCACTACCGCCAGCGAAATACCAACCATCTTTTCTGTCCAGCCAAACTGGTAAATGGTAAAGAAACTCCAGTTGCCCTGTACGGCCTGCGCAGCAAAATAGATAAGGAAAAAAGCAACAGCCAGTCCGTTAATAGTAGGATACTTGCGTAAAAAAAGAAGAGAACCGATTGGGTTTGCCCGCTTCCATTCAAACCTTCGGCGGTTGCTGGCCGGTAATGATTCGGGCAGCAGAAAATAGCCATACAGACAGTTCACCAGGCAAAGTACTGCCGCCGCATAAAACGGGGCGCGGATTCCCCAGCCCGCCAGCAGCCCTCCCAGTGCAGGTCCTATCACGAATCCCAGCCCAAATGCCGCACCGATCATACCGAAGTTTTTGGCGCGTGTTTCGGGAGTACTCACATCAGCAATATAGGCAGCGGCAGTAGTGAAACTGGCTCCTGTAATACCAGCAATAACCCGGCCTACAAACAACCATCCATATGCCGGCGCAAGGGCCAGAAACAAATAATCGATACCAAAACCCAGCAAAGAGAAAAGAAGCACCGGCCGGCGGCCATACTGGTCGCTCAGGTTACCAATAACCGGTGCAAACAAAAATTGCGTTATTGCATATGCAGAAAGAAGTAATGCTCCATAGGGACTGGCCTCATTTACCGGAATATTTTTTAATTGTGCAATCAGGTCGGGCATTACCGGAATAATCAACCCCAACCCATTACATCAATCAGCAGGGTAATAAAAATAAAGCCAATAGCAGCTTTTCTGGTAGTCATAAAAAATGGTTGATGGGCGCAAATTTGGCCGGTTTTTTGGCAGAGTGTAAACGAATTTCGGTAAAAAGGCCTGTTTTTGGGTGTGGGTTTTAACAAATCACCCATAAATAGCAGGAGCAGAGTTTATATCTTTGCGCCCTTACCAACTGATGCCCCCGGACAGCACAGTATACACCAAAACAATATTTTTCATTTAAAAATTTGTCCAATGACTATCAAACAAGTCCTCCTGCCAGCCCTTTCTGCGGTTTTCCTGTTTTCTTGTGTTAGCTCCAAGAAATTCAAGAAATCACAGCAGGACCTGGCCGACCTGCAAGCCAAACAGACACAGCTGCAGGGGTCGCTCAATGATTGTACAAACGAAAAGGCAGCCCTCAATCAGCAAAAAGCCGGCCTCGAAAATGATATTGCCAATCTGAAAAACCAGATTGATTTTCTGAAAGCAAACAATACCCAGGCGCTTAAGCAACTCGAAGACCTGTCTGTTATCAGTTCTGCGCAGGCAGAAAGCATCAAAAAATCAATGGAAAATATTGGTGCAAAAGATAATTACATCCAGTCGCTGCAGCAGCAAATGGCCCGTAAAGACTCTTTGAATATGGCCCTGGTGATGAATCTGAAAGGTGCTATCGGCAACCTCGACGATCAGGACATCAATATCAAAGTAGACAAAGGCGTGGTATACATCGACATTTCTGATAAACTGCTTTTCAAAACAGGCAAGTTCGATGTAACTCCTCAGGCCAAAGAAGTACTGGGTAAAGTAGCTGCCGTGCTGAAAAATCAACCCGATATCGAGTTTATGGTAGAAGGCCATACCGATAATGTTGCTTACAAAGGCGCCGGCAACCTGCAGGATAACTGGGATCTTAGCGTTATGCGTGCTACTTCCGTAGTTCGCATCCTGCAAAATCAATACGGACTCGACCCCGCCAAGATGGCTGCAGCCGGCCGTGGCGAATACAAACCCGTTGCCAGCAATGACACAGCAGAAGGCCGTTCACAAAACCGCCGTACGCGTATCGTCATCCTGCCTCAGCTTGATCAGTTCTTCAAACTGCTCGAACCCAAGAAAGGATACTAATATCAATAGTTGATTATAAAGTAAAAGGTCCGCAATCGCGGACCTTTTACTTTATAGGTGATAGGTTTTTAAGTAATAAGTAAGGTAAAGGGTAAAAGGAGAAAGGCTGATCTGATTACCGGCCACATTACTTCAGTTCTTCGAATATGCCTGTCTGCTTGTTCTTCCGCACATTGTCCCAATTGAAAAAACGGCCATTCATCGCCACATAAACACCGGGAGGCAGGGTTTGTACAAAAGCCAGGGCACTGCCCAGGTTAAACAGCCCGTCTGAGCTACCAAACTTAATAGGGATCATGGCGCCGGTAAGCACAATGGTTTTATTGTGAACTTTCTGAGCCAGTACCCGTGCGGTTTCAGACATGGTATCGGTACCGTGCGTGATTACGATCATGTCTTCCTCACTCTGACTGCACTGGTGGGCAATGAGCTCGCGGTCCTCTGCCGTCATCTGCAGGCTGTCGATCATCATCAGCGTACGGATCTCGACTTTAAGCCGGCACCGCCCCATCTCGAGGAGATCGTGCATGTGCGTGTCTTTGAAAAACAACTCACCATTCAGCTCATTATACTCTTTATCAAATGTGCCTCCGGTAATAAAGATCCGAATTGCCATACAGACTCAATTTGACAGCAAATGTATTGGAATTGTCGTATAGCTTCCCGTAAAATAAAGAGAACCACCGCAACCGTTAGCATTGTGACTGTGGATTAAGTAACTTGGGTTATAAACGGCTGAAAGATTCCTAAAAAGAAAAGTGCATTATGGAAAAAGATATTACCAAACGGTATACAAACGGAGAAGTAACAGTGGTATGGAAACCCGCTACCTGCATTCACTCCACCATTTGCTGGAAAGAAGCCACCGGTCTGCCCGATGTATTTAATCCCAGGATCAAACCCTGGATCAATCTCGGCAATTCTACCACCGATCGTATCGTGGAGCAGGTAAAGAAATGCCCCAGTGGTGCCCTGAGTTTTTATTTTAATAATGAGCAGGCCGGCAGTCCCGAAATCACCACAGACACACAGGTGGAAGTAATGCCCAACGGCCCCCTGCTCGTATACGGTAATGTAACAGTGAAACGACCCAATGGTGAAGAAGATAAAAAACATAAGGTAACGGCATTTTGCCGTTGCGGCCATTCACAAAACAAACCCTATTGCGATGGCAGCCATGTAAAGAAACAGTTCAACGGTTAATATTTTATTCGCTCTTTCATCTGTAAAACAGCAAACAGCTATAATGAAAACAACTCACCTCGTTTTGATAGCACTGGCAGTAGCCGGTCTCGCATCCTGCAAGGGAGATGATAAAGAAGGTCTTGCAGCATTCAGTACAGATAGCCTGGGTCTGCATATCGCCCAGCTTTCGTCAGACTCCTTTCAGGGACGCAAGCCTTTTACCGAAGGCGAAACCCGCACCATACAATACCTGGAGCAGGCGTTTAAAAATGCCGGTCTTGAACCAGGCAATGGCAGCAGTTATTTTCAGGAAGTGCCGATGGTACGTATCACCACCACCGCTGCACCCACCATGCAGGTGCGCAGTGCCAAAAGCAATTTTACACTCAAAGGCTATGATGACTATGTGATCTGGACAGATAAAACTGATTCGGTAGTGAGTCTCGACAACTCCGAACTGGTTTTTGCCGGCTATGGAGTAGTAGCACCAGAATACGGATGGAATGACTATGAAGGGCTCGATGTAAAAGGAAAAGTAGTACTCGTACTGGTCAATGACCCCGGCTTTAATGCACATGACAGCACGCTCTTTAAAGGCAAAACCATGACTTATTACGGCCGCTGGACCTACAAATTTGAAGAAGCAGCACGGCAGGGCGCACGCGGCTGTCTGATTATTCATAATACAGAAGCGGCCAGCTATCCCTTTACAGTTGTTCAGAATAACTGGAACGGGTCACGTCTTCGCCTCGATAATCGTGGCAAAACGGAAACGCTGTGCGATGTAATAGGATGGCTTTCTGGCCCCGCAGCAGCTAAACTGCTGGCCACCGCAGGAAAAGACAGCACATTGCTGGCTGCTGCCGATGTGAAAGGATTCAAAGGCACAACACTGGGACTTAACCTCAGCACCAGCATTAAGGTTGGTACCGTTTACAACAAATCATATAATGTAATTGGTAAAGTAACGGGCAGCAAATACCCCGATGAGACTGTTATCTATACAGCACACTGGGATCACCTCGGTATTGGCAAACCAGACGAAACCGGCGACTCCATTTATAATGGCGCACTCGACAACGCCAGTGCTACAGCCGGTTTGCTCGAACTGGCCAGGGCTTTCACCCATCTTAAAAACAAACCCGATCGTACCATTGTGCTGCTGGCCGTTACAGCAGAGGAGCAGGGTCTCTGGGGCTCTGCCTGGTATGCGCAGAACCCGGTTTATCCCGCTTCCAAAACGGTGGCCAATATCAATATGGATGGTCTTAACTATTATGGTACCACGCGTGATATTATTGTGGTTGGCCAGGGACAAAATGATCTGGAGGATTATCTCAAAGAAGAGGCTGCCAAAACCGGTCGCATCATTGCCTATGAGCCACATCCCGAAGCCGGGTACTATTACCGCTCCGATCATTTCAATTTTGCCAAAGCCGGTATTCCTGCGCTGTATACAGAAAGCGGCACCCAGGTTATTGGCAGGGATGAGAACTATGGTAAAAAGAAAGGCGAAGAGTATACAGAGAAAAATTATCACCGTCCTTCAGACGAATATGATCCCAATACCTGGGTACTGGATGGAGCTATCGAAGACCTCAAACTGTTTTTCCAGGTAGGTCTCCGTGCTGCCAATACCACTAGCTGGCCGCAATGGAAAGACGGCTCCGAGTTTAAAGCGATCCGCGAAAAGAAATAAAACGTTCTCAGTCTCTAAAACAACTACAGGCCGGCATTGCCGGCCTTTTTATGTAAAAATCCGACACAACCTCATCCCGGCATTACCCATCCACAGCGGGAACCAGCCAGTAAAGCAGATTGTATACGAATACTTTCGTCTTTTTGGTCAGATTTGAGCAAAATTGTGAAATGACCAGGATTTCAGCAGTGTATACTTTTTTGTTATTGCTCGCGGCTTCTGCCTCGTTACAGGCCCAGCAGCCTTCTGCGAAGATCATTCTAAAGTTGCAGAACGAGCAGGCCCAGCCATTGGCAGCAGCTACCATCGAGTTATTAAAAGCAGATAGCAGCTTACTGAAAATAGCCGTGACAGACGCCTCCGGCACGGCCCTGTTTGAAGGTCTGCCTGCGGGCAACTACCTGTTTCGTGCAGCCATGATAGGCTATCAAACCCGGCTGGTGCAAGTTCCTGCCCTGGCCGATGCAGCCACACTGCAACCCGCACCAGTAGAGCTGGTAAAACAAAGTAAGGAGATGGCCGGAGTCACCGTTTCAGGACGCAAACCCTTTATTCAGAAACTTAGTGACAGACTTGTGGTCAATGTTGACAACAGCATTGTAAATGCCGGCAGCTCCGCCATGGAAGTGCTGGAGCGATCGCCAGGTGTAAATGTAGACCCCAATGATGTGATCAGTCTGCGTGGCAAAGCCGGCGTGATTATTATGATTGATGGAAAGCCAACTGCCATGAGCGGACAGGATCTGGCCAACTATCTGCGCGGCCTGCCTACATCGGCAATTGAGCGGATTGATATAATTACCAATCCCTCTGCACGCTACGATGCTGCCGGCAATGCCGGCATCATTGATATACGGATGAAAAAAGACCAGCGATATGGCATCAATGGCACAGCGACCGCCGGGTACGGGCAGGGTGTATACCCCAAGGCCAACAGCGGCATCACGTTCAACTACCGGAACAAGCGAATCAATCTGTATGGTAATTATAACTATGCCTATCGCGTAGGACTCAACCATCTTTTCCTCGACCGCAATTTTTATACAGACAATGGAGCGTTCATTGGCCAGGATAAAAAAGACAATTTTACCAAATCGTTTATCAATACGCACAGCAGCCGGATGGGTCTCGATATTTTTGCCAGTAAGCGAACTATTATCGGTGTTGTTGTAAATGGAAATTTTAATCGTTTCCGACGCAGCAACGACAATGAATCGGTTGTGATCGATGAACAAAAACAACCCAGCAGCACTTTCAATACACAGGCAGGTAACCGCGATAAGGGAACAAACTGGGTGGCCAATTTTAATCTCAAACACACTTTTGACAGTACCGGCCGTGAGATTACCACCGATCTCGATTACGGACAGTACAACTCTTCCTCTTATTCGCGCACCGCTACACAATATTATAAACTCGATGGCTCCAGCCAGCAGCCTGATTATATACTCGATGGCCATCAAACCGGAAAGCTGCGGTTTTTTACTGCAAAAAGTGATTATACACAATCAGTAGGTAAGGCTAAAATGGAAGCAGGCTTTAAACTAAGCTTTGTTTCTGCCGACAACGATGCCCGGTTTTTTGATATGAGCAGCGGAACCCCGGAAAATGATGTGAATAAGACCAATCATTTTTATTACGATGAAAATAATAATGCAGCCTATATAAACTGGAAACAGGGTTTTGGCAAGCTCGATCTGCAGCTTGGTCTGCGCGGCGAGCAAACCAATGTACGCACACGCCAGGCCCAGGGCGATGTGCGATGGGATTCCAGCTACCTGCAGCTTTTTCCGAGTGCTTTCGCCAACTGGCACCTCGCCGAAGAAAAAACCCTGGGTTTTTCTGTGAGTCGCCGTATTGACCGGCCCGGTTATTCACAGCTCAACCCATTTCTGTTCCTGATCGATGTAACGACCTATGCAACGGGTCGCCCCGGACTGCTGCCGCAGCTCACCTGGTCGTACGAGTGGAGCTATACTGTGAAAAGTCTAAACTTCACGCTTGCCTACAGCCGTACCAAAAACAATCAGAATATTGCCATTGCACGTTTTGCTGATGTCTTTCCCGATATACCTACCCCTGGCAATGTGACGGTGCAGATACCGATCAACCTCAGGTCTTCTGATTATTTCGGTTTTGGTTTTTCTGCTCCGGTTCGCATCAGCAAGTGGTGGAATATGCTCAACAATGGTAATATCTATTATGAAAAATTCAATGGGAACCTGGGCGTGACCCGGCTAAGTAAGGGGCGGCCGGCCATGAATGCTCAGTCAAACAACAGCTTTACACTGGGTAAAGGATGGACAGCTGAGTTGAATGGGCAAATTAATACAGGCGGGCAGTATGGTTTTATGGTAATGGATCCGCAATGGGCTATATCAACAGGTATTCAGAAAAGCCTCTGGAAAAACAAAGCCACCATACGGGCAAATATTACCGATATATTCTGGACCAATCTGCCCAAAGCTGTTATCACGTACGACAACTATGTGGAAAAATGGCATGCCCAGCGCGAAACACGTGTGGCTACAATCAATTTTACCTATCGCTTTGGAAGTAATAAGGTACAGCAGGCGCGCCGCCGCAGCACAGGTTCGGAAGAAGAACGTCAGCGTGCGGGTAATTGATAAAATTATTTATGAAGAAGGGAGAGCAGCTGCAGATGTGGCTGCTCTGCTTTTTCGAGGGTATTGTTGGCCAGAAACGATTTCAGGTGTTTGTAAAAATGGCTGTGATCATAATAGCCGTACTGGCTGTAATGAAAACTGTCGGGTGAGTTGGCCAAATGAGAGGTTGCTTTGCGGATACGCATAATCTGCAGCGCCTGCCGGCTGCTGATACCGGTACAAACCTCGAAATACCGCTGCAGGGTACGCGATGAGATGCCGTAATCGGCCGCCAGCTGCTCAATAGATAAACAAAATGTATTATTCTGGAAGCTTCGTTCCAGAATTTCGCTTACCATATGTACCGGGTGTATGGCTCCATCGTAGTTGTGAATGAGCTGGGTAAAATATTCACAAAGAATATTGATACGGGCTTCGAAATCGGATGCCTGCTTTACCTGACCTAGTATGCCAGGCGCCAGCAGGTAACTGAGCGGGAATATATAACCCTGGTACTCCGAGAAATCGATTTTTTTCTCGAAAATGACCGGCGATATGCGGAATTTGATGCCGAAAATATGATTACCGGGCTTGTGAAAGCACTCAATCGCATTGTAACGCGGCAGGAAACCGTCTCCTTTCATGGTATACCGCTTATCGGCAACCTGCATTACATAGGGGTTGCCCAGGTTGATGAGGTAGGTGTAGCCCACATTGGCAAATTGTGCATCCGAAAAACCACGCGGGTATTGCTCCCAGAGGTTTTCAAAACGGGTTTCCCAGAAAAACTCCACCAGGTGAGCCAGCCGCTCAGGCGGCGGGATCCGATAGTAATGCTGGTCAAAATGGTCAATATGGATAAATTCGATATGCCGGGTGGCCACAGTAATAAAGATAAAGTAACAGCCCCCCGTACCGGAACCGGATTGTGATGAAAGGCGCAATTAACACCTGTGCAGAAAAAAAATATTAAAAAAAATTAACAGAGAGGAAATTATTCAATTACTTTAGCAGGCCTTTAGACAAAAAAAGGTCCTTCCGTAGAAACGGACTGACCTCTAACGATTGCTTGCCATATGAAAATTCTTCGAAGTAGACGTTGATTCCGGTGAGACCGGATATTTTGCAGGCGCTGCTTCACTTGACCTCTGACGACTTGCCTATTCTTGCCTTAACGATTGCCTGCCGTATGAATTATGTAATGAACTATTACATCACAAATGTAGGCAGGCTTATCTTTGCACTCAAAACAACTTAGTTCAGTTTTATGTATGCCAAAAGGGTAGTCCTTGACCTGAAACCCTTGCTGGTGGCTGATTCTATGAAAATTTCTGCCTGATGTCCAACCGTTCTACCGACATATTATTTCAATTAATAAAATCGCTCGAAAAAGCCGAGAAGCGCCATTTCAAACTCTATATCAAGCGCAGTTCCGCCAATGAAGACCTGAAAATCATACGTTTATTTGACGCCCTGGATAAATTGGATACGTATGATGAAAAATTGTTATTAAAGAAATTACCCGGTACTGAGAAAAAACAACTGTATAATCTCAAAACCCATCTTTACCGCCAGATTCTGGCCAGTCTGCGCCTCTTAAAAAGCGCTGATAGCATTGATCTTCAATTGAATGAGCAATTCGATTATGCTCATATTCTCTATAAAAAAGGATTATTTTTTCAAAGTCTTAAAATTCTGGATCGTGCCAAAGAAACTGCCCGCGCACACCAGAAGTTCTATTTTCTGGCCCAGGTAGTGGCTTTAGAAAAAAGAATAGAAAATCTTCATATAACCAAGAGCATCCATACCAGGGCCGAACAGCTGGCTGTTGAAGCTAATGAAGTCAGCCGCCATATTGATGTAATGGCCCGTCTCAGCAATCTTTCGCTGCTGCTGTTTAGCTGGTTTACCCGCTATGGTCATGCCCGTAACGAAAAGGATGAGGCCGGTGTTCGCCGTTTTATGCGCGAAAACCTGCCCGATAATGCGCATGAGCTGAAAGGTTTTTATGAGCGTCTTTATCTCTACCAGTGCTATTGCTGGGATGCCTTTATTCGCCAGGATTTTCTGCAATACTACCGCTATGCCCAAAAGTGGGTTGACCTGTTTCGCTCTCAGCCGCTTATGATCCGGGTAGAGACCAGCCACTATATCAAAGGCCTGCATTACCTGCTCAATGCACATTTTGACCTGCGCAACTACCGGGCTTTTGCCGTCACGCTCAGCGAGTTTCAGGCCTTTGCAAAAACCAGCCGGGTACAGGATCACGACAACTTCCGCATACAGGCATTTATCTATATCAGCACGGCCCGCATCAATCAGCACTTCATGATGGGCACATTCCGCGAAGGATTGGCGCTGGTGCCGGGTATTGAAGAAAAGCTGAAAGAAAATGCCATTTTCCTCGATCAGCACCGCATCATGGTGGTAAATTATAAAATTGCCACCCTTTATTTTGGCAGCGGGCAATACAGCACCTCTATCGATTACCTGCAAACAATCATCCATGAGTCAGGCGAATTGCGGACCGACCTGCAATGCTACTCCCGCCTGCTGCACCTACTGGCGCACTATGAGTTGGGCAACTACGATATCATGGAATCGCTCACCAAATCGGTCTACCGTTTCATGGCCAAAATGCAAAACCTGACGGTCATTGAAGAAGAAATGTTCCGCTTTCTGCGGCACTCCTTTCATCATGTGCCGGCACGACGCCTCAAACCAGAACTGGAGCAGTTTCTTCAAAAAATTAAACACCTGGAAAAAAACCGTTTCGAAACACGCTCATTCGCTTACCTCGACATCATTTCATGGGTAGAAAGCAAAGTATATGGCAAACCCATGGGCACAATTATTCATGAAAAGTACCTGGCCAGCAAGAGAAAATAGTTGACAGTTAACAGTTGGCAGTGAACAGCCGTGCAACACTTTCACCGGTTACTTTCCAGCTTTAAACCTATCTCCCTGTCACAACAGTTCATTATCGCCATCTTCAAATCTCCTCATCTTCAAATCTCTCTTTTATACCTTTAAACCATTCTCAGCATTAGCACATTAGCACATTTCTCACATTAGCATATTTCCGCCATCTTCAAATCTCCTCATCTTCAAATCTCTCATTTTTGCCTTTAAACCATTCTCAGCATTAGCACATTAGCACATTTCTCACATTAGCATATTTCCGCCATCTTCAAATCTCCTCATCTTCAAATCTCTCTTTTATACCTTTAAACTTTTAAACTTTCGTACTCCCGCTTTGATGTAAATTGCATCCTTGCAGCCCTTCATTTTTAACCGTGGGCTGATGTGTGATTATGAATGACTATTTAGCAGGATTAAATGACCGGCAGCGCGAAGCTGTATTGCATAAAGACGGACCTATTATGATTGTGGCCGGTGCCGGCAGTGGAAAAACAAAAGTGCTGACCACCCGCATTGCCCATCTTATGGCCAGCGGGGTAGATTCGTTTAATATTCTTGCCCTAACTTTTACCAATAAGGCCGCGCGCGAAATGAAAGAGCGGATTGAGAAAATACTGGGCAATAATGAAGCACGCAACCTCTATATAGGCACATTTCACAGCGTATTTGCCCGTATCCTGCGCGCAGATGCCGACCGCATCGGTTATCCAAACAACTTTACCATCTATGATACAGACGATGCAAAAAGTGTGGTAAAGGCTGTAATCAATGAAATGCAGCTCGACGATAAGACGTACAAACCCAATACGGTTTATAACCGCATTTCGTCTGCTAAAAACGCACTGGTAGGTCCCGCCGAATATGCCAATGATTATTACCTGCAGCAGGAAGATATGCGTGCCAATCGCCCGGCCCTGGCCCAGATCTATGATGCATATGTAAAACGCTGTTTTAAAAACGGCGCGATGGATTTTGATGACCTGCTGCTTAAGTTCTATGAACTGCTTCGCAATGTGCCGGAATGCCTCAGCAAATACCAGCGCAAGTTTAAATATATCCTGATCGATGAGTACCAGGATACCAACCCTGCCCAGTACGAGATCATCAAACTGCTGGGTGCCATGCACGAAAATGTATGCGTGGTAGGCGATGATGCCCAAAGTATCTACTCGTTTCGCGGCGCCACTATCGAAAACATTCTTCAGTTTCAGAAAGACTACGACAATGTAAAAGTGGTAAAACTGGAACAGAACTACCGTAGCACCAAGACGATCATTAATGTAGCCAACGAAATAATCAGCAATAACAAAGGCCAGATCGAAAAAGTGCTGTTTACCGAAAATGCTGATGGCGAAAAGATCAGGCTGGTGCGCACCATGACCGACAATGATGAAGGAAAGTTTGTAGCAGATACTATCCAGGAACAAAAACTCCGGAATCATTTTGCCAATAAGGATTTTGCTATTCTCTACCGCACCAATGCCCAGAGCCGTGCTTTTGAGGAAAGTCTGCGGCGCATGAATATTGCCTATACTATTTATGGCGGCATCAGCTTTTATCAGCGCAAAGAGATCAAAGACCTGGTTTCCTATCTGCGTCTCCTCGTAAATCCTAAAGATGAAGAGGCGCTGAAGCGGATCATCAACTATCCTGCCCGTGGAATTGGAAAAACCACTGTTGACCGGGCAATTCTTAATGCCAACAACAACAATATCTCCATGTGGGAAGTGTTGGAACGCGCAGAAGAATTTGGATTCCGCTCTTCTACTCTGCAGGCTATTGACGAGTTTGTGACCATGATGAAGAGCTTCTCCAGTATGCTCGCCCACAAAAACGCTTACGAAATAGCTTTTCATGTAGGTAAGCACACCAATATCGTAAAAGAACTCTTCAACGATAAGAGCACGGAAGGCGTACAACGCTACGAAAACATCCAGGAGTTGCTCAACTCTATCAAGGAATGGACAGAAAGCCCCGACAATGAAGAAGGCGAAGTAGTGGATAAAGGCCTGGGCTCCTACCTGCAGCAAATCACCCTGCTTACAGATGCAGACCAAAAGGACGAAAATGCCGATACAGTTAAGCTCATGACCATTCACGCTGCCAAAGGCCTTGAGTTTGATTGCGTATTTGCAGCCGGTCTCGAAGAAATGCTTTTTCCCAATGCCATGGCGATCAATACACGCGAAGAACTGGAAGAAGAGCGCCGCCTGTTTTATGTAGTGATCACCCGGGCCAGAAAAAAGCTCTGGATCTCTTATGCCAATACCCGGTACAAATTCGGCTCACTGGTACAAAATGAGCCCAGCCGTTTTATTGAAGAACTGCCAGAGCAGTTTATCGACAGAAGCTTTGCCGGTGGCGGCTCGCGCAATCATACATCGGGTTCCGGGGGCTCTGCATTTGAGCGGATGAATGGAGGCTGGGCTGCCCGCCAGGCCGAAGAGCGTTATGGTCCCCCTCCGGCACGCAAAAAAGACGCGCCTCCTTCCTACCTCAAACCGGCAACATCTACACCCAAAGTTGTGGAACATAAGCCATCGGCCGACTTTGTAGCCAGCGATACATCCGGCCTGCAGGTTGGTCAGCGGGTAGAGCATCAGAAATTTGGCTTTGGTGAAGTCATGAAAATGGAAGGCGCTGCACATAACCCCATCGCCACTGTTAAGTTTGATCAGAATGGAGAAAAAAAGATCATGCTCAATTATGCCAAACTGCGCATAATAGAATAAGCTCAGGCGCCCATCCATTGTTTGAATACGGCCAACAACAGTCTGCTTTACCGGGCTTTCAATGTTGCTGCCGACATCAACAGCTGTACCTCCAGCCGGTACTTAGTTGATCAAGGTTGCCTTTAATTCGTCTTCTCTGCCGCGTTTCGGGAGATACCTAATACTTTTTACATCAAAAGCCTTTAGGGCATGTTCATTATATACCGGTTGTTGACAACAACAGGCATTTTGCAGGGCGGGGTAGCTGCCTGAAACATGTTTTGCCGGCAACTGAGCAAAATCAGCAATAACGGGAAAAGGGACGGATCTTTGTTTAATTTTTATAATAAGTATAACCGGGTTCATATAAACAAAATCTGGCCATTGAATAAAATCAGTGCCAATAATAAGGTCTGGACTTGCCCGCGAATCGCTTTACCCGGGAAACGAAATATCCGGAATGAAGAATGTTTGCCTTTCTGTTTTGCCCGGTTTCAGGATCGGAACAGCTTTTGCAGTGTAAAAAATGTATAGCTATTAAACGAAACAGATATGAAAGGGTATGAATATAAGAACATGTCTACCTGCTACTTTGTAAGCCTGTATACACGCGACTGGGTCGATATTTTTGAACGTCCTGTTTACAAACAGCTCATCGTTCATTCATTAAATCATTTCAGCGACCAGAAAGGGCTGGTGATATATGCCTGGTGCCTCATGTCGAATCATCTTTTTTTGCTGATGCGCCCCGATGGTATGGTTCCGCTACAGGAACTCGTCACAGCGTTCAGGGCATTTACCGAAGAAAAGATTCTCGCAGCAGCTGATACTGAACCTGAACCGAGACGTAAATGGATTCTTAACCACTTCAGGGCACCATCCGGTTTTATGGGTTTACAGCGCGAGTGGCAGTTATGGGAAGAACAGTGGCAGCCCATTCATATCGATATGGCTAATGTGGAGGATTTACTCCACCAGTTCGAATTTATTCATCAGCAGCCGGTGCGTGAACTGATTGTAGATGCTGCTCCTGATTACCGCTATAGTTCGGCCCGCGATTATGAGGGTTCAAAAGGCCTTGTGCAGATTCGTAAAATACCGGATATTGAAAACGAACTGGCGGCCAGCTCTTCCTATACCAGCCGTTTTGTAGCCCGCTATCTGAGAAGATAATCATCCTGATGGGGAAACGATGTTGAGTGAAGCGGGAATTAACTTTTCGGGAAATAGGAGCCCTGTATCTTTGCGATCAGCTGATCAAACCTGTTCAATCATTAATGTCTGCACGCCGAAAGAGAAAGTCTTCCCGATGGCCCTGGCTGATCGTTTTTTTACTGCTATTACTGGCCGTTGGCTGGTTCAGTTATCGCTGGCTGGCTTATCGTAAAGTAAAATTTACCCGCTATCCCGAGTTTGGTATCGGCATTCCCAACAATTACGAAATTCACGGCATAGATGTATCACGCTATCAGCAGCTAATTGCCTGGGAAGAAGTCAGAGACATGGAAGTGGATGGCATAAAGCTGGGTTTTGCTTTTATAAAAGCCATAGAGGGCCTGGGTAATACCGATCCCCAGTTTCATCGCAACTGGCGGCGGTCACGCTCGCAGAACGTGGTGCGGGGCGCCTATCATTTTTTCATCGCTTCAAAAGATGGAAAAATGCAGGCAGAAAATTTTATTAAAAGAGTAGACCTCGAGTCGGGCGATCTGCCACCTGTGCTGGATGTAGAGCAACGCAATGGCGTGTCAAAAGAGCAACTGCGGAAAGAAGTAAAAAAATGGCTCGCGACCGTCGAGAACTACTATAAGGTAAAACCGATCATCTATACCAATGTGGATTTTTATGTCCAGAACCTGGGCCGTGATTTTGATGATTATCCGCTTTGGGTAGCACATTATTATCAGCAACAGCAACCACGTATCAGCCGGCACTGGCATTTCTGGCAGCATAGTGATCAGGGTCGTGTGAACGGAATTATTCCCAAAGTCGATTTCAATGTTTTTCGCGGCGACTCACTTGAGTTTAAAGAATTGCTGGTGCCGTGAGTTGAACCAAACAATGTACCTTTTACCAGTAAAACAATGCAGATGGAACAGGGCTGGGATCCGGAAGTAAAACAGTTTTTTCTTAAAATTCTGAATACGATAAGCTGGGGGCTGATCTGGATACTTATGGCCGCCACTTTTGGGCTCTATCTTGGCTGGGCATACAATAGCGGTCGTCCTGTTTATACACAAATCATTTACTACGTGGTCATGCCTCTATCCTTATTTTTTGTAGTGCGGCATATTTACCGCCTCTGGAAATAATAGAACCGCTGTTGTCAGAGCAACGATGATCTGCCGGTAAACCGGGTGTCTTAATTATTTCCTTTTTTTATGTACTGCTGTACGGATAAAACAGACCCGGGGATATCAAAGTAAAAAATACCCGCCAGTACGGATAGAGGAGCTTTTCAGGAATAGCTATTTTGGAGCATTCGTTTTTGTATGACATTCAAGCAGCTATGCCGGCAGGTGGTGATACTGGGAACGCTCCTGATCTGGTTAATCAAATTCCTGATTCGTCCCCTTCACCTGTTGCCGCATGGCGCAGATTTTATGCTGGGCGTGGCTCCCAATCTGCTGGGTTCCTTTTTAATTCCCTTCGGCGCATACTGGTTTTTTCATGGGCGTGATCATCTTATGGCCCGTCTGCTGCGCCTGCAAAATGCGGTGGAGTTGCGCCAGGTGTGCCTCATCAGTTTTGGCCTGCTTGTGCTGAATGAATATCTGCAGATGTTTCCCGTCTTTGGCCGCACCTTCGATGTCTATGACATTCTGATGTCTGTGCCCGGACTCGGACTTTCTTATTTTTCTTTTACCTGGCTGCAGCAGCGATATGCTGCCAGTGCGGGTTAACTGCTATGGTCGGCCACTATTTTCCACTGGCCATTTATTTTTCTGAACACAAGGGTATAATGTCCCTGCAGATCGCCTATGGTACGGTATAGTTTCCATTTACCCACTACAAAGAAATAATCTGGCGAAAGCTGTTTTACCGACAACAGATTAAACTGCAGTTTGCCCATGGCAGCGGTATCGGGATAACCCTGTTTGTAGTTTCGCAATGTATTGGCCCAGCCATAAGTCACACCCCTCGACCCGATAAACATCAGCGAGTCATTTTCCCAGTAGCCGCTCATAAACTGCTCCAGTTTGCCCTCATTCCAGGCCCGGGTTTGCTGATCAAGTATATCGCGAATGGCTTTCTCGTCGGCAGATTGAGCAAGGCTGCAATAGCTGATAAGGAGGAAAAAAGCACCCAGGAGAGTCTTCATGCAATAAGTTTTGTACAAGGTACTGCAATCCTAGTGATCGCAGTCATCGGCATGGGCATGATCATGCACACGGCAAAAACGATAATTGAGGAAATGAGCCAGTACAATCAGAATAACAGCCGGCAGAAGGAGCCAGTTTTCATAATGTATAAAGAACAGCTTTAGCACCAACAGGCCAATACCCGCCAGAAACAGGGTAAAAGGAAGCCAGCTATGGTGGTGTTTGCGGAATCCATGATAAAATGAATAGGTCCCTATCGAAAAGGCCAGCATTACCATTCCTGCTTCAAATGCCGGATTATGAATGATATTGACGCCAAATAAAGGCAGGGCCGACATAAACAGGGGCAATACCGCACAATGAATGGCACAGGCCACAGAGGCGGTAATTCCCATCGCATCCCAGTTGATCTTTAATCGCATAAAGAGGGCAAAAGTATCAAAAAAGCAACAATGTTGCAAATATTTATTAAGCCTTGTCCTACAGGCACTAAAATCGTCAGATCCTTGGTACCTTTGCGGGTAATTTAATTGCGTGTTATGTCAAAGAAAGCCCTGCTCTATATCGTTTTTTTTGCTGTGCTGGTAGTTGCATTCTTTCTGGTGGTCAAACAGTGGATTGTGCGAAAGGATACCATTTCTGTGGTACAGCCTTTTTCTTTTGTGAACCAGGATGGCCAGCGATTTACCAATAAGGATGTGGAGGGAAAGGTATATGTGGCCGAATACTTTTTTACTACCTGCCCCGGCATTTGCCCCACCATGAACACCAATATGAACAAAGTGTATCAGCGTTTCAAAGGCAATAAAGATTTTCTGATCCTTTCGCATACCTGCGATCCCGAGCAGGATTCGGCCAGCCAGTTGAAGAAATATGCTGATTCGATGCAGGTAGATACCCGTCAGTGGGTTTTTCTTACCGGCAGAAAAGACAGTCTCTACACCATGGCCCGTCTTAGTTATACTATTGATGATCCTAAAAATAACCTGCGCAATATTGATGACGATTTTCTGCATACACAATTTTGGGCACTGGTAAACAGAAAAGGTGAAGTGAAAAAGATTTATGATGGATTGAAAGATGAAGAGATCAACGAACTGATGGCTGATATTGAAAACATGTTAAAAGAGTAGTGAGCATATGCAAGCAGATATCAGGAACATACTGAAGCGTAACCAGCTTAGTGTTACTGCGAGCAGGGAAAAGATATTGCATCTCTTCCTCGAACAGTCTGGTGCGCTGGCGCATGGTGATATAGAAAAAAGAGCCGGCGAAAAATTTGACCGTGTCACGGTATACCGCACCCTGCAGACATTTGTGGAAAAGGGCATCATTCATACTATTCCCACAGCCGACAATTCGGTACGTTATGCATTATGCAAAGACAATTGTGAAGCCGGGCATCATCACGATCAGCACATTCATTTTGTATGCAGCCATTGTGGTCAAACCTTTTGTCTCGATGATGTGGTGACGCCTGAAATTAAACTTCCCCGGGGATATTCTACTAACCATATTGAAGTAGTGGTCAATGGCATTTGCCGTGAATGCACGGCCTGATATTTCCATTACAGCAAAACGATAAAACAGCCGCAGACAAGGCATAAAAAAAGCCCCCGTGTAGACACACGGGGACTTAGGTTAAGGCTCTGATTAGTAGCTATTTTAAAATAAGTTTTTGCTAATTGGAAATCAAAAATAATATCAAGATTCCAATTTTCCGAATTTAAGTCATACCACTTTCGGGGTATTTTTTCCCCCTCAGGCCTCCAGTGCGTCAAGTTCCTGTTTCACAAATTGCATGAGTCCGCTGATATGCCCCGGCGAAAAATCGAAGCGAAGTCCTGCTGCCTCAAAAAGTTCGGGCAGTGTGCGGGTGCCTCCCAGCGACAGGGCAGCCAGGTAATTGTCTACTGCTTTAGCCGGGTTTTGCTTGTATTGCTGCCATAAACCGATGGCTCCCAATTGGGCAATTCCGTATTCGATGTAGTAAAAAGGTACTTCAAACAGGTGAAGCTGACGCTGCCAGGAAAACTGGCGGTAGGCATCCAGTCCGCTGAAATCAATTTCCGGGGAAGTAAATTCCTGCAATATTTCCATCCATTTGGCGGTACGTTGTTCCACGGTATGAGCGGGATTTTCGTAGATCCAGTGCTGAAATTTGTCAATAGTGGCTATCCAGGGGAAAATGGTGATTACGCGCTCCAGCTGCTGTTCTTTGGCGCGCTTCAGTTCTTCTTTGTTGTTGAAAAATACATCCCATTGATTCATACTGAACAGTTCCATACTCATGCTGGCCACTTCTGCAATTTCTGTGGGGTATTCTTTAAAACCATTCAGTTCGAGCTCATGAGCGAGAAAACTGTGAATAGCATGACCGCCTTCGTGCACCATCGTCGTTACATCATCGAGCTGACCCGCCGCGTTCATAAAAATAAAAGGAGCTCCGCTTTCTGCTAACGGACAATTGTATCCGCCGGGAGCTTTACCCTTGCGGCTTTCAAGATCCAGGTGTCCCAGCTGTTGCATCTTGCGCAGGCAATCACCAAAGAATGGTTTCAGTTTATCAAAGCAGGCAATTGTTTTGTCGATCAGCTCCTGTCCGTTTTCGAAGGGATGCAGTGGTTTGACTCCTTCCGGCTCTGCCTCAACGTCCCAGGGGCGCAACACATCGAGGCCCAGCTTCTGGCGTTTGGCAGCATACAGCTGATTCACGAGAGGCATTACATGCAGCTTTACCGCTTCATGAAACTGGAAACACTGCTCTTTGCTGTAATCAAAACGGCCCAGTTCAATAAAACGAAAGTCACGATAATTATCAAAGCCCGCATTCAGTGCAACCTGATTACGCTTGTTCAGCAGTGAATTGAATACCTCATTCAGGGCATCTTTATCCTGCAGGCGACGTTCCGCAATTTTGCGAAACACTTCTTCGCGCAGACTGCGGTTGGGATCTTCCAGAAATTTTGCCGCCTGTTGAAGTGTATATTCCTGGCCGTTTACATCCACTGTCATTTTACCGGCAATCATACCAAAGCGCTGGGCTTCTACATTCAGTTCGGCCTGCAAGGGAATATTTGCTTCGCGGAAAAGATCAATATTCTTGCGCACATTGCGCAGGTAAGTAAAGTATTTGGCCTGATCGAGCTGTGCCGCATACGGGCTCTCCACCAGTTTACGATTGAGCCGGTCGGCAAAAGGCTGTATGCGAGGCTGTATTTCCAGCATGAAATAATTGAAAGACTCTTCCAGTTCCTTATTCTCCGTGTCGCAGGTCATCCGGATCTGTCTCCAGCATGCATCTTCGCTGATGAGGGCTTCCAGCTCACTGAGGTCGTGCAGCCAGCGATCGAGGTCCTGTGCACTGCCAATGGGGCGTTGAACCAGCTCGGTGAAATAAGGTTCCAGCGACTCCCAGTTACTTACTGTAAAATCTGCCGGCATAAAATGCCGGGGCAATTTTTTTATATCTGCGCTATAGTTCATATCAGGTATTTAAACAAGAACAAGTTTATCCCGGCAAAGTTAAAAGCAATCGGGCATCCTTTCTTAAACACAAAAGCCGCAAACACGCATGGGCGGGCTTGCAGCTTTTTGTATAATGAATTGATTATTTCTTTTTAGTAGCAGCCTTTTTCTTAGGTGCTTCTTCTGCGTCGTCGCTTTCTTTTTTCGCCGACTTTTTAGCAGGCTTTTCTTCAGCGCCCTCAGCCTTTTCTTTTTTCGCAGCAGTTTTTTTGGCTGGTTTCTCTTCCCCCTCTTCTTTTTTCGCCGCTTCTTTCTTAGTAGCTTTTTTAGCAGGCTTTTCTTCTACAGCAGGCGCTTCTTCGGCTACAGGTGCTTCTTCTTCCACTTCCGGCAGGGCAGATAATTTGATCTCAATATTTTTCTTTTTCAGCAGTTCAAACCACTTAACCATTTTTTTCAGGTCACTGGCATATACCCGCTCAAAATCCATATCCGGAAATGCTTTCTGGAAATACTGGGTCAGCTTCGCATTGTCTTTAGTATCGGGAAGTTCACCCCCGGCCTTTTCCATGGCATTAAATATCTCTACCAGGTTCACATTGTCGCGAACGGTATACACTTCTATACTCTCCAGATGCGAAAAGTTGTGAATACGGGAAGAGGCAAATTTGGTACTGTTGTCATCCAGTGAGCGGATGATAGCACCATCATTCTTACTGTTGATCAGTTCAAACAAGCCGGGCAACCCGGTTACAGCTACAAGCTTACTATACTCCATAATGTCTTCGAAAGATTTTAAGATGCGCAAGATACTCGAGTTCGGCCAAATGCGCCCAGACCGGCCAAATTTTCACGCAAAACCATGCTTTAAATGATGGCCAATAACCGTAAATATCGGGCCACAGCACAGAAAATCGCCAAAAAAATAGACTGATATGCAACGAATAGCGTCAAAATTCACCGTTTTAACATTTTTAACAACGAAGGTTATTCAACAGAGGGGCGTCTTATTTGCTGTAATCAGAAGAATATGAAAAGATTTAGACTTGCTTTATTATTTGTACTTGGATTGGCTTTACAGGCTCATTCTCAAACACTTAAAGGAAAACTCGCAGACCTTGTAGACAATAAACCCCTGCGTGGGGCAACCGTATTGCTTTCTTCATTGAAAAATAAAGACTTTCAGCGCGAAGGGATTTCTGACAGTACCGGCGCTTTTCAGTTCAGCAACCTGCCGGTCGACTCGTTTTACCTGGTTGTTACGTTTGTAACCTATGACCAGTTTCGCCAGATTGTGTCTACCAGCGACAGCATTCCGGTAGTAGACCTGGGCACTCTTTTTATACCTAAAAAAGTAACAGAAAATATTGGTGTGGTGGTTGTGAGCAAAACTCCCCCCGCACAGCAAAAAGGCGATACTATACAATATAATGCCAGCCAGTTTAAGGTAAACCCCGATGCCACCGTAGAAGATCTGGTTAAAAAAGCCCCCGGCGTCACTGTTGGCCGGGATGGTACCGTAACCGCCCAGGGCGAGCAGGTCAGAAAAGTGACTATTGATGGCCGCGATTTCTTTGGTGATGATGCATCGGCCGCTTTGCGCAACCTTCCGGCCGATATCGTGGATAAAATACAGGTATTTGACCGCCTGAGCGATCAGGCCCAGTTTACCGGTGTGGATGATGGCAACTCGCAGAAAGCGATCAATATCGTGACCAAGGCTGGTTTGAAAAATGGTCAGTTTGGCCGTTTTTATGCAGGCTATGGTACGGATGAGCGTTATCAGGCGGGCGGCAATGTGAGCTTTTTCAAGAATAACCGGCGCATCTCGCTGGTAGGGCTAGCCAACAACATCAACCAGCAAAATTTCGGCTCTCAGGATCTGCTCGGTGTAACGAGCAGTGGCGGTGGCCGCGGCGGTTTTGGTGGCGGTGGTCGCGGTCCGGGTGGCGGCGGTTTTGGCGGAGGCCAGTCCAACTTCACCGTGGGTCAGCAAAATGGTATTTCAAAAACCAATGCTATTGGTATCAATTACTCCGACAAATGGGGTAAGAAAATAGATGTAAGCGGCAGCTATTTTTTTAATAACAGCAATCTGAATAATGATGTGCTTACCAACCGCCAGAGCCTGGCCAAGCCAGACTCCATTCTTTATGCGGATGAAAGTACAATGAGCCGTACCAATAACTATAACCACCGCTTCAACTTCAGGATGGAGTATCGTATTGACTCTGCCAACAGCGTGATTATTACTCCCAGCCTGAGTTTTCAGCGCAACAAATCGCGCAGCAATACATTTCAGCAGAACTATTATAACCTCACAGACGGAATGCTGAGCGAGCTGGAAAACAACCGCAGCAGCATTACAGCCGGATATAATATAAATAACAACATCCTCTACCGTCACTCATTTGCCAAAAAAGGCCGCACACTTTCTGTAAACCTCAACACCTCTTTTAGTGATCGTGATGGGGATACTTACCAGGAATCACTGGCCACCTATTTCAGCAGTGGTGGCAAAAACGACACGCTTCTTCAGTATACCGATAATGTGACCAAAGGCCGTACCCTATCTTCTAATATCGTTTACACAGAGCCTATTGGTAAAAAAGGTTCATTGCAGCTCAATTATAATCCATCCTTTACCACCAACAAAGCAGATAAGGAAACCTTCCGTTTCGATGCTGTAACGGAGAAGTACAGCCAGATGGATACAGCCATTTCCAATAAGTTCGACAATACTTATAATACACACAACACCGGTCTTACCTACCGTATTGGTGATCGTGACAGGCAGTTTTCGGTAGGACTGAATTATCAGTTCTCGGAGCTTAACAGCGATCAGGTATTTCCGCAGGTATCCACCATTAGCCGAAGCTTTACCAACTTCCTGCCCAACCTGCAGTGGCGTACCAAAATATCCGCCCGCAGCAGTATCCGTATATTCTATCGCACATCGGTAAGTGCCCCTTCGGTTAATCAGTTGCAGAATGTGATTGATAATACCAATCCGCTGCTGGTATCGACCGGTAACCCCGAACTCGATCAGCAGTATTCTCATACCCTGGCTACCCGCTACACCTATACCAATACACAAAAGGGACAGAGCTTTTTTGCCAATGTATTTTTACAAAAGACGGCCGACTATGTAACCAATGCCATTTTTACGGCTTACCAGGATTCTGTATTGGCTCCGGGAGTGATACTCTACCGTGGTTCACAGCTTACCAAGCCCGTTAACCTCGATGGTTTCTGGAGCCTGCGCTCTTTCTTCACTTTTGGGCAGCCGGTAAAAGCGCTGAAATCAAATGTGAACCTCAACGCCGGTTTCACATACAGCAAAACACCCGGCCTGTCAAATGGTCTTAAGACCTCTACAAATGTATATAACTATACAGCCGGTGTTGTAATTGCCAGCAACGTGAGTGAGTATATCGACTTCACCCTTTCTTATAATGCCAACTATTACCAGGCCCGTAATGCCCGGCAGCCACAGCTAAATACCAATTACTGGACTACTACAGCCGGTGTTCAGTTTAACCTGCTTACCAAAACAGGATGGTTTTTGCAGAATGACCTCAACAATCAGAGCTATACCGGTCTTTCGGCAGGTTATAATCCCAGCTTCTGGTTGTGGAACGTGGCCATTGGTAAGAAACTGCTGAAGGATAGGCGTGGTGAAGTGAAAGCGTCTGTGTTTGATCTGCTGAAGCAGAACCAGAGCATAACCCGTACGGTAAGCGGGCTTGATATCATTGACGAAAGAAATACGGTATTACAACAATACTTCATGTTGACGTTTACCTATAATCTGAAAAACTTTGGTACACCTGCCCGCAGCGGTGGAGGCTTTAATGGCGGACAACGCCGTCCAATGCAGTTTTAAAACCGGTCAATAGTTTCGGGTGCTCTTGAAAGCGATAAAAATTTTACGTAATATCGCCTCAAGCAAAATCAGGGCGCTTGGATGAAAGAACATTGGTAGAGTTGCTGAAGCAGGGAGATGAGACTGCATTCAGAGAAATGGTGGAAACCTGGCAGGACATGGTTTACAACACCGCTCTGGGTATTGTGCAGGTGCCATCCGATGCAGAAGATATAGCACAGGAAGTTTTTGTGCAGGTCTACCAGTCCGTGAGCTCTTTTAAAGGCGATTCAAAATTTTCTACCTGGCTTTACCGGATCACTATCACCAAATCGCTCGATCATGAGCGGCGTAAAAAAAGGAAAAAACGATTTGCGTTTGTAAAAAGCCTTTTCGGTGAGGATTCGGAAGTACTGGTGCATCCGCCGGATTTTAATCATCCGGGTGTGCAGCTTGATAAAAAGGAAGATGCCGCCATTCTGTTTGAAGCCATTCGCGGGTTGCCACAGAATCAGCGGATCGCCTTCACCTTACACAAGGTAGAAGGACTTAGTTATCAAGAGGTTAGTGATGTTATGAAAACCAGCATTTCTTCAGTTGAGTCTCTTATGCATCGGGCAAAGACCAACTTGCGTAAAATTTTGGAAAACCATTATAAATCGCGGTAACCGGCAAAAGTTTTTTATAAGTATAACGTCAAATCAATTGTACATGAACGAAAGGCATGACATAGAACAGCGGATCGGCAGGGCTTTAGAAAGCCTTGACGGAATGAAGCGCGCACAACCGGCGCCCTGGTTCTATACCCGTTTACGGGCCCGTCTTGAGCGGGATGAACCAGTAACGGTATGGGAGCATATCGGCTCATTTTTGTCGCGCCCGGCCGTAGTAGTAGCAGGTCTTTGTGTGATATTGGTGGCCAACGTAACCATTCTGCTGAAACAGCCTGCAGCGGCGACCATCGGACCAAATACGGTTGCACAAAGTGAGACCGTGGTAGAAAGCGAGTCGCTTATTGCAAGCAGCAGCAGTTTTGATTATGAAAATTTTGCACCATAATGAGCACCACAAGCAGAAACAAGAATCTGTTGGTGATCATTGCAGTGCTGTTGCTCACCAACGTAGGCGTGCTGGGTTATTTTCTCTGGTATAAAAAACCGGCAGAAACAAACGTACATGGCAATGGCCAGCAACGCGACAGAAATGGAATGGCCGATGTCTTGCAGAAAGAAGTGGGCTTCGATGAAGGCCAGCTTACCAGGTACAAGGAACTGCGTGACCGCCAACGTGATATTATCAGGCCCATGTTTGATAGTATGCGCGTAGCCAAAGAAGGATTGTTTAAGCTGATCAGCACACCAGCTGTAGGCGACTCAACCGTCGAAGCGGCTGCCAATGTGATTGCACAAAGACAACGCGAGCTGGATATTAAAACCTTCCAGCACTTCAAACGCGTAAGAAGCCTGTGCCATCCCGATCAGGAAGCAAAATATGACTCCTTACTGTTGCGGATGTTTCGCCGCATGGGCAATAAGCCCAAAAGTGAAGGGGATAAAACGAATAAATAGCTTTTTAAAATTTCACAAATATGAAACTCAAACACGCGTTACTGGCTGTTGTTTTAATGAGTGCAGCCCTTTTTGCGCAGGCTCAACCCGGTGGCCAGCGCCGCACAGTTGAAGAGCGGGTAAAAATGGTGCATGAAAAAATTGACAGCGCATTCAAACTGGATGCAGACAAGCTGGCGAAAGTTGATGCAGCCTTTACCAAATATTATAAAGATCAGGACAAACTTCGCGAAGAAATGATGAGTGGTGGCGAACGCCCCGATTTTCAGGCCATGCGCGAAAAAATGCAACCTCTTACTGATGCCCGCGATAAGGAATTGAAAACAATCCTTACCGATGAGCAATTTAAGAAGTGGAAAGAAGAAATTGAACCGGCAATGATGCCTCGCCGCGGTGGTGGCGGTGGCAACCGACAATAAGCGTTTTTTGGGTTAATGGTAGTTAACACCCGCCCGGCTGCTGAGGAAACAAGGCGCCGGGCTTTTTATTGCCCCATCCACTGTTTAAATCCGGCCACATTCTCCTGGCTTATGATCACTTCTTCCGATACAACAGGCTCCAGGTCCAGTTGCAGCTTACTTTTAGGATAACTGCGAATGCGGCGAATAGCCGATTGATTCACGAGGTACTTTCGGTTGATCCGGAAAAACTGCATCGGATCAAGCTGCCGTTCAATATCCGCCAGCGACTCATCCAGAATATATTTCTGCCCCTTTGTATCTACCAGGCATACCAGTTTGTGCGTGGCATAGAAGTAAGCAAGCTCATCTGTTTTTACACTTATGTAATCAGTCCCCCGTTTTATCAGGAAACGTTTTTTATACGGCGCCCCCTGGGGCTGTTGCTGCCATTGCTGCAACTGGCGCAGGTGGGCCGAAAAATATTGTTTCAGTTTTTCAAATTTAGCCAGTGCGGCTTCCAGCTTTTCCTGCTTTACAGGTTTGAGCAGGTAATCGATACTGTTATGCTCAAAAGCCGTTTGCCAGTATTCATCGTATGCGGTTACAAAAATGACCGGACAGCTTATCTGTATCTGATCAAAGATGCGAAAGCTCACTCCATCACTTAACTGAATATCCATAAATACCAGATCGGGCGCCGCATTATCGCGCAGCCACTGCACCGTTTCACTTATGCTGCTGGTGCAGGCTACCACTTCTCCACGCACACTGCACTTCTGAAGTGCTTTCTGTAGTTTTTGCGAAGCAGGTTTTTCGTCTTCCACAATCAAAATGCGCATAACTATTCAATTTTTAGCAATGGTATTTCTACCAGAAATTCAGTGTTATTATCCTCAATACGTATTCCTTTTCCGGAAATAAGCCGGTAACGCCTGTCGAGATTGCCAAGACCTATGCGCGATGTTTCGCGTAGCTGGTTTTTACGTTTGCCTGCATTTTGTACACGCACCATTTCTCCTTCTGCACAAAAACGTATTACCAGCGGAACCTGATCGGAAAATTCATTGTGTTTGATAGCATTTTCCAGCAACAACTGCAGCGAAATGGGGGGTATAAGATAACTGTCGAGTAATTTATCCGGAAGCTGTAGTTCCATTTGCACTGCCGACTCGTACCGGATTCTGAGCAGGGCATAATAGTTTTTTAAAAAATCTACTTCTTCTCTCAGTAATACCAGCTCACGCCCTTTGTTTTGAAGAATATAGCGGTATACATCTGCGAGCGTATCATTAAATAAACGGGCTTTGGCCGGTTTTTCTTCAATAAGATGTGAAAGCGTATTGAGTGAGTTGAAGATAAAATGCGGGTCTATCTGATTTTTCAATGCCTCAAGTTCTGCTTCGGCTTTCGAACGCTCAAGCTCCATATTGCGGATCATCTCATTTTCAGATTCTTTTACGAGAAACACGGTCTCATATACGTGCGTAATAAACACTACACAGATCATGATGATAAGTGAGGCGGTGAGTATTACATTCCAGTCAATAATTCCTTTTGCAAAAATGCGGTACCAGCCAGTAAGCAATATCACGCTTACCGGTACGGTATAGAAAACAATGGTAAGCAGCAGGGCGGCAATTTTTCGTACAGGCTTCCGGTGCCAGTCAAAATAACTGCGCAGCGAAAAAAACAAAGAACGGTTACCCTGCCAGATTACAAAGGCAATACCTATGGTATATAAAAAACTCAGTTTGATCTGCCAGTGCGGAAAATTTCGTGTATTAATCATACCGGTAACCAATGGTATCACAATGCCCAGGATGGGGATGAGTACCAGGCGGAAAGCAATATCATTGGGTCTGAAACCTGTTGCAGGTTGCTTCGTCGGTTCCGTGGCAGTATTGATCAGCTCTTTTTCCACCCTGGTTCTTTATTGGTTTGCGGATGAAAAATTAGATAATAGTTTAGATATGCCATCATTTATTCATTCACCTCAAAAAACGATTCATATGGATATGAATACGATTAACTGGCTGGCCGTGCTGGTAGCCGGTATTTCAGCTTTTGTACTGGGCGGCGTCTGGTACTCGCCCATGCTTTTTGGTAATGCCTGGATGAAAGAAAACGGCCTTTCGGTTGAAGATGTACGAAGGGGTAATAAGGCAAAGATTTTTGGCTGGGCCTTTGTGCTATCGCTCATCATGGCGGCAAATCTCGGAATGTTTCTGGCCGATGCGCCTGCTGGTTGTACAGGCGAATGTGTGCAGAAAACAGATGTAGCCTGGGGGGCTACGGCTGGTTTCCTGGCTGGCATATGGGTGTTTTGCGGATTGGCTATAGTAGCCCTTTTTGAACAGCGCAGTACCCGCTATATTTTTATCAACGGAGGTTATCTGCTGCTGGCACTAACACTGATGGGAGCCATCATCGGACTCTGGCGCTGATGAAAAAATCAGTAATCTGTTGCAGAACTTGATTAATTTTCATAAAACTCGGTTCTTATGCAATCTGCTGCTACAACAGTAAAAGCCTATCTGGAAGAGTTGCCCGCCGACCGCCGCGAGGCGATAAACCGTCTGCGCCAGGAAATCCGCAAAAATATTCCCGAAGGATTTAAAGAAGAAATGAATTACGGAATGATTGGTTATGTGGTACCGCATAAACTTTATCCGGCAGGTTATCATTGCGATCCTAAAGCGCCTCTGCCATTTATGTCGGTGGCTTCGCAGAAAAATTTTGTGGCCGTATATCACATGGGCGTGTATTCTATTCCCGCTATCAATAAATGGTTTGTAGAAGCGTGCGCCAGGGCAGGTATTACAAAACTGGATATGGGTAAAAGCTGTATCCGTTTCAAAAACCTGAGTAAGATTCCATATGAAGTAATAGGTGAGCTCGCTTCCAAAATGAAACCAGAAGAGTGGATTGCTTATTACGAGAAAGTGATCAAACGTTCCTGAAGCAATCGCCGCCGTGATCCGGAATGGATGAATCACCCATTCCGGAACGGCAGCGGCGGCCGGGTCAATGGTAGTTAACAGGCCGCAACTGTATTAAGCAAAGATCAGTTTTTTCGCGTAAGACGGATCTCCATATTTTTAAATTCCTTTCCCTGATACACACCATACATCTCCACCACCTGTGTATGATCATCAATAATTTTGAATACCTGGCGCATCGGTACATCTTTTCCCGTCATGGGGTCAGTAGCTTTTCCTCTAAGGTCGATTGTTTTGGTTTTTTCATCCCAGGGACCTTCCATGGTTGCAATGCCACTACCCATATTGTCGATCCAGGTACTGACAAATAGTTTTTTTCCATTGTCGTAGCCGAGCCAGCTTAATCCCTCGAAAGGCATGCCAAAAAAAGAACCGGTATGCCGGCTTTCCTGGTAGCGCCCTCCCAGTATCATCGTGTTTACACAGGAGGCGGTTGATTTCATTCCTTCTGCACCTGGCTGCATCCAGTGGGTGATGTCTTCATTCCACTCACCATTGAATCTGGCCATCATCTGATGCATGGAGCCAGGGGTCATGAACTCCTGCCAGGCTTTCATTTCTGCTTCGGATTGAGCGCGCAATCCGGCAAGGGTCAGCATAATAGCTGAAGCCAACAGCATAAATTTTTTCATAAACAAACGTTTCATAAAAATTACTAAAAAGGCCCGGTCTGCATTTGCAGCCGGGCCGGTATTTGGATGAAGTTGGAAAAAAGGCGGACTAATCCGGATCATTTTCTTCAGTCCGGGAAAGCCGTTTTATCAATATTGGGAATGATTTTCAACGCATTCTTGTAATAAACCTTTTTTAGAATGGTATCACTTAAACCCATGCCATACATGTGCCAGAAAGCATGATACTTTTTATGATAAGGAAAGTATTCATCGGTGGTTTCCAGTACCCTGAAGTAGGTGGCATATTCATCGGGAACCCAACTGTCTTTTCCAAAAAGGATGCGATCCTGGTATTTTTCAAAAAACTCGCGGGCCATTCGTGGCTGTCGCCCCAACTCCGCTATCACCGCTCCAAACTCTACATACATATTTGGAATCTCATTCATTAACTGTCCCAGTTTCGCCAGATCGTTGGGATACCAGCCAAAATGTGCGGCAATAAAGGTTGTGCCCCGGTGTTTTTTAAAAAGGCGATGCTGTTCATCAATCAGCTGCTGCCAGGGCACCGGGTTGGTAGCACCTCTTTTGCGGTTGGGGTGGGTAGCCAGCTCCAGCCACCGTTCATTTTTTTCATCCATAGGGTCCCAAAAAGATTGGGGATCAGCGGTATGGATCAGTACCGGGATTTTTAATTCACCGGCTTTTTTCCAGATAGAGTCAAGCCGCGGATCATCAACTGCCACGCGTTTGCCATTAATATCTGTAACTGAGAAACCAAGGCTTTTATAGATCTTCAATCCGTTGGCGCCATTTTTTACATCGGTTTCCAGTTGGCGTGCTGCCTTTTCGCTCCAGCCGGGTGTGCCCACTCCTCTGAAATCAATATTGGCAAATACAATAAATCGTTTGGGATAATGCGATTTAATATTGGCAACAGACTGTTTGATAAGGTCTCCGCTTTGGCCACTTAGATTTACCATCACGGCCATATTCAGCTTATCCATTTCCACAATCAGCTTCTTCAGATCCATGCCCGGCATATCAAATTGATGGTTGTGCACATCAATAAAAGGAAATTTGGCTTTAGAAACAGGGTGTTCCGGCACCTTCAGCGTTGAAACCGGATTATATTTTTCAAAATCCATCTGTTCCTGTGCACCGGCGCTCATACAGGTCAGCACAGCGGCAAGTATCAGCAGTCTGATCATTTGGTTTTTTTTAAAATAAATGTAAAGAACGGCTGCGAAACGAGTCCGCCCGCTTTTGTAAGTTAACAAGCCTTATACAAATGAGGCTCATTTCTGTTAAACGATCAGAGAGGAATATCTATTTCCAACACGCAGCCTTCACCTTCTGCACTGTTGATACGGATGGTACCATTGTAAAACTCTACCCGGTTGGTAATATTATTCAGACCCAGTCCCTTTTTGGTAAGCAATACGTTAAAGCCAATACCATTGTCGCTGATGATGAGCATGAGTTTCGATTCTTTTATGGATAGAGAAATCCGCGCTTCTGATGCCCCGGCGTGCTTAATGATATTGTTGAGCTGTTCCTGCACCATGCGCAGAACGGCCAGTTGTAATTCCGGACTCATATGTTTCCGGCTGCCGGCAAAGGAGTAAAAATATTCAACCTCCAGTTTGCCGCTTTGGTTTATTTCCTGTACATACTCGCCAATAGCTGCTTCGAGGCTAATATCCTGCAGGGTTGCCGGTCTCAGATTGTGACTGATCTTTCTTATTTCGCCAATGGCTTCGGAGATATATTCAAGGCTTCTGCTTATAAACTCCAGGCTCATGTCTTTTTTTTCCACTGCCACTTCCAGCATTAGTTTGGAAGAGGTCAGCATCTGGTTCACATTCTCGTGCAGTTCATAGGCAATCTCATCACGTTCCTTTTCCTGCGCGTTAAGAATGGCCTGAATGACTTCAAGCCGGCTTCGTTCGCGCTCTTCAGCAAGCTGAGTTTCAATTTCTACTTTCTGTGTGATGTCGAGGGCAACGCCCCCGAGCAATCGTATACCGTTGTCTGATTTGAGCGGAAACTTAAATATGTGATAATATTGTTTTTGGCCGTGAGGTCCTACACCTTCTTCTATTGTTTCCATACTTTTGCCGCTATTCCAAACTTTCCAGTTGTTTTCAACAAAGCCATCGCACACGTCGGGTGGAAAAATGTCGTAGATGCTTTTCCCAATATCGGTACCGGTAAGATCAAAGGAACGCATATAGGGCTCATTGAGATAACGGAATACGGCTTTTTCATCGATGATCCAGTTCATGGTAGGGGTATTGGCCATAAACGAGCTGAATAACTGCTCTGAGCGGTGTACCCGTTCTTCTGCTCTTTTGCGCTGGTTGATATTTGAATGTGTACCGATTACTTTAAGCGGTTTGCCATCTCCATTTCTTTCAATGACCTTACCTCTGTCAAGGATCCATTTGTATTCGCCATCCTTTGCTTTGATACGGTATTCTACCGAATGATTTTCGATAAGACCGGATTCATACAATTGATCAATATTGCCGATCTTATACAAATCTTCGGGATGAATGCGGCTTTTCCACTCATTTTCATCGTTGGCAAAATCCTCGTCGCTGTAGCCGAGCATTGTTTTATAAGTGAGGGAATAATAGGACTCTTTGGTTTCAAAATTGTATTCCCACACCCCATCACCCGCACCCTCGAGCGCAAACTTCCAGCGTTGTTCACTCTCATTGAGTGCTGCTTCTTTTTTCTTCAGTTCGGTTATATCAGTTGCAGTGATACAAATGAACGTAGTTGTATTATCTGTTTTGTTCACTACCGGCTGATAATGTATCTGAAACCAGATGTCAGATCCGTTGAGCTGCTGATAAAGGGCATCATAACTTAGTGTATTGCCATGAACCACATGGTCAAGCGCTTTTCTGGCCTGTTCCCGCCGGTAAGCAGGGAGTTTATCTATAAAATAAACCGGAATATCAATGTTTGTGTCGGCTGCAACTTTATTCATTAGCCCTCTGGCGTAATTATTCATGGTGATGAGGCGGTAGTCTGTGTCCAGTAAAAACAAGGCTACTTTACTGCCATCAATGAGCGACTGTAAATGTTCTGCTGCCACAACCGGCGTAATGTCTTCTACTGTTATGATTGTAGAGGACGGTTGTGGTCCGGATGTATATGCATGTACGCGGATGAGTTTGATCAATCTGCCGGCTGCATTAAGAATGCGGAAAATGCCAGGCTGTGTATACGCGAGGCTTCCGGAAAGCAGGGCATTTTTTTCTTCAGCAGAGAGCGGGATACCGTTTTCATAGCTGATGTACCAGTGCTGATCTGCTAAAACAGGATCAGCCAGTTGCTGGCTGTTGAGTCCTGTAATGGCGAGAGCGGCCTTATTGGCAGTCAGCAACTGGCCTTGCGGGTTACGGATGATAACTCCGATCGGAATTGATTCAACCAGTGATGCAGGAAGCGTATACGAGTGTATACCGACGGATTTTTCTCCCGCATTGTCCTTAACCATTTCCATACGTCAAACGAATTAGCAAAGCTCTTGCTCAATAGCAGCAATCGGTTAATGAGCCAGCAACCAGTTGTCGCCTTCGCCGCATTCGGCAGTCACAGGCACCTGGTGTGGCAATGGCAAAGCGCCTTGCATATTTTCAATAATAAGCGGTTTCAGTTCTTTTACTTCAGACTTCAGCGCATCAAAGATAAGTTCGTCATGCACCTGCAGAATCATCCGGCTTTTCATTTTCTCTTTCTGCATTGCCGCATATACTTTTTGCATGGCCAGCTTGATCATATCAGCAGCAGTTCCCTGAATCGGTGAGTTGATGGCATTTCGCTCTGCAAATCCACGTACGGTAAAGTTGGCCGAGTTAATATCCCTGAGCCAGCGCTTGCGACCCATAAGGGTTTGTACATAGCCATGCTCCCGTGCAAAATTGATGGTCTGATCCATGTAAGCCTGAATGCCGGGGAACTGTTTTTTGTAATTATCAATGATCTCTTTTGCCTCTGTGCGACTGATACCCAGGTTGTCGGCGAGTCCAAACGCTCCCTGTCCATATATAATGCCAAAGTTTACACTTTTGGCTTTGTACCGCATTTCTTTCGTTACATCCTTTTCATCTACATTATAAACCCGCGCTGCGGTGGCCGTATGAATATCGGTGCCATTAATAAATGCATTACACATATTCTCATCGCCACTCATAGCAGCAACTATTCTCAGTTCGATTTGAGAATAGTCTGCCGATAAAAGGGTGTGCTTGTCGTCGCGGGGAATAAAGGCCTTTCGGATCTCTTTGCCCCGGTCTGTACGTACAGGAATGTTCTGAAGGTTGGGATTATTGCTGGCCAGTCGTCCTGTAACGGCTACAGCCTGCCCATATGTAGTGTGCACCCGTCCTGTACGGGGATTGATCAGTTGCGGTAATGCATCTACATACGTGGACTTGAGCTTGGTCAGCTCACGAAACGTAAGAATATCATCCACAATCGGGTTACCTTTTGCCGCCAGCTTCAGCAGTACATCTTCACCGGTTTGATACTGGCCTGTTTTGGTTTTTTTGGCTGAGGGGTCAAGCTTAAGTTTTTCAAACAGCACTTCACCCAATTGTTTGGGCGATGCCAGGTTGAAACGAACTCCGGCCTGTTTATATACACTTTCTTCTGCGGCTTTTGCATCTTTTTCCAGTTGTTTGGAATAATCAGTAAGAAAGTCCACATCCACTTTCACTCCCTCATATTCCATATTCATGAGCACTTTTACAAGCGGGTTTTCTACTTCGGCAAATACTTTTTCAACCTCTTTCTCTTTGAGTTGCGGCTCAAAGATTTGTTTTAACTGAAGGGTGATATCCGCATCTTCTGCAGCATAGTCACGGATTTGATCCAACGCCACATCGCGCATATTGCCCTGGTTTTTACCTTTTTTGCCAATCAGCTCTTCAATATGAACGGGTTCATAGCCCAGGTATTTTGCGCTTAATACATCCATACCGCGTTTTCCATCGGGCTCAATTACATAATGCGCCAGCATGGTATCAAACAGGTTACCTGCTATTTCAATGCCATACCATTTAAGTACGAGCATATCGTATTTAAGATTCTGGCCGATCCAGATTTTGTCGGGGTCGGCAAACAGGGGGGCAAAATGAGCAAGAATCTCTTTTGTTTCATCCTGATCGGCCGGGCAGGGTACGTAGTACGCTTCGCCAGGCGTAACAGAAAAGCTAAGACCTACCAGTTCGGCTGTATTGGCATCAATACCGGTTGTTTCCGTATCTACACATATCTCCCGATGCCCGCCAAGTTTTTTTACCAGAGCTGCCAGTTCTTTTTTGCCAGCAACTGCTTCATAATGATGTGGAGTGTTATGAATGTTTTTATCAGCAGTAAGTCCGGCATTATCTTCATCATCTGCCGCTATGCTACGAGCGGCAGGTGCAGCTTTGGCTGCAGGAGCAGGCGGCTCTATAATATTTCCAAACAAATCTGTCTGAACCATATCCGGAGGCAGGGTGCCGGCAGATGCCGGTGCGGCCGGTGCAAACTCTTCGCCCAGCAGTCTTTTGCCCAGGGTTTTGAATTCCAGCTGGCTGAATATTTCCTTGAGTTTGGGATTATTCCACTCTTTCAGCCGAAAGTCTTCTTCATGAAACTCTACAGGTACATTGGTGATGATGGTGGCGAGTTTTTTGGAAAGAATCGCCGCGTCTTTTCCTTTTCTTACTTTTTCGCCCAGAGCGCCTTTGATACTATCAGCATTGGCCAGTACATTTTCGAGCGTGTTATACTCAGCCAGGAGTTTGGCAGCGGTTTTTTCGCCTACGCCGGCAATGCCGGGGATGTTGTCTACAGCATCGCCCATAAGTCCCAGTATGTCTATTACCTGCGATACTTCTTTGATATTCCATTTGGCACACACTTCTTCGGGTCCCAGTATTTCAACATCACCTCCCTGGTAGCCTGGTTTATAGATGCGGATTTTATCGGTCACCAGCTGGCCATAATCCTTATCAGGGGTTACCATAAAAACCTCATAGCCGGCTGCGGCGGCCTGTTTGCTGAGTGTGCCGATTACGTCGTCTGCTTCAAAGCCATCGAGTTCTACGCAGGGTATATTAAAGCCACGTACAATCTCTTTAATGTCGGGGATAGCTGCGAGAATATCTTCGGGTGCTTCCTGGCGGTTGGCTTTATAATCTTCAAAATCAGTATGTCGTTCTGTAGGGGCCGCTGTATCGAAGCATACGGCCATGTGAGAAGGCTTTTGTTTGGTAATAAGCTCAGTAAGGGCATTGGTGAAACCAAACTGGGCATTGGTGTTTTTGCCTTTGCTGGTCAGGCGTGGACTGCGAATCAGTGCGTAATAGGCGCGAAATACCAGCGCCATGGCATCCAACAGAAATAACTTCTTATCCATACTGCTAAGGTAGTGGGATAAGAGTAAAAGGCGAAAGGTTGAGGGCAGAAGGTATAAGGATTGTGGCCCTTTACCGTTAACCTTAGACGCTCTGCCGTACTATACAGGTGAAAGGCGAAAGGTAGAAGGTGAAAGGTTGAGGGCAGAAGGTATAAGGATTGTGACCTTTTACCGTTAACCTTAGACCCTCAACCTTACACCTTTTCAGGCTATCAGTTATTTTGAACTTTTTGTGTTTGCGCCGGAACGGTCACCTTTTTATCGGCTTCTTCTTTTACCAGTGCAGTGGTGCTGAAGGCTCCGGTATTAGTCTCTTGCTGGGGATCAAATCCGCCTGAAGGCTGTGCATCGGCATGGATGAAATTGAGGTACAATGCAAAAAACAGGAGATTGAATGCAAGGAAGTTTGCAATTTTTCGAATGCGGGATTTCATTACAATAAAGGATTTAGCCGTTTTTTCCGGATTTAGATTTCACAGCTAAAATAAGGGGGTTGCAGAACTGCTGACGATAAGTATCAATGCTTTCGGTTTAAAAAGGGCAGAAGTACCCGAATGCTTCTCGTAAATCTACGCGAGTCCGGCTATTTCTTCATTTCTTCCAGCTTTTTTTGCATCACAAACATTTCATCGCGTAGCCGGGCAGCCTCCATGAAGTCGAGGTCTTTGGCCGCCCGTTCCATTTCCTTTTTGGTCGCCGTGATAGCTTTTTCCAATTGGGGGATTGTTTTGTATTCCGGCTGCTCTTCAGCTGCGGCAGGCACCAGTTCTTCCGAGGCACCAACAGCATAAGGATTTTGTGGGTCATAGCCCTTAATATCGAGTACCGAGGTTTGCGCAAATACCTGTTCCTTGCTTTTCTTAACCGTACGGGGCGTGATATTGTGCTCGAGGTTAAAGGCAATCTGTTTTTCGCGGCGGCGGGTTGTTTCATCAATCGTCTTCTGCATACTATCCGTCATCCTGTCCGCATAAAAGATTACCAGACCGTCCACATTGCGGGCGGCACGGCCTGCTGTTTGTGTAAGCGATTTTTCATTACGCAAAAAACCTTCCTTGTCGGCATCCAGGATAGCTACCAGCGATACTTCGGGCAGGTCAAGCCCCTCGCGCAAAAGATTTACCCCCACCAGTACATCAATATCGCCCAGGCGCAACTGACGCAATATCTCCACCCTTTCAAGAGTATCAACTTCACTATGGATATATTTTGACTTGATGTTGATCCGGTGCAGGTACTTGTCCATTTCTTCGGCCATACGTTTGGTGAGAGTCGTGACCAGTACCCGGTCACCTTTTTTCACCCGCTTATCAATTTCATCGAGCAGATCATCTATCTGGTTTACAGATGGCCTGATTTCAATGGGAGGATCAAGCAATCCCGTAGGTCGTACCACCTGTTCTACCACTACCCCTCCGGTTTTTTCCAGTTCATAATCATCCGGCGTGGCCGATACAAAGACTACCTGGTTGATCATCGATTCAAATTCGTGAAAATTAAGCGGCCGGTTGTCAAGGGCAGACGGTAGCCGGAAACCATAATCGACCAGAATCAGTTTGCGGCTGCGGTCGCCACCATACATGCCACTCACCTGTGGCACGGTCTGATGGCTTTCATCTATTACCAGTAAAAAGTCTTTAGGAAAATAGTCAAGCAGACAGAATGGCCTCGTACCCGGAACACGCCGGTCAAAGAAACGTGAATAGTTTTCTATACCGTTGCAGTAACCTAACTCTCTGATCATCTCTACATCGTATTCCACCCGCTCTTTTAATCGCTGGGCCTCGATGAGTTTGCCATTGTTTTTGAAATACTCTACCTGTCGCTGCATCTCATCCTGTATTTCATAAATGACCTGCTGCATCATATCTTTTGGAGCCACATAAAGGTTAGCCGGGAAAATGGCCGCGTTTTCCATCTTTCCAATGCGTTTGCCCGTTACCACATCTATGCTTTCAATCTCTTCGATCTCGTCGCCAAAAAAAGTAACGCGGTAGCCATAGTCTACATAAGGCAGATTGATATCTACCGTATCACCTTTTACCCGGAATGTACCCCGGTTAAACTCAAGTGTGGTGCGATTATAAAGAGAGTTAACCAGCGCATGCAGGAAGCCCTGCCGCGATAGTGTTTGTTTTTTGCTGATGCGGATGATGCCGTTTTCGTAATCAGTGGGATTACCCATACCATAAATGCAGCTCACGCTGGCTACCACGATAATGTCTCGTCGTCCGCTCAGCAGGCTGGTAGTAGCACGCAACCGCAGTTTGTCGAGCTCGTCATTGATACTAAGATCTTTTTCAATGTACAGATCACTTACCGGTAAATAGGCTTCGGGTTGATAATAGTCGTAATAAGAAACAAAGTATTCTACAGCATTGTCGGGAAAAAACTGTTTGAATTCTCCGTAAAGCTGTGCTACCAGCGTTTTGTTGTGAGTAAGCACCAGGGTAGGGCGTTGCACATTCTGAATAACGTTGGCTATAGTATAAGTCTTTCCGCTACCGGTAACACCCAGCAGGGTCTGGAATTTTTCACCGTTAAGTATGCCTTCCGTCAGCTGGCGAATAGCTTCCGGCTGATCGCCTGCCGGAGGAAAAGGCGAATTGAGGTTAAATGCCATAATTAAACTCCTGCTTCTCAATATGAAAAATGTGGTCTGTACCAGGTGCAACGCTCAGAGTCAAACCCCTGTCATGTACCATGCAAGCCCGGCGGGCAAAAACCAACCATCAAAGTTACAGATATGAAACGGATCTTGTTTTTTCTGCTTACACTGTCGGTTTACTCCGGCTGTAGTAAAGATAACGAACATACTGCGCAGTCAGTTGACTGTGTAGCATTAAAGCAGGCTGTAACCAACGATGATGTTGCTGTTGTAAAGCAACTAATAAATGAAGCAGGTGCTACTATTCAGGCTCCGATAGGATTGAATGCGTTTAATGCTTACAAGTTTTCGATTGATGAGTTAATAAAACGGATAAAAGCAAATTGCGATATCAGCATCGAAGTATTATGTTATGGTTGTATTGATACTTTACCTGCGCAATCAGAAATACGTCTTACGTTTTCAGCAGGCTTGATACGCATCGAAAAAACGCTTGATTTAATAGTAACGGACGATGGCCGGGTACGTTGTCAGAACATGCATGATTAAAATCCGGCTCCGCTTTCTCCAAAATTTTTTCCCGTAGCTCCGGGTATACTCTTTAGAGGCACTATGTGTTATCCCCTAATTTTCAAAAAACAGGTGATATATACTTGCTTTTGAGGATGTTAAACATGAAGTTTGTATTGATGGGGACGTAGGAAATGACACAGATCAGTCTGTGAACAATGTCCGAATCCCTCCAATATCCAACTATATCCGGAACGTATGAAAAAGCCTATTCTTTCACTCCTCGTGGCGTGCGCCTGCACTATTGCACGTGGTCAGCAGTTCACGCTGATCAAAGACATTAATCCTGGTTCAGGCAGCAGTAACATCTGTTATCTCACGCGTGTAAACAATACATTATTTTTTGCGGCCAATAATGGTACCAATGGTATGGAGCTTTGGAAAAGCGATGGTACTGCAGCTGGTACAATAATGGTAAAGGATATTAATGCCGGTGCCGGTAGCAGCAGTATTGGTTATCTCACTGCAGTTGGCAGTAATGTGTTTTTTGTAGCCAGCAATGGCATCAATGGTACTGAATTGTGGAAGAGTGATGGTACAGAAGCCGGAACGGTGATGGTAAAAGATATCCGCAGCGGATCACTGGGCAGTAATCCTTCTGACCTGGTAGCTATTGGCAATACACTTTATTTTTCGGCCAGCAACGGTACAAATGGCACCGAGTTGTGGAAGAGTGACGGCACAGCCGCCGGTACGGTAATGGTAAAGGATATTGCTGCTTCAGGCAGCTCTTATCCCCAGGCGCTTGCTGTGCTGAATGGCATGCTTTATTTCGCAGCCGACAATGGCACAGCCGGCGTGGAGCTTTGGAAAAGTAATGGCACAGCCGCTGGTACAGTAATGGTAAAAGATATATGGGCCGGCGCAGACGGCTCCTATCCTTTTGATCTCGTAACAGTAGGTTCCACACTTTATTTTTCTGCCAATAATGGTTCTTCCGGTACTGAGCTTTGGAAAAGCGATGGTACATCTGCAGGTACAGTGCTGGTAAAAGATATCTGGACTGGTTCTGGCGAAAGTTATCCATATAGCCTTCGTAATATTGGCGGTACACTTTTTTTCTCTGCAGACAATGGCAGTAATGGTACCGAACTCTGGAAAAGTGACGGTACTGCGGCGGGCACAACACTGGTAAAAGATGTATGGCCTGGTATGGAAAGTGGTGCTGCCGGTAACTTCAGCAGCCTGGTCAATAAACTTATTTTCACCGGCAATGATGGTGTGAATGGCTATAAAACCTGGCAAAGTGATGGATCAAATGATGGCACACGTATGGCAACTTCGCTTATATCGGTAACTGATGGAACTATGCAGGAGCTGGTAGAGACAGATATGAAGATCTATGCAAGTATACAGGAAACAAGTATGGGCCGCGAACTTTACGGGTTTTCCTATTCCAGCATATTGCCGCTGCGTTTTCTTTCTTTCAGTGGCCGGCTGGCCGGTAACAATGCCCTGCTTAACTGGTCTACTGCACAGGAAGAGCAGGCAGAAGATTTTGTGATTGAGCGCAGCGTAAATGGCCGCGACTTTGTGCCGGTAGGCAGGAAGCTGGCCGCCAATACTGCGGGCACACATAATTATGAGTTTATTGACTCGGGTGCTACAAGGCTCAACAGCAATGTTATCTTTTACCGGCTAAAACAAAATGATTTCTTTGGAAAGTATACCTATTCTTCCATTGTAATGCTTACTGTAAAAGCTGAAGCGCAGCTGAAACTTTTTCCCAATCCGGTTAAGAATGCTGTAACGCTTACCGGCCAGTTTAGCCACAATGAGCAAGTCGAGTATATGTTATACGATAATACGGGCCGCCTGCTTCAGCGCAGGCAGGTGAGTGTAACAGCGGGCAACAACAGTATTGCCTTAGATGCTGCTGCACTGGCTCCGGGAGTATATTATGTACAGCTCAATCGCCGGCAGGGCCAGGAAAAGCTCCGTTTTCTGAAAGAATAAACAATTGCTTTATTTGTGCGGGCCGAGCTTACGGTTTACGTAACTGCTGTAGTCGCTGAGGATGGCTTCATAATCACTGTACATTAGTGGCGATGTAAGCAGAAAATCGGCTGTTGCCCGGTTACAGGCCGTAGGAATGTTCCAGGTGGCGGCTACACGCAGGAGTGCCTTGATATCCGGATCATGGGGTTGGGCTTCCATGGGATCCCAGAAGAAAATAAGAATATCCAGTTTACCTTCAGCAATGCTGGCCCCAATCTGCTGATCGCCTCCCAGTGGCCCGCTTAAGAACTTGGAAACAGACTGGTCGAGTGCTGTTTCAAGCAGTGAGCCGGTGGTGCCGGTTGCATAGAGCCGGTGTTTGGCCAACGCAGCTTTGTTATATATGGCCCACTCTATTATTTCATCTTTCATATTATCATGTGCCACGAGTGCTATTCTTTTGCGGCTTGCCAGTATTCTGTTGCTCATATGCTTTTAGATTGATTCCTTTTACCAGGAGCTCATCAAGTGTGAAATTAAGTCAAGACCGGCAGATAAGTTATAAACCATCGTTAGTGTGGGCGGTGCGGCATAAAAAAACCGCTGTTGCTTACAGCGGTTTTTTTATGAGGTTGCGTTGAGTTATTTGAAATCAGCGCTAACGGTTACTTTGGGTTCTTTAGCTACTTTACCACCTTCGATGGGAGCGCCGGAGATACCAAAGTCAGCCAGTTTGAAGCTGAAATTGGAAGTTGCAGTAATAACACCGTTTTTAACAACCAGAGTAGCGGGTGTTTTCAGTGCCTGCTCTTTACCTTTTACAGACAATTTGCCATCTACATCTACTTTATAGGTACCGTCTTTGCTGAGGTCTACAGCAGACAGATTCACGATATTTCCTTTAAAAGAAAAAGTGGGAAACTGATCAGAGTTGAGCCATTTTTCTCCGTTAAAATGTTCCTGGATAGTAGGATTGGAGAAGGCGAAATTTTTCACGTTGGCTTCAAAAGCAACACTGCCGGTTTTTGTATCCAGTGCGGCAATTACAGTTTTGTTTTCGGCCTTGGGCAGTGCATCAATAGCGGTGCTGGCGTCGAAAGCAACAACTGCAGAAGTAGTAGTTTTTCTTTGGGCAAAAACGGCGCCCGTCACGGTTACAAGGGCGAGGATCAGAACTGTTTTTTTCATTGCATTAAATTTTGATGGAGTGATGTCTGTTTTTTATTGTTTATTAAGTGTGCTGCGTTTGAAAGGAATCGAATAAACGCCAAGTATTTCGCTGAAGCTGGAACCACTGCAGGAACCTTTGATCGATACATTGTCTCCCAGTTTTACACCCCGGGCTTCGGCCAGGTATTGTTCCTGGAAAGCAAAAATGGCATAATCGCCGGTAGCGGTATCAACAATTTTTACGTTTACTGTGGCGGAGTCGGGTGAGTCCAGTTCATTGACAATGCCATTCAGCACCACGATTTTTTCGCGGTATTTGGCATTGGCAAGACTGTCATTTTTACGAAACTCACGGATAAAGTCAATGGCATTTACCTCAAAAGCTGCTTTACGCTCTTTAGTGGGGCTAAATTTTTCTGTGACAACAATCCAGTATATCACGGCAAAGATGAGGACCAGAATTCCGAATCCCCAGAGCAGGATCTTACGCCATTTCTTTTTTTTGGGTTTATTTTCTGACATGCGGTAAGTTAAACATCCCGTTCAGGGATTTGTTGATAAAATTGGTAGACAAATATATAATGTTTAAACATTGAAAATCATATTTCATTTTATAAAAAAAACAAAAAGCTGCTCCTTTTAGGGGAACAGCTCTTTTTTGTACTAACCCATCCACGCAGCTAACCTGCTGAGGATGATATTTTTACGAAGCTTGCATCTCTTTTATTTTCTCCCGGATTTTAGCTTCTATTTCTTTAGACAGTTCCGGGTTGTCGAGCAGCAGTTGTTTAACTGCATCACGACCCTGACCCAGTTTATCCCCATTATAGCTGAACCAGCTACCGCTTTTTTGAACGATACCCAGTTCTACGCCCATGTCAATGATCTCGCCGGTTTTGGAGATTCCTTCTCCAAAAATGATATCAAACTCAGCTGCACGGAAAGGAGGAGCTACCTTGTTCTTAACGACTTTAACTTTTACACGGTTGCCTATGGCTTCATCTCCGTCTTTGATCTGTGTGCTGCGGCGGATATCCAGACGTACAGAAGCATAGAACTTCAGTGCATTACCACCGGTGGTGGTTTCTGGATTGCCAAACATAACACCAATCTTTTCACGCAGCTGGTTGATGAATATGCAGATGGTATTTGTCTTGGAAATGGTTGCAGTGAGTTTGCGGAGGGCCTGGCTCATGAGGCGCGCCTGCAGGCCCATCTTGCTGTCTCCCATTTCGCCTTCAAGCTCTCCTTTGGGAACCAGGGCTGCTACGGAGTCGATCACTACCACATCCAGTGCACCGGAGAGAATAAGCCGGTCGGCGATCTCCAGGGCCTGCTCACCATAGTCGGGCTGAGAAATAAGCAGGTTATCTACATCCACACCCAGTTTCTGGGCATAGCTGCTATCGAAAGCATGTTCCGCATCGATGATCGCGCACATGCCGCCTTTTTTCTGTGCTTCGGCAATCACATGGGTGGCTACCGTAGTCTTACCGGAGGATTCAGGACCATATATTTCAATTACACGGCCACGCGGCAATCCGCCTATGCCCAGTGCTGTATCCAGACCAATAGAGCCGGTGGATACAACCTCCTGCTGCGTTTCGCCCCGCTCATTCATCATCATTACACTGCCCTTGCCAAAATCCTTCTCGATCTTGTCCATGGTCAGCTTAAGCGCCTTCAATTTTTCATTATTCGTTGACATGTCGGTAGATTTTTCTGATTTAGCCATATCCAAAATTAACAGCTGGGCTGCCACCCTTTATGAAATGTTATAAACACTTAATGCAGACCCAAAACTAAACGTTTTAGCATTATCTTGCTAATATTTTTTGGATATTTTTCCCGTTTTCTGATGGTTTTTTTCCCGTCAGGAGCTGAGGAAATCAACGGCCCAGGCGGTTAAAATAGCGAGAATGCCGGTGAAAACACCGGTATATATTTCAACGGGGCGGTGATTGCTTACAATAAGGCGTGAGGTGCAAACCAGGCCCGTAAGCAGGCAGGTAATACTAAGTGCCATGGTGTAGCTGGCCGTTTCGGTAAGGGCGAGAATACAGAGAAAGCCAAGCATTACCCCCATCGACATGGCATGAAGGCTCACCTTCATATATATATTTAATAACAGACCGACCGAAGAAGCCAGAAAGATAGCCAGCGACAATTCTACCAGGGCCGGGTGAACCGGCTGCTTGCGCAGCACATACCACATCCAGAAATAATAAACACCGGTAGCCACAAAAGGAATGATACGCTCACGCTGGGTACGCAGAAAAATTGAATCAATAAAACCCAGCCCTTTCAGCAGCAGCACAGTAATAAACGGAAAGAAACTGTACATCACAATAAAGCGAACTACCATCAGCAGCTTGTTTTGCTCAGAGACGCCAACAAAAAACGGGGGGGTCACTGTTAGAAACAATACCATATATACCGGTACAAAAAGCGGATGGAATACATAGGAAATAATATTCGCAACTGCACGTAAACCAATGCTTTGAGGGCCAATTCCGGGTTCTTCCTGCTGATTCAGCCGGGCTTCCGCATCTACATATAACCGGGTGCTCATGGGGCTTCTGCTATTTTTTGCAAAGTAAACGATTATTAAAAAAGAAAGAGGCTACTTATATTTACCGGCGCTAATGGAGTCTGCCAACCCATATAACGATGCCTGCCAGATCAGGAAGTCACGGGTCTCCGGAGCATTCCGCTGCCTTCTGCTCGGTAGTTTTTTACTATTCCTGCAGCCGGCACAGGCACAGACATCTTATATCAAACGGTATAAACCACTGGCCGATTCCCTGTCTGAAGTATATGGTGTACCGGCTTCAGTTATCCTGGGAGTGGCTATCATCGAATCTGGTGCCGGTACCAGCCGCAATGCCAAACTGCTCAATAATCATTTTGGCATTGTGGGAAAAAATAACCTGTTGCGGACCAAAGGTATCCGGAGCAGGTACAAACAATACCCTACCGCAGCGGCCTCCTATGCCGGCTTCTGCCAGCTGCTGAGCCGCAAACGATTTTATGCTAAACTGAAAGGCAACAACGACTATAAAGTCTGGCTCGAAGCTATGAGCAAGTCGGGTTACTCTGAGTCGCCCGCAGAATGGAAAAAACGTGTCGGTGCAGCCATAAGAAAACACAAACTCTCTGATACGCCCTAGCAGGATTTAACATGAACAGTAATCGACGTGTGTTGCTTTTTGTCACGTACAGCATCGGACTTTTTCTCTTACTTTCTATCCTGGCCCTGCTCACGGGTTGGGAATGGGCTCCTTTTCGCCGGGTAAACCTGGTAGGCGACCTGGTGACCGGTCCTTCCGGTCCTGCAGCGCCGGGAGACTCAACAAAACAATACCCTGATAGCATTGACCATTCGCCCGCCGCCCGCCATTTTGCTATTTATACCCACCCCCGTTTCATCACAGACTTTAAAGCCGATACCCAGGCCTGTTCTCTACCCGGCCTGGCACGTAAACTGGATGAGCTGCTCAAAACCGGTAAAGGAAAAATCCGGATAGCCTACTTTGGCGACAGTATGATTGAAGGCGATCTCATGACCCAGACACTGCGCAAGCTGCTACAGCAAAAATTTGGCGGTCAGGGCGTGGGTTTTGTGCCCATTACTTCACAGGTGTCTAAATTCCGGCAAACAGTAACGGCGGCTTACTCAGATACCTGGCAGGATGACAACTTTAAATCAGGTAATAACAAACGGCTCTACCTGTCTGGCCATAGCTTTCATTCTGCCAACGCATGGGTGCAACTTACCGATCAGACGATTACCGATACAGCAGCAATACTTGAAAAAAGCCTGCTTTGCGGTACATATAGTCCCGGTACCAACATCAACGTAAACGGTCAGTCCCGCCGCATCGAACCACAAAAAGCCAGCAACCGTATTGTACTGGCAGATGACAGCAAACGTACGATTGCGCTGGGAGTGGCCAATGACCAGCTGCCTGTATATGGGGTATCTTTTGAATCGGATGCCGGTATTTTTGTCGACAATTTTTCCTTTCGCGGTATTTCGGGTATAGAACTGGCGCGTATTGATTCCGTTTTTCTGAGCTCCATTGCTGCTGCCAATCCCTATGACCTGATCGTTTTTCAATATGGTGTAAACCTCCTGTTCCGTCCCAATGATAAAAACTTTGACTGGTATGGCCGGGCTATGACTCCGATTATCCGTAAGTTTCAGCATTGTTTTCCGGAAAGTGAGATTGTGATGGTGAGCACGGCCGACCGGGCATTCCGTTACAACGGACAGTACAGCTCGGCTATAGGTATTGACTCGCTCATCAAAGTGCAGGCTACAGTGGCCTATGAAACCCAAACCTGTTTTTACAACCAGTTTGCCAGTATGGGCGGCACCAATTCTATTGTAGAGTGGGCTACCGCCAGGCCGGCACTGGCCAACCAGGATTATGTGCACCCAAACTTTCGTGGTGCAGATATCCTGGCCACCCGTTTTTATCAAGCATTACTGAGCCAGTATGAAAAATATCAGCGTTCAGTAAAATAAACCAGACCCGGCAGTAACATGTCTTCCTTCGATCTTGCAGCTTTTGGCAGGCAGTTTTTATATGATGAAAAAAACCCGCTACTGTTCAACAGTGGTTTTTTTGTGCTGTTCTTCGCGCTGTTTATAGGACTATACTATACATTTCGCCATCAGTTCAAAACCCGGCGGTACATCTTTTGTTTTTTCTCCCTTTATTTCTTTTATAAAGCCAGCGGCAGCTTTGTACTGCTGGTGATCCTGTCGGCAGTAGTTGACTTTATTTTGTCGAACGCCATCTGGCGCCAGCAGAAAAAAAGTATCCGGACCCTCTTACTCATAGTGAGCATCTGCTTTAATCTGGGCATGCTCTTTTACTTCAAGTACACCGATTTCTTTATTGCAATCAGCAATGACTGGTTCCATACACATTTCAATCCGCTAAACCTGATACTGCCAATCGGCATTTCATTTTTCACGTTTGAGAATCTGAGTTATACGATCGATGTATACCGCGGTCAGTTTGAACCGGCAAAAAAATTCAGCGACTACCTGCTGTTTCTGAGTTTTTTCCCCAAGCTCATGATGGGTCCTATTGTACGCGCTCACGACTTTGTACCGCAGATCAACCGGCCTTATATCATTACGGAAACGGATTTTTCCAAAGGCTTTTACCTCATCTTTTCGGGCCTGGTAAAAAAACTTATCATCTCCGATTTTATCACGCTCAATTTTGTCGACTACATATTTGACGAGCCTACCCGGTATACAGGTCTTGAGAATCTCTTCGCTGTATATGCCTATGCGGTAGTTATTTATTGCGACTTCAGCGGGTACAGCGATATTGCCATCGGTATTGCCCGCTGGCTGGGTTTCCAGATCCCTCCCAACTTCCTGTCGCCCTATCAAAGTAAAAACATCACCGAGTTCTGGCGACGCTGGCATATATCCCTCTCATCATGGCTCAAAGATTATCTCTATATACCACTCGGAGGCAACCGGCGGGCCAGCGTTGGCACCTGGATATTTGCCCTGTTGTTCTTTGCAGGTATATTCATAACGGCCCGCCATGTGCTGCATAGCAGTGTGCTGATAGCAACCCTGCTCAGTGCGGCTGTCTTGCTGCTGTTTTTGATGCCCGCTATTCTGAAACGCGAAAAGAAAGGCGTGGCTGCTAATATGAACCTGCTTACCACGATGCTGCTCGGTGGCTTCTGGCATGGGGCCAACTGGAACTTCATTCTTTGGGGAGTACTGCATGGTGTGGCACTGGCCGTACATAAAGTATGGATGTTGCTTACAGGCAAAAAACTGGCCAGCCTGCATCAGCGGCGTATATACCAGGTTCTGGCAGGCCTGCTCACATTTCACTTTGTGTGTTTTTGCTGGATATTTTTCCGCAGTGCCGATATGGATCCGGCTACCAATGATCTCGATAAGGCATTTCATATGATCAACCAGATCTGGAATAATATGGATCTGTCTGTATGGCCGGCATTCTTCAACAACTACTGGTCGGTATTACTGATGATGCTCATTGCCTATTCCCTCCATCTGCTGCCCGACAACCTGGCCGATCGCCTGATTGCCCGCTTTCCTAAAATACCCCTGGCTGTATACATCGGCCTGTTTTTCGGCTTTGTGGTATTGTACGGCTATTTTAAATCTGCAGAAACAGTATTGCCGATTTATCTGCAGTTTTAGTGGACAGTGGACAGTGAACAGTGGACAGTTGACAGAATTTTTTCCGGCTCTTTCCTTTGCCTTCGAGCCTCTGCCTTTTACCTGCAGTAATAGTGGATGGTAGACAGTAAGGAATGTATAAAGGGTATAAAGAGTTTAAAGGTTTAAAGTGTTTTATACCTATTACTTAAAACTTACCACTTAGAACTTACTACTTAAAACTGATTCCTTACCCCTTCTACCTTACCCCTTTCACCTTTTTCCCCTATAAACACTTATTTTCGCCCGCAGAAAAACAGACACTATGCAACTTACCGCCAGATTAATTCAGGTACTGCCCCTGCAAAAGGGAACCGGCAAAAACGGTGAATGGAAAAAACAGGACATCATTGTGGAAACAGACGGACAGTATCCGAAAAAGATCTGCATTTCTATCTGGGGTGATAAGATCGACAACAACCAACTTCAAACCGGCAACTCGCTCAATATTTCCTTCGATATCGAAAGCCGCGAATACAATGGTCGCTGGTACACAGATGTAAAAGCATGGAAAGTAGAACTGGCCGGTGCTGCTGCATCAGGTGCACCTTCTTCGGGTGGCGATGAGTTTCATGATACGCCGCTTACCAGCTCAGAGGAAGACCTGCCTTTTTAATAACGGCTATTTTTTATCGGCGGCAAAACCGTTATAACCGCGGGCCAGTGCACTCAGCAGCAAATTGCCCATGATACGGTATCCTTCGGCAGTATAATGAATGCGGTCTCTGTTCATCATCCTTCTGCGTAGCCAGTGGGCAGCCGAGCCATACCCCCCGGTAATGCGGTAAAGATCCCAGAGAGGCAGATGCTGCTGGGTGCAATACCGGGCCAGCGACTGGTTGAGCTGTTGTAAAACCCTGTTTGCATACCGGCCTTTGTATGAATCAGGCGCTGTACAAATAATAACTGCTGCCTGAGGCGATACGGCTCTCAGTTTTTGTAAAAAAAGAGAAACCTGCTGCCAGAAGGCCGGCTCCGAAAAAGTGCGTGCCTGCGCCTCATTGGTACCCAGGCTTACAATATAAAGATCGGCCTGCAGCGAAGGCAGCTGCTGCCAGAAAAGTGATGCGTTATTGAAATGATCATAGCGTGCACCATTTACACCAATATTGTGTACAACAACACCCGGATCTGTTGAGGTGAGGGCTACACCATACAGCGACTTACGCGTATTGCTGCCACTGCCTGTAATAAAAAAACCGCCGGATTCATTACTCACAGATTGCGGAATGGTTTTCCAGGGAAAAGCGGTGTCCCGCATTAATAGTATTGTATCGGTACCGCCAATATAACTCCATTGGTTTTCATACAGACTGTCTGTAAACAGCTGCAACTGGCTTCCTGCTGCCGGCTCCCGCAATTGCACCTGCACACCAGCGAGATCCTGGTTGCTTGTAATACCAAATCCAGACAGGCCATAAGGCAGGTCAATTTCAGGATGGGCCAACCGGTTAAAAAGCCAGTAACCACTGGTTGTATTGCTGCGGATATCATCCGGGCTGTTTGATTGTGCCAGCTGATAGGGAAAGACCAGACCACGGCCGCTATTGCCAAAATAAGTTTGAAGCGCCTGCCTGAGCGATGCTGCCTGGTAGCCCGGCTGTGTATGCGAGTCGCCAATGAGCACTACCGAGACCTGTCCGCTACGGCTTTGTTTCAATTGCCACAATTTTTCATAGAAGCTATCGAGAGCCGGATAAACAGGAAGGCGGTTGAATACAGCACGAATAAATGGGTAGCGCTGCTGCAACTGCTGATCGCTAACAGGTAACTGGGCTTTTGCTGTCAATACGTTGACAAAGAGTACTAAAAAAATTATGGATCGCAAAACCATGGTGGAAAGATAAAGTATATCGGCCAGCAATGACCGCGTGATTGAAACAGGCAGTGGCTTAATACAGATTTAGCCATGGGTGAGTGTAAGAATTTTTATCTGCGCTCTTCTGTGTTCTCTACGACAAAGTTTCCCGCAAATGAAGCGGATAAACCTTTCTGATATTTCAAAACGGTTCACTAACCGAAGTGGTTCAAATAGTTTAAACGGTTCCACTGATTTTATTTACATTAGAAAACAAATTCATTTAATGCATAAATCTGCCGTAGCAGCAACAGCTGCCTTACTGATTGGTTTATTTTCCTGTACATCCGGAGAAAAACAGAAATCTGCAACTGTTCAGTCATATGATACAGCATACAGAAATCTTAATCTTACCGATACGGGTCGGTTGAGTCGTATACGTGCAGTAGCTCCGGTTATAGAGCAGCTATTTAATGCATATGCAGAAAAAAATCATTTGCCCGGATTGTCATGGGGGTTGGTGGTAGATGGTCAGCTTTTACTGGCTGGTAATAAAGGTTATACTGATCTGGAAAAGAAAATTCCGGTTACGTCTTCCTCTCTGTTTCGCATAGCCAGTATGAGTAAGAGCTTTACGGCTATGGCTATTCTGCGCCTGCGCGATGAAGGCAAACTGCAGCTCGACGATGCGGTGGCTAAATATGTTCCCGAAATGAAAGATCAGCGTTACCCCACACAGGATGCGCCGGTACTTACCATCCGTCATTTACTTACACATAGCGCCGGCTTTCCTGAAGACAATCCATGGGGCGACAGGCAGCTGGCAGATACAGATGAAGAGTTTCGCGCTTTTCTTAATAAGAAGATCAGCTTTTCCAACGCGCCGGGTATTGCCTATGAATACAGTAACCTCGGATTTGCCCTGTTGGGTAAGATCGTAACCATTGTATCGGGTCAGCCCTATCAGCAATATATACGGGAAAAAATATGGAACCCGCTGGGTATGAAAAGTGCTGAATGGGAATATAGCCGTGTGGCGCCCGATAAGCTCGCACATGGCTACCGGTGGATTAATGAAAACTGGCGAGAGGAAGCCTTGCTGCATGATACACCCGATGGCAGCTGGGGTGCCATGGGCAGCATGATTGCTTCGGTAGAAGAATTCAGTCGTTATATGGCCTTCCACTTATCAGCCTGGCCGCCTTCCAACAGACCCGAAACAGGACCAGTGAAAAGAAGTTCTGTGAGAGAAATGCACCAACCCTGGCGCTTCAACGGCCTGAATCCAGGATTTAAATATCCCGATGGACGCACCTGCGCCTATGCTTCTGCCTATGGATATGGACTGGGCTGGATGAGTGATTGCGATGGTAAAGTATACATAGCACACAGCGGAGGCTTACCGGGATTTGGCAGCCAGTGGCGCATTATGCCCGACTTTGGTATCGGCATTGTTTCGCTCGCCAACCGTACGTATGCGCCTATGGGCAATATCAATCTGCATGTACTGGACACCATCATTAAGCTGGCTGGCCTGCAACCACAAAAGGCACCCGCATCTGCTATTCTCGAGCAGCGTCAGTCGGAACTGGTTAAAATATTACCAGATTGGAAAAATGCAGCGTCCTCCGGTTTATTTGCTGAAAACTTCTTTGCCGATAATCCAATCGACAGTTTGCGTAAATATGCCACACAGCTATTTGAAAAAGCGGGCAGTATTCGCAAGGTAGAACCAATGCAGCCCGAGAATCAATTACGTGGCCGGTTTATGATCCGGGGAGAAAAGGCTGATCTGATGGTTTATTTTACCCTGTCGCCCGAAAACCCTCCCCTGATTCAGGAGTACCGTATCTGGGAAGTAATACCTCCCAAACCCTGACAGAACAGGGAAAATTGATTGCCTGGCAACTGGTTAGGCTGGCTTTGGGCATAATTTTATACCCAAAGCTTGCAAAGATTAAAACCGTATTATATCTTTAACGCCGGTTTCAGCAACTGCTTGCCGCTTCTGGTTCAATCCTTCCTGCCAGAAGTTCTTGAATCCATTCTTATTAAAAATCGACCAAAACAAGTTCTCATTGTTTTTCCAGTAGCCTGTACTGACCGATTTAGTTGATCAATTTAATGCTCCAGTATTCTTTTGATCACGTCCGTCAATCTAGCGTGTATGAAAATTCGGCTACCCGGAAACATTACTTACTGCCTTCTTGCAGCTTGCCTGCTTACTTTAGTCTCCCGGTTGGGAGCCCAGGGCGTATATCGCTTTTGGGGACTTACCCGTCAGGGTGGTGAACATAATTCGGGTACCTTATTCCGTCTGGATAGTACCGGCACCCAGTTTACCTCTTCACATCAGTTTCTGCTTTCCAATCCCGGAGCATCTCCCTATTACACACAGCTTACAGCATACAATGGTAAATATTACGGAGTGACTGTTGCTGGTGGTAGTCATAATTATGGGGTTATTTTCGAATGGGATCCCGCTACCAACGTATATACCAGCAAGTATAATTTTTCGGGCGATGATGTTTGGTTTAGCTATGGCAGCCTCACCTTACTGGGCAATAAATTCTATGGCCTGGCCAATCGTGGCGGCAACTCGGGCCTGGGGGTGTTGTTTGAATGGGATCCCGCTACAAACGTGTTTACCAAAAAAGTACATTTCGATGATGCCAGTGGTCACAGCCCCGAAGGCAGCCTCGTGGTTAAATCCGGAAAGCTGTATGGTATGACGCGATACGGTGGGGTCAACTTTGCCGGTGTGATCTTCGAATATGATCCGGCAACAAATACCTATACGAAAAAAATAGATCTGGATTACGCTACCGGAAGTGGCCCTTATGGTGCCCTTACCTGGAAGAATGGAAAATTTTATGGCCTTACTGCCGATGGTGGCAGCAATGGATACGGTACCATTTTTTCCTGGGATCCTGTCAGTAATAACTACACAACAAAATTCAGTTTTGATGGTACCCGCGGAAAATATCCCTATGGCAGTCTTACTTTAAGCAACAACAAGCTGTATGGTATGACGACAGAGGGTGGTAGTATGGATATGGGTGTATTATTTGAATACGATCCCGCTGGTGGTGGCGTAACTGCCAAAGTAGACTTTAATGGCAGCAATGGCCGCAACCCCTATGGCAATCTTACAGCAACCAGCGGAAAGCTTTGTGGTATGACCTGGATGGGCGGCATTAATAATCTGGGTGTATTATTTGAGTACGATCTCACTACTTCGGGTCTCAGCCGTGTTACCGATTTTGCACAAGCATCTAATGGATCAAATCCCTACGGTACACTCACCTGGAATGGAACCAGCTTTTATGGCCTCTCTACCAAAGGCGGATCAGCCGATGCCGGTGTAATCTTTGAATGGAATCCCACCAACGGCAACTACCAGCGCAAAGTAGATCTTAACAATGCCGCAGGTGGTGCACTGCCTGAGGGAAACCTGGTGCAGGCCGCTGGTAAGCTGTATGGCGTCACCAGCAAAGGAGGCACATCCAATAAGGGCATTCTCTTCGAATACGATGAACGTACCGCCACTTTTGTTACCAAAATCAATTTTGATGGTAGCAATGGTGCACTGCCCACAGGCGACCTGGTATGGCTTGATGGAAAAATATATGGCTGGACCCGCGAAGGCGGTGCCAACGATAAAGGCACTATTTTTTCCTGGGACCCTGCCACTAATACACTTACCAAAAAAGTTGATTTCAGCAACAGCAATGGCTCATATCCTGCACGTATGCCGCTATTGTACAACGGCAAATTTTATGGCACCACATCTTATGGCGGCCAGTACGAAGCCGGCGTATTATACGAATGGGATCCTGTTGCCAACAGCTATACAAAGAAATATGAGTTTGAAGACCAGGATGGGGCTAACCCTACCGGCTATCTCGCCGTACGTGGCGGCAAGCTGTACGGCATGACTACTTTTGGTGGTGTTAACAGTACAGGTGTGATCTACGAGTGGAACCCCGCTACCAGTGCATATGCGAAAAAATATGATTTTGAAGTAACAGGCATGGGTGTGCATCCACGTGCAGGCCTCACACTGAGCCGCACAGGCGATACTTTTTATGGTATGACCCGTGAGACCAATGGTAACATCAGTTTTCCAGGTCAGGAAGGCCCCGGTGTGATCTTTGAATGGAACCCCTCGACAAACCTGTATACAAAAAAACTGGATTTTGATGGGTCCAATGGTGGACTGCCCACCGGTAACCTTACCGAAAGTGGTGGTAAATATTATGGTATGACCAACCAGGGTGGTAATGGACCCAGTTTCCCTGGTATCAACTATATCGTTGGGGGGTCGGGTGTGGTGTTTGAATGGGATCCTGCTACCAATGGATGTATTAAAAAACTGGATTTTGCAGGCACCAATGGTGCTTATCCTACCGGAAATGATCTGCAGCGTTCGCAGGTACCGGTTGCAAAAGGCCTGCCAGGCAGTTGTGTGGCCTATAATGCCGTGGTCATTGACAATACCAATAACAATCGCTGGGTCTCTATTACAGATGCAGATGGCAATGTAGTAGCTGAAATAAAAGCAAATGGCAATAATCTGGGTACAGTTACCGCTCAGGTATATGTGAATAATACCAATGTACGCGAAGATTCCAAACACCGCCTTTATCTTGATCGCAACATCACCATCACTCCGCAGGTACAACCGGCTACTCCCGTTGAATTGCGCTTGTATATCACCGCAGGCGAATTGCAGGCATTAAAGCAGGCAAGCAATTCCCTGGGTCAGCCTTCCGGAGTAGTTGGCATTGCCGACATAGGCGCGTATAAGAATAATGATGGATGCTCAGCAGCAGTATCCAGCCTCGAAAGTCTGCAACTTACCGGCGGAGAGTTGTGGAATACAGACTATGTACTCAGAACAACCATCAGCTCTTTTTCCAGTTTCTATTTTGCCAATAAAACGCAGGCAGAAGCACCCCTGCCCGTACAGTTTATCTCTTTTACAGGCAGGCTTAATGGTGCCGATGTATTGCTTGACTGGAAAACGGCCAGTGAGAATAATGTGAAGCATTATGAAGTACAGCGTAGTGTGGATGGAATCAATTACCTGTCCATAGGTATCGTAGAAGCGGCTAATACTTCAGGTACGCATCAGTACAGCTATAAAGACAAAAACGTGTCCGACCTGGGCTACCTGCGCGTGTATTACCGTCTCAGCGAAATTGATAACGACAATCATTTCTCTTATAGCAAAGAGGTATCTATTTCCATACCCAATCAACCCAATTCAATTGTATTTTATCCAAACCCGGTGGCCGGTCAGGGTCAGATGCGTATCATCGTGAGCCGCGGTGAAAAAATGCAATGGCGGTTGTTTGACAATACAGGCCGCATCATCAAACAGGGAACAGCCAACCTGGTAACGGGTACCAATAGTGTACCGGTAAACCTGGGCGGACTAGCCGCTGGTGTTTACTACATCGAACTCAAAGGCGAAACGATCAATAAGCGTATTCGGTTGATGAAGGAATAGGCGCCGGAATTATTGTTTTTGTGTATTAACTGCGCCATCGCCATAGAGGGCTTTGCCCGACCGCGCTCCTGTATGTTTGCCATTATCTACGGTTAGTACTCCATTGACCAGTACATATTGAAAACCGGTCGTGTAGGCATGAGGTTTTTCAAAAGTGGATTGATCCTGCACCGTGTTGGGATCAAAAACAACAATATCTGCAGCAAATCCCGGTTGCAGCAATCCACGATCGTGCAATTCAAACTTCTGTGCAGGCAATGAGGTCATACGGCGGACCGCCTCTTCCAGCGATAAAACATTTTGCTCGCGTACATAACGGGCCAGCACACGGGCATTGGTGCCATACCCGCGGGGATGTGGCATACCGGCATTGAGTACACGAATGGAGGCATCGCTGGCAAACATGTTGAAAGGATACTGCATGATCCGCTTTACATCTTCTTCTCCCATACCATGAAATACGGCACTGGCCCCACCGGCCATCATAATATCTATTACCGTTTGGGCTTCTTCCCGGGCAGTGTGTTTGCGACCCAGCATTTTATTGATGGTCTCAATAGTTTTACCATTGTAGGTTGTGTCTGCTCTATAGTAAGCAACTACTGCATAGCCGAAGTGTTTTAATTTTCTTTTCTTAAGTTTCTTCAGCATGCTGCTGATTACATAGTCTCTTACTTCGGGTCGCTGTAGCCGGGCTTTTATGCTATCCTGACCATCGGCGAGAATCTCATCCGGAATAAGTGTGCTGATAGAAGTGCTGCTGGCCGTATAGGGGTATTGATCAATCGTGACTTCGAGACCCTCTTTGCGTGCCGCAGCAACCAGTGCGAGCGTTTCCTTACTTCTGCCCCAGTTTTGCTGTCCGCTTAGTTTGAAATGGGAAATCTGTACCGGTATGCCGGCCTGCCGACCAATACTAATCGCCTCCTCTATAGCCTGGGTTACGCTATCGGCCTCATCGCGCATATGCGTTGCATAAACGCCGTTGAAGCGGGCCGCCACTCTGGCCAGTGCAGCTATTTCCGGTGTTTTGGTATAAGTGCCGGGTATATAAATAAGTCCTGTGGAAAGGCCTACCGCGCCATCCTGCATGGCTTTTTCAACCAGCTTTTCCATTGCAGCCAGTTCTTGCGCAGTAGCATCGCGATTGGCGCGCCCCATTACAGCTTTGCGAACATCATTGTGACCAATAAGCGAGGCTACATTGATAGACATGCGCAGGCTGTCGACCCAGCGCAGGTAGTTACCAATATCTGTATTGGAACTTCCGCAGTTGCCGGTAATACAGGTAGTGACGCCATCATAAATAAAACTTTGAGCCAGGGGGTCTTTTGTTTCATCTTCTTCAAGGTGAGTATGCACATCAATAAACCCCGGGGCAATCACCAGCCCTTTTACATCAATTGTTTTGGATGCGGTAAAATGCAGTTGTCGCCCCACGGCCGCAATTTTTCCGTTACGAATAGCCACGCTGCCATAATACCAGTTGTTGCCCGTACCGTCAATAATGCGTCCGTTCGTCAGCAACAGGTCGCAGGATTCCTGGCCGGAAACAGTCAGGTACAAAAAGAAACAGGTAAAAAAGATCGGAAGCTTCTTCATACCTGAAAGATACTAAGGAATGTTCAGGGATCAGGGAAGTGGCTGACGCACATCATAGACAGAGGAGTAAGAGTCGTGTATTTTTAGGAATATAACAGCTGATATTTTCAAATCAACCCAATAAGCGATATGAAAAAGAATATGGGAAATGCAGACCGTATAGTACGGATACTCATAGCTGCAGTACTGGCAGGCCTTTATTTTGGCGGCATCCTTACAGGAACCCTGGGCCTTATCCTCGTGATTGTGGCAGGTGTATTCCTGCTCACAAGCCTGGTAGGAGTTTGCCCATTGTATAGCCTGATAGGCGTTAACAGCTGCCCCCGCAAAGCCACTGGTCAGTAATAGCCTTTTTATTTACTCTGCGCTGCCCTTCTCGCCCGTAAACCACTGTTCTTTATTTTTAAATAAAACATTGAATGTGGTAAAAGAGCCGTAGATGCGGGTAATGTATTGCTGCAGGTTTACCTTGTCTTCATCGCTCAATACTTTGTGCGCATTGATCTGTTGCTCCAGCACGCGAAGCCGGTCGCGGGCCATTACTATTTTGTGAAAGAAAACATCGACAGGAATTTCTTTGGCTTTTTGTGTTTTATCTGCCGGCTGTAATAACATTACGCCACCTTTCCAGCGGTCGCCCAGCGGCACATTTTCTGTAAGCCCGCCCCACAGGCGCAGAATCTTTAGCAGCGACTGCTCCAGTTCGCTGCTGGTCTCTATCTCGGCAGTGGCATTTTCCGGAATAATCTCCTCGAGACTGGTATCAGTCTTATCAATTTCTTTCAGGCCATGATGTATAAACGAGATAAGATAGGTAGCATAGCGAACAGCTACAATCACGCCGGGGCCAAATTGAGTATGCTGCAGGCGCGTGCCTGGTCCAAGCAGGGTTTGATCAGTCATAATGCAAATGTAAGTCTGTAACTAACTAAAGGGAAAGCCCTCAGGGTTCATTTTCTTCATCACTAAAACGGAATATCTCCGGAGGCAATCCTTTTTTGAACCGTTCATAGCTGTCTTTAATGTACTTCTGAAAATCATAGTCGCCCAGCACCAGGGTGAGGCGGTAACTGGGTCTGTATGCAATCATAAATGAGTCGAGTACCGGTTCTGTGAGACCCGTGAGTCGGCGTACCAGTCCTTTGCTGAAGCGATGGTCCACATATTTTTCCTGCTCCTGGGTGAGCAGACGCTGCTGAAAGGCCAGCATGCTTTTATTACGGCGAAAGCGGAATACGTTGATGAGTTCATTTAAATCAAAACCAACAGCTGCCCCGTATTGGGTTTGAGGCCTTACCACACTCAGCCCCGGCTTTCTGTAATTAAAGATCTTGGCATAATCTTCCCGGTTTTGCAGGCTGTCCTGCCGGTAGTTGCGGGGTTGTATTTTCACCTCTTTGAGAGTGGTGATGTTTATCTGCAGAGAAATATCAAAAGCAAGAGGTGTGGTAATCCTGCTTACCGGAAATTTAATGGTCGGTTTATTAAGATAACTAAACCAGATCGAATCCGTGGCTTTAACATTGATCTCGTAATCGCCACTGGCATTGGTAATGGTACCACTGCCCGAAGTGCTCATTACAGAAACGAGTTCTACAGGATAGAGCCGGCTGCTGTCATATACAGTGCCTTTGATCCTGTACTGTGCCTGCACGGCATTTCCCAGTATCAGAAATAGCAGCACAAGCAGCAATGGTGGTATGGAGCGTAAACAAACTGTCAACACACGGAGATTAACCGGCAAGTAACGAAAGAATCTGCAAAATAAAAGCTAAGAAGCCGTGGTTAAGGCGGGTTTATTATTTTTCAAGTGCCTGATATACCAGTACCTTGAATTTATCATGGATTTCTCCATGCGTATTGGGATACTGGTTGATGAATAGCTGGGCCACTATTTTTTGTTTGGGATCTACCCAGTAACTGCTGCTAAACATACCTCCCCATTCATAAGACCCTTCAGACAGAGGGCTGCGCGACTCGCTTTTTTTGGTATATACCCCAAATCCGAGACCCATTACCGTATCGCCCCAACCCATTTTATCAAACTGGTTGCTGGTCATCATGCGTACGCTTACCGGGCTCAGTATTCTTTTACCATTATATATACCCCCATTGAGCAGCATTTGTAAAAAGATGGAATAATCCAAAGCTGTGGAAGACAAACCACCTCCACCTGAATAGTAAGTACCTGCCGAAAGGGGATAATCAACATCCACTTCTCCGTTCAGTTTCATGACTTCGTGCGTGGGTTTCACAAGGCCGGCTGTGTCTTCTGTATGTAATGTCACCAGGCGGTTATGGCTCGAGGCGGGCAAATAAAAATAAGTATCCTTCATGCCCAGGGGCTCAAAAATATTTTTCCGTAAAAAATCATCCAGGGTCATACCACTGATCACTTCTACCAGGTAGCCCAGCAGGTCGGTATTGAGTCCGTAGGTCCAGCGCTCACCCGGTTGATGAAACAGGGGCATTTTACCCAGGATTTTCATTTTATCAGCCAGTCTGATCCTGCCCACGCCGATGCCGCCTACAATACCATTTTTATAATAAATAGCATTCGACTCCGGACTGCCGATTTGTGCATAGGCAATACCAGAGCTATGTGTAAGCAGATCGCGGATGGTGACAGCCCGTTTGGCAGGCACTGTGGTATAGGTAGTATCGGCCGCATTATATTTATCCAGTACCTGCTGATTTTTAAACTCAGGTATATATTTCCCAATCGCATCATCGAGCAGCAGTTTGCCCTGTTCAAACAGCATCATTACGGCAACGCTGGTAATGGCCTTTGTTTGAGAGGCGATACGGTAAATGGCATCATTTTTAAGAGGCGTACGTTTGCTGGCATCGCTGTAGCCGATCGATTTATAATAAATGATCTTTCCATCTCGGGCTACCAGGGCTGTAGCACCTGCCAGGTAATGGTTGTCAACATACTCCTGCAATACTTTGTCGATACGCTGCAGGCGGAAGGAAGAAGCGCCTGCTGTTTCCGGAGCTGCAGGTTTTAATACCTGGCACCAGCTCATCACTACATATAACAAGGCAATCGAAAGTAAAAACCCTTTGCGCATGCGATAGAAATTTAGTGAGAAAGATACGCAAATGAGTTGACAGTGGATAGTTGACAGTGGACAGTGGACAGCGCCTCTTTAAACTTTTAAACCCTTTATACTCTTTATACCTTACTGCTTAACAGGCTTTCGATCACTTTAGGATAGTGCGCATGCTCCAGTGCGTGTATACGCTGTGCCAGCGCATCGGGTGTATCGCCGGGCTGTACCGGGCAGCGGGCCTGGAAGATGGTAGCGCCTTCGTCGTACCGTTCGTTTACATAATGAATGGTGATGCCACTTTCTTTATCGCCCGCGGCGATCACCGCCGCATGCACATGGTGGCCATACATACCCTTGCCACCATAGAGCGGTAACAGAGCTGGATGAATATTGATAATCTGGTCAGGAAAGGCCTGAATCAGTGCGGAGGGCACTTTCCACAGAAAACCTGCCAGTATAATAAAAGTGATACCGGCTTTTTTAAATTCAGGGAGATAGGCGTCGCCGCGGAAGAAACGTTCTTTTTCGATCAGCAATACCGGAATGCCCTCTTTTCGGGCAATATCTAATACGCCGGCTTCTGGCTTATTGCATACGATAAGGGCGATGTGTACGCTGGATGAGCCCCGGAAGTAATCTATAATCTTTTGGGCATTGGAGCCGGCGCCGGAGGCAAAAATGGCGACCTGCTTTGCAGATGCAGACCCTTTCATTTCTTTGGGACCAATACCCATGCGGCGTCCCATTTTTCGTAAATAGGAGGTAAAAAAGCGAAACTGGCCAAAGAAAACGCTTACCAGGAGTACGGCCATTGGCCAAAGAAGTGTTATTAAAACAATGTATAATATTATCCAGAGTACCCCTTTTTCAATGGGTAACAGGTTCATAATCCGCTTGCCGGCCAGCCCGGTCAGGCTGCCGCCTATCGCAAAGGTGCAGAGGATCAGCAGTAGCTGCAACCCGTTCACTTTCCATTTTTGTTGTAAGCGTTGAAACATGATTATGTGGATAACCCGCAGGGCGGGAAGGCTTCGTTCCGGTTTTTAGCGCTGCAAAAGTCAGGAAAAAACAGGCATGTGCCGCTTTCCTTTTCACATTTGTTGAAGCTGGCGTGCGTATTGACCGATTCATGACAAACAAAATCGGGGGTATCTGAAAAACACCCCAAAATCCGCTGAAATGCAGGCCAGTAGCGGCTTAAAAAATTTTTAAAAACGTTGGCTTTTTGTTAACTCCGTGACTTATTTTTGCAGCCGGTTAGAGCTATTTATCCACATTTTTCAGATCAATCGCGTCTATGATTCCTTGTAAACCAAAGGCCCACAAACTATCTCTGCTCGCGCTGATTTTTGCTGTTTTTGCTGCATTCCCAGTTTCGGCCCAGGACGGTAAAGCATTATTCGCCAGTAAATGTGCGAGTTGTCATAATATATTTAAAGACGGCACCGGTCCCAAACTCGGCGGCGTACTGCAGAGCGAGCATTACGGTGGCGACATGACCAAGATCTATAAATGGGTGAAGAATGCTGCCGCTCTGGCGAATTCAGATCCTTATTATATGGGTCTGAAAGCCAAATTTGGCTCAGTAATGACCTCGTTTCCCGATCTGACAGACAAGGATATTGATGCCATCTTTAACCATATTGAAACGGAGTACACTAAACCTCCGGAAACACCTGCAAGCAATACCAGCGGTGCTCCCGAATCCTCCAGTCAAAATGCCATCATCTTTGGTGTGATCTCGCTGATCCTGGCAATCATTGCCCTGATCCTGATGCAGGTTAACAGCAACCTGAAAAAAATGTCGGATGATGCAGAAGGTATCATTCGCCCCGAGCCGGTTCCTTTCTACCGTAATAAAGTTTACATCACACTCGTAGCCGTAGTACTGTTTGTGTTTGGCGGCTACATGGTTACCAAAGGTGCTATCGGTCTGCAACGTCAGAAAGACTACGAGCCGGTACAACCAATCTTCTACTCACATAAAGTACACGCCGGTATCAACCAGATCAACTGTTTGTATTGCCATGGCAATGCCTGGGAAAGCAAACATGCTGCTGTACCTTCTGTGAACGTATGTATGAACTGTCACAAAACAGTTACTACCTACGAAAAAGGCCCCAAGCTGTATGACCGCGATGGTAAAGAAGTGAATGGTACAGCCGAGATCGCCAAACTTTACGAATATGCAGGATTTGATCCCAAAAATGCCAATGCATGGGATCCCAATAAAGCAAAACCGATTCCCTGGGTTAAGATCCACAACCTGCCTGACCACGTATTCTTCAGCCACGCTCAGCACGTAAGAGCTGGTAATGTACAGTGTCAGACCTGCCACGGCGAAATCACTGCCATGGATGAGGTGCGCCAAGTGTCTGAGCTCAGCATGGGCTGGTGTGTGAACTGTCACCGTCAAACTAAAGTTGACTTCAACTACGACAGCACCAAAGGCAACAAATTCTATAGCATTTACGAGAAATTCCACAACGATATTAAAAACCACAAAATGGATAGTGTGACCGTGGCTCATATCGGTGGCCTGGATTGTCAAAAATGCCACTATTAAGAAAAGAGTGGAAGGCCCGGCCTTCAGATAGCTGAATTTTTTCGAATCGACTAATTTTCAAATTGAAATAAATGAGCCAAAAAAAGTACTGGCAAGGTTTCGGACAGATCAATGATCCCGAAAATTTTCAAAAGAAAGTGGAAGATGAGTTTCGCGAGGAACTGCCTTTTGAAGATTTTGATAATAAAGGCCTGTTGGATGCAAAGGCTCCCAGACGGGATTTTCTGAAATACCTCGGCTTCAGCACGGCTGCCGCTGCGTTTGCAGCAGGTTGTAAAGTGCCTGAGCGCAAAGTGATTCCTTATGCCAACAAACCCGAAAACCTGATACCGGGAGAGGCAAAGTACTACGCTACTACTTATGTGCAGGATGGTGATGTGATACCGGTAGTAGCCAAAGTACGCGATGGCCGCCCTATCAAGATCGAAGGCAATACCCTGGCTTCATTTACCAAAGGCGGTACCAGCGCCAGAGCACAGGCTTCTGTACTGGACCTGTATGATACCAACCGTATCACACACCCCAAACAAAAGAAAGGCGATAAATGGGAAGAAATACCCACTTATGAGCAACTCGACAAACTGGTGGGTGATGCAATGGCCGGCCTGGCCGCCAGCTCAGTAGTACTGCTCAGCAGCACTATTGTATCGCCCAGCACCAAACAGATCATCGCTGAATTTCTCGCTAAATATCCCGGCAGCAAACACGTGACAACCGATGCGGTTTCTTACAGTGGCATGCTGCAGGCCAACGAAGCTTCCGGTTTTGGCCGCAAACTTCCTACTTACCAGTTCGAAGCGGCTAAAGTAATTGTAAGCCTCGGCGCCGATTTCCTCGGCAGCTGGATGAACCCTGTTGAAAATGCACTGGGTTATGGCAAAGGCCGCAAGATCGATGAGAAGGATCCGCAGATGAGCAAACACTACCAGTTTGAAGGACATCTGAGCACAACCGGTGCCAGTGCCGACGAACGCTTCTCTCACCGCCCATCAGAAACCGGTGCTGTGGCACTGGCCCTGCTGGCGGCGCTGGATGCAACGGTAACTGCTCCTGCCATCACAGACAGCAAACTGAAAGCCGGCATTGCAAAAGCTGCTGCTGACCTCGCTGCTCATAAAGGTGCTGCACTGGTAGTAAGTGGCAGCAACGATACCAACGTACAAATTATCGTCAACGCCATCAACCAGGCAGTAGGCGCTTATGGCACTACTATCAACTGGGGCGTTACGTCCAACTACCGTCAGGGTATCGACAAAGACCTGGCCGACCTGGTAGCAGAAATGGATGGTGGCCGCGTGGGTGCGCTGCTTATTGCAGACGCCAACCCCGTATATCACTACCATGATGCAGAAAAATTTGAAAAGGCGCTGGCCAAAGTAAAACTGACTGTTTCCTTTAGCGGCCGCATGGATGAGACCACGGAAAAATGCCAGTTCATTGTTCCCACTCACCATTACCTCGAAAGCTGGGGAGATGCAGAAGCAAAATCAGGTGTGACCAGCTTCCTGCAACCTACCATCAGCCCCCTGTTCAAAACACGTCCTTTCCAGACTTCACTGCTCAAGTGGAGTGGCAACAATACCGACTACTTCACCTATTTCAAAAACTACTGGGTAGCCAAACTGGGTACCGAAGAAGCTTTTGACCGCGCGCTGCAGGATGGTGTGGTAGAAATACCTGCTGCTATCAGTGCCGGTTCTTACAGCAGTGCTGCTGTAGGTGCTGCGGCTACCGCTATCAGCAATGCCAAAAAAGTAAGCGGCGATGAAATCGTTCTGTACCAGAAAGTAGGTATCGGTACGGGTACAGGCGCTGCCAACCCCTGGCTGCAGGAATTACCTGATCCCATCTCCCGCGCTACCTGGGACAACTATGCACTGATCTCCATGGCCAAGGCCGAGGAGCTGAAAATAAAACTCGACAACGATTACGAGTATTATCCTTCTAAACCCGTGATCAAAATCTCTATGCCGGGTAAGAAAGAGGTAGAACTGCCGATCCTCGTAATCCCCGGTATGAATGCCAACACCATTGCCGTAGCCGTTGGTTATGGCCGTAGCGAAGGCTGGGGCAAAACCGCTGCCGGTGTAGGTAAAAACGTATATCACTTTGCTTCTTTCAACGGCACCAACGTTGATTACAGCAATGCAGTGACTGTTGAAAAAACAGGCCGTAAAGAAAAGATCGCACAGACACAGATTCACAACTCCTACGAAGGTCGTGTGGAAGTGGTGCGCGAAACAACACTGGCCAGCTTCAAAAAAGATCCCAACGAGATCGTTCGGTTCCGCCAGGATCTGCTGGATAAATATGCCAAAGGAGGCGACTTCCGCAAAGAAGCAACCCTCTACGGTGTGCATGAGACCCCCGGTTTGAAATGGGGTATGAACATCGACATGAATGCCTGCTATGGTTGTGGTGCCTGCGTGATCGCCTGTCATACTGAAAACAACGTACCGGTAGTTGGTAAGAGCGAAGTGCTCCGCTACCATGATATGCACTGGCTGCGTATCGACCGCTACTTTGTAACGGATGAAAAAAATCCGGATGATCTCAAAGGCGTGGTATTCCAGCCCATGATGTGTCAGCACTGCGACAACGCTCCCTGCGAAAACGTATGTCCGGTGGCTGCTACCAACCACAGCAGTGAAGGTATCAACCAGATGGCGTATAACCGTTGTATCGGTACCCGCTACTGCGCCAACAACTGTCCTTTCAAAGTACGCCGCTTCAACTGGGCCGATTATACAGGTGCAGATAGCTTTGCCAACAACCAGGATCAGAAACTGGTAGGTAAGCTCGATCCTGTAGTTCACCAGATGAACGATGAGCTCACACGCATGGTACTTAACCCTGACGTAACAGTTCGCTCACGCGGTGTAATGGAAAAATGTAGCTTCTGCGTGCAGCGTACACAGGCTGCCAAGCTGCAGGCCAAAAAAGAAGGTCGTCCGTTGCTGGATGGTGAAGCCAAAACTGCCTGTCAGCAGGCTTGTGCCGGCGATGCTATCGTATTTGGTAACGTAAATGATAAGACGAGCCAGATATCACGCGTGCGTGCAGAGAACCCGCAACGCAGCTTTATGGTACTGGAGCAATTGCACGTATTACCCAACGTAACTTACCTGTCTAAAGTGCGCAATACAGATGAGATCATTGAGCCCAAAGGACATCATGCTGCAGCTCCTGCTGCTCATGATACCAAAGAGCCAATGCCTCAGTCAGAGCACCACTAAGAAAAGGTGAATGGGAAAGGGTGGAGGATTAAAGAATCCAACACCTGAGTGCAGAAAAAAAATACCGATACCCGTCTCTTCGGTTTGTTGAAAAAACGGAGTGCCGGAGCGGAAAAAAATAGAACAAGAGAAAGTAAAAAAGGTTGAAGTTTTTTAGCAGTGCTGATAAATCAGGCCTTTTGAACAGAAAATAGCTTTTACATATCTAGGAAATACAACTTATGGGATTACTCAGATACGAATCACAGGCCAGGCCGCCACTGGTAGATGGTACTAAGGATTATCACCAGGTAACAGAAGATATTTGCCGTCCGGTGGAAGCCAAGCCGTCAAAGCTTTGGTGGGTAGGCTTCCTGATCTCGGTTGCATTGCTCATTTTCGGTATCATATCCGTGACCATGGAGGTTATCTATGGTACGGGTCAGTGGAACCTGGGTAAAACAATTGGTTGGGGATGGGATATCACCAACTTCGTATGGTGGGTAGGTATCGGTCACGCCGGTACGCTGATCTCCGCCATCCTGCTGCTGTTCCGTCAGGGTTGGAGAACTGGTGTAAACCGTGCGGCTGAGGCCATGACGATCTTTGCGGTAATGTGTGCCGGTCAGTTCCCCATCTGGCACATGGGTCGTGTATGGGATGCCTTCTTTGTACTGCCTTACCCCAATACCCGCGGTCCACTCTGGGTTAACTTCAACTCCCCGCTGCTGTGGGACGTGTTTGCGATCTCTACCTACTTTACCGTGTCGCTGCTGTTCTGGTACTCAGGTCTTCTTCCTGATCTGGCTACACTGCGTGACCGTGCCAAAGAAAAATGGCGTAAATATTTTTATGGTGTGGCAGCATTTGGCTGGACTGGTTCTACCAAACACTGGCAGCGTCATGAGGCACTCTCACTGGTACTGGCCGGTTTGAGTACACCACTCGTACTTTCTGTACACACAATCGTATCATTTGACTTTGCCACTTCAGTAGTACCCGGCTGGCATACTACCATCTTCCCGCCGTACTTCGTTGCGGGTGCCATCTTCTCCGGTTTTGCGATGGTGCAAACCCTGCTGCTGATTACGCGGAAAGTACTGGGACTCGAAGATTATATTACCGTTGAGCATATTGAGGTGATGAATAAAGTAATCGTGCTTACTGGTTCTATAGTAGGTATCGCTTACCTCACCGAGTTGTTTATGGCCTGGTACAGCCATGTGGATTACGAATGGTTTGCGTTTAAAGAAAACCGTCTGAGCCTCAGCAGCCCTTACGGATGGAGCTACTGGCTTATGATGGGTTGTAACGTACTGTCGCCGCAGATCTTCTGGTTCCGCAAAATGAGAAGAAACCTGCTGCTCACTTTCTTCATGAGTATCCTGGTAAATATCGGTATGTGGTTTGAGCGTTTTGTGATTATCGTTACTTCTGTTTACCGCGATTATCTGCCCAGCTCCTGGAGTACTTATTATACTCCCACCATCTGGGAAGTTGGTTTCTACATGGGTACGTTTGGATTGTTCTTTACCTGTTACTTCCTGTTCTCTAAATTCTTCCCGGTTATTGCGATTGCCGAAATCAAACATATCCTGAAGAAAAATGGTGAAAGCTATAAGGAGCATATGACAGAAGAGGAAGGTGAAACCACGGAAGCATTTGGCGAAAAACACGGTGGCGAGCACCATTAAGAAGCAAGTAATAACTTAAAACTTATTACTCAGAACTTAAAACTGAACAAGAACCTTTGAATTAATTAATATGTCTGTAAAAAAATTTGTGGTTGGAAACTTCTATGATGAAGCAGTTTTGTTTCCTGCGGTGAAGAAAGTTCGCCGTGCCGGTTACAAGATCCACGATGTGTATACGCCTTTTCCGATCCACGGACTGGATAAGGTAATGGGGCTGCGCGATACGAGTCTCCACACCGCCGGTTTCATCTATGGTATTACCGGTACAACCACAGCTGTGAGTTTTATTACCTGGGCACTTACAATTGACTGGCAGATCAACTTTGGCGGTAAGCCATTTTTCTCGCTGCCTGCGTGGATTCCCATCACGTTTGAGCTTACGGTTCTTTTTGCAGCAGTGGGTATGGTGCTTACTTTTTGCTGGCTTTGTCAGCTCGCTCCCTTTGTAAAAAAGGACCATTTCAACCCACGCTCTACTGACGACACTTTTGTAATGGCACTGGAGTGTACTGATAAAACCAATGAAGCCGAAGTGATTGCGTTTTTGAATAGTGTTGGAGCTAAAGATGTATCAGTTGAACATCGTGAGACCGGCTGGTGGCTCGGACGCTACGATCAGGATACAGTTAAGTATGGTAAAAAGACGGAAGCAGCAGCTTAATAATCTTATTATAATTCAGGAGAATGAAGAAGATATTCATAATAGCAGGAATTACAGGAATCATCGCCACACTGGTGGGATGCGGTGGCAATAGCAAGCCCGGCCGTGCTTATATGCCCGATATGGCCTACAGTGTAGCTTATGAAACCTATACAGATGCCAGCGAGCGCCTCAAGCATTCTGGTGTGGAAGGCGGCGAAGTGTACTTCGACGGTAAGCCCGTAGCCGGTACTGTTGCCCGCGGCGATATGCCCGCTTATCCATATAAAAATGATTCGCTGGGTTATGCACTGTCCAAAAATGTAAAAAACCCGCTTGATGCTGCGTCTGTAAATATGAAGAATGCAGAGCGCCTCTACCTGATCAACTGCGGCATATGCCACGGAGCCAAGCTCGATGGGAATGGCCCGTTGTATAACGGTGGTAAAGGGCCTTTTACCGCCATGCCTAAAAATCTGATGGCCGACGATATGAAAGCTCTGGCAGAAGGTACTATGTTTCACTCGATCACTTATGGTATCCGTGCCATGGGTAGCTACGCTTCACAGCTGAGCACCCACCAACGCTGGGAAGTAATTTCTTATATACGCTCCAGGCAGTTTCCTGCTGGTGCCGCAGCAGCAGATACTGCAGCTGCCAAAACCGCTGTTCCTGCAGTAGCCAAAGCGAATTAAAATTTTTGACGAAATAAAAGAATGCTGATGTCACTAAAGCTCAATTTCACTGTTCCCAAGCGATATAACACGATCTCCATCGCGCTGATGCTGGTGGGTATCCTGGCTATTGTGGGCTTGTACATTACCACGCATGGCAAAGGTGGTACGCCAGAAGAGGTTCATCACAACGAAGCCCGTTTCTGGGCCAGCCTGTTGCAAAACAGCGTGTACTTCCTGCTGGTGGTCAATGCCAGTATGTTCTTCATCTGTGCAACAACCCTGGCCTGGGGTGGCTGGCAGATGACCTTCCGCCGTGTACCCGAAGCCATTTCGGTTTGTATCCCCGTGGTTGGCGTAATCTGCGCAGCTATTCTGCTAGCTATTGCTTTTGGCGACAATCATACCATTTACCACTGGACCAGCAAAGAGCATGTGGAGCATGATGCTACACTGTATCATAAAAAAGGGTTCCTTAACACAACCTTCTTTGCTGTTGTAACAGTTCTTACAGTGGTATTGTGGTCTGTGCTGGGCTGGAAAATGCGTCAGCTTTCCCGCAGCCTGGACGAAAACCCCATCGCAAGCCTCGAAGGCAAACGCAAATATCTCTGGAAGAATACTATCTGGGCTGCATTGTACATCGTTGTTTTCGCCCTTACAGTAATGTCTTCTATCCCCTGGCTGTGGCTGATGAGCATCGATGCACACTGGTACAGCACCATGTACAGCTGGTATACCTTTGCCAGCACATTTGTAGCCGGTGTGGCACTTATTGCCCTGTTTGTAGTTTATCTCAAGAATACGGGATACCTGGAGCTTACCAATAATGAGCACCTGCACGATCTGGGCAAATTCATGTTCGCATTCTCTATCTTCTGGACATACCTCTGGTTTAGCCAGTTCATGCTGATCTGGTATGCCAATATTCCGGAAGAGACCGTATACTTCAAACCCCGTGCAGAAGGAATTTACAGCGGCATCTTCTGGTTGATGTTTATCATCAACTTCCTGGCTCCGCTGCTGATCCTGATGAGCCGCGATGCAAAACGTAACTATGGTACCATTACATTTATGGCCCTGCTGATTCTGTTTGGTCACTGGCTCGACCTGTATCAAATGGTATTTCCTGCAGTATCACCTGATCACGTACCTATGATTGTATATGACTTTGGTGTGGCACTGGGTTTTGTAGGAGTGATCATGTTTGTAACAGGTCGCGCACTGGCAAAATCGCCGCTGCTGGCCAAAAACCATCCGCTGATCAAAGAAGGTATCATTCACCATACCTAAGAGAGGTAAAAGGAGAAAGGTAGAAGGAGATAGTGTAGAGTTAGTTGATTGAACGAGTTTTTAATTTGATGTTAAAGAGCATACAGTTATAAGCACATAAGACTTACTACTTATAACTCTTTACTTAAATCTGGATTTTTTAATAGACTATATTATATGCAAACGTTTTTCATCATTGCGATACTGACACTTGGCTTTCTGGTGACATTTCAGATTGCCAAGGCAAGTGAGTATGTAGCTGTCCTGCGTGGCGAAGAAAGATCCCGTAAGCAATCAAATAAGATCAATGGCTTTATGATGCTGATCTTTCTGATTGTAGGCCTGATCGGTGTGTTCTACTGCAATGAAAAGCTGAAAGGCAAAATACTGGGTGCAGCAGACTCCGACCATGGTGTTTACATCGACCGCATGTTGTACATCACCCTGGCCCTTACCGGCTTTGTATTTTTCCTGACACAGATCGCACTGTTCCTGTTTGCCTACAAATACCAGGAATCAGACAAACGTAAAGCGTATTATTTCCCCCACAACAATAAGCTGGAGCTGATCTGGACAGTAATCCCTGCTATTACACTTACTATCCTGGTAGGCTTTGGTATCTTTTACTGGTTCCGTATTACCGGCGACGCTCCCTCCAACTCAATGGTAGTGGAAGTAACCGGCAGCCAGTTTAAATGGGAATTCCGTTACCCAGGTAAGGATGGAGTACTCGGGAAAAAATATTTCAAAGAGATCAATGACGCGAAAAGTAATCCGCTGGGTCAGATATGGGATGATCCCAATAACCATGATGATGTATATGCTACCGGCGAATTACACCTCGTTGTAAATAAACCTGTAAAAATGGTAATTGGTGCCAAGGACGTAATTCATGACGTAGGTCTCCCCCACTTCCGTATGAAGATGGACGCAGTACCCGGTACACCTACCACCATGTGGTTTACGCCTACAAAAACTACCAAGGAAAAACGTATTGAAACCGGCGATCCCGAATTTGTGTATGAGATTTCCTGCGACCAGATGTGTGGTAAAGGGCATTACAGTATGCGTGGTACGATAGTAGTAGAAACCCAGGAAGAATTTGATGCCTGGATGGCTTCTCAGAAACCACAATACGTACGGGCATTTCCTGAAAAAGATCCCTCTGCCAAACCAGTTGCCGATACATTAAAACCGGTTGCTCAACTGGCTCCGGCGATGACAACGGGAGGATCGCACTAATTAATATAATAAAAGACAACACCGGTTGTCATAAAACATAAAAGAGTTATGAGCGAAGCAATGCATGCACACGTAGAAGCTGCCACCGGACATGGTGTTCATCACGACGAGCATAACGGACATGGTCACCATCATCAGTCCTTTGTCTCCAAGTATGTATTCAGCATGGACCATAAGACCATCGGAAAGCAGTTTCTGATCACTGGTATCGTATGGGCCATTATTGGTGGTTTGTTTTCAGTACTCTTCCGTCTGCAACTGGGTTACCCGGGTCAGACCTTTCCTATTCTGGAAACATTCTTTGGTCACTGGGCCGAAGGTGGCATCATTAAACCAGAGTTTTATTACGCCCTGGTTACCATGCACGGTACCGTACTCGTGTTTTTCGTACTCACGGCCGGTTTGAGTGGTACCTTCGCCAACTTCCTTATTCCGCTCCAAATCGGTGCGCGTGATATGGCTTCTCCTTTCATCAACATGCTTTCATACTGGTTCTTCTTCCTGGCGAGTGTGGTGATGCTGGCTTCCATGTTTGTACAAACAGGTCCTGCCAGTGGTGGCTGGACCATGTATCCTCCGCTGAGTGCGCTGGGCCAGGCCAATGATGGTTCAAAAATCGGTGCAGATCTCTGGCTTATCAGTATGGCATTGTTTATTGTATCGTCGCTGCTGGGTGGTCTGAACTATATCTCTACTATCCTGAATATGCGTACCAAGGGTATGAGCATGACACGTCTGCCGCTTACCATCTGGGCGCTGTTCTTCACTGCTGTACTCGGCGTTCTTTCTTTCCCTGTACTGCTGTCTGGTGCTGTGTTGCTGCTGTTTGACCGCAACCTGGGTACCAGCTTCTTCCTGAGCGATATCGTGGTGAATGGTGAAATTCTGCCTAATGAAGGTGGTAGCGCCATCCTGTACCAGCACCTGTTCTGGTTCCTGGGTCACCCTGAAGTATATATCATTCTGCTGCCTGCCATGGGTATGGTATCAGAGATTATGTCGGTGAATAGCCGTAAACCCATCTTCGGTTATATGGCGATGCTGGGTTCGCTGTTTGCCATCGCCATCCTGGCGTTCCTGGTATGGGCTCACCACATGTTTGTAACAGGTCTTAACCCCTTCCTGGGATCAGTATTCGTACTGTTGACCCTGCTCATTGCGGTGCCGTCAGCTATCAAGGTGTTTAACTGGCTTACAACGCTGTGGCGCGGTAATATCCGCTTTACACCCGGTATGCTCTTCGCTATCGGATTCGTGAGCCTGTTTATTTCTGGTGGTTTGACCGGTATCTTCCTGGGTAACTCAACAATCGATATCCATCTGCATGATACCATGTTTGTAGTAGCCCACTTCCACATTGTAATGGGTGTGGCCTCTATGTTTGGTATGTTTGCCGGTATCTACCACTGGTTCCCCAAAATGTTTGGCCGTTATCTCAATACCACACTGGCGTACCTCCATTTCTGGGTTACGCTGATAGGCGCTTACCTTATCTTCTGGCCCATGCACTACCAGGGTCTGGCAGGTATACCCCGCCGCTATCTCGACAAATCCGGCTGGCATTCTTTCAACCAGTTTGGTGATCTGGATAAGATGATCACCGTTGTATCAGTGGTGGTATTTGCCGTACAGCTCATGTTTGTATTCAATTTCTTCTATTCCATATTCAAAGGCCGTAAAGTAACAAGTACTAACCCCTGGGGTGCTACCACCCTTGAGTGGACTACTCCCATCAACCCCGGTCATGGTAACTGGGAAGGCGAGATACCCGAAGTACACCGCTGGGCTTATGACTATGCTAAAGATGGTCGCGACTTTATTCCGCAGACGGAGCCAATTGGCAACAACGAAAGCGCCCATTAATCAGGTACTCCTCCGGAGAGGAGTATCATAGTGAGGAAAAGAAAAGTGAGTTAAATACGAAACCAACGAAAGTGTGAGATGCAGAAGATCAAAGATTATTTACAGCTAATCAAGCTTTCGTTAAGTATAATGGTGGTGTTTAGCAGCGTAGTGAGTTACCTGCTGGCGCCCCGGGTAGTGGAGTATGAATGGAGGATGATAGGTTTGCTCTTTGTAGCTGGGATGTTGGTTACAGGCAGTGCCAATGCCATAAACCAGGTAGTGGAGAAAAAGACCGATGCGCAGATGAAACGTACCGGTAACCGCCCCATTGCCTCGGGCCGTATGTCAGAAGCTGAAGGATGGGCCTTTGCTATAATCACCGGACTTATCGGTGTATGTATGCTGGGTTATTTTTTCAACTGGCTGTCGGCAATGGTGGCCGCTTTTAGTCTGTTTTTGTATGCGTTTGTCTATACACCCATGAAAAAAGTAAGTTCCATGGCCGTGTTGATGGGCGCTGTTCCCGGAGCACTTCCCTGCCTGATAGGCTGGGCAGCGGGCGACGACAGATTATCACTGGGTGGCTGGGTGTTATTTGCCCTCCAGTTTCTGTGGCAGTTTCCGCATTTCTGGGCTATTGCCTGGATCGCTCACAGCGACTATTCGCGTGTTGGATTTAAACTGCTGCCGGCCGATAAGGGACCAACAAAGTTTACAGCACTGCAGACGGTGATCTATTCCCTGCTGCTGCTGCCGGTAACAATGGTACCTTATTTCACAGGTATGTGCTCGTACAGCGATCTGTCTGGTCAGATCAGTCTGGCACTGGTAGTACTGGCAAACCTGTTTATGATCGGACGTAGTGTAAGGCTGTACCAGACAATGGAAGTAAGCGCAGCACGTAAAGTGATGTTTGGAAGCTACCTGTATCTGCCAGTTGTTTTGCTGGCGCTCTTATTGAGTAAAAATTGATAACAATAAACGTGAGATGGAAATCGTGACAACGCCACAACGAAAAAAGATACACCCCCATAAGTTTACTCTTTGGGTGGCTATCGGGAGTATCCTGATGATGTTTGCAGGGCTGACCAGTGCTTTTATTATCAAGAGCAACATGGTGGGCTGGCGTGAAGTAGCTATGCCACGTATTTTCTGGGTGTCAACCGCAGTAATGCTGGCCAGTAGCCTTACCATGCAACTCGCTCTTAAAGCATTTAAAGAGCGGAAGATGATCAACTACAGATCGCTGATTGCGGTCACTTTTACGCTGGGTGTGGCATTTGTGATCATGCAATGGGTGGGTTTCAGGGAACTGTGGGAAGTAAAACGGATCTATTTTACCGGCAGCACCGGTGCCGGCCAGTTTTTGTACGTGATCTTTGGTCTGCATGGACTGCATGTAGTGGGAGGAGTGATAGCATTGCTGGTAATGTTTATTAAAGCATTCTTTGGAAAAACAAAAAATTACAGCTCAGTACCCGTAGAAGTAGCAGCCACTTACTGGCATTTTGTGGATTTGCTTTGGGTATACCTGTTTGTATTTTTCCTGGTAATCGGATAATAAGCCGGCCATGGCCGGATGAAATAAATAGAGAGAAATAAACGATTTCGCGAATAAAAAAAGCAACATGGCGACAACAGCTACAGCGCAACAAACGAAATGGTGGAGTGGAGGGAAAAGCCCCTTCAATATGGAGTATGGCAAACTGATGATGTGGTACTTTCTGATGAGTGATGCCTTCACCTTCGGCGCTTTCCTGATTTCTTATGGCACTATCCGCTTCAGCCAGAACTTCTGGCCCGATCCCAACGTGGTGTTCAATGCTGTTCCGGGGCTGGGTCATAATGACCTTCCCCTGGTTTTTGTGAGTATAATGACCTTTATCCTGATCATCAGCTCGGTGACAATGGTACTGGCTGTGCATGCAGGTCATAAGGGAGACAAACAGGGCGTGATCAAATGGCTGGCCTGGACAATCGTAGGCGGTATAGCGTTCCTTTCCTGCCAGGCATGGGAATGGCATCACCTGATCACCGGTGTTCACCCCACACTGATTGATGGTAAAATTGAGTTCATTGGTCAAACCACCACACATAACCCCTGGGGTCAGCTGGTAGACGGTGCAGCACTTACAGAAGCACTTAATAATTCATCGCAGCATACGCTCGCTACTCTGGTACATGAGCATCATGCCAACATGAGCCATGCCGACCTGATGGGTAAGAGTAAAGAAGAACTAATCGGTATGCTGAATATTGCTGAGATGCATATACGCGAAAAAGGACCTGTTGCTTTTGGCGGTTACTTCTACGGCATCACCGGCTTCCACGGCTTCCACGTATTCTCCGGTGTGATCATCAATATCGTAATGCTGATTATGGCCCAGAAGAATGTATTCCAGCAACGTGGTCATTACCTGATGATCGAAAAGGCCGGTCTTTACTGGCACTTTGTAGACCTGGTATGGGTATTTGTATTCCTTTGCTTCTATCTGATCTAACCTGATTTCAGTTATTTATAAAACGAATTTGTAAGAAATGGAACATCAAGCAATATCATCAGAAATTACGTTCGAGCACCATACGGATGATGCCACTTTTAGAAAAAAGGTAGTAAGAACTACCATTTTACTAACTGTGATCACAATAATTGAACTCATTCTCGGTGTGGGCATTTACCTTATTCATAAAGGTCCTGACCCCAATGCTATGCTAGTCTTGTTTTTTAAAGGACTGGTATGTATCCTGACCCTTGCCAAGGCTTATTATATTGTATCAGTATTCATGCACCTCGGCGATGAGATCCGCAATATGATCATGACGATCGTAGTGCCCCTGCTGTTGTTCATCTGGTTTATCATTGCGTTTATTGTAGATGGCAACTCCTACAAAAACCTGCGTAATACTTACGACAAACATTTCCAGGAAACAACCACACCAAAGCCGCATCATGGAGCAGAAAAGGCGCCGGTGGCCGAGCCGCAACCCGGCAAGCAATAAAGTGTTTTGAAAATTATTGTACCACCGGTTTTTTTGTGCTGAACAAACAAAAGGACCGGTGGTTTTATTTAAGGGAATGTGAGCCCCGAAAACTGAAACGAAGTGAATAAGACAGCCCTCTATGCAATACTACTGGCCGCACTGGTGCCGCTTATCTCTTACCTCATTGTAAAAAAGGTAAGCGATGATACAATCCTGATGCCCCGTCATTATTTGCCAGACAGCACTACCACTACCATCCGGGATGGGAAAAAGTATACCGATACAGTTTGGCATAAGCTGCCTTCTATTGAACTGACCAACCAGCTGGGTCATAAAGTGACCTGGAATGATCTGAAAGGGAAAGTTATCATCGCCGATTTTTTCTTTACACACTGCCCTACTATTTGCCCGGCTCTTACCTCCAATATGCGCCGGCTGCAACAATCCATTACCAATGCACAGCGTGTAGGAGACAAAACACCCGATTTTCTTCATTTTATTTCCATCAGCATCGACCCCGAGCGCGATTCCGTGCCGCAACTCAAACACTGGGCCGATCGCTTTCAGATCAATCCGGAACAATGGTGGCTGCTTACAGGAGATAAAAAACAGATTTATGATTTTGTGATTAATGACCTGAAACTGGGATTGGTTGACGGTCATGGCGTAGATACCAGTTTTATCCATACAGACCGGTTTGTGCTGATCGATACCAATTTGCATGTACGCGGCTATTACCGCGGACTGGATACGGCCGAACTGGCCAACCTTTCAACAGATATTATTCTGCTTAGTAAAGAAAAGGATCCCAAAGCCCGCAGCTTTTTTGCCGGTAAACTACAGATAATGGCTGTAGCGTTTCTGTCGGCAATCATCGGTGTGGGATTATTAATATATATACTAAAAAGAAGAAAAAGCTGATGTTACCTGCCGCCTGGAAAAAGAATGATAAAAAAGCCAGCGTACTGATCCTGGTTTTTTCTGTAATTGTGTTTACAGCTGTAGTAGCGCTGAGCCGTGTTAAATTAAATGCAGACCTGGGTTTTGATATACACATATTTGCCCGCATCAATGCAATTATAAACTCAATAGTATCGGTATTGCTGGTGGTGGCTCTCCTGGCAGTGAAATCAAAGCGATATACGCAACACAAAAAACTGATGCTGACAGCTATGTTTCTGTCGGTATTGTTTCTGGTCAGTTATATCTGCCACCACCTGCTGGCCGGCGATACGATCTTTGGTGATCTCAATCACGATGGCATACTAAGTGAAGCAGAGAAATCGCATGTGGGCAGTGCGCGGATCCTATATCGTCTTGTTTTATTTACCCATATACCGCTGGCTGGTCTTATACTGCCGTTCATTCTTTTTACCGCCTATCGCGCCATGGTGGGCGAGTGGGAAAAGCACAAAAAACTGGCACGTATTACCTGGCCTGTTTGGTTGTATGTGGCTATTACTGGAGTGCTGGTGTACTGGATGATCAGCCCGTATTATTAAGGTGAAGGGTACAGGGTAAAAGCAAAAGGGTGTTCCTGACCTCTGGTCTTTACCTTTTTTCTTCTACGTAAGGAGTGCTGGTACATTGGATGAAAGGCCCGTATTATTAAGGTGAAGGGTATAAGGTATTCTGCCCTCTACCGTCTGCCGTTCTCCTTATACCTAAAAAGAATCAAGTTCTGCAGACGGATCCCAAAAGAGCTCCTTAAAATTCACAACCATATCATTTTTCACTTTCACGCCTTCCTTTTTTAATAGCTTTTCCATTGTATCGCCACCAAAATGGTGTTTGCCACTCAGCATGCCATTGCGGTTTACTACACGATGAGCGGGGACTTTAGGTTTTATATTTCCGGCTCCATTCATTGCCCAGCCCACCATTCTGGCAGATAATTTAGTGCCCAGGCAGGTAGCAATGGCTCCATAAGAGGTAACGCGACCGCGCGGTATCTGGCGGGCCACCTCATATACCTGCTCAAAAAAGATGGACTCCTGACGACCACCAGGCGTAATGCTTCGCGGCTTTTCGGGACTAGATTTTTTTCTTGTAGCCATACAGGAAAGTTAAGTATTTGATGGCTTGTCTGATACGGACTGGTTTTGTCTCAATACGCTGCGCCGGGGTTCAGGCACCCGTTCATAATCGTAGGGACAGTGTTTGCACCCACTGCCGCAGCAATAACCACGCTCCAGGTGAAAGCGGGCCGTAAGTACAATCAGGCCCTGCTCGTTGATATAATAATGTATGCCTTCAATCCAGTTCTTCATTTTCCAGTAATTGCTTTAATGCAATATCCTTCGATGCATCGGGCAACTCAGGCGGTAATGTAAAACACAGGTAATGCACCCGCCTGCTGCCGGCAATATCAAGCGATTCGTAGTAGGTGCGGATCTGCAGATCCGGCTGCAGGTCAGATCGCTGATAGAGATCATCCGTATCTTCTATTAATGTACAGCCATACTGGCTGATCACGAGTTTGGTGAAATGATACAGGTTGGGGCTGTCTGTCTTCAGATGTATGTAACCCCCGGGCTGCAGAAATTGTTGATACAGGCGCAGAAATTTTGGATGCGTCAGTCTTTTGCGGGCTTTGGAAGGGCGTAGTTGTGGATCGGGAAAAGTGATCCATATAGCTTCCACTTCTCCTGGTGCAAAGTAGGTGGGTATCTGGTCTATCTGGGTGCGCAGGAAAGCTACATTGCCCAGGTTTTCCTTTAATGCCTTTTTTGCACCCACCCACAGGCGATGGCCTTTCAGATCAACGCCGATAAAATTACGCTGCGGGTAAAGTCTACCCAGCCCTACCGCATATTCTCCTTTGCCACAGGCCAGTTCAAGCGTAAGCGGGTGTGGATTGCCAAAATGTTTATCCCAGGCGCCAGCCATTCCTTCGGGGTACTGCAATACATTGGGCAGGCTGAGAAGCTCTTCAAAACGAATCAGTTTTTTGTGTCCCATTAGCCGGCAAAGGTAAGTCAGTGCATAGAAAGCCGGAGGCTAGAATTTCATCAGGAGCCCGATTCCCACCAGCGATTTGAGCTGCATGCGGGCTCCCTCACCGGTTTTTCCAAACAGCCGTACATCGTCATCATAGATCATATCAAGACTGTAGGTCATAGAAAGCACTTTAGAGAGCTTCACATTGAGTACATTGGTCATATAGAGATCAATGTTTTGGGGGTTGCTTTTATAGTTGGAGAAAAGATCCAGACGTCCTTTGTAGGTTACGATCTTATTAAATTCCTTAAAGTAATTGATGGAGGCAAAAGCACCCACTTCGGTATTTACATGACTACCCGTATCAACGCCGTAGAGGCCACGTGACGAAAGGGTATCGTCCTTTACAATGGTCCAGCGCACGGTGGCTGGTGATACAAATATCGACAGGTTGCCGGTAGGTTTGTAATCAAGACCGGGGCTAAACAGTACATAAGCTGGTGAGAGGAAAGCTGAAGAAAAAGTCTTCACCTCTTCGGGATAAGTATAGCCTTTAAACAACTGGCTGCGGAAGTTGACGAGCCCGGCTACATTCAGTTTGCTGTTGAGCGCATAGCCATATTTTGACAGGATATCGATACGGTCATCATTTTTACGGCTGCCCAGGCTGGTGGTGCGTACATAACCCAGATTGAAGTCAAGCGTATTATCCCAGCTGTGTTTATCCTTTTTATAAAACGCAAACAGGCTGAGTACAGAATTGATGGAAAGGGTAAAGTCATCACCGCCGGCGGCCCAGTTGCTCAACGAGCCCTGGGAGATATTAATGCCATAAAGACCCCCTTTTTTCCAGGTTTTTTGGGCCGTATCGGCCGGATCTTTTGAAATAGAGCGTTCAGAGTCCTGGCGCAGTTTTTTTATGGTCTGATCCTGAGCCATTGTAAATGTGGAAACAGTGATAAGGAATAACAGAAAACCTGTCTTTTTCATACAGTATGGTTTTAAGCGGCAAATGTACGGCGATAGGATGCGAACGGAGGTAAAACGGTTGGGTAGAGGGCAAAAAAAAGCCTGCAAATCAGAAGACCCACAGGCAAACAATCACATGAGAAAAAGCAGCTGTAGGGGGAGGAGTCGAACCTCCACGAGGCAGTTAGCCATAATGCAAATTCCAGTGGTCAACCCTGGTCGGCCAGCCGAAGCCAGCCGGCTCTACATTACGTTTATCCTGTTATCCCCACCCCCGAGACGAGAGGGCATGTCTGCCAAAAATTTCATCACCCCACAGTATAAAGCCGAGTACAGACTGATTGTGATCTGTTACTAAGCGGTGTATCAAAGAGCGTTTGATAGAACAAATATAGCACAATCGGCCTTTTATTTCCAAAATATTCAAAGATTATTTTGAAAATATAGAGAATGTTCAAATATTTGCACCTATTAATTGAAAAACTCAAAAAGAGATGGAAAAATCGGCCGCTAAATTGAATCTCGACAAGCTCGACCTCGATATCATCCTGCACATGATGGAAAATGCAGAAATATCTTATGCCGATCTCGGTAAAAAACTCTTTGTATCAGGCGGTACCATCCATGTACGGATCAAAAAGCTGCAGGAAGCAGGTGTTGTAAAAGGTACAAAACTAAGTGCAGATCTTAAGCTGCTGGGTTATGATGTCATTGCCTTTATTGGTATTTACCTGAAAGAAAGCTCTCTTTACGACACCGTGGCCAAAGAGCTGCAGAAAATTCCCGAAATCGTGCGATTAAACTATACAACCGGTAACTACAGCATGTTTGCGGAAATTGTATGTAAGGATATTTCTCAGCTACGCCATGTGCTGCATGACCAGTTGCAAAAGATTAAAGGCATAGAACGGACAGAAACATTTATCTCCCTGGAGGAAAGTTTTAGCAGAAATGTACGGGTGGGGACGTAAAAAGTTTAAAGATATAAAGGGCTAAGAGGCTCACTTTTAAACCTTTATACTTTTATACCTTTTTTGGGTCAGGTTTTGGGATATAGCTGTTTATTGTTACCTTCGGTATCGTGTATTTAAAACACATTTCATGCGAGCCATATTTTGCACCTTTTTGTCGGTAATGTTGACTATTTCCATTTTATCATGCGGAAAAGGTGGTGGCAACTCGCCTGACCCTAACCCTCCTGCAGAAGCTCCGCTTGTTGTGGTAACAGACCCGGCTGTAAACGCTGTGCAGCCACCCGCACCAGCTCCCTATACGGTGAAAGTAACAGTAACATCTTCAATGCCTGCCAATGGTGTTAAAATAGAAGTAACTGCCCGCAAAGATGATGGATCAGGAGCCAGTCCTTTTTTTACCAATACGCTTAATACCAGTTCTGCCATGAGTACGATCACTATCACCGGCACTCCGGCTAATACACAGTGCCTGGTAGAGGTGAAAGTAACTTCACGCTCCACGGCCAGTAATACGTGGACCGGCACTTACCGTTTCTCCAGTAAATAACTATTGAGGGATAGCTTCTGTAAATATGGTGGCACCGGACAAATCGAAATAGGTGCATGTAAGTGCATCGAGATTTACCACCCATTTTTCCACTCCTGCTTCGGCAGATTGACGGCAAAAGGTTGGATAATCTGATTGGCCATGCTGATGAGCTTTGAGATCGATAGCAAACTTCGCCGCATTAGTTTTTTCTGCAATCTTCAGTACCGCATATTTGGATGGAGAATGAATGGTATACCCGTCTGCTCCGAAATAAGTTGTATGCCCGTCTTTTACAAAAGTCTCATACTGTAAAACACCGAGCTGCTTCAGGTCATGGATATAAGCAGGAAAATCGGCGCCGGATTTTACCAGGGCATGTGCAGATGTGATTTGCTGAAGTGTAAACATATACAATGGTTAATGTTAAAAATAATTCTGATTGTATGCTGTTTACAAAGTTCTGGCCTGAATGGATGCTGGAATTGTAAAAAATCGTTTTTATAAAAAACGTCGGAAGTTTTCTGGCGTATCTCCTGCATATTGTTTAAAGTTCCTGATAAAATGCGCCTGGTCAAAGAACTGATGTTCGTAACAAAGATCAGTGAGGGAGCGTGCCTGATCCAACTCTTTCAGCACATTATTAAAACGAATGATGGAGGAAAACTTCTTGGGTGTGGTACCTACCAGCCGGCGGAATCTTTTTTCCAGCGCGCTGGGGCTAATCAGGAGTTTCTTTTGCAGATCGCTTATTTTAAGATGCCCTCCGGATGCGTAGATTAACTTCACTGCTTCTATAACCAGTTTATCCCGCTGACTCTCTTTTAAATGCCGCAGCAGAAACTGCTCCACAACCCGGATGCGCTGTCTGTCGTCTGCTGCAGCAGCCAGTTTTTCCTTTGTATCGGTTACCTGCTGCCGGTCAAAAACTTCCTCGAGTGAAATACTCTGATTAAACAACTCGTTGGCCGGACAGGAACTGAAAGCAGCCAGCCCGTGTGCAGTAAAAAAGATCAATATGGTACCAATATCCGGAGTATGCTGAAATACTGCAGGGCGATCAACCAGGCCGGTTATGCCTGCAGCGGTCAGGTTTGTTTTCACCCCATTATTTAAACGCGCCAGCTGTCCCCTGTATTGAAACCCAATAACAAGGTCTGTACCCGGAAAAACCTTGTAAGTGTGCGCATCGGTATTTTCTGAGATTATAAAATGCCTGATATAGGGCTTTAGCGCGTCCTGTGGTATGAATTTTTCAAATCTCATAGAGCCCTCATTGATTATACTATCATCGCACCTGCAATGCATCCCGAAGTCCGTTGCCCAGCAAATTAAAAGCCAGCACCAGCAGCATAATTGCAATACCCGGAATAAGAGCCAGCATCGGATTTTGGGTGATGATGAAATTGTAGTTTTCATTGATCATCAGCCCCCAGCTGGGTTGAGGCGGTTGTACGCCGATACCCAGAAAGCTAAGACCGGCTTCAATAACGATAGCCGAAGCAAAATTGGAAGCAGCAATTACGATGACCGGACCCAGGATATTGGGCCAGATGTGCCGTACAATGGTACGGAGTTGCGAAAATCCGAGAGCTCTTGCAGCTTCCACATATTCCAGCTCACGCACGGCGAGGATCTGTCCCCTTACCAATCTTGCTACACTTACCCACATGGTCATGCCTACTGCAATGAATACCTGCCAGAAACCACGTCCCAGTACCAGGGTGATCGCAAAAACCAGTAAAAGGGTTGGAATACTCCAGATCACGTTGATGAACCACATGATAATATCATCCGTACGCCCTCTGAAATAACCGGCCAGTGAGCCCAGCAATAGTCCGATAGATAATGAGATAATGACGGTGATAAGACCCACACTGAGGCTTACTCTTGTGCCCAGCAATAACCGGCTCAGCAAATCACGGCCAAACTTATCGGTGCCCAACCAGAATGTTTGCGTAATCAACGGCGTTGGTGCCAGTTGATTTTTATGATATACCCGGGCTTCCGTAACACCCTCATCAATAAATTTTTCAACGCGCACAGAATCGCCTTCAATATGTGCTGCTGATACAGGAACATAATAATAAGCATCCTCCTGCCCATTGAGTAAACGGGTAAAGAAACCTGCTTTTTTCACCGGCCTTTCCTTTTTTACCAGTACGAAGCGTTGTTGGAAGCCGGGCTTTTTGCCTCCTATTTCCACGATTTGCCGGTTGCTGTTAGGCGATCCGTCGGGCGCCAGCATATAAGCGGATATTGCAGTGAGCAGAGCCAGCCCAATTACAATCAAACCACCCATGGCCGTTTTGTTTTGCCGGAGGCGGTTCCATGCAGCACGTTGAAAAGAAACAGAAGATTGGCTCACAGTACAAAATAAGATTCAAGATAAATGAAAAGTAGAAGGGTTTAAAGTTTAAAAGTAAACGCAGTTAAAACCTTTATGCTTTTAAACCGGTTACCTGACCTTCCTGCCCTTCCACTCATATTGTCCTTTTTGGCCCAGCAAACCGGCTGTGAGTGTGTAGAGGATATGAAGCGGCTGCAGAAAGAAAAAGTACTTTAACAGGCGCTGCATGCCAAAAAACCGCGAGATGCTGATCACGAAGGGAAGTTCTGCCAGCGTTTTACCAACCCATAGCAATGCCGCCAGCAACCACCATCGGGGATGCCAGCAGCCAGCTATCAGCAGTACTGGAAAACAGAGATTAAACAGAAAAACCAGCAACATAACCGCTTTTATGCGCATGTCCATATAATGACCCGCTTTGCTGGCCCACCGTATCCGTTGCTGCAAAAAAGTTTTCCAGTTGGGTTCTGTTTCTGTATACACAATGGCTTCAGCAGATAAAAGATAGCCGGCTTTGCCGGGATAGTGACGTGCGATTTTGTGCATCAGCAGCATATCATCACCGGAAGCAATATGGTCTATGCCGGCAAAACCACCCACGGCTTCAAAGGCACTGCGGCTGTATGCCTGGTTTGCCCCATTACTCATACTATAAAGCCGGCGGTGTACCGCTACAGCGGTAATACCCTGTAACACGGCAAAATCGTAGGACTGGAAAACTGCCAGCAGGCGATTTGAATAACGCATGGCTACCGGTGCAGCGATGTATACATAATTATTCGTCTCGTAAAAAGACACGAGAGTGGCCAGCCAGCCGGGGCCCATAAAACAATCCCCATCGGTCGTAATAATGAGTTCTCCGCGGGAGGCCTGTATGCCTGTTTCCACCGCTTTTTTCTTATAAGAGTTAAGGGAGTCTGACTGCAGATGGAGGAGCTTTACCTTTTCGTATTGCTCCACAATTTGAACAGTGTTGTCGTCCGAATTGTCGTTTATAACAATAATTTCTATTAAATGTGCCGGATAATGCTGGGCGAGTAGTGACTCGATAAGGCGGCCTATATGCGCAGCTTCATTGCGGACCGGAATAATAATGGAAACCCGGGTGTGCGGAGGAGTGCTGTTTTTTTTGAAAACGGGAATCTGTACCCAGCAGTAGCAGTAATATACCAGCAGGGTTGAATAGACAGCAAACAACAGGGCAATGATCAATGCTAATACCATGTATGCGGGCAAAGCTAGGTAAATGATGCTTAGGACATCAGGCTATCTGCAATGGCTTTTCCATGCTTTTCATGCAATACCTGATGACCAGACTCGATAATGGAAATATGACAAGAGGATTCTATTCCTTTGCTGAATCTGTATCCGGGGCCTGGTAAAATAATGCGGTCATGACGTCCGTACAATAACCTGACCGGCGTTTTATTTTCAGTTACGGCATTCCGTATTTTCTTTAGCCGGGGTTTAATGTGGCGAAGACAGTGCCAGCGGGCATATAACAACCGTCTTACTTCTCCATTACCGATATAATAGTTCACAAATTTGAAAATACTGGTATTGACCCAACCCAGCCGGTTAAACAATCGCAATAATCCAAAAAACCACGACGGTTTTTTCATCGTAAAGGCAAACAAGCGGTTACCGGCTATTGTCTGTGTACTGAGCCAATACCAGAAATTCACCTTCAATCCATCTGGTGCCAGCAGTACCACACGCTCAACCTGGGAAGGGATAACCTGGTACAACTGCAGCGCCATCCTGCCTCCCAGGCTAAAACCCAGCAAAGAAAATGTTGGTTCTGAATTATGCGGGCGAAAACCGCCTGATGATAATAGTTGCGAGCAGACTTGCAGCAGATCAGCTGGTTCAAAGGCTTTTTTCTCCAGCCATTGCGTATTGCCGTGATAGGGCAGGTCTATGGCCAGAAAACTATATTCCTTTCCGGCCAGCTGCTCCAGGAATGAAAAAGCCATTCCACTTTCTCCATACCCATGAAAACAAAGCACTATCCGGTCTCCGTTTCCAAACCGGTACCAGGCTATTTGGGAAGATTTATATGCTAAAAACTGCTGTTGCAACGGCTAAAATTAGCGGCAAAAGAAAATTTGAACAATTCAAATTTAATAGTATTTTTGGATAGTTGCACAAACAACTGTATGCCAAACAACCATTTTAAGAAAGGGGAACTGTATAGCTTTATTACTGGTAAAGCTTCTACTGCTATTGCCCGGCGGCTGCAAAAAAAATTCAACCTGGCCGGCCTGAATATTACTATAGAGCAATGGAGCGTATTGTATCATTTATGGAAAGAAGACGGGCAAAGTCAGCAGCAATTGTGCAATGCTACTTTTCGGGATAAACCCAGTATAACACGGCTGGTTGATAATCTCGAAAGGTTAAACCTGGTTAAGCGGGTGCCTTCGGAAAGTGATCGGCGCATTAACCTGATCTATCTGACCCGTCAGGCACAGAAGCTGGAGGAAGAAACAATGCAGATCGCAGATGAGACGCTGAATGAAGCGCTGCGCTCCGTATCTCCCGACAGGGTTGATGTGTGTAAAGAGGTGTTGCAGATAGTATATGATAACCTCAAGTAAGGATCAACGGAATACATTACAACTTATAACTTAAAACAGAATACCATGAGTGCTGCCACTGAATCCAAACAGGTATTGAAAGGAGGAGAATGGCTGGTTCGTGAATCAACTCCTGCCGATACATTTACTCCGGAAAATTTTTCCGAAGAGCAAAGAATGATCCGCGATATGTGTGATCAGTTTCTGGATGCGGAGATTTATCCCATCCTGGACCGGATTGATTCACTCGAACCAGGGTTAATGAAGTCGCTGGTAAATAAGGCAGGCGACCAGGGTCTGCTCTCTGTATCATTTCCTGAAGAGTATGGTGGTCTGGGAAAAGATTTTGTGACCTCTACTATTGTAAATGAATACCTGGGTGCAGGTCATTCTTTTTCGGTAGCCATTGCAGCACATACAGGTATCGGCACGCTGCCGATTCTTTATTTTGGTACACCCGAGCAGAAACAGAAGTATATTCCCAAGCTCATTACCGGAGAATGGGCGGGTGCCTATGGTCTTACCGAGCCTAATAGCGGAAGTGATGCGCTGGGCGCAAAAACCACAGCCAAACTCAGCGATGACGGGAAGTATTATCTCCTCAATGGTCAGAAATGCTGGATCACTAATGGGGGATTTGCCCAGGTATACACGGTATTTGCCAAAGTGGATGGCGATAAGTTCACGGCTTTTATTGTTGAGCGTGGCACTGAGGGATTCACCCAGGGGCCCGAAGAGCATAAGATGGGAATTAAAGGCTCGAGCACTGTGCAACTGTATTTTCAGGATGCGAAAGTACCGGTGGAGAATGTACTGGGCGAGATTGGTAAGGGACATCGCATAGCTTTTAATATCCTGAATATCGGCCGTCTTAAACTGTGTGCAGCCGCAACGGGAGGTGCCCGCAGGGCGCTGACCAACACAGTAGAGTATGCCCGTACACGGGAACAGTTTAAGCAACCCATTTCCAACTTTGGTGCTATCAAGCATAAGCTGGCTGAAATGGCCATCCGGATTTTTGTTTCCGAATCGGCATTGTACCGTACCGCCGACTGGATTGATGAGAAGGAAAAAGAATTGCTGGCAGCGGGTAAGCCTTTTAATGAATCGCTGTTGGGAGCGGCAGAAGAATATGCCATTGAATGTGCGATGCTGAAGGTATACGGAAGTGAGATACTCGATTTTGTGGTAGATGAGGGAGTACAGATTCACGGCGGCAATGGGTTCAGCGCCGAGTACAACATCTCACGCGCCTACCGCGATAGCCGTATCAACCGTATTTATGAAGGCACCAACGAAATTAACCGGCTGCTTACACTTGACATGACTTTGAAACGTGCCATGGGTGGCCGTCTTGACCTGATGGGTCCTGCTATGGCTGTTCAAAAAGAGCTGATGAGTATTCCCGATTTTGGCGCGGCTGACGAAGCTCCATTTGCAAGCGAGCAAAAACTGGTTGCCAATCTTAAAAAAGCTATTCTGATGACGGCTGGTGCAGCTGTTCAGAAGCTGATGATGAAAATTGAAAGTGAGCAGGAGGTTTTAATGAGTCTCGCTGATATGGCCATTGAAACTTTCAATGCAGAAAGCGTATTGCTGCGGGTAATGAAAATGACAGCAGCCAACGGTGAGGAAGCCAGCCGTCTGCACCAGGATATTATGCGCACCTATCTGTACGATGCAGCTGACAGGGTAAATAAAGCAGGTAAAGACGCTATCAATTCATTTGCTGAAGGCGACGAACAGCGAATGATACTTATGGGTCTTAAACGCTTTACAAAGGCAGATCCATTCAATTCAAAAGATGCCCGCAGACGTATTGCCGATAAAATGATTGCCGAAGGCCGTTATTGTTTCTAATGCCAGCGGTCTGAATCGAAGTTTAAAGCGACTGTTTCGAAAGGATCAGTCGCTTTTTCGTCATCATGTCCGTAAATCTCTTTCAGCTCTTCGCGCGTAATACGAAGCTCTTCCAGCTGTTTTACTCTTTTTTGCTCAAAATAAATGCCGGCGCTCAGGCTTACAGAAGTAAGTGTAACGATCAGGAACTGAATAAGGTCTGCATCGTGCTGGTAACCGGCATCTGCAAAAACACGGACTCCATAAATGTACCCCAGGCCAATGGCGGCAAATAAAAGGGACGAAACAATCAGGGCCTTACCAAGGGCCTTCTGATAGGTGATGGTGAGTTTTACCTGGTGTACAAAGAAGATAAGTGCAAAGGAAATTGTCAGGGCCAGTGTTGCTCCCGACAATACGTTTACTTCATAAGATGAAACTCCAAAAATCAGCACGGCCAGAATCTCAATGCTCAATACGGAGTAGAAAACCCAATGCATACGCCGGCGCAGCAATACAGTCCGGCTGAAATAGGTCAGGAAAAGGAAAATAAGTGGAGCTACCAGCAGATTCTGGATAATGTTTTGTATCAGGTGTGCGTGTCCGCGAAGAGGAATATAATTAAGCAGAAGCAGGTTGCAGATAACCAACAATGAGAGATAACCCAACAATGCCGGAAAGGCTCTGTATAAAGACAGGCGATAAAACAGTATAAGCGCAAAGGGTATAAGTAGTGCAACCGTTGCTATTATTCCCATCAATTCAAAAAAACTCATCATTGGTCAGTTTTTCTTATAGGATCAGGATATGGATCATATCAAACATATGGTCGGATATGTTGATACAAAATTAACGCGCAACTAGCCTACATAGTGCTAAAAAATAATGGTTTATGCTAAAATTCAGTAAAACCTTGTTCTTATTCCGTAGAATTACTAATCTACCGGATAAGTGGTTTTTGCGAAAAGGAAAGAAGAGTTACGATGAGGAGGTGAAAAGAGTTTAAAGGTTTAAAAGGTATGAAGGAGGAAGGTAGAGGGTAAGGAGAAGAGAGACATGCAAGACGGGGGCGGTTGGGTTTAAAGTGCTTCTTACGGTCAACTGTTAACTGTACACCGTCCACTAATCTACGGGATAGGGCTCTCCCCTGTGGCAGGTTCTGCAATTAACAATATTGAGATACTCTGGCCGCATTGTAGTATCGTAGTAAAAATTCTTTTTATTAATATCGATGGTCATGCGGATCATTTTCCGCGCATTTTCTTTCATTTCATTCTTATCTGCAGCATAATCGAGACTGTCAGCATAGCCAGCCACGGGAGAATGACAGAAGCTGCAACCGATACCCAGTGCCTTATTATATGAATTCATGATGCTGTCCATTTTTGCTTCGCTGATGTCTTTTGGCAGCACCTGCAGGTTTTTAAACTTGCCGGCGGGTGGGCGTACAGCGGCAATACCGGCTCCTACCAGGCTGGTGATGACCAGGATTGCAAGCAGGTGTTTGGAGATTGTCATGAAAAAATGTTTTATTATGGACGGCTGGCGAAGGCAATGGGTTTGCAGCAACAGCAGACTTTTACAGTTCAGCCGAGGCTGGCTGATCCAGAAACCAGTGAACTGTGCCACCGGCTGTAGGGTGAATCACCTGTGCCGGATGCAGATCGGGGTCGGGTGTGCCACTGATAACGGCTTTTACTGCGGGAGCTTTGTCTGCACCGCTGACCAGGTAGGCAATAGAGGCGCTCCGGTTCACGATGGGAGCCGTAAGTGTAATACGGTACATCTGCTGCTCTTCGAGATAAAAGGCGGTGACCCATTTTTCTGCTTCGTGTACTACCGGGTAACCTGGGAAAAGAGAAAGCGTATGTGAATTATCGCCCAGGCCCAGTAATACGAGGTCGAAACTCGGGCCCGAAGTACCGAAATACTGGTGAAGGATTTCTTCATAGGCAACAGAAGCCTCATCGGCTGGCAGGTCTGTACGCATTACATGAATCTGGTCGTGTACAATGGGTACATGATTCAACAGTGTATTGTAAGCCATGCGGGCATTATTGCGCTCATCGGTAAAAGGCACAAAGCGTTCGTCGCCCCAGAAGAAATGAAGCCGTTTCCAGTCAATTTTTGACTGGTAGGGTTCTGTTGCCAGCAGTTCATACAATTTACGGGGCGTACTGCCTCCGGAAAGTACCAGTGTAAAACGATCCTGCTTAGTAAGCACACGGTCAATATAGTGTATCAGCCATTCGGCAAATTCTGTGGCCAGTTCATTGGCGTTGGCAACAATGTGCTTTTCCATGTTTTCCAGGTTTAATGATTGGAGTTACGTGACTGAACGGGCATATTGGCCCAGAAATGTCCATCGCGTGCAATCAGGGCTTCTGCGTCTTCGGGTCCCCAGCTATCGGGTGAATAATTGGGGAAATCTACCGGTGGTCTTTTTTGCCAGGCTTCGAGCATTGGCATAATCACTTCCCAGGCGGCTTCTACCTGGTCGGCACGCATAAAAAGAGTCTGGTTGCCTTCAATTACATCTTCGAGAAGCGTTTCATAAGCCTCCGGCTCCTGCTCATCAAAGGTATCGGCGTAGCTAAAGACCATATCAACAGGATTGAGCACCATTTCTGTACCCGGACGTTTGGCCTGAAAACGAATGCGGATATCCATTTGCGGCTGTATACTGAATGTAAGCCGGTTGGGTCGCCAGGTATCAGCAGCTTCGGCGGGAAAGGCATAGTGAGGCGCTTCCTTAAACTGAATAGTGATGGAAGTGGTTTTTTCATGCAGCCGCTTACCGGTACGGATATAAAAAGGCACATTTTTCCAGCGCCAGTTATCGATAAAAAACTTGGCTGCTACAAATGTTTCTACGGGCGATTCGGTGGATACATTCTTTTCCTGGCGATAGCCGGTAACCTCTTTGCCTTTCATCCATCCCGCGGCGTACTGACCGCGTACGGCATTCTCGTGTACCTCGTCTGTTTTTATTTTTCGGATAGCAGTGAGTACATCTACTTTTTTATTGCGGATCTCATTTGACTCGAAAGATGTGGGTGGTTCCATCGCAATCATACAGAGCAGCTGCAGTACATGGTTTTGTACCATGTCGCGCAGCGCACCAGCCTGCTCGTAATAACCACCGCGCTCTTCCACTCCTACTGTTTCTGCAGCAGTAATCTGCACATGATCTATATAATGGTTGTTCCAGATAGGTTCAAACATGGCGTTTGCAAAACGGAAAGCGAGGATATTCTGAACTGTTTCTTTACCGAGATAGTGATCAATCCGGAATATCTGTTCTTCGCGAAACAGGCCGCTCAGCAACTGATTCAGTTCACGTGCACTCTGCAAATCATGCCCAAATGGTTTCTCAAAAACAATACGGGTATGTTGTGCATCATCGCAGATCTTGTGTTCAGAAAGTTTGGTGGCAATGAAAGGAGCAAGCTGCGGTGCTACGGATAAATAAAACATTACGTTGGGCATGGCTCCCCATTCGTCTCCTTTTTCTTTGATCCACTTATACAGTTCAACATAGCTGGTATCTGTTTGCAGATCCCGTGACTGATAAAGCAGGCGGCCGGCAAACTCTGGCCATTTTTCATCAATCTGATCTTTACGTCGTGAATAGTCGCGCACACCCTGCAGCAGTTTGGCGCGATAATCATCGTCTGAAACGGGAGTACGGCCAATGCCTACCACCAGGTATTGTTGCGGAAGAAAGTTATCGAGATACAGGTTATATAATGCGGGGATCAGCTTGCGATTTGTAAGATCACCACTACCTCCAAAGATGAATATGATGGTAGGAGGCAGTTGCTTTTTCTTTTCCATGAGTTGTGTGTTTCGTTTAAATCCTTAAGGCTGGCAGGCAATACTGAATCGTATAATCAGGATCGCCATTCGGTATGAAAGCTGCCTTCGCGGTCGATACGCTGGTACGTATGGGCTCCAAAATAATCGCGTTGTGCCTGAATGAGGTTGGTAGGCATGCGCTCTGTAGTGTAGGCGTCAAAATAAGCGAGGGCGCTCTGCAAACCACCTGCAGGAATACGTGCTGCTGCATATAACTGTACAATGCGGCGCAGTGAAGCCTGTTTCTTTTTTACAATAGAAGCAATTTTCCGGTCGAGCAGAATATTGGGAATATTCTTTTTCCTGAAAGCACCTGTAAACAGCTCAAGCATCGAAGAGCGTATAATGCAACCACCTCTCCAGATGCGCACTACATCGCGCAGGGGGATTTCCATAGCATGCTCTTCTGATGCTTTGTGCAGCATGGCCAGACCTTGCGCATAGCAAAGCAGGGACGAAAGATAAACGGCGTCCTGCAACTGACCGATCATCTTGTCATGGTTAGTGGCAAAACTTTTCACCTTTGGCTTATAGAGATTGGCGGCCAGTATGCGTTCTTCTTTATAGCCTGAAATATCGCGCATGGATACGGCCATATCAATAGTGGGCAGGGGTATGGGCAGGTTCATGGCTTCCTGCGAAGTCCATTTACCGGTTCCCTTCGATCCGGCTTTATCGAGTATCTGGTCTACCAGCGAGTTGCCGGTTTCGGCGTCGTCCTGGGTAAAGATGCTGGCCGTTATTTCCATAAGAAATGACTGGAGTTCACCTTCATTCCAGTGCCGGAAGATCCGGTGCAGCTCTCCGTTGGAAAGGTTGAGGCCGCGTTTCAGAAAATCGTACGCTTCACTGATGATCTGCATAATGGCATATTCAATGCCGTTGTGTACCATTTTTACGTAATGGCCTGCAGCATCTTTGCCCATATAGGCCACACAGGGGTCATCGCCCACCCGGGCGGCAATGGATTCGAGTATGGGTTTTACCGCATTCCATGCGGCCTGGTCTCCTCCGGGCATTATGCTGGGGCCGGTGCGTGCGCCCTGTTCGCCACCACTTACCCCCATTCCCATAAAATGGATCTGCCGGTCACGGAGATAGCCTATACGGCGTTGTGTGTCGGTAAAATGAGAATTGCCCCCATCTATAACAATATCGCCGGGCGAAAGCAGGGGGAGCAGATCTTCGATCACCGCATCCACAGGTTTACCGGCGGGCACCAGCATCATAATGCGGCGGGGAGGTCTGAGCTGTTCAACCATATGGGCCAGCGAATCAATACCTTTGACCCTGGTACCGGCTGTGGCAGAGGCCTCCAGCAGCTGTCCCTTACTGATATCTTTATCAAAACCTATAGCGGCAAAACCGTGATCGGCAATATTAAGAAGCAAATTGCGGCCCATTGTACCCAGGCCTACCATTCCAAAATCGTATAGAGAAGCGTCCATCTGTAAAAATTAAGGCTGCAAATTATTACAAATCGGCTTGCCAACCTTGGTTAATTCCGGCTATTGGCTGTCAATAACATTTCACTAATTGATTATTGCTTAATTTTACAGGCAATTCTTTTTTATATGAGCGATACGATAACAGCCCCCACCCTGACTGCCAAAGACTTTTCTACAGATCAGGAAGTGCGCTGGTGCCCCGGTTGCGGTGATTATTCGATACTGGCACAGGTACAGAAAGTAATGCCTGGCCTGGGTATTCCCCGTGAGAACATTGTGATTATCTCCGGAATTGGCTGTAGCAGCCGTTTCCCTTATTATATGAATACCTACGGCATGCACTCCATTCACGGCCGTGCTACCGCTATTGCTTCCGGGCTTAAAGCAAGCCGTCCCGAACTCAGCGTATGGATTGTGACCGGAGACGGAGATGGGCTGAGTATTGGTGGAAACCACACGATACACCTGCTGCGCCGCAATTTCGATGTGAATGTGCTGCTGTTCAATAACCAGATATATGGGCTTACCAAGGGTCAGTATTCTCCTACATCGGAGGAAAATAAGGTGACCAAATCCACGCCTTTCGGTAGTATTGACCACCCCTTCAACCCCCTGGCACTGGCCATGGGTGCCGATGCCAGTTTTGTGGCAAGGAGTATGGATCGTGATCCCAAACACCTGCAGGCAATGCTGATACGTGCCAACCAGCATAAGGGTGCCTCTTTCCTGGAGATCTATCAGAATTGCAACATCTTCAACGATGGGGCATTCGAAATATTTACGGAGAAAGGCAGCAAGGCGCAGGAAACCATTTTCCTGGAACAGGGCAAGCCGCTTGTATTTGGTGCAGGAGCCGATAAAGGAATTCGTTTGGATGGGTTTACTCCCCGCATAGTAGACCTGGCCGATGGCAGCTTTAGTAAAGATGATCTCTGGATACACGATGAAAGGGATATCTATAAGGCGCAGATACTGGTTCGTATGTTTGATGATCCGCATACAGAAGGTCATTTGCCACGTCCGTTTGGCGTATTTTTTGAAAATGACCGTCCCTGTTATGAAGAAATGATGCTGCTGCAGATAGAAGATGCCAAAGCCAGGAAGGCAGGCGATCTGGATGCACTGCTTCGCGGTCGTGAAGTATGGACCATCAGCTAAACCAACTAATTAGGGGAAATAATTTTTTGCCGGGTTTTGATACCGGTCAAACGAGCTTTAATTCACGGTCTGCGTTAGCAAATACTTTACGCTTTTTATTTTCGTACCACCATACCGGGGCCGTTTTTTTCATGAGGGTATCAATGCTGCGCATGCCAAACAGGTTCCACACTCCTTTGAGTTTACCGGTGAGAGAAGGGTGCAGTGCGCGAAGACTCATGGCAAAGCCGCTATCGAGATATTCCATATGATGCCAGTAACCTGCAGGCATAAAAAGTGTATCCCCATGCTCGAGTGTAAGATCAAATCCCTGTGCCAGTTTCAGGGCCGGAAATTTTTCATAATCCGGCAAGCCCTGCTGATCGTAATAACGTGAAAAATCGGCCATGCTCAATACCTCAAAAGGCTTTCTGTACAATTTATGCTGCTCGGCATAAGGGAAAAGCAGTACACGCTTGCGGCCTGCAAATTGTGTATGCAGGATATGTGACAGGTCAATATCAAAATGCATATGTGTAATGCTGCCGGCTCCTCCCGTAAACAGCATGGGATACTTTTTTACAAAGCCTTTCATCAGGTGCTCAGGCCAGGTAAAATCGGCGGTAAGTTCGGGAGCATGATCAAAAATGTTGAAAAGGAAAATACGCCAGCCGGCTGGTCCCTGGCTGATCATGTCAATATATTCCCCAAAAGTTTTATAGTCATCGGCCTTGTTAATAGGCGTATAGGCATCACTTTTTACATTATTATAAAGCGGTACACGTTTGTCTCCTACCAGCTCCTTGAAATAAGACCAGTTCCATTTCTGATAAGCTGGCCATTCTTTGGAAAGATTGCGGATTACTACCGGTATACCCGGCAGATAAAACTCTTTCCTGAATGTTTCTGCATTAATAGAGTCAACAGTTGTAACAGGCTTTAGCTGCATTTGTTATGCTTTGTACAAAAGTAATCAATTGGAAAAATAAAGATTGTAAAGCAGATGTCCTTACCGTTTGACAATTTTAAGGAACTCTTGAAAACAGACCCGACCGGATCATGTACATTTACAGAACAAAAAAATCCGGAGTTATGCAAACCGGTTTGAAATAAAAGTGGAGCGTATGCTGTTACCCATTCACCCCAAAGATCCCCAGCCACGCCATATAAAAACCGTGGTAACCACACTCAGCAAAGGGGGTACTATTATTTATCCAACAGATACCATTTATGGGTTGGGATGTGATATCCTTCAGCAAAAAGCCATCGAGCATATCTGCCGTCTTAAAAAGGTAGATCCTAAAAAAGCCCAGCTTTCATTTATCTGTTCAGATCTGAGTCATTTAAGCGACTATGCCAAGCAATTATCGACGAGTACATACCGGCTATTAAAAGAATACCTCCCCGGACCTTATACTTTTATTTTACCAGCCAGTAAAATGGTACCACGGATTTTGCAGAGCAAAAAAGATACGATCGGCTTGCGAATACCGGATAACCCCATAGCACTGGCTATCATCAAAGAGCTGGGCCGGCCCATTCTGAGTGCTTCTTTACCCGGGGAGATGGTAGAAGATTATACAGATCCGCAGATAATGTTTGAAAACTTTGGTCATGAGGTAGACCTGGTGATAGATGGTGGCCCGGGTGGTACCGAACCCAGTACCGTGATTGATTGTACAGGAGCAAGCCCCGTTGTAATCAGGCAGGGCCTGGGTGTGTGGGAAGAGTAGGTTTTATCTCCAGGATGTTGATTAACAGCTATTACCGATTCACATCCCAACGAATCTAAGGCAAACAAGCAGCAAAAAATGCCGGTCAGAGGTCTTTATCTGGTATGAACCGTCAACCACTGCTACTGCTGTTATTGCTCTCACTGTTTGCTGTATCCTGCAGTGTACCCCGCTATATTTATGCACCATCGATACCGGTTACTCCTTTCTTTGAAGAAAAAGGTGAGGCCAGTCTCAGCGGTAACTATGCCACACCTGGCCAGGGCGACAGCCAAAAGTCGAGTGGCAATGGGTTTGATCTGCAGGGGGCTTACGCCGTAACATCGAAACTGGCTATTACCGCCAACTTCTCGCAACGCCGCGAGAAGGAAGCTTATTCGTATATACAGGATGGTCGCTATGATATTTTCGACAGTTCGGTAATAAAATACCGCCGCCAGATGTTTGAGGCCGGCATAGGTTATGTTGTGCCGGTTGACAGGCTGAAAACTGTTTATTTGGGGGTTTTTGCAGGCTTTGGAGGCGGAAAACTTACCATCCTGGATCAGGGCCTGGATAATAACAGCAGCGGGTATTCGCGCATGTATGAAAACCGATTGCTGAAATGGTATATTCAACCTGTAGTAAATGCGCATGCTGGCAGGTACTTTCGTTTTTCGCTTGCTTCACGTTTTTCTTTTGTACATTATGGATCACCACAAACATCTTATACTGAAGAAGAGCTCCGGTATTACGATTTTGACCGGATCCGGAAAAAAACACTTTTTATTTCCGAACCCAGTATGCAGATGCAGTTTGTCATTCCTGATCTCGAATGGCTGCGTTTAGATGGCGGACTTGTATTTTGTGGTGATCCGCATAAGAGTGCCAAACTCAAGTCCCGGTTTTTGACTCCTTTTATTGGACTTAGCTTTCATATTCCGTCTTATTCGCAAAGGCAAAAAAAAGAAGACCGTTTCTGACGGTCTTCTGCAAAGAGTTATCGAGGTAAATTATCTTATTTCACGCGTTTGCGATGATTGTGCTTGAAGCGAAACCTGTCGTGACGGTTTTGCTGTTTTTTGTGATGGAGGTTTCTTTTCTCCATTCGGCTCATATGCCCATCGCGTTTGAAACGACGCTCCATGCGGTCATAGTCACGTTTGTTTTTATGGAGTTTGAATTTTTCCCCACGGGTGATCTGACCTTTCTTTTCCGTTTTGCGGAAACCTTCCACCCGATCTTTGCCAGGTCCTGTTTGGGCACTTGCGGCCAGGGTAATCAATGTAAATGCCAGACCGAAGAAGAGTATTTTTTTCATGTTGCTGAGTTTTTTTATTAGCAAAATTGTTTGCTAGTAAGAAGCCGGAGTATTCAGTTGGTTTAAGGCATTAACCTTAATTAACCCAGCACGTATTTTACCAGAGCTCCTGCTGATCGGGCAAGAGGCGGAAGCTTTTGCGGTGATATTTGCAAAGCCCGTGATGAATAAGGCTTTCGCGATGATCGGCTGTGCCATAACCCTTATTCCTGTTCCAGTGATACTGCGGAAACTCTTTGTGAAGCTGCTGCATATACTCATCGCGGTATGTCTTGGCCAGAATGCTGGCGGCGGCAATAGATGCATAAATACCATCACCTTTGATAACACAGGTATGTGGTATCTTTTTATATGGTACAAAACGGTTGCCATCTATGAGGAGCATTCCGGGCCGTATCACCAGGGCATCGAGGGCCTGGTGCATGGCTTTGAAAGAGGCTTTCAGAATATTGATACGGTCAATCTCTTCATTGTCTACCTGGGCTACGGCATATGCCAGTGCTTTTTCTTGAATGACTGCCCTCAACTCAAACCGCAGTTTTTCAGAAAGCTTTTTAGAATCATTGAGGAGGGGATGTGAAAAGTCGCGGGGCAGGATTACGGCAGCAGCAAATACAGGGCCTGCATAGCAACCCCGACCGGCTTCATCGCAACCAGCCTCCATTAAATGCTCCTGATAATATGCCTGCAGCATAAGGTGCAAGTTCTTTTGTAGAGCCGGACGAACAAAATTATTTTATCCGTGTTTGACAAGTAACTTTGCCCCGCTATGGCAACAAACCAGCTTCAGACAAGATCGGTAAAGCCGGTAGCAATATGGCTGCTGGCAGGCGTGTTTATGATAATAATCCAGGTTTTGCTGGGGGGTATTACCCGCCTTACAGGTTCTGGCCTGTCTATTACCGAGTGGAAACCTATTATGGGGGCATTACCCCCTATGAATGAAGCAGAATGGACAGCCGCTTTTGAAAAATACCAGCAGATAGCGCAGTATAAATACCTCAATTCGCATTTTACGCTCAGCGACTTTAAGTTCATCTTTTTCTGGGAGTGGTTTCATCGTTTATGGGCACGTTTAATCGGGGTTGTGTTTGTCATCCCATTTGTTATTTTTTTACTTCAGCGCCGTTTCCGGCAGGAGATGATCCGGCCTCTTTTAATCCTTTTTTTGCTGGGCCTTTTGCAGGGATTGGTGGGCTGGATAATGGTAAAAAGCGGGTTGGATGATTCCGAACTATTATATGTGAGCCATTACAAACTTGCTATTCATTTCATTTTTGCATTAGGGCTACTGTGTTTTACGCTTTGGTTTGCACTACAGTTGCTGGTGCCGGCAACGCAAAGATTTGAGCAGCCGGCGCTGCGCAAGTCAATTGTATGGTTGATTGTATTACTCACCCTGCAGCTTATATATGGCGCTTTTATGGCCGGGCTGAAAGCTGCGCAGGCTGCACCTACCTGGCCCGACATTAACGGAGCATGGGTTCCTTCGCATGTAAACCAGTTTGGCAACAGGCACTTTACCGGGTTTAGTTTCCTGTTTGATCACCCGCTGGTGGTTCATTTTATTCACCGTAATCTGGCATATCTGATAACAGGGTTGCTCGTATGGTGGAGCTGGCGGACTCTGCGGGTCAATGGGTCACGATTATTCCGCCAAACACGGTTTATTCCGTTATTCTTTGTAGTGGTGCAGGTAATACTGGGAATAGTGACCGTTTTGCAATCACCTCATCCCGATACATTCCTGTGGCTGGGTGTAGCACATCAGTTTGTGGCCATGCTGCTATTATTATCGCTGGTATGGATGCTTTATCTCATACGTTCACGCCGGAGTTTGCCGGTATAAAAGACCGTTTGGATAGTGATTGGAAGTGCAGGGTTTAAATAGTATTTTTATCCTGTACCACTTAAATTATCCATGAGAACCTGGATACACGGCTTTTATCATTCTTTTCCCATACAGCTTATTTTCCTTCATTTCAGGAAATACCAGGTCCTGTTGCTTTTCTGGTTTGTACTGTTTAGCACGGTCAATGGCAGTTTTATGAAAGGATTCGGGGCAGACTCTCTTTATCTGGCTCCTGAGTACCTGGGTAATGTAAGTGCTGTAAGCGCGGCACTGGTGGGTGTTTCTATAGGCATGTTTATAATGAGCTGGAATATCAGCACGTTTATCCTGTTTAGTAAAAACTTCCGGTTTCTGGCGGCAACGACCAATCCTTTTCTAAAGTATTGTATTAACAATGCAGTAATTCCCCTGCTTTTTCTCATTTTCTACTTTTATAAAGCCTACGACTTTACCAGCCACAAAGAGCTTATCAGCAATACAGAGATTCTTTTCCTGGCAGGAGGTTTTCTGAGCGGACTAGCATTGGTAATCGCTATTTCCTTTATTTATTTTTTTCGTGTAGATAAGTCCATTTTCCGCAGAATGATGCCGGTAATCAGTAAACCGGATGAATATATTACCCACCTGCGTCCTGCCAAACCTACTTTTTATGCAGAAAGCCTGCTGAGTGTGGAGTCTTACTTTGAAACACCTGTGCGCCTGCGTCCGGCACGCGATGTACGTCACTACACACCAGAGTTTATTGACTCGCTTTTTAAACGCCATCACTTTGCAGCCATTGTTACTGTGTTTATAGCCTTTGTGTTTTTAATCATTATCGGGTTTTTTCTGGAGAGTTCGGTATTTCAGATACCCGCTGCTGCCAGTATTACTATTTTCTTTTCCATATTAATAGGTGTATCCGGTGCTTTTTCCTATTTCCTCCAGAGTTGGAGTGTTCCCTATCTGGCGGTACTTATTTTATTGCTTAACTTTTTCTATAAGATCGATTGGATAGACCCCCGCAATAAAGGATATGGCCTTAATTATTTGAATAAAAATGAGCGGCCATCTTATAGCAGAGAGGGATTGCTGGCGCTCTGTACCCCTGATAAAGTAGAGGCAGACCGGCAAAATATGATCCGTATCCTCGATAAATGGAAGGCCCGGCAGGATGAGGAGAAGCCAATGCTGGTTGTAATCAACACCAGCGGCGGGGGACACAGAAGTGCTACTTTTACGATGAGTGTATTGCAACGGCTCGATAGCTTATACGGAGGAGGCTTTATGAAAAAAGTTTTCCTGATCAATGGCGCTTCGGGCGGCATGATTGGCGCTACCTATTTCCGGGAGCTGTACCGGATGAAGCAAAACGGTGCCAGCATACAACTGCAGGATCAAAAATATGTGGATGATGTAGCCAGTGACCTGCTCAATTCCATGTTTTCTTCATTTGTTGCACGTGATCTTATTGCACCGGCACAGAAGTTTAAGGTCGATCAGTTTAGTTATGTAAAAGACAGGGGATATGCTTTTGAAGAAAAGCTCAACAGTAATACAAGAGGCTACCTCGATAAGCAGTTGAAGGATTATGAGGCGGACGAACAGGAAGCTAAAATACCATTGATGTTCTTTAATTCTGTGGTAACGCGCGACAGCCGGAAAATGCTGATCAGCACACAACCGGTTAGTTTTATGATGCAGAGCTGGCAGGATACAACACGTATGCCTGGTATGGATCCTGATGTAGTGGACTTTGGCGCCTTTTTTAACAGACAGAGCCCGTATAATCTGCGACTGCTTACGGCTCTGCGTATGAATGCGACATTTCCTATTGTACTCCCGAATGTCTGGTTGCCATCAGATCCGGTAATCGATGTAATGGATGCCGGCCTGCGCGACAATTATGGACAGGAGACATCGCTGCGTTTTCTCCAGGCATTTGATGAGTGGATTGCTGCCAACACAAGGGGTGTATTGATTGTACAGATTCGTGACCGGAGCCCGGGTGGATGGGAATACCCATATCTTTCTGATGATATTACCGACCATGCTACCAAACCATTTTTGTTATTGCAACACAACTGGTTTAAGATGATGGAATATTTTCAGAACGATATGCTGAGCTATTACGCCGAACACTCCGACCGCCGCGTGTATAAGGTGCTTTTTCAATATGCTTCAGAAAAAGAACAGAATAAGGCAGCGTTGAATTTTCACCTCAGTAAGCGCGAAAAACTGGATATTGTCAATTCTGTGAATTCGCCGGTTAACGAAAAAACATTTACCAGCCTGCTTCAACTACTGAGGCCATCTGACAAAAAACCTTAAACCGGATAGATTAGCCGGAAGCATTTTTCTTTTACTTCAATCACTACATGGTCGGGCGTATCTGCGGGGTCTCCATCAATGTGCAGCGGAGCTTTTGAATTGTTGGTAAGACGAACAGAGGCCGTTTGAAAATACAGGATAGACTTGCTGGTATCGATCGCTGTGGCTGGCTGAAGCGCATTCCATCCCCAAATCTGCCGCAGGGTCTGCAGCAATAGCTTCAGCTTATTCTGACGGGTTACTATCACAATATCGAGCAATCCATCACTCAGACTGGCTTTTGGAGCAATGGTAAACTGATTGCCAAACTGGTTGCTGTTGGCAATACTGATAAAAAAGGCGGTAGTATGAAATTGCTGGTCGGGCAGTTGAATTGTAAAGTCATAAAACCGTGCTTTGAAAAAATTTCTGATCACCTGCCTGGCGTAGGTACTGAGTCCACGTTTGGGTTGACGCGCAAAATCATGTGCAACTTTTGCATCGAAACCAAGCCCTGATAACATACACGCAAACTGACCATTGATTAAAAAGCCATCCGTATGCATTGGCTTTCCATGCAGGAACACTTCCAGGGCTTTTTCTGTGGCACGCGGTATACCTGCAGCCAGGGCAAGACCATTTCCCGATCCACAGGGGAAAATGCCGAAATTAAGATCAAGCCCCATTAGACCGTTTACCACCTGGCTTACGGTGCCGTCACCGCCTGCAATACCGACATCTGTAATATTTTTTTCCTTAATAATAGGATGAAGAAAGGAATAGTCGGCACTGGCTACTGAATATTCAATATGATAGGGAATTCCGGCCTCGGTTGTCTTTTGTTCCAGAAAGTGCTGGAGATTCTTTTTGGTACGTGTGCCGGATATAGGATTAATGATATACAGTATACTTTTCCCGTTCATTCGCACAAAGATAGGTGTTGCAGATACCTGCTCAAAGTATGTAATTACCAGCGTAGCAGGGCACTGCCCCAGGTAAAGCCACTGCCAAAAGCGGCCAGGCAAATGAGGTCTCCTTCTTTAACCAGTCCTTTTTCCCAGGCCTCACATAGCGCAATGGGTACGCTGGCTGCTGTGGTGTTTCCGTATTGCTGAATATTATTGTAGACCTGATCATCGGAAAGACGGAGCTGCTGCTGCACAAACTGGGCGATCCGCAGATTGGCCTGGTGGGGAATCAGCAGACGCAAATCGGCCGGTTGAAGCTGGTTGGCCGCAAGTGCTTCTCTCACCACTTCAGGAAATTTTACGACTGCTTTTTTAAAGACAGCCTGCCCGTCCATATTAGGAAAAAAATCTTCTTTATCGAGTAGTTCCTGCGTAATGAACATGCCGCCCCATGGTTGGTCGGGTATGACCGGTTTTTTATCGGCCCAGAAACGCCCGGCATGAAAACCCGGATTGGGCATACTGAGCAGTTCAGCATCATTTCCATCGCTATGCAAATGAGTGCTTAGAATACCCTGCCCTTCTTTTGTAGCAGGCTGTAATACTACCGCACCTGCCCCATCTCCAAATATGACCGATACATTGCGGCCGCGGGTGCTGAAATCAAGCGCATAAGAGTGGGTTTCGGAGCCGATCAGCAGAATATTTTTATACATCCCGGTTTTGATGAACTGGTCGGCGATGCTGATCCCATATAAAAAACCGCTGCATTGATTGCGGATATCGAGAGCACCTATTTCACCCATACCTAATAAGCGCTGTACCAGTACGCCGCAGCCGGGGAAGTAGTAATCGGGACTCAGGGTTGCAAAAATGATAAAATCTACATCCCCAGCGGTAATACCGGCTCTTTCCATAGCTTTTTTGGCCGCTTCGGCGCCCATGGTAGCAGTGGTATCTTCAAAACGTTTGGCAAAACGGCGCTGACGTATGCCGGTCCGTTCCTGTATCCAGGCATCGCTGGTGTCCATAACTGAAGTAAGATCTTCATTTGTGACAATATTTTCAGGCACATACATGCCAATTCCAGCGATCTTTGTACGCAGCATAGCAAGCATTATTTATCAGGCAATATACCAAATAGGGGGAAAATGAAACTGTTTCAATTCCAACTATTGGACTGTCTGATTTATAGCATGATATTTTCTAATGTTGTAATAGCATAACAGCCGGGGCAGGAAAATGACCTTAATGGGTCGTCAGGAGGCAAAGACGCTGTAGTGCAGGCAAAAACTAAAGCAGGCCATCGGGCCAGGCATGAATGGAGCAACAACCCACCAAAAAGAACGGATGGAAAAAGGCGGGCAGGATTTTATTAAAAACCCTGCTGTGGATTTTTTTACTCATAATTGTCTTATTCCTTCTCCTGCTTACCCCGCCGGTACAGCAGTTTGTAACAAAAAAAGCCACGCATTATCTCGAAAAGAAACTGGATACCCGGGTTAGTATCGGCCGCCTCTTTGTAACGCTAGGTGGTCGTATAGCGCTGGACGACGTGTATATCGAAGACCGGCAACGTGACACCCTGCTGGCTGCCGGTAATCTTCGGGTAAGAATGAGCCTGGGTGCTATTCTTTTTGATGGGGAAGTAGACATTCAAAGCATTCAGCTTAGCGATGCTACCGTTAAGCTCCGGCGTCAGCTTCCGGATACAGCATTCAATTTTCAGTTTATTGCCGATGCATTTGGAAGTACCGATACCACTACGGTTAGCAAACCGGATGAACCTGCCAGCGCTACTTCGTTCAATATCGGATCCGTACAACTCGATAACGTTCGGCTGGTATATAAAGATGTGGTAACCGGCAATGATGTTACTGCTCGGCTGGATCACCTGTCAACCCGTGCCAGAAAACTGGACCTGGATCATTTAATATTTGGGCTTGATAAAACCAGCATCAGGGGGTTGACGGCAACCGTAGTACAGTTTTCTCCGCTGCCGGTCGCAGAAAACAATCTTCCAGTTGAACCGGAAACCGAAAAAGACAGCACATCTGCCCTTACACTTGATCTGGGGCGATTTCTGCTGGAAAATGCTGTAATCGACTATCGCGATAGTGTGGGCGCATTATATACCCGGCTCGAAGCCGGCCGGATAGACTGGAAGCCGGGTTTGCTGATACCCGATAAAGGTTTGTATGATTTGGGCAGCCTGGAGCTAGCCAATACCACGGCTGCTGTAAGAATGGGCAAACAGACGATTCAGCAAAGCACTGCACCTGCAGTGCGGGCGGACATGGATACATCGGCCAGTACAGCGGTGAGGCTTTTACTGAAAGGAGCTGAACTGACAAATGTGACCCTTCAATACGACAATGATAATGAAGCACGCCAGCAGCAGGCATTTGATTATGCACACATCAATACCAGTATCGACAAACTGCAGCTTGCCGATTTTATTATGGATGCAGATAGTCTGGGCGGGTATATCAAAAAAGCAGTTCTTAAAGACCATTCCGGATTTTCACTGACTGCCCTGCAGGGCCGGTTCTTATATTCCGACAGAAAGGCTGCTATTACCGATCTCTATCTTAAAACGGGTAGCGGTACCGAGTTGCAGCGCCGCGTTGAATTATCCTATCCCTCTCTGACAGCGCTGACGGATAACCCAGCTGCGCTGTCTATGAACCTTCAGGTAGAAAAGAGCAGCGTACGGGTAGCCGATGTATTATATTTTGTTCCCTCTCTTAAAGAACAACCAGCCTTTGCCAATGCAAACGATACCTGGTTTATGGATGGCAATATCAATGGCAGGTTAGACAATTTAACTATCAGTAAACTGGAAGTGAAGGGACTTTCGCAAACATCGGCAAAGCTATCGGGCACATTGAAGGGACTACCTGAAGCGGACAAACTCACGGCAGATCTTACTATTAACGAAATGGCTACAACGGGTACGGATTTGTACAGGATCTTGCCTGCAAACAGCGTACCCGCTTCCATAGCATTGCCAGCCCATATGCGACTGCATGGAAAGATTAACGGAGGTATGAAAGAGCTTGCTGCAGCTCTTGATCTGCAAACCAGCGCCGGAGATCTTTCGATTACCGGAACCGCTTCTTCGCTCACCGATGCCCGCGCTGCAGCCTACGATATGCAGGTAAAAACGCGCTCACTGCAATTGGGAAAAATATTGAAAGATACAACGATGATGGGCGGACTTACTGCGCAGTTAAAGATAAAAGGGACGGGGTATGACCCGGAATATGCCCGCGCCAATATGGATGGAATGGTTGATGCAATGACACTGAATGGATATACTTACCGGCAGCTGACTCTTACAGGCTCGCTGGACCGCCAGGTTGCTACTGCCACGGCGGCTATAGCCGATTCGAATATTAACTTCAATAGCAAAGTTGAGTTCGATATGGCAGGTTCGCAACCATCCCTGCGCGCAAATATTGCCGTTGACAGCATTAAATTACAGGCGTTGCATTTATCGGCAGACCCCTTTATTTTCCGGGGAAAGATATCGGCCGACTTCGATCGTATAGATCCGGACAGCCTGATGGGTCAATTGCTGGTGACAGAAGCTCTTCTTGTGAATAAACAGGAGCGCGTGGCGTTGGATACGGTACAGTTAAAAGCTGGTGATGTATCTGGAGGTGGCCAGTACCTTCATTTGAAAAGCGATATTGCCGATTTGAGACTTGAGGGTAGGTACAGGCTCAGTACGTTACCCAATGTACTGATGCAGGCAATAGATCCTTATTATGACCTGGGAGAAATAATGAAAGACAGCAGCCAGTACGATTTTACATTAAATGCTGTTGCAACGGATCGCCCTTTGCTGAGGGCGCTGGTACCGGGTCTTGATAAACTTGATGGTCTGAAACTGGAATCACATTTTTCGAGTAAATCAGGAATACAGGCCGAGCTCTCAGCCAATGAGCTGATTATGGAGGGTAACCGTGTAACCGGCTTACTGCTAACAGCCAATACAGCAGACAGTGTGTTAAAATTGAATATGGCGGCCAGGCAACTGGCCAGCGGCACCAGTTTGCTGATGGACAGCACCATCCTGCAGGCGTCCCTGGCAAACAATAAAATTGATCTTGACCTGCTGGTAAAAGACAGGACTGCCAAAGACAGGTATGCTCTGAAGGCTCAGCTGCAGCAACAGCAGGATGGAAGTCTTATGTTCGCTCTTAAACCGCAGGGCTTGTTGCTGAATTATGAAAAATGGGATGTAAGTGCGGCCAATAATATTATTATCACAGCAGACGGAGGACTGCAGGCGCAGGACTTCACTTTGAGTCAGGGTTCAGAACAAATGAGTTTACAAAGTCTGTCAAAGGCAGGCAACGCACCCCTGCATGTAAAGTTTTCTGATTTCAGACTGTCTACTTTTACCAGCATGGTGATGGCAGACAGTTCACTGGTAGATGGCCGACTTACCGGCGAGCTTGATCTGCGCGATCTGCAAACGAAGCCGGCGTTCACTGGTGATGTGCAGATTAATGACCTGAGTTATCACAGCGATACAATAGGTAATGTGACTGCCCGGATAAGCAATAGCGGGGGCAGTGATTTATATTATGCAGATGTAACGCTGTCTGGAAGAGGAAACGAAGCTTCTGTCAAAGGATCCTATAATGCAGCTTCTTCAGCAGTTGATCTCAATGTGAATTTGGATAAACTGCCTCTGAAAACGGCAGAAGCTTTTTCCGGAGGAAGTATCCGGAACACTACCGGTTATGTAGCCGGGCCATTCCGCATAACAGGGAGTATAGATTCGCCATCCATTACTGGTGATCTGAAATTTCATCAGGCCGGTTTGAATGTAGCTATGCTCAATAGTTATTTCCGGATTGATAACGAACAACTGCAGTTTACGCGCGATGGCCTGAAGCTTGACAGGTTTGAAGTAAAAGATTCTGCAGGAAATAGTCTGACGCTTAATGGCACGCTGGCAACCCGCAACTATGTTAACTATAAGTTTGACCTTGATGTACGGGCTAATAACTTCAGGGCATTGAACAGTACAAAAGCTGATAATGATCTTTTCTGGGGGCAGCTTTATTTTAATACCAATCTGAAAATAAAAGGTACTGAACAATCACCTGTAGTGGATGGACGGCTTACGATCAATGATAAAACAAAGATGACGGTGGTTTTACCACAAAGTGATCCTGGCATCGTTGATCGTAACGGGGTGATAGAATTTGTGGATATGGATGCACCCGTGGAGGATTCACTCTTTATGCTGGCATATGACTCGCTGAATACCTCGGGCATACTGGGGATGGATGTGTCGTTAAATGTAGAAATAAATAAAGGCGCCGACTTTACGCTTATCATAGATGCAGGCAACGGGGATTTTCTGAATGTTAAAGGTGAAGCACAACTAACTACTGGCATAGACCCCAGCGGCAAGATTACGATGGTAGGCACATATGAACTGGAGCAGGGGGCATATGAGCTATCCTTTAATATGATACGTAAGAAGTTTGACATACAAAGGGGAAGTAAAATTGTATGGGAAGGAGAACCCACCAGCGCCAATGTAAACATAACAGCCAAATATGTATCTAATACGGCACCCCTTGATCTCGTTAAAGGGCAACTGGATGAAAACATCAGCGCTCAGGAAAGAAATACCTATTTGCAACGGCTTCCGTTTGAAGTCATGCTGAAAATGACGGGAGAATTGATGAAACCACAGATTTCGTTTGATATCCTGTTGCCAGAAAATAAAAGCTACGGCGTATCAAATGATATTCTTACAAATGTGCGGACAAAGCTGGAGCAGCTGAGGCAGTCGACCGGAGACATGAATAAGCAGGTTTTCTCGCTTTTATTACTAAACCGCTTTGTAGCAGAAAACCCCTTCTCGAGTCTTGCATCCCAGAATTCGGCATCCACACTGCTTCGTCAGAGTGTGAGTAAACTGCTTACAGAACAGCTTAATCGCCTGGCAGAAGGCTTGATTCAGGGGGTAGATATTAACCTGGGTATTGAATCTTCTGATGATTATACAACAGGAGAGCGTCAGGATAAAACAGATTTGAATGTAGGATTGTCAAAACGCCTGTTGAATGACCGGCTCACAGTGACGGTGGGCAGCAATTTTGCGCTGGAAGGGCCGCAAAACTCCAATCAGCAATCCAATAATATTGCGGGTAATGTTGCCATTGATTATGCATTGAGTTCTGATGGCCGTTATAAGTTAAGAGCCTACCGTAAGAATGATTATCAGGGAGTGATAGACGGGTATGTAGTAGAAACAGGCATGAGCTTTATTATTACGCTTGATTATAACAAGTTTGAACAGATATTTCAAAGCCGTAAAAAACAGCAGCGGCTTCGTAATGAGCGAAGGGCCCGGCAGGAGGGGACACCACCTCAGCCCCAACAGTAAGCTGAGAAATGCCCGTTTATAAAAGATTTCATACCTGAAAATGAAAAGATTTTTTGTCTATATAATTGTACTAACTCTGGCAACAGCCTGTAATAACCTGAAGAAGATTCCAGCCGGCGATGCGCTATATACAGGAGCCACACTCAGCGTAGACAGTGCAAAATTGAAGCCCCGGGAAAAGAAAGAACTTCAGGAAGAACTGCATAGCCTGATCCGTCCCAAACCCAACCGCAAATTTCTGGGTATGCGCATGCGACTTTCCGCGTATAATGCAGCTGGTAATCCCAAAAAGGAATCTTCATTGCGCGGATGGATGAAGTATAAGTATGGTGAACCACCCGTATTGTTATCAGGAGTAAATTTTGAGAGGAATCTGAAGGTTTTGCAGAATACCATGGAAAACGCAGGGTATTTCCATGCGCAGGTAAAAATGGATACAACGGTAAAGGGGAAGAAAGCCAGTGCTCATTATGAGGTGCTGGCTGGCAGCAGATATCGTATAAAAGGCGTTTACTTTGACAGCAGCCAGTCTGTTTTGGAGAAAACCATTTTTGAAAATAGTGGCGAAACGTATTTACGTAGTGGCGACCCTTTTGATCTTGGATTAATCAAAGCCGAACGTGAGCGTATCGATGATAGTCTGAAACAGCGGGGTTTTTATTTTTTTGATCCCGAATTTCTGATTATAAAAGTAGATAGTACAGTCGGCGGCGACCAGGTAGACCTGTACGTAAAAGTAAAACCAGAAACCCCCAAAGAGGCGAGACAGCCTTATAATATCAAAGATGTCTTTATTTTTCCAGGTTACAGGTTGAGCTCACCGCCAGCCGATACAGCCAAAAAGGATATGACTTTTACCGGTGGGTATTATGTACTGGACAGGCAGAAGCAATATAAACCAAGGTTATTTAAACACACCATGCAGTTTGCGCCGGGCGATATGTATAATCGTACAGATCATAATACAACATTGAGCCGGCTGGTAAACCTTGGTTTGTTCAAGTTTGTAAAAAACCGTCTTGAGGTAGTGCCGGAGGCAGATAGTGCTTTATTGAATGCTTATTATTATCTCACTCCTTTTTCGCGTCAGGCGCTTCGGGCCGAAATCAATGCAAGCACCAAATCAAATAACCTTACCGGTTCATCCATAACCATGGGATGGAGAAAGCGTAATGCATTCAGAGGGGGCGAATTACTGGCTATAGATGCCACAGGAGGATTTGAATTGCAGTATAGTGGTCAGTTGAAAGGGTATAATACCTACCGGTATGGCCTCGAGGGTAATTTATCATTTCCCCGTTTTCTGATACCATTTTTTGATGTGAGTAATAAAGGAGGGTTTATTCCCAAAACAAATATGGTGCTGGGGTATGAGGTACTGGTCAAACAGAAATTATACCGGATGAATTCTTTCAAGACCGCATTTACCTATGTATGGAAGAATACGATCCGAAATGAACATCAATTGAGTCCGGTATCGATCAATTATGTTCAACCTGCATTTATATCCCAGCAGTACCAGGATAGTATTGTAAAGAATCCATCGCTTGCCAAAGCAGTTGAAAAGCAGTTTATACTGGGGGCGACTTATAATTATAACTTTAGCCAGATTCAGGATAATATTTTCACAACCGGTATATATTTTAATGGTAATGCGGATATATCCGGCAATATTGCGGGCCTGCTGACGGGGGCCAATGCAAAAGATGGAAAACCGGGAAGTGTTTTCGGCGCCCAGTTTAGTCAGTATGTACGCCTGGAAACCGACTTCAGGTATTACAGGCAGTTGGGCAAAAAGAGTGTGCTGGCAAACCGTTTAATAATAGGAGCGTCTGTTCCTTATGGAAACAGTCTGGCCTTACCTTTTGTGAAACAATTCTTTGCCGGAGGTAATAATAGTGTGCGGGCGTTCAGAAGCCGCTCGCTGGGCCCCGGTTCGTATGCACAGCCGGCCACCAGTAATTTTTTACCAGATCAATCCGGTGACATAAAGCTCGAACTCAACTCAGAGTTGCGCGCGCAATTATTCAGTATCGTACATGGAGCTGTTTTTGTGGATGCAGGGAATATCTGGCTCTATAATGACGATCCTGCAAAACCCGGAGCACAATTCAGCAGCCACTTTTTGAAAGAACTGGCCGTTGGCGCAGGGGTAGGTTTACGGTTTGATATTTCTTTTCTCGTATTACGATTTGATCTGGCATTTCCTCTGCGAAAACCTTCATTACCAGATGGGCAAAGATGGGTACTTGAAAAAATTGCCCTGGGCAAATCTTCCTGGCGCAAAGAGAACCTGATTTTTAACATTGGGATAGGCTATCCATTTTGAGAAAAAAGTCCTGCTAATTTGTATTGTTAATTACCAGCTGAGGCCAATACCGATTGAAAAGTTCAGTGAACTAATTTTCTGGCTAGCCGACCCAGTGACGATAGATTGCTGAATAAAATAAATCATATCGCCTGGGCGGCCCTGTGTTGTAGTAAGCCTGGATCTTACGTTGCTGAAATTTACACGTGAACTTCCGATATAGGAGATCGCTGCGGTGAGGAATACTTTTTGATTAAGCCGATGATAAACACCTGCAGCACTGCTATATCCCAGCCCGTTGCCGGAAGAACCTTTCTGGTCAAGATAGGCAGATGAGGTGTCAGTCACACTTTCTCCTTTAATTGCCGGTAATTTCAAATACACTAAGCCGGCCTGCAGGCGTATATACGGTTGCCATTTTCTGGAGGCACCTGTATTGAGCTGAGCGCCTGCCAGCAAGAAACCGGCCATCCATGATTTTTTTGCAAAATTCCAGTTGGGATAGGTTTTATAGGCGCTACCCGGCAGGGGCATATTTGGATCTGTACTGGTAAACAAACCGGAAGCAATCGGAGTGGTAGAAAACTCTCTTTCAAGGGCCGAGGTGTTTAACCGGTGCTGCTGAATCTGCAGAGTGGTAATGAGGCTCCATTTTTTCTGCAGGCTGGTAGTATAGGTTAAAGCGATGTGAGGACCAGTACGGGCAAATCCGGATTCCGAGTTGCCGGCGTTTATATTTCCGAAAGGGTTTAGTGCAAAAGCGGGACCGCTGTTGATAGAAAGACTGCCTTTATAAGCAGGAGACTGGGCATGCATCAGCAGGCATAAAAATATGGCAGTAACGGAAAATATAGTTTTTGTCATGGTGGTCGTATAGACCTAAATATATTTATTTTTTAGCGAGCGCAGAGAGATTAAAATATTATACAAAATGCGTTATACATTTTGTGTAATACATTTTGTATATTTGAGAATGCCAGTTATAAATCCATTTCCCGTAACAGGCTATCATGGGCCTGCCTATTTTTGTAACAGGCAGACGGAAACCAAACGTCTCCATGATAATGCCCGCAATGGTGTGCATAGTACACTGCTGAGTATAAGACGTATGGGCAAAACAGGATTGCTCAATCATCTTTTTCATAAGCTGAATGCCCGCCGCGATATGTACTGTATTTATGTAGATATCTATGCAACACTTAACCAGACGGATTTATTGGGGCAATTGAGCACGGCCATACTACAAACCTTTCCGCCACGTAAGGGAATTGGAAAACAGGTCATGGAATTTATTACGGCATTAAGGCCTGTAATTAGCTACGACAATCTTACCGGTAAACCGGAGGTATCTTTTCATTTTGCCCAAACGCGGCAGCAGGAACAGTCATTAGGCAGCTTGCTGCGTTTTCTTGACGGTCTCGACAGACCGGTATTACTGGCCATTGACGAGTTTCAGCAAATCGCTACCTATCCCGAAAAGAATACAGAAGCATTACTTCGTACACTGATACAGCCATTGCGTAATACGCGATTTGTGTTTAGCGGCAGCAGTAAGCACGTGCTTATGGAAATGTTTTCAAGCAATAAAAGGCCTTTTTTTGGTTCGGCCCAATTGGTTGAACTGAAACAAATACCGCAGGCGGATTATGCGATTTTTATCAGGCAACACTTTGCAAGCAGCAGGCGAAAAATTGATGACCCCTCGCTTCAGTTTATCTGCGAATGGACTAAACTGCACACCTATTATACGCAGGTCCTTTGCAATCGTTTATTTGCAGATGGGCATACGAAAATAGATCTGGGAATAACTCAGGCTACCTGCAGCCAGCTTTTGAAAGAGCAGGAGGCTCATTTTTTCCAATACAGAAATCTCCTTACAGCGATTCAATGGCAGACATTACTTGCGATTGCCAAAGAGGATAAACTATATCAGCCGCATGCACGAAATTTTATTACCAAATACAGGTTGGGAACACCTTCAAATGTAAAGAGAAGCCTGGAGGCACTCCTTTCAAAGGAAATGATTTATCAGGATCAGGATGCTTCTGGAAATTACTACCGGGTGTATGATTGCTTTCTGGCCAGGTGGCTGGAGCGTCAATAAAACCAAACAGGGGCTACACCAATTTTTCTGGTTCTTAAATTATACATTTTGTATAACACATTTTGTATAATCCTGTGTACGCCTGATCTTCTTTATATCCGAACTTCCAGAACCTGTTGTTTTAAGCGGCTTTCCTCGGCTTTAAAGCACAGCAAATGGCTCTCGATAGAAGCTTCAATAGTACTGGTCAGTAGACTGGCATCATGCTGAGCTACCGCCTGTATCCAGTCTGCAACCAAACGCCAGTCGCCGCCACCGTGTCCTTCATTACGGTAGTTTTCTACTTCCTGCACAATCGTTTCATATCTTTTTACCTTATCGGTCCGGAAATCATATACGGTCAACTGATCCATGTCGCCTTCAATATATCCCATACTACCCATAATTCTTGTACGCCGGCCGCCGAAAGGCGTAAAGGCTTCCATACTGAAACTGGCCGTTACATTGCCTTCAAACAGAATATTCGCTGTATAGTGATCACACTGATCGTTTTCCATCCTGTACACACAGCGTCCATAATCTGTAGTGCGCAAATAAGTAAGAATAGCCTCTCCCTGCAGTTTTTTCTTTTCGGGAAGATCAAAAACATAGGTCCGTTGCCGTTTACGGTAATATAGTTTCAGGGCAGAATAAGGACAGTTCGCTTCCACAGCACATCCATCCGTACATCTTGCCTTGCTTCCTTTTGGCGCATTTTCCTTCCGAAACCATTTCAGACTTCCAAATGCCTGAATCTGCTGCGACTCCCTGCCCAGTAGCCATCGGATAATATCCAGGTCATGGCAGGATTTCGCAAGAATAATGGGCGTGGTTGCTGTGCTGCTGTTCCAGTTGCCCCGTACATACGAATGAGCCATATGCGTGTGCTCAATGGGCTCAAGATGCTGAAGGCTGATGATTTCTCCGATACGCCCACTACTGAGCAACTCTTTAAGTTTTACAAAGTAGGGTGCATAACGAAGCACATGGCAAACAGCCACAATACGTCCGGTTTGCCGCGCCAGCTGCAGTATATCACGACATTCTTTTTCGGTAGGTGCAATGGGTTTTTCCAATAGTATATCATAACCCAGTTTCAAAGCCTGTATACATGGCTCATAGTGCAAATGGTCTGACGTAGCGATAATGACAGCGTCGGCAAACCTGGGCCGGGAAAAAACATCCTGCCAGTTACTGAAACGATGTGTTTCGGGGATATTGTGTTTTATCGCATATCTTTCATTTCGCACGGCAACCGGCTCTGCCACACCAATAATATTTAACTGTTCCGGGTATTCAAGCGCATAATCTCCATATACATTTCCCCGGGCACCGGCACCTATAGTAATAGCCGTAACAGGTCGGCTAAGTTTTTTGTGACGTGGATCGTCCGGTAAGATTAGGGGCTCCCCGGTTTCATTTTTACCCCATAAAGAAAAAGGGAAAAAAGTACCGCCAACGGTAATGCCAAAAGCTTTAAGAATTTTACTGCCAGACCATCTGGAAGAAGACATGGTAATATAGTTTGATGAAACGGATCAACAGAAGCCGGTCAGCATCTGATTAAAGTTAACCATAAATGACTAACCATATTGCCTGCACCAGATCTATTCAAATGTCACACCAGTTTTAATAAACCTTATCCGGGTACAAACAAAAAAAGCAGTACGGCCAAAAATGAGCGTCTTTCACAGAGTCTAAAAATTTAATGGTATTCTAATTTGTGTTCATACCGCTTATTAAATAAACGTAATCAATGACTTATGAAGGCCTGAAAAGGGAGGCACAGCATTTTAATACACACTCTTATTTGATCACTTAACCATAGCCTGTTTTCTTTGTTGTAAAGCGCGAAACAAAACCGACTTTATCATGCAAATCCTTCTTGTAGAAGATGAACCAGCTGTAGCCAGTATGCTTAACAAAGGATTGGCAGAAGAAGGGCACACTGTAACGGTGGCGCCGGATGGGCGCCTGGGCCTCGAAATGGCCACAAGCAATAATTATCAGGTGATCATACTTGATGTAATGTTGCCCGGTCTCAATGGCATTGAACTGTGCAGGCAATTACGGAAAAACGAGAACCATACACCTATTTTAATGTTGACCGCCCTGGGTACAACAGATAACCTGGTAACAGGCCTTGATGCGGGAGCAGACGATTATATCACCAAACCGTTTAAGTTTCGGGAATTATCTGCCCGTCTTCGTTCTCTCTCACGCCGGGGTCTGTCTGCCGAACCTGAAAGGGTATTACGGCTGGCTGACCTGGAAATGAACCTTACAGCGCGTACGGTAGAGCGGTCGGGCCAGCAATTATCGCTCACCGCAACGGAATACCGCCTTCTGGAATATCTCATGAAAAACAAAGGACGTGTATTATCACGCCTTGATCTCCTTGAAAACGTATGGGGGATAGATTTTAACCTGGGGACAAACGTGGTAGACGTGTATGTAAACTACCTCCGTAAAAAAGTTGAACGAAGCCAGTTTCCGAAACTGATACATACAGTGATTGGTATGGGTTATACGATGAAGGAGCCTGCCGCATGAAAATACAGACACAGACGGCGTTACTGTTTACGATTCTGGCAGCAGCGGTTATTCTTTTGCTGAATGCTGTAATATATTATGCCGCCACACGCGATACGGCCGATGATTTCAAAAAAAGGCTCGAACTGCGTACGATTGTAGCCGCCAAGATCAACTTCGAAAAAGATACCAGCTCATCAGCAGCCTATAACGAGATCCGCGAACAATACCTCGAAATACTACCCGGCGAGCGGGAATATATGTTCAGGGCCAGTGCAGATACACATCAACTGAGCCATATGCCCCCGGTACCCGCATCGTATTTACAGGAAATAAAACAGGCAAACGGAGGGACCGTTTATTACCGACAGGGAGATATTTATTTTGCCGGCATACTTTACCATACGGGAAATGATACTTATTATATTATCAAATCTGCCGTAAACTTATATGGACTGCAGGCTTTAAAAAACCTGAAAAGGATCCTTCTGATAGCATTTATTGGCAAAGTAGTGCTGGTGTTTACAGTAGGTATTTACTTCTCCCGGAAAGCATTTAAACCTTTTCGTGATATCATTGCACGTGTAAAGAATATAGGTGTCGAAAACCTGTCGCTACGACTCACCGAAAAAAAAGGTCGTGATGAAATAGCCGAATTGTCACGTACATTCAATGGAATGCTTGACCGTCTGCAGACGGCTTTCGATATTCAGAATAATTTTGTTAGTAGTGCTTCGCATGAATTAAAAACACCGTTAACTGCTATAATCGGCGAAGCTGAAATTGTGCTTTCCAAAGAGCGTGATGCCGGCACATACAAACAAACACTTGAAGTAATACTAAAGGAAGCCGAAAAGCTCGAAGCGATGACAACGGCATTGCTGAGCCTTGCCCAATCCGGCTTTAACAATAACCGCGAAAACTATGAACCTGTTCGTCTCGATGAATTGCTTTATGAAATAGGTGAGACTATTCAGCGAATAAATCCTGAAAGCAAGCTGAAGCTTGAAATGCAGGAGCTGCCTGCAAGTATGGAGGGACTTGTAGTAATGGGCAACCCGCAACTGTTGAAGCTGGCAATCAGTAATGTGATCATGAATGCCTGTAAATATTCCAGCAACCAACCGGTAGGCATCAAGATCAGCTCGAATCAGCAGCAATTACGACTCGATGTATCCGACAGCGGTATTGGCATCCCTGACGCAGAACTTAAACATGTGTTCGTACCGTTTTTCCGGGCTTCCAACACAGGTCCTTACAAAGGTTATGGAGTAGGACTTCCGCTCGCACTCAACATTATACGGCAGCATCATGGCAATATTTCAGTAGCGTCAGATGAAGGCAAAGGAACCAGGGTGACTATCCTGCTTCCCCTGGCAGAAAGCTGAGCCGTTCTAATACCATTCTTATATTTCTTTTAAAGAAACCTAATTGGCTGCTTAGTACTTTATAATCTCTGTGATGAATTTTTGTATTCTCAATTCGTCAACCTATAAAGTACTATTCATGAGAAATGTATTAATCCCAACAGACTTTTCTATTGAGTCGCTGCGACTGGCAGAGCAGACACTCGAAGCTCTTGATGACCAAACCATGACCATTACATTATTTCATGCCTTTGATATCAACGGGTTTGCCCCGGATATGCTCGGCAGCTCCCGCAGATTACCTTATGGACATCTGCTTACAGATGCTTTCAGAATTGCCTGTAAAAGGTTAAAAGAAAACTATCCGCAGACACTGCAGAGTATTCATATCAGGCATATGTATGGCAATAACAATGCTGTATTCCGGAATTTTATTGATGCTCATGATATAGATATGATCGTATGCCCTTCTAATTATGTTTTTAATGCCATAACACCTCAAAGCATAAATCCGTTATCACTTTTTGAAAAGGCTGGCATACCGCTTATCTCTAATCTGCGACGTAAACGCACTGTAGTTTACTCAGCGGCTCCTCTTGCAGAGACAGCAGCCATACTTATCAATTAAGACAGTCCGGATAAGGCAACCCGGAACCCGACCAACAGCTACTGTTGCAAACTGAAATAAGTATGCTATTAAAAAAGAACATTCCATTTACGTATATACTGGGTAAAATAAAGCGGGAGCTTTTTGTAATTACTCTTTATACAATTGCTATAGCGATTCTTTATGAAAATTATCATATAACAAGAATCTCAATCCCAATAGCTATACCCGCTATTATGGGAACGGTGATATCATTGTTGCTGGGTTTCCGAAGCAATCAGGCATATGATCGCTGGTGGGAAGCCAGGCATATCTGGGGTAGTATTGTGAATGATTCCCGAACATATGCCCGGCAAATACTATGCTTTACAGAAGTGATGTATGAAGGCGATGAAGTACACCAGTGGCGTCAACGAATGATCAGGCGGCAAACAGCCTGGTGTTATAGTCTGGGACAGGCACTGCGCGGACAAAACCCTGTACGGGGAATTGACCGGCTTCTTACCCGGCAGGATATGGACTTTATTCGTCATTACGATCATGTGCCCGGCGCCTTGCTGGAACTTCATGCCCGCGATTTGCGTCTGGCACTGGAAAACGGCTGGATTAACCGTTTTCAGCAGATAGAGCTTGACAGAACAATCAGCCGGTTATGTGATGCAATGGGGAAATGTGAACGAATAAAGAATACCGTTTTTCCGGTTACATACAGTATGTATATACACTTTTCGATGCTGCTGTTTATCGCATTGCTACCTTTTGCTGTAATTCAGTACTTCGGTATGCTGGAAGTACCAGTAGTAGTAGCTATTGCCACTTCTTTTTTACTGATCGAAAAAATGGCTATTCACCTGCAGGAGCCGTTTGAAAATAAGCCTACTGACACCCCAATGACCAGTATTGCACGTACAATAGAAAAAAACCTGTCGCAAATGCTAAATGATCAGCAAATACAGGAAGAGCGAGAAACTGCAAAGGACTTTTATGTATTGTAAGAAAACAGCTATGAAAAACACCCGGCCGCCATGCTGAATTTTTTGATGCGAGAAACAAGGTCTTCTACCTTATGACAACCTGCCGCCGGTAAGCTTAATTTGCCGGCGGCTTTGTGTTCAACTTCAATACATGGTCTGCGAAATCATAGCAGGCATTACGTACAGCATCGAGGTCATGCGATTTGATATGCGAGCCTATCACATGATCGCCGGTATTGGGAAGAGCAACCTCCCGCCGCAGACTGTCTGGTGTGCCGAGTTGGCGAAACATACGTTGCATGGCAGAAACTTTAACTACAGGGTCCTGATGTTCTTCATCTTTATAATAATAAAGAAGGAGAACGGGTTGTTTTACCCGGGCAAACAAACCTGCTTTCATCGATGTTTCCAGTAATTCTTCGAGTTGTACGGCTGCCTCCATCCTGTACCGGTAGTTCCAGTATTTGCGATATAGAGCGGTAGTATCGGATGACTGATTATACTCTCCTTTTACCATATGTGCAATTTGTAATCCCCAGGGATTATTAAGCAGCCAGGCATTGGGGTCATTGATGGCAATATTGGGGGAGAATAGATATAATGCGGCTATATCCGGATACTGGGCAGCGAGCTTTAAAGCCAGTGTGCCACCGGTAGAAGTGCCAATCAGGATCACTTTATTTCCCAATTGCCTGCCGATTACATAAGCCTGCTTGGCAGACTCCCATAGTTTGTCGGCTGTAAGACTTACCAGCGGCTCTGTTGTATCAATACCATGCTCTGCAAGCCGCGATAAATAAAGATTGCAACCATATCGTTTTGCCAGCTCCCGGTGAATGGGAGCACCTTCTTCCTGGCTGGCAGAAAAGCCATGAAGGTATACAAACGCGTATGGTGTTTTTTGTTTTAATGAGTCATTTGCCCAAATAATACGCGCTTCATTATCGGGTTTAAGCTGATGCAGACTTTCTCCGGACGCAACCAGGCTATCCAGGGCACTTCCGCTGGCAGTAATAGCGGGAAGTGCGGACTCATAAAGCGGAGGACTGGGGCGCGGCCCCAGAAAATAAATAACGATAAGGATTAAAACGATGACTGCTAACCATTTGAGAAATCGCATGGGAAACCGTTTTGTTAAAGCTACTTCAAATAAATGGCAAGCCCAGATGAACAATGGATTAATTATTAACGGCATTTGCTACCCCGGCCGAATTGATGTACCTTTGCCGCCTCAAAAAGCGGGCAATCCGGAAAAGAATCGGCAGGAACTGTTGGATTGGGACTGGATACCACTTTCACAGCGTTGATTGCCACAGCTTTGGGCTTTGTCATTGAGCTGGCAAATATCGCCCACAGATTCGAAAATTGTTATAGTGCTTTAGAAAAAACTGTTTACATCGGCAAAAACAGACCCGATGTGCGGATGGTGTGGGTAAGTTGAAGGAAAAATGATAAAGAAGACCTCCGGGTCATAAATACTCAATATGCAAATCAGAAATATAGCGATTATTGCGCACGTTGACCACGGTAAGACTACACTGGTTGACAAAATCCTTCATGCCACTAAGGTATTTCGGGATAATCAGGAAACCGGTGAGTTGATCATGGACAGTAATGACCTGGAGCGTGAGCGCGGGATTACTATTTTTAGTAAGAACGCTGCAGTAACGTACAACGACGTTAAGATTAATGTGATCGATACCCCTGGTCACGCAGATTTTGGAGGTGAGGTAGAGCGGGTACTTAAAATGGCGGATGGTGTGATCCTGCTGGTAGATGCTTTTGAAGGTCCTATGCCGCAAACGCGCTTTGTACTGCAAAAAGCCCTTCAACTCAGCCTGAAGCCGATTGTGGTGATCAATAAGGTAGATAAACCTAACTGCCGCCCCGATGAGGTGCATGATGCAGTATTTGAATTGTTCTTTAACCTGGACGCTACTGAAGAGCAGCTTGACTTCCCTACTTATTATGGTAGTGGTAAAAATGGCTGGTTCAACGACAGCCTTACCCAGATAGATAATATTAACCCCCTGCTTGACGGAATTCTCAAGCATGTACCCCCTCCCCGTGTCTCCGAAGGATCTCTGCAAATGCAGATTACTTCGCTGGACTATTCTTCATTCCTGGGCCGCATTGCGATTGGTAAAGTGAGCCGTGGTTCTATCCGCGAAAACCAGCCCGTTGCCCTGATGCAGGCTGATGGTACCGTACGGAAGACAAGAGTGCGCGAGCTGTATGTATTTGAAGGAATGGGTAAGAAAAAAGTGAGCGAGGTAGTAGCAGGAGATCTTTGTGCCGTGGTAGGTATTGAGGATTTTAATATTGGTGATACTATTGCCGATGCGGAAAACCCTGAAGCATTGCCGGTAATCAGTGTGGATGAGCCTACCATGAACATGCTGTTTTCTGTGAACAACTCACCATTCTTTGGCCGTGATGGAAAATTTGTAACCTCCCGTCACCTGCGCGACCGGCTGATGAAGGAAACAGAGAAAAACCTGGCCCTGAAAGTAGTGGATAGTGAGGAAGGAGACAGCCTCGTGGTATATGGCCGTGGTATCCTGCACCTGGGTGTACTTATAGAAACCATGCGCCGCGAAGGGTATGAGCTTACTGTGGGTCAGCCGCAGGTAATTGTGAAAGAGATTGATGGTAAAAGATGCGAGCCTTATGAGGTACTGGTGGTAGATGTGCCCCAGGAATTTGCTTCAAAGGTGATTGACCTCGTTACCCGCCGTAAAGGAGAGATGCTGGTCATGGAAACAAAAGGTGAAATGCAGCATCTTGAATTTGAGATCCCTTCACGCGGACTGATTGGACTGCGTACGCAAATGCTGACAGCTACTACAGGTGAAGCCGTAATGGCGCACCGTTTCAGCGAATACAAGCCATGGAAAGGTCTGATCCCGGGACGCAATAATGGTGTATTGCTGTCGAAAAACACCGATAAAACAACCGCATACTCTATTGATAAATTACAGGATCGCGGTACCTTCTTTGTAGATCCGGGCGAAGAAGTATATGCAGGACAGGTAGTGGCCGAAAACATTAAACCCGGCGACCTGGTGGTGAATGTAACGGAAGCAAAAAAACTCACCAACCACCGTGCTAGCGGCAGTGATGATGCCACACGTATTGCTCCCAAAACACTGATGACGCTGGAAGAGTGTATGGAATACATTCAACATGATGAGTGTATTGAGGTTACACCTAACTTCATCCGCATGCGCAAAGTGATCCTGGATGAGAATGAGCGTCAGAAACAAAGCAAAAAAATGAGCGCAGAAGCGCTCTAGTGAATAGAAGTTAGTTCAGCAACTAATTCAACTCCCGCCTGTATCACCGAAGTGTAATACGGGCGGGTTTTTTTTGTCAGGGCATGGCATTAATCTTCGTGAGCAGTTTCTCTGCCTGCCCGGGATTGATCTTAGCAAGTTTTTGATAAACCTCCTGCGCACTGCTTTTTTGTTTCAGTTCTATCAAAGTAAGCCCTTTATAGTAATAGGCCAGCATGGTCTCGCGGATTGCCAGCGAACGGTCAAACGAACTAATGGCATCGTAATACTGCTTGAGGCCATAGTAACTATAACCGAGCTCTGTATGGTATTGAGCTGTATTGGGGCTTATTTCTATAGCTTTCTTTAATTGAATAATAGCATCATCGTAGCGTCCCTTCTCATTAAAATACCAGGCCATACCGTAATAAGAATTGGTGCTTTTGGGATTCAACTCTACTGCTTTACGGTATTGATCAAAGGCATTATCAGGTTCTTTTGTAAGCATACGGTATACATCGCCCAGCCCTGTATACGCCGTACTGTTTTCCGGATCTATATACTGGGCGGTTTTGTATGCATCAATTGCCTCAGCAGATTTGTTGAGCTTATAATAAGCATATCCCAGCTCGTTATAGGCTTTGAGGAATTTATTATCGATCAGTGTTGCTCTTTTTAAAGAAACCACAGCTTTTTCATAATCTGCCACCTCTACTTCACAATATCCTTTCCGGTACCAGGACAGGGCCGAAACATCTTCTTCTTTTGCGCGGCTCACATATTCGTTGAAATAAGTAAGTGCCGATTTGTAATCGCTGAACTGTTCAAAATAAAGATGACCCATTTGCCGGTAGGCAGCTGAGTATTCTTTATTCATTTCCAGGCAACGCAGGTAATTGGTTTTGGCATTTTCCTTATTATTCAGGAACTGATTGGCATAACCGAGTTCAAAAAATATCTTAGCCTGATCGCCCAGTAACGTGAGTGCTTTTTCCAGTGATCTGGCCGCATCAGTATACTTTTTCAGCTCATTACTACACCAGCCCAGTTCATACCAGGCCTTACCCATTGAAGGGTCCAGTGTGGTCGCCTGCTTAAACAGGTCGGCGGCCTGCTCATATTTTTTTTCACCGCGGGCCTTTACGCCTGAGTCATACAACTCTGCAGCTGTTTTTTCCTGGCTGCTGGCCCAAAAGCTCAGTAACAGCAGTGTTGTCAGTAATACCGGACGCATACATGTTTATTTGCTAATAAAAGTAAGATTCAGAATGCTGGCCTGCAATACCGGAACCAGGGTATTGTGTTTACCTGTAAGAAAAGCTGTTTCCTTTGTACCAGCGCAGTTGCAGTAAAATTGTAAAGCCTGCTGATTGGGTAAGGCAAACGACCAAATACTCAATGCCGCTGCCAAATACTCAACCGAAACGGCCGGGTTCGATATTAAATGCTAAATTTCAGTGTATTAAGCTGCCAGACGACCTGGCTAAACCAACGCTGACTGATCTATTTTACCGGATTGACTATGCTGTCAACCATATACAGGCTCCTGCTATTACTGGTCTTCATGGCTGTTTATCCGCAGCTCAGGGGCCAGTCTTTTTCCTTTACTCATCTTAGCACCGTTAATGGACTTTCTGATAATAATGTAAGGTCAATGATCATTGACCGGAAAGGATTTTTGTGGATAGGCACGATAGATGGTCTCAACGTATATGATGGCTACTCGGTGGTGACATATAAAAAAGAAGACCGGCCACAAATGGCTTCCAATAATGTTAGTCACCTGACCTGTGATAGCCGCAACCGCATATGGCTGGGAACAACAGAGGGCGTAACCTGGATTGATGAAAAACGCAATTTTCACCGGGTGGTCCTGCAGGATTCTATTGTCAATTTTGGTTGCAAAACTATTCAGGATACCCGCACTTATGGCATTGTATTATTTACAAGTCGGGGCCAGTTCTACTTCAATGAGAAAAACGGAAAATGGGAGCAACTGACCTGGGTACCGGAACATCTTAATTATAATCGTTTTCATGATGCAGATCCCTTTGATGAAGACCGGATCATCTATGCTACAGACAGTCTTGTGATGGTGCTGGATTATGCAACGAAGAAGCTGGTGTATCAGCAGCCATTTACTGCTGTTTTCAGCCTTTGCCGTTACTCAGAGCATGAGCTCGCTATTGGCCAGGAACATGGTACGGTGTTGATTGCCGATATGCGTACCCATGAGGTAACCCGCCAGTATAAACTCACCAGTGAACTGAACGGACGGGTTATTAATTCTACCATTACAGAAGTAAGACCGGCAGCCAATGGCGATATACTGGTGGGTACTGGTTTTGCAGGACTCGTCATTATTAATAAGTCAGGTCAATTGCTTCGCTATGCGCATGATCCGATTAACCCCAGTTCACTGGGAGCCAACATGACATGGCGTGTACTGAGCGGGCGTAATGGTGATATCCTTGTAGGCACCAGCGTGGCTGGCGTGAGTATTTCAAACATCTATAACCGGCAGGCAGATTACCTGCGCCTGATGACAAATGGGAAGGGCGACTTTTATGATAGCTATGTAAACCGGATGGCCGAAGATGATAATCAGGTGATATGGATGGGTGCCCTGGAGCGATTGATACGCTGGGACAGGAAAAAGAACCGGTTCGATTTTTATTATTACTTATCCAATCCCATTTGGACGGGAGCGCAAAACCTGGAAATAAAGGCTGTGTGCATCGATAAAAAGAAACGTGTATGGGTAAGCGCTCATGGCGATGGGGTTGCCATATTTGATCCGGCAACTGAACGCTTTTTCAAAGTGCCGCGTGATACATCGCTGGGCATTGCTCTTCATGGTCTGTATATAATGGATATGATCCAGGCCAGTGATGGACAGATGTGGGTAGTATCTACGCTCGGGCCTTATACCATCGACCCGGAAACTCTACGTGCGCGGGCTTTTAAAAATGATCCTGTACTTGGTTCACTGGATGGCAAACGTATCAATGCAGTACTGGAAGACCGGAAACACCGGATATGGATGGCCAGCAGCAATGGATTGTATTGTTATGACAGAGCCAGCAACAGGCTTGATTATTTTACTACTGCGCATGGCCTGGCGTCAAATGTATGCTATACCTTATATCAGGACCCTGCCGGTCAGGTTTACGTTTGTACACCCAGGGGATTCAGCATAATATCTGAAGGACGTATTCAGACATTTACCAGAGAGAACGGTTTGAAGTATGATAACTGCGAAGGTGTGGTGACAGATTCTGAAGGAAAGGTATGGATTGCCAATACAAAAGTTATTATCCGTTACGACCCCGACAAACACAGCATGCAGTATTTTGATCAGAGTGCGGGGCTTACACAGGAAGGCTTCCGGGTAGCCAGCTATTTGAAAAGCAGCAATGGCGAACTGCTGTGGGGATGCCGGCGGGGTATTACTTATTTTTATCCCCAGCAATTGCTGAATGCGCCCAGCGATCTCAGGGTAAATATTTACCAGGTTGCTGTAAATGACTCTTCCTTTTACATTGGCGGCAATGAAGTGGTTGAATTGAAATATGATAAAAACAGTATTAGCTTTCGTTTTACTGCCAATAATCTCAAAGGCGCCTACAATATTCAATACAGATATATACTGGAAGGATATGAGCAGCAATGGCAAAACGGCCGGGATATACGCGAGGCCCGTTATTCCTCATTACCTCCGGGTCGTTACATATTTAAAGTAAAAGCCAGTACAGACGGAATTAACTGGAAAGATGCCGCTAATGAACTGACGCTGGTAGTGCGTCCCCCACTGTGGCAACGATGGTGGTTTGTGGCCGGGGCATTTGTATTGCTGGGAGTCCTGCTAAGCTGGATTGTGGCCAAAAGAAACCGCCAGTTGAGGGAAAAACAGGAAGAGCTGGATGCTGAGCAGGCCATCAATTATTTTGCTTCGAGTATTTATGAGACCAACTCGGTAAAAGCAATTCTCTGGGATGTGGCAAAGAACTGCATCGGGCGGCTGCATTTTGAGGATTGTGTGATTTACCTGGTTGATCATGAACGGCAGGTACTGATTCAGCGCGCTGCTCATGGGCCCAAAAGTGCTAATTACAGCGAAATAACGAATCCTATTGAAATTCCGCTGGGCCAGGGTATAACAGGTACTGTAGCGCTTACCGGTAAACCGGAGATCATACCGGATACAACACGCGACCCGCGCTATATAATGGATATGGCACGCCGCTATTCGGAAATTACCGTTCCGATTATCAGCAATGGCAGAATATGGGGGGTTATAGACTGCGAGCACTCAAAAAAAGGGTTCTTTACTCAAAAACATTTATCTATTCTTACAACAATCGCTTCCTTGTGTGCCAACAAAATTGTGAAGGCAAAAGCGGAGGCTGAGAAAGCCCGTGCAGAAGCCATACTCATGGATACGCAACAAAAAATGGCAGATGTGGAAATGCAGGCATTACGGGCGCAAATGAATCCTCATTTTATCTTTAATTGCCTTAATTCTATAAACCGGTATATTGTAAAAAGCGATCAGGCTACAGCGTCTTTATATCTTACCCGTTTTGCCAAATTAATACGACTGATACTGGACAACTCCAACAGCAAATCTGTAACACTTGCCAATGAGATGGAGGCCTTACGCCTGTATATTGAAATGGAAAGTATCCGCTTCGAGAAAAAATTCGATTATGTCATTTCGGTAGACGATACGGTACAACCGGAAACCGTATATGTACCGCCATTGATCATTCAGCCATATGTGGAAAATGCGATCTGGCATGGCCTGCTGCATAAAGAAACCGAAGGGCATTTATCTATTCATGTACGGCGCAAGTCGGCACAACTGCTGGAGTGTGTAATAGAAGATAATGGGATAGGCCGCGTAAAAGCCCGCGAGCTGAAAAGCAAATCGGTGTCTTCGAAAAAATCGCTGGGGATGAAACTGACAGAAGACCGACTGTCGCTGCTCAATAAACAATCGCAGCTGGAATCTTCTGTGGTAGTGGAAGACCTCGTTGACAGCAACGGCGAAACAGCAGGAACGCGGGTGACAGTAAAAATATCAATTGACACATAATTTAAAACTGCTATGATAAAGTCTATCCTGATCGATGACGAAAAAAATGCCCTGGAAATGATGGAGTGGCTGCTCAAAACCTACTGTCCGCAGGTAGAGATAGCAGCACTATGCAATTCGGCAGAAATGGGGATTGAGGCCATCAACCGCCACCGGCCGGACGTTGTTTTCCTTGACATTGAAATGCCACGGATGAACGGGTTTGATATGCTGGAGCAGTTTGATAAATTATTCTTTGATGTGGTATTTTGTACTGCCTACGACCAGTTTGCCATTAAAGCCTTTAAGTACAGTGCACTTAATTATCTGCTGAAACCCGTGGATCCCGATGACCTGAAGGCTACCATTGCGCGTATAGAAGAGAAAAAGACTATCCCTACCAAAGAGCAGTTTGAGCTTCTGCTGCAGAATATCAATCAACCTGCAAAAACCACGCCCCAGCGCATAGCGCTTACTACCAATGACGGGCTCATTTTTGTACCTACTGCAGACATTATCTATTGCGAAGCAGAAAGTAACTATACACATGTAGTGCTGAGTGGCGGCAAGAAAATACTCATTTCAAAAGTGCTGAAAGAGATTGATGAAGCGCTCAGCGGTCCTGATTTTTACCGCGTACACAGCTCTTTCCTGATCAATATAAACCACATCAAAAAATTTGTGCGTGGCGATGGTGGTTATATAGTAATGGACAATGACGCAACCGTAAGCATTTCTCGCAACCGTAAGCAGGAGTTTATGGATCTGTTTTCGCGATTTTAAAGACGTATCGCCATTTACTCATTTTTTCTACCAGTCACTCATTGAACTATTGGTACCAGGTGATAAAAAGTAGTTTTGACACTGCTACCGAATAACAGAAGAAGAGCCGTACCCTTTTTTTCTTATCAACTACCTTATCAATGAAAAAGTCTGGTCTTTTTTTGCTCCTGTGCAGTCTCTTGCTTGGCTGCTATAAGGGCTATGCGCACTATACAAATGATACAATACGATCTGCAGGAAAATTTTCTTTTACTGTAAAATTTGATCTGGAGAATGCCAGAAGCACAATTGCGCTACTGGGCAGTAAGCATGTCTCGGAGAAACAGCTGGATGGCTGGCTGGCATCGGCGGGTACCCGGGCATTGATCAGCAAGCTCAAATCCACCCCGGCCATTGCCCGCTCTGCAATGATAAAGGCAATAGAAAATAAAAAAGCCGATGCGGAAGAAAGCAAATACCAGTATGCGCACATCAGGCAGCAACTTGACAGTATGCGGCTTTTTCTGGATCGGCTGGCCATGGCTGCCGATAGTATTACGCAGGCTATCTGCGAAGAGTTGCGTCCATTCCGCTCCTCTGGCAATGATACAGTAGTTCTCTACGGACTAATGGGCGGTTATTCGGCCGGTTTTGCATTTACCAATAATAAGTCGGCCTTTTATATGGGGCTGCATTTTTATAAAGGCGATATAACCGGCGTGGCGGTTTCGGCAAAGCACGAATTGTTTCATACCATTCAATCGGCCGAGTACCAGTTTGAACCCGTAATGGAAAACCTGCGGCAGACCGATTCTGCCTGGGAAGCGCCTTATTATCTGCTTCGCCATATTTTTCTGGAGGGATCAGCCGAGTTTGTGGCAGATAATGAGCCATACCTGAAAACAAGCCCTTACCTGCGGCATGAACATGAACATAGCGTTGTGAATGCGTACCGGCACGAAGCAGTTTTTTATCTGATCGAACATTTGCTGCTCGATGCCTTTCATCAGCCTTCGCTGATGGATTTTGGTCAATTGTACAGTATTCTTTTTGACTGGAACTGGAATAATCCCGCTTATTATGCCGGCAAGCATATGATGGCGGAACTCGTAAAAGAATACGGAGCCGGTTATCTGCAAAAGAGTCTTGGGCGCGATGCGCTCTATTTTATCAGAGATTATATACAACTGTCCGGCAGCGGGCGTGTGAAGGAAGCGTATAGTTTTTCTGCTGAATTTACACAGCTGGTAGAAACTATGCTGCAACAGGTAGAAACATACCAGCGGACTGCAGGAACGGTAACCCGTTGATACCGCCTGCTATTTTTTATCATTGCTGAATAGGTGCTACCTTTGCGCAAAATCCGGCAGCGATGAAAAAGTGGTTTATGACGTTATTTCTGGTGACCAGTTTGAGCATGCTGGAGCCAGTCTCTGCTCAATGTTCGATATGTACAAAAACGGCCCAGCAGCTGGGTGAAAAGCCGGCCAGGGCGCTCAATACAGGCATTCTGTATATGGCTTTTACCCCTCTTTTAATAATTGGCTATATTGGCTACCGGTGGTGGAAGAATAACCGATAAATATATGACTATCATAAAATTATAAGTATTTTTCAAGCCCATTTGTTGTCCAGATCTTTTTTTCCTGAATAGCCTGATTCATCATTTGAAGATTTTCAACTTCCATTTTTCTTGATGCTTGCTGGTGATGCAGATGGTGGCAGATTCCTCCCAGTTTGAGAAACCTTTTTCTTATACCCAAATTCATTAGACGGATAGCAATTTCGTTATCCTCACCACCCCAACTGATAAAGCCCTCGTCATATCCGTTGATGGCCAGAATATCTTTCCTCCAGAAAGCCATATTACAGCCTTTTACGTAATAAAGAAAGCGTCCTTTAGTTTTATAGCGGGTGGCCAGAAAGTGCTGTGCCCAGGGCGCACGCAACCGGTTAAAAAAATTGCGTAAGTCAATCACTTTTAGTTTATCAGCATTTTCATTATTGAGAAGCCGGTCAGTGTTTTTTGAAGAAAGCATCGTGCGGCTTCCTGTTGTAAATGCTCCTTTTTGCCGGAAGGCAATATGATCTTTTAAAAAATGCCGGTGCAACTGCAGGTCACCATCGATCTGGATCAGGTATTCGCCCGTGGCCGCTGCCATGCCTTTGTTACGGATGCTGGCGAGCCGAAAACCTTCGTCGGGGTGCCAGACATGAATAAGCGGAACAGGAAAATCTTTCTTTAGGCACTTAATTAAAGCAGCAGTCTCCCCGCCCGAACCATCATCGCAGATGATGACTTCTTTAGGTAAAAGCGTTTGCGCACGTACACTGTTGAGGCAAACTTTTAGAGCTGCCGGCCAGTTGTATGTAGAAATTAGTAAAGAAAAATCGGACATAATTTCAGCAGGGTTATAGCGAATGATTAGTATCGCGATGTATAACACCCTGCTACAGCTATTACGTTGCAAGCGGTTTGCAGAACAGGTTATAAATCTGTAAATTAAAGTACCCCAGATACTGTTATTGAAATATGAATGACAAATTATCGTCAATAACAGTCGTATAATGGGGTTTATTTGCTGTTTGTTATAGTTGAATTTGCGGCTTAATGAATAAAATCTCTATATTGGCCGCCATAGCAGGACGAATACAGGTAAAATGACCTGAATCCGCAGCCGGATTTCAGTTTAGTGAAAGACCGGTTACCTGTATGAAGCAGATTGTACAAAAAATTTTCATGAACCAATCATTACCACCAGGCATCAGTGTAGTTATTCCCAATTATAATGGAGCCCTGCTCTTGCCCGTTGCCTTACCAGCCCTTTATAAGGCATTGATGCGTAGTGATCTTCCATTTGAAGTTTTTTTATGTGATGATGCTTCTACAGACGTTTCTATTGCCATTGTTGAGAAGGATTTTTCCTGGGTTAAGATTCTTGCGGCAGCTGAGAACTGTGGATTTTCTCCAACTGTTAATCGGGGCATACAGGCTGCAGGGATGTCTTACCTGTTTATACTGAATACAGATGTATTACTGCCGGAAGAGTATTTCGAACCGCTGTTGCGTTACTTTGACCTTGACGACACATTTGGTGTCATGACACGTATTATCGGCTGGGATTCGGAAGCTATTCAGGATGGTGGAAAACTGCCGGTTTTCCATGGAGTAAAAATTAAAACATCGGCAAATTATATTCCACGGCCTGATTGTACCGATGTATGGCTTCCATCGATGTATCTGTCGGGGGCCAATGCATTGGTGTCGACTCAAAAGGTTAAAAAGCTCGGTGGATTTAATGAGCTCTTTGCGCCCTTTTATGTCGAAGACGCCGAGTTAAGTCTTCGTGCATGGCGTATGGGATGGCGCTGTTACTATGAGCATAAAATGTATTGCCGCCATAAGGAATCGGTTACTATCAGGTCTAAAAACCGGAAATCTTATATAAAGCGGATTTATAATCGAAATAAAATGCTGCTGCACAGCATTCATTTGCCAGGAGGCCTTTTAGTTGTCTGGCATTTGCAGTTGCTTATCGAAATCCTGGGGTCATTGCTGATATTCAGGCTTTTTTTCCTTAAATCCTTTGCGGACTATATTAAACTGTTTGCCAGGGTACAGCGCTGCCGGAAAGATTTGAGGGAATGTGCAACCAACGAAGGTAAAAAACTGCTCCCACTATTTCCCGTATTGCGACAGCTAAAGCTTCAATTGAAAGCCTTACCTATTATCCGAATCAGGTAGAGGATTGGGTTACACTTTAAACCGTGCCTGAGACGAAATAAAAGCGTGTTTTGTGTATGACACCCACGGAAACCGGCGCTTTTTATGAGATAAAAGAACCGGCGCATGCCTTACCAGGAAAAAAAACAAGGGAAAAGAAAACGAATGATTGTTTAGTTTTTTAAAATGATTCATCAGCCGCAATACAAAATTTCGATGCTGCACGGGAACAGATGGGATTTCGATCAACTCAGGTAGTATCTCTTCCATTTGTTTATGCAGGAGCATTTTAACCTTAGCCTTACCCGTTGCATTTGTTTCATGCATACGATGCCATACGAGAACCTGGGGTACAAACTCTATCCGGCCATTACAAACTGCTACAGCAGCAAGCCACCAATCATAAATTACAGTTTTGGGAAATGGTAAAGCTTTGGCGAGTAAAGATTTTCTGAAAAGCATGTTGTGACCCGAAATATAATTGCAAAGCAGAAAATTTCGAATATCTCTGCCAGCAGTATAGTTTACAAGCCTCGTACTATGATGGTTAAATTTGCCGAACTTTTCGAATCGTACACTGATGGCATGCACCATAATAATGTCTTCGGAGACTGCAATATGGCCCAGCAGTGTTGCGATTTTGTTTTCGCTCCATATATCATCCTGATCAGCAATTGCGATAAAACTACCTGTGGCAAGGGAACACCCCTTTTCGAAATTTTTAGTCAGGCCAATATTTTTTTCGTTACGATAGAGGTGGATACGTAAATCCTGGCGTGCCATTTTTTCCAGAATACTATAAGTGGCATCTGTGGAAGCATCATCGACCACAATAATTTCCAGATTGGCATGGGTTTGCCTGCTGATAGAATCCAGTTGTTCAGCAACAAAATTTTCGCCGTTATATGTACACATTACAACAGATACACGTGTATCCTGCATAATTTAGGAACTTGATGTTATTTAATAGTAATTGCCTGCTTTCTATTATTCACCATAATAACAGGTGATTATATATGACAATAACTAAGCCATATTTACAAAAAATAATTACGAATTGCTTTCATTTAACGGAAGAAATGGAAAACTTACATATGGCAGACAAGGAAAGGGCCTGCGAAAAAAGCAGGCCCTTAAATATATATAAAATTACTTATTGAATAATAAGTTTTGTTCTGGTTTCTTTTGTGCCGCCTACAACTCGTATAAAATAAAGGCCTTTTGACCAGCCATTAAGATCCACTGTGAAAGTGTTCATCGAAGAGAAGTTAGATAGAATCCGGTTTAATTTAAGAGAGCCTCTGCTGTCCATGATTTGAAGCTGGCTGTTGCTGGCATTGTCTGTATTCCAACGGATTACAACACTGTTGTTTGCAGGATTAGGAGAGACAGACAGTGCTTGCTTTTGGGGATTGGCGAGAGTTGTATTATACTTTGCAGGGTCTATACTGAATTCGTTTCCATTGGGGAAAGGCGCCGTGGTATTGGGAGCAATAAACCGATAGATCTTTCCATCGCTACCCCTGGCTACAATTATACTACCATCAGCATTGGAAAACAGATCGCCAACAATATTGTTATATCTGTATTTAATATAAGAATTACCATTCCAGCCTCCGTTTAGGTATTGAAGATATTTTATTCTGTTGTCTGAAGCCAGGTAATTAACATAGTCGCTATTTGTCGATAGCAAGAACTCTCTGGTTATATCATTTACACTATTACTTAACACACCTTTTTGCCAACCACCATTGTAATTTACCCAGTATAACTTTCCATCGGTACCCCGATAATTAACATAGCCAGTAGTAGGAGTATGTCTTATTTGACCGGATACATTGGTGATATCATTTCTGACAACTCCCCACTGCCAACCACCACTATAATAAAACAGGTACAATTTACTATCCGTTCCACGATAATAAATATCATTCCCGTTTGGTTTTACACAAATATCTCCGGCAACATTTGTAACCGAATTACTCAAGACCCCCCAGTTCCACTGGTTGTTATTGTACCAGAAAAAGTTAAGTTTTCCGTCCGTACCTCTATAATATACCGATTGGCCATTGGGGCTTACTACAATATCGCCAGCCACGTTGGTTATGGAATTGCTGAGAACTCCCCAATTCCATACCCCACTACTGTTTTGAAGATAATTAAGCTTTCCGTCAGTACCCCTATAATATATCGTCTGGTTGTTGGGGCTCAGTGCAAGATCTCCTGCCACGTTCGATACGTTATTGTTGAGGACTGAGTACTGAGCACCGCCCGAATACCATATTGAATGGATTTTACTATCAGTGCCTCTGTAGAAAATCTGGGTGGAGTTGGAACTCATAAGAATATTCCCGGCACAGTTTGCAGGAGCATTAGGATTTGCCAGTCCGGCCGTCCACTGGCTGGCATCTTCATATCCGCACGTTATGGAAAATGAGTTAGTATTATAACTGGCCGCCGTTGTCATATCTGTCTGGCATCCGAGGCTCCAGCGAGTTAGTTCAACACCTACATAATATGTTCCCGACTGGATGTTGGTAGTTTTAAAGGTGTACTTATAACGATATGCGGGATCATCGCTATACGGAACCGCACTCTTGTTGCAATAGCCTATTCCTTCTACAGCCTGTCCGTTTTTATACAAAACAAAAACGATTCCATAGTTAACCAGACCTCCGCCACCAGAGTAAGACGGGTCATTTGCATAAATTGTGATATTGGTTTCATTGTCACAAACCGGAAGGTTGAACGGACCATTCCCAACCAGCCATTGTGACCCGGAGTAGATTTTATAAGCGCCGGGCACATATTGGGAAAACAGACTGTTGTGGAAGAGAAAAACGAAAAGAAATGCTAAGAAGGTAATTTTCTTTTTCATAAGTAATCAGGTTAAATTTTCAAAAAAAGGTTTGCGTATTGATCAAATCTAAACCTCATTTCGAAAAAAAAAGAAAGCTAATTATATAAACATGTGAATGATTTTCCTTTCTCAATGTTTATACTTAAAGGCCCTAATTAAATATGAGTAAATTCTGTTGCCAGCCGAAAAAGCTGGAATTCACCTTCTGCAAGTTTTTCTTCGATTCTCTGTTGAACAAGCGCCGGTTTTATGTCCTTCATTCTTAACCGCTGAATAATTTGCAGCAAACGTCTTGTAAGCAAAACGATTTTACGATCATTTTGAGTGGAGGCGTTTATATCTGTTTCAATTGCTTCTATAAGATCTTTTATTCCTTTTTGAAGATGGGCTACTGTTTTAATAACAGGGATTTCTCTTTTGGAGCGGTTAAAGGCAGGTGCCTGCATTTGTTTCAAATTGGCCACAAACCGGTCTGCATCTGGCCGGTCACTTTTATTTACTACAAATATGTCTGCAATCTCCATTACGCCGGCTTTCATGGTCTGAATTTCATCTCCGGCTTCGGGTACAAGTACCACCAAGGTTGTATCTGCAAGTCCGGCAATTTCCACTTCACTCTGCCCGATGCCTACGGTTTCGATCAGGATATAGTCGAAGCCTACTGCCTGGAGTACGGCGGTGATTTCGATGATCATCTGATTTAATCCTCCCAGGCTTCCCCTGCTGGCCAGCGACCGGATATATACATCCGGGTGATTGAACCATCGATTCATGCGAATGCGATCGCCCAGAACGGCTCCCAGATTGAAGGGGGAGGAAGGATCTACACAGATGACACCTACTTTTTTTCCAGCACTGGTCATGGTGCCTATCAGTGCATCTGCCAAAGAACTTTTTCCCGCTCCCGGAGGGCCGGTAATACCTATAACAGGGGCCTGCCGGGCAGGCAGGTCTTGCAGAAAAGTCATATATCCTTCCTGTTCATTTTCAACAAGCGATATACACCTGGCGAGTGCACGCCTGTCTCCGGCCTGAAGCTGTAATAACAGTTGCTGCCACATAGACTATTAATATACTGCAAGGTATCGCTAAAAAAAGGCGTGGCAAACAAGGGAATAAAATGGAATAAACCCGGAATATATTATCGGCAAACAGGCATAATGGCCCGATAATACTCCCTGCACTAAAAATTGTAAAAGAGAATACCTTTGAATATATGACCAACTTCATTCCCATTTTCCCCTTAGGAATTGTGGTGTATCCGGGAGAGGAACTCAACCTGCACATTTTTGAACCCCGCTACAGGCAGCTTATCAATGAGTGCCGCGAGCAGGGTAAGCCATTCGGTATTCCCACAGTAATTGAAAACCGGCTGCAGGATTTTGGTTCACTGGTGGAGATCACAGAGATCGTGAAAGTGCATGAAAACGGTGAAATGGATATTCGTACACGTGGACAAAGGGTCTTTCGCATTCTGGAAGTGATTCGCAGTATTCCTGATAAACTTTATAGTGGTGCTATCGTGAATTATCCTGATAACAGAGAGCAGGGTAACATGGAGCAGATGCGTGCGGTAATGGCGGGTTTGCGTGAGCTGCATCGGGTAATGAACCTGAATAAGAATTTTGCAAAGCCCGATGAACAGCTCAGCGTTTATGATGTGGCACATCATGCGGGGCTTTCGCTGGAAGAAGAATATGAGTTACTGGGTCTGCTGGACGAACGGCAACGGCAGGAATACCTCAAAAGACATCTTGCCAGGGTATTGCCGATGCTGGCAGGGCTGGAGCAGCTGAAAGAAAAAGTAAAATTAAACGGCCATTTCAGAAACCTGGAAGGCTTCGATCTGAAGTAGATCACTAATTCCTTATTTTGCCCCCATGTCTGTTACACTTTGTTTTGATTTTGGTAATACCCGCCGGAAAGTGGCGCTTTTTGAAAATGCGGAGATCAGGCGCGTGGAAATCCTGGAAGATGATGCGGATGAAACCATTCAGCGGTTGCTGGATACGTATAGACCGGACAAAACCATCCTGTCGTCGGTCATTGAGCATAATACAGGTATAGAATCCCTGCTGGCGGCCAATAGCCGTTTTCATAAACTCAGTCATTTGACCAGGCTGCCATTTACCACACCTGTGGGCAAGCCTGAAACTATTGGGGCTGACCGCCTGGCACTGGTAGCCGCCGCCGTGCATTTTCATGCAGGTAAACACAACCTGATCATTGCACTCGGTAGTTGTATAACTTACAATTTCTGTAATAAGTACAGTGAGTTTATTGGCGGAGGAATCTCTCCCGGCCTCGAGATGCGCCTCAAATCACTTAACTATTATACGGCTAAACTGCCGCTGGTGAAAGCCACCTCGAATGTGCCGCTGATGGGCTATGATACCAATACCAATATCCAAAGCGGGGTGGTGTTGGGCATGGTCTATGAAATGGATGGTTTTATAGATGAATACCGTCAAAAATTCGACAACTTTAACGTGCTGTTAACCGGGGGTGATACGGTCTTTTTGGCTTCACACCTGAAAAACAAGATATTTGCAGACCCTGATTTAATCTTTAAAGGTCTTTATGCCATTAGTGAAGTTAATAACACCTAAGATAATCAATGTGTTAGGTGGTCGGAGGTCTGCATTCAGCTTGTTTCTAACTGCTTTTTGTATTCCTGTATTTGCCCAAGATAATTCTCCTTACAGCCGCTATGGCCTGGGTGACCTTGTACCCAATACCAACGTAAACAGCCGCGCAATGGGTGGTGTTTCGGCCGGCTATATTGACTATTTTTCCATTAACTACAGCAACCCTGCAGCCCTGGCCAACTTCCAGGCGCGCCGCCAGGTGTCTTCCAAAAAACTGGAATCTGGCCGGGCCATTTTTGATGCTGGCCTGCAGATTGACAGCCGCACACTGCGTGAACCAAACTCGGTAGAACGTTTCAATGCCAGCAATATGCTGTTTTCGCATGTGATGGTGGGTATGCCTCTCCGCCCCAACTGGGGACTGAGTTTTGGCCTTCGCCCTGTTTCACGTATCAGCTATAAGATCAGCCGCTTCGCGCGTCTTACTGATCCCAATACCGGATTGCCAATCGACAGCTCGCATACACTGAATGAAGGTGATGGTGGTACATACCTTGTGTCGGCCGGAACAGGCTACAAGATTCGCTTCAGCGATCGCCATTTTCTGAGCCTGGGCGTTAGCGGCGGGTATATGTTCGGAAAAAAAGATTACAGCAATCGTCTTTCGATTCTGAATGATTCGCTGCAATACAATGCCGGCAATTTTCAGACAAAGACAACTTTCGGAAATATACACGTTGACCTTGGTCTGCAATACACTGCTGTACTTAAACGTACTGCCAAGGAAGAAATAGCGCTTACACTGGGTGCATTTGGTAATACAGAACAAAAACTGAATGCCAGGCAGGATATTATTCGCGAAACCTATGTATACGATGCATCAACAGGGTATGTGCGACTGGATAGTGTTTCTGAGCAGCTGGAAGTAAAAGGTAAAATTATCTATCCCCAGAATATTACAGCAGGTTTTGTACTTGAAAAGAACAGCACTGACCGGTCAAAACCCTCCTGGCTTATTGGGGTTGATGTGGTACAGCAGAAATGGGGCGATTATCGTTTTTATGGTGAAAAGGATCCCACCCTGCGCAATAAAAAAGAGATTCGTGTAGGTGGCCAGATCAGGCCTGTATTTAAGAACAATTATTTCAGCAATGTTACCTACCGTGCCGGCTTCTTTGTAGGCACCGATTATATACAGGTAGATAAAAAACTGCCCCTGTTTGGTGTTACTGCCGGTTTTGATCTGCCCGTACGCAAATTTTCCCGCCAGGCTATGTACCAGGAAACCAAGGTTAATATCTCGCTGGAGTATATACGCCGTGGCAATAACGACAATTTGCTTAAAGAAAACATGTTCCGCATCTCGGCAGGTTTTGCATTAAGCGATCTGTGGTATATCAAACGTAAGTTTGACTAATAGCTTTATTGCCGGCTATCGGGTAACTTGCGTATACGCATGAAAAAACAACAGCCTTTCTACCGGATGATATTTCGTAGTCTGCTGCCTGTACTGGCAGGCAGTGTGCTGCTGTATTCCTGCGAGAACTCGCAGGCCGAAATAGATGCCTATACCAAACGGGTACAAATGCAGGAGGTGGCTCAAGATGTGGAAAGCTACCTGAGTCAGGCAGGAAAAATGAAAGCGAGACTCAAAGCACCGCTTATGTATCGCGTGATGAGCGACTCGCAATACCTGGAGTTTCCCAACTCACTGCATGTGGATTTTTATGACGACAGCACACGTGTTGAAACCTGGCTCGACAGTAAGTATGGGAAATACTTCGAAAATCTTGACAAAGTATACCTGCGCGACAGCGTGGTGATCGTTACAGTAAAAGGCGATACACTTCGCTGCCATGACTTGTGGTGGGATCAGAATAAAGCTATTTTTTATACAGACAGTGTAGCCACTTACCGCTCGCCGGGAAATAACATCAGTGGTGGGCGTGGTATGGAAGCGACCCAGGATCTGAAAACAGTCACATTCCGGTCGCCGCTGGGTGATATGGTCGTCTCTTCCTCTGGTTTTGCAGAAGCACCCTGATCATTTACTTTTTCATTACGCTTATTAACAACAAACCCGGCCTATTTAAGACCGGGGCTGCTGTATTGCATTGAGAGCTAACCATTGGTGTTTTTCCTAAACAGTTTGCTGGCTCAAATTGGTGAGGTTCTTCACAAGGATATAATGAATTCAAACGGGACGCTTACCTGAGATGTCAGTCATACAATTGTCATCTGCCATCGCGATCAAAAATAGGGTGGGCATTTTATCTACACCAGCGCATTATTGGTCGATTCGGGCGATAATGAATTTACGGACCTGTCGGGGCATCTACCAAGGGATTGAACAACTGTATTGCTGCATTTCCTATCTTCAGTTATAAATAAGGATACTATGTTGTTGAAAGACAAAACCGTTTTCATTACAGGCGCCAGCAGGGGCATTGGCAAGGCTATTGGATTGCGCCTCGCCCGGGAGGGAGCTAATGTGGTGATTGCCGCCAAATCAGTGGAAGAAAATCCCCGTTTGGGTGGAACCATCTATTCTGCAGCAGCCGAAATGGAGGCCGCCGGCGGGCACGGCCTGGGCATTCAATGCGATATCCGATTTGAAGAACAGATAGAAGCAGCCGTTCAAAAAACCGTAGAGCATTTTGGTGGTATAGATATCCTGGTCAACAATGCTTCGGCTATTTCGCTCACACCAACGGAGCAAACAGAAGCCAAACGGTTTGATCTGATGCACTCTATAAATGTGCGGGGAACTTTCCTGGTAACCAAACACTGCATTCCTCATTTGAAAAAATCATCAAACGCACATATTCTTACGCTGTCGCCCCCCATATCGCTTCAGCCCAAATGGCTGGGCGGGCATGTGGCCTATACGCTCACTAAATACAGTATGAGTATGATGGCGCTTGGCTGGGCAGCAGAATTTAAACCGTTTAATATAGCCTCCAATGCGCTGTGGCCCAGAACCACTATCGATACGGCAGCGGTACGCAATCTGCTGGGCGGTGAAGCGCTGGCCCGGATGAGCCGCAAACCGGAAATTCTGGCCGATGCGGCATTTTATATTTTTTCCCAGCCGGCTAATGCCTATTCCGGAAACTGTTTTATAGATGAGCAGGTACTGGCCGCTGCAGGCATTACAGATCTGAGTACCTATGCGGCCGTGCCAGGTGCCCAGCTTTATACCGATCTGTTTGTGGACTAACGACTTAATTAAACAAAAAGGCCATTCCTCCGGAGGGAATGGCCTTTTTTATTTATAAAAAACCTTAACCTGAATTGATTAACTCCTTGAATTTAAGGAGTTTTTTTGAATGTTGCAACAGCAATTGGTCAAAGTTCTCTACGGTCTGTTTATTTTATGATATATATCAAACCCAAACGACTGTCCTTTACTGGGCAGATTGTTGTGTTTTTTCGGGCCTCATCTGGGGAAACAGCAATACGTCCTGAATAGAAGGCTGATTGGTAAGCAGCATACAAAGCCGGTCAATACCAATACCGATACCAGCCGTGGGCGGCATGCCATATTCCAGCGCGCGTAAAAAGTCGTTGTCAATAAACATGGCTTCATCATCGCCCCGCTCCATCAGTTTTACCTGGTCTTCAAAACGCTCCCGCTGATCTACCGGATCATTCAGCTCACTATATGCATTGGCAATTTCTTTACCATTGATCATGAGTTCGAAACGTTCTACCAGTCCCTGCTTTTCGCGGTGTTTCTTGGTAAGCGGACTCATCTCAACAGGGTAATCGATAATGAAAGTGGGTTGGATGTAATGCTTCTCGCATTTAGCGCCGAATATCTCATCGATCAGTTTCCCTTTGCCCATGCTGTCTTCAACAGAAATATGCAGCTGGCGGCATACAGAGCGTAATTGCTCTTCATTCATACGGCTTACATCAAAACCGGTATGCTCCTGAATAGCATCGTAGATGCTGATACGTTTGAAAGGCGCTTTAAAGCTGATCACCTTATCACCTACCTGCACATCTGTACCACCTGTGACACTGGAGGCTACTCGTTCCAGCATTTCCTCCGTTGTATTCATCATCCACAGATAGTCTTTATAGGCTACATAAAACTCAAGGATCGTGAATTCGGGATTGTGGGTCCGGTCCATACCTTCGTTGCGGAAATTGCGGCTGAATTCATATACCCAGTCAAAACCGCCTACGATCAGACGTTTCAGATACAGTTCATTGGCAATACGCAGGTAGAAAGGAACATCCAGTGCATTATGGTGTGTAATAAAGGGGCGGGCAGCAGCGCCTCCGGGAATACTTTGCAGTACCGGCGTATCTACTTCCAGGGCACCGGCCTGGTTGAGATAATCGCGAATGGAGTTGATCATGCGGCTCCGTTTTTCAAAAGTTTCTTTTACGGATGGATTAATGATCAGGTCTGCATAACGCTGACGGTAGCGGAACTCAGGATCGGTAACAGCATCGAAAGTCTGGCCGTCAGCTTCCTTTACAATCGGAAGCGGACGCAGCGATTTGCTGAGCAGGGTTAGTTCTTTAACGTGTACAGAAGTCTCTCCTGTTTTAGTAATAAAAGCGTATCCTTTTATGCCAATGATATCGCCAATGTCGATCAGCTTTTTCCAGACAATATCATACAGCGATTTGTCTTCGCCGGGGCAAATATCATCTCTGCGGATGTAAAGCTGAATTTTTCCATGGCTATCCTGGATAACGGCAAAGTTGGCTTTGCCCATATCCCGTACGCTCATGATACGGCCGGCCAGGCATACATCGGCAAACTGCTCTTTTGTTTCTTCATTGAATTTTTCTTTGATCTCAGCTGAATTGCTGTTGACAGGAAAAAGGGGAGCCGGATAGGGCTCAATACCCATCATGATCAGTTCGTGCAGTTTCTCGCGACGCAATTGTTCCTGCTCGGAAAGGTGTACCATACTCATGTTTACGCTTTTCAAAAAGTCGGGCAAAGGTACTGGTTTCGGGAGAGCAGTCCAAAGGAGAGGCAGCCTCATTCTGAGTGCTTTTCAGAATGTCCTGCACGGGTTTACCGCAAAAACTGCCGGTTCTTTTGTTAAATTTATCCCTAAGTGCACACTATTTGAGCAAAACCGGCGTCATATGACGGTAGCCTGCAGCGAACAGGTCCGTAACTTTAAGCCTCCTAAAATCAATTACGTATGATGAAAACTTTCCTTACTGCCTCTATCCTTTCCCTGCTTATTATTCCTGCTACCATACAGGCGCAGATAAAGCTGCCGAAGATATTGTCGAAAAACAGCGGTTCCGGTGTTTCCGAGGCCGAGGCTGGTCAGGGTATTAAAGAAGCACTTACCCAGGGTGTGACGAATGCTGTACTGAATCTTAATAAAACGGATGGTTTTTTTGGCAACCAGTTATATAAAATGCTGCTTCCCCCGGATGCTCAAAAAATTGAGACCACCCTGCGCAAAGTGGGCATGGGAAGCCAGGTAGATAAGGCGGTACTTGCTATTAACCGTGGAGCAGAAGAGGCTGTGGGATTTGCCAAGCCTATTTTTGTGGACGCTATTAAAGAGATCACCATACAGGATGCCCTGAAGCTGGTAAGCGGCGGCAAGGATGCCGCCACCCAATACTTCAAACAAAAGACTACAGAAAAGCTGATTGCCGCCTTTACACCTTCTGTGAAAACAAGTCTTGATAACGTAGGGGCTACAAAATATTACGATGATATTGTAAATGCCTATAATGGCCTGCCTACAACACTTAAAAAAGTGAATCCTGATCTTACTTCATTTGTAGTGGGTAAAGCAGTGGATGCGCTGTTTGATCAGGTAGCGAAGGAAGAGGCCAATATACGCGCCAATCCACTGGCTCGTACTTCTGATATTCTCAAAAAAGTATTTGGCGGCAAATAATGTTGTTGCTGAAAACAAAAGGGGCAGGAGCCGGATCTGCTGTATGGTGATTCGGCCCCTGCCCCACTTTTTTATATGTTCTTACACTCCGGCCAGTAACACCTGCCAGGCTTCTTTTACTTTTTCCTGTGCAAGCAGGCGGCTTGCATACCGGTGCAGTTCTTTTTCCATTTCATCGGGAGTAAGACTGTAATACTGGATGATCTGTCGCAGATGGTCGTCATCAAAGCCTGCATCTACCACCGGCAGCTCGCTTACATTAGCCAGTTGCCCCAGTTCATTGCCCGACAGAATACTGCTGTAACGGATAGAAGGTGGCAGACCATCGAAACCAATACCCAGTTGAGTATTGGGCTTTTCTACCTGGAAAAGGCTTTGTTCTGAGACTACACAATACCAGTCGCCACCCAGCCGGGCTACATGACGAATCTTGCGCTGATCGAGTTTGCCCTGCTCATCTACCAGCTCATCGGCAATATGCATGCGCAGAACTTCGCAGATTACGAGATTGCCGGCTCCACCCTCCTGCCCCAATGATTTTACTTCGTTGACCCGGCACTCCAGTTTTATCTGGCTTTCTTTCACCATCGGAGGTTTTACCAGAGTGGCGGGCTCGGGAGTGAACCCCGCCTTGATAAATTCATTTACTCCTTTGGCATACTCGCAACTGGCCAGCGATGTCTGGCGCACCATGTTGTAGGTAACAATATTAATCACCACTTCGGGCACTTCCAGCACGTTGCCGAGTGTATGTTTGGTTGTGTTGTCGCGTACCCGCCGGGCAGGACTGAATATAACAATCGGCGGATTGGACGAAAACATGTTGAAGAAACTGAAGGGGCTGAGGTTTACCTGCCCGTCTTTGTCGATAGTAGAGGCAAAACAAATAGGCCTGGGGGCAATTACATGCTGCAGGTAATATTGTTTTTGCGGAGCAGATAACTCGTGCAGATCGATGATCATGTTAATCGGATTGAGCGGATCAGCTTTTTTTACGTTTCAGAATACTCCAGTCTGTATCTTCTGCCTGGATGGTATTTTCCAGCCGGCCAAGCTGATCGATTTCCATGGTAACGACATCATTTGGCTGCAACCATTGCTCCTGGTAATTGGGATCATTCAGTTTGCCGGTACCGTTTAATTCCAGGAAGCAACCAGTACCGACCGTGCCGCTGCCAATCACGTCGCCGGGATAGAGGTCTACTCCGTAGGAAGCCCGCTCAATGATTTCGGCGAAGGTCCAGTCCATATCGGCTACATTGCCATCGCTCACCTGCACACCATTTACATGACAGGTCATCCGCAAATTCCATGTTTTGCCCACATGATTTTCTTTGGTGGGTACTTCAAACGGAGCCAGTTCATCGAGTGTTACCAGCCATGGACCAATTACCGTAGAAAAATCTTTTCCTTTGGCGGGACCAAGGTTGAGAAGCATTTCTTCCATCTGCAATCTTCTTGCGCTCATGTCGTTCATGATCATGAGACCGCCGATATATTCATCTGCTTCTTCGGCTTTGATGTTGCGTCCCTGTTTGCAGATAACGATTGCCACTTCCAGCTCAAAATCGAGTTTTTCAAAATGATCAGGCATGCAGCGGATAGGGCCAGGGCCCTGAATGCTGTGATGATTGGTAAAATAAAAAATGGGATACTGGTCAAATTCGGGTATCATCTCTACCTTACGGTTGCGTCGTGCGGCCGCCACATGCTGACGAAAAGCATAGCCATCTCTGCAACTGGTAGGGAAAGGAACGGGGGCCAGCAGGGTTACTTCGCTAATGGGAATGCCACGGTTGCTGCTACGGGTGCCTTCACGCAGCAATAGTTCGCCGGCCTGTACAATTGGCAGCGATTCTTCCCAGTAGTTGAGCAGCATGCTCATGTTGTTGGGCAGATCGGGATGCAAAATGTCGAGGGCATAAATGGTATCATTTATAATTACGCCTACATGTTCGCGTTCGTCATGGAGATAAGAAACCAGTTTCATAGTTTGATGCTTAAGAAGCCGCTAAGTTAGGGAGCTTGTTTGTAACTTAACAGCATGAGAAAATGGTTCCTGATAGCCTTTCTTCCACTGCTTGCCTTTTTACCAGGTCCGGAAAGCAACCGATGGATACGGATTAATCAATTAGGTTATACCATGGCCGGATCCAAGGTGGCCATTTGGTGCAGCAAAGAGCCGGTTGAGCTATCGCGCTGGCAACTGATAGATGCCCGTACACGTAAGATAGCCACATCGGGTATGGCGGGCAGCGCTTATGGGGCTTATGGGCCTTTTGCGTCTACATACCGCCTTGACTTTTCGCGGTTCAATAAGCCGGGCAGATACTACCTGCAGGCAGGAGGTGCCCGCTCACCCGAATTTAATATCAGCGATACAGTGTATAATGGGACGGCTGATTTTTGTCTCCGGTATATGCGTCAGCAACGTACAGGATTCAATCCGTTTTTGAAAGACAGTTGTCATACCCACGATGGTTATGTACTGTATGGCCAGCAGGCAGGTATTGCCGATAGTAGCTATGTGGATGTGGTAGGCGGCTGGCACGATGCCAGCGACTATCTGCAGTACAGTACCACCTCTGCCAATGCCACCTATCACCTTCTTATGGCCTACCGCGATTTTCCGGGTGTATTTACAGATCAGCACCTGGCCAATGGACTGGCAGGGGGCAATGGCCAGCCCGATGTACTGGACGAAGCACGCTGGGGCCTGCAGTGGTTGATGAAGATGAATCCTGCACCCGGACAACTATTTAACCAGATAGGTGACGACCGCGATCATATCAATATGCGTATACCGCGACAGGACACCCAATATGGCAGGGGCATGCAACGCCCGGTTTATTTTGTAAGCGGCGAACCGCAGCAGCGCGGAAAGTTTATGAACAATACAACGGGTACTTCTTCGACCGCAGCCAAATTTTCGAGTGTCTATGCACTTGCTCATACCTTATATGAAACGGACCCGCTCTTCAGACGCACAGACAAAGCAAAGGGATATTATGATCGCGCATTGAACGCCTATTATTTTGCACAGCGTAAGCCGGGAGTTACGCAAACAGCTTCTGTCAAGTCGCCCTATATCTATGCAGAAGACAACTGGGTAGATGATATGGAGCTGGCCGCTGCCGCTATGCATAAGATGCTGCGCGTGACATCAGGGGCTGGTGACAACAGTTATTACTTAAACGATGCGCTGGAATATGCCGCCAGAGAACCTGTTACTCCCTGGCTGGGGCAGGACACAGCTAAACATTACCAATGGTATCCGTTTATTAACCTGGGGCATTATGAACTGTTGAAGCTGCTTGACAAGCGATATGCAGATGCCGGCAGGATTAATGTAAAAAACGCGGAAGAAAAACAGGCAACTGTTTTAGCCTATTACAGGAAAGGAATTGAGGCCGTTTGGGAAAAAGCAAAAAGTAATGCTTTCCTGCGCGGAGTTCCCTTTATCTGGTGCAGCAACAACCTTACGGTAGCTTTTGCGATGCAATGCCGCTGGTACCGGCAGCTGACGGGTGATACAAGTTTTTTGCAGCTGGAGCAGGCTTGTATCGACTGGTTATTTGGCTGCAATCCGTGGGGTACCAGCATGGTATACGGGTTGCCTTCGTGGGGCGATACCCCGGTAGATCCGCACTCGGCATTTACACATCTGGGAAAATATCCGATCGACGGGGGTCTGGTAGATGGCCCTGTGTACACCAGCATTTATAAAAACCTGATCGGAATTCAGCTGAACGATCCCGATGAATATGCCGCCTTCCAAAGTGATCTGGCTGTTTATCACGACGATTATGGTGACTATAGTACCAATGAGCCTACTATGGATGGAACGGCTTCGCTTATCTACCTGCTTGCGTCTATGCAGGCCGAAGCCTCCGGCTCGCTGACGAGTGCCCTGCCTGCATTGCCTTTTCTGAAAGAAAAGGGTGCTATTGTGCGCGGCGACACCGCACAGAAGCAACTGGCAATTGTATTTACCGGTGATGAGTTTGGCGATGGATTAGTGAGCGTGCAGAGGACATTGAAAAAATACCAGACCAGGGCCTCTTTTTTTCTGACCGGCCGTTTTTACAGAAACCCGAATTTTATTCCGGGTATACGGACTTTAAAAAAAGATGGTCATTACCTGGGCGCACACAGCAATGATCATTTATTGTATTGTGACTGGAAGAACAGGGATAGCCTGTTAATCAATCGCAGCCAGTTTGATAATGATCTGGATGCAAACTATGCGGCTATGTCTGAGCTGGGCATTGAGCGGCAATCGGCCAGCCTGTTTCTGCCTCCTTATGAATGGTACAACGACAGCATTGCTGCCTGGACCCATGAGCAGGGATTGCAGCTGATCAATTATACGCCAGGTACCAGGAGTCATGCCGATTATACCTGGCCCGGACTGGCGGGGTACCGTAGCAATGAGGAGATATATCAGTCCATAGTACAATATGAAAAAAGCAGGCCCGCAGGGCTTAATGGCTTTATTTTATTACTCCATGTGGGTGTTGATGCCCGCCGCCAGCCTCCGTTTTACGGGGAATTGCCCCGCCTGCTGAATTATCTGAAAGGCAGGGGCTACCGTCTGAAGCGGGTAGATGAATTATTAACAACAACATCACGTACCTGATACTGGTCAGGCACGCGTCAAACTCACCGGCCTTTATTATCTTTGTGCCATGCAATTTGATAAAATTCATAATAAGGGACAGGCCCGACTTTTTAAGAACGATTACCTGGAGATGCTAACCAAAACGCATCCGCTTGTAATCTGGGGTATGTACATACCGGTGATTGTATACATGCTCTATTACAGTAATGCACGCCTGGGTTTTTCGGCGCTTACTGTAACCCTGATTTTTTTGGGGGGTATGTTTTTCTGGAGCCTTTTTGAATACTTTGCTCACCGTTTTCTTTTTCACTGGGTAGCGGAAAGTGAGCGTGCCAAAAAGTTTGTGTATACACTTCATGGCAATCACCACCATTATCCGCGCGATAAACAGCGGTTATTTATGCCCCCGGTGCCCAGCATTATCATTGCTTCAGCATTGTTTGGTATTATGTATCTGCTGATGCGCCAGTATGCATTTATGTTTTTTCCCGGCTTCATTCTAGGATACCTGATGTATGGCACTATGCACTACGCTATCCACGCATGGAATCCACCTTTTAAATGGATGAAACCACTGTGGCGCAACCACCATCTGCATCATTATAAAAATGAACACAATGGTTTTGGCGTGAGCTCTACTATCTGGGATCATGTATTTGGAACCATGTTTGATCTCAAGAAAGAAAAAGAAGATAAGGAAAAGGTGAGAGAACTGATGTTTGACAAGAATAAGTAAACTTACCATCTCTCATTCTCATCAATATTATCATCCCGGCGGAACTCCTGCCGGGTTTTTATTTTCTGCCATTGCCGTTCGATAATAAGATTGGCTATAAGTGTGGCCGCATCTGTATCAGGATTGCTCTGCAACATATACCGCAGCCGGGCTTCACTTACATCGATGCGGTAAAGAATGCCCAGCAGTCTGTCAAAATCATGTTGCAGCATATGATTGATATGTGCAACCAGCTCTTCATAGAGCTTTTTAAAATCTGTTGGCTCCAGCAACAACTCCCTGGCAGCGGATATCAACGCCTCTTGCCGATCCATAATCGCTTTTTTGAAGTGTAAAGCTAATCAGAATCGGCAAAGCGAGACGTTACATGAGGCCGGAAAAATAAAACTAAATTTTTAGTTAAAGAAACATTTTTTTCTACGATTGTTTCGTATCCTTGTTGAAATAATAGCCAAAGTAGCAGCCATGAGAAAACTTACAGTACTTTCTTTTCTTTTTTTTAGTTCTTTAATGACGGCCATAGCACAGAAGGGTCAGGTATCAGGTTCTTTGACTGACAGCACGGGTAAAAAATCAATTGCCTATGCCACCATCACTGTATTTCAGGCAACAGATACCAGTATTGTTACCTATCGCTTAAGCGATGATCAGGGCCGGTTTAAAGTGCCCGGTCTGCCAATGGATCGTGTTTTGCGGGTGGTTATTACTGCAACAGGTTATGAAGTGTGGAGAAAGGAGTTTACGTTGCACACAGATTCTGCGCAACTCGATCTGGGCAAGGTACGGATGAATATACAGCTAAAAGAGCTTGATGAAGTACTGGTTATAGCCGAGCGGCCGCCGGTTGTATTCCGTAAAGACACCATTGAGTTTAATGCCAATGCTTTTAAAACGCTTCCTTCTGCCCTTGTAGAAGACCTATTGCGCAAGTTTCCCGGCGTAGAGGTTGATGCAGATGGTAATATCACCGTCAATGGCCGTAAAGCAAACCGCATGCTGGTAGACAGTAAGGAGTTTTTCGGAACTGATCCCAAAGTAGCTTCACGCAATCTGCCGGCTAATATTATCGACAAGGTCCAAATCACGGATGATAAAGAACAGATGGATCGTAATCCTGATCTTCCCCTGTCTGAAACGGGCGTAGTGATTAATCTCAAACTTAAAAAGAGTATCAAGAAAGGTCTGTTTGGCAAGCTGTACGGTGGTACAGGCACCGATAGTCGTTATGAAACCGGTGGTATTCTTAATATGTTTCGTGATACGCTGCAAGTGAGTCTTCTTGGCTTTACGAATAATATAAACCGTACGGCCTTCAGTATCGATGATGTGATGCGGATAGGAGGCTTTAGCCGTATGGGCATCAATAGCATGAGCATAAGCACTGATGGCGGTTTTTCGTTTAACGATATAAATTTTGGCGGAATGGGTCAGGGCATCAGCAAAGCATTGGGTGCCGGGGTAAATGCGAATACGGTCTTCAAAGGCGGCTCAACCATGAGTCTTCAATATTTTTTTGGGCAGAACAATAATCGTGTAGGCCAGAAAACCAATATCGATCAGTTCTTTGGTGATACAACCCTTAATATATTTACCAATGCAACAGGTACCACACGAGACAATTCACATCGTATAGCGGGATCGCTGAAATGGATCATCGACTCGCTGAGTGACCTTACATTCCGGCCTTCATTAGTACTGACAGACTCCCGCAGTGATCGTACTCAAACTTCTGTATCCGGATCCAATTTTGAGCCTCAGCTCAATGAAAGTGGCAATAGACAACGGGCTAAAACAGACGGCATTTCATATTCGCAGGAATTGGGGTATAGCCGCCGCTTCAAAAAGAAAGGGCGTACACTTTTCGCCAACTTTAATCTTAACCTTGCCAGTAATGATGGTAATCAGTATAATGATGCCGAGAATATTTTTTATAAAATACCCAGTACCACTTTACTTAACCAACTTCGTAACCAGGACCAGGTAACCAACAGCGGCAGGCTTTTTATCAGTTACGCCGAACCGCTTAGTAAAGTACTAACGCTGAATATTTATGAGTCGGTTGAAATGTTTAAAAATAAAGAAGCGATCACTACGTACGATTTTGACACCCAGACAGGAGATTACACGACCGTCAACCAGGATTTTACCAACAGCATTGACCGCAGCGGCATACGTACGTACACCACTGTAGGGCTCAATGCCAGGATCAAACAATTCTCCATTACGCCGCAACTGAGCTTCAGGGTACTGAATATCCGTAACCGCTTCATGAAAAACAATCCGATCGATCAAAACTTTGTTAACATCTTCCCCTTGCTGGTTATACGTTTTCGCAGTTTAAACCTCAACTACGGCATGCAGTTGAGCGAACCCAATGCTACCGATCTGCAACCGGTTACCAATAATACCAACCCACTATATATAACCCTGGGTAATCCTGCTCTTAAACCGGCTATTTCACATAATTTCAGTATCGGCTCTTTCAAATACATTGTAAAAAGCGGACTTAACTATAATATCAATTTCAATGGCATGGTGCAGCGAAATTCGATTGTGCGCGGACGGCTCATTGACGAAAACGGCGTACAGACTTCTCTTCCTGTCAATGTAAATGGCGTATGGCGTGCCACATTCTCTACCAGTGTGCGAAAGCAATATAAATTCAGCCAGCTATGGAAATTTTCACTTGGGGTCAACACTTATACAACATTAAGTAATACACAGCTGATTCTGAACAATCGTCAGACTGCTGTACGTAACTGGAACGTGAATCCAGGAATAAACTGGTCGTTTAACTGGGCTGATAAAGTTGAGCTTAATCAGCGCTACAGCCCTTCGTGGACGAAGAATACCTACGAAGACAAACTCTATACCGGCGTATCTGTATGGCGCCATACGGCTTCCACCGAGTTTGTGGTACGTTTGCCCAAACACTGGGTATGGGAAAGTACAATCAACTATGTGTATAACCCACAAGTGGCGCCAGGGCTTCAAAAATCGGTATGGTTATGGAATGCGGGGGTGAATTATCTCTTCCTCAAAGATGATCGTGGCCAGGTGAAGTTGTCTGTATACGACCTGCTTGATCAGAATACGAGTATCTTCCGGACAGTACGGGAGAATTATGTGCAGGACCAGGAGACGGTTATTCTGCAACGCTACTTCCTGCTTACGTTTACCTATAATATCAGAAACTTCGGAGCTAAAGTAGGTGGAAGTAACAGGTTGTTGATGTTCTAACAGGTATACAATAAGTATAAAGAGATTAAAGCGTATAAAGAGTTTAAAGGGTAAAATATGCCCCCTGGTTACACTCCTTTATACGCTTTAAACTCTTTATACCCTTTATACCAGGGTTCTAATGTTTCTCCGACACGCCCATTGCGAATAGGGCAAAGTCATATTTTACCGGATCGCTTTTATCAAATTTGCGGAGCGCATTTGTGAGTTCAATTGCCGCAGCCCAGTCGGTTTGTGGTCGTTTGAGCAATTGTAATCCCCGGGCTACCCGTGCTACATGCAGGTCAATTGGGCAGATGAGTTGTGAAGGATCAATATCCGTCCATAGCCCAAAATCAACGCCCCGGTCATCGCGCCGAACCATCCAGCGCAAAAACATATTCAACCGCTTGCAGGTAGAGCCGCGTGCCGGTGTGGCAATATGCTTGCGTGTGCGCTCAGGAGCATCTTCCAGCGAAAAGAAATAATGGTGAAAACCGGTCAGCATTTCTTCTACAGAACTGCCATGGCGTGTAAATGCCGACTGCAGGCTTTCTTCCTGCTGGTAATGATGATGAAGAAACTGCACAAAGTAAAGCAGGTCGGTGGGATTGAACGTACGGTGTTTGAACTGAAGAAGACGACGCAGCTGCTGAGGCGTATGCTGCAGGCAAAACTGGTATGGCTCATTATCCATGAGCATCATCAGTTCCCGCGACTTCTGAATGATAGTAGTGCGGTTGCCCCACGCAAAAATGGCGGCAAAGAAACCGGCAATTTCAATATCCTGCATCCGGGTAAACAGATGTGGTACGCAGATGGGATCGCTTTTAATAAAAAAAGGTTGATTATAGGCATCAACCTTTTTATCGAGAAATTTTTTAAGAGATGCAGCCGTCATGCTGCAAAAATACATAATGCATCATAGTACTCTGTCGCCCCGAATCACGCGCAGCAGAATGGCAACAATGGCGAGTATGAGTAAAATATGGATGAGGCCTCCCGCAGAGAATACAAAAAAACCAAGCAACCAACCTATGATCAGAATAAGTGCAATCAGATAAAGCATAGTTCGTCATTTTTGGGTCATGCAAAAGGGTTATCAATAACTATTTTGCATATACGGTGCCAAAAACCGAATGAATCTTACAAATGCTTTACGACCAGCTATTTATATTTACTCCATCTTTCATATCGGGGAAATAATGCCTCACCGCTGTTATTAACTATGCAATGGCCGTCTGCAGATCGGCAATGAGATCATCGGCATCTTCAATACCCACGCTCAGACGAATCAATGAATCAGTAAGTCCATTTCGTAATCTTTCCTCACGTGGAATACTGGCATGTGTCATAGATGCGGGGTGATTGATGAGAGACTCTACTCCACCCAGACTTTCGGCGAGTGAAAAAAGATGTGTAGAAGAAAGGACACGCCGGGCCTCTTCCTGGCTGTCGTTCTTTAACTCGAAGCTGATCATGCCGCCAAAATCGCGCATTTGTCTGCTGGCTACAGCATAGCCGGGATGATCTTCAAAGCCTGGCCAGTATACACGCGCCACTTTGGGGTGTTGACGCAACCAGTGAGCTACCTTACGACCGTTTTCGCTATGCTGACGCATACGTACGCCGAGGGTTTTTATACCGCGTAATACAAGGAAACAGTCCATTGGACCGGGTACTGCACCGCAGCTTTTCTGAATAAAATAAAGCTGTTCGCGCAGCGCTGCATCATTCATGATCAATGCACCCTGTATCACATCGCTGTGGCCGCCGAGGTATTTGGTGGCAGAATGCATGACAATATCTGCACCGAGATCAAGCGGATTTTGCAGATAAGGTGAGGCAAAAGTGTTGTCGACGCATAACCATGCTCCCGCATTGTGGGCAATAGTAGCCACTGCTGCAATATCCGTGATATTCATTAGCGGATTGGTGGGCGTTTCGAGCCAGATGAGACGGGTGGCAGGCGTAATGGCCTTGCTTATATTTTCCGGATTTGTTGTATCGACATAGATAAAACGGATTCCAAACTTTTCAAATACTTTGGTAAACAGACGGTAGGTACCGCCATACATATCAGAAGCGGCTATTACTTCATCACCTGGATTAAGCAGTTTAATAACGGCATCGGTAGCGGCGACACCACTGCTGAAAGCCAGCCCATAACGACCATTTTCAATGACAGCCAGGGCTTCTTCCAGCGCCTTGCGGGTGGGGTTCTGGCTACGCGCATATTCGAAACCTTTATTTACACCAGGCGCTTCCTGCACATAAGTGGAAGTCTGGAAGATTGGAGTCATAATAGCACCGGTAGATGGGTCGGGTTCGGCACCGGCATGTATCAATTTTGTTGCAAGCTTCATAATAAGCTGGATTAAATTGGTTAAGTCCTGATAAGTTGCAAAGATGAGGAATAATACAGAAAGCCCGCAAAGCAGGCTTTCTGTATTATTATTTTTCTTATTTGATTATAAAAGAGAGTCGACCAGTTTTTTCAACTCCTGGTATCGCTCATGCCGGCCTTCTGGCTTGATGCTCATGCAAAGCAAGATGGCGCAATAACCTTTTTCCTTATCTACCCAGGGAAAACTGCCAAACAACCCGGGGCTGCTCACAGTGCGGCTGCCCTCTGTACCATTTTCCATTACCCATTCACCCAGTGCATAGCCGATGGTAAGCCCCGCTTCAGCAGGTGAATACGCAATACGCACCTGATCTGTAACCAGATTTTTTTGCATTTCGGCCACGCTGGCAGCACTTAGTATCTGTTTTCCGTTGAACTGTCCCTTATTGAGAATCATGATTAGGAAATTCATATAGTCGCTGGCTGTACTGCTGGCGCCACCGGCGGGAAGGGCCACGGCTTTGTTGCCAAAATCTGACCGTTTCATATTTAATGGCTTTGCCAGCCGATCGGCAAATAATTGCTCAAAACTTTTACCGCTTATTTTTTCTATTACAGCACCGGCAATCTGTAATCCCACATTGCTATAGCGGAATACAGTACCTGGTGCACCCTCTACCGGCAATTCCGCTATTTGTTTAATAGCCTCATCCATACTGCTGATGTTTTTCATCTGCTGCAGACTTTCTTTAAGCTCGGGTGCTTTTATGCCGGTAAGATGCGACAGGCATTGCCTGATGGTGATCTGACCTTTTCCGTGCTGGCTTAATGCCGGCAGATAACGCCCAACAGTATCGGAAAGCTGTAGCTTTCCTTCGTCTACAAATGTCATTACCAGTGCAGCGCTTAACCATTTGCTGCAACTGGCAATTGGTAGCTTACTGTCGGGTGTAAAATCGTCGAGGTTCACTTCTTTTTTTTGACGGCGGGCCATCCAGCGCCCTGCCATCTTCTGACGGCGGGTGAGTGCATTTTCTGCATTGGAGTACACCAGTTTATCATTTTTATAAATGAGCAGCACAGCGCGTCCTCCCATCTGAGGCGTCTCGCGTTCGAGCCATTGATCAAGCGGAGCAAAATGATCCTGTGACACAGCAGATAAAAGGGAAAAAGAAAGAAGCGTGATAAGCAGTATTTGTTTCATATGTTAAGAAGTAGTGAAGTTGGACGAGCTGGGGAGAGAAAGGTTTAAAAGTATAAAGGTATAAAGTGTTTAAAGGGTATAAAGAGTTTAAAGAACTGTCCACCACTCCGACCGTTCATCCAGCAATCAGTTTCTTTAACATAGCCTTAATGACTTATTAAGGCTGAGTTCATTCACGCTTTGGATGTTTGCATGGTGGGTTTCGGCGGACAAAAACAGGCTTCGGCAGATTTTAGTGTTTTTTATATACTACGCAAACGTCTCTACGTTCCGCCAGTGATGGATAATTGCTTGCCCTCCGCCCGGGATCCGGATAATTTAGTGTCAGTTTATTTATTTAACGCAAAAACATTCGCCATGAAAAAATTACTCATTATTGCAGCAGTAATCAGTACGCTCAGTGCAGCGGCCACCAATACACCCGAAGCAGTGACTGATCGTGTATTAAAAGCTTTTAAAGAAACATTCCGTGAAGCCAGAGATATTACCTGGCACAATTACCCGGAATATTTCCAGGCCAATTTCAAGCAGGCCGAAGTACAGATACGAGCCCAGTTTTCGGATGATGGTACATTGCTCAAAACCATCCGCTATTATGGAGAAGAGCAATTGCTTCCCAATGTGGTGGCCAGGCTGAAGAAAAGATATGCAGGAAAAGAAATCTACGGTGTTACCGAAACGTCTTCTAACGACGATGTAAATTTTGTAATCAATCTGCGTGATGAAGATCATTATTATATCGTAACATCTGATGTGTTTGGTAACCTTCAGCAAACTGATAAGTTCAAACGGGCCGATAAATAATATCCGTTCCGAAATATTTAAATCGCCGGAGTCTTTATTTGAGAAGCAATATCTATCCAGGTATTGCTTTTTCTTTTACAGGCATGCCGATGCAGCGAGATAACGCCAGTCGCGCGTGAGCGGAGAGTAAGCCGTACTGGCTTCGATGGGGCGGGTAAGAATACTTTGTTGCAGTATTTTATGATCCACGAGTTTTTGGCGGGCATCCCGTATCAGCTGTTGCATACCGGGATGAAGCATCCATTGCAGTTGTGGTGGTTCAAAACCGGTTTTATCTTTTCGCCAGGTGATAGCTGTGGGTAGTTGCTGATCCATCGATTGTCTTAATATCCACTTGGTCCATCCCTGCCTGATTTTGAAGTGAGCAGGCAGGCTAAATACAAAACTGACGAGCTCATGGCTCAGAAACGGAAGACGTGCTTCGCGCCCGTGTGCCATGGCATTTCTGTCGGCATACCGGAGCAGTTCATCCAGTCCATGTGTAGACGTATTGAAATGCAAAACACCGTTGAGGCTATGGATTTCCGGGGTAGTGTAGTAGGCTTCTTTGCTTTGCAGACGTATAAAGTCGCGGTGCAGATCGGGCTGCTGCAATGCATGCACGAGATATTGCCGCTCCAGTATGACGGATGCGAGGTCAGGAAAAAGAGCTGCCATTACATTTTTGAAACCGAATTTTTCCGTGATACCCAGCTTGTGTGCATAGATAATTTCCTTGCTGCGCAAGAGGCGTCGTTTTATAAATAATTCCTGCCAGTACCATTTATAATATTTATGATAGCCAGCCAGTATTTCATCGGCGCCCTGCCCATCGAGTAATACTTTTACCTGGTTTTCGGCAGCCAGTTTAAATACCATGTATTGGGCAAAAGCACTGGCAGAGCCTACCGGTTCTTCCTGATGGTGCATAAACATCTGCCAGTGCTCCGGCAGGTCGGCATCACTGAGTACAGAAATATGATGTGGCAGTTGCCGGGGAGTGGTGATGAGGCGGGCATAAGAAAGTTCGTCTTTTTCATATCCCGGAAAATGGGCCGTAAAACAATGCAGTGGATTATTGGGCTGCAGATCATGAATGCGTGTAGCAATAGCAGAGCTATCCAGACCTCCGCTCAGGGAGCAGCCTACTGTGACATCGCTGCGCAGGCGTCTTTTTACTGAAGCATCCAGCAGTGACCTGAATTTTTCGATGGCTTCTGTATCGGTCATGCGGAGGTTTTGTTCATCGGGGTCTATCTCATAGTATTTTTCTATACTGAAGTAGCCATCAGCAGCATTGAAATAGAGACGCGATGCAGGGGGTAATTTTTGAACCTGCTCAAAGAACGTTTCCTGCGGGTCGGCCGGATTGCCTGTATAACCAATGGTAATAAAGTTGAAAAGCATTTTGAGATTGGCTGTCCGCGGCAGGCCTGCCGCCCATAATGCTTTTATTTCGGAAGCGAAAAGTAACGTATCATTCTGTTTCCAGAAGAAGAATGGTTTTTCGCCAAAGCGGTCTCGGGCAGCGAAGAGCTCCTGTTCTTCCTCATCCCAGATGGCAAAGGCAAACATGCCATCGAAGTAATCCACACATTCATCCTGCCAGTAATCGTAAGCTGCCAGGATTACTTCTGTGTCTGTCTGTGTATGAAACCGGTAACCTTCGTTTTGTAACTGCTTGCGAAGTTCGATGTAATTGTAGATTTCTCCATTGTGCACGATGCTGTAACGGGCACCGGTCTGCGGATTGTGAAAATGCATGGGCTGGTCGCCGGCAGCGGTGAGATCAAGTATGGCCAGCCGCCGGTGTCCCAACAGGGCTGTGCAGGAATCATTTTGCCAGATTCCTTTTCCATCCGGACCCCGGTGGGCCAGTGCAGCGGTCATTCGCTCCAGCGTATCTGAGCCGTGTTTAGGCCCGCTCTGTATGATGCCCGCTATGCCGCACATAGTGTAAATATCCTAATTTATCGGGGTATAAGATCAGTATAAAAAGTATAAAAGGTATAAAGCGTTTAAAGAGTGTTCTTAACCCTTTATACGCTTTATACCCTTTAGCCCCTTTATACTATTTGAATTGTATGGGCAATTTTGCTACAACATCATCCCATGCCATCACCAGATCGGCTCCGGTATCTGTTTTTTCAAAAAGCATGGTGAAGTATTCCAGTGGCGGGTTGTTGTGCGTAACAGGAATAACAAAACGCTGTACATCCTTTGTGCTGTCCTGTTTAAGCCCCCAGGTATCGATATTGGTATTGAGCGCAATCGTCCATGTATGTGGTTTGGGAATACAGTAGATGATATAACGGCCGGCTGCAATCCGTTTATCCTGGATGGTTACAGGTTTAAAAAAAGTGATTTCGGTTGATTCATTGGCTCCCAGTCGCCAGGGTTCATCATATTTAAGGATGCTGAGAAAACGACGGCGGGAAAGGTGAGGCCGACTGTAAATGACACGTGCCACGGGCTGTTCTATTACTTTGCCATTTGCCATCTTAAGCTTGGGGTAATCGGTAGGGAAATAGCTCATGTCCATAGGCGACATGTCGGTATTGATATAATACGGGTAATTTTCCTGGGTTGCTGCAGCGGGCAGCGTGTCCGTTTTGCCGGATGAAACGGGGGGAATAGTAGCCGGCTTTTTTTCCTGGCCATCCTGGCAGGAAAGAAGACCGGTCAGCAGCAAGAGTAATGAAAATAGACGCAACAGGTTCATGAGGTTGGCGATTAAGGTTGAATGGGAACAGCCACTTTTATATTTTCCCATGCAATAATAAGATTAAAATTCTCTCTGTTTTTTTCAAATGTCATGCAGAGCATTTCGGCGGTTTCGGCCAGTGTCTCTACCGGCACCTCTACCCGCACCACGTCTTTAGCCTGGTTATATTTGAAACTACCCCAGATATCGGTTTCTTTATTGATAATAATGGTCCAGAATTTTTCTTTTACAATAGCATAAAGGGTATAGCGGCCTTTGGGAATTTTCTTACCTGCTATGGTCACTGGCTTGTAAAATTCCAGCTCGGTGGCTTCATTGGCACCCAGGCGCCACAGTTTGCCATATTCAACCAGGTTACCAAAAATGGGGCGACCCTCTCTTTTGGGGCGGCTGTAAATAATCCGTGCAACGGGCGGTTCCGGCGTCTTGTTCTGGATCTTAAGGAGCGGATAATTTACCGGATAGTAGCTGACATCCAATGGCGATTTATCTGCATCGGGCAGCGAAGTCTGGGCAAAACTGTTTATACTGAGCAACAGACTCAGACAGGCAAGAAAGACTTGTTGTGCAAATTTCATGTGCGCAAAATTATAGGATACAAAACTGAACCAGCCGCCGCTGGTCATTATAAATCTTGTAAAAGGCGTTCATACTCCCCACGGGCAAAGAGCAGCACGTCTTTCCAGAACTGACGATAGCAACTCTCTAAAAGTTGGTAATGCTTTTCAAAAAGCTCCCTGGCTGCCTCACTGCTATCGATATAGGCGGCCCTGCGAACAAGGCCTCCAAAGCTATTGTAAATGCCCTGGTGCGACTGATAATGGTACAACCAGTTTTGTTCTTTCATATAGGGAAACATGCGGGCAAAAGGTTCAGGAAACCATTGCTGCTGTTGTTCCAGTTGCTGATATACCTCATGGCTAAAGGTCAGTAATCCGCCGGGTGTAAAAGCTGTTTTATCCAGTGCCAGAAAATGGTCGTACACCACATCTACAAATGCGCCACTGTATAAACGGTAAGCGGGTCTGAATATTTCGCTGGCCTGTCTTGTGGCCGGATGCTCGTCTGTAAAGGTGTCGATAGACCGGTGCAGCATTATGCCTGCCTGTATGGGCAAAGGGTACAGTAGTTTTTTCTTTCCTTTAACAAAATCACTGATCATATTGCCCAGTAGGATCTGGGGATGACGGAAAGATAAACGGGCGTGGGCCAGATAATTCATCAGTGTAGATTAATTGAGTATTCGTTAAGGGTCGGTACTCTAATTTACTACAATAATGGTGACCTGTCAGTTGCCGGCAAATGTTACAATGGCTGTTATTAAGCTGGCTGGCAGCGGCAGAGATGGGTCGGTATAGGCTTTACTATTGGCGGCCCGATCATTTTCCCTGACAATTTTTAATACATGATTCATATCATCGATCAGCAGCAGCTTTGCAGTATGGTTGGCAGCATATAGCGCCTCCGCATCAGCCTGTGTTACCTGCAGATCTTTTGTACCCTGTATAATAAGAGCGGGACAGGATAGATCGCCGATGAGTGCAGCAGGATCAAGAGGCAGCCATGATTGCATGTATGGTTGCACTACAGGAGCAAGCAGATTGAGCAGTGCCGGGTTTACTTTCTTTACCCGCAGACCATTCTCCAGCGAGTCAAGTGCCAGGGCAAACTCCTGAAAAAGTTTATCCGAAAACTGTGATTTTGTCTGCTCTTTCAGCAATATGCCTGCCTTGCGGCCTGCACCAGCCAGGCTGATAAATCCATCTGCTTTCACTTTATTGGCGATTAGCAAACCAATCAATGAACCTTCGCTATGACCGGCTATGAGAATACGTTTGTATCCTTTTTGACGCAGGAAATTAAAAAGTATCTCCGCATCGGCGGCTATATCCCCGATGGTCATAGCAAACACGCTGGTATTATCGGTGAGTTTGCTTTTACCCACCCCACGTTTATCGTAGCGCAGGCTGGCGATGCCATGAGCAGCCAGGCTGTCGGCCAGTTGCAGTAAGGAGTTATTACCGCCTGGCAGAAGCGGCGTATTGCCATTGCGATCGGTAGGACCTGAACCGGCAATGAGCAGGATAGCTGTCTTTTTGGTGTCATTGAGGGGTGTTACCAGGCTTCCTGAGAGGGTTACTCCGCTGGCTATCTGGGTAATTTCTTCTTCAGAATAGGGCCTGGCAGTACTGATTGGCGATGCAACCGATTCATTGTTAAGGCTTTTGCTCAATGTTAGCGGTATTTTCACCATCTGAATAAAATAGCCCTGTACAAGAGTGTCATTGATCAGGCTGCCTTCATAGCTCATTCGCATAGAATTGATTTTCATACGAATAGTTGAGCCGTTGACGATCACAGAATCCAGGGCAATGCCATATCCGCCCTGATCGGGACTATCCATGGTGGCCAGCCACCGGCCATTGGGTTCATTTTTTATATGAAATACGATACGCAGGCTTTGTCCTGCCTGGATGGTACCCGACCAGGTACCGGCAAAGCTGCTTGTTTGAGCGGGCAGTGTGTATTGAAATACAATGAATAAGGCTAAGAACAAAGATTGAATTTTCATACAGGAGACTTAAGGTTGGGGTGTATTCTTTTGTTTTTGCCGGTAAAGCATATAGGAATATGCCATGGGTATGAATGTGATTATCATAGTTATGGATATAAAAACGATAAGCACTACTCTGGATGGAAGCAGAAATGCCAGTAAAAGTATGAGAATGCCCCCGGCAAACCAGAGCTTGCCAGCCAGCCGATGGGTTTCTTTCCAGTTTTCTTCATCGTGGAGGGTCCAGGGAAGGCGCATGCCGGCAAAATAATTCGGTTTGAGGTTGAACATATAATTGCCCAGGATACACCAAAAGGCGCCCATTCCAGCCACTAAAAAGTTTGCATTCAACGAGATAGAGCCGCTTTGGCTACTATGAATAATAAAAAAGCTGATGAATGAAAGCAGCAGCGTGATGGCAAAGCCCAGCTTTTTCAGCCTTGTTTTATTCTCCGGAGCCGACTTTTTGGGATCTATTTTATAGATAAGCGGGAAAAAAAGGTACATAGCGGCAGCCATGAGTGTGAGAATGATCACCATGGTCAGGAGCTCTGTTTTACTTCCAAAACGGTCAGGATTACCCTGAAAATCAAAGTGCATGGGCACTTTGTCGGGTAGATTGTTCCAACTGTTGATAAGGTAAGCTCCCGGAGCCAGAACGGCTACCCATGCTGTAAGATTCAATAGTCTTTTCATGTCATCGCTTTTTAGAGCTGAACTGCATCAGCCATTTCATGATCTCATCTACTACGGTTGTATTCAATGAGTAATAGATGTATTGTCCTTCTTTTTCAGCGCTAACCAGTTTGGCCTGTTTTAATATATCGAGGTGATGTGAAATGCTGGGCCAGGACATATTAAAGCGTTCGGCAATTTCGCCAGCGGTCATATCTCTTTCCCGCAACAGCTCCAGTATTTCGCGCCGGGTACCGTCATTCAACGCTTTGAAAATGCTGTTCATTCCACAGTTTATTCGTTAAATATTTAGACAAATATCTAAATAAAAAAATATTTTATCAAATCAAATCTGTATCAATTGCGGAATTACTGCTTATAAGTGGTCGAAAAAAAGGGATGTGCGGTTAATGTAAGATAACAGCTGTTAACGCTGTTTAACACCCGTTTCCATTAATCCCAATTTGCTTGTGCAGAGGTGTAACCTGGGATACTTTTGTGTCGTCATACTTACCAAATGACAATTTTTAAAAAATAACCCTAACAAAAAAATACTTCGAGTTATGAAAAAGATGATCCTTACACTGGCAATCGCAATCAGCAGCCTTGCTTCATTTGCAGCCGGAGAAGAAACAACAGTAAATGCTACTATTCAGAATGCATTCAACAAAGAATTTGCCGGTGCTACCGATGTAGCATGGACAACGGGCAAAAACAGTTACAAAGCTTCTTTTGTAATGAACAGTCAGCGACTGACTGCTTATTACACTAAAGATGGAGAACTGATGGGTATTACCCGCAACCTGAGTTCACTTGATCTGCCGCTGAATCTGCAGACAGGTCTTAAGAAAAATTATAACAGCTACTGGATTTCTGATCTGTTTGAAGTATCAAACAATGATGGCAGCAGCTACTACATTACACTTGAAAAAGCCGATGAAAGCATTGTACTCGAATCAAGCAATGGCAGCAAGTGGACTGTATACAAAAAAATAACAAAAGCATAAGCAGTTAGTTTTGGTGTGTGGTAAAAACAAGCCCCGTACTTCTGCTTTCGGAGACGGGGTTTTGTTTTAATAAATCGGAAACAGCCACACTTTTATTTATACTAATCATTTCATCATTAACCTTAACCTTTTCTATGAAGAAGATTTTCATCCTGCTGCCACTGATGCTGGCAGCGACAATCATGGGGTTTGCCGCCGAGCCGGTCCCCGCCAGTGATCCTGCTGTACAATCATTTTCCCGTCAGTTTGCCGGAGCACAGAATGTGAGCTGGTCAAATGGAGAAGACGGTTTGCAACGGGTCACTTTTGTATGGGCAGGCCATCGTGCGCAAGCCTATTTTTCGGCCGCGGGCGAATTTCTGGGAGCCATGCGTGGTTTGTTTTATCAGCAATTGCCGCTTTCCGTGATTCGTGCTGTTGACAAACGTTACAGCAACCCCGTAGTACTGGAAGCACGTGAGATAAGCAATCAGGAGGGTACGTCCTATTCGCTGCTGATCGAGTATCGTTCCAAAAAGATGCGTGTGAAGTTGAATGGTGATGGAGGCTTTGAATTGGCCGAACGCGTAAAATAACCGTCTTACAAAAAGCCATGAAAATGGGCCGTCCTCGGTAGGGGCGGCCTTTTTATTTAATGGTGATCTGATGGTGGTGAGGGGAAGGGAATAGGGTAAAATTGTAATTTTGCGCTCTTACCCGCATTGTCCCCCGCCTGATTGGGGTCTGAAGGCGGAAGATTAAATCAATCAGACATGAACAAAGGTCCCATTTCGAAGTTTATCGAACATCATTACCGCCATTTTAATGCAGCTGCACTGGTAGATGCTGCAAAGGGTTATGAGCAGCATTTGCTGGAAGGTGGTAAAATGATGATCACACTTGCCGGTGCTATGAGCACGGGTGAGCTGGGTATTTCGCTGGCCGAAATGATCCGCCAGGGTAAGGTGGATATTATCAGCTGTACAGGTGCTAACCTTGAAGAAGATGTAATGAACCTGGTGGCGCATTCACATTATAAACGTATTCCCAACTATCGCGATCTGACTCCTCAGGAAGAATGGGATCTGCTGGAAAATCACTACAACCGCGTTACCGATACCTGCATTCCCGAAGAAGAGGCTTTTCGCCGGCTGCAGAAACACCTGGTGAAACAATGGAATGAAGCAGAAGCAAAAGGAGAACGTTATTTTCCGCACGAATTTCTGTATAAGGTAGTGCTCAGCGGCGACCTGAAACAGTATTATGAGATCGATCCCAAAGACAGCTGGATCGTTGCAGCTGCAGAAAAAAATATTCCTATTGTGGTGCCAGGCTGGGAAGACAGTACTACCGGCAACATCTTTGCCAGCTACGTAATAAAGGGTGAACTGAAAGCATCGACAGTAAAAAATGGTATTGAGTACATGGTATGGCTGGCCGACTGGTACCGTCAGAACTCGGCAGGAAAAGGAGTGGGCTTCTTCCAGATCGGTGGTGGCATTGCCGGCGATTTCCCCATCTGTGTAGTACCTATGATGTACCAGGACCTGGAATGGCATGATGTGCCTTTCTGGAGTTATTTCTGCCAGATCAGCGACTCTACTACTTCATATGGTTCTTACTCCGGAGCTGTGCCCAACGAAAAGATCACCTGGGGCAAACTGGATATCAATACACCCAAATTCATCGTGGAAAGTGATGCTACCATAGTGGCACCGTTGATTTTTGCGTGGGTGTTGGGTTGGTAAGACGGGTATAAAGCGTTTAAAAAGTTTAAAGGGTTTAAAGAGGAACATTCACTCTTTAAACCCTTTAAACTTTTTATACCTTTTTGCTTCTTAGAATCCTTTTGGCTTTTCGAGCGTCAGGTCTCTTTTCAGCATATCATTGCGGTTGGCCATTTCCCAGGCGGTATAGAATACCAGCTGGCCGCGTTTGGCCATGAGAGGATAGTTGATCTTGTCGGGGGTATCTGTAGGACGGTGGTAGTCTGCATGCACACCGTTGAAATAGAAGATTACAGGCACGCCTTTTTCTGCAAAATTGTAGTGGTCGCTACGATAGTAGAAACGGTTTTTATCGTTGGGATCGTTGTATTTACGATCGAGTTTCATTTTCACATTTTGCTTGTTTACCTGGTCGGTGATAGTAGCCAGGTCTGTGCTCAGCTTGTCATCGCCGATAATGTATACGTAGTTGGTAGAGTCTTTGTCTTTGAGGTACTCTTCACCAATACGGCCCACCATGTCGATATTGAGGTCAACAGTGGTTTTCTCGAGGGGGAACAGGGGGTGGTTGGCGTAGTAAGCAGAACCCCACAGGCCTTTTTCTTCACCACTTACTGTCATGAATACGATGGTGCGGCGTGGGCCTTTGCCTTCTGCTTTGGCTTTAGCGAATGCTTCGGCCATTTCCAGTACGGTAGTAGTACCGCTGCCATCATCATCTGCACCGTAGAAAATTGTGGTGTCGTTGCGTTTACCTACGTGATCATAGTGTGAGGTAAGCAATACGTATTCATCTTTTTTATCAGTGCCTTCGAGTACACCTACTACGTTGGAGGCATAGGCTACCTTGCTGGTTTTGCTGAAGCCCAGTTCGATTTCGGCATTGTAGATTTTTGACGGAACAGCGGCCGATTTCATTTTTTCGATGATGCCTTTGTTTTCGGCACCCATGATTTTTTCTGCCACACCCTCAGAGATATAGAATGACTGGGGCATGATGGTGGCAGGGTAGCCATTCATGCTATAGTTGGAAGTGCTGTTGAATGTTTTGCGGGGGAAGTTGCCGTACACGACCAAAACGGCGGCAGCGCCTTTGGCCTGTGCATTGCGAATCTTTCCGAAGATGTTGGCAGGAGAGGCAAAGCCGGCTTGTGAAGGTTTGTAACCAGCGGGGCTGCCATCCAGAATCAGAACCAGGCGACCTTTAACATCGAGGTCTTTATAGTCGTCCATAGCACCATCAACAATACCGTAGCCGGCAAAAGCAACCTGAGAAAAACGCAGGTCGGCTGTATGATTGCCGTTGGCATTGGGCTGAAAATCGCGGTTGAGTTCAAAGCTGCTACCATTTACTTTCATTGAAGTGCCGGTAACGCTGTCTTTGTAAAGGGGGTAAGTCTGGCGATAGCTGCCATTGTTGCCAGGCAGCAGGCCCAGTGATTTGAAATGAGCTTCAATGTAATCAGCAGCTTTTTCCAGGCCCGGAGAGGGTGTGTCACGTCCTTCCATTTCCTTGCTTGCAATGATGTACAGGTGCTTTTTCATGTCGGCAGCCGTGATGGTCTTGGCATAAGTGGCAGGATTGGCCTTTTTTTGTGCCGTGGCCACCAGGCAAATGCCCAATGATAGCGGCAGCAATAATCTTCTCATGGTTTGTTTTATTTTAATAAAGGAATATTCCCAAACTTAAGTGAAAAAGCGGGAGAAAAAAGGCTCTTTTGATAAATGGTTACCGGAATCAGGAGCAGGCTATTTTACCTACCCGGCTGGCGTGGCGGCCACCTTCAAACTCAGTAGTCATAAAGGTAGAAACCATACGTTCCGCATCACCTTCGCGTACAAACCGGGCAGGAATACAAATGATATTGGCATCATTGTGCTGGCGGGTGAGTTTGGCAATTTCATCGCCCCAGCAGAGGGCTGCGCGGATGCCCTGATGTTTATTGGCCGTAATAGCCACACCATTGGCAGTGCCGCAGAGCAGGATGCCAAAAGCATAGTTACCGCTTTCTACTGCTGTAGCCACCGGATGGGCATAATCGGGATAATCGACAGAGTCTTTACTGTGTGTACCAAAATCTTCGAATAAAAGACCTTTGCCTTCAAGAAAAGAAATGAGATCTTCTTTGTAGTCAAACCCGGCATGATCGCTGCCGATGGCAATAGGTTTTTGCAGGTCAAAAGGAGAAGTCATAGTTCACTGTTTTCAGCAGTTGCGGCCCTAAAGTTACCGAGAAATAATCATAGGAACACAGGAATAAGTCAGTGCCTTTATATTTTAACGGGGTTTATTAACTCCACTCCTGTACTTCCTGTTCCTTCTGGCGTTTATTAATACGCGAAGCTACCAGTATACTTGCTTCATATAACAGATAGAGCGGGATAGTGACAATCGTAAGACTGAACGGATCTGTAGACGGCGTGATGATGGCCGCGGCAATAATGATAATAACGAAGGCATGGCGGCGGTATTTGCGCAAAAAACTACCGGTTACAAAGCCGATGCGCGCCAGTACCATTACGAGCAATGGCATTTGAAACAACACTCCAATGCCTACAGTAGTATAGATAAGGTTTTCGAGATAGTCGGAGAAAGTGGGCATGATGGTGATCTGCTCACTCAACTTATAATTGAAATAGAAATTAACCATGAAGGGGGTGAGGATAAAATAACCGAAAGCCACACCCATAAAGAAAAGCAGGGATACCCAGAAGATAACCCCCCTGGTATTTTTTCTTTCTTTGGCTGATAAGGCTGGTCGCACAAAGCGCCAGAACTCCCAGAATATATACGGGAAAGCAATGATGAAACCCCCAATAAAGGCCAGGGTAAAGGAGGCGATGAACTGCCCGGTCATGGTGGTCTCCAGAAACTTCGCATCTACCTGTTTAAAACAGAGCACATCGCCAATGCCAATCGTTTTTCCAAACTGGCAAAGCCAGCGGGCCGAAATAAAATCGGCTTTGGTGGGACCAAACAGTACGGTATCCACTACAAAATCGGAGAATATGAAAACAACAATGGCGCATACCAGCACCGCAATTACAGAGCGGACAAGGTGCCAGCGGAGTTCTTCCAGGTGGTCGATAAACGACATTTCCTCTGTGTCACTATTCTTCTTTCTCCGGTTAAAAAAATCGAGCAGGGCCATTGGGTATTACAATAAAGTGGGGCAAATTTAGCTGATTACACGATTATCGCGTGTAGATTTTGGTGAACAGCCCAAACCCTGGCTTATTTCAGCTTTTTGAGCTTTACCGTTTCAATACGGGTATCGCTCACATTAATGATGTCAAATTCATAATCGTCAATAATAATACGTTCTTTCTGGCGGGGAATGGTTTCGTGGAAATTGATGATATAGCCCGAGAGGGTCTCCGATTCGTTTTCGGGAAACTCGAGTCCGTATTTCTGCTCCAGATAGTCAAGTTCGAGCCGTCCGGAGAAGATGTATTCATTTTCTGCCAGCTGTTTCTCTACAAATTTTTCGGTGTCATATTCGTCCTGGATTTCGCCGAAAAGCTCTTCCAGTACGTCTTCCATGGTGATAATGCCGGCAGTGCCGCCAAATTCGTCTACTACCCAGGCAATGCTCTTGCGCTCGCGGCTGAACTTGCTGATCAGATCAGCAGCACTCATACTTTCGGGAACCGCCGGAATGGATAGCAGCACATCCTGCAGGGTTTGAGGCTTCTTAAAGAGGTCTATCTGATGAATATACCCGACAATGTGATCGATATTGTTTTCAAAAACCACCAGTTTGCTTAGCTTGGTTTCTACAAACCGACGGCGCACTTCTTCGAGCGGGGTATTCAGGTTTACGCCAATTATTTCTTTGCGAGGCACCAGGCACTGGCGGATCTTCACTTTTGGAAACTCCTGCGCCTTTTCAAGAAGCTGCGTGTTCTGATCCTGCCGGGATTCAAGGTGATCGCCCTGAAACAGGTTTTTGAGCTCAGCATGACTGAGCGGTTCTTTGTGCTTATCCAGCTTTACATCAAAAATATAATTCAGTACCCAGCCAGACAGCTTAATAAGTGACTCAGCGAGCGGGGCGAAAATCTGGTAGAAAAAATCGATGACAATGCTGAGGCGGGTCAGCAGGGAATTGCTGTGCGCCCTGAAAAAGGCCCGGGGAATGAATTCTGCAAAAATGAGAACAATGACGGTGGCCAGGACGATTTCAACAAAGATGTGCACGAGATCGGAGCCAATATGCCAGTATTTCCAGATTGGCTGCATGACCGAACTTATCTGCAGGCCCAGAAAAGTGAGGAATACCGTAAAACCGATAAGGGTCATACCGATAAAGCTGGTGGGAGTATCTACAAACCTGCCCAGCAGTAAACCGGTACGTGTTCCCTGCTTGCGTTTCAATTCAATATTGAGCCGGTTGGCACTGTAATAGGCCATTTCAATACCGGAAAAAAAACCCATTAGCGAAAGGGTCAGCACAAACCAGATTATGGTACTCCACTCTGCGGTCATAGGGTAAAGATAGCAACTGGAGAGGCAAATTCAAAGGTATAAAGGGTATAAAGAGTTTAAAGGGTTTAAAGAGAAGAGCGTAATACATTTTAAACACTTTATACCCTTTAAACGCTTTATACACATGATAAAAACTCTTTCACAATTTTCTCTGCCCTGCTACACGCTTCTGCAAGATCATCATTTACAATGCAGGTGTCAAAATGATCTTTAAAGGAGATTTCGTAAGAGGCCTTATTGACTCTTGCGGCCAGCGATTCGGGTGTTTCGGTACCTCGTGACTCGAGACGTTTGCGCAGCTCATCTACAGATGGGGGCTCAATAAAGATGGAGAGGGATGTGCCGGGGTATTGCTGCTGTACGTGTATGGCTCCTTTTACATCAATATCGAGGAGCGGACACTGACCTTTATCCCATATGCGCTGCAGTTCGGCTTTCAGTGTGCCGTAATATTTTCCTTCATAAACCATTTCCCATTCCACAAATTCATTTTGCTGGATCTTTTGCTGAAAATCGGCCAGCGTCAGGAAATAATAATCTTCTCCGTGTTTTTCATAAGCACGGGCTGAGCGTGTGGCGGCAGAAATAGAAAAAGCCAGTTGGGGAAGCTGCTGCAGCAGATAACGGGTGATAGAAGTTTTACCGGCACCGGAAGGGGCTGTAATGATAATCACCTTGTTTTGGAATGGTTGCATGTGCAAAGAAAGGAAAAAAAAGTTGACAGATGACAGTGAACAGTTGACAGGAAAGTTTAAGGAGTATAAAGAACCCCTTTAAACTTTTTATACTCTTTAAACCCTCTTTATGTCCGCACCCAGCGCCTGCAATCTTTTGTCGATATACTGATAGCCACGGTCAATTTGTTCGATGTTTTGAATAACGCTTTTCCCTTCCGCACTAAGGGCTGCAATAAGCAGCGATACACCTGCGCGGATGTCGGGGCTGCTCATGGTAATGCCGCGCAACTGCTGTTCGCGCTCAAGTCCTATGACTACGGCGCGGTGAGGATCGCAGAGTATGATCTGTGCGCCCATGTCAATGAGTTTATCTACAAAAAACAGGCGGCTCTCAAACATTTTCTGGTGAATGAGTACACTGCCTTTTGCCTGTATGGCTGTAACCAGTACGATGCTAAGCAGGTCGGGGGTGAATCCGGGCCAGGGGTGGTCATAGATAGTGAGTACGCCGCCATCGAGATAGCGCTGTACTTCATATATATCCTGCGGGGGAATATGTATATCATCGCCCTTCATTTGAAGGTCAATGCCCAGTTGTCTGAATTTTTCGGGAATGATGCCCAGGTGTTCGATACCGGCTCCTTTGATGGTGATATCGCCTTGCGTCATGGCAGCCAGGCCAATGAAAGAGCCTACTTCGATCATGTCTGGCAGCATACGGTGGGTGGTGCCACCCAGGCTCTCTACTCCTTCTATGGTGAGCAGGTTGCTGCCTATACCGCTGATGCGGGCGCCCATACGATTGAGCATTTTACAAAGTTGCTGCAGGTAGGGCTCGCAGGCAGCATTATAAATGACAGTAGTACCGCGCGCCATGCTGGCAGCCATAACCAGATTGGCTGTACCTGTTACAGAAGGTTCATCGAGCAGCAGGTGTGTGCCATGCAGGTTGGGTGCTTCGAGATGAAAGAAGCCATCTTCGGGATGATAATTGAACCGGGCACCCAGGCGCTCAAAGCCAATGATGTGGGTATCGAGCCTGCGCCGTCCGATTTTATCGCCGCCCGGTTTGGGAATAAACGCTTTGCGATAGCGCGACAGCATGGGTCCTGCCAGCATTACAGAGCCACGCAGCCGCCCGCTTTTGTTGCGGTAGGCATCGCTATGCAGGTAGTCAATATCCACATCATCTGCCTGAAAAATGCATGTCTGCCGATCGGGCCGCTCCACTTTTACATTCATTTCCTGCAGCAATTCAATCAGCAGGTTTACATCCAGGATATCCGGAATATTAGAGATGGTTACCTTTTCGGGTGTAAGCAGTACGGCACTTATGATCTGCAGGGCTTCGTTTTTTGCACCCTGGGGAACAATTTCGCCTGCCAGGCGTTTGCCGCCCCGAACCTCAAATGAATGCATGGAATTGACTGATTGATGTGGGTAATAATATCCGGTACAGACCGAATCAGCTGCAAGTTAGTTTTTTGACACATTCGGGAAATGTGCCGGACAGAAAAGGCCGGCATTTTTTTGCCGGCCCTGTATAAATTTTTCTGACAGAAAATCAGTAACGTTTTTTCTTGAAGTTACCTCCACCATTACGGTTCTCGTTTCTGCGGTTATTGCCACCACCATTGCGATGCTGGAATTTGTTGCGTTGTTTACCATAGCCCCCACGCTCCCGCTGATTGTCCTGCTGTGGACGAAATGCTTTAACCTGGGGCGTATTGGTGAAAGTAAGCTGTCCGTTGGTGATAGAGTTCAGTTCGCTCTGGATCGCATCATCATGTACGGTTTCTTTATGCCAGTTGTTATAAGCCAGTTTCATATAATAGGCAATAGCATTGGCAAAGCCGGCTTTTTTATCCGGATTCTCTTCTTTCAGTGCTTTCTGAATAATGTCTTCCAGGTTTTTGCCCAGATGAGAATGGCGGGGATAACGCTTGGGGTAAGGAAGCGGTTTGGGCCTTTCACTAAGCGATTCGCGGGTAGGAATCGGGTAGGGTGATTTTACATCCAGTTTAAAATCAGAGATCAGAAATAAATGATCCCACAGTTTATGACGGAAGTCTTCCACATTTTTTAAATGCGGATTAAGAAAACCCATCAATTCGATCACCGCATAGGCATTACGCTGTCTGCGTTCGGGATCTTCAATAGACAGCAAATGCTCAATCATCTTCTGCACATGACGGCCGTATTCGCGCATGGCCAGTCCATTTCGGGTTGTATTATAGTCCATAAAAAAACAAGTGAACAACAAATGTAGGAAAGTAAGCCCAGTATCAGAAATATGGCCGGGAGATGCCGGCAGGGCAAAAAGAAAGGGGCCCCGAACCAAGGCCCCTTTTACAAGCCACCATCCTCTTCCACCTAAGAGGTCATTTAATTAAAAGTTGGGATACGCTTGACTCCTGGGATCGCTTATCTGTCAGCTTCAACCAATACACACCCGGACTCAATGAGGCTATCTGAATTGGTGCCGTGCCTGCGGCCTGCACCTCCTTCTGCACTAATACCTGCCCCTGCGTATTATAAATTTGGATATTGAACTGTCCTGACACACTATTATCAAATTTGATACCAACAATGCCAGATGACGGGTTGGGAAACAGAGAAAATTTCACCGATGCGGAACTTTCCAGAACCATCTGCTTAATATTACTGTAGCGAACATACCCATTACTATAAACCTGCTTGATTCTGAAGTAAAAACTACCTGTTTCTCCATTCGGCACATCATATAACATTCTGTATACATCTGTGGTACCATTGTTCTTGGGTACCATACCCACCGAAATGAAGTTACGACTATTACGGCTTACTTCCGCTTCATAATGATAATTGGCAAAAGGATCATCATATCCCCACCATTTAAGCTCCGCTTTTGTAGTACCGATTTTATTTACATTAAATGCACTGATATTAAGTGGTAACACTACTGGGGGACAGGTACAATATTCAAAATGAAAATTGACCAGGGCAGAGGTGAGTACCAGTACCGAACTGCTGCCACCGGTCACACTGGCGTTAGCAGATACATTGATATCATAGTTATAGGTTACACTGTCTGAACCGTAAAACTGAGAAATAGTGGTAGAGTCGCTGATAGTACGGCAAAGCTGTGTATTAAGAACAGTATCATGACCCAGGGCTACACGGTCGGGACCGGAGCCCAGTACTCCGTTAGAAGCTGCAAGGTTATAGGGACCATAATTTTTGGTAATGCTGTTTGACAATGGCGAGCCCAGGCCGGGTCCGCTGATCTGGTCATTACGAACATAACTGAAGGTGGCTGTCTGGGGAGAACCCGACAGGTTTTCAATGGCCAGCGTATCTACAACACCTGTAATGGTAATGCAAAGACGTACACAGGTAACCATACCTGAGGTTGGATTAAACTGTGGAAATTTTACGGGTGTGGAAGTGATGCCTGTTCCAAATGCGATGGTGGTGTCAAAGGCTGTGGCGCCTCCGGGATGCCCATCAGGGCATTGCGCGATGCCATTGCTGGCAAAAACGAAGATAAAAGCAAAGGGCAGCGTCCATCGGATCAAGGGGTACAAAGCTTTCATAGGCTACCGGGTTGGATGAATACGGAATATTGGATTACACTTAAAGAAACATAAAGGTAGCTACGTTGCGCCAGTCATACAATTGTAATTATACCTTTTTTAAGGCACCGTATTCCGTGAAAACGATATTGTTTTTATACGATACGGCGTGTGATTTTCTACTGGTAAATAAAGTGAAATCAACGCTGATTTCAGGTTTATTTCCGATGGTTGTAGATCGAAAAAATACAGCGTAAATATTGCGGGCCGGTCTTAGTCAACCGGGCTAAGCTTAACTTTGCAGCGCTTCATGAATATAGTTATCGATATTTCCTGGTTTGCCAGTGGTCAGCAACCTGTACAGAGGGCACAGGTGCAGCTGCTGGAGCAATTGTTGTCTGCGCGTCTGGCCGACCGCTTTATTTTTTTAATACAGCCAGGGCAGCAGGCTGTCGGGGAGCGATTGCCGCGAGCCCTGCTGTTGCCGGTCATTCCAATGGCTCAAGTGGCTGTTGCAGACTGGTATAAGCGGCAATTACCAATAGTGCTGCAGCAACAGGAGGCAGCTGTTTTTATCGGCCGTCCGGGGCGGATTGCCGCTGCAAAAAATGTGATGCAGATCGGTTGGCTCACTGGTGGCCCTCTTCAGTATCCTGATGGCACTACCAGCTGGTGGTCGCGCTGGCAATACCGCCGGCAGTTACCGGATATGCTGCAAAATGCTTCTATTCTGCTGGCGGCCAATGCCTGGCAGGCGGCCAGCTGGTCAGCGGCCTGGCCGGCATTAAGCTCCCGTATCCGCCATCTGCCTCCATTGCCCGCCACAGATATGCTGCAGCTGAGCTTCGATGAGAAGCAACGAATAAGAGACCAGTATAGCGATGGCAAAAACTATTTTCTGGCCCTCGGCCCCTTTGATGCCCATTCAAATATCATAACCCTGCTAAAAGCATTTTCACGCTTCAAAAAGCGTCAGAAAACAGAATGGAAGCTGGTACTGGCGGGTCCTGTTGATGCAGGATATCCACAGTTTTCTGCCAGCCTGGCTACTTATAAATACCGGTCAGACATCTGTCTGCTCGATCAGGCAACCGATGAAGAGCAACAGCAACTGCTGGCCGCCGCCTATGCGCTGATTGTGCCTGCCCAGCAGCAGGTTGAGCATATACGGCTCACGAGGGCGTGGGCCGCCGGCATCCCACAATTGCTGCCCGCAGCGTCCGAAAATGAAATATGGGCAAAAGATGCCGCAGTATATGTGGATATTACGCAACACGAAGCCATAGCCGATCAGCTGATGAGGTTATACAAAGACGAAGATTATTATAACCGTCTGCGCCAGGCTGCCAGCCAGCGAAATCAGGAATACCAGTGGCCGGCTGTGATGCACTGGTTCGACACCCTGTTTACTACCCTCAAAGATCCGCCTCATGGCTCCGGTGGTTAAAGCGGCAATCAGTACCTTTGCACTTCTTTAATCAAACAGAAATATGGCAGAGTCGAACATTATTATTCAGGTAAATACAGACGAAAACCGCGTACCCGATAAGATATCCTGGAAAGCCAGCGATACGACCATCCAGGAAGCGCAGGCTGCAAAAGCTATGATGCTGGCTTTTTGGGATGGCGCAGAAAAAACCGCACTGCGGATTGATTTGTGGACAAAAGAAATGATGGTGGATGAGATGGCAGATTTCTTTTATCAGACACTGATGACAATGGCCGATACCTACGGCCGTGCTACCAACCAACCCGAAATGGTAGCCGATATGAAAAAATTTGCCCATGGTTTTTATGAAAAATTCAGAGAGCAGCAACTGAAGACTAATAAAGCCTGAGCAGTCGTATGAACAGAAAACTATTCTTTATTTCAAAACAGGGACGGATATGAATCTCGAACAAAAAATCATGGCTGAACTGAAAACAGCCATGCTGGCAAAAGATGAAAAAGCATTACGGAGTCTGCGGGCTGTAAAAGCAGCTATCCTGCTGGCCAAAACAGCCGAAGGCGGAAGTGGTGAATTAAAAGAGGAAGAAGAAATAAAGCTGTTGCAGAAGCTGGTAAAACAGCGCAAAGACAGTCTCGATATTTTTATGCAGCAAAACCGTCCAGATCTGGCTCAGAAAGAGCAGGAAGAGCTGGATGTGATTGAAAAGTTCTTACCTAAACAAATGAGCGCCGACGAACTTCGTGAGGCACTGACTGCAATCATTGCACAAACCGGTGCCCAATCGCCAGCTGATCTTGGTAAAGTCATGGGTATGGCTACCAAACAACTGGCCGGTAAAGCTGATGGTAAAGCCATTTCTACCATGGTCAAGGAGATGTTAAATAAATAAACGGGTATACGCAGCGCAGCCGCGCTGCGTTTTACCATGTGAACCATCTTTCCAGCCTATGCTCATTGATCTTCTTTTTGTAATACTGCTTGTACTGGCAGTAATCAAAGGTTTTCAGCGCGGACTTATTGTAGGTATCTTTTCATTTGTTGCCATACTGGTGGGCCTGGCTGCAGCCATCAAACTTTCGGCGGTGGTGGCTGGCTATATCGGCGAGTCTGTACGCATTTCTGATCAATGGCTGCCGGTTATTTCATTTGCCGTTGTTTTTATTGCTGTTGTATTGCTGGTACGCTTGGGAGCCAACCTGCTCGAAAAAACAGTGGAGATCGGTATGCTGGGCTGGCTCAATCGCCTGGGGGGTATTCTGCTTTATGCAGCCCTGTTTACCATTGTATACAGTGTGTTGTTGTTTTATGCAACAGAACTGCAGCTGCTTTCGCCGGCAGCTACTGAACGTTCTGTTACATACTCCTACATTCAGCCATGGGGTCCGCGGGTGGTAGGTAGTTTTGGTACCGTGCTTCCATTTTTCAGGGATATGTTTGATGATCTTAGCAGCTTCTTCGATGGAGTAGCCGAAAAACTTTAATCAATGTATTTCCCTTTTTATCTCTAATCCTCCTTCTTTTACCTCCTTCCTTTCATCTTCTCCGATACTGTAACTAAAAAACCTGCGTACGGCCATCTCACTTTTTGAGTCCACCCTCTTCCTTTTACCTTATCCCTTTCACCTTCTTCGATCAGTTTCTCCGGTGCTGCGGTTTAAAAAATCTGCGTACGGCCATCTTACTTTTTGCGCCTACCCTCTTCCTTTTACCTTATCACTTTCACCTTCTTCGATCAGTTTCTCCGGTGCTATGACTTAAAAAAACCTGCGTACGACCATCTCACTTTTTAAGTCCACCCTCTTCCTTTTACCTTATCCCTTTCACCTTCTTCGATCAGTTTCTCCGGTGCTGTGACTTAAAAAAACCTGCGTACGGCCATCTCACTTTTTAAGTCCACCTTCTTCCTTTTACCTCCTTCCTTTCACCTTCTCTTTATTTGGTATGTTCAACCCGATCGCCTATTTTCGTATAGTCTACAATAATGGTAGACTATAATTTTTCCCGTATGCAATTGAATTACCTGGGTCTGGCGGTGCCTTTTTTTATTTTCTTTATTGCGCTGGAGTATTACTATTCGCGCCGTAAAGGAAAAAACTTTTACCAGTATGCCGAGTCGGTTGCCAATCTGAATGTAGGCATTGCAGAGCGCCTGCTCGATGTATTTACCACCGGGCTTTTCTTTTTTGTATTTGATTACCTACATAAAAACTGGGCCCTGTTTGATATTAAAGTCAACTGGTGGACCTGGCTGTTGTTGTTTCTGGCAACAGACCTGGTATGGTACTGGTATCACCGGCTGGCGCATGAGATCAATGCCTTCTGGGCGGTGCATGTAGTGCATCACCAGAGTGAAGATTTCAACTATACGGTATCGGCTCGTATTACAGTGTTTCAGGCACTGGTTCGTTCTATGTTCTGGTCGGTGCTGCCCTTAATAGGATTTCCGGCTGTGATGATCAGTACCTTGTTGCTGATACACGGATTATATCCGTTTTTTATTCATACACAGGCTTTGGGGAAATGGGGATGGCTGGAGAAAATACTGGTCACACCCACGCATCATGGCATTCACCATGCTTCCAATCCGGAATACCTGGATAAAAACTATGGCGATGTACTGATCATTTGGGATAAGCTGTTTGGCACATTTGCAGAGGAGCGCAGGGATGTGAAGATTGTGTACGGACTTACCAAACCCCTGGGAAGTCATAGTTTTCTCTGGCAGCATTTTCATTTTATACTGGAGATTTATTTAAACTTCAAACATGCCCGCGGCTTCAGGGCCAGGTGGAAAGTATTATTTGGGAAGCCCGATGACCTCGACCCGCGTTACCGGTCGGTACTGGAGCGGCATTTACTGAATCTGGCTCCGGGTAAATCGCCTCAGCCTACGACGGCTATCAGGCAATACGTGACGGGACAGACTATTTTTTCGCTCAGCCTGTTGTTTGTGACCATACTTTTTGAGCATCATCTATCCCGAATGCAGCTGGTTTTATTTTCATTGTTTATTGTGATCAGTCTCATCAACAGCGGCGCCATCCTTGATCAGCGGCGCTGGATTTTTTACCTCGAATATGCGCGGATGGTACTGGTGATACTGGCTATTGGCTTATTTTATCCGAACAGCTGGACGATATCTGTGCTGCTGGCCGTTGTGGTTTTGATAACCTGGTATTTCAGACCCATTAAACGGTATTATTTTCAGCTGCTTTATGCCGGTTCGGGGCATTGAACAGGCGGGGCTTTTCCTGCTATTTCTGAATGGGCTTCAGGCTGTTATATTTATATCAACAAGTAAAGACTTAGCTTTGTGGCGTGAATATTTGCAGCAAAACGACTATTTTAGCAAAAATTAATAGAGCCGGGGAAAATGACTTACGAGATTAAACAGGATAACAAGTTCAGATTCATTGAAGAAGGAGAGGGAGAACCGCTCGTGCTCCTGCATGGCCTGTTTGGTGCGCTGAGTAATTTTGCCTCGCTCATTGAGTACTTCAAGCACCACAACAAAGTGGTGGTACCCATGCTGCCCCTGCTGGAAATGGATATCCTTCATACCTCTGTAGGCGGGCTGGCCAAATTTGTCCACAAGTTTATTGAAACAAGAGGTTACCAGAATGTGCATTTGCTGGGTAATTCCCTTGGCGGACATGTGGGTCTGGTATACGTACTCAAAAATCAGCCTGACTGTATCAAATCAATCATTTTAACTGGCAGCTCCGGTTTATTTGAGAACGGCATGGGGGATTCTTACCCTAAACGGGGAGATTATGAATATATCCGCAAAAAGACCGAACTCACCTTCTACAATCCGGCAATGGCTACCAAAGAGCTGGTAGATGAGGTGTTCGGAATTACCAATAACAGGCTGAAAGTCATTAAGATAATTGCTTTGGCCAAGAGTGCCATACGCAATAATCTGGGCGAGGAACTCAATCAGATCAAACAACCAACGTTATTGATCTGGGGAAATGACGACACCATTACGCCGCCATTTGTAGCCAAGGAGTTTAACAGGCTGATCCCCAATAGTGAGCTTCATTTTATTGATAAATGCGGTCATGCTCCCATGATGGAAGTGCCGGATGAATTCAATATGATCCTTCACAAATTTTTGAAAAAACTCAGTGAGCCTGCAACAGTTGCATGATCATTGAGGTCTTAGTACTGAATCAATTAACAGCCGCTGTCCCATGTTAACCGGAGAACTACACGCTCAGACTATCCCGTATTTGCATCTGAACGATAAGGTGGAGGACGCCCTCCGGCTTATGAACGACAATCAGGTGGCGCATCTGCCTGTGGTAGAAGATGGAAAACTGCTGGGTGTGCTGAGTGAGGATAACCTGCTGGAGGCAGATAATGAAGAAGCGGCGCTGAGTCTGTTACAACCTCTATTTGTACAGGCTGCTGTAAAAAATACAGAACACTTTCTGAAGGCCCTGCAGATAGCGGGCGACAATAACCTCAGCCTGGTTCCCATCACCGATGACGAAAACTATATTCAGGGTGTAATAGCGTATGGAGATATGCTGCGTTATGCTGGTGATTTTATGAGTCTGCATGAGCCGGGAGGGTTGATTGTGCTGGAAGTGGATACTAATCAGTACTCCTTTAATGAGATCAGCAAACTCGTGGAAACCAACGATGCGCAGATTACTCAATTGAATACATCCAATAATGCGGAGACCGGTAAAATGCAGGTAACAATCCGTATCAATAAACCGGAGATATCTGATGTAGTGGCCACTTTTCAGCGGTATGAATATAATGTCAGGTATTATTTGGGCGAAGAGCTATATACCAACGAGCTGCGGGACAATTATGATAACCTGATGAACTATCTTAAAGTATGATCTTTGAGACACCAGGCCGCCACAATTATAAAATCCAATATATTTAGAAGATATTGTAGCCCGTGGATGCGGAGGTTTAAGAAATATATGGTTTGGCTCCTGTCAGCGCTTGCCTGCAGTCATTGTCCATTTGCGCAGCAAACGGGCAAAAAGGATTCTTTGAATACAAGCCAGCCCATTTCCAAAGATAACTACACAGTGCCGGCGCAGGAGCGCCCGTTTATTGTCCGTCATATAGTCATTGAGGGAAATAAGAAGACACGCGAGAATATCATTCTGCGTGAACTTTTTTTCAAAACAGGTGATCAGCTGTTATTGCAGGACCTGGTACGCCGCTTTGAAATATCGCGGCAGCAGCTGATGAATACCACTCTTTTTCATGAAGCCATCGTAGCACTTAAAAGTTTTGAAGGGTACAATGTAGATATCATTGTACAGGTGCGTGAGCGCTGGTATATTTTCCCCGTTCCGTATTTCAAACCAGCAGACCGCAACCTCAATCAGTGGCTGGTAGAGCAAAACGCCAGCCTGAAGCGGGTAAACTATGGCATGAAGCTGCTTTACAACAATACCACAGGCCGCAATGACAAACTGAGACTGTGGTGGATAATGGGCTATACCCGGCAGCTGGCATTTAGTTATGAGCGCCCGTTCATTGATAAAAAAATGAAATGGGGTTTAAACGTATCGCTGGCCGTTGGCAAGAACAGGGAGGTGAATTATAATACGGTTGATGATAAGCAGGTTTTTCTGAAAGAGGATCGTTACCTGCGCAATTTTATAACAGCATCGGCTGAAGCAGTCTACCGCAAAGCTATCAGAACCAGGCACCGGTTTGGAATTGGCTATGGAATGGAAGAGATTGCTGATACTGTAGCAGTGCTTAATCCGCATTTTTTTCCTGCTGCCCGTACACGTATTACTTATCCGGAAATTTATTACGGTCTTTCCTATTATGATCTGGATTACATTCCCTATCCTACCAAAGGATATGCACTGGAGGTGATGCTCAATAAAAAAGGCATTAGTAAGGCTATGAACCTCTGGCAGCTTTCGGCAAAGGCTTCGGCAAACTGGCCTACCGGCAAACGATCTTTTTTCAGTCTAAACGGATACGGTATAATCAAGCTGCCATTCAACCAGCCCTATTATAACAGGAAGCTGCTGGGCTATTCGGATATTTTTATGCAGGGATACGAATATTATGTAATAGACGGAATGGCCGGAGGTTATCTGAAAGCAGCGTTTACCCGCAAAATCCTTAAAACAAGTGTGCGTATTCCCGGCACACGCAAGATTGCTCCGCGTCTTATTCCTTTTAATATTTATGGCCGCATTTATGGCAATGCCGGTTACATTTATAATAAATATCCGGGAGAGAATTTCTTATCCAACCGTATACTGGTTTCTTCCGGATTCGGCATAGACATTACAACTATCTATGACTTCACACTGAAGCTGGAGTGGTCGTTTAACCAGTTAGGGCAAAACGGGTTATTTTTACACAGAAAGACAATTTTCTGAGTCGTAACTTGATCCGTGTTTCAAATCAGGCACTGTAAATGAAAGCAGCAATCTACAGCAGGGTGATGGAATCTGGCCAGCAGGAAAGCCTGCAGGTTTTTTTTGATGAGCTGGGTCACAGAAAAATAGCACCAATCATTCATGCAGACTATTATCAGCAGATAAAAGATATCATCCGGCTGCCAGACAGCACGCAGACATTTGCGGGTTTCGCAGACCTGAGTCCCGATGTGGAATTTCTCATCAGCCTGGGCGGTGATGGTACCTTGCTGGACACGGTAACACTGGCTCGTGATAAGCCGATCTACGTGATGGGTATCAACTTTGGCCGTCTCGGTTTTCTGGCCAGCATTGGTAAAGAAGCCGTAAAAGAAGCCGTGCAGTCGCTGGCCAATCGTTCTTTTCTGGTAGATAAGCGTACGCTGATACATCTGGATGCCGATCTGCCTTTATTCGGCGATGTGCCTTATGCGCTCAATGAGTTAACTATTCATAAGCGGGATACGGCCAGTATGATTAAGATACATACCTATCTTAATGGCGAATTTCTGAATACTTACTGGGCCGATGGCTTAATAGTGGCTACGCCTACCGGGTCTACGGGTTACTCTCTCAGTTGTGGCGGGCCAATTGTATTTCCTGAATCGGGCAGCTTTGTCATTACACCTGTGGCCCCGCATAATCTCAATGTACGCCCCATTATTGTACCCGACGACAACGTAATTTCTTTTGAGGTAGAGAGCCGTTCGGAACAGATTATCTGTGCCATGGACTCGCGGCGCGAGATTGTGGGGAAAAATGTATCACTGGCCGTAAGAAAGGAGAATTTCTCTATTAACCTGCTGCGGCTGAGCGAAAATAATTTTCTGCAAACGCTTCATACCAAGCTCACCTGGGGACTGGATAAACGAAATTAACAGGTCCCGATAAAAGAAAATGCCTATTTTCCCGTTTTAATTACTCAGGATATCTTTTGGACGGTTATGGTAAAAAAGTTTTCTCTAAGCACCCTGATAATTATCTGTTTACTGGCCACTGGCAACCGTGCTGCTGCACAGGACGCCATTGTACAGGAAGGGGAATTTGGCGTGGGTGTGGGTGCTGCCCATTATTTTGGTGATTTAAACACCCGAGGTCAACTCAACCGGCCCAAACTGGCGGCCACGGTCTTTTTCCGCAAAAATTTCAGCAATTATGTGTCGGGCCGAATCGGTGCATCTTTTGCAAGGCTTGGCTACTCAGACGTTTATAATAGCAAAAATGAGTATATGCGTCGCCGCAACCTCAGCTTCAACAGCAATGTTTGGGAGCTGACCCTGCAGGGCGACTTCAACTTTTTCCGCTTTATGCCGGGCGAACCCGGCTATAATTTTACTCCGTACGTAACATTCGGTGTGGGTGTATTTAGTTATGATCCGTTTGCCTACCTCAATGGCGAAAAGATCTTTTTGCGCTCACTCGGCACCGAAGGCCAGGGCAGCAGCCTGTACCCCGACCGCAAACAGTATAGCAGTATGGCTATCAGTTTGCCGCTGGGTGTTGGTATCAAATACTCCTTAAACGAACGGATTAATATTGGTTTTGAGATTCTTCACCGGTTTACTAATACTGATTATCTGGATGATGTAAGCAAGACTTATGTAGATCCGTCTATTTTCCCCAATAACCCCAGCGATGGTAGTCCGTCTGTGGCCTACCTGCTCAGCGACCGCTCGTACGAACTGGGTGACCGTATTGGCATACCCGGGCGCCAGCGGGGCAATAGCCGCCAGAAAGATCAGTTTGTGACGGCCATGTTTCATGTCACCTTCAATCTGCAATCTTACCGCTGTCCTACGGCCAATTGAGCCACTGGCCGATATTTCCGGGGGCAAATCACCGGAATATAGCGAAATAAAATACCTTTGCTGCCCTGTAAAAAGGCCCGGAAAAGAAATGTATGTCTTCGCTTCTCGAAAAAATTGATAAGGATCGTCTTCCCCGTCACATTGCCATCATTATGGATGGAAATGGGCGTTGGGCCAAAGAACAGGGCCAGGACCGGTTGTATGGTCATTATCATGGCGTTGAAAGCGTGCGCGATATCGTGGAGGGCTGTGCAGAACTGAAAATAGGGTATCTCACCCTGTATGCATTTTCTACAGAAAACTGGGATCGTCCGGAGTATGAAGTAATAGGGCTGATGGAGCTGCTGGTGACCACTATCCGTAAAGAAGTAGAAAGCCTGCATAAGAATAATATAAAGCTGCATGTGATCGGCGACATGAGCATGTTGCCGGAGTATGCACGGCAGGAGCTGAAGGAAGCGCTGGAGATCACCGCTGGCAATACCGGACTCAATCTTGTGATGGCACTCAGCTACAGTGGCCGCTGGGAACTGCTGAATGCGGTGAAAAATATTGCTTTTGAAGTTCGGGAAGGGAGACTGGCTGTAGAAGCAATTGACCAGGATACCCTGCAGCGGTTTCTATGCACCAGCAATTTCCCCGATCCGGAACTGATGATCAGAACCAGTGGTGAATACCGGATCAGCAATTTCCTGTTGTACCAGCTGGCATATGCCGAGCTGTATTTTACACAGGTGCGCTGGCCCGATTTCCGGAAAGAAAATCTGTATGAAGCCATCCTGGATTACCAGAACCGGGAGCGGCGTTTTGGAAAAACCGGCGACCAGCTGCTCGAAACCAGCTGACCCGTTTAAATGCCCTGATAGCAGCCACTGGCAACGGTTGCAATAGACAGGGCATCGGCGTGTTTTAACAAACACTTTCGATATTAACCGTTAATTTGCCGCCGCACACATTGGGTGTGGCCTTCGTATAATATACAGTAAACAAACTAATTGTGCTCCGCTTTTGCGGGAGGCCGACTGACTTGAACAAATAACCATGCAACTAATTTTACGCCGGGCAGGAGCTCTTGTGATTTTGCTGATAGCAGTGGTGATGAACCTGCAGGCACAGGATACTATACCACCTACTACATCAGTGGACCCCGCATTGCTGGAATGGGAAACGGCTACAACTCCGCGTGAGTTTATCATCAACGATGTATCTATAACCGGTATCCGCTACCTGGATACTTCTATCGTTTTATCTATTTCAGGTCTTCAGGCCGGTGATCGTTTCATGCACCCGGGCAGCGACATTTTTGCAAAAGCTATTAATAACCTGTGGCGTCAGAAATTGTTCTCTGGTGTGCAGATCTATGTTACCCGTATACAGGGCAACCGGATAAGTGTAGAGATCAGTGTGGAGGAGCGGGCACGCCTGGGTAGTTTCAAATTTATCGGCCCCAAAAAATCGGAAGCAGAAGAACTGCAGGGCAAGATAGGCCTGGCCAAGGGTACAATTATCACCGAAAACATCCGCCGCAATATCCGCGAGGTGACGGTTAAGTTTTATCGCGATAAAGGATTTCAGAATGTGCGGGTGCTGATCGATGAAAAAACAGACCCCAACCTGGTCAACTCCAACTCCATTCTCATTTATGTCAATAAAGGCCGGAAAGTAAAAATTGATGAAATTAACTTTTACGGCAATGAAACCGTTGACGGTCTCAAGCTCAAAAAGCAGCTGAAGGGTACAAAAGAAATGAGTAAGCTCACGCTGTATCCTTCCCGGTATACTAGCACCTACGGCGAAACACGCCGCATGAGCTTTAATGAATACATGAAAGACTGGGGCTTCCTGTCGCTGAGCAAAACCAAACAGGTACTCGATCCCTACTTCCGCTTCAAGCTGTTTACTTCTGCCAAATTCAATCCTACCAAGTACGAGGAAGACAAGCAGAAGCTGATTCAATACTACAACTCACTCGGCTATCGCGATGCGCAGGTGGTAATGGATACAGTGGTGACAGATACATCCAGCTCACGCCTGTATGTAGATATTAAAGTGAATGAAGGCCGCAAATATTATTTCGGCAACATAACCTGGAAAGGAAATGCGAAATACAGCGACTCACTGCTTAATGTGGTATTGGGTATCCGCAAGGGCGATATATATAATGTAGACATCCTGAATAAACGCCTGGGTAAGGAAATGTCGCAGGATGGTGGTGATATCAGCGCCTTCTACCAGGACGATGGATACCTGTTTTTCCGCGTAGAACCGGTGGAAACGGCGGTATACAATGATACCATCGATTTCGAGATCCGTATTACAGAAGGTCCGCAGGCGCGTATCAAGAATGTAACTATTGCGGGCAACGAGCGCACCAAAGATCATGTGATCCGCCGCGAGCTGCGTACCATACCGGGCGATCTGTTTAACCGTTCTGAGCTTATCCGCTCTATACGCGAGCTGGGCAACCTGCAATACTTTAACCAGGAGACCATCAACCCTGGTGTGGTTCCCAATGCCGAAGACGGCACCGTAGACATCAACTGGAAGGTGGAGGAGAAGTCTTCTGACCAGCTGGAGCTTTCGGCCGGCTGGGGTGGCGGTATCGGTCTTACCGGTACACTGGGTGTTACCTTCAACAACTTTTCTATTAAGAATATCTGGAAAAAATCGGCCTGGGATCCATTGCCTACCGGTGATGGCCAGAAGCTGAGCCTTCGTTTGCAATCAAACGGACGCGCATTCCGCTCTTATAACTTCTCTTTTACTGAGCCCTGGCTGGGTGGTAAAAAACGTAATTCACTTACGATCGGATACAACAACAGTAAGTACTCCAATGCATACGATTATCTGACTGGTCGTTTTGATAACGCCAAATCAGATACCAACTATCTGAAGGTAAATGGCTTCTCTATTGCACTGGGTAAACAATTGAAGTGGCCCGATGACTATTTCAGCCTGGTATACTCGCTCAACTTTACGCAGTATAAGCGGATGAACTATGGCATCTTCCAGGGTGTGAGTGCTACAGGTGTATCGAACAACTTCAGCATGAAGCTGGCGTTGCAGCGTTCATCTGTATTCGATCCTATCTTCCCGCGCAGTGGTTCCAATATGGTAGCCAGTGTGCAGTTTACACCGCCTTATTCATTATTTAATCCGGATCTGGTAGACTCGAAAGATCCCTATAAGAATCCTGAATACCATAAATGGCGTTTCAATGCCGAATGGTATGTGCCATTGGGTCGCCCCATGGGTGCAGATAAAAACCGTCAGTTTGTGTTGAAACTGGCAGCCAAGTATGGTTTCATGGGCCGTTACAATCACAAACTGGATTACTCGCCATTTGAACGATTCCAGGTGGGTGATGCGGGTCTGACTAACAACTTTGGTCTGCTCGGTTACGATATCGTGGCTCACCGCGGCTACCCTGTATACCAGACATCTGACCCTACGATCAATCCTGACCAGCAACAGGCCAGCCAGTTCTTTACTATATTTAATAAATATCAGCTTGAGCTGCGCTATCCGCTGGTTACTAACCCGGGTAGTACCATTTATGGTCTGGCATTCTTTGAAGCAGCCAATGGATGGTATAACTTTAAAGATTATAACCCCTTCCGTCTGCGTCGCAGTGCTGGTGTGGGTATGCGTTTCTTCCTGCCCATGTTTGGTCTGCTTGGCTTTGACTATGGTGTAGGCTTCGATCGTATTCAGCCTGGTCAGGGTCTGAAAAATGCATCAAGATTTACCTTTATGCTGGGCTTTGAACCGGAATAATAGTTGATTGCGCCACAAAAAACTCCTTATATGAAGAAGATTCTTTTACTGACCCTGGTATCTGTACTGCTGGCCGGCAGTACAATGGCTCAGAAATATGCCATTATCGATACCCGTTATATTCTGGATAAAATGCCCGAATACAAAACGGCTCAAAAACAGCTGGATGATATTGCTGCCGACTGGCAAAAAGATATCGATACCCGCCAGGCTGCCCTCGATAAAATGTATAAGGACTACGATGCAGAAGAGGTGATGCTGAGTGAGGATTTGAAGAAAAAACGTCAGGATCAGCTTTTCTTAAAAGAAAAAGAAGTGCGCGATCTGCAACGTCAACGATTTGGTTTCGAAGGAGATCTGTTCAAAAAAAGACAGGAACTCATCAAGCCCGTACAGGACCGCGTATACAACGCCGTACAGAAAATTGCCACCCAGCGGGGCTACGATTTTGTGCTCGATAAAAGTGAGGGAATTACCATTATATTTGCCGACCCCAAACTGGACAAAAGTGAGGATGTGTTGCGCGAACTGGGAATCCGTAACTAAGACTGGTTCAGCAGGGGCAAATGTTAAAGAAAACAGAACAAGCAACTAATCCCAGACAAAACGACTCTTATATTCAAAAATTGACAAAACCTCTCCGGAGGGACAAAAGACAGCAACTCATGAAAAAATTGAAAGTATTAGTAGTAGCGGCTTTCCTGGTTATGGCAGCTAATGAATCAATGGCCCAGGTAAAAATCGCTTATCTCAGCCTGGATCAGGTAGTAGGTCTGATGCCTGGTACTGCCAAAATTGATTCTCTGCTCGGACGCTATGATATGGACTCTATTCAACCTGAGTACAATACCCTGGTGACCAACTATAAATTTAAGGACAGCCTGTATCGTGATACCGTACGTACTCCCAAAGCAGTGCGCGATGAGATCGCAAAAGAGCTGGCTAACTATATTTATCAGATTCAGAACTGGGATCAGATTCGTGAGCAGGTGCTGCAAGCCAAACAACAGGAATACCTGGCCCCTATCTACAAAGAAGTAATGGATGCTGTAAGAGCCGTATCAAAAGAAAAGGGATACAGCCATGTGTTGAGCCGCGAATCGCTAATTGTAATGCCTGACGCTGATAATATAACACAGGCGGTTATGACTAAGTTGAAACTAAAAGCACCAACGGCACCCGGTCGACCCTGATAATAACTCGTTTAAATAAATGAAAATAAGCCCTGGCATTTGCCGGGGCTTATTTTTTACCGTCATCAGGGTATATACCGCCATCAGTCAGCAGAGTATCTTGGCTGCAAAATTGAACCGCTATGAAACCCCTATTTTCGTTGCTGCTGATAATGCTGTTACCTCTGCTGGCTGTATGCCAGATTGATGCGGCCAATAAATGTTATGATGAGAAAAATTATGAATGTGCCGTCAATAATTATAAGGCGGCTATAGCAGCACGCAGCTACAATGAAAAGGACTTTGCCACTATTAAATTCAGGATTGGTTTTGGGTATTCCAAACTGGAGCGTTTTGGCGAAGCCGTGGCTCCTCTTATAGAAGCGATCACATCGAAACCCGACCTGAAGGCAGCTTACTGGGAACTGGCTTACTGCTATTATTCGCTGAAAGAGTATACCAAATCGGCCGACTACTACAGTAAGGCCGCAGAGTATTATAAGTCAGATACCGCTTCATTAAAGCGGATACAGTACTGGCGGGGCCGGGCATTGAGTCAGGCTAAAAATTTCAAAGAGGCAATTACCGCATATAAGGCAGCAATAGCCATCGACAGCACACAGAGCGACTATTATGCCTCGCTGGGTGATGCCAACTATAACCAGGCATTGTATATAGATGCCTGTACCGCATACGAAAAAAGTGTAGCTCTTGGCAGCAGCAGCAAATCAGCCATGGCGGCGCGTAATTACTGGCTGGGGCAGAGCTATAATAATTTATACAAACGCCCGGAGGCATTAAAGGCCTATCAGCAGTCATTGGAGTTTGACCCCGCTTATAAATGGTCGCACTGGGGTATTGCCGGTGTTTATTATAACCAGGCAAAATGGAAAGATGCCGTTGGTAAGTATACACAAACGCTCACCTATTTCAATGACGATACGGCTTCTCAGAAGAGTATTTACTACTGGCGAGCCCGCTGCTATTTTGATCTGAAGGATTATGCTAAAGCTTCTGCCGACCTTGATCAGGCATTGAAGATTGACCCTGCTTACGGTTCGGCCTACTGGGAGAAGGGATTAATTGCCCGTACGCAAAAAAAATTCAAAGAAGCCATACCGTTTTATACCAGGGCAATTGAATTAACTGGCGGGCAGGCAACCTCGCTGAGCGACCTGCATTATGCACGAGGTCTTTGTTATCTGTCACTGAAAGACAGTACAAAAGCAGAAAAGGATTTCGAACAGGCAGTTGGTTTTGACGAGTTCAATATCGAAGCCAATATAGAGTTGGGACATCTTGCATTTGCCCGTAAGGATTACAATGCAGCCAGACTGTACTTTGAGTATAATGCCGATGAACTTTTCATAGGGGACTCAACAGAGTTTTCGCGCATCTATTTTCATAAAGGTCTGGCCAATTATATGAGCGGTGATAACTATTTCTATACTGCCAAAGAAGATTTCCTGACCAGTATTGGCTACGACTCAACCAATAGGGAAGCCCATCGCTGGCTTGGTGATGCATATTACCGGCAGCAGTATTATGCACTGGCCGAAAAAGAAATGAATAAATGTGTGGTGCTGTATAAGAACGTTAAAGACAGTTTGGCCAACATCTATCTTTACCGGGGTATGGCACGCTATCAGCAAAAAAAATATAAGGAAGCCCTGGCAGATTATGAGCAGGCAGATAAACTGGCTCCGTTTAAACAGGCAGACCAGGTAAAGCTGATGGGGCAAATGGCGTTTGAGATAAAAGACTATAATAAGGCGATAAACCTTTTTACCCGGCTGGGTACCTTCTATAAACCTGCTCAAAAAGACGGACTGGTCTTTGTGCATTTTGCCCGTGGGCGTTGCTATCAGGAGTTGAAGAAGAAAAAGGAGGCTGTGGATGATTTGAAGAAAGCACTGGAGTTTAGTCCCGGAAATGCCGAGGTTACTACCTGGTTGCGAAAGGCGGAAGCGCTGGATTAGCTCTTCTGGACCTGATTAGACCGGGCGGCTTACATTTGCAGTATGTCTGCAAAAAGTCCCATTGGTGTATTTGACTCCGGCTATGGCGGTCTTACCGTTTTAAAAGAGATTGTGGCCAGGCTGCCGCAGTATGATTATCTGTACCTCGGCGATAATGCCCGTGCCCCCTATGGTAATCGTTCGTTTGAAACGGTATACCAGTATACCCTGCAATGCGTGGAATGGTTTTTTGAACAGGGTTGCAGCCTGGTAATCCTGGCCTGCAATACCGCCTCGGCCAAGGCACTGCGCACCATTCAGCAAAAAGATTTGCCCCGGCTGGCGCCTCATAAGCGCGTGCTGGGAGTAATACGTCCCACTACAGAGGTGATTGGCAATTACTCAGAATCAAGACAGGTAGGCATACTGGCCACGGTGGGTACGGTGGCCTCACTTTCCTATCCTGTAGAGATCGGTAAGTTTTTTCCCGATATAAAAGTATACCAGGAGGCATGTCCAATGTGGGTGCCGCTGATTGAAAACAATGAGCAGGACAGCCATGGTGCGGACTATTTTGTAAAGAAAAATCTGCATCAGTTGCTGGAAAAGGGGCCACTGATCGATGTGGCCTTACTGGCCTGCACACATTATCCTTTGATGAAAGAAAAGATCAGGGAACACCTGCCGGTGCCGGTAAAATTGCTTTCGCAGGGTGAGATAGTAGCCACCAGCCTGGCCGATTATCTGCAGCGGCATCCGGAAATAGAACAGGCCTGCAGCCGCGAAGGCAAAAGGCATTTTTATACCACTGATTCGACCGAAGATTTTGATAATCATGCCACCCGCTTTTTTGGCGAAGCCGTACAATCCTCGCACCTGGATTTGAGCTAAACTTACACTGATAATCAGAATCTTACAAGGGAGCTATAAAAATAATCGGCATTTCATATGTAGTTGTGAGCGGCAAGTATTACCTTTGCCGTCCTTTCACAAACCGGTGGGTGTGGTGACCCGCGGGTGCGAAATGAAACCAGGCTCCGTTCTCCCGGGCCAAATTTTCAACAACTGCAGGCAGAATCTGCAGACAAAAGTGAAAAAGTAAAAGATTATGAAACGTACATTTCAACCGCATCGTCGTCGTCGCAAAACCGTGCACGGATTCCGTAAACGTATGCAAACTGCCAATGGCCGTAAAGTACTGGCCAGCCGCCGTGCGAAAGGCCGTAAGAAACTGACTGTTTCTGACGAGCGCAAATTAAAATAAGCCTTACAGGTATTCTATATTTTTGAGCTCCGGCAAAGCCGGAGCTTTTTTTGTGATACCATGTCCAAACGATTTACTTTAGGAAAGCAGGAACGGCTTAAAAGCCGCAAGCTGATGGAGACCCTTTTCAAACAGGGTAAGAGCTTTGTGCTGCCGCCATTTCGGGTATATCATTATAACCGTTCTGCCACTGCCAGTGCTCCTCTTCAGTTTGGGGTGGGCGTTTCGTCGCGCCATTTTAAAAAAGCTGTTGACCGCAACCGTATTAAGCGATTGATAAGGGAGGCCTGGCGTTTGCAAAAACCTGCTCCTGATCCCAACAAGCCGCCGCTACAGGTGTTTATCATTTATACGGGAAAAGAACTGCCCGGTTTTGCCGAAGTAAGCAAGCGTATGCAGCAGGTTATAATCCGTATTCAACAGATCTATCAAACCACACAATCGTGAAGCAGCTCTGGCGCATACTGGCCCTCCCTTTTATCGCACTGATAAAGATCTATCAATGGGTCATATCGCCCTGGATTGGTCCTAAATGCCGCTACACGCCCACCTGCTCGCATTATGCAGTGGAAGCGTTAAAAAAACATGGTGTATTTAAAGGTCTGTGGCTGGCTGTAAAACGTATCAGCAGCTGTCACCCCTGGGGTGGCAGCGGTTACGATCCCGTACCCTGATGTTTACTTACAAAAAAGCATCGCTATTGCGGTAGGCCTGTATCAGCGCCAGTTCTCCCTCTTTGCCAGGTTTAGCATTGCCGTGCTCCATGCCGAGAATGCCTTTCCATCCTTTTTTGTGAATATGACGGAAGATGTTGAGGTAATTCATCTCGCCGGTAGTGGGTTCATTGCGCCCGGGATTGTCTCCAATCTGGAAATAGCCGATTTCATCCCATGACTTATCGATGTTGCTGATAATATTGCCTTCGTTGCGCTGCATGTGATACATATCAAACAGAATCTTGCACGAAGGGCTGTTGACGGCTTTGCAGATCATATAGGTTTGATCTGAATGGCGGAGAAACAGATCGGGGTTGTCGCTGAGCGGTTCCAGTACCATTACCAGGCCTGCTGGCTGCAGTATATCGGCTGCTTTGCGCAAAGCTGTAATTACATTGGCTGTCTGGTATTCGAAGCTCAGGTTGCGGTCATAGTTGCCGGGTACTACAGTAGCCCAGCGTGCATTGCAGCGTTTGGCTACTTCAATAGCTTCGCGGCAATCTTTTTGCATCCGGTCAATCCATTCCTGCTTACCACTGGCCAGCGAGGTGCGCCAGTGCCAGCTGTCTGATGTAATAACAAACACACCCATGGTCATACCCAGTTTGGCAAGTGTATCACCAATTTTCTTTTGTTGCTCCACGGGCCGGCTCATCATGCCATTGTCTTCGATACTCCGGAAGCCCTTATCATAGGCAAATTTTATCTGGTCAATAAAATCATCGCCTGCGTGATTGCGAAACATGCCATCATGAAAGGCATAGTTGAGGTTAAAAGGTTTGTCGGCTGCCTGCGAATACGTACTACCGTCTGTTCCGGCAAGTACCTGTGAGGCAGCTCCAATAGAAGCGCCGGTCATTAATCCGTTTTTCAGAAACTTTCTCCGATTCATGAGTGCTGTGTTTGACCTTAAATGTAAGCATAAGTCTGTTGCCCGCGCGCAGACACCTGTACGCAAACGATTGAATCGAAAAAAATAAACCTATCCATCCATCATATCAAGCTGCAATGCTTAACTTGGGCTGCCCGGTTTCGCAACAGCGGACATGCATACCGGTCAATAGTTTCCTGGTTCGCTCAATTGTGATTGTTGCATGCTGAAAAAAACATTGTTCTCTTCTCTTTTAGGAGCATTGGTTGTATTACCTGCTCTGGCCCGCCAGTCTGATACGAGTTTCAGAAAATATGAGCAGTCTATACCCGGCAGCGATGTGCGTTTTGCGATGGTACCTGTACCTGCCGGTAGTTTTCAAATGGGTAGTGCAGCAGGTCAGGCCGGTGCAGAGGCAGATGAGCAGCCGCAACATAAGGTAGAGCTGGCTGCGTTCTGGATGGGAGCTTATGAAGTTACTTACGATGAGTTCAGTGTATTTCTTAATGACTTATCACTTGGTCAGAATATTGTTACCGATGCGGTGACTCGTCCCAGCTCCCCATATATTGATATGACGCTGGGCATGGGCAAAGCAGGTGGTTTTCCTGCCAACAGTATGCAGCAGTATGGCGCTATTATGTATTGCAAATGGCTGTATACCAAAACAGGTATCTTTTTTCGCTTACCTACAGAAGCAGAATGGGAGTATGCCTGCCGCGCGGGCAGCACTACGGTTTATCCGTTTGGTGATAATGCCGGTGCTCTGGGTGATTATGCCTGGTACAGTAAAAACAGCGAAAACCGGTATCATAAAGTAGGGCAGAAAAAGCCCAATGCCTGGGGTCTCTATGACATGCTGGGCAATGTAGGCGAGTGGGTACTCGATCAGTACCAGGCAGATTACTATGCTTCTTTATCCGGAACAGCGGTACAGCCGTTACGTGAACCTTCTACACGTCATCCACGCACTGTGCGGGGAGGATCTTATCGTGATGAGGCACAGGCACTGCGCCCGGCCGACAGGCTCATGTCTGACCTAGTGTGGAACCGCCGCGATCCGCAGATACCCAAGAGCCGCTGGTGGAATGCCGATGCGCCCTTTGTGGGCTTCCGCATTGTACGCCCGGTACAACAGCCTACAGCCGAAGAGGCTGAGACATTTTTCAAAACATTTCTCGGACAATAAATGAACCGAATATGAGCACTCACAAAAGCAACGAACAAAACATGCCTGCCGCATCTGGCGTAAACAGCCGCAGGGAGTTTGTAAAACAATCGGGCCTGCTGGCAGGTGGATTGATGGCAGCTCCTTTCCTGACAAAAGCTAATTTTTTCTCCGGGGCCGATGACGTTATCAAAGTAGCACTCATTGGTTGCGGTGGACGAGGTACCGGCGCCATCATGCAGGCACTGCTGAGCAAACAAAATGTGAAGCTCGTTGCCATGGCCGATGCCTTCCGCGATCGTATCGACGGATGTTATAAGACAATAACGGCCGAAGATCTTTCTGATTGGGGAGTGACCGGCAATCTGCGGTCAAAAGTAGATGTACCGGAAGAGCATAAATTCATCGGCTTTGAAGCATATCTGAAAGCCATTCCCCTGGCCGATGTGGTGATTCTGACCACTCCTCCCGGTTTCAGACCCATTCATTTTGAAGAAGCTGTTCGCCAGGGCAAACATATTTTCATGGAGAAGCCTGTGGCTACGGACCCTGCAGGTATCAAACGCGTACTGGATGCGGCAGAAATTGCCAAACAGAAAAAACTCAATGTAGTTGTAGGTCTGCAACGGCGCTATCAGAATTCCTACCGCGAATTGTTTAAAAAGAAAAACCTGATTGGGGATATCACCTCGGCCCAGGTATGGTGGAATAATGATGGCGTATGGGTCAACAAACGCAAATACGGACAAACAGAAATGGAGTACCAGATGCGTAACTGGTATTACTTCAACTGGCTTTGCGGCGATCATATCACCGAGCAGCATATTCACAATATTGATGTGGTGAACTGGTTTAAAGGCGCCTATCCTGTAAAAGCGCAGGGCATGGGTGGCCGGCAGGTCCGTAAAGGAAAAGATCATGGTGAAATATTTGACCATCACTATGTAGAATTTACCTATGCAGATGGAACGGTAATGAATAGTCAGTGCCGTCATATTCCCGGCACCATGAGTCGTGTAGATGAAATGCTGATAGGCACCAAAGGTGTGATTCGTTGCGATGCCGCTACTGTTACAGATCTGAAAGGTAAAGAGCTGTTTAAGTTCGATAAAAAGGGAGAAAACAATCCTTATCAGACAGAACATGATGAGCTGTTTGCTGCTATTGCCAAAGGCGAATACAAATTTGCCGATGCTGAAAACGGGGCTAAAAGCACACTCACTTCTATTATCGGCCGCATGGCTACGTATAGCGGACAGGTGATTGAGTGGGATAAAGCGCTGGCTTCGGGTATCAGTATCATGCCCACCAAATTCGACTTTAATGCACTGCCGCCGATATTACCTAACGATGATGGTTATTATCCCATTGCTGTGCCTGGTGTAACCAAATATTTCTCGTAACAAGCGCTATTGCTATAATGAAAGAGCTGCTATACCGAACGTATAGCAGCTCTTTCTATTTAAAAGGATCATTCCTTATTTGGTAGCGGCAGCGTAGTGCTCGGCCACTTTATCCCAGTTGATTACATTCCAGATAGCTTTCAGGTAGTCGGGACGTTTGTTTTGATATTTGAGGTAATAAGCATGCTCCCATACATCGATTCCCAGGATGGGTGTACCTTTTACTTCGGCTACATCCATGAGGGGGTTGTCCTGGTTGGGGGTAGAGCTTACTTCGAGTTTGCCGTCTTTTACGATCAGCCAGGCCCAGCCAGAGCCGAAGCGGGTAGCACCGGCAGTGCTTACTTTTTCCTGCAGGGCTTCGAGCGATCCAAAGCTGCTGTTGATAGCATCGGCCAGCTTACCGGAAGGTTTGCTGCCACCTGGTTTGAGCAATTCCCAGAAAAAACTGTGATTCCAGTGTCCGCCGCCATTGTTGCGTACAGCAGGTGATATTTTGCCTGCACTGGCTACCAGTTCTTCCAGCGATTTATTTTCATGTTCGGTACCGGCGATGGCTTTATTGAGGTTGTCTACATAGGCCTGGTGGTGTTTGCCATGATGTATTTCCATCGTCAGCTTGTCAATATGCGGCTCCAGTGCATCTGTTGCATATGGGAGCGCGGGTAGTGTAAATGCCATAACTATTGATTTAATATTCGTGAATGTTCAGATCTGAAAGAGTAACAAATTTATTGCCTTACTGTTGATTTTGGCGGGATTTATTCCGCATTTCGAAATAATGCCGGTATCAGCGGCGTTTCCGGAAAAAATCTTTCATGAGCTGTGCGCATTCCTCTTGCAGCACCCCCCTGATGAGTTCGGTTTTGGGATGAAAGGGCCAGTTGGTTCCGGTGGTTTTTTTATACCCGTTTTTTTCGTCATCGGTCCCAAATACGATACGGCCCAGTTTGCTCCAGTAAAGTGCTCCGGCACACATCAGGCAGGGCTCCACCGTTACATAAAGGGTAGCTTCGGGCAGGTATTTGCTGCCGAGGGTATTGAAGGCCGAAGTAAGGGCAATGATTTCGGCATGAGCAGTGGGGTCATTGAGGCGCTCTACCATATTATGACCGCGGGCAATTATTTTTTCCTGGAGTACTACTACGGCGCCTACCGGCACCTCGCCGTCATCGAAGGCCTTGCGGGCCTCTTTAAGCGCCAGCATCATGTAGTATTCGTCAGTCATGGGTGATGAAATTACGAAAAAGTAGTGGACAGCTAACAGAAGACAGTTAACAGTATTAAGTTCTAAGTAATAGGTTTTAAGTGGCAGGAGAGCCTTTAAACCCTTTATACTCTTTAGACACTTACCGCTCTATCCACTGTCCACCGTCCACCAAAAAAGCCACCCAATAAGGATGGCTTTAATTGTTTTGCTGCGGGCAGCAATGGAACTCACCGCGTTGCAACAAGAATCTTACAGAATAAGGATGAGGACAAGGATAATGATTATAATGGCTCCGACACTGAGGTAAACCCCACCCCGCATGGTACGGGCTTCACGGTTCATTTCCCGTAATTCCTTTTTTAATGCTTTCTTTTCGCTACGCGAAAGCGTTGATTTATCAATGGATTTGATTTCTTCCACACGGGCACGGATAGTTTCCAACCGGGCTGCTTTCTGATCGGCAGTCATAGCTGCCGCTTCTTTTTTTAGTGAGCGCCTGTCTTTTGTGTTGATGCTGGCAAAAAGAGGTGTGCTACTGGTCATCAACAGCATGCAAAGGCAAACGGTAAAGATGCGTGTTTTCATGATTGATGATTTTACTAACCCTCCGAAACAAATATCTGTCCAGTTTTGTCTCATTGCCGGAAAAGCCTGTTATGTTAAGGTACCGGGGTACTTTTTCTACACTATAATAAAGGATGGCAATGCGGGAACGATGTTTTTACACTAACTTATGGTCATATTGAAATGATATGGATATCATAACGGCTTCCTCAGTAGAAAAGCTACGCAGATACTTTCAGTCAGGCGCCACCCGGCCACTGGATTTCCGGCTGCAACAATTACGCGCATTGCGTAATGCGCTGTTGCAACATGAGCAGGAACTGAATGCTGCATTGAAAACAGATCTTCATAAAAGTGTGGAGGAAACCTGGGTTACGGAAACAGGAATGGTGTTGTCTGAATTGAATCATACCATCAGGCAGTTGAAACGATGGATGGCGCCGGAGCGGGTACCCACTAATTTGCTGAACCTTCCCTCATCGAGCCGGATAATACGCGAACCTCTTGGCGTTGTATTGATCATTGGCCCCTGGAATTACCCCGTACAACTTTCTTTAATACCGTTGGTTGGTGCCATTGCTGCCGGCAACTGTGTTGTGCTGAAGCCTGGCGAGGCAGCCGTGGCTTCCTGTGCCGTAATGCGTAAAATAATTCAACAGACCTTTTCTCCGGAATATATACTTTTTGCAGATGGCGAAGGCGCCGATGTGATACCGCCGTTGATGCAACAGTTTACGTTTGATCATGTGTTTTATACCGGCGGCCCCCGTGCCGGACGCGAGATTTACCGCATGGCAGCGGAGCGGCTGGTGCCGGTTACGCTGGAGCTGGGCGGGAAGTCTCCCTGCCTTGTTGCTGCAGACGCCAACATAGAGGTTGCAGCACGGCGAATTGTATCAACCAAGTTCTCAAATGCCGGGCAAATGTGCGTGGCACCTGATTATCTGCTGGTACATCAGCAGGTGGCCGATAAACTGATTGCGGCCATTAAAAAATGCATACTCCGGTTTTATGGCGAACAACCGGAAACATCACCCAATTATTGCCGGCTTATTAATAAGCGGCAGTATGACCGGCTCATCAGTTACCTGGGCCAGGGAGAGATTATTGCCGGAGGGCGGTTCAGGTCCGAAGAGCTGTTTATTGAGCCTGCCTTATTGCTAAATCCGCCACTTGATTCACCGGTTATGCAGGAAGAAATATTTGGCCCGGTGCTGCCAGTACTCACTTACGAAACAGAAGAACAGGCGGCCGCTATTATCAACAACCACCCCAACCCACTTGCTTTTTATATTTTTACAACTTCTAAAAAAACGGCTGATCGCTGGATGAGTGCTGTACCGTTTGGAGGCGGCTGTGTGAATAATTGCAGCTGGCATCTTACCAATCCACACCTGCCTTTTGGCGGACGCGGTGGCAGTGGTATGGGCAGGTATCATGGCCGGTTCTCGTTTGATACATTCAGCCATCAGAAATCTGTTATGTCTACGCCTACCTGGTTTGATCCATCTATCAAGTATCCGCCCATGAATGGGAAGATCGGTTTATTCAAGAAAGTGATACGCTGATTTGAAAAGGCAACTACCGGCAAAACCAATTACGCCGGTTATTGTTTTACTTATAAATAAAAAGAAATGACTATCCGGCAAAGGATTATGAAAACCATCTACCCTGTTATAATGTGGGTAAGCAAACTGACAGGAGGCCGGGCGCGTGCCCTGGCTGATGGTAATGAGAAAACGCAGCCGCTTCAATCTATCTATGACCTGCATGTTACGCTCAACAATGGTAAGGACCTTGATCTGGCTTCACTGAAAGGTAAAAAAATACTGATTGTAAATACGGCCAGCAATTGCGGCTATACTCATCAGTATGAAGCATTGCAGGAGTTGTCGGCAAAATATAATCATCAGCTGGAAGTGATCGGTTTTCCGGCAAATGATTTCAAAGAGCAGGAGAAGGGAAGTGACGAGGAGATTGCCAGTTTTTGTAAGGTAAACTATGGGGTTACTTTTCCGCTTGCACGCAAATCAACTGTTGTACCCGGGGCAGAGCAGCATCCGGTATTTTACTGGCTTACACATGCAGCAGCCAATGGCTGGAACAATCAGGCCCCTGTATGGAATTTTTCAAAATACCTTATAGCAGAAGATGGAAGGCTCTTGGGATATTTTGATCCGGGTGTATCACCACTGGCCGAAGCAATTACGAATCAACTGGATAAGTAAAGAAACAGCGCCACCAACTTTTGGATGTGGAAAAATAAAGCCGAGGGTAAAAAAAGTTGGTAGCTATGAATCTCTGTGGAGGATTGTAGTTTTGGTGTATGGTAGATATGCAAAAGAATATCGGGATGATTGATTCGGGGCATTTGGCAGAGTACATTCTTCAAAAATGTGGCGGCATGTCTCACCTGAAGTTGCAAAAACTTCTCTATTATGTGCAGGCTATGCATTTGGCTTATTTTGATCAGCCTCTTATTGAGGATGATTTTGAGGCCTGGGTGCATGGTCCTGTTTCCCAAAAGGTTTTTTCCTCTATTAAGGACCATTCTGTTTTATACGACGAGGTTCAATACACCAATGATGGGATCGAACCTTTTCCAGATGCCCTATTAAAGCAGGACCTTACAACAGAGCAACTGGAATTAGTAGATGAAGTGCTGTCGGAGTTTGGAAAATTGTCTTCACTCCAGCTGGAAGGGTTGACGCACTCAGAATCGCCCTGGATGGGTGCCCGGGTAGGTTATGCCGCTGCAGACCGTTGCAACGTAATCATTCCAAAAGAAACCATGCGGAATTATTATAAGCAGCAGGTATATGGATAACACCCGAAAGTTCTATAAGAAGTAAATCAAAAAAAATCATCAGTGGGTGCGCAAGGCGCCTTAGTTTCTCTGGTCACGCCTCTGGCGGGATGGCAAACGCGTAGCGTTTGACAAAGAGAAACTACAGCGCCGGTGCACCCACTCGGCCTGCCGGCCGTGGAGGCAAAAAGGTGGAATTAAGTGAATGTGGCAAACGAAAAAACATTTAATCAATAATCCCCATCTTCTTCATCAGAAAAGAAGCACTCAGCTTTGCACATACGCCATCTTTGAGTTTGTAGTCAAACAGCAATTCATCATTTACAATATTTGATTCAAAGCACATATTGCGTACATAAGCAGGATACTGATCCTGCAGCGATGAAACAGTGAGGTCGTGCGTAGCTATAATACCACAGGCATGGGCTGCCACCAGTTTATGAATAAGACCGATAGTGCCCTGGTGTTTATCGTTGCTATTGGTGCCACGCAGAATTTCATCCAGTATTACAAGTGTTTTTTGTCCGGCCTCCAGTTGATGAATGATACTGTGCAGTTTTTTAAGCTCTGCATAAAAGAATGATTCACTATCCTGCAGAGAGTCTGTAATACGCATGCTTACCTGCACGGCAAAAGGATAACAGGTAAACTGGCGTGCACAAACTACAGCGCCTGCTCTGGCCAGTACCAGGTTGATGCCCAGTGTACGCAGAAAAGTACTTTTACCCGACATATTGCTGCCGGTAAGTATAATAAAACGACGGCCGGTAAAACTTACATCATTATTTACCCGCTTATGTGCGAGGATCAAAGGATGGCCGAGTTCAGTTGCTTCCAGTGTTTCTTCGCGGCTGATGACGGGTTGGCAATAGGAAGGATTATTATAAGAAAGATTGGCGAGGCTGTTGAGCGCTTCCACTTCTCCCAGGAGACGCAACCAGCCCAGGGTTTTTGAACCATGCGTACGTCTCCATTCGTCTAACCGGTACAGGATATGTATATGAAAAAGGAAGAGTCCGTTGAGGAGAATGCTGACCAGCAGGTTTACGATCGCTTCGAGGTAATTGAAGAGTGAAGAAAGCCGGCCAATAGCTTTTGAAGCCGTGAGCCCATCCTGTTTGAGACCTGCCTGCAACTGCTGTAATAAGGGCGATTGAAACGTTTGCGCTTCGATCTGTTTTAACTGTCCGGCAAATTGCTGCAATACGGTAGTAACAGAAGTAGATACAGAAAGCTGTGCAGAAATCTTGCGGGCAAAACCAAAAGCTACTGCCAGGTTAAGAATACCGGAGTAATATACCGCATTAAGAGCCCAGTCGTTTTCGCTGATGAAGTAATACACCAGCATACCTAGTGTAAACAGGGGAAATAGCTGTAACGCATAATATAGTGGCCGGCTCAGTGCAGGAGCGGCCTGAAGCCAGCTGCGCAACTGGTCCATTTCTTTCTCTTTGGTGTCGAGCAGGCTGCCATGCGCCTGAAGAAACTGCCGGAATTCCAGTTTATCTTTTAGCTCGGTGATGGCCTCCTGCCGGGCTTCGATGCTGGCGGTATCGGGCTGTAATAACAAATCGGCCAGGGCTTCTTTTCCAAATCCGGTACTGCACCTATTAAGAAAGGGGTAGAGCCCGCCTTTGCCAAAGAGATCCAGGTCGTAGGAGTAGGCGTGATGGGGATCGATATACTCGCGGCCTGTGGCATAGGGGTTGATCTGTTGCTGCAGAAAAGCCAGTTCGTCCTGGTTGAGTTTTACCAGTGCTTTGTAAAACCGGCGTTTTTGCTGCAGGCGGTCATACAGTCGTATGCTGATCAGGAAAAGGGCCAGCAACAGCAGGCCTGCCAGTGCATACCAGCCACTGCCTGCAGCCAGGGCGCGATAAAAGATATAAATGCAGAGAACAAACAATAGCAGCCGGCCCCCGCTCATCCAGGCGAGCTGGCGGGTGAGCTTTTGTGCTTGCTGCTGATAGGTTGACAAAAGCTGTTGATAGGTGCCGGTTACAGTATCCGGCGAATTTGTGTGCTGAGGCATGCGTGCAATTGCGTGATTAGGAAAAAGCCGGTTAATTTATCGGACATTTTTCATGATAGTTGATCAGCTGAATAGGTGTGCGGTTGATCTCATAGCCACTGTAGGTGGTTACAACATCGTCCAGTACGGCATTAATCTCTTCTTCTGTGGTAAGTGTGACCAGCTTTTGACGAAACTCTTTAATGTTGGGCAGTCCTTTGAGATAATTGGTGTAATGCCGGCGCATTTCATTAATACCCACTACAGGGTTTTTCCATTCTACCGATTTGCGCAGGTGTTTCCGGCATACGGCTACGCGGTCTTCAACCGTAGGTGAAGGCAGGTGTTCGCCGGTGGCCATGAAATGTTTGATTTCATTAAAGATCCATGGATAACCAATAGCAGCACGTCCGATCATGATGCCGTCTACGCCATACCGGTTTTTGTAGGCCAGCGCTTTTTCGGGCGAGTCAATATCTCCATTTCCAAAAATGGGGATATGGATGCGCGGATTATTTTTAACCTTGCCGATAAGGGTCCAGTCGGCTTCACCTTTATACATCTGTGTACGCGTACGTCCATGTATAGCGAGTGCTTTGATACCAACATCCTGCAGTCGCTCGGCCACTTCTTCAATATTTTTGGTGTCATCATCCCAACCCAGCCGGGTCTTAACCGTTACAGGCAGATTGGTTGATTTAACCACGGCAGCGGTGAGCCGGACCATCAGATCGAGGTCTTTGAGTACACCGGCACCAGCGCCCCGGAGCGCTACTTTTTTTACAGGGCAACCAAAATTGATATCGAGCAGATCGGGGTTGGTTACTTCTACAATTTTAGCAGCCAGTGAAAGACTTTCTTCATCGCCACCGAAGATTTGAATTCCGATGGGACGCTCATAGTCAAAGATGTCGAGTTTTTTACGGCTTTTGATGGCATCACGGATCAGGCCTTCTGAGGAAATAAATTCCGTATACATCAGGTCTGCCCCATTGTCTTTACAAACCGCACGGAAAGGCGGATCACTCACGTCTTCCATGGGTGCCAGCAAGAGGGGAAAATCCGGCAATGATATGTTATCAATTTTTACCATCTTCTAAAAAGTCAGTTGTATGCAATCGCATGATTTACATATTGTAAAAAGAAATCAATCCCGATTCATGCCGTGTGGCGGCATACAACTATTTTTGGACCTGCAAATTTACACACTTATCGCCGAAATCTATGTACGACAACGATTCGAAAGGAATTTCCTATACAGGCGGGTTTTTCATGCTGATAGCTTTTATGATCGCCGGAGCCGTGCTGGCAGCACAGTTGAGTCAATTGATATGGTCGCTGGGAGGTGGAGATGATTATCTTAAGATACGACAGAATACCACTCACAGTCAACATGCTATGGCCATCAAGCTGGGACAGGTTCTGACCTCAGTAGTGGGTTTTTTTCTTCCTGCCCTGGTTACTGCCTGGCTGCTTAACAGGCGCCCCATCAAACTGCTGGGTTTTACCGCAAAACCAACCTGGGAGCAGGCCGTTTATACAATACTGATCATTGCTGCAGCCCTGTTTGCGGCCAATGCATTTGCCTGGATTACCCAGCATATTCCTCTTTCTGATGCCTTGCGTACAAAGTTTGACAACCTGGAGAATGAATATACCAAACAGACCACTGCAATAATGAATATGCGCGGGCCGTCAGATTATATCATAAGTCTGCTGATAATGGCCTTATTGCCTGCTATTTGTGAAGAGACTCTTTTTCGTGGCGGGATGCAAAATTTTCTGAGCCGGGGTACCGGCAAACCCTGGCTGGCCATTGTGGTGGTGAGCTTGCTGTTTAGCCTGGCGCATTTTTCCTATTATGGCTTCCTTTCCCGCTTTGTGCTGGGCGTTGCACTGGGTGCCATTTTCCAGTATTCGGGCAAACTCTGGTTAAGCATACTCGCGCATTTTGTAAACAATGCGTTGATCGTAACCATTCTTTACTCCTATGTAGTAAAAGGCAAACCCGTGGAAGAGGCTATGCGCGATGGCTCCGGAACTATGTGGGGTATTGTAGCCATTCCACTGCTGGTAGGGCTTTTGTTTATGTTCAAAAAAATATCAGCCGGCCAGCGCCGGGTGATCTAATACTTTTGTTATGGCGCTCAACCTGCAAACATTTCGTACCCGGGCTCTTACCGCGGTTGTTTTTGTAGCAGTCATGCTCACGGGTTTGTTATGGAATCACTGGAGTTTTCTGATCCTTTTTTCGATCATTCACTTTGGCTGCTGGTGGGAATATTTCAACCTGCTGGAAAAAATACATCGTGTATCGTTTAATCCATTTGTAAGGCAGGGGTTCATGTTGCTGGGATTTGGGATGATGCTGTTGTTTTGTCGCCCCATTTTTCATATTGCCCAGTATGGATTACGCGAAAATGTATCGCTGCCGGTATCGGCTGCGGGTGTGGCCATGCTGATCATAGGTATTTTCCAAACCAGTACGATAAAGCTGAAAGCATTTGGTGCCGCGGCACTGGGCCTGCTTTATATCTCGCTTAGCTGGTCGCTCATGCTGGACCTTTTCCAGCTCGAAATAAATGTGATTGCCGGCGATACCAGCTTTGTCGTATCCGGCATCTTCATACCTATTACGGTCATTGCAAGCATCTGGATCAATGATACGATGGCTTATATAGTGGGTTCTTTTATTGGTAAGCGGCCGCTATCACCCATTTCTCCCAAAAAAACCTGGGAGGGCACTATAGGAGGTATTATTCTGAGCATTGCTGTGATGTCGCTTGTATTTCCCCTGATCTTTTTTGGGTTTACCAATATGGCTTTTGTGGCCTTGATAGCGCCCATCGCCACACTGGCTTCTGTAGTAGGTACATTTGGTGATCTGCTCGAATCACGCCTCAAACGGATGGCCGGTGTAAAAGACAGCGGCCAGATCATGCCCGGCCACGGAGGATTTCTGGATCGTTTTGACTCATTATTGCTGGCTGTGCCTTTTGTGTGGTTGTTTGTGAAAGCGGCAACCTGGTTTTGAGTGAACAGGTGAAAGGTAAAGGGTAGAAGGTATAAGGTACACATTCAGAGAGAAAAAAATTTCTGTGCCAGGCCTTAACATTTGAATAAGCTGCAATATTTTCCGCCCTATACCTTCTACCCTTTACCTTTCATCTTGCCTGTTAATCGTTATATTTGCACTTCAATTTCAGCCCAATGACTATCCATAAGGAAGGATATCCGACGATTGCCTGGACTGCTATTATTGTAGGCATCATTAATCTTCTGTCTTTTTATTTTATCAGTTTTGACCAGCCGCTGGTAAGTGCTTTGATATCGGTGGTGACAGTAGGCCTGCTGATCTTTATTATTTCCTTTTTCAGGATTCCCCGCCGCACACTCACTATTAATGAAAATGCCATTATTGCTCCTGCAGATGGCAAAGTAGTCGCTATCGAGGAAGTGCAGGCAGATGAGTATTTTACCGATCGCCGGATTCAGGTGTCTATTTTCATGAGCCCTCTCAATGTGCATGTAAACCGCAACCCGGTTACAGGCGATGTTGTATACAGCCAGTATCACAAAGGCAAATACCTGGTAGCCTGGCATCCTAAGTCGTCAACAGAGAATGAACGTCATACCGTAGTATATCGCAAAAACGGTAAAGAAGTTCTCACCAAACAAATAGCCGGTGCTCTCGCTAAACGTATCGTCAATTACCTAAGTGCGGGCCAGTCCGTGAAACAGACCGAAGAAATGGGTTTCATCAAATTTGGCTCCCGTGTAGACCTGCTGCTGCCGCTTGATGCCAAAATCAAGGTAAAGATTGGGGATAAACCACAGGGTGGTGTGACTGTGGTAGCTGAGTGGTGATCAGAAAATCGTTTCCAGTTCCTTTAATGAGCTTACTGTGTAGGTGGGGCTAATGCTGGCTTCTACCTGCTGATGGTTTACAAATACCTGGTCCATTCCCACATTCATGGCACCCAGAATGTCTACATCCAGCGTATCGCCCAGCATGATGCTGCTTTCTGCAGTGGCTCCTGCTTTCTGAAAAGCGTACTCAAAAATTTCTTTATTGGGCTTTAGACTATTTGATCCTTCAGAAGTGATTACCTGGCCAAAGAAATGGTCAAGGCCGGAGTTTTTGAGTTTACTGTGCTGTACGGTTTCAAATCCATTGGTGATCAGGTGCAGTTCATAATTCTTATTACGCAGGTAATTAAGAATCTCATGGGTGTGGGGAAATACAATGGTGCGTGTGGGAAGCAGATCAAGAAACTGCACACTCATCTGCCGCGCTAGCGGCTCATCGGCAATTTTGAAGTCGAGCAACGAAAGCCACATACGTTTTACACGCAGCTCATCCTGTTTGATATAACCTTTGCGGTAGCGTTCCCACAGGCGGTCATTGTGTGCCAGGTAATTGGTATAGAATAGTTCAAAATCATGGATGCCTCTGCCGGCCAGCTGCAGGTCGTTGAAAAGTGTTTCAAGCGTGGCTCGGGCATTGGCTTCAAAATCCCACAGGGTATGATCGAGGTCAAAAAATAAATGCGTGTATTGTTTGCTCATAGCTGCAAAGTACGAAGGTGCATATTAACAATGGCCGGATGAGTAAAAAGTTCTTACTTCGCTTTACTTTTTTGTTATGAAGATATTAATTACAGGAGCATCAAGAGGGATTGGTAAAGCTATTGCCCGGGCATTTGCGGCGCATGGCCATGAGTTGTATCTGAGTTCGCGAAACGATTTGTTGCTGTATAAGGTTCTGGAAGAATTGCAGCTGCATTTTCCGCAAAGTCGCTTTAAGGCAAAGGCATTTGATGTGGCAGAAAAGCAACAGGCACAGGACCTGGGAAGCTGGATGCTGGCTGATGGCGGAGCACCGGATGTGCTGGTCAACAATGCGGGTATATTTGAACCCGGCAGTGTATATAGCGAGCCCGATGGAGCGCTCGAACGGCAGGTAGCTACAAATCTGTATAGTGCATATCATCTCACCCGCACTTTACTCCCCGCCATGATGAGTCGCCGGTCGGGTCATATTTTCAATATGTGCTCTATTGCATCGCTGAAGGCGTATGACAATGGAGGCGCTTACAGTATCAGCAAATTTGCGCTCTATGGGTTTAGTAAAAATCTGCGTGAAGAGCTAAAACCATATGGTATAAAGGTAACATCGGTATTGCCGGGAGCGGTCCTTACAGATTCCTGGGGTGATTATGACAATAGCCAGGCCCGTATTATGGAGGCGTCTGATATTGGCCAGCTGGTATATACGGCTTCACAGCTATCTGCCGGTGCCTGTGTGGAAGACATTGTGGTTCGTCCGCAGTTAGGCGATCTGTAATTTATACTACCGGCTATCTGCCGGTCATCAATTTTTGCAAACGCTTTGCATCTGCTGCGTTATTTTAGATTTCCCATGCGGCTGCTCATCTTAATAAGCATATTCCTGCTGCGGCAGGTATCGGTATCTGCTCAAACCACTTTTGAGGTGCTGGTGAGTCGTGGCCCATTTGTGGCCGGTCAGTCCTTTCGTGTACAGTATGTGATGGAACAGGTGGCGATGGATGATGAATTTTTTCCTCCCGACTTTGGTAAGCTGGAGCTGATAACGGGTCCGCAGATTAATCCGGCTACTCAAAATGGCACCTCCGGATTAAAGAAGCTGCAGAATATATCGTATACATTAAAGGCCAACCGGGCTGGCCGGTACATATTGCCGGGAGCCAGGGCACGTATCAACGGAAAAATGCTTAGTTGCAACAGTGTTACTATTGATGTGCTGAGCGAGGCGGAAGCACAGCGCCAGTTACAGGGAGCATCGGGACTATTTAGTGAATTTTACCTGGCGCCCGGCGAAGATCCCCGAAAGAAAATAGAAGGCGGCATTTTTATGAAAGTGCAGGTTGACAGGCAGCATTGTTTTGTAGGACAACCAGTAGAGGCTACTTTCAAATTATACTCAAGGCTGCAATCCAGCTCCGACATTGTAAAAAATCCCGGATTTTATGGGTTTGCTGTACAGGATATTATAGGTCTGAAAGACCAGGTAGTGACAAAAGAAAGGGTCAATGGCAGGGAGTATGATGTAAACGTTGTACGGAAAGTACAGCTGTATCCGTTGCAGGAAGGGAACTATACGATCGATCCCATGGAAGTGATCAATAAGATCAGCTTCTGGAAAGGGGGCGCGCATCAGGAAAAGGTACCGGAGGTGGTAGAAGGAGTTTTTGGTGAGGAAGAAAGGAAGCCGGATGCCAATGTGGTGACTGTTGAAAACACCATGCGTACACAGCCTGTGCATATTACTGTGCGACCGCTGCCCGAGCAGGGACAGCCTGTTCAATATGCGGGAGCTGTAGGCAGGTTTACCATTGCCAGCAAGGTTAGCCAGAATCGTCTTGCCAAAAATGAACCGGGTATACTGGAACTGGTTATAAGTGGAAAAGGTAACCTTACTCAGCTGACGGCACCGCGTCTCGAATGGCCATCGGGTATAGAAGCGTTTGAGCCGGTAGCAGCAGATTCCCTGCAGCTGAGCGCCTCACCCATGCAGGGTACACGTACCTTTCGTTACCGGTTTGTGTCATCTACTCCCGGTAGTTATGCTCTCCCGGTATTTGCGTTTAGCTTTTTTGATCCTGACAGCAATCGTTACAAAACTCTTTCGAGTGCGGCAGGAAATGTGGAAGTGACCAGAGAGGAAAAAGCCATACCATCTGCAGTCGATCAGACCGTAAAAAGGATTGAAAAACCGGTAAATCCGGCCACCCTTTATCTGTCAGCCATCGTACTGCTGGTGATTGCGGGTGTGATTTATACCTGGCGGTCGGAAACACGCAAAGCAAAAAAAGCAGCCATACCTCCGCCACCCCCTCCACGTGTGTATCTGTCGGTTGCTGATGCGTTACAGCCAGCGGTGATATTGCAGGAAGCCGCCGAGCGAGATTTTCTTCAGGCGTTACGTCAGTCTGTATTGCAGTTTTTTCAGGACAGGGTACCAATGACGGGCAGCGGTCTCAGCAAACAGGAATTACTGCGCCTGATGCATAGCAAAGGAGTAGCGGAAACGGTGCAGCAACAGTTGTTGCGGGTACTGGAGATCTGTGAAGCCGGACTTTATGCACCGGTCGACTCAGGACTCGATAAAAATGTTCTGCTCAGTCAGACCCGCCAGTTGCTGCAGCAAATAGAGCAGCGTTTTTAGTCTGATCTTTATTCAGAGTATTTGTAGCCCACGCCGCGTACGGAATGAAAGTAACGGGGATTGCGGCTGTCTTCTTCGAAGTATTTGCGGAAGTTGAGGATGAAGTTATCGATTGTGCGGGTGGTTGGATATACGTTGTAGCCCCATACCGCCTGCAGTATCTTTTCGCGCGGCACCACTTCATTTTTGTTTTCGATCAGCAATTTAAGCAGCATCGTTTCTTTTTTGCTGAGCTGTATTTTTCCATTGCTGCGTGTGGTAGCTTCCTGGGCTTTAAAATCGATGATATTGTCGCCGAAGGTGTAGCTATTGCCTACTGTGGAGCGGTCCTGCAGGCGTTTGTTTTTGTCTATGAGCTTATGAACGCGGAGTAAGAGTTCTTCGAGATTGAAGGGCTTGGTAAGATAGTCGTCGGCTCCTTTTTTAAGACCCAGTACACGGTCGGCACTGGAGTTTTTGGCACTCAGGATCAGAATTGGTACTTCATTGTTGCTGATGCGGATGGTTTCTGCCACACTGATGCCATCCATTTCGGGGAGCATAACATCGAGTACGATCAGGTCAAAATATTCATCGCGCACAGCATTGAGGGCAGACACACCGTCAAAGGCAGAAGTAACCTCGTAGCCTTCGAGCTCCAGGTTAAGCTTCAGGGCTTCGTGCAGGTTTTCTTCATCTTCAACCAGCAGAATTGATTTTTTCTTTTCATCACTCATGGCGAAACAGCTTTTCAGTCAGTACATGTCACCGGCGGAAACTAACTGCAAAAATACTCCCGTGCGGGTGATTGTTTGTCACCGAAATGTCGGCATTGTGATCGCGGGCTATTTTACTGCAAAGATATAAGCCCAGGCCTGTGCCCTGTGTTTTGCGGGTAGATTCATTACCCACCCGATAAAACTTGTCAAAAATGCGCGGTTTTTCCGCATCCGGTACACCGGGGCCTTCATCGCTCACAGACAGTACCATTTGGTTAGGTAATTGTTGCAGGCGGGCACGGATGGGTTTTTCGCGCGGAGAATATTTAAGGGCGTTTTCGAGCAGGTTATTGATCAGGATCTGGAGCAGCAGCGGGTCTCCTTTTATGACTACTTCCGGCTCAATATCGCCATGCAGGGGGCGGTCGGGAAAACGGTTATGGAAATCCTGCAGACAATCTTTGAGCAGGTCGGAGAGATCCAGCTCCTCGCGCGAAAACTGGTAACCTCCGCCTTCCAGTTGTGAAGATATGAGGATATTATTGGTAAGTGAATTAAGACGTGTGGTTTCTTCGAGCGTCATTTTAATGAGCTTCTTCTGCTTTTCGGGGTCGAGTGTATGTTTCTGGAGTGTTTCAAGGTTGAGGCGTGCTACGGCAATGGGGGTTTTAAGCTCATGTGTGACGGCCATCATAAAATTCTGCTGCTGCTGCTGCAGGCGGAATTGCCGTCTTACCGAGCGGTATACAAAAGCCGCCCCTACAAAGATGATAGCCAGAAAAACGATGCCTTCGCCGGCAAATTTGGTTCTGTTGCGTACATATTCATTATCGATTGTGTACCGCACATTGCGATAAAGTGCAGCCGAGAAATTGCTGTCTACGGTAGCATCCAGCTGGCGGATCTTGAAATCGCGCATCTGGTCATTCTGCCGTTCCAGTGAAATAAACCACCAGATATAGGCAGCTACGATATAAATCAGCAGCAGCCAGTAGATAAGAGTGGCCCTTCCCAGTTTTTTCTTAATGGTATCCGGCATAGCCGTTGCTTATTTCTTTTCTACCCGCAGACCCACATCCAGTACATTCTGAAGCGGATCTTCGCGCATGATCTGCTCAATCTGCAGCCGGTAGCGGCCGGGACGTATGGCGCGCGATTCGCCCAGCAATCCTATTGTCATACGATGTTCATAGATATCATCCATACCATCGCCCAGCCATTTATCGTTGGCGGCCAGGGGCAACTCGCGCTGGATCTTCATGGCCGTATCCTGACCGGGGCCCTGCACATAAAGATTGACGTAGATATTATTGAAATGATATTTCTCGTTGTGGCGCAGCACCAGGAGTACTTCATATACTTTGGAGCTGTCTGTAAGGTCAAACTCGAATGTTGGTTTGAAACTGCTTTGCCATGCATGGCCGGGTACGGCAGTGATTTTTTCATAAAGATCGATCTGCGTACAACCGAATACGATCTGCCCCAGCAGAGCCAGACTTATTACCTGCAATGGCCGGTATGGAAGAAAAGAAGACAATTTCATAATGCAAATATAGAAACCAGACAGCCAGGTGGTATACCTGTGCTGTCCAAACGCTTTACAGTACGTTTAATACCTGCTCTTTGGCTTTTTCGAGTTCATCTTTCATCAGTACCACGCATTTCTGGATCGAAGAGTCGTAGGCCTTGGATCCGGTTGTATTGATTTCGCGGCCAATCTCCTGCAGTACGAAGGAGAGTTTTTTGCCCTTGGCTTCGTCGGCATCCTGCATGAGCGACTTGATATAATCGCAGTGGTTTTTGAGGCGTACCTGCTCCTCGCTGATATCTATTTTCTCGATATAATAAATAAGTTCCTGCTCCAGGCGGTTGCCGTCATAATTTTCCCGGCCTACATTTTCTTCGAGCAGGCGGGTGATGCCATCCCTGATCTTCTGAATGCGGAGCGGCTCGAGTTTGATTACTTCTTCCTGCAGCTTTTCAATATTTGTGATGCGGGTAAGCAGGTCTGCTTCCAGTACCTGACCTTCATGCTGGCGGTGCGTGTTGAGCTGCCCGATGGCTTGCAGCAGTACTTTTTCAAAACCAGCCCAGTCGGTGTCGCTGAGTGTTTCGCTGCTGGGAGTAATTACTTCAGGTAATTTTACGAGTGTGCTCAGGATATGTGAAGCATCCAGACCCAGCTCAGCCGACAGATGGGCCAGTGGCTGGTAATAGGCACGGGCCAGGTCGGTATTGATCGTAATCGGTTTGGCATTGCCGGTGTCTTTGAGACTGATGGCACAGTCTACGCTGCCACGCAGCAAATGCTCCGAAAGAATACGCCGTATATCAAATTCAAAAGGCTTCAGAATAGCCGGCATCTTTAACTGCAATTCAAATTGCTTTCCATTGAGCGATTTGATATCAATAAGAAAGGTTTTATCTCCTACCGTCTGTTCCGACCTCCCGAAACCCGTCATGGATTTGAGCATACATTGTTTTTTTGATTGGGCATAAAGGTATTTGAATTATTATTTACCGGCAGAGAAAACTGGAAGCAGCCTTTCGCAAAACCAGCCTGGTCGTTGCAGAGGTGGTTTGCCAATAGAACAGATAATGAATAACCGGAAACAAAAATCCCTTCGAGAAATCGAAGGGATCATTATAATGGATGGGTTAGTAAGTACAGGGAAACGAATTTCCCAACACAATATTAAATATAATTTTTACTATCCAAAAAATATTTACCATAAATTTTATTCACATTTTAAACCTGATTGTGGATAAGGCAATGCCTATTACCACATTTTCTGCAACGCATTTTATACATAAAAGAGTTGTTATACTATCCGGTTCGAATAGCAAAACAGCAGACGCGCCCGATCTGATGTTTGCAATGAATGCATGTATGTGCAAACGGTTTTCCGAAGGGAAAATCAAAATTTATGCGTGCTGTTATTTACGGCAGTGATACAGGTTACCTTTGTTAAAATTTTTCAGTTATGCGATTTGATCAACCTGTTCCGCTTACTACGATTGCAACACTTATCGGTGCAGAACTCATTGGTAACACCAGTGCGCTGGCTACCGGTATCAATGAGATCCATAAGGTGGAATCCGGCGACCTGGTATTTGTAGACCACCCCAAGTATTATGATAAGTGCATTCACTCAGCGGCCAGCTTTATCATTATTAATAAAGTGACCGACTTTCCGGAAGGAAAGGCTTTACTGATAACAGACAATCCTTTCGAAGCCTATCAGAAGATAGTACGTCATTACCGTCCTTTTGCCCCCTCTATGAAGTCGGTCAGCGATACCGCTGTAATCGGAGAGGGAACGGTAGTTATGCCGCATGCGTATATCGGTAATCATGTTACCATCGGAAAAAACTGCATCATTCATCCCAATGTTACCATACTGGATCATTGCGTGATTGGCAACGATGTAATCATACAGGCAGGCACTGTCATTGGCAGCGATGCATACTATTATAATAAAAAAACGGACCGGGAAGTACATTATCAGAAAATGCTCAGCTCCGGCCGGGTGGTGATCGACGATGCGGTAGAGATCGGAGCCGGCTGCACTATTGACCGGGGAGTAAGTCACGATACACGGATCGGGAAGGGAACGAAGCTCGATAACATGGTACATATAGGTCATGATACCGTCATTGGCAAAAACTGCCTGCTTGCAGCACAGGTAGGTATAGCTGGTGCCACCACGCTCGAAGATGGTGTGATACTATGGGGTCAGGTGGGCGTAAGCAAAACACTTACCATAGGTGAGAATGCTGTGGTATTGGCGCAAAGCGGCGTACCCGGTTCGCTGGCAGGAGGCAAAACCTATTTTGGTTATCCCGCCATTGATGCTTCTGAAAAGAAAAAAGAGCTGGTGTGGATCAAACGTATCCCGCAGTTGTGGGAGAAGGTGATGGGGAAATAAGTAAAAAGGGTTTAAAGAGTATAAAGGGTTTAAAAAGTAATAATATTTTTATCCCTTTAAACCCTTTATACTCTTTAAACACTTTACACCTTCTTAAGGAAGATAATCATACGGCAACAGATCTGCCAGATTTTTCCACCCCCAGTATCCCTGATTGATCCAGGCGCTCTGCTCATAATAATACCCGTTTTCGCGGATGGCAATCGCATCGGTTAAGTCAACATAGGAAATCTGAATGGGTACATCGGCCGGTAGTTTCAATTGCTGCAGATACTCGGGTTCCGGTTTTTGCCGCTGATAGGTAATACTTGCCTTACGGGGAAACCATATTTCAATCTGCTGTGTACTGTCCAGCGCGCCGTAATAGCTGGTATCGTAGGGATTGCTGATGGGGTTGAACTTATTTTTGAACTTCAGATCCTGCAGCGCGATTACAAATCCATCTTCGGACAGAGTACTATCATAATAGCTTCGCATAAAATGCAGCTTTGAACCCAGATAGTTTTTTTCGCGGTTGGCGGTCCAGATGGCACGCAGACTGTCGGTACCTTCCAGTTCACTAAACAGGCAGAATCCGCGGTATGTACTGATGTCGTTATTGTAGGCGTATACAAACGAGTCGAGCTGATAGATAAGCTGATAACCGAGGGCTTCGTTGCGGATACGAAGTGGCTCGGTAGCCAGTACACGCAGCTTATTGCTTTTTTTCAACAGGAAAAATTTCAGTACCTCGGGATTCTCCAGCTGCGTCTGACGAGAAAAAGGAGTAGTGCCAATAAAATGGTCGATGAAAAAGCTGCCATATTTTTCCCAGCCATCTTTTACCTCATTGCTGCTGCGTATAATCACCTCGCCCAGGCTTTTATCTTCTTTGATAAGTAAAATATCAGGAATGACAGGTTGCGACTGACTGATGCGTACCTGCTGTGTCTGGTAACCGGTAAAACTGATGACGAGGTCATACCCGCCGGATTTTAAGGAAAGGGAAAAATGCCCTTCTTTATTTGTAACTGTACCCAGTGTGGTATTCTGACAATACACCGATGCTCCGCTAAGCGGCTCGCCGGAAGCACTATCCACAATACGACCCTGTATGGTAAACTGGCAGTAAACGCTCTGCGAAAACAGGAAGAGGGCAGGCAGAAGGAGGTACTTTAGTTTTTGCATAGAATAAAAATTAGCTCAGTAAAGATAACAAACTCCGGCACGCATTCTTAGCAGAGGCGGCGAACTGGAAAATACTGATCTGTTCGCAACAGATCATAAAGTATGCCGGACTGGCTATTTATTATTTATGGGAGGACTGGCTGTACATACGGCAGGCGTTTTCAATACTTTGTTCAAGCGGAGTAAATGTAAATCCAGGCAATGCCTGCAGCAATTTATGGTTGCTGAACCGGGTAAAGCTATGGGCTACCCGCGCACTTTCGCGCGTGAGCAGGGGCTTTTGCCGGGTAAAAAAAGATTTGAATGCTTCCAGTCTCCAGGCTATGCCGGTAAGTGTGGGAGTAGCCAGCCGATCGGGGCGTTTCACGCCAAACCGGTCAGCTATGGTAAACATCAGTTGTTTAAACGGCCAGTTGTCGCCATTGATGATAAATCGTTCTCCGCTGATATTGCTTTCCAGTAGCATAACAGCAGCTTTCGCGGTATCTTCTACATCTACAAAACCGTTGATGCCGGGTGTATACCACTTAAATCCATTATAGATATTGCGAAAAATAGCACAACTGCTCTGGTGCCAGTCGCCATAGCCCAATATAGTGCTGGGATTCATGATAACCGCATCAAGGCCTTCGGCCATACCACGCCATACCTCCAGTTCTGCCTTGAACTTGCTGCGTGCATAATGAGTAGTCAGCTTATTTTCCTCCCATTTCTTTTCTTCGTTCACCTCACCACCCTGCTCACTGCGACCCAGGGCTGCAACCGAACTTACATGCAGCAGGCGGGTTACATTATTTTCCAGTGCCAGGTTTACCACATTGGCTGTGCCCTCAACGTTTACACTTTGCATCAGGTGGCGGTCGCTACGTTGAAACGAAACAACTGCTGCAGCATGAATAACGGCATCTACATCTTTCATAGCATCGTCGAGCGATACCACATCGAGCACATCGCCTTCTATCCATTCCACTTTTTCGAGAATTGATACCGGGATATAAAAAGGGCGTTTATTGCTGCGGCACAGGGCGCGCACCTGGTATCCTTTTTCGATAAGTGCCTTCAGGATATAAGATCCCAGGAATCCGGTACCGCCGGTAAGGAGAATTTTTTTATCCAAAGTCTAAAGTTATAGTTAGCGCCTGTATGCGTTTTCAGTTATTTGTTTTGGGCGGGTTATCTGTGTAAATATAGTAGCCTTCACCACTTTTACGCCCCAGTTTGCCCTGGTCTACTTTGTCTTTTTGCAGGTAAGATGGTTTGAGCCGCTCTGGTTGACCCAACTGCTCATATACCGATGTGCTTACGGCGTAGTTCACATCGTTGCCAATAAGATCCATGAGTTGAAAAGGCCCCATTTTAAAACCAGTTGCTGTCAGCAGCTTGTCCAATTGCGCATAATCTGCCAGTTTCTCTTCTGCCAGCCTCAGGCTTTCAATGTAATAAGGACGCGCCACACGGTTTACAATAAAACCCGGGGCATCCTGGCAGGTTACGGGCGTTTTGCCCATCTGTCTGGCCAGTTCAACAATGTTATCGGTTACTTCGGGATGGGTAAATGGAGTATTTACCACTTCTACCAGCTTCATGAGTGGGGCCGGATTGAAAAAGTGGAGTCCTATCACCCGTGCGGGGTTTACTACCTGCTCAGCAATACGTGCGATGGATAGGGAAGAAGTATTGCTGGCAAATATGCATTCGCTGTGATTGAGTTCAGCCAGTTGATTGAACAGCGCCACTTTCACCTCTTCTTTTTCTACAATTGCTTCAATAAAAAGATCGGCGAGACAGCTTTGCAGATCGCGCGTATAAACGATACGGCTACTGATAACTGCCTGTTGTGCGGCATCTATCTTTTTTTTGTCAACCAGCGTCTGCAGGTTGCGTTCTATAGACGTCTGTGCCCGGCTTAATACGTCTGCATTAAGATCGAAAAGGATGGTATGGAAGCCTGCCTGTGCGCTCACCTGTGCAATACCGCTGCCCATGGTACCCGCTCCGCAGATGCAAATACTTTGAATGGTCACTGAGTGTTTTATTAAGAAACGAAGATAAGCATCCCTGTGGTGGCTTCGGTCTTAAATGAAATAGTATAAAGGGTTTAAAGGGTATAAAGTGTTTAACGGGATAGGCAGGATTTACTCTTTAAACTTTTTATACCCTTTAAACCCTTTATACTTCTGCTATTTTTTTTATCTTCCATAGAAAAATGGACACCACCACCACTCCCATACCTCCGGCAATTCCTGCTCCTCCCAGGCCAGGTCTGCTGGGCACCTCACTGCCATCTTCTGTAGCAGCCATTGCTGCCTTGCTGCTGTTTCTGCTGCCCTTTGCGGAATTGCGCTGCAAGAGCACATCCGATAAAAATGATCTGGGTGGGCTGAACTTTACCGGCAGTGGCGGTACTGTATTTACCAATACCGGTCTTGGACTGGCAATTGGAAGCCAGTGGAAAGCCAATCTGGGTGCTTTTGGTTCGTTTGCAGATAAGAACGAAATGTCTAACCGCAAACAGGACCCCAATACCTTTGCGTTGGTTGCCCTGGTACTGGCCGCCGCTGCTGCGGCATTCACATTTGTGCGTCATAAAGGCGGCATTGTGCTCACCCTGCTGGCCGCACTGGGTTCCGTGGCAGCATTGGTGGGTCTGTTCTTCGACCTTCGTTCGCAGGTATTAAAAGTGCCATCGGGGTCTTCGGGCAGTGAAGACGGTTCCAATCCGTTTAACCTCGATCAGTACAAAGATGTTGGGCTGGAAATAGCTTTCACACCCTGGTTTTTTGCCTGTGCAGTACTGCTGCTGGCCACGGTGTGGTTAAGCTTCCGCCGTTACAAACTTAGCTAGACCGGAAATCAGATAGCCGATGTGAACTGCTTCAGGAAACGAACATCGTTTTCGCTGAAGAGGCGCAGATCATTTACATCGTACTTGAGGAGTGCGGGTCTTTCGATACCCATTCCAAAGGCGAAGCCGGTGTATTTGTTGGGGTCAATATTACAGTTTTGCAGCACATTGGGGTGTACCATACCACAACCCAGGATCTCAACCCAACCTGTCTTTTTACAGATATTACAACCTTCGCCGCCGCAGATGAAACAGGATACATCCATTTCTGCGCTCGGCTCGGTGAAGGGGAAATAACTTGGTCTGAAACGAACCTTTACATCTTTGCCATACATTTCCTTTACAAAGAAATAAAGGGTCTGTTTGAGGTCGGCGAAAGAAACATTTTCATCAATATAAAGGCCTTCTACCTGGTGAAAGAAACAGTGGCTGCGGGCACTTACTGTTTCATTGCGGTATACACGGCCGGGCATGAGCATACGAATAGGCAGTTTACCTTTTTCCATCTCGCGGATCTGTACACTGCTGGTATGCGTACGCAGTACCCAATCGGGATTCTGCTGGATATAAAAGGTATCCTGCATGTCGCGCGCGGGGTGATGCGGCGGCAGATTGAGAGCACCGAAGTTGTGCCAGTCGTCTTCAATTTCGGGACCTTCTGCCACGGCAAAACCAAGACGCTGGAATATGGATACAATGCGGTTGCGCATGAGGGTGATAGGGTGGCGGCTACCCAGCGGGGCAGGATCGCCCGGCAGACTCAGATCGATCCGGCTACCGGCAGGGCCCTGCGTGGCAGCTGTTTGTTCCCGGAGTGATTCATATCGGCTTTCGGCAAACAGTTTGAAATCATTCAGGATCTGGCCAAAAGCTTTCTTCTGGTCGGCAGGAACCTGTTTCATTTCTCCCATTACGGCTTTTACCAGGCCCTTTGTGCCCAGAAACCGGATACGGAATTCTTCTACCTGTTTGTCATCAGCGGCTTCAAAAGCGGCGATCTCCTTTTTATACTCTTCTATCTGTTGTAGCAATTGCTCCATGTTGCAAAGATACGCGCTGGCGCCTACATCCACGCCAGCAGAAGTACAGAAACACCTCAACTCCTTTGCTACCGGTAAAGCGGCCGCGCGCCCATTTTTCCTATCTTGCAACCATGTCTGACCATCTTAGCATTTCCGAATTTTTATTACCGCTTAACCTGCACGAAATATCGCTCGACGAAGGATATAAAGACGGCCAGTTAGGCAAGATCATTGACGTATACCAGGACCAGTTTCCTGATCTCGACGAAGCACAGCTGGTGATTGTAGGCTGCGGCGAACAGCGCGGCAGTGGTATGATAGGAAAAGAAAGCCAGGCCCCCGAAGCCATCCGCCGACAGCTGTACCAGCTCTTTTACTGGCATACGGATATCCATATTGCCGATATCGGCAACGTAAAAGCCGGCGCTTCTTATACCGACTCTTATGCAGCGCTGCGTATGGTGGTGCGGGAGCTTGTCAACGACAATAAGCTGGTGATTATCCTGGGAGGCTCACACGACCTTACGCTGGGTCAGTATCATGCCTACGCCGACAATCGCCGTGCGGTAGAAGCATCCTGTGTGGATGCGCTGATAGATCTTAATATCGATTCTCCTTTTCGCCATGAAAACTTCCTGATGGAAATGCTTACCGGCGAACCAAACTATATCCGTCACTATAATCATATCGGGTTCCAAAGCTATTTTGTACACCCGCGAATGCTGGAAACGATGGATAAACTGCGCTTCGACTGCTTCCGCGTGGGACATGTAAAAGACAGCATTGAAGAAATGGAACCCGTGATCCGCAATAGTAGTTTTCTTTCCTTCGACATTTCGGCTATTGCCAATGCCTATGCTCCTTCGAGCCGTATATCTCCCAATGGATTTACCGGCGAAGAAGCCTGCCAGCTGATGCGTTTTGCCGGCATGAGCCCGATGATCAGCAGTATTGGTATCTACGGATATAATCCACAACATGACCGCGATGAGCTCACCGCCCGCCAGATCAGCCATATGCTTTGGTATATCCTCGACGGCCGGAGCCGCGGTACACGCGAAGCTTCTCTTGATGAAAAAGATAGTTTTAATGAATTTCACATGGCTTTTGCCGAAGTGGAAACCGTTTTTCTTCAAAGTAAAAAAACAGGACGCTGGTGGATGCAACTGCCCGACAAGCAGTTTATCGCCTGCAGCTACAAAGACTATCTCCTGGCCAGCAGCAATGAAATCCCCGAGCGCTGGCTGCGTGCACAGGAGCGTAGCTGATTCCATTTTCAACTCAGTTAAATAAACGTATTATTATGCAGCAAGTAATCCGGACAGGCATCTGTTCCTATGGCATGAGCGGTAAAATTTTTCATGCCCCCTTTATTCAGAATCATCCTGGTTTCGAGCTGACAGCTATCGTGGAGCGTCATAAAGAGGAGTCAAAAAGAAGATACCCCCAGGCTAAGCTGTATCGCTCTTTTGAGGAACTGCTGGCCGATGACTCCATTCAGCTCATTGTGGTCAATACGCCGGTACAGACACACTTTGACTATGTGAAAGCGGCCCTGCAGGCCGGTAAAGATGTGGTGGCAGAAAAACCATTTACCGTTACTGCTGCAGAAGCGCGTGAACTGGCAGAGATAGCCCGGCAAACCGGACGCCTGCTGAGTGTATATCAAAACCGCCGGTACGATGGTGACTTCCGGGCTATCAAAGATGTTGTAGATAAGGGATTGCTGGGAGAAATTGTGGAAGTGGAAATGCGCTATGACCGCTACCGTACTCAGTACAGCGGTAAACAACATAAAGAAGGAGCCCTGCCAGGAGCCGGCATTGTACACGACCTGGGCGCTCACCTCATAGATCAGGCCCTGCAATTATTTGGCTGGCCTGAAAAGATCTTTGCCGACATCCGCACATTGCGTAAAGATGGAGTGGAAGCCAACGATTATTTTGAAATACTGCTATACTATCCCAGAAACCGGGTGCGACTGAAAAGTACCGTCATTGCCCGCGAATCATCTTATGCATACGTGCTGCATGGTACAAAAGGAAGCTTTTTGCAGCAACGGTCAGATCTGCAGGAAGAGCAATTGGTAGCCGAAAAGGAACCTTCGCTGGAGCCCTGGTGCCCCGCTACCGCAGAGCCCGATGGGTTACTTCATTATGAAGAAAATGGTCAATGGATACGCCGCTATCAGACTTCTGTGCCGGGTAACTATATGGGCTATTATGAAGACGTATATCAGGCATTGACGGGTAAGCGCGACAATCCGGTGCCGGCTGCCGATGCGGTCAAAACGATGACGCTGTGGTGTGCTGATGTGCTGATGTGCTGATGTGCTGATGTGCTGATGTGCGGATGTGGTGATGTGCTGATGTGCTGAGGTGCTGATGTGCTGATGTGCTGATGTGCTGATGTGCTGATGTGCTGATGTGCTGATGTGCTGATGTGCTGATGTGCTGATGTGCTGATGAAAACTAACTATGTAAGGTACGAAAATTAATCATATAATGATATAAGTATGAGCCGATTTCGAAAGGAGATTTACAAATAAATCATTAGCACATCAGCATACTAGCACATCAGCAAATTAAAATGACCATTATGTTTCGAAATCTGTATTGGATAATCGCATTGATATTACTTACCGCGTGTGGTACGAGTAAAAAAGGGTTTACCGAAGCGCGGCAGCAACTGCTGGATAGTAAAGCGTTGCAAACAGCACATACCGGCATCAGCATCTTTGACCCGGCTACGGGCAAATATATTTTCGACTACCAGGGCGACAAATATTTTGTGCCAGCCAGTAATATCAAGATACCTACCTGCTATGCAGCTATGAAATACCTGGGCGATAGCCTGGTTGCATTCCGTTATATACAGGATGATACGGCCGTATACCTGCTGCCGGCTGGCGACCCGACCCTGCTGCACCGCGATTATAAAAAACAAAAAGCCGTTGAATGGCTCCGGTCAACGAATAAATCCATTTATGTTGCAGCAAACAACTGGCAGGATACCCATTGGGGTTCCGGCTGGTCGTGGACCGACTACCTGGAAAGTTATATGCCGGAGCGCAGTCCACTGCCAGTATACGGTAATATGCTGCGGTGGATTAAAACAGAGATAAAAGATCCTTATTCTGAAGAAGATGAAATGGTGAGTACGGTGTTTTCTGAACCATCACCCACCTGGCCGGTCGAATTTTCAATTGATGATAAAGACAGCAGCTTTTCTATTGACCGGGCTCTTGGTGAAAACACCTATACCATTCACGAAGGAAAACAAAAACAGGCCCAACTGGATATGCCCTTTGTAACACATGGACTGCAGTCGGCCCTGGAGCTAATGGCCGATACAGTGGGGCGCTCCCTGGCATCCATTCCCAAACTCCCGGGCAAAAAAGGTCCGCTTCAGGTAGTGCATTCACAGCCCGTTGACTCGCTGCTGCGACCCATGATGCACCGCAGTGATAATTTCTTTGCAGAGCAATCATTGCTAATGGTGTCAAATGAGCGCCTGGGTGTTATGAACGACAACCGCATTATTGATACCTTGCTGAAAACCGATCTGCGCGACCTGCCGCAGGCACCACGCTGGGCCGATGGCTCGGGTCTGAGCCGGTATAATCTGTTTACTCCGCAGGACTTTGTAGCCATTCTTGCCAAAATGGAAAAAGAGTTTGGCATGGAGCGGCTGAAAAATGTTTTTCCCGCAGGGGGAAAAGGCACTTTGTCGAATTATTATAAAGCCGACACTCCTTATTTATTTGCCAAGACCGGCTCCCTCTCCGGTGTGATAGCACTCAGCGGCTACCTGTACAGCCGCAGTGGCAAACTGCTGATCTTCTCTGTACTGGTAAACAATCACCGGGCAACTGCAGCAGAAGTGAGAAGAGGGGTGGAAAGTTTCTTGAGAGAAATAAGAAAGAGGGAGTGATGTGCTGATGTGCTGATGTGCTGATGTGCTGATGTGCTGATGTGCTGATGTGCTGATGTGCTGATGTGCTGATGTGCTGATGTGCTGATGTGCTGATGTGCTGATGTGCTGATGCAAACTAACTAAGTAAGGTACGAAAATTAATCATATAATGATATAAGTATGAGCCGATATCGAAAGGGATCTACAAATAAATCATTAGCACACCAGCACATTAGCACACCAGCACATTGATCTCTCATCCTTTAAACATCTTCTCCAGCTGCTCCTGTTTAAACTCCAGATAAGTGGGGTAGCCATCGGGAGTGCTGTTGGGTTGAGCGCAGTGAAACAGGTCCTGCAGCAGGTTGCGCATTTCACGTTCGGTAAGACGGGTACCGGTTTTTACGGCCTGCTGACGTGCCAGTGAGCGCACCAGTTTTTCGCGGCTGCTGAATTTCAGATCACTGCTGAAGTGTTTGTATTGCTCCAGCAACAGATCCAGTACATGTTTTTCGTTGCCGGCTTCCAGATCGGCCGGCGTGCCCTGGATTACAAAACTGTTTTTACCAAAAGGTTCTACCTGATAGCCTAATAAGGATAAGTCGGGGAGGAGCTCCTGCATGATCACGGCATCGGCGGGAGTGAGTTCGAGTGTCGAAGGAAACAGACTACGCTGTGTGGCGATGGGTTTGCCATTGGCAGCAGCAATCATCTGCTCATATAATACACGCTCATGCGCTGACTGCTGATGAATGAGCAGAAAACCCTGCGGACTGGGCGTTACGATATAGGTATTGAGCAATTGATGCAGCTCTACGTTTGAAAAGTCATTTTCATCTTCCTTATGAGCGGTGAGCTGCTGCGATTCATTGTAATGGCCAATGGTATCGTCTCCGCCAGGCGGTGCATAAAACTCCTGGAAGGGCTGCATGTTGCCGCGCCGCGTAGGTTCAATAAAGTGTGCCTGATTTTTTTGTGTAAATCCGCGAAACAGGCTGCTGCCTGAAATAGCATTCTGCCGTTCTTCTGTAAAAGGTTGCTGAATGCTGGGCAGTTGCTGAATGCCGGCATCGAGGTCAAAATCGAGGGTAGGCGTCACGCTAAACTGTGCCAGTGCATGTTTGATGGCTGCCTGCACAAATGCATATACGATCTTTTCGTCTTCAAACTTGATCTCCTGCTTGGTTGGGTGCACATTCACATCTACCTGTGCGGGATCCAGATCAATGAAGAGCACATACATCGTGAAGCTTTCGCCGGCGATCAGCTCCTGGTAACCATTCATGATGGCGTGGTTGAGATAGGGGCTGCGGATAAAACGGTTGTTGACAAAGAAATACTGATCGCCTCTTGTCTTTTTAGCCGTATCCGGTTTGCCTACAAAACCATGAATATTCAGGTAGTCGGTATCTTCTTTTACAGTTACCAGGCGTGCATTGTAGTGATTGCCGAGTAGCTGTATGATGCGTTGCTTAAGACTGCCGGCATCGAGGTGAAACATCTGCTGCCCGTTGACAGTAAGTGTAAAGAGGATATGGGGAAATGCCATCGCCACACGTGTGAATTCATCGACGATATGGCGCATTTCTGCAGCATTACTTTTTAAGAAATTGCGGCGGGCAGGTACATTGAAAAACAGGTTTTTCATGGCAATGCTGGTACCTACGGAAGCGGCTACCGGCTCTTGCAGGGTGACTACGCTGTTTTCTACTTCTATACGTGTACCGGCATCATCCTGCTGGCGGCGGGTCTTTAGTTCAACCTGTGCTACCGCGGCAATAGAAGCCAGGGCTTCTCCGCGAAATCCCATCGTACGGATATGAAAGAGGTCATCGATATGACGGATCTTGGAAGTGGCGTGACGTTCAAAACAGAGTCGGGCATCGGTTTCGCTCATACCCGATCCGTTATCTATCACCTGGATCAGTGATTTGCCCGCATCGGCCACGATCAATTGTATTTCGGTAGCACCTGCGTCTACCGCATTTTCGAGTAACTCCTTGACGGCACTGGCCGGCCGCTGTATCACCTCTCCGGCGGCTATCTGGTTGGCAATATTATCAGGTAAAAGGACGATTTTGTCAGACACAACTAAATTTCTCCGGCGTCAAAAATAACAAATTGATTTTTAAGCCGCTCTTCACAGCCTGATCGCCTGAAAAGAAGTATTTTTAAGGCTGCTGCAGCCCGAGGTCGCTGCGGCTGGTATTATGCTGACCATCAAAATTTTAGTATGATCAAGTCTGTCTCTTTTTTGCTGAGTTGTTGTTTTCTTATGGTTACGGCTACACGCGCACAGTTTTCGAGCCAGTTGCCGGAGCAGGCCTGGGTCGACTCGGTGTTTCACAGCCTGAGCAAGGAAGAAAAGATCGCACAGCTGATGGTGATCCGCGCCCATTCCAACCTGGGGCCTGATCATATCGCCAAAGTGACCAGCGATATTCGGCAATATAATGTAGGAGCCCTCTGCTTTTTTCAGGGAGGTCCGGTGCGCCAGGCACAGCTTACCAATGCCTACCAGGCCATGGCCAAAACTCCCCTGATGGTGACCATCGATGGGGAATGGGGCGTAGGCATGCGGCTAGACTCTGTTACCAAATTTCCCTATCAGCTTACCCTGGGTGCATTGAAAGATGAAGACCTGGTATACCGGATGGGAGTAGCTGTGGGTGAGCAGTGCAAACGCCTGGGCATACACGTGAACTACGCACCCGTAGTGGATGTAAATAATAACCCTAACAATCCTGTGATTGGTTACCGCTCCTTTGGTGCCAATAAGGATAAAGTGGCCAGCTTTGGTGCCGCTTATACCAGAGGTATGCAGGCTGCAGGTATTATGGCCTGTGCCAAACATTTTCCCGGTCATGGTGATGTGGATGTGGATTCACATTATGATCTGCCGGTTGTCAATAAAACTATTGCACAACTCGACAGTCTTGAGCTGGTTCCTTTTTATGCCCAGGTAAAAGCCGGTGTGGGCAGTTTTATGATTGCTCACCTGTCTATCCCTGCGGTTGATAATACCGCTAACCGCGCTACCTCTATTTCTAAAAATGCCGTGACGGGATTGCTGCGCGAAAAACTCGGTTATGACGGACTCACATTTACCGATGCGCTGGAGATGAAAGGCGTGGCCAAATATTTTCCCGGAGGTACTATTGCGGTAGAAGCATTGATAGCAGGTAATGATATGCTGTGTCTGCCGGCCAGTGTGCCCGAAACGATTGAGGCGGTTAAAAAAGCCATTAAACAAAAAAAGCTGAGCTGGGATGATATCGATGAAAAAGTATTGAAGGTATTGCATGCCAAATACCGCCTGGGACTGGCAAACCTGCAGCCGGTAAAGCTCGATAACCTGCTCGAAGACCTAAATGCCAAAACAAATGAGATCCGTTACGAAGCTGCCAGCCAGTCGATCACCGTACTGCGTGCAGAGACAGCCATGGCCGCTCTATCTGGTCCCAAAACGGCTTTTGTGGGTATTGGTCTCAGCAGCAACAACGATTTTGGTAAACGGATGGAAGAAGAGCTGAAGGCAGATGTGTATTTATATAGTTATGCCGCTAATGCCGATGCTGCTGCCAGCCTGCAGCAATCACTTAAAAATGGCGGTTATGAGAGGGTGATTATAGGCGTACACAATTACAGTCTGCGTCCGGCTAATAATTATGGTATCAGCGAAAATGCGCGGCAGTTATTTAGCAGCCTGCAAAGCTATAATCCGCTCACGCTGGTTTTTGGCAACGTGCTGGCGGTATCCAATTTTTGCGATGCAAAAAATCTGATCGCCTGCTACCAGGACGATGATATTACCCAGCAGGCGGCCGCCGATCTGCTGACCGGCAAATTATTTTCCATGGGTACACTACCGGTAGCTGTATGTCAGTTTAAGGTGGGCGATGGGTTGGTACACGGCGGTATTAAGCCGGCAAGAGCTGTTATAAATAGAGACAGGCTGAGTGTGATTGATACCATTGCGCTGGACGGCATTGCACAAAAGGCTTATCCCGGTTGCGTGGTGCTGGCGGTGCATGACGGAGAGATTGTGTATCACAAGGCCTTTGGCAGTCTGGAATATGATGGTAAACAGCCCATGAATATGGAGGATGTGTTTGACCTTGCTTCCGTAACCAAGATATCGGCCACTACGGTATCGGTGATGAAGCTGGTGGAGCAGGGCAAACTCGATATTACGAAGACCCTGGGCAATTACCTGCCGGTGGTGCGGGGGACTGATAAAGCGGGTCTGCGTATCGATGATATCTTGTTGCATCAGGCCGGTCTCGTACCTTTTATTTCTTTTTATAAGGAAACGATTGATCCGGCAACGGGCATTCCCAATCCCGCTATTTATAGTGATAAAAAGAAAAAAGGTTTTGAGATACGGGTGGCGGAGAACCTGTACCTGCGCAACGACTGGGAAGATACGCTCATGAGCCGTATTCTGAAGAGTCCGCTGGGGCCACGTAATAAGTATGTGTACAGCGATAACGATTTTATTTTTCTCGGAAAAATTGTGGAGCAGATTACGGGTATGCCCCTGAATGAATATGTGCAGAAAACCTTTTACGATAAAATGGGCATGGCCACTACCGGGTTTACGCCACGTAAGCGGGTGGCACTGGATCGTATTGTGCCTACGGAAGAAGAAAAACATTTTCGCCGACAGCTGATGCGCGGAGATGTGCATGATGAAGGGGCTTCACTCTTTGGTGGGGTAGCCGGTCATGCCGGGCTATTTTCAGATGCCTATGACCTGGCTATGCTGTACCAGATGCTGCTCAATGGCGGTGAGTTTAATGGTATGCGCTACCTGAAACCTGAGACTATTAAGTTATTTACCGCTTATCATAGCGATATCAGCCGCCGGGGCTATGGTTTTGATAAACCCGAAAAAAATAATGCCACGCGCAAGGATCCTTATCCTGCTATCAGTGTATCGCCCGATACGTATGGCCATACCGGTTTTACCGGCACCTGTGTATGGGTAGATCCCCAGGTGAACCTGGTGTATGTCTTTCTCAGCAACCGTGTGTATCCCACACGCGATAATCCGAAACTATCGCAGCTCAATATCCGTACGCGTATTCAGGATGCGTTGTACCAGGCTCTGGAGTTGAAGAAATAGGTACAAATCACTGGCAATTGGTAGCTATAATAATTATTTCGTTATGAGAATTGTATTAAGTGTGCTACTTGTCGGGGTACTATTAATTATTTCCTGCAATAGCGAAACCCACGTTGAAAAATCAAATCCTGATTCTGTTACTATATCTAAATCGGATACAACAAATGTCAAAAAACCTATTGGGTTAAGGAAAGAACCTGCTGATACGGGTTTTAATGACGACCAGCAGCAGGCTATTAGTGACAGCATCTATTATTCAATAATACAACACGCAAAAATCGATATTCTTGAAACCAGATAAAAGAGCTCAGTAGATACCTTGCGGGATGGAGCAGATGTAGTGAAGATGTGCGGCGAATGGAAAAAATTAAGCAGAAAGGACCTCATAGATATTTTTAAGAAAAGTGAACCGATTAATGCTTTTGAGTTTCACTATATGTTTCTGGTATATCTATGTAGTATAGAAGGCCGGGCGCTTGTGGGTGACCAGGAAGTCTCATTTTCTATTAATGCAGCGGCTACCAGCTATTTACAATTTCCTGATGGGTCGATACGGTTGGCTGCGATGGTAGCAGACTTCTTCTGTAATACCATAGCATAATAACACAATGAATACCCCAACCGAAATTGGGTGATTAAACCCGGTTTAGAATCACCATGAATGGTTACTTTTTGCCTGTTAATTCTGTGTCAGGCATACTGTAATTGTGTACGCCTATGATCACCCTTTCATAACTGCCATTTTTAAGTGATTGCTGCAGGCGGATTATTTGGAACTTCCAACTGCAAGGGGACCTGTGCGGAGGCTAACGGCCCTGCTATTCCCACCTGAGGAGTAGCAACGGTATGAACTCATACAATAGGCGGTGTATAATAAGCATCGCCTATTTTTAGAATATTCCTAAACTTCTTATCACACTATGTATCTGGGCCTTACCGTTTACAGTCTCCTGACAGCACCATTGTTTACCTTTATTGTTTATAATATTGGTCTGCCGGGGCGTACAACACAATACTTTGTTTCATTTCTGCTCTTCCTGTTTTCCTACCTGCTGGCTAAAAGGATTTTTAAAAAGAATAAATGGGAAACTTATGCTATTATCATTTTGCCTGCTATCCTGATTGATGCAACGGTGCTTGTGGGAGGCCAAACACTCATCCCGCTTCGTTTTCCATTCGCTACGCTTTTTTCTGTGTCCGGAGCCCTTCTGGGTCTACTCATAACAGAACGAAAGCGAATGCCTGTAATTATTATGGCAGTGGCCGCCGTTGTTTTCTTTTTATGCAGCCACTTTGTCTTTATTCCCCGCATCACTATGCAGATGTTGAAGCGCAATACACTCCGGCAATCCGTGAAAGATATCAGCTCATTTTTTGAAATGACCTTGGTTGACAAAGAGGGTAAAAAGCTATTATTGAAGGATACGTTAGGACGCCTGAGTTTAATTGACTTTTATTTCGTAGGCTGCCCGCCTTGTGAGGCGAAAATTCCCTCTATGGAAAAAATTGCTGAAGAATTTGCTGCCGATAATTACAGGACGATACTTATTTGTAACGGCGAAGCAAGTTCTTTTTCGGACTTTCAAAAGCATCTCAGCAGAAAACAGAGCAAATTATTTATTTTTTTGTACGATCCGCAGGCAGCAATGGAAAAGAAAATGGGAATAAACAGTTTTCCACATGAGTTCATTCTTCACCAGGGTAAGATTATTGCTCAGCTCAAAGGATTTAATGATGAAGCGGCAGCGCAATATGAAAAACAAACTATCGAAAAAATAAAAACAGCACTACGTGAAACAAAATAATATTGTCTGTCTGTTGTTGATCATCGTCATCTCCTGTACTACCCGGGGTCCCATATTGCAGATAGACACACAGGATTTTACAGCAATTGATACTGTGGCGGCAGGATCTACCGCCGTTCGTCAACTGGTGCTCCATAATAAGGGTGATGCGCCGCTTATTATCGAAGATTTTCTCTCCAGTTGTAATTGCACTTCCTTTGATATTACCAAAGGGTTAACGATACGAAAAGGAGAAAGCCGTATTGTAAAAATTAACATCACAGCAGATAGCAGCAAACTGAAGAGACTGAATGACATTGTACTTACCTTCAAAACCAATGCTTCACCGGCCTTTTATACGATTGAAAAAGCTTTTTATATAGAATAAATAACAGTATAAAACTGGCAAATGATTTTAAAAGAAGCACTCGGTCAACTGATTACCAGATTGAATAAAAAAATAGAATGCCTATTTAGTTAGGAGGATACAAAAACTACAATTTAGATATTCTTGTGCTTAGCTGGTAGCTGAGCACCATTTTGGCCAAAGGATTGTTTCCTTCATCCTATTATTTCTATACGTATTTATCTTTTACAAAGAATAGTGGCTTATTAGACCTGTTCTTTATCCGAACAGATGCTTCGTTGCAAACGAAGCATAACAGGGCGTTGCTGATTGTAGTAAGCCATCCATTCATCCAGGTCCGTTTGAAAGTAAGCATCCGGCCAAGTACATCTTTTCCAACCTGCCGGGCTATTATATCTCCCGGTTAAAAAGAATGGAAATTAGTTCGTCTCTTTAGCCACTGTTGTGCTTAGCTTGTAGCTAAGCACAATTTCGATATATGGCTTGTTGCCTACATCTTATTATTTCTGCAAAGATTGCTATTTTGCAAAAAGTAATGTGTCTTATTAGACCTGTTCTTTATCCGAACAGCTGCTTCGTTGCAAACGAAGCATAACAGGTTTTAATCTGGTTCTTTTTGTAGAGGACATTCTCCGGAGAACGGGGGTAATAACTTTGTTAATACTGTAGATATTGCTGGTAATCTTTTCATTTTTGCAAATGGTTTTATGCTTAATCAATATTTAGGTGGTCAAAACCCAACGCAAAGAGAGCCTACGGGACATGATAGAAGGGGAAATCCAACTGGTTGGAGAACTGTGCCCAACCCAAGCTATTACAATCCAGACAGAGGATTCTATGAGGATGGGCCTCGCAATAACGGGAAAACTTTCAGTTATTGGGAAGGTGTTGATAAGGCCTACATGCAATATAATGGTGATTTTGAAAATGAAAAGGCATATTATACGAATGGGTCATTTACACCAAAAGCTACGGCCGACGCAAGATATGCTGAGGGTGCTGAAGCAGGCGCAGAACTTATTGCCAAACTTGAATCTGGTGAAATTTCGTTACAACAAGGAGAAACAATAAAAATTGTGGGACATAGCCAAGGAGCAGCTTATGCTGCTGGAATTGCTTCTGCTTTAGCAAAACATTCAAAATATGGCAACCTTATAGAATTTGTAGATTATCTTTCTCCACATCAACCAGGTGATATCAAGCATCCTAATGGAGTTAAAGGCCGTCAATTTTCTACCAGAGAAGACAGGATATCTTCGAAAGGTTTGAAATCATGGCTATTTGGGAACTCTAAATGGGCGAGAATTCCCGGTACCGAAATGGGAATAGATAGGCAGGACCATCCCGGAGAATATCACGGACATATGATAGATAGCTGGCTAGATGATTTGATTAATTACTGGAGAAACTTGGGTATTGTAGTAACAGTTATTGAATAAATACTATGAAAAAGCAACTAATTTCGTTTGTGCTCTATTCACTGATTTTGGCTTCTTGCGGGAAACTAAACAGATTATCGGAAGAAGATTATTCATGGATGCCGTACAATGGGGATGAAACGTTAGTATTTAAATCCAGTACAGGGGAAATAGATAGCATTTTCTTAATAAAGAAAGATACATTATTAGCCTATCCCGAAGCTCAATCTATAAACGGAGTAAAGTATGAGGAAGTAGCCGTTTTTTGTAATCATTATAGACAAGACAACCAGAATGTTGGCCGTAGCTATTATTTATTTAAAGTACAGAAAGCAAAAGACAATCGCGCTGAGTTAGTTTTTGATTTATCAACAAAGGGAAATAAGTTTTATAGACTGCTTCCTGTTAAGATATACAGTTTAAGAAAAGAGAGTCCTGTATCATTAGAAACCTCTTTTGGAAAGTACAATGATATTTATATTATCTACCCCGACGATAATGCGAAAGACTTTTATCAACTCAGCAATTTTGTAACAAAATTGTATTGGAGTAAGTCACAAGGTTTAATCCGGTTCGATAAAAAAGATGGCGTATTTTGGGAGTTATCAAGATAATTCTGTGTACCCGTTCTTCGTAGTTTGAAAAATCATCCTGTTTTGATTTGTTATGCTTAGCTTTTAGTTAAGAATGTTTTACAGCTTTTTTTAGTGTTGTGCTTAGCTTGTAGCTAAGCACAATTTCGATAGTGGAGGTACACGCCCCCAATGGGATGGCGTTAATATTACCGGTTACGTATATGATTATATAATCAAGGATCACCTGGGCAATGTACGCATGCTGCTAACCGATGAGAAGAAAACGGACATGTATCCGGCAGCAACCATGGAAGATTCCAGTATCGCAGCCGAAGAAACCTATTATACTAATCTGACCAATACGCAATCCGACAAACCGGCCTGGTTTACGGATCCCAGTTATCCGACTAACGCGAAAGTAGCCCGTTTAAAAAACGAAGCCGATTCGCAGTAGATAGGCCCAATATCTTGTTGAAAGTGATGGCCGGAGATAGTTACAACGTGCGTGTAACAGCCGGATGGGAAAGTGGCGAAGCAACCAACAGCAGCACCAATGTACTGAACGACCTGTTGAATATACTGAGCACCAGTGTAGCGGGCCAGAGCGGTGGAAAAGTGGCAGCCGGCGATTTGCAGGCCGGTGGTAGTGGCCTGAGTTCTGCGCTTACCAGCTTTTTAGGTACGCAAACCACTTCGGGCAGCAAACCAAAGGCCTACCTGAACTGGATATTGCTGGACGAACAGTTTAAGGTAGTCAGTGGCAGCAATGGCTTTATACAGGTAGGAGCCAGTGGCAGTGCGGTGCCTCTTACCCAAACCGGGTTAATGGTGCCTAAGAGTGGATATTTGTATATTTATACCAGCAACGAAGCGACCAATATCGATGTGTTCTTTGATAATTTGCAGAGCTTGTCCCGAGAGCGAAGCGATTCGGGATGACCCATATTCATGGACCGGTCCTGGAGGAGACGCAACTTGCCCCGGCGACGGCGGGGTTATTATTCTTTTGTTCCGATACTTCGGGATGACGATGGCGGGGATATCGTCGAAAGTACTAGCATTTGGAGGTTTTGAGAATAAGAAGACGCCTATGAAAGAGCGACCGCTTTTGTAATGAAACAAGCCGGCGTAACGATGGTGAAAGCAAGCCCTAATTCAAATACTTTTAAGAAAGTCGGATTAAAAATTAAAATGCAAAACGGAACCCCGGTTCTAAATTCCTACGGAGATCCCTTGTTCGAAAACGCTGATTGTCCTTAATCATCTAAAACGCTTCATACTATGAATAAGAAATTAATGATGTTGCTTCTTTTGATAATAACTTCTATATGCACATTTGCTCAGAAAGAAAGCATAAAAAACAGGTTGGCAAAGGTTAATAACGATACTATGCAGTATGTAAAAACCTACATAGTCTCTCAAAAAGAATTATACGTGCAGAATCCCCTTGATAGCTTATTAAGTAATTTACCGACTACCGTTAAGCGGTATGTACTTCTAACTTCGGATAAGCCAGGATTCTACAAAGGCGTTTACTTGATCTTGAATAAGGTAAATCAAAGCATGCTGTTAGAAAGGGATAAAAAAGAGATCTATGTAACAGTAGAATTTGCAACCACCATTAGTAGAGAAGAGATTAAGCGAGCCGGCATACAGAAACTTCAGAGTACATGGGACGAGCCAGCAAAAAAGGTATTCGAAAAACTCACCGTGTCAGATGTTGGTCTGGTCGAAAATTAAAAGTTTAAGAACTGACACTATCTCATGCTCCGGTTCAGGCAGCATATATCTAGAATGCCGATAAGCGTCCGGAACGCTGAAGCGAGCGTGGCAACAGACGATGATAGTAGTAATGCAGCCGGGCTCCTAAAAAATAAATTGATGAATGAGATCTTGCCACAGGATATACTACTGGTGGCTGATTGATCGCTTCGCCCGATCAGGACGCTTCGCGTCCCGATCGGCGTACTACAGTTATTGAGTACACGTGAAAGATTCGGGCCGAAGTCTCGGCCCGAGACCTCGGGCGAGTGTACAAACGAATTCGCTACCCCCTAAAAACGTATTGCAGGCCCTGAGCCTGCAATAACATTTCTTCTACCCTCCACCTTTATACCTTTAAACTTTTATACCTATTTCTTCGGCGGCTGCGGCGGACGATTGGGATTATTATTGGGTTTGTTGGGTCTTTGTTGCTGACGGGGTTGTTGATTTCCGCCCTGTTGCTGCTGACCGCCACCCTGCTGCGGCGGACGATTGGGCGCCTGACCTCTTTGAGGAGGCGCTGGTTTGCGACCAGGCTGTTGGGGTGGACGTTGCTGATTGCCGCCACCTTGTTGTGGTTGCCCACCCTGCTTCTGCTGCGGACGTGGTTGCTGACGCTGCTGCTGATTTTGCTGCCGGCGTTTTTTATCTGCTTTTTCCAGGCTGCGCAGGCTGATCTGACCCACCACATCTACAAACTCAGGTTCTACTTCCTTGGGTTTATTGCTGGTCACATCTACTGCCTCCAGCTCTTCGGGAATCACCCCCTGCTTGTTAAGTGATTTTATTTTCAATACACGTTCAATAGTGAGCGGATATTGTTTGGTGCTGTCGGGCAGCGTATACCACATCAGGTTTTTGAAAATATCTTTTTTGATGAGGTAGGCATTGCCTTTGGCCACCTGTATCTGATCACAATTGTCGGGGAAATGCTGCAGGGCATCGAGGTAGGTATCCAGCTCGTAGTTAAGACAGCATTTGAGACGACCACACTGACCACTCAGTTTGGTCTGGTTGATCGACAGGTTTTGATAACGCGCAGCGGCTGTATTGACCGATTTAAAATCGGTGAGCCAGGTACTGCAACAGAGCTCACGGCCACAGCTGCCAATGCCGCCCACTTTACCGGCTTCCTGGCGGGCACCGATCTGGCGCATTTCCACTTTTACCTTAAACTCGGAGGCGTATACTTTGATGAGCTCGCGAAAATCCACACGGCCATCGGCAATATAGAAGAAGGTGGCTTTGCGGCCATCTGCCTGCATCTCTACCTGGCTGATCTTCATATCCAGCTTCAGCTGTTTGGCGATGGCGCGGCTGCGGATCACTGCTTCTGGTTCACGCTCCTTATTTTGCCGCATGAGGTCGAGGTCACGGTCGGTAGCTACGCGCAGCACCTTTTTCATTTCGGGATTATCTTCCCGCACATTGCGCTTCTTCATCTGCAACCGCACGATCTCGCCGGTGAGCGATACCTCGCCCACGTCAAAACCGCTTACCCCCTCCACGGCGATCATATCGCCTTTTTCAAATTGCTGAAGAGTGGGATTACGGAAAAAATCTTTACGGGAACCTTTATTGAAACTAACTTCTATTACACGGCAGGCCATGTCCACATCGGCCATGGGCAGATTATGCAACCAGTCATAGGTATTCATTCGGTTACAACCGCCAGTACTACATCCGCCATTGCTCTTGCATCCACCCGGCTTACTGCCTTTGGCGGTACCACAACTGGAACAACCCATTGGTTTAAAAATTTCAGATTAATGTAAACAAGTGAAAATCAACGGATTGAGTTTATTCTGTTTGATCCGCTGTGCAAAAGGGCGGGGTTAAATGCTGCCTGTGGGCATGCGGCCACGTCCTGTGAAATATATATGGAGATCGAATATGCACAACGAATCAGTAAACGGAATAACACCAGACCTTGCTTCACTTTTTCACTTATTCCCCGCTGCCAGCAGGCGGGCGGGAAACCTCATTCAGTCAAAAATACAATTTTGTCCTGAATGATGTGGTATACTTTAATGGTGAGGGCATGGAAGAGCATTTTGGCATTGGCATTTCGCTCAATATAGTAGGCCGCCCGGTCCAGCTCTTCAATAATAGCCTGCTGCTGCTCGATGCCGGCAATTTTATTGAGCCGCTGGGCAAAGTCCCGGTCTTTTTCGGCTATTTCGAGGTGGCCGATAGCCCGCAGTCGCACAGCCTGCTCCAGCAGATGATTAAAATAACGGAGAAACTGTTTCTGTTTTTCGCGCCCCAGCTTGCTGACCTCTTCAATCCATTTCACCTGGGCGATAGGGCCATTTTTCATGATGGCATTGAGCCATTCCCGCAGCAGGCTGTGCCAGTCTTCGTCTGCATGCTGCAACTGCTGCAGCGCTTCACGATAGTTGCCTTCACTTACGGCGGCAACCTGCCGGGCAGTAGCAGCCTCGGTTTTATTACGGGAAATGAGTGCTTCTTCGATATCGGCGACCTCGAGTGCCGGCACTTTCACGAGCTGGCAACGGCTGAGGATCGTCTGCAGAATCAGTGATTCATTTTCGGCTACGAGTATAAAAAGCGTATTGGGTGGCGGCTCTTCAATGAGCTTGAGCAGTTTGTTGCCCTCATTGCCCAGGTATTCGGGCATCCACATCACCAATACCTTGTAGGCACTTTCAAAACTCTTGAGATTCAGCTTGCGGATGATATCGTTGCATTCGTGCGCGGTGATATTGCCCTGCTTATTCTCGGCCCCAATAAACTGGAGCCAGTCATATATATTTCCGTAGGGATATGTCTTAACAAACTCACGCCACTCGGTAATATAATCGGTACTGATGGGAGGACTGCCCGCCTTACGCGTCACTACGGGATAAGAAAAATGAATATCGGGGTGTACCAGTTGTGCGGCTTTTATGCAGGAGGCGCAGGTGCCACAGGCATCTGTACGGGGAGCAACAGGCTCGGGAGCGGCTTCTCCAAAAAGAGAGGGGCCGGCCGCGGCGGCCGGGGCATTCACTTTTTCGCACACCACATACTGGGCAAATGCCAGGGCCAGCGGCAGGGCGCCACTGCCTTCCTTTCCTAAAAAAAGAAGCGCATGCGCCAGGCGATTGGCCTGCATCAACTCCGGCAATTCCCGCTTTAAAACCGATTGACCGATAACATCATGGAAGGGCATGGGAGCAAAGATAAAGTTTAATGTGCTGGTGTGCTGATGTGCTAATGGTCTTTTAAAGATTCAATATTGATCCTGCAAAGGCCTTGATAATTTTTCAAATATGCAATTGACTACTTGAAAAACAATCTGACCGTTATTAGCACATCAGCAAATCAGCACATCAGCACATTGCCTCAAAACGCTTTCTTCGGCTCTTCCGGCATCTTCACATTTTCGGGAAAGAGCAATGCCTTTACCATTTTATCGAGTGGCAGGAATCGCTGGGCGGCTTCCTTCAGATCGTCGGTAGTCAATGCACTTACCTTTTGCTCATAATCGAGTATGTTTTCGGGATTAGTGCGATTGATCCAGGCATTTGACAACTGGCTCAGCCAGTAGCCATTGTTTTGCAGACCTACTTCATATTGTTTTTTCCAGGTTTCTTTAACCTTATCAAGATCTTTTTGCTCCACGCCTTTCTCCTGCACACTCTTGATGATGGCTACCAGCGAGTCGGTCAGCTTCTGTACATTTTCCGGTCCGCAGGGTATGTTGGCCACGATCTTGTAATGTACATACGGCCTTTTTTCGATGCTGCCGTACAGGCCACCGCCATAGATGCCGCTCATTTCTTCGCGCAGCTTTTCGGTAATGCGGATATTGATGGCTTCGAGCAGGGCGGCCAGTTTGAGCCGCGATTCACGGCTATCATCGGCCTCGCCTTCAAACATCAGGTTGATGAAGCTTTGCGACTCCTTACCTTTTTGTACGGCAATAGTACGTGGCCCCTGTATCATCCGGATGCCATTGTCTTTAAACGCGTTTTCTTTGGGTGATGAAGGCAATGAGCCCAGGTATTTTTCGAGCAGGGGAGTCACGGTTTTAGGATCGAGTTTGCCCACAAAGGTGAAATGCATGCCATAGGCATTGCCAAAGCGTTCTTTGTAAATGTCAAAACTGCGGTCGAGATTTAGCTTGTCAAAATCTTCGGCGCGGGGTACCACATCATTCCAGGGATTGTTGTTGTAGGCAACACGACCTACGGTGTCGGCAAAATAGGCCTCGGGATCCTGCATGATGAATTTCAGGGATGCCTTTTGTTTGCTCACATAAGAGTTAAACAGGCTGGCATCCTTGCGGGGAGTAGTCATATAGAGATTGACCAGTTGCAGGAAGGTTTCAAAATCTTTTACGCTGCTGCTGCCTTCGATACCTTCTTCGTGATCGTTGATATAGGGAGATACATTCACCGATTTGCCAGCCAGAAATTTCCGCAGATCGGTGGGTGAGAAATTGCCTGCCCCCATCTGCTGTACCAGCATGGCGGCATATTTGGCATTTTGCTTATCGGCCAGCGGACCATTCTGGAAACCTCCCCAGCGCCAGGCATCCATCAGCACTTCATCGTTTTTATAATTCGTTGGCTTGAGGGTAATGGTAACGCCATTGCTGAGTGTGATATCGGTAGTGCCCAGTTTTTCATTGGTGGTGCTGGCTGTAACCTGACCAGGGGTGGGTGCCTTGGGCAACAGTTCGGTAGCCAGGGCTTTTTCCTGGTAGGGAGTGACCGGCTTGCTGTTGGCGGCAACCAGTCCTTTGAGCAGGCCACTATTGTCGGGCAGTTTACTTTTTACACTGCTGGGCGCCTGTATCATGGCAAAAGCATTGTTGGTACCCGGCATCTGCGATGCCAGTGCATTGATCTCTTTCAGCGAAATGCCCGGCAATACCTGCTGCAGAAAACGATAGCGATGCTCTGCACCGGGAATGGCGGAGCCCTGCAGAAAATTGCTGACGTATTGCCAGATCAGGGTACCGGACTCTGATTTGTCGCGTTCATTGTATGCCCGTTCAGCACCATTGAGCAGGCTGGCTTTGGCCCGGTCCAGCTCAGTTTGCAGGAAGCCGAATTTGCGTGCACGATTGGTTTCTTCCATCAATGCATCGAGTGCATTTTGTACAGAGCCTTCGCCGAGTACGGCAAAAGAAGAAAAGCTATTGTAGCCGCGGATAAATTCGGAGTAAGAGGTATTGGCGAAAATGAAAGGAGGATTTTCTTTTTGCGTGAGCTCGGCCAGGCGCTGGCTGATAAGGGAGCTTACCAGTCCCTGTACAATGTTTTGGCGATAAGCGGCCCATGTTTTGACAGGTGTGGCCTGTTTGACATAGTTATAGATCTGGATAGTAGTATTGGTGGCTTCATCATCCGTAATCACGAGGGCTTCGGGAGCTGTACGTGGCTTGATGGGAATGATAGAAGGGCGGGCGGGAGCACCTGCTGGGTTGGTGAATTTTCCGAAGTGGGCAATGATCTTTTTCTCAGCATCAGCCGGATCAATATCGCCTACTACCATTACAGCCATCAGGTTGGGACGATACCATTCTGTATAGAACTTTTTCAGTGTTTCATACTTAAAGGTTTTCAGTACATCGTCGGTACCGATAGGCAGGCGTTGTGCATATTTTGAACCGTTTAGCAGCTTGGGAAAATACTGCCGGCTCATTCGTTCCCAGGATCCTTTGCTTAGGCGCGACTCTTCGAGGACCACACCCCGTTCTTTCTCTACCTCTTCTTTGTCGAGCAGGTTGTTGAATGCCCAGTCTTCGAGTACCAGAAATCCTTTGTCAACAATAGTAGGGTCATCGGCCGGAAGGGAAAGTATATAAACGGTTTCATCAAAGCTGGTATAGGCATTGAGGTCGGCGCCAAAGTCAACACCGGTCTTTTGCAAAAAATCTACCAGTTCGTTTTTAGGAAAATGTTTGCTGCCATTGAATCCCATATGCTCCATAAAGTGAGCGAGGCCGCGTTGATTATCATTCTCCAGTACAGAGCCGGCATTGATGGCCAGCCGCAGCTCCACTTTCTTTTCGGGCTTGGGGTTTTTGCGGATATAATAGGTAAGTCCATTGCTCAGCTTACCCACTTTTACCGAAGGGTCAACAGGTATGGGCGCATTGAGGTTGTATTGCGCCAGTGAAGTGGAAAAAAGAAATCCCGACAGCAGTAGTGCTGCGAGGAGTTTGGAAAAGGTTTTCATGACTATATATGGTTAAGGTTAATGGGAGAAGGTAGAAGGATGAGGGCGGGGGCTGTTGTTTACTTTTACCTTCCGCCCTATACCTTCTACCTCTACTATCTATAGTATAACTAGTTTAGATATTTCAACACCTCCTCACTTAGCGGCTTTGTTTTAGGGCTGAATACAGTTATGAGCTCTCCTTTTTCGTTGAGGAGGAATTTGGTAAAATTCCAGCTGATGGGGTCTTTAATACCTTTTTTGGCGGCTTCGTCTACCAGGTATTTGAAGATTGGCGCTATGTCTTCGCCTTTTACCGATACTTTTTCTGCCATGGGAAATGATACGCCATAGTTCTTTTTACAGAACTCAGCAATTTCGGTATTGCTGCCGGGCTCCTGCTGGGCAAAGTTGTTGGCAGGGAAGCCAACGATCACCAGCTTATCGCTATGCTCTTTGTATAGTTTTTCCAGCTCTTCATACTGCGGAGTAAGTCCGCATTTGGAGGCGGTATTTACAACCAGAATTTTTTTGCCTTTAAACTTTGCGAAGTCGATAGTGCCGCCTTCCAGTCCGGGTACCTTAAAAGTATAGATAGAACCGTCTGTGCTTACAAAAAGCGAGAATAATAAAGTGACGAATAGTGTTTTCATATCTGGTCTATTTAGATGTTAGAAATAAACAGACCCTAAAGTTAGTGGCTTTTGAGTTTGTGGCGCACTTTCTTATTGCCGCTCATAGCAGCCCAGATCGGGCAGTCCCACGGGTCGCAGTTTGCCGTCGAGGTCGATGGTGAGCGGCGTGCCGGTGCCTGCCTCCAGGGCCGGCGAACTGTATTTGAGCCGGAAGTCATAATAGTGGCGCGGGGCATCAATGCTGTCAAACTGGGGTGGTTCATTGATCACATTCGTGCTGGTTACGTTGGGCGGTGTAGCCGTTACCTTCCACAATACATGGTCAAAGCTGGCGGAGAAGGCGGCAGCGCCTTTGCGGTCGGTCAGCACTTCATTTTCCGTAAGTCCGCCTTCGCCCCAAAATATACAATTGCGGAATAAGGCATTGAGGGTAAAATTATTCCCATTTCCATCATTATCACTCAGCCATAGCACGGGGTCTTTGTGATTGATATAGGTATTGGAGATACTTACAACGGTGCAATGGGTAAACTGGTAGTTGCCGCCTGCACTGAGTACGAGGTTGCGTCCGCAGTTGCTGATGAGGCTGTTTTGCGCATCGATGCGCGCATTGCTGGCTAGTATACCGGCATCATAGGCATTGTCGATAATACATTGCAGCAGGCTTAGCTGTGTGCCACTGCCGGTATTATTACCCTCAATGGCAATAGCCTGGTAGGTATTGCGGATGACTGCATAGGTCAATACATTGCTGTTGCTGGTGGCACGGAAATATATACCCGGCCAGGCGGCGGGATAGCGGTTATATGGCGCATCGAGACGGTCGCCGGAAAAATATACGCGATCCACACTGTCGGCCATACCATTGACCTGCAGAGAGCCATCTACCACAATGGGTGCATCGGCATGCATATAAAGACGGCATCCTTTGTCGAGCGTGAGCGTGGCTCCGGGAGCTACATAGAGGTAATCCAGGATTACATAAGGAAGGTCGTTGGTCCATGTTTCGTTGGCATCCACTTCGTGGCCACGTAAGAAATGAGCGTTTTGTCCCCAGGCTTCCAGCTGTACCCATCGTTCATTGCCATTGTACTGGATGCGGATACTATCCTGTACAATAAAAGGCAACTGTCCGGAGGCGGGGTCTACTTTTACCTGTACAAATACATAAATACTGTCATTGGCTTCTATCTCGATATTGCTGGCAGCAACACCTGCATCGCCGTCTACATTCATGCGGTAGCTGGAGCTGGTACCGCCCATGAGCCGCACTTCATTGAGGCGTAGCTTCTGATTATTTTCATTGATGATTTTGAAAGATTGTGTGACCGATCCGGTGCTGGTAAAAAGGGTATCGTATTTCAGTGTATCAACGGTAATACTAAGCCTTGCATCGGCACTGGTGATGAAAGAGTCTTTGCGGCAGGCTCCCAGCAGGAGCAGGCATACACCGGCTATCAGAAGGCAGAGAGGTTTCATGGGTTTCAAAAGTAATCAGAATAGTTGACAGTTAATAGATGACAGTTAACAGTTGACAGTGGACCGTGGATAGTGGACAGCCATTATTGGGTAATTGTTTTAACGGCTAAGTAAGCAGCGCCTTGTTTGATTTTTTCTGTTAACTGTCAACTGTCAACTGTCCACTGTCCACTAATTCGCGTAGCACAAAGCAGCTACACTCAACTTCACTTCAGGTGCCTGTAGCAATACGCTGCCGCAGGCTTCGAGGGTGGCGCCGGTGGTGATCACATCGTCTACCAGCAGCAGGTGTTTGCCGGCAACAGGCTGGTGGTTGATGAGTTGAAAATTGCCGGCCATATTTTGCCATCGTTCAATACGTGTTTTATGCGTTTGCGATTCGGTATGCCTTGATCGGACTACGATATCGTTGTATACCGGCCAGCCAGTCTCAGCAGCAATACCCTGGCATAATAGTGCTGATTGATTATAACCGCGTGCCTTTTCGCGCGAAGCGTACAATGGAAGAGGTATGAGTGCATCTGGCTGTATGCGAGGGCTGGTGATTAAAGCTTCTCCCATCAGCCTGCCGGCAAATAATCCCCATTCGCGATGTCCTTTATATTTCAGGGCATGCATGAGGCGCTGTATGGCCGATGCGCGGGAGAAATAAAAGTGTGCATAGGCTGCTTCGAGCGGCAGCCTGCCCCAGAATTTTTTTTCAACCGGATTATCGGCTATGGCAGCAAACCCCGTTTCGGGCAATGCTGCCATACAACGGATACAAACAGGCTGGTGCCGGGGTAGCCGGTCACTGCCACAGCCGGCACAGCAATGCGGAAAAAACAAATGCAGTATGGCCTCCTTCCACTGTTTCCATTCCCTTCTCATATGGCCGTTTTTTTAATGATTACCTAAAACAGGTACTTATATACTTCCTCTACATGTCCCAGTGGCACTACTTCTATATTGAATTTGGGAAAAGCTGCAGTACGGCCTCCCTGCTGACGAAGTCCCTGGTTGTATTTGGAAATAATTATTTTTTCGAATCCGAGTTTTTCTGCCTCTGCAATGCGTTGCTCAATCCGGTTTACGGCGCGTATCTCGCCGCTAAGGCCTACTTCGCCGGCAAAACACAGCTGATGCGGCAATGCAATATCTGTATAGGAGGAGAGTAGTGCACATAAGACGGCCAGGTCAATAGCGGGATCTTCGATCTTGAGGCCGCCGGCAATATTGAGAAACACATCGCGCATCCCAAACTGGAATCCTCCTTTTTTCTCGAGTACGGCCAGCAGCAGCTGCAAACGCCGCAGATCGAAACCGCTCACCGTTCTTTGCGGAGTGCCGTACGCAGATTGTGTTACCAGCGCCTGCACTTCTATCAGCAACGGACGCATGCCTTCGAGTGTGGCTGCAATAGCAATACCACTTAACTGGTCTTCTTTTTGTGTAAGCAGAATCTCGCTGGGATTTAATACGCCGCGCATGCCTGCTTCTGTCATTTCATAGATACCAAGCTCTGCAGTGCCACCAAACCTGTTTTTGTGTGTGCGTAATATACGGTAGGCATAATGGCGATCGCCTTCAAACTGAAGAACGGTATCAACCATATGCTCCAGTATTTTGGGTCCCGCAATGCTGCCATCTTTTGTAATATGGCCAATGAGAAAAACGGGTGTATTGGTTTCTTTGGCAAAACGCTGAAACTCTGCCGCACATTCTCTTATCTGCGATACACTGCCCGGAGAAGATTCAATAAAAGGAGTATGCAGCGTTTGAATAGAATCAACAATGACCAGGTCTGGTTTTAGTTTTTTTATTTCCTGGAAAATAGTCTGTGTAGAGGTTTCGGTAAGCAGGTAAAAGTTTTCATGACTCTGCCGCAACCTGTCTGCCCGCATCTTTATTTGCTGTTCACTTTCCTCACCACTGATATAGAGTACGCAGATGTCTTTTAATTGCAGGCCTACCTGCAGAAACAATGTTGACTTACCAATACCGGGCTCACCTGCTACCAGCACAATACTGCCTGGTACAATACCACCACCCAGTACACGGTTAAGTTCAGCATCTGCTGTTGTCAAACGTCTTTCTTCACCACTTTTTATTTCCGACAGTGTAACCGGTTTGTTGGATCGTTTATCTTCTTTATAATCTTTCCAGCCTTTACTGCTTTTACCCGAAGTATCTTTTTGAATCAATTCTTCTACAAGACTGTTCCATTGTCCGCAGGATGGACATTGACCAACCCATTTCACACTTTCATAACCACAATGCTGACAAAAAAATGCTGTTTTTACTTTACTCATGCGATAAAGTTAACTGAGAACAGCAGTTGAAAAGATGTAATCAGAAAAATACCAGAAAAGCAGCGTGATCTGATCAAAAAAAATGGAGAAAAAAACGGATGAAAACGGACCTTAAACGGAGCAAAAAATCCTTCAGTTGAAACAATGTAAAAGGGGCCAATCTTTCGACGGCCCCCGTTACTTACTAACCCATTAAATTCTATCGCTAAGTTACAATTCTGGGCAACATTTCAAAATAAAATTTTTGATCTGTGAATAAATTAATTGGCTTTTGAGAGGCGGAAATTGATCAATGCGGAATTAACATAATATAAGCATAAATATTTGATATACATACTATTATAAACGTATTTTTAAGATTCTACAATTGACAGTCAATTGTTTTGATGTAACTCAGAAAGATGACAAAAAGGCTGAGTTTGAGGCATTAATCTAATTGGTAGATTCTTTGTTATTATTTATCAATTAACCATAAAAAATTAAGTAAGATGACAGGTCCTATTATGATTGTTTCGTTGATTTTTCTGGGGATCAGTATGCTTGTTTCCTATGTGTTGAAAAGCCGCTTTACAAAGTACAGCCGGGTGCCTCTGTCATCTGGTCTGAGTGGCCGGGAAATAGCCGAAAAAATGCTCCGGGAAAATGGGATTTATGATGTGAAAGTGACGTCGGTAGACGGTTTTTTGTCGGACCACTATAACCCCGCCAATAAAACGGTGAACCTCAGTCCGGATGTATATAATGGTACAAGTGTGGCAGCAGCCGCTGTAGCGGCGCATGAGTGCGGGCATGCCGTGCAACATGCTCAGGCGTATACCCCTCTTACCCTGCGTAGTAAGCTGGTACCGGCTGTTCAGTTCAGCTCCATGCTGGTTAACTGGGTTTTGCTCATAGGTATTATTATGGCCTACTCCGGAAATACCACTGTTTTGCTCATCGGTATTATCTTAATGGCTGTAACTGTGCTATTTACGCTTATTACCCTGCCGGTCGAGTTTGATGCCAGCAACCGGGCCCTGGCCTGGCTGCAGCACACCAATGTGACCAATACAACAGAATACCCCCAGGCCAAAGACGCCCTGAAATGGGCTGCTACCACTTATGTAGTTGCTGCCCTGGCCGCGGTGGTTACCCTCATACAATATATTATGCTCTTCATGAACATGCAGCGAAGAGACGAATAAGATGCAAATTTGTCATCCTGTAAAAAAGGCACTCCCCGGAGTGCCTTTTTTTGTGTGAATAAATAATCTCATATGAAGTGGAATTAAATATCATGGCGTTAACATAAATTTAACATCATTCTAAATCGCTTAAAGACCACACACATGAGAACTCTAAAACTGTTGTTTTGGGCAGTTTTTGCTATGTCAGCTCTTACCAGCCGGGCTCAGACAAAAACAGTTACCGGCAAGGTGACTGATGGCAAAGACGGCACGCCCATTATCGGTGCCTCAGTAACTGTAAAGGGGACCAATGCTGGTACGGTAACCAATTCGGAAGGCAATTTCTCCATTTCGGTATCCGCTTCTGCCACTTCCCTTTCTATATCCGCATTGGGGTATGAAAGCCAGGAAGTACCTATCACCGGGGCCCCACTGGATATCACCCTCCAGCCTGCTCAGGCCAGAAACCTTGATGAGGTACTGGTGGTGGGCTACGGCGGTACCAAGATCAAAAAAGACATGACGGGTAATGTGGCCAAGGTGAAAGGTGCTGATGTACAGGGCATGCCGGTCAGCAATTTTAATCAGGCTTTGCAGGGGCGTGCCGCGGGTGTATTTGTTGAAGCCAACAACGGTAAAGTGGGTGAGGGTGTAAAAATCCTCATCCGCGGGTCGGGTTCTATCTCTGCATCCAACAGTCCTTTGTATGTAATTGATGGTGTGCCCATCAATAACTCATCTTACTCCGGAAATCCCATTGCTGATATCAACTTCAATGATGTGGAATCTTTTGATATCCTGAAGGATGCATCTGCATCGGCCATTTACGGTTCGCGTGCAGCTAATGGCGTGGTGCTCATTACCACCAAAAGGGGCAAGGCCGGACGTACCAACATCCAGGTAAATACACAGTATGGTGTCAACAAGCCAACCAATTACCGTGGTTTCCTGAATGCGCGTGAATATATAGATCTGCTTCGTGAAGCGGCAATTAACAGCGATCACATCGATGGTGTAGATCCGCTTGACCCCACTCAATACGAAGACTCCTGGCTGGAGTTTGCAGAAGGACGCCTCGATCGTTATTCCGGCTGGTCAGACTGGCGTTCGGTAGAAACGAATACCAACTGGGAAAAAATGGCCTTCCAGAAAAGAGCACTTACTTCCATGCTCGATATCTCTGCCTCAGGTGGTACAGATAAGACCAAATTCTATATCAGCACCTCTTACAACAATCAGGATGGTATACTGATCGGCAACCGGTTTCGCCGCCTGTCGACCCGTATCAACCTCGACCAGACAGTAACCGATAAGCTGAAGATAGGGTTCAACCTGGGCCTGTCGCAGACAAAAGCCGGCCGTGTACCGGTGGATAATGAGTTCTCTACACCCATGCAGATAGTAGCGTTGTCGCCCGTGACACCTGTACGTGATCTGGATGGTAAGCTTTATAATACTCCTACTACCACTTACTCCAATCCTTATGTAGATTATATAGACGGTAAATATCAGTCGCTAATCTATCGGAATATCGGGAACATCTATGCGCAGTACAGTTTCCTTCCCAACCTGTTTTTCCGTACAGAGCTGGGTGCCGATATTCAAAACCAAAACGATGATCAGTTTTACGGATTCAATACAACCTATGGCAATGGTACGAACGGTTATGGAGAATCTGACTGGTATCGCTCACTTGACTACAACGTCAACAATTTCTTCAACTACAAAAAGACTTTTGCTGATGTACATGATCTGGATGCGATTGTCGGTATGTCTTATCAGCGGTACAACTCAGAATATGCCAATGTATTTGGAGAGCAGTTTCCTGTAGAAGATCTGCAGAAACTGGCCAGCAGTGCCCTCATCAAAGGCGGTACTTCTGTAGAAAGCAATTCTTCATTTCTGTCGTATTTCCTGCGCGCCAACTATAAGTTCAGCAACAAATACCTGTTTACATTCAGTGGTCGTGTAGATGGTTCATCGGTTTTTGGAAATGATCGCCGCTATGGTTTCTTCCCTGCGCTTTCTGCCGGATGGATAGCCACGGAAGAAGATTTTCTTAAAAACAGCAACTGGCTTAGCTTCCTGAAACTGCGCGGCAGCTGGGGCCTTACAGGTAATGCCGATGGCTTTGGCGATTTTGCTCACCTGGGCTTGTGGGCCGGCTCTTCCTATAATGGCACAAGCGGCCTGGTGCCAACTCAACTGGCCAACGATAAACTGCGTTGGGAAAAATCAAACCAGGTAGACATTGGCCTCGATTTCGGATTATTCAATAACCGCGTGAGCGGTGAGATCGATTTTTATAACCGTAAAACAAACGATCTGATCTATAATGTACCTGTGCCGTCCAACTCCGGCTTTACTACACAAACAGTCAATATTGGTGCGATGCAGAACCGGGGTGTGGAGATCGTATTGAATTCAGACAATATCTCTACACGCAGCTTCCGCTGGTCAACCAATCTCAATGTGTCATTCAACAAGAATAAGATCCTGAAGCTGGATGGTGATCAAACCATTGTGCCGGGCACTGATGGCCGTTATCTCAACTCACTGATGGTGGGACAGTCGATCGGTATTTTCTACGGACCCCGTTATGCCGGTGTGGATCCTGCCAATGGCGATGCCCTGTACTATGAGCAGGACGGGAAAACAACCACAAATGATTATAACCTTGCCGGAAATTTCATTGTGGGTAATCCCAATCCCAAAGCTATCGTTGGCTTCACCAATAGTTTTGCCTATAAAGGCATTGAGCTGAGTGTACTGTTTCAGGGAGTGTTTGGTAACCAGGTTATGAATGGTGCAGGAGGCTTTATGAGTGCCAGTTTTGACTGGTTCGATAACCAGACCCGCGACCAGCTGCGCCGCTGGCAAAACCCCGGCGATATCACCGATGTGCCCCAGCTGCGTTTAGGATACGGCAATGGAATCAGCGCATCGAGCCGGTATATCTATGATGCGGATTATATCCGGTTAAAAAATATCACATTGGCTTACCAGCTGCCCAATGCTGTTTTGCAACGGTTGAAAATGAAAAGCCTGAAAGTGTATGTAACAGGTGTTAACCTGCTTACGTTCACCGATTATCCCGGATGGGATCCGGAAGTAAATACCGATTACCGGGCCAGTAACCGAAACCAGGGAAGCGACTTTTATGCAGCTCCGCAGATCAAAAATATTTCTGTGGGTCTCAACATTGGACTTTAATATTCCCGCACCTTCAAATCAAAGAAAATGAGATACCCCATATTATATTTATTGCTCGCGCTGTTATTGGCAACAGGCTGCAGCAAAAAACTGGACATCAAACCCACGCAAAGTATCAGCGAGGACCAGGTGTTTACCAACGATGCCAATATTAAAGCAGCTCTTAATGGAGCTTATGATAAAGTAAGCAGCGCCTCGTTGCTGGGCGGAGACCTGCAGCTGTTTGCCGAGCTGCTGGCTGCAGATGGAGAAATCCGCTGGGCCGGTACCTACAATCAGCCGGAAGAAGTATACAATAAAGCCATACTTACCAACAATTCTTATGTGTTTTCTACCTGGTCTACTGCATACAGCGCCATCAATATCTGCAACAACATTATAAGCGCCATCAATGTTGTGAATGCAGATGACCAGGACAGAATAAGGGGAGAGGCGCTCTTTCTCCGCGGCCTCATGTATTTTGAACTGGTGAAACTGTTTGGCCAGCCCTACAGCGCAGGTAATACTACCAGTAACCTGGGTGTACCACTTATCATTACACCAACCATTGGCAATATTTCAGACGCCAACCGGGTACCCCGTAATACAGTAGAAGAGGTATATACGCAGGTGCTCGATGATCTTACAGATGCCAAAACACTGCTGCCCGAAGAGAATGGCGTATATGCCACTACGTATATGGCTGCTGCCGTGCTCTCGCGTGTATACCTGCAAATGGCTAATTATGTAGGCGCCCGCGATGAGGCCAACTATGTGATCGAAAGCGGCTACTACGATTTACCATCGACTTATGCTGCCTCTTTCAATAACACCGCCAACAGCTCAGGCGATATACTGGCTATGCAGGTAACAGCGCAGGACGGTGATAATGACATGCATATGTTCTGGTCCATTCCCGACTATGGTGCCCGCGATGGCGATGTGGATGTGCTGCAGAAGCATATCAACCTCTATGAAGTTGGAGATGCCCGCCGCGCCCTTTTTTATATCGACGATCTCGGTATTTATCGTAGTGGTAAATGGAAATTGCAATACCGTAATATACCCTGCGTACGCCTCGCCGAAATGTACCTGACCCGAGCGGAGTCTAATTTCCGGCTCAGCACCAATGTAGGCGATACACCCGATGCAGATATCAATGATGTGATCAGGGCTAAGGCTGGTCTGGGTTCTATACCCATTACCCTCGATGCCATTTTGCTGGAGCGTCATAAAGAACTGGCACACGAAGGCCAGCGCATTCACGATGTAAAACGGCTGAAACTGTCGGTGGATGGTTTTGCGTACAACGACAACAAACTGGTATTTCCCATTCCCATCCGCGAGATCAATGCGGTCGGTGGTGGTGTACTGCAACAAAACCCCGGCTATCAGTAAAAAACTAATTATTGAAAAGCCAGTCCGCTTTTGCGGATTGGCTTTCTTATTTTTTTGCGTACTTCGTTAAAAATAATTCCATGTCTAAGAAAACAGGTCTTTCCTTCCTGCTTTGTCTTTTCTCACTAACTGTGCTTGCCCAGCTAAAATCACCCCAGGAGTTTCTTGGTTACAAAATCGGCACCCGCTATACACCGCACTGGCGTATTGTGAGCTACTTTCAGTATGTGGCCCAGACTGTTCCCGGTCGTGTAAAACTGCAGCAATATGGCGAAACCAATGAGCATCGTCCATTGTATCTAACGTTTATTGCCTCAGAAGAAAATCTCAGCAACCTTGAGAATATCCGGCAAAACAATCTGCGCCTGGCCAATCTGGCTCGCGATAAAGCCATGCCACAGGAAAATGCACCGGCCATTGTGTGGCTCAGCTATAATGTGCATGGCAATGAAACCAGCTCTTCTGAAGCATCTATGCTTACTTTATATGACCTGGTGAGTGGTAAGGATGCGCGCACCAGCGAGTGGCTCAAAAATACTGTAGTCATTATCGACCCCTGTATCAACCCCGATGGGCGCGACCGTTATGTCAACTGGTTTAACTCCATTGTAGGCGATCAGTATAATCCGCGCCTGGATGCACGCGAACATCGTGAACCCTGGCCCGGCGGCCGTACCAATCACTACAATTTTGATCTTAACCGCGACTGGCTCTGGCAAACACAGGTGGAAAGCCGTCAGCGCATCAGCCAGTATCTGCAGTGGATGCCGCAGGTGCATGTAGATTACCACGAACAGGGGGTCAATTCACCTTATTACTTCGCTCCGGCTGCACAGCCCTATCATGAGGTTATTACCAAATGGCAGCGCGACTTTCAGGTGACCATTGGCAAGAATCACGCAAAATATTTTGATAAGAATGGGTGGCTTTATTTTACGCGAGAAACGTTTGATCTTTTTTATCCGTCCTATGGTGACACCTACCCTGTCTACAATGGTGCCATTGGTATGACCTATGAGCAGGGTGGCGGCGGCGCAGCGGGCCTGGGTGTGCTCACGGATGAAGAAGATACGCTTACGCTTACTGACCGTGTAATGCACCATTACACCACCTCATTAAGTACTATTGAAATAGCCTCTCTTAATGCTACACAGCTTATGAAAGAGTTCAGAGCCTATTTCAATAATGCTGTAAGCGGCAATGTGGGGCAGTATAAAACTTATGTGATCAAAAACAACCCAGCCGATGCAGAGCGTATACGTGCCTTGCTTAAGCTGATGGATCAGAATGGTATTCAGTATGGCACCGGAAGCGGGGCCGGCAAAGGATATAATTATCATACAGGTAAGGAAGAAGCTTTTACATTCAAATCGGGTGATGTGGTGATCAGCAATGCACAACCCCGTGCGGCACTCGTGCAGGTATTGTTTGAGCCACAGTCGAGACTGGTCGACTCACTGACCTATGATATTACTGCGTGGGCGCTTCCCTATGCATATGGATTGAGCGGCTACGCCTGCAAACAATCTGTAGCTATGAGCGGTGCTATGCCTGCCGCAGATACTATCCGCAATGAATCGGCTGATGCCTATGGCTATGTGCTGCGCTGGCAGGGCATGTCATCGGCACGTACAGTAGCCCAGTTGCTGAAAAAAGAAGTACGCCTGCGTTATGCCGAAACCGCATTTGAACTGAATGGTCAGAGTTTTCCGGCCGGATCAGTAATCATTCTGCGAAAAGGAAATGAAAAATTCGGTAGCACATTGTGGCCACTGGTAGCCAAACTGGCCAATGATAACCAGGTAAAATTAAACATGGTCAATACCGGTATGGTGGATAAAGGGTTTGACTTTGGCAGCTCCAAAGTACATCCGATGAAAGCAGTGAATGTAGTATTGCTTACCGGCGAAGGTGTTGGCACACTCGCTGCCGGCGAAGTATGGCATTTCTTTGAGCGAGACCTGCAGTATCCCATTACACTCGTCAATGCCAACGACTTTGGTCGTATTCGCTGGAGTGAAGTGCAGGTACTCATACTGCCCGATGGCAATTATCGTTTTCTGAACGATAAAGCAGCAGCTGCTCAGTTGCAGCAATGGATACAGGGCGGCGGTCGTGTAATAGCCATGGAGTCGGCAGTAAGCCAGCTATCGCGCCAGGAATGGAGTGTACTGGCTCCGCGCAAGGATCCCGATCCAGATAGCGCCGACAAAAAGAATCCTTATCAGCCGCTGAAGGCATTTGCCAACCGCGAAAAAGAAGATGTCACAACCTATACACCCGGCTCCATTTTCCGCGTAGATGCAGACAGTACACACCCGCTGATGTATGGGTACCCTAGTTTTTATTATACCCTCAAGATGGATACCAACATCTATGACTATATAAAAAAGGATGGATGGAATGCCGGCGTTATCAAAAAAGATAATCAGCTGTCTGGATTTGTAGGTTATCGGCTTAAACGCAAACTGGTGGATGGACTGCTGTTTGGCGTGCAGGATGAAGGCCGCGGCGCTATCGTTTACCTGGCAGATGACGTACTGTTCCGCAACTTCTGGGAAAACGGAAAACTCATGTTTGCCAATGCAGTATTTATGGTCGGACAGTAGAGTTGACAGTTGACAGATGACAGTTGACAGAAGGAGATTCGGATAAAGGAGAATCTACTTACTACTTAGCACTGTTAACCGTCCACTAACAATAAAAGCGGCCAAAGGCCGCTTTTATTGTTATAATTTGATTTCTTCATCGTGCTGATCAAAAAACTTGTATTCGGTGAGGTGATAATTGGTATCGGCCTCCACGCGGGTTTTTTGATTGAATTTCTTTTTCCAGTAAGCCATCTTGGTCTTCCAGGGCCAGCCCTTGGTCAGATAGGCATACATGATGGGATTGACTACCAGTTTAAGGTTTTTGTGCTTATGAGTAATCAGGTAGCTTAGGTTCTTTTCGATTTCGTCTTCAAGCAGCAGGGTAGAAGAGATTTTGCCGGTGCCATGACAACTGGGACAAACTTCCTGGGTGTTGATGTTGACTTCGGGTTTCATGCGCTGACGCGTAATCTGCATGATACCGAATTTGGAGATGGGCAGCACAGCATGCTTGGCACGGTCGGGTGCCATAAATTCTTCCATCTTTTCTACCAGTTTGCGCTTGTTTTCGGGCAGCTTCATGTCAATGAAATCAACCACGATGATACCACCCAGATCGCGCAGGCGTAGCTGGCGGGCGATCTCTTCTGCAGCTTCAAGGTTGGTCTCAAGCGCATTCTGCTCCTGGTTATTGCTTACACTTTTATAGCCGCTGTTTACATCAATCACATGCAGAGCTTCTGTATGTTCAATGATGAGGTAGGCGCCACTGTTGAGATTGACCGTTTTACCGAAAGACGATTTCACCTGTTTGGTAATACCAAAAGAATCGAAGATGGGCGATCCGTTCTGATAATAAGAAACGATATCGGCCTTCTCCGGTGCAATACGCTGAATATAATTCTTGGTATCGGTGAAGATGGTGCGGTCATTGACCACAATACGGTTAAAGTCTGCGTTGAGCAGATCGCGCAGGATGCTGTTGGTCTTTGTTTGCTCGCTCAGGATCTTGGCCGGAGGTGCAGCGCCTTTGAGATTGCGTTGTATCGTCTTCCACATTTCTGTAAGGGCAGACAGATCCTCGTGCAGCTCGGCGGTGTTTTTACCTTCGGCAGCAGTACGCACAATCACCCCAAAGTTTTTGGGCTTGATCGCTTCCACGATCTTCTGCAGGCGTTTGCGCTCTTCAGAAGAATGGATCTTGCGCGATACTGCCACAATGTTGTTGAATGGCGTTATCACAACAAAGCGGCCTGGCAATGAGATTTCGCAACTAAGACGGGGGCCTTTGGCAGCTATCGGCTCTTTCAGGATCTGCACCAGTATATTGGGTTTTCCGCCCAATACTTCATTGATCTTACCCGTTTTGATGATCTCCGGCTCTATTTCAAATTTTCCAAAGTCAGGACCTGTTTCGCTTTTGTCGGCGATGGTCATGGCCGTGAATTTGAGCAGTGAGCGGGCATATGGGCTCAGATCTGTATAATGAAGGAATGCATCCTTTTCGAAGCCTACATCTACGAATGCGGCATTGAGCCCGGGAATAAGTTTTTTAACTTTTCCCAGGTATAGATCCCCTACGGCAAAACGTGCATCGCTTTTTTCGCTATGCAATTCCACCAGCTTCCTGTCTTCCAGCAAGGCGATCTCTACACCCTGTGGAGCGGCATTAATAATGAGTTCTTTGTTCATTACAGCTTAATAATAATGAGTAACCAAGGTGCTGTAAACACACTGATTGTTTGTGAGGTGTACCCGAATGCAGAGAGGGAGGGTTGCAGCAGAGATCGATGGGGGAAAGTGCACGCTAGTACGACAAACAACCAGTTGAGAATAAAGAAAGGCCTCGGACCGCAAAACCGAAAGCTTCTTCGGAAAGACGCTTTCGGTTTTGGCTGGCCGGAGCCAGCAAGTCCGCAATGCCTTAATTATTTATTTCTCTTCTTATGGCGGTTCTTTCTCAATCTTTTTTTACGCTTGTGCGTCGCAATTTTATGACGCTTTCTTTTCTTACCACAAGGCATACGATAATAATTTTTTGTTCTTGTTTATAAATAAGTTGAATCAACTTCACCTTTGTGCCGGCCTTATTTTTTCAGCTCGGCTATTCTTGCTTCAATATCACTTCTCACATCCTGACGCCTTACATGTTTCAGGCTTTCCATATACCACTTGATGGCTTCTGCTTTATTCTTCATCCGCTCATGTGTATCGGCCAGCATCAGAATGGCTTCGATGTTTGCAGGATCCACTTTATGTACAATCTCCAGCCGCTCAATCACTTTATCCAGTTGCCCTGTCATAAGCGCACCGCGCGCCAGGGTAAGCTGAGCATATACATTCGTGCTATCCTTTGCCACCACCTGCCTGATCAGCGCTATACCTTCCATCGGGTTGTCTGATGCGCCACCAAACAAATAAGCAGACCCTAGACCCACTCTGGCCGAATCATTGGCAGGATTAATTGCCAGTGCCCGTTCAAACAGATCTTTGGCCTGAAGAGCTTCCCACTTGCGGAGACCGGCATCAGGTTCCTGCTGCAGGTATTCCAAAAACAAGCGGGCTGCAAAGGTGAGGGTTTTTTCCGAATTTTCCAATCTTGCTGCTTCTGCTTCATACCAGCCATAAGCCGGGAAATAACGCATAGAATCGCCCCAGAAGTGCGAAAGCTGATGAAATACCTTCAGTTGCTGAGCCTGTACATCGCCACGTGAAATGGAGTTTTCGAGCATCGTGATGCGGCTAAGCTGTTCAGTATTAAGCTCTTTTTTACCTACAAGCAGTATCGAATCAATGGTCACAGCAGCCGGAGCCGGTCCGTGATCATGACCATCATCTTCGCTATGTGTTTCTGCAACTTTTTCGGTATGACGGGGCAGCGTACGGCCAAAAAAGAAAAGGGCCAGGGTAAGAACCAGGGCCGCACCAATTGTAATCCATTGCGGTTTCTTCACTAGCTGATAATTTTAAAAAGCAAAGTTACCGCCGGAGCACGTAATAATCCCAATAAAACTTGGGGTATCAAACCTGCCGTAATTTTATTAAGCATCTTCACCCGGGCCATCGTCTGGCTTGGGCTCTTTCAGCTTCTTTACTTCTGCAACGAATTCTTTTGCAGGTTTAAACGCAGGAATGTAATGTTCAGGAATATGCACTGCAATATTCTTCTTGATATTACGGCCAATCTTGGCCGCTCTTTTCTTCGTAATAAAACTACCGAAGCCACGGATGTAAATATTTTCACCGCTGGCCAGGGTGTCCTTTACTTCCTTGAACATAGTTTCCAGTGTAACAAGGACATCCACTTTGGGAATTCCTGTTTTTTCTGATATCTGGTTAACGAGATCGGCTTTCCTCATTGTTGGTAGGTTTATGATTTCAGAATGCCAATTTATAACAAAATAATATGATTGTCAATAGGATAGGGAAAAATTTTATCACCATACCCCATTTTTCCTGTAAAAAATGCCAGAAATTTGCCTCCGCACCCCCAAAAAATGACAGAAAAACGCTTTTCAACCCTTCCAACCGGGGATTTTGCCCCCCGTCTTCTGCACTGGCACCGCCATCAGAATAAACGGCAAATGCCGTGGAAAGGAGAGAAGGATCCATATCGCATCTGGTTAAGTGAAATCATCCTGCAGCAAACACGCGTAGATCAGGGCCTTGCTTATTACGAGCGGTTTGTTGCTCAGTTTCCTTCGGTGAAAGCGCTGGCTGCTGCTCCTGATGCACAGGTAATGAAACTATGGGAAGGACTGGGTTATTATTCGCGTTGCCGCAACCTGCTGGCCACTGCACGTATAATTGCAACTACCTACAATGGTCATTTTCCCGATAGCTATGAAAATATCCGGACATTGAAAGGCATCGGTCCATATACAGCAGCTGCTATTGCTTCCTTTGCCTATAACCTGCCGCATGCAGTAGTCGATGGAAATGTCTATCGTGTGCTGGCAAGAATATGGGGTAATGATCTGCCTGTTGACAGCACAGCGGGTAAAAAAGCATTTGCAACGCTTGCCGATTCATTGCTCGATAAAAAAAATGCCGGATTATATAACCAGGCAATAATGGATTTTGGCGCCACCATATGTAAGCCGCAGCTTCCGCTCTGCGGACAATGCATATTCGAAAAAGAATGTGTGGCACGCCGGCAAAACCGCATACAGGAATTGCCTGTAAAGGAAAAGAAGACCAAAGTACGCAAGCGCTGGTTTTACTATCTCGTCATGGAATACCGCGGAAAAGTGGCTATCCGTAAGCGAACAGAAAAAGATATCTGGCAGGACCTCTATGAATTTCCTGTTCTTGAACAGAGCAACGAAACAGCAATTCCCGATCTGCTGAAGCTGGCCCGCCAGAAAAAATGGCTGAAGACAGATGCCTTTGAATTAAAGGATACTTCCGGAGCCATGCGCCAGCTTTTGTCACACCAGGTTATTACGGGCCAATTCATCAGGCTGCAGTTAAAACAAAAAACCTACCAGCAGGAAGACACTATGTGGGTGCCGGTAAAAGAGCTCGGTGACTATGCATTTCCCCGATTTATCCGTTCTTATTTTCAGCAATATGGATAACAAATCCACTCTGTACAAAGTACTGCTGCAATTTCAATTAAGTCACTACCTGTCGGGCAACAGTTTAATTGATGGAGCAGACATTGCGAAACTGGATGCCTCCACGACCGTTTACAGTGATGTTGACTGATGAGGTGCCGCGACCCTGCAATTGCAGGCTGATGGTATTTTCGCCTTTCTGCAATGGAATGCGGGTATAATAGATGGTATGTGGCAGACTTTGCCAGTTGCGTGTGTCAGCTTTTTCCGAAGCTGCATTAAACAACTGCAGGGCAAGTGCCATTGCCTCGCGGGTATTTTCTTTCTTCTTATCCTTTTTCTTCTCTTCTTCCGATTTGTTTTTGTCGTCTTTATCAGATTTGTTTGGACGCACAGCGGCCTCTGCCAGTTTTTTAATAGCCAGGCGTGTGAGTGTGGAAGAGAGTTCGCGCAGCATACGCTCACGCAATGTGGCAAATGCGAGTGCATTTACATTTTCTGCGGCTTCCAGTCGCCAGGTTTGTCCGTTGAGTTGTGCCTGCGCTCCGCTGTATGCGGGTGGTTGTGTAACGTATTTGGGCAATGCTACGCGGAAACTGCGCAGATCTTCCAGTTTTGCGCCGTTGCTGTTATAACTGTTATCGAAGGGGATGTTGTAAAGACCACCTGCATCGGTAAAGAACATTCCTCCATTTCCTTTTATGAGCGAAAACCAGATATCTTCCTGCGCTTTTACTGGTGCGGAACCATTTTCCCAGAAGAGAATGAGTTCGCCGCCCGGTGCTTCGGGTGCAGTTGCCACTGCATCTATTCCCAATAGCCGCTGATAGCGGTCTGCCTCATCCGAAAAGCCGTTTTGCTGTGCCAGCCGGATCACATCTTTTTTCAACTGTTCGGGTAACTGTACACCATAATAACTGCCTTTATTTTCAAGATATACATCCACCGCATTGCGGCAGGCAATAAATGCATTGTTGATATCGCCACTGGCTTCGTAGATCAGCGCCTGGATAGACAGGGAGAAGGCGTCTTCGCTGTATTTATCCTTATTGCCGGTCTTATCCTGCTGTGTTTGTGTGCGCAGCGTGATGCGGCGGGCTTCCACCATAGCTTCGTCTGTGAGACCCAACTGCAGGTAGTTAATCGCTTTGTAATAGTGTACCAGGTATTTTTCAAAATCTTCGGCACGGTAGGTCTGCATCATCGGATTGAGCAGATTGCCGAGTGCGATATCGCCGGCCGTTGTACGCGCATCTTCCATTTGCAGATCGGCTTCGTTGAAATACCGGTTGCTTTCTTCCCATTGTCCGCGCAGATGTGCCACCTTACCCATTTCGAGGTTAAAGAGTAGCTGGTTGCGCCTCTTTTTCAGCAGTTTTGTCTTTGCCAGTTCTTTTTGTGCAGCGTCATAATTACCGGCACGCAATTGTGAATAGTAGCCTGCAGCCTGCCGGTTGTAACTGGCACAGGAGCTGAGTAGCAGCAGAAGTACGCTGCAGAGCACAAATATCCTATTGTAGCTATTAAGTAGCATAGCGGAGCAGGAGCAATGGGTAAAAAAGGAAGGAGGTGTTGCGGGCCTCCTTCCTTTTACTGTTGTACAGGCTGAGAAATTAGTTTTTAACGTATTTGGCTATTTTCTTTTCACCAATCCATACCACTTCGTTGGTTTCAATATTGGTGAGTTCGAGGTTAATCTGGTAGTAAACTACTTTTTTACGTTTGTGGGAATCTACAATGGAGTTGATAGAACCCTGAAGAATATAATCGGCACCCTGCTCCAGACCAAACTTTTTCATACTGCTGGCGCTGGCATTGGTTTGCTGATCGGCTTTTTCTGCACGCAGTTCTTCACGTTTTTTGCCACCCTGCACCAGGCGCACGCGCTGCGATGTAATGAAAGAATTTTCTACATCTTTTACGAAGGTTTCTGCTTCGATATGTTCATGACTTTTGTTGGTTACAAAACCCACGATTACCACGGGACGTTGTCCGTTCTTGGCGGCCATATGATCGGTCAGCCAACGCCCACCCAGAATGGTTTTGGTCATATCTTCTGCTACCAGTCGAGAGTCTGTATTGTTCCAGCGGCCACTGATGTCAACCTGCTCTGCGGGGTCAATGCGGGTTACCTTGCGGGAGCAGGAGCTGATAAGAAGAATGGCGGCAAGGGGCAAAAGATAAAATATACGTTTTGTCATAAAAAAATAAGTATTGAGTTAATGTAGTTGGTATATAAAAATCCCGGTAGCGCCTGTAGAGGGCTTCGGAAAATACGTTGATCCGGATTGAAAATGCGTTTACTTAACGCCACCAGTAGCCGAGGCCCCAGGGGTTGATGTAAAATGAATTGTTGCGCCAGTTGCGGCGACCCCAGTTGTTGTACTGCGGATAGAGCCAGCGGTTGCCATACGTAGGATAGTAATAATCACCATACCAGGTATTGCGTTCGAGGCGCAACTGACGGCGGAAGGCGCGGCGCTCATCGCGGGCTTCCTTACGGTCGGCCATGTAATCGATCGCTTTATATGTTTCCTGTACTGTGGTGCTGTGCCAGGTATTGATAGAGTCTGCCAGCTTCATGTATTTGCTGCGGCTTACTTCATAATTGGGATTCTGATTGGCTGCCAGTTCGGTCTGTGCCTGCAGGCTGGAAACAAATCCGGAAGTGAGCAAAAGGATAATAAAGGGTAGATATTTTTTCATACATCAGGTTTTGATCAGAAAAGCCACAGCTAAAGTACAAAGAGCGCCGTTAAGTGGCAGTTAAAACTTGATTGATTCGTGATTTTACGGTGGTGAATTGAAAATCAAGGGAGATGGCGGGCAAAAAAGGGTGATTTAGCCCGGCGGGTAAAATTTTACAGTCCGCATAAAAAAAATTAATTTTAAGTAACACGCACAGCCTTAAGACGAATTATTAATCTGCAAAACGAATAGCGTATGAGGGGCGTAAACAGAGTAATGCTCATTGGCAATTTGGGTAAAGACCCGGAAGTACAGGTACTGGAAGGGAATATTGCTGTAGCTAAATTTCCGTTGGCTACAACAGAAACATTTAAAGACCGTACGGGTAAACTGATTTCGCAAACAGAATGGCATACCGTGGTATTGTGGCGGGGCCTGGCAGAGCTGGCTCAAAAGTATCTGCATAAAAGCAGCCTGGTCTACATAGAAGGAAGACTGCGTACCCGTAGCTGGGAGGATAAGGATGGCAACCGGAAGTTTGCTACCGAAGTAGTGGGCGACAACCTGATCATGCTGGATAAACGAATGGATGGTAATGGTCCACCAGCCGAGTCAGGAGGTCTGGAGGGATTGGGAAGTTCAGACAGCCCCCTGGGTGATCCTTCCGAATCACTGCCTTTTTAATTGTAAAGTCCTAAGCTGTAACTTTGCCCGGCCCCTTCCAGAGTAGTCGGGCCTTAATTAATCATACTGACATCAAAACCACTTGCATTTGGACACGCATTCGGCACTGACATTTCTTAAAGTACCGTTATCCTATTCGTTTCTGGTTGCCGATACACAGGTGATTAAAATACTGGTATTTCTATTGGCGGTACTGCTGCTGCTGGCATTTACCATATCCGGAGCCGAAGTAGCCATCTTTTCGCTCAACAGCAGGGATATAAACATGCTGAAGACCAAACAGCACCCTGCCGCCCGCCGTATAATCGATCTGCTGGAACGCCCCAAGGAAGTATTTGCCACCCTGCTTATTGCCAGCATACTGGTTAATATCTGCATTATCGTTTTATCAAATTTCCTGATTGACCAGTTTATGACGTTCAGGGGACTTTCGCCTGCCCTGGTCATATTCCTTAAAATGCTGATGATTGCCCCGGTTATTATCTTCCTGGGCGAAATACTGCCTAAGTTCTGGGCCACGCAGAATAATCTCCGCTTTGCCTACGGTACAGTCTCTATCGTTGAAGTGGTACACTGGCTGCTGGGGGGAATCAGTAAATGGGTCGTATCGCTGGCCGACCGGATTGGCCGACGGGTGGGAGCAAATAAATCGGAAGCTGTAAGCATTCAGGAGCTGGATGAAGCGATCGATATTCAGACAGATGAAGAAGCCTCGCCCGAAGAAAAAAATATCATGAAGGGTATTGTGAAGTTTGGTACCATTTCGGTCAAACAGATCATGCGCAGCCGGCTGGAGGTAAATGGTGTTGAATACAACAGCGGTTTTGAAACAGTCATAGCCAAGGTGCGTGAGCTGCATTACAGCCGTCTGCCTGTATATAAAGGCAGTATGGATGAAGTAGCCGGCATCATCAATACCAAAGACCTCGTGCCGCACCTGCAGGAAGGTAATGAGTTTGACTGGCGCCAGCTGATGCGGCAGCCCTATTTTGTACCGGAGTCAAAACTGATTGCAGACCTGCTGCGCGATTTTCAGCAAAGACGCATTCATTTTGCCGTGGTGGTAGATGAATTTGGCGGCACCAGTGGCATCGTAACCATGGAAGATATAATGGAAGAAGTAATTGGCGACATTCATGACGAGTATGATGAAGAAGTATCGCGCGATAAAAAAATAGATAATAATACCTACGTCTTCGAGGGCAAAACAATGATTCACGATGTATGCAAAATGATGCACCTGCCTCAGGATACATTTGATAAAGTACGGGGCGAAAGCGAATCGGTAGGAGGGCTGGTGCTCGAACTGGCCGGAGAGTTTCCCAAAGTAAATGATGTGGTAACCAGCGGAGACTTTAACTTTACCGTGCTGGAAGCAGCCAGCAATCGTGTACAACTGGTGCAGGTCACCATACGCGGAAAAGAATAAAAAAGTGCCTGATACAGGCCAATCAAAAGAATGGACATAATGAGCACAGGCATTTTGAAGAAAACCCTTGGGGCTGTGGTGGTATTGATTGCACTAGCAGCCTGCAATTCTCCGTATACCTACAAGAAAAAAGGTTATTTCAGAATCGATTTCCCTCAAAAAGAGTATCAGCTGTTTGATGAGCCCGGTTATCCCTACACCTTTGAATATCCCACCTATGCACAGGTAAAAAGGGACACCTCTTTTTTTGATACAAAAGCCGGCGACTGGTGGGTGAATATTGATGTGCCCCGCCTGCATGGCCGTATTTATATCAGCTACAAGCCGGTACGCAGCAGTACCGGTTTCGATTCGCTGGTGAGTGATGGCTTTAAACTGGCCTACAAACAACACACGGAAATATCAACCGGTATAGAAGACAGTGTAATGACCACGCCTAATGGAGTAGAAGGTATCTTTTTTTCATTGCGCGGCAATACGGCTACTGCCAACCAGTTTTTCCTTACTGACTCAACACGCCATTTTCTGCGGGGTGCCCTGTATTTTGATGCTACGCCAAATGAAGACTCGCTCAGTGTTGTCAATAATTTTCTTAAAGAAGATCTGCGGCATTTGATTAATACGCTGAAGTGGCGATAAGAAAAGTATAAAAGGTTTAATAAGTTTAAAGAGTATAAAGAGAACACATATCTGCTAATTTGCCATGCTTAACCTTTTAAATACTTTAAACTTATTAAACCCTTTATACTTGTTTTCAGTGTAATTATAACATAAAGAAACATCTACAAATATCGTTACATGACCCGCCTACTGCTTTCACTTATACTGCTTACATCCATACTTCCTGTTTTTGGTCAACAGGCTGCTGCAATAGATTCCATGCGGCTGGCAGTGAGTCATGCCAAAACCACAGAAGGCAAAGCATACTGGATGGATATGCTGGCACGTACGCTTATGAGCGTTGACCTGGCTCAATCCGAAAAGGCGGGGCAGGAACTTATTGAGCTGGCAGAAGAGTCGAGAGACCGTAAGCTGATGATATTTGCCTACCGGTCGAGTGCGATACGTTACAGCTACTATGGAGGACAAAAAGAGTATACAGAGAAAAGTATCTCCTACTATAATAAAGCACTGAACATTGCGCGGGATAATAAACTGGATGCCGAAACCGGTGGTATATTGTTGCGACTGGCCAATGTATACCTGATGGTACCCGACAAGGATAAAGCATTGGGATATGCCAATCAGGGCGCCTCCATTATTTCTACGCTCAATAACGACAGCCTGCAGGTAGAAACCGAAAATACATTTGGTCAGGTATATCTGTTTCGTAACGAAAGAATACTGGCGCTGCGTCATTACCTCACCGCATTGCGGCTGGCAGAGTCATTGAAGGAGGGCAGCGATGATGCCAGGTCAAGAAAGAATGAGATACTGCGGAAATGTTATATGCATCTGAGTACTTTTTATACAGCCATAGAGGCGTATGATAAAGCGATTGACAATGCCCTGCTTGCGTATAAGACGCTGGATAATATTCGGGAAAAAAATGTACCCTACCAACGGGCTATTGACCTCAATGGAATAGGCAACCTCCATGCTTACAATAACAACCCCGAGCTGGCCATGCAGTACTTCAGACGATCTATAGCCCTGGCCGATACCCTTCATTTCACTAACCTGAAAGTACCGGGCTATACCAGCCTGCTCAATCAGTACCTGCGTATCAATCAGCCCGGGAAAGCGCTGGAATTTATGGAGTCTGCCGAGGGAAAAAGCTTACAGGACTTCATGCGGAATTTTGGTATGGCCAGTATTATCGACCAGGCCTATGGTGTGGTGTATACGGAAAATGGCAAATATGATTCCGCGCGGGTGCGCCTGCAAAGAGCTGTTCCCTATTTTGAAAATCAGGCCAACGACAACAACCGCATCTATTTCTATACACAGCAGGCCCGTTTCTATACCCGTACCGGCCAGTTTCAGGAGGCTATTAGCACCTATCAGAAAATGAAAGAGCTGAGCGATAAGATAGGAGAAATAAAAATGGCCACCCTGGCAGCACAGATGCTCGATTCTTTATATGGAGTAACGGGTAATTATCAGCAGGCAATGAAGTACAATAGTCTTTATCATTTGTATAAGGACAGCAGTGCCAAACTGAGCCGCGAAAAGGAGATTACCCAGGTAGAAGCCGCCGATGAGCAGTTGCGCCAGGCACGGATAGAACGCGAACAACTGGAAGCCAAACGTAAACGCTACAATATTCAATACCTGGCCATCACTGTAGGCATTGCCGGTGTGTTTATCGTAATGGTTATGCTGGGCATGTTTAAGGTATCGGCTACCACCATCAAGCTGGTTGGTTTTTTTGCCTTTTTGATGTTCTTTGAATTTATATTTCTCATTCTTAAAAAGAACATAGCCGGTATTACGCAGGGCGAACCCTGGAAGGATCTGCTGTTTATGATCGGCCTGGCTGCATTGCTATTGCCACTGCATCACTGGCTGGAGCATAAAGTGATTCATTATCTTACCTCGCATAACCGGCTTACCTCTTCCGGTAAGGGACTGCTCAACAGGCTGAAAGGTAACCGCAACCTGCCGTCAGGAGACGACCAGCACTCCTAGGGGGAGGCCATCTTGCCAACTAAAGAATTATCTTTGCCCCAAAACGAGGCAGGTGATTGTAATTGATAATAAGCTGATAAGTGACGATATTATCGAAAAAAAGTTTGTGTGTGATCTGGGGCGTTGCAAAGGAGGCTGCTGTGAGGATGGTGATGCCGGGGCTCCGCTGGAGCGGGCAGAACTGGCCCTGGTACAGGAGTATTATGAAGTGGTGAAACCCTACCTTCCCCAGGCTGCAATCAAAGAAATAGAGCAAAGGGGATTTTATGAGTATAATCGTGACTTTGGTTGGGTGACACCCACACTGCCCAGCGATAATGAGATTTGTGTGTATGCATTCCGGGAAAAAGAAGGCCTTATCAAATGCGCTTTTGAGCAGGCCTACTACGATGGCAAAATCCCCTGGAAAAAACCGATAAGCTGCCATCTCTATCCTATTATTGCCAAAAAAGGGGCGCATGGCGATTACGACCGTGTAAACTATGAACCACGTGAGGTATTGTGCCGCCCCGCCTGCGCACTGGGTGAGCAGTTGCAGGTGCCGGTTTATAAATTTCTGAAAGAGCCGTTGATCCGCAAGTATGGCACAGAATTTTATGAAGCACTCGACACCATTGCACGTACCTATTACGAAAAAGATCAAACAGACGAAAACCAGTAAATATATTTCTTGTGAAAGAAACAGCTGCAAATTTTAAAGCCCGCTCTACCGTGAAAGCTACCGACCGCATTCACCGCAGAGTTATCAATTTTAATATCGGCCGCTACAATGCTGTAGTGCCTAAGGGGAAGGAACAGTTTGCAGATCTGTCTACCGCACGGGAGCGGGCCAAAAACCTGAAATGGCGTGCCATAGAAAGCCTCGATACACAACTGGAAAATTTTGAAGCGATGATCACCCGCAGGGGCGCACGTGTGGTATGGGCCAACGATGCCAGTGAAGCCCTGGATGAAATTGGAAGAATTTGTGCCGAAAAAAACTGTAAAACGCTGGTGAAGAGTAAAAGCATGGTGACAGAAGAAATACACCTCAATGCTTATCTCGAAAAACAGGGAATTGAAAGTGTGGAGACAGACCTGGGTGAATATATTCAGCAACTGGATGGTGAGCCGCCTTATCATATTGTAACACCCGCCATGCACAAAAGCAAGGAAGATATTGCTAAACTTTTTTCCGAAAAACTGGGTACCGATCCGGGCCTCACACCCGAACAATTAACCCTGGTGGCCAGAGATGTACTTCGCAGAAAATATGTACAGGCCGAAGTAGGTGTAACCGGGGCTAATTTTATAATAGCAGATATTGGCGGTATTGCCGTTACAGAAAACGAAGGAAACGGACGCCTGAGCTGCTCTATGCCTAAAACGCATATTGTAATCGTAGGTATTGAAAAAGTGATTCCTTCGCTTACCGATCTCGCTCTGTTCTGGCCACTGCTCGCCACTTTTGGTACCGGCCAGCGAATTACCTCTTATAATACGATTGTGACCGGTCCGCGGCAACCCGGCGAAACCGATGGCCCCGACGAAATGATTGTTATCCTGCTCGACAATGGACGTACCAATATTCTGGCCAACGAAAAACAACGCGAAAGCCTTTATTGCATCCGTTGCGGCGCCTGCCTCAACGCCTGCCCGGTATATAAAAATATTGGTGGTCATACCTATGCGGCTACCTATAGCGGACCCATTGGCTCAGTGATTACGCCGCACCTCAAAGGCATGGACGAATGGAAACACCTGAGCTATGCCTCTTCGCTGTGTGGCAACTGTACCGAAGTATGTGCTGTAAAGATCAATCTGCATGAGCTGCTGCTCGAAAACAGGCATGAAGCAGTAGAGTCGGGGAGCAGTACTTTTGCTGAGCGGATGGCCTGGAAAATGTGGCGGCAGGGCATGCTGCGGCGCAGCTGGATGAATATGGCCAGCGGATCCATTAAGAACTGGGTCGTCAACAGTCTGGTAAAAGGCTGGTCAGTTAATCGCTCTCCCATGCATTTCCCCAAAAAATCTTTCAATGAGCAGTGGAAAGAGCGGCATTCCAAAGACAAATAAGTAAACGTGCTTTTATATGCGCCAGTCATAACACCACGACTTCGTTACATGGCCAGTTTTGCAGGAACCATGATAACGGGTCAGCCACTGGCACTGACGGATAATAATACCGAAGCGCAGCACTACCAGGGGCCATTGATCAACTACAGCAGCAACCGCGTTCGCCAGCTGGAATATCACATCTATCCGCAGGGATTACTCTTCGAAACCGGTATTAAAGCAATAAAGCCCGAAGTGACGGTTGAAGAGGAGTTACCTGTGTTTTTCCGCACAGCCGGTCAGCATGCTTTTGATGTGCTCGCTGCTTCCTTTTACCTGATCAGCCGCTACGAAGAATATCTGCCTTTTACACCCGATAGTTATGGTCGCTTTGATCACCGCCATTCACTTGCCTGGCAGGCTCAGTTTCTTGACCGTCCGCTGGTAAATGAATGGATGAATCAACTGCGGACGAAGCTGGCACAACAGTTTGGTACCTTACCCCAGCCCCCGCGGCCGGTTTCGTTTCTGCCTACTTACGATATTGATATTGCCTGGTCATACCTGCATAAGGGTTGGCTGCGTACGCTTGGTGGCGGCATGGCTGCGCTGATAAAGGGAAACTGGAAAAAGCTTAAAGAACGTCTGCAGGTATTGAGAGGGCGGGTTAAAGACCCCTTTGATGCCTATGGCTGGATGAACCAGCTGCATGAACGGTTAAAACTCAAACCGTACTATTTTTTCCTGCTGGCCCCGCAACGCGGGCGGTATGATAAAAATATTTCACCAACACATAAAGCCATGCAGGCACTGATAGCAGATCATCTGATCAGGTATCCTGTAGGTATACACCCTTCGTGGCGAAGTGGTGATAATCCTGCTCAGCTGCAAACAGAACTTCAGCTGCTGGCGCAACTGAGCGGCCAGGCCGTGCAGTCGTCGCGGCAGCATTATATCCGGATGCAACTGCCACAAACCTACCGGCGCCTGGCCGCAGCCGGCATTGGCTTCGACTTTTCGATGGGTTATGGAAGTATTAATGGCTTTCGCGCATCGGTGGCTTCGCCCTATTACTGGTATGACCTGGAAAAAGAAGAACAAACCTCCTTACTGCTCTTCCCGTTCTGCTTTATGGAAGCCAATTCTTTTTATGAGCAGAAGAATACGGCTCAGCAGGCGCTGGCTGAAATGAGACATTACCGGCATGTTGTTGCCGGCGTCAACGGCACACTCATTACTATCTGGCACAATAACTTTTTAGGCACCGATGCCGCTCTGCAGGAGTGGAAACAGATTTATCAGACCTTCCTCGAAGAAACTGCGGCTACCAGCCAGCCTGCTTTTTAAACACCCTCTGTTTCCGGTTGCTCAGGCGGGGGAATTGTTTTAAAGGCACGGTTTACCATAAACACACCCAATAGTGTTACCGCTCCCCCAATTGCAATAAACAAGGTAAGCGGCTCTTCAAAAATGAGCCAGCCCAGTAATACTGCTACTACCGGATTAATGTAAGCATAGATAGAGGTCTGCTCGGCCGGCAGGCGTTGCAGGGCATATATATAGGCAATGAAGGAAATTACGGAACCAAAGACTACCAGGTAGGCAATAGCCAGCCACGACTGCCAGGGTATGGATGAAAAAGGAATAACCGGTTTGGTGTGTGGTACATGCACCAGTTGCGTAATCAGTGTAGTGAGCATACCGGAGATTACCATCTGCAGTCCAAGACTGAGATAAGGATTGAAACGGGCCGCCTGTTTTTTGGTATATAGTGTGCCAAAGGCCCAGGTCCAGGTGGCAATCAGCGAAAGAATAATACCAAAAAGAAAATCGGGATTCAGGAAATCGGCCAGATGCTCATAAAAGATGATGCAAATACCGGCAAAGCCAATCAGCAATCCCCATACTGCCCGAAGGGGCATACGCTCACTGGAAGAGAATAGCCCGATTATTACCAGCCATAGCGGAAAAATAGCGGCAATGATAGACCCAAGGCCAGCGGATATGTATTGGATGCCCCATGTACTGAGTCCGTTGCTGAGTGTAAAATTGAGCAGGCTTAATACGATGACAGCCCACCACTCACGTCCACGCGGTAGTTGCATGCCTTTTGCCAGGAAGAATACCACATAACACAATCCTCCCAGAAACTGCCGTATACCGGCAAGCTGCAGGGCTGGCATATACCGGATGCCGGCTTTGGAAGCGATCCATGTAGTGCCCCAGAAGAAACAAACAAGTGCCAGCGCAAAGATGGCCCGGGCCCTTGTTCCCTTACGGTGAATCGTAAGCGGATTAAAAGCACCCAGCTGCTTCAGCGTATGGCTGGTATGCGATAAGGTTTTATGTAGTTCAAATCGGGGCATAGTGTGACGATGAAAGTCTTTTGACTTTCCCGGAGCAAAGCAAGGTGCAACATCCGTTGCAGCATTAATGCTTAAAATGCCGCAGACCGGTAATCACCATAGCCAGGTTATGTTGCTTGCAGTACTCGATCGAGTCATTATCGCGAATGGAACCACCAGGTTGAATAAAGGCCTGAATACCGGCCTCATGGCCCAGTTGCACACAATCATTGAACGGGAAAAAGGCATCGCTGGCGAGTACAGCACCATTCAGATCAAAGTTGAACTGACGGGCTTTTTCGATGGACTGACGAAGTGAATCGATGCGGCTGGTTTGCCCGCAGCCTTTTCCGATCAGTTGCTTGTTTTTTACCAGTGCAATAGCATTTGATTTCAGGTGTTTGCAAATGAGATTGGCAAACAGCAGATCGTCTTTTTCGGCAGCGGTGGTGTTGCGGCCGCCTGCTTCCTTCCAGTCTGCATAGTTGCCTTCATCTGTACCCTGTACCAGTACGCCGTTAAGTACCGATTTGTATTGCACTGTGCGCTGAGGCTGTGCTTTCAGCTGCAGTAGTATCCTGTTTTTCTTTGAACGGAGAATAGCAAGTGCATCTTCATCAAAAGCGGGAGCAATGAGTACTTCAAAAAAGATTTCATTGATAGCTTCTGCGGTGGCCTTATCAATAGTACCATTAGTAACGAGTACACCACCGAAAGCACTTTCAGGATCGCCGGCCAGTGCAGCGTCCCAGCTTTCTTTGCTGCTGGCTCTGCTGGCCACTCCGCAAACATTGGTATGTTTAATTATTCCGAATGTAACGGCCGTGTTATCAGGAAACTCATTGATAAGCTGGTAAGCCGCATCTACATCCACAAAATTATTGTAGGAAAGTTCTTTGCCGTTCAACTGCTCAAAAAGCTGGCTGGCATTTCCATAAAATATGCCGGTCTGATGAGGATTTTCGCCATAACGCATGATTTTGGGATCGGCCAGTGACTCCAGAAAGTACTGACCATTTTCGGCATTGAAGTAGCGGGCAATAGCTACATCATAATGTGCTACGATCTCAAAAGCACGGGCGGCAAAATTGCGGCGCTGCTCAATAGTGGTCTCACCTTTTTGATTGCGCAGCAGTTCTTCCACTTCTGCATAATCTTTTTTTGCAGCTACCACCAGCACATCTTTAAAATTTTTGGCTGCACCGCGGATCATGGATGGTCCACCGATATCAACTTTTTCAATGATAAGCTTTTCATCGCTGGTGCTGGCTACTGTTTCTTCAAACGGATACAAATCCACAATCACCAGGTCTATTACCGGAATATTATATTGCTGCATTTCCTGCACATCCGTCTCATTGTCGCGCCGGCCAAGAATACCGCCAAATACGGCAGGATGCAGCGTTTTTACACGACCTCCTAAAATAGAAGGGTAGGTGGTAAGCTGCTCAACCGGCACCACAGTAATATTCAGTTTTTCGATGAATTGCTGGGTGCCACCGGTAGAATAGATGGTCACTCCCAGTTCTGCCAGTTGTTTTACCAGGGGTTCGAGGCCGTCTTTATAAAAAACGGAAATGAGTGCAGATTCAATTTTTTTGTTCATACAAGATGTGATTAAAGCGGCGTGCAACCGTGCTCCGGGCTGTCATACTGATCTGTGCAGGCACCGGGTTTGCTGTGTGAGGCGCAAAGGTAAGCTACCGCTGCCTCATCACAAAAGCGCCATCGCTTTTAACGGCATGAAATGCGATAGAATGAAGCCGGCAGTAACGGCGCCATTGCTCCACAGCCCTGTTGCTGAGGGTGCTGGTGGCGATCACCTGCTTTAGGCGGCCCGTCTGTATCAGCTGCTGCAGGCTGCTATCTGCCCGCGAGGTCAGTACCAGTATATCAATAGCCTGCATGCTGTCAGCGGACGGCAACGGTAGCCGCCCGGCTATCCATATGCGTTCCCCACGCCAGCTGATGCAATGCTGTTTCCATTTCAGTCCCGCCACGGTTGCTGCAGGCCGGGCATTGTACAGGGCCCGACTGCCATCGAGATAATAAGAAAGACTGCCCGCCCCGCTGGTATCGTGCCAGCTGGCATACCGGGTGCCATTAATAAAATCGATGACCACGGCGCGCGGGCTGTTGTAAACAATAAACAGCTGTTGACGCTGCCGCTCTATCTGGCTGTGCCGTAAAAGTCCCCATAATACAATACAACTACCCAAGGTGAACCAGGCATAGTAACGGGATTTTTTCAGCCAGGCCCTGGCCATCAACAGCAGTATCAGCATAAGGCAGGTAGCTTCAGTGACGGTAAGCTGAATACTGTGGGTAAGGGCATAAGGCAGCTTTTCAATATACCGGACTGTTGCATTCATCAGCCAGATGAGCCAGTTCAATGCACTGCCCAGAACTATGGCTGCAGGCGGCAGCAGGGCGGCGAGACAAAGCAGGATCTCGCCCATGAGAATGAGACTGGAAAACGGTACAATAAGCAGGTTGGCCACGAGGAAATAGTTGGGAAACTGGTGAAACTGATAAAGGCATACAGGTAGCGTAAGCAACTGGGCGGCGAGGGTTACCGCACACATTTTCCAAATCAAATCGAGTGGTTTCCATTTAATGTATATAAGCTGATAAACCGGTTGCATAAACAGGATCAAACTGGTTACAGCAAGAAATGATAATTGAAACCCGATATCCCATAACCAATAGGGCTGATAACAAAGCATCAGGAAGGCCGCAAGGGCCAGTGAGTTATAGATGGCGTGTTTGCGTGACAGGGACTCGCCCAGGATCAGGATGGTAAACATTACAGCCGAACGCAGGACAGAGGCCTGCGCACCAGCCAGCAAACTGAATATCCAGAGTGCTGTTATCTGCAAAAGGGGACTAAACAATCGCCAGCGGCCATGCCGGGGAAGAAAGGCACAGACCTTTTTCAACAGCCAGTAAATAAGTCCCAGGTGCAGCCCTGATATAGCTATGATGTGAACAATACCGGTATTGGTATAAGACTGGACCAACTCACGATCGAGGTTGTCTTTGTAACCGATGAGCAGTGCCTCTGCCAGACCAGCTTCTTTTTTGCCGGGAATATATTTGTCGAGCGTATGTATAATCCAGTTGCGGCAGCGCACAAGCCACTGACTAAAGCGGGAATTGTAGTTGCCGGGTTTAATGACGTAATCGCCGGGCTGCAGATAAAGCTGATGTGTGACGCCGTTGAAGAGACTGTAGCGGGCATAATCAAAGGCACCGGGGTTGCCGGTGCTGGTAACCGGCTGCGGGATAGCGCGCGTCAATAATAAGGTACCCGCCGGGAGCCCGTTAAAGCTGCTGTCGCGGGCAAAATAAATCCACAGCAGGGCCTGAGTCTGCTGGATTTTATCAGGTGAGATCAGCCGGTTTAAACGCGCCAGTGCTTTCCAGGAGTTTGGTCGCTGCATAGTTGTGTCCTGTAATATCAGCTCAAGTTTTTCGGCGCCTGTATAATTTTTTTGGATTGATAGCGGATGGTGATGCGGATTTTTGTGCCAGGCAAGTAAGGCGCCAGCACAGATGAGGCAGATGCAAAGCAGGAATCCTGCTGCTGCACGCCATCTGTATCTTTTTGCCGGTGGCAGTAGCCGGAGGAATAAAAATAGCAGTATGGATATACCTCCGCATAACCAGAGCGGGGAAGGCGGCAATTTATATTGCCATTGGAGGTAGATGCCGGGAGCAAAGGAAAACAACAAGCGTACTGCCGGCAACCCTCTCCATACAGGTATGATAAATTTTCTGGCCACTGCAAAGATTATGGCCTCGGAATGATCTTACAAAGGGAAAAACCTCAGTAATTAATGGGAAAAAAACTTTGCGATATAGGCTATTTGTGCAGCGTGGTAGATATTGTGTTGTATAAGACCGTTCAGTAAGAACCGGAAGTTGTAGTGGCGGAAATCGACCTGCTCATCCAAAAAGCTGTCGGGCATTCCGTTAAGGGTGGTTATAAGGCTTTCGTGGGCTGCCTCGAGCCGGCGCAGGCCTTCTTCCCAGTCATGGGTGCCGGGGTCGATGGGGTCCCAGTCATGTGATTCAAACCAGGCCAGGTCCTGTAATTGATCCCTTTGCACTCTTTTAAGGGCAAATTCGGCCCAGTTCACCATATGAAAAAGAAGCTGGGCGGGAGAATGACCATTGTGCCCCGGATTTTTAAAGGCGATTGCCGGGGGAACTTTCCGTAACAGTTCATATACGGGCAGGCCATACCAGGGGGTTCCGGCCAGCGATTGCTGGAGGCTACGCAATAAAGAACTGATCTCGGAGTCCATGTTTTTTTTTGCCAAAAATACAGGCAAATGGGTAGGCTATTCCCCACATTTTTACTATACGGCTTTAAAGTCATTATTTTACCCCCGATTTTCACCCTTTTTTTCCCATAAAAATACCCCGTAATTTTCACGGTATTTATTTCATATTTTACCCGTTTTTTTTGTGTTTTTTCCCCATAGATTGCTGGTAATCTTCGTTATACGAATATGTTTAATTCATAATTAATTGATTGCCTATTCATTGTAGAAAGGTTTGAGCGGGCCTCCGGGATAGCTTTACGGCATCATCATTTTAATCAACCCTCAAAATCTTAAGGCAATGGTAGAAGCTCAAAAAAAATCAGTAAAAGTTGGCAAATTGGTTAACACTGCCCATGTAGACACCGCTATTAAAAATTACAAGCGTGAGCGTTGGGCACAGAATTCAGAAAGACTTGGCAAAGAAGACTCGCTGAGTGTATGGTATTCAGTAGAGGAGCTGCAGCAGTTCCTGGAGATGGCTAAAGATCATGGCGCAGATGGTATCCGCATGTACTTTGGCGCTTATAGCGAAGATTATGCAGATCAGCCACTGTTTGCCGGTCGTCAGACCGTAATGCTGGTAGCAACGAAAGAGAAAGAGACCGCAGACGGTACTTATAACAAGGATGTTTATATTAATACAGACAATGGAACCTCTATCCTGGCTTACAATGCAGGTCGGCTTTGCCCTCCTCTTTGTTCAGGATTTGGCGGTGGCGGTTACGACGAAATTGGAATCACGATTGTAGATAAAGGCGACAAAGGCATGGTAGTAGCTTAATCTTATTCTGATTCCCGAAAAACCTAAACCTCCTTAGTAATAAGGAGGTTTTATTTTTTATTGCGCTACCTTTAGTTGGTTATTATATATCTATGCAAAACCTACCGGTATATTTTTATTTTATTGCGCTTTGTCTGCTGGTAAGCCTTACCAGTTTTTTTATAAAACCCCGGGCCGAATTGTATTTGCGTGTGTTTACGCCATTCCTGCTGCTTACGCTTACTATTGAAATGATTTGTGACCGGTTATTTAATAAAGGGATACCCAACGTAGATATCTATAATTATTTTACCGCTTTCGAATTCGTATTTTACATGTTTGCCGTGCGGTTGATGATGGAAAGTAAACGTGTAAAACAGATCATACTCATAGCTATATTAGCATATACTGTGGCGGTGATAATTAATATTCAATTTGTCCTTGGCCGCTTCGAATTTCACACCATTACCTACTCTATAGGCTGCCTGCTGGTCGCCACCTGCTGTATTTTTTATTTCCTGGAATTATTCCGCCGTCCCAAATCAGTCAATCTGATGCGTATTCCCGCCTTCTGGATCTGCTCCGGCCTCCTGTTTTTTTATTGCAGCAGTTTTCCTCTCTTCAGCCTGGTGAACCTTTGGGGGAAAATTTCTCCCATAATTAATAAAAACTTTGGTGCAATTATCTCAATTCTGAATATTTTCCTTTATTCGCTTTTTACGATAGCCTTCCTATGCAGAATCAGACGCCGGAAATATATTTTATAATCGTAATCGGCATTGCGCTGGGGTTACTGCTGGTGGGATTTATCATCACCACGCTGTTGCTATACCAGCGGCGCCAGCAAAGGCAGGAACAGGAAATGGAACGTTTGAAAGATGCATACGAGAAGGAAGAACTTCGCTCGCAACTCGAGATACAGGAAAATACCTTCAAGTCTATAGCCCAGGAGCTGCATGACAATATCGGTCAGATGCTTTCTGTGGTCAAATTGTCATTATCTGTATTGCCCATCGAAAAAGAACATAAAGCCTACGACCAAATCGAAAACTCCCGTCAGATTCTGAATAAAGCAATTTTCGATCTTTCCAATCTTACCAAAAGCCTGCATACCGACCGTATTGCACAGGTGGGTCTGGCAGATTCTATCCGGTTCGAGTCTTATGCACTCAACAAGACCGGTATCGTAGAAGTCAAATTTGAGCTCAATGGGCTGGAACAACAGCTTGATGACCAGAAATCAATTTTTCTCTTCCGTATTTTTCAGGAAGCCATGAACAATGTGCTGAAACATGCAAAGGCTACCGAGGTACAAGTGATTCTCAATTACTTAGATAATATTTTCACACTCGAAATCAGGGATAATGGCCTTGGTTTCAACGTGGCAGAAAAGCGCCAGTCTGCTGATTCTTTCAGTGGTGTCGGATTAAAAAGTATTTTTAACCGGGCCAAACTCATCGGTGCCGATCTCAGCATCGATAGCAAACCCGGAACCGGCACTAGGATATTGATAGAACTTCCCCTGGAAGAAGAGGAATAACAGTCATGGCAAAAGCAACAAAAAAAATTCAGGTGGGCATCGCAGATGACCATAGCCTTCTGCGGAATGCACTCGCCAACCTGATCAATACTTTCGAAGGATACAGCATCTTGTTTGAAGCCGATAATGGCAAAGACCTGCGCAATAAGATTATGCAGCATATGGTACCCGATATAGTGCTGCTCGATGTGAATATGCCGGAGATGGATGGCTTCGAAACCACTCAATGGCTTCACAAAAATTATCCGCATATACGCGTACTGGCCCTGTCAATGCTGAGCGATGAAAAAACAATCATCAAAATGTTCAGACTTGGCGCCAAGGGCTACCTGCTCAAAAATGCAGAACCTGCAGAATTGCGTGAAGCACTGGATTCGCTGATGGATAAAAATGTATATCTGTCAGAGTACGTATCCGGAAAACTGGTCAGTGGCCTGCAGCAGACAGATCTCGAAGCCAGTAGCCGCGAAGTGGTACTGAATGAAAAAGAGCGGGAATTTCTCCGCTGGGTATGCTCCGAACTTTCGTATAAGGATATTGCCGCAAAAATGTATATCAGCGCCCGCACAGCCGATGACTACCGGCAATCGCTATTCAATAAACTCAAAGTACACAGCCGGGTAGGGCTGGTGATGTATGCGATCAAGCACGGGATTGTCGAAGTATAGTGGAGGCAGAAGTAGAGGTTAAAAGGTATAAGGTGAAAGGTAAAAAGGTTTAAACGTTTAAAGGTCTATAAAGAGGAGAAACAAAGTATACCTTCCTCCTCTTTATCATCTTGTATTAATCAATCTTGTACTCCCTTTACCTTTCACCTTATACCTTTTAACCTTACTTACTCAGGTACATACTTCTGTCCTTATACAACTGTCTGAAATAAGGATCACGAAGGTCTTTTACAAAACGAATGGCTTCTCCGGTCGACTTCATCTCGGGTCCGAGCTCCTTATTTACACCGGGGAATTTGTTGAAGCTGAATACCGGCTCCTTGATCGCAAAACCAGCCAGTTTTTTCTCAAACCGGAAGTCGGTAAGCTTACTGGCGCCAATCATCACCTTGGTGGCAATATTGAGATAGGGAATCTGGTATGCTTTGGCAATAAACGGTGTGGTACGCGATGCACGTGGGTTGGCTTCAATCACAAACACTTTACCATCTTTGATGGCAAACTGAATATTGATCAGGCCGCGGATATTGAGTGCACGTGCTATCTTTTCTGAGTAATACTCCATGGTAGTTACTTCCATGGGCGAGAGGTTGAAGGCTGGCAGCACGGCATGGCTGTCGCCGCTATGGATACCCGCGGGTTCAATATGCTCCATCACCCCCATTACGTGGAAGTTTTCTCCATCAAAAATGGCATCTACTTCCGCCTCCTGGCAACGATCCAGGAAATGATCAATCAGAATCTTGTTGCCGGGAATATGTTTCAGCAGGCTTACTACAGCATTTTCCACTTCGTCATCATTGATCACAATCCGCATACGCTGTCCGCCCAGTACATACGAAGGCCGCACCAGTACCGGATAACCTACTTTGTTGGCCACTGTGATAGCCTCGTCTACATCGTAGGCAGTGCCATAATCGGGGTAAGGAATGCCCAGTTCTTTGAGCAGATCACTGAAGCGTCCGCGGTCTTCGGCAATATCCATACTGTCGAAAGAAGTACCGATGATAGGAATGCCTTTTTCATGGAGCCGCTCGGCCAGCTTCAGTGCTGTTTGTCCGCCCAGCTGTACGATCACACCTTCGGGCTTTTCATGTTCTATGATTTCCCACAGGTGCTCCCAGTATACGGGTTCGAAGTAGAGTTTGTCTGCAATATCGAAATCGGTTGATACGGTTTCCGGATTACAGTTGACCATGATGGCTTCATAGCCGGCTTCTTTAATAGCCAGCAGTCCATGTACGCAGCAGTAGTCAAACTCAATACCCTGACCAATCCGGTTGGGTCCCGAGCCCAGTACAATTATTTTCTTTTTATCTGATACGCGGCTCTCATTGATGTTGCCGCCTTCAAAAGAAGAATAGAAATAAGGAGTGCGTGCTTCAAATTCGGCACTGCAGGTGTCTACCATTTTGTAAACACGGGTGATGCCCAGTTCTTTCCGGCGTTGATAGATATCTTCTTCGTTGCCGTGGCCAATAATCCGGCTTATTTGCTCATCGCTGAAGCCATTTACCTTGGCTTCGCGCAGCAATTCTTCAGGCAGGGTAGTCAGATCATATTTCTCCAGGCGTTTTTCGAGGTTTACGATCTTCTGGATTTCATAAAGAAACCAGCGGTCAATGCCATTGGTAGCTTTAGATATCGTACCTACAGAGATGCCGGCCATGAGCGCATCCTTGATCCGGAAGAGGCGATCCCATTTCGGGGTCTTGATATATTCCAGCAGATCGTCGGCATGCATAAGACTTTTACCATAATAGCCCAGGCCAACTGCATTATTTTCCAGGCTCTGGCAGGCTTTCTGGATAGCTTCGGTAAAGCTGCGGCCAATGGCCATTACTTCGCCCACACTTTTCATCTGCAGCCCCAGCGTATCATTGGCTCCTTTGAACTTGTCAAAATTCCAGCGGGGTACTTTTACAATTACATAGTCAAGTGCCGGTTCAAAATAAGCTGAGGTAGTCCGGGTGATCTGGTTTTCCAGTTCATCGAGATTGTAGCCAATAGCCAGTTTGGCGGCAATTTTAGCGATGGGATACCCTGTGGCTTTAGAGGCCAGAGCCGAAGATCGGCTTACCCGCGGGTTGATCTCAATGGCAATGATCTCTTCTGTATCGGGATTAAGTGCAAACTGCACGTTGCAACCGCCGGCAAAATTACCCAGGTCGCGCATCATGCGGATGGCCGTATTGCGCATCAGCTGCATGGCTGTATCGCTCAGGGTCATAGCCGGTGCCACAGTAATGGAGTCGCCGGTATGTACACCCATGGGATCAAAATTTTCAACCGTACAAATGATACATACATTGTCGGCCGCATCTCGCAGCAGCTCCAGCTCAAACTCTTTCCAGCCCAGTACAGCTTTTTCTACCAGTACTTCATGTATGGGTGAGGCCTGCAGGCCGCGGTTCAGTGCTTCGTCGAGGTCGTTTTTATCATGTACAAATCCACCACCGGTACCACCCAGGGTAAAAGAAGGGCGTATTACCAGCGGGAAACCGATTTGCTGTGCAAATTCCTTTCCTTCCAGAAAAGAGTTGGCTGTTTTGGCAGTAGCTACAGGTACGCCCAATGCGATCATCCACTGGCGGAATTTTTCGCGGTCTTCTGCTTTGTCAATAGCTTTAATGTCAACTCCAATCAGCCGTACATTATATTTCTCCCAAAGACCCAGGTCTTCTGCCTCTTTGGCGAGATTGAGCGCCGTTTGGCCACCCATGGTAGGCAATACGGCATCTATCTCATTTTCCTGTAATATTTGTTCAATACTTTCTACGGTCAGGGGCAACAGGTACACTTTTTCTGCCATCATAGGGTCTGTCATGATGGTAGCAGGGTTACTGTTGATCAGGTAAACCTTAATTCCTTCTTCGCGAAGGCTACGTGCGGCCTGGGTTCCGGAATAGTCAAATTCACAGGCCTGACCAATAACAATAGGCCCTGAGCCGATGATCAGGACCGAACGAATGGAAGTATCTTTTGGCATTTTTTAAAACTAGGGGGGTCTGAAAAAACAAATTGCGCAAAAGTAAGGGTTTCGGCCCTTTTTTACGGTCACGATTCAAAGAAATTCCCAAATAAAATGTCGGGTAAAATGAAAAGGAGGGGAAAAGAGAAGGGTACGGATCAAAACTGCCTGGCTGCCAGTGGGATCAGGCCAGGCCCTATAATATATTATATATGGACATCCATACAGATCAGCTGTGGTAGGCTGTCAGTTCAAATTCGTCCAGGCTTACTTCTACTTCAGTATCTGCAGAAGCGATCACAGCTTTTTTCTCTTCAGCTTTATTCTTCATTTTGGCCATCCAGCGCTGACGCACTTCCTGGCCTTTAAAAATGCCGATAAAAAGCCCTGCTACAAATAATGCCGTGTAAATAATCTTTTTCATACGCTTCATTTTAAAAATCCATAACTGCCTATGCAAACTAAAATATCGTGCCACTTTTACCAATACCACATTAATGGTATTTTAATTTAGATGACAGTTGACAGTAAACAGTTGTCTGCAATGCAAACCAAAGTAGGTGACATGAAGTTTGGCTGTCAGTGATAATGTTTTCTTAAAAGATTAAACTTTACTTTAAAGAGCTGTCATCTGTTTACTGTCAACTGTCATCCACACACGATCCCTTAAATTTGCAGATGCTCAGAATCATTGTTTTGGCTGGTTTTTTCCTGGGCCTCAGTGCTGCCACTTTTGCCCAGACACCTGCCTACCCCAAAGGATACTTTCGCTGGCCCCTTAATCTGAATCCCGAAATTGTGGCTAACCTGGGTGAGCTGCGCAGTAACCACTGGCATATGGGACTGGATATTCGCACAGCACAAAAAGTAAATCAGCTGGTTTATGCAGCAGCAGACGGATACATTGCATCCATTGGTATCAGGCCACTGAGTTTCGGACGTTTTATAGTGATCAATCATCCCAATGGGCTATCAACGCTATATGCCCACCTCAATGATTTTGCCCCCGAACTGGAAGCCTATGTTACCCGTCAGCAGTACGAACGTGAAAGCTGGGCTGTAGAGTTGAATTTTACGCCCGATCAGTTTCCGGTAAAAAAAGGCAGTTTCATTGCCTATAGCGGTACGACCGGTGGCTCGCAGGGGCCGCATGTGCATTTTGAAATCCGGGATACGAGGTCGGGAAAATGCCTGAACCCGCTTTTATTTGGTATGCCACTGCAGGATCGTGTACCTCCTTCGATCGTAAAGCTGGCTCTCTATGACCGCACTGTGGGAGTATATGAAAGTAAACCACGTATGTTCTCTACAAAAGCCGTAACGGGCGGGCTCACGCTCGCCGGCAATGAATTGGTGCGTACCGGATCAAAAAGGGTGAGCCTGGCTATTCAAACCTATGATCGCATCAGCGGCTCAGCAAACCAGGATGGCGTATATAGAGCGGCACTTTATCTCGACAATGAGCCCCGTATCAATTTTGTCATAGACAGCATTGGCTACGATGAAACACGTTACATGAATGCACATATCGACTATAAGCTGGAAGCCGGCGGAGGTCCGTATCTGCAGCACCTCAGCCGTCTGCCCGGTGACCGCAGCAGCGTTTACCATCCTGCAGCAGCCGATGGCATATTGCTGCTCAACGATACACTTGTGCATGCAGTGCGTGTAGATGTAGATGATGCCTATGGCAACCGCACTACATTGCGGTTTAATCTGCAGTATGACCCTTCCCTGATGGTGGCCTTCCGCCCACCGGTAGTTACCACCGATCCGCAGACGATTTCGGGTGAATTATTTATTCCCAATTATGTAAATGTGCTGGAGCGATCCGATTTTGAACTGTATATGCCCGAGACGGCCATTTATGATACAATTGTTCCTGTATATTATCGCAGCACTGCTTTCGGAACCAATGCTGTTTCGGCCATGCACCAGGTAAATGATCCATCCTTACCCATACATACTCCCATACGCGTACGGATCAAACCCGATTCAAATATTCCATCGGCCTGGCGCGATAAATTGCTGATCGTACGAAGTTATCAAAGCAGCCGTACCGTACGCAAGGCAGAGTGGCAGGGAGAATGGCTGGCAGCCGAGTTTACTGATTTTGGTTACTACCGCGCCTATGTTGATCTTGAACCACCTACAATACTGCCTCCGGGTCGCGGAGATACCATTCTACTCACTGGCAGCCAGATCGCATTTACACCTACAGATAATTTTGGTATAAAAAACTTCCGGGCCGAACTGGATGGCAGCTGGCTGCGTTTTACAAACGACAAGGGACGTACCTGGATCTACCGGTTCGATGAGCGTTGTCCGTACGGAGTACACCAGCTGAAAGTGACAGTAGAAGACCTGGCTGGCAATGTGACGGAAAAAGTATGGTGGTTTAAGAGAGAAGCATACAAAGCGCCTGTAAAAAAAGCGTCTTCCAAAAAGGCTCCGGCCAAAAAAACTCCCGTCAGAAAAAAGACGACTACAAAAAAGAAGTAACTACAATACAGGCAGCAAAAACATCAGTAAATACAAGCATCACATCAGTATATGGCAATCACATTGAAAGAAGGAGATAAAGCGCCTACATTTACCGCACCTGATCAAAACGGGAAAAAAGTAAGTCTGGCAGATTTTAAAGGAAAAAAACTGGTCTTATACTTTTATCCGGAAGATGATACGCCTACCTGCACCATACAGGCCTGCAACCTGCGCGACAACTATGCATTACTGAAGCAGCATGGCTTTGAAGTGGTGGGCGTTAGTCCGGATGAAGCCGGTAAGCACAAAAAGTTTGAAGCAAAGTTTCAGCTGCCGTTTACATTACTGGCTGATACGGAACATAAGATACTGGAGAAATATGGCGTATGGGGCGAGAAGCAGATGTTTGGTCATAAGTATATGGGTGTGCACCGCACCACATTTGTAATAGATGAGAAGGGCGTGATCCGGAAAATATTTCTGCGGCCCAAAAACAAAGCACATGCGGAGGAAATTGTTGCGGCCAGCTGGTAACAATTGCATATAAATAATATGACAAACCGTATCAAACGTATTTATTGCGGCTTGCTGTTTGCCTCGATGGTTTTATTAAATAATGTCTGGGGCCGGCAGCAATCAGAACTGGTACTGGGTACGTATACCTATGCCAGCAATAACCGGTTGAGCAGCCTCGAGGCACTGGCGGGATACCTGCATCGTGAAGCAGGCCTGACGGTTACGGTAAAAAGTTATCCAAACGTTCCCGCTTTGTTAAATGCAATCAGGGCAGACAGTGTACAGCTGGCTGTGCTCAATACGGTGGGTTACCTGTTACAGCAACGCCACGATGCCGGACGTATGATTCCGCTGCTTAACCTCAACCTGGGTATGGATACAGCCACGCAATACGGAGGATGTATCATTGCAGCACGCAGCACAGATATATTACAATTGCCGCAATTGCGTAATGCGGCCAGGTATACATTAGCGCTGGTAGCGCCTTCTTCTACCTCTGGCAACCTGGTGCCACGCTTATTGCTCAACAGCATTGGTATTACAGATGCTGCTTCACGTTTCGATACATACTATGCCGGCACACATCAGCAGGCTGTGGCAGATGTGCTGAGCGGAAAAGCTCAGCTGGCAGGTTGCGGATGTGCTGAGGTAGATACCGCAAAGCTCCGTCACGACTTTGACCGCAAAGCTGTAGTGGTTGCCAGCTTCAATGATATTCCGCTCGGTCCGCTGGCCTACCACCATAGACTTCCAACTGCTGTAGTGCAGAAAGTACAGCAGGCACTGATGCGTATACATGAAAAGGATACTGAAAGCTTCCGGACTTTTTGCAGCGGCTGGACGGAATTCAGAAAAGCAAAAAGTTTTCAGCCGGTGGCTGATCGGGCATATGATCCTTTTCGGCACATGTTTGGCAATAATGAATCGCTCTGGCAATTGATTCAATAACCCGGATACCGGGGCAACGCAGTTGCGGCATATTCCGATTGGAATAGAAACCAATTGAAATATGCACAAATTCATGCTATCGGCTGCTTTACTTGCAGCCAGTGCTGCCGGAGCGCAGACACCGGGAAAAGACACACTTAAAGCTGCGCCGGACTATATCTGGATATTTTCCTCGCCCCGCCTTATCAATGCCAATACGGTTGAATTATTACCGAAAGGAATACTGGAATTCAAGGTCACTCACAATTTTGGTGATATTGCCGGTGATAATGGAGGTGCCAAAACCTTCTTTGGGCTCGATAATGCCACAGATGTACGCATAGGTTTCCAGTACGGCTTAAGCCGCCGCATAAACCTGGTGGCGGCCCGTGCCAAAGGAGCGGGTCTGGTACAGCAGTTATACGAGCTGGGTCTGCGGTATCGCATTTTGCAGCAGGCCAGTGATGACCGTCATCCCTTATCGGCCACCCTGTTTGCCAATGTAGTGGCATCTGGTATGAAACGCAGTACACAACCTGATCAGGAAAACTCTTTCGGCAATTTTTCGGACAGGCTCAGTCAGACAGTGCAGCTAATGCTGGCGCGGCGCGCCGGTAAAATAAGTCTGCAGGTAAGTCCCACACTGGTACATCGCAACTGGGTAGTGCCGGGCGATGATAAAACGCTTTTTGCACTGGGGGGTGCCGTACGGCTTCCGGTAAAAGGGCGCTTCAGCCTGCTGGTGGATTACTTCCATACTTTTCGCAGCCAGGAAAGCACAGACTTTTTTAAGACGCAGGGTGTACGATTTTATGATGCACTGGGCGTAGGTATAGAGATACTCACAGCCGGTCACGTTTTTCATCTCAATTTTACCAATGCTACAGAAATTCTCGAAAACCGGTTTATTGCACGCACCGTTTCTTCCTGGGGTAAGGGACAGTTCAGATGGGGATTCACAATTTCGCGCGACTTTGATCTTTTATGGAAAAAGAAACGCGGTTAATATAATAAATGTATTTCGGCAGACGCAGCTAACCACCTGCAGTTTGCATCTATCGGGCTCTCGCAGCAAGAACAGTTGGTTAAAAAGTAAGGGTTCCTGTTTTTACAGGAACCCTTGATGTATAGGACACTGATGGGCGGATTAATCGGAGAATCGGCCACCGGCATTGATCCATGCTGTGATCTTGTCTTTATCTGCCTGCGACAGCGGACCGGTAGGAGGCATAGAACTGGGGTTGTTGTCCACAGCACGAGCTTTTACACGGTCTTTATTGATTACAATATTGCAATCAACGGTCCAGTTCATACCGCCATTGGCAATGCTGTTGTTGTGACAGCTAACACAGTTGGTGTTGATCAGGCTGCGCACGGCTGTAAAGAGCGGACCGGCTGCTGCACTGGTTATGGTTACTGCAGCTGTACCCGTGCAGCCATTGGCATCACGTGCTGTGACGGTATAATCGCCGGGAGCCAGGCTGGTAAATGAACCGGATGCCTGGAAGGTTCCGCCATTGATGCTGTAGGTAAATCCCGTACTGCCTGTGGCAGATGCGGTGATGGTACCTGTGGCCGGTGTATTGCAGGGTACTGCAGCTGTAGCACTGGCAGTGACCACAATATTCACACCTGTGCAGGATGGTGTGGGGTTAGTAAGTGTAAACTGACGTGAACCGGTACAGCCATCGCTGGTTTTTGCCGTGATGGTATGGGTGCCGGCGGCCAGGTTATTGAAGACGGTTCCGGTCTGGAATGTACCGCCATTGATACTGTAGGTAAAACCCGACCCGCCCGTAGCAGTAACGGTGATGCTGCCATTGGTACCGCCTACAGTAGTTGGGTTGGCAGCGGTGCCGTTTACGACAACAGTAACTCCTGCGCAGGGATTATTGGGTGGCGTGTTACCTCCCCCGCCCTTGCTGCAGGCATTAAGAATAAAAAATGAAATAAGAACGACAGATACGACGCTGGTTAGTTGCTTCATGCTGGTAGTTTTCCATCTTATCGGTTACCAGTCGAAGCGCGTTGCCCCTGTGCATTAGTTTTTTGCAAAAGGTTTCACGATAGCAGTAAGCATTACACCGGCGCTGTACAGACGCACTTTGCCATAGCCAACACCAGAAAGCGGCAGCTTAAGATAGGGCTCTGCCAGCAACGAAGACCGCGATGAAAGGCGGAAATTATAACCGCCCGAAAGTTGCAGGGTGCTGAACAAATGCTGGTTTTTATTATAAATGCTGCGTGAATAATAACGTGGTTGACCACTGGCGTCTTTATACGAATAGCCATATTCTTCCGATTTCATGATCAGTGACGAAAGGCCGGCAGAAGCAAACCAGTGACTTTTTGCCGTATTGCCGCCATTATATATTACCGATAACGGTATTTCATAGATCATACAGTTGGCATCGATCTTTTGCAGATTGGGATAGTAGTTCCAGAAATTATAGGGGGGATGATAATCAGACGGGTTGGCAACATAGATTTTGCGGCTGGCAAAAAAACCGGTACGCAGTGTGAGACGCCGGCTGATATCGTAACTGAGCCCCACTCCCCATACAGTTTTTGCATTGTTTAGCTTATTGAGACGAACACCGTTTACATCAACACCCAGTGAGGCGGTAATACCCAGCCGTTTACTGAAGGACTTAGCGGCTTTGCCGGTCTTGCCGGCTGGTTTTGCGGCTTCAGCAATGGCCGCGCTATCCGCAGCAGTTTGTTCATCTTTATTATCTGTAGTGCTGCTGTCGGCAATCGCCGGCACCTCTGCTGTGGTCTCTGTTTGCGGCACGGATGTTTTAACCGGGTTCGTATCGTTGCCAATGATAAGAGTGGTTTTGGTTTCGTTGCTGTTATCTTCTGCCGGGCGGTTAGCGGTTTTTTGCTGTATAGCAACATCCCGTTTGCGGATATTTTCTGGCTCAGCGGGCGCTGATACGTTCAGCTCCTGCGGAGTTCTTTTACTTTTTCGGGGGACCATGCTGGTATGGGCAGGGGCATATCTGGTGGCTGGCTTCGTTGCAGGACCCACATTGCTGACGGGTGTAGTTTCATCAGGCACTAAACCGGCATCAGCAGCAGAGAGAGGAGTTTTTTTACCGGCGGCCTCTTTCTTTTCTTTGCCGGCATCGGGCAATGGTGCAACGGCGGGAGCCTGTGCAGTCTGTTTGGTGCTGATAAGATTAGGTTTGGCCGGGCGTTGCAGTAATATCAGGAATACAAGTGCTCCCGTGGTGAGCAGGGTAAAGAAAAGAATAAACAGCCGGCGGCGTTTCTTCTCTGCAGGAAGATGTTTCTCCAGCAACGCTTCCATCTGGTCCCAGGATTTTTCCTGAAACTCAGGCTGGCTGTTGCCGGCAGCTGATTGTATTTTTTTATCCCACTCTTCAGACCACATTTTTCCTGGTTATTTCATTTTGATGAAACAATATTTTCTGAAGCTGCTTTCTTGCCTTGGCCAGGTTTGACTTGGAAGTACCGGTACTGATGCCCAGTTCTTTGGCAATCTCTTCATGGCTGAACCCCTCGATTACAAACAGGTTAAAAACAGTTCGGTAACCAGGGGTCAGAAACCGGATAGCAGCCAGGATTTCTTCATAGGAAATCTTATCCAGTGCATCTTCGGCCGTATCTGGTGTATGCAGATAGGCTTCATGCAACTCAGTTGTTATCTCATGTTTGTGATGTTTGCGGAAATGATCGATGGCGGTATAGATCATGATCTTTCTGAGCCACCCCTTAAATGAACTTACAGAGTCTGCGTAAGCCGGCCTGAACCGGTAGATTTCAACAAAAACCTTCAGAAAACCATCATTCATGATCTCCAGCACATCTTCTTCCCGGCCGGCATATCGCTGGCAAATGGACATAGCATACCCATAGAAAGAGCTGTAAATTTTTTTCTGGCTCTCTCTGTTGTTCAGGGTGCAGCCCCTGATATGGATTTCCAGTTCATCAGCCGGCAGCAAAATAGGTTGGTTTAGATGCCAATCGGTAAAAATCTGCGGTGGGTTGCCTCTATAAGTTACAAATTTCCGGAACGATCCGGGTCAGGAAAGATCCATTCCACTTCATCGGTGGCAAAACTTTCTTCCAGTCCATGCTCTGCCTGCAGCCGGCCATCCCGGCTTACTCCTTTGATAAGGCCATCAAAGTTCCGGCTGCCGTGGCGTAGCCGTACCAGCTCGCCCCGCTTATACAGATTTTGCTGATACAGCTCGTAAATATTATCAAAACCGGCGGTGAGCAGTTGTTGCCAGTTGGCATCCATAATTGCGCAAAGCTGCCGGGCTAGGTCAGGTGCGTCATGCTGGCGGCCTGTGATCTGCCGGAGTGATACCGGCCTGCCGCCAACGCCGGCAAATGAAACCTGATTGATATTAATGCCAATTCCGGCAACGGCCCATTTCCAACTGCCAGCGCCTATAATGGATTCAATCAGAATACCTCCTGCCTTTCTGTCCTGCCAGTATAAATCGTTCGGCCATTTTATTCGGGTATCCTCACCCGCCAGTTTCTGAAATAGTTGTAATGCGGAAACAGCCACACAGGCACTCAACTGAAACTGTTGGGTGGGCAGCAAAGGCGATGGATTAATTACCATGCTGAGAATTAGGTTGTTACCTTTTTCTGCTAACCATGTTTTGCCTCTCCTGCCTTTGCCGGCTACCTGTTCATGAGCAAAAACGGCTGTTCCGTGCTGTGCCAAACCTTCATGTATGGCACTAAGGGCATAATTGTTGGTACTATCTATAGACTCAAGCTCAACAAATGAGGAGCCAATCGGGTTATATAAAGAAGGTTCTGGCAATTAATTGCTATTTTTGAGCAAATTAAACTAGTTTCCGGTTACCGATGGCCGATCGTTGTAAATCAGCCAGTAAGACATCGGTAATTGCTTATTAAAAAACTATTTCATTATTGGAACAACTTGCATCACTGTCTACTCGTACCAGGAAAAGTGCAGCCCGGTTAACGCTACGTTCAAAAATCATCAACACCATTATCACTGCTATCAGGGAGAAAAAGGGTGAAAAGATCGTATCGCTCGATCTCCGTAAGATAAATGAAGCCGTTGCAGACTTCTTTATTATCTGTGAAGCCGGCAATCAGCCGCAGATCAGAGCTATAGCAGAACATGTGGAAGAACAGGTTAAAAAGCTATGCGATGAAAAGCCTTATCATCATGAGGGAAAGAAAAACCTTCAATGGGTGCTGATTGATTACGTAAATGTGGTTGTGCATGTAATGCTGCCAGAGAACCGGAAATTTTACGGCCTCGAAGAAATGTGGAGCGATGCCGGGGTACAGGAACATAAGGATTAACAATTCTGCGGATACCGACAGGTATCCTTTTCCATAATTTTATAAAAAGCTAGGAATATCACGAATTCATATGGCACAAGAACCATCCTATAATAAGAACGAAAAAAACAGCTCACCCCGTTTTGGAGGTCGCCCCAATGGTAACGGCGATGAACCGGGTCAGCCACGCAAAGGTCCCCGCTTTAGTATCTACTGGGTGTATGCCATCATTTTTGCCGTACTCATTGGTATGTCACTATTTCCGCCCTTTTCATCCAATTCAGCGGATATAGGACAGGACACTTTTGAAAAGATGCTGAAAGATGGTGATGTGGATAGGTACGAGATTGTTCCTAACCGAAACACTGTGCGGGTATACCTCAAAAAAGAAGCGCTTCCGAAATACAACAGCCTGCTTACAAAAAATATAAACGGTAAGATAAATGAAGCAGGGCCGCATGTATCCTTTAAAATAGTATCGGGAGATTCTTTTAAGGATGATATGCGCAAATTCTATTCAGAGAATCCCGGTATTGAGAAAGCGGAGCGTGTAAAGCCTGATAGCGATATTTTCAGCAAGTCGCTTTCCTTCCTGATACCTGTATTACTTTTTGTAGGCCTGTGGATACTGCTCATGCGTAAAATGGGTGGTGGAGCAGGCGGAGGAGCCGGTCCCGGTGGCATCTTCAATATCGGCAAATCAAAAGCTACTCTTTTTGATAAAGGCACGAAGGTGAATATCACTTTTGCCGATGTAGCTGGTCTTGATGAAGCCAAAGTAGAAGTAATGGAAATTGTGGACTTCCTGAAAAGTCCCAAAAAATATACATCTCTGGGTGGTAAGATACCTAAAGGTGCATTGCTGGTTGGTCCTCCCGGTACCGGTAAGACCCTGCTGGCAAAAGCGATGGCGGGAGAAGCGCAGGTACCTTTCTTTAGCCTCAGTGGTTCAGACTTTGTAGAGATGTTTGTGGGTGTGGGTGCCAGCCGTGTTCGTGACCTGTTTAAACAGGCACGCGAAAAAGCCCCCTGTATCATCTTCATCGATGAGATCGATGCCATCGGCCGTGCGCGTGGTAAGAATGTGATGATGAGTAATGACGAACGTGAAAGCACGCTTAATCAACTGCTGGTAGAAATGGATGGTTTCGGTACAGATACCGGTATTATCATACTGGCAGCTACCAACCGACCCGATGTTCTGGATTCGGCTCTGTTGCGTCCGGGTCGTTTTGACCGCCAGATCACTATTGATAAACCAGATGTAAAAGGCCGCGAAGCTATTTTCAAAGTACACCTTAAGCCCATCAAGGTTTCAGAAAGCCTGGATGTACATAAACTGGCCGAGCAGACACCTGGTTTTGCCGGTGCCGATATTGCCAACGTATGTAATGAAGCCGCACTGATTGCAGCCCGTAAAGGAAAAGATGCAGTAGATATGCAGGACTTTCAGGATGCGGTGGACCGTGTGATCGGTGGTCTGGAGAAAAAGAATAAGATCATCTCTCCCGATGAGAAGCGCATCATCGCCTATCATGAGGCCGGCCATGCCATTTGCGGCTGGTATCTTGAGCACGCTTATCCCCTGCTGAAAGTAACAATTGTACCACGTGGTACAGCAGCACTGGGCTATGCTCAATACACACCCAAAGAGCAATACCTGTACAATACCGATCAGCTGGTTGACCAGATCTGTATGACGCTGGGCGGGCGTGCCAGTGAAGAAATTTTCTTCGGAAAAATATCTACAGGTGCTCAGAATGACCTGCAGCAGATTACACGCATGGCGTATGCTATGGTGACCGTATATGGTATGAATGATAAAGTAGGCAATGTAAGTTATTATGACCCGCAGGCCGATAATACCTTTACAAAACCCTATTCGGAAGAAACATCCAAACTGATCGATCAGGAAGTACGCTTACTCATCGACAATGCATATATCCGTACAAGAGCCCTGCTTACCGAGAAAAAAGAGCAGGTGGCTAAACTGGCAGAAGCATTGCTGGATAAAGAGGTACTGTTTCAGAGCGATGTGGAAACGTTGATCGGTAAACGGCCTTTTGAAGAGAAAAAGCCGCTTGTAGAAAATACAGAAGGGACCGAAGGTAAAACCGGTGAGATATCTGCCGGCGTACCACCTTACGACAGCGATATGACCAATAACTCGCTGCCTAAATAAATCTATACCTGCGGGCCCGGTTGATTCAGGATGGCGAAGTCTTCCTGACCTGACCAGGCCCGCATCATTTTATAAACACTTTACGATGTTCTCGCCAGCAAAAGAGAATATATTAAAAAAAATAAGGGAAGCACTGAGTCAGCCCACACCGCAGCCTTTCCCGGCAAGTGAGGGGAGCGACTCCGTATATCAACCAATATCTCAGGAGCTGGAAGTGGAATTTGCCGAGCAGTTTGGCAAGTTGCAGGGACGTTTTGTGTATTGCATCAATCAGCAGGAACTCGCTTTTCAGCTGGGCAGCCTGGTGAGAAAGATGAACTGGCAAAAAGTGTATTGCGTGGAAGATGAACTGCTCCAACGTACAGGTGCTAATCTGGGTGAATGGCATGTGACCACAGGCCTGGCTGATTGTGATGTGGCAATAACCGGTTGCGAATGTCTGGTTGCCCGTACAGGTTCGATAGTAATGAGTGCTGCACAACTGAGCGGTCGCAGTACAAGTGTGTATGCGCCTGTTCATATCTGTATCGCCAGCATGAAACAATTGTTGCCCGATGTAAAAGATGCATTGCAGCTGATGAAGGATAAATATGGCACACAATTACCATCGCTTATCACCTTTGCCACAGGCCCCAGCCGTACAGCAGATATTGAAAAGACCCTGGTGGTGGGTGTGCATGGTCCGCGGGAAGTATATGTTTTCCTCGTAGAGTCGTGAGTGGTAGTATTGCTGATCCTATTATTAATAATTTATGAACGCTCCCGGTATTTACTCCCTTTTTGTCTACGGCTCTCTCCGAAGCGGTTTTCAGAGCCAGGCTTATGAATACATGAGCCGGTACTTTAATCTTGTGGGCAATGGTCGTGTAAAAGGCCGTTTATATGATCTGGGAGATTATCCGGCGGCCTTACCTGCTACCGGCGATCAGTTTATTTATGGCGAGCTGTACCAGGTAAAAAATGAGGATGAGTTTTCCTATGTTATTGGTCAGCTTGATGATTATGAGGGAGTGCTGGTAGAAGCAGATGAATCGCCTCTTTACCGTCGGGAGGTAGCCGAAATAGAAACAGCACAGGGCCCGGTTACCGCCTGGGTATACTGGTATAATGGCGATGTAAGTGGCAGGCCGTTTATTCCTTCAGGCGACCTGCTGCAGTATCTGAGTCAGCGCAATGGATGATATTTTGCAGAAGACTACTTACTAGAAATGGATATTCCCGCACATAAGAAAATATACTTTCTCTCCGATTTTCATTTGGGTGCACCCAATCATGCCGCAAGTCTGGAGCGTGAAAAACGAATTGTTCAGTTCCTGCACGAAAAGGCAGCCAGTGCTGCCGAGATATTTATAGTGGGGGATATGTTTGATTTCTGGTACGAATACCGGCAGGTGGTACCCAAAGGATATGTGCGCTTATTGGGCACACTCGCACAGCTTACCGATGCCGGCATACCCATCCATTTTTTTGTAGGCAACCACGACATGTGGATGCGTACCTATTTGCAGCAGGAACTGAATATTCCGGTTTATTTTGAGCCAAAGGAATTTGATCGCAACGGATTGCGCCTGCTGGTAGGTCATGGCGATGGCCTGGGTCCCGGCGATCATGGCTATAAACGGCTAAAAAAGATTTTCCGCAACCCTGTATGCCAGTGGTTGTTTGGAATATTACCGCCTGTTGCCGGCATGGGAATTGCTAACTTTATGAGCCGGCGCAGCAGAGCACAGACCGGTACCACAGAAGATACATTTCTGGGAGAAGAGCGGGAGTGGCTCGTGCAATATTGCCGAGAGACTATGAAGAGCAAACACTACGATTATTTTATTTTCGGTCACCGCCATCTGCCGATTGATTTTGACCTGGGCAACCATAGCAGGTATATCAACCTGGGCGACTGGATTAATTTCTATACCTATGCGGAGCTGGAAGGACAACAGCTGAAACTGCTGTCATACACCGGCCAGGATCATAAGATCATTCGTAAATAATGATAAAAAAAATCTGTCTTTTACTGTTATTGCACGGTTGGCTGGCCACAGCGGCTCAGTCAGACAGCCTGTTTATTTACGAAAAAACAATTACCGGCGATATTGCCAGTTTTGCTGTCGACAACCTGGATAATCTTTATTTGCTCAATAGCAGCAATCAATTGAAAAAGCTCAACGCAGCTGGCGATTCACTGGCGGTTTTCAATGATGTGAAACGATATGGCCAGGCTACGCTGATTGATGCGTCCAATCCTCTGAAGGTTTTACTGTATTACCGCAATTTTGCCAGCATTGTAATGCTTGACCGCCTGCTCAATGTGCGTAATACTATTGACCTTCGGCGCTCAGGCATATTACAGGCCCGGGCTATAGGTCAGTCATATGACAATAAGGTATGGGTGTATGATGAGCTGGAAAATAAACTGCGTAAAATAGATGAAGATGGAAAGTTGCTGCAGGAAACACCCGACTTCCGGCAACTTTTTGGCGAAGCCCCTTCTCCGCAACTACTTTTTGACCAGGAGCAGCTGGTATATCTGTACGATAGTGCCAAAGCTGTTTTTGTGTTTGATTATTACGGTACTCTGAAGAATAAGATACTCATAGCCGGCTGGCAAAATATGCAGGTGACCGGAAAATACATTTTCGGGTCGCGCGGAGACATGCTTTACCGCTATGATATCCGCACATTCCGGGTAGATGAATGGCAGTTGCCAGAGCCGCTGCGCAACAGCCGGCTCTTTCATTTTACCAATACGAGACTCTATGCATTAAAGCAGGATGGGATAGAAATTTACCGTTTTGCCCGGTAATGCAGGAGAGAAATGATATTTTTGCAGCCTAAGATTCCCCGCTTACAATGAACGATTTCCTGGATAAAGTCTTTTTCGATAATTCCATACGAACCTACATTACTGTAGCGTCTGTTATTTTCTTTATCCTGCTGATCCGGCGTTATGTTGCCCACCTGGTAGCGGCGCTTATTTTTCAGATCGTACGTTCTATCTGGAAGAATGTAGATCAGCGCTCATTTACCAACCTGGTAATAAAGCCGCTGGGAGGTTTTCTGGTCATCCTTGTTTCTATTATCACACTTCACAAGCTCAAATTCCCAACCGTACTCGATGTGGACATTTACCGTATCACGCTCAAGGAGCTGATACATATGATGGCCACGATTCTGCTTATTATTGCTTTTATAAGGCTGTTGCTGCGTATGATCGATTTTGTAGCAATGATCCTGCATATAAAAGCAGATCGCACACATGACTCTACCGACGACCAGCTGATTGTATTTTTCAAAGACTTTTTTAAGGTTATACTTTCCATCATCGGCTTGCTGATGATTCTCAAATTTGCGTTTGGTTACAATGTCAGTAACCTGCTTACCGGTCTTAGTATCGTAGGTGCTGCCATTGCCCTGGCTCTGCGCGAAAGTCTCGAAAACCTGATTGCCTCGTTTATCATCTTTTTTGATAAACCATTTACCATGGGTGATGTGGTGAAAGTGCATGCCTTTACCGGTACAGTAGAAAAGATCGGACTGCGCAGTACCCGTATACGCACAGATCAGAAAACATTTATTACCGTACCCAACAAGCAGATGGTAGACAGTATTCTGGATAATCTGACCCAGCGTACACAACGGAAAGGAGAGCTAAGGCTCGAAATAGGTGTCAGCACTTCATCGCAAAAAGTACAGGCACTGTTACAGGGGATCCGTCAACTGCTCAACCGGCCACAGGTAGAAAGTTCAACCGTATTGCTCAATGATATTCATGCCAACTCATTTGCAATACTGGTTGATTATTATACAGCACCCACCACGCTGCAGGAGTTTAATTTAAATAAAGAACAGATCAATATGGAAGTGTTGCAGCTGATGGAAAAGCTGGGTATTGAACTGTCAGGAGCCAGTACCGATATCAAAATACTTTCTACTGAGCCCCCTGCTTCGGCGTAAGCACTTCGCCCAGATCTTTATCAAAGAGGCCCGACTTGCCGTATTCAACAACACGCCCCAGTTCTTTACCGTTTTTGAAAGCAATAATGGTAGGCACATTTTTTACAGCCAGTGTTTGGGTGAGGTTGCCAAGCGTTTGCTTGCTGCGGTCAACACCCACAATAGTAAGTTTCTGTTTGGAATAACCGGCGGCATCGAGGAGGAAGAACAGGCGCGGAACCACAAACCGGGAATCTTCGCACCAGGTGCCCATGAATACAAATAACTGAATGGAGTCGCCTTTGCGACGCAGTATATCCAGCGCCTGCGCATCAGGAGTATAACCCGGCGGGCGGCCTGTATAATCCTTGTTGAATACACTGTCTTTCAGCAACCATTCTGCGGTGATAACACCTTTTACAATCCGGCCGCCTTCATGTTCGCGGTCTGCTGTTATTTCTGCCTGGACCTGGGCCAGCAGGGATGTGCTGAGAAATGTCAGCAATAAGGGTAAAATAGCTTTCTTCATAAATACAGGGTATTGTTTTGCCTGGTAAAATGGCAAGCCACCGGATGACGGCGGGCTTCGGACCAACGTTGCAAATTAGCAGAAAGAAATCTGAAAAAAGGTTAAAGTGTGGCTTTCAGTTCGAGGAAGAAGGCCTTTATTTTTTCCAGCGAGCGGATCATGGCAAATTTTTCTTCAGCCTTTTTGTTTTTTTTCAGGTAGTCTTTAGCGCCTTCAATAGTGAATTTGCGGCGGCGCAGCAGATCATAGATAAGTTCAAGATTTTTGACATCAACCGGTCTGAAAAAACGATCTCCTTTTTTGTTCTTACGTGGCTTGAGGACGTCAAATTCTGTCTCCCAGTAACGTATCAGCGATTGATTTTCGCGGAACATACGGGCTACTTCGCCAATAGAATAATAGCTTTTTTTGAAAAGAGTTTCATCATCGGGTATATTGACCAGATCTGCGTTGAGTGCATTTGTCTTTAATGAGCGGCGGCCCCGGGTAGATTTGGCTACGGCAGCCGGTTTGGTCTGCGTAGCATGGATGGCAGGGGCAGCCTCTTCTTCCACAACCGGCTCATCGAACTCAACCAGGGTAATTTCCGGTTCTATCTCAATGATAGCAGCAGGAGGAGGCATGGGCTGCACCGGCTTTTGCTCTGCAACAGGCTCCGGGGGTGCTCCAAAATCTAATGCTATTTGTGTCAATACCTTTTTCGCCATGCTGTTAACAAAGATAGGGGGGATGATAAGGAGAATACAAAGGCCGCGCCAATCTGTGGAAAACTGGTGAAATAAGGTAGAAGGTGAAGGGTGAAAGGTGAGGGCTCCTTTTTACCTTCTATCTTTCACCCTTTACCTTAATCAAAGCTTTGATTAGACGCAGCTGCCTGTTTCAGGAGCCTGTCAAACTGATCGGGACTCAGATCATTATAGAAGAAGTAGATGGGATCGATCTTATTGCCGTTTTTATGGACTTCATAGTGACAATGAGGGCCGGTAGACTTACCAGTACTGCCTACCCAGCCAATTACCTCACCGCGTTTTACCGCTTGTCCCGCATTTACTTTTACCCTCACCATGTGGCCATATAAGGTTTCGTAGCCATATCCATGACGTATCACCACATGGTTGCCGTAGCCATTGCCCTTGTTGCCGGCAATAGCAACAGTGCCATCTGCGGTAGCATAAATAGGAGTGCCCTGTGGCGCAGTAAAGTCAATGCCGGCATGCATCTTGGTAGTCTTGTAGATTGGATCTATACGATAGCCAAATCCCGATGCAATACGTGTCAGATCCTGGTTGCTTACCGGCTGAATGGCCGGTGTGTGTGCCAGCAGTTTTTCCTTGTTCTTAATAAGGCCATCTATTTCACCGTACGAGGCGGTTTGTGCTTTGATACGGCTGCTGAGCTGATTGAGTGTGGTGACTATAGAAGCAAAAAGCTCATTGTTTTGCATGCCTTCTACAGTCGCTATTTCCTGGTTCAGCTCTATTTCTTTGGCCCGCGCACTGTCTGGTATGGGGTCGGCTTCAAAAATGGAACGATATACGTTATTATCTCTTTTTTCCAGTTCTTTCATTTGCTGTTCAAGCCCATCCACCCGTGCGCGTACGTCGGAATAGCGGTCGCGCAGCTGTTCGTATTGTTGTTTCAGGATTTTTTCTTTGGGAGAATCCACAAACTGGAAAGCGAGGTAAGAGATAAGGCCGGCAGATACCAGCGCAGCAGCAATGAATCCAAAAGCCCGCAACAGTTTTACCCGAAGCGGTACTTCCAGCTTTTCATAGCGCAGCGTATTGGTATTGTAGTAATACTTTATCTTTTTCATTTGCAGCCTTCTTTCCGCCGTTTTCACGGAGTACAAATGCCAGTCTATTCATTTACCTTTGCCCGCGGCCCGCTAAGCGGGTTCGGGCAAATATAGGCTGTATACCAGCAAAAATCAACCCAAATTACAAAGCCTACCCGGCAGGGTTGTGATAGCTGTCTCCTACAGCCGGTAAATTCAAAAACATGACTTCCAACGAGATACGTAGTGCTTTCCTCGATTTTTTCAGGAAGCGCCAGCATGAAATAGTGCCTTCTGCACCCATTGTGATCAAAAATGATCCTACCCTCATGTTTACCAATGCGGGTATGAACCAGTTTAAGGATTATTTCCTGGGCAACCGTAAGCCGCCTTTTCCCCGCGTGGCAGATACGCAAAAATGCCTGCGCGTGAGTGGTAAACACAATGACCTCGAAGAGGTGGGCGTAGATACCTATCACCATACCATGTTTGAAATGCTGGGCAACTGGAGCTTTGGTGACTATTTCAAACAGGAGGCCATTGCCTGGAGCTGGGAGCTGCTTACAGGAGTACTCAACCTGCCTAAAGACCGGCTCTATGTAACCGTATTTGAAGGCGATCCTGAACTGGGGCTGCCCAAAGATGAGGAAGCAGCTGCTGAATGGGCCAAATGGATTGCTCCGGAACGTATTCTGCTGGGAAAGAAAAAAGATAATTTCTGGGAAATGGGTGATACCGGCCCCTGCGGACCCTGTACAGAAATTCATGTTGACTGCCGCAGCGAAGAGGAACGCAAACAGACTGATGGAAAAAACCTGGTAAATAACGATCATCCGCAGGTAATTGAGATATGGAACAACGTATTCATTCAGTTTAACCGGCTCAAGGATGGCAGCCTGGAACAATTACCCGCCCGTCATGTAGATACCGGTATGGGTTTCGAACGCCTGGTACGTGTACTGCAGGGTAAACAATCCAATTACGATACCGATATTTTCTCCGGCACCATTGCAGCGGTAGAAAAGATTACCGGTAAAAAATATGAATACAGCGACAGCAAAAAAGATATTGCTTTTCGTGTGCTGGCCGATCATATCAGAGCTATCTCATTCACGATTGCCGACGGTCAGCTACCCTCCAATACCAAAGCCGGGTATGTAATACGCCGTATACTGCGTCGTGCAGTACGTTATTATTATTCTTACCTCGACTATAAAGAGCCGCTGTTGCAGCAGTTGGTAAAACTGCTGGCCCTGCAATTTGAACATGTGTTTCCTGAATTGCTGAGCCAGGAGGCCTTTGTAACAAGGGTTATCAGGGAAGAAGAAGAAGCATTTTTGCGTACCATCGGTAAAGGATTACATCGCATAGAAGAACTGATTGCACAGGCCCGGTCGGGCAGCCGTGTTATTGCCGGACCAGATGCTTTTGAGCTGTATGATACCTATGGCTTTCCCAAAGATCTGCTGGAGCTGATAGCGGGAGAACAAGAGGTAAGCATTGATCTGGCCGCTTTTGACACCTGTATGCAACAGCAAAAAGATCGTTCACGTGCTGCTTCTGTTATTGATACCGACGATTGGGTAGAAGTAAATAAAGTGGATAAGACCAGTTTTGTGGGCTACAATGATCTGCTGGTCGAAACACAGGTCGTTAAATACCGGAAGGTAAAGGCTAAGGGAAAAGAACAATATCAGCTGGTGCTGGAAACAACACCTTTTTATGCTGAAAGCGGCGGCCAGGTTGGCGACAGAGGATACCTGCAGTTTGGTGAAGAGAAAATTACGGTGACGGATACACGCAAGGAAAACGACCTGATCATTCATTTTACAGATAAGCTGCCTGCCGATATCAGCCAGCCCGTAACAGCTGCTGTGGAGTGGGAGTTTCGTTTACATACCACCTATAACCATACAGCCACTCACCTTCTGCATGCCGCTTTGCGCCAGGTACTGGGAACACACGTGGCTCAAAAAGGATCGCTGGTATCGCCCGAGGTACTGCGGTTTGACTTCTCTCATTTCGCTAAAATGAGTGAGGAAGAGCTGCGCCAGGTAGAGGAAATTGTAAACGAGAAAATAAGGCTGAACCTGCCCGTAGTAATCCGCGAGATGCCAAAAGATGAAGCCCTGAAACTGGGTGCTATGGCACTCTTTGGTGAAAAGTACGGCGATACGGTACGGGTAGTAATCATTGATCCCGGTTATTCAGTTGAGCTTTGCGGTGGTACCCATGTGGGGCATACCGGTATGATAGGATTGTTTACGATTACGGGCGAGTCTGCCGTGGCCGCTGGTGTGCGCAGGCTCGAGGCCGTGACCGGCCCTGCTGCTATACGCTATGTGAGCGAAAGACTGGGTCAGTATAAAAACGTAAGCGAACTTTTGAAAACAAAAGATCCGTTTAAGGCAATCGAGAAACTGATAGAAGATAAGGCCGAGCTTGAAAAAAAGATCGAGCGGCTGGAGGCAAGACAACTGGTAGGAGTCCGGAATGAACTGCTGCAAAAAGATGAGATCATCAATGGCATTACTTTTATTGGCGATATTATCGAAGTAGATAAAGCCGATGCCCTGAAGAAGCTGTGTTATGATCTGCGCAACAACCTCAATGATTATGTAGCAGTACTGGGTGCCAATATCGGCGGCAAACCTTTTATAGCTGTTGGCATTTCCGACACCGTGGTGGCTGCGCGTGGGCTTGATGCAGGAAAGATTATTAAAGAACATATTGCACCCCTGATCAAAGGTGGAGGCGGCGGACAAAAGAATCTGGCTACAGCGGGAGGACAGGATGCGGGGCAGTTGCAGGCTGCTATTAAAGCGGTAAAAGATTTACTGGGAGCTTAATAGGGATGTCGTTTTTCCCTTTGCTTTTGCGGCTGCTTATAGTCTTTAGACTCCATATATATTATGATCACGTAGATGATCACAACGGAGCACAAGACAATGCATCCAATAGAAAGAATCTTCAGCATAAGGGTGAGCAGTTCGTTTGATGACGATGTCAAAAATGCTGATTTATTTGCAGAAAACCGCTGATTGAGCTGATGAAAAACCCCTAGTATATATACGTATGCAGCCCGTCTTCACTACAGAAAATCTTTACTTCAGAAGATTTGTACCTACAGATGCAGACAGTGTGCTGGAACTCAATAGTGATCCGCTGGTAACCCGTTTTACGCACGATATAATTTATACACGCAAAGAGGCTGAGTCTCTAATAAACCATTCTATCATACCTCATTATGAAATGTATGGGTATGGCCGGTGGGCGGTATTACGACAAGCTGATAATAGGTTCATTGGCTGGTGCGGCCTTAAATTCAGGCCTTCTTCGGGTCTGATTGATCTCGGCTATCGCTTTATCAGGTTGTTTTGGGGGCAGGGATATGCTACCGAGGCTGCAAAAGGCACTATTAAGTATGCATTTAAAGAATTGAAGATCAACTCTCTCGCTGCTGCAGCAGAACCAGCCAATACCGCATCAGTCCGGGTATTAAAACATTGTGGCTTTAAGGAAACCGGTTATGGAGAGGTCGATGGTTTTCCGGTTATCCTTTTTCAATTAGATCCGCAAGCCCTTTGATGACCGTTTATCCGAAAAATAGCTTTAACATTTCCGAAACGCTTCGTATTTCAGGGAATGTTATTATATTTGATCTACGAAACTTAACGTAGTTAAAATAATCAATCAATCAGACAGCGTATGAAACAAATTATGAAACAGCTCTCCTTTGCCCTGCTGGCCCTGGGAGTGATGACACCGGCCGCATTGCTTGCCCAGCCGGAAGGAAAAGATAAGGATACGAAGAGTAAAAAGGAGGCCGAGCAGATTATCATTACCCGTAAGGGAAATTCGGACAAAAAGGTTGTGATTGAATTGAATGGTGATAAGGTAACCGTGAATGGAAAGGATTATGATAAGGATAATGATGAAGACATTACCATACTGCGCAACAAGATAAAAGATGTATGGGCCTATGGCGGTACGGGAGCACAGGTATACACTAAACCATTTCAATCGTACAATAACCTGCTGAGCAACTATTCCGAAGATCGTGCTATGCTGGGTGTAACCACAGAAAAAGAAGATAAGGGTGTAGTGATAAATGAAATAACCAGGGAAAGTGCAGCTGAGAAAGCCGGACTCAAAAAAGGTGATATCATTACAGCTATTGATGGTAAGAAGATCGAAGACCCTGATGATCTGACAAAAGCGATCCGCGATCACAAACCAGGTGATAAAGTATCCGTTGGGTTCATTCGTGATAAAAAAGAGCAGAAAGTAACAGCTGAGCTTACTTCCTGGAAGGGTGTAATGGTTTACTCAGGTACTCCTAATTTTAATTTTAATGTAGAAGATCTGAAGCTGGACCGGTTTTTTCCTAACGGGATCGAAGCTCCTCAGCCACCCCAGGTACGTGGGTATGGCCAGTTCAGAACAGCATTTGGCACACCCCGCCTGGGCATATCTATCCAGGATGCAGAAGATGGCAAAGGAGTGAATGTGCTGGATGTAGATGAAGATGGCAATGCTGCCAAGGCCGGCCTGAAAGAAGGTGATGTGATCACTGAAATAGACGGTAAAGCGATCAATGGTGTGGATGAAATGGCTAAAGCCATGCGTGATAATAAGGATAAGATTACAGTAAAGATGAAATATCTGCGTAACGGTAAAGCAGAAACAGTGGACCTGAAGATGCCGCGCAAGCTCAAAACCGCTGATCTCTAATTCGCTTATACATATACATCAGGCAAAAGGTCCTGCCCTGTTGAGGGCGGGGCCTTTGTCATTTGAGCCCTTATTTTACTGCTGCACTTTCATAGCCGCCTCCCGCCGAAATGAGTTATTTTTGTGGATTCTGAAACTATGGCATCCAATCCCGCTTACGAAACGGTTATAGGACTCGAAGTGCATGCGCAATTGCTGACACAAAGCAAATTGTTTTGTGGCGACAGTATTGCCTACGGTGCAGCACCCAATACACATGTAAGTCCTGTAACCCTGGCACATCCCGGCACATTGCCCAAAATGAATAAAAAAGCTGTGGAGCTGGCTATCCGTATGGGTCTGGCCTGCCACTGCGAGATAGAGCGGCATAACTATTTTGCCCGTAAAAATTATTTCTACCCCGATCTGCCCAAAGGTTACCAGGTGTCGCAGCATACAACACCGATCTGCAAAGGCGGACATATAACTATCCGCACAGAAGCAGGAGGTGAACGCGCTGTACGGTTAAACCGTATTCACCTGGAGGAAGATGCCGGCAAAAGCCTGCATGATGTGCTGGATACGGATAGTTGTATAGACCTGAACCGTGCCGGTACACCTTTGATAGAAATAGTTACAGAGCCGGATCTGCGCAGTGCAGAAGAAGTATCGGCCTATCTCACAGAACTGCGCAAGCTGGTTCGTTACCTCGGTGTTTGCGACGGCAATATGGAAGAGGGTAGCCTGCGTTGCGATGTAAATATTTCGGTACGCCGCCAGGGTGATGCCCGTCTTGGCACTAAGGTAGAGATCAAAAACCTGAACTCGATCCGCAACGCGCGTCGCGCAGTAGAAGCAGAGTCGCGCAGGTTGATTGAGCTACTCGAAAACGGGCAACCAGTTTTGCAGCAAACACGCAGTTTTGATGCAGCAACAGGTACCAGTTTTGCCACACGTGAAAAGGAAGATGCAGACGATTACCGCTATTTTGCGGATCCCGATCTTACTCCCTTTGCGCTGGAAGAATCGTTTATTGACTCTATCAGGGCATCACTACCCGAATTGCAGGAGCAGCGGGTACAACGTTATATGAACCAGTGGAATTTGCCCGACTACGATGCGCGGGTTATTACCGACGACAAGTCGCTGGCAGATTTTTATGAGGAAATGGTAAACGCCGGAGCCCTGCCCAAACCGGCAGCCAACTGGATGCTGGGGCCGGTAAAATCATGGCTGAATGAAAACGATAAAGAGATCAGTGATTTTCCCTTATCGCCTGCTGCACTTGCAGCAGTACTCAAAATGGTAGATACCGGCGCACTTAGTTTTTCTGCGGCCTCTACTCGTTTATTTACACACCTGCTGCAGCATCCGGCAGATGACGCAGCGGTGGCGGCACAGCAGCTAAACCTTATACAGCAGTCGGATGCAGATACGCTGGCCCCGCTGATCGATGAGGTGCTGGCACGGTATGCCGATAAAGTAACAGAATATAAAAAAGGAAAAAAAGGAGTGCTGGCTCTTTTTGTAGGAGAGGTGATGAAACGTTCGAAGGGTAAGGCCGATCCGCGTGTCACTAACGAATTGCTGCTCGAGCGGCTGAAATCATAAGTCATTCAGATAGTCAATTTCAATAACTGTATATGCAAATAAGTAAAGTTCTGATCCTGATATGTGTAGTGGCTTTGTCATGCACACATAAGGCAGATGAGAAAGGGTTTGTGGTAAAAGGAAAATTACAACCACGCAGTGGTAAAATGATTTACCTTGAAAAAGTACCGGCAGCGCTTACCCAACCCAGTGTAGAAGATTCTTCAGTGATTGCAGCCGATGGCAGTTTCCGGCTTAAGGCAGCTGCCGGTGAGGCGGTGATCTTTAACCTTCGCATTGATCAGAGCCGTTATCCGCTGCTCTCACTTGTAAATGATACTACCCAGGTAGAGCTGGATATACGTATGCGTCCGGATGATTCGCAGTTTCCTGAAAGTTATACAGTGAGTGGATCGCGTGGGAGTGAGGAGTTGAAAAATTTTGTAACTGGTTTCAACAATCGCCTGATAGAAATACATGGCCTTATGCAGCAGTCCGACAGCCTTTACAGGCAGGGTGCTTCGGATAGCATACTTGCTTTAAATGCAGAGCGGCAGGCCAGTCAGGCACAGGCTTTACAAAAGTTTTCATACGATGCTATTGACCGTGCCAACAACCCGGCACTGGCGATTTTTGAGTTGGGCTACTATGAATCTACTGCCAACGGAACCAATTATGGTCTGGCATCTATGGACGCCGAAAAGCTGAAGTCGGTGATGAATACGCTGGTATCACGTTATCCTGATCATAAGGTTACAGCAGCGGTAAAAGCCAATATTGATAAAAGTCTGCAGGCTCAGGCCCAGGCAGCCGCTTCATCCTTGATAGGAAAGGAAGCGCCCGATTTTACCATGCCGGATGCCAATGGAAAAGAAGTTAGCCTTAGTTCATTCAGAGGTAAATATGTACTTGTTGATTTCTGGGCGAGCTGGTGTATGCCCTGCCGTCAGGAAAATCCCAATGTAGTCAGTGCTTTTCAACGGTTTAAAGACAAAAACTTCACCGTGCTGGGGGTATCGCTCGATCAGCCGGGTCAACGTGATAAATGGCTGAAGGCTGTAATGGACGACAAACTAACCTGGACACAGGTGAGTGATCTGCAGTACTGGAACAGTAAGGTCGTAAAGCTGTATGGCTTAGACGGCATCCCGTATAATGTACTGGTTGATCCCAAGGGTATTGTGGTAGCAGAGGGCCTCAGGGGCAGTCAATTACCACTCAAACTGGCAGAATTGTTGAGATAGCACGTATGAAAATCTGTTGTTGTTTTAACAAGAGGATTTGCAGATAATATTTTAATTTTAAATAAATCATTGTCATGAAAAAATTACTGCTTATAGCCCTGCCTCTTCTTACACTTCAGGCGCAGGCACAAAACAATGTGGTGGATGTTGACAAGAACACCAAACCCCTGGATAACCGGGAGTTTTATACCAATGGCGGATTTCCCCTGAGCGCAACTAAATATATCCAGGTGACAGGTGGCACACCTTACTTGAGTGAAAATTGGATGAAGGGTACGATTGTAACACCTAACGGAAATGCTTACAACAATCTCCGGCTAAAGGTAGATCTGATTGATAATAGTGTTATATATCTGAATCCGGCTGGCGAGGAGATGGTATGCGTGGCTCCATTAAGTAAAATATCGCTGCGTGATACTATAACCGGTAAAGTTTATTTGCTCGAAAATACTTCTTCGGTATCAGGTTACGCTGGTGATAAAGGATGGCTGGAAGTTTTGAGTGGTGGGAATCTGACTTTATATAAACATCTTTCAAAAAGTATTTCCGAGTCTAAAGCATATGGATCATCGGTTACTGAGCAGCGAATAAGAGCTTCTGAGAAATACCTGGTAGGTATTGGCGGTGTGGTAACCCGGGTAAAAAAAATAAAAGAAATTGCTGATTTGGTTCCGGCTGCGAAAAGACAGCAATTACTGGATCAGATAGCGAAGGAAAAATGGAGTGATAAAAAAGAAAGTGACTACGTAAAGACCGTTGAGTATTACAATTCATTATAAACGTCATTTATATTTTACCCCATTAATGTAATGTAGGGAGTGGTTGACCGTAAAGAAGACCGTTAAGTAGCAGTAAGTGGAATTGATCCGGGAGAATAAAGATTTCATAAATTATTAAAGCCCCTGTTATCAGGGGCTTTAATAATTTATGAAATTCCTCAATCAGCAGGATTTATTTCTCAATGGTAGTAACACCAATGTTGCTAAAAAAACCAAGGATGGTTTGTGTAGCAGGGTTATACACGCCCAACTGATAGCGCAGGGTGTGAATACCTGTACATACTGAAAACTGACCATTAAGTCCAGGGTATTGGCGAATTACCAGGTTCATACCATTGTAAGCAGAGTTAAGATTACCTGCATTGCCTCCGGTAACGACTACACCTTCCAGATTGATGGTTACATTCGCCGGGTTGGTCCAGTCGATAAGAAAATTGAGGTCACCAAAATTGTCATCCCATACGTTATTGATTACAGCACGGGCTGTAGTAGCTGTAAGAGGAGTTATGGATTTGATAGTGGTTAAATAAGGACCATAGGCGCCAAAACCGGCATCAAAAGATTTGGCATAAGCTCCCTTTTGAGCATCCAAGGTGGCGGCATCGCCGATATCAACTCCATCGAAGCAGGGGCCTCTCAATACCAGGCGAACGGTATCCTGAAACCCTGCGATCTTTACACCAGTTTGCTCAAGAGTAAACAGGAGGGTGTCTTTTTCTCCAGAGCCGTAGTAAGCAGCGTTACCCTGAATGGGTATATATGCTACAGCCTGGCCTGCAGGGATGGTAACCGTATTGTTTGTAGTGCCAATTGTAAATTCAGTACCTGGTGTCGCGCCGGATAATGATTGCATTTTGAAGGTAATAACACGATCTACGCTCGACAGATCAGTGGTGCCTACGCCAATATTGAATACCGGTGCAGGATTACTATTCATAGCATACAACTGATTGCGCGCTCCTGTAAAGTGTACTTCAGGTTCTACCACTTTTGTGTCGTAGGGTTTAAATTTATCACAGCCCGTTAGAGCAGCAAACCCCAATAGCAGTCCCGCAAATAGTAAGCTATTGTTTTTTCTCATAATAGTATTTTTTGTTTTAATAGTGTATAAGCAGGGTTGAAAAATCCTGTCTCCAACCCAGGCGAATTACTTTAATATCCATCGTTTTGAACCATATTCGGATTAGCTAGTAACTCATCCTGCGGAATAGGCATTACAAAACGGAAAGAACCTGCTGCCAGGGTTTGCCAGGCCGGCCCGGCATCCGATGCATTGCGTTGTACGGGCAGATTATTTCTTTTAAGGTCATACAGACGAAAACCTTCAAAGCAGAGTTCTTTGAAGCGTTCATTCAGTACAGCTGTGATCAGGTCGGCAGCGGAAGCAAATGTTTCATTTGTATAGCCGGTAATGCGTGCTGTGCGTAATGCATTGAGATCGGCGGCACCGGCAGATAAGTTGGGCGTAGGTAATTTAGCATAAGCCTCAGCGCGAATCAGATACATTTCTGCTATGCGGCAGGCTTTCATATCCACTATTCGGCCACCTCTCGAAGATTCATAAAATTTCTTTACATAATTTTTCCCTGCATCGTTGCCAATAAAAGTACCCTTACGGATATCATCATTGCTATAGGTTGCTATCAGTTTATCAGACGGCGCAATGTATACAGCCGAATTCGTAGTGGTCCACAAAGCGCCAATAGCAGGTGACTGCAGAAATCGAATCCGGAACAAGGTCTCATTAGCATTCGCATCTATCCAGATACCTGCAAAGGCGGACCCAGAAACCAGTGGCTTTACATTGGAAGAGATTACCTCTGATGCGAAAGTAATTGCGGCCTGATAATCTCCCTTATAAAGGGCAATACGAGCCTGATAGGCGGCAATATTTACCTTATTGAGCACTGTATCGCTGAAGTTGGCCGGCGTAGCAGCAGGAACAAGCGCTTTCGCATCGCTCAAGTCTTTTTCAATCTGTGTCATTACAGCGCCCATTGTAGCGCGTGTAGGTTTAGCCAGAGGATTAAACTCAAGCATAATGGGTATACCCAAAGGTTCGTTGGCATTGTAGTTTTTACAGAAAGACTGCAAAAGGCCAAAATGTGCTATTGCTCGCAACCCCAGTAAGTGCCCTCTTACGATGTCTTTGCGGGGTATCAGGTTGGCAGGAGTCTCTACCACATCTATTTTGGGGAGTACCCGGTTTACCTGGTCAATCAGGCTATAGTAACCATAATAACCTGCGATTACACTGCCACCAGTAGTCACGTCTGAGCTATACTGGTAACGATACTCCAGGGCCCCCTGGCCAGCATTATCCACTCCGAGCTTTGCTTCATCGGATACGAGTGCACTTTTATACATATCTGTTGAATAAGTACCATAGCGCTGGAATGCTGCATTCACACCATATTGAATATGCTCAAATGTTTTGAAGGCATTTGCTTCATTGATCACGTCCGGATCATTTTGCTCCAACTGCTTCTTACAACTGCCTAATAGCAAAGCAGCTGAAAGAATGTATAAGCTATATTTTTTAAGTTTCATGTCTTCGTCGGTTTTAAGAATTAAAAAGTAACAGAGATACCACCAGTGAATGCACGGGGGTTCGGAAACTCACTCAGGTTGATATTTACAGGACCTGCTTCGGGATCCATTCCTCTCCATTTAGTCCACATATACAAGTTGGTACCCTGTACATATAATTTCAGGTTAGAAATGAATTTCAGCTTGCTGATTGCACTCTGAGGCAATGTATAACCGAGGGTTACATCACGCAATCTTACAAATGAAGCATTATGGATCAGCTTGGATGAAAAATTGGTGCCATAGAGAGGGCTGGGTGTATTAACAATGTCGCCAGGCTTTTGCCAGAATTTCAAATCAGCTGACTGATTATATCCATTAGCCAGGAAACCAACAGGATTTTCTACGAAATACTCCAGGTTGTCCATTTTGTAGGCACCTTCCTGCCAGCTAAACAGTACAGATAAGTCCAGGTTTTTGTAACGTAAGGACGTTCCGAAACCACCTTTCCAGGGGGCTTCCCATGTACCAAACTCTGTTACCGCATAAGAATTTGAATAGACATTTGTTACTTTGCCATTCAGGTCATAGTAAAGAGGTTGACCGGTAGCAGCATCAACACCTGCCCATTTCACTTCGTAGTGAGAGCCCAGGGGCAAACCTACTTTCAGGAAAGAGGTTCCACTTTCGTAAGGTTCTTCACCACCGAGTGATAACAGTTTATTTTTGTTATAGCTACCAGTTGCAAACAGCGTCCATACCAGATCTTTATTACGGATTACATCATAGTTGATATTCCACTCAAAACCGGTGTTTTGCAGTTCGCCGGCATTAATATCAATCCGGTATCCACCACCTTCAGCACTAAGTGGTCGGCTAATGAAGAGGTCTTTGGTGCGTTTATCATACCAGTTCAGGTCACCATACAACCGGCGATTCAGCAATTCGAAGTCGACACCTACGTTAACCTGGTAGGTCGTTTCCCAACGGGCACCCGGGTTACCTGGATAAGTGGCTACTTGTGTAGTCAGACCAGAGTATTGATCAACAGAGCTATAACGGGCCTGATACAGATAGCTTGAAGGGAAGTTGTTGGCATTACCGGCACTACCATAGCTGGCGCGGAGGCGAAGCACATTAACGGCATTTACGTTTTCCATGAAATTCTCTTTGGATAGCTCCCATATAGCGCCAACAGAGAAAAAGTCCTGCCAGCGAGTAGTCTTAGGAAGTTTCGAAGAACCGTCTTTGCGATAAGAACCGGTAACGGTGTATTTTCCATCATAAGTATAACGCGCAGTAGCCAGACCGGAAGCCAGACCTGTACGATCTTTACCGCCAGTTATTGTAGAATATAGCTGGTTACCTGAATTACCCTGTGTAATAGCACCGGGCGTATTGGGTGTGCGGGGGTCAATACCATAACCCTGAGCGTTGAATGCCTTATAATTTTCCTGTACATACTCGCCAACAGCTGTTACTTCTACGTCATGAACATCGGCAAATAGTTTGCGGTAAGTCAGCGAAGGACGTACGTTGCTGGTCAGGAAACGCTCTAATGTTTCAATCTGACTACCAGCCAGTGTAAGTAGTGAAGTAGCGCCCCCGGCTTGAGTACGTGCAAAAGCCTCACGGCTTTGATACACGGTATTCTGTGTTTCGCGGAAGTCAATACCTGTTACCAAAGAAGCAGTAATATCTTCTGTGAGTTTATAGTTTAAATTGAAACCGATGGTTGCTTTCAACTGGTCATTGTAGTTTTTGTCATATTTGGTCAAATCCAGTTGTGTCGTAGTAAGATATTTTGCTGCGTTGCTAATGCTGTTATAGCTACCGTCTGCTTTATAGGGACGATGGTAAGGAACGCCTACGTTTACAGCAAGAAACGGATTGTTGAGGTTGTTGGTAGTCGTACTTTGCTGAAAATTACGTTTTGTATAACCCAGGTTTGTAGAAGCGCTGAATGTGAGGCGCTCATCTGCGTAATCCATATTATTGCGTACCGTAACCCGTTTCATATCTGTACGCTGAGTAGTTCCCTGCTCATTGTAAAGTGCTACACTACTATATACGCGGGTTTTTCCTGTACCGCCAGAAAGTGTGATCTGGTGATTGCTGAATGAACCCTGGCGGAAAAAAAGGTCAGACCAATTGGTATTGATCTTGCTTAAACTATCCAGCCAGCGGTCACCTAATTCGAAATCTGCAGCAGTTTTTGGAACTATAATCAAACGAGGATTAGGAGAGGGGTCAGTGGGGTCAGGAATTGTTTTATTAGGATTCAGACGAGAAAACTGCCATCCGGGCACAACAGGGTCTTTACCCCACTCAGTGAGTGTATTGGGAACCATCACACCATATTGCTCCTGCGCCTTCAGTAATTCAGCAGTATTCATGGGGCGGAAAGCAAAATCGGGTTTTGATTTAATACCCATCTGTGCACTGTACTCCAGCTTCATTTTTCCTCCTGTTCCTCGTTTGGTAGTCACGATTACCACACCGGCAGAACCACGTGAGCCATACAGTGAAGTAGTGGCCGCATCACGGGCAATGTCGATAGAGGCAAAATCGTTGGGGTTCAGACCCTGAAATACAGAAGCTTCCACAGGGATACCATCCACAATGTAAAGAGGTGTGCTACCACCTACTACCGAGTTGGTACCACGAATCAGGATAGTGGTGGCCTGACCAGGCTGACCGCTACCTGTAAGCGCCAGTACCCCAGGTGCACGACCCTGAAACAGCTGGTCAAATGAACCTACCGGACGATCTTCCAGTTGTTTGGCATCGATCTTGTTGGTAGCACCAGCGAATTGTGATTTTTTGGTGCGGGTAATACCTGTAACAACGATTTCATCCAGGTCTTTCGTTGTAGGTGTGAGTGTTAAGGAATAAACGCTTCCGGATCCAATGTTAACCGTCTTGGTTTCAAATCCAAGGAAGCTGAATTCGAGTTGCTTTGCATTCGCAGGAAGAGAGAGCGTATAGGTACCGTCTGATTTTGTAACCGTACCAGTAGGAGATCCTTTTACAACTACCGATACGTTGGGAAGGGGATTCCCTTTGTCGTCCGTGACCGTTCCCGTTACGGTCTTTTGTGCTAACAACGAGCCTGCAAAAAACAGGAACGCTGTTAGTGTTAGTAACAGTTTTCTCATGTGCATCTGAGTTTTAGTATAAATGAAAAATTGCTGTAATTCCTGGGGGAGAATCACAACTGCAATAATAATCAAATTGAAGCACAATTAAACCTGCCTGAAGCGTGATCTTTTGTGCCCGAATTGCCTGTTATGATAGCCCGCAAAACAATACTGCAAACGATTTAGACAATAGCCCGGATTGAAATGCTGCGCAGCCTAGCTTTTCCTTTTCTTTTTTGAACCACCCAGAGTGATCAGTAAGGCAGGCAGCAAAACAAGGTTGGTTAAAGTAGCCGTTACCAGGGTCAGGGAAGTAAGCCAGCCCAACGCCTGTGTGCCGCCAAAACCGCTGAAACTGAAGATAATAAACCCAGCTATCAGTACCAGCGAGGTATAAATAATGCTGATACCGGTACTATGAATAGTTTCAATAACCGTTGTCTTGAGATCATAGTTATGTAAGGGTAATTCCTGTTTATAATTTACGAGAAAGCGGATGGTAATGTCAATAGCAATACCCAAAGCCACACTGAATACCAGCACCGTCGATGGCTTCAGGGGCACACCCACCCAACCCATCACTCCTGCCGTAATTACCAGCGGAATCAGGTTGGGTATCAGCGAGCAGAAAAGTATACGCAGCGAACGGAACAGGTAGAGCATACAAAGGGCAATCAGGATAAATGCCCAGAAAATGCTTTCTTTCAATCCATTGATAATAAATGCGCTGCCCTCCAAAAACGTAATGCTCGTGCCAGTTTGCTGCACGGTGTATTTGGTGCTGTCAAACAGTTGGGCGCTACGCTTGCTGATACTGTCCAGGATGCCAGGCAAACGGGCACTCCCCACATCAGCCATATTGATACTTACACGTGCTTCCTGCCGGGCACTGTCCATAAAACTGGCCACCAGCTTACCAAATGAACCGGCATTGCCCTCATCACCTTCCTGCTTCATACGCAGATAAGAGACCATCGCCGGCAAATCGAGCTGGCTGGGCATAGAGTAATTGCTACTGTCGCCATCGAAGAAAGCCTGTTTGGCAAATTTTAATCCTTCCACTATACTCAGCGGCCGCGCCATACTGGGCATGGCAGCAATGCTGGCCGAAAGTGAATCGATACGGGTAAGGCCATCCAGGTCACGCAATATGCCCGCCTTGCTTTTGGTTTTTACCAGTATCTCGAGCGGCATTACACCCTTGAAATTCTTCTCAAAAAACTTCAGATCGGTATAAATCTTATCGGTCTGCGGCAGATCATCTACGATATATCCAACACTTTTGAGACGGAAAATACCGGCCACAGCCGCAATCATAACAGCAATACTGATTCCATAGATCAGCTTACGATGATTGAGCGACCAACGCTCCAGCCGGTCGAGCCAGCGATTGAGCCTCGGATTATCGAGGTACTTCATATGGCGCGACTTGGGAACAGGCAGGAAACTGAGTACCACAGGAATCAATATCAGGGAAATAAAAAACAGTACCATGATATTAATGCCCGCTACTACTCCAAATTCCTGCAATATCTCACTACGGGTAAGGGCAAATACTGCAAACCCGATAGCTGCAGCGAGGTTACAAAACAGTGTTACGATACCCATACGGCTTACCATGGTCACCAGGGCCGTTCTGGAATCGCCTGTGTCATTATAGGCCGTATGATATTTATTGAGGAAATAGATACAGTTAGGAATACCGATCACTACAATCAATGGTGGTATCAAGGCAGTCAGCAAGGTGATTTTATACCCCAGCAAATGCATGGTGCCCATTGTCCAGACCACACCCAGTATCACCACACCCAGGGAGAGCAGCATGGAACTGAAAGAGCGGAAAAACAGCAGAAGAATCAGGGCGGATAGTACCACACTGCCAAACAGAAACCATTTCATTTCATCGGCAATACGGGTCGAAAGCTCAGTGCGGATCAGAGGTAATCCGCTCATATAAATCTCCTGATTTTCTTTTTTGCTGAAATTTTCTGCCAGCGTACGGATGTTTTTTACAACATTATTACGCTTAGGAGAATTCATAACCTCTTTGTCAACACTCACGCCCATCATCCACGCATTGGTTTCGGGGTTATAAAGCAGGCCCCGGTAAAAAGGCAGACTCAACAGCAGGTTTTTCATGCTGTCGATCTCCGGCTGACTCAATGTGCGTTCAGGAAAAATGGGGGTTGCGACCAGCTTTTCTGTGGCCGAATCTTTAAGCAAAGCAACAGCCCACGGAGCTGCTACCACATTTGTTACACCCGGTGCTTTGCGCAGTGAACGATAGAGGGTGGCATATTCATTGAAAAAACCGGCTTCGAAAAAACGATCTGTTTGTACACCAATTACCAGCAGATTGCCATCCTGGCCATACTTATTCTTAAAAGCCTGGTAGGTGATATTGGCAGGGTGATTAGACGGAATGGCCCGGCTGAATTCATAACTAAGCTCAACTTTTGAAGCGTGGTAAGCCATAAAAGCAGAAGCTCCTGTGAGCACAATGATCAGGGGAATACGGTATGCGAGAATGAATTGTCCAAGCTTACGCCACATAGTATGGATGTTTGGCAAACCTGCTACTGGTTTGCAATTGGGTGATCCGCAAATGTGCTACGGGAAGGGTTACGGAAGCACCCGTTGTTTCCCCCATTTGCCGATGCCGGAGATAAATTTCCGGGCGATGCAAAGAAACGCAAAAATGCCCAATAGCCATTGTAAAGGCTTTACCTACTTTTGGAAAGTGAAACCTATTTGTCTTGCTTTTGCCCTGATCCTCAGCCTTTGTAGTAAGGCTCAACCCGGGCCTCTCGGCACCTGGCGGGAGCACCTGCCTTATGGCTCAGCCATAGATCTGGCCAGCATTGATTCACGCATTATGGCGGCTACGCCTTATGCATTATTCGCCTACGACCCTGCCACACAGGAAATTGAGCGATGGAGCCGGGTAAATGGGCTTGCAGAAACAGGCATCCGGGCCATAGAAGCAAGCACCGATGGTACCAGCCTCCTGGTAGCTTATACCAATAACAATCTTGACCTGCTTACAGAAAATAGTATCATCAATATCTCCGACATCCGCCGCGATGCACCCGGTCAGCCGCCCCTGATCAATGAAATTTATCCGCGGGGCAGCAACTTTTACCTGTCAACAAACCTGGGTATAATAGTACTCGATGCCCAGGCTCATGTGATCAGAGATACCTGGCGCCTGGGACCGGGAGGTACAGACATACCGGTTTGGGCTGTCACAGCTACTGCTACGCACTGGCTGGCAGCAACAGCCGGCGGATTGCTGAGCGCTCCCATTAGCGGAGTCAACCTGGCCGACTACAGGAACTGGCAACAGCTGAGTGGCGCAAATGGCCTTCCTTCCGGACCCTGTTCCGGCATTGTATTACTCAACGGTACAAGTCTGGCATTGTCGGCCAATGCAATTTATCAGGAACAACAGGGGCAGTGGAATGTTTTTTACCAGGCACCATCGGCCATTGAGTTTATGCAGGTGAGCAACAATCTGCTTACGATAGCAGAAACTGACGCCAGCAGCCCAACCATCACTACCATCAACCCTGCGGGTGCTGTTGTTTCCCGGCTGCAGGATCCTGTTTTATTGCGGTCGCCACGACGTGTAATCTGGCAAAATGCAACAGCATGGATAGCAGACAGTGTGCAGGGGCTTATTCATTTTGAAAATGGAAATTTTTCCCGCATTGTTCCCAACTCGCCGCTAACAGTAGCTACAGGTCAGCTGTTGCATACTCCTGCTGGTCTTTTTACAGCCACTGGAGGCATCATGCCACCAGTGGGCCGGCCGGGCTCCTATTCGCGCCTCGTATCGGGTGAGTGGAGCAATCAAACAGCATCCTCACTGCCTGCACTCGATTCGCTTTCTGATCTCCAGGCACTGGCCTGGAGCAAAACGGCTAATACGCTGTATGCAGGATCATACGGGGGAGGTATTGTTGCTGTTGACGGCAACAATCATGCAACTGTATTCAAGCAGGGTTATCTGGAACCTGACCGGTTAAATTCTTCTCAGTACAAAGTAGCGGGTATGGCGATCGATCAGAGCCAGAACCTGTGGGTCAGCAATGCAGGTGCGGCTAATCCGCTGGTGCTTCAGCAAAACGATGGACAGTGGTTTCGCTTTCAGCCTACTTTTATAATGAGTGGAAACAGTTTCGGAAACATTACCATCGACAATAATAGTTTTAAATGGATTGTACCGCTGACAGACCCCGGGCTTATCTGTTATAACTCCGGTCCTCTGGCAGCGACAGCTTCAGATGATCAATGGCTGTGGTTGCGTGCAGGCGTAAGTGGTCTGCCAGACGATAAAGTGTATTGTGCCACGGCCGACCGGCAGGGGTTTATATGGATCGGCACGGCCAACGGAATCGGGTTGCTGACCTGTGCCGCAGACTTGTTTACTGCCCGCAGTTGTGCAGTAATACGTCCTGTTGTGGCAGCAGGGAGCACCGGAGCTTATTTGTTTCAGGGCGAGCGTGTACAATGTATCGCGGTAGACGGAGCAGACCGGAAATGGATCGGTACGACCAATGGCGTATGGCTGCTCAATGCCACAGCAGATACCGTAATTAACCGGTTTACGAGTGCCAACAGTCCATTGCCTGGCAACGATGTAAAAAATATCAGCATTGATCCGCAGACCGGGGAAGTTTTTTTTCAAACCACGAATGGCCTCGCGTCTTACCGGGGCACCGCAACCGAAGGAACACAACGCAATAATCAGGTGCTGGTATTTCCCAATCCCGTACCGCATGGTTACAACGGTCAGATTGCTATCAGGGGGCTTGTTGAAAATGCAGTGGTAAAAATTACAGAACTGAATGGCCGTCTGCTGTATCAGACGCGTGCACTGGGAGGGCAGGCCGTTTGGAATGGCCGCGATGCCCGGGGCCATGCAGTGGCAACAGGAGTATACCTGGTACTCGCAACAGACAATAACGGTAAAGAAACAGTAGCAACACGTATTGTTGTCGTGAAATAACTGACCCATGAGTGATAAACTCCATCATACACACGGTATTGTTTTGCGTACAGTCAGGTACGGTGAGACCAGCGTGATTGTGACCATGCTCACAGAGCTCTTTGGTCTGCAGTCATACCTGGTCAATGGTGTACGTGTGTCGGGAAAAAAAGGCGCCGGTAAAGCCAACATGTTTCAGCCAACTGCCATACTGGATATGGTGGTATATCATAATGAACTGAAGCAGTTGCAGCGTATCCGGGAATTCAGGTGGGCACATATTTATCAGCATATTCTCACCGATGTGACCCGCAATGCAGTAGCCCTCTTTATGATCGAATTGCTGGGCAAATGCCTGAAGCAACCGGAGAGTAATACAGATCTGTATCATTTTGCAGAAGACTCTCTGTTGCATCTTGATGCGGCCGACAATGCCGTTGCGGCCAACTTTCCCCTTTTCTTTGCACTGCACCTTCCGGTATTTTTTGGGTTTCGTATACAGGACAATTATCAGGCATCAAGAGCGGTACTTGATCTGCATGAAGGCCGCTTTGTAACAGAGCCTCCTTCGCATCCTGATTTTCTTGAAGAGAAACAGGCATTTGTAACATCGCAGTTACTGAAAGTGCAGCAACCGCATGAACTGCAGGAAATAAAGCTCAACCAGGAATTCAGGCGATCTCTGCTGCAGGCGTATCAGCAATATTATGCGTGGCAACTGCCGGAGTTTGGCATATTACGTACGCTGCCGGTATTGAGGGAGATCCTGTAAACAGTTAGTTTATTTTTCGCAGGCGAAGAAAAGTAACTACCTGGTCAATCTGCTCACTGCTCATCTTTTTGGCCACTGCATGATTTTTGGGATCCATGCCAATAAGCGCAGTAGTATGATAGTTGTCGATCTGTATTTTGGTAAAATTAGGGATGCCGTCTTTCCCTTTCGTAAAGATGCCATGACAGCCGGAGCAATGAAGTTTGTACAACACTTTGCCCTTTTCGCATTTTTCGAGCAGTAACTGCCGGTTGATCTTTGTTACATGATCGGGAATATCGTAAGCTGTCTTTTTTTCGGTAAAGCATTGCTGAAAAAGAAGGCAGCAGCTTATTGAAAGCAGTATCGTCAGAAATGTTTTTTGCATGGTCAGTATTCCCCACCCACTTTTCGTGTATTGAGCAGTCTGTTGTCAGACGGCGGCAAACCCGATGGAGGCATTTCAAAATTAATCTTTTCGGTTAAGGACTGCATAAAGGCGATCAGCTCTTTCTTTTCCTGTGCACTTAGCTTTAATGAATCGGATGCGAGTGTTTGATTGGGTACATTCAGCCCGCGGCCTGCACCCCCGCCGCCATCATAAAAATCAATCAGCTCTTCCAGTGTACGGAATACGCCATTGTGCATATAGGGGTGTGTAAAGGCGGCATTACGTACCGTGCCTGTGCGGAAAGCATGGAGTGTTTCTTCCGCAGGGTTAATACCATAGCGGCCTTTATCCTCACTCAGTTTTTTATACTGTATATCGGCAGGAGTGCCCAGTACTTCAAATTCTGAACCAATGTAGGGTGGTTTGACCCCATTAAAATGGGGTACAAAGTGACAGGTAGCGCATTGCGCTTTACTCATAAACAGGTTGAATCCGCGTACCGCCACCGGATCGATCTGGCGTCCATTATTCATCGCATCATCAAAAGGGGAGTAATAATGACTGAAGTCGGCGTAATAATAGGTGATAGCTGATACAATATGGCTGAGCGATACAGTTTTTTCTTCCGGTGTATATTTTACAAATTTTTTGAAGGCTGTTTTGTAGGCCGCACAGCTCATCACTTTTTTCACTACTTCCTGTTCTGTACTGTTCATTTCGTCGGGATTCTGTATCACATCTCTGGCCTGGCCCTGCAGCGAAATATGTTTACCATCCAGCATAGAAAGATGATTGAAAATAGAATTGATCAGCGAGGGCGTATTACGTGGCAGATTCCCGTTGCCGTCAAACCGTAAAGCTGTGGCCAGTGTGGTGTCGGTAAAATATTCAGTGGGTTTATGACAGGAAGCGCAGCTCCGTTTATTATTACCAGACAGGATGGGGTCATAAAAAAGCAGCTTACCGGCTTTTTTGATCTCACTGAGTACCGCAGGATCTTCTACCAGCGAAAAAATGCCCTTTGTATTCTGCGAAATAAACAGTGACTTGTCGAAAATAGAATTGCAATCATTGCTGAGTGCATAGTCATTATAGTTGGCAGAATAAATATTGTGGTCACGTATCTGCGCCTGCATCAGGCGGAAAAGCGGGTTGACATAATCGCGGATAAAGCCGAAATGATCGAAAGCAGAGTAAGCTAAAGGTTGCTGGTCGGCAAATGTCAGCAGTTTGTCATACTGCAGCAGGTATTCCTGGCTGATCGGAGATTGAGGAAAACTTTCGTTATAACGTGTATAGATAGTTTTTACAGCATGCAGCATGCTGCGCAGTTCTGGTATTATCTGGGTGGTATCAGGACACTCAAAGCCGGTAGTATAAATGCCGGAAAGGTTTAGGAGAAACATGCGGTTGGCGAGGAAGAAATGTTCGAAACTGCCGAGTTGTGAGGTGATCGAATCTGCTTCAAAGGTAGCCAGGCTGTCGATTGATTCATGTATAAGTGCCTGTAGTGAGTCATTGCGCACCACAGGCTCATCGAGGTATAACTCGGCCAGTGTAAGTCCAGCCCCTTTACGTTTGTAGGGCGGCTCAAATTTTTCAAATACTTCTGTTTCCCATTCCACAGGCAGTGGGCCATTGAGTTTGCGATAGGCAACAGGTTCAAAATAGCGCAGCCAGAAATCGAGTGTCTTCAGGTTTTGCCTGTTTTGATGAATGGTGGAACGAATGGCATCACGCTGATCGGGTTGGGAAAGATCGGCTTGCCTGATCTGTTGCAATAATTGCTGCTGTGCCGATTTGAAATCTGCAAGCCGGCTGTTATAAAGTTGCCGGTATCCGTCAGGGTTTCGGGTTATAAAAGAAAAGCAGGCGGCTGCAATAATGAGCGATAATATGACCAGAAGAATTTTCATAGCTACTGCAAACGGGTGACCTTGGTAAGGTCATGACTGCATAGCAACACACCGGGTTGCCTGCCGGGCTCAAAGCTACCCAATAAATGTTCCATTTGCAAGGCTTCTGCACCGTTTAATGTGGCCCATCGCAGCAATTCTTCGAGAGGAATACGCGGCTCATATGTACGGATCGTATTTATTTCTGCCAGTATGCTCAACTGATGATTTGATGCCAGGCTATCGGTACCGAGTACCATACGGCATCCCTGGCGGTATAACTGCCAGATATCAGGCAGGGTTTTGCTGATATACAGGTTGGCAAGCGGGCAAAGGCACCACCAGAGATCAGGTGCTTCCGGCTGCGAGCGTGCCCAATCTATATCGGCAGCCGACGTAAAAGTATTGTGAACCAGGATCAGCGATTGCCGGTGGTCAAAACGAAGCAGATTGCTCTGCAGGCTGCTATGCCCCGTTGGCTGCAGTTCAGATATATCGAGTCCCATTCCTGCAAAAAGCCCGGGAAATGCTCCTCCGCCTGTAAGGAAAAGCTCATCTTCATCGGCACATTCCTGGTTGTGCAGGCTTAGTATCCTGTTGTTGAAAAAAGCAACCGTTTTTTCCCATAGTTTATTGGATACTGAATAGGGCGCATGTGGTGTGATAGAATGACGGCGCAATGCAGGGCTCGTTAATTCTGCAAAACTGCGATACAGCAGGGTGGCCCGCTGCATACGCTGAGTGGCTACAGCGGCCGACAGACCGCTTACCTCTATAAAATTATGGAAATGCAGGGGGCTTTCTTTTTTTAAAGCGAGGGTATGATCTGTATTGCAGATATCACCTACTGCCATCACCCCATTGGTCCGCAGATCATCTGCAGCCTGTATGATGGAGGCATGAATAGATTCCAGTGAATGCTCGCGCTCCAGCATGACCCGGCGCACAAATTCGGGCAACCCCGTGCCTTCGGGAATCAGCCCTTTCATATGGCTGAGCTCCAGGTGGCAGTGGCAGTTGATAAAACCCGGAAGCAGCAGTCCTTCCAGCCGCTCTACTCCCTCACCCGCCTCGCTCAGGGGTACTATTGCTTCAACAATCCCTTCTTCTGTAGTGATAAGTGCCAGGCCGGCGGTATGAAGCCGGCGGCCGTCAAAAAGACCATCGGCACAAAACTTTCGAAAACCCATAGCGCAAATTTCGGTATTATTTGTTTGACTGTTGTTTTCCTTCTATTTTCGGCTGTCCGGTTATAGACATTTATTAATATAATTCTCTTTCAAAACACCTGCTTATCCATGAACATTCAATCGGGGACAATCAGATTGTCTACTTTTTTTTTAGTTGTCATATCTCTTTTAAGCTGTTCCGGTTCCAGGGTATACAGCAATAGTCAGTTCAGGAAGTTTTTTCTGGAAGCGCGTATTCCCACTGAGAAAGTTTTTATTGTTTTTGAAAACGGCGACACTATCCGGGGAGAACGTTTAAAACTGCAAACAAATCCGATTAATGGAAACATAACATGGGTGATGGATGGAGAGAAGATCAGAAATCAGCCAGTCCTTTCTTATCAGGATGACGAAGGGTATAATTCAGGAGATGAACGCCGTCTTTTAAATGGCCCTTTGGCACAGTTGTATGCCATCGATTACTCGGGTACGATCCGTTATAATACCAGGAAGAAAATGTATCTGGTAGAGGGGCACGCTCCAAATGAAATGCCTGGACCAGCCCGAAACAACCTGCGCATTCATTATAATGGCCGTAATAAAATGGTTACATATAATGCGTTAATGACTATGATGGAAAAATGTCCGGCTGCACTTACAAACCTCGGAAAAGAGTTTGCCAGCACAGTCTGGTTACGCAAACCAAATGATTTGGTATCCAGTTATAAGGAAACATTCAATGCAGTCAAATACTTTAATGAGCATTGTCAGTAGCCGGCTGATGCCGGGAGGTGCTAAAAGCTTAATTTTGCTGCCCTGAAGATTTTGTCATGTTAGATAGATTAGAAGCGATCAATGCCCGGTTTGAACAACTGGGAGTAGCCCTCACCAATCCCGAGATTGTGGGCAACAATAGGAAATTTGCCGAGACCAGCAAGGAATACCGCAGCCTGGAGAAGATTGTAGTGGCCTATAAAGCCTATTTGCGCCTCCTCGATGATATTGAATTTTCGCGTGAAGCCCTCAGCGGGGGAGATGAAGAACTGCGTGAGCTGGCCAAACTGGAAATGCCCCAGCTCGAAGAGCAAAAAACACAGCAGGAAGCGGCCATCCGCCAGCTCCTGATACCCAAAGACCCGCAGGATGATAAGAATGCCATACTTGAAATAAGAGCTGGTACAGGTGGCGACGAAGCCAGCCTTTTCGCCGGAGACCTGCTGCGTATGTATATGCGGTATTGCGAAAGAAAAGGATGGAAAACAGCCCTGCTCAGCGAAAATGAAGGTACGGTAGGCGGTTACAAGGAAGTGCAACTGGAAGTGACCGGCGATGATGTGTATGGTACCCTCAAGTTTGAAAGCGGCGTTCACCGTGTGCAGCGGGTACCGGATACAGAAGCTTCCGGCCGCGTGCATACCTCTGCAGCTACTGTGGCAGTGATGCCCGAAGCCGAGGAAGTTGATTTTGAACTTAACCCGGCAGATGTGAAGATGGAAACAGCCCGAAGCGGCGGAGCCGGTGGTCAGAATGTAAACAAAGTAGAAACCAAGGTAATGCTCACGCATATTCCTACCGGAACCGTAGTGGTGTGCCAGACCGAACGCTCACAGCTGGGCAACCGCGAAAAAGCCATGCAGATGCTGCGTACTAAATTGTACGAAGAGCAGGTGCGTAAACAGGAAGACGAAATTGCCCGCCACCGCAAAAGCCTGGTAAGCACGGGAGACCGCAGCGCTAAAATCAGGACCTATAACTACCCCCAGGGGCGTGTCACCGATCACCGGATCGGGATGACGCTCTATAATCTTCCCAGTGTCATGAATGGCGAAATTGAAGAGCTGATAGATGCCCTCCAGTTTGCCGAAAACGCCGAGAAACTTACCCGTCAGCAATAAACAGCAGTTGATTTTGTAGGAAGAAAAGCACTAAATTTCTACCATAAAATCAACCCTTTATGCTGGAACAAATTGCATCTCTGGTAAAGCAGTACGGACAGGAAGCTGTAGTGAACAATCCTGCAGTCGATAATGAAAACAATTCGGCAGTAATGGCCGAAGCTACTAAAACGATCACGGCAGGTTTCCAAAACCTCATGGCAGGAGGCGGCCTGCAGGATATTATTTCCATGTTTACCAATAGCGGTTCGGGAGGTCAGCAAGGTACCGGAGGGGTTAATAACCTGCTTCGTAATCCTGTTGTCACTATGATGATCGGACACCTCATCAGCAAACTCACCACAAAATTCAATATGAGTCCTGCGGCTGCCAGCCAGCTCAGCAATCAACTCGTGCCATCTGTAATAGAGGATATGGTCACCCGTACTGCCAGCACCGACCCCGAAAACGATGGATTTAATCTCAACAGCCTGGTAGGGGCACTGAGTGGCGGACAGGCCGCCGGCAACTTCAACTTCCAGGACCTGATCTCGCAGGTAACAGGCGGAAACGGATCTGCCGATCTGCAAAACATTATCAGTCAGGTGACCGAAGGTGCCCAACAGTCACGCAGCGATCGAAGCGGAGGAGGAATCGGCGACCTGATAAAAGGTTTGTTTAATTAACGCAAACGATTGTATGGGCCGTGTGTCACGCAGACCATGTTCAATTCACGCATTGATTCGTTGTATTCACCGGATAAATCATACCATCCAACCAATAGTTGTAGGAATATGGAAAAAAGAATTTAAACTTTGGAATGATTTCTGCATTATAGTAAATGTAGTAATCGACGCAAAAAGTTCTTTGGTACACCGCGACAGGGAGTTTAGGTAATTTCACAACGTGGAATAAAATCCACACATCGTAGAAAGAAGCTGAGAATGAGGTGAAAATACCATTATCAACCTTTTAGAATTTCGTTAACAGCGCGGATAGCACTAATGGCAGTAAATTTGCGTTATAGATTACAACAAAGAGAGTTTCTCAATTCATTATAAAAGCAGTCAATTTTCTCATAAGCAGTTAGTTTTGGTTGCGACCCCTGTTTCTACAGGGGTCTATTTTTTTATAAACCTACGCCAAGCATATACTGCGCCTATAATAGCGCCTGCTGTATCTGCAATTATATCTCCTGTATCGAAAGAGCGATTGGGTACCCAGAATTTCTGAACAAATTCCATGGCAATGCCGTATGTGATGGAGCCTATGGTCAGCCAGATCAGTGTGCTGACGCGTAGTTGCTTGTTATTGAACTTATAGGCGCTCCAGGTAAGATTGAATTGTAATAAGGAAAACAAACCCACATGTATCCACTTGTCGAGCCAGATTTTATCGAGCCAGTTGGCTTTAGGAAAAGCCGACCCCGGAAGAGTGAGGAGTATGGTTATAAGGATAAGCCAGGTAAGAACAGGTAAAAAGTAACGGGCAGGATGCTTCACTTTTTTTTCGCAATAGTAAAGCGATAATTTCAAAAAGTGGTAAGCCGTCCAAAGAAAACTATACAAAAAGGAGCCCTGTACAGAGCCCCTTTATTAACCAACTATAGAACCAGCGCTATAGTGCGCAGGAATATTTACGTAATAAAGAGAAGATTGGTTTGGGGCGGCACTGTTGAGGTAAAGGGTGAAGGGTAAAAGGCCAAAGGTAAAATCCTTTAACCCTCTACCTTTGACCTTTCACCCTTTTGCGGTTTTCCGGACTATCTTTTATTGAGGTAAAAGGTAGAGGGCAGAAGGTAAAAGAGAGATAAGACGTAAAGCCTTTTACCTTCCACCTTTGACCTTTCACCCTTTTGCGGTTTTCCGGGCTATCTTTTATTGAGGTAAAAGGTAGAGGGCAGAAGGTAAAAGAGAGATAAGACGTAAAGCCTTTTACCTTCCACCTTTGACCTTTCACCCTTTTGCAGCTTTCCGGGCTATCTTTTATTGAGGTAAAAGGTAGAGGGCAGAAGGCAAAGGAGAGATAAGACGTAGAGCCTTTTACCTTCCACCTTTGACCTTCCACCCTTTTGCGGTTTTCCGGGCTATCTTTTATTGAGGTAAAAGGTAGAGGGCAGAAGGTAAAAGAGAGATAAGACGTAAAGCCTTTTACCTTCCACCTTTGACCTTTCACCCTTTTTACAGATTGCCGAGCGTATACATTTTTCCCTGTGGCGTGGGATTGCCACCTTTTTTCTCGAGTGTAATGGCAAAGGCCTGTGCGCCTGTTGCGCTCTTCATAGTGAGGAGTAGTTTCTTACGTCCAATGAATACATCGTTGGGGATCATGCCGGCATCTACAGGCTGACCATTGATGAGTGCCCAAAGCTGGTACTGCATATGGCTGGGCGGAGCCGGCAGATTATTTACCATCAGGTACACATCTTTATTAAGACTGTCCCAGTAGACGGTAGCATAGGCGGCAGGGGCTTCGTTGGTACCTTTCATGCCGGCCATTTTCACATGCGGATTGGAAGTGAGTACCTCCATATCTTTTTCCATATCTCCCAGCATGTTCATAGCAGAGTCTTTGTCTGAACGCAGGCCGGCAATTTCCTGCTGCAGGCGGTTGTTTTTTTGCTGCAGGGTCAGGTTCCACACCAGGCTCACAGCGAGTAACAGAACGGCTACAGCTGCCGCTATGGCCTGCCAGCTCATTCGCCGGCGTGCGGGGAGTGAGATGACGGGAGTTTCCGCTTGTGGCGCAGCAATAGCGGTCATCAGTTCTTCTTTCAGTAAAGGCGATACAGGCAACGCATTTTGCATGGCTTCACGTTCCAGGACTTCTTCAAAGGCCTGGCGTGCTGCAAGCACTTCAGGATGACTGGCGCAGGCCTGCTCAAACTCGCGTTGTTCTTCCGCCGAGGCCAGCCCCATCACATAGCTTTCGACTATGCCACTTGATATGTATTCCTTTATATTCACTTCTTTCAGCTGATCATCGTTCTTAATTGTATTAATGCAGTTCTGATCCTGGTCTTAACCGTGCCAAGGGGAATATTAAGTGCCCTGGAAATTTCTTCGTGCGTGTAGCCCTTGAAATAGGAAAGATCGATCAAAACCCGATGCTCTTCTTTAAGCTTGCTGAGAATACTGCGCAAACCCACATCTACAGTTTGCGGTCTGTCAGCAAATGTTTCTCCTGCTTCCGTCTCCGGAACCGGCCGGTTTTTTAAAGTATTCTGATAACCCTTTGAGCGGAGTTTGTCAATGGCCGCATTTCGTGCCACATTCATCATCCAGGTAAACAGGCGGCCTTTTGCCGGATCATATAAATCAATTCTCCGCCAGATATTGATAAACGATTCCTGCAACACATCACGCGCCGTTTCCGGATCGGATATGATGGCACTGATCACGCCCATCAATGCACCCGCGTAGTTATCATACAGATAACCAAAAGAGCGGTCATTGCGTTGACGCAATAAGGCAATAAGCTCCTGTTCACTATATTTTTCGGTAGTGGTCAATGAGTTGGTTAATAATACAGCCCATTAGCTATGAGCCATACCTTAACATATACGTTAGAGAGTTAAAACCGGATTTAGGCAACCACGGCTTCGTAACCGGCAGCATCCAGCAGTCCGTTTACATCATCCGGATTATCAACAGTCATTTTAATCATCCAGCCTTCGCCGTAAGGGTCATTATTTACCAGCTCAGGTGCGTTGGCAAGTGCGGCATTGAGCTCGGTAACGGTACCGCTCACAGGAAGAAACAGATCAGATACTGTTTTTACCGCTTCTACCGTTCCAAATACATCACCGGCGGCCAGAGGCTTGCCAATGCTCTCAACTTCTACATAAACAATATCACCCAGCTCGCGCTGAGCAAAATCTGTAATGCCAATAGTGGCAACATTGCCTTCAATACTGATCCATTCGTGGTCTTTGGTGTAACGGAGATGGGCAGGAAAACTCATAATGAACGATTTATAGCGCAAATATGCGGAAAAGGAAATTACAAATGACCGGTAGCCCGGAAGTTTTTTCGCATTTCGCCGGAAAATAGAGGCCGTTCAGCCCGGTTTTCGAGCCACTTGTCGGCTAGTGTTTTACACTCCTATGACAGTAAGGTATCTTTGAGCCCCCAATCAAAAGTGGAAATTGTATATGAGAAAAATTGTATTTGCGCTGCTGGCCCTGCTTACCACCCAGGCCCTTTTTGCCCAGAAACTGACGGGAGTGGTTAAAGATCAACAAGGCAAGGGCCTCGACAAGACTACTGTGTCTTTGTTGCGTGCCAAAGATTCAAGCGTAGCTAAACTGGCTGTTTCAGATGCCCAGGGTAAATTTTCCGTTGAAGCAACCCCGGGTCAGTACCTGGTCAGCTTTTCACACGTAGGTTATATACCCCAGTTTTCAAAAGTAGTAGACCTCTCTGCCGGTAATCAGTCCCTCGGCGATGTAGTGATGGAAAAAGCAGAAGCGGCCCTGCAGGGCGTAACTGTGACCTCGCAGCGCCCGGTTGTAGAAGTAAAAGCAGACAAAACCATCCTTAATGTGGAAGGTACAATCAATGCTGTAGGTCAGGATGCCCTTGAACTGCTGCGTAAGTCGCCCGGTGTAATCGTTGATAAAGACGATAACCTGAGCCTGGCCGGTAAAAATGGCGTACAGGTATATATTGATGGTAAACCCACACCACTTTCTGGTGCAGACCTGGCCAATTATCTGAAAAGCCTGCAATCGGCCCAGATCGAGTCTATTGAACTCATCACCAACCCTTCTGCCAAATATGAAGCGGCTGGTAATGCCGGTATTATCAATATCCGCCTCAAGAAAAATAAAACCTTTGGAACAAATGGCTCAGTAAATGCCGGATATGCTATCGGTACTTATCCTAAAGCCAATGCAGGCCTTTCACTGAACCATCGCAACAAAAGCGTGAACATTTTTGGCAACTACAACTATAATGTAGGCAAAAATGCAAGCACCTTCCATTCTTTCAGCGATCGCTTTGATACTATTTTCCGCCAGACAAATAAAATGGCTTTTGATAATAACACACATGGTTTCAAAGTAGGAATGGACTATTTTCTGAATGCGAAAAGCACTATTGGTGCCGTGGTAAATGGAAACCTTGCCGAAAACGATATGCATACCAAGGGACCCATGACATTTACCTACAAGCCTACCAACCAGATCAATCGTACACTGGAGGCAATGAACAATAACAATGTTCAGCGCGACAACGTAAATGCCAATATCAATTACCGTTACTCGGTAGCCGGTGGCAAGGACCTGAGTATTGATGCCGATTACGGATTCTTCAATATCCGCTCCAATCAGTTCCAGCCCAACTATTACCTTACTTATCCCGGTCGTGATACCATCAGCTCAGCGGTGTATAATATGATCGCTCCTACTGATATTGACCTGTATTCGGTAAAGGCAGATTATGAGCAAAACTTTAAAGGCGGACGCCTCGGTATCGGTGGTAAAATTGGTTTTGTGAATACAGATAATGACTTCCGCCGCTACAATGTATACAGCAGCAGCAAAGTACTGGATACCCTTAAAAGCAACCGGTTTGAGTATAAAGAAAATGTAAATGCGCTGTATGTAAATTATAATAAAGCATACAAAGGATGGATGCTGCAGGTAGGGGTACGTGCAGAGAATACACATTCAAAAGGCACTTCTACCGGTTTCAAACAACTGAACAATGGTGATTATGTTGCCTACGACAGCTCATTTGACCGCAACTATACCGACTTCTTCCCGAGTGCAGCGGTTACGTTCAATAAGAACCCCATGAACCAATGGAGCATTTCTTACAGCCGTCGTATCGACCGCCCGGCTTACCAGGATCTCAATCCTTTCGAATTCAAACTCAACGAGTATACATATATGAAGGGTAATACGCAACTGCGTCCCCAGTATACCAACAGCTTTGGCGTAACGAATATTTTCAAATTCAGGCTTACCACCACGCTTAACTATAGCCATGTAAAAGACATTTTTGCACAGCTGCCCGATACCATCGAAAAAACTAAGGGGTTCCTGACCAAGAAAAACCTGGCTACACAGGATGTTGTGAGCCTGAGCGTGAGTTATCCCTTCCAGTATAAATGGTATAGCTTCTTTGCTACAGCCAATGCATACTATTCTTATTACAAAGCCAACTTTGGTGGTGGCGACCGTAATATTAAACAGGGTGTATTCTACTATACTTACTATATGCAAAACAGTTTCACGCTCGGAAAAGGATGGACTGCTGAGCTGAGTGGTTATTACAATGCACCCTCACTGTGGCAGGGCGTGTTTAAGTCAAAAGGACTTGGCTTTATCGATGCCGGTTTGCAGAAAACGGTGTTTAAAAACAAAGGCAACCTGAAACTGGTGGTTAGTGATATCTTCCGTACACTGAAATGGTCTGGTTATACCAACTTTACCGGTGCCTACAGCCAGGCAAATGGTAGCTGGGAAAGCCGTCAGTTGAAACTCAACTTCAGCTATCGTTTTGGTAACTCGCAGGTAAAAGCTGCCCGTCAGCGTAAAAGCGCAATAGAAGACGAAAACAAACGAGCCAACTCCGGCGGCAGCCAGATGGGTGGCCCGGGCAACTAAGCAACAGGATCAATTCATAAAAAGGAGAGCGGATCACCAGAAGGTGATCCGCTCTCCTTTTTATGGTTTAAAAGTTTAAAAGTATAAAGGAAGAAAAGGTAAAAGGCGAAAGGTAAAGGGTGTAGGGTATATTCCTTTAAGCCTTAAATATCATACCTGCCTTCTATCCTTTACCTTTCGCCTTTTACCCTTTACCTTTTCTTCCTTTTCACCAGTTTTGTCCCTGTTATCCGCACATCTTCCCGTGGGCGGTCGCGGTCGGGTCCGGTGCTGGTGGCAACAACAGATATTTTTTCAACTACGTCCAGCCCTTTGATGACTTCACCGAATACCGTATAATTTCCATCCAGGTGTGGCGTGCCGCCAATGCTGGTATATACAGCTCTTTGTTCGGCCGGTATTTTTCTTTTGAGCCGGTAGGTTTCAACTGAATCGAGCCCGGCTTCACTAAACACCCGGCCCTGTACAATATAGAACTGGCTGGCGCCACTGGCTTTTTCGGGGTTTGCATTATCGGGCAGGCGGGCTGCGGCCAGGGCACCCCGCTTGTGAAAAAGAGTGGCCCGAAACTCGGCTGGAAGAGTATAACCGGGGCCGCCATTACCCAACGGGGTGCCGGGAGCCGCCTGCTTGCTATTCGGATCACCCGCCTGGATCATAAAGTTCTTTATGACACGGTGAAAAAGAATGCTGTCATAGTAATGTGATTTCACCAGTCGTAAAAAATTGTCGCGGTGCTGGGGTGTTGAATCAGAAAGGCGAACGAGTATGTCGCCATAATTGGTTTGGATCAATACATCGCGGCGACGGTCTTTTTTACGAAGCGATATGGACGATTGAGTCTGCCCCTGCAGATAAAGGCAGGCGGCCAGTAACAGGAATAAAGCTTTCATGATATCCGGTAAATAAGGAAATGGTTGTTTTATACCGGAACAAATAAACAAAATCCAGACTGAAAGAAGAAGCCTTAAAAACCCTGCTCTTCAAAATAGAGGAGGATATGGTCTTTAAGAAAGTTTTCCTGCTCAATTGGGTTCATAACGGGCATGGGTTTCAATTGTCTGAAATGAGGCCAGCCATCTGCATCCACCCCTTCCTGCTCATAATAGCCACTGGGCTGCAGCAGGCGGCACACAGCTATATGCATCAGGTCCTGCTTCTGCTCCTTGGTAAATTTGGGGCGTATGCTGCCCAGCTCCTGCATACCAATGAGGAACAGGATGGTTTCCATATCCGGTTTTTTTTCAAAACGCTCTACCAGCCGGGCCTCCAGGTTCCACCACCGTTGTTGAAGATCATCTGTTGCAAACATGGTGCAAAGGTACGGTAATCTGCAGCTATGGAGATGCGCTGCAGGTCCAGGTTAGTATCATCAGCGTCAGAATCTTACCTTTGCGCAAATTTCAATTATCATGCTGCAGCTACAGGTTTTGCGACAGGACCCTGAAGGGGTAAAGAAAAAACTGGCCCGCCGTCATTTTGCCGAGCCGGCCCTGGTTGACCGCATCCTTACACTGGATGACCAACGGAAGAAATTACAACTGGAATTTGATAATAATCAGTCGAAGGTAAACAGTACCTCGAAAGAGATTGGTCAGCTCATGACAAAGGGCGATAAAGAAGCTGCTGAATTGCGCAAGCAGGAAGTGGCCGCACTAAAAGCGACCCTGCAACCCATACAGGAGCAGTTGTCTGCCACCGAAAAGGAATTGCAGGATGAGCTGATAAAGCTGCCCAACCTCCCTTCGGACCAGGTGCCTGATGGCGCCTCACCGGCAGATAATGTGGTTTTGAAAGAGGGTGGTACACAACCACAACTGGCTGCTGATGCACAACCCCACTGGGAACTGATCAAAAAATATGATATCATCGATTTCGAAACTGGTGCGAAGATTACCGGCAGCGGATTTCCATTATATAAAGGAGCCGGAGCCCGTTTGCAGCGCGCACTGGTTCAGTATTTCCTTGACTTCAATACAGAAGCCGGATACACCGAGTACCTGCCGCCATTTATGGTCAATGAAGCTTCGGCGTATGGTACCGGACAGCTGCCTGATAAAGAAGGTCAGATGTATCATATGCCGGCCGATTCTTTTTACATGATTCCTACATCGGAGGTACCTGTTACCAATATCTATCGCGATGAAATACTGAAAGAGGCTGACCTGCCCATCCGTATGACCGCTTACTCTCCCTGTTTCCGCCGCGAAGCAGGCAGTTTTGGAAAGGATGTGCGCGGACTCAACCGTCTGCATCAGTTTGAGAAGGTTGAGATCGTACAACTGGTACGTCCGCAGGATAGCTATACAGTCCATCAGCAAATGGTAGATCATGTAGAACGCCTGTTGCAGTCGCTGGAACTGCCCTATCGCATTCTGGCCCTTTGCGGCGGCGATATGGGCTTTACTTCAGCACTCACATACGACTTTGAAGTATACAGTGCCGCTCAGCAGCGCTGGCTTGAAGTAAGCTCCGTTTCCAATTTTGAAGCGTATCAGACCAACCGGATGAAGATCCGCTACAGAGATGCAGCCGGTAAAACCCAGCTGCTGCACTCGCTGAATGGAAGCTCACTGGCATTGCCACGTATTGTAGCCTGCCTGCTTGAAAATAATCAGACAGCGGAAGGAATACGTATACCCGAAGCCCTGGTTCGTTATTTTGGAAAAAATATGATTCAGTAAGAAAAATGAGAATATCCGTAAGAGCCATGGTTCTTGCAGCAGTATTGCTGACAACAATACCTGCCTGTCACAGAAAGAGTGGTCCGCAGATTACCGACCGTACAGATATACCCGCCAGGCCCATGCCGGCTACAACATCGATGGCCGGCGCAGCAGATATAGAAGCCGGAAAACAGATCTATACCGTTGGTAAATGCACCAAATGTCATGAAGCTAAACCGGTTGATAACTGGACAGCTGAGCAGTGGAAACCTATTCTGAAATCAATGATCCCCAAGGCCAAACTGGACTCCCTGCAGCGGGCCCAGGTAACGGCTTATGTAAATCTCCATGCACGAAAAGGTTAAGAACTGTACAGTCCCGCATTAGGATTTCATTAGTATAAATCATCGTTAAACGAAATCGGCTATAGCTGATTTCGTTTTTTTGTTTTGCACATTTGCCGGGTATCTCTTTATTCACCAAAACCATAACCATGAAAAAAATGCTACTTGCTGTTTCCGGCATCATCTCCCTTTCAATGTCTGCGCATGCGCAAATCGCTAAAAAATCTGTACTTCTGGGCGGCGATCTTGGGTTTGCCACACAGAAGACGGACGAGTCGATTGCGACGGACGATAAACGTAAATTAAACAGCTTTTTTATTTCACCAACTATTGGCATAGCCATCAAAGAAAATCTTGTAGTAGGCGGTAGTATTAATTATCGTACGCAAACAGATAAAAGTGAAGCGTTGGATTACAGGAATAAATATGATGGGTATGGCGCAGGTGTATTTGTGCGCAGGTATAAACCCATTGGCAAAAGCGGCTTTTATGTTTTTGGCCAGGCCGGCCTGGGCGTTCAGCAAACAAAACAGGAAATAAAGGATCTGGGTACTTCTGCTATTGAGCGGAATACAATTACATCAATAGCAGCCAATGCCTTTCCGGGAATCAGTTTTGCAGTGAGCAGGAAATTTCACCTCGAAAGCGGATTTAATAACCTGATTACAATTTCTTATACAGGTGAAAAGCGTGAACAGGGAATGGCAGGAAATATGAACACCTATAAGTCATCAGGTTTCGGATTGACGACCAGCCTCAGCAATGCACAGTCTGCCTTCTATGTAGGCTTCAGGGTATTGCTGGCCAAATAAACAAACCTCAGCCATGTAAAAACGACCCCCGGCAGGAGGAAACTCCATACCGGGGGATTTTTATTAAGGGGAAGCGTCCACTCAGGGTTGGGCAAAGCTATTGCGCGGACCTCCAGAGGCAAATACCGCAAGCATTCTTGATTTCTGTCCGGCTGAGAACATATACATACACGCATCGTCTGTATAATCCATATAGTTCATTGTCATTTCTACAGGAGTACCGCTGCAGGTACTGCGGTGACCTGCTGCAGGACAGCCATAGTTGGCCGTATTATGCAGGGGGGTATCACCTACCTGATCATTGCCACAGGTAGCATCGCCCCATATATGGCGCAGGTTAAGCCAGTGACCCACTTCGTGGGTTGCAGTACGCCCTTTATTGAACGGAGCCGTGGCTGTACCAGTGCGGCCAAAAGCATTGTCGTCAATAACAACACCATCTGTAGATGAGCTGCCGCCGGGAAACTGGGCATAACCCAATATGCCGCCACTCAGATTACATACCCAGAGATTAAGCTTGGTGCTTGGAGATGTGGGCGCAATACCCTGCGCATTCTTTTTCATGGCATCATTGGTAGTCCAACTGGTCTTGGTAGTGCTTTTGCGGATTACCTGGTCAAGTACAAAGCGTACACCAACATCGCCCGACTTCACACTGTTGTAGGTGCTGGTATTGTTATAGTCAGCATTGGCAGCACTGAAATCTTCGTTGAGCACGTCAATCTGTGACTGAATCTGTGCCAGCGAAATGTTTTGGGCAGCTGTACGGTACAGCACATTTACCACTACAGGAATTTCGATGATTCCGTTTGAGAGCAGTCGTTGCTGTACCGGGTCTTTGACAAAGCGGTCAGTAAATGCTTCGATCAGATCCATACGCCGGCGCAGATCGGGATCGGCTTTGAGCTGCTCTTCCAGTACATCGTTGGAACTGCAACTGCGTTGTGAGGGAGTAAAGCCTTCATCGGTAGTGGGTTCTGTTGGCTCTGTTGCATGCTGATTGGATGACTTATTACAGCTCACTGTAATAAGCAGGCCACAGACGATGGCCAGAAACGCTTTCTTCATAAAAAATGGGGTTTTGGTAGTGATAAATAGGTGTTACTAAATATATACCCATTTTTCAAAATACGATCAGGCGTTAGTTGAAAAAGGAAACAAAAAAGGGTAAAAAACGGGGTAATCAGCGGGGAATTTACGCCCGGTAAAGGCTTACCCTTTTATTCATTACATAAAACCACGCAGGTGGCACCATGGCCAGAAGCATCATACCCGGGTAGCCGGTTGGCATCTGGGGCGATTCGTCGTGGTGACGCAATACCTGGTACTTTCGGCTGGCCAGGTAATGATGATCGGAATGGCGGCTAAGTTCAAACATGAGAAGACGGCCTATTACATGATCGCTGTTCCAGCTATGCGCCGGCATGGCCCGTTCGTACTTTCCTTCTCCCAGACTGCGTCTGCTCAAACCATAGTGCTCAATATAATTCACCGTTTCGAGCAGCAGTATGCCGATGGTGGCGGCTGCGAGATAGCAGCATCCTGGCAGCCAGCCAAAACCCCAGAAAATACCGATAATAAAGGCCAGCTGGATGAGCGTGTACTGCACCATTTCATTGTATAAAGAAAAAGAAGGCCTCCCTTTCTTACGTGCTTCGCGGCTGGCAATCTGCCAGGCACTGATATAACTGAATACAATGCTGCGGTAATAAAAATGATAGATCCATTCTCCATATCGGGCACTGCTGGGATCTTCGGGAGTGGCTACGCGTTTGTGATGCCCTTTATTATGCTCTACATAAAAGTGCATATACTGAGAGGTAAGCAGCAGCATTTTTGCCAGCAGCTGTTCGCCCCTGTTGACACGATGCCCCAGCTCATGCCCCACATTGATTCCAAATACTCCGCAGGCAAGTCCCATCACCCAGGTGCGTCCTGCATAATCCCAGAAGCTGAGCTGGGGATCAGCCAGTGAATGCAGGAATACAAACAATGCTGCATACTGCAGCGGCACAATGCTGTAAAGAATCCAGTCATATCGCCGGTCATGCCGGGCCATTTCTTCTTCCGTTACTTCCAGATTTTGTGCATCAGGCGGCAGCAGCAACTCTGCCAGCGGTATCAATACCCAGGCAATCAGGAGCGGTATCCACACCTGCCAGCCTGTAGTCATAAATGACCGGAATATGCCGGCAAACAGCAGCAGGGGTAATGCATATTTAATAAAGCGAAAACGCATGGATGGGTTTTCAAATATAAGGGATAAGAAGGTATAAGGTAAAAGGCTTAAGGTATAAGAGTATAATGTTTAAAGGTTTAAAAGTATAAAAGAGTGTTCTTCTTCCTCCCTCTGCCTTTTACCTTACACCTTATTCCTGCTTTTAAACCTTTGGTGACTCCGATAGTCTTATCACGAAATCCGGATAAATGGCAGTTAGTAACCAGTTGAAGAATCAACACCTGCTCTGGCGTGCAGCTTTTGGCCCGGCAGTAGAGCATATTGCTGACCTGTCTGTTTATACACCCAAAGAATTTTACAAAGCCCTGGTCAAAGCATCAGACCACAAGCCGGAAATTATTAATGTGGCAGATAATTATCTGCAGGGGCTGGTTATGGGCGTGGAGCAGGAAGGTCGCGTACAACGTAAAGAACTTACACCAGATGAACGACGCGAAATACAGCGTCGTAATCGGGAAGGTATAAAGAGTCTTAACCTCAACTGGTTTGGTCAGATGGTCAACAGCGGTGCACAGCTTCGCGAAAAAATGGCCTTCTTCTGGCATGGACACTTTGCCTGCCGCAATCTCAACCTCTTCTATCAGCAGGGCTTGCTCAACGTGATTCGCACAAACGCATTAGGTAGCTTTGTGGATTTATTGCGCGAGGTATCACACTCGGCAGCCATGCTCAACTTTCTCAACAATCAGCAAAACCGTAAAGGGCACCCCAACGAAAATTTTGCCCGCGAAGTAATGGAGCTTTTTACGCTCGGGCGGGGGCATTATACCGAGCAGGATATTAAGGAAGCGGCCCGTGCATTTACCGGGTGGGGCGCCAACCTGCAGGGCGACTTTGTATTCCGCAAAGGTCAGCATGATACCGGCGTCAAAACGGTGCTGGGTCAAACGGGCAATCTTTCCGGAGATGATGTGCTCGATATTTTGTTGCAACAGCGCCAGACTGCCCGTTTCATTGCCGCAAAGATCTACCGTTTTTTTGTAAACGATGCTCCGCATGCAGAGCGGATTGAATGGATGGCTAATCGCTTTTACGACAGCAATTATAATATTGGCGCGCTTATGGAAGATGTGTTTACCGCATCGTGGTTTTATGAAGAGAATAATATCGGTGTACGGATCAAATCGCCCATTGAGCTGCTGGCAGGTATACAGCGCATGATACCGATGGCACTACAGGATGAAGAGTCTTTGCTGGTGCTGCAGCGGTTGCTGGGTCAGGTATTGTTTTATCCGCCCAATGTGGCTGGCTGGCCGGGTGGCAAAACATGGATCGACAGCAGTACGCTCATGCTGCGGTTGCGTATACCCCAATTGTTCAGCGATGAAGATGAGCTGAATCTTACACCAAAATCGGATGATGATCAGATGATGGGGCGCCAGGATGATGGTAAACCCGTTAACCGTCAAAAAGCAAAACCAGCCAACCGGGGAGGCATGAAACTGATCAATGCCAATCTTGACTGGAGTAAATGGACGGCCTATCTGCAAAAAACAGACAGGTCGCGGTTGGAGAATGTAATAGCAGGCGTGTTGCTGCAAACAAACAGTGCAGTCAGTGCAGACCTGATACGCAGGTATGCGGACAGCGGATCGCGCGAAGCTTTTATCCGTTCTGCCACCCTGCAACTGATGAGTACACCCGAATATCAGCTTTGCTGATAATAATTATCTAAAGCTGCCGGTATGCTAAGCCGGATAATGCTATGCTGATAAAAAGAAAAGAGTTCATACAGGTAGGATCGCTGGCTACTGCATCGCTGCTGCTGCCGCGGTTTTTAAAAGCATTTGAGCGGCCGGCAATGGTGCCGCCCGGCAATAAAGTGCTGGTAGTGCTGCAGCTTAGCGGTGGAAATGATGGACTCAACACCGTGATACCCGTGCGCAATGATCTCTATTATAAAGCCCGCCCCCGACTGGGAATCGCTGCCGGCAAAGCATTATCTCTTACCGATGAAGCTGGTTTGCATCCTGCTCTCACCGCTTTCAAATCGCTGTATGATGAAGGTCAGCTGGGGATTCTCAACAGTGTGGGATATCCCAATCCCGATCGCTCGCATTTTCGCAGCATGGATATCTGGCATACGGCGAGTCAAAGCCAGGAGTACTGGCATACCGGCTGGCTGGGCCGCTACCTCGATGCCCAGTGTACCGGTTGCGCCAGGCCCACCCAGGCCATCGAGATGGATGATGTGCTGAGCCTGTCTATGAAAGGCGATCACTACAAGGGAATTGCGCTGAAAGATCCGCGCCGTTTGTATGGCACAGCCAATGAGCAGTTTTTCCGTGATACACTCAAAGAACATACAGCGGTGAATGGTGAACAGCCGGTTGATTATCTCTATAAGACAATGGCGGAGACACTATCATCTGCCGATTATATTTTTAAACAAAGCCGCCTGCATCCCAGCAATGCAGCATATCCTAAAACCGGGCTGGGCAACAGTCTTAAGACAATTGCCTCACTCATCTTTTCCGATATCAATACCAAAGTATATTATGTATCGCTGGGCAGTTTTGATACACATATCAATCAGGATGCACAGCAGCAGCGTTTATTTACCGAAATGAATGATGCTGTGGCTGCTTTTGTAAAAGACCTGCAGCAGAATCACCGGTTTGAGGATGTGCTGCTGATGACCTTTTCGGAATTTGGCCGCCGTGTGGCGCAGAATGCCAGTGGTGGTACCGACCACGGCACGGCCAACAATATGTTTCTGGTAGGTGGAGGCTTACAGCAACAGGGCCTGATCAATGCATTGCCCAACCTTGCCGATCTGGATGAGGGCGATCTGAAACACCAGATCGATTTCAAACAGGTATATGCTACTGTGTTGAACAACTGGCTGCAGGCAGATGCTGCTGCCATACTCGGCCGCAATTATTCTTCGCTGAAGTTTGTATGATTTCCTGTAGCAACGCAATGCATTGCGCCGCTACGCTAGATAATAAAATAATAAAGGCGCTATTAGGCGCCTTTATTAAAGGGATAAACCTGTATTTAATTTTCAATGCTTTTTTTACCTGTGGCAATCCTGTAAAGAATGAATGCCATCAACGCAAAGAAGGCTACGCTTAGCAGGAAGTAGCCTCCCTGTCCTAAAGCATTTACGAGGCTATGTTCTGTATTAACCGATTTAAGGAAATTATTCCCCGACACAGATCCGCTAACGAAGGCTATGATAACACCTGCTACAGCTCCACCTGCTACAAGGCCAGTAGCAAACAAATTGCCTTTGCCCAGTTCTTCTTCATGCTCTGATTTTGCCACTTTTGCTTTTTTCTCTTTCATATTTACCAATCCTTTAATGGCACCTCCGATAAATATTGGTAAAGTAGTGGCAAGTGGCAGGTATGCTCCCACGGCAAAACTCAATGATTTGATGCCGCAAAGCTCCATCACAACTGCGATAAACATTCCTATGAAAATGAAAGGCCAGTCAAGGCTTCGGCTTTGAATACCTTCAATGAGCGTAGCCATGAGGGTGGCCTGTGGTGCCGAGAATTTTTCTGTACCAATTGCATGATGAATACCTTGTTTCACCATTTCTTCCGTAGGCTTATCCAGGTATTGTATGGTAAGACCAATAACAATAGACGAAACGATGGCGCCTACAAATAGCGCAATCTGCTGATTGCGGGGAGTAGCTCCTACCAGATAGCCGCTTTTAAGATCCTGTGAAGTAGCACCGGCATTAGCAGCAGCAATGCAAATCATACCACCTACAACCAGTACCAGGGGTTCATATTTAGGACCAGACCAACCTACGCTGATGAAGATGAGGCTTGTGCCCATTACCGTAGCAATAGTCATTCCACTAATGGGGTTATTGGAGGAGCCGATTAGACCTACAATGCGCGATGATACAGTAACAAACAAAGCTCCGAATAATACAACCAGCAATCCAATAAGCAAGCCCTGACCCAATCCTTCGCCGGGTATTTGAGGTAAAGCAGCTATTAAGATAACCAGGGCTAAACTGCCGATCCCAACGACCTTAAGACTCAGGTCTCGATCAGTTCTCAGCACTGTATTGGAATCGCCTGAAGAACCACGCATGGTACTGATGCTTGATTTAACTGATTTGGCAATTGTTGGCAACGTTTTTATCAATGTAATAATACCACCGGCAGCAACCATACCCGCTCCAATGGTGCGTATGTAGGCAAAATAGACGGCAGTTGAAAAATCACTGAATGTGTGATTTACCGGATCCCACCCGCCTTTGCCACCAGGCTTGCTGAGATCTGCCAGATACCCCAGTTTGTGCAATTGTGTAGCAATAAGATCAGGATGTACCAGAAAGCTAAGAAGGGGGATCAGAACAAACCAGCTTAATACACCGCCAGCAACCAGTACGCCGGCAATACGTGGACCAATAATATACCCCACGCCCAGGTATTCAGGTGTTATTTCTCCGCTCACCTTAGCAGAAGGAAGGTATTTATTAAGCTGCGTAGTAGCTTTATAAGGCACTTCGGCAATAAAATGAAAAACCTTTTGCAGCATAGCATAAGCAAAGGCAACACCAAGACCCCAGAAAGCCGTTTTAGCAAAATCACCACCCTTTTCACCAGCTTTTAAAACATCACCGCAGGCAGTTCCTTCCGGATAAGGAAGATTGTCATGCTCGTTAACGATTAAGGCCCGACGCAGCGGAACCATCATGAGCGTACCCAATAATCCACCTACAATAGCGAGAATAAGAATGGTCAGATAGTTGAAATATTCAGCACTGTCTTTACTTGAAAGAAAAAGAAATCCTGGCAAAGTAAAAGAAACACCGGCAGCAATACTTTCGCCGGCTGAGCCAGTAGTTTGAATAATGTTGTTTTCGAGAATGGTAGTTTTAAAGAATCTGCGACCAAGTGTAATGGCGATAACGGCAATGGGAATGGAAGCACTTACCGTTAAACCGGCTTTAAGAGCCAGGTATACTGTAGCAGCTCCGAATATTACGCCAAACAAACAGCCTAAAAGAATAGATTTTACCGTCAATTCTTTCATCTGTGTTTCCGGTGCTACAAAGGGTTTGAACTTGGTTGTATTTTCTGCCATAGCAGTTGGTTTTATCGGTGGAAGATAGCCAAAAAGGAGGATTTGAAAATTTGAAAATTTGCTGATTTGAAGATGGGGTGGGGGAATGTGCTGATGTGATTAATATGCTGATGTGCTAATAGAATTGAACCACATCGGCCCGCCGGCCGTGCAGGCAAAAAGTCCATTAACCAGACTCAGTAAGCATCAGCGATCAATTCAATCCCTTTTCCTTCATAACCCTGTTAAGCCAGCGCAGCATCAGGAAACAAACGGCTGCCGCTCCCATCAGTAAAATAAAGTTGAGCCAGAAATAATTGGCTTTATGATCATAATTATCCCACATGGTAGCCAGTACGCCCGAGAGCTTATTGCCAATAGAAGTAGACACAAACCAGCCACCCATCATCAGCGATGTAATACGTACCGGACTCAGTTTGGACACAATTGACAATCCCATGGGACTAAGCAACAGCTCGCCCAGCGTGATCACTCCATAACTGGAGAGCAGCCACCAGGTGCTGGCTTTTTCTCCGCCATTCTTGCTGGCATATACGGCGCCTACCATTACCAGGGCCGACAACCCGGAGATAAACAGGCCAAATGCGATCTTGGTAGCGGTGGAGGGCTCTTTGCTGCGCCGGCGCAGCCAGGCAAAAAATGCAATGACCAACGGAGTCAGCAGGATCACCCATCCGGGATTCATCGACTGGCTCAGGTTGGTTGCCCAGAGACTTACCTTTTGCCCTTCGGCCGGCAACTGATCAGCAGGTACGTTTTTGAAGTAGGGCGGATAGTTCCATTCCTTTTGTACAATACCATTTGTTTTCTGTAAACGGAACTGGTCATCGTACAGGGGCACGGAATCTTTTTTGTATTCCACAGATTGCGATAATAACAGGCCATCAAATACCTTCTGCGATGTGCCGGTCATTTCGCGGTTGGTGTATCGGTCGGCCCAGGTATTGAGTGCCGAGCCGTTTTGTTTGAATACTGCCCAAAACAGGATGACCACCAGGAAGATGGCGAGCAGGGCCGCGATGGGACGTTTTTCGCTTTTATCTGCTTTTATATAAATAGTAGTATAAAATATAGCTACCGGTATACAGGCAAAAATGAAGGCATCCGTTGAGTCGGACCCAAACAGATTGCCCGGTATCATCCAGCCCAGCACGCCCACCACCACAGATGGTACCAGTATAAGCAATACGATACGGCTAAAAGGCATATCGCCTTCTTTTACTCCTTTTTTTACATCAAAGGAGCGGTAATTTTTCAGTCCAATTACATAGATGGCCACACCTATAAGCATACCGATGCCCGCAGCGAGGAAAGCATAGCTCCAGCCGTAGATATTGTACAGTACGGCGCTTACAAAATTGCAGATGAATCCACCCAGGTTGATACCCATATAAAAGATATTATATCCTTCGTCTTTTTGGGTCTGGTATTGTGGTGTATTGTAAACATTGCCCAGCAGGGTAGAGATATTGGGTTTAAAAAAACCATTTCCTACTATCACCAGCGTCATAGACACATAGAGTGCGGTGATGTTGTGGATCGACATGAGACAATAGCCGGCGGCCATCATGAGGCCACCCATTACAATGGATTTGGTATAACCCAAGTAGCGGTCGGCCAGCAGACCACCCAGAAACGGGGTCAGAAACACCAGGGCAATGAAGGTGCCATAGAGGTCGGCCGACTCGGCTTCTGTCATGGCATATCCGGTTTTTACATCTTTAAGATAAAGCGTAAAAATGCCGATCATCAGGTAGTAGCCAAACCGTTCCCACATTTCGGAAAAGAACAGAAATGGCAGCGCTTTAGGGTGTTTCTTCCACATGGTTTAATACAAGCTTTTATGTTAGGTGCAATTGTCTCCGGAATATTCTTTTACTCAGAGCGGGTTAACTGATGCCGTGCATCATTTTCTGAAGTCTTTTCGATAACAGTAACAGTACTACACCGGCAGTACCCGCCATGATTACAAACAACATAAAGAAATCGTAGAGGCTGGTCATTTGATAACCCAGGAAAGATGTGGTCCGACCGTTTTCGGGATAAAGACTGCTGAGTACACCGGCGAGTTTATTGCCACCGGCATTTCCTAAAAACCAGACAGCCATCAGCAGGGACGCAAATTTGAGCGGGGAAAGTTTATTAAACAATGATAAACCTATAGGCGAAAGGCAAAGTTCACCCCATGTATGAAGGAGGTACATGCCTGTAAGCCATATAATGCTCACTTTTACGCCGGGGGTCACGCCACTTACACCAAAAGCGATCCATAAATAGCCCAGCGAAAGCAGGATTAATCCAATTCCCATTTTACTGGGAGTAGCAGGTTGTTTTTTGCCGAGCTTTAACCAGAACCAGGCAAATATGGGAGCGAAGATGATTATGAAAACAGAATTGAATGATTGAAAATAAGAAGGGGGCATATTATAAGATCCCCAGAGATTCAGGTTGGTTTGCTCATTGGCAAATAAACTCAGCGAAGCTCCGGTTTGCTCATAGGCAGCCCAAAAGAAAACCACGAAGAAAGCGATGATAAACATCACAATTACTCGTTGCCGCTCTTCTCTGGTTAGTGTTTTATCCGAAAAAATGAGTATGGCAATTACAAGGGTACAGGCCAGCAGTAGGTAAGATAAATAGTTGTACTGGCTATCCAGAAACATAGCTCCAATCATTACACCGCCGAATACGAGCATGCCTGTAATAATAAAAAATGGGTTGAGCCAAAACTTTGGAGGTGCTGCAACAGGTGAAATTGTTTTCTCCGGCTGTGAGGCGGGAGTGCCTGGAGTAAGACCGAGTATTTCACCTTCAGGAGAGGTCACGTACTTGTTGTGATATTTTTTTTGAATAAATACACTGATGAGCATCCCTACACCGCCCACCAGAAAGGCCCATTTAAAATCCGCCGGGTTGCCCGTATTTCCCACGGTACCACAAATAATGGGTCCAATAGCGGCGCCCAGATTTATACCCATGTAAAAAATGGTATAAGCCGGATCAATCCGCCGATCACCCTTTGGATATAGCTGGCCCACCAGTGAAGAGATATTGGGCTTAAAAAATCCATTTCCGGCAACCATAAATCCGAGACCCGAAAAGAAAAGAATATTGGACAGATCAGGCATCTGGTCATATAATGAGGCACAGATAAAAAGAATTCCTTCTCCCGCTGCCATAATCAATCCTCCTACAAGAATGGATCTCTTATTACCCCAGTAGCGATCTGCGATATAACCGCCCAGCAGTGGGGTGAGGTAAAGCAGACTGATGTAACTACCGTACAGGTTCGATGCTTTGGCATTTGGTATAAGCAGGGCCTGTGTCATAAAATAGAACAATATGGCCCGCATGCCATAATAATTGAATCGTTCCCACATCTCGGTGGCGAAAAGCACATAGAGACCTTTGGGATGTCCGCTGGTTTTTGCAGGTTGCTGCATGCAGTTATTTTATAATGTTACTAACCAAAAACTTAACTGTCAAAGTGACCAAAATACAGAAAATTGACCACTCCCAAATTTTTTAAGGTTATCTTTAGCAATCATACCGATATTCGCGACCGAAACAAAATCCAGTTACAAAACCGATCATGCGAATTTTATTATTAGGCTCAGGAGGCAGGGAACACGCCCTTGCCTGGAAAATCAATCAAAGTGTTTGGGCAAATCCCCTCTATATTGCTCCCGGCAATCCGGGTACAGCGAAGCTGGGCAACAATGTAGACCTCGATATCAACAATTTTGAACAGGTAGGCCGCTTCTGTATCCGCGAAGGCATCGAAATGGTGATCGTAGGACCGGAAGAGCCACTCGTAAATGGTATTTACGATTATTTTAAAGCCAGCGAAGAGCTGAAAAGTATCTTCTTTATCGGCCCATCCCGGCAGGGCGCACAGTTGGAGGGTAGTAAGGCTTTCGCCAAAGCCTTTATGGAGCGTCATAAGATACCTACAGCTGCTTACCGCGAATTTACACTGGATAATTATGAAGAAGGCGTGGCCTATCTGCAGCAGCATACCCTGCCCATTGTACTAAAAGCAGATGGTCTGGCAGCAGGCAAGGGAGTGGTTATCTGCCACAGCCATGTAGAGGCCATTGCGGAATTTGAACTGATGATCCAGCGTTCCAAATTTGGCGAAGCCAGCAAAAAAGTGGTGGTAGAAGATTTCCTGGAGGGTATAGAGCTGAGCGTATTTGTGCTCACCGATGGCAAAAGCTATGTACTGCTGCCCGAAGCCAAGGACTATAAACGTATTGGCGAAGGCGATACCGGTCTCAATACCGGAGGTATGGGCGCTGTAAGCCCGGTACCTATTGCTACTCCCGGTTTCATGCACAAAGTAGAAGAGCGGATTATTAAACCTACTGTAAATGGCCTGCACCAGGAAGGCATTGAATATACCGGCTTTGTATTTATCGGCCTTATCAGCGTGAAAGGCGAACCTTATGTCATCGAATACAATTGCCGCATGGGCGATCCCGAGACAGAGGTCGTAATGCCCCGGCTCGAAAACGACCTGGTTGGTCTTTGTGTGGCTGCTTCGCAGAAAGAACTGCATATGGTGACAGTAAAAGCAGATCCGCGCTCGGCTGCCACCGTTATGGCTGTAAGCCGCGGTTACCCCGCCAGCTACGAAAAAGGATTTCCTATAAGCGGCCTCGATGGTAAATACGGCAAACAATCGCTCATATTCCAGGCCGGCACCACCCAGCAAAACGATGAAGTGGTGACCAATGGCGGCCGGGTACTTTGTGTTACTTCACTGGGAGAAAGTATACAGGAAGCGGTGGACATTTCACTGGATGTGCTGGAATATATACGGTTTGAGGGTATTTATTACCGCCAGGATATAGGATACGAATTTATTTCCCGCGAAGCCTGATATATGGAAGTTCACTATCACGATTACCTGCAACTGGATAAGATACTGGATGCCCAGCATCCGGAAAGCGATAAACGGGGGTTGCCCGCACATGATGAAATGCTCTTTATTGTCATTCATCAGGCGTATGAACTCTGGTTTAAACAACTGCATCATGAGGTAGACAGCATGCTGGCTGTTATGGGCAAACCGAGCCTCAACGATAATTCGCCCGAGTTGCAGACTATTGTACATCGGGTAAACCGCTGTGTGACCATTTTGCGGGTACTCGTGCACCAAATCGATATCATGGAAACCATGACGCCGATGGATTTTCTCGATTTTCGCGATATGCTGCGGCCCGCTTCGGGCTTTCAGAGCTGGCAGTTCAAAGAGCTGGAAGCCAAACTGGGACTCAAATTTGAACACCGTCACGGACAGGCCTACTATACAGCACAACTTAAACCCCAGCATGTTGACCTGATCAGGCAGGCCGAAACCAGCAAGTCTGTGCTGCAGCTGGTCAATACCTGGCTCGAGCGCATGCCTTTCTTCGGCGATGGACAAATCTGGACCGGCTTTGAGAATGAAATATCCGTAGAAGGCTGGCACCCTTTCTGGACCCGGTACAGACAGCTTTATCAGCAAAGCCTGGCCAGTGCGGAAAAAGAAAATCAGCAGGCTTTCGACCTGGTATTTGCCGATAAAACAGAAGCCTCCGCAGACCGGCAACTGTCGCCCGCGGCCAGCCGTGCGGCTCTGTTCATTATGCTGTATCGCGGCTACCCGGTGCTGCAACTGCCTTTTCAGCTACTCAACGGATTACTGGAAATAGATGAGCAGCTCAGCTCCTGGCGTTACCGCCATATGAATATGGTGCACCGCATGATTGGCACACGCATTGGCACCGGTGGCAGTACCGGCAAAGACTACCTGCGCGCTGCGGCCGACAAACATTATATCTTCCGTGAAGTAGCCCAGCTTACCAGTTTCCTGATAGAACGGCGCAGACTACCACAGTTGCCCATTGCCATGGAGCGAAAACTGGGATTCGCGATATAAATATTCATTGGTTGGTCTCAGACCAACCAAAAAAGGTCTGAGACCAACCAATGGAATTACATAAATCGACCCTGACCGCTAATGGTTTTATACGGTGTTTTGAAAAACCGCTCCACGGTTTTATTAAATTCATCTTTGTAGAGAATAGGCACAGAGTGTCCGGAACCAGGCACAATCCAGAGGTAGGCGCGGGGCAGGCTTTTGTAGATAAGCAGTGTATGTTCTTCCCTGATCACATCATGATCTCCGCCAATTATCAATGCGGGAGCTTTTATCTGGCCCAGACTGGCGGGGTCAATATGCGGTTGGGTACAGAGCAGGCGCAGTAGTTTAAAGCTGCTTTTTTCTATGGCATTGAGTGTGGGTTTGGCCGCCAGTGCTTCGTACGAAGGCCGAACCAGGTCCCATACCTCCTGGGGTACTGCAGTTGTATCGGGCTGCAGATTGGCGCCTACCAGGGCCATTTTCTTTACTTTTTCGGGGTGGCGCAGGGCCAGCAGCAAACCATTAATGCCGCCATCGCTCCAGCCGATCACATAAGCGGAGTCTATTTTCAGCGAATCGAGTAAAGCTGCATAGTCGTCGGCCATCATTTCATAGGTCAGCGAATCGTTACTGTAATCGTGGGAGCGTCCCTGGGCCCGGTTGTCGGCAATGATTACTTTATAGTGCTGGGCAAAATAGGGAATCTGATAAATGAAATTGTTGATTGAGCCGCCATTGCCGTGAATAATGAGAAGAGGTTCGCCGCTGCCATATACCTCATAATACATTTTAAAGCCGCGACCCGAGAAGTATTTTCCTGTTTCTTTATTATGTCCATACGGCACAGCCTTAGGATCTTTTAAGGCGGCTTCAAATTCTCCCATCAGTTTTTCGGCATCTACCTGCGCATGTGCGAGAGCAACCGTAAGTACCAGCGATATCAGTGAAAAAAGTCGGATCATGGGTCATTAGTTTTGGGTTAAGGTATTAAAAAAGGCGACCCGCTTTTGAGCGTTCGCCTTTTTTAATGGATCTTTTATATGGATGATCAGAAGGTATAGCGGATACCAAGGCCACCCCAGCCACCGTAAAAACCACGGCCGGAACCAAACTCAATGCTGGGCTGCCAGTCGAGCGATACGTTGATGGGAGCTCCGTTGAATTTGTAGTCCAGACCCAGTACACCATCCAGACCTACATAAGCACCGTCGCCATATTTGGTACCATAAAAACCAACGTGGGCGCCAGGGCCGATATACCACTTAAGTCCTTGAGCATCACTGATATCGCCATGAATTTCGTAGAGGGCTGTAAAGCGAACACCGTGGCCATAGAAATAGGCAATGGCCTCACCCGCATGATTTTCTGAGAAGAAATGTTTCAGCGAAATACCGCCACCGTCCCATACTTTCACACCCAGTGCGGTGGTATAGGAACTACTGTTGGCGCTTTTGCTTTGGGCCTGTGCGGCTACTGAAAACAATAAAACTGCTGCTGCGAATACTACTTTTCTCATAATTTACTTTTTGTGGAAGAAAAAGTTCAATGCTTTATACGCGCAGATACCCATTTTTGTGCCAAAAATTACTTCGCCACCAGGTAACCGGTTATTTAGTAAACCGGCAAAACAGAAGAATTCACAGGTACAAATAATAGAATACGCGCAAAGCCGTTACATGTTAACGAGGCAAAGATAAAGAGATCGAAAGATTAAAATGAGTAAAACGTGCAAACCTGCGGCAGCACAGTGTTTGCGCAAAAACATATTCTTCTTCGTTTCTGAAAATAAATCTGATACTACAGCGTTGGTACTTTGCTAAATCCAATTATTTCCTCCAACTTTGCACACATTAAATCCAATAAATAAGAATGGGACTTTTTAACTGGTTTACACAAGAGATAGCCATGGACCTTGGCACGGCTAACACCCTCATTATTCATAACGATGAAGTGGCGGTGAATGAGCCGAGTATTGTCGCGTTGAACCGCAACAATCCCAAAGAGGTGCTGGCCGTGGGAAAGAAGGCATTGATGATGCACGAAAAGACCCATGAAAGTATCCGCACAGTTCGCCCGCTGAAGGATGGCGTAATTGCCGACTTCAACGCTGCCGAGCTGATGATCCGCGAGCTGATCAAGCTGGTGTATCCCAAAAAGCCCCTGTTTCCGCCCAGCTGGCGTATGATGATCTGTATTCCCAGTTCCATCACTGAAGTAGAAAAACGTGCGGTACGTGACAGTGCCGAGCAGGCCGGTGCCAAAGAGGTCTACCTGCTGCATGAGCCTATGGCTGCCGCTCTGGGTATAGGCATCGATGTGGAAGAACCCGTGGGTAATATGATCATTGATATCGGTGGTGGTACTACCGGTATCACAGTGATAGCCCTGGCCGGTATCGTATGCGATCAGAGCATTCGTATTGCAGGCGATGAGTTTACTGCCGATATTATGGAAGCCCTGCGCCGCTATCATAGCCTGCTCATTGGTGAGCGTACTGCCGAGCAGATCAAGATCAATGTAGGCGCTGCCATGAAAGATCTTGACAATCCGCCCGAAGATATTCCTGTAAACGGACGTGACCTGGTAACAGGTATTCCCAAACAGATCATGGTAAGCTACCAGGAAATTGCAGAAGCACTGGATAAAAGCATCTTTAAGATAGAGGAAGCTATCCTGAAAGCGCTGGAACAGACGCCACCGGAACTCGCGGCCGATATCTACCGCCGCGGACTCTACCTTACCGGCGGCGGCGCTTTGTTAAGAGGCCTTGACAAAAGGTTAAGCCAAAAAATCAAATTACCGGTGCATGTAGCCGATGATCCCCTGAAAAGTGTGGTTCGTGGTACGGGTATTGCACTGAAGAACTACGATAAGTATCCATTTGTGATGCGATAAAAAGGACCGCAGCTCAGCCTGCCCGGTAAAGGCTTGCTGTCTGATCACGGTGTTATTCCCATGCGCAATATTTTTAATTTTCTTCGCCGCTCTTCAACAGTTATCCTGTTTCTGCTGCTGCAGGGGCTGGCTATCTGGTTTCTGATTACCTACAACAAATATTACCGGGCCAAAGGCATGGGCATGGCCAATGAGGTAACCGGGTGGTTCAACACACGCTACAATACTCTCGAAGATTTCTTCCGCATGAAGGAAGAAAATAAACGACTTCTGCATCTCAACGATTCACTCATGAACCTGCTTTCGTCCAACTTCGTAAAGCAGGATACCAATATGCGTGTTGTAAGAGACAGCCTGCCTTTTGACACTACTGGTACATACCGGCAGTGGATATGGCGCGATGCTCAGGTAGTCTATTCTACCGTGGGATCTCCCAATAACTATATACAGATCAACCGGGGCTCCAATCAGGGAATAAGTGACGATATGGGTGTCTTCAGTTCGGATGGCGGACTGGTAGGTAAGGTCGTCAATGTTGGGCCCAACTTCAGTCAGGTCATGAGCCTTATTCACATGCGCAGCAATACGCAGGTGATGGTAAAACGTACCGGCAGTGCCGGTAAACTTACCTGGGATGGTAAAGACCCACGCATACTCACCCTCAGTAATATCTCAAAAAGTGACTCGCTGGGTCGCGGAGATACTATTGTAACAGGTAAGTATTCCTATAGCTACCCCCCAGGTCACATGGTAGGTACTATCGAAGAGATTGTTCCTGACAACTCTACCAGCTTCTATGTGCTGCGTATTAAGACCAAGGCCAATTTTGCCGAGCTGCAGCAGGTAATGGTAGTAGAAGACCTGCAGGCTACAGAACAAAAACAATTAAACAGGGCAACGATTCAGAAAGTAGAAGAAGGTAAAAAACAAAATCAGTGAGTGATCTGCTGCGAAATATCGTCCGATTTATACTGTTTATCCTGGTGCAGGTATATGTGCTCAATAAGATACCCCATCTGCATCAGTATATAGTGCCCTATATCTATTTCCTGTTCATTCTCTGGCTTCCTTTCAGTATCTCAAGATCAGCTCTGCTCATTATCGCTTTTATTACCGGTCTCAGCCTCGACTACTTTACGATCACCCCGGGTCTGCATGCGGCGGCCTGTGTGCTCATCGCCTTCATTCGCCCGTTTCTTATCAACCTGCTGGTGCCCAAAGACTCATCAGAGTTCAACTACCGCGAACCTTCGCCACGTGCCATGGGATGGACACCCTACCTGGTATATGCTCTTGTGCTCACCTTTATTCACCATACCTATATGGTATTGCTGCAATGGTTCTCAGTAGGAAATATCCTGGCATTTCTTATCAAGATTGTCGCCACTACAGCTATCAGCATGCTGCTCATCATTACAACAGAATTGCTGTTTCCACGCCGCCTCAAGTTCAGAACCAACACGGCTTAACAGCAGGGTGCTGTTAAAGAAATGCAATAAAACATATCGTGTTTTTCCCTGTGAAATTTAGTGCAACAAAGATTTGGAAAGCGGCGCAGGTATTTCGTACTTTGTAAGTATAAATTTCCATTCTCTTACCCGAAAAGGGTGTTACCTCATACATTGTACTTAAGCCATGTCTGTGTTTAACCAGTCCCGGAGTCGTGTGATACGGCTGATTTTCTTACTATCCTTTGTGGTGATAATAGCACAATTGATGAACCTGCAGGTGTTTTCCAGCAAGTACAGTCAACTGGCTATGGACAATGCGGTCTTTCCCAAGATCGTATACCCCGAGCGCGGAATCATTTATGACCGGAAAGGCAGGGCCATTCTCAATAATGCCATCATGTTTGATCTGATGGTAACACCTGTAGAAGTTAAAAACTTTGACACGCTGGCTTTTTGCAAACTGATGGAAGTGGATACAGCTGATTTTGTAAAACGTATCCGCGATGCTGTATTTAAAAATGGCCGGATGCGTCCTTCTGCATTTCAGTCATTGCTTACACCGCAGCTACAGGCACGGTTTGAAGAAAACAGCTGGCGTTTTCCGGGCTTTGCCCTGGTTGAGCGTCCGGTGCGGGTATATCCCTATAATGTCGCAGCACATTTGCTGGGCTATGTGAGTGAGGTAGATAAAGGAGATATCGAACGGTCCAGTAACTTTTACCGTATGGGAGACTATATCGGTAAAAACGGGTTGGAGTCGCATTATGAGAAAGTACTGATGGGGCAGCGCGGGGTCAAGTACATGATCAAGGATAATCATAACCGGCTGGTAGGACAATATGAAAATGGCATTTTTGATACAGCAGCTATAGCCGGTCGTGGCCTTCGTACCACTATTGATGTGGACTTGCAAACCCTTGCGGAAAATATGATGGCCAACAAAGTAGGGGCTGTGGTGGCTATCGACCCTAAAACGGGCGGTATACTCGCCATGGCCTCCGGTCCCATATTTAACCCCAACGAACTTACCGGGCCTGATAAGGGAAAGAATTATTCACGCATGCTGCTCGATGTGGCCAATCCGTTTCTGAACCGGGCTATCCAGGGCCGTTATGAGCCGGGCTCTACCTTTAAACCGCTGGGTGCATTGATCGCTCTGGATGAGGGACTCATTACTCCCTCCTTTGGCTATCCCTGTCCCGGTTATTATATCGGCTGTGGTATTGGCAAGCCCAAGTGCCTTCACAGCGGCGGCGGTCACTCCGCCAATCTTCGGAACGCTATTGCCTTTAGTTGCAACTCTTATTTCACTCACATGTATCGCCTGGCTGCTGACAATCCGCAGTATGGTGGTGTAAAAAAAGGATACATGAAATGGCGTGAATATCTCAACGGTTTTGGCTGGGGCAACCGGTTGGGTGTGGATCTGCCCAGCGAAGACAGAGGCTTTATTCCCGATACATCTGTATATAACAAGGAATATCGCGGCAGCTGGAGCAGCTGTACCAATCTGACCCTCGGTATTGGCCAGGATAAAATGGGGGTGACTCCGCTGCAGATGGCCAATGCCATGTGTGTGATCGCCAATAAAGGATATTACTATACGCCTCATTTCGTAAAAAGTATTGATGATCCCCAGCCGGAAGACACAGCGTTTCTCAATCCATATAAGATCCGGCATGAGGTGCTTACTCATATTCCGGAAGAAAACTACAAAGCCGTCATGGATGGTATGGAAGATGTGGTAACGAATGGTACGGCGCGTATTGTCCGCATTCCCAATATTGCCATCTGCGCCAAAACGGGGACAGCCGAAAAATTCACCATCCTCGATGGTAAAAAGATCAAGCTCGATGACAATGCCATGTTTGTTTGCTTTGCTCCCAAAGACGATCCTAAAATAGCCATTGCTGTTGCCGTGGAAAATGCCGGTTATGGCGGTACCTGGGGTGGCCCCATAGCGCGCGTGCTGATGGAGAAATACCTGAATGATACCATCAGCAAAGCCAGCATGGCAGATTATGAACGTATTTCCAATACCAACAAGATGCCCAAACACCTGAAACGGTTACAGTTCAAAACAGACTCTATCCGTGCACGCCAGTGGTTTGAACTGCGTAAAGACAGCTCTTATATCCGGAAATATATCAGCACCACAGTAAGTCCTTTTAATGACAACAGCTTGCCGTTGCAGCCTGCTGCGCCGGTACGCCCTTATTCGTCGCAAACCTGGCTGGCTGTTTTGCCCGACAACAGAAATACTTATTCAACTCAACCTGTAGCCCGTAACCGCGCATGAGCCAAAAGAATCCCGCTATTTCAAAAGGTATTGACTGGAGCCTGGTATGGATCTACCTGCTGCTGGCCAGCATTGGCGTTATGGCCATCTTCGGCGCTACCTACAAGGAAGGCGACCCCATCGTACAAACCTTTCTCAATTTCAGCACCGATTACAGCAAGCAGCTTTATTTCTTTGGGGTAGGACTGGTGTTGGGGTTATTCATTCTGCTTACAGACAGTAAGTTTTTTGCAGCCACAGCCAATATATGGTATGCCGGCGGGGTCTTTATGATGCTGCTGGTATTTCCGTTTCACTCCAATATCAAGGGTACGGAATCGATTATAAGGTTGGGCGGCTTCAATTTTCAGCCGGCCGAGTTTTGTAAAATATGTGTGGCACTCGCACTGGCCAAATACCTGTCGCGTCCCGATACAGATTTTACCAAAACCCGTTCACAATTGATTGCTGCCTGTATTACGTTGCTGCCCGCAGCACTGGCTATCATGCAAAAGGAAACAGGTCTTGCATTGGTATTCTTCTCTTTCTTTCTGGTAATGTATCGCGAAGGGTTGCCTTCGGGTATCCTGGTCATTGGGTTTGCTGTGGCGGTACTGGTGGTGGCAACTTTGCTGCTGGAGAAAAATACGCTGGCGGTCATTCTGCTGGGACTTGGGTTGGCAGTACTGCTGATTATGAGACGTCAGATTCGGCGCAATAAATCGATCCTTATAAAGATCATCCTCATCACATTGGGGTGCATCCTGATACAGCGTTTTGGTGTACCATTTATTTTCAAAAATGTACTGGCCAAACACCAGGTAGAGCGTATCTATAGTACCATTGGCCGCGATGTGCCCGAAGAATATATGAAAGGGGAGGCCACTGTAGATGATAAAGGTAAAAAAACCAATACTGCCGATTACAACGTAAAACAATCCAAAATAGCTATTGGCAGCGGTGGCGTGCTGGGTAAAGGATTATTAAAAGGTACACAGACCCGTTATGGTTTTGTGCCCGAGCAGCGCACAGATTTTATTTTCGACACCATTGGCGAAGGATTTGGTTTTGTAGGCAGCCTGGTGCTGCTGGGAATTTATCTGCTCTTGCTATTCCGCATCGTTACTATTGCAGAACGGCAGCGAAGTGTGTTCAGCCGCTGTTACGCCTATGGAGTGGCTGCTGTATTCTTTTTTCATATAGGGATTAATATTGCCATGACCATAGGTCTGGCTCCAGTAATCGGTATTCCGCTGCCATTTATCAGCTATGGGGGAACATCATTGCTCACCAATACCATTTTGCTGTTTATACTTGTAAGACTGGATGCGGACAGGCAGATGGTTCTTCGGTAGGTATAAAAAGTATAAAGGTTTAAAAGTTTAAAGAGTTTAAAGGGTATAAAGAGAGACTTTTACCTTCAGCCCTTCTACCTTTCACCTTACTTATAACTTATTACTTAAAACTTATTACTCATGAAAATTATACCTCTGTCAGAAGGCTCATTTACGATTGATGGAACAAAACTGTTTATTCCCTTCGATACAGAAAAAGATGAATTGAAAGAACGCGCCACCGGCAGCTTGCTGGTTGAAGTGCAGCCTTTTGTGGTAATCACAGAGAAAGACACCCTGCTGCTTGACACGGGCCTGGGATTTACCATCGATGGGCAAATGCAGCTGCATCGCAACCTGCGTGCAGCCGGCGTGGACCCTGGCAGCATTACCAAAGTATTAATGTCGCACCTGCATAAGGATCATGCCGGCGGGGTTGGGTATACCGATGAGCATGGCCAGCGCCACCTGGCATTTCCACAGGCAACTTATTATGTCCAGACAGCCGAACTGGCCTATGCCTGGGAGCGCGGATTTCCCTCTTATATTCCCGATGAGCTGGAATGTCTTCGCTATTCATCGCAGGTAGTACTGCTTGAAGGAGATGGTGTTATCGACAATTATATCCGCTATCAGGTCACCGGCGCACACTCTCCTTATCACCAGGTATTCTGGATTACCGAAGGCGATGAAACCATATTTTTTGGAGCAGACGATGCCCCTCAATTGCATCAAATGAAACACAGGTATGCTGCCAAGTACGATTATGATGGAAAAAAAGCGATGCAGCTACGTCAGCAATGGTGGGAGGAAGGGAAAGAGAAAAATTGGACGTTTTTGTTTTACCATGATATAAAAACGCCTTTTGTAAGTAATAAGTTTTAGGTTGTAAGTGGTAAGTAAGGTGGATGGTGGAGGGTAGAAGGTTGAGGGATGAAGGAGTGTAGAGGCGGAGGTCTAAGGCCTTTAAACTTTTAAACCTTTATACTTTTTATACCTGTCAAAAAAGGCCTGCCCTAAAAAGAGCCGGCCGTTGCTAACCTATGAAAAACACCAAGTTCAAAGATATTATATAGAAAAATACCTTTACCTAATAAGTTACCCACCTCTTCTTAACGGACGTGGATTATTGCCTGGCCGGTTCTGACGGAGCAGCCGGAGTTCCTGAATAAATCGGTCTTGTTGGTTAAAGACCTGGTTTCCACGTTTCTCGCCTAATATTTCCTGAAACTGGCCGCGATAGCGAAGACGCAGGTCAATCACTTTTTTCTCGCGGTCGAGCCGTTTTTCGGGGCCTTTATTATCCTGTAAGGCCTTTCGCCATTCTTTGAAATATTCAAGAAAGACGGGCGTAAATTTTTTGGCTTCGGCATCGGAGAGACTGAGCCGCTGCTGAATGTATTCATTCATCTTGTCGCGGATCTTCTCATTGCCGCCATCTTCATCATCGTCCTGTGCCCAAAGGCTTACGGCGCTGATGAGAAACATACTGGTTATGAGTAAAATCTTTTTCATGGCTTAATTGAGGAAAAGGTCATCGTCTGAGTCAAGTTCTTCACCTGTAGTATCATCTAAAAATTTTTCAATGTCTTTTTCTGATATATCCTGCATCAGTTTCTTTATTTCTGCTGAAGGCTCTGCCTGGGCCACTGTCTGGCTGCTGCTGGTCAGTTCCACAAATTCATTGATCGTTTCGGTGCCCACTTTTTTCATGTTCTTCTCTACCCAGGCATATGATTTTTCATTGGGGTCAATAGACGTTCTGCCACCGCTGAAGAGCAGGGCACTGGTCGCGATCAGCCCAATGATAACCGCTGCTGCGGCATAGCGGAACCAGCTTTGGCGTAATAAAGAAATCGATTTTACAGGTGTTTCCTTTACGGGTTCTTTTTGTTCCAGCGTATTAAAATAATCAGCAGGGGCCGATAAAGGATTTTTCTTTTGCAATCCTGCCAAAAGTGGTGATAGCTGACCAATCTCATCGCGGGCAGTCAGTTCATCATCCATCCACACAAATGAGGGATCCAGCTCTTCAAAATAACCGGCTGGCACCAGGTAAGGGCTGCGACGGTCGAGTTGTGCGAGCAACGGTGAAAGCTGGCTCAATTCCTCCTCTACAGAACTGGTATCCAGTAGTTTAACCCGAAGCAATAACTCCTCAGCCAGGTTGTCAAAATAACCCGCAGGCACCTGCCAGGCGGGTGAGATACCCGGCCGAAGGGAGCTGTTAAGCTCAAGAAGTTCCGCTAATATGGTTTGCTTTTGTTCCATTTCAGTTATGAGTGAGACGGCATATAGCCCCTTAGGTTTAATGATTTTTGATATACTCTTCTATTTTTTTCACCGCGTGGTGATAACTGGCTTTTAATGCCCCCTCACTGGTTTCCAGTACGCGGCTCATTTCTTCGTAAGGCATTTCATCATAGTACCGGAGACTGAAAACAACCCGTTGTTTTTCAGGAAGTTGCTGGATAGCCAATTGTAATTTCCATTCCAGTTTATTGGCGTCAAAATGCTGGTCGGCCCGTACTTTATTGCTCAGGCCAGCTTCTACATCATCCAGCGGCACAACGGATTTACGTTTTTGCTGCTCCAGGAAGGTAAGGCATTCATTGGTGGCAATACGGTAAAGCCAGGTATAGAGCTGGCTGTCTTCACGAAAGTTTTCGAGGCCTTTCCATACGCGGATGAATACATTTTGCAGTACATCATTGGCATCGTCATGGTCGACCACCATCCGGCGAATATGCCAGTACAGTTTTTCCTGGTATTTCCGGATCAGCGCGGTATAGGCACGCTCCTTCGTGGCAGGGTCACGAAACTGGAGCAATAGTTCTGTATCACTGGTGCTGGTTAGCGACATGAGATTGATTTAGCATCCCTTTTGGCCATCATACAGCTGCAGGCTTTGACAGGATTTATATAAAAATAAAAAAGCAGGCTCAATTTAGAAAAGAACCTGCTTTTTAAAATAGAAATAAGTTTATTGAGCGGCTTTGCGTTGCAGTACCTTTTCAGCTGCAGCCACAATATCCGGCACATCGAGCCCGTATTTTTTAAGCAGGTCTTTGGGTATACCGCTTTCCCCGAAAGTATCTTTGGTACCTACGTATTCGATAGGTATGGGGAAATGGCGGGTAGCGCACTGGCTGATCGCATCACCCAGGCCACCAATGATATTATGCTCTTCGGCCGTTACTGCACATTTTGTTTTGCGGATAGAAGCCAGCACCGCTTCTTCATCGAGCGGCTTGATCGTATGAATATTGATCACTTCTGCACTGATACCTTTTTCTTCGAGCGCAATACCGGCCTGTATAGCGTTCCATACCATATGACCGCAGGCAAAAATGCTCACATCGGTACCGGTTGAGAACTGCTGTGCTTTACCGATAATAAAGTCTTCTTCTTTGGTGAAAATGGGCCATATCGGGCGCCCGAAACGCAGGTAAACGGGGCCTTCGTATTCGGCAATAGCCTGTGTGGCTGCCTTGGTCTGTGCATAGTCGCAGGGAACAATCACCGTCATACCGGGCAGCATTTTCATCATGCCGATATCTTCCAGTATCTGGTGAGTGGCGCCGTCTTCACCCAGTGTGAGACCGGCATGTGATGCACATATTTTCACATTTTTGCCGCTATAGGCTACCGACTGACGGATCTGGTCATATACGCGGCCGGTAGAGAAGTTGGCAAATGTGGTGGTGAAAGGAATTTTTCCACCGATGGTCATACCTGCTGCAATGCCGATCATGTTGGCTTCGGCAATACCACATTGTACAAAACGCTCGGGAAATTCTTTCATGAATTGCTGCAACTTGAGCGAGCCGGCCAGGTCGGCAGTAAGTGCTACGATATTAGGATTTTTGCGGGCGGCTTCAACAATACCGTCCCCAAAACCACTCCGTGTATCCTTGTTGCCGGTGGGCTGGATATCTTTCAAAGACATAGGCAGAAATTAGTAGTACGTTTAGAAGAGCAAATGTAACATAAACTGGCTTGTGAGACACAGGCCAGCGGATTAATTCAATTCACGGGGCTGTCCGCCAAAAATGGTGGCATCGGCTTTGAGGCGTTGCTCCCATTCCCAGGCAGTACGCATCATATCATCCAGCCCATATTGGGGAGTCCAGCCCAGTCGTGTACGGGCCAGATCATTATTGGCATAGATAGCAACCACGTCGCCCGGGCGGCGCGGACCTATTTCATAATTGAGTTTGACACCGCTTATCTTTTCAAACGAGTGAATGGCTTCCAGTACAGTTACCCCATTGCCGGTGCCCAGGTTAAATACTTCGCAGAGGGCTTCATTTTTCTTATCCTGCAGGTATCGGACGGCCAGTGTGTGTGCATGGGCAATATCGCTTACATGAATAAAATCACGAATGCAGGAACCATCGCGTGTGGGATAATCATTACCATAAACGATCATGCGGGGCAGTTTGCCGATAGCTGTTTGTGTAATGGCCGGTACAAGATTTTGTGGTTTGCCAATGGGCATCTCACCAATCAGGATCGATGAATGGGCGCCTACGGGGTTAAAGTAGCGCAGCAAAATGCAATGGGTGCCGGCGCTTTTCGCGAATTCATTGATGATCTGCTCGCCCATCTGTTTGGTGTAACCATAGGGAGAAGCGGCAGGTTTGGGCATTGTTTTCTCAGTTACCATCATTTCATCGGGGTTGCCATACACCGTGCATGATGAAGAAAAAACAAAATAAGGGATTTCAAATTCCTGCACACATTTCAGCAGGTTGATCAGCGAAGTGATATTATTTTCAAAATACATCAGTGGCTTCTCTACAGACTCACCTACCGCCTTGTATGCCGCAAAATGGATAATACCTTCAATGCCTTCATTCTCCTGGAAAATAGCATAGGTGTCATCAAAGTTGCAGAGGTCAACCCGGTAATTCTTCACTTTTTTGCCGGTGATGCGTTCTACTCCGTCAAGAATGCCGGGATTGGAACGGCTGTTGTTGTCAACTGAGATCACATCATAGCCATTCTGAATAAGATCAACGATGGTATGCGCACCAATGTAACCGCAACCGCCTGTAACGAGGATTTTAGCCATAAAAAAAATTCCCGGCAAAAGTCAGGAATTTTTCTCAATGCGTATGTATTAAATCAATAAAACAAGTGGACTAAATAATAAACTGCAGCGGCCAGCAGACCACTTACCGGAATGGTGAGGATCCAGGCCCAGATAAGGTTTACCGTTACGCCCCAACGAACGGCCGAAAGTCTTTTCGTCGCGCCCACACCCATAATTGAACCGGTAATGGTATGTGTGGTACTAACGGGTATTTTCAGCGATTCGGTGATAAAGAGTGTGAGGGCGCCGGCTGTTTCAGCAGCCACCCCTTCAAAAGGCGTTACCTTGGTAATACGTGTTCCCATTGTTTTTACAATTTTCCAGCCTCCACTCATGGTGCCTACGGCAATGGCTGTATAACAAGCCAGGGGTACCCATACCGGCATATCATGAAAGTCGGTGATCTGGCCACCGGCTATCAATGCCGCAGTAATAATACCCATTACTTTCTGTGCATCATTACCACCATGGCCAATACTGAAGATGGCCGAGGAAACCAGCTGCAGGCGTTTAAACCACTGGTTGGCCTTATGCGCATTCAGGGTATTAAGGTAAAGTGAAAACACAGCCATGATCACCACAATCGCACTAAGCAGTATCCACTTGAAATTCTGGGAGTGAAAGATCACTTTCAAAAAATAGGATTCATAATGCGACTTGAGCTTTTCGGGGTCTGTTTGTAAACTGAAAGCCAGGAATATGAAAATACAGACAATAACAGCCAGTGAGAAAATACGGGGAGCCCATCCTTTCCGGAAAGAATTGATAAACCAGATAGATATGAGGAAGGCCATGATCATACCTATCAGGGGCGCCAGGAAGATAAAGGCGGCAATCTGAATAACCGGGCCGGAATTGATAGAGCTGAATGAGCCGGCATGTGCAATAGCCGCACCGGCAAAGCCCCCAATCAGTGTATGTGAAGAAGAAGAAGGAATACCACGCCACCAGGTAAACAGGTTCCAGCTAATGGCAGCTATAAGACCCGAAAAGATCACTTCCAGCGTGATAAAATCATTTTTTACTGTTTTGGCAATCGTGTTGGCCACGCCGTGATCCTTAAAAATAAAGAACGCTACAAAGTTGAACAATGCAGCCCATACCACCGCCTGAAAAGGTGTGAGTACCTTGGTAGAAACTACCGTGGCAATAGAGTTGGCGGCATCATGAAACCCGTTGATATAGTCAAAAATCAGGGCCAGTGCAATGATAACTATGAGGAAAGTGGTCATACGTGCTGTTTGGTAATAAGTTGATCTGAAAACCCGGGCAGCAATGGGTATACATACATCTCAGCAGCCAGGTTATACAATCACGGCCAGATCAGGCATATTTAATAATGATCGACTCAATCACATTGCTGGCATCCTCACATTTGTCGGTCACAATTTCCATTACCTGGTAGATCTCGCGTTTTTTGATCACTTCTTTGGCATCGGGCTCGGTAGCAAAGAGGCGTTCAATGCTCATATCAAATACATCATCGGCCTGGTTTTCTATACTGTTGATCTTAACCAGCGCTTCGGTAATGTTGCGCATATTCTTCATATCGCGCAGCTCTCTTACCGCAATCCGGATCTGCTGGGCGCCCTGCTCTATCAGGTCGGCCATCTTCTGCATACCCATATCATTGGGGTTTACGCGGTAGAAGTTGATCTTTTTAGCCGATGCATATATATAATCGGCAATATCATCGAGCGATGTAGCCAGGTAGTGAATGTCTTCGCGGTCAAAAGGAGTGATAAAGTTCCGGCCCAGCTCGGTAAAGATGCTGTGCGTCAGCTCATCATTGGCATGCTCCAGGTCTTCTATCTGTTTGATCAGGCTGGAACGTTTGTCGAAATCGGTTTCTGCCACTACTTCTTTCATTACTCCGCCCATGGTAGCGCAGTTGTCGGCCACCTGTTCAAATAATTCAAAGAATACCCGGTTCTTGGGCATGAAAATTTTGAGAAAAGAATTGAGTCCAGCCATATCGGTTTTTTAACTGGTTGCGAAATTACCGGCTTCGCCGCGCTGAGGCCAGCCAACAGGGGGAATTAATAATTCCTTAATATAGGATTTTTATTGAATACAATCGTAATTGATTGATAATTAAATATATTTTCAATTATAGGGGCACACAGGTACCGGTAAAGCTTATTGCCTGCCAGGCCGTTAATATTCGCTTAACATTGGCATTACAATTCCATAATCGGCCAGTAACATGCCGGTAATATCAGCAGCCGTCCTTTGCCGGAAATTTCTGCTATGCGATTAAGGCTGTTACTGCTCTTTTTGTTGATAGGAACGATGGCTGCTCAGGCCCAGGTAAAACTGACGGGTAAGGTAGTGAATGCAAAAAACGAACCCATTGCCGGAGCTTCCGTTAAAATAGTAGGTGCTGCCGGTGGTACTACCACCGATGTGGAAGGACGCTACTCCCTCACACTCACTTCCAATAAGAAATACGAGATCGAGTTTTCGGCTATCAGTTATGCCAGCAAACTCATTAATGAGGTAGAGGTAGGCAATGGTATGGATAATGAACTGAATGTGGTACTGGAGTTTGCTGCTAAGAGTATGGAAGGAGTGGTGGTAAAAGCTACTTCACGCCGCCAGGAAAGCACCAATGCTCTGCTGGCCTTCCAGAAAAACAATATCGCCCTCTCGAGCGGTATCGCAGCCGATTTCATCCGCCGCACACCCGATAAAAATACTGGTGAAGTACTGCGCCGTGTGAGCGGCACTTCTATCCAGGACAATAAGTTTGTAATCGTACGCGGTCTGAGCGACCGGTACAACTCTGCCTTTATTAATGGCGCTCAGTTGCCCAGCTCAGAGCCGGATAAAAAAGCCTTTTCGTTTGATGTCATCCCCTCCCAGCTTATTGACAATATTATTATTAATAAAACAGCCACACCTGAACTCACTGGTGAGTTTGCGGGTGGCCTGGTGCAGGTAGTTACAAAAGATATTCCCACAAGCAATCAACTGATCTTTGGAGCCAGCCTTGGCTTCAATACACAATCTGCATTCAAAGACTTTTACAGCAATGAGCGTGGCAACACCGACTGGCTGGGTTTTAGCGACCGTTCACTGCCTGGCGCCTATCCCAAAAGATATTCGGTCTACAATTCACTGAGCACTGCTGATAAGATTGAAGTGTCGAAGGCTTTTCGTGATGATGTGTACAATCAGGTACAATCTACAGCCGGCCCTATCCAGCAATACAACCTGACCTGGGCCAATGTGGTGAAGTCTAAAAACAACGCGTCATTTGGTTCTGTAATCGGCGTTACCTACCGCACATCCAAACTGCTGTATGATGCCAGCAAATACCTTCCTGACTTTTTCGACTACCACGATCGTCAGAATAAGTATACGGTCAACTGGGGCGCTGTGGCCAATTTTGCCTGGACCAAAGGCCGTCACAAAATCGCTTTCAAGAACCTGTTTAACCAGTTGATGGATGATAACTATTATGTACGCTCGGGTCTCAACCTCGACAACATCCAGGACATCTCCCTCCGCAGCAGCGTGCTGAATCAACGCAGCCTTTACAGCAGTCAGCTCGAAGGAACTCACCAGTTCTTTAAAGACATCAAGCTGACCTGGAATGTAAACTATGCATTCAACAGCAAACAGCAGCCTGACCTGCGTGTACAGACTTATAGCCGCACTCCCAATACATCTGAGGACTATGTACTCAACCTTCGGGGCAACAATACTAACCGCTTTTTCAGTAATCTGACCGATCATACATTTGGCTACAATGCTTCAGTAGCTATTCCTTTTGTAATGGGTACACAGAAGCAAACCCTCAAAGTAGGTGGTTCGGCTACAGTACGTCTGCGCGATTTCCGGGCTATCATTCTGGGATACAGAGAGCCCAACGACCAGAGCCTGAATGTACTGCCTTATGACCAGGTATTTAATCACAATAACTTTAGCGAAAACGGTTATTACTTCAATACCGATCTGCAAAACCCCTCAGACCGCTACTACGGTGTGTCGGCACTGAGCGCGGGTTATATCATGTTTGACAACAAGCTCAATGACAAACTGCGTCTCGTATGGGGTAGCCGCTTCGAATACTTTGAGCAATTCCTGAAATCAAATACACTTACTTCCGACAAGGCTTCTATTATCAATACCAACAAGTTTGATGTACTGCCTTCTGCCAACCTTACAATCAGTCCCAACAGCAAAACCAATATCCGCATAGCCGGTTCACGCACAGTAGCCCGCCCTGAGTTTCGTGAGATCGCTTCTTTTGCCTTCTTCGACTTTGAGCAGCTGGCATCTGTATCCGGTACACCCGGCCTTAAGCGTAGCAGCATTCTCAATGGCGATCTGCGTTACGAGTACTATCCGAAGGCTGGGGAAGTGTTGTCGCTGGGCGCATTCTACAAAAACTTTGCAGACCCCATTGAACTTCGTCTGAATGAGTCGAGCACCGGTAGCCGTCGTCAGTATGAATTCCAGAATGCTGAAAAGGCTGACCTGGTAGGTGTAGAAGCCGAGTTCAGAAAAAGCCTTGGATTCCTGTCGGCCAGTGCAGGTTGGCTGGAGCGTCTGTACTTTAACGGTAATGCTTCTGTTATCTTCTCTAAAGTAACCCTGGGTAATACAGATGCATCCGGCAATAAACTGCCTGCTACCAACCGCCCGTTGCAGGGACAAAGCCCTTACCTGGTAAATGCTGGTCTGCAGTATGATGCTGAAAAGGGAACAAACATCTCTATCCTCTATAACCGCATCGGCCAGCGCCTGTCGCTGGTAGGTAATACGCAGTTTTCAGATATCTACGAAAAGCCGCGCGATCTTGTTGACTTCCAGATCTCACAAAAAGTATTCAATAAGAAAGGTGAGGTACGTCTGACAGTAAGCGATATCCTGAATCAGCAAGTAATGACCTATCAGAATAAGAACAGCGCCAAGGCCTACAATGCCGGTACCGATATCATGTTTACATCTTATACACCTGGCACTACATTCACTATTGGTTTCAACTACAACCTGGATCTGAAAAAGAAATAATAAAAACTCAATAAAAAAATACAAACTGTAATTAATATGAAAAAAGTCCTGTTAGCACTTGCCGTTGTCTCCGCCAGTTTTTCGGCTTGTGTAAAAGTCAATATTGACGATTCACTCACCAATAATGGCGGCACAGGCGGTAATACTGACTGTAATGATGGCACCAAAGAAGAGAAGATCATCTGCAGCAAGATCATCACTGGTCAGATCACAGAGAATGTAACCCTGCCCAAAGGCAAGTACATGCTGAAAGGGTATGTATATGTATCAAATCGTGCAGTGCTTACACTGGCGGCCGGTTCAGTAATCGTGAGTGATACTGTCAGTAAAGGAGCTCTGATCGTTGAGCGTAATTCACGCCTCTACGCAGAAGGTACTGCTGCTGAGCCTATCGTATTTACATCAGGCAAAAAGCCCGGTGACCGTAAACCCGGCGACTGGGGTGGCATCATCCTGTTGGGAAACGCACCTACCAACCATGCCACTACACCGACTATTGAAGGTGGTGTAAATGCTCAGTATGGTGGCAGCATTGCTGCAGATAACAGCGGCTCGCTGAAATATGTACGGATTGAATTTGCTGGTATCGCTTCTGACCCCGGTTCAGAGATCAATGGTCTTACACTCGGTGGGGTAGGTAGCGGTACTACACTGGAAAATATCCAGGTTTCTTTTGGTAACGACGATGCATATGAGTTCTTTGGAGGTACTGTTAATGCCAAAAACCTCGTAGCATTTGCCACAGCCGATGACGACTTCGATTTCGATAACGGTTACTCTGGCCGTATCCAGTTTGCTGTATCCTGCCGCAAACCTGACTTCGTAGATCCGGGTGATGCCGGCAATGGTATTGAGTGCGACAACAATGCCGGTGGTACTACAGCTACTCCCCGCACACGCCCGCAGCTCAGCAACTTTACCATTATTGGCCCCAACAGCCCTACCGCTGCAGCTAACCACAACTATTCTAACCGCTGGCGCCGTGCCACGCAGTTTGTATTGCGTAATTCTATCCTTATGGGCCATCCCGATGCAGGATTCTCTATGGAAAGTGATGAAACCCTGAATGACTATTACACGAATAACATTTCAGAGTTTAAGAACAACCTGGTTCATGCTGAGAATAATCCTTACCGCAGCAACAACAGCGCGCTGGTATCTGCGGCGATGATCAAAGCCAAGGCTGAATCAGAAGGCTGTATCACCTATACTAATATTGCTGATATTCAACTGGAGAGCCCTTTCTATTCTACCAACCCCAATTTCCTGCCCAAGTCTGGTTCACCCGCTCTTTCGGGTACCGACTTCACAGGAATGACCGGTTTCACAGCCGTAGCTTACCGCGGTGCTTTCGGTACTACCAACTGGACTGCCGGCTGGACCAACTGGGATCCTCAGAATACAGTTTATTAATCGGAGCTAACTGTTGTATAAGTAAAAGCCCCCGGATCCGGGGGCTTTTGTATTAATGTTTGGGTAAATAAGCATACGCTATTTCATAAGGAGTCTTACGGAGTGATGGAAGCATTTCGCCCAGTGCCAGATCATCTTTTTGCGGAGTGGGCTCACAGATGGTGTATTTTCTACCATTATATTCAATGGTTTTACCTACAGGCTTATCAAATTGTACAGCGATAGTAACATGCTGCGGGTAACTTAAAACCAGCATGGGCAGATTGTAGATCTCTTTTACGAGATAAAAGAAAAGGGCTGCCCTGTCTTCGCAGTCACTTTGATCATATAACAACGTCTGTTCGGGACTCAATCTTTTTTCGGTACCGAAGTTTTCATTATCCGGCTGAAAGAGAAAAGCATAACGCGTAAAACGCATGAGGTAATCCACACCATTTTTTACACTCATGGCAGCTACATTCCTGCGCAACGCAGGAATAAGTGAGCTGTATGTTTCGCGGCTCATGGGAATATTAAAGTAATATTCATAGTCTACAACGGGATAATTGGCAAACAGCGTCATTACTTCGGGATTGATTCTTACCTTGAAATTGTATTCGCTCTGATAATAGTTAAACTTCAGATCCTTTTCCTGATAACTGGCCGTTGTGAAATCAGGAAGCTGCGTTACCTTATACGAAAACCCCCGGGCATTATCAGAAACGGGAAGGGGAACTTCTTCGAAATGATCGCGTACAGGATCAATGTTTTTATAATCATGAAAATTAAGACAGACATACTGCCTGCCATGGCTCAGCCGGCTGGGTATATTATAAATGTGCTCATTGCTTTGTACGTAAAAGAGCATTTTGTCGTCCGAAATAGTGAGTATAGCACCAAAGCCTGTACGGGTTAGCAGATACCATTTATACAGCGTATACCGGTTGTAATTATTTAGTTTGGGACTGATCTGTTGGGTTGTTTTTCGGATCAGCTGATAAAACAACCAGTCATCAGGATTATGTTTTTGCCGGTATGCCTGCAAGCTGCTGATGATATTGTCAAATGCAGCGGCATTTAAAGATTGATAGAAATGCTGAATGCTGCCGGTACTTAATGAATCGGTAAAATCAATAATAGCAGCGGAGTTAACAGTAAAACTGACGGGCTCCCCAAAAAAATCAAACTGGTATGCCACCGATTCGCCCTCTGCATAGCTGCGGGGCATCATGGCGGCAAAGACCAGGCATAGTGATATGAGCGCGCGTTTTATTTTCACAGGCAACAAATACACTCTAAAGTTATAAAACTTAACAATTAGATAATATTAAGTTTTTGAAGACTCAGAATCATTGTTTTATAGAAAAAAGACGTCTCCCTTTTCGAATTAATGCTCTCGTAATCTTGTGGTAACAGTGCTGTAATACTGCCGGTGCATCTTTGCATCAGTTCTTTCTACACCGTCGTTCCTTAATTGCTGATGGGTTAGCAGTTCTCCATCGCAGGCAATTTTCTCATGCAGTTACCACCCCGTCCTGGACAGCAAATCATGCGGGGTGGTTTTTTTATGCCCCGTGGTCTGTCTCAGACAGACCACGGGGCATAAAGTTGCTGGTCTGTCGGAGACAGACCAGGTAGTGGTGATTAATCCAACGCTGGCTGTTGATGTATGGGCATTGACCAGTAGGCGGCCAGCTCAGCCGGTTCATTACCGGCCGGTATAGATGAAGGCTGATCGTGATGTAATGCAAAGAGGTAGCTGAGGCTCTCGGGAATACTATTGCGGTAATCTACTTCCACATGCTGTGTACTGTTCATCCACCGTTCAAAATGATCGGGAAAATCATCGTCAATACGATCCAGGGTGCTTATGCCCATTTGAGCCAGCGCTGCAGCATTGCATTGCTGTTCGTACTGGCTGCGTATAGGAATGGCCAAGATTTTTTTCCGGAGATGAAGCGCTTCGGCCGGTGTTTCAAAACCTGCACCGGTAATAATGCCTTCGCAATTAATAAGACTTTCGTTAAATAATGTTTTATTTACCGGCATAAGTGTGATATGCCCCTCCTGACGTTTTTGTGAAATGCCGCTGCAGAATGCCTGGAAACGGATGTCGCTAAAAGGTGCCAGCAGTGCGGTCAGTTCCCGCTGACACCAGGCCGGCAGATATACGGTTATATAACCATCATTACGGGGTTCGGCATGCAGGATATCCTGTTTGATTACGGGGGTGAAAATAAAATCATCATACCGCTGAAAATGTAGTCCTACATACGAACTGGCGCGTGCATATTTTTTCAACACCAGCTCACCCGCTTTACTGGTACGTTCAGGGCGTGGTGTCCGGGACGACTGAAAACTGGCCTGATGGCCAAAATTGATGGAGCGTATTTTCTTACGCGCACAGGCAGCAGCGGTAATAAATTCAAAGTCGTTGATGACCAGATCGTATTTTTCAACGGGCAGATCATGAATTTCTTTGCGCAGCCTTAGTGGGGCAAAACGTTTCAGCATTTCTATATAATCGAGACCTCCTGCACAATTGTAAAAGAGGCTGAGGCCTTTGCTGCGGTAACGGACCGGCGCATCGAGCGGCAGATTACTGTTGCTGCCACTAAGGAAAATATCTACTTCTCCATATTGACGTAAGTGGGGCAAGAGTTCCATGGCACGGCTGATATGGCCATTGCCGGTTGCCTGCACAGAATAGAGTATACGCATATTAGTAGTTGACAGTTTACAATTGACAGTGGACAGTTGACAGTATTCAATGGTCATTAGCATGTTTCTGCCTCATCTTCAAATTTTCCAATCATCAAATCTTCACATTCATAACAGTGAGTGCAGATAAATCGCGATCTCATTTGTCACCACATCTGGCTTCAGTCTTGTGATGGTAGTTTTTTCAGGTTTCATCACGCCTGCATCGTAGGTGTAGAGATGCCAGTCCTGGTCATAGTATTCCAGTGCTGTCATATGTTCTACCCAATCGCCCGAATTGAGATAGGTGACCGTTCCTTTATCATTACTAAATATTCTCTTTTGTGGCTGATGAATATGACCGCAGATTACACAATCATATTTTTTTTCAATGGCGAGTTCGGCGATCATCGTTTCAAACTCATTGATCTTCACTACACGTTTATGGAATTGCTCCATCACCTTACGGGAAAGCGACGCTTTTTCGCGGCCGGCAAAACGCAGCAGCTTATTTACCAGTTTATTGAAGCCGAGCAGCATCGCATACCCATTGCTGCCCAGTTTGCCCCAGAATTTTGCCTGTCCTTTACTGGTGTGATCAAATACATCCCCATGAAAAATCCAGGTCATCTTACCATTGATCTCAATCACTACTTTATCCATGAGCTGAAAATTGCCCAGGTGCAGATCGGTATATCGCCGCAGCGCTTCATCGTGGTTGCCGGTTATGTAGATGATACGTGTGCCATTCGCCAGCAATTGAAATATTTCCTGGATAACCTGTATATGTGCAGCGGGAAAGTAGTGTTTACTGAATTGCCAGCCATCCATGATATCGCCATTGAGGATAAGTAACCGGGGCGAGATGGAGCGGAGATAAGTGGCGAACTCTTTTGCCCTGCAGGCGTATGTGCCCAGGTGCAGATCGGAGATGACTACTACTTCAACGGGACGTTTTTGCATGCAAGAGGTTTCATAAAACTAACTACTGCATGTAAACTCAGCATTAACAGGCGATTAAGAGAATGTGAAGAATAGTTGACAGTGGACAGTTGACAGTTGACAGCTGTACACAGGAGTAAGTAATAAGTTTTAAGTGCAATAAAACACTTTAAACCTTTATACTTTTATACTCTTTAAACACTTCTTACTGTCAACTGTCAACTATTCTTCACAGTTTGATGATCCTGGCTTAACGCTCCGGTCATATACTCTTGCTTTCTTTGACAAACCGTTACACAGTGAAACTTACATCGTTGCTGGCTTTCCTGTTGCTGATACTGCCTTCAGCTCAGCCGCTTCCTCCCGTTTGTCCTGTGACCATTCCCCAACAACCGGTGCATAATCTTATCATCGTTACCATTGATGGTTTCAGATGGCAGGAATTATTTACCGGGGCAGATGAGGATCTGCTCAGGGATACACGTTATACTGCAGACAGTGCTACCATGCAGCTCCTGTATGGAGGCAGCACTGCTGCCGAAAGACGTCAGCGCCTGCTGCCATTTTTCTGGAATGTGATCGCCAAACGCGGGCAGCTTTATGGCAACCGGCAACTGGGCAGCCGGGTTAATACCGCTAATCTGTTTAGTGTGTCTTATCCGGGGTACAATGAGATATTTACCGGTACCACCGATCTTAGTATTTCTTCCAATGCACGTAAGCTTAACAGCAGGATCAATGTACTGGAGCATCTTGACAGGCAATCCGGATTTACCGGTCGTATAGCAGCATTTACATCATGGGATATGTTTCCCTATATACTCAACCAGGAGCGGAACGGTCTGCCTGTAAACAGTGGTTATGCTTCTTTAAAAGATACGCTTCCTTCTGCCACAAACCATGCGGTAAATGTGCTGCAGGAAGATATTATCCAGGAAAAAGGAGGCACGCGGCACGATCAGCTGACCTATATTGCTGCGCGTGAATATTTGCAGACACATCAACCCCGGGTATTGTTTCTGGGTCTTGGAGAAACCGATGAGTATGCTCATCGCGGCAACTATGACCGGTATCTGCAGCAGGCTACCCAAATAGATCAGATGCTGGCCTCTCTCTGGCAATGGATACAGACCACGCCCGGCTATAAAGACAATACGACTTTACTTATAACCACCGATCATGGTCGCGGCAGCAGAGACAGCAAATGGACATCGCACAGCGCTTTTATAAAAGGATCGTCGCAAACATGGCTGGCGCTTATGGGACCCGGACTGCCTGCACTCGGCGAAGTAAAAGAAAGCCGGCAAATCTATCAGCAGCAACTGTCGTCTGTGATGGCAGCCTTGCTGGGCGAGCGGTTTGGTAATAGTGTGCCGGTAGCAACCAGATGAAATAATAGCGTCAGGCAATAGCCACGCGGGCAAATAAAGTACTCAGGTAGATCCAGAGTAAGGAAAAGAAAATATGTATGATGGTTTCGAATCGCCGGCCTCTCCAGAGCGAGGGTGAGTAATAGAAAAACTGGATCAGGCATCTCAACAACCAGAACAAACACAATCCTGCAGCAATATATTTACCCAGTTTTGTTTCCAGCAATTCATTCGGCACCAGCAGACAAAGCAATCCCATCAGCGCTACAGTGACTCCGATAAAAAACGTATGCACATACATCATCTGCCGGTTGATGAGGCTGAGCGGTTTCAATTCTTTTTTCCATTCAAAATAGCCGGGAAAAAATGCATGGAAAATGCCCAGCAGGATAAGCAATAAACCGGTAGCCTTAAGCTGTATGATCAACATTGGCGAGTATAATTAAGTGAATAAACGGATTGATCTTTTTTCTGCTCTTGATCTGCAAACCTGCATCCTGAAACGTCTTTTTCCAGGAAGTCCAGGATAAAAAATGAAACGCTCCTATAGAGTAAGCAAGGAAATTGGGCAGATTGCGCAGATGCTCTACTACTACAATCCTGCCGCCTGGTGATAAAGAGCTGCCGAGTGTGCGGAAAAAAGCTGCCCTTTCCGCATCATTCCTGATCTCATGGGCCGCAAGTATCAGTAGGATAACCCGGGCATCTTTTACCGGCAGCGTTTGTGTTGCGGTTGAAATGTTCACAGTACCTGGAAAAGGCGGATAAACATTGCGTGCGCGGGCAATTGACCATTCGGTATGTTTTTTCGGATCATAGAAATCAACTACCTGCAGTTGATTTTCGGGATAGCGCGCCTGAAGCAGTGCACTGGTTTCGTCGAATCCCGCATGAATATTCACAATTGTATCGGTAGCAGGTAAAATACCGTTGAGCCAGCTGAGTGAGTACAGGCCGGAAAGATCATATACATACCAGGATACAACTAAAGAAATAATAAGGGTTAGTATTGTACCGGTTAGGAGGAGCAGCAAAAGCAGGGCGGTAATGCCATGCATATACTGGTAGCCAATTGCCATTGCCGCGATAAGCAGAATTGCGTACAGATAAAAATGCCAGTTAAACCAGACAATATGTTTTATTCCCAGCCAGGGTGGGCGGTTTATCAGCCGATTATATGCCGAAGATGATACAGGCATCAGGCAGAGCTTTTTTTAGTGAGCGAAAGCGGCTCTGTGCGTCCTTTCTTCCAGTGATAGGGGATGTGACTGACCAGAAATGCACTGGCCAGTTTTTTTTCAGCAAACCCCTTCTGTTGCAGCCATCCCACCTGCTCCTGCACGATATTGATGGGCTGTGGTGTCCATGATTCGCGCACACCTTCTATGATCACTGCCTGGTTGTTTTTTTCATCTACAGAAAATGTGAAGGGTAATGGTCCTGCAAAACGGCGCGCCTGCTGCCAGGTATCGAAAACGGAACCGGCTGGTAGTATGGCCTCACTGCTGCAATCGGCTTCAATATGTATACGTTCCTTTTTTGAAGAAACCAGTATCCGGCCGGTCGGGCCGCTCATTTTCAGATCCGCTGTTTTGTAGTGATAATGCGTAAAGAGGTTACCGGCGAAACTCATGATACGCTTGTTGGTAACAGATCGGATTATATACAATCCGCGCAGCCTTCGTCCCCGCATATCTGTATACCGCACAAAAATGCGATAACCCGCAAGAATGAAATTCCGTCCCATCCAGGCAGGAAAGCCAGCCGGCCGTAAATGGCGGGTTGATACAAAGGCAGCTGCAACAAATCCCCATTTTTCATTCCAGCTGTCGAGTGCCAGGCAATCGGGAATCACTGGCTGTAGTGTTGCAACCGGCAATGCATAGGTAAGCACCAGTGAATGGTCAAAAAATGCATCTACTGCAAAAGGATGAGTGCGCAGATTAAACATAGCTTATCGGGCGGTTTGCGTAGCCGGCCAGTTTCTAAAATAATACAGATAAACGAAGAAAATAAACAGGGTGGCCAGCACTGCATTCCAGGGCCCAAACAGCAACAGGTCCGAAGCGAGCACCAGCTCTATATTGTTCATAACCGCAACTGTAGCTATCTGCAGTAACCCGCAGCGTTTGGGCTTCCACCGGCTGAGGATCCAGAGCGCCATTAGTATTTCCAGTGCTCCTATGAGTTGGGTAATCCGGTGGGCGTTTGACTGCCCCAGTATGCGGGCCACGATCTGCTCGTGCCTGGGCACAGCACCCAGCAGTTTGCAAAACAATCCATTGATGAGCCATACCAGTGCCATGGCTATCCGGATCAGCAGTCGCCAGCTAAAACCATCTGCAGGGTTGATAATGTTTTTTTCTAAAGATAATACTTGTTATTCTTTGCGCGTATCGAGTGTGAACCCGATACTGGTTCCCACATCTGCACGGCTGCGCACATGGATGGTCTGACCGTGTGCTTCAATGATATGTTTGCAGATGGCGAGTCCGAGCCCGCTGCCTGTTACATCGAGGCTGCGGCCTTCATCGGTACGGTAGAAGCGCTCAAAGATGCGGGGCAGATGTTTTTCGGGGATGCCAATACCATCATCACTGATCTCAACCAGTATATGTTTGCCATCGGTATTGTATATGCTTGCCGTGATATTGCCATTTTGTTTGCCGTATTTGATCGAGTTTTCTACCAGGTTGAGTACCACCTGGCGGATTTTTTCCTTATCGGCAAAAACGGTGAGTGGTGACTCGCAGCCTTTTTTGATCTGGCAACGGATATTCTTTTGTTCGGCCATGATAGAGATACTTTCAAATGTTTCTCTGATCAGGTCCTGTATCACAAAATTCTGCTTGAACAGGTTCAGTTCTCCGCGCTCCAGTTTTGAAATTTCGTCGAGGTCGTTGAGCAGGTTGGTCAGCCGCTCTACATTGGTGGAGGTTTTTTCGAGGAATTTGCGGTTTACCTCCGGGTTTTCCAGAGCGCCATGCAGGAGGGTATCCACATATCCCTGGATGGCAAATACCGGTGTCTTGAATTCGTGCGAGAGATTCTGGAGAAACTCTTTACGAAATTGTTCATTGGCCCGCAGCAATTCGATCTCTTCTTTATTTTCAATAGCCCAGGCTTCCACATCCTGCCGCACCTCTTCGATCGATTTACGGGGCAGGATATATTTATAATAAGTCTCTTCGCGTTTGGTAGCCTTGGTCTGATAAATGAATTTATAGATGAGTTTGATCTTACGGTAAATAAACCGCTCCAGTACTATGGAGATCATCAGATATCCGCCGAGAAGGATTACGAGAAATGAAATAAGTACAGGCTGCCAGCGCCGCTCGATAATAAATACCAGCAGCGTGATAGGCACAGCCATACCCAGTGCTGTTAAAAATGACAGCTGTCGCGGTGAAATATTTTTCAGGGAAAACATACCAATAAATATACGATGCTAATCGGATCTCTGCAGCCCGGTAATGTAGTACAACCCGGAGGCGACCATTACATTTCAAACTTGTATCCCACACCTTTTACAGTGGTGACGCAGTCGATACCCAGCTTTTGCCTGATCTTACGGATATGAACATCAATGGTGCGATCGCCTACAATCACATCATTGCCCCATACCTGGTTCAGAATTTCATTGCGCAGAAATACACGGCCGGGTTTCTGAGCCAGCAGGTACAACAATTCAAACTCCTTTTTGGCCAGTACGATATCCTTGCCATCTACCTGCACCAGGAAGCGTTCCGGATCAATGACCAGGTTGTCGATTTCAAGGGCTTTGACCTCCGCTTTGTTAAGGCGGCGAAACAGCGCATTGACACGGCTGATAAAGACTTTGGGACTGATGGGTTTGCTCACATAATCATCAGCGCCGGTTTCCAGGCCTTTGATATGCGTGCCTTCATCGTTTACTGCTGTGAGAAAAATGATCAGGGTTTCTTTAAAAGCAGGTTGTGCGCGAAGTAGCTGACATACTTCTACGCCCGTTTTGCGGGGCATCATCACATCCAGCACGATCAGATCGGGCTGGGTACGCCGTGCTTTTTCCAGCGCTTCATCGCCGTCTTTTGCAGTAATCACTTCATAGCCCTGGGCGGAGAGATTGTATTTTAATATTTCCAATATGTCCGGTTCGTCATCAGCAATCAACACTTTTCTGGCCTTATTTTCCATTCCATTGAAAATTTCCGCAAACCTACTGGTTAATTGGCGGGTGGGGAAATCAGAGGGGTCTGGTTTACACAGACTTAATGATAAGTTAATAAAGAGCCGGAAAAAACATCCTACTGTATGTTGATTATTAATCTATTAGATATTTGTTTAGCTGTTCTTTCAAATAGGACCGGGATTTGAATGATAACTGACTACAGGCTTTGCAGCCGGCCATTTCAAAAGGGCAGGCAACTTTTTGACGGAATGAATGGTCTGAAAGAAGAGACAAAGACTGAATACTATTGAATATCAATACCTATTGCTAAATTTGCATTTTCGATCCTTATGATGGCGACCTTTAAACATATCCTGTTGATCTCCGGTTTTTCCCTGGCCGCCACTTTTGCGTTTGCGCAGCCCGATACCAGCCATGTGCGGGAGTTAAAACCTCCTAAAAACCGTGAGCTGTTTCACGATAATATTGACAGAGAACAAACAGCCCTGATGGGGTCCGATGGAAAGGCCGACGGACAGTTTGCCGTATCCGCAAACCCTGAAGTAAACATGCTGCTCACCCAGGTACTGAAGCAACGGGTAGATGCTTTTCAGTATGAGGTAGAATCCGATTCTCTGCTCGATCATCGCCTTAAAGTCAATGCACTTTCCGGCATGGCCAACGTATTGAAATATGTACGGCTCAACTGGAAATCAAAAAAAGTAAACCCGCTGCAACTGCAAACCATCATAGATGGTTATCTGCAATGTCTGCAGCTTGACCAGGAGGGAAAACCCATAGAGACATTTATAAAGGCACAGACCTATGAAGTGGGAACAGCTATACTGGCCGCCGATAATTTTACCCGTAATGCCGGCTACCAGGCATCGCGCGACCAGCTCACATTAAAATACTGCCTGCTACACCCTGAGCAGACGCTCAGCACACTCCGGCAAAATCCCGATGTACCTTTTGCAGACAGCCTGATAAAGCTGGTAGCGAAAAAATATCCATCGCAACTATACACCTATGCACAGGCCAGTAATAAACTGGGCAGCCGCATTCGTAATATTCACGATGATCCTTTTGTAGAAGCCATTGCCCGAATGTCGCGCAGCAAAAGTGGTCAGCAGTATTTTCCTTTCCTGGATAATATTGTAAAAGGCAACCTCAGCTTCGAGGAAATAGATGCTGCAGAAAAAGATTCTGTGCAATATTATAAGCTGCTGGTGAAAACACAAATGGAGTACACCGCACGCATGCTGGATAAGGATACCGCATTTGCCTATAAAGAGCTGCTGGATAAACTGGAAAAAAAGGCCAAAGATGTATTTGTAACAACTATAAACGGCCTGCACAATGAATCGGATGCCATTCGTTTTCGTTGTATTCAGCCGCTTAGTGCAGAAGAGCTTTATTACCTGGCTGTACTTACAGACGGACTGATTTATACCTCCAGTTATACCAATGGTGTATATCCGCTGATGATGAAAAAGATCGGCAACCGCGGAGATTCCCTGCTGCTAAGCCTCAGGTTTGATCACTATCGCAAATTCATTAGTCAGGCAGCAGCTTATAATACGCTGGGCAACTTTCTGGCTACCTTCCCCAGCCATGAAGATGCTACCAACCTCATGAATGCATTTGTTAGCAACCTCGAAAAATCGGAAGGACTGGAAGATGGGGTGGATGTGGCCGACTCTTATGCCAGTATTACTGAAACCAATCCCAAACTGGCAGCCGAGGTACTGAGCCTTGTACAGGCCAACTATGACCGTAACGTAAAAGAGAATAATGAAAAGGGAATCGTGATCTATAACATCCTGAATAAGCTCTTTCTTTCTGCCGATTCATCAAAAGGCATTGACCTTACCCGCGAACTGGGTATACCACCTGTATATAATGTGCCCTTCAATTCACTTACCAATAGTAAGGGAGAAGTAGTGGCGCAGGTATTCTTTTACGGTGATAAGGACGGTCAGGGTATTTTTCCCGGCTTTCTTAATATGTTTCCCGGCGGTAACTGGAGCATTGACCGTAGCAACCCGCAATGGGTGACTATACGCTCTACCAAAGGCAAGCCCGTTGTTATTTACGCCAACAAACCGCTGCCCGAAGAAACCGGTGAAGACGACAAGGCCCAGCAGGCCCTGGGCGAGTATCTCGAAAAAAATAAACTGGAGCCTACTGTTACCATCCACCGCGGTCACAGCTATTTTGCCAATACTACGATCAGTTATATGGCACCCAGTTCGAAAGTGGTATTTATGGGTAGTTGCGGCGGCTTTCACCTGATTGATTCTATACTGCACAAATCATCGGATGCGCATATCATTGCCTCCAAACAGATTGGTAAGACGGCTATCAATAAGCCTTTTTTCCAGTTGCTGACCGAAAAGCTGCGCAATGGTAATAATATCGACTGGATTCCCTTCTGGCGCGAGTTCAAATCCAAAGCCGGCATTGAAGGATTTGAAGATTATATTCCTCCCTACAAAAACCTGGGTGCTATTTTTATTAAAGCATATAAGAAAGCAATGCACGAAGAAGAATGAGAACGGATGTGCTGGTGTGCTGATTTGCTAATGTGCTGATGATCTATTTGATTATTCCATATTCATTGTTGTCCGGGGAAAATAAATGCGACAACAAAGAAATTTGATAATCAGATTTGTATAGACGCCTAAGTAGCCTTTGAGAAATGTAAGCCCCCCTGTAGCATTGCTGGCGCTTTAGTACTGCATGCGAACTATTTTATCGCTATTTCCCTGCCGTATTCAGATCGCGAAGAATGCAGAAGATAATTAGCACACTGGCAAATCAGCACACCAGCACATCAGCACATCCTTCCTCCCGCCTCTTTCCTTAAACCTTTCATAAAACTTATTACCGATAACTTATTACTTAAATCTTCCTGCCTTAGTTTTGCTGTTTATCTAAAACAACAACCTTTTGTCAGAAGCTTCGCCAAAGAAATTTGATATTGCCGTATTGCGGCGGGTATTTGGTTACGCCGCACCCTATAAGCGAAAATTTTACCTGTCGGTAATACTGGCAATACTGCTGGCATTTATTACCCCTGTAAGGCCGTATCTGATTCAGCTTACTGTCAACGACTATATAGCCAACTCTGTCACTCATATGGTGATACAGATTACCATTATTCAGATCGGGCTGATACTGATAGAAACGGCTATGCGGTTCTGGTTTTCCTTTACCACAGCCTGGCTGGGGCAATCCGTAGTGAAGGATCTGCGTATAGCCGTTTACCGCAAAGTGCTGCGGCTGAATCTTACCCAGTTTGATAAAACGCCTATCGGCACGCTTACTACGCGTACTATTAATGATATTGAATCGATCAACGATATTTTTGCGGAAGGACTGGTACCTATCATTGCCGATTTGCTGAGTATCGTATGCGTATTGAGTGTGATGTTGTATATCGATCCTGTGCTCACGCTTATTGCGCTTATTCCTTTTCCCATTATTATTATTGCCACCTATTATTTTAAGGAAAGTATTAACCGTTCTTTTTTTAAAGTGCGCAATGCTGTGGCTGCGCTCAATGCCTTTGTACAGGAGCATCTGACCGGCATGCAGGTGGTGCAGGCCTTTGCCGGTGAAAAAAGGGAATCGGCCCGGTTTCAGAAGATCAACCGCGAACACCGGAACGCTAATATCAGTGCCATCTTTGCCTATTCTGTTTTTTTTCCCATTGTAGAAATAGTGCTGGCACTTTCTACCGGCCTCATCGTATGGTGGGCGGCGCGCGAGGCACTCAACCTGCAGCAGAGCCAGCAGGGTACGGTCATTTCTTTTATCCTCTTCCTCAACCTGCTGTTCAGGCCGCTGCGTGTGCTGGCCGATAAGTTCAATGTATTGCAAATGGGAGTGGTGGCCAGTGAGCGGGTGTTTAAAGTGCTGGATAATCCTGATTTTATTCCAACCCCGGCCCAACCCGGATATAAACCTGCTGCTGCATTGCAGGGTAAAGTAGAGTTTGACCAGGTGAGTTTTGCGTATACCGGCGAGCAGTATGTGTTGAAGAATATCAGCTTTACGATCAATCCCGGCGAGACTGTGGCGATTGTAGGGCATACCGGCAGCGGCAAAACGACCATTATAAGCCTGCTCAACCGCTTATATCATATTCAGAAAGGCACTATCCGGATGGATGACCGCAATATTGATGACTACGATCTCGATTTTTTGCGCAGCCAGGTAGGGGTGGTGTTGCAGGACGTGTTTCTGTTTTCCGGATCGGTACTGGATAATATTACCTTGCGCAATGATGCCATACCGCAGGCCAGGGTGGAAGAGGCGGCCCGGCTTATCGGCATGCACGATTTTATTGAACAACTGCCCGGCGGCTACCAGTACAATGTAATGGAGCGGGGGGCCACCCTTTCGCTGGGACAGCGCCAGTTGCTTTCTTTTATACGGGCCTTGCTGTACAATCCCTCCATTTTGATCCTCGATGAAGCTACTTCATCGGTTGATACGGAAAGTGAGCAGCTGATCCAGCATGCCATAGATACACTTATTAAGGGGCGAACCTCCATTGTCATTGCCCACCGCCTGAGTACGATCCGCAAGGCCAGCAAGATCATTGTACTGGATAAGGGAGAAATCCGCGAAGCCGGTACACATGATCAGTTGCTGGCAAAAGGAGGATTCTATGCCCGCCTGCATGAAATGCAGTTTGAGAAGCACCCGCTTAAGAAAACTGTTAATAGTTGACAGTCAATGGTTGGAGGCATATTTTTCGGACAATTGCCCTGCCGTTTTTTTAACCTTTAATGCGGGGCCGGCGCAGTGGGTAAAAAAAATGACACAGTTTATATCAAAAAGAGCAGACCGATTCCTTTTTTCATTTCCCCGCCCTTATCTTTGCGCCAAATTTCAGGAGGACTATGCATTCCGGACGTCTCAAATCCTTTACTATAGCGGCTTTCAGCGTATTTTTCACCGTTTTTTCCCTGTCTGCTCAGGCTCAGCCCCATGATGGGCATGAGGGAGGTCAGGAGAAAAAAGAGTTTAATGCTGCTGACACTATTCTCAATCACCAAATCGCTAAAGAAGAGAAGAAGATGTTCAACGCTACCGAAGTAATCTTCGGTCACGTATTGAATGCCCATGAGTTTCATTTCCTGGATATTGTAGGTGATAATGGTGAAAAACATCCCATTACACTGCCCCTGCCTGTAATCCTGTACAGCCCGCAAAAAGGCTTTACCAGCTTTATGTCATCCCGTTTTGAGCACGGACATGCTGAGTATGAAGGATATATGCTGCTGAAAGAGGAGTCGATCAAACACCTGGGCCTGGATCCTAAAAAGTACAATCCCGAAGATATCGTAGCTATAAAAGATGGTAAGGTTGATGAATCAGTAAAAGTGTATGACCTGAGTCTTACCCGCAACGTGGTGCAGATGCTGCTGGCGCTGATCATCTTTACCATATTGATGCTGCGTATTGCCAAGCGTTATAAATCTGGCGTGGGTGTTACTTCTGCCCCCAAAGGATCACAAAGCCTGATAGAGCCGGTCATCACTTTTGTACGTGATGAAGTGGCTAAACCCAACCTGGGTCATAAAGTAGATAAGTACATGCCTTATCTGCTGACGGTTTTCTTTTTTATCCTGATCAACAACATATTTGGTCTGATTCCTGGTTCAGCCAACGTAACCGGTAATATTGCCTTTACTGCTGTGCTGGGTGTTATATCATTTATTGTGATCCTGTTTAGCTCCAATTCTCATTACTGGGGTCATATTTTTAACCCGCCCGGTGTACCCTTTGGCGTAAAGCTCATTCTGGTACCGGTTGAGTTTCTGAGTGTGTTTATTAAGCCCTTTGCCCTTATCATTCGTCTTTTTGCCAACATGGTGGCGGGCCACATCATTATCATCTGTCTCATTTCCCTGATCTTCATATTCGGGCAGCTTAATTCAGTAGCCGGCTGGGGTTCTTCTCCATTGGTTATTGCATTTACCGTCTTCATCTATCTGATCGAAGTACTGGTTGCTTTCCTGCAGGCGTTCATCTTTACCATGCTTACGGCTGTATTTATCGGTCAGGCATTTGAAGGAGAGCACCATCACGACGAAGCGCATGGACATGAGCTGGGTCACGACGACGCTGTAATTGTTTAATTAAGTATTTATTCATTATAAAATCAAGCAAGATGGATTTATTTCTGTTAGAAGCTGTTGCTAATGCAGGTGGTGCTATTGGTGCCGGTATGGCTGCAATTGGTGCTGGTCTTGGTATCGGTCAGATTGGTAAAGGTGCAGTTGAATCAATTGCCCGCCAGCCTGAAGTAGCCAACGACATCCGTGGCAACATGATCCTGACTGCGGCCCTGGTTGAAGGTGCTGCCCTGTTTGCGATCATCGTAGGCTTCCTGGCAATGGTTCTGTAATCAGATCCGCCAGCCAAAAAATTACTGCATCCAAAGCACAGGGCGGAGGATGCAGTATTTTACAAAAATTCAAGTGCAACAAGTGAACTATAAAGCGGAGTGAGCTGATAAAGGTTGACCTCCGTTACAATTTAACTACTGTCATTCATGAAATTTTTAACTCCCGAATTCGGCCTTTTGATCTGGACCCTCCTGGCGTTCCTGATTGTATTTTTCATCCTGGGCAAGCTGGCCTGGCCGGCTATCCTGAAAGGTCTGCGTGATCGTGAAAACAGCATAGCCAGCTCACTGGAGACAGCTGAGCGTGTGCGTGCAGAAATGGCGCAGATGAAAAGTGAGAACGAAGCCCTGCTGGCCAAAGCCCGCGAAGAGCGTGCTCAATTGCTGAAAGAAGCGCGGGATACAAAAGATAAGATCGTCAACGAAGCCAAGGAGCAGGCCAAAACAGAAGCCAACAAAATCATTCTGGAAGCACAGGCTACTATCAACGCTCAGAAAATGGCTGCACTCACTGAAGTGAAAAACCAGGTAGGTAAACTGGTAATTGAAGTAAGTGAGAAAGTACTGCGCCGTGAACTGGCCGGTAAAGATGCCCAGGAAGCACATATCAAGGGCCTGGTTGATGATGTAAAACTGAACTAATAAGAAAGCGGAGGAAGTAATCCGGAAGCCGGAGCTTCACAAATTAATATAGAATATGCCTAATCCACGTTTAGCAGCACGCTATGCCAAATCTCTGATTGACCTCTCTATTGAGAAAGGTCAGCTGGAGCAGGTATATCATGATATGCAATGGTTGCAGGCGGCCTGCAAAAGCAGCCGTGATTTTCTGAACCTGCTGCGTAGTCCTGTTATCAAAGCCGATACCAAACGTAAAATACTGGAAGCTGTAACAGCCGGTAAACTGAGCGAACTTACTGCCGGCTTTGTTCGCCTGCTGGTGAGCAAGGGGCGTGAAAGCAACCTGCCCGAAATTGCTACAGCTGCCATCAATCTTTATAAAGAACATAAGAATATCTATACCGTACAGCTCACGACAGCCGCGCCGGTAGACAACGCAGTACGTGCGGCTATCATAGAGCAGGTAAAGAAATCGGCAGGAGTACAGCATATAGAGCTCGAAGAGAAAGTGAACCCCGATATCATTGGCGGTTTTGTACTGCAGCTGGGCGATAAACTGGTAGATGCCAGCATTGCCTACGACCTGCGGGCTATTGCCAAGCAATTTGACAACAACGATTTTATTTATAAAATCCGTTAAGCAGGAACTCAGAACTTAATACTTACAACTTATAACTTAAGAATTATATGGCAGAGATTAAACCCGATGAGATAAGTGCGATACTGCGCCAGCAGTTGAGCAACTTCAACGCCAGTGCAGACCTCGAAGAAGTAGGTACTGTACTGCAGGTGGGCGATGGTATTGCCCGCGTATACGGACTGGGCAATGTGCGCTACGGTGAGCTGGTAGAGTTTGAGAATGGCGTACGTGCTATTGCACTTAACCTCGAAGAAGATAATGTGGGTGTGGTATTGATGGGTGAAAGCGGAGATATTAAAGAAGGTGCCAAAGTACGCCGTACCGGCCAGATCGCTTCTATTAAAGTAGGTGAAGGCATGGTTGGCCGCGTGGTAAATACACTGGGTCATCCTATTGATGGTAAAGGCCCCATTGCCGGTGAGCGCTACGAAATGCCCCTGGAGCGTAAAGCGCCCGGTGTAATCTTCCGTGAGCCCGTAAAAGAACCGCTGCAGACAGGTATCAAAGCCATCGATGCCATGATTCCCATCGGTCGTGGTCAGCGTGAGCTGATCATCGGTGACCGTCAGACTGGTAAGACTGCTATTGCCATTGATACTATCATCAACCAGCGTGAATTTTTTGCTGCAGGCAATCCTGTATACTGTATCTATGTAGCCATTGGTCAGAAAGCTTCTACCATTGCAGGTGTAATGAAAACCCTGCAGGACAATGGCGCTATGGAATACACAACCATCGTAGCGGCCTCTGCATCTGATCCCGCTCCGCTGCAGTTCTACGCTCCGTTTGCCGGTGCTGCCATCGGTGAATTCTTCCGCGACACCGGACGTCCCGCGCTGATCATCTATGATGATCTGTCAAAACAGGCGGTAGCTTACCGTGAGGTTTCTCTGCTGCTGCGTCGTCCTCCCGGTCGTGAAGCTTATCCCGGTGACGTATTTTACCTGCACAGCCGTCTGCTGGAACGTGCTGCCAAAGTGATCAATAACGATGAGATCGTGAAGAACATGAACGATCTGCCCGATAGCATCCGTCACCTCGTAAAAGGTGGTGGTTCACTCACTGCCCTGCCTATCATCGAAACACAGGCAGGCGACGTATCGGCCTATATCCCGACCAACGTAATTTCTATTACCGACGGTCAGATATTCCTCGAGTCAAACCTGTTCCTGTCTGGTATCCGTCCTGCCATCAACGTAGGTATCTCTGTAAGCCGTGTAGGTGGTAACGCCCAGATCAAATCCATGAAGAAAGTAGCAGGTACACTGAAACTTGACCAGGCCCTCTACCGTGAGCTCGAAGCCTTCTCCAAATTTGGTGGTGACCTCGATGCGGCGACCAAAAACGTAATCGATAAAGGTGCCCGCAACGTGGAAATCCTGAAACAGCCTCAGTATACTCCCTTCGCCGTGGAAAAGCAGGTAGCAATCATTTATCTTGGTACCAACGGTATCATTAAAGATGTACCCGTAAAACGTGTGAAAGAGTTTGAAGAACATTTCCTGCTCGAAATGGAAAACAAACTTCCCGATGTACTGGCTGCTTTCAAAAAAGGCAATCTGCCTGATGATGGCATCAAAAAAATGGTGGAACTGGCCCAAAGCCTGATCCCCCAGTACAAATAAGAATAAAAATTCTCTGCATAAAAAAGGCCCCGTTTCCGGGGCTTTTTTTATGTAGCCCCGCAATGCATTGCGGGGCTGCAAACGTGATATGGATACTGTCCCTCCAGCAATACCTTACGCGCTACAGTAATTCCCCGTCCTCCTCATTCGTAAAATCCGGTTACAATCGCCAGAATCATATCTTTTTTCAACTTATATATGAAAGATGCTGCCTTGGCAGGGTTATTTTTTATTTATGTAATCGATTGACTAATAAAGTTAATAGTAAAAATACTACAGTAAATACGGTATTTTTTACGAAAAAACGCGCGGAAAACTTGCATCGGTAAATACCTAGTATTATTTTAGCACTCGAATCCGTAATAACCCTAGCGAAAGCAAGTAAATCCGTCTGTGAATAAAGCTAAAATCCTGGTTACCCCCAGGTGCCTTTCTTCCAGCCTTCTCGTTCCTGTTTTTTTAGGGTTGCTACTCTCCTGACGAAGACCAGCTTTTTTGGAACCCTTAATGAAAACAGATGAAAACAACTCTACCCCTCTCTAAACAAATTTTCCGCAGCCTGCTGGTTGGTTGCACACTTTTTACTTCCGTATTTGCTACAGCCCAATCCGGCAACGGCGGTCAGCAAAGTATTCCCGAACTGGTATTTAAAAATGCCACACGCGAAAGCGGTAGTGCGGGCGCTGATGGTACAATTTACCGTTTCAGCAATGTGACCAGTAATGTAGATGCCCTGGTAACTATTGCAGGCCGTTCTTCCAGCCTGGTCACACTGAGCACTATTGACCGTACCGGTACAGGCTACGACAATGCATTTCAACCCGAAGTAAGCTATAATAACGGCAATGCGTCGAGCAACCGCAACTGGTGGATGGATTTTGATGTACGTTTCGTAACAAAAGATGGTAACACACCTGTTACAGTTAACGAATTCAAGGTAACAGCCCTGGATGTAGATGGTGACGGAAGCCGCCTGCGTGAGTATGTAGGTTTTTATAATGCCCAGTCTTATATACTTGAAAACAATACACAGCTGAGCGTGCAGAACATTGTCGCCACCATTTTTGGTTTGCTGACTCCCGGCCGTCAGTTTGATGGTCCTACTACCAACTACAACAATATTGATGTAACAGCTACACGGGTAATGACCACACTGGGCTACTCCAATAAAAGCAATTTCCGGGTACGTGCTGGTGGCGCTACCGGCAACGGATCCAGCAGTGCGGCATCGCGTATGTATTCTTTCTGGTTCAAAGGATTTAGCTATACCGCTCCTGTACAATCTACCCTGCCAGTAAAGCTGATGTCGTTCAACGCAACACTGGGCACCAATAAAGTGGATTTGAAATGGATGACTGCAGAAGAAAAGAACGTAAGCCATTTTGAAGTAGAAAAAAGCACAGATGGCAAAACCTTCAGCAGCATTGGAGTAGTATTTGCCTTCGGCAACAGTGCAGAGGTTCGTAACTACGCTTTCACCGATAACAATGTAAATTCTTCAAAGGATGGAGTGATCTATTACCGCCTCCGTTCTGTTGACGTCGATACAAAAAGTGAGCTGTCTCAGGTACGTATGATCCACCTCAGCAAACGGGCCGGTGCTGAACTTTCCCTGCTTACCTATCCCAATCCTGCCAGCAGCGACCTGCGGGTTACCATTCCCGCACAGTGGCAGGGCAAAAAGGTGGCCTATGAAGTGATCAGTCAAAATGGCCAGGTTCTTATCAGCACGCAAAATGCGGCGGCCAGCCAAACAGAGAATCTGAATATCAGCAAGTTACCTACAGGTTACTATGCCGTACGCGCCAGCTGTAATGGCGAAACAGCGCAACAGAAAATAATCAAACAGTAAACGAATTATCAATAGGGGTTCTATGCCGGACACGAAAGTGTCCGGCTTTTCGGTTTTAGTTTAATTTGGTTTATATTATAAACTAGTTTATGTTTGTTCTGTCTTAAGCTAAAAACAAATATGAAACCGATTCAACTGCTGCTTTGGGTAAGTTTATTTCTGCTGTATAAGCCGGCATCTGCACAAACTGTGGTAAAGGGTATTGTGACGGGCAATAAATCGAAGCCAGTATATGGCGTCAGTATCAGTATTAAGGATAGCTATGATGGTGCTACCACCGACAGCCTTGGGCGGTTCTCTTTTACTACTGCAGAAACTGGTGAGCAGTTATTGCAGGCAACAGCCGTGGGGTATAAGCCATTCAGCCAATTGCTCAAACTGCAGGGGCAGCCCATCACGCTTACCATTGCATTGAAAGAAGAAGTGACCGAACTGCAGGCCGTCGTCATCACAGCAGGCACCTTTGAAGCCAGTGATAAAAAACGGGCTTCGGCTGTACTCGATCCTCTCGATATTGTAACTACAGCAAGTGCCAATGGCGATATTACAGGTGCATTGAAGACCCTGCCGGGTGCACAGACTGTGGGCGAAAGCGAAGGACTTTTTGTAAGAGGCGGCACCGCTGCCGAAACAAAAACCTTTATTGATGGCACACTCGTCAATAATTTCTTTTTCAGCAGTGTGCCCAATATTGCTCAGTTCAGCCGTTTTTCGCCTTTCATTTTTAAAGGCACCGTATTCAGCACCGGAGGTTACTCTGCATTGTATGGCCAGGCACTTTCTTCGGCACTCATCCTCGAGTCAATTGATCTGCCTGAGCGAAGCACGGCCAGCCTGGGTGTAAGCGTACTGAGTGCCAATGCCGGCTACCAGCATCTGGCAAAAAATAAAAAATCATCCTGGGGTGCAAGTTATGGTTATACAAACCTGGCGCTGGCTTTTGCCGTCATAAAACAGCGGCAGGATTATTCCCGGGCTCCAGCCTACCATAATGCCGATGCCAACTTTCGTATTAAAACATCGGCAACCGGTATGCTGAAATATTATGGTTATTTCAGCAGCAGCAAACTTGCCTTTACCACACCCAGCATTGATTCGCTCGGCTATTATGACCGTTTTTCCATTGGCAATACCAATCATTATCATAACCTGTCGTGGCGCGAAAATGTTGGCCGCCGCTGGAAAGTGCAGTTAGGTGTTTCCTATACCAACAACAAAGACGACATCAACAGCCATATGCAGGATGAGGATAAAAAGGAGGTTTCGCTCGACGGACTGGAGGCTAAAAAATTTGCACTTGACAGCCGCGGCAATTATTTCAATGCAAAGATGGTATGGGATCGCCGCCTGCGTGGGTTAAGTGCTTTTCGTTTTGGAGCCGAATACAACTATGCAAAAGATGATATCCGCTACCAGGATTATTCCGGCACCCCCTATCCTTCGCAGCTGCGTGACGATGTAACTTCCGTATTTGCCGAAGGCGATATTTATATTACCAATGTACTGGCGGCCAAAGCAGGCTTGCGGATGGAGCATTCATCTATCCTCGACAAAAACAATCTGGCGCCGCGGTTATCGCTGGCATATAAACTGGGAAAAGGCACACAGGCATCGGTTGCTTACGGCATTTTTTATCAGAACCCCGAGCGCCGCTACCTGCCCGCAGCTCAACCACTCACTTTTATGCAGGCCACACATTACATTGCCCAGTTTCAGCGGGTGGTCAATCAGCAATCTTTCCGTGCAGAAATTTTTTATAAGAAATACGATAACCTGGTCAAATCGGGCTTCGTCAACTATCGCGAAACGGCGGTAAACAATGCAGGATATGGCGATGCGAAAGGAATTGAATTTTTCTGGAGAGATAAGAAAACAATCAAATCACTCGACTACTGGATATCTTACAGCTACCTCGATACCAAACGCGATTTTCTGACCTTCCCCTATGCCATTACGCCCAATTTTGCGGCAAAACATACCGGATCGCTGGTGGTGAAAAAGTTTGTTCAAAGCTGGAAGATGAACCTCAATACTGCTTACAATTTTGCCAGCGGACGCCCTTATTACAATATAGGATACGACCCCGCCACATCGCAGTACCAGTTTACCGACCGCGGACACGTACCTGATTATCACAACGTGAGTTTTGCCATCAATTACCTGCCATTTATTGGTAAAAAGAATCCCAAATCGTATCCGGTATGGGTGCTGCAGGTAAGTAATATTTTCAACATCCGGCAGGTATATGGATATCAGTATTCATACAATGGTTTGCGTAAGCAGGAGGTGGTTCCCACATCGCGCATGTTTGTATTTATAGGCTGCTTTATCAGCTTTGGTGTTGACCGGAGCGACGAGGTCATGAATAACGCTTTATAATCTTTAATTATCATAAACTGTTAAACAAAAACGATATGAAAAAAGTCCTTTTCCTTACACTGTTGCTTTCTGCAGTACTGGCAGGTCAGTCGCAATCAGACAAGTTTAAAAAAGCCATGGAACAATGGGTTCCGGTTTTTGATACAACCTATTCTGCCGATGGATTTCTCACGCTTTCCAATACCTTTCAGCGTATAGCCGATGCAGAAAAAAATCAGTGGCTGCCCTATTATTATGCGGCACTTACACAGGTAAACGCAGGATATATGATCAGCGGACCGGCAGGCGGAGCTGCCGATAAAACAGATCCCATTGCCGATAAAGCAGAGCAGTTGCTGAATAAAGCCGCGGAGCTGGCAAAAGATAATTCGGAAATTTTCTGTGTAAGGAAAATGATCGCCACGCTGCGTATGACGGCAGATCCCATGAACCGGTATATGACCTATGGCCCGGCAGCAGAGGCGGCGCTGACTACTGCTAAAAAACTGAACCCCGATAATCCCCGTGTATACCTGCTCGAAGGCCAGGATAAGTTTTATACTCCGGAGCAGTATGGCGGCAGCAAAACGGAAGCAAAGAAGCTTTTTGAAACGGCGATCAGTAAATTTGACGTTTATAAACCCGAGAGCAATATCCATCCCCACTGGGGTATGGCACAGTTGAAATATTTCATGGCACAGATGCAGTAAATTACTATTGCAACAACATACCATCCAGCAGCAGATGTCATACATCCGCTGCTGGATCTAGTATTTTAAAACCAGGGGTAACATGTCTGAAAAAGAACCAGTATTATCCGAAAAAGAAAGTCTTGCCCTGATCACGGCAATGATCAACAAAGCAAGAGATGTCTATCATGAAACAGGTGTATCTGCCATCATGTGGGGAGCGCTTATCACTATTTGCGCGTTGGTGAGATATGCCGAATATCAGTTTGGCTTTCGACTGCCATTTGATATATATCTGTTGACGATTATTGCGGTAATACCGCAGATATATATGAGCCTGCGGGAGAAAAAGACAAGAAAAGTACAGCGTTATGATGATGTATTTATATCCAATCTGTGGCTTGCATTTGGTATCTGCCTCGCATTGCTCATACTGACCGTCAACATGGCATTTGCATCATGGAGACCATTACTCGAAGAATATAAACAGCTGACCGGTAAAACTCCTGAGTTTCTGCTTGGCGAATATGTGACCTCACTGTTTCTGATGGTGTACGGCATTCCCACTTTTGTTACCGGTGCATCCTGTCGCTTCAGGCCTATGATGTGGGGCGGTATATTATGCTGGGGCTGCGCCATTATTGCTATATTCACACCCTTTAGAACTGACCTGCTGCTCACTGCATTTTCAGCCACAATGGCCTGGCTTATTCCGGGTATTGTGATGGAGCGCGATTATCGACGGGCAAAAAAACAGGAACAGACGGTACATGTTTAAAGATCTGGATCCCATATTACATTCTCAGCTGCGACTGGCTGTTGTTTCCCTGCTCATTGGTGTACGCGAAGCAGAGTTTACCTATATAAGGGAAAAAACAGGAGCCAGTAGCGGCAATCTCAGCGTGCAGATCCAAAAGCTGAAAGATGCCGGGTATATAGATGTGGTAAAACAATTTAAAGACAACTATCCCCAAACCATCTGCAAAATCACTCCCGCCGGCGTACAGGCATTTGAAGAATATGTGAAGAATCTGCAGACGTATTTGAAAACGTAGTTGACAGTTCACAGTTGACAGTTAACAGTTGACAGTTGACAGTAAAAAGTTCTAAGTAATAAGTTTTAAGTAGTAGGTATAAAACACTTTAACCTCCTTTATATACTCTTTATACTTTTAGACATTTCTTACTGTCAACTGTCCACTGTCAACTATAAAAAAAACCCGGTCCCTTAGACAAAGGACCGGTTCTCTGTTGGAACTCTAAGTGTATGTATGATCAACTTTGGATCATCCCTCTGATTGAAAACTATCTTTGAAAGCCGTTGCTGGCTTCGGTTAATTTCCTGAATTGTTCAGTTTGACTACCGGAGAGTAGGCTACACTGCCATCTTTGCGAACGATGATGATACGATAGAAACTTTTTCGGGATTGAATGGATTCGAAAAACTGGTAGTGATCCGCTTCAGTTTTTTCAGTACCAAATACCAGTCCTACCATTTGAAATTTTTTGCCATTGTGGCTGCGCTGGATGATCAGGCGGTCGGCAGTTTCATTTTGCCTGATCATCCAGTTGAGCAGAACACGATTATCCCGTATGCTGCAGGTAAAGTCAGCAATAGTAGCGGGATTGGTCATTTTTGAGACGACCGTGGTGGGAGAGCTCGTAAAAGGGACGGTATTTGAAGCAAATACCGATGGTTGCAAAAAGAATGTCAGGGTGCTCATAAGCGAGCTGGTAAGGATTAATCGCATTTCCTGGGTTTTGATATTTATTCAAACTTCCCACAGAAATATTGGAGGGCCTATAGCCCGTGCATTAGCAGAACAACCAGACCGGAAATACCCCATCATCAAAATATCGTAAAACTACGTGCCACAATGTTGTTTTCCGTAATGCATGACAAACGTAATAACTCGTGAACGGATATGCAAGTCTTTGGTCATAATTTTTTTTATTAGCCTTCAATACATTCATTTTCAGCTAAAATCAATTGTATCTTTGTTGTAAATTTTCCGTATGGCAACGGTCATATCGGTTCGTAATCTCACGAAGGAGTTTCAGGGCTTTAAAGCGGTTGATGATCTTTCCTTTTCCGTACAGGCAGGAGAGATATATGGTTTTCTGGGTCAGAATGGCGCAGGCAAATCCACTACCATCCGCATGCTGCTTACGCTTATAAGACCTACAGCCGGTGAAATAGAAATGCTGGGCATGAATCTGAAACAGCATCGCCGGGAAATACTAAGACAGGTAGGTGCAATCATAGAGCGGCCGGATCTCTATAAGTATCTCACAGCAATTGAAAACCTGCGTCTCTTTGCTACTTTAAGCGGCATACGCCCCACCCACAGTCAACTGACCGATCAACTGGCTATGGTAGGGCTGGCCGACCGGGCCCATAGCAAAGTAAAAACTTACTCGCAGGGCATGAAGCAACGGTTGGGCATTGCAACGGCACTCATTCATGACCCGCAACTGATCATTCTGGATGAGCCCACCAATGGACTCGATCCGCAGGGTATTGCCGATATCCGTAACCTGATACTTCACCTCAGCAGGGAAAAGGCAAAAACGATCCTGGTATCATCGCATCTGCTGAGCGAAATGGAAGTACTGGCAGATTCAATGCTTATTATTGATAAAGGCAGAAAAGTGATAGAAGGCCGTGCAAGGGATCTTTTTGATCCGATGAATATAGTGATGGAATTAAAAACAACCGCTATTGTCAGCAGCTGGCAGATACTCCAGCAGTCACCCTGGAAAGATCAGTTATTGCAGCAACGGAAAGACAGCATCCTGCTGAAGCTGCCGCAACGCGATCAGCCATCGCTGGTACGATACCTGGTTGAGAAGGGCGAAGAACTCGTATCCTTTCATGCAAAAAATACGCTCGAAGATTATTTTCTTTCATTAACCTCCGGACAGCAGCATGTGGAAGCTTTTACAGATTGAGTTGCTTAAAATATTCAGGCGTCCCCGTACCTATATTGCTTTTGGTGCGGTAACGGCAATTGTCATATTGATCCAGATCGCTTTGTATTATGATGGCAAATCGTATGTTGATTTACTGCTGAGCAACCTGAAAGAATCATTTGATCTCACCGATGATTTCAAGAGCCGGTTGCTGAATGGGTATCTTATCTGCTTTGTAATACTGGGTACCTTGCTCATACAAATGCCATTGCTCGTGGCGCTCATAGCAGGTGATTCCATTGCCGGCGAGGCTAATATGGGTACGCTGCGCCTGGCACTTACACGGCCAGTAAGCCGTACGCAGTATATGCTCATTAAGTTTCTCGCAACAATCATATACACGCTGGCTCTGCTGGTATGGATGGCTGCACTGGCCCTCTTTGGCAGCATGCTGGTCTTTGGCGTAAATGATATGGTAGTGCTTCGCTCTACGGGTATTGAAGTAATCAGCCAGCAGGATGCTCTCTGGCGGTATATCGCAGCTTTTGGTTTTGCCGCAATAGCCCTCACTACGGTTTCGGCACTTGCTTTTTTGCTGAGTGTATTTGCAGAAAATGCGATCGGCCCCATCATTGCTACTATGAGTGTGGTAATCGTATTTACCATTCTTTCCCAAATGAATATTCCTATTTATGACAACACTGTAAAACCCTATTTGTTTACTTCACATATGGTGGGCTGGAAAGGTTTTTTCTACTTAAAAACAGCACCCGATGGTACCACTATTGCGGGTAGTGTGGAAAATCTGGCAGCTATCTGGAAGAGTACGGTCATTTTGGTTATTTATACAATTGTTTTTGTGAGTACGGCAGTATTTGTATTTCGTAAAAAAGATATTCTGAGCTAAAAAAGTGCGGTATGAAAAAATGGATCACCTGCTTGCTGTTAATCCTTAGTATATGCATAGTAACACATGCGCAAACGGCCGAAGAACTGATAACGCAGCTGCGGCAAAAAGTAGCATCGGTCAATGACTACGAAGCGCAGGGACGTATGAAAACCAATGTATCTTTTATTAAGGCGCCCGAAGCCGATGTAAAAGTTTTTTTTAAAAAACCCAATAAGCTGCGTATTCGGAATGCTACCGGTATTTCCTTTATTCCAAAAGGATCACTTAATATCAATCTCGGCAGCATTTTCGACAACTCGGGCAACTACGATATTATTGATGTTGGTAAAGAAAGTGGTACCGGATTACGTATTGTAAAGCTGCTACCGCAGGACGAGAATGCGGAAGTGGTTTTGTCTACATTGTATATTGATGAAAAGCTGGTTTTGATAAAAAAAGCAAAAGTCACCACCCGCGAAAGCGGTACCTACGAATTGCAGATGACCTATGGCCGTTATGCCTCCTATGGCCTGGCAGATAAGGTCACCTTCACCTTCAATACCAAAGACTATAAACTTCCCAAAGGCGTTACACTTGACTACGACGATGGATCCGGAAAGAATAAACCCACAACCCCGCAGGAGAAAAAAGGAAGTGTGGAAATCTCCTACAGCGAGTATAAGATCAATAAGGGAGTGGCAGACAGTGTTTTTGAGTAGTCGACAGTAAGTGATGTATAAAGGGTATAAAGAGTTTAAAGGTATAAAGTGTTTTATACTTAATACTTAAAACTTATTACCTGGAACTTACTATTGACTAATTCTCTCTGATCTCTTCATCCTCCATTCTTGCAAATACTTCGGGATTCAGTTTTTTGAGCGGGTTGCTGCGGTTTTCATCATACGCTTCGCGGCGTTTGATGATATCAATACACTCAAAAATGGCGGTAAGAAACGAAGAGGGATCAGCCTTGTCTTTTCCGGCAATATCAAATGCCACACCATGATCGGGTGAAGTGCGTACGATGGGCAGTCCGGCTGTGAAATTTACACCTTCGCCCGAGGCGAGGGCTTTGAAAGGTATTAGACCCTGGTCGTGGTACATGGCCAGTACCGCATCAAAACGTTCGTGGCTGCGGCGTGCAAAAAAGGCATCGGCGCTGTAAGGACCGATAGCCAGGATATTACTGTTTTTGGCATCGCGGATAGCTGGTTTGATGATCGTTTCTTCTTCGGTGCCAATAAGACCTTCATCACCTGCATGGGGATTGAGACCCAGTACGGCGATACGGGGTTTGTCAATTCCAAAATCACGTTGCAGGCTTTTTTGGATCAGAGACAGTTTGCTTACGATTTTCTCGCGGGTAATATGCCCGGCAATCTCGCTTACGGGAATATGTTCCGTAACAAGGGCTACCCTGAAATTACCGGCGCAAAGCATCATCACCACATCTTTGGCATTGAAGCTGGCCTGCAAAAAAGGAGTGTGGCCGGTATGTGTAAACTCGGGAGACTGGATATTCTTTTTGTGAATGGGAGCCGTAACGAGGCCATCGATCTGTTTTTGTTTAAGTGCGGCTACAGCCGTTTGCAGCGAAAGCATGGCGTATTTGCCGCCAATGTCTGTAAGCTGACCGGGAGTGATGGCAATTTCTTCTTCCCAGCAGCTAAATACATTTACCTGCTTATGATTGAGCCGTGTATAATCGCGCGTACTCTGATAATTGAAGTTGACGTCTTCAACGGTTTTGCGGTAAAAATTGACGGCTTTATTGGATGCAAAAATGACTGGGGTGCATTGCTCCAGTATGCGGTTATCGGAAAAACTTTTTATAATTAATTCTAGGCCAATACCGTTCAGGTCGCCACAGGAAACACCTATAACAGGCCTTTGTTCTTGATTTACCATGGGGGCAGTTCTTTCGGTAAAAGTAATGCATTAAAACTAAACAGGGACGCCCTGCCGGCGTCCCTGTTGAAGAATGAAAACGGGTATGGTTAATTTGACTTCATGACACGTTTGGTGATTATCTGGCTGCCATTACTCACCCGAAGTGTATACACCCCGGCTGCCAGACCATCGGTTTCTGTAAGCTGCAGGCTGTTGACACCCGCATAAGCAAGTTGCTTTTCCCTGCGTACCAGTTTACCATTGAGATCAATGAGCTCGATGGTAAGCGGACTGCTTGTTTTCAATACCACATCAAACCGCAGTGTATGACTAAATGGATTTATGACATTACCAAAAGCATAGGCTTCCATATTTCTGTTGAGCTGAATGACAGCCGATGTTCTGCGCCGGTTGCTTTCTGTATTAAGCACAATTCTGTACCAGGCTTTGCCATTGAGTATTTCCGGATCTTTAAAGGAATACGTATTTACAGAGGCACCATTATGATACCCGGCAATAGTGCTGATAGCATAAAAATTACGCCCGTCCAGGCTTTTTTCAACGATATAATTTACCGGACCGTCTTCTTTCGATGCCGACCAGAAGAGGCTGGCACGATCATCGGCCAGCTTACCGTTAAAGGCCAGCAGATCGGTCGTAAGTACCGGTCCGCAATCATTTACAGCGAGGTTAATGATACTGATACCATCTGTAACCTGGCAGGAGGAGCTACTCAGGTTGGTATTGGTGGTAGCTACAATAACCCGGTAGAGGTTACCACTATCGCTCACTGTAGTATTGGTATGCGGAATGGTATATGATGTAATATACTGATAGAGCCCGCCACCAGTCAGAATGGGAGTAGCATTGCCGCTTACGCCCACATCGGTCCAGGATACACCATTATTTACACTGCGTTGCCAGATATAATGGGTGTAGTTATTAAAATAGGAGCGTACGGTATCGTAAATAGTCAGCGCATTGCCTTCGCATACGTTCGGATTCAGCGATGGCGAATAGCTCATGTTAGGCAGACAGGTTGCGATGGAAATATCATCCATTGCCCAGTCATTACCACCACCACCCTGCGAGTTGTTACGTATTGAAAACGTTGCACTGGTTTGCCCGGGACCGGTTACAAACATAAATCCTTTTTTTACCCAGCCGCCGGTATAAGCCATTTCACCTGTACTGTAACGATCCAGATCATCAAGTGCAAAAGTAAGGTTGGGCAGTACTCCCGGTTGTCTTGGCAAATAACTGGTGCCCAGCGAATCGATACCGCAGGTTGGGCAGATATTTCTGAACCAGGCCGAGAATTCGTAATAGGTATTCGGACAAAGGTTGTTGAGTGTTTGCCGATAGCTTTCAGAAGCTACATAGTCCGCATTTACCATCAGCATATAACCACCCGTCACCCCGTCTGCTTCAGGAGTATTACCCACAGAATTGTTGGTGCCGGTATGGTCGCCATCGATATCCCAGTGACCGGTATGCATGCGGTTGGCACAGGCATCCTGCGAGGGAAGTGAAGTAGGACAGGTAGGAGTTCGTTCAGCAGTACGATTGGTGCCGCTGCGTGGGCTTAGGTTTTTCACAATGGCATAACGGCCATCGCCCACACCCACGCTGGCAGAAACGTTCGGTAAATAAGTATATCCCGGTATCGGATAGGTAAGACCTGAAGACCGGTTGAGTGTATTGCCGGTACCGAATGTGCCACCAAACTCCTGCGCATTGTTAACACCCGTGGCATTGGTACAAAGGCTCATAGGGTCGCTGATGAGTATCTTATAGGGAACGGCCGTGAGCGCTATATCCGCTCCTCCCAATGTATTCTGATAAATAAATTTGCCAGGAAAAAGACTGATAGTGTCGCCAACAGCACCGGTCACTACTACGCGGAATGCTGTGGCAAATAACATTCCTCCGCCACCACGTGGCCGATCAGATGCCGCTACCATACGCCCTACGGCAGTGGTGGTTTCAGTTTCGGTATTATCGGCGGTGGCATTAGGAGGATAAGAACCAAAGCCCAGGTTAAGGCGAATATTGTATTCTCCTGCACCCGGCGAGGCTACGTAAGATCCCGCATCATCATTTACATCGAGCGAATAGCGGCGGAAGGTCAACCCTTCGTTGGTAATAACCCTGATTGAATCCTGCGTACCGGTAAGCATAGCGGTATGACTGGGCACATTATCAACATACCGCAATCCGTAAATTGTGCCAGCCGTATGATTGATGGTCATACGTATCTCCAGCGTATCGCCTGGCTGTACCACGCCACCTGAACTGCGTTTGGACACGTTTACATAACTGTTACCGTAGCGCGGAGGAGGAGTGGTAGAGGTAACACAGATATTGAAGCCGGCATTACCATTTGGTGCCGGAGTGTTGGTAGAATAAACACGAACATAATAAGTAGCACCCACAGTAAGGCCGGTAGCACTCATGGGTGAAGTGCTGCATTGTACAGAGGTGAGCGAGCCGCAGGCTCCGGAAAACAGCTGCATGCGTGCGCCGGTAAAGTTGGCACCCAGGCTGCTCAATGAAATACTCGCAGCCGGATCAACAGCGGTAAACCGATACCATACATCATAGCCTACCGGACCGGTACAGGGTGCGATCGCTTCTGCCGAAGGAGTAGATCCTGCAACTGTACCGGGTACGTTACTGGAGCTACACGCACTGGTCACAGGCACTGTGATAGCTCCCGTACACTCATCATTAAAAGGAACAGGTGCTACCGGATCGGTTACACAAATATCAAAACCCGCATTCGTACGGCTCGTTGGGGCCGTACCATTATAATATACCCGTACATAGTAAGTGCTTCCCACGGTAAGATTGCTGGTGGCCATAGAGGTAGTACCACAGAATTGTGAGACGGGGGTGCCGCAACTGCCAGAGAATAACTGTATACCCGGATTAGTGATATCAGACCCCAGTGAGCTTATAGTAACGGTGGGGTTGGTTGTTTGCGCTACAAAACGATACCAGATATCAACGGTGACCGTACCCGTACAGGGTGCGATGGCTACTCCCGAGTTGGTAGTGGCATAAAAATTTCCTGTGGTCGGAGAACAGGTAACACCGGAGGTCAGTACAATAGCACCCGAGCAGTTATTGTTAGCTGGTGCGGGATCGGTAATACATATATTGAAATTCCCCGTTGAATTATTATTGGAAAAGATGCGCACATAATACGTAGAACCTATTGTAAGGCCGGTTGCATTGAGTGTGCTTGAATTGGTCACGCATTGCAAAGACGCGGGACTCGCACATGTACCTGAAAAAAGCTGAATACTTCTATTGGAAGGCGGGGTTGGGCTTGTACCAATCGATATGGTTGGATTGGTGCTTTTAGCGACAAAACTGTACCATACATCATTTCTGTTACCCGCAGGTGTACCGCTGCCACAGGCTCCGGCAACTGTTGTGTAGGTAGAAGCTGTCAGCGTACCCGCTGTATAGGAGCAGGTGCCCGAAGAAGAAATTGGCGTCGCATTACAAATCAGATCATTGCCTGGTTGCGCCAGCAATGCCTGGGGCGAAAGAAACAATAAAAACAACCATAGCAGTTTCCTGCACAGGCGGAGGATATGAGTATAGCTCTTCATGGTTTGGACTGATGGATTTTTCAGGATATGGTAAAAAACAAAATAACGATAACCCGACCGGGGCGGCAATAGGAAAAATACAGGATTCTGATAAGGGTATTTACTAGTTTGGTTTGCTCAGATGCGCTAAGAATCAGTTTTTTCGGTTTTTTTCTGTAAAAAACGGTGTCCGGACATAAAAAAAGCCAGCCGTGTGCACGGCTGGCCTGTACCTAAATGAGCGGCGACTGCTAGCGGGATGCTTTCACCACTCGTTTATGTATAATACGATCCTTGTTGATAACCCGCAGGGTATATGCACCAGACTGCAATCCATCTGTATTGCTGATAGTGAAGCTATTTACACCGGCAAAGGCATTCTGACGTTCGCGATGAATTGTTTTACCGTTCATATCAATCAGCTCTATCAGCAGATTACTGTTATCAGCCAGGTATACATCAAAACGCAACTGGTTGGCAAACGGATTGATCACTGTGCCGAAGGTGAAGTCGACCAGGTCATTGCGCAGCTGCACTATACCCGAGTATTTTTTGCTGCCGTCTGCATATTGCATCACAATACGATACCAGGCTTTGTTTACGACACCGCCTGCATCTGTAAATGAATAGCGGTTAATACTGGCATTACTGGCATAGCCGTCTACATGACCAATGGGGGTATAACGCTGTCCATCGTAACTGCGTTCAATTATGTAATGATATAATCCATCTTCTTTGGATGTACTCCAGTTAAGAATAGCATCGCGGTTGCTGAGTCGTCCGTTGAAAGAAAGCAAATCTGTTTTGAGTACCGGTCCGCAATCCATTACCGAAAGGTTAATAATGCTGATGCCATCGGTAACACGGCAGGCGGGGCTGCTCAGGTTGCTGCTGGTAGTAGCCACCAGAACACGATACAGGTCGCCGCTATCCGATACATTGGTATTGGTTGTGGGGATGGTATAAGCAGTTACATATTCCCAACGGTTAAGGGTACTGTTGTAAACCGGGATGCTGTCGCGCGAAGCGCCCAGATCGGTCCAGTTTACCCCATTATCAGTACTGCGTTGCCAGATATGGTATGTATAGTTGTCGTAGTATCCGCGGATGGTATCATATATGGTAAGCGGGTTGCCCGTACATACATTTGGGTTGAGTGATGGGGAATAACTCATATCGGGCAGACAGGTTGATACAGCAATATCATCAATGGCCCAGTCGTTGCCTCCTCCGCCGGGTGCGTTATTGCGTATACTGATGATCATTTCCGTTTCACCTGGTCCCGTTCGGTAAGTAAAACCTTTTTTCACCCATTGCCCGGTATAATAAATATCGCCGGTGCTGTAATAGTCATGACCATTGATATTAAAAGTAAGAGTAGGTCTTACGCCCGATGAATCGCCGGGAGCGGTGGGCTCATATCCGGCTGTAGTCGAACCCCGGCCTACAGAGTCGGCACCGCAGGTACGACAGATATTTCGAAACCAGGCCGAGTATTCATAGGATGTATTGGGGCAAAGGTTGCGTACCGTGTCTTTAAATGCGGTATCTGTACGATAAGAAGCGTTGATCACAACCATATATCCACCGCTCTGACCATTGTTTACATCAGCCGGCAGGTTGCCCAGCAATGGATTGGAGGCTCCTGTATGATCGCCGATGATGTCCCATACGCTGAACACGCGGCGGGCTGTATTCGTCTCATTGGGATCGATAGAATAAGTGGAAGCTGTTGTACCGGCACTGGTATTGTTTGACATACCATAATAATAATCGCCTGGCGCATTGGCACCGAATGCCGCATAGGAGTAGTTAGTAGGCACTTTTGAAGATGCTGTGCGGTCCTTGACTGTGCCCGAACCGAATGTACCGCCACTCTCTGATAACAGGGAGTTTTGAACAGCATTATTACAGATACCAAAATCGCGATAGACCATGGCGTTTACTGCAGGGAAGCTGATGGTATTGACAGCGCTCGCAGGCTGATTGCGATAACTCAGGCTGCCCCCGCCCACACTCACTGTGGTACCGTAGGCTACCGAATTGACTTGTACCCGGTAAGATGCAATCAATACACAGGTAGTGCCGAAAATGGTGGGCCGGTCAGTACTGCGCACGGGGCCGCCGGTACTGCTGTTGGCGCCATTACCTATATTAATTGTAACTGTCGAGCCGCTTATACTGGCCGGATCGCTGTCTGCTGCATCGGTCCATTGCCGGAAGATTTTTCCTTCATTGGTCAGAATGCGCAGGGTGCCGGGTACATAAGTGGTATTGCTGGGCAGGTTATCGGTAAAAGAGACCGCATAGGCATTGTTGGTTCTTACAACAAAGGTGGCGCGTATTTCCAGCACATCATTCGGCTCTATTGTGCCCCCTGTACCCTGTTTGGTAACGTTGATATAGCTTTTGCCATAGTCAATAGTTGGAGATGACGTTGTCGGGTTTGAAATACATATTCTGAATCCCCAACCCGTGCCCGACATGACTGTTGATGCAGAAAACACCCGTATATAATATGTTGTGCCAATTGTGAGCCCGTTGCCACCCAAGTCGGCCAGGAGGTCCAGGGTGGTTACCCCGGTTTTACAAACCAGGGATGTTAATGATCCACAGCTTCCGGAGAATAATTGAATGCCTGTTCCTGCAGAAGTCAGATCGGTTCCAAGACTGCTAAGAGCAATTGTAGGGTAGGCATTTGTTGCAGTATAACTAAACCAGACATCTGGAGCTCCGACAGGCGCACAATCGCCGGAAAGTCCACTTGTTCCCAAAGCATTCAGCAAAGTGCGGTTTGTGCTGCAACCGGAACCTGCCGTCAATGCTATAGCGTTGCTGCAATCATCGTTTGCCGGCCGGTTATCAATTACACAAATATCGAATGTAAAAGTGCTGCCGTTACTGGAGTACACACGTATATAATAAGTCTGTCCAACTGTAAGACCTGAAGTAGTCATATCAGGACCGGTTGCACAGGACACCGAAGTAAGTGCTCCGCAAGATCCAGAGAATAGTTGAATGCGTCTGCGGCTTGATGAGGTCGTAACCCGAATAGTGGGATTGCTTGTTTGTGCCACAAACTGGTACCAAACGTCGACCGTGCTGGAACTTCCGGTACCACAACCTATCGGGGATATAGTTGTATAAGTAGCACTCACTGTAGTTCCTGCAACAGATGAACAGGTTGTTCCCGAGGTAAGGGTCACTGCGTTTGCGCAAAGGTTATTGGCTGGCTGGGCAAATAACAGGTTTGGATAAAGGATAAGGATGGCGGCTTTTAATATCGTAGAAAAAGCCCGGCGTAAATGGTAGAGATACGGTTTCATAAGTGGAAACTCTTGGTTTTTCGGATCAGTGGAGGGACAAAATAAGTGTAATCACATAGTTTTTCCAATAGCAAGAACCCCCTACTTTTATAAGTGTAAATACTAAGAAAGATAAAGTGGTTTTACTCTTAGAGAATTTGCAAAGGCTTGTTAATTTGTGCCCTGAAATCCACCGATCAAATGAAAAAACCATTACTCTTTGCCGCCTTGTTGGCTTCGCAACTGGCGTTCTCTCAGGCCTCTACCGATGTTTGTTCCAGCAATACAATCATTACTGTAGGAAGTAGTTGTACCCCTGTTACAGGTAATCTGTTCAATGCAACACAAGGCGGCCCTACTCCCCCCTGTACTAGTAATCGTTACGATATGTGGTACCGCTTTACAGTACCTGCCAATTCAAATATGGTTCGTATTCAGGTGACCCTGCCCGCTACCAGTGTTGGACTGTCAACGAGCAATACCTATGTAGAGGTATTCAATACAAGTGCCTGCGGTTCTGTAGCCGCGGGTGTTTCACTAGCCTGTAATACGATCAGTTCGCCCAGGTTTTATAGCGGTCTTACAGCCGGAGCCACTTATTATATGCGCGTATTTACGACCAGTAACCCTAATACCGCTCCCTCGTCCAGGTATGATTTTTCACTTTGTATTACTTCAAACGATAATTGTAATACAGCCACTACACTCACTCCTAATACCGATCTGGTTTATTCTGTACAAGGCGCTTTGGGAACTGTTGGTACAACACCCACAGGCTGTGCAACCGGCACCCCCGATGATGATGTATGGTTTAAGTTTGTTCCAGGATCACCAGCGGCCAATATCGTATTGAGCAACCTGGGAAGTAATTTAAATACCAGCGGCATACGGTATCAGCTTTTGAAGGGAGATTGCGGCTCACTGACAGTAGTTGACTGCGGATCGGGTACCGGTACGTTTCCTCACCTGAATCTAACCCCTGGAGATACCTATTATATCAGGGTTTATTCCAATGGAAGTTCAGCGCTTACCAGTAACGCCAACTTTACCATTAACCTCAATCATATAGCAGGTTCTGTAGGATCGAGCAGAATGAACGAGGTATTTAAACAAGTGAATTTATCGCCGCCCAGTCTGTTAAAAGACCCATGGGAGGTCACTTATGGCTCCGATGGAATGCTTTGGGTTACCGAGTCGAAAGGATACAGATTATTCCGGATCAATCCCAGTACCGGTGTACGTACTACTGTTTTAGACCTGTCTCAGGGAAGCACCTTTTTCAGCACTCCTTCTGACCAGGCATTCAACATGCAGTTTGATATCGGCACATATAATCCGCAGGGCGGATTTGCCGGCCTGGCTATTCACCCTAAATTTCTGGATCCGGTGACACCCAAGAATTTTGTATACGTTTCCTACGTACATGAATATTTGAGTACAGCACCGAGCAATGGGGGGACATTCTACAAGAATCGAATAGTTCGGTTTACTTACAATACATCTACGGGCTTACTGGAGTCTCCGGTCTCACTCTGCGATACTATTCCGGGTAGTAATGATCACAACAGTCAACGGATGATAATTGCTCCGGTTGGTGGTACAGATTACCTTTTCTACGCAGCTGGTGATATGGGTGCCGGACAGTTCAGCAACCGTTTCCGTCCTATGCACGCACAGGATCCTAATTATTATGAGGGTAAAATACTGCGTTTTAATCTGGAGTCTGATGGAGATGCAGGGGCCTATGCTCAATGGCTGCCTAATGACAACCCCTACGGGCAAAGCGCCGTCTGGTGTATCGGTATCAGAAACAACCAGGGTTTTGCCTACGACAAAGACAAAAATATTCTTTACGGCTCATCGCACGGACCTTATAGTGATGATGAGATTAACGTAATTGAACGCGCTAAAAACTATGGCCACCCGATTGTAATTGGTTATGCAAGTGATGGCAACTACGATGGTGCATCGGCAGGAACCAATAATACTACTTCCAGTTGTCCTGATATAGTGTCTGAGTCAGCCACTGCTGCTTCCATAGGTACAAGTTACAAAGACCCCCTGTTTTCCGCTTACGCTGTATCCAAAGCCAGTATACAGGCTATCTGGAAGACCAATAGTCCTCCTGGTAACGGTAGCTGGCCTTCCGAAGGATGGTCCGGGCTGGATTTATATAAAAATTCCGTGATTCCCGGATGGAAAAACTCACTCATAGTTTCATCACTTAAGTGGGGACGATTACTGCGTTTAAAAATCGGCTCTGACGGAAATTCTATTTTGCCCATCGGTGGTTACGACACCATCAGCTACTTTGGTAGTACCAACCGATTCCGTGATTTGGCTGTTAGCCCCGACGGTCGTGATATCTTTGTAATAATGGACCGTTCGGGCACTACTTCAGGACCCAGTGCCGCCAATCCAATAGTGCCTGGCTGTGCCGGATGTTTAACTAAGTATACATTTCTTGGTTACAGGGACCAAAGCAACAAGAGCACTATCCCTACTTACGTTGATGTATCTGACCCGGGCACCAACAATGTCTGCGTACCCGTAAACTCAGCCATCATCAATGATGACAACAATAACCTTTGGGTACCTATTACCGGACCGGATGGTAATGTTGTAGCAGAGATCAAAGCCAATGGTCAAAACCTAGGTGTGGTAACAGCCTCTGTTTATAAAAACAATGGAGCACTGCGCCAATACCTCGGCAAGCGTTATATGGACCGTAACCTGACGATTACTCCGGCGGTACAGCCTACCAACCCGGTAAACATCCGCCTGTATATTTCGAACGCTGAAATTGCCGCAATGACCGGTGATCCCCTCAGCTCCATCACCAATGTAAACCAGTTGAAAATCCTGAAAAACCAGGATGCCTGCCGCGGTACAGTGGGATCAAACACAACGCTGATCGACCCTGACTATATCGAAGCACATGGTACAGGCGGGTATGTAATTGGCGGTACGATCAGCTCTTTCTCTTCTTTCTATTTTGGAGCAGCGCTGATTACCCTGCCACTTGATCTGCTTACGTTCAAAGGCACACTGATTGATAATACTACTCTGCTGGAATGGGAAACAGCCAATGAGAAAAACACCGATCAGTTTATTGTAGAGCGCAGTATCGATGGACGTAACTTCCTTGCAATTGGTACCGTAGCGGCAGCAGGCAACAGCAGTGCTAATGTAAAATATAATTATACGGATGCCGCGGTAACCACTCTGCCCAGCAATGTGGTATACTATCGCCTGAAAATGATGAATCAGGATGGAAGCTTCAGCTATACTACAGTCGTGAAGATTACCCTCACCGATATCGCCGGCCGCCTCTCTGTTTATCCTAACCCGGCCAGCAGTGTCGCCAATGTAAGCTTCAATGCCGGCAAGGCAGGAGCAGCCAGTTGGAAACTCATCAACAAATCAGGCGCTACCGTATTACAGGGTTCTGTAAACCTGAAAGCAGGCAAAAACCTGATTCCGCTCAATATTCAACACCTCGCAGCTGGTACTTACCATTTCGTATTTACCGGTGCCGATATCAACAAGAATATCAATATTCAAAAACTTTAATCAGTTAGTTCTCATTTAGTGTGTCAGAGCCCTGTCGGAAGACAGGGCTTTTTCGTTAGGCAAATACACTTAATACCATCCGTCCGGCCCTGCATTTTTCTAAAATAAAATGCGTGGAAATACTCTTTTCCGCTATAAATATGTCAGCAGACTTCGGAATCAAATACAGGGATACGTAATTTGTAGTTGTCTGACAGGCAATAAACGACCTGTCAAATCCAAACCTATGAGACGAACCCTGATCGCTTTGATAGTGCTGCTGAGCAGTACTTGCTGTATCGCTCAGTCATACAGCACGGTTAAGATCAACATGCCGGCTTCTAAAGCAGAACGCTCCTCCCTCATCGGATTACTGGAGCTGGACCATTACCAACTCACAGAGGATAATAATATCATTGTTGAAATAGGGCCCCGTGAGATGCTGCGCCTGCAGCAGTCAGGATATAAATACCAGGTGCTGGTTGCAGATCTGCAACGCAAACTTGAGCAGGAGAATGCACGGTATTACGAAGCACGCAGCAAAGGATTGCCGGCAGATGAAACAGCAGGCCGTCTTGCTTTCGAGCAAACAGGCAAAACCGTTGATCAGATCATTGCCACACCAACTGCTTTCGAGGTAAAATCAACATTTGGCGGTTACTACAGCTTTGCTGAGATGAATGCAGCCATGAACCAGCTGGCAGCAGATTATCCGGCACTCGTCACCAAATTTTCGATTGGACAGTCACATCTGGGCAACGATATCTGGTGTATAAAAATTTCAGATAACCCGGCTACAGACGAGACCAGTGAGCCAGAGGTGCTGTTCATCGGTCTTCAGCACGCGCGCGAAGCTATCGGTGGTTCCAGTATGCTCTTTTTTATGCAGTATCTCTGTGAAAATTATGCTACCAATACCGCTGTACGCGACCTCGTCAATAACCGCGAAATATTTATCATTCCCTGCATGAACCCCGATGGCTGGGAATATAACCGGCTCAATGGTGGAGCGGGTGCCGGCTGGCGAAAAAACAGGCGCAACAATCCAGGCTCCGATGAAGGAGTGGACCTAAACCGCAACTGGGGCTGGGACTGGGGCAATTGTTCTGCGCCCATCCAGGGAGCCGCTTCATCTTGCGGCAGCAGTTCGTACTCATCGGATACATACTATGGACCTTCTGCATTTTCAGAACCCGAAACACAGGCTATCCGCGATTTTACCTATAGCCATCACCTGGTGGCCATGATTGACCAGCATGCTTATGGACCTTATTACTCGCTGCCTTTTGGCAGACCCAGCCTTTCTACCAATGTAATGGATCCGCTTGACGATAAGTATTACACCTACATATCAGCTGCCATGGGCACCTACAACGGTATGCGTGCCGGCGACAGTTATCAGGCACTCGATTATGAGGTAGCGGGCGGTGTAAAAGACTGGATGCTGAAAGGAAATATCGGTACCGGCAATAAAGAGAAAGTCATGGGGCTTACAGGAGAAGGCGGCGCAGGTGGTGGTACCGGCGGCAGCTATGGAAGTTTCTGGCCGCCTGCTTCGCAGATTATTAATCTCAGCAAAGGCATCGTATTTCAAAACCTGCAATTGTTATATGCTGCCGGTTCATATATAAACCTGCAGGATATATCTGATATGCGCGTGACAGGCCTTAGCGGAAGCTTTGGGTTTTCTGCCACCCGCGTGGGTCTGGCAGATGCGCCAGTAAAGGTTTCATTGATACCGCTGGAAAACATTGCATCCGTTGGCGCTCCGGTTACAATCAACAGCATGCCCAATTATTTCGATAAACAGACCGCAACAGTTGGTTATACACTGCCGGCAGCATTGAGCAATGGACAACGTATCCGGTACGCCTGGCGAATCGAAACAGGCGGTGTAACCTACTACGATACAGTTACGAAGTTTTATAATCCGGTCACATTACTGTACGACGATATGGAAGGCAGCTTTAGCGACAACTGGATCAACAATTCCACCTCAGGAGCATGGGGCCTTACAGCAGCAGGTACAGGATACGGAGGAGGAAGCAGTCGCGCCCTGTCCGAGTCGCCCTCGGGAAAATATGGAGCATCGACTACACGCATGGCTATTTACAAACAATCTTTTGATCTGAGTGATGCTACTGCTTCATGGCTTAGCTTCCAGGTAAGACATCGTGCGGAAAATTTCAGAGATAAATTACAAATACAGGTAAGCACCAATAGTACCAACGGTATTGATGGTGCCTGGACAGCAGTGGCCGGTACCACCACCGTACAGGAGCCCGGTACACTCGATGGAAGCACGATCAATGGCATACCAGCACTGACAGGTGTAAAAGAAGAGTGGACCCGTGAGTTATTTGATCTCAGTGCGTTTACCGGTCACAATGCCGTATGGCTCCGGTTTGTATTTACGGCAGGGCCTACCAATAGTTTCTACTTCAGTGAGGACGATGGTTTTTATATTGACGAGCTCAGCCTGATAAAAAGTACAGCACCTCTGGTTACATTACCGGTGCATTTTACCGGGTTTACAGCTCAGTTGCAGCCCGATGCTACTGTACGGCTGCAATGGTGGGCGCAGACAGATGCACAGCATGCGTATTTTGAAGTAGAGAAATCCGCCGATGGATCCCGCTTTACAACTATTGGAAGAGGTCCGTCTGCGGCTCCCTATATCTTTACCGATCCATCTCCCTATGCAGGCACCGGCTACTATCGTATCAGGCAGGTTGATATGGATGGGTCAGTTACCTATTCTGCTGTGGTGCTGGTCAATTACCAGTTAAAAGCAGCACAGGTACAGCTGTTTCCCAATCCTGCCGCAAAGCAGGTAGAGATACGTATACTTACTGACAGATCCGGACGCTATAGCCTGCGTATAACCGATTATGCAGGCCGTGAGGTAAAACAGACAACGATCTGGGTAACGCCTGGAACTGCATCTGCCGGCATCGATATTTCAACACTGGCAGCCCAGCTTTATATTGTTAACCTCTACGATCAGTTGGGGCGGCCGGTTGCAACCCGGCAGCTGGTTGTGAGCCGATGATCTGTTGTGGGGGGCATGTGCTAACTTTGCGCCATGTATACGCTCAAAAAATCGCTGGGCCAGCATTTCCTTCGGGATGAGAATGTATGCCGCAAGATTGTGCAGGCATTGCAGCAGTATCCCTTTCAGCGCCTGCTCGAGGTAGGCCCGGGCGGAGGAGCACTCACTAAACACCTGCTCGAAATAGCCGATATTGACTTTAAAGCAGTGGAACTGGATGAGGAAAAAGTACAGTACCTGCTACAGACCTTTCCCGCTATTGAAGGCAAGATCATTCACCAGAGTTTTCTGGAAACGCCCATTCCCTTTCAGGAGCCTTTTACACTGGTAGGCAACTTCCCTTATAATATCTCTACGCAAATACTCTTTCGTGTGCTGGAATGGAAAGACCAGGTAGAAGCAGTGCTGGGAATGTTTCAGAAAGAAGTAGCCCAACGGGTGGCCGCACGCGAGGGCAATAAAGTATACGGGGTAATGAGCGTGCTGGTACAGGCTTTTTTTACTGTAGAATATCTTTTTGATGTAAAGGAAAGCAGTTTCAATCCACCGCCAAAAGTAATGAGCGGAGTGATAAGGCTGTTGCCCAGAAAAGATATACCTGCCATGAAAGGAGAGAGGGAGTTTTTTTTACTCGTGAAAACCGCGTTTAATCAGCGCAGGAAAACACTCCGTAATGCTGTACGCGGGTTATTTGAACCGGCTGTACTGCAGGATAAATTATTTGATAAAAGAGCAGAACAGCTTAGTGTAAATGACTTTGCTGCGCTGACCTTTAAAATGCGCTAAATAGCATCATGAAGAAAGTGATCATTACCGGAAAGGCCCATCCGGTTTTACAGGACACGCTGACGGCACACAATTACCAGGTAATCTATGATCCCGCTATTACCTATGAGGGATTGATGGCACAGATAAGCGATGCAGAAGGATTGGTGGTTACAACCCGCATTCCGATTGATCGTGCACTGCTCGATACAGCATCATCACTGAAGTGGGTCGGCAGACTGGGAAGCGGTATGGAATTGATTGACGTACCGTATGCCGAAAGTAAAGGCATTCGGTGTGTAAGCAGTCCTGAAGGCAATCGAAATGCAGTGGCCGAACATTCACTGGCATTGTTGCTTTCATTGATGAACCGCATACACTCAGCGTCTGAAGAAGTAAAGCAGGGTATCTGGAAACGCGACGAAAACCGGGGTGTGGAGCTTTCGGGCCGCACAGTCGGTATTATCGGGTATGGAAATACAGGAGAGGCTTTTGCCCGCCTGCTGCAGGCCTTTGATGTAACCATTCTGGCCCACGATAAATACCGGTTTGGTTTTGCCAAAGGACCGGTAAAGGAAGCCAGCCTGGAACAAATAGCCCGCTATGCAGACGTAATAAGCCTGCATCTGCCGCTTACGGATGAAACATTTCATCTGGCTAATGCCGGTTTTTTCGGCAGCCTGCAAAACAAGCCCTATTTCCTGAATGCGTCAAGAGGCAAGGTAATGGATACCGATGCTTTAATAGATGCTTTGAAAAACAATAAGATAGCTGGTGCCGGCCTCGATGTGCTGGAAAACGAAAAACTGGCTACCTATCAGCCTGCAGAAAAAGAAAGGCTCGACTGGCTGCTTAGTCAGCCTAATGTGCTGATCACTCCGCATATAGCAGGCTACACCTATGAGGCACTGGAGCGTATGGCTACCGTATTGTTACAAAAATTAGGATTTCGCTAAGAAGGCGTATTTTAAAATACTTTATTATCTTTGCACCATATCGCAACGCTTCAGTTCCCCGGAATTGAGGCGTTGCTATTTTTTTCATTTATACCTAAGGAGGTTACTATGAGTACTATTCAGTATGTTACCAAGGAAACACTTGAGCAAATGAAGGTGGAACTGCAACGGATGAAATCAGTTGAGCGGCCGGCTGCCAGCCGTGCTATTGCAGAAGCCAGAGAAAAAGGTGACCTGAAAGAGAATGCAGAATACGATGCCGCTAAGGAAGCCCAGGGTTTACTGGAGGCTAAAATAGCCAGTATGGAAGGGGCCTTAGCCAATGTACGTGTACTGGACGAGTCGAGCATTGATACCAGCAAAGTATCTATCCTTACCAAGGTGACACTGACCAATCTGTCTACAAAAAAACAGGTGACTTACCAGATCGTAAGCGAAAAAGAAGCTGATCTGAAAGCCGGAAAAATATCCGTGACCTCACCTATCGGCAAAGGTATACTCGGCAAAACCGTGGGCGAAACAGCCGAAGTACTGGCTCCCGCAGGCACGCTCCGCTTCAAGATCGAAGATATTACCGCCTGATAAAAGTCGCCGGCAGAAATTTCGCTTTTGCAGCCAATAAAACAGTACCAATGTCAATCTTTTCCAAAATTATAAACGGCGAAATACCCTCCTACAGAATTGCTGAGAACGATAAATTCTATGCTTTTCTCGACATCTTCCCCCTGCAGGAAGGGCATGTACTGGTAGTGCCAAAGCTGGAAACAGACAACCTGTTTGATCTGCCGGCCGACTATCTCGGCGAACTGCTCGTATTTGCGCAGCCGATTGCTAAAGCCATTGAAAAAACTTTTGACTGCAACCGTTGCGGTATCAGTGTAATAGGCCTCGAAGTACCCCATGCACATCTGCACCTCATACCCATCAACTCGGCCAACGACCTGAATTTTACCCGCCCCAAAATGAAACTGACCGAATCGAGATTTCTGGAGATACAGGAAATGATAGTGAATGCAATGTGCTGATTTGCTAATGTGCTAATGATGCTATAGTTGTGATGCCAAATAAAGTTTTAGCGGCTTACGGCTATATTTAATAAATTATTAGATGCAAATCGGGGTTGCAGATGTTTTCCAATTCTTTAGTTACTTGAATCCACACTAAGAAATATTAGCACACTAGCACATCAGCACATTCTATCTCTTCGTTCGTGCAGGATTTTTATTAATAAAATCTTCCCACCCGTTAAAGGCTTTATCACTGCTTGCAGGAATGGAGTGTAGCTGAAAATGATGACATACTGCAATGGCCAGGGCATCGGTGGCATCGTAATAAGCGGGCGCTTCTTTGATGTGCAGCAGGGTTTGAAGCATTTTCCATACCTGGTGTTTGTCTGCATTTCCATTGCCTGTTACAGACTGTTTTACTTTACGGGGAGAATATTCTGTAACCGGCAGGCCTGCACTCATGGCAGCAGCAATGGCCACACCCTGAGCCCGGCCCAGTTTCAGCATGCTTTGCACATTTTTACCAAAGAAAGGAGCTTCGATAGCAAATTCCTGTGGCTTATAGGCGGCAATGAGCGCTACAATTTTTTCATGGATCAGCTGCAGCCGCTCATAATGATCTTTTTTTGCCGACAGGCGCAGCACTTCCATTTCGCACAAACGGATTTGCCGGCCATTGGTTTCAATCACACTATAACCCATAAGCAGCGTGCCCGGGTCGATTCCTAATATTATTTTGCCGGCCTTTTGCAAGGGGGATGTATTTTTACAGGATTAGTAAAGCTGCACAGTTTGCCGCAATCCGGATACCTTAAGCGATGCCGGGCAGGGCTCAACAAAGCCTCAATATGCATCTCAAAAATAGAAATAAAAGACATATTAAATTACTCGTCAACTATTTACTGGGCCCCCTGCTGTTTGCATGGCTGGCTTACTCTATTTATCAGCAATTAATGAGTCAGCCAAACCTGGCAGCATCATGGAAACATACCCGGCAGACTTTTGGCACTTCGCAAATATGGTTACTGGCATTGGCTCTTTTCCTTATGCTGCTCAATTGGGGTATTGAAGCTGTAAAGTGGCAACTGGCAGTGCGCCGTGTGCAGGCTATTTCCTATTTCACCGCATGCAAAGCAGTGTTATCCGGGGTGTCTTTTTCGGTCACCACACCCAACCGGGTAGGTGAATACCTGGGACGTATACTGTATATGAAGGAAGGCAGCCGCCTTAAAGCTATTTCGCTGACGATTGCAGGCAGCATCAGTCAGCTGATCATAACACTGATGATGGGTTGCGTGGGCTTACTGTTTCTGCGCAGTGAAATTGAAGCGGCTCAATTGCTGTCGGGCTTCTGGTATGAACTGATATTGTATGGCACGATTACCATTTCAGCCGTTTTAACACTATTTTATTTTAAACTGTCGTGGCTGGTAAAATGGCTTGACAGGCTGCCCGGAAGCAGGCGCTACGCCTGGCTTATAGAGTCGCTGGAACAATTTGATGCAACTATCCTTTTGCAACTGCTGTCTTTATCAGCAATACGGTTTATCGTGTTTATGGCACAGTATTACCTGCTCTTTCGTTTATTTGAGGTATCAATATCCTGGTGGCAGTGTTACTGGTGTATAAGCATTTCCTTTTTGGTAATGGCCGCAATTCCCACGATTGCGCTTTTTACAGATCTGGGGCTCAGGGGCACAGTCACACTCAAACTGGCAGGCCTGTTTAGCAGTAATCAACTGGGAATCGGCCTGGCGGCAGCCAGCATCTGGTTTATCAATTTGATCATACCGGCACTGGCAGGTAGTTTATTAATTTTGGGGATAGGAAGGATATTCAGGAAAAAAGAGACCATAACAGAAAAGAATACGTAACATATTTTATATTAATTCGTTATAATAATGTTTCAGGTATTGAAACGTATAAACACAAATTTGATGAAGGGATTCAGGAAATTTACTGCAGTGCCATTACTGGCACTGATGGGATTCTCACAACAGGCCTATGCACCGTCTGATGAAGGCTGTACAATAAAGAATACCGCTTTCCAGGCAGGCGAAAAAATATCGATGACCGTATTTTATGCCGTTGCCGGTGTATATGTAAATGCAGGTAACGCCACATTTACCAATACCCTGGAAACATTGAATGGGAAACCGGTTTATCATATTGTAGGAGAAGGTAAAACCAACTCATCTTACGATTTCCTGTATAAAGTGCGCGACAAATACGAATCCTATATTGATACTGCAACCATGCAGCCGCTCAAGTTTATAAGGAATGTAAACGAAGGAGGATATAAGATATACCAGAATATATCATTCAATAAAACAGCCAATACGGCTATTACCAACGACGGAGTGTATAAGGTGCCTGCCTGTGTACAGGATGTGGTAAGTGCTGTATTCTATGCGCGCAATGTTGATTTTTCGAAACTGCAGCCCAACGATAAGATATCTTTTTCCATGTTTCTCGACAATGAGGTATACAATATGTATATCCGCTACCTCGGCCGCGAAACTATTAAGACCAAGTATGGTAAATTCAGGGCTATCAAATTCAAACCACTGCTGATCAAAGGCACTATTTTCAAAGGAGGAGAAGATATGGTGGTATGGGTTACAGATGATATGAACCGTATTCCGGTACGTATCGAAAGCCCCATCGTGGTAGGAAAAGTAAAAATCGATATGATGAGCCACGAAGGTTTGCGTTACCCGCTCACCTCGCTCGTTAAACGCCGTTAAACCCCATCTTACAATTCCGACAGTTTAAAAAACTCGTTAGGGCGCACACCTTTTTCGGTTTGCTGTACGGTGCAGCATTCATTGACCGGGTCATGTTCAAAAAACAGGACATAGTCATTGTCGGCGGCTTCCTGTAAAAAACTTTTCTTTTCGCCCAGGGTGGTCAGCGGAAACATATCGTAGGCCATTACATAGGGCAATGGCATGTGTCCGGCAGAAGGAAGCAGATCGGCCATGTATACAATTGTACGCCTTTTGTACTGCAGCTGGGGCAGCATCATGCTCTGGGTATGACCGTCTACGAAACGGATGTCAAAGCCGTCGGCAAATGAAGCGCTTCGGAGCTGATTGCTGCCGGCAACAAGCCCGGCGTCGGGTATAAATTTTAACTGACCACTTTGCTTGATCGGCAGAATATTTTCCTTCAGGAAAGAGGCTTTTTCCCGGTCGTTGGGGTGTACGGCCCAGTCCCAGTGCGCCGCATTACTCCAGAATATAGCACGGGGAAATGCCGGTACCAGTTGATCTCCTTCCCGTTTTATGGATCCGCCGCAGTGATCAAAATGCAGGTGGGTCATAAATACATCTGTAATATCATTGCGGGTAAATCCATGTTTTTTTAAGGAGCCATCGAGCGTATCATTCCCATGCAGGTAATAATGACCAAAAAACTTTGCATCCTGCTTATCACCCATGCCCGTATCAACCAATATCAGCCGGTTGCCATCCTCGATCAGCAGCGAGCGCAGGGCCCAGCTGCACATATTATTTTCATCGGCCGGGTTGATCTTGTTCCACATGCTCTTGGGCACCACACCAAACATAGCGCCGCCATCCAGTTTAAAATAGCCTGTATTGACTGAGTAAAGTTTCATATGCGGATTGTTGAGAGGTATTACAAAATTAATCTTTCAGCTCGCGCAACCTGCCGGTAAGCGGTTTGTAAGCGTACAAAAGTGCCAGCAGTGCGCATATGAAGAAGATGCCGAGGGCAACAATACTGTTACGCATATTTCCGGTCAGCTCTTCGAGGTATGCAAAGGTAAAGATGCCGATCACGATGGCAATTTTTTCTGTTACATCATAAAAGCTGAAGAAGCTGGTAGTGTCCTGTGTTTGCGGCAGCAGCTTACTGTAGGTGCTGCGGCTCATACTTTGAATACCCCCCATTACAAGTCCTACTATAGAGGCCAGAATATAGAATTGTGTTTGTGTCTGCACATGATAACCGGCTATGCATACCCCAATCCATATCAGTACAGCAAGCGTTATCACCCACCAGTTGCCGATTCGTTTGCTCAGCCGGCTCATACCGATTGCACCGGGTATAGCCACCAGTTGTATCAGGATGATGGTAATAAGTAGTTTGGGCTCATCGTCGGGATTGGGGAAAATTTCTTTCTTCGCAAAACCAGCAGCTACGAGCATCACGGTTTGTACACCCATGCTGTACAGGAAGAAGCTAAACAGGAAACGTTTAAGCGAAGGCATATGCGAAAGCTGCCGCCATACTATTCCCAGCTCGTGAAAGCCATTGATCAGCACATTCTTTTTTGACTGTCGTTCGGCTTTACTGCTCAGTGGCATGGCACGCAGTGTAACCTGTGCAAAACCAAACCACCACAAACCCGTGAGCAGAAACGATACGCGGGCGCCGATCGTACCGTCTTCTTTATTCAGACCAAACAGTTCCGGTTTCAGAATTACTACAAAGCAGATGATCTGCAGCAGTACGCTGCCTATATATCCCATGGCAAACCCTTTGGCGCTGATACGGTCCTGGTCGGCGGGTGCGGCAATATCGGGCAGGTAAGAATTGTAAAACACAAGACTGCTCCAGAATCCCATGGCAGCTATGGCAAAAGCGATCATGCCGTATTCGATATTATCTTTCGTAAACCAGAACAGCGCTACACAGGCCGAAGAGCCCACATAACAAAACCAGCGCAGCCAAACCTTTTTATTTCTCCTGTAATCGGCAATAGAGCTGAGAATAGGAGAGGAGATGGCTACGAGGAAAAATACAAAGGCCAGTACATAATTCTGCAGAGCGGTATTGACAAACTGCCGGCCAAAAAAATTGACATAGGAGGGTTTAGAGGGGTCGCTGGCAGCAGTAATACCTACATAATATGCAGGAAAGATGGTGGAAGTGATGACCAGGTTGTAAGCAGAGTTGGCCCAGTCATACATTGCCCAGGCATTCACTACTTTTTTAGAAGCCGTTTGCATACAAAAGACGGTGTTTGTAGGTGTGAATATAGGGAAAAGAGGAGATCAATGTGCTGATGTGCTGATGCGTGAAGGGGTTTGTAAATAGAAGTGTCAAATAAATGAATGTAATAAAAAGATTACCCAGCCTGAAATTCATTAGCAAATCAGCAAATCAGCAAATCAGCACATCGCTTATCCGATTGTCTTCGTCAGCAGCAGCACCAGCAGTATCAGTCCCGCAATGATGCGATAGATGCCCCACACCCGGAAGCCATATTTCTTCAGGAAACCGATAAAGAAACGGATGGCCAGCAGTGCAACAATAAATGCCGTTACATTTCCCAGCAAAAATGCGATCATCGTCTCACGGTTTTGGGTGATCAGCTCATATCCTTTATGTGTATCGCCGGCAATGCCCCAGTCTTTCAGAAAGATGGAATAGACCGTCACAGCCAGCATGGTAGGTACAGCCAGGAAAAAAGAAAACTCAGCCGCAGCTCCGCGACTCAGCTTCTGCTGCATGCCGCCAATGATAGAGGCGGCAGATCGGCTTACTCCCGGCATCATGGCCAGGCATTGCCAGAACCCTATAATGATCGCTTTAGGGATGCTGATCTTACTTTCATCCGTGACCTGCGGATTACGAAACAGCCGGTCTACAAACAACAGGATTACCCCGCCGGCAATCATTACGATAGCGATAGGCAGTGGGCTCGAAAGCAATTCTTCTATTTTGTCGTTGAGCAGGTAGCCCAACACCAGAGCTGGTAGTACAGCAAGTGCCAGTTTGAAATAGAAGGAAGGGTTCTTGAAGTCAAAAAACTTTCTCCAGTAAAGCACTACCACGGCCAGTATAGCACCAAACTGGATTGACACCTGAAACATTTTCACAAATTCATCTTCCTGTATGCCCATGGCAGTACTGGCAAAGATCATGTGGGCTGTAGAGGAGATGGGAATAAATTCCGTGAGGCCTTCAACAAAGGCTATGATAAGGGCTTCAACTAAACTCATGAAAGGGGTTTGCTGCGGGAAAGATAATACGAAAAACCGGCATCTTTCTCCTTTACCTCCTGCATTTCCTGTTACAAAAGGAGAAAATAGAAAAGCGGCCACGCGGACCGCTTTCAATAAATTTATAAGGAAGAAAACTAAATCAGCTCTCTTTTGTCTTCGGGCTTTTGAAGATGGCATAAATCTCTACTACCAGCCCGGCCAGTATCAGCAGCGGAGCGATGGTAATACGGCGTGTGCTGTAGACTTCATTCGCATCAAATACATTGGGGTCGCTGCTTTTGCCACCGGCCATCAGCAGCATACCAACTGCAATCATGGCCACGCCAATAAGCATCCACATATAATTATCACGGGAAAATATTGCGTGGTGTTTTGTCTCAGTCATTTTTGGGCAATTTGGAGATGCAATATAGGAAAAAACGCCAATTGGTATAAATGCCGGGATTAATAAAGGTCATCGAGCTTCATACGCAGGTATTTGAGCACACTGCGATGGGTGCTGATAAGGGTGATGCCAATACCCAGCACAATGAGCCCGCCAAACAGGATGGCCAGGGTGGTATTGTCGTGAATAGCCTTCATTTCAGGCAGTACCCGCTCAGCAAGCATGATTACCAGGATCACTGCAGCAATGGCAATGACACCACTGATGGCTCCATTTATAATGGCCCGCACATTCATCGGTTTGGCAATAAACCAGCGGGTGGCACCTACCATTTGCATGGTTTTGATCAGGAAACGGTTGCTGAACATCGCCAGACGGATGGTGTTGTCGATCAGGATAATCACCACCAGCGATAAAATAATGGCTACAGCCAGCAGTATCACACTGATTTTCTGGATGTTCTTGTTCAGATTATCTACCAGGGCTTCGGGGTATTTTACATCACTTACATAGGTCTGCTGCTCCAGGTCGGCACGAATCGCCTGCAGCGAGTCCTTGTTCATGTATTCCTTTTTTACCTTAAAGTTGATACTGTTGGGCAGGGGGTTATAATCCAGTACCTTATCCCAGCTCTCATTTCCATCGCTCAGATACCGTTTTTTGGCCTCTTCCTTGGTTACAAACTGGATATTGCGCACATAAGGCTTGGTACTTACATAATCCATCAGTGCCACACTGTCTTTGGGATTCAGATCCCCGCGGAGCGAGGCGATTACTTCCACATTTTCCTTGAAATAATTGCCCAGTTTATTGGCATTGATCACCAGCCAGCCAATGATGCCCAGCAAAAAAAGCACCAGGGTCACACCCAGGATAGACATGAAATAGGAAGGCTTTCCTCTTTTAATGGAGGCTTTTCCTGAACGAGCCATAAGAATCTGTTTTGAAATTTAATGGGGTCCGGGCCAGGGCCGCAGACGGGCAAAAATAGCGCTTTACGCCTACAATCAGTATTTTTGCTGCCCCATTTAAACGCTCCCGTAAAAACGTTATTGCCAGCGGGTGATAAGAGTTTTGTTAAAAAAAGGGAAGCAGGGGTATATACAGAATCAGTTAATCATAACATATACAAATTACAGGCAGGAATGGAGTATCAATTCAGGGATATCGAAAAGAAATGGCAGCAACAATGGAAAGACACAAATGCCTATCGTGTCGTCAACAATAGCACCCGCCCAAAATATTATGTGCTGGACATGTTTCCCTATCCCAGTGGAGCAGGACTGCATGTAGGCCATCCGCTGGGCTATATTGCTTCCGATATTTACAGCCGCTACAAACGGCTCAAAGGCTTCAACGTGCTTCACCCGATGGGCTTCGACAGCTTTGGCCTGCCTGCCGAACAGTATGCACTGGATACAGGACAGCATCCCGCCGTCACCACCGAAAAAAATATCGCCACATTCAAACAGCAGCTCGACAATATCGGTTTCTGCTATGACTGGGAACGCGAAGTACGTACCAGCGATGCTCCCTATTACAAATGGACACAGTGGATATTCCTGCAACTGTTTGACAGCTTTTTTAACCGCCTGAGCGGTAAGGCCGAACGTATAGCGGTATTGCAGGCAGCTTTCGAAAAAGAAGGAAACCGCTCTCATCCGGTGCCCAATGCACAATACCACATACAGCAGTTTACAGCTTCTGACTGGGTAGCAATGACCCAGGCCCAGCAGCAGGACCTGCTGATGCAGTATCGCCTGGCTTATTGCGGCCTCGGTGAAGTAAACTGGTGCGAAGCACTGGGTACCGTGCTGGCCAACGATGAAGTGGTGAATGGGGTGAGTGAGCGTGGCGGGCACCCCGTAGAGAAAAAGAAACTGCGTCAATGGTACCTGCGTATTACCGAATATGCCGACCGGTTACTCGAAGGACTTGAGCGGATCGACTTCAGTGAGGCTATGAAAGAAATGCAGACCAACTGGATCGGTAAATCATCCGGCGCCGAAATCGATTTTGCCATCAACGGCCACGAGGCAGCCACCCTGCGCGTATACACCACCCGCCCCGATACAATTTTTGGTGTAGACTTTATGGTAATAGCACCCGAGCATGAACTGGTGCCGCAACTGACAACAACAGAACAGAAGGAAGCTGTTGATAGCTACGTAGCCTATGTGAAGAGCAGGAGTGAGCGCGAGCGAATGGCGGAGAAAAAGATTACCGGCACCTTTACCGGCAGCTATGCCGTAAACCCCTTCGACGGTCGTCTCATACCTGTCTGGATATCGGAGTATGTTCTTGCTGGTTATGGTACCGGGGCTATCATGGCTGTGCCCTGCGGTGATGAACGCGATTTTAAATTTGCCCGTCATTTTGGAATTGAGATTACCAATATCATCGGTAAAGCGTTTGATGGCGAAGAAGCCAATGCTACAAAAGAGGCCATACTGGAAAACTCCGGTTTCCTTACCGGCATGCGTATGCGCGATGCTATTGAAGCTTCTATTAAAGCCATTGAAGAAAAAGGAATCGGTCACCGCAAAGTAAATTATAAAATGCGTGATGCGGCATTCAGCCGTCAGCGTTACTGGGGTGAACCATTTCCCATTATCTGGAGTGGTAGCATTGCACTGCCCCTGCCCGAAGTAGAACTGCCACTGCAACTGCCGAAGGTAGACAGCTACCGCCCTGGTCCCGATGGACAGGGCCCTCTGGCCAATATCGAAAGCTGGGTAGAGCAGAAACTCGAGACGAATACTATGCCCGGCTATGCCGGATCAAGCTGGTATTTTCTGCGCTATATGGATCCGCACAACCAGCAGGAGTTTTGCAGCCGCGAGGCTTCCGACTACTGGGGCCAGGTGGACATATATATCGGTGGTACCGAACACGCCGTTGGGCACCTGTTGTACAGCCGCATGTGGACAAAAGCATTGTATGACCTCGGATATATCGGTCACGACGAACCCTTCAAAAAGCTCGTCAACCAGGGTATGATCCAGGGCAGCAGCCGGTTTGTGTATCGGGTGCAGATATCACCACTTTTTTTGGATCATAAAGATTTTCTATCCGCTAATGGGGTTCAGATTTTTGTAAGTAAAGGTATAATGGAGAAATTCAAGGATGATACCCGTTCATTCAATTTCCTCGAATTTGCTAAAGTGAACTTCCCAAATCTGGATTATTCCGAATTTGATGATAATAAATATGTAGTTGAATTTTCTCCACTTCATGTTGATGTTAATATTGTAGATGGACTTGAGCTTGATACGGCGGCATTTAAAAATTGGCGACCGGCTTATAATAATGCAACATTTATTCTCGAGGATGGCAAATACATATGCGGTGCAGAAGTAGAGAAAATGTCGAAAGGTAAATTCAACACCGTCAATCCAGATGATCTGGTGGCAAAATATGGTGCCGACACCTTCCGCATGTATGAAATGTTTCTGGGCCCCGTAGAAATGAGCAAGCCATGGGACACCAAGGGTATTGAAGGCGTGCATCGGTTCCTCAAAAAACTCTGGCGTCTTTTTTATGATGAAGTGAAGGGAAAGGTATGGAATACCGATGCACCTACTAATGAAGAGCTGAAAGTACTGCACCGCAGCATCCGCAAAATCGAAGAAGACACAGAGCGCTTTAGCTTTAATACTGCGGTAAGCGGGTTTATGATTGCAGTAAATGAGCTGAGTGAGCTGAACTGTCATAAGAAAGATATACTGCAGCCTCTGCTTATATTACTCACGCCCTATGCTCCGCATGTGGCAGAAGAACTCTGGCATTTGCTGGGCAACGAAACCAGTATACTCGATGCAGCCTATCCGAAGTTTGAGGCTTCTTACCTGGTAGAAAGCAGTAAGGAATATCCCATTTCGGTAAATGGTAAGCTGCGTACAACGCTTACTATTTCACTGGATGCCAGCGAGCAGGAGGTGCAGCAGATCGTATTATCAAATGAGGTGGTACAAAAATGGCTCGAAGGAAAAACACCCAAACGGATAGTTTTTGTGAAAGGAAAAATGGTGAATGTAGTCGTGTAATAGTGGGCAGTCAACAGTCAACAGTGGACAGTGGACAGTTGACAGGAATTTTGCCCTTTTACTGTTATATGTATATGGTATTTAATAGTCGGTAGTCAGGCGGGGGTAAACACTTTTAAACTTTTATACTTTTATACATAACTTCTCATCGGAGGATTTTATTTTAGTCGTATGAAAACATTCCGCTTTGCTCTGCTGGCTGTATTGCTGGCAACAACAATTTCAGTTGCTTCAGCACAGGATATCCGGGTAATGACATTCAATATACGCCTGCATACAGCGTCAGACAGTTTGAATGCCTGGCCCTATCGCAAAGACAAAGTAGCATCGCAGATTTTGTTTCATGGTATTGAACTGCTGGGTGTGCAGGAAGCTTTGCACGATCAGATGGTGGACCTGCGTGAGCGGCTGCCTCGTTTCAAATCCATTGGCGGTGGCCGCGACGACGGAAAGGAAAAAGGGGAGTACTCCGCTATTTTTTACGATACCACCCGTCTGCAGGCATTACAGACCGGCATGTTTTGGTTGTCCGAAACGCCCGAAGTGCCGGGCAGCAAGAGCTGGGATGCAGCTATTACACGCATGGTGACCTGGGCACGGTTTAAAGACCGTCGCAGCAAAAAAGTATTTTATTTTTTCAATACGCACTTTGACCATATCGGCAAAGTAGCACGCAGGGAAAGTGCACACCTTGTGCTGAAGAAGGTGAAAGAAATTGCCGGTAATGTGCCGGTAGTTTTTACCGGCGACTTTAATGCCCAGCCGGCAGATGAGCCGGTGCAGGTAATTGTGAATACGGCAGATCCGCTGCATCTGACAGATTCGAAGACTATTTCACAAACGCCTCATTATGGTCCCACCGGTACCTTCAATGCGTTTCGTTCCAAAGAGGTGAATGATGATCCGATTGATTACATATTCCTCAAAGGCAAATGGAAGGTGAAACAGCATGCCAGTATATCACAGACCTGGGGAGGGCGTTTTGCTTCTGATCACTTTGCCGTGATGGCTGTGCTTATTCTTTAAGGGGTTTATTGATTGTTTCCGGCTTATAAAGACGGATCATAGCGCTGCTGCCTTCTGTGCTTTCAAGGCTGGCTTCAAAACGTTTTCCACCCGCTTCTGCTACCATATAGGAGGTATTGGGAGGTATACTACCAAGGTTTTCGGCAACCATAATAAGTTCATTACTGACTTCGAGCTCATCGATAGCCAGTTTTACTTTATACGCATTGCCGGTGAGCCGGATATGACTGAATAACAGTTTGCCATTCAGAAAAAGCGAAATGGAGTCGCCGTCAATTTCGGCATTATCATAAAAGCGCAGTTCAATCGAGTCTCCCATAAGAGGAATTTCTGTTACCAGCTTTTTACTGCGGTTGCTGAATTTTTCTTCGATACTGGGTTGTTTGTTGGCAACAACAATAGCTACAGGCACATTATCGGGTTTCGCAATGGAGGGAGCCGACCGCACAGGCGAAGGAGCCGGATGGCTTACCACTACCGGGCTTACAGGAGGTACGCCTGCCAGACCGGAGATGCTGTCGATTATAGAAGGGTCATTGGCTCCGGCAGTATAATTGTCGATTACAAAATCCCAGTCATCTTCAAATATCCGGTCTTCGGTTTTTTCAAGAGCCACATCACCCCGCGGGCGGTCCGTATTACGATCAGTGGCTTTCCCGTCCAGAAACATCTTCGTGCCGCCGGGGCAATTAAAATCGGCACTCGCCAGCAGGTTTGCCTGTCCTGCAGAAGTACGTACAGGCTTTTCTTCCAGTAGCTGGTCATCCCACCATACCGCCTGGTTGCTGCCGGCAGCATAATAACCTTTGATGCTGTATTTACGGAATCTGGTAGCCGACTCATAATAGTAAGAAGTGCCCAGCAGGCTGTCTCCTTTCTGAATAATTCGGACTTCTACCTTTTGTCGGTTGATGCGCCCCTTCCATACACCCGTGATCATTTGGGCCTGGTTAACCATTGGAAGTATAAGCAGCAATAAAATAAAGCTGGGAATGCGGGAAAAGGATTTCAACAGATTGATTTTAAGTTAGAAATGCCGTGAAACAATAAAACGGATTGCCTGAACTGATAGTATGTGACCGATGATATTACCCCGCAGAAAAACGCAAGTATATCAGTTGGCTTTGCATTGATATACTTACACTTAGAGAACAAGAAAAAAAACTATTAAAAATTGAACTAAAAGAAAAATTAAATATCTTCCACTACCGATTCTCCTCTGGACAACCAAAACACACTAGAACTATCACACAAATACTGCTTATGAGAAAGATCTACTTTCCATTTCTTCTCGCATTTTCCCTATTGACATCATTGTGTATGCAGGCGCAGACTACTATTACCATACCTGCTGCCAATACCAATTCAGGAAGTTCGCGCTTACCACTTGGTACTTATTGGGGCTATGAACGGGCCGCCATGATCTTTACTCCTGCTGAAATCGGAGCTATAGGTCAGATACAGCGGGTGGCTTTTTATGCTAATGGTCTGACGAGTGCCGGTAATATGGTCAACCTGACCATTTACATGAAGACACGCAGCACGCTGTTTACTGCCACCTCTACATATGCTACAGAAACAGCTGGTGCTACAATTGTATATGGACCTACTACATTGAGTGCCTCTGCACTTACTGCAGGCCAATGGAATACGATCACACTTGCCACTCCCTTTGCCTATAGTGGTACCGATAATCTGGAAGTGATAGTAGAAACAAATGCCGGAGGAACCGGCAATGAGGGAGAAACGTCTAAAGCGTTTCGTGCAACTACTCAACCCAGCAATCAATATGCGCAGTACTGGTCAGCAGATAACTCCGCTCCCACAACGGCGGGTGCATTGCTGGCCTTTCGTCCAAATATTCAGCTCACGATTCAGGAGCCGCCCTGCGTACCAGGGTCACTTAGCGGTGGTACTACACAGTCTACCACACTTGCTTCCTGTCCAGGAGCCAGTTTCACACTTACTGTAAATGGAGCCAGTGTTGGAGACGGGCTTACCTATCAATGGCAATCATCGCCTGATAACAGCACATGGACAGATATTCCTTCTGCAACCGGCATGGCACTAACCACCACACAGTCAGCAGGTACCTATTATCGTCGCAAAATGACCTGTGCCGGCACGGATGCTTATTCTGTCGGGTTGCAGGTCAATGCAAATCCTGCATTCACTTTACCTTTTACGGAAGAGTTTACCAGTACAACTTTCCCGCCATCCTGCTGGGTTAGAACCAATAACACCTATACTTACCGCAGTGGAGTAAGTGCATATGGTAATGGCCTGGGTTCGGTTATATTCGAGTTCTACAGTACTACTGCGACAATGGATTTTGTAACGCCGGTTTTTGATGCGGTACCTGCCAATTATCGTCTTACGTTTGATCATGCATATGCAACCTATTCGGGTGAGAATGATCAGTTGAGGATACTGTATTCTACGGATGGAGGTGCTACTTTCAATACATTGACGACTTATGCCGGTGGTAGCTCCGGTGCGCTTAATACCGGTGGATCTACTACCAGCTTCTTTACACCTACGACGGCGCAATGGTCCAGCAAGGGGCTCTCGCTTCCTGCAGGTACTAACCGCCTTATATTCCGCGGTATATCAGGATTTGGTAATAACCTGTACGTAGACAATATTAAAATAGCTGAAACACCACCCTGTCTGCCTCCCACCGACCTGGTAGCTATTCCTGTAACACCTACTTCAGAACAAATCAGCTGGACCGCTTCGGTAAACAATCCGGCTAATGGTTACGAATGGGAAGTACGTGTATCCGGAGCACCGGGTAGCGGCGCTACCGGCAGAGTGGCCAATGGTTCAACAGCTGCAGGCGTGGTAAGTACTACTGCAACTGGTCTCAGTGCAGCAACATTGTATAGTCTTTATGTAAGATCTTATTGCAGTGCTGGCCTTTATAGTGATTGGTCAATGGCTAAAACATTCGTTACTATCTGCACACCCACCAATGTGCCATATGCACAGAATTTTGATGCGGCAATCAGTCCCAATTTCCCCGACTGCATTGTGACACAGGATTTGAATGGGGGTGGTAAATGGAATATGTATTACGATGGTGGTACACCAGCTTCTACACAGCCCAACAGCATTTACTATTCCTGGGATGCAAGCGTGGGCGGTGATGACTGGTTCTTCCTGCGTGGTCTTAACCTTGTAGCGGGTAAAACGTATACGCTCAACTTCGTGTACAAAGCTTCGGATGGTCCTGATTTCCTGGAGAATCTTGAGGTGAAATATGGAGCAGCTCCCAATGCGGCTTCCATGACAAGTGCGCCTCTTTTCCGTGAAACAAATATTGCAACCAACCTGGATGGTCCGTTTACACAGGCCACTGTTACATTTACTGTACCGGCAAGTGGCGTATATTATATTGGCTTCCGTGCGTTTTCTGATGCAGATCAGGGTTTCCTGCTGGTAGACGATATCAGTGTGGAGTCATGCCCCACGCCAACAAATGTATCGGCACTGAGCCCGCTGCCTACTACAGCACAGGTATCCTTTACCTCTGCCGGCAGCAACTTCGTAGTTGAATATGGACCTGCAGGATTTGTACCCGGTACTGGTGCTACAGCAGGCGGTGGTACAGTAGTGACAGGAACTGCATCCCCAATCAGTATTTCCGGTCTTACTGCCAATACGCTGTATGATATCTATGTGCGTCAGAACTGCTCTGCTGCTTCCGAGTTTAGCCTGAATGCAAAAGTGACGCTGCGGACACAATGTAATCCGGTAAACGTACCCTATCTGCAGGACTTTACCGGCGTATCTGTTCCCGCTATTCCTTCCTGTACTTCTGTTCAGGATATAAATGGTACACCTACCTGGGGTACCTTTACACCCGATGCTACCTGGGGCTTCAATGGTACTACATTGCGTTATCTGTACGATGCGGCTAAACCCGGTAATGACTGGTTCTATATCCAGGGTGTAAATCTTCAGGCTGGCAAACAGTATGAACTGTCTTATAAATACGGCTCCACAGATGAACTCTATCCTGAGCGAATGAAAGTGGCTATGGGTACAGCTGCTGAAGCTGGCTCAATGACCACCACTCTGGCAGATTATCCCAATATTATTGCCAATGCAGATGCTCCTTTTGCTAAACTGGATCGTATCCTGTTTACAGTACCTGCCAACGGCGCTTATTATGTAGGATTCCAGGTTTATTCACAGCCCGATCAGTTTACATTGTATCTGGATAGTATCGTAGTGCGCGAAGTCCCGATCGTAGATGTAGGTATTACTGCACTGACCAATGCGCCAAGCTGTCCGGCAAACAACTATGCACTGAATGCTACGCTGCATAACTTTAACCTTGTGCCGATCGACTTTGCAGCAACTCCTGTAACAGTAACAGCTACTATTGCAGGTACAGCAACAGGCACACTTACCACTACCATAAACAGCGGTACACTGGCTGCCGGTGGTAACCTGGCGGTTAACCTGCCTGCATTCACTTTTGCCCAGGGTGTATATACGCTTGAAGTGACAACAAGCTCGCCCGATGATGGTGTAGCCGGCAATGACAAGATCTCAAGAATGCAGGTTGTAAATGGCAGTCCCGCAGCGCCGGTATTTACTCCGGCGAATCCGCAGGTGTGTGCAGGTGGTACAATACAGTTGAGCACGCAATTCACCACTCCGGCACCAACGCCCACAACGATGCCTGCAGTTTCAACAGGCACTATCAGTGTAAGCATACCGGATAATACACCCACCGGCGTTACCAGCACACTTAGTGTAACAGGCGTACCTGCTACAGCAGTGCTCACGGGTATAAGTGTACGGATTAACGCAACACATACATGGAACTCGGATTTATCATTCAACCTGCGTGCACCGAATGGTAAAATCCTGAATCTGGTGAATAATAAAGGTGGCCAGGGCCTGGGCTTTACCAATGCAATCATCAGCTCAACAGGTACAACATCGCTGCCCACAGCCACCACAACACCCATAACAGGCACATTTGCTGCAGATGCAGTATTGGGCGCAGGTGCCACAGGATTCGCATCAAATGCCAGCAGTTTTGCTGACCTGTACAATGTAGGCAATGGCGACTGGACACTTGCAATACGCGACAGAGCCCTTGGCGATGTGGGAGTTCTTACCGAATGGTCTATCACACTTACTTACGGACAGCCCAACCCCATGGTTACCTGGTCGCCTGTGACAGGACTTTATACAAATGCTGCGGCCACTACCGCATATCAGCCCAATGCCAATGCAGCTTCTGTATATGTGAAGCCTGCCGGTACCACTACCTATACAGTGACCAGCACCAGCCAGTTTGGTTGTACGTCTACCCGCGATGTAACTGTAACGGTTAATGCCAACCCTGTTATTAATCTGGCGGCCCTGCCCAGCCGAATCTGCCTCAGCGATACACTGGTAGCGCTGTCGGCCACACCGGTGGGCGGTACATGGTCAGGTATTGGTGTATCAGGTAGTAACCTGGTGCCCCCAGCAACATCGATCGGCACCTATCCGCTTACATATAGCTATACCAATGCCGCTGGTTGTACCAGCACCGCCTCTACACTGGCTAAAATCGAAGACTGTCCCGAACGCCGCCGCCTGTTGCGCGATGATGCAGTAATGCTGTATCCCAATCCCAACAATGGTCAGTTCAGGATACGTGTCAACAGTACTTTGTACAATAAGCTCGTGATGACGGTGTACACAACGGGTGGTCATGTAGCCCGCAAGCAACAGTTTACCGGACTTAACTATGGCCGCGAACTGAATGTAGATCTCACCTCTCTGCCCGGCGGTACATACATGGTACAGTTCTACTATGAAGGCGGACCGCGAACCTCCGAGAAGACCTTTACTGTTGTCGTAGGCAGGTAAGCATTTTATCTTCCTTTACTAAAAGACTACGGCTGCCACTGGCAGCCGTAGTCTTTTAGTAAAGGTGGAAGGTGGAAGGTGGAAGGTCGAAGGTGGAAGGTGGAAGGTGGAAGGTCGAAGGTGGAAGGTGGAAGGTGGAAGGTGGAAGGTAGAAGGTAGAGGGTGGAAGGTAGGTTGAAAATTAAATATCCTTTCGCCTTCCACCCTTTACCCTGCTGAGGGAATAAGGCGAAGGTAAATGGCAAAAGGTGGGTTGAAAATTAAATATCCTTTCACCTTCCGCCTTTCGCCCTTTACCCTGCTGAGGGAATAAGGCAGAAGGTAATGGCAAAAGGTAGAAGGCAGCAGGTAAGAAGTGGGTTGAAAATTAAATGTCCTTTCACCTTCCACCTTCCACCCTTTACCCTGCTGAGGGAATAAGGCAAAAGGTAAATGGCAAAAGGTGGGTCGAAAATTAAATATCCTTTCACCTTCCGCCTTCCACCCTTTACCCTGCTAAGGGAATAAGGCAGAAGGTAAATGGCAAAAGGTGGGTTGAAAATTAAATATCCTTTCACCTTCCGCCTTTCACCCTTTACCCTGCTGAGGGAATAAGGCAAAAGGTAATGGCAAAAGGTGGGTTGAAAATTAAATGTCCTTTCACCTTCCACCTTCCACCCTTTACCCTGCTGAGGGAATAAGGCAAAAGGTAGAAGGCAGAAGGTAAGAGGTGGGTTGAAAATTAAATATCCTTTCGCCTTCCACCTTCCACCCTTTACCTTTTCCAGCTACCTTCGGCAGATGGAAGTTTTACATTTGGCTGAATTGCTTGATGCCTGTAAAATGCAACCAGGCGCAGTAATGCCCTTTAATCCCGGCAGAGACCGCCTGGCGAAAATGAATTTTACAGCCGATAATACACCACTGCATACAGCCATTCTGGAAGATACCGGCCTGTTTAGCCGGTATGTCGAGTCTGTGTTGGCTAAGGCTGGTGCACGCTATGGTATTGGCGGCTACAACGAGCATCGCACTATTTATGCGCGAAGTGGGTTGTTTGATAGTACCCCCGCAACGGATGAACCCAGACGCTTACACCTTGGCGTGGATATCTGGGGGCCGGCACTCACACCGGTAATGGCACCGCTTGCCGGCAAAGTGCACAGTACAGGTATTCACAACGATCGGGGCAACTATGGTGCTGTAGTAATATTGCAGCACCAGCTGGGTGATTTTGAATTTTATACACTGTATGGCCACCTGAGTAACGCCAGTGCAGAAAATAAATATGAAGGGCAACCCGTAGCAGCCGGAGAAATTATCGGCGAGCTGGGGCATCTGGCGGAGAACGGCGACTGGCCTCCGCATCTGCATTTTCAGGCCATACGGGATATGCAGGGATATAAAGGAGACTATCCTGGTGTGTGCAGATTTTCGGAAAGAGAGAAGTGGCTGCTCAATTGTCCCGACCCGGCTCCTTTGCTGAAGCCATTGTTGTTGTAAAAATAGTTACTCCGGTAACAAAGTTTTTACAAGTACCTCCCATTCCTCCTCAAGGCTTATATCTGGTCTGCGGGTACCCGCCCGCCGATACCAGTAATCCGCATTGAAACGGTCGCCTTCCTTGCGATGCAGGTAGGCGTGAATGCGTGCTGAAAAATGATCCTCTTCATCCTGGATCAATGCGTGGGCTTCTTCCCAGTGCCCCTTTGCATCGTGCCATAACGATTGAAGATGCAGGCTAAGTCCGGGTAGAACCGTGTGTTGTTGTAATGAATTAATAAAATTGCTGTAGGTCATAATAAAGGCGGAGTCAAACCAGACTCCGCCGTAAAATTAATAGTCTTACCTAAGTATCAAATCTATTATGCCTGATAGGCTGCCGCAAATTCTTTTACAAAGTTGCCCAGCCGGGTAGGAGAAAGTGCAGGACGATTATTCCAGTAGTCTTCTGTCATTTTACCGCTGCCAAGCGCTTCATTCATTTCAACGTAGTTACGCGCATTTTCGAGTGACAAACCCGCTCCGGTCATGCCCTGCAATGCCTGATCGGCAGTGAAAGCAACCCAGGGCAGGTCAGGCTTTCCAATGGCCTGTCCGATGGTGCTGGCAATCTGTTGAGTGCCGGTCTCGTCACTGGCAATGTAACGGATACTGTGACCCGTAAAAGAAAGTTTCAGCAGTTCCTCTGCCGCCACCGCTGCAATATCAGCCGGGTGTACGATGGGGAAGCGGCCGTCGGGCAATGAAAAATTTGCCCCGATAATACCAGCCTGTTTGATGAGTGAAATATTCGCCAGCAGGTTATGATAAAAATAGGCAGGGCGCAGATGAAGGATGTTTACATCTGTCAGCTTGTTAAGGGCGGTTTCTACCAGATATAAGCCACTGACCGGGCCCACACCATCGGGCAGATGCGCACCAATGCTTGAAAGGTTTACCACATATTTGACACCTGTAGCCTTTATCGCGCGCGCATATTTCTCTCCAATAGCACCAATCTCGGCTTTCCAGTTGGTGGGATTGTACATCGGGGGAACCATAGTGTAAACAGCATCGGCACCTTTAAAAGTCTCCTGCAAAAATGCTTCATCCTCAAGCGAGCCGATTGCCGCTGTTGCTCCGGCATCAGTCAGTGCTGTCAGGTTTTGGGCATTACGGCCCACTACAGTTACCTGATGACCTGCTTTAAGCAGCGTTAACACAAGTGGTTTTGAGATGTGGCCAGCGCCACCGGTAATTACATATTTCATTGTTTGGTCGTTTTATATTTGTATATACAAATGATTGGTTAAAAAAATCAGGGTGTTAGTTTATCGGCAATTTTTGCCATGCCGACTACCAGCTTGGTGTTTTCCTCTTTCCCAAGTAGTTCCATACATCTGGCAGAAAATTCAGCCACGCTTTCCTGTATTTTGGGAAGCAGGGTTTTTGCCTTATTCGTAGGGAACACAGCGGTAGTTTTACCTTCAGTGATCCGTTGTAACAGTTTCATGCTTTCCAGTTTTTCCAGTAGGCGGGTAATGGTGCTGGGTTGCAATTGTAACTGACGGGCAAGGGCACCAGCCTGAATACCGGGTTCTTCCAGTGTAAGCAGCAGCAGATAGCCGTGGCTGGGCGAAATACCCACGCGGCTCCAGCTATCCTGCGCCAGTTTTTCCGTCTTGCGCGCCAGGGCGTTTGACGTAAAATAAAGGCATTGTGCAAAACGACTGTTAACCGTACTCATGGTACAAAGATAAACGGATTATATTTGTATATACAAATATTTTTTCCAAAAAAAATTGTTCGCTCCTGTAGCGGATCATTTACAGCAGCTGAATTTTTTAGCCTACAAGCAGGCTGTTGCCTAATTTTACAGTATGGCTAATCCCAATCTAAGCGGAGAAAAACAGCGATTGACTGCGGCGGAAAAGGAATTTGAGAACAATATCCGCCCGGCGCAGATCAGCGATTTTGCCGGTCAGGCCCAGCTGATCGAAAACCTGCGGGTTTTTATCAAGGCTGCCCGCATCAGGGGAGAGGCCCTGGATCATATTCTTTTTCATGGCCCTCCCGGTTTGGGTAAAACTACGCTATCGCGGATCGTGGCCAATGAACTGGGCGTACAGATAAAAGAAACATCCGGACCTGTGATCGAAAAACCCGGCGACCTTGCCGGCCTGCTTACAAGTCTTGAACCCAATGATGTACTTTTTATAGATGAAATTCATCGCCTGAGTACTGTAGTGGAAGAGTATTTGTATGCGGCTATGGAGGACTACCGTATTGATATCATGATCGATTCGGGACCTAATGCACGCAGCATACAGATCAATCTGAATCCTTTTACACTTATCGGGGCTACTACCCGTAGCGGATTACTTACAGCGCCATTACTGTCGCGGTTTGGAATCAAATCAAGGTTGGAATATTATAATGCCGAAACCCTGCAAAAGATCATTTTGCGGGCTGCCGGTATTCTGGGCGTGGAAATCAGTGCCGATGCTGTACGGGAGATTGCCCGGCGTAGCCGTGCCACACCCCGTATAGCCAATGGATTGCTGCGCCGGGTACGGGATTTTGCCCAGGTGCTCAACGATGGACAGATTGACCTCGGCATAACCCAGCATGCCCTTAAGGCGCTCAACGTAGATGAGCATGGGCTCGATGATATGGACAACCGGATTTTACTCACCATTATCGAAAAATTCAAAGGAGGGCCGGTGGGCATTGGCACCATCGCCACTGCCGTGGGTGAAGAACCGGGCACCCTCGAAGAAGTATATGAACCATTCCTGATCCAGGAAGGTTTCCTGCAACGTACTCCCCGTGGCCGCGAAGTGACGGCTAAAGCCTACGAGCACCTCAACCGCCAGGCTCCCGGCCAGTTGCCCGGACAAAGTCAGCTGTGGTGACGCAACGTTTGCATTAAAGGGGTTGTCAACCTCTCAAAATGCAGCCGATGAAATATGTAGTCATTACGGCGATGGTCGTTTTTCTGTCAGCCTTCAGCTGTTCTAAAAAGCTCTGTGCCTGCGATCCGGTACCCGGAAATGTGTTTAAGGCAACAGTAAAAATGGTCAGTGATATATCGTGTGACAAACCTTTGCTGGAGTTTCCGGCCGAAGCAGAACCTCATTTAAAGAAAATTACGGGAAAAGATGGACTACTATACGTAGTGGTTGGCCTGCCAAACGATCTGGCGGTAGCTGATAAACAGATTAATGTGGAAATAGCTGCCCTTGAGTCGAATGAAGCATTTGCATGCCTGGCAATCGGACCCTGGTATCCGCAGGCAAAAGTGCTCAATGCATGGCCCCGATGATTGGTGTGTAAGTAGGATAAATAAGAAGCGGTCTCGTGGTGGGGACCGCTTCGCTTTTTTAGAAGTTTAAAAAGTATAATAAGTTTAAAGGGTATAAAGAGTGTATGATTAATACTCTTTATACCCTTTAAACATTTAAACACTTTATACGGTTACTGCACTACAAGCCTGAACCCGTTTCCATGAATATTCACGATCTCGATTTTGGGATCATCTTTCAGATACTTCCGTAGTTTGGCAATATAAACGTCCATACTGCGGCCGTTAAAATAGGTATCGCTGCCCCATATTTTTTTCAATGCCTGATCGCGTGGCAGCAGATCATTGAGGTGCTCTGCCAGCATTTTCAGCAGCTCATTTTCTTTGGGAGAAAGCGTTTGGGTCACACCATTATGGGTAAGCTGACGCAGCTTGGGATTGAAATGATAGCTGGCGAGATCAAACTCTTTGTTTTCTGTTTCCTTGTTGATCTCATCATTGCGCTTCAGGATCGCCTTTATTTTCAAAAGCAGCACTTCGCTGTCAAAAGGCTTGGTGATATAATCATCAGCTCCCAGCTTATAACCCTGAATGATATCTTCTTTCATGGTTTTGGCACTCAGGAAAAACAGGGGAATATCAGGATCTACATCGCGGATCTCTTCCGCAAGAGTAAAACCATCCATATTTGGCATCATCACATCCAGGAGGCACAGTTCAAATTTTTCGCGCTGAAAGGCGGCCAGGCCCAGACGGCCATCACGCTCCAGCGTCACATCATACTCATTAAGCTCCAGGTAGTTTTTCAATACGCTGCCCAGGTTGGGATCATCTTCACACAATAAAATCTTGGGTTTCTTGCTGTCCATGTTTGTAAAGTTTAATTCATATCCTTATATGAGGACAAATAAAAGTAAATCATTTGCCAAACATATGTTCAGGCGTCTAATTTTTTGTTAAGAAGGCGGGGGAAAGCATTTTACCCGCTTTTTCTAAATTTGTACCCAAATTTTGCTGATATGGCCATGCATCTCACACCAGATAACCGTCTTAAGAAACTGATTGTAATCGGCGACCGCCTCCTTATAAAGCCTACCCAACCCAACGAACAGACCGCCAGCGGTCTCTATCTGCCGCCAGGCGTGCAGGAAAAAGAAAAAGTGCAGCAGGGATATGTCATCAAGGCCGGACCAGGCTATGCCATCCCCATGCCGGTAGAAGATGAACCCTGGAAAACCGAAGAAGAGCGGGTAAAATATGTACCCCTGCAGGCCAAAGAAGGCGATCTGGCTATTTTCCTGCTCAGTGGCGCCACAGAAGTGATGTACGAAAATGAAAAATATTTCATCGTACCACAAGGTGCGATTCTGATGCTCGAGCGGGAAGAAGAACTATAGTAATATATTGATACGCTAATGTGCTGGGGTGCTAATGGTTATAAGAATGCAGATTTGATCATTTCTGTTGTTTTAGCTGTTATGGGGTTAGAATCATTTCAGTTAAAAGATCATTAGCAAATTAGCACATCAGCACATTAGCATATTTCACATTATCTTTCCATAAACATCCTCTCATGGCAGATAAAGAAAAATTCGTTGGGCTGGTACAGGCTGGCTATGCTTTCAAAGGTGAACACTTTCGCATTGGCAGCGCCCTGCTCGATGGAGAAGTAGTGCCCGGTACAGAGATTAATATACCCTTTAAAACCATGAACCGTCATGGTCTTATCGCGGGGGCTACCGGTACAGGTAAAACCAAGACCCTGCAGGTACTGGCAGAAGCATTAAGTGATGCCAGCGTACCCGTTTTACTGATGGATATAAAAGGAGACCTAAGCGGTATTGCCGCGGCCGGTACAGCCAATGATAAGATCAAAGACCGCTATCAAAAGCTGGGGCTTGAATATAAACCGGCAGCTTATCCAGTAGAACTGCTTACCCTCAGCCAGCAAAAGGGTGCACGGCTTCGGGCAACAGTGAGTGAGTTTGGCCCGGTGCTGCTCTCCAAAATCCTGGGGTTAAATGATACGCAGGGAGGTTTTGTGGCTATGATCTTCAAATATTGCGACGACAACAAGCTGCCCCTGCTCGATTTGAAGGACTTTATTAAAGTACTGCAATTTGTAAGCGATGAAGGCAAGGCAGAACTCGAAAAGACATATGGCAAAATATCTACCACTTCTACAGGTACCATATTGCGCAAGGTAATAGAACTGCAACAGCAGGGAGCTGATCAGTTTTTTGGAGAAAAAAGCTTTGAAGTAGACGACCTCATGCGTATAAGCCCCGATGGACGTGGCATGGTATCGATCGTAAGAGTTACCGACTTACAGGACCGCCCAAAACTGTTTTCCACATTTATGCTGCAATTGCTGGCAGAACTTTATGCCAGCTGTCCCGAAGAAGGCGATATGGACAAACCAAAACTGGTGATGTTTATCGATGAGGCGCACCTCATCTTTCAGGAGGCCAATGATGCATTGCTGCAGCAGATTGAAACGATTATTAAACTGATACGCTCAAAAGGAATTGGTATTTTCTTTTGTACACAAAACCCGATGGATGTGCCGGCATCGGTACTGGCACAGCTGGGGCTGAAAATGCAGCATGCCCTGCGCGCCTTTACCGCTGCTGACCGTAAAGTCATTAAACAAACAGCGGAGAATTATCCCGAAACCACTTTTTATAAAACAGAAGACCTGATCACCCAACTGGGCATTGGCGAGGCACTGGTTACAGCGCTTAACGAGAAAGGCATACCCACGCCACTGGTACATTGTATGCTCTGCTCGCCCCGCAGCCGCATGGATATACTCAGCGACGCAGAGATCGACCAGCTGGTTTCCGGTTCGCGCATAGCTGCGAAATACAACGAAGTTATAGACAGCCAGAGCGCCTATGAGATACTGACAGAAAAACTGCAGGAAGCTGCGGAAAAAGCAGCCGCACAAAAGCAGGAAGAAGCTCAGCGAAAAGAAGAGAAAAAAAACACACGCAGCACCGAAAAACAGGAAAAAGGCATCTTTGATGATCCTATCGTAAAGAGTATGACGCGTACCGCAGGCAATACCATCGTTCGCTCCCTGCTCGGTGCACTTGGCTTGGGTGGCCGCAGCCGTAAGCGCTCTCTGTTTTGATTATTTTATGGAATAATCTGCCTGCTACATCAATAGGGAATGCGCCCTGCCTTATTAATAGTATGTTTTCTGGTAGCAGCCGGCTGTACACAGGCTGATAACGATCGGACTATAAAAGGTACGACTGCTATTCGTATAACAGCAGCCCCAGTTCACCCGCGTCCCGACAGTATCCGGCTCATACATGTATTCGTTGCTCTTTGCGACAATAAGTATCAGGGCATCGTACCGGTGCCTGCAGGTATCGGCAATGGCCAGCAACCCCGCAGCAATCTTTATTGGGGTGCAGGTTATGGAGTACAGACTTATTTTACACGCAGCAAAGACTGGGAGGTGGTGGCAAAAGGAACTTACAGCGTTGCCATTCGCGAAGACAGTGTGGTACTGGATCGGCTGCTGCTCCGGCATCGCAGGCAGGGTGTGTACCTGCTGGCAGAAGCGTTTGACGGGAGAAATATGAAAGAGACCATCACAGAGTTTTTGCAGGCAGCCGCCGGTAAGCTACCACGTATGGTTAATCTTCAGGGGCGTGATAGCCTGTATTTTGGCGGAGAAGCTGACCTGCTGGCCTTTGTAGGACACGATGGGTTGATGGATTTTTCATTGCAACAGCGGTTCAAAGGAGACACCTTAAAAAGACGGGAGACCATTATACTGGCCTGTTACAGTAAAAGATTCTTTGGTCCACATTTGCAGTCAACAGGCGCACAACCATTATTGTGGACAAGTGGCCTGATGGCTCCGGAGGCATACACACTGCATGATGCTATTAATGCCTGGGTGGCAGGAAAAACCGCACCACAGATACAACAAGCTGCTGCTAAAGCCTATTCTACTTATCAGCGCTGCAGTATGCAGGCCGCTACGCGTTTACTTCCCACCGGCTGGTGACGATCTGCCTAGCAATAGCCGTCCCTGGTCATCCTGCTGTAAAATGTCTTCATCGAGCAGAAATTCGGTTATTTTCCAGGCTTTATCACGTTGTAACCCGGTATAAGAATCGAGCAGCTGCTTGACCGGCAATGGCTGCAGGCTGCTCAGTCGTTGCAGGATTTTTTCTTTTAACTGATCAAATTCTTCGGCGTTGAAACCCTGTTTTTTCTGCTGCAAACAGTTATCGCATATGCCGCAGGGTCTTGTGCTGTTATCGCCAAAATAACCTGCGGTAATCTGGCTGCGACAGGTACTGCGGTTTTCTACATAGCCAATCATTTGCAGTACCCGTTGGCGTAAACGTTCTTTCCTGTCTTCGTAGTTCTTTTTGTTGATAGAAAATTCGCGGATGGAAACACGGTTGCGCAAAACGTACAGCTGCGGTTTTTCTTTACGTGGGGTATAGATAAGAATATGCCGGTGATGCAGTTCGGTCAGTAACTGCACCACTTTGGGTTCTTCCATGCGCAATAACCGGGCTATTAATGGTTCTGATATAAAGCAGCTGAAATCAAAAATGCCTTCATAGGTACGCAGCAGTATTTTGATCAGGGGGTCCAGGTGCGGATAATCCATTTCAAACTGGTACAAATGCTGCTTAGTGCAATTAAATTGTACCGTGGCAGGCATAAATACCTGTTCGTTGAAGGTAAACCAGCCTTCCTGCTCCAGTGCTTTGAGTGCATGAAGGGCTGTAGATGGCTCCAGTGAAAAATGCCTGGCAAATGCGCCCATGTCGAAATCGTGGCTTTCACCTGCGCCACCACTCACGGGCAGCTGCAGGTGATTGCAGAGTGCTTCGTATACGCGGCGTATAGTGTCAATATCCGGAAACCGCAGATCTGGAAGTTTTTCCAGATCGCGCAGGGCTGCCTGGTCATACAGCAATACAGCATAGGCGCGCTTTCTGTCGCGCCCCGCGCGTCCTGCTTCCTGGTAATAATTTTCGAGACAGTCAGGCACATCTGCATGCACTACGGTACGTACATCAGGTTTGTCGATACCCATGCCAAAGGCATTGGTGCAAACGATAACACGGATTTCATTTTTTATCCAGGCCTCCTGTTTACGGTTACGTTCATCCTGTGGCAGGCCTGCGTGATAATAATCAGCTGCTACCTGGTGCATACAAAGCAGGTCACTGATCTCTTTCGTACGACGCCTGCTTTTACAGTATACGATGCCGGTACCCGGCACTTTTTGAAAGATGTCGAGTATCTTATTGATCTTTGAATCAACCTCGAATACGCTGTACGAAAGATTGGGCCGCTCAAACGACTGCCGGAAAATGGCCCAGGTTTTATTCACATCTGCCGATGGGTCGGTGTCGAGTCTGCGGCAGATATCTGTCTGTACTTCCGGGGTAGCCGATGCGGTTAGTGCCAGTACAGGCACACCGGGCAGCTCCTCGCGCAGTCGCGCAATACGCAGATAGGGCGGTCTGAAATCGTAGCCCCATTGCGAAATACAATGCGCTTCATCTACCGCAATGAGGCTGATATCAAGAGCCGGCAGGTATTCCCTGAACAAAGCCGTCTCAAGCCGCTCCGGCGACACATATAAAAATTTACAGTTGCTTTCGGAAACAACAGTAAGGGTGTTGATGACCTCCTTCCGGCTCATACCCGAGAAAATGGCAAAAGCAGTGATATTGCGCTTGCGCAGGCCTTCTACCTGATCTTTCATCAGTGCAATAAGCGGAGAGATAACCAGGCAGGTACCTTCCTGACAAAGCGCAGGTACCTGGTAGCAAAGTGATTTGCCGCCACCGGTAGGCATAAGTGCCAGTGTGTCTTTTCCGTTCATCACAGACAGCACCACATCTTCCTGCATGGGCCGGAAGGCGTCATAACCCCAGTATTGCCGTAAGACAGCATGAGCCTGATCAGAAGCGTGCAATGGATCCATTTATTTACGGGTGCCTCAGTTTAATATAGGTCAAATGATACAGGTGCAAGCTATTTATTCCGGATTGTTTAACCCGGAGAATATTTGCCACATTTTTTTTAAGCGGTGGGCCTGCTTATCTGTCTACTTTTTTTACATAGAGCCGGCCTGAATTAATAGCAAGTACCACATCGCTAAGGCCCATGACCAGTGCGGCAAAGCCAGGTTTGAGCAGGCCAAGTGCCGCAATGGGGATAGCTACAATATTATAGGCAAAGGCCCAGAAAAGATTCTGACGAATGGTGATAAAAGTATGTTTACCCAGGCCCAGCGCAAGCGGCAAATGCTTCAACCCATTATTCATCAAAACTACCTGCGCTGTTTGCATGGCCAGTTGAGAGGCATCGCTCAGCGAAATGCCAATAGTGGCCCGTGCCAGTGCCGGTGCATCGTTGATACCATCACCCACCATTACGGTTGGTTGTGCCGCACTTAAACGCGCGATGACTTCCAGTTTCTGTTCCGGTGTTTGCTGTGCCAGTACTTCTGCTATACCCAACTCGTCGGCGAGGGCTTTTACTTTATGCTGACGGTCGCCGCTGAGCAGGATGGTTTTAATATTTTTGGAGTGCAGGTAATGAATCACTGCCCGCGCTTCGGGGCGTATTTCATCCTTCACGTCAATCCACCCGATCAGCTCGTTGTTTCGTACAATGTAAACATTGTGGGTTTCGTCTGTAGTATAGGCTTTAGCTGTTTCATAAGAGCCGGCCCAGTAAAGGTTGCCTTCTTTGTCCTCGCCCTTCATCCCTTTGCCTTTTATCTCTTCTATAGATTTCCAGCGTATATCATCGTTTACTTTCCAGTTGCGCACGATACTGCGGGCAATAGGGTGACTGGAATATTTTTCGAGTGAGTAGGCGATGCGTTGAAATGCAGCTTCCGTTAAATCAGATGACATCACTTTCCATTGTGCCACTTCAAACTGGCCTGTAGTGATGGTGCCGGTTTTATCAAAAACAACCTGGCTTATATTTTTGAAAAGTTCGAGACTGGTTGCGTTGCGGAATAAAATACCTGACCGGGCCGCACGACCAAGACCTACTGCAATGGCTGCAGGGGTGGCAATTCCCATAGCACAGGGGCAGGCAATAACCAGTACTGCGATGCTGCGCATGAGCGATGGGGTGAATTCTTTGAGCACTATCCAGTTTATAGCCAGCGTAACAGCTGCTATTCCCAGCACTACCGGTACAAAAATGGCGCTGATCTTATCGGCCAGTTGCTGTACAGGAGGTTTTTCTCCCTGGGCCTGTTTTACCAGATTTACGATACCCGCCAGCACCGTATCTTTTCCGGCTGCTGTCACATACGCTTTTACCGTGCCATTGACCAGTACGCTGCCTCCGATAAGCAGATCCTTTCCTTTTTTATGCAATGGTTCACTTTCTCCGGTCAGGATGGATTCATTTACTTCTGCTTCGCCCCACAATATTTTACAGTCAGCCGGTACCTGCTCACCGGTGCGTATAAGGATAAGATCACCCGGGCGCAACTGTTCGCTTTCTACAGCAAATACCTGCTCCTGGTGCTGATCGTCATAGGCAATCATATTGGCCATTACCTTTTGTGTACTCACCAGCTTTTTTAATGCACGTTGTGTGCTGGCTACTGAAGCTTCTTCGAGGTAGTTGCCCAGGAATACCAGGGTAAGGATAGTGGCCGTGGTTTCGTAAAACATATAATCTGCAGCCTGGTTGGTAAGTGTTCCGTACAGGCTATAGACAAAGGATGCCGTAGCGCCGATAGCGATCAGCACATTCATATTGGGGAGGCCATTACGCAGGCTCTTCCAGGCGCTGCGTCCAAAAAACTGCATGCCTGCTATATAGACCGGCAGGGTAAGTGCCAGCTGCAGCCAGGGATTCATAAGCCAGTGGATATGCAGGCCTGGAATCATATGCAGCATGAGTATGGCTGTAAAGGGAAGACAAAACCAGAAACGCTGCAGATGGGTAGATAGCCAGGGTTTGGATACTTTATCGGGTTTGGCAATGGCAGTGCCGGTAACTGTATAACCCAGGTCCTGAATACCCTTTACGAGGCTGTCTGTTTTCAGCCCCGTATGCTGATCAAAGCTCACATCGCCGGTAGCAAAGTTGACCCGTACATCGGTCCGGCCTTCTTTTTCGAGGTAGCGGCGAATGGTAAGTGCGCAATTATTGCAGTCCATGCCATCTACCTTCCATTGAATCTTTTCCATAATAGGTGTATCTCATTAATAACAAAGGCAAGGCTCGCTGGTTGCAAAATTACCGGCCTGCAGAGACTACTGCCAACCATTTGGGGCAATATATTGGCAACAAGGTTGCTATTCGGTTATTTTTGCAGCATGGAGCGCGAATTTTTGCTGGATGAAATCAATGAAATTGCAACATGGTTTTGGAAACAGTGTGCAACAGATAAGGTATTTGCCTTTGCCGGTGAAATGGGGGCAGGCAAGACCACGCTGATCCACGCACTTTGTATGGCCAAAGGAGTAAAAGATACCGTTGGCAGCCCCACTTTTTCGATTATCAATCAATATGTCTATGAGGAAGGAGGGAAAGAGCAGCCCCTTTTTCATATGGATCTTTACCGGCTTAAGGATGAGGATGAAGCCATACAGGCCGGGGTAGAAGACTGCCTGTATAGCGGCCATATCTGCCTGGTAGAATGGCCGGAGCGGGCGCCGGGCATATTTCCTCCCCATACCGTGCAGGTACAACTGTCGCTTGCAGCGGGGGGGCGAAGAAGGCTCAGAATCGGCCGGAATTAAGTACTTTTGAGAGCCGTCCATTTGGTTTCGGTGCATCTAACTCATGAGTCAGCAAAAACCTAAAATCAGCACCTCTTTCAGCTACGAAACATTAGAGGAAACGCTGGATATTAAACCCAAATCGGAAGGGATGATGATCGGCATTCCGAAAGAGATTGCCTTTCAGGAAAACCGTATAGCACTTACGCCAGATGCGGTGAGTGTGCTGGTGAGCAATGGCCACCAGGTCATGATTGAGCATAATGCCGGCGATGCCTCACATTACCGTGATAAGGATTACAGCGAAGCCGGAGCCCGCATAGTGTATGACCGGGCTGAAGTATACAAAGCCCCTATTTTAGTAAAAAGCGCCCCGGTTATAGAGGAAGATCTGGCATTGTTGCAATTTAATCAGGTGATCATTTCACCCATTCATCTTTCCGTACTGAAAGCCGAGATACTGGAAACGATGATGGAGAAAAAGATCACTGCCATTTCGTTTGAGAATCTGAAAGACGATAGCGACTCCTATCCCATTGTGCGCAGCATGAGTGAGATTGCTGGTAGTGCTGTCATGCTGATCGCTGCCCAATACCTCAGCTCGGCCAATCATGGCAAAGGTGTATTGCTGGGCGGTATTTCCGGTATTGCCCCAACCAAAGTAATTATTATCGGCGCAGGTATTGTGGGTGAATATGCAGCCCGGGCAGCTCTGGCGCTCGGTGCTTCCGTTAAAGTATTTGACAATAGTGTTTACCGGCTTAAACGGTTGCAGAATAATATTGGTCACCGGTTATGGACTTCTGTTATAGAACCGCGTATGCTGGCCAAGCAGCTTAAGACCTGTGAAGTGGCGGTAGGTGCGCTGGGTTCCCAAACCGGCCGTACTCCCATGGTGGTGACCGAAGAAATGGTCAGCAATATGCGCCCCGGGTCAGTAGTGATTGATGTGAGCATTGATCGCGGCGGATGTTTCGAAACGTCGGAGATTACTTCGCATGAGCATCCCATATTTATGAAGTATGGAGTGATTCACTACTGTGTACCCAATATTCCATCCGGGTTTTCGCGCACCGCTTCGCAGGCCATCAGCAATGTATTGATGCCATTACTGCTGGAAGCCGGAGAAGAAGGTGGCTTTGAAAATCTCGTATGGCACCGCGTGCATCTGCGCAGTGGTATTTACCTGTTTAAAGGAGCGTTAACCAATTTTTATCTCAGCGAACGTTTTGATCTCAAATACACAGATCTCAATCTGCTGATAGCAAGTCAGCGTTGATAATATAAAGACCCAGGCAGGATATTTAACAAAAAGGTTGTTTCGCTGTTATCAGGAGATAATGCAACTGATTATCAGTTGTTAAATACTTTCTTTTATTTATCTCAGTACACAGAAGCCCGTACAGCCCATTGACATTCAGAGGGTCTGCCTTCTTTTTTGTACCTTTGCAGCGATGAAAAAATGCATAACCACATTCATACTGATTGTGATGGCCCTTTGTACAGGCCAGTTGAGTTATGCTGCCCGCACCCAACGGGAATCATTTGCAGGCACCTCACCCATTCATTTTCGCCACAGTGTATTTTCTGCCGGTAAAGGCACTGCTTCTCCCGTGCCTGATTCTTACAGAAGCCCGGCCCGGCTTTTATCCGTGTTTCCGGTAACAGCTTCAATTGTGCCGGGCGAAATTGAATTGCCGGTACCATCCGCTTCTTTTTATATGCAGGATATGACAGCCCGTGGCACGGGCGCTGTACCTGAAAACAGGTTGCAACACCTGTTTCCGTTTCACTATTTCTGGTAATAAGGTTTTTGTTATCTATTGGCCGGAGTTGATTGGCTGATTCCGGTTACGTGCCTGCTACATTATCCGTAACACACCTGGGCATCCTTTTTCCCGGGACAAAACCGAAGCAAGAAGTATGAGTCATTTACCTAATCTTATTGTTGACCTGGCGCTGATTCTGGGCGCAGCTGCGATCATGACCCTCATATTTAAATTACTGAAGCAGCCGCTGGTATTGGGTTATATCATTGCCGGTGTGCTGGTGAGTTCACATTTCGAATGGTTTCCCTCTATCAGCAAAGAAGATTCTGATAATGTGACCGTCATGGCCGAGATCGGTGTAATCTTCCTGCTGTTTAGTCTCGGACTGGAATTCAGTTTCAAAAAACTGGCTAAGGTAGGAGGGTCTTCTTCCGTATCGGCATTTGTAGAAGCTATCGGGATGTCGGCTCTCGGTTATGGTATAGGTAAAATGCTTGGCTGGACAACCATGGATGCTATTTATCTGGGGGCAGCCCTGGCCGTATCCAGTACTACGATTATCATCAAAGCAGTAGAAGAGCTGGGGTTAAAGAAAAAGAAGTTTGCCTCACTGGTATTCGGTATTCTGATAGTAGAGGACCTGATCACGATTGCCATACTGGTATTGCTGACAACCATCTCTGTGACGCAGCAGTTTGATGGTACAGAAATGCTGCTTTCCGTATTAAAGTTGATCTTCTTCCTTATTCTCTGGTTTGTAGTGGGTATATTTTTTATTCCGACCATACTTAAAAAGGCACGGAAACTCATGAATGATGAGACCCTGCTGATTGTATCCATTGCCATGTGTCTGCTGATGGTATACCTGGCTGCAAAAGTTGGGTTCTCTTATGCGCTGGGCGCTTTTGTAATGGGTTCGTTGCTGGCCGAAACAACCAAGGCTGAGCGTATCGAACACCTGGTAAAACCGGTAAAAGACCTGTTTGGCGCTATCTTCTTTGTATCGGTAGGTATGATGATCGATCTGAGAATGATGGGTGAATATGCAATACCAATCCTGATCATTACACTGGCATGTATCGTAGGTAAAGTGATTACTACCGGTATTGGTGCTTATATTTCCGGCAACTCGCTGAAGGTTTCATTGCAAACGGGTATGAGCCTGGCGCAGATCGGTGAGTTTTCTTTCATCATAGCTGCACTGGGTACAAGTCTGGGGGCAACCAGCAGTTTCCTGTACCCCATTATTGTGGCCGTATCGGGTGTCACTACGTTTACAACACCTTACCTGATCAGAGCCAGTGCTCCTTTTTACGAATGGATAGACCGCCGGCTTCCGGAAAAATGGCGCAAGTCGCTCGATCGCTATAGTTCGGAGGCTACTACAATGACCTCCGTGAGTGATTTTCACCAGGTATTGAAATCCTTTATCATTAATGTAGTACTCTTCTCGGTACTGATAGGGGCAATCGTGTACCTGTCATCTATCTACGTGCTGCCCTGGGTAGATGTCAATACCAATTACTCTTTCGGGGGCATTACTACCGCATTTATCACATTGCTTGTAATGGCTCCGCTGATCTGGGGGTTGATGGTGCGCAACGAACGGAATGAATCTTTTGCCCGCATTTATGCCCAGCACCGGTATCGCGGCCCTATCTGGGTAATGCGTGGTCTGAAACTGGGGCTTTCTATTTTTTCTATCGTATTTCTGCTCAACCGTTTTTTCTCACTGGCTATTGCCGTATATGCAGCGGTTATCCTGATCATACTGTTCATTGTATTTCAGAAAAAAATACAACGGCTGTATGACCGCATCGAAAATCGTTTTATCCGTAACCTCAATGACCGTGAATTGCAGGAAGAACTCCGCCAGGCAGAGCAGGAAGCGAGCAAACGCAATGTAGCACTTGCTCCCTGGGATGCCCATATGACCACCTTTGATGTAGAACCAGAAGTGGCTATCATAGGCAAAACGCTGGAAGAACTGAAGTGGCGCGAACAGATTGGTGTAAATGTGGCCATGATCAAACGAGGGCATCTTACTATTGTAAGTCCGCAAAGACAGGATCGCATTTATCCCGGGGACAAGCTTTTTATTATTTGTACCGACGCCCAGGAGAAAAAAATGAATGCGGTGCTGCGTCCGGATAAAAAAGTATTGGAAAGCCCGCAGGAAGTGGAAGTACAGCTCGACAAATTTACACTCGACGACGATTCTCCGTTTATTAATAAATCCATTCGTGAATCAGGCATCCGCAGTAGTACCAATGGCCTGGTAGTGGGCATTGAGCGTAATGGCCAGCGTATTCTTAATCCCGAATCAGACACGATTCTCCAACCCGATGATGTTGTATGGATTGTGGGCGAGAAGAAGCTGTTGGAGACGATTGGATAGATGTGCTGATGTGCTGATGTGCTGATGTGCTGATGTGCTGATGTGCTGATGTGCTGATGTGCTGATGTGCTGATGTGCTGATGTGCTGATGTGCTGATGTGCTGATGTGCTGATGTGCTGATGTGCTGATTTTTGGCCGCGCAAGTTACTTATTATTTCCTCTTTTATTTAATTGATTATTAATTATTTAATGTGAAATGATTACCACATCAGCACATTAGCATATTAACACATTTGTCTTAAACATTTGTTTAAATCAAACATTTGTTTAAACTTTGCGGGGCTTATTTATTAAAATCTCTACTATGTCTACGTACAGCGAGAAACAGATCCAGATCATGCAGGCGGCCGAAGGTTTGTTTGCGGATAAGGGTTTTGATGGCACTTCTGTCCGGGATATTGCAGAAGCAGCCGGGGTAAACCTGGCCATGATATCCTACTATTTCGGTTCCAAGGAAAAATTGATGGAAGCCATGTTTGTGCACCGCAGTAGTTCCTTTCGTCTTCAGCTCGAAAACATGCTGCAGAATAAAGACCTTGACCCCATGCAGAAAGTGGAAATGCTGGCCGATCAGTATATCGACAAGTTACTGGGTCAGCAATGTTTTCACCGCATAATGGTGCGTGAACAAATGGTCCATCACAACAAATTTATCGGTGAGCAGATTCAGCAGTTAAAAATGCGCAATCAGGCATTGATTCGGCAACTGATAGAAGAAGGACAGCAGAAAAAAATGTTTAAGGCGGATGTGGATGTGCCCCTGCTGATGAATACGCTGGTGGGTACGGTGAGTCAGCTTGTAACGACCCAGCATTTCTATCGCGAGATGAACAATCTGCAGTCGCTTACCGATGATGAGTTTGTAACCTATATCCGCCCCAAACTGAGCAAACACATAAAGCAAATTTTCAAAGCAATACTTAAAAATGAGGAACATGTTTAGACGCCTCGCAGGGACTCTGATGATCCTGTGGCCGCTGACCGCTATACAGGCGCAAACCCGCACCATCACAATGGATGAAGCGGTAAGCCTGTCGCTGGCACACAGTCCGGCGCTGAAAGCAATGCAGGCGCAGATTGCAGAAAGACAGGCTGCACTGCAAAAAGCACAGGATGAACGCCTGCCCGATCTCAAAATAACCGGCTCCTACCTGCGGTTAAACAGTGCAAATATTGATCTCAAATCTTCATCGGGCAGCGGAAGCAGCGGTGAATCTCCAAAAGTAAACCAGGCTCTCTATGGGCTGGTCAATGTATCGCTGCCAATCTATACAGGAGGCCGCATCAAATTTGGCATTGAATCAGCCCGTTACCTCGCAGAAGCCGCCCGGCTTGATGCCGGCACGCAAAAAGATGAAGTAATTCAAAATACTATTGAAGCGTATATCAATCTGTATAAAGCCGGAGCTGCTGTATCGCTGGTTGAGGATAATCTGAAGCAGGCCCAGCAACGCGTAAAAGATTTTTCAAACCTCGAGAAAAATGGATTGCTGGCGCGCAACGACCTGATGAAAGCAGAGCTGCAGGCCTCAACCACTGAGTTGGCCTTACTGGATGCGCAGAACAGTTACCAGCTGGCGCAGGTGAATATGAACCTGATGCTGGGGCTTCCTGAGCAGACTGAAATAAAAACAGACAGTGTATTGCAGGCAGTACCCGCAGAGCTTAACGCATTGAATGATTATATACAGGCAGCGGGTTCCAGTCGTTACGACAAAGCTTCTTTAGGTTTGCAACGCAAAGCTGCTGAGGTGGAAGTGAAGCAGACCAAAAGCGGACGTTATCCTTCGCTGGCGCTTACAGGCGGTTATATCGCAGCCGATATCCCCCATTTTGTAACTATTACCAATGCTGTGAATATCGGCCTGGGAGTTTCTTACAACATCGGTTCGCTATGGAAAGGCAGGGCCAGCATCAAACAGGCCGAAGCCCAGTCGGCTCAGCTGGCAGCCCAGGAGCTGGGACTCGATGAAAAGGTGCGTCTTCAGGTTAATAAAGCCTATCTCGATTGCCTGAGCAGTAAAAAGAAGATAGATGTCTATGAGCGCTCGGTAGATCAGGCCAATGAGAATTACCGCATTACCCGCAACAAATATGACAACAGCCTGGCAAGTACCACTGATCTGCTTGATGCAGATGTGGCACAATTGCAGGCCAAACTCAATTATGCTTTTGCTAAAGCCGATGCACTGGTTACCTATTATCAGTTGCTGAAAGTAACCGGCCAGTCGGCTAATAATTTCAAGTAAATAAAAAATAAAGATCAATACAACCAGAGATATGGAAACAACTACTAACGAAACCAAAGGCAAAAAAAGAAGCCCGGTATTTATCATCATCCTGCTGGTACTTATAGCGGGTGGGGCCTGGTTTGGTATTTCAAAGTATATACACAGCCAGCATCATGAAGATACGGATGATGCGCAGGTAAGTGCGGATATCAATCCGGTCATACCCCGTGTGGCAGGTTACATTACGGAAGTAAAGGTAAAAGACAACCAGTTTGTAAAGCAGGGCGATACGCTGCTGGTGCTCGATAATCGCGATTTTGTGATTAAAGTTGAACAGGCAGAAGCAGCGCTTGCACTGGCACAGACCAATTTGTCGGGTGCACGTGCAATAACACAGGCGGCAAAAGCCAATATTGCAACTTCTGCAGCATCGATCGGTACCGTGGATGCGCAGATCGAAGCTGCTAAGGTTACTTTGTGGCGTGCGCAGCAGGATTACGAGCGTTATAACAACCTCATCAAGGATCATTCAATTACCCAACAGCAATATGAACAGGCACTGGCAGCGCGCCAGTCGGCAGAGCGTCAGCTTGGTATTCTGCAGGAACAGAAAAAACAGGCTTCGCAGCAAACACATGCTGTAAGTGTACAGAGTGATGCCACCGCCACGCAGATTGCTTCGGCAGAAGCTACCATTCGGCAAAAGCAGGTAGAGCTGGATGCAGCGCGTTTGAATCTTTCTTATACAGTTGTTACAGCTGCGCAGGATGGAAAAGTAAGCAAAGTGCCCGTGCATCCGGGTCAGTATGTACAACCGGGCCAGGCATTATTCAGTATCGTACACAGCAACGAAGTATGGGTGACAGCCAATTTCAAGGAAACGCAGATCAACAAGATGCGCGTAGGGCAAAAAGTGATCATCACGGCCGATGCCTATCCCAAACATGAGTTTGAAGCAAAACTGGCTTCTTTTTCGCCGGCTACAGGTTCCACATTTGCTTTGCTCCCTGCAGATAATGCCAGCGGCAACTTTGTAAAAGTGGTACAACGCCTGCCGGTACGTATTGAGTTTACCGATGCGAAAGACAGCCTGGTTCAGCAGTTGCGCCCCGGTATGAATGTGATTGTGGATGTGCACCTCGACTGATCTATTTTAAATTAATGAATAAAGATGTGTAACAGCATCTGCTGATATAGTGACTATGGTACAACAAGCATCGTTGGTGGAGTATGGTTCACGTCGCGTGATCATTACACTCACCTGTATCGTGTGTGCCCTGCTCGAAATCGTAGATACCACCATTGTAAACGTTGCCATTACTGACATGCAGGGAACCCTTGGTGCAACTACCAGTGAAGTAGGCTGGGTGATTACCTCTTATGCCATTGGTAACGTAATTGTGATTCCTCTTACAGGATTCTTTTCAGCACAGTTTGGACGACGTAATTATTTTGCAGTAAGTATTATTCTCTTTACGGTTTGTTCCTTTTTGTGTGGTAATGCGAGCGGTATATGGGAGTTGGTAGCGTTTCGTTTTTTGCAGGGAGTTGGCGGAGGTGCGCTACTGGTAACATCACAAACAATCATTACGGAAAGTTACCCACCCGAAAAGCGCAGTATGGCCCAGGCTATTTATGGTATGGGCGTGATTATTGGCCCTACATTAGGGCCGCCGCTTGGAGGTTATATTACGGAACACTGGAGCTGGCCCAGCATTTTTTATATTAATATCCCATTGGGAATTATTGCGGCTATGCTTACATTACAATTCGTGAGAAGTCCAAAGTATGCAGAAAAGAGTAAAGTAGGCGATATTGACTGGTTGGGTATTGCGTTACTGGCTGCATTTGTGGGATCGTTGCAGTTTATTCTGGAAAAAGGGCAGGAGGAAGACTGGTTTAATAGTCCATTGATTTCTTCTTTCGCGGCTATTGCTGTTTTTGCAGCCTTCTTTTTTATATGGCGTGAACTTACTTTCCGAAATCCTGCAGTACGGCTGAATGTATTAAAGAATGGAAATCTGCGGGTAGGTACAGTGTTGTCATTTATCATGGGCTTTGGCTTGTATGGCTCCACATTTATTATACCGTTATATGTGCAGGCCACACTCGGCTGGACTCCCACACAGGCCGGTATGCTCATGGTGCCAGCAGCACTCACTACAGCGGTTATGATGCCTCTTATAGGACGGCTGTTGCAGCGCGGAGTGCCCCAACAATACCTGGTGGCTGGAGGTATGCTGATATTTTTCCTGTTCTGTTTCTGGGGATACAAAATAATTACGCCTGATACAGGTTCTGGTAATTTTTTCTGGATGCTGATATGGCGGGGTGTGGGTATGGGTATGTTATTCATTCCTATTACTGCTCTTTCATTGAGTACGCTGAAAGGGAGACAGATCGGAGATGGTGCGGCCTTTACAGGTATGATGCGGCAGTTGGGAGGGTCTTTTGGTATTGCCGTGATCACAACATTTATGGTGCATCAGAATGCCCAGCATCGGGCAGATCTGACCGATCATCTCGACATTCACAATCCTACAGTTAACGGTCGTGTTGAAATGTATGAGCGTGCTTTCGAAAGTAGAGGAAGAGCTGAGAATGTGGCGAAGCTTGAAGCGTATAAAGCGCTTGACTATACTGTAACCAAGCAGGCTGCAGTTCGTTCTTACATGGATGTATTCCTGTATATCGGAGTGTTGTTTTTGCTCTGCATACCTTTTGTACTGGTTGTAAAAGGGAAGAAAGATAAAGATAACGATAAGGGCGGAGGGGCTGACATGGGTGAGCACATGCATTAGCGGCTCACGGCTTATAATCGGCTAACCGAATCTTTTCTTTACAGAAAGAATACTCCACCGGATCGTTGCTGCTTACAATAACAAGTCTATCGGCGGCATAGGTATTTATCAATTTATGATAAAGACTTATGCCGTCTTCGTCAAGATTGGTACAGGGCTCATCGAGTAGTACCAGGGCACTGTCTGATAAGATACACTGTGCCAGTTTTACCCGTTGTTTCATACCCGAGCTGAAAAGCCGGATTTGTTTGTGGGCGGCTACCTGCAATCCCAGCAGCTCAATGATAGCAGTGGTATGTAGTCCCTCCAGGAATGGCTTGAAGGAATGGTGAAAATCAAAAAACTCGGTGAGTGTCATTTCCTCTATTACCTCTAGATAAGGGGCGCAGAGGCTGGTATGGCTGAATACGGCTTCGGTAGCAAGCGGATTGCCATTTAGCTGATAATTGATCGTTCCTTCATTGTGATGAACAGCAGCGGCAACTACCTGCAGTAAAGTGCTTTTACCCGAGCCATTGGAGCCGGTAATAGCATATGCGGTACCACTATGAAAGGTAAAATTCAGGTGACGGAAAATCCATTCCCGGTTGTATCGTTTGCCCGCATCAGTTAGGGAGATCGTCATCGCCATTGCCTTTGGTAAAGCGTTTGATAATGCCACGTCCGCTCTCACGGATAAACGTTACAATCTCATCCCGCTCATCGGTGGCAGGAAATTCTTCTTCCAGAAATTCGAGTGCCTGTGAGGTATTAAGGCCTTTATTATAAATAATGCGATAGATGTCGAGAATATGGTTGATCTTTTCTACTGTGAAGCCGCGGCGTTTGAGGCCTACAGAGTTTACACCGGCATAGCTCAGGGGCTGACGGCCAGCCTTGATATAAGGAGGCACATCCTTACCTACCAGGGCACCGCCTGAAATAAAGGCATGAGCACCCACCTTCACAAACTGATGTACAGCACAAACGCCACCCAGACCTACCCAGTCGCCCAGCACCACATGGCCCGCCAGTTGACTGCTATTGCTAAGCGTACAATTGTTGCCGATAATACAGTCATGACCTATATGACTGTAAGCCAGTATCCAACAATTATTACCCACCACCGTTTTGAGCCGGTCGCTGGTACCCCGGTGAATGGTTACAAACTCACGGATCGTACAGTTATCGCCAATTTCAACAGTTGTTTTTTCTTCTGCATATTTACGATCCTGAGGAATAGCACCTATGACCGCTCCGGGAAAAATCCGGCAGTTGCGACCAATACGGGTTCCTTCCATAATGGTCACATTGGACCCAATCCAGGTGCCCTCGCCAATCTCAACATCCTGATGTATAACGGTAAAAGGGTCAATTTTTACGTTAGTTGCCAGCCGGGCATTGGGGTGTATATATGTATGCGGATGGATCATGCAGTTACAAAAAAGCCACGTTTTTTTACGTGACGGTGCAAAGGTAGCAGTTACCGCCTAAACCAAGACAAATTTTAGGCAGACGGTAAGTATTGTCATTTTAAGGCAATTAGGCCCAAAATCAATGGTTAACCTGTAAATTTGCAGCCTGATGCATACCCCACCCGATATCTGGGCACTGGCCTATAAACAGCCCCCCATGCAGGAGCAGCAAATGCTGTTGCTGGAAAAGGAGCAACAGGTTCCCGGGACCGTACAGTATTCCATCCGCCGCTATCAGCGCAATGTGAATATGAATATGGAAGACACCGGCATGCTGGTATATCATTACGAAAAACAGGCGGCCCAGGAAAGTTATCTTGAGTTGAAATTTTGCATTAGCGGCAATATCTACTGTCGTCAGAAAAATGCAGAATGTGATACCTGTCAGCTCCATGCCACCAAAAACTGTTCTGAACGGGTGGAAAGTGTGGATATGCTGAGCTTCCGCTTTTCGCCAGCCCAGCTTTCGCAGTTTGTGAAACCACGCAAATCGGGTAACAGCCTGCTTACCGACGAAGTACTTTCTTTTGAACGTATGTCATCCTTTACCAAAATACTTCCGCTCTGCGGCAAGTCGAGAATGGTACTGGAGGCTATACTCAATAATCAGCATACCGGCTCACTCGAAAATATCTTTATCAACGCACAGATCCAGATGCTGCTGCTTTACAGCCTGGATTGTATGGTTGGTGAAAAAGAAATCAATGTTATTCAATGTAAATTCCTGGCCAATGAGGCGGACCGCGAAAAGATCAACCGCGCCCGGGAAGTACTGATTCAGCATATTGGTGAGCCTATCACCATTAAGGAACTGAGCCGCAAGGTGGCGATGAATGAATGCTACCTGAAAAAGGGATTCAAAGAAATGTTTGGTACCACCATCTTTGACTTTTACCAAAGCCAGCGCATGGAGCATGCCAAATACCTGTTGTATGAAAAAGGACTTAGCGTTACGGACGTATCCATGATGCTGGGCTATTCCTCCATCTCCCATTTCTCCACTGCATTCAAAAAGCATACAGGCCTGAAGCCCTGTGAGCTCCTTTTACGTTAAAGAAAATAGAAACCTTTTTTTCTGCATACGTCTTTATGACTATGTCCGTTTTGTGTTCAAACTGGTCATGACCGGCGCTTGACAAAGATCAAGATCAGGCTTATGTGACTTTTGTCATATTTAATCTCTTCCGAAAGTCTGATCTTGTTGTAGCGTTTATGAAAACGGGTATACTGATAGCAGCACTACTGATTTTTTGCTTTGGCGATAAAACGCTGGCAGAGAGGCCGGTCTGTTTTTGTAATCCAACACCTTTTTTTTGTAATGATATATCCCACGCTGTTATCGGAAACGGAGTACCGGACAGTAAGCAGCTAATTGTAAAAGAGCTGACCGTTTCTTATAATAAACAGCAATTGCTTACAGATAGAGGCGGGCATAAGCATCGAAAACTTCGCCAACGCCTTCAGCGCATATCCGCCTGTGCGGCGGAGCCAGCATCTGCAATGCCGGTTGTTTTTTCGCAGGCTTTAGTACCCTTCACAGATAAACATGAGACACTACTTAAAAGTGCCGGCTTTCCGCCATTCCAGCCTCCGCGACCGCTAAGCTGATTTCCCTCAACCTGGATTATAGATGCCTGTGATATATACAGGCAGAAAGCGATGTATTGATAAATACATGGCCTGTTTATTTATTGTCTTTTTTTCAAAGCGTTAGATCCATTTTATGTATAAGCGATTAGTATACCCAATGGCCCTGCTGGCTATTGCCCTGCTGCTGGTGGTGGCCTGCCGCCATGACTATGTAAGTGCTACAGATACGGGCAATCTTAATCCGCCCACACCCTCTGCCACCTGTTCACCAGACTCTGTTTATTTCGTAACCCAGGTGCAACCTGTTATTTCCTCTAATTGTACCATGAGCGGTTGTCACGACAATGTCTCACATGCAGAAGGTGTTAATCTGACTTCTTATAACAACATCATGCGTTATGTAGTGCCCGGTAATGCAGGTTCGAGCAAATTATATAAAGTAATGATAAGGACGGGAGGGGAGCGAATGCCGCCCAATGCACCTTTGAGCAGTACCCAACTGGCATTGATTCAGCAATGGATCAATCAGGGTGCATTGAACAATAACTGTGCAGGCAATTGCGATGATGCCATATTTACCTACAGTTCCGCTGTAAAACCGATTCTTTCGGCGCGTTGTGTAGGTTGTCATAACCCTTCTTCGCTGGGTGGTGGCATTGACCTGTCGACTTATAATGCGGTAAAAACTGTAGCGTTGTCAGGTCAACTCGCTGGCGCTGTAGCAGGCAAAGCAGGATTTACCCCTATGCCCCAGAATGCCAGCCGCCTGAGCGATTGTGAAATATCACAGATACAAAAATGGGTAGATGCCGGCGCATTAAATTACTGATAAACTGAATAAGATGAGAATGATATCCTTAATGATATTGTGCTGCCTGGCATTGCTGGTACTGCACTCCTGCTACTACGATAAAGAGCAACTGTTGTATAGCAACTCCAATGCAACCTGCGATACTGCCGGTGTAGCTTCATACACCCAAAAGATAGTTCCGCTGCTCAAACAATATTGCTACAGTTGCCATACAGGCAGTTTCCCTTCGGGAAATATTCTGATGGGTACTTATACTGCCGATAAAGCCATTGCACTGAACGGAAAGCTTTATGGAAGTATTACTCATGCATCCGGGTATTCTCCCATGCCGCAGGGATTATCCAAATTAACCGATTGCCAGATAGCTACCGTTAAAAAATGGATCGATGAAGGCACGCAGAATAATTAAAAGAACAGCGTATGAAAAAAAGAAAAAAAATATTGTTTGGCATAAGTATGCTTTTGCTACTGGGCATAGCAGCTTCTGCATATATCTATAAGGAATACAACAGAAGACATACCGATACAGGTAAACTTAACCCGGACTATTTGCTAACCACTACAGCATTACTCGATCAGTTTGCTCATGATTCAGCAATGTCGTCACAAAAGTATATGGATAAGTTGATACAGGTATCCGGAGTTGTGAAACAAATCGACAGAATCGATGATCAGAATGTGGTGGTGGTTATGGGCAATCCTGATGACAGGTCAGCCGTACGATGCAGCCTTGATAGCTCGCATCAATCGGAGGCGATGACTTTGCAGACCGGTCAGATGGTATCTGTAAAAGGAATATGCTCAGGATACAACCAGGACGAGTTACTGGGCTCAGATGTAATATTGATCCGATGTGTGCCGGTTGCACAGGTATTAACTGGAAGTAAAAATTAGCAGTATGAAAAAAATAAGAATAATAACAACACTTTTTTGCCTGGTTTCAGTATCCGGGTATTCGCAGATGTCATTTACGAAAACCGGTAAAGTTGAATTTGATGCTACCGCAGCGTCTTCGCCAGAGCGGATTGAGGGAACCACTCATGCGGCAACAGCAGTGCTGGATACGCGGAATGGCCAATTACAGTTTTCAATACTCATTAAGAGTTTCGCTTTTGAACGGGCGCTGATGGAAGAGCATTTTAATGAAAATTATATGGAAAGTGATAAATACCCGAAAGCAGAGTTTAGGGGAAATGTACTGAATATGGCTGCGACAGATTTTGCCAAAGATGGCACATACCAGGTGAAGGTAAAAGGAAAACTGACCCTGCATGGAGAATCGCGTGATATCGAAACAGAAGGCAGGTTGCAGGTTAGGGGTAGCTCCATACAGGCCACCGCTTCTTTTCAAATAACACTGGCCGATTACAAAATTTCTATCCCGGGCCTCGTTGCCGACAAAGTGGCCAAAACTGCCCGTATCAGCATCGACTGCAAGCTTGAACCTTTAAAATAAATTTTATGGATGATAATAAGACGAAAGCGTGGAAATATGTATCGGTAATAGCAATCCTGCTTGTTACGAATCATTACCTGCAGGCGCAGGATACTGATCTGCTTAAGTTGGTAGATAGTGAGAAGCCGCGCAAGGAGTATGTAAAAAATGCCTTCAAGTCACCACGCGTTATTCAAAGCCAGTCTATCGAATTCCTGAGGCCCGGTACTATGGATTTTCGTATCCTGCACCGCTTTGGTCAGCTTGACCAGGGATATAAGAACTTCTTTGGTCTTGACCAGGCCAGTATGCGGATGGGTTTCGATTTCGGAATAAAACGTAATCTGATGGCAGGAGTAGGCAGGAGTACCTATAAAAAAGAGCTGGATGGTTATGTAAAATATGCCCCCTTTATGCAGTCTACAGGCCCTGGCTCATTTCCTGTTACCATAGCAGTGGTGGCAGGAGTTACTATGGACGGAACGAGCTGGGCTGATCCGGCAAGGAAAAACTATTTTACCTCCCGGCTTGCCTATTATTTTCAGGGGATAGTCGGGCGTAAAATATCCGATGCATTTACGCTGCAGGTGATGCCAACAGTGATCCACAAAAATCTCGTGCAAAACGCCGGTGATGGCAATGATATTATGGCGGCAGGTATTGGCGGCAGGTTACGGTTAAGTCGGCGCGTAGCATTGACCTGCGACTATTTTCATGTCTTCAATCCATTGACTGATAATAATTATCATGATCCGCTTTCGGTGGGTGTAGATATTGAAACAGGCGGACACGTATTTCAACTGCATTTTACCAACTCAACAGGAATGAATGAGCGGGCCGTTATTACCGAAACAACGGGCCGATGGGGGAAAGGCGAAATCAGATTTGGCTTTAATCTGTCGCGGGTTTTTCAATTGAAAAAACAAAAAGTAAAATAAAAGGAAGCCCGGATTGTTGGAGACATAATCCGGGCTTTTAAAAAAAATTATTTCTTTCCTTCTGCTCCCCGATAATTCATGATATCGCGATCAAATAGATAAAGTCCGCTCTTGTCATCGCCAATCAGCTCAAGTTTATCATTGAGTGTGCGGGCAGTACGTTCCTCTTCTATTTGTTCGTTTACGTACCACTGCAGGAAGTTGTGTGTAGCATAATCTTTTTCGGTTAGCGACAGGTGCACCAGGTCATTAATACTATTGCTCACTTTCAGTTCGTGTTTCAGAAATTCCTCAAACAGTTTTTTTAATGAGGTAAAAGTGAGTGTAGGTTGTTCCAGTGCAGGCACCACCGCAAAACCACCACGTTCGTTGACGAAACGCAGTAGTTTTAGCATATGAACCCGCTCTTCGTCTGACTGTTTGTAGAAGAATTCGGTCACGCCAACCAGCCCAGGTTGTATTTCGGCCCAGGAGGCCATGGCCAGATAAGCCTGTGATGATTCTGCTTCCATCTGTACCTGCTTGTTGAGTGCGTCCTGTATAGCTTTCGATAACATAATAAAGGGTTTTGATGTTACAAATTACTACTATTTCGAAGATAGTACCTATTGCGATCGTGTCAGCGTATTGTCGATTTTCTGGCTGGCACAGGGGGATTTATTTGTTCCTTTTTACTTAATTTCATCGCTTCTTAGCTCACCTCACCGGGCCTGGCCCGGATTTAAAACAATCATCATGATCAAAAAAAAGCTTTCATGGGCATTGGTACTGTTAGTAGTCAGTACCACTTCACTGGCCCAGCAAGCGGAGTCCAAGTATGATCCGCATGCACTGTTTTCCCCGTTGTTCTATACCCAGAATGGTAATGAATATCGTGCCGCCACAGGCGAACCGGGGCCAGCCTACTGGCAAAACAAAGCAGATTACCAGATTGCGGCCCAGTTGGATGAAGCCAAAAAAGAAGTGACGGCTACCGTTACAATTACTTATACCAATAACAGCCCTCAGCGTCTTCCCTACATTTGGCTGCAATTGGATGAAAACCTTTTCAACAGTTCTTCACGCGGACAGGCTAAAATGCCTGCTACCGGCCGTAGCCGTTATGGCGATGCCACTTCAAAATTTGACGGCGGCTATAAGATAAAATCTGTAAAAGTCATCAGTGGTGCAGCGCAATCAGATGCCAACTACCTGGTAAATGATACACGTATGCAGGTACGCCTGGCCAATGCAGTGGCCGCAAAAGGCGGTAGCCTGAAGTTAAAGATCGAGTATTCTTACACAGTGCCCGATTATGGCGCAGACCGTACCGGCATTCTGAATACCAAAAACGGTAACATCTTCGCCATAGCCCAGTGGTATCCCCGCCTCTGTGTGTTTGATGATGTACGCGGATGGAATACGGACCCCTACCTGGGCGCCAGCGAATTTTATCTCGAGTACGGCAACTTTGATGTAAGCATCACTGCGCCATCGGCCATGATCGTGGTGGCATCAGGTGAATTACAAAATCCCCAGGATGTACTTACTGCAAAACAACTGCAGCGCTACAATCAGGCAAAGCAAAGCGATGCAACTGTTATGATCCGCGATAGCGCCGAGGTAACAGATCCTGCTTCACGCCCCTCCAAACCTACCGTGACCTGGAAATATAAACTCAACAATGCCCGCGACTTTTCCTGGTCGGCTTCACGTGCCTTTATCTGGGATGCAGCACGTATGAACCTGCCTGACGGCAAAAAGGGGCTGGCCATGTCTGTATATCCTGTAGAGTCAAATGGTGTTAAAGCCTGGAGCCGTGCTACCGAATATACCAAAGGTTCTATTGAAAATTATAGCAAACGCTGGTTCCCTTATCCTTATTACTCTGCTGTAAACGTAGCCTGTAATATCGGTGGTATGGAGTATCCCGGTATCGTATTCTGTAGCTATCGTGCACGTACCGAAGGTCTCTGGGGTGTAACCGACCATGAATTTGGCCATACCTGGTTCCCCATGATTGTAGGCAGCAACGAACGCCGCTACGGATGGATGGATGAAGGCTTCAACACATTTATCAATGATATTGCTGCTGCCGACTTCAACAACGGAGAATACAGCCATCCCCGCCAAAGCGCACATAAGAGCCGCCTCTTTACCAACAAAATCGAGTCGGTATACAATACTCCCGATGGTATGATGGAACGCAACATCGGTGCACTGCTCTATGCCAAACCCGGATTTGCACTTGGCCTGCTGCGCGATGTAGTACTGGGCGAAGATCGTTTTGACTATGCCTTCAAAAAATATATTCGCGACTGGTCCTACAAACATCCCACACCCTGGGACTTTTTCCGCAGCATGGAAAATGGTGCGGGCGAAGACCTGGCCTGGTTCTGGAAGAGCGTATTCTTCGAAACCTGGCAGCTTGATCAGGCTGTTACCAAGGTGGAATACCGCGACAACAATGCTAAAAATGGCGCACTCGTTACCATTGCCAATCTCGAACAGATGGCTATGCCTGTAACAGTAGAATATACTACGGTAAGTGGCAAGAAAGGTCGCAAAATACTACCGGTTGAGATCTGGCAAAGTACAGGTACCTGGAAGTTTGGCCTCGACACCGACGAAGAGCTGAGCTCTGTAGTACTCGATCCGGACAAACGCCTGCCGGATATGAATCCAGATAATAATACCTGGAAGAAAGAATAAAAGCAGACAATACTATCCAACACGATCCCCCGGCGAATCAGCCGGGGGATTTTTTTTGGTGAAAAAACGTTCAATAAATGTTTTTTTCACATGGATAGGGTCCTGGAGTAAAATAACTTTATAGCGTAAAGAGCGCCATAATGAAGACTGTATAAGGAATAGGGGACGTAAAAGTGAGGGGTATTTATTGATATAAAAGTTTACCAATTCTGGCAGAAAAAGAAACTTTAAAACCATGTGAGGAATTTGTTCGTGTGCTTCGAATATTATAACCGTCCTGTTAGAGCCAGTTTGCAGGGAATAAAACTTATTGTTTTTTCAGATCAATTTTTTGGGTGACTCTTATGATTGAAGATATAATGTACACTTTTGACAAAAACTTTCTTCGGCTTAATAACCTAATCAGCCTCTATAAAACAATGGCTGCAGGGCAAGGGAGAAAACCAGCGAACTCCCTAGATATACTGAGGGCTACTACAGTTTTAACGCATGCTACGCTGGAGGATTATTTAAGGAATCTATTACAATGGAGGCTTCCGCACCAGGATAGGGATAAGATTGAAAATATTCCTCTTGTTGGCACCTCTGCCATTGGCAGGCCTTCAAAATTCAATCTGGGGTAGCTTGTGGCTCATAAGAATAAGCGTATTGATACCGTCATTAAAGAATCGATAGCAGAGTATTTGGGGATACTAAGTTTTAATGACACTACAGATATAGCAAAAGCATTATCGAGTATTACTCTGATCGTGACACCTGAGATCCGGGATTTATTTCCGGTAATTAATGAAATGATCAAAGGAAGACACAAAATTGTTCATAGAGCTGATAGAGAGGATGTAACCGGTAGCGGTCATCATAGTATAACTTCAATCAGCGTGCAAAAGGTTGAAAAATGGAAAAGGGCCATAGATCAGCTTGTGTTTGAGATTAATAAGAATTTTATTAGCTAAATTTGAGCATGGGTAAATTTGTTATTACAAAACGGTCAAATGGGGAATATCAGTTCAAATTACTGGCATCAAACGGGCAAATAATTCTGGTAAGTGAAGGGTATACTTCAAAAACCAGTTGTGAAAATGGTATTCAATCCGTTAAGAAAAACTCTCAGGATGATTCAAATTTCATCAGAAAGACGGCATCAAACGGACAATATTTTTTTAATCTGATAGCTGGCAATGGGCAAATTATAGGAACAAGTGAAATGTATGCAAGTGAAGCGGGAAGGGAAAGCGGCATTTATTCAGTAAAAGTAAACGCAAAAAGCGATATAACTGAATCGGTGTAGCTTCAAATACTATTCACCTAAACCTGATGTATGGTTGTGAGAAAAGCTAAATAAGCAAGATGTCAATCGTTTTCATGCAGACTTTTGCCGGCTGCTTTAATTTCAGAACTCGCCCATCCTGCCTTATTCCTTTCACCTTCCCCCTTTCTTCTTCATTTTATTAATCCAGATGAGTGTGCCGGTAACAGGCAGGCTCGTGGCGATGAGGCAGGCCAGGAAATAAATGAGTTTAGTAAACTTGCCATAAACATTTCCGACATGAATGGCTTTGATGGAGCCAGCCACCCTTTGATTGAAGGGTTTTTCTTTAAAAATATCTTTCTTCAGCAATTGCGCGCTGAACTGGTCCAGTTGTAATCTGTCGGCTGCCGCGGGAGCAAAAAAGCCGGTATGATACTTACTGATATTGACTGTGCCTTTGGCCTGAGCGGGCAGGCTGATCTGGTAATCGCCAGACCCCGGAAGAGCTGTCTGCGCTGCATCCAGATAGGTCTGCAGGCTGAGTGTGGCCGTAGTATCGCCGTTTGCAGGCAAGGTAGAACGTAAGGGCTTTTCTTTCGGCGCATCTTTGGGTTGATAAGTACCCAGTGTTTTCTGAAGACCGGTGCGGTACCAGTCAAAGGACCATTGCGGACCGGTGAGTCCCATCAGCAGCAGGAAGAACAGGGAATAAAAGGCCAGGGTATTATGGAGGTCATGATTGACCCGCTTCCAGCCGGCGCGCCATTTTATTTTCAGTCCCTGACGCCAGTATTTTACTTTTTGCGGAAACCAGATGATGAGGCCCGTAATACAACCCAGGGTAAACAGGATAGTGGCCCATCCGGTAATTGTACTACCCAGCTCGCGGTTGCTCATACCTGTAACAATCGGCTTTTCCACTTTATCGAGCAGGAGCCAGCGATGCAGGCTGAACATTTTGCTCATGAATTCTTTGGTACGGCTTTTCTCCGTGTTATTGCCCAGGATATCGCCCGTATAGGGGTTGACCATATAAGTAGTGCCGCGCTCACTGCCTTCTTTCTTTAGCGTAAACTGATACGAGCGGGTAGTACTGGCAGGAATAGAGGCACTGGTGAGCGTACCTTCCTGCTGGCTCCGGAGGCGGACTACCAGTGTATCGATGGGTAGGGCGGTTTGTCCCTCACCGGGCGTTACTTTATATAAATGAGATAAAGAAGCTTCAGTAAGTTCTGTATTGTAAACATAAGCAGTGCCGCTAAAACAAACCGCTATTACGATGAGTCCGCTCGCCAGACCCAGCCAGAGATGGACATCATTGAAAAATTTACGTATGCGCGGCCAGCGGCTTTTGGCAGATTGAGACATGGTGTGGATCGGCTGTATTTAAGGCGGTAAATTTATTTCTGCCCTTCGGGCCGTGCTTACGGATTGAGGAAAAAATGAGCGGCCGGTTTACGTATTCGGGAAAATCCAGCTAAAAAAAAGAGGGTACGCCGGAAGGCACACCCTCTTTTTGAGTTTTACAGAAATATGATTAGGATCCGCAACTGATACAACCGTCCTGCATGGTACAAACAGCGCCTTCCACAATTTGTGCTTCAGGGGCATTATTACCTTCAATAACGGTCAGGCTATGCGTGTCGATCAATGGCTCAACGGCGCGGCCTCCCTGTTTTTCAACAGTAAACTGTACTGCTTGTGAAGCGGCTTTGGTGCGCAGGTAATACATACCTGTTTTGAGCCCTCTCTTCCAGCCATAAAAATGCATGGAAGTAAGTTTGCCGGTAGTAGGAGTATCTACAAACAGGTTGAGTGATTGTGACTGACAGATATAGGCACCACGGTCTGCGGCCATATCGATGATAGCACGTTGTTTGATTTCCCAAACTGTTTTATAGACTTCCTTGATATGATCGGGGATATTGCTGATTTTCTGGATTGATCCATTATGCGCCATGATGGCGTTTTTCATTTCATCGTTCCAGAGGTTGAGCTCTACCAGGTCTTTGAGCAGGTGTTTATTTACCACTACAAATTCGCCACTCAGTACACGGCGTACATAGATGTTGGAGGTGTAGGGTTCAAAGCACTCGTTGTTGCCGAGTATCTGCGATGTGGAAGCTGTAGGCATGGGCGCTACGAGCAATGAGTTGCGCACACCATGTTTTAATACTTCTGCTTTGAGTGTATACCAATCCCAGCGCAGGGTAGGTTCTACATTCCACATATCAAACTGGAAAATACCTTTTGATACGGGTGAGCCGGCAAATGTTTCGTAAGGGCCTTCCACTTTTGCCAGGTCTTTACTGGCGGTCATGGCCGCAAAGTAGATCGTTTCGAAGATCTCTTTATTCAACTGACGAGCTTCATCGCTTTCAAATGGAAGACGAAGCAGGATGAATACGTCTGCCAGGCCCTGTACACCCAGACCGATGGGGCGGTGACGCAGGTTTGATTTCTCTGCCTCAGGTACAGGATAGTAGTTATTATCGATGATCTTATTCAGGTTTTTGGTTACCTGATAAGTCACTTCATACAGCTTATCGTGGTCAAACTTGCCATTGATCACATAGCGGGGCAGGGCCAGAGAAGCCAGGTTACAAACGGCTACTTCATCGGGGCTGGTATATTCTATAATCTCTGTACAGAGGTTTGAGCTTTTGATTGTACCCAGGTTCTGCTGATTACTTTTACGGTTAGCGGCGTCTTTGTACAGCAGGTATGGGGTGCCGGTTTCTATCTGTGCATCCAGGATAGAAAACCACAGTTCCTGCGCTTTTACGGTTTTACGGGCGCGTCCTTCCTGTTCGTATTGAGCATACAGCTTTTCAAATTCTTCGCCCCAGCATTCGTGTAGTCCGGGTGCTTCATTGGGGCAGAACAGGCTCCAGTCAGCGTTTTCTTCTACCCGTTTCATGAACAGGTCGGGGATCCAGAGGGCATAAAAGAGGTCGCGTGCGCGCATTTCTTCTTTACCATGGTTTTTGCGCAGGTCCAGAAACTCGTATACATCTGCATGCCAGGGTTCGAGATAGATAGCGAAAGCGCCTTTGCGTTTACCACCGCCCTGGTCAACATAGCGTGCGGTATCGTTGTATACCCGCAGCATGGGAATGATACCGTTGCTGGTACCGTTGGTGCCGCCGATATAGCTGCCTGTGGCGCGGATGCCATGAATGGCGAGTCCAATGCCACCGGCGCTTTGTGAAATCTTTGCTGTTTGTTTAAGTGTGTCATAAATACCATCAATGCTGTCGTCCTTCATGGTAAGGAGGAAGCAGGAGCTCATTTGCGGCTTGGGTGTGCCCGCATTGAACAGCGTGGGAGTGGCATGTGTAAACCAGCGCTCACTCATGAGATGGTAAGTCTTGATAGCGCTGTCGATATCTTCTTTGTGGATACCGATAGCCACGCGCATAAACATATGTTGCGGACGCTCTGATACTTTGCCATCCAGTTTCAGCAGGTATGACTTTTCAAGCGTTTTGAAACCGAAATAATCAAATCCGTAATCGCGGTCGTAAATGATGGTAGAGTCGAGCAGTTCGGCATTGTCCTGAATGATCTGCCATACATCATCGGCAAGCAGGGGAAGGTGTTTGCCGGTTTTGGGATCTTTACAATTGTAGAGCAACTCCATTGTGCCGGAGAAGCTCTTGGTAGTATTTTTATGGAGGTTGCTGACGGCAATACGGCTTGCCAGCAGTGCATAGTCAGGGTGTTTTACCGTGAGCGATGCGGCTGTTTCAGCGGCCAGATTATCCAGTTCGGTAGTGGTAACACCATCGTAGAGACCTTCGATTACCTTTTTGGCTACATCAATGGAGTTAACAAAGCGACGGTCCAGGCCATAGCAAAGTTTTTCAATCCGTGCGGTGATCTTGTCAAACTTGACACTCTCTCTTTTATTGTTCCTTTTAATGACGTACATAGCTGCAGGATTTATATGGGTTAATAGTTTCCGTTTTTTCTCTCATTCAGTTTAAACGTTCTCACAGGATTGGATGGAGGATAAAAATTATTCAAACCGGTTACAGCAAATTGGCCTGTTTGAATAAGAACAGATATAACGTTAAAAATCTTCTTCGGTTGAAAATGATTGGGTTTCTTTTCCCGCCATCACACCTGCTTTCTGATAATCACCTACACGTTTTTCGAAGAAGTTGGTTTTACCTTCCAGCGAGATCATTTCCATGAAGTCGAAAGGATTGGTGGCATTGAACATTTTGGGATAACCCAGTTCGGCCAGCCAGCGGTCGGCAACAAACTCAATGTATTGCTGCATCAGATCCGCGTTCATACCTATCAGCTTTACAGGAAGTGCATCGGTAATAAATTCTTTTTCGATCTCTACCGCATTGCCGATGATAGAATATACTTGCTCCTGGGTAAGTTTGTTGGTAAGCATGCTGTAAAGCACACAGGCAAACTCGCAATGCAGACCTTCATCGCGGCTGATGAGTTCATTGCTGAACGTAAGGCCGGGCATGAGGCCACGTTTTTTGAGCCAGAAAATAGAGCAGAAGCTACCGCTGAAGAAGATGCCTTCTACTGCGGCAAAAGCTACCAGTCGTTCGGCAAAAGTGCCGTTTTCGATCCAGCGCAATGCCCATTCTGCTTTTTTCTTTACTGCGGGAACCGTATCGATAGCATGAAAAAGGCGATCCTTTTCCTTGGGGTCCTTAATGTAGGTGTCGATAAGCAGGGCATAGGTTTCTGAGTGAATATTTTCCATCATGATCTGGAAGCCATAAAAACAGCGGGCTTCGGGCAATTGCACCTCACTCATAAAGTTTACAGCCAGGTTTTCATTTACAATACCATCACTGGCGGCAAAAAAAGCCAGTACGTGTGAAATGAAATGCCTTTCACCATCGGTCATGGCAGCCCAGTCTTTTGCATCGGCGCTCAGGTCAATTTCCTCAGCAGTCCAAAAGCTGGCCTCATGCCGCTTATAATGCTCCCACAGCTTTGGATAATTGATGGGAAGGATAACAAAGCGATCCTTGTTTTCTCTTAGCAAAACTTCGTCTTCATGCTGCATAACAAAAAAATTGAACCGTTATATAATAGCGGCACGACAAGAGACGGAAAACCCCACACTTTTTTGATGAAAAAAAGTAACGAAATCAATCTTTGCCGGTACCTTATGATCCGGGAAGGTTCCAAACAATAATTATTGCGGCCGGTAGCCTGGCTAGCCTGGTGGAGTTATAGGTTTTAAGTTCTAAGTAGTAAGTGTTCACCTTACTTATAACTTAAAACTTACAACTTATCACTCCCTCCGGGTCACAGTTGCCTGTCAGCCCATGATTTTCACATGGTTCCCCTCTTTATGCAGAAAAATGTTTTCCTGCTCCGCAACAAATTATCTTGAAGAACTGGCAACGAATGTAAAATCAAACAAAGGAAATGGCGTTCGTAATTCTGCACAGGATGTGGATATATTTTTAGGCCCGAATGGGGCGAATATCCTTCACTCTATATATAGTAAAAAAATAGTATGAACCACCCGGCCGCGCGTAGGCGGGCCTGTCACCTGCCTGTCAGTTTCCCCTTTGCGCAACCAGACTTTGCCGAAATCGTAAGGGTCCTGGGCCCGCCATGCCCCATTTTTACAAAACTAAACTGTACGGGCATGTGCCAATACCAGACCTTATTTCATCATGCAGAAACCGGTTATGTGATACGCTGCACCGCCTGCGACCGCATACAGGTCGGGTTTGCGAACCTGCTGCTCACCTTCCGGGAAGAAGACCTGGCTCCTTTTTTACGCTGGATAAACCGGATTCGGGAGGAGCAGCAACCGGGCCTAAACCCGGTCATTCGCAGTATCATAATTCCCTCGCCCTGCGAAGGAGTTAGTCTCCTGCTCAACCTCAAAGAGCTGGAATCATTGATTAATATGATGGAAATAGCCGACAGTGAGCTGAAAACCCTTCAACTAATACAACTCTTTGGCGAGTCCTGACCGGGTGCCAATCATCAATAAGCGAACTAAAATGTGGATCATGCTGCGGTCTTATTCTTATGACGGCAGTAAAAAAACTGAAAGTGCCATCTCTTGAGGTGGCACTCTTATTTTTGCAAAAAATATTGAAACGATGAACCAAATTGAAGTCTTTAATAATCTGGCCCGCACCCGCCGCTCTGTATTTCCTGATCAGCTGGAGGCCGGCAAACCGGTCGATGATGCCATTATCCGCGAAATCCTGACCAACGCCATGTGGGCTCCCAACCATGGCCGCGCCGAACCCTGGCATTTTACTGTATTCAGCGGTGAAGGATTGAAAAAACTGGCCGATTTTCAAAGCAACCTGTACAAAGAACTTTCTGGCCCCGGCTTTAAGGAAATAACCTATACCAAGCTGCAGCAAAACCCGCTCAAGGCATCTCACATCATAGCCATTGGCATGAAACGCACACCCAATAAAAATATTCCTGAAATTGAAGATGTGGAAGCCGTATCCTGCGCTGTTCAGAATATCTATTTGTCGGTAACAGCATATGGCCTGGGCGGTTACTGGACCACCGGCGGAGTTACTTACCGGGAGCAGGCAAAATCGTTTTTCGGCCTGGGAGAAGAAGATAAATTATTAGGCTTTTTCTACATAGGACATATTGCATTGCCCTCAGGAGCCGCTACCCGTGCCGACTTTGACACTAAGGTGACATGGGTAAGATGATTCATTACTCTACAGGACCAGTGAGTTTTTCCTGATCGGGGTTGTTTTTTTTCTGATTTCAAAAATGCCTGCGGGAGTAGTCTGGCAATTTTGCAGTCCAATTTTGAAATCAGCAATGACGCACTGGACCAAACTACTGCTCACAGCCTGCAGCTTCCTGTTGATGACAGCGATGCTGCAGGCTCAGTCATTTTATACGCTACAGGGCAAAATCATCGATGAAGAAAACAAACCCCTCTCTCTTGCTACCATTCGTGTATTGCCGGCCGATCTGGCTACACAAAGTCAGACCGATGGCTCATTTTCCCTTCGCATTCCCGCACACTTACGGGAGATCAGTTTGCAGATATCACATGTAGGTAAGGAGCCGGTGAGCCGTGCGCTTACTGCAGGGCAGTATGGGCAGTTTCAACTCATACGTCTGCTTACATTAAGTCTGAAACTGACAGAAGTGGAAGTCAACGCGGTGCGCCGCAATACCGCTTCTTCCAATTCATCTATCCTGTTTGATCGAGAAGCTATTGAACAGGTACAGCCCCTGAGCGTAGCCAATGTGCTTAATTACCTGCCCGGACAAACCATCTTACGTCAGGGTGTATCTGTACAGGGCATACAAACGCTCAACCTCCGCTCGGCTACCAATCCTGCCACATTGCTGGCCGGAGGATCATCGCAGGCCCGGTCCGTCATGGAAACGCAGAACCTGAATGAAACCTTTGGGCTTACCGTAATGGTAGACGGCGCTCCTTTATCAAATAATGCCAACATGCAATTCAGCAATACCAGCTTTATGGGCATGTTTTCTTCTAATAATATAACAAACCCCGATGGTATACTGGCCGATCGTGCGCAGCGAAACGGAACTCTTTACTCGGCCTATGGAGGTTTATATGGCGGTGCCCAGGCCAATACCGGCCTCGATCTCCGGTCTATTGGTGTGGAAAGCATTGAACAGATAGAAGTGATCTCTGGCGTGGCATCTGCACGTTATGGCGATTATACCACAGGCATTGTAAACATTGATCGGCAGGCCGGCATAACCCCCTTGCGCCTGAGCCTGCAGCATAATGACGGCACACAGCTTATCTCCCTGTCAAAAGGGATGAAACTGACTCCTGCTCTGGGCAATATCAATATCAGCATGGACTATCTGCATAGCAACGATGACCCGCGCGACAAGCTCAAAGGATTTGAACGTATCGGCGCTGGCCTGATCTGGACTTATCAGAAACGGAAGGTAAGCGCGTTTAAAAACACCTTAAGTGTTAACTACAACACCACGCTGGATCGTACCAAACTGGACCCGGACGAAGGCAATCAGCGTATGGCCAGGTTCAGCAACCGTTCTGTTAATCTCTCCAACCGAAGCAACTGGACCTTACGTAAGAGCTGGATTTATGATATCGAGTTCAGGGCCAGCTATGGTGTAACCCGCAGCGAATCTTATGACCAATGGTTTTTAAACAGCAGTTCATTGATCAAAATTGCCGAGGCTACCGAAACCAGTACGTACGAAGGGAGATATGGACCTGGTTATTATCTGGCTTTTCACCATATTATCGGGAAGCCCGTAAATGCATCGGCGCGTTTGCAGTCCAACAGCATCTTCAAATTATCGGCCGGCAATACCTATAAACTTTCATTGGGCGCAGACTACCGGTATAATGCCAATAAAGGCCCCGGTGTGCTGAATGACCCCGCACGCCCTCGTTTTGATGACCAGGGATACAAAAATGACCGCCCACGTTCCTTCGATGATCTGTCGGCTATGAGCAATATAGGGTTTTACGTGGAGAATGTTTTTATAACCCGTTTTCTGCAAAAACCGCTGCAAGCCAATCTGGGAGCACGCGCAGACATGCAAAATGGATTTTTCACAGCCGCACCCCGTATCAATACCAGCTGGCAGCCTCTAAAGGGATGGTCTGTGTCGCTGGCATATGGAATAGCGACAAAAGCTCCTGGCTTGTCGCAAATGAATCCCGGTAATGTCTATTTCGATATTCCCTTACTTGAGTTGTATAGCAGCACAAGACCTGAGCATCAACTTTACCTGGTGCATACGGAAGTTATAAAGCAGGAACAGCTTAATCTGCGTCCGTATAGCAGTGCCACAGCCGAAGCAGGCATCAGCTGGAATACAAAACCCATCAAAGGATCATTGTTTTACAGCAACCGCATAATGAAGAATGGATTTATATCTACCAACACGCTGGTACCGGTAACCGTTGAAAATTATGCATACGATACTCCCGTGCCAGGCGAACGTATTAATTATTACAAAGACGGCAGTAAGACTACATATTATCTTACTTACAGTGGTATGCATAATGGCAGCTACAGCCGCAGCAATAGCGTGGAGCTTATTCTCCGCACCAATAAGATCCGTTTTTTGCAGACTTCTTTCGATCTCAATACTTCCTATTATCATACTTATTACCGGAATAGTGCACCTACTGTTGATCTGGGCACTACCGGCCAGTCAACTGTTGATTATTCGAAAGAAGCTGTATTTGGAATTTATAACCAGCAGGAGGCGTCTTCTACCAATATCAAATCCACTCTTTCTGCCAATACACATATTCCGGCTTTGCGTATGACAGTAGTGCTTACTGGCGAAATATTCTGGATGTCGCGGACAAATACCTATACATCGTCAATTTATCCGGCAGGCTATCTTGACAAAAATGGAAAGGCTCACTCACTTACCCCCGGGCAGGCTCAGTCAAATGACTATATCCATCTCCGTAGAAAAGGCGTGGAAGGAGGTGTGCGCAATGTGCCTTCTTCTGTTTATTCCAATATGCATTTGCGCTTGAGCAAAGAGATTGGAGATGTATTACGCCTGTCATTTAACGCATTTAATGTATTTAATATCCGCCCGCGCCTATGGGGCGGCACAGGTTATTATTATTTCAACGGGCAGCCTTCTTATAGTGTTGCCATGGCATTTTCTATAAAATAAAATCAACGTATGCGAACAATGAATCGGTTATCGGCCCTGGCACTGCTGCTGTTGTTTCTGGCGGCAGGATGTAAGAAAAAAGATCTGACGCCATCGGCGCCGCCCATTAATATTATTGTAAAAATGAGTTACGATAACAGTGGCGGCTCCTATGCTTTTCCGCTTGCAGGCATTAAGGTGAAACTGACCAACCAGATGAATAATGTGGTGCTGGAGGAGCAATCCGATGCAACAGGTCTCGCTATTTTCAACAGTGTTAGTTCCGGCTCTTATAATATTGACGCCAGCATTACCATCAGTAAAGCGGACTATGAATCCATTACCGGATTGCTTTTGCAGACAGATGAGGTTACATTTAATGCTTCAAAAGCAGGCCAGGTGCTGAACACCACCACCAACAATACCATCGAAATGAAGCTGGAATTTGGTGTGATTGGCGACTGGGTGATCAAACAAATATATTATGCGGGCAGTCATACTACCAATGGAGCCAGCTTCCGCGACCAGTTTATCGAAATATATAACAACTCCAATAAAGTACTGTATGCCGACAGTTTGTACATCGCTCAGCTTTTTGGCAGCAATACAGTAAGCCCCGATCAGAGTACAGGCAACTTTATTAACGACGGAGGACTGCTGCAAGGACAATGGGACTGGAGCAAATCATATGGCAATACTGCAGGAGCAGATGCTGCTACGAAGTATGTATATCCCCGCACTATTTTCCGTATTCCCGGAACAGGTACGCAATATCCGGTACAACCCGGCGAAGGCATCGTGCTGGCAGCTACTGCGGTTAATCATAAAGCTCCTTATACCAATGCCGGCGGCGTGTCTGTAAATATCAATGATCCATCCCTCACGGTGGATCTTTCTGCCGCTAATTTTGAATTTTACCTGCGCGATGCCATACCTAATCCGCTTGATTCAGACGTCGACAATCCTGGCGTACCCAACCTGGTAGTAGTGGATCGTATTGTAAACCGCGACCTGATACTGGATAATCCAGGTCGCGAAGCGATCATCATTTTTAAATCAAAGGCCAACCTTACTACAGAATTCAGCAGGCTTGCAACCCCCAACTATAAAACAGCTGCTGATACGGTGGGACGTGACCGCTATCTGCAGCTGCCAAATTCGGTTATTATTGATGCCGTACAGATTCAACATGCTACCCCGGCCAGCCGTGTACCACGCAGACTGGTAGGCTCACTCGATGCCGGAGCATACAATGTACCGGCAGGGCAGTATTCTTCGCAATCTATGATCCGTAAAACAGCTACTACTGTCGGAGGCCGAAAAGTATTGCGGGATACGAATAACTCCACAGAGGACTTCGATTATTTTGATCGGGCAGCTCCGGGACAATTTAAATAGTATAAAGAGGATAAAACGTATAAAGAGTTTAAAGCGTATTAAGAAAGTTTCATGCTAGTCAGGATATTTTTTTTATCACTTAGTCTGTCTTTTGTTGCGGGCGTAAACGCACAGGATAGCAGTGGCCGTTTGCAGCAATCGGGGCAGTTTCAGCAGCAGTATACATTTTATACAGCTGATGCTGCTATACAGCCATTGAATCCCATTGCCAATCATGCACGACTGATAGCAGGTTATGGGCGTACCAGCGGCAGCTATCGCCTGGCCCAGGCGGCACCCGTGCAGCAGGATATTTTTTTTAAAACGGAAGGCACACGGCAGTTGGGGCGTTATCTGTTAAGTGGTTATTTCGGGTATACACATACACTTCAGGATAGTGTGGGGTATACCCTGCGCTATGGTATCAATGATCCGGATCCCTATTATTTCTATGCCTATAAAAAGGGAAACTGGCAGGTAGGACAATACCGCCTGCAGGCACAGGTAAGCCGCCCTTTCCTGAATGATAAACTGCTGGCAGGTGCCGGCATACGTTATCAGACAGTGAATGCGTGGCGTAGCAACGACCCCCGGCCGGAACAGTTCAATTATCATACAGATATGGAGGCAGGTCTGCATTATCGTTTGAGTCCCCGTCATAGTATCGGACTCGGCGGTAGTATTACCAGCAGAAAAAAAGAAAGCAGCGTTCAATATCGCAACAAGGATTATCAGTTAAGTATGGCTTATCCCGAGTATGTGAAACGCATGCAATACGGGTATGGTTTTGAAGACAGGGCTTCCAATTCGGAACTGAAGAATACCGGAAGGGGCTATGGCTGGCAGGGCGTTTATCAGGGAAAATTCAGGATAGGAGAGGTCACTGCAAAAGGAGGTTATTCTTATCTCGGGTCGGATTATAAAGGAGATTCAACCCGTTATTTTCCTAAAGGCCGCTACGGATCGTTTTATGAAGACCGATGGAATGCACAATTTCTTTGGCAGTATCGCCGGCAGCAACAGGCATATATGATAGAAGCTGTATACATTCATCATCTGGGCCGCGACTTCAACGAGTTTTTGCAGACCAATAATTATGTATACGCTTTTGAAACCATACAGCTTCGCCCTTGCTTCCAGTATTACCGCGATTCAGTATTGCAGTTTGAACTGGGGCTGGACCTGGCACTTACAGATTTATTCAGAGCCGATGGCAATGCGGGAGTCGTTACCGATTATCAGTATGCGGAAGCAGCCGTACAGGGGGCCTGGTATTTCAGCACTGGCAAAAAAGGCTGGCTAAAGACTGGTTTGACAGCTGGTATCCGCACAGCGGTTTCTCCCGTACTCACACTGCCATCGCAGGTTTCATCATTTGTACAGAACGTAATAATTGCCGACTATTATTATTACGATGCCACTGTCTTTAAAGCGGGGGTAGATCTGCTGTATAATCGGTCTGTGGGTGAAAATGATGGCTTCGTCAGGATGAAGCTGAATTATGATCAGGCCCAACTAAGTAATCACGGGTTACCAGGTTTATGGAAACCAGGTCAACAACGTTTGTACTGTGAAGCCAGTATAGGCATAACTTTGCGGTGATGAAAAAGCTGCTTGTATTTGGTGCACTGGCCACCATTATTTTTGCCTGCTCGGTGTCTGTAAAAACAACGGCCAAACAGACTGGGTACGTAATACCAGCCGGGACATTCGAGGATACCTTACGGTTTTTATATTCACTCCCGGCCGATCAGTGGCCTGCCCCTTTTATTGATTCGGGTATTGTGTGGAAGGAACTGGGAATTATACCGGAAAGCCCGTTGCAGGCTCAAAAGGATTCATTACGACATCTGATTGAGTTGGGAAAGACATTATTCTTTGATCCCCGCCTGAGCGGCAGCAACCAGATATCCTGTGCCAGCTGTCATATTCCGGATCTTTCCTGGACAGACGGACGAAGTAAATCGGTAGGACATGATCAAAAGCAGAATAAGCGGAACTCGCCGGGTCTGCTGAATGTTTGGGGATATGAACGTCTTTTTTGGGATGGGCGCAGCCCCTCACTGGAAGACCAGGCATTTGGTCCTATCAACAGTGAATCGGAAATGCATAGCGAGATGCCGGACCTGATGCGTAAGTTGCGCCGTATTCCGGGCTACAAACCACTTTTTGATTCAGCTTTTCATGGCGAAGGCATTACTCCCGAAACGCTGACGAGTGCATTGGCGGTATTTCAACGCACACTGGTAAGCCGGAAGGCCGATTTTGACGATTTTCTGCTGGGCAAAAAAGCAGCTATGAGTGATGCTGCCATCCGTGGATTACATCTTTTCCGCACCAAGGCACGATGTATGAACTGTCATTTCGGACCGTTATTTACAGATAATGATTTCCATAATATAGGTCTTACCTATTATAAAAGAGAAAATGAGGATCTGGGACGTTATGCTGTGACACACATGCCAGAAGATGTGGGACGTTTTAAGACACCTTCGCTCCGTGATGTGATACGCACCCGCCCATGGATGCATAACGGATTATTTGACAACATAGAAGGCATACTTAATATGTATAATGCCGGTATGCCTCAGCCCAGGCCTAAAGCAGGCGAGGAAAATGATCCCCTTTTTCCAAAAACAGACAAACTGCTCCGCAAACTGGAGTTGACCAGCGGAGAAAAACAGGACATCATTGCTTTCCTGAATGCCATTACGGCGGAACCACTGCGTATCAAGGCGCCGGCCATGCCCCAGTAAGCAGTTCAGGAATAGATATTAAAATATGGCTATAGAAGATTAATTTTGTCATCTAAAAACTTATCGTACATGAAAAGAATCCTGCTGACCGCACTGGTAGTAATGACGGCCATCCTGGCCCAGGCCCAACCTCCTGCTGGTGATGCCAAACCCGGTGAATGGTATGGCGAAAAAATTACTCCTGATGGAGCTGTTGCGCTTTCAGAACTTCCTGCGCAACTGGAAAAGAAAGACGCAATTGATACCAAGATAAAAGCCAAGATTCTTGAGGTATGTCCTAAAAAAGGATGCTGGCTCAAACTACAGGTGAATGACAGCACCACAGCCATGGTGAAAATGAAAGACTATGGATTTTTCCTGCCAGTAGCCGCTAAAGGCAAAACCGTTGTAATAGACGGTGAAGTGAAAATGAAAACAATTTCTGTAGCAGAACTGCAGCACTATGCAGAAGATGCTAAAAAATCGAAAGAAGAAATTGCTGCTATTACCAAACCAGAGAAAGAGATTCGTGTGACTGCTAAAGGGATTGTTGTGGTAGAATAACAGTTTAATTACATCTTATTGAAAAAAGGGTCGCTCCGGATGGAGCGGCCCTTTTTAATTGTCAGCATACAGTCAGTTTCCCTTTTGCGTAAATCGTTTTTCCCGCTTGCTATCTGGCACGGTCCGGAGCCGTGGTAGCTTTGCATCCGTTTGCAGAAGAGGAGTGTTAAAACCGTTCTGCCCGGCCAAAAAAATCATTACAGGGCCGGTCCTGTTTTTTCTTCCGTAGCAGTTGGGAAGTTTTTTTCGGGATCGAGCCCGCCAATTATACAGCTGATAATAAACTAAATATGAAGAAGATTTCCCTGCTATTGCTCTGCATGCTCTACCTGATCATGATGGCTGATGCCCAGGCTGGTACCGGTATTATAAAAGGCACCGTGATCACTGCCGATAAAAAACCGGCAGAAGGCGTAACCGTGACCATACCCGCCAGCAACCGCCAGGCCATTGCCGACAATGACGGGCATTTTGAAATACGCGGATTGAAACCCGGTACTTATCACCTGCTCATTACGCTCATTGGTCATCAGGATGTGGAGAAAGATGTGCAGGTGCAGGAAGCTGCCATTCAGGAAATCAATATTCAACTGGAACTCTCCGATAAGCAGCTCAATGAAGTGGTCATTATCGGCAACCGCAATAGTTTTAAAACAAACCGTATTTCATCTTCGCTGCGCCTGCAGACACCTATACTGGAGCTGCCTCAAAACATCCAGGTCGTAACCGGTAAACTTATCAACGATCAGCAGATATATGATATGCTCGAAGGGGTGACGCGCAATGTAAGCGGTGCCACACGTATCGAACACTGGGACAACTATGCACGCATCACCATGCGTGGCAGCAATATAGCCGCTTTCCGCAACGGTATGAATGTATCTACGCAATGGGGGCCGCTCACCGAAGACATGAGTATGGTAGAACGTATCGAGTTTGTAAAAGGACCTGCGGGCTTTATGCTGGCCAATGGTGATCCCAGTGGTTTTTATAACGTAGTGACGAAAAAGCCAACCGGTCGCACTAAAGGAGAAGCCAGCCTTTCGCTTGGCAGCTTTGACCTTTACCGTGCTACTGCAGACCTTGATGGTAAGCTTTCCGAAGATGGGAAACTGCTTTACCGCCTCAATGTGATGGGACAAATGAAAGGATCACACCGTGAGTTTGATTTCAACAACCGATATACGATTGCGCCTGTTATCCGTTACCTGGTAGATGATAAGACTACTCTTACACTTGAATACACACAACAGTACTCCGAGGTGAATGTGATTGGTTCAAACTATGTGTTTTCCAAACGCGGTTACGCTGATCTGCCGCGCAATTTTACTACAGCAGAAGATAACCTGGAGCCAACAACCATGAACGACCGTAGTCTGCTGGCAATAGTGGAGCATAAGATCAACAGCAACTGGAAATTTACCGCACAACTGGCTTATTTCAATTACAAACAGGTTGGTGGTTCTATCTGGCCCTGGGGGTTTGATTCTGCAAATGACAGCTTGTTGCAGCGTGGTATTTCCATCTGGGATGTGAGCGGCATCAGTAAAATGGGTCAGATGTTTTTGAATGGCGAATTTCATACAGGCACAGTGACCCATAAACTGCTGACGGGTGTGGATCTGGGCAACAAAGACTATTACCACGACTGGAACCAGGGTGCGGCACTGGGCGGTCCGGATTTTAATATTTATGCGCCCGTATACGGACAAGCTACAGCACCTGTATTTGACCGCAGCAAGAACATCCGCGAGCGGGGAGTACATTATTATAATGCCTATACCGGTCTGTATGTACAGGATGAAGCAGGGTTGCTGAATGATCGGCTGCGTGTAACCGTAGCCGGGCGTTATACCACCCTCAAAACCGGTACACCTTATACCGGTTCATTTAAAGCAAGCCGTCTGACACCCCGGCTGGGCGCAAGTTTTTCTATAGATAAAAACACCGCCGTTTATGCAGTGAGCGACCAGGCTTTTCTCGAAAACTATGGTGCAGACTGGCAGGGAAAAAGCTTTGATCCCATAACAGGCTCCAATATAGAAATGGGTGTAAAACGCGACTGGCTCAATGGAAAATGGAATTCTACTGTATCCGTTTACCAGATTACCCGCAACAATGTTCTTACAGCCGACCTTGACCATCCTAATCCGGCTGGTGGTTATTTCAACCGTCAGTCTGGTCAACAGCAGACACGTGGGGTGGAGGTAGATATCCGTGGTCAGTTGCTGCGGAATCTCGATGTGATCATCAACTATGCATTTACCGAAGCAAAAGTTACAAAAGACAGCAAAGCCGAGAATGTAGGAGTGCAGGTAGCTGGTTCGAGTAAGCACGTACAAAATGCCTGGCTTAATTATAAGATTGACCGTGGCGCACTTGCCGGTCTGGGTATTTCAGTGGGCTACCAGTATCAGGCCAAACGCTCCCCCTGGTATGTATTTGACGGATCAGAAAACAGTCTGCCCGATTATTTCCGGATGGATGGCAGCCTTTCTTATCAGAAAGAAAAAATTGGCTTCAATGTAATGGTGAATAATATTTTCAACAAATATCTGTACTCTGGTGCTCCTTACGACAACTACTATTACTGGCAGGCGGAGCCGGGTACCAATGTACGTTTCTCTGTATCATATCGCTGGTAATGCGAAAAAGAATTTGTAAAACTGTATGCCGCCGATAAAGAAACTGATAGGAAAGATTCACTTGTGGCTTGGCCTCGCTTCAGGAATCATCGTTCTCTTCCTGGGTATTACCGGGTGTATCCTGGCGTTTGAAGTGGAGATACGCTCCTGGACCGAACCATTTCAATATGTAAAAGAAGAAAGCAAATCCTATCTGCCGCCTTCTGTATTAAAAGATTCGGCAGATAAGGTGATGCGTCATGGTAAAACACTTGGCATTAATTATCCCGGCAAAGGGAAAGCCGCCATAGCCGCTTATTATGATGAAAAGAATTATGAACTCGTATATCTTAATCCGTATACCGGCTCCATTCTGAAGCATAAGAATATGCCGGATGATTTTTTCCGGATCGTGCTGGATGGGCATTTTTATCTCTGGTTGCCGCATCATATAGGCCAGCCGATAGCGGCCAGTGCCACATTGATTTTTTTAGTATTAATGATTACCGGTATTGTGCTTTGGTGGCCACGCAATAAGGCGGCGCGTAAACAGCGCTTTACAGTCAGGTGGAGTGCACGCTGGCGCAGAAAGAACTATGACCTGCACAATGTGCTGGGCTTTTATATGACCTGGATCGCTATCTTTCTTGCCATTACCGGACTCGTTTTTGGCTTTGAATGGTTTGCCCGATCGCTGTATTGGGTGAGTAGTGGTGGAAAGACAATGGAGGAACACCGTCATCCCGTGTCGGACAGTACACAAACCGCTGGAGTGGTCAACATGGCCGATTATCTCTGGAAGGAACACCAGCCGGGTGTAAAAGAAAATGAAAGCCTCGGCGTCTATTTTGCCTACCTGGCATCTGATCCTATAGAAGTAGTCGTTAACCACCGGCCTGGCACCTATTACAATTCCGATTTTTATCATTACGACCAGTATTCCGGCAGGGAATTGCCTGCAACGGGCAGCTATGCCGGCCGGTTTGCCGATGCCACAGTGGCCGACAAAATTGTACGCATGAATTATGATATTCATGTAGGGGCCGTGCTGGGATTGCCGGGGAAATTTCTGGCGTTCTTTGCCAGCCTCGTTGCAGCCAGTATGCCCGTGACAGGGTTTTGCATCTGGTGGGGACGCAGAAAAAAGAAAAAACCAACGCCGGCCGCTCTCAAAAGAGAATATCGGTCCGGGCCTCAATTGTCATAGCAGCGTCAGTTTCCTTTTTGCGAAAATCCCTTTTCCTGAAATGGCAGCCGCCAGCAGTCTGTGTACGGCAACTTTGCAGCCGTAATTATTAACCGAACAGAAACGAAGAAATGATAAGCATCAGTCAAAAGGCTGATTCATTCACCAGGCCTGTCATTTCATTGTAAAACAATCCCAGACTATTCTGTCTTGACAATTATATGATAAAACTCCCTGCAGCGTGTAAGAGCTTTGCAGCCAATCGAACCAAAATGAAATATTTTATACTACCCGTCCTCGCCTTATTATCCGTAAATCTATTGCAGGCACAGGATACCACTAAAACTGCCGAGCTGAAAGAAGTAGTCGTTACCGGACAGTACAGACCCCAATCTGTAAAAAATTCTGTTTACCAGGTAAAAGTTATTACCCGCGAACGTATAGAGAAACAGGGCGCTGCAAAGCTGCAGGACATCCTCAACAGTGAGTTGAATATGCGTTTTACGCAGGATCCTGCCACGGGCGGATCAGATATCACCATGATGGGCATGAAAGGGCAGAATGTGAAGATATTGCTGGATGGAATGCCGCTGATAGGCCGCCAGGGTACCAGCAATGAAATTAATATCAACCAGATTGACATTAATTCCATTGAACGTATTGAGATGGTGGAAGGGCCTATGTCAGTGATATATGGCGCCGATGCGCTGGCAGGAGTCATTAATATCATTACTAAAAAAGCTACTGCTGCCCGCCTGAATGTTACAGCCCGTTTGCATGAAGAAACCGTGGGTAATGAATATGGTATCAGGCAGGGTATTCATAACCAGTCGGCCGGATTTAATTACCGGTATAAAAACTGGGAACTCGGCGGTGGTTTTTCACACAACTATTTTGGCGGATGGAAAGATACTGCTGTAGGCCGTGAACTGATCTGGCACAAAAAGGATCAGCGCCTCGCCAATGGCTATGTAGGTTATCAGACAGCAAAATTCAATGTCCGGTACCGCATCGATGGTCTCGATGAAGTAATTACAAACCCAGGAAACTATGAAGCGGTGCCTGAACCCGGAGCACTTGATCGTTTTGCAGCTGATCAGGAGTACCTTTCACAGCGTGTAATGCATCAGCTGCAGGCTGGTGCCTTTTTCAACAGCCGCCTGTCTGCACAATTGCAGAGTGCCTATTCCGATTACAGCCGCCAGGTATATTCTACCCTGCTTGGTTACAATTCGGGCAAACGTGTGCTCAATACCGCTTCGGGAGCTCAGAGTGTGGTAGATTTTACAGGATTCAGCTTGCGGGGTACAGTATTATACAAGGTTTCGGATAAAGTATCGCTGCAGCCGGGCGTTGATATGAATCTCGAATCTGGTAAAGGAGAGCGGTTGCAATCAGGTAACAATAAGGTAAATGACTATGCCTTTTTTGTAACCTCAGAAATCACTCCCAGTGCAGCGGTGAGCATTCGCCCGGGCCTGCGTTTTATTCACAACTCTGTATACGATGCACCTCCGGTAATACCCAGCATCAATACCAAATTTATCCTGGCCAAAAACCTTGATTTCAGAGCTTCTTATGCCAGGGGCTTCCGCTCACCCTCTCTGCGTGAGCTTTACTTCAATTTCTTTGATGCCAATCACCAGATCATCGGTAATCCTAACCTGAAGGCCGAAACTTCAAACAGCTTTAATGGATCATTTACCTGGAAAAAAATAACACCCCAGCAGGTAGTCTACAGCACAGTGCTCGGCGGTTTTTACAACAATGTAAAGAACCTGATCGATTATGCAGTATCTGCGAACAACCCCAATATATTTGAGCTTACCAATGTATCTAACAGCCGCACCGCTGGAGTCACACTCACTTCTGTTGCCAAGTATCAGCGCTGGAATGTTTCAGCAGGCTTCAGTTACACCGGTTTCTATAATGATTACTCAGAAACAGATAAGGAATTGCCTCAGTTGCAATGGTCACCCGAAGCTACAACCAACCTGGGCTATGTATTTCCGAAAATTGGTCTGGATGTAAACCTTTTCTACAAGTTTACCGGTAAACGTCCCCGTTATGTGGTTTCCGGATCCGATATCGTGCTTTCAAAAGTAGATAGCTATAGCTGGGCCGATTTTACAGTCAATAAAAAACTCTTCCGCTATTTCACCCTCAGTGCTGGTATTCGTAATCTTTTTGATGTAGACCGTGTAAACAGTTCAGTGTCTACAGGTGGCATACATACCGCTGGTGCGCAGAATATCGGTTATGGCCGGTCATACTTTGCCGGTCTGGTATTTAACTGGGCAAAACAATAATTTTTTATCATACACAAAACGATCTGACATGGTTAAGTTGAACGCAGGAAAAATCAGTGCAATTCTTTTGATGACGGCACTGTTCGCAGGTGCATGTCGCAAAAAGGATGCGACATTGCAGGAGCCGGATAATCTCGCCAATTTTGAAACATCGGCACAGGGCATAAGTGCATCCGAAAACAGCATAGTTGTAAAAGTGAAACTGTCGCGGGCTGTTAAAAATGATGTAGCGGTAATACTGAATTTAACGGCTCAGGGAGCACAATACGGAACAGACTATACAACCACACCAGCAGTGACTCCTACATCAGGCACTGCTAATATCCTGCTCACCATTCCTTCGGGCAACAGCGAGGCCAGTGTTACAATCAATAAGGTAGCTGGTGCCCTTTTTGATGGCGATGAAAAACTGGTACTGGATGTATACAGCACTGCATCTCCGGTAATCATTGGTGCTACCAGACAAATTACAATCAGCTTTTCTGAACTGATAGCTGCCACGGCAACTGCTACAATTAATGGCGGTGGAGCCAATTATCCCAACAAAGTATTTATTGATCTGAGTGCCAACCGGCAGACTGCTGTGCAGCGTACTGCATGGGATCTTGGTTTTTATGCAGGGGCTGATTTTCGCGTCATTCTCAATTCTTCCAGTGCCATGATGGCCAAACAGCTCAATAAGACAGATTTGAATCAGGTAACCAGTGCCGATACGGTTGGGTTCGCAACAGAAGTTGCATTCAGCCAAACGGCTCCGGTAACCTCGGCAATGGCTTATATTGATCATCCGTCCGGCGACCTCACCCGTACAGCTATTGCTGAGATTGCCGCCACAGCGGGCGACAATAAAGTATATATCGTGAACCGTGGTTTTGGAATAGGCACACCTGCTCCGGAACGTGGTTGGAAAAAGATCCGTGTGATTCGCAATACATCAGGAGGTTATACACTTCAGTATGCGGATATTGCTGCTACCAGCTATCAGGAGATCAATGTAGTCAAAGATGCCAGCTATTTCTTTAAATATATTTCTTTTGAAACCGGCGCAGTAAATGTAGAACCTGCTGCTACCAAATGGGATATTGCCTGGACCTATTTCTCCAATTCAACCAATTTCGGTGGCGGTGAAGTACCCTACCTGTTTCAGGATATTGTGCTTCAAAACCGTAATGTACAGGTTGCTAAAGTGATGACAACCACGAAAACATTTGAAGCATTTGCCGAAGCCGATCTCACCGGTCTTACCTGGTCTTCTTCGCAGACTGCAATCGGTTCCGACTGGCGTAGTGGTGGAGGCCCCGGCACCGCCCCAGCTGTACGTACCGACCGGTATTATATAATAAAAGACGGCGATAACAATTATTATAAACTCCGGTTTACAGCACTCACACAGAATGGTGAACGGGGTTATCCGGCGTATGAGATTGCCCTTATTAAAGAAGGATAATAACTTTTTGTAATAAAAGAATGTAAAGGCGGCTCCGGCCGCCTTTTTCCTTTTTGCGTAAGCCGTAATTTCCTTTTCCGCAAGACATTTCTATGACAGTATCGTTGTTTTGTCAGCAAATTGTAAACATGACTAAAGCAACTATATGGCTGTCGGCACTGATGCTGGCAGGAGGCATAGCTACCGCTCAGGCTCCGCGCGATAAACAAAATGTAGATAAACTCTGTGGCTGTTTTGAAGTAGAATTCAAATATGCAGAGACTTTTTCTCCCAAAGAAGGATACAAGTATCATGACCGCGAAGAAATATCAGGAGGCACCGAGCTGGTATTTCCTGTTGAGTCATCCGATAAACGTATCGTAATGCAGCACCTGCTGATCATTACCGACTCCATGATCATAAAGCACTGGCGCGAGGAGTGGACGTATGAGAATACCGAACAATGGATCTATACCGGCGATAATACCTGGAAAAAGATACAACTGAAGCCCGAAGAAGTGAAAGGTAAGTGGACACAGACCGTATGGGAAGTGAGTGATGCACCCCGTTACCAGGGTGCCAGCCAGTGGATTACTGCAGATGGTAAAACCTTTTGGCAAAATACGGTAGATGCACCGCTGCCCCGACGGGAGTATTCTGTACGGAGTGATTATAATATTCTTCGTCGCAGCAATCGCCTCATTCTTCGCGAAGATGGCTACGCCCATGAGCAGGATAATCAGAAAGTGATTCGTGCCAATGGTAAAGACGAAGTACTTGTAGAAGAAAAAGGCTGGAATACCTACGTACGTAAAGATGCTGCTGAATGCGCTGCGGGGCTCGCTTACTGGGAAAAAACTAAAAGTTACTGGACCGCAGTACGTCATGCCTGGGAAGCTTATATGAAAGAACACCAAACAGTTGAGCTTAAAAAAACAGTTGATGGGAAAGTGATGCACGATCATCTTTTTGCGCTGGCCAAGGAGTATACAAGCGGCAAACTGAAACCTGCTGAAGTAGACACAAAAGTAAAAGCAATACTGAATCAGTTTGTAGGCAATGATCGCTCTGTAGCCGGCAACTGAATACAGATAATTTTCAATCATAGATAATGGCGGAATAGAATTTCTATTCCGCCATTATTATTTATAGCAGTGTAAATAACAGTAAATGCCGGTGAAAAAAACAATTTTTACCGGTGAAAACAACCATGCCGTTCGAGGTAAATTCTTTTGTTTTGCCGGGTAAGTTGTGTGTATGAATGAGTCTGTGATAAAATATGCCGGCGGTGATATACAAAACCTGATTTGTATGATTCGTGGGTGCCCGGTAATGATCGATCGCGATCTGGCGGGTATGTACCAGGTCGAAACCAAAGTGTTGAACCAGGCTGTTCGCCGCAATCAGGAGCGGTTTCCCCATCATTTTCGTTTCCAACTCAGTGAAAAAGAAAGAGATGAACTGGTCACAAATTGTGACCGGTTCGAAAAATTGAAACACTCTTCCGTGTTGCCTTATGCATTCACAGAACAGGGGGTGGCCATGCTATCGGCCGTTTTGAAAAGCCCGGTGGCTGTGCAGGTAAGTATCCGTATCATGGATGCTTTTGTGGAGCTGAGGCGGGCAGCGGAGGCTCACTCGGAATTGTCGGTCAGGGTTAATCGGCTTGAATTGAAGCAGTCTGAACATGATCAGGCTTTCGAAAAATTATTTTCGGCGCTTGATTCCCGGCAGATAAAAAACCGCCAGGGCGTGTTTTTTGATGGCCAGACTTTTGATGCTTACAGCTTTGTATCTGATATAATAAGATCGGCAGATACGTCTATTGAATTGATAGATAATTATATAGATGACTCTGTATTGCTGCTGCTAACCAAGCGGAAACCGGGTGTTTCGGCTAGAATTTATACAAAGCGCATTCCCGCCTCACTGCAGCAGGATTTGGCAAGGCACAACCAGCAATATGAACCGGTAGAGATCAGGCAGTTTGATAAGGCACACGACCGGTTTCTGATCATTGACCGGCAGAAAGTCTATCATATTGGAGCTTCTCTTAAAGATCTGGGTCATAAATGGTTTGCTTTTTCGGTTATCGATCAGGGCGATCTCGCATTGATCGAACGGCTGCAGATGGTTTGACAGTCCGCTATATTGTTTTCAGGAACTTCCTGCCCCGTTGGCTCAAACGCCCGTTCTGTGCGGGTTTTGTATAAGCGGGTTAGCCTGCATTTCCGTAACTTTGCACACCTAAAAAATCAGGCAGGAACTATATTATGGCAGCAAAATACCGGGAATTTACAGGGCTCAATTTACCAGCTATAGAGGCCGGTGTACTGGCTAAATGGTCTGACTCTCAGGCCTTTGAAAAGAGCGTGACGCTTCGCGAAGGGGCTACTCCCTTTGTATTTTATGAAGGTCCGCCCAGCGCCAATGGTATGCCCGGTATTCACCACGTTATATCCCGCACACTGAAAGATCTGGTTTGCCGCTATAAAACCATGAAAGGTTTTCAGGTACGGCGTAAAGGCGGTTGGGATACACATGGCCTGCCTATAGAGCTTGGTGTGGAAAAAGAACTGGGTATCCGTAAAGAGGATATCGGCACCAAAATTTCTGTTGAAGAGTATAACCAGAAATGCCGCGAGGCAGTATTGAGGTATAAGGATAAATGGGATGAGATTACACTCAAAATGGGTTACTGGGTTGACCTGAATGATCCTTATATCACGTTTAAGAATGAATACATTGAAACACTCTGGTGGTTATTGAGTGAGTTGTATAAAAAAGGGTTGCTTTATGAAAGTGTAAGTATACAACCCTATTCACCCGCTGCTGGTACGGGCCTTAGCTCACATGAACTGAACCAGCCCGGCACATACAAAGATGTGAAGGATACGAGTGCCGTGGCTATGTTCAAGGCAATAAAAGATGAGCGTTCGCAATTTCTTTTTGAGGCTGTACAAAACCAGGAGCTCTTCTTTATGGCCTGGACCACTACACCCTGGACGCTTCCTTCCAACCTGGGTCTTACGGTGGGCGGTCAGATTGATTATGTGCTGGTAAAAACATTTAATCCCTATACCCATCTGCCCGTTAATGTAGTGCTGGCCGAAGCATTGCTGGGTAAATATTTTAAAGAAGAAGGAAAGGACGGAGACTTTGAGAATTATAATGAAAAAGTAAAACTGCTGCCCTGGCAGGTGCTGGCGCGCTTCAAAGGCGCACAGCTCGAGGGTTGTCGTTATGAACAACTGCTTCCTTATGCGGCCAACTCGCTCGAAGAGATCCGTAAGATCACACCCGATGCAGATCCTTTCCGTGTACTCGTTGATAGTTTTGTAACTACTGAAGATGGTACAGGCATCGTGCATACAGCACCTGCATTTGGAGCCGATGACTACAAAGTGGGTAAGCGTTACAATATTGGTATCCTCACCATGGTTGACCGGCAGGGCAAATTTGTAGAGGGCATGGGAGAGTTCAGCAACCGGTATGTAAAGGACTATAAGGATGAGCCTGGTTACGTGGATGTGAACGTAGATATCAGTGTGAAACTGAAAAAAGAGAATCGCGCCTTTAAAGTAGAGAAATACGAACACAGCTATCCCCATTGCTGGCGTACAGATAAGCCGGTATTGTATTACCCGCTTGATGCATGGTTTATCCGCACTACTGCTATCAAAGACCGGATGGTGGAGTTGAATAAGACCATCAACTGGAAACCGCGCAGCACCGGCGAAGGGCGTTTCGGAAGCTGGCTTGAAAATATGGTGGACTGGAACCTGAGCCGCAGCCGTTACTGGGGCACACCGCTTCCTATCTGGAAGACAGTCGATGCGGATGGGCAGTTTTTAAGTGAAGAAGAAGGTGGCGAAATGGTTTGTATCGGCTCTATTGCAGAATTGAATGAAGGTATACGTAAAGCCAGTGAAGTACTGGGTGGCGATGTAAACAAACATTACCTGCACGAAGGTATTTTGGATCTTCATAAACCTTATGTGGATGATATAGTACTGGTAAGTGCTTCAGGCAAACCAATGAAACGTGTTCCCGACCTGATTGATGTATGGTTTGATAGCGGTGCCATGCCGTATGCACAGCTGCATTTCCCCTTCGAGAACAAAGAAACCTTCCGTCAGAATTTTCCTGCAGACTTTATTGCCGAAGGAGTGGACCAGACCCGTGGCTGGTTCTATACCCTGCATGCTATTGCCTGTCTACTGTTTGATTCAGTAGCCTATAAAACAGTAGTGAGCAATGGGCTGGTACTGGATAAGAACGGCAATAAGATGAGTAAACGCCATGGCAACGTGGTCAATCCGTTTGAGACCATAGAAAAATATGGCGCAGACGCCACACGCTGGTATCTTATCACCAATGCATCGCCCTGGGATAATCTCAAATTTGATATAGAAGGAATCAAAGAAGTACAACGTAAATTCTTTGGCACCCTTTATAATACCTATCAGTTTTTTGCGCTTTATGCCAATGTGGATGGTTTTTCCTTCCGTGAAGCATATGTGCCACTGGAGCAAAGGCCGGAAATAGACCGATGGATACTGTCATCACTCAATACACTCGTGAAGCGCGTAAATGAGTATATGGATGATTATGAGCCTACACAGGCTGGACGTTTGGTAGAGGATTTTGTAGATGAGCATCTCAGCAACTGGTATGTGCGTCTTTGCCGCCGACGTTTCTGGAAAGGAGAGTATGAACAGGATAAGATATGTGCTTACCAGACGCTTTATGAATGTATAGAGACGGTGACCCGTCTGATAGCGCCCATATCACCATTCTTCAGCGATGCCCTGTTTCAGCAACTCAATGAAGTGACAGGCCGGTTTACAGCGGAGTCTGTGCATCATGCAGATTTCCCGGTTGCCAATGAATCGGCTATTGATACAAGGCTGGAAGAGCGGATGCAGTTGGCACAGGACGCTTCCTCCCTGGTACTTTCGCTCCGGAAAAAAGTCAATATAAAAGTGCGGCAGCCTTTGCAGAAGGTATTGATACCGGTACTGGATAAAAATATGCAGGAGCAGTTGCAACAGGTAGAGGAACTGATAAAGGCAGAGGTCAATGTAAAGGCGATCGAATACCTGGATGCCAACAATACCTTTATTCATAAAAAGATCAAACCCAATTTTGTGGCATTGGGGAAAAAGCTTGGACCCAAAATGAAAGCGGTTTCCACAGCTTTGTCACAATTCACTCAGGATGACATTGCCCGCTTCGAAAAAGAAGGTCAATATAGTTTGCTAATTGATGGCGAACACGTAATATTACAGATTACCGAAGTGGAACTGAGCAGTGAGGATATTCCGGGCTGGACGGTGGCGGCAAAAGGCCGGTTGACGGTAGCCCTGGATGTGACGGTAACACCCGAGCTGGAAGCAGAGGGCAATGCCCGGGAATTTGTAAACCGGATCCAGAAAATTCGCAAGGATAGTGGTTTTGAGCTGACAGACCGGATTGAGGTACAGGTAACAGCTGCTGATGGTATGAAAGATTCACTGGCAAGATTTAAAGACTATATTTGCGCCGAAATTCTGGCTGACAAGCTGGACATTGTGGCAGAAATAAAGGATGGCATTGATATTGAAGTGAATGATATTCAATTAAAAGCGATTGTTTCAAAAAAAGGCTAATTCTATGGCTAATAAGAAACCTGCTCCCAAAAAGGCGGCGAAACCGGCCCCTAAAAAAGCAGCCCCTAAAAAAGCTGTTAAGCCGGCGGCCAAACCTGCAGCCAAAAAAGCAGCACCAAAAAACGCTGTTGCTCCTAAAAAAGCTGCGCCCAAAGCCAAGCCTGCACCCAAAGCAGCAGCGGTAAAGCCTGCCCCTAAAAAAGCAGTTGTTGTACCGGCGGCCCGCAAGCCTGAGCCAGCTAAACCAGCGCCCAAGGCTCCGGTGGCTAAACCGGTACCTGCTCCGGCTCCGGCGCCTCAGCCAGTGGCCAAAAAATCAGCAGAGCCTGAAGCCAAATCACTGGTAAGCATCAAGCCTGCGCCCAAGCCCATAATTAAAAAAGAACCACCCAAACCGTCAAAAGTGGTCATTCCAAAGACGACCATTAAAACGGTGGTTAAATACGAACCCGAATTCACTAAATCAGTTTTGGACACCCCCGTTAACGAACAAACCGGACCCACCATGAGATATTCAGATGCCGACCTGGCCGAGTTCAGAGAGATTATTAATAAGAAACTGGATGCCGCTAAAAAAGAGCTGGCTTATCTGCAGGGATTAATCACCCGGCGAGATGAAGGTGGCGATATGGACGAAGCGCGTTATATGACCATGGAAGATGGCAGCGTGAGTATGGAACGTGAGCAGCTGAGCCAGATGGCGAGCCGTCAGATCACGTTTATAGATCACCTCGAGAAAGCGATTATGCGTATCGAAAATAAAACCTATGGCGTTTGCCGCGTAACGGGCAAACTGATCGATAAAGCCCGCCTGCGCGCCGTACCTCATGCTACACTGAGCATTGAGGCGAAGCAGATGATGAATAAATAATGGCAATGTGCTGATGTGTTAATGTGCTGGTGTGCCAATGATAATAATTAGCACATCAGCGCATCAGCACATTTTCTTTTTATTTCCTGCCGATAAACACCTGTATTCCCATTGAAAGTGTAACGCCATGATTATTCATGCGTGTAGTTATCTCACTTTTAAGTGTTTCATCAATGGTGCCATCTATGCCCACATCACGGAAAGTATCCGTTGTAAATTTTTGTTGTGTATGAGAAAAGACATAACCAATAGCCAGGTCTAACCCAACCTGCTCTCCCAATAACCGTGTAACACCGGCTGACACACCAGCGTTGATAAATGAGCTACTGCCAGACTTCCCTTTGTATGTTTCACGATATGTGGATGTATAGGTAAATCCTTCAGTACGTGCATTGCCAAGACCACCGTCTACTGCCACCTGCCCAAAAGGAATAAACCTCCCTGCCTGACCGAAATAATTACGTACAAATGCACCCAGCCCCCACTGCGTGACCCGGTCTTCTTTTTTACGGAATGTCACATTATTGCTTGCATCCAGATATTTGTCGTACCGGTAATTGCCACTCACCCGGCCGCCTATCACGGTACGGCCGGAGATAAACCAGCCAAGAGATGGGCTTAGATTAATACCTGCCGAATTGGTATTGGATGTATAACCGGTAGTAGGAGGTGGCGCGCTGTATTCGGTTTTACCGGAATTAAAAAAGATACTCCCAACTGTGATGCCCGGCATGAGTTGTCCTTTTTTAAATTGTGCATTGACAGCGGCGCCGGTAAGCAGTATAAAAGACAAAATTAGAAGGGTAAATCTTTGCATGCTATAAAATTAAGTACCGGACAAATGTAACAGATAGCTGCAGGTTTTTACCGGCCGGCGGGGTGAAATTATTTTGGAAGAAGTCCCGAAAGCTGTATTTTCCGGTAACTTTAAGCACTTTTGGAAAAGTGAACTTTTCCGTTTACTTTTAAAAAAGAAACTATTTAACTGCCAAAACAAACGTTATGAGAAAGTTCAACTCTCTTTCCTTACTCTTACTAGCACTTACGTTTATAGCAGCCAGTTGTACAAAAGAAGGTCCGGAAGGTCCTGTAGGTGCAACCGGTGCACAAGGTCCTCCCGGTGCCACCGGAGCCCCTGGTACCCCTGGTACACCTGGTGCAGGCATTACTACTTATTCTACCTGGGTTACTACTGTAGACGCAGATTGGGTTCTTGGATATGTGGCGCCTAACAACTATAATGTTGAGAGAATCTATAACAGGACTGCTCCTGGTGTTACCGCATCTATACTCGATCAGGGGGTTGTACTCTGCTATGGAAAGAATTTCACAATTGGCAGCTCCGATCGCCTAAATAATGCCGTTTTATTGCCTTATCTCGAGAATTTTAACGGGCAGCATTACGGAGCAATTCTTACGCCCGGTAAAATCGTTTTTACCTATGACCCTATCTCTGGTAACGAACGCCCTGTTTCACAACTGGCAGGAATTGCTTATCGCTATGTTATTATCGCCGGCAGCGTAGCCGGAGGTCGTGGTGTGAATGGAGAAACAACCTATGGAGGATTTACTGCAGAAGAGTTGAAAGCTATGCCGTATGACGAAGTAGCACGCCGTTTCAACATTCCCGAAAACGGAACTAACATCCAGTAAGACAATTTATCTTATCTGATATATTCCGGCCTGCTATGCAGGCCGGTTTTTTTTACCCCGGTTTCACCTGATCAGATAATTATTTGATGTAGGTTTGCCGATCAGGAATGGCAATGAGCCGATTGCACGCCATTGTTTTTTTTAGAAAATAAGTCCCGGTAATACCAACCAGCATGACAATACATTTTGAATATGAGAAAGGACAGGTAATGCAGGCATTGCGCTATCACTTCATCAGCAAACCGGAGATCAGAACAATGATCATTCTTGTAAATGTATTTGCACTTTTATCTATTGTATTGTATGCACTGGGCAAGATCACCGCTTATGCATTCCTGGTAGGGTCTCTGTTGTGGATCGTATTAATGATCAGCTTCTGGTTTATTTTACCTTCACTGGTATACAGGCGTGCTGAAACATTCAAACACGCATTCAGTATGAATTTTGGAGATGAGAACTTTTCCCTGATCCATGAAAATGGCCGCCGGTCCTGGCCATGGACTGCGTTAAGTTTTTTTATGGAGAGCCCGCATTTTTTTCATTTATACTACGATAGCCGTTCATTCCTGCTGGTACCCAAAACCGGCTTCACCGATCTTACCTCTCTGCAGGAGTTGCGTGACTTGTTGAAATCAAAAGTGAAAAGAAAGGGAAAGTGAGCTGATAATTAACTAGAGTTGCTTTTCCATCAAAAAGTGAGGAATAGTGACTTCCATAAACTGGTCACCACTTACACGGTATCCAACCTTTTCATAAAAACCCACTGCATTTGCCCGTGCATGCATACAGATTTTTTTGAACCCTCTGTCCCGGGCAATATTTTCAGCAAAATTCATGAGTGCGCGGCCAATACCCTTACCCTGCAGATCATTCAAAACTGCCATTTGACGCAGGCGCGCCAGGCCGGGTTTTTCCTCTATCAGCATACAGCAACCCAGCATACGCTCATCCTCAAAGGCAGCGATGAGCAGGTTATCACGTTCAGACTCCAGTTCTTCGGGGGTAAAACCAAGACCCAGCGGCTTACGCAGGATATCATCCCGTAACTTGACCATCTGCCGGTATTCGACAGTACCGTGATCTATGATTTTCAGTGCCATCTGGAGTATGTGTGTCGGTTGAAGGAGGTCAAATTACAAATAACTTACTATACAGCCAACAGTTGCGGCAGGAGACTGTTGTATTATATTCCTGGACAAAACAACAGCGAAACCGGACGCGGCAACCGGGCAACAGGGAGATAAAATGAAAGGCAGCAAAATGGGGGATGAAAATTACCGGCAATGCCTGTAATGAGGCATCCGACCTCAATGAAGGCCTTAATTGCTCCTTATCAATTCGTTTACAGTATTTTGAATCAAAATTGGAAAAAATGCGCTTTGCGCTGTTGGTTTACCCAAAAAGTATATTTTTGCAGCCTATAAACTAAACTTATACGACATGTCAGACATTGCATCAAGAGTTAAAAAGATCATCGTTGACAAACTGGGTGTTGACGAAGCAGAAGTAACCAATGAGGCTTCCTTCACCAATGATCTGGGTGCCGATTCTTTGGACACGGTAGAACTGATCATGGAATTTGAAAAAGAATTCAACATCTCCATTCCCGATGAGCAAGCTGAGACCATCACCACTGTAGGTCAGGCTGTTGCTTACCTGGAAGAGCATGCTAAATAATGCAATATCAATGTGTCCCGGACAATCCGGGGCGCATTTCCATGGAATGGAAATATAGAACTCCGCCTTCAGCCTGTTACCTTGTACAGCGAAGGCGTTTTTTTACTTGCTGGTCCTGAGCACAGATCGCTTTTGACCGGGTAGACTATCGACTAACTTAAGACACAGGCTATATGGAACTGAAAAGGGTAGTAGTAACGGGCATGGGTGCACTTACCCCATTGGGCAATTCAATCGATGAATATTGGAATGGATTGATCAATGGTGTATCGGGTGCCGACATGATCACTTTATTTGATGCCAGTAAGTTCCGCACCAAATTTGCCTGCGAAGTAAAAAACTTTGATCCTGTACAGTATTTCGACAGGAAAGAAGCCCGGAAGATGGACCGGTTTACCCAGTTCGCACTCGTGGCCAGTGATCAGGCAATGGCCGATGCCGGTCTTAACAAGGAAAATATCAATCCCGATCGGGTAGGGGTGGTTTTCGGTAGCGGTATTGGTGGACTGATCACCTTTCAGCAGGAAGTAACGGAGTTTGCCAAAGGAGACGGTACACCCCGTTTTAATCCTTTCTTCATTCCCAAAATGATCCTCGACATTGCAGCCGGCCAGGTGAGTATGCGCCATAACCTGCGTGGCCCCAACTACGCAGTGGTTAGTGCCTGTGCCAGCAGCACCAATGCTATCATCGATGCACTTACCCTGCTGCGACTGGGCAAAGCCGATATCATTGTAACAGGTGGCAGCGAAGCCGTGATCAGTGAAGCTGGTGTAGGCGGCTTTAATGCCATGAAGGCAATGAGCGAACGCAACGATGATCCCAAAACAGCCAGCCGCCCTTATGATAAGGATCGCGATGGTTTTGTAATGGGTGAAGCGGCAGGCGTACTTGTTCTGGAAGAACTGGAACATGCCCTGGCACGCGGAGCTAAAATCTATTGCGAAGTGGTAGGTGGCGGCGCCACTGCAGATGCCCACCATATCACTGCGCCGCATCCCGAAGGACTGGGAGCCAAAAACGTTATGCTCTGCGCATTGCAGGACGCCGGTATGCAGCCATCCGATATTGATTATATCAATACCCATGGTACATCTACCCCACTCGGTGATGTAGCAGAAGTAAAAGCTATAGTGGATGTATTTGGTGAGCACGCCTATAATCTCAACATCAGCGCAACCAAAAGTATGACCGGGCATTGCCTGGGTGCTGCCGGTGTGATCGAAGCAATTGCCTGTATCAAAGCAGTGATACATGATCTTGTACCTCCTACTATCAATCATTTCACCGACGATCCGGATCTTGATTCCCGGCTCAATTTTACGTTCAATAAGGCACAACAGCGTACAGTCAATGCAGCCCTTAGCAATACTTTCGGATTTGGCGGGCATAATGCCTGTGTGATTGTAAAAAAGTTTAAAGCCTGATAATCTTCCGGCCTAAGCTGATCATTGCTGCGAAAACCGGTATATAATCCGGCAGATAAACGAATGCCGTTATTTTAAACGTTACCCTGTAAAACGATTTAAATAAATATTGGAATTTTTTTCGTAGCTTGATTATTGTGGATTTTCTAACTAACCTTTTCAAAAAGCACGAGGGCTCCAGCTTCCGTAATGAGCTCAAAAATATCCTGGGATTTCAACCCAAAAATATCTCGCTGTATCGGACTGCACTTACCCATCGCTCCGTAAGAGAAGGGGCCGATGAGAATAATGAGCGGCTCGAATACCTGGGCGATGCCGTGCTGAGCGCATTGATAGCAGATTACCTGTTCAAGCGCTACCCCTACCGCGAAGAAGGCTTTTTGACCGAAATGCGCAGCAAAATGGTTAACCGCCAGCAACTAAATGATATTGCGGTACGCATGGGCCTTAAAAAGATCACCCTTTATAATAAAATGGACAGCTCACTTAAAGTAAGCCAGATATTCGGAAATACACTGGAAGCACTTGTGGGAGCTATTTATCTCGATAGCGGCTACAAAAAGACATCAAAGTGGGTGCTTAAGAGTATCATTCAGCCCCATATGTTTATGGACGATCTGGAGATTCTTGAGATCAATCATAAGAATAAACTTTATGGCTGGGCCAACAAGAATGGTAAAGTACTGGAGTTTGAAACGCTCAATGAGAAACTTGAAAATGGCCGCCGACTGTTTACCATTGCAGCAGTAATTGATGGCAAAACCATTGCCGAAGGCCGGGCATTCAACAAAAAAGACGCTTCGCAGATTGCCGCCCAGGTGGCTGTCGAAAAACTCGGCATTACCAACGCCGATACACAGGTTGTATTCGACAACAATTCTGATAAATAAGTTATTGCGGCAACTCAGCAGATGGCCGCTCCATGCAGAGCTCAATCAGCACACCATTGGTGTGGCGCGGATGCAGAAAACATACCCATTTATTATCTGCCCCTTCTTTAGGCGTCTCATTTAAAAAAATCATACCTGCCGCCTTTAATCTCGCCACTTCTGCATAGATGTCTTTTACAGCAAAGGCAATATGATGAATGCCTTCCCCTTTTTTTTCTAAAAAACGGGCAATGACACCTTCGGAATCTGTACTTTCCAGTAATTCAATTTTTGACTCTCCTGTTTTAAAAAAAGCAGTTTTTACTTTTTCACCAGCAACCTCTTCTGTTTTATAACAGGATGTATGCAGCAGTTGCTCAAACAAGGGTATAGAGACAGACAGATCTCTGACAGCAATGCCGATATGTTCAATTTTTTCCATATTAGTACCGGCGCAGGTAAACGCCTTCAGCAAAATAGAACCTTTTGGGTAATTTAGCGTTCAGCTTTTGTACAAATATCGCAGTATGCTGCAGGTGCCTGTATATCTTGATCATAATGCCACTACCCCCTGCCATCCACAGGTGGTGGAGCGCATGCTGCCTTTTTTCAGTAAGTGGTTTGGCAATGCAGCCAGTCATACGCACTCATTTGGCTGGCAGGCACGCGAAGCCGTTGACATAGCCAGAGAGCAGGTGGCTGCACTGCTGGGTTCGCATGAGCAGGAGATCATTTTTACATCTGGTGCTACAGAGGCCGTTAACCTTGCTATTAAAGGCGTATATGAACGGTATGCCGGCAAAGGCAATCATATCATTACCTGTGTTACCGAACACCATGCCGTACTGGATACCTGCGCCCATCTGGAAAAAAGAGGAGCCCGTGTTACTTACCTGCCGGTAGATGAAAATGGCCTGGTAGACATGCAGGCAATGCAACAGGCCATCGGCAACGACACAATCCTGATATGTATCATGGCGGCCAATAACGAAATCGGCACCCTGCAGCCGGTACGTGAAATAGGGGCGCTGGCCCGCTCAAAAGGAGTACTGTTTTTTACCGATGCTTCACAGGCAACAGGAAAAATATCTCTGCATGTAGAAAACGATCATATCGATCTGCTGGCACTCAGTGCCCATAAATTTTATGGTCCAAAAGGGGTGGGTGCCCTGTATGTGCGGAGGCGGGGGCCGCGTGTCAGCCTCACAGCCCAGATAGATGGAGGCGGCCATGAACGTGGTATGAGAAGCGGCACACTAAATGTACCCGGTATTGTGGGGCTTGGAGAGGCCAGTAGTCTTGTGGCACGCAACCGCGAAGCAGAGATGGCCCGCCTGCAACCCTTGCGCGATCAGCTGGAACAGGCCTTACTGACCATGGGAGGCTGCACGGTGAACGGTCATCCGCAACAGCGTCTGCCCCATATGACTAATATCTCCATTGCCGGAGTGGATGGAAATGCACTGCTTACACGACTGGCCCGGCATATGGCACTTTCGTCAGGATCGGCCTGTACTTCCGCCACACCCGAACCCTCTTATGTACTGAAAGCAATAGGACGCTCTGATGAACTGGCACACAGTTCTTTACGCATGGCTCTGGGTTACTCTACCACACCCGAAGAGATCAATTTCGCCATTGCCCGGATTACCGAAGCGGTAGCGGAATTGAGGCCAGGATCGTTGGCTGCCAATAGAGGCAATGATACCTGAGAAAGCCGAAAAGAAACTAATTTTGCAAACATTCCGGCACGGCCGGCGTTAATACAGATATATATGATGGATTTTACAGTCGATAACGGAATATATGTAAGCGAAAAGGCCCGGGAAAAGGTCTATGAACTTATGAAAGAGCAGGGTTATGGAGATGATCCGGCTTATTTTCTGCGCGTAAGTGTGGTAGGTGGCGGCTGCTCCGGTCTTAGTTATAAAATGGACTTTGATAAGGAGCAAAAGCCCTCTGATCAGGTATTTGAGCACAATGGTCTTAAAGTGGTCACGGATCTTAAAAGCCTGCTCTATCTTGTTAATACCACGCTCGAATACTCAGATGGCCTGAATGGCAAAGGCTTTTATTTTAATAACCCCAATGCCAGCCGTACATGCGGATGTGGCGAAAGCTTTGCTGTGTAAGCAATTGCTGACTCAATGAATAAAATAAAGAACCCCTGCATGACGCGGGGGTTCGTTGTTTATATATGGCTATACTACTTTCGGAGGAGCTGGTGGCGGCGGAGGCGGCTGCTTTACCTTCGGCGGTTTGGGCGGCGGAGGTGGGGGCATGGCAGGTGCTTCGCCATATTTATCATTGAATGCTTTTTTCTCGGCCTCTTTAGACAGGTCATACCTTTCCTGTGTATTATCTTTTTTGATGACAATGGCCACCGTTTTCTGCCATCTTATCGCGCTTACAGATGGATTACGGGTAAAAAACGGGTCAGTATCTCTTACGATAACCGGCGGAGTAAATTTCGTTACATCTGCTTTGGGAGGCGCGGGCGGCGGTGGTGGCGGAGGAGGGTCGTCTTTCTGTGCATTTACAGCCAGCGAAGCTGAAAGCAACAGACTTAGTATACCAAACGTCTTTTTCATAATGCATTTTAGCGTATAGATACCTGATGCGGCCGATTCCATAAGTTTCTGTAAAAAATATTTCTGTTGTGCAACCCTTAAGCCGCCTGATTTCTTAAGTGTGAACGCATTAGTGTATATTAGCACCCGTTTATGTGGTCTGTTTGTAAAAAAGAACTCCGCCAGTTTTTCAGCAGTCTTACCGGCTATATTGCCATCATCGTTTTCCTGTTGGTAAACGGGTTGATGCTATTTGTTTTCCAGGACAATATTCTGGACTTCGGGTATGCCACGCTGGACCGCTTTTTTGAGCTGGCTCCCTGGGTACTGCTTCTGCTGATACCTGCCATTACTATGCGCAGCATATCAGATGAGTTGCGCACCGGCACTTTTGAGATTTTGCAGACACGTCCACTCAGTCGCTGGCAAATTGTAACCGGCAAATACCTGGGCAGCCTGATCGTGGTATTGATTGCACTGCTGCCTACTGTTATTTACTTTTTTTCCGTTCAATCGCTCTCTGCTGATGAAGGCATGGATACTGGTGCAACTATCGGTTCTTATATCGGATTGTTTTTCCTTGCAGCAGTATTTACCGCTATTGGTGTATGTGCCAGCAGTTTTACCAGCAATGCGGTAGTCGCCTTTATTGTGAGCCTTATTGCCTGTGTATTGCTTTATTATGGCTTCCATGCGCTGAGTCTCCTCGCAGCCAGTGCCGGCGGCCTCGATTATTACCTTGAATTGCTGGGTATCGATTTTCATTACCGCAGCATCAGCCGGGGAGTTATCGATACACGCGATATCATTTATTTCCTGAGTATAATACTACTCTTTTTACTGATCACTCACCGTAATCTGGTAAAGCGTTGATATGAAAGCACTGGGAAAAATACTGGACGCTAAGGCCGGATGGCTGGTTCTGCTGGCACTGCTGGTGCTTATTAATTTCGCAGCCTCATTTGTACATACCCGTATTGATCTTACCGAAGAGAAAAGATATACATTAAGCAAACCTACACGTGAGCTGTTCGAAAACCTCGATGGCGAAGTAAAAATAGATGTGTTACTGAAAGGCCAGTTTCCGGCAGGATTCCGTAAGCTGGTAAACAGTGTGGAAGAATTTCTGGATGAATGCCGTGATCTGGGACGGGGCAAAGTAAAAATAAGCTACAACGATCCGCTTGCCGGACTCGATGACTCCACAGCCAAATATACACTCGACTCCATCGCCTATTTCTATGGTATTTCTCCCTTTACCCTGCAGGCTCCCAGCAAGGTAGGAGATGAGTTGAAGCAAAAACTCGTATTGCCTGGTGCCATCATACACTACGGCGATACCAGCATAGCGGTCAACTTCCTTAAAGGCATGCGTGCCTATGGCACTGAGCCGGAGCAAATGGCTGCCCTGTACAACGATGTAGAAGCTACGCTCGAGTATAAGTTTGCCAGCGCCGTGGAGAAAGTAACCACAAAGGAAAAACCACTGGTAGGGTATGCACTGGGTCATGGCGAGGGTTGGGGATACAATGTAAATGATGCAGTCACTACCTTATTCAGCGAATACCGCTTTGATACTGTAAATATCAAAACAAGTCCGGTAATACCCGCTGCTTTTAATGCGCTGGTAATTCTGAAACCGACCATTCCGTTTACTGACGACGAAAAACTGAAGATCGATCAGTATATCATGCATGGAGGCAAAGTGTTCTGGATGATCGATAACATGTATGCCGAGTTTGACAGCCTGTACAAGTCGGGTGGTTTTACAGCGTACGATCGCGCACTTAATCTCGAAGATCAGCTGTTTAAATACGGGGCGCGCCTCAATCACAATCTGCTGCAGGATATGCAGTGTGATAAGTTGCCGCAGCTATCCGGCACTCAGGAGAGCGGGCAGCAGCGCCGCCTGGTAGACTGGCCTTTCTTTCCCATTCTGAATGGTACCAGTCATCCCATCAGCAAGAATCTGGATGGTGTAAGAGCCATGTTCCCCAATACACTCGACACCATTGCCACACCGGGAATTAAAAAAACATTTTTGCTGCGTTCCTCACCCAATGCACGGGTATTGCCGGCACCGGCGATCATCGACTTTGAATATCTTAACATAGCTCCCGACATCCGCCAGTTTACCGTGCGTGATACAGGGGTGGCTGTATTGCTGGAAGGTCGTTTTACCTCAGCCTACAAAAACCGCGTATCCGGCGCTCAGCGCGAAGCGTTGGCTGCTGCCGGACAGCCTTATCTCGATCAGGCCACTCAGCAAACACAAATGATAGTAGTGGCAGATGGCGACATTGCCATGAACCAGTTTAGTCAGCTAAGCGGACCACTGGCCATGGGCGAAAACCTGTTTACTCACTATACCTATGCCAATAAGGAGTTTTATAATAACTCGCTGGAATACCTGCTGAATCCTTCAGGCATTCTTGAAACCCGCGCCAAGAACTTTACCCTGCGCCTGCTCGATCCTGTTAAAACACGTGATCAGAAAACTTTCTGGCAGCTGATTAATATAGCTGTTCCCATCCTGCTGGTATTGCTGAGTGCAGTTGCCTACCAGGCCATTCGCAAACGCCAGTATACGCGTTCCTGATTCACATATACAGGTTACTAAGTTTTATATGGGCAAAAGATAAACGGGCCTTTACCGGCAGTTGCCCCGGCTCCCTTATCTTTGTACCTTATTCTCCCTCATGACACCTGATCAGATTACCTATCTCGTTTTCGGCATTGTGCTGTTGGTTGCCCTCGCGTTCGATCTGGGCCTGATGAGTAAAAAAAATCAAAAAGTAACTATCCGCCAGGCTCTGATGCAGACCTTTTTCTGGGTAGGTCTGGCACTGGCCTTTTTTGTATTCATGTGGCTCGAAAAAGGACAGACCCTGGCACTCGAATACCTGAGCGCCTATCTCATGGAGTGGAGCCTCAGCATTGATAATATCTTTGTATTCATTCTCATCTTTGCTTCGTTTGGAGTTAAGGAAAAACATTATGGCCGCGCCCTGCTCATCGGTATCCTGGCTGCCATTATATTCCGGATACTTTTTATCACCGTAGGTGTGGCGCTTGTCAATGAGTTTCACTGGATATTGTACATTTTTGGAGTCTTCCTGGTATATACCGGATACAAGATGTTTACGGCCAATCACGACGAAGAGTTTGACCCGCACGATACCAAGGTTTACCGCTTTCTGAAAAAAGTACTGCCGCTGGTACCGCATGACGGTAACGGTAAATACTGGATCAGGGAAAATGGTAAGCGCAAGTATACTATCCTGTTTGTAGTGATCCTGATGCTGGCAGCCATCGACCTGGTATTTGCACTCGATTCCATACCTGCCGTAATGGGGATCTCACGTGATAAACTCGTGATCTACACCTCCAACATTTTCGCCGTATTGGGATTACGGTCACTCTTTTTTCTGTTGCGTGGCGCGGTCAGCAAATTTGATTATCTGCAGCAGGGTATTGCTATCGTGCTGGTGTTTATTGGTATAAAAATGCTGGCCGAGCACTGGATAAATGACTGGGTTGACAAGCCCACGCAGGTATTTATTTCACTCGGTGTGATCCTGGTCTGCATTTCCGGATCTATTTTCTACTCCATTTTTATGAAAAAGAAAGGAGTGCCTCCCGATGCAGAAGAGACGGATGAAAAAAGTGTTTACTAATCACTGATAATATAAACGGTGAATTGTGCGGTATACTACAGATCATATTGCCCGTATACTGGGTATTACCACAAGTCTTCCTGGGCATCCGGTAGACTACCTGCTGCTTGATAGCCGTAAGGTACAGGTACCGGGGCTGGCGCTCTTTTTTGCCCTGCATGGTCCGCGGCGCGATGGTCATCAATTCATTCCTGAATTATATAAAGCCGGTGTACGCAGTTTTGTCATTAGCCAGGCGATAGATAAAACTGCTTTTCCTGAAGCAGCTTTTATTGAGGTGACCGATGTGGTAACGGCATTGCAGCAACTCGCTGCTTACCACCGCAGCCGGTTTGATATTCCCGTCATCGGCATTACTGGCAGCAATGGTAAGACCATCGTAAAAGAATGGCTATACCAATGTCTGCAGCCGGATCATACAATAGTAAGAAGTCCTAAAAGTTATAATTCGCAGATTGGCGTGCCATTGAGTGTGTGGCAAATGGATACCTGGCACCAGCTGGGCATTTTTGAAGCCGGTATTTCAGAACCGGGTGAAATGGAGAAACTGGAGCCGGTAATCAGGCCCACACTGGGTGTACTCACCAATATTGGCGAAGCACATAGTGAAGGTTTTACCAGCCAGCAGCAAAAGCTGGAAGAAAAATTAAAACTCTTTACTCACTGCAGCATAGTGCTGGGTCGCGAAAAGGATCTGGCTGTCTATAAGGACAGTCTGAAAAACCAGGCCAATGCGCCCGTTGTGCTCACCTGGGGCGATACAGCCCGGAGCGATTTGCAGGTCAAAGCGCGTGAACAAAGAAATGATCATACCTGGCTGCGGCTATGCACTGGTGCCCACGAAATGGAATATACTATTCCGTTTACAGACGAAGCATCGGTAGAAAATGCCATCACCAGCATTTTCGTTTTGCTGCAACTGGAAGTACCACCCGCAATGATAGCGCAGCGGCTGCTGACACTGCAGCCGGTTGATATGCGTCTTGAGTTAAAGAAAGGCATTAACCAATGCACACTTATCAATGACAGCTACAGTGCAGATATCAACTCACTTCAGATAGCGCTTAATTTCCTCGATCAGCAATCAGGCGGTACTCGCAAAACAGTCATTCTTTCTGATCTGTTGCAGAGTGCCCGCAGCGATGCCAACCTGTACGCAGATATTTTAGATTACCTGAAACAGCATAACGTATCGCGGCTGATTGGTATTGGCCCGCATATCACACGCGCGTTGCAGGATGCTACAGCACCGGGTATGCAGATCGGCCTGTTTGAAAGTACGCACGATTTTATACAGCAATTTCTTTCCACACAGCATAAGGAAGAAACTATCCTGATCAAAGGAGCCCGTGTGTTTGGGTTTGAACAGATCGTTGCATTACTGGAGCAGAAGGTGCATCAGACAGTACTGGAAATAAATCTCAATGCGATAGCTCATAATGTGCGCGTATATCAGCGTCAGCTGAAACCATCTACGCGTATGATGGCTATGGTCAAAGCATTTGCTTATGGCAGTGGCGGCGCAGAGATAGCCGGAATTCTTCAGTATCATAAAGTGGATTATCTGGGAGTGGCTTATGCCGATGAAGGAGCTGAACTGCGGCGTTCGGGTATATTATTACCTATCATGGTCATGAATCCGGAGGAAACAGCTTTTGAATCAATCGTTGAGTATAATCTGGAACCAGATCTGTATTCGCCTACCATGCTGCAAGCGTTTGAAAAATTTCTGGATCATGAAGGGCGGCAGGACTACCCGGTGCATATAGAAATAGAAACCGGCATGAACCGGCTGGGCTTTGCCCTGTCTGATGTGCCTGCGCTGGCGGAACGGTTGCAGCAAAGCAAAAGATTACGCGTACAATCTGTTTTTTCACACCTCGCTGCCAGCGAAGACCCGGCCCAGGATGCGTATACGTTGCAGCAGTTTGAACGGTATCAGCAGGCGGTTGCCATTTTAACGGAGAAGATAGGCGCTGGATTTATCAGACATATATCCAACTCTGCAGCCATTTTCAGGCTGCCGCAGTTGCAACTGGATATGGTACGTCTGGGCATTGGACTGTATGGCATCGACAGTGCACAGGCGCATCAGGCGTGGTTGCATCCCGCAGCCGCACTCAAGACAACCATTGCCCAGATAAAACAACTTTCGGCCGAAGAAACAGTCGGCTATAACCGCCGCGGGCGATTGCAGCAGCCTTCCACCATTGCCACCGTGCGTATAGGATATGCCGATGGCTATTCGCGCCGTCTGGGGAATGGGGTGGGAAAAATGCTGGTAAATGGACAGCTTGCTCCGGTAATCGGGTCTATCTGTATGGATATGACCATGGTGGACATTACCGGCATTGCGAATGTGCAGGAAGGTGATGAAGTGCTTGTATTCGGTCCCGGCCTTCCCATCCAGGATATGGCCGCCTGGGCAGGTACCATTCCCTATGAGATCATGACCGGCATTTCGCAGCGTGTAAAACGAGTTTATTTCGAAGAATAGAAAGGTCTAATGATTCGTTAAATCAACTGTAATTGCTTCCTGATCATGCTTTTCGGGCCTTTTGAGGCCGGGCAAATGTTGCCCGGTAATCAGCTAGCAATAGAGTTCTGGCCTATATTTGCTGACTAAACGAAAGTAGGTGAAGCTTAGAAACGTAATCCTGATCATTGCCCTGATCATTCTGGGAGACCAGATACTGAAAGTATGGATCAAAACCAGCTATGGCTTTGGCCATGTGACCAATGTGATGGGATTGAACTGGTTCAAACTTTATTTCATAGAAAATAAAGGGATGGCCTGGGGTTGGGAGTTTGGTGGTGAATGGGGCAAGATGCTGCTCACTCTCTTTCGCCTTGCGGCCGTAATCTTTGGAACCTGGTACCTGGGACGCATCGTAAAACAGAAGTACAGCCGCGGATTCATTATCTGTGCCGCATTGATCTATGCCGGAGCATTGGGCAACCTGATTGATAGCATGTTTTATGGAATGATCTTTTCCGAAAGCGATTATGGTGTGGTGGCCAGCGCTTTTCCCAAGGAAGGCGGTTATGCCGGATTTCTGCATGGCAGGGTGGTAGACATGCTTTATTTCCCGATGGTGAAATCACATTTCCCCTCCTGGCTGCCATTCATAGGAGGAGAGGAGTTCGAGTTTTTCAGCCCGATTTTTAATATCGCCGATGCGTCTATTTCTGTAGGCGTGATCACGCTCTTTATTTTCCAGAAACGTTTTTTCAAAAAACAGGACCAGCACGAAGTACATCCCACAGCAGAAACAAGTGCACAGGTATCAGACAACTCGCAGGTGCTTTAAGTGCTGTATACAACAACTGAAATTAATTTAAATACTAAAAAGTCCGCATTCGCGGACTTTTTTTACGATATGAGAATGCTCAGGAATGTAGTTATTCATAATGGTTAAACCACTCGTTGCCCTGGGGATCTTTCTGATCGAGTGGCGGGGACGCTCAGTCAGCGGCTGCGTTGGCTCCTGGTAAGGATGACGCATGGGATACACGCGCAGCTCTTCATTGTTTTTCCTTTGACCTGTCAGCAATGATTGCAGATAGGGCGATTGCTGCGAAAGATCGGGCTGCCTCATGGCTTTTTCCACAGCTTTGAGAGGATAGGCGGCAAAGTAGGCAGATGACTTAACAGTATTCTTCATAGACACGGATTTTGTAAAAGGATAATGGACTTCTGATTGCCAAGATAGAGCAGGAGTAGCCGTATTTACAAGGTACAGGCAGCAAAAAGAAAAGGGAGATCGTAGATCTCCCTTTGGGGTGTATGGTAAAAATCCGATTAACTGAGTTTCCCTACCATGTTGGCCGGTATCACCCACTGATCAAATTCTTCGGGAGTAACATAGCCCAGTTTTACCGCCATTTCTTTAAGGGTTGTACCTTCCTTATGGGCTTTTTGCGCAATTTCCGCGGCTTTATAATAACCGATCCTGGTATTGAGCGAAGTGACCAGCATGAGCGAGTTTTCTACATGCTTGCGTATATTGGCTTCTATAGGTTCAATACCTGCAGCACAACGCTCTGTAAAGGATACACAACCATCGCCAATGAGGCGGGCACTGTGCAGGAAGTTGTAGATCATTACAGGCTTGAACACATTGAGTTCAAAATGTCCGTTGGCACCACCAATACCTATAGCCACATCATTTCCCATAACCTGTGCCGCAATCATAGTGAGCGCTTCACACTGAGTGGGGTTTACTTTACCGGGCATGATAGAAGAACCAGGTTCATTATCCGGAATGAAGATCTCTCCAATACCGCTGCGGGGGCCACTTGAAAGCATACGAATGTCGTTGGCAATTTTCATCAGGCTGACGGCGACTGTTTTGAGCGCCCCATGCGCTTCCACAATGGCATCGTGTGCAGCGAGAGCTTCAAATTTGTTTTCGGCCGTTACAAAAGGCAGTCCGGTAAGACGGGCAATATGTGCAGCTACATTTTCAGAATACCCTTCGGGAGTGTTGATGCCGGTACCAACAGCTGTACCGCCCAGTGCCAGTTCACTCAGGTGAGGCAGTGTATTGCGGATAGCTTTCAGCCCATGGTCCAGTTGTGATACATACCCGCTGAACTCCTGACCCAGGGTGAGCGGAGTGGCATCCATAAAATGGGTGCGTCCGATCTTCACCACATTCATGAATTGTTTGCTCTTGGCAGCCAGTGTATCACGCAGCTTCTCAATACCGGGAATGGTTGTTTCAATCAGTATTTTATATGCTGCAATATGCATGGCAGTAGGAAACGTATCGTTTGACGACTGCGATTTGTTGACATCATCGTTGGGATGCAGGAATTTTTCTTTGTCAGTAAGCTGGCCACCCTTTAACACATGACCACGGTAAGCCACTACTTCATTTACGTTCATATTGCTTTGTGTACCGCTACCGGTTTGCCAAACTACAAGAGGGAAATAAGCGTCCAGTTTGCCCTCCAGTATTTCATCGCAGACCTGTCCGATAAGTGCTGCCTTCTCAGCAGGCAGTACACCTGCGTCCTGATTGGTAAGGGCAGCGGCTTTTTTAAGATAGGCAAATGCACGAATGATCTCTTTCGGCATTTTATTAATATCCTGGGCAATCTGGAAGTTTTCGATACTACGCTGGGTCTGGGCACCATAATAAGCATCAGCGGGCACTTTTACCTCGCCCATGGTGTCTTTTTCAATTCTGAAATCCATATGGAAGGGTTGACAGAAGGATGAATAAATAAATTGGCGGGGCAAAGGTACAGCAATTGCTTCTTCCATGGCTTACACAGATAAATCCATTCTGACCTTTCAAATAGAGTCCATCTATGGTGATGGGGAAGGCAGCACCTATAGTTTGCAATCGTTTGCCTGATTTTATGCCGATATCATGCCCGCCGGGTCTCATGGCTTATTTTTAACAGGTAAATGACTGTCATATGAAGATACTTATCAGCCTCATCATGCTGCTGTTGCTGGCTGGTTGCGGCGCATCACCCAAAAACGCCCCGCCCACCGGCACCATAGAAAACCTCATCCTGATCACTACAGATGGCTTGCGCTGGCAGGAGGTTTTTGGAGGCCTGGATTTGGATCTTACTGCCAATAGCCGGTTCAATGAAGGTGATAGTAGTTATATCATGAATAAATATGGAGGAGCAACAGCAACCGAACGCCGCCAGCGCCTGATGCCCTTTCTCTGGTCAACCATAGCCGGCCAGGGTCAGCTGTATGGCAACCGCTGGCTCGGCAGCTCGGTTGATAATGCCAATCCATACTGGTTTTCCTACCCAGGGTATAGTGAGCTGCTCACTGGTTATGCCGATACGGCAATTAATAGCAATGACTATCCGGCTAATCCGCATGTGACCCTGCTTGAATTTTTTAACCGGCAGAAAGGCTGGCATGGTAAGGCGGCGGCCTTCGGTGCCTGGCAGGCTTTTGACCGAATCATTAACGAAGAAAGAAGCGGTATTCCTGTAGCAAGTGCTCTTGATACATTTGGAGGTAAACAGCCTACAAACGCAGAGCTGCTGCTCAACCTGATGCACCAGGATGCCTATAAGCCCTGGCACGATCACGAATGTTTCGATGTATTTACTCACTATGGTGCCCGGGAGTATCTGCACACCCGCCAACCCCGGCTGCTTTATATAGCATATGGTGAAACGGATGAATGGGCACATGCCGGCCGTTATCGCTCTTATCTCGATGCAGCACACCAGGTAGATAAATGGATTGGAGATATCTGGAATTATATTCAATCAGATCCGCACTACAAAGACAAAACAGCTATCTTCATTACTACTGATCACGGACGTGGCGACAGTATTAAAACACAGTGGACCAGTCACGGCAGCGGCATTGCGGGTGCATCACAGATCTGGTTTGCTGTGCTGGTACCCGGTATGACCACAACAGGAGAAATAAAAGGGGGCGCGCCATTGTATCAGCAACAGCTGGCACAAACCATGGCCGGTTTGCTGGGCTATACATACAGCGCCAGGCACCCCATTGCACCCGGTATACCACTTATTAATAATAAAAAATAAAGTCTCAAATAGCTGAACCGACAAATCTTCAACGTATGAATAAAAAACTCTTACTGTGTCTGATGCTGATGCTGCTCATGATTGGCAGCCAGGCGCAAACCTATACTCCCGCGCCGTCTAATGTGGAAGCCCGCCATCAGTTTCAGGATATGAAATATGGCATGTTTATTCACTGGGGACTTTCCAGTACACTGGGCGATGGTGAATGGGTGATGAACAACCGCAACATAAAAGTGGAAGATTATAAACGCTTGCTAAACGTATTTAACCCGGTTGATTTTGATGCGGCCAAATGGGTAGGTGCAGCAAAAGCAGCAGGTATGAAGTACATCGTATTCATTACCCGCCACCACGATGGCTTTTCAAACTGGGATACCAAACAGTCTGACTGGAAGATCACCAATACGCATTATGGAAAAGATGTGCTGAAGATGCTGGCCGATGAGTGTAAAAAGCAGGGAATAAAACTGGGGCTATATTATTCCACGCTCGACTGGTTCCGGAGCGATTATCCTTACGAAACCGGGCGTACCGGTAAGGGCACAGGCCGTACACAAAAAAGTAATTACGCATCCTATCTGCAGTTCATGAAAAATCAGCTTACGGAGCTGCTTACCAATTATGGCGACATCATGTCGATCTGGTTTGACGGACATTGGGATCAGACCAATCCCGAAGGTCATGCTGACCGCAGTTCCCGTATAGACTGGAAGTATGAAGAAATCTATTCATTGATCCACAAGCTGCAGCCGCAGTGTATGATTGGCAACAACCATCACCTGACTCCTTTTGCCGGCGAGGATTTTCAGATGTTTGAACGCGATCTGCCGGGAGAAAATAAGTCTGGTCTGAGCTTTCAGACAGCTTCTGATGAACTGCCTCTGGAAACATGTGAGACCATCAATGGCTCCTGGGGATATAATATTACCGATCGTAACTATAAAACGGTAACACAGGTGGTGCAACTGCTGGCAGGCGCAGCCGGCCGCAATGCCAACCTGCTGCTCAATGTAGGTCCAATGGCCAGTGGTGTGATACAGGCAGAGTTTGTTGATACACTCGCTGCTGCAGGCAAATGGCTGGAGAAATACGGCGAGAGTATCTATGGTACCCGTGGCGGTCCGCTTACACCACAGTCATGGGGTGTAACAACACAAAAAGGACAGATCACCTATATTCATCTGTTTAAACAGCCGGCTGAAGGTACTATACTTATACCAGGCAGTAAGCTGAAAGTAAAACAAGTGCGCGTGCTGGGCCAGGATACTATAGTAAAATTTAAGGTCACCAAAGAAGGCGTATTGATCGAAACCGGAAATGTACAGCTTGCCGGCCCTGATACCGTGATAGCGCTGGAACTGCGTTGATATTTTACTAACAAGACAATGATGTTGTACAAAACAATAAAGGCAGCAGGATTGGTTTGCATGCTGTCGATGGCAACTATTGCAAAGAGCCAGCTTCCTGTAGTGCCTGCAGCCGCGGACCAGTTGCAATATACTGACTGGCTGGTGCAGCCCGTGACTACCAGGGCAGGTATATATACCAATACCGCCGGCGATGAGCTGATTCTATACAATGGATTGCTGAAACGCAAGTTTTCGCTGCGTCAGAATCTTGTCTGTACAGAGTACCGCAATATGCGCAACGGGCAGCAATTATTGCGTGCCGTATCGCCCGAAGCGGGACTGGTCATCAATGGTCAGTCTTATGCAATTGGCGGCTTGCGCGGCCAGAGGGAGAAGGCTTATCTGCAGCCGCAATGGATAGACTCGTTGCAAAAAGGAGCCACAGATTTTGTATACGAAAAAACGGAGACAGCGCCCATTACCCATGCAGTACAGTGGAAACAGCAGGGCTGGTGGATGCCGCCGGCGGCGCCTGCAAAGGGCATCGAAGTGAGATTTGTATTTAAAAGTCCATTACCACAATGGAAAGCTTTGCAGGTAAACGTACATTATGCTATCTATGAAGGCATACCTCTGCTGTGCAAATGGGTGAGCCTGGTAAATGGTACGGGAGAGGCGGTTAAACTTGATCGGATAAAGAATGAAATTCTTGCACTGGTGGAAGAAGAAAGTGCAGTAGTGGGCAGCCCCGCTCAAATGAAAAAACCACAGGGCATATATGTTGAAACAAATTATGCATTCAACAATGCTATGCGCTACAGCATCAGCGACCAGACTACACACTGGTTTACCGACTCTTCTTATACTTCGCAGGTCAACTACAACTATGAGACCCCCTGCATACTGGAAGTATATCCTGATAAGGCGCCCGGCATATGGCTGCAACCCGGCGAAACATTTACCTCTGTACGCAGTTATGAATTGCTGATGGATAGTTATGATCGCGAGCGGAGAGGACTGGCTGTACGGAAAATGTATAGAATGATAGCGCCATGGATACTGGCTAATCCTGTTTTTATGCACCTGGTAAGTAAAAACGATGATGAGGTCCGAACCGCTATTGATCAATGTGCCGCTACAGGGTACGAAGCAGTGATTCTGAGTTTTGGCAGTCACTGCAACATGGAAGATACGGCTGCAGCTAATCTGCAGCGCTGGAAAGGGCTGGCTGATTATGCACATGGCAAAGGAGTAAAAATAGGCGGCTATGCACTGTTCAGCTCAAGGCGTATCAGCGATGCCGATGATGTGATCAGCCCCGTAACAGGTAAACCCGGTGGAGCATTTTTTGGAAATGCGCCCTGTTTTGGCAGCTACTGGGGACTGGGTTTTCGGGATAAAATCAAACATTTTTTTACAAGTACCGGCTTCGATATATGGGAAAATGATGGTCCATATCCCGGCGACGTATGTGCTTCTACACAACACCCGGGACACAAAGGCCTGGATGATTCGCAATGGAGGCAAATGGAAATTCAGAAAGAGTTATATCGCTGGCTCAATGAACGCGGCGTATACATCAACGCACCTGACTGGTATTTCCTCGATGGTACGCATAAGATTGCTATTGGCTACCGCGAAGTAAATTTTTCGCTGCCACGGGAAAATCAAAAAATACTCAACCGGCAAAATATTTATGATGGCACCTGGGAAAAAACTCCGTCAATGGGCTGGGGCTTTGTACCACTTACCCGTTACCAGGGCGGCGGACCCGAAGCCATCCTCGAGCCGCTGCAGGATCACCTGGCCGATTATGTGCAGCTGATGATACAATACTATGGTGCCGGTGTGCAGGCCTGTTACCGCGGACCACGCCTCTACGATTCAGAGAAAACCAAAGAGGCCGTGCAGGCAGTGATCAGTTGGTATAAAAAATACCGTACGATCCTGAATGCAGATATCATACATCTGCGCCGCGCCGATGGTCGTGACTGGGATGGAATCCTGCATGTGGATCCTGCAAGACCACAACGCGGCTTAATGATGTTGTATAATCCTCTGCCGGTTGCCATTACGCGTGCCATCAAAGTACCACTGTATTATACCGGTCTTGCAGATCAGGTCCGTATCAGGGAGAAAGAGGGTGCGGCCAGGCTGATGAAACTGGATAGAAATTATGAAATCAGCCTTACAGTACAATTGCCGGCCAATGGTTATACCTGGTTTGTGCTGGAGAAGCCTTTAGAATAATTTCTGAAGGCTATAGGCTTTATTGATTCCCGGGAGAATTTTTATACAGGATCAGGTTTTTGCCAACAGTATAACAATACAGACTGGAAGGAATAAAGTCAAATAAAATATCATTGATTTCACCGCGGGTAGACTCATCTATTGTTGTGATAGTAGCGGATTTCATTTCGTGAAGATGACCGAAATGAATGAGATTTTTTAGCCGGTTATGATCTGATATACTTTTGTTACTCCATTTTATTTCAACGATCCATTTTGGCTTCTGTTCGGCATCTAAAAACACAATATCTACTTCCCCATTCTGCCATCTGGCGTAATAAAGCGGATAAATGGAGTGTTGCCACTGGGAAAAAATTGCTGTTTCAACCAGATTTCCCATTAACGGGTCACCATCTTTAATAGGGGAGAATAAAGCACACCTGAGCGATGGGTTGGTAAGATATATTTTGAAAAAGTTTGCACGTTTGAATTTTTTACCGTTTTGATCAACCCTGTTTACAATTGTAATCAGGAATGCTGCCTGCAAATAGCTTATATATTTTTTAATTGTATTTTTAGAAACCCCTGATGAACTGGCGATTGACTCAAGCGACATTTCGCAGCCGGTGTTGTAAGCTATATAGGTAAAAAGAGAGTTAAGTTCCTGGATGTCTTCAATACCATAAAGAAGTGGCAAGTCACGCATTAGCACTTTATCTATGATGTCATTTCTTATATAGCGTCCGGGATCTGACTGAATAGTTGTGGAGAGTGAAACTTCCGGGTAGCCACCAAAATTTATATAATCAATGAAATGTTCGTTTAGTTTTTTTATGTCGTTGGTTGTGTAAAAGAGCTGTTCCTCATGTGCTGAGCTACGTTCAACATCTTCAGTAATGCTGATATCAATTTTTTTAAGTTGCAGGTATTCCTGAAAGGTCAGTGGGGGTAAAATGAAATCAGTAAAACGACCGGCACCTGATTCCGTACTTTTTAATTTTAAAGCAGCGGCGGCTGAACCGGAAACAATGAATTTTATCTTTTTATATGAATCAACCAGCGATTTAAGGTGTAGTTCCCAGTTTTTTAAGTATTGAATTTCATCAAAAATCAGGAAAAGCTCACTATCGGCGGAGTTGCCCGAAGCTGCCAGGTAAAACTGTAGTAATTCTTCGAGACTTATGCCATTGTAAATAGGCGTTTCTACCGAGAGGTAGCAAATTTTTTGTGGATTTATGCCCTGTTCAATAAGACCCTGAATACAATGAAAAAGTAAAACAGTTTTACCAACCCGCCGGGGCCCCATAAGAATAAGTGCACGTTGCACACTTCTATCCCCTATTAATGAGAACAGGCGTAAATAATAAGCTCTTCGGGTTAATTGCGAATAGTATTCTTCGATTCCTCCGGTTTCCCACCAGGGATTCTCAAACCGCATTCTTTGCAGTATCTGGTCTGGCGAAAATGGAATTTTCATGATAAAGCTTTTGTTTCACGAATTTATAAAATAAGATCAGACATTTGATCTTATTTTATTTTTTGTATATAATCTTTTGATAAATAGCATTTTATCTTTATTAAATAAAAACAGCAGTCAAAAAAAATACTGAAAAATCCACTTTCCAACTCAAAAAATGATAATTAAATATGTTTCACGATTATATATATCCAATTAAAATATAGAAACCTAAACGTTTATATTTTATTCTATAATATCGGCAGCAAAGTGAATATTTATTTCCATGATCCAGCCAATAATAACTCGTAGAAATGTGGCTTATTTAATTATCTTGAATGTTTAAATTCTTTTTGAACATGAGCACCAATCGTCGCGAATTTATTCAGCAATTATCAGGTCTTGCCTTAGGTGCGGCCGGCCTTTCTGCTTTCGGTACATCTGCCATTGCAGGAACGCCAGCTGCCAAACCTTTTTTTGAAATATCACTGGCGCAATGGTCATTGCATAAAGCGCTTTTTGCAAAAAAACTGGACAACCTCGATTTTCCGGCAAAAGCCCGCAAGGATTTCGATATTTCTGTAGTGGAGTATGTAAATCAGTTTTTCAAAGACAAGGCGAAAGACACAGGCTATCTCAATGAACTGCTTAAACGTTGCAAGGATAATGGGGTTCGTAATCATCTTATTATGATTGATGGTGAGGGCGATCTGGGTTCTACAGATAAAGCCGCTCGTAATAAAGCGGTCGAGAACCACTACCAGTGGGTTGATGCAGCGCACCACCTCGGCTGTGCCACCATCCGCGTGAATGCTGCCGGCAATGGTACCCGCGAAGAGGTAGCTGCTGCGGCTGTTGATGGACTGGGTCGCCTGGGTGAATATGGAGAAAAAGCCGGCATCAATGTGATCGTTGAAAATCATGGCGGCTATTCTTCCGATGGCGGATGGCTGTCGGGGGTAATGAAGCAGGTAAATAAAAAGAATGTAGGCACCCTGCCCGATTTTGGTAATTTCTGTATCAAACGGGAGCCGGGCAATTGGGAAAAATGTATTGAAAGTTATGACCGCTACCAGGGTACAAAAGAACTAATGCCTTATGCCAAAGGTGTAAGTGCCAAATCATACGACTTTGATGAAGCCGGCAATTGTATTGAAACTGATTATATGAAAATCCTTAAAATAGTAAAGGATAGTGGTTTCAAAGGCTATGTGGGCATCGAGTATGAAGGCAGTAAACTGGGTGAGGAGGAAGGTATCCGCGCCACCAAAGCCCTGCTACAACGAGTTGCTGCCAAATTGAGCTAAATAATTCCCTACTCAGTTCTGATATTGGTCACCGGATTTTTGCGTGCCGTACGTATCGCCTGTATACTTACCGTAAAAAGGGCAATGATGGTCACGGCCATACCCGACAGGAAAAAGATACTCCAGTGCAGTGGTATGCGGTACGCAAAATCTGTGAGCCAGCGGCTGCTGGCCATATAAGCTACCGGCATGCCAATAAGAAGTGATATCAGCAGCATCCATGCAAAATCTTTCGATAGCATCGTAGTGATACGCACTACCGAAGCACCGAATACTTTGCGAATCCCCACCTCTCGGGTGCGTTGTGCGGCAGCAAAAGCACTGAGTGCATAAATACCCAGCAATGCAATGAGCGTAGAGATAATAGCAAGGCACATTGTGATAATCCCAAACCGTTTATACTGGATCAGCATACGGCCAAATTCTTCATCGAGCCATTTATAGCGCAGCGGAAATGCCGGTTCTGTTTTTTTCCATAATGCATTTAACTGCTCTACCGTCTGTGCGGCACCGGCGGCTTTTACTTTTACCAGGATATGATCATAACCACGCAACATACCTTCTTCCGCTCCTGCTATGAAGATACCTGGTGATACAGTGCGGGTATAACCGGCAGAAAAATTGTCTTTTACAACACCTATAACGGTGTAATCACGCAGTAGATAATTGACCCGCTGACCAATAGGGTTTACAACACCCAACTGCCGGGCAGCAGTTTCGTTGATCACAGCCGCATTTACGGTATCAAGCCCGTATTGATCGGAGAAACTGCGGCCGGCAACCAGTTTCATCCCCAATGTTTCGAAATAATCGAAATGAACATAGTCAAAGAACCACGATAACTCACGGCCCATAAAGTTGGCTTCCTGCTCAGCAACCGAAGGCTGGCCGGGATAAAACACCGTGGCAGTAACTTTCTCCACACCCGGCACCTCCAGTAGTTGTTTTTTTAATTCCGGCCAGCGATACCCGGGTTCGCCAATGCTGAGCAATTCTTTGTTGGCAGGAGTAAGTACTAATACCTGGTCGCTATCGAAGCCGCGGTCATGCTGCTGCATAAAACGAAGCTGCAGGGTCACAACAGCCAGTATGGTCATAAAAGCTGCAGAGATAGTAAATTGAACAACCAGTAGCGCATGACGCAGCAGTTTTCCTTTTATGGTGCGTGTGATATTGCCCTTCAGCACAGAAGCAGGCTGGAAAGAAGAAAGTATAAACGCAGGATAGATACCTGCTATAAGTGTAACAGCCAGAACAATCAGGGGTATTTGCCAGAGCAGTGCCTGACTGGCTTTATTGTTTTGCAGATCCCAGAGCTGCAGATCCATCGCAAACTGGGTATTGATAACCTGAAGCAGCCAGGAACAAAGCCCAATAGCCAGCAGGAGAGCTGCCAGTGTTTGCACCGTAGCTTCGGCCATAAACTGAATGATAAGCTGCCGGCGTGTGGCACCCATCACTTTACGCACGCCTGTTTCCTTTGCTCTTCTGCCTGCACGGGCCACGCAGAAATTCGTATAGTTGATGGCTGCAAGTATCAGGATAAGACCGGCAGCGAGTGAAAAATAATAAAGTGGTTTTTCGTTACCTTTTTTAGCATCATATACCGGATGGTTGGCCGCATCATCACGCCAGCCACTGGCCCGGGGATCGAGATGGATAGAAGCAACAGGCTCGAGGAAAACAGCTGTATTGGATACCCCTGCATACTGATTGAGCCAGCCCGCCATGTCTTTACCAGGAGCCGGAATGTTTTTGTTGTTGCCACTTCGGTTAGAAAACTGGTAAGCCGCTTCACGCTCAAGAAATAACTGACCCGCTTTTTGCTCAATAGCTTTTAAAGGAGCACCTGTTTTCGTTTTTACATAGGTCTGGAATATTCTGCGACCCCAGCGCTGCGGATCACTGTTGAAAAATGACAGGCAGATATCGAAATTGAGGTGTGAGGGACCGGTCTTGCTGAAAACACCTGTGATCGTATAGGTACGCGGCTCCTGGTAGCCGGTACTGATACTAATCGTTTTCCCTACAGGATTTTCTTTTCCGAAATATTTTTTACTGAGATCCCCGCTGATAGCCGCCTGCTGAGGTTTATTAAGTGCACTGCCCGCATGTCCCCATGTAAATGAATACGGAAAAACGTTAAAGAAACTACTATCGGCTAAGATGATCTTTTTTTCATAAAAACGACTGCCACCTGTTTCCACGAGTTGTTCTCCCTGCTCCACAATGCGGGTTACGCCTTCAATATTGCTTAACTCCTGATTTATTTCGGTACCCAGTGAATAGGGTGTCCAGAAAAGCTCACTTTTTTCACCATTATCCGTTTTGCTGATGCCTATCCGGTATACCTGGCTGAGCGAGGCATCCCAGCGATCATAACTTCTTTCATGGTTTACAAAAACCAATACGGTAATAAATACAGCCAGCCCTATTGCCAGACCACTGATAGACAGAAAAGCATACAGTTTATCGCGTACAATATTTCGCCAGGCAATTCGGAAATAGTTGGTGAGCATGCTGATGGTGTTGGTGGTAATGAATTGGTTAAACGGTCATCATTTCTTTAACGAAAACAATACCATAAACTCAATACACTGGCTATCAATCTTAATTGTATTACCTGTGAACAGTTGGTTGTTCGTTTTTGATACAGATACAGTTCGTAAATGAGTCAGCAGGCAAACCTGTCATTTTAAATAAATATGATCGCGCAGCCGGATATCGGCACTGGATGCACCAATCATGATCCGGATGGCGCCAGGTTCCCAGGCCCATTGCATGTCTTTATTGAGCAGACGAAAACTGGCAGCGGGCAATGTAAACTGTATGGTCTTTGTTTCGCCAGGTGTCAGCATAATACGTTCAAATGCCTTTAGTTCCTTTACAGGTCTTGCAACAGACGCCAGTTCATCGCGTGTATACAACTGTACTACTTCATCACCGGACCGGTGGCCGGTATTGGTTATATCGCAGCTCACGAGCAATATGCCATTGCTGTCGAGCGAAGCAGTATTGAAGCGAAGATTACTGTATGAAAATGTGGTATAGCTAAGGCCAAATCCAAAAGGGAAAAGCGGCTGTCCGCTTAAATTGATATAGTCATCGCCCCGTCCCGTAGGCTTGTGGTTGTATACAAGGGGCAGCTGCGCCTCTGCCAGCGGGAAGGTTACGGGCAGTCGCCCTGCGGGGTTATATTTTCCGCTGATGATGCCGGCTACAGCATCACCTCCGGTTTCACCAGGGTACCATATATCAACTATGGCATCCACATCATCAATCCAGTTGGTCATGGTAATGGCACTGCCGCCAACGAGAACTACGATGACCGGTTTGCCGGTGGCGGCAACGGCACGGATCAGTTTTTCCTGCCTGCCGGGCAATTGCAGCGATGCCCGGTCATTAAATTCACCCTCCTCAATACCTGCCACTACTATGGCAATATCACTGCGGCGCGCCAGTGCTACCGCTTCCGCAATTTTCTGTTCGCTGCTGTCTTTTACATTTACATCCCAGATAAGGCGAAACCAGGCATTGCCACTGGGTTCATAGTATTCAACACGTATATCATATGCTTTTCCTTTTTCAAAATAAAATGGCACAAGGCGTGTATGATAAGATTGTTTCTGCCAGTTATCGATCAGCAGGCGGTTATTGATATAGAGACGATAGCCATCGTTGCCATCTATACCAATATTAAATCGGCCGGTCTGTGGTGCGGTGATCTTACCTGACCAGCGGGCAGAAAAGAAATCGTAATTGATTTTTTCAGGGTCAGGAGAAAATAATGTCCATTGAAAGCGAATATCCGCATCTACTCTTGTAAGGGCCGGTTTGCCGGCGAGCGAAGCATTATTGTAATATTCCCCCATTAAACCCTGCTTCTTTTCTCCTCCAATGGTAGTATTTAATGCAGCGGAGGGAACAAATGTCCACAGTTGATGATGCCTGCCGGGACCAGGCGCATACTGTATGCGTGCTGCATTTCCGGCAATTTTTCGTAATCCATCCAGTATGGAGATCTTGTCATTACCCGGCCCGCTATATCCTCCCAGCCGGGCTTCGACCGCATCGGTGCCAATTACAGCAATACGCGATGAAGTGGCGGTGAGCGGGAGTATATTTTTTTCATTTTTTAATAAAACAATCGAACGTTCAGCGGCTTCGCGGGCCAGTATGCGATGATCGTTGAGGTTAAGACCACGCAGCAGATCATCGTTCATATACGGCTGTTCGAAGAGGCCGAGCTCAAATTTTACCCGTAGTACTCTTGATACAGCGCTGTCAATAGCCTGCGAAGAAATGCTTCCGTCGAGATAAGGAGGTATGAAGAGTGAATGGTGATCATATGCTGTCTGAAACATCACATCCTGGCCATTTTCAACAGACTGTTTACCGGCCTGTGCATAATTGGCGGCGGTAAAATGAAGTACATTGGCACCTCCGGTGGCACCTGCGTCGGATAAGGTAAAGCCCCGAAAGCCCCATTCCTGCCTCAGTTTTTTATTGAGCAGCCAGTCATTTGCACTGCAGGGAGAGCCATCGAGGGAATTGTAGGCGGTCATCAGGCTGCGGGCACCGCCCAGTTGCACGAGGGCTTTAAAGGGCGCGAGATAGGTTTCTTCGAGCAGCCGTTCATTATAATGAATGGGGTAACTATCACGTCCGCCTTCTCCATGGTTTACCGCAAAGTGTTTGGGGGTTGTGACAACACCGCGCTGTTCGAACGCGCGCACAAAGGCCAGGCCCATTTGCGTGGTGAGGTAAGGATCTTCTCCATAGGTTTCTTCCACGCGGCCCCAACGCACATCTGTAGCCAGGTTTACTACCGGAGACAGGATATGACGGATGCCTCTTGCTTTTGTTTCAGTAGCAATAGCAGTAGCCACTTTTTGCATCAGCAACGTATCCCAGGTAGCAGCCAGTGCTATTGCCTGCGGAAAAGCTGTAGCTCCCTGCCTGATAAGACCATGCAATGACTCATCAAAAGCGATAATAGGAATTCCCAGCCTGGTCTTTTCTACAAAATAGCGTTGAATGGCATTGATCTTGTCGAGCGTTTCGCGTGCAGAAGCGCCAGCCTCGTATTGCAGCATTTGAGCAGCCACACCCGACTGCTGTTGCGTTGTATTAACCTGGAAGCCAAAAATACCATGTTGATACTTATCCGGATTTGCTCCCAGGTCGCCGGGGATCATAAAAAGCTGCCAGAATTTTTCTTCAGGCGTCATGCGTTTCAACAAATCCTGCACACGCGTTTCGATAGGCAGTTGCGGATTCTTATACGGCAGAGCTTCCTGCGCATCTACCAGTTGACCCCATACAATACAAAGGGCAATCAGTTTAATTGATTTCATGATGCATGATCAGTCATGGGCGTCATGACTGTATGATTTGGGTTTAAAAACTCAATTGATCAGTATCTCGTCTGCAAATATCCATCCTTTATCTCCTTTGCCGGGATGCCAGGAGGGGAGCTTGCGGACGGGAATGGCTTTTACCCGCAAATATTTTACGGTGACCGGGCTGAAGCTGCAGGTATAGCCACGCAGGTATACTGGTTGTAGCCCGTTGGGTTGCTCAGGTTTTATTTCGCCTAATAACCGCAGTTTGCCAGGTTCATCGCCACCCCATACCTGTAGTACGCCTGGAGGAAAAATGTAACTCCCGAGGTCTATAAGTGTACTCAGGGTTACAGAACTGATGAGTGAAGGTTTTTGCAGGGGAAGCAACAGGTCTGCTTCGGTGGTTCGCCAGCCCAGCCAGTTACCGTTTTTGAAATTTGTTTCACCTTTTATCAGATCTGTCAGCAGTGTGGGGTTGGGAGGATAACTGGGATCGGGCAATTGCTGAAAGATGACAGTATCCGGCCGATAACCGCTTTTGTAAAAACTGGCCTGCAGCAGGTCGCTGCTGATCCATCCGGCTTTGTAAGCTCTCGCACGCAGCAGCACATTTCCATCGATCACTTCATTGCCCTTATACTCCGGCGAGCTGATGCTATCCGGTTCTGTACCATCCAGCGTATAACGAATGCTTACACCTTTTATATAATGTTTCAGTTGCAGGGTAGTGGCACTGGTAATCACTGTTTCTTCATTGAGTAATACCGGCAGTGACAATTTAAGGCGGGTAGTGTCATCGCGGAAACCGGTTTCAATACGAATATTTTTCAACGACAGCGAATTACCTGCCGCCGGAGTATTCCAGATATAAACGGTTTGCAACTTTGGGAAAGTTTCCAAAACACGTACTTGGTCGGCTTTTACCTGTGTACCGGAAAGAGAAAGGTTTTGCAGATGTTTCAACTTCTTAAGCTCTGCAAGTGATTGTCCGGTAATAGTGGTGAAGCTGAGGTTGAGTTTGCGCAGGTTGCTGAGCTCGCTAATAGTACTCAGGTCCTGATCGGTAACAGGCATATGTGCCAGATCAAGCGACACGATCTGCTCTTTTATTTTGGAAAGTTCTTTTAACTGTTGCGGTTTATACAATTGACTATTGAAAAAACTGACCGAAAGCGCGGGAGAAAAAAGGGCTTCTTCTGTCACTACACGGTTAACCGTATTGAGCTCCTTTATTACAGATGGATCGGCAGCAGCAAAGGTATAGGCTTCATTTTGCTGGCCACCCAATCGCGTACGTGCCAGTATGCGTAATGTATCGGAAATGTCAAGACTGGCCACACGCAGGTTGAAGTCAGCACCTTTGCGGATCCATTGCGCAAGAATCGCCATTTCTTCGTCAGTAAGCTGCGTCTTACCCTTTGGTGCCATATGCTTTTTGTCTTCGAGTGGCAGATGTATGCGGCGCAGCAATAAACCAAGATCAGCTGCAGTACTGTCCCACAGGACGCCGCTCTTGCCACCTTTACGCAGCTGTGCTTCGGTTTCCATAATCAGCTCACCTTTTGCCTTGCTGCTGTTGTGGCAGGAGATACATTTGCTTTGCAAAATGGGTTGTACGAGATGTGTATATACAACTGCTTCTTCTTCCGAAACAGCCGGAGCACTTTGTTGTGGACGAATAGGAGCCAGCAGATAATCGCTGCCATGCGTAAGGCCGGCGCCTTCATGGCCTGTAATAAAAATAAGGGCAAGACTTGCAATTGAAACACTCCAGCGAGCTAAACCAGATGTATTTATGCGCGGGCTTAGCACATACCAGATCAATAAAAACCAGGAAAGAATCAGACCAGGCCATTTGTGCCAGGCAAGTACATCTGCTTCATAACCTTCCTCGCGCGAGAGAAAGAAACCCATAGCGGCTGCTAGCGCGGCAGAGAAAGCTGCAAGTAATAACAGCAGCTGATCGTTTGTGCCAGCTTCTTTTTTATTTGTACGCAGATTTAATACCGCATACATCACCACCAGTACCAGGGGAAAGTGCAGAATCATAGGATGCATACGTCCGGCTACCTGCAGCCAGGCGGGAATGGCAATGCGGCTTTCAAAAAATAAAAGGAATACCAGCAGCACATTCAGTGTAATGGTAATGTTGAATAAAAATGACTTCCAGCGGGACATGGGTAGCGAGCTGCTTTTCGTTTATAGTAATTTGTTAGCGTACAATGATCTCATCTATAAATAGCCAGGCGTGACTTCCTTTGGAGGCATGCCAGCCGGGCATTTTTTTTAATACCTGTATTTCCAGTAGTATCTGTCCGGTTACAACCGGCTCAGATGCTGCGAGATGTCGCAAGGAGCAGGCCCTCGTAGCCGGTCCTTCATGTTGAAATGTTTCTTTTGCAAACGGCAAAAAATTTCCGGTAACACTGTCCTGGTAGTAAGCAAGTATCTGCTCTGGTAAAAAGATCCAGCTGTTTTCGTCCTGCAGAAGGTTGAGTAAAACATCACTTACCCGCGAAGTTTTTTCAAGTTTTATACGAATAGTTACCGAGTCTGAATCATAACCCAACCAGTTGCCTGATCTGAAATTGCTGTTGCCTCCCACACCGTCAAACAGTACATTTTCAGGCAGCGAAGCATAATAATCATTGGGACGGCTATAGCTAATCTCTTTAACCGGCAGACCCGTTTTTTCGAAGCTGATGCTAATGGTTTCAGAAGCGATGAAACCTTTGCCCATACTTTTTACTTTTAAAGTGCCCGGTTGTCTTATGATGACGGGTGCTTTATACAGTTTCGATCTTTTGCCCGGTTCCTTTCCGTCAAGTGTATAACGTACTTCGGCCCCAGGCTGGCTAAAATGGAGTTGTACTGCCATGCTGTCTTTGAAAAAAGCGGAGGAATAACTGATAAGCGGCGGTGCCAATTGATAATAATCCTGTGCATGCAGACAAAAGGAAAAAAACAGAAAAAAACAGATTAGTCGTATCCTCATACCGGTTTAAGTTTATAAGGATATACATGATCTGAATTCCACTGAGCCACGTATATGTTTTCATCATCATCAATACATACGTCGTGGGGATATTGAAATACCCGAAGGGTCTGATACATTTCTTCGGGAATACCATTTGTATAGGAGGGAAGATTACCACCCAGGTTCGATACGACTTTATAATTTTTGTCGAGAATCAGTACAAAGCCTGATTTTTCATCAAGCCGCTTATTGGTTTGCAGTACGGCGGCATAGAGGTAATTGCCTTTAATGACAGGCCGGCAGACCCATGCACCCGGCAATGGAACCGTATCGAGATATTTTCCTTCGAGTGTATAACGCTTGAAAGCATTTTGTACCCGTGAGGTAACGATCAGGCAGGGTTGTGCCTGGCGGGTATCGATACAGATACCATGTGCATTGATTACAAAAGAATCTCCTTCGCCGCGACCGGCAAAATGCCGGATATATTCTCCTTTATGATTGTATTGTATAACAAAGTCCTTCCCATACCCATCCACTACATAAATATCTCCGTTAGGTGCAATGCATGTTTCGGTGGGTATATATTCTTTTGCTTCTTTATACTGACCGGTTTCGCGCGGATAGTCGAGTGTTAATAATACCTTTCCGCTGGTAGTGGTTTTAATTACCTGGTGGCGGTCATTGTCGCAGATAAATAAGACATCGGTACCATTTTCGTTGAAAAGTGTAAGTCCGTGTGCACCGGGATATTCTTTTCCCCAGCTATCTGATAACTTCCCCGATTTATCATAAATAAGCACATTGTTGTGCGTGTCGTTGGTAAGTAACAGAATGCGTCCCTTACTGTCCTGTACCATTTCATGACAGTCTTTGACCGGATGGGTGGCTGCATCTGCCTTGCTCCATCGTGTGTCAATCGTATAACGTTTTTGACCGTGCCCCAGGATAGTTTCTGCCGGCGACAGGCCACGCAGCAGGCCGGGAATAAACAGGGCACTGCTGGCAAAACTGCTTTGTTGAATGAATTGTTTTCTGTTCATGTAGTATACCCCCCAAAAATGATCAGGCTATCAGGTCTTTGACCACATTGCCGGCTACATCGGTAAGCCGGTAACGGCGGCCAAGATGTTTATAGGTAAGCTGCTCGTGATTTAATCCCATCAGATGAAGTACTGTAGCATGAAAATCGTGTACATGCACGGGATTGTTTACGATGTTGTAACCAAAATCATCGGTTTCGCCGTATACGCCCGGCTTAATACCTCCGCCTGCCATCCAGATGGTAAAGCATCGGGGATGATGGTCACGGCCATAATTATCGCGGGTGAGTACACCCTGGCAATAATTGGTACGGCCAAATTCGCCACCCCATATCACAAGTGTTTCATCGAGCAGACCACGTTGCTTCAGGTCGGTGATAAGAGCGGCCGATGCCTGGTCGGTATCGAGACACTGGCCTTTGATTTGTCCGGGCAGACTATCATGACCATCCCATCCCTGGTGGTAGAGTTGTACAAAGCGTACGCCATTTTCAGACAGCTTGCGTGCCAGCAGACAGTTGGCTGCATACGTACCGGGTGTAAGGCAGTCGGGGCCATACATTTTCACTATATCTTCCGGTTCGCGGCTCAGGTCCGTTACTTCAGGTACTGCTGTCTGCATGCGGTACGCCATTTCGTATTGCTGAATTTTGGCTGCAATTTCCGGATCGCCAAATTCCTTATACGATTCATGGTTGAGCGCGGCTAATTTATCGAGCATACGCCGACGGTCTGCTTTGTCGATAGCTTCAGGATTGTTGAGATAGAGTACGGGGTTGTCGCCGCTGCTGAATTGTACGCCCTGGTGTACACTATCGAGAAAACCGTTGGTCCAGAGTTTGGAATAAACCCCCTGCCCATTTCCTTTGCCTTTTGAAAGCAATACACAGAATGCAGGAAGATTTTTATTCTCACTGCCGAGACCATAGCTGAGCCATGCACCCATGCTGGGGCGATTGCCTACCTGTGCGCCTGTCTGGAAAAAGGTGAGTGCCGGATCGTGATTGATGGCTTCTGTGTACATACTTTTTACAAAACAGAGATCGTCTACTACGCGTGCAGTATGTGGCATGAGCTCACTGATCCATGCTCTTGCCTGGCCATATTGATTGAATTTGAAATAGGAGCCGGCAAGTGGAAAACGCGCCTGGTTAGCGGTCATGCCGGTCAGCCGCTGACCCATGCGGATAGATGCCGGCAGATCCTGCCCGTGCATGGTTTCGAGCATGGGCTTATAATCGAAAAGATCCAGCTGAGATGGAGCACCATTCTGAAAAAGATAAATGATACGCTTAGCCCTTGGTGCAAAATGAGGCAGACCTGCCATCACGGTTTCTTCGTCTACACCGCCGCTAAACATATCGGGCACTAGCAATGAACCCAGGGCCACACCACCAAGCCCCATTCCCAGCGAAGTCAGAAAGCGGCGCCGGTTAATACTGAGGTGCGATTCCAGATGTTCTTTTTCCATACAAAGGTCATTCAGTTATAAATGAATTGGGCCACTCCGTCTATCAGGTTTTGGTAATGGCTTCTTCGAGATTATAAATAGTACTGATAGTTTTCATGAGGGCAGCCAGCTGTTTTGTATCAAGTGTATTGTCAACGGGGTATTCTCCCACCTTTATTGTTTTAGCTGCATCCAGTTTTTTTGCTTCGAAAAGTGCGATCTGTTCCTGGTAATATTCGAGTAATATCTTTTCTTCATTGGCTGTAGGCTTGCGGCAGATGATACGTCTGAATGCTGTGCGGATATTGGCACTGGCATCTTTCTGATCGTGCAGCAGACGTTGTGCCAGTACACGCGAAGCTTCCAGTACACCGGGTTCATTCATCATAATGAGCGCCTGCAGCGGAGTATTGGTCTTCAGTCGTTTTACTTCACACTGATCGCGATTGCTTGCATCAAACATGATCATACCCGGGGGCGGCACGGTCAGTTTAATAAATGTATAAAGACCCCGCCGATACAGATCATCGCCATGATCCTGGCGGTATACTGCCAGCACACCGCGGCCGGAGGTGGTAGCTTCCCAGATGCCTTTGGGTTGATAGGGTTTCACACTGGGCCCACCAATCTCAGGAGCCAGCAATCCGCTGCTGGCGAGGTACATGTCGCGGATAAACTCTGCACCCAGCCTGGTGCGCGGTCCGTGGGAGAGATAAATATTTTCAGGATCGATCCGTATCTTTTTTTCTGTTGCTTTGGCCGATTGCCGGTAAGTGGCGGATAAAAGAATCTGTTTGAACAGGCGTTTTATATTCCATCCGTTTTCCATGAAGTCAACAGCCAGCCAGTCGAGCAGTTCGGGATGTGAAGGCAACTCGCCCTGCATACCAAAGTCGCCAGAGGTCTTTACCAGCCCACGTCCAAATATTTCCTGCCATAGCTGATTTACAAACACCCGTGCTGTCAATGGGTTTTCTTTAGCTACCGTCCAGCGGGCAAGTCCCAGCCGGTTGCGTTCATAATGGGTAGTATCAAACTTCATTACAGCACGTACAGCAGCCGGTTGCACTTCTTCGCCAGGCTGATCATATACGCCACGGTTAAGAACAAATGTTTTGCGTGGTTTTTCCAGCTCTCCCATTACAGATACGGTAAGCATACCGGTATCGCGGGCCTGAATAAACTGCAGCATTTTCTCCCGCTCATCTTTAGTGATACTGAGAAGCGGATTTTTGGCGGGCTTTGACACACTCACATCGCCCTCGTATCCTACTTCTTTGGTATTATTGAAAAAAGCCAGCAGGGAGAAATAATCTTTTTGTGAAAAAGGATCATATTTATGATCATGGCATTGTGCACACTCCATGGTAATACCCAGTATACCTTTTGAGTAGGTCTTGGTCTTATCAAGCAGGTATTCGATGCGGTATTCTTCTGGCACTACACCACCTTCTTCTGTGTATTTGTGATTGCGCAGAAAACCGGTAGCCAGTATTTTTTCTTTATCTGCATTGGGCAGCATATCACCGGCCAGTTGCCAGGTTATAAACTGATCGTAAGGCAGGTTGTTGTTGAAAGCATGTATTACCCAGTCGCGCCAGGGCCATTGCGTGCGGATATTGTCATCCTGGTAGCCATAGCTGTCTGCGTAGCGGGCTACATCCATCCAGTGTACAGCCATGCGCTCACCATATTGCGGCTTTTGAAGCAGCTCATCCACCATTTTTTCATAAGCCTGCTCACTGTTATCGCCCAGGAAGCGGTCCATCATTTCTACGGTAGGAGGCAGACCGGTAATGTCGAGCGAAATACGTTTCAGCAGGCGTTCTTTATCTGCTTCTTCATTGGGGCTTAATCCTTTTTCCTCCATCTGGGCCAGTACGAAATGATCGATTTCATTGCGTGGCCATTTTATATCTGATACGGCAGGAGGCTTACTTTTTACCGGAGCAGTAAAAGCCCAGTGCGATTCGTAACGTGCGCCCTGCTCAATCCATTTTTTGAAAAGTCGTTGTTCAAATGCGGTGAGTGCGCCGAGATGTGATTCGGGTGTGGGCATTACATAACCGGTATCGGTACTGGTAATCCGTTTATATAATTCAGAGGCATCTGGTTTGCCCGGCACCAGGGCAAAACCACCTTTGGTTTCTTTTAGCGGAGCGTAAGCGCTATCGGCAATGTCAAGCCGCAGACCGGCTTCGCGATGGCCACCATCGGGACCGTGACATTTAAAACACTTATCCGAAAGAATTGGTCTGATGTGAAAATTGTAGCTGACTTTTTCAGGCAACTTTTCCTGACCGGTAGCAGCAGCGTCTCCCATACAGGAAAGGCCAAGCCCTACCAGTGCGATCAGCGAAAACAGGCAAGCGACTAATCGTAAGCTCATAATGAGATGGATCAACCAGAAAGGTAACAAAATTCAAGAGCATGAGAAAGCATTTTGTCAACAATAACGGGGTATACTTTTTAAATTCAGAAAAAAAGTAGGGCTGCCAGCTGGCAGCCCTACGGTCGTTGGTATATGTACTGCTTAATCTATTGCAATAACCACATCACTCCGTTTACGTTATCATTACCACTATACTGTCTTGCAACCGCTGCTTCCACATTGTCTTTATTATAATCATATTCACTTTGTGGATAAAGCCAGCGTTTCGGAACCTGACGGTTGTTGTAGGTGCCGGGTCCCACATTCAGGGTAGGAATGCCGGTACGGCGTTGCTCAAAAAACGCCTCCCAGCCAGATTGCATAAAAAGCGCAATATATTTCTGGGTAATGATCATCTGCAGCGCATTGGCCGGATTGAATACTACATTGGGGCCGGCCATATAGGTGTTGATAGCAGCACTTCCGATGCCATAAAACTCCATGGAAGCACGGATGCCATTATTGTAATGCTCTTCTGCAGAGCCGGCGCCTGTGATCCAGCCGCGGGTAATGGCTTCTGCAATCAGAAACTCCTGCTCGGGATAGCCCAGCAGGATCATAGGCTCATTGGCGGGATTAGTGATATCTGAAAACCGGCGGCTTACCCGTGAAGCATTGGCCGATGCGCTTTGCTGATCGGCTACGGTAAGACCGGCATTTACACCGGCATAGTTGGCGTATACATTGGGCGATAGACCGGTGATGGGTTCAGCAAAAGAAAACAACCGCGGATCGTTCCTGTTTTTGAGAATGTTGGCCATGCCTTCTTCGAGCGACACAGCAGTACCCAGTGAAAGACTGCCCGCTGTGGGGTAGTAGTTCGAAGTAGCGGAAGAGTTGTATACGATCTGACCATTGTCCTGCCGGCTGGTCATAAGCGGATAGGTAGCTGCATTGCTGATAATACTCTGAAACTGCTGTTTGATATTAAGCCGTGTATTGCTTTCTTTTTTGCTGAGATGAATCAGCAGACGCAGGCGATAGGCATTGACCAGTTTTTTCCATTGCGATGCTTTGCCGGCATAGATGATGTCGCCGCCGATATTTCCTTTACTGTCGCTCAGGAGGCTGTTGGCCTCATCCAGTTCCTGCAATATACCCACATATACATCTTCCTGCGGGTCGTATTTGGGCTTGGTATTGCCTTCGAGTGCGCCCAGTGATTCGGAATAGGGAATATCACCGAATGTTTCGGTCATCTGTGCAAAAAGGACGGCGCGGAAAAATTTGGCCAGGCCGCGATAGTTTTCTTCACCTGACTGTTGTGCCAGTTCATCCATCTTTTTTACCTGACGCAGTTTGTCAAAATTGCCAAAACCGCTGCTCGTCCAGCTATAGTCAACCGAAGAGTTGCCGCGTTCGTAATAGGTAAGATGACGGGCCGCATAGGCAGATGCCTGCGGGTCGTAGTTAAATATGCTGACACAGATGTCTGTCAGCAACAGAGCCGGTGTGGCCGCTGAGGGCTGGTTGGGATTCTCCTGATAATAATCGTGTTTGCGACAGGCAGGAGCCAGCACAACAATCAGCAGCAATCCGGCCAGACATTTATTTAAAATATGCTTTTTCATAATCTGCATGATTTAATGAAATAAGGTGTTACCGGATCAGAATTTGAGGTTAAGATTAAAGCCAATATTGCGATAAGAGGGGTCGGCCAGTGAGGTGCCTTCATAACCATCAGGATCCATGAAAGGAGCATCGCTCCACAGAGCCAGGTTACGGCCGGTAATGGAGAAACTGGCACCCTTGAATGGCGTCTTTTTGATGAGCGATTGCGGCGCATTGTAAGTCAGCGTCACCTCGCGCAGTTTCACAAAAGTGCGTTTGTACATGTTGGCATCAGGAATACCATTTACATAAGTGGCAAATACCCAGTCAATATATTTTACAGCCTGCGTATTGGGTGCAAATTTGCGGGTATCGCTTACGATATTGCCCTGCACATCATATTGTACATCGCCACTGGTAACCACTACACCCTGGCCTACATAAGTTGCATTGCCGGCATAGCTATCATCACGATACTGGTTAGATGTAGCGGGGTGCATACCACCTTCGTAGAGTTTTTGTTCCACACCATTGTAAAGCAGCCCACCTATACGCCCATCGAAGGAGAAGCTGAGTGCAAAATTTTTGTAGGCAATTGTGTTGAGCGCTCCGAATTCCCAGTCAGGATTATAGTAACCAAGATTGACCACGTGATCTATGTATTTGGGAAAGCCATTGCTGCCATATACGATTTGCCCGTCAGGAGAGCGCTCCCAGGCCCAGGTGCGGTATACATCTGTACGCTGACCCACTTTTACACCATCTCTGATGTCTTCGCCGCCGTAGTAAGATTTTACTGTTCTGCGCAGGCGGCTGTAGTTGAGTGTTATATCCCAACGCAGATCTTTGGTACGTATGGGAGAACCAGAGAGGATTATTTCCAGGCCCTTGCGATAAATCTCATCCGCATTCAGGCGAATGGAATTGAAGCCCGAAGCCTGCGAGATGGGAACATCTTTGGGGAAATTCTTTTCGAGATATTTAAAGTAAGTAACATCGAGGCCAATACGGTTTTTGAGAAACCGGAGCTCTGTTCCGTATTCCTGCGAAATGGTTTTGCGTGGTTTGATGTTGGGGCTGATAATAGTACCCGGCAGGTTGAGCGAAGGGGTGCCATTCCAGCTAGTACCGGAATTATAAACGGGAATCGTATAGTAAGCCGATACATCGGAAGATATATTGGCATAAGAGCCTCTCAGCTTAAAGTAGCTGATGAAAGAAGGCATCTGAATGATCTCTGACCCGATTACGCTAAGCGATACAGAAGGGTAGAAGAAAGAATTATATGGCTTTTGCAGGGTAGAGGTCCAGTCGTTGCGGGCAGAAAAGTTGAGGTATACCATATTCTTATATCCCAGATCGGTATAACCAAATACACTTCCTACCTGGCTTTCCACGCGGCTGTTGCCCGCATCCGGATTACTGCCGCCCACACTCAATGGGTTGATAGAGCTTCTCAGGTTATAGGCAAGTGGTACGGTGAGACCACCATTGGTTTGTGCAAAATCCGATTTGGCCTGCGAAAAGCGATTGCTGGCACCGGCAGAAACCGTGGCACTGAAATCGCGCAGAAAGGTTTTCTTATATGTAAGCAGTACATCAGATACCAGCAGCAGGTTGCTGGCATTGCTAACGCGGTAGTTGCCCTTGGGAGCAGCGCTTGTGCCATAGTTGATGTAGCTGTAAGGAGTCTTGATTTCTGAAGTGGCATTATTACCGGTAAGACCGGTACGTACCAGCAACTGCAGATCTTTGGTAAAATCATAAGTGGCATTCAGCTGTGCTACTATCACATCGTTGGTGTATCCTTTCTGAAATTCATAGGCCAGGTAATATGGATTGTTGTACCAGCTATAGTTGTAGTTCATCTGCTGAATATCTTTCACGCCGTAGGGAATGAAACTACCACCACTGGTTGTACGTCCACCGGAAGGTTGCCAGTAATTGCGCAGATCGCGGATGTCTACATCAGGCCCCATCCACAGCAGAATGTTATAGAAGAAATTGTTAGGGCCATATCCTGTCTCCGGATAGTTGGGAGTATATTGTTTATTATAGCCAATGCTCGATTCCACACGCAGCTTGTCGGTTACCTTCAGACTACCTGCCAGGCTCAGATTGGTAGAGTTGAGGTGCGTATTCGGCACCTGTCCTTTCTGATAAGTATGTGAAACAGAAATGCGGTAATCGCTTCTGTCCGTTTTACCGGCTACACTTATGTTGTGTGTGGTCGACAGTTCATTTTGCAGAAAGTTTTTCAGATTATTCTGTCCGCGTGTGATCCATGGAATGGGTTTGTAATGACTATAGTCTGTGTACCCGTTTTGCTGAAATTCAAACAGCTGATTGGGATCATACGGGCTATTGTACTGCGGTACTTCCATAAAGCCACTGGCAGTGCTGGGGTCTGGCTGGTTGAGTTTAGGTCCCCATACATAGCCATAGTCATCGTACCAGCCGCCACCACCTTTCCCATCAATAAAGGCATAATATCCGTTCCAGCCCATACCATATTCTTTCTGGGTTTTTGGAACCCGCAGAAAACCGGCTTGAAACTGTGTTGTGGTATTATAAGAAACCTCTACACCATTGCCACCGGCTTTTCCCTTTTTGGTAGTGATCATGATAGCCCCGTTGATACCCAGTGACCCATAGAGGGCCGCCGCAGCCGTGCCTTTCAATACGTTTACACTTTCGATATCGTTGGGGTTGATGTTCCAGAAGTCAGTTTGGGTAGGCACGCCATCAATTACAACCAGCGTGCTTTGTCCGCGGATATAGATTTCCGGATTTTCATACAATGTTGATTTGGTATAAATGGAAAGACCTGCCACCTTACCTACCAGGTTGTTGGCAACGTTTGTTTCCGGTGCTTTTTGCAGCAGCTCTCCTTTTACATCCTGAATGGCATATGCTACTTTCGCTTTTTCTTTTTTTACACCCAGAGCGGTCACGACCACTTCCTGCAATGCCTTTTCGTTTGGCTGCAGTGTAATGGTTACTGTAGTAGTTTTCTCCGCTACTATTTCCTGCGAAGCGAAATCTACAGAAGAGAATACCAGCACTTCGCCTTTCTGAACAGTGATGGAGAATTCGCCGTTGGCATTTGTAGTGGTACCGCGTGAGCTGCCTTTTACGGCAACAGAAACTCCGCTCATGGGCTGGCCGGCTGCATCCACTACACGCCCGCTGATAAGTACTTCTTCCCGATGTGTGCGGGGAGCGGGACTGCTTAACTGGCCTCCGATTTTCTGTACGCCAATAACGCGGCCTGACTGCATAAAACGCAGGCCGGCAATATCTCCAACCTGTTTCAGCACCTCAGTGAGGCTGCGTTCTTTACGATCAAGATTAATGGTTTGTGACCCTTTTAATTCCTGCGGGTCGTAGGTGAAAGCTACTTTGTAGACATCACCAATCGTTTCCAGCACTTTTTGAATAGGTGCTTTGTTGAAACCGATAACGGCTTTTTCGGTACCGGCGATGGCACTGAAAGAGCAAAGCAACCAGAAGGCCATCGTGACCAGGCCATAGTGCAACAGCAGTTTGGTTTGTTTTTTATACATAAATGAGGGTTTGGCTAATGATAGTTATTCAATAATTATGGTATCGTTTTCCTGTTCGAAATGGCAGGAGAGTGAAAAACAAATGGCTTTCAAAATATCTTCCAAAGGCTGTCCCGTATAGTCGCCTGTAATAATTACATGTCGTGGATTGGCCCGCCGGTCAATAATCTGCAATCCATACCATTGTTCCAGCAATGCAAATACCTGTCCTGATTCTATTTGCTGAAAGGCCAGTACGCCGCTAACCCATTGATGGAGGTAACTGGTGTCGAAACTGTTTTTTTCAAACTGTTTTGCTGTTTTTCTCCAGGCGCCCTGCTGCCCGGGCAGCAACAGATCACTGGCACCATCCGCTGTTTGCAGTTTTACTTTTCCTTCCAGCAGGGTTACCGTATAACCCTGCTGCAGGTTTCGTGCATTTACATAAAATGCTGTACCAAGAGCCGTGGTAGAAAATTCACCGCTATGCACAATAAAGGGCAGGCTGGCATCGTGTGCCACTTTGAAAAATGCCTGTCCCCGCAGGCGTAGCAGACGGTTATTCTTATTGAAATCTTTACCCACTTCAAGACGACTGTTTGCATTCAGAATTACTTCAGACCCGTCGGGCAGTACTACCTGCCGGCGCTGGCCGCCAGGGCTTTCCCATATCTCAGTGGCAGCAAAATTTGCGTCATAGCGCTGTGTTGATTGACCAGACCACCACCAGGCGCCTGCGAGTAGCAGCAATGCAACACAAGCTACAGCCAGCCATAACCGGCGATAGGGCATGCGGCGAACAGGCATTACTGATTCATTTTCTACTGGCAGTGTTGTTTCCTGTAAGGCAGCCCTCTGCTGCATCAGCTGTTGCAGTTTGCTTATTTCAGCTTTTACTTCACCGGGCGGCAATCCGGGTGCCAATAACAACAACCAGTTTCGTGCTTCGTCCATTACCGGTATAATACCAGGATATTCCTGTCTTGCCTGTTCCCATTTACTTTTATGCGCAGAATCTTCATGCAAGCAGTAATCAACAAAAGACTCATCCAGCAGCAATTCTTCTACCGTATAATTCAGCTTCATTCCCAAAAACCTTTTCTTAAATGAAGCAGCGGAGCAATTTATTTACCCGCCGGTATGAGATTTTTTTCAGGCAGATGCAAAAAAAGAATGGGCAAGGGGCATTATAAATGGCAAAAGAAGTCCCAACAGGCGATTGCGCAGGGTTTCTACCCGCGCATGCGAGCGCAGATTTTTGACAGCTTCATGCAGTTTATTATATACAGTGCGAATGGAGAGAGAGGTGCGTACAGCAATTTCTTCACAGCTCAGCTGATCGTAGAACCGGAGTTGAATCAGTTGTTTCTGCCGTGCGGGTAGTGAGGCAATGGCTTCCTGCAGTACCTGACGTACCGCTTCATTTTCCTGTGCTGCTATTAGATAGTCCTCATATGAATACTCAAGTGCCTCATTTTCATTTTCCTCAATATCCAGCTGCCGTACAATGCGGCGCAGATGCTGAATGATAAAATGGCGGAATGAAACAAGCAGGTAAGCCTGAATATTTTCAGCTGTGCTGATACGCTGACGGTGATCCCAAATGTGGATGAAAAACTGGCCAATAATATCTTTCGTAAGATCTCTGTCGGCAGTGAACTTCATACCATATCGGTAGAGGTCATTATAATACAAGCCCATCAGGGAGAAGAGGGCTTCCTGGTTTCCGTGGCGCAATCGTTCTGTCAGTTCAGCAGCTGTTTTCATTGCTCAGGAGATTATCAGGAAATGATTCAATGAATCAAAGTTATTGGGATAACCTCTTTACTAAAGTTATCTAATTATGATATTCTGCCAAGCGACAAACGATTGTGTTATTTTATTTCAGGCAAACGTTTGATATCTTATGATAAGTACAATTATAATTATAGTTTAGTCGCGCTTACCACCCAGCGTGTGAGTAGGTTATGCGGTGTTTCGATAACGATTTTATACAGCGGCTGCACGGGCCCTGATAGCGGAATGCTCACTTTGCCTGATTTTATTTTTACCGTTTTTATTAATTGGTAATCATCCTTTCCGCCTGTTTTGACCTGGTTGCCGGTTGCGAGCCAGATACGTGCATTTCCTTTTTTTCTTAATGGCTTCCAGCTTATTTCGATTTGATTGTTTTGGAGACGGGCCTGCGCCTGCACTGCATCGATAGTACCGGTGAGCGGAGTGCCATCTACTTCATATGCCTGTGCGTTGGGGATCGAGATATTCATAAAGCGCGCCAGGCTGGGCATGATGTCGGCAATGGAGGCATATCCTTTTTTAAACTGATCATTCAGTCCCTTGGCATTGGTTACGATCCAACCGCTTTTTTCGCGTGCAGACTGACCTCCATGACCACGCCCTGTGGCAGAATCGCGTCCATGATCGGTAGTAATATAAATCTGCCATTCTTCACCAAATTGTTTTTGCCTGTATTGAATAGCTTCCCACAGGCGGCGCATCTGATCATCCATTTTACCGATAGCATCATAGTATTCTTTGCTATCGCCATGGCGGTGTCCCATATCGTCTGTAAACTCCAGATAAACCCACGACAGATTCGGCGCATCTGACCGAATGTAGGCGGCTGCGTGATTTACGACCGCTTCATCGATACGGTGCATATACTGCGCTTGTTTGTCATGTGGAAATTGTATGGTATCGAGTTCCAGCCCGTCGAAGTGATGATCTACTTTGATATGGCCGGTTTGCGGAAGTCCATCGCCTACCAGCTTGGTACGATTATCAAGCCAGCTGCTGAAAACGGCGATCTTTCCATTGGGGTATTGATTTTTATAAAGACGGAAAATGGTGGGATAGTTATAATTAGGTGCAGCAATATCATTGTCCCAGACATTATGTTTATTAACCCAGGTGCCTGTGAGCACTGTATTATATCCAACAGCCGAAATAGTGGGTGTCTGGCTGTAACCACCTTTTTCACCGCCTACCAGTGCACGGGTGTAACCGCCTTCTTTGGCTATGGCATCAAGGGCTGGAGTAGGTAATTTTTCAATCAGATCGGCGGGAATGCCGTCAACGATTACAAACAGCGCTTTATGTGCCTGCGCAAGTACAGCCACTGCAATAAGGTGGCCTGCCAGTAGGGTCAGCAATTTTTTCATAATATATCTGTAAATAACAGTGGTTAAAGAAATGAAGCTAAACCCCGCTTTTTTTACCCTTTTTTACTGAAACATTTTTTCTGCAATCGTTTGTCTTAAAAAATATGCCTGTAAAATAAGGGTGGCGCCCAAATTACTTTTATTTTCCTGTCTGGTATTATTACTGTTCTACATCTTCCGGCATGAAAAGAAAACTGCGTCTTCTTTTATTTATACTGATACTGGCGGGACAAACCTGTCCGGCTATAGTAAATGCCCAGACCGCTTCCTGGGAAGAGTTGCAAAAGCGTCCTATTCCTGCATGGTATACGCAGGCCCGTTTTGGTATTTTCATTCACTGGGGGCTTTACAGTGTGCCCGCCTGGGCCACTAATTCAAATGCTGATGGCTTTGGCAGCAATTATGCCGAGTGGTACTGGGAACGGCTGAACAATACAAAACTAAAAATTCATAAAGAGTTTGTTGATTTCCATAACCGCGTGTATGGACCGCAGGCAAAGTATACCGATTTTGCACCCCGCTTTACCTGCGAATTGTTTGACCCGGCGCAGTGGGCGCAGTTATTTAAACAGTCGGGAGCACGTTATGTAGTGCTCACGAGTAAACATCATGATGGGTTTGCCCTCTGGCCCAGCCGTGAGTCGTGGAACTGGAACGCGATGGATGCAGGACCACACCGCGACCTGGCCGGAGAGTTGAGCGCTGCGGTAAAAAAAGAAGGCCTGCACATGGGCTTTTATTATTCACTTTATGAATGGTATAATCCCCTGTACCGGCAGGATGTAAATAAATACGTGGATCAGCATATGCTGCCTCAGTTGCGTGACCTCGTAAACCGCTATAAGCCGGATATAATATGGCCCGATGGAGAATGGGATCATTCCGATACAGTGTGGCGCAGCAGAGAATTTCTGCAATGGCTTTATACACAATCGCCGGTAAGTGCTACAATAGTTACAAATGATCGTTGGGGAGCAGGCCGTGACCGCGGTGGATTTAATACAACCGAGTATGGCAGCGGAAAAGCATCGCTGGAGAGGCCATGGGAGGAATGCCGGGGAATCGGCGAATCATTTGGATTTAACCGCAACGAAAACCTCGATCAGTATGCAAGCAGCCAGAAACTGGTACACACATTAATTGATGTGGTATCACGCGGCGGTAATCTGTTACTTAATATCGGGCCGGCAGCCGATGGTACTATCCCCGTTATCATGCAGCAACGCCTGCGGGATATTGGTGACTGGCTCAACGTAAATGGCGAAGCTATATACGAAACCCAGGCCTGGAAAAAAGCACCTGATACCGCACCCCAAATACGATTTACACGCAAGGGGCGCGATATTTATGTGATTTGCACCAGCTGGCAAAATGAAATAACACTGCCTTTGCCGGCACGACCTGCGGAAGTGAAGATGCTGGGTCTTACAGAGAAGCCAAAGACCAGCTACAAAACCGGTAAACTCACTATCAAAGCACCCAACGTGAATCCGGGCAATATGCCCTGCCAGCATGCATGGGTATATAAACTCAGCAATGTGCTGCCGGCAGATGATAAGTGAGCGCACTATGCTGCTATTGTATTGCATAAGAAACGGATAAACAATAAAACAGAACTGTTTGAATGACCATTTAGGGTAATAATAGCTTAACTTTAGACGGGTTAAGCAACTGCTCAAATGACGAAGCCCTCCGCATTGCCATGATGAAGTTTATTTTTCAAAAAAAAGTACTGCTGGTGCTGGCAGGACTGGTTGCTATTGCTGCGGCCTGGCGTTTGCTATGGCCCGATGATAAGATCGACTTCAGTACACAGGTAAAACCCATTCTCAATAAAAAATGTATCTCCTGCCATGGTGGTGTAAAAGCCAAGGGAGGATTCAGCGTTTTGTTCCGTGAAGAAGCAGTGGCTGTAACGGAATCGGGACGACCGGCCATCATACCCGGAGACCCTGCCGGCAGCGAGATGATACGCCGGCTGACCAGCAACGATCCGGAAGAACGCATGCCTTATAAACATGAGCCTCTTTCCAAAGACGAGATAAGCATTCTCACAAGATGGATCAGGCAGGGTGCACAATGGGGCGATCACTGGGCCTACCTGCCGGTGCAGGAAACACCCGCACCGCCAGAAAACGATGCGTGGATACGCAACGATGTGGATCGGTTTATACTGCAGGCACTCAAACAGGAAAAACTTACTCCATCAGCTGCCGCCGATAAATCAACCCTCCTGCGGCGGGTGAGTCTAGATCTCATCGGGCTTTATCCTTCCGATACCCTGGCACAGCGATTTCTTTCTTCCCGCAATGACAGTCTTTCCTACGAACAGCTGGTAGATAGTCTGCTTGCTTCTCCCCGTTATGGCGAGCGCTGGGCATCTATGTGGCTTGACCTGTCACGTTATGCAGATACCAAGGGTTACGAATCAGATGGCGGAAGAGAAATATGGAAATATCGAGATTGGGTCATCGATGCGTTTAATAAAGACATGCCCTATGATCAGTTTCTTACGCAGCAACTGGCAGGTGATCTGCTACCCAACCCCTCCGATGCAGATTATATAGCTACCGCATTTAGCCGCAACTCCATGACCAACGATGAAGGAGGTACAAGCAATGAAGAATTCAGGAATGCAGCTGTGATGGATCGTGTCAATACTACCTGGGAGGCCCTCATGAGTACTACGTTTGCCTGTGTGCAATGTCATAGTCACCCATACGATCCTTTCCGGCATGATGAGTATTATAAGTTTTTTGCTTTTTTCAATAATACCCGCGATGAAGATATACCTGCCGAATATCCACTGCTGCGCGAGTTTAATGATACGCTAAAAGGGGAACTGGATGGGGTAGTAAACTGGGTAAAGCAGCATGGCAGTGCAGATGAAGCCAGGCAGACCAGTTTATTTTTACGAACCTGGCAACCTTCTATCAACTCTGTAAATGCAGACAGCCTCAATGCTGTATCGGCAATTGGTAATGGTAACACTGCACTTTTTTTCCGTAACCACAGCCAGGCCCGGCTGCATAAAGTAGACCTTAACAATGCCAGTGAGCTGATCTGGAATTTTTATTCGAATAAAAAAGGCGGTGTACTGCAACTGCGTCTTGACCGGCCCGATGGCCCCTTGCTTACCAGCATACCGATTAAGGCGAATGAAAAATGGCGTATTGAATCTGCTGCATTTCCCCGGCAATCGGGTATACACGATGTATGGTTGAGTTATGAGAATCCTTCGCTCGGAGCTAAAGAGGCAGAAGATTTTGTCGTCATCTTTGACTGGCTGGCCTTTCGCCCTTCATTGCCGGGAGAAGGTAAACCCGGATATGAATTACAGAAAAAGAATTTCTGGAAATTGCTGACGGCGCAGGTGCCCACTACGCCGGTAATGGTGGAAAATCCAGCAGGCATGTGGCGCAGTACACATGTGTTTGAGCGGGGTAACTGGCGCAGCCTGGGCAAAGAAGTACAACCTGCAGTACCTGCATCGCTGGCCTATGCCTGGCCAGAAGGAGCTCCTGCCAGCCGGGTAGGACTTTCGCAATGGCTTACCAGTAAAAAACACCCACTGGTATCGCGTACTATCATCAACCGTTTGTGGGAACAGCTGTTTGGAACCGGTATCACCGAAACGCTTGAAGATATGGGGACGCAGGGGTTGCCACCCACTCACCGGCAACTGCTCGATCACCTGTCGTGGAAACTCATGCATACCTACAACTGGAGCCTGAAGAAAATGCTGAAAGAAATGGTGATGAGTGCTACGTATCGCCAGGACTCACGCGTTACCGACGAGCAGAAAGAAAAAGATCTCTTTAATAAATGGTATGCACGCGGTCCGCGCGTGCGTCTCACTGCAGAGCAGTTGCGCGATCAGCATCTGTGCATCAGTGCGGCACTAAGTACCAAAATGTATGGAAAAGGAGTGATGCCCTGGCAGCCCGATGGTATCTGGCTTTCACCCTACAACGGTGCCCGCTGGCAAAACAGTAAGGGGGAAGATCAGTACCGCCGTGCAGTTTACACATACTGGAAACGTTCGAGCCCTTACCCGTCAATGATAACTTTTGATGGAGCGCAAAGAGTCGTGTGCAGTGCAAGACGTATCCGTACTAATACACCCTTGCAGGCACTGGTTACACTCAACGATTCCGTGTACATCAACCTGGCCCGGCATTTTGCCGGCTGGATGATGGAAAAATCACCGGCCTCGGTAGATCAGCAGATAAGTGCAGGTTACGAGCGGATGCTTTACCGATCTATTGCGGCCGCCAAGTTACAAACGCTCAAAAATCTGTACATTAAAGCACTGACCGTTTATCAGAAAGATACTGAGGCCCGGAAAGAAATGCTGGGCGAAGAATTGAAAGGGAAAACACCGGAGGCAGCAGCCCTGGTAGTGGTGGCCAATGCGATGCTGAACCTGGATGAAGTAGTCATGAAAAATTAAGTAACGAATAACTAATCACGATAAGCTGAATTATCAGACATTAAAATCAACGGAAATGAGTAATCAATCCACACGCAGAAATTTTATCAGGAAAATGGCAACCGGTGTGGCCGGCATGGCACTTGCACCCGAAGTAATGGGCGCGGCTGGCGGCAACAATCGTATCGAAGAGTTAAGCCGCAATAATAAGTATGGACCTGCTGACACCATCCGGCTGGCACTCATTGGTGCAGGGGGTATGGGACTGGCAGATGCCAATACGGCTATCACAGTGCCTGGTGTAAAGCTGGTAGCTGTTTGCGACCTCTACGAAGGCCGTCTTGCCGATGCACGTAAAATATATGGCAACGACATCTTTACTACACGCGATTACAAAGAAATACTTCAGCGCAAAGACATCGATGCAGTAATTGTAGCAACACCCGACCACTGGCATAAAGATATTTCTATCGATGCCATGAATGCCGGCAAAGCAGTGTATTGCGAAAAGCCTATGGTACACGATGTGTCTGAAGGAGCTGCTGTTGTAGAAGCACAAAACAGGAATAAGGTAGTCTTTCAGGTAGGAAGCCAGGGATTAAGTTCGCTGGGAAATGAAAAGGCCAAAGAACTGCTGGCTGCCGGTGCCATTGGCAAGCTGAATTATGCAGAAGGATTCTGGGCCCGCAACTCGCCCGAAGGCGCCTGGCAATATCGCATTCCCGAAGATGGTAATGATAAAACTGTTGACTGGAAACGTTTCTTAAATAAATACCCGCAGATACCTTTTGATGCAAAACGTTTCTTCCGCTGGAGATGTTATAAAGATTATGGCACCGGCGTATCGGGCGATTTGTTTGTACACCTGTTTTCAAGCCTGCATTTTATTACCAACTCAAAAGGCCCTCAGAAAATTATGGCTATGGGTGGCCTGCGATTCTGGAAAGACGGACGCGAAGTGCCTGATGTACTCATGGGTATGTTTGACTATGCAGAAACACCCGAGCATCCTGCCTTCAACCTGTCACTCCGTGTCAACTTTGTAGATGGTACCGCAGACAGCACCTATCTTCGACTGGTAGGAAATGAAGGCAGCATGAATGTGGAATGGGATCGTGTGACACTTACCCGCAATAAGGCGTATGCCGCTACCGACGATCCGCTGCTGGCAACCAAACTCAATAAAGACAATCCGCTTAATTATGAGCGTAAAAAAATGCTGCCACCTGATACGACTGTTTTCAATGTAGAAAAAGGATATAAAGGAGCGCATTTCGATCACTTCTTCAATTTCTTTACTGCAATCCGGGAAAAGAAACTTTCTGTTGAAGACGCGTTGTTTGGCTACCGTGCTGCAGCACCCGCTCTGCTTTGCAATGACAGCTATTTTACCAATAAACCTGTACTCTGGGATCCGGTAAAACTGAAAGTAGTAAGCTGATAACCATCAAAACCATATTTTTCATCATTAACAATCCAAAGATTATATGAACACAAAACTTTCCAGCGCTGCTTTGCTTCTTGCCGGCAGTCTTTTATTCAGTGCCTGCAACAACGAAGGCGAAGGAGATGAACCGAAAGATACCTCAAAGCAGGGGTCATTTGGTTCGGCCACCCAGACCAGTATTAATAGTGACAACATGCTTACAGAAGCGGAACAAAAGGAAGGCTGGCAATTGCTTTTTGACGGCAAAACGCTCAACGGATGGCGTATGTATCAGAACAAACCGGCCGATTGCTGGGGTGTACAGGATGGAGCCATCTATTGCAAAGGAAGCGCCACCGACAAGAGCGACCTGCGTGCCGACCTGGTTACAGCCGATCAGTTTGAAAACTTCGAATTGTCGATAGACTGGAAGATTGCACCACAGGGTAATAGTGGCATCATGTATCATGTAAATGAGAAATATCCGGCTGCTTATCTGAGCGGACCAGAGTATCAACTGATTGATGATGATAACTTTCCCGAAAAACTCGAAGAGTGGCAAAAAACAGCGGCAGACTATGCGATGTATACAACCAGCAGTCGCCCGGTAAAACCCGTCGGTGAATTCAATACCACACGTATTGTAGTGAATGGTGCTCATCGCGAACACTGGCTCAACGGCGTGAAAGTAGTAGAATTTGAAGCATGGAGTGATGACTGGAAAAAAAGAAAATCGGAAGGCAAGTGGAAAGATACACCTGAGTATGGTATGGAGAAAACAGGCAATATCTGTTTACAGGATCATGGCAGTGGTGTGTGGTTCAAGAATATCAAGATCAGAAAAATGTAGTATCGGCGGGGAGGTTTGAAAATCCAGGGGTTTGAAGCTAACTGTGGTAATGTGAGATTATGCCGGGATGCTAATGTGCTGGGGGCGCATTAAAAATTGAACAGACAGAATCCGGAAAAGTCTTCTTCAAATCCCTGTATTTTCAAACTCACCTGTTGTCAATTCTTTTTATGACACAACAGGAATTGCATAATCAACGGCTGTTGAAGGAAGCAGAAGATGCCATACGGCGGATGCACACACGCCGGCATTTTATTAAAGAAAGTGCTATGGGGCTGGGGGCACTGGCCTTCGGTTCACTGCTGGGTGGCTGTGGCCGTTCTCAGCCGGGGCTTTCACCGGCTGTCAGCAACTTTGATCCGGTGCATCCGTTGTTGCCAAAAGCACCACCTTTCCCGGGCAGGGCAAAGAGTGTGATCTATCTGCATATGGCCGGAGCGCCATCGCAGCTGGAGTTATTTGATTATAAGCCTGAGCTGGCAAAAATGGATGGCCAGGATTGCCCGCAGTCGCTACTGGCAGGCAAGCAGTTTGCTTTTATCACAGGTGTGCCGAAAATGCTCGGCCCACAGGCAAAATTTGCACAGCACGGACAAAGTGGTGCATGGATAAGTGAGCACCTGCCACATTTTTCCACGCTGGCCGATGAAGTCACTTTTCTGAAAGCGGTCACAACCGATCAGTTTAACCATGCGCCTGCACAATTACTGATGCATACAGGTAGCCCACGACTGGGCCGGCCCAGCATGGGCAGTTGGGTTACCTATGGACTGGGTACCGAAAATCAGAACCTGCCTGCCTTTGTTGTACTCACCAGCGGAGGCAATTTCCCCGATGCCGGTAAGAGCGCCTGGGGTAGTGGTTTTTTACCTTCTGTATACCAGGGTGTGCAATGCCGCAGTGAGGGAGATCCGGTGTTATTCATCAACGATCCCAAAGGTATGAGCCGAGACCTGCGCAAAGCATCTATTGAGGCCATCAATGATGCCAACAGGCAGGAATATGAATCGTACAACGATCCAGAAATCCTGTCGCGCATTTCTCAGTATGAAATGGCCTACCGCATGCAGATCGCTGCACCCGAGGTAATGAATATTAACGATGAACCGGCGTATATCCATGAAATGTATGGAACAAAGCCCGGCAAATCATGTTTTGCCAACAATGTACTGCTGGCACGTAAGCTCGTTGAAAAAGGGGTACGTTATGTACAGCTATTTGACTGGGGCTGGGATGCACATGGCGATGGCGCTTACAACGCATTGAATCTGGGTATTATTAACAAATATCGCAGCATAGATAAGGCCATGACGGCTTTGCTGCTCGATCTGAAGCAGCGTGGCTTACTGGAAGAAACACTGGTGGTATGGGGTGGCGAGTTTGGCCGTACGCCCATGATGGAAAACCGCAATGGCGCACAAAATCCTTATAAGGGGCGTGACCATCATACAGAAGCATTCACTCTCTGGATGGCAGGCGGCGGCATTAAAAAAGGATTTACCTATGGCGAAACTGATGAAATAGGCTACAGTGCCATCAGCGGTAAAGTCGAAGCATTCGACATTCAGGCAACGATCCTGAACCAACTGGGATTTGATCACGAACAGTTTACCTATCCGTTTCAGGGGCGCCCTTTCCGCCTCACGGATGTGGCTGGTAAAGTCATTCGCGATATCCTGGCTTAACATATGACAAAATGTAATATCAAAATATGAAGCATAACAGACGGGCCTTTATCAAACGAACGGCAGCGGCCTCTACAGGAGCTTTTTTTACTTCCATGTCACAGACCTGGGCTCAGCCACTGCCCAACGTACCCGCCGCAGCAGGCTTTGAGTTGTTGTTTATGGCAACAGACTGGGGATTTAAAGGCAATCGTGATGCCCTTTGTGCAGCCGCAAAAAAAGAGGGATATGATGGTATTGAAGTATGGTGGAGTGATGATGCAAAAGCGCAGGATGAACTTTTTAATGCCTTACATAAACATGGGTTGAAGGTGGGTTTCCTTTGCGGGGGCTGGCAAAGCGATTATAAAGAACACCTGGATGTATTTGTACGGCATACTGAACAGGCCGCTGGCAATAAAAAACAGGCCCCACTGTATATCAATTGCCACTCGGGCCGTGATCATTTTACAGTAGAGCAAAACAGCGCCTTCATCAATCATACAGATAAACTAAGCCGGCAATCTGGCGTACCCATTTATCATGAAACACACCGGGGCCGTATTCTTTTTGCAGCACATATCAGCCGGCAGTACATGAAACAGTTCCCCTCGTTGCGCATCACACTTGATATATCTCACTGGTGCAATGTGCATGAAAGTTTGCTGGCCGATCAGCCAGACGCAGTAGCACTCGCACTGGAGCGAACCGATCATATCCATTCGCGGGTGGGCCATGCAGAAGGGCCGCAGGTTGGCGATCCGCGTGCACCGGAGTGGGAGCCTGCCCTCAACGCACACCTGGGCTGGTGGGATACCATCATTGCTTCAAAAAAGAAAAAGGGTGAGCGTATGACGATCCTTACCGAATTTGGTCCCGTTGATTATATGCCGGCATTGCCATATACACGGCAGCCAGTGGCCGATCAGTGGGCGATCAATGTACATATGATGCAAATGCTGCGCAAGCGTTACCAGTAAAATCTGAAAAAAACTGATGCTCATATCTCTTCCAGAATTTATTGGCCGGCTGCATCCACTGCTGGTACATTTACCTTTAGGCATTTTGCTGTTGGCCTGTTTTTTTCAATGGCTCATACTGCATAGCCGGTACGCTTTTTTGAAACCCGCTATTCCCGCTATGCTCTTTTGGGGTATGCTGTCTGCCATCGCTTCCTGCATTAGTGGTTACCTGCTGGCTTCAGGAGGTGATTATGAAGGGGAGCTGGTGCAGCGGCATCAGTGGATGGGTATTTACACCGCAGGTCTTGCACTGATCTTATGGATAGCTCACCAGTTTTTTATCAATGAATGGATTGCCCGTTGGCTATCGGTGGGTTTAATAATTCTTCTTTTTATAACAGGCCATCTGGGCGGCAGCCTCACCCATGGTGAAGGTTTTTTGCAGGAAGGATTGCAGGCCGGAAAAAAAGACGATCCGGTATGGAAGGCTATGCCCGATTTGCAGCAGGCACAGGTATATGCGGGCCTGGTACAGCCACTGCTGCAGGCACGTTGTTACAGCTGCCATGGTCCTAATAAACAAAAAGGAAAACTCCGGCTCGATAGCCCGGACTGGTTGCTCAAAGGCGGCGAAGATGGTAAGATCATCAAACCTGGCGATGCGGAGAAAAGCCTGCTTATAGAACGGCTTATGCTGCCAATGGATGATAAAGAGCATATGCCTCCGCGCGAAAAAACTCAGTTGAGGGCCGATGAAATAGCCGTTCTGCACTGGTGGGTTAACAGTGGAGCAGCTTTCGATAAAAGAGTAAGTGAATTAAAGCAACCGGCAAATATTAATCAGGTATTGCAGCGTATAGCTACCGGTCAGCAGCCTGCTGGAAATATCGCTGCTGCACCAGCCGATATTCCCGCAGCGGCAGTCGCTCCCGGCGACACTGCCACTATTCGCCGCCTGCGCCAGGCCGGTGTTATGATACTGCCTGTGGCCGCTAACAGCAATTATCTTTCTGCCAGTTTCTTTACAGCTACAGCCCCGCCGGACTCTTTGTTGCCGTTGCTGACAGCACTTAAGAAACAACTGATATGGCTGCGTCTCGATAATACCCCGGTCAGCGATGCTTCGCTCAGGCAGATCGGAGCGCTCACACAACTTACCAGATTGCAGTTGAGCAATACTGCAGTAACCGATGCGGGCCTGCCGGCACTTCAACCGCTGACCAATCTGCATTCGCTGAACCTGGTAGGAACAAAAGTGACAGCCACAGGACTTTATACCCTGGCATCGTTGAAGCAACTCCGCTACCTGTACCTGTATCAGACAGCTGTGGCACCTGCAGATTGGTCTATGCTGCTGAAGCAGCTACCGGGCATACAGCTTGACTCTGGCGGGTACAGGGTGCCAACCTTTGAAGCCGATACAACTGAGCTGAAATACTGAGATAACCCGCTGTAAAAACGCTAACCCCTGGACGGAGTATCTGTCGTATATTCAATGGACAAAGCCAATTTTTTTCATGAACAGAAAAGAATTTATCGCTTCTGCAGCACCTGTACTCTGGCTTTTTGCCGGAGGTAAGATATTGCGGATAGCCGAAATGGTTGACCCGGATACGGAAAGTGTGGTATTACGTTTTGGGGTGGCTTCTGACGGACATTATGGAGAAAAAAATACACCGTACGAAAATTATTTTACTACACTGGTAGATAAAGTAAACGGTTTCCACGAGCAGCACCCATTTTCCTTTTTTGTAATTAATGGGGATATAGTACACGATGATCCTGTTTTTTTTGCTTCGGCAAAAAAGAAGTTCGATAACCTGGTCCCTTCTTATTATGTAACCCAGGGCAATCATGATCATATTGATGCTGCGGGCTGGGAAGCTATCTGGGGCATGCCGGTAAATCATCATTTTCACATAGGCCGTCAAAGCTTTTTGCTGCTTACTACTTCCAACGCAAAAGGAGAATATTTATGTCCGGATCTGAAATGGTTGCAACAGAAACTCGATGAAACGCGTCATCAGGATAATGTGTTTATTTTCATGCATATTAATCCCGCCGGCCAGACCAAATATGCCGTAAACTGCGATCCCGTGCTGGCGCTGCTGGCAGAACATAAGAATGTACGGGCTGTGTTCAACGGACATGATCATGATATGGCCGATGTGAAAGTAAAAAATGGAATACCCTTTGTATTTGATGGTCATTTTGGCGGCAGTTGGGGTACTTCCTATCGCGGGTTCCGGGTGGTGGAACTGATGAAAGATGGTTCAGTACGCAGCTACCTGATGGATCCTGTGAGTAAAACAGGCGAATCAACCCTATCGCGCGTTGCGCATAGCTGATATAAACTGATGTTATGGATAAGAAAAAGACAATGAGGAACTATGGTGCGGGTCTGCTGACCCTATTGCTGTTATCAACAGCTCTCTGTGCGCAGAAGCAGGCATTGCCTACCAAACAGCAGCTGGAGTGGCATGAACTGGAGTTTTACTGGTTTATTCATTTTGGTCCCAATACATTTACGGATAAAGAGTGGGGACATGGTGATGAGCCGGCAGATATCTTCAATCCCACAGCACTGGATTGCAAACAATGGGCACGTGTCGCCAAACAGTCGGGCGCTAAAGGAATTATTCTTACCGCCAAACATCATGATGGTTTCTGCCTTTGGCCCAGCGAATATTCTACCCATACCGTACGCGAAAGCAAATGGCGCGATGGGCAGGGTGATATAGTAAAGGAATTGATGCAGGCCTGCAAAGAGAACGGACTTAAGTTTGGGATATACCTGTCGCCCTGGGACAGAAACCATCCCCAATATGGCACCCCGGCCTACAACGATGTATATGTAAATACCATGAAGGAGCTGATTTCGAAATACGGCCCCTTCTTTGAATTCTGGTGGGACGGTGCAAATGGGGAGGGACCCAACGGGAAAAGACAGGAATATGATTTTCACCGGTTTGAACGGACCATGCGTGAGCTGGCTCCCAATACAGTTGTCTTCAGCGACATCGGCCCCGATGTACGCTGGGTAGGTAACGAAAGCGGTATCGCGGGTACTACCAACTGGAATTATCTCGATACAGCCGGTTTCAAAAGGGGTGCCGGATCTCCACCCACCGATACACTCAACCGCGGCAATATGTATGGACGCAACTGGATACCTGCAGAGTGTGATGTAAGCATCCGTCCGGGATGGTTTTATCATAAAGAAGAAGACGGGAAGGTAAAAACATCGGCACAGTTGTTTGACCTGTATCTGAAATCAGTAGGTCGTGGAGCTAATTTTCTGCTAAACGTGCCACCCGACCGCCGGGGACTCATTCATGAAGCGGATAGTGCAGCATTGGTTGGATTTGAAAAAATGCTGCGTGAAAATTTTGCCAGTAATCTGGCGCTGAAAGCACGTAAGGAACTGCATTATAAAATGGTTGTTTATAAACGCGACAACTTTGCTGATGGGGATCCAAAGACCACCGAAAGTGTAAATGAGTATAAAAACGCCAGCTTTTGGCTTAAATTCGGTACAGAAACCCGCCTCAACTGTATTGTGCTCAGCGAAAACCTGGAGCAGGGGCAGCAGGTAGCCAAGGGCAAAGTAGTATTGGTAAATGGTGCGCAGGAGGTAAAAGAGATTCCTTTTACGACTATTGGCCGTAAACGCATACTTACTTTTCCCACACAGCAAGTCACTGCTGTACGTCTGCTGATTCAGGATGCCAAAGGCACGCCGGTACTGAGTGAGGTAGGAGCTTATCTTATCAACGAAAACCTTATTGAGAAATGACCTTATCGCGAACGAAAATCTATATCCTCGGTTTTATTACTCTTTTGCTACTAACACTGCCTGTATTTGCGCAGGCACAGAATAGTGACCGGGCCATGCGTAAGCTGGTCCGTTCCAATTTTGAACTGGCCGCAAAGCAATACAAACTGCTGGGCGCCCAGACTCCTGCTGCTGTGATGCCCCGGTCTTATATAGCTGCAGAAAAAAAACTCATTACCAGTAATACCAGCTGGTGGACCAGTGGCTTCTTCCCCGGCTCGCTTTGGTATATTTATGAAGCTACCGGCGATACGGCTATCCGTGCCGAAGCTGAGCGTCGCTTAGCTATACTGGAAAAAGAAAAATATCATACAAAAGATCATGACCTTGGCTTTATGATCTTTTGCAGTTTTGGTAATGCACTCCGTGTTACCGGAAATGAAAAGTATAAAGAAACAATCTTCACTGCGGCCGAGACGCTCATCAAACGCTATCGTCCTGCCATGCGCAGCATCCAGTCATGGGATTCCAGTGCCGCCTTCCGCAGCCCTGTTATCATCGACAACCTGATGAACCTTGAGATGCTGTGCTGGGTAAGCGATGAAACACGTGAGCCAAAATACAAGGTCATTGCCATCGATCATGCCAATACGACTATGCGAAATCATTACCGTCCTGATTTCAGTGCTTATCATGTAGTAGATTATGACCCGGTGACAGGTAAGGTCGCCGCTAAAAAAACAGCACAGGGATATGCACCCGAGTCGGCCTGGGCCCGCGGGCAATCTTGGGGGCTCTATGGATTTACAATGATGTACCGTTGCACGGAAGACACCAGTTTTTTACGACAGGCAAGAGGCATTGCACAATTTCTGCTCAATCATCCTAACCTGCCTAAAGACAAAATACCTTATTGGGACTACAATGCGCCCGATATTCCCAACACGCATCGCGATGTATCTGCTGCATCTATCATGGCTTCGGCCCTGCTCGACCTGAGCCGATATGTGGAAGGAACGGAGAAAGAGGAATATGTAAAAACAGCGCGTACCATTTTACAAAATCTGTCCGGCTCACGGTACCGTAATAAGCCAGGAGAAAACGGTGGCTTCATTTTAAAACATAGCGTGGGCGCCATTCCCTACAAATCGGAAGTGGATGTACCGCTTACCTATGCGGATTATTATTTCCTCGAAGCTTTACACCGGTATAAGACGTGGTATCTTGAATCGCCAGCTGCAACCAACTAAGAGCGGAAAGCGGCTTTTCTTTTTTCCAGAAATGCCGTTACACCTTCTTTCATTTCAGCAGTGCCAAAACACTCTCCAAAGAGCCGGACCTCTTCGGCAAACCCATCTTTGTCTGTGGCATAATAAGCATTGACTGCTGCAATCACTTTGCTGATGGCCTGGGGGCCTTTAGCCAGTATCGGTTGCAACAATGTGTAGGTAGCCGGCAAAAGGTTTTCAGCCGTTGTAACCTGGTTGACCAATCCGAGTTGTTTTGCTTCGCCGGCATCTATCATGTTGCCCGTCATCATCAGCTCCAGCGCTTTGCCTTTGCCTATCAGTTGTGTCAGCCGTTGAGTGCCGCCATAACCGGGAATAAGACCCAGGTTTACTTCAGGCTGTCCAAAACGGGCCTGCTCTGCCGCCACACGAAGATGGCAGGCCATGGCCAGTTCGCAACCACCACCCAGCGCAAATCCATTTACTGCGGCTACAAATGGTTTAGAGGCATTTTCTATTTTACTGAATACCATGTCCTGTCCTTTCTGGGCAAGTGCGGCACCGCCACTGGTATCGAGGGAGAGAAACTCGCTGATGTCGGCTCCGGCAACAAAGGCTTTTGGACCTGCACCTGTAATGACCACGGCACCCGTAGCCGGATCGGCGAGAGCCGCATCTACTGCCTGGCTTAACTCTTCAATCACTGTGCGGTTAAGGGCATTGAGTTTATCGGGCCGGTTGATAGTAATGGTACAAATAAGGTCTTCGGTATTTACAAGCAGACTTTGATACATACTGACTGAGTTAAATGAATAAACGTTAGTAGATCAAAAGTAGGGTTATCTGCAAAGCTGGCAAAGCGACAAAAAGGAAAAGCTGCGCCCGGAGGGGCGCAGCTGATTTAACCGTCCACTGTTAAATAAGGTCAGGGTATGTCGATCATACGAATAGTAACTTTATTGGTGATGCGGCCGGTGCCATTTTTATCCCAGAATACAGCTTCCACGTCATATTTTTCTTCCCATTGCATCGGTTCACCGGTGGTTACAGTGCATTTCAGGTATTCCGCATCTTTGGGGGCGTACTGGTCATGGCCTTTGAAAAGATCGGCTTCGTTCAGAATTATTTTGCCGTTTTTGTCCTTAATAGTGAGGGAGCAGCCAATGGCTATGCGGCCATTTTTTTCTTTGAATCCTGTCACACCTTTATTTATCAGCAAAAATTTTTCACCGATTGGAATATCTGTATGATTCAATTCCTCATCATTCATGAGTAAATAACTCCGCTCAGGTGACAGTCCTTTATAGGTGGTGCTGAGTCCGGTAGTGAGATCTTTGTTGATGCCGGCCACAGGCTGAGCGTCACAGGCATACAAAAGCGTACAAAGGAGAACGATGCCTAGGGCAGTAATGCGCCAGCGGCGTATCTGTACCCGGTGATGGCGCAGTTTATAACCAAGTGCCAGCAGTCCCAGGAAACCGGCCTTAAGCCCTCCGATCAGCAACCAGCCGGTAAAAACAACGCGGATAAGAGTAGAGAGATCTTCGGATAAAGAAAAGGGGACTTCAAAAAAAATCAGCCGTACCCAGGCAAATACAGGGAGTGATATCATCAGGCTCACCAGGAAGGTTTCTTTCAGAAACCGGCGCAGGCGGGGGTTATGAATAAGGTTCATATTCAGGAATTTTCAGGTATAAGGTTTTTGTTGCGAGCGCAAAGGTGCGGGTGGAAGGGCAGCTTTCAAAGCGAGATTCATTGAAAAGCCCCTTTTGGGCAATGAATGGTACAAAAGGCTTAGTGAAATGCTGGGGAAGGTAGAAGGTAAAGCGGTAGTTAAAAGCTGCGGTTACTCTTTACCCAGTCGGTAATATAATGGGCTATTTCTGTTGTCGGAGTGCCGGGAGGAAAGAGGCGGCCGACTCCCATTTCCTGCAATTGTTTCATATCATCTTCCGGAATAATGCCTCCGCCGGTGATCAGTACGTCCGTCATCCCTTTTTCGCGAAGCAGTGCAATGATTTTAGGAAAAACCGTCATGTGGGCACCTGAGAGAATGCTGATGCCAATGGCATCCACATCTTCCTGCAGGGCTGCATTGACCACCATTTCCGGTGTTTGACGCAGCCCCGTATAAATTACTTCCATACCTGCATCGCGCAGGGCGGTGGCGATCACTTTTGCTCCACGGTCATGACCATCGAGGCCAACTTTAGCTACTAAAACACGAACGGGTCTCTTCATATTGCAAACGGCGATAGTTTATCCGGGCAGTAAAGATAAAGTCTTTTGCATACGATCGATAGTTTCCTGCCGACCCAGCAATTCCGCAATAGTAAATACATGCGGTCCGAATTTACCGCCTACCAGCATAATGCGGAAAGGCAGCATCAGTTCACCGGGTTTCAGCTCATTGACAGCAGCCACTTCTTTAAAAAGCGCTTCCAGGTCAGCAGACTGCCACAGGGTGGTGAGTTCAAACTGACGGATGATTTCTGCAAAGAAGAGTTGTTTCGTTTCATTCCACTTGGGCTGAATGGGACTTATATCGGGATTGACCGGGGCTTTGAAGAAAAAGCCTGCCTGCTCGGCAAAATCGGTGAGTAATGTACAGCGGTCTTTTACCAGCTCTGCCACCTGGGGTAAGATGTGGCTATTGCCGGTATCAATGCCATTTGTTTTCAGCACAGAAGCGGCTTCTGATGCCAGGCGGTCAGCCGGCAGTCGTTTGATCCACTCATGATTGAACCATTTGGCTTTTTCAAAATCAAAGCGGGCACCTCCGCTATGTACCCGTTCCATAGAGAATTTGCTGATCAGTTCTTCTATGGTAAACAATTCCTGTTCGGTACCATCATTCCAGCCCAGCAGGGCCAGCAGGTTGATGAAGGCTTCAGGAAGAAAACCACGTTCGCGGAAACCTTCTGTAAGTTCATTGGTCTTTGGATCGGTCCAGTTCATGGCAAATACCGGGAATCCGTATTTGGAGCCATCCCGTTTGCTGAGTTTACCATTAGGACCGAGTATCAGCGGCAGGTGTGCCCATTGGGGCATAGCATCCAGCCCGAAAAGATATTTCCATAACAATACATGTACCGGTGCACTGGGTAGCCATTCTTCGCCTCTGAAAGCATGTGTGATCTGCATCAGGTAATCGTCTACTACCACAGCCAGGTGATAGGTGGGCATGCCATCGGCTTTTAGTAATACTTTATCGTCTACCGTAGCTGTTTCGAAGCTCACTTCGCCCCGGATCATATCGGTAAAAGAGAGTGTTTCGTTCTCAGGCATTTTTATGCGCACTACATGTGGCGTACCTGCATCGAGCAGTGATTGCACTTCGCTGGCAGATAAAGTAAGTGAGTTGCGCATATGGCCACGTACCTGGCGGTCATATTGAGGCGAGGGATTTTGCTCGGTGGCAAAGTCGGCCCGCATCTTATCGAGCTCAGCCGGTGTGTCAAAAGCGTAGTACGCATGACCCTGCTGTACCAGTTGCTCTGCATATTGCCGGTAGAGTGGTTTGCGCTCACTCTGGCGGTAGGGGCCAAAGTTGCCGGGTTTAAGGGGGCTTTCATCAGGTGTGAGGCCGGCCCATTCCAGGCATTTAAAAATATATTCTTCGGCGCCCGGCACATAACGGCTTTGATCGGTATCCTCTATGCGGAGTACAAAATCACCGCCATGCTGGCGGGCAAACAGGTAATTGTATAAAACAGTGCGGACACCACCCAGGTGTAACCCACCCGTGGGACTCGGAGCAAAACGGACACGAACTCTTTTTGACATGCTGCAAAGATAAAGAAGGACGGTATAAGGGATATGGATAAAGGTAGGAGGTAAAAGTATTTGCAGCACATTAGCACACCAGCACATTAGCACATTGCTTTTATCTTTGTACCCAATGAAAAACTACTTCATCAAAACACCCTGGTGGCTCAAGCGGATTTATCCCGCTTACAGATGGAGTATGCCGGCGAAGGATAAGGTTATCTACCTTACGTTTGATGATGGGCCGCATGCCGTGGCTACTCCTTTTGTACTGGATGAGTTGAAGAAGCACCAGGCCCAGGCGACTTTTTTTTGTATTGGTAAAAATGTACAGGCAGAACCGGCACTATACAGGCGTATACTTGATGAAGGCCATGTCACCGGCAATCATACCCAGCATCATCTCAATGGATGGAAAACTTCGAGCAAAGCATATCTCGAAGACGTAGCTGAAGCGGCGCAGCATATTGATTCACGTTTTTTTCGTCCGCCATATGGTCGTATTACCCGATTTCAGGCGAGCCAGATTGCCAAAGTATTACACAGGCCCGATGCAGAAGTAGTGATGTGGGATGTATTGAGTGCAGATTTTGATGAAAGTCTTTCCGGCGAACAATGTTTGCAGCATGTTGTAATGAATACAAAGCCGGGGTCCATCATTGTTTTTCACGACAGCCAAAAGGCGCTGCCACGATTGCAGTACTGCCTGCCACTGGCATTAGAATTTTTTAAAAAAAATGGCTTTGAAATGAAAACTATGCAATGGAATGCAAAGGAAGAAACAAAAGAGGAAAAATGACTATCTATATAAGATTGATTGTAAGACCCTGAAACTCATTTAAAAAGTTAGGGCCTGGGTAGAAACCCTGGCCCGTTTTTAATCCGTACCCTATGAAAACTGGTTTAAAGGTATAATATTTTTTCATTTATGCAAACATTTTTCTAATTGTTTGTGCAGCGTTTTCGGGAATTTATACATTTCCGGGGCGTTTACCGGTTTATTAAAATGAAGATCGTAGACACACATTCACACATTTATCTCGACAAATTTGCTGCTGACCGTGAGGCCATGCTGGCCCGGGCTGCAGCCGCTGGCGTGGAGCAGATCCTGCTGCCTGCCATTGACTCCGAAACGCATGAGCAGCTGCTGGATCTGGCAGCTAAATATCCGGGCAAATGTCTGGCAATGATGGGCTTGCATCCCTGTTCGGTGACGGCTGACCCGGCACCGGAACTGGCCATTATTGAAGAATATCTGAGTCGCCAACCTTTTTATGCAGTGGGTGAAATAGGTCTCGATTTTTACTGGGATCGCACCTATACCGAACAGCAGTTTCGGGCATTTCGCCACCAGATTGAGCTGGCGCTGCATTATAAGTTGCCCATTTCCATCCACTCACGCAATGCCACAGACGAGGCTATTGCCGTGGTAAGAGAATATGTACCCCGCGGTCTGCGCGGCGTGTTTCATTGCTTCTCCGGCACACCTGAGCAAGCGCGGGCGGCGGCCGATACTGGCTTTTATCTTGGTATTGGCGGCGTCATCACGTTTAAAAATGGTGGGCTGGATGTGGCCCTGGCCGATATAGGCATGGAGCATATCGTGCTGGAAACAGATGCCCCTTACCTGGCACCGGTACCTTACCGCGGCAAGCGAAATGAGCCTTCCTATCTTAGTTATGTAGTAGCCCGGCTGGCCGAACTCAAAGGTTTGAGTCTGGAAGAAATAGCACAGATCAGCACAGGGAATGCTGAAAAATTATTCGGCCTCTAAGCAAGTAAACCGTATTTTTGCAGCCCTCAAAATGGAGACGTGTCCGAGTGGTTGAAGGAGCACGCCTGGAAAGTGTGTATACGGGAAACCGTATCGCGAGTTCGAATCTCGCCGTCTCCGCAATTTTTTTACTATTTAATTGACTTACAATTTTATGTAAGTCAATTTTATTTTAAGGTAGTTAAATTGGTAGCAAATTATTTTATTTGAAGCGAAGGCTACCCCGGGTTATTTAAGAAACCAAACCACATCTTTGCCTGGCATAAAGAGAATTCCAAAGCTCTAGGAATAGATGAGAAAAAGGAGTTATATTCCTAGAAACATACAGGAGTTTGTAATTACTATTATCTTACCGGGAAGGACATCTGGGCCCTTATGCGGCAATTACGGCATAGGGATCTCAACACCACGCAGACCTATTTGAAGAGCTTGGGACTACTGCAGAAAGATGCTTTCAGAAGCGTTCTTGTGGCTTAATCGTTGAAACACCCCTGTGTAGGCCGTTTTTTCACGGTTTGCTATGTTTATTAAACTCCATTTTATATTTTGCAAATCCACTTTTAATACGAATCAAAATGAAATTTTTAAAATGGCTGACGAGTGCAGCTGTTCTCTATTTTGTTGCTGGTATTATTTTAATAATTGTTGGCCAAACTGATTTCCTAACCTATCTTCTTCCGAAAGTTATTCCCCCTCATTCAGCAGTGACATCTATCGTAAAAACGATTGGTGCTACTTTGATAGGTAGCGGGGTATTCACCACAATAATTAAATCGTCAGCTTACTCAGAGGTTTTTTCGAACATCTTGGGAAAGATTATCTGGTCTCCTGAATATATAAAACGTGCAGCAGAAAATGAGCGACTGCTAATGTGGAAAATGGCTTCTAAGGTACTCTACGACGAGAAATTTCCAGCCATTAGTAATGAAATCGAGGACATAATTACTTCACAATATTTTCCAATTTCTCATAACTTTTACTTGGAAAATGTAAATCTAACAATGAATATTTCGGACCATCCTGAAAATGAAGATTACTGGTGTCAGAAAGAAGTGACCGAGTTCATTCTGAAACCTGCAGATAAGAAAAAAACTATCCAATATACAATGGACGGGAACATTGACATTCCAGAAAATGGGGAGGATCTGACCAAAATCACTATCACAGAATTGACAGTAAATGGAGTTGATAGAACCGATTGCATTCAGGACGTAATTAAAGGACAAGGACTCATGACCCAAAGCGTCCAGCTGGAACTTGCGAACTATGATGAGTATAAAATTGTTGTTAGAAGAGAGAAGGTAGTTAATAAGAAGAAGAATCCGGATAAGAGATTGTATGCGAAACATATCTGGAAGCGGTCGAAAATCACCCTTATTTGTGACGTTGGAAAAGTCTATCAATTTGCTAAAATGGGGACAATCAATGACTTCACCCCTGGGTATGAGCAAATTAATGAAAATGTTAAAATTACTACGTGGGAGTACGACGGGGTAATATTGCCCCACCAAGGCTTTTTACTTCTCTTTAAGTAACTATTTACAGAAATGCTAGTCTAATTCCCATAAAATGTATAATATTTGTATATAATTCTAAAACTAAAATTCATGACAATGGCAACTAACTACGGAAACAATCATGTATCATTAGATGATACCTGGGTTTAAGCAACGCACACAGTTTAACTAACTATAAAAAAGAGGTTTCCATTTGGAGACCTTTTTTATTTGCTTTCATGGGAGATAGCTTATTCCAAGTAACGGTGATATCCGAAACAAATCCTTCCCGCAATTCTCCTTACACTAGTATGCATTTTGACTGCTTCTCTACGGGTATGTTTTTCAATAATTCTCATTTATTTTGTGACCGGACCTTCTCCCGGAGCACAATGCTCCGAACCCTGCCCGGTGTTATTTTATGCTGATCGGCAACCTGAATTCCGCCTTGTCTCAATAGTTTTATCGCCTTTTCAGTTGAAACTTTTCTTGGCCAAAAACCATTTAATATCTCTTCAGTTGTATTATTCATGTCTCTAGGTTTTGGTGATGATTATTGCTTTTCTGATGTTTTGAGTTAAATATTATTTGGGGTACCTAACGATGCGGGCTATGACTTCGTCAATCTTTAAATAATCGATACTTTTAGTTATTGTATTTATTGATTCGGGCATACAACGATTGACTATGTCTCTTTTACCAGCAACATCCTGCTCCTTATAAGATCGGAAGACATTAAAGTGGCTATCAAGCCATATATTGTTGTTATTATTACAATCTGTCAGTTTTTGTTTAATGATGTTTAACTGTTGAGTTAGCTGATTCATTACTTCATTATGTTCTTTTTTTAATTTGGAGAAATCATTGAAGTCTATTTTTTCGTCCAGAAAAGCCGCCTGGGAGTTACAGGACTGGCTGACTTATCATGATGGACTTCGCAGGCGTTGTCTTATCCTGATCGATTTAATGTGGGCCGAAGCAACCCGAATGGAAGATTTGCCACCCAGCGAAATGAAAAGTGCCGCCGAGGCAAAGCAAGCAACGGGACATATGAATCGACAGCTCTTATACAGGGAAGTATTACGACTGAACGGCATCTGGAGAATCTTCCTTGCCATCCGACTAACTTATTTTTTAAGACGGGCGGAGTATTTTTCCTGGTTCAATTTAGGCGGTTTGACAAAAAAGCGTATCGCTTTGCTTGAGGAGAATTGGAGAGAACGGCTGTTAGGTGACCGGTAAAAGCCGCCTCACTGTTTACTGTCTGCGGTTTTGGTCGCGCCTTTCACACGTTGGTAGATAAACCCGGCTATCTCCGAAGCTGTGTGCTGGCGAGCATCAATATAACCATCGGTTTGAAGTACCCCGTCAATCGGTGCATCGTCAAGTCGGATGTACATCACCTTATCATGTTTCTTTTCAAAAATGATTTCCCTGATACTGCGAAATTCCAATCCTGGCCAGGGTTTTCGCTGGTAATCTCCGGATAAGAAAACGACTATTAAATTCGCATTCTCGCGGTATATCCGCGAAAGGTAGACATCGAGGTTGGGTCGTGCCAGATACGCCTTAAAATGATTGTCGTAGAAAACCTGATCCGTGTTCATGCGTTTATCCAACTCCCGGAGAACTTGTTCGACTAATGGCCTTGCTTCTCCCGGAAAAGAGAAGGCAACATCGAATACATGGTTTTCAGGATTCACCGTTGTTTGCTTGCCAGACGTGATGATAGGAAGGGAAACACCAAAAGCAAGCAATTCCTCTGACAGATCTACATCCTTTACTGCCCAATGCGTTCTATTGAGTTCCCATCCGTATATATCCAAGCTAGATTGAGCAGAGCGAAGGTCATCGGCAGTAATCCAGGGTTCTACTTCCATGTATTCGCATTCAATCGTTATCTGATTGGTTCGTTTCTTAATGTTTTTAAGCCAGCCAAACAGGGGAGCTTCTCCGCAAGGATCTTCGTAGGCAAACAGGCAGGGGAAACTTTTTAGCTGCGCAATCGCATCTTTAGTAAAATTTCCGAAGCGTGTCGCAATTTCCTCGCTTGTATATTCTCCTTTTTTGATGCAACGGTCCATATCCAACGCGAACATTTTGCTTTTCCATGTTTCACAGTCTCCTGCAACGATAAGGTTAAACATTATTATTACTCGCTTTTATTTGTGTATGAACAAAAGTAGCAGATATGTAAATGGATTGGAGAGCATATTTAGAAAAAGCGAGCTTGCTTTTCACCTGGAGGAAAATGCTGTGGTGGAAGATAATATACTTGGGCATTGAGCGAAGGTCTTGCAGTTACCGGTTGTTGCTATTAAGAAACTTTGATGAACAGACTTCAGTAAATTAGTTCATCAGATAACATAGCACTGAGTTTGTGTAGTATATTTTATATTGATAATCAATTATTTGTATCATTTATAAGCGATAGGATCGGCATCAATTGTTCGATAGAAATCTCCTGATTCCCGCAAAGCAAACAAAGCCCCGAAAGGGGCATTTTTGTTTTAGTGAGCCTGCACGCATTTTGTGCAAAGCGACTGAAAAAATGAAAAGCGCCAAGCGCTGGCTTTATTTCCTCTAAGCCTCCTGCTGCAGGCGGGAACAGGAAAGTATTCCCGGCGTCTTCGCGTAAGGATTTTTTTACTTTCAGTCAGACATTCGCTCATGCAGTTCAATAGGAGATTAGCTATTTATCTTCCTTTAGCATTATCTTATTCAACAGCGCCAAATCTTCCTCCAATACCTTCATTTCTTTATTATATGCAGCCTGTGTCTTGATAATTCTTAATATATGTGGAGATCCTGTTTTGATGGTTTCTGTTTTTAAATCAACCTCAGCCCTTAGTTTGCTGGCATCAATTTCCCAGGTACTTCTTACCTGGTTGTCATGGATGGTTTTGTTGCCTTTTCCGAAAGGTCCTTTATGTGCGATTCGAATTAATGCTTCGGCCTGTAGCTTATTGATCGGATAACTGATTTCACCCATGTTTTCCACCTGCAATCCGGGGAAGACAAAATCTATTGAACCTGAGCTGACAAATCTGCCACTACCTTTTATTTTTTTAAGAGAGTTTAAAATATTTTCTTTAAGCTTATTCATGTCTATATCGTTCAAAGAATTTTTAATTGTCAAGACCTGTTTAAGTATTTCGACGGCCTTTTGCTTCGGATAGAAAAGGGAATCCCCTCTTTCATCTTAAAGTAATACCTCATCGATTCTTATAATGCATATTTACTGCCTGAATCTTCTTTCACCGTTCATTTCTTTGAAAGATTTCCTTTTTTGTCTGATTAATGATAAAATACAAAGAATTTGAGTATGCTTACGAGGTGCTTCTCTTTTTTTATTGTCAACTATGTGAAAATCGGTTGTTAAGGCGAGAGCCGGATTATGATTTCGTATTCTGATCTGCAGTTGAAATCCAGTTACTTATAATTCCTTCAGTGTATGGCCTGCAATTGCTGAAAAGGTCAGCAAGAAACTGCCCAGCCTCATTACCCTTCAAACAGATCTTCCATTTTTATCTCCTGCTGTACCAGTTCACGGTAATAGCTGTTCTGTTTTACACCATAGGTGGTGACCATGGTCAGGAAAATATTCTTTTTGGTGCGGGTTTGTTTTTGGAAAAGTTTTTCCCTGCTTTCCAGTTCGGCTGCATATTTTTTATCGATGACAAAAGGCGCGGAAGCGAATTTCATTTCGCAGATATTGATCGAGTCATCATCGCGGTCCAGTACAAGATCGATCTGTGCGCCGGTTTCTCCTTTTGCGGGTAAATACCGCCAGGGCGATACTTCGGTCAGTGCCTTTATCCGGAGCGCACGTATGATCTGGCGCACATGTTTCTGGCAGATGGCTTCAAAGGCAAAACCACTCCAGCTGTTATAGGATTGTCCCTTTGCCATTTTCTCCCATATACCCGGACCAGTGGCACGGGTTCGCTCTACGAATTTTAGGTAAAAGAGCGAGTACTCATCGGTTAGTTTGTACAGCGTATCTCTGCTCGTTTTCTGAAAGGGAATATAATGGGTAATGAAACCGGATTGCTCCAGCTCATCGAGCAGGCGGCTTGTGCCACCGCCGTCTGTAAGACCGCAGGCCTGCAACAGTTCTGGCCGGTTTAATCCTTTTGGTTTGGCGGCAAGGGTGCGTACGATGCCTTCATGCTGGCTGGCATTGCTGAAAAGGGATTGGTAGAGGTTTTTGAATTCTGTTTTCAGCAGCGCTTTTGGGGTAAAAAAAAGCCGGTCGATCGCCTGCTGAATGCTTTCTCCTTTTTGTACCTGCTTTAGATAATGAGGCACCCCACCCATGGCCATATAAAGTTGTAATAGCTGATAGGGCTTTAGCCTTAATCCGCGGCTATGGAGATAATCTCTGGTTTCGGCAAGTGTAAATGGCATCAACTGAAGAGGGGAGCGCGTGATGCGGTTATGCAGTCCGCCTTTGCTGTCTATGATATGTTTGATCATCCACGAAGCGGCTGACCCGCATAGCACCACTTTCAATTGTGGCTGGCGCGAGGCCCAGGTATTCCACCAGTGCTCAAAGGTTGACAGGAAGCCGGATTTGGGTGTATGTATCCAGGGAAATTCATCGAATAAGATGACGGCAGGTTGTTTGCCTGCCCGGTTTTTGAGAAAACCGGTCAGGAAATCAAAGGCCTGTCCCCAATTGCCGGGGATGGCAGGAGGAATAGAAGAGGCCATAGCCTCCTGTAAGGCCTTGCTGAAATTGGCTAACTGCTCGGATAATGCGGCTTCATAAGCACCGGTAAAGGAAAAGACCAGCTGCTTTTCAAAATAATTGCGCAGGAGAAAGGTTTTACCGATCCGCCGGCGACCATACATTACCAATAGCTCAGCTTCTTTGGACTGAAGAGCTTCCCTGAGCAGTTTTTGTTCTTCTCTCCGTCCTATTATTTTATCGGCCATATGTTACGGACAGATTTAAATAACTATAGTTGTCCGTAAATATAGTATAAAGTTACGGACAAAAATAAGTTTTTATAATTGTCCGTAACTTTTTGTCGGGGTAGCTGTGCAAATAGAAGTAAGGACAGTCATATACTTTAAGTTCGGAAAAATACCGAAGTGAATGTTGGTTTACTTTTTTTCTGTATAATCAGTCCGGCGCCGGCATTCGCATAGCCGGGCCTGCCGGTGGTAGTAAATCATACCGGCCTAAAATGGCAAATCTTGTCAGGCAATCTGCAAATGAACAGTATTACATTCCTTCCTTTTGCGGGTAATCGATATTTCTAAGTGTATTGGTGTTTTAGACAGGAAACTTACCGGCTGATCGGTGTTTTTTATGCGCCACCAGGTCCGTTTTTTTTTGTTTTTCCTGCATTATGGGTTCCCGTAAAACTTTGAATTTCCCAACCATTACTTTTAAACTGTATTACGGAGGCATGCTGTTCCGGAGGAATAATTATCATAGGAAACGGGAAAAATGAGGAGTATCCATCATAATACCGCTGATGCGAAAATCGGATATGGAAAATCTTCACTCTCAAAGGTGGTGGGTGCCATAACGTCTCTAAAGCGGTATACCCGGCATCCGTTAGGATCCAAAGCGCCGTGCTAGGTTATTGTAAAAGATCTAAGCCACAGTATAATTGTTTGTAACTGCAAGATAAAGTTACGGACAAAAATAAATAGTTATAATTGTCCGTAAGTATCCGGTAGCGGCAGTGCCTGGCAATACAGGCCTCCTGTTGCAGGTTGGTAATATATAGCGATGTTCAGTAATTTTATTTTAATCCGCGCAAGCCGGAAGAAGTCTTCGGGCATAGGCAATAGCAACTGTTGTGGCGGCGTATACCCGATCGCCGGAATAATGAGTGGGGTCTAATTCAATAGACCGAAATACCCGGCCTGTTCAGCCAAGTAGCCCCAGCTTGCCGGCAGCTTTCAACAGGGCCGGAGTGTTATGTACATTGAGCTTTTGCAGCATATTTTTCCGGTGTGTGTCAATGGTGTGAATACTGAGCGAAAGACGGCTGGCAATCTCCTGGCTCGAAAGTCCCTGATCGAGTAAGGAAAGGATTTCTTTCTCGCGGCGGGTAAGCATGGGTACCTGGTGAGGATTAATATCCAGCTCGCGCAGTTGTTGTAAAATTTTCTCATTGGCTCCTTTACTAAGATAGACATGTCCATCCAGTACCCGGTTGATGGCATGTAGTAACTCTTCTTTCTCCATGTCTTTGAGGAGGTAGCCATTGGCGCCCCGGCGAATCATTTGCGATATTATACCTGCTTCATTAACCGATGTAAGACCGATGATTTTCAGGTTCGGATACAGCTGTCTGATCTGTTCGCAAAGCTGCAGGCCGTCTGTATCGGGTAGATTAATATCAAGGAGTATTACTTCGCAGTCGGGATATTCGCTGAGGATAGCCAATCCCTGCCGGCCCGTTTTGGCAGAGGCTACGATCTGCAGGTAACTTTCATCTTTCAGCATGGTAGCAATACCATCGGCTACCAGTGGGTGGTCGTCTATAATGATCAGTTTTATCATACTGAGTTTGCAAAGGCTAAAATAAGCGATATCTTTTAAGCGCTGGGGTTGTCCAGTACAATATCGATCAGTACTGTTGTACCCACATCGGGTACGGAATCGATCACCAGCTGGCCGCGGAGGTATTCGACCCGGCTTTTTATGGTGGCAAGGCCCATACTTTGCCGGCCATCTGCCGCTGCGGTATCAAATCCCTTTCCATTGTCTTCCACTACCAGGCTAAGCCGGTTTTCCTCACGGTTTAGCTGAATAAGCACTGTACTGGCAGATGCATGTTTGATAATATTGTTGATGAGCTCCTGTATAATACGATACAACATGATTTCGGTAGTACGATCCAGGCGTTTCTCGAGACCGTATGACTGAAAATTGACCGACAGCATGCCGCCCGCACTGATCGTGTTGCTCATATCACGCAGGGCTTCAGGCAGGCCAAGTTTCAGCAATACCTCCGGCATCATGTTGTGTGCTACCCGTCTCAATTCTTCGGACGCCACACCAATCAGCTCTCTTGTTTTTTTATAGAGGGCAAGGTCCTGAAGAGCGGGTACTTGCTCCTGTAAAGTGCTGTAGTGCATCCTGACGGTAGAGAACAGGCCGCCCAGCCCATCGTGCAGGTCTTTGGCGATACGGCTTCGTTCGGCCTCCTGTCCGTTGACCATAGACTGGAGCGAAATAACCTTTTGCTGTCCTTCCAGGAATCTGATTTCCTCTTCTTTCAACATTCTGTCTTTTTCGGCCAGTAACCGGCGCTGACGATTGCTGCGGTATAGCATCATGCTGAAAAGTATCACGAGTATGGCAATAGCGATGCTGGCCAGCATCCACCGGTTTTTTTCTTTTACTTCCAGTTTGTGCAACTCATTTTCTCTTTCGAGGCTGGCGATCTGTGCCATCCTTTTTTCATTTTGATAGCGGGCTTCGAGGAAATTGAGCTCTTTGAGTTTTTCATCTTTCTGAAGGCTGTCGCTCAGGCTAATGGCCTTTTCGCGATAGCTAAGTGCCAGCTCAAACCGGCCATTAGTTTTGAAAATATCAGACAGGTGGCCGGCCGCTTTTTTAGCATTAAAGGTGAGCCCCCGCGCCACTCCCAGGCGGTAAACTTCCTCAAACAGTGGGATTGCCTGATTCGTCATACCGGCTTTATAATAGCTGGTAGCCAGGTTTTGCAGCGCCGACAGTCTGCTTTCTTCGGCATTCATTTTAATAGCTGTTTGCAGCGATTGCTGATGAGCTTCAATAGCTTTTTTATAGTCTTTCTGATAATCTCTGTAAAAGTTTCCTTCGAGTTTATAATACTCATACTCTGTGTCGAGGATTTGAAAGGGGCTAAACTTTGCAGTAGTTATCAATGTCTTCATTCCGGCCAGCGCCCTGGTGATGCCGGCCGTATCATTTTTTACTTCGTCGAGTGAGTGTAGTTCATAGAGATAGTCAAAGTGGTAGATGGGTTTCAGGTCTGTCAGCATTGGCTTTACCCTGTCCAGGTATTCGGCGGCTTTATCATATAGTTGCAACTGGCGGTATTCGCTGGCGATATTGCAGTAGACGATTACGAGGGTATTGGGATCGGGGGCCTGCTGCTCTGCCAGTTTTAAGGATTGCAGACGATGCGAGAGGGCGGTAGTGTAGTCGCCATTACGGTTATAAATGCCGCCGAGATTGTTGTGGGCCATCATCTGTGCGCGGATGCGGCGCAGGCTGTCTTTTCCTGTAAATGGTTCCTGCAGTATATCTTCATAAGTGGCAATAGCCGCCAGCCAGTCATTTTGTTTGGTAGCATAATTGCCACGGGCCAGCAGCGACTGGCATATTCCCGTATAGTAACCGAGTGAGCGGGCATCGCGGAGTGCTTCTGTCAGCAGGGCAAGACCACTGGTATCCTGTTTGTGCGACAGCAGGTAACCACCCAGCCTGTTCAATGCATCCACCCGCAGGGTATCTCTTCTATGCTGTGCTACGACCTTGCGGAGGCTGTCTTCATTGATCGTCTGGGCAGAGGCCGGCCAGTGCAGAACCAGGAGATAAATACAAAGTAAACAAAGGCTTCTATAGAAAAGGGTCATGCAATATGCATTAATAATTATCAATTTAATCAGTTGCAGCAGCGCGGGAAGCTACTATAATAACCGGTTGCCGTTATACCGGATTTCAGGTATTTAACAGCCTCTTTTTTCATCACTAGCCGGTAGGTATACCGGCCGGTTAATGCAGAGATTTACAGGATATAAAGCATTTCATTTGCCATGCAATCCTGTAATATATACAATCTGATCCGTCTACTGCTTGTTTTGCCCTTGCTGATAATTTGTGGCTGGTGCCAGGCACAGGAGGAAGAAGAGAGTAAATCGGGCCGGTTATCACCCAAAGAGTTTTCGATTCCGCCCTCGCCGGTATTTGACCTCATGGGGGTAACCCCCTCGCAGATAAACCGCACTTCAGATATCCGCGATTTCAAAGTAGACTGGTCATTCCGGTCCTGGCGTCTTAATCCCAATATTGCCATACAGGCGCAACCGCTGTGGGAGTTATTGTATAAAAGAAAACCACTACTCAAATACCAGCAGGCTGGCTATCTGATGCAACGTCTGTCTACCCTCGATCTTTCGGTTGGTACAGTGCAAAATGAAGAAAATGACCGGCGCATCGGCTTCTCGGTAAAGATGAACCTGCTCAAGGGAAAAGACCCGCTTATGTCTCGCGGTCTCTACGATGATATTACAGTCAGATTTGAAGAGGAAGAGACTTCAGTCAGGCTGCAATTGAAAGAGCTGCAGGCAAAATTGGATTCCAGTACCAACATCGTAGAGAAAGCTGCCATTCGTAACGAAATAGCCTCCGTAAATGAACAGTTGCAGACATTTCATACACGCCGGCAGACAGCTATCACTGAGCGTGTAAGCCTTTTTGTAGCCGAACACTGGAATGCGGCTTCACTGGATGTGGCATTCGGGCGCGTATTTACTTATCAAAGTGATAGTGCCGGATCGCTGCGCAAACTACGGCTTAACCGCAATACGGGCTGGGGACTCTGGATCAATGGTGGAGTGCCGCTTGGGAAAAGATGGTTACTCTCCGGTCTGCTGCGAACAACCTGGTATGAAGAACAGGTCGACTTTTTAATCAAAGACCAGGTGACGGCAGAAGAAATACAACGCTCTGCAGTAGCAGAGAATAAACTGTACTCGGTGGGCGTAAATATCCGTTATGGCGGACCCCTCTACAGTTTTTTTGCCGAGTTGCTGTATGAAAAAAAGTCGTTAAAAACTCCTGTTGAGGCTCTCGAAGAGGTATTTACTGCTCCTGCAGGCACAGGCATCGTGAGCTCATCGGTGCAGTGGACAACCGTACATCCCACAACTATAAGCGTGGGAGGCGACTGGCGTATAAGCCGTAATGTCATTATCAACTACGGCATGCGCTGGTTGCTGGATAAAAACGGAAGATCGCAGGCCTTTACTCCTGTTGCGGGCATTTCCTGTATGATGCGTTAATCAACCCTTAAAACAATAAACAATGAATCGGATTTTACTATTGGTCTTGTCTTTTTGTGCCGTGGGTACAACGGCTCAGAGCCAGGTCAGGTTTGCGACTGATGACCAGTTCACATTTACTATACCACAACGGGAAAAAAACTGCATGCAGTTTTTTAACTATAATGAAACGACTACCATGTCGCCGGTTAATGCTTTTTTTCTGGCCAAGATGAGTGAGATGATGTATCCTGAACGGTTGTTTTATCAGCTCCGCTATTTGCAGAATGACCAGCGGCCCGTGACTTCGATTAGTAACTCCGACTGGATTGAAAGGAATAGTACGGTTACCAATGCGAATTTCGAAAGGGCATTTGCCGGCCGTTTTGCGCATTACTTTTTTGATGAAACGAAATGGCCGCGCCGGCTCAATATCACGCCAATACAGTTGCAGCAGGTCAATAAAACCGTAGCTGCTACCAGGCTGGCCACTGGTATTGAAAATGTGAGACTCGATTCCGGAAGGGTTTCGCCAGCGAAACCTGCGCCGGCACCAGAGCGTAATTTTGTACAGGATTCTATCGACTGGATCAGGGCCAATACAGCGCAGTTCAAATTTATCAGGCAACGGCAGGGCATGAAATTTTTCGGTATCGATGCAGGCTTCGATCCGGAAGTGATGGTGGTAACTGCACCAAGAGCCAACTTTATCGTATTCCGCGGTACAGATGCCTATAACGAGATCGGTAATAAGGGCGAGTGGATCGGTACGGATTTTAACCTGTTATTTAAAGATGGTACTGGTCCGCTGGCAGGCACAAAACTCCACAGCGGCTTTTATGAAAGTTACCTCCTGATCAGAAATGAACTGATTGCCCAACTGGATGCGCAGGGAGGAAAGTCAAAAAAAATATGGATAACCGGTCATAGCCTCGGCTCAGCGATGGCTATCGTTGCCGGTGCAGATCTGAAAGCAGCAGGGTATAATGTGCAGGCGGTATATGGCTTTTCTTCGCCGCGAACGATTGGCAACGATGCATTCAAAACCAGGGCCGATAATCTGCTGGCTGGCCGCATACACCGTTTTGAATACTATCTGGATCCGGTAACGGTAGCCGGTTTCCCCTTTTATTATGCACCGGGCAAACGCCACTGGTTTGATGAGTCCGAGTATGGAAATATGCAATTGTACACGACCGATGAAGACCGCTATTTATCACCTAACCCATGCGAGTTTAACTGGTGTCCGGGCGATAAACGATCTGCCAATACGGTACGGTTGCTGAAAGCCAGAAAGAGTGGTATGCTCACCGATTTTATCACCCAGCCTACCCAGATAATGGGGTATTATCACAATCCTCAGTTTATGCTCAGGGGCATCAGCAAGTTGCTTTCTGCAACGGAAAAAGCAAGAATGCCTGCTATAGATGATAGTTTTCCATTTCTCTATGGCAAAGGGCCTACCGATGCGCCTATTCCCGGTACACGTTGATAATTCTATCACTCCAAAAATGAAAATATGAAAACAAAATTTTTGCTGCTGCCGGTAGCCATGCTGCTGGCCCAGCTTTCCATTGCACAGAATGATAAACCCGTTATTGTAAACCGGGCACCAGGTAGTGTGGCCCTGAAAACTCCTCTGGCCTTTAAGCGCTTTGAACTGGCCGATGCAAAAAAAGACGGCAAAAACCTGAAGGCAACGGATAAAATAAAAACCGCATCGGGAAAAGAAATTACTGTTGAAGATTACCTGTCGCGTGTAAATGAAGTGGAGCAGGAAATCAGCAAACGCGGGTATACCCTGCGTAATTATGAACCGGGTGCTTCGTCGCTGAAATATAAACCGGTTAAACTGGCCAATACTGATATCGATCGTTTGAATTTGCAGATCAATTCAGGCAGAAAGGCACCATTGAGTCAGCAGCAACGATTGAATTTTCTATTTAAAAAGAAGGCAACTTCCACTGCTTCCGGTACTGCAAAGACCATTAATACGCCTGTGACAGTTCAAAGTAAGATCAACACCGATCAATTGAGTGCATTGAAAAAAGTAGAAAAGAAGATTGAAGAAGAAGTGTCGATCGTGGAATTGCTTAAGCCGCTTACCGACCGTATACAGGAATCGATCGGTGCAGATGGGGCTAAATTTAATCTGGCCAATGCATCGCTAAAGGTCACCAGTCATGCCATCAGGCCACTGGGCAGCGACATTGAAAATAATATGACCAGTACGCTATCCGAATACCGGGTAGCCGTTAATTTCAACGCAAATATTTCTGGCTCCTTCGGACTTCCGTTTAATATTACTATACCAATGGCCACCATGAAAGGCGAATTTACCGCCCGTGCAAACACAGGTCAGCGTCATGAGCGAAAGGTGGTGGTGAATCTGATGGGCCGTTCTTTTTTTAATAAGACAGGTGCCATTTCCGGAGATAGTTTCTCAGAAGAAGATGAAGAAGAACTCCAGCTATCCGAATTGCTGGCCAATCGCTCTTTTTCTTCGATCAGCTTTATGGACTGGTTGCCTTCTATGGGTATAAATACCAGTTTTACAATGGGTGGCTCGGTGGGTTGCAGTTATCATGTAGAAATGGATCGAAATGGCGTTTCTGCTTTTATTGGCCCAACGTATGGCACCACCGTTCGTGTGAGTGCTTCGTATGGTTACCGTGATGTTATTGAGGGAGGAATAGAAGGTATCGTGACCCTGCTCAAAGGCGGAATCGGCTTTGGTGGTTCGGCCGGATTGGAAAAGCAGGAAGGCGTATGGCGATTAAAAAATCTCTCTTCCGTAGAAGCGACTCTCGAAGCCCTGAAAGGCGAGATCAATCTTTTTGTTCGCTACCCCGATCTTTCCAACTGGAGCTGCTGGGGTCCCTGTATTACCAAAAAGACATTTCCGCTTTTTGAGACGCCAACGGCATTTCGCTTAACAGGTACACTGCTGGAATCGGATAAAGGAGTTAATCTTAACTGGCAATAAGATGACAGCATATTTCCGCCGGCTGATGACCAGCCAACTCAGACCATCGCTGTTCGTTGGTCTGAGTCTGTTTTTTTTATCTGTAAAGGCTCAGAACGGTCTAATAACCGCTTCGTTGTTGCCCGGAAAAAAAGCATGGGAATATGCTGTTGTTTTTAACAGCCAGATCAAAACAAATCTCTCTTTTTTCAGCGAAGCTATTGCCGACACGCAGCTTACAGTCTCTTTAAAAGGATTATTAAGCTTACGCCCGCAACACGGCGATCGGGAGTTTACGCATATATGTGCGAGGATTTTGGCTATCGACGAGCTCAGACTACCTGCACCGTCTGCCGTTATCAACGAGGTAAAGCAGGGATTGCTGGAAGGCTTTTGTTTCCTGCAGAAAAGGAAAGGCGGCATTGATAGTATTTTTTTCCGCTACCCTCCGGCCGATGCAACGGAGCATATCGTCGTTCAATTGGCGGAAGCGCTGCAGTATTATAATAACCCCAATCAATCATTGACGAAATGGAGTAAGGTCATCGGTCTTTCAGATGGCAGACTACAGGCAGACTTTCGCCGTGTTGATAGTGTTAGGGGGTTGTCACGGTTAACACTTGATTCATTAGTTGCACCGCAAATACGTCCATCGCGGCAGGTAGAATTGTTACCGCAGTATACGCGGTATCGTACACGGCTCAACTATGTGCTTGATTCATCGTCTACCCTTCCGGTAGTGGTGGATGGTTTTATAGATCGGGAATCACATATCAGCCACCGGGTTGCCAGTAAGCTGTTAAATAGCTATTCATTTGTACTTGTTAAATCTATCGTGGATACCGGTATTTGTACGGGACACATCTATAGCCGCGCCTTATTCTATCCCGAACGAATGACAGAATTGCGAGATCGTCAGCAAAAGGCGCGTGCTGATAAAATTAAGCCGGCTGATCTCGAAGCGGCCTTGCGATCCATTACCGACAGCACATCTGAACAGTTGCAAATGAATATTGGTGATGATCTGAAGGCTTTTTTGGCCAGTACAAAATTCTCTCTTTCGGCAATCGAAGAAATACTGCTGAGTTCCGACCCCCGCGGAGCAAAGTTTAAACTGATAAGGTCTGCACTCATTCATGCGGCCACTCCGGAATCGCAGGATATGCTGGTAAAACTTATCCGGCAATATCGTTTGCGCGATCCGTCTCTACTAAGGTTTGTAGTGCCTTCAGTGGGGCTAATAGCGAAGCCGGAATATAATCTGCAGACCGAGATGCTTGAGCTGCTCACAGACAAGCGGGTTGAATCTGACCGGCGCGGCACAATATTGCTGGCATTGGGGAATATGGCTGGTCAAGTCAGTGAGACCAATTTGGCCAGGGCCGATTCGCTGGTAGGCCGGTTGACAGATTTACTGCAACCCGTAAATGATCCGATGTTGTTACTGGCTGTACTGGGAAATGCCGGAACAAAGAGCGCCCTGCCATCTATACTGCCTTATCTGAAAGACAGTTCAGCAGATATACGTAGTATGGCTTATTATGCCCTGCGTTTTATCGATGACCCTGCTGTAGAGGAGATATTTCGTGGTGCTTTGCAGGATATATCTTTTTCAGACAATCATATAATTGCGGCGATACTCGAAGCTTCTTTTTACCGGCCGTATCAGCCTGCGATTTCGTTGCTGTTTGAGCCAATAATGAAAAATAGTGATGAGTCGTTGAAGCTGTTTTACCTGCAGCTGATTTGCCATCATTCCTATCGTGAGGCACCGCTGATTGAACTTATTGACCAGGTCAGAAAACAGTATGTGCATACGGCGGTAGGGGCGGCGGCAGAGGCTTTTATGGTGACTGCTGGATTATAATCATTCGGACACAGGTGTGTTTATTCTATCCATCCGTTAGCTGTTTTGCCAGCTGTGAGTTGAAACTTCAGGAAGTAGTAATCGAAATGCAGCAAAAAACAGTCTTTAGTATCTAGCTTAGTGTTAAAAGAAAACGCATTAGTGAAAATTTCTTTTAGCTCAGGATCAGTTCATTGGCGAAATCTTAAGCTTTTAGCAGTTGCCCTGAATTTGTCAAAATACTGGCCGTTTTCGCTATCTATACCGATAAACAAAACGGCGGTTGTAGTGCCGGTATTAAAAATTCCTAATTGATAAACAGTAACAGTGTTGTTGTCTTTGTCCTTTGCCTCCATTGATAATTCTGTGGCCGGATGCCCATTAATATAAAAATCGGAAGCCTTTATGTTGGAGATTTCAATTCCCTGCAGGCCTAGTCTTGAGGTGCTCATTTCCATAAACTCTTTTACTTTTTCCGGTCCTCCGGCATCAAACAGCATAACCTGATAAGAAGATGTTTCGAGCATTTTGGTAGCCTCTATTTTGCCATCGGGAGTATAGATAAAGATATTTCCGATTTTAGTTGCATACCTGAAACCAAGAATTGTTTCATCCAGCGTAAAATCAGCCAGCTCAAGTGGATCTAACTGGTACAATTTATCATAGTATGAACTGCTGAAGATGCTTTTTAATTCTTGTTTTGAGTTTTTATCATCGGTAAGGCAGACACCTATGACGACTGTTACAAATTTTTCATCTCCAAACGCCAGACAAATTTTTGTTTCACCCTCATTTTTTGAAGGACCTTCAGAATAGGTTCCTTCAAAGCCATTGAATTTCACAGGTTCATAAACGTCGATTTTAGCTCCCTGCCTGGTAATTGCTTCGGGCGTTGTTTTGCTTTTGTACTCAGCGAAAGCGGTATTTGGGACATCAATAACCTGGAAGTATGTGTTGTCGTTTTTTTGATAACGTATGAGGTTCTTAAAGAAGGAATAAGTATCCGGCGTTTTTGTAAAAAGCCTGGTTCCCTCAATTCTTTTCAGGCTGCCGGTTTTGCTAACATTAATTTCGTCTGGAAATACATTTTTTGAATTTTCACATGAAAAGATTACTATGGTAACAATAATCAGAATCTTAAGAGGTAATCTTTTTTTCATTTAGGTGTTTGATTATAATCGACTGTTAGGAATTGTAGTTCTGTCCGGCAGGGCTTAATAGCAAATTAAAGTTGACGCTATTTTGAAATGTAATAAAAGCCAAGGCAGATATTTTAGCTGCGAAGAAATTATTTTGATATATCCGAAAGGAATGACCTTCCAGTTGCAATAATGATAATATCGATCTTTTATCCCAATTTAGGTAATGCTCTTATTGGTTTCGTTGTCGTTTTACCAGTTAATCTGTCTGATAAAGGCATCAAACTTTTCTATCCCTTTTTCTGAAGAATAAGTACGCTCAAATTCAACAGGTTCTTTAGGTTTTGAGTAGTACCAGAAATACCACTTTTTAACCAGCGTATCAAATTCTACATGTAACGCTTCTCTATTCCATTCAATGGGGTTATATATACTTATGATTAGTTTGTGCATCGACGTATAGGCAAATAGCCTTGTAGAGAGAGTGGTGGAGGCGATATGCTTTACAAGTAGAAGCATTGGGTTGAATTCGGGATGAATACCAGTTAAGTCAGCGTATTTTTGTTCAATTTCCTGCCAGGATAGGGCTTTGGCTGTTTGAGGTTTATATTTCGATATGGGAAAAGGTGGTTTCATGATTAACTGATGTTTAAATTATGCAGGTGATAAGCCTGTTTATGATATCGTTCAACTTTACTACGTGTTCATAGCTATTTTTAATTCTGTTTTTTATCAGGAATGATTCCCCTTTCCTCCCGGTACTCCAGGATATCTGCTGGCTGGCAATCCAGTACCTTACAAATTGCTTCGAGCGTACTGAAGCGGATGGCTTTGGCTTTGCCGGTTTTGAGTATCGAAAGATTGGAAAGGGTGAGGCCCACTTTTTCGGAGAGCTCATTGAGCGACATTTTCCGTTTAGCCATCATCACATCCAGGTTGACAATAATAGGCATATACTAAACGGTTAATTCATTTTCAGATTGCAGTTCAACCCCTCTTTTGAAGATATGGCTGATTGCAAAAAGGATAATTCTATCAATAACCATACATCCATGTCTTTCAGGTTCTGCTGTTTGTTTCAGGCATTTGCACGACTTTAATTACCAGCCACTCGCTATAGTGGTCGTCCCAGAGGCAAAACGGCCAATCAGCCGCGAAAGATATGACAATCGTATTTATCAGAAAACAATAAATATTAGATGCTTTTGGCCAAAACAGCGACCGCTTATCCTGTATTTGCTACCGGTGTGTAAATAACCGGGATATTAACTGCTTAGCCACGTAAATTACATTTTGTAGCGAGGCAATATTTTATGCGACCTGCACCCGTCACCGAAATATTTGAAAACCTTAAGCGGTTTTTTGTTTTTGCACAACCATCGCCAGCGCTGGATGAGTATGTGGAGTTTTTTGCAGAATCTTCGGCAAGCCAGTTTGTATCAACCGGTGATAAGGATGTTTTTACCTGCCGTATGTTTCCCAGTTATACCCCAACATTTTTTATTAACCTAACCGGCCATTACAAGTTGCAACTGGATGGTGCAAAATTCAGCATAGAAGCCCGGCAGGATATCCTGTTGCTGAGGGATACATCTGTACAACGGATCAACTCGCCCGGGGATAATATTTTTACGGTTAAATTTCATGCCGGCACATTGCGGCAGTTGTTCGACATTGCACCAGCACAGATCAACGGCGGTTTTATGACGCTTGACAATTTTATTCCGCGGGGTTTATTGAAAGCAATCAGGACGGCTGGCAGTTTTGCAGAGAGGGTTGAGCTGATGAGTGATTATTTGCAGGAAAAGGCCCACAACCGTTCTGCCGGGTTTAACGGGCAACTGGTAGATCGTGCATTAAACGACCAACGGTATCCGGAGGACCGGACAGCTGTTTATGAAATAGCGGCCAGCCTGCATGTATCTTCCAAAACGCTTACCCGCTACTTCGTCAGGGAACTGGGGGTTTCTCCTAAAAGATACTTTTCCGTTATCCGTTTCCGCAAAGCGCTTAATGACTACCTCCATAATAACCGTACTTTTCACCCATTCGACTATGGCTACTACGACCATAGCCATTTTAGCCGGGAGGTTCTGCGGTTTACCGGAAAGCGGCTGAAGCAGCAATAAAAACTGTCCCTTTTTTACTTTTTCGGGTTTTCTTATTACACGTACTTCGTGTGTATTAAAAGAAAAGGATGACCATATTTCGGATATTGTTATTACTGGCTTTTATAAGCCCCCGGTATTTATATGCACAGAAAAAGGTAACTATTGAGCCGGCTACTATTATAAAAGCTGCACCGGGCCTCATTGTGAAGCAGGGCTACCTGGTAGTTCCTGAAAACAGGAGAAAACAGAACGGTCGTGTAGTAAAGATTCCCTTTGTATTTGTACGTCGTCCGGAGCAGAGTGCTACCAGCAATGTGTTTTTATATACTACAGGCGGGCCTGGTTACAGCACTATAGGTAACCTCGATAGTATCAAAGCAGATTTTGGTATGCTGAGCCTGGGAGGTTTTATCCTCTTTGATCAGCGGGGTACGAGGCGTGCCAAACCTGCGCTGGATTGTCCCGAAGTCAGCGAAGCCATTAAACGAAGCTACAGGGAAAACCTTAACCGGGATAGTCTGGTAAAAGTAGCGGTACAGCAATGTCGCAACAGCTTTGTAAAAGCCGGTATTGATCTGTCTGCTTACAACACAACAGAGAGCGCTGCAGATATCAACGACCTGCGAATAGCTTTACAGATAGATTCATTACACCTGATGGGGGTATCTTATAGCGGGGGGCTAATGCTTACTGTGGCAAGAAATCATCCGGAGGGCGTACAGTCTCTGATTCTACAATCATCGTTACCTGTATTTACCAATTATGAAGAGGAGGCGTTATTAAATATCAACGAAGCACTGGAGCAGGTTTTTGCCCGGGTAGATACTGATACTGCGTACGGAGGCAGGTACAAAGGGTTAAGGAAGAAATTTCAGCAGTATTTTACCTATCTGGGGAATAAAAAATTCAATCTACGCTATAAGCCACAAGACGCAGCGGATAGCATCTCCGTTTATTATGGCAAGCATGAATTGCTGGATATTATAGTTGACCGGCTTAATACCAGGCAGGTGGGAGGCGTGCCGGAGATTATAACCAATATTATCGATGGGCAGCATGCGCAATATGTACCGGCGCAAATGGATCAGTACTTTTCTGCAGATCCTAATTATACAGCGGGCATGCGATATTCCATTTTTTGCAGCGAGCAGATAAACTGGTCAGACGAGATATTAGAAAAACAACAGGAAGAAATACTTCCCTGGCTGGCCGGTTTCCGGTACAATAACGTGGATCATGCCATCTGCAGTTGCTGGAATGTAATGAAAGAGCCTGCAATTGTAAAAACGCCGGTATATTCCAACATACCTGTGTTAATTGCTGCAGGCGATATCGATCCCTGGTGTAGCTTGTTCTATAACCGACTTATTAAAAGAACTATGCCCAATACCCAAATACTTATCAGGCATCATGCAGGTCATGTACCCGGGTTTGTGATTGATGGTACAGACTATCTGAAAATGTTTTTGGCAGATCCAAATAAACCGATAACCGGGGCATCAGCATCGGTAAGTGTTGAATGATTGGGAAAGGAATAAAGTTGAAGGTAAAAGGTACAGGATTACTCCTTTAACCTTTTACCTTCTGTTTTTTCAGACGGCTATTTTTTCCACGGCTCTTTCAAAGGCTGTTTCCTGTATGCCGGGTATGGCCACTCCTTCTACCCGATAGGTAGTGATATCGTTGAGACCAACAAAACCAAGTGTTTTAAGGAGATAAGGCTCTGTAAAGTCATATGATTTCATAGGACCGTCACTGTATACGCCACCTGAAGAGATAGCGAGATAAACTTTTTTATTAACCAGCAAACCTTCGGGGCCTTTTTCGGTATAACGGAAGGTAACGCCAGCTCGTAACACATGATCCAGCCATGCCTTTAAACTGGAGTGAATACCAAAATTGTACATGGGTGCGCCAATTACAATAATATCTGCTTCCATTATTTCTGCAATAGCGGCATCGGAGTGGCTGGCGGCCACGGCCTGCTCTGTTGTTCTTTTTTCTGTTTCGGTCAGGAAAGAACTCAGATGTACTTCTTCGAGGTGTGGAAAGGGTGTTTGAGTAAGGTCATGCGTTTTGACAACGCTGCCCGGATACTTTGATTGCAGGTGAGCAACGATTTCATTACCCAGTTTTATACTGAAGGAGGCCTTTCCTCTCGGACTTGAAATGATGTGTAGTATTTTCATTTGTTTTTTTGACAAAATTATTTTCACTACACGAGCCAACGAGCAAACTATACTGTTGGATACTGCTATGCTTTTGGATACTGGTCAGCAAAAAGGCCGGCTGTTGACAATAAAATAAGAGGAACGCATGGCATTCCTCTTTTAATTGATATTATAAGGATCTTGTTTAAAGAGTAACAACAACTTTGCCTGTTGTTCTTCCTGATTCTACTTGTTCATGCGCTTTGGCCAATTCTTCAAAAGGGTAGATGGCAGATACATGCGATTTCAGTATTCCTTTGCCAAGCCAGTCTGCAATGACCTGCATGTCTTCACCGTTGGAGGTAACCAGGAAGAAGTAACCATCTACCTGTCTGGCTTTTGCTTTTTCAACAACTGCTTCATTTAACCCGGTTGGGATACTAATCAGTGTGCTGCCAGCCTTAGCGACATACAATGAATGGTCAATATTATCGCCACCGATGGTGTCAAGAACAAAATCAAATACCGGTGTTGCGGTTTCCCAATTGAAGGTTGTATAATCGATATGGGCGTCTGCTCCCAAACTCCATACAAAATCTTTTTTGCTGGCGGAGGATGTACCTGTAACATTTGCGCCAAGGTGTTTGGCTATTTGTACAGCATAATGCCCAACACCTCCGGCAGCGGCATGAATCAATACATGCTGGCCAGTCTGTAGTTTTGCTTTATGTACCAACGCCTGATAGGCTGTGAGAGCGGCGAGGGTGGCGGCAGCTGCTTCAGCATGTGATACAGATGCCGGCTTAAGCGCAAGTTGCGATGCCGGAGCTGCTACGTATTCGGCATATGCCCTGGCATGGCCGGGAAAATTGACCATTCCAAATACTTCGTCACCGGGTTTGAAGGATGTTGATTTCGATTCAGTGACGATTCCTGAAACATCCCAGCCGAGAATGAGCGGATGCTGATCTTTGATACGCCCATATACTCCTTTGCCTTTACGACTCTTCACATCTACCGGGTTGATGCTGATGGCCTTTACTGCTATCAGCACTTCACCCTCTTTTATACCAGGTTTTTCTGTATCTGTGAGTTTGAGATTTTCCACTCCTCCGGGTTCGGTTAGTATGATTGCTTTCATTTTGATTATTTAACAGGGCAAAAATATACCGGATTTTAGCCTTAATAATTGTATAGTTTTGCCATTAACCGGTATTTTAATAGCTTAATAAAGGATGATAGTATGAATCACGAGAATCTGCATGAACCTTATTCTATCACGTACAAAACAATCAACGAATGCAGCAAACAGGTGCACGGGCATAATTTTTTTGAGCTCGTATATATAGTTGAGGGTACAGGATTTCAATGTATAAACAGGAGCAGGTTTGCTTATCATGCGGATCATTTATTTCTGATTACGCCCGATGATTATCATTCGTTTGATGTACAAAGCACTACTACCTTTTTCTTTTTGCGCTTTAATAATATTTATCTCAAAGACGGCCGTCTTCCGATAGAGAATGTACAACGCCTGGAGTTTATTCTTCAAAATGCCAATCGCCGTCCCGGTTGTATTTTAAGAAATCAGGCGGATAAGCAGTTGGTTAAACCATTAATCGAAGCCATCGGCCGGGAATATACGAATAGGGATATTTATAATCAGGAGCTCATTCAGCAATTGGTAAATACGCTGATTGTGGTGGTGGCGCGTAACATTGCGAAATACCAGGAGCTCGATGTGTCTGAACAAACGGATATGCGTGTGCTTGATATGCTGCAATATATTCAAACGCATATTTATGAACCAGCGAAACTGCGCGCAGAGCAACTGAGCCGCGCATTCAGTATTTCACCGGCATATCTGAGTCGTTATTTTAAACAACATACCGGCGAAACCATGCAACAGTATATTGCCAGTTATAAAACACGACTGATAGTACATCGACTGCAGCACAGCGGGAAAAGAATCAGTGAAATTGCCGCCGAATTCAATTTTACAGACGAGAGCCATTTTACCAAGTTTTTTAAATCCCGGGTCGGTCTTTCCCCCAGGGAATTCCGGATGCATCATCGGGCAGTGAGTTTGGGTTAACCAGTAAAAAACAGAGGATTCTATGAAAATCCTTTTTTATATTGAATATCAATTAAATAAAACATATTTTATTATAATAAATCACCATATTGTAAAGCTATACCTTTACAATATGGTGATTTTGTAAAGGTATGTATTTACAAAAGTTGTATTTTTGTAAAGGAATAACTTTACAAAATGGCAAAAGCAATTTTAATACACGAACAACTGGAAGGGCGTATGCGCTCCCTGGCTAATCCGAAAGCGGTGACTCCTATGCCTACAGGCTGGATCAGAGCGGTTCGTCTTGCTTTAGGCATACGGGCCCAGCAGTTGGGTAAAAAGATGTCAATAACCAGGCAGGCTGTGGTAGACATGGAGAAAAGAGAAGTGGAAGGTTCTATTACACTCAAATCTCTTCAGGAGGCTGCGGTTGCCCTGGACATGAAACTCGTTTATGGTTTTGTGCCAAAGGACGGTAGTCTGGATGCATTGATAGAAAGAAAAGCAAAAGAACTGGCTGTACAGATAGTGATGCGTACATCGCAAACCATGTTGCTCGAAGACCAGGCAAATACAGAAGAGCGGTTGCAAAAAGCCATCGAAGACCGTACCAACGAATTGAAGCGGGAAATGCCCAAAACGCTATGGGATTAGAACTGCAATATGAAGATGGGCAAACGTTGCTGGAAGATGAGGAAAGAGAAGGGATTCTTATTCCTACAATAACTACACGCGGAGAGCTGGATGAACTTGAACAGTATAACATAGAAGAGGCTATGTTATGGTCGGTGAGTCGCAGATTTAAACCGGACCTTGTTTTTACTGAAAAATTTATTCAGACTGTACACCGTCAGATGTATGGATTGATCTGGGACTGGGCAGGCCAGTTCAGGAAGACCAATAAAAATATAGGAGTAGATAAATGGCAGATTGCCGCAGAGCTGAAATATCTTCTTGATGATGCATCATTTTGGCATACACATAAAACTTATCTGCCCGATGAAGCTGCCGTTCGCTTCAAACACAGGCTGGTTAGCATTCATTGTTTTCCAAATGGGAATGGGCGGCATAGCCGGCTCATGGCAGATATTATTATCAGCAAACTTTATCAGCAACCTGTATTCAGCTGGGGGGCGGCAGGTCTTACCCGTAAAGGGGAAGCCCGTAGCGTTTACCTGGCCGCATTAAAAGTTGCGGATGCAGGTGACATACAGCCGCTGCTGCAATTTGCCCGCTCATAAAGAGTATTAAAAAATTCGATGAGAGGGTAAGTGGTAAATGGCAAAAGGCAGAAGGAGTTTCTGAAACCTCCTCTGCCTTTTGCCTTTCACGGTTTACCAGTAAAGGCCATTTACCGGTTATCGTTTATTTCCTGAAATCATTAATGCCATAATAGTAAACATTGGAGCTGCCCGGGTAAACACCTTCGAGTTGAAGGTTGCTGTCCTGTTTACTTAATAGCTGTTTGAGTTCATCGATCGAGCGAACGGCCTGGCCGTTTACTTTAGTAATGATGAAACCGGGTTTCATATTGGTCTGATCGCTGATCAATCCTTCGTTGTTGATATCTGTCACACGTACACCACCACTGATACCTGCTTTTGCAGCATCTGTCTTACTGATTGGTTCAAATTTTGCACCCAGTTCATCCAGCAAAGCGGTCTGCTGACTGGCAAATGTGCCCATTTTGTTTTTCAGAATGGCGGTAACTGTTTTTTGATCTTTACCACGCAGGAAGCCAATATTGATTTTGTCGCCAGGTTTATAACGGGCTACTTTTTCTGAAAGCTCGGCACTGGTATTGACAGCCTGTCCATCGATACTGGTAATAATATCGCCTTTACGAATGCCTGCTTCAGCAGCGGCACCTGAGGCATCCGTTTCCATAACCCAGACTCCATTGATATCATTGGTGATGCCCAGGCCTTTTTTGTGTGCATCGTCCAGGTCTTCGGGTGCCATGCTGATACCCAGGTAACCCCGTTGAACTGAGCCAAATTTCATGATGTCGCCGACGACTTTTTTCATGAGATTGGAGGGAATGGAATAGGCATAGCCGGCATAGGATCCGGTAGGTGATGCAATGGCAGCATTTATGCCAATGAGTTCACCGTCAGTATTAATCAGCGCACCGCCGCTGCTGCCGGGATTTACAGCTGCATCTGTCTGGATAAAGGCTTCAACCGGTGCTGAGCCCATGCGGTTAATACCGATGTTACGACTTTTAGCACTTACAATGCCCTGGGTAACGGTTACATCGAGGTTGAGTGGATATCCGATTGCCAGCACCCATTGTCCGAGGTGCACATTATCGGAGTTCCCAACGGGCAGTACGGGCAGATCATGTGCATCTATTTTGAGCAATGCCAGGTCTGTATTGGGGTCTGTGCCCACTACTTTGGCGGAATAATTTTTACGATCGTTGCAGGTGACAGTGATTTCACTTGCGCCTTCTACCACGTGATTATTGGTAACGATATAACCGTCGTTGCTGATGATAACACCTGATCCGGATGCTTTCTGGTCAGGTTGAGCAAAACCGCCGCCATCGCCAAAGAACCGTTTAAAAAGATCGTCGTTGCCAAACAAATCACCAAAAGGATTTTGTTGCTGCTGTTGTCTGCGGGAAGATGTTTGGTTGAATTTTATAACTGTGCGTATATGTACTACCGATGCGACACTTCCTTCGGCTGCTTTTTCGAAATCGGCCGGAGGTGCCGTGTTTTCGGTATACCTGGCTTTTACCAGCGGCATCTGTTCGCTTTGTGCGATGCTGTTTATTGTTTCACGGCGTTGACTAAACATAAAATAGCTGCTTGTCAGAAACATGCCGGCCGCCAGTGCCAGTAGAATTTTTACATTGCTTTTCATTGTTTTCTTTTTAATGAGTGAGAGATTTAATCAGGATACCATGACGTTTATCACGAGTGATCCGGGAATTTGAATTTTTTGAAAATGGATTTAACTTCTTCGTTCACATCCTTTGAGCGTACGCGGGGAGAAGAGATTTCGCCACTGGCCCAGCCCTGCCAGATCAGTTTATTATTGCGTGCATCGATCATGTTGATCGTGAGCTGGCCTTCGCGAAACGGAATGTTGTAACTACGATAGCCCATGAGCATCGAAGGGTTCCAGATACGATAGATGCGGCCATGACCGCCATACATGTATTGTGTGAAAGGATAGCTGTACACCGGATCAGATTCTCGTTTTACAGAGCGCTGAACTGCTATGGTGTAGTCGAGTAATACATCGGGGTTGCCATCGGCTTCTTTCCAGCCTTTTTTATTTAATTCGGCAGCTACTGCATTTTTAATATTGTTGTCGATGATGTCGTTGTTCCATTTATCCTTTTTTTCAATGGGTGTACCGCTCCAGGCAAATGTCTTATACTGGCTGAAGTCAACACCTTTCGCTGTTTCCGTATGGCTGGTGACACTGCAGCCGGCGAAAGTCAGCGCCGCCAGCGTTGCGAGTGCCAGGGAAATTCTGAATGTGTGTTTCATGACTTTCGGTTTTATGAAATGTTAGTAACTGTATTAAAGTTAGGCTGGCATAACGGCGGATTAATCCTGCAATCGGCAGGCAGGCAAAACCTGTAGCTGAAAGAGAAGCCCGGAGGGATCATTACTTTGTTTATAATTTGTTAACTGCGCGGAGATTTGTAAGTTTATAGTGTTGGGTTAATCATTTTTTTATGGAATACGAAATCTTATTGCGTTTCCTGCTCGCATCCTTGTGGGGCGGTATTGTAGGAATTGAAAGAGAATACCGGAGCAAATCGGCCGGCTTCCGTACCATGACCCTGATTTCCATCGGGGCCTGTTTTTTTACCGTAATGTCTTTGGGGATTGGCAACCCTTCCAGCCCCGACAGGATTGCATCCAATATCGTGACGGGAATTGGTTTCCTCGGTGCGGGAGTTATTTTCAGAGGTGAGAACCAGGTAAACGGCATTACTACGGCTGCTACCATCTGGGCTGTTGCAGCTGTGGGCATGGGAATAGGCGCAGGATATTATATGCCTGCCGCATTTGCCTGCATTTTTATTCTGATCATCCTTGCTCTTTTACCCTATGTAGAAACCCGGATTGACCGGATAAATCAAACGAGGCGTTATATTATCACAGTCACTTTTTCCGAAGATATAGTTAATGTAATTGAACAACAGTTCCGTCAGGCACATTTGAAGTATAAAATCACCAGGCAGATAAAGGCTGATCAGAATATCACGCTTTACCTGAATGTGCATGGCTCAGCGAAAAATCATCATCAACAGATCCAAGCCCTGCTTCAGGATCCGCGCATCAGCAGATTTGAGTGTTGAGGGTCAGACCTGGAGACTGACCTGCAGTTGAATATTTAATAAGCAAACCGGGTAAAGTGGGCAGGTGATTATATCCGAAGTAGTTTAGCCGAAATTGTTTTCGAGCAACTTTACGAGATCATCTATATTGCCGGCATAGTGATGCCCCCCTGTAAGCCTGTAGTTATAGTAGTGACCGATTTTAATATTACCGCCTGGAAAATCGGTTTCATTGCTGCCAAAAACAGTAACCAGCCGGTTTACTTTCAGTTTGTTTATTTCTGCAATTACATCACTGCTTCTTTTTCTGTTTCCTCCCAGCAAATCACTCCAGTGAATCTCAAAATCTGTAGAGCCGGATGGAGAGAGTAGTATTACACTCTTCAATTTTCCGGAAAGGATGCTGTCGAGCCGGTTTACGATAAAAGGAGCTACATCGGCTCCAAAGGAGTAGCCAATCACTATTATCTGCTGGCTGACACGGCCTTTAAGTTTATTATTTAGATAACTGTTGATATCGGCGGCTGTTTGTCCAGGCGTTTTTTTATCCCAGAAATAGGAGCGTGAATTGACTGCCGTAATAGTGTATCCTTTATTACTGATGCCTGCACACAGACTTTTGGAAAAATCGTTCAGTCCGCCATCGCCGCTAATGTACAATATAAGCGGTTTGTCAGTAGCGCCGGCCCACTCCTGTATCGGTAATTCGCCGGCCAGTAGTTGAAAAGGCAGGAGCATGAATGCCGATAGGATAATATGAAATGATGGCTGTTTCATGGTTTCATAACGGTGTTGAGGGCAAGAGGTAATTGTAGCAGATCGTAATCGTTGTCGTAAACCAGGTATTTGTTTTCCCAGAGGGTGGCATATTTTTCTTTAAACTCACGCAGGCCTTTATAATGCTGAAAGCGCCGGATTCTGGCAGTGGCCAGCCTGATCAGCTGCTCGGCCGTATTGTCTGGTTGGGTTATGCCGGTCATAGGGGCCATACCCAGATTTAAAAACTGCTTTTGATGTTCATTTGCATATTGAATGAGCCGCACAATCAGTGCATCCATAGCGGCACCAGGTGCATCGGTTGTTTTACGGATGAGATCATAGGTACAATCGTCTTCTGCATAGTCGGGTATGATATTGAGAAAGGCTTCAATTTCACCTCTGTCATTACCGACTGCGATAATTGGTTGGTGTGAAAGTTCTTTTTCATCAAACATACCCTGTGAAAAAACGGTTTCTTCTTTTTCGAATTCATGCAGCCAGTTATCGGATACCCTTTTCAACTCATCCATTAGTTCCGGACTGTGCGGAGGTTCATACACAAGAGTTTTATATCCTTTTCTCTCCAGGCTGTTGAGACCGTTGCGCAGCGATTTTTTGTCTTTACCTTCCAGACTAAATTTTTTTACATCGAGAATTGCTTCCTGTCCGATCATGAGTTTGCTTTTGCGAAGCTGCGCAAACCAGGGCATACTGTTTTCGTCTACCCGGTAATAGGCGGGTTTAAGCCCCATTTTACGGCAATGCTGATCAAATTCCCGCAGTACATCTACTTTATGTTCGGGCGAGCACACTGGTTCTTCCAGCACGATGGCAAATCCGCCGGCGATACGGTAGGCAATAAAAGCATCGTGCAGATCAGACAGGAAGAACAGTTTGTCTTTATACAGTTTAAAATAATCTACAGAAGAGTTGCCATACTGCTCCAGTATGAACCGGGCTTTTTCGCGGTGATTTTCATCGGCGTCATGAAGGAAGCGTTTGGGACGTACCAGGCTGTATAATAATAAACCCCAGGTCAGGAATCCGATTATGCGTATCAGCCATATAAACTCATGTCCAAACCGGGTGATGGGGTGCAGTGAGCTGTCTTCGATCAGCAGAAAACTTTTGAAGGTATGAAGCAGTGATTGCTGCCACGTAAAATCAATGCCAAAGTGTTTTTTATCTATAAAATAGAAGCTGATAAAGCCGAATAATAGAACTGCTGCAAGCGCAGTAAGACAGGTGGCAAGCCCGGTACGAATCCACTTTATGCTGCTTCGGATACGGTATTGCTGAGCGGTTGTGAGCAGCATAATCAGTGAAATGACGGCTATAGCCGCTTCTTCATAATCAAGCGCCTTACTCAGGTGACCCACAAGTGATACTACACTAAGTATGATAGCAATGATCCAGGCGCTGCGTAATCCTTTTATCAAAAAAGCCGATGTAATCAGCAAGCCGAGTCCTACAAACAAGATCAGCAGATTCGACGCATGAATAGCGCTAAGCGGCAGATACTCTTTCAGGATCGTAATTCGATGGTGAATTGGAGGTGTTACAACCGAAATAATGTTTATAATTCCTAAAGTAAGTGTTAGCAGGGCAGGAGCGAGCCTGAAAAATAACTTCCGGCCTTTCCAGGCAAAGGCGAGAAAGCCCAGAAGCAGTGGTATCCAGAACTCAAATACTCTATATAAAACAGTGATCGATAATGCCTGGAAACTATTATAACCAAATTGCTCCAGTACATACACCATTGATAGTTCGACTGCACCCAGTCCACGCAGAAAAGGAGATACAATCATTAGCAGTACTACAATGATATAAGCCGCTGCTGCGGCACCAAAAGAGGGTGTGGCACCGAGTGCCAGCATGGCAATATAGATATGCAGCATGCCACAGAGTTCTACTCCCAGCGAGTAAAGTATTACGGATATAAAATGACGGGTGTGCACATTGGCCGCGAACAATTCATCGATTGAAGGAAGCAAGGATGGAAATTTCTTTCCGATCCATACATACAGACTCTTTTTCTGCTGAACGGATCTGACTGGCAGGAAAAGGGAAGCCATTACAGCTACGAGTATCAGTAATCCTGTCCAGGCATTACGAAACTGACCATGACTGATCACGGTATAGACGACAACGGGGAGGCCGGCAAGAAAAACGGTGAGCAGGCCGGCAAATCCATACAGGGCACTGGCCTGGTGCACCTGTGACTGATTGAAGCGCTGGCGCCTGATCTGTGATGGTGAATAGGCCAGTGAACTTACGCCACCTGCCGGCAGAAACACACTGATAAAGTTTCGTTTCAGGAAAAGGGCTGTAGCGTCTTTCCATTTTAAACGCAGACCGATCGCGTCGAATGCCTTTTTGTACATGGCGGCCTGGAAAAAAATATACAGACCTATAATAGCGAAGCCGGTAATAAGCCATAAACTGTTGGCCTGACTGAGTTGAGGTCCAATGGTCTGCAGTTCTTTCCGTTCGCTCCTAAAGAACACTACCGCCAGCAGCAACATGAGCAAAGCAAGGATTTCCCGCCAGTAAGTACCGGCGGAAAATCGTTTGACTTTCTTTTTAGACAAGGGTTGCATGTGGCATTATTTCACATGTGGGAAAGCGACTCGGACACTTTATAAAAGTTACGCTTATTTTCCGGCACCGGCTTTTTTGCCAGCGGCTTTATTTTCTTTGAATCGCTTATCGGCGGTGCCATCTTTCTTTACATGTACCATTTGTTTGTTTTCTTTATACCGCTTATCGGGTGTGCCATCTTTTTTAAGCGGACCTGAAGTTTTGGCCTGCGTAGCAGCCGTTTCTGTTTTCTTTTCAGTTTGTTTTACACTGGCAGCTGCATGCTGTGTTTTTTGTTTAGCGGCATCTGTGACAGCAACTGCATGTTTAGTGGCCACTTGTTTTTTTGACGGAGTTGTGGCGGGAGTTTGTGTTTGTGCAGAAGCTGCCAGGCTTATGCCGAGCAACATGGAGCAGGCGATAAGAATCTTTTTCATAATTTTTTATTTAATAAAATAAATGGGCAACACATTCTGGAGGTTAGGACGCCCAAAGTAAGAGCATACCCGTGCCGGAGATAGTTGCTCACTAAAACTAAGCTGGCAACCGGCTGCCGGGAGGGTCAATAAGCCCATTACGGTAAAAGTATCGGTCAAAAAGGGAAAACCTTCGCCGGAGGGTTTCGTGATTATCAGATGATCCTGAAAGGTGACCGTTATACCGGGATTAGTCAGAATTATACCAGGGCAGCCGACCTGAATAGGGGAAATTTGCCATCGCTCATTCGTGGAGGATGGCACAATTTTACTGTCACGGTTATATATAAACAGACCAATCATTATTAATAAATAAAAACAGTCAGCATGGAATACAGATTTTTAGGGGGATCCGGCTTACAGGTGCCGGTACTTAGTTTTGGGACAGCAACTTTTGGAGGCGGCAACGAATTTTTTAAAGCCTGGGGCAGCACACAGGCGGAAGAGGCCCGGCGCCTGGTAAACATTTGCCTGGATGCAGGTGTAAACCTGTTTGATACTGCAGATATTTATTCGGATGGCATGGCTGAAGAGATTCTGGGTGAGGCCATCCGTGGTATATCACGCGATAAATTATTGCTTTCTACCAAGAGTACGTTTACGTTTGGCCAGGGACCCAACAATCAGGGCTCTTCACGCTTTCATATCCTGCGGCAGATTGAAGGCAGCCTGAAACGGCTGGGAACGGATTATATAGATATCTATCACATGCATGGTTTTGATGGTAACACACCGGTTGAGGAAACGCTACGTACACTGGATGACCTGGTACAAAGCGGAAAAGTGCGTTATATAGCAGCTTCCAATTTTTCGGGATGGCATCTTATGAAGTCGTTGGGGATATCGGATAAATATGGCTGGAACCGCTATGTGGCTCACCAGGTGTATTACTCGCTGGCTAACCGCGAGTATGAATGGGAGTTGATGCCGCTGGGGCAAGATCAGCAGGTAGGTGCTATTGTGTGGTCGCCGCTGGCGGCAGGCCGTCTGGGTGGCCGGTATGGTCGTAATAAACCTCTGCCGCAGGATGGGCGGGTGGCACAGGGTGGCAGCCCTATGCCTGATATGGTGGTGAACGAAGACCTGCTTTATACTATTATTGATGCATTGAATGAAGTGGCGGCAGAAACAGGAAAAACGGTAGCCCAGGTTGCGCTCAACTGGCTGCTGCAACGACCTACTGTTTCGAGCGTTATTATAGGGGCACGTAATGAGGAACAGTTAAAACAAAATCTGGCTGCTGCAGGCTGGAATCTCAGCCGGGCTCAGGTACAAAAGCTCGATACTGCCAGTGACAGTCCTTCGATTTACCCTTACTGGCATCAGTGGAAGAATAAAACCCTTAATCCGACACCTGATTTTTATTCGGGTTTGACGGTGTAGAAGAATTATGGAATTTATTGAAGCACGGCGCCTGGTGCCGTGCTTTTTTCTGCAATCGTTTGTCCATAATTACCTGCTTTTTCCCTGATCTTGTTTGTCGTGTTGCTCCTAATTGTATAATCAGTACCTTGCTATTATGACACGATTTTGTCTTGCCCTTGATCTGAAAGATGATGCCCGGCTGATTGCAGAATATGAAGCATACCACCGCCAGATTTGGCCGGTCATTCTGCAAAGCATCCGGGAGGCGGGTATTGAGCAATTGCAGATATTCCGTGCCGGCAATCGCCTTTTTATGATCATGGAAGTAAATGATACATTCAGTTTCGAAAAAAAAGCAGCTGCTGATGCGGCCAGTACCGAAGTACAGGACTGGGAGAAACTTATGTGGAATTATCAGCAGGCAATTCCGGCAGCGCGACCCGGCGAGAAATGGGTATTAATGGATAAAATATTTGATCTGCGGGAAACTGCCGATCAGCAAAAGTAATTTGCCAATTATCAACTCTTGAAAGCGATGGATATGTTTAAAATGACAGGAAAAAAAGCAATTGTAACCGGTGCCGGAAGCGGCATAGGCCGGGCCATTGCAAAACTTTTTGCAGCACAGGGCGCTTTTGTGTATGTGGCCGACATTAGCAGTCAACAGGCTGATGCAGTAGTGGCATCTATTAAAGAAGAAGGCGGACAGGCAGCATCAATGCTTTGCGATGTAGCGAATCAATCGGCCGTGAAGGAGGCTTTTGCGGTGGCCACACAGATTGATATACTTGTAAACAGTGCCGGTATTTCTCATATTGGCCGGGCCGACAATACTACCGAGGAGGATTTTGACCGTATTTACCAGGTAAATGTGAAAGGAGTGTATAACTGTATTCAGGCGGCATTGCCCGCTATGATAAAATCCGGTGGCTCCATCATTAACCTGGCTTCAGTGGCTGGTAATGTAGGATTACCCGACCGTTTTGCTTACAGTATGAGTAAAGGTGCTGTGATAGGTATGACGCTATCTGTAGCAAAAGATTATCTCGCCGCCAATATACGCTGCAATTGCATTTCTCCCGGGCGGGTACATACACCTTTTGTAGATAATTTTCTGGCAAAGAATTATCCCGGCAAAGAGCAGGAAATGTTTGAGAAACTGGCCAAAACCCAGCCCATTGGCCGTATGGGTAAACCGGAAGAGATTGCGGCACTGGCACTTTACCTGGCCAGCGATGAAGCATCTTTTATTACGGGATGCGACTATCCGATTGACGGCGGATTTATTAAACTGAATAACTAACCCCTATTTATATAACGAATATGAAACTGATCAGATTTGGCGCTGCCGGAGAGGAAAAGCCAGGCATTATTGTTAATGAAATCCGTTACGATGTATCATCACTGATTACAGATTATGATGAACAGTTTTTTGCCAGCGGTGGCCTGACCCGGCTGCAGGAGCTTGTTGGCAACGCCGCCGGCAGCTTACCGGTAGTGGATGCTGCGGAGCGGCTGGGTTGCCCGGTGAGCCGGCCTTCGAAGATCATTTGCATTGGCCTTAACTATGCCGATCATGCGGCTGAAAGCAATATGGATCTTCCCAAAGAACCGGTTGTTTTTTTCAAAGCCACTACTGCTATTACCGGCCCAAACGATGATCTCATCATTCCGCGCAATAGCATTAAAACAGACTGGGAAGTAGAACTGGCGGTTGTAATAGGAAAACGGGCCTCCTATATCGAAGAAGCAGATGCATTGAATTATATAGCTGGGTACACTCTGCACAATGACTATAGTGAAAGGGCTTTTCAACTGGAACGCGGTGGTCAGTGGGTAAAAGGAAAAAGCTGCGACAGCTTTGCACCTATTGGTCCATGGCTGGCCACACCTGATGAAATGGGGGATATCAATAACCTGCGCCTGTGGCTAAGTGTGAATGGGAAAATGTACCAGGATGGAAATACCCATAATCTTGTTTTCAAAATTCCTTTCCTGGTATCGTACCTGAGCCAGTTTATGACACTGCTACCCGGCGATATTATTTCTACCGGTACGCCGGCCGGTGTGGGACTGGGCCAAAAACCAGAACCGATTTATATCAAACCGGGCGATGTGATCGAACTGGGTATTGATGGTTTGGGTAGCAGCCGCCAGCAGGCAAAGGCATTTACCAAATGATATAGTTATGATCATTGATGCACACGTACACTTCTGGAAATATGAACGGCAGCGCGATGCCTGGATCACGAATGATATGAAGACACTGCAGCAGGATTATTTACCCGAGCACCTGCTGCCAGTACTGAAGCGCAACGAAATTGATGGGGTAGTGGCTGTGCAGGCTGATCAGAGTGAACTGGAAACTCACTTCCTGGTCGAAATGGCCAGGACACATGGATTTATTAAAGCTGTGGTTGGCTGGATCGATTTTCGCGAAGCTGAAATTGAAAAGAGGCTTGCCTATTTTTCACAGTATCCTGTCATCAAAGGATGGCGGCATATTGTGCAGGCCGAGCCAGCTGGCTTTCTGACTGACCCTTCTTTTCTGAAAGGGATAAGAATGCTGCAGCAATATGGCTATACATATGATCTGCTCATTCGTGAACATCAGCTTGCAGAGGCAGTGGCCTTTGCCCGTGAGTTGCCGGAGCAGCCCATTGTGGTAGACCATATGGCGAAGCCGGCTATTCATAAGAAAGAATTTGCTGCCTGGGAAAAAGGTATTCGCTCACTGGCTGCTTTGCCAAATGTGTATTGTAAGTTATCTGGTCTGCTTACTGAGGCAAACTGGAAACAATGGAGTGCTGCCGATTTTTATCCCTGTCTTGATGTAGTGATGGATGCATTTGGTACACAACGACTGATGTTTGGCAGTGACTGGCCGGTGATGCTGTTGTCTGGTATTTATGTACAATGGAAAAGCCTGATTGAAAAATACATGGAAAACCTGTCTGGCGAAAGTAAGGCAGCCATAATGGGTGGCAATGCCATAGACTTTTATCATTTATAAAGAATGAATAATGGATTTGCAGCTTAAAGATAAAATCGTGATTGTGACCGGTGGTGCTAAAGGTATTGGCCTGGGTATTGTGCAGCAACTGGCTGCCGAAGGTGCCGTGCCGGTGATTGTCGGGCGCAATCAACAGGATAATGAGGAGGCTCTGGCCAGCATTGGCGGGAAAGGCTGGCAGGTCACGGCAGAGCTTTCTGACCCGGCTGCATCACCGATGGCTGTGCAGGCAGTAATGGAGAAATATGATCGCATAGACGGTCTTGTAAATAATGCGGGCGCTAATGATGGTGTGGGCCTGGCCGGTGGAAGCTATGAAGCATTTATGGCATCCCTGCACCGCAATGTGGTACACTATTACCTGATGGCACATCATGCCTTACCAGCATTGAAAGCGAGCAGCGGTGCCATTGTAAATATCAGTTCCAAAACAGCCGAGACCGGTCAGGGCGGAACATCTGCATATGCCGCTGCCAACGGAGGACGAAATGCGCTCACACGTGAGTGGGCGGTGGAACTACTGCCTTACAGTATTCGTGTTAATGCCATAGTGGTGGCAGAATGCTGGACACCCCTGTATGAGAGCTGGATCAGCCAGCAATCCAATAGCGAAGAAATGCTGCGTGCGATTGTATCGCATATACCGCTGGAAAAGCGAATGACGACTACGGCTGAAATAGCTGCCATGGCCTGTTTTTTATTATCTGCCCGCTCCAGTCACACTACCGGCCAGCTGATACATGTGGATGGAGGTTATGTACACCTTGACCGTGCCATAAGTCGTTAGATTAATTTATTGTAAACAATACCGGCAGAGACAGATTTCGCTGGCCGTACTTTCCGCTAACGCATTTAATTGATTATATTGAGCTAAACTATTTGTTTGGCTCAATCTGAAACTGCACTCAAGCGAACGCTTAATGCCAGCATGCTCTGGGGGCTGGGGGTAGGTTATGTGATCTCGGGCATGTATTTTGGCTGGAATCTCGGACTTGAAAAAGGGGGCACCCTGGGTCTCGCCATTGCCACCGGATTTGTGATACTCATGTATGTGGCGTTTACCTTCAGCTATACCGAACTGGCCTGCGCCATACCAAAGGCCGGCGGCGTATTTGATTATGCCGGCAGGGCATTAGGAAAAGATATCGGCTTTGTAGCAGGTATGGCACAGAATATAGAATTCATTTTTGCTCCGCCTGCCATCGCTTTCGCAATAGGAGCTTATTTCCATATTTTCTTTCCGCAGCTCGGTATAGAAACCATTGCTGTGCTGGTATATATAATATTTACCGCACTTAATATTTATGGCGTAAAGGCAGCGGCTACATTTGAGCTGATCATAACGATACTGGCAGTAGGTGAGCTGCTGCTGTTTGCAGGAGTAAGTTTGCCGCACTTCAGCTGGCAGCATCTTCAGCAAAATGCTTTTCCCAATGGCTGGCCGGGAGTATTTGCTGCTATTCCTTTTGCGATCTGGTTTTTTCTGGGCATAGAAGGTGTAGCTAATGTGGCGGAAGAAACCATCAACCCGCAACGCACGATCATCAGGGGATTTGGCTCAGCTATACTTACCCTGGTGTTGCTCTGTATTCTTACGTTTGGCAGTGCGGTAGGTGTGGCGGGATGGGAAGCTATTGTATATGCACCTGATGGCAGTACTTCCGATTCGCCCCTGCCATTGGCGCTGGGTTATATAGTACCGGAGAATAATATTCTTTATCATTTACTGGTGACGATTGGATTGCTGGGGCTGGTAGCTTCCTTTCATGGACTCATACTGGCTGCTGGCCGGGCCAGTTTTGAATTTGGCCGCGTGGGGTTTGCTCCCCTTGTACTGGGGCGCATTCATCGCCGGTTTCGTACACCAGCCAATGCGCTGATCCTGAATATGGGTATTGGTATAGTGGCATTATATTTCGGCAATACACAGGAAATCATCAAGCTCTCTGTATTCGGCGCGCTTACTTTATATATTCTCTCTATGTGGGCCCTAATAAGGCTAAGAAAGCAGGAGCCTGAATTGCACCGTCCGTTCAAAGCTCCGTTGTATCCGGTAGCGCCTATTGTAGCCCTGGTCATAGCCTGTATTTCATTTATTGCCATGACAATCTATAATTTTAATTTAGCACTTATCTATACAGGCTTCCTGGCGGTGAGTTACTTATTGTTTAAGCTATTTTATAAAAAGAAATTTTCTGTATGACTTCCCGTGAAATATTGCAGTATGTAAAAGAACATCCTTCGGGCCGGGTAAAAATTGCCTATGCAGATATTGATGGCGTTTTGCGGGGAAAATATGTTTCGGCTGAAAAATTCCTGGCGATAGCCGGATCAGCTACCAGTTTCTGCGATGTGATATTCGGCTGGGATATGGCTGATGTTGCATACGACAATGCCGGCTATACCGGATGGCATACCGGATACCCCGATGCCCCTGCCCGGATTGACCTCAGTACTTTCCGCAGGATACCCTGGGAGAATGATCTTCCTTTTTTCCTGGGCGAAATAACAGATACACGCGGCCGTGCTGCTGCTGTATGTCCACGGCAGCTGCTGAAACAGGTGGTGAAGGAGGCTGGAGACCTGGGCTGCCTTCCATATTTTTCACAGGAATTTGAGTGGTACAATTTTGCCGAAACGCCACAGTCGGCACATGAAAAACAATACCGTAACCTTACACCCATTACACCGGGTATGTTTGGCTACTCTGTACTGCGTACCACACTGGAACAGCCGTATTTTAATGATCTGTTTGAAGGACTAAAAAAATTCGGCGTGCCGCTGGAGGGGTTGCATACAGAAACCGGACCGGGTACATTTGAAGCAGCGATCAACTATGCCACTCTTCCCGAAGCCGGTGACAGGGCAGTATTGTTTAAGACTGCCGTCAAAGAGATTGCCTACCGCCATGGCATCATGGCTACTTTTATGGCAAAGGTAAATGAACAGTTGCCGGGTTGTGGTGGACACATACACCAGAGCTTGTGGGACAGGGAGGGGAAACAAAATCTGTTTTTTGATGGTAAAGACAAGACCCGGATGAGTGCGATCATGAAGCAATACCTGGCGGGGCAACTATATTGCCTCCCTTACCTGCTGCCTATGTATGCGCCTACCATCAACAGCTATAAACGACTGGTAGAAGGGGCCTGGGCGCCTACCACTCTTACCTGGGGTATTGACAACCGCACCGTAGCTATCCGCGTGTTGAATGGCGGATCCAATAGCTGCCGCATTGAAACAAGAGTAGTGGGTGCCGATGCCAATCCTTACCTGGCGATGGCTGCCGCACTGGCATCGGGTTTATATGGCATCAGGAATAAGCTACGACTGAGCCAGGCACCTGTGAGTGGGAATGGATACCAGGAAGAAAGAAACGGCCGATTGCCGGCTACACTCGATGCTGCCACCCGTAATATGAAAGAGTCGGGGCTTGCTGCCGAACTCTTTGGGAAAAATTTTGCGGAACATTTTATCGCTACCCGTGAATGGGAATGGCGCCAGCACCTGAAGCCCGTGACAGACTGGGAAATGCGCCGTTATTTTGAGATCATCTGATCCTTCTCTGCCGATTGCCAACTGCCATTATTATTATTCAATTGTAAAAATTGACCTACATGTCATTTGATCAGGTTTACCAGTACAATTTTCCTACTACGATCCGCTTTGGTGCAGGGGCCAGTGGCGAGTTGCCAGCTTATCTGAAGACACAGGGATTAAGCCGCCCGCTGATTGTGACGGATCCTGTGGTGGCGCAGTTGCCCTTCTTCCGGTCACTGGTGTCGGCTATTCAGGCCGCAGGCATTTCTGCAGAAGTGTTTGCTGATATTCACAAAAATCCCGTGAAGTCTGATGTGTACAGGGGTGGTGATGCTTATGATGCTACTGAGCGCGATAGTATCATAGGCATTGGAGGCGGGGCCGCTCTTGATGTGGCACGGGCCATAGCCTTACGCATTCATCATCGCGAAGATCTTTTTGTATACGATGATCTTATTGGAGGTGATATATATGTGACCAACGATGTGCCGCACTTTATTACCATTCCCACTACTGCCGGCACCGGTAGTGAAGTAGGGCGTAGTGCTATCATTGCTGATGATGAAACCCATCAGAAAAAAATTCTCTTTTCGCCCAAGTTGCTTGCTAAAATAGTATTTGCAGATCCGTTGCTTACCATGGATCTGCCGGCAGCTGTTACTGCCGCTACCGGTATGGATGCGCTTACGCATAATATGGAAGCGTACCTGGCCAAAATGCCTCATCCGTTGTGTGAAGGCATTGCGCTGGAAGGCATATCGCTTATTCACCGGTCGATTGAAAAAGCCGTCTTAAATCCCGACCTGCAGTCGCGCAGCCAGATGCTGATTGCATCGCTGATGGGAGCTGTAGCTTTTCAGAAGGGTTTGGGCGTAGTGCATTCCCTGGCACATCCGCTTTCTTCACTGCTGGATACGCACCACGGATTGGCCAATGCAGTAAACCTTCCTTATGGTATGCGGTTTAATATAACAGGGAGTGAAGAGAAATTCAGACGTATGGCGCAGGTACTGGACCTGCCCGGTTTAAATGGAGAGGCTGTTGTGAACTATTTATTTGAACTGAACAACCGCATTGGGATTCCTCACAAGCTGCGTGCAATAGGTGTGGAAGAAAAACACCTTGATACACTTGCAGATCTCGCCATTGCAGATTTTGCTCATCCCAATAATCCCAAACCCGTAAACCGTCAACAGTTCAGAGACCTTTATGCAGAAGCGTTATGAAAATTGCATTAACCTATACCGGATCAGAAGAAAAGCATCTTAACTATATGCGCTGGCTGCGCGGTGCTGATGAAGTGGAGGTAATTACCCTAAGTGAAGAAGCGGCCAACCTCGACGATTTGTTGCATTGCGATGCGCTGGTCATATCAGGCGGAGTAGATGTGCATCCCTCTTTTTATGACAAGAAAAAGGAGTATGCTCATGCGCCTCAGAAATTTAATAAGAAGCGTGACAAATTCGAATCGGCGGCTTTTTTACAAAGCCAGGAGCGGCAGATTCCATTGCTGGCCGTATGCCGTGGCATGCAGCTGATCAATTGCATACTGGGTGGAGACCTGGTGCAGGATCTTGGGCACAGGGGTAATGCCATTCACCGCGCAGGCGATGTGGGCGATAAGGCACACGGTGCCACTGTAGAGCCTGGTACACAACTGGCCGCAATCCTTGGTACCAGACGGATTGTTGTAAACAGTGCACACCATCAGTGTGTGCATCATGCAGGCCAGGGATTAAGGATCAACTGCCTGGCAGATGACGGCACGCCCGAAGGCTGGGAATGGAAAGAGCCTGCGGACAAATCTTTTTTGCTGGGTGTACAATGGCACCCCGAACGCATGTTTCGTTTCGGACTGGAAGCAACTGCTCCGGCTATGGCCCTGCGTGCGCATTTTATAGAGGCAATCATTCAATCAAAAAAAAATGAACGTAATTAATCCCGCTACAGGCGAGCTCCTTGCCACCCTGCAGGAAGATACGGCGTCAACATTGATACAGAAATATGAGTTATTAAAAGAAGCACAGCCGCAATGGGCGGCGGAATCCCTTGAGCAGCGTATTACCGTGCTGCAGCGCTTCGAACAACTGCTTCAGCAACATACCGAAAGGCTGGCTGCCGTCCTTACCAGCGAAGTGGGTAAGCCACTACAGCAATCGGTCAACGAAATCAATGGAGCGCGGACCCGTATTCAATGGCTTACCAGCCATGCTGCCGCTTATCTGCAGCCCGAAGTAATGACGTCTACCGATACGCTCGAAGAGCGTATCGTATATGAACCTCTGGGCGTCATAGGAAATATATCTGCCTGGAATTATCCTTACCTCGTGGGGGTAAATGTATTTGTACCGGCCCTGCTGGCAGGGAATGCCGTTTTATATAAACCGTCAGAATTTGCCAGCCTTACCGGTTTAGAGATCGGCCGCCTGCTGTATGAGGCGGGTGTACCGGAGCATGTTTTTCAAGTAGCAATTGGGGGTGGCTCGACTGGGGAGGGGATGCTGGAGTTGCCGCTGAGTGGTTATTTCTTTACCGGCAGTTATAAGACCGGTCAGTATATCTACGAAAAAGTGGCTCCAAAAATGGTGCCCTGTCAATGTGAGCTGGGTGGCAAAGATCCGCTCTATGTTGCAGACGATGTGGCGGATGTAGCGGCTGTGGCAGCTGCTACAGCTGATGGTGCTTTTTACAACAACGGGCAGAGCTGCTGTGCCGTAGAACGTATCTATGTACAGGAAAAAATATATGATGCTTATGTGGAAGCTTTTGTGAAAGAAGTAAAATCGTGGAAAATGGGGCTGCCTACTGAGCCAGGTGTATATATAGGAGCTCTTACGCGGCCGGCACAGATAGAATTACTGAGCCATCAGATAGCGGATGCCCGGGCCAAAGGCGCTTCCGTGCTTACCGGCGGTGAAGCTGTGAATGGCCCTGGCAATTATTTTGAACCTACTGTATTGGTCAACGTGAATCATAGTATGGATCTGATGCAGGAAGAATCATTTGGGCCCATCATTGGCATTATGAAAGTAAAAGACGATGCCGAGGCAATACGGCAAATGGCCGATACGCAATACGGTCTTACCGCAGCAGTATACAGCAGTTCTGCCGGGCGTGCGCAGCAAATTCTGGCGCAACTCAATACTGGTACCGGCTACTGGAACTGCTGCGACCGGGTAAGTGCTGCATTGCCCTGGAGCGGGCGTGGACATTCGGGGTTTGGTGCCACGCTGTCGCATGCAGGGTTACGTGCTTTTACCCATCCCAAGGCTTATCATCTCAGAAAATAGTTGAAATAGTGCCATAGCTTTTTGCGGGGCAGTGTTACCTTTGCAACATCAATGCTATGATACTTTTTTCTTACGATATCATTTTGCTTAATTGACGAAGGCGGGCTGTATGTCCGCCTTTTTTATTTTAATAAAATAACTATGGACGTTGAAATACTTTCCCGCGTTCAGTTTGCCTTCACTATTGCATTCCATTATATCTATCCGCCATTGAGTATCGGGCTGGGGCTTATACTGGTGATCATGGAAGGAATGTACCTGCGTACCGGCAATAAACTGTATGAACGAATGACCCGCTTCTGGATCCGTATTTTTGCGCTGATATTTGGCATTGGCGTGGCTACGGGTATCATCATGGAGTTTGAGTTCGGAACCAACTGGGCTACTTATTCCCGTTATGTAGGCGACATTTTTGGCAGTGCTCTTGCAGCAGAAGGCATTTTTGCATTTGCTCTGGAGAGTGGTTTCCTGGGTATCCTGTTATTTGGCTGGAACCGGGTAGGTCCCAAAGTGCATTTCTTTTCGACCGTGATGGTTTTTTTCGGCTCACTCTTCAGTGCTGTATGGATAGTGGTAGCCAATAGCTGGCAGCAGACTCCGGCCGGTTATCATATCGTGGGCGAAGGAATGAATGCACGAGCCGAGATCACCGATTTCTGGGCCATGGTCTTTAATCCTTCCAGCGTAGATCGCTTACTGCATGTGTGGATAGGGGCTTTCCTGGCCGGTGCATTCCTGGTTATGAGCGTAAACGCCTATTATATCATTAAGAAAAAGCATCTGGAGATAGCGCGGCCTTCGTTTAAGATCGCATTGCTGGTGGCTACTTTTTTTTCGCTTGCACAGTTATTTGTTGGTCACCGCAGTGCTGAAGGGGTGGCAAAATATCAGCCGGCCAAACTTGCAGCCATGGAGGGGCATTATGATTCCAGCGCAGCCGCAGATATGTTTCTGCTGGGATGGGTAAACGATAAAACGCAAACGACCAGTGGTATCAAAATACCCGGAGGGCTCAGCTTCTTACTGCACCAGGATTTTAAAGCGCCGGTGCAGGGATTGAATGCTATTGCGCCGGCCGACAGACCCGGTCAGGTAAATGCCGTATTCCAGTTTTATCATATCATGGTGGCAATAGGCATGCTCATGATCGGCCTCACACTTTTTGCCTGTCTGCAATGGAAAAGGGGGAAATTGTTTGAGATGCGCTGGCTCATGCTGGTATTTGCCTGGGCTGTATTGCTGCCACAGATTGCCAACCAGGCGGGTTGGTTTGCAGCCGAAATGGGACGCCAGCCCTGGGTGGTGTATGGATTACTCCGTACATCGGATGCGTTATCGGCTACTGTAAAAGCAGAGCAGGTTGTTTTTTCACTGATATTGTTTCTGCTGGTGTATACCACACTATTAGCGCTCTTTTTATATCTGCTCAATAAAAAGATCAAACATGGCCCGGTAGATGCCGGCTATCCGGAGCCGATAGATGAAGGCTCAAAACGCGATAACCCCATTTTATCACATTAATACCTGACAATGGAAAGTTTTCTCGGAATAGATCATAATGTATGGTGGTTTCTGGTATTTGGAGCCGTGATCTCCGGTTATGCCATCCTGGATGGGTTTGACCTTGGGGCAGGGGCACTTCATCTTTTTCTGAAGAAAGAACAAAGCCGCCGCATTGCACTCAATGCCATTGGTCCGGTATGGGATGGCAATGAAGTGTGGCTGGTCATTGGTGGCGGAGCACTGTTTGCCGGTTTTCCTGTGGCCTATGCAGCTATCTTCTCTGCATTTTATGTACCCTTCTTTGTATTCCTGGTGGGGCTTATCTGGAGAGGCGTGGCGATCGAATTCCGCAGTAAGGAGCCGGGCAGGATATGGCGGCTTACCTGGGATTTTATTTACTCTTTTTCCTGTATTGTAATAGCGCTTTCACTGGGGCTTATGCTGGGCAATGTTGCGCAGGGTCTGCCCCTTAACGAGGCGCATGATTATACCGGTAGCTGGACCAGTTTTTTTAACCCATTTTCTATCATGGTGGCGGTGACCACGCTGGCCCTGTTTATGATGCATGGGGCTATCTTTCTGGCAATGAAAACCGAGAACCGTTTATATACTAAACTCACAATCCTGGCAAAAAACTTCACCATCTTTTTTGTAATGACCTTTGCCATTACTACTGTATATACATTGCTGTATGTACCTCACCTGAGCGATTGTATTAAAAGTACCCCTGTATTCTTTGTGTTTCCGCTCATCATGATGCTGGCAATTGCCAATATACCACGACTGCTCAATAAAGGCAGGTACCGGCATGCATTTGTCAGTTCAGCCATTACTATAGCAGCACTGCTGATCATGGTGGCGGTAGAGATATTTCCCAATCTTTTATATGCTGTAAATAACCCGGCCAACAGTATTACTGTTCATAATGCATCTTCTTCACCCAAAACCATGAAGATATTACTCACCATTGCATTGATTGGCACACCACTGGTAGCCATTTATACCAGTTTTGTGTTCTGGACATTTAAAGGAAAGGTGAAGCTGGATGAGATGAGTTACTGAGCAATGTGCTAATGTTTATCCGTCTACGGCCGGAACGCTTTTTTGCTTATTGAATTATTGCTTAACAGAATAGTGCAGTGTCTGCAGGACTTTTCAACTAATATCATTAGTACATCAGCATATCAGCACATCAGCACATTAGCACATTGAACTCTCACCAGTTGTTTGCCTGATCTGTATTTATTCTTTCCGACACATCTACGGGGCCGGTTTCGCGCCAGTAGGGATCATGTTTTACAAACCAGGATATCCAGAGACTACGACTGAGGCGCATGAGCCAGGGCTGGAGTAATAAAAGGAATACCGCATTGAACCCCATCCAGTAAAAAAAACGGTTGTCGGTAGTGGAGAGGCCGATGATGGCCCACCATGCTACCAGGCTGGCCACACTCAATGCTACCGTGAGCGCATAGCTCACATAGCTGGTGCCGTAATAAAACCCAACTTCAATCTCGGTAGGCTGTCCGCAAACGGGACAGTTTTTGTTCATTTCCATGTTTTTCTTAAAACGAAATGTAACAGGGTTCTTAAACAGTTTGCCTTCGCGGCAGCGGGGGCAATAGCAGCCGATTGAAGAGGCGAGATAACCACGTGAAGTTGAAGGTTGAGCCATGGTAGGGTTAGTATGCGTGTTGTTGAATGATTTGTTGCAGTTGTGCAGCCGGCACCACACCTGACTGGCGCCATAAAGCTTTCCCTTTTTTGAAAAGCATGAGCGTCGGTACACTTTGTATTTGCAGCTGCGCGGCAGCGGCAGGACTTTTATCGATGTCAATTTTGAGTATGCGTACAGATGATCCCATGCGCTGATGCAATTCGTCCAGCACCGGTTTCATCATTTTGCAGGGGCCACACCATTCTGCAAAGAAATCGACCAGTACGGGTGTATCGCCCTGGATGATCTCTGCAAATGTCTCTCGTTTAGGATTTGCTGTTTCCATTTTTTGTACGTTTAAACAAACTGAATAAAAGAATACCCAGCAATGCTCCGTATGCAGTGCTGTTGAGCCAGCGTGAAGTGATCATGCAGGTGCCATCTTTACAACCGATTTGCTGCCAGTACAGAAAACCCGCAAGTGCACCCAGCACAAATCCTGCAATGACCAACTTGTTATTTAGTATCCAGCTCTTCATAGTGAATATCGGTTGTTTGATCTTTTTTAAGCGGTCCGGGTACGGAACAGGATCCTGCCATGAAACAGGTACTGCTGGAAAAGAGCGACAGCAACAGAAACATGGCTCCCAGCACCATCAGTACCCATTGTGCGGTGGAGATAGCGCCCCACAAAATTACCAAACCTGCAGCAACCCGCATAAATTTTATGATTCCCCATCCACTCAAAAGCTTATGTATCATATAAAAAGTTTAAATAAGAAATTGTCTGTTATACTTGTTTTACATTTTACCCGGTAATATTTTATTCCAGTAAAGCCAGGGCAGAACCCGTTTTTTTAGCTGATACATACTCCACCGTTCACGGCTTTGGTCAAACGGGAAGGTTTCCACGGGCTCATTATTATAATTAAACTCGCAGAGCACCAGTTTGCCATAACCCGTCACTATCGGGCAGCTGGTATAGCCGTTATAGGAAGCGGTTAGTGGCTGATGCTTCATGAGGCTGATCAGGTTGCTGACGAGCACCGGCGCCTGCTTGCGGATGGCGGCTCCCGTGCGCGAAGTAGGCAGTGATGAAGCATCGCCCAAGGAGAATATATTGGGATAACGCGTGTGCTGCAGTGTATGCCTGTCTACATCTACCCAGCCTGCAGAGTTGGCCAACGGGCTGTTTCGGACACAATCGGGTGCACTTTGCGGCGGAGTGACATGGATTATATCAAACGAAACCCAGTACTCCTGATCCCTGTTGTGAGGACCAATACCTATAAACTTTGCTCTTTTACCGTCACCATCAATTTCTACCAGATTTGTATAGAAATGCAGGTCTGTGTGAGAACGATCTGCTACTTTTTTAAGAGTGCGTTCATACTTGTCAACTGCAAAAAGCCGGGTGCCCCCACTCCAGAACTGAATACTGGTTTTATCAAACAAGCCGTGGCGCTTGAAATAATCAGCGGCCAGCCACATAATCTTTTGCGGAGCACCGCCGCATTTAACCACCGTGGGAGGATTGGTAAAAAGTGCCGTACCTCCCTTGAAATTCCGGATACATTCCCAGGTATAGGGAGCCTGATCAAACCTGTAATTGGAGCAAACCCCATTTTTACCCAGTGTTGCTTTCAATCCCTTTATCTGATCCCAGTTAAGCTGTATGCCGGGAGCTACTACCAGGTAGTCATACTTTACAAACGTATGATCATCGAGCTGTACCATATTATTCTCTGGTGAGAATGAAACAACTGCGCGCCTGAGCCAGCATACACTATCTGGCATTACCGTTGCTTCCGGGCGTACTGTTTTATTTATATCAAAAGCTCCGGCTCCTACGAGGGTCCATGCAGGCTGATAGTAATGTTGGGTTGAAGGCTCGATAATGGCAATATCCAAACGTTTGTCTTTGCGTAGTAATTGTGCTGCAACAGCAATTCCGGCATTGCCACCTCCTACTATTACAATCTGATGATGAGCTGACATAACTGGCATTTATTTAAGACAGCAAGGTATACTATGACAACATGTATACTTGTGATCAAAGTCACAAGAGCGCGGAATGAAAACGGAAAAAAAACAGTCAGGATGACCGGCTGATCATACTCAACCGGAATGGTGACAATTGTCATACAGCACGGTTGAGATGCATTGCACATTTGTAAATGAACTGGCGGGTAATTAAAATCAGCTAAACAGAGAATGCACCAGTCGATGTCCGTGATGAGCTATCTGAAAAAGACATAGACGACTTTAATTAACATATTTTCTACTATTAAAAACGATCAGTAATGCGAATAGAACAAATTTATACAGGTTGCCTTGCCGAGGCTGCCTATTACATTGAAAGCAATGGCGAAGCTGCTATTATAGATCCTTTGCGCGATACGGCGCCTTATATTGAAAAGGCTGCACGGGACGGGGCAAAGATTAAATACATCCTGGAAACACATTTTCATGCTGATTTTGTAAGTGGTCATCTCGACCTGGCCCGCAAGACCGGCGCAGCAATTGTATACGGACCTACGGCATCGCCTGCCTTTCCTGCGCATATTGCAACGGATGGGGAGGAATTGAAATTGGGTAATGTGCGTATTAAAGTATTGCACACACCTGGCCATACCCTTGAAAGTTCTACTTTTCTGCTGCTGAACGAAGAAGGGCAGGAGAAAGCTATTTTCACAGGCGATACATTGTTTATTGGCGATGTGGGACGTCCTGATCTGGTGCAGAAAGTAAAAGCAGACATCACACCGGAATTGCTGGCCGGATACCTGTATGACTCTTTACGGAGTAAGATAATGCCCCTGCCAGACGATGTAATTGTTTACCCGGGACATGGAGCTGGCAGCGCCTGCGGCAAGAATATGAGCAGGGAGACTACAGACACGCTGGGCCATCAGAAAATGACCAACTATGCATTGCGCGCCGGTATGACACGTGATGAGTTTGTGAAGGAAGTGCTGGAAGGCCTGGTAGAACCGCCCCAGTATTTTCCTGCCAATGTACTCATGAACCTGCGGGGTGGTATCGAAAGTGTAGATGATATTCTGAAGAAAGGCAACAGGGGCTGGAATGCTCGTGAGTTTGAAGCCGCCCGCGACAGTCTCGATGCATTGGTGATTGATACGAGGAGTAAAGAAGACTTTACCCGGGAACATATACCTGATTCGGTCTTTATTGGTCTTGACGACAATTTTGCACCCTGGGTAGGCACACTTGTTACCGATCTGAAGCAGCCTATATTATTCATTGCAGATGAAGGAAGAGAAGCAGAAGTAGTGACCCGCCTGGCCCGTGTAGGTTATGATAACTCACTCGGCTACCTGGCAGGCGGTATCGATATGTGGAAAGAAGCCGGATATGATACGGCCAGGCTCGAAGAGATCAGCGCAGCCGATTTTGCCAGCCTGTATCAGTCATCGGGCGATAAGATCAATCTGCTCGATGCCCGCAGACACAGTGAGTTTGAATCGGAACATATTATTGGGGCAATCAACTTTCCGCTCGACTTTGTAAATCAACAGATGTCTGAGCTGGATCGCAATAAGCGTTATTATATCCATTGTGCAGGCGGATACCGCTCTGTGATACTGGCTTCAATACTTAAGGCAAGAGGATTTGAGAAACTGGTAAATATCAGGGGAGGCTTCAAAGCATTAAGCCAGACCAGTCTGAAGCGTTCTCATTATAAAGCTCCTGTCACACAACTCTGAACCGTATTTTACATACCACCTGCCGCCATCAGTGCTTAACGACTGGTGGCGGTATCTTTTTGTGCCAGCAGATCTGTAAAGTAGGGTGTATCGTAGTTGAATGCACCGTCTTTGCGGTAAATAAGTTCTCCGGCTTCATTAAATACATACGTGACGGGAATACCCTGTACCTGAAACAGCGGGGGCAGTGCAGCGGTAGCACCATAAACAGGGAGTGTCATTTTATTGTTGCTGGCATATTTTATGGCTTGCTCAAAATTATCATCCAGCGAGAGCATGACAAATGCTGTTTTGCTGCTATCCACTTTTGACTGCAGACGTTGTATAGAAGGAATTTCTTCACGGCATGGGCCGCACCAGGTGGCCCAGAGGTTTACAAATACTTTTTTGCCTCGGAAGCTGGCGAGTGACAGGCTTTGTCCGTTTGCTGCCGTCAATGCCAGGTCAGGGATGGTGGGTACTACCGGTTTAAAATTGGCGGAAGCAGTTTCGGCAGGCGCGGTTTCTTCTGCATTGTTGCAGGCAGAAAATAAAACAAGGGAAAGTAAAATGAATGGTAGACGCATAATAAGTATAAAGAGTTTAAAGGGTATAAGGAGTTTAAAGGGTATAAGGAGTTTAAAGATAATCCTTAAACTTTTTAAACTCTTTATACCCTTTAAACTTGTTAATGTGGCAACCGGTTGCTGAATTTCCCATACACCCAGGTGCCGGCAATTGCACTAAGCAATGTTACTGTTATCACCAGGGCTCCCGTACCAATTTGTGCAAAGAGAGGTCCGGGGCAGGCGCCGGTCATGGCCCAGCCAAGTCCGAAGAGGATACCACCATAGATCTGTCCTTTATTGAATTTTTTGGATTCAATCCTAATGGGTTCACCCTCTATAGATCGGGCGCCGGATTTTTTAATTAAAAACACACTGAGCATGCCCACTACAACGGCAGAGCCTATCACGCCATACATGTGAAAGCTTTGCAGCCGAAACATTTCCTGGATGCGAAACCAGCTGACGATTTCTGCTTTTACGAATACAATGCCAAACAGCATCCCCAGCAGTGCATACTTGATATTGGTATAAAGCGGCCGGTCAAGTGTACTTTCATTTACACACATAGCATGATCGGCTCTTACTTCGTAATCGGTATTTTCTTTTTTTATAGAAGAGGCAGACATGTCTGGATTCATTTAGAGTTGCAGAATAAAAGGAAGTATGAGGTTGGCCATAATAAAACCACCAATCATAAAACAGCAGGTGGCTACCAGGCTGGGCCATTGCAGGTTGCTAAGTCCCATAATGGAGTGGCCTGAAGTACAACCGCCCGCATAACGGGTGCCAAAACCTATCAGGAAACCACCCACAACCATCAGCAAAAAACCACGCAGAGTGAGCAACGACGGCCATGAAAAAAGATCGGCAGGTACAATGCTGCTGTAATTATGAATACCGTATGCACCCAGCTCTGATACGAGCTGTGGATTAACCGCTACAGGTTTGGGGTTATTGAGCCATACTGAAGCAATGATGCCTCCGACCAGGATACCTCCCACGAAAAAAAGATTCCAAACCTCTTTTTTCCAGTCATAGCGGAAGAAAGGAATTCTGGCAGGTATACAGGCTGCACAGATATGGCGCAGGGAAGAAGATATCCCAAACGTTTTATTGCCTAATAAAAGAAGTGCAGGTACAGTAAGACCAATCAGCGGACCTGCCACATACCAGGGCCAGGGCTGCCGTAGAAAATCCAGCATAGTAGGTTCTCGTTTTTTTGACCTGCAAAGGTACAACGAGTCCTGATTCTACAAGGCGATATTGATCACCGGCTATTCGCCTGAATCTGTTGCTGTATTTGTGTCCATGCTCCGCCATTGTAGGCCTCCAAACCGGCATTGCGCAACTGTTTATGAGCCAGGCTGCTGCGCATGCCACTGCGGCATACCACGATTATGGGTTGTTTTATTTTCTTTAGTTCGTTCATTTTCCCGGCAAGCATGTCTAACGGGTAATTGCGGGAACCTTTGATATGCCCAGATTGAAATTCGCCGGGTGTGCGAACATCTATGATTACGGCGCCCTGTTGCAGAAGATCCGCCATATTGGAAGCAGCAGCGGGCTGCCCCAGTATTTTCCTGAGGAATGATAACATGATAATAAGAGTTAAAGGGTGAAAAGCTGCCGGAATACGGAATTGTTTTCCGGCAGAATAAATCAGTTTATAGCAGGGTAGAGGGGCATACGTAATCGGTGAGTGTAAACTGGCCCGATTCCCGGATGGATTTGAATCCGCCTTTTACATCAATCAGATTATCGTATCCTCTTGCCCGTAGTATCGAGTTGAATATCATAGAACGGTAGCCGCCGGCACAATGCACATAATAGGTTTTATTTTTGTCTACCTGCAGCATGCTTTCATTAATAAAATCGAGTGGGGCATTTTCTGCATCCACAATATGTTCGCTTATGAACTCACTGTTTTTCCTTACGTCAAGGATGTTGAGATCATTTTGTTTCATTCGCTGTGCCAGTTCTCCGGCGCTGATCGATTCAATCTGATCGATTTCTTTACCGGCTTCTTTCCAGGCTTCAAAACCACCTGCCAGATAGCCGATCGTATGGTCATATCCTACACGAGCCAGGCGGGTGACCACTTCTTCTTCGCGGCCTTTTTCGGCTACAATCAGCAATTCCTGTTTGATATCGGGGATCAGGGTGCCTACCCAGGGAGCAAAACTGCCATCAATACCAATATTGATGGAGTTGGGTACAAAGCCTTTGGCAAAGGTCTGCGGATCGCGGGTGTCGAGGATCAGTGCACCCGTTTCATTGGCTGCTGTTTCAAAAGCTTCAGGAGTAAGTGCATGCTGACCGCGTTGTAATACCTGGTCAATGCTTTCGTAGCCCTGGCTGTTCATCATTACATTAAGGGGGAAATATGCCGGCGGCGCCACGAGTCCTGATGTTACTTCCTTAATAAACTCTTCGCGTGTCATATCGGCGCGCAGTGCATAATTGGTCATTTTCTGATGACCAAGTGTATCGGAGGTTTCCTTACTCATATTCTTGCCACAGGCGCTGCCGGCGCCATGGGCCGGATATACAATGATATCATCTGCCAGGGGCATGATCTTATTGCGCAGTGAATCGTACAGACTGGAAGCAAGCTTCTCCTGTGTAAGATCGGCTACAACTTTCTGCGCCAGGTCGGGGCGGCCTACATCGCCTATAAACAGTGTGTCTCCGGAAAACAGTGCCACATCTTTACCCTGCTCATCGCGCAGCAGATAGCAGGTACTTTCCATTGTGTGTCCGGGTGTATGTAACACTTTTAATGTTACCTGTCCGAGTTTCAGTTCTTCCCCATCCTCGGCGATATGTGCCTCGAAGGCCGGCGCAGCCAGCGGTCCATATACTATAGGGGCGCCTGTTTTTTTGCTAAGATCAAGATGGCCGCTTACAAAATCAGCATGAAAATGAGTTTCCAGCACATATTTGATGCGGGCATTATTTCTCGCGGCACGATCAATATAGGGTTGCACTTCGCGCAGGGGATCGATTACGGCGGCTTCACCATCGCTTTCGATATAATAAGCACCCTGTGCCAGGCATCCTGTATAGATTTGTTCAATTTTCATTGCTCACTTTTTTATTTGAATTCAAAACTACTTTATCCGTAAAACAGAAATGGTGACCTGTATCACATTACCCCGTCAGCTTAGCCATTCTATCATATTACGCTGCAGCTTTACCCGGCCGCGCTGCTCCATTTTTTTAAGTAAACGCGATATTACTTCTCGTGAACTATTGAGGTCGTCTGCAATCTGCTGATGTGATAGTTCTATCTGTTTGTTACCGGTATTTTTTACATAGCGGATCAGGTAAAACTCAAGCCGTTCATCCATATTACGGAAAGCAATATTGTCAACCACTGTGAGCAGTTCATCAAAACGGCTTCTGTAGGTACGGATTACAAACTGGTACCAGCTTTTGTATTCATTCATCAGCTGATCCATCAATTGCACAGGCAGCATCAGTACTTCTGTTTCTTCTTCTGCCTGTGCCATCACTTCACTTGTCTGTGATTGCAGTGTGCAGATCATAGAAACGGCACAAGCTTCGCCGGGCCCGAGGTAGTACATGAGAAATTCACTTCCTTCTTCGTTTTCCCTGTATATCTTAATACGTCCGCTTAAGACCAGCACAGTCGACTTGATATACTGGCCGGTACGCATAATCACATCGCCGGCTCTGAAGTTGCGTTCCACACCCTCTTTCTCCAACTGCTCAAGCAGGGCGGGTTCAAATTGAGGAAATAATTCTTTCCAGTTCATAATATAGATTAAGGCTCCAGTATCTTTTCCATCTGCATACTACGGCTTCCCTTGATCAGAAAACTTGTATGGGTAAACTGTTGCGCCTGCCACCAGCTCCGGGCCTCTGCTACATTGGCAAAACGGTGATAAGGATGTTCGAAGCGGAGAAAGTCACCTCCTACCAGTGCTACATCTTTCCACTGATACTGTGCAATGAGGTCAACGATAGCTTTATGTTCATCAATACTTCCTGCGCCCAGCTCAGCCATTGCTCCCAGCAACAATACTTTATCTGAAGCCTGCAGGCGGGCAAAATTTTCGATTGCCAGTTTCATACTGCTTGGGTTGGCATTGTAGGCATCGAGAATAATCGTGTTGGTGTCTTTACGGAGCAATTGCGAGCGGCTATTGGAAGGCGTATACTGCCCGAGCGCGCTTACAATTGTTTTTTCCGGCACATTAAAATGTTTTCCCACGGCAACGGCTGCCAGCACATTGGGGAGGTTGTAAGCACCAACCAGCTGTGTTGGGATTTTTTTTATTGAAAATTCCGTTTCCATATTTACAACCAGGAAGGGATCGCTTTGCAAAATGTTGCCCTGAACCTGCACACCAGCCTGGGTGCCATATTTTACGATTGTGTTAATTCCTTTGCTCATATCATGCAGGTAGTCGTAATCCCAGTTAACAAACACGGTGCCATCTGCAATTGTTCGCAGGTAGTCAAACAGTTCACCTTTGCCTTTGCGTACACCCTCTTCGCCGCCAAAGCCTTCGAGGTGGGCTTTACCTACGTTGGTAATAAGGCCATGTGTAGGCAGGGCATAGCGGCAGTAACCGGCAATTTCGCGCTGATGATTGGCGCCCATTTCGATAACGGCCATTTCTGCATCGGACCGCACTTTGAGTAGTGTAAGCGGAATGCCGATATGGTTGTTGAGATTACCCTCTGTAGTATAAGTGCGGTAATGCGCAGAGAGAACGGCGTGTATCAGTTCTTTGGTGGTAGTTTTTCCATTGCTGCCGGTGATGGCTATAAAGGGAATTTTGAACTGGCTGCGGTGATGACGTGCCAGCTCCTGCAGAGTGGTGAGCACATCGTTTACGAGGATGGTCTTTCCATCGATAACATAAGCAGGATCATCGATCACCGCTGCTACTGCACCGGCATCAATTGCCTGGCGGGCAAAAGTATTGCCATTAAAATTGCCACCTTTGAGTGCAAAGAAAATAGTGCCGGGTCTGAGTTTGCGTGTATCTGTCTCCACAGCCGGATGCTGCAGATAAAGGGCGTATAGTTCTTCTATTGGCATGAAACAAATGTAGGAAGGAATGTGCTAATGTTCTAATGTGCTGATAGCTATGTACCAATTAGGATACAATTGAAAACCTTTTCAATCAATAGCGATACTATTCATTATTAATTTGATAAATTAAGAAACATACCGGTTTATATATTACTACTCATTAGCACACCAGCACATTAATCGATTAGCACATTTTCCAAAAAAGCGTTGCCCCGCTTTGTGGGCGGGGCAATTAGCTTACTGTAGGTTTATGAACTCGTATTTACCTTTTCTGACGTTTGGAGGGGAATTGCTGTCCCACTTTGCGACCATTACCTTCGGGGCTACCCATGCGATCCATTGCGCAACGGAAACCGAGGGTGCTGAGTGACTGATCTTCTTCGAGGAAGCGGCGTGCGCCGGGGCTCAGCCAGTAGGCACGGTCATTCCAGCTACCACCTTTAAATACACGCGATTTGTCGCTGATGAGGGTGGTTTTACCGTAGCCATAAGCAACCAGTGAGGAAGAGTCACCATCCAGATAGTTGATTACATTACCGCGCTGATAGTTGCGGCGGTTTTTGCTTTCTTCATCCGTAACATCCACCATGCGTACACGGCCGGTAGTATCATTGATCTGTGCTTCGCCGGTAGCAGGATCTTTGTAGATCTTGGTGTATTTGTTACCACGCATAGGAGCAGGAAGATCGTCAAAGTCGAGGCTCGACATGGGGCGATATACGTCCTGTACCCATTCGCTCACGTTGCCGGCCATGTTATACAGACCGAAACCGTTGGGGTAGAAAGATTTTACTTCAGCTGTGTAGAAAGCACGGTCGTTCAAACCACCGGCCACACCAGCGTTATCACCTGAACCGCGTTTGAAGTTGGCCAGGAACTGACCCTGCCAGCTGCCATGACGCGTGTCGCGCAGACCGTTCACGTTAACTGACCAGGGATAAATTTGTTTGTTTGACTGCAGCTCTTCACCACGCTTACCTTCTTTTTTGCTGGGGCGGGGGTTTTGATCGATCAGACCATAAGCCGCATATTCCCATTCTGCTTCTGAAGGCAGGCGGTAATCAGGCATCAGCAGACCGTCTTCGAATGAAACTTTTGTACGGGGCTGGCCCTGCGCTGTTTTCAGCGGATTCTTTTTGGAAGTAGCTGTTTTGCCAGGAGCTGTCTGATACAGATCCAGCAAATATGATTTGGTAGTAAAGTTATTGCTACCCTGCTGGCCCTGCAGACCCTGTGCATTGATATATCCTTTTTTCATCAGGATGCCTTCATTTACCCGATCACTGCGCCAGAGACAGAAATCGCTGGCCTGTTTCCAGGTAACACCAACTACAGGGTAGTAGTTAAAGCCGGGGTGACGGAAATAGTATTCTACCATGGGCTCGTTGTAGCTAAGCTCGCTACGCCAAACCAGGGTATCGGGCAATGCGCCTTCAATGATGGGCACATTTACAGGATCAGAAGGATCGAATACACGTTGCAGCCAGTACAGGTATTCACGATAGTGAACGTTGGCTACCTCTGTACGGTCAATATAAAAAGATGGAACAGAAACACGACGGGGTATATTGTTCCAGTCGCCCATAACGTCCTCATCTGTCTGGCCCATGGTGAACGTACCACCCTGAACAAACACGAGACCGGGACCAGTTTCCTGATCTTTGGCTTTGGCAACCTGGAAGCCACCCATTTTTTTGTCATTGTAATTCCATCCCGTTACATCTGACTGGGTGTTCTTTTTCTTGAACAGACCCCCGTTCTTACAGGATGCGAGCAGCATCACACAGGATAAAAGGATTAATAAGTTTTTCACGCTCATTGTTTTTTGCATAAACCTATGAATTGGAATATTTTTAACGGCCGTTTAGGTATTATTATTGTCTGGATAAAAGATTTTACTGCCGTAAACGCGAATATAGTGACTTTCAGAAAATTACATTTTAGCATAAATACCTTTTTTCCTAAGTGATTCTCCGGTAAACCCATCGTTGATTTGCTATGCTGCTTAACCACCGAAACTGGCTGACCTGCTTACTGGTGCTGGCGCTGCTGCCAGCCCTGGCGCAACGCCAGTATCGTGACCATTCGGTACTGGCTACGGGTGCCTGGTATAAACTGGGAGTGACCGAAACGGGTATTTATAAAATAGATCTGCCATTGCTGCAGGCTCTGGGCGCTGGCGGTAGCTCCATCCCCTCCGGATCGGTTCGGGTTTTCGGAAACGGCGGGCAAATGCTGCCTGAAGCCAATAATGCCAACCGGCCCGACGATCTGCAGGAGCTTGCCACCTGGATCGAAGATGGGGGAGACGGGGTGCTGAATGCCGGAGATTACATACTTTTTTATGCAACCGGCCCCCATGCCTGGATCAAAGATTCGGCTAATCAAACGTTTCACCATCAACGTAATTTATATTCCAAACAGTCCTTCTATTTTCTGACCGTTGGAGGTGCCGGACGCCGTATAGCCACGGCGCCTGCCCTGCCGGCTGCCGCGGTAAGCATTGACCGGTCGCAGGCTCGTTATTTTTATGAGCTGGATACCTTCAACTTCCTGGCCAGTGGCAAAGAATGGTATGGTGAAGAATTTGCCGATGCTCCGGGCAAATTAACCAGCCGCAGCTTTAACCTTACTACTCCCCGGGCCGTAAACGGCTCGTTGTGGACCCTGCGTACTGCCTGCATTGCTCGCTCGGTAGGTAGTGCCAGCCGTTTTGAAATTGGAATCAATGGTCAGCAGGTACCGGCCTTAACCATCCTGCCGACCGGAGCCAGCCAGTACGATGCTTTTGCCCAGGAAGGCGCTGGTAATTATACATTTACGCCTGCTTCGAACAGCACCCAGGCCAATTACCGCTTTGTACCGGGAAGCTTTAACGCCCAGGGCTGGCTCAACTGGATGGAGTGGCTGGGGCCGCAGCAACTTATATTGGGAAATACCGGACAGCTATTGTTTCGCAGTTGGGAAGCAGTGAGTCCGTCTGTGGCCGAGTTTGTAATAGGTCAGGCTACCGCAGCCACCCGCGTATGGGATATTACAGACAGGGATGCGCCGGTCAACATGCCGGGTACATTGACTGGCAGCAACTGGCAGTTCAGACAGGAGGGCGGCCGTCTTCGCGAATATGTGGCTTTTGAGCCTGGCAGCACCATGCAGCCGCAGGCACTGGGACGTATTGCCAATCAGGACCTGCATGCGGCACCACCAGTTGATCATATAATAATATATCACCCCTCACTGGCGGCACAGGCACAGCGGCTGGGCGACTTTCACCGCCGCAATACCGGTCTGCGTTCGTTGCCGGTAAGTACCGAATCCATTTATAATGAGTTTGCCAGCGGCAGTGCCGATCCCGTAGCTATCCGTGATTTTGTAAAAATGTATTTTGATAAATACCATCAATCGCCCGACAACCGGCTCCGGTATCTGTTGCTGCTGGGCGATGCCAGTTATGATTACCTCGATCGGTTGACCGGCAATACCAACCTGGTGCCCGCTTATCAGAACAATTTTTCGCTGCAGATACTTTCTTCATATGCTACTGACGATTTTTATGGGTTTCTGGAAGATGATGAAGATATCAATGCCGGTCTGGTGTTAAATGATCTCGACATTGGCATAGGTCGCGTGCCGGCAGGCAATGCTGTGGAAGCAGCCCAGTTTATTGACAAACTTGAAGCGTATGCCGGCCCCGGTTCACGGGGCCCCTGGCGTACACAACTGACGCTGGTAGCAGATGACGAAGACGACAACCTGCATCTGCAGGATGCCGAGTCGGTGTCGGCAACAGCAATATCGGCCATGCCTCAGCTCGATCAGCAAAAGATTTATCTCGATGCATATCCGCAGGAAAGTAATGCCTCCGGCAGCCGTTATCCGCAAGTGGTACAGGCCCTGGACAACCAGGTTATGAGCGGTACGCTTATACTCAACTATTCAGGGCATGGTGGCGCAAGGAGGCTTGCAGAAGAAAGTATACTCGATCAGGATATCATCAACGGATGGAATAATGCGCAGCAGTTGCCATTGGTGATAACAGCTACCTGCGATTTTGCTCCGTACGACAACCCGCTCCTGCCATCACTGGGAGAAAATCTGCTGTTGCGGAAAAATACCGGTGCCATTGCCCTTATGACTACCACAAGGATTGTATTTTCTTACAGCAACCGGGTTATGAATAATAACTATCTGCGTTATGCGCTTACTCCCGATGCAGATGGCCGGTTGCGTCGCCTGGGAGATGCGGTTCGGGAGGCCAAAAATTATACCTATCAAACTTCGGGCGATGTAGCCAACAACCGCAAGTTTACCCTGCTTGGCGATCCGGGCCTGACCCTTGCTTTTCCGGTTATGCGGGTGCAGATGAGCCGGCTCAACGGGCTGCCTCTGGGCGTGAGCGATACCTTACGTGCAGGGGAAAAGATAACGCTTGAAGGCCAGGTAACAGATACGCAAGGGCAACTGCTGTCTGATTTTAACGGTACCGTGTATCCGGTATTTTATGACAAACAAAACCAGGTGTCTACGCGGGGCAACGATCCAGGCAGCCAGGTGACCCGGTTCGATGCCTGGCAGCATATCATTTTCAGGGGAAGTGCTACTGTGAAGCAGGGACAGTTCAGTTTTAGTTTCAAGGTTCCCATGGATATTAAATATGCTTATGGTCCCGGCCGCCTGAGTCTTTACGCCGCAGGTGCTGCTACCGATGCTGCCGGGCTGGTGAGCCAGTTGCAGGTAGGAGGTTCATCTGCGGCAGCGGATGCCGACAAGGAGGGGCCGGTGATACGAGCTTATCTCAATGACGAAAAATTTGTAAACGGCAGTATTACTAATGAGCGACCGGTTTTATTCCTGAAACTGACAGATTCATCGGGAATCAATACAATGGGCACTGCTATTGGTCATGATCTGCTGGCAGTGCTGGACGGCGACCCCGATCAGTATTTTGTGCTGAATGAATGGTACCAGGCCAGTAAAGACCGGTATCAGGAGGGAGTGGTGCGCTTTCAGTTGCCGCAGATGGCGCCCGGCCCCCATCAGCTCCGGATCAGGGCCTGGGATGCCGTCAATAACTCAAGTGAAGTCCTGCTCGACTTTGTAGTCGCCGATGATCAGGGGTTAACCCTTAGCCATGTATTGAATTACCCTAATCCCTTCACCACGCATACCAGTTTTTGGTTCGAGCATAATAAGCCCGGACAGGACTTGCAGGTTCGTTTACAAGTATTTACAGTGTCCGGACGTGTAATAAAAATGTTGCAGCAAACAATAAACACACCCGGCAACCGTTCATGTGATCTGGAATGGGATGGAAGGGATGAGTACGGTCAAAAGGTGGCCAGAGGGGTATACCTCTACAAGCTTTCTGTCACAGCTCCGGGTAAACAAAGAAAAGAACGGATTGAAAAGCTCGTAGTCTTTTAGTTTCGGCTAAAATTCAATATTTTGGAATGGCTTTCTAACCAAAACTTATACTTTTACACTAATTACACTATAAAACACACTATCTAATGAGACCAACTGCTTTAAAACTAACTGCGGGAATCCTGTTTTTTTGCGGCCTTGCTCCGGTAGCAAAAGCACAGGTGGATCCAATCAATGTGGTGACCACCGCTGTTCCTTTCCTTCGAATTTCTCCTGATGCCCGTGCCGGTGGTATGGGTGATCTCGGAATAGCTACCTCTCCTGATGCCAGCGCAGGCTTTTGGAATATGGGTAAAGTAGCTTTCAATCAATCTAAAGGAGGCATTGCTGCCACTTATACTCCCTGGCTGAAAGACGTAGTAAATGATGTATACCTGGCTGCCTTGTCAGGGTACTATAAAATTGATGATGATCAGGCTATCAGCGCCAACCTGCGCTATTTCAACCTGGGTCAGATTCAGTTTACCGATATGAACGGTAACTCTGTGGGTAATGGTAAGCCCCGGGAATTTGGTATCGATGTAGGCTACTCACGCAAACTTTCCAGCAAAGTAGGCCTGGGTGTTGCGCTGCGTTATATCAACTCAGACCTCGCTTCAGGTACTGTCAACAGTGGCAATACCTACAAAGTAGGTACTTCTGTAGCCGGTGATATCGGTTTCTATTATGACAATAAGAACACTGCCGGCGACGGATTCACTTTTGGCGCTACCCTTACCAACCTGGGTGCCAAGATCGCTTATACAGATAATGCCGATCAGAAAGATTTCATCCCTGCCAATTTTGGTCTGGGTGTTACCTGGAACAAAGCATTTGATGAGTCAAACAAACTCATGATCGGTGCTGATTTCAATAAATTGCTGGTGCCTGCTTTGGAAGATGCGTCTCCCTCCGGTGTTGCTGATTATCGCAACAAAGGCGTGGTTAGCAGCTGGTTCAGCTCTTTCAGCGATTTCCCTGGCCAGGCCAACGTATCAATTGGTGCTGAGTACTGGTACAATAACCAGTTTGCCCTGCGCGGCGGTTATTTCTGGGAAGATAAATCACGTGGCAACCGTCGTTACTTCACTGCGGGCGTAGGTCTTAAATACAATGTATTTGGCCTCAACTTCTCTTACCTGGCTCCTTCAGGTTCAGGTGTTACCCGCAACCCGCTGTCAAACACACTGCGTTTCTCTGTTCTGTTTGACATCGATGGCGAATAAGCTATAGTGCTCCGGCACTTTATCAATAAAAGCAGCAGGCCTTCCGCAATCGCGGAAGGCCTGCTGCTTTCTGATGACTGCTATTGCATGGGCTTCGTTATTTTTGCAGTTTTCACTGCATCAATTTAATTTTTATGTCGTTTCGTATTGGTTCGGGTATAGACTTTCATCAGCTGGCCGAAGGCCGCGAGTTATGGATTGGCGGTGTGCAGATACCTTTTCACAAAGGAGGGGTAGGCCACAGCGATGCAGATGTACTGCTGCATGCTATTTGTGATGCCATGCTGGGGGCACTTTCACTCGGAGATATCGGTCTTCATTTTCCTGATACCGACGATGCTTATAAGGGAATTGACAGTAAAATATTGTTGCGCCGCACCGTGCAGCTGATTGGAGAAAAGGGATATGAAGTAGTAAATATCGATTCCTCGCTTTGCCTGGAAGCGCCGAAAATAAAACCCTGGGTACCTGCTATGCTCGAAGCTATAGCAAGTATAGTAGGAGTAAGCACCGAAGATGTATCTGTGAAAGCCACCACTACAGAAAAAATGGGCTTTGTAGGAAGAGGGGAAGGGTTGGTGGCGTATGCGACCGTGTTGTTGAAGAAACGAGTTTAAAGGGTATAAAGGGTTTAACGAGTTTAAAGCGGGAATGGAGGCACTATCAATATCTCCCTATCCCTTTAAACCCTTTATACCTTTAAACTCTTTATACTCATAATACCCGTTATACTTTTATATTTGCACCAATGGCAGCACTTCAGATCAAGATCATCAACCGGTCAGCACACGCATTACCCTCTTATGCCACTACCGGTTCTTCTGGCATGGATATCAGAGCTAATATTGATGAACCGCAGGTACTGAAACCCCTCGAACGGGCACTGGTTCCCACTGGTTTGTTTATAGAATTGCCCGAAGGATATGAAGCCCAGATCCGCCCCCGCAGCGGACTGGCTGTAAAACAGGGAATTACCTGTCTCAATACACCTGGCACCATTGATGCAGATTATCGGGGAGAAATTAAGGTAATCTTAATCAACCTTTCGCAGGACGAACAGGTCATACAACCGGGCGACCGCATTGCCCAGATGGTGATTCAGCAAATAACCCAGATCAGCTGGCTGCAGGTAGAAGAACTGGAAGTGACAGAAAGAAATGCCGGCGGTTTTGGTCATACAGGTAAACAATAAACAAGAAGTCTACATGAAGATGATGCGTACTATTGTTTTGCTCACATTAGTTGCCGGTTTGCTCATGGCCTCCTGCCGTTCTACGCGTAAGATACAGACCGCTATTGCCAAAAAAGATACGGTTATAGCTCCGGTGGCTACTGTGGGGCCAACCCATGAAGATACTATGCAGTTTATTGGTCAGACTATGAATAAACTGAGCAATCAGCGTATCTCCTTCACCACTTTTTCTGCCAAAATCAATGTAGACTACCAGGGTGCCGATGGAAAAAAATATGATGTAAATGCCAATCTTCGGATGTATAAGGATAGCGTGATCTGGATATCCATAACCGCCATTTTCGGTATAGAGGGATTAAGGGCTTATATTACTAAAGACTCTGTCAAGATACTTAACAAGCAGGATAAAATCTATACAGCCCGCAGCGTAAATTACCTGCAGGAAGTGACGGCTTTGCCGCTTACACTCAGCTCACTCCAGGATGTCTTGCTGGGTAACCCGGTGTTTGTTGACAGCAATACCGTATCATATACACGTGGCGATAATAATTCCGTATCCCTGCTCAGCATTGGCGACTGGTTCAAAAACCTGCTTACCATCAATGGCAGCGGAAACCTCGAAAACAGCAAGCTCGATGATATAGATCGCAACCGAAGTCGTACCTGCAACCTGAGCTATGCTGATTATGAAACAAAGAAGGGAGTCAATTTCTCTACACGCCGCCGGATTACTGTGGCCGAGAAATCGAAACTGGATATAAAGCTCGATTTCAAATCATATGATTTTAATGAAACGTTAAGTTTCCCGTTTTCGGTGCCACGCAGCTACAAAACGGAATGATCCGATAAAATTTAACGTGCAATTGCCCGTTATACTTTTCCCCGATCCGGCCCCGATTTTTGAACCAATACAAAAATGGACGTATGAAAAAACAGTTCCTGATTTTTTTATTATGCCTGGGTACTATGGCCAGTGCACAACCTCCTTCCAATGAGCGTGCAGAACTGGAAAGAGAAAAAAAGGAAATTCAGGATGAGCTGCGTGAGATACAGCAGGTATATGATAAAGTGAAAGGTCAAACCCGCCAGTCGCTCAGTCAGCTCAATATGGTGAAACGGAAAATTGCCCTGCAGGAGCGTTATATCAGCAATATCAATAAAGAGCTGAAATATATCGATGACGATATTTACCTCAGCAACCTGGAGATATATCGCCTGCAGAAACAACTGGATACACTTAAATCTCAGTATGCCCGCACGGTGGTATATGCTTACAAGAACCGCAGCAGCTTTGATTATGTAAACTTCATTTTTTCTGCCACCAGTTTCAACGATGCCCTGCGCCGCGTGGCTTATCTGAAAAGCTATCGTTCTTATCGTGAAAAGCAGGTGAGTACCATCAATGAAACTCAGGCACTGATTGCCAAACGCCAACAGCAACAGCTGGTACGCAAGGAACAAAAAAGCCAGGCACTGGAAACACAGAATAAACAACGAAGCGAGCTGGCCGATCAGAAAAAGGAAAAGGATGCAGTCGTATCCAAATTAAAGACCCAGGAAAATGATCTGAAGAAACAGATTGCTACAAAGAAAAAACGTGACCGCGATATTCAGAATGCAATCGCAGCCATCATTCGCAGAGAGATAGAAACAGCCAAGAAAGAAGAGGTGGCCCGTAAGGAAGCCGAGCGAAAAGCACTGGCAGCCAATAACACTCCCGTTACACGTACACCCAATAACTCCAATAGCAATTCAGCACCCACTACACCAGCAGCCACACCGCCGGCGAGTAAACCCGCCAGCTACCTCGAGTTGAATGCAACAGATGTGGCGCTGGGCAAAAACTTTGCAGAGAACAGGGGCAAACTACCCTGGCCGGTTGACAATGGTTTTGTGAAAGTGCCCTTTGGACGGTATACGATCGAGAAGACGGATCTTGTAGGCGACAATCCCGGGCTTACCATTGGTACACAGGTAGGTGCTTCGGTAAAAGCCATTTTTGATGGCGAGATTTCAGCGATTCACAATTATGGAGACGGTGCAGCAGTGGTAATCCGTCATGGTAAATATTTTACTTCTTACAGTAACCTTTCTTCAGTTAATGTAAGCAAAGGCACTGTGGTGAAACGCGGTCAGGTCATTGGTCGCGCCGGCGAATCAGATGATGGAGCAGGTGGCCAGGTTGATTTTATGCTTATGATCGAGACCAATAATGTGAATCCTGCTGCCTGGTTGCGCCGCTAATCATTTATAAAAAACGGCTGTATAATGCCTCGTACTGAGGCACGATATTGTGAATATCGTATTGTTTTGCGTGTATGGCTGCCCGCTGTTTGAAGCCCTGTAGTACATCATCTTTTCGGATTATTTCGAGTGCCTGACGGCTCATGGAAGCTACATCGCCAATATTTGACATGAATCCTGTAACGCCATCGATATTGATTTCACGTAAACCACCGGCATTGGTAGAGACCACTGGTACACCAGAGGCCATGGCTTCAAGTGCAGCCAGTCCAAAACTTTCATAATCGGAGGTCAGCAAAAACAGGTCAGCAATAGCGAGGATGTCTTCCATCTGTTCCTGCTTGCCTACAAAACGCACTTCATCGCATACGCCAAGCTCACGGGCCAGATCTTCGGCCGTACTGCGTTCCGGACCATCGCCTACAAACAACAGCTTGGCGGGAACTTCTTTTTGTACGTTATAGAAAATCTTCACCACATCCTGCACGCGCTTAATCTTTCTGAAATTGGATGCGTGCAGCAGGATTCGCTCACCATGCGGGGCAATCACTTTGCGGAAAGCATCGATAGGCTTGCGGCTGAAACGCTCCACATCAACAAAATTGTAGATGACCTCTATTTCTTTCTCGATGGGAAATATTTTAAAGGTCTCATCGCGCAGGTTTTGGGATACCGCCGTGATAGCGTCACTTTGATTGATCGAAAAAGCGACTACGGGTGCATATGTCTTATCACGTCCTACCAGCGTAATATCGGTGCCATGAAGGGTAGTGATAACCGGAATATTTTTCCCTTCTTTTTGCAGGATTTGTTTGGCCATATAGGCCGCTGAGGCATGCGGAATGGCATAGTGCACATGCAGGAGGTCGAGATGATTGTTTTTGATCACATCCACCATCGTACTGGCCAGGGCCGTTTCGTAGGGAGGGTAGTCAAAAAGCGGGTAGGTGGGTACCTGCACCTCGTGATAGAATATATTGGGGATAAACCCATTGAGCCTTACAGGCTGCTGATAAGTGATAAAATGAACCTGATGTCCCTTTTGTGCGAGTGCTTTTCCTAATTCAGTTGCCAGTACACCACTACCGCCAAAAGTTGGGTAACATACAATTCCGATATTCATAATAGTAAGCTGCTGTTAAAGCAACCCTAAGGTAACAGTTTTGACGGAGGAAGGTTTACCGTTCAACTGAATTCTTTATTTTCACGATCCAATCCATCATTTATAGAAAAAATAACTTACATGAGAAGGGGACCGTTCTTAATGGGTCTGTTGCTGCTGGCGGCCAGTGCCGGCGCCCAGACAGATGACTCGCTGATGATCCGTCGCATTGCCGACGAAATACTGGTAAATGGTAAAGCATATGACAACCTGCATCACCTCACCAAGAAGATCGGTCCCAGGCTGGCAGGATCGTCTGGCATGGTGAAGGCCGAAAAATGGGGCCTCGAACTCATGAAAACTACTGGCGCCGATAAAGCCTGGCTGCAGCAATGTATGGTGCCTCACTGGGTAAGAGGCGGAAAAGACGAAGTGCTAATGCAGACAAAGGGTCAGGCGAAATGGACAGCTTTAGACGTAGTGGCGCTCGGTAATTCGAAAGGAAGCGGCAAGGCAGGCGTTACAGCCGAAGTGTTGCTCGTAAATTCCTTCGAAGAACTGGATGCAAAAAAAGAACAGGCAAAAGGGAAAATTGTTTTTTATAATTATAAGTTCGACCCCCGGTTTGTAAAAACCTTTGCTGCATATAATGATGCAGGAAAATATCGTGGTCAGGGTCCCAGTGCTGCAGCCAAATATGGAGCGGTGGGTGTTATTGTGCGCAGCATGAGTCACAGCACCGACAACAACCCGCATACAGGCGGCACCCGTTACGATACTGCTTACCCGCAGATACCTGCCGTAGCAATCGGTCTGCGCGATGCAGACCGCCTAAGCCAGGTGGCGACCGCGGGCGCTGTAAAAGTAAAACTAACCACGCATGGTTATTTTCTGCCCGATACCATCGGTAATAATGTGATAGGTGAAATAAAAGGTTCCGAATTTCCGGACGAGATTATAACAGTAGGCGGCCACCTCGATAGCTGGGATAATTGTGAAGGAGCACACGATGATGGCGCCGGCTGCGTACAGACAGTAGAGATACTGCGGGCATTTAAAGCTATCGGCTATAAACCACGCCGCACCATCAGGTTTGTGTTGTTTGCCAATGAAGAAAACGGTTTGCGCGGGGGCAACAAATATGCAGAAGAAGCGAAAACCAACAAAGAGAAACATGTATTTGCACTGGAAAGCGATGCAGGCGGATTTACGCCGCGTGGATTCGGATTCACGCTCACTGATGCACAGTTTACAAAAGTAATGAGCTGGCAACCGTTACTGGCCCCTTATGGCGCCAGCGAGTTTACTAAGGGCGGTGGCGGCGCCGACATTGGTCCGCTCAACAGGGCATTCGGCACTCCGCTGGCGGGCCTTACTCCTGACTCACAACGCTATTTCGACATTCACCATGCTCGCAATGATACATTCGAAGCGGTGAATAAACGGGAACTGGAACTGGGCGCGGTAAACATGGCAGCCCTCATTTATCTGGCAGATAAATATGGACTTTAGAAAATAACGATAGCGATATCGGCAAAGCGCTGTTTAACCAGGTTGTACCAGGTTTTGCAGCGCTTTTTCTATTGCATCGAAGGGGAATGACTGATAAACTGTTTGCATACGCTGGCGGATTGCCTCTGTACACAGATTGCCGATAGAGCCTTCATGTGTATGATGAATGCCGGTCTGATAAGTGAACTGGCCGTTTTCAATCGCCATACCTATCTGCTTATAGGCATCACGGAAAGGAACACCCTGCAATACCAGTTTATTGACCTCTTCCACGCTGAAGAGATATTTATATTTCTCATCGTTCAGCAGGTTTTCTTTTACCTGCATATGCGACAGCATAAGTCCGGCCATTTCGATACAGCTGCGTAAAGTGGCAAAGGAAGGAAAGAGATGCTCTTTCAGCAATTGCAGATCACGGTGATAACCAGATGGCAAATTGGTAGTCATGAGCATGATCTCGTTGGGCAGGGCTTTGATGCGGTTGCAATGGGAACGGATCAGCTCAAATACATCGGGATTCTTTTTATGCGGCATGATACTGCTGCCTGTAGTAAGCTCGGCCGGAAAGCTGATAAAATCGAAATTCTGATTCAGATACAGACAGGCATCCATACTCAGGCGTGCCAGTGTATCGGCTACATTGGCCAGCGCCTGTGCTACCACGCGTTCTGCCTTACCCCGTCCCATCTGGGCGTATACCACATTGTAATTAAGATCAGCAAAACCCAGCAGCTGTGTTGTAAGAGTGCGATTGATCGGAAAAGAGGAACCATACCCTGCGGCAGAGCCTAATGGGTTTTTATTTACTATATCGAAGGCTGCGTGGAGCGTAATGCAGTCATCGACCAGACTCTCGGCATAAGCTCCCAGCCAAAGGCCGGCTGAGGAAGGCATGGCCAGTTGCAAATGGGTATAACCGGGCAGCAAATGATCTTTTAGTTCTTCACTGCGCGATTGCAGTAACCCGAAAAGTGGTTGAATAGCTTTGACAGTAAGTTCGAGTTCATGCCGCAGATACAATTTGATATCTACCAGCACCTGGTCATTACGACTGCGCGCGCTATGAATTTTTTTACCTGTATCTCCCAGTTTTTGCGTGAGCAGCAGCTCAACCTGAGAATGGATATCTTCCACATCTTCCTGCAATTGAAAATCGCCTGCACTGATGCGACTGTAAATGTCACGTAAAGCCGCCTGCAGGGTTTTCAGTTCGCCGGCAGTGAGTAATCCCACTGTTTCCAGCATCTGTATATGTGCCAGTGAGCCCAGCACATCAAAGGCCGCCAGGTAGAGGTCCATCTCACGGTCTTTGCCCACAGTGAAGCTTTCTACTTCTTTAAGCGATGCTTTGTCTTTTTGCCAGAGTTTCATGGCGTATAGTTTATACCGGGTTTAAGAAATAATTATGCTGTTGGCGGCAATACTACCTGATCCAGCAATTTTATATAAAGTTCAATCCCTGCATTTATCTCATCCACATATATAAATTCATCTGCAGTGTGGCTACGGGCCGAGTCGCCTGGCCCCATTTTAAGTGCCGGAAAAGGCATGAGTGCTTTGTCTGATGTGGTGGGCGATCCATAATAGCTGCGCTCCAGTTTAAGGCCGGCAGCAACCAGCGGATGATCCAGTGCAATTGATGTAGAGCGCATCCGCATGCTGCGGGGGGTAACCTCACATTTCACATGACTGCGAATCCATTCTACTACTTCCTCAAACCTGTACAATTCATTGATGCGGGTGTCTACCACGAAGCGGCAGGTGGCGGGCACTACATTGTGTGCCTTATTTTCCGTTTCAATAACGGTGACACTCATTTTAGATGGTCCAAGCAAGGGCGATATCCTTTCAAGTGTAGCCGTCCTGAACCATTCAATATCTTCCAGTGCTTTATAAAGAGCATTATCCCCCTCATTGCGGGCTGCATGACCGGCTTTACCGTGGCTCACACAATCCAGTACCATGAGTCCACGCTCGGCCACAGCCATCTGCATAAGCGTTGGTTCGCCTACAATGGCACAATCTATTGGTGGCAGGTACTGCAGGGCATATTCAATGCCCCCGGTGCCTGATATTTCTTCTTCTGCAGTGGCCGCCAGCACCAGGTTATACTGCAGATTATTAATAGCGTAGTAATGCAGAAAGGTGGCAATCAGCGATACCAGGCAACCGCCGGCATCGTTGCTGCCCAATCCATACAGGCGGCCATCTGCCTCATCGGGTGCAAAAGGGTTACGGCTGTATTGAGGGTTGGGTTTTACCGTATCATGATGCGAGTTGAGCAGGATGCTGGGCTTGGTCGGGTCGAAGTATTTATTCTTTGCGAATACATTGTTACCAACCCGTGAAGCTTCTATCTGGCGCACTGCCAGAAATTTGGCGATAGCAGATGCTGTGCCATCTTCTTCCCTGCTAAAGGAGGGAATGCTGATGAGCTCTTTGAGCAGCAAAAGCGCATCCTGCTGCAGTGTATTTAACGAATTATTCATTGATAATGGTCGTACCGGACTGTCCCTCGATAAGGCTTGGCAGGTTTTCAGCCTTGCCAATGATGACCCTGCCTACGCCGCTGTCAAGTGCAGCAAATGCATTATCGAGTTTGGGCAGCATACCGGCAAATATTTTTTGTTTCGCCTTCAGTTGCTGGTAATATTCACGATTCAGTACAGCAATGACGGTATTATCGTCGGCGGCATCCAGCAATACGCCGCTTTTTTCAAAACTATATATCAGCGATACATCGTAGTGATGGCTTAGCCCCTTTGCCAGTTCCTGAGCAATCGTATCTGCGTTGGTATTGAGCAGCTGTCCCTGCTGATCGTGTGTGATGGGGGCAAATACAATGCTTATCTGCTGATCAAGCAGCAGGCTGATCAGCGGCTGGTTGATGGCATCTACATCGCCTACAAATCCGTAATCCAGTACAGGATGTTTGCGTTTATGCGCCAGTATGGCATCTCCATCTGCACCGCAGAGCCCGATTGCGTTGCACTGAAAGGCCTGCAGTTGCGCCACGATATTCTTATTCACATAGCCGGCATATACCATGGTCACAATCTTAAGCGTCTCCGCATCGGTTATACGGCGGCCATCGACCAGTTGCTGCTCCACGCCCATTTTTTCTGCCAGCCGCGTGGCCAATTTGCCTCCACCATGTACCAGTATCTTGCGGCCAGGGATGGCTGCAAAATGTGCAAGAAACTGATTGAGCTTGGCCTCATCATCAATAATGTTGCCGCCTATCTTAACGATATATAGTTTATCCATTTGACTGTAAAATGGTGGAGAGTACGGCCTGGGCTGCCCATACCCGGTTGCCGGCTTCCTGCGTTACGAGACTATTGGGCCCATCGAGCACTTCGTCGCTCAGCTCTACATTTCGGCGCACAGGCAGGCAGTGCATGACCTTGGCATTGTTGGTTGCCGCAAGTTTTTCCTGTGTCAGCATCCAGTCGGGGTCATTGGAATAGATGCGGCCGTAGTCATTAAACGTACTCCAGTTTTTTACATATACGAAATCGGCATCGCGTAATGCTTCGTCCTGGTTGGTGGTGATAGTTGCCCCTTTTGTAAATTGTTCACTCAACTCATAGTCTTCGGGGTGAGTAATTACAAAATCGGCTTTTCCCCAGGCAGTCATCCATTGAGAAAAGCTGTTGGCTACACACTGGGGCAGCTGTTTTACATGTGGTGCCCAGGTGAGTACGATTTTGGGTTTACGGCCACCGGCCAGCTGCGGATAATTTTCCGTAATCGTAATCACATCCGTGAGGCTTTGCAGCGGATGCAGTGTGGCGCTTTCCAGGCTTACTACCGGAATGCCGGCATATTTGATAAATTGTTTAATGTAGAGTTCGCTGTAATCATCTTCGCGGTTTTTGAGCGAAGGAAAGGTTCGGATAGCCAGGATATCAAAATACTTTCCGAAAATAGGAGCCGCATCTTTTACATGTTCTACCGTGTTGCCACTCATGATGGCTTCTTCTTCAAACTCAAGTGCCCAACCTTCACTGCCTACATTAAATACAATTGACTCCATGCCCAGGTTATGTGCGGCAATCTGTGTACTGAGGCGCGTGCGCATACTGGGATTAAGAAATAAACAACCGATACGTTTATTAGCCCCCAGGGCCTTATCGATCAGTGGTTGAGATTTGTAGGCCAGTGCTTTTTGTACCAGCCCGTCAATATCGGGCACATCATCAACGGAAATAAACTGTTTCATTCTTACTTCGGTTTGAGCTTGTTGATCTCTTTTTTTAATTCGGTAAAAAAATACTTTTTGATCAGGTAGTACAGATAAAACGGCAATATTAATAACTCATATACGATAATAACCCTGCTTAATTTATATATTCTGTTGGCAGAGGGCACTACTAAACCGGTAATCAGGTCAAGCAATAATGGCAGTACCACCAGGATAGTCAACACCACCAGTGGGCCTGCACTGCTTTTATTATTACGCTCATCAGTCAAGCTTATGCATTAGCAGCTTCAGCTTCTGTCAGCAAAGCGATCTCTTCTTTCAATGCTTCGATAAAATCTTCGGCATCTCTTTTCTTCAATGCCAGCGAGGGAAGCAAACGGATGACATTGGGTTTTGCTTCGCCGGTAAATATCTTCTGATTCCAGAGCAGGTTGCGCTTCAGGTCTTTCAACTCTTCGGGCACATCAAAACCAATCATAAGGCCACGTCCGCGTACATTACTGATCTGGGGAATTTCTTCCAGGGCATCGCGCAGGTATTTTCCTACCATTACGGCATTGCCCATGAGCTTTTCTTCCTCAATGATCTCCAGCACAGCCAGTGCGGCAGCACAGGCCAGGTGATTGCCGCCAAACGTAGTGCCCAGTTGAAAGTGTTTGGGTTTGATATGCGGCGCTACAATAATGCCTGCTACGGGGAAGCCATTGCCCATGCCCTTGGCCATGGTATAGATATCTGCATTTACGCCGGCAAAATCATGGCTAAAAAATTTGCCGCTGCGGCCATATCCGCATTGTACGCTGTCGGCAATATATACGGCACCATATTCATCGCACAGTGTGCGAATGGCTTTCAGAAAACTTTCATCGGCTACATTAATACCACCTACACCCTGTATGCCTTCAACGATTACAGCGGCTATTTCTTTGCCCTCGCCGGCAAAGCAGGCCTTCAGCGCTTTGGTATCATTGAAAGGCAAAAAGATTACATTGTCGGTTTCATTTACGGGGGCTACATAGTTCTTATTGTCGGTCACCGCTACGGCGAGTGAGGTACGGCCGTGGAATGATTTGGTGAATGCCACGACCTTTTTGCGGCCGGTATGGAATGATGCGAGCTTAAGCGCATTTTCATTGGCTTCGGCTCCGCTATTGCACAGGAAAAGCTGGTAATCTTCTTTTCCCGAAAGTTTGCCCAGCTTCTGAGCCAGCTGTTGCTGAATGGGTATGCGAACGGAGTTGGAATAAAAAGCCAGTTTTTCAAGTTGCTCTTCGATACGTTTTACCCAGTGGGGGTGGGTATGGCCAATGCTGATCACCGCATGGCCGCCATACATATCCAGATACTGCTCGCCTTTATCGTCCCACACATAGGAGCCTTTGGCTTTAACGATCGTGATCTCGTTGATTGGGTAAACGTCGAATAAATTCATGTTATAGAAGGTTGGGGGTTGAAGGAAGGGGGTTGAGGGTTATTATTTTTTCTGAGAAAGCGGATGAATGAAATAAGCATCGCTCTCGTTTCATTAATATACTTATGTATTGATTTGTAATCATTTTCTGAAATATAGTTTAACTCAAAAGCGGCAAAACAACAGTAGTCAACTTCATTGGCAGAGCCTAAAGCATTATCAAGGAAATGGGCAAAATCTTTGTCAGAAGCTCTGCCACATCCTTCTACGATATTCAATACCACGGATAACGATGCTCTTTGCAGTTGTGAACTTAATTCAAATCGTTCTGAAGGAGGGAAGTTTTTAGCTATTGATCGCTTCACAAACAAGTATTGTTCGTGAGCTTTTTTCCATACAGCTAATTTTCTGAAGTCTCTCATCACATAATCATTTCACCTCCTAAAATTAGTCTATTATCCAGATACAACCTTATCGTATTCCTTTTTCCTTCAACCATTCACCTTTTACCTCTCTAAAAATAGGCTGCTTTTAATTTCAGCCCCGCCTCCTCATTGAGCCCAAACATCAAATTCATATTCTGTACAGCCTGGCCACTGGCACCTTTCAGCAGGTTGTCGAGTGCTGAATGAACGACCAGTTTGGTGCCGGCTTTTTCCAGTTGCACCACTGCTTTATTCGTATTCACTACCTGCTTCAGGAAAATAGCATCGCGGCTCACTTTCGTGAAGGGGTGATCCTTATAATAATTGGTAAATAAAGTATAGAGTTCTTCAACGCTCAGATCGCAATGAATAGTTGAACTTACAAAAATGCCCCGCGTAAAATCGCCACGCCAGGGTACAAAGCTGATATCAATATCAGTATTCGGTTGCAGTTGCAGAAGAGACTGGCCAATCTCGCCCAGGTGCTGATGCGTAAGTGTTTTATAGGCCTGGATGTTGTTGGCACGCCAGCTGAAATGGGAAGTGGTGCTGAGTGACTGGCCGGCTCCGGTTGACCCGGTAATACCGGTTGTATAGATATCGCCCAGTAAACCTGCTTCTGCAAGTGGCAGTAATCCCAGTTGAAGTGCAGTGGCAAAGCAACCCGGGTTGGCCACATTCTGTGCCGTACGGATAGCATCGCGGTTGAGTTCGGGCAGACCATATACAAACTGCCGGCCGGCGATGCTGGATTGTGGTGCCAGCCTGAAGTCATTGGCAAGGTCAATGATACGCGTATGCGCAGCAATTTTATGTTCGGTCAGGAAATTGCGCGATTCGCCATGACCCAGGCAAAGAAATAGTACATCAATATCGCTGCTCAGTGTATCGGTAAAAAGTAAACCGGTATCGCCGAGCAGGTCCTGGTGAATACTCGAAACAGGTTTACCTGCATTGCTGCGGCTGTGAACAAAGGAGATACTCGCCTGTGGATGTTGAACCAGCAGACGTATAAGCTCACCGCCGGTATAACCAGCGCCACCAATGATCCCAACCCGTATATTGTTAAGCGTACTCATTTTTCAAGATTCAAAATTTGATAATTTGAAGATGAAATCAAATCCGAACTTCAAATTCATCAGCACATTTCCACATTAGCACATCAGCATATTATTCATTGTCTGTTTTCACCAGATGATACATCATGGTTTGGTTGCCGAAGATGCGGCTGAATCCGCGAACATCTTCACCGGTGAATCCTGTATTCATTTCACCGTATTTGCCAAACTTGCTGTTCATAAGATCAAATTTGCTTTCGATGCCGATGATCTGGAAGCGATAAGGCTGCAGTTGCACAAATACATCGCCGGTTACATTACGCTGACTGCTTTCGAGGAAGGCTTCAATGTCGCGCATTACCGGATCCAGAATCTGGCCTTCATGCAGCCAGTTGCCATAGAACTGAGCCAGCTGGTCTTTCCAGTTGAGCTGCCATTTGGTGAGCACATGTTTTTCGAGTGCATGGTGTGCCTTGAGAATTACCATGGGAGCTGCGGCTTCAAAACCCACGCGGCCCTTGATGCCAATGATGGTATCGCCTACGTGAATGTCGCGACCCAGGCCATAAGGACCGGCAATCTGCTGCAGGTGCTGAATGGCTTCGGAAGGGTGGCTGAAGCTTTGATCATTTACTTTGCGCAGTTCTCCTTTTTCAAAATGCAGGGTTACTTCTTCGCTGCCTGTGCGGGTGACCTGGGTGGGCCAGGCTTCTTCGGGCAGTATACCTTTTGAGGAGAGTGTTTCGCGGCCCCCCACGCTGGTACCCCAGAGCCCTTTATTGATGGAGTAGGCGGCTTTGGCAAAGTTCATGTCCACGTTTTTACCTTTCAGGTATTCGATCTCTGCCTCGCGGCTCAGTTTCAGGTCGCGGATAGGGGTGATGATCTCCACACCCGGTATCATGATATGAAAGATCATATCGAAACGAACCTGGTCATTGCCTGCACCGGTACTGCCATGTGCCACTGCATCGGCATTCAGTTCCTTGGCATGATCGGCAATATGAAGAGCCTGGCTGAGGCGTTCGGCAGATACGCTGAGGGGGTAGGTATTATTCTTAAGCACATTACCGTAAATCAGAAAGCGGATGATGCTGTCGTAATAGCTCTTTACAGCGTTGACGGTTTTGTGTGTTTTAACGCCCAGTTTATAGGCATGTGCTTCTATCTGGCGGAGTTCTTCATCAGAAAAGCCACCTGTGTTCACGATGATGCTGTGCACTTCGTAGCCCAGGTCATCGGTCAGGTATTTAACACAGAAGGAAGTATCTAATCCGCCACTGAAACCCAGTACAACTTTTTTTGCCATCGTTTATTCAACAGATTTATAAATGAAATAAATGGTGCAATAATGATTTTGGTTTGCTGCCACCTCCATTACTCTGGCCATTTGAGTCGCGCTTGAGGAAGGGGCGCAGCAGTTTCCATTGTTTAAAGCGAAGCAATCGTTCAAAGCCTTTGGCGTTTTCCTTGAAGTATTTCTTTGTTTCTTCAGGCTGGTAATGATCTTTGGGATCAAACAGCATGGCGGTGCACATGCAGTTTTTCCGGTCCTTACTCATCAGGATTTCATAGTTCACACAGCTTTTACAGCCTGCCCAGAACGCGTCATCCTGCGTAAGTTCGGAATAAGTTACGGGTTCATACCCCAAATCGGAGTTGATTTTCATCACGGCCAGCCCGGTAGTAAGTCCAAAGATTTTGGCTTCGGGATATTTCTGGCGTGAAAGGTTGAAAATCTTTTGTTTAATAGATTTTGCCACACCGCTTTTGCGGAAAGCGGGGGCAACGATGAGACCGGAATTGGCCACGTATTCGCCATGACTCCAGGTTTCGATATAGCAAAAGCCCACCCATTCGCCGCTGCGGGTAAGGGCAATGACTGCTTTTCCTTCGTCGATTTTTTCGTCAATATAAGATGGGCTTCGTTTGGCAATACCGGTACCACGGGCTTTAGCCGACGACTCCATCTCCTCGGTAATGAGGGTTGAATATTTTTTATCATCAGGGGTTGCTACCCTTACGATGATCTCTTGATTGTCCACTCTGAAAGATTAAAATTGTGCGCGGATGACCAGTCCTGAAGTTGTTGCCGGAGAAAGTTCACTGACAGGGACCGTGGTTAGGGGTTCGTCCTGTCAGCATTCAGGGCGGCGTCGCGGGCGGGAAAAGGTAAACACATCAAATCCTACAGCATACACTCCACTGGTAATGGGTGCATGGAAGGCAAATTGTTTTGTATGTGTCAAAATATTGCTCACCTCTAAAAGGTTTCTTAAATTGGATTACAAATGTATAATAATAATCGGGTTATATCCACAAAATTTTTTGTTATAAAACAGAATCCATGACCAGCGGAAACCTTAATCCCCGGCCGGCATTTACAGGCATGCGAAAATTTCTCCGAACGTTTGTTATAATCCTGATTCTACTGCTGGCATTATTTATATATTGGAAATATTACTATGTAATCGGTGATGGGGTAAAATCAGGGTATCTCAATTTTGCCGTGAGAAAAGGCCAGCTTTTTAAGACCTACGAAGGCAAACTGATTCAGGAGGGATTACGCAGCAAGGTAGCGGGCTCCATTCAGTCGAATGAGTTTGAATTTTCTATCAGCAACAAACGGGTTTATGATACGCTGTCTCTCAACAGCGGAAAGATTTTTGACCTTCATTATAAAGAGTATAACGGTGCAATTCCCTGGCGTGGCTATACCCGCTATATAGTTGACAGCATCATCTCCATGCGCGATCCGGATCGTTGATTACATTCTAATTACTTACCAGCAAGCAGGAGGAAGATAGCCGGTTGTTTATGAAAAACCGGTTGCTGGTTTTTCCATTGGGCAATGGTGTAGGTACGCACCCACTCATCAGGTCCGGTAAGGTTTACGGCAATACAAAGCCTGGTTTGAGGCTGGCAGGTTTTAAGGAGGGTTTCCAGCATCTGCTGATTGCGATAAGGCGTTTCAATAAACAGTTGAGTACACTGGTAACGGGCCGAATATGCTTCCAGATCGCGGATAGTGCGTGTTCGCTCCTGATTATCAATGGGCAGGTATCCGATAAACTGAAACCGTTGTCCATTCATGCCGCTGGCCATGAGGGCGAGCAGCAAGGAACTGGGGCCTACCAGGGGATGCACCCGTGCTCCCATGTCCTGGGCAGCACCTACCAGCAGCTGACCGGGGTCGGCAATACCGGGGCAACCGGCTTCGCTCAGAATGCCGATGTTTTTACCAGCCTTAAGTTCCTGCCGGAATGAGCTGATCACTTCCGGCTCGGCTTTATGAATCGTATACCAGCGAAAATCGTCAATGGGCATTTCCTTCCAGATCCGCTTCAGGAAACGGCGGGCTGTGCGTTCATTTTCTACAAAGAAGACCTGGCATTGTTTGACAGCTTCCACCAGGTAGGGTGCAGGTAAAGCCGCCAGACCATCGTCGTGCAGCAGGGAAGGGATAAGATATACCTGGCCTGTGCTCATACTAGTTGCCTTTTACTTTATGCGCCGTGAGTGTACCTGCAACGATAGCGTAGGCTGGGGCAAAGATCACCACCACATGCATCAGGTAAAATAAGATACCATTGCCAATAGCCAGGCCTTTATGACGCCCAATATAATGAGTGCTTTGTGAAGCACTGAATTGTTTGCGTGCAAGCCCGTAATCGACCATCGAAAAACCATAATAATAGCACTCCATAAACAATACAATAAGCGGAGTGATCCAGCCAATGAGCGGAATGAGGGCCAGGAATAAAAGCGCCACCAGGTACACGGTTTGCCATCCGCAATTGCGCAGGGCCATTTTTATTCCGCGCACTGCTTCGGGCCAGATGGCATCCCAGCCGGGATTGCTTTCATTGTTTTCAATAATTGACTCGGTCTTGCGGCTGAGATAGGCAAAGACCGGTGCACCAATGATGAGACAGAGATATTTAAGGAAAGAAAAGTAAAATAGTAATAACGTAAGCCAGATGGTAATACCGGCAAAGGTGAACAGGAAGCCGAGAAAACTGTTATGAAAACGCTGACTCCAGTCGCCCAGGTGAAGAATATGTGTAATATAACCTACCACATCAGTGGCAGAGCGGCCGAAGAAATAGATACCTATTACAAAGAGAATGGTATAGATGAGACCGGGTATCAGCACCCACTTCCAAAGCTTGTGCTTCAAAATAAAGTGATGGGCTTCTCCCCAGGATTGGATCGCTATAACTATTTCCTTGAGCAAGGGTTATTTTTGAGTGGGTAAATATAGGGAATAGTGGTCAGTTGGCAGTGGATAGTTGACAGTTGACAGATGTACAGTTGACAGAAAAAAAACCTTTATACCCTTATACATTTAATCCTTTAAACTTATTAATGCCCATACTTCCTTATTCTTTTTACCGCCGCCCGGATGTGCTGCAAGTAGCAGCCGACCTCATGGGCAAACTGCTGGTGACGCGGTGGAATGCTGTGGTTACTTCGGGACGTATTGTGGAATGTGAAGCATATGCCGGAATTGGCGACCGGGCTTCGCATGCCTTCGGTGGCAGACGCACCGCCCGCAATGAACCTATGTATGCTGCAGGTGGCAGATCCTATGTATATCTGTGCTACGGAATTCATCATTTATTTAATGTAGTGACCAATGAAGCAGAAATACCGCATGCCATTCTTATACGTGCGCTGGAGCCGGTAGAAGGAGTGGAAGAAATGCGGAAACGTGTGGGCAAACCCCGGCCTGATCCGTCACTCACCCGTGGCCCGGGCAACCTCAGCAAGGCATTGGGTATAGTAACGGCGCACAGCAATCTCTCGCTGAAAAGTGCAGAGCTTTTTATAGCCGATGATGGTTACAGGCTGCAGCCTGGCTGGTTGGCCTGGTCTCCACGTATCGGCGTGGATTATGCCGGCGAAGATGCTTTGCTCCCTTACCGTTTATATGTAAAAGGAAATGTGTATGTAAGCGGCCGGCCGCGTTAAGAGCGGTCTTCGGGGCGCTCCGGCGGATTAATTGTACTTGCCCTGATATTGTCGTCAACAATATCTTCGGTAACAGCTATTTCCGAAAAGGCAACCAACATCTTCTGCCGGTCAAACTCCTTTTCATTATTGGCGATCCATACAGTGGCTACCCCGTTACCAATGAAATTGGTGATAGCCCTGGCCTCCGACATAAAGCGATCCACGCCAAGTAGCAGGGCCAACCCTTCGATTGGGACGACCTTAATGGTGCTGAGTGTAGAAGCCAGCACCACAAATCCACTGCCTGTAACGCCCGCCGCACCCTTGGAGGTGAGCATAAGGATACCGATAATACTGGCGATCTGTGCCAGCGACAGATCCACATGAAACACCTGCGCCAGGAAGATCATACACATCGAAAGATAGATAGTAGTGCCATCGAGGTTAAATGAGTAACCGGTGGGCACCACCAGGCCCACAATGGATTTGGAACATCCCATCCGCTCCAGTTTTTCCATAAGCGAAGGCAGTGCTGCCTCTGACGAAGAAGTACCCAGTACCACCAGCAATTCTTCCCGTATGTAGCGCAAAAAACGGGATATGCGTATTCGGTACATACGCAGTATAAAGTAGAGAACTACAAAAATGAAAATGGCCATTGTCGCATAAACCGTACCCATCAGCATGGCAAGCGGGCGCAAGGTATCGATACCGTATTTGCTGATGGTGTAAGCCATGCCGCCCAACGCTCCGAGAGGGGCCAGCAGCATTACTTTATGCAATGCTTTGAAGATTACTTTGGAGATACGCTGTAAGGGCGCTATAATATCATTTCTGCCCGCATAAAAGCTCAGACCAATGCCGAAGCAAAGGGCCAGCAGCAGCACCTGAAGTGTAGAATTGTCTTTAAAGAACTGCCACCAGCTGAAATGATCGCTTTGCCGGGTATAAGCCGATATATCTGCCTGTTTTATATGACTGGTATCAACACCTGAGCCGGGTTTGATAAGGAGTGCTACTACTACTCCGATGATAAGCGCCAGCGTGGTCACTACTTCAAAATAGAGCAGGGCCTTGGCACCCACGCGGCCTACCTTGCGCAGGTTGCCCATACTTACTATGCCCAGGGTAATGGTAAGAAAAATGATAGGATTGATAAACAGTTTTACAATACTGATAAAACCTGTACCCAGCATTTCGCTCAATGTGGCGCCAAGACTCAGGTCCTGGCCCAGGAAGCGTGTTTTGAGTGGCTCATCCAGAACCCGCATGAGTGCCAGTTGCGGATAATAATGACCAATAAGTACACCTGTTGTTATAGCCAGCAATACCCAGAAGGTAAGATTGCGGAGGAGCCTTTTTAGCAGTGCCATGATTGGTCTGTAAGATAAGGCAAATGTGCAAAGCGAAAAGGCTTAGAACTTGGGACAGTTCAGCTTTTTCATGTTGGGGTCTGTATATTTTTTTACATAGATAAGCGATACTTCCACTCCTCCGCGTGAATTGGAGGCTGCTTTGAGCGCAGAAGTATTTACATCGTAAGAAGCTCCAAAATGCCACTCTCCGAATTCAAGCCCTACATAAGGAATGAGGGCATCCTGAAAACGGTACCAGCTGCCGATATAAAAGTTGGTGGGATTTTCTTCATCGTTATTCACATTAAGACAGAAAGCACCGCCCAGCATGGTATTGTGCGCTTTTGCCTGTATACTGTGATTGGCTGCTACATGCAGTGAGTTGTAGGTGCCTACAGGTATTTTGGCTCCGCCCTGGATAGTTACCCGCGAGTTGAGCAGAAAATCGCCTTTTTGAAAGGTTTCTTTGGGGCGGTTGATATGATACATGGAAGCTCCGAGGTAAAAATTGTTGTAACCGTTGGTAGAACCATTATAGATGATGCCGGCATTAAGATCAAAATAATGCAGATTGACCTGCTGGCTGGAGAAGCTTTCGCGGGTTACGCCGGTAAAACCCATGGGTGTAAGCTGATCCTGAAAAGTGAGTTTTTCGGTATTGAGCCGTTTATTCATGTAGGTGCCCTGAAAACCTGCTCCCAACTGATGGTAACCGTTTTCATCAAGTGCTTTGTGATAGGCTACAGAAAGACCGAGGTAATTGCTGTTAAGAGCACCATTGCCGGCTTTGTCGCTATAGGCCATGATACCGATCCCAAACTGATCATATTCCGGAATCCGGTTTTTCATGATGCCCATGTCGAGCGATGCAGTCATGGTAGTGTAGGCATTATTGATAGAGGGCCATTGATTACGGTAATTGGCGGCAAACCGCATTACGCCATCAAACTTGCCGGTAAGTGCCGGATTGAGGGTGAGCGGAGAAGCGAAGAATTGTGAAAAATTAGGATCCTGAGCGTTTGAGGTGGTCGTCAGCAGAACAGAAACAGTCAGAATGGATAGTAATTTCTTCATTTCAGCAATTAAGTTTTTTCACTGGTTAGCCACCGGTTGGGGGTTGACACACAGACTTCTTATAAACGTTGCAGCCTGCAGCAAATTGTTCGTCAGGGAAACCACCCGGTATGTCCGGATACGAAAAGGGAAAATACAACAAAATAAAGACCCGCAAAAATGTGGCTCCGCTGCTTCGTACTTTCTTAAAAAAGGGGCAAAAACGGTATTGCCAGGCAGTTGCCGGTTTACATCTGCACCTTGTTACCAAAAGCCAGGTCGCCGGCATCGCCCAGGCCGGGAACGATGTATCCTTTAGCCGTAAGTTCATCATCAATATCACCACACCATATCGTAACAGACGGCTCCTCTCTCTTCACATATTCAATGCCAACCGTACAGGCAATAGCCGCCACAATATGAATTTCTTTAGGATTTCCTTCCTCTTTCAGAAAATGAATGGTTTTTACGAGGGAAGATCCCGTGGCGAGCATCGGGTCACTTACAATAATAGTACGGTTTTCGAGCTCCGGACAGGAAATGTAGTCGAGACTGATCTCAAAGCTGCCATCCTTGTTATGTTTACGATAAGCAGAAATAAATGCATTATCGGCCTTATCAAAATAATTGAGCATGCCCTGATGCAATGGCAGACCAGCCCGCAGTATGGTAGCCAGTACGGGCTGGCTTGCCAGCAGCTTGGAGTTGGCTATACCCAATGGCGTTTGCACTTCTTTTTCTACAAACGGCAGCACTTTACTGATTTCATAAGCCGCTACTTCCCCGATGCGCTCGAGGTTGCGACGAAACCGCATACGGTCATTCTGTACATCTACATCGCGCAATTCGCTCACCCAGTTGCTTACCAGGCTGTGTTGTTCACTCAGATTAATAACCATAATGCCGCTGTTTTGGTGGGTAGAAAAGTTTGAAAATCTGTTGTTTGAAGGCCATTGCTCCGGGTATGTTCCTATCAGTACCAACTGAAACAACTAATTTTGGCAAATCTAAACCAAAATCAGTTTCATGCTGTACCGTGCAATTGGATTAATGAGCGGAAGCTCGCTGGACGGGCTTGATATCGCCTATGTTGAACTTCACGAAAGTGGCGGAAAATGGACCTATGAAATCCAGGAAGCAGCCTGCTATCCCTACCCGCAGGACTGGGTAAACCGCCTGCGCGATGCCGTGAAGCTATCTGCTTTTGATTATCAGCTGCTGCATAGTGAGTACGGGCATTACCTTGGGCATGCAGTCAACCGGTTTATAGAAGAATATGACCTGCATTTTAAAGTAGCCCTCATTTCCTCTCATGGTCATACCACCTTTCATGTGCCAGCGCGGGGCATGACCGCACAGTTGGGCGACGGGGCTGCGTTGGCCGCTGAAACTCAGCTGCCTGTAGTTACCGATCTCCGCGCAATGGATGTGGCATTGGGTGGTCAGGGTGCACCAATTGTACCGGTAGGCGAACGCCTGCTGTTGGGCAGCTACGACTATTTCCTAAATCTGGGCGGTATCGCCAATCTTTCGGCCAACCGCGATCCATATATCGCTTTCGACTGCTGCCCGGCCAACCGGGTACTGAATCTGTTAAGTCAGCTCACGGGACAGGAATATGATGCAGGGGGAGCGCTGGCTGCTACGGGTCATACAGATCAGCCACTGTTGCAAAAACTAAATGACCTGCCTTTTTATCAGCAGCCCTGGCCGCGCTCGCTGGCCAACGACTTTGGGACCGATATTGTTTTCCCGCTTATCTGCGAGGCAAAACTGGCTGTTGCAGATGCTTTGTGTACTTATACAGAGCATATCGCCCGGCAAATAAGCCGATCGGTAGCAGCGTTGCAGACTGGAGAATCAGCAACCCGAAAACTGCTGGTCACCGGTGGAGGGGCCTTCAATACTTTCCTGGTGCAGCGCATCAGCACGCTGCTGCAACCGCTAAATGTGGAAGTAGTACTGCCTGAACCTCGACTGATTGAATACAAAGAAGCCCTGATCATGGCTCTTGCCGGCGTACTGCGCTGGCGCGAAGACAATAACGTATTTGCATCCGTTACAGGAGCAGGCAGAGATAGTGTGGGAGGAGCGTTGTGGATAGGAAAGTCGTAAGGACAGTATAAAGGGTATAAAAGTATAAAGGGTTTAAAGAGTATACAGAAATGCTTTAAACCCTTTATACTTTTATACCCTTTAAACCTTTTATAATCCGAGCACCAGCTTCAGTTTGGCATACCCTCCTCTGCTTACCGGTACTTTCGCGCCGGTACGAAGAATAGCCACATGATTATCTTTTTCGTAAGGATCGATACGAGTGATCTGCTGCACATTTACGATAAAGGAACGGTGTGAGCGTACAAACTGTTGCGCGTCCAGCACCTGTTCAAAATAAGACATGGTCTTATTTTTCAGGAAATATCCTTCCTGGGTATGAATTTTCACATAATCATCTGCAGCCTCCAGAAAAAAAACATCGTGAGCGGGAATGATCTTTATTTTACTGCCATTCTTTACAACGATACGGTTGTTTTGCGCAGGCGACTGTGCAGCCGTAGCCAGCAACTCTTTTGTGACTGCTTCGGATGCAGGTGTTTTATTGTCGGCCCATTTGGCCAGCGCCCTGTCAAACCGCTCCTGGTTAAAGGGTTTGAGCAGGTAATCCACTGCATGCGCTTCAAAAGCGCGGATCGCATATTCATCAAATGCAGTAGTGAAAATAACTGATGGTGGTTGCTCAATGAGTTCAAGCATTTCAAAACCATTAATCTTGGGCATTTGTATATCCAGGAAGATCAGGTCGGGATGAAACTGCTGAATCGCTTTTACTCCTTCAAATCCATCGCCACATTCTGCCACCAGCTCCAGTTGCGGATGCTGCTGCAGGTATTCTTTTACAATACTGCGGGCCAGCGGTTCATCGTCTATGATAATAACTTTGCTCATATTATAGGTTCATATAGCCGGCTTGCCGGCAGGTTTAGATTTATTTATCGGGCGTGGCCGTTGGCTGCGGCACCTTTACCCGGGTGATAAAAGTATGGTCAGTTGCTTCTGTCTGCAACAGATCTGCACGGGCAAAAAGCAGGTAGAGTCTTCGTTGTACCGATTTGAGACCAAAACCTGTACCTTTTTGAGGCGAAGATGTTTCGGGATCAAACGGATTGCTCACTTCTACCAACAACTCCTGGTCTGCTACACGGGTGCGCAATCTGATCACTGTTTCACCTACTGTATCATAAAGACCAAATTTGATCGCGTTCTCAACAATGGGTTGCAATAGCAATGCCGGTAACCTTAGATTAAGCGTAGCGGGATCGACATTCACTTCTGTTGACAGCCGGTTGCCAAAACGTACTTTTTCTATCTCCAGGTAAAGCTGCAGGTATTGCAGTTCCTCTTCGAGTGTTACCCATTGTGTCTCTTCTTTGCGAATGGTGCCACGTAAAAAGTCAGACAGTTGCTGTACCATTTTTCGGGCTTCTGCAGGCCGCGAGCCAATCAGCGCATTGATAGAGTTAAGGCTGTTAAATAAAAAATGTGGTTGAAGTTGCTGGCGCAGTTTGAACAGCTCTGCTTCCCGGGCCAGTTTTTCCGCATCGGTCTTGCGTTGCTCAGTAGCTTTTTGTTCCTGCCAGGTAAACCAGTTGATCGACATCATGGTCACAATACCCACTACCAGTATGCCAATGCTGAAACGTATGATGAGTGATTTATTAAGAAATGAATTGTAATCGTCAATGCCGGTAATACTGATGCTTAATAGCCATTTCACCACAAACAGCCAGATGAGCGTGAGTGCCACACACATCATGAGTATGTTCATAAACTGCTCCCGTCCCGGCAGGTAATACCGGATCGTATTCATAATAAGCAGGCATATTCCCAGCAACAGCAGATTGCTGATGACGCTGTCTACCACAGCTACCTGCAGGGTAAAGTCAAACCAGTAAAACAGCAGGGCATGATCCATCATCAGAACCAGCCAGGCGATACTGAATATGATGAGGAAACGGCGTGCCGAAAAGGGTGAAGCAGTCATGAATTGATCAGGCCAGTTTCAGCAACTGGGGTGTTTGGGTATAAAAAAGATTTTTTGCCTTTTGGTTGATAGAATAGATATAGGCATCGGCATTTTCTTTTTCTTCAATGCGTGAATAGAGCTCGGCACCATCAATCAGATCGCTGAGGCGGTACAGTTCACTTACGTTTATAAACTGCCACTGCACCAGCTGTTCTTTGCGATTGTAGAAGGTGTCTTCCTCCCGTTTACCCATTTCCTGTGCACGAAGAAAAGCTTCTTCTTTGCTGCGACCCGATACGAGGCGCAGCTGTTCATCAAATTGTGGGGTGTGAAGCCCTTCGCCACACACAATCTGGAATACGATTTTTGCGAGATACCAATTCATAGTCATTCGTTTAGGTAGTTAACAAGTGGTTGATCACAGATTGGATAGTGGTGGGGTGGTAGGAATGTATCTGAATGGTGATTAGTAACTCTTGATCTCCATGCCGCCAAAAATCATCGTACCCTTCAATACCAGCGTGCGGGAAGGAGACTCCTGCATATGCATGATTTTTCGTTTGTCATCAATGCCGCCAAAGATGGTAACAGCTTCCGATTTGATGGCCCAGTTAGAAGGCACCAGCAGGGTGGCTCCGCCAAAGATGGCTGTTACTTCCACCACAGCAGGTGCAGTCATGTCTGCCTGCGTGAGGTCTATTTCGCAACCGCCAAATACATTTACCAGTTCTCCTCCCTTAAAGTTTTTAGAAAGGATCACTTTTTTGGCACCACTGAAGACGCAGGTACTGGTCACATAATCATCTGAAGTGGGTTCAAAATCACTATGCGGTATATCGATCGGATCGGAAGAAATATTTGCCGAAGTTCCCTGGCTATCATTGTCGTTCTGAAAAGGCTGATTACGGATAAAGCTGCGTCTGCCACGCGGACGTATCAGGAATAACAGACCGACTGTAATAATAATGACGGGCCAGATATGGCGTCGCATATCGCCGAAGATGAAATAGTCATTGATCAGGAATGCGCCACCGATGATGATGGGTACAAACCAGCCGCCATCGCGGAAGCCTCTGCGCAGGCCGATGAACAAACCGACGCCGATCAGCAGCATCTGCCACGAAAACAACCAGCGTGGCATTGGTATGTCGAAACTTCTGGTCAGGGCCAGGCCGCCCACAATAAGCAGGAAAATCCCCGTCCACACATGGCCGTTGTTGTCTCCCTGGCGGCCCCGGCTTTCCCAGCGCTGTCTGCGCCGCTCACGCCTGTATTCTCTGAAAGTGCTCATATACTATGTTTCTATTTTTATGTAAAACTATAGTGAGCTTTGCCTTCGAGCAAGCGCAGATGGGCCATTTTCAGGAGTTTCTCGGTAAAAGGCCGTATGTGGGCGGTGAATGACGGCTTTATTGCACGGGCGCCGGCACCAGGCAGATACCTTCCAGTTCTTCTGTCATCCGGAGCAGCTGCAACCCGGCATCATAATCTGCGTGAAAGGCAAAGGGGCGACCATCCACAATGTACTGGTAGATGAACCAGTCTGTAGGGGGCGTGGGTACCTGCAGTACCTCGTCAAGCGTAATCCATTCGAGTGTGCCTTCATTGCAGGGGGGTGGTGGTATATCATCAATAGAAGCTACATATACAAAGCCGGTCCAGTTATAATCTGTAGGCGAGGTTTCTACCAGCACACCGGCATAACGCATATGTTCTACCCGGATGCCGGTTTCTTCCCAGGTTTCACGAAGGGCCGCCTCCAGTGGGCTTTCGAAAGGATCAAGCTTGCCGCCTACCGGCGTATATTTATCACGATTTGGCTCTTTGAGCCGTCGCAACAACAAAAAACGATCGGCGTGCCGCAGTACACAGAGTACGGCAGTACGTTTTAATCCGGGTGCTACTTTATTATTCATGGGTCGTAGGGTTAAGGCCGGCAGGCATTTACAGAAAGGTAAGCACTTCGCTCATCCGGGTTACTTCGCGGAAACGTTCATGCTCAATCCGGTGTTCTACCTTTTCATGTGCCCAGGTGGTATGATAAGGAATATGAACGGCATGGCCACCAATGGCCAGCACAGGTAAGACATCTGATTTGAGAGAGTTGCCCAGCATCAGAAACTCATCGGGCGCTATGTCAAGATGTTTGATCAATGCCAGATAATCGCTTTCCATTTTTTCGGACATGATCTCTATATGATGAAAGTAATGCGAAATACCTGATTTGCGCAGCTTACGTTCCTGGTCGAGCAGATCTCCTTTTGTAGCTACTACCAGCCGGTATCTTCCAAAAAGTTGTTTTAATACATCTTCTACGCCATCCAGCATCTCGATAGGTTTGTCGAGCAGGTCTTTTCCATATTGAATGGCCTTTTCGATTACCTCCATACTTACGGTATTGCGCGATACACGCAGGGCTGTTTCGATCATTGACAGCATAAAACCCTTTACACCGTAACCATAAAGGGTCAGGTTCTGGATCTCTGTTTTAAATAATTCCTGCGCAGCAGTATGGTGCGGCACATAATCTTCGAGCAATGCACAAAACTTCTTTTCCGTTTCCTGGAAATAAGGTTCATTCACCCACAATGTATCGTCTGCATCAAATGCAATTACTTTAATAGCCATAGTATTGTACTAAAAGAAGTGCAAGCTATTCATTTTGTACTTTTCTGCAACTGATTTTCGTCTGGTTCGAATAAGCCGGTCATTCCGGCGGTTTATCTGCCCCTTACACCGCTCAACCCAGGTCCGGCTGTAATATCATTGTTTTCTTTACCTTCCAGCCCCCAAAATCAATCACATGAAATTTTTCAGATCACTCATGACCGTATCTGCCAGCCTGTGTATACTGATGGCTTCGGGGCAGGATAAGAAAGACAGTAAAAAATGGGATGTCGGCAATCCCGGAGGGCCTTATCAGGATGTAAGTTTCAGCACGTCTGAAGGTACCTGGATGAATGTAGACATATCGCCCGATGGAAAAGAGATCGTATTTGATCTGCTGGGTGATATTTATACAATTCCTGCCTCGGGCGGACAGGCCACCCTGTTACGGGGCGGACATGCATTTGAAGTACAACCCCGCTATAGCCCCGATGGGAAAAAGATTCTTTTTACATCCGATGCCGGCGGTGGTGATAATATCTGGGTCATGAACCGCGATGGAAGTAATGCGAAGCAGGTGACAAAGGAAAACTTTCGCCTGCTCAACAATGCCTGCTGGACTCCCGACGGACAATATATAGTAGCCCGCAAGCACTTCACCTCATCGCGCTCACTGGGGGCAGGTGAAATGTGGCTTTATCACGTAACAGGGGGTAATGGACTGCAACTCACTGCACGTAAGAATGATCAGCAGGATGTGAATGAGCCCGTAGTATCGCCCGATGGACGATATGTTTACTTCAGTGAGGATATGTATCCCGGTGGATATTTTCAATATAATAAAGACCCTAACAACCAGATATTCGTAATTCGCCGTTATGACCGGCAAAAAGGCACACTGGAAAATATAACAGGAGGACCGGGGGGTGCAGTTCGTCCGCAGCTTTCGCATAACGGAAAATATCTTTCATTTATCAAACGCGTGCGAACCAGTACGGTGCTGTACCTGCGCAATCTCGAAACAGCAGAGGAGTGGCCGGTGTATGATAAACTCTCCAAAGATCAGCAGGAGGCCTGGACTGTTTTCGGCAGTTATACCGGATATGCCTGGACACCCGACGACAAACAAATCATTATCTGGAGTGATGGTAAAATACTGAAGATTGATGTGGATGGTGTGAATAAAGCTACTGCTATTCCTTTTACCTGCCAGGTAAAACAGCGTGTATACGACGCAGTGCGTTTTCAGCAGGACATCAATCAGCCTTCTGTAGCAGTGAAAATGATTCGGCAGGCCATTACCTCACCTGACGGTAAATGGATGGTGTTTAATGCCGTGGGTTCTCTTTGGAAAAAAGAATTGCCGGCAGGCCAGCCGCAGCAGATCACCGCTGCCGCGCCAGCAGCCTACCGCGCAGCAGGATTTGAAATGGAGCCATCATTTTCTCCCGATGGCAAATCGCTTATCTATATAACCTGGAGCGACTCGGCCAGTGGAGCCATCTATAAAGTAAACCTGACGGGTGCGGCTAAACCGGTGAAGCTCACTGCAGCCAAAGGCATTTACCGTCAGCCAGCTTATTCTCCCGACGGAAAACAAATCGTATTCCGAAAAGAGGGAGGAAGCGATGCGCTGGGCGAAGCTTATACAGCACGGCCGGGTATTTATATTATGGATGCAGAAGGGCGCCAGGAAAGTTTTGTGCGCGCCGGAGGCGATGCGCCGGTATTCACAGCTCAGAGCGATCGTATTTATTTTCAGACAGGCAGTGGCCTGGCCAGTTGCCGTCTCGACGGAGAGGATGTACGCCAGCACCTGAAGAGTACCTATGGCAACCAGTTTACGGTTTCTCCGGATGGCAACTGGATCGCTTTTGTAGATCTGCATAAAGCTTATGTAGCCGCATTTCCACAAACGGGTAAAACGCTTGATATCGGCAGCGGCACCAGCGATTTTCCGGTTAAACTCGTGTCGCGCGATGCCGGCTTCAATCTGCACTGGAGTACCGATAGCCGCCAGTTACATTATACACTGGGCAGCCAGTATTACACGATCAATCTCGATGAGCGTTTTGAATTTATTGCCAATAAACCCGATTCGCTGTTTAAGATACCGGAGAAGGGGATTGAGGTGGGTCTCACTGTACCTGCGGATAAACCACAGGGCACTATTGCTTTTGTAAATGCCCGTATCATTACCATGAAAGGTGATGAGGTTATTGAAAATGGTACCGTGCTGGTAGAAAGCAACCTCATCAAAGCGGTGGGGGCATCGTCTGCAGTAAGCGTACCCGCAGGTGCACTGAAAATCGATTGCCAGGGCAAGACTATTATGCCCGGCTTTATTGACGCGCATGCTCACGGTAACCATTTCCGCAGTGGTATCACTCCGCAGAAACACTGGGCCTATTATGCCAACCTGGCCTATGGCGTTACAACTATGCATGACCCCTCTGCCAATAGTGAAATGGTATTTGCACAAAGCGAAATGATTAAGGCCGGTCGTATGACGGGGCCAAGAGTATTTTCAACCGGTACGGTACTGTATGGCGCAGACGGAAACTTCAAAGCAGTTGTGAACTCGATCGATGATGCGCGCAGTGCATTGCGGCGTACACAGGCGCTGGGTGCTTTTTCGGTAAAAAGTTATAATCAGCCCCGCCGTGAACAAAGACAGCAGATCATTCAGGCGGCCCGCGAGCTGAATATGGAAGTAGTGCCCGAAGGAGGTTCCTTCTTTTATCATAACCTGACTATGATCCTCGACGGTCACACTACTGTCGAACATAACCTGCCGGTAGCCCCGCTCTTTAATGATGTGGTTCAGTTATGGAAAAATGCCAAAACAGGATATACACCTACATTGATTGTAAGCTACGCATCGGTGAGCGGCGAATACTACTGGTATCAGCATACCAATGTATGGGAAAAAGAACGCTTGCTTCGTTTTACGCCCCGTTCGGTTATTGATACCCGCAGCCGTCACCGTACCATGCTGCCCGAAGAAGAATATGTAAACGGTCATATCCTTATTTCCCAAAGTCTGAAGAAACTAATGGATGCAGGTGTGCTGGTGAATATGGGCGCACATGGACAAATACAGGGCATCGGCGCACACTGGGAAATCTGGATGATGCAGCAGGGTGGTATGACTAATCTGCAGGCACTGCGTACAGCCACCATGAACTCGGCGACCAGTCTGGGTCTTGATCGCTCTATTGGTTCGCTGGAGCCCGGCAAACTGGCCGACCTGCTGGTAATGGATAAGAATCCGCTTGATAATATCCGCAATACGGAAAGTATCCGTTATACCATGGTAAATGGACGGCTTTATGATGCTGAGACCATGAATGAAATCGGCAACAATCCCCGCCCGCGCGGATTATTCTTCTGGGAAACCAATAAGAATGCGACGAGTTTCCCCTGGCACGATGCCACAGAGGTAGAAAGCTGTAGCTGCGGACAGCATTAATAAAATAGTTAGTGATAAACAAAGGGCGGTCCAAATAAGACCGCCCTTTGTTTATTATGACAAACTACTGCACCAGGTAAGCCGGTAACTATCTTCATTTTCCTGAACACAGGTAAAAAGAAACTGGGTGATAAAAGGTGTACGTGCCACCTGATCGCCTTCGCTGGCTGCTTCATTGAGACTAAGTGTACCAGCCATAAAAGTTTCAGTACTGGCTGTTTCAACCGTGCGCAGGTCTTTGGAAATGCGGCGGTGGAGTGGCGGGTAACTGATCCGCTTCGTGGCCAGCTTTTCTACCAGGTTCTGGAGCAGGCCGGGCTGATCGATGCTTGTGCTTACGGAGAGTAACTTTTTCATATACCGGGAAGGTTGTTTTTGCCTGCAACCTTATTTCTTAGATGCAGCAATGCCCCGGAATATTACTAACGAAATGTGAAAGCTGTCAGATGGTCCATTCATCCCTGATCACGGCAATAAGCCAGGTCTTCCCATTCGCTGAGCGAAATACAAGGCGCAGGGTTTTCCAGTCCAGGCCTTCATACTTGGGTTCAAAACCAGGGAAATAGTATTCAGTAAAACCTGCCTGCGGATAGATTGCTTTCAGATTATTGAGCGAGTTGCCACCACCCAAAAAACGGTTGAAGGCTTTTTGTGGCGCCTGTAGGTAATCCTTGTCATAGGCATACCTGTCCAGATATTCGGGTAAGGTCAACAGGCGGGGCTCGTCTGTTTCGGCATTATATACACCCCAGGTGGCGGGTTTGGGTTGCCTGATGGCCTGATAGTATGCAGCTGCACTCAGGAGTGGCTGATCTACGGTATCTACATACGCGGTAGGACTAAAGCGGATGCCCATGACCGGATGGATAAATGAAGTGAGCGAATCGTACTGTTTATTTTTTAAAAGTGTAAGAATATGCTGCGAAAGCGCAAAGAGTTGTACGCTGTCTGATGCAGCAGTTGTGTTGTTGCCGGGTGTTGCAACAGTGTTGCTGTCTGTAATCGGCTTTTCCGGCGTTTTTTTATTATCGCCCTGGTTACAGGACCAGATAATAAATGTTGTTAACAACAATAATGATACGTATCTCCGCATAACAGTCATTTTAAGAAACAAAGGAAAAACTGTCACCGTCAAATAATCCTTTATCACTCAGTTTGAGATGTGGAATGACGAGTAGTGCCATAAATGAAAGGGTCATAAACGGTGAGCCCAGTGTTGATCCGGCTTCTTTGGCGGCCCGGTCAATACTTGCATAGGCCTCTGCTACCTCATATCCATCGGCCTGACTCATAAGGCCGGCTACAGGTAATGCCAGTAATGCTGTTTGCATTCCGCTCGCTGTGGGTTGTGCAATGGATACGCCGCCTTTGGCGCCAATCACAGCATTTACCGCCGCACAGATGCTTTCATCGTCAGCACCTACCGCCACAATATTATGACTGTCGTGTGCAACAGAAGAAGCAATGGCACCATGCCGCAAGCCGAAGTTGCGGATAAACGCTTTGGAAACGGGTGCATCATTGTAGCGGTTGACAACTACAATTTTCAATATATCGCGTGCAGTATCAGCTTTTATATAGCCATCCTCAATCAGCGCATTTTCATTCAGGCGGTTGGTGATCAGCTGGCCATCGAGGGCTTCAATAACGGGGATGGTCTGTTGATCAGTTCCGGTAACCTTAACAGCAAAATCTGCAGGTGTTTTAGGAGCGCAGGAAAAATTATTGACAATACCGGCGGCCGTTGTTTTAATCAGCGACTGGCCATCTTTGGCAACCAGCTGCCCATTGATATAGGTTTTGGTGACGATGAACTCTTCGAGATTCTTTACACAGATAAAGTCTGCCGGGTCGCCGGTACGCAGCAGTCCTACATCCAGTTTGTAATGATTGACCGGGTTGCTGCAGGCTGCTTTCAGGATATGAAACAGATCAATGCCTTTAGCAACAGCACGTGCACAAAGCTGGTTGATATGTCCCAGCACCAGGCTGTCAGGATGTTTATCATCGCTGCAGAAAAGGATCATTTCAGGGTAATCACGCAGCAGATCGATGAGGGCTTCAAAGTTTTTTGCAGCGCTTCCTTCGCGAATGATGATCTTCATGCCGGCTGCCAGTTTATCGAGGGCTTCTTCTGCCGTGAAGCACTCGTGATCGGTACTGATGCCGGCAGCGATATATTGCCGGGCAGTGTCGCCACGCAGACCGGGCGCATGACCGTCTACGGGTTTGCCCAGCCGGTGAGCGGCAGCGATCTTCGCCATCACTTCGGGGTCACCATGCAGTACACCGGGAAAATTCATCATCTCACTGAGGTAGCGGATATCTTCACTCTCGAGCAGTTGGGTCACAGCTTCGGCGTCGAGTGTGGCGCCGGCAGTCTCAAAAACAGTTGCCGGTACACAACTGGGGGCACCAAAGTTGAATTTGAAAGGAACCGTTTTGCCATTTTCAATCATGTACTGCACACCTTCCATGCCGCATACATTGGCAATTTCATGCGGGTCACTTACCGTGGCTACTGTGCCATGTACTACAGCCAGCCGCGCAAACTCAGCAGGTACCAGCATGGAGCTTTCGATATGTACATGACTGTCGATAAAACCAGGTAGTATGTAGTCATCGCCGTCCAGTTCACTGCTGTCGATTTCGGTGATATGAACAATGCGACTGTCGCTCACGTCCACACGTGCAGGATAAATGCGTTGCTGATGAATATCGGCCAGCCGGCCGGAGAGGGAGAATGATGCCATATAAATGCAAGGTACAGACTAATGTGCTGGTGTGCTAATTTGCTGATGTGCTAATGACTAGTGTCCGGGAAAAATATTGGGAAAACCGTTGTTTTTATGTTGTATCTGAATAGATGTTTGCACACACTGGTTACCTGACCTTTTTGCTCCACGACCGGCGGGCCGACCTCGCCGCGTCGCGTCCGGTGCTGTGTTTTTCTCCGGCCTCTGCAAATGGTAGTATCCTTAAAGATTCAATCGGAGAAAACAAGGCACCTTGCGAACCACAAGAAAAAATAAGGGAATATGGTTGGGAAATGTATTAATGTGCTAATGACCTTCGCGTCCTTAGCCTGCTTTGCGTTCTTTGCGATCTGAATACGACAGGGAAATAGCAATAAAATAGTTCGCACACTGTACTGAAATGCCAACAATGTTACAAGGGGGCTTGCTTTTCCCAAAGCCTGCAAAAGCATCTGTATAGATCTGATTATCAAATTTCTTTGTTGTCGCATTTCTTTTCCCCGGACAACAGTGATGTGCTAATGAAGAAGTCGCTGAAAAACAGACTGGTTAATGAATTAATGAAAAATGCTGGTTATTCCAGCATTTCAACAATAAAATTCGTAATAAATTTATTTACTGAAGCCTTTAATCTGACCAGCCTAAAAGACATCAGCACATCAGCAAATTAGCACATCAGCACATCATCTTACTGTCGCTTCATCGGTCTCGTCCGCTCCTTCATCACCGCTATCGCTTCTTCACGGCTTGAGAACATGTTGTTGACATTGACGAGATTGTCGGCGAGTTTGTCGTAGCGTTTGGTCATGAGCCAGACAAAAATGTGGAGATAGTGAATACCGTCGAATACCAGGATTTTGCGTTCGGCAAATTTGTCTTTATTCTTCATAAACTCCACAGGTATTTCGGTATAGTGGAGGGCTGGGCGAAGGTGATGTACCGCATGGTAGCCATCGTTCCAGCAGGTCTGGTTGTATTTGGTGTTGATGCAGTTGATCGTATTTTCTTCGGGATCGTTGGGGTCAACAAACGCGTGCTGCGCCCAGTTGCCCAGCATCATTACGATACGTGCAAATACAAACGGTATGATAAAAATAAAAAGAGTGGCTTTGAAGTTTACGAAGCACATGAGCACACAAAACGCATAAAACGACATTTCGCCGTAAGTAAGCCGCATGTAAAACTTTTTGCGCTTGCGCGAAAAGAGATACATGAATGTATCGCGGAAACCGAGAAACAGAAAGCGGGTTACATAGGCAATAAATCCACGAAGACTGTCACGGCGATAGTTGAGTGTGCTGCTGGCATCATCGTGCATGTTGTTCTCTACATGATGCATTGCCATATGGTGCACAAAATATGTTTCGGGCGTGTGGCCGAAGAAGGGACAGATACCCCAGATTACCCAATGATAAATCCAGGTATAACCCTTTTTGAAAAGTTTACGATGACTGATGCAATGCAGCATGAGACCAAAACGGCCTTTGAAATAAAGCTGCGAAATATAGAAATAGGGAATGTAGAGCATCCACCAGTACCACCCCTGCAGCAGCGGAGTGTACAATACAATAGCGGAAGGAAGCACCAGCAGGTGTATGGCTGTCAGTAAATGAATAAACGGGAGGTCACGTTTATCGTTAATGTAGCGAAGCCAGAATCTTTCGTATGCGGTAAATTCTTCTTTGGCTACGTATACGGGATCTGTTATAGTGGTCAGGGCCTTCATGCAGTGGTCTTATTTCATTTAACCGCCAACTGCCGGAAAATCAATTGTTTCTTTGCTCCGGATATTGGCAGAAACGCCGTGAAATTACTGTTTTCCCGTCTATAACGGCGCTCTTTTTTTTATTGTATAAGAAAAGTGCTAAATCCCTGAAAAAAAGCTAAAAGTGACGGCCACAAAACAAACCGGGGTGTCTTTAATGACAAACCTTTAGTCATCAAAAGCAGGGCGTATCTGATGGGTGGATGGCCTGATAAAATGTATGGTTTATTGCTGGTACTCAGCAGCACCGGTTATTCATCCAGCAGATCAGGACGACGCTCTTTTGTGCGTGCAACAGACTGGTCGTGACGCCATTCTTCTATTTTGCGGTGGTCGCCGCTCATCAGTACCGCCGGCACGGGCCAGCCACGAAACTCTACCGGCCGTGTATATACAGGCGGTGCCAGCAGGTTGTCCTGGAAAGAATCAAACAGGGCCGATGTTTCATCATTAAGTACACCCGGCAGCAAACGGCCGATGGCATCTACCAGTACAGCGGCCGGCAACTCGCCTCCACTCAGTACATAATCGCCAATAGATAGTTCGCGGGTTACATAATGCTCCCGTATGCGCTCATCGATACCCTTGTAGTGGCCACAGATGAGCAACAGGTTATTTTTTAATGAAAGCTGATTGGCTATTGACTGGTTAAGACGCTCGCCATCGGGAGTGAGGTAAATAATCTCATCGTAGGTGCGCCGGGCAGAGAGCTGGTCGATCGCATTGGCCAGGGGTTCACACATCATTACCATACCGGCTCCGCCACCATACTGGTAGTCATCTATCTGACCGTACTCATTTACAGCCCAGTCACGCAGGTGATGAGTTACCACTTCGAGCAGCCCCTTGTCCTGGGCGCGCTTCATAATACTGTGTTCAAAAGGACTTTTCAGCAGTTCAGGTAGTACAGATAGAATGTCGATACGCATGCTGCAAAGATATAGGATGAACTTCTTTGTGAAGTGTGATCCGGCAGGTAAGAGTGAATTGGCAAACATTTACCCCGATTTGCCGTTACAGAGTATTATATTTAGTTAAATGCAAACGGATTATCATGAGTACAGAAAAGATTCCGGCAAAACGTATACGTACGCGTGCCATTCGGCTCAGGGATTATGAAGCTATCTGCGCCCTGCAGTTAATCTGTTTTCCAGGCATGCTGCCCTGGAAAAAAGAACAGTTTGAAAGTATCCTGAAAATTTTTCCGGAGGGACAGTTTTGTGTGGAATACAATAAGCAGATTGTAGCATCGAGCTGCAGTCTCATCATTCGTCGTAATCAGTATTCGGCTACTGCCAGCTGGAATGAACTGACCGATAACGGATATATCCGCAATCACGATCCCGAAGGCGATACGTTATATGGAATGGAGATAATGGTGCATCCGGATTTCAGACAAATGAAACTGGCCCGGCGGCTTTATGATATGCGGAAAAAGCTGGTAAAGGATCGCAATCTTATGTGTATGCTCATCGGCGGCCGTCTGCCCAATTACCATAAGTACGCAGAGCGTATGCGTGTAGAACAGTATGTGGAGAGTGTGATTGACCGGAAGATTTATGATCCTGTACTTACCGCCCAGCTTTCCAACGGTTTTGTGTTGCAGCGGTTGCTTCCCAACTACCTGCCTAATGATAAGGAATCTATGGGCTACGGTACCTTCCTCGAATGGAATAATCTGCTGTATGAGGAACGTAAAAGCCGGCAGCACCGAAAGGATCCCTATGTAAGGGTGGCCTGCATACAATACCAGATGCGCGACATCGGCAGTTTTGAAGAGTTTGCGGCCAACTGCGAATATTTTGTAGATGTAGCCTCCGATTATCGCGCCGACTTTGTTGCATTTCCGGAGATGATTACCATGCAACTGCTCACCTTCCTGCCCAAGAAGCATCCTGCCGAGGCGGTTCGTCAGCTCGATCAGTTTACAGGACAGTATATTGAGTTGTTTACACAACTGGCAATCAAGTATAATATCAATATTGTAGCAGGTTCACATTTCCTGATTGAAGACGATAATCTGTACAACGTTTCTTTCCTCTTTAAACGCGATGGTACATATGCCAAACAGTATAAGATTCACATCACCCCGCATGAGCGTAAGTGGTGGGGCGTACAGCCGGGTCAGGAAGTGCGTGTTTTTGATACAGACTGCGGCAAAGTCAGCATAGCCATTTGTTATGATATCGAATTTCCGGAGCTGGCCCGCATTGCAACGTCTAAGGGTGCCCGGATTATTTTTGTTCCCTTTAATACAGATGAACGACGTTCTTACCTGCGGGTCCGTTATTGTTCCCAGGCCAGGGCAATCGAAAATCAGGTATATGTGGTGATAACAGGTTGCGTGGGCAACCTGCCCGATGTAGATAACCTCGATATCCATTTTGCACAATCGGCCATTCTTACGCCCAGCGATATAGAGTTTCACCGGGAAGGACTGGCTGCGGAAGCGCCCCCCAATGTAGAAACCGCTATCGTACAGGAGCTGGATATGAACCTTCTTAAGCGTAACCGCGAATATGGAAGTGTTCAGCCCTGGTCAGACAGGCGACTGGATCTGTATCAGTTGCAGTATCAGGAAAATAACAGGACCCGCCAGGCCTGATCAGTTGCTGCTGATGCTGACGGTTGTTCTGCCTTCATTGGCACTATTGTCTTTGGCAATAACCTGTATACGGTAAGTGCCATTGCCCGGTATGGTAAAAGTTTCGTTAAGCGCATAATTACCTGTGCCGGGATACCGGTGTATATCTACCAGCAGACTGCCATTGTCTGTGTTGGATATGTGTATATGTACTTCCGCAATCTTTTCAGCATCGGTGATGGTGCCGGTAATGGCAACAACCTGGTTGCCGGCAAATGTCTGACCCTGTGCCGGGCTGCTGAGGGTAATGGCTGGTGCTACCCGGTCATCGCTGCTGCCATTGTTTTTGGAGCAGTACATGTTTGCCAATAAAAGCAGGAAAAAGGGGGCAATTTTTTTCACAAATTAAATCTACGAAGAATAGCAGATTTTGTACGCTGTTAAAAAGATAGGCGTGTCTTTTATGGAGAGTTTGTATGCAGGCAATGCTTCTCTTCGTCTTTTATTGTTTTTTATAAACCATATCGGCCGGCCGTGGAGCAAAGGAATACAATTAAATAAATACGCTAAACAGAAAGAGGATTTTGCAGCTGTTTTCTATGGATAATGTAATGGCAAAATCCGGTCTCTGCTAAAAGGATAGCCGTGTCTTTTATGAAAAGGAATTTGTATGCAGTCAGGCTGATGTGCATCAATTTTTACACTGAGATTCATCAGGCGCTTCGAGCCAAAGAGCCGATAGATTTGCTACTTTAATCTTTCGCATGGTATTATCCAAATCATTCGGCTATGCACTGAGAGGTGTGTTGTATGTATCGCTGATGAACGACGAACGCCGTAAAATACGTATCGAGGAAATTGCTGCCGCACTGGGCGTGCCGCGTCATTTTCTCGGAAAAATCATGAAACAGGTCGTAAAAGCTGGTATTATTAGCTCTACACGCGGACAGCAAGGGGGCTTTTATATCAATGAACAGACGCTGCAAACCCCGCTTGAAAAGATCATTCTGCTCACGGAAGGAGAGGCTTATTTTACAACATGCATGTTAAGTATGCGGCCCTGCAATGCGGCTGACCCCTGCCCCCTGCACAATCGTCTGTATGGTTTTAAGACAGAAGTGCGTGAATTCTACCGGCAAACTACCATTGCCGATCTCCTGCAGACAGATAAGCCTCAGTTTATTCATAGCCTGTCTATTCACCAGGCCGTGTAATATTTTCCATTTTTATTAACAACTCTTTTATTCAATTTATTCAATAAGAAACCCCTGGAGAACCAGGGGTCGAGATTGAAACGAAAACCAACGACTTCCACGGAGGAAAGTCTCAACTATACTATATTCTATGTCAAAACTAACATTTGACCAGAGCAGGCAACTGACCTGGCTCAAGCAACAGGCTGATATTGGTCATCAGACTGTCAGCAGTTGCTGTTCAGGTGAGCGACTGATGAAAATCAGTTTTTTCACCTGTGCCGAAAACTATCTTGCTTACTGATATTAAACCAGCAGAAGTAGGAGCCATGTTTTTGAAACCGATTCAGATAGGACGCGATTCGTTTGTAACCGATATAGTGAAACAGGATTACCGGACGGCTGCCGTATTTCAGCGGCACGGAATAGAGTACTGTTGCGGAGGCCGCTGGCCTTTATCTATTATTTGCGAAAATAAAGGAATAGAACTCGAAGACCTCCGGGTTGAGTTGGAAAATGCCATACGCCCCCTGCAGGTGTCTTCTGCATTACCATTTGAAGAATGGAGCATTGATTTTCTGACCGATTACATCATGCATGTACATCACCAGTATTTGCGGGATAATATGCCTTTTATTGAAACTCACCTGGAACGTTTTGTGACAGGACATTCCAAAAAATATCCGCATCTCCAGGAACTCCAGAAACTGTTCCGGGATTTACAGGCCGATATAGAGCCGCATTTACGTCAGGAAGAAGAGGTGCTTTTCCCTTATGTACGTCAGATCGCACATGCATATGACGACAGCGAACCGTATGCCGGCCTGCTGGTACGTACCCTGCGTAAACCGGTGGAGTCAATAATGAATCAGGAGCATGAAAAAATAATGCAGTTTCTGACAAGGATGCGCCAACTCACACACGGTTATACGCCACCGGAAAATGCCTGTGTAAGTCATGGCGTAGCTTATTCCCTGCTACAGGAGCTCGACAATGACCTTGTACAGCATCTGTATCTCGAAAATGAGGTGCTTTTTCCCAAAGCCATCGCCATGGAAAAAGAATTGCTGAAACGGTGATCTGCCGCTGAATACTTACCGTGTTGGCGAGAATCTTTAACTTGAGGCCAAAATAAGCCTTCATGCTCAAGATCAATAGCCAGCTGGCCAAAGGTGCCGCTTTCTTTGTTTTTTTGCTGGCCGTTACGTTCAGTTATTTATTTAAGACCTATGAACTGGCCGTGGGCGGATTGCTGATTACAATTGTGCTTACGGTATTTATACCAGGCTGGCAGTCTACACTTATTGCCGGTCTGCTTAGCATGATCGCCATGACGGCTTTGGTGGTCTATTTCAGAGAAGAGGGCGATATCTTCCGTTCACTTTTTGCTCAGCTGTATTCCCTGCTGGTTATCATGTTTGCCATAGCCATTGTTTTTTATCTTAAAAAACTGGAACAAAGCCTGGCCTATGGCCGCACACATATGACCTCGCTGTTTGAGAATGCCACAGAAGGTATTTTACTCACCAACCGGTCAGGCGAGATTGTACTGGCCAATCCGGCTGCCGAAAAAATGTTTGGTTATGCAGGCAATGAACTAACCGGACAAAGAATTGAACTGTTGGTCCCACATCGTTTTCATGGCGGACATGAAAAAATGAGGGAAGGTTTTTATAAAGCTCCGCAAAACAGGAGTATGGGTTCAGGCCGCGATCTCTATGCGCGGCGTAAAGACGGATCCGAGTTTCCCGTAGAAGTCAGTCTCAGTCACTACAATCAGAAAAATGAACCTTTCGTGATTGCGTTTATCGTTGATATTACCACCCGAAAGGAAATTGAAGGCAATCTGCTGCGCCAGAAAATGGAACTGGAAAAAATCAGCAATGATATCCGTAAACTCAATGCAGTGCTGGAGGAAAAAGTGGAAGAGCGTACGATGATCCTGAAAGAGGCTTTGCAAAAGCTGGAGCAATCGCAGCGGGAACTGAGTGAGTCGCTCGATAAAGAAAAACAACTGAATGAAATCAAGAGCCGTTTTGTATCGATGGCCTCTCATGAGTTTCGCACGCCTCTCAGTACAATTCTATCATCGGCCACACTGGTAGCCAAATATCCCACCGTAGAAGACCAGGTAAAGCGCGAAAAACATATCGGCCGCATACGCGATTCGGTTAATCATATGAATGAACTGCTGGAAGATTTTCTTTCACTCGGCAAACTGGAAGAGGGCAAAGTGGGTATTACCGTATCGGAATTTGCGGTACGCGATTTTGTAGAAGACCTGATGGATGAAATGAAAGCACATCTGAAAGAAGGGCAGCTGATCGACCTTGATTGCAAGGCCCCCTTTTCGTTTGCCACTGATAAACGAATGCTGAAAAATATTGTGCTCAACCTCCTCAGCAACGCCATCAAGTTTTCTCCCGCCGGCAAATCTATCTGGATGCATATCGGCCTGGACAATGGCCGCATGCAGATCATCGTCAGAGATCAGGGGCTGGGTATACCGGAAGAAGATCAGCCTCATTTATTTGGCACTTTCTTCCGGGCCAAAAATGTATCCAATATACAGGGTACCGGCCTGGGGTTGCCCATCATAAAACGTTATGTGGATCTGCTGCATGGTGAAATCAGTTTTGAAAGCCGTCTGCAGGAGGGCACTACTTTTACCATTTGGCTGCCCCGGCTTGAGCCAGACCGTCATTAAAACAAAATAGACGGACCGCGGGTTATATAGAAAAAGGGCTTATGAAAACACGCGCCCGAATACCCGTATTGCTCAATACTGTTGTGGTAGTTATTTATATACTACTGCAATGGCTCGAAGCTCCGCTGCCTGTTCTCCTGTTTATTGTTACGGTTTTCCCCTTGTCACTGGTCTGGATGGTCATAGCCATATTGCGGTTTGATGATTATAAAGGCCCGGAATTAAAGGCTGATGAAGAATGGGGGTATGCAGATAAAAAGCCGGAGCAGCCGGGCACTTTTTAACGGTGGCAGTGCACAGCATGTATGCCTGTGGCTGTAGGCAACTCCGGGCTTAGGTAAGGTATGTCAAGGTTAAGGCCACGAAGTACCAGGGCCAGCCCTACCAGGCCCATAAATACAGGCACCAGTCTACGCAGGCGTAACCGCACCTGCAGGCTGATCATTTGTCCGAAATAACTCAGCGCCAGCATGGCCGGGATGGTGCCCAGCCCAAAAAATGCCATGAACAATATACTATGTGTAGTAGACGAAGTGGTAAGAGCCGTAGCAATCGCCATATATACCATACCACAGGGTAAGAAACCATTGGCAATGCCCAGCAGCAAAAAACTGGCAATATTTTTATCAGATCGCAGTAATCGCATCATGATCTTCTGCAGGTAGTTGAAGAAACGGCTTAGAAATGCCGGCTGTATGGCATATTTGTAACCGTAATAAAGGACGAGCAAGAGCAGCACAACGCCACCCATGACCAGCGAAAATGTCTGTTGAAAGCCTGCGAGATAAATCTTACGTCCCGCTTCACCTACCAGCAATCCCAGGAAAGAGTAGGTAAGCACCCGGCCCAGTTGATAAAACAGTAACGCAAAAAACCGGCCTGCACGTGGCAGGTGATGCACCGGCAAAGCCAGCGCCAGCGGACCACACATGCCCACACAATGCAGGCTGCTGATGAGCCCCAGTGTTAATCCGGCTATGAGTACTGGCCAGTGCATTAATTGATCGTTAAAGGCAATTCGTTGTAAAAGGAGATGTTATTGCCTTTCCATTGCAGCTTTACCGTATAGTTGCCTGGAGCGAGGCGGCGCAGATCAACATGCTGCACCCCATTGGCATCGGGAGCCAGTTGCAATTGCTGATCTCTTTTGGCATCATAGGCACAATAAAACCAGGCAGTGCCCGAAATATCGCCGGACTGAAATCCCGCCGGGAAACGCAGTTGCAGGGAATCGCCTGACTGCTGCAATTCTACCTGCTCTGTAAGCAGACTTGCCTGGTGCGAGCCATTAATTACATCCTGGTATTTCAATTCACTTTTATAATATTCTTTTTCTACCAGTTCAAAATCAGTGTTCATAGAGCGGTATACCAGGTACCCCATGCCTCCGATGAAGACGATGAAAGTAAAAAGTAATTTATATCCCCAGTTCATAATTGTATCGTTTATAAAGTTATTGCTGATGTTTACGGAAAGGTCCCATGAAGTTGGTGCTGAGGGTTGTAATTTTTTTATCTCCATCATACAACCCGATCTTCAGGGGAGTTTTACGGTCTTTGATAAATGTATTGGGAAGCACGATGAAGAACGATCCTTTTCCCTGACCTTCTTTTTGCACCACTATATCGCGTCCTTCTGCTTCTATAATACGGCCGGGTGCATCTTCGAGGCGGAGTGTAAGCGGTATTTCGTTTACTGTTTTGTTGATGACCTTGATATTATACAGGTTTGAAATACTGTCGGCGCCACGCTCCTGGTAAGTAATACCCGCTGCGCGGATGATGGTGCCATCCACATCCTTGCGGGTCAGCAGCAGGAGAGCCAGCAGCCCGGTGAGTACCACCAGCATCACGGTATAAAACTTCATACGACCTGTATAGCGCAATTTTTTGCCTTCGGCAATACCATTTTCCGAAGCATAGCGGATAAGTCCTTTGGGCCGGCCTGTAGCCTCCATCATATGATCGCAGGCATCAATACAGGCAGTGCAACCCACACATTCCATTTGCGTACCATTTCGGATGTCGATGCCGGTAGGACATACTTTCACACACTGAAAACAATCGATACAATCGCCCAGGTTCAGCTCAGCAGTTTTACTCTTTTTGTATTTGCCACGGGGCTCACCACGTTTGTAATCGTAGGCTACCAGCATAGAGTTGCGGTCGAGCAGCACGCTCTGCAGGCGTCCGTACGGACAAACTACTGTGCAGGCCTGTTCACGGAAATAGGCATATACGCCATAGAATACTCCTGAAAATGCAAGAATGGCAACAAAGCCACCAAAGTGTTTGCTGACCGGTTCGGAAATGATCTGCAGCAACTGATCCATGCCGATGATATAAGCCAGGAAGAAATTGGCTATCACAAATGCCATCACAAAGAATACAAAATGCTTCAACGTTTTTTTGAAGATCTTGTTGCTGGTCCAGGGTGCGGCTTTCAGCATTTTTTGTGCCGGTGCATCACCTTCAATCAGGTATTCTACTTTCCGGAAAAGCATTTCCATGAAAATAGTTTGCGGACAAACCCATCCACAGAATAAACGACCGAATGCAGCTGTAAAGAGGATGATGAAAACGATGAAAGTGATCATGGTAAGACCGAAGATGAAAAAATCCTGCGGCCAGAACACTTTACTGAAGATGATAAACTTTGCTTCCGGAATATTGAAAAGGAGCAGTGGTCTGCCTTTCACTTTGATGAAGGGGAGGGCAAAGAAAAGGATAAAGAATCCCCAGCTTACCCAGGTGCGGATGCGGTAAAACTTTCCTTTAGGCTTTTGCGCAAAAATCCATTTGCGTTTTCCTTTAGCATCTACAGTAGCAATGCGGTCCCGGAAAGATTCATCGCCGGGACCGGCTGCTTTTGTTGTTGTGTTAGTAGTTTCCATCGTTGGTCGTTTCTAAGTCTGAACCAATGAGCGGAATAGTTAAACTATTTCACCGCCACTTTCTTATCAGCGCTGTCTGCAACAGGTGCTGCAGGCGCGGCTTCTTCTTTGTAAAGTGTGCCCTGAGCAGCTTTTCCGTTGGGAGGGTTGGTGCCATGCAGCGATTTTACAAAGCTTGCCAGTTGCGCAATCTCTTTGGGCGAATACACACTTTGCCAGCTAGCCATACCCTTACCATCTACGCCATATTTAATGGTTCTGAAAATGCTCTTTATATCGCCGCCGTGGATCCAGTATTCGTCTGCCAGGTTGGGCCCAACCTCGCCGGCACCATCAGGTTTGTGGCAGGCGGCGCAGGAATTGATAAAGTGTTTTTTCCCTTCGGCCAGATCAGCTGCATCGGCGAGATAGGTCACATTATTTTCATTTACCGCCTCACCTTTTTCTTTGAGATACTCCTGAATTCTGGCTTCGGCACGGGCTACAGACTGCTCATATTCCTGCTGGCTTAAGGGTGCTGTTTCACTTACATGGTAGCGCCATAGGTATACAGCAGCAAAGACGATAGTGATGTAAAATCCCCAGAGCCACCATGGTGGCAGGCGGTTGTCGAGTTCACGGATACCATCGTAGTCATGTCCCAGGTCAATGTCGGCTTCCTGCTCCACAGGTTTAAACCGGTTAATCTTGTTCCACCACGTGAAAGTTGGTTTTTTCACGGCTGCTTCTGCTGCTGCTTCTGCCGGGGCTTCCTGTTGTTTTACTGATTTAATCAGAAAACGGGTATTGATCAGCAATGCAAGTATTACAAAGAGCTCAAGGAAAATGACGGATGCCATTACGTAAAAAGTGCTTACAGATAGACCGCCAATTGACTGCACGGTATTGGCGGTATTGCTGCCTGCTGCATCCTGTGCAAACAGGGAGGGGCTAAGCAGCATAAAACCAATGACGAGCATTGTATTCACAGTGGTGCTGCGCTGCTTATTGTCTTTTCGCTGTACTTTCCAGTCGGCGGAACCAATGAGCAGGTTGGCCAGCACTGCAATGACGATCAGCAGCAGCGCCATCAGGCTGAGCAGCGTAAGCGCCAGCGGATTTGAAAAGATTGAAGGCTCGGGCGGGCCGGCGGCCAGGGCCGGTTTAGCCAGTATACCGAAGCTGGTGAGCAGCAGCAACACCCGTCCGGCTTTTTTATTTCTCAGTAGCAGTTTATGAATTGTACGCATAAGAGTCTTTTTTTAGATTTCTTCTTTGTCTAATGGTATACGGCTGATCTCATTGATGGTCTTCTTATCGGCCCTGATGACCCAGGTCAGCACAACGAGAAAGAACAGGCCAAATACGGCAAATGAGGTGAGTGCATAAATATCTACACCGCTGGTCTTTTCGAGATAATTAATGAATTTCATGATTGCTGCTTTTTGGGTTATTTAAGTTCCGCTACAGGAGCAGGTTTAGGGGCTAGTTTGATATCGGTACCAATCCGCTGCAGGTAAGCGATGAGTGCAATGATCTCCACATTGCTCATGGTTTCTATCTTATCTTTTTGCAGGTTGCTGGCAATGGCATCGGCCTGCTGCATCAGATCGCGGTTGGCCTGTTTGTCATATCCTTCGGGATAAGGCACACCGAGTGTCTGCATAGCCCTGATTTTGGCACCAGTGCTGGCTGTGTCAATCTTGCGGTCAAGCAGCCAGGGATAAGCGGGCATGATGGATCCGGGCGACATAGAACGCGGATCGTACATGTGGTTATAGTGCCAGCTATCGGTTTGTTTACCGCCCTCGCGGGCCAGATCGGGACCAGTACGTTTGCTGCCCCACTGAAACGGGTGATCGTATACAAACTCACCGGCTTTGGAATATTCGCCATAGCGGGCTACCTCATCGCGGAAAGGACGTACCATTTGTGAGTGACAAGTATAACAGCCTTCACGTACATAGATGTCGCGGCCCTGCAACTCAAGCGGTGTGTAAGGCTTCACACTGGCAATCGTCGGTATATTAGATTTAACCAGGAAAGTGGGGATCATTTCTATTACACCACCAATACCTACTACAATCAGGCTTATGATCAGCATGGTCACCGGTTTTCTTTCTATAACACGGTGCCAGTATTCTTTGCCATGACTTTTTACCTTGGCCAGTGGAGCTGCTTCGGCCTCCTCGTTGGAAATAAATTTACCCTGGCGTACAGTTTTGTAAACGTTATAAGCCATCAGCAGGGCTCCCACCAGGTAGAGGGCGCCACCCACGCTGCGGGTAATGTACATGGGGATGATGTTGGTCACAGTTTCGAGAAACTGGAATTTAAGCTGACCTTCTTCAGTGAATGATTTCCACATCAGGCTTTGTGTAAAGCCGGCCCAGTACAGGGGTACTGCATACAGAATGATACCGATGGTGCCCAGCCAGAAGTGATTGGTGGCAAGTTTCTTTGAATACAGGGTTGTGCCCCACATACGCGGTACCAGGTAATAGATCATGGCAAATGCCATAAAACCATTCCAGCCCAGGCCACCGATATGCACGTGGGCAATGGTCCAGTCGCTGAAGTGCGAGATAGCGTTGATGTTTTTCAGACTCAGCAAAGGGCCTTCCAGTGTGGCCATACCATAGCAGGTAATGGCAACCACCATAAACTTCAGCACAGGATCTTCACGTACTTTATCCCAGGCGCCGCGCAGGGTAAACAGACCATTGAGCATACCACCCCAGGAGGGGAAGATCAGCATCAGGCTGAATACGGTACCCAGTGACTGAGCCCAGTCGGGCAATGAAGTATAAAGCAGGTGGTGAGGTCCGGCCCAGATATAAATGAATATAAGAGCCCAGAAGTGAATGATGGAAAGACGATAGGAATAAACAGGGCGATTGGCTGCCTTTGGCAGAAAGTAATACATCAGACCCAGGATTGGAGTGGTAAGGAAGAATGCCACCGCATTGTGACCATACCACCACTGTACCAGCGCATCCTGCACACCCGCATACCAGCTGTAGCTTTTCATGAAAGACACCGGAATCTCAATAGAGTTTACGATATGCAGCATGGCTACAGTAACCCAGGTAGCGATATAAAACCAGATAGCTACATACAGGTGACGTTCGCGGCGTTTGATGATGGTGCCAAACATGTTGATACCAAAAACAACCCAGATCAGTGTTATAGCAATATCGATAGGCCACTCCAGCTCCGCATATTCCTTACCGGTAGTAAAGCCCATCAGGAGGGTGATGGCGGCTGCGGCAATAATAAGCTGCCAGCCCCAGAAATGAATCCAGCTCAGCTTATCACTGAACATACGTGTCTTACAGAGGCGCTGCAATGAATAGTAGACACCTGTAAAAATACAGTTGCCTACAAAGGCAAAGATGATGGCATTGGTATGCACAGGCCTAAGCCGGCCAAACGTGGTAGCAGCCAGGTTTAAGCTGCTGGCCGGATAATAGATCTGAATGGCTGCCCAGAGCCCTGCCAGCATACCCACTACGCCAAATACAAGGGTGGCATAGGCAAACGCACGCACGATCTTGTTATCATAATAAAATTTCTCTACTTGCATAAGCTGGATTGTTTAAACATTATATTGTTTTGGTGGAAGACGGTTTGTCGTCAAACAGGATTCGCGAAGAGGGGGAATAATCATCTTCAAACTGCCCGGAACGTACGCCCCATAAAAAGGCGACCAGAAACAGGGCGGCTACGGATAAGCTGGCGATCAGCAATATGATAATCACACTCATAATGGAAGTATTGGAATCGGCGGTAAAATTATCGGTGCATCAACGGGCAGGGTCTAACTCCAGTCAGCCCGTCACCTGATTTTTGTCAGATTTTCGTCATGAGCTTTGCCCATCCGCTGATAATCAGAGCTTAAACCAGCGGGCCAGCAGATTACTGCTGCCAAAAGTGAGCAATACGATACTGAGAGAACTACTGGGCATCAGGATAGCAGCTATCAGCGGAGAGAGGTTGCCCTGTACAGCAAAGTATAAACCGATAATGTTGTACACTATCGAAAGCACAAAACTGGCTATGACGATACGCTTATTGGCCCTGCACAGGCGTATAAACCGGTGAAGCAAAGGCAGACTGCGGGCCTCAATGATGGCATCACTGGCTGGCGTAAAGTTGTTGGTCTGCTCAGATACAGCCAGTCCCACATCGCTCTGCTTCAATGCACCGGCATCATTCAACCCATCTCCGATCATCATTACCTGGTGTCCCGCTTTCTGCAGCTGTTCTATATAATGCAGCTTATCTTCCGGCTGCTGACCAAACAACAGCTGGGTATCGGCTCCCAGCAGCTGCCGCAGATTGCTGCGTTCAGCATCATTGTCGCCCGAGAGAACCGAAAGCCGGTAATGCGGCTTCAGCTCCCTGGCAAGTGCGGGCACCGCAGTGCGGTAATGATTGCGAAACAGGAAATAACCTTTTACTTCCTCATCCACACTCAGGTATACACGGGTACCACTGCCGGGCACCTCTGCCCCGGTCACAAAACGCGCTGATCCAAGTTTCAGTTTTTTCCCGTTAACCATGCCGGAAATGCCACGGCCAGGTAACTCGCGGAAGGATTCAACACAGGCACGCCCAACATGTTCGGCCTGTGCCAGAGAGCGGCTGAGTGGGTGGGTGGAGTTGGACGCCAGGGCCGCTACCAGGCCAAGCTCATCGTCTGTCAAAGCAAAACCTTCAAAAATGATCTCCTGCTCGTGGGGTGAAGTAAGCGTACCTGTTTTATCGAAAACAATCTGGTCAATTTCTGCAATAGTTTCAATAGTAGCTGCATTGCGCAGGTATAGACCATTGCGGCTCAGAATGCGCAACACATTACCATTGGTAAATGTATTGGACAGCAACAAAGCACAGGGGCAGGCAATGATGAAGATAGAAGTAACGGCAGGCCATACCCGGCTGCTGTCGGTAAAATACCAGTAAATAGCCGTTGCGGCTGCAATACTGAAAACGATATAGGTAAAATAACGGCTCAGCAGATCCACAAAGGAATGCGTCTCTTTTTTGGGTTCTTTGGTAAAAGTATCACGGTTCCAGAGCCGGGTCAGATAACTCTGCGCCACTTCTTTTACAACCAGCACTTCAATATTGCCGCCGGTCTGTTTGCCCCCGGCATAAACCAGCTCTCCCATCTCACGTGCCACCGGTACAGATTCGCCTGTTACAAAACTATAATCAATAAACGCCTTGCCGCGCGTGAGTATCCCATCGGCAGGTATCAGCTCTTCATTGTGTATGACAAGCGTATCGCCGTTTCGGATATCGGGCAGGGTAGTAGGTACTTCAACTCCGTCTTTGCGTACAGATACTGCAACCGGAAAATAAGAGGTATAATCCCGCTCAAAAGAGAGCTGGCGATAGGTTTTATCCTGCAGAATACGTCCTGCCAGCATAAAGAACACAATGCCGGTCATGCTGTCGAAGTATCCGCCACCGGTACCGCTGATCACTTCATGCGCACTGCGGATAAAAGTAATGATAACTGCCAGCGCAATAGGGGCATCTATATTCAGGTAGCGGTGCCGCAGGCTTTTCCATGATGACTCATAAAAAGGCAATGCCGAATACAGCAACACAGGCAGTGCCAGGGCAAAGTTGATCCAGCGGAAAATACCCCGAAGCGCTTCCTCCGAAGCATCTACACCCAGGTATTCGGGAAAACTAAGCAGCATAATATTGCCAAAGCAGAAACCGGCAATACCCAGTTGATATACAAGGCTTTTATCTATCGAAGGGCGCTTCTGTTTCAGGTCATTGAGGCTGATGTAGGGTTCATATCCGATGCTGGTCAGCAACTCGGCAGCATCGCGCAGCGAACACAGGCGCGGATTGAGTACAACGTCTATTTCCTTACGGGCAAAATTTACCCGGGTTGAGATCACTCCCGGATTGATGCGATGCAGATTTTCGAGCAGATAAAGGCAGGAACTGCAATGCATCTGGGGCAGATAAAAAGTAGTATGTAACTGCTGATCATCCTGGTAGCTTACCAATGCTGCCTTGACTTTGTCGTCTTCGAGAAAGGCAAACTTATCCCGCCGCACCTGTACCCGCTGATTGATACCGGGATTGGTATTCAGATCATAATAGGTACAAAGGTCATTTTGCTGAAGCAATTGATAAACCATCCGGCAGCCTTCACAGCAAAACGGCTTTTCTTCCAGCTTGAAACGGGTGGTCACACAGGGCTCTCCGCAATGGTAACAAACGGTGCTGACAGGGCTGGCAGTGGATGAAACAGGCATAGGATTCCTAATTAATGCGGCTAAAGTAGCCAGAGACCATCCGGCAGCAGTTGAGTAAATTCAGGAAAAAGAATGATTATGATCACCCCGGCTATTTTGTAAATTGCGGCCTATTATTGGTTAACCCCCAGCTCCACGCTTATGTCTCAACGTACGATCCTTATCATTGACGACAACGACGATATCAGAGAAAACACTGCCGAAATACTTTCTTTTGGCGGATATCGCACCATTACAGCCGAAAACGGTAAGAAAGGAATAGAAGTAGCGGTGCGCGAAAAACCGGACCTGATTGTGTGTGATATCATGATGCCGGAACTCGATGGCTATGGCGTACTGCATCTGCTGCGTAAAAATCCCGAGACCGAAGATATTCCCCTTATCTTCCTGACCGCCAAGGCAGAACGCAGTGACCTGCGCAAAGGAATGGAAATGGGAGCCGATGATTATGTGACAAAACCTTTTGAAGAGGTGGAGCTGATGAATGCCATAGAATCGCGGCTGCAGAAGTACGATGTATTGCATAAGAAATATGCCAGCAACAGCAAAGGACTGACCGAACTCACCAACGACCTGCGAACTTCGGGTATGCTGCAGTTCAGGCTCGAAGATTATAATACCGAGCTGTATTCCAAAAAGCAGGTGATCTATGCCGAAGGTAAACGCCCCCGTTTTCTCTATTATGTGGTAAAAGGCAAGGTAAAGGGATTTAAAACGCATGAAGACGGAAAAGAATATATCACTGATCTGTACAGCGATGGCGATTATATCGGATATCCCGCATTGATAGAAGAAAAGAATTATGACGATACAGCAGTAGCGCTCGAAGAAACGGAGATTATTCAGGTGCCCAAAGAAGACTTTCAGAATATTGTATACAGCGATATTACGATCGCTTCCAAATTTATCCGCATTATTACGCAAAACGTAAAGGAAAAGGAAGAACGCCTGCTGAGTCTTGCTTATAGCTCACTCCGCAAACGCGTGGCCAAAGCGCTGGTGGATATTCATGGCAAATTCAATGACCCGGGTCAGAATAATCCTATTGAGATCAGCCGCGAAGATATTGCCCATTACGTTGGCACTGCTACCGAATCGCTGATCCGCACCCTGAGCGATTTCAAATCGGAAAAACTGATCGAGATAAAAGAAGGAAAAATCAGTATCAGTAATCTGGATAAGCTGAAGAATCTGCTGTATTGAGAGAAGTTAACAGTTGACAGTTGACAGTGGATAGTGGACAGTTGACAGTTGACAGTTGACTGAAGGGAAATAGATTTATAGTCTTCAGGGACAGATCATCAGCTTTAGTAAACCGGTCCGGACGCGCAGCGTCCTGACCGATCCGTCAGATGGAAAATTCGGCGATCGCTTGTAGGCATTTAGTGGATAGTTGACAGTGGACAGTTGACAGTGAACTGAAGGGGAATAGATTTATAGTCTTCAGGACAGATCATCGGCTTTAGTAAACCGGTCCGGACGCGCAGCGTCCTGACCGATCCGTCAGATGGAAAATTTGGCGATCGCTTGTAGGCATTTAGTGGATAGTGGACAGTTGACAGTTAACAGTTAACTGTCAACTGTCCACTAAACCGTCAGCTTTCCATAAAATCATCCAAATCCCTCCGCTCTTTCTTGGTGGGTCGCCCGATCTTGCTGGGACGTTTGCCGGTATGAAAGCTGGCCGCCTGGTATTGTAATCTTTCCAGTTCTTCTGCGGGAGTGATATCGAGGTAGTTTTTGATGGCTTCTGTATGCGCCACACGTTTTTCGAGTAAGCCGGTCACTTTAATACGCCAGCGCCTGGCTTCTGTTTTGATCTCGTATTCATCGCCGATATGTACCGGGCGCGATGCTTTCACCTGTACTCCTTCCATTTTTACTTTACCACCATCGCAGGCAGCAGCAGCAAGAGTGCGCGTCTTAAAAAGACGTATGGACCAAAGGTATTTATCGAGTCGTAGTTTTTCCGCCATACGAGAAAAGGTAGATGGTATAAGATAAAAGGCAGAGGGCTGGTAAGTAACTTCTTATACCTTCTGCCTTTTACCTTTTCCCTTATTCTGAGAAGAACTTATGGAAATAAGGAATCGTCTCTATTCCCTTATAGTAGTTCTCAATATTGTATTTCTCATTAGGGCTATGTAGGTTGTCGTTGTCGAGACCAAAGCCCATAAAGACAATCTTAATACCCAGCTCTTTTTCCAGGATTGAGCAGATGGGAATACTGCCACCGCCACGTACCGGAATGGGCGCTTTGCCAAAGGTGGCTTCCACGGCACGTGATGCAGACTGATATCCTTTGCTGTCGATAGGAGTCATGTAAGGCTCACCGCCATGATGCAGTGATGCTTTCACCGTCACAGAAGCCGGAGCTATCGAGCGAAAGTAGTTCAGCAGTATTTCCGTAATCCTGTCTGAAGACTGGTTGGGTACCAGGCGGGCCGAGATCTTGGCATAGGCTTTTGAAGGCAACACTGTTTTGGCACCTTCGCCGGTATAGCCTCCCCAGATGCCGTTTACTTCCAGTGTGGGACGAATGCCGGTGCGCTCATAAGTCGTATAACCTTTTTCTCCCCACAGTTCATTTACTCCCAGATCGGCTTTGTATTCCGCTTCATCATAAGGTGCTTTGTTGAGCAGGGCACGTTCTTCTGCTGTAGCTACAGCTACATCATCATAAAAACCGGGGATGGTGATATGATTATTTTCATCGTGGCAGGAAGCAATCATTTGTGCCAGTATGGTTATAGGATTGGCTACAGCACCGCCATAGGTGCCGCTGTGCAAATCGCGGTTGGCGCCTGTCACTTCCACTTCAATATAGCTAAGGCCGCGTACGCCGGTATCGAGCGAAGGATTTTCCATACTCAGCATGCTGCTGTCGCTGATCAGGATTACATCTGCTTTCAGCAATTCTTTATTGGCCGCTACAAAAGCACCCAGGTTGGGAGAGCCCACCTCTTCTTCACCTTCTATCAGGAATTTGATATTGGAAGTAAGGGTATTGGTCTGTGTTAATATTTCCAGTGCTTTTACATGCATAAAAAACTGGCCTTTATCATCAGCTGAGCCGCGGGCAAATACTTTTCCGTCTTTGATTACCGGATCAAAGGGACCGCTATGCCAGAGTTCAAGCGGCTCAGGTGGCTGCACATCGTAATGGCCATATACCAGTACCGTTGGTTTGGAAGGGTCTGCTATCTTTTCGCCATATACTACCGGATGGCCTGCAGTAGCCATCACTTCGGCTTTATCGCAGCCGGCAGCAAGCAGGCTTTTCTTAACAGCTTCGGCGCAGGTGAGCATATCATTTTTGTGCTCAGACTTGGCGCTCACAGAAGGAATGCGAAGCAGGTCCATCATTTCTTTCAGAAAACGGTCCTTGTTTTTTTCCAGGTAATTTTTCCAGGCCTCCATAATTAAATTCTTTGCTTGATTAAGAGGCGGTAAAGGTAGTAAAATGCGGCTTTGTACGAATGTTAATTACCCCCGCGTCAAGTGGCAAAATACCCATGGCAGGGTATGTATATACCGTCCCTGGCCAGTTATTTTGAAACCAGAATCTTTTTGTACCAATGAATACCACCCGACGCTATCATACCAGCTGGCTGATTATGTGCGGATACCTGCTGGTAATCCTGCCTACAACAGTATTGCTGTTTATTCCCCTTGTGTATGTGATCTTACCGGGTGTAACAGAAACGGTGAAATACCCGCTACGATTACTCGGGGCAATGGCAGGCGGCCTGCTGCTTGCATTTATTTATTATCGGGTGATGGCACCGCACTGGGTGAGATGGGCTGTAATGCATGCAGCCGATCTTCGGTCGCTGAAGCGGAAGATGCGCGTAAGCCGGCTCTTACCGGACGGCCTGCTGGTGCGTATGAGCCACTCATCCTGGTTGCCGGATGAAGTGAGGCAACAGTTGCAGGCGGCCGATCATCGTAAGACTGCACAGGATAATCTGGCTGTACCCGTGCAGCTGCAGATTTATCAAATTGCGTATTACCGCCTGCTCGGCTGGATCGCTATTTTCCTGTTTGCCGCCTCGGCAGCAGTATTGGTAGGCCTTCTGCCCTCCCATGAGTGGTGGCAGATAACGGGTTTTGCCCCTTTACTGATTGGCGGTCTCGTGCTGCTGCCGCGCCGTAACAGTAAGCTGTGCCTGCTTACACTTAACAAAGCGGGTATTAGCTACAAAGATCAAAACTGGAAATGGCATGAGCTGGGTGATATAGCGTATGAAGTTAGGCACTCCTGGCATGGGTCTCCGGCACATTCCAACTATGTGGTAAATACGCGAAAATTATTGAAGATGGAATTGCTGACCGGTGGCCATGTGGTGCTGGACCTCAGCAAGGCACTCATAAAAGTCGACCTGGAAGAATATATTGCAGTATCCCGCTACCGCCACAGTCTGCAACACAGCTGAACAGCATCATTTATTTTTTTTCGATTTGGCCAGTGCTATGAGTATAACACCGCCCAGTATTACCGTAAGTGCAGTAATCTGCTGTGCATTGATCTGCTCACCGGCTATAAGCCAGCCGAGAAACAACGCCACAACCGGATTAACATACGCATATGTACCAACCAGTGTGGCAGACCGTACACTCAGCAACCAGATATAAGCCATATAACCTACCAGTGAACCCATTACAACCAGGTAGCCAATAGCTAGTACAGAAGCATATGTAATATGCTGAAGCGACACCTTATCAAATTCGCCACTGGCTGCGCTGGCAATGATGGCAAAACAACCGGCAGCCATCATCTGAACGGCCGCTTTCATACCTGTTGAGGCGGTTATTGGTTTGTATTTTGAATAAAGCGAACCCACTGCCCAGCTTATTGTACCAATCAGCAATACAAAAAAGCTGATCAGCTTCATTTCGTTGCCTTTGAAACTGAAAGCATCTTTATCTGAGAAGAGGGTGAGTATACCGGCAAAACCAATCAGCAATCCCATGAGTACCCATTTATTGGAAAAATTATACTTCCACTCCCTTTTATCGAGCAGCACAAACCACAGGGGCGTACTGGCTACAATGATAGCTGCAAGCCCGCTGGAAATATATTGCTCTACCCAGGCTACAGAGCCGGTACCGATAAACAGCATCAGAAAACCACCCACCGATATCTTGCCAATAGTACCGGCACCAGGCGTGGATTCGCCTTTTATAATGCGGAGATAGAGGTATAGCAAAAGGCCGGCTACGGTAAAACGAATGCCAGCCATAAGTAATGGCGGTACTTCCCGGATGGCAATCAGAATAGCCGTATATGTAGAGCCCCAGATGATATACAGGGCTGCAAAGGCAGCGATTACCAGCGCTTGCGAAGGTTGTTTCTGAATAGTAGGTGCAGACATAGGTTATAAGGTCCCGGGTACGGGAAGTTGATTGGTTTCTTTGAGTGTTTCAAGTACTATAGTGGTCTTGGTAGAAAGGATGCCACGTATCTTACCCATCTTTTCGCGCATGAGCCGGATGAGCGATTGCGGATCGCTGGCTCTTACTTTCACTAAATAACAATCATCGCCGGCAATATGGTGCAACTCGAGTACGTCGGGTATTTTAGCCAGTTGTTTGGCTACCGTGGCATTGCCGAGACCTTCACTGCTTTTAATAAAAATGAAGGCCAGCAAGCGGAGACCTAGCAGGTCTGCGCTGAGGCGGGCAGTGTATTGCTGTATGACTCCTTTCTGTTCCAGCTTCTTCACCCGCTCCAGTGCAGCAGAAGGGGCCATGCCGATCTGGCGGGCCAGGTCGGCATTCGAAACAGATGCATCGGCTTGTTTGAGTGACAGAATTTGGAGATCTATTTCGTCCAGGGATAAAGACATTTTTCAGAATATTATTCGGCTAAATTAATAAAATAAAGAATAATGTTCTGATATAATTGCCTTTTACCTTTTTCCTTCCTCCTTATCTCCCGGGTGTTCTTTGCGGCGCAGGGCACTGGCCTTGGCTACCAGTTTACTGCCAAACTGATTTTTTATATCATCCACCGCTTTATAGAGATTGAGTTTCTCTACATTATTGTCGAACAGACTCATTTGTACGGTAAAGGGAATAAACTGACTGAGCCGCACGCCCAGCAGACGTACCGGCCGGCCGGCCTGGTACGATTTACGAAACAGGTCTTTCACTTTTGCTATAAGCTGATCGTCGAGCGCCGTGTAATCGATGGTTTCCTGCCGTGAGGTTGTTTCAAAATCGCTGTACCTTATTTTAACCGTTATACAGCCTGCCAGCTTTTCATCTTCGCGCAGTGCATAGGCCGTTTTTTCGGTGAGCCTTACCAGCTCCTGGTTAAGAAACTGCAGGTCAGTATAGTCGCGGTCAAAAGTATTTTCGTGGCTGATGCTTTTTTGCTCCCATTCCGTTTCGATCTGCGAGCGGCCAATACCCTGTGCTTTTTCCCACAGCGATTCACCCCATTTACCTACATAACGTTGCAGCAACTCAAGTGGTGTGCGGGCGAGGTCTTCAATGGTATAAATACCAAAATTTTTCAGCGTTTGTTCTGTCTGCTGCCCCACGCCATTGATCTTTTCGATGCCGAGCGGCCAGAGAAAATCTTTTTCCCGGCCATGGGGTATTTCCAGAAAGCCGTTGGGTTTGGCTTCATTGGTAGCCATCTTGCTGATAAATTTGGCGGAGGACAAACCGGCTGAGATAGGCAGACCCGTTTCTTTGGTAATGATCTCGCGCAACTCACGTGCATACCGGCTTACGCCAAAAAATTTATCCATGCCGGTGAGATCAATATAGAACTCATCGATGGAAGCTTTTTCAAATAAAGGAACTTTAGAGGCGATGATATCCGTGACCCAGCGCGAATACCGGCTGTAATCGGCGCGACTGCTGTTGGTGATGATAGCATGCGGACACAACTGCATAGCCTTTTTCATGGGCATGGCCGAGTGTATGCCATACTTACGGGCTTCGTAACTGCAGGCAGCCACCACACCCCGTTCATAACCGCCTACCAGTACCGGCTTGCCCTTGAGCGAAGGATTGTTCAGGATCTCGACCGACACAAAAAAAGAGTCGAGGTCAAAATGTGCAATATAGGGAAGTGCAGTACTCACGCTGCAAAGGTAACGAATGCCCGGGTGGGCGATTCAGGAAGCCGGCGCTGCCTTATCTTTACCGTCAACCGGTCAGCACATGGAAGGACTGCAACATCTTCAGAAATTTGTCAGCAACATTGCCCCTCTCCGGGAGGAAGAATGGACTGCTTTTGCAGCAGGATGGAGCCCTGTAGCCGGCAAGCGTAAAACACTGCTTACCGCTGCGGGAGAAACAGAGCGCTATCTTTATTTTGTGCTCGAAGGAGTGCAGCGGGTTTTTCATATTGGGGAAGACCGCCAGGAAGCCACCCTTGTTTTTACCTATCCCTATTCATTTGGTGGTGTGGCCGACTCCTTGCTGACCCAGACCCCGTCATCTTATTTTTTTGAAACACTTACCAGCAGTCAGTTGCTGCGGATTAGCCATCAGCAGCTGCAGCAGTTAATGCAGGCCCATACCGGCATCCGTGACCTGGTATTGCGGGCTACTGCTTTTGCATTGAAAGGAGTACTGGAGCGTCAGTTGGAGTTGCAGTGCTTTAGTGCCGAACAGAAGTTTCGCACCCTGCTCAAACGCAGCCCTCACGTCTTGCAGATCATTCCCCATAAATACCTCGCTTCCTACCTCGGCATTGACCCCACTACTTTCAGCAAGTTGCTGGGTTCCATCCGTATTTAACGCCTTTATCCGGCAGAAATCTTGGTCTGCGCCAAGATTTGCGCTTACAGCGGCAGTTAGCTTTGATAAAAAAAGAAAGATGCAAAAGTTTAACAGTGAAGAATTACTGCTGCAATTACAATCAACAGTAAGAAGCCATATTGCAGCGGCTACCCGATTAAAACAGGAAGATCCGGCTTTTTTACTGGAGCAGCCAGCAGCAGGCCGTTGGAGTGTGATACAGGTAGTGCAACACCTCAATACCTACGGCGAGTTTTATCTGCCGGCCATCCGTAAGGCTATGCAGCAATCAGCGCCGGCGCGACCTTGCTTTAAACCAGGTTGGTTAGGGAATTATTTTACCAGAATGATCAGTCCCGATGCGGTGGGCAATATTGGTAAAAAAATGAAGGCGGCGCCGCGTCATTGTCCGTCTTTTCATGCAGATGCACAACCGGTGATAGCTCTTTTTCTCGAGCAGCAGTATACGTTACTGGAGCTGTTGGAAAAAGCACGTTCGAAAGATCTGACGGGTATAAGAACGCCTATATCCATCGCATCATTTGTAAGCTTACGGCTGGGAGATACCTTTAGTTTCCTCGTAGCACACCAGGAGCGTCATTTTTTTCAGATTGAACGTACACTGCAGCTGGTCAGGATCCACTCAAATAGATATCCAGCAATCCATCGGGTAGCGTAACCAATACCTGGCGTTTGCGGTGATCGATGCGTTGCAGCGTTCCTTCGTGCAGCGGTATCAATACTTCATGCCCGCGTATATCGAGGCGGCAGAGCAGTTGATGGGGTTGTTCTATCAATTCCAGGATAGGGCCCAGCGGGTCCTTTCCCTGTATTACGGTATAACCAAGCAGGCTTACGGGTGATGATTTGGCCGCATATTGACGGAGAACTTCTTCGGGTAACCAGAGTTCTTTTTGCGTCAGCTTCATGGCAGCTTCGCGGCTATCTACATTCTCCAGTTTGAGATAGATTTCCGTATCACTCTTGGCGCGGGCTTCCTGTATAAACCAGGGGAGGAAAGAGTTTTTTTTGTCTTCTACAAATACCACTTCCAGTCCCTTGAGGGCAGACTTTTTTCCCAGTGTATGCTGCAGGATAAGCTCTCCTTTAAGCCCAAATACGGCTACCAGTTTTCCTATTTTAATATATTCTGCCAAGACAATAAATGATAATTGATGTAAGGAGGCATAATAAAAAATCCCGGCTCAGCTGAACCGGGATTTCAGAACTTTCAGGATTTGGACCAGGTCCACTGCCATTAAGCAGGGCGCTGCATTTATCCTTCACTTCCGCTGTCCGTCTTCCTTTCGGGACGACGGCCCGGAGCCGGACGACGGCTACGACGGGCGCGGCTAGCTTCTTCCTGGCGTTTCTTAATCTGGGCATCATGCTCAGCACTCCACTTGGTGAATTTTTCCATAGCGGTAGCATCATCAAAGAGGCCCAGCTTTACACCACGCAGCAGATGTTTCAGATACAACACACCTTTAAAGCTGAGGATACGGCGAACAGTATCAGTAGGTGTAGCACCTTTGCTGAGCCATTCCAAAGCTTTCTGACGATCCAGCTGAATAGTAGCAGGAACAGTCAGGGGATTGTAAGTACCTAATTTCTGGATGAATTTTCCATCACGCGGGCTGCGTGAATCTGCCACTACAATGAAGTAGAAAGGTCTTTTCTTAGACCCGTGGCGTTGCAGTCGGATTTTTGCTGCCATTTTAAATAGACATTTAAAGGCGTTAAATAATAATTGTTAACAACGGTTGACACCGTGCTGCAAAAGTAAGATGTGGCAACTGAAATCCCAAAGGGATTTTAAGAACGGTCCGGGAAAGAGGTGAATTGTTGCAAAAGGTTGACAATCCAGCCGGTAGGATGACGAATGTGCTGATGGATTTAATTGATTTAGGCTTTCTGGTTTCAACAATCCTGGTGATTACTGCTGAGTAATACGGATCATATTTAGGTCCCTTTATCATCAGCACATCAGCACATTAGCATATCAGCACACTTTCTCCTATCGGCGCATACCCGGCATCATGCGTCCAAACATGTTCATTTTATTCATGTTCTTCATCATGTCGCGCATTTGCTCAAACTGTTTCATAAAGGCATTTACATCGGCAACGTCTTTGCCGGCACCTTTGGCGATACGTTTGCGGCGGTTGAGGTCGATAATATCGGGATTATTTCTTTCTTCTGGAGTCATGGAGTTGATCATGGCCTCAATGCCTTTGAAAGCATCTTCGTTGATGTCGAGGTCCTTGATCTTGGAGCCTACGCCGGGTATCATACCCAGCAGATCCTTCATATTACCCATCTTCTTGATCTGCTCCAGCTGCATTTTGAAGTCGGCAAAATCGAATTTATTCTTCCGGATCTTGCTCTCCAGTTTTTTGGCCTGCTCTTCGTCAAACTGCTCCTGCGCTTTTTCTACCAGTGAGGTAATATCTCCCATACCCAGGATACGCTGGGCCATACGCTCGGGATAAAATACATCGAGCGTATCCATTTTTTCACCATTGCTGGTAAACTTAATGGGTTTGTTGACAGTATAGCGGATAGAAAGGGCAGCACCACCACGTGTGTCACCATCGAGTTTGGTCAGCACCACACCCGTAAAGTCGAGCCGGTCATTAAAGGCTTTGGCAGTATTTACCGCATCCTGGCCGGTCATGCTGTCTACAACAAACAGGATTTCCTGGGGATTTACGGCGGCTTTGATATTGGCCACTTCGGTCATCATGGCTTCATCGATGGCCAGGCGGCCGGCAGTATCGATGATTACCACATTTTTGTTGCGGGCGCGGGCTTCTTTCACAGCCTGCTGCGCAATGGCTACAGCATCTTTATTTTCAGGTTCAATATGTACCTCCACTCCGATCTGCTCGCCCAGCACACGCAATTGTTCCATGGCCGCAGGGCGATAGATATCGGCGGCTACCAGCAGGGGAGAGAGGCCTTTTTTTGTTTTAAGGTAATTGGCCAGTTTACCGCTGAATGTGGTTTTACCGCTACCCTGCAGACCAGCTACCAGTATTACGGCAGGATTGCCCTTGCTTTGAAATACGGCTTCTTCGCCGCCCATCAGTTCGGTCAGTTCGTCCTTTACGATCTTTACCATCAGCTGACCGGGGCTGATAGAGGTGAGCACTTTTTCGCCCAGTGCTTTATCCTTGATCTTATCGGTGAATTCCTTGGCTATTTTATAGTTCACATCCGCATCCACCAGCGCACGGCGGATATCTTTTACGGTTGTGGCGATATTCAATTCAGTGATGCGCCCCTGGCCTTTGAGGTTCTTAAAGGCTGATTCCAGTTTCTCCTGTAGTGAATTAAACATGTGTTGCGTATTTTCTGGCGCCGGCCGCACCGGCAGTTAAAGCAAAAAGTGAACATGTATCATGTTCACTTTTTAACGGATTGCAAATATAAATTAAGTAGTGTATAGTTTATTTCATCAGCCTAAATAGGTTCTTAAAAGTTTACAACGATTTGTAGTGCGGAGTTTGGTGATGGCTTTGTCTTTGATCTGGCGTACACGTTCGCGGGTGAGATTGAATTTTTCTCCAATATCTTCCAGGCTCATGGGATGGTCAACGCCGATGCCGAAGAAATAGCAAATCACTTCTTTCTGCCTTTCTGTCAACGTTTTAAGTGATCGGTCGATCTCAGTTTTAAGCGATTCGCGGTGATCGAGGTCGCCGTCTGTTTTTTCTGCATTGGGATTTTCCAGCACATCCAGCAGGGTATTGTCTTCGCCTTCGGCAAGCGGAGTATCCATGCTCACGTGGCGCGATGAAATGCCCAGGGTGGCAGATACTTCCTCGAGGTCCATTTCCAGCATTTCGGCCAGTTCCTCAGCAGAGGGCTCGCGCTCAAATTGCTGCTCGAGCGATGAAAATGCTTTCTGAATACGGTTGGTGAGGCCTACTTTATTGAGCGGCAAACGTACAATCCGCGATTGCTCGGCCAGTGCCTGCAAAATGCTCTGACGGATCCACCATACGGCATAGGAAATAAATTTGAAACCACGGGTTTCATCAAAACGCTGGGCGGCTTTTATCAAACCCAGATTGCCTTCATTGATGAGGTCGGGAAGAGATAAGCCCTGGTTCTGATACTGCTTGGCAACAGATACAACAAAACGCAGGTTGGCTTTTGTGAGACGATCCAGCGCCCGCTGATCGCCCTGCCTGATTAATGCGGCCAGGCGAACTTCCTCTTCGGGAGAGATAAGCTCCACCTTTCCGATCTCCTGAAGATATTTCTCCAGGCTTTGAGATTCACGATTCGTAATAGACTTCGTGATCTTCAGCTGACGCATGCTCATAGGTTTGGTTTTAGACGGTTATTTTAAGGGTTTAGAATTAAGCTTTGGTTAGGTTAGCCTTTAAAATGACCCATCATCTACGGTTTCGTGTTCCTCAGAACATATTGGATTTCATAGCAATTTAAGGGTTAACTTAATATGTCCCAAATTAAACTGGGCAATATTCTAACGCATTTATATACGTTTTATTTTAAAAGACTGTTTTTTAACCCAAAAAAGAGGAAAAATAACCCCCAAATAATTTTGTGCCCTCAATTTATTTTTTATAATTGCAACTATTGAGTGTTTTAACCATTAACGATGAGCAGGCAATTATATACGTTGGAGTTCCCGGTGAGATGTTCCCCCTCTATCCTTTATGAATTCTTATCCACCCCGGCAGGTCTGGGTGAGTGGTTTGCAGATAAAGTAGACGAGCGTGACAATGTCTTTTATTTTAGCTGGAACGGTACAGCTGACAAAGCTGAAGTACTGGAAAGTGAAGAAGATAAATTTATTCGCTTTCGCTGGCTGGAAGCCCCCAAAGGAGAGTATTTTGAATTTGGCATTGAAAAATCTGAAATCACCAACCAGACAATCCTGGTGGTAAAAGACTTTGCCGAAAAGAAAGATATCAAGGACCAAAGCCTTCTGTGGGACCATCAGGTAAAAGATCTTTTTCACCGGTTGGGTAACTAGTGTAACCCACTCCGGTAATCAATGTAGTAAGGAACCTTTGGTGGGTTCCTTTTTTATTGGTTAAACATCGAATTAGCCGGTAAGCCCAGTCAGCAAATCGCGGAAAGCACGGTCAAAATGGTCAGCGGCATTATCCCATTCGCTCAATGGCCAGTATAAAGCCAGTTTGAGAAAGGGGCCAGACAGGTGCTGCTGCAACTGCGCAGCATCGAGCCTAGCAAACGGCATATAATAGTTGTGCCGGAAGTCGTGCTGCCACGGATCTCCTCCGCCAGCGAGATGCCAGCCTTTTTCAGACCAGTGCGGATAAGCGTCAGCAATAGCCCGCTTGAAAAGTGCCTGGTACCGCCCGCTCAGATGCAGGGTGATACTGAAAAACTTTCCCCACCAGAACAGGGAACGTATAGCAAAAAAATGATCCTGCGTAAAAACGCGGGGATAGTCGAGCACCAGGTAAGGCAATCCCTGCAGTTGCTCACCACGGCTGATTTTGGGGGTGGAGGATATAACCTCATCGGGCAACTTACCTGCATAGGTTTTAAGGAAGGACTCCTGCCGCTGCTGCACCTGCCCCAGCAGTTGCAGGGCTTTTTCCATGATCCTGTTCTTTGTTAAAATCAGCGCTGCGTTGGTAACCATTTCCAACTCCTGTGCCGAAAGCCTTATTTTTGCCGGACTCATATTGATAAAGTTACGTGTTCAAGAAGTTAGATATACTCATCATCAAGGCGTTCATCGGCCCCTTTATTGCTACTTTCTTCATTACCCTGGTTGTACTGGTGATGCAGTTCTTCTGGCTGTATATCGACGATTTCGTGGGCAAGGGTCTCGGGCCTGATATCGTATTACGTTTCATCTGGTATCAAAGTGCGGTACTGGTGCCGCTGGCAATGCCGCTGGCGATCCTTTTATCATCGCTCATGACATTTGGTAACCTCGGCGAAAGCTTTGAACTGGTAGCGATCAAATCGGCCGGTATATCGCTGCTGCGGTTTATGCGCCCGCTGCTGATCGTAGCTACCTTTCTGAGCGCAGCCGCATTCATGTTTTCCAATTTCATCATTCCCGTGGCCTGGCTCAAGTCGCGTACCATGCTATCAGACATTGTGTATGCCAAGCCTGCCTTCGATCTGAAAGAAGGTGTTTTTTACGACAAGATCAATGACTTTGTGATCAAGATCGGGAAAAAAGAAGCCAATGACAGCGTCATCCGTGATGTGATCGTATATGAACAGAATAACCTGCTGCAGGATAATTTTATTATGGCAAAAAGCGGTGTGATGCGGGTTACCGGCAATAAACGGATACTGGAGTTTCACCTGTTCGATGGCTGGCATTACCAGGAGCGGGGCGATAATACCTACAATACAACTACTACCGAAACTGATTATATACGCCTGGGATTTAAAGAATATACCAAACAGTTTGACCTCAGTTCGTTTCAGCTAAATATGTCGTCTGACAGTAATAACCGCAACAATGAGCGGGTATACAGTATGCGGCAGCTGAACAAGGCCATTGATTCTATCAGGCGCGACAATGACCGTATCCGCAGCCTGCTGCAGACAGGTCAGTATAACTCCTGGCAGTTCTCCACCTCTTTCGACAGCACTGTGCCTGCATCCGTCCGCGAAAAAATAGCCGCCCGTCCGCCAGTAAAAGATAGTGTGTTGCTGGCCCGCAAGCATAAAGCCGACAGCGCTTTTGCCGCTGCAAAAAACATTACGCAACTGATTCCCGACTCTGCCCGCACAGTAGCGCGGGAGCGGGCCGTTGTTTCGGTCAATAGTATCCTGAGTTCGATCAGCAGTACACAGAGCCTGCTGAAAGAAAAAGAAAGATCTTACCGAAAGCATAATATTGAATGGCATCGCAAGATCGTGCTGTCGGCTGCCTGTCTTATTCTTTTCCTGATTGGCGCACCGCTGGGTTCAATTATCCGTAAAGGAGGATTGGGCACTCCGCTCATCGCTGCGATCAGCTTTTTCATGGTCTTTTATTTTTCTACCACCATGGGCGAAAAAATGGCTAAGGAAAATACGCTCACACCTTTTTCGGGCATGTGGCTCTCTGCATTCATACTCGTGCCCATCGGCATGTTTCTTACCTATAAGGCCATGCGCGATTCACAACTCTTCAATAAAGAATGGTATCACCGCATGGCAGCCAGGTGGCGGCGCATGTCGGGCAAATCGCGGAAGCAAAAGGCAGGTAATTGATTCCTGTATCGCCGCAACGCATGGCAGTCTGAAGAATAGGCTTTTAAATGGTTATACCAGATACTTTGCTGACCTAAAATTATCCGGAATGCTTTCTGTAGCGCCGCAATGCGTTGCGGGTTTTCAACCATTTTGCGGAATTTCTGTATTGCCGCAATGCATTGCGGCAATACAGAAAAAGGGAAACGGTATCGTTTTTGTGCCTTTACGGGATATGAGGCCGGTTTTTTTGACAATGTCCAGACGATTTGCATAAAAATATTCCCGGCAGTGGGTTTGTATTACCCGTAACTTTATACTCCTTAAAATGGATGAATATGGAAAAGAACTTCACATCACGGCGCATCTTTATTGCTGATTCAGCCAAAACAATTTTTGGTATCAGTGCCGGTCTGGCCGGTGCAGGTTCACTGTTGCAGGCGGCTTGCGTAAGCAGTCCTTCTGCCGGCGGAGTTTTTAAAACCGGATTCACACAGGAGCCATTGCCATACGCCTATAATGCACTCGAAAAATCGATCGATGCACTTACCATGGAGATCCACTACAGCAAACATGCAGCTGCCTATGCCAGCAATCTGCAGGCAGCCGCTAAAGATGAAAAAGTAGATACGAATGAGCCACTCGAAAAGGTACTGGGTTCCATCTCCCGTTATTCAGCCAAAATGCGCAACAATGGGGGCGGTCATTATAATCATGAATTGTTTTGGAAAACAATGGCCCCTGATGGCGGTGGTGCCCCCACCGGTAAACTGCTGAAGGCCATTGAAAGCAGCTTCAATTCATTCGATAGTTTTAAGACACAGTTTACAGACGCTGGTAAAAACCGGTTTGGAAGTGGCTGGGCCTGGTTATTTATTGATGGCGATAAAAAACTCCGTATCGGTTCTACCCCCAATCAGGATAATCCGCTCATGGACATCAGCGACATCAAAGGTTTTCCGGTAATGGGGCTCGATGTATGGGAACATGCCTATTATCTGCGCTATCAGAATAAACGCCCCGATTATATCAATGCCTGGTGGAATGTAGTAAACTGGAAATATGTTCAGGGACGCTACGAATCGCAATAACAGCGCTTATATATCATGTGCAGCAATCGCATTGTTGTTGCTATTCGCATGTAATACTGCATCAGAAAAAATATTCTCCGGATATAAGGAGATTGATGTCTTCCAAATACCACCTTCTGTTACTATTCCAGGTACCATAAAACAGGCCGGGATATGGCATGATAATACAGGTGAGAATATACTTTTGCTTTCCAGAACTCCTGATCTTACAGATATTCCGCTGACTTTATATGATTCTTCCGGTCAGGCCAGTATTCATGCTGGTCAATGGGTTAAAACAGATACTGGTTACAGAAAAGTATGGCAGTTAATGGATCAGGTGAAACAATGCGAACTGAATCTTATTCTGAATTTCTTTGAAGGAAGCACAAGTGTCACTGATCTTGATCATAATGGAATAGCAGAAGTTACAATGGTGTATTATTTAGGTTGTTTAAGTGAAGTAAGTGCATATCAAATGAAACTCATTATGAGAGAAGGGGATTATAAATATGCGTTGCGTGGATTTACCTGCGATCCGTTTCTGGTAGAAACAAAAAAAGAGCCTTGCATATCTACCGATAGTATTGATTTAAAAAAAATCAGAGGTAGCTTTACTGATGAAGAACTGGCGCAAACAGGCCGATTATATGGAGCTTATCAGTCAGCCAGTGACTTCACTAATGCACCGCCAGTTTTTTTAGATTTTGCGCGCAGACAATGGTTAAAATACAGGATGGCGTATTAATCTTCTATTTATATGGGTAAATGTCTATTTACTTTTTTTATTTTCATTAACCTGACTTGCCTTTCCGAAGCCCAGACTTTTACCCCCGCCCGGCAGCTCGCTGCGGCCAAAATTCCCGCTTCCGTCAAAATGCCCGGTCATATCAGAGAAGCCTGGCAATGGAAAGACCGTAGCGGCGATAATCTCCTGATACTTTCACGCCGCGATGTATACAACGATAAAATAGTGGACGGTGAACAGACCCGCGCCGCACAAATCTACGCCTACCAATGGGTAAAGTCCGATACCGGTTACCAGATTGTATGGAAGCTTACCGACTATGTTACGGAATGTCCGTTTGATGTAACAATTGGTTTTTTTAAGAAGAGCACACAAATAACCGATCTGGATGCCGACAGCCTGGCCGAAGTCACACTCATTTACAAGATGAGCTGCCGCAGCGATGTATCGCCCGACTATATGAAACTGATCATGCGCGAAGGAGCGCAGAAATATGCATTAAGGGGATTGATGTGCGACCCCGGCAACGGACCAGCGGCCCAACCATGCGCACCGGCCGATAGCCTAAACCTCGAAAAAATGGCTCCCCTGGCAGATGAATGGGCCGCAATGCTGCGTTCATTTGGCCGGTATGAGTCAGAAAAGGATTTCGCCAGCGCCCCACCAGCTTTTTTACCGCATGCCCGTAAGCTCTGGCAGCGTTATATTACCAGTTTTGACTAATTTCCGGCCTTGGAAAAGGCTGGACAAAACTTACGCGTTCAAAAATGGGTAGCCACTATTTCTGTGGTACTGCTACTGGTGAAATTTTTTGCCTATTATTCTACCCATTCTGTTTCCATACTTACCGATGCACTGGAAAGTATTGTCAATGTAGCGGCCGGATTCATTGGCCTGTACAGTTTATATGTGGCAGCCAAACCACGCGATGCCGATCATCCCTACGGACATGGAAAGGCAGAGTTCTTATCTGCTGCCGTAGAGGGCACTATGATTGCCGTGGCTGGCGTCATTATATTATATAAAGCAATTGAAACGCTGATCAGGCCGGCGCCGATTCATAAACTGGATACCGGTATCTGGCTAGTGGCAGTTACAGCTGTTATTAATGGAGCAGTAGGATATTATTGTGTGCGAACGGGTAAACGCAATCAGTCGCTGGCATTGACAGCCAGCGGGCGGCATTTGCTGAGCGACACGCTTTCTACCGGGGGGATTATTATCGGTCTGTTGCTTCTGTATTTTACCGGATATAGCTGGATTGATGGCGTTGTGGCCATCGTTTTTGGACTTATCATTATCTGGACGGCCTATGGTATTCTGCGCGGCTCTATCGCAGGTATCATGGATGAAGCCGATCAGCAAATACTCACCCGCCTCGTGCAATTACTAAATGCAAACCGGGCTACCAACTGGGTCGACCTGCACAATCTGCGGGTGATTAAATATGGCAGTATACTTCATGTTGACTGTCACCTTACCGTGCCCTGGTATCTGAATGTACATGAGGCGCATCGTGAAATCGATGTGCTCGCAGGACTGGTACGCAGCGAATTTGGCGAATACGTAGAGCTGTTTGTACATTCAGATGGATGTATGCCTTTTCAGTGCCCTATCTGCGACAAACCCGATTGTCCCGTACGAAAGCATAACTTTGCACATAAAATAACCTGGACGCTGGAAAATATTTCGCGCAACAGCAAACATGGCCAGCCTCCCCAATCTGAGCAATAAAACAACATGAAAACAAGCACAACCTGGAAACACGATCATGCTTTCGAAAGCCGGCTGGAAGACAATGTTTTTAATATTGATGGCAACCGCAAGGAAGGGCCCAACCCCAAAGCCCTGCTGCTGTCGGCAATAGCGGGTTGCTCCGGTATAGACGTAGTGGATATCCTGGAAAAAATGAGGGTTCCCTTTTCTGACTTTACTATTGATGTGGAAGCAGAGCAAACAACCGAGCATCCGAAAGTATTTCTCGATATATATATTACCTATAAGATCAAAACAGCGGCCGAAAACGAGGATAAAGTAAAAAAAGCGATTGATCTTTCGCTCGATAAATATTGTGGCGTGTCTGCCATGCTGCGCAAGAATTCGCCGATCCACTACAAACTGGAAATATTGAAGTAACGATATGCTTTCCAAAAAATCACAGTACGCATTTAAAGCTTTGGGCTATCTCAGCGAAAAATATAACGCCGGGCCGGTCCTCATTTCCGAGATCGCCAAAAAGAAGAAGATTCCGTTAAAATTTCTCGAAAATATCCTGCTCGAACTCAAGAAAGCAGATATCCTCGACAGCAAAAAGGGGAAGGGCGGAGGCTACTTTCTCAAGAAAAGTCCGGATAAGATCAAAGTAGCCACCATTATCCGCCTGGTGAATGGCCCCATCTCTATGTTGCCATGCGTAAGTCTCTATTTCTATGAGCGTTGTAAGAACTGCAACGAAAAGCACTGCGCCCTGCATGATATGATGGTAGAGGTAAGAGATGCTACTCTTGGTATCGTCGAAAACCGTACCCTGGCAGATCTGCAGGATTGATTTAAGGAAACAACTGTTAGTAATAAATTGAAAATTAATAGTCCACCAACTTGGTGGGCTTTTTTTTATCCCTTACTTTTGATCCTCTAAAACATTCAATTATGTCACTACGTCTTGGGGACGCAGCTCCCAATTTCAAGGCACAGACCTCTGCCGGAGACATCGATTTTTATGAATACCTGGGTAATGGATGGGGCGTATTATTTAGCCACCCCGCTGATTATACACCGGTATGTACTACCGAACTCGGCAGAACCGCACTGCTGCAGGAAGAATTTGCCAAACGGAATGTAAAAGTACTGGCTGTAAGTGTTGACCCGCTTGATAAACACGAAGGCTGGATCAAAGACATCAACGAAACTCAGCATACAACGGTTAATTTTCCGCTGATAGCCGATCCTGATCGTACAGTAGCCACACTTTACGACATGATTCACCCCAATGCTTCAGCTACAGCAACAGTAAGGTCACTGTTCATCATCGGTCCCGATAAAACAATTAAGCTTATTATCACTTATCCTGCCTCTACCGGCCGCAACTTCACCGAAGTATTGCGCGTGATCGATTCATTGCAGCTGACCGCTAATTACAGTGTGGCCACACCAGCCGACTGGAAAGCAGGTGAAGATGTAATTGTAGTACCCGCTGTATCCACAGAAGATGCCATTCAGAAATTCCCCAAAGGAGTAAAAGTGGTAAAACCCTATCTGCGTTATACACCTCAGCCCAATCTCTGATCGTTGCTGGATCAACTTACCATACAACAGATAGAGCAGGGCTCACTGCAGGAAGCGCTGACGCTGGTAGCTGACCTGTTTCCGGGTGAAGTGGCTTTTTCCAGTTCCCTGGGACAGGAAGATCAGGTACTGACAGATGTCATTTTCAAAAATGATATCAATATTCGCATATTCACCATTGATACCGGCAGGTTGTTTAATGAAACCTATGAGTTGCTTGACCGTACGGTAGCGCGGTATAAGAAACCAATTGCGGTTTTCTTTCCGCCGGCCGCCGAGACAGAAACCTGGGTGGCAGCCAATGGTATCAATGGATTTTATGAATCGGTAGACCTGCGCAAAGGCTGTTGTCATGTGCGTAAGGTATTGCCGTTGAACCGCGCATTGCAGGGTGCAAAAGTGTGGGTTACCGGTTTGAGGGCCGATCAGTCCGATAACCGCAAAGATATGCCGGTCATTGAATGGATGCCCGAAAAACAACTGTATAAGTTCAATCCGCTTATCCGCTGGACCTACGAAGAAATGATAACGTATATCAATGATAATAATGTGCCGTACAACAGGCTTCATGACAAAGGGTTTGTCAGCATTGGCTGTGCACCCTGTACCCGGGCTATTGAGCCGGGTGAGGAGCCAAGAGCGGGACGATGGTGGTGGGAGGCCTCGCATAAGGAATGCGGCCTCCATGTAACCGCGCGCTGAGCACCTATTTTTTTACAACACTAGTCTACCAACTTAGTAGACTAATAAAATGGTCAAATGAGTCAATACAAATTGGATTACCTGGAGCAGCTCGAAGCGGAGAGTATTCATATTTTCCGCGAAGTGGCGGCACAATTCGAAAAGCCGGCTCTTTTATTTAGCGGAGGTAAGGATTCGATCACGCTGGTGCACCTGGCACGAAAAGCGTTTGCCCCGGGCAAGATACCCTTCCCGCTGGTGCATATCGACACCGGTCACAATTTTCCCGAAGCATTGCGCTTTCGGGATGAGCTGGCTGCAGAAGTTGGCGCCACACTGGTTGTACGCCAGGTAGAAGACACCATCCGTGCGAGGGGCCTCACAGAACCCAAAGGCAAGTTTGCCAGCCGCAACTGGCTGCAGACTTATACGCTGCTCGATACTATTGAAGAGTTTGGTTTTGATGCCTGTATTGGCGGCGCACGCCGCGATGAAGAGAAAGCCCGTGCCAAAGAACGGATCTTCTCCGTGCGCGATGAGTTTGGCCAGTGGAATCCCAAGCTGCAGCGGCCTGAACTCTGGAATATCTATAATGGCCGGATTCATAAAGGTGAAAATGTGCGGGTATTTCCCATCAGCAACTGGACAGAGCTGGATATCTGGAATTATATCCGGAAAGAAAAGATCAGTCTGCCTTCCATCTATTTCGCACATGAGCGTGAAGTGATCATACATGAAGGGCAACTGGTGGCGGTATCGCCCTTTGTACAAATCGATGAATCGGATGTGGTGGTTAATAAACAGGTCAGGTATCGTACCGTAGGTGATATGACCTGTACAGCTGCCGTAGAATCAGCTGCCTGCACACTCGATGAAGTGATCAATGAAATCATCAGTACCCGTATCAGCGAAAGGGGCGAAACGCGTATTGATGACCGCGTAACAGAAGCAGCCATGGAAGACCGTAAAAAGAACGGTTATTTCTAAAGCAACAACCGGCGTCAGCACAACAGGAATTTTTCCTGCACTCTAAAACAACGAAACAAACGAGCATGGATATTTTACGTTTTATTACAGCCGGCAGTGTAGATGACGGCAAAAGCACACTTATCGGCCGCCTGCTGTATGACAGCAAAAACATACTGGTAGACCAGCTGGAAGCACTGGAGAAACAAACCCGCAATGCTACTGCAGGTACCATTGACCTGGCACTGCTTACCGATGGACTGCGAGCCGAGCGCGAGCAGGGTATTACCATCGATGTGGCTTATCGCTATTTCTCCACACCCCGCCGCAAGTTCATTATTGCCGATGCCCCCGGTCATGTGCAATATACCCGCAACATGATCACCGGCGCATCTAATGCAAGCCTGATCATTGTGCTGGTCGATGCACGCCACGGCGTGGTTGAGCAAACCCGCCGCCATTCCATAATCGCTTCGCTGCTGCGCATACCCCATGTAGTAGTGGCTATTAATAAAATGGATCTGGTTGATTATTCGCAGGACGTATATAACAACATAGTGATCGAGTATGCCAAAGTAGCCACACAACTGGGCCTACCCGAAGTAACATATATCCCCATCAGTGCGCTGGAAGGCGATAACATCGTTGACCGCTCCACGCGTATGGACTGGTACGAAGACAGGCCCCTATTACAGTTTCTGGAAGAAGTAGAAGTAAGCAGCGATGAAAATTATACAGATCCCCGTTTTCAGGTGCAGTTTGTTATACGCCCGCAGACAGAAGAGTTGCATGATTACCGCGGTTATGCCGGTAAGGTAATGGCAGGTGTATATAAGAAGGGCGATACGGTAGTGGTATTGCCGGCAGGAATTGAAACAAAGATCAGCGCGCTCGAACTCGGTGGTAAGGAAGTGGATGAAGTGTTTGCACCGCAATCTGCCGTGATACGGCTCGAAGACGATATTGATGTGAGCCGTGGCGATCTGATTGTGCATGCTTCCAACCAGCCGCAATCGGGCAATGAGCTCGAGGTACTCCTGTGCTGGCTCGATGATAAACCCCTTGCTACCGGCAACAAATACTACCTGCAGCACAACAGCCGGCTGGTACGGGCTATTGTACGTAATGTAGCGTATAAGCTGGATGTAAATTCTCTGCAGCAGCAACCGGTAGAAGGCACCGTAAAACTCAACGAGGTAGTAAGGGCCACTATTAAAACGGCGGCCCCGCTTTATTACGATTCATTCTCTGCCCTGCGGGCCAGTGGCAGTGCTATACTGGTTGATGAAACCAGCAATAGCACCGTAGGCGCAGTACTCATACAATAAAAGAAATAACGTGTTATTGACGCAACAAATAGAGACAGTGACCCTGGCAGGCGCCGGCCCCGGTGATGCAGAACTTATTACCCTTAAACTGCAGAAACGCCTGGCGACAGCCGATGTGATCATTGTAGACAGACTGGTGAATCCCGACATCATTACGATGCATGCATCTGCCAGTGCAGTGGTTCTGAGTGCTGCCAAACAGGGATACAACGAAGCTTCTGTTTCGCAGCGCGATATCAATAACTGGCTGGTTCAATATGCCCTGCAGGGCAAAAAGGTGCTTAGGTTAAAAGGAGGAGATGTTGCTTTTTTCAGCAATGCACTCGATGAGCTGCAGGTACTGCGCGAACACCAGATTCCTTTCGAAATCATTCCTGGCATCACCGCTGCCTCCGGAGCTTCGGCATATGCAGGTATACCCCTTACGGCAAGAGGCTATGCGCAGGGCGTGCAGTTTTTGAGCCTGCATAATAGTGCGTACTTCAGTTCGGAAAAATGGAAGTCGCTCGCCAATACAAATGATACACTTGTATTTTATATGTCTGGCCGGAAGCTGGGCGATCTGGTAGAACTATTGCTTCGTTATACCCGTAACCCGCATACACCCCTGGCTGTTGTTGAGCAGGCTACCACAGCATATCAACAGGTACATGTGAGCACTCTTACAGATTGTATGGCAGATTTTGCAGGTATTCAGTTTGCATCACCTTCACTCGTTGTTATCGGAGGTGTGGTGGATTTGCATGCGTCCTATAAATGGTATGAGCACATGGGCGAGAGAGGTACCATTTTTTCACCATTAGAATTTAAATCATAGCTATGCTGGCAAAGGAAAGACTGAAACAATTGCAGGACTTTATGAGCAGCTACTCCAGAGACGAACTGATCTGGATCAACGGTTATCTTGCTGGCCTGGTAGGCATGGGAGAAAAACCGGTTGCAGCAGACAATACAGTTGTAAAGCCGGCAACCGCCACCCGCAAGATCAGCCTTGTATACGGCACTGAGACCGGCAATGCTAAACGCCTGGCTACACAGCTGGCAACTATCGCCCGGCAGCAGGGAGTGGTTGCCCGCCTGCAGGGACTGGATCAATACCGGTTGAACGAACTCGATAAAGAAGAATATTTCTTTGTAGTGATCAGCACACAGGGAGAAGGAGAACCTCCCATACCTGCGAAGAAGTTTTATGATTATCTGCATCAGCAAAAACTGCAGTTGAAAGGTATGAAGTTCAGCGTGCTGGGGCTGGGCGATACAGCTTACCCGCAGTTTTGTAAAACAGCAGAAGATGTGGATGCCCGGCTGGTAGAGGCAGGAGCACAACGGGTAATACCGCTTCGCAAATGTGATGTAGATTACGAGGAAGATGCGAAAGCATGGTTTGCCGATGTGCTGAAATGGTTGCAGCAACAGGGAAATGAAACGACCGCAGTGCCCGCTGCAGCTGCTGTATCTGCTGTACGTAAACCCGCAGGAAAAAAATATTACCAGGGCCGTATTCTGGCCAATATCAACCTCAATGACCGGGGCTCCAATAAACAAACCTTTCATATCGAACTGGGTACCGATGAGCCGATCGCGTATGAACCCGGCGATACAATCGGCATACTGCCGCGCAACCGGCAGGAAGTAGTAAAGCGGATTCTTGAACTTACAGCAGCAGATGGCGCACAGGTATTAACAACTGCGAAGGCCAGTGCTCCGCTCGCAGAACTACTGACCGAACACCTGAGTATTTGTTATCTTTTATCTTCTACCATAAAAAAATATGCAGCCATCACTGGTCATGATATTCCCGATACGCGAATGGATCTGGTTGACCTTCTGCGTATTTATCCAGTGAAGGATGCAACTCAGTTTGCAGAAGTGGCCGGTATATTAATGCCCATTGCACCGCGCCTTTACTCTATTGCCTCCTCACCGGAAGCACATGGTGATCAGGAAGTACATATTACGGTAGCTAAAGACCAGTTTTTGGCAGAGGATGAACAGCGCTTTGGCCTGTGCAGCGAATTTCTGGGTGATCTGCCTGTTGGTTCTGCGCTTACATTTTATGTACACAAGGATAAACACTTTAAACTGCCTGCAGCCGATAAAGATGTGATTATGATTGGTCCGGGTACAGGTGTTGCCCCTTTCCGTGCTTTCCTCGCTCACCGCGAAGCCACAGGCGCAACAGGACGTAACTGGTTTTTCTTTGGCGAGCAGCATTTTGTTACCGATTTCTTATACCAGGTCGAAATACAGAACTATGTACAAACCGGTGTACTCTCACGTATCGATCTGGCTTTTTCGCGCGACCAGGAACATAAAGTATATGTACAGCACCGCATGCTGCAGCAGGAAGTTGATTTGTTTGAATGGATCAATAACGGCGCATCCGTTTATATCAGCGGAACAAAAGACCCCATGAGTAAGGATGTGGAGCAGACATTGATCGACATCATTGCCAGGCAGGGCAGCAGAGAGCCAGCTGCTGCAGCACAATACCTTGAGCAAATGCGCAAGGAAGGACGCTTCGCAAAAGATGTGTATTAAGAAAGAGGACAGTAATATCAAACCAGCTAATTATCATGAGTCAGAAAAATAATCCATCACCGGTTGAGCGTATCAAAGGAGCCAGCCAGGGATTGCGGGGTACACTGAATGAAAGTGTACGCGATGGCCTTACCGGAGCCCTGCGCGAAGATGATCAGTCACTTATCAAGTTTCATGGTATGTACCAGCAGGATGATCGTGACCGTCGTGAAGAACGCAGCGCCAAAAAACTGGAATGGTTGTATTCCTATATGATCCGTCTGCGCCTGCCCGGTGGATTTCTTACGCCCCAACAATGGGTGGGGCTTCATCATATTGCCGGGGAGCATAGCACAGGTACGATTAAGATCACCACGCGCCAAACAGTACAGCTACATGGTATCCTTAAATCACATATCAAACCCACGATTCAGTCATTCGACACTCTGCAACTTGATAGCATCGCCGCCTGCGGCGATGTGAACCGTAATGTAACCTGTAGCGCGCACCCCGATGAGTCGCCACTACATGCACAAGTGTTTGCCTATGCCGATAAGATCAGCACACTCGCTCTTCCCAAGACACGCGCTTATTATGAAATATGGCTCGATGAAGAAAAACTGGCCGAGCGCAGCGAAGAGGACCCGCTTTATAAAGAACATTATCTGCCCCGCAAATTCAAAATTGGTATTGCCATACCCCCCAACAATGATGTGGATGTATATACCAACGATATTGGCCTGGTAGCAATTATTGAAAACAACAAACTGCTTGGTTTCAATATAGCCGCAGGTGGCGGCCTGAGTGCTACACATGGCAATGCACAAACCTATCCGCGCCTGGCTACCACACTTGGTTTTGTAACTGAAGGCGAGCAGGTGCTGAAGGCCGTATACGAGATCATGACCATTCAGCGGGATTACGGCAATCGCTCCGACCGCAAACTGGCCCGGCTTAAATACACACTCGATAATATGGGTGTGCCTCAGTTTATACAGGAGTTGGAAAAAAGGTGTGGATTCGCACTGCAACCTGCCCGCCCGGTTCATTTCACTTCGCGACGCGATCATTATGGCTGGAGGCAGAATGGTGAAGGAAAATGGTACTTCACACTTTTTGTAGAAAACGGGCGTGTACTCGATACCCCCGAACTGGCCATGAAAACCGGCTTACTGGCTATTGCAGAATCTGGTAAAGCCAATTTCAGATTTACCGGCAATCAGAATCTTATACTCGCTGATATCAGCAATACGGATAAACCTGCGGTGGAAGCACTGCTGCAGCTATATGGCCTCGCAGCACATACAGAAGCTGCAGGTGTTTTACGCAAAAATGCTATTGCCTGCGTGGCTTTTAACACCTGCCCCCTGGCACTGGCCGAAGCACAGCGTTACCTCCCCTCACTGATTGATAAAATAGAACCACTGCTTCACAAATATGAACTGGAAAAAGAGGAGATCATTCTGCGTATGACGGGTTGTCCCAACGGTTGCGGACGCTCACCCGCAGCAGAGATCGGATTGATTGGTACGGCTTATGGCTTGTACAACCTGCATATCGGTGGCGACAGAACCGGCGAACGGCTTAATAAAAAATATAAAGACAGCCTCGATGAATCGGCGATACTGACAGAACTGGACCAGCTGTTTGGAAGTTATAGCAAGGGCCGCCAGGCAGGCGAGACCTTTGGCGATTTTGTGATGAGAGAAAAACTGGTATAATTATGTTTGACTATTCTACTTATTTTAACGAACGCTTACAGCAACTGCATGATAGCGGCAGTTACCGTTATTTCCTGGAAGTCAACAAAAGTGCACAGCATTTTCCCAAATTTTACTACCAGCAGTCAGATGGAACTCAGCGCTCGGCCGTCAACTGGTGCAGCAACGATTACCTGTGCATGAGTACACAGGAAGAGGTAATAGCCAAACTGGGATTCGTAACTCACCGTAGCGGTACGGGCAGCAGTGGTACCCGCAATATTTCTGGTACTACCGTACACCACCGCGAACTGGAAGAGTTGCTGGCGGCCTGGCACCGTAAGGAATCCGCTTTGCTGTTTAATGGAGCTTATCAGGCCAATGTCACCAGCCTGCAGACGCTGGGCCGTTTATTACCCCAACTCGTATTTATTTCAGACGAGCGCAATCATGCTTCATTGATTGAAGGCATGCGCGCTGCGGGAAACCCCCGGCATATTTTCCGCCACAACGATATGCAGCATCTGCAGCAGATACTGCAACAGTTACCGGCAGATCAGCCACGCATCATCGTTTTTGAATCCGTGTATTCGATCTCAGGTACTATTGCGCCGGTACATCAGTTGCTGTCTCTGGCAAAACAATACGGCGCACTCTCTTATGTAGATGAAGTGCATGCGGTGGGCCTGTATGGTGCGCAGGGTGCGGGTATACTGGAGCAGGAAGGATTGCAGCAGCAGGTTGATCTGCTGAATGGTACCTTATCGAAAGCGATTGGTGTTTTTGGCGGATATATAACCGGATCGGCCACACTTATTGATCTTATCCGCAGTTACGGCAGTGGATTTATTTTTACAACCTCTCTGCCGCCTGCTGTTTGTGCCGCTGCTGCACGCAGTATTACCCTCATCCGGCAAAATATAGAATGGCGGCAGCAGTTTCATCAGAATGTTGCTGATCTGCGAAACGCATTGCGGCAGGCAGGAATAAATTTTTCAGATAATCCTTCGCATATCACCCCGGTACCGGTAAGTGGCGCGGTGCATTGCCGCGAAGTGGCAAAACGCCTGCTGCAGGAGCAGGGCATCTATGCACAGCCTATTAACTATCCGACTGTGCCAAAGGGCGAAGAATGCCTGCGTATTATTATCACTACCCGTCATTTGCCTAAACACATACAGTATCTCGCACATAGTTTAAATAAAATTTTACATGGAAAGGATTCGTCTGATAGGACGCAACTCTCCGCTGTCGTTGCTGCAGCTGGAGCAGGTGCGTAAGCATATACAGGCAGCTTTTCCGCTGCTGCAGGTTGATGTGCTGGCGCGCTCCAGCCGGGGCGACGCACTGGCCGATATTCCCCTGCAGACTGTAGAAGGCACCGATTTTTTCACAGCAGATATTTTTCAGGCACTCGAAACCGGCGAAGCCGATATAGCTGTTCATTCGCTTAAGGACATGAGCAGTGCCCATTTTTTCAGCGATCGTTGCTTTGGTATTCCTGACCGTGAAGATGCCCACGATGTGGTCATCTTTAGCAAAGCAGGGAAAGAAAAGGTGCTTGCAGCCAAACCGATCCTGATTGGCACCTGCTCGCCCAGGCGCGAAACCATGGCCACTGTTTTTTTGCAAAAAGCATTACCGCATACAGACGTACCCCGCGAGATCAGCACGGCTCCCATCAGGGGAAATGTAGATACACGCCTGCGTAAACTGAAGAATGGTGAATATGATGCTATCATACTGGCGGCAGCCGGCCTGCACCGCTTGCTGAATGCAGCGGAAACCGCTATGGAAGTGAATATGTTGTTGCAGGAAACAACCACTCTTTTCCTGCCGCTGATCGACTGTGTACCCGCACCCTGCCAGGGAGCAATTGTGGCAGAAGCCATACCCGCCAATAAACGTGCTGTGGAGGTCATACATGCAATCAGCAATCCGCTTTTATGGAAAGCATGCGTTGCAGAAAAGAAGCAGGCATTGCAGTATGGCTCAGGCTGTGAGCAGCGTTTTGGGGTAACGAGTTTTGATCATGAGGGCGAGTTGGTGCTTTACGCAGCCGGTACAGACCAGGCCGGCCAGGAATTTCAGCAATGGACAGGCATTCCTTCGCCGGATTGGAGCGGATTGAAACTATTCAGCAGTACCGACTGCATGGGGAGTTTCTTTGAATACAGCTCAATCCCTCTTAACACTGATCTGTTGGATAGACCGGTTGTATATGTCGCTAATTATAAAGCCGTATTTGATGAAGCACTGATTGAAGTGCTTAAAACAAAAAGAGTATGGGCTGCCGGCACACGAACCTGGTTGCAACTGGCCAGGCTGGGCATATGGGTAGAAGGATGTGCAGATGCGTTTGGACTGGAATGGCTCGCGAACAGCTGGGATAGTCCGCTGGTAAAAATCAGGAAAGACGAGGTATGTGTGCTCACGCACGGGCAGGCAACTGCTAACTGGCTGCAGAAAGGGTGGTATGCCGTGGCGAGCTATGCCGTACAAAAGAAAGATCAGCCAGGACTCGAACAGGCTATAAGCGAAGCCGATGTTTTTTTCTGGACCAGTGCGGAACAATACCGGTATTACAGAGATAAAATAAAAGCAGGTGCTCAACATGGTTGCCCCGCTGGCGAAACGGCGGTGCAGTTGCGGCAGGAAGGATTAACGCCAGTTGTATTTCCGCATATCAAAGCATTTCAACAATGGAGAAAAACATATATCCCATAAGCAGGCGGCGGTTGCGTACCGGTGCACATATGCGCGAGTTGACGGCTGGTGTAAGACTGTCGCACCGTGCATTTATTCAACCCCTGTTTGTAGATGAGTCGATTGACCGGCCGCGGGCCATAAACGGGCTGGCACAGGTCGAAGTAGATACGGCCGATACTATTCTGAAAAGGATAGAAACAGATCTGTCAGCAGGGGCACAAAAATTCCTGCTATTTCCTGTACCGGAAAACAAACAGGAACACCCCCGCGATTTTTCGTTTGCCGCTTCGGTAGTCGACCGCATTAAAGAAAATTTCGGAAACGATATCTGGCTGGCAACCGACCTGTGTCTCTGCAGTTATACCACACATGGTCATTGCGGCATTTTGAGCGAAGACCGGCAGCAGGTGCTCAATCATGCCAGCGTGGAAGTGCTGATTCGTTATGCACTTCAGCTGGCGGCGGCCGGTGCTGACTGTATTGCGCCCAGCGACATGATGGATGGACGTATTGGCGCCATACGTACACAACTCGATGCTATGGGGCAGGAACAGGTAAGCCTGATGAGTTATTCCGCCAAATTCAGTTCGCAGTTTTATGGCCCCTTTCGCGATGCCTGTCATTCGGCACCTGCGGCCGGAGGGCTTAAAGACCGCAAATCCTATCAGCTGTCGCCCTTCAATAGCAACGATGCGCTGGCTACTGCGCTGCGCGATGAAGCGGAAGGGGCTGATATACTTATGGTAAAACCTGCCACACTTTATCTTGATGTCATCAGCCGGTTGCGGCAGCAGACCAGCAGTCCCATAGCTGCCTATCATGTAAGCGGCGAATATGCTGCAGTGGAAAGCCTGGCCGCGCAGGGATTATTAAAAAGGCAAGATGCCCACATCGAAATATGGGCGGCCCTGCACAGGAGTGGAGCAGATATTATTATTTCCTATGCGGCACGTAATGCCCGGCAATGGATTGAACAAGCTACTTATTAAAACTAATTACTCCGGATGGATAACACACAGGAAATATCAAAGGCTACTGTTGGCGGCACAGATGAAAACAAGAATCTACTGTTTCCGGTTTTTCTTAAACTGGATCAGGTAAATACCCTGCTGGTAGGTGCCGGCAATGTGGGCCTCGAAAAACTGCATGTATTACTGGCCAATGCACCAGGAGCGCGGGTTACAATCGTGGCGCCGGAGATAAAAGAGGAAATGCGCCGCCTGGTATACCGTCATCCTGCCTGCCGGCTGGAGCAGCGGGCTTTTGCCGAAACAGATCTTGCCGGAAAAGAGTTGCTGATACTGGCAACAGATAATCGCAGCCTTCATGAAGAGATATACGCTGCTGCAAAGGAAAAAGGCATACTGGTCAATGTAGCCGATACCCCGGACTTGTGTGATTTTTACCTCGGAAGTATTGTGCAGAAAGGTAATCTCAAAATAGCTATATCAACCAATGGCAAGTCGCCTACCGCTGCCAAACGTATCAAAGAAGTGTTGCACGATGCATTGCCGGGCGAACTGGACGCGGTGATCGAAAATCTGCACCAGGTAAGGAATAAACTGAATGGAAACTTTCAGCAGAAAGTAAAAAAACTCAACGATATTACCCGTGTGCTGGTAGAGAAAGAGAATGCGGTCAGCGAGCAGAAGTGGAAACGTATAGCCAGTTATTCACTCATTGGTTTTGCATTGATGCTGATCGGGCATTTTATTTTTTCTTATCTCCCGCTGCGCGAAATCGGTAACTCGGCTGTGGAGTGGTATGGCACGCTCGATAAGAATTTTCACTGGATGGTGCTGGCGGGTTTCCTGGCGCAGATGGTAGATGGTGCTACCAGTATGGGTTATGGTGTTACCAGTGCCATAGTGCTGATGTCGGCCAATGTGTCCCCCGCTGCCATCAGCGGTAGTATTCATACAGCCGAAATGTTTGCAAGCGGAGCTTCGGGATATAGCCATTACCGGTTTGGTAATGTCAATAAGAAGCTCTTTAAAGCCCTCCTTATACCGGGTGTTATTGGCGCCATCCTGGGAGCTATTCTGCTGGTAAAATTTGGTGAAACACATATCCGCTATATACGCCCCATCATGGCCGCCTATACACTGGTGCTGGGTATAAAAATCTTCATCTCCGCATTTAAGACCATACAGGCACGGAAAAAGTTTCGCCGCTATGGGCTACTGGCCGGGGCCGGCGGTTTTCTGGATAGTTTCGGGGGTGGTGGCTGGGGTCCCATTGTTACCTCTACCTTGATTACCAAAGGTCGTACACCGCGTTATGTAGTAGGTTCTGTGAGCCTTACCGAATTCTTTGTAACACTGGCCAGCGCGTTTACATTCTTCACACTTATAGGCGTGCAACACTGGCAGGTAATTGTAGCCCTCATTGTAGGCGGCGTACTGGCGGCACCTATTGCGGCCCGCCTGTCGGGTAAGCTGCCCCGGAAAGCCTCTTTCATCCTCCTCGGTACTATTGTGGTTATCTGGAGTATACGCATCCTCGTAAAAGCATTCTAACTATTGTTTGAAAGATGGAAACTTTTTCTTAAAAAATAGTCTACAAAAATAGTAGGGTAATAGATTTCTCCTGTATATTTGTCTACTTAAATGATAGACTAATAAATTTATGCACTCCTGCTCATCTCATTGTTATTTGTTGTGTATGCGGAGTTGTACTGCCGCACGATGTTGTGGCGGAAGTAATGTCAATTGATTGCTTCGCTATCTGTAGATACAACATAACCATAACCAACAAATAATTCATGCAACAACGTATAATAACTGCTGTATTGCTGGTGCTTTTGCAATGGCAGGCAGTTGCCCAGGAAAATTCATTAATCGAAATATCAGGCCGGGTGACCGATCAGTCTACGCGTCAGCCACTGGCAGATGTGAGTGTACAGGTAAAAGGCGCGGCTTCAGGAGCTGTAACCGCTGCATCGGGCGAGTTTAAAATAAGAACCCGCGCGCGTGTACCTTTTACACTGGTATTTACATCAGTAGGATTTAAAGAGCAGGAGTTTGAAGTAACCAGTCTGGGCAGCAACATACAGGTGGCATTAGTCACACAGACCATCCTTGGCAGTGAAGTAGTGGTAACAGCTTCGCGTGTGGAAGAAAATATTCTAAAGTCTCCTGTGGCTATCGAAAAACTGAATATCCGGACTTTGAAAGAAACTCCTGCCGCTTCGTTTTACGATGCTATTGGTTATGCAAAAGGAGTACAGCTTACAACGTCTTCCATCACCTTCAAAGTGCCCAATACCCGTGGTTTTAATATCCCCAACAATTTCCGCTTTATGCAGCTGGTAGATGGTATTGATATGCAGGCCGCCACTTTGGGTGTACCGCTGGGAAATGCCATTGGTCCGACTGAACTCGATGTGCAAAGTATCGAAATAACACCTGGAGCGGCATCTGCGCTTTATGGAATGAATGCTATTAACGGTATGGCTAATCTCATTACTAAAAATCCGTTCAATACACAGGGCCTTAGTGTGTTTCAGCGTACCGGAGTGAACCATGTAGATGGAAAGGATCATAACGCCAGTGTGCTTACAGAAACGGCCATCCGCTATGCACACGCATTTAATGACCGCATAGCTTTTAAAGTGAATGCCAGCTATCTGCAGGCTACCGACTGGATATCGGATACGCGGCTCGATCAGAATCCCAATAACCGTAATACGGCCAATCCAACTTACCCCGCGCTCAATGGAGCCAACAATATCGCTTTCGATGGCTGGAACAAATATGGTGACGATGCGTTGCAGTTGAGCAATACCGTCTCTATCACCGGCCTGTCTATTGATGGTGTTGATAACCGTACGCTCACTGTAGCCCGTACCGGTTACTGGGAAAAAGACCTGGTCGATCCTAAAGTAGACAACCTGAAAGCCGATGCAGCCATACACTGGCGTATAAAACCAGGCACCGAACTTTCGTATAGTTATCGCATCGGTAAAATGGATGGGGTGTTTCAGCGGGGCAATAAGGTAAAACTGGACAATATAATAGTACAGAATCACCAGGTAGAACTAAAGGGAAAGAACTACAGCTTCAAAGCCTATACATCGCGTGAAAGATCGGGAGACTCCTATAACGTAAAGCCGCTGGCCGATAATATGGATTTGTATACCGGCGGCAGTGGTTCTGTGTGGGGCGCCAAATTTAAGACGGCTCTCAATGAATATGCCGCTGCAAATGGCGGTACACTTACATCTGCTAACCTGGCAGCGGCTACGGCGTATGCACGGTCAAAAGCTGATGCAGGACGAGCCGAACCGGGTACAGAACGTTTCAAACGTATTATGGATACGATTACCAGTATCAATAACTGGGACATCCGCTCAAGCCTTATTCCTAATGCACCGGTTACCGGTGGCGCAGCACTGGTTCAGAAAAGTAATCTGTATCATGTAGAAGGACAGTGGGATTTTCAGGATAAAATTAAATGGGCCAAAGTGCTGGTGGGCGCAGACTTCCGTGTCTATGAGCTGATACCCGATGGAAATAATTTCGTAGACTTCTCCCGTCCGATTGATGAGCGCAATGTGCCTGATAAGGATGGTTCTTATGGTAAGAATATCTATTATAAAAAATTGGGTAGTTTTATACAGGGAAGCAAAAGTTTTCTCGATGACCGGCTCAAACTCACCGCTTCTGTACGTGCCGATTATAACCCTGAATTTAACCTGCAGTTTACCCCTCGTGTTGCTGCTGTATATACCCATCGCGAAAAGCACAATTTCCGTGTCACCTTCCAGCAGGGCTATCGTTTTCCTGCCCTGTTTGAAGCATTGTCGTATGTTAACAATGGACGTGTAAAGCGGGTAGGTATCCTTCCCATCATCAATGAAGGCCTTGGTTTCCGCGACAATAGTTATACCCAGGCATCCGTAGCAGCCTTCAATGCAGCAGTACGTGCGGCAGGCAACAGCGATGCGGCTGCACTGGCTAACCGTAACCTGCTGCAGGTGGCTAACCTGCCCGATGGCCGCCCCGAGCGCATCAATGCATTTGAAGTGGGCTACAAGAGTGTTGTACTCGACAACCGGCTGATCATCGATTTTGACGCCTATGTTAATATTTATGATGGATTCCTGGGCCAGGTGCAGGTATATGTACCCAAAGGAGAAGCAGTAGGCTCCGATGCAGCCGTGATAGCCATGGTAGACCGCAACCGCGACGCTACTGCTGCCAGCAATGGGAATGCCGCCAGTAAAGGTCAGGATCGTTACCGCGTATATACCAATGCCGTTAATACCTATACTACTTATGGGTCTTCACTGGGCGTGACTTATGCCTTTTATAAAGCCTTTACCATATCAGGTAATGTCAATTACAACAGTATAAAAGGCAATAGCACCCCGGATCTTTTTGTAACCGGTTTCAATACACCCCGGTGGACGAGCAATCTTTCTATCGGAAACCGGGCGCTCACCCGCACCCTTGGGTTCAATGTAGTATGGAAATGGCAGGACAATTTCCTGTGGGAAAGTCCCCTGGTTACAGGCCGTGTAGCAGCTATCCATACACTGGACGCACAGATTACAGTTCGTGTACCCAACCTGAAATCGACGGTAAAACTGGGCGGGACCAATCTGCTCAACTACCGGCACATTCAATATGCCGGTGGCCCTACTATCGGCGCTCTTTATTATGCAGCCATCACTGTAGATGGTTTGCTGAAATGATAATCAAGCAGGAAGCATTTGGGAGTTTTGAGTGGTAAGTTTTAAGTAGTAAGTAGGGTGTAAGGTTAAAGGTATAGGGTAGAAGGAAAAAGCAGAAGACAAAGAACGAATATGCTGTAGTCCCGCCATGCCTGGCGGGCCGGCGATAAGCAGGAAGCTCGTTTGCCAGATTAATTTCTGGCAGGCAGTTGTTTTAGAGACGGCGTCCTGATTCTTCAGGATGCCCTTTTTGAGTTTTAAGTGGTAAGTTTTAAGTTATAAGTGAGGTATAGGGTGAAAGGTATAAGGTAGAGGACAAAGAGTGAATATCCTGTAGGTCCGCCATGCCTGGCGGGCCAGCGATAAACGGGATGTTTTTGAGTTTTAAGTGGTAGGTTTTAAGTTATAAGTAAGGAGGAAGGCCATATTCCTGCCCTTATATTTTTTAACCTTATGCCTTCAGCCTTTCACCTTAAAATATACATCAGCCGCGTGGCCGAGTGGATAGGTACAGGTCTGCAACACCTTTTACGTTGGTTCGAGTCCAACCGCGGCGTCAGAGAAATATCGGGTAGAATAAAACGAATGCTTAACAGGTGAAGAAATTATCACATTGCTGACATTTACCGGCATGATAATCGCGGCTTATAAATGAAATAGTTTACGCATTTCGAAAAGATTTTTTGATTAAACATTAACTACCATCAACTTCAAAAAATGGATAAGATCTACTTAAGTGATGCAGGTCCCAAGGTATCGCCTGCCATCTATGGCTTCTGGCGTTGGGATGAGTCGGCCAGTACCAGTACCGCAGAAATGGAACGTATTATTCAAACCTGCCTCGGGCTCGGCATCAATACCTTTGATCATTCGGATGTTTATGGCGGTTATCAATGCGAAACACTTTTTGGAAAAGCCATCCGTCAGCGTTCTTTTCGCCGCGAAGATGTAGTATTGTTTACAAAATGCGGCGTACTGCTGCCACATGTGTCCAGACCGGCTGTAAGAGTCCGTTATCAGGATACTTCTGCTGCACATATCACACAGAGTGTAGATAATTCGCTGCGCAATCTGCAAACAGATTATATCGATATTTTCCTGCTCGATGGGCTTGATGTGCTGGCTAATCTCGAAGAGGCTGCGCTGGCACTGGAGCGTCTGCGTATCTCCGGCAAGATCCGTAATATCGGTGTAGCCAATTTTTCTGTCTTTCAGCATCAGTTGCTGGCATCGTACCTGCGTATTCCCATAGTAACTCATCATATTGAATTAAACCTGCTCAACACTACCGCACTCGACAATGGCCAGTTTGACTATATCAAGCAGCGCTATATGCGACCACTGGCATCGGCACCACTGGCGGGCGGGCGCATTGAGAACGGTACAGATGAGCTGGCGATCCGCCTCAATCTGAAACTTACAGAGATTGGTGCGCGTTACGGCGCCAATGTTGAATCGGTAGCGGTGGCCTGGTTGATTAAGCTCGGCGCATTGCCGCTGATTGGTACCCGGCAGGAGTCCCGCATCAGACATATCGTAGACGCTTTCAATATTGATCTTGATCCGCAGGACTGGTACGATTTGTATGCAACCGCAAAAGCCGGTGCGCAGAAACCAGAACTCCGCCATCAGTATACCGGTGAAGAATAAATCTGTTTTAACGTGTTAACCCCAATACTATGAAACGAATAAAATATCTGCTGGTTCTATTGGCGCTGCATACCCTCATACAGGCCCAGGCACCCATTAAAACGCCGCCCAATTACCGTATCCAGGGAAAAGTACTGGCAGCAGATACAGGTAAAGAAATAACTAATGCGCACGTATACATCGTGCATGGAGAAGAAGAAGCGCTTACGAATACCCGCGGACAGTTTGCCATCGACTCCTGGCAAAAACTACCGCTGAAGGTATATGCCGCGGCAAAAGGATTTCAAAACAATTCTGTAGTAGTAAAAGACCCGCGCCAGGCAGTTACCATTTATTTACGGCAGCAATAACCCATTGAATAGTGCATGCAATCGTTAGCGTAAGAGGCCCCCGGCTAAGGGGGCCTTATTACGAATTATTGACACATTCCATGCCGCAGCCCGTATCTTTGCGGCTCATTAAACGTTGAGCCCTCATGTCACAACATCCCGAAACGCGTGCCGTACGTATTCAGACCCCACGTACCGAACAGAAAGAGCATGCCACGCCCTTATTTCTTACCAGCAGTTTTACCTACGACTCTGCGGAGGATATGGCCGCAGCATTTGCTGACGACAGCCTGGATGTAAATATATATTCACGCTTCTCGAATCCTACGGTAGATGAGTTTATCCGTAAGATAGCCGACCTGGAAGGTGCAGAAGATGGTGTAGCCACCGGCACAGGTATGGCAGCTATTTTCGCTACGTTTATGACATTTCTGAGCCAGGGTGATCACGTTGTATCTGCTTCTGCAGTATTCGGCTCTACCCATACCATTCTTACCAAATACCTTCCCAAGTGGGGTATCAGTCACAGCTATTTTGATATGAGCCGTCCCGATGATATTGCGGCACTCCTAACAGATAAAACCAAAATGGTTTATCTGGAAACACCTTCCAATCCCGGTCTTGATATTATCGACCTGGAAAAAGTAGCGGCGATCTGCAAAGCGAAAAACATACTTTTTGTGGTTGATAACTGTTTTGCCACGCCGGCCGTGCAACAACCCATTCGTTTCGGTGCAGACCTCGTATTACATTCAGCTACCAAGTTTATCGATGGTCAGGGTCGCGTACTGGGTGGTGTGATTGTAGGCCGCGAAGAGCTGATAAAACCGCTTTACCTGTTTATTCGCAATACAGGCCCTTCGCTCAGCCCATTCAATGCATGGGTACTCAGCAAAAGCCTGGAGACGCTGCATATCCGAATGGATCGTCATGCTGCCAATGCACTGGCACTGGCCCGTCATTTCGAAAATCATCCGAAGCTCTCTGCTGTAAAATATCCTTTCCTGCCTTCACATCCGCAATATGCTATTGCTCAGAAACAAATGAGTAATGGCGGCGGCATACTTACTTTTGAACTCAAAGGAGGTATAGAAGCAGGGCGGGCTTTTCTCAATGGTCTGAAGATGATCAGCATGACTAACAACCTGGGCGATAGCCGTACCATTGCGGCTCACCCGGCCAGTACCACACACTCCAAACTCAGTGAGGCAGAGAGACAGGCGGTCGGTATCACACCCGGACTCATCCGTATCTCAGCCGGTCTGGAACATATCGATGATCTGATTGCTGATATAGAGCAGGCGCTGATCAATTGCTGATTAATCAACTCTGTAAACTTCGTACGCCTGTTTGACGGAGTTTTCAAGGCTGGAAAAACTACAGTTGAGTTCCCTCACAGAAATAGCCAGTGGTGTGCTCAGCAGCCTGTTGCTGGCGATAAGACTTTTGCGCCGGAATGGATTTTTTACCCGGCTGATATATTTTTCCGGGTCACTTAACCGGATCAGCAGAAAATCACGCCTTAATAAAGTACGCTTTTCAATTCCTTTAATATCGCTCCAGGGTATGAGGCCAAGTGCATTATAATTGGATTGATCGGTTATGCCGGTACTGTCAATTACAAGTCCTGGTTTTCTGTATTGAAAAAAATAAGCGATGGCGTAATAGCAGGAAATGATAAATAAGATTCCTGGTATAATAAGCGCCGTAATTCTGCCACTGCCCTTTATCATCAGCATACCGCCGTCATCAACTGTTTTGCCCAGCGCAATCCAGCAAATAAAAGACAGGGTAATAACGGCTATGATAAGCTGGTAATAACCCATGTATTTTTTTCTGCTGATAATAACGGGCTCCATATTTATTTCTTTACGGCCCTTTTTTCCAGTTGCTGCAAAGTGGCCCGCATGTCTTTTGGCAGCGGAGCTTCGATACTCACCATACTTCCATCGACGTCTGTAAAGCGCAGCGAAAATGCATGAAGGGCAAGCCGCGAAAGGATGGGCCGTTCTTCCAGTTCGTATTTAGATAATTTGAATTTGGGTTTGATACTGGAAAGCAGGAATGGTTTGCCATCGCCATACAATTCATCGGCAACCAATGGATGCCCCAGCTGCTTCATGTGTACCCGTATCTGGTGCGTGCGCCCGGTATGAATCCGGAACTGCATCCAGCTGTAAAGCCTGAAGTCGCGCAGCACTTCATAGTCGGTCAGCGCGTCTTTACCCTGCCGGTGAATAACCATCAGCCCTTTTTGTACAGGATGTTCGGCAATGGGAGCATCAATACTGCCGTTGGCTGGTACGACACTGCCGATTACCAGTCCCTGGTAATATTTCTCCGTTTGTCTTGATTCAAACTGCTGGGAGAGATGTTTATGAGCGGCTTCATTTCGGGCAAAAATGATAAGCCCGCTCGTATCGCGGTCAATGCGGTGTACGGTGAAAATGCTTCCGTACTGTTCAATCAGCATTTGCTTGAGCGAAATCTCCTTTCCTTCGCGGTCAGGAATAGAAAGCAGGCCCGATGGTTTGTTGATGGCAACCCAGTTGGCCGTTTCCTGTATAATAAGTTCGGTCAGTTTCATGAGAAAAGTAAAAAGTGCGTGGTAAACGGTTAACGGCCTCTGCCGAAGTGTTTCAGATCCCGGACTTCCTTTTCGGAAAGGAAACGGTATTTGCCACGTTCAACATTCTTTTTGGTGAGTCCGGCAAACATCACACGGTCGAGATTTTTTACATCGTAACCCAGTGATTCGAATATGCGGCGAACAATGCGGTTGCGCCCGCTATGGATCTCTACACCTATCTGGCGTTTGTCTTTGGTGTCGGTATACGCAAGTACATCAACAGATGCAGGTCCGTCTTCGAGTGTGATACCGGCCAGTATCTTGTCAAAATCGGCTCGCTCCAGTTCCTTGTCCAGCGTTACGGCATATATTTTTTTGATCTCGTTGCGGGGATGAGTAAGCTTTTGTGCCAGTTCGCCATCGTTGGTCAGCAGCAGTACACCGGAGGTATTGCGGTCGAGACGGCCTACCGGATAGATGCGCTCACGTGTGGCATTGCCAATAAGATCCAGCACGGTTTTCCGTTTTTGCGGATCATCGGTAGTGGTAATATAGTCTTTGGGTTTATTGAGAAGGATATAAACCAGGTTGCGGGCCAGGAACACTTTTTTGCCATTCACCTTTACTTCATCTTTCGCAGACACCCGGTGTCCGGGTTCAAGTACCACTTCATTGTTTACTTTTACCAGCCCCTTTCTTACAAGGTCTGCAGCTTCGCGGCGTGCCGTCACACCACAATGGGCAATGAATTTATTGAGCGGCATCGAAGCGTTGTTTACAGGGGCTTTGATAGCGGTGGCCTTTGCTTCGAGGTCGGCACGACCCTGGGCAACTTTTTCTGCCCGCTTTTGGTCAAAAAAAGCTTCACGCTCTTTTTTATGCTTACGTTTTTCCTGTTTGAAACTTTCTTTGATGGCAGCATTGCTGCGCTTACGGGAGAATTTGTCGAATGGAGAGGCAGGAGTCTTCTTTTTCATAATAAAATTGCTGTTTTTCAACAGTAAAAAATAAATATAATACGAACTGCAGCTTACTGATCTTTATTGGCCAGTTGTCCGCAGGCAGCATCAATGTCTTTGCCACGACTGCGGCGCAGGCGTGCATTTACCCGGTTCTTTTCGAGGTATTGCATAAAGGCTTCTACTTTTTCTTCATCGGGTTTTTCGAAGCGGGCAAATTCGATCGGGTTGTATTCAATAATATTTACCAGGTCGGCCGGTACCTGGCGATAAATCTTGATCAATTCATCGGCATCCTTAAGCGAATCGTTGAAGTTTTTGAACAGGATATATTCAAAAGTGATTTCGTTTTTGGTATGCTTATAAAAATAATTAAGGGCATCGATCAGCGACTTGATATTGTTTGTATCGTTGATGGGCATGATCTCGTGACGCTTGATGTCGTTGGCGGCATGCAGGCTGAGCGCCAGTTTGAACTTAACCTTGTTGTCGCCCAGTTGCCGGATCTGTTTGGCCACACCGGCAGTACTCACCGTTATCCGGCGTGGACTCATGCCCAGCCCGTCGGGTGAGGTGATGCGATCGATAGCGCGTAATACGTTTTTATAGTTGAGCAGGGGCTCGCCCATGCCCATGAAAACGATATTGGTTAATTTTTTTCCGTAAATGCGTTCGCTCTGCTGGTTGATCAGCACTACTTCGTCATAGATCTCGTCAAATTCGAGGTTGCGTTTGCGGGGCAGGTAGCCGGTAGCGCAGAACTTGCAACTGAGTGAGCAGCCAATCTGCGATGATACGCAGGCTGTTTTGCGTTCTTCTGTAGGAATCAGCACGCCTTCTACCAGGTGGCCGTCATGTGTTTTGAAGCGCGACTTAACAGTGCCATCAGCCGAATACTGCGTAGCATCGATGCTCAGGGCGGGTAAAGTAAAATCTTCTTTCAGGCGTTGACGCAGCTCCTTACTCAGATTGGTCATGGCATCTACCGATAGGGCAGATTTTTGCCATATCCATTCATACACCTGTTTGGCCCGGAATTTTTTCTCTCCCAGTTCCTCAAAATACTGCTCCAAATCACTCAGGCTCAGTGTACGTATATTCTGTGGGGCTGATTTTACCATTCTGCAAAGATAGTACAGAGAAGGTAAAGGGTAATAAGGTAGAGGGTTAAAGGTTATGATTGACCGCCTTTAACCTTTTACCTTCTACCTTCTGCCTTTTTCCCGGATATTTGCAAAAAACGATTAAATGCCTGACGCTTATGTAATTGATGTAATGCGTACGCCGGTTGGAAAATTTGGCGGCACGCTGGCCCATACCCGGCCCGATGATCTGCTCGCCGGAGTAATCAGGGCAGTCCTGATGGCGAATGAGAATATTGAACTTGAAGCAATTGAGGATGTAATTGCCGGCGCAGCCAACCAGGCAGGCGAAGACAACCGTAATGTGGCCCGTATGGCTGCTTTGCTGGCCGGCCTGCCGGTAACGGTAGCTGGCAATACGGTCAACCGTCTTTGCGCATCGGGCCTTCAGGCGATTATGGATGCAGCCCGCCAGATCCGTTGCGGCGATGCAGAGCTTGTGCTGGCCTGTGGAGTAGAAAGCATGACCCGCGCGCCCTTTGTGACGGCCAAAGCCAGCTCACCATTTCAACGTTCAGTAGAAACTTTTGATACTACACTCGGCTGGCGCTTCATAAATAAACGCCTGGCAGCCATGTATCCTCCCTTCAGCATGGGCGAAACCGCCGAAAATGTGGCGCAGCAGTGGAAGATAAGCCGCGAAGAGCAGGATGCTTTTGCTCTCGCCTCGCAGGAAAAATATTTTGCCGCACGCGAGGCCGGCCGCTGGCAGGATGAGATTGCCGCCGTAGAAATACAAAAGGATGGCCTCATTACCTGGTTTCTCGAAGATGAACATCCGCGGCAGACCTCTCTCGAAAAACTCGCACGCCTCAAACCAGCATTTATAGAGAATGGTACCGTCACAGCCGGTAATGCCGCAGGCATTAATGACGGTGCCGCTGCCATGTTGCTGGCCAGCGAAGCTGCCGTAAAAAAATATGGACTGCAACCCATGGCCAGGATAGTATCGATGGCTGTAGCAGGCGTTGATCCTGCCATCATGGGAATTGGCCCTGTGCCCGCCACGCAAAAAGCGCTGCTGCGTGCAGGACTCACGGCCAGCCAGCTAGACCTCATAGAACTGAATGAAGCATTTGCTTCACAATCTATAGCCTGCATACGCGAGCTGGAGCTTGATCCTGCCAAAGTAAATGTAAACGGAGGAGCTATTGCAATCGGTCATCCTCTTGGCTGCAGCGGTGTGCGTATCTCGGCCACCCTATTGCACGAGATGAACCGCCGCCAGGATCGTTACGGCCTCGCCACCATGTGCATAGGGGTGGGGCAGGGGGCTGCTATCATATACGAGCGTGTTTAAACAGACGGAAAAAAACTGTATTTTCAGGAAGCATTTATCTTAAACCAAAACATTTATGAAAAGAATATTTTTCTTCCTGCTGATTTCATTCTATGCCAGTGCTGTGAGCGCTCAGACACCTGCACCATCGGGGGATTCGCTCAAGATATATACCGGTAAATATAAATTTCCCGAAGGCAGTGCGGTAGCAGAAGTGCGGATTACTATTACCAATGGCGCGCTTTATGCCGATTCAGATATCGGAAGTTCTGAATTGAAACACTCTTCCGGCGATGTATTTGAACTGCTGGCGTATGATGGCACTGCTACATTTAAGCGCAGCACTGAAGGTAAAGTCAATGGTGTGCGTATAGAGGTCGGCGACATTTTACTTGAAGGCCCCAAAGCGGAAGATACGATCAGTGCGCTGAATGAATTAAAAGCCAGTAACTGTCTGGCATGGCGATAAAGGTGTAAAGAAAAATGTATTACAGGCCATCACTCAGGAACGATGGCCTGTTTCTTTTTTGATCAACCGGTCTACCAGTCTGAAGTTGGCCCAGGCCGACAGCAATACTAAAACCATTGCCAGTGCTATCACAGCTACATGTACCATAGTCTGCAACTCAGGCCGGTTATACATGACCTGCGTGTGAAAGGCCCATTGCATAACCTGCACAGCAGCCAGTGCAGCAATGATGATGAAAAAATATACAGGGATAAATCGCCGGGATACATGACTGCTCAGCCAGCGGGGCGAATATCCCAGCGTGAGTAATAAACGCAGACTGTCGCGGCTGCGCGCAATGACCAGTTGGAGATAGAAGGAAAACAATAGCAGGGCCAATACGACAACCAGTATTCCAAATACAGCCAGCCCGCTAAAGATGCCCTCAAATACCTGTTTTACGCGACCAAACTTGGTTTTATCCTTATTCACTTTATAGGCATGCAGATCAAGATACCGGAGCAGGTCCGGATTGTTGGCATCACTTGTTTTTATATATACACGCGAAGCACGTTCTGCCTGTTTGCCTTTGAAATGAAGGTTGGCCCATTGCAGGAATGACTGCGGTACAAGTACGGAATTGATCCGATCGCTGAAAGCAACGATCTGTCCCTGAAAATCCTGCTCCAGGTTACCATCTCCATGGCAGGTGATTACCACCGGAATACCCGATGCTGTTTCTGCAGATACCTGTGGCAGACCATAGCTGGGGCCAAATACATTAAATATTTCGAGAAAATCGGATGATACGATAATGGGGATGCGGGTCTGCCCTTCCTGCCAGGTAAATCCCGCAGGCAGGGTGTCGAGAAAAGCATCATCGATACTTTCCAGAAACAGGTTGGTGCTGAAGGGGAGCAGGTTGCCGGCACTTAACTCTACCTGAAACTGGTTGGCTTCGAGAGGTGCCGCATCAGTGATAAACGGTTGTTTTTTGAGATCATCTATTTCGGCAGCGGAGAAAAAGAGCTTGTCTTTTTGTCCCATATTTTCATTAGTCACCTGCCGGGTGATAGAGAGATAGTCAAATCCGTTTTTACGTACAGGGCTTGTATGCAGCAGTTGCTGCAGGTTAATGTACATCTGCACCGCGCTTAACAACAATAATACACCGATGCCCAGTCCGATGTAGGAAAACCAGCGTGAAGCGGCATTGGTGCCGGTTTGCAGCAGGGGGCGTATGGGTTTAAAAGATGCAGCCACAGTGAAACGGGTTAAAGATGGTACAATTGGGTAAACGGATAAATATCGATGCGCTCCAGGTCGGCCAGCAATACACAGGCCTTACGGCTGGCGGCTTCTTCGAGGATCAGTTCAATAGCCTTGCTGGTATTCTTGTTGTCGAGATGACTGAATGGTTCATCCAGCAACAAGAGGTTAAAAGGCTGCAGCAGCGCGCGGATAATAGCCGTACGTTGCTGCTCACCGTATGAGCAGCGGCCCGCAAGTGTATCAAGCCGTGAGGCAATGCCAAGCCGTGCAGCCATCTCTTCGATTTTTTCAGCAGGATGATAAGGCTGCAGCTGGCGTTTTATTTCCAGGTTTTGCCGTACGGTTTGCTCGGGAAACAAACGCAGATCCTGAAATACCACGCTGATCGCAGACTGGCGCAGCAATGCAAGTTTTTCAAGACTCAGTGCACGTAGTTCCTGTCCGTCATATTGTATCTGCCCGTTGTAATCATTGCGCATGCCATACAGGAAATTGATCAGCGATGATTTGCCGGTGCCCGATGGTGCTACTATTTTCACCAGCTGCCCGGGAGAAAACACGAGGTCTTTACCCCATATTTCAGAATCTGCTGTACGGGACTGCTCAAAGTAGGTGGGCAGCAAGGAGCGGATAGACAATTGCATAGATAAAAATAAAAAAGCCGTAGCAAACTACGGCTTTGTGTAATTATTTCAGTGATTACCGGGCGGAGTCAACCGGTGCAGGCATGGGTGTCAGTTCTGCATCGCTCATATCCCAGGCTTTTTCTTTGGGACGCAATGTGTACATTTTGTCGAGGTATTTGTTGAGCTGTACCAGGCTATTGGTGTTTTTGTCTTTTAAAACAACCTCCGCATAGCTGGTCAGCACACCGTTTTTCACATCACCATTGGCAACTACCTCATCCCAGAAAGAGGCAGATGCATCGAGCATGGCTTTTTCTGACTGCCATCTTTCTGAAGCGGCATCGGCTTTTTCATACTCCTTGATGGTTTGCATAATGCTGAAAAGGCGATTGAAGTTGAGATAGAATCCGGCATGATGGCCGGCTATTTTAGATGCATAAGCAGGCTTTGAGCCTCCAGCCAGGAAGGCATCTACCTCGCCCGTGCTGGTACCAGTGGCAAACCAGCTGTCTCCGAGTTTGTAACTTACGTTGGGTTTTGCCTGGTCTATTTTATCTGTTTCTTTCAGGAGGATGCCGATCAGTTTATTAAACGCTTCTTTATCGTTTACTGAAGTACCGGCCACGAAATTGATTTTGGGTTCATTGCGGTAGATGTATGATTTTTTACCGTCAAAATCTTCATAAGCAGTAGAGTCTCTTTTGAGGTCAAAATCACTTATTGCAAAAAGGATTTCTCCTTTATTGGCCTTTATAAACTCGTCTACACTATATCCGGCTCTGCCAAGGAATCCGTTGACCATACCATCCATACCTATTAACTGCAGCAGGGCTTTGAGGCCTTCGGGTTTATAGCTGAAGGCACCTGCAGCCAGTACTTCGCTGGCAGGCAGCCGGCTGAGTGTGGCCTCAGAGATAGGTTTGGGCTCATACTCTTTAAACAGGTTGGTCACTTCTTTGCCCACATACTGGCGTGAGCGGGCAGTTATTTTGCCATTATCGAAGCTGATAGTGGCTGCAGTAGCTGTATTTTCTACCAGCAGGTTTACCTTCATCATAGAAAGCATGCCGCCGGAGTATTCATTGAAAATAGTGGATACGTAATTGCCCCACCAGTGCAGGTCGCCTCCGTCTGTAACCAGCTCGGCAAAACGTTTGTCGCTTCCGAGTAAGGCATCTCCCTTACGTTTAAAGAGATTAACTGCAATCTGCTTCAGCGAATCAACCGTCAGTGGATTGCCGCCGCTATAAATGCCATCATTACCGGGAATGCCATATTTGTCGGCGCCAAAATTTCCCAGCATAAGGAATTTGCTGTTGTTCCAGGCAATAACAACATCTTCATTGCTGGATGCAAGGTTGAGATCGCCTTCTTTGGTAAAAGAAGCTTTTTGTTCTTTATCTACCTGGTGCAGAAATTTTTCAAAGGCGGCAGCATCTTTCAGCGATCCTTCAAAACCAGTATAGAAAGAACGGGGTTTGGAGCTGGCAATAAAAAATGTCTGACTTTTGCTGGTATTCACACCTGATTGGGCAGGCTGGGCCAGCAGTTGCTTCGCTACACTGTCTGTAGACGCTTCTTTGGCAATATCCTGAAACCAGTTGGTTTTACTCACCTCATCCCAGCTGAGCTTGGAAGAAAGTGATTCCAGGTTGATATGGATGGCCATCAATGCTTCTTTGGGTACAAGCAGATCGGGCGATTTTGAGTTCTTACAGGCGGTAAACAGCAGCAGAGAGGCTGCAGCCAGCAGAACCAGTGATCGTAGTTTCATGATGAAGGTTTATGGTTGTTGTTTGTTTATTTAATAAATCAGGAAAATGAAAAAAGCAACAGTTCGTCAAATGACAGCGTTTGTTGTACGCCTGTGCGGATATCCTTTACATTGCAGGAGCCATTTTCGAGTTCCTGGCTGCCTATAATCACGATATAAGGAATCTGTTTCCGTTCAGCATATTTGAATTGTTTGTCAAACTTAGCAACTTCATGATACAGTTCGCAACGGATTCCTTTATGACGCAGCCGCTGAGCCAGATCCAGTGCCTTTTTTGACTCCGCTTCGCCCAGGTTAAAGAAAAGCACTTCGGTGCCGGTATGTACCGTTGCAGGAAACAATTGCAGCTCTTCCATTACATCGTAAATACGGTCTATGCCAAATGAGACGCCCACACCCGGTATGCCGGTTACACCAAACAGGCCGGTAAGATCATCGTAGCGACCGCCACCGCCAATACTGCCCATACTTACACCCAGCGCCTTTACCTCAAAGATGATACCTGTATAATAATTAAGACCGCGGGCCAGGGTCAGATCAATCTCCACTTTGGAGGCCGTGTCGGCATCGCTCCAGTCAAGTACATATTCCAGCTCGGCAATGCCGGCCAGGCCGGTGGCTTCATCGCCGGAGATGGTCCGCAACTGCTGCAGCTTTTCGGCATTGCTGCCACTGATGAGCAGATAAGCTTCAATAGTGGCAATCTGATCGGCTGTCAGGCCTTTTTGTACCAGTTCCTCTTTCACTTTTTCCAGCCCAATCTTGTCCAGCTTGTCGATGGCCACCGTTATATCAATAAGTTTTTCGGGGCCGCCACAGCGGTTGGCCAGCGAAGCCAGCAATTTGCGGCTGTTGATCCGGATGCTCACGGGTATACCAAGGGCTTCGAAGACCTGGGCATAAATAGCAGTTAGCTCCACCTCATTCAACAGCGATTGACTGCCTACCACATCGGCATCGCACTGATAAAATTCCCGGTAGCGTCCTTTCTGAGGTTTATCGGCCCGCCATACGGGTTGCATCTGGTACCGTTTGAAAGGGAAACTGAGTTGGGCGTGGTTCATAGCCACATAGCGGGCAAAGGGAATGGTGAGATCATAGCGGAGTGCGCGCTCGGTAATGTCTTTGTTGTTGCGGCCGGCAAGTACCTGTTCAAAGGCAGCAAGGGTCTTTTCTCTTTTTTCGGGACGTTCCAGTCCGTTGTTGAGTATTTTAAAAATGAGTTTGTCGCCTTCGTCGCCATACTTGCCCATAAGGGTCTCCAGATTTTCCATTGCAGGCGTTTCGAGTGGTTGAAAGCCGTAGCGTTCAAATACCAAACGGATGGTTGAAAAAATATAGGAACGTTTGCGCACCACCTCGGGTCCAAAATCACGTGTACCCTGTGGTACACTCACGGTAACTTTTGCCATGAAATAATATTAGGGGTTGATAGGAGTATGAGTTATTTAAATGGCTTTGCTGCTAAGTGTTTCGCTGGCCTGAGCAGCATAGCGGGCAATGATCTGGTCGCAGGCCTCGCTGATCATGGCAAATACTTCATGGTAGCCGGGTTCTGGTCCATACCAGGGATCGGGTACATCCTGATTAGCGCCGGGTGTAAGCTCATTCATCAGCAGGTCGGCGCGGCTGCTGTCGAAGCGGGTACCGGCAATGGAACGCATTTCGGACAAAACATCGCCAGCCAGGGCATAAATTTTATCAAACTGCTCAAAATCAGCAGCTACAAAGCGCCTGGCGCGTTGGGTACTGATGTCGATACCGTTGAGCAGGGCTACTTTTTGCGATAGGCGATGTGGCGCCTCGCCCACATGGTAGCCATTGGTGCCGGCACTCTCAATTTTCCAGTCAAGGCCTGCTTCGGCAGCTTTCTGCTGTAAAATGCCTTCTGCAAGGGGGCTACGGCAAATATTGCCCAAACAAACCATCAGGATCTTCATAACTGCAAATATAATCAAGCCGCGCAGTTGCCGGAAGTGGCTCTGTTCAGATGGCAGCATTTTGTGCTGTTATTAGCAAAACTTTTATCCGCAGGCAAGATTTCCCGCAGAATGCGCAGATAGGCGCAGATGGTCTCTTTATTATGTCCGCTGCCTGGCTTAAAGGTTGCTAGTTGAATCAATCAGCCTTTTCCCTGTGGCGAGCATATGATCTGCATTCTTCGGCATAATCCGCAGGCAAGATTTCCCGCAGAATGCGCAGATAGGCGCAGATGGTCTCTTTATTATGTCCGCTGCCTGGCTTAAAGGTTGTTAGTTGAATCAATCAGTCTTTTCCCTGTGGCGAGCGTATGATCTGCATTCTTCGGCATAATCCGCGGGCAAGATTTCCCGCAGGTCACTATCTGAAGGCATCTCTTCCTGAGCTACTACCCCTATTGCTGTAAATAACTTATGGATTTTGGAAAGAATGCTATCTCATTTCTAAAGTATTGCCATGATGCCTTCCAACACCATTCCGCCATCTTTTTTAGATATCTTATTTGCCAACCGCAATAAGGCTTATGGAGCGTATGCACTCCGGGTAAACTATGCAAATCGTTTATGGTTATCGCTGGGAGCCGCATTGTCTGTAGCTGGATTTTTTGTAATAGCTGCATTGTTGTATGAACCTTCAGACACACCCCCTGTTCCTCGAAAAAAAGATACCGTGACGGTAATTATTGATCCGGGAATTGTACAGCCTAAGCCACCGGCTCCGCCACCAGTGTCAACTCCGCCCAGATCGCAACGTGCTGCAGTACCGGCACAGATAAAATATAATACCATCAAACTCGTGCCCGATCATATTGCCGATCATATCATTCCTGCAGTGGAGGATCTGACAGATAAGCAACCTGGTAATTTTAATAATGCCGGTGAGTCGCTAAATGGGCAACCGATTATGAATGGAGTTCCGGGTGGTGAAGGGCAGGTTGCTGCCGCAGTGCCTGTAGAAAAGCCCTTTGTGCCCGATCAGCAGGAGCCGGAGTTTCCCGGTGGTCAGTCAGCCCTTGTCCGTTTTTTACAGAAATACCTGATCATTCCCGATCAGCTGGAGGCAGGAGAGAAGAAAATGGTGCGGGCCCGCTTCATGGTAGATGCACAGGGCGTGGTGTCGCTGGTAGAAATTACGGAAACCGGGGGCAACGTCTTTGACAGAGAGGTGATCAGGGTGTGTAAAAAAATGCCCAGGTGGAAGCCTGCCATACAAAACGGCGTACCCGTATCAAGAAGTTATGTGCTGCCAGTAACATTTGTGGGGGTAGAACAATAAAAAATCAATAATTTGCCCGTCCTGAAATGATGATTAGTACGATGAATGAAATAGAAGAATACGAACGGAAGAAACGAAAACAGATCGCTACCATGCGTTCGTTACTGGATTATGGGTTAGGGATAGCCATTATTACGGCAGGTGTATTCCTGATTATCCGTGACAGGCTCAAACTGGAATTTAATGAAACATACCCGCCCAGTTATACCGATAAGCTGTTTGGCGCTGTTTGTATCCTGTATGGTGCCTGGCGGTGCTATCGCGGGTACAGGAAAAATTATTTTAAATGAAAAGGGGGTTAGGCTCTGTAAACAAAGGCATATCTGGCGGGATCTTTGTTTTTATATTGCTACTTACGCTGTATGCCTGCCAGTCTGATCAGGCGCGTGAAGATGCTATGCCTGATACTCCAGAGCGTGGACGCATTTATGTGAGTGCCGATGAATCGTTTAAACCCATCGTGGATGAGTTGGTGAAAGTGTATGAGTCCAATAATTCCGGAACCGAAATAAAAGTACTGTACAAACCGGAAGCAGAATGCCTGACAGATCTGCTGGTGGATAGTATTCGTATGGTAATAGCCACCAGAGGCCTGTTGCCGCCCGAGGAGAACTATATTGTCGACTCGCTCAAACTGGCACCACAGAGTATGGTGGTTGCCCGCGATGCGATTGCCGTTATTGTGAACCCGGCTGCTCAGGACTCCATTTTTACCATGGCTGAAATCCGGCAAATCCTTCAGGGGAAATTTAAGAAAAATTTAATCCCGGTTTTTGACGGAGTAAAAGCAACCAGTACGGTACGTTTTATCATCGATTCAGTATTGCATGGAGATACCATCACCAGCAGGGCAATGGCAGCCCGGAGCAGCGAAGCGGTAGTTGATTTTGTAGCCAAAAATCCGGGTACGGTAGGATTTATCGGAGTAAGCTGGATTGGAAATAAAGAAGATACGGCACAGGTTGGCTTTTTGAAAAAGGTTAAAATAGCTCAGTTGGAGAGCACGGATGTACCAGGGGGATATGTGCTGCCGGTACAAAATAATATTTACCTGCACAGATACCCAATGGTACGCGATTTGGTATATATCCGTAAAGAGAAACACAAAGGACTGGGATATGGCTTTGCTCAATTCATGTCGGGACATATCGGACAACTGATTTTCAAGCGGGCTTACCTGGTGCCAACACAAAAAAAATATACGTTGCGCCCTATAAGGCTCAATGAATAAACAAAGTGGTTATATTTACAACTCTTAAAATGTGAAATTAACAATGAAGAAAGTTTCTGTTTCCTTCCTGGTTGCGACTCTGTTGATGGTCGGTAGTCTGAAGGCTCAATCCCTCCAGGATGGAGTGAATGATCTATATGCAGAGCGCTATAAGAGCGCAAAGGCCACTTTTGAGAAATTGCTGGCCGGTAATCCCAACAATCTGGACGCAATTTACTGGTTGGGACAAACTTATCTTGAAATGGATGACGTGGCAGGAGCCAAAGGCGTATATGAAAAAGCACTGCTCGCCAGTGCCAATGCCCCATTGGTGCTGGTAGGTATGGGCCAGGTAGAGTTGATCCAAAACAAGCCCAGCGAAGCCCGTCAGCGTTTTGAAGCGGCTCTTGCAATGACACGCGGCAAAAAAGGTGACGATCCTGCTATTCTCAACGCAGTAGGCCGTGCTATTACCAGTGTATATAATGATAAAGAGAAAAAAGGCGATATCAATTATGCAATCGAGAAACTCGAAGCCGCCGCTCAGCGCGATCCCAAGAATGCTGAAATATTCCTCAACCTGGGCAATGCCTATCGTAAGGCCAAACCCGGTGAAGCAGGTGGTGTAGCTTTCCAGAACTATCAGAAAGCAATTGATGCCAATCCTAAATTTCCCGTTCCTTATTATCGCATCGCCATGCTGTTTAGCAGCCAGCGCAGCTGGGATCTGTTTCAGCAATATCTTGAGCAGGCTGTAGAGAAAGATCCCAAATTCGCTCCGGCATACTATCAGTTGTATTACTTCAAACTCCTGCGCCAGGATTACAACAATGCTGAGCATTATGCCCAGAAGTTTATCGAGAATTCTGATCCCGATCCGGCCAATGACTTCCTGAAAGTGCAGACATTATGGGTTAAGAAAGACTTTGATGCGGCTATTGCAGGTGCAAAGGAAATTATAGCCAAAGCCGGCAACGAAACCAAGGCCAAAGTATACAAGTTGCTCGCCGATGCTTACCTGCAGAAGAAAGATACCGCAGCAGCCCGTCCTTATATTGACGAGTATTTTGCCAAAGCAAAACCAGATGAGGTTATTGCCAACGACTACAAACTGAAAGCAGATATCTATACTGGTATCCCCGGCCAGGGCGATGTGGTAATGCAGAGTTATGTGGAAGGTGTAAAGGCAGATACCGTGCTGGAAAATAAGATCGACCTGCTCAAAAAAGGTATTGTATTCTTTAATAAGAATAAGCAGTTTGCCAACGAGAAAGAGTTGCAGGAGCTGCTGTTGCAAACAAAGCCCAACCTTACAATCAATGATTATTTCGGTGCAGGTCTGGCCAATTACCGTGCAGAGCAATATGCCCGCTCCCGCGAAATATTCTCTACCATAGCCGAAAAATTCCCCGACCAGATTTATGGATGGGAGTGGAAATTGCGTAACTCACTGGTGATCGATACCGTTAAAAGAGACAGTATTGCGGTACCAGATGCATTGAGTCTGCTTGAGTTTGTTAAAGGCGATACAGTAAAATATGCATCTCAGATAAGCCTGGCTACGTATCCGCTGGCGATGTATTACAACGATAAAGGCGAAACAGATAAGGCTGTTGAGTATCTTAAGCTCATGAAATCAGCTACTACTGACCCCGCCCGCCGCGAAAGCATTGAAAAAAATATTCAGGCGCTTTCTGCCCAGGGACAAAAACAGAAACCATCGGCAGGAGGCTCAGCCCCTAAAACATCCGGTAGCGGCAAATAACCGCAAACCCCAACATTTTTCGAGGCCCCGGCAAAGTCCGGGGCTTTTTTTATCAATACCCATTTGGCTATTTTACCTTCTGCCTCCGGCCTTTTACCTCCCCGTGTCTGCCTGATTAATCTGTAAAAAAGCAGCCTGGCAACAGAGCTTTCCGGATTGTCATAATATTCTAAGGATAATTGATGTTGCTACCTTATTTTTGCCGTTAGGGTAAAAATTATGATCCATTTACTCCAGATAAATCCAACAGATACCGCCAGTTCTTACCTGCCGGTCGCCATCCAGTTTATTTTTGCCGTAGGCCTGATCGTTGTTCTTACAATAGCGACCCACCTGCTGGGGCCCCGGCGAAAGACAGCCGATAAGTTGCAAAATTTTACCAGTGGTATTGATACGCATGGAGATGCGCGTCAGCCAATGGCTATCAAATACTTTCTCACCGCTATCCTCTTTGTGTTATTCGACGTGGAAGTGATCTTTTTCTATCCCTATGCGGTCAATTTCAAAGACCTGGGCTGGAGTGGTTTCTGGGCCGTCCTGATGTTTGTAGGTTTCTTCCTCTGTGGATTTATCTACATCATCCGCAAAGGGGCGCTGAAGTGGGAAGATTAGGTAGTGCAGGGTGTGCATAAACAGGGCCTGCAAGCGGAAACCATCCGGTTTTCCCGCTTGTTATAACCAGGTAATACAGACTCGGTTCTGCCTCTTTAAATTTTCAAATTGTGTAATATGTCACGTCCCGTATCATTCAATATCAAGCAAAAGCCACTGGTTAAGGATATCAGTATGGCAGATATGCCGGAAGGTCACCAGGGCGAAGGTTTTTTTGCTACTTCACTGAATAGTGTAATTGGTCTTGCACGTAAAAACTCTATCTGGCCCCTTCCCTTTGCTACCAGCTGCTGTGGTATCGAATTTATGGCCACCATGGGCGCACACTATGATCTGGCCCGTTTCGGGAGCGAGCGCGTGGGCTTCTCTCCCCGTCAGTGCGACCTGCTGATGGTAATGGGTACAATTGCCAAAAAAATGGGCCCCGTGGTGAAACAGGTATACCTGCAAATGGCAGAACCCCGCTGGGTGATAGCCGTAGGTGCCTGCGCTTCGAGCGGTGGCATTTTTGATACATACAGCGTATTGCAGGGTATTGACCAGGTGGTGCCGGTAGACGTATACGTACCCGGCTGCCCGCCACGCCCCGAGGCTATCCTCGATGGCGTAATGCGAATCCAGGACCTCGTAGGTAAAGAAAGCCTGCGCCGGCGGAACGGTGAGCAATATAAAGCCCTGCTCGAAAGCTACGGTATCCAGTAAGATGTTACTTCAGTAGAAACAGATTTCATGCAACTGACTAACGAATACATACAACAACAGCTGACCACCCAATTTGGCGAAGCTGTTCTCTCTTTTGAAGAGTCATTCGGACTCCTGAGCGTGACCGCTCCCGCAGAGCTTAACCTCAAGGTGATGAATTTTCTGTACGACGATGAAAATCTCCGGTTCAGATTTCTCACCGATCTGTGCGGAGTACATTATCCCGATCAGGCCGGCAAAGAAATAGGAGTCGTATACCAACTGCATAATATGGAGGCCAATGTGCGCCTTCGTCTCAAAATATATGTACCCGCCGGTAAACCGGATGTATATACCGCTTCTGCATTGTTTTCTGCGGCCAACTGGATGGAGCGCGAAACCTACGATTTCTATGGTATCAACTTCATAGGCCACCCCAATCTCAAACGGATCCTCAACGTAGACGAAATGGATTATTTCCCCCTGCGCAAACAGTATCCGCTCGAAGATCAGACCCGTGTAGATAAAGACGATGAGATGTTTGGCCGTGGCGGTGCTATCGGATTTGGTACCGAAAAAACAGATCATGGCACAGTGACCGAAGCCGGAAAACACGAAGAAGGTCACCCGATTGTATAAACGAATTGACGATACTGAGGCTGGCCCGGTGCCCGTCTCGCGAACAAACTGATTTATGGCTGAGCAGCATATCAAATTGCCCGAAGGCAGCATCGAAAAAACAACCACCACGCTTAACCTGGGACCTACTCACCCGGCTACGCATGGTGTGATGCAGAATATCCTGGAACTGGATGGTGAGCGTATCGTGTCTGCCGAACAGACTATCGGTTACATTCACCGCGCCTTTGAAAAAATTGCCGAACGGAGACCGCTTTACCAGATCACTCCGCTCACAGACCGGCTCAATTACTGCTCTTCCCCCATCAATAACATGGGATGGCACCTTACCTGCGAAAAACTGCTGGGCGTAAAAACACCCAAACGGGTAGACTACCTCCGCATTATCATCATGGAGCTGGCCCGTATTTCGGACCACCTTATCTGCAACTCTATCGTGGGTGTGGATAGCGGTGCCTATACCGGATTTCTCTATGTGATGCAGTACCGTGAGCTGATCTATGAAATTTATGAGGAGGTATGTGGCTCACGGCTCACCACCAATATCGGTCGTATCGGTGGCTTCGAACGTAATTTCAACGATATCGCTTTTCAGAAGATCCAGAAATTTCTGGACGAATATCCCCGCGTACTGAAAGAATTTGAAAACCTGTTTACCCGCAACCGCATCTTTATGGAACGCACCATCGGTGCTGGAGCCATCTCGGCGGAGCGCGCACTCAACTACGGTTTCACCGGTCCCAACCTGCGTGCTGCAGGTGTAGACTATGATGTACGTGTGGCAACACCCTACAGCAGTTACGGAGACTTCCAGTTTAATATCCCCGTAGGTTCTACGGGCGATTGTTATGATCGCTTCCTGGTACGTAACCAGGAAATGTGGGAGTCGCTCAGCATCATTCGCCAGGCATTTGAAAAAGTACAGGAGTTTAAAGGCACTGAAGCAGATATATATCATGCAGATGTACCCGAGTATTATCTGCCGGAAAAGAAAGATGTATATACAAAAATGGAAGCACTTATCTGGCACTTCAAGATCATCATGGGTGAAATTGATATGCCGGCTGGTGAAGTATACAATAGCGTGGAAGGTGCCAATGGCGAGCTGGGCTTCTATTTGGTAAGCGATGGCGGACGTACACCATATCGCCTGCATTTCCGCCGTCCCTGCTTTATTTATTATCAGGCTTATGAAGAGCTGATAAAAGGAGCAATGCTGAGCGATGCGATTATTGTGATGAGTAGTCTCAATCTGATTGCAGGCGAAATGGACGCGTAGGAAAGGTAGAAGGGAAAAGGCAGAAGGAGAAAGGAATGGGGCAATGCTGTGTTCTGGAGTTATAAGTTTTAAGTGGTAAGTGATAAGTAGGGTAAAAGGAGGAAGGGAAAAGGTAGAAGATGAGTTATAAGTTTTAAGTGGTAAGTGATAAGTAGGGTAAAAGGAGGAAGGGAAAAGGTAGAAGGTGAGTTATAAGTTTTAAGTGGTAAGTGATAAGTATGGTAAAAGGAGGAAGGAGAAAGGTAGAAGATGGGTTATAAGTTTTAAGTGCTAAGTGATAAGTATGGTAAAAGGAGGAAGGGAAAAGGTAGAAGATGAGTTATAAGTTTTAAGTGGTAAGTAATAAGTAAGGTAAAAGGCGGAAGGAGAAAGGTAGAAGGAGAGATAGATGTAGAGGAGTTATAAGTGGTAAGTGATAAGTAGGGTAAAAGGAGGAAGGGAAAAGACAGAAGGAGAAAGAAGATTAAGCCCCCCTTTACCTTAAACCCTTAACCTTTAACCTTAACCGTTAATCTTAATTCGATATTTTATTTGGTATGATACAGTTTTCAGAGAGTAAGCAGAAGGAAGTGGAGCAGATCGTGGCCCGTTATCCTGCAGGAAAGCAGAAAAGCGCCCTTATACCGGTGCTGCACCTGGCCCAGCAGGAATTTGGCGGCTGGCTCGATGTGCCCGTAATGGATTATGTGGCCTCACTGCTGCAGCTCAAACCGATTGAAGTATATGAAGTGGCTACCTTCTATAGCATGTTTAACCTCAAACCAGTAGGTAAATACATGTTTGAAGTATGCCAGACCGGCCCATGCATGGTCAGTGGCTGCGACGATATCATCGCCTATATCGGCGAAAAACTGGGCATCAAACCTGGCGAAACCACCAGCGACGGACTCTTTACCCTCAAAACGGTAGAGTGCCTGGGCGCCTGTGGTTACGCTCCCATGATGCAAATGGGTAAATATTATAAAGAGCACCTCACCAGAGAAAAAGTGGACCAGATTATTGAGGAGTGTCGTCGCGAAGCTGCCCGGATTAATAACTGATGAGTAAAAAGTATTGGTTAAAAGAAATAATATGAAATGGTTGCCCGTCCTGCTGCTGATCGTGTTCGCACAACCGGCAGTAGCACAAACCGACAGCACCTCACTGCTCAAAGCAGTGACTGCTCTGGATAAGGCACTGGTGACCAAAGACAGCAGTCAGCTGGCACTGCTGCTGGACAAACGGCTCAGCTATGGTCATTCCAATGGCTGGGTACAAAGCAAGAGTGAGATATGGGCCGATTTTGTATCGGGAAAAGTAGTATACAGCACCCTGCAAAGCAGTGATATTAAACTGCTGACACAGGATAAGGACGGAGCCACACTGGTATTGAAACTGCAGGTGGCCGGCCAACTAAACGGAAAAGATTTTTCAATGAACCTGCACGTAATGCAGGTCTGGAAAAAAGATAAAAAGGGCTGGCAGTTGCTGGCCCGGCAAAGCGCCAAACTCTAGGTAAAAAAGGTATAAGGCAAAAGGTAAAAGGAGAACGGTATTCCTTTGACCTTCTACCTTCCGCCTTCGACCTTAAAAGACGAATTGACAATGGCTAGAAAATTATTACTGGAAAAAGCACACGTAGAGAATATCCGGAGTTACGAAGTGTACCGCCGCGAGGGCGGATACCGCAGCGTGGAGAAGGCACTTAAGACCCTTAGCCCCGATGCCGTTACCGAGGAAGTGAAGAAGAGTGGCTTGCGTGGCCGTGGCGGTGCAGGTTTTCCTACCGGCATGAAGTGGAGCTTCCTCGCCAAACCCGAAGGCATACCCCGCTATCTCGTGGTCAATGCCGATGAATCGGAACCCGGTACATTCAAAGACCGCTATCTGATGGAGTTCATTCCCCACCTGCTCATCGAGGGAATGATCGTTTCTTCCTTTGCACTCGGATCAAACCGCTCCTTTATCTATATCCGTGGCGAATACTGGTGGATTGTTGATATCCTCGAGCAGGCCATACAGGAAGCGCGCAACAATGGCTGGCTGGGTAAAAATATCCTGGGCACCGGTTTTGATTGCGACATCTATGTACAACGCGGCGCAGGTGCCTATATCTGCGGCGAAGAAACTGCCCTCATCGAGTCGCTCGAAGGTAAACGCGGCAACCCCCGTATCAAACCACCTTTCCCTGCCGTAAAAGGGTTGTGGGATTGTCCTACCGTGGTTAATAATGTAGAGACGATTGCGGCTGTAGTACCCATCATCAACGAAGGGGGTGAGGAGTATGCCAAAATCGGTGTGGGCAAATCAACCGGTACCAAACTTATTTCTGCCTGTGGTAATCTTAATAAGCCCGGCGTGTTTGAGATCGACATGACGATTTCTGTAGAAGAATTTATTTACAGCGATGAATATTGCGGCGGCATTGCCAATGGCAAACGTCTTAAAGCCTGCATACCCGGCGGATCATCTGTTCCGATTTTGCCGGCAAACCTGTTGTTGAAAACAGCAAAAGGTGAAACCCGCTACATGAACTACGAAAGCCTGAGCGATGGTGGCTTTGCTACCGGCTCTATGATGGGCTCAGGTGGATTTATCGTACTCGACGAAGACCAGTGTGTGGTAAAACATACATACACTCTGGCCCGTTTTTACCGTCACGAAAGCTGTGGACAGTGCTCGCCCTGCCGCGAAGGAACCGGCTGGATGGAAAAACTGCTGCTGCGCCTTGAGAAGGGTCAGGGTAAAATGAGCGATATTGACCTGTTGTGGGATATTCAGCGCAAGATCGAAGGTAATACCATCTGCCCGCTGGGCGATGCGGCTGCCTGGCCGGTGGCTGCAGCCATCCGCCATTTCCGCGACGAATTTGAATGGCATGTGACCAATGCCAGTGAGGCAATAACAAAAAATTACGGACTGGCGCATTATGCCGATCCGTTGCTGGCAACAGCATAAGCAGAAAGCGGCAAAGCCGCACGATTCAGAAACAAGAATATTGAACTATATCAATGGCTGACGAACAACAACTCTTTAAAGTAACCATCGACAATATCACGGTGGAGGTAGCCCCCGGCACCACCATCCTGATGGCAGCCCGTCAGATTGGTGGCGATGTGACCCCGCCTGCAATGTGCTTTTACAGCAAGCTGCAGGGTAGCGGTGGTAAATGCCGTACATGCCTGGTAGAAGTTAGTAAAGGCTCCGAAAAAGATCCGCGTCCCATGCCCAAGCTGGTGGCCAGCTGCCGCACAACCGTAATGGACGGCATGGAGGTAAAAAATATTACCAGCGATCGTGTACTGGATGCCCGCGCCGGCGTCACGGAGTTTCTGCTGCTCAACCACCCCCTCGATTGCCCTATCTGCGACCAGGCCGGTGAGTGTCATCTGCAGGACCTGAGCTACGAACATGGCAAGGAAGGCACCCGCTACGAATTTTCGCGCCGCACCTTCGAAAAAGAAAATATTGGCCCTTACATACAGCTGCACATGACGCGTTGCATTCTTTGCTACCGCTGTACATATGTAGCCGATCAGCTCACCAACACACGTGTGCATGGTGTGCTCGACCGGGGCGATCATGCAGAGATCTCAACCTATATCTCCAAAGCCATCGACAATGATTTCAGTGGCAATATGATCGATGTATGCCCTGTTGGCGCCCTGACCGATAAAACCTTCCGGTTCAAAAACCGGGTATGGTTTACCAAACCGGTAAGTGCGCACCGCGATTGTCCCACCTGCTGTGGCAAGGTCACACTGTGGAACCGTGGCGATGAAGTGCTGCGTGTTACTGCCCGTAAGGATCAGTGGGGTGAAGTGGAAAGCTATGATGGTAAACCAGGCTGGATCTGCAATACCTGCCGTTTCGATAAAAAAGATCTCAACGACTGGGTTATTGAAGGCCCTGCTCATGTAAGCCGTCATTCAGTAATATCAGCCAACCATTATGAAAAAGCCATCAAGCCGCAGGAGACAGTGCCGGAGGTAATGGGCGGACGTAAGCCCAAACTGCTGATGGATATTCATGATGTGAGTGATGTAAATGATCCGGATGTGGACCTGAGCAAGATCAATGGCCCGGCTACCGGAGCTACTTTTACCAAGAAATAATAACAGCAGTATGTATTTATTAGCGATAGACTGGATATTTATTTTGGAAAAATTCCTGCTGGTGGGATTCATCGTTTCACTTTCTATGGTGGTAGCCATGTATGCCACATATGGTGAGCGTAAGGTAGCTGCCTGGCTGCAGGACCGCATTGGTCCCAACCGCGCCGGTCCCTTTGGTTTGCTGCAACCGCTGGCCGATGGTGGTAAACTGTTTTTTAAAGAAGAGATCATTCCGCTGATATCTTCCAAATTCCTCTTCATACTCGGTCCGATACTGGCGATGGTCACCGCACTGCTCACCAGTGCCGTGATTCCCTGGGGCCGTCCACTGCATATTGCCGGCCGCGATGTGCCGCTGCAGGTAGCCGATATCAACATTGGTATTCTCTACATCTTTGGCGTGGTGAGTATTGGTGTTTACGGCATCATGATCGGTGGATGGGCTTCCAATAACAAATTCTCTCTGCTGGCCGCTATCCGTGGCGCTTCACAGATGGTGTCCTATGAGTTGCCTATGGGCCTTTCACTGCTGGCAGTACTGATGCTGGTGGGCGATCTGAAAATGAGTTCTATTGTAGCCAACCAGGTGGGTGAGGGCTTTTTCAACTGGCATATCTGGTACCAGCCGCTGGGTTTCCTGATCTTCTTCATCTGTGCACTGGCAGAGTGTAACCGTACACCGTTTGACCTGCCCGAAGCAGAGAATGAGCTCAACTTTGGTTATCACCAGGAGTATTCGTCCATGAAACTGGGTTTCTATCTTTTTGCTGAATACATCAATATGTTTATCAGCGGTGTGGTAATGGCTACCTTGTATTTTGGCGGCTATGATATTCCGTTTGTAAACGAAGCAAACTGGGATATAAACCAGAACCTGCTGGCATTGATCGGCTTTGCCGTGCTGCTGGCCAAGGCCTTCCTGTTTGTCTTTGTGTTTATGTGGATTCGCTGGACCATCCCGCGGTTCCGTTACGATCAGCTGATGAAACTGGGTTGGGCCCGTCTGATACCACTGGCTCTTTTCAACATGGTGATTACTGCAGCAATAGTGCTGTGGTTGAAAAAATAAAAGGAGTATAACCTTTATGATTATCGTGCAGCTTAGCCTGCTAAATGCACACAGAGGGTATATATTTGCGAAAATTAAAAAAAACGCGTAAGCGGATTAAAATATGCAACTGACATCGAGAGCAAAACCGGTAGACCGCAAGCCAATGACCTGGCTGGAGCGAATCTATCTGTGGAATATTTTCAAGGGGATGATGATAACCCTTTCGCACCTTTTCAAGCGTAAGGCTACCATCAAATACCCCGAAGAAAAACGCAGTTTTTCCAAAGTGTTTCGCGGACTGCATATCCTCAATCGTGATGAAGAAGGACGTGAGCGCTGCACAGCCTGCGGTCTTTGTGCCGTAGCCTGCCCCGCAGAAGCCATTACCATGGAAGCTGCCGAGCGTCAGCCCGGTGAAGAGAATCTGTACCGCGAAGAAAAATATGCAGCTAAATATGAGATCAACATGCTGCGTTGCATCTTCTGTGGCTATTGCGAAGAGGCCTGTCCTAAAGATGCAATTTATCTGTCACAGACTTTTGCCCCGGCCAACTATGGCCGCCAGGGTTTCATTTATAAGAAAACAGATTTGCTTATTCCCGATCCTAAAACTGATCCCGAAGGATACAGGAAGGCGAAGGGAGAAGCCTGAGAAAAGGTGAATGGTCAAAGGGTAAAGGTTAATAGTAAAATATTTGAATTGACAGATAAAGCCGGTGATAACCGGTAGCATTGTTCAACAGCTTAAGAGAAATGAATATTACACAAATACTATTCTGGCTGCTTTCGGTAACAGCACTGTTTGGTGCCATGATGGTCGTAACCAGCAGAAATCCCGTTTACAGTGTGCTGTGGCTGATCCTCACTTTCTTTTCCATTTCAGGTCACTATATACTGCTGAATGCACAGTTTCTGGCAATCGTGAATATCATCGTATATGCAGGTGCTATCATGGTATTGTTTCTGTTTGTGATCATGCTCATGAATCTTAATAAGAATGCAGAACCTACCCGTGGCCGCTGGATCAAATTTGCAGGAGCCATTTCCGGCGGATGTTTATTGCTGGTACTGGTAGCTGCGCTGCGCAGCACGGAAGTGAGCAGCAAATCGGTACAGGTGGGTGTGGGCGAAATCGGGCTGATCAAAAACCTGGGCCGCGAATTGTTTACCAATTATGTAGTACCCTTTGAGATCAGCAGTATCCTGTTTCTGAGCGCTATGATAGGCGCTGTGGTGATTGGTAAAAAAGATTAATCCGGAAAGGCAAATCAATTGATAACTGAAATCATTATCTGCAAATGCCAATAAATTATTACATATTTCTGTCCATCGCCCTGTTTTGCATCGGTATTGCCGGTGTACTAACCCGCCGCAATGCGATCATCATTTTTATGTGCATCGAGCTTATGCTGAATGCAGTGAACCTGCTGCTGGTCGCATTCTCCAAAATGCACAGCGCTGCAGCAGCGGCTCTGCCCGATGCAGCTACGGTGGGTACAGACGGGCAGTTGTTTGTATTCTTCATTATGGTAGTGGCGGCAGCCGAGGTAAGTGTGGGACTGGCCATTATTGTGATGATGTACAGGAATATTCATTCAGTAGATGTCAATTTCCTGAATCGCTTAAAACATTAATTAATAAGAAACTTCAAAAACCTGTGTTGAGCAGGTTTGGAGGGGATTTATGAAGAACATTTTAGAACTGGCTTACCTGGTACCGCTTTTCCCGCTGATCGGTTTTCTGATCAATGGCCTGGGAAGAAAATCCTTGTCAAAATCAATGATCGGCATCATTGGCAGCGGAGCCATCCTGGCTTCCTTCGTAGTGAGCCTGCTGATCTTTTTCCAGGTAAAAGGAGGCAACACCGATACATTGAATTATTTCAGCTTTATCAGGGCGGGCGCTGTCAATATTCCTTTTGCCTTCCAGATTGACCAGTTGTCTTCGATCTTCCTGCTTATTATTACCGGCGTGGGTTTCCTGATTCACGTGTACTCTACCTCTTACATGCACGAGGAGAAGACCGAACATTTTGGCCGCTATTTTGCCTATCTCAACCTCTTCGTGTTTTCGATGCTGCTGCTGGTCATGGGCGCCAACTATGTGATCATGTTCATCGGCTGGGAAGGTGTGGGACTCTGCTCTTACCTGCTCATCGGTTTCTGGTTCAAAAATCCGGAGTATAACAAGGCGGCCAATAAGGCTTTTATCATGAACCGTATTGGTGACCTGGCTTTCCTGATCGCTATTTTCTGGATCATTGGTAAAGTAGGGAGTGTGGGGTATAGTGAAGTGATTGCCGCGGCAACAGAAGGAAGCAAGTTCACTACAACTGATATTACAGGCATTACAATCCTGCTCTTTATCGGTGCTACCGGTAAGAGTGCGCAGATTCCCCTGTACACCTGGTTGCCCGATGCCATGGCCGGCCCCACGCCCGTGTCGGCCCTGATCCACGCTGCTACCATGGTGACTGCCGGTATCTATATGATTGCCCGCAGCAATGTGCTCTACAGTATGTCACCGCTCACGCTCAACATTATCACGTATGTGGGCCTGGCTACTGCGTTGCTGGCAGCAACAATAGCGCTCAAACAAAACGATATCAAGAAAGTGCTGGCCTACTCCACCGTGAGCCAGCTGGGTTATATGTTCCTTGCCCTGGGTACAGGTGCTTATGTAGCAGCTGTATTTCATGTTATGACACACGCTTTCTTCAAAGCCCTGCTCTTCCTGGGTAGTGGTAGTGTGATTCATGCCATGGGGGGTGAGCAGGATATCCGGAAGATGGGTGGATTGAACAAATACATGAAGGTGACGCATATTACCTTTCTGCTGGGCTGTCTGGCTATTGCCGGTATTCCTTTGTTCTCCGGCTTTTTCTCCAAAGACGAGATCCTGGCCAGTGCATTTGGCAAAAGCCCGGTGATCTATGCTGTGGGTCTTTTCACCGCATTGCTGACGGCTTTCTATATGTTCCGGCTCTATGCTACTACGTTCCGGGGCAGTTTCCGCGGCACACATGAGCAGGAGCATCATTTGCATGAAAGTCCTTCGGCTATTACCATCCCCCTGGTTGTACTGGCTGTATTGTCGGTGATCGGAGGTTTTATCGGTATTCCGGAGTTTATGATGCATGGCGGTCATAAGCTGGCTGAGTTTCTGCAACCCATTGTAGCACCTTCTGCCAAACTGCTGCCGGTACATGAGGTAAGTCACAGCACAGAATGGATACTTACGGGTGTGTCATCTGCACTGATTATTGGAGTGGTATTCTTTGCCTGGAACAAGTTTAGCCGCAAACCAGATACCGGAGAGGCAACAGGTTTTGGAAAAGTGCTGGCCAACAAATGGTATGTGGATGAGCTGTATGAAAAAGCAATTGTGAATCCCCTGGCTAAGCTGGGCGGTTTCTTCAATAATATTTTTGAGAAACTGGTAGTAGATGGCCTGGTCAACGGAGTGGGTCGCCTGGTGAGCTACAGCAGCCGTCAGCTGCGTCTGCTGCAGAGCGGGCAGGTGGGTAGCTATGTGCTGTTGATGGTGCTGAGCATACTGCTGGTATTTGTAATTCAATTTTTCCTGAGAAAATAAACAGGTAGTCGGCAATTATTATGATCACTTTATTATTGATATTGATCCCGCTGCTTACAGGATTGGCTGCATTTTTTTTCCGCGACGAAAAAACAGTGCGCGCCTGGGCTTTGTTCTCCTCCATTGTTACGCTGGCGGTATCCCTGCTGGGGCTGACCGTTTTGAATAAGCCGGAGTACCTGGCGCATGAGTCACAATGGCTGGGCTCACTGGGCAGCAGCTTTTCACTGAAGCTAGATGGTATGGGCCAGTTGCTCTGCCTGCTCACAGCTGTGGCATTTCCGCTGATACTGCTTTCTACCTGGAAGGCTACTTACAGCAGGGCAACCAGTTTTTTTGCATTGATGCTGCTTTCGCAGGCCGGCCTCATGGGGGTATTCCTGGCTGCAGATGCTTTGCTGTTCTATTTCTTTTGGGAGCTGGCACTTATTCCTGTTTACTTCCTTTGCTCGCAATGGGGTGGTGAAAAGAGAATAGCCGTTACGTTTAAGTTTTTCATTTACACATTTGTTGGCTCACTGCTTATGCTGGTGGCCATCCTGTATATCTATTCACAGACAGCAGACAGAAGCTTTGCCCTGTCATCTTTCACACATGTATTACTGAAACCCAATGAGCAGATTTGGCTGTTTGTAGCTTTTGTAGTGGCGTTTGGGATCAAGATGCCGATATTTCCTTTCCATACATGGCAGCCCGATACTTATGAGCAATCGCCTACTGCGGTGACCATGGTACTGAGTGGTGTAATGGTAAAAATGGGTGTATTTGGTTTGCTGCGCTGGTTGTTGCCGGTCATTCCTTTTTCGGCTTTTCAGCTGGGTGATAATATAATGACGCTGGCTATCATAGGTATGATCTATGCATCGCTGATTGCCATCCGCCAGGATGATATCAAACGCCTTGTAGCGTATAGTTCTATTGCCCACATTGGCCTCATGGCAGCAGCTATTTTCGCGATCAATGAAACGGCCATGCAGGGGGTGATGATCCAGATGTTCAGCCATGGCATCAACATCATTGGTATGTGGATGGTGGTAGAAGTAATAGAACGCCAGTACGGCACACGCAAAATATCGGAGCTGGGCGGGTTGGCGCAGAAAGCGCCGGCAATGGCCATTCTCTTCCTGATTGTTGCTCTTGCCAATATCGCCCTGCCACTGACCAACGCATTTGTGGGCGAGTTTCTGATGTTTACCGGCATTTTCAACAGTGCCAATACAAAGTTTGCGGCATGGTTTACCGTGGCTGCGGGTCTCTGTATCATTTTTGCAGCCGTGTATACGCTCAACCTGATGCGTAAGACATTTTATGGTGAACCCGGACCGCGTGTAACCACTGCGATTGATCTGCAGATCAACGAAAAACTGGCGCTGGTAGTAATAGTAGCACTCATTTTCTGGTTTGGTGTGAATCCCCAGCCTATGCTGGACCTCACACAGGATGTAAGTGCTTCTATCATTAAAGCAGTAACGAACTCTGTTTCTACTAAATAAGTAAGCGAATAGCAATATGAACGCATTAATTATATCGGCAATTTTAGGTGTGATCATGATGTTCAGCGGGATTCTGCTGAAACAAAAGAGTGGGGTGAGGGGTATCGCCATCGGTGGACTGGTGCTGGTGCTGCTGTCAAATGTGCTGGAGATGAATGGCACACATTTCTTTAATGTGAACCTGCATGGCATGATGGAGTTTGACCACTTCTCGTTGCTGTTTGTATCCGTGATCATCGGAGCCATGTTATTCTATTTTATCCTGTCGGCACGTGACATGGAAAAAGTGGGTGGGTATTATGCCGAGTATTTTGCCTTACTGTTTTTTATTCTTTGTGGTATTGTGCTGGTGACTTCTTTCAAGTCACTGCTCATTCTTTTCCTGGGTATAGAGATCATTTCTATTCCGCTGTATATTCTTACGGGTAGTGATAAACGTAACCTCAAGAGCAATGAGGCTTCGTTGAAATACCTGCTCACCGGTTCTTTTTCTACGGGCCTTATGCTGATGGGTATTGCGCTGATCTATGGTGCCACCGGCACTTTTGATGTGGCTAAAATGAAGCTCGGTTTGAGTGAGCAGCCCGAGTTGCTGGCTATTGCCGGTATGCTGTTGCTGCTGTTTTCCATGTCGTTTAAGGTATCGGCAGCGCCCTTCCATTTCTGGACGCCAGATGTATATGATGGAGCGCCTACTGTATTCACTGCGTTTATGGCCACTATTGTAAAGGCGGCTGTATTCATAGGGTTTATCCGTTTGTTTGGCGATACGTTTGGTGGCATGGCACCCAAATGGCAGTTCTGGGTAGCGGTGTTGGCTGCGGCAACATTGTTTATCGGAAATATTACCGCAGTATTCCAGCAGAGTGTGAAGCGTATGCTGGCCTACTCCAGTATTGCGCAGGCCGGCTTTATGCTGCTGGCTCTCTTTGCCATGAACCAGGATGCGCGTGAGGGTATCCTGCTGTATTCGGTTGCCTACAGCCTGGCTACTATCGGCATCTTTGCCGTGCTGGGCCGGATGAACGATTATACATTCGAAGGCTTCAATGGCCTGGCCCGTCGCCAGCCGCTTGTGGCAGCTGTGCTTACCATCTGCCTTCTTTCGCTGGCAGGTATACCGCTCACAGCGGGTTTCCTGGCCAAGTTCTATATGCTGAAGGCTGCCATGGCAGCGGGCACCCAGTTCTGGCTGGTGATCTTTGCCGTGCTGATGGCCGCAGTCAGTGTCTATTATTATTTCCGGGTTATCCAGGCCATGTATTTCAAGGAAGGTGAAGCCAATGTGACTGTTTCTGCCGGGTTCAAAACAGCCCTGGTAGTGCTGGCTGCGCTGATCATTGTCCTGGGTGTTGCACCAGAGCTTATCCTCTACTGGCTCTATTTTTAACCTGCCGTTCATCCACAGAATATTTGTGTTCCCGATACTTTCGCTAATTTGGGGACGTAATGAAGTTTAGTGATGTTTTTATGCTGGCCTGGCGTACCGTGCGTGCAAATAAATTGCGCACCGGCCTTACTGTGGCCATTATCGCATTCGGCATTATGGCGCTGGTGGGTATTATCACCGCCATCAAGGCCATGAATCAAAAGTTTTCCGAGAGCTTTTCCACCATGGGGGCCAATGCGTTTACCATACGCTATAAATCCCGTAATATACGTTTTGGCGGTGGTGGCAATGGCGAAGTAAAACTTACCAAACGCAGCAATCGCCGCGAGAAGAAATCGAATCTCGACAAGCCCATCTCCAAAGACGAAGCAGAGCTGTTTATTCAGCATTATAAATATCCCGCCACTACCAGTATTTCCATTTTTGGCAACCGCAATACCATCGTGTCTTACGAAGACAGGAAGACCAGTCCCAATGTGATGATCATGGGTGGTGATGAGAATTATATGCTCATGAATGGTTTTAAGCTGGCTGACGGGCGGAATATCACCAGGGGAGAGGTGCTCAACGGGGGCAATGTATGCCTGCTGGGGTACGATGTGGCCAGTCGCCTGTTTAAGCAGGACCCCAATATGGCTACCAACAAGTTTGTGCGGGTCAACAATATTCCTTACCGGGTGCTGGGGGTACTGGGCAGCCGGGGTTCTACTCTTGGGTTTAGCCGCGACAACCTCGTGGTCACCAGTTATACCAATATTGAGCGCAATTTCACTACCAGCAACTCCTATGTGGTGGCGGTGCTGATAGATGATATCCGCCAGATGAATGTGGCGATGGGAGAGGCAGAGGCTGCTTTTCGTCCTATCCGGCGGCTTACTACTACCGAGGAAAGCAACTTTGTGCTGGATCGCAGCGATAGTGTAGCGGAGAAGGCGATGAACAGTCTGGGCTTTCTCACCATTTCCGCTACTGTGATCGGGTTTATAACCCTTATAGGAGCGGCTATTGGCTTAATGAATATCATGCTCGTGTCGGTATCGGAGCGTACCAAGGAAGTGGGGCTGGTAAAAGCTATCGGGGGAAAAAGTAATATGGTACGCCGCCAGTTTCTGCTCGAGGCCGTGCTGATTAGTGTAATGGGTGCCCTGTTTGGCATCATACTGGGAGTATTTGTGGGGAATGTGTTCTCGCTGGTGCTTGCTACCGGTTTTGTAGTACCCTGGAACTGGGTACTGGGAGGTATTCTTATATGCAGTATTGTAGGGCTGGCTGCTGGTGTGTATCCCGCATACAAGGCGGGGCGCCTCAATCCCATTGAAGCGTTGAGGTACGAATAAGCTTTAATCAACAAATGAACAGGTTATCCTCATTTTTTCATTGGGAAAATGGCTGCGTTTGAAAAAATCCTTACCTTGAAGCCCCTGTTATAAAAAATATGAACACAGGGATTTTTGTATAAACTTTTTCAGTAGAATTGTAGCCTCAAAAAAAAGGCTCCTTAAAATTTAAAAACTAAAAACTAAGATCATGGCTGAGACTAAACCAACTGCAACCGCATCGGTTAAGGCTACTTCTGTTCAACCCAAAAAAAGCGGCAATGCCATTTCGTGGATTGCTCCGATCGTTTGTGTGATTGCCGGTTACTGCATCTGGCGTTTCGTATTAGGTGACCCGAATGGTTTTAAGAATCCCTCGTCTGAAGGTTGGTTTTGGCCTGAGCACAAAGAACCCAAAGACGCCCTGCACCGTATTTATGAGGGTGGTATCATCGTACCCCTGCTGATCGGTATGCTGCTGATGGTTATCGTGTTCTCTATTGAGCGTTTCCTGACTATCCGTAAAGCGCTGGGTAATGGTTCTATCTCTGACTTTATCCGTAAAGTACAGTATCACCTGGCTAACCGTAATGTAGACGCTGCCCTGGCTGAGTGCGACAAACAACGTGGTTCTGTTGCCAACGTAATGAAAGCCGGTCTGCGCCGTTACAAAGAAATGATCAACGAAACTGGTCTGGATACTGATCAGAAAGTATTGTCTATCCAGAAAGAAGTAGAAGAAGCTACTGCGCTGGAACTGCCTATGCTGCAGAAAAACCTCGTATTCCTTTCTACCATCACTTCAGTAGGTACCCTGGTGGCCCTGCTCGGTACGGTAATTGGTATGATCAAATCATTCGCTGCTCTTGGTGATTCCGGTGGTGGTTCTGATTCAAGCGCCCTGGCGGTAGGTATCTCTGAGGCCCTGTATAACACAGCCCTCGGTATCGGTACATCAGCCCTGGCCCTGATTATGTACAACGTATTTACTACCAAGATCGACTCTATCACTTATGGTATCGATGAGTCTGGCTTTACCCTGACTCAAAGCTTTGGTTCTCTGTACAAATAATTGATTGTCAACCCTGTTTAGGGAGTCATTCTAAAGCGGGCATTTTAACACCGCTTTGTATGGAAAATGTGAATCATTTCATCTCAATTATTAAATCGAAGCAGACATGCCAAGTGTAAAAATACCGAAGAAGAGTACGGATACGGACATGACGCCCTTTGTGGACATCGCGTTCCTGATCCTGTCATTCTTCATCATGGCGACTAAATTCAAGCCTGCCGAACCGGTAGAGGTTGAAACGCCGAGTTCCGTTTCATCTGCGATCCTGAAGGAAGAGAATGCGCTGCTCATCACGATTGGTAAAGACAGTAAAGTATATATCAATGTGAATGCAGTGAAAGACCCCAATGGCGAAAAGCTCAACAAGATTATTCATGGTATCAATACCAGCCGTAATCTGGGTCTCACTGAGCAGGAAATGGCCAAATTCAGGTTTGCGCCCATCATTGGTGTACCATTCAACGGGCTGAAACAGCTGCTGAGCTATTCTCCCGACGAAATGGGTAAGGTAACCCAACCCGGTATTCCGGTACTGGATACGCTCAACAATGAGCTGATCTGGTGGGTAGACGAAACCAAGAAGGCCTTTGCTGATGGCTCAAGCAAACTGCTGTATTTCATCAAAGGGGACAACGATTCAAAGTATCCCACTTTTGAAGCAGTAGTAAATGCCCTTCGCCGCAATGAGGAGTTTAAATACAACCTCATTACAGCACAGGAAGGTGCTCCCGAAGGAACAGAGCTCTACAAAGAGCGGAACAAGTAAACAGATTCAGAATTATTAAAACCATTTAGTATGGCAAGTATAGATACTGGAGGTGGCGATAGTCATAAAAAAGGCCCGGGCGTAAAAAAAGCCAAAAAGCTTTCTACGCGCGTGGATATGACTCCCATGGTGGACCTTGGATTCCTGCTGATCACCTTCTTCATCTTCACGGCTACCATGAGTTCACCCGTAGGGATGGATCTCAATATGCCCAAGGATACCAATAAGGATGAAGAGCAGACCAAGGCCAAACAATCCGGTGCTCTTACCGTGATGCTGGGTAAAGACAATAATGTCTATTACTACGAAGGTGAACTGGCGCCCGATGGCTCCAACTTCAAACAAACTACCTTCAAAGGCATCCGCGATGAGATTATCCGGAAAAGGAAAGAAGTTATAGCTGCCTATACCGGTAATGCCGCCTGCGAGGAAAAAGCCCGCGAAAAAGGTAAAGATCCCCGTAAGTCCTGTGAAGACGAGGACTTTATCGTGGTGATCAAGCCTACGGCCAACGCTACCTACAAGAATACGGTAGATATCCTGGACGAAATGACAATCAACAATGTACGTCGTTTTGCCATGGTTAAAATCGCCGATACCGAGAAGGAGCTTGTAGAAGCAACCGAAGGCAAATAATTTCCGGTATGGAAAATTTCAGGAAAAGCATCTAATTTTAAACAAATTAAAGAATGGAAGCCAACAAGATATTATCAGCCGACCTTCTGGACCTCGTTTTCGAGGGCCGGAACAAGGATTATGGGGCTTACGCACTGCGTAAAACCTATAATAAGCGGATCACTGTGGCTTTGATCATCACCGCCTCCGTAGCCCTGCTGGCGCTGCTGGGTACCGTCCTGGCTAACAGCTTTAAAGGCGATGGAGAAAAGAAGATCGAATTCAAAGAAGTGACCATTGCGGATCTGAAACAGGAGGAGAAGCCTGTGGAACCCCCACCACCCCCTCCACCCAAGCCACCAGATCCCCCCAAGATCGAAATGAAACAGTTTACTCCTCCCAAAATCGTAAAAGATGAGGAAGTACAGGAGCCACCTCCTGCACAGGAAGAACTGAAAGACGTTAAGATCGACCTGAAGAATCAGGAAGGTATCAAAGACGAAGGTATCGTTGCCCCCGCCGTTATCGATGATGGTAAAGGTGTGGTAGAAGAAAAGAAAGAAGAAGACGAAAACAAAATCTTTGAAAAAGTAGAAATCGAAGCTTCCTTCAAAGGTGGCGAAAGCGCCTGGAGAAAGTTCCTCGAAAGAAACCTCAACGGTAACGTGCCTATCGACAATGGCGCTCCCGAAGGTGTCTACACCGTATACGTACAGTTTGTAGTAAGCAAAGACGGCTCTATCAGCGACGTTCGCGCTCTTACCAACCACGGTTACGGAATGGAGCAGGAAGCTGTTCGCGTTATCAAAAAAGGTCCGGCCTGGACACCCGCTGTTCAGAACGGCCGTGCTGTAAACGCTTACCGCAAACAGCCTATCACCTTCCAGGTTCAGGCTGAGTAATCCTCGCACTACTTTTAAACTTATATAAATCCCTGTGGCTTGCCACGGGGATTTTTTTGTCATAAAATTTGCCGCATGCCTGCCTGCTTTGATCTGCGCTCTCGGCGGGAAATAGTGCCCGCAGAAAACGCAGACTACCGCAGAGTATATGAGCTGTGCATTTGCCACAGGCCTGTTAGCGTTGATCTGCGCTCTCGGTGGGAAACAATATCCGCAAGCAGCAGCAATTATTAAATTAATCTTGCTGAAAACAACAACCCCGTATGGAATCTTCCTGCCTGTACATCTAAAAGGAAAGTATAGCCATGGAAGCAAACAAGATCCTCACATCTAGTCTGCTTGACCTGGTATTTGATACCAGGAACAAAGACTACGGAGCCTACCAACTCCGCAAAACCTACAACAAACGTATTTCGACTGCCCTCATCAGCGCCGGCGCCTTCGTGCTCCTCGTTGTCGGCGGCACCATCTGGGCCCGCAACAGCGGCGGCAAAAAAGATGATCAGTGGAAAGCCACCACCGTCACCATCGAAGAAATAAAGCCGCAGGAAGAAGAGCCCAAACCCATTCCGCCCCCCGAGAAACTACCCGAACCGGAACCCGTACGCACCGAAAAACTCACCCCTCCCAAACTGGTACCCGATGAAGAAGTAAAAGAACCCCCGCCCACACAGGAAGATCTTGCCAATGCAAAAATCGATGTCGTAAAACAGGAAGGTGTCGACTTCAACAACGTAGCCAAACCCAGTGATATCGACGGCAACACCGGCATCATCGAAGTAAAAAAAGAAGCCGAGCCGGAGATATGGACCAAGGTAGAAGTAGATGCCGAGTTTCCCGGTGGTATCAAAAAATGGTTACAGTTTCTCGAACGTAACTGCAATGGCCAGATCGCATCAGACAACGGAGCGCCATCTGGCGAATACCGTGTACTGCTAAAATTTGTTGTGGATGAATCAGGCACCGTGAGCGATATCCAGGCGCTCACCAATCATGGTTACGGTATGGAGAAGGAAGCTATCCGCGTACTGCAGAAAGCCGCTAAAATGAAATGGACACCGGCCTTTCAAAACAACCGCCACGTAAAAGCCTGGCGCACGCAGCCGATTACGTTTCAGGTGCAGGGGGAGTGAAAGGTATAAAAGTATAAAGAGTTTAAAGGTATAAAGAGTTTAAAGGGTATCCACTCGGGAATTCACTTTTGAACGCATCAAAGTATAAACAACTCTTTAAACTCTTTATACCCCTTATACCCCTTATACGCTTTATACCGGCCACAGCCTACTATTGCGTACTTTTGCCCGATGACGAACCGCTACACCTGGGATGATACTATACTCGCACTGGCCACCCCTCCCGGCATTGGCGCCATTGGAGTGATCAGGCTGAGTGGTCCGCAGGCTTTCGCTATCATCAATCAGCTGTTTCCCTCCAAAGACCTGGAGGCACAGCCCAGCCATACCCTGCATGTAGGCATGCTGCGGCAGGGCGATGTATGGCTCGATGAAGTAGTGGTGTCGCTGTTCAGAGGCCCCCGGTCGTATACCGGCGAAGATGTAGTGGAGATCAGCTGTCATGGTTCACCCTACATTCAGCAGCAGGTGATGCAGGCCTGCGCTGCCCTGGGAGCCCGCGTAGCCCGCCCCGGTGAGTTTACCCAGCGCGCCTTCCTGCATGGCAAGATGGACCTGGCCCAGGCCGAGGCCGTAGCCGACCTCATTGCCAGCAATACCGAAGCGGCACAACAAACGGCCCTGCATGCCATGCGCGGCGGATTCTCGGCCCAGCTGCGCACCCTGCGCGACCGCATGATCCGCTTCTCGGCCCTCATAGAGCTGGAGCTCGACTTCTCGCAGGAAGATGTGGAATTTGCCGACCGTAAGGCTTTTTATGAGCTTATCACGGAGCTGGACTACAACACCCGCATGCTGCTCGACTCCTTCCGCCTGGGCAATGTAATACGCAATGGCGTGAGTGTAGCGATCATCGGCAAACCCAATGCCGGCAAGAGCACCCTGCTCAATGCCCTGCTGCAGGAAGACCGCGCCATCGTAAGCGATATACCCGGCACCACCCGCGACACGATCGAAGAAATACTCAACATAGACGGCATACTCTTTCGCCTCATCGACACCGCCGGCATCCGCCAGCATACCAGCGATGTGATCGAAAGCGCCGGTATGGAACGCAGCCTCGACAAAATGAAACAGGCCGACCTCGTCATCTACCTCTTCGATGTAGCCGACCCCCTCGACGACCTGCACTACTGGCGCCAGCAACTCATAGCAGCCGGCCGCAGCTACCTGCTGGTAGGCAACAAACTCGACCAGTCCGGCGAAGCCGCCACGCGCGACAAATACAGCCAGGAAGAGCAACTGCTCTTCATCAGCGCCCGCAACCACCTGCACCTCGAGCTGCTCCGCGAAAAAATGGTCGATGCCGTACTCGCCGGCCAGGTGCAAACCGAAAGCAGCATCGTCACCAATGCCCGCCACTACCATGCCCTGCAACAGGTACAAAAATCACTCACCGACATCCGCCAGGGCCTCGATGCCCGCCTGCCCGGCGACCTGCTGGCCCTCGACATCCGCCGCTGCCTGCACTTCCTGGGCGAAATCACCGGCGAGGTGAATAATGAGGAGATGCTGGATTATATATTTAGTAAGTTTTGTATTGGAAAGTAACCCAGCCCCGTCAAGTGCAGCTTCTACGCAGTTATCACAGGTTCTCAAATAGTTACATCCGGCTCTTTTCTGCCTTTCTTTGCCTTTAATAGCCTTTTTGTTGCTACTATTTTGGATACTATTTTAAAAATCCTGGACTTTAGGATACCACTGTTGGCGAAATTATGGTACACAATGATACGGTATGATACATAATGATACAATAGTTGCCAGCTGAAAGGGAAAAGTTAGTAACCAAAACAAAATATAATGAGCTCTGGTATTCAGGTAGAAAGAGTTTGCCTGTATTGCAACTGCAAATTCATAGCCCGCACAACGAAAACAAGATATTGCTCGCACAGATGCAATAGCCGTCATTACAAGCAGGTAGTGAAAGAAGAGAAGATAGCTGCCTCCAACATCCAATCCTCAGCTATGGGCCTGTTGAAAACAAAGGTTGATTTCCCGGAGCTGTCGGGTAAGCCATTTCTGACGATCAACGAATCCAGCGCCTTGCTAAATGTGTCTCCTGTTACTTTGAGGAGGTGGATTAAGGAAGGGATGATTCCAACACAGCAGATTGGTAAAAAACATATCATTAAGCGAGCTGATATTGATGCTATGCTGGCGAAATAAGGAAGCCGTTTGGAGGAATTTGCGAAAGTGTTTATCTTAAGTTTCGTATATATAAGCGTTAGCGGCAAATCACAACCACCAAAATGAAACATACAATCTTATTCGGCAACGGCGTAAATAGACTATTGCCGACAAACATTTCTTGGAATCAACTTTTAGACAAAATAAAAGGGTCTAATAAATTCAAAGATGATACCCTCCCAAATACTATGATTTATGAGAGGATACTTTTACAACGGCTTTCAAAAAATAAAGACATCTTAAAAGACGAATTCGAAGTTAAAACGGACATAGCTAAACTTCTTAACGATATAAGTGCCAACGAAATTTACATAGAGCTTTTTAACCTAGCGGCACAACATTATATTACGACAAATTACGACTATGGGCTTATAACAAGTATTCTGTCCTTACTTGAAGTACTAACACCGATCGAAGAATACAGTACCGAGGATGTTTATAGCATTCGTAGACTAAAAAGAATGAAAAACTCAAAAGAAAGAGAGAAAAATTTTTGGCAAATTCACGGAGAGATTCGGAAACCAGCAACAATCATGCTTGGACTAGACCACTATTGTGGTTCTATCGGTAAGATTGACAGTGTCTTAACCCCTTATTAGCTGGACAGATTTTTTAAAATGGTTTGCTACTAAATCATCTTTTTCCTGGTAGCCGGTAAGGCAAAGATAGCCCGGCTCGTCAGCCTTGTCAAGGCTATACGAAGCGGA